>Ga0310810_10000001_pt1 | contig 1686789 bp, 1549 predicted proteins | sample NCmetagenome_FD_207641 | JGI IMG/M metagenome (GOLD analysis project Ga0310810, IMG submission 207641) | Soil microbial communities from experimental microcosm in Duke University, North Carolina, United States - NC | ecosystem: Engineered > Artificial ecosystem > Soil microcosm >...
GTCCCGCTCGCGGGCGCGGTGCGCCGGCGGCCGGCACGTAATAGACCACGCTGTCGGTCAGCTCGCCCGGCACCAGCGCCTGGCCGCGGCCGGCGGTGAGGGTGAGACGTCCACGCAGCTCGAGCGCTTCGGGCGCGGCGGCGGGCGCGGCCGGCGCGGGCCTGGGCGCCGACGCGGCAACGCCGGCCGGCTTGTCCGGCCGGGCTGGCCTGGGCGCGGCGGCCGCCACGGGCGCTGGCGCGACCGCGGGCTTTGGCGCCACGGTCGGCGCGGGTGCCGCTTCGCTTGCGCGCGCCGGCGGCGGTGTGGACACCGGTGCCGCCGGCATCGGCGGCGAGACTGTTGCGGGGGACGGCGCGCTCGCCTGCGGCGCGGTCGATGGCGCGGCGGCAACCGGCGGTGGCGCCACGGGCGTACGCACCGGAGCACAGGCGGCGAGCGCGGCAAACGTGCCGAGCAGGCAGCTGCGAAAGATGGTCATGACGATCCCCTGTTTGCTGCGCCGAGGGCGCCCTGAAACGATGGGTCGCGGACACGGTTCGTGCCGTGCCCGCGACGGGTTGCGCGTTACTTGGTGACCACTTCGCGATGCATCGGCGCCAGTTTCGCCAGCAGCTTGTTCTGCGAGCGGAACGGGATGTCGTGCTTGTTCATCGCCAGCTGCAGGTCTTCCACCAGCGCATAGAAACCGGCGCGGTCGATGCCGAGGTTGCGGTGCGCCTGCGCCATGTCCTTGCCGGTGTAGGTGCACGGGCCGTCCAGGATCACGCAGAACTGGTCGACCAGTTCGGCCTTGATGTGTGCCTGGTCGGCATTCTCGAAGTACGGGCGGGTGCGCGCGTCGGCGAGCAGGTTGGTCATGAAGTCGTCCATCAGGCTGACCAGCCCGGCCTTGCCGCCGAAATCGTCGAACACCGGCTTGAGCGACACGTCGCGGGGCGCCGGGTTGGCGGCACCGGTCGGCGTGGTCATGGCGTCCTGGGCGAACGCGGCGGTGCCGGCGGACGACAGGCCCAGGCCCAGCGCGAGCATGTAGTGGGAGATTTTCAACATGGTGCGATCCTCGATGCGGAAGGGATGATCAGAAACCGACCTGCACCGAGGCGTAGAGCCCGCGCTGCTTGTCCTTGATGACGATGTTGCCGAGGTCGGCATAGGCCACCGTCAGCGACACGTGCTTGGTCGGCGCCCACGCCACGAACAGGTCGGCCCAGTCGTCTTCCTTGGCGATGCCGAGGTTGTTCGGCTTCTGGCGGTACTCCGCGCCCACCGCCAGGGTGCGGCTGAGCAGGTAGGCGACCGAGCCCTCGAACACCGGCTGGTAGCTGTCGCGCTTGTCGCCGCCGAAGCCGAGGATGCCGATCTGGTTGGCCTTGGTCAGGCGCACCGTGGCGTTCAGCAGCACGCTCTGGGAGAGCACCAGCTTGGTCGCGGTGATGTAGTAGTCGGTGCCCTGCGAACGCTTGGCGCCGACGAATTTCACCACCGCATCCTGATCGTTCTTCTTGTACTGGGCGCCGATCGACACCTGCGGCAGCCAGCTGTCCTGCTCGAGCACGGCGTCGCCGAACAGCCGTACCTTCACCCCGACCACGGTCTGCTTGAAGGTGAAGCCACGACCGAGGCCGAGCGCGGCCCCGACGTCCTCGGTGTTGAAGCGCTGCTGTGCCACCGACAGCTCGACACGGTCGTAGAAGCCGACCGCGGCGCCGACATCGTTGAGGTGGTAATCCTGCACGCTGACGCGGGTGGCGAATGCCGTGGCACCGATCTCGTCACGCGTGCCGTAGCCGGCGATCACTGCCCACGGCGTGAGGCCGCCGCCGGCCGAGCCTTCGATCTGCGATACGCCGCCGGTGAGCAGCAGGCGGTTGCTGGTGGTGGGCGCGTCTGCGGCCACCGCCTGGGTGGAGCCCCAACTCAGGGCAACACTCATCCCTCCGAGCAGCAGGGCCCGGAACCTACGTTGATGGAACATGGAAAACCCCTCGTTGGGTGACGCCTTGCGCGTCGGTGCATGGGTTGTACGGCGTGTTTGGACGTCCGGATGCACGGACGCCGGAAAAGGTGCTTCAGGGCGTGGTGCGGGCGACGTGCCAGTTGCCGTTGACGCCGTCGCCGCTGGCCTGGCCGGGGGTGACGTCGGCGACATAGCCGTACAGCGGACGGCCGTGCACCGCCCACTGGCGACTGCCGTCATCGCGTACGGCCAGATCCAGCGCCCCGGCGGCGCGGGCGTCGGCCGGGGCGAGTGCCGGCGGCCAGATCCTGGCGCAGGGGCCGTCGCAGACGCTGCGGCCGGCGGCGTCGGGATCGTAGGTGTACAGCGTCATGCCGCCGGCGTCGTGCAGCACGCCGCGGGCGTCGGCCGTGGGCGCGGCCAACGCAGCGCCCGCCTGCGCCTGGACCGGTGGCGCGGCGAGCGCGGCGAGCGCGGCCGCCAGCGCCCATGCGGGTAGGGCTCGGTAATGTGTCATGCGATGTTGTCCGGACGCAGGCCGATTGCCTGCACCGAGCGCTACGCACGGTGCGTCGTGCGGGATGCACCAGGCGCCCGCGCAACGGCACGGGGCGTGACGCGCATCTCGCCCGGGGGCCGCGCTCGCGGTTGGCGCCGTCATCGGGCGCTGCATTAGGCTGGCCGTCCGACCCGTACCGCGGGCTACGCCCCAAGCCTTCTCCATGATCCGACTCCTGTCCGCCCTGCCTGCCCGATCAACGCATCGCCCGCCGGCGACGCCGGAGCGCGCCGCATGAGCCGGCCGAAAGCACCTGGTGCCGCGGGACGCAAGCGCATGCAGATGGCCGACCTGGCCCGACTGGCCGGCGTCTCGGCCTCGACCGTGTCGCGTGCGCTGGCCGGCAGCGCGCTGATCAGCGAGGACACGCGCGCGCGCATCCAGACGCTGGCGCGGCAGTTCAACTACACCGTCAACAGCGTGGCCACCGACTTGCGCTCGGGCGTCAAGCGCACCATCGGCGTGGTAGTGCCGTACGAGCAGGCCACGCGGCAGAGTTTTGCCGACCCGTTTCTGCACGGCATGATCGGTGCGCTGGCCGATGCGCTGACCGAACGCGGCTACGAGATGCTGCTTTCGCGCATCGACGCGGACCGGCTCGATGCCGCCGCCGCGCTGGTGGACGGCGGCCGCACGGCGGGGCTGATCCTGATCGGCCAGTGGCGCCACCACGACCAGCTCAACGCGATGGCCGAACGTGGACTGCCGCTGGTGGTGTGGGGCGCGCGGCTGCCGCGGCAGCAGTACTGCACGGTGGGCGGAGACAACCTGCTCGGCGGCCGGCTGGTGGCCGAGCACCTGCTTGCGCAGGGCCGGCGGCACATGATCTTTCTGGGCGACACCGGCCTGCCGGAGGTGGCGCAACGGTTCCGCGGCTTCAGCCAGGCGCTGAAGCAGCACGGCATCACGCTGGGCGGCGAGCAGCGCGCGGTGGTGCCATTCCTGGCCGAGAGCGGGCGGCAGTCGATGCTCGACCTGATCGACGCGCAACCGGCGCTGGACGCGGTGTTTGCCAGCAGCGACCTGCTCGCCATGGCAGCGATCAGCGCGTTGCGCGAGCGCGGCCGGCGGATTCCCGAGGACGTGGCCGTGGTCGGCTACGACGACGTGGAGCTGGCCGCGCATTTCCACCCGCCGTTGAGCACCGTGCGCCAGCCGATCGCCGCCGGCGGCACGGCGATGGTGGAGCACCTGCTCGCGCTGCTGCGCGGTGAGGCGCCGGCGCGTGCCGAGGTGCTCGAGACCCGGCTGGTGGTGCGCGAAAGCAGCCGCGCGACCCCTCGCGTCGTCAAGGCGCGCTAACGCAACGCAGCAAAATGCTGCCGGGCGCAGGCATGCCGCCGGCGACCGGCGCACCGGCCTCGTTTTCGTGCAATCGTTGTCACGCCCGGCCTTGCGGGCGGTCGCTTCCCTGCCATGTAAACGTTTAATTCGGCTCGCGCAGAGCCGTGTTGCAACGCGCATTGCAATCGATTGCATGAATGGCCAGCATGCTCCCACGATCATCCACGGACGTTGACCGGCCCGCCCTGCCGCGCCGCGCGACGCCCTTCATTGCCGGGGAGACACCGATGAAGACCGATGCCGTTCGCAAGCACGCGCTTGCCGTCGCCGTACTGCTGGCCCTGTTGCCGGTGGCGGCGATGGCCCAGGACGATGCGCCATCCAGGCCCGACGCCAGCCGCCAGGACGACGGCACCGGCAAGAAGGCCGTGAACCTCGATCAGATGGTGGTCACCGCCTCGCCGGCGGCGCTGACCAAGATGGGCTCGAGCATCTCGGTGAGCACGCTGGAAGCGGACCAGCTCACCGACAGCGGCGCACTGGGCGCGGCGGACATCCTGCGCGACGTGCCCGGCATACGCGCCGAGTCCTCCGGTGGCGAGGGCAATGCCAACATCTCCGTGCGCGGCCTGCCGGTGGCCTCCGGTGGCGCCAAGTTCGCGCAGTTCCAGGTCGACGGCATGCCGGTGCTGGAGTTCGGAGACATCGCGTTCGCCACGCCCGATACCTTCCTGCGGCCGGACTTCAACATCGACCACGTCGAGGTGGTGCGTGGCGGTTCCTCGTCGGTGTTCGCCAGCAACGCGCCGGGCGCGGTGCTCAACTTCATCACCAAGACCGGCCAGGACAGGGGCGGCAACATCGGGCTCACCACTGGCCTGAACTACGACAGCAAGCGGCTGGACTTCGACTACGGCCAGCCGGTCAGCGACAGCACGCGCTTCCACGTCGGCGGGTTCCTGCGCGACGGCGAAGGCCCCAAGACCGCCGGCTTCACCACCCAGCGCGGCGGCCAGCTGATGGGCAACCTCACCCACGACATCGACGGCGGCTACCTGCGCGCCAGCGTGCAGCTGCTGGATGATCGCGCACCGGCGTACCTGCCGGTACCGGTGTCGATCACCGGCAGCAACAGCAATCCGCACGTCAGCTCGCTGCCGGGCTTCGACCTGCACAACGGCACCCAGCTCACGCCGTACTGGCAGCGCGACCTGGCGATCGACGCCAGCGGCAACCGCCGCGTCACCGACCTGGGCGACGGCTACCACTCCAAGGTGCAGGCGTTCGGTGGCGAGGGGCAGTTCACCCTTGGCGAGGGCTGGACGCTGCACGAGCAGTTCCGCATCGCGTCCAACTCCGGCTCGTTCACCGGGCCGTACTCGGCCGAGGTGAACACCGCCGCGGCACTGGCCGAGGAAGTCGGCGGCCCGGGCGCCACGCTGCGCTATGCCAACGGACCGATGGCCGGCCAGGCGGTGGACGCGTCCAGCGTCGGCGGCAACGGGCTGGCCCAGCGCACCTTGCTGTTCAACGTGTCGCTGCCGTCGATGGACAACACCACCAACGACCTCAAGCTCAAGCGCGACTTCGACCTCGCCAGTGGCCCGATGACGCTGCTGCTGGGCTATTACCACTCGCGCCAGGACATCCAGCAGGACTGGCACTGGAACCAGTACGTGCAGAGCGTGCAGGGCAAGGACGCGGTGCTGCTGGACGTGATCGACGCCAATGGCGTGCCGGTCACCGAGGGCGGGCTGGAAGCCTACGGCCAGCCGATCTTCGGCAACTGCTGCACGCGCTCGTATGACGCCAACTACACGATGGACTCGCCGTACGTGTCGCTGAGCTGGCAGCCGGGCAGCTGGCAGTTCGACGCCGGCGTGCGCTACGACCACATGAAGGCGCGCGGCAGCTACGCGGCCGCCAGCGGCACCACCCTGGACGTCAACGGCGACGGCGCGATCTCGGTGCCGGAGCAGAACGTGCAGGTGGTGAACAACGCCAACGCGCAGCCGGTGAACTACGACAAGCACCATCTGGAGTATTCGTTCGGCGCCAACTACCTGCTCAGCACCGACGTGGCGCTGTTCGCCCGGGCCAGCCGCGGCGCGCGCTTCAACGCCGATCGCCTGCTGTTCGGCGGCGGCCTGCTCGCTGACGGCACCGCACCGGACGGGGTGGCGATCAACACGGTCAAGCAGTACGAAGGCGGCGTGAAGTGGAGCACGCGGCACACCAGCCTGTTCGTCACCGGCTTCTACGCCACTACGCAGGAGCAGAACCAGGACGTCACCTCGCCGACCCAGTTCCTGATCAGCCGCAACTACAAATCGCACGGCGTGGAGGTGGAAGGTTCGCTGGACTACGGCGACTTCAGCATGCGTGGCGGCGTCACCTGGACCCACTCGCGCATCACCAAGGACGCGATCACGCCGGCCAATGTCGGTGACGTGCCGCAGCGCCAGGCGGACTGGGTGTACCAGCTGAGCCCGAGCTACCGCATCGGCGACTTCGACCTGGGCGCGACGGTGCTGGGCACCAGCAAGTCCTACGCCGGCAACCCGAACGGCCTGGTGATGCCGGGCTACACTCAGGTCAATGCGTTCGTGCGCTACAACGTCAGCGATCGCAGCGCCGTCACGCTGCAGGCGGACAACCTGTTCAACGCCACCGGCCTGACCGAGATCGACCAGAGTCCGGGCACCGTCACCGCGAGCGGCCTCAACACTGCCCGCTCGATCCTGGGGCGCACCGTCTTCGCCAGCTGGCGCTATCGCCTGTGACCGAACCGGACGTGCCCGCGCCGCCGCTGCGCACGCCGCACCCGGCGCGCATCGCGGCTGCGCGGCAGGCGTTTGTCGAGGCGCTGCCGCCAGCCCGGCGCCGCGTTGGCGAGCAGCGCTTCGACCGCGCCGGGGCGGTACTGGTGGGTGCGCTGGAGGCGCTGTACGGCCATGCACCGGACGCCGACCGCTGGCTGCTCGGGCTGTGCGCAGGGCTCGGACAGCTGGCCGCCGTACGCCCCGAGCCGCTGGCGGCACTCGATGCGGCACGCGAGGCGCAGCCGGACTGGTTCGTGCGCCAACGGATGCTCGGCTACTCCGCCTACGTCGACCGCTTCGGCGGCACGCTGGCAGGGGTGGCCGGGCGCATCGACCACCTTCGTGCGCTGGGCGTGGACTACCTGCACCTGCTGCCGTTCCTGCGCGCCCGCGCGGGCGAGAGCGACGGCGGTTTCGCGGTGTCGAGCTTCGAGGAGATCGAGCCCGCGCTGGGCAGCATGGCCGAGCTGGAACAGCTGACCACCCGGCTGCGCGAGGCGGGCATCAGCTTGTGCGCCGATCTGGTGCTCAACCACGTTGCCGACGACCACGCCTGGGCCCGCGCAGCGATGGCCGGCGACGCAGACAAGCGCGCGTTCTTCCACGTGTTTGCCGAGCGCGCCCTGCCCGACGCGTACGAGGCGACGCTGGGCGAGGTGTTCCCGCAGGCAGCGCCCGGCAACTTCACCCACGTGCCGGCGCTGGACGGCTGGGTGTGGACCACGTTCTACCCGTTCCAGTGGGATCTCAACTACGCGCATCCGCCGGTGTTCGCGGCCATGGCGCACGCGATGCTGCAACTGGCCAACCGCGGCGTGGAGGTGTTCCGGCTCGACTCGGCGCCGTTCCTGTGGAAGCGGCTGGGCACCACCTGCCTCAACCAGCCGGAGGTGCACACGGTGCTGGCCGCACTGCGCGCCTGCACCGCGCTGGTGGCGCCGGGCGTACTGCTGAAGGCCGAGGCGATCGTGCCGGCCGCCCAGGTGCTGCCGTACTTTGGCGAAGGCGAGCTGCGCGGGCGCGAGTGCCAGCTGGCGTATCACAGCGGGCTGATGGCCGGCGCCTGGGCAGCACTGGCCGAAGGCAGCGCGGCGCTGCCGCGCCGGCTGCTGGCGCAGACGCCCGCGCCACCGCCGGACACCGGCTGGATCACCTACGTGCGCTGCCACGACGACATTGTGTGGGGCGTGCTGCGGCCGCTGGTGGAAGCGCATGGCGGAGACTTCGCGCAGCGTATCGGCGGCGCCGCGGCGTTCCTCGAAGGACGCGTGGCGGGCAGCTTCGCGCGCGGCGCGGCGTTCCAGGCGCATGACGAGCACAGCGTGCACGGCAGCAACGGCATGACTGCCTCGCTGCTGGGCCTGCCGGACGATCCGCTGGCGCCGATCGATCCCGCCGCGCTGCGTCGCTACGCGCTGCTGCACGCGCTGGCGCTGTGGGTGGGCGCGGTGCCGCTGCTGTACATGGGCGACGAACTGGGCCAACCGAACAATGCCGATCCGGCCGATGCTGCGCGCATCGCCGCGGACGGCCGCTGGCTGCAGCGTCCGCAGCTGTCCACCACTGCGCTGGCCCTGCTGGCGCAACAGCGCGGCGTGCCTGCGGCAACGGTCGGCGTGCTGCGTGCGCTGATGACGGTGCGGCGCGATCCGCGCTGGGCGGCCGCCACGGCACCGACGCTGGTGGAGCACCCCGATCCGGCACTGCTGATCCTGCGTCGCGGCGACGATGCGCTGGGCGTATTCCATTTCGGGCGCGACGAGGTGCCGCTGGATCTGGCCGCACTGGACGCCGGCAACGGCTGGAACGACGCCTTCGCCAGCGGCGCGGCGGCCGGCGGCGCTGTCCGCACGTTGGCACCGTGGGCGACACTGTGGCGGTTCCGCAACCGGGAGTGAGCGAGATGAGCGACGCACAGGTAATCGTGTTCGGCGAGGCGCTGGTGGATGCATTCGCCGATGGTCCGGTGCCCGGTGGCGCGCCGTTCAACGTGGCCTGCCACCTGGCCGCGCTGGGCCTGTCGCCGCGGCTGATCACGCGGCTGGGCGAGGACGACGCCGGCAGCACGCTGCGCGCGGCGGCCGCGCGTTGTGGACTGTCGCTGGACTCGGTGCAGCACGACGAGCACACCGCGCGCGTGCTGGTGCACGAACGCGACGGTGGGCACGTGTTCGAGATTCCGCCGGCGCAGGCGTTCGACCGCATCGACGCAGCGCAGGCGGTGGCGGCCATGCCCGCGGCCGGCGCGGCACCGTCGTGGATTTATTTCGGCACGCTGGCGCTGCGCGCCCCGGCTTCGCGGGCGGCGCTGGCGGCGGTGCGCGCAGCGATGCCGCATCGCGCGTTCGTGGATCTGAACTGGCGCGAGGCCGGGCCGCAGCCGGCGGCGATCCTCGAGCTGCTGCGCGACGTGCACGTGCTGAAGCTGAGCGACGCCGAGCTGGCGATGCTGCTGCACTGGCTCGCGCTGGCGCCGATGCCCGGGCTGCCCGCCATCGACGACGAGCACGCCTCGATGCGCGCGCTGTGCACACGTACCGGCGCGCGCCACGTGTTGGTCAGCCACGGTGCCGATGGCGCCGCCGCGTGGAACGGCGAGGGGCGCTGCGTGGCTCGCGCCGCGGCGCCACCGGTGCCGCAGGTGATGGACACGGTGGGCGCGGGCGATGCCTTCAGCGCGATGATGCTGGCCGGGCTCGCGCTCGGCCATCCGCTGGCCTACATGCTGGGCCAGGCGGTGGCGTTCGCCAGCCTCAGCTGCGGCTGGCGCGGCGCGCTGCCGGCGCAGATGGCGTTGTACCGGCCGTGGCAATGCACGCTGGCGCGCGTGGCGGATTCGGCGGCGTGAGGCTGCGCAAGCCACGGCTGGGGTTCTGGCAGATCCTCAACATGAACGTGGGGTTCTTCGGCATCCAGTTCAGTTTCGGCCTGCAGCAGAGCAACATGAGCCCGATCTACAAGTACCTTGGCGCCGCCGACGGCAGCTTGCCGTACCTGTGGCTGGCCGGCCCGATCACGGGCCTGATCGTGCAGCCGCTGATCGGCGCCATGAGCGACCGCACCGACAGCCGGCTCGGGCGGCGCACGCCGTACTTCCTGATCGGCGCGCTGATCTGCAGCGCGTGCCTGCTGGCGATGCCGTTCAGTCCCGCGCTGTGGGTGGCGGCGAGCCTGCTGTGGATTCTCGACGCGGCCAACAACGTGACGATGGAGCCATACCGCGCCTTCGTCAGCGACCGGCTGGACGAAAGCCAGCACAGCGCCGGGTTCCTTACCCAGAGTGCGTTCACCGGGTTGTCGCAGACGCTGGCCTACCTCACGCCGTCGCTGCTGGTGATCGTGGGCATGGATATCACCTCGACCAACGCGCACGGCATTCCGTATGCGGTGGTTACCGCGTTCGTGATCGGCGCAGTGTTCTCGGTGGTGTCGATCGGCTGGTCGGCGTGGACCACGCCGGAGCTGCCGCTGTCGGACGCCGAGCGTGCCCACATGCGGGCACAGCCGCGCTCGGCCGCCGCCACCGTGCGGGAGATCGCCGATGCCGTGCGGCAGATGCCCGCGACTATGCGCCAGCTGGCGGTGATGATGCTGTTCCAGTGGTACGCGATGTTCTGCTACTGGGAATACATCACGCTGTCGCTGGCACACACGCTGTACGGCAGCACCGACGCGGCCACGCCGGGCTTTGGCGAGGCGGTGCTGATCACCGGACGCATCGGCGGCTTCTACAACTTCATCGCTTTCGTTGCCGCGGTGGCGATGGTGCCGCTGGCGCGGCGGATGGGCCCGGAGGCGCTGCACGCAATCTGCCTGACCCTGGGCGGTGCGGGGCTGATCGCGCTGCCGCTGATCCACGATCCGTGGTGGCTGCTGCTGCCGATGCTGGGGCTGGGCCTGACCTGGGCCAGCATGATGGGTAACCCCTACGCGATGCTGGCCGGCTGTATCCCGGCCGAGCGCGCGGGCGTGTACATGGGCATCTTCAACGGCTTCATCGTGCTGCCGATGCTGCTGCAGATCCTCACCATTCCGCTGCTCTACCACCGCGTGCTCGGCGACAACCCGGCCAACGTGATCCGGCTGGCCGGTGCGGGGCTGGTGGTGGCCGCGGCGCTCGCGCTGCGGGTGAAACGCACCTCCGGCTGAGTCGCACCACGTGTCGCCGGTGAAAAAAAAAGGGAGCCTCGCGGCTCCCTTCTTCGCTGCGCCGGGCGGATGCGATCAGAGCGCGTAGTACATCTGGAACTCCAGCGGATGCGTGCTGGCGCGGTACTTGGTGACTTCCTGCATCTTCAGCTCGATGTAGGCATCGATGAAGTCGTCGGTGAACACGCCGCCGGCCTTGAGGAACTCGCGGTCCTTGTCCAGCGCGTCCAGCGCGGCGTCGAGGCTGGAGCACACCTGCGGGATGTTCTTCTCTTCTTCCGGCGGAAGGTCGTACAGATCCTTGTCCGACGGCGCACCCGGGTCGATCTTGTTCAGGATGCCGTCCAGACCGGCCATCATCAGCGCGGTGAAGGTGAGGTAGCCCGACTGCATCGGATCGGGGAAGCGCACCTCGATGCGGCGGCCCTTGGGGCTGGACACATACGGAATGCGGCAGCTGGCCGAACGGTTGCGGGCCGAGTAGGCCAGCATCACCGGCGCCTCGAAGCCCGGCACCAGGCGCTTGTAGCTGTTGGTGGTGGAGTTGGCGAAGGCGTTGATCGCCTTGGCGTGCTTGAAGATACCGCCGATGTACCACAGCGCGGTCTGGCTCAGGCCGCCGTAAAGGTCGCCCGCAAACAGGTTCTCGCCGCCCTTGGACAGCGACTGGTGCACGTGCATGCCGCTGCCGTTGTCGCCGACGATCGGCTTGGGCATGAAGGTGACGGTCTTGCCGTTCTGGTGGGCGACGTTCTTCACCACGTACTTCATGGTGATCAGCTCGTCGGCCTTCTTCACCAGCGTGTTGAACTTGACGCCGATCTCGCACTGGCCGGCATTGGCCACTTCGTGGTGGTGCACTTCCACCACCTGGCCGAGCGACTCCAGCACCTTGCACATGTCCGCGCGCAGGTCGCCCAGGGTGTCGACCGGGCTGACCGGGAAATAGCCGCCCTTCACGCCCGGACGGTGGCCGGTGTTGTCGCCGTCGTACTTGTAACGCGAGGACCAGGCGGCCTCTTCGGAGCCGATCTCGTAGAACACGCGGCCCATGTCGTTCTGCCAGCGCACCGAGTCGAAGATGAAGAACTCCGGCTCCGGGCCGAAGAACGCGGTGTCGGCCAGGCCGGTGGACTTGAGGAACGCCTCGCCGCGCTTGGCGATCGAGCGCGGGTCGCGGCCGTAGGCCTGCATCGTGCTCGGCTCGAGCACGTCGCAATGCAGCACCACCTGCGTGTGCGAGCTGAACGGATCGAGGTAGGCGGTGTCCGGGTCGGGCATCAGCACCATGTCCGACTCGTTGATGCCCTTCCAGCCGGCGATCGACGAGCCGTCGAACATCTTGCCGTCCTCGAAGGTGCTCTCGTCGATGGCGTGCGCGGGGAAGGTGACGTGATGCTGCTTGCCCAGCATGTCGACGAAGCGGAGATCGACGAACTCGACGTCATGCTCCTGGAACAGGTCAAGCACTTTTGCGACGGACATGGAAAACCTCGGGTGTGAATGGCCAGCGTGATTTAGCAAGCGTCATGCCACGCAGAAGACGCGCCGCGCCCGGCATGGAACAAGGCGGAGCGGCGCCTGGAAGGACGCCGCCCGCATCATACATGGGCAACCTGTGGCCCCTATTGCACCAAACTCGTGCGAATCAGCTCTCGTAGGCGCTCTCGCCGTGCGAGGTGATGTCCAGGCCCTCGCGCTCCGCATCGGCGCTCACCCGCAGGCCGAAGATCGCCTTGACGAGGAAGAACGCAATCACCGACACCACGCCGCTCCATAGCAAGGTGATGCCCACGCTCAGTGCCTGCACGCCCACCTGATGGCCAATCGAAAAATCCGCGCCGCCGGTGCCGCCGAGCGAGGGCGCGGTGAACACGCCGGTGAGCAGGGCGCCGAGGATGCCGCCCACGCCGTGCACGCCGAACACGTCCAGCGCGTCGTCCGCGCGCAGGATCTTCTTCAGCCCGGTGACGCCCCACACGCAGGCCACGCTGGCCAGTGCGCCGATCACCAGTGCGCCCATCGGCCCGACGGTGCCGCAGGCGGGCGTGATCGCCACCAGCCCGGCCACCGCGCCCGAGGCACCACCGACCATCGACGGCCGGCCCTTGAGCACCGCCTCGATCAGCAACCAGGCGAGTACCGCGGCCGCCGTCGCCAGCATGGTGTTGATGAAGGCCAGCGCCGCGCCGGCGTTGGACTCCAGGTTGGAGCCGGCGTTGAAGCCGAACCAGCCCACCCACAGGATCGCCGCGCCGACCATGGTGAAGGTGACGTTGTGCGGCTTCATCGACTGGTGGCCGATGCCCAGCCGCGGCCCGACCATGTAGGCACCGACCAGCCCCGCCACGCCCGCATTGATGTGCACCACGGTGCCGCCGGCGAAATCCAGCGCGCCGCGGGCGAACAGGAAACCGTCCGGCCCGTACCAGACCATGTGCGCGATCGGCAGGTAGGCGAAGGTGAACCACAGCGCGCAGAACACCAGCACCGCGCGAAAGCGCATGCGCTCGGCGAACGCGCCCACGATCAACGCGCCGGTGATGCCGGCGAAGGTGGACTGGAACACCACGAACACGTACTCGGGCAGCGCGACGCCCGCAGTGAATGTGGCTGCCAGACTGTCCTTGTTGACGCCCTTCAGGAACAGCTTGTCCAGGTTGCCGATGAAGGCGTTGCCGCCGTTGAAGGCCAGCGTGTAGCCGTAGATCACCCACAGCACCACGATCACCGAGAACACCGTCATCACCTGCATCAGCACCGACAGCACGTTCTTCGAACGCACCAGGCCGCCGTAGAACAGCGCCAGCCCGGGCACCGTCATCAGCAGCACCAGCAAGGTGGAGGTGAGCATCCAGGCCACATCGCCCTTGTCGACCACCGGCGTGGCATCGGCGGCATGGGACGCCGGCGAAAGCGCCAGCAGGCACAGCAGCATAAGGGCAAGCACCCACGCGGGCAGCGCGCGCGCGGGGCGGGAAAGCACGATCTCTTTCATGGAAAACCTCGCGGGCGGGTTAAAGGGCATCGGCGTCGAGTTCGCCGGTGCGGATGCGGATGACCTGCTCCACCGGGCTGACGAAGATCTTGCCGTCACCCACGCTGCCGGTCTTGGCGGACTGCTGGATCGCTTCCAGCACGCCGTCGAGCTGCTCCTCGGTGACGACCACGTCGACCTGGAGCTTGGGCAGGAAGTCCACCACGTACTCCGCCCCGCGATACAGCTCGGTGTGGCCCTTCTGCCGGCCGAAGCCGCGTACCTCGCTGACGGTGATGCCGCTCACGCCCGCGGCGGTGAGCGCGTCGCGCACCTCGTCGAGCTTGTATGGCCGGATGATGCAACTGATCAATTTCATGGCTGGCTCCCCCTCATGCCTGTCTCCCCGTGTGGCGCGGCGGCGCAGCGGCCACCGCGATGCGATGTCCGATCAGAACGCCTTGGCTAACGTGAGAATGCCGGTGGCGCGGCCGACGAAATGGCCGTCGGCGTTGGTGTAGACGCTGCGCGCTGCGCTGGTGTCGTAGTAGCCCAGCGACAGCGAGTAGCCGTGGTCGAACGCCTTGGTGACGCCGACCTTCCAGTCGCTGTAGGAAGCGCCCGCGACGTGCCGCACCTTCTGGCGACCGGCGTGCAGGTTCAGCGTCCAGCCTGGGCTGAACTCCACGTTGTAGGAGAGATCGAGGTACCCGGAGTGCTTGGAGTCGGCAAAGCCGAACAGGTTGGTCAGTGCGTGCGAGTACTTCAGCGTCACGCCCTTGTAGCCCAGCGCGCCGTAGACCTCGGTGGTGTACGGCCGGGTGAAGCCTGTTGGGTAGGTGCCCGGGTAGTAGTACTCGTAGAGGCCGACGTCGTAGCTGACGTCACCCGCGAAGCTGCCGCGGAAGCCGGTGTAGAAGTCCAACTCCACGCTGGAGGAGATGTGCGCCGCATCGGTGGATGCGTCGGACAACCAGCTGATGTTGCTGCCCCACGCACCGGCGTACCAGCCGCTTGCGTGGTCGTACTCGACACCCGGCTGCACCGCCGGTTTCCAGTTGGTCTGCGACAGGCCGCGGAACAGGTAGTCGTTGACCACCGCCACGCTGCCGGCCACCGTGCTGCTCGGCGCCTCGTCCGCCATTGCCGGCATGGCGACGCTCGCCACGCACCATGCCACGCCCCACGCCATCGCTCGTATGCGTCGTTTCATTGCGACCCTCCCACGCCAGAGTGAACGTGCCGCGTGTGGACGTCTGGACGTCCATGCACGGCACGCTGGAACCAAGCGATCACCCGCGCCAGCGAGGGCGCAGCCGGCTCCGTCACCGCGGCGTTGGGCGCGCAATGGAAGAGGCGGTGTGTAGCGGGTCGAGCCGGCCGCAGGCGACCGACGCAGAACGGGCGGGCCGCACGGGAGGCGGCGCGCAGCGGGAGCAAAGGCGATGGAGGCGGTAGCGCGGCGGCGCGGATGTCGCGCGTCAGCCGGTGCTGATCCCCCGATCGGTCGATCCGGGCAAGCCGCGGGCGCGAGCGGAAGGCTGCCGCGCGGCAAGGATCGAAACCTTTGCTGCAGTTCGATCCTGCCCCATGCATTGCTGCGTTGCAATATGGTGACGCGCCCTGCCTTATCACCATTCGTCACAAGCGCGCTGCGCCGCAGCACGGCGCGGTCGGAAGAGCGCAGAGTGAACCGGGCGGGCAGGTCAACGACCGGCACGTGCCATGGCCTGTCGTCGGTTTCACCTGCTCTGCCCGTATGCTGTCGCCCCTTCCAGCGGCCACGGCGGCCGCGCTTTCCAGGATCTGCATCACGTGATCGATCTGCTCCGCGTCATCCTGCTCGGCATCATCGAAGGCATCACCGAGTTTCTCCCGATCTCCAGTACCGGCCACCTGCTGATTGCCGAGAAGCTCGGCCTCGGCGCGCGCTCGGAGCTGTTCAACGTGGGTATCCAGGCGGGCGCGATCCTGGCGGTGACGCTGATCTACTGGAAGCGCATCTGGCAGCTGTTCACCGGCTGGCGCGATCCGCGCAACCGCGACTACCTGCTCAAGCTGGCGGTGGCGTTCGGGATCACTGCCGTGCTCGGCCTGATCGCGGTGAAGATGGGTTTCAAGCTGCCCGAGACGGTGACCCCGGTGGCCTGGGCGCTGGTCATCGGCGGCCTGTGGATGCTCGCTGCCGAACAGCTGGCGGCGCGGCGTCCGCCGAGCAGCACGATCACCTGGCCGGTGGCGATCCTGGTCGGCATCGCGCAGATGGTGGCGGGGATCTTCCCCGGCACCTCGCGCTCCTCGGCGACCATCTTCACCGCCCTGCTGGCCGGCACCGGCGACCGCGCCGCGGCAACCGAGTTCGCCTTCCTGGTGGGTATCCCGACGATGTACGCGGCGAGCGGCTACGAGTTGCTGAAGGTGATCCACCACGGCGGCGCCGCCCATGAGGACTGGACGGCCCTGGGTGTCGGCTTCGTGGTGTCGGCGGTGGTCGCGTTCGCGGCGGTGAAGTGGCTGCTCGGCTACATCCGCAGCCACCGCTTCACCGTGTTCTCGATCTACCGGATCGCGCTGGGGGCGGCCCTGTTGCTGCTGATGCCCGCCGGCGGCTGAAGCCGCGCGGCGTCGGCCGCGGCCGTGGCGGGGCGGCCCGCGGGCGGCGCCTCGTGCACTGCCATCGGCGCACCGGCGGCGCGTTTGCGCAGGTCCGGCTCGTTGGTCTGCTCGAACAGCTCGCGCACCCAACCGATGAACGCGCGCACGCGGGCGGACAGGTGGCGCTTCTGCGGATAGACGATCCACACCGGCTTGCCGGTGGAGCTGACGTCGGTCATCACCAGCTCCAGCATGCCCTTGCTCAGCAGGCACGAGGCCAGCATGTGCGGCGCCTGGGTGATGCCCAGCCCGGCCGCCACCGCCTGGATCACGGACTCGCCGTCGTTGATCAGCAGATGGGCGTCGATATCCACCGCCACCTGCCCGCCCGGACCGTCGAACTGCCACTGCCGCTGGCGCCCGTTGGGATAGACGTAGTTGATGCAGCGGTGGTTCTTCAGGTCGGCGATGCTTCGCGGCGCACCGTGCCGCTTCAGATAATCCGGCGCAGCGACCACCACGTTGTGCAGGTAACCGATCTTGTGCGCGATATGGCTGGAGTCCTCCAGCTGACCCACACGGATGGCGCAGTCGATGCCTTCGCCATTGAGATCGTTGGGCAGGTCGGTCATCGACAGCTCCAGCCGGATACCGGGGTAGCGCTGCTCGAACTCGGCCAGCCGAGGAATCAGCGCGGCGCGGCCCACCGCGAGCGACACCCCCACGCGCAGCTTGCCGGCCGGCTCGCGATGGGCTTCGCCCAGCGCGTCGGTGGCCTCGGCCAGATCAGCGAGGATCTCCTTGCAGCGGGCGTGGAACGCCGCGCCGTCGTCGGTCAGCCGCAGCGAGCGGGTGGAGCGGAACAGCAGGCGCGCACCCAGCCGCGCCTCCAGCCGTGACACCGCGCGGCTGACTCCGGACGGGGTCATGCCGAGCTGGGCGGCGGCGGCGGCGAAGCTGTTGGCTTCGACCACGCGGACGAATACCGATATTGCCGAGAAGTCTTCCATTGCCTGGGTTCCTGCGGGATTGGTGACTCGAGGTCACTATTGCATTGCATCAAAAGACGGTTTTCTGTACCGACAAGTATACCTATTCTCCCGGGCCTTCGCCGCTTGCCTTTGAGCGGCATCGGTTGTTCAGGGAGTGCGTCATGCAGAAACGCTGGATCTTCATCGGGCTCGCCGCGGTACTCGTGGCCGGCAGCTGGGCCGTGCTTCGCCATGCCCATGGCAACCAGAGCCAGGCCGCGCCGCCGCCGCCCGCGGTCACCGTGGCACAGACGCTGGTGCGTGCAGTCAGCGACACCGCCGCGTTCACCGGCCACTTGCAGGCCGTCGACACGGTGCAGGTGCATCCGCGCGTGAGCGGCGTCATCGATGCGGTGCAGTTCAAGGAGGGCGCGCTGGTGCACAAGGGCCAGCTGCTGTTCCGCATCGACCCGCGTCCGTACCAGGCCGAAGTGGACCGGCTCTCGGCCAATCTCGAGCAGGCCCGTGCCGAGCAGAAGCTCGCCCGCGCCAACGCCGCCCGCGGAACAAACCTGCTGGCCGCGCACGCCATCTCGCGGGAGGAGGCCGACCGCCTCGATACCGCCGCCGCCAGCGCCGGAGCGCAGATCGCCGCGACCACCGCCGCGCTGGAAGCGGCGCGGCTGAACCGCGAGTTCACCGAGGTGCGCGCGCCGATCGACGGGCGCGTCAGCAACGCGATGGTGACCGCCGGCAACCTGGTGAGCCCCGCCGACGTCTTGACGCGCGTGGTCAGCGTGAATCCGGTGTACGCCTACTTCGACGTGGACGAGCACAGCTACCTCGAGCTCGATCGCCTGCGCCGCGAGCACCACACCGTGCCGAAGGTGACGATGGCGCTGGCCGACGAATCGGGTTTCCCGCACCGCGGCAGCATCGACTTCGTCGACAACCAGCTCAGCACCGGCAGCGGCACGATCCGCCTGCGCGCCGTGTTCGACAACGCCGACGGCCGCTACACGCCGGGCCTGTACGTGCGCTTGCAGCTGCGCACCGACAGCGCCACCCCGCGCGCGCTGATCGACGACCGCGCCGTCGGCACCGACCTCGGCAACAAGTTCGTCTACGTGCTCGACAAGGACCAGAAGGTGACCTACCGCAAGGTCACCACCGGCCCGCTGCTGGACGGCCTGCGAGTGATCGAGGACGGCCTCGACGCCCGTGACGTGGTGGTGGTGAACGGCCTGCAGCACGTGCGGCCGGGCATGCAGGTGAACCCGACGCGTGTGGCGATGGAAACCCGCAGCCTCGACCCGGATACCCAACTCGCCCGCGGCGGCGGCAACCCCCGCCAGGGCCAGGCGCTGACCAGCGCCCAGGACTAACGCTCATGAAACTTGCGCAATATTTCGTGGATCGACCGATCCTCGCCGGCGTGCTGTCGGTGCTGATCCTGATCGCCGGCGCGATCTCGCTGTTCCAGCTGCCGATCGGCGAGTACCCGGAAGTGGTGCCGCCCACCGTGGTGGTGCGCGCCAGCTATCCGGGCGCCAACCCCAAGGTGATCGCCGAGACGGTGGCCACGCCGCTGGAAACCCAGATCAACGGCGTCGAGGGCATGCTCTACACCGCCTCGCAGGCCACCAGCGACGGCGCCATGACGCTGACCGTGACCTTCGCGCTGGGCACCAACCTGGACGACGCCCAGGTGCAGGTGCAGAACCGCGTGGCGCAGGCGCTGCCGCGGCTGCCCGAGGAAGTGCAGCGGCTTGGCGTGACCACCCAGAAGAGCTCGCCCGACCTCACCATGGTGGTGCACCTGATCTCGCCCGATCAGCGTTACGACATGCTGTATCTGTCCAACTACGCGCGATTGCACATCAAGGACCAGCTGGCCCGTCTGGACGGCGTCGGCGACGTGCAGGTGTTCGGCGCCGGCGAATACAGCATGCGGGTGTGGATGAACCCGGACCGCATGGCCCAGCGCGGCCTGACCACCGGCGACGTCGCCCGCGCGATCCGCGAGCAGAACGTGGAAGTGGCCGCCGGTGCGCTGAACGCGCCGCCCGGTCGCGGCAATGCCGCGTTCCAGCTCAACATCAACACGCGCGGCCGCCTGATCAGCGAGGACGACTTCCTCAACATCGTGGTGCGCACCGACAAGAACGGTGCGGTGACCCACCTGCGCGACGTGGCGCGGGTGGAGCTCGGCTCCAACAACTACGCGCTGCGCAGTCTGCTGGACAACAAGCCGGCGGTGGCACTGCCGATCTTCGCCCGTCCCGGCTCCAACGCGATCCAGATCTCCAACGAAGTCCGCACGTTGATGAAGGACCTGAAGCAGGACTTCCCGCAGGGCGTCGACTACCGCATCGTCTACGACCCCACCGTGTTCGTGCGCGGCTCGATCGAGGCGGTGGTGCATACGCTGTTCGAGGCGATCGCGCTGGTGGTGCTGGTGGTGATCCTGTTCCTGCAGACCTGGCGCGCCTCGATCATCCCGCTGGTGGCGGTGCCGGTATCGCTGGTGGGCACGTTCGCGGTGATGCACATCGCCGGCTTCTCGCTCAACGCGCTGAGCCTGTTCGGCCTGGTGCTGGCGATCGGCATCGTGGTGGACGACGCGATCGTGGTGGTGGAGAACGTCGAACGGCACATCGAGCACGGCATGACGCCGCGCGATGCCACCCGCCAGGCGATGAAGGAAGTGACCGGGCCGATCGTGGCCACGGCGCTGGTGCTGTGCGCGGTGTTCGTGCCGGCCGCGTTCATCAGCGGCCTGACCGGCGAGTTCTATCGGCAGTTCGCGCTGACCATCGCGATCTCCACGGTGATCTCGGCGTTCAACTCGCTGACCCTGAGCCCGGCGCTCTCCGCGCTGCTGCTCAAGGATCGCAACGCGCCGAAGGACAAGCTCAGCCTGGCCATCGACCGTGGCTTCGGCTGGCTGTTCCGCCCGTTCAACCGCTTCTTCGTGCGCAGCGCGGACGGCTACGTGGGCGGCGTGAAGCGCGTGCTGGGCAAGGGCTCGATCGCGCTGCTGGTCTACGGCGGCCTGGTGCTGTTGGGCCTGTTCGGCTTCGCCAAGGTGCCGACCGGCTTCGTGCCGCCGCAGGACAAGCAGTACCTGGTGTCATTCGCGCAGCTGCCCGATGCCGCCTCGCTGGATCGCTCCGAGGACGTGATCCGCCGCATGAGCGAGATCGCGCTGAAGCAGCCGGGCGTGGAGAACGCGGTGGCGTTCCCGGGCCTGTCGATCAACGGCTTCACCAACTCGACCAACTCCGGCATCGTGTTCGTGACGCTGAAGCCGTTCGAGCAGCGGCGCGATCCGTCGCTTTCGGCCGGGGCGATCGCCGGGGCGCTGAACCAGAAGTTCGCGGCGATCCAGGACGCCTACATCGCGATCTTCCCACCGCCGCCGGTACAGGGGCTGGGCACGATCGGCGGCTTCCGCCTGCAGGTGGAAGACCGCAGCGACCGGGGCTACCAGGAGCTCTACAAGCAGACACAGAACCTGATTGCGGCGAGCCAGAAGGAGCCGGCGCTGGCCGGGCTGTTCTCCAGCTACCAGGTAAGCGTGCCGCAGATCGACGCCGAGGTGGATCGCGAGAAGGCCAAGGCCGAAGGCGTGGATCTGGCCGACGTCTACCAGACCATGCAGGCCTACCTCGGCTCGCTGTACGTGAACGACTTCAACCGCTTCGGGCGCACCTACCAGGTGAACCTGTCGGCCGAGCCGGGCTTCCGTCGCGAGCCGCAGGACGTCACCCAGCTGAAGACCCGCAACGCGGCCGGCCAGATGGTGCCGCTGGGCTCGTTCGTCACGGTCAGCCAGACAGTCGGCCCCGAGCGCGTGATGCACTACAACGGCTACCCGACCGCCGAGATCAACGGCGGCCCGGCACCGGGCTACAGCTCGGGCCAGGCGCAGGCGGCGATCGAACGGCTGGCGCACAAGACCCTGCCCAACGGCATGACGTTCGAATGGACCGAGCTGACCTACCAGCAGATCCTCGCCGGCAATACCGCGGTGCTGGTGTTCCCGCTGTGCGTGCTGCTGGTGTTCCTGGTGCTGGCCTCGCTGTACGAGAGCGTGACGCTGCCGCTGGCGGTCATCCTGATCGTGCCGATGGTGCTGCTGTCTGCGATCGCCGGTGTGTGGCTGAGCGGTGGCGACAACAACATCTTCACCCAGATCGGCCTGATCGTGCTGGTGGGCCTGGCGTGCAAGAACGCGATCCTGATCGTGGAGTTCGCCCGCGAGGCGCAGATCCTGGAAGGCATGGACCGCGTGCAGGCGGTGCTGGAGGCGGCACGGCTGCGACTGCGCCCGATCCTGATGACCTCGTTCGCCTTCATCATGGGCGTGGTGCCGCTGGTGCTGTCGCACGGCGCCGGCGCGGAGATGCGTCACGCGATGGGCGTGGCGGTGTTCTCCGGCATGCTCGGCGTCACCTTTTTCGGGCTGGCCTTCACCCCGCTGTTCTACGTATTGATCCGCGGCTGGAGCGAGCGCAGCGCCGAGCGTCGCGCCGCCCGCCAGGCCGCCCGTGCCGCGCAGCTGCCCGCGCCGGCTTTCGAGGAGCATTGAGATGAATCATCTGATCCGTTGGAGCGCACTCGCCGGCGCCCTGCTGCTGGCCGGCTGCATCAGCGTGGGGCCGGACTACCACCGCCCGGCCGAAAAGCCGGTGGCGCTGCAGGGCGTCGACACGGCGCAGCAATCGAACACGCAGTTCCAGGCCGCGTGGTGGAAGCAGTTCAACGACCCGACCCTGGACACGTTGATCATCCGCGCGGCGAAGAACAGCCCGGACCTGCAGATCGCCGTGGCCCGGTTGAAGGCATCGCGCGCCCTGCTCGGCACGGCGCAGTCGCAGCAGTGGCCGGATATCGAGACGCAGGCCAGCTACACCCGCAGCCGCCAGCAGCAGCCCGGCTTCAGCGATCGGCGCAGTACCTTCACCAGCTACCAGGCCGGTTTCGATGCCAGCTGGGAGCTGGACCTGTTCGGCGGCGTGCGCCGCTCGGTGGAGGCCGCTCGCGCCGACAGCGAGGCCGGCGAAGCGGCGTTGCAGGACGCGCAGGTCAGCCTGTTCGCCGAGGTCGCGCGCTACTACTTCGACCTGCGCGGCACCCAGCTGCGCCAGGACGTCGCCACGCGCGACATCGCCAACCAGCAGGCCGCCCTGAAGCTGATCGCCAGCCGCGCCGAGATCGGCACCGGTTCGGACCAGGACGTCGCCAGCGCCCGCGCCCGGCTCGCCGCGGTGCAGGCGCAGCTGCCGCTGCTGGCCACCCGGATCAGCGCGGACCAGTTCCATCTGGCCGTGCTGCTGGGCGAACGCCCCGGCGCGCTGGATGTGGATCTATCGGCGCAGAGCTTCACCCCGATCGACGTGACGCTGCCGATCGGCCATGCCGATGACGTGCTGGCCCGCCGGCCGGACGTCCGCGTGGCCGAGCGCGAACTCGCCGCCGCGAGCGCGCGCATCGGCGTGGCCAAGGCCGACTGGTTCCCGCACGTGTCGCTGGGCGGCTTCGTCGGCTTCCTGACCGGGCGCAGCAACGACTTCGGCAGCCCGGCCACGCGGGCCTGGTCGATCGCCCCGAGCATCAGCTGGTCCGGCCTCAACGTGCAGCGCGTGCGTTCGGGCGTGAAGGCCAGCGAGGCGCGCGCCGACGAGGCCCGGGCGAACTACCAGCGCACCGTGCTGCGCGCGCTCGAAGACGTCGACAACGCGCTGGTCGGCTTCAACCAGCAGCGCGAACGCGTGCAGCACCTGGTGGAACAGGCGCACCAGAGCGAACGGGCGGCCACGCTGGCGAAGGTCCGCTACGACGCCGGTGCCACCGATTACCTGGAACTGCTGGACGCGCAACGCACCCAGCTCGCCGCCGAGGACCAGCTGGCCGAAGCCGAGACCGGCATCAACCTGCAGGCGATTGCGCTGTACAAGGCGCTCGGCGGCGGCTGGCAGGCCTGCGGCGACGCGCAGTGCAGCGCGGTGGCGAAGGCCAACTGAGCGCCCGCACTTTCGCGGCGAGTGGAAATGGCCCGCGCGCCCGTGGGCGCGGGCCGTGGCCTCGGTAGTGCAAACCGCGCTCGGGTCAGCGTTGAACCATCAGGGCGAACCACTGCCAGCCACGCACGCGCTCGGAGATCAGCTTGGCGCTGGTCAGCATGGGCACCGCCAGCAGTGCGCCGGGGATGCCCCAGAGGAACCCCCACAGCAGCAGCCACAGCAGGATCGCCACCGGGCTCACCCGCATGCGGCGGCCCAGGATCATCGGCGTGATCATGTTGCCTTCCACCACGGTGATCGATGCGAACGCCAGTGCGGGCAGCACGGCGTGGCCGATCTCGCGGAAATTCATCAGGCCGACCAGCAGCAGCACGGTGGTGGTGGTGATCGCGCCCACGTACGGGATGAAGTTCGCGATCATCGCAATGCTCCCCCACAGCAGCGGATCGGGCACGTGCAGCAGCCACAGCATGGTGGCGGTGACGGCGCCCAGGCACATGTTGATCACCGCGGTGGTGAGGATGTAGTGCGACACCTCGGTCTGGATGCTGCGCACGATCGACACCGCGTGCTTCTTGTGGCGGAAGTTGGGCACGATCTCGACCAGCCGTCGCAACAGATCGTCGCCGTAGATCAGAAAGAAGAACACCAGCAGCATCACCGTCAGCACCGCCGCGAGCACCTTGGGCGCATTCGACAACACGTCCCACGCGGTCAGCGCGACGGTTGCCTGGCGCGGCGGCTGCACCCGCACCTCCTGCCCGCCGACCAGGCTCTGCGTCGCCCGGCTGGCCGCCTCTAGTGGCTGGGTGATGCCCTTGAGCTTGGGCACGAAGCTCTTAAGCGCCGCCGGCGCATCGTGAAACCAGCCCATCGCGGGCTGCGCGAGCTGGGTGACGCCGAAGCCGATGCCGGCCACCAGCGAGATCATCAGCACGCTCGCGCTGAGCCAGCGCGGCACTCGCCGCCGTGCGCTGAACGCCACGATCGGGTTCAGCGCCACGCCGAGGAATGCCGCCAGCACCAGCGGAATCAGCAGCGCCTTGATCAGGGTGATCGTGTAGAGCACCGCCAGCAGCAGCATGCCGTTGAGCACCAGGCGGATGCCGCGGATGTGCCGGCGCAGGCCGCGCGCAGTCTGCAGCCCGTGCGCGAGCCGGCGCGGCGGATAGCCGGGCGCCACGCGCGCCGGCGCTGGCGCCACCTCGCGCGGGGGCGCTGGCGCGGGGTCGCTGAAATCGGCGTCAGCCGCCGTGTCGCCGGGCAGGACCTCGGGGGTGCTCATTGGCCGGGCGAACTTGCCGCCTCGGCCCCTGCATTACCGAAGCCGCCGAAGCCGCTGTCGGAAAACATGCTCATGCCATGGGACACCAGTTCGAACACGCCACTGGTGAGCAAGCCGGTGGCACCCGGGACCCGCATCGGATGGAAGTTCATCTGCGACAGCGCCAGGCCCACGCCGGCGGCCGCGCCCACGCTGGTGAGCGGGTGGCTGCGCACGCGAGCGAGCAGGGCATCAACCGGCACGCCCACTTCGGCACGTGCGGCGCGTACCTCGGCCTGGGACAGGCGAACCGCAGCGAGCTTGCGCGAGAGCGTCATGACACGGAACTCCTGGAAGCAACCGGGGAAGGCACGTCAGAGGCGGGCGCCGCGTCGGCGCTGGCCTTGGCCTTGGTATCGCGAATCATCGCACCGAACTCGTCGCGCGTCGCCGGCAGGCTCATCCAGTGCAGGCCGCGGCGAAAGTAGGTGATCGCGACGATCAGCAGCAGGCCCTGGAAAGCCGCCAACGCGCCCAGCGCCCACAGCCACGAGCCAAACCATCGCGCCAGCGCCACTCCGATCAGGGCCAGCGTGGTCAGACTCAGCCCGACCCCCAGCACCGTGGCCGCGAGTCCTGCGGCGAACAAGAGCGACACCGCCCCGCGCGCCAGCGACAACTCGGCGACAAACAGATGCCACTGTGCGCCGAACAGGTGCTTGAGGGCCTTGCCCAGTTGGCTCAATTCGGCCAGGAAGCGCGACGAAGCCGCCGATGCGGCATGTGCATCGGCGGCTTTTGCGCCCGGGGGCGGGTCGCCCGCAGGTCCGTCGCCGGCGCCGTAACCTGCGTGAGGCGTCTCATCCATGGGCTAGCCCTCCGGTGGGCCGCTTCAACGACGCAGCAGGCGGCCGAGCAGCCAGCCGGCACCAACGGCGATGGCTACGGACTGCAGCGGCTTCTCGCGGACATAGGCACGTGCCTGCTCGGTCCAGTCATCGGCACGGTCCATCGCGTGGCCGTAGGCTTCGCGGCCGCGCTCGCCGTACTCGGCGGCCTTGTCGCTGGCACGGCTGGCAGCGCCGGCGGCCTTGTCGGTGGCGCGATGAAGGCCTTCCTCGACGCGGTCGGCGGCGCGGTCCACCGCATCCTTGGTGCCGGCCACGGCATGCGAGGTGGCCTGCTTGACGCGGTCGGCGCTTTCCTCGATGCGCTGGTGCGCCTTGGGCTGGTCCAGCGGGCTGCGATCGGCGGGGTTACGGCCGGCAGGATTGTTGGTGGCCGGGGTGCCGGTGGGGTTGTTGCTGGCGATATCAGGGTTGTTCATTGCGATAACTCCGGAGCAGTGGATCGGTAGTGGATCCGGCCGTGCGAGGTGCCGGAACGGAGAAAGGACATGCTGGAACTGCGGCGGCTATTTGGCCGCGCGGCGGAAGAAGGCGATCAGCGCGAGCACCAGAAACACCACGAACAGGATCTTGGCGATGCCTGCGGCCGCCCCAGCCAGCCCGCCGAATCCCAGTACCGCAGCGATGATCGCGATAACCAGAAAAACCAGAGCGTAGTGAAGCATGACGAATTCCTCGTAAGGACGGAAAGGGTGCCGCCGGTCGGGTCCCTGCCCGGCCTGACGACGCCATTCACCCACATGCGGCGCCTTGCCCACGTGAAGGGCGCATCCGCACCGGCCCACGCCCGCCGCGCAGTTCAGCGCCGGTTGCGCTGGCGCGCCCGCCCTGGTTTCGCTGCTCACGCGTGACAGACCCTGCGCCGGGAGATCATCGCGCCGCCGCCGTGGCTGCGCCGGGGCGGTGACGCCACCCCACGTGGCGGAGCATCAGTCCCCGGGCCTGGGCTTGCACCCAGGCTGCGGGCGCTCCTGGCTCCGGGCGGGCGCGCGCGGCGAAGGGATCACGCCATGCTCTCTGATACCGTTGCAGCTCATCCGGGGGAACTCATGGGCGAGTTGCAAGACCTCACCACGCTGGTGCGTGCCGCGACGCCGCTGCTGGTGATCGAGACGGTGGACGAGCAGCGCGTGATCGACTGCTTCCGCCACGTGATTTCGCAGTCGCTGCGCCCGCTGTGGCGCTGGACACTGACCGACGGACTGACCCGGCTGGACTTCGTCCAGCGCGCCGAGGCCGCGGCGCCCGATGCCACTGCCACGCTCGAGGCGATCCGCCAGGCCGCCGATGCCGGCGTGTTTCTGCTGTTCGATTTCCACCCGTTCGTCCGCTACGCGATGAGCCTGCGGATGCTGCGCGAGATCGTGCAGCGGCAGCGCTCGGCGGCCCACACCATGGTGCTGGTGGGAGCAAAGGTGGAGCTGCCGGACGAACTGGAGGCGCTGGCCCTACGCGTGCCGCTGGCGCTGCCGGACATCAAGGAACTGGCCGGCATCATGCGCGGCGAGGCGGCCGCCTGGCAGCGCGAGCAGGGTCGGCGGGTGGAGGTCGACGGCGAGGCCGCGCGGATCATCGTGCGCAACCTGCTGGGACTGTCGGCGCCGGACGCGCGGCGCATCGTGCGCAAGCTGATCTACAACGACGGCGCACTCGGCCACGCCGACCTGCCCGAGCTGATGCAATCGAAGTTCGAACTGCTCAACCGCTCCGGCCTGCTGCATTTCGAATACGCCACCGCCAGTTTCGCCGACATCGCCGGCGTGCAGCGCGTGCGCGAGTGGGTGCAGCGGCGGCGCACGGTGTTCCTCTCCCCCGAAGCGACGCCAACGCTGGATCCACCCAGGGGCGTGCTGCTGCTCGGCGTGCAGGGTTGCGGCAAGAGCCTGGCGGCCAAGGCGATCGCCGGGGGTTTCGGCGTGCCGCTGGTGCGACTGGACTTCGGCACGCTGTACAACAAGTACCAGGGCGAAACGGAAAAGAACCTGCGCGAGGCGCTGGCCAGCACCGAGCTGCTGAGCCCCTGCGTGCTGTGGATCGACGAGATCGAGAAGGGCCTGGCCGGCGGCGGCGAAGACGGCGGCGTGTCGCGCCGCGTGCTGGGCTACCTGCTGACCTGGATGGCCGAGCGCAAGGCCAAGGTGTTCGTGGTGGCCACGGCCAACGCGGTGCACGAGCTGCCGGCCGAGCTGCTGCGCAAGGGTCGCTTCGACGAGATCTTCTTCGTCGACCTGCCGGCACCGGCGGTGCGCGAGCAGATCTTCGCGCTGCACCTGGCCCGACACCAGCTGCCGCTGGACGCGTTCGACACCGGGGCGCTGTCGGCCGCGAGCGACGGCTTCTCCGGAGCCGAGATCGAGCAGGCGATCGTCAGCGCCCTGTACGACGCAGCCGCCGGCCCCGGCGTGCTCGACCAGCCCACCCTGCTCGAGGCGCTGGCGCAGACCCGTCCCCTGTCGGTGCTGATGCGCGAACAGGTGGACGGCCTGCGCGCCTGGGCCCGCGATCGCTGCGTGCCCGCGGACTGAGCCGGCGCAGCCACGCCCACGCTCTCGTCACCCGCACGCTGAGACGCTCCGGCCCGGTTCGGTGCTGGCGGGTCGCTCGCCGCGCCCCCTTTTGGCGAACTGACTCCGGGAGATGGCACGTGGCCGATGCACGCCGCTGGAAACGACGCGTGATCTGGATCGGTGCCGGCGCGCTGGGCGCGGCGCTGGCAGGCATCCTTGCACTCAACCTGTGGCCGAAGGTGCAGACGTTGCAGTACCGGCTGGGGCCGGTCAGCGCCGTGCGCAGCGAGGCGTTCCGGCGCGAGGTCGGTACGCTGCTCGGGCCGCCGATCGTCGACGGCAATGCGGTCACCGACTACCAGAACGGCGCCGAGATCTTTCCGGCAATGCTTGCAGCGATCCGCGGCGCCCGGCGCAGCGTGAACCTGGAAACCTACATCTACTGGTCGGGCGATATCTCCGAAGAGTTCATCGCCGCGCTCACCGAACGCGCCCGCGCCGGGGTGAAGGTGCACGTGCTCGCCGACTGGGCCGGCTCCACCCGCATGGAGTCCAACGCGGTGGACGCATTGCGCGCCGGCGGCGTGCGCTTCGAGTACTTCCACCCGCTCAAGTGGTACAGCCTGGACCGTATCAACAACCGCACCCATCGCAAGCTGCTGATCGTGGACGGCGAGGTGGCGTTCAACGGTGGCGTCGGCATCGCCGACTCCTGGGACGGCCATGGCGACGACCCCACCCACTGGCGCGACATGCAGTTCCGGGTGGAGGGGCCGGCCGCGCAGCAGATGCAGGCGATCTTCGAGGACAACTGGCTCACCACCACCGGCGAGGCACTGCTGGGCGAGGATTACTACCCGCCGGTGCACACCGCCGGTGAGCTGGCGGTGCAGGCATTTGCCAGCTCGCCCGAGGGTGGCAGCCGCAACATGCAGCTGATGTACCTGATGGCAATCGACGGTGCGCGCGAGAGCATCGACCTGGAGGCGGCCTACTTCGTACCCGACCAGCTCACCCTCAGCGCGCTGCGTCGCGCACTCAAGCGCGGCGTGCGCATCCGCCTGCTGGTGCCGGGGCCGTATGTCGACAGCGACGTGGTGGTGAACGCCTCGCAGGCGCAGTGGGGCCCGGTGCTGGCGGGCGGTGCCCGGATCTATCGCTGGCAGCCATCGCTGCTGCACAACAAGCTGATGGTGGTGGACCACTACCTCACGCTGGCCGGCTCGGCCAACTTCGACAACCGCTCGTTCCAGCTCAACGACGAAGCCAACATCAACATCTACGACGCCAACTTCGCCGCCCACATGACCGACGTGATCGACGCGGACCTGCGCCACGCCCGGCCGCTGAGCTACGCGCAGTGGCAGCAGCGGCCGTGGCGCCAGCGGGTCGTGGACTGGCTCGCCGCGCAGACCGCCTCGCAGCTCTAGCCCGCGGGCGGCAGTGGCGCGACCCAGGCGGCCTCGATCACGTCGGCCGCGCGCGCGGCGCCATCCTCCCGCAGGCGTTCGGCGCAAGCCGCGGCCCGGGCCGCATACGGCGGTTGCAGCAGGCGTTGCAGGCGCGCTGCCGCCGGCGCGGCGCGGTAGCGCGACACCGGCAGGATCTTGGCCACGCCCAGACGCTCCAGCCGCGCGGCATTGTCCGGCTGGTCGAAACCGTGCGGCACCACCAGCATCGGCACGCCGGCGCGCAGGGCCTCCGCGCTGGTACCGATACCGCCGTGATGGACCACCACCGCGGCGCGCGGAAACAGCGCCGCGTGGGGCGCGTAGTCGACGCAGAAGATGGTTTCGGGCAGTACCGGCGGCAGGCGCGCACGCATGGCGGGCGAACCGGTGAACAGCACCGCACGCTGCCCCAGCGACAGCGCCGCGTGCAGGCTCTCGCGCAGGAACGCCTCGCCGGCATGCACCGCGGTGGAGCCGAGCGAGAACACCAGCGGCGGCGGCCCGGCATCGAGAAATGCCTGCAGTGCCGCGGGCAGCTGAGCGGGCTGCGCGTAGCGGGCGAAGCCGCATACGTGCGCGTTCGGCGGCCAGTCCGGCTGCGGCGCGCCGAGCAGCTCCGGGTAAAGCGCCAGCACCCCGCCCGGGGCATGCTGACCGGTATGGAATGGATCCCCCCACGGCGACACCGGCGCCAGCCCCAGCTCGCGGCGGAACTGGCGCACCGGGGCCGTCCAGCCGTGGGTCACGCGGCGGGCCAGCCACTGCAACACGCGGGCGGCACGCGGGGACGCACGCACTGCCCGGTCCACCACGGCCAACCCGGTCGCCGGCATGTCGTGCACCGACAGGAAACCCGCCGGTGCCAACAGCGCCGACCGCCAGTGCAGGCGGCCAGCGGCTTCCAGCGTTTCACCCAGGATCTGTCCGGCGAACGCCAGCGTGCTGGTGACGAGCACGTCCGCCGCGGTGCACAGCGGGAGCAGCCGCCGGTAGCTGGCGTGCACGTCGGCCGCGGCGAAGTCGCGCACCACGAAAGCCGGCCCGCGCCACGGGTGGAACGCCCGCGCGGTGAACGCCTCGCGATCCTCCGGCTCGGGGATGCCGCTGGCATCGTGGAACGCCAGCCCGGCCTGCACCACCATGTCGCGATGCACCGCATGCGTGGCGACCGTCACGCGGTGGCCGCGCCGGCGCAGCTCCTGACCGACCGCAAGGAACGGGAACAGGTCGCCCAGCGAACCCACGGTGGCGATCACGATGTGTTTCATCGGCCGATTAGACTACGCGCGCCGACACCGGCGAAACCCGACGAGCCGATCGGTCCGCCTGCTCGCGCCGATGCTGCGGGCGGTGCTGCACGGCTGCGGCGCACCCCGCGTCGCCCTCGGCCCGGTGTACCGCTCTGCGGGCGACGGGTGCAGCGCTTCCGGCCGGGCGCCGCGACGCGCCGCGCTGGCGGTGATGGCGAACGAGCGCAATAGTCGGGCGTTGCGGAACACCTCAGGCGGGATCGTCAGGGGGGCGATGGCCGGCGATGCCCGATGGCCGCAGCGCAAAGCGTCGCACCGGCGCGCGGGCGTGGTACGGGCCAGACCGCGCTCGGCCGATCTGTCACGATCCGTGTCTCGTGCGCGCCCGCGCCGCAGATCACTCTCACCTTTCATGCCCATGACGCAGCCACTCGCTCCATTCCACCTCGCCTTCCCGGTCACCTCGCTGGCCCACGCGCGCGCTTTCTACGGCGATCTGCTCGGTTGCCCGGAGGGTCGCAGCAGCGACAGCTGGGTCGACTTCGATTTCCACGGCCATCAGATCGTGGCCCACCTGGCGCCCGAGGAAGCCGGCGCTGTCACCGCCCACGATGTGGACGGCGACGCGGTGCCGGTGCGCCACTTCGGACTGGTGCTGGACATGGACGCTTGGCAGGCGCTGGCCGACCGGCTGACCGCCGCGGGCACCCGCTTCGTGATCGAGCCGCACGTGCGCTTCGTCGGCCAGCCCGGCGAGCAGGCGACCATGTTCCTGCGCGATCCGTGCGGCAACGCGCTGGAGTTCAAGGCGTTCGCCGACCGCTCGCGGCTGTTCGCGAAGTAGCCGGGGTGGAAGCGGAAGACCTCAAGCGGCTGGTGGCTGTGCGCATGCCCTACGGCAAGTACCAGGGGCGGCTGATCGGCGACCTGCCCGGCGCCTACCTGGCCTGGTTCGCGCGCAAGGACTTTCCGCCGGGACAGCTCGGCCGGCTGCTGGCGCTGTCGCTGGAGCTGGACCACAACGGCCTGCGCGGGCTGCTCGATCCGCTGCGCTGAGGCGGCACGCGTGGCGCCCCGGGCAGCGTATGCTTTACCGCCCGCCGCCGCGGGCCGGTTCCGCCCCCTCGCTGGTGCACGTCTCCATGGATTCCCTGTCGTCGCGATTCGATGCGGCCGCCGATGCCCTCGCCACGGCCGGCTGGTGCGTGCTGCCACGGACACTGCCGGAGGAAATCACCACGGCGCTGGCCCGGGAGTGCGCCGCGATGCACGCGGCGCATCGCATGACGCCGGCGCGCGTGGGTGCGGCGCGCACTGCCACGGCGCTGCGGGGCGATCACACGCGCTGGTTCGAGATGACCGCGCTGAGCGAGGCACAGCAGCCGTTCGTCGAGACACTCGACGCACTGCGGCAGGCGCTCAACCGCAGCCTGATGCTCGGCCTGGTGGAAAGCGAGGCGCACTACGCGGTGTACGCAGCGGGCGCACGCTATGGGCGTCATCTGGACCGCCTGCGCCACAGCGATGCGCGGGCGGTGTCGGCGGTCTACTACCTCAACCAGGCGTGGGACCCGGACGACGGCGGCGCGTTGCGTCTGTACCTGGACGATGGCCGCAGCCACGACGTGCTGCCGCAGGCCGGCACGCTGGTGCTGTTCCTGTCCGACCGCTTCGAACACGAGGTGCTTCCGGCCACGCGCGAGCGCATGAGCATCGCCTGCTGGATGCGCCGGCGTGAGGCGAACGCCCTGCCCTGAGCCGGAAACTCAGGAGGCGTCGGCGATCGCGTTGAAGCGCGCCGCGATGTAGTCGTCGGTAAAACTGGTCATGTCCCAGCCGCGAATGAAGCCGCAGTGGCCGCCGTGGCGGGCGATGTCCAGCTCCACATGGTCCGGCAGGCGCAGCTGCTCGAATGCATTGACCGGGATCACCGGGTCGTCGCGGGCGGTGAGGATGGTGGCGGGGATCTGCAGCGCCTGCAGTGCGTCGCCGGCGACCGAATAGCCGTCCAGATACGCCTCCAGCGAGCCGAAGTCGGTGTGCCGCAGCACCAGCGACTCGGTCAGCCCACGCAGGTTCTGCTTCAACTCGGCCAGCTCGAAATACTGGTGCTGCGGAAACGCCGCCTGCTTGGTCCGCAGCGAATGGCGCCACTTCTGCATGAAGTAGGCCTGGTAGAACCACGGCGCCTGCTTCTCCAGCGAGAACAGGCCTTCGGCGGGGTCGATGATCGGGCACACCGCCAGCGCGTAGCTCAGCGGCACCTCGTAGCGCGCCGCCGCCATCGCCGCCCGCAGCGCGAAGTTGCCGCCGAGCGAGAAACCGGCCAGTGCGATCGGCCGGGCCGGCCAGCGCCGGGCGATCTCGGCCAGGGCGTGCATCACCTCGTCGATGCGGCACGAGTGGAACAGCGCCTCGTTCAACGGATGGCTGTCGCCGTGATCGCGGAAGTTGAGCCGGAACACGTCCCAGCCCTCGGCCAGCAACCGGCTGCCGGTCTGCAATACGTAGGTGGAGTCGACGCTGCCTTCCCAGCCGTGGAAAAGCACCGCCAGTCCGCGCGCCTGCGGCCGGCCGCTCTGCGCCGTGTATGCACCGCTGAGGCGCACGCCGGGGCCGCCGCTGACCATGACGTGCTCGGCGCCATCGACGACCGTGCGCGCGGCCTTGGGCAGCAGCACGCGTCGCACGCCACTGGAGGAAAGCATGGTCTGGATATGGCCACTGCGCAGGGGCCACGGCGGCTGGAAGTCGCGTCCTTGCGGCAGGGTCATGCGCCCGCCTTGTCCGGCGTGGGGTCTTGCAGCGCCGCGTCGATCCGCTCGCGCGAAGTCTCCGCCATGCGCCGGCGCGCGTCCGGCGTGGACGGCACCGGCTCGAGGAAGTGCACCTCGGCATCCAGCGGCGCGCTGCCGAGCAGCCGCAGGAAGTTGCCCATGAAGCTCTCGTGCTCGCGGAAGCCCGCGTCGATCACGCGGCGGCCGTGGCGGGCGAAGCGCAGCGCCACCGGTTGCACCGGCACGTCGGCGTCGAGCGCCGCCTGGAAGATGCGCGCGTGGAATACCTTGAGCACGCCGTTGTAGCCGCTGCCGCCCTCGGGGAATACCGCCACCGAGCGGCCACCGCGCAGGCGCTCCACCATCACCGCCATCACCGAGGCCAGCGAGTGGTTGGAGCCGCGGCGATGGAAGATGGTGCCGCCGGTGGCCGCCATCCAGCCGACCAGCGGCCAGCGCGCGATCTCCGCCTTGGCCACGAAGCAGGCGGCGCGCTGGCTGTGCAGCAGCTCGATGTCGATCCACGAGGTGTGGTTGGCGACGAACAGCACCGGGTCCGGCAAGGGCTCGCCGATCCGCACCGAGCGCAGGCCGAAAATGCGCATCAGCATGCGCGACCACCAGTTGATCATGCGATGGGCAAACGGCGCGCGCCCATTCTTCATCACCCGGTGCTGGTTCCAGCTCAGGATCAGCGAACACAGACCGATGCCCAGCACGATGTGCGCCAGCAGCAGCGGCACCCGCCACAGGTAGCGGATCGGCTGCCAGGGCGCGCGGTCGGGGGCGGTGACGGTGTCCATGTTCATCAGCCGGTTAGTTTAGCGTTAGTCGGTCGCAACGACATGCGACGCATGGCAGGGGCTGCTGCGCCGGTTCAGCCGGCCAATTGCCCGAGCGGCAGCGAGGGCGAGCGCTTCACCGTACGCAGCACGAAGCTCGAGTTGACGTCGGCCACGCCCGAGGCATTGAGCAGGCGATCGAGCAGGAACCGCGAGAAGTGTTCCAGATCAGCCACGTAGACGTGCATCAGGTAATCCATGTCGCCGGTGAGCGCGTGGCAGGCGACCACTTCTTCCCAGCCGCTCACATCAGCCACGAAGCGCTCGATCGCATCGGCCTCGTGCTTGGCCAGCTGCACCCGCACGAATGCCTGCAGCCCCAGCCCCACGGCCTGCGGATCCACCTGGGCGGCGTAGCCGCTGATCACTCCGTCCGCCTCCAGCCGCTGCACCCGGCGCAGACAGGCCGATGGCGACAGGCTGACCCGTTCGGCCAGTTCGGCGTTGGTGATGCGGCCGCTGGCCTGCAGTTCGGCAAGCAGGCGCAGATCAGTGCGGTCAAGGCTGCTCATGCACGATTCTTCGTCATTTTTGCTTTTGGTTGGTTGGATATTGCATGTAAAGCCCGAGGTTCAGCAAGAAAACACGTTCCGTGCGCGTGCTTGCCCGTATTCTGTTCGCTATCCCCTGATCCTCGGAGTCTCCCCATGGAAAACGCCACGCCCCGCCGGGTCGAGCATCAGCAGACTGATCGCGGTTACGTACCGGTGTACGCCACCGGGGTGGTCGAGCAGCCGTGGGACAGCTACAGCGCCACCGATCACGAGGTCTGGAACACGTTGTATGCACGGCAGTGCGAGCTGCTGCCCGGTCGTGCCTGCCAGGAGTTCCTCGATGGCCTGGCGCGTTTCGGCATGGGCGAAAAGGGCATTCCGAAGTTTTCCGAACTCAACGAAGTGCTCGCCGGGGCCACCGGCTGGCAGATCGTGGCGGTGGAAGGCCTGCTGCCGGACGAGGTGTTTTTCGATCATCTGGCCAACCGCCGGTTTCCGGTGAGCTGGTGGATCCGCAAGCCCGACCAGCTCGACTACCTCAGCGAGCCGGATCTGTTCCATGACCTGTTCGGCCACGTGCCGCTGCTGCTCAACCCGGTGTTCGCCGACTACATGCAGGCCTACGGCCGCGGCGGCATGAAGGCGTCCGCCATCGGCCCCGAGGCGCTGATGAACCTCACGCGGCTGTACTGGTACACGGTGGAGTTCGGCCTGATCGACACACCCGACGGCCTGCGCATCTACGGCGCCGGTATCGTCAGCTCCAAGGGCGAGTCGATCTACTGCCTGGATTCCGAAGCACCCAACCGCATCGGTTTCGACCTGGAGCGCGTGATGAGCACGCGCTATCGCATCGACACCTACCAGCAGACCTACTTCGTGATCGATGGTTTCGAGCAACTGTTCGAGGCCACCACGCCGGACTTCACGCCGATCTACGCGCGGCTCGCCGAGCGTGCTCCGCACGCTGCGGGCGACGTGATCGATGCCAGCGACCGGGTGTTCAACTACGGCACCCGCGAAGGCTGGGCCGCCGGCGCCGATACCTGAGCCCTCAGCGTCGGCGCGCGGCCGGCGCGTGGTCGCGCAGCCACGGCGTCACGATGCGCGCCCACAAGGCGTAGCCGCGGCGATTCATGTGCAGGCCATCCGGGCCGAACCAGTCCGGCAGCGGTTGGCCGTCCGGCCCAAGCATGGGCGTGAAGACATCCAGGTAGCTCACGTCCGGCTGGCTCGCCGCCCATTGGCGGATCGCAGCGTTCGCCGCGCGGATCTTCGGTAGCAGCGCGCGCCGCGCCACGCTCGGCTTGATCGCGATGAAGGCGATCGGCGCGCCCGGCGCGTCGTTCCGGGCCACGCGTACGAAGGCCTGGAAGTCGGCCAGCACGTGCTCCGGACTGTCGCCATCGGCGATGTCGTTGTCACCGGCGTACATCACGATCGCGCTCGGACGGTGAGGCGTCACGAGGCGATCGGCGTAGTACGTGGCGTCGTCGATCTCCGAGCCGCCGAAGCCGCGGTTGACGGTGCGCCAGATCGGAAAATCCTCCGCCAGCGTGGCCCACAGGCGGATCGACGAGCTGCCGACGAACAGCACTGCGCCGGGCGCCGGCGGATGCGCGCGATCGGCGGCCGCGAACACGGCGAGCTCGTTCGCCCACTGGTCGTGGTCGTTCGGGCGGTCGTGCTTGCGGGCGATCGCCAACATGGGCAACAGCAGGGACAGCGTCAGCAGGATCCAGCGGGTCATCGGTGCTCTCGGTCGGGGAAACAGGCCCCTGCCGATGCTGGCAAGGGGGTAGCCGGAGCAGGCATCTCCGGCAAGGGCCGTCATCCTGCAGCGGCGAGGTTCAACAGGTCGTCACGGTGCACGAGGGCCGCCAGCGGTCGGCGGCGCGCGCTTCAGCGCGGACGCGGCAGTTCCGACACCCGCAGCACCATGGCGATGCGCTGGCCGTTCCAGCGATACACGAGATGCTCCGACTGCACGCAAGGCGCCAGCAGATCGGGGTAGAACACCGCGGCGCACTCGCCGCCCGCGTGGCGGACGCTGTCGTACACGATGCCGTTGGAGCCGCCTTCGCGCAGTCGGCGGGCCAGCGCCACGCTGGCGGCGTAGCTGGCCGGGTCGTGTTCGGCCGGCCATGCACCACGCAGATCGTGCAGCCGGCCGTTGATGCTGGTGCGATAACAGCGCATCGGTATGTCGCACGGTGGTTCGCGGGTCGCGGCCATGAACCGCTCGCGGTGGTACACCGTCTCTTCCACCGCGGTGGCCACGCTGTGGGCCGCGTAGAACACGCCCCAGCTACCGTCGGAGAAGCGACTGCCTTCCGGGTTGAGATGGGTAAAGGCGGCCATGACGGGAGTGCTGCCGGGGCCGCTGATGCGGCGGGCTTTCGGCACCTGCTTCAGCGCATCCGCCTCCTCGCGCAGGCGTGGATTGGTCAACGCCTCGATCGCAAAGACCGCCTCCAGATCCGCCGGATCCGCGATGCGATCGAACAGCCCCACCGGCGGGAAACGACTCGGCACGATGCGGTAGGCGTGGGTCCAGCGGATGCGCTTGGTCGGGGGTAGTTCCATGAGTACGGCGGCGTCGGCAGTCAGCGAAGTGCGGCGCGGCCGCGGGCGAGGCGCGCTCCCCTGTGCGCGCGCCGTTGGGATCGGCAACAACTCGGATTTGCAGTGTCACGCGCCGTCGTCTCGTCCACCGCGATCGGCGCCACGCGGTCGCTCAGCCGCGCTGCGCGTCGAGGTACTGACGCACCACGAACAGATCGGCCACGTTACCCGAGAGCATGCGCTCGAGCGCCGACTGGCCACCGAACAATGCGGCCTGGTTCGGCCGGCGCAGCCAGCCATCGGCCTGGGCCGGATCGGGAAACAGGATCTGCAGCGCCTTGAAGATACCCAGCAGGTAGCTGATGCGCTCGATCACGTCGCGACCAGGTGCACCGTCCTGCTCGCGCTTCCACTTGTAGAACGTGGACTCCGGCGGATCACCCAGCAGTCGCCGCTGCTCCGCCCCGCGCAATTGCCACGCCTCGGCCAGCCGGAAAAAGCTGCGCAGGGCGGGACCGCCGAGATCGGGAATGGAGGTGGTTGCTGTTTGTGGGAAGGCTGTCATGCTTTATCCATGTATAAAGCTTTCATGCAATTTACTACACAGGGAAAGCTATTGACAGCATGCAGTGGCACCTCTTTATCGGCGCAGCGACTCCGGCGAGCCCGACAATGACCCGGAAACAGGCTTGCGCTCACAGCCAGAATCATTGTTGATGCCTATCATCCGTGCTCTGGCGTCGGCCCGGCGCTGAGTGGATGCGTGGATACAAGGAAGATGTCATGCAAAGGACGATGCGAGCGGGTCTTGTCGCCCTATTGGTCATTACCGCCTGGATGTCTCCCCCACTGCGGTCCGATACGGCAACGCTCAGCAGTGGCGGCTTTGCCGAATCACTGGTCGGATCGGAGCAGGCTGCCCATGGACGCCTCTTCATCGCCCTGTTCGATTGCAGCTGGAAGCATGCGCGAGGCGGACCTGCCGGGCCCACGACGGTCGCCTGGATTCATCAGCAGCTCAGTCAGGGATCCTTGCCTGCAGGCACTGCCACCGGTTACGTGACGACCGACTGTGCCCGCGACAACTGGCTGACCGCGAAGGACCATGGGGAACAGTTTGCCGGAACCCGTCTTGCCGCAATGTACAAGCAACTCGCCGCGCAGTTCGCGGCCTGGCGGCGGCAGGATCCCGCTGCCCGAATCAGTCTGCTGATCGTTGGTGGCAGCTGGGGTGGACTGCAAGGTGCCGAGTTCGCGGTGATGGTGGATGTCCTGGGGCTGCGCTCCGCCACGGGGGAAGTCCTCGTGCCACCGCACCGGACGGAGCAGGCTCTTGCCCTGCTGGCCCCGACCGGCTATCTGCCGCCGGAGCTGCGCTTGCCCTCCTCAGTCATCTCAGGCTTCCAGCTCAGTGCGACTGACGAGGGGTCCTGATTTCCAGTCGCTGCCGATCCTCGGTCGTGGCCGCTCGAGCGACGGACGTTTCCTCAGTCTGTCGGTCCCCGGGTCGCTTTCGGACGTCTGCGGCGGCTACCGTTTGAATGGACTCTCCACGCGCGCGGCGAACCTGCTCGTGCAATACATCAATCGGCTCAGCACCACGCCGCTCCTCGGCGAGCAGCCCGAGCCGGACGAGGAGCGGATGAATGTGGTGCATCGCTCGGAGGAGGAGGGCACGTGAAGCTTGTCTGTTTTGCAGGGTCGCCATTGGCCGCGACCACTCGGGCGAGATCCGTGGCAGTACGACATCGTGCAGATTGCGACTCGCGCACCTGCCTGTCCGAGGAAGAGATTGGGGCGGGCCCGGGCTCGGCTTCGATTCACGCGCGGCGTACATGCGTGCCGGTCCAACCCTCCTCGCTTTTGTCAGGACTGGCACACGGATCTGACGACCTCCCGCCCCGCTTGCTTTCTTCCCGAGCATCGACGCAAGCCGGGAGCCGGCCAAGCCGCTCAATAAACCTCGCGCGTCTACTTGCCGCATGCTTTGCCCTTCTCCCCTTGTCCGGGTGCATCCAAGCCATGACCAAAACGCCGGTCGCACGACACATGGTCAACGGCAATCTGCTGCCGTTGCAGTTCAAGATCCACAGCTTTTCGGCGTATGCATTCAATACGCTGAAGTGCAAGGTCATCTACTTCAACGAGGACTTCACGGCACAGGACGCCGAGACGCCCTCCGGTCCGCCCCCCGAGGGTGACTACCGCTCAACCTGGGGTTTTGGCTCCTACAGCGGCATCCGAAACTTCCCGAGCCCGGTCGAGGTGACCTGGACCTCGCTGGATGGGCAAGACCACCACGCGTCGATCGATCTGGCGGAGATCTTCAAGGGCGAGGAGATACTGCATCGCGTGCCGGATGAAGAAATTCCGGACGGCATGTATCCACAGGGTCTCTATCTCGATCCGGGCATTTTCGTCGAGGTGAACGACCGGACGATCAGCGTGTACATGAAGGCAATGATTCCCACCAAGCACCTTCAGATTCCCGGGAACAAAAACAGCAACACCAGACACGATTTGATACTCGCCTGGACTCACACGTACTGAACTGACGGGAGTGCCAAAGGATGGCAGAGAAGCATCAAATGCAGTCGGATGGTGTTCTCGGTGACGGGGTCACCTTCTATCCAGCCAACAGTACGCGGTTGGCCATGTACGAGCGGGCACGGGAGCAGCTGACCCAATTCGATGAGCCCGTGCTTATCCATGCCGGGAATCCTCACGAATACCTCTTCGTTGCGGCGCTCGATGGAACGGGTAATGACGTCAACAGAGATCCCGAGCACGCGACGAATGTAGGTCGGATAAGGCAGGCGATCGCAGCGCGCACACACGAGCATCCGAACATTCAGGTTGACTACGTAGCTGGCGCGGGAACCCAGAGCAGCGCGTTGAAACGCGCTGTTGATGGTGCAGATGGCTACACCTGCGAAGAACGCGCCGAGCTGATGTACAAGAAATTCATCGAGCAGGCCAAGGAGTGGCGTGAGGCTGATCCGAATGCCCGTGTCTCCGTCGCTTCAGTCGGCTTCAGTCGCGGAGCCGATGAGGCCGCCATCTTCGCGCGCCTGGTGCATGAACGCGGTCTCCAGGATCCGGCTGGCGCGAAGTACACCTACACCTCCGACGGGCTGGTGAAGCACGTCGAGTACACCCTGCCTCCGCTGATAGCACCCGGCCAGGTCGCACAGGCGGTCGCGCTGATGGATCCAGTGGGAACCGGCAGCGAGGTCCGCAACGACGATCGTCGGCTGCCGCCGTCGGTGATCTCCGGTATCCAGCTGACTTCCACGGACGAACATCGCTGGCTATTCAAGTCCGACCACATCATCGACCCGGGCATTACGCCGGATGGACGACTCGCCGGCATCTACGTCCCGGGCGCACACTCGGATGTCGGTGGAAGCTATCACCGCAACGGCCTCTCCAACCGGGCCGGCAATCTGGTCATCGACTATCTCAACGGCCTCAGCGACCAGCCGTTCCTGACCAAGCAACCCGAACCGGACGATCCACGCCTCAACGTGGTCCATCGCTCCGAGGAAGGCATGTTCATCTACCGCGTCACGCCAAAGGTCGACCGGCTCAAGTCCGAAGGCTATCGCGAGCTGCTCGTGCCTCGCCGCAATGTTGGGAAGGTTGCCGACCCGTTCAACAACGAGGCGCGGGACGAGGCGCTCAATGCCGGCTATGCGCGGCAGGCGATGCCGGATGGCCCGGTACCCGGCCTACCTGCGGCTACGGTCGATCCGCTGTCGCGGTCCATCTCCGCCGAAGTCGACCGCATGCTCGCAGCCGCGCGCACCAACGAGTGGTCGGCGTTCCGGCAGGGCACTGAACGCTTCGCGGCGATGGATCCGGGCCAGGCACTGCGGCAGGAGACTCGTACTGCCGTGGACAACCAGACGCAGACACGGGAGTTGCCGCCGCAGCGGCCCGATCTGCCGACCGCACCAGTGCAGGGTTGGCAGCGATGAGCGCCTCCGTGTCGGGCGCGATGCAGCCGGCGGAGCTGGCCAGCCTGATCAGCAAGACCGCCGTCCTGATGGAGCAGTTTGACCGCCGCTGCGGGGAGATCGAACTGCGCCTGCGCACGCACTCGGGCGAGCTGGAGCGGCTCAGCCAGCAGGTGCCGGCGATCGTGCGGCAGTCGGCCGACGGCTCGCTGCACGCGCTGCCGGGGCTGGTGATGGACCGGCTGGGCGGCGGCCTTGAGCGGCCGGTGCAGGAATACCAGCAACGACTGCAGCGTGCCGGCAACGAGCTGGAGACAGCCGCGCTCAGGCTTGGTAGCCAGATCGACCGGCTGCAGCGACTGCACCGGCTGTTGCTGTGGAAGACAGTGGCTGCCGTGGCGGTCTGCCTGGCGCTGCTGCTGGCCGGCGGCGCCTGGCTGTCGCTGCACTACGCGGGGGTTATCGAGCAGAACCGACTGCCGGCGGAGTTGCTGCAGGCCTACAACCGCGCCGACGTCACCCTGTGCGGCGGGCGCCTGTGCGCGAACGTCGAGACCCGCGGCAGGCGGTACGGCGAGCGCGGTCAGTACGTTCCAGTTGCGCCCCGCTGAGTTTCAGCCGGCCGGTCGGCCCTTGCAATCGCAGTTGAAATCCGGCTCAGGACCGCCGTCGGCGATGAAGCGATCGATGCGCTTATCCAGCACCGGCAGCGGCACCGAGCCGAGCTGCAGCACGGTGTCGTGGAAGGCACGCAGGTCGAAGCGGTCGCCCAGTGCCTGCTCGGCCCTGCGACGCAGCTCCAGGATCTTCAGGTAACCGATCTCGTAGGACAGCGCTTGCCCGGGCCAGCTGATGTAGCGGTCGACTTCGTTGGCGATCTCGCGGTCGGACAGCGCGGTGTTCTGGGTCAGGTAGTCGATCGCCTGCTGGCGCGTCCAGCCATCGTGGTGGATGCCGGTATCCACCACCAGTCGCGCCGCACGCCACATCTGGTAGGTGAGGTAGCCGAAGCGCTGGTAAGGCGTGGCGTAGATGCCCATTTCGTTGCCCAGGTACTCCGCGTACAGTCCCCAGCCCTCGCCATAGGCGGAGATGTAGCTGTTGCGCCGGAACGGCGGCTGCCCGCTCTGCTCGGCCGCCAGCGCCAGCTGCAGCGCATGGCCGGGGGCGGACTCGTGCAGGGTGAGTGCCGGCATGTTGTACAGCGGGCGCGACGGCAAATCGTAGGTGTTGACCAGGTAGGCATCGGCGCCGCCCCGGCCGGAGGTGTAGTACGGCGCGATGTCCGCCGGTACCGGCACAATCGCGAAGCGCTGGCGCGGAAGCCGGCCGAAGAACTTGCCGAGCTGGCCGTCCACCTGCTTGGCCACCCACGCCGTGCGCATCAGCAGTTCCTCGGGCGTCCTGGCGTAGAACCGGGGATCGGTACGCAGGAAGTGCAGGAACTGCGCGAAGCTGCCCTTGAAGCCGGTGTCGTGCATCGTCTGGAGCATCCGCGCGTGGATCTTCGCCACCTGCTCCAGGCCGGTCTGGTGGATCGCCTCGGGGTCGAGGTCGAGCGTGGTGTACTCGCGGATCTGCTGGCGGTAGAAGGCGCGCCCGTCCGGCAACGCCTCGGCGGCCAGGGTCGTGCGCGCCTGCGGCACGTATTCGTCGCGGAAGAAGGCGAGCAGACGCTGGTAGGCCGGGATCACGTCGTCCCGCACGCGCCGCAGCGCCTCGCCCTGCAGCGCCTGGGCCTGCTCGGCGGTGAAGCCGGCCGGCAGCTGCTTGAACGGCGCATAGAACGTGCTGTCGGTGGGATCGGCAAGGGTCGCTACCGCGGCGATCGAGACATCGCGTCCGTCGAGCACCGCCCGCGGCACGCTGAAGCCGCGCTTCAGGCCGGCGCGCATGTTGTCGATCTGCTGATCGAAATACGCGGGGATCTGGCCCAGCCGGTCCAGATAACGCTGGTAGTCGGCCGCGCTGCGCAGCTGGTCGCCGTGCAGCTGGTAGCCGATGTCGCCCCAGAACGACGAGTCGCTGTTGAACGGCATCTGCCACGTCTTGAACTGCTGCGCGGCAAGCAGGTTGGCGATTTGCGCGTGGTAGATGGCGTAGTTCACGCGCGCCCCGGGCGACAGCGCCGCCGGCTCGATCGCGTCCAGCTGGTCCAGCACCGCCTGCCACTTCTCCAGCCGCGCCTGCTGCGCGAGGGGGTCGACACTGTCCAGCCGGCCATCGCCCGGCTGGCTTTCGCCGGAACTGCTGATCCCGCTCTGTCCGCTTCGCCAGGCCCACTCCTGGGTGTAGATGTCGCGAAACCGGCCGTCCGCATTGCTCGTCGGCGCCGCGCTGGCGGCAAAGCTCAGTGCCGCGGCCAGCAGGCCGCCCAGCAGGTACTTCATTGATGCGTTCCCTCCGCAGGATCAGCCGATGATCTTGGCAGAGATTGCGCCCGTTGCCAGTCTCAATCCATGCCGGCGTAGTAGGAGCGCATGGCCGTGAGGTAGGCGTCGAGGTTGGTCGCCGGTCGCTCGGTGAAACATTGGCCGGTGTCGGACACCGCGTCGATGCGGTCGGGGCGGAAGTTGCGGAAGTCCGCACGCAGCCGGCACCAGGTGCCGAGCGTCCAGGCGCCGCCCCAGAACGCCAGGCACAGCGGCTCGATCTCGCGGTTGCTGGCGCGGCCGGATTCGTCGCGGTAGGTCAGGCGCAGCACGCGCCGCTCCTCGATCGCCGCGTGCAGCTGGTCGATGCGTGCGGCGAAGGCGGCCTGATGGGCGTCGCGCCACACCGGCGCATAGATGCGCGTGCGCGAGGAACGCTCGCGCAGCTCCGGCGGCAGCACCGCCTCTATCTTCATCAGCGCGGCCTGCGCTCCGCCGGCCAGGCGATCGCCGGCGAACGCGCGCACGAAGCGCGTGCCCACCACCAGTGACTCCAGCTCATCGGCCGTGAACATCAGCGGCGGGATGTCCGCGCCCTTGCGCAGCACGTAACCGACTCCGGCCTCGCCCTCGATCGGCACGCCGGAGCGCTGCAGGTCGGCCACGTCGCGGTAGACGGTGCGCAACGAGACGCCCAGCGTCTCGGCCAGCGAGCGCGCCTGCAGCGCGGTACGGCGCCCGCGCAAGGCGTGGATGATGAGGAACAGGCGGTCGGCGCGGCGCATCCGCGCATGATGCCGGCAGCGCCGTCCCAGCGCTTGCGACACAGGTCATGCGGGTGCGCCGGCGCCGCTCGGCGCCCGCGCGGCTGTGACCGGGCGCGCGGCGGCAACCCCACCCTCAGGGCGACTGCTGCGCCGCGAACTCGGCATCCTTGGCCATGGCGCGCTGCATCGCGGGGCGGGCCAGCACGCGGTCAATGTAGCCGCGGATTACCGGCGACTCCGGAACCAGCTGGAACTTGGTCGTCCAGTTGAGCGCCGTGCCCCACAGCACATCCGCCGCGGTGAAACGTTCGCCCAGCAGGTAGGGCCCGTAAGACAGCTGCGCGGTGAGCGCGCCGAGCACCTGCTCCCAGGTGCCGTAGGGCGAGGTGGACGGTGCCGCCGGCTCGCGCTTCATGGCCCGGTCCACCACCGCCGGCTCGAAGCACGAGCCATAGAACACCATCCAGCGCAGGTAGGGCCCGCGCAGCGGGTCGCCGATCGCCGGCGCGAGACCCTTGTCGGCATACAAGTCGGCGAGGTAGATGAACACCGCCGGCTGCTCCGCCACCAGCGCGCCGTCGTGCACGATCGCCGGCACCTTGCCCATGGGATTGATCGCCAGGTACTCCGGCGCGCGTTGCGTGCCGTCCTTGAGGCTGAGCAGATGCAGGTCGAAATCGACGCCCAGCTCCTCGAACAGGGCCAGCGTGCCGCCAGCGCGGGTCTGGGGAGCGTAGAAAAAAGTGACGCGGGGCACTGCAGTCATGGTTCGTTCCCTCGTTGGATGGAAGACGGATGGTTTCACACGGTGGCGGAACTGTCCGGCATGCCGCCCGTCGCGGCCGCGGAACATCCACCGCGCAGCAGCGAGCGCGGCGTGGGGATGAGATCCAGATACTGCGGCGGGCCGTCGAGCCGGCGCTGCCACTGCGCAAACGCTGTGGCGGTGGCCTCGTCGGTCGCGATCGCGTGCTGCCAGCGATGGCACGCTGGCGCATCCTCGAACCCGGCGAACCACACGAACACCGGCTCGCCCTCGCGCACCGGCAGGCGCGGAAAATCGTTTTGCCCCGGCTCGGTCACGTAGGTGCCCAGCACGCGTGCTCCGTGAGCCTCCAGCCGCGGGCCGGGACCGGTCTCGAAGGCGCGTGCCACCGCACGGGCAGTGCCGGCGCGCAGCGGGCAGATCATCACCCCTACCCGGCCCGCGGCCGCCGACGTGCCCGCTGGCGGGCGCACCGGGCCGCCCAGTTCGAGCGGCCGCAGCGGACGCAGCAGCAGCACGTCGTCCGAGTCGATCATGGTGGCGTTGGCTTCGTCGCGATGGGCGTGCCACACCGGGCCGTCGTAGAACGAAGCGAGCGCCTTGGCGCGCGAGGCCAGATCACCCAAGCCACGCAGCCAGACGAAGCGATCGGCGTCGCCGGCATCGATGAACTGCCCGGGCAGCACGATCCCGAGCGCTTCCTGCGACTCGACGAAGGCACGCTCGAACAGCGCGACCAGCCGCTCGCGCTGCCCTGGCCGCAACGTGTACTGCCGCAGCTCAAGCACGCCCGCATGGGGCACCGCCCGCGCGCTCACCGCAAGCCCCGGCTGCGGCGCGGCAGCACCAGCGCGACCCAGGCCAGCAGGCTGAGTCGCGTCGGCCGCTCCGCGGTGTGCGCTGCCCGAACGAGCGGCGGCACGGCGCCCTCGATCAGCGTGCCGCGCAGGTAGAGCGGCCGATATGCCCGCAGCAGGCGATCCAGGCGCGTGCTCACACGACCGCCCCGGCCGGCGATTCGCCCGTGCACCACGATGGCAGCTGGGCGTGCTTGAACAGGCGGAACCAGTCCTCGCGATCGGCGGGACCGTACAGATCGAGCGTGCGGATCACCTCGCGGGCAAATTCCACGCTGCCAAGGTGACTGGCGGTGATCACGCCACCGTCGTTGGCCGCCAGCACGTCGGCGTCGTACTGCTCTTCACCGGCATAGCCTGCTACCTCATTCAGCTGACCGGGCCAGTTGCCGGTATGGCGCACGTGGTCGAGCAGCCCGGCACGCGCCAGCGGCACGACGCCGGTGTCGATACCCGCCACGGTGGCGCCGGCGGCATGCGCCTGACGCAGGCGCTGCACCGCCACCGCACCCTCGCCGCGCAGCCAAAGGTGGCCGCCGGGCACGATCAACAACACCGCGCGATCCGGCGCCAGCTCGGCCAGCGATGCATCCGGCTGCACCGTGAGCCCGCCCATCGAGACCACCGGCGCGCCGCTGAAGCCCAGCGTCCGTACCTGCCAGTCGCCAGGCCGGCGCACCTCGCACAGCGCCAGCGCCGCCTGCCAGTCGGCAAAACCGTCGAACACCAGAACGTAGACCGTATCGCGCATGGGCATGCCCTCCGTGGATGAAGGCCAAGCATGCCGCCGGGCTGCTGACACCGTGCTGTCAGCAGGCGGGCAGACCGAGGGCTGGCTCGCGTCTGCGCTGGCGTCTCCTGGCGGCAGCCGGGAGAATGGCGGATCCCTCTTGCCATGGAGATGCCATGAAGCCCGTTTCGCTGATCCAGTTCCTGATCGAGGAACGCCGCGCCGGCCACGTCAACGCCGAGCTGTCGCTGCTGATCGAGGTGGTGGCGCGGGCCTGCAAGCGCATTGCGGTGGCCACCAACAAGGGCGCGCTGGGCGGCGTGCTCGGCATGGCCGGCAGCGACGGCGCGCAGAGCATCAACGTGCAGGGTGAGGCGCAGAAGAAGCTGGACGTGATCTCCAACGAGATCCTGCTGGAGGCCAACGCCTGGGGCGGCCAGCTGGCCGCCTGCGCCTCGGAAGAGATGGAAGATCCGCAGCAGATTCCGGACATGTACCCGAAAGGCAATCACCTGCTGCTGTTCGATCCGCTGGACGGCAGCTCGAACATCGATGTGAACATCTCGGTGGGCACGATCTTCTCGATCCTTCGCTGCCCCGACGGCGTCACCGTGCCCAAGGCCGAGCATTTCCTGCAGCCGGGCACCGAACAGTTGGCGGCGGGTTACGTGGTGTACGGCCCGGCTACCGTGCTGGTGCTGACCTTCGGCCACGGCACGCACGAGTTCACGCTGGATCGCGAGGTCGGCAGCTTCGTGCTGAGCCGGCGTGACATCCGCATCCCCGAGGAGACCGCCGAGTTCGCCGTCAACATGTCCAACCAGCGCCATTGGGAGGCACCGATGCAGCGCTACGTGGGCGAGTTGCTGGCCGGCACCGAGGGCCCGCGCGGCAAGGACTTCAACATGCGCTGGGTCGCCTCGATGGTGGCCGACGTGCACCGCATCATCACCCGCGGCGGCGTGTTCTTCTATCCGCTGGACGCCAAGATCCGGGCCAAGGGCGGCAAGTTGCGCGTGATGTACGAGGCCAACCCGATGGCGTTCATCGTGGAACAGGCCGGCGGTGCCGCCACCACCGGACGCGCACGCATCCTGGAGTTGCAGCCGACCGCGCTGCACCAGCGCGTGCCGGTGTTCCTGGGCTCGAAGCAGGAAGTGGAGATCGCCACCCGCTACCACCTCGCCGCCGACGGCGCGACCGGCTGAGCGATGTCGTTGCCACGTCCGCCTGGGCGCCGCTGATGTCGCCCCGCCGCCTGCTCCGGCTGCTGTTCGCCTGCCTCGCGCTCGCTGCCTGCGCCGGTCAGGCGCCGCGTCCGGCCGCTCCCTCGCCGCCCGCAGCAAGGCTGCGGATCGGGCTGGCGCTGGGCGGCGGTGCGGCCAAGGGTTTCGCGCATATCGGCGTGATCAAGATGCTGCAGGCCAACGGCATCGCCATCGACGTGGTGGCCGGCACCAGCGCCGGCAGCGTGGTCGGCGCCCTGTACGCCGGCGGCATGGACGGGTTCGCCCTGCAGCAGGCCGCGCTGGCGCTGGACGAGTCTCGCCTGCGCGACGTGCGGCTGTTCTCCGGTGGCCTCGTGCGTGGCCAGGCATTGCAGGACTACATCAACACGCAGCTGGACCACACGCCGATCGAGCGTCTGAAGAAGCCGTTCGCCGCCGTGGCCACCGAGCTCGAAAATGGTCGCCGCACCGTGTTCACCCGCGGCAACACCGGCGAAGCGGTGCGCGCCTCGTGCAGCATTCCCGGCGTGTTCGAGCCGGTCGCGATCGGCCTGCTGCACTATGTCGACGGCGGCGTCACCAGCCCGGTGCCGGTGGACGCCGCGCGCCAGCTGGGCGCCGACCTCGTGATCGCAGTGGACATCTCCAGCCGGGCCAACGGGCGCAATCCGGACGGCATGGTGGGCATCGTCAACCAGTCGATCAGCATCATGGGCCAGACGCTCGGTGCGCAGGAGCTGGCCCGCGCCGACGTGGTGATCCGGCCGCACGTGAGCGAGATCGGCGCCACCGATTTTGCGCAGAAGAACCAGGCGATCCTCGAGGGCGAGCGGGCGGCGCTGGCGGCGATGCCCGCGATCCGCGCGCGAATTGCCGCCGCCCGGCAAGCGCGCATCGCGGCCGCGCCGGCCGACTGAAGCGGCCATCGGCACGACGCACTTGGAGGACCCCATCGCGCGCTGCTAGCGTCGCAGGCCTGTCAGCTGCGAGAAACCTCATGTCCCGATTCCTGCTCCGCCTGCCGTTGGCCCTGCTCGCCAGCGCGCTCGCCCCAGCGCTCCTTGCACGCACCGCGCCGGTCGACCCGCGCATCGATCACCTGCTGACCGAGCTGGGCAAGGTACGCAGCATCGAGGCGGTGCAGCTGTCGCCGGACGGCCGGCAGTTGGCGTGGGTGGTGCAGACCGGGGGCAAGCCGGCGATCATGCTGGCTGGCGCGGACGGCCGTGACGCCCACCGACTGAGCCCGCGCGAGCGGGCCGGCACGTGCAGCGAGACGGACATCGCCTGGGCACCGGACTCGCGCCAGCTCGCGTTTCTGTCCGATTGCCCCGGTGCGGGCGCGACGGTGGGCCAGAAGGATCTGCTGCTCGCCGACACCACCGGCGCATCGACCCCGATGCGTCTTGCCGTGCTGCACGGCTATGCGCATGACCTGGCCTGGTCGGCCGACGGCCGGCGCATCGGCTTCCTCTATGTCGACGGCGCCACGCGCGCGGCCAGCGCGGTGGCCGCGGCCAAGCCGGCAGCAGGGGAAATAGGCGTGGACGGGCTGGAGGTGCAGCGCGTCGCCGCCGTGCCGGCGGCGGGCGGGGCGCTGCAAATGCTCACGCCGGCGGCGAGCTACGTCTACGAATTCGCCTGGTCGCCGGACAGCCGCCAGCTCGCATACGTCGCGGCCTCGGCCCCGGGCGACAACAACTGGTGGATCGCCCGGCTGTATGCACAGCAGGCCAGCGCCGGCGCCAACGCACGCGAACTGGTCGACCCGCGCGCCGTCAGCGGTCCGCTGCGCGGGCTGCAGATGGCCCTGCCGCGCTGGTCGCCGGACGGCCGGCGGATCGTCTTCATCGGCGGCCTGATGAGCGACCAGGGCGCCACTGGCGGTGATCTGTACGGCGTGCCGGCGGGCGGCGGTGCGGTGACGCTGCTGACGCCCAAGATCAAGGTCACGCCCGTGTGGTTTGCCTGGACCGGCGCAGATCGACTGCTGGTGGCGCAGATCCACGATGGTCGCAGCGAAGTGGTGCCGTATGCGATCGATGCCGCGCACGCCACCGCGCAGGCGCCGCTGTTCTCGGACGCCGCCAGCCTCGGTGACGGCATTGCCGCGATGGGGCTGTCGCTGTCGCGCGATCATGCGCGGGTTGCCTATGCGCGCAGCTCCTACGCGCAGGCTCCGGAAGTGCACGTCGGCGCGCTCGGCACTACCGCGCCGCCGGCGGTCACCACGATCAACGCGGCGCTGAAGCCGTCGTGGGGCCGGGCCGAGTCGGTGGAATGGGACAACGAAGGCCGCCACGTGCAGGGCTGGCTACTGTACCCGGCCAATTACGACGCGACCCGCAGTTACCCGATGATCGTGATGGTGCACGGCGGCCCGGCCAGCGCCGTGCTGCCGCGCTGGCCGTCGGTGGGCTTTGGCGGCGTGCCGTTCTCGCCGCTGGGCTATTTCGTGTTCATGCCTAACCCGCGTGGCAGCTACGGCCAGGGCGAAGCCTACGTGCAGGCCAACCGCAAGGACTTCGGCCACGGCGACCTGCGTGACGTCCTCGCCGGCGTCGACGCCATCGAGAAGAAGTTGCCGGTGGACGACAAGCGGCTGGGACTCACCGGCTGGAGCTACGGCGGCTTCATGAGCATGTTCGCACCCACGCAGACCGACCGCTTCCACGCCGTGGTCGCCGGTGCCGGCATCAGCAACTGGCAGAGCTACTACGGCCAGAACCTGATCGACCAGTGGATGATCCCGTTCTTCGGCGCGTCGGTGTACGACGATCCGGCGGTGTATGCGAAGAGCTCGGCGATCAACTACATCAAGCAGGTGAAGACGCCGATGCTGATCGTGGTCGGCGACCGCGACGCCGAGTGCCCGGCGCCACAGTCGTTCGAGATGTGGCACGCGCTGCGCGCCCAGGGCGTGCCGACCTCGCTGGTGGTCTATCCCGGTGAAGGCCATCACTTCGAGGATCCCGACCATCAGCGCGACGTGCTGGAACGGGCACTGCGCTGGTTCGGCAAATACCTACCGGCGGGCAGCTGACCGGGACGGCGCCCGCTCCCGAAACGCGTTGGCGCCGGCTTCGCCCGATGCGTGAGTGGGTCAGGACTCCGGTGGGTCGCGGCGGCGGGTGCTCTTGACCGCACCCATCACGCCCACGCCGAGTAGTACCACCACGCCGGCAATCAGCCAGGGCAGCGGCGTGTGCAGCATCCAGGCGACGTAGGCCAGGCCGCCGATCACCAGCAGCATGCCGATCAGGTAGATCGCGAATGAGGACACGGGCACCTCCTTGCAGTGCAGGGACCGCGCCGCCGGCGCGGCATACATCAGCGGGCAAGCAGACGCGGAGCGGAGTGGGCGCGGCGTGAACCTGCGGCGGAGGCGTTCAACCCCCGCGCCGCGCCGAGGCGGCATGGATCAGAACAACTGCCCCTGCGGCGACGGCTTGCGCGGCGGCACGAACCGCGACGTGTCCAGCTCGAGCTCGCGCGCCCGGCCGAACCCGTGCCTGCGGCAGGCGATCTCGAAGCGGCGCCTGAGCAGGTCGGCGAACACGCCCTGGCCGCGCATGCGGGTGCGGAAATCGCTGTCGTAGTCGCGACCGCCGTTCATCTGCTGGATCAGGCTCATCACGTGGGCGGCGCGCTCGGGTGCGTGCAGCGCGAGCCATTCGCGAAAAAGCGTTTTCAGCTCGTGCGGCAGGCGCACCACGGTGTAGCCGGCGCAGCGCGCACCGGCAGCGGCGGCCTGCTCGAGCACCGCCTCCATGTCGCGGTCGTTGAGCGCCGGGATGACCGGTGCCACCAGCACGCCGACCGGCACGCCTGCTTCGGCCAGTGCGCCGATCGCCTGGATGCGCCGGTGCGGGGCGCTGGCGCGAGGCTCCAGTTTCGCCGCGAGATGGTTGTCCAGCGAGTTGACCGACACGAGCACCTGCACCAGCCCGGCCTTCGCCATCGGCGCCAGCAGGTCGAGGTCGCGCTCCACCATCGCGTTCTTGGTCACGATCGTGCACGGGTGCGCGCACTCGGCCAGCAATTCCAGCGCGGCGCGGGTCAGGCGCCAGCGCTTCTCGATCGGCTGGTAGGGATCGGTGTTGCTGCCGATGTTGATCGGCTCGACCCGGTAGCCGGGGCGCGACAGCTCGTGGCGCAGCACCTCGGCGAGGTTGCCCTTGGCACGCAGCCTGGTTTCGAAATCGAGCCCCGGCGAAAGGTTGAGATAGCTGTGCGAGGGCCGCGCGAAGCAATAGATGCAGCCGTGCTCGCAGCCCCGGTACGGGTTCAGTGCTTGGCTGAAGTGGATGTCCGGCGAGTCGTTGCGCGTGATCACGTTGCGCGCGCGCTCCTCGGTGACCTCGGTGCGCGGTCGGGGCGCGTCCTCCTCCAGCAGCGCGCTTTGCCAGCCATCGTCCTCGGCATGGTGGCGGATCGATTCGAAGCGACCCTCGGGGTTGGACGCCGCCCCTCGACCCTTGTGGGCCCGTGGAGCAGATGGATCATGCGACGTGGACATGCGCGGGAGCGTAGCGCGTGGCCATCTCAGGCGCCGCGACCGGCCCGTAGCCGGAGCATGAACGACGTCACGTCCCGTGGCATGCCGGCCACCGCGGCGCCGGTTTATGATCGGTCGCGCTGCCGACGGGGCGGCGACCTTTTTGGCGAGACCTCATGCGCTGGCTGATGCTGACCGGAACGGTGCTGGCTTTCTTGCTGTGCTTTACCCGCCACAGCGGCGGCGCCATGTTGATCTGGCTGCTGCTGGGACTGGTGGGCCTGCTGGCCACCGCGCTGGCGTTTGCGCAGGCGCGTATCGCGTTCCGCGCGCGTGACGAATCGCTGTCCGCCTACGATCTGCAGCGCCTGCGCGAAGGCAAGCCGCCGCTGGATCGCTGAGCATCCAGGTTCGTGCCAGGGAAATCGTGCCAAAGAAAAAGCCACGCCGTGCGGCGTGGCTTTTCTGCACTCCGGATCCGGCCCGGCGGCACGACGGCCGCCGGGTGCGTGATCAGAAGTTGTACTTGGCGCTGAGCGACACCTGGCTGCCCTTGGTGCTGGTGGTGGCAGTGGTATCCGCCGCCGAGGTCGTGTCGAGCTTGGAGTACAGGTATTCCGCACCGAGCTCGTACGCACCGGAGGTGTAGATCAGGTTGATCGCCGCCTGGTCGTTCTTCAGGCGCCCGACCGAACCGCGGCCCAGCCACTCGACCACGTCGCTGCGCTTGGGCTTGCTGGAGGCGTAGAACACGTTGGCGCTCCAGTTCGGGGTGAACTTGTAGCCCGCCTGCAGGTAGCCGCCGGTCTCCTGGATGTCGCCGAACTGGATCAGCCCGCCGAACACCTGGCCCAGGCCCTTGCCGCTGTAGATGTTGCCCTTGAACATCCAGTTGCCCGGATGCCAGTTGCCGCCCACTTCGAAGCCCTCGCTGTCGATGGTCGAGGCGACCGGCACGGCGCCGGTGCCGTCCACCCCGCGCAGGTCGATCTGCGCGTAGTGCGCCACGAAGTAAGCCAGCCAGTCCTTGTCCTGCACGTGCAGGCGGGCCTGCAGCTGCGGACGGAACCCGGCGTTGCCGGCGGTCAGGTAGTTGACGTTGTCGCCCGGGCCGCTCCAGTTGCCGTTGAAGCCACCCAGGTCAAGCCGCCACTTCGGGCCGTCCGCACCTTGGTTGAGGTCCTGCATCCACACCACGCCCGGAAAGCGCCAGCCGATCATGCCGGTGCCGTAGCCGAGCGGGAACGCCACGTGGGTGACCGAGGCCGGCACGTTGTCCAGCGGGAACAGCAGGTCCCACTGCTGGCCGATGCGCACCGTGCTGCCGGAGGAGACGTTCTTCAGGTCCATGTAGGCCTGGCGCAGGCGCGGGGTCGGCTGCGACACCGAGAAGGCGCCGGTGCCGTTGAAGCCGCCGAAGAAGTCCATCTCGATGCGGCCGCCACCGGACCAGTTGTCGTTGAACTTGGCGCCGGCGAAGTCGAGCCAGAAGCGGGTGTTGCGGATATCCACGCCGGTGTTGCGCCCATGCGTGCCCGCGTTCGGGAATTCGGCGTTCTGGCCGTTGCCGAAGGTGAAGGCCTTGTCCTGCGAGAATGCGGTGGCGTTGACGAAACCGTGCAGGGCCACCGTCACGCCCGGCGCGCTGCTGAACACGGGTGCGGCGGCCGGCGCCGGGGCCGGCGCAGCGGCCACCTTCTCGATCTGCTGCTGCTGCGCCTGCTGGTTGCCGGCGATCTGCTGCAGGTTGTCACGCAGTGCCTGCAGTTCTTTCTGCTGCTGGTCGAGCTGCGCCTGCTGCTTTTCGATCAGCGCCTGCAACGCCTTGACGTCGGTCTGCTTGGTCGCGGCGAACGACGGTCCGGCCATCGCCAGGCCCAGCGCTGCCGCCACGGCGAAGAACATAGGGTTACGTTTCATGGCTTTTTCCCCGGTGGTAAGACCGCCGACAGCGAGGCCACGCAGTGGCTGCAAGCGCCTCAAGGGCCGTCGTTCGGATATGTCTGAAAGATTACAAGAGCGTTAAAGCGGGTAGATAGCGATTTCTCGGCTTTAGCCCTAAGACTTTGGTCGTCCCTGCCGCGAGTGCTCGAGCCCGCCCGCACGTTCGGCCGGCGAACCCTCGCCTCCTGCGGCACGGCCGTCAGGAGGCGAGGCAGAGTCCGCTCGAGGTCAGGCGTTGATGTCGACGTCCTTGGTTTCCTTGACGAACAGGGCGCCGATCACGAACGTCATCGCGGCGATGATGATCGGGTACCACAAGCCCGCGTAGAAATTGCCGGTGGCCGCCACGATGCCGAACGACACCGAAGGCAGGAAGCCGCCGAACCAGCCGTTGCCGATGTGGTACGGCAAGCTCATCGAGGTGTAGCGGATGCGGGTGGGGAACATCTCCACCAGCCAGGCCGCGATCGGGCCATAGACCATGGTCACGTAGATCACCAGGATCCACAGCAACAGGATCACCATCGGCTTGTTGATGGTGGCCGGATCGGCCTTGGCCGGATAGCCCGCCTCGTTCACTGCGGCACCAACGGCCTCGGCGAACGCGGTGCTACGTGCGGTGAAGTCCGGTTTGGCCATCGCACTACCGTCGAACGAGGTGAAGTCCTTGCCGCCCACCGAGATCACCGCGACCGTGCCCGGCGCCGCCGAGACGTTCTCGTACGGCACGCCGCGCTTGGCCAGGAAGCTCTTGGCCACGTCGCAGGAGCTGGTGAACACCTTTTTGCCGATCAGGTCGATCTGCACGTTGCAGTCCTGCGGATCGGCGGTGACGCGGATCGGTGCCGACACGCTGGCCGCCTCGATCGCCGGATTGCCGTAGTGCGTCAGGCCCTTGAAGATCGGGAAGTAGGTCAGCGCCGCGAGCAGGCAGCCGGCCAGCACCACCGGCTTGCGCCCCACCTTGTCCGACAGCCAGCCGAAGAGCACGAAGAACGGCGTGCCCAGCAGCAGGGCGGCCGCGATCATCAGCTGGGTCGTGGTCGCCTCGATCTTCAGCGTCGTGCCCAGGAAGTACATCGCGTAGAACTGGCCCGCGTACCACACCACGGCCTGGCCAGCGGTTGCGCCGAGCAGGGCCAGGATGACGATCTTGAGGTTGCCCCAACGCGCGAACGACTCCGTCAGCGGCGCCTTGGAGTGCTTGCCCTCCGCCTTCATCTGCTGGAACACCGGCGACTCGGAGAGCTGCAGGCGGATGTATACCGACACGGCGAGCAGCACCGAGGACAGCAGGAACGGGATGCGCCAGCCCCAGGTGTCGAACTTCGGACCCAGCATTGCCTTGCAGCCCAGGATGATCAGCAGCGACAGGAACAGGCCGAAGGTCGCGGTGATCTGGATGAAGCTGGTGTACAGGCCGCGCTTGCCGTGGGGCGCATGTTCGGCCACATAGGTGGCCGCACCGCCGTACTCGCCGCCGAGCGCAAGGCCCTGCAGCAGGCGCAGCGCGATCAGGATCACCGGCGCAGCCACGCCGATGGAGCCGTAGCTCGGCAACACGCCGACCAGGAAGGTCGACAGGCCCATGATCAGGATGGTGATCAGGAAGGTGTACTTGCGTCCCACCAGGTCGCCGATGCGGCCGAACACGATCGCACCGAACGGACGCACCGCGAAGCCGGCAGCGAAGGCCAGCAGCGCGAACACGAAACCGGACGCCTCGTTGAGGCCGGAAAAGAACTGCTTGGCGATGATCGCCGCGAGCGAGCCGTAAAGGTAGAAGTCGTACCACTCGAAGACGGTGCCCAGGCTGGATGCGAAAATCACCCGCTTGTGGCTGACGTCGAGTGCGCTGGTCGCATCGATGCCGGTGGTGGCCATGCTGTCACTCCCCTCAAAGTTTTTCGGTTTACTCCGCACATCGGCGGAGCAGGTACCGCGTCACCGCGGTCAGAACGTTCGGACTTGGCCGCCCCCCGGCCCGGGTCCCGCGTCGTCGACACTGGCTGGTGCCGCCAGTGCACCGATTTGCCTCGCCTCCCGCCATGCACGCTGCGAAGCGCACGTACTTGCGTGCCGGAAGACGCTCGGAGCATGGGGATGTTGGGTCGCGCGCAGCTATACGGCTTTGGTCGAGAATCGACCAAAGTCGAAGCGCACCGGCTCCGGTGCATCGCCTCCCGCGCGACTACACTCGACCGTCGATGACTCGCCAGCCCCCGGGCGCTGGCAGCCGACCGCCTGCCCCGGTCCGCCGCGCCCACCGAACCCCGCGCCTACCGAACCCGAGGAGCACGCCATGTCCAAGCTGTATCCGGTCAAACCCGAAGTCGCCGCCCGCGCGCGCGTGGGCCGGGACGACTACACGCGCACCTACGCCGAGTCCGTGAAGGATCCGGCGGCCTTCTGGGGCCGTGTTGGCCAGCGGCTGGCGTGGATGAAGGCGCCGACCAGGATCAAGGACACCTCGTTCGACCCGGCCGACCTGCACATCCGCTGGTACGAGGACGGCCAGCTCAACGTGGCCGCCAACTGCCTGGACCGACATCTCGCCGAGCGCGGCGACAAGACCGCGATCATCTTCGAGGGCGACGACCCGAACGAGTCGCGCCACATCAGCTACCGCGAGCTGCATGGCGAAGTGTGCAAGTTCGCCAACACGCTCAAGCACCTGGGCGTGCAGAAAGGCGACCGCGTGGCGATCTACCTGCCGATGATTCCCGAGGCGGCGATGGCGATGCTCGCCTGCGCGCGCATTGGCGCGGTGCATTCGGTGGTGTTCGGCGGTTTCTCACCCGATTCTCTGGCCGGACGCATCGCCGACTCGCAGTGCAAGGTCGTGATTACCGCTGACGAGGGCGTGCGTGGCGGCAAGAAGATCGCGCTGAAAACCAACGTCGACGCCGCGCTGGAGCGTCCCGGCACCAACAGCGTGGAGACTGTGGTGGTGGTGCGCCGCACCGGTACCGCAGTGCCCATGCAGTCCCCGCGCGACCGCTACTGGCACGTGCTGATGGATGGTCAGAGCGTCGACTGCCCGCCCGAGCCGGTCGAGGCCGAGCATCCGCTGTTCATCCTCTACACCTCCGGCTCCACCGGCAAGCCGAAGGGCGTACTGCACACCTCCGGCGGCTATCTGGTGTATGCCAGCTACACCCATGAACTGGTGTTCGACCTGCGCGAAGACGACGTCTACTGGTGCACCGCCGACGTCGGCTGGGTCACCGGCCACAGCTACGTGGTGTACGGGCCGCTGGCCAACGGCGCCACCACGGTGATGTTCGATGGCGTGCCCAACTACCCGGACTACCGCCGCTTCTGGCAGGTGATCGACAAGCACCAGGTGAGCCTGTTCTACACGGCGCCCACCGCGATCCGCGCGCTGATGCGCGAGGGCGAGGGCCCGGTGAAGGCCTGCTCGCGCGCCTCACTGCGGGTGCTCGGTTCAGTCGGCGAGCCGATCAACCCGGAAGCGTGGGAGTGGTACTACCGCGTGGTCGGCGACGAGCGCTGCCCGATCGTCGACACCTGGTGGCAGACCGAAACCGGCGGCATCCTGATCACCCCGCTGCCCGGCGCCATCGACGCCAAGCCCGGCTCGGCGACGCTGCCGTTCTTCGGCATCAAGCCGGCGGTGGTCGACGCCAACGGCGAGGTGCAGGAAGGCGCGTGCGAGGGCAACCTGCTGATCACCGATTCGTGGCCGGGCCAGATGCGCACGGTGTACGGCGACCACCAGCGCTTCATCGAAACCTATTTCAGCGCCTATCCGGGCAACTACTTCACCGGCGACGGCGTGCGCCGCGACGAAGACGGTTACTACTGGATCACCGGCCGCGTCGACGACGTGATCAACGTGTCCGGTCACCGCATCGGCACCGCGGAGGTGGAAAGCGCGCTGGTGGCGCACCCCAAGGTGGCCGAGGCGGCGGTGGTGGGCTGCCCGCACGAGATCAAGGGTCAGGGCATTTACGCCTATGTCACCCTGGTCGCCGGCGAAACCGGCTCGGACGAGCTGCGCAAGGAGCTGGTGGCGTGGGTACGCAAGGAGATCGGCCCGATCGCCACGCCCGATTACCTGCAGTGGGCGCCGGGCCTGCCGAAGACCCGCTCGGGCAAGATCATGCGCCGCATCCTGCGCAAGATCGGCGAGAACGCGACCGACCAGCTCGGCGACATTTCCACGCTGGCCGATCCGGGTGTGGTGAAGAACCTGGTCGACGAGCGGCTGATCAAATGACCAGCACCCCCCGCGCTCTGCGTTGCTGCGCACGCCACGCCTACAATGGTCGTTATGCCTGACGTCCTGATCGCCGACGACCATCCGCTGTTCCGCGATGCCCTGCGCCGCGCGGTGATCACCGCGCTGCCCGATGCACACACCCACTGCGCCGACAGCGTGCACGCCCTGCTCGGCCTGATCGAGCAGTACCCGGAAGCGGACCTGCTGATGCTGGACCTGCACATGCCAGGTGCGCGCGGCTACTCGGCGCTGGCGCATATCCGCGGCCAGTACCCCGGGCTGCCGACCATCGTGGTGTCCGGCCACGAGGAGGCGCAGGTGGCGCGGCGGGCGCTGGCGCACGGCGCGTCCGGCTACATCCCCAAGTCGACCCCGGGCGACGAGATCGTCCAGGCGATCCACTCGGTGCTCGAGGGCAACACGTGGCTGCCGCACCAGCTGGTCGGCGGCGACATTGCGCTGAAGAATGACGAAGCCGATGTCGCCGCGCGCGTGGCCTCGCTTACGCCGCAGCAGTTTCGCGTGCTGACGATGATCGCCGAAGGCCAGCTCAACAAGCAGATTGCCTGGGACCTGGGCGTGTCCGAAGCCACGGTGAAGGCGCACATGACGGCGATCATGCGCAAGCTCGGGGTCAACAACCGCACCCAGGTGGCACTCGCCGCCAGTCAGCTGGCGGTGGACCCGGGCGCGATGCAGCCGTTGCCGGACGACGAGTCGGAATAGCGCAACCCGAAGGGCCTCGCTCAGCCGTTGCTGGCCTGCTTGCGCAGCAACGCGCCCAGCAGCGCGCGCAGGGCAGCCGGGCGCACCGGCTTGTGCAGCAACGGATAGCCCAGTTCGCGGGCACGCTGTTTCAGCTCGCTGCTGCCGTCGGCGGTAATCATCGCCACCGGCGGCAGCTTGCCCAGGCGCATGCGCAGGTGTTGCAGCGCCTGCAGCCCGTCGACGCTGTCGGCCAGGTGGTAGTCGGCCAGCAGCAGGTCGATCTCGCCACCGCGCAGCTGCGCCTCGGCCTGGGCCACGTCCTCGGCCAGCCGGCAATCCACGCCCCAGCGCTTGAGCAGGGCCTGCATGCCATCGAGGATGGTCGGGTCGTTGTCCAGGCACAGCACGGTCAGCTCCAGCTGTTCGCCAGTAGGCAGCCGCGGCGTGACCGCGGGCCGGCGCGGTACCGCCGGAACCCGCGGCACCACCACCGCGAAACAGCTGCCGTGGCCCACGCGCGAGGAAAGCTCCACCCGGTGGCCAAGGATGGCGGTGATGCGGTCGCAGATCGACAGTCCCAGGCCCAGCCCCTTTTCGCCCCAGGGCGAGGGCCGTTGCAGGCGCTGGAACTCGTCGAAGATGTTGGCGCGCTGCTCCGGCGCAATGCCTGGGCCGGTGTCCCACACCTGGATGCGCACCTCGTCGCCGGCCCGGCGCGCGCCAAGCAGCACGCTGCCCTCGCGGGTATAGCGCAACGCATTGGAAAGGAAGTTCTGCAGCACGCGTCGCAGCAGCTGCGCGTCACTGCGGATCGCCAGGTCGGTGGGCACCACGCGCAGGCGCAGGCCCCGCTGCTCGGCCACCACCGCGAACTGCGCCTTGAGCGAGTCGAACAGGTCCGCCAGCGCGAAGTGGCTGAACTCCGGCTGGTAGCGACCGGCGTCGAGGCGGGATACGTCCAGCAGCGCGTCGAGCAGGTCTTCGGCGGCGCGGAAGGACGCGTCGATCCGCTCGGCCAGCCGGCCCGACTCCTCGTCCAGCGCCGGCTGCTGGCGCAGCGCCGACGTGAACAGCCGCGCCGCATTGAGCGGCTGCAGCAGGTCGTGACTGGCCGCGGCGAGAAAGCGGGTCTTGGAAACCACCGCCATTTCCGCCTCGCGCTGCGCGCGCGCGGTTGCCGCCAGCGCTTCGCTCAGTTCGGCCGTACGCTGCTCCACCCGCTGCTCCAGGGTTTCGTTGGCCTCGATCAGCGCGAGTTCGGCGTGCTTGTAGGCGGTGACGTCGGTGTAGGTGGTGACGTAGCCGCCACCCGGCAACGCGCGGCCGCGCATCTCGATCACCGTGCCGTCCGGCCGCACGCGCTGGAAAAGATGCGGCGTGCCCGCGCGCAGATGACCTATGCGCTTGGCCACGTGGGCCTGCACCTCGCCCGGTCCGCACTCGCCGTGCTCGGCGTTCCAGCGGATCAGGTCGGCCACCGGTACGCCGATGTAGACCATGCCGTCGGGGTAGTCGAACAGCTCCAGGTAACGGCGGTTCCAGGTGACCAGGCGCATGCGCGCATCCACCACGCTGATGCCCTGCGAGACGTTCTCCAGCGTGGTGGAGAGCAGCTCACGGTTGAAGCGCAGCTCCTGCGACGCCTCGTCCATCAGCGCCATGGCTTCGGCGATGTCCAGGCCGGAGCCGGACAGCGCGCCCATCAGGATGCGCCGCGCACTGGCCGCACCCACGGCGCCGGCCAGCAGGCGCTCGGTGAACTGGATCAGCCCGCGTTCGGCCGACTCGCTCGGCTCCAGGGCCTTGCCCTGGCGCAGGCCGTACTCGGCGAATGCGCGCTGCGAACTGCGCTCGCCGACGATGCGGCCGGCAATGGTCAGAAGATCGCCCACCGCGACGCGGCCACGCCAGTCGCCGGCGCTGGAGGTACTGGTGACGAACGGGTCGACGAACATCGCTGCGTGGATGCGCTCGGCGAGCGTGGGGCGAAAGCGCAGCGAGATGAACACCAGGCAGGCCACGTTGACCAGCAACGACCAGAACGTGCTGTGCATCACCGGGTCCCAGCCGCTGAGCTGGAACAGCGCCTGCGGCCGCAGCCAGCCGATGCCGAACGGCCCGGACTGCAGCCAGGCGGCATGGCGGTCGATCGCCGGCAGCAGCAGGGTGTAGATCCAGGTGGCGAAGCCGGCGAGCAGGCCGATCGCCACGCCGGCCTGGCTGGCACCACGCCAGTACAGCGCCGCAATGATCGCCGGCGCGAACTGCGCAACGGCGGCGAACGCGAGCAGTCCGGTCGCGGCCAAGTTGGCATTGTCCGCCACGACCAGGTAGTAGCCGTAGGCCAGCAGCACCAGCGCCAGGATCGCCACCCGGCGAATGCGCAGCAGCAGCAGCGAGAGGTCGTGGCGCTGTTCCAGGCGCAGGCGGCGGATGCGCAGCAGCGCAGGCATCACCAGGTCGTTGCTGATCATGGTGGACAGCGCCACGGTGGAGACGATCACCATGCCGGTGGCCGCGGAGAACCCGCCCAGAAAGGCGACCAGCGCCGCGCCGCGATCGCCGTAGGCCAATGGCAGGTTCAGCACCCACGCGTCGGCGAGGCCGCCGCGTACCGAGGGCAGATGCATGCCGGCAGCCACGATCGGCAGCACGCCCAGGCTGATCAGCAACATGTACAGCGGGAACATCCAGCGCGCGCGCCGCAGGTCGCGTGGGTCTTCGCACTCCACCACGCCGATCTGGAACTGCCGAGGCAGGCAGAACATCGCGCAGAACGCGAGCAGGGTCTGCGCGAGGAAACCCGGCGACTGACCCTGGGTGAGCGGCACGTGCGGCATCTGCATCAGTGTCTGCAGCCCGGGACCGCGCCACAGCGCGTACGCGCCGAGGCCGAGAAAGGCCAGCAGCTTGATCAGCGATTCCAGCGCGATCGCGAGCATCATGCCGTGGTGATGCTCGCTGGCGTCGATGCTGCGCGTGCCGAACAGGATCGCAAACGCGGCCAGCAGCAGCGCGCACCACAGGGCGCTATCGGTGGAGGGCACGATCGACAACGGGCCGTTGCCCGACAGCACGTCCACCGACATCGCCATCGCCTTGAACTGCAGTGCCAGGTAAGGCACCACCGCCGTCACCGCAATCAACGCCACCAGGGCGGCGAGACCGTGCGACTTGCCGAAACGGGCGCCGATGAAGTCGGAGATCGTGGTGATGTTGCGTTGCCCGGCCACGGTGACCAGCCGCGTCATCAAGCCGAACCCGAACAGGAACAACAGCGCCGGGCCGAGGTAGATCGGCAGATAGCCCAGCCCACTGCGGGCGGCCGTGCCGACCGCGCCGTAGAAGGTCCACGAGGAGCAGTACACGGCGAGCGCGAGGCTGTAGACCACGGGGCGCAAACGCGCCTTGCGCGGATACAGGGGATTGCGATCGCCTTTCCACGCGACCACGAACAGCAGGCCCACGTAGAGCGCTGCAACGACCAGCAGCAGCCAGCCTGAAATCACGTCTTGCCCCTCGCCCGATGCGTGCGCTTCCATCGCGCGAAACGTCTCTTGTGCTGCGCCGTCACGGACAGTCACCATGCCGCATGCCCGGCAGCGCGCCACCGACCCGCAAACTAGCAGAGCCCCTGCGCCTTGACGAGGTTCACCTCTGGTCGGTGCCGTATGCGCGCGAGCGGCATCGCGCGCCATTGCGGCTTGTCCTGGGCAGCTACCTGGCCGCTGGCATCGACGGGGTCGAGCTGGTGGAGGATTCCCACGGCCGACCGATGCTGCGCGACTCGGCCGATCTGCGGTTCAACTGGTCACACAGTGGGCCGCGCGCGCTGATCGCCCTGGCTCGCGGAGTGCAGCCAGGCATTGACCTGGAGTGCTTCCCGCCACGCAGGTCGCGCGACGTGTTGGCCCTGGCGCGGCGGTTCTTTGCGGGGACGGAGGCAACGATGCTCGAGGACATGCCGGCGCACCAGCGTGAGCTGGGGTTCCTGCATCTGTGGACCGCGAAAGAGGCCATGCTCAAGGCCCACGGACGCGGACTGGCGTTCGGGCTCGACCGCGTCTGTGTCGATATCAGCACGGGTGCGCCGCAGTTGATGGCGTTCGCTGGCGACGAGCCCGCCGCGTGGCAGCTCCATGCGCTGAACCCGGGCGGGAAGTACATCGCTGCGCTCGCCTGGCGTGGCGGTCCACGCACGATTCGCTGGATGACGCCTTCGGGCTAGGTATTGCGGGGGCATACGGCGGCGCCTTGGCGTACTCTTGGTCTCCGCCCGCGCGGCCGGTTTGCGCGGCGGTCATCCCATGGCCCGTTGGTATCGCATCCGATGACCCTGCTCAGCGTCAACCTCAACAAGATCGCCGTACTGCGCAATTCGCGCGGTGGCGAAGAGCCGTCGCTCGCCCGCGCGGCGCAGACCTGCATCAACGCCGGCTGCGGCGGCATCACCGTGCACCCTCGCCCGGACCTGCGGCACGTGCGTCCGGACGACGTGCGCATGCTCGCGGCGCTGCTGCGCGGCCGGGTGGAATACAACATCGAGGGCAATCCATTTGCGCCAGCGCGGGGTGCCTATCCGGGGCTGGTCGAACTCGTCCGGGAGGTGCGTCCGACCCAGGTCACCCTGGTGCCTGACAGCGACGGCCAGATCACCTCCGACCATGGCTTCGACCTGGCGCGCGACGCAGAGCGGCTTGGTCCGCTGGTCGATCAGCTGCGAAACCTGGGCTGCCGCGTCAGCCTTTTCGTCGATCCCGGCACCAGCGACTTCGAACCTGCCGTGCGCATCGGCGCCCAGCGGGTGGAGATCTATACCGGTCCGTACGCCGAAGCGTTCGCAGGAGGCCGTGTCGACGAGGCGCTCCCGGCCTGCGCGGAAACCGCGCGGCGCGCGCAGCAGGCGGGTCTGGCCGTCAATGCCGGGCACGACCTGAGCCAGGCAAACCTGGGCACTTTCAAAGCCGCCATACCGGGGCTGGCGGAGGTCTCCATCGGTCACGCCTTGATCGGCGAGGCGCTCTACGACGGACTCGCGCAAACCGTACGACGGTACCGCCAGATCCTCGACTGACTCGCTTCGAGTCAACGGCACAGGCAGCCAAAAAAAATCCCCGCACATCCGCGGGGATTTTTTCGCCCCCAAACAAGGGGAGACCATCGCGCCAGGAAAGCTTATTCCTCGGTAAAACCAATCTTGGTCAAACCATAGCTCTTGGCGTCAGCCAGTACCCGCGCCACCGACTCGTAAACCACCGTGTCGTCCGCGTTGATCTGGATCTCTGGCTGGTTGGTCTGCTGTGCGATCACCGCCATCTGCGCCTTGAGGCCGCTCTCGTCGACCGGAACGTCGTTCCAGTAAAGCGAGCCCGAGGCGTCGATCTTGAGGCGAACCGGATCCACCGACTCCGGCGGGTTCGGGTTGTTCGTCGGCTGAGGCAGATCGATCTTCACGTCATGGGTCACGATCGGCGCGGTCAGCATGAAGATGATCAGCAGCACCAGCATCACGTCGACCAGCGGCGTGACGTTTATGTCAGCCATGGGGCCTTTGCCGCTTCCGGAACTGAATGCCATGGTCGTTACTCCTTGCCAGTCGTGATGAAGCCGACGTGGACCATGCCCTGACCCTTCGCATCGGCGAGGATCTTCTTCACGATCTTGTACTCGGTCGTCTTGTCCGCGCGAATCTGCAGCTCGGGCTGGGGCGACTTGGAGGCGGCCACCGCAAACGCGGCCTTCAGCTGGTTCTCGTCGACTTCCCGGTCGTCCAGATACATGCTGCCGTCCGGGGTCACCGCCAGATCCATCGGCTCGATGTGCTTGTCGTCGGTCGCCTTCGGATTGGCCGTGGGTAGCTTCACGTCAATCCTGTGGCTGGCCAGCGGTGCCGTGATCATGAAGATAATCAACAGCACCAGCATCACGTCGACCAGCGGCGTGACGTTGATTTCCGACATCGGACCGCCGGAACTGTCACCGGTGCTCATGGACATGGATCAGGCCCTCACTTGCCTTCGACGCGCGCGCCGGTGGCGAAGAAGTCGTGCAGGTCGTGCGCGAATTCGTCGAACTGGGCGTACGTCAGTCGGTTCGAGCGGTTGAAGAAGTTGTACGCAAGCACGGCCGGAATCGCGGTGAACAGACCGATGGCGGTCATGATCAGCGCCTCACCCACCGGGCCGGCCACGGCGGTCATCGACGCGTTACCCGCGGCCGCGATGCCGATCAGGGCGTTGTAGATGCCCCACACCGTACCCAGCAGACCGACGAACGGTGCCGACGAGCCGACCGTTGCCAGCAAGGTCAGGCCGCCTTCCAGACGCAGGCTCTCTCGAGCAACTGCCTGGCGCAGCGCGCGATCGATGAACTCGGACCGGCTCAGCGTCTGCGCAAGACCGTTGCCGCCGGCAGCAGCCTGCTGGTGATGCGCTACAGCCGATGCCGCGTCCAGCGCGATCTTGGAGAACGGCTCGCTCTTGGGCTGCGCTTCCAGCTCGCGAATCGCTTCCTGGGTCGAGCCGGTGTTCCAGAAGCCGGCAATCACCTTGTCGGCACGCGACCGGACCATGGCGTTACGGATGGCATTTGCCACGATGAAGTACCACGAGGCCACCGACATGATCACGAGCGTGACCAGCACGATCCAGCCAATCGGGTCGAGGTTGTGGACGAGGTCGCTGAAGCCCATCTGCTTCATGGCTTCGGAGTTGGTCAGTGGTGCAGAGGTCTGTTGGAACATAACGCTACCCTTGGGAAGTCAAGCGTGAACTGTAACTGTAATGGGGATTACAGCTGATTGAGGTTGAAGTTGACGGGTACGCGAGCGTAGCCCTCGACCTTCTGACCATTGCGGATCGTCGGATTGAAGCGCCAGCGGCGGGCGGCATCCATGGCTGCGCGATCAAGCTCGCGATAGCCGCTGGACTGGTCCACCTTGACATCCTTCACCGTGCCGTCGATGGCCACGAGGATCAGCAACGTCACCGTGCCCTCGTGCCGCTGACGAATTGCCTGCGGCGGATACCGCGGCTGCATCCGGCTGTTGTAGCTCAAATCCTGGCTCGCCGTGATATCCGACGGCGGAGCAGGCGGGGCCGGAGGCGAAGGCGGAACCGGCGGGGCCGGATTGGTCGTCGCTTCGTCCACAGCCGGCGGCGGAGCAGGCGGCGGCGGTGTCGGCGGCGGCGTCTTCTGTTGAATGATCTTGGGTGGCGGCTGCTTCGGCGGCTCCGGCGGCGGCGGCGGCGGGGGCGGCGGCGGCGGCGGCGGCTCGATGAAGTTCACCTGGACAACGCGATCCTTCTCTTTTTCCGCCTGCTTGGGCGGCGCCATCGGCGACACCAGCATCAGGAACGCGAAGGAATGCAGCGCGATGGCAGCCGCCAACGCCCAGGTGCGCCTCCAGTTGAACGACTTGTTGTCGGTTTCTTCGTTGCGTGAGGCCATCTGTCACTATCTTGAAGCGAGTCGATCGGTGGGCGTTCACCGCAGCGTGTCGTTCGCGCATCGCCATGAAAACTGGCACAAGACACGAACTACTTTTTACGCGCGGAAAGATTCCAACGGTACATCAGCCCTTGGGCTTTGTATAGCTATCGGCCTGTGAGATAGACGTCTATCTGATCACTGGCGCAAGCGCCCGGCTTACTTGCCGGCGCCCGCCTTCTGCAGCCAGGCCTTGGCCTTGCCAGCCGTCTCGGGATCCTGCGCTGCCTTGCGCATGGCATCGATCGCCGCCGACTTGTTCTTCAGGCCACGCTCGGCCTCGGCCAGCATCATGTATGCCGATCCCTTGTGCTTGACGCCCTTCGCGATGCCCTGCTGGATGAGCGTGCGCGCATCGGTGTACTTGTTCTGCGTGAGAAGCAGCTGTCCGGCACGTATCGCAGCCTCGCCGTCAGTGGCCGTAGGCATTGCCTTCTTGTATGCAGCGATCGCGGCAGCTTCGTTGCCCGCCACGTAGTTGGCATCGCCGAGCAGCTTGTAATTATCGTAGCTGGGCGTGACCACGCCCTTGCTCATGCCATCCTCAAGCACCTGCACAGCCTTGTCGGCGCTCGGTTTCGGATCGGAGGCGTCCTGACCAGTCACAAGATAGAGCTTGGCCAGGTTGACGAAATCCTTCTCTTGCTTGAGCGTACCGTTTGCCCTTGCCTTCTCCATCAGTGCAACGGCCTGCGGATATTTCTGCGCGCTCATCAACACGGCGACGGCGTTGTTCAGCGCGCTGGCATCATTGGGATTCGCCTCGAGCTGCTGTTCCGCAAGTTCCGCGGCCTGATCGCTTTGGCCGGACTCGGCATAGCTGGCCATCAGGATCTGGTTCCAGCTCTGCTGCGGCTTGTCGGTCATGGCCATCGCCTGCTTCATCGCAGCGATCGCCTCGGGATACTTTTGCAGTCTGTAGTAGGCGTTGCCCTCGAGCGCGTGGGACTCTGCCGTGTCCTTTTTGCCCTCGTTGCGCCACTTTGCCAGCGTGTCGAGTGCCGGCTGATACTGCTCGTCGGCGAGCTGGAACTGGGCCAGCTCGTACTCCAGCTGGAAGTAGGTGTCGTTCGGCAGGATGCCCTTGGCGAGTGCCTGGCTGAGCAGGTCGATCGCCCCCTTGATGTCACCGGCGTTGTACCTGAGGCTCGCCAGGCCCTGCAGCGCCAGCGCCTGAGCATATTTGCTCTTGCTCTTCTCCAGCAGCGGCTCGAGCAGTTCCTTCGCTTTCGCTTCGTCGCCGGCGTTGACCGCGTCGAGGCCGTCGTTGAGCGCCTTCTGATCCTTGCTGCTGGTCAGGTCGAGCTTCGGCTCCTTGCGCGTGGCATCGGGATACTGAGCCTCTTTCTTCGCCTGCTCCGCGCGCGCGGCATGCGCGTCGAAGGAGTTGCCGGCCAAGGTCAGTGCAAAGGCCATACCGGCCATCAACTTGAACAGGGGGGCACGCTTCATGGCTGTCCTCTTGTCGGGATTGCGCCCGCAGGCGCAAGGGGATTAGCGAGACTACCCGGACATGCAACCGATAACAAGTTGCGGCGCCGCACGATGATTTTATAAAAATCAAACATTTAGCATGCGCCGGCGTATCGTGGGCGTGTGCCTAACCGGCAACGATTCCGACCACCCGGCGAGCTCGCCACTGGCTCCCTCGCCGCGCGACGCCCTCGGCTGCCTAGATCTCGAGCTAGATATCGAGGTTTGCCACCTTGAGAGCGTTCGCCTCGATGAAGTCGCGACGTGGCTCGACTGCCTCGCCCATCAGCATGGAAAACATCTGATCGGCGGCTACCGCGTCCTCGATACCCACTTGCAGCATGCGGCGGGTCTCCGGATTGACGGTGGTCTCCCACAGCTGCTCCGGGTTCATTTCGCCCAAGCCCTTGAAGCGCTGGATGGAGCGACCCTTCTTCGCTTCTTCCAGCAGCCAGCTGCGGGCTTCGCCAAAGCTGGTGATACCGCGCGAGCCGTTACCGCGCCGGACCACGGCATCGGCCTGGATCAACCCGGCAAGCTGTTCGCTGGCCTGGAGGATCGGGCGGAATTCCCCGCCAGCGAAGAATGGCTGGGGCAGCAACCAGGTGTGCTCCAGTCCGTGCTGTTCGCGCACGACTTCGATGGCCGGCGGCTGATCTGTGGTGGCTTCGCGCAAGCGCATCCGAAAACGCGGTTTGCCCAGGCCGCTGGCCGCGAGGCGCGCTTCGGCGCCTTTCAACCACATCTGCATCGCCTGCGGGTCGGACCAGAGCGCTGCATTCGCCGGCGCGTGTTCAAGCAATGCGGTCAGCACTGCCGAATCAAAGCGATGGCCGAGGCGGGCAATCTGATCAAGCGCTGTCTGGTAGTCGCGCAGCAGCTTCTCGAGCGCACCACCGCTGATCGCTGGCGCGGTCGGGCTGTATGCGAGCTCGGCGTTGTCGACGGCATTTGAGATCAGATAGTCATTGAGCGCCGCGTCGTCCTTCAGGTACATCTCCTGCTTGCCCTGCTTGAGCTTGTACAGCGGCGGCAGTCCGATATAGACATGGCCACGCTGGATGAGCTCGGGCATCTGCCGGTAGAAGAAGGTCAGCAGCAGCGTGCGGATGTGGGAGCCGTCCACGTCCGCGTCGGTCATGATAATGATGTGGTGGTAGCGGAGCTTGTCGGGGTTGTAGTCGTCCTTGCCGATGCCGGTGCCCAGGGCCGTGATCAGCGTGCCGACCTCCGCCGAGGAAAGCATCTTGTCGAACCGCGCTTTCTCGACGTTGAGGATTTTGCCCTTCAGCGGCAACACGGCCTGGGTTTTCCGGTTGCGTCCCTGCTTGGCCGAGCCGCCGGCCGAATCACCCTCGACCAGGAACAGCTCGCACAGTGCAGGATCCTTTTCCTGGCAGTCGGCCAGCTTGCCCGGCAGGCCGGCGATATCCAGCGCGCCCTTGCGGCGAGTCATCTCGCGCGCCTTGCGCGCCGCTTCGCGGGCGCGGGCCGCATCGACGACCTTGGAGGCGATGGCCCTGGACTCGTTCGGATGTTCCAGCAGGAACTCGCCCAACTTCTCATTGACCGCCTGCTCCACCGCAGTCTTCACCTCGGACGAGACCAGCTTGTCCTTGGTCTGGGAGGAGAACTTCGGATCGGGCACCTTGACCGACAGCACCGCGATCAGGCCTTCGCGCATGTCATCACCGGACAACGCTACCTTGGCGTTCTTCGCCAAGCCTTCCTTCTCGATGTAGTTCTGCAGGGAGCGTGTAAGCGCGGCGCGGAAACCGGTGAGATGGGTGCCGCCGTCGCGCTGCGGGATGTTGTTGGTGAAGCAGAACATCGTCTCCTGATAGGAGTCGGTCCACTGCATCGCCAGCTCCACCACGATGCCGTCGGTCTCCGACTCGGACTTCAGGCTGATCACGTGCGGGTGCAACGGCGTCTTCAACTGCGCCAGATGCTGCACGAAGGAGGCGATGCCACCCTCGTAGGCGAATCGATCATGGCGACCTTCGCCGCGCTCGTCATGCAGGTCGATCGTGACGCCGGAGTTCAGGAACGCCAGCTCACGCAGTCGCTTGGCGAGGATGTCGTAGTGAAACTCGATGTGCGTGAACGTGTCCGGGCTGGGGACGAAGCGCACACGGGTACCCCGCTGGGAGGTGTCGCCAACGACTTTCACCGGATACAGCGGTTCACCGTGAGCGTACTCCTGGAGATGCTCCTTGCCCTCCCGCCAGATCGTCAGCCAGAGACGGGAGCTGAGCGCATTGACGACCGAGACGCCCACGCCGTGCAGGCCCCCGGAGACCTTGTACGAGTTGGCGTCGAACTTGCCGCCAGCATGCAGGACGGTCATCACTACTTCCGCGGTGGATTTTCCTTCTTCCGGGTGCTCATCCACCGGAATGCCGCGGCCGTTGTCAGTCACACTGACCGAACCATCGTCGTGAATGACGACGGTGACCTGGTCGCAGTAACCGGCCAAAGCTTCATCAATCGAGTTGTCGACGACCTCGAACACCATGTGGTGCAGGCCGGTACCGTCATCGGTGTCGCCGATGTACATGCCGGGACGCTTGCGCACCGCCTCCAGGCCCTTGAGTACCTTGATGTTGCTCGAATCGTAGGTCGTGTTCATGCGGTGATCGTTCTCCGGCGCCGGAGTCCTCCCGGCGCGGCGCCATGGTGGGCCGGAGAGGGGTTAACCGGTCGATTATAGCAGGGGCGTCACGGCGCCCTGTTCCACGTGGAACATGCGCACCTGAGCTCCCAGCCCCCGGGGTCGTTCCGTGCCCGTTATCAGGAATTGCGCCCGCGCGGACAGCAGCTGTTCGATCAACGCCTGCTGATGTGAGGCGTCCAGCTCCGATGCAAGATCGTCCAGGCAGACAACAGGCCATTCCCCCTTCGCCTGCGCGTGGAGCCGCGCTTGGGCGAGCAGGCACGCCAATGCAGTCAGCTTCTCCTGACCTCGCGAAAGGTGTTCCCGCAACGGGGCGTTTTCGTAGGACAAGCTCCAGTCCGCCCGGTGCGAACCGATCGTCGTGTGGCCACGGGCCTGGTCACGAGCGCGCTGGCTTTCGAGAAGCTCTTTCAGCCCCGCGTCTTCATGCCAGCCTTGCCGATAGTGAAGCGATACCTGCCCGAGCTCCGGTACAGTGGCGGCAACTTGAGCGGCGAGAAGCGGCGCAAGCGCCTCAAGATACTGGCGACGCCATTCGCTTATCTGCCACCCCTGCTCTGCAAGCTCAAGCTCCCAGGGGACGTACACGGCAGGATCAAGGGACCCACTGCGCAGCAGCGCATTTCGTTGCTTTAGCGCGCGCTGGTACCGACGCCAGGCCTGAAGAAAATCGTGTTCCACGTGGAACACGCCCCAGTCCATGAAGCGCCGACGTTCTTCTGCGGCTCCTGCAATTAATGCGTGCGAACCTGGATCAAAGCTGGTGACGGGACACACGCGCACCAACTTACCTATGGTCGCTGTCTCTCCATCCAGGCGACCGATCCACCGACTCCCCTCTTTGCCAAGCCCGAGTCGGTGCACGCCGCCGCCGCCGCTCTCCACCGCCGCATAGATGTTCAGTGCATCGGATCCGCGCTGCAGCAAAGCATCCCGCGATCCCGCCCGAAACGACCTGCCGTGAGACAAGAGGAACGCCGCCTCGAGCACGCTTGTCTTTCCGGCGCCGTTCGCTCCCACGAACATGTTCATCCCTTCGCCGAGCTCGAGCACGACATCGTCGAGGCAACGCAGGCCCCGGACGCGCAGCTGCTCAATCCTCATGGCAAGTACGAAAACGAACAACGCCGGAGCGTCTGTGGACGACTCCGGCGTTGCTGGGTGGCAGAACCAGATCAAATAGCGCCATAAGCCCCGACGTCAGAGGCGGAGCGGCATGATGACGTGGCGAGACTGTTCCGTATCGTCCTCCTGCACCAGGCAGCTCGACTGTGCATCGCGCAGATTCAGCCGGGCCTTCTCGCCCTTCAGCGCAGCCAGTGCATCGAGCAAATAGCCGACGTTGAAGCCAACCGCGAGATCCGATACCGACGTGTCCGCTTCTACTTCTTCTACGGCCTCTTCCTGCTCCGGGTTGTGCGCAACGATCCGCAGCTTGCCGGGCGACAGCTCGAGTTTCACGCCACGATACTTTTCGTTGGAAAGGATCGCGGCACGCTGCAGTGCCCCACGAAGCACCTCACGATCGAGTGTCGCTCGCTTGTCCGCGCCAAGCGGAATCACGGCTTCATAGTCGGGGAAGCGTCCGTCGATCAACTTCGAGGTAAACACCACGTCGCCGCGACGCACACGCAGATGGTTGCGGCCGAATTCCAGCTCGACCGTACCGTCTCCGGTCTCGAACAAACCGATCAACTCGTTCACACCCTTGCGTGGAATGATGATCTGGCGTCGCGTGGAGACCGAGCTTTCGAGCTGAGTCTCCTTCAGCGCCAAGCGGTGGCCGTCGGTGGCTACGCAGCGCAGCGTGTGCTCCTGCAGATCCAGCAGCATGCCGTTGAGGTAATAACGCACATCCTGGTTCGCCATGGCGAACGCCGTACGTTCCATCAGGTCGCGCAATACCTCCTCCGGCAGACTCACCTTCTCCACCAGCTCGATCTCGTCGATCGTCGGGAACTCTGCGGCCGGCAAAGTCGCCAGGGTGAACCGGCTACGCCCGGCGCTGAGCGCGACGCGATCCCCATTAAGCTTGAGGTCGATCGTGGCGCCGTCGGGCAGTGCGCGGACGATGTCGAACAACTTGCGCGCCGGGATTGTCACCTCGCCGTCGGCAAGTTTGTCGGCCGTGGTGGTGGCAACCATCTCCACTTCCAGATCAGTGCCGGTCAGTGACACCCGACCCTCACTGACACGAACCAGCAGGTTCGCGAGCACGGGCAACGTCTGCCTACGTTCGACCACGCCCACGACCTGCTGCAGCGGCTTGAGCAGGGCTTCTCGTTGGATGCTGAATTGCATAGTTGGGTGTCCCCTAAAACTGCTTTACTGTTTTTAAAAGAAGGATAGTGGTTGTTGTAGGGGCGGTGCGTAAGCCCGGAAGGCAAGTTTTTATCTTATGGAACAGTAACTTGCGTAACATTGAGCCTGTGTCTGGCGACCCCGCCTGCCTGTGCGCCAATTGTGGATAAATTCAGCCGGCAAAACATCCCCCTGTTATCCACAGCCTGCACGGTGAGTTATCAAGAGCTTGTGGTTTCGTCGCTACTTGGCCTCAACCGGTGAGGGTCCGGATCAACTGCTCCCAGTCCTGGCGCATGCGTGCATCGGTTTCGCACAGTTTCTTGATGGTGCGGCAGGCATGCAGCACCGTGGTGTGGTCGCGTCCACCAAAGGCCTCGCCGATTTCCGGAAGGCTGTGCTCGGTAAGTTCTTTCGAAAGCGCCATCGCCATCTGTCGCGGTCGTGCCAGCGAACGCACCCGCCGCTTGGACAGCAGGTCCTGCAGGCGCACGTTGAAGTACTCGCCGACGATCTTCTGGATGTTCGGGACGGTTACTGCCTGCGCGTGGGTGGCCAGCAGATCGCGCAGCGTCTCTTCGGCGAAGTCGGTGGTGATCGGTCGCCGGAAGAAGTTCGCCTTCGCCGCCAGCGTGTTTAGCGCCCCCTCGAGATCGCGCACGTTCGAACGGATCCGCTTGGCAAGCAGCATTGCCACGCTCTCGCTGACCTCGACGCCCTTGTCCTGTGCCTTGGAAAGCAGGATCGCGGCGCGCGTCTCGAAGTCCGGAGGCTCGATTGCCACCGACAGACCCCAGCCGAGGCGCGATTTCAGCCGCGGCTCCAGCTTGTCCACTTCCTTCGGGTAGCGGTCACAGGTGAGGATGATCTGCTGCTTGGACTCGAACAGCGCATTGAACGTGTGGAAGAACTCTTCCTGGGTGGTGTCCTTGCCGGCGAAGAACTGGATGTCGTCGATCAGCAGCGCGTCCACGGAGCGGAAGCGCTGCTTGAACTGGTCCATGCTCTTGGCGCGCAGCGCCTCGATCATCGAGCCCACGAACTGCTCCGAGCGCAGATACAGCACCTTGCACTCGGGATTGCGCTCGCGCATCAGGTTGCCGGCCGCGTGCATCAGATGGGTCTTGCCCAGGCCGGTGCCGCCATACAGCAGCAGCGGGTTGTAGGCCCGCCCGGGATTGGTGGCCACCTGCATGGCGGCAGCCTTGCCCAGCTGGTTGGACTTGCCCTCGACGAACGTCTCGAAGGTGTAGTGGGGGTCCAGGTTGTGGCTGAAGGCCGGTGCCGCCGGTGGGGACTGGCTCTTCGCCCCGCTCGCCGAACCCGCATTTCGGGCCGGAGTACCCGACGCCTGCCGTGAAGGTGCCGCCCGGGGCGTGCTGGAACCGACCTCCAGCCGTACCTTCAGCTCATGTCCCGTCAGCTGCTGGAGAATCGATTCGATCAGGGGCAGGTAACGGTCGCGAACCGTATCGAGCGTGTAGGGATTGGGCGCGAACAATTGCAGCCCCGTGGTCTCGTCACGGGCCTGCAGCGGCATCAGCCAGGTATGCAGTTCGTCGGCGCCGATCTCGCCGTCCAGACGCTCCAGACAGCGCCGCCACAAATCACTCATGAATAGTCTTCTTGAACCACGGGCCAGGGCGCTTGCGCGCAGGGTGGATCGGCAAGTCTAGCAGCTGCGTCGGGCTGCTTTCACACAGCTATCCACACCTCTATCCACAGGCTTGCCAACAGCCCCGACTGGCGACGATTGACAGCGCCCCGGTTTGTTCCTCATACTTTTCAACCTTTTTCTCAACCCTTACTCAGGAGGAAGCCATGAAGCGGACCTTCCAGCCCAGCAAGCTCAAGCGCGCTCGCACGCACGGCTTTCGTGCCCGTATGGCCACGGCCGACGGTCGCAAGATCCTCAACGCCCGCCGCGCCAAGGGCCGCAAGCGCCTGATCCCGTAAGCGGCGCGCAGATGATGCGTGCCGCCGGCTTGCCGCGCGAGGCGCGGCTATGCCGCGCCGGTGACTTTGCTGCCTTGCGTCAAGCCAGCGGCCGCTTCGGCGGCCGCTGTTTTTCTGTGCGTTATCGCCCCAACGCCCTGGGCCACCCGCGACTCGGCCTGGCGATCTCCAAGCGCGTATCCAAGCGCGCCGTGGAACGCAACCGCATCAAGCGGCTCGCACGTGAATCCTTTCGGCGCATCCAGCACGAGCTGCCGGCGGTCGACATGGTCATCATGGCCCGCGAGCAGGCCTCCGGCTTGCCCGGCAGCGAGCTCCTCGCCGAGCTCGACGCGCTGTGGCGCAAGCTCTTGCCGTTGAAGCGCGACCAAGCGGCCGGCACAATCGCGCGTTGACCTTCCCTTTCCTCGCCCTGTCGTCGCGCGCAGTCGCGGCGCCCATCGGATCCGCCCCGCGATGAATCAAACGCGCACCTTCCTCCTCTTTGCCTTGGTCGCCGTGGCGTACCTGCTGTGGAACGCCTGGGAAAAGGATTACGGCCCGCAGCCGTCGACGTCGGTGACGACCTCGGCCTCGGCCGAGAAGACGGGAGCTGCCAACGGTACCGACGGCGTGCCCGGCGCCGTCACCGCGGCGAAGGTGCCGGTGGACGCAGCGCCGGCGGGCGAGACCGCCGGCCAGCTGATCACCGTGACCACCGACGTGCTGCGCCTGACCATCGATACCCGCGGCGGCAGCCTGATCCGTTCGGAGCTGCTCGGTTATCCGGTCACGCCGCGCACCAAGAAGAACCCGGACCCGGCGCCGATCCGCCTGCTGGATGATCGTGGCGAACACTTCTTCGCCGCCCAGGACGGCCTGATCAGCGCCAGCGGCGCCGCGCCGGATCACCGTACGCTGTTCCAGGCCGCGCGGACCCGCTACACGCTTGATCCGGGCCAGAACACGATCGAGATCCCGCTCACCTGGACCGATGCCTCCGGCGTGCGCGTGACCAAGCGCTACACCGTGCACCGCGGCAGCTATGTGGTCGAGCTGAGCCAGGAGATCGACAACGGCAGCGCCAGTGCCTGGACCGGGAACGCTTATCGCCAGCTGCAGCGCGTGGTGCCGCCGCCGCCGGTGCACAGCAACTTCCTGGAGAAGTTCTCCGATCAGTCGCGTTACAGCTTCTTCGGCGCGGCGTGGTACAGCCCGGAGAAGAAATTCGACAAGCTTGCGTTCGACAAATTCTCCGAAGATCCGCTCAACCTGGTTGTCACCGGCGGCTGGCTTGCGATGGAGCAGCACTACTTCGTCACCGCCTGGCTGCCGCCGGCGAACGAGGCACAGACCTTCTCCACCACGGTGCTGAGCGACCCCAACGGGCCGCGTTACCTGGTCCGCGACATGGGACCGTCGATCACCGTGGCGCCGGGCCAGCAGCAGACCAGCCAGGCCCGACTCTACGTGGGTCCGAAGCTGCGCGAGCAACTTGCCACGATCGCACCGGGACTCGAACTCACGCTCGACTACGGCATGTTCTCGATCGTCGCCAGTCCGCTGCACTGGGTGCTCAACCAGCTCGAGAAGCTCACCGGCAACTGGGGCTTCGCGATCATCCTGCTGGTGCTGTTGATCAACATCGCCATCTACAAGCTCAGCGAGGCGCAGTACGTCTCTGCCGCGCGCATGCGCAAGCTCAAGCCGCGGATGGACGCGCTCAAGGAGCGCTACGGTGACGACAAGCAGAAGATGCAGCAGGCGATGATGGAGCTGTACAAGAAGGAGAAGATCAACCCCGTCGCCGGCTGCCTGCCGGTGCTGATCACGATCCCGATCTTCTTCGCCCTGTACACCGTGCTGCGCGAGAGCGTCGAACTGCGTCAGGCACCGTTCGTGGGCTGGATCCACGATCTGTCGGCCGCCGACCCGTATTTCGTGCTGCCGGCCATCTATGTGCTGGTGATGCTTGCCACGCAGTGGATGATGCCGCAGCAGCCGGGCATGGATCCGACCCAGGCCAAGATGATGAAGTTCATGCCGCTGATGTTCGCGGTGATGTTCGCCTTCTTCCCTGCCGGCCTGGTGGTCTACTACATCGTCAACGGCCTGTGCCGGCTGGTTCAGCAGTGGTGGGTCACCCGCCGGATCGACCGCGCCGATGCCGCCAAGGGCCAGGCGATCGCCAAGGGCTGATCAAGCAGCGCGTCCGCCGTGCGGCGGACGGCGGCTGCGTGGAGTGATGCCGCATGCGTGATGCCGCACCGGTGGACACCATTGCTGCCATTGCCACCGCGTCGGGTGCGGCCGGCGTGGGAGTGGTGCGGGTGTCCGGTCCGGCAGTGCCGGCGATCGCCCGGCAGCTGCTCGGCCGCACGCCGCTGCCGCGACATGCCCACTTTGTCGCGCTGCGAGGCGGTGGCGGCGAGCTGATTGACCGCGGCCTGTTGCTGCATTTTCCCGCCCCGGCCTCCTACACCGGTGAGCACGTGCTTGAACTGCAGGGCCACGGCAGCGCGGTGCTGCTCGACGCGGTGCTGCGGCGCGTGTGCGAGCTTGGCGCCCGGCTTGCCCGTCCCGGCGAATTCACCGAGCGCGCATTCCTCAACGGCAAGCTCGACCTGGCCCAGGCCGAGGCCGTGGCCGACTTGATCGCGGCACGTTCGCAGGCGGCTGCGCGCGCGGCGCTGCAGTCGATGGAGGGCGCGTTCTCGCAGCGTGTGGCGATCCTGCTGCAGCAGCTGATCAGCCTGCGCGTGCATATCGAAGCGGCGATCGATTTTCCGGAAGAGGAGATCGATTTCCTCGCCGACCCCGAGATCACCAGCCAGCTCGATCAGCTGCGTGCCGGTCACGCCCAGCTTTTGCGCGAGGCGCGCCTTGGCCTTCGCCTCACCGACGGCCTGCGCGTGGCGATCATCGGCCGCCCGAACGCGGGCAAGTCGAGCCTGCTCAACGCGCTTGCCGGGCGCGACCGCGCGATCGTCACCGCGATCGCAGGGACCACCCGCGACGTGCTGCGCGAGAACGTCGCGCTGGATGGCGTATCGCTGGAGCTGGCCGACACCGCCGGCCTGCGCGAAACCGATGACGAGGTCGAGCGCGAGGGGGTGCGCCGCGCCCGACACGAACTGGCGGGTGCCGACGTCGCCCTGCTGGTCACCGAGCAGGACCATCTGGCGGAGGACCTGTGCCTGCTCGAGGGACTCGACGCCGCCGTCGCGCAGGTCGTCGTGGTCAACAAGATCGACCTTTCCGGCGCGTCAGCGGGACGCGACTGCGTGGCTGGACGCACCGTGCTGCGCTTGTCGGCGCGGCGCGGCGAGGGGCTCGATGCGCTGCGCGCGCATCTTCGCGAGCTCGCCGATCCCGGCGGCGGTGAAGGTGCCTTCAGCGCCCGTCGGCGACACGTTGCGGCGCTGGAGCGGGTCGGCGAACAGCTGGAGCGGGCCGACAGCGTGCTGCGCTGCCGCCGTGCCGGCGAGCTGGCGGCCGAAGAGCTGCGCCAGGCACAGCACGCGTTGGGCGAGATCACCGGCAGGTACAGCAGCGACGACCTGCTCGGTGCGATCTTCGGATCGTTCTGCATCGGCAAGTAGTGCCGGCGGGGTCAGCCGCCGGAACGCGCCAGGAAAGCCTCGAGTTCCCGCCGCGTAGGCATTCCCCCTTGCGCGCCGAGCTTGCCGACCGACAATGCGGCGGCGGCGCAGGCCATGCGGGTCGCCGCGGCGACTCCCTCGCCAAGGAACACCGCCAGCGCACCGTTGAAGGTATCGCCGGCGCCGGTGGTATCGACCACTGGCACCTCGAAGCCTGGCTGGTGGATGGCTGCAGCATCCTCCCGGTACCACGCGCCCTCTGCGCCGCGGGTCAGCACCACCGGACACGGCGCCTGCTGCATCAGCGCGCGGAAATCGTCGTCGGGCGCGGCGCCCAGCAGGGTGGCCAGCTCGTGCTGGTTGGGGGTCACGTAGCGCGCCAGCGCCAGCCAGTCACGTGGCACGCGCTGGGCCGGAGCCGGATTGAGAATGACCGGCACCCCCAGCCGATGTCCCAGCCGCACGGTCGCCTCCACCGTCTCCAGCGGTACCTCCATCTGCACCAGCACGGCATCGGCCCGGGCGATGCATGGACGGGCGCGTTCGACGTGCGTGGGCGTGAGGCGAGCGTTGGCTGCGGGAACCACCACGATCTGGTTGTCACCCTCGGCCACCGTGATCGAGGCCGTGCCGCTGCCCTCGTGCTCGAGCGTGGCGAGCTGGCCAAGGTCGATGCCCTCGCTGCGCAGGCCATCGCGCAGCTGCTGCCCGAATGCGTCCGCGCCGACTGCGCCCACCAGGGCAACTTCCGCGCCCAGGCGTGCGGCGGCCACGGCCTGGTTGGCCCCCTTGCCGCCGGGCACGGTCAGGAACCGATTGCCCAGCAGCGTCTCGCCAGGCGCGGGAAAACGAGGCGCCAGCGTGACCAGATCCATGTTGATGCTGCCGACAACGACGATGCGGACCATGCAACCTCCTAGACGCACGTGCAGCCCCTCAGCATACGCGATGGGCCTTGCTGCCTGGAGCAGCGCCTCGACAGCGATCGTGCAGTGGAATCTCTGACAAGCCCTCATCGCGGACGCCGACATGCACCTTCCGTGCCGGTGGCGACTACGCCATGGCCGACATGGGGGTGGTACCGGTGGATCGTGCCGCACACGGCGCACAGGCACGGTGCTGGAAGATTTTTCCCCACTGCCGGTGCAGATCGAGCGCGGCCGCGATTACCCCGGCGACGATCCCGCACGTGCCGTGGCGGATTCCATCATGGGAAGGCCAACCTCGCCGCCGAGGCGCAGGCCCGCAAGCACGTGTTCGGGATGGAGCTGCGCGGATCGAGATAATCACCGCGGCAGCGCGCCGGGCCGCAGTCCGGCTTGTACCAGCACGCCGCCCACCGATGACGGTGGTCCGCGCAGCGTGTGCGCCGATCGCCCGGCCTACTGAGCCCGGCCGACGCCGGAATCGCCCTGCTCGAGCGGCGGTGCGGTGCCGGCGACCGCCAGCAGCGACTGGGCGTAGCCGTCTTCGAGACTGATGGTGGAAACTTCTTCCCACGCAAAGAACGACGCCTCGCGCAGCCACTCGCCGTCAGGCGTGATCTCCTGCATGTTGAAGCCGTCTTCCTCGACGCTGATCAGGCGGCCGATGTAGCAGACCTCGGCCTCTTCCTCGCTGTCGACGTGGATGCCGATCACCGGCGCCTGCAACCCGGCGGCCTGCACCACCTCGCGAATGTTGTCCAGCGGAAACCCGCGCGGGAGCCGCGGCAGGATGCCCTTCAGGGCCAGCGCCTTCTCCATGAAGATGTGATGGGTGTCGGGCGCTTCCAGCTCGGTGATGTCGCGATGGCGCATCACGTACATGCCGTCGTAGGTGACTGCGTCGCCCACCACCCAGAGCAGGAAGAATTCACGTCCGACGCCGCCCACGTAGCCGCAGAAGCTGCCGTGTTCGAGATCGCCACGCCATAGCCGGATCAGCTGGTGCTTCTGCTGCGCTTCGCGCAGCTGGGCACGCTGGCCGGTGATTTTCAGTTCGATGACCTTGCCCATGGCGGCGATTTTAGCAGAGCGGGCGGCGGGGCTTGTTCACAGGATGTAGCGGCTCAGGTCTTCGTCCTGGACCAGTGCATTGAGGTTTTTATCCACGTAATCGGCGTCGATAAGATACTTTTCGCCACTTTTGTCGGCCGCCTCGTAAGAGATCTCCTCCAGCAGCCGCTCCATCACCGTATGCAGCCGCCTCGCGCCGATGTTCTCCGTGCGCTCGTTCACCTGGAAAGCCACCTCGGCCAGCCGGTCGATGCCGGACTCGGCAAACTCGACCGCCACGCCCTCGGTCTGCAGCAGCGCCACGTATTGCTTGGTGAGCGCGTTGCGCGGCTCGCGCAGGATGCGTCCGAAGTCACCCACGCTCAGTGCCGACAACTCCACCCGGATCGGCAGGCGCCCCTGCAGCTCGGGGATCAGGTCCGAGGGCCGCGCCAGCGAAAACGCTCCGGACGCGATGAACAGCATGTGGTCGGTCTTGACCGGCCCGTAGCGCGTGGACACGGTGGAGCCTTCCACCAGCGGCAGCAGGTCGCGCTGCACGCCCTCGCGGCTGATACCCGCGTGGCCGTGCTCGGATCGCTGCGCCACCTTGTCGATCTCGTCGATGAACACGATGCCGTGCTGCTCGGCGGCAAACACCGCCTGCGTGCGGACCTCCTCGTCATTGAGCAGCTTGCCCGCCTCCTCGTCGATCAGCAGCGGCCGGGCCGCCTTGATCGCCAGCTTCCGGCTCTGCGTCTTGCCGCCACCGAGGTTCTGGAACATCTGGCGCAACTGCGCGCCCATCTCTTCCATCCCGGGCGGCGACATGATTTCCACGCCCACGTTCTGCGCCACGTCGATCTCGATCTCGCGCTCATCCAGCGCGCCCTCGCGCAGCTGCTTGCGCAGCTTCTGGCGGGTGTCGTTGTCGCCGCCGCTGCTCGCCGTGTCATGACTCCAGTCCGACGGCGCCTGCCGACGTGGCAGCAACGCGTCGAGGATGCGGTCCTCGGCCCGGTCCTCGGCCTGCGTGCGCACGCGCCGCACCGCCTGCTCGCGGGTCAGCTTGTAAGCCACGTCGACCAGGTCGCGGATGATCGACTCGACATCCTTCCCGACGTAACCCACCTCGGTGAACTTGGTCGCCTCCACCTTCACGAACGGCGCGTTGGCGAGCGTGGCAAGCCGCCGTGCGATCTCGGTCTTGCCCACGCCGGTGGGGCCGATCATCAGGATGTTCTTCGGCGTGACCTCGTTGCGCATCTCCGGCTCCAGCTGCATCCGGCGCCAGCGGCTGCGCAGCGCGACGGCCACGGCGCGCTTGGCGTCGTGCTGGCCGATGATGAAGCGGTCAAGTTCGTTGACGATTTCGCGGGGAGTGAGCTCGGACATGACGCGGTCCTTCAAAAGCGGGGAACGGGGAACCGGGAACGTGTGATCCGTGCGTTGGCCGGAAGCACCACCGGTCGAGCATGGTCATGGCGGGAACGGTGGAGTCGCCGAGGACGGCACGTTTGCCGTCCCGGGTTTTTCGTCCCCGACACTTCTCACAGCTCTTCGAGAGACACGTTGTGATTTGTGTAGATGCAGATGTCGCCAGCGATCTTCAGCGCTTTTTCCACCACCGTGCGCGCGTCCATCTCGGTGTTCTGCAGCAGCGCCAGCGCGGCGGACTGGGCGAACGGACCGCCCGAGCCCATCGCGATCAGCCCGTGTTCGGGCTCCAGCACGTCACCGTTGCCGGAGATCAGCAATGACACGTCCTTGTCGGCTACCGCGAGCATCGCCTCGAGCTTGCCGAAGCGGCGATCGGTACGCCATTCCTTGGCCATCTCGACCGCGGCGCGAGTCAGGTTGCCGCCGTGCTTGTCCAGCTTCTGCTCGAACAGCTCGAACAGCGTGAATGCGTCAGCGGTAGCGCCGGCGAAGCCGGCCAGCACGTCGCCTTTGCCGAGGCGGCGGATCTTGCGCGCGTTGGCCTTCATCACCGTATTGCCGAGGGTGACCTGGCCATCGCCGCCGATCACGACCTTGCCGTGGCGACGCACGGAAACGATGGTGGTGGCGTGGAACGATTCCATGGGGGTTCCGTTGAAGACACGAACCGCCTCAGTGGGGCCCACCGCGATTGATTGCAAGCGCCTGACGCTCCCCCGCTGGCCTCACGTTCGGCCAGCAGCTGGATCGCCAAGCGCATCCAGAAAGGCCGTTGCCGCTTCCGCGGCGATGCATGCGGCGTGGTCTGGCTCGACCCGGATTGCGCCATCGCGCGGACCGTAGGGCCGGTATCGCGCCAGATTCGACCGGGTGAACAAGCCCAGCGTCGGTGTGCCAGTTGCGCAGGCCAGGTGCATCACCCCGCAGTCCGCGCTGATGTACGCGTCGCAAGCCGAAATCAAAGCGGCCATCCGACGCACATCGCTGGAATAAAACGCGGGGAACCTGCCATCCAGTTGCGAGCGGCCGTCCGCCGCGACCATTTCGATCACCCGCAGCGTCCGGTCGTGCGCCGACAGGCCGGCGATGAACTCGCGCCACCAGGATCCGGAAAGCCGCTTGCTTCCGGTGGCATTGGGGAAGATCGCAACCACCCGCGTGCCTCGTTCGGCAATTCCCGACGCCCCGAGCAGCTGGTCCAGCGTGGCGCGCCCATCGCGCAGTTCTTCCTCCCGCAGCCGGATCGCCAGCGACGGCATCGGCGCGGCGGACGGCTCAGTGCTGCCAAGTGCGCAACGCAGCGCATGGACCGCATCGAGGCCGAAGTGACCGTCGGCCTTGCCCCAGGCGGCGCGCCATGCGATGCCTGCGCGCGCCAGTTCAGCACCGTCGGCTGGCGGCGCGACCCACTGACGCGGCCGACACCAGTGCACAAGCCAGCGACCCGAACGCGAACCGCGGGCGCAGTCGATGGCGAGGTCATAGCGGCGGCGCCGGAGCGCGCGCAGCAGGCGAAACAGACGCACCGGATGATGGCCGGGCCGGCGCGTCAGTTGATGCACGTGGCGCACCTGCCGGAAGCCGGCGAGCAGATCACCGGCCGCCTCGCAGCCGGTCACCACGTCCACTTCGGCGCCCGGAAAATGTTGCTCCAACTCTGCCAGCAGCGGTGTCACGAGCAGCGTGTTGCCGAGGCGGTGGTTGGGCCGGAGCACCACGATGCGATGCACCCCACGCGCAACCAGCCCGCCGAGCGTGGCGCGTCCTTCCGCCCCCAGCGCTTGCGGCAACGCCAATGCGAGCGGAGAAACGGAGACGCGTTGCGGTGGGGTCGGCGCTGCCATCGAGCGGGCCTTGCGGTCGGGAGACGCCCGACTCTGGCGGCGGCGGCTTTCGCGCCGCTTACGCCGCCGCCACTGCGGCGATTCGCCATCACACGTAGGCGATCTACTTGCGCCGCGCGCGTGGATGCGCCGCGTCGTACACCTTCGACAGGTGCTGGAAATCCAGGTGGGTGTAGATCTGGGTGGTGGCGATGTCGGCGTGGCCGAGCAGCTCCTGCACCGCGCGCAGGTCGCCCGAGGACTCGAGCATGTGGCTGGCGAAAGTGTGCCTGAGCAGATGCGGATGGATGCGCTTGGCGCTGCCGTGCGCCAGCGCCAGTGTCTTCAGCCGCGCCTGTACCGTGCGCGGGCTGATCGGGGCGCCACCGCGCCCCCGGAACACCGGGCTGGCCGGCGCCATGCCGCCGGCGCGAGCCAGCGCCCGCAGCGCCTCGACCGCGTGCCGGCCCACCGGCACGATCCGCGTCTTGTTGCCCTTGCCCAGCACACGCACCTCGCCTCCGTCGAGGTCCAGGTCCTGCCAGCGCAGCCCGGTCAGTTCGGACAGGCGCAGTCCGGAGGAATAGAAAAGCTCCAGCATCGCCCGGTCGCGCACGGCCAATGCGCCGTCGCTGCCGGTTTCGATCAGGCTGGCCGCTTCGTCCACGTCCAGTACCTGCGGCAGCTTCCGGTGCACCCGCGGACCGCGCACGCCGAGCGCCGGATCATGCGCCAGCTGCCCTTCGCGGCTGAGGTGGCGAAACAGGCTGCGGCAGGAGGAGAGCAGTCGCTGCAGGCTCTTCGGCGAGAGTCCCGCGCGGTGTTCGGCGGCGATGAAGCGGCGCAGGTGATGCGTGTCCAGTGAAGCGAAGCCTTGCAGCGCGTTCGAGTGCATGTAGCGCAGCAGCTTGGCCAGATCGCGCCGGTAGCCGGCCAGCGTGTGCGGCGAGGCCTGGCGGTCGGTGCCCAGGCGGGACAGCCAGGCATCGAGCTGGGCTTGCGCGGCCTCGCTCACGACGGCCGCGCCCTCAGCCGAGGTCGCGCGCGCGCTGCAGCGCCGCGGTGATGGTCGAGGCGATCATCTTCAGAAACAGCGTGCCCATGCCCGGCTGGAAGTGATCGCCGTCGCTGGAGCCGATCGCCAGCAGCCCCAGTTCGCCCAGCGGCATCACCGCAGCGGAGCGCACTTCACCGGCGCGCTGTCCGAACAGCCGCTGCAGCCGCTCGGACGAGAGGCGGCCGGAAATCGGCTCGTGATGGGCCAGGAACTCGGCGAACTCCGGCACGCCGGCCCGGCCGTCCGGGATCTGCAGCAGCCAGTCGGCCGGCGGCAGCGTGGCCGGCCCGAACAGCACCAGCCGCACCTGCTCGGTGTGAAAGTCGGCGCTCAGCTTGGCGATCACGCTGCGCGCGGTGACCTCGGGGGTGTTGGCGCGCAGCATGGCCACGGTGAGGTCGTGCACGCGCTTCATCAGCCGCTCGTTCTCGGCGGCGATGGCGATCAGTTCAGCCAGCCGACGTTCCAGCTCGACGTTCTTCTCGCGCAGGCTCTGTACCTGATAAACCGCCAGCGACGCCGCCGCGCCCTGTTCGCGCGGCAGGGTCAGCTTGGCCGCCAACTCCGGATAGTCGCTCAGGAACTGCGGATGCTCACGCAGGTAGGCAGCGACCTGGCCGGCATCCAGCGAGTCGGTGACGGTATCGGTCATGGGCGGACATCCTCGAACGGCAGAAGGGCGCGTCGTTGGGCGCGCGGACCGGCCGAGTGTGCGATGCGCGCCGCATTACATCAATGGCGGAACCGCGCCCGCGGCTCAGCCGAGCCATTCGCCTTCGAACGCGAACGCAGCCGGACCGCTCATCCGCAGCGCCCGCCCGGGCCCTGGCCAGCAAATCTCGAGGCTGCCGCCCGGCAAGTCCACGCGCACGCGTTCATCCACCGTGCCGCGGCGGCGCAGTACCGCCATCGCGGCACACGCGCCCGTGCCGCAGGCGAGGGTCCAGCCGGCACCGCGCTCGTGCACGCGCAGGCGCAGGTGGTCGCGGGCGATCACCTGCGCGAACCCCGCGTTCACCTGCTGCGCAAAGCGCGGGTGGCCGGTGAGGGCCGGACCCAGCGTCTCCAGTGCCGTTGCCTGCAGATCGTCCACCACGACCACCGCGTGCGGGTTGCCCATCGAGACCGCGCCGATGCGAAGCGTTCGTCCGTCCACCTCGATCTCATAGCTGTCGTTCTCGCCATCGGCCGCAAACGCCAGCGTGGCCGGTTCGAAACGCGGCTCGCCCATGTCCACGGTGACCCAGTCGGGGCGGTCGACCTGCACCGCAACTGGTCCGGAAGGGCTCTCCAGCCACACCGGTTGGTCCAGCGGCAGTGCGCCGGCGCGATGCAGCCAAGCCGCCACGCAGCGCGCCCCGTTGCCGCACTGCCCGGACATCGAGCCGTCGCTGTTCCAGATGCCGTAGTAGTAAGCGCAGGAGGCGTCGCGCGCCGGCTCCAGCGTCAACAGCTGGTCGAAGCCTATGCCGGTGCGCCGATGCGCCATCGTGCGCACCAGCTCGGCCGTCAGAGGCAACGCGGTGTGGCGAGCATCGAGGACGACGAAGTCGTTGCCGATGCCGTGCATCTTGGTGAAGCGCAGCGCCACCGTAGGCTGGCTCAGGGTTGGCTGGGCGGCGGTGTCACGGTGGAAGCCGCCGCCGGGGCCGTGGCCGGAGGCGTCGCGGCGGGCGTGGCCTTGCTGGGCAACACCAGCGGACCCTTGTTGCCGCAGCCAGCCAGGCTGACAACGGTCAGTACGAGCAGCGCGGCAACAGGCGCACGACGCATGGCAACTTCCTCAGGCAGGGCGCGCCAGTATAGCCCGCGGCCGAGTGGCTATTCCTGCTCACGCTGCGCGGTGTTGTCGGTAGATCGCTGGGTATCGCCTACCCGCACGGTGCCGTTGTACAGGGCATCGCGAGTCAGAAAGTAGACTTTCGGATTCCACTGCCAGTCGGCATAGAGATCACCCCCTCCACAGCCGACTCCACGCATATTGGCGCGCCCTGCGATCATGCACTGGGCGTTGCCATGGCCCTCTTTGCTGAGCTGCTTGTCCAGGATCGAGACATCCATGGCGTTAGCTCCCGAATCGAAGCCCGTGCGGGAGCCGGTAAGCTGGGTACTGTAGAAACGCAGCTCATGACTCATCCTGCGTTTAGCCACCACATCACCGTAGGTCAGCGCGAGATCGTTCCGGCGCTGCATCGCGCGGACGCGCTGGTTTGTGTCGAGCTCTTTCCCTATCTGGTCGCGGGTCGCGGCGAATCGCGAATATCCCCGCTCAGCCGACAACGCGACCCACGCCCATGCCTGCACCGGGTCGCGAGGGACGCCTTGGCCGTTCAAGTAAAGCAGGCCGATGCTCAGTTGCGAGGGCTTGTCTGCGTAGCGCGCACCGATCAGAAACAGCCGCATGGCAGCATCGTAGTCGCCACGGGCGTACGCGATCATGCCCCTGTACTGGCCGAACTGGTCGGGATGGCCCCACGTGCTTGCTACCCGCATGCCTTCGAGCAGGGTTCGGGCGTTACCGTCGTCCGGCGAGGAATCTGACGCCGGAGTTGCCTTGCAGGTCAGCAAAGCGCTTGTCAGGCAGGCGAAGAGCACAAGCGTACGCATGGGACACCTCCCTTGGTCACGTGACGTGAAAGCAACGCTACGCTGATGCAAATGCGCGCCCAAGTGCCGCCAATACAACCCGCCCCCAAACATCCAAGGGCGTCCCGCCGGGTCATCCAGCCGCACGCGCTGCTTGCCGCAACTGACCGCCGGGATGCCACCTATCGCGATCGTGACGCGCGGCACTCACGGGGCACCCGCTCAGGTCTCCTGTATGGCGAGCCGTTTGGCCTAGTGTCCGGTTCCGGCTCCCGTCTGCACACGTTCTGACTACTACGCTCGACGGCACACAAACCGTCGCGGCCTGTCCGTATGTAGCGGCCGGACATTGCGCCACGGGATCGGGCCGTATCTGGCTGGTGTCTTGTTCGACGCCCGGCATGTGAGTGATCGGTCGTGCCGCGATGCCACAGCTGCTGGATTACCCGTGTCCTGGCGACCATCTCGGCGGAGCTTAGGTCGGGCTCTTCAGGAGTCTTTCCGCCACCGGCCCGGCGTCCAACCCGCGCCCGGATCGCACGCCCGGCCATCAGGCCCGCCGACGGCGTGCTCAGACACTATTCGCCACCGGGTGCGGGTGAGGCGCTCTTGTCTTTCCCTGTGGTGAGCGCTCCGACGGTCACGCTGCCCTTGAACTGGGCGTCGCGGGCTTTGAAATAGATCTTCGGGTCCCAGCTCTCGTCGGCATAGAGATCTCTGCTGCCGCAGCCTGCGGCGCGCAGGCCGGCCTTTGCTGCGCGCATGCATGCGGCACTGCCGGTGCCCGACGGGCCGCTGGCGATCTGGTCCACGCCGGAGTCGAATCCGGTGTGCGAACCCGTCAGCTGGCTACGGTAGTAACGCAGTTCCCGAACCATTCGTGGCTTGGCCACGTCGTCGGCATAGGTAAGCGCCAGGGCGTCGCGTGCGGCGCTGGCCTCGGTGCGCTGGTCGCCAGACAGATCCTTCCAGATCCGGTCGCGGGTCGCCTCGAATGCGGGATAGCCACGCTCGGCGGACAACGCCGTCCAGGCCCAGGCCTGCACCGGATCTCGTGCCACGCCCTGCCCGTTGAGATACATCAGGCCGATGCTCAGCTGGGACACCTTGTCCGCGTAGCGCGCCCCGATCAGGAACAGTCGCATCGCCGCCTCGTAGTGGTGATCGCTGAAGGCGACCATCCCCTTGTACTGACCGAACTGATCCGGATGCCCCCACGTGCTGGCATCGCGCATGCCGTCGATCAGCGTGCGCACGTTCTGGTCCTCCGGCGTAACCGCCGGCGCTGTCGCCGCCTGCGCGAATGAAGACCGAAAGGCGCCGCCGAAGGCGAGCGCGAAGAGGGTGAGAGCGAGTGGACGAAGCATGGCGAACCTCCTTGGTCGCAGTGTGCTTGGGCTACCCTAGCCGCTGGCGCGGCTGCCGGGCATCTGCCGCAGGTCATACGCCGCTGATTGCGTTGTAAGGGAGTGCCTACGTGGATTGGGAGCATTTGCTGGCGTTGCCCGCGACGCTGATTCTGGTGGTTGCCGCACTGCTGGGGCTGGTGGCGCTGGTCAGCGCGGCGGGTGTGCGCCGGCATTGGCGCGAGCGCCGTCGGGTCCGCGGCACGATGCGGCTGCTCTTGAGCCTGGTGTGGCTGATGCTGGCCCTGCTCGCGGCCGGGCTCGGCCTGAGCTTGCGCGGGTACCGCCAGCTCACTGAGGAGGCGCCGGTGGTAGCGGTGGACGCGCACATCCAGTCGCCGCAGCGCTGGACCCTGGTGCTCACCTGGCCCGATGGCAGCACGCGCGAGGTGACGCTGGCCGGCGATGCGTTCCGGGTCGAGGCGATCGTGCTGAAGTGGAAGCTGCCGGCGCTGCTGGCAGGTGCGCCGCCGCTGTATCGGCTGGACCGTCTGGACGGCCGATACGAGGATGCTGCGCAGGAGCGCGAGGCGCCTCGTACCGTGATCGATTTCGACCAGGCCGGCCGCTTCGACCTGCTTACCCTGAGCAAGCGCTACCCGCAATGGCTGCCCGAGCTCGACACGGTCTACGGCTCCGGCGCGTTCCTGCCGCTGGTGGACGAGGGGCACTACGAGGTAAGCCTGATGCGCACCGGGGCGTTGGTGGCGCGCCCCGATGCCGCTACCGCACAGCGCCTGGACGAGTCGCTGCGCTGAGGTTCCGCGGCGGCCGCGTCAGGCCAGCTTCTTGGCGTAGCGCCAGGCGGCGCTGCCGTCCTCGTAGAAGCGGTTGATGCGGGCGAACCGGCGATAGCCCAGCCGCTCGTACAGGCGCATCGCGTTGACGTTGTCCAGCCGCACCTCCAGCCGCAGCTCGCGGCAGCCGCGTCGCCGCGCGCTGCGCTCCACGGCCGCCAGCAGTGCCGAGCCCACGCCGTTGCCGCGCGCCTCCGGCCGGCTGGCCAGCGAATACAGCCGCGCCACCGTGCTGCCGCGGCGGTAGAACACCACCGCGGTGCCGAGAAAACGCCGATGGTTGGTGGAGGCCACCAGCACGCTGGCGCTGTCGCTGTCGAGATGGCGGCGGTACTGCGCGCGGCTCATGCGGTCGCTGTCGAAGGTGGCCTCTTCCAGTGCCACCAGGTCATCCAGATCCGAAAGCTGGGCGCGCCGCACGCGCACCGGCGCCGTGGCGGGCATGGGCGCCACGGGCGACGGAGCGGGCGGCAGGGCGGGGCGCGGGTTCAGGTCGTTCGACTCCAGCAGCAGGCAGGGCCGTGGCATCACGCGGATCCGGATGCACGCGGTGCGGCGAGCGCGGCACTGTAGTGCAGCCGGCCAGCGGGTGCATCCAGGCGCGAACCGTAATGCGAGGTTTAATCCGCCTTCAGTGCCGTCGCTTGTGCCGCCCGTCGGCTATGCGACACTGCGCGCCTTGCGCCGCGCCGCACTCTGGACGTCCTGCGACGACGCACTCCCCCTGCGCTCGTTGAGGTGTCATGACCCGCCTGGTCATCGTTGTCGAAAAAGCTTCGGACTGGAGCTCCTACTACCCATCCGTCGACGTGATGAGCGCGATGGATTACCTGCGCGAACCGATCAGCGGGGACGACGAACGCACGCACGTCATCAACCTCTGCCGCAGCTACAAATATCTCGGCACGGGCTACTACGTGTCGCTGCTGGCGGAGGCGCGCGGCCACCGCGTGATGCCCTCGGTGCGCACCGTCAACGACCTGCGCCGGCGCTCGCTGTACGGCTTGAACATCGACGACCTCAACCAGAAGCTCACCCACTTCCTGCCCGCCGGTGGTCGCGACACCACCGACTTCGGCATCCTGGTGTACTTCGGCGAGACCGCTTACCCGGCGCTGCAGGATCTGGCCCGCCAGGTGTTCGAGATGTTCCCCTGCCCGCTGCTGCGAATCGAGTTCGAGCGCGAGCGGGTGTGGCAGGTCAGCTCGATCAAGCCGGTCGGCCTGCACACGCTGGACGACGCACAGGAAGACGCCTTTGCCACCGAGCTGGACCGCTTCTCCAAGAAGCTCTGGCGCAAGCCGCGTGCGCGCAAGCGGTTCCGGTATGACATCGCGATGCTGGTCGATCCCAACGAGCAGATGCCGCCGTCGAACAAGAAGGCGCTGAAGTCGTTCGTCGAGGCCGGCAAGGCGCTCGGGATCGAGGTCGACCCGATCGGCAAGAACGATTACCAGCGGCTGGCCGAGTACGACGGCCTGTTCATCCGCGAGACGACCGCCAGCGACAACCACACCTACCGCTTCGCGCATCGCGCCGAACGCGAGGGCATGGTGGTGATGGACGACCCCACCTCGATCCTGCGCTGCACCAACAAGATCTTCCTCAACGACCTGATGGTCTCGCGCAAGCTCGCCGTGCCGCGCACCGAGATCCTCTACCGCGAAAACCCCAAGGGCCTGAAGGACGTCGGCGAAAAGCTAGGCTTTCCGATCGTGCTGAAGATCCCGGACGGTTCCTTCTCGCGCGGCGTGGTGAAGGTGGAGGACGCCGCGGCGCTGGAGAAGGCGGCCGGCGAGCTGTTCCAGCACAGTGCGCTGCTGCTGGCGCAGGAGTTTCTCTACACCGAGTTCGACTGGCGTATCGGCGTGCTCAACCGCGAGCCGCTGTACGCGTGCAAGTACTACATGTCGCGCGGCCACTGGCAGATCTACAACCACGGTGCCAAGGGCACCGCGAAGTCCGGCGGCTTCGAGACCATTGCGGTGCGCGACGCGCCCAGCGAGGTGGTGAAGCTGGCGCTGAAGGCCACCAACGCCATTGGCGACGGGCTGTACGGCGTCGACCTCAAGCAGGTCAACGGCAAGCCGGTGATGATCGAGGTGAACGACAACCCCTCGATCGACGCCGGCGTGGAAGACGTGTACCTCGGCGAGGATCTCTACCTGCGCGTGATGCAGGAATTCCTGCGCCGGATGGAGCACAAGCGGCTCGGCATCGGCCGCTGAGACCCGCCGCGGTTCGGCGGCGGCGGATCTCAGCCGCGCATGTGTCAGCCGCGCGTGCGGCGCGCGCGCAGGCCCAGGCCCGCCAGAGCGCACGCCGGCGCCAGCAGCAGCCAGAATGCGGGCGACCAACCGGCCTCGGCGGTATGTGCCGGCAGCGGCGTGAGGCCCAGCGCGAACGCGCCCACCGCCAGCCAGACGGCGCTGATGGCGGCAACCCAGTGGGAGAAGTCAGGCGCGGCAGAAACGGGCGAAGACAGGCGGGACATGGAACGCTCCGGGTGCAGTAGGACGATGCATGGAGCCTCCCCTGCCCGCGTCTCAGCGACTGCGATGGGCGCTGCCCGCTGCATCATTCCGGCGTCGACGCGCGTATCAACCACTCCCACGCCGCTCGACGAGGACCCGCCATGACCCGCCGCCATTCCGCCCTGCTTGCGCTGCTCGGCGCCGCCGTCTTGGGCGGCTGCGCCAGCCACCCGCCGCTGCGTCACGCCGACCATGTCGACCTGGGCCGCTACATGGGCACCTGGCACGTGATCAGCCACGTGCCGTACTTCGCCGAGAAGGGCGACGTCGCCAGCGCCGACATCTATGCACTCAAGCCCGACGGCACCATTGCCGTGACCTACCGCTACCGCAAGCGCATCGACGGGCCGGACAAGACCTGGAACGGCAAGGCCTGGTTGCCTGATCCGGCCGACCCGGCGCACTGGAAGGTGCAACTGGTGTGGCCGCTGCGCTCGGACTACGTCATCGTCGACCTGGCCGCGGACTATCGCTCGGTGCTGGTCGGCCTGCCGTCGCGCAAGCTGATGTGGATCATGGCGCGCGATCGCCAGCTGCCGGAGGCGGAATACCAGCGCCTGCTCGGCGTGGCGAAGGCCGAGGGCTTCCCGGTGGACGAGGTGCGCAAGGTGCCGCAGCGCGCCGAGGACATCGGCCAGCCCGGCTTCGAGCCGTAGCGGCCGCACCGCCAGCTGCCGGGCCGGGCGAGCGCACAGCGGGCGCTAGAATGTGCGCTTACCCGCCGCTGGAAACTGCTTCATGACCGACGCCCGCTATGCCGTCTTTGGCCATCCGATCAGCCACTCGCTATCGCCGCGCATCCACGCGGCGTTCGCGCAGCAATTCGGGCAGGTGGTCGATTACCGCGCCATCGACGCCGCCCCGGCGGCCTTCGACGCCGCGGTGCGTGCTTTCTTCGCCGACAGCGGCCACGGCGCCAACGTCACCCTGCCGCACAAGGCGGCCGCGCTGGCGCTGGCGGACGAAGCCAGCGAGGCGGCGCGCCGGGCCCGCAGCGCCAACGTGCTCACCCGTCTCGACGATGGCCGGCTGGCCGCACACAACACCGACGGCGACGGCCTGGTCCGCGACCTCACCGCGCGGCACGAGGTGGACTTGCGCGGCCATGACGCGCTGCTGCTCGGTGCCGGCGGTGCCGCCCGCGGCGTGGCCTGGGTCCTGCTGGATGCGGGCGTGCGCAGCCTGACCATCGTCAACCGCACGCCCGCCGCGGCCGACGCGCTCGCCGATGCCATCGGCGAACCCGGCCGCGTACGCACGCGCTACTGGGACGACCTGGCCACCATCGGCAGTTTCGACCTGATCCTCAACGCCACCTCCGCCGGCGTGCTGGGCCAGGCGCTGGCGCTGCCGACGGCGCTGGTCGGCAGCCGTGCGCTCTGCTACGACCTGAGCTACGGCGAGGCGGCGTTCGGTTTCCTCGCCTGGGCCCGCAGCAGCGGCGCGCTGTTTGCGTTCGACGGCCTCGGCATGCTGGTGGAAACCGCGGCCGATGCCTTCGCCCTGTGGCACGGGCAGCGGCCCGACACCGACGCGGTCTACGCCGCCTTGCGCGGATAGGGCACCACCGTGCTCGCCTGCCGCAGCGGATGCGGCGCCTGCTGCATCGCGCCGTCCATCAGCAGCCCGATCCCCGGCATGCCGCACGGCAAGCCGGCGGGCGTGCGTCGCGTGCAGCTGGACGACGCCAGCCGCTGCCGCCTGTTCAGCCGGCCCGAGCGGCCGGCGGTGTGCGCGCGGCTGCGCCCGCAGCCGGTGATGTGCGGCGTCGACCGGGCGCAGGCGATGCGCTGGCTCGAGGCGCTGGAACGCGCCACCGCATGAGCGCACGCCACAGCACCGCAACATCGCTGGCCTAGTCTGGCCGGCCGCCGGCGCCGTGCCCGGCTCACGATGGTGTTGTCCATGCGCATGTCCCGATCGTCGACCCGCCCTGCCCAGCACGGCAGCGGCCGGTTCGCCGCGCTGATCCTGCTCGGTCTGCTCGCACTCGCCGCCGTCGTGGCGGCGATGCTGTGGCAGCGCGGCGAGGCGGATCGCGCCGTGCCTGCCCGCACGATCACCGCATCGCCGCCGCCTGCCATCGACAGCTCGAACCGTGCGCCGCCCGCGACGAGGGACGACGGTTCCACGCAGGCGCTGTTGCGCGCCGCGCGCGCCGCCGTCGCCGCGCGCCAGCTGCTGGCGCCGGCCGGTGCCAGTGCGTTCGAGCACTACCTGGACGTACTGCACGACCAGCCGGACGAGCCGGTGGCGACCGAGGCGCTGCGCGAACTGTTTCCGTTCGCCGCCGAACAGGCTGCCGGAGTGATCCGTGATGGCGACATCGACGAAGCGCAGCGCGAGATCGACCTGCTGGCGCGGGCCGATCCGGCCAACTACACGCTGACCCTGCTGCGCAACCAGCTGGCCGAGCGGCAGCGTACGGCCTCGCTGGCGGCTGCGCCGGCGGCCGTGTCCCGTGACGCTGCCGACCCGCGGCCCACGGCGGCGGAGTCGCCACCGGTCGCTGCGGCGAAACGCGTCGCGCCACCGACGCCGGTACCGGTTGTCGGCGCGCGCCCATCCCGCGGCGTGGTGGCCGCTACGACACCGACGGCCCCCACGCCAGCGGTGCTGCTGCGCCGGGTGGAGCCGTACTACCCGCAGGCGGCGCGCCGCTCGCGGCGCGAGGGCTGGGTGGAGCTGCAGTTCGTGGTCACGGCCGACGGGCACGTAAGCAACGTGCGCGTGCTGGACGCCGCGCCGAGCCGGGTGTTCGACCTCGCTGCCAGCAACGCGGTGCAGCGATGGGTGTTCGCCCCGGCCACCCGCGCCGGCCGCGCCGTGGAAACCACGCTGCGGCAGCGTCTCGACTTCCGCCTGTAACGCGGCTGCCGCGGCGTCACCGCACTGCAACGCGTGGCCGGCACCATGCGCGGCCGCCCGCGTCGTCTCCGGAACCCTGTCATGCCGCTCCGCTCCACGCTCCCCGTCCGTTCCTCCGGCGTGTCCCGCCTTGCTGTCGCGGCCGTGCTCGGCTGCGTGCTATGGCTTGCCGGTTGCGGTCGGCCCGGCGAGGGCGCGGCCGCCGCCGGCCCGGCAAGCAGTTCGGTCGACAGCGATCGTGACGGCATTGCGATCCTGCTCGGGCTGGCCGACAGCGCGTTGCAGGAAAAGCGCCTGCTGGCGCCCGAGGGCGCCAACGCCTACGAGTTCTACCTGAGCGTGCTGCAACTGGACCCGGCCAATGCGGAGGCGCACCAGCACCTGGACGACACCTTCACCGAGGCGATGGGCCAGGTGGAGCAGGCGATCAACACCCGCGCGCTCGACGAGGCGGCCCGTGAACTGCGCCTGCTGCGCGAGGTCGACGGCAACAACTACACGCTGTCGCTGCTGGCCGGCAAGCTCGACGCACAACGCATGATCGTGGTGCGTGAGGACGAAGCCCGGGCCGCCCGCATGCGCGAGGCGCAGGTCACCGCTGCGCGCCCGTGAGCAGGCTCAGCGCAGCTGCGGCGCGAGCCGTCGACGCAGCAGCTGCACCAGCTCCGGCTGCATGTAGTCGTAGCGGTCGGGGATGTCCAGGCAGATCAACTGCCGGCCCTTCAGCAGCGCGCCAAAGCGCGCGCGCAGCCGTCGCCGATGCACCGGCTCCATCACCACCACCAGCTCGGCCCAGGCGACCTGCCCGCCGCTGAGCGGCGTCTCCGCGTCATCGGCCAGGCCGGCGGAGTCGGTCTCCCAGCCGGGGTGGTCGGCGAACACCGCCGCCGCGGCCGGGCTGCGCAGGCGACGGCGACTGCACAGGAACAGCATGCGGCGCGGCCGGCTCATGCGTCGTCCAGATAGTTGTCCTTGAGCCGCACGTAGTGATCGGCCGAGTAGTGCATCTGCTCGATCTGCCGGTCGCTCAACAGCCGCGCGCAGCGGGCCGGGTTGCCCAGCCACAGCTCGCGCTCGCCCACCACCTTGCCGGGCGGCACCAGGCTGCCGGCGCCGACGAAGCCGTAGCGCTTCACCACCGCGCCGTCGAGCACCGTCGCATGCATGCCGATCAGGCAATAGTCGCCGAGGGTGCAGGCGTGGATCACCGCGCCGTGCCCCACCGTCACCCCTTCCCCGATCACCGTGGCAAACCCGCCGGGGGAATACGGACCGTCGTGGGTGACGTGCACGATCGCCCCGTCCTGCACGTTGCTGCGCGCGCCCACGCGGATGAAGTGCACGTCGCCGCGCAGCACGGCGCCAGGCCAGATCGACACGTCGTCGGCCAGCTCGACCCGGCCGATCACCGTGGCCGCGGGATCGACGTAGACGCGCTGGCCAAGCGCCGGGGCGTGGTCCTGGTAGGAGCGGATGTTCATGCGCCCATTCTAGGCGGGCGCGACGACGCGCGAGCGGCCACCGTGGCGCGGGCATCGGCCGGGTCGGTCATGCCGGCGCGTCGGCCTGTTCGTCCTGCAGCACCTGCCGGGCGGCGAGATAACCGGCCTGCACGGCGCGCTCCCATGCTTTCCAGTCGAGCACACCGATGTGATCCAGCTCGGGCGTGATCAGGCGCTGCGCCAGCGCCCGCCGCTGCAGCGCGGCGGTCTCACCGTTGACCATGCCGGCACGAACCAGGCTCGACACCAGGCCGGGACGCTGGTGCTTGCGCACGAGCAGACGCCACCACGGCGGCGTGGCCGACTCGTCGACATCGGTGCGCAGACTGATCTCGGCGCGCACGTCCAGCGCGGTGATGTGGCGGATGCCGTCGGCCGCCATCACGTCGGTGGGCAGGTTGTTTGCCAGCGCACCGTCCACGTGCACCCGTCCACGTTCCAGCACCGGCGGCAGCACGCCGGGAATCGCGCTCGATGCGCGCAGCCAAAGCCACAGCGGGCCGTGCCGGTGCACCCGCTGGCTTTCGCCGGAGAGGCTGGTGGAGACACAGAAGAACGGCAGCGGCAGGTCGTCGATCTGCAGTGCGCCAAAGCTCTCGCGCAGCGCACGCGAGGCCCGTGCGCCGCGGGTCAGCGCGACGATCGGCACGGTCCAGTCCGACAGCGGGCGTCCGCGCACGAACGAATCGACACAGCGCGCCTGCCACTGCGCCAGCGGCCAGCCCGCCGCCAGCCCCGCGCCGACAATGGCGCCGATGCTGGTGCCGCCGACTGCATCGAACGCATGCCCGGCCTCGCCCAGTGCGCGCAGCGCGCCGAGATGGGCCAGCCCGCGTGCGCCGCCACCGGCCAGCACCACGCCGCGGCCGTGGCCGCTGATAAGCCGCGCCACGCGTGCCGTGTCGGCCTGCCGGCACAGGTGGTGGTGCATCAGCGGGCCGCTGAACATCGCCCGCCACCGCCCCGCCGCACCCAGCGTCACGCCGTGGCCCGGATGCAGCAGCAACAGGTGCCGCGGGCGGTGCCGGGCCAGCGCCGGATCGCCCAGCTGCGGCCACGGCCGCGCCTCATGCGCGGCCAGCGCCACCGGCAGCAGCACGTCGGCCTGGCGCAGGCAGCGCTGGCGCCAGGGCGCATCCGCGGCCTCGTCCAGGTAGATCACGAAGCGCACCTGCGCCTCGCGCTCGGCGAACCAGTCGGCGCTGCGGCCCGCACCCGCCTGCGCGTCCAGCAGCAGGCAGCTGCCGAGTGGCTCCAGCGCCTGGCACAGCTGCATCGCCAGCACCCGGGCCGGCACGCTGGCGTCCACCGGCAGCAGTGCAAAGGTGCGCGGGGCGTCCGCATTGGCGTGGTCGCGCGCCCGCGGCTGCAGTCGCGCCACGGTGCTGCGCGCCAGCTGCAGCAGCGCCGCCGGGTATCGCTGCAACAGGGCCTCGAACGCGGCCCGATCCAGTCGCAGCAGCTCGCTGTCGCGCAGCGCCCGCACTGTGCGATGGCGCGCACCGCCGCCGAGCAGGCTGGTTTCGCCCACGCACATGCCGGCGCCGAGGGTATGGGTCAGCGCGGCCGCCCCGTCGAATACCCCCAGCCCCCCATGCACCAGCAGGTACAGCGCGTCGGCGGGCTCGCCGGCCTTGAACAGCGGGCGTCCGCCCGGCAGGCCGAACGGCACCAGCCGGGCCGACAGCTCGCGCCGCCCGGCCGCGCCCAACGCGGCGAACGGGGGATGCTGGCAAAGCAGCTGGTCGAGCTCGGCGGACCGCATCCGCCGATGCTAGGCAGCGCATGTGACAGGACGACGCCGGGCGCCGCCGCTTGATTTCACCGGACCCGATCGCCACGCTGGATGTTCACCAGGAGCCTGCATGCGTCACGACACCCCCGCACATGACAACCCGCTGCTGAGCGACGCCACGCTGCCGGCGTTCTCGCGCATTCGGCCCGAGCACGTGGAGCCGGCGATCGACCAACTGCTGGCGGACTACCGCCAGGCCATCGACGCGCTGACCGCAGGCGATGCGCCGCGCGATTTCGATCGCCTGATGCTGGGCCAGGAGCGCCTCGAGCAGCGCCTGGCACGGGCGTGGGCGCCGGTGGGCCACCTGCATTCGGTGGCCGACAGCGAAGCGCTGCGCAAGGTCTACGGCCCGGCCGAGGAAAAACTCACCGAGCACGCGATCGAGCTGGGCCAGAACCGCGCCCTGTACGCCGCGGTGCAGGCGCTGGCCGACGCGCCGGGGTTTGCCGACCTGCCGCGTCCGCAGCGGGCGCTGGTGGAACACGCGCTGCGCGATTTCCGCCTCTCCGGCGTGGCACTGGAGGAGCCGGCCCGCACGCGCTACCGCGAGATCGGGGTGGCGCTGTCCAAGCTGTCCACCGAGTTCTCCAACGCGGTACTCGATGCCACCGATGCGTGGCACGAGCACGTCACCGACGAGCGCGACCTCGCCGGCATTCCCGAATCCGGCCGCGCGGTATTGCGCCAGTACGCCAGGGAACAGGATCTGGAAGGCTTCCTGGTCACGCTCAAGCAGCCCAGCGTGCAGGCGGTGCTGACCTACGCCGACAACCGCGGCCTGCGCGAGCGCGTGTACTGGGCCTATCAGACCCGCGCCTCCGACCAAGGCCCGGATGCCGGCAAGTACGACAACTCCGAGCGCATCGAGCAGATCATGGCGCTGCGCCACGAGGCGGCGCAGCTGCTCGGTTTTGCCAACGCGGCGGACGAATCGCTGGCGACCAAGATGGCTGCGTCCACCGACGAGGTGCTCACCTTCCTGCGCGACCTGGCCGCCCGCGCCAGGCCGGTGGCGAAGCAGGAGCTGGATACGCTGCGCCGCTTCGCCACCGATCAGCTGAAGCTGGACAACCTCGAGCCGTGGGACGTCGGCTACGCCTCCGAAAAGCTGCGCCAGCAGCAGTACGCGCTGGACGAGGAGCAGCTCAAGCCGTACTTCCCGCTGCCGGCGGTGCTCGATGGCCTGTGGGCGATCACCCGCAAGCTCTACGGCATCGAGCTGGCCGTGCGCGACGACGTCGACGTGTGGCACCCGGACGTGCGCTACTACGACGTGCGCGATGCCGACGGCCGCGTGTTCGCCGGCGCCTACATCGACCTGTACGCGCGCACCGGCAAGCGCGGCGGCGCGTGGATGGACGTGTGCCGCGCCCGCTTCGACGACGGCGCCAGCGCGCAGCTGCCGGTGGCCTTCCTCACCTGCAACTTCGCTCCGCCCACCGAAGGGCGGCCGGCGCTGCTCACGCACGACGACGTGCTCACGATGTTCCACGAGTTCGGCCACGGCCTGCATCACCTGCTGACCGAGGTGAACCTGCCCTCGATCGGCGGCATCGACGGCGTGGAATGGGACGCGGTGGAGCTGCCCAGCCAGTTCATGGAGAACTTCGGTTGGAACCGCGAGGCGCTCGACCTGTTCGCCCGCCACTGGCAGACCGGCGAGCGACTGCCGGAAGAACTGTTTCAGCGCATGCTCGCCGCGCGGCATTTCCACGCGGGTCTGTTCCTGGTGCGCCAGCTCGAGTTCGCGCTGTTCGACTTCCTGCTCCATCGCGACTACGAGCCGGCGCGGGGCGCCCGCCCGATGGCGGTGCTCGAACAGGTGCGCAAGGAAGTGGCCGTGCTGCACCCGCCGGCCTGGCAGCGTTTTCCGCACGCCTTCAGCCACATCTTTGCCGGCGGCTACGCGGCCGGCTACTACAGCTACCTGTGGGCGGAACTGCTCAGCGCCGACGCCTTCGGCGCGTTCGAGGAAGCCTCCACCCGCAGCGGCAGCGTGATCGATGCGGCCACCGGTGCGCGCTTCCGCCAGGAAGTGCTGGCCGTAGGCGCCAGTCGACCTGCACTGGAAAGCTTCGTCGCCTTCCGCGGCCGCAAGCCCGAGCCGGAGGCGCTGCTGCGCAGCCACGGTCTGGTCGACTGAGTCGCCGCGCGCAGGCGTCGCGCCGGACATCGCGCGCGGGCACGGCCTGGCCGCGGCGGGCCAGGCCGTCCCGGCGCCGCGCCGATGGTGCGCCACGGGTCGTCCGGTGCTGCCAGCTGCCCCGTATGCCATCCCTTACAATGCGCCGATGAAGATCGCCAGCTGGAACGTCAACTCGCTCAACGTGCGCCTGCCGCATCTCACCCAGTGGCTGGCCGATGCGCAGCCGGACGTGGTGGCGCTGCAGGAAACCAAGCTGGAGGACGCCAAGTTCCCGGTCGACGCGCTCGCTGCCGCCGGCTATCGCGCGGTGTTCGCCGGCCAGAAGACCTACAACGGCGTGGCACTGCTTGCGCGTGCCGGCAGCCAGCCGGATTTCGCCGACGTGGTCACCGACATACCCGGGCTGGACGATCCGCAGCGGCGCATCCTCGCTGCCACCATCGGAGAGCTGCGCGTGGTCGACTTGTACGTGGTCAACGGCAAGGCGGTGGGGGATCCGAAGTACGCCTACAAGCTGGACTGGATGGCGCGCGTGCGCGAGTTCCTCGCCGGCGAGCTGGCGCGCCACCCCAACCTGGTGGTGCTGGGCGATTTCAACATCTGCCCGGACGATCGCGACGTCTACGATCCGGTTGCCTGGGGCGAGGACATCCTGTGCTCGCCGCCCGAGCGCGCCGCGCTGAAGGCGATCACCGAACTGGGCCTGCACGACAGCTTCCGGCTGTTCGAAACCGACGCCGGCCACTTCAGCTGGTGGGACTACCGACAGGCCGCCTTCCGGCGCAACATGGGCCTGCGCATCGACCTGATCCTGATCGGCGAGGCCCTCAAATCAGCCGCCCGCGGGGCCGCCATCGACCGCGCGCCGCGCACGTGGGAGCGTCCCTCCGATCACACGCCGGTGACGCTGGACCTGGATATCTGAGCACACATGACGACGACACCGAATGATTGGCCCAGCTCGCTGGACGACAGCGAGCTGGACGAACTGGACACCTACCTGCGCGCCCACGCCGGCGACGATCACCTGCTGCTCGACGGCGTGCACGGCCTGCTCTCGGCGCTGGCGGTAGGGCCGCTGCAGGTGATGCCGGACGAGTGGCTGCCCGAAGTACTGCACCATCCGTTCGCCGACGAAACCGAAGGCAACCGCGTGCTCGCGCTGCTGGCCAAGCTCAACGACTCGATCGAGGCGGAGCTGGACGTGGACGCATACGAGCCGATTCTCGGCGAGATCGACACCGAGACCGGCCCCGCGCTCAGTGCCGCCGGCTGGTGCGAAGGTTTCAGCCGCGGCATCGACCTGCGTGCGGGGCTGTGGGAAAAGCGCCTGGCCGAGGATGCCGAGTTGATGGAGCTGCTCGGTCCGGTGATGGCGCTGGCGGTGGACGAGGGGGTGCTCAACTCCGATGCCGATTTCGAAAAGCTCAGCGACGACGAGTACGACGAGTGCCTGAGCCAGCTGCCGGCGGTGCTCGGCGCAGTCAACCAGTACTGGCAGGAGCACCCGGCCACCGAGGAAGAGCTGGACGCCCAGGTGCAGGCCGCGGCCGAGACCGGCGAAGAAGCTGCTTCGCCGCCGCGGCACCGCAGCGGCCACTGGGTGCACTGAGCTCGTCACGAGAGTTGGCCCCGGTGCATGCGCCGGCCCCCCGCCCGCAGTCGCGGAACACTGGCGCGACGGCCCGGCCGAACCAGGGCATTCCCGATCGCCCGATCTCTCCCTCCCCCCCGCACGTGTCCCGCCTCCGCACGACATTGCCCGCGAGCGTGGGAGTCCGGGGTCCGAGGAGGGAGAGCACGATGGATTCCCGCGTGCGCGGGAATGACGGCCATGGGGGGCGTGGATGCCCCCGCCCCGCGTCGCCAGCGCTGCCTTTCCACGCAGTCACCGGGCGTCTCCCGCCTCCGTGCGTCATTCCCGCGTTCGCGCGAATCCATGGTTCGAGGAGAAGGGCACGATGAATTCGCCGTCCGCGGGCACGACGGCCATGGGGGCCGCGGATGCCCCGGCTCCGCGCGTTTGCCCCCGCTGCCTGTTCATGCGGTCGCCCGGGCGTCTCCCGCCTCCGTGCGCCATTCCCGCGTTCGCGGGAATCCATGGTTCGAGGAGAAGGGCACGATGAATTTTCCTTCCGCGGGCATGACGGCCATGGGCGCCGCGGATGCGCCGGCTCCGCGCGTTTGCCCGCGCTGCCGGTCCATGCGGTCGCCGGACGTCTCTCGGTTCCTTACGCTGTTCCCGCGTCCGAGGGAATGACGTCCATGGCGAGGACGCCCCGTCCCCGCGTATCTGCCCGCGCGGCCTGTTCACGCGGTCGCCGGACAGCTCCCGATTCCTCACATCATTCCCACGTCTTATACCCGCGTCCGCGGAATGACGGGCATGGGGGCGTGGATGCCCCGGCCCCGCGTATCTGCCTTCGCTGCTTGCCCATGTGGTCGCCGGACAGTTCCCGATTCCTCACGTCATTCCCGCGAACGCGGGAATCCACGTTTGTCGCGGCCGCGCGCGGTGCCTCACCGCGTTCGCGCGAATGAAGGCCGTGGCTTTTGCGGCGCGTCGGCTCCGCGCGTGCTGTCCCGCCTGCCATACCGACAAGCAAGCGCCGACAAGCAAGCGCGCCCGGCGCCGGTCGTCGCCATGGCGAAACGATCCGTTCCCGTGCCGTCGCTTGGCTAACGCGGGTTGCGCGATCATCTTGTGCGCCTCACCCCACGGAGCACACCGATGACCGAGCGCCGCATCTTCCGCCGCATCCGCGGCACGGACACCGCCGACGGCGCGGGCGTGAAGCTCAAGCGCATCATTGGCCAGAGCGCGCTGGACATGCTCGACCCGTTCCTGCTGCTGGACGAGTTCCGCTCCGACCAGGCGGGTGACTACATCGCCGGCTTCCCCGAGCATCCGCACCGCGGCTTTGAGACGGTGACCTACATGCTCGCCGGCCACATGCAGCACGGCGACAACCACGGCAATCGTGGTGATCTGGGCCCCGGCAGCGTGCAGTGGATGACTGCCGGGCGCGGCATCGTGCATTCGGAAATGCCGCAGCAGGAGAACGGCCTGATGTGGGGTTTCCAGCTGTGGGTGAACCTGCCGGCGAAAGACAAGATGACCGCGCCGCGCTACCAGGACATCGCGCCGGAAGAGATTCCGCTGGTGCATCCGGTGGACGGCGTGGACGTGCGCGTCATCGCCGGCGATTTCGGCGGCGCCAGCGGCCCGGTCAGCGGCGTCGCCACCGCGCCCATCTACCTCGATCTCGCCGTACAACCGGGCGCCACGATCACCGTGCCGCTGCCGGAAGGCCACAACGCGTTCGCCTACGTGTTCGAGGGCGAGGCGGCGCAGGTCGCCGGCGAGTCGCTCTCGCGCAGCGAACTGGCGGTGCTCGGCAAGGGCACGTCGGTAAGCATCGCCGGCGGCGCCACGGCGGCGCGCGTGTTGCTGGTCGCCGGGCAGCCGCTGAAGGAGCCGGTCGCCCGCTACGGCCCGTTCGTGATGAACACCACCGAGCAGATCCACCAGGCCATCGCGGACTTCCGCGCCGGCACCTTCTAGGCCCTGCGCCCTATCCTGCTGCCGCCAGCCACGAAAGGACGCGCGCCAGCGCGTCCGGCACCGGCGCAGCTCCGTCGACAAGGCACGCGTGCTCGTCCTGCGCCGGCGGCTCCAGCGTCGCCAGCTGGCTGTCCAGCAGCGTCACCGGCATGAAATGGCGACGCGCCCGCATGCGCCGCGCCAGCTCGGCGCGCGGCACCGCGAGGTACACGAACCGCACGCCGGGGCCGGCCGCCCGCAGCCGCTCGCGATAACTCCGGCGCAGGGCCGAGCAGGCGACCACGCCGGACGCGCCCTGCTCGATCCGGTCAGCCATCCAGAGCGCCACGGCGTCGAGCCAGCCGCCGCGGTCGCTGTCGTCCAGCGCGATACCGGCGGCCATCTTGCCGCGGTTGGCAGGCGGATGCAGGTCGTCCGCATCGAGAAACGATGCCCCCATGGCGTCGGCCAGCGCGGCGCCGAAGGTGCTCTTGCCGCTGCCGGACACGCCCATCACCACGACCATCCGCGGGCCTGCTGCGGCGTGTGTTCGATCGGCCGTCATGCGACACCGGCGACCGCAGCGCGCGGGCGCTCCAGACGGTGCGGCACCGCGCGCCGTGCCGCCCGTGGTGATGTCGGGAGTGGCCGCACATCCGGCCGCGGCCGGCCCGCATACGTCGCGGTCATCGCTTCACGCTGCCCAGCAGCAGGCCTTGCAGGTAATAGCGCTGCAGCGCCAGGAACAGCGCCAGCACCGGCAGCACGGTGACCACCGAGCCGGCCATCATCAACTCGGTATCGCGCGCATGCTCGCGTGACAGCGAGGCCAGCCCGATCGACAGCGTGTAGTGATCCTGCCCGGTCAGCACGATCAGCGGCCACATGAAATCGTTCCATGCGGTGAGGAAGGTGACGATCGCCAGCGTGGCGATCACCGGCCGCAGCAGCGGCAGCACGATCTGCACGAAGATGCGCGCCTCGCTGGCGCCGTCGATGCGCGCCGCCTCCAGCAGTTCGCGCGGAATCCCGCGCGCGTACTGGCGCACCAGGAAAATGCCGAACACGCTCGCCATGGCCGGCAGCACGACGCCGGCATAGCTGTTGACCAGGCCCAGGTATTTCAGCAGCAGGAACAGCGGCAGCATCGCCACCTGCGCCGGAATCACCAGGGCGCCGAGCAGGCCGCGGAACAGCAGCGTGCGGCCGGCGAAGCGCAGCTTGGCGAAGGCGTACCCGGCCATCAGGTTGAACGCCAGCGACACCAGCGTGATCGCGCCGGACACCCCCAGGCTGTTGAGCAGGTAGCGGCCCATGCCGGCGCGCAGGAACAGCGTGCGGTAGTTCGCCAGCGTGGGGTGTGCCGGCAGCAGCGGCGGCGGCAGGGCGCCACTCTCGCCCGGGTGCATCAGCGACACCGAAGCCATCCAGGCCAGTGGAAACAGCGCCATCGCCGCGGCGCCGACGAGCGCGACGTGGACCAGCACCTTGCCGGTGCGCGGACTCATGCGCGCTCGCTCGCGTCGTCGTGGTTGCGCGCCAGGTACAGCATGGCCGCGGTCACCGCGAACATCACCAGGAACAGCAGAAAGGCCACCGCCGAGGCCGAGCCGAGGTTCCACCAGGTGAATCCCTCGTCGTACATCAGGTAGAGCACGCTGACCGTGCTCTGCAGCGGACCGCCTTCGGTCATCACGTAGGGCTCGGCGAACAGCTGGAAGTACCCCGAGACGGTGAGGATCGCCACCATCAGTGCCGTCGGGCGCAGCATCGGCAGGGTGATGTGGCGCAGCTGCCGCCATGGCGAGGCGCCATCGATGCGGGCGGCCTCGTACAGCTCGCCCGGAATCGCCTGCAGCCCGGCCATGAAGATGATCATGTTGTAGCCGAAGTTCTTCCACACCGCGAAGGCGATGATCGTGGGCATCGCCCAGCGCGGGTCGCCGAGCCAGTCGACTGGCCCGATGCCGAGCTGCCCGAGTACCCCGTTGACCACGCCGTAGCGCGTGTTGAACAGGTAGCGCCAGATCAGCGCGACCGCCACCACCGTGGTCACCACCGGTGCGAACAGCGCGGTGCGGAAGAACGCGCGCGCGCGGGTCAGCGGTGAGTTCAGCAGCAGCGCGGCGCCCAGCGAGGCGGCCACCGACAGCGGCACGCCCACCGCCACGAAATACACGGTGTGTCCCAGCGCCGACCAGAACAGCGGCCGGTGCAGCAGCGCCCAGTAGTTGTGCAGGCCGACGAAGCGCAGGTTGTGCACGTCCGCCAGCGCGTAGAGGTCGTAGTCGGTAAGGCTGAGCGCCAGCGCGCCGAGCACCGGCAGCAGGAAGAACACCGCCAGCACCGCCAGCGCGGGAGCCAGGAACAGCCACGCGGCGCGCGGCGGATTCACGGCGTGGCCTCGCGCCGCGCGAGCACCCACCGGCGCTTGGCCAGGATCGCGTCCACGCGCCGGTCCAGCTCGACACAGGCCGCGTCGATGGTGAGCTCGCCGGCGATCGCCCGTGCCGCCACCAGCTGCATCTCGTTGGCGATGCGCTCCCACTCCGGCACCGGCGGCGTCGGCCGCACGTGTTCGAGTTGCCGGCGGAACGCCTGCGCCTTGGGATCGCGGCTGAGCGCGCCTTCGGACCACGCGCTGCGTCGCGGCGGCATGTCGCCCAGCAGCGCATAGAAACGACGCTGCACCGCCGGCTCGGACAGGTATTCGATCAGCGCCCAGGCGGCCGCCTTGTGCTGCGACGCCCGCACGATCACCAAGCTGGCGCCGCCGGCCGCGCCCGCGCCGCGACCATCCGGGCCGGGCAGCGGTGCGGTGGCCCAGGCGTCCTGCTGCGCGGCCGGCAGTCGGTGGCGAAACTCGCCGATGTTCCAGGGCCCGGAAAAGTAGAACGCATAGGTGCCGCGGCCGAATTCCTGCCACGGGTTGCCCGCTTCCACATTGGTGATCGCCGGTGCCTGGTGCAGACGGAAGGTGTCGACATAGAACGACAAAGCGCGGCGGAACCCGGCGCTGCGGAAGTTGCCGTAGCGGTTGCCGTCGCGCAGCAGCGGCGTGTCCTGCTGCAGCGCCAGCGACATCAGCTGCTCGTACTCGTTGGTCGGCAGCAGGATGCCGTAGCGGTGTGCGGCCGGATCGCTGAGCGCCGCGAGCATGCGCCGCCATTGCGCCCAGTCCTGCGGTGGCTGGTCGAAGCCGGCGGCGGCGAGCAGGTCGCGCCGGTAGAACAACAGCCGGGTGTCGACGTACCAGGGCACGCCGTACAGCGTGCCGTCGACCATGTTGGTAGCCCAGATGCTGGCGAAGTAGTCATCCGGCTGCACCACCGCCGAGCGCGTCACGCGCGACTGCAGCGGCTCCAGCGCGTGCAGCGCGGCCAGCTCCGGCAGCCAGGTGTTGCCCAGCTGCATCAGGTCGGGCATCGAGCCGCCCGCATAGGCGGTGAGCACCTTCTGGTGCGCGGCGCTCAACGGCAGCTGCTGCAGCCGCACGCGGATCTGCGGGTGCGCGCGCTCGAACGCCGGCAGCAGGGCCTGCACCGCCTCGCCTTCGCCGCCGAAGGTCCAGAACTCGAGTGTTTGGGTGGCCGGCGCGCGAGCCTGGCAGCCGCCGAGTGCGAGCAGCGCCACCCCCGCGATGCCGCGCATCCACCGGCCGATGCGAAACACCGGCCGATGCCGCGCCACGCAACCGGGTACGCGCGGCACCGGCAGCAGCAGGCGCTGGCGCGCGGCGGCCGTCACGGCGTGGCCGTCGCCTCGTCGAGCCAGCCGCCGGTGAAGCCGGCGCGCTCGAGCCCCTTGCGGATGTACGCGTTCTTCTTCATCACGCTCCAGACGAAGCCACTGCGCCAGTTGGCGATCATCAGCAGGATCGGCCCTTGGTCGATGCCGAGCTGTTCGTCATCTACCCAGCCCAGGTCCGGCACCAGTTTGCCCGTACGCAGCTCGGTCTGGGTGTGGAAGCTGGGGTTGAAGGCGTCGACGAAGCCGTACTGGTCATAGATGTGCTTGCCGTAACGCCGCTTCATTTCGGCCAGCGCGGGGATCACGATCTCCGGCGCAAAGGCGATCGAGCCGCCGGCCGCCGTCGGCGCGATGGTGCCGTCGTCGGAGATGTAATCCAGCCCGGCCCCCCGCGCGGTGTAGCCCTCGAACTTCTTCTCGCCCTGTGCGCTCTTGACGATGAAGCCGCCCGGGCCGTTGCTGGCGGTCAGGCCCCACACGTTCTTGCCGTAGCCGGTCCAGCCGCCGGGGTTGGCGATGGCGTAGTTGCGCTGGCTGTAGGTGGCGCGGCGGCCGTTCTCGAAGTAGTCGAGGTTGTGCTGGCGGTTCCAGTCGTCGCGGATGCCGCGGAAATCGATCCAGGCTTCGGTGTACTGGTGCCCGAACAGCGGCGCGAAGTTAAGGAAGGTCTGGCCGTAGAAGCGGCCCCAGGTGGTGTCGTTGGTGGACGACCAGGCCTTCCACGCCACCGGGTCGACCGGGTGGGTGGGCGAGCCCAGTGCCAGGATGTAGACCAGCTTGCCCTCGTTGTAGCCCTTCCAGTCAGCCGGAATGAACTTGCCGCCGGGGGTCCAGCCCATCGAGATCAGCGGCGGGCGTGCCTGCATCCACGGCCACTCCACCGCGCGGTAGATCGCGTCGGCCAGTGCGCGGATCTGCTCTTCCTCGGCCGTGGCGCGGTCGTAGTACGACTGCGCGAACAGCACGCCGCCGAGCAGCAGCGTGGTGTCCACGCTCGACAGCTCGGTCCAGCGCCCTTCGCGCTTGCCCGTCTGCATGTCGAGGAAGTGATAGAAGAAGCCGTGGTAGCCGGCTGCGTCGTCTTCGCTGGCGTTCTGCGGCGCGTCGTGGAAGAACTTCAGTGTGGCCAGCGTGCGCTGTACCGCCTGCTCGCGCGTGATGTAGCCGCGCTCCACGCCGATGCCGTACGCGGTGAGGCCGAAGCCCACCGCGGCGATGCTCGAGAACGACTCGCCCGGGTAGTGGTCCGGCACCATCCCGGTGACCGGATCGGCGCTGTCCCAGAACCAGCGGAACGTGCGCTGCTCCAGGTCGTCCACCATCGCCTGCTGGGCGGCGCTGGGGCGGTAGGCGGGAGCGGCACCGCCCGCCGCGGCGCGGGCCGGCGCCGCGCACGCGCCGGCGAGCACCAGCGCCGCGGACGCGGCAGTGGTGCAAAGGGTTTTCACGACAGCAGGGAACATGGCGTACACACTCGCATGGCTACGGGGGAACACGGGCCTTGCCGGCCCGCCAACGCCGTGGGGACGGCGCGATGCCGGCGCGATCGGGTGCGCCAGCGAAAGATCAGGCGGCGATCGCTGCATCCGCCGGGGGCGCCTGGCAATAGCGGGCGATGAACGCCTCGTGTGCCGGCATCGCGTCGACGCAGTCGCCCACCACGCGCTGCACGTGCTGCATGAACGCGGCCAGCTCGTGCGGCGGCAGCTGGTCGACCAGCGGGTGATAACGCTCCGGCACGATGCCCTGGCCGATCATCACCTGCACCCAGCTGACCAGCGCGAACATCTCTTCACCCTCGCGGAAGAACCGCCCGCTGTCGCGGAACAGCGCAATGTTCTCCTTCAGCGAGGCGGGGATGTCCATCGCGCGGCACTGGTTCCAGAACGGCGTGTCGCTGCGCCGGGTGGCGTGGTAATGCAGGATCAGGAAGTCGCGGATGCGCTCGCACTCGAACCGCGTCTGCGCGTTGTAGCGCTCGATCAGCACGGGGCTGAAGTCCTGCCGCGGAAACAGGTTCAGCAGTCGCGAGATGCCCGACTGGATCAGGAAGATGCTGGTCGACTCCAGCGGCTCCATGAAGCCGCTGGCCAGGCCCAGTGCCACCACGTTGCGGTCCCACGCCTTGCGCCGCAGGCCGGTGGTGAAGCGCAGCGGGCGCGGGTCGCCCAGCGCCTTGCCGTCGAGGTTGGCGAGCAACGTGGCCGCCGCCTCGTCATCGCCGACGTGCGCGCTGGAATACACGTAGCCGTTGCCGGTGCGGTGCTGCAGCGGAATGCGCCACTGCCAGCCGGCGGCGCGGGCGGTGGAGCGGGTGTACGAGGTGGGCGGGCCCACCTTCTCGCAGGCCACCGCCAGGGCGCGGTCGCAGGGCAGCCAGTGGGTCCAGTCGTCGTAGCCGGCGTGCAGCGTCTGCTCGATCAGCAATCCGCGGAAGCCGGAGCAGTCGATGAACAGCTCGCCCTCAATCGCCTCGCCGCTCTCCAGCACCACCGCCTGCACGTAGCCGTCGCCGGCACGCTGGCGCACCTGCGCAATCTTGCCTTCGATGCGGTGCACACCGCGTGCCTCGGCAAACTCGCGCAGCATGCGCGCGTAGCGGCCGGAGTCGAAGTGGTAGGCGTAGGCGACGTTCGCCAGCGGCGAGCCGGGCGGCGCGTCGCTGGCCGAGGCCATGAACTTGCCGCGCGGTGCCGCCAGCGTGTTGAGGGAATACTCGCCCAGGTCCGCCGCCAGCCCCAGCTGCGCCGCGCGAACCCAGTACTGGTGAAAAGGCAGCAGGCCGAGCATGCGGCCCAGGTCGCCGAAGCCGTGGATGTAGGAGTCGCCCAGTTGGCCCCAGTCGTTGAACTGGATGCCCAGCTTGAACGTGCCCTGGACGCGCCGCACGAACTCGATCTCGTCGATCCCGAGCAGGTTGTTGAACAGCTTCAGGTGCGGCACGGTGGCCTCGCCCACGCCGACCGTGCCGATCTCCTCCGACTCGACCAGCCGGACCGCGTATTCCGGCCCCAGCACCTTGGCGAACGCCGCCGCGGCCATCCAGCCGGCGGTACCGCCGCCGACGATCACGATGTTCTTGATGCGCGAATCGCTCATGCCGCACCCGCAAGAAAAGCGGCGCGGCCAGGCCGCGCCGGGAGAAAAGTTGGCACCGCGGATGCATCGATCCGCGGTGCCGTATCGACACCTAGAACTTCATGCCCACTTCGAACTTGAACGTCCGCGGGACGAAGGTGATGTTGCCGGTCGGGTTGTAGCGGGTCTGCAGCACATAGGGCGATGCGCCCGCGGGGATCTGGTAGATCAGGTCGTTGTAGTTCCTGAAATTGAACACGTTGAGCACGTCGAAGCGCCCATACAACGTGACGCCGTGGCCCAGCTCGAAGTTCTTGGTCGCCTGGAAGTCCACGTCGCGGTAACCGAAGATCTTCGGCCCGACCAGGAAGCGGCCGCTGCCTTCGGGGGTACCGGCGATCGGCGTGCAGGTGCTGCCGGTGGCGAAGACGTATGGTCCGTAGCAGGCGGTGGTGTTGCCGGGCGTCGGCGTCGCCAGTGTCAGCTTGACCGACATCGTGATGTCCCACGGCCCGTCGACCACCCCGGTGGCGACCAGGCGATGGCGCGGGGCCGCATTGGAGTCGATGAACGGGTAGTTCCCGAGCGTGGCCTCGTCGAACGAGTAGTGCTCGCCGATGTCCCGGTTCTGGGTGGCGCTGGTGTAGGTGTATGAGAACGTGGCGCCCCAGCCGGATTCTTGGTCATACGGCTTGTTGGCCGACAGCAGCAGCTGGGTGGTGCGTGTCTCGATGCCGTTGTTGCCCACGATCAGCGCGCCGAAGCCCGGCACGCCGTTGCCCCACGGCTGACTGCCGCCCTGGAAGAAATCGCCGTTCGGATAGCGGTTGCCCAAGGTGAAGCCGAAGCCGTCGTAGCTCAGCACGCGCGCCAGCGTGGCGTCGGTCTGCCACTCGCCGATGCGGTTCGACATGCCGATGCTGAACTGGTCCGAGTGCGGCGCCTTGAGGTGGTTGTTGAGCACGTCCACTTCGGTGCCGGCATTGCTCGACGCGAGCAGCGCCTGCAGGTTGGGCAGGCCGTTGAGGTAGCTCGGGTCCCAGTCGTAGCAGGCGTCCGGGTTGGAGCCCCGATGGCAGTTGCCGGTAGCAGGATCACGGAAGTACACCGTGTACTGCGGCAGCGCCGCCTTGGTGGTCTCCAGCTGCAGGTAGTCGAACAGGTTGCGGTCGTAGGCGCGGCCGACGCCGCCATGGATCACGTGCGCCTCGTCGTTGTTGAGGTCGTACGAGAAGCCCAGGCGGGGCTGCCACTCGCCCTTGAAGTTCTTCCGGTTGTGGCCGTTGCTGATGTAGTCGTTGACGTTGATGCCACCCAGCGCCAGCGCCTGGGCATAGGTCTGCCCGGCCGGCGCGTTCGGGTCGGGGTTGGGGCTGTTCAGCGCGTCGATCACGTTCTGCGGCGTGACGAAATCGGTGTACGCGGGGTTTTTCTCGTAGTCCCAGCGCACGCCGAGATTCAGCGTGAGCTTGTCGTTGACCGCCCAGTCGTCCTGCACGTAGATGCCGAACTGCTTGGCCTTGGTCTCGACCGTCGGGCTGAGCCCGAGCCCGGTCACGGGCTTGGTGAAGAATGCCTTGTAGGGAATCGCGCTCACGCCGCCGGCGGTGACGTCGTAGTAGAACTGCGGATTGATGTCGGCCGCGTCGGCGGCGGTGAGGGTGATGTCCTTGTACTTGAAACCGGTCTTGACGACGTGGTCGCCGTTCCACTCCAGATCGTTGAAGGTGAGGTCGTCCTGGATCGACGGTCCCTTCTGGCCCTTGTTCTGGGTCGACAGCGGATTGGCCGCGCCGGTGGCGACGATGGTCGGGTCGGAGTCGGGCAGCGGGTAGGTGTACACCACGCCGTTGCCGAGGTTGTTGGCGACCGGGGCGTTGAACGCGTCCTCGTGGGTCAACAGCAGCTCGTTGAAGTACGCCTCGCCGCTGTGCTGCCAACGCAGCACGTAGCGCTTGTCGTCGTTCTTGGTCTTGTACGCCGCAGACGCCGAGGTGGGACCGCCGATACCGCCGGTCTGGTTCTCCTTGCGGATCTGCGCGCTCAGCTCGAAGCGGTCGCGGTCGGTCGGCTCCCAGTCGATCTTGCCGAAATACAGGTTTTCCTCGAACGGCAGGTTCGACGGTCCGAGCTGAGCGGCCGCATCGGCCGGCAGGTACGGCACGCCCGGAATGGCATTGGCGTCCGGCACCACCGTGATCGGCGTATTGAAGCGCTTCGCCTCGTAGGTGCCGAAGAAGTGCATCTTGTCCTTGATGATCGGTCCGCCGATGGCGAAGCCGTACTCCTTCTCCTCAGACTCGGTCTTGCGGTCGGCTGCCTCCTCCGCCGGGGTGCGCTCGCGGAATGCGTCGTTGGTGTAGCGACCGAATACCTCGCCGTGGAACTCGTTGGTACCGGACTTGGTCTGCGCCGTCACCGCTGCCGAGGAGATCTGGTCGTACTCGGCCTTGTAGTTGGAGGTGATCACCTTGTACTCGCCGATCGCCAGCTGCGGGAACGGATTGCCCTGGCTGCCGATCTGGCCGCTGATGCCGCCTTCCTTGACGTAGCTCTTCTGGCCGACGCCGTCGATGTAGACGTTGGTGGAGCTCTTGTTCTGCGCACCGCCGCGCAACGTGGTGTTGCCGTTGGAGCTGACCTCGAAAATCATGCCCGGCACGGTGTCGGCGAACTCCAGGAAGTTGCGCGAGATCTGCGGGATGGTGTCGATCTGATGCTGCGAGACGGTGCCGCCGACTTCCGGCGTACGCACTTCCTGCAGCGTGGTGGCCGAGACGGTGACTGCGCCCATCGTGGTGGCATTGGCGGCCGACGCCGGTGCCGCCGCGCCCGCCGCGGCGGCTTCCAGGTTGAGCGTGGAGGTTGAAGCCACCGTCAGGGTGACCGCCTTCTGCGTCCCCGGGCCGGCGTCCACCTGGTACGTGCCCGGTTGCAGGCCGGTCAACGTATAGCTGCCGTCGGCGCTGGCGGTGGTGCGGCGGGTCGTACCGGTGGCGGGGTTGAACGCCGTGACCTGCGCATTGGGCGGCGCATTGCCGCGCAGCGTGGCGTAGGCGGACTGGCTCCATGCCGTCGATGGCGCCGCGCCGATCGCCACGATGCTGGTGGCGATGACGCTGGCGAGCAGCTTTCTCTTCAATTGCAGTGGAGCCTTCATGTCGACCCTCCCAAAGGATGTTTTTATTGATTGCCCTGAGCGGGCTTCAGGTGGTGGCAGCGGGTGGCAACCCTCGCGCGCCGCAGCTGTCGCGGACCACGATTTCGCAGCCGAGGGTGTCGGCTGATACGGGGGTCTGGTCGGATGCATCCAGCAGCGCGGCCAGTCGCTCGAGCGCACTTCGCCCCAGGTCCACGATGCGCACGCGCACCGTGGTCAGCGGCGGCGAGACGTAACGGGTCACCGGGATATCGTCGAACCCGGTCACCGCCATCTCGCGGGGAATATCCAGACCGGCTTCCTTCAGCGCATAAAGGCAGCCGATCGCCATCATGTCGTTGCCCGCGAACACCGCCTGCGGCCGCCGTGCCTGGGCCAGCAGCTGGCGGCCCGCGCGGTAGCCGGCCTCTTCGGTGAAGTCGCCCGGAATCACCTGGGCCAGCCCGTCCGGAGCCAGCTCCGCCATGGCGCTGCGGTAGCCGTGTTCGCGCTGCTGCGCATCGAAATTGCCCTCGGGACCGCCGATGAAGGCAATGTCATGCAGGCCGCAGTCGACCAGGTGACGCACCATGGCGCGGGCGCCGGCTTCGTTGTCGATGTTCAGCACGCTGTAGTGCGGGCTCCGCACGGCGCTGTTGAGCAGCACGGTCGGTAGCGACTCGGGCAGGTTGGCCTGCAGGAACGGCAGGTCTGCGCGCGAGGAAAGGATCAGCATGCCGTCGACGCGGCCACGCATCGCCTGCAGGGCCGCGGCCGCGTCCTCGACGCCGTCGTGCGAGCTGGACACCAGCAGATGCAGCCCGCGTGCTCGCGCCGCCTGGTCGATACCGCGGATCAGCTCGGAGAAGAACTCGCCATACAGGTCTGGCAGCAAGGCGCCAATGGTGTGCGTGCGCCGGGTGATCAGGCTGCGGGCGGCGCTGTGTGGCACGTAGCGCAGCCGCGCGGCGACCTCGCGGATGCGCCGCTCGGTCTCGGCCGTGACACCGCCGCTGCCGTTGAGCGCGCGCGACACCGAGGCGACCGACACCTTGGCCTCGCGCGCCACGTCTTTGATGGTCACCGTTGTCACGAATCCGGCCCTTTGGTCCGCGCCGACCCCAGCGCTGGGCGGAACGTAAACGTTTTCATGGAAGTTTGTAAAGCTTTTGGAAATCAGCGATTTGTTGCGCTGCGGGATGATTCGTCAGGCGTTGACACCGTGCTCACGCAAGGCCGCCCGGGTGATGCGATTTCGGCGGCCGTCGACGCAGTGCCTCTATTCCTGCGGTGCAACAAGCAGGAGCCACCCGACAAGCGCCTGTCCCGGGTCACCAGCCCCTCAAGCCGGCAAACAGCACGCCGATAGGTCTGTGCAGCGACCCCATCGCACAAATGCACACCGAACGCCCCATCAGAGCACCGCATCACGAAAATTTAAGATTCCGCTTGCACGCGGTTAAATTTAAATTAATCTAAGCGCAGACAAGCGGCTGTATGGTGAACCTCCGGTTCTCATCACAACCTGTCATCAACCTACTGATTATCCAGCCATGATTGCCCTCACTACCGCGGCCTTGCTCGCCCTTGCCGGTTTCGCCGGCGCGGTGCGCCGCGTTCCACCCGGTCAGGTCCACAGCCTGTATCGCCTTGGCAAGCCGCGGCGGCTGCTGCAGTCCGGGACCCACTGGGTGTTGCCGGGGCTCGACCGCATCGGGCACCGGATCGATCTGGCGGGCCAGACGCTGCGCTTCGAGCAGGCACAGGCCGATCAGCGCGAGTGGCGCGGCACGGTGTACTGGCAGGTGCTGGAACCGGAGCGGGCCGACGCGGTGATCGAGCAGGCGGTGCAGCTGATCCGGCACGGCGCGCTGGAAGCGCTGCGGGGCGAGGCGGACGATGCCGGCGCCGATCGTCGCGCCATCGGCACCCGCCTGAAGCAGGCACTCAACGGCTCGCTTCGCGAGCGCGGCATGATGGTGACCCGGGTCGATCTGGAGCTCGCGTAGCCAGTTGATCTTGCGCAGGCCCGGCCCGAGAGCCGCCGCGCCAGGGGAGGCGTTGTTACCAGCCCGCTTCGGCGGGTTTTCTTTTGCGTCGGCAGCGCCCGATACTCCGCGGCCCGCCGTCCCGCCACACGGAAATCGAGATGACCGAGCGCACCGTCCTCCAATCGCAGCTCGAACAGGGCATTGCCGCGCTCGGCTTGCGCCTGCCCGACGACGCGGTGGCGCGGTTGCTCGATTACCAGGCGCTGCTCGAGCGCTGGAACGCGGCTTACAACCTCACCGCCGTGCGCGACCCGGCCGAGATGGTCACGCGCCATTTGCTCGACTCGCTGGCGATCCTGCCTCACGTCAGCGGCAAGACCCTTGCCGACCTCGGTACCGGCCCGGGCCTGCCCGGCATCGTGCTGGCCCTGGCCGCCCCGGGCCGGGAGATCCTGCTGGTGGACTCCAACGGCAAGAAGGTGCGCTTCCTGCGCGAGGCGATCCGTTCGCTCAAGCTCGAAGGCGTGCGTGCGGTGCAGTCGCGGGTGGAAGACGTCACCGGTCAGTTCGACTGCATCACCGCGCGTGCGTTCGCCAGCTTCGCCGACATGCTCGGCTGGGGCGGGCACCTGCTGGCGCCGGGCGGGCGCTGGCTGGCGATGAAAGGGCGCCGCCCCGACGAGGAGCTTGCCGGCGTGCCGGCGGGCTTTGCCCTGCGCGCCATGCACGTGCTGCAGGTACCGGGGCTGGAGGGCGAGCGCCATCTGGCGGTGCTGACGCACGCGGACGCAGCCGTCGCCTGAATGGGCCTGCATGCCCGAAGCAGTCGCCCCGGCGACGGTGCGGCCCGGCGGCCTGCTAATCTAACTTTCCTTTTCGACCGCGAACGGTAGCGACGACACCATGGCCCGCATCATCGCTGTCGCCAACCAGAAGGGTGGCGTCGGCAAGACCACCACCGCCGTCAACCTCGCCGCCTCGCTGGCCGCGGCCAAGCGCAAGGTGTTGCTGGTCGACCTCGATCCGCAGGGCAACGCCACCATGGCCTCGGGCGTGGACAAGCGCGAGGCGCGGCCCAACGGCTGCGAAGTGCTGATGGAAGAGGCGCCGATCGAACAGGCCATCGTCGCCACCGAGGCGCAGTACGACCTGCTGCCGGGCAATGGCGACCTCACCGCCGCGGAGCTCAAGCTGATGGACCAGCTCGCGCGCGAAAGCCGCCTCAAGGAGCAGCTGGCGAAGGTGTCCGATCGCTACCAGACGATCCTGATCGACTGCCCGCCGTCGCTGCACCTGCTCACCCTGAACGCACTTACCGCAGCGCACGGCCTGTTGATCCCGGTGCAGTGCGAGTACTTCGCGCTCGAAGGGCTCTCCAGCCTGCTCGACACGGTGCGTGCCGTGCGCCAGCGGCTGAACCCGACGCTGGAGATCGAAGGCCTGCTGCGCACCATGTACGACGTACGCAACAACCTCGGCAACGAGGTGTCCGCCCAGCTCACCCAGCATTTCGGCGACAAGGTGTTGCGCTCGATCATCCCGCGCAATGTGCGCCTTGCCGAGGCACCCAGCCACGGCCAGCCCATTCATCTGTACGACCGCAGCTCGCGCGGCGCGATCGCCTATATCGGGCTCGCCGGCGAGATCATCCGCCGCGAGCGCGGCGCCCAGGCGGCGCTCGCCGCGTTGGCGGACATGCACGACGATCCCGCCTCCGCGCAGGCCGTCGCGGTCAATCTTCACCAGGAGTAAGCATGGCCGCGAAAAAGCGTGGACTCGGACGCGGGCTCGACGCCCTGCTCGGCGGCGGCGACGACGCCGGCACGCCATCGGTGATCGACCAGGAGGGCGAGCTGCGTACGCTGCCGATCCAGCAGATCCAGCCGGGCAAGTACCAGCCGCGCCGGCACTGGAACGACGAGGCGCTGGACGAACTGGCGGCGTCGATCAAGGCGCAGGGCCTGATCCAGCCGGTGGTGGTGCGCGCACTCGGCAAGAACAGCTACGAGCTGATCGCCGGCGAGCGCCGCTGGCGTGCCGCGCAGCGCGCGCAGATGAGCGAGATCCCGGCGCTGGTGAAGGACGTGCCCGAGGTCGCCGTGCCGGCGATGGCGCTGATCGAGAACATCCAGCGGCAGGACCTCACGCCACTGGAAGAGGCCGATGCGCTGAAGCGGCTGATCGACGATTTCGACCTCACCCACCAGCAGGCCGCCGACGCCGTGGGCCGCTCGCGCGCCTCGGTCTCCAACCTGCTGCGCCTCACCGATCTGCCCAACACGATCAAGAAGCTGCTCGACGAGGGCAAGCTGGAGATGGGCCACGCCCGCTGCCTGCTCACCCTGCCCGAACGCGAGGCCGAGTCGCTGGCGCTGGAAGCGGCCCGCAACGGCTGGACCGTGCGCGAGCTCGAAGAGGCCGCGCGCAAGGCGCAGACCGCACCCAAGGGCAAGGCGAAACGCGAGCCGTCGCGTGACCCCAATGTCGCCGACCTGGAGCGCGAGCTGGCCGAGCGCTTCGCCACCCGCGTGGAGCTGGCGCAGGGGCGCGGCGGCAGGGGCAAGCTGGTGATCCACTACCACAGCAACGACGAGCTCGAGGGCATCCTCGGCAAGATCCGCTGAGCATGCCGCCAGTCGCCGGCGGCGCGGCTGCGTGAGCACGGCGTCACGCCTGCAGCAGTAAGCACGCGCCAGTGGGTGCACGGGGCGCCGTCGCGCCATCCAGCGCGGCCCGCGCGCTTGGGCGATAATCGCGCGCTCAGCCCTATTCCGGACCGGCTCCCATGCCCCAGCTCTCCGTCGTCGTTCCCGTGTTCAACGAGCGCGACAACATCCCGCCGCTGCTCGCCGAGATCGCCGCCGCGCTGCGCGGCCAGGTCGACTACGAGGTGATCTACGTCGACGACGACTCCACCGACGACAGCCGTGCCGTGCTGACCGCGCAGAAGGCGCAGCATCCGGAGCTGCGCGTGCTGCATCACGTGGCCCGGTCCGGCCAGAGCACCGCCGTCTGGAACGGCGTGCGGGCGGCGCAGTCGCCCTGGATCGCCACGCTGGACGGCGACGGCCAGAACGATCCGGCCGATATCCCCAAGCTGCTAGCCGCACGTACCACCGCGGCGGCGGATGTGCGCTTGTTTGCCGGCTGGCGCACCACGCGGCGCGACAGCTTCAACAAGCGCATCTCGTCCAAGGTGGCCAATGCGGTCCGCTCGCGCATGCTCAGGGACGCTACCCCGGACACCGGCTGCGGGCTGAAGCTGTTCGAGCGCGAGGTGTTCCTGCGCCTGCCCTACTTCGACCACATGCACCGCTACCTGCCGGCGCTGGTCAAGCGCGCCGGCTTCCAGAGCCAGAGCGTGCCGGTGGGCCATCGCCCGCGCACGGCGGGCAGTTCCAAGTACGGCATGCTCGACCGCCTGTGGGTCGGCCTGGCCGACCTGCGCGGCGTGGCTTGGCTGATGCGCCGCGGCAAGGTCACCGCGGTCGAGGAGCTCTAGCAGTCCAGCCGCTGCCCGGCGCATGGCGCCGACACGCGACGTTGGCGTCCGGGCGCGTAGGCTCGGCGCATTTTCCCGGCGCGGAGCAGCGCATGGGCCTTACGGTAAAACGGATCTACCAGCCCGCCGCGCCCGATGACGGCGTACGCGTGCTGGTGGACCGCCTGTGGCCGCGCGGGGTGAGCAAGGACGCGGCCGCGCTGGACCAGTGGCTGCGCGAGGTGGCGCCCTCGCCGGCGCTGCGGCGCTGGTTCAACCACGAGCCGGCGCGTTGGGAGGCGTTCCGCCACCGCTATGCCGCCGAGCTCGACGACCTCGCCGAGTACTGGCGACCGCTCGCGACCCAGTCGCTGCACCGCCAGGTGACGCTGCTCTATGGCGCGCGCGATGACGAGCACAACCACGCCGTGGCGCTGAAGATCTACCTGGAACGCTGGCTGCAGGCACACGGGCCGCGTTGAGGCCCCGCGTCATGGCTCCTGCGTGGCCGGCACGGTATCGGCGCCGCTCCAGTTCGCGAGCGCCAGCCGGGTCCGCTCGCGGCCCAGCTCGATCAGCTCGCGGGCACGATAGAACTCGTACGCGGTGGAGAGGTTGCGCGGCATCTGGATCAGCAGGTCCGGCGCGTATGCCGCCAGGCGCAGGCGCGACAGGTTCGACTGCATCAGGTCCATCGACTGGTTGAGCAGGTCCAGCGCGCCCAGCTCGGCCGGCCGCGGCTCGCCTGCGCCCGGCCGTAGCCGGCTCAGCCATCCACCCACGCGGCTGTGGTAGCTCTCGTCGTCCTCGGCCACCAGCTCCTGCACCCGGACGGTCTCCGCCGGGCCGTCCACGCTGACCGCAAACACGTGATCGGCGCGCTCGCGTATCAGCGGCGTGACCGGCACCGGGTTGAGCAGCGCGCCGTCCAGCAGCAGGCGACCGTCGATGCGATGCGGGCGGAAGATCGTGGGGATGGCGATGGACGCGCGAATCGCGTCGAACAGCGAGCCGCGAGTCAGCCACACCTCGCGCTCCCGCTCCAGGTCGGTGGCGACAGCGGTGAATGCCAGCGGCAGCTCCTCGATCGAGACATCGCCGATCAGCTCGCGCAGGGTGCCGATCAGCTTTTCGCCCTTGATCAGGCCGCCGCCGGAGAAGGTCCAGTCCAGCAGCCGCAGCACGTCGAGCCGGGCCAGCGTGGAGACCCAGTCGCGATAGACGTCCAGTTTGCCCATCGCATAGATGCCGCCGATCAGCGCGCCCATCGAACTGCCGGCAAGCGCCACGATCTCGAAGCCGGCGGCCTCGATCTGCTCGATCGCCCCGATGTGCGCCAGCCCTTTGGCGCCGCCGGCGCCCAGCGCCAGCGCCACGGTGGGCCGGCTCGCGCGGGACCGGACCGGGGCATCAGCAGCACCGGGTGCAGGGTTTTCGGATCGGGCGGATGTCTCGGCCATGGCGGCTCGCGTGCGGTGGAGGAGCGCCATAACATTGTGCAAACGCCCCGATTCCGTACGATGCCAGAAAGGTGTGAAGGCAGCGACCGCCGCGGGATCGGGCCGCGCCCTGGCCGCCCCCGGCCGGCCGGCCGCACCGACGTCTCTCCAGGAACAGCACGATGCAACCGAGCACCAGACGACCGCCGCCGGCGGCTGCCACTGTCCGTCCTGCGCGCGGGGTCGTTGCATGACCTGGCAGGCCTGGGCGACGGTGGCGGTCATCGTGGCGGCGATGGCGCTGTTCGCCAGCGAAAAGGTGCGCATCGACCTGGTGGCGCTGATGGCACTCGCCGCGTTGGTGATCCTGGGCGTGGTCAGTCCGGCCGAGGCGCTGAGCGGATTCAGCAACGAGGCCACGGTCACCGTGGCGGCGATGTTCGCGCTCAGCATGGGCATCGAACGTTCCGGCGCGCTGGAGCCGCTCAGCCGGTTGCTGATGAAGATCAAGCGGCCGTGGCTGCTGACCCTGGCGATGATGCTGGCGATCGCGCCGCTGGGCGCCTTCATCAAGAACATCGCGCTGGTGGCCACGTTCCTGCCGCTGGCGTTGAAGGTGTGCCAGCGCACCGGCACGTCGCCCGGCCGCGTGCTCATGCCGATGGCCTTCGCGGCGCAGATGGGTGGCGTGTGCACGCTCATCGGCACCTCCTCCAACCTGCTGGCCGACACCCTGGCGCAGAAGCACGGCATGGCGCCGTTCGGGGTGTTCGAGTTCACCCCGATGGGCGCGCTGCTGGCGGTCGTCGGCATGGTCTACCTGATGGTGATCGGCCGCTGGCTGCTGCCGCGCCAGACCCACACCGACATGCCGGTGGAAGTGGACATCGGCAAGTACGTGACCGAGCTGGAAGTCACCGAGCAGTCGTCGTTGCTGGGCAAGAGCATCGCCGACGCCAGCCTCGGTGAACGCTACGGCGTGTACCCGCTGGAGCTGCTGCGGGGCGAGCGCCGCATGTGGTCCCCGCGATCGCAGCAGATCGCCCAGGGCGACGTGCTGCTGGTGCGCGGGGACTGGGAGAAGATCGAGGAATTCCGCCGCCAGACCCACCTGCGCAACGCCCCGGACGGCCACTACGCGCATGCCGACGACCGCCCGCGGGTGATGGCCGAGATCATGGTCGCGCCCGCCAGTCCGCTGGAAGGCCGGCGTTTCGGCGAGACCGGCATCGGCTGGCGCTACGACGCCGTGGCGCTGGCGATCCACCGCCGCGGCCAGGTGCTGCGCGAGAAGCTCAGCGACGTGTCGCTTGCGGTCGGCGACGTGCTGCTGGTGCTGGTGGCGGAAGAGGCCATGGCCAACCTGCGCAACGACGAGTCCTTCATTGTGCTCAGCGAGCGCGAGAAGGCGCCGCACACGCCGCGCAAGGCGTTCTACGCGGTGGCGATCATGGCAGCCGTGGTGGTGGTGTCGGGGCTGCGCTGGCTGCCGATACCGATCGCGGCGATTTGCGGCGCCACCGCGATGGCGCTGGCCGGCTGCTTTGGCCGTAAAGACGTCTACGAAGGCATGGACTGGAAGATCATTATCCTGCTCGGCGCGATCCTCCCGTTGGGCGTGGCGATCGAGAAGAGCGGGCTGTCGACGGCGGTGGTGCACATGGGCATGGCTGTCGTCGGCAGCCACGGTCCGCTGGCTGGCCTGCTGATGATCTACCTACTCACGGCGCTGCTCACCGAGCTGATGGGCCACAACCCGTCGGTGGTGCTGATGGTGGGCATTGCCGCGTCGGTGGCGCAGGCGCTGCACGTGGATCCGCGCCCGTTCGTGGTGGCGGTGGCATTTGCCGCGGCGACCTCGTTCGCGACCCCGGTCGGCTACCCCACCAACACCATGGTGTACTACGCAGGCGGTTACCGCTTCACCGACTTCATGAAGGTCGGCATTCCACTGATCCTGTTGTTCTGCGCCCTGTCGATGTGGCTGATTCCGCACTTCTGGCCGTTCCAGGCGGTAGCGCACTGAGGCGACGCCGCTCGCACCGTTGCTGAAGCGAAGAACACGCGGGTGCGCCAAACGTGCCCGCTGCCGAGGACGTCTCGCGGGACCGCAACGCGACGCAGCGGCTCAATCGCAAGGCTTACCGGCCGTACCCGGTCAGCGCCAGCTGCAGCGAGATCTTCATCTCCTCGCGCAGCGGCAGCGGCGCCACGATCTCCGCGTCCGGCCCGTACTTGAGCACGTCCATCAGCAGCTCGCGCGAGTTGGAGTACGGCACCTGCAATTCGTAGCGCCCGTCGGGCAGCCACTCGCCCTTCTGCTGCGAGTGCCAGTGTTCGTCGGCCACCCAGCGCGCCGCGTGCTGGGAGAAGCGGATGGTCGCCCACGCCTTGGGCTTGCCCGCAAAGATGCCGTAGCTGGAGGAAAGCAACTCGTTGAGGTCGGCCTCGGCCACGTCGATGGCGGCCGCGTCCAGCGCATGCGGCTCGACGATGCGGTCCACCGCGAAGCTGCGCAAGGCCTCGCGGTCGTGGTCCCACACGTCCAGGTACCAGTTGTCGCGGTAGTGGGTGAGCCGCTGCGGCGAGACCGTGCGCTTGCTGTCGGCATTGGTGGTGCGCGCGCGGTAGCGGAAGCGCAACTGCTTGCGCTCCAGCACGGTGCCGGCGGCGATGCGGAACACCTGCTGGTCGAGCTTGCGCTCGCCCCAGGGGATGACCCGGATGCGCTCGATCGGCAGCGCCTTGCCGCTGCCCTGGTCGGACAGCAGCCCTTCGATGCGGGCCTTGAACGGCGCCAGCGCACCGGCCAGCACACCCGGCCCGCTGCGACCGATCAGCTCGTTGAGGGCCAGCAGCGCCGCCAGCTCGTCGGAGGTGAGCCAGAGCCCCGGCAGTTCGAAGCGCTCGCCCTCGCCGACCTCGTAGCGGAAGGCAGCCTGCTCGCCGCCACCGCTCTCGATGGGCGCGCCCAGCGCGTCGCGCAGGAACGCGATGTCGCGGTAGAGCGTGGCGCGCGAGCACTCCAGCTCGTCCATCAGGCGCGGCAACGGCACCGGGTAGTGCGCCGACTTCAGCAGGCGGTGGAGAGTGAGAATGCGCTCGTAACGGTCCATGGCATATCGTCGGCGGGAGGCGTTGTGTAGCATGGGCACGCCTCGAAGCGGCCGCAAGCCCACAGCAGTGGCCGCGTTCGATCATGACGCCTTCCCCGCGCCCGCCTTCGCCTCCCCGGACGACGACACCTTGACGCAAGCAACGCGTGCTACGCCGGATACCGGCATTTCCGACGCCTCGCCTGACAGCGGCCGCGTCCGCCAGCGCATGCTGGCGGTGACGCTGCGCACGTGGTCCGACGCCGGCTACGGCCTGTGGGCGCTGCAGGGCCTGGCACTGGCCGTCGGCATTTACCGCCACGGACGCGGCGAGTCGCTGGTACCACTGGCGCTGGGGACGCTGTTCGTCAGCGCCGGCCTGATACTGGCGTGCGTGCGCAGGCCGGGCCTGCCTCCCTGGCACGGCTGGTATCCCGGGCGCAGTGCGTGGCCGCCGCGCGAGGCGCTGATGGCGCTGGCGGTCTATCTGCCGCTGCTTGCGGTGGCGGGCCTCACCCGGGGCGACAACAGTTTCTGGGCCACCCGCGTGGCTGGCGCCGTGCTCACCCTGTGCAGCGTCGGCATGCTCTACGGCAGCCCCCGCCGGGCGCCTGGTGAATCCGCGCGCTCACCTTCGCGCAACAGCCTGGCGATGGATCGACTGCTGGCCGGGCTGTATGGCGGCGGCCTGTGGCTGTGGCTGTGCGTTGCCGCCGATCGCAACCGGCTGGGACCGGCCGAGGCCGCCCATCAGCCCTGGCTGCTGATCCTGCTGGTGCTGGCCCTGCTGCTGGGTCTGCTCGAAGGCATGCGCTGGCACGTGTTGCGGCCGGGGCAGGGCGAGGGCGCCGCACGTGCACGGAGTTCGCTCCTGGGCGCCCGTTTCGTCGCCGCCTTGCTCACTTATGCCGTGCCCTGCACCGCGCTGCTGCTGGCCGATCGCTGGCAGGTGAGCGGCTGGATGGCGCTGCTCGCCGCCCTGTGCGGCGTGGCGGGCCGATCGCTGGAGCAGCGACTGCACGCTCGCGCCAGCGCGGCGTCCGCTCCCCTCGCCGCCACGGTCTGATCGCGCCCGTTTTTTTGCGGGCGCAGTTCACTGGTCGTTCAACGCGGGCCGCTATGGTAGCCGGCGACATTTGCTTAACAATTGGATCCAGCTTCGATGAAAAACACGTCTCTCGCCGTCTTGTTCGTTTCTGCCCTTGCCGCTGGCGGCACCCACGCCCAGGAGGTCGCGATCGACCCCTCCGGTGCGCCAACCAACAGCGGCTGGAGCGGCTCGGGCGAGTTCGGTTTTGCGTCCGCACGCGGCAATTCCCGCTCGGAAAACCTCAACGCCAAGCTCGGCCTGACCCAGGAGAACGAGCTGTGGAAGAACAACTTCTTCCTCAACGGCCTGCGCTCCAAGGGCGAGGTGTCGGTGGTCGACGCCAATGGCAACACGGTCAGCCAGTTCAGCACCACGGCCAACCGCTACGAAGGTGGTGCGTCGGTGGGCTACAAGCTCGACCCGCGCAGCTACATCGTGGGCGCGGGGCGCTATGAGCACGACGACTTTGGCTCCAACCTCTGGCAGAGCACCGTGTCGCTCGGCTACGGGTACATCGCGTTGAAGAATCAGCGCACCGAGCTGTCGTTCGAAATCGGCCCCGGCTACAAGCGCTATCGCCCGGCCGACGAGTTGCAGGATGTCGGCGGCGTGACCGTGCCGGTGCGCCAGGAGACGGTAGGCGAGGGCGTGGCGCGTGGCCTGGTCAACTACAAGTACCGGCTTACCGACAACACCGCGTTCGAGGACACGCTGCTGCTCGAAGCGGGTTCGAAGAACAAGTACTACCAGAACGACGCCGGCCTCTCGGTCAGCATGACCAAGAAGATGGCGCTCAAGCTCGGCTTCCAGGTGCGCTACAACAGCGACACGCAGCCGGGCACGCAGAGCACCGATACGCTCACCACCACCAACCTGGTCTACAACTTCTGAGCCGCGTTGCGGCTCCGGGTCGATGAACGAAAAGGCCGGCTGCACTGCAGCCGGCCTTTTTCATGGGGGCGACTACCGCCGTTCAGCGGCCACGATCGAGCAGTGCCCGCGCGCCCTGCGCCAGCAGCGCCTGCGCCACCTGTACGCCGAGTGCGTCGGGCTCGGACGCGGCCCCGCATGCGCCGGCCACGATCAGTTCGCCGCTGGCGGCATCGCCGACCAGACCGCGCAGATCCAGTCCGTGCTCGGTCCGCACGCACCACGCGCCCACCGGCACCGTGCAGCTGCCGCCGAGGGCGTGGTTCATCGCGCGCTCGGCGGTGATGCACACGCGCGTTTCGGCGTCATCCAGCGCCCGCAGCAGGGCATGCACGGCCGGCTGATCCGCGCGCGCCTCGATGGCGATCGCCGCCTGTCCCGGGGCCGGCAACCACTCGGGTGCGGCCAGCCGGCTGCGGATGCGCGCGGCGAAATCCAGCCGCTCCAGCCCGGCACAGGCGAGCAGGATCGCGTCGTACTCGCCGGCATCGAGCTTGGCCAGTCGCGTGCCCACGTTGCCGCGCAGGTCGCGCAGCTGCAGGTCCGGCCGTGCCGCGCGCAGCTGCGCCTGCCGGCGCAGTGACGAGGTGCCTACGCGCGCGCCATGCGGCAGCGCCGCGAGGTCGGCGTGGTGGTTGCTGACGAAGGCATCGGCAGCGTCGGCACGCGGCAGGATCGCCGGCAGCACGAAGCCCGGCTCCAGCTCGGCCGGCACGTCCTTGAGCGAATGCACCGCGAGCTCGGCGCGCCCTTCCAGCATGGCCACCTCCAGCTCCTTCAGGAACAGGCCCTTGCCGCCGATGGTGGCCAGCGGGCGATCGAGGATCTCGTCGCCGCGCGTGCTCATGGGCACCAGCTCCACCGCCAGGCCGGGATGCGCCGCGCGCAGCAGCGCGGCCACATGCTCGGCCTGCCACAGCGCAAGCGCGCTCTTGCGGGTGGCGATACGCAGGGTGCTGAGGCTCATGGGGATGTCCGTGGCGTGGGGTGCGAGGCAGCGCGGCTGCCCGAGACCCCATTGTCGCGTAAACGCGCCGCACGGTCAGCGCATGACGCCGCGGGACACGCCGGGGCCGCATGTCGCCGCGCCGCGTTCGCCGATGCAGGCAGGGCGGCGTGACCTCATCTCCCAACCACAGGGTCGGCTGCGCGGCAATGCCCGTGCCCGATCCGCGCACCGCCGCCGTTCGCTGCCTGGGCGGCGGCGAAGCTTCAGCCCATGCGCAGCAGCTTGCGCAACGCGGGCAGGTTGCGCCGACTGACTTCCGGATGCAGCTCGGTGCCTGCCAGGCGCGCCAGCGTGCGGCCGTCGGGCAGCGTCTTCAGCCCCACCAGGCGCGCGTTCGGCACCAGGCAATTGCGGTGCAGGCGCACCAGCTGGTCGGGATAGGCTTCCTCCAGCTGCCGCAGGGATTCCTCGATCAGCAGCTCGCCGCTGGTGTGCTGCACCACGACGTATTTTTCATCGGCGAGCAGGCAGATCACCTCGCTCAGGGCTATCCGCACCTGCTCGTTGCGCAGCCGTCCGTGCAGGTAGCCGGTGCTCTCCGCCGGCGTGGCGTCGAGGCGGCGTGCCGCACGCTGCAGCGCCTCGCGCAGGCGTTCCAGCCGCACCGGCTTGAGCAGGTAATCGACCGCACCCAGGTCGAACGCCTCCACCGCGTGGTTTTCGTAGGCGGTGCAGAACACCACCTGCGGCCGCGCCCGCCCGGCCAGCCGCCGGGCCAGCGCGGTGCCGTCGATGCCGGGCATGTTGATGTCCAGCAGCACCACGTCGGGCGAGTGCGCGGCGATGGCGGCGATCGCCGCCTCGCCGTCGGCCACGCTGCCGGCGATCTCGCAGCCGTCGCACTCCCCCAGCAGCGCGGCCAGCCGCATCCGCGCCAGCGGCTCGTCGTCCACGATCAGCACGCGCATGGCTGCACTCCATCGGTCCGCGAGAGTTCGCCAGGCAGGCTAGGGCCCATGTCCAGCCTCCAGCGGCAGGCGCAGGCGCACCACGAAGCGGTCGCCCTGCGGGCCGGCCTGCACCTGCGCTCGCGCGCCGTAGCGATAGGCGACGCGCTGGCGCACGTTGTCCAGTCCGAGGCCGTGGCCGCCGGGCGCGGGTGCTGCCGGCAGCGGGTTGTCGATCACGATCACCAGCGCACCGTTCTCGCAGTGCCCGCGCAGGGTGATCTCGCCGCCCTCGCGCAGCGGCTGGATACCGTGCCGCACCGCGTTCTCGACCAGCGGCTGCAGCAGCAGGCGCGGCAGCGGGAAGCCGGCCGGCAACGCGTCGAGCTGGCGCAGCACACGCAATCGCGGCCCCAGCCGCAGCTGTTCGATCGCCAGGTAACGCTCGACCAGGTTGAGCTCGTCGGCAAGCGTGCCGTCGCGGCTGCCGTGCTGCCCCAGCGCGGCGCGGAACAGCTCGGACAGATCCTCCACCGTGCGCTCGGCCGCGGCCGGATCGACCCGCACCAGCGCCGCCACCGTGTTCATGCTGTTGAACAGGAAGTGCGGACGAATGCGCGCCTGCAGCGCCGCCACCTGCGCCTGCGACGCCGCGGCCAGCCGCTGCTGCCACTGCGCCAGCACGAAGAAGTAGCGCAGCATCGCAGCACCCAGCAGCGCGGCAATCAGTGCGTTGTCGCGCACGAACTGGCCATATCCGCCGGTGATCAGCGCCAGCCCCAGCGCGCCATCGGCCCAACGCGCCACCGCGCTGCCGGCGATCACGATCAGCACGATCAGCAGCCATACGCCGGCATACGGCAACCAGCCGGACAGCCGCTGCAGGCGCGCCCGCGCCTTGCACAGGCTCAATGCGATGAGCACCGACAGCCACGCCACGAATGCCATGCCCACGCTGTAGCCGCGCCAGCCCAGGCGCGTGTCCGGCGCCAGCCACACGACGGTGACGGTGAGCGCGCCCACCACCAGCAGGGCGAACAGCGCCGGCAGCCGGCAGAAATCCGGCAGCGGGCTGTGGGAGCGGGACGGACGCACGTCGGAGCGCATATCGGCGCAGTATGCCGCCAGCGGCGACGGTGCGCCGTTCAGGCGCGCAGGCGCTTGCCGAGCCACTCGCGCAGGTCGCCGATCTCCTGCGGACAGACCGAGTGCGGCATCGGGTAGGTGTGCCAGTCCACGACGTAGCCGAGCGCTTCCAGCGCGGCACGCGAATCCAGGCCGCGCTGCAGGATCACCACCGGGTCCATCGTGCCGTGGCCCCAGAACAGCGGCACCGCCGCATTGGCGGCGTGTCGTTCGGTGGCGAGCGTGGAGGCCAGCGGCAGGTAGGTGGACAGCGCCACGATCCCCGCCAGCGCGTGGGCGTGCCGCAAGCCCGCCGCCAGCGCGATCGCGCCGCCCTGCGAGAACCCGGCCAGCACGATGCGTTCGCTGGGGACACCCCGCTCGTGCTCACGCTCGATCAGCGCTTCCACCGCGGCGATCGAGCGGCGCATGCCGACTTCGTCCTGGCGACTCAACAGATCGAACCCGACGATGTCGTACCAGGCGCGCATCGGCATGCCGCCGTTGACCGTCACCGGCTGCACCGGCGCATGCGGAAACACAAAGCGCAGCGGCGGCCAGTCCCGCGCCGCCAGTTCCGGCACCACCGGCGCAAAGTCGTTGCCGTCCGCGCCCAGCCCGTGCAGCCAGATCACGCTGTGGGTGGGCTGTGCGCCGGTTTCGCGCTCGACGGTGGGCAGCAGGCTCATCGCTTCGTTTCCATGGCAGGCGTCGGGGCCGCATCGTACCAGCGCGGGCGGGTCACCCTTGACCAATGGCGGGTGTGCGCCGGTGTGGCGGCTCGCTACGCTGGTCGGATTGCCACCGTGGAGCTACCCATGCATCGCACTGCGCTTGCCGTCCTCGTCGCCCTGCTCGTGTCGCCCGTCCACGCCGCCGTGCCGGCCGCGCCGGCGCCGGCCCCGCTCGACCTGGAAACCATCATGGCCAATCCGGACTGGATCGGGCATCCGGTGGAGTCGCCGTACTGGAGCGTCGACGGCGATGCGATCTACTACCGCGTGCAGCGCGACGGCAGCCCGGTGCGCGACCTGTACCGGGTCGACCCGGCGAGCGGCCGCAGCGAGAAGCTCGACCCTGCCGCCGAGGCAACGGCCGACGGCCCGGCCGTCTACGATCGCCGCCACGCGCATGCGGCCTTCATCCGCCACGGCGACGTTTTCGTGGTGGATCTGCCCGGCGGCGCACGCCGCCAGGTCACCCGCACGCCGGCCGACGAATCTTCGCCGCGTTTCTCCGCCGACGGCCGCACCCTGCAGTACCGCCAGGGCAACGACTGGTTCTCCTACGACCTGGCCGCCGGCGTGAGCGCCCCCGTCGCCGTGCTGAAGTTCGCCGACGATCCGCAGGCGGAAAAGCCCGACGCGCTGCGCGATCACCAGCGCGCATTGTTCGGCACGCTGCGACAGATCCAGGACGACAAGGCCGCCGAGCGCGCGCAGGAGAAGGCGCTGCAGGCGGCCGATCCGGGACGCGCCCCCGAGCCGTTCTGGCTCGGCGACAAGGTCACCGCGGTCGATACCGAACTCTCCCCGGACGGCCGCTGGATGCTGCTGGTGACCGAGCCGAAGGATGCCGCCAACGGCGAAGCGCCGAAGGTCATCCACTTCGTCACCGACTCGGGCTATACCGAGGCGCAGGACGCGCGCAGCTACGTCGGCCGCAAGGACCCGACGCCACAGTCGCTGCTGCTGCTGGATCTCTCCACCCATGCAAGCTACCCACTCGATACAGCCGTGTTGCCGGGGATCAAGGACGACCCGCTGGACGCCCTGCGCCGGCAGGCGATCGCGGCGCGCCAGAAGGCCGGTGACGACGACGGGGCGAAGGCGCTGAAGGCGCCGGACGTGCGCCCGGTGCACATCGTCTCGGGCGAGAACGACGGCTCCGGCGGTGGCATCGCCTGGAGCGACGACGGCGCCCGGCTCGCCATCCAGCTGCGCGCGATCGACAACAAGGACCGCTGGATCGCCAGCGTCGACTTCGGCAAGCACGCGCTGGTGAACCAGCAGCGCCTGCATGACGACGCCTGGATCAACTGGAACTTCAACGATTTCGGCTGGCTCAAGGACAACCGCACGCTGTGGTACCTGAGCGAACAGACCGGCTGGTCGCAGCTCTACGTCAAGCCGTTGGCCGGCAAGGCGAAGCCGCTCACCGCGGGCCAGTTCGAGATCAGCCATCCGCAGTTGAGCGACGACGGCCGCTGGTTCTACGTGCGCTCCAACCGCGCGGCGCCCTACAGCTATGACGTCTACCGCGTGCCCTCGGGCGGCGGCGAACTCACCCGCCTCACGCAGTACCAGGGCACGGGCGAGTTCGCGCTGTCGCCGGACGGCGAGCAGCTCGCCGTGCTGCATTCATCGCCCTACCGGTTTGACCAGCTGGCCGTGGTGCCGTCGACCGGCGGCGCGGCGCGCGAGCTGACCGACACCATGAAGCCTGCGTTCACCGCACACGACTGGATCGTGCCGGCCATCGTGCAGGTACCGTCCTCCCATGGCGCCGGCGCGATCTACGCCAAGTACTACGGCCCGGCCGACGACACCGCCGCGCCGGCTTCGCGCCCGGCGGTGATCTTCGTGCACGGCGCCGGCTACACCCAGGACGTGACGCTCGGTTCCACCTACTACTTCCGCGAGCAGATGTTCCACAACTTGCTGGTTCAGAAGGGCTACGTGGTGCTCGACATGGACTACCGCGCCTCCGAAGGCTACGGCCGCGCCTGGCGCACCGCGATCTACCGGCAGATGGGTCACCCGGAGCTGGAAGACCTGCTCGACGGCAAGGCCTGGCTGGTGAAGCAGCACGGCGTGGACCCGAAGCGCGTGGGCATCTACGGCGGCAGCTACGGCGGCTTCATGACCGAGATGGCGCTGCTGCGAGCGCCGGGCGAGTTCGCCGCGGGTGCGGCGCTGCGCCCGCCGTCGGACTGGGTCACCTACAACCACGAGTACAGCTCGAACATCCTCAACGATCCGCAGCTCGATCCCGCGGCGTACACCACGAGTTCACCGATCGAGTACGCGGCGAATCTCGCCGACCCGCTGCTGATCGAACACGGCCTGATCGACGACAACGTGATGGCGGCCGACTCGATCCGGCTGTACCAGCGGTTCGTCGAGCTGCACAAGAAGAACTTCTGGATCTCGCTGTATCCGCTGGAGCGCCACGGGTTCGTTCATCCCGACGCGTGGTACGACGAGTACCGCCGCATCGACGAGTTGTTCGATACCTACGTGAAAGGCCGCGCCGCGGCGCCCTGACGACGGCATGCAGCGGGTCGCGCCGCCGCGCCGGCGCGATCCGAAGTGCGCGCCTGCCGCACGCGGTCGGCACGCATACACTGGCCTCCACGCCGCCAGGGAATGGATGCCATGCCACTCGGAAAACTCTCGCTGCGCCTGGGTATCGCCCTGATCGCCATGCCCGCGTCGCTGCTGCTGGCCGGCCTGCTGCACAGCGGCTACCCGGCCGGCCTGTTCGTGCCGGCGCTGGTCCTGGCCATCCTGTACTGGATCGACCTTCGTGCAGCCCTGGGCGAGGCCGCCAGCGACGCGCCCGGCGTGCGCGCCGCGTGCCGGACGCTGGCCATACCGGGGCTGGTGATCGGCCTGGGACTGACCGCGCTGGCGCTCTCCGCCGCGGTGGACGCCTGGCGTGCGCTACGGACCGGCTCGCTGGCGCAGGCGGGCTTCTCGCCCGGCGCGTTGGTGCTGCTGGCACTCGCCTTGCTCTGCGGGGTGCTGCTGATCCGCGGCGCCTGGCGCAGTGCCAGGGGGCGGAGCGTCGGCCGGGCACGGGGCCTGCGGCTGGACAGCTGGTTCCACGTGACCTTCGACGACACCCACGTGCACCTGGACGTGCACCCGCCGGGGCGACCCGCCTGGCAGGACGCGTTCCCGTGGAGCGCGATCGTGCGCGTGTGCTTCAAGGACGAGGGCCTGTACGCCTCCGACGGGCTGTACATCTTCACCACGCTGCGGCCGGAGTCGTTCGTGGTTCCCACCGAGGCGGACGGCGGCGAGGCGCTGTTCGCGGCCCTTTTCGAGCGTGGCTACTTCCCCGACGAGGTGTTCCGCCAGGCGATCTCCTCCACCGACGGCGGCTTTTACTGCTGGCCGGCGCTGGAGGAGGGAACCGGCGCGCGCTGAGTGCAGCGCCGGTGTTGCGCGCGGCCTCAGCCGCGCAGCGAGCGAAACAGCATGTAGATCGCCACCACGATGATCACGCCGGCGAAGATCGCGTTGAGCGCGCCGCGGGTTTTCGCCAGCCGCTTCGCACCGATCGCCCCGAGCCAGCCACCGGCCACGCCGCCGCCGATGAACGCGGCGGCGACCGGCCAGTCGATCAGGCCGGAAAACGCGTAGTTGGCTGCGGCGGTCAGGCCGAACGCGCCGACGGCGAACAGCGACGTGCCGATCGCGTGGATGATCTCCATGCCGCTGGCCAGCATCAGCCCCGGCACGATCAGGAATCCGCCGCCGATGCCGAAGAAGCCCGACAGTGCGCCGGCGCCAAGGCCCACGCCGGCCAGCCGCGGGTTGGTGTGCGGCAGCGGGTAGCGGTCCGGGCCGCCGCCGCGGCGCCCGCGCAGCATCAGCGCGGCCACCACGATCATCAGCACGGCGAACAGCACCAGCAGGCGCTGGCCATCGACCGCCTTGCCGATGGTCGAGCCGATGAAAGCGCCGACCACGCCGGTCGCGGCAAAGATGAAGGCGGCCCTCCAGCGCACGTGGCCGGCGCGTGCGTGCGGGATCAGGTTGGCAAACGCATTGAGCGACACCGCCAGCGCGCTGGTGCCGATGGCCAGGTGCGGATTGCGCACGCCCACCACGTAGAGCAGCAGCGGCACGGCGAGGATCGAGCCGCCGCCGCCGATCAGCGCCAGCGAAAAGCCGACGGCCGATCCGCAAGCGATGGCGAGCAGGGCCTGGATCAGGTCAAAGGGGGGCATCGTGTGGCTCTCGCGGTTGGTCAGTCGTGGCAGAACTGGTCGAACAGGGTCTGCATCAACGCATGCACGCGTGCATCGCTGATGCGGTAGTAGATCGATTGCGCCTCGCGCCGGCCGCTCACCACGCCGTCGCGGCGCAGCAGCGAGAGATGCTGTGACACCACGCTTTGCGCCAGTCCCAGCGCCTGCGCCAGTTCGCCCACCGAGCGCTCACCCGGGATCAGCTGGCACAGCAGCATCAGCCGGTTGTGGCTGGCCATTGCCTTGAGCACGGCGATCGCCTCGTCGGCGTGCGCGTGCATGCGCTGCATCGGCGGCGCGGCCGGGCCCGCGCCGTGCGGCTTCGTTGCCGTTGCCATCACTGCCCCCGGTACGCGCGCAGGCGCGGCGCGAACGCGGCGAGGTCGTAGCCGGCGCTGGCCGCCCGCGCCAGGATCGCGCGGTCATCCAGCGCGTCGGTGGCCTGCAGCGCCCACAGCATGGTCGAGCGCGTGCCGGTGCGGCAGAACGCCAGCACCGGCGCGGGCAGCTCGGCAATCGCCTGCGCAAAGGCGCGCGCCTGGTCGTCCCGCACCTGGCCCGAGACCACCGGCAGCGGCCGGTAGGCGAGCCCGGCGCGTGCCGCCGCGGCGGCCAGTGCAGCGTCCGCCGGTTGCCCGGGTTCTTCGCCGTCCGGCCGATTGTTGACGACGCTGCGATAGCCCTGCGCCGCGATCGCGGGCAGGTCGTCGGGGCTGATCTGGGCGGCCACGCCGATCGTGTCGGTGAGGCGCTGGATGGTCGGGGCTTGGGTCATGGTCAGGTTCCGGGGGGATGGGAGGCGGCGCGGGCTCACAACGCGTCGAGCGGGATCTTCAGGTAGCTCACGCCGTTGTCGTCCGGCGGCGGCTTGTGGCCGGCACGCATGTTGATCTGCACCGAGGGCAGGATCAGCTTGGGCATTGCCAGGGTGGCATCGCGTGCGGTGCGCATCTGCACGAAGTCCGCCTCGGTGATGCCCTCGCGCACGTGCAGGTTGCCGTGCTTCTCGGCGGCCACCGTGGTCTCGCAGGCGTACTCGTCGCGGCCCGGTGCCTTGTAGTCGTGGCACAGGAAGATGCGCGTGGACTCCGGCAGCGCGTAGATGGTCTGGATCGAGCGGTACAGCGTGGCCGCGTCGCCGCCGGGAAAGTCGCAGCGCGCAGTGCCGTAGTCGGGCATGAACAGCGTGTCGCCGACGAACGCCGCGTCGCCGATCACGTGCGTCATGCAGGCGGGCGTGTGGCCGGGGGTATGCATCGCCACCGCCTCGATCCCGCCCACGCGGTAGTGCTCGCCATCGGCAAACAGGTGGTCGAACTGGCTGCCGTCGCGGGCGAACTCGGTGCCGGCGTTGAACAGCTTGCCGAAGGTGTCCTGCACGGTGCGGATGTGCTCGCCGATGCCCAACTTGCCGCCCAGCTGCTGCTGGATGTACGGCGCGGCGGAGAGGTGATCGGCGTGCACGTGGGTGTCGATCACCCAGTCCACGGCGAGGTCGTGCGCACGCACCCAGGCGACGATCGCGTCGGCCGAATCATGGCGCGTGCGGCCGGAGGCGGCGTCGTAGTCGAGCACGCTGTCGATCACCGCGGCGCGCCTGGTGGCGGGGTCGGAGACGACATAGCTGAAGGTATTGGTTGGTTCGTCGAAGAACGCTTTGACGTCGGGGCGTTGCATGGCTTTCTCCTTCGCTTGAGGGCGCGCGCTCAACTGCGCGCCGCAGGAATCTTCGACGCCAGCCACCAACCGGCGACCATGGTGGTGATCAGCACGCCCAGCGCCGGCGTCGCGGCCGTGAGCGAGGCCAGGGCCGGGCCCGGGCAGTAGCCGGCGATGCCCCAGCCGATGCCGAAAAGGGCCGCTCCACCGACCAGCCGCGCGTCGAAGCGGCTCGCCGTCGGCAACTGGAAGCTCGGCTCGAACAGCGGCCGGCCGCGGCGAAACACCAGCCGGTAGCCGATCGCGGTGGTCAGTACCGCACCGCCCATCACGAACACCAGGCGCGGGTTCCAGGCGCCGAACAGGTCGAGAAAGCCCTGCACCACCGACGGCTGGGTCATTCCGCCCAGGCTCAGGCCCAGGCCAAACAGCAGGCCGGCCAGCATGGCCACAGTCATTTTCATGGTCAGACCACTCCCAGCAGGTGACGCAGGACAAATACGGTGGCGATACCGGCAGCCATGAACACGCCGGTGGCCAGCAGTGAACGCGGCGACAGACGGGCGATGCCGCACACGCCGTGACCGCTGGTGCAGCCACTGCCCAGGCGCGTGCCAATGCCCACCAGCAAACCGGCCAGCGCCATCAGCGGCAGGCCGACCGGCGGCGCGCCGATGCCGCGGTCCTGGCCGAACAGGCTCAGCAGCAGCGGTCCGGCGATCAGGCCGATCACGAAGGCTACGCGCCAGCCGCGATCGCCGCGATTGCCGATGAAGACGCCGCTGGCGATGCCGCTGATACCGGTGATCCGGCCCAGGCTGGCCATCAGCAAGACTGCGGCGCCCCCGATCAGGACACCACCCAGCAAGGAAAGAAGGTATGGGTGCATGAGTCAATATTCGTATATGCGATTAAACGAATATAAAGGCGCCCGAGCCGGCACGCAAGAGGGGCTGCCGTCGCGGGCTCTCGGCGAGCGGTGCTGCCGCTGCCCCGGGTGCATCCGGCGCATGCCCCATGCCCCGCGGGTTGCACGCAGAACACTTTGCCGGCGCAAAAGCTGTGATCTAGATATTTGCCTTGACAATTAAACTCACAGCAATAGAATGCCCGGCCATGAACCGTCCCGACGCCCTCACCCCCCCGATCGCCAAAGGCCCCGCCGAGAGTCTCGGCGTGCTGCTCGGGCTGGTCCGCTCCGAGATCGTGCGGGCCATGGAAGCCGAGCTGGCCGCGCATCAGATCGACCTGCGCTTTACCCAGTTCCTGATACTCAAGCGGCTGGCACGGCTCGGTCCGATGAGCGCCAGCGAGCTGGCCCGCTCGGTGGAGCTCGACGGCGGCGCCATGACCCGGCAGCTCGACCAGCTGGAAGCCAAGGGTTTCCTGCGCCGCACGCCGCATGAGCAGGATCGCCGCGCCCTGCGGATCGAACTCACAGACGCGGGCGACGCCCTGTGGCACCGGCTCACCGACTGCAACGACCGTGTGCTGGAGGCGGCCCAGCGGTCGCTCAGCGGCACCGAGCGCGAACAACTGCACGACTACCTCGAGCGCGTGCTGCACGCACTGCGCGACAAGTCCTGAACCCATCTCCCCAGAGACCTTCCCCATGCGTCTGCATTCCCTCGCCGCCGGACTCGGGCTCACCCTGCTGCTGGCCGGCTGCGCCAGCGACGGCGGGCTGCACCCCAACGGCTCGCTGACCGACCCGTCCGCCCTTGCCACCGACCAGAGCCTGGCGCGCCTGCACGTGGCCGAAGCCAGCTGGCCCAGCGACGACTGGTGGACCACGCTGGGCGATCCGCAGCTGAGCGCGCTGATCAACGAAGCGCTGCGCGACAACCCCGGCCTGGCCAGCGCCGACGCCCGTGCGCGCGCCGCACAGGCAGAAGTCGGCAGCGCCGATGCCGCGCGCGGCCCGCAGGTGAACGCCGCGGGCGCCGTCTCCGGCGCGCGCCTCCCCACCACGGCCGTGCCGGCCGATGTCGGCGGCGGCCACTTCGTTACCGCCAAGTACGCCTACGCCAGCTTCAACTGGGGCCTGGATCTGTGGGGCGGCAAGCGCGCCGCCTGGGAAGCGGCGGTGGGTGCGGCCAAGGCCGCCGACATCGAGGCGCGGGCCGCCCGCATCGAGCTGTCCACCAACGTGGCCCGCGCCTATGCCCAGCTTGGCTATGCCTACGCCCGGAAAGACGTCGCCGATGCCGAGCTGGAGCGCGCCTCCGCGGCGCGCAAGCTCACCCGCCAGCGCGTTGCCGCGGGCGTGGACAGCAAGCTGCAGCTCAAGCAGGGCGACGTCGAGGTCGCGCAGGCCGAGCGCGCGCAGGCCGTTGCCGACCGCGCGGTCGACGCGGCGCAGTCGGCGCTGTCGGTGCTGCTGGGCAAAGGGCCCGACCGTGGCCTGGCGATCGCCCGCCCCGGCCTGCTGCAGCCCGCTGCGGTCGCGGTGCCGGCCGATCTCTCCGCCGGCCTGATCGGCCATCGTCCCGACCTCGTCGCGGCGCGCTGGCGGGTCGAGGCGGCACAGCAGAACATCAAAGCCGCCAAGACCGAATTCCTGCCCAACCTGAGCATCGGCGCCATGGCCGGCCTACTGGCCACTGGCGGCACCAACCTGTTCCAGCTGCCGGCGCGGTTCTACCAGTTCGGGCCCACCCTGAGCCTGCCGATCTACGACGGCGGTCGCCTGCGCGCGAACCTCGACAGCAAGGACGCTGCCTACGACCTGGCCGTGGCGCAGTACAACCAGACCCTGGTGAGCGCAGTGAACGAGGTGGCGGACGATCTGTCGGCACTCGACTCGCTGGGCGCCCAGGTGACGGCGCAGCAGCGCGCGCTGGATGCCGCGCAGCAGGCGTGGGAGCTGGCTCGCCAGCGCTACGACGCCGGCATCGGCAGTTACCTCGAGGCACTCAGCGTGCGCCAGCAGCTGCTCGTCGCGGAGCAGGGCATGGCCGCGCTCAAGGCGCAGCAGGTCGACCTGTCGGTGCAGCTGATTGCAGCGCTGGGCGGCGGCTACCGGCCGCGCGACCGCAGCAGCGAGCCGCCTGCCGCTGCCGAGCTTTCCTCTTCCCCCACTTCCCCTTCCGATCGTTCCTGAGGCCGACCATGTCCAGCCAAACCTCCCAGCCGGCCGACGCCCAGGCCGCCCCTGCCGCCACTCCGGCCGCCAAGCCGCCCAAGAATCGCCGCGGCCTGTTCCTGCGCCTGCTCGTGGTGGTGGTGGTGATCGCCGCCATCGCGTGGACCGCGTGGTACTTCCTCGAAGGCCGCTGGTACGAGGGCACCGACGATGCCTACGTCAACGGCAACGTGGTGCAGATCACTCCGCAGATTCCCGGCACCGTGATCAGCATCGGCGCCGATGACGGTGACCGGGTGCACGCCGGCGACGTGCTGGTGAAACTCGACAAGAGCAATGCCGAGGTTGCGCTGGCCGAAGCCCGCGCCAACCTTGCCAGCACCGTGCGCAAGGTGCGCGGGCTTTACAGCAGCGTCACCGGCGCCCAGGCCGACGTGGCCGCGCGCCAGGTCGCGGTGGACAAGGCCCGCGCCGACTACAACCGACGCAAGGACCTGGCCCGCTCCGGTGCGATCTCCGCCGAGGAACTGGCGCACGCCCGCGAGGAGCTGGCCGCCGCCGAAAGCGCGCTGACCACCACGCAGCAGCGGCTGCAGACCAGCAAGGTGCTGGTCGACGACACGGTGGTTGCGTCGCATCCGGACGTCCAGACGGCCGCCGCCAGGCTGCGTGCGGCCTACCTGGACAACCAGCGCACCACGATCGTGGCGCCGGTCGACGGCTACGTCGCCAAGCGCTCGGTGCAGCTGGGCCAGCGCGTGGCGCCGGGCATGGCGATGATGGCAGTGGTACCGCTGCATCAGGTGTGGGTGGACGCCAACTTCAAGGAGACCCAGCTGACCAAGATGCGCATCGGCCAGCCGGTGGAGATCACCAGCGACGTGTACGGCGGGGACGTCACTTATCGCGGCACGATCGAGAGCCTTGGCGTGGGCACCGGCAGCGCGTTCTCGCTGCTGCCGGCGCAGAACGCCACCGGCAACTGGATCAAGATCGTGCAGCGCATCCCGGTGCGCATCACCTTCGACGACCCGAAGCAGCTCGATCGCCATCCGCTGCGCATCGGCCTGTCCACCACCGTCGACGTGAACCTGCACAACCAGGACGGCCCGATGCTCTCGCAGCAGTCGCCGGGCAAGCCGATCCTGGACACCGACGTGTACGAGCAGCAGGCCGCCAAGGCGGACGAGATGATCGAGCAGATCATTCACGCCAACATGGCCGGCAGCCACGGCAAGTAACGCCCTGCCGCCTCCCGCTCGCGGGAGGCGGCGCGCTCCGCCGCCGTACTCCTCGCCGCTGCATCCGCGCGTCGCCACCGGCGGGCGCCCACCGACCTCTTCCGAGCCGCCATGAGCACTGCATTCCGTCCACCCAACCTCGCACTGACGACGGTCGGCCTGTCCCTGGCCACCTTCATGCAGGTGCTGGACACGACGATCGCCAACGTGTCGCTGCCGACCATTGCCGGCAACCTCGGCGTGAGCTCCAACCAGAGCACCTGGGTGATCACCTCGTTCGCCGTCAGCATGGCGATCTCGCTGCCGCTGACCGGCTTCCTTACCCGCCGCTTCGGCGAGGTGAAGCTGTTCATCTGGTCGACGCTGCTGTTCGCGCTGACCTCGTTCCTGTGCGGCATCTCGCAGAGCATGGGCATGCTGATCCTGTTCCGCGCGATCCAGGGCGCGGTGGCCGGCCCGATGTACCCGATCACGCAGAGCCTGCTGATCTCGATCTATCCGCCGGCCAAGCGCGGCATGGCGCTGGCGCTGCTGGCGATGGTGACGGTGGTGGCGCCGATCGCCGGCCCGATCCTGGGCGGCCTGATCACCGACAACTATTCGTGGCCGTGGATCTTCTTCATCAACGTGCCGATCGGCATCTTCGCCTCGATGGTGGTGGGCGCGCAGATGAAGGGGCGCGAGGAAAAAACCGAGCGACCGAAGATCGACTACGTCGGCCTGATCACCCTCATCATCGGCGTGGGCGCGCTGCAGGTGGTGCTGGACAAGGGCAACGACGAGGACTGGTTCAACTCGCAGTTCATCGTCATCACCAGCATCATTTCGGCGATCGCGCTGGCGGTGTTCCTGATCTGGGAGCTCACCGACAAGGACCCGATCGTCAACCTCAAGCTGTTCCGCCACCGCAACTTCAGCGCCGGCACGCTGGCGCTGGTGCTGGCCTACGCGGCGTTCTTCTCGATCGGCCTGATGGTGCCGCTGTGGCTGCAGCGCAACCTCGGCTACACCTCCACCTGGGCCGGTTTCGCCACCGCCCCGCTGGGCGTGATCCCGGTGCTGCTGACCTTCGTGGTGGGCAAGTACGCCAATCGGATCGACCTGCGCCTGCTGGCCAGCGCCGCGTTCGCGGTCATGGGCATGACCTGTTTCATGCGCTCGGATTTCTACCTGCAGATCGACTTCTACCACGTGGCGCTGGTGCAGCTGCTGCAGGGCCTGGGCGTGGCGCTGTTCTTCATGCCGGTGCTGTCGATCCTGCTGTCGGACCTGCAGCAGAACGAGATCGCCGCGGGTTCGGGTCTGGCTACCTTCCTGCGCACGCTGGGCGGCAGCTTCGCCGCCTCGCTCACCACCTTCATGTGGGAGCGCCGCGCGGTCACCCATCACGCCCAGCTGGCCGAGCAGATCACGCCGTACAACCCCACCGCACAGGCGGCGCTGCAGCAGATCGGCCACGGCGACACCACCACGGCCGCGGCCAGCATCAACCAGATGATCACCCAGCAGGGCTATCAGATCTCCTTCAACGAGGTGTTCCACGTGCTGGGCTGGATCTTCCTCGGCCTGATCGTGGTGATCTGGCTGGCCAAGCCGCCGTTCGGGGCGAAGCCGGGGCCGGCAGCCGGCGGGCACTGAGCATCATGCGGCGCGGCCATGGGGCGTCGCTGATCGGGCGGGACAGGGGCCGGTTCCCGCGCCCGGCGCTTCAAACCGCCGCACCCCATGGAGCCTGCTCCAGCGTTGAGCAGGCCCTGCACACCACCTAAGCTTCGCGTATGACCGCATCGCCACGCTCGCTGCCGCTACATGCGCCCCGCCGCTGGGCGCTGAGCGTGCTGGCTTGGCTGATGCTGGTGCTGAGCAACGCGCAGGCGGTGCCGACGGTGGCCATGGTTCATGCCGCCAGCGCGCTGGCATCGGCGACGGCCATGGCCGTGCCTGCACCGGCCCGCGCCGAGTTCGGCCCCCCGCACGCCGCCGGCCACGGCACCGCCCAGCACGGGTCGCCGGCGCCTATCGCACACGCCGCCGCCGACGGATGCTGCGCACCCGCCGATGGCAGCGCCCACGCAACCGCGACGTTTTCCTGCCATTGCCCCACGATGTGTGCGCCCGCGCTGCTGCCGCTGCCGGGACTGGCGATGGCTGCACGCCTGCCGCTGGCCATGATCGTGCCCGCGGCCGTTCCGGGCGCGCCGTATCGCCCTGCGTCGCCACCGCTGCGTCCGCCACAAGCCTGAGTTCTCCCTCGTTGACGTTACGCCCGGCCGCAAGCCCTTGCGGCTCGGACGCGTGATGTTGCCCTGCGCCGGCCCGTGCCGGACGCCGCATGATGGAGCATTGGCATGACCGGTTTCCCCCGCAGCCCCCCGTCCCGCCGCGATCGGCTGGACCTTTCCCGCCGTCGTTTCGTCCAAGGCCTCGCGCTGGGCGGCGCGGGCGCCGCGCTCGGCCTGTTCGACGGGTCCCTCGCCTGCGCTGCCGGCGCGCCCGTGGGCACCAAGCCGCCGGTGCTTTCGGGCACCGAATTCGCGCTGCAGATCGACCAGCGGCCGGTGAACTTCACCGGCAGCCAGCGCCTGGCGCACGCGGTCAATGGCTCGGTGCCCGGGCCGCTGCTGCGCTGGAAGGAAGGCACCGAGGTCACCCTGCGCGTCACCAACCGGCTGGCGGTGGCCACCTCGATCCACTGGCACGGCATCCTGCTGCCGTTCGACATGGACGGCGTGCCCGGCATCGGCTTCCCCGGCATCGCGCCGGGCGAAACCTTCACCTACCGCTTCCCGGTGCGCCAGAGCGGCACCTACTGGTACCACTCGCACTCGGGCTTCCAGGAGCAGACCGGCCTGACCGGCGCCATCGTGGTGGAGCCGGCCGGTGGTGAACGCCATCACGCCGACCGCGACTATGTCGTGATGCTCAGCGACTGGACCGACGACGACCCCGCGCACATCTACGCCACGCTCAAGCGTCACAGCGATTACTACAACTTCGCCGAGCCCACCGCGCCGCAGTTTCTCCGTGATGTGCGAACCATGGGCCTGCAGCAGGCGCTGGCCAAACGGCGCATGTGGAACCACATGCGCATGAGCCCGAGCGACCTGGCCGACGTCTCCGGCGGCGCCTACACCTACCTCATGAACGGCACCACGCCCCACGGCAACTGGACCGGCTTGTTCCAGCCCGGCGAGCGGGTGCGCCTGCGCTTCATCAACGGCTCGGCGATGAGCTTTTTCGACGTGCGCATTCCCGGCCTCAAGATGACGGTGATCGCCGCCGACGGGCAGGACGTGGAGCCGGTGGCCGTGGACGAGTTCCGCATCGGCGTGGCCGAGGTCTACGACGTGCTGGTGGAGCCGCAGGACGATCGCGCCTATACCGTGTTCGCCCAGTCGATCGACCGCACCGGCTTCGCCCGCGGCACGCTGGCCCCGCGCCCCGGCATGCAGGCCGAGGTGCCCGCGCTGGACCCGCGCCAGCACCTCGCGATGGTCGACATGATGGGCGCCATGGCCGCAGGTGGCACGGCCATGGGTGGCATGACGATGGAGGGCGACAGCCATGCCGGGCACGGCGGCAACATGCCGGGCATGGTCATGGGCAGTGAGAGCACAGCTCCGGCCGTGCATCACGCCCGCACCGAATACGGCCCCGGCGTGGACATGCGCGTGGACATGCCGCGCAGCAACCTCGACGACCCGGGCGTGGGCCTGCGCGATAACGGTCGCCGCGTGCTGACCTACGCCGACCTGCAGACGATCGGCGGTCCGATCGATCCGCGTCCGCCCGGTCGCACCATCGAGCTGCATCTCACCGGCAACATGGAGCGCTACGAGTGGTCGTTTGACGGCGTGAAGTACTCCGACGCCACGCCGATCCACTTCCGCGCCGGCGAGCGCCTGCGCATCGTGCTGGTCAACGACACCATGATGAACCATCCGATCCACCTGCACGGCATGTGGAGCGAGCTGGAAAGCCCCGACGGTAGCTTCCAGCTGCGCAAGCACACCATCAACGTGCAGCCCGCGCAGCGCATCAGCTATCGGGTGACCGCCGACGCACCGGGGCGCTGGGCGTATCACTGCCACATGCTCTATCACATGGAAGCGGGCATGTTCCGCGAAGTGGTGGTGGCATGAGCCGGATGATCGTCTTGCCTCGTCTCACACGTGCCGCCTTCGCCGTTGCGCTGGCGCTCATCGGCACGACGTGGATGCCCGCTGCCATGGCGCAGTCGGCGCCCGCACCCGTACCCGCTGCCTCCGCCGCCGAGCCGCAGGCCATGGACATGGGCGGAATGTCCATGGACGACATGCCGATGCCGGCTTCCTCTTCCAGTACGCCTGCGCCTGCAAATCAGTCGACGTCGCACGCCCCTGACACGGCGCACGCCGGCCACGCGGCGGATGCCTCATCAATGCCCGACATGGTGTCGATGCCGGGGATGGATCATGTCGCGCATGATGGCCACGTGCCGGCGAAGGCATCCTCTTCGATGCCGGGCATGCCGGCCATGGACCACGCGGCCATGTCCGACATGAAATCGATGCCCGGGATGGATCACGCCGCGCATCATGGCGACGCGCCGGCAGCACCGTCCTCGTCGATGCCGGGCATGCCGGGGATGGACCACGCGGGGACGTCCGACATGCAGTCGATGCCGCACGGCGACGATCACGCGGCGCACGCCTCATCGATATCCGACATGGCATCGATGCCCGGGATGGACCACGCCGCGCACGGGGCCGGCATGGACGGCATGGCGATGGGTGCGATGCAGGGCGGCGCGGCGCCGATCGGCGCGCGCAGCCCCGATTACTCGGACGGCTACGCCCACAGCAAGATGCCGGGCATGGACATGGTCGACAGCGCGCCGTTGGCGATGTTGCTGGTCGATCAGCTCGAGGCCTTTCACGGTCACGACGGCAACGGCCAGGCGTGGGAGCTGCAGGGCTGGTACGGCGGCGATGCCGACAAGCTGTGGCTGCGCAGCGAGGGCGAGCGCAGCGGCGGCCGGCTCGAAGACGGCGACATCGAGGCGCTGTGGAGCCACGCCGTGTCACCGTACTGGGACAGCACGCTCGGCGTGCGGCACGACATCGGCGAAGGCCCGTCGCGCGACTGGCTCGCCGCCGGCGTGCAGGGCCTGGCGCCGTACTGGTTCGACGTGGAGGCCACGCTCTATCTGGGCACGTCGGGCCGCAGCGCGGCGCGGATACGCGCCAGCTACGACGTGCTGTTCACCCAGCGGCTCATCCTGCAGCCGGAATGGGAGGCGAACCTCTACGGTCGCCGCGATCCGGCGCGCGGGCTCGGCCGTGGTGTCACTGACGTACAGTTCGGCCTGCGGCTGCGCTACGAAGTGCGGCGCGAGTTCGCGCCGTATGTGGGCGTACAGTTCGTGCAGCGCCTGGGCAACACCGCCGACCTCGCCCGCGCGGCCGACCGCCCCGTGTTCGACCGGCAGTTCGTCGCCGGCCTGCGTTTCTGGTTCTGACCCGGATCATCTGCCATGTCCACCTCGCTTCGATCGTTGTTCCTCGGCGTCCTCGCCACCGTGTTGCTGCTGGCCGTAGGTGCCGTGGCCTTCGTCTGGTCCGGCCGCTACGACATCGGCGCGGACGCCCCGCACACGCGGCCGGTGTTCGCGCTGATGCAGGCGTTGCGCGAGCGCTCGATCCGCGCACACGCCGCCGATCTGGTGGTGCCGGATCTGGCCGATCCCCAGCTCGTGCTCAAGGGGGCCGGCCAGTACGCCGCGATGTGCACGCAGTGCCATCTCTCCCCGGCAATGGCGGAGTCGGAAATCCACCCGGGCCTGTACCCGCAGCCGCCGAATCTCAGCCGGATGCGGGTCGATCCGAAGCAGGCGTTCTGGGTGATCAAGCACGGCATCAAGATGAGCGCGATGCCGGCCTGGGGCGCCAGCCACGACGACGCGACGATCTGGTCGATGGTCGCCTTCCTGCAGCAGCTGCCCGGCATGAGTGCGCAGGAATACAAGGACATCGTGGCGCGGGCGCCGCCGGACGATGACATGGACATGGACGCCGCCACCAACGCGGACCATCACTACCACGACCACGACCACGACCACGACCACGGCGGTCACGATCACGACGGCGCACCCGCCGCGCACTGAACCGTCGGTTTTCGGCGTGGCTCAGTGCGCGTGCGAGAACGCGCACGGCGCGTGCGTGCCGCGGCCGGTTTCGTCCTCGTCGGCGTGATCGGTCTGCAGCGTGACGTGGGTGATCGCGAAGCGCTCGGCCAGCATCGCCTGCACGGTGCGGCGGGTGGCGTGGCAATCCAGCGCGCGGCTCACGAAGAGATGTGCCGACAGCGCCGGCATGCCCGAGGTAACTTCCCACACATGCAGGTCGCGTACCGCGGTGATGCCCTCGACAGCAGCCATTGCCTCGCCGATGGTGTCGGGATCCAGCCCGCGCGGCGCCGCTTCCAGGAACACGCGTCCCGAGTCACGCACCAGTGCGTAGCCGGCCTTGAACATCAGCCCCGCCACGACCAGCGCGGCGACGGAGTCGACGCGGTTCCAGCCGGTCCACCACACGATGGCGCCGGCGATGGCGGTAGCGATGAAGGCGTACAGGTCGGTGAGGATGTGCTGGAAGCTGCCTTCCACGTTGAGGCTCTGCCGGTTGGCCTTGCTCATCACCCACACCGCGACGAGGTTCACGCCGATGCCGACCGTGGCCACCACGGTGACCAGCGCGCCGTCCACCCGCGGGGGCGAAATCAGCCGCACCACCGCCTCGATGATGAACCACGCCGAGAGCAGCAGCAGCGACAGCCCATTGATCTGCGCGCTGAGGATTTCCGCCCGCTTGAGCCCGAACGTGTAGCTGCCCCTGGCCGGTCGCTTGGCCAGGCTCATCGCCCACAGCGCCAGCGCGATCGCCGCCGCGTCGGTGAGCAGGTGGCCGGCATCGGAGATCAGCGCCAGCGAGCCGGCGATCAGGCCGACCGCCACCTCTACCACCGTAAAGGCCAGCAGCAGGGCCAGCGCCAGAGCGAGATAGCGGCGATCGGCATCCTGCGCGATGGCATGGCTGTGGCCGTGCTCGTCGCTGCCGTCGTGGTGATCATGAGGGTGCGCGGATGAAGTCACGTGGAATGCGGGGGGTCGGCGAAAGAGCAGCTGACGATACGATGCACCCCCGGCGTTATGCCATCACACGCACCGCGAGCGAGCCCCATGCCCTGGATCATCACCAAGTACCTGATCACCGCTGCAGTGGTGGTCGTGGTGTCCGAAGCGGCCAAGCGCAGCGACCGCGCCGGCGCGCTGATCGCATCGTTGCCGCTGGTCACCTTGCTGGCGCTGATCTGGCTGCACGTGGAAAAGCAGCCCAGCGCGAAGATCGCCAACCACGCCTGGTACACCTTCTGGTACGTGCTGCCGACGTTGCCGATGTTCCTGGCGTTTCCGCGCCTGCTGGCGCGCTTCGGCTTCTGGCCGGCGCTGGCGCTCAGTGCACTGCTCACGGTGGTCTGCTTCGGCGTGTTCGCGCTGGCGGTGAAGCCGCTCGGCATCAAGCTGCTGTGAGGCGTGCAGGGTGATCGGTTCCGCCGCGGTCCGCATGCAAGAAGGCACCGTGCGGAAACCCGCCCGGTGCCTCGATGACGCGGCGCCGACGCCTGGCGGCCTGGTTCAGATGTCGAAGCCGACGCCCACCAGTGCCATCGTCTCACCGCTGTTGGGGTCATGCAGTCCGCCGTTGGAGATGTGGCGGATGGCAAAGCTCACGTGCCTGAACTGCAGGCCCAGCGTGCTGACGAACTGGTAGTGGCTGGAAAGCGCCTGGGTGGTGTGATTGGTGCCGGCGAGCTGGAAGCTGAAGAACAGCGGGTGGTACCACGCACTCTCATCACGTGTGCGCAACCGCGCGCCCGCGGCCACCAGTGCCACGGAGGGGCGGGTGGTTTTCTCGTATGGCCTGCTCAGCTCGCGGCCGTCGATCCAGCCGGCCGACACGTCCGGCGACCAGGTGTAGCGGCTGTTGCCGATCGGGCGCGGCGCGAACACGGCCTCGACGAAGGCGGCGTTGGTGCCGTACGAATCCATGTAACTGCGGCCGCCCTGCACTTCGACGTGGGTGGCGGCCTGGGACAGCACCGGGAGCGCAAGCAGGGCGAGCGCAGCGGCGAGACGGTGGCAGGGGAGAGATCGCACGATCGGGGTTCCTTGTCGTTGTTCGTGTTACTACACCCACTAGTTTAATAAAGGATCGTGCAGCGGCAGTGAACAATCGTGCGCTTTATGGCACGACAGTGCGTCCGTCTGCGGCAACAAAAAAAGGCCCGGGCGATCGCTCGCCCGGGCCGGTGCGTTACCGACGGTTGCCGCGGTTCAGCGTGCGCCCGGCGACGGCGCAGGTCCGAGACTGGCCTCATCCAGATCCAGCGCCTTCGCCGGCAACTGGCGGCCCTGCGGATGCGCCTTCAACAGCTCCGCGCCGAACTGGCCGGCATCGCCGACCACCACCACATGCCGCCCCGATGCGCCCAGATGCGCCTGCGCGTACTGCTGGATCTGGGTCGGCGTCACCGCCTGCACTCGTTCGATGTAGCGGCCGATGTCGGCCAGGTCCACGCCGTAGACCGCCAGCTCACCGACCTGGCCGGCCAGCCCGGCGGTGGTCTCCAGGCTGCGGCCGTAGCTGCCGACCAGCGTGGCCTTGCGCGCCGCCAGCTCGTCGGCCCCCACCGGCTCGCTGCCAAGGCGATCGAACTCACCCTGCATCAGCGCGACCACCTGCGTGGCCGAGGGGTTCTTGGTCTGCGCCGAGGCCAGCCACAGGCCTCCGTCGCGACGCGGGTCGAAGCTGCTGCTGGCGCCGTAGGACAGCCCGCGCTTGATCCGGATTTCCTCATTCAGCCGCGCCGAATACGAGCCGCCCAGCACGGCGTCGGCGACGGTGCCGACATAGAAACCCTCGGCGCTGCGTGCCGGTGCGGCGTGCGCGGCGACCACGCCGGCCTGGCCGGCACCGGGCTGGTCGATCACCAGCAGTTCCGGCAGCGAACTGTCTCCCTTGGCGGCAGGCGCGCGCGGCAGCGATGCGGTCGGTGCCTGCCAGTCGCCGAAGCTTGCCTTGGCCAGCGCCACGGCCTGTTCCGGCGTCACGTCGCCGGCAAGCACCAGGATGGCGTTGTCGGGGCGGTACAGCGTGCGATGCAGCGCGACAACGTCGTCACGGGTCATTCGTCCGAGCGAGGCCGGCGTGCCGCTGCGCGAGTGGCCGTAGGCGCCCTCGCCGAACACCGCGCGGCTGGACACCAGCGACGCCAGTGCGGTCGGGCGACTGAGCATCAGCTGCAGGTCGCCCAGCGCCTGCGTTCGCGCGCGGGCGACTTCGGCCTCGGCGAAAGCCGGTCGGCGCACCACGTCGGCCAGCAGGGCCAGCGCCTCGGCCACGCGTGGCGTGGTGACGGTGATGCCGACCCCGCTCTCATCCCATCCGGCCGAGGCATCGAGGGTGCCGCCCAGCGCCTCGGCCGCGGCAGCGATCTCGGGTGCGGTCCGGCCGGCGGCGCCCTTGGTCAGCAGATTGGCGGTGAGGCTGGCGAGCCCGGCCTTGCCGGCAGGATCCATTTCGCCGCCGCGGCGAATCAGCAGCTGCGCGGTGACCAGCGGCAACCCGGCGCGACGCACGCTGACCACCCGCAGGCCGTTGGCCAGCGTCTGGCTGGACGGTGTGGGCACGTTCAACCGCGGCGCCTCGGTGGGCGCGGGCGGGGTCTGCGGAAAGGTCGCGGCGATGCCGGACGTGCTGGCGACGGCGAGGCAGCCCGCGATCAGCGCAGCGAGCGGAAGGCGGTGGATGGATCGGCTCATGGGGTTGCTCCCTGGCGGGCCGCCGGCACACCCTGGGGCTGCGGCAGGTGGTCGATGGTGACGCTGTGCGCGCCGGTGACGTGCTCACGCAGCACCCGCTGCACGTCGGCGGCGCTGACCTTCTGCAGTGCCGCCAGGTCGCTGTTCACGTGCGACGGATTGCCCTCGATCAGCGTGGCTTGGCCGAGTGCGAACGCCAGCCCCATCGGCGTCTGGCGCTGCTTGAGCTGGCCGGTGAGCAGCTGGGTCTTCACTTTGGCCAGCTCCTTCTCCGGAATCGGCTGAGTGGCGAGCCGGTCGAGCTCGGCACGCAGCAGCTTTTCCGCCTCGGCCGGGGTGTGGCCGTTGGCGAGGATGGCGTACACGGTGAACAGCCCGGGGCCCACGCGCGCGTCGGCGTCGGCGCCGACCTGCTGCGCTACCTGTCCGCGATAGACCAGTGACTGGTACAGGCGCGACGAGTCGCCCTGCGACAGCAGCGCGGCCGCCACCTGCAGCGGGATCGTGTCGGCCGACGGCGCCGGCGGGATCAGCCAGGTCATCGCGATGCCCGGCAACGGTGCGGTGGGGCTGGTCTCGGTGTAGCGCTTGTCTTGCGTGCGAGCGGGCTCGGTCGCGGTCACCTGCGGCACCGGCGTGGCCGGCTTGGGGATCCAGCCGAAGTACGCGTCGACCCAGCCATCGAGCGCCTTCGGATCGAAATCGCCGGCCACGATCAGGGTGGCGTTGTCGGGACGGTAGAAAGTGCGGTGGAAGTCGATCACGTCCTGCAGCGAGGCGGCGTCCAGATCCTCGATGCTGCCGATGGTCGGGCGACGGTAGGGATGCTGCGTGAACGAGTGCGGGTCGATCGCATTGAAGAGCTTGCCGTATGGATTGGCCAGCACACTCTGGCGGTACTCCTCCTGCACCACGGCGCGCTCGGACTTGAAGTTGCCCTCGTCCACGTTGAGGTTGGACAGCCGCTCGGCCTCGGCCCAGAGCAGCGTGCGCAGGTAGTTCGCCGGCACCACCTCGTAGTAGTTGGTGACGTCGTCGCCGGTCGAAGCATTGTTGGCCCCACCCACGTCCTCGGTGAGCCGGTCCATCTGCTCGGAGTGCATGTGCTTGGTGCTCTTGAACATCAGGTGCTCGAACAGGTGCGCGAAGCCGGAGCGTCCGGCCGGGTCATCCTTTGAACCCACGTGGTACCAGACCTGCACCGTGACGGTGGGGCTCGCGTGGTCCTCCACGCTGAGCACCTGCAGGCCGTTGGGCAGCGTGCGCTCGCGGTAGTGGATGGGTGGCACGGCGAGCTCGGGGCCGGCGGCGGCCGCCGCCGGCGGCGCGAGTGTCGCGGCGGCGAGCAGCGTGAGCGAGGCGAGCCGGACGGCGACCCGCAGGGGATGGCGCATGGTGCTACTCCTTCCTGGACGATCCGCCGACGATAGCAAGCGCGACGGCGCCGTCGATCCGTGACTTCTGGCCCATCGGCGTCACTTCGCTGGTCACCCGCGCATGCGAAGCTTCGCCCTCCCGCTGCCTGCCCCCGGAACGCCATGCGCCCCGCTTCCGAATCACTCACCCAGGGCCCGATCGCCCGCACCCTGCTGCTGTTTGCGCTGCCGATCCTGGGCAGCACGGTGCTGCAGTCGCTCAACGCCTCGGTCAATGCGATGTGGATCGGCCACTACCTGGGCGAAGCGGCCCTCACCGCCACCAGCAATGCCACGCTGATCCTGTTCCTGCTGCTGTCGGCCGTGTTTGGCGTGAGCATGGCCTCGACGATCCTGGTCGGGCAAAGCCTGGGTGCAAAGGACGTGGCCGAGGCGCGGCGCGTGGTCGGCACCGGCACCGGCTTCTTCGTTGCCGTCTCGCTGGCGGTGGCGGTCGCCGGCTGGTTCGGCACGGCGGGCATGCTGCGCCTGCTGGGCACGCCCGCCGACGCGTTGCCGTACGCGGTGGCTTATCTGCGCATCATCTTCGTGGCGCTGCCGTCGATGTACTTCTACAGCTTCCTGATGATGACGCTGCGCGGCGCCGGCGACTCGAAGACGCCGTTCCTGTTCATGGGCCTGTCGGTGGTGCTGGACATCGGCCTGAACCCGCTGCTGATGTTCGGCTGGGGGCCGTTCCCGAAGCTCGGCATCGCCGGCTCGGCCACTGCCACGCTGATCGCCCAGACCGTGGCGCTGGTGGCACTGCTGCTCACGCTGTACCGACGAGGGCACTTCCTGTGGATCGGTCGACGCGACATCGCGCTGTTGAAGCCCGACATCGCGATCCTGCGTGCGCTGGTGGTCAAGGGCCTGCCGATGGGGCTGCAGATGATCGTGATCTCCTCGTCGGCGATCGTGATGATGCGGCTGGTCAACGCCTACGGCTCCCAGACCGTCGCCGCCTACGGTGCGGCGAGCCAGCTGTGGACCTACGTGCAGATGCCGGCGATGGCGATCGGCGCGGCAGTCTCTTCCATGGCGGCGCAGAACGTGGGCGCGCGGCTTTGGCAGCGGGTGGACCGGATCGCGTGGATCGGCGTGGCGTACAACTTCCTGCTCGGCGGCACGCTGATCGCGTTGATCTACCTGTTCAACCGCGCCGCGCTGAACCTGTTCCTGCCCGGCGACGGCGTGGCGCTGGAGCTGGCGCAGCACCTCAATGCCATAGCCGTGTGGTCGTTCCTGTTCTTCGGCGTGACCTTCGTGATGTTCGGCGTGGTCCGCTCCACTGGCGCGGTCTGGCCGCCGCTGGTGATCCTGCTGATCACGCTGTGGCTCATCCGCCCGCCGTTTGCGTTGGCGTTGCAGGAGCGATTCGGGGCCGACGCGATCTGGTGGAGCTTCCCGCTCGGCTCGCTCATCTCCATGCTGCTGGCGATCGCCTACTACCGCTACGGCGGCTGGCGCAAAGCCCGCATGCTGACGCTGGCGCAAACGGCGCAGGCGCCCACCACGGGGCAGGGTGTACCGGCGACCGCCGAGGGCGAAATCGCCGGCTGACCCGGCGGCTCAGCCCGCGCTCGGGTGCGGACGAAGAGCCTTCAGCCGCCGCTTCTCGGCGCGCCGCGCCTTGCGCGCCGCCTTTCGGAGCTTGCGGTCGTGGTTCCATAGGTAGATTGCCGGTGTGCTCAGCAGGGTCAGCATCTGCGACACCAGCAGTCCGCCGACGATGGCGATCCCCAGGGGCTGGCGCATCTCCGAGCCGATGCCGAAACCGATCGCCAGCGGCAGCGCCGCGCCCATCGCCACCAGCGTGGTCATGGTGATCGGGCGGAAGCGCACCAGCGCCGCCTCGCGGATCGCCTCGGGCGGGCTCAGGCCGCGTTCGCGCTCGGCCACCAGGGCGAAGTCGACCATCAGGATGGCGTTCTTCTTGACGATGCCGATCAGCATCAGGATCGCGATGATCGCCATCAGCGAGAGCTGCGTCTGGGTCACCAGCATGGCCAGGAACGCGCCGGCACCGGCGGCCGGCAGGGTGGAGAGGATCGTCAGCGGGTGGCCCAGGCTCTCGTAGAGAATGCCCAGCACGATGTACATCGCCACGATCGATGCCAGCAGCAGGATCATGCCGTTGTTCTGCGCCTGCTGAAGCCGCTGATTGTTGCCGGTGAACTCCACCTGCACGCCGTCGGGAAGGTGCACCGCGTAGGCGGCCTGGTTGACCAGCGCAATGCCGCGATCCTGGGTCACGTCCTTGGCCAGGTTGTAGCTGATCGTCGCCGCTTCCATCTGGTTGTGGTGGCGGATGCGCGACGGGGCGATGTTCGGCTCGATCCGCGCCAGCGCCGACAGCGGCACCATCTGGCCCTGGCTGTTGCGCACGCGGATGTTGAGCAGCGCGCCCGGGCTCAGTTCTTCGGCCGAGTCGGAAGTGAGGATCACGCGGTACTGGTTGATGTCCGAATAGATCACCGACACCTGGTTCTGCCCGAACGCGTTGTACAGCGCCGAGTCGATGGTGCCCACGCCCACGTGCAGCCGGCCGGCGGCTTCGCGGTCGATCTTCAGCATCTGCTGCTTGCCGGCCTGGTCGAACTGGCTGCCGACGTCGCGGAACTCCTTGATGGTGCGCATCTGGCGAACCATGTTCAGCACCCACGGCTGCAGGTCTTCGCCGTTGGAGCTGATCAGCTGGAACTCGTACTGGCCGCCGTTGCCGCCGCTGCCGCCGCCGCCCAGGAACTGCGAGGCGCTGACCGACACCTCCACGTCCGGCAGCGCGTTGTATTGCTTGGACAGCCGCTCGATGACGGTCTTGATGCCCTCCTCGCGCATGCCCGGACCATGGCCGCGCGGCTTGAGGTCGACGAACATCTGCGCCGAGTTGCCGACCGCGCCGCCGAAACCGTTGCCGCCGAGCATGGTGAGCTGGTCGAGCACCGCCGGATCCTTCTGCATGATCTGGCTGACCTCGCGCGCACGCTCGGTAAGCAGCGCGGGCGAAATGTTGGCGTCGGCGCTGATCTCCACCTGCAGCTGGCCGGTGTCCTCGTCGGGCATGAAGGTGCCGCCGGCGGTCTTGACCACTGCCACCGCCAGCACGCCGGTCAGCACCAGCAGCAGCAGCGGCTGCCAGCGCATGATGCGGCGATGGCGCATCGCCCAGTCCAGGGCCCGCTCGTAGCGCGCGAGGATGGCGCGGTCGAACCGCTCCACCGCCGCCTCGATGCGTCCCGGCGGCTTGGGTGGCACCGGCTCGTGCTTGAGCAGACGACCGCACAACGCCGGCGTGAGGGTGAGCGACACCACCGCCGAGATCACCACCGCTGCGGTGAGCGTGACGGAGAATTCGCGCAGCAGCATCACCAGCATGTTGTTGCCGAACAGCAGCGGGGCGAATACCGCCACCAGCGAGAGGGTGATCGAGACCACGGTAAAGCCGATCTCGCGCACGCCCTTGAGCGAGGCTTCCAGCGGGGTGTCGCCGTGCTCCATGTGGCGCACGATGTTCTCGATCACCACGATCGCGTCGTCCACCACGAAGCCGATGCACAGCACCAGCGCCACCAGCGACAGCGTGTTGAGCGTGTAGCCCAGCGCCCACATCGCCACGAACGCGCCGGCCAGCGACAGCGGCACGCTGAGCATGGCGATCAGCGTCGGGCGCACGCGGCGCAGGAACACCAGCATCACCAGCGCCACCATCGCGATGGAGATCAGCAGTGCCACTTCCACCTCGTGCAGCGCCGACTTGGTGGTCTGGGTCAGGTCGAACACCGGCGTGATGGTGACGTCGGCCGGCAACGCGCCGCGCAGCTGCGGCAGCTTGGCGCGGATCGCCTCCACCGTGGCCACCGCGTTGGCCTCCGGCCGCTTGCTGATCTGCATGCCCACGGTGGTCATGTTGTTGAACCACGCGCCCTGGTACTTGTCCTGCTGGCCGCCATACACCTTCGCCACGTCGGACAGGCGCACCGGCGTGCCGTTCTTGTTCGCGATCAGCAGCCGTGCGAACTCTTCCGGCTCGTGCAGCGCGTCGTTGGCGAACACCGTCATCTGGCTGCGGCCATTGCTCAACGTGCCCTGCGGCGACGTCACGTTGGCGGCGCGCAGGGCGTTGCTGACGTCCGTCGGCGTGAGGCCCTTGGCGGCCAGTGAAGCGTTGTCGAGCTCGATCCGCACCGCATGCGGGGTGCCGCCGAACACCTGTACCTGGGCCACCCCGGGGATCTGCGACACCGCGGGCTTGAGCAGGGTGTCGGTGAGGTCGAACAATTTGTCCTGCGGCAGCCCGGTCGAGGTGAGCGTGATGAACAGGATCGGGATGCTGGCGGTGTCGAACTTGAAGTACTGAGGCGGCGCCGGCATGCCGCTGGGCAGGTCCGGCGCGGCGGCGTTGATGGCCGCCTGCACGTCGCGTGCCGCCTTGTCGGCGCTGCGATCAAAGGTGAAGCGCACCATCACCGAGGCCGACCCCTCGCTGGCGTTGCCGTACATCTCGTCGACCCCGGGAATGCGTCCGAGGTGGCGCTCCAGTGGCGCCAGCACGGTGCTGGCCATGGTCTGCGCGCTTGCGCCGGGCTGTTGGGCGATCACGTAGACGCCCGGGAACTCAAGCGACGGCAGCGCCGCCACGCCCAGCAGCAGGTAGGCACAGATGCCCGCCAGTACCAGCCCCACGGCGAGCAGGGAGGTACCGACCGGGCGGCGGATCATCGGGGCAAAGATATTCATGGCGCTTCCGTGGGCCGCTGGCAGCGCGGCCGGCCGGCGCGAAGTTGCGCAAGCCTCTCGGACAGGGCCCGGGCCGCAGGGTTCAGAGTGTGGGACATGCGCGCTTTATGCCCGCTGTCCCCGCACAGTGTATGTGCCTGAAGTCCCCACCGTGTCGAAAGGCAGGGGCCGCTGCGGAACCGGCCGGCGGGTGCTCCGGCTCATCGCGGCCCCGGCAGCACGCCATCGCCCAGGTGGCCGATGGCGTGCACGCCGCGCAGCGGGCTCGCGCTGGGAACCGCTGTCGGCCCGCCGTCCGCCCCGCCTTGCGCGCGGTTCTGGCTCAGGAGCGTGGGCGATAGCGCAACGTCAGGTACCAGCTGCGGCCTGGCTGGTTGAAGTAGTAGACGGTTTCGTAGCGTCGATCGAACGCGTTCGCCAGTCTCCCCTCCAGCGCCCAGCCCGGCGCGAACGCATAGCTGCCGCGCAGGTCGAGCGTGGCGTAGCCGCCCAGGCGATGCACGTTGGCGACGTCGTCATAGCGCGCGCCGGCCGTGTTCCAGGTGGCGCCGGCGGTGAAATCGCCGAAGCGGCGGTCGAGATCGATCCGCACCGTGCGCTCGGGTCGCCGCGGCAGCCAGTGGCCATCATTGGGTCCGCCGTCGTCGTTGCGCGGCTGCTGCCAGGTCAGGTAGCCCTGCCAGCGCCAGCCGGCGAGCGTGCCGCCCAGCTGGCCCTCGACGCCGCGGATGCGTGCGTGGCTGATGTTGAGCGGGAAGTAGTTGCTGTCCAGCGCAATCAGCTCGCTGATACGCGTCTGGTACGCGTTCACGGCCCAGTTCCAGCCGTCGCCCTGCTGGGTCAGGCCCAGTTCGGCGCTGCGCGAGGTTTCCGGTTTCAGGTCCGGGTTGCCGCTGCCGTAGGGGTAGTACAGATCGTTGAAGGTGGGCGCATGGAAGGCGCTGCCGTAGCTGGCCGACAGCCGCAGCCCGTGATCGAGCCGGTAGCCCCAGGCGGCGGCGCCGGTGTCGTGGTTGCCGAACTGGCCGTTGTGGTCGTGGCGCGCGGACAGCTGCAGCTCGTTGTGGCCGAACGTGCCTTGGTATTGGGCAAAGATGCCGGTGTCCTGGCGCGTGCTGGCGAGGTAGCCGGTGTCGCTGGACAGATGCTCTTGCTGGTAGTCGGCGCCCAGCGTGAGCAACTGGTTGTCGGCGACGCTGAAATCGTTCTGCCATGACGCCTGGTTGCGGCGCGAATCGGAGTAGCGCAGATAGACGCCGTCGTTGTAGGTGGTGGCCTTGTCCAAGTTCTGGCCCGCGCCCACGGTCACCTGCCAGAACGACAGCGGCCGGAAGCTCAGGCGTGCGCCGGCCACCTGCTGCACATTGAGCGCCTGGTTGCCGTAGGGCGCGCCGTCGAACTCGACGTAGTTGCGGCTGCGCAGCCAGGTGCCGGCCAGTTCCGTGCCGCCGTCCCAGCGGTAGCCGACGTTGGCCAGGGCGTTGTAGTTGCGGTAGGCATCCTTGTCCGGCTCGTTGGCGAAACAGCCGGCGAACACGGTGCCGGCGCCGTCGCGACAGGCGTTGATGCCGCGGGTGTACTGCCCGCCCAGGCTGAGGTTGTACCAGGCGTGCCGATCGCCGCCGGACAGGCCGACCTGACCGCCTGCGGTGCCGCGGCTGCCGGCTGTCACGGCCAGTGACGGGGCGAGCCCGCCATCTGTCTGGCCATGCCGGGTGAACACCTGGATCACTCCGCCGATCGCGTCGGCCCCGTACAGGCTCGACCGCGGCCCGCGTACCACCTCGATCCGCTCGATCTGCTCCACCGGAATCTGCTCGAACGCCGCCAGCCCCGCGCTCACCGTGCCCACGCGCACGCCGTCCACCAGCAGCAGCGTGTGCGAGGAGTTGGTGCCGCGCAGGAACAGCGAGGTCTGCTCGCCCATGCCGCCGGACTGCGCGAAGGTGACGCCGGGCAAGCCGGTCAGAACGTCCATCAGCGAAGTCGGCTGCAGCCGCTCGATGTCCGCCCGCGTGATCACGCTCACCGACGAGAGCGCGTCGTCCACGGTGATCGCGGTGCGCGTGGCGGTGACAATCACCGGATCCATCGGCGCGCCATCGGTCTGCTGGGCGCTGGCGTCACGCACGCTCGGGCCAATGAGCGCGAACGCCACGGCGGTCGCCAAGAAAATCCTGTTCATTGCTGTATTCCTTCGCCGTGCACCCGCGCGCGGCTCAACAAGGGAGTGAGCTGGCAGGACATCGTGGGGAGCAAACGCACGGCCGCGGATGCGCGGCAGAGCCACGATCCGTACCGCAGCCTCGCCCACCGCGAGCCGCCAGGACAGTCGAATCGGGCCGGTCTCCGGGCTTGCGAGCGACACGCGGCGCACCGCGCGTACCGGACCACGCCTTCCCATGCCTGCGGCACAGTGGCTTGTGTGACCCGGCGAATTCACTCGCCTACCGTTGCGGGGGCAGCGCCGGACTGGTTGCGCGCGAACGCGCGACGCACCGGCTTCCCGTTTCATCCCTCGCCATGAAGCAGCAGGGACACCCAAAACAGCGCGCACGCTACCGTCGACATGCTCCGGGCGCAAGCGGTTCAGTGGCTGATCGTTTCGCTCTCCGCCACAAACGGCCGGCAGGCGGCCGACTGTCGTGGGAATGGCATGAGGGCGAGCTGTTCCTCCCAGAGGCCTCGCAAGAACATAAAGTTTTTGTTGACGCAAGCTTTTACAACCACTTAAGGTCGGGAGTAAGTCACGTCTCGTCACGCTCGTGGGGCAAGGGCACGTGCAATGAAGGGGCGCTTTCGCAGGGTCCTCGACGATGTGACTTGAAGTTCGGCGCGGCCTCCACGGTGCGTCTTTCGGCCTTCCGGCCATTTTGGGGAGAGTCCTTCTAATGAGTAATCGCAATCAGAGCCGCGCGATGCGGCTGCGTCACACCGCACTGGCTATCGCGCTCGGCATGAGTCTCACTGGCGTAGCGATGGCACAGTCGCGATCGGCCGGTACCATCTTCGGCAACGCTGAAGCCGGGGCCCAGGTCACCATCAAGAGCAAGGACACGGGCCTGACCCGCACCGTGACGGCCGATGCCTCCGGTCGCTATGCCGTGTCGGAACTTCCGATCGGCACCTATGTGGTCAACACCACGCAGGGCACGCGCGACAACGTCCAGGTCGGCGTTGGCGGCACCGAGGTCGACTTCGTGGCCACTGACCTCGGTCAGGTCACCGTATCGGCGAACTCCCTGCCCGCAATCGACGTGAGCTCGGTCGATACCAGCGTCAATCTTTCCTCGACCGTGCTCAACCAAGTGCCGATCGCACGCGACGTGACGCAGGCTGCCGTGCTGGCGCCGACCGTGATCAAGGGCGACTCACGCTACGGCAACTCGGTATCCTTCGGTGGATCGGCTGCGTCCGAAAACGCGTACTTCATTAACGGCTATCCGGTCACCAACTCGCTGACCAACATCGGCTCCACGACCCTCCCGTTCGACGCCATCGCTTCCGAGCAGGTGATCACGGGCGGCTACAGCGCCCGCTACGGTCGTTCGACCGGTGGCGTGATCAACGTGGTGACCAAGTCGGGCACCAACGAGTGGAAGTTTGGCGGGCTCGTTACCTGGACACCTGACAGCCTGCGCGCCAGCCGCAAGGACATTTATCGTCCGACCGATACAGGCCTGGCTTCGGCCGGTGAGCTCTATCGCGACTACAGCAGCTACACCAACAACGACTTTACCTACGGTGTATATGCCAGCGGTCCGCTGATCAAGGATCGCCTGTTCATCTACGCGTCGGCCGAGTTCGACAAGCAGGCCATCGAGTCTAACGGCATTGAAACCGCCAACCCGGACACCTCGTTTGCCACCGATCACTACACGTCGCCGCGCTGGCTGACCAAGATCGACTGGAACATCAACGACAGCAACATCCTTGAGCTGACCGCGATTTCCGACAAGACGTCGCAGACCAACTCGCTGTACAGCTACAACTACGCCGACCGCACCCACGGTACCGAGAAGGTCGGTGGCTATGGCTACAAGGACGGCGGCGAGACCTACATCGGCAAGTACACCACGTATTTGACTGACGACATTACGCTGAGCGCCCAGTACGGGCGTCAGGAAGTCGGCCACTACTCCGCGCCGTTGGGCTATGACCCAAGCCAGGTGTACGTGCGTGACGACCGTCCGGTCGGCGCTGCCGATATCATTACCGGCAATCAGCCGTATCTGACGATCAACAACCCTGACGCCAACGACAAGACCGACGGTTACCGGATCGACTTGGAGTGGCGCCTCGGTGACCACGATCTGAGTGCCGGCTATGACGTCTCCAACGCAGAGTCTTTGGCCGGGAGCAACACCTCCGGCCCCGGCTACGCCTGGTTCTATGCGCACACCGACGCCGGTGACATTCCGCAGAGCGGCGGCCTTACCACGACGCCGAACAGCGACTACGTTTACCGCTACGTGCAGGCGAACGGCGGCAGCTTCAAGGTCGAGCAGAAAGCTTACTATGTGCAGGATCGCTGGCAGGTTACCGATCGCTGGTTGCTCTCGCTTGGCCTGCGAAATGACGGGTTCAAGAACTACAACTCCGACGGCATCGAGTACGTCAGCCAGAAGAACCAGTGGGCGCCGCGTCTGGGCGTGAGCTGGGACGTGAACGGTGACTCGTCTCTGAAGATCTACGCCAACGCCGGCCGCTACTTCCTCGCGCTGCCGAACAACGTGGCTGTGCGCGGTGCAGCGGGTTCCACGCTCACCAACGAATACTTCACCTACACCAGCGTCGACCCGGTAACAGGTGTGCCGCAGGGTCTGACCGCGCTGGGCAATGGTCCGTACTCGTCCAACAACGAGTTCGGCCAGGCTCCTGATCCGAAGACCGTGGCTGCAACGAACCTGAAGTCGCACTACCAGGACGAATATATCGTCGGCATGCAGCAGCAGCTGGGTTCGAGCTGGAACTGGGGCGCACGACTGCAGTACCGCGACCTGAAGTCTGCCATCGACGACGTTTGCGATAACCGCCCGGTGCTGGAGTACATGGCGGCCAACAACATCGCCGTGGACCCGAACTACAGCTACTCGCCGGATTGCCGCCTGTTCAACCCCGGCGCCGACAATACGCTGCTGCTGGATATCCCGGATGCGGCGGGCAGCACCGATCTGGTGGCCGTGCCGTACACCAAGGAAAACACCGGCATGTACCTGAAGCGCCGGTACCTGGGTCTCGAGGTCTTCCTCGAGCACCCGTTCGACGGCACCTGGTACGGCAAGGTCGACTACGTGCTTTCGCACAACTGGGGCAATGCCGAAGGCCAGCTCGATTCGGACATCGGCCAGCAGGACGTCTCGCAGACCGTGCTGTTCGACCACCGGGAGCTGATGGCGTACGGCGGTGGCGATCTGCCGAATGATCGTCGCCACGTGCTGAAGGCATACGGCTTCTATCAGGTGACCCCGGAGTGGCGCGTCGGCTCCACCCTGATCGCCCAGACCGGTCGCCCGAAGAGCTGCCTCGGTTACAACCCCGAGGGTAGCGAGTTCTTCTACAACTACCTCGACTACGGTCGTTACTACCACTACTGCGACGGCAAGGCCGTGCCGCGTGGGTCGGCCGGTCGCCTGCCGACGGACGTCACGCTCGGTCTCAACGTCGGCTACGTGCCGCGCTGGGCGCCGGGTCTGGACATCCAGCTCGACGTACTGAACGTGTTCGACAAGCAGGTTGCGCAGAACGTGGAAGAGCGTGGCGAAAACGGTGGCCAGGGCGTGATTGCGAGCAATCGCTATCAGGTCATCAGCTACGACGCACCGCGTTCGTTCCGCCTGACCGCGCGGTACGACTTCTCGCTGTAAACGTTGGTTGAGACGGGCGGACCTGCTCCGTCCGTCTTATCCTCCCCATTTGGGCCGCCGATCTGGCGGCCCATTTTTTTGCCGCCAGGCCTCCAGAGAGCTCTTCCTGCCAAGAACCACGCTCTCCATCTATTCAAAGAAGCAACGTGCTGTCGCGCTCGGCGGCGCTCAATCCGTATGCAGCTCGGCGACGAAGTCGTAGATGTCGCCGCGGTACCACGAGCTGGTGAATTCCACCACGCGGCCGTCGTCGAGAAAGCTTCGCCGTTCGATGCTCAGGCCGGCGCTGTTGGTCGCCACGTGCAGCAGGCGGGCGTGCTGGGCGTTGAGCAGCACCGCGCGCAGCCGCTGCAGTGCGCGGCGGGGGCGGAAGCCGCGAAGTTCGAGGGCTTCGTAAAGCGAATCCTCCACCAGCGCAGGGTCCGGCAACAGAGCGGCGGGCACCACGCTGCGCTCGATCGCCAGCGGCTCGTCGCCGGCGTAGCGCACCCGATGCAGCCGCACCACCGCCGCTCCGGGCGAGAGGCTCATCGCCATCGACTCTTCCGGCGAGACTTCGCCGATGCCCCGCTCGAAGAATTCCGAGCGCGGATTGAGGCCGCGCGCGCGCAGATCCTCGGTGAAGCTGGTCAGTCGCGACATCGGCTTGATGATGCGTTCGGCCACGAACGTGCCGGCGCCATGCCGCTGCGTCAGCAGGCCTTCCTCGACCAGCCCGGCGATCGCCTTGCGCACGGTGACCCGGGACAGCTCCAGCGCGCTCGCCAGGTCGCGCTCGCTCGGCAGCGCGTGCCCCGGTTCGATATCGCGGTGTTCCACCACCGTGCGAATGGCCTGGCGCAGGCGCAGGTACGCAAGCGGCTGGCGCGAGCCCGGGTCGCGGCACAGCCGGCGGTATTCTTTGGCGAGGACGGTTTCCATGCCACGACCATACCAATTTCGAACCAATGGCCGCAAGCCGCGCTGCAACCAACAGGCCAGTTGTCCCTGACTAAGCCGGGCTGGCTGGAACATCAGCGTTGCAAACGAATACATCGCAGGTGTTGTCCATTCCGAAGCGCCCGGTCTGGTGCGTTCTGGTATGAAACTGGTAGCATCAATGGCATCGTTGAAGGCCGGGCATGAAACCCGCGCGTGCGACCCCTTCCCTGCAGGCATGAGGTATCCGCTGTGAGCTCTTCCAATCCACAGGTCCACGCGTTCGACCTGGTGATCTTCGGCGGCACCGGCGACCTCGCCGCACGCAAGTTGCTCCCGGCCATGTTCCATCGGTTCCTGGACGGCCAGCTCCCCGACAGCAGCCGGATCATCGGCATTGCCCGCGAGTCGACCGACGACGAGGGGTACCGGGCGCAGATGCGCAAGGCACTCAGCGAGGGGCACGCGCCGGATCCCCAGCAGCTGGAGGCGTTCCTGCAGCTGGTGCATTACCGCCCGCTGGACGCACGCAAGGACGCCGGCTGGGACGACTTTGCCGCGATGGTGGGCGAGCGCCCGGACAACGTGCGCGTGTTCTACCTCTCGACCTCGCCCGATCTGTTCATCGACATCTGCACCCGGCTGGGCCACTACGGCCTCAACCGGGGTGAAGCGCGAGTGGTGCTGGAGAAGCCGATCGGCCGCGACCTGGAGAGCGCCAACCAGATCAACGACGCCGTCGGCCAGGTCTTCAGCGAGTCGCAGACGTACCGGATCGACCACTATCTCGGCAAGGAGACGGTGCAGAACCTGCTGGCGCTGCGCTTCGGCAACGCCCTGTTCGAGCCGCTGTGGAACGCGGCGCACATCGACCACGTGCAGATCACCGTGGCCGAGACACTTGGCGTGGGCAACCGTGCCGCGTACTACAGCCGCGCCGGCGCACTGCGCGACATGGTGCAGAACCACATGCTGCAGCTGGTGTGCATGGTGGCTATGGAGCCGCCGTCATCGCTCTCGCCGGACGCCGTGCGCGACGAGAAGCTCAAGGTGCTGCGTTCGCTCAAGCCGATCGACGAATCGAACGCCGCCCAGCTCACCGTGCGCGGCCAGTATCGTGCCGGCGCAGCCGACGGGCAGAGCGTGCCCGGCTATCTGGACGAGCTCGAGGGCGGCAAGAGCCATACCGAAACCTTTGTGGCGCTCAAGACGGAAATCGCCAACTGGCGCTGGGCCGGCGTGCCGTTCTACCTGCGCACCGGCAAGCGTCTGCCCGAGCGCGTCTCGGAGATCGTGGTGGCATTCAAGGCCGTGCCGCACTCCATCTTCGATCCGTCCGCCGGCGCACTGGCGCACAACCGGCTGGTGCTGCGGCTGCAGCCGGACGAGGGCGTCAAGCTGTGGCTGACCATCAAGCACCCCGGCCCGGGCGGCCTGCGCCTGCGCCACGTGCCGCTGGACATGAGTTTTGCCGAAGCCTTCGGCGTGTCGCAGCCCGATGCCTACGAGCGCCTGCTGCTGGACGTGGTGCGCGGCAACCCCACGCTGTTCATGCGCCGCGACGAAGTGGAAGCGGCATGGCGCTGGGCCGATCCGATCCTCGAGGCGTGGTCCGCCAGCGGCGAGGCGCCCAAGCCATACACCGCCGGCACCTGGGGACCAAGCGCCTCGGTGGCGCTGATCGAGCGCGATGGCCGTACCTGGAACGAGGATGGCGAGTAGCTCCGCCGCGCGGCCGGCACGCAGGGCGGTTCACCCGCCGCTGCCGATGCACAGCCTACGCTGCCGCTCACCCACGCCGCGCGCATCGGCAGCGCCCGCCGCGGCCCCCAGCGCGCTGCCTCACGGACTCCCATGTTGAACCTCGCTACCCACAACTTCACCGACTGCCACGCGCTCGCGGTGGCGCTCGCCGAGCGCCTGGCGCAGCAGCTGCGCGAGGGCATCGCCGCACGCGGCCGGGCCTTGCTGGCAGTGTCCGGCGGCAGCACGCCACAGCATGTCTTTGCCGAGCTGTCGCGCGCGCGACTGGACTGGTCGCGCGTGCAGGTCACGCTGGTGGATGAGCGCTGGGTGCCCGAGAGCCACCCGCGCTCGAACGCACAGCTGGTCAAGTCGCGCCTGCTCTGCAACGAGGCGGCAGCGGCCACCTTCGTGCCCTTGCATGTGGATACGCCGGCGCCGGAGCAGGGCCTGGCCTTGCTGCGTCCGCTGATCGATGCGCTGGCGCTGCCGTTCGACGCCGTGGTGCTGGGCATGGGCGAAGACGGCCACACGGCTTCCTTCTTCCCCGGCGGCGACCGGCTGGCCGAGGTGCTCGATCTGGACGGCGCCGAGCGCGTGCTGCCGATGCGCGCCCCGGGCGCGGGCGAGCCGCGCATCACCTTCAGCCTGCCCACGCTGCTGCAGACGCGGCTGCTGGTGCTGCATATCGAGGGTGAAGCGAAGAAACGCGTGCTGGGCGAGGCGCAGCTCGGCGTCGGTGAGGCCGCGCACTATCCGATCCGGGCGGTGCTGACGCAGCCCCGTGTCCCCTTGTCGATCTACTGGTGCCCCTAGGGCGCCCAGGCGTGCGTGATCGGGCGCTGTCCCGCCACGCGTTACAGGAGTGATGTGATGAGTTCCCTGCACCCCGTCGTCCGCGAAGTGACCGAGCGCCTGCGCGAACGCAGTCGCGACTCGCGCGCGGCCTACCTGGCGAAGATCGCCGCCGCGCGCGGCGACGGCACGCATCGCCAGCACCTGTCGTGCGGCAACCTCGCGCACGGCTTCGCCGCCTGCGGTACCGACGACAAGGCCGCGCTGCGCGCCGGTCGCGCGCCGAACATCGGCATCGTCACCGCCTACAACGACATGCTCTCGGCGCACCAGCCATACGAGCGCTATCCGGAACTGATCCGCCAGATCGCGCGCGCCGCCGGTGCCACCGCGCAGGTGGCCGGCGGCGTGCCGGCGATGTGCGACGGCGTCACCCAGGGCCAGCCGGGCATGGAGCTGAGCCTGTTCTCGCGCGACCTGATCGCGATGGCCACCGCGGTGTCGCTGTCGCACGACATGTTCGACGCCGGCCTGTACCTGGGCATCTGCGACAAGATCGTGCCGGGCCTGCTGATCGGCGCGCTGGCGTTTGGCCATCTGCCTGGCGTGTTCGTGCCCTCCGGCCCAATGCCCAGCGGCATCACCAACGAGGCCAAATCCAAAGTGCGCCAGGCCTATGCCGAGGGCAAGGCCAGCCGCGAGGAACTGCTCGAGGCCGAGGCCGCCGCCTACCATGCACCCGGCACCTGCACTTTCTACGGCACCGCCAATTCCAACCAGATGCTGATGGAGATCATGGGCATGCACCTGCCCGGCGCGAGCTTCGTGGCGCCGGACACGCCGCTGCGCGACGCGCTCACCGCCGCGGCAGTTCATCGCTCGGTGGCGATGAGTGCGCTGGGCGACAGCTACACGCCGGTCGGACACATCGTCGACGAGAAGTCGGTGATCAACGGCGTGATCGGCCTGCACGCCACCGGCGGCTCCACCAATCACCTGCTGCACCTGGTGGCGATGGCCCGCGCGGCCGGCGTGGAACTGCGCTGGGAAGATTTCGATGCGCTGTCCTCGGTGGTGCCGCTGCTGGCGCGCGTGTACCCCAACGGCTACGCCGACGTGAACCAGTTCCACGAGGCCGGCGGCATGGCTTTCCTGATCGACCAGCTGCTGTCGCAGGGCCTGCTGCACGCCGACGTGAAGACGGTCAACGGCACCGGCCTGGACGGCTACGCCCAGGTGCCGGTGCTCGACGCGGTGGGAAAGCTGGCCTGGCAGAAGGTTTCCGGCGAGAGCGGCAACCGCGGCGTGCTGCGCGCGATCAGCGAACCGTTCCGTGCCGACGGCGGCCTGCGCCTGCTCGACGGCAACCTCGGTCGCGGCGTGATCAAGGTGTCCTCGGTGCCCGACGACCGCATGGTGATCGAGGCGCCGGCGATCGTCTTCAACGACCAGGACGAGATCCGCGGCGCCTTCGAGCGTGGCGAGCTCAACCGCGACTTCGTCGCCGTGGTCCGCTTCCAGGGCCCGCGCGCCAACGGCATGCCGGAGCTGCACAAGCTCACGCCCACGCTGGCCCTGCTGCAGGATCGCGGGCATCGCATCGCGCTGCTCACCGACGGGCGCATGTCCGGCGCCTCCGGCCGCGTGCCGGCGGCCATCCACGTCACCCCCGAGGCCGAGGCCGGTGGGGCGCTGGCCAAGCTGCGCGACGGCGACATCATCCTGCTCGACGCGGTGCGCGGCCGGCTGGAGGTGCGCGTCGATGCCGCCGAGTTTGCCGCCCGCCCCAGCGCGACCCTGCCCGATGGCTCGCACCACGTCGGCATGGGCCGCGAGCTGTTCGGCATCTTCCGCCAGAACGCCGCCACTGCTGACCTGGGTGCCGGCGTGCTCTGATCGCCTCGGCCGGGTGCGCCGTCGCTGTCGGACGGATGCGCCCGATCCTCATCGTTTGACGTTTGCCGCCGGGAGCGCCCGGCCGCCGCTGGAGCCCGACGTGACCTCTTCCATCGAACACAAGCAGTCCCAGATCGAGACGACCATGCGCCTCGCCGCGGTGATCCCGGTGGTGATCATCGACGACGTGGCCGCCGCGGTGCCGATGGCACGCGCGCTGGTCGCCGGCGGCACGCCGGCGATCGAGGTGACCCTGCGAACGCCCGCCGCACTCGAGGCCATTCGCGCCATCGCCCAGGAGGTCGAGGGCGCGGTGGTTGGCGTCGGCACCGTGCTGCACGCCGAGCACCTGGCCGCCGCCCGGGCCGCGGGCGCGCGCTTCGCTGTCTCCCCGGGCGTGTCGCCCCGGCTGCTCGATGCCGCCGACGACAGCGACCTGCCGCTGCTGCCCGGTGCCGCCACCGCCAGCGAAGTGATGACCCTGATCGAGCGCGGCTACCGCTTCCTGAAGTTCTTCCCCGCCGTGCCTGCCGGCGGCACCAGGCTGATCGGTGCCTGGGCCAGCCCGCTGCCGCAGGTGACCTTCTGCCCCACCGGCGGCATCACCCTGGGCACAGCGCAGGACTTCCTCGCGTTGCCCAACGTGCTGTGCGTGGGCGGCTCCTGGCTGACTCCCGCCGACAAACTCAAGGCCGGCGACTGGGCCGCCATCGAGCTGCTCGCCCGCGAAGCGGCCGCGCTGAAGGGTTGATCAGACTGCCTGCGGCATGGCGTCCTGCGCGCGGATGCCGCGCAAGGCCGGGCTGCTCAGGCAGCCCAGCGCGATCGCCGTCAGGGCGAGCCCGGAGGCGACGAACAGCGCCGGCAGCGAGATCAGCTTGAGCAGCGCACCGGCGCCAGCCGCGGCCAGCGGCCCGAGGCCGAGGAAGGTGAACATCAGCACGCTCATCGTGCGCCCGAGCATGTTCGGCGCCACCCGACGCTGGATCCAGCTGACCAGGGTGATCTGCACCACGCCGCCGAAGATTCCGGTCAGACCGAGCAGCACGGCGGCAAGCACGGTGGAATGCACCCCGGCCAGCGCCACCAGCGTTACGCCCACTCCCGCGTCGAAGCACAGGATCATGGCGCCCAGGTGGCCGCGAACCCATTGCGCCACCCGACCCGAGGCAAGGCCGCCCAGCAGCATGCCGCCGCCGTTCGCCGCCAGCACGATGCCCAGCGAGGTGGCGCCGTGGTCCAGCCGCGTGTCGGCCAGCACCGGCAGGCCGACCTGGGTCGGGCCGGTGACGAAGATTGAGACCACCGCCGCGTACAGCATGAACGCGCGCAGCGGTGGATCGGCCGCGATGCTGCGCAGCCCGCCCAGCACCTGGCCGAGTACGCCGTGCTGCGCGGGCCCGCGCCGTGCCGCGGCCGGCAGCCGCACCAGCGCCAGCGACACCAGCGAGCAGGCGAAGCTGCCGGCATCGATGGCGAAGGCCCAGCCGAGGCCCCGCGCGTCGGCCAGTCCGACCGTTCCCGGGGACGCATGCGCGCCCGCGCCGATCACCACGCCGGCCAGCGCCGGGCCGACGAACAGGCTGAGCTGGCGCATGCCCATCATGGCGCCGTTGGCCTGCTGCAAGTGCCGCGGCTCGACCACCGACGGCAGCATCGCCGAGCTGGCCGGGTAGGCGAACGCGGTGGCCAGGCCGATCCCCAGCGCCAGCACGTACACCCACGGCATGCTGATCGCGCCGCCGAGCACCATCGCCGCCAGCGCCGCCACCATCGCGGCATTGGCACCGCGCGCCAGCAGCAGCACCGTGCGCGCCGAGAACTGGTCCACCACCGCGCCGCCAATCAGCATGAACACCGCGCGCGGCACCGCCATGGTGGCCAGCACCAGGCCAAGCGCGCCGGGGTCGCCGGTAAGCTTGAGCACCAGCCAGGGCAGGGCGACCAGGGTGAACTGGTCGCCGAACATCGACACCGTGCTGCCGCCGAACAGCAGGCGGAAATTGGCGTTGCGGGAAAGCGCGGGTGGCGACATGGAGTGTCTCGGGGAAAGGGGGGCGACTCAGCCGCCGATGGCGGCGATGTCCCACGCGCGGTGGGCCAGTTGCAGCAGGTGCTGGCGCACGTCGCCGGGCCAGTCGATGGTGAGCTGGTCGAAAGTGGCGCGCTCGCCGCGCCAGAACGCCCGCGACGCCTCCTCGAAGCCGGGCAGGTCGCCGGCCAGCGTGCGCATCGTGCGGTCGGCCGCTTCGCTGGCCTGGCGCGCCTGTTCGGTGGCGCTGCCGGCGCGGCGCGCTTCCTCCACCAGCCGGCGCAGCGTCACCGAGGCACCGCCCGGCTGGCGGCCCAGCCAGTCCCAGTGGCGCGGCAGCAGGGTCACCTCGCGGGCGACCACGCCGAGCTTCGGTCGCCCGGGCCCGCGCGGCGCAGGGGGTTCGGTGGCCGGGCGCAGGCGCTGCAGCACCTCGTCGAGGTTGCCGCGCAGGTCCAGTTCCAGCGGATGGCCGGTGGCGTCGTCGAGGATCAGCGGGGCCGTTGCGCGGCCCTCGTCCATGGCCGCGCGCACGGCGCGGGCCACCTCCTCCGGCGAGCCGGTGGCCAGGCATCGGTGGCCTTCGAAGGCGGTGCAGCGGGTGCTGTCGGCGGGAGTCATGCGCAGTCCGGTGAGCGGGTGCCGCATTTAACCCGGATAAAAATTCGCAGTCAATATCACCCGGGCAAATTAGCCCGCGGTTCAAGCCGTGCGGGGCCCGGGCGCTGGGGCTATCGTTGCGGGCTTTTGCGGACGGACCGCCATGCTCTTCCTGTGCCTGAGCATCCTGTGCAGCGTTCTGGTGTCGGTGTGGCTGAAGCTGGCCCGCCGCTTCGGCCTGGACGTGCCACAGATGGTGGCCTGGAACTACCTGGCCGCCGGTGCGCTGGTGGCGCTGGTGCTGCATCCCTCGCTGGCGCCGCTGCGCCAGCCGGACGCGCCGCGTGTCGCCGTGCTGGCGCTGGCGGTGCTGCTGCCGGCGATCTTCCTGGCGCTGGGCACGTCCGTGCGCCACGCGGGCATCGTGCGCTCGGACGTGGCGCAGCGGCTGTCGCTGCTGGCCGCGTTTGTCTGGTTTGGCCAGGTGCCGACCTCGCGCATGCTCGCTGGCCTCGCGCTCGGCCTGCTGGCGCTGGTCGCGATGGTCTGGCGCAGCCACGCGACCAGCGACGCTGGCACGCCCGGCTGGCTGTGGCCGCTGGTGGTGTTCGCCGGCTTCGGCGCGATCGACATCCTGCTCAAGCAGGTGGCCGCCGCCGGCATTCCGATCGCCGCCTCGCTGCAGGCGATGTTCGCGCTGGCCTTGCCGGTGGCGCTGGGCTTCGCGCTGCTGGCGCGTCAGCGCAGCGGCGCACGCTTCACTGCGCGCAGCCTCGCCGGTGGCCTGCTGCTGGGGCTGCTCAACTTCGGCAACATCCTGTTCTACCTGCGCGCGCACGTGGCGCTGCCAAACGACCCGGCGCTGGTGTTCGCCACCATGAACCTCGGCGTGGTCGCGCTCGGCACGCTGGTCGGGGTACTGGGATTCGGCGAGCGGCTGAGCCGCATCAATGCGGTGGGACTGGCGCTGGCAGGTGCGGCAATCGCGCTGCTCGCACGTTCCTGAGGCGTGACTTCCGGGCTATGGCCGCGTCCGGCTGAGCGCTTACGCTCGATCCTTTGCCTCACCGCACAAGGGAACCGCCATGCGCCGTCTCGTCCTCGCCGTCGCGCTCGCCAGCGCGCTCGTCAGCACCGCCACGTTTGCCCGCGAGGACACTCCCGACGACGCCAAGGCGAAGGACCCATCGCCCGACGCGGCGCTGGTCAAACCGCAGTCTTCCAAGACCGAGGGCAGCGTTACCGTGGAAGGCAGGCGGGTGGACTACCAGGCGGTCGCCGGCACGCTGGTGCTGCACGGCTCGGGCGACAAGGAGCACGAGCCGCAGGTGAGCATGTTCTACACCGCGTATTTCAAGAAGGGCACGGAGCCCGGCAAACGGCCGGTGACCTTCATCTACAACGGCGGCCCGGGGTCGGCCACGGTGTGGCTGCACATGGGTGCGTTCGGCCCCCGGCGCGTGGTCACCAGCGACGACAGCCACACCCCCGCTGCCCCCTACGAGCTGGTCAACAACGACTACAGCCTGCTTGATGCATCGGACCTGGTGTTCATCGATGCGCCCGGCGCCGGCTTCAGCCGGCTGATCGCCGACGAGGATGACAAGGACAAGCGCGACGAGCTGCTGAAGGACCGTCAGAAGGCGATCTACGGCGTCGACGGCGATGCCCACGCCTTCGCCCAGTTCATCACCCAGTTCCTGTCCACCTACGGCCGCTGGAACTCGCCCAAGTACCTATTCGGCGAGAGCTACGGCACCACGCGCTCGGCGGTGGTGGCGAACATCCTGGAGAACGAGGACAGCGTCGACCTCAACGGCGTGGTGCTGCTTTCGCAGATCCTCAGCTTCGACACCAGCATCGACGGCCCCGAGTTCAACCCGGGCGTGGACCTGCCGTACGCGCTGGCGCTGCCCACCTTCGCCGCCACCGCCTACTACCACCACAAGCTGCCGCAGGCGCCCGCCGCGCTGGAGCCGTTCCTGCAAGAGGTGCAGCAGTACGCGCTGGGCGAGTACACGCAGGCGCTGATGCAGGGCGCGGCGCTCGACCCGGCACGCAAGCAGGCGGTGGCCGAAAAGCTGCACCAGTACACCGGCCTCCCCGTGGCGTACCTGCTCAAGGCCGACCTGCGCGTCACCGGCGGCATGTTCGAGCACGAGCTGCAGGGCGATGGCGCCATCACCACCGGTCGCCTCGACAGCCGCTTCGCCGGTCCCTCGCTGGACGCGCTCAGCAAGGCCAGCGAATACGACCCGCAGTCCTCGGCGATCAGCTCGGCCTACGTCGCCGCGTTCAACGACTACGTGCGCAAGCAGCTCAAGTTCGGCCAGGACATGCGCTACCGCCTGTTCGCCGACATCGACCACTGGGACTTCGCGCACAAGGCGCCGGGGGTGGACGGCGAGGCGCTGCAGTCTTCCACCAATGTCATGCCGGATCTCGCTATGGCGATGAAGACCAACCCCGATCTGAAGGTGTTCCTCAACGGCGGCTACTACGACCTGGCCACGCCGTACTTCGCCGCCGAGTACGAGATGAACCACCTGCCGATCCCCGACAGCCTGCGCAAGAACATCACCACGCAGTGGTACCCGTCCGGCCACATGGTCTACGCCCACCAGGATTCGCTGAAGCAGCTGCACGACGCCGTCGCCACGTTCATCGAACGCACCGACAACGTGAAGTGACCACGGGGCGGCCGCCACCGGGGCCGCCCACTCGACCACCCATGAACGGCGCGCCATGCCCTGCTTCCGCGTGACGCTGCACGGCGAGGGCGCCGACGTGGCGGTCCACGATGGCCGCGGCCCGGCGACCGGTTTCTACACCTGCCGCACGCCGCACGCGTGACGCGCCGAGCACGCCGTGAGCAAGGCCATGGACGACTATCGGTCCCGCCGGCATCTGGCGGGGGACGGGTGAACCGCAGGGACCCGCGGCGCCTGCGCGTCGACAGCGTGCGGCGCGTGACTCCGTGGCGCGCGTCCAGCACACCCCGCTACGTTTTCTACGCGCGCCAATGGGCGGGCATGGCCGAAGTCGCCCCCTTGCGCGACACTGCCGCTTCCTCAACGAGTCGCCGACCCATGCGCCAACTCATCGACCGCTACATCGACGCCTACAACCGCATCGACGTCGACGCCATGCTGCTCACCCTGCACCCGGCCGTCGTGTTCGAGAACATCAGTGGCGGCACGCTCAACGTGCGCACGCAGGGCATCGCCGAGTTCGAACGGCTGGCGCGCAGCACGCAGCCGCTGTTCAGCGCGCGCCGGCAGGTCGTCACCGCCTACAGCGAAGCGGGCGACACTGCCACCGCGCACATCCTGTTCGACGGCACCTTCGCGATGGACCTGCCCAACGGCGTGCGGGCCGGCCAGAGTATCTCGATGCCCGGCCGCTCCGAGTTCCGCATCCACGATGGCCTGCTGATCTACATCGCCGATCACAGCGACTGAGTCCGCCGTGCCCCTGGCAGGCCCTCGGCGCGGCGACGTCGGCGCGCGATCCGCCCCGTGCCGCAGCCGCATCTCGCCGGCTGGCGCGACCGGCACCGCCTCGGGCGTGAATGCAGCGGCCTGCGCCCGCGGCGTCAGCCACCGCCAGCGGACCGGCCCCGGCCTGCCGCGGTAAACTGCCGGTTTTGCCCGGAAGGACATGCCCCAAGCAGCACCACGCCCGGCGCTTCGCGGCCCCACCTTTGTCCGCTTGCTGGCACGCCTGGCGCAGGCAGACGTGGCCGCGCCGGGGCCTTCCCTGCCCGACCGCCTGGGCCAGTGGCTGGACTGGAACCAGGCGCTGTCGCTGGCGGCTGCCCTCGACAGCCGCCCGGCGCCGCCCGGGGACACGGCACCGACCACGGACGGGCTGATCGACGAGTGCGCGCGGGCGCGCGACACGCTGCTCGCGGCCATCCGCAACGAGCCGCTGCTCGCGTGCAATGCACCACCCACGGACGAGCCCGATTTCGCGCCGTATCGCCACAGCTACCTCACCCGCCAGCGCGCCATGCAGGCCACGGTGGGCCGCCTGCGCGGCCGCCTGCGCGACGCGCTTTTGCAGGCCTCCCCGGGCTCCGGCGTCTCGACCGGTTCCCCTGGCCGTCATTCCCGCGCACGCGGGAATCCACTGGGCGGGTCTGCACAGGCGAAGACGGGTGACCGGCATCCGCCGTTGACGGGCGCTTCCCCCGCTCACGGGACCGACCACGATGAGCGACCCCGCGAGGGGGCACATCTGGCCCGTCTCGCCGAGGTCGACGCGGTGATGGAGGTCGCCCTTACGCCGCGCGAGCACGCCCTGCTCGCCAACGTGCCCGAGCTGCTCGGCCAGCGCTTCGCGCGCCTGCATGTCCGCGGCCAGACTCACTGGCTCGACACCTTCCGCCGCGAGATGCAAAGCGTGCTGCTGGCCGAGCTGGATCTTCGTTTTCAACCGGTCGACGCGCTGCTCGCCGCGCTGCGCACCTCCTGAGAGTTCGCATGTCCAAGAACCTTCTTCTCGCCGCCGTGTTTGCGCTGGGCCTGGCCGCCGTCGGCTGGATCGTCATCGGCTACCTCGGCAGCAATCCGCTCGGCCTCGCCGTCGCGCTGCTGATCGGCGCCTGCTACCTCGCCGGCGCGGCGGAGCTGTTCCGCTACCACCGGGCCACCGCCTCGCTGCAACAGGCGGTGAATGATCTTGCCGACACCCCGCCGGAGCTCGGCGCCTGGCTGCAACGCCTGCACCCGGGCCTGCGCCACGCCGTGCGCCTGCGCGTGGAGGGCGAGCGCGTGGCGCTACCGGCACCGGCAATGACGCCGTACCTGGTCGGCCTGCTGGTGCTGCTGGGCATGCTCGGCACCCTGCTCGGCATGATGGCGACGCTCCGCGGCACCGGCATTGCGCTGCAGAGCGCGACCGATATCGACGCCATCCGCGGCTCGCTGGCCGCACCGGTCAACGGGCTGGGCTTCGCCTTCGGCACCTCCATCGCCGGCGTCGCCGGCTCGGCCATGCTCGGGCTGCTGTCCGCGCTGGTGCGGCGCGAGCGGCTGCAGGCGGTGCAGTCGCTGGACGCGAAAAGCGCGAGCAGCCTGCGCATCCACTCGCAGGCGCACCAGCGCGAGGAAAGCTTCCGCCTGCTGCAGCGCCAGACCGAGGCGATGCCGCTGCTTGTAGACCGGCTGCAGGGCATGATCGCCGCCCTCGAGCAGCACGGCGTCGCCGCCGGCGAGCGCCAGCACGCCAGCCAGCAGGCCTTCCACCGCAGCACCGAAGACACCTTCCAGCGCCTGGCCGATTCCGTCGGGCAGTCGCTGAAGGACAGCGTGGCGCAAAGCGTGCGCGCCAGCGCCGGCGCGCTGCAGCCGGTGGTGGAGTCCACCATGGCCAGCGTCGCGCGCGAGACCGCCGCCATGCAGGCCGCGCTGACCCAGGCCGTGCAGCAGCAACTACAGGGGCTGTCCGCCGGCTTCGACACCACCGCCGCTACCGTCACCGGCATCTGGAACGAGGCGCTGGTGGAGCAGCGTCGCACCCATGAGGCCCACGCGCAGGAGCTCGGCCGCGCCCTGCAGCGCTTCACCGACACCTTCGAGCAGCGCGCGGCCACCCTGCTCGATGGCGTTGCCGCACGCCTGGACAGCACCGTGTCCAGCGCGGCCGAGACGCTGGCCGGCCATCGCCAGACCAGCGACGCGCACGCCAGGGAGCTGGGCCACACGCTGCAGCGCTTTGCCGACAGCTTCGAGCAACGTTCCAGCGGCCTGCTCGACGGCGTGGCCGCGCGTCTGGACGCCGCCGCCGCCCGCGCCGGCGACGCGTGGAGCGCCGCGCTGTCGAACCAGCACGCCGTCAACGCCGATCTCGCCAGCGCCAACCAGCAGGCGCTGGCCGCCGCCAGCGAAGCGTTCCAGGCGCATGCCGAGGCCCTGGTGCAGGCGGTGGATCGCTCGCATGGCGAGCTGCAGTCCGCGCTCGAAGCGCGCGACGAGCAGCGTCTCGCCGCGTGGGCGGAGAAGCTCGAGGCGCTCACCGCCGAGCTCGGCTCGCAGTGGCAGGTCAGCGGGGAGCAGACCGCCCGCCGGCAACAGGCGATCTGCGACACGCTGGAAAAGACCGCCATCGACATCAGCGCGCAGACCCAGGCACACGCCAGCGCCACCCTCGCCGAGATCGCCCGCCTGGTGGAAGCCGCCGCCGAAGCGCCGCGCGCGGCCGCCGAGGTGGTCGGCGAGCTGCGCCAGAAACTGTCCGACTCGATGGTCCGCGACACCGCCATGCTGGAGGAGCGCAGCCGCCTGCTGGCCACGCTGGAAACCCTGCTCGACGCGGTCAACCACGCCTCTACCGAACAGCGCAGCGCGGTCGATGCGCTGGTCAGCACCTCGGCCGACCTGCTCGACCGTGTCGGCAGCCGCTTTGCCGAGCAGATCGAGGCGCAGACCGGCAGGCTCGACGGCGCCGCGGCGCAGGTCACCGCCAGCGCGGTGGAGGTGGCCAGCCTGGGCGAGGCGTTCGGCGCCGGCGTGGCGCAGTTCGGCCAGGCCAACGACGCGCTGATGGAACGCCTGCAGCAGATCGCCACCGCGCTGGACGGCTCGCTCGCCCGCAGCGACGAGCAACTCGCCTACTACGTGGCGCAGGCCAGGGAAGTGGTCGAGCTCAGCGTGCTCTCGCAGCAGCAGATCCTCGCCGACCTGCAGCAGTCGGCCGGCCGCCGCGCCCCAGGCAAGGCGGCAAAAGCATGATCGACCTGCCCCCGCCCCGGCGCGAAATCACCGCGCGCCACGGCAGGAGTCCGCTCGCGAGCGATGCTCCTGCTCCGAATCCCCAGTCAAACCAGAACGCATCGCCCGCAAGCGGGCTCCTGCGGCGCTCCCGCGCAGCGCGTCGATGCGTGCCTCCTCGCCACCGCCCCGCCCCATGACCGACGACGTCGAACTCGACAGCGAATCCACCGCCCCGATCTGGGCCTTCGGCGACCTCATGTCGGTGCTGCTGGGCGCGTTCGTGCTGATCCTGGTGGGCGTCATCGGCATGCAGCTGCAACTCTCGCACAAGCTCGACGAAGCGCAGAAGCAGCGCCAGGCCGAGCTGCGCCGCCGCACCACGCTGGAGCAGGCGCTCGCCACGCCGCTGGCACAGGGCCGCGTCACCCTGGTCAACGGCCGCATCGGCATTCGCGGCAGCCTGCTGTTCGCACTCAACTCCGACCAGCTGCAGCCGGACGGTCGCGAGCTGATCCGCAGCCTCGCCGCGCCGCTGGCGCAGTACCTGCACGCGCGCGACGAGCTGCTGATGGTCAGCGGCTTCACCGATGACCAGCCCGTGCACGGCGACAACCGCCAGTTCAGCGACAACTGGGAGCTCTCCGCCCAGCGCGCGCTCACCGTCACCCGCGCGCTGGTCGCAGCGGGCGTGCCGGCGAACGCGGTGTTCGCCGCCGCCTTCGGCGCGCAGCAGCCGGTGAGCGCCAACACCGACGAAGCCGGCCGCGCGAAAAACCGCCGCGTGGAAATCGCGCCGATCCCGCGCTCCTCGGCCGCCGATGCGGCGCCGAAAAACACCGACCCCGGCCATGCGCCCTGACACCGCCTCGGCCGTTCGCGCGCAGCTGATCGCGTCGCTGGAACAGCGCGCCGCCCACATCGATGGCGAAGCGCGCCGCGTGCTCGATGCGCGGCTGGCCGAACTGCGCGCGCCCGCAAACGTGCCGGCGGCCGACCCCGCGGGCGACGAACCGGGCGCCTGCTCACCCGGCCCGTTGCGCCAGCTTGCCGACCAGCTCGCCAGCGACGCGCCGGCCGAGCGCAGCGCCTATCCGGAGATCCCCGCGCTCGCCGAGGTCCGCCAGCTCTGGGCCAGCCTGCGCGCCGACCGCCAGCTCCAGCAGTCCGTCGCCCACACTCCCACCGACGCCGGCCCGCTCAACTCCGCCGCGCTCGCCAGCCGCGCCATCGCGCTGATGCGCGAACTGTCACCGGGCTACCTGCGCGCGTTCCTGGCCCACGTCGATGACCTGGCGTGGCTGGAGCAACTGGGCGCGGCAACACCGGCGACCGGTGCCGCCACCCCGAAGAAGCGGGCACGCCGAAAACCGGGCCCGTGAGCGCCTGCGGGCTGCGCCCGGCGCTCAAGTTCCGACCGGGGCAGCCGCTGAGGCGATTCAAGCGCAGCGTCCTGCCGCCATGCATGGATGACAACGGAACGGGCGTCTGCATCCGCGGTCCCCAGGGTCCGGGGCGCCGTTTACCATCCAATCCGTCCTCCGCCGCCCTGATTCCCGCTCAGCGAGGTGTCTCGAAACCGGTCCGTCAGCCGACAACGATGCTTCGCTAACCACCACCCACCCATGCCGTTCTCACTCACATCGCCCGACGAACTGCTGCAGCTGCTGCCCGAGGCGGTGGTGCAGACGGACGCGTGGTGGAACATCACCTACCTGAACGCCGCGTGGCACGTGCTCACCGGCCATGCGGTGGACGGGGCGCTCGGCTGCTCCCTGCTGGACTTCGTGCACCCCGACGACACCGGCGCGCTGCGCGCCGGCATGCCGGTGTTCCGGCTGCGCCTGGCCGGCGGGGACTATCGCTGGATGCGCCTGCAGCTGCATCCGAAGACGGATGCCGCGGAGCGGGTGATCAGTCGCCAGGGCGTGCTGATCGAGATTACCGAGCTCGGCGAGCAGGTGTTGATGGAGGATCGCCAGCGCTTCCTGCGGCTGCTAGAAACCATCGACGGCGTGGTGTGGGAGGCGGAGCTCGGCGTGGGCAACACGTTCCTTAGCCCGCAGGTGGAGCGCCTGTTCGGCTACGCGGTGGAAGAGTGGCGCGCCGACCCGGGCTTCTGGCGCGCGCACGTGCATCCGGACGATCTGGCCGAAGCGCTGGCCATCGACAACGCCGCGTACCACGCCACCCACAGCTACGCGTACGAGATGAGCTACCGGCTGATCGCCAAATCCGGCAGGGTGGTGTGGGTGCGCGACCTGTGCCGGGTGGATGTCGAGCCGGGGCGGCCCAACCGCATGATCGGCCTGATGATCGACGTGACGGTGCAGAAAAACACCGAGCTCGAGCTGCTGCAATCGGACAACCGCTACGCGCTCGCCACCCGCGGCTCCAACGACGGCATCTGGGACTGGAACCTGCAGACCGACGTGCTGCATGTCTCCGAGCGCTTCAACGAGATCGTCGGTCTGGCCGACAGCGGCCACCTGCACGCCGACGGCTGGCACTTCCTGCAGCAACTCATCGACCCCGACGACCACGAGCGCGTGCAGGCCGCGTACCGCCGGCACCTGTCGGGCCAGAGCCCCAACTTCTCGGTGGATTTCCGCGCGCGCCACGGCTCGGGGAAACTGGTGTGGCTCAACTGGCGCGGCGTCGCCCAGTTCGAGCACGGCGGGCCGGTGCGCATGGCCGGTTCGCTGAGCGACCTCGCCGAGCGCGGCAGCTCCTACGACGCGCTGACCAACCTGCCCGGCCGCCCGTTGTTCCGCGCGCGCCTGGAGCACGCCATCGCCGTGCACCAGGACGCCGCCGCCAGGCGCAGCGACGCCCCGGCCGCCACCGATTCCACCCGTTTCGCCGTGCTGCTGCTGGACCTGGACCGGTTCAAGGCGGTCAACGACACCCTCGGCCACCACGTCGGCGACCTGCTGCTGCAACAGGTCGCCCGCCGCCTGGAAACCTGCGTGCGCGCCATCGACCTGGTCGCCCGCATGAGCGGCGACGAGTTCAACGTGTTGCTGGAGTCGGTCGATCCCGCCGGCGCCACCGACCGCGCCCGGCAGATCGCCGAGGCGCTGGCAGCGCCGTATCCGATCGGCGCGCATGAAGTGAGCTGCCCCGCCAGCATCGGCGTGGTCGTCAGTCAGGCCGGCTTTGCCACCACCGACGATTACCTGCGCGCTGCGGATGCGGGGATGTATCGGGCCAAGAGCCAGCGGCTGGGGGTGTGCGTGTACCCGGAGGGCGGGGAAGCGAGAGAGTCAGGCTCAGATCCTCGTGCTTCGTAACGGGGTCCAATCCCGGCTGTCTGGATCGGGGCGGGAATCCGTGAAAGTCGAACCTGCCCCTGTTTCCAAGTGCGCATCATGCTCCAGGAAGCGTTTTTCGCTCTTTCTTGGCGATACGGCGTTTTGGACCTTTGCGATTAGTCGCGCCGTCCTTCTGACCAGGGAAAAACGGAACTGTAATGACCGGAAGCGAGGCTGACTTTAGCGTCTCATACACGTATTGGCGCCAGAAGGGCCAAACATTGTGCACGCAATTAAACTCGCAAAATCCTCCAAGTTGCTCTTCGGCTGGGTCACGCAAAATGATGTATTCAACCGCAAAGGTCGCCGATAGCTCATGCAATATCTCGGGACTTTCGGACGCGTCTAGATCTTCAGCGACAATCCGAAGTGCAAGCGTGACGAGTGCCCTTAAGACTTTCAGACTTTCTCCATCTTCCGTCTTTGCCTCGAGCCAGTCGTTTTCCACCTGGTGACGATGCTGAGCGCGCGTCTTCCCAGCATGCCTCCAAGGCTGGTACTCGCCATGACGCTCAAATTTGCTTGACCAACGATATAGATCGTTGATCTGCAGGTAGTCCTGCGGGAACGTGAGCTCAGCCATAGCTACCGCACTGCGCGTATTCGATCTCAAACGTGACCGCGGACCCGTCGTCCTGACGAAGGTCCTGCCACTCGTCATTCGCAGCGATGTTCACTGAAGTTCGTCTGATGCTCTTGGTGGTGCTCAACGCGATTACGTTAGCCCCCGTCACTGGCGCACCCGACCGATCAGGCTTCATTGCTATGCCAGCACGCAAGCAAAGAAATGCAAGCACGGGTGGAAAGGCGTCGATCGCCCGCATGAAAGAGTCCACCGCACGAAGCTGGAGCACTTCGCCACGCTCATACTTCGAGAACGCGTTCACCCCACCGCCAATCACTATCCCGGCATCCTTCTGAGTCAGCCCATGGCGCTTCCGCCAAGCAACGATCTCGGAAGAGGTCATCAATCCATCCTCCCTTCGCTTGGCATCAGCGAAGAGAACTTCGTTTCGCCTTGCTTGCTCCGGAAGGACAACCTCCTCGCCGCAGCTCGAGCAGACGGAGATCTCCACGCCAGGAACAACAAGCTCCACTCCACCATGGCGGATGGTCTCGTCAATGGTGCGGGACTCCAGATCGCCCCGCTCGCAAAGCGGGCAGTGAGCAGTCATGTCTTCTAGCCTTTTCTTTGTAGGTGAAACGACGCTATAGCAGCCTGCGGAACAGTTGCTTCTGCCCGAGCTGCCAGCTTCACATAGAGTTCGTCAACGCAGCCTGATGGCCCACGATATCGGGGGTGATAGACGTCATATTTGACGCCGCCGTACTCAGCTACGCCTCGATAGTCCGAAAGTTCCAGGCTGGCAACGCATTCATGAACATCAGACAGTCCATAGCCCAACTCCTGGTAGTCGCGTTGTACCTGGCGGGTCAGCACCAGGTTTCCCCTAGCGCCAGCCACCTTGACCCGGTCGAGATCGTATATTGGGCTTCCTGGCACCTGAAATCAACCATCGTGGTTAGTGAATGCTCATATCTGGACCGCCAGACCTTGTCGGCGTGACCAGATAGATCTTGAAAGTGTGAACTGTAGTGCAAGTATTGGCAGGCATGGGAAGCTCTAGAATTGCCAGCCATCAAGTTCGGCTAAAAACGCAACAAATGTAGCAAATACCCATCAAGATGCAGCCATCGAGCAAGTCGATGACGAGCAAGATGACCATGACGGGTCGGGTCTTACCGTGTCGCGTCTGCGCTCCTTGACCGGCTTGCGTCTCCGGTGGCCACGCGACGAGCCGAACCCCTAACTCCTAACGCCTCGCGCCACCGCTGCTGCTTCTCCGCATTCCCGTCCACCAACCACTGCATTTCGCCGCTCACCCATGCGGCCACGGCCACCCCATCCTCAAACAGGATCCGCGCGCCGATCACCGCGGGAACGCGTTCGCCGTCGAGCACGGTGCCGACGAGGTTGAGCGGATCGCAGCCGCTGACGATGACGAGCTCGCCGCTCGCTTCACGGCGGGCGATAGACCGCAGCGCGGGAATCGCCTCGGGCACAGCGAACTGTTCGCCGACCAGGCCGTCGACGAAGCGGCCGCCAAAACGGGTCCGGTTCACTTCTAGATGCCGCGTGTCCAGCGCGGTGATGCCACTTCCCGGAGCTGGGGCGCAGCATCCATGCTGAGTCGTCAAACGTAACGTTCATGCGCGTGACGCCGCTGAAGCCTTCGCCCCACCCGCAGGTGATCTCCGTGAACTCGAACAACCTCCTCCTCTACGGCCTCGGTCTGGCCGCCGCGCTCGCGATGGGCGTCATCACCTGGGCACTGAGCGTGGCCAAACGCAACGTGGCGATCGTGGACAGTATCTGGTCGCTGATGTTCATCGCCCAGGCCTGCGTCTACGTGTTCGGGGCACCGGCGCCGACGGCGCGGGGGCTGCTGGTGGTGGCGCTGGTGGCGATCTGGGGGCTTCGGCTTTCGCTGCACATCACCGTGCGCAGCTGGGGGCACGGGGAGGATCGGCGGTATCAGGCGATCCGCGAGCGCAACGAGCCCGGCTTTGCGTTCAAGAGCCTGTATCTGGTGTTTGCGTTGCAGGCGGTGCTGGCGTGGATCATCTCGCTGCCGCTGATCGGTGCGGCGCGCAGTGGCTCGCCGCTGGGGCTGCTGGATGGCGTGGGTGCCGGGCTGTGGCTGGTCGGTTTCGTGTTCGAGGCCGGTGGCGACTGGCAGCTCAGCCGCTTCAAGGCGGACCCGGCGAACCAGGGCAAGGTGATGGATCGCGGGCTGTGGCGGTGGACGCGCCATCCCAACTACTTCGGCGATTTCTGCGTGTGGTGGGGGCTGTACCTGATCGCGCTGTCGGCGGGCGCGTGGTGGAGCGTGGCCGGTCCGCTGCTGATGTCGGTGCTGCTGATGCGCGTGTCGGGCGTGACGCTGCTGGAGAAGGACATCGGCGAGCGTCGGCCGAAGTACGCCGACTACGTGCGCCGCACCAACGCGTTTTTTCCCGGCCCGCGCAAGGCCTGACGCCGCGCTCCGCGGCGCCGCTGCAACTGCCGGCGCGTGTGCTCCGTACCGTCTGTACCTTCGTCACCCTGGATGCGCCATGCCCACCCGAACCCTGTTGAAGCTGCTGTTCTCGGCGATCTTCCTCACCATGCTGGTCTACACCGGCTGGGCCAGCCTGCAGCAGCCGGTGATGCAATGGCAGGGACTGACGGCGGGGCCGGACCGTTACTGGACCATCGCCACGCTGCTGGATGCGTACTTCGGCTTCATCACGTTCTACGTGTGGGTGTGCTTCAAGGAGCGCCGCGCGTTGCCGCGCGTGGCCTGGTTCGTGGCGATCATGCTGCTGGGGAACATGGCGATGTCGGCCTACGTGCTGTGGCAGCTGCTGCGGCTGCGGCCGGAGCAGCCGGTGTCCGACGTGCTGATGCCGCGCAGCCGCACGGCCTGAGGTGAGTCGCCCCGCCGCCACGTTCCGCGCGGCGGCAGCGATCCGGGCTTAACGCGCCGGTGGCCCGGCCGAATCTGCCGGCGCGGTGGCGGGCCGCGTTTCCTGGTCGGTCGCGGCCATGTAGAAGCCCGCGGCGAGTATGGCGAGCAGCGCCACGATGAAGGCGAGCAGGGCAACGCGGCGGGAGCGGGGCGACAGTTTCATGCGGCGTTTCCTGCGGTGAGTGGGCAGCAGCCTGCGCCTGCCGCCGTGTGGTGGCCGTGGATGTCGCCCCCGCCCATGTACGCAGCGGCCGGCCCGTTATCGGGCGCACCCGCCGCTCTCGACCTGACGGGCGGTGATCGACCTACTGGCAGAGAAGAACCGGGCGTACGTTTCGTCGGCCCATCGACGGGCGGCGAAGGCCTGCGATGGCGTGATGCCTTGCGTGCTGGTGACCATATCGATCCGCTTCGCCAGCCCCGACGACTCGGGCGTGTCCTGCGGCGTGCCGTGCGCCGTCAGGTAAAGCACCTTCAGATAGTCCACGGCGTCGATATGCGACACCGGCCCCACCTGACCCTCGACGCCCGACGCGCCATACACCGTCTGCAGCGCGAGCACGGTGTTCCAGTGTCCGTGCGTGAGCGCGCGCTGCCCGAGCGCCATGGCTTCCCGATCGAAGGCGGCTGCCTGGGATGGATCCATGGTCGGCGCATCGAAGGCGTTCGCCAGGATGCAGGCGGTGGCGTCGTCGTCGCCCAGGCGCGCCGCGCTCAGCGCCATGAAGTAGATGCTGCCGTGGGCGAGCACCGCGTCGGCGTGGTCGCCGCAGAGCCGCTCGTACGCGCCGGCAAGGACGATGCGTGATTTCACTCCGGCGACGGTGTCGGCGCGCGCGCGCGGGTCCAGCGATTGCAGATAAGGCTGGTGGCTGGAAGCCCACGCGTCGAACGTCTGGCCCCTGAAGAAGTCCTTCGCGTCACGTGCCATCAGGCACTGCCGCGCCTCGTTGAACAGCCGCCCGGCGGCGGCGCGATGACCGCGGAAGCCGAGCTTCCAGAGCGTCGGCGCGCTGGACTGCAGCGGTGCCCACGGCGGCGGCGCGACCAGCCGCGGATCCGGCTTCTCCCGATGCTGCGTTGGCGTTGCCGCGGCGTTGATCGGCGGGGCTGGCGCGCCCGCGTCGTGACGGAAACGAAAGGCCAGCAGCGCCAGGACGGCCAGCAGCCCGGCAACCATCCATGTCAGCCGCTTAAGCAAACGGGCGATTTCCGCCAGGTGGATGAAAGCAGGGGCGACGGCTGCCGGAGCGTGCGGTCATGACCGCAGCATCGGGGCGGCCGCGGACGCCTTGGCCTGTGCCAGCGCCCGGCTGGCGGGGCCGCGCGTGCCCAGTGCCGCGCGCCAGCGCTGCTGCTGCGGCGCATCGGCTTCGACCAGCCATTGCAGCTTGCCGGCGACCTGGGCGGCCACCGCCACGCCATCCTCGAACAGGATGCGGGTGCTGGCCACGGCGGGCAGGCGCTCGCCGGCGAGGGTGGTGCCGACCAGGTTGAGCGGATCGCAGCCGTTGACGATGACCGGCTGGTGATCGTGCGGGCGCTGCTGCACGGCGCGCAACGCGGGAATGGCCTCGGGCAGGGCGAACTGTTCGCCCACCAGCCCCTCGACGAAGCGCCCGCCGCGGATCTCGCCGCGCGCTTCCAGTCGCTGGTAGACCTGGCGCAGCTCGCGCCAGGTGGGCAGCCAGGCCGCCTCGCGTTCGAGCAGTTTCCAGAACACCACGCCGTAGCGCTGCAGCAACGTGCGGGCGACGTGCTCGACCTGCTCGCGGCGCCGCAGCTCGTCGTCGTCGCGCGGCGTACCGGCACGCACCAGTGACCAGCGGCCGGCGTGCTCGATGCCGCCGAAAGCGGCGCGGCGCAGGCGCCGATGCCGGCCGCCGTCGCGCCTGGCGGCGGGCACCAGCAGGGCGCGCAGGCCGGCAAAACTGTCGGCGGTGACGCGGCCGGCGGCGACGGCCTCGCCCAGCGCATCTTCCAGCTCGGTACGCAGCAGCCGGGCGCGGTCCATCAGCTCGTCGAAGAACAGCGCGCCGTCGTCACGCAGCGCGTCCACCACTGCCTGGGCGCGGGAGGAGAGTCCAGGCGGCTCGGTCGCGTCGCGTTCGGCCACGGCCGTCCAGACGGCCATTTGCCGGCGCGGCAGCAGCACGATCGGGGTGCCGCGCACGGGGCCCTGGCCGCCGCCGGCGGCGGCGCGCAGCCGGCTCCAGCCGATGCGGCCGGCGCGGCAGAGTTCATCCAGCCAGGTGCTGGTGTAGTCGTCGATGCGCGCCGGCAGCAGCTCGGTTTCCCACGCGCCGGCGGCCGCCTCGAAACCCTCCAGCTGGGCCAGCGTGGCGGCGAGCGCATCCGGTCCGCGGCGGCGGCTGGCGGGAACCAGGTGCTGCCAGTCGAACAGGAAACGCATCAGGTCGCGCCGGCTCACCGGCTCGATCTCGCGGCGGCGGCGACCCAGGGTGTAGCGATGGATGCGGGTCAACAGATGGCGCTCGCACCATTCCATAGGCGCGTCGGCGGCCTGGGCTGCGGGCGTGAAGCGGCCCTGGATCACGTAGCCCTCGCCCTGCAGGCGCAGCAGCGCCTGTTCGGTATCTGCCGGGGAGCTGCCCAACGCGTTGGCGAGTTCGTCCACGGTGGTCGGGCCGGCGCCGAGCAGACGGCCGCGCACGAGTTCGCGCAGGGCGTCATCGCGGCTCCAGCGCGTAGCGGCGAACGCGGCGGGTACGGTGACCGCCGGTTGCACCGCGGCGTCGGGGTGCAGCGCGAGCCAGAGCGGAAGTTTCTCGGTGGCGACGTGGATGCGGCGCGCGGTTTCCGGTGGGGCGGGAGATTGCGCGTGCTCCTCGCCTTGGCCGCCAGTTTGGGTGACGGGCCGGCCTTTTCCGCGGCGGGAGGAGCGCGCTGGCTCGGCCCGGTGCGGCGAAAGCTGCGTGGCCCGGCCGGTGCTCTCCAGCGCTTCGATCCATGCCGACCAGGCATGCGCGGCGGCTTCCTCGGCGGTGATGCCGCCCAGCGCCTCCAGCGCCTCGTGCATCTCGTCGGCGCTGCGCACCTGCGGCCACGCCTCGCCACGCACGGCTTCGATCGCCGCGGGGTCGAGGGTGCCGAGGTCGGCCGGGTTGTCGACCGGTTTCCAGCGGCCGGCGGCCTGGGTGCGGCGCTCTTCCAGCGGGGCGTCGTCGAGGAACGCATACGGCGCGGCGGTGAGCACTTCGCTGGCCAGCGGGCTGGGGCCGGTGAGATCGCGCGCAACGACCGCGATGGTGCCGGACTCCAGCCCGTGCAGCAGCCGCAGCAGGCCGTCCAGATCCATCGCCTCGCGCAGGCAGTCGTACAGCGTCTGGGCGACCAGCGGGTGATCGGGAATCTCGCGCTCGCCGACGATGTTCTCCAGGCAGGCGACCTGATCGGGGAACACGGTGGCGAGCAGGTCCTCGCTCTTCATGCGCTGCAGCTGCGGCGGCGATTTCCTGCCGCCGCGAAAGCGCGGCAGGGCCAGCGCGGTGACCGCGTTCCAGCGCCAGCGCGCGCCGAACAGCGGCGCATCGAGCAGGGCCTGGGTGAGCACGTGCTCGGCGCTGGCCGAGTGCAGGTAGCGGGCCACTTCTTCCAGCGGAAAGCTGTGGCTGGTGGACAACGACAGCACGATCGCGTCCTCGGTCGCCGCCGCCTGCAGCTCGAAGTTGAACTGGCGGCAGAAGCGCTTGCGCAGCGCAAGACCCCAGGCACGGTTGATGCGGCTGCCGAACGGCGCGTGGATCACCAGCTGGGTGCCGCCGGACTCGTCGAAGAAGCGCTCGAACACGATCGTCGACTGCGTCGGCAGCACGCCGAGCGCGGCTTTCGCGGCGGCGAGGTAGTCGACCAGCTGGTGCGCGGCCGACTCGTCGAGGCCGAGGGTGTCGCGCAGCCACGCCACGGCGCGCGCTGCTTTGCTCCCCTCTCCCGCCGGGAGAGGGGCTGGGGGTGAGGGTTCGGGCGCGCCGGACTGTTCGGTACTGGGCGTACCCTCACCCCAAACTTTCTCCCGGGGAGAGAGCGGCTCACCGTCAGGAGCCAGCAGCGCGTCGATTTCCTCGCGCAGGCGCGATACGCCGGCCGACAGCGCGTCGCTGCGGCCCGGCGCCTCGCCCAGCCAGAACGGGATGCTGGGCGGCACGCCGTGCGCGTCTTCCACCCGCAGGCGGCCCTGTTCCACGCGCTGGATGCGATAGCTGGTGTTGCCGAGCTGGAAGATGTCGCCGGCCAGGCTCTCGACGGCGAAGTCCTCGTGTACCGAACCGATCACCGTGCCCTGCGGCTCCATCACCACCAGGTAATCGGCGGTGTCGGGGATCGCGCCGCCGGAGGTGAGCGCGGTGAGCCGGGCCCCGCGGCGCGCGCGCAGCAGGCCCTGGGTGGCGTCGCGGTGCAGGTAGCCCTCGCGCGGGCCGCGCCGGGTGCTGTAGCCCTCGGCCAGCATCTGCACCAGCGCCTCGAAGGTGTCGCGGGAGAGCTCGCGATACGGCCAGGCGCCGCGCACCAGCGCATAGAGCGCATCCTCCGACCACTCGCGGCAGGCCACCTCGGCCACGATCTGCTGCGCCAGTACGTCCAGCGGTTGCGGCAGGATGGTGAGCGTGTCCAGCTCGCCGCGGCGCACGCAGTCGAGCAGCGCGCTGCACTCCACCAGCTCGTCGCGGGTGGTGGGAAACAGCCGCGCCTTGGGCGTGCCGTCCACCGCGTGGCCGGAGCGTCCCGCGCGCTGCAGGAAGGCGGCGATCGAGCGTGGCGAGCCAATCTGGCAGACCAGGTCCACGTCGCCGATGTCGATGCCCAGCTCGAGCGACGCGGTGGCCACCAGCACCGCCAGTTCGCCGCGCTTGAGCCGCTGCTCGGCGTCCAGCCGCTGTTCCTTCGCCAGGCTGCCGTGGTGGGCCGCCACGGCAGCCTTGCCCAGCCGCTCGGACAGGTGCCGGGTGACCCGCTCGGCCATCCGCCGCGTGTTGACGAACACCAGCGTGGTGCGATGCGCCTGCACCAGCGTGGCGAGCTGGTGGTAGACCCGCTCCCAGCTGTCGTGTGACATCACTGCTTCCAGCGGCACCGGCGGCACGCTGAGGCCGAGGTCGCGCGGGCGCTGATGGCCGACGTCGATGATGGTGACGTCGCTGCGCGCGTTGGCCTCGTCTCCCCGCTGGGGAGTGAGCCTGCCCGCGACCTGATCAGGGCAGCGAGGCACGGGACGAGGGCCCGGGGCAAGGTCGCCCCGCCGCTTTGGCTCGCCGGAAGCGGCAGGCCAGCCCGTTCCCGCACCCTCACTTCGGGGGGAAGAGGGAAATGCAGCGCCGGCACCGACCAGGAACCGCGCCACCATCTCGATCGGCTTCTGCGTGGCCGACAGCCCGATCCGCAGCAGCCGGCGCTGGCACAGCGCGTCGAGCCGCTCCAGCGACAGCGCCAGGTGCGAGCCGCGCTTGCTGGCGGCCACCGCGTGGATCTCGTCGACGATCACCGTAGTGGCCGTGCCGAGCATGGCGCGGCCGGACTCGGAGCCGAGCAGGATGTACAGCGACTCCGGTGTGGTCACCAGGATGTGCGGCGGCTGCCTGCGCATGCCCAGCCGCTCGCGCTGCGGCGTGTCGCCGGTGCGCACCGCGGTGCGGATCGCCACGTCCGGCTGGCCGGCGCTGGCCAGCGCGGCACGGATGCCTTCCAGCGGTGCGTCCAGGTTGATGCGGATGTCGTTGGACAAGGCCTTCAGCGGCGAGACGTAGATCACCCGCGTCTCGTCCGGCAGCGTGCCGCCGCGCGCCACGCCCTCGCATACCAGCGCATCGATGGCGGCCAGGAAAGCGGTCAGCGTCTTGCCCGAGCCGGTGGGCGCGGCCACCAGCGTGGGCGCGCCGCGGCGGATCGCCGGCCATGCCAGTGCCTGCGCCGCCGTAGGTGCGGCGAAGCTCGAGCGGAACCAGTCGGCGACGGCGGGATGGAATGCGTCCAGCACGGACGCCGCGGCGGGCGGGGCGGCGTGGGTCATCGGCCGAAGATGGGGCTGCCGCGGCGCGCGGGCAAGCGCTTCAGCGCCGGCGGCGCAGCAGCACCACCAGCCAGCCCATGCCCGCCAGTCCGAGCACCAGCCCGATGCCGGCGCCCCACATCGCACCGCGCTGGCCGTCGATGGCATAGCCCAGACCGAAGCCGAGCAGGAACAGCAGCGGGACGGGCAGGCAACCCACGGTCAAAGACTCCCTCGTGTGCATGACGACAGCGACGCAGCACCGATGCGCCTTGGCGCTGGCGGCCACGCATTGCATGATCGCGTTTTGATCCCACGCGAGCCAGCCCATGGACGTGGCCTCCACGCCGCAACCGCTCTACGCCCGCGCTCCGGAAGGCACGCGCGACGAGCAGCGCATGGCCGATGGCCAGCCGCTGGTGCGGCACCGGTGGACGGCGCCGGAGGCAAGCCGCGCCGTGCTGCTGGTGCACGGCCTGGGCGAGCACAGCGGGCGCTACCGTCACGTGGCGGCCTGGTTCAATGCGCGCGGCTACGACGTGCTGGCCTACGACCAGCGCGGCCACGGCCTGAGCCCCGGCCCGCGTGGTGCGCTGGCGCGCGAGGACGACCTGCTGTCGGACCTGGCCGCCGTCTACGCCGATTACGCGGCGACGGCGCCCGCACTGCCGTTGCTGCTCGGCCACAGCATGGGCGGCCTGGTCGCGGCGCGCGCGGTGCTGGATCGGCGCGTGACGCCGGCGGCGCTGGTGTTGTCCTCGCCGGCGTTCCGAAGCCACGAGGCGCCGTGGCTGCAGTCGCTTGCCGCGCTGCTCGCGCGGGTCGCGCCCGGCCTGCCGCTGCGCACCGGGCTGGCGGTGGAGCACCTGTCGCACGATGCCTCGGTGGTGGCCGCGTACCGCCGCGATCCGTTGTGCAGCGCGCGGATCACGCCGCGGCTGGCCGACTTCATCTTTCGTGCCGGGCCGGCGTGCCTGGCGGACGCCTCGCGGCTGGCGGTGCCCACGCTGCTGCTGGCGGCCGGCGCGGATCGGCTGGTGGATGCGGCCGGCAGCCGCGAGTTCGCTTCGGCCGCCTGGGCCAGCCGCCAGCTCACCGCCCGCCACTTCGACACGCTCTACCACGAGCTGTTCAACGAGGCCGAGCCGGCGCGCAGCCAGGTGATGAAGCAACTCGGCGACTGGCTGACGCGCCTCCCCGGCTGAGGCGCGCCGCGCCCGGGAAGAGCAAAACGCGGGCCGGCGATCACGGTGACCCCGTGCAATGCGTTCGCCTCGTCTGACGCGGCGTGGACGGTGAAGGGCGCCGGGACCGGGCCGGTCGCTGGCGCAGCGCTCCCGGCCCGTGCGGCCTGCTTACCCCCGTCCTCTCCCCGACAGGTAAAGCAAGAAGGGCGTGCGGCCCGGCCGGACCGCCGGCGCATCGGCGTCTGCTCGGCGCCGCTGCCGGGAGCGCCCGCGGCCGGGAGAAAGCGCGTCCGGGCGCGCAATATCCGGCGTCTGCGCCAGCGCCAGCGGCGCGTTCCCGCGGACGACGGTCCGGCGACTCACGGCGTGGTCGATGGAGTCGGTGATCGCGCGGTGGCTGCCATGCCGCGACGCGACAGGCACGGCCACGCGGCACCCAGGAACGCAGCGAAGTCTGCCGTCGCCGGATGCCGAGCCGCTTACGCCGGCCACGGTCGCGGGCATAGACTGCGATCCATGCGCATGCGCGATCTCGGATTCCTGCTGGCCTTCTCCACGGCGTTGCTGCCGTTCGGGGCGTGGCAGCTCATGCGCGTGGGCGTGCCGCCGGGACTCGCGGCCTGGTTCCCGGTGGTGTTCATTTTCGGCGTGGTGCCGTGGATCGACGCGATGTGCGGCGACGAGCGCCGCAATGAGGACGCGCCGGAGGCGGTCGCGCGGCGCGAGAACGCCCGCTACTTCCGCCTGCTCACGGCGCTGGTGGTGCCGGTGTGGCTGGCCCTGCTGGCGTGGTGCACGGCGCGCTTTGCGGCGCTGGATTCGCTGCCGGCACAGCTGGGCTGGCTGGTGTCCACCGGCGTCATCGGCGGCACGCTGGCGATCAATCCGGCGCACGAGCTGATCCACAAGTCGACGCGCTGGGAGCCGCTGCTGGGCGGCGTGCTGCTGACCTCGGTGGGCTACGCGGGGTTCAAGGTGGAGCACGTGCGCGGGCATCACCTGCACGTGGCCACGCCGGAGGATTCCTCGTCCGCGCGGCTCGATGAATCGGTCTACGCGTTCGTGCCGCGCGCGCTGTGGCGCAACGTGCGCAATGCGTGGCGGCTGGAAGCGCAGCGGCTGCGCGGGCGCGGCCGCTCGCCATGGTCGTGGCGCAACGAGATGGTCGGCTGGACCGCGCTGTGGCTGGCCTTCATGGCGGTATTCGCGGCGGCGGGCGGACCGCTGGCGCTGGGGTTCTTCCTCGGCCAGGGCGTGCTTGCCGCGGCCACGCTCGAGGTCATCAACTACGTCGAGCATTACGGGCTGGAGCGGCGGCTGGTCGCCCCCGGCCGCTACGAGCGCGTAACCCACCATCACTCGTGGAACGCCCCGCAGCGCTACACCAACTGGCTGCTGTTCAACCTGCAGCGCCACTCCGATCACCACGCGGTGGCGCGGCGGCGATACCAGTCCCTGCGCCACCACGCGGACAGCCCGCAGCTGCCGGCCGGCTACGCCACGATGTTCGTGCTGGCGCTGCTGCCACCGCTGTGGCGCCGGGTGATGAATCCCCGGGCGGCCGCCTGCCGCGCCTGAGCGGCAATTTCCGCCGCGAATATGCAAGCCACGGACGCGCAACCCGCGCAGGCTTGGACGTGCGGGCTGGGTCACGCTGCCATGTGGCGTAGTGTCGCAGGCCTATGACGGCCGTCAGCGCGCGGCGGTTGTTGCATCCGCACAATGGCGTATCGATCAGGGGAGGCAGCATGCCGAACACGGAGTATTACAACGACAAGGTGGTGCGGCAGTTCCTGCTCGCCGCCGCGGTGTGGGGAATCATCGGCATGTCGTTCGGCGTCTACGCCGCGGCCGAGCTGATGTGGCCCGCCCTGAACTTCAACGTGTCCTGGATGACCTTCAGCCGGATCCGCCCCGATCACACGTTCGGCGTGATCTTCGCCTTCGGCGGCTCGGCCCTGATGGGCACCTGCTACTACGTGGTGCAGCGCACCGGCCACGCCCGCCTCGCGCTGGGCAAGCTGGCCGGGTTCACGTTCTGGGGCTGGCAGCTGATCTGCGTGCTGGCGATGGTGACGATGCCGCTGGGCATCACCCAAAGCAAGGAATACGCCGAGCCGGAGTGGTTCATCGACATCCTGATCGCGGTGGTGTGGGTGAGCTTCGGCGTGGTGTTCTTCGCCAGCCTCACCCGGCGGCGCATCCAGCACATCTACGTGGCCAACTGGTACTACGGCGCCTTCATCATCGCGGTGGGCCTGCTGCACATCGTCAACAACATCGCGCTGCCGGTGTCGATGTGGAAGTCCTACCCGGTGTATTCCGGCGTGGTCGATGCGATGGTGCAGTGGTGGTACGGCCACAACGCGGTGGCGTTCTTCCTCACTGCCGGCTTCCTCGGGATGATGTACTACTTCGTGCCGCGCCAGGCGCAGCAGCCGTTGTGGAGCTACCGCTTCTCGATCGTGAATTTCTGGGCGCTGATCTCGGTGTACATGTGGGCCGGCTCGCACCACCTGATGTACACCGCGCTGCCGGACTGGGTGCAGTCGGTCGGCATGGCGTTCTCGCTGATCCTGCTGATGCCCAGCTGGGGCTCGGCGGCCAATGGCCTGCTCACCTTCAACGGCTCGTGGGAGAAGCTGCGCACCGACCCGGCGGCCAAGTTCATGGTGATGTCGCTGGTGTTCTACGCGGCGGCCACCTTCGAGGGCTCGATGATGGCGGTGAAGACCGTCAACTCGCTCTCGCACTACACCGACTGGACCATCGCCCACGTGCACTCGGGCTCGCTCGGCTGGGTGGCGATGATCACCATCGGCTCGCTCTACGCGATGGCGCCGCGCGCGCTGGGCCAGCCGGCGATGTACTCGCGCAAGGGCATGGAGACCCATTTCTGGCTGCACATGATGGGCACCCTGCTGTACATCGGCTCGATGTGGACCGCTGGCGTCACCGAAGGCGTGATGTGGCGCGCCACGCAGCCGGACGGTTCGCTCACCTACGCGTTCATCGACAGCCTGATCGCAGTCAAGCCGATGTACCTGATCCGCTGGGCCGGCGGCGTGCTGATCCTCTCGGGCATGTGGGTGATGGCGTGGAACCTCTGGCACACCGCCGCCGATGCCCGCGCGCGCTTGATCAAGCCGATCCCCGTGCCGATCCCCGAGCCGGTGCCGCACCAGATCCCGGCCCCGCTGCCGGCCGTCGGTTGAGGAGACGACCATGGCTTACAAGCATTTCGAGGCGATTGAGAAACACGCCGGCCTGCTCGGCATCCTGATCGCGATCATGGTGTCGATCGGCGGCCTGGCCGAGATCACGCCGCTGTTCATGGAGGCCCACGCGGTGAAGGCACCGCCGGGCGTGAAGCCCTACGACGCGCTGCGCCTCGCCGGCAAGGACGTGTACGTGCGCGAGGGCTGCTACCTCTGTCACTCGCAGATGATCCGCGCCCTGCGTGCCGAGACCCAACGCTACGGCCACTTCTCCGAGGCGGAGGAGTCGGTCTACGACCGTCCGTTCCAGTGGGGCTCCAAGCGCACCGGGCCGGACCTGGCCCGCGTCGGCGGCAAGTACTCCGACAACTGGCAGCAGCTGCACCTGATGAACCCGCGCCAGCTGGTGCCGCAGTCGAACATGCCCGGCTACCCGTGGCTGGCCGAAAAAAAGCTGGACGTCGATGACATCCAGGCACGCATGCGCGGCCTGCGCATGCTGGGCGATCCGTACACCGATGCCGACATCGCTGCCGCGCCGGCCGCGCTGGCCGGCAAGACCGAGATGGACGCGCTGATCGCCTACCTGCAGGGCCTGGGCATCCGCAACGAGCCGGCCGCCGAGGTGCCTGCGCCGATTGGCCATGGAGGCACGCAGTGATGCATCCGGCATGGGGTCACATCATCGGGGGGATCACCGTCGTGCTGATGGTGACGTTCGTGGGGATCTGGGTCTGGGCCTGGCGCAAGCGCCATCGCCCGGTGTTCCAGGCGATGGCCGGCCTGCCGATGGAAGATGCCGTCGACGGGCAACCGCGGGACGAACAACACGGAGAACGCGCATGAGCGCCGGCTGGTCGTTGTGGGTGATGTTCCTGGTGGTGCTCAACCTGAGCATCACGCTGTTTCTTTTCCTGTGGGGACCGCGCGCGAAGATCCCGACCCTGCCCGACGGCACCAGCGGCCACGTGTGGGCGCACGGCGTGCTGCGCGAGGGCGTGCGCAAGCTGCCGCTGTGGTGGGTGCTGTTCTCCGGCGCGATGTTCGTCTGGGGCTTCACCTACCTGGCGCTTTATCCCGGCTTCGGCAACCACAAGGGCGTGCTCGGCTGGACCGCGCACGGCGAGCTGGCGCGCGACGTGGCGGCCAACGACGCGAAGATGGACGAGCTGCTGCTGCGCTTTCGCCAGTACCCGGTGGAGCAGCTGGCCGGCGATCCGGCGGCGATCCAGATGGGCGGCCGCCTGTTTGTGGACAACTGCGCCGCCTGCCACGGCCGCGGTGGCTACGGCAACGTCAAGCTCGGTGCGCCGAGCCTGATCGACGACGACTGGCTCTACGGCGGCTCCGGCAAGGACATCCTCGACAGCATCCAGCATGGCCGCGCCGGCATCATGCCGCCGTGGTCCAGCCTGGGCGCGCAGAACGTGAAGAACCTCGCGCAGTACGTGCTCAGCCTCTCCGGTGCACCGCACGATGCGGCGATGGCGGCCGCGGGCCAGCCGCTGTTCACCACCTGCGCCGCGTGCCACGGGCCGCAGGGCAAGGGCAATCCCGCGCTGGGCGCGCCCAACCTCACCGACGACATCTGGCTGCATGGCGGCACCGTCGCCGACATCGAGCAGACCATCGGTGGCGGTCGCCAGGGCGCGATGCCGGCGTGGGGCAAGCGCCTCAGCGACGATCAGATGCGCGTGCTGGCCGCCTACGTCTATCACCTCGCCCATCAGGGTGACGTAGCCAAGCGCGATGACACGGCCAGCCGCTAGACCCGGCAGCGCCTGGTACCAGCAGCCGGTGCTGTGGCTGGGTGCGGTGGTGTTCGCCGCCTCGCTGGCCGGCTGCGTGTGGATGATCATGCTGGGCATGCAGCACGACGATTCGGCGGTCGAGGCACCGCGCCCGGTGTTCGGCGTGCCCGCGCGCAGCCACGCCGCGCCGGCGCCGGCTGGCTCCGCCGCGGCCGATCGCGCGGCAGCACCCACGCCGGGGTCGCCCGCCCGCCCATGAACAGCGCCTGGGCCCAGCCGCAGTTGGCCGCACAGGTGCTGCGGTCGCGCCGCGACGGTCGCGCCGAGGTCACCCTGCGTATGGCGCCGCTGGCCGATGCGCGCCGCGTGCTGCGGCTGGAGCAGGCCCTGCGTGCCCTGCCCGGCGTGCAGCGGGTGGGCGTGGACGTGGCCAGCCAGCGGGTCTCGGTAGTTTGGGAACCGGCGCGCCAGAGTCTGCCCGGCCTGCTCGACGCGATCGCCGCGATCGGCTGCCGCGCCCAGCCGCTGCCGCGCGTGCGGGTGGACGAAGACCCGCGCCGCGAAGCGCACGACGCGCTCAAGCGCCTGCTGGTGGCCGGCATGTGCGCGATGCAGGTGATGACCTACGCGTTCGTGATCTACATCGGCGTGGTCGATTTCGTCGACTTCAGCACGCGCAACCTGTTCCGCTGGCTGGGCCTGTTCACCACGCTGCCGATCGTGTTCTACGCCGCGCTGCCGTTCTACCGCTGCGCATTCGCGGAACTGCGGGCGCGCCGCGTCGGCATCGACCTGCCGGTGGCGCTCGCGGTGGCGCTGGTGTTCGCCGCCAGCAGCTGGAACACCTGGCGCGGCGCGGGCGAGATCTACTTCGACTCGGTGAGCATGTTCGTGTTCCTGCTGCTGCTGGCGCGGCACATCGAGATGCGTTCGCGCCATCGCAGCGGCGCGCTGGGCGACGCCGCGGTGGATGCCGCGCCGCTGCTGGCCGAACGCTGGCGTGCCGACGGCACGCTGGAAACCGTGGCGGCGCTGGCCCTGCTCCCCGGTGACCGCGTGCACGTGGCCGAGGGTGGCACGGTGCCCGCCGACGGCGTGCTGGATAGCGCGTGGGCCGAGCTCGACGAATCGCTGCTGTCGGGCGAATCGCGGCCGCAGCGGCGCGCCGCCGGCGCCGCGGTGGTGGCCGGCAGCGTGCTGGTGTCCGGCACCGCGGAGCTGCGCGTCACCCACAGCGGCGAGGCCACCGCCGCCGCGCGCATCGGGGCGCTGGCGCGGCGCGCCCGCGGCAGTCGGCTGGCCCGGCTGCGCCACGGCGGCGATCCGGCGGTGGCGCGTTTTGTCAGCCGCGTGCTGGTGCTCACCGCGCTGACGGCGCTGGGCTGGTTGCTGGTCGATCCCGCGCGCGCGTTCGAGGCCGCCGTGGCGGTGTTGGTGATTGCCTGTCCCTGCGCCTTCGCGCTGACAGCGCCGGCGACCCGCACGCGCGCCTTCGGCGTGCTGGCCGCTCGCGGCGTGCTGGTCACCGACGCGGCCGCGCTGGAAACCCTCGCGCAGGTCGACTACGCGCTGTTCGACAAGACCGGCACGCTGACCGAGCCGCACTTCAGTCGCGCGGCAATCCGGCCGCAGCGCGGGCTCGATCCCGAGCGCGTGCTGCAGATGGCCGCGGCGCTGGCGCAGGAGAGCAGCCACCCGCTGGCGCGCGCGCTGAGCCGGCTCGCGCTGACCCCCGCAGCCGCTTCGAACGCGACGGCCGTCGCCACCCGGGCGGCGCGCGAGGTACGGGTACACGCCGGCGCCGGAGTGGCCGGGGTGGTGGAGAACACGCCGTTGTGGCTCGGACGCGATGACTTCGCGCTCGCCGCCAGCGGCGGCACGGATACCGGGGAGGGAGCGGCCGGCACGCTGGTGCTGGCCGATGCGCAGGGCGAGCTGGCCCGTTTCGTGGTGGACGACGGGTTGCGCGAATCGACGCCCCGCACGCTCGCCGCGCTGCGTGCGCAGGACGTCACGCTGGCGATCGCCAGCGGCGACGCGCCGGCGCGCGTGGCCGCGGTGGCGCATGCGCTGGGCGTGGACGAGTGGTCCGCCCGGCAGTCGCCGGCAGAGAAGCTCGCCCTGCTGGAGGCCGCGCGTGCCGGCGGCTGCGTAGTGCTGGCCGTGGGCGACGGCAGCAACGACGCGCCGCTGCTGGCTGCCGCGGACGTGTCCGCCGCACTGGCCGGCGGCACCGAGCTGGCGCAGGCGCATGCCGATCTGCTGCTGGCCGATGGACGTCTGGACGGCCTGCTCGACGCCCGCGCGGTGGCCACGCAGATGCAGCGCATCGCCGCGCAGAGCCGGCGCTGGGCGCTGGGCTACAACCTCATTGCCGTGCCGTTCGCCGCGCTCGGCCTGGTGCCGCCGTGGCTGGCCGGCATCGGCATGGCGCTGAGCTCGCTCGGAGTGGTGCTCAACGCCCTGCGCGTGGGCCGCAGCGCACCAGCCTCGCCGGTGCTGCGCGCATGAACATCATCCTGGTACTGATCCCGGTGACCCTGCTGGTGGTGGGCGTAGGCGTGGCGCTGTTCTTCTGGGCGGTGAACCACCAGCAGTTCGACGATCTGGATAGCCCCGGCATCGTGCCGCTGCTGGAGGATGACCCAGATCAGGGCGCTCGCGCCGGTGCGCGCGCATCCTCCGAGGCCACTGACGCGGTCGAACCCATGCCCGACGAGATGCCCGACCGCGTCGATCCCCCGCCTCCGCGCACCTAGCCTCCCCGGCGGCGCGCGTCGACCGAGTCACCGCCCGCATGCATGCCACCGTCACCCCACCCACCGAGGCCCAACTGGCCACCCTCGTCGACCGCTTCTACGAGCAGGTGCGCCGCGATCCCGAACTTGGACCCGTGTTCAACCCGGCGGTGCGCGACTGGCCCGCGCACAAGCAGCTGCTGACCTCGTTCTGGTGCTCGGTGGTGCGCCGCGCCGGCAGCTACCGTGGCAACCCGATGGCCGCGCACCAGCGCCATCCGGTGCGCGCCGAACACTTCGACCGCTGGCTCGCGTTGTGGCGTCCCACCTGCGCCGAGGTGCTGGACGCCGCGGGCGCGGCACTGATGATCGATTACGCCGAGCGCATCGGACAGAGCCTGAAACTCGGGCTGGGCCTGCGCCCGCGCGGGCGCGATCTCGGCGCGCCGATCGTGGGCAGCAGGCAGCTTTCTCTCGCCTCCAGCACGATGCCTGCCTCCTAGGTACAAGCGCATCCGCTCCCTCCTCCGCTGCGGGAGGAGGCGGCTACGAAGCAACGTGCCGGCTCCTGATGCGCGTCACCTTCCGCACCGCACGCTTGACGGTGACTGCCTCTACGCAAGCACCTGTGGCGAGGAAACCGCCCAGATCGCGCGCGTCGCGCGGCGCGGCCCACTGGTCGCTACGCATTTCAGAAAATGGTCCTCTTCGCGGCTGATCAGGAGAAGACTTGACGCATGCCGCAGCAGCTCACTCTCCGCGGCGGGAAGAGGGCTAAAAAGTCGCCTTCAGTGGGCGAATGGTCCACACCGGCATCCTTTGGGAGAAAGCCCTGGCGAGAGCCTCACAAGACGGAGCCAGCGACGCCCTAACGCCGCCGTTCAATCCGGCAGCAGGTTCTGCCCGATCTTCTCCAGCCCCTTCACGTCGAGCAGTTCCAGATCACGCCCTTCGAGAGCGATCAGTTCCTGGCTGCGGAAGCGGGTGAGCACGCGGCTGACGGTTTCGGCGGCCAGCCGCAGGTAATTGGCGATGTCGCCACGCGACATGCTCAGCGCGAAGTGGGTGCCGGAGAAGCCGCGCGCTTCGTACCGGCGGCCCAGGTCGCACAGGAACGCGGCCATGCGCTCGTCGGCGCTATGGTCGCCGGCGAGCAGGCTGGCGGTGCCCAGCTCCTTGCTGAGCAGGCGGAACAGGTGCTGCTGCACCGCCGGCATGCGCGCGGCCAGCGCGCTCATGGCGGGAAACGAGAAGCGGCAGAACTCGGTTTTCTCCAGCGCCAGCGCGTCGCACGGGAAGTGCTCGGGATAGATCGCATTGAGGCCGATTACCTCGCCGGGCAGGTAGAAGCCGAGCACCTGCTCGCGGCCCTCCTTGTCCACCACGCAGGTCTTCACCATGCCGCCGCGCACGGCGTAGATGGCGCGAAACGGATCGCCGGTGCGGAACACGTGGTCGCCGGTGCGGTAGGCGCCCACGTGTTCCACCAGGCAGTGCAGCGACTCCAGCTCGGGCTTGCCGTAGCCCACGGCAATGCAGGCGCCGGCAAAGGCGCAGGTACGGCAGAAACGCGTGGTGTCGCCGTCGTCGGAGATCGGGCTGGGCGGATCGGGCAGGCGGCCTGCCGGCTGGCTGGTGCGCATCGTGGTGACAACCGTGGCGTGGGGTCAGATGGCGCGCGAGTAGCGTGCAGGCGACGCGGCGTCATCAAGGTACGCGTCAAAGCACATGGCGATGATACGCAACAGAAGGCGTCCGCGCGAAGTGACCCGGATCGTGCGCCTCTCGATGGTGACCAGCCCGTCCGCCGCCAGTGCCTGCAACCGTTCCACTGCCTGGGCAAAGTAGTCCTCGAAGACGAGCCGGTGGCGCGTCCCGAACGCGGCCATGTCCAGCGCGCCATGGCACATCAGCTCACCGATGGCGGCGCGGCAGATCACGTCATCCTCGCTCAGCGTCAGGCCGCGAGCCACCGGCAGCCGACCGGCATCGAGCGCGGCGTAGTAGCCGGTGAGGTCGCGGGCGTTCTGGCTGTAGCTGTCGCCGATGCGGCCGATCGCGCTCACACCCAGTCCCACGATGTCGCAGTCGCCGTGGGTGGAGTAGCCCTGGAAATTGCGCTGCAGCGTGCCGCCGCGCCGGGCGCGGGCAAGCTCGTCGTCCACGTGGGCGAAATGGTCCATGCCGATGTACGCGTAGCGCGCCGCGCCCAGGCGCTCCAGCGCGCGACCGAACAGGGCCAGCCGGGTCTGCGGGTCGGGCAGCTCGGCCGCGTCGATCTGCTGCTGCGCCTTGAACATGCCGGGCAGGTGCGCATAGCCGTAGACCGCCACGCGATCCGGTGCCAGCGCGATCACCTCGGTCAGCGTGCGGTCGAACCCTGCCAGCGTCTGTCCCGGCAGGCCGTAGATCAGGTCGACACTAGCCGAGACGAAGCCGGCCTCGCGCGCGGCGTGGAGCACTTCGGCCGTCTCGGCCACGCTTTGCACGCGGTTGACCTTGCGCTGCACGGCCGGGTCGAAATCCTGGATGCCCACCGAAATGCGGTTGAAGCCGAGCTCGGCGAGTCCGCGCACGTAGGCGGCGTCGGCGAAGCGGGGGTCGATCTCGATGCCGTACTCGCGCTGGCTGTCGCGCACGAAACTGAAGTGCTGCGCCAGCGACTCCATCAGGTCGCGCATGCGCGGCAGGTCGAGGAAGTTCGGCGTGCCGCCACCGAAGTGCAGCTGGCGCACCGGCCGGTCGCGGTCGAACAGCGGCGCGATCAGCTCGATCTCGCGCACCAGTCGCTCCAGATAGCGATCCGCCTTGCCCACCTCGCGGGTGATCACGCGGTTGCAGCCACAGTAGAAGCACGGGCTCATGCAGAACGGCACGTGCACGTACAGCGACAGCGGGCGCGGGATCGGCTCCTCGTTGGAGTGGCGGATTGCCGTGCGCAACGCCGCCTCGCCGAAATCGGCGCGGAAATGCGGCGCGGTTGGATAGCTGGTGTAGCGCGGCCCGTTGACGTCGTAGCGGGCGATCAGCCCGGCGTCGAAGGTCGGCGGTTCGATGGGCGTGGCGGCGATGGTTTCCATGCCGCGCACTGTCGCCGTTGGCCGCCGGTTTTGCCTTGACCCGGATCAGGCGAAGGACATGGGCCCACCAGGACTCGAACCTGGAACCAAAGGATTATGAGTCCTCTGCTCTAACCATTGAGCTATAGGCCCGCACGGGGGCGCAGTTTAGCCGCTCGCGCGCGGCGTGGGTGCGACGGACGCCGGGCGCGACGCGTCGGCGGCACCCCGGCGCTGGCGTTGCAGTCGCAGCGCGTCGGCGCTTAGCACCAGCAGGGCGCACCAGATCAGGATGAAGCCGGTCCAGCGCGAGGTGGACATGGCCTCGTGATTGACCGTCACCGCAATCAGGAACTGCAGCGACGGCGCCAGGTACTGCAGCATGCCCAGCAGGCTCAGCGGCAGGCGTCGGGCGGCGGCGGCGAAAAATGTCAGTGGCGCGGCCGTGACCAGGCCGGTAGAGACCAGCAGCAGCGCGCTGCGCCAGCCATCGGCGAGAAAATGGGTGTCGTTGCGCAGGCCCAGCCAGTGCAGCGCGAACAGCGCGAACGGCGCCAGCAGCAGCGTCTCGATGGTGAGGCTGGCCACCGCGCCGGTGTGGCGGCCGGCCAGGCTCTTGGTCAGCCCGTACAGCCCGAAGCTGACCGCCAGGCCGAGCGCGATCCACGGCGGATGGCCGTAGCCGATGGCGATCACCAGCACCGCAACCACCGCAATTGCGATCGCCAGCCACTGCGCGCGGCGCAGCTTCTCGTGCAGCACCGCCACGCCCAGCCCCACGCTCAGCAGCGGGTTGATGAAGTAACCCAGCGAGGCCTGCAGCACTTCGCGATGGTTGGCCGCATAGACGTAGAGCAGCCAGTTCACCGAGATCAGCGCCGCCGCCGCGGCGAGAAAGGCCATGCGGCGCGGATGGCGCAGCGTCTGCACCAGCTGGCCCAGGGTGCCGGTGAGCGCCAGGATCAGCAGGCATACCACCGCCGTCCACAGCGCGCGGTGCGCCACCACCTCCAGCGCCGGGGCGAACTCCAGCCACACCAGGTACAGCGGCAGCACGCCCCAGATGCCGTAGCAGGCGATGCCGAACGCCAGTCCGCTGCGCAGCGAGCCCGGGGCGGAGGAAGGCGAATCGGGAGAGCCGGTCACGGCGGATCCTGTGGGCAAGCGGAAAAGACAAGGGCGCGCGCGGCGCCGCAAATGAAAACGCCCGCGTGCAGCGGGCGCTTCCACGAGCGGTGGCGGGAACGCTTATTCCAGGTCGAGGAACGAGCGCAGCTGCTCCGAGCGGCTGGGGTGACGCAGCTTGCGCAGCGCCTTGGCCTCGATCTGGCGGATCCGCTCGCGGGTGACGTCGAACTGCTTGCCGACCTCCTCCAGCGTGTGATCGGTATTCATGTCGATGCCGAAGCGCATGCGCAGCACCTTGGCCTCGCGCGGGGTCAGCCCGGCGAGCACGTCGCGCACGGTTTCCATCAGCCCGGTCTCGGTGGCCGAGTCGATCGGGGAGCTGGCGTTGCCGTCCTCGATGAAATCGCCCAGGTGCGAGTCCTCGTCGTCGCCGATCGGGGTCTCCATGGAGATCGGCTCCTTGGCGATCTTCAGCACCTTGCGGATCTTGTCCTCGGGCATCTCCATTTCCTTGGCCAGCTCCTCCGGCGTGGCCTCGCGGCCGAACTGCTGGAGCATCTGGCGGGAAATGCGGTTGAGCTTGTTGATCGTCTCGATCATGTGCACCGGGATACGGATGGTCCGGGCCTGATCGGCAATGCTGCGGGTGATCGCCTGGCGGATCCACCAGGTGGCGTAGGTCGAGAACTTGTAGCCGCGGCGGTATTCGAACTTGTCCACCGCCTTCATCAGGCCGATGTTGCCTTCCTGGATCAGGTCCAGGAACTGCAGGCCGCGGTTGGTGTACTTCTTGGCGATCGAGATCACCAGGCGCAGGTTCGCCTCGACCATTTCCTTCTTGGCGCGACGGGCCTTGGCCTCACCCACGCTCATGGCGCGGTTGATGTCCTTGATGTCGGTCAGCGGCAGGAACAGCTTGCGCTCGATGGCGGCGAGCTTCTCCTGCTCGGCGTCAATCGCCTCGCGATGGTTCTTGATGTTCGGCGACCACTTCTGGCGCTTGCGGCCCAGCTCGGCCGCCCACTCGAGGTTGCCCTCGTTGCTGGGGAAGGTCTTGATGAACTCGCCCTTGGGCATCTTCACCTGCTTGACGAAGATGTCCATCAGCACGCGCTCGTGGTGGCGGATGTCGCCCACCACTTCGCGCAGCTTGCGCACGAAGCTCTCGATCAGCGCGGACGGCAGCTTGAGCTTGAGGAACTCCTCGGCCATCTGGTCGCGCAGCTTGACGATCTTCTTGTCGGTAATGCCGGCGGCCTTCGGCGCGGCCTTCTGGAACTTGGCGTAGTAGTCGCGCAGCAGCTCCATGCGGCGCTTCACCTCTTCCGGATCGGGACCGGTCGGGCCGGCTTCCTCTTCCTCGGTGTCGTCGTCGTCGTCGCTGTCTTCGTCGCTCTCCACCTCGACGCCGTTGGCGGCGGCCTCTTCGGCCTCCTCGCGGGCGGCATCGGCGGCGGCTTCCAGATCGAGGAAGCCGGCCAGGATCTCGCTCAGGCGGCGCTTGCCGTCCAGGTGCTGGTCGTATTCCTCGAGCAGCAGTTCGATGGTCAGCGGGAAGCTGGCCAGCGCGGTCTGCACCTGGCCCAGACCCTCTTCGATGCGCTTGGCGATGGCGATCTCGCCCTCGCGGGTCAGCAGCTCGACTGTGCCCATCTCGCGCATGTACATGCGCACCGGGTCGGTGGTGCGGCCCACTTCGGCATCGACGGCGGAAAGCAGCGCCACGGCTTCTTCGGCGGCAGCCTCGTCATCGGTGTTGGAACCCGCCGCGGTGTCGGCGACGGTGTCGCCATCCGGCGCGGCATCGTGCACCTCGATGCCGACGCCCTTGAGCACCGCCATGATGTCTTCGATCTGCTCCGGGTCGACGATGTCGTCGGGCAGGTGATCGTTGATCTCGGCATAGGTCAGGTACCCCTGCTCCAGACCCTTGGAGATGAGCGCCTTGATTTCAGACTGTTGCTCGGGAGCTTTGCTATTCATACCTACCGCCGCGGATGCAGGAACCGATCAGTATAGCGATGTGCTGCTTTTTTGACCAGTTTTCAAGTGGGGAAAAGTGAGCAGGCCGGGCAGCAAGAAATGCGCCAGATCGCGCCATGACGGCGGGTCGGCCTCACCGGCCATCAACTCTCGAGCCAGAAGGTGACCGGCCCGTCGTTTACCAGATGCACCTGCATATGGGCACCGAAGCGACCGGTTTCCACCCCCGCGTGCGCGGCCCGCGCCAGCTCCACCAGCCGTTCGAACCAGTGCCTGCCCTGCTCCGGCGCCGCGGCGGAGGTGAAACTCGGGCGCATGCCCGAGCGGGTGTCCGCGGCCAGCGTGAACTGGCTCACCAGCAGCAGTCCGCCGCCCGTGTCGCCGAGCGATCGGTTCATCCGGCCGCTGGCGTCGGCAAACACCCGGTAGCCAAGCAGCCGCTGCAGCATCCGCTGCGTGCGCGGTTCGTCGTCGTTTGGCTGCACCGCGACGAGGGCGAGCAGGCCCGGGCCGATGGCGCCGACGGTGACGGAATCGACGGTGACGTGGGCGGCGCTCACGCGCTGGATCAGGGCAATCATGCAGAGGGTTCCGGGCGGTGGCGGGAGCTTAGCGCGACCACCTCTACCGCCGCGGGTAGCGCACTGTGGCGGCGCGGCGGAAGCCCCGCAACCATCGACTAGACTGATGCGATGCGTGCCGACATTTACCTGGTCTACCTGCTTCTGCGCCTGCTCGCCCTGCTGCCATTGCGCCTGCTGCATGGCGTCGGCGCCGCCATCGGACGGGGGCTTCTGTGGCGCCATGGCCGGACTGCGCGGCACACCGCGATCAACCTGGCGATTGCCCGGCCCGGCCTCTCCGCGCCTGCGCGCGACGCGCTGCTGCGCGAGGTGATGGCCGAGAGCGGCAAGTCGGTGACCGAGATCATCAAGGTCTGGGGCAGTTCGCCGGCGCGCGCGCTGGCGCTGGTGCGCGAGGTGCGCGGCGGTGAACTGTTCGAACAGGCGCTGGCCGCCGGCAAGGGCGTGATCATCGCCGCGCCGCACCTGGGATGCTGGGAGTTGCTGAACTACTGGCTGTGCAGCCGCACGGCCATGGCGATCCTGTATCGGCCGCCGCGGGTGGCGGCGGTCGAACAACTGCTGCGCAAGGTACGCGGCGCGCTGGCACCGGAGCAGGTGCGCGCCGAAGGCGCCGGCGTGCGCACGCTGTACAAGCGGCTGGCCGCCGGCGGCACGGTCGGGATCCTGCCCGACCAGAAGCCGCGTGCCGGGGATGGTCAGGTGGCACCGTTCTTCGGCCGCGATGCCTTGACCATGGTGCTGCTGCCGCGGCTGGCCGCCCGGACCGGCGCCACGGTGCTGTTCGCCTTCGCCGAGCGGCTGCCGCGCGGTGCCGGTTTCCGGATCCACCTGCTGCCGGCGCCGGCACAGCTGGTCGATGCTGACCTCGCAGTGGCCTGCAGCGCACTCAATCGCGGCGTCGAGGCGTGCGTGGAGCGCGCGTTCGCGCAGTATCAGTGGCAGTACAAACGATTCTCCGCCGACGGACTGGTCAGCCCCTATGACGGTGCCGGCCGGCTGGAGCCCTGAGGCTCAGCGCGCGGCGCGTTCCAGCCGCGCCAGGAACACTGTCATTTCCTTGGCCGCCTGCTGGTCGCCGCGGCCGCCGGCAACGCCGATGCCCTGCCGCCACGCATCCGCGGCACCGTTGCGATCGCCGGCCTGCAGGCAGGCCTTGCCCAGCAGTTTCCAGGCGGCGGAGTAGCCCGGGTCGAGCCGCAGCGCGTGGCGCAGTTCGACCGCGGCCGCGGATGCCTGGTCGTCCTCCAGCAGTGCGCTGCCCAGCGAAAAGCGCAGCAGGGCGCCGTCGCGCGGGCCATTGCACTGGGCGCGCAGGGCGGCGATGCGCTCGGCGCTCACGGCCGCTGCCGCGCCGGATAGACGCGGGTGGGCGTGCCCGGTTCGGGTGGTTGGATGCCCGCGCGCAGGTCGGCCAGCGAGCGCGCCGGCCAGATCACCAGCCACGACGAGCGGAACGGCTGTACCAGCAGCGCGTAGCGGCTGTCCGCCGGCGAGAGCTTCTCCGGATGCGTGACGATCAGCCCGTCCGGATGCGCCTGCGCGAAATCGGCGATCGGCCGGCCCTCGGTCAACTCGGTGATGGGGTCCGTGAGCCGGCCGGCGAAATGGAACTGTGCGTCGTACGCGCCGAGATAACCGATCGCCCGATGCTGTGCCTGCGCCGCGCCCAGCAACTGGCTGGCGGGGGTGAGGTCGTAGCGGTGCCACGCGGTCAGCGTGAACAGGGTATTGAAGGCGAGCGTGCCAAGCAGCCCGGCCACGGCCAGCCGGCGCATTTCGCCGCGACCGCGCAACAGCAGCAACGCGCCGAGCAGCAGGAACAGCGCGCCGAAGTAGCGGCTGTAGTCGACCGCATCATCGAACCAGGCGCCGTGCAGTCGACCGCTGGTCACCAGGCTCGGCAGCACGAACAGGAATACCGCCAGGGCGAAGCCGCCCAGCGCCAGCGGCCAGGTGCCGAGCCAGGCGCTTTCGGCCAGCCGGGGGTGCCGCTCGCGCAGCACGGCAATGGCACCAGCCAGCAGCAGGCACGCGCCGCCCAGCTCCGGCAACGGGTAGTACAGCTGCTTGCCGCTGATCAGCGAAAACGTGACGAACGCCGGCACCAGCCAGCACAGCGCGAAGCGCAGCCCCGGTTCCAGCGGCCGGCGCAGCGTCGCCAGCGCGGCAGTGGCGCGCGGCCACGCGCTGAGCGGGAACATCAGCACGGGGATCGCCAACAGGTACCACCACAGCGGGCGGGCGTGGTTCTGCAGGTCGTGCTCGGGCGTCACGCCGTCGACCACCCGCGCCGCGGTCTGGGTAAAGAACAGGCGCTGGCGGTAGACGTCGCCGCCGCTGAATCCGGCCGGCACCGCCCACGCCAGCAGCAGCGCGAACCCTGCCAGCATCGACAGCGCCCCGAGGCCGTACCAGCGAGCGCGGTGGCGGGCGGCCCAGTCGCTCCACAGCGGGCCGAGCAACCAGGGGAACACCACGTGCAACAGCATCACCGGGCCCTTGGTGAGCAGGCCCAGGCCGATGCACAGGCCGAACGCCAGCCAGCGCGGCTCGGCGCGACGGGCGGTCGGCACCAGGCACAACAACGCGGCCAGCGACCATGCCGCCAGCAGCACGTCGTACATGATCTGCAGCCCGAACAGGAACGCGTAGCTCAGCGACAGCAGCATCCACGGCGTGGCGCGCGCCACCCACGGGCGGTCCGGGAACAGCCGCCGCGCCAGCAGCGACGCCAGCACCAGCTGCACGCCGCCGACGATCACCTCGAGCACGCGCGGCCATACGTCGCTGACGCCGAACGCGGCCCAGCCGGCGTGGATCATCCAGAACAGCAGCGGCGCCTTCTCGCTGTAGGGCACGCCGTTGACGTGCGGCACCAGCCAGTGGCCCTCGTTCCACATCTCCCAGGCGACGGCGAGCGTGCGGGTGGAGAACAGCGGCATCGGGCCGTGCGCGAAGATCGCCAGCAGCGCTGCCGCTGCCCACAGCGGCAGCCACGGCCACAGGGCACGAAGATGTTCGGAGCGGCGGTAGGCGTTGGGTGTCACGAGCGCTCCCTCGGGCGGCAGTGCCGGCATTCTATCCGGCCACCGGCTGGCTGCCCGCTTAGCGGATGCGCGCGGAGCCCCAGTAACCGATGCGCCGGCGCAGCTTGAGCTTGCGCCACAGGTTCCATGGCTTGCGTCGGCGGTTGCGGCCACCGCTGGCGATGAAGGCGTCGATCGCATCGAGCACGCGCTCGCTGGAGCGGCCGTCGCGATAAGGGTGGATGGCTTCGCCGAATGCGGCGATGGCCTGCATCAGCTCGGCCGGGCGCGCGAATGCCCGTTCGATCGCCGGCTCGAAATCCTCGACCCGGTCGATGTCGATCAGCTGCGGGCCGGGGCGGCGGTTCTTGAACGTCACCACCGGCTTGCCGGTGAGCAGGAACTCGCTCAGCGCCGAGGAGGTATCCGAGCACATCATGTCCACCTGCGGAAACAGGTCGAGGATGTTGTCGTCTTCGGCGAAGCGCAGGTGCTCGTTTTCCAGCGCCTTGTACTTGGCCCGGGTCTGCGGATTCATCTTGGGGTGGAAGGTGACGATCCAGCGCCAGCGGCCGTCGCGCGAAAGGCGCCTGACCTCCTCGTAGAGCGTCTCGGCCGCGCTCCACGAGGGCGAGAAGGTGGAGTGGTAGAGGATCACCGGCGGCGTGCGCACCGGCGGAAGCGGCCCGGCGATGGCGCGCAGGAACGGGTCGAGCTTGGGCCAGCCGGTCTCGGTGACGGCGAAATGGCCGAGTTGGTCGGCCAGCGCCTGGAACTGCGCGGTGTCGCGCGGGCCAGTGGTGCAGTACAGGTCGAAGAAGCCGCGGATGTAGATATGGCGCGGCTTGCCTGCATCGAAGCCGTGGAACACCTCCACCTTCACCCCTGGAAAGAAATGCGGCAGATGGTTGCCCGGGGTGAGCACGGCGATCGGCTTCCACTGGCGCACTTGTTCCACCGTCAGCAGGCGCTCGCCCTGGACCAGGTCCTGCGCGCCGGGGCCGTCGAAGAACCACGCGGTTTCATCGCCGCGCGCGCGGATGGCGTCCTGCAGCGGCCGCAGGATCGCCAGCGCGTAGCGCTCGGAACCGTACAGGAGATAGTGCTTGGGCATGAGCGTTCGGCTCGGATCGGCAGGACGCATAGCTTACGGTGCGCCGTCGCACTTGCCGATGCGCGGGCCGTCAGCGGTCGATGCGGTGGTGCTTGAGGATGGCCTCCGCCTCGGCCACCGAGCCGGGGTTGTGGCGCATCTCGTAATAGCGCATGCGCTTGTACAGCGCGTAGCTGGCGGCGGTCTGGGCAATCAGGAAACCGCGCCATCCGTCGAGCATCGCCAGCCGGAACACGTAGTCCTTCACGAACGCCAGGACATAGACGAACGGCGCCTGCCACATCCGCACCGGCTTGCCCTTCTCCAGCCAGTCGCGGCATTTCAGCTCCGCGTAACGCAGCACCTTGAGCTGCTTGTGCGGCAGGGTCGGGTTGTTGACGTGGTGGAGCGGCGCGTCGAAGGTCGGCGCACTGCCCTGGAACTGCAGCGACTCGTGCACCCGCGCATCGCTCCAGCGCGCTCGGCCGCGGTGGTACAGGCGCGCCAGCTTCTCGCCCACCGAAGGGCGATACCAGCGCATCGGCCGGCCCATGTAGATGGTGTTGCGGCGCAGCCACGCGGCAGCGGCGGGGCCTTCCATCAGGGCCGGCAGGCGCTGGGCCATTTCGGCCGCCAGCGATGGCGAGAGGTACTCGTCCGCATCCAGCGCGAGGATCCAGTCGTGGTGGCACTGCCCGGTGGCGAAGTTTCGCTGGGCACCGAAGCCGAGCCAGTCCTGGTGCACTACCCGGGCGCCGTGGGCGCGGGCGATGGCCACCGTGTCGTCGTCACTGCCCGAGTCCACCACCAGTTTTTCGGCCGCAAACGGTACGCTGTCCAGGCAGCGCGCGATGGTGTGCGCCTCGTTGTGGGTGATGACGACGAGGGTGAGCGCAAGCGTGGGCATGGCGTGATTCTAGGGGAAACCCGCGCCTCGGCTACGGGCGTATGACTGAATCGCACATGTCCGGATCGCCGGCTGTGTCGCAGTGGTCCAGCGGCGCGCGTGACAGAATTCGCCGCTTGCTGGGCCATCCTTCTCGCCGTCCAGCCTCGCCAGGGCCTCACATGCAACGCATCCTCGTCACCGGCGGCGCCGGGTTTCTGGGCTCGCACCTGTGCGATCGGTTGATCGACGCCGGACACGACGTGCTCTGCGCCGACAACTTCTTCACCGGCAGCAAGCGCAACGTGGCGCACCTGCTGGGACACCCCCGCTTCGAGCTGATGCGCCATGACGTGACGTTTCCGCTCTATGTCGAGGTCGACCGCATCTTCAACCTGGCGTGCCCGGCCTCGCCGGTGCATTACCAGCACGATCCGGTGCAGACCACCAAGACCTCGGTGCATGGCGCGATCAACATGCTCGGACTGGCCAAGCGGCTGGACGGCCGCATCCTGCAGGCCTCCACCAGCGAGGTGTATGGCGATCCGGAGGTGCATCCGCAGCGCGAGGACTACTGGGGACGGGTCAACCCGATCGGCTTCCGCAGCTGCTACGACGAGGGCAAGCGCTGCGCCGAGACGCTGTTCTTCGACTATCACCGCCAGCACGCGCTGGACATCAAGGTGGTGCGCATCTTCAACACCTACGGTCCGCGCATGCACCCACGCGACGGCCGCGTGGTCAGCAACTTCATCGTGCAGGCGCTCAAGGGCGAGGACATCACCCTGTACGGCGACGGCAGCCAGACGCGCAGCTTCTGCTACGTAGACGACCTGATCGAGGCGATGCTGCGAATGATGGATACCGAGCGTGGCTTCACCGGGCCGATCAATATCGGCAACCCGGTGGAGTTCACCATGCGCGAGCTGGCCGAGATGGTGGTGCGGCTGGTGGGCGGCGGCTCGAAGATGGTCTACCGGCCGCTGCCGGCGGACGACCCGCGCCAGCGCCAGCCGGACATCACGCTGGCGCGCGACAGGCTGGGTTGGGAGCCGGCCGTGTCGCTGGAGGATGGCCTGAAAGAAACGATCGCCTACTTTCGCTGGCTGTTCGCGCAGGACGACGGCGCATGAGCACGCCGGTGCGCTTTTCGGTGGTGGTCACCAACTACAACTACCGTGCGTTCGTGTGCGAGGCGGTGGATGGTGCGCTGGCGCAGACCCGTGAGGCACTGCAGGTGATCGTGGTGGACGACGGCTCCACCGACGGTTCGCCCGAGCTGCTCACCGAGCGCTATGGCAACGATCCACGGGTGACCCTGCTGCTGGGCGAGAACGGCGGCCAGCTCGCGGCATTCCGGCGCGGCCTGGCCCGGGTGCAGGGCGAGGTGGTGTGTTTCCTAGACGCCGACGATCTGTGGCAGTCGCACTACCTGGCGGGCCTGGGCGAAGTCTTCGACGCCCGCAATGACGTGGACTTCGTCTTCTCCGACCTGGAGCTGTTCGGCCAGCAGCACGCGCACATGCGCTATGCCGACCGCGCGCTGGACCTCGGCTATACCGCCGTCAGCACCTATCTGCTGATGCACTGGTACGGCGCACCCACCTCGGCACTGGCGCTACGCACCGCGTGGGCCCGGCGCACGCTCGACCTGCCCGATCAGCTGGACCTGTCCTGGCGCCTGTCGGCGGACAACTGCCTGGTGTTCGGCACCAGCGTGCTGGGCGGTCGCAAGTACTACCAGCCGACCGGCGCCGTGCGCTACCGCATCCACGGCAACAACGGCTGGTGGGGCAACCGCACCCCGGCCAACGAATACCTCAACCGCTTCCGCTCGCGCTGCCTGATCGAGCACTATGCCCGCACCATCGGGCTGGACGCGCGCTGCGTGGACTTTGCCAAGCAGGAGTTCAAGACCAAGCCGCTGCCGACCTGGCGCGAGGCGCGCCGTTACGCTGCCCTCGTGCGGCAGCGCCGGGGTTCGTGGTGGCGGGGGCTGGAGCGCGCGCTGGCGATCCTGTGGTCGGCCTGGCGGCGACGCCGGGAGCTGCCGGTGGAGTACAAGGGGCTGGCTTGATGCGCATCAGCGTGGCGGTGATCACCTACAACTGGCCGCAGGCGCTGCAGCTGGTGCTGCGTGCGCTGGCACGGCAGACCGAGCTGCCCTTCGAGGTGATCGTCACCGACGACGGTTCGCGCGAGGACACTCGCACCATGCTGTTGCAGCTGGCGCAGGACTACCCGACCCGGCTGGTGCATCTGTGGCAGCCCGACGATGGCGCCCGCATGAGCCGCGCACGCAACCGCGCCATCGCGGCAGCACAGGGCGACTACGTGATCCTGCTCGACGGCGACATGGTCGCCGAGCGCCATTTCGTCGCTGACCACCGCGTGTTCGCCCGCCCTGGCTGCTTCGTGCAGGGCTCGCGCGTGCTTACGGATCAAGCGCTGACCGCGCGCATGCTGGCGCACCAGCGCACGTCGCTCGGTTTCTTCGAGCGCGGCATCGAGCGGCGCCGCCACACCCTGCGCGTGCCCGCGCTGGCGCAACTCTACGCGCACGCCGGGCACCGCCAGCGGGGCATCAAGAGCTGCAACATGGGGTTCTGGCGCGACGACCTGCTGCGCCTGAACGGCTTCAACGAGGCGATGACCGGCTGGGGCCGCGAAGACACCGAGCTGGTCGCGCGTGCGTTCCATGCCGGGTTGCTGCGCCGCGACGTCCGCTTCAGCGCCCTCGCCTTCCACCTGTACCACCTCACCCGCAAGCAGCTGGTCGACAACCCCAACGACCGCATCCTCGCGGCGACCCGGCAGGCCCGCAGCGTGCGCTGTATCGACGGCGTGGCGCAGCACCTGACCGAATTTCCCCGGCCTCCCGCCGCCCTCGCGGCCGGCACGGCGGAACTACAGCAGCGTCCGTAGTGCGGCGTCCAGCCGCGCGGCGAAGGCGTGGTGGTTATCTTCGAACCAGCCCCGCGCGTTGGCGCTCATCGCCGCGATGTCTGCTTCCGGCATGTCGATCAGCCGCTGCATGGCCGCCTCCATCGCCTGCTCGTCGAACTCGTAGAGCTGCGCCATGTTGAACGCGCGGGTAGGCCGCGCCGCCACCAGCACACCCCGCTCCGGCCGCACCAGTTCGTTCATGGGTGGCGCATCGCAGGTCACCACGATTGCGCCGCAGCCCATTGCCTCGGCGATGTAGTGGCCCCAGCCTTCGGTCTCGGACAGGCAGACGTGGAACGCGTGCTCGTTCTGCAGCCGCTGCAGCTCCTCGCGGCTCAGGTACTCCACCCGATGGCGCACGTTGGCCGCGGTGGAGGCGGGCGAGCCGGCATGACCGTCGCCGGAACGCAGCACCAGCAGTTCGGGCCACTCGGGATGGCGTTCCCACAGCGCAATCAGCCGGCGCGTGCCCTTCATCGGACTGCCACCGGCCAGGTGCAGAAACCGGCGCTGCCTCGGCACCGCCGGCAGCCGGCTGTCCTCGCTGTCAAAACCGATCTGGATCGCCTGCTGCCCGCGTGCGGCGAACAGTTCGCGCGCATGGCGGGTCTTGCACAGGATGGCGTCGAAACGGGACAGGTAACGCTGGCTGCGCGGCGACAGCCACTCCGGGTTGGGCACCAGCAGGTTGATCCGTGCCAGCGCGAAGAACGCCGGGCGGACGTGCTCCAGCGCGATGTTCGCGTCGTACAGCGGCGCGGCCATGTCCCGGCGCAGCACGCGACGCACATGCATCACCAGCCGCAGCGCCAGGCCGAGCCAGCGGCCGTCGTTGCGCCGCGGACCCAGCCGGGTGATGTGCACGCGGTGGCCGAGGCCGGCCAGCGTGTGTGCCATCAACTCCAGGTCGTGGCTCAGGCCACGCCGGTTGTGCCAGGCGAGAAGTTGAATACGTGCCATGCCTGCTCAGCGGATCGGGACGGTGCGAACGCCGGTACGGCGGCCGATGTCCACCGCCAGGCCCAGCACCAGGAAGAGATACAGCGAGTGCGGCATTGCTCGATAAAACACGTTGTCGCTGAATGCGCACAAATCAAACATCGCCACGGCAGCGGCCGCGCCCGCGGCGGTGCGGCGGATCCCCTCGTCCGGGTCGGCCATGTGTTTCGCGAAAAACGTCAGCGGTACGCCCAGGAACAGCGCCAGTACCAGCAGTGCCGGCCAGCCGCCGGCCACCAGCGATTCGAAGTACTCGCTGTGCGGGTGCACGTAGCCGGCAATGGCCGCGCTGGCTTCGCCGCGGGCATGCGCGGCGCGCACGTAAGGGCCGAACTGGTCCAGCCCGAGGCCGGTGGACGGATGCGCGGTGAACACCCGCCACGACAGCCGCCACATCTCCAGCCGCTGGCCGATTGCGCCATGCGCGCGCCCGGGCACGAACGTCGCCAGCTCGTGCGGAACCGCGCGGAACCGCGCCAGCATCTCGCGCTGCATCGATGCGGTAACCGCCAGCATGGCCGTCGTGACCAGCGCCAGGGCGATTCCCGCGCAACGCCAGCGTCGCGACTGCCAGCCGTGCCACAGCAGCACCAGGGCGCACACCGGAGCAAACGCCAGCAAGGGGCCGCGGCTCTGGGTCAGCACCGCGCCGTAGAGTCCGAGCACGGCGGCCGCCGCATGGGCCGCGCGAGCGCGGCGGGAGAGATCGGACCGCAGCGCCTGCAGCAGCGACAGCAGCACCATGATCAGCAGATACATCGCGAACTCGATTGCCGCCCAGTCGCCCCCGTTGAGGCCGTAGGGGCGGTCGATGCCGCGCACGTATCGCTGCCAAAGGCATGCGGCGCCCAGCACCGCCGTGGCGACGCTGACCCCGAGGCCGAGGATCCGCCGGTCCAGCGGCAGCGCAAACACCGCCGCCACGGCCAGGAACGGAAGCGTCTGGCTGGGCAGGTCCAGCGGCGCCCAGCCGAGCCGGTGGCCCAATACATTGGCCACGTCGTACAGCAGGCGCAGCACGCAGGCAGCCACCACCCAGCGCGTCTGCCACCATGCGCGGCGCACATCCGCGCGCCGGACGAGCAGGGCCACGCCGGCCACCATCAGCACGGCCATCGGCAGCAGCTTGGCGCGCGAGGACAGCGCAAACCCCAGCGGGAGCGACGCGGCACACCACGAAAGCATCCAGGTCAGGCGCTCACTGGTGAGCGGGGGCACGGTCGTGCGGGGAACGGCAGGGCACATTTCCATGATGCTAACGAGAGTCCTTGTCCGGATCGGTCCGATCCGCATCCCTGGTGAAAGCGTGTTCATCTTCGACGTGACGCGACGCCCCGCGTGGGGCGGGCGAATGTGTCAGTCCGGCGAGTCGTCCGCAGCCTGGGCCGAGCCGGCCTGTGGCACGCAACCGGGCACCAGCGCATCGGCGCGGAACAGCCACCACTCGCGACGGTTGGCATGTCCAACGTAGGTCGCTTTGCTGCGGTTGACGCAGGTACCCATCGCCGTGTCGAGACTGAACAGCCAGCGTTGTCCGCGATCGGCCCGCAGCCAGGCGGAGGCGTCCGCGAACTGCTGCGGCCACGGCGCGAGGAAGCCGAATTCAGCCACCGGTCCCTGCGCCATCAGCAGGTTCTGTTCCTTCCAGGCGATCAGCCCGATCGGCGCCTGCGGCCCGGCGAGCACGCGCGCTCGCGCCATCACGTCCAGCGCCGAACGGTCGCCGTTGAGCAGGGGATAGCCCCACAGGCCGTAGACGCTCCACAGCACGGCGGCAAAAGCCAGCCATCCCTGCGGTGCGCGACGCAGGCGGGTGAACGCCGCGATCAGCAAACCGGCCAGGCCGATGGCGAGGAACAGCCACCAGATCTGTGGGTTCAGGCTCTGCTCCAGCCGCAGCGACCACTTCGGGTGACGCATCATGGCCAGCGCGCCGGCGAGCGCGAGCGCGCCACTCAGCGCAAGCGTGAGCGCGAACACCGCGGCACGCACGCCGCGCCGGCGCAGCAGTGCAGGCAGCAGCGGCGCCAGCGCCAAGGCGGTGATCGGCAGCGCGGGCAGGATGTAGACGTCGCGCTTGCCGGGGCTCAGCGAGAAGAACACCAGCACCAGCACGATCCAGCCCAGCGGAAGCAGGAAGCGCGCGTCGCGCCGCTTCAGCCGTCGCCACCACGCCGGCAGCGCCCACGGCAGCAGCAGCGACAGCGGCAGCCAGTCCACCGCGATGATGCCGAGGAAGTAGGCCGGCGAATGAATATGCCCGGGCGGCGTCGCGTAGCGGTGCACGGTCTGTCCGAACAGGATGTTCTGCACGTACTCGGCGTGCTGCGGGTCGCCATCTGCCCGCGCGATCAGCACCATCGGCACCAGCCAGGCCAGCACGGGCAGCAGGAACGCCAGCGCGCCCAGCGCCCAGCGTCCGGCATGGCCGTCGAACCGGGCCACGTGCCGCCAGCCGCGTCGGCGCGCGAACGCAAAAGGAATCAGCATCAGCAGCGCCAGCACGCCCACGCCCTTGGTCACCACGCCGACGCCGGCAAAGAAGCAGCCGATCCAGAACCAGCGCCAGGACGGCCCCAGCACCAGGTGGCGCAGCAGGCCGTAGTTGGCCAGCGTGATCCAGCCCAGCAGCAGCGGATCGATCTGCGCGTTGCGCATCTGGTAGGTGAAGTGGATGGTGACCAGCAGCGTGAGCGCGGCGAGCAGCCCGCTGCGGTGGTTCCACAGCCGGCGGCCCAGGTCGTAGGTCAGCGCCAGCGCGCCGAGCGCCGACAGCAGCGACGGCAGCAGGAAGGCCACGCGCCAGCTGCGGGTAACGCAGTACGCCAGCGCCTGCGTCCACATGAACACCGGCGGCTTGTCCGGGTAGAGCTCGTGCCCCCGATGCGGGAAAAGCCACTGGCCGTGTTCCACCATCCAGCGCGCGACCAGCGCGAAGCGCGGCTCGTCCGAAGGCCACGGATCGCGCATGCCGATGCCCACCCCCAGTACGAACAGCGCGAACAGGCCGCACCAGAGGAGCTCGGCGCGCGCGCTGGAAAGCCACAGCGGGCGGGCGCGGGGCGAAGGGGAGAGCGGGTTCACGACGCGGCGCGTTCCATCGGAAGTGGGGGGTGGATCGGCGGGGTAGGGACAAGCATAGCGGCGCCACGATCAGGCACGGCCGGCTCAGGGTTTTTTCTGCAGCACCGCGTAATACATGCCATCGAGGTCGCCGTCGCCCGGCAGGATCTGCCAGCCCACCGCGGCCGCCTGGCCGGCCGGCAGCGTGAACGACACCGCTTCGGCGTCTTCGTGGGCCGCGACCAGCTCGGCTACCACCGCCTCGTTCTCCGCGCGCAGCACCGAACAGGTGATGTAGACCAGTCGTCCACCGGGGGCCAGTAACGGCCACAGCGACGACACGATACGCCGCTGCTGCACGCCCATGGCGGTGATATCGCTCTCGCGCCGGTGCAGGCGCACGTCCGGGCGGCGGCGCAAGACGCCGGTGGCCGAGCACGGCGCATCGACGAGGATGCGGTCGAACGGCTGCTTCTTCCACGCCGCGGGCGGTGCACCGGCGTCGCCGACCACCACCTTGGCATCCAGCCGCAGGCGCATCAGGTTGTCGCGGATGCGCTCGGCGCGCCTGGCGTCGAACTCCAGCGCGGTGAGGTCGATGCGCGCGCGTTCGAGCAGGTGGCACGCCTTGCCGCCGGGGGCGGCGCAGGCGTCGAGCACGCGCAGGCCGTCGCGCAGGTCGGCCAGGTCGGCGGCGACTTGCGCTGCGCCGTCCTGCACGGCGAAGGCGCCGTCGTCGAAACCGGGCAGGCGGGTCACGTCGGTGCTGTGCGGCAGCACCACGGCATCGGTCAGCCACGGGTGGGCATGGGCCTCGTGGCCGCCGGACTGCAATCGGGCGATGAAAGTCTCGCGCTCGGCACGCTGGCGGTTCACCCGCAGCATCAGTGGCGGCTCGCGGTTCTCGGCGGCCATCACCGCCTCGGCCTGTGCCGGCCAGTCGCGCTGCAGCGCCGCGGCCAGCCAGGCCGGATGCGCGTGGCGGGTGGTCGGTTCGGCATCGAGCCGTTCGATGTGCGTCGCACGCTCGCGCTGCCAGCGGCGCAGCACGGCGTTGACCATGCCAGCGAGCGCGGGCCGCTTGAGCGCGCGAGTGGCTTCCACCGTGGCGGCCACGGCGGCGTAGTCGCTGAGCTCGAGGACCTCCAGCTGCACCAGGCCCAGCACCAGCAGCGCGTGGATGGCCGGGTCCTTGTGCCGGATCGGCTTGGCCAGCATCGCGTCGACTGCCGCGTCGAAACGCAACCACCAGCGCGCGCCTTCGCTCAGCAGGGCCATCAGCAGGGCGCGATCGCGCGGGTCGGACAGTTTTGGTGCGCTGCGCTCCATCACCTCGCGCAGCGAGGCGCCGCGCAGGGCGACTTCGGCGAGGCCCCTCGCGGCGAGGGCGCGGGTGTCGGGCTTCATCGCGCGGTGCGCAGGTCGGGGCGGGCGTTGAGATAGTCCGCCGCGCCGATGCGCTTGCCGCCGGCACGCTGCAGAGCGGTCACGCGCAGCACGCCCTCGGCGCAGGCGATGTCGATGCCGTCGCGGCCGGCTGCCAGCACGCTACCCGGCGTAGCGTGATGCGCGACATCGAGCCCCCGCCCCGCCCATACCCGCACGGTTTCGCCGGCGATCGTCGCTTCGGCCACCGGCCACGGGTCGAACGCGCGCACCTGGCGCTCCAGCGCGATCGCCGTGCGGCCGAAATCCAGCCGTGCCTCGGCCTTGTCGAGTTTGTGCGCATAGGTCACGCCCGTGTCCGGCTGCGGCACGGGTACCAGTGCGTCGCCGGCGAGCACGTGCTGCAGACCTTCGGCCAGCACTTCCGCGCCGAGCTGCGACAGGCGGTCGTGCAGGCTGCCGCCGGTTTCTTCGGCGCGGATCGGCGTGCGCCGTTCGAGCAGCACCGGGCCGGTATCCAAGCCCGCTTCCATCTGCATCAGGTCGACGCCGCTCTCAGCGTCGCCGGCGAGAATCGCGCGCTGGATTGGGGCGGCACCGCGCCAGCGCGGCAGCAGACTGGCGTGCACGTTCCAGCAGCCGAGCCGCGGTAGGGCCAGCACCTTGCGCGGCAGGATGAGGCCATAGGCCACCACCACCATCAGGTCGGGCGCATACGCGGCCAGACGCTCGCGGGTGGCGGCGTCCTTCAGCGACTCTGGCTGCTCGACCGCGAGGCCGGCATCGAGCGCCGCCTGTTTCACCGGGCTGGGCGTGAGCTTGCGGCCGCGGCCGGCGGGGCGGTCTGGCTGGGTATAGACCGCCACCACCTCGGCGCCGCTGGCGCGGCAGGCGGCGAGGCAGGGAACGGAGAACTCGGGCGTGCCGGCGAAGACGATGCGCAGCGGGGTCGCCCCGCTCAAGCGCTGGCCGCCTGCTTGCGCTGCTTTTCCATGCGCTTGAGCAGCATGGTGCGCTTGAGCGCAGAGAGGTAGTCGACGAACACCTTGCCGTCCAGGTGATCCATCTCGTGCTGGATGCACACGGCCAGCGGGCCCTCGACCTCCAGCACCATTTCCTTGCCGTCCACGTCGTGCGCCTTCACCTTCACCTTCAGCGCGCGGGTCACGTCGGCGAAGATGCCGGGAAACGACAGGCACCCCTCCTGGTAGACCTGCGAGCCGGTCTTCTCCAGGATCTGCGGATTGATCAGCGCCAGCGGCTGGTCGCGCTCGTCGCTCATGTCGGCCACAAGGACCTGCTGGCTCACCGCCACCTGGGTGGCCGCCAGGCCTACGCCGTTGGCGGCGTACATCGTCTCGAACATGTCGGCGACGAACTGCTTCAATGCGGCGTCGAACACGCGCACCGGTTCGGCGCGAACGCGCAGGCGGGGATCGGGGAATTCAATGATGGAAAGTATCGACATGGGGCTCACCTTGCGCCGGAAATGCGGGCAAAGTGGCGAAACCCAGCCCGGACGCGATCTAGAATGGGGTTTATTGTACGTCGCCAAGCCCGTGTAAGGCAGACAGTTTTGTCCAATGTCTCCAGTTGCAAGGGTTAACGGTTCGGTTACACTCGCGCTTGCACCGGGGGAGGGGGATTCCCGCTTATGATGAAGAAGTCCATAGGGCTGCTGGCCGGCATGCTGGTTACGTTTGCCGTCTACGCCGCAGGTGCGCAGCTGCGTGCCAGCCATCCCGATACCTACACGGTCCGCCGCGGCGACACCCTGTGGGACATCTCGGCCAAGTTTCTCTCCAAGCCGTGGCTGTGGCCGGAGATCTGGCAGGCCAACCCGCAGGTGCGCAACCCGCATCTGATCTACCCCGGTGACGTGCTCAACCTGGCGTTCCTCAACGGTCCCACGCTCAAGCTCGAGCCCGGCGTGCATGCAGGCGAAGAGGCCGTGCCGGCGATTCCGCTCTCGGAGCTGCGCATGTTCCTCAAGGACATGCGGGTGATGAAATCCGAGGACGTGAGCTCCGCGCCCTACGTCGTGGGTTTCGAGGAGGCGCGCCTGCGTGGCGCCGTCGGCCAGAATCTCTACGTGCGGGGCCTCACGGCAGAGCCCGGACAGCGCTGGGCCATCGTGCGGCCCACGCACGTGTTCCGCGGTTTCGAGCAGGACGATCCGGCCGACGAAGATAACGAGCTGGTCGCCCATACGCTGGACAGCGATGCCTCGATGGTGCGAAGCCCCTGGTCGGAAGATTTCCGTGATGACGGACATTTCGGCCGCGGCGACGACCTGGGCGTGGAAGTGTCGGTCATCGGCACCGCCGAAACGCTGCGCACCGGCGATGTGTCGACCCTGCTGCTGCTGGACTCCACGCTGGAGATCCGCAAGGGTGACCGCGTGATGCCGGTCGACGACAGCCCGTACGATCCCTACTTCTATCCGCACGCACCGAAGTCGGTCCCGGCCAAGGCGCGCGTGATCGCGTTTGCCGACGCGCTTGACGCTGCTGGCAAGCGCCAGGTCGTGGCGCTCTCGGTGGGCGCGAAGGACGGCGTCGAGAACGGCCAGACCTACGCCGTGTGGCAGCCGGGCGAGACGATCGCCGATGATGTGGCCGGCAACAGCTGGCGTCGCGGCAGCTCCCCGCAGGTCACTTTGCCGGAGGAGTTTGCTGGCCACGTGATGGTGTTCCGCACCTTCGACCGGGTCAGCTACGGCCTCATCATGGACAGCCTGCGTCCGGTGAAGCGGGGCGATACCCTGCGCGCTCCGGAGTAAGGCGTTCATTCCTGCGGCGGCCGTCGGCATGCCCCCACACAACGGCGCGGTCTGACCGCGCCGTTGTCGTTTGCGCGCTGCGCTTAGACTCGCTCGATGAACGAGATGGACGATCTGCGCGCGTGGTTGATCGCCTTGCGTACGCCCGGGCTTGGCCCCGGCGGCCTGCGCGCATTACTGGCCGATACCGGCACGATCCACGCCGCATTGGCCAGCCTTCGTCGCCGTCCGACCAGCCCAGTTGCTGCGCAATGGCTGGCAGAGCCCGACGAGGCGCGCATCACGGCGGATCTCGAGTGGCTGGCGCAGCCGGGGCATCGCCTGTTGCGCTGTACCGATGAGGACTTCCCGCCGTTGCTGGACACGATCGCGCAGCCGCCGGCGGCCCTGTTCGTGGTCGGCGACGGCGCCCTGTTGCTGTATCCACAGGTGGCGATTGTCGGCGCCCGACGCGCCAGCCCGGGTGGCATGGCCAATGCGCAATCGTTCGCACGTGCGTTGGCAGCGGCGGGACTGGTAGTCACCAGCGGCATGGCCGATGGTATCGACGGCGCCGCGCACGCTGCCGCGCTCGAGGGTGGCAGGCCCACGGTGGCCGTGGTCGGCACCGGGCCCGACAGGGTCTATCCGCGCAAGCACCACGCGCTGGCGAAGCGCATCGCGGCCGGTGGCGTGATGGTCAGCGAGTTTCCACCGGGTACGGCGGCGCGGGCCGATCATTTTCCGCGCCGAAACCGTATCATCTCGGGCCTCGCGCTCGGCACGCTGGTGATCGAAGCGGGTCTCAAGTCCGGATCGCTGATCACCGCGCGCCTTGCCGGCGAGCAGGGGCGCGAGGTGTTTGCGTTGCCCGGCTCGATCCACAACCCGCTGGCTCACGGTTGCCATCGCCTGATTCGCGACGGGGTGAGGCTGGTGGAACACGCGGACGAAGTGGTCGAGGCACTGGCCCCGGCCGCACGCGCGCTCGGCGCGGAGCTGGCGCAGCGATTGGCCGGCACCGCGAACACGGCAGGCGACGACGCGGTTGGCGCGCCGCACGCCGATCCGCGGTTCGGCCGGCTTCTGCAGGCCCTGGGACACGATCCGACGTCGCTGGATGAGCTCGTCAATCGCACCGGCGAGCCGGCCGGCGAGCTCTGCTCGATGTTGCTGATGCTGGAGCTCGAGGGGCGTGTCGGCGCATTGGCGGGCAACTGCTACCAGCGGCTGGCAGGCTGACAGGCCGCCCTGCGCCGCACTTTCGCGCGATCCAGCTTGACAGTCGTCGCGGCAACGTGGCTCAACTAGATATATATGCCCGTCGCACGGTGACGGTGATCCGCTTTGGAAAATACAGCCACATGGCAAAAAACCTGCTTATCGTCGAGTCGCCTGCCAAGGCCAAGACGATCAACAAATACCTCGGCAAGGACTTCCAGGTCCTCGCTTCCTACGGCCACGTGCGCGACCTGAAGCCGAAGGAGGGTGCGGTCGATCCCGAGCACGATTTCGCCATGAAGTACGAGGTGATCGAGCGCAACGAAAAACACGTCGATGCGATCGCCAAGGCGGCCAAGGCAGCGGACGATATCTATCTGGCAACCGACTTGGATCGCGAGGGCGAGGCGATCAGCTGGCACATCAGCGAGATTCTCAAGGAGCGCGGCCTGACCGATGGCAAGCGCATGCACCGGGTGGTGTTTTCCGAGATCACGCCCAAGGCAATCCAGGCCGCCGTCGCCGCACCGCGCCAGCTGTCGCATGACATGGTGGATGCCCAGCAGGCGCGTCGCGCGCTGGACTATCTGGTCGGTTTCAACCTCTCTCCGGTGCTGTGGCGCAAGGTGCAGCGCGGGCTGTCGGCGGGCCGCGTGCAGAGCCCGGCACTGCGGATGATCGTGGAGCGCGAGGAGGAGATCGAGGCGTTCGTACCGCGCGAGTACTGGACGATCGAAGCACGGCTCAAGCACGCCGACGGCGACTTCAGCGCCCGGCTGACTCGCCTGCACGGCAAGAAATTTGAACAGTTCGACCTCACCAACGAGAACGACGCGATGACCGCGCGTGCGGCGCTGAAGGCGGCCGCACGCGGGCAGTTCACGGTCAGCGACGTTGGCTCCAAGGAGCGCAAGCGCCGCCCTGCCGCCCCGTTCACCACCTCCACCTTGCAGCAGGAGGCGGCGCGCAAGCTGGGTTTTTCCACCAGCCGCACGATGAAGGTCGCGCAGGGGCTGTACGAGGGCGTGGCACTGGGCAGCGAGGGCAACGTCGGCCTGATTACCTACATGCGTACCGACTCGACCATGCTCGGCGAAGACGCCGTGACCGAGCTGCGCCAGGTGATCGCCCGCGACTTCGGCGACAAGGCCTTGCCGGATGCGGTGCAGGTGTACAAGACCAAGTCCAAGAATGCGCAGGAAGCGCATGAGGCGATCCGCCCGACCTCCGCCCTGCGCCGCCCGCGCGAGGTGTCCAGCTTCCTCAATGACGAGCAGCGCAAGCTGTACGAGCTGATCTGGAAGCGCACCGTCGCCTGCCAGATGATCCACGCCACGCTCAACACCGTTTCGGTGGAGTTTGCGCTTGAGGGCGTCGTCGGCGGGGACGCCTCGTTCCGTTCCACCGGCACCACCGTGATCGACCCCGGGTTCCTCGCCGTGTACGAGGAAGGGCGCGACCAGAAGGCCGCCGAGGATGACGACGAGGGCCGTCGCCTGCCCCGGCTGGTCGCTGGGGAAGTGGTGCCGCTGGAGGACATCGACGCCGACCAGCATTTCACCGAGCCGCCGCCGCGCTACTCCGAAGCGAGCCTGGTCAAGACGCTGGAAGAGCACGGCATCGGCCGCCCCTCGACCTACGCCAGCATCATCCAGGTGTTGCTCAACCGCGAGTACGTGCTGCTCGACGCGCGACGCTTCAAGCCGACCGACGTCGGCCGTGCCGTGGGCAAGTTCCTGGTCCAGCACTTCACCCGCTACGTCGATTACGACTTCACCGCCAAGCTCGAGGACGAGCTCGATGCGGTGAGCCGCGGCGAGGAGGCGTGGGTGCCGCTGATGGAGCGGTTCTGGCAGCCGTTCAAGCAGCAGGTGGACGAGAAGACCGAGTCGGTCGACCGCAGCGAGGCGACCGGCGCGCGCGAGCTCGGCGCCGACCCCAAGAGCGGCAAGCCGGTCTCGGTGCGGCTGGGCCGCTACGGGCCGTACGCGCAGATCGGCGACAAGGACACCGACGAAAAGCTGCAGTTCGCCAGCCTGCGTCCGGGCCAGAGCATGCACACGATCACGCTGGAGCAGGCGATCGAGCTGTTCAAGCTGCCGCGCAAGCTCGGCCAGGCCGAGAACGGCGACGAGGTCAGCGTGGGCGTGGGCCGCTTCGGCGCGTTCGTCAAGCAGGGCAGCACCTATGCCTCGCTCAAGCCCGAAGACGACCCGTACACCATCGAGCTGCCGCGCGCGTTGCAGATCGTGACGGAGAAGCTGGAGATGCTCGCCAACCGGATCATCCTGGACTTCGGCAACGGCGTGCAGGTGCTCAATGGCCGCTACGGCGCCTACATCACCGACGGCGAGAAGAACGCGCGCATCCCGAAGGAGCAGGAGCCGAAGGAGCTGACCGAGGCGCAGTGCCTGGAGCTGCTGGCAGCGGCCCCGGTCAAGAAGGGTCGCTTCGGCAAGAAGGCCGCCGGCAAGAAGACCGCCGCGAAGAAAGAGCCTGCGGCGAAGAAGGCGGCCACCAAGAAGGTCGCCGCCAAGAAAACCGCCAGCAAGAAAACCGCGGCGAAGAAAACCGCTGCAAAAAAGACCGCCGCCAAGAAGGCTGCGCCACGCAAGTCAGCCAGCAAGCCCGCGGCAGGCTGAGCACTTGCTGCATCGCTACGGCGCCAGCGAAACCGAAGGGGCTGCCGCGCTGCTGCGGGCCGGCGGCGTGCTGGCGTATCCCGACGAGAGCTTTGTCCTTGGTTGCGATCCGCAGGATCTGGCGGCGTTCGAGCGTGTTCGTGCCCTCAAGCAACGGCCCGCGGAGCTCGGGATGCTGCTGATCGCGGGGGAATTCGCACAGCTCGAGCGTTACCTCGCGCTGGATGGGCTGCCTGAAGCGCGGCTGCGCGAGGTGCTCGCGAGTTGGCCCGGTGCATCCGTCTGGGTGATGCCGCGTTCGGCCGCCGCACCGTCCTGGCTGGTCGGCGCACAGGAGGGGGTGGCCGTATGCGTGACCGCCTGCGAGCCCGCCGCCGCGCTCTGCCAGGCATTTGGCGGCGCCATCGCGTCGACCAGCGCAAACCCGCACGGCCAGGCGCCGGCGCGTACGCCACAGGAAGTGATTGCCTACTTCGGTGAGGCGCTGGACGGGCTGCTGGCCGCGCCGCTCGCCGGCGACGGTCCGCCAGCCACCATCCGCGACGCGCTCAGCGGCGCTATCATCCGCTGCTAGATCGCCCGCAGGGGCGCCCGGACTGCACCGAATCAACGGCGTGGTCGGGGTGAGGTGGGCACGCGCAAGCGCTTCACGCTATTCAGGCAGGCTTCGGCCGGCGTGGTCATGCTGCGCCGACAGCGCCTGGACAAGGCTCGGAATGCGGGGTTGAACGGGTTGGCTACAGTTTTCGAAACGCAACAGCGCCCCGTGGCGGAGACGCTCCCGCTGCTGGCCGGCGACTCCCCGGCCCGCGTGGTGGCGTGGCGCCACGGGGTACCGGTCGACGCGGCACAGTTCCTGGCCGATGTGCAGCTTGTGGCGGCGCAGCTGCCCGGCGCATCGACCGCAGTGAACCTGTGCGAGGACCGTTACGCGTTCCTGGTCGCCTTCAGCGCGATCGCGTGGCGTGGCCAGACCAACCTGCTGCCCTCGTCGCGTGCACCCCGCGCCATTGACGAGGTGATGGCGGCGCATCCGGGTTGCTACGCGCTGGGCGACCAGGCGCTCGCACTGGCGCCACCGCACTACCAGCGGTTGCCCGATCTGCCCGCGCGCGGGGACCGCACGCTCGCGGCGTGGCCGGAGCTCGGTGCCGACCAGGTCGTGGCGATCGGCTACACCTCCGGCTCGACCGGCCAGCCGGCCGCGCATGTGAAGACGTGGCGCAGCTTCCACGCCAGCAATGCCGGCAACCTCCGGATGCTGCGCCAGTACGTGACCGAGCCGTTCCACGTGGTGGCCACGGTGCCGCCGCAGCACATGTACGGGATGGAGACCTCGGTCGTGTTGCCGCTGCTGGGCAACGTCGCGGTATGCGGCGGGCGGCCTTTCTTCCCCGCCGATGTCGCCGCCGCGCTCGCCGCAGTGCCTGCACCGCGGGTGCTGGTGACCACCCCGGTGCATCTGCGCGCGGTGGTGGAGTCGGGCGTGGCGTTGCCACCGCTTGCTGCGATCCTCTCGGCCACCGCGCCGATGCCGCTGGACCTGGCCGTCCAGGCCGAGCAGCGCTACGGCGCGCCGTTGCTCGAAGTGTTCGGCTCCACCGAAACGTGCGTGTTCGCCAGTCGCCGCCCGGCCGTCGACGAACGCTGGCAGCTCTACGATGGCGTCACGCTGCAGCCACAGCCGGACGGCACCCAGGTGCACGCACCGCAGTTGTCGATGCCGGTGGCGCTGGCCGATCTGGTGACCCTGCATGACGAGGGCCGCACCTTTCGCCTGTGCGGACGCCATGCAGACATGCTCGAGATTGCCGGCAAGCGCGCCTCGCTGGCGGACCTCACCCGCCGCCTGCTGGCGATACCCGGTGTGCAGGACGCCGTCGTGCTGCAGCTGGACGAGGCCGACGCTTCCGGCGTGCGCCGCGTGGCCGCACTGGCCGTCGCGCCGGGTCTGGGCGAGGCGCAGATCCTCGACGCGCTGCGTAACGCCGTCGACCCACTGTTCCTGCCACGGCCGCTGCGGCTGGTCGCCACGCTGCCGCGCAACGAGACCGGCAAGCTGCCGCGCGGTGCCCTGCTGGAACTGCTCGCCAGCCGCGACTGATCCTGTTCGTGCCCGATGCGCTCTTGCCCGAAGGCGGGGCACGCACGGGCTGCGCCCGCGCAACCGCCGAGGATCGCCGCCGAGCGGATCGCCGACGCATGGTCCTGAAGGGGCGCGACGCCTGCCGTTACAATGCGCGCCTGCGCCCCGGGCGCATCGGGCATTTCGGAGCGTGGCATGAAGATTCTGGTCATCGGCAACGGCGGGCGTGAACACGCGCTGGCGTGGAAGCTCAAGCAGTCGCCGCGGGTCGACGAGGTGATCGTGGCGCCGGGCAATGCGGGTACGGCGCGCGAACGCGGCGTGCGCAACGCGAACGTCGCGGCAAGCGACATCCCCGGTCTGCTGGCCCTGGCCAAGGCCGAGAAAATCGGCCTGACCGTGGTCGGCCCGGAGGTTCCGCTGGTGGCCGGCGTGGTCGACAAGTTCCGCGCCGCGGGACTGCGTATCTTCGGCCCGCGCGCGATCGCGGCGCAGCTAGAAGGCTCCAAGGCGTTCGCCAAGGATTTCCTGCTTCGCCACAACATTCCTACCGCACGCTACGCCGTGTTCACCGACTTGAACCGCGCCCTCGCCTACGTGCGCGAGCACGGCGCGCCGATCGTGATCAAGGCCGACGGCCTGGCCGCCGGCAAGGGCGTGGTGGTGGCGCTGACCCTCGCCGACGCCGAGCAGGCGCTGCACGACATGCTCGGCGGGCATGCGTTCGGTGAGGCCTCGGCGCGGGTGGTTATCGAGGAGTTCCTCGAAGGCGAGGAGGCCAGCTACATCGTCATGAGCGACGGCAGTCACGCGCTGCCGATGGCCTCGAGCCAGGACCACAAGCGCCGCGACGACAATGATCTTGGTCCCAATACCGGCGGCATGGGGGCGTATTCGCCCGCGCCGGTGGTCACGCCCGAGGTGGAGCAGCGCATCCTCAGGCAGGTGATCGAGCCGACCCTGCGCGGCATGGCCAGCGAAGGCGCGCCCTTCATGGGATTCCTTTACGCGGGGCTGATGATCGATCGTAGCGGCAACCCCAAGGTGATCGAGTTCAACGTCCGCTTCGGCGATCCGGAGACGCAGCCGATCATGCTGCGGCTGAAATCGGACCTGGTGGAACTGATCGAGGCCGCACTGGACGGCGAGCTGCATCACACCAGGGCGCATTGGGACCCGCGCCCTTCGTTGGGCGTGGTAATGGCGGCGGGCGGCTATCCCGGCAAGGTCGGCAGCGGCCATGTGATCGAGGGCCTTGACCTGCCGCTTCCGCCGGAAGCAAAGGTGTTCCACGCAGGCACGACGCTCGATCCGCAAGGTCGCGCCGTGACCGCCGGCGGGCGCGTGCTCACCGTCTGCGCGCTGGGTAAAGACATCGCCTGCGCGCGGGAAAGCGCGTACGCGGCGGCGGCGAAGATCCGCTTCGATGGGGCCTTCTACCGTCGCGATATCGCACACCGGGCGCTGCATCGGCGCTGACGCCGCGGCACGGGTGCAATGGCGCCGGCTGCGCTCTTGCCCCGCAGAATTACCACGTCCTCGGTGCTCGCCCACGCCCATGACCGCGCTTGCCGGAGCCGCAGGCAGCGGCAGGCGCATGGTCATTCATTCACGCTAGGCTAGGCGCCGGCATCTCCCGGATGGAACCTGCATGAGCCAATTCGCCCTGCTCGGCCGCCGGCGCTTCGCGCCGTTTTTCTGGACCCAGGCATTCGGAGCGTTCAACGACAACGCGTTCCGCAATGCGCTGCTGATGCTGGTGGCGTTCCAGATGGGGCTTGACGAGCACCGGGCCGCGATCTACACCAACTTCGCGCCGGCGCTGTTCATCCTTCCGTTCTTCCTGTTTTCGGCCACGGCCGGCCAGCTGGCGGAGAAGTTCGAGAAGACCCGCATCATCCGCTGGGTGAAGCTGTTCGAGATCGCGGCAATGACGGTGGCGGCGATCGGCTTCGTCACCCATCACGTCTCGCTGCTGCTGGTGGTGCTGTTCATGATGGGCATGCACTCGGCCGTGTTCGGGCCGATCAAGTACGCGATCCTGCCGCAGGCGCTCAAACCCGCCGAATTGGTCGGTGGCAACGGGCTGGTTGAAATGGGAACCCAGCTGGCGATGCTGATCGGGATGATCGCCGGCAACAGCCTGATGCGTGTGGCCGGCATTGGGCCATGGATCGCCTCGGGCGCGACCATTGCCATCGCGCTGGTCGGCTACTTGGCCAGCCGGGCAATCCCGCCGGCGCCACCGACCGCGCCGGAGCTGAAGTTCCAGTGGAATCCCTACGTGGAGACCGCCCGCGTGCTGCGGCTCACCCACGCCGACCGCGCGGTGTGGAACGCGGTGCTGGGCATCTCCTGGTTCTGGTTCTTCGGCACCGTGCTCATCGCGCAGTTGCCGATCTATACGCGCGAGACGTTGGGCGGTAACGACACGGTCTACACCTTGGTGCTGACGCTCTTCTCGGTGGGCAGCGGCATCGGTGCGCTGCTGTGCGAGCGGATGTCCGGCAAGCGCGTGGAGATCGGCCTGGTGCCGCTGGGCGCCTTCGGCCTCACCGTGTTCGGCGTCGACCTGTTCTTGGCCCGGCACGGCATCGCCAACGCACAGGGGCAGGACTGGTTGGCGTTCCTGCGCGGCGCCGGCAGCCTGCGGCTGGTGCTCGACCTGACCCTGATCGGCGTGTTCGCCGGCCTTTACGTGGTGCCGCTGTTCGCCTTCGTGCAGGCGCGCACTCCGCGCGAGCAGCTGTCGCGGATCATTTCCGGCAACAACATCATGAATGCGCTGCTGATCGTCTCGGCGGCGGGCTTCGGCCTGGCATTGGGAGCGCTGGGGTTCAATGCGGCGCAGATCTTCCTGGCCGCGGCCCTGCTCAACATCCTTGTGGCAGCGTACATCTTCACCCTGGTGCCCGAATTCCTGATGCGGTTCATCACCTGGGTGCTGGTGAACACGCTTTACCGGGTGCGCGTGGACGGCATGCGGCACCTGCCGGAGGAGGGGCCGGTACTGCTGGTGTGCAACCATGTGAGCTTCATGGATCCGCTGCTGCTGATGGCAAACCTGCGCCGTCCCGCACGCTTCGTCATGTACTACCGGATCTTCAACATCCCGCTGCTGAAGTTTGTTTTCCGCACTGCCAAGGCGATTCCCATCGCCGGGCAGAAGGAAGATCCCGCGGTGCTGGCCGCCGCCTACGAGGCCATCGACGCGGCGCTCGCCGACGGCGAGGTGGTGTGCATCTTTCCCGAGGGAGGGCTGACGCGCGACGGCGCCGTGGCCCCCTTCCGTCCGGGGATCGAGAAAATCCTCGCGCGCCGCCCGGTGCCGGTGGTGCCGATCGCGCTCCGAGGGCTGTGGGGCAGCGTGTGGAGTCGGCGCGATTCGATGATGGGGCGCTCGCGCCTCCCGCGGCGGTTCCGCGCGCGGGTCGAGCTGGTGGTGGATGCGCCGATGGCGGCGCAGGAAGCGACGGCCGCATCGCTGGAAGCGCGTGTCCGCGCGTTGCGTGGGGAGCTCGCCTAGCCGGCAGCGGAGCGCGAACTCAGGCCAGCCAGCTACCCATCACCACCAGCGCCACCACGCTCATCCAGGCCACCAACGCGCGCAGGAACGCGCTGCGCATGCGGACCAGCTCGAGCAGCGGGTCGCTGCGCTCTTCGCCGTAACCGTCGCCCGCCTCGATCTCCACATCGATGTCGGCGCAGGCCGCATCAGCGAGAAAGAAGGGTTCAGCCCGATACCAGTCGCCCGCACGCGTCTGTTGGCGCCAGCGTTTCCATGCGGCCATCACCGCATCCCAGTGGCCGACCACCGCCAGGGTGAACACGAGCAGTTGCGCCGGTACCCAGTCCAACGCATTGGCGGTGTGTCGGGCGGCGCTGCGGCTGGCGGCGTCCATCGGCATGGACTCGTCGCGGCCCAGCATCTGCACCAGCCGATAACCCAGCGCGCCGGCAGGGCCGAGCAGGAAAAACCACCACAGCGCGCCAAAGCGCCGACGCAGTGCCGCGAAAGCGATCGCTCCACCCAGCGCGTGCGCGTTCCACGCTACCTGCTCGCCGCCATCGGCGAGGCGTTGCGCGGCACGTTCGCGCGCAGGCAGGTCGGGCGCGGCAAGAATCGACTCCAGATCGGCCTCGAAGGCGCGCGGGCCGAAACACGCCAGCAACACCGCCACGTCCAGAAGCAGCCGTGCGAGGTCGCCCAGCGGCGCGTGCTGCAATGCCCCGGCAAGCAGAGCACAAAGCACCATCGGCACCCCCACCACCACGACTACCCGCACGGCGCCGTGCAGGTCGCGCAGTGCGCTTACCCAGCGGCGATACGGGCGTTCCAGGTGCCAGCGGGCCAGCTGTGGCAACAGATGCAGCAGGCCCAGCGCGAGCAGGGCTGCGAGCAGGCGAATGGCCATGCAGAAATTCCGGAAACGGGACGCCGCATTGTAAGCGAGCGGCTCAGCCCCTGCGGGCGATCATTGCGTCCAGCGACAGGCCGGCGCGTTCCTGCAGCCAGTGCGCGAGCAACTGGTAGGAGACCGAGAGCTTCGGCGGTGCGGCGAAGCTGCCGTCGGCGAGGCCGACTTCGATCTGCGCGGGCGTGAACCAGCGTGCCTCTTCCAGTTCGCCGTCGCGCAGGCGGATGTCGGGGCCGTGCGCAGTGGCGGTAAAGCCCACCATCAGCGATGCGGGCAGCGGCCATGGCTGTGACGAGTGATAGTGCACTTCGTCCACCCGGACGCCGGCTTCCTCGGCCACTTCGCGGCGTACCGCGTCCTCGAGTGATTCGCCTGGCTCCACGAAACCCGCGAGGGTGGAATAGCGCCCCGGGGGCCAGCCAGCCTGGCGCCCGAGCAGGCACGCGCCCTGGTACTCCACGATGACGATGATCGCCGCGTCGGTACGGGGGAAATGCAGCTTGCCGCATGCGGCATGGGTGCACTGGGCGCGATGGCCCGAGGCCACCAGTGTCACCGGTGCGCCGCATCGAGTGCAGTAGCGCGTTTCGCGCTGCCAGTGAGCGAGCCCCTTGGCATAGGCGAACAACCCCGCCTCCTTCGCCTGCAGCCGCAGTCCCGCCTCGCGCAGCGGCATGCGGCGCGCCTGCAGTGCCTGGTCCAGCTGTGCAAGCTCCGACGTGCCCGATTCATGAGCGTCCACCCGCAACATGAAGTAGACCTGCTCGTCGCCCACGCCCAATAGCGTGGCCGGTACGTCGGCCAACCAGCGTTGGCGCTCGGCCGCGTCCAGCCAGTGCAGGGCGTCGCGGTCGTGGCGGGCATAGGCCGTGTCGTCGGCATCCAGCACCAGGAACAGTGCCTGTGCACTGCCCGCCTGCGCACTCACCCAGTCGACTTCGTCGCGCCGCTCCGCGGCACGATCAAGGACGAGGCTGAGTCCGCTGAAGGTGTTCTGTCGCTGCTTGCCCACGCGGATTTTCTTCAGGTGGAAAACGAAGAGCCGCAGCCGCAGGTGGTCTTCGCGTTGGGATTGCGGATCACGAACTGGGAGCCGGAGAGGCTTTCCGCATAGTCGATCTCCGCGCCCGTGAGGTACTGCAGGGACAACGGATCGACCAGCAGGGTGACACCTTCGCGCTCCAGCGCCAGGTCATCCTCGGCACGCGCTTCATCGAAGGTGAAGCCGTACTGGAAGCCGGAGCAGCCGCCACCGGTGATGTACACGCGCAGCTTGAGCTCGGGGTTGCCTTCTTCCTCGATCAGCTCGTGGACCTTGCGGGCGGCCGCCTCGGTGAACACGAGGGGCGCTTGCGCGCTGCGGTAATCGGGGAAGGCGACGATGGTTTCCATGACGGCTACATATGAGGTGGCTGAGGCCAGACCTCAAGCATAGCGCGTTCAGGCGGACGCCGATTCCGGGGTTTCACTGGCCGCCTGGGTGCTGCCCTCCAGCGCCTTGTGGCTGGCCAGGCCGCGGCTCATCTCGGCACCGGCGTGCACCATGCGCCCGTTGACCTGTGCGCCGGCGGCCATCTCCAGCAGGCAGTAATGCACGTCGCCGTTGATGCACGCCTGCGCCGCCAGCTCCAGCCGGGCGTCGCTCAGCACATTGCCGTCGACGCGGCCGTTGATCACGGCGTGCGGCACGCGGATCTCGCCGATGACCTGCCCCTGTTCGCTGACGGTCAGCACGGCGTCCTCTGCTTCGGCGATCACGGCGCCCTGAATGCAGCCATCCAGATGCAGTGCGCCGGTGAACTGGACGTCGCCGCGCACGATCGTGCCGCGGGCGATCAGGCTGGTTTCGTGACAACGAGCGTCGCGCGTCGCGCGCTTACGGTTGAGCATCTTGATCCCCTTGCGTGTTGGTGATGTTGCTGTTCAGGGCTTCATTCCATGCAACGGTACGGCTTGCCGTTGTGCCACTGTCCGGATCGGCCTGGATGCGCAGGCGCATCGGGCGGAAGTCGGGAGGAAGCACGAAGGTGCAGTGCACCTGCTGGAAGTAGCGGAAGTGGAATGGCAGGCCGTCTTTCTGCGCGGCGTCGCCGAGTGCGCTCCACGGCAACTGCTCCACCTTGCCCTGGCGCAGTCCCTCCACCGTGACGATAGCCTTGCCGGTGGTTTCGTCGCCGCGGCGCACGTTCTGCGTGAGGCTGATCGTGAGGTTCCAGGCGTGAGATTGCGACACCGGCTGCACACGCACTTCCTGTACCCGCAGCCCCTGACGCTGCCCCTCGCCGCCGACCAGGCGCGAGTAGAAACCGAGGTCGGCCCGCAGCCCGCTGATCTGCTCCTCGCGCTCGGTCAGCGTGCCCTGCAGGGAGCGCATCGCCACCTCGTTCACCTGCTGCGACCGCTGCAGGTCGGCGACCTGCTGCTTGAGTTGATCGTTTTCTGCCCGCAGCGGCTTGAGCGCCGGGTCGCTCCGCCTGAGGACAGTGACCGGCCGCTGCGCGAGCCAGAAGCCGAACAGCGCAGCGAGCAGCAACGTCAGCGGCCAGCCGGCCGCCACCCATAGCCGGCGGCGGCGATCGCTTGCGGTGTCATGCGTCTGCACGACGAAGCGCGGCGGCGGGCGAGGTGGCATGGCGCCCCTCCGGGCAAAGATTCAACGTATAGCCGCCGCGTGACGGAAGCGTCAAGGAAGCGCGCGCGATTCTGCCAAGCGCAACTCAACCTCTGCAGATTTCACGCGGGTGGCCGGGGCAGCGCGCGGTCCGGGCGCCAGAATCCTGGCCCGCGTCAGCGCGCGGGCAAGGTCAGGCGGCCTGGCAACCGCTGTTCGGGCTGTTGCCCGACGCAGTGCCGGTGCGCGAGGGCAGCGGCCCGAGCTGAACACTCAGCAAGCCCTCCACCAGCGGAGCGAACTGGCGCAGCGCACGTTCGTAGACCTGGCGTTTGAAGTTCACCACGTGAGCCGCTGGATACCAGAAGTCCACCCAGCGCCAGATGTCGAATTCGGGCTTTTCGCAGGCGTCCAGTCGCAGCGCATCTTCGCCCCCGACCAGCCGCAGCAGGAACCACACCTGCTTCTGGCCGATGCAGGTCGGCCGTTGATGGTGCCGCACATACCGATGCGGCAAGCGGTAGCGAAGCCACCCGCGGGTGGCACCAAGCACCTCGACATGTTCCGGCGCGAGCCCGGTTTCTTCCTCCAGCTCGCGATACATGGCTTCGAGCGGCGTCTCGTCGCTGCGCATGCCGCCCTGCGGAAACTGCCAGCCGTCGCGATTGACGCGGCGCGCCCAGAACAACTGGCCATCGCCGTTCAACAGCACGATGCCCACGTTCGGACGATAGCCATCCACATCAATCATGTCGTCTCCTGGGAAGCCGGAACGTACTGCCGCGGAACCGCGGCGCCGGTACTTCCATCGCTCGATTCAAGCACAGCGGCGGAAGCGCCAGCAAGCCGCCACTTGAACCCTGTGCTGGGCGCCATTACACTTTCGCGCCCCGCCGGCACGAAGCTGCCCGCCGCGGTTCCCGTTTTGGCTATGTAGCTCAGCTGGTTAGAGCACAGCACTCATAATGCTGGGGTCGGTGGTTCGAGTCCACCCATAGCCACCATCGCCCCGCCGACGTTTCCGCGCCACGCGCGGGTCTTCATCTTCCGGCGAGACGTCATGCATATCTTCAAGGTCTTCCAGCTCGAGGCGGCCCACCGCTTGCCTCATGTGCCGCCAGGGCACAAGTGCGCGCGCCTGCACGGGCACTCGTTCCGCATCGAGATTCACGTCCGCGGCGAGCCCGATCCCCGCCTTGGCTGGGTGATGGACTTTGCTGACGTGAAAACTGCGTTCGCGCCGCTCTATGAGCAGCTGGACCATCACTACCTCAACGACATCGAGGGGCTGGACAATCCGACCAGCGAGATGCTGGCACGCTGGATCTGGCAGCGTCTGGTGCCCCGGCTGCCCGGGCTGGACAGGGTGGTAGTGCATGAGACCTGCACGTCTGGCGCGGAGTGTTCGGCAAACAGTTCTTGATGCGCCGCATGCAACGTGTTGGAGAGCGTATCTGGCTGATTAACTGAAGATTGCCTGAGCGGGAGCGGGCGAGCACCCGAATTATATTGCACTGCAACATGGAACTGGTTAGGATGGCTTCACTACCAGCCACCCCACCGAGGGGAGATTGCCATGAACCAGCAGTACACCAACCACGCGTTCGCCTTTGCCAAGCAGTTTTCCGACAGCGCGTTCCGCGCCCAGTCGCTCGCGCTGAAGAGCCTCGAGACGGTCGCCGGCCTGCAGTTCGAGGCACTCGAGAAGCAGGCGCAGGCGTCTGCCGCGTTCCTGACCGAAGCGATGGAGGCGCGCGACATCGACGGCTTCCGCTCGCTGTGGGAGAAAGGTGCCAGCCTGAGCCGTGACAACGCCGAGCGCGCCGTGGCGGTCAGCCAGGAGATCTTCGCGGTGACGCAGAAGACCGCCGAGTCGCTCAACGCCGTGATGCAGGAGCAGCAGCAGGCCGCCAATGACGCGGTCAGTGCGCCGGCTGCAGCCACCAGGAAGTCCGCCGCCAAGTAAGGCGCGACGCTGTCGAAGAAGGCCGGGCATTCGCCCGGCCTTTTTTTGTGTGCACACGGCGCGATGCGTCCTCCTGTCCAGCCGATTTCCGGGCCCGCGACGCTTGTCGCTGTTGCCGGCCGACTGCTACAATCTTGCGGATTGGATCGTGGCATGTCGCGGAATCAGTGCCTGCCTGGTGTCATGCCGCGCGGGAACCTCACGTGCTCAACAGTCTAGATTCCGGACGCCGTCTCGCGTGGCGCATCGTGCGACTGCAGTTGGCAGTGGCGCTGGCAGTTGGCGGCATGTTTCTGCTGCTGGGGCCGCGGCACGCTATCGCAGCCGCCTCCGCGGCCGGCGTGGTGGCAACGGGAACGTGGCTGCTGTCGATGCGGATATTTGCCGGTCTGGGCGTGGGCGAAATCGCGCTGGGCCGGTGGCTCTCGGGCATGATCCTGAAGTGGATCGTGACGCTCGGGGGGCTGTACATGATCCTCGTTCAATTCAAGTTGCCGCCGTTGGCCGCCATCGCGGGGCTGATGGCAGCGTACGCGGTCAATCTGCTGGCGTTCAGATTCAAGGGTTGAAACATGGCAAGCGAGCCGCAGGGCGGTCTTACCGAATACATCCAGCATCACCTGACCTTCCTGCAGTCGTCGCACGACGGCAGCTTCTGGTCGTTCCATCTTGATTCCATTGCCGTCTCGCTGATTCTCGGCGTGCTGGCTTGCGGCTGGTTCTGGCTCAAGTCACGCCGGGCGACGGCCGGTGTGCCCGGCAAGGGCCAGGCCTTTGTGGAGATCGTGCTGGAGTTCGTCGACGGCCAGGTCAAGGACGTGTTCCATGGCGATCGCCGGTTCCTCGGTCCGCTGGCGCTGACGGTGTTCCTCTGGGTGTTCCTGATGAACGCGATGGATCTGCTGCCGCTGGATCTGGTGCCGTTTATCACCGAGAAGCTCGGCATCGAACACTTCCGCTCGGTGCCTACCGCGGATCTGAGCCTGACGTTTGCGATGTCGCTGACGGTGCTGGTGCTGGTGATCTTCTACAGCTTCAAGGCCAAGGGCTTCAGCGGCTACATCCACGAGCTGTTCACCGCGCCATTCGGTGCCCATCCGCTGCTGTGGATCCCCAACTTCGCCCTGAACCTGGTGGAGCTGCTGTCCAAGCCCGTCAGCCTCGCGATGCGACTGTTCGGCAACATGTATGCAGGTGAGCTGGTGTTCATGCTGATCGCCGGCCTGTTCAGCGCGGGCAGCTGGCTGTTGTTCGGCATGGGCGTCATCGGCTACACGGTGTGGGGTCTGTTCCACATCCTGATCATCTCGATCCAGGCCTTCATCTTCATGGTGCTGACCATCGTGTACATCTCGATGGCGCACGATCACCACTGATTTCGTTTTTCTTGCTGTCACTTACGCATTTCTTTTCTTGAGGAGACCACCGTGGAACAACTCGTTCAGTTTGCACAAATCCAGGGCTTCACCGCGATCGCGCTCGGCCTGATCATCGGTCTTGGTGCACTGGGTGCCTGTATCGGTATCGGCATCATGGGTTCGAAGTTCCTCGAGGCTGCTGCACGTCAGCCGGAGCTGGTGCCGCTGCTGCAGGGTCGCATGTTCCTGCTCGCCGGCCTGATCGATGCCGCGTTCCTGATCGGCGTGGCGCTGGCGATGTACTTCGCCGTGGCCAACCCGCTGCTGGGCGCCGTGCTTTCGGCTGCCGGCACCGGCAAGTAAGACGTCAGTGCGGCGCCGCGCGAGCGGCGCCGCCTTCCTGCAGGGGCGCTTCGGCGCCCGTGCTTGTACCTCGCACTAACAGGTAAGCAGCGATGGATATCAACGCCACTTTGATTGGCGAAATGCTCTCGTTCGCGATCTTGATCGGGTTCACGGTGAAGTTCATCTGGCCGAACCTGACCAAGGCGATCGAAGAGCGCCAGCTGAAGATCGCCGACGGCCTCAACGCCGCCGAGCGCGCGCGTGCCGAGCTCAAGGACGCCGACGCCAAGGTGGCCGATGAAATCCGCAAGGCGCGCCAGCAGGCCTCGGAGATCATCGACAAGGCGCAGCAGCAGGCCAACCAGATCCTGGACAAGGCCCGGTCCGACGCCGTGGCAGAGATCAATCGGCTCAAGGCCGTGGCGCAGGACGACATTGCGTCAATGGCGCAGCGTGCGCGCGACGAGCTGCGCGAGCGGGTCGGTGCGCTTGCCGTGCAGGGCGCCAGCAAGATCGTGCAGCGCGAGATCGATCCGGCGGCCCACAAGGCCTTGCTCGACCAGCTCGCGACCGAGATCTAGGCAATGGCGCAGGCAATCACTCTCGCCCGTCCGTACGCACGTGCCGGTTTCGAACTGGCCCACGCTGCCGGCACGCTGGCCGAATGGTCCGGCGCGCTGGCCTTCGCCGCGGCGGTGGCTGCTGACCCGCAGGTGGCCGGTTTCGGCAACGACCCGCGCGTGCAGCCGGCGCAACTGGTTGCGCTTCACCTGCCCCAGGGGATGGCTGCCGATGCACCGTTCGCGCAGTTCCTCACCGAGCTGGCCGAACAGCGCCGCATGGCCCTGCTGCCGGAAATCGCCGCGCTGTTCGAGGACTACAAGCGTGAGGCGGAATCCCAGCTGCTGGTGAAGGTCACCAGCGCACTGGCACTCGACGCGAGCCAGACCGAGCAATTGAAGGCGTCCCTCAAGCGCCGCTTCAAGCGCGAGATCGAACTGGAGACCCAGGTCGATGCGTCGCTGCTCGGCGGCGTGGTGATCGACACCGGCCACGAAGTGATCGACGGTTCCGCGCGCGGCCGCCTGGAAAGGCTCGCCAGCGCACTGGCCCACTGACCCCCAGATCCAAAAAAACCATCGGGTGCCGCATGCGCGGCGCGAACCCAAGGAAACGACCATGTCCAGCACCACCTTGAACCCGTCCGAGATCAGCGAGCTGATCAAGAACCGCATCGAGCAGTTCAAGCTCGGCGCGGAGGCCCGTAACGAGGGCACGATCATCAGCGTGTCCGACGGCATCGTGCGCATCCACGGCCTTGCCGACGTGATGCAGGGCGAAATGATCGAGCTGCCGGGCGGCGCCTACGCGCTGGCCCTCAACCTCGAGCGCGATTCGGTTGGCGCCGTGGTGCTGGGCGAGTACCAGCATCTGCGCGAGGGCGACACCGCCAAGACCACCGGCCGCATCCTCGAGGTGCCGGTGGGCCCCGAGCTGCTGGGTCGCGTGGTCGACTCGCTGGGTAATCCGATCGACGGCAAGGGCCCGATCGCCTCCACCATCAATGCGCCGATCGAGAAGGTCGCGCCGGGCGTGATCTGGCGCAAGTCGGTCGACCAGCCGGTGCAGACCGGCTACAAGTCGGTCGACTCGATGATTCCGATCGGCCGCGGCCAGCGCGAGCTGATCATCGGCGATCGCCAGACCGGCAAGACCGCGCTGGCCATCGACGCGATCATCAACCAGAAAGATTCCGGCATTAAGTGCATCTACGTCGCCATCGGCCAGAAGCGCTCGTCGATCGCCAACGTGGTGCGCAAGCTCGAAGAGAACGGCGCGCTCGCCAACACCATCGTGGTGGTGGCGTCGGCTTCGGAGTCCGCGGCGCTGCAGTACATCGCGCCCTACTCCGGCTGCGCCATGGGCGAGTACTTCCGCGACCGCGGCCAGGACGCACTGATCATCTATGACGATCTGTCCAAGCAGGCCGTGGCCTACCGCCAGATCTCGCTGCTGCTGAAGCGCCCGCCCGGCCGTGAGGCGTACCCGGGTGACGTGTTCTATCTCCACTCCCGTCTGCTCGAGCGCGCCTCGCGCGTGTCCGAGGAGTACGTGGAGAAGTTCACCAACGGCGAGGTGAAGGGCAAGACCGGCTCGCTGACCGCGCTGCCGATCATCGAGACCCAGGCCGGCGACGTGTCCGCCTTCGTGCCGACCAACGTGATCTCGATCACCGACGGTCAGATCTTCCTCGAGACCGACCTGTTCAACGCCGGCATCCGCCCGGCCGTGAACGCCGGTATCTCGGTGTCGCGCGTGGGTGGTGCGGCGCAGACCAAGATCGTCAAGAAGCTCTCCGGCGGCGTGAAGCTCGCGCTGGCACAGTTCCGCGAGCTCGCTGCGTTCGCGCAGTTCGCCTCGGACCTGGACCCGGCCACCCGTGCCCAGCTGGATCGCGGCCAGCGCGTGACCGAGCTGATGAAGCAGTCGCAGTACTCGCCGCTGTCGATCGCGGAACTGGCGCTGTCGGTGTATGCCGCCGAGAAGGGCTATCTCGATGACCTGCCGGTCAACAAGGTGCTGGCGTTCGAGAAGGGCCTGCATGCCTTCATGCACCAGAACCACGGCGAGCTGATGCGCAAGATCGTCGCCACCGGTGACTGGAACGGCGAGATCGAGGCCACCTTCAAGTCCGCGATGGACGAGTACAAGAAGACCGGTAGCTGGTAAGCCGGGATACGGCGCGCGATCACACATTGCGCGCCGTCCCTGTCCGAACCCACCGATCACAGCGAGCGAAAGAGCATGGCAAGCGGCCGCGAAATCAAAACCAAGATCAAGAGCACGCAGAACATGCGCAAGGTGACGCGCGCGCTCGAGATGGTCTCGGCGTCGAAGATCCGCAAGGCGCAGGACCTGATGAAGGCCTCGCGCCCCTACGCGCGTCTGATGCGCAAGTTGATCGCGCACGTGGCGCAGGCCAGCACGGACTTCAGCCATCCTTTCCTGACCCAGCGCGAGAACGTGGCGCGCGTGGCGTTCGTGGTGGTGTCCACTGATCGCGGCCTCTGCGGTGGCCTGAACTCGAACCTGTTCCGCCGGCTGCTGCCCACGATCCGCGAATGGCAGGATCAGGGCGTGCAGGTCGACGTGGTGGCGATCGGCCAGAAGGCGGTGCAGTTCTTCCGTCGCATCAAGGGCGTCAACCTGATCGGCAGCGTCACCCACCTGGGTGAGCGTCCGAAGCTCGAGAGCCTGGTTGGCGTGATCAAGGTGGTGCTGGACGCGTATACGGCCAATGGCCTGGATCGCGTGTTCCTGGCCTACAACGACTTCGTCAACACCATGACCCAGACCGCCACGGTGCAGGCACTGCTGCCTCTGCCGCTGGTTGCCGCTGAGATGGAAGGGGCGCCGGGTATCTCGCTGGCGCAGGCGCACGACTGGGATTACATCTACGAACCCGATGCCGCCACCGTGCTGGAGCACGTGCTGGGCCGCTACATCGAGTCGGTGGTGTACCAGGCGGCGCTCGAGAATCTGGCCAGCGAGCACGCTGCGCGCATGGTTGCCATGAAGAGCGCATCGGACAATGCGAACAAGGTCATCGGCGAGCTGACCCTGGTTTACAACAAGGCCCGCCAGGCCGCGATTACCCAGGAAATCTCGGAAATCGTCGGCGGCGCGGCGGCTGTATAACGGCGGTCATCGCTGACCGCAGAGCAAGATCAGGAGCAGGCCTCCGTGGCCGCACTCTTCAAAAAAGCGACGCTTCGGTGGCGCTTCTAAAGAAACCCAAGAAATCCATCCGGAGCATTCCATGAGCCAGGGCAAAGTTGTTCAGATCATCGGCGCGGTCATCGACGTGGAGTTTTCCCGCGATCAGGTGCCGCAGGTGTACGACGCACTGAAGATCGACGGCACCGAGATCACGCTCGAAGTGCAGCAGGTGCTGGGCGACGGCATCGTGCGCACCATCGCGCTCGGCTCCACCGACGGTCTCAAGCGCGGCCTGGTCGCCCGCAATACCGGCGAAGGCATCAAGGTGCCGGTGGGCAAGCAGACCCTCGGCCGCATCATGGACGTGCTCGGCAATCCCATCGACGAAGCCGGTCCGATCGGCGAGCAGGCGCAGTGGGTGATCCACCGCGAGGCGCCCAGCTATGACGAGCAGGCGGCCGCGACCGATCTGCTCGAGACCGGCATCAAGGTGATCGATCTGGTCTGCCCGTTCGCCAAGGGCGGCAAGGTCGGCCTGTTCGGCGGCGCCGGCGTGGGCAAGACCGTGAACATGATGGAGCTGATCAACAACATCGCCAAGGCGCACGAAGGCCTGTCGGTGTTCGCCGGCGTGGGCGAGCGCACCCGCGAGGGCAACGACTTCTACCACGAGATGAAAGACTCCAACGTGCTCGACAAGGTCGCGATGGTGTACGGCCAGATGAACGAGCCGCCGGGCAACCGTCTGCGCGTGGCGCTGACCGGCCTGACCATGGCCGAGTACTTCCGCGACGAGAAGGACGCCTCCGGCAAGGGCCGTGACGTGCTGTTCTTCGTCGACAACATCTACCGCTACACGCTGGCCGGTACCGAGGTGTCCGCGCTGCTCGGCCGCATGCCGTCGGCCGTGGGCTACCAGCCGACGCTGGCCGAGGAAATGGGCGTGCTGCAGGAACGCATCACCTCGACCAAGACCGGCTCGATCACCTCGATCCAGGCCGTCTACGTGCCGGCCGATGACCTTACCGATCCGTCGCCCGCCACCACCTTCGCCCACCTGGACGCGACCGTGGTGCTGAGCCGCAACATCGCTTCGCTGGGTATCTACCCGGCCGTAGATCCGCTCGATTCCACCAGCCGCCAGCTCGATCCGAACGTGATCGGCCAGGAGCACTACGACGTGGCCCGCAAGGTGCAGGGCACGCTGCAGCGCTACAAGGAGCTCAAGGACATCATCGCGATCCTGGGCATGGACGAGCTGTCCGAAGAGGACAAGCAGGCCGTGGCCCGCGCACGCAAGTGCGAGCGCTTCTTCTCGCAGCCGTTCCACGTGGCCGAGGTATTCACCGGCTCGCCCGGCAAGTACGTGTCGCTGAAGGAGACCATCCGCGGCTTCAAGATGATCGTCGACGGCGACGTGGACCACCTGCCGGAGCAGGCGTTCTACATGGTCGGCGGCATCGACGAGGCGATTAAGAAGGCCGAGGAGATGGGCGCCAAGAAGGCCGCCTGATCCTCCGGGGCGGGCTGACGGCCCGCCCTTCTGCCTTTCGTTTTCGGAATCCGATCCATGAGCCACACCATCCGCGTAGAAGTCGTCAGTGCCGAGGCCGAGATCTATTCGGGCGAGGCGACGATGGTCGTTGCCACCGGTGAGTTGGGCGAGCTGGGCATCACGCCCCGCCACGCGCCGCTGATCACCCGGCTCAAGCCGGGCAAAGTCATCGTCACCCAGCCCAACGGCGAGAAAGTCGACATCTCGATCACCGGCGGCGGCATCCTCGAGGTGCAGCCGCAGGTCGTCACCGTGCTGGCCGATACGGCGATCCGCTCGGCGGACATCGACGAGGCCGCCGCCATCGAAGCCAAGCGGCAGGCCGAGGACGCGCTGGCCAACCGCACCGACGCCATCGAAGTGGCTGAGGCGCAGGCCAAGCTGGCAGCAGCCATCACCCAGCTGCAGGCGCTTGAACGGCTGCGTCGATCGCTGAAGCACTGAGCCCGGCCACCGCCGCCATGCGGCGGCAGCCCCGCAAGACGCCGGCCCCGTGCCGGCGTTTTGCTTTGGTCTGTCCACGCCGGCCAAACGCGACGGGGATTACGCTCGGCCTCCCCTGATTCCGGGCATCCCCCATGGCCGCGCGCTTCCGCCGTCCCCTGTTCGTCGCGTTGGCGGTGCTGGCCGCGCTGCTGGTGATCCGCGCACTGCTGCCTTACGCGGTCAGGCATTACCTCAATGCCCGGATGGATCGCATGGGCGACTACCACGGGCATATCGACGACATCGATATCCACCTCTGGCGCGGTGCGTACAGCATCGACGACCTGCGCATTGCCAAGGTGAGCGGCAAGCTCCCCGTCCCTCTGTTGCAGGCCCCGCACACCGAAATCGCCCTGAGCTGGCGCGCCCTGAGTCACGGGGTGCTGCGCGGCAAGATCGATTTTCGCCAGCCGGTGGTCAATTTCGTCGACGGCCGCGGCGAGGGCGACAGCCAGAGCGGCAAGGGCGTGGACTGGCGCGCGAAACTGCGCCTGCTGACGCCGATCCGGCTCGACGAGCTGACCGTGCACGGCGGCACTGTGACATTCCGCAGCTTCGTCGCCACGCCGCGGGTGGACCTGAAGATGACCGAGGTCGAGGCGACGGCAAGCAACCTGACCAACATCGACCGCCGCGGCGGCTCGCGCGTGGCCCGGTTGCGCGCCAGTGCGCGGTTGCTCGGGGATGCCCGCCTGCAGACGCAGGCGAGCTTCGATCCGCTATCCCATTTCGGCGACTTCGCTTACCAGCTGCAGGTGACAGGGGTCGACCTCACCCGCGCCAACGATCTCGCGCGTGCCTACGCAGGCCTGGATTTTGCGGGCGGCCATGGCGATTTCACGATGGAGCTGCAGGCGCGCGACGGTGCGCTGGAGGGCTACGCCAAGCCGCTGTTCAAGGATCTGCAGATTTTCAGCTGGCAGCAGGACGTCCAGCAGCAGCACAAGAACCCGATCAAGCTGGCGTGGGAAGCGCTGGCGCAGGGGGTCACCTCGTTGTTCAAGAATCACGCGAAGGACCAGTTCGCGACGCGCGTGCCCATCCGCGGCCGCATCGACGATCGGGAGTTGGGCGCCGTGCAGGCCATCCTCGGCGTACTTCGCAATGCGTTCGTGCAGGCGTATACGCCCAAGCTCGAACATCTCACGCCTGCGCCGGGCGATGCCGCCTCCGATGCCGGGACCGGCGGCTGAGGTCGCGCCAACACGGCGCATACGATCTCGGCTGATATCCTTGCCGCCCTCTTCGCAAAGTGATGGTGCCCCATGCAAGCGCAAGCCCTGCACGTGATCGTCCTCGCCGCCGGCGAGGGCAAGCGGATGAAGTCACGACGGGCCAAGGTGCTGATGCCGTTGGCGGGGCGCCCCTTGCTGGGCCACGTGCTGGACGCGGCTCGGCAGCTGCAGCCGGCGGCCATCCACGTGGTCTATGGCCACTGCGGTGAGCAGGTGCAGGCGGCGTTTGCCGACCAGCCCGACTTGCAGTGGGTGCTGCAGACCGAGCGCCTCGGCACCGGCCACGCGGTCGGCCACGCATTGGAGCAGGTACCCGACGGCACGCGCGTGCTGGTGCTTTACGGTGATGTGCCGCTGACTCGCGCCGGTACGTTGCGCACCCTGGTGGACACCGCCGGTCCGTTGTCCCTGCTGACCACCGAGCTGACCGATCCGCACGGCTACGGACGAGTGCTGTGCGACGCCGCCGATCGCGTGCAGGCCGTGGTCGAGGAAAAGGACGCGACGGCCGAGCAGCGTCGGGTGCACCGCATCAACACCGGCATCCTCGCCGCCGACAGTGGCCGCCTGCGCGGGTGGATCGGCCGACTGGACCGCAACAACGCCCAAGGTGAGTATTACCTCACCGATATCTTCGCCATGGCCGCGGCCGAGCAGTGTGCGGCGGTGGCCGTGCCCTGCGCCGATCCGGTCGAGGCGGCCGGCGCCAACAACCCGCTTCAGCTGAGCGAGCTGGAGGCGCAGTATCGCCAGCGCGCGGCGAGCGAGCTGATGCTTGCCGGGGTCCGGCTGGCCGACCCGCTGCGGCTCGACGCTCGCGGTTCGGTGCAGGCCGGCAGCGATGTGGAAATCGACATCGACGTGATCATGGAGGGCGAGGTGGTGCTGGGCGACGACGTCCGCATCGGACCGTTCACCCGCCTGCACAACGTTCGCCTCGCCGCCGGCACGGTGGTGCTCGCCCATTGCGACCTGGACGGCGTGGTGACGCACGGGCCGTGCACGATCGGCCCGTTTGCACGGCTGCGCCCGGGCGCGGAGCTCGCTGCCGGAGCACACGTGGGCAACTTCGTGGAGATCAAGAAGGCACGCATCGGCCAGGGCAGCAAGGCCAACCATCTGAGCTACATCGGCGACGCCGAGATCGGCGCCGGAGTCAACATCGGTGCCGGCACCATCACCTGCAACTACGACGGCGTGAACAAGCATCTGACCCGCATCGGCGACGGCGCGTTCATCGGTTCCAACAGCGCGCTGGTTGCGCCGGTCAGCATCGGTGCGCAGGCCACCATCGGTGCCGGCTCGGTGATCACCCGCGATGCCCCGGCCGAACAGTTGACGGTGGCGCGCGGGCGCCAGCAGACGCTGCCCGGCTGGCAGCGTCCGTTGAAGAAGCCCTGACCCCGAGTATCGCCGCTGGGCCGGCCGCGCCGACCCGGGCGGATCAGGCGTAACGCCAGCCGTCGATCTCCACCAGCAATTCGCGGCGGCAGATGTCCCCGTGCAGCAGCAGCGCGGGGACACCGGGCAGCCGCTGGCGGAAGAAATCCCGCACTTGGCGCGCATCGGCGGGGTGGCGTACGTACGCCTTCAGCGGCGAGTGGGTGTCGAAGCCGGCAGCCATGTCCGCACTCGTCAGCAGTGCCTCGAGGTTGGCCAGGGTCTCGTCCAGCTGGGCCTGCAGGTCGTCATGGTGCGCCGAGGCGTGCCCGATCACCGCGGCGGTGCCGGAAATGGCCAGCGCGTCGTCGGCGGGCAGTCGCATCGCGCGGGCGAAGCTCGGAGGCGTGGGACCGTACTGGCGCGGGTAGCGCCAGGCGCTGACCTGGCGCGGGTTTTCCACCCGCGTGCCGGGCTGTTCGGCTGCCAGCAGGTAGACCTGCAGGCGCGCTACGGCGCCGTGATGGCCGATCGCCGTGGCGGCCGGGAACCCGCTGCCGAACGCATCGCCCATGCCACGCGCGCGGCCGCTGCAGAACTGCTTGTAGCGCTCCTGGTCACCGTCGCCCTGGTTGATCGCGGACAGGTAATTCCACACCCGCACGATGTGACGCTCCGGCTGGCCGGCGACGAAGCGGCCCAGCTGGGCATAGGCAAGCGCTGCCGTTTCCTCCGGCCCCCCGTGCTCACGCTCGTCCAGGTTCACCGCCGCGTACAGCCAGCCGCCGCCGCGCGACCACTGCACCGCGCCGTCGGTACCGGCCAGCACGGCGCCCTCGACCTGCCAGCACTCCAGCGGCGCGGGCGCGTCGAAGGGCTCGAGGTCCAGCGCGAGCCAGCGGGGGTCGTCGGCCGGAGCAGTGCCGGCACCAAATCCCAGCACCGCCAGCATGCCCGGCTCGGCAAGCGCCCGGGCCACTTCCACGTTGCGATAAGACACCTGCGGCGCGCGACATGCGACAACGTCCGCCGCCCGCTTTTCGGATCCCTGGATCATGCAATCTACCGAGAACGACAAGGGCCCCATGTTACACTCCACGCCCGCTGCCACCGGGGGGAGGCACTGATTTTGGGGTATGGAAACGAGCATGGCCGAGCAGACCGCCGCACAACACGAACTGGCCACCCTGGTCGTCGAAAGCCTCAACCTGGAGTCGGTGACCCCCGAGCAGATCGACCCCGATGCACCGCTGTTCGGCGGCGACCTCGGCCTCGACTCGATCGACGCGCTGGAGATTTCCCTGGCCGTGTCCAAGCGCTACGGCTTCCAGCTGCGCTCGGACAATCCGGACAACCGGCAGATCTTCTCGAGCTTGCGCGCGCTTTCCGAGCATATCGAGCAGCATCGCGCCGCAGGCTGAGCTTCAGCCTCCACGGGCGCTTGCGCGGGGGCGCATCGGCGACATGAGCATGGCTGGCCTTCCTCGCGCGTGCAGAATCCATCGATGACCCAGTCGTCTGCCTCTGCTGTGGACGCGACGGCGCTGCGTCGTTTCACGCTGCCGCTGCTGGCGGTTTATCCGCTGCTGGCGATTGCCGGGGCGATCTCCCACCGACGGGTCTTTTCGCTGGCAGCGCTGATCCTGCTGCTCACCCTGTGGCTGCTGCCGCGTCTGGTTGGCGGCTCGCCGCGGGCATGGGGCGGCTGGCTGGCGGCGGTGCTGTTGGTGGTCGTGATGGGGTGGCTGGGACTGGCTGGCGCCCTGCTGGAGGCGGTCCCGCTGGCGATCATTGCCGGTCTGGCCTGGTGGTTCGGCAGCAGTCTGCGCGCGGGGCGGGAGCCGCGGGTGGTGCGGTTCATCCGCGTGCTTGAAGGCGCCGACCGCCTGGCGCTGCCTGGCGTGGCGGCCTACGGGCGCCGCGTGACGATTTTCTGGGCCTCATTGCTGTGCGTGCAGGCGCTGGCCCTGCTGGTCCTGTTGCTGCTCGGCCTCGTCGGCGTGGCGCTGCCGGGCTGGGCGTTGGTGTACCAGCACGTGGGCGGCTACGTGCTGATCGCCGCGGCATTCGGCGCAGAGTATGGCTGGCGCCGCTGGCATCTTCGCCATCTTCAACACCCCACCCTGCAGGCCCAGGCGATGCAGTTGATGCAATGCTGGCCGCAGTTGCTGCACGGACAGGACGCCCCCCGATGACCGCCGACTGCTTCGATCACCCGTTCCAGGTGCCGGCCTCGCACCCGTCGTTGCCGGGGCACTTTCCAGGCCGTCCGCTGGTGCCCGGAGTGGTCATGCTCGAGCAGGTGGCGCTGGCGCTGCGGGCGTGGCGCGGCCAGCGGCTGGCGCGCGTGATCGAGGTCAAGTTCATGGCGCCGCTGCTGCCGCAGCAGCCGGCCGCACTGCAGCTGAGTGAGACGGGTGGGCGCGTGCGTTTCCATATTCATGGTCCGGCGGGTGTGCTGCTGGCGCGTGGCGTGGTCGAAGGAGCGACGGCATGAGTGGACACTGGCAGAGCCGGCCCGAGGGTGGCGGCCGCTTCGCGCTGTGGCTGATCCGCAGCATCGCGCTGCTGTGCGGGCGTCGCTTCGCGCGGCTGTTCCTGTACCCGATCACGGCCTATTTCTACCTGCGCCGCGCGCCCGAGCGCGAGGCCTCGCGCCAGTACCTTCAGCGCGTGCTCGGCCGCCCGGTGAGCTGGCGCGAGGTGTTCTGCCACCTGCACCGTTTCGCCGCGATCACCATGGACCGTGTCTACCTGCTGGCGCGTGGCGAAAGCGCGTTCGAGATCGAGTCGATCGGGCTCGACCTGCTGGACGAGAAGATCGCGCTGGGGCGCGGCGTGATGCTGCTGGGCTCGCATCACGGCAGCTTCGAGGCGCTGCGGGCAGTGGGCGCACGCCGGCCCGACACCTCGCTGCGGGTGGTGCTGGACAAGCAGAAAACCCCCGCGATGACCGAGATGCTCGAGGCGCTGGCGCCGGAAGTGGGCGCCAGCGTGATCGACGCGTCGCAGGGCGGCACCAGCATCGCGCTGGCGCTGTCCGAAGCCTGCCAGGCGGGCGCCGTGGTGGCGCTGCTGGCCGATCGCGGACGCGATCACGAGACGCTTCGCCATGCGCCGTTCCTCGGCAGCCCTGCGCCGTTCCCGGTCGGCCCCTGGTTGCTGGCCCACACGCTGCAGGTCCCGGTGATGCTTTGCTTCGGCCTGTACCTGGGTGGCAACCGCTACCGCCTGGTATTCGAGCCAGTGGCCGATCAGGTGAACATTCCGCGCGGCCAGCGAGGGCCCGCGCTCGACGCGCTCATCACCCATTACGCCGCCCGACTCGAACATTACGTGCACCTGGCTCCCTACAACTGGTTCAATTTCTATGATTTCTGGCAGCAAGATCTGCATGCTCATGCTGTGCCTGAGCCTGCCGCTGGTGGCGAGCGCGTCAGCGCCTGAAGGCGATCCCTCCGCGGCGCTGATCGCCTCGCTCGGCCGGCCCGCACCGGCCCGCACCGCCTTTGCCGAGGCGCGCTTCATGAAGCTCCTGGACAAGCCGCTGATGGTATCGGGCGAGCTGGCCTGGCTGGGGGGCGATCGACTGCAGCGCCGCGTCGATGCACCACGCGCCGAGAGCTTCACCATTGCCGGAGGCACGGTCACCCAGCAGCGCGAGGGCAAGCGCCCCCGCAGTTTCTCGCTCCGGCATGCGCCGCAGCTGCAGGGGTTGCTGGACAGCTTCGTCGCACTGCTCAGCGGCGACGCGTCGCGGCTGGCCGAAGCTTTCCTGATCGAACGCAGCGGTGATGCACCGGCGGCCTGGACGCTCACACTTACCCCGCGCGACGAGCGGGTCGCGCGCACCGTGTCTTCGATACGCATCGAGGGTCGCGGCGACGAGCCGCGCTGCATGGTCATGCAGGAGGCCGACGGCGATGCGGCGATCGATCTGCTCGGCCCGCTCGCCGCTGCCATGCCGGCGACACCCACCCGCGACGCGCTGATCGCCCTGTGCCAGGCGGCTCCTTGACGCGCGCGGCCGGCGGCGGCATGTCGCTGCGCGGACGGTTGGTGCTGCTGGCAGTGTGGATCGTCGCGCTGGCCGGATTGGGCCTGCTGGTCATGCAGCGGCTCGTGGTCAGCACCGACCTGCGCTCCTTCATGCCCGCCCCGACCACGCCCGACCAGCGCCTGCTGATGGAGCAGGTCGGCGACGGGCCGGGCTCGCGGCTGCTGCTGGTGGCGATCGAAGCACGTTGTTCCGGTACGCCGACCGGCCAGGGGATCTGCGGGAGCGCGGCGGCCCCTGCGCGAGACACCCGGCTGGCCGCGCTCAGCCAGGGGCTGGCCGCGGCGCTCAAGCACGACCCGCGCTACACCCAGGTGATCAACGGCAGCTTCGACCTCGGCGCTCTCGACACCGCCCTGCTGCCGTACCGCTATCTGCTCTCGCCGACGCTGGACACCCAGCCCATGGACGAAAGCTATCTTTCCGACCAGCTCGAGCAGCGGCTGGATGACCTGTCGTCGCCCGCCGCGGTGTTGCTGAAGGACCTGCTGCCGCGCGATCCCACGCTGGAAGTACTGAAGCTGGCGCAGTTGTGGTCGCCGCCGAAGTCACCCGAGGTGCGCCAGGGGGTGTGGTTCTCGCCCCGCGACGAGGCCCTGCTGCTGGTGCAGACGCGTGACGCCGGCTTCGACCCCGACGCGCAGCAGCGCGCGGTGGACGGCCTGCGTGCCGCCTTCGCGGCGTTGCCCGGGCACGCCGATGCCACCCTCACGCTGAGTGGCCCCGGCTATTTCAGCGTGGTGGTGAACGCGCAGACGCGGGCCCAGGCCGACTGGATCGGACGCATCTCCACCGTGGGCTTCATCGCGCTGCTGCTGCTGGCCTACCGCAGCTTCCGTTCACTCCTGCTCGGCGCATTGCCGGTCGCCAGTGCCGCGCTCGCGGGCATCGCGACGCTGGTGCTCATCTACCCGCAGGTGCACGGGATCACGCTGGCTTTCGGCTTCACCCTGCTCGGCGTGGCGCAGGAGTACCCGATCCGCGTGCTCAGCCATCGGCGCGCGGGCGAGGACGCCGTGGCGAGCGTGCGCCAGCTGTGGCCGCTGCTGCTGACCGCGATCGCCTCGGCCTGCATCGCGTACCTCGCGTTCTACGCCTCCGGCGTGAATGGTCTGAAGCAGCTGGCGGTGTTCACCATCACCGGGCTGCTGGTGGCGGGCTTCAGCACGCGCTACCTGCTCCCGCACCTGCTGCCGCAGCATGTGCGTGACGTGGCCGGCATGCCGTGGCTGATCCATGCGCGTCACCTCGTCGATCACCTGCCGCGGCCGCGCTGGCTGCCCTGGCTGGTGGCGGCGGTCACCGTGCTCATGCTCGTGTTCGCGCCGGGACCGTTCTGGCAGAACAACCTGGCCGCGCTGACGCCGCTGCCGCAGGACATGCTGCTGCGCGATGCGCGCCTGCGCGACGCGCTGGGTGCGCCGGATGTCCGTTACCTGCTGCTGATCCAGGTTCCGACCGAACAAGGCGTGCTGGCGACCTCGGAAGTGCTGGCGCCCAAGGTCGACGCACTGGTCGCGCGCAAGGCGGTGGATGCGATCGAATTGCCGTCGAAGTACCTGCCCAGCGTGGCGACCCAGCGTGCACGGCAGGCCCGACTGCCGGACCGCGCCACACTGGAGGCCGCGCTGGCCGGTGCGGTCGACGGCCTGCCGTTCCGCAAGGATCTGTTCGCGCCGTTCGTCGACGATGTGGCCACGGCCCGCGCAGCGCCGCCGCTGACCCCGTCGCGCTATGCGCGCAGCCCGCTCGGCCAGCGCCTCGCCGCGATGCTGATGCAGCGGGGCGACCACTGGCTGGGGCTGGGCACGGTCAGCGGCGTGCATGACGTGGCGGCGATCGAGGCGATGGCTGCGGCCAGCGGCGCCAACGTGCGGTTGCTGGACATGAAGGGCGCCGCCGAATCTTTAGTGGCGGCGTACCGGGTTCGCATCCTCAAGGCGCTCGCGGTCGCCACGGTGCTGCTGGTGCTCACCATCACCCTCGCCCTGCGCAGCGTGCGGCGGGCGTGGCACGTGCTGGCACCGATGACGCTGGCCACGTTCCTGGTGCTCGCGGTCGAGCGCGTGGCCGGCATCGAGATCTCGCTGTTCCACCTGATCGCGTTGATTCTCGCCGGTGGGCTGGGATTGCACTATGCGCTGTTCTTCGAGCGCGATACCGGCGACCCCGCCGAGCAGCGGCGCACGCTGCACGCGACCATCGTGTGCGTGCTGTCGGCGCTGCTGGTGTTCGGCATGCTCGGCTGGGCGAGCATCCCGGTGTTGCGGGCGATCGGGTTGACCGTGAGCCTGGGCGTGGCCTTCCATTTCTGCCTTTCGATCCTGATGGCACCGCATGCTCGACAAGACTGAGTTCGCGCCGCTGATTCCCCATGCCGGCAGCATGTGCCTGCTCGACGGCGTGCTGGCGTGGGACGCCACCAGCATCCACGCCATGAGCGAAGGCCATGCCCGCGGCGACAACCCGCTGTGCGGCGACCACGGCCTGCATGCGGTGCACCTGGCCGAGTACGGCGCGCAGGCGATGGCCGTGCACGGCGCGCTGCGCGACCGCGCGCAAGGCGCCACCACGGTGAAGCCCGGCCGCCTGGTCAGCCTGCGCGACGTGCAGTTACAGGTGGAACATGTCGATCCACTTGGCGGCCGTCTGGACGTCCACGCCGAGTGCCTCTACGCCGACGATGCCGGTGCGCAATACGCGTTTCGCGTCGAGCAGCAGGGGCAACTGCTGGCCAGCGGCCGCGCGGCGGTCATCCATCCGAGCGAACGCGACGAGGCACCCCATGACTGAATCCACATCCCCGCGCCGCGCCCTGGTCACGGGAGGCAGCGGTGACCTTGGCGGCGCCATCTGCCGTGCGCTTGCCGCGGCCGGCTACGAGCTGATCGTGCACGCCAACCGCGGACTCGATCGCGCCGAGGCGGTGGCGGCGTCGGTGCGTGATGCGGGCGGCCGCGCGCAGGCAGTCGCCTTCGACGTCGCCGACGCCGCGGCCACCCGCGCAGCACTGGAGGCGCTGCTCGCCGACGGGGCGATCCATGCGGTGGTCAACAACGCCGGCGTGCACCAAGACATGCCGATGGCCGGCATGACCGACGAGGCCTGGCACCGCGTGATCGACGTGTCGCTGCACGGGTTCTTCCACGTCACGCAGCCGCTGCTGTTGCCGATGGCACGCACGCGCTTCGGCCGCGTGGTGTCGATCAGTTCGGTGGCGGCGGTGGTCGGTAACCGCGGCCAGACCAACTATGCCGCCGCCAAGGCTGCGCTGCACGGCGCCAGCAAGTCGCTGGCGCGCGAGATGGCCTCGCGCGGCATCACCGTGAACGTGGTGGCTCCGGGCATCATCGCGGGCAAGATGATCGGCGAGGACTTCCCGCCCGAGCGCATCCGCGAGATGGTCCCCGCGCAGCGCGCGGGCACGCCGGAGGAAGTCGCCGCGCTGGTTGCCTTCCTGTGCTCGGACGCCGCCGGCTACATCAACGGTCAGGTGATCGGCGTCAACGGCGGCATGGGCTGAGCCGTCCGCTGCGGCATACTCGCCGGCGGGACCAAGAGGGTCCTGTACAGGGAGTGATCATGCGTTACCTCATGTTTTCCGCCGCCTTGCTGTGCGGCGCGGTGTCGGTCGCCCAGGCGGCCGACACGGTCACGGTGCAGCGTCCGGTGCCGTACGCCGACGATGCGCTGGTAGCCGGGGCCGTCAAGCGCGAGTGCAAGCTGACCGAGCAGCTGCCGGATTTCGTGCGCGAGTACGCGCGCGAGAATCACACCGAGGTGTCGTTTGCGCCGCAGGTCGATGCGACGACGCCGGGGCGGGTGCTGGTGATGGAGATCGTGGACGCCTCGTCCGACGGTAACGCCTTCATCGGCCACCACAAGTCCACCACCGTGCGCGGCAAGCTCTACCAGGACGGCAAGGAGGTCGCTGACTTCACCGGACGGCGCAACTCGATGGGCGGCGCGTTCGGCGGGTTCAAGGGCTCGTGCTCGGTGCTCGGGCGCACCGTCAAGGCGCTGGGCAAGGACATCGCCCAGTGGCTGGCACAGCCGGCCAAGGGCAGCCAGCTGGGTGATCTCCAGTAGCAGCGGTCCGGCGCGCGGCCGGCCCTGTGCCGGCCCGCGCTCAGGCGGCGCGGAACAGTGCCGGTGCCGATGGCGCGCCGGCGAGATCGTCCATCGTCTCGCGCATCGCCTCGCCGCCGTCGGCGCTGGCACGCTCCACGATGGTCGCGGCCAGTCCCTCCAGCAGGGCCACGTTTGCGCGCAGCCGCGCACGCACGCCGGCATCGTCGAGCGCGTCATGCAGCGTGGCGTTCATGGCCGCAAACCAGGGCAATTCGCCCTGATCGAGCATGACTCGCGGATTGCGCCGTTGCGACGCCGCATGCCAGCGGATGAAGAACGCCTGCATGCGCTCGTTGAGCGCGCGGGCGCGGTCGAGTTCCGGCGCCAGTTCGGCAAACAGCGTGGCGTCGGTCAGGCGTTGCTGGAACACCAGCTGGCACAGCACGCCCCAGTAGTAGGCGTAGTCCCAGATCACCTTGATCGGCATCACCTGCGCGTTGCCCAGCAGCGGGTACTGGTGGCGGTAGAGCGCCAGCGTGCTCTCGTAGAACGAACCGAACAGCCGCTCATACAGTCGTGCGTACGGCGCCACCGGCTTGCCGGCGCGGTCGTGGCGGATCAGCTCGGTGATGTAGGTGTTGGTGATGGCGATGAAATCGGTGCCGGGCGAATAGAACGGATCGAGAAACGCGCCGGCCTCGCCCGTAAGCGCCCAGCGGTCGGCGCTGAACATGCGTGCGCAGCCGTAGGAGTAGTCGCGGAAGAACGCGAAGTCGAGCAGCTTGTCCTGGCGTCCGGCGACCTCGCGAGCCAGCGCGGGCTGGTGCGTGTCCAGCCAAGCCAGCGCCCGCTCGAAGGTGTTCATCGATTCGATCGGGTGCATCGCCGCATCCGCCACGATACCGACCGAGTGTGCACCCGACGCCAGCGGAATCAGCCACGTCCAGTAACCGGGTCCGCACAGATGATTGGTCGAGCGCCAGCGCTCGGCCGGCGTGCAGCGGCCGCGCCATTCGGCGTCGTCGCTCCAGCCATCGATGGCGAGGCGGTCGTTCAGCCGGAACCACACCGCGTTGGCGTGATGGCCGTTGTCGCGGGTGAGTTCGAGCTTGCGCCGGATCATGCCGGCGCGGCCGGAGGCATCGAGCAGCCAGCGCGCCTGCAGCGTGTGGGCGGTGCCGGTGGTGTCGGTGCAGCGCACCTGGTGCATGGCACCGTGGGTGCCGAGGGTGAATCCGGTCACCCGCACCTCGTCGCGGAAATCGATGCCGCGCCGCCGAGCTTCTTCGCCCAGGAAATTCTCGAAGATGCCGCGGTCGATCTGGTAGCTCGGCGTGGGCAGCACCTCGCGCACGCCCAGCTCGGTGACTTCCTCCAGGTCGCTGCGGCCCTCGCTGAAGAAGAAGCGGAAGCCGAACTTGCGGATGTGCGTGCTTTCCAGATGCTCGTGCAGGCCGAGCGTGTCGGCGAGGTAGTGCGCACCGATTTCTACGGTGGACTCGCCCACCTTGTGTGCCGCCTCCGGCAGCGGATGGGCGCGGCGCTCGAGCACCACGATATCCATCCCGGGAAACTCGCCGCGCAACTGCAGCGCCAGGCACAGCCCGGCCAGCCCGCCACCGAGGATCACCGCGTCGTGCGTGGTATCGGTCATCTTGCTCCGGCCCTCTCCAGACCCTGATTGTGCACGCTCGCGTCGCCGGGTGCAGGCGACGCGCTAGAGATCGGCTTCCACCGGCGGCGGGCGTCCGTGCGAGCGGCGGTAGCTGGCCACGATGTCGCCGTAGTGGACCACCCGGCCGATGGTGTAGGTGGTGATGCGGGTGACGTCGCGCACCGGCTTGAAGTGACTGAGCCGGAAGCTGCCGTGATAGCGCGAGGCGATCGGCACCGAGACCACGCCGAGATGTTTCTCGCGGCAGGCGGCGATGAGGATGGCGGCCTCGAACACGAAATGCTCCGCCGGCAGGTCCACCAGCGTAAGCGCCTCACGGGGATACCAGCGCTGGCCGCTCTGCGTGTCGGCCACCGGCTGCGCACAGGCCCACGAGATGCCCCAGTCGGCCACGCCGTTGGCGCGGCGACGCCCGCGCGGCTGCTGCTCGCGGTCAAGCAGGCGCGCGCCGATCACGATGTGGTCCGGGTGGCGCTGCGCCGCTGCCAGCATGCGCGGGATGTCCGACGCCAGGTGCTGGCCATCGCCATCCATCGTGAGCACCGCCTCATAGCCTTGCCGCAGCGCTTCGCGAAAGCCGCTGCGCAACGCCTCGCCCTTGCCGGCGCGGTGTGGATGGCGGATCAGCGTGACCGGCAGCGCCCGGACGATCTCCGGCGTGCGGTCGTCGGAACCGTCGTCGACCACGATTACCGGCACCTCCAGCGCCAGCACCGACGACACCACGTCGCGGATCGCCGCCTCCTCGTTGAGGCACGGGATCAGCACGCACCAGCGTGGCAGCGGGTTCAACCGGCGTACTCCATCGTCACGTGCAGCGCCATCTGCGCCGAAACCGGCACCGACGCGCCGGCTTCACGCAGCGCCAGCGGGGCCAGCAGATCCAGCGCTCCGGCGGCGGGATTGCCCGCCAGCCACGACGCCAGCGCAGGCCGCGGCGCGGCCGGCTCGGCGCGGCGGCCCAGCGTCAGGCGCAGCGTGGCGATGCCGTGCCGGTCGCCAGCCGCGGCCGGAGCGAGCACCATCGCGCAGCCGAAAGACTGCTCGCAGTAGGTGACCTCGCGCAGCGGTCCGCTGCCGGCGACGTCACTGCATACCAGCAGCACCGGCCGCGCATCGGCGAGCGCCAGCGCAGCCGCCTCGAGCAGGCCCGCGCCGAAGCTCAACCGGTGCGCACAGACCGCCGTGGACGCGGCGTGGCACTCGGTGGCGATGGTCCAGTAGCCGACGGGCGCGTTGTGCACCGAGTTGTGGAACTTGGTCGGCGACAGCTCGGCCGGCGCACTCGCCAGCGTGGCGCACATGTAATCGGTGATGGCCTGGTCGCCGTGGCTGGAGGTGAAGACGCAGGCGAGCTCGCCCGGCGCGCGACCGCTCATCGCCACCGCCTGGCCGGCCACCTCGCTGGCCAGCAACACGCTTTCCGGCGCGCGGCGCCGCTCGTTCGCCGGCAAGGTGGCGGCCGCCGGCCGCGACGGCGGCGCTACCTCGCGTCCGGCCAGCCAGTCCTGCAGCGCAGCGAAGCTGCCCAGCTGCGGGTTCCACACGCCCACGCCTTCGATGGTGACCTGCAGTGCGCTCATGCCGCGTGCTCCGCGCGGGCGAACGCCAGGCAAGCGTTGTTGCCGCCGAAACCGAACGAATTGCTGAGCGCCACCTGCAGCGCACGCCGCTCGGTGCGCCAAGCGAACTGCGGCCCGCAGCCGGGATCCGGCTCGCTGGCGCCGAGGTTGCCCGGCACCACGCCGTCGCGCAGCGCGAGCAGCGTGATTGCCGCCTCGACGATGCCGGCCGCGCCGAGCGTGTGGCCGGTAAAACCCTTGGTCGAGCTGGCGCGCGTGTGGGCGCCGAATGCACGGCTGACCAGCGCCGCCTCCACTTCGTCGTTCTTCTGGCTCGCAGTGCCGTGCAGGTTGATGTAATCGACCCGGCTGGCGTCCAGGCTCGCCCGCGCCAGCGCATCGCGCAGCGCCAGCTCGGCGCCGAGCCCCTCCGGGTGCGGCGTGGACATGTGATGGGCGTCGGTCGCCTCGCCGTAGCCGAGCAGGCGCGGCGCTTCGGGTGCGGCTTCGACGCGCTCGAGCAGCGCAAAGCCGGCGGCCTCGCCGATCGAGATGCCGCAGCGGCCGGCGTCGAACGGCTTGCACGGTTCCGGCGACACCAGCTGCAGCGCGTTGAAGCCGAACAGCACGCTGTCGCACAGCGTGTCGACACCACCGACCACGGCAGCGTCGACCAGCCCAAGCCGGATCAGCCGCTCGGCGTTGGCGAACACCTTGGCGCTGGACGAGCAGGCCGTCGAGACGGTCAGGCAGGGTCCCTCGATCGCCAGCGCCTCGGCCACGAAGGCGCACAGCGAATGCGGTGCATGGATGGCCGGGCGGAGCAGGTCGTCCGGCAGGCCGCCGTCCGCATCGAGGCGACGGTAGCCTTCTTCCGTGGCGCCGATGCTGGCGGTGGACGTGCCCAGCATCAGCGCGATGCGGTGGGCGCCGTAGCGCGCTTTCGCCGCAGTCACACGGGCGAGGAAATCGTCCTGGTTGAGGCCCAGCCAGGCGAGCCGGTTGTTGCGGCACTCCCAGTCGGCCAGCGCGGGCGGGAGCGGGCTGTCATCGACCCCTTCCACCTGGCCGATCCAGCACGGCAACGGTGCGCTGGAGAAGGCATTGGGACGAAGGCCGCTGCGTTCCTCGGCCAGGGCCTGCGCGTGTGCCTCCAAGCCGTGGCCGAGAGCGGACGTTGCGGTATAGGCGGAGACGGCGAGGGGAGTCATGGGATCAGGCATCCGGAAAGCCTAGCCGGCCCCCCGAAGCTTGCCTAGCGCCGCGGCGCGGGCAGGTGAAGCCGTGCAGCCACCCGCGACACCTTGTGCGTTGCCGGCTCCGCCGTGACTGCGCACACTGGCGAACTCATCCGCGGGACGATCGCCTTGGCCGCCGCTGCTTCTCCCACCCGCCTGCGACGTTACCTCGCCGACCGCGACGTGTGGCACGCGGCGGCCGTGAGCGTCGCCGCCCTGCTCGCCAGCGGTGGCCTGATCTGGGTGGGTTACCTGCTGCACGTGCTGCGCATCGCCCGGCACAGCCCGTTGCAGCCGCCGGAGCGCATGATCGTGCTGGTTTTCGGGCGCCGGCTGGAGCGCGACGAGCCCGGCCCGGACTACCGCCACCGCCTCAGCCGGGCGCTGACCCTTGCCCGCGCGCAGCTGGCCGAGCGGCTGTTGCTGCTGGGAGGGCGCAGTGGTACCAGCAGCATCAGCGAGGCCGCGGCGGGCCATCGCTGGCTGCAGCAGCAGGCGTTGCCTGCGCAGGTTCCGGTGCAGCTGGAACACGAGTCCACCGATTCGCTGGAAAACCTGCGTCAGGCGCGGGCGTTGCTGCAGCCCGGCGTCGGCGCCGCGCGCTTCCCGCCGGTCGCCCTGGTGACCAGCCGCTACCACCTTGCCCGCTGCCAGTTGCTGGCCCGCCGACTGGGTTTCCACGGCGTGCCGGTGGCGGCGGAGCCGAGTCTGAGCTGGAGTCCGCGGCAGGTGCGCTTGTTGTTGCTGGAGTCGGCGTACGTGATGTGGATCGACCTGGGCGTGCGCTGGGCGCAGTTGATCGGCCACCACCGCATGGCCGGACGTATACGCTGATCCGCGGCAGTGGCGCCGCGCCGGATCCGCCGGCCTCTTGTTAAGCTTCCGGCCTTCATGCACACGAGTGGTCGAATCATGAGCGAGCAGGCCGATCGCGCCGAATCCTTCCTGCGCGGTCTTCAGGACCGCATCTGCGCGGCGGTCGAGGCGGCGGACGGCTCCGCGCGCTTTGCCGAGGACGCCTGGACCCGCGAGGGCGGCGGCGGTGGCCGCACCCGCGTGCTCCGCGAGGGCGCGGTGTTCGAGCAGGCCGGCGTGAACTTCTCGCACACGCTGGGCAAGACGTTGCCGCCGGCTGCCACCGCGCGCAAGCCCGAGCTGGCCGGCAGCCCCTACATGGCGGCGAGCGTGTCGCTGGTGTTGCATCCGCGCAATCCGTACGTGCCGACCAGCCACGCCAACGTGCGCTACTTCGAGGCCACCCGACCTGACGGCGAGGTGGTGTGGTGGTTCGGCGGCGGGTTCGATCTGACTCCGTTCTACCCGTTCGACGAGGATGTAAAGCACTGGCACGGCGTGGCGCGCGACCTGTGCGTGCCGTTCGGGCCCGAGGTCTATGGCCGCTTCAAGCGCGCATGCGACGAGTATTTCTATCTCAAGCATCGCGGCGAGACGCGTGGCGTCGGTGGACTGTTCTACGACGACCTCACCGAGGGCGGATTCGAGCAGTGCTTTGCGTTCACGCAGGCGGTGGGCCAGGGCTTCATCGACGCGTACATCCCGATCGTCGAGCGCCGCAAGCACACGGCCTACGGCGAACGCGAGCGGGCCTTCCAGCTGTACCGGCGGGGACGTTACGTGGAGTTCAACCTGGTCTACGACCGGGGCACGCTGTTCGGCCTGCAGTCGGGCGGGCGCACCGAGTCGATCCTGATGAGCCTGCCGCCGCAGGTGCGGTTCGAGTACGACTATCGTCCCGCGCCGGGCAGTGAAGAAGCGCGCCTGGCGGACTACCTGGTGCCGCGCGACTGGGCGTGACCGTGGCTGCTCAGGGGTCTGCCGGCGGGCACCGCCAGAGCGGCGCCGGCCCGGCCGGCGAGACATCGCCATCCGGCCGGTCGGCGTCCGCGCTGTCGTGATCTGATCAGGGCGTCGCGCCGCTGAACTTCACCGGCGTGGCGCCCTTCACCGGCCCGATCTGCGCGGTGTCGCTGACCTGCAGCACCACCTCGCGGCGGAAATCCAGCGTGCCCTGCACCACCGCGTGCGGGCCGATCACCACGTGCGGCGTGCGCTGGTGGCCGAGGTGGAACCAGCCGCCGGGCTTGTCCACCACGATCCCGCCCTCCACGCGCGAGTCGGCGCCCACCGTGATGTCGCCGGCCACCGTGCCCAGGCCGCCGGCGACGTGGGCGGCATCGAGGCTGATCGAGCCGTTGACGTTGGACGCGTGCCCGCCGACCTCCGCACCGCGATCGAGCCGGATGCTGCCGTTGACGGCCTCCACCTTGCCCGAGACCTGGCTGCCGGCGCCCAGGGTGATGGCGCCGTTGACGGTGCCGATCTCGCGCGCATGCGCTTTCTCGCCCAACTCCACGGCGCCGTTGACCGTGCTTGCCTCGCGCACGGTGGCGCCGTCCTGCACCCGCACCGCGCCGTTGACCGTGCTCACGTCGCCGGCGCTCTGGCCGGTTTCCACGGTGACGCTGCCGTTGACCTTGTCGATGCTGTCCTGCGCAGAGGCAGCCAGTGGCAGGGCGAGGATGAGGGCGAAAGCGAGCAGATGACGGCGCATGGTGGACTCCTTGGCATGGATGGGAATGGCGACCGGCGCGCCAATCCGTGGAAGACAACATCAGCTCGGATGCCGCCGCCGCCGCCGGGGTTTAGCGTGACCTCTGGCAGGGCCGCATTTGACGGTCGCGGCGGCGCCCTGCACCATTTTCCTTTTCCACTGCGATGCCCCTGCCATGCACAAAGTCGTCCTGATCCGCCACGGCCAGTCCCAGTGGAACCTCGAAAACCGATTCAGCGGCTGGGCCGACGTCGACCTCACCGAGCAGGGCATTGCCGAGGCCAGGGAAGCCGGTGCGCTGCTGAAGTCGGCCGGTTACCAGTTCGATGTGGCGCACACGTCGGTGCTCAAGCGCTGCGTGCGCACCCTCTGGGGCGTGCAGGAGTCGCTCGACCAGATGTGGATCCCGGTGTTGACCGACTGGCGTCTCAACGAGCGCCACTACGGCGCACTCACCGGGCTCAACAAGGCTGAAACGGCCGCCAGGTTCGGCGAGGAGCAGGTGAAGATCTGGCGGCGCAGTTACGACACCCCGCCGCCGGCGCTGGAGCGTGCGGCGAACGAGGCCCTGCACGACCCCCGCTACGCTGCGCTCGATCCGGCCCAGATCCCGGATACCGAATGCCTCAAGGACACCGTGGCGCGCGTGTTGCCCTACTGGCACGAGGTACTGGCGCCGGCAATCCGCAGCGGCCAACGGGTACTGGTGGTGGCGCACGGCAACTCGATGCGGGCGCTGGTGAAATACCTGGACCAGATCTCCGACGAGGAGATCGTCGGCGTGAACATCCCCAACGGCATCCCGCTGGTCTACGAGTTCGACGAGAACCTGCGTCCGCTCGGACATCAGTACCTCGGCGACGCCGAGGCGATTGCCGCGAAAATGGCCGCGGTGGCCAATCAGGGCAAGGCGAAGTAGCCGGCGGATGACAGCCGTCACTCGCGACGCGTGCCTTCCGGCCCTCGTGCCACATGGGGCGCCGGATTACTCTGGATCGACCTTCCGTCGGGACACTGCGCGATGACGCCACACGTTACGCCGCTCATGATCATGGTTCCGCTGATCGCTTTCGTGATCTGGCGGCGCATCCGCACCCAGTTCGGTCGGCAGCCGATCCAGCGCGGGCGCATGACCGCGCGCATCGCGATCTTCGCCGCCATCGGCGTGCTGATGGGCCTGGGCGGGCTGCACAACCCGCTTTTGCTGGAGGGACTGGCCGGCGGCGTGCTGGGGGGCGCGCTGCTCGGGCTCGCCGGGCTGCGCCTGACCCGCTTCGAGCGGCGCGAGGACGGCAGCGACGGCTACATTCCCAATCCGTGGATCGGCGCACTGCTTACCGTGCTGCTGATCGGACGGCTAGCCTGGCGCCTGCTGGTGATCATGCCGCAGATGCAGCAGGCCGAAGCCGGTGCACACGCGGTGCCCGCGTTCGGCAACAGCCCGCTTACGCTGGCCCTGTTCGGACTGCTGGTGGGCTATTACGTGGCCTACTTCAGTGGCCTGCTGGTTCACCACCGGCGCTTCGAGCGGGCGCAGGCGGCGGTGCAGGCGAGCAACTGAGAGGCTCACAGCGCGTCGTTGTCGATCTCGCCGGTGCGGATCCGGATCACCTGCTCGAGCGGGCTGACGAAGATCTTGCCGTCGCCGATCTTGCCCGTCCGCGCGGCCTGCTGGATCGCATCGATCACGCGCTCGAGCTGCTCGTCGGCCACGGCCACCTCCAGCTTGATCTTGGGCAGGAAGTCGACCACGTACTCTGCACCGCGGTAGAGTTCGGTGTGGCCCTTCTGGCGGCCGAAGCCCTTGACCTCGCTGACCGTGATGCCCTGCACTCCGGCTTCGGCAAGCGCCTCGCGCACGTCGTCGAGTTTGAAAGGCTTGATCACCGCCGATACCAGCTTCATGGACGCTCCTGTTGACGCACGCTGGCAAAATGGCCAGCGCGGCGCGCCATTTTGCGCCGGAATACAAGCAGCTGTCGCCCTGCAACCGCCCGTGTAGGAAAATGCCTACAAACTCTGAGGGAGCCCACCGATGGCGTCTGCACAACGCGTTTACCTAGACTTCATGTCGACGAGTTCGAGGTGCTATCCATGATGGATAGGCAGGATATCGATCAAATTGCCCTGCGACTTGTTTCGTTGGTGCCGCCAGGATTGGCTCAAGCGCATCAGGATTTGCGAACCAACTTTCACGACGTCCTGGCGCAGGGATTGCGCCACCTTGATCTGGTCACCCGCGAAGAGTTCGACGTCCAGACCCAGCTTTTGGCGCGCACCCGCGCAAAGGTCGAGGCACTGGAAAAGCGCATCGCCGAGTTGGAGACGATGGCCGCTGTTCGCGGATCTTAGGCACCGACGTCTCCCGGGAGCCGCCCCCGACCTGTCACCCTCACCCCGAGAACGGTCGGGGGCGGTTATTTATGCGTCTTTGATCGGAGCTGCTGCATGCGCTCGTCATCCAGCCTCCGTCCTCTCCTTGCCACTCTGGCTGCCCGGTCGCCCGCATGAGCCTGGCCGTTACATTGAGTCGCGCACAGGAAGGTGTGACCGCACCGCAGGTAATGGTGGAAGTGCATCTCTCCGGGGGTCTGCCGGGCACCAACATCGTGGGCCTGCCTGAAGCGGCCGTACGCGAGGCGCGCGACCGCGTGCGGGTAGCCATCCAGAACACCGCCTTCAACTATCCCGACCGCAAGGTCACGGTGAATCTCGCTCCGGCGGAATTGCCCAAGGATGGCGGGCGCTTCGATCTCGCCATCGCCCTCGGGATTCTCGCTGCCGGCGGACAGGTGCCGCGCGAAAAACTCGACGATTGCGAGTTCCTCGGCGAGCTTGCCCTGTCCGGCGCCATCCGGGGTGTATCCGGCGTACTGCCGGCGCTGCTGCGTGCACGCGCCCGCGGTCGCCGCGTGGTGGTGCCGCTGGCCAACGCGGCCGAGGCCGCGCTGGTGCCCGATGTCGACGTGATGGTGGCCGACTCGCTGGCCGAGGTCTGCGGCTGGTTGCACAACGCGTCCAGCCTGAGCGCGCCGGCGCATTGCGACGCGGTCGATCGTGCAAGCGGCGGCCCCGACATGAGCGATGTGCGGGGTCAGCTCCAGGCCCGCCGTGCGCTGGAGATCGCGGCAGTCGGCGGGCACCACCTGCTGTTGATCGGTCCGCCGGGCACCGGCAAGACCATGCTGGCTGAACGCCTGCCCGGCATCATGCCGCCACTGAGCGAGTCCGAGGCGCTGGAGACCTGCGCGATCCTGTCGGTGACGGGGCAACCGGTCGACCTGACGCAGTGGCGACAGCGCCCGTTTCGGGCGCCTCACCACATCGCGTCCGCGGTGGCTCTGGTCGGCGGTGGGTCGTACCCGCGCCCGGGCGAGATCTCGCTGGCCCACAACGGCGTGCTGTTCCTCGACGAGCTGCCCGAGTTCAGCCGCCACGTGCTCGAAGTGCTGCGCGAGCCGCTGGAGTCGGGGCAGATCATGATTTCGCGGGCCGCGCGGCAGTCGAGCTTCCCGGCGCAGTTCCAGCTGATCGGCGCCATGAATCCTTGTCCCTGCGGCTATGCGGGGGACCCGCGACAGCGCTGCCAGTGCACGCCGGACCAGATCCAGCGTTACCGTGGCCGGATCTCCGGGCCGCTGCTGGACCGGATCGATCTGAGTGTGGAGGTACCACGCGTGCCGCTGGCGGAACTGGGTGCGCCGCGCACCGAGCGTGACGAGGATTCCGCCACGGTGCGCGCCCGCGTGATCCGGGCCCGTGACTACGCATTGCAGCGCGCCGGACGCGCCAATGCCGAGATCAACACGCGTGAGCTGGAACGCGACTGCGCGCTCGGCGCAGCGGAACGGCGGTGGTTCGAGGCCGCGCTGGAACGCCTTGCCATGTCGGCGCGGGCATATCACCGGGTTTTGCGGGTGGCCCGCACGATTGCGGACCTCGATGGCGGCGCCGCGCTGCTCGATCGCTCGCATCTGGCCGAGGCGCTGCAGTACCGGCGCTTCTGAGGAGCCATTTCTGTACCGGCCGGTATTGACTGGGCTGTCGCCCCTGCTATATTTGAACCCGTCGGTTCGCTAAAGCGCCGACCCCGCGCCCCGGTATCGGTCTCCCCCTCCCGCCGATACCGGGGCGATCTTTTCTCCCTTCCTTTCCTTCGACTTGCCTGCCGCCCGGGTGGACGCCGGCCGATGCGCGTGCTCCGATGGAGCGCTGCACGATCTGGGAGTCGCATGAATATGGAACTCGGCCTGTTGCTCACCGGCCTTCTGGGAACGGGGTTCCTCGCGCAGTGGCTGGCATGGCGGGTAAAGTTGCCGGCGATCCTGTTTCTGCTGCTCGCCGGCATCGTGCTGGGACCGGTGGCCGGCATCGTCGCGCCGGACCGACTGCTGGGGCCGCTGCTGTTTCCGATGGTGTCGCTGGCCGTGGCGCTGATCCTGTTCGAAGGCAGCCTGAGCCTGCGCTTTGCCGAATTGCGCGGCATCGGCCGTGCGGTGCGCGGCCTGGTCAGCTACGGAGCGGTGGTTGCGGTGTTGCTGCTGGCAGCGGCCGCTCGACTGCTCGCCGGCCTCAGCTGGGACATCGCGCTGCTGTTCGGCGCGCTGACCTGTGTCACCGGACCCACGGTGATCGCGCCCATGCTGCGCACGCTGCGCCCGAACGCCCGTATCGCCAGCGCACTGCGCTGGGAAGGCATCGTGATCGACCCGCTCGGCGCATTGTTCGCCGTACTCATTTACGAGGCGATCATCTCGCGGCAGCAGGGCCACACGATCGCGATCTTTCTGGGCACCATCTTTTGTGGCGTGGTTGCCGGCGCCGTGGCGGCCGCGGTGCTGGCGCAAATGCTGCGCCGCCAGCTGATACCGGAATACCTGCAGAACTTCGGCACTCTCGCGGCCGTGCTGCTGAGCTTCAGCCTGTCGAATGCGGTTGCCCATGAATCGGGCTTGCTGGCGGTAACCATCATGGGCATCGCGCTGGGCAACATGCGCGGCGTGCACGTGGACGACATCCTGGACTTCAAGGAGCACCTCACCACGCTGCTGGTGTCGAGCCTGTTCATCCTGCTCGCCGCTCGCCTGCCGTGGCCGCTGCCGCCGGGCATGCTGATGGCGGGGCTTGGCATCCTGCTGGCATCGCAGCTGGTGATCCGGCCGTTGACGGTGGCGATCGCCACCGCGGGAAGCAGCTTGTCCTGGCGTGAGCGGGCACTGATCGCCTGGGTGGCGCCGCGCGGCATTGTGGCGGCGGCGGTCTCCGCGCTGTTCGCGCTGCGCCTCGGCGCGCTCGGGTTGCCCGGCGCGGAGGCGCTGGTGCCCCTGGTGTTCATCCTGATCATCGGCACCGTGGTGCTGCAGAGCGCCACGGCGCGGCCCCTGGCGAGCTGGCTGAAGGTAGCGGAGCCGGAGCCGCGCGGTGTGCTGGTGTTTGGTGCCGACATCGTGGCCCGGGCGGTGGCCAAGGCGCTGCACGAGGCGGGTGTGCGCGTGCTGCTGGCGGACGACGACTGGGAGGGCATCCGCACCGCGCGGATGGACGGGCTGCCGACGTTCTTCGGCAACCCGGCCTCCACTCACGCCGAGCGGCACCTGGACCTCACCGGCATCGGCCGACTGTTGGCGATGTCCACGCATCGCGAGCGCAACTCGCTCGCCTGCCTGCACTATCGCGAGGAATTCGGGCGCGGCAAGGTCTACCGGTTGCGCAACCTGGCACCGCAGGACAGCACCGACCGCGCTTCGCTGGCGGAAAGCCTGCTGGCGCCACCGCTGTTCGAGGACGGCATGACCCATGGCCGCTTTGCGGAGCTGCTCGGCGCCGGCTGGCGAATCAAGTCGACCCGGCTCACGCCCGCTTTCGACTGGCCGCAGTTCATCGAGCAGTACGGGTCGGGCGCGATCCTGCTTTTCGGCATCGAGGAGCGCGGAGCGCTGCGGGTGGTATCGACCAAGCGGGAGGTGGAGCCGCGCTCGGGCTGGCTGGTGATTGCCCTGGTTCCGGCGCAGCCCAGCGAGTGAGCTGCCACCGGGAGCGCTGCGCATACGCAGCGCTCCCGGTGCTGTTGCCGGGCTCAGGCCGCAGCGTGCTTGAACTGGGCCTCTTCGGTGGAGCCGGTCAGCGCGGTGGTCGAGGACTGTCCCTGCTGGATCGCCTGGGTCACCTGGTCGAAGTAGCCGGTGCCGACCTCGCGCTGGTGCTTGACCGCCGTGAAGCCACGATCGGCAGCGGCAAACTCCTTCTCCTGCAGCTCCACGAATGCGCTCATCTGGCGGCGCGCGTAGCCGTGGGCCAGGTCGAACATGCCGTAGTTGAGGCTGTGGAAGCCGGCAAGCGTGATGAACTGGAACTTGTAACCCATCGCGCCGAGTTCCTTCTGGAACTTCGCGATGGTGGCGTCGTCCAGGTTCTTCTTCCAGTTGAAGCTGGGCGAGCAGTTGTAGGCCAGCAGCTTGCCGGGGTATTTCGCATGGATGGCTTCGGCGAATTTGCGGGCGTCGTCCAGGTTCGGCTTGCTGGTTTCGCACCAGATCAGGTCGGCGTACGGCGCGTAGGCCAAGCCGCGGCTGATCGCCTGGTCCAGGCCCGGCTTGACCCGGAAGAAGCCCTCCACCGTGCGCTCGCCGGTGATGAACGGGCGATCGTTCGGATCGATGTCCGAGGTGAGCAGGTCGGCGGCGTCCGCATCGGTGCGCGCCACCAGCAGGGTCGGCACGCCGCAGACGTCTGCGGCCAGCCGCGCGGCATTGAGCTTGTCCACCGCCTCGCGGGTCGGCACCAGCACCTTGCCGCCCATGTGGCCGCACTTCTTCACCGAGGCCAGCTGGTCCTCGAAGTGCACGCCGGCGGCGCCCGCCTCGATCATGGCCTTCATCAGCTCGAAGGCATTGAGCACGCCGCCGAAGCCGGCCTCGGCGTCGGCCACGATCGGTACCAGCCAATCGGTGCTGTCGTTGCCTTCGGCGTGATGCAGCTGGTCGGCGCGCAGCAGCGTGTTGTTGATGCGCTTGACCACCAGCGGGACCGAGTTGGCCGGATAAAGCGACTGGTCCGGGTACATCTCACCGGCCACGTTGGCGTCCGCAGCCACCTGCCAGCCCGAGAGGTAGATCGCCTGCAGCCCGGCCTTCACCTGCTGCATCGCCTGGTTGCCGGTCAGCGCGCCCAGCGCGTTGACGAAGTCTTCCTTGTGCAGCGACTTCCACAGCCGCTCGGCGCCGCGGCGGGCCAGCGTGTGCTCGACGCCGACGGTGCCGCGCAGGCGCACCACGTCGTCGGCGGTGTAATTACGCTGCACGCCGCTCCAGCGGGTGTTGTTGCTCCAGTCGAGCGAAATCTGTTCGGCAGTCGGCAGGGTATTTTTCATGGTCGTGCTCCAAAGCATGAGGATCGCGGGGCAGGTGGGGTCGGTCAGAGCTGGTCGTAGGCGGGCAGGGTCAGGAAATCGGCCAGCTGGTCGTCGTGGGTCAGCGCCGAGAGCAGCGCTGCGGCCGCATCGGCCTTGGCGGCACCGGGATGGGTGCTTTCGCGCAACCTGTGCGTGTGCGCCGCCAGCGCCTGATCGAACAAGGCAAAGTCGATCGGCGCGTGGTCGGTGAACTCCACGCCGCCGTGATGCAGCCACTGCCAAAGCTGCGCGCGGGCAATTTCTGCGGTGGCGGCGTCTTCCATCAGGTGATGGATCGGCACACAGCCCAGCCCGTCCAGCCAGGCGGCGGTGTAGCGCAGCGCCACTTCGACGTTGTTGTCGAAGCCGGCGCGGCTGATCGAGCCCGCGCATGGCGCCAGCAGCTGGCATCGGCCGACCGCGACGTCCTCGCGCAGCCGCCCGAGCTGGTTCGGCCCCGGCATGTGTTCGTCGAAGATGGCCTGCGCTACCGGCACCAGCGCCGGATGCGCCACCCAGGTGCCGTCGTGGCCGGCCTGCACTTCGCGCAGCTTGTCCGCGCGCACCTTGGCCATGGCGGCGGCGTTGGCTTCCTCGTCGCCCTTGATCGGGATCTGCGCCGCCATGCCGCCCATCGCGAACGCGCCGCGGCGGTGGCAGGTCTGGATCAGCAGTTCCGAGTACGCCTTCAGGAACGGCACCGTCATCACCACCTGGCTCCGCTCCGGCAGCAGCCGGTCGCGATGTCCGCGCAGGGTCTTGAGGTAGGAGAAGATGTAGTCCCAGCGGCCGCAGTTGAGTCCCACCACGCGCCGACGCAGCGCATGCAGGATCTCGTGCATCTGGAACACCGCCGGCAGCGTCTCGATCAGCACCGTGGCCTTCATGCAGCCGGCGGGAAGATCGAGCTCGGCTTCGGCCAGCGCCATGACGTCGTCCCACAGCGCGGCCTCTTCCATCGCCTCGAGCTTGGGCAGGTAGAAGTACGGTCCGCGCTGGTGCGCGTGCAGCAGGTGCGCGTTGTGGAACGCAAACAGGCCGAAATCCACCAGCGCGCCGGCCATCACCTGGTCGTCCACCACCACGTGCCGCTCGGGCAGGTGCCAGCCGCGCGGACGCACCACCAGCACCGCGGTCTCACCGGCGAGCTCGTAGCGCTTGCCCTCGCGCGAGGTGTAGCTGATCGATCCGTTGGCGGCGTCGCGCAGGTTGACCTGCCCGTCGAGCTGATTGCGGAAGCTCGGCGCCGACGAATCCTCGAAGTCGGCCATGAACACTTTCGCGCCAGAGTTCAGCGCATTGATGATCATCTTGCGCTCGACCGGACCGGTGATCTCCACGCGGCGGTCGCGCAGCGCCTCGGGAATCGGCGCGACGCGCCAGTCGCCGGTGCGGATCGAGGCCGTGTCGGCGCGAAAATCGGGCAGCGTGCCGGCATCGTAACGGGCCTGCCGTGTCGCGCGGGCCTGCAGCAGCTGCTGGCGGCGCGGTTCGGCAAACCGGTGCAGCCGGGCCAGAAATGCCAGCGCGGCCGGGGTGAGGATCTCCTCGTAGCCGGTGCTGTCGGCGTAGATCTGCACCGGGTCCTTCTGCAGGCGTTCCTTGGGTACGGCCATGACTTTCGCTCCGCCTCGGGTGGAGCGCCAAACTAGGACTGGCTGATATGCTTTGACAAAGCAAATGTTTCAATTTTTGACATTGATAATACCAATGTCCTTTTCAATACATTGAATGTAAAGACCTTTGCATGGCGCCCCCGGCCCGAAAATCGAGTGGAAAGTCGTCTTCGGGCGCCGTACGCAAGCGTACAGGGGGCGTGAAGGAGGCCGCCGATCCTGCGCGCTTCTACTACAAGGGCAGTCGTCAGAAGCAGCTGCGGGCGTTCGTGGCGACGGTGAAACTCGGCACGCTGACGCGGGCGGCAGAGTCGCTCTACCTGTCCCAGCCGTCGATCAGCCTGCAGCTGCAGGCGCTGGAACGCGATCTGGGCGTGGCGCTGATGGAGCGCAACCGGCGCCGCATCAACCTGACCGACGCCGGCGAAGCGCTGTACGAGCTGGCCCGGCCATTGGTCGAAGGGTGGGAGAACCTCGATCGGGATTTCCAGGCCCGGGTGAAGGGCCTGCACGCGGGGCGGCTGGTGATCGCCGCCGGCACCTCGACCATCCAGTACCTGCTGCCGGAGCTGGTGCGTCGCTACCGCGAGCAGTACCCGGCCGTGCAACTGCAGCTGGCCAACGTCACCGGCAAGGACGGCATGGCGATGCTGCGCGAGGACAAGGCCGACTTTGCGGTCGGCTCCATGCTGGACGTGCCCAACGACATCGCCTGGGCGCCGATCTACCACTACGACCCCATGCTGATCACCCCGCTGGATCATCCGCTGGCGCGCAAGGTCGACCTCACCCTGGAGGATCTTTCGCCCTACGGACTGATCCTGCCGCCACAGCGGTTGTCCACCTACCGGCTGGTGGACCTGGTGTTCCAGCAGCGCCAGGTGCCCTACCAGGTCGCCATCGAGGTCGGCGGCTGGGACGTGATCAAGGAGTACGTGGCGATGGGGCTGGGGATCTCGATCGTCACCGGCATCTGCATCACCGCGGCCGACCGCGCACGCCTGGCGGTGCGCAACATGAAGCAGTACTTCCCCCAGCGCGCCTACGGCGTGGTGATGCGCAAGGGCAAGTTCCTGGGCGCCGAGGCGCGCGCCTTCATCGACCTGATCCGCCCGGGCCTGCTGACCCACCGCGACTACGACCAGCCGGGCCACTCCGAGCGTTGATGTTCAATCGTCGACGTCGTGATGCCTGCCGCGGTAGCCGCGGAACAGGGCGCGGATGCGCGCCATGGCGACCTCGTCGCGCTCGTCCTCACCCAGGATCACCGGCTGCCCCAGCGTGAAGCTCTTGCTCGGGTAGTCGATGAACACCGGCAGGATCGGCACGTTCGCCGCATGCGCTATCCGCAGGAACCCGCTCTTCCACTGCGTGACCCTGCGCCGCGTGCCCTCCGGCGTGATGCCCAGCCACATCCGCTCCTGCCGGGCGAACCGCGCCGCCATCTGCTGCACGATGTCGGTGGCGGCGCCGCGGTCGATCGGGATCAGGCCGAGCGGGCGCAGGATGATCCCCAGCGGGCTGTCGAGCAGCTCGCGCTTGATCATGATCGAGATGTCGATCCCCAGGCCCACCTTCATCAGCAGGCCCCACACGCCATCCCAGTTGCTCGAATGCGGTGCCCCGATCACCACCAGCTTGGCCAGGTTCGGCAGCTCGCCGCGGAGCTGCCAGCCGCCCAGTCGCAGCAGTCCACGGCACAGCCACGGCCAGAACCGGTTGCGGATACGCGGCGCCTGCGGCGGCAGCGGCGGCACCACCGGCCTCATTCGTGCGTGCCCGGCTTGCCGCGGCCCTGCTTGATGCGGCTGCGCAGCTGCTTGCCGGCGAGGCGGCGTTCCCTGGAGCCGCGGGTGGGCTTGGTGGGCACGCGCTTCTTCGGTGGTACCAGCACACCGCGGATGATCTCCGCCAGGCGCTCGCGCACATCGTCGCGATTGCGGCCCTGGTCGCGGAAGCGCCGGCCCTGGATCACCAGCACGCCATCGTCGGTGAGGCGGCGATCCCGCCGCGACAGCAGCCGCTCGCGCACGGCGTCGGGCAGGCTGGGCGAGCGCACCACGTCGAAGCGAAGCTCCACCGCGCTCTCGGTGCGGTTCACGTGCTGCCCGCCCGGACCGTCCGCACGCAGGAAGCGTTCGACAAGCTCGGCGTCGGGAATGGCGAGAGTGCGGCTGATCGTCAACATGGCGCGCAGTGTAGGCGACCGGCGCAAACCGGCGAAGGCGCACTGCGCCATTGCAGGGCCGGCCACCGGATCGACATCACAGGGGGCTGGCCGGCCAGCCGAAGCGCGTGAGCAGCGCACTGAACGCCTCGTCCAGCGGTGCCTCGATCGCAAGCGGCTCGCCGCTCACCGGGTGACGCAGGGTGATGCGCCGCGCGTGCAGCAGCATGCGGTGGCAGCCGAAGTGCTGCTTGTACAGGCGGTTGTGGTCGCCGCGGCCGTGCTGGCAGTCGCCGATGATCGGGTGGTGGATGTGCGCCATGTGCTTGCGGATCTGCCGGAACCGCCCGGTCTCCGGCTCCGCTGCCACCAGTGCATAGCGCTGCTGCGGATAGCGCCCCAGCGCAATCGGCACCTCCACCGTGGCGAGCCGGCGGTAGTGCGTGCGTGCCTCGCGTCGCGGGCCGGTCTCGCGCGAGCCGGGCAGCGGGTAGTCGATCAGCGCCTCGACCGGCTCCGGCCAGCCGCGCACCACGGCGAGATATTGCTTGCGCACGTCGCGCCCCATGAACTGCTCGCCCAGCGCGCTGGCCACCTCGCTGGAGCGCGCGATCAGCAGCACGCCGCTGGTGGCGCGATCGAGGCGGTGCGCCAGGTACACGTTGCCGCCGATCTGCTCGCGCAGCAGGTCGATCAGGAATTCCTCCGCGTTGCCGACCATCTTGGAGCGATGCACGGCCAGGCCCGCGGGCTTGTTCACCGCGATCAGGGCATCGTCCTGGTAGAGGATCTCGATCATGCATTCCTGGGGATGCGGCAGGCGCCCGCGCGCGGACGATGTCCTGATTTCGATAACGATTCAGAGCGACCGGCATCGCCCGCAAGCAGGCTCTGGCCGGAAGTCAGCGGCGGCGAGGCCAGGTGACCGCAAAGGCGAGCAGTCCCGCCACGGCGGCGGCCAGCGGCGGCCAGATGCCTTGCTGCGGCGCCAGCGTCCACAGCAGCGTGGCGCCGATCAGCAGGGCACCGCCGAGCAGCGCACCGCCGAGCAGCCGTAGCTGGCGCCGGGCGATATCCGCCTGCAGCACCAGCGCGAGCGGGTCGCTGACGCTGCGCATCTCGCCGCGCCCGGCCTGGCGCAGCGCATCGCGCACCAGATCGGGCAACTGCGGCGCGGCGTGGATCCACTCGGGCAGGCGCTTGCGTGCTTCCTTCAGGGTGCGGCGCAGGCTGTAGCGCTCGCGCAGGATGCGCTCGAGCACCGGGTGCGCCACCGCCCAGATGTCGATATCCGGGTCGAGCATGCGCCCGACGCCTTCGATGTTGAGCAGGGTCTTCTGCAGCAGGATCAGCTGCGGCTGCAGGGTCAGCTCGAACTTCTGCGCGGTGCGGAACAGCTTGACCACCAGCTCGGCGATGGAGATCTGCGACAGCGGCCGGGTGAAGTACGGCTCGCACACCGTGCGCACCGCCGCGGCCAGCTCGTCCACGCGCATGCTGGCGGGCATCCAGCCGGCGTCGATGTGCAGCTGGGCGATGCGCTGGTAGTCGCGCTCGAACAGCGCGATGAAGTTCTGCGCCAGCCAGTACTGGTCGGCCTCCGGCAGCGAACCCATGATGCCGAAGTCGAGCGCGATGAAGCGCGGATCGTCCTTGCGCGTGAGGTCCACCCACACGTTGCCGGGATGCGCGTCGGCATGGAAAAAGTTGTCGCGGAACACCTGCTCGTAGAACACCCGCACGCCCTTTACGGCGAGCGCCTTGCGGTCGACGCCGGCCGCGTCGATCGCCGCCACGTCGTCGCAGCTCACGCCATACACGCGCTCGAGCGTGAGCACGCCGTCGGTGGTCAGGTCCCACTCCACCGCCGGCACGTACATGTCCACGCCGCTGGCGAAATTGCGCTTGAGCAGGCTTGCGCTGGCGCCTTCGCGCTGCAGGTCGAGCTCGTTCTCGAGCATCTTCTCGACCTCGGCCACCACTTCCAGCGGGCGGATCTTGTCGGCGTTCGGATGCCAACGGTTCACCAGTTCGCCCAGCGAGCGCAGCAGCGCCACGTCGTTGGCGATGCGCCTGGCGATGCCCGGGCGCAGCACCTTGACCACCACCTCGCGACCGTCGTGCAGGGTGGCCGCATGCACCTGGGCGATCGAGGCGGAGGCCAGCGCGGTTTCATCGAAGCGGGTGAACAGCGTGGTGACCGACTGCTTGAGTTCGCGCTCGACGACCGCACGCGCTTCGCTGCCGGGGAACGGCGGCACCTGGTCCTGCAGCAGTGCCAGTTCGTCGGCAATGTCCGCGGGTATCAGGTCGCGGCGGGTCGACAGCACCTGCCCGGCCTTGACGAAGATCGGGCCCAGCTCGGTCATCGCGCCACGCAGGCGGGCGCCGCGCGAGAGCGAGGCCACGTCCGGTCGCGGCGTGCCGAACAACGGCCGCACCAGCTTGAGCGGACGGAACAGGTGGGCGGTCTCGACGATCTCGTCCAGCCGCCACGCCAGCAGTACCGAAGCTACCCGCAGCAGCCGCGGGAACACCGACAGCCGCCTCATGCGGCCGGCCCCTGAAGACGCTGCTGCAGTCGCGCCAGGCGTGCCTCCAGCCGATCGCTGCGCTCGCGCAGGGCGTCCACGCCGTCGAGGAAATCGTCCACCTCGCCCGGGCCCATCACCAGTTGCGCCTCGTCACGCGCCCAGTCGGCGCCGTCTTCGGCCAGATGTGCGGCGGTGTCCCTGGCATGGCCAAGCCCGCTGCGGATCGCGCGCGCCAGCGGCACGCCGAGCACGTCGCCGAAGCTGCGCGCGAACGCCTCCTCGAAATCCGGGGCGAAGCGGCTGGCCAGTTTCTCCAGCCGCCGGGCGAGATCGGCGTCGCCGGCGATCTCGACCTTGCCGGGCGCCACGCCGTCGCCGCCACGCCGCAGCAGCATGCCGAGCAGGCTGCCCGGCGTGGCGGCCACGCGCAGCTGGCTGTCATCCGCCGGCGGACTGACCTGCAACCGGCCGCCCTGCACGGCGACCGCAAGCGCGAGTTCCGGCCCGCGCAGGTGCAGCTGCACCGTCCGGCCATCGAGTGCGCGCAGCGCCTGCTGGGTGTCGGGGTCGAGCGACAGCGTGTGGTTGAGCGCCGTCTCCAGTGCGCGGCCGGCGAGGCGGCGCAGCGGCAGAGGCAGCCAGGCGTTGGGAGTGGTCGCAGTCATCGGCCGATTGTAGCGGTCGCCGCGCGGCCACGGCGGTGCGGTCAATTGCCGTTGACGAAGGGGCGCGTCGACGCCGCCCGACTACGCCAGCGCTGCCGCCCCGGCGAACCCGCACTGCCGCCACGCCTCGTAGACGGCGATCGCCACGGTATTGGAGAGGTTGAGGCTGCGGCTCTCGGCAAGCATCGGCAGGCGCAGGCGCTGCGGCACCGGAATCGCCTCCAGTACCTCCGCCGGCAGCCCGGCCGTCTCGCAGCCGAACAGCAGCGCGTCACCGGGCGCGAAGCGTGCCTCCACGTGCGCAGTGCGGCCGCGGGTGGAGAACGCGAACACTCGCGGCTGGCCGATCGCCGCCAGGCAGCCGGCGAGATCATCGTGCACCGCCAGGCGGGCGTACTCGTGGTAGTCCAGGCCGGCGCGCCGCAGCCGCGCGTCGTCCAGCGTGAATCCCAGCGGCCGGATCAGGTGCAGCGTGGCGCCGGTGTTGGCGCACAGCCGGATCACGTTGCCGGTGTTGGGTGGAATCTCGGGGCGGAACAGGATGACGTGGAACATCGGCGCATTATCGCCGCGATCGAGGCCAATGCGCTTGGGCGAACGCGCGCTGCGGCGCCCGATACGCCGCCGCCCTCAACTCAGCCTTGCTGGCGGGGGCAGAACACGCCATCGGGGGGCAGGGCGCAGCCGGCCGCCGGCGCGACCAATGCGCTACCGAGCACCGGCGCCGTGACGCCCGCGGCAGCCAGGCGGACCGATGGCGGAGTCTGGATCAGCATCGCGCCGACGATCAGCCCGCTGACGGTGAGGCAGGCAACAAACAGGCAGCGCAGCAGCAGCGATTCGAATTTCATGGGGTGTCTCCTTGCGTGACCAGGGCGGGATGTCCGTGCCGCTACTCTCGCAAGCGCCGTGCCAGCGCGTCAGTCACCGATAACCCGTTGATGCAGTGACATTTGTCATTGCCTGGCCCGCGCCGCAAAGGTGTCCGCGGACAGCGGCCGTCCGCTGCCGGACAACGCAGCGGACGCGCGGACGCACCCCTGCCATTCGTCATTTGCGACCGATGCGGCGGGGGCACTACCGTCGGGCAGTTAACCCGTGAGAAGGAGTTTCACCGTGTCGAAGAAACCGCTTGCCCTGCTGATTGCCGGTCTGCTGACCCTGGGCGCCGGTGCGCCCGTGTTGGCTGCCGCCGATGCCTCGCCCGCCGCTGCGTCCGCCGCGCAGTCGATCCCCGACCTCACCTACGAGCGCTTCACCTTGCCCAACGGCCTGACCGTGGTCGTGCACGAGGATCACAAGGCGCCCGTGGTCGCCGTGAGCATCTGGTATCACGTCGGCTCGTCGTACGAGCCCAAGGGCAAGACCGGCTTCGCGCACCTGTTCGAACACCTGATGTTCCAGGGCTCGGAGAACCACAACGACGAGTTCTTCAAGCCGTTCGAGCTCGCTGGCGCCACCGACCAGAACGGCACCACCTGGCTGGACCGCACCAACTATTTCGAGACCGTGCCGACCACCGCGCTGGACATGGCGCTGTGGATGGAATCGGATCGCATGGGCCACCTGCTCGGCGCGATCGGCAAACCGCAGCTCGACGAGCAGCGCGGCGTGGTGCAGAACGAGAAGCGCCAGGGCGAGAACCAGCCCTACGGCCGGGTCGGCGAGTTGATCCAGGCCGAGGCGTTCCCGGCCAACCATCCGTATCACCACGACACCATCGGCTCGATGGGCGACTTGAACGCCGCCTCGCTGGACGACGTCAAGAACTGGTTCCGCGGTTACTACGGCGCCGCCAACACCGTGCTGGTGCTGTCCGGCGACATCACCGTGGCGCAGGCAAAGGAAAAGGCGCTGAAGTACTTCGGCGACATCGCCCCCGGTCCGCAGGTGCCGCGCCCGCAGGCGTGGGTGGCGCCGCGCAAGGAAGCGACCCGCGGCACGATGACCGACAACGTGGCGCAGACGCGCATCTACCGCGAGTGGAACGTGCCGCCGCGCACCAGCGACGACACCACCCAGCTGCAGCTGGCCGCCGCCGTGCTTGGCGGCAGCAAGACCTCGCGCCTCTACCAGCGCCTGGTCTACCAGGACAAGCTGGCCGACAGCGTCTCGGTGGACATCGAGCAGCACGCGCTCGCCAGCCTGTTCCAGCTGCAGGTGGACGTGAAGAAGGGCGTCGACCCGGCCAAGGTCGAGGCGGCGGTGGCCGACGAGTGGCAGAAGTTCCTCGCCAACGGCCCGACCGCCGACGAACTCGCGCGCGTCAAGACCGAGGTCCGCGCCGCCTTCGTGCGCGGGCTCGAGCGCGTCAACACGCAGGCCTCGATCCTGGCCGAGGGCCAGCTGTACTCGGGCAACCCCGGCCAGTACAAGAAAGACTTCGACGTGCTGATGGCGGCCACCCCGGCCACCGTCAAGGCCGCGGCGGACCAGTGGATCGGCAAGGGCGACTACACCCTCACCGTCACGCCGGGCAAGGTCGAAGCCGAGGACATGGCCACCGTGGGCGGTCGCCCCGCCGCGCCGGGCAAGCCGGAGCCGGTGATGGCGGCCAAGGGCGATTTCCATGCGGTCAAGAGCGGCGTCGACCGCAGCAAGGGCGTGCCGGCGGTGAAGACTTTCCCCGACCTCACCTTCCCGACCCTGCAGCACGGCAAGCTTGCCAACGGTATCGAGGTGATCCTGGCCGAGCGGCATGCCGTGCCGGCGGTGCAGGTGGCACTGCAGTTCAACGCCGGCTACGCGGCCGACCAGGGCCGCAAGCTCGGCACCTCCAGCTTCACCATGGGCATGCTCGACGAGGGCACCACCGCACTCGATTCGCTGGAGATCGCCAAGCGCAAGCAGCGCCTGGGCGCGATCATCAGCACCGGCTGCGGGCTGGATTCGTGCACCGCCTCGCTCAACGCGCTGGATGACCAGCTCAAGCCGTCGCTGGACCTGTTCGCCGACATCGTGCGCAACCCGGCCTTCCGCGACGCCGACGTGGCCCGCGTGCGCGGCCAGTGGCTGGCCGGCATCGCGCAGGAGAAGAGCCAGCCGGTGGGCATCGCGCTGCGCACGCTGCCGCCGCTGCTCTACGGCGAGGGGCACGCCTACGCCATCCCGTTCACCGGCTCGGGCACCGAGGAGTCGATCACCTCGCTCACCACCGCCGACATGCGCGGCTTCATGAAGGACTTCATCCGTCCGGACAACGTCAAGATCCTGGTCGCCGGCGACACCACGCTGGACAAGATCATCCCGCAGCTCAACGCGGAGTTCGGAGACTGGAAGGCCAGCGGCAAGGTCCCGGCCAAGTACCTCGCCAAGGTCGAGCCGCCGGCCAACCCGCGCGTGTACCTGATCAACCGGCCGGGGGCGCAGCAGACGCTGATCCTCGCCGGCGTGCTGGCACCCTCCACCGAGGCGCCGAACAACCTGCCGATCGAGACCATGAGCAGTGCCTTCGGCGGCACCTTCACCTCGCGCCTGAACATGAACCTGCGCGAAGACAAGCACTGGGCCTATGGCGCCTTCAGCTTCCTGCAGCAGGCGCAGGGCCAGCGGCCGTTCCTGCTGTACGCGCCGGTGCAGACCGACAAGACCGCCGAGTCGGTGGCGGAAATGCTGAAGGAAGCCAGGGGCGTGGTGGGCGACAAGCCGCTGACGTCGGCCGAGATCGACAAGATCAAGTCCGGCGACGTGCGCTCGCTGCCGGGCAGCTACCAGACCACCGATGCGGTGATGGGCGCGCTGCAGGGCATCGCGCTCTACCACCGCCCCGACGACTATGTGCAGACGCTCAAGGCACGCACCGAGGCCCAGACCGACGCCCAGGTCAACGCCGCGGCCAAGGAGATCATTCATCCCAACCAGCTCACCTGGGTGATCGTGGGCGACCTGTCCAAGATCGAGCAGCCGTTGCAGAAGCTCGACCTGGGCGCGATGAAGGTGCTCGACGCTGACGGCAAGCCGGTCTCCGGCGCCCCCGCCGCCGGCAAGTAAGCGCCGGTTGGGGAACGCCACGGCGTTCCCGCGTTACGATGAAGGCCGGGCCGGCAACGGCTCGGCCTTCCCGTTTTCATGTCATCCACCGCGGAGCTTTCCATGCGCAAGACCCTGCTGCTCGTTCCCGTCGTGCTGCTCAGCGCGTGCTCCTGGGGCATCAAGCTCGATGACGCCGGCAAGGCCGTGCGCACCTCCTGGAACGGCGATGTCTCGCAGTGCCAGGAGCTGGGCAAGGTCACCGTGTCGGTGATGGACCGGGTCGGCCCGGTGGATCGCAACGACATCAAGGTGCGCGACGAGCTCGAGGTGATGGCGCGCAATGAGGCGGCCAAGATGCATGCCGACACCATCAAGCCGCTCGGCGAGCCGGCCGACGGCTCGCAGCCGTGGGGCGCCTACCGCTGCGGCAGCCAGCGCCTGCCCGCGAGCGGCACGGCGCCAGCCAGCAGCGGAAGCAGCGCGCCGGCCACGGTGCCGGCGGCCGGCTTCCAGTCCTACCCGATCAAGGGCGGCTGAGCGGGCAACTACGTCCAACGTGCACGATGCAGGGGCGCTCTCGGGCGCCCTTTTCGTGTGCTCGTGATCCGATAAGCCGGGCTACCCGCGGCTGGCCTGTAAGGTTTTCGGCGCGGCGATGGACTAAGGAGAAACCATCACTCATCAAGGAATGACGATGTCGACCGCCGCGCCCCCCGCAATGCTCCCCGCTCCTTCCGCGCTGACCCGCGCCAGCGGCTGGTATCGCGACGCGCTTCGCCTTTGGCGTCGTGCCCCGTTGAAGCTGGTGTTCCTGAGCCTCGCCTGCCTGGTGGCCGAGGCCCTGCTGCAGCTGCTGCCCGCGGTGGGCACGGTGCTCTCCAAGGCGGTGGTGCCGATGCTGGCGGTGGGCGTCTGGATTGGACTGGATCACCTCGCGCGCGGCGAAGCGTTGCGCTTCAGCTGCCTTGTTGCGGGTTGGCGCCACCCGCGCTGGCCATCGCTGTGGGCGTTGGCCGCTGCCATCGGACTCGTCGTGTTCGCCGTGCAGGTAGCCAGCGCCATGCTGGTCTACGGGCCAGTCGTCTGGGATGCCGTCGTGCTCGGTCACCTCATGCAGTACCCGGCGCTGCAGACGCGCCGCCTGGAGTTCGTGCTGCTGCTGCCCGGCCTGGTGCCCGCGACGCTGCTGACCTTGGCGCCTCCGCTGTTCCTGTTCCGTGGAGAGGGTGTGTTGGCGTCGCTGGCGGGAAGCCTGCAGCGGGTGGCGGCACACGCCGCGGCCTTCGCGCTCGCCCTGCTGCCGCAGCTCGCGCTGTTCGCCGTGGCGTTGTCCACCCCGTGGGCGATGCCGCTGCTGCTTTTGCTGATGCCACTAGGCACCCTGCTGGCTTATGCCGCCTGGCGTGACCTGGCCGGCCCGTCGCAGGCGGGCTGAGGCGTCGTGGGAGCAGGTCATCGCTTCGCCCAGGTACTCGCAGAGCATGCCGGCCTGATGTCGCGCATCGCGGCGAGCTACGAGGCCGATCCGGCCCTACGCGACGACCTGCTGCAGGAGATCGCACTGGCCCTGTGGCGTGCGCTGCCAGGCTGGCGGGAAGAAGCCGGCATGCGCACGTTCGTGGCGCGGATCGCACATAACCGCGGTGCCAGCCACGTGCTGGGCGAGCAGCGGCGACCGCGCTCAACCGCGCTGCCGGAGGATCTGCCGGATCCCGGCATCGCACCGGAGCAGCAGGCCCACACCTGGCAGGAAGGCATGCGGCTGCAGGCCGCGGTGCGCGCACTGCCGCTGGCCTTGCGACAGGCGGTAACGCTGGCGCTGGAAGGCTTCAGCCATGCCGACATCGCCGACGCACTGGGCATTCAGGTGAATGCCGTCGGCGTGCGCCTGAACCGGGCGCGGGCGGCCTTGAAGCAGCGACTTGGAGGTGGCGCATGATCGAGCAGGACGAGTGGCGCCAGTGGAGCGAGAGCTGGCAGCACCAGCCGGTGGTCGATGTGCAACGGCTACAGCGCCAGGTGAGGAACAAGCATTGGCGGATGGTCGCCATGGTGGCTTTCGAGGCGGTCACCTCGCTACTGGCGCTGGTACAGACCGCGGGATTGATCCATCACCCCGCGCTCAGCCTGCGCTGGAAAATCTTCTGCATCGCCGCGATGGTGCTGGTGCTGGTGTTTTGGATGGCGTCGTTTTGGCTACGTCGCGGCACCTGGCGCGCGCGAGGAGACAACGCCAGGGCGCTGATGCAGCTGACCGAGCACAGGGCGCACGCGGGTATCCGTCTGGCCAAGGCCGGTCTGTATGGTCTCGCCTTGCTGCTGGTCGTTGTCGTTGTGCTGGCCTGGCCGCAACTTCAGCCCGCACGCTGGCAACACGATGATCGGCTGCGGCAGATCCTGCTGGTGCAGGTCGCGTTCAATGGACCGATCGTGCTGGCCACCGTCGCTTTCAATCTCTGGTACATCCGCCGCCAGCGCCGACGCTTGAGCCGGATCGCCCGGTTCCTCGCCGATGACGGCTGAGCAGCGGCTTTCCCCGCACCGGCGATCCCGGCATGCTGGACACTTTGCGACCACGTCCAGGGCGCCATCCTTGTCCGCGATGAAACGACTGACTCGACTTCCCGGCCGTGTGGCGCGGCGACTGCTGCCGTTCGGCCGCGCGGACCGCATGCGCAGCAGGGTGGGAGACCTGGCGGCATTCGCGGTGCCGGCGAAAGGCGTGGTTACGCTGACCGATCCGGCCAGCTTTCGCGAACGCCTGCTGGCGGCAATCGCCACGGCGCAGCGGCGCATCGTGATCGTGGCGCTCTACCTGGAGGACGACGACGCGGGCCGCGAGCTGCTTGCCGCGCTGCATGACGCGCACGATCGCCAGCCCGGGCTGGACATCAGCGTGTTCGTCGACTGGCATCGCGCGCAGCGCGGCCTGATCGGCAAGGCGCGCAGCGAGGGCAATGCCGGCATGTATCGGTCCGTCGCCGCCGAACGCGGGCCGGGCGTGAAGATCTATGGCGTGCCGGTGCAGGGCCGCGAGTTGTTCGGCGTACTGCATCTGAAGGGCATGGTGATCGACGATGCCGTGCTGTATTCGGGCGCCAGCATCAACAACGTCTACCTGGCGCGCCACGGCCGCTACCGGCTCGATCGCTACCACGTGCTGTGCCAAGCCGGCCTGGCCGACGCGATGGCCGGTTTCGTGCAGCGTGAATTCGCGGCGCAGCCGGCGGTGTGCCGGCTCGACCAGCAGCCGGTGCCGACCACGGCGGCGCTGGTGCCGGCTATCCGCGCCTTTCGCCAGCGGCTGGCGCAGGCGGATTACGCGGTGCCGCGCGATGCGCTCGCCGCGGGCGAGGTGGCGGTGACGCCAATGGCGGGCTTCGGACGCAGCGACAACGCGCTCAACCAGACCCTGCTGGCGCTGCTGCGCGATGCGCGCGAGCGGGTGGTGCTGCTCACCCCGTACTTCAACCTGCCGCGCCCGGTGCGCGCCGTGCTCGGCCTGCTGCTGCGGCGCGGCTGCACGGTGGAGATCATGGTGGGCGACAAGACCGCCAACGACTTTTTCGTGCCGCCGGACGAGCCGTTCCGCACCATCGGCGTGCTGCCGTACCTGTACGAGGCCAACCTGCGCCGCTTCGCGCGCACCCACCAGCGCCAGCTCGACAGCGGCCAGCTGCGCCTGCACCTGTGGCGGCACGGCAACAACAGCTTCCACCTCAAGGGGCTGTTCATCGACGATGACGTGTCGGTGCTGACCGGCAACAACCTCAATCCGCGCGCGTGGTCGCTGGATCTGGAAAACGCCCTGCTGCTGCGCGACCCGGACGGCCTGTTGCGGGAGCAGCACGCTGCCGAGTGGATCGCATTGAAGCGTCACGCCACGCGCCTGCGTGACTACCGAACGCTGGAGACCACACGTGACTACCCGGCGCCGGTGCGCAAGCTGCTGCGCCGGCTCAAGGGCGTGCGCCTGGACCGGCTGGCCAACCGGCTGCTCTAAGGCGCTGCCGGGGCCGGGGCTTGCGGCAGGCCGGGGAATGGTGCATCCGCCGCCGACGCCATCCTGGGCAGGCTCACCACGAAGGTGCTGCCGAGGTCGTGGCCGGCGCTGTGCACCGACACCTGCCCGCCATGTGCCTGCACCAGCTCGCGGACCAGCGCCAGGCCAATGCCCAGCCCGCCGTGCGAGCAGGCCAGCCCCCGGTCGTCCTGCACGAACAGTCCGAAGATCGACTCCAGCGCATCGGCATCGATGCCGATGCCGCTGTCAGTCACGGTGACGTCGAACTCGTGCTCCCGGGCTGTGAGCGTCAGGGTGGTCTCGGCGCCCTCGGCGCTGTACTTCGAGGCGTTGTCCAGCAGGTTGCAAAACACTTGGGTCAGTCGGACGGTGTCGCCCATCATGGCTACAGGCCCCAGCGGCAGCCGCACCTGCAATGACTGGTGCCGCAGCGCGAACAGCGGACCGCTGGCGTCGGTGGCATCGTGCAGGGCCTGCAGCAGATCCATCGGCTGGCGCTTGAGGCGCAGCTTGCCCACACCGATGCGGGCGCCGTCGAGCAAATCGCCGATCAGTCGCGACAGCCGGGTCACCTGGTGGTCGACGATGCCCTGCAGGCTCTTGAGGGTGGCGCTGTCGTGCATCTCACGTGTGCCGAGCATTTCCGCCGCCAGCATCAGTGGGGTCAGCGGGTGGCGCAGTTCGTGCACCACCATCGCCATGAACTGGATCTGCTGGTGCTGCGCTTCGCGCAGCTGCTGCTCGCGCTCCTGCGCCTGCAGTGCGGTCAGCAACAGCTGGGTGTTTGCCTCGCGCAGGGTGCTCTCGAACGCATCGCCGGCACGCGCTGGCGATGACGCCACGCGCCGTGCCGCGACCGGCGCCGGTGCCACCGCCTCGGCGGCCGCTTCGTCGGCACGGAAGAACCGGAACGAGCCCGGCTCGGCACTCTTGGCGCGGTACATGGCCGCGTCGGCGTGGCTGATCAGGGTGTCGGCGTCTTCGCCGTCGTGCGGATAGATGGCGATGCCGATGCTGGCCGACAACACCATGGCTGCGCCGGCGACTTCCGCCGGCTGCGCCAGTGCGTGGAGCATCTGACGCGCCGCATGGGCCGCATCGCCCGGGCGCGCGAGCTGGGTGATCAGGGCCAGGAACTCGTCGCCGCCGTGGCGACTGAGGGTGTCGGTTTCGCGGATCACCGAGCCCAGCCGCCGGGCACCCAGCCGCAGCACCTCGTCGCCGGCGGTGTGTCCCAGCGTGCGGTTGATCTCGCGAAAATGGTCGAAGTCGATGAAGAACACGGCGAAGTGCGAGGCCGCACGGCGGGCGATGGCGATTGCCGCGTCGAGGTGGTCGCGCATCAGCACACGGTTGGGGATGCCCGTGAGCACGTCGCGATAACTGTTGAGCGCCAGCTCGGAAAGATGCCGCAGCGCGGTCTCGGCGATCTCGTCCGAGCGCAACGCGGCCACCACCAGCCGAGCATTGGCTTCCTGCAATTCGGTCGCCCGCGTGGACGCCAGTGCGGTACGCGCCTGGCTCAGTTCGTCCCGCAGCCTTACCAGCGCCTCGCGCAGGGACTCCTGCTCGGCGTCGGACAGCGTGCCGTCATCCGGCGCGGCGGGCACGGGCGGGTCCATGGGCGGGTTCACGGCGCGCGGCCCGCCCGACGCCGGTCAGCCATCGTCGGGGCCACGCCCGGAGGGCCGCGTATTGCGCGTGGGCCGGCCGTCGAGCAGGCCTTCATAGCCGTCGAGCCGCTCACCGATCGCCAGGCCGCCGTCGTCGATGCGGAACTGCCGCAGCTCGGACGAATGCGCGCTGGCGCGCACCTTCACCACCGCCATCACCCGCTGCAGGCGGCTGTCCACCTCGATGTAGCGCTGCACGATGATCGCGTCGGTGAGGAACGCGGTGCCGTAGGGGCTGAAGCGCAGCTCGGTGTAGCGGTCTTCCAGCTCCGAGGTCATCAGCACGGTGACGCCGGCGCCGCACAGCGCCGACACCATCCGCGCCAGCGACTCGCGGAAGTCCTCCCGGAAGGTCGGCGCCAGCGCCAGCTCGAAACCGGACAGCGAGTCGATCACCAGCCGGGTTGCCTTGAGGCGTCGCACCTCGGTGAGCAGCAGCATCGACATCTCGTCCACCGACAGCCCCGGCGCACGCGTGTCGACCACGCCGATGCGGCCGCTCTGGATCAGCTCCACCACGGCGCGCCCGCGCGACCGGTCGGCGCGCTGCTCGAAGGCGGCGATCACGCCGGTTGCGCCCTGGCGGGCACCCTCTGCGAGGAACGCGCCGGCCAGGATGCTCTTGCCCGAGCCCGACGGACCGGCCACCAGCAGCGAGTAGCCCGCCGGCAGGCCGCCGCCGAGCATGGCGTCGAGCTCCGGCACGCCCATCGCCAGGCGCTGCGTGAACGGCTCCAGCTGGGTCGAGGCGGTGGGCGGCAGCGGCGGCGGCGCGAATACCTTGATCCCGGCATGGCTCATGCGGAAGGTGTGCAGGCCGGGCTGGGTCGGCTGCCCGCGCATCTTCATCACCTCCATCTTGCGCACCATCGAATTGCCCTGGACGCTCTGGCGCATCCAGATCAGCCCGTCGGCCACGGTGAAGACCGGGCTGGGATCGTTGTCGTGGAAGTACTCCCCGAGCAGGAAGGTGGTCGCCTGCCAGCTGGTCATCAGCATGCCCAGCTGCTGGATGAACTGCTGCAGGGTGAGGAAGGTGCGGTCGCCGTCGCGCCCGGCCAGCACCACCGAGCGGAACGAGTCGACGAACACCAGCCCCGGCCCGTGCTGGTGCACTTCCTCCACGATCCGCGCCAGCACCTTGCCTAGGTCGCCGCTGCCGGCCTCCTCGGCCAGGTTGATGAAGTGGATCGACTGGCCGACCTTCTCGCTGTCGAAGAAATCGAACTGCTGCTGGTAGCGCAGCATCTTCAAGGGCGGTTCGCCCAGCACCGTGAAGTACAGCGCCGGGCGATCCGGCGTGGCCAGGGCGAACATCATCTGGTGCGCCAGCGTGGTCTTGCCGCAGCCGGGCGGCCCGGCCAGCACGTTGAAGGAGAACTCCGGCAGCCCACCGCCGAGCACGACGTCCAGCCCCGGCACGCCGGTGGAGAGCCGGTGAATAGTGGCCTTGGCCATGATCATGACGCGGTGTCCTGTACGGCTTGGCCGCTTGAAGGTGGGGTCCACACGGAGCGCAGCAGCCGCTCGGTGAGCGAGTCGCCGATCAGGTAGGCCAGAAGGTCGTGGAACGTGCGCACCAGGGCGGTGGCGGTGTTGGCCGCCTCGTGGGCGGGCAGCGCGGCCAGCGCCATGCGCAGCGGCGCGAATTCATCCGGCGCCGGCGCCAGCGCGGCGGCCGACTGCAAGGAAGGGTGCTCGCGGCGGGTCAGGAATACGCTGCGCTGGTAGAGCGCGGCGATACCGGCAGGGCCGATGATCGGCGACAGCGCCTGCGTGATGCCGCACCACAAGGCCACGACATGCTCGGCAATCTGCCCGGCGTCGGCGCCGTTGTCGGCCATCCGCCCCCATGAGGCCGGGATCTCGTGTGCGTCAGCGTGCATCAGCGATCCCGTGAGGCCCGGCGCTCAAGCGAGCGGTGCGAGCGGCGCCCAGCATAGGCGCACTGTCGAGGAAACGTGTTCACAAAGCGTGAGTCGTGCAGGCCCGGCGCGGCGTTCGTACAGCATCAGCCGGCCAGGCGTTGCAGCCGCAGATCGAGCCAGCGCTGCACGTCGGGCCATTCGCCGGCGAGGATCGAATAACACACCGTGTCGCGCAGGCTGCCGTCGGGCCGGCGCATGTGGGCGCGCAGCACGCCGTCGCGATGTGCGCCGAGCCGCTCGATCGCGCGCTGCGAGTCGAGGTTGCGGTGGTCGGTGTGGAACTCCACCGCGACGCAGCCCAGCTGCTCGAACGCATGGCGCAGCAGCAGCCGCTTGCAGGCCGTGTTGAGGTGGGTTTTCTGGTAGCGGCGGGCATACCAGGTGTAGCCGATCGCCACCCGCGGCAGCGCCGCATCGAACGCGTAGTAACGGGTGGTGCCCACCACCTCGCCGCTGCGCTTGTCGCGCACGGCGAAGGCCGCCATGGCGCCGGTCTGCACACCGGCCAGCGCCTGCTCGATGTAACGCGCGGCTTGGCCCGGCGGCGGCGCACTGGTGAACCACAGCTTCCACAGTTCACCGTCGGCGGCGGCCGTTTCCAGCGCCGGCGCGTGCGCCGGCTGCAGCGGCTCGAGCGCGACGTGGTCGTCTTCCAGGCGGACAGCGGCGAGCAGCGTCATGGCGGCGGGCGATCAGGCGTCGAGGTCGGGTATCAGTTTGCTTTCCAGCCGCGCGATGGCGTCCTTCAGCAGCAGCTTGCGCTTTTTCAGCCGGGTGATCTGCAACTCGTCGCGACAGCCCGATGCCACCAGCTGCGCCACCACGGTGTCGAGCTCGCGATGCTCGAGCCGCAGTTCGGCCAGCAGCTGGGGGATCGAGGGCGAATCCTTGGCCGTCATGGCGCACGCTGGAAAAAGGAAGCGCCAAGTGTACGCCTCCGGCCCGGCGGTGGTCAGCCCGCTACAATGGCCTGCTATCGCCCTGATTCCGCTCCGATGTCCGCCTCATCCGACCGCTCCCGCAAGCAGCACTACGAAGCCGGAAAACTGGCCAAGCGCCTGCGCCACCAGGTGGGTCAGGCGATCGCCGACTTCAACATGATCGAGGACGGCGACACCGTGATGGTGTGCCTGTCCGGCGGCAAGGACTCCTACACGCTGCTGGACATGCTGCTGGCGCTGCAGGCCAAGGCGCCGGTGCCCTTCGCGCTGGTGGCGGTGAACCTCGACCAGAAGCAGCCGGGCTTTCCTGCCCATGTGCTGCCGGACTACCTCACCGCGCGCGGCGTGCCATTCCACGTGATCGAGCAGGACACCTACAGCACGGTCACGCGGGTGATCCCTGCCGGCAAGACCATGTGCAGCCTGTGCTCGCGGCTGCGCCGCGGCGCGCTGTACCAGTGGGCGGCGGACCACGGCGTCAGCAAGATCGCGCTGGGTCACCATCGTGACGACATCCTGGGCACGTTCTTCCTCAACCTGTTCTACCAGGCGCAGCTCAAGGCGATGCCGCCCAAGCTGCGCTCGGACGACGGCCGCCACGTGGTGATCCGGCCGCTGGCGTACTGCAGGGAAAGCGACATTGCCGCCTACGCGGCGGAGCGGGCGTTCCCGATCATTCCGTGCAACCTCTGCGGCTCGCAGGAGAACCTGCAGCGCAAGGCGGTGACGCAGATGCTGGCCGAATGGGAGAAGATCCAGCCCGGCCGCAGCGAGAACATCTTCCGCGCGCTGGGCAGCGTGTCGCCTTCGCAGCTGGCTGATCGCACGCTGTTCGACTTCGCCTCGCTCGGCGCACGCCACGACGCCACGCCGCGCGATGCACGCGACTGGCTGGCCGGCTATGCTGGCCAGCCGGGCGACGAAAGCGTTTAGACGTCCATACTTCCAATCCATCCACTTCTCGAGCAGCCCATGTCGATCTTTGCATCCGTTGAAATGGCCCCCGGCGACCCGATCCTGGGCCTCACCGAGGCGTATGTCACCGACGCCCGCCCGAACAAGGTGAACCTCGGCGTGGGCATCTACACCGACGAGCAAGGCCGCGTGCCGGTGCTGAAAGCGGTGCAGCAGGTGGAGCAGGCGCTGGCGCGCGACACGCAGCCGCGTGGTTACCTGCCGATCGACGGCCTGCCTGCCTACAACACGCTCAGCCAGCAGCTGCTGTTTGGCGCCGAGTCGCCGCTGCTGGCCGCCGGCCGCGTCGCCACCGCACAGACCATCGGCGGCAGCGGTGCGCTGCGCGTGGCGGCGGACCTGCTCAAGCAGGTCGGTGGCGCCAACGCGAAGATCGCCATCAGCAATCCCAGCTGGGGCAACCACCACGTGGTGTTCCGCACCGCCGGGTTCCAGCTGCTGGAGTACCGCTACTACGACGACACCAGCCACGGCCTCGATTTCGCCGGCATGCTGGACGACCTCGGCCAGCTCGAGCCGGGCACCGTGGTGTTGCTGCACGCGTGCTGCCACAACCCCACCGGCGTGGATCTGAACGCCGAGCAGTGGGCGCAGGTGGTGGCGCTGGTGAAGGAGCGCAACCTGCTGCCGTTCGTCGACATGGCCTACCAGGGCTTTGACCAGGGCATCGACGCCGACGCCACCGCGGTGCGCCTGTTTGCCGCCTCGGGCATCGAGGCGTTCGTGGTCGCCAGCTCGTACTCCAAATCGTTCTCGCTGTACGGCGAGCGCGTGGGCGTGCTGTCGATGGTCGGCGCGGACAGGGGCGAGGCCGCGCGCCTGCGCTCCAAGATCAAGCAGACCATCCGCGCCAACTATTCCAGCCCGGCCGCCCATGGTGGCCAGCTGGTCGCCGGTGTGCTGGCCAGCGCCGAGCTGCGTGCGCTGTGGGAGAGCGAACTGGGCGAGATGCGCGAGCGCATCCACGCCATGCGCGCCGGCCTGGTGGAAAAGCTGGCCGCGCACGGCCACACCCACTTCGGTTTCATCCAGCGCCAGGCCGGCATGTTCTCCTACTCCGGCCTGAGCAAGGCGCAGGTCGATCGCCTGCGCGACGAGTACGCGATCTACGCGCTGGGCACGGGGCGCATCTGCGTGGCCGCGCTCAACCGCGGCAATCTCGACTACGTTGCCGATGCCGTCGCCGCAGTGGCCGGCTGAGCAGGTATCGTCTCAACTCCTGCGCGCGGCCCGCCGCACGCTTGCCGTCCGTCGCCCGAGCCGGTGACGGGCGGCTCCTGATCCGGCCGATGCCGCCTGCCCGGACCCTCTCGTGGACGGTTCGTGCCGGCGCCGATCATTGCGCCGCGCCGGCCCGGCTTCCGCACCACGCTTGCTCACTGGATACCGCATGTTTTTCCGCAATCTGACCCTGTTCCGCTTTTCCCCCGCCGTCGCCGAGGATCTTGCCCGCCTGGATGAGGTGCTCGGCGAGCACCGGCTGCGCCCGTGCGGGCCGCTGGAGATGTTCACCAAGGGCTTCGTGCCGCCCGTGGGCCGCGGCGAGGAGGCCGCGCTTACCCATGTGGTCAAGCACTGCACCATGGTCACCGTCGGCGGCGAGGACAAGCTGCTGCCCGCGGCCGTCATCAACGACGAGCTGCAGCGCAAGGTGCAGAAGATCGCCGAGGAAGAGGGCCGCAAGGTCGGCGGCCGCGAGCGCAAGCGGATCAAGGAAGACCTGCTCACCGAACTGCTGCCGCGTGCGTTCGTGCGCACCTCGCGCATGTCCAGCTACGTCGACCGCAAAAACGGCTGGCTGGTGCTCGATACCTCCAGCCGCAAGTCGGCCGAAAACTCGTTGACCCAGATCCGCGAGGCGCTGGGCAGCTTCCCCGCAGTGCCGCTGGCGCCGGAAGAGGGTCCCCGCGTGCTGATGACCGACTGGCTCGCCAACGGCACCCTGCCGGCGGGCCTGGCGCTGGGCGACGAGGTGGAGCTGCGCGATCCGGCCAGCAACACCGGCGCCATCGCCAAGTGCCGCCGGCAGGAGCTGGACAGCGAGGAGATCAAGGAGCACCTGCGCAACGGCAAGCAGGTGTTCCAGCTCGGGCTGGTGTTCGACGACCGCATGAGTTTCGTGCTCGGCGAGGACCTGATCGTGCGCAAGCTGAAGTTCCTCGACGTCGTGCTGGACGAGATGGGCGACAGCCACGCCGACGCCGCTGCCGAGGCCGACGCCAGCTTCGCCCTGCTCACGCTGGAGCTGGAGCGCCTGCTGGCCAAGCTGGAAGAGTGGTTCGGCCTGCCGCGGCCCGCCGACGCCTGACATACGCGGGCGCATGGCAGCTCGGGAAACGCTCGCGACTGCTTGAAACATCACATCCGCGTCGCCAATCCCTGCCAGAATCGAGGCGGGTCGCCGCAACGCGGCAGCCCGCCCCGGCGCCCCGGCGCGGCCCATCCGGCCGCCTGCCTTTTGCCGGGAGGACACGACGAAGCGGCAGGTGTGGTGTCCAAGGGTCCGGTCCACAGGCAGGCGGCAGCATGGCGCAGCATCTCGAAGGCGATTGGCTGGAACTGGCCACGGCAACCGGCAGCACCATCCGGGTGTTGCGTGCCGCCCATCCGCGCGCGCGCCGGCTGCGTCTCACCGTCACGCCCAAGGGCGCGCGGGTCTCCTACCCACACGGCACGCATCCGGCGCAGGTCAGCGCATTCCTGCGCAGCCACGCCGACTGGCTGGAGCAGAAACTCGACGAGCTCAACCTGCTGGTCAAGCCGCTGCCTCCGCTGCGGGTGGGGCACGCCACCGAGATGCCGCTGCGCGGGGAGCCGGTAACGCTGGATTGGGCCGAGGGCCCGTATCCCCGTATCGAGACGGGCGAGGGCGCCCTGACACTGGTGATCCCGCGCCCGCACACGCGCGCCTTGCCGGTGGCGCGTGGTCTGCTCGCCTCGCATTTCGAGTCGCTGATCCGGCGCGACGTGTCGCGCTGGCTGGCCGGCTACGTGCCCCAGCTGGGGCTGGCACCCACTGCGCTGAAGATCCGCCCGCTGAAGAGCCTGTGGGGCAGCCTGGATACCCGCGACCGCATCAACCTCGACCTCGCCCTCGCGCTGGCTCCGCCCGCCGCGCTGCGCTATGTGCTTGCCCATGAGCTGTGCCACCTCAAGGTACGCAACCACTCGCCGCGGTTCTGGGCGCAGGTCGAAGGCCTGTTCCCCGGCTGGCGCGAACAGCGCGACTGGCTGCGCCAGAACGGCTCGCTGCTGAAGGCCGAACTGGACCGGCTGGTGGCTGACGTCGCCGACTGACATCACGGCGTGGATCGCGCACGCTCCCCGCGCGAGCGCGCAACAGACCGATTATCGAGCCGCCTTTGCGCAAGTGACACCGCGGCGCTGAGGTTCTCGCCGTCGCTACTCGAGCCGCACCGGCCTCTCAGCGTTGCCCCGCCGCACCTCGCCGCGGGCGACGCACGGCGCGTAGCTTGCCGCTGCTGCCGCCGCCGCAGAAGAACGTGTCGGCCCCGTCCGAATCCAGCCCCGACACCACGATGCCCGGCGGCATCTCCAGGCTCTCCAGCACCTCGCCGGTGTCGGCATCGATGTGCCGCAACTCGCTCTGCTCGTCCTCCCAGGTGGCGTGCCACAGCTCGCCGCCGACCCAGGTGACGCCGGTGACGAAGCGGTTCGACTCGATGGTGCGCAGCACCGCGCCGGTCAGCGGATCCACCTGGTGGATCTTGCGCCCCCGGTATTGCCCGACCCACAGCGTGCCCTCGGCCCAGGCCAGGCCGGAGTCGCCGCCGCCTCCGGGCGCGGGGATCGAGCCGAGCACCTCGCCGCTGTGCGGATCGATGCGTTGGATGCGGTCCTCGGCGATCTGGAACAGGTGGCGGCCATCGAACGCCGTGCCGGCGTGCGCGGGCACGTCCAACGCGCCGAGCGTATCGCCGCTGGCCGGGTCGACCGCGCGCAGGCGGTCGCCGGTGGCCATCCAGACCCGCTGGCCGTCGTAGGTCACGCCGCCAACGTTGTCGGCCTCGGGATAGGCGCCGTGCTCTCGCACGATCTCGGCGGTTGTACGCTTCATGGTTCCATCCCGTGCAGAGGGTGAGCGCATCCTAGTCGCCGGACAGCGGCGCGGGGAGTAACAAGGCGGTCGCGAATCCCGGCAGCGGTGGCGTCATCCAGCGCCGCGCGCGGCCGCGTCCGATCGACTGGATCGTGCCCGCCGCGGCCAGCGCATCGAGCGCGCGCTGCACCGTGCGCTGGCTGTCGCCCAGAGCCAGCGCCAGCGCCGAGCTGGACCACGCTTCGCCATCGGCAAGCAGGGCGAGCACCGCGGCGTGCTTCTCCTCGACCGGCCGCGTCAGCACCGCCACGGCGCGTCCATCGCGCGGCATCAGTGCGTAACCGATCCGGGTGGCGTGCACCTCGGCCAGCCCGCGCAGCGCCGTGCGCAATCGGCCCATCTCCACCCGCAGCCGCGCGCGGTGCGACTCGTCGATCGCGCGGGCCCGGAACGCGCGGGCGATCAGCGCGTTTCGCGGCACGTCCTGCGGCCACGCTTCGCCCAGCACGCGGGCCAGCGTGAACAACACCGGCCGGCGGGCCAGCGCCACCACGGTGTCGCCCGCGTGTACGGCGTGCCGGCAGCCGTCGATCAACAGCCGGTCCGCGGCCAGCAACGCCTCGACCTCATCGAGGCGAAGCATCCGCTCCTCGCCGGCGGCGAGCAGACGCGCTGCCGGTGCGCGCCAGGCAGACGCCGCCTGCTCCACCTCGGCCACCAGTGATGGAATGCCGGTGCGATGCGCGGCGCGGGCTGCAGCATCGAGCGCCGTGCGCGCGGCTCCCGCACGCAGCCGCCGCATGGCGATACCCGCTCGCGCCAGTGCATCGATCGCCTGCAGGGCCGGCGGCAGCGATGGGGGATCGCAAACGTCGAGCATCTGCTCGGCTTCGTCGAGGCGGCCGAGCAGCAGCAGTCGGCGGATCGCCAGATAGCGCGCGTGCGCGGCGTTCGCGCGGTCGCCGTGCGCCTCCAGCGTGGCGCGGGCCGCGTCCAGCGTCTTCGCCGGCCAGCCCAGTTCGCGTGAGGCCAACGCCACCTCCGCCTCGGCCACCACGCAGCGCGCGCGTGCCACGGCGGCGTGCGCACCGAAGGCGCGGGCGGCCCGCCGCAGCAGCAGTCGGGAGCGCGCGAAATCGCCCAGCTGCGCCATCGCGATGCCGCGCAGCGCCAGGGCCGGAGCATCGTCGCGCAGCGCCACGCGCTTGAGCGCGCCGAGCGGGTCGCCGCTGGCCAGCGCACGGGCCGCCGCGGTGATCAGCGAATCCATCGCCGCCGCCTCGTTCGCAATCGCGCCACGGTTGTCACTCCCTTCGTTCGCCCGGCCGAACCTAGCCTATCCGCTCGGTCGGCACATCCGGCCACGGCGCCGCGAGCCGCGGCTCGATCCACTGTCTGAGGAATGCATCATGGACCACATCGTCGTCTGGGGATTTCGCTGGGCGCCACCGTTCGCGCAAGGCCTGTTGCGCGACCTGCGCGTGCGCTGGGCACTGGAGGAGGCCGGCCTCGCGCATGAGGTGCGGCTGATCGATTTCGACGAGCGCCACGCCAGCGCCTACCGCCGACATCAGCCCTTCGGCATGGTGCCGGCGTTCGAGGCGGACGGGCACGTGCTGTTCGAATCGGCCGCCATCGTGCATCGCATCGCTGGCGAGTCGGCAGCGCTGATGCCGGCGGAGGCGGCGGCACAGGCCGAGGTGCTCAGCTGGATGTTCGCCGCGGTGAACACGGTCGAGCCGCCGGTGCAGCAGCTGCTGGAGATGGACCTGCTGCACGCGGGCGAAGCATGGGTAGCGCTGCGTCGCCCCGCGGTGGTCGACACGGTGAAGGCGCGGCTGGCCGCGCTGGAACGCCGGTTCGGCACGCGCGACTACCTGCTCGATCGCTTCACCGCCGCCGACATCCTGATGGCGACGGTGCTGCGCTTCCTGCGACATACCGATCTGGTGGAAGGCTTTCCGGTGTTGGCCGCCTATGTCGAGCGCTGCGAGGCGCGTCCCGCCTTCCACAAGGCACTGACCGCGCAACTGGCGGATTACGCCCGCCACGCGCCAGTCGCCGCCTGAATCTTCTGCTCCGCCCCGAAAGGAGACCACCATGACGACGCATGCCGTAAGCACCCGCGAGCAATGGCTCGAGCAGCGACTGGAACTGCTCGCTGCCGAAAAGGAACACACCCGGCGCAGCGACGCGCTGGCCCGACAGCGCCAGGCGCTGCCCTGGGTGCGCATCGACAAGCCGTACCGTTTCGACACCGACGATGGCGAGGCCACGTTGGCCCAGCTGTTTCGCGGCCGCTCGCAGCTGCTGGTCTATCACTTCATGTTCGGGCCGGACTATCGCGCCGGCTGCCCCTCGTGCTCGGCGATCGCCGACGGTTTCGACGGCTTCGCGGTGCACCTGGCGCATCACGACGTCACACTTATGGCGGTGTCGCGCGCGCCGCTGGCGACGCTGCAGGCGTACAAGCAACGGCTGGGCTGGCGCTTTCCCTGGGCGTCCTCGCAGGACAGCGACTTCAACTTCGACTTCAGCACCTCGATCACCGAGGAGCAGCAGCGCGTGGGCGCCGTCGAGTACAACTACCGACGCGGCGGCCATCCGATCGCGGCGACGCAATTCCCGGAGCCGGTGGTGCAGTCTGCCGCCTCCTGCGGCACCGACGCCCCAACCTACGTGCGCGACCGACCGGGCATGAGCGCCTTCGTGCTGGAAGACGGCGTGGTCTATCACAGCTACTCCACCTACGCGCGCGGGCTGGACGGCTTGTGGGGCATGTACCCGTGGCTGGACCGGGCGCCGAAGGGGCGCAACGAGTCCGGCATCTGGTGGAAGCGGCACGATGAGTACGGCGCGCCCTGAGCGGGTGGCACCGCTGCACGATGCAAGCGATCCTGCGGATGCCGCGCCCCGGCGCGCGTTCGTACTCGGTTGCAGCGTGCTGTTCGTCGGTTGTGCCGCAGTCACCGCCGGCCGCACCGCCTCGATGTCGGCGATGGCGGCGCTGCCGATGCGCGGGGGGTGGAGCCTGTCGATGCACTGGCTGGCGATGTGCGGCCGCAACGCCCCCGCGCAACTGGCGGCCTGGCTCGTCATGTGGTCGACGATGATGGTGGCGATGATGCTGCCCGCGGTCGTGCCGAACCTGTGGCGCTATCGCTGCGCGGCGGTACACGCGGGCGCCACGCACCCCACGGCACTGACTGTCTGCGTGGGCGTCGGCTACTTGCTGGTGTGGACCGCCATGGGTGCTGTGATCTCGGTAGCGGGCACGGCGCTGGCCACCGGGTTGCTGGAGCACCCCGTGCTGGCCCGCGCAGCGCCGCTCGCGACGGGCGCCGTGCTGATGCTTGCCGGGGCGCTCCAGTGCACGGCGTGGAAGGCGCGCCAGCTGACCCACTGTCGGCAGTGGCCCCCCAGCGCCGGCGTCTCGCCCGCACATTTTCGCAGCGCCTGGCGAGTCGGCCTGCGCCTGGGGCGTCACTGCAGTGCCAGTTGTGCCGGGCTGACGGCGATCCTGCTGGTCAGCGGAGTGATGGACCTGCGCGCAATGGTGGTGATCACTGCCGCGATCACCGCGGAGCGTCTGTCGCTTCATGGCGACCGTGTCGCCCGGGGGATCGGTGTGCTCGCGCTGGTCACCGGACTGTGGCGGCTGATCGTGGTCATTACCGCGGCTGGATGAGCACCCGCTTCACGCGTTGGCGCACGAGTGGTGCATGACAGCTGCAACTTGCCGCCCGCGCTGCGGGCGGGCACGCTGCGATCCACACGGACTCCTCAAGTCCTTCGACCGGATCACCCCATGCATCTGCCCATCGTCTGGCTCATCAACCTTGGCTGGTTCGTCTTCCTCGCGTACTGGGCGATCCAGTCGCGGGCGGTGAAATCGACGGCGCGAAGCGAGCCGATCGCGGCCCGGGTCCTGAAGTACTGGCTGCCGCTGATCGTCGGCACCGCGCTGGTGCTGCCGTGGCGCGGCGGTGCGGGCACGGTGCTGCGCGCGCGCTTTGCGCCGTCCGGCCCATGGCTGCCGCTGCTGGGCGTGCTGCTGCTGTGGGCCGGCGTGGCGTTCGCTATCTGGGCGCGCGCCACGCTGGGCCGCAACTGGAGCGCCGTGGTGCAGGTGAAGCGCGATCACGAGCTGGTCGAACGCGGCCCGTACCGCTGGGTGCGCCACCCGATCTACACCGGACTGCTGATGGGCTTCCTCGGCACCGCGTTCGCGCTGGGCGAGTGGCGTGGTCTGCTCGGCACGGCCATCGTCGCCGGCTCGTTCTGGTTCAAGCTGCGGCTGGAAGAGCGCTGGATGCGCGAGCAGTTCGGCGTGCGCTACGAGGACTATATGCGGCGGGTGAAGGCGCTGGTGCCGGGTGTGGTGTAACCCATATTCGCGTCACTTCGCTGATCACCTCGTGCAGGGATTGCCTGTTAGGTGTCTGTAGTACGCATTGTTCTTGGTGCGCGGCGAAGTGAACGATAACCGCTGATGGTCTGCGCTCGGGTGAAAGATGACCGACACTGGCCCTTTGTCAGGGATCATGTTGGTGACGTAAATGTCCCCGTCATAGATGTGGAAGGGTAGCGGCGAGAGCCCGCGACAGTGGGAGTCGTGCCAGACATATGTTCCGTCTTCACGGAATTCCATCATCTCTCCCAGCGGCCCGCCGTCCTCATCGGCCGTCATCTGCCAATAACCATGGAACCATTCGGGCACCTTTGACCCAGTCGCCGCCACGATGTGGGGCACAAAGGCGCCAAGAGCGGCGACCACCGATAATTTGATCAGTCCCTTCATATCCGTGGCTTCCATCGTGGAGGTGGAACATTGACTCAGTGCGACAGCTGAAACGCCGTCAGCACCTGCGCGGTCTGCTCGGGCTTCTCCAGCATCGGCATGTGGTTGCAGCCGCTGAGCGTGGTGGTGCTGATGGCGGCGGCGTGGACCAGGCCGTTGCGCAGGCTGTCCAGCGCGGAGACGTCGACGATCTTGTCGTCGCGGCACCACAGGCCCATCACCGGCATGGTGAGCTGGTCCAGCCGCTGCTGCACCGAGAGGTACTGCGAGGGCAGGCGCAGGGCGTCGAAGGTGCGGTCGAGAAACGCGCGGTCGCGCTGGTTGCGGCGGATCAGCACGTCCACGAAGCGGCCGCGCACGTCGGGCACTTTTTCAAAAGCGAGTGCCGTGGCGCGCTGGAAACCGGCACGGTCGTCGTAGTCGAACGGGTTGGCGCCGGCGAGCGCGCTGCGGGCGAAGTCTTTCTCCTTCGACGCCAGCCCGAACGAGTCCACCAGCGCCAGCCGCTCGACGACATCCGGGTGCGCGGCGGCGTACACGCCGGCAATGGCCCCGCCCATCGAGTGCCCCACCACGGTGACCCCGCGCAGCCCGAGCGCGCGCACGAACTCGTCCAGTCGCGCGGCCTGCGCGTCGATGTCGTAGCTGGCGCTGTCGCTGCGCGAGGAGTCGCCCCAGCCGGGCAGGTCGGGAATGATCAGGTGGAAGTGCGGGGTCAGCTCCTTCGCCACCTTGAGCCACACATCCTTGCTTGAAGCGTAGCCGTGCAACAGCACCATCGTCGGGCCTTCGCCGCCCTCGTAGTACGACCAGCGGGTGTCGCCGGCCTGCACCGTGCGGGTCTCCAGGTGCGCGGCCATCGCCTGCCGCGTGACGTTCGCGCGCAGCAGCCATTGCGGCGCGAACAGGTAGCTGCCACCCAGCGCCAGCGCCAGGATCACGACGACCCCCAACAGGAATTTCAGCCGCCGCAGCAGCAGGCGCTGCCAGAGCGGGCGGGACACTGCAGGAGGGGTGGCGGGCGTGGAAGACATGGCCTGGGCCTGTGCGGAATGGAGGGAGGGTACGGCGCGGATGTGTCAGCGCATCGAGGTGGCGAGGTGGGGACGCCGGTCGCGTTCCCCACCCCGCCCGCGCTTACTTTGTCGGCGCAGCCTTTGCCTTGGCGAAGATGCCCTCGATCACCTGCTGGGTCAGCGGGTGGTAGCCGTCCTTCGCCTTGGTGTAGGCAGCTTCGGCATAGGCCAGGCCCTCGGGCGTGGCGGCAAAGGCGCGGTACACCGGCGTGGTGATATAGATGCGCCCGATGCGCACCATGTGCTCGCGCGCGGCCGGCCACACGGCCTGGTCGCCCGCGGCGATGGCGTGGATGTACCAGCGCATGCCGATCTCGGCATTGGGCGTGCCGGTGAGGTGCCAGGCCGCATCCAGCGCTTTCATCTGCGCGAGCTTCGGCGCATCGGGCAGGCGGTCGAGGAAGTACATCCACTCCTGCGTGTTCCAGCCCTTGGCGTCGAGCTGGTCGGCGGCCAGCGTGCCGGCGGTGAAGGCTTTTACCTTGGCGTCGATCATGTCGAAGCGGGCCGAGGTCGGCAGCGGCGCGTCCTTGGGGATGCCCGTGCCGTAGACCCACTGCTTCACTTCATCCCACGACATCTTGCCCGGGTACTTGTCGATCAGGTTCGCCTTGAGGAAGGCCAGCATCTGCTCGGTGGTGATGCTCTGGAAGGCGAAGTGGTCGAAGTAGCTTTTCAGGTACGGGTCGAAATGTTCGCGGCCGTAGCGCTGCTCCAGCGTGCGCAGGAACCACGAGCCCTTGTCGTAGGCCACGTCGGACAGCGCGTCGTCGGCGTCCACGTCGCCGGGCACCGGTGCCAGCTTCTGGCTGTTGGCCGGCATGCCGCCGATGCTCTTTTCCAGTGCGCGTGCCGACAACAGGGCCTCCTCGTCGGCCAGCGACTTGCCGTACACCGCCTCGGTGATGCGGCCCTGCACGTAGGTGGTGAATCCCTCGTTGAGCCAGCCGTCGCGCCAGGTGGCGTTGGTCACCAGGTTGCCCGACCACGAGTGCGCCAGCTCGTGCGAGATCACCGAGGCCAGGCTCTTGTCGCCCACGACGATCGTCGGCGTGGCGAAGGTCATGTTCGGGTTTTCCATGCCGCCGAACGGGAACGATGGCGGCAGCACGATCAGGTCGTAGCGGCCCCAGCGGTAGGGCCCGTACAGACGCTCGGTGGTGGCGATCATCTTCTCGGTGTCGTCGAACTCGCGCGCGGCCTTGTGCACCATCGACGGCTCGGCATACACCGCGCTGCGCGGGCCGGTGGCCTCGGCGGCGATATCGCCCGCGGCGATCGCCAGCAGGTAGGACGGGATCGCGTGCGGCTGGTCGAACGAGAAGTCGCCGTTAAGCGGATGCTTGGCGTCGTTCAGCGCGCTCATCACCACGCGCACGCCCTTCGGCGCGCTGACGTGGGCGGTATAGGTGAGGCGGATCGCCGGCGAATCCTGCAGCGGCACCCACGAGCGCGCGTGGATGGATTCGGACTGCGAGAACATGAAGGGCAGTTGCTTGTCGGCGGTCTGCGCCTTGCTCAGCCACTGCAGGCCGCTGGCCTCGGGCGAGGTGTCGTAGACGATGCGCACGGTGGCCGGATGCGTCGGCGCGGCGATGGTGAGCTTGCTGCCGAGCTGCTCGTCGCGCGGCGCCAGCGCATACGTGAGCGCGCTGGCGTGGCCCTCGGCGTCGATGGCCTCGACGCTGGCGATCTTGAGGTCGCGCGTGTCCAGCACCAGCGAGCTCGCCCTTGGATTCACCCAGTCCAGCGCCAGCACCGCCTTGCCGTGCAGCTCCTTGTGCGGGAAATCCACTTTCAGGTCGAGGTCGAGATGGGTGACCTTCACCTGGTCGGGCTGCGCGTACGAATACGGGTCGGTAGCGTGGGCGGCCAGCGGCAGCAGCAGGGCGCTCGCGGCGAGCGTGGGCAACAGGCGCATCGGGCAACTCCGGAAAGCGGGAACGGCAGAGTATGCCATCGGCCCGCGCGGGCCGACCCGTGCGCAAAGGCCTGTGCGAGCGGCTGCAAAAGGGGTGTGCCTGCTCAGGGCAGATCGCCGCCCGAATGCGGGTCGACGTGGTAATCGAAGTGCTCGGCGAGGTGGTCCGGCTGCCCCTGCACGCGCTCCACCCACGCGCGCAGCTGGGGGTGGTCGTGCAGTGGAAAGCCCGCCTCCGCGGCGCGGCTGGCGTAGGCGAACACGCTGATGTCGGCGATCGTGTAGCGCGCGCCGGCGAGAAACGGCCGCTGTGCCAGCTCCCGCTCGAGCACCGCCAGCGTGCGCCGCGCCGCGGCCTGCTTGAGCGCGACCAGCGCCGGCGGACGGCGCGTCAGCTTGCCGGTCAGCGTCCAGTGCCGCAGCGCGCCGATCACCGACTCCACCCGCTCCTGCTCGAAGCTCAGCCACTGCCACACCCGGGCACGGCCGAACGCATCATCGGGCAGATAGGGCGTGCCGTCGGCCAGATACATCAGGATCGCGTTCGACTCGGCCAGGGTGCGGCCATCGTCCAGCGCGATCGCCGGCACCGTGCCGCCAGGGCTGATGCGGAGGAACGCATCGCGCTGGCCCTCGCCTTCGAAGATGCTGACCAAGACGGTGCGATAGGGCCGGTGCAGATGCGCCAGCAACTGGCGGACTTTCCAGGCGTTCTGCGACGGCAGGTAATCGAACAGGGTCAGCACGGTGGTCGGCTCCGCAGCGGAAAGAAGCCCGCAGTGTGCGAAGGGTGCGCACTGCCGGCCATCCGGCGATTGCGATCCGGCCGGCCCGACGCCCGGGCAGCGCGAACTCAGGCCATCGGTGCGCGGAACCAGCGGTCGGCCAGTGCGTCGGTGGCGGTCACCAGCGCATCGACGATCGCCGGGTCGGCGGCGCTGTGGCCGGCGAGCACCACCCGCAGGTTCGCCTCGGGCCAGGCTTGGCTGAGGTCCCAGGCGCTCTTCATCGGGCAGATGATGTCGTAGCGGCCGTGCACGATGGTGGCGGGGATGGTGCGGATGCGGTCGATGTCACGCAGCAGCTGGCCCGGTTCGAGGAACACCTTGTGGCGGAAGTAGTGCGCTTCCATCAGCGCCAGGCTCACCGCCTTGTGCGGGTCGTCGAAATCGCCGCCGGCGTCCGGATCGTGCACCAGCGTGGTGCTGCCGCCTTCCCATGCGCTCCACGCATGCGCCGCCGCCAGCCGGGTCGCCTCGTCGCTGCTGGTGAGGCGCTGCCAGTAGGCTTCCAGCAGGTCGCCCCGCTCGGCCTCGGGGATCGGGGCAATGAACCGCGCCCAGCGCTCGGGGAAGATCAGCCGCGCGCCGCCGTCGAACTCGTTGAACCAGCGCAACTCCTCCTCGCCGCCGAGAAAGATGCCGCGCAACACCAGCCCCAGCACCCGCTCGGCATGCGCCTGCGCGTAGGCCAGCGCCAGGGTGGAACCCCACGAGCCGCCGAACACCACCCATCGCTCGATGCCCAGATGTTCGCGAATTGCCTCGATGTCGGCGACCAGGTGCGCCGTGGTGTTGTCGGTGAGCTCGGCGAACGGCGTGGACTGGCCGGCGCCGCGCTGGTCGAACAGCACGATGCGGTAGCGCGCCGGGTCGAAGAAACGCCGGTGATAAGTCGACAGCCCCGCGCCCGGGCCGCCGTGCAGGAAGATCACCGGCAGGCCCTCGGGATTGCCGCACTCTTCGAGGTAGAGCGTGTGCAGTGCATCCACCGGCAGTCGTTCGGTGCGATGTGGCTCGATGGCGGGATACAGCTCGCGCATGCTGGTGGTCCTTTGATTGGTGCCCCGACCGAGCTTAGCCTGCCGACAGCGCGGCCGCCGCGTTCCACATCGCCCGGCTGATCGGGCGATTGGCGTGCGGCGTCTGCAGCACCACCAGCGTGGTGGTGCTGATGCTGGGGTGGATCTTCAGCACGCGGTCGAGCACCGTCTCGAGGTGGTTGATCGACATCGCCACGATGCGCAGCAGCGCCGAATCCTCGCCGGCCAGGCGCCGGCAGTCCAGCACCTCGGGAATGTCCTCCACGATCGCGCCGATGCGCCGGCATACGCCGCCGTCGCAGCGCAGCCGCACCATCGCATCGATGCTGTAGCCGAGCCGCTTCGGCTCGACTACCGCGCGGTAGCCGGTGATCACGCCCGCCTCTTCGAGTCGTTTCACCCGCTCGGCCACGGCCGGGGCGGACAGCCGCACCAGCCGTCCCAGTTCGGCGTAGCCCAGCCGGGCATCGTGCTGCAGGGCCTCGAGCAGCTGCCAGTCCTTGCTGTCCAGATCGGTCTTTGATTCCATGGTCAATCGTGCTCACTCATTTGGATTCATCGGAAAGATCGTCGGCTCACCTGCCGATCAGTCATTCAAGCAGCATACGCCGCGCACTAGCATGCGCACTCCTCCTCCCCTGGAATGATGGTCATGCACAGTTCGGATCGACTCGATGCGCGGGCGCTGACCTGCATCGGCGTGGCGCTGGCGACCTGGTCGTCGGCGTACGCCGCGATCGCCTACGCGCTGGCCTCGTTCACGCCCGGCGAGGTGGCGTTGGCACGGCTGGCCGTGGCGTCGCTGTGCTTTGCGGTGCTGCTGGCAGTCAGGCGCGTGCCCCTGCCGGCGCGGCGCGACTGGCCGCAGCTGGCGCTGCTGGGCGTGATCGGGCTGACCGTCTATCACCTGTGCCTGAACTACGCCGAGACCCGCATCGCCAGCGGCACGGCGTCGATCCTGATTTCGTTGGTGCCCGCGGCCACCGCCGCGGTCTCGGCCATCTGGATGCACGAGCGTCTCTCGCCGCGCACCCTGATCGGGCTCGGCGTGGCGCTGCTGGGCGTGGTGCTGGTGGTGCTAGCCAGCGGCAAGCAGGTGCGGTTCGAGCCGATGGCGGCGCTGGTGCTGGCGAGCGTGCTGGCCTCGGCAATCTACTTCGTGGGGCTGAAGCCACTGTTCGCCCGCAACAGCATGCTCGGGGTCACCGCGTTCGGGTTTTTCGCCGGCACGCTCGGCGCACTCCCGTTCGGCTGGCAGCTGCCCCAGGCGCTGGCCGCCGCGCCGTGGCCGCACGTGGCTGCGCTGGCGTACCTGGGCATCGCGCCGACCTTCGTCGGCTACATCGCGTGGAACGTCGCGATCCATCGCAGCTCGGCCTCGAAAGTCTCCAGCTTCATCTACTTCTCGCCGCCGATCGCGGTGCTGATCGGCTGGCTCTGGCTGGGCGAGCGGCCCGGCGTGCTCACCCTGGTCGGCGGCATGGTGACGGTGGTGGGCGTGATCCTCGCCAACACGCGGCGCCGCGCGCTGCCGGCGGCGGCGGCCACGATGCCCCGCGAATCCTGAGGCCCGCCACGGCGTCACCACAGTTGCAGTGAGCCGGCCGGGCACTGAGGATAGGGCGCCGTACCGCTCGATCGACCCGCGTGGCGGATTCGCCGCGTCCACGCTGCCCGCACGATCCCGACCGGAGACACGCATGATCACGCTGCACATCGCCAACAAGAACTACTCGTCATGGTCGCTGCGTCCGTGGCTGCTGCTGAGCGAACTGGGCGTGCCGTTCGAGGAGCGCCTGCATGTGTTCGGCGAAGGCTCCAACTGGAGCACCTTCCGCGCGTTTTCACCGAACGGCCGGGTGCCGTGCCTGCACGACGGCGACACCGTGGTGTGGGACTCGCTGGCCATCGCCGAGTACATCGCCGAGCTCTACCCGGCGTGGCCGGAAGAGGCACCTGCGCGGCACTGGGCCCGCAGCGCGGCGGCGGAAATGCATGCCGGCTTCGGTGCCTTGCGCCAGCAGTGCTCGATGAGCTGCGGCCTGCGCGTGCGCCTGCACGAGATCGGTCCGGCGCTGGCCGCGGACGTGGCGCGCATCGACGAGCTCTGGAGCGAGGGGCTGCAACGGTTCGGCGGCCCGTTCCTGGCGGGCGGGCGCTTCACTGCGGTGGACGCGTTCTATGCGCCGGTGGCATTCCGGGTGCAGACCTACGGGCTGCCGCTGGGCCCGGCTGCCGCGGCGTACGGCGAGCGCCTGCTCGAGCTGACGTCGATGCGCCGCTGGTACGCCAGCGCGCTGGCCGAGCCGTGGCGCGACGAGGGGCACGACCGCGACGTTGCCTCGGTAGGCACGGTCACGGCGGACCTGCGCGACCACTGAGGCCCCACGAGGCTGCTGGCGGCGCGGTGTCATGGCGCCATCACATGTCATCGCCCCCGGCTGCACGCCGACGCGGCCAGCATCCGCGCTCCCCCACCTAAAGGAGCGCCGACGTGACCGAGATGAAAGAAAACCTGCTGGACTGGCTCCGCGATGCGCACGCGATGGAGGAGCAGGCCGAGCAGATGCTGCGCGCGCAGGCCAAGCGCATCGAGCACTATCCCGCGGTGCGGCAGCGGATCGAGCAGCATCTCGAGGAGACCCTCGGTCAGCAGCGGCTGCTGAAGTCGTCCATCGAGCGTCTGGGCGGCTCGCCCTCCACTGCCAAGGACCTGATGGGCAGGATGATGGCGTTCGGCCAGGCCGCTGGCGGCATGACCAACTCCGACGAGATCGTCAAAGGCGCCATTTCCAGCTACGTGTTCGAGAACCTGGAGATCGCCACCTACACCGCGCTGATCGCGGCAGCGAAGGCAGTCGGCGACATCGAGACCCAGCGCGTGTGCGAGCAGATCCTGCCGCAGGAGCAGGCGATGGCACAGTGGGTACTGGAGCACCTGCCGCAGCTGACCGAGGAATTTCTCTCCCGCGACGCGGCGCCGAACGTCGAAGCCAAGCGCTGAGCGACGCTGGCCTCCGTTGACGATCAACCGCCGCCAGGGGGCGACTCCCGGTCGCCCCGTGCGCGCTGGTCGGCGTCGGTGTCTTCGTACATCTTCTCGTTCATCTTCGACTGCAGGTGCTCGGACATGAAGCGGCGCGAGAACACCATCGCCTTGTTGGCCGCTCCGGCCACCACCACCCGCTCGCCGGCCATGACCGCCTCGTAGCCGGTGCGGGCCACTTCTTCCGGATCCATCAGGTTGGCCTTCTGGAAAGCCACGCTGTGCTCCAGTCCGCCCTTGGGAAAGAAGTCGGTGTCGGTGGGCCCGGGGCACAGCGCCGTCATCGTCACGCCGCTGCCTTCGAGCTCGGTTGCCACCGCCTCGCTCCATGACAGCACGAACGCCTTGCTGGCGTGATACACGGCCATGCCCGGACCCGGCTCGAAGCCGGCGATGGAAGCGGTGTTGAGCACCCGGCCGCGGCCGCGCTGCACCATGCGCGGCAGGAATGCCGACGTCATCCGCAGCACCGCCTCGACATTAAGTTGCAGGATCGACAGGTGCGTCGCCAGCGGCACCGCAGCAAATTCGCCGCGGAACCCGTGGCCGGCATTGTTGACCAGGATCTCCACCGTCCAGCCAGCGTCGGCAAGGGCGCCGTCCAGCTCCGCGACGGCGCTATCGCGCTCCAGGTCTGCGGCGATCGTGAGCACCTCCACGCCATGGCGCTCGCCGATGTCGGCGGCCACCGCCGCCAGCTCGGCCGCCTCCGGTGCAACCAGGCAGAGAGGATGGCCGTGCGCCGCGAAGCAGTGGGCAAGGTGCAGTCCGATGCCGCTGCTGGCACCGGTGATCAACGCGCGTTCGCGTTCGCTCGAAAAGGTTGCCATGGAACCTCCGTGGACGGGTTCGGTTGCGAGGACGTCCGAGGACGCCTGATTGGGTGGGCAGCGCAGCCTAGCGTCGGCCCGCTGATGCGCGTGTGCGTCGCCGGTGAAGGCGTCGATGCATCCGTGATGCGCGATGGCACCGCGCTGCGGCACGCGGGACGGCATGTGTGCGTCTCGCGACGCGACCTTGCCGCAGTGCTGACAGGAGCGGGCGGAGCATGCATCGCCACGTTCACCACGGAAGCCCGCCATGCTTGCCACCACCTACCGGCGTCCCTACCGCGTCAGTGTCCGGCACGTGCCCGAACCGACCATCGAGCATCCGCTCGACGCGGTGGTGCGGGTGCTGCGCACCTGCATCTGTGGCTCGGACCTGCACCTGTACCACGGCCTGGTTCCCGACACGCGGGTCGGCTCGATCTTCGGCCACGAGTTCGTCGGCGAAGTGGTGGAAACAGGTGCTGACGTGCGTAACCTCCACGTCGGCGACCGCGTGCTGGTGCCCTTCAACATCTTCTGCGGCACCTGTTACTACTGCCAGCGCGAGCTCTACAGCAATTGCCACAACGTCAATCCGGAAGCCACCGCCGTGGGCGGCATCTACGGCTATTCGCATACCGCCGGCGGCTACAACGGCGGACAGGCCGAATACGTGCGTGTGCCGTTCGCCGACATCGGACCCACGGTGATCCCGCCGGACCTGCACATCGAAGACGCGGTGCTGCTGACCGACGTGGTGCCCACCGGCTACCAGGCGGCGGAGATGGGCGATATCCGCGAGAACGACACGGTGGTGATCTTCGGCGCCGGACCGATCGGCATCATGGCCGCCCGGTCAGCCTGGCTGATGGGCGCGGGGCGCGTGATCGTGGTCGACCACGTGGATTATCGGCTGGATTTCGTCAGCCGCTATGCACCGTGCGAGGTGGTCGATTTCCGCAGCGTGGGCGACATGGCCCTGCACATCAAGAAGATGACCGACGGTCGCGGCGCCGATGTCTGCATCGATGCCGTCGGCTGCGAGGCCGCCGGCAGCGCCATGCAGCGGCTGACCGGGGTGAACATGAAGCTGCAGGCGGGCGCCGCCACCGTGCTGCACTGGGCGATCAACTCCGTGCGCAAGGGCGGCAACGTGTCCATCGTCGGCGTCTATGGCCCGACCTTCAACGCGGTGCCGATCGGCAACGCGGTCAACAAGGGGCTGACCCTGCGCATGAACCAGGCGAGCGTGAAGCGTCACCTGCCGCGGCTGATCGAGCACATTCGCAACGGCCACCTCGACCCGAAGGCGATCATCACCCACCGCGTGCCGCTGCAGGAGGCGAACGACGCGTACCAGATGTTCTCCGCCAAGCAGGACCAGTGCATCAAGACGGTGCTGATCCCGCCGGGCGCCGATGTGGTCGCGCCTACTCCCGTCGCACCCACTTCCGTCGCACCCATCGCCTGAGGACCCGCCATGAACCGATCGCACGAACACATCCCCGGCTGGGGCGTGGACCTGGATCGCCGCGATCGTCCCGCGGTGCCGATGGAGCGCAAGCCGCCGCGCCTGCAGGGCGTGCACTGGGACGAGCCGGTGCCGCAACAATCGAATGTCGAGGTGCTTACCTCCACCGAGCACATGCGCCGGCCGCCGGTGTACGGCACCAGCGTGCCGCCCCGGGGGCTCAGCGGGCGAATCCGCCGGCGCGCCTTCCGCCACAGCGAGAACGACCTGCGCCACTGGCTGATGCTGCTGTTCGCCGACCGGGTCGACGCCGTCGAAAGTGCCGTCGGCGATGGCGCCCGGTCGCCTCAGGTGCGCACCGCAACCTCCTTGGGGATTGCGGTAGCGGCGGTGTGGATACTGGGGCGGCTGACGCGATAACAGGACGCGGCTCGCGCCCGCGCGCGGCGCATCGCGGCATCTACCGGCGCCACCATCCGGGAACCCAGCGCATGCGGGTGCACCACCTCAACTGCATCTCCACCTGCCCGTTGGGCGGGCGCCTGATGGATGGCCGAACCCGTTCGCTGCTCGCGCGCGGGGCGCTGGTATGCCACTGCCTGCTGATCGAGACCGACGCGGGGCTGGTGCTGGTGGATACCGGCTTCGGGCTCAATGACGTGCACCATCCACGGGACCGGCTCAGCGGCTTTTTCCTGGCGCTGGTGAAGCCGGCCTTTCGCGAGGAGATGACCGCGATCCGGCAGATCGAGCGGCTGGGGTTTTACGCCAGCGACGTCCGCCACATCGTAATGAGCCACCTGGATTTCGATCACGCCGGCGGCCTCGACGATTTTCCGCAGGCGCGGGTTCACCTGCTGCAACGCGAGCGCGATGACGCCCAAGCCCAGCGCAGCTGGATGGATCGCCAGCGGTTCCGTCCCCAGCAGTGGCGAAACCGGGCGCTGTGGCGCACCTATGGCGCGGAGCGCGGCGAGGACTGGTTCGGTTTCGAGCGCGCGCAGGCGCTGGACGGCCTGCCCGACGACATCCTGCTGGTGCCGTTGCCGGGCCATACGCATGGCCACTGCGGCATTGCGGTGCGCGCGCAGGGCCGCTGGCTGCTGCTCGCGGCCGATGCGTACTTCCACGAGCGCGAGATGGACCCGGTGGCGCCGTGCTGCACGCCGGGCCTGCGGTTCTACCAGTGGATGCTGGAGAAGGACCGCACCGCACGCCTCGCCAACCAGGCCCGCCTGCGCCAGTTGGCAGCCAACCGGGAAGCACGGGTGCGGGTGTTCTGCAGCCACGATGCGGCCGAGTTCCAGCGTCTCGCCGGTCGCCCCGCGGGCGTGCCGGTGCAGGCCTTGCGACGCTAGCCGGGGTTGCGTCCCGGGCACGCGGGTTGGTGGGCGGCTTGCCGAGCGCGCCCGCGTCGCCAGCGACGCGTCAGCCGCTGTCCGCGTTGCGGCGGTTCCATCGGGCAAGTGCCATCCGCGGGAGCAGGCGCACGAGCAACGGGATCAACAGCAGCACGAAGTTGTTGTATGCCGGGGCGAACCACGCCAGTACCAGCGACAGCGATGCCGCACACGGCAAAGCCCAGCTGCGGGCCCGCACGGCCACCACCTCGGCGGCGGGACAGTCCGGCTGCAGATACGGTGCGCGCAGAGCCCGGCCGAACAGCCAGCACTGCAGCAGCCCCGCCACCAGCAACGTGGCCGAATAGAACAGCTCCGGCACGCGGGCCAATGTGTTCGCGCTCATCAGGGCAGTGGCGAAAGGCATGAACGCCACCACCATGAGCAGCAGCAGATTGGGCATTACCAGCTGGCGGTCGTAGTCGCCGAGCATGCCGAACACGCGATGGTGCGCCGCCCACAGTGCGCCGATCACCAGGAAGCTGATCACGAAGCCCATAAAACTCGGGCCCAGTTCGTGCAGCGCGGCGAGGTATGCGGCATCGCTTGCGATGCCCAGCCGCGGGACCTCGATCTCGATCACCAGCAGGGTGATCGCAATGGCGAACACCGCGTCGGAGAAAAACGTCAGCCGTTCAAGCTGCGAGGCTTGGGTGCTCATCGGGATCCTTGTCGATCTGCAATCTACTGGTACATGCGGTGGCGGTAAAACCACGCGACGAGTTGCTGGAAGCGTGCCGGCGGATTGGGTGTCAATGCAAGGGCGCAGGACACGCACTGGGCCGCCATGACAGTGCAAAGCACGAACAAGACGTCCATGGCCATCCAGCCGCACGACACGGAGGCGGCAATCACCAGCAGGCCGCGCCCATAGGGTTGATCGTCGCTGCTGCAGCGTGTTTCCACCTGCCAGAAAAGCGCCGTCGCCGCGAGCGATGCAATCAGTGCAGCCATCCATACGGGAGCGCTGACCGGCGTATCGGCGGTGGCGGCACGGACCAGCAGCAGCCCCAGCGGCATCAGCCGCACCGTGCCCATGGCGAGCCATGTCGTGGGCCGCGTGAGGGCGAACAACCGAAGCGGTTCGGACGACATGACCGGTGCCTCCCAGCGGAGCCGCGCACGATGAGGCAGGCCGGTAACGGCCTGCCTCCGGCTCAGAACTTGTAGGCCTTGTGGATGGCCACGATGCCGTTGGTGAGGTTGCGCACCTCCACCTTGCCGAAGCCGGCGCGCTCCATCATGCCCTTGAGCGTTTCCTGGTCCGGATGCTTGCGGATCGACTCGGCCAGGTACTGGTAGCTGTCGGCGTCGCCGGCGAACAGCTTGCCGAGCTTGGGCAGGATGTTGAACGAGTGGAAGTCGTACAGCTTGCCGAAGGTTTCGCTCTGCACCCGCGAGAACTCCAGCACCAGCAGGCGGCCGCCGGGCTTGAGCACGCGGCAGATGTCGGCCAGCGCGGTGTCCTTGTCCGTGACGTTGCGCAGGCCGAAGGCCATGGTCACCGCGTCGAAGGAGTTGTCCGGGAACGGCAGCGCCTCGGCGTTGAGCTGGGTCCAGCGCAGGCCTTCGACCAGGCCGCGGTCGGTGAGGCGATCGCGGCCCACCTGCAGCATGGCAGCGTTGATGTCGCCCACGATCACTTCGCCGTCCTTGCCCACCACCGGCTTGAGCAGCGCGGCGATGTCGCCGGTACCGCCGGCCAGATCCAGCACGCGGTCGCCGCGGCGCACGCCGCTGATCGCCACGAAGTGCCGTTTCCACAATCGGTGCACGCCGAACGACATCAGGTCGTTCATCAGGTCGTAGCTGCGGGCGACCGAGGTGAACACCTGGCCGACCAGCTTCTGCTTCTCGCCCACCGGCACGTCGCGAAAGCCGAAGTGGGTGGTGGAGGGCGGGGCGTCTTTGGGCTGCTCGTTCATGCCCGCGATGGTACAGGATTGGCCGCGCGTGCTCGGTGTGGAGAAGCGCTGGGGGCGGCCTCGGCGCGGCGCTCTCAAGCCCTCTCCCCGCCGGGGAGAGGGTTGGGTGAGGGGCTGGGCTGGCGGTGAGGCCCAAAGGCCGAAATGTGTGTGCAGCCGCGTTCGATGGTGCGAGGAGATCGCGCTTCGTCGGTCCCCCTCACCCCGACCCTCTCCCCGCGGGGACAGGGAGCTGCATGCGCCACCTTGCTACCCCTTTGCCCGACCGGAACGCGGACGGCATCGCTTTGAAAGCCGGTCGGATCGGTGCCTGCCGGATCCGTCGAGCATCAGGGCGTTGCCCGTCCATCCTGCTTGTAGACCACGCCGTCCTTCATCACGAAGTTGACCTTCTGCATCAGCGTGATGTCGTCCAGCGGGTTGCCCGGCACGGCGACCACGTCGCCGACGAACCCGGGCGCCAGCTGCCCCAGCTTGCCGGACTGATGCAGCAGCTCGGCGGCGTGGGTGGTGGCCGCCTGCAGCACGTACAGCGGCGGCATGCCGGCGTCGACCATGTACTTGAACTCCTTCGCGTTCTGCCCGTGCGGATAGACCGCCGCATCGGTGCCGAAGGCGATCTTCACGCCGGCCCGGTACGCCTTGCCGGCGGTGGCCTGGATGATCGGCCCCACCTTCATCGCCTTGGCGGCGACCTGCGGCGGGTAGTAGCCCGGTTTGGATGCCATCTCCTGCACGTATTTGCCGGCGATGATGGTGGGCACGTACCAGGTGCCGTGTTCCTTCATCAGCTTCATGTCGGCGTCGTCCATGAAGGTGCCGTGCTCGATCGAATCGACCCCACCGAGCACCGCGCGGCGGATGCCTTCGGCGCCGTGCGCGTGGGCGGCCACGGTGTAGCCGTAGTCGTGCGCGGCGGCGACCACCGCCTTGATTTCCTCCAGCGTCATCTGCGGGTTGTCGGCGCTGGCGCTTTCGTCGAGCACGCCGCCGGAGGGCATGATCTTGATCAGGTCGTCGCCGGCCTTGTAGTGCGCGCGCACGGCCTTCCAGGCGTCCTCGGGGCTGTTGATGATGCCGCTGGTCGGGCCCGGGTCACCGGCCAGGTCCTGGCGGTAACCGTCGGTGGGATCGGCGTGGCCGCCGGTGGAGCCGATCGGCACGCCGGCGGTGTAGATGCGCGGCCCGGGTACCACGCCCGCGTTGATGGCGTTGCGCAACGCCACCGACTCGTTGTGGCCGTCGCCGAGGTTGCGCACGCTGGTGAAGCCCGCCAGCAGGGTGCGCCGGGCGTAGACGGTGGAGCGGATCGCGTAGTCGGCGACGTTCCAGCGGAACTGGTCGGAGTAGCCGGTAGGGCTGGTTTCGTCGGTGAGGTGGGTGTGCGCGTCGATCAGCCCGGGCAGGCAGGTGGAGGCGGGCAGCACGATGGCCTGGAAGCCTCGCCCGGCCGCCTTCGCCTGGGCGTCGTAGGCCTGGAGGTCGACCTTGCCGGCCCGTACTTCCTTGATCCGTCCGTCCTCCACGACCACGCTGGTTTCGCCCAGCAGCTTGCCCGCGGCGGTGTCGATGGCATGGCCGCAGGTGACCACGGCGAGGCTGCCCCTGGCCGGCGCGCCGTCGCCATCGGCGAGCACGGCGGTGGGCAGCGCGAGGGCGGCGGCAAGGGCAAGCGTGACGGGGCGGACGGACATGGCGGCATTCCGGATCGACAGGAGCGCCATGGTAGGCAGGGGCCGCCCTGCGCGGCCACTGGCGATTAGTCGGGGCGGCGCGGCGCCGGCGGTTCCGGTTCGACCGGCACGACCGGCTCGTGGATGTGCGCGTGATGCGCGGCATCCACGTGGCGCTCGTGCAGGTCCGCCGGCGAGGCGTCCGGCGGGGTGGCGTCGGCGGTCGGGGTGATCTTCGCCGGCGACTCGTCGTCGTGATCGGCATCGGGACGGTCGTCGCCACCGGGGGTGATCTTGAGGATGGAATGGCGCACCTCGCGCGCCAGGATCACCCGCGCGTCGCGCACCATGTCCTCCAGGCCGCCATCGAAGTCGAGCTTGCCGGCTTCGTCGGTCCACACGATCCTGCGTTCGCGCAGCTTCTGGATGAAGCCGCGGAACAGCGCCTTGTCGAAAAACTCCGGCGCGGCCTGTTCGCTCAGCAGCGAAAGCCGCTGCGCGGTGAGCGTGCACGCGTTCTCGAGCTCGGCGGCGGTGAGCATGTGCGGGCCTTTCTTGGCCAGCGCGGCGAGCGTGATGTAGTAGCGCTCGAACGCCTGGATCAGGCTGCGCCCGATCACCTTCAGCTGGTAGGCCGCATCGTCCTGGCCGGGGCCGCGTTCCAGCACGCGGCCCTCGCCGGTGGATTCGAGCAGGCCGCGGCGCACGAAGAAGTCGATCGTCGCCTGCAGCTGCTGGCCGAAGCCGTCGCTGTCCCACGGCAGGAACAGCTCGCCCTGGATGAACGGGTAGATGATCTTGCCCAGCCGGATCACCGAGCTGCGCGACATGCGCCGATTATTGAGGAAACAGCACGCCACCCACGCCGCGGTGGCGGTGAGGTGCAGCACGTTGTTGCGGAAGTACGACAGCAGCACCGCCTGCTCGTCGTCGGCCACCAGCACGTCGCCCAGCGGATGCGCCACGCGGCGGATCCAGCCCATCTGCTCGCCGTAGGCAACGATCGCGGCCGGATCGAGCGGGGTGAGCGTCACGCGGTCCGAGTAGGGCAGGCCTTCCAGCAGCGCCTTGCTCAATTCGAGCTGGGCCAGCAGGTCGGCCTCGGCCATCGCATGCTTGGGCGTGGCCAGCAGCGCCAGCGCCAGCAGGTTGATCGGGTTCACGTCGGCGGCGCGGTTGATGTTCACCTGGATCTGCTGGGCGAGGCGATCGACCACGCCGCCCAGCCACTCCGGCTTGGCGTCCGGATCGCCGCTGGACTCGCGCCACTGCGCACTGGCCGCTTCCAGCATTGGCGTCAGTTCGATCGGCTCGCCAAAGTTGAGCGCCACGTGGCCGTAGCGCTGGCGCAGCACCTTTAGGCCCTTGATCAGGCCGATCAGCGATTCCTTTTCCTTCGGCTTGCCGCTGAGCTCGCCGGCGTACGACTTGCCCTCCATCAGCTTCTCGTAGCCGATGTACACCGGCTGGAACAGCACCGGCCGGCGCGGCGCGCGCAGGAACGCGCGCACGGTCATCGCCAGCATGCCGGCGCGCGGCGCCAGCAGGCGCCCGGTGCGCGAGCGGCCGCCCTCGATGAAGTACTCCATCGGCACACCGCGGTCGATCAGCTGCGCCACGTACTCGTTGAACACCACCGAGTACAGCGCGTTGCCCTTGAAGCTGCGGCGCAGGAAGAACGCGCCGCCGCGGCGCAGGATCGGCCCGATCACCGGCAGGTTGAGGTTGGCGCCCGCCGCGATATGCGGCACCACCACGCCGGAGTGATGCAGCTGGAAGCTCATCAGCAGGTAGTCGGCGTGGCTGCGGTGGCTGGGCACGTAGACCACTTCATAGCCCGGCGCCGCGGCACGGGCCTTGTCGAAGTGGTGCATGGCGATCCCGTCGTACAGCTTGTTCCAGAAGTTCGACAGCACGAACGAGGCCGAGCGCACCACCGGGTGCGAGTAGTCCGCGGCGATTTCCAGCATGAGCTTCTGCGCCCGGCGCCAGGCCTTGGCATAGGTGATCTTTTCCTTGCTGGCGGTGGCGGCGATCGCCGCGCGCACCGGCTCGGCGTTGAGCACCGCATCCACCACGGTGCGGCGGTGCGACAGGTCCGGCCCGATCACCGCGGCGCGGATGCGGCGGAAGTGCACCCGCAGCACGCGGGCGATCTTGCGCGCGAAGCGCTCCGGCGGCACCGCCGCACCGGCCTCGTCGATCGCCGCGCGCAGCGAGATCGGCGCGGAGAACTGCACCACCGTGTCGCGGCCGTTCATCAGCAGGGCCAGCAGGCGGCGGAAATGGCCCACCACCACCCAGTTTTCCGAGAACAGCACGCGGAACCAGCCGGTGTCGCGGCTGGGTGCGCGGCCGACATAGATCGACACCGGCACGATCTGCACGTCGCGGCCGGGATCGCTCTCCAGCGCCAGCAGCAGTTGTCCGAGCGCGTCCTTGGGCGCGCGCTGGCGGTTCTTGCCCAGCAGCAGGCCGTCGTGCCGGCCCAGGGCAAACACCGAGCGCCGGCGACGGGTACCGGATAGCGGCTGCATCGGCGACGGCAGCCCGGCCTCGCGGCAGGCGCGATCGAGAATCAGCGCGTCGGACAGGCCGTCGCGCTCGATCACGTAGCACACCGGCACCCCGGGCTTGAGCAGGGCCGCCGGCTCGGCCGGGTCGCGGCGTAACTTGACCCACGGCTCCAGCAGGTGGCCGGTGAGGTTGAACCACCAGGGCGCGCGGCTGCGGTGGGGGGCGTCCGTCGTGGTTGTCATGGGCATGCGCCTATTCTACCGGCAGCCGCCCGGCGGCACCGCCGCAGCGGTCACGCCACGCTGCGCCGCCTGGTCCAGTGCCCGGCTGACCCAGCGCCCGTCGATGCGTTGCATGCGCACGGTAACTTCGAGAGGCTGCCCGGCCAGCATGTAACTCACCTGCACGATGGCTTCGTCCGCACGCTGTGTCAGCGGCGTGACGCGGGCCGAATCGAGCGCCGCGTCCACCGACAGCCCGTACAGCGCAAGCGCCCGCTTGGCCGCGGCAAGAACCGTCGAGGCCTTGGCCGCAGCCTGATCCAGGTTCAGCGCCAGCGCCTGCCGCGTGTTCTGCAACTGCAGGGTGCGCGTGGTCTCGACCGCGAGCTCGGCCAGCTGCCAGGCGCGCGCGGGGTCGAACCACGGTGCGCGACCGGCCCACGGCGCGAGCGCCGCCAGCATGGTTTCGGCATCGGCCTGCTGCGGCGGATCCAGCCAGCCGCCGGCGGCGAGGTTCCGGGTCAGCAAGGAGCGGCCGACACCGGCCAGCAGCGGCAGCTGATCGCCGTACTGCCGCTCGGCCTGGGCCAGCCGGGGTTGCCACCGGGCCGACAGCAACGCCGCGGCGCCGGGAGCGTCGGCGGCGTCCAGCGCGTGGTCGATCCACGCCTGGCGGGCTGGGGTCATCGGTACCTGCGCGAGCGCGCATGACCATGCCGCCCGCACCGCCGCGTGGCGCGACGGCGCCAGTGCCAGACGCCAGAAGCCGTTGACGTCGTTCTGGCGCAGCCGGTCGAGCGTGGCGCGCAAGGCGGTGGCCGGCGCATCGACGGCAGACGCGGCCGCGTCGTCGTCACCTCGGTGACAGCCGGCGGCTGCCAGGAAAGCTGCCAGCATCAGGCCGGTAACAAGGCGCAACGGACGTCGTGGTTGCGCGTGCGGAAGATGTGCAGACATCGCAGGTCCCCGTACAGAGGCCGCCGTGTGAAGCGGCGAACGTGCCGGCCCCGGCCGAACGCGGGCGGACAAAAGAAAACCCCGCGGGCGAGGCCTCGCGGGGCTAGTCCCGGCAGAGCCGGAAGGGAAATGGCCTTGCCTGCAGAATCTGTGGTCAGCAGCAGGTGTCGGCAACGCCATGGTAACGGCCGCGATAAGTTAAGGCAATGGATTTGTTTTGTGACGCAAGTGGCTGATTTACCTGTTACTGAAGGCGCAAGGCGTTTTCTTTCTGCCGCCGGCGCTCCTCGCGTGGCAGAGTCCAGTCGTTGTTGAACAGCGCCGGCTCCCAGCCGCCATACGTCGGGTTGGGCAGCATGAACCAGCGCGTGCCGAACCACGACAGATAGTCCGCCACTGCCTGCTCGCGGCCTGCCGCGTTGTTGGCGATGACGTCGGCGAAGTCGCCGATCTGGTCGCCGATCTGCATCAGCACGCGGTACTTGCGGCTGATCAGCTGGCGGCGACAGCCTTTCTCGGTGCCGATCTGCTCGCATCCTTCAACAAACGTGCCCAGGCCGAGAAACGCATCGGAACCGGACACCGGAAAGCCGACCTTGCGCAGGTTGTCCAGGGTGACCCGGTCCAGGTCCTTGGCGCGGTTGGAGACGAAGATCACGGCGATGCCGTGCTTGGCCGCGAACTGGGTGAACGCGACCGCGCCGGGCAGTGCACGGGCGGCTTCTTGCTGGCACCACGCGGCCCAGTCGGCCTCGTTGTACTCGCCGCCGCTCTTGATCAGGCGCGCCTGGTAGGGCGAGTTGTCCAGCGCGGTCTCGTCCACGTCCAGCACCACGGCCGGTTTGAGGCCGGCCGCAGGTGTTACGCGGTCGTCGCGGGTGAGCGCGTCCCAACGCGTGTCCTTCAGGGCGCCCAGCAGCTGCATCTGCGCGTTGCGGTAGGTCTGCAGGTAGATCAGGTCGTGCTCGATCGCGTTCTGGCTCCACACCACCGCATTGAGGTTGTCGTCCGCCGGCACGACTGGCACCGCCGTGGCCGGCACGGCCGCCGCGGCAGCGGGCGGCTTCGGCGCCTGCACGGGAGCGGTGCTGCAGCCGGCAATGAGTGCCATCGCGGCGAGCAGGGCGGGAAGGGGTGAACGCATGGGCTGATCCTGGGAAGCATGTCGACCGACGAGAATCGCGCCAGTTTACGACAGCCACATGTCGACCCGCCCGGACTGGCGAGCACCCGGCGGGACTGACAGACTGCGCTCTCCCCCCTCGCGGAAGCTCGCCCGATGGCGTCCACGCCGACCGTTCTGCCCGCGCCGCGCACTCCGGGCGCGGTCGTCTACGCCAGCTACGTGCTGACCGCGCTCGCGCTGTTGCTGGTCTTGCAGCTGCACCTGCTGCCGGCGCTGCTGGCGGGTCTGCTGGTGTACGAGCTGGTGCAGGGGATCAGCCCATTGCTGGGTCGGCGCATTCCCGGCGACCGCGCGCGCATGCTGGTGGTGGCGTTGATCGGGGTGGTGGTGGTGGGACTGATCCTGCTGCTGATCCTGGGCGTGCTCAGCCTGTTGCGCAGCGAAATCGGCAATCCGCAGGTGCTGTGGCGCGAGCAGTTGATGCCTCTGGTGGAGAAGGCGCGCCAGCAGTTGCCGCCCGCGCTCACTACCTGGATGCCCGACAGCGTGGACGAACTTCGCGTGATGGCTATGGAGCTGACCCGCAAGCACGCGGGCAGCCTGCAGCTGGTCGGCAAGGAAACGGCGCGGGTGATCCTGCACATCATCATCGGCATGGTGCTCGGTGCCATCGTCGCGCTCAGCCGCACGCGTCCGGCACACCTGTCCGCGCCGCTGTCCGCGGCGCTCTCGGCGCGGTGCCTGAAGCTGGCCGACGCGTTCCACAACATCGTGTTCGCGCAGATCAAGATCTCGCTGATCAATACCGCGTTCACGGCAATCTTCCTGCTCGGCGCGCTGCCACTGTTCGGCATCCACCTGCCGTTCGCCAAGACGCTGGTGGTGATCACCTTCGTGGTCGGCCTGCTGCCGGTGATCGGCAACCTGCTCTCGAACACCGCGGTGACGGTAGTGGGCCTGTCGGTGTCGCTGGGCGTGGGCGTCGCCGCGCTGGCGTTCCTGGTGCTCATCCACAAGCTCGAGTACTTCCTCAACGCCCGCATCGTCGGCACGCAGATCCGCGCCCGCGCCTGGGAATTGCTGATCGCGATGCTGGTGATGGAGGCGGCCTTCGGCCTGCCTGGCCTGGTCGCGGCGCCGATCTACTACGCCTACCTCAAGCGCGAGCTGGAAGCGCGCGACCTGATCTGAGCATTGGGTGGGTGATGCGCAGAGCAGTGGTCAGACGCGCACACCGCCGCCCTCGAGCACACGACGCAGGTCATCCATCGCGCTGCCATAGCGCTTCCAGCGGTCGAGCGAGTCGCGATGCAGGGTTGAGCGCACCTGCACTGCACTGGGCGTGGTGACGGGTGCCGCGTTGCGTTCGAAGTGCAGGCAGGCGTCGTCCCACGGCAGGCCGCAGAAAGCCAGCAGGCGCTCCGTCACGGCTTGCTGCCGGTCGACCAGTTCCTCGTAATCGATCGACAACAGGCGCCCCGGCAGGACCGCGCTCCAGTGCGCCATCAGGCGATCGAACTGCAGGTAGTAGCGGCCGGTGTCCTGCAGGGCCCAGGAGTAATCGAGATAAGGCGCCGACGCGGCGAACAGCTGGCGGAAGTTGCTCAGGCAGGTGTCCATCGGGTGGCGCCGCAGGCAGACGAAGCGCGCATCCGGCAGCGCCCGCGCGATGGCCCCCAGGTGCAGGAAATTGTGCGGCAGCTTGTCGGTGAAGCGCGTGTCCGCGCCAATGACCGTGCGTGCGTGCGCCAGGTAGCGCTGTCCCAGTGTCGGCCAGTCGATCGACGCCGTGCGCGCCCACGCCTGTGGATCGAGCAGGTGCGGTGTGGGCGAGCCCACGGCCTGGGCCAGGGCGTGCCCGAACGCGTGCAGTTCGCCGGCCGAGTTCACTGCGGGATGGCTCGAGATGATCCGGTCCACCAGCGTGGTGCCGCTGCGCGGCATCCCGACGACGAAGATCGGCCCAGCCGCGGGGGCGATACCGGTGGGCGGCGGCAGCGGCCCGAACGCGGCGATCACCGCGTCGATCATGGCGGCATCACGCGCCGGCTCGTAGGGGCGTGCCGGTCGTGCTGCCTGCTTGCCCGCCGCCAGGTGCGCCATGGCTTGCGGATAGTCGCCCAGATCCTCGTGTTCTTTCGCCAGCGCCAGATGGATGCAGCTGCGGGCGGCGGGATCCGTGCCGGTCTGCGGCAGTAGCGCCTGCAGCCTTGCAAGGTGGTTATGCGAGGTGCTCTGCCGGCGTACGTGGGCCAGGCTGTAATGCGCGCGCCAGTAGTGCGGCGACAGCGCGATGCATTGTTCCAGCGCCTGCTCGGCCTGGTCGAACTGGCCCAGCCCGATCAGCGCCGAGGCGCGGTTGAGCTGCAGTTGGGATCGGCCGGGTGCCAGCCCGGCGGCCTGCGAAAACGCCTCCAGCGCCAGTGCGTAATCGCCGCACTGGATCAGCACCTGGCCGAGCACGTCCAGCGACGCCGGGTCGCGTGGTGGATGCCGCGGCGCGGCCCGCGCGGCCGCGCGCGCCTGCGCTACCGCACCGGTGGCGAGCAGCGCGCGCGCGTGATGGCTGGCAAAATCCAGGCGACCGGGATCGAGCGCCACCGCTGCACCGAGCTGGGACGCCGCGGCGTCTGGCCGGCCCAGTTCGAGCAGTGCGATGCCAGCGATGAATCGCACCAGCGGATGGTCCGGCGCCGTCGCCACCAGCGGGCCGGCGAGCGCGGCCGCGCGCGGCCAGTCCATCCGGTTGAATGCATCGATCAGCGCGGCGTACGGGGCGGCGTGGCCGTTCAACGAGGGCACCGGCTCAGTCGGCCAGCATCGCGGCGATTCTGGCCATGTGCGACTCGGCGGTTTCGCGCACCACTTCCTTGTCGGCCTCCGGATCCTTGCCTTGCCAGTGCAGGTCGTCCTGCGGCAGCTCGTGCAGGAAGCGGCTGGGCTGGTTGTTGTGCACTTCGCCGTAGCGCTTGGTGCGGGCCGACCAGGACAGGGTCAGCAGCTCCTTGGCCCGGGTGATGCCCACGTACATCAACCGCCGTTCTTCATCGATGCGACCCTCATCGATGGCGCCCTCGTGCGGCAGCGTGCCGTCTTCGCAACCGACGATGAAGACGAAGCGGAACTCAAGCCCCTTGGCCGCGTGCAGCGTCATCATGCGCACCGCGTTGCCTGGCTCGTCGCGGTCGGCGTGGCTTAGCAGGGCCAGTTGCGAGGCGAGGTCGCCGGCGCTGTTGCCGCCCTTCTGCATGGCGCGGAACCAGTCGGCCAGCTCCCGCAGGTTGCCAAGCTTGCGTTCGCGCACGGCAGCGTCCGTGGTGGAAGCCGCGATTTGCGCGGCATAGCCGGTGCGGCTGAGGATCCGCTCGACCAGGTCCGCGGCGCTCTCGTGCAGCGACGCGCTGCGCAGCTCGTCCAGCAGGCTGGAAAACGAGGCCAGCGCCGCGGCTGGACGCGCCGTGAGCTGTCGCAACACGCCGTCGCTGCGGGTCGCCTCGAGCAGCGAGCAGTGCCTGGACTGGGCCATCTGGCCGAGCTTCTCCAGGGTGGTCGAGCCGATCTCGCGGCGCGGAACATTGACCACGCGCAGGAACGCGGCGTCGTCACTCGGATTGGCCAGCAGCCGCAGGTAGCACAGCAGGTCCTTCACCTCGGCGCGGTCGAGGAAGCTGAGTGCCCCGGTGAGGTGGTACGGCACGCGGGCCAGCCGCAGGGCCTTTTCCAGCGGCCGGGCCTGGAAGTTGCCGCGGTAGAGGATCGCCATGTCCTCCCAGCGCGCCTTGTGCTTCTCCGCAAGGGTGGTGGCGATGGCCGCGACGCGCTCGGCCTCGTGCTCGCCCTCCTTGCACTCGATCACCCGGATGGGGGCGCCCTCCGGGTGCTCGCTCCACAGCTTCTTCTCGTGCACGTGCGGGTTGTTGGCGATCAGCTTGTTGGCTGCGCGCAGGATTCGCCGGCCGCAACGGTAGTTCTGCTCCAGCTTGATCACCTTGAGGTTCGGCCAGTCGCGGCCGAGCTGGTCGAGGTTTTCCGGATTTGCGCCGCGCCAGGCATAGATCGACTGGTCGTCGTCGCCCACGCAGGTGATGTGCCCCTTGGGGCCTGTGAGTGCCTTGAGCAGGCGGTACTGCGCGTCGTTGGTGTCCTGGTACTCGTCCACCAGCAGGTAGCGCACCCGCTCGCGCCAGGCGTCCCGGCATTTGGCGTCCGATTCCAGGATGCGCAGCGGCAGCCGGATCAGATCGTCGAAATCGACTGCGTTGAAAGCCGCCAGGCGCTGCTGGTACAGGTCGTAGATGGTGGCGGCCTCCAGCTCCCGCGGCGCGCGGGCGGCGGCAAGGGCCTCCTGCGGCGAAAGCCCCCCGTTCTTGGCGCGGCTGAGCAGGTTGCGGATGCCCCACAGCACGTCGGGCTTCGCGCCCTTGGGCGCAAGCTCCTTGATGATGCCTTCGCTGTCGTCTGCGTCCAGCACCGAAAAGCCACGGCGCAGACCGGCACGGGCGTGCTCGATCTGCAGGAACTTCAGCCCCAGCGCGTGGAAGGTGCTGACGGTGAGCGCGCCGGCGTCCTCGGCGCTGACCAGCTTGGCCACGCGCTCGCGCATCTCGCGCGCGGCCTTGTTGGTGAAGGTGATCGCGGCGATCTTCGAGGCGGCCAGTTTCCGGCGCTGGATCAGGTGGGCGATCTTCTGGGTGATCACCGATGTCTTGCCCGAACCGGCGCCGGCGAGTACCAGCAGCGGTCCGTCGCAGTACTCGACGGCGGCCATTTGTTGCGGGTTGAGCATGGAGTATCGGCAGGCACGAACGCGCCGCGGCGCGGGCGAGCGGATGGTAGCAGAGCGCCTGCGCCCGGCCGTGTCGCTATGCTGGGTGCTTCACCCAGGGAGCTGCATGAGCCCTCGTCTCGTTGACACCCTCGCGCTGGCGGTCCTGGTGCCCGTGCTGGTCGTGCTGTGGCTGCCGCGACTGCGTCGGCGCGACAGCTGGCGCGCCACGGTAACGCCGCTGGCGTCGATCATCGGCTCGGGTTTTCTGGTGGTCGGGCCCATCCTCGCCGACGTCGCCGGGCAGGCCGCCGCCGTGGCGATGTTCGGGTTGTGCGCACTCGCGTGGCTGTTCGGCAGCGCGATCCGCTTCAACATCCTGCACGCCGAGCCGCTCGCGTCCAGCCACCGCCGCGTCGGATTGCTGCGGCTCGACCGCGCCGCCGGTGCGTGCCTGGCGCTGGCGTATTTCATCTCGGTGGCCTACTACCTGAACCTGCTCGGCGCGTTCCTGCTGCGCGGCGTGGGGCGGGTGGACCCGACCCTCGCGCGCGCCATCACCACGGCGATCCTGTTCGGACTGGCCGCGCTGGGCTGGCGACGAGGGTTCCGCGGAGTGGAGCGTCTCGAGATCCCGGCGGTGAGCTTCAAGCTCGCGGTGATCGCCGGGGTGCTCGCGGCACTGGCCGGCGTGTGGCCGGCAGCGCCCGCCACACATCCACTGCCGCCGCACGGTGCGCGTCCCGGATGGCACGAACTGCGCGTCCTGCTCGGCTGCGTGATCCTGGTGCAGGGTTTCGAGACCTCGCGTTTTCTCGGCGCCAGCTACCCGGCCGCGCTGCGCGTGCGCAGCATGCGCTGGGCACAGCTGCTGTCGACCGTCATCTACGTGGCCTTCATCGTGCTGCTGTTGCCTCACGTGCCGCCGGGCCACGGCGTGGGGATGGAAGAAACCGAGATCATCGATATCGTCGGGCGCCTGTCGATGTCGCTGGGGCCGCTGCTGGTGCTGGCGGCAATCGCTTCGCAGCTGTCGGCGGCGGTGGCCGACCTGGGCGGCGCCGGCGGGCTGCTGGCGGAGTTGAGTCCGCAGATGACGCCGCCACGCGCCTATCTTGCCGTCGCCGTGGTGGCGACCGCGCTGACGTGGAGCGCCAACGTGTTCGGCATCATCGCGATCGCCAGTCGCGCCTTCGCCGTCTACTACGCGTTGCAGTGCGTGCTCGCCGCGGCGCTGGCGCGCGACCTGCCGCTGCGCCGGGCGGCGTATGCGGCGGGCGCGGCACTGGCGGTCATGGTGGTGCTGTTCGGACTGCCGGCAGGCTAGGGCGAGCGTGTCCGTTACCATGCACGGTCGATCCCGCTGACCCACCGCCATGGCCAAGCTCTATTTCTATTACTCGGCAATGAACGCCGGCAAGACCACCACGCTGCTGCAGAGCGCGTACAACTACCACGAGCGCGGCATGCGCACGCTCATCCTCACGCCGGCGCTGGATAACCGCTTCGGCGAGGGCGTGGTCGCATCGCGGATCGGCCTGAAGGCCAACGCGCGACGGTTCAGCGGTGAGGAGAACCTGTTCACGATGGTGGAGCAGGACATCGGTGCGCGCGGGGCGCTGCACTGCGTGTTCGTGGACGAGGCGCAGTTCCTTTCCAAGGCGCAGGTGTGGCAGATCAGCGATGTGGTCGACCGGCTGAACATCCCGGTGCTGGCGTACGGCCTTCGCACGGACTTTCGCGGCGAACTGTTCGAGGGCAGCCGGCACTTGTTGGCATGGGCGGACAACCTCGAGGAGATCAAGACCATCTGCCACACCGGTCGCAAGGCGACCATGGTGGTGCGGGTGGACGAGCGCGGTCGCGCGGTGACCGAGGGGCCGCAGGTGGAGATCGGCGGCAACGACCGCTATGTGTCCGTCAGCCGTGCCGAGTTCAAGCACATCACCGAAGGGCGTGGCAGCATTGAGCTGCAGCAGCCGGTGCTGCCGCTGGGCGAATAGACCGCCCCCGCGCCGATGCCTATGCTCCATCTCGACATGCCAGGGCGCAGCATCGGCGGCCGCCCGGTTTCCATCGCACGCCGGCTCCGCTCCGTCGCCGTCACGCCCACACTTCAGGATGCCTCATGACCTTGCCGATCACGTTTCCCGCCTGGCAGCGCCCGCACTGGCAGCCCAGCGACGAAGAGATCGTTCTGCAGTTCTACGTGTTCGGCAAGTTCGACGCGGTGCGCGTGCCTTCGTTGCCTTACGGCAGTGCCGGCCTGCCGGCAGGGATCGAGTCGACCAACCACTTCCACCACGCGTTGCGCGCGTGGGACGGCTATCCGCTGAAAGGCGCGATGGGCAAGCTGTTCAAGGAGGAGTCGCCGCAGGCTTACCAACGCGCTGTGGATGCGGCGGAGGTGCTGGTAGTGCGCGGCACGATCAAGGACGCCGCGGACACCGGCTACCTGCGCGACGTGATGGGCGTGCTGGCCGGCCTGCTGGACATCGGTGGCGTGGCGATCCTCGATCCGCAGATCGTGAGCCTGTTCGACGCCGACAGCTGGCGCCGACGCTATCTGGTGCCCGATGGCGCTCCGATCCGCAGTCATCTGCTGATCCTGCGCGACGGCGAGTCCGAGCCAGGCCGCTCGTGGATACACACCCGCGGCCTGCGCAAGTTCGGGCGGCCCGACATCAGCCTGCGCAATGTGCCGGACAACGCGGCCAACCATGCCGGCCTGCTCTGCGAGAAGCTGGTGGAACTGGAGGCGCTCGGCGGCCACTTCGTCGATGGTCAGCCGCTGGAGGCCGAAGGCCTGCCGGACGGTTTTGTCGCCCGCGTGGGCGGCAGCCTGGAAGATCCGCACTTCAACAACACGTTCGTGGAGTTCCGCTGGCCGGTGTGAGCGTCGTCACGCCGGCCGATCGGCAGGCGTGGCGCCCCGTGCACGAACCCGGGCGGCGCGCCGGCCAACCGCTTGCCTGCGCCTCCCGCGTTGATGACCGGCTCAATGCTGGCAGTGCGGGCACCAGAAGGTGGAGCGCTGCCCCAGCACGGCCTGTCGGACCGGCGCGGCGCAGGTCCGACAAGGCTCGCCCGCCCGACCGTAGACGTTGAGCTCGCGGAAGAAGTAGCCCGGTGCGCCGTCGGGGTTGAGAAAGTCGCGCAGCGTGGTGCCACCGCGCTCGATCGCCCAGGCGAGGATGCGCTTCACTTCGACGGCAAGCCGCGCGTAGCGTGCGCGTGAGACTTTGCCAGCCGGTGTGCGCGGGTGAATGCCGGCGGCGAACAGTGCCTCGCTGGCGTAGATGTTGCCCACCCCGACCACCACCGCGTTGTCCATCAGGAACAGTTTCACCGCCACCTTGCGGCCGCGCGAGGCGTGCCAGAGCAGGTCGCCGTCGAACGCGTCGGTGAGTGGCTCCGGCCCCAGCGCCGCGAGCAACGGGTGGGTTTCGCCCGGCCACTGCCACAGCAGGCAGCCAAAGCGGCGCGGGTCGGTGAAACGCAGGACGCGCTCGGCCCTGCCGGTTTCGGCAGCGATGCCGATGTCGACGTGGTCGTGCGGGCCGAGCGGTGCGTCCGGTGGCAGCACCCGCAGAACGCCGCTCATGCCCAGGTGCAGCAGCGCGCTGCCGATCTCGGTGCGCAGCAGCAGGTATTTCGCGCGCCGCTCGACCGACTCGATCATCTGCCCCGGCAGCAGCCGCGCCACTTCGGCCGGAATCGGCCAGCGCAGGTCCGGCCGGCGCAGGGTCACTGCACCGATGCGCCGCCCGACCAGATGCGGGGCGATGCCTCGGCGGGTGGTTTCGACCTCGGGGAGTTCAGGCATGGCTTGGAGCTCACGTAGTCATGGAGCCATCCCCGTCATCCCGGCGGAAGCCGGAATCCAGCGACCCGGTCCCCCGGGAAGTGACCCGGGAACCGGCTTTCGCCGCGATGGCGGTTGGGGGTTGCGGAAGGTGCCTGGTCAACTCCAGTCCGCATGGAAGCTGCCTTCGCGGTCCACCCGCTCGAAGGTGTGCGCGCCGAACAGGTCGCGCTGGGCCTGGATCAAATTGGCCGGCAGGCGGGCGGTGCGGTAGCCGTCGTAGTAGGCGATGGCCGAGGCGAAGCAGGGTACCGGTACCCCGGCATGGATCGCGGTGGTCAGCACATCGCGCAGGGCGGCTTGGTATTCCTGGGCCACCTTGGCGAACGCCGGCGCCAGCAGCAGGTTGGCCAGCGACGGGTCATGGTGGAATGCGCGGGTAATGTCTTCCAGGAAACGGGCGCGGATGATGCAGCCGCCGCGCCAGATGCTGGCGATGGTGCCGTAGTCCAGGTTCCAGTCGTATTCGCTGGAGGCGGCGCGCAGCTGGGCGAAGCCCTGCGCGTAGGAGACGATCTTGCTCAGGTACAGCGCACGGCGCACCGACTCGATGAAGGCGTCGCGGTCGCCGCTGAACCCCTTGGCGGCCGGCCCGGTGAGCTGCTTGCTGGCGGCGACGCGCTCGTCCTTCAGCGAAGACAGCACGCGGGCGAACACCGACTCGGTGATCAGCGGCAGCGGCACGCCGAGATCCAGCGCGCTCTGGCTGGTCCACTTGCCGGTGCCCTTCTGCGCGGCGCGGTCGAGGATCACGTCGACCAGCGCCTTGTCGGTGTCGGCGTCCTGCTTGCCGAAGATCTGCGCGGTGATCTCGATCAGGTAGCTGTCCAGCTCGCCGGCGTTCCAGTCGCGGTAGACCCTGGCCAGCTCGGCATTGGACATGCCGAGCACGCTTTTCAGCACCGCGTAGCTTTCGGCGATCAACTGCATGTCGCCGTATTCGATGCCGTTGTGCACCATCTTCACGTAGTGACCGGCGCCGCCCGGGCCCATGTACGCCACGCACGGCTCGCCGTCGGGTGCGCGGGCGGCGATCTGGTTGAGGATCGGCGCGACCAGGTCGTAGGCGTCGCGCGGACCGCCGGGCATGATCGACGGCCCGTGCAGGGCGCCTTCCTCGCCACCGGACACGCCGGTGCCGATGAAGTGCAGGCCGGCATCGGCCAACTCCCTGGAGCGGCGGATGGTGTCGGTGAACAGCGTATTGCCGCCGTCGATCAGGATGTCGCCCTCATCCAGCAGTGGCTTGAGCGTGGCGATGGTGTCGTCGGTGGGCTTGCCGGCCTTGACCATGAGCAGGATGCGGCGCGGCGTCTGCAGCGAATCGACAAATTCCTGCGGCGAGAAGGTCGGCACCAGCTTCGCGTCCGGATAATCGGCTACGACTTCGTCGGTCTTCTCGCGGCTGCGGTTGTAGATCGACACCGCGTGGCCGCGGCTTTCGATATTGAGGGCCAGATTGCGGCCCATGACGGCCATGCCGACAACGCCGATCGCCTGCTTGCTCATGGTGCGTGCTCCGAAACGTGGTGCGACCGATATGGGGAGTGCAGACGGTCAGGCAAGCGCGGATCAGTCCGCCTGCACCGCCTCGGCGCGCGATGGCCGCGGCGTGTAGCGGGCGGAGACCAGCGCCACGCGTTGGCCCACCTGCACGTAGCGCAGCGGGCCGGTCACAGAGGTGTCGCCGAAGCGCAGCGTCTGCTGGTCCAGCTGCAAGATGGCCATGGGCGGCGACAGACCGATCTGTGCCGGCTTGAAATCTGCCAGTAGCCGCCAGCTCGCCACCGGTGCCGCGGCGTATCCGGCCAGTTCGCCCAGTCGCCCGTCATCGGCGGGCACGGGCGGCCCATCGACACGCCACCAGTGGCCGTCGCGCTTCGTGTAGTGCTCGGTGCCATGCCCGGGCAGGCTCAGCGCGATATGGTCGATTGCCTCGGGCGTCTTATCCAGCAACGTGCCCGGAGCGGCGGCCGCATCGCGCTGCCATTGCCACAGGGCCAGCGAGCCGAGCACCACGGTGCCCAGCAGCAACGCGAGTCGCTGGCGTGCGCTGCGGCGCATCGTCAGCGCCGCCGCCTGCGCCAGACGATCCAGCCGCCCAGTGCCAGCAGCAGCAGCGGCAGGCCGGCGAGGAAGCCGAGGCTGGCGGCGTTCAACTCGCCCTGCGACAGGCGCAGGAAACGATCCGGTGCGCCGCGCGGCGGCAGGTTCACCAGCGCGTCGTCGCCAAGCAGCCAGTCGAACACCCGCTCGCCCAGCGCGCGGTTGCCGCCGTTGCCCAGGTAGGTGTTGGACAGGAAGTCGCCATCGCCGATCACCACGGCGCGCTGTTCGCTCTTGTCCGGGCTTGGCGAGAGGCGCGTCAGCGCAAAGCCGAACTCGAGCGGCCGCCCGGGCAGGGTGTCACTCTGGTTGCCGACCTCCACGCGCCCCTGCGGGCCGCTGCGCAGGAACGGCGTCACCGACCAGTCCGAACGGCTGAGCGGCGCCAGCGCGGCGACTTCGGGGAACAGCGTGGTCAGGGTCAGGCCGCGGGTGATGGCGTGCGCCGGATAGTCGCCCAGCGCAAGCATGTGCGGGTCGTTCAGCCCGAGCGCGGCGGCGGAGCGGTCGGTCAGCACGCCGGGCAGCGCGCCGATGCCCAGCAGCTCGGCCAGCGGCCGCAGGCCCAGCGGATCCTGCAGCGCGGCGTCACGCGCGGGCTCGGTGAGCCACAGCAGGTTGCCGCCATCGCGCACGTAATCGACCAGTTCCTTCACGCCCCCCGGGGCGAGCGCCGCGGTGGGGCTGGCCAGCACGACCAGGTCGGTGTGCTGCGGCACCGCGCTGACCTGAGCGAAATTGAGTGGCACCGCCCGCATCCCGCGGCTTTCCAGTTGCGCAATGAAGGTGCCCATGTCCGCGTTGGCCTGGCCGTCGGCTCGTCGTTCGCCGTCGCCGCTGACAAACGCCACGATGCGCTCGCCGCCCCGCGCCAACCGCTCCAGCGCGTTGCTCATCGGGCCTTCGGAAGAAAGATCGTCCAGCCGCTGCTCATGGCCCTTGTAGTGAATAAGCAACTCGCCGTCGACGGTGATGCCCAGCTCGCGCATGGCGCCCGGATCCAGCTGCGGATCGACGAAGCGCAGCGTGATGTCGGGCTTGACCCGCTGGTAGCGCTGCACGAAGTTCGCGATGGTCTGGCGCAGGCTGCCCTGTGGACTGGCGTAGCTGACGATCTCGACCGGGCCGTCCAGCTGTGCGAGCACGGCACGGCTCTCGCGCGACAGGCTGGCGCGCCCGCCGTGGGTCCAGTCGGCGACGTACTGGTAGCGGACCGACAGGTAAGCGGCCGCAGCGGTCGCCGCCAGCAGCAGCAACGCGATCAGCCAGCCATCGAGCCGCCGCAGGGTACGGTGCATGGTCATCAGCCGCGCCCCCGTTCAGCGCCCAGGCGTTGCGTGGCCAGCGCCAGCGCCAGCGCACCGATCAGCACGAACCACAGCACGTCGCCGGTGGCGACCAGTCCGCGCAGCAGCGGCTCCAGATGGGTGCCCAGCGCCAGCCACTGGATCACGCCACTGTCCACGCCGGCCGCCTGAGCGCCCAGGTTGATGCAGCAAAGCCCCAGCGCGAGCGCCAGGCTGGCGGTGGCTGCAATGGCCGGATGCGAGGCGAACGTGGAGCACGCCACGCCGATCGCCGCGAGCATCGCCAGCAGCAGCACCAGGCCCAGCGTGGCGGCCGCCAGCTTGCCCCAGTCCAGCGTGGTGGCGTGGGCCAGCGACAGCGGCATCAACAGCGCCAGCGCCAGCCAGAGCACCAGCCAGGCAAGTACGGCCGTGTACTTGCCCAGCACGATGCGTGCGGGCGACAGGCCGCTGGACAGCAGCAGCGGCAGCGTGCCATTGCCGCGTTCGCCGGCCACGCTGGACATGGTCAGCAACGGCACCACGAACAACGCCAGCTCGACCAGCCCGAACGGCACCAGCCCGCCGGTGAACAGGCTGCTCAACAGCGGCACGGCCACCAGATCGGTGTAGCCGGGGCCGGCGGGCAGCGCCGCAAGCTTCACCTGGGCACCGAGGAAGTTGCCCAGCAGCAGCACGAAGCGCCAGGCCAGCTCGCCGAGCGTGAGCGCACCCAGCACCCAGCCGAGCGGCCGCACGAACAGTCGGCGCCATTCCAGGCGCACCAACGCGGCAGCACTCATGCGGCGACGCTCCGGCCGTGCATGGCGATGTCGAAGAACTGCTGCTCCAGCGCCTGCGCGCCCGCGTCTTCCACCGGACCGGCGTAGCGCAGTTGGCCCTGATGCAGGATCGCCACGCGGGTGCACACCGCGGTGACCTCGTTCAGCAGATGGGTCGACAGGATCACCGTCGTACCCGCGGCGGCCTCGTCGCGGATCAGCTGGCGCAGCGCCGCCACCTGCACCGGATCGAGCGCGTTGGCCGGCTCGTCGAGCACCAGCAGCGCGGGCTTGTGCAGCAACGCGCAGCCCAGGCCCAGGCGCTGCCGCTGCCCTTGGGACAGCAACCCGGCGAGGCGCGGGGCGATGTCGCTAAGTTCCAGCCGCTGCACGATGGTTTCACACGCCTGGCGCAGGACGCTGCCGTTCAGGTTGCGCAGCCGCCCGTGCGCCTGCAGATGCTCCAGCACGGTCAGTTCCTGCCACAGCGGGGCACGCTCGGGCAGCCAGCCGACCATCGTTCGGGCAAGGCCGGGGTGCTCCACGAAGTCCTGTCCGTTCAGGCGGATCGTGCCGCTATCGGGACGCATCGCCCCGGCAATCATGCTCAATGTCGTCGATTTGCCCGCCCCATTGACCCCCAGCAGGCCAAGCACCTCGCCCCGCCCGAGGCTGAGGCACAGATCCTGCACGGCCATTCGGCCGGCGCGGTGGCGGGTGAGGCGATCGATCTGCAACAGCGGTGGCGACGTGTTCATTGCCTGATTGTCATCGCGCCCCCACTTTCTAACAACCGGCGCGTACTTTCGAGAGCGAGAACGGGTCGATGTCGTGCGGGACGCCCTGAGCGTCGGCCGTGCTGGTGGGTACGGACACCCTGCACTAGACTGTTTTCAATCACATAGAGACGTATTCGATATGCCGGACGCCGTACTCACCTTCCTGTCCAACGGGCTGGCCCACATGACGTGGGGCAGCAAGTTGATCTACATGCTGGTGGTCACCCAGCTCACCATCTTTACCGTGACGATCTACTACCACCGCTGCCAGACGCATCGGGGTGTGGACCTGCATCCGATCATCCAGCACTTCTTCCGCTTCTGGGGCTGGCTGACCACGGGCATGGTGACCAAGGAGTGGGTCGCGATCCACCGCAAGCACCACGCGAAGGTGGAAACCGCCGACGATCCGCACAGCCCGATGATCTACGGCATCAAGAAGGTGTTCTGGGACGGCGTGTCGCTGTATCGCGATGCCTCCGAGAACAAGCAGGACATGGAGCAGTACGGCCGCGGCACGCCGGACGACTGGCTCGAGCGCAACGTCTACGGAGGTCACCCGTATTGGGGGCCGACCCTGATGCTGTTCATCAGCTTCGCGCTGTTCGGCGTGATCGGCGTGGCGATGTGGGCGGTGCAGATGATCTGGATCCCGTTCTGGGCGGCCGGCTTCGTCAATGGCATCGGCCACTGGGCCGGCTACCGCAATTTCGAGAGCGCCGACACCGCGCGCAACCTGATTCCCTGGGGTTTCTGGATTGGCGGCGAAGAGCTGCACAACAACCATCACGCCTTCCCCAGCTCGGCCAAGTTCGCCCTGCGCAAGTGGGAGTTCGATATCGGCTGGGCGGTGATCTGCGGCCTGCGTGCCGTGGGCCTGGCCAAGGTGCTGCGCGTGGCCCCGGCGCTTAACGTTCGCCCGAACGTGAGCCTGCCGGATGCCGAGACGCTCAAGGGCGTGCTGACGCATCGGTTCCAGGCGATGACCGACTACTACCGCGACGTCATCGTGCCGACCATGCGCGACGAGGCCCAGCATGCCGGCGAAAGCATCAAGTCGATGCCGCGCCGCGTGCGCCGCGCGCTCGCGGACGGCGGGCGCTGGCTCGACAACGAGGGTCACGACAAGCTGCAGGCCGTGCTGGCCAAGCGCCCCACCCTGCGCACCGTGTTCGACTTCCGCAGCCGGCTGGCCGCACTGATGGATCAGCGTGGCGCCGAGCAGACGCTCAAGAGCCTGCAGCAGTGGATCGCCGAGGCCGAGCAGAGCGGTATCCGCTCGCTGCAGGATTTCGCCGCCCGCCTGAAAGGGTACGCTGTCGGCTCCGCCTGACGCGGGCGGTTGCAGTAATCGAGAAAGCCCGCCGCTGGCGGGCTTTTTTTTGTCCGGGGGACATGATGGGGTTGCGAGTCCTGCTGATCGGCGCGACCGGCGTGTTCGGCTCGCGCATCGCCCGGCGCCTGGCCGGTGACGCCACCGTGGCGCTCACGCTGGCGGGGCGCCACGGGGAGTCACTGGCCCGGCTTGGCGACGTGCTGGGCGACCGCACGGTGGCGACGGCCGTGCTCGACGTGCAGGCGCCTGATCTGGTCGCCGCGCTCGGCGCCCACCGGCCGCAGCTGGTGATCCACGCTGCCGGCCCGTTCCAGCAGCAGGACTATCGCGTGGCCGAGGCCTGCATCGCGCTGGGCAGCGACTATGTCGACCTCGCCGACGGGCGGGCCTTCGTATGCGGCATATCCACGCTGGATGCGCGGGCCCGCGCGGCCGGTTGCGTCGTGCTGAGCGGCGCGTCCAGCGTGCCGGCGCTGAGCGGCGCCGTGGTCGATGCGCTGGCGCCCCGCTTTGCCCAACTGCACGCGATCCGCAGTGCGATCAGCCCGGGCAACCGTTCCCCGCGCGGGGACGCCACGGTGGCGGCGATTCTCGGCTATTGCGGACGCCCGGTGCCGGTCTGGCGCGACGGCCGCTGGCAGACCGGCTATGGCTGGAGCGACCACCGCCGGCAGCGTTTCGCCACGCTGCGACGCCCGGTGGCATTGTGCGACGTGCCGGATCTGGCACTGTTCCCGGCGCGCTACCACGGCGTGCGCACGGTGGAGTTTCGCGCGGGGCTGGAGCTGGGCCTGCTGCACTGGGGCACGTGGGGCGCGGCCCTGCTGGTGCGGCTGGGATGGGTGCGCGACCTGCCGCGGCATGCCCGGGCACTGCGGCGCCTCAGCGAGCGTTTTGTCCGCTTCGGCTCCGACGTGGGCGGCATGGCGGTGGAGCTGGAGGGCGTGGCCGTCGACGGCTCGCCGCTGGCGCTGCGCTGGTGGCTGGAGGCCGGTGCGGGCGACGGCCCGGAGATTCCCGCCATGCCGGCGGTGGTGCTGGCCCGTCAGCTCGCTGCCGGCCGGCGCCCGCGGGCCGGGGCGCGTGCGTGCCTGGGCGAGCTCACGCTCGAGGCCTTGTTGAATGCGCTGGCGGCGCTGGACGTGCGAAGCGGGGTGGCGTCGACCGCGCGGGCGGATCAGTCGAGGAAGCGGTGAGCCTGCGCCGGATCGGGCATGCGGCAGCTGCTGCGCTGGCCGAACAGCCGGTAGCGATGGCGGGCGATCCAGCGGTATAGCGCGTCGCGCAGCGGTCGCGGCACGGTGCGCAACAGCACGGCGGGAATCCGCCAGAAACCGCCGAGCTGGGCGAGGATCCGGCCAATCGCGTCGGTGTCGGTGTGGCCGAGGCCGTCCTGCACCAGCAGCAACGAGGCCGGATCGTCCGGCGACAGACCGTGCGCGGCGAGCAGGCGCCGCCCGTGCGCGCCCTGCATCGCGGCAAGGCGAAAGCGGTGCTGCCGGTCGTGGCGCAGGATGAAGTCGACCCAGCGACTGCACAGCACGCACACGCCGTCGAACACCACGATGGACGGATTGTCATGCGGCATCGGCGATCTCCAGCCAGCCATGGTACGCAACCAGTTGTCCGATCAGTGGCACCCGCGCGTCGATGCGGAACTCGTAGCGTCCGTCGCAGGCACCGCTGCGTGCCAGCACGCGCCCGTGCAGGCGACGCGGCAGCGGCAGCCCTAGCACGTGGACCTGGCGCAGCTGCCAGTCGATCGTCTCGCCCTGACGCTGCAGCGCGAACCGCAGTGTCACCGGCCCCAGGCGCTCGCGAAGCAGGGTGGAACCGGCGCGGTCCAGCCGCGAGTGCATGTGCCGGGTCGCGAACCGGCGCGTCCAGCTTTCGTGCTGACCGGCGCGGGTGATCGTCAGGCCGATCGGCTGCGCAGGCCCCGGCCGCGGCAGCCCCAGCACCCGGCGCAGCACCCGCGCGAGGGGGCCCGGGGCGCCGTGCACCTCGGCAAGTCCGTGTGCCTGTATGCAGGCAGCGCCGTCGTGCATGCGCCTGACCGGCGCGGCGAGACAGTGCCAGTCTTCGCCCAGCAGATCGTGGAACAGCGAGCCGGTGCCACCCGCGGCGCCGGGCTCGGCCGCTGCGCCTGGTCGTGGGTCCATCGGTTACAGCTCCGTCGCGCCCTTGCGCAGCCAGCGATCGATCAGCGCCTTCTCGTAGCGCAGGTTGCTGGTCGAGGTGGCCTGGGTGGTGCTGTTCAGAAAGCCGGGATCGCGCAGGCGGCGGTTGCCTTCGCGCAGCACCGTGCCGCTGGCGTCGGTGAGTTGGAAGTGCAGATCGATCCGCGGTGGGTAGATGTCCTTCACGATGCGCACGTCCGACAAGCTCGGCCCGCGCCACGGCTCGAACGCGCCGGCGCGGTCGACGTCGGTGATCACGATCTTGAGCTGCTCGCCCGGGGCGAGCAGCTTGCCCGCGCGCTGTTCGATATAGCTCTTGAGCGAGCCGAGGTAATCCTCGCTGGCACGCGCGGGTGCGAATGCCCGCACCTCGCGGGTCTCGGCGAATCGCTCGGGGTGGTCGTAGCGCACCGACACCGGCACGTCGGCCGGCGCGGCCTGGGTGGATGCGGAGGCGTCCAGCGCGGGCGTCGACGCCAGCGCAGTGAGCAGCAGGACGGACAGGAACGTACGGGCCATGGCACATCTCCTCGGTGACTGGAGGCACCTGGCGGGCGCGGCCGTGGGGATGCGGCAGGCGCTCCGGTGCCGGCGGGGGAACCCAGCATAGCGCGCGCCGTGCGCCCGGCGGCGCTGCTCCCGAAGCCAAAAAAAACCCGCCACGGGGGCGGGTTCTTCCGAAGTGCAGATCCGGCTCTCGCCGGCAGCGGGATGGCCGGCCGCGCGAGCGGCCGTCACCTCACTTGATCTTGCCTTCCTTGTAGATCACGTGCTTGCGCACGACCGGATCGTATTTCTTGAACTCGAACTTTTCCGGCGTGTTCTTCTTGTTCTTCTGCGTGGTGTAGAAGTGGCCGGTGCCGGCCGAAGAGATCAGGCGGATCTTGTCCTGGGTCTTGTTAGCCATGGTCTAGCTCCTCAGATCTTTTCGCCGCGGGCACGCAGCTGGGCAATCACGGCCTCGATGCCATTCTTGTCGATGGTGCGCAGAGCGTGGTTGGAAACGCGCAATTTGACCCAGCGGTTCTCGCTGGCGACCCAGAAGCGACGCTCATGCAGGTTCGGCAACCAGCGGCGACGGGTCTTGTTGTTGGCATGCGAGACGTTGTTGCCGGTCTGCACACCCTTTCCGGTGACTTGGCATACACGGGCCATGATGACCTCCGTATTAGTGGTGTAACGCCCGTTGGCCAGGGCGACATCGGCCCAGCGGCGCCTTGGCGCCACGCGATGCTGGAGAGGTGCAGCTTTCGAAGATGGCCGTGAGGTCCGCATCGCGTCGCGGACGGCCCGAATCGTCGGGCGGCAAGGATCGAGCCGCGCATTATCAGCCAAAGCCGCGCAGTTGCGCAATCCTTGACCAGCGGTGGCGCCCACTGCCGGCGTGACGGCCCGCGGACTTGTATGGAACAATCGCGGTCTTTGCGCATTCCGCTTGCCCGTTCCGGGGCTTGCCCTTCTTGAGACGAGGAAATTCCGATGGCAGACGTCACCACCAGCGGCCAGGCCAACGGCCAGGCCAACCAGCCGCAGCTGATGCTGCAGAAGATCTACGTCAAGGACGTCTCGTTCGAGGCGCCCAATGCGCCGCAGGTGTTCCAGGAGATCAGCGAGGACGGCGAGCAGCCGCAGGTGCAGCTCAACCTCGGCCAGCGCGCCACCGATCTGGGCAACGACCTGTACGAAGTGGTGCTCAGCCTCACCCTCACCTGCACCCTGGGCGAGCGCACCGCGTACCTTGCCGAGGTCCAGCAGGCCGGCCTGTTCGGCATTGCCGGGTTCAGCCGGGAAGATCATGCCGGCATCGTCGGCAGCTACTGCCCGAACCTGCTCTTCCCGTACGCCCGCCAGGTGATTTCCTCGCTGGTGCTGGAGGGCGGCTTCCCGCCGTTCCTGCTGCAGCCGATCAACTTCGATGCGCTGTTCGCCGAACAGATGCGCCGCAGCGCCAGCGGCGGCGACGCGGCCCCGGCACTGAACAGCTGATCCATCCATGAGCACGCGACCGACCCTGGCGGTACTTGGTGCCGGCTCCTGGGGCACGGCACTGGCGGCGCTCACCGCGCGCAACGGCGTTCCCACCCGGCTGTGGGGACGCGACGCGCAGGCGCTGGCGGCGATGGCGCAAAGCCATCGCAACCAGCGCTACCTGCCCGATCTCGAGCTTCCGTCGTCGCTGCGCTACGAGAGCGACCTGCGCGAAGCCCTGCGCGGTGTCGCCGTGGTGCTGATCGTGGTGCCCAGCCACGCCTTCGCGGCGATGCTGGACGAGATCGCTCCGCTGCTCGAGCCCGACGCGGCCATTGCCTGGGCGAGCAAGGGATTCGAGCCGGGTACCGGTCGCTTCCTGCATGAACTGGTGGCCGAAAAGCTGCCCGGCCGGCCGGCCGCGGTGGTCACCGGACCGTCCTTTGCCAAGGAAGTGGCCGCCGGATTGCCCAGCGCGGTGACCGTGCATTCGGACGATCAGGCCTTCGCCAAGGAACTGGCGGGGCTGCTGCACGCGCCGAACCTGCGCGCCTACTCCGGCAGCGACGTGCTCGGAGCAGAGCTCGGTGGCGCGATGAAGAACGTGCTGGCGGTCGCCACCGGTGTCGCCGACGGCATGCAGCTGGGCCTCAACGCCCGTGCCGGCCTGATCACCCGCGGCATGAACGAAATGCTGCGGCTGGGCATGGCGCTGGGCGCCAAGCCGGAGACCCTGATGGGCCTGTCCGGCCTGGGCGACCTGGTGCTTACCTGCACCGGCGACCTCTCGCGCAATCGCCGGCTCGGCCTGGCGCTGGGCAAGGGCGTGGCGCTGGACGAGGCGGTGCGCCAGATCGGCCAGGTGGTGGAAAGCGTGCTGACCGCCGATGAAGTCGCCCGGCTGGCGCAAAAGCACGGCCTGGACCTGCCGATTGCCAGCGGCGTGCGTGCCGTGCTGCACGGCGAAGTCACGCCGGTGGAAGGGCTGCGTGCACTGATGGCGCGCGAGCAGAAGCCGGAATATCCGCAGGGCCTGTTTCCTTCCGCCTGACTGCGGCCGCGCGGGCGTCGATCGCGCCTGCGCACGCGAGGGCACGGCTTGCTAAGCTCAGGGTTTTGATCGCCCAGCGGATCGCATGCCGATGCAGCAACCGGACGACAAGCAGCCAGGCGACACCTCCCCCTCGCGGGCCGGCACCTCGCCCGCGCTGCCGGCGGTCTGGCGTCGCGTGCTCGATCCCCTGGTACCTGCCGCCGCGCACGAGCACGGCGTGCTGGGGTTCTTCCTCGAGGTCATCCACGAAGAGGGCAGCCCGGGTGGTCGGCTGGACCTCGCCCCGGTCGTGCTCGCCGTGGTGGAGCACGGGCGCTTCGCGCGGCCCGCGCCGCTGGACAGCCGGCACCTGGTGAACGCGCCGCTGGAGCCGCACGAGCAGCGGCTCGCCGCCACCGTGCTGGGATTGCCGCAAAGCCTGCGCAAGGGCCGCAGCTATGCGCGCCTGAGCGGCCACGTCGGCGACGCGCTGCTGGCCGAAGTGCTCGATACCGCACCGTGCTTTCTCGGTGGCCTGGGCGGGCTGCGGCTCTCGCGCGGCAAGTCCCATCAGCTCAACTGGCACTGGCAGCTGGAGCCGGACGGCAGCCAGCGACTGCTGCCCACGTTGCCGAATGGGCAGCGCCTGCTGCGCGTGGACGGGCTCTGGTATCTCGACGCCGAGCGCGCCGAGCTGGGTCACCTGGAAGCGCCGGCCGAAGAGACCGGCTGGCTCGACCTGCCGGCACTCAAGCACGACGACAGCCATCGCCTGCGCAGCGCGCTGCCGCGCAGCCGGCTGGCGCAGCGCGTGCCACTGCCGCAGGTGTTCGAGGATCTGCGCCGCGAGGATCTGGCACCCAAGCCGGTGCTGACGCTGCACGCGCTGACCCGTCATGCCCGCCTCGCCGCCGGCACGCCGCCGTTGGCCTACGCGCGGCTGGCCTTCGACTACGCCGGCGAGCGCCTCCCCGGTCGCGGTGGCGAGCCGCTGGTGCGCCGCGTGCGCAATGGCCAGTTGGTGGAAATCGTGCGCCGCCGTGCCGATGAGCTCTCCGCGATGGAGCAGCTCGAGCGCGCCGGCCTCACGCCCGGCGTCGACACCGAAGGCCTGCCCTGGGACCTTGCCGACACCCTGCCCGAGGACGCCTGGCTGTTCCCGGGCAAGGGCTATGCCGGCGCACTGGAGGTCAACACGCCGGCGCGCTGGCTGGCGCTGCGCGCGCGGCTGGAGACCGAAGGCTACGTGGTGGAGTACGCGCCGAGTTTTCCGTTCGAGGTGCTGGAAGGCCCGGTGCGCTGGTACGGCAACGCCACCGAGGACGCCGACGACCACGCGTTCGACCTGGAAATCGGCATCGAGGTCGAAGGCAGGCGGCACAATCTGTTGCCGGCCGTGGCACAGGCGCTGGCCGAGCACCAGCTCAACCTGAGCCCGGCGCCGAACGAGCCCGACGATGCCGTGTGGTATGCGCCGGTGGACGACCGCCGTCGGGTGCCGGTCAAACTCAAGGAGCTGCGCGGCCTGCTGGCGCCGCTGGCCGAGTACCTGGAGAAGCCCAGAAAACAGCTGCACCTGCCACGGGTGCAGGCGGGCCGGCTGGAAGAGCTGGCCGACGCCTTGCCCAGCGGTGGCGAGCTGCAGGCACCGGAGCAATTGCGCGGTTTCACGGCCCGGCTGCGCGACGCCGCCGACCGCGCCAGCGACGCGGTACCCGAAGGCCTCACGGTGGAGTTGCGCCCGTACCAGCGCGAGGGCCTGCGCTGGCTGAACGCGCTGGCCGAGGCCGGCGTGGGCGGCGTGCTGGCCGACGACATGGGGCTGGGCAAGACGCTGCAGCTGATCACCCATCTGCTCGCGCTGAAGGAGCGCGGCGCGCTGGCGCAGCCGGCGCTGATCGTGGTGCCCACGAGCCTGATCCCGAACTGGCAGGCGGAGTGTGCGCGTTTCGCGCCGTCGCTGAAGGTGCTGGCGCTGCACGGCCCGCAGCGCAGCGGCGACTTCTCCCAGCTCGGCGCGCAGGACATCGTGCTGACCAGCTATGCACTGCTGCCGCGCGACGTGGTGACGCTGCGCAAGCAGCCGTTCGCGCTGATCGCGCTGGACGAGGCGCAGCAGGTGAAGAACCCGCGCACCCAGGCGCGTCGCGCCGTGCTCAGCCTGCGCGCGCCGCGCTGCATCTGCCTCACCGGCACGCCGCTGGAAAACCACCTGGGCGAGCTGTGGTCGCAGGTCGACCTCGCCGTGCCGGGCCTGCTCGGCGACGAGGGCGCGTTCCGCCGCCACTACCGCGGCCCGATCGAGAAGCAGCGCGACGAGGAATGCCAGGCCCGGCTCAACCGTCGCCTCGCCCCGTTCATCCTGCGCCGGACCAAGAGCCAGGTCGCCTCCGAACTGCCGCCGAAGACCGAGATCACCCGCCGCGTGGTACTCGATGGCCGCCAGCGCGAGTTGTACGAGAGCCTGCGCCTGTCGCTGGCCGACGAGCTGCGCCAGGTGATCGCCCAGCGCGGCATCGCGCACTCGGGCATCGTGGTGCTCGATGCGCTGCTGAAATTGCGCCAGGTCTGCTGCGATCCGCGGCTGGTCAAGCTCGAAGCTGCGCGGGGCGTGCGTGATTCGGCCAAGTTCGAGCTGCTGATGGACATGCTGCCGGCGCTGCTCGCCGAAGGGCGCAAGGTGCTGCTGTTCTCGCAGTTCACCGAGATGCTCAAGCTGATCGCCAACGAGCTCGACCGCCGGCGCATTTCCTACGTCACGCTCACCGGCGAGACGCGCGATCGGGCCGAGCCGGTACGGCAGTTCCAGGACGGCGAGGTGCCGCTGTTCCTGCTTTCGCTGAAAGCCGGTGGCGTGGGGCTCAACCTCACTGCTGCCGACACGGTGATCCACTACGACCCGTGGTGGAATCCGGCCGCCGAGGCACAGGCCTCCGATCGCGCGCACCGCATCGGCCAGGACAAGCCGGTGTTCGTGTTCCGCCTGATCACCTCCAACACCGTCGAAGAGCGCATCGAGGAGCTCAAGCTGCGCAAGGCGGAACTGGCCGATGCGGTGCTAGAGGGCGGCGGCACACGCGAGCGGCTGAGCTTCGACCAGGGCGATCTGGACGCGCTGCTGGCCCCTGGTTGAGCGCTCAGTGGGTGCTCATGCGCGTGCGCAGCAGCGCGTCGACCGCCTGCTGCCACGAGGGCGTGCCCGGGCTCAGCGGCGGCGCCTCCTGTCCCAGTTGCTGCTGCACCGCCTGATTCCATGCGGGCGAACCGTAGGCGGGCGCGCCCTGGTCCACGCCGATGCCCAGCTGCTGATCGACCCACGCGTACCACGACGGCGAGCCGAGCTCGGCGCGGGAGTCGGCTCGCGCCTGCGCGCGCGGCGTGGGAGCGTCGTGCTGCTCCGGCGGCGGAGATGGCGTGGGCGAACAGGCGGCGAGCGCCGCGGCTGCGGCAAGGGTGACGAGGCGAAGCGGGACAACGTGCATCGGATGCTCCGGAAGCGGCGAACGCGGACCTTCGAGGCTACCGGTCGGGCGTTCAGCACGCGTCAGCACGGCGCGAAAAAGCCGTTCGTAAGCGGGTCGCTCAGTCGCGCGCGGCCACCTCGTCGACATGCTTGAGCAGGTCGGCGGGATCGTCGTAAACACGCAGCGCCCCGGCCTGCTGCAGTTCCTCGCGGCCGTAGCCGCCGGCGAGCAGGCCGATGCCGATGGCGCGGGCGCGCTGGGCGGCGAGCATGTCCCACACGCTGTCGCCGACCACCAGGGCGTGGCGAATGTCGAAGTCCAGCCGCGCCGCCGCCGTGAGGAACAGATCCGGATCGGGCTTGGCGTGGCGCACCTGGTCGCGGGTGATCACCGGGACCCGAGAGGGGTCCACGCCCAGCGCCTCGAGGTTGGGTGCGGCCGTCTCGATCCGCCCGCTGGTGGCGATCGCCCAGGGAATCTGCTGCTCGGTGAGGTACGCCAGCAACTCGCGGGCGCCCGGCAGCGGCTTCACCGAGCCCTGCGCGTGCTGGCGGTTGAACGCTTCGGCGTGGTGGCGGCGCAGGCGCTCCAGCCGCTCGGGCGTGATGTCCAGCGCGGTCTCGCGCAGCAGCATGTCGGCGAACAGCCCCCCGCTCATGCCGATCTTGCGGTGGATGCGCCACACCGACAGCTCCACGCCCTCGGCGTCGAGCGCTTCCTTCCAGGCCAGCACGTGCTGGTAGACGCTGTCGACCAGGGTGCCATCGAGATCGAACAGGAAGGCGGTGTCGCTGCGCGGCATGGGGTTCTCCGTGACGTGTCGGGTCGGCGGATCAGACTGCCAGTGCCGGCGTGACGACGGCGCGGGTGCGGCTCAGCGCCCCAGCAGCGGTCGACCGGACTCCATCACCGCCAGCGCGGCGGCACCGAGCAGGCCCGGCTCCGGGTTCATGATCGCCTGGGTCGGGACCTTCTCCATGATGTCGCGGAAGCGGCCCTTGGCCTCGAAGCGCTCGCGGAAACGCCCGCGTTCCAGCCACGGCAGCAGGATCGGGATCAGCCCGCCGGTGAGGTACACGCCGTTCCATGCGCCCAGGGTGAGCACCAGGTCGCCGGAAACGCTGCCGAAGATGCCGGCGAACGTCTCCACCGTGCGGGTGCACAGCGGGCAGCTGTCGTCCTTGGCGCGGGCGGTGATGTCTTCCGGCTGCAGGTCGTCCGCCTTGGCGCCGACCATGTGGCAGATCGCGTCGTAGAGATTCACCAGCCCCTTGCCGCAGATCAGCCGCTCGTTGGAGACGCGGCCGTACTTCTGGTTGAGGTAGTTGAGGATCGCGATGTCCTCCGGCGAATGCGCGGCGAAGCCGGCATGGCCGCCTTCGGTCTGCAGCACGCTGCAATGGCCGTCGCGCACCAGCAGGCCGCCCACGCCCAGGCCCGTGCCCGGCCCGACCACGGCAAAGGTCTGCTCTTCTTCGGCCCCGATCACCGGCCGCGGCAGCGTGCCGACGTCGACCAGGTCGTTGCCCTTGAGCAGGGTCACGGCCATGCTTTGCGCGGCGAAATCGTTGACCAGGTGGACCCGGTCCAGATTCAGCGCGGCGGCGGTCTGGCGGGCCGAGATCGCCCACGGATTGTTGGTCACCTTGACCGTCTCGCCGTCTTCGATCCGCCCGGCGGCCGCCACGATGGCGCGCTTCACGCTCAGCCCGGTGTCGGCCAGGTACTGACGCGCCGTCGATACCAGCGACTCGTGCTCGGCGACCCGGTAGCGGCGCACGCTGTCGGCCAGCAGCGGATCGCGTCGCGACGGATCGGCCACCCCGAAGCGCACATTGGTGCCGCCAAGGTCGACCAGCAGGGTGGGAACGGTAGCGTTGGCGTCAGCCGACATGCGAGAGCCTTCAACACAAGCGAATAGGTAAGGGTGCACCGCACCCGCGCGCACGTCCAGTAGGCGCTCGCTCAGGCATCGAGCACTGCGCCGCGGCTGGCGATCACGCGGGCGTAGAAATGGGCGCTGGCCTTCGGTGTGCGCGCCAGCGTGGCGAAATCCACGTGGTACAGGCCGAAGCGCTTGGCGAAGCCGAGCGACCACTCCAGGTTGTCCATCAGCGACCAGGCGTAATAGCCCTTCACGTTGGCGCCGGCGGCCATCGCCGTGTGCAGCGCGCGCAGGTGGCGGCGCAGGTAGTCCACCCGCAGCGGATCCTCCAGCACCGCACCCTCCACCGTCGGCGGGTCGTAGAACGCCGAGCCGTTCTCGGTGATGTACAGCGGGATGTCGCCGTAGCGCTCGCGGAACGCCATGAGCGTGTCGACCAGGCCCTGCTCGAACACTTCCCAGCCGGTCTCGGTATGCGTGCGGTGGGGCTGACGCACCGCCGCGGCCCGCAGCGGCTGCTGTGCCGGATCGTCTTTCACCACCGCCCGCGTGTAGTAGTTGATGCCGACGAAATCGACCTTCTGGCGTGTCAGCGCGAAATCTCCGGCGGGGATCTCCGGCCAGGCCGCGCCGAAGCATTCCGCCAGCTGCGGGGGATAGCTGCCGCGCAGCGCCGGATCGGCGAACTGCAGGTTCATGTAGGCGTCGGCGCGGGCAGCGGCGGCACGATCGGCCTCGCTCTCGCTGGCCGGATATTTCGGCTCGATGTTGAAGACCACGCCGATCTCATGCCGGCCCGTCGCGCGATAGGCCTGGATGCCGGCGCCGCTGGCGCGCATCAGGTTGTGCGCGGCGATCGGCGCCTCGTACAGATTGCGGTGGCCGGGTGCGAGCGTGCCGTGCAGATAGCCGCCATCGGTCACCACCCATGGCTCGTTGAGCGTGGTCCAGCGTGGGACACGGTCGTCCAGCGCGCGGAACATCACCTGCGCGTAGTCGGCGAACCAGTCGGCGCTGTCGCGGTTGAGCCAGCCGCCGCGGTCGTCCAGCGCGGCGGGGAGATCCCAGTGGAACAGCGTGGCGTTGGGCGAGATGCCTGCCTCCAGCAGCGTGTCGACCAGCCGCGAGTAGAAATCCAGGCCCGCCGCGTTGATCCGCCCGGTGCCCTCGGGAAGCACGCGCGCCCAGTTGATGCTGAAGCGATAGCTCTTCAGGCCCAGTGCCTTCATCAGCGCCACGTCGTCGCGGTAGCGGTGGTAGTGGTCGCAGGCAATGTCGCCGTGGTCGCCGTTGGCCATCATCCCCGGGGTGTGCGCGAAGCGTTGCCAGATGCTCGGGCCGGCGCCATCGGCCAGCGGCGAGCCCTCGATCTGGTAGGCCGAGGTGGCGGCGCCCCAGACGAAATCCGCGGGGAAGAGAAAGCGTCCTGTCATCGCTGGATTCCCGGATGCCGCGATGCGGCTTGATGTAAACGATTACATCGCGAGAATAGCCGAACGCTTCCACGCGATGCACCATCGTCCATGATGGTGCCCGGGCGGCCCGATGCGGAGATCTCGATGGCGGTGGTTCGACTGGAGGCGCTGCGCAAGGTCTATCCGAACGGGCACGTCGCGGTGGCCGACGCCAGCTTCGAGACTGCCGATGGCGAGCTGCTGGTGCTGGTAGGGCCCTCCGGCTGCGGCAAGACCACATTGCTGCGGATGATCGCCGGGCTGGAGTCGATCAGCAGCGGCACGCTGCGCATCGACGGGCGCGTGGTCAATGCGCTGCCGCCGAAAGACCGGGACATCGCCATGGTGTTCCAGAACTACGCGCTGTATCCGCACATGACGGTGGCGGAAAACCTCGGCTTCGGGCTGCGCCTGCGCGGCCACCCGCGCGAGGCAGTGGCGCAGCGGGTGCGCGAGGTGGCGCAGGTGCTGGAGCTGGAGCCGCTGCTGGCGGCGCGGCCCGGTGCGATGTCCGGTGGGCAACAGCAGCGCGTGGCGCTGGGCCGCGCGCTGGTGCGCGATCCGAAGCTTTTCCTGCTCGACGAGCCGCTGTCCAATCTCGATGCGAGGCTGCGGCTGTCCACGCGGGTGGAGATCGCCCGCCTGCATCGCCGGCTCGGCGCCAGCATGATCTACGTCACCCACGACCAGATCGAGGCGATGACGCTGGGTCAGCGCATCGTGGTGCTCGACCGCGGCGTGATCCAGCAGATCGATACGCCGATGAACCTCTACCGCCGGCCCGCCAACCGGTTCGTCGCCGGTTTCCTCGGCAGCCCGGCGATGAATTTCCTGCCCGGCACGCTGCACATGGATCACACCGGCACCGCGCTGCACGGCCCCCACGGCAGCCTGGCGCTGCCGGCCCTCGCACTGCCGCAGGCGTGGCACGGACGCACGGTGACACTGGGCGTGCGCCCGGAGGACCTGCATCCGGTGGCGGCCGCCACCCCCGCATCGATGGCGGCGCAGCTGGAAGTGGTCGAGCCGGTCGGCAACGAGGTGTTCGTCAACCTGCGCATGGGCGACACGCCGCTGGTGGCGCGCATGCCGCCGTGCGACCTGCCGGCGCCGGGCAGCGTGATGCACGTGGCGCCGGCGCCGGCGCAGCTGCATTTCTTCGACGCCGACACCGGCGCGCGGTTGTCCGGCTGAGGGTTGTCAAAGCCGGCGGCAGCGGCAAGACTGGCCGCAGAAGACAGTCGACGGGGGGTCGACGAACGTGGTTCGCATGGAAGCCATCACACGCCGCTATACCGTCGGCGATCAGGCCATCGCGGCGCTCGACGGTGTCAGCTTCGAGGTGCCGCAGGGGCAGTTCGCCGCCATCATCGGGCCCTCCGGTTCCGGCAAGTCGACCCTGCTCAACATGCTCGGTTGCCTCGATCGCCCCGACAGCGGCCGCTACCTGCTCGACGACGTCGACGTATCCACCTTCGATGACGAACGCGCCAGCGATTTCCGCAACCGGCGCATCGGATTCGTGTTCCAGTCGTTCCACCTGCTGCCGCGGCTGACGGTGCTGGAGAACGCGCTGTTGCCGCGGCGGTTCCTGCGCGGCGTCGACGACGGGCTGGCCGAGCGCGCTCGTGACCTGCTGGTGCGGATGGGACTGGAGCGCCACCTGCAGCACCGCCCCGGCCAGCTTTCCGGCGGCCAGATGCAACGCGTGGCGATCGCGCGCGCGCTGCTGATGCGTCCGGCGCTGCTGCTGGCGGACGAGCCGACCGGCAACCTTGATTCGCGCAGCGCAGCCGACGTGATGTCGTTGATCGCCGAGGTGCATGGCGACGGCCAGACCGTGGTGCTGGTGACCCACGACGCCGAGGTCGCCGCGCGTGCGCAGCGGCAGATCACCCTGCGCGACGGGAGGATCGAGCTTGATTCGGCGGCGTGAGCGGGGCATCGCCCTGGCGCTGATGTGGCTGCTGGCGGGGCCGGCGTCAGCCACCGTGTTCAGCGGCGAGGTGCGGATGCTCGACGCGCAGGCCATTGACACGCCGCCGTCGCTGAGCTCGCCGGTGGTGCTGCGCTACTACATGCCTGACGGCGCCCAGGCCAGGCCCGGCGACGTGGTGCTGCGCATCGACGCCGGCTCCGCCGAGGCGCAGCTGCGCAACCAGCGCGCCGAGCTGGTGCAGGCGCAGGCCAAGGCCGCCAAGGACATCGCCGACCTGGAGCTCAAGCAGTCCGACGCCGAACTCGCCCTCGCCGACGCGCAGGCCGAGCGCGACACCGCAGCAGTGGATGCGGCGCTGCCGAAGACGCTGCTCTCCGCACTCGACTACGACCGCTACCAGAGCGAGATGCAGCGCACCGACCGCGCGCTGGAGCTCAAGCGCACCGAGGCGGCGCAGGCGCAGGCCGCCGTGGCACGCCGCCGGAAGGACGCCGCGCTGGAGCTGGAAAAGAAAACGCTGTCGCTGACCTTCCTCGCCGACCAGGTGAGCTCCGCGGTGGTCAAGGCCACCCGTGCGGGCACCGTCGTGCACGGTTTCGACAACCTGTTCGGTGCCGGCGGGCGTTACGAGGAAGGATCCACCAGCTACCCCGGGCAGACGGTTGGCGAGGTGATTGGCGGTGGCCATCGTTACGCCGTGCGTGCCTGGGTTCTCGAGCCGGACCGCAGCGGCCTGAAGGTGGGGCAGGCGGTGGCGCTGAACGTCGACGCGCTGCCGGGCACGCCGCTGGCCGGCACCATCGAGGCGATTGCCGGTGCCGCCAGCGCACGGCCGGAGTGGGGCGAGGGCCGCTACGTGCAGGTGGACATCACCCTGCCCGCGACCACCGCGATGGCGCTGCGCGCAGGCATGAGCGTGCGGGTGGATACCGACGCCGCGGCACCGATGCCCGCGACGCGGTCGATCGACGACGGCCCGCTGGATATCGATGGCGAGATCTTTGCCCAGCGCAGCCTGGCGATCTCGCCGCCGGCCGTGGATGGCCTGTGGCAGCTCACCGTGACCGAGATGGCCGGGGATGGCGAGACCATCGCCAAGGGCGCGCCGCTGGTGGTGTTCGACCCGACCGAGGTCAACAAGAATCTCACCGCCAAGCGCAGCGAGCTGGCCGAGAAGCTGCGCAAGCAGGAACAGTTGAAACTCGATCTGGCCGATCGCGCGCGCGATGTCGAACTCGATACCGCCAAGGCCCAGGCCGAGCTGGACAAGGCGCAGCGCAAGGCCAACCAGCCGCAGGCCTACGTGCCGGGCGTGCAGTACGCCAAGCTGGTGATCGACCGCCGCAAGGCCGAGCGTCGTCTCGCGCTCAGCCAGCAGCGCGCCCGCGTGGCGATGCGCGCGCGCGCCGCCGAGCAGCAGCTGGCCGACGCGGAGGTCACTCAGTTGCAGAGCCAGGTGACCGAGCTGGTGGCCGCGCTGGCCTCGCTCACGGTCAAGGCGCCACGCGCCGGCATCGTGCTGCACCAGAGCGGCTGGAACGGCGACAAGATCGACACCGGATCGCAGGTCTGGATGGGCCAGTCGGTGGCGCAGATGCCGGACCTCTCCACCCTCGCCGTGCGCGCAGCGCTGCCCGAGCGGGCACTGTCGCGCGTGCATGAGGGACAGCGCGTGCAGGTGGTGATCGCCGGCGGTGGCGGGCGCCGGCTCGCCGGCCGCATCGTCGAGATCGGCCACACCGTGCACAGCAAGTCGCGGGTGGAGGCGGTGCCGGTGGTCGATCTGCTGGTGCATCTGGACGCCGGCATGCAGGGGCTCAAGCCCGGACAGGCGGTGCGGGTCAGCGTGCAGGACGACGCGGTGGCAAGCCGATGAACAAGCTCATGCGATGGCTCCCCGTGCTGCTGGCCCTGGGGCTGGCTGGCTGCGCCGACCCGGCACCGGATGCGGCGGTGCTCGAGACCGTGCATGCCGCGCCGCTGGAATTCAGCGTGCAGGGCGAGGGCGAGCTGCGTGCCGCCAAGTCCACTGCGCTGCTGGTGCCCGGTCCGATGTGGACGCCGCGGCAGATCACCTGGATGCTGCCCGACGGCAGCCCGGTCGCGAAGGGCGCGCTGGTCGCACGCTTCTCCGCCGAACAGAGCAAGCAGGATCTGGCCCAGGCGCGCATCGACCTGGAGCGCAACCTGCTCGCGCGGCTCGGCAAGCAGGCCGAGCTGGACGACAGCCGCGGCAAGCTCGGCGTGGACCTGACCCAGGTGGCTGGCCAGCTGGCGATCGCCCAGCGCTATGCCAACGCCGGCCCCGAAGCGATGGCGCGCAACGACATTCTCGATGCCGTGCAGGACGCCCACTACCTCGGCGTGCGCCAGGGCATCCTGCAGTGGCGCGAGCAGCAGTCGAGCCAGCGTGGCAACGCCGAGCTGGCCGTGCTCGATGCGCAGCACGCCACCTTCGATACGGTGGCGAAGCAGAAAAAAGCCGACCTCGACGCGCTCGAGCTGCACGCGCCACACGATGGCGTGCTGGTGCTGGAGAAGAGCTGGAGTGGCGAGGTCGCGCACACCGGTGGCAGCCTGTATGCCGGCAGTCCGTTCGGCAGCCTGCCGGACCTGGCCGCGCTGGAGGTGCAGCTGGCGGTTCCGCAGATCGAGACCCAGGGCATTCGGGTTGGCGACCGCGTGGAGCTGCATCCGTGGGGCGCGCCCGACCAGCGCGTCACCACCACGCTGAGTTGGGTCGCCGCCGCCGCCCAGTCGCGCAGCCGGCAGAACCCGGTGAAGTACCTCATGATGAAGGCCGCCGTGCCCGCCGATGTGGCGCGCCGTTACGGCTGGACGCCGGGCCAGCACTTCGTCGGCAAGATCGTGTTGCTCAAGCTCGCGCGCGGCCTGAGCGTGCCGAACGTGGCGCTCGGCAGCGGCGAGCAGGGTCCGAGCGTGCAGCTGCTGGTGGACGGCCGGCCGCAGCGGCGCAGCGTGACGCTGGGCGTGCGCGGTCCGACCCGTGCACAGGTGCTCGATGGCCTGGCCGAGGGCGACCGCATCGTCCTGGGTGCTGCCGCGACGCCGCCTGCGTCAGCGCCCGGCGCGCCGGCGACGCCGGCCGGGAAGGTGGCGCCGTGATGCTCTCTCCGGCGTGGCGCGAGGCGGTCGAGGCGCTCTGGCGGCGCAAGCTGCGTACCCTGCTGACCCTGCTGGGCATGATTTTCGGCGTGGCGGCGATCGTGGCGATGCAGGGCGTGGGTGCCGGCAGCCGGCGCGAGGCGCTCAAGCTGGTCGAGAGCCTGGGCCTGCACAACCTCATCGTGGAGGCCAAGACGCAGGACGCCGACAGCCTCAAGGAAACCCGCGCCCGCAGCCTCGGACTAACCGTGGCCGACGCGCGCGCCGCGCTCGACGTGGTGCCTGCCGCGGACGATTACGCGGCCGAGAAGCGGGTGCGCCGCTGGGGCGTGTTCAGCGATGCGGGCCGCAGCGAGGCGGAAGTGAGTGGCATCAGTCCGGCCTACTTCAAGCTCGCCTCGCTGCGCGTGGCCGCCGGTCGCGCGCTCGACGCCAACGACGATCAGCGGCTCGCGGCAGTGGCGGTGCTTGGCGCGCAGGCGGCGCACGAGCTGTTCCCCGACGGCAAGCCGCTGAACCGGCTGATCAAGGTCAACCAGGTGTGGCTGCGCGTGGTCGGCGTGCTGGCCGATCGCGACCTGGGCAAGGACCAGTTCGAAGGCGTGGCGCTGGGCGCGGATGCCGATCGCGTATTCGTGCCGCTGGGCAGCGCGCGGGCGCGGTTCCGTTTCCAGCCGATGGAAGACGAGATCGACCGCTTCCTGCTGCGGCTGCGCACGCCCGACCAGCTGGCCATGGGTGCGCGCGTGCTCGGCCAGGTGCTGGACCAGCGCCATGCCGGCGCCGGCGACTACCGCTTGGTGGTGCCGCAGCAGCTGTACCGGCAGAACCAGAAGACCCAGCGCATCTTCTCCATCGTCATGGGCTCGATCGCCGGCGTGAGCCTGCTGGTGGGCGGCATCGGCATCATGAACATCATGCTGGCCAACGTGCTGGAGCGCCGCCGCGAAATCGGCCTGCTGCGCGCGATCGGCGCCCGACGGCAGGACATCGTGGCGCGCTTCCTGCGCGAGGCGGTGGTGATATGCGCCTCCGGCGCATTGATCGGCCTGCTGTTCGGCGCATTGCTGGCTTACGCCATCGCCGCTTTCGCCGGCTGGCAGGTGGCGTGGGAGCCGCTGGGCATTCTCGCCTCGGTGCTCGCGTGCCTGCTGATCGGCATCGCCTTCAGCATCTACCCCGCGCGGCAGGCCGCGGCGCTGGATCCGATCGCGGCGATCCGCGACGAGTAGTGCGCACCGCCGGCAGCGGCCGCCGCGATGGTCGCAGTCGGCGTGGGGCCGGCCGGTCGCATCGTAGAATGCACGCCTTGGCCTACCTGCAGGACCGTCCATGAGCTACCCCGCCATCCGCCCCCGCCGCATGCGTCGCGATGCGTTCTCCCGCGCGCTGATGCGTGAAAACACCTTGCTGGCGAGCGACCTGATCATGGTGGCGTTCGTGATCGAGGGCGAGAACCGGCGAGTGGACGTGCCCTCGATGCCGGGCGTGCAGCGGCTGTCGATCGACCTGCTGCTGGAACTGGCCGGTGAGTGCGTGGCGCTGGGCGTTCCCGCGCTGGCGCTGTTCCCGATCACCGATGCGCCCAAGACCGAGGACGCCGCCGAGGCGTGGAACCCGGACGGCCTGATGCAGCGCGCGGCGCGCGCGCTGAAGGCGAAGTACCCCGAGCTCGGCCTGATCGGCGACGTGGCGCTGGACCCGTACACCAGCCATGGCCAGGACGGCCTGATCGATGAGCACGGCTACGTGATGAACGAGCCCACCATCGAGGCGCTGGTGAAGATGTCGCTGGCGCAGGCCGCCGCCGGCATGGATTTCGTGGCGCCGTCGGACATGATGGACGGGCGCGTCGGCGCGATCCGCGAGGCGCTGGAAGAGGCCGGTTACATCCACACGCGCATCCTCGCCTACTCGGCCAAGTACGCCTCGAGTTTTTACGGCCCGTTCCGCGATGCGGTCGGTTCGTCGGCCAATCTCGGCAAGGGCAACAAGCACACCTACCAGATGGACGTGGGCAACGCCGACGAAGCCCTGCGCGAGGTGGAGCTGGACATCCACGAGGGCGCCGATGCCGTGATGGTCAAGCCGGGCCTGCCGTACCTGGACGTGCTGCGCCGGGTGAAGGACGCCTTCGGCATGCCGACCTTCGTGTACCAGGTGTCGGGCGAGTACGCGATGCTCAAGGCGGCCTGCCAGAACGGCTGGCTGGACGAGAAGGCCGTGGTGCTGGAGACGCTCACCGCGTTCAAGCGTGCCGGTGCCGACGCCATCCTCAGCTACTTCGCACTCGACGCGGCGCGCTGGCTGCGCGACGACAAGACAACCTGACTCCGGCCGGTTCGGCCGCCGTGCGACGCAGAAAATTGCTGCGGCGCAGGATGACAGCGCTGTCAATCCCTGCAATAAGGTCGCCCAGACGGTCACCGTCGGCTGCGCGCTGCGCGGTACAAGAAGATTCTGGGGATTCACGGGGAGGTTCATTCAATGAAGCAGAACGTACGCATGCCGCGGAAGCGCCTGGTCGTTTCCGCGGTGCTGATGGCACTGTCTGGTGCAGTGACAGCGCAGTCATCCGATCCGGCACAGGACGCGTCGAACAACCGGCAGAACAAGCCGGCGGCGCAGATCGTCCCCGGCAACGCCAATGCCACCAGCAAGGACACCACCGAGCTGCAGACCGTGGTGGTCACGGGCATCCGCAGCTCGCTCGAATCGTCGGCCAACCTCAAGCGCGACGCGCAGGGCGTGGTCGACGGCATCGTGGCCGAGGACATCGGCAAGTTCCCGGACACCAACCTGGCCGAGTCGCTGCAGCGCATCTCCGGCGTGTCGATCGACCGTGTCAACGGCGAAGGCTCGCGCGTGACCGTGCGCGGCGTCGGCCCCGACTTCAACCTGGTGCTGCTCAACGGCCGCCAGATGCCTACCTCGAGCATCCTGGATACCGGCGCGTCGAACTCGCGGGCATTCGATTTCGCCAACCTCGCCTCCGAGGCGATCTCCGAAATCGACGTCTACAAGACCAGCCGCGCCAGCACGCCCGCCGGCGGGATCGGCGCGACCATCAACATCAAGACCGCCCGCCCGCTGGATAACCCCGGCACGCACGCCAGCTTCGGCGCCAAGGGCGTGTACGACTCCTCCAACCAGAACGTTCCCGATTCCTTGCGCGGCAGCAAGGTGACGCCGGAGGTGTCAGGCATCTTCAGCACCACCAGCGCCGACGGCAAGTTCGGTGTGGGTATCAGCGCCAGCTACCAGGAGCGCGAGTACGGCTTCAGCCAGGTCGGCGTGGGCAACGGCTGGCGCACCTTCCACGGCGACGAGAACAACTGGGGCACGATCCCCCAGGCGGGCGCGGCGGGTTCGGAGAACATCACCAACCGCCCCGGCCCGAACGACATCTACTCGGTGCCGCAGAACCTCAACTACAACGTCAACGGCGTGAAGCGCCAGCGCACCAACGGCCAGCTGGTGCTGCAGTACAAGCCGACCGACGACATCACCACCACGCTCGACTACACCTACTCCGAGAACAAGGTGCAGGTGCAGCGCAACGAGATGTCGGTGTGGTTCAACTTCGGCCCGTCCGCCAGCTCCTGGACCGACGGCCCGGTGGCTGCGCCGCTGGTGTACTCGGAAATCATCAACCCGGCCAACAGCGACCTGGCCATGGGCGGCGGCAAGAGCGCCACCAAGAACAAGAACAACTCGCTGGGCTTCAACACCGCCTGGCGCGTCACCGATTCGCTGAACCTGGGCCTGGACGTGCACCACTCCACCGCCGAGTCCGGTGCGGACAGCCCGTTCGGTTCCAACAGCGTGCTGGGCACCGCGGGTTTCTTCCGCGGCACCACCACGGTGGATTTCAGCCGCGATTTCCCGGTGCTCAACGTGCAGTTGCCGGCGGGCCAGACGGCGATCGATCCGTCGCAGATGCTGGTTACCGGTTCGTCGTTCCGCAACAGCTACATGAAGTCCACCGTGGACCAGCTGCAGCTCACCGGCGACTTCACTTTCGAGGACTACTCGCGCCTGGACTTCGGCGTGGGCGAGACCAACGTGAAGAACCGCTCGGCCTACTCCAACGTGCAGCTCGACACCTGGGGCGGCGCCACCAGTCCGGCCGACTACCCCGACTCGGTATGGCACCTCGATCACATGGGCCAGTATTTCGACCAGTTCAGCGGTCACGACGATCCGAACTTCACCGACTCGTTCTTCACCTGGGACTTTGACCAGGTGCGCCAGCTGGCGGAAAACGCGTGGGTGGCGGCGGGCCACAGCGCCTCGGACTACTACGCCTCGCCGGTGTTCACCACCGATCGCCGGGTCAAGGAAAAGTCCAAGAGCGCCTACCTGCAGTGGAGCCAGACCTACGACATCGGCATCCCGCTGAACATCGCCGCGGGCGTGCGCTACGAGAAGACCGACGTCAGCTCCAGCGCGCTGGTGCCGACGGCCACCGGCATTTCCTGGGGTTCGGCGAACGAGTTCACCCTTCTGAAGAGTGGCTCGGGCTTCACCCACCTCACCGGCTCGTACAAGTACGTGCTGCCGAGCCTGGACCTGAGCCTGGACCTCACCGACCAGATGAAGCTGCGCGGCAGCTACGGCGAGACCATCGGCCGGCCGGGCTGGGGCGACATCCAGGGCGGACAGACCCTGGACGACCTGGTGCGCGTGGACGGCGGCACCGGCGGACAGGGCAACCCGGCGCTGAAGCCGCTGCTCTCGCACAATTTCGACGTGTCGTTCGAGTGGTACTACGCCGAGGGCAGCTACGCGTCGGTGGGCTATTTCCGCAAGAACATCGACAACTACGTGGGCACCACGCAGGTGGTCGAGCAGCCGTTCGGCCTGCACACGCCGGTCGGCGGCGCCTACTGGAACGCAGCGCTGGCCAATGGCTGTCTGCAGTCGGACGTGGTGTGCATCCGCAACTACATCTTCGCCAACTACAACGGCCAGCCGGGCGTGACCCAGACCGGTACGGACAACACCGGCAATGCCACCGGCACGATCGTGGGCCAGCCCGGCGATCCGGTGGCGAACTTCCGCATCACCACGCCGGCGAACCAGCAGTCGGCTTCGCTGGATGGCTGGGAGTTCAACATCCAGCACCTGCTGGGGCAGAGCGGTTTCGGCGTGTCGGCCAACTACACGCTGGTCAACTCGGGCCTGACCTACGACAACACCGTGATCGGCCAGCAGTTCGCGCTGGAAGGCCTGAGCGATTCGGCCAACGTGGTGGCGTTCTACGACAAGGGGCCGTGGCAGGTGCGGGCGGCATACAACTGGCGCGGCAAGTTCCTGACCGGTCGCTTCGACGGTGCCGGCCCCAACCCGGTGTACACCGCACCGTACGGGCAGCTGGACATGAACATCAGCTACGCCTGGGACGACCACCTGTCGTTCGCGCTGGAAGGCATCAACCTCACCAACCAGACGCAGCGGTTGTACGGCCGCAACGAGCGCCAGCTGGAATTTGCCACGCAGACCGGCGCGCGCTACATGTTCGGCGTGCGTTACAAGTTCTGATGTCACCTCGACCGTGCGGCGGCGCCAGCCGCTGCACGGGTTCGCACGAGGCGGGCCGCCGATGCTTGGCGGCCCGCTGCGTTGTAGGGCAGGGCAGCACGAGGAAATTCTTGCAGTGGATGAGGCGGTCAAGCGGATCGTGATTGTCGGCGGCGGCTCGGCCGGCTGGCTGGCCGCGGGCGTGCTGGCCGCCACCCATGGCCCGGCAAGCGGCGTGACGGTCACCGTGCTGGAGTCGCCCGACGTGCCCACCGTGGGCGTGGGCGAGGGCACCTGGCCGACCATGCGCGACACGTTGCGGCGCATCGGCGTGAGCGAATCGGACTTCGTGCGCGAATGCGATGCCACTTTCAAGCAGGGCTCGCGCTTTGTCGGCTGGGTGGATGGCAGCGACGGCGACGCCTACACCCATCCGTTCGTGCTGCCGCAGGGTTTTCTGGATGCGGACCTGGTGGCCGGCTGGCTGCACTCGGCACAGGTGCCGTATGCCGAGCTGACCAGTTTCCAGCCGCATCTGTGCGCGGCCGGGCTCGGCCCCAAGCAGTTCGCCACGCCCGAATACGCGGCCGTGGCCAATTACGCCTATCACCTGGACGCCGGCAAGTTCGGCGCGTTCCTGCGCCGTCACTGCGTGGAGCGTCTGGGGGTTCGGCATCTTTCCGATCACATGCTCGGCGTGCGCGCGCAGGAGAACGGCGACATTGCCGCGCTGCTCACGCGCGAACACGGCGAGCTTGCCGGCGATCTGTTCGTCGATTGCACCGGTGCGCGCTCGCTGCTCTTGGGCCAGCACTTCGGCATCGAGCGCGTCGACGTGCGCGGGGTGCTTTTCAACGACCGCGCCGTCGCGGTGCAGGTGCCATATCCAGCACCGGATACGCCGATCGCCAGCCAGACCGTCTCCACCGCGCTGCCGCACGGCTGGGTGTGGGACATCGGCCTGTGGGCCCGGCGCGGCGTGGGCCACGTGTATTCCAGCGCGCACGCCAGCGACGAGCAGGCCGAAGAGGCGCTGTTCGGGTACATACGTGCTACCGGCGGACCCGGGCGCGACGCTTTGGGCGCGCCGCACCGGATCGCCTTCGAGCCCGGCTACCGATGCCAGTCGTGGCACCGCAACTGCGTGGCGATTGGACTGTCGGTGGGCTTCGTCGAGCCGCTGGAGGCCTCGTCGCTGGCGCTGGTGGAACTGGGCGCGGCGGCGCTGGCCGACCAGCTGCCGGTCACCCGCACCGACATGGATCTGGTCGCCCGTCGCTACAACGATGCCTTTGCCTACCGCTGGGCGCGGGTGATCGATTTCCTCAAGCTGCACTACGTGCTTTCGCAACGCAACGACGACTACTGGCGCGACCATCGCGCCGCGGCGTCGACCCCGGAGTCGCTGCGCGAGCTGTTGCAGCTGTGGCGCCACCAGCCGCCGTCGCGCTACGACCTGGTGCGGGTGGACGAGGTGTTCCCCTCGGCCAGCTACCATTACATCCTCTACGGCATGGGTTTCCGTCCGCAGCTGCGTCCGGGGCGCGACACCGATGCGGTACGGCGTGGCGCCGAAAATCATTTCCGCGAGGCTGCCGAGCTGACCCGGCGGATGATGCGGGCGCTACCGACCCATCGCGCGCTGATCGACCATGTCACCACGCGCGGCCTGCCCCGCATCTAGGTTTTCTCCATGACCCGACCCGTGCTGCTCAACAACATCGACCACCGCGACCTGCGCGTGGAAACCACGCACGGCGCGGCGTTCGGCGACGCGATGATGGCCGCGCTGACCTTTCCGGCGGAGTTCCGCCAGGTGCAGGCGCACTACCCGATCGTGTTCCAGAAGGATGCGCACGGCGGCTTCCAGCCAGTGGCGCTGTTCGGTCTCGCCCCGGAGCAGAACCTGTTCCTCGACGGCGACCGCTGGGACGCGCACTACGTGCCGCTGGCAGTGCAGCGCCAGCCGTTCCTGATCGGCATGGCCGACGGCGAGCCGGTGATCCACGTCGACCTCGACCATCCCCGCGTGCGCGCCGGTACCGGCCAGAGCGTGTTCCGCGAGCACGGTGGCACCACCGACTACCTCGAGCAGGTCAATTCGGTGCTGCTGGCGCTGCACGAGGGACTGCAGGCCACGCCGGCCTTCGTCCAGGCACTGCTGGCGCGCGACCTGCTCGAATCGTTCGTGCTCGACGTGCAGTTGGCCGACGGCAGCCAGAGCAGGCTGGCCGGCTACTACACCCTCAACGAAGAGCGCCTGCGCGCGCTGGACGGCGAGGCGCTCGGCGCGCTCGCCGCGGCGGGGCAGCTGGAGCCGATCTACATGATCATCGCCTCGCTCTCGTGCTTCCGCGACCTCATCGAGCGCGCACTGCGCGCACCGCGACATGCTTGAGGCAGCGCCGGTCGAGGAGCTGCGCGGACTCGATCCGCAGGCGCTGCCGGAGGCGGTACTGCGCTCGACTCGGCCGCTGTTGCTGCGCGATCTGGTCGCCGATTGGCCGATGGTGCAGGCGAGCCGCCGCTCGGCCGCCGAGAGCATCGATTACCTGCGTCGCTTCGACCCGCGCCAGGCGCCGGTGGTGGCGCAGGTGGCGCCGCCGGAGATGGGCGGCCGGTTCTTCTACAACGAAGATCTCACCGGCTTCAACTTCGCCCCGCAGCGGGTGCCGCTGGCGGCGGTGCTGGACACGCTCGGCAAGCGCGCCGACGACGCCGACGCACCGGCGATCTATGTCGGCTCGACTACGCTGGACACCTACCTGCCGGGCTTCCGCCAGGAAAACCCGCTGAACCTGGACGACCGCCAGCAGGTGCTGGCCAGCATCTGGATCGGTAACCGCACCCGCGTGGCCGCCCACCAGGATCTGCCGGACAACCTCGCCTGCGTGGTTGCCGGGCGCCGGCGTTTCACGCTGTTCCCGCCCGGGCAGCTGGCCAACCTCTACATCGGCCCGCTGGATTTCACCCCGGCCGGGCAGGCGATCAGCCTGGTCGATTTCCACCAGCCGGACCTGGCGCGCTTCCCGCGCTTCGCCGAGGCGATGGGGCATGCACAGGTGGCCGAGCTGGCGCCGGGCGATGCGCTGTTCATCCCCAGCATGTGGTGGCACCACATCGAGGCGCTGGAGGCGTTCAACGTGCTGGTGAACTACTGGTGGCGCGACGTGCCCGCCTACATGGACACGCCGATGAACGCGCTGATGCTGGCATTGATGAGCATCCGCGAGCTGCCGCCGGAGCAGCGCCGCACCTGGCAGGAAATCTTTCGCCACTACGTATTCGAGCCGGGCGAGGCGACCGTGGGCCACATCCCCGAAGCGGCGCGGCGCGTGCTTGGACCGATCGATGAAAACCGCGCCCGCGACCTGCGCGCGCGACTGCTGCAACGCCTCAACCGCTGACCCGAACTGCTGATCGACGAGCCGCCCATGAATCACGCTTCCGAAGCCGCCTCCGCCACCGAACGCCCGCCGGTCCGCCGCGTGGTGATCGCCGGCGGCGGCACCGCCGGCTGGATGGCCGCCGCCGCGCTCTCGCGCACGCTGGGCAAGGTGCTGGACATCACGCTGATCGAGTCGGAGGAGATCGGCACGGTCGGCGTGGGCGAGGCGACCATTCCCACCCTGGTGACCTTCCATCGCCTGCTCGACATCAACGAACAGGAAGTGATGGCGGCCACCAACGCTACCATGAAGCTCGGGATCGCCTTCGACGGCTGGCGCGACGTGGGCGAGGACTACATCCATTCCTTCGGCACCACCGGCAAGGATCACTGGACCGCTGGCTTCCAGCATTTCTGGCTGAAGGGTCGCGAGCGCGGCCTGGCGCGCGACTACGGCGAGTACTGCCTGGAACTGCGCGCGGCGCAGGAGAACCGCTTTGCGCACCTGCCCAACGGCGGCATCAACTACGCCTTCCACCTCGACTCGGGGCTGTACGCGCGCTTCCTGCGCCGCTTCAGCGAGGGCTATGGCGTACGCCGGGTGGAAGGACGCATCGGCGAGGTGGCGCTGGCCGCCAACGGCGATATCGCCGCGGTGGTGATGGCCGACGGCAGCCGCATCGAGGGCGACCTGTTCATCGACTGCACCGGCTTCCGCGCGCTGCTGATCGGCCAGACGCTTGGCGTGGGCTTCGAGGACTGGTCGCAGTGGCTGTTCAACGACACCGCCATCGCGGTGCAGACCGAGTCGTTGCGCCCGGCGGTGCCCTACGTGCGCTGCAGTGCGCGCGACGCCGGCTGGCAGTGGCGCATTCCGCTGCAGCATCGGGTGGGCAACGGCATCGTGTTCTCCAGCCGGCACACCGATGAGGCCAGCGCGCGGGCGACCCTGCTCGGCAGCATCGAGGGCGCGCAGCGCACCGAGCCGCGGGTGATCCGTTTCCGCCCCGGCCAGCGGGTGAAGGCGTGGGAGCGCAACTGCGTGTCGCTGGGGCTGGCCAGCGGTTTCCTGGAGCCGCTGGAGTCCACCAGCATCCACTTGATCCAGCGCGGCATCACACGACTGCTGCAGTCGTTCCCGCACGTGATCAACCAGGTCGACATCGACGAATACAACGCGCAGGTGCAGAGCGAGATCGTGCACATCCGCGATTTCGTGATCCTGCATTACGCGGTCAGCAACCGCCGCGACACGCCGTACTGGCGCGACTGCGCCGCGATGGAACTGCCGCCGTCGCTGCGCCATCGCATCGATCTGTTTGCCGAAACCGGCCGCGTGTTCCGCATCCCCAACGAGCTGTTCGCCGAGAACTCCTGGGTGCAGGTGATGCTGGGCCAGGGGCTTACGCCGCGCCAGCGCCACCCGGCGCCGGACCTGATGGGCGACGACGAGTTGAACCACTTCCTCGAAGGCATCCGCCGGCACGTGGAAAGCACGGTGTCGCGGCTGCCCACGCACATGGACTACATCCGCAGCTACTGCCCGATGAAAGACGCGGCGGCCGCGGCCGCCGTCTGACCTGCCCCTAGACGCAGCGCATGCCGGGCCGGATGCCCCGGGCTGTTTCGAGCCACCGGCAGGCGCCCGGCCTGCGAGCGGGCGCGATCACTTCGGTGGAACGAGCTCGATCTCGTAGATCTTCGGCCAGCGCTTGCCGGTGACGAACAGGCGCTTGCCTTCGCCATCCCACGCGATGCCGTTGAGCACGTCGTTGGTGGGGTCGGCGGTTTCGCCGGATGCGGGACCGAGGCCGGCGAGATCGATCCAGCCGACCACGTCGCCGCTGGCCGGATCGATCCGCGCAATGCGCTGGGTCAGCCAGACGTTGGCATACAGCTCGCCGTTGACCCATTCGAGCTCGTTGAGGTTCTTCACCGGGCTGCCCTCGGCGGTCACCAGAAGGGTGGAAACCTGGCTCAGGGTCTGCGGATCGAGCACACGAATGATCGGAGTGCCGTCGCTCATCAGCAGGTGGCGATCGTTCGCGGTCAGCGCCCAGCCCTCGCCCGGATAGCTGAAGCTGCCGGTGCGACGGAAGCTGTCCAGGTCGTAGGTGTAGCCCTTGTGCGACTGCCAGGTCAGCTCGATCAGCGTGTTGCGCCACGCCACGATGCCCTCGCCGTAGTCCGGCGGCGGCAGGTCGTGCTGCTGCAGGACCCGGCCGGTGGCGAGCTCGACCTTGCGGATCGAGGACTCGCCCACGTTGCCGGTGCTCTCGTACAGGTAGCCGTCGCGATAGAACAGGCCCTCGGTATAGGCGGCCGTGTCGTGCGGATAGCTGTGCACCACGCGGTAGCCGTATACCGGCACCGCCGCACGCGAGGCGCATGCGGGCAGCAGCAGGGTCAGCGTAAGGGCGGCAAACGGAACGGGCAGGCTGGCTGGTTTCATCCGGCGATGATTCCACAGTTGCCCGCGCCGCGGCACCGGACACGGTCACGGCGGCGCCGGGTCTGCGTGACATAATCGCGCCGATCATCCAGAGAGCGCCGCGCGTGGACAGCCACCATTTCCTGCAGACCGCGCTGGTGTTCCTGCTGGCGACGGTGATCGCCGTGCCGTTGACCAAGCGCTTCCGGCTGGGCTCGGTGCTGGGCTACCTGGGCGCCGGCGTGGTGATCGGCCCGCAGCTGCTGGGGCTGGTGAGCGACACGGTGGGTGTCGCTGCGATCTCCGAGTTCGGCGTGGTGCTGATGCTGTTTGTGATCGGGCTGGAGCTGTCGCCGCAGCGTTTGTGGGTGATGCGCCGCTCGGTGTTTGGTACCGGTGCACTGCAGGTGCTGACCAGCGCGCTGGCGATCGGCGGCGTGGCCTACGTGCTGTTCGGTCTCACCGGCAAGGCCGCCACCATCGTCGGCGGCAGCCTGGCGCTTTCCTCGACCGCCTTCGGCCTGCAGATCCTGGCCGAGCGCAAGGAGGCCGGCACGGCGTATGGCCGTCAGGCGTTCTCGATCCTGCTGTTCCAGGATCTGGCGGCGATTCCGCTGATCGCGATGGTGCCGCTGCTTGCCACTTCCTCCAGCCGCCACGGCGTGGACCTGATGGGGATCGCGCGCACGGTCGGGGCGATCGTGGTGGTGATGGTGGGCGGACGCTACCTGCTGCGGCCGGTGTTCCGCTTCGTCGCCAAGGCCAATGCAGTGGAGGTCTCCACCGCTACCGCGTTGCTGGTGGTGATGGGTACCGCCTGGCTGATGGAGCGGGTCGGCGTGTCCTCCACGCTCGGCGCGTTCCTGGCCGGCGTGCTGCTGGCCGACTCGGAATACCGGCACGAGCTGGAATCGCATCTGGAACCGTTCAAGGGACTGTTGCTCGGGCTGTTCTTCATCAGCGTGGGCATGTCGATGGACCTGACCCTGCTGCTGCACCAGCCGTGGCTGGTGCTCGGCCTGGTGCTCGGCCTGCTGCTGCTGAAGGGCGCGCTGCTGTGGCCGCTGGGGCGCACGCTCGGCGGGCTCGACGGCAACGATGCGCTGCGCCTGGCGGTGCTGCTGGCGTGCGGCGGCGAATTTGCGTTCGTGGTGCTGAAACAGGCCGGCGAGCAGCAGTTGGTGAACGCCACCGTGCACGGCGTGCTGGTGCTGGCGATCACCTTGTCGATGGCGCTTACGCCCGTGCTGGTGGTGCTGGCGGCGAAGCTGCTCGACGTGCAGGCGAAGAGCCCCGAGCGGGAGTACGACACCATCACCCCGGACGCGCCGCCGCGCGTGATCATCGCCGGCTTCGGCCGGGTCGGGCAGATCGTGGGCCGCATGCTGCGCGCGCAGAACATCCCGTTCGTTGCGCTGGAGTCGTCGGTGGAGCAGATGGACACGCTGCGCCGCTTCTCCAATACGTCGCTGTTCTTCGGCGATCCGGCGCGCCCGGACCTGCTGCGCGCGGCGCAGGCGGACAAGGCCGAGGTGTTCGTGCTGGCCACCGACGACCCGCAGGCCAACCTGCGCATCGCGCGGCTGGTGCGGCGGCAGTTTCCGCACCTCAAGCTGGTGGCCCGGGCGCGCAACCGTCAGCACGCGTTCCGGCTGATGGACCTGGGCGTGGACGAGCCGGTACGCGAGACCTTTCACTCCAGCCTGAAGATGACGCGCAAGACACTCGAGGCGCTGGGCATGGCGCACGAGCAGGCGGTGGACCGGGTGGAGCGTTTCCGCCGCCACGACGAGAAACTGCTGCGCACCCAGTACCTGGTGTACGACGACGAGACACGGCTGGTGCAGACCTCGATCGAGGCCCTGAGCGACCTGCAGAAACTGCTCGATGCCGACATGCAGCCGGAAGCCGAACGCGAACGTCTGACCGCCGCTCCCGTGAGCGTGCCCGACCCCGACTGAGCGGACGCGGCAGGCCGGTCCGCCGGCGCCCGCGCGGCTCGATCCTGTGCTCCGATCGACGCGGCCGTGCCCGCGGCCGCGCCGTTTACTCGGCCGGTTGGGACGGCTGGCGCAGGGTCTGGCGCACGCTCGGGATGTTGCCGCCGGCGCCGCCGCGGGCGGCCAGCTCGTGCGCGATGTCGACATAGCCCAGATGCCGTGCCACGTCGGCGGCTGTGCGTCCGAAGCCGTCGACCGCATTGCGGTCGGCCCCGCGCGCCAGCAGCACCCGGGCCGGCGGCAGCAGCGCATGCATGGCACACGCATGCAGCGCGGTCACGCCACGCTGGTCGGCATGTTCAAGCCGGGCACCGGCATCCAGCAGCACCGGTACCAGCGCGCCGATGTGGGTGGCATCGCACTGGCTGCCCGGGCGCAACTGCGCACCGAGCAGCAGCAGCAGCGGAGTCTTGCCTTCGCGGTCGGCGTGGTTGATCACCGCCTGGCGCTTGAGCAGGGCGTCGAACAGCCGCCGCGCGCGCAGGCTGTCGTTGCTCTCGAAACCGAACTGGGCGGCCGCGTGCAGCGCGCTGCGGCCGCGGGCGTCGGTGGTGTTCACGTCGGCGCCGGCGGCCAGCAACTGCTCGACGATGTCCGGGAAGCCCATCGCGGCGGCCACCATCAGCGCGGTGGTCTCACCCGGCAGCCGCTGGTCGATCTCGGCACCGCGCTCGATCAGCAGAGCCACCAGCGCCTCGCGCCGTGCCGCGACCGCGGCGGCCAGGGCGGTCATGCCGCTCTGCGCGGTCAGCGTCACGTCCGCCCCGGCGTCCAGCAGATGCCGCGCCACCTCGCGGTGGCCGGCGCCGCAGGCGTGCAGCAGTGCGCTGGCGCCCTGGCCGTCGCGCGTGTCCACCGCGAATCCCAGTTCGAGCAGGCGCTGTACCGCGAGCGTGGCGCCGGCGGCGGCCGCGGCGGGCAGGTCTTCGCCGCGCAGCGCCCGACCGGCCCGCGGCCAGTGGCCCCAGTCCAGCCAGTGCTTCAGTTCCGGGTGTTCCATCGCCAGGCCCAGCGGCGTCTCGCCGTGGGCATCGCTTGCCTCGGGATCGGCGCCGTGCGCGACCAGTGCGCGTACCGCATCAAGCGCCCCGGGGCCACTTTCCAGTGCCGCGAACAGCGGCGTGCGGCCGGCACCGTCGCGCACGTTCGGATTGCAGCCGCGTTGCAACAGCGCCTGCAGCAGGGCAATGCGTCCCTGCGCGGCGGCCAGGTGCAGCGGCGTGCGCTGCCGCGCATCGGTGCCGAACGGATCGGCGCCGCGCTCGAGCAGGGCGAGCGGCAGTGCGGCGCTCTGCACCTGGTCGTCCAGATGCAGCAGTGCCTTGGCCAGCAGCCCCGCACCGGCCGGCGAGGCGCCAGCCTGCATCAGGTCCTCGAGCGCTTCGGTGGCGTCGGGCAGGCGCTCCAGCAGCGCGTCGAACAGGCGTGGCCCTTGCGTCTGGTCCTCGTCTGCCGGCGCAAGTCGTGCTTCCACCGGCAGCCCGTGCTCGAGCACCCAGCGCCGTGCTGCACCCAGCCCGGGCGCAGACAGTTCGATGTACAGCCGCGCCAGGTCGGCCTGCGGCCACTCGCGCACGCGCTGGACAAAGGTAGACACCACGGCCCAGTGGCCAAAGCGCAATGCGTCAAGCAGGTGGCCGGGCGTGTCCTCGCCCTCGGCCAGCGTCTCCATGCTCAGGTTGGCTGGCAGCGGCGTGTCCGGATCAAGCAGGGCGACCAGGTCCCAGCGTCCGGCCGCGGCCGCGTGATCGAGCGCGTTGCGGCCGTCTCCGCCAGGGGCTGCCGGATCAGCGCCGAGGCCGAGCAAGGCCCGCACCGTGTCCGCGTGCGCGTGCGGCGACTGGCAGGCGAGGGTCAGGGCGTCGCGCCCGTGCTGGTCGCGCGCGTGCGGATCGGGTTCGGCCTGGGCGAGCAGTTGCACGATCTCCACCGCGCCGGCGCGGGCCGCTTCCATCAGCGCGGTGCTGCCGTTGCGGTCGGCCAGGTTGACGTCGGCGCCGGCGGAACGCAGTGCGCGGGCGATTTCCTCGTGGCCTTCGGCGGCGGCGGTCATCAGCGCGCTGCGGCCGCGCTTGTCCAGTGCGTTGATGGCGGCGCGGTGCTTGAGCAGCAGGCGAATGCCTTGCGGGTCGTCGTCGGCCAGGCTCGCCGCCGCGACCAGCGCCGGCTCGGCGTCGGCCAGCTGGGTCTTCGCGCCACGTTCGAGCAGGAACTTCGCCAGCGGCCAGTTGGCCGCCCGGCACGCCACCGCCAGCGGGGTCAGGCCGGCGTGGTTGAGCGCGTTCAGCGGCGCGCCGGCATCCAGCAGCATGGCCGCCACGATCGGCTCTTCGCTGAGCACCGCGCCGTGCAGCGGGGTATTGCCCTCGGCATCGGCAACCAGCGGGTTGGCGCCGTTGGAGATCAACGTCATCACCGCCTCGGCGCGCCCCGAAAGGCTGTCGCGGGTGGCGGCGAGCAACGCGGTGAGGCCGCCGCTGGCGCGGTTGACGTCGGCGCCGCGGGCGATCAGCGCGCGCAGCAGGCGGGTGTCCGGCAACAGCGCGGCCAGCAGCAGGGCCGGGCGCTGGTCGCGATCGTCGCCCGGCGGCGCGGTGTTCGGATCGGCGCCAGCCTCCACCAGCGCCAGCGCCCGCTCCACGTCCGCCTCGCGGATCGCCGCCAGCAGAGCAGCGGCCTGCTCCGGCGTGCCGGCGGTGCGTTCGGCTTCGGTCAGGGGCGGCGGCGTACGCGTGATGGCCGGCTCCGCCGGGTTGCCCATGCGCGGCCGGTGGCGTTCGCACAGCAGTGCACGCAGGGTGCGGTTGGCAATCACCAGGCAGCCCAGTGGCAACAGCAGCACGCCGTAGACGAGCAGGGCGGCGGTGCGCATTTCCGACGGCAGCACGCCATAGAGTCCGGTCAGCGCGAGCGCGAGAAACGCCAGCACCAGCAGCGCCAGCGCCGCCGGAAGGAAATGACTGAAAAAGCGCTCCTCGCGTGACAGGTGGCGGCCGAAGGCAATGCTCCGCGCGGTGGCGGTGAAGATCCACGAGCCGTCACTCTGCGTCGGATACGCGTCGTCCCACACGAACACCAGCCCGAACGCCGGCCACAGCCGCCACAGCAGGCTCAGCGCGATTACCAGCGCCGCGGCCAGCAGCAATGCCGCGCTCAGGCTCGGTGCCTGGCTCAGGCGCAGCATCGGCCAGGCGATCAGCACGAACACCACCGCCACGTAGGTGCTGAACATCACCAGATGGGCCGCACCCCTGCGCAGCACGGTGCGACCGAAACGCGGCTCGGGATCGAAGCCGATCGCGTGGCACACCGCCGCCATCGTCAACGCATTGGCCGCCAGCAGGGGAATCAGCACCAGCGGGTGGGTGCTGGCTGCCGCGATCGCCACTGCCACCCATCCGGGAACGAACCAGGCCAGCGCTTGCAGGAGAGGAGGAGGGCGGCGACGCGGCTTGGGAGGGGTCATGGGCGGCAGTATAGAAATCGGCAATGAGGCAGACGGTAATCGTGTGTTAACCGGTCACGGCGCAGCACGCGGGGTTCAGCGCGACTGCCCGTCCTCGGGTGCGCGTCCGTAGTCGAGGTGGTTGGCGGCGGCGAGTCGCTCTGGCGGCGGCAACTGCAGGTGCCATCCCTGGCTGCGCAGATGCGCCAGCACCTGGGCGGCGTCCTCGTGCGGCAGGTGGCGCGAGGGGTCCAGGTCCAGCTCGAGGGCGAAACGCAGCGTGCCGAGCAGCTCGGTGAGCTCGGCCGGCAGGCGGTCGAAGGCGTCGCGTTCGGCCAGCCACAGGTAGCTGTCGGCCTTGCGCAGGCTGGCGTAGACGTAGCAGTGCATGGCGGCAACCGTCGTGCAAAAAAGGGGATGCCGCGCGGGGCGACCCGGCAGAGCTTATCAGCGTGTCCGGCCGCGGCCATCCCTTGCTGTGCCTGCGCCCGGCAGCGGTCGGGGTGAATGGTTAAGTTTTTGCTGCAATCGCACTTGCAATGCTCCGGGCGCAATCGGCACAGTGCCGCACGGGGGCATCAAACGCGCGTATGAAATAAGAGCGCGGCGTTGTTCCCGCCACTCGTCCCGAGCCGCACCCACGACCAGCAGGAGCCACCGATGCAGATGTCTATCCGTCCCTTCAAGGCAGCCGCCCGGCCGCTCGCGTTCGCCGCGCTGAGCCTGGCCATAGCCGGCGCCCTGGTGGCGCCGAACGCCGCCCACGCGAGCGCGTTCCAGCTCAAGGAAAACAGCGCCAAGGGCCTCGGCCGCGCCTATGCCGGTTCGGCTACGGCCGGTGGCGACGTCTCGGTGGTGGCGAACAACCCCGCCGCGATGAGCGAGCTCGACGGCACCTACTTCCAGGCCGACGTCACCGCCATCAATTTCAGCGCCAAGTTCAGCGGCAGCGCTCACGACGTGCTGGGTCGCCCGATCAGCGGCGGCAACGGCGGCGACGGCGGCACCACGCTGCCGGTACCGGCGCTGTTCTTTGCCACCAAGGTGTCGGACAAGCTGCACATCGGTGCCGGCTTCTCGGTGCCGTTCGGCTTCCAGACCGAATACGACCGCGACTGGGTGGGCCGCTATCACGGCGTCAAGTCGAAGTTCCAGTCGCTCGACGCCACACTGTCGGCGTCCTATGACGTGACCGACACCTTCGCCCTGGGCGTCAGCGCGATCGCGCAGCGCACCTCGGCGGAGTTGACCAGCGCGGTCAACTTCAACGCGGTGGGCCTGCAGGTGCAGCAGGGCATCCAGCAGCAGGTCGCGGCCGGCGTGGCGCAGATCCAGGCTGCCATCGCCGCCGGGCAGATCCCGCCGGCGCAGGGCGCGGCGATGATCCAGGCAGCCGTGCAGCAGGGCCAGGCGGCCGCCGCCGGCGTGGCTGCGTTGACCCCGCAGGGCGTGGACGGCTTTGCCCGCATCAAGGGCGACGACTGGGGCTACGGCTACCAGGTGGGCGGCTTCTGGAAGCTCACTCCGAACGACAAGTTCGCGCTGAACTACCGCTCCAAGATCAGCCACCGCCTCGAAGGCACCGGCAAGTTCACCACCACGCCGGGCTACGACCTGCTGCTGAGTAATCCGCAGCTGGCCGGGAGCCTGCCGCCGTTCTCCGACACCACCGGCACCGCCGACTTCACCACGCCGGCCGTGATCAGCGCCAGCTACTGGCACCAGGCGGAGAAGTTCGGGCTGGGCATCGACTTTGCCTACACCAAGTGGGACGTGTTCAAGGAGCTGCGCGTGAAGTACGGCAACACGCAGCCGGACAGCGTCGAAGCATTCAACTGGCGCAACACGGTCTATGCCTCGATCGGCGGTGACTACTACCTCAATGATCGGGTCACCCTGCGCGCCGGTATCGCCGTGGACACCACGCCGAGCTACAACGCCGTGCGCGACGTCCGCGTGCCGGACTCCACCCGCAAGCTGGCCACCGTGGGCGTCGGCTACAAGGCGAGCGAGCACTTCGAGATCAACGCCTCGTATGCGCACATCTTCGTCAACCAGGCGCATATCAACGCGACCAGTTCCACCGGTGACGTGATCGAAGGCAACTTCGAGGATTACGGCAACCTGCTCAGCCTGTCGGCGGTGTACAAGTTCTGACGCCCTGACTGCCGCGGCGCGGATGCGCCGCGACGATGTGTCGAAAGCCTCCCCGCCCTGTGCGGGGAGGCTTTTTTGTGCCGCGCGCGGCGCTCGTCAGCCGCGACGCAGCAGCAGCGCCATCATGCGGGCGAAGCGCGTGCCGTAAGGCGGGTTGAGCAGCGCGGCCCCGTTGAGTCGGGCCTGACGGAACACCGGCTTGATGTGCGAGAACGTGCGGAATCCCGCTTCACCGTGATAACCGCCGCTGCCCGACGGTCCGACGCCACCGAAAGGCAGGTGATGCTGGGCGATGTGGTACAGGGTGTCGTTGATCGTCACTCCGCCGGCACGGGTGCGCGAGAGCACCTTGTCGACCGCGCCGGCTTCCTGCTCGAACAGATACAGCGCCAGCGGATGCGGGCGCGCCGCGACATAGGCGATGGCATCGTCCAGGGTGTCGTAGGTGACCACCGGCAGCAGCGGCCCGAAGATTTCCTCCTGCATGACCGCCATGGCGTCGGTGACCCCGGTGAGCAGGGTCGGCAGCAGCCGCCGCGGTTGCGCCGGATCGCTGCCGCTGCCCAGCGCTTCGGCCCGTGCGCCGGCGGCGATCGCCTCGTCGCGCAGCTCGGTCAGGCGCTTGAACTGGCGGTCGGAGACGATGCTCGCGTACTGGCTGTTGCGTGCGATGTCGGGGTAGAAGCGCGCCACTGCGGCCCGGGCGGCGGTGGTGAAGTCGCCCATGCGGTTGCGTGGCAGCAGCACGTAGTCGGGGGCGATGCAGGTCTGCCCCGCGTTGACCAGCTTGCCGTAGACGATGCGCTCGACGGCGCGGGCGAAGTTCGCGCCGGGGCCGATGATGGCGGGCGACTTTCCGCCCAGCTCCAGCGTCACCGGTGTCAGGTTGGCCGACGCCGCGCGCATCACGTGGCGCCCGACCGCGGTGGAGCCGGTGAACAGCAGGTGGTCGAACGGCAGTGCCGAGAACGCCTGGGCCACCTCCGCGTCGCCGGTCACCACCGATACCTCCTCGCGCGGAAAGTACTGCCCCACCAGCCGCGCGAACAGGGCCGAAAACGCCGGCGTGTATTCGCTCATCTTGACCATGGCGCGGTTGCCGCCGGCCAGCGCATCCACCAGCGGGCCCACGGCCAGGAACAGCGGGTAGTTCCACGGCACGATGATGCCGACCACGCCCAGCGGCTGCGGCCGCAGCTCGGTGCGCGCCGGCAGGAACATCAGATCGGCCATGCGCCGGCGCGGCTTCATCCAGGCTCGTCCGTGCGCCAGCGCGTGGCGGATCGCCGACAGGCTGGGAAACACTTCGAGCAGGTCGGTTTCCTGCTGCGGCCGGCAGCCGAAGTCGGCGTGGATCGCCTCAGCGATATCGCCGCGGTGCTGGCGGATCAGCGACTCCAGCGCGCGCAATCGGGCGCTGCGGACGTGCCAGGCGGGCAGCGGGTCGCGCGCATGCGCCTCACGCTGGCCGGCGAGCAGGTCGGCGAGATCACGGGTGGGGTCCATGGGCACTCCGTCGGCAGGGCGCGGGCACGCGCGGACGCCGATGGTGGCACAAGCGCACGCGGGCGGCGGTGGCGCCGCCCGCGTGCCGTGCTCAGTCGCCGATGGTCAGCAGCGAGGCGTTGCCGCCGGCGGCGGTGGTGTTGATGGTAAGCGTCCGTTCGCCGGCGAAGCGCAGCAGGTAGTGCGGGCCACCGGCCTTCGGGCCGGTGCCGGAGAGGCCCTCGCCGCCGAACGGCTGCACGCCGACCACGGCGCCGATCTGGTTGCGGTTGACGTAGCAGTTGCCCACGCGCGCATGCCGGCTGATGTAGTCGACGGTGGCATCGATGCGGCTGTGGATGCCCAGCGTGAGGCCGTAGCCGGTACCGTTGATCGCCTCGATCACCTTGTCCAGCTCGCTCGCCTTCCAGCGGATCACGTGCAGCACCGGACCGAAGATCTCCCGGGTCAGCGTGGCGAGACCGGGGATCTCGTAGGCGCGCGGCGCGAAGAACGTGCCGTGGCCGGTGAGCGCGGGGTCCATCGGCACTTCGCCGATCTTCCTGGCCTCCTTGTCCATGCGCGCGGCGTGCTCGACCAGGATCGCCTTGGCGTCCTCGTCGATCACCGGGCCCACGTCGGTGGAAAGCAGGCCGGGATCGCCCACCTTCAGCTCATTCATGGCGCCGGCGAGCATGGTGATCACCTTGTCGGCGATGTCGTCCTGCACGTACAGCACCCGCGCGGCCGAGCAGCGCTGGCCGGCGGACTGGAACGCCGAGGCGATCACGTCCTTGACGATCTGCTCGGGCAACGCCGAGGAGTCGGCGATCATCGCGTTCTGGCCGCCGGTCTCGGCAATCAGTACGGCGATCTGCGCATTGCGTGCAGCCAGTGCCCGGTTGATCGCCCAGGCGGTGTCGGTGGAGCCGGTGAACACCACGCCGGCCACGCGCGGGTCGCGGGTCAGTGCGGCGCCCACCGTGGCACCGTCGCCGGGAACGAACTGCAGCACGTCTTCCGGCACGCCCGCCTCGTGCAGCAGGCGGGTGGCGAGGTAGCCGATCAGGCTGGTCTGCTCGGCCGGCTTGGCGATCACCGGATTGCCGGCGGCCAGTGCCGCGGCCACCTGACCGACGAAGATCGCCAGCGGGAAGTTCCACGGGCTGATGCCCACGAACACGCCGCGGCCTTCCAGGTACAGCCGGTTGCTCTCGCCGGTGGGGCCGGGCAGTTGCTCCGGTTCTGCGAACAGGCGGCGCGCCATGGTGGCGTAGTAGCGCAGGAAGTCCGCGGCCTCGCGGATCTCGGCGATCGCATCGGGGAGGCTCTTGCCGGCTTCGCGCACGCACAGCGCGATGAACTCGGCGCGGCGCGCCTCCAGCTGCTCGGCGGCGTACTCCAGCATCGCCGCGCGGTTGGCTACCGGCATGTTGTTCCAGCGATCCTGCGCGGCATGCGCGTTGGCCAGCGCGCGCGCGACGGTATCGTCGTCGGCGGTGAGGTAGGTGCCGATCTGGCGCCGGCGATCGCTCGGATCGGTCACTTCCACCAGCGCGCCCTTGCTGGCTGCGCCGGGCACCAGCGGGCCGGCGGTCCACGGGCCGGTTTGTGCGTTGACCGCCTCGGCCAGCGCGGTCAGTTCGTTGTCGTTGGCAAAGTTGACGCCCATGGAATTCTTCCGAAGTTCACCGTAGAGATTGGCCGGCAGCGGGATGCGCGGATGCGGGATCGAGTCGAACGCCCGCACCGTCTCGCACGGATCGGCCACGAGGTCGCGGGCCGGGACGGTGTCGTCCACCACGCGATTGACGAAGCTGGTGTTGGCGCCGTTCTCCAGCAGCCGTCGCACCAGGTAGGGCAGCAGGTCTTCGTGGGTGCCGACCGGCGCGTAGACGCGGCAGGGCACGCCGAAGCTCTTAGAGCCGATCACCTCGGCGTACAGATCCGCACCCATGCCATGCAGGCGCTGGAACTCGAACGGACGCCCCTGCGCCAGGTGATGCACGGCGGCGATGGTGTGTGCGTTGTGGGTGGCGAACTGCGGGTAGACCAGGTGGCTGCCTGCCGCGAACAGGCGCCGCGCGCAGGCCAGGTAGGAGACGTCGGTGTTCGGCTTGCGCGTGTATACCGGATAGCCGGACAGCCCCTGCTCCTGCGCCTTCTTCACCTCTGCGTCCCAGTAGGCGCCCTTGACCAGTCGCACGTACCAGCGGCGGCCCGAATGCAGCGCCGTCTCCACCACCCAGTCGATCACGAACGGGGTGCGCTTGGCGTACGCCTGCACCACGATGCCCAGCCCGTTCCAGCCTTCCAGCGACGGATGGGCGAACACGTCGCCGAGGATGTCCAGCGACAGCTCGAGGCGATCGGCCTCCTCGGCGTCCACCGACAGCGCGATGCCGGCCTTCATCGACAGCTGCGCCAGCTCCAGCAGCTTGTCGGTCAGCGCTGCGCGCGCGCGCGCCCGCTGTGCCACCTCGTAGCGCGGAAACAGCGCCGAGAGTTTCACCGAGATCGACGGCGCCTCGGTATGGCTGGCGAACGGACCGCGCTTGCCCAGCGCGGCGATCGCGTCGCGATAGGCCTGCTGGTAGCGCTCCGCATCGGCGGCCGTCAGTGCCGACTCGCCGAGCATGTCGAACGAGTAGCGATACGCAGCGTTTTCCTTCTTCATGCAGCGGTCGAGCGCTTCGTCGATGTTCTGACCCATCACGAACTGGTGGCCCATGATGCGCATCGCCTGGCGCACCGCCACGCGAATGGTCGGCTCGCCGATGCGCGACACCAGCCGGCGCAGGGCACCGGTGAAATCATTGCGGGTGCTGTCGGCCAGGTTGACCAGCTGGCCGGTCAGCAGCAGTCCCCAGGTGGAGGCATTGACCAGCAGCGATTCGCTGCGACCCAGGTGCTTGCGCCAGTTGGCGTCGCCGAGCTTGTCGCGGATCAGCTTGTCGGCGGTGCGTGTATCGGGGATGCGCAGCAGCGCCTCGGCCACGCACATCAACAACACGCCTTCCTCGCTGGACAAGTCGTACTGGCGCATGAAGGACTCAACCACGCTCTGGTCCTTCGCACGCGCCCGCACGCGGGTGACCAGCGCCGCGGCACGGTCGATCACCTGCTCGCGTTCCTCCGGCGGCAGGCCGGCCTGGTCGAGCAGGTCGAGCACCGCTTCGGTTTCATCGCGCAGCCAGGCGGCAGTGATGCGTGCGCGGGCCGGCGCGACGTTCGGGGGCAGTTCGGGACTGAGGATGGCGTCGGTCACGGGGCAGGCGGGTCCGTCGGGTGGCGAAACGTGGGGGGAGGGAGGGCAGCGCAAGCGGCGCATTGTACGCGTGGGCCGGGGCGCACCCAACCGCATCACCGCGCACGCTCGCGAAAGGGCCGCGGCTGTTGCCCGGTGCGGCTTCGCGCGGCCTGCGCGGGCGCGCGCCAGCGCGAGACATAGTGTCGCATCGCCGTGCTCGCCCTCGCTTGCCGACGCGTCGGCCCGAGCGCGCGAACGACCGGCCGGGCGGGATGCGGCAGGCGCCTGCGGCGAGCTCGCGCCTTCGGCCTGATCTGCGTCATGTACCCGCGTCATTGTTGCCCGTTGCGCTGGCGCGGCCTATCATTCCGCTGTTCCAGGCACGCAGGATCACCGTGATCGTGCTTCGACCAGCCGCTGAGGGTGCGCCGTGCGCGATGTGGATCCGTCCCAATCGCGCGTTGAGCCGCACCGGGTTGCGTCGATTGATCATGGTGCTGGCGGCGCTGGTGCTGACGACCGCCGCACTGGGCGCCTGGCAGGGGAATGTTTTCGCCCCGTTGTTCGCCTTGGTCGAATCCGTCGCGATGGCTTGCGCGCTGAGCGTGGCGTGGCGATCGGGCGACCGCGGCGAACGCATCACCCTCGACGAAACGTCGCTGGAGGTGCGGTCCCTGCCGGGGCAGCGGCGCATGCACTTCCAGTCGCACTGGGTGCGCGTGCGGCTCAAGCCGGGTCGGGGGCGGCATCGGCTGGTGCTGAGTTCGCATGGTCGCGAGCTGGAGATCGGAGCGTTTCTCGCCGACGAGGAGCGCACCGAGTTGTCACGGAAACTCATGGTGCTGCTGGCCGAATTCGACGGGCAGTGGCGCAAGTAGGTTCAACAAAGGTGCAAGACATGACATCTGGCGGCATCAGGCCTCACGGTTTCAAGCGCACGGCAATCGCTGGCCTGGCTGGCGCGCTCGCCCTGTTCGGTGGCGCAGCGATGGCCAACCCGAAGGAATGGCAGCTCAACATGACGCGCGGCGCCAGCGAATGGTCGTCGACGCCGTACTTCCTCAACAACGTGTCGCTCGGCGTGTGCGTGGCTATCGGCATCCTGGTCTTCGGCGCGATGTTCATCGCCATGTTCCGCTTCCGCAAATCGCGCGGCGCGGTGGCCGAGAAGTGGTCGCACAACACGATGCTCGAAGTGGTCTGGACCACGATCCCGGTGATTATCCTGGTCGTGCTGGCCTACCTCGCCACTGGCGGCCTGACCTCGTTTGCCAACACCACCGGCTCGCAGATGACCGTCAAGGTCACCGGCTACCAGTGGAAGTGGCGCTATGACTACGTCGACTACAAGGGCAAGGCGATCGACAAGGTCGGCTTCATGTCCAAGCTGGACGACGCCAGCAACGAGACCCGCCAGCTCGATTCCGGCATGGATCCGAAGGCAGTGCAGGTCAACGGCGAGAACACCTATCTGCTGGACGTGGACAAGCCGCTGGTGGTGCCGGTCGGCACCAAGATCCGCTTCGTGATCACCGCCGGCGACGTGATCCACTCCTGGTGGGTGCCGGCGCTGGGCTGGAAGATGGATGCCATCCCCGGCATCGTCAACGCCGCCTGGACCAACATCAAGGAGCCTGGTGTGTATCGCGGCCAGTGCGCGGAGCTGTGCGGCCAGGATCACGGCTTCATGCCGATCGTGGTCAAGGCACTGCCCAAGGCCGAGTTCGAGCAGTGGCTTGCCCAGCAGCAGGCCGCCAGCGCACCGAAGCCCGCGGCACCGGCCGCACCGGCCGCTGCCCCCGCGACGGCCACGCCGGCAACCGCTCAGATCGCGTCTCCCACCCCGGGCAACCAGGGCTGATTTCTCGGCGGGCTGCTCGCGCAGCCCCACGTAATTCCGCATTAGGCAGAGGTGCAAGGCCATGGCCCACGCAGCCACCCACGACCATCACGACGACCACCACGGCGCGCCCAGCAATTTCTTCACGCGCTGGTTCATGTCCACCAACCACAAGGACATCGGCACGCTGTATCTGGTGTTCGCGCTGGTGATGTTCTTCATCGGCGGCAGCTTCGCGATGGTGATCCGCGCCGAGCTGTTCAAGCCGGGCCTGCAGCTGGTGCAGCCGTACTTCTTCAACCAGATGACCACCATGCATGCGCTGGTGATGATCTTCGGTGCGGTGATGCCGGCATTCGTCGGCCTCGGCAACTGGATGATCCCGCTGATGATCGGCGCGCCCGACATGGCGCTGCCGCGCATGAACAACCTGTCGTTCTGGATCATGCCGTTTGCCTTCGTGCTGCTGCTCTCCACGCTGTTCACGGCGGGCGGTGCCCCGGCCGGCGGCTGGACGATGTACCCGCCGCTCGCACTGCAGGGCGGCTCGGTCGCCTCGATGGTGTTCGCGGTGCATCTGATGGGCATCAGCTCGATCATGGGCTCGATCAACATCATCGCCACCATTCTCAACATGCGCGCGCCGGGCATGGACCTGCTGAAGATGCCGGTGTTCGTGTGGAGCTGGCTGATCACCGCGTTCCTGCTGATCGCCGTCATGCCAGTGCTGGCCGGTGCGGTGACCATGCTGCTGACCGACAAGTATTTCGGCACCAGCTTCTTCAACGCCGCCGGCGGCGGTGACCCGGTGCTGTTCCAGCACATCTTCTGGTTCTTCGGGCACCCCGAGGTCTACATCATGATCCTGCCGGCGTTCGGCGTGATCTCGGAGATCATCCCGACCTTCGCCCGCAAGCCGATCTTCGGCTACCGCGCCATGGTGTTCGCGATTGCCTCGATCGCCTTCCTGTCGTTCATCGTGTGGGCGCACCACATGTTCTCGGTGGGCCTGCCGCTGGGTGCCGAGATCTTCTTCATGTACGCCACCATGCTGATCGCGGTGCCTACCGGCGTGAAGGTGTTCAACTGGGTGTCCACCATGTGGGGCGGCTCGATGACCTTCGAGACGCCGATGCTGTTCGCCGTCGCGTTCGTGATCCTGTTCACCATCGGCGGCTTCTCCGGCCTGATGCTGGCGCTGGCCCCGGCGGACTTCCAGTACCACGACACCTACTTCGTGGTGGCGCACTTCCACTACGTGCTGGTGACCGGCGCGGTGTTCTCGATCATCGCCGCCACCTACTACTGGCTGCCGAAGTGGACCGGCCGGATGTACTCGGAGTTCTGGGGCAAGATGCACTTCTGGAACTCGGTGATCTGGGTCAACGTGCTGTTCTTCCCGCAGCACTTCCTGGGCCTGGCGGGCATGCCGCGCCGCATCCCCGACTACAACGTCGCGTTCGCCAACTTCAACATGATCAGCTCGATCGGCGGCTTCCTGTTCGGTGCCTCGCAGCTGATCTTCGTGGGCGTGCTGATCCACGCGGTGTGGGGCTCGAAGAAGAAGGCCACCGATCGCGTGTGGGAAGGCGCCAAGGGTCTGGAGTGGACCGTGCCGTCGCCGGCGCCGTTCCACACCTTCGAAGTGCCGCCGGTCATCCACGACGACGAACTGGCCCACGGCCATACCGACCACTGATAGAGTTGCACGCCACCGCGCAGGCGGTGGCGTGACGGGGTTCAGGACATGCAGCAGCAATCGCCACAGGCCATGATGGAAACGCGTCGTCGCGCGGCCCGGCGCACCGCGCTGATCATGGGCGGCGTGGCGCTGGTGGTGTTCGCCCTGTCGCTTTACCAGATGGTGCGATAGCGCCGGCGGGCTCCGGCACGCAACAGAGCAGTTCCCCGTGCGCCAAGGCGGGGGTCGACGTCAGAAAAAGATATCCACGGGAATCGTCACGATGGGTCAGCAGCAAGGCGCTTATTTCGTACCAACCAAGAGCTCGTGGCCGATCGTCGCCGCCGTGGTGATGTTCGTCACCGTGTTCGGCGCCAGCCACTGGCTCAGTGCCCAGCCCGACGCCACCGGTTTCGGCAAGGTGGTGCTGACGGTCGGCATCGTCGGCGTGCTCGGCATGTTCTTCGGCTGGTTCCGCTCGGTGATCCGCGAGTCGCTTGCCGGCAGCTACAACAGCCAGGTGGACCGCTCGTTCCGCATGGGCATGCTGTGGTTCATCTTCTCCGAGGTGATGTTCTTCGCCGCCTTCTTCGGCGCCCTGTTCTACGCCCGCATGTTCGCGGTGCCGTGGCTGGCGGGCGAGGGGCACGGCGTGCTGACCAACCAGTTCCTGTACCCGGCCTACACCGGTGGCTGGGGCGCGGCCGGCGGCAACGGCCCGCAGGCGATCGGCGGTCACTTCCAGACGGTGGCGGCCTGGGGCCTGCCGCTGCTGAACACGCTGATCCTGCTGACCTCCAGCGTGACCGTGACGATCGCCCATCACGCACTGAAGTCCGCCCATCGCGGCAAGGTGCTGGTGTTCCTCGGCCTCACGGTGCTGCTCGGCGCGGTGTTCCTGTACTGCCAGGCGCACGAGTACATGGAGGCTTACAAGGAGCTCAACCTGACGCTGCACTCGGGCGTGTACGGATCGACCTTCTTCATGCTCACCGGCTTCCACGGCATGCATGTGACCCTCGGCACGATCATGCTGGCGGTGATCTGGTTCCGCGTGGCCAAGGGCCATTTCAACAAGGACCACCACTTCGGCTTCGAGGCGGTCGCCTGGTACTGGCACTTCGTCGACGTGGTCTGGCTGGGGCTGTTCATGTTCGTCTACATCCTCTGACCAGCGCGACCGGAGGATGCAAAAAAGCCCGCCATTCGGCGGGCTTTTTTTGCGACTCTCACGCGGTGATCGAAAGGGGTGTCAGCCACGGGCGCAATGACGCAGAGACCATGGCCCGGCGGAGCCCCGGATAGAATGGACGGCCAGCTCAGCCGGTGACGCCGTGCGGATGCAGCCAGCCCATCCAGATCCCGAACATCACCATCAGGATGAGCAGCACCGACAAGCCGATGCGCCGGGTCAGCGCCCAGACGGTGCGCTTGCTGTCCTGCTTGTCGGTCATCATGAAGTACAGCGCCTGGCCGAGGTTGAACAACACCACGAACAGCATGACCACCAGCGCATATTTGTAGACGGTTTCCACGTGATTGACTCGAACGACGATGACATGGCGAGTATAGCCGTCCCATGCGGGGCGGCCCGATGATCGCGCTGCGTCGCCCGGCGTGGTGGTCGGTGCTGCTGACGGTGGTCGGTGCCTTGCTGTTCGTGCGTTTGGGGCTGTGGCAGCTGCACCGCGCAGACGAGAAGGACGCACTTCTGCGTCGCTATGCCACATCGGTCAGCGCGCCGCTGCGGGACTTCGCAGAAATCGCCGCGATGCCGCCGGAAACCTCCTATCCGCATGTGCAGATCCAGGGTCGTTACCTGGCCAATCGGGTGTACCTGCTGGACAACCCACGCCACGATGCGCTCGGAGGCGTGGAAGTCTACGCGCCGTTCCACGTGGCCGAAGGCGACCGCCTGCTGCTCGTGGACCTGGGATTCCTTCCGGGCAACGGCACCGCTGCGGCCCCGCAGGTGCCGGCGCTGCCGACGGGCGCGGTGACCTTGCAGGGGCTGTACGTGCCGCCGCCCGGCGTGGCGCTGGAAATGGGCGGCGATGCGTTGGCGCGACAGCAGACGTGGCCGAAAAAGACCATCTACCTCGACCCCGAGCAGGTCGCCGCCGACCTCGGTCGCATGCTGTACCCGCGCGTGCTGGCCCTCGATCCCGATCCGGCGGCGATCTTCGTGCGCAAGCGTACGCTGGATTTCTCCGCCATGCCGCCGTCGCGGCACCGCGCCTATGCCTTCCAGTGGTTCACCTTCGCCGTCGCGGCAGTGGTGATCTTTCTGGTTCTCCATCGCAAGCGCCGCCAGCGCGCGCGCCCCAAGACGAGTGACACGCCATGACGCCATCTGCCGCCGACAAGGCCCGGCGCAACAGCCGCCTCAAGCTCCTGCTGATCGCCGCCGTGTTCGCCGCGCCGATCATCGCCGCGGGCATCCTGACCGTGAGCGGATGGCAGCCACAGGGCAAGGGCAATGGCCAGCCGATCCTGCCGCAGCGCAATTTCGCCTCCGAACCCGTCACTGTCACGCTGCTCGACGGCAGCTCCTACGCGTGGCGCGACACCCAGCCGCGCATGACCCTGGTCGCGCTGGTGGGCCCACAGTGCGCCAGCCAATGCGTGGACACGCTGACCAAGATGGCGGCGGCCCGCGTGACGCTGGCGCGCAACGCGCACCGGCTTCGACTGCTGATGGTCGGCGCGACGCCGGCCGGAGAGCCGGTGACCGATGGCCGCGTATCGCTCGGCGCCAACCCCGACGCGTCGTTCCTGCTCGGACGTGACGCCTCCGGCAAGCTCGCCGCCTATGCGCCCTCGACGCCGGATACCGTGAGTGCGCTGCTGGTGGAGTCCAACGGCACCGCGTTGTCGCTGTACCCGGCCGGATTCGATACCACCGGCCTGCGCAAGGATCTGCAGAAGGTGATCCGCTGATGACGCCGCGCTCTACCGTGTTGCTTCGCCGGCTGGCCCTGCTCGCCGCCGTGTTCGCCTTCGGCCTGGTGATGTTCGGCGCCTTCGTGCGCCTGTCCAACGCCGGCCTGTCCTGCCCGGACTGGCCCACCTGCTACGGCAAGGCCACCTGGCCCACCGCCGTGCACGAAGTGGCGAAGGCCGACGCGGCCTATCCGGAGCGTCCGTTTGAGGACGCCAAGGCCTGGCGCGAACAGGTGCACCGCATCCTTGCCGGCACCCTGGGCTTCGCGGTGTTCGCGATGGCGCTGATCGCGGCCTGGCGGCAGCGCTGGAATGCGCTGGCCGTGCTGGTCGGCGCTGTGCTCGCAGCGGTCGGCGTGGCGCTGTACATGCGCGGGGCCTACGTCGTCTCCTCGGTGATCTCGGCGCTGGCCATCGGCCTGCCGCTGGCGGCGGCACTGACATTGCGACGCCCGGGCGCCTGGCGCGCCAGCGTGCTGGCGCTGGCGGTGATCATCTTCCAGGCGATGCTCGGCATGTGGACGGTGACCTTGCTGCTGAAGCCGATCGTGGTGATGGGTCACCTGCTTGGCGGCCTCACCACGTTCTCGCTGCTGGCCTGGTCGGCGCTGCGCTACGCCGGGGTCGGCGCCGACGATGACCGCCATCGGGCGCTGCGCAAGGCGGTGATCGCGGGCATCGTGCTGCTGGCGTGCCAGATCGCGCTGGGCGGCTGGACCTCGTCGAACTATGCCGCGCTGGCCTGCGGCACCGATTTCCCCAAATGCCTGGGCCAGTGGATGCCTGCCACCGATTTCAAGGAAGGCTTCGTGCTCTGGCGCGGCATCGGTGTCAACTACGAGGGCGGCGTGCTCGACATGGCCGCGCGCAGCGCGATCCAGATCGTCCACCGCATCGGCGCGCTGGTGGTGTTCTGCTACCTCGGCTGGCTTTCGCACAAGACGGCGCGCGCCGGGCTGCGTGGGTTGGGCATCGCAATCGGCGTGGCGCTGGTGGTGCAGGTGCTGCTGGGCATCAGCAACGTGCACTTCGGCCTGCCGCTGTGGGTGGCCACCGCCCACAACGGGGTCGCGGCGGTGCTCTTGTTCACCCTGCTGGCGACGCTGGCGCGCACCCAGCGGCGTCGGGCGGACGGCCTGCCGCTGGTAGAATCGGCCGGATGAATGCCCACGTCCGCGAATACCTGCAGCTGACCAAACCCCGCGTCGTCGCCCTGCTGGTGTTCTGTGCCGTGATCGGCATGTTCCTGGCCGTGCCGGGCATCCCGCCGTGGCGTGCGCTGGTGTTCGGTACGCTGGGCATCTGGATGGCGTCCGGCTCGGCGGCCGCGTTCAACCACCTGATCGACGAGCGCATCGACAAGCTGATGGCGCGCACGGCCCGCCGTCCGCTGGCGACCGGCTCGCTTCGCCCGCGGCAGGTACTGGTATTCGCCGTGCTGCTGGGCATCGCCTCGATGCTGGTGCTGGTGCTGCTGGTCAACCTGCTCACGGCGGTGCTCACGCTCGGTGGGCTGATCGGTTACGCGCTCGTCTACACCGCCTACCTCAAGCGCGCCACGCCGCAGAACATCGTCATCGGCGGCCTCGCCGGCGCAATACCGCCGGTGCTCGGCTGGACCGCTGTCACCGGGGAGCTGCACGCGTTCGCGCTGCAGCTGTGCCTGATCATCTTCGTCTGGACGCCGCCGCATTTCTGGGCGCTGGCGATCTTCCGCCGTGATGACTACGCGCGCGCGCAGGTGCCGATGCTGCCGGTGACGCACGGCGTGGTGTACACCCGCTGGCAGGTGCTGTTCTACACGGTGCTGCTGGTGCTGGTCACGCTGTTGCCGACGATTACCGGCTACAGCGGCCTGGTCTACCTGGGCGGCGCCGTCGTGCTGGGCGTGGCGTTTCTGTATTACGCCATCCGCCTGCTCAATCCGCCGGACGACTACTTCCCCATGCGCGTGTTCAAGTACTCCATCGTCTACCTGATGGCCCTGTTCGCGTTCCTGCTGGCGGACCACTGGCTGGTCTCGCCGATTGGCGCGAACGCTGGCCTGATGCTCCAGCGCATGGCGTCCTAGGCGCGGCTGCGCCCGCTCCGGTCGGTGACCGCACTGAGTGGGCCCGGCAAAGTGGGCGCTCCTCGGTGCCGAGAGCTTTCCGGCCCGCTCAAGGCCAGCCGTGCCGGCTGTAGATCCGGGCCTCCGGGCCTCCGGGCCAGGGGAGCCAGTGGTTCGGTCGCGGCCGGGACGCGGTCGCGGCGTCCGCCGATTGCATTGCCGGCTGAAATCCAACAAGCTTCTGGAGCTGTCCCGGCGTCCTGCCGCGGGCACAGGGGAAAGCCGCCACCGCGCTCGAAACGTCGCCGTTGTCTTTGCGAGACACGCAGCCATGACCACTCGTTCTGCCATCAAGAAAAGTGCGTTGCTGTCCCGGACGGCGGCCATCGCAAGCGAGGTCGCGGCGGTCCACGCCGGCGACGTGGACAAGCGCAGCCGTTTCCCGCACGAAACCATCGACGCACTGCGCCAGGCCGGGCTGCTGTCCGCGGCGGTGCCGGAAGCGTACGGCGGCGCCGGGGCAGGCATGCTGGAGCTGGGTGCGCAATGCGCGGCGCTGGCCCAAGGCTGCAGCTCGTCGGGCATGGTGCTGGCGATGCACCATATCCAGGTCGCCTGCATGGCCCGCCACGCGCAGGGCTCACCGTTCTTCGAGCGCTACATGCGCGAAAGCCTGGTGGAGCGCCAGGCGCTGGTGGCTTCCATCACCTCGGAAAACGGCACCTTCGGCGATACGCGTTCGAGCATCTGCGCGGTGCAGATCGACGGCGATCGCATGTCGCTGGAGAAGGACGCCACCACCGTTTCCTACGGCCAGCACGCCGACGCGCAGCTGGTGACCTGTCGCCGCACGGCGGATGCTGCAGCCAGCGACCAGCTGCTGGTGCTGTTCGACCGGGACAGTTACACGCTGGCGCAGTCCGGCGAGTGGGACACGCTGGGCATGCGCGGCACCTGCAGCCCGGGGGCGAAGTTCTCCGGCCACGGCTCGATCGAGCAGATCATCCCCGGATCGTATGCCGACGCGTCGGCGCAGACGATGGTGCCGTACTCGCACATCCTGTGGGCGGCGCTGTGGTCGGGCATTGCAGCGGACGCGCTGGGGCGGGCGGCCGCCTTCGTGCGCGCCGGCGCACGCAAGAACCCCGGCAGCGTGCCGCCCAATGCCGTGCAGCTGGCGCGCGCCCAGGTGGAACTGCAGGCCATGCGGCACAACTGGGAATCCTGCGCGATCGAGTTCGACGAGATGACGGCGGAGAACGACGCCGCCGCGCGCGAAGCCCTCAACACCATGGGCTGGGCGCTGCGCCTGAACCAGCTCAAGATCGCCTGCTCCGAGATGGCGCCCAAGCTTTGCCACGAGGCGCTGCAGATCATCGGCATCATGGGCTACAAGAATGATTCGCCCTTCAGCGTCGGCCGGCATTACCGCGACGTCCTGTCGGCCGCGCTGATGGTGTCGAACGGGCGCATTGCGGCCAAGAACGCCTCGATGCTGCTGGTGTTCAAGGACGAATGACATGACCGCTACCGCTTACGATCCCGTGGCATTCCATGACGGACTGGTCCGGCATGGGCTGATCGTCCCGGCAGGCGTGGACGGCATCTTCGGACGCGGGCCGGTGTTCGAGGACGTGCTGGACCGCTTCGACAAGCTGATTCTTCGCATCGCCGAAGAAGACGGCGCCCAGGTGATGCTGTTCCCTCCGACGATCGACCGGTCGATCATCGAGAAGACCCACTACATGGACAGCTTTCCGCACCTGGTGGGGGCGGTCTACAGCTTCTTCGGCAAGGAACTCGCGGCGCGCCAGCTCAGCGAGCAGATCCATGCCGGAGAGGCCTGGGGCGAGCAGCTGGCGATGACCCACGTCTGCCTCAACCCGGCGGCCTGCTATCCGGTGTACCCGACGTTTGCCGGCACCGTTCCCGACCAGGGACGGCTGGTAACGCTGTTTGCCTGGGTGTTCCGGCACGAGCCCTCGCTCGAGCCGACCCGGATGCAGGCGTTCCGCGTCCGTGAGTACGTGCGTTGCGGCACCCCCGACCAGGTGGTGGCGTGGCGCAACATGTGGCTGCAGCGTGGCGTGGAGGTGCTGCAGTCGCTCGGGCTGCCGGCACATTCGGACGTCGCCGCCGATCCCTTCTTCGGCAAGGGCGGAAAAATGCTGGCCACCAGCCAGCTCGAGCAGGCGCTGAAATTCGAAGTGCTGGTGCCGGTGATCTCCGAGCAGAACCCCACCGCAACCTGTTCGTTCAACTATCACCAGGAAAAGTTCGGCGAGGCGTTCGACATCAAGACGCCGGATGGGCAGACCGCCCACACCGCCTGCCTCGGCTTTGGGCTGGAGCGCGTAACGATGGCGTTGTTCCAGACCCATGGCTTCGATCCGGCAACCTGGCCGGCGCCGGTCCGCCAGCGGTTGTGGCCGTGACATGCGCGTCCGGGCACTTCACCTCGATCCGTTGAACTACCAACGGCATGCGCTGCATGCCGAGGACCGCGTGTGGGTGGAGAAGAACTGCTACTTCGACGTCTGGATCGAGCTGATCCATGCGCTGGGCTGCGATCCGTACGCGATCATTCCGGTGGTTGCCGCGCTCGACTTCGAGGGCGACCAGTGGACCTTCTACAAGCCGCCGCTGAACGAGCTGCGCGAGCTCTATGGCATCGAAGTCAACGAGATGACGGCGTGGCGACCGATGCTCGAGCATGCACAGGAGCACCTGGGTGCCGGCAAGATGATCGCGGTGGAGGCCGACGCCTGGTGGCTTCCCGACGTGGCCGGAACCGATTACCGGCAGAACCACGTCAAGTCCACCATCGTGCTGGTCGATGTCGATGCCCCGGCGCGCCGGCTGGGCTATTTCCACAATGCGTCGTACTACGAGCTTGAGGGCGAGGACTTCGACCGCACCTTCCAGCTCGCCGGCGTCGCCCCGGATTTCCTGCCGTTCTTTGCCGAACTGGTGCGCGTCGACCGCGTGGTGCGGCGCCCGCCGCAGGAGCTGGCGGCGATCGCGCGCGGCCTGCTGCAGCGCCATCTGTCACGCCGCCCGCGGGACAATCCGATCGAGCGCTTCGCGGCACGTTTCCAGGCCGACCTGCCTGCGCTGCAGGCGCGGGGACTGGAGCACTACCACATGTGGGCATTCGCCACCCTTCGCCAGCTGGGTTCGGCGTGCGAATTGCTGGCGCTGCACCTGCGCTGGCAGGCGGCGCACGGAGCCGGTCTGGCTGACGACGCCGGTGCACTGGCGCCGGCGGTGGAGGCGTTCGAGACGATCTCCGCAGGCGCCAAATCCTTCATCTTGAAAGCCGCACGGGCGGTCAATACCGGGCGGCCGCTGGAATCCATGCCGATCTTCGAGCAGTGGGCGAGCGCGTGGCAGCGGGCGATGAGCACGCTGGAAGAGAACGCATAACATGCGCCCATCGCCGCGCACGCGCGTTGGTATCGACCTCGTCCGGATCAGCGCCATTGCCGAGTCGCTGCAGCAGTTCGGCGACCGTTTCCTGGCGCGCGTGTTCACGCAGGACGAGGTGGCTTATGCGATGAGCGCGCCGCCGTCCTCCACCGCCAGGCTGGCGGCGCGTTTCGCGGCGAAGGAGGCGACGCGCAAGGCATTGCGTCTGGATGGCGTGGGCTGGCGCGACATCGAGGTGGTGCGCCATGCCGACGGGGCCTGCGACATCCAGTTGCATGGTGCCGCACGCGCCATCGGTGGCGCGCACTTCCTGGCGCTGTCCATGAGCCACGAAGGCGACCACGCCACCGCCGTAGTCATTGCAGAAAGGGATCATCGATGAGCGAAAATGCAGCAAGGATCCGGGCCGTGCTCAAGCAGCACGCGCGCCTCAATCGCGACGCGGAGACGCTCGATGACGACAGCGATCTCTACCAAGCTGGGATGACCTCGCACGCCAGCGTCAACGTCATGCTGGCCCTGGAAGGGGAGTTCGACGTCGAGTTTCCCGACCAGATGCTCAAGCGCAGCGTGTTCGAGAGCGTCGCCGCGATCGAGCACGCCATCAGCGAGTTGACCAAGGGGCGCTGATGAGCCGCGTCCGCAGCGTCGAAGGGACCCGGCGCGTTCGGCTCGACGCAGGCTGGGAGTTTGCGTCGGCCCCTGCGGACTCCATGCCCGGGCAGATCGCCGGGCTTGCGTGGAAACCTGCCACTGCGCCCAATACGGCTGCCGGCGCGTTGCGCGATCTGCAGGCGTGGCAATGGGACAGCCGGATCGATTTCGATGCACTCGACTGGTGGTGGCGACTGCGGATGCCCGCCGGAAGTGTGCCGAGCGGACGCGTCGTGCTCGGCTTCGATGGCCTTGCCACGCTGGCCGACGTCTGGCTCGACGGCACGCATGTGCTGCATGGCGAAAGCATGTTCCTGGCACACGAGCTGCCGCTGGAACTCGATGATGGTCCGCACGAGCTGCTGATCCGCTGCGCCGCGCTGGCGCCGGAGCTGGCGAAGAAGCGCCCGCGCCCGCGCTGGCGAGTGCCGATGCTGACGCACGCACAGCTGCGCTGGTTCCGCACCAGCCTGCTGGGACGCACGCCGGGCTGGTCGCCACCGTGCCCGGCCGTGGGGCCGTGGCGCCCGGTATGGGTCGAGCAGCGCCGGCTGGAAGTGGTGCAGGCGGACGTGCGCAGTCGCGTGGAAGGCAGCCGCGGTGTGGTGCATGCGACGCTCGAACTCGACGCCGGCGTCATCGCTGCCCGCCTGCTCGTCGCTGGCGAAGGCCAGCGAGCGAGCGCCGAGCTGTGCCTGCACGAAGGCCGCTGGACCGGCGAGGCGGTGCTGGATGACGTCCGCCTGTGGTGGCCCCACACGCACGGCGATCCGGTGCGCTATCAGGTGACGGTCGAGGCCCGCGACGCCGCCGGCACGGTGAGCATCGATCTGGGACACACCGGTTTTCGCACGATCGACATCGACCGCACCGACGGCGACTTTGCGATCCGCGTCAACGGCGTCGACGTGTTCTGCCGCGGCGCCTGCTGGACCCCGCTGGACGTGGTCACGCTGGCGGCCACGCCGCAGGCGCTGTGCGAGGCGGTTGCCCAGGCCTGCAGCGCTGGCATGAACATGCTGCGCGTCGGAGGCACCATGGTCTACGAGGAGGCTGCTTTCCATGACGCCCTCGACGAGCAAGGCGTGCTGCTGTGGCAGGACCTGATGTTCGCCAACATGGATTACCCCGAAGACGAAGCATTCGTTGCCGGCGTGCAGGTAGAGGTCGATCAACAGCTGGCACGGCTGCAGGGCCGGCCCTGCCTTGCGCTGGTCTGCGGCAACAGCGAGGGCGAGCAGCAGGCGGCGATGGGTGCCGCTCCACGCGAGCTGTGGTCGCCGCGCTTGTTCCACCAGATCATCGCCGCGCGCGTCGAGGCCGCCGGCGTGGCTTACGTTTCGTCGAGCGCGCACGGTGGTGCGTTCCCCCATGCGGCCAATGCGGGCACGTCGTCCTACTACGGTGTCGGTGCGTACCTGCGTCCGCTGGACGATGCCCGTCGCAGCGCGCTGGTATTCGCCTCCGAATGCCTGGCGTTCGCGAATATTCCCGACGAGAGCGGCTTGCCGGGCGGTCCGTCGCTGCGTGTGCACCATCCGGAGTGGAAGGCGCGTTCGCCACGTGACCTGGGCGCCGGTTGGGACTTCGACGACGTCCGCGACCACTACGTCGCCACGTTGTTCGGGATCGATCCGGCGGCCTTGCGCGTGTTCGATCACGAGCGCTATCTGGCATTGGGCCGCGCTGCCACCGCCGAGGTGATGGCACAGGCCATGGTCGAATGGCGCCGCGGACGCTCCCCGACCCGTGGCGCACTGATCTGGTTCCTGCGCGATCTCTGGCCCGGCGCGGGCTGGGGCGTGATCGACGCGAACGGCGCACCCAAGCTTTGCTTCCATGCACTGCGCCGCGTGCTGGCGCCAACGGCCATCGCGCTCAGCGACGAAGGCGTCAATGGATTGGCCGTACACGTGTTCAACGACGGCCCCGCGGAGCTTGCCGCACACGTCCGGTTGAGCCTCTACCGCGGGGGCGAGATTGCCGTCGGCAGTGCCAGTGTCGAGGTGCAGGTCCCGGCGCACGGCAGCCGGGAGCTGGCCGCCGCGAACTGGTTCGACGGCTTCACGGATCTCTCCTTCGCCTATCGCTTCGGCCCGCCGGCGACGGATCTCGTGCATGCCGTACTCAGCACGGGTGCCGCCGAGGTTGCCGAAGCGTTCTGGTTCCCCGTCGGTCTGCCCGCGACCCGCGAGGCGGACGTCGGCCTCGCCGCGAGCGTATTGCCGGGCGACAGCGTGCACGAACGCCGGCTCGAGATCAGCACGCGCCGGTTCGCCCAGGCCGTGACGGTCGACGTACCCGGCTTCTGCGCCGAGGACGACGGCTTTCACCTCGCGCCCGGCCAGAGCCGCAGCGTGCGGTTGCATGCGGTATCGCCGTCGCGATCTGCCGCCCGCGCCAGCGTCAGCGCCCTCAACGCGGACGCGGTAGTTCGCTTCGGCATCCCATGAGCGGCGTAAGCAACGGCGGGGCCGAATCGCGGGAGCCGCCAGCTCTGGCCGAGCCGGGATTCTTCGGTACCGATCCGGACCGACCCCGCTTCGGTTGGCTGCATCGACCTGCCGCGCCGATGAACGGCGTCGGCCTGGTAGTCGTGCCGCCGTTCGGTTACGAGGCTATCTGTGCCCAGCGCAGCCTGCGCGTGCTTGCCGTGCAAGCTGCGTGCGCCGGGCTGGTCGCCGTGCGGGTGGACCTGGACGGCACCGGCAACAGCATGGGCGATGACCTCGATGCAGACCGCCTCGATGCGTGGCTGGCCAGCATCGACGATGCGTGTGCGCTGGCACGCGGCGCCGGAGCGGAGCGGCTGGTGCTGGTGGGCGTACGTCTTGGTGTCTCGTTGGCGACGCTGGCGGCACGTCGTCGCGACGACGTCGCGGGGCTGGTGGCGATCGCTGCCGTGCCCCGCGGCAAAGCATGGCTGCGCGAGGGCCGCGTGCTGCAGATGGCGATGCAGCTGACGCCGGCACCGGCCGCCGCTGACGCGACGGACGATGCGCAGGAGCTGGCCGGCTTCGCGCTGACCGCCCAGACACGCGAGGCCATCGCCGCGATCGACCTGCTTGCGCTCGATCGGGCGCCCGCGCCCGCCGTCTTGCTGCTCGACCGCGACGACCTCCCGGGCAACGATACCTGGGCCACCCACCTCGCCGCCCTTGGCTGCGAGGTCAGTCAGCAGCGACTGCCGGGGTATGTCGAGATGATGCTCGATCCGCACCGCATCGTCGTGCCGCAGGCGATCGTCGACGCCGCGGTGGGGTTCGCCGCCGCGCGGCCAGCGCTGGCCAATGTCCCCCGTGACCGCGGCCCCGTGTTGTCGCTGCAACGCCGGATCGCATGGCAGGGCGAAGGCGCGGCGCTCAGTGAAGAGGTAGTTCGCCTCGATGAGTGTCTGCTGGCGCTGGTGACGCGGCCCGTGGCGGCGCCGCGCTCGGCCGTGATCCTGTTGAACGCCGGCGCGATTGGCCAGGTTGGGCCCAACCGCTTGCACGTGGTGCTGGCACGGCGCCTGGCCGCCGCAGGCTACCTGGTGATGCGGCTTGATATTTCCGGCATCGGCGACAGCCCGGCGCGCCCGGGGGCGGAGGAGAACGTCGTCTATTCCACGCACGCGCTGGACGACATCGGCCTTGCGCTGGCGTGGGTGCGTCGCATCGTGACAGGGCGCGTGGCCGTCGCCGGGCTGTGCGCGGGGGCCTACCATGCACTGCGGGTCGCGATCGCCGGGCACGCGGTCGAGACGGTGCTTGCGATCAATCCGCTGACCTTCCACTACACGCCGGGCATGCCGCTGGATTTTGCCGGCTTCCGCGTTGCCATCGAGGCAAAGCGTTACCAGAAGTCCATGGTCAGCGGCGCGTCCTGGCGCAAGGTGCTGCGAGGCGACGTTGACCTCGTTCGCGTGGCGAAGATCGTGTTGCACCGCGCGCGCCACGCAGCAGCGCGTCCGCTGCGCGACCTGGCGCGCCGGCTACATTGGCCGCTGCGCGACGATCTGGGCACCGAGCTGGCCGGCCTGGCGCAGCGCGGTGTCGCGCTGCGCTTCATTTTTGCCGCGGACGACCCGGGACAGCAGCTGCTGCTGGACGAGGGCGGTGCCGTGGTCCGCCGGCTGGCTGCCAGCGGACACCTGCGCACGCGCGTCATCGACGGCGCGGACCACACCTTCACGGCACGCTGGACCCATCCGATCCTGCTCGACGCCATTACCGAGGCCATCGAGCACTAATGCGCGCTGGCGGCACCACGCAATCGCCCGGCCATCTGCCTGCACTGGACGGCCTGCGCGGAGTGGCCATCCTGCTGGTGCTGCTGCACGGGTTCGATGTGATCCAGCCGGTGGGCATGCTGAGTCGCGCACTCGACGTGGGGCTCGATCTCGGCTGGATCGGAGTGCAACTGTTCTTTGTGCTGTCCGGATTCCTGATCACCGGCGTTCTGCTGGACACGCGGCACGCGCCGCACTACTACCGCAGCTTCTTCGTGCGGCGCGTATTGCGGATCTTTCCGCTCTATTACGGCGTCCTGTTGCTGGCGTTCGTCGTGTTGCCCTGGCTGGGGTGGTCGATAGGGGGCGGGCACCAGGTCTGGCTATGGACATACCTGGCCAACTTCGCAGCTCCGTTCGGTTACGGCGAACCGGCTTTTCCTCATTTCTGGTCGCTCTGCGTCGAGGAGCAGTTCTACCTGCTGTGGCCGGTCGTGGTGCAGCGTGCGGGACGCCGCGGCGTGATCGCGTGGAGCGGCCTGCTGGTGTGCATCGCGATTGGCAGCCGTCTTTACGTGCGTCATTGGCTGGGCGAGCCGATCGGCCACGAGGCGGCCTACATGTTCACGCCATGCCGGATGGACGCACTGGCCATCGGCGCGGTGGTCGCCGCGTTCGTGCGTGGCGATCGCTCCGCCGCATGGATCGCGCGCCAGCGCGCCTCCGCCGTGACCGGAGCCGGCGTGGCGCTGTTGCTGGTTGGCCTGCTCGCGGGCCACACGCATCGTGCCGGCGCGACGATGCAAGGTATCGGCTATACGGTGATCGCCCTGGGTTTCGCGCTGCTGCTGATCGGCGCGCTGCGCCATGGGCACTGGCCGGCCAGATGGCTGGCCTGGGCGCCGCTGCGGCGCTGCGGCCGCTACAGCTACGGCATGTACGTGTTCTATGCGCCGCTGCACGCCTTCGTCGGACTGCCGCTGCTGGCGGCGCTGGGTGGGCCGTCGACGCTGGGCGCCGCGGTGCTGTATTCCGTGGCGGCGACCGCCGCGACCTTCTGCCTGGGCGCGCTTTCCTGGCATGGCTACGAGCGCCACTTCCTGGCCATGAAGTCACTGTTTGCGCCGATGCCCGTGCCATGACAATGCGCGAGCGCCCACTCACGCTGGGCGAACTGCATGCCGCTGCGATCGGTGATCCCGACGCATCCACCGTGGTGGTGGTGCTGCATGGACGGGACATGTCCGGCGCGGATCTGGCGCCCTTTGCGCATTCGCTCGGCGTGCCCGCGTATTTCATCTTTCCCGACGCACCGCTTGCCACCGCGCGTGGCCGCAGCTGGTGGCCGGTGGACGCAGAGGCGCGCATGCGGCGCATCAGCGACGGCCCGATGGATCTATCCGCGATGGATCCGGCCGGCCGCGCCGATGCACGCGGCCAGCTCGCCGGGTTGCTCGCGCCGTTCGCCGAGCGCCGCTGCGTGCTGGTGGGTTTTTCGCAGGGCGGCATGCTGGCGATGGACCACGTGCTGCATGGCGGTCGCGCCGACGCGCTGGTGCTGCTTTCCTCCACCCGCATCGCCTTTGCCGACTGGCAGCCGCGGTTGGTTCGCCTGGCCGGGCTGCCCATGCTGATCGCCCACGGACACGCCGATGCCGAACTTGCCTTCACCGCCGGCGAGGGCCTGCGCGATGCAGCGCTGGAGGGTGGCGCCCAGGTCCAGTGGCTGCCGTTCGAGGGCGGCCACGAGATTCCGCTGGTGGTCTGGCGTGGCTTGCGGCAATTCCTTCGCCGCCTGATCTGACCGCAGTACGCGGGCGCTGCAGCGCTCGGTCCGGCAGGCCGGCGCCCACTGCAGGTGATGGTGGCGGTGCTGTCGGACACGGCCCCGGTGCTGGCGCAGGCGCTGCTGCTCAATCCGTCCCCTCGGTGAGCGTGCCACGCCCGGAACATCGTCATCACTGGCGTCGCCGGAGCGATTCGGCCGCTGCCCGGCTGGAACGCCTTCATCGGGGAGCCGCAGGCGTTGGCCTTGCAGCGGGCAGATGGTCTTCGTCGGGACCCCGGCCGCGCGTCTAGACACGGATGATCTTCGGTCGCCACGACTCTCGCGTGCGCAGGTGCTGCCGACGAGGCGCGGCATGGCCAGCACCCGCTGGCAGGTGATGTTCTGCACGGTGCTTCCGGTGCCGGGCGCGGCGCTTTTACATGAGGCCATGCGCCCGCCCTGTCTGCCGGACGACTGCTTCCCCATGCGCGTGTTCAAGCACTCCATCGTCTACCTGATGGTCCTTCGCGTTCCTGCTGGCGGACCCTTGGCGGGTCCCGCCGATGCGCAGTCAGCCGGTGATGGTGCTCGCGCCGCTCGCGCAATAACTTTCGCGCGGCGAAGCCCGCATATGCGATTGACAACCCCACGGCACGGCAGAACAATGCGCGCGCCCTGCGGCGCCCGAGCGCCCGCGGTGGCTTCTGTCCGAACCGACCCAAGGCATATGGACGTCTACCCTAGTCGCAACGTCGACACCCGCCAGCATCGGGTGCCGACGACGCATCAAAAACCGAACGCCTGCGGCGACCGCCAGCGGTCGGCCGGCGCTTTCCGCTAGGGAAAGCCCGGCCCACTCCCGACGGTGCCACGGCACCGCATCGAGGAGATGGGCCCATGAAGCTCCTTCACGTTTCCCTCTGGCAGCACGCCCTGCGCGCGACCCGCGCGCGACGCAAAGCGCCCGCGTGCGCGCGCTACACCGCTACGGTGCCAGCGCCACTGCCGCGCCAGTCCGATCCGCACGTCACGCAGGGTATCGCCGCCGCTGACATCGCCATGGCCGATCGCACGGCCGTGCCGGCCCGTCGTTAAGCGCCCCGCTGGGTTCAGGCGCACGCTGTCTCCAGCCGCGTCGGCGCCCAACGCGATCTTCAAGAGAGCCGGAATAACCCCCCGCCCGGACGGGCGATTGCGTCGTCGCGGTCGCCCCGGGTCGGTCATCGTCGATGGAAGCGGATCATGATCAACAAGGCTCTCCAGCACGCCACCGCCCGGGCAGCAGCCAAGGCCTCCCCGCGCGCCGCGTCGGCGGCCACGGCGCACGCCTGGCAGTCGCCCGAGGAACTGTTCGCGGCAGTGCTCAGCAGCCCGGACGGACTGGACCAGGGCCAGATCGAGCAGCGGTTGGCACGCGACGGCTTCAACGAAGTGTCCTACGAGAAGCCGCCGCACTGGTCGCGACAGCTGCTGCACGCGTTCAAGAACCCGTTCATCGTGGTGCTGGTGCTGCTGGCCGGGGTGCAGCTGTTCACCGACGCCGGCGATCTGACCGGGCCGATCATCGTCGGCACCATGGTGGGGATCAGCGTGCTGCTGAGCTTCACCCAGGAATTCCGCTCCACCCGGGCGGCGGAAAAGCTCAAGGCGATGGTGCGCAATACCGCCACGGTCACGCGGCGCGCCTCGGACGGCCACAGCGAGCGCATCGAAGTGCCGGTGGGCGAGCTGGTGGTGGGCGATATCGTGCACCTGGGTGCCGGTGACATGGTGCCGGCGGACCTGCGCCTGCTCAGCGCCAAGGATCTGTTCATCAGCCAGGCGATCCTCACCGGCGAATCGCTGCCGGTGGAGAAGGCGACGCCCAGCGCGGCCGATCTGCCGCGGGGCGAGCTGCCCAACCCGCTGGAGCTGGGTTCGATTGCCTACATGGGCACCAACGTGGTCAGCGGCACCGCCACTGCCGTGGTGGTGGCCAGCGGCAGCCGCAGCTACCTCGGCTCGCTGGCGCGCAGCCTGTCCGGCCAGCGCGTGCCCACCAGCTTCGATCGCGGCGTGAACTCGGTCAGCTGGCTGCTGATCCGCTTCATGGCGGTGATGGTGCCGATCGTTTTCCTGATCAACGGGTTCGACAAGCACGACTGGCTGCAGGCGTTCCTGTTCGCGCTGTCGGTCGCGGTCGGGCTGACCCCGGAGATGCTGCCGCTGATCGTCACCGCCAACCTCGGCAAGGGCGCCATGGCGATGTCCCGGCGCAAGGTGGTGGTGAAGCGGCTCAACGCGATCCAGAACTTCGGCGCAATGGACGTGCTGTGCACGGACAAGACCGGCACGCTGACGCTGGACAAGATCGTGCTGGAGCGGCATCTGGATCTCGATGGCGAGGAGTCCGACGAGGCGCTCGAATACGGCTACCTCAACAGCCGCTTCCAGACCGGGCTGAAGAACCTGCTGGACAAGGCGGTGCTGGGCCATCGCGACCTCGAGCCCGCCGCAGCGCTGTACCGGCTGGTCGACGAGATCCCGTTCGACTTCCAGCGTCGGCGCATGTCGGTGGTGCTGGGCGATGCCGGCGGTGAGCACCTGCTGGTGTGCAAGGGCGCGGTGGAGGAGATGCTGGCGATCTGCGCGCACGCGCGCGTCGGTGGAGCCACTGTGCCGATGACCGACGAGCGCCGTCGCGCGATCAAGGCGATCACCCATGATCTCAACGAGGACGGCCTGCGCGTGCTGGTGGTGGCGATCCGCACCCAGCCGGCCAGCGCTCGCGCCTACGGCGTGGCCGACGAGTCCGGGCTCACCGCGGTCGGCTGCCTGGCCTTCCTCGATCCGCCGAAGGACTCGGCCGCCACCGCGATCCGCGCGCTCGCCCAGCACGGCGTGGCGGTGAAGGTGATTACCGGCGACAACGAAGCGGTGACGCGCAAGATCTGCCGCGAGGTGGGGCTGGACGTGGCGTACTCGGCGCAGGGGCGCGACATCGAAACCCTCGACGATGCCGCGCTCGATGCCCTGGTGGCGCGTACCACCGTGTTCGCCAAGATGTCGCCGCTGCAGAAGGCGCGCGTGGTGATCTCGCTGCAGCGCCAGGGTCACACCGTGGGCTTCCTCGGCGACGGCATCAACGATGCGCCGGCGCTGCGCGAGGCCGACGTGGGCATCTCGGTGGATACCGCCACCGACATCGCCAAGGAGTCGGCCGACATCATCCTCCTGGAGAAGAACCTGATGGTGCTGGAGGAGGGCGTGATCGAGGGACGGATCACCTTCGGCAACATCATGAAGTACATCAAGATGACCGCCAGCTCGAACTTCGGCAACGTGTTCAGCGTGCTCATTGCCAGCGCGTTCCTGCCGTTCCTGCCGCTGCTGCCGCTGCAGATCCTGGTGCAGAACCTGCTGTACGACGTGTCGCAGCTGGCGATCCCGTTTGACCGCATGGACGAGGAATACCTGCGCAAGCCGCGCCAGTGGGACGCCAGCGACATCGGCCGCTTCATGGTGTGGATCGGCCCGGTCAGCTCGATCTTCGACCTCGCCACGTTCTGGCTGCTGTGGCATGTGTTCGGCGCCAGCAGCGTGGCGAAGCAGTCGCTGTTCCACAGCGGCTGGTTCATTGAGGGGCTGCTGTCGCAGACGCTGGTGGTGCACATGATCCGCACGCGGCGGATCCCGTTCGTGCAGAGCATCGCGACCGCTCCGGTGCTGGCGCTGAGCGTGGCGATCATCGCGCTCGGCCTGCTGGTGCCGTTCACCGCGCTGGGCGCGAAAATCGGCATGGTGCCGCTGCCGCCGCTGTATTTCGCCTGGCTGGCACTCACGCTGGCGAGCTACTGCGTGCTGACCCAGCTGGTGAAGCACCTGTACATCCGCCGCTACGGGCGCTGGCTGTAGCGCACGGTCGTGCGTTCGGATAACGGTACTTTCGCTGAGGGTGTTCGGCCCTTTCCGGACGTCATTCCCGCTTGTGCGGGAATGACGTTCTCAAGGTTGTCGGCGAGCGGGCAACAGTGCGCGCCCCGCTCGCTCAATGCTTGTCGGCATCGGCCATGGGAGCTCGCCGCGTAAGGCGCCGCGCGATCACCGCGCACACCATCAGCTGCAGCTGGTGGAAGATCATCAGCGGCAGCACGATGCCGCCCAGGCCGCCCGGCAGGGTTGCGAACAGGATCTTCGCCATCGGCACGCCGGTAGCCAGGCTTTTCTTGGAGCCGCAGAAGAAGATGGTGATGCGATCGGCGCGCGCAAAACCCAGCGCGCCCGCGCCCATCCAGGTGGCCAGCATGGCCAGCGTCAGCAGCAAGCCGTCCACGCCCAGCGTCGCCGCCAGCGCCAGCGGCGGCGTGTTTCGCCACAGGCCCTGCACCACGGCCGCGCTGAACGCGGTGTAGACCACCAGCAGGATCGTGCCCTGGTCACTGAAGCGCAGCAGCGCGCGGTGGCGATCCGCCCAGCCACCGATCACCGGCCGCAGCGCGTGCCCGAGTGCGAACGGCACCAGCAGCAGGCGCACGATATCCACCACTGCGCCCCACGCAAACCCGTGGTCGCCGCCGCGTACGGCCAGCGTGAGGCCCACCAGCAGCGGCGTGAGCACGGTGCCGAGCAGGCTCGACATCGACGCGCTCACCACCGCGGCCGGCACGTTGCCGCCGGCCATCGAGGTGAATGCAATCGAGGACTGCACGGTGGACGGCAGCGTGCAGACGTACAGCACGCCAAGCATCAGCGGCGTCGTCAGTACCGCACCCATCAAGGGCCGGAGCAGCCAGCCGAGCAGGGGAAACAGCACGAAGGTGGCGGCCAGGACGGTGGCATGCAGGCGCCAGTGGGTGGCGCCCTGCATTACCGCCGCACGCGACAGCCTGGCGCCGTGCAGGAAAAACAACAGCGCGATCGCTACGTCGGTGAGGTGGTCGAAGCCGGCGGCGATGCCGCCGCGGCAAGGCGCCAGAGACGCCAGCAACAGCGTGACGATCAGCGCCAGCGTGAACGGGTCGACGGCAATTCGGCGCATGGCCCGGAGCGCGCAGGAAGGGGCGCCAAGTCTAGCTGCTGGACATATCCCGTCGCGGCGATCGTGGGTCAACGATCGTGATTCCTTGCGACACCGCTAGGAACTTTGGTCATACCGGCGTAAGCCGCGGCTGCCATATAACCCCGCGGGGGAATTCTCACTGTGGCGTAGGGGTAATACGAAAATGGCTTGGAAAAAATCGACGGTGCTCGGCGGCATGATGCTCGCCGGCGCCGTGCTCAGCACGGCTGTGGGGGCGGCGGTGCTGCCGGATCACCAGGAGTTCGACGCGGCACTGGAGGTGCCTTTCACGGCGGCGGGCGCGCGTCCGATCGTGCTGCACTTCGACTACCCCGGCGCTGCTGCCGGTACGCCGGTGGCATGGCAGGTGGAACTGCTCGGCGCGGACGGCCACGAGCTGCGGCGATGGAACGGCGGCACCACGCTGCAGGCGCGCAGTGCGCAGGTCCGCATTCACTGGGACGGCCGCGGACCGCAGCATTCGGCGCTGGCACCGGGCTATTACACGGTGCGCCTGCACGCCATTGCCCTGGACGATGCCAACGTCGCACGCATCGGCACCGGGCTGGTGGGCCAGGCGCTGGCGCAGGCGCAGGCGCGCGCACCGGAGCTGATCGCGGAGCAGCGCTATGACGTCCTCGTGGGCAGCGTAGCGAAGCCCGCCTTGCCCAGCTTCCGGGCGTTGCCGCGCCACGACACGGTTGCCGCTAGCGGTGCCGGACAGGCGATGGCGACGGCGCAGCTGACTGGCGCCGGCAGCCTGCCGTACACCATCTACTACGGCAACCTGCACAGCCAGACCAACCACAGCGACGGCGGCGGCAGCCTCAGCACCTGCGTCAGCGAGCAGGCCCCGCAGAGCGCAGCCTATGGTCCGGCGGATGCCTACCAGTACGCGCTCAACCGCGGCCTCGATTTCCTGATGACCTCCGAACACAACCACATGTTCGACGGCTCCACCGGCACCAACACCTCGGCCAGCCCGACCACCGCGCACAACCTGTTCGCCTCCGGCTTGCAGGCGGCTGCGAGCTTCCGCGGTGCGCACACCGGCTTCCTCGCGCTCTACGGGCAGGAGTGGGGAGTGATCAGCAACGGCGGACACATGAACATCTTCAATGCCGACGGCCTGATCGAGTGGGAGAAGAACAGCGCCGGCCAGCTGATCGGCGATTACGAGATCGCCAAGGGCGATTACGGCGCGCTGTACACGCTGATGCGCACCAAGGGCTGGATCGGCCAGTTCAACCATCCCTCCACCAGCGGCCAGTTCACCGTCAACGGCACCAACTTCGGCTACACCGCCGATGGCGACCAGGTCATGGTGCTTGCCGAGGTGCTCAACAGTTCGGCGTTCTCGCACAACACCACCGAGACCGAAGGCAGTCGCAGCACCTACGAGGCGGCGTTCAACACGATCCTCGAGCGTGGCTTCCACGTGGCGCCGAGTTCGGACCAGGACAACCATTGCGCCAACTGGGGCGCCAGCTTCACCAATCGCACCGGCGTGCTGCTGCCCAGCGGCACGTCGCTCGGACTGACCCCGTTCCTCGACGCGCTGCGCGCGCGCCGCGTGTTCGCCACCGAGGACAAGACCGCGCAGATCGTGCTCACCGCCAACGGCCACGTGATGGGCGAGCGCTTCGGCAACTCCGGTCCGCTGACGCTCACCGTGAACTACGCCAGCACCTCCGGCCACAATGCGCAGCGCGTGCAGGTGTTCGAGGGCGTGCCAGGCAGCAACGGCACGGTAGCCAGCCTGTCCGAAACCAGCACCACCACCACCACGCCGAGCACGGGTGACCACTTCTATTACGCCAAGATCACCCAGGACGACGGCCTGCGCCTGTGGTCCGCGCCGGTGTGGGTGACGCAGGGTTCCGGGGGCGGTGGCGGTGGCGACACCACGGCGCCCACGGTGAGCGCATCCGAGTCCGGTACCAGTGGCACGATCTCGTTGTTCGCCAACGCCAGCGACAACGTCGGCGTGAGCCGGGTCGAGTTCTACGTCGATGGCGTGCTCGAGGCTAGCGACAGCAGTGCCCCCTACAGCGCCACGCTCGACTCGACCACGCTGGCGAACAGTTCGCACAGCCTGGTGGCCAAGGCCTATGACGCGGCGGGGAACCTGGGCACCAGCAGCGCGGTGGCCTTCAACGTGTCCAACGGCAGTGGCGGTGGTGGAGCCGCGGAGCTGATCCAGAATGGCGGCTTCGAGAGCGGCACCGCCTCCTGGACCCAGACCAGCGGCGTGATCACCAGCGACACCAGCGAAGCGGCGCACGCCGGCAGCTGGAAGGCGTGGCTCGACGGCTACGGCAGCAGCCATACCGACTACGTGCGCCAGAGCGTGACGATTCCCTCCGGCGTCGCCTCGGCCACGCTGAGCTTCTACCTGCACGTCGATACGGCCGAGTCCGGCAGCACGGCGTACGACACGCTGAAGGTGCAGGTGATCACATCCACCGGCAAGTACATCACCCTGGCTACCTACTCCAATGCCAATGCGTCGAACGGCTACGTGCAGCGCACGCTCGACCTCGGCGCGTACAAGGGGCAGACGGTGCAGCTGAACTTCTACGGTGTGGAAGACGGCACCTTGCAGACCTCGTTCGTGGTCGACGACGTCAGCGTTCAGACCCGGTAAGCCGCGCCGCGGCGGGAGGCAGGCAACCTCCTGTCGCGATCTCAGTCGCCTTCGTCGTTGCAGCGCTCGCGGCGGCGATGGCGCCACCACAACAGCGGCACCAGCAGCACCAACGCACCGGCGATGATCCACAGGCTGCCCTGACCGCGATGGATCCATGTCGCCAGCCAGGCACGGTTGTCCGCACCGAGGTAACCCAGGTACACCCACAGCGGCACACTGATCAGGGCGGCCAGCCCGTCCAGCAGCAGAAAGCGCCAGAACGACACCCGATGGGTCGCGCCTGCGGTGATGAATACCGCCGTGCGCATGCCCGGCAGGAACCTCGCGACGAACATCATGCGGTTGCCGTAGCGCTCGAACTTCTGCTGCACCCTGGCGTAGCGCGCCGGCGGCAACAGCCAGGCGAAGAAGCGCAGGCGCAGGATGCGTGCGCCGAAGTGGTGTCCGAGCAGGAACATCGAGGCGTCGCCCAGCAACACCCCGACCATCGTCACGCCCACCATCACGTGCACGTTGGCGTAGCCGAGCCCGGCGATCACGCCACCGGCCACCAGCGTGATGTCTTCCGGCAGCGGCACGCCGGCGCCGCACAACAGCAGGGCGATGAACACCGAGGCGTAGCCGTGGCGGGCGAAGATGTCGATCAGCTGCTCAAGCAGGTGCATCGTTGCCTCGTCCAGGGGGCACGGCCGCGGGGTGGCGGCCGGGAAGGAAAGCACGCCGCGAGGCGCACCTGCCGCCAGCAAGCACTGCGCTCATTCCGGTGCCGCCGCGGGCTGGCGCTTGGCGGCGAGCAGTTCGCGCAGCTCGGATTTCTCGGCGTTGTCGAGCGCGCCCTCGCGGCTCTTCGCTACCAGCGCATCCCGACGCTGGCTGATCGCCTGTTGTTCCATCCGCGCCAGCGCGTCGAAGAACTCGGTCCGCTGCGCCTCCGGCTCACCCACCGCGGCGGCGGCCATCAGCTTCTGCAGCGCCGGGTATTCGGGCCGCTCCGCATAGTGCTCCACCAGCGAGGCGGGATTGATGCCCGGCCGGGACCGCGCCATGTCGATGAGTTCGGCGAGCAGCTCGACGCCCGGCTTGTCCAGCCGCAGGAAACCGTACGGACGCGCCACCTCCTCGGCGAGCGCGGGCTGCGCCAGCAGCAGTGCAATCGCGCTGCGTACCAGCGAACGCTGCACGGCCACCGGCCGCTGCATCGCACGCTGCGACTGCGGCTGCTCGAACGTGGCGCGCGCGCCGCTGCGCTTCTCCAGCTCCTGCGCCATCAGGTCGCGGAAGGCACCATCGGGCAGTTTCGCGATCAGCGGACGGGCGCGCTCGGCCAGCCGCGCGCGCCCGTCGAGGCTGGACATGTTGACGTCGTGCGAGAGCTCGTTGAAGAAATAGTCCGACAGCGGCATCGCGTCCCTGATGCGCTTGTCGAAGCCGTCCCGGCCTTCCTTGCGCACCAGCGAATCGGGATCCTCGCCGTCGGGCAGGAACAGGAAGTACGCCTGGCGGCCGTCGCGCAGCCGCGGCAGCGCCGACTCCAGCGCCTTCCACGCGGCGGCGCGGCCGGCGCGGTCGCCGTCAAAGCAGAACACCACGTCCGGCGCGGCGCGGAACAGCACCTCGGTGTGCTCCGGCGTGGTCGCCGTGCCCAGCGTGGCCACCGCGATCGGCAGGCCGGCCTGGTGCAACGCGATCACGTCCATGTAGCCCTCGACCACCACGATGCGCTCGAGCTTGGCGTTGGCCTGCTTCACCTGCCACAGCGCGAACAGCTCGCGGCCCTTGTGGAACAGCGGCGTCTCGGGCGAGTTGAGGTATTTGGGGCCCTGCTCGGACTGCAGCACGCGGCCGCCGAAGGCGATCACCCGGCCGCGGCGGTCGAGGATCGGGAACATCAGCCGCTCGCGGAAGCGGTCGTACTTGTTGCCGCGCTCGTTGCTGGCGACCATGCCCGCTTCGTTGAGCAGCTGCAGGCGCTTGTCGCTGGTGCCCAGCGCCTTGATCACGCCATCGAAACCGGCCGGCGCCCAGCCCAGGCGGAAGCGCGCGATGGTCTCGGCGTCGAGCCCGCGCTTCTTGCAGTAGGCCTGGGCGTCGGGGCTCTTCGGCAGCTGCTGCTGGTACCAGCTGGCGGAGGCGTCGAGCAGGGCGTAGAGATCGGTCTTGTCCTCGCGCGGGCGCTCGTCGCGGCCGCCTTCGCGCGGCACGGTGAGCCCGACCGACTGCGCCAGCTCCTCCACCGCATCGGGAAACTCCAGCCGCTCGTATTCCATCAGGAACTTCACCGCGCTGCCGTGCACGCCGCAGCCGAAGCAGTGATAGAACTGCTTGGCCGGGCTGACGTAGAACGAGGGCGAGCGCTCGTCGTGGAACGGGCAGCAGGCGGTCCACTCGCGCCCGGCCTTTTTCAACGGCACGCGCCGCTCGATCACGTCGACGATGTCGACGCGGGCGAGCAGTTCATCGATGAAGCTGTCGGGGATACGGCCGCGCATGGGCTTGCTAGTCTAGCCGCTGGAAGGGCGGATGGCCGCCGGAGGGAGCGAGGGGATAGTGATGCAGGGACGCTGGCTGATCGGTGGATTCATGCTGATGGGGTTGGTCGGGGGCGTGCGGGCACAGGAAGCCGCCGAGACACCCGCCCAACGCTACGCACACGTGCAGGATCTGAACAACGGGGCCTACCGGCTTCTCCATCCGCAGCAGGAACGCGCGCCGTCCAGCGACGATGCGCGCAAGGCGCTCCGGTTGGTCTTGCAGTCGCAAGATGCGCTGGACGCGCTGGAGGCTGGTCTGCAGGACGACGCGGAGCTGCTCGATCGTGCGGAGGAGCGTCGTTTCGACGCGGTGCGTCGCCAGGCGGCCGCCGAGGTTCTGTTGGGTGACCATGCTGCAGCACTGGATGCTCTGGAGCGACTGCGCGGGCGGCGCTTGTATGCGGACTACGCTGATTTCCTGCTCAAGGACCCTGCCCTGAAGCTGCTACAGGGCGAGCGGCGCTTCCAGACGCTGATCGCTGACCTGCGCCGGATCGACCGACGCTGGAAGGCTGCTGCGCTGATGCCGCTGCCCGCCTCCGGCCTGACCGAGGCCCAGCGCGTGGCCGGGCTGTCGCTGTTCTGGTCGGAGGCTCGCTACAACTTCGTCTATTTCGACCAGGTCCCGGAGCTGGATTGGAGCCAGGCTTATCTGGATTTCCTGCCCCGGGTGATCGCTGCCAGGACGCTGCACGACTATTACGACGTGATGATGCGCTTTGCTCCGCTGCTGCACGATGGCCACACCGACATCGATCCGCCGGACGCAATCGCCGACGAGTTCTTAGCCCAGCCGCCGATACGCACGACCCTGCTCGATGGTGGGCAGGTAGCCGTGACCTGGGTGGGCAGTCCAGCGATGGAAGCCAAGGGCATCCGGGTGGGTGACGAGCTGCTCGAAGTGGACGGCCAGCCGGTGCGGCAGTATGCCCGCCAACACGTCGCGCCCTACGTCAGCAGCTCCACTTCGCAGGACCGCCACGTGCGGATGTACGACTACCAGTTGCTCGACGGTGACCACCGTGAGCCCGTCCGGCTGGAGATGCGGCACGGCGATGGAACGACCTATGCGGTGGATCTCTCGCGTGAGCCAGACGCCGCTGTCCGCATCCGGCCGAAGGTGGAATGGCGCATGCTGCCCGGCGGCATCGCATACCTTGCCGTCAACGAGTTCGAAGACGACGCCGGGCCACGGGCATTCGCCGAGCACCTGCCTCGGATTCTCGCCTCGAAGGGCCTGATCCTTGATGTAAGGCACAACGGCGGAGGCTCTGCCTCCTACGGCCTGGATATTCTCTCCTACCTCTCCGACCAGCCAATCCAGGAGGAGGCGCGCCGTTCGCTCGAGTACGTCCCCGTATTCCGCGCCTGGAACGGCTCCTATGTCGCCTGGCGGACCCTGGCGTCGAGGCCGTTCGAGAAGCCGCATGAGGCCCATTTCCGGGGCCCGGTGGCCGTGCTGGCCGGGCCGCGAACGTTCTCCGCCGGCGAGGACTTCGTGGTTTCGTTCAAGCTGATGAAGCGCGGTCTGTTGATCGGCGAGACCACCGGTGGCAGCACCGGCCAGCCGCTTCAGTTCGAGCTGCCGGGGGGCGGGCACGCGCGGATCTGCGCAAAGCGCGACACTTGGCCCGACGGGACCGAGTTCGTCGGGCAGGGGATCGTGCCAAACCTGCGGGTGGCGCCCACCATTGGTGATATTCGTGCGGGCCGTGATCCGGTGGTCGAGCGCGCCGCTGCAGTCCTACGGGCCCATGTCGGGCGATGAACGCAGCGCCAGAAGCAAAAGAAAAGGCGCCCGAAGGCGCCTTGTTCTTTGTCGAGGCCGGGGCCGGTCGTCAGAACAGGTGGAACACGCCAACCACCGCAAGCACGGCGATCAGGAACAGGATCACGAAGATTGCGAACAGCACCTTGGCGATGGTGGCTGCAGCACCGGACACGCCGCGGAAACCGAGCAGGCCGGTGACCAGCGAAATGATGGCGAAGATGATGGCCCACTTGAGCATGTGACACTCCCTGCGTTGGTCGCCGCCCTGTCAGGCGACGCGGAATCTAGCCGCAATAGCCTACGCAGTGGCGTGTGAAAACCGTGCATGAGCACGGTTGCAGCACGCGGGCTCAGCCGTTGAGGCGGCTCTTGATGCGGGCCGATGCCACGCCCATGTCGGCGCGGCCCGCGGCGGCGGCCTTCACCGCGGCCACCACCTTGCCCATGTCACGGGCGGAGCTGGCGCCGGTCTCGGCGATCGCGGCATCGATCAGCGCGTCCAGCTCGGCCTCGTCCAGCTTCGCTGGCAGGTAGGCCTCGATCACCACCATCTCGGCGCGCTCGACGTCGGCCAGGTCCTCGCGACCGGCTGCCACGTACTGGCTGATGGAGTCCTTGCGCTGCTTGAGCATCTTTTCCAGTGCCGTCAGCACCTGGGCTTCGTCCAGCTCGATGCGTTCGTCCACCTCGCGCTGCTTGACCGCGGCCAGCATCAGCCGGATCACGCCCAGCCGGTGCTTGTCGCCGGCGCGCATGGCGGCCTTCATGTCGTCGGTCAGCTGCTGCTTGGTGGACATGGCTCATGACTCCGTGGCGGGAAGGGGTTGCCAAAGGCAGAAAGCACAAAGGCCGCCGCTGCGCGAGGCAGCGTCGGCCAGTGCTTGAGGCGCGTGGCTGTGGCGGCGGTTGAACGCGCCAGCGGCCAGTCCGACGCCGTGGCGTCGGGATCCGGGCATCCGCGCGAGGCGGATGCTCGGACTCAGTACAGGCGGGTGCGGCGCGTGGTGTCGCGCGACAGACGACGCAGGTGACGCTTCACGGCGGCAGCGCGCTTGCGCTTGCGCTCCTGGGTGGGCTTTTCATAGAACTCGCGCTTGCGGGTTTCGGCAAGCACACCGGCCTTCTCGCAGGTACGCTTGAAACGGCGCAGAGCAAGCTCGAACGGCTCGTTCTCGCGAACTTTTACGTTGGGCATGGAATCTCCGGGTGGTAATCTGCCCGTCGAATCGGGCGAGCCGCGAAGTATAACGTGGGTAATACAGAATTTTCAAAGGCCCCGCGGGTGCCCGCCGTGACCGGGCCGGTCCTCGGCATCGAGACCTCCTGCGACGAAACCGGCGTGGCGGTGCTGCGCTGGGATCCGCGCGCACCCGGCGAGGGCCTGCTGGCACACACGCTGTACAGCCAGATCGCGCTGCACGCGGAGTACGGCGGGGTGGTGCCGGAGCTGGCCAGTCGCGACCATGTGCGCAAGCTGCTGCCGCTGGTGCGCGAGACGCTGGCCAAGGCCGGGCTGACCCCCGGGGAACTGGGCGGAGTGGCTTATACCGCCGGTCCGGGCCTTGCCGGCGCCCTGCTGGTCGGCGCCTCGGCCGCCCGCGCGATGGCGTGGGCGCTGGGCGCGCCGGCGATCGGCGTGCACCACATGGAAGGTCACCTGCTGGCGCCGCTGCTGGAGGCGGACCCGCCCGAGCCGCCGTTCGTGGCGCTGCTGGTCTCCGGCGGGCATTCGATGCTGGTGGAGGTCGCGGCGATTGGCGACTACCGGATCCTGGGTGACACGCTGGACGACGCCGCCGGCGAAGCGTTCGACAAGACCGCCAAGCTGATGGGGCTGCCGTATCCCGGCGGTCCGGCGCTGGCGGCGCTGGCCGAGTCAGGGACACCCGGCGCGTTCCGTTTTTCCCGCCCGATGACCGACCGTCCCGGCCTCGATTTCAGCTTTTCCGGCCTGAAGACCCAGGTGCTGCTGGCCTGGCAGGGCAGCGACCAGAGCGACACGACCCGTGCCGACATCGCCCGGGCATTCCAGGAGGCCATCGTCGACACCCTGGTAATCAAGTGCCGTCGCGCGCTGGAGGCCAGCGGCGCCAGCCGGCTGGTGATTGCCGGCGGCGTCGGCGCCAACCGGCATCTGCGCGCCCGGCTGGCGGACGCGGGCAAGCAGGACGGCTTTCGCACCTATTTCCCGCGGCTGGATTTCTGCACCGACAACGGCGCGATGATCGCGCTGGCCGGGGCGATCCGGCTGGCCCATGGGCAGCATCAGGACGCCACCGTGCAGGTGTTTCCGCGCTGGGACCTGGAAAGCCTGCCGCCGGCATCGTAGGAGCACGCTTGCGGGCGATGCTCTTCGCTCTGATCCGACAGACGCCAAAGCCAAATGCATCGTCCGCGAGCGGGCACCTGCGCTGCGACAGCTCGGCGCTTGCGTCGCCGCGCACAGTGCCTGACCCTTGCGCGATGGATATCGTCTTTATCGAAGATCTGCGCATCGACACCGTCATCGGCATCTACGACTGGGAGCGCCGCGTGCGCCAGACGCTGTCGTTCGACATCGAGATGGCCTTCGACAATACGCGGCCAGCCGCCAGCGACGACATCGCCGACACGCTGAACTACAAGGATGTCTCCAAGCGGCTGATGGCCTACGTCGGCGAGTCCAGCTTCGGGCTGGTGGAGACGCTGGCCGAACGCTGCGCCGCGATCATCCGCGAGGAGTTCGCGGTGAGCTGGGTGCGGCTCAAGCTCTCCAAGCCCGGGGCGGTGCGCGGGGCCAAGTCGGTCGGCGTGCGGATCGAACGCGGCGTTCGGCCGGACTAGCGCAGCCGCGTTACCATCAGCGGTCATCATCGCGGCGCACCGCCATACCGCGCGCCCGTGCTTCTACCGAACTGCCGACCGGCCATCGCCCGGCCGGCCGATGGAGGATGTCACCGCATCATGGATTCGCTACCGCAACTGTTGCACGAGCCGTGGATGCACACCCTGATCGGCACCTTGCTGTTGCTGCTGGTGGCGTGGCTGGCCGGCGTGGTCACTCACTTCGTGGTGTTCCGGGTGGTACGCGGCATGGTCCGCCGCACCACCTGGCGCTGGGACGACGAGCTGTTCCGCTTCGGCGTGTTCCGCTGGCTGGCGCGCATCGTGCCGACGGTGGTGGTGCAGTTCGGCGTGGCGCTGGTGCCCGGGCTGCCGGATCTCACGCGGCAGCTGGTCAGCAATATCGCGCTCGGGCTGATGGTGTTCTTCCTGGTGATGGCGATCAGCGCGGCGCTCTCGGCGATGGAAGCGATGTACCGCGCCACGCCCACCGGCGCGCAGCGCCCGATCAAGGGCCTGATGCAGCTGGTCAAGCTGGTGCTGTTCATCGTGGCTGCGCTGGTGATCATCGGCGCCGTGACCGACAAGCGCATCGGCCTGCTGCTGTCCGGCCTGGGCGCGATGTCGGCGGTGCTTATCCTGGTGTTCAAGGACACCATCCTGGGCTTCGTCGCCGGCATCCAGCTCTCCTCCAACGACATGCTGCGGGTGGGCGACTGGATCACCATGCCCGGGGCGGGCGCCGACGGCGACGTCATCGACATCACGCTGTACACGGTGAAAGTGCGCAACTTCGATCGCACCATCGTCACCATTCCCACCTGGAAGCTGATCTCCGAGAGCTACCAGAACTGGCGCGGCATGTCCGAATCCGGTGGGCGCCGGATCAAGCGGGCGCTGCTGCTGGACGCCTCCACCGCGCACTTCCTCGATGCCGATGAAATCGAACGGCTGGGCCGGTTCCGATTGCTCCGGGAGTACCTGGGCACCAAGCACACCGAGTTGCTGGACTGGAACCGCAGCCTGGGCGAGGCGGGCGAGCAGATGGTCAATCGCCGGCGGCTGACCAACCTCGGCACATTCCGCGCATATGTCAGCGCCTACCTGCACGAGCATCCGCGCATCCACCGCGAAATGACCTGCATGGTGCGGCAGTTGCCCAGCGATGCGCAGGGCATCCCGCTGGAGCTCTACTGCTTCACGGCGACCACTGTGTGGGCCGAATACGAAACCATCCAGAGCGACATCTTCGATCACCTGATCGCGCTGCTGCCGGAGTTCGGGCTGGCGCTGTTCCAGCAGCCGTCCGGTCGCGACGTGCGCGCGGGGCTCGCCGGGCTGGAGCGGGCCGTCGCACCGGCTGGCGATGACGCCGCGCCAGCGCGCAAGGGTGAATAACCGCATGGCACGGGTCTATCTGAGCCTCGGCTCCAACGTGGAGCCACAGCAGCATCTTCTGGCCGCGCTGGACGCGTTGCGCGCCCGCTTCGGCCCGTTGCAGGTATCGCCGGCCTACCGCACCGTGGCGGTGGGTTTCGACGGCGCCGATTTCGTCAATCTCGCCGTCGGCCTGCAGACCGAGCTGACCCCGCACGAACTCAACGACTGGCTGCATGCGCTGGAAGATCGCCAGGGTCGCCGCCGCGACGTGCCGCGCTATTCGGATCGCACGCTGGATATCGACATCGTGTTCTACGACGACCTCGTGACCGAGGGCCCCGGGCACCTGCAGATTCCGCGCGACGAGTTGATGCATGCGTTCGTGCTCAGGCCCATTGCCGACATTGCTCCAGGCTTCACCCACCCAGTGTCGGGCCACAGCATGGCCGCCCTGTGGGCGGCGTTTCCCGCACAACGCGAGCCGATGACGGTGGAGCCGTGGCTGGACCCGCGCTCACCCGCCTACGCCTGACGGCGTCGCGCATCGCCACGTCCCGCCCGGCCCATGCGCCGACACGCCGGCGAGTGCTAAAACGAGCGCCTCAACAGGGGAGGACGTGGCATGGCAGGAAAGTTTTCGCGCAGCTGGGCGTTGATGAAGGCGAGCGCCGAGGTGTTGCGCTCGGACAAGTCGCTGCTGGTGTTTCCGCTGCTGTCGGGCGTATGCAGTCTGGTGGTGATGGCCAGCTTCCTGATTCCGGTGGCGGCGATGACGCTCGAGGGCGAGCGGCTGGGCGTGCATTACCAGCACGGGCTGTCGACGGCGTCGTGGACGCTGCTGTTCTTCTTCTACCTCGTGCAGTACGCCGTGATCTTCTTCTTCAACACTGCGCTGGCCGGTGTGGCGCTCAAGCGCCTGCGCGGCGAGCAGGCCGGTGTGAGCGACGGCCTCGCGCTGGCTCGTTCGCGCTTCGGCGCGATCCTCGGGTACGCGCTGATCGCCGCCACCGTCGGCCTGCTGCTGCGCATGGTGCAGGAGCGGCTGGGGCTGATCGGCCGGTTCGTGGTGGGCCTGATCGGGTTGGCTTGGACCGTGGCCACCTTCCTGGTGGTGCCGGTACTGGCCAGCGAGGGCGTGGGCCCGGTGGACGCGGTGCAGCGCTCGGTCGAACTGCTGCGCCGCACCTGGGGCGAGAACCTGATCGGCAACGCCGGGCTGAGCGTGGTTTTCGGCGTGATCGGCTTCGTTTTCGTGCTGGTGTCGGTCGTGCTGGTGGGCGGGGCGTTCTCCACGCACTCCATCGCGGCCGTGGTGACGGCGATCGGCGTCGTGGTGCTGGGCTTCGTCACGCTGGCGCTGGTGCAGTCCTCGCTGCAGGGCATCTATGCCGCGGCGCTGTACCGCTACGCCGAGGAAGGCGAGGCCGGTGCGGGCTTCCCGCCGGCCCTGCTGGAGCAGGCGTTCCGCAGCAAGGGCTGAGCGTCACACCGACAGCGTGCCGCTATCTGGCGGGCGCGCGAGCGTCCGGTAAGGTGCGCCGGCAGGGCGGGGAGCGCACCCGGGCCACGGGTGCCTACCGCCGCGGCCATCACTCATTGGTGGAGCGGCTGAACGCCTTGCGCCGGTGCCCGGGCGTCGGTGGCTGAAGGCGGGTAGGCGGGCGCGCCGAGGCAGCGCGCGAGCCAGTCCGGATCCTCATCGCCGGTCCCGAGATCCGGATCCACCTCCAGTCGCGGTCCGACGCCGTCGCCGGTCTGGAACTGCTCGGTCGTCGGGCGGGTGTTCCAGGCCTCGAGCCGATCGGCATCGTCGTCGGGGCAGCTCTTGTCGCTGCCACCGAAATCACAGGTGGCCACCGGTTCGAGATGGCCGTTCTCCACGCGGCCTACGGCACGCGTTGTCACGACGGTATAGCTGGCGAAATCCTCGCTCTGCGAGCAGACCCGGTCGCCTTGCTGGTAGGCGTGGCCGCCGAAGCAGCTGTAGTACATCTTGTGATCATCGCGCTGGTCGGGGATGAAACTGCACTCCACCCGGTATCCGGCAAACGGGCCGCCGGAGTAGGCGCTCGTCAGCGCGCGCTGACGCAGTGTGGTGGCCACAAACTGCGGTTGACCTTCGGTACGCGCCTGCAGATCGCGGGTGCGCTGGCGCGTCACCGCGAGCAGGATGCTCCGCTGGGTCCGCTTGTCCATGCCGTCGGCCCGGTCCAGCTCCCCCAGATCGCTCTCGCGTGCCGCCAGCCAGCGCCGTTGGCTGGCGATCAGGCTGGTGCGGATGGACGGATCGTCGATCGTGTGCAGCAGCGTGAAGTAGGCCTTTGCCATGGCACGGTCGGCGGCGGCGAGCTGTCCGTCGCTGCAGAGCGTCTTTTCGAGCGGGGTGCTGGCCCCGGCACATTGCATGGCCGCGGCGGGTGTGGCGGTCATCCACAGGCAAAAGATCGCCGTCGAAACGCGTTCCTTCATGGTGTTGCTCCTTGGGTTGTCCCGGCACGTCAGCCGTGCGGGGACAGCAAACCTATCCGCTCGGGCAGCAGGAGGCGAGCGCGGCATCCGTGGTGATGGGCGCGCGCCAGCCGCGCGGACTCGTCCTACTCCCGCCCATGCACTACACCGACAGCGTGCGGCCGCCGTCCACCCGGATCACCTGGCCGGTGACGAATGGGGCGTCGCGCAGCAGCCACAGCACGGCGCTGGCGACGTCCTCCGGGGCGCCTGCGCGCTTGAGCGGGGTGCGCTCGAGCATCGCCTGCTTGTCGTCATAGGCCTTGCCTTCGCTCGGCCACATCACCGCACCGGGTGCCACCGCGTTGACCCGCACCTGCGGGCCCAGGTCCAGCGCCAGCGAGCGGGTCATCGCCATCAGCGCGGCCTTGGCCATGCAGTACACCGGGTGATCGGCCAGCGGTCGCTCGGCGTAGATGTCCACCAGATTGACGATCGCGCCGCCGGCGCGTCGCAGCGCCGGTGTCGCTGCCTGGGCGAGGAAGAACGGCGCCTGCGCGTTGGAGGCGAACAGCTCGTCCCACTGCGCCGGCGTGGCGCTGCCGACGGGGGTCGGATAGAAGGCGGAGGCGTTGTTTATGAGCGCGTCGAGCCGGCCGAACCGGGTCAGCACGTTGCCCACCAGCCCCGGCAACGCGTCGAGTTCGGCCAGCTCGCCATGCACCAGGGTCGTGGAGTCCGCGCGCTGCTGTTCGAGCTCGCCCGCCAGGCTCTGCGCAGCGTCGGCCGAATGCCGGTAGTGAAGCGCCAGGTCGTAGCCGGCGCCGTGCAGGGTGCGGGCGATCACCGCGCCCACGCGCCGGCCGGCTCCGGTGATCAGGGCGACGGGGCGTGGATGCGACGGGCTCATGGGCGGTTCCAGCGAGGGGACAACGTCGCAGCTTGCCGCAACATCAATGACAGGTCATCGGGGTGCGGCAGCGTGGGCGCGCTCAGTCCGCCGATGGCGGCGCCGTGGCCGCGTCGGCCGCCCCGAGCGCAGCCTGTGCCGGAGGCCGGTCGGCCGCGACCACCGGGGAATCGGCTTCGTGCACCACTTCGCGGCTGAACAGCTCGATCGTGGTCGCCGCGACCTGTCCGGTGTCGTAGTAGGCATACGCGCCCACGCCCAGCGCACCGACGACCGGCAGCCACCGCGCCAGGCCCTTGCCGGCGGCGCGCTGGCCGATCTTCAGGCCCACCTGTTTGGCGACGCGTTCCACCACGGCGTAGGACACCCGCCGGAACAGCATGCGGTCGCCCATGCGCACCACCAGGTCCCGGAACGCCTGCGCGGCGGTATGGCGGAACAGGCACCACAGCATCTGCTCACGGCCCAGGCTGGCCTGCTGCCCGTAGGCGGCGGCGATATCGCTGACCATCTGCGCCTGGATGCGCCAGATCGCGATCAGCTCCGGCAGCACGGTGAGCCAGCCCAGCGGCCCGGGCGGCAGCGCCAGCGAACCGGCCGTCAACGCGGCCCGCTTGGACGCGCGCTGACCGATCCGGCGGGCTTCGGCGTGGGGATCGGCGCTGCTGGCGACGGCGCTGGAGGGGATCTGGCTGACGAAGTCGAGGATCGCCTGAGTCACCCGGCCATGGTCCACCGGAGCGATCACGGCCGGCACCTGCGTGCTGCCGGGCACCGTCGGAGACGTTTTCTGCGAGAAAGCCATGGACGCATACCTGGGTGAGGGGAGCGTCCGAGTCTAGGGCTCGGCCGTGAAAGATGGCTCAAGAACGGAAGCCGCGCGCAGGCATGACTTCTGGCCCACGGCGGGGGCCGGTGCTGCAAGTAATGTTATAACATATCTGAAAACACCCTCCCCGCACGGACCCCCCATGAAGCCAACCCCGCTTGCCCTCAGTCTCGTTCTGGCCTTTGCTGCCGTGCCCGCCCTGGCGGCCGCGACCGACGCGGCCCCGGCGGCGGATACCGTGGGCGCGCAGCACGAACGGCCGGTGAAGGAGCTGGGTGCCGTCTCGGTTTCCGCAGCACTTGATCAGTCGCGCAATGCGCTTTCTCCCGACACCGGTTCGAGCCAGTACGTGATCGACCAGAAGGCGATCGCACAGCTGCCGCTGGGCGACGCCACGCCGGTGAACCAGGTGCTGCTGCAGGCGCCGGGTGTGGTGCAGGATTCCTACGGCGGCCTGCACGTGCGCGGCGACCACGCCAACCTGCAGTACCGCATCAACGGGGTGATCATTCCCGAGTCGATCTCCGGCTTCGGCCAGACGCTGGACACGCGCACCATCCACACCATCAAGCTGCTCGACGGCGCGCTGCCGGCGCAGTACGGCCTGCGCACCGCGGCCGTGGTGGACATCACTACCCGCAGTGGGCACGAGCTCGGCAACGGCGGCAGCGTGGGCATCACCGGCGGCTCGTTCGGCACGCTCAATCCGAATGCCTCGATCTGGGGCAGCACCGATCGCTGGAGCTGGTTCCTCACCGCCAACACCCTGGAGAACGATGTCGGGGTGGAGAACCCCACTGCCAGCCGCAAGCCGATCCACGACCACACCAACCAGGTCAAGGCGTTCGGCGACATCTCCTACCTGATCAACAACGACACGCGGCTGAGCTTCCTGTTCGGCGCGGCCAACAGCCGCTTCCAGATCCCCAACCATCCCGGCCAGCAGCCCAGCTTCGGCTATCTGGACACCGTGGACTTCAATTCGGCCCTGCTCGACGAGCGCCAGCGCGAGACCACCCGCTTCGGCGTGCTGTCGCTGCAGGGCAAGGCGGGATCGACCGACTACCAGGTGTCGCTGGGCCAGCGCTATTCCAGCCTGAACTTCCTGCCGGACCCGATCGGCGACCTGATGTTCAACGGCGTCGCCTCGACCATCAATCGCAGCAACCGCGCCAGCACGCTGCAGGCCGACTTCGCCACGCCGCTGGGTGATCGCCACACGCTGCGCTATGGCGTGTACGGCAGCTTCGAGCGCGCGCCCAGCAGCAACAGTGCCTACGTGTTCCCGGCCAATACCGACGGCAGCCAGGCCAGCACCACGCCGATCAACATCCTCGACGGTAACCGGCTCACCGCGAAAACCTGGTCGGCCTACGTGCAGGACGAGTGGAGCATCGGCGACAAGCTCACGGTGAACTACGGCCTGCGCGGCGACGAGTACAAGGCGTTCCGCACCGAGAGCCAGCTCAGCCCGCGCCTGGGCGCGGTCTACCAGGCCACCGACTCCACCGTGCTGCATGCCGGCTACTCGCGCTACTTCACGCCGCCGGCGACCGAGGCGATCACCACGGCCAACATCGCCAGGTTCGACGGCACCACCAACGCGCTGCCGGACACCGGCAACAACACGCCGCTGGCCGAGCGCAGCGACTACTTCGACGTCGGCGTCTCGCAGAACGTGGGGCCGAACCTCACGCTGGGCGTGGACGCCTATTACCGCACCGTGCAGCGCCTGCAGGACGAGGGCCAGTTCGGCGCCGCGCTGGTGTACTCCACCTTCAACTACGCCCGCGGCCGCATCAAGGGCGTGGAGTTCACCGCCAACTACGCCAACGGCCCGCTTAGCGCGTATTTCAACCTGTCGGCCAGCCGCGCGATCGGCAACCGCGTGATCACCAGCCAGTACAACTTCGCCGCGGACGACCTGGCCTACGTGGCCAACCACTGGATCTTCCTCGACCACGACCAGGCGTACTCCTCCTCCGGCGGCATCAGCTATGCGCTGGACGAGGGTACCCGCGTGGGCGCCGACTACCTGTTCGGCAGCGGCCTGCGCAAGGACGGCAGCGTGCCGAACGGCGCGTCGCTGCCGGCCTACTTCCAGCTCAACCTGAGCGCGTCGCACGACTTCGAGTTCGAGACCACCGGCACGCTGCACACGCAGCTGGCGCTGATCAACGCGCTGGACCGTTCGTACGAGATCCGCGACGGCAGCGGCATCGGCGTGGGCGCGCCACAGTTCGGCCCGCGCCGCGGCGTGTACCTCACCGTGCAGAAGGATTTCTGATCCCCCCGCTTGCCGCGTCACGACGATGGGCTCTCTCCCGCATGCGTCGTCGTGACGTGGGCAAGCACCTGCGCTCGCCGCAGTGCACGCCACACATCAGTCAGCTGCGGCGCACGGTACCGCCCGCTCCAGCCGCTATCCTTGCGCGCGTTCTCCCCCGAGCGACGAGCGCATGCACAACCGACTTCCCGAACCGTCCGCCGACGAGCGCGCGCATTCCGAGCGCCTGCTCACCCAGCTGCGCGAGCAGATCGCCGCGCACGGGCCGATGCCGTTCGCGCAGTACATGGAGCGCTGCCTGTATGCGCCCGGGCTGGGGTACTACAGCGCTGGCGCAACCAAGTTCGGCGCGGCCGGCGATTTCATCACCGCGCCCGAACTTGGCGAACTGTTCGCGCGCTGCGTGGTGCAGGCGGTGCAGGGAACCCTCGCGCAGTTGGATGACGCGGCCGAGTTCCTCGAGCTCGGCGCCGGCAGTGGCGCCTTCGCCGAAGCCGCCTTGCGCGCCATGCACGAAGCCGGCGCGCTGCCGCGCCGCTACGCCATCCTCGAACCCAGCGCGGACCTGCGCGAGCGTCAGCGAGCCCGCCTCGAGGCCGCGCTACCGCCCGAGGTGGCTGCCCGCGTGCACTGGCTCGACCGGCCGCCGACCGAGCCGTGGCGCGGCGTGCTGTTCGCCAACGAAGTGATCGATGCGCTGCCAGCCACGCGCTTCGCAATCCGCGACAGTGCCGTGTGGGAAGAGTGCGTGGGCGTGGGCGACGATGGCCGCCTGGTGCGCGAGGATCGTCCGGCCGATGCCGCCTTGGTCAACGCCGTGCGCCAGCTCGAACGCGAACTGGGAGCCCCGTTCGACGACGGTTACCGCTCCGAGCTGCTGCCGCAGCTGGCCGCCTGGCTGCAGGCGATCGCCGGCGCGCTGGAAGCCGGGCTGATGCTGTTCGTCGACTACGGCTACACCCGCCGCGAGTTCTACCTGCCCGAGCGCCGCGACGGCACGCTGATGGCGCACTACCGCCACCGCAGCCACGCCGATCCGCTGTACCTGCCGGGCCTCAACGACCTCACCGCCTCGGTGGATTTCAGCGCGCTGGCCGAGGCCGGCGTCCGCGCGGGCTTTGCGCTCGCCAGCTACCTGCCGCAGTCGGCGTTCCTGATCGGCGCCGGCCTGCCGCAGGCGTTCGAGGCGGCCTATGCGAACGCACTGGATGAAGCGGCGCGCTACCGCCTCGCCCAGCAGGTGAAGCGGCTCACCCTGCCCGAGCAGATGGGCGAGCGCTTCCAGGCGATGCTGTTCGCCCGCGGCCTCGATCCGCTGCCACTTCCCGCCGACCTCATCGACGGCGACTACGCCGCACGCCTGTGATCGCTACCACCGATCGCCTGCAGTTCCACCGCACCTGGGTCGCGCTGGGCGTGCTGGTGATGGCGTGGACGCTGTGGATGGCGTTGCGCCCGGACCCGGGCATCACGCTCACCGTGCCGGACGGCGACAAGCTGCTGCACGCGTTCGCCTTCACCTGCCTGATGGGCTGGTGGGGCAACGTCTACGCCGATCGCCGCCGCCGCGTCGGCGCCGCGCTGGTCTGCCTGGCCTTCGGCGTGTTCATCGAGTTCGCGCAGTGGCTCGATCCACCGCGCGATGCCGATCCGTTCGACGTGCTTGCCGACGCGGCGGGCATCGCGCTGGCCGGGTTGCTGCTGCGCACGCCGCTTGCCCGGGTGCTGGCGAGCGGCGAGGCGTGGTTACGGCGTCGGCGCGGCGGCTGAGCTGGCCGGCGCGGGCGCCGCGCTGCTGGTGGCCGCTGCCGGCGCCGGCTCGGCAGGATTCACCGGCGTGGCGTCCTCCGGCCGGCGCGCCAGTTCGCCGTGCTTGAACAGGTTCGCGGCCACCTGGTAGTAGGCGATCGCATCGTTCACCAGCGCGTCGTTCACCGGCGAGGCGGGCTTGGCGTCGCCCGTGTCGAAGTCGGGAATCAGCTGCTCCATCTTGCGGCCCGGCTCCAGCGCGGTGAGCACGTTGTGGCGCAGGTAGCCGAGCTTCTCGTAGGTAGCCGGGAACGCGCGCTCGCGGCCGGGTTCGAGCTGGAACACGTCGTAGCCGAAGAAGCGGCTGCGGTAGCTGAAGTGCAGCAGGCCGAGCAGGGTCGGCGGGATGTCGATCTGCGCGGTGAGGCGCTCGACCTTGCGTGGCGCGATGTGCGCCGGCGCGTAGATCCACAGCGGGATGTGGTAGCGGTTGATCGGGATGCTGGACTTGCCCGCACTGGCCGCGTCGTGGTCGGCGGTGATCACGAACACGGTGTCGTTGAAGTACGGCTTGTTCTTCGCACGTTTCAGGAAGTCGCCGATCGACCAGTCGGTGTACGCCACCGCGCCCGCGCGCGAGCCCTGCGGGAACTTCACCCGGCCTTCGGGGAAGGTGTACGGGCGATGGTTGGAGGTGGTCATGATGTGCAGGAAGAACGGCTTGCCCTGTGCATGCGCCTGGTCCATTTGCGCCAGCGCCATGGTGAACAGGTCTTCGTCGGACACGCCCCACACGTTCTCGTGGTGGATGGTGGCGTCCTTGGGGAAATCCTTGCGGTCGACCGCCTGGTAGCCGTTGTGGCTGAAGAAGTAGTTCATGTTGTCGAAGTAGCCGTAGCCACCGTAGACGAACTCCGACACGTAGCCGCGATCGTTGAAGATGTCCGCCAGCGAGAACAGGTTTTCGTTGTTCTTCATCTTGATCACCGAGTCGCCCGGCGTCGGCGGCACCGACAGCGACAGCGCCTCGAGCCCGCGCACGGTGCGCGTGCCGTTGGCGTAGGCGTTCTCGAAGAACAGGCTGTTCTCGGACAGTGCATCCAGCTGCGGGGTGAGGCCTTCCTTGTTGCCGAACACGCTCAGGTAGTCGGCCGAGAGGCTTTCCACGCTGATAAGCACCACGTTGAGATGCTGCTCCGGGCCGACGTTGCGAATGGCGCGGGTGAGGTCGTGCGGGTTGTCGGTGAGGTAGGTCGCTTCGGGCGTCTTCAACAGCTCGCGCACGCGGGTGTATGCCTCGGTTTCCGGCAGGGTGCGGTAGAACTTGGCGTAGTCGAGGTGGCTGGAGCGGAATGCGGCGAAGAACTGGAAGATGCCGTTGCCGGCCAGCTCGTTGACGTAGTTGTTGTCGGTGCGGTCCTTCATGTCGGCAGTGACGAGTGCCGTGACCAGCACGCTCAGCGCCAGCCACACGGCGGCGAGCACGCTGCGTGCGCCGAACCCGCTGCCGCCGTCGTTGCTGCGCAGGCGCCGGCGGGTGAGCCACACCAGCAGCACCGATACCCCCGCCAGCAGCGCCAGCCAGGTACCGATCGGATACGACTCGCGGATGTTGCCGATCACCTCGGTGGTGTAGACGAGGTAGTCCACCGCGATGAAGTTGAAGCGCACGCCGAACTCCTGCCAGAACACCAGCTCGGAGGCGGCCACGAACAGCAGGCCGAACAGCAGCGCCAGGCACAGCCCGTACAGGTAGCCGCGGCCGCTGCGGCGGTTGTACGCCAGCGCGGGCAGCGGCAGCAGGTAGATCACCACGATCGCCAGCGGCCACACCTCGTGCAGGCTGGCCTTCCAGATCAGGTGCAGCACGCCCCAGCACAGCGCGAAGCCGGCCAGCAGCGCGCCGATCCATGCCAGCCAGCGGCCGGGCGTGCGCACCAGCGGCCGGTCGGTGGGCACGATCCACAGGAACAGCACCAGCGGCCAGGCCACGTAGACGAAGGTGAGCAGGTCCGAGACAGCACCAACGCCGAAGGCGTACAGGTAATTGAGCGGGTTCGGCGACACACCGCTGCCGGTCATCACCAGCAGGGCGATGCGTGTGACCACGCCGATCAGCAGATAGGCGCCGGCCAGCCAGCCGAGGGGGCGCAGCCGCTGGCGCAGCGGCGAGGGCGAACGGAAGCTCAGGGACACGGGCGACTCCGGCAGATCAGGGTGCGGCTGCCGAAGGCGCCGCGGGAAAGGGCTAGATGCTAGCGAGTTTCACGTTAGCAATGGCTTGGACGCGGGCCGCCTCCATCGCGGCGCCGACCGCCGGACCCGTGAGTCCGTCGGCAATGAACGGCGCCGCCTGCACCGCCGCGGCTGCCGCGCAGGCGCGGCGCAGGTAGTCGGCGGGCGGATAGTCGTCTTCGGCGTGGCCGAGCCGGCCGCGCTTGTCGGCCCAGCAGGCAACCAGGAACGTGTCCAGCCGCGCCGGCCGGCGCAGCGCGTCCAGCGCGCTCAGCAGTTTCATCACGGTAGCCGGCTTGAGCTCCAGCGCGCGGTGCGCGTTGAGGTGCTCGCGGCACACCAGCTCGGCCAGCGCCGCATGCTCGGTGGGCACCTTGAGCCGCGCCGACAGCACGCGCACGCGCGGCACGCCGGCATGCTCGTGGCCGATGTGGCGCGGCAGCGCGTCGGTCGGCGTCAGTGCCTTGCCGAGGTCGTGGCACAGCGCGCAGTAGCCCACCAGGTCGTCGCCTGGCGCGATCGCCGCGGCGGCGTCCAGCACCAGCTCCATGTGCGTGCCGGTGTCGATCTCGGGATGGAACTCGGCGCGCTGCGGCACGCCGTACAGCGCGTCGATCTCGGGAAACAGCACGGCCAGCGCGCCGCTCTCGCGCAGCACGCGCAGGAACGCCGAGGGCTGCGCCTCGGCCAACGCCTTGCGCGTCTCGGCCCACACGCGCTCGGGCACCAGGTGATCCACCTCGCCGTCGGCCACCATCTGCCGCATCAGCGCCATCGTCTCCGGCGCCACGGTGAAGCCCAGCGGTGCGAAGCGCGCGGCGAAGCGCGCCACGCGCAGCAGGCGCACCGGATCCTCCACGAACGCCGGCGACACGTGCCGCAGCACGCGGGCTTCGAGATCGCGCACGCCGCCGTAGGGGTCGACCAGCGCGCCGGCTTCGTCCTGCGCGATGGCGTTGATGGTGAGATCGCGCCGCGCGAGGTCCTCTTCCAGCGTCACCTCCGGTTCGGCGTGGAAGGCGAAGCCGTGGTAGCCGCGCCCGGTCTTGCGCTCGGTGCGGGCCAGCGCGTACTCCTCGCCGGTCTGCGGGTGCAGGAACACCGGGAAATCCTTGCCCACCGGGCGATAGCCCAGCGCCAGCAGCTCGTCCGGACGCGCGCCGACCACCACGTGGTCGCGGTCCACCACGGAGCGGCCGAGCAGGTGATCGCGGACGGCGCCGCCGACGAGGTAGGAGGTGTGCATGCGTACATTCTGCCACGTGCACTTTCACGTCCCCGCCACGGCAGGGGCTCCGGTGCGGCGCTATGCTCGAACGGGTCGGTCACCACCAAGGGGTATCCCGCGATGATCCGCCCGCTCCGTTCCCTGCTCGCCACGACGCTCTTCGGTGTCGCTGCCGCCGCCTCCGCCGCCACCACCACCGCCGCCGATCCGGGGCGCACGCGCGCCTACATCGACCACGCCTGGAGCACGCTCACCCGCGCCACCGACGACTGCGCCTCGCTGGTCGATCCGAAGGTTGCCACCACGCCGGTGCTGTACCTGCCGGCAGACGTGCCGATGCCGGCCGCACTCACCGCCACGCAGCAGCGCTGCGCGGTCGACGTGCGTCGCCTGCCGGCGGTGGTCACCGCGCTGGGCCAGATCGATGCGCGCACGCTGCCGGCGCAAGGCCTGCTCTATCTGCCGCATCCCTACGTGGTGCCGGGCGGCATGTTCAACGAGATGTACGGCTGGGACAGCTACTTCATCGTGCTGGGCCTGGTCGCCGACCATCGCGAAGACCTCGCGCGCGGCATGGTGGAAAACTTTCTCTACGAGATCGACCACTACGGCGGCGTGCTCAACGCGAACCGCAGCTATTACTTCAGCCGCTCGCAGCCGCCGTTCCTGACGGCGATGATGCGTGCGGTGCTGGACGATCCGGCCAGCTTCGCCGATGCCGACGCCGCGGCGCGGTGGCTGCGCGCGGCCTATCCGCTGGCGGTGAAGGATCACGCGATCTGGACCAGCGCCGCCCATCGCGCCGGCGATACCGGACTGGCCCGCTACATGGATCTGGGCACCGGCCCGGTGCTGGAGCATCGCAACGCCGATTACCTGAAGGGCGTGATCCGCTATCTCGAGCACCATCCGGCGAAGAACCGCGGCTATCTGGTGAAGGCCGGCGAGCATCCCGATGCCGCCGAGGCGGCAAGGCTCAAGATCTCCAGCTGCGACCTCGCCGCCTCGCGCGTGTGCGCCGACGCCTGGGCCGATGGCTACCGGCTCAGCGCCGATTACTACGCCGGCGATCGCGCCATGCGCGAGTCGGGCTTTGACACCAACTTCCACTTCGGCCCCTACGGCGCCGCCACCCACCATTACGCCGCGGTCGGCCTGAACAGCCTGCTGTACCGCTACGAACGCGATCTGCATGACTTCGCGCTGCTGCTGGGCAAGCCGGACGAGGCAGCGCAGTGGGCAAAGCAGGCCGACGCCCGCAAGGCCGCCATCAACAAGTACCTGTGGCGTGCTGACCGCGGCCTGTTCATGGACTACGACACCACCACCGGCACGCCCGCCGACGATCCTTATCTCACCACGTTCTATCCGCTGTGGGCGGGCCTGGCCACGCCCGACCAGGCCCGGGCGGTGCGTGACCATCTGGCGTTGTTCGAGCGCAAGGGTGGGCTGGCGATGAGCACCGACGCCAGCGGCGCGCAGTGGGACGAGCCGTTCGGCTGGGCACCGACCAACTGGCTCGCGGTGAAGGGGCTGGACGACTACGGCTTCCACGCGGACGCGCGCCGGCTCGCGACAAAGTTCAGGGGTACCGTCGACCGCAGCCTTGCCGCCGACGGCACCATCCGCGAGAAGTACAACATGGCCAGCGGCAATGCCGACGTCACCATCACCGCCGGTTATACCGACAACGTGATCGGCTTCGGCTGGACCAACGGCGTCTATCTCAAGCTCGGCGAACTGCTGTCGGCACCGGCGCCCGCCGCGACCGATGCCGGTGGGCGCACCGAGACCGCGCCGCACTGAGGCACGGCGCGCCTACCGGCGCTGCCGACGCCGCCGCGAGTGCGGGCGTCGGCGCCGCGGCGAACGCTCAGCGGCGCAGGGTGCGCGCGCGATCGAGCCGGCGCTGGCGCGGCAGGCCGTCGATCAGCCGACCGAGCCACGGCGTGAACGGCTGCGGCACGATCCCCAGCGCCGCGTAGCCGTCGACCTTGCCGACCGAATCGGTGCGCAGCGAGCGGAAATTGTCGAGCGAAAACGGCTTGCCGGGCAGCAGCTCCGCGAACTGCGCCTGCAACCGGCCCAGCCCGTCCGGCAGCGGCACGATCCGCGTACGCAGGCCGGCGGCATCGCGGATGGCGGTGACGATCTCGCCCAGCGTCAGCACCTGCGGGCCGTACAGCTCGAAGCTGCGGTTGAGCGACAGGGCATCATCCGCCACGCAGCGAGCGATCGCCTCGGCCACGTCGCCGACAAAGGTCGGCGCCAGCCGCGACGGCACCCGTGCCAGCGGCAACACCGGCGTGAGCCGAAGAATCCGCACGAAGCGCGTCACCAGGCCATCGCCTTCGCCGAAGATCACGCTGGGCTGGTACAGCGTCCAGCCCAGCCCCGAGCCGCGCACCAGCTCCTCCGCTTCGCCGCGGGTCTTCAGGTACTGGCTCAGGCCCTGGCCGGCCTTGAGCGAACTCATCTGGTGCAGTCGGGTGACGCCGGTATCGCGGCACGCCGCGATCAGCTGCCGGGTCAGCTCCACATGCACGCGCTGAAATGTCTGGCGGCCGGAAGGATTGAGTATGCCGATCAGGTTGATCACCGCATCCGCACCGGCCACCGCCTCGCGCAGCTGGGACGAGTCGTGCACATCGCAGTTGCGCAGGCGCACGCCGGGGATCACGCCAATGTGCCGGTGCTTCTCGCAGTTGCGGGTGAGCACGGTGAGCTGGTGGCCGTCGCGCGCGAGCCGGCTGAGCAGGTGGCCGCCGACGAAGCCGGTGCCACCGAGGATGACGAGACGCAGAGCGTTCATGGGTGCAGTGATCTCACGCGGTCAGGAGGAGGTGGAGACGCTGGAAGCCGGTACGCGCTCGGCCGATGCCGCTGCTGTCGCAGGACAGCTGATCGCCTTGCGCGCGGCGCCGGGTGCCGGTGGGGCATACGTCGCACCGATCGGCGGCATGCGCGCGTCCAGCGGCACCGCGCGGCCGGACATGCGCCAGTCGTAGATCACGCTGAAGGCCATCACACGGGCCACGTACTCGCGCGTTTCCTTGTACGGAATGGTGGCCGTAAAGACATCCGGTGGCAGCGTGCCGCGTTCGGCCAGCCACTGGTCGACCTTGATCGGCCCGGCGTTGTACGCGGCACTCGCCAGCCACGGTGCCCCATTGAAGCGCGCGGCCATCTGCGCCAGGTAGCGCGTGCCCAGCGCCACGTTCACGGCCGGGTCGTACAGCGAGTCGCCGCCGTTCCACGGCAGCTGGTAGCTCCTGGCCACCTGGGCGGCAGTGGCCGGCAGCAGCTGCATCAGCCCGCGCGCATCCGCGCCGGAGTGGGCGTCACTCATCCAGGCGCTCTCGGCGCGGGCGATGGCATACGCCCAGGCCGGATCGATGCCGGCCTGCTCGGCCTGCGGTACCACGCCGTCCTGGCTGGCCAGGGGAAAGCGCTGTTCGTACAGGCGCAGCATGTCTCCGCTGGAGAAAGTGAACACGGCGCGGTCGTACCAGCCGCGCTGGTAGGCCAGCAGCGCCGCCTCGCGCTGGGTCGCCGGATCGGTGCCCCGCAGCGCCTGGGCCCATTCGCGCCTCGCCTCGCGCGGCATCCCCACGGCGTACAGCTCGAACGCGCGCTGCAGGCCGATGTTGGCCAGCAGCGACTGCGCGCGGGCCGCGTCATCGTCCAGGCTGAGCGGGCACAGCGTGTACGGAGCGTCGGCGCGGTCGGCAGCCAGAAAACCGAAGTAGGTCGGCTGCTGCGCCAGCGCCGCGAACAGGGGCTGGGCCTGTGCTGGCTTGCCCAGCTCGGCCAGCGCGCGGGCACGGAAATACTGCCACTCCCCATCCGCCTGCTGGGCCGGGCTCAGGGCGTCGATCGCCTTCAGCACCGCCGGCCAGTTCTGCGCCGCCAGTGCCACGCGCACGCGCCATTCGCGGGTGGCGTCGCTCTGTGCATCCGGCGGCAGCTGGCTCAGCCGCTGCAGTGCGTTGTCGTCGAAGTCGGTGGCGTGGAACAGCGCCAGCGCGTTGAGCACGTCGTTGCGCTGCGCGTCGCTGAAGCTGAAGCGGTGGCGCAGCGTCAGCCACGCGGCGTCCGCCGCGCCGGACTGGCGCCGCGCCAGTCGTTGCAGGGCCAGTGCAGCGGCCTGCCGATGCCGCGGCGTGTCCGGCCAGTGGTCGGCATCGGCCACCGCGGCGGCCGGGTCGCGCAGCGCCTGCGCCAGCCGTGCGCCCGCCGCGGCCTGTTCGTCCGGCAGCCAGCCGGCCAGTGCGGCCACGGTGCCGCCGGCCCCGGCATAGAGCGCGCGATCGATCCGTGCCCACAGCCGGTCTGTGGTCAGCAGTCCCTGAGCGCGTGCCTGCGCCAGCACCGGATCGCACGCGCCGGGCAATGACGGGCGGTGCCAGAGCGCGTCCAGGTCGCGCTGGAAATCCAGCGTCTCGCCCCGTGCCATCCGCGCCTGCAGTGCATCGCAGGCAAGCGCATCGCCGAGTCCGTCCTGGTAGAGCGCGAGGAAATCGTTCCAGTCCTGCCGACGGGCCAGCTCGCCGAGGAACGCGCGGCGCAGGTCGTTGGCGGGAATCTGCCCGGGATAGCGCGCCAGATAGTCGCTCACCGCGGCGGTGTCGAGTGTGGCCAGGTCGTGCTCCAGCGCGGCCGCCGGCAGGTAGGGATAGAGCACGTACGATTCCAGCCCCTTCGCCTGCGCCTTCCAGGCGGCGTCGCCCCGCTGTGCGCTGGCGTAGGCGGTGGTGAAGGCGGCGCGCTGCGCCTCGGTGCCCGCCGCGGCGCGCACTATTCCGGGCGCCACCAGCAGCAGCGCAAACGCGCAGGCAAGGCGCAGAAACGAGCGGTCGGTGCGGTGGGGGAGTGGGGCAAAAGCGGGCATCGTGCCTCCTGCGTGGACCAGCGCGCAGTGTAACGGAAGGGTCTGTGCACGCCCTGCCGAGAGCCGGCGGCAGCGCGACGCAGCGGCGGCCGGGGCGTCGCGGTCGCCGCGTCGCCGGCCGCTGATAAACTGCCGCGCTGCCACTCACGGGATCCTCATGACGCCTGCTGCCCTGCCTTCCTCGCGACCGCACTGGCCGATCTGGCTCGGGTTGATCCTCGCCGCCTTCGGCGGGCTGGGGTGGTGGTGGCTGGCGGGGCGTCCGGTGGCGCTGCCGGATGCGCCCTCGAGCCGCATCGCCTGCGTGTCCTATGCGCCGTACCGCCTCGCGGGCCAGACGCCTTACGATCCGGCCACTTTCATACCGCCCGGGCAGATCGACGCCGACCTGCGCGCGCTGTCGCGCCGCTTCGACTGCGTGCGCACCTATTCGCAGGGCCAGGGTCTGGATGCCGTGCCGGCGATCGCCGGGCGCTACGGCATGAAAGTGTTGATGGGCGTGTGGATCGGCCGCGACGCGGCCGCGAACGCGCGCGAGATCGCCCTCGCCACGGCCACCGCACGGGCGCATCCGCAGGTGCTGCGCGGCGTGATCGTGGGCAACGAGGTATTGCTGCGCGGTGAGCAGTCGCCCGCGGCGCTGGCCGGCTACCTGCGCCAGGCGCGTGCGGCGCTGCCGCCGGCGGTGCCGATCACCTACGCCGACGTGTGGGAGTTCTGGCTGCGCCATCCCGAGCTGGCTGGGTCGGTCGACTACATCACCGTGCACGTGCTGCCGTACTGGGAAGACGATCCGGTGCCGCCGGCGCGCGCCGTGCAGCACGTGGCAGATGTCTATGCGCGGGTGCGCGCGGCGTTTCCCGGCAAGCCGGTGATGATCGGCGAGACCGGCTGGCCCAGCGCCGGCCGGCCGCGCCAGGGTGCCACCGCGAGTCTGGTGAACGAGGCCCGCTACCTGCGCGAGTTCCTGCGCTACGCCGCTACAGCGCGCATTCCGTACAACGTGATCGAGGCGTTCGACCAGGGCTGGAAGCGCGCGCAGGAGGGCACGGTAGGTGGCTACTGGGGCATCTTCGACGCCGATGCGCAGCCGAAATTCCCGATGGAGGGCCCGGTGACGGAAATTCCGCGCTGGTGGCTGGGCTGGCTGGCGGCGGCACTGGGCGCGCTGGTGTTCGTGCTGGCGGCACGCGTGCATGGGCGTCGCGCGCGCGCGGCACTGGGCCTGGCCGGCATCGCCAGCGGCACCGCGCTGGCCTGGCAGGTGCGGCAGATGCTGTACGCCTGCGGACCCTGGTGGGAGTGGGTGCTGAGCGGGGCCGCCTGCCTGGCCGCGCTGCTTACTGCCTTGTCGCTGTCGCGCGTGCTGGCTGCGGCGCTGCAGGGCCGGACGGTCGCTCCGCCATCGCGTCGCCTCCGCTTCGGCTGGCTGCTGGTGCTGGCCTACGAGGGGCTGCTGCTGGTGTTCGATGGCCGTTACCGCGACTTTCCGCTGGGCCTGTTCGCGCTGCCGGCAGTGGGCTATGCGCTGGTCGCGATGCTCGGCCGGGCATGGCCCGGCGAACGCCGCCGCGAGGAGACCTTTCTCGCCGTGGTGGTGCCGCTGCTTGCGGCCATCGTGCTCGCACAGGAGCTGGCGATCAGCCCGGTGGCGTGGCTATGGCTGGGCCTGAACATGCTCGCGGGTTTCGCTGTGCTGTGGCCGGCTGCCCACCAGCAGCACCGCGCCGAGCAGTAGCGCGAGAGCGCCGGACTGGTAGCAGTAGAGCTCCAGCGCCACGGCACCCAGTGCCGCAGCAAGGGCGGCGCTCCAGCGTCGGCGGTGCGCCAGTGCAAGCGCGGTAGCGGCCAGCGCGGCGTAGCCGAAGGCATTGCTCAGGAACCCTGCCACCACCAGCGTGCGCGCGCTGCACCAGCCGGAAGCGGTGACCGCCATGGCGCAGCGATCAGCAAACGCGGGCGGCTCGACCAGCTGGTAACGCACCAGCGCCGCTGCGGCGCCCGCCAGCAGCACACCCGTCCACGCCAGCGCCATCGACCCGCGGCCCCGATCGCTCACCGGCGCACCTTGTGCAGGCGGGGAGCGATATGCGCCGGCATGCGGATCTCCGCCGCCAGCGGCAGGTGATCGGAAAACGCCTGCGGCAACGTCCAAGTGCGGTCGAGCCGGATGTCGGCCGAGGTAAGGATGTGGTCCAGCGCGCGCTTGGGCTTCCAGCTGGGAAAGGTCGGCGTGGGCTGCTCCGGCGGCTGCAGCCGGCACTTGGCGAACAGGTGCTCCATCTCCGCGCTGTGCGCTTCGGTGTTGAGATCGCCCATCAGCACCGCGTGCGGATAATCCGACAGCAGCTCGCCGATGAAGGCCAGTTGCCTGGCGCGTGCGGGCGCGCTGAGCGAGAGGTGGGCGATCATCACCGCCAGTGCATCCTCGCCCTCGCCGAACCGGGCCAGCAGCGCACCGCGCCCGGGGATGCGGCTGGGCAGCGGATAGTCGAACACGCTGTGCGGCTCGAGTCGGCTGATCAGCCCGTTCGCCGAGTGGGCCAGGCGGGCCATCGGACGATTCGGCTGGTGGCTCCAGAACGGCATGCCCGAGGTTTCGGCCAGGTAGCGCGTCTGGTTGAGGAAGCCCGAGCGCAGGCTGCCCGCATCGGCCTCCTGCAGGCCCACCACGTCGAACTGCGGCAGCAGCTCGGCGAGGCGGTCGAGGTTGTCCATCTTGCTGCGCCCGGGCAGCACGCCGTGCAGGCTGCGCGTCACGTACTCGTGGTAACGCTGGACGCTGCCGCCGGCGAGGATGTTGCAACTCAGCAGCCGCAGGCGGCGTTCGGCGGCGGGGGCGGGGGCGGCGCTGGAGGAACTCATGTCAGGACGATGCGCGGAGGCGGAGGCGCCGAGCATGCGCGCGATCGTGTGAACATCGCTGCAGCTTCGCCCGCCCCGCCTGCCAGGGCGCTTACTTGGCGCCGAGCTCGCGCTTGGCCAGCCACTGGGTCATCGCCGAGAGCTGCTCGAAGTTGTGCACTTCGCCGCTGCGGTACTTGCCGTTGACCACGATGGTGGGGGTGCCCGTGACGCCCCACTTCTGGATCAGCGCCAGGTCGCTCTTCATCTGCGCGGTGACCTCGTCGGAGGTGGCGATGCGCATGAACTCGTCGCGGTTGACGCCCTGACGGGCGTAGAAGTCGGCCAGCTCGTCGAGCGTGTTCAACGGGTAGTTCTGCTCGAACTTCTCGCGGAACAGCTCCAGGTGCGTGCGCTCGACCACGCCGAGCTTCTTGGCGGCATAGAACGCCCGCGCGTACGGCAACCATTCGGCGCTGAACGGTGCAGGCACCAGCTTGAATTCCACGCCCTTGGGCAGCGCGGCCCGCAGCTTCTCCGCGGTGGGCGCGAAGTGGGCGCAGTGCACGCAGCCATAGGAGAACACCTCGACCACTTCCACCTTTCCGGCGGCGCTGTAGCGCTGCGCGGGCGCCGGCAGGGTGACGTACTCGCTGCCCTCGGTGTACGGCGCCGACGGGTCGGCACCGGCGCCGGCGGAACAGGCGCTGGCGAGGATCAGACCGCCGACGAGGGCGAACAGACGCAGGCGGGACAAATGCTTGAGCATGGGGCGACTCCGCAGGAAATGCAGGAAGAAAAGACCGCGCGGCGAGGGGAAGGTGCCGCGGGAACCGCTCACTTGCCGGCGGCTTCCTTGGCGACCAGATACTGGGCCAGCTCGACCATCTGCGCATAGCCGCCGGCGCTGGGGCCGTCGAAGCGGTACTTGCCGTCGATCACGATGGTCGGCGTGCCTTCCACGCCATACGCCTTCACCAGTTCGTTCGAGCGCTTGACCTGGGTGTTGATGCTGAAGGAGTTGGCCACCGCCACGAACTCCTTCGGATCGACGCCGAACTTCGCGTAGACCTTGGCGGCGTCCTCGATGGTGGGCAGGTCCGACATCGGCTTCAGGCCCTGCTGGTCGGCACGCATCGAGCTCAGCTCGCGGCTCTTCCAGACCGCGTCATAGATGGCGTCGTTGGCCTTTTCGGCCACGCCCAGGGCCTGCGCGGTGAGATAGGCGCGCTGGAACATCGGAAAGTTCTCCTGCGGCATGAACGATACCGGCAGGTAGGCCATCACCGCGTTCGACGGCAGACTCGTGGCCAGCTTGTTCACCAGCGGATGGAAGTTGTTGCACGACGGGCAGGCGTAGGAGAACACTTCGGTCACTTCGATCTTGTCGGTGTTGGTGACCTTCGGCTGGGCCGGATCGATGCGGAAGTAGTTCTTGCCTTCCACCCACTTCGGATCCTCAACGAACGCCGCGGCATCGGTCGACCCGGTCCCAGCGCCGGCGTCCGTGCCGGTGGCCGCAGGCACGGCGGCCGTGGTGCTGGCGGAAGCCGCTGCCGCGGTGCCGGCCACCGTGGTCGGCGCAGCCGGAGCCGGGGCCGGCGTGGTTGTCGCCGTGGTGGCCGGCGCCGGCGTCGCGCTGGGCGCCGCACTGCTGTCGTGGCCCTGACTGCAAGCGGCCAGGGCGAACACGGCGAAACACAGGATCGGCAGACGCTTCAGCATGGGGAGTTCCTCGAGATCACGGGCGGGGAGGATCGACGGGGCGCACAACGACAACGCCGACCCTGCGGTCGGCGTGTGCGTGTCGATCAGGGCGCGGCGGTGTCGCCGCTGTCGGCCGAATGCAGGCCTTCGATGTAGCTCGCCAGAGCGGTGATGTCCTTGGTATCGAGCTTCTTGGCGATCGCCGGCATGATCTGCGCGTGGGCGTCGTCGCCCCACACCGTGCCGTCGTGCCAGGCCTTCAGCGTCGCCTCCACGTACTGGGCATGCTGCCCGGCAAGCTGCGGATACACCGCGCCGGGATTGCCGCGGCCGTCGGTGAGGTGGCAGGCCATGCACGCCGGAATGCCGCGCGCGGCGTCACCCTCGCGGTAGAGCTGCTGGCCGAGTTCGACCAGCGCCTCGTCCGCCACGCCGGGACGCGACACCTTGGTGGAAAAGTACGCGCCGATGTCGTGCATGTCCTGCTCGGACAGCGGGGCGGCCATGCCCATCATGATCGCGTTCTGGCGCTTGGCGCTCTTGAAGTTGGTCAGCTGGCGGGCGATGTACGACTCGTGCTGGCCGGCGAGCTTGGGATACTGCGGGTCGCTGGAGTTGCCATCCAGGCCGTGGCAGGCGCCGCATACGGCTGCCTTGCCCTGGCCGACGCTGGCGTCGCCGGGCTTGACCGCCATGCTGGCGCCCTCGATCGGTGCCGCTACCGGTGCCGCTGCCGCGGTCGCGGCGGCGGCGGGCGCCGCGCTGGTCGCTGCAGCCGGCTTGGCTTCCTGTGCCGTCACGGCGCTGGCGGACAGCGCGAAGGTGAGGGCGATCGCTGCCCCAAGCACAGCGTGCCGAAAATCGGCGGGCCGAAAACTCATACACTTGTCTCCTGAAAGACTGCAGATACTGCCGCCAACCCGGCCACGCGGCGTGCGTTGGGCAGAAACCTCAGAATTATCGCCGTGCCACCCTACCCGGTCAAACCATTCCCATGTCGTCCAATCCGCTTCAGGGCGCGCAGTTCGTGCTCGCCGCCCACCGCATCAGCCAGCTTCCCGCCGACCAGGGCGCCGAGGTGGCTTTTGCCGGTCGATCCAACGCGGGCAAGTCCAGCGCGCTCAACGCGCTCACCGGACATCGCGGACTGGCGCGCACCTCCAAGACGCCCGGACGCACCCAGCAGATGGTCGCGTTTTCGCTGCCCCCGTTGGCGCAGGGCGACGATCTGCCGCCGCTGGATGTGCGGCTGATCGACCTGCCCGGCTACGGCTACGCCAAGGTGCCGGTGGATCTGCGCGAACACTGGAAGAAGGAGATCGACGCTTATCTGCACCAGCGACGCAGTCTGCGCGGCGTGGTGCTGATCGCCGACATCCGCCATCCGCTGAAAGAGTTCGACCGGATGATGCTGGACTTCTGCTTCGCCACCGCGCTGCCGTGCCACCTGCTGCTGACCAAGGCCGACAAGCTCTCGCGCAATCAGGCGATCCAGGCGATGGCGGCGATGCGTCGCGAGTTCGATGCCGCCGAGCGCCAGGCCACGGTGCAGGTGTTCTCCTCCAGCGCGCCGACCGGCGTGGACGAGGCGCGCGCGAAGGTGATCGAGCTGCTGCGCCGCCCCCGCGAAGGCTGACCCCGCGCTGCGACATCGTGCCGCCGCTCAGGCGGCGGCGACTGCCTGCATGAACACCGCGCACAACATTTCCATGCCGGCGCGATCGTCTTCGTCGAAGCGCGCCACCCGCGGGCTGTCCACGTCCCACACGCCCAGCAGCGAGCCGTCGGCCTTCACCAGCGGCACCACGATCTCCGACGCCGATGCCGCATCGCAGGCAATGTGCCCATCGAACGCGTGCACGTCGTGCACCAGCTGCGTCTGTCGGCTTTGTGCCGCCGTGCCGCAGACGCCGCGCCCGAGCGCGATGCGGATGCACGCTGGCTTGCCCTGGAACGGGCCGACCACCAGCTCGGTGCCGTCGTAGAGGTAGAAGCCGGCCCAGTTCAGGTCGGCCAGGCTGTGGAACAGCAGGGCGCTGAAATTGGCTGCGTTGGCGATCAGGTCACGCTCGCCGTCCATCAGCCCGCGCGCCTGCTGGGCCAGCTCTTCGTACTGCTCGCGCTTGCTGGCGGCGGCGCTGGTGCGGAGTTCGAACATGCGATGGGATCCGTCGGCAAAGTCCGTATTATGCGCCGCGACCCCTTTCGCGAGGCACCCATGCACTTGGCCATCGACTCGACCCGGTGGGCGTCTTGACGCGCCCGGCGGTGTTCATCGCCGGCACCGACACCGGCATCGGCAAGACCCACGCGGCCTGCGCGCTGCTGCACGCGCTGCGGCAGGCCGGGCGTGACGCGGCCGGCATGAAACCGGTCGCCAGCGGCTGCATCGAAACGCCGGACGGTCTGCGCAACGACGATGCGCTGGCGTTGCAGGCGGCAGGGCCGGCGGGCCTCGCCTATGCGGCGATCAATCCGGTCAGCCTGCGCGAGCCGCTGTCGCCGCACCTGGCGGCAGCGCGTGATGGCGTCACGATCACGCTGCCGCCGCTCACCCGCGCGTTCGAGGCGCTGGGCGCCGCGCATACCACGGTGGTGGTGGAAGGCGTGGGCGGCTGGATGGTGCCGCTGGCGCCCGGGCTGCTGGCCTCGGAGCTGGTGCAGGCGTGGCGTCTGCCGGTGATCATGGTGGTGGGGCTGCGGCTGGGCTGCATCAACCACGCGTTGCTGAGCGCGCGGGCCATTCTTGCCGACGGCTGCGAGCTGCTGGGCTGGATCGGCAACCGCATCGACCCGGCAATGGACGCCGTGGACGACAACCTGGCCACGCTCCGCGCGCTGCTGCCGGCGCCGTGCCTGGGCGTGCTGGCGCACGGCGTGGCGCCCGACCGTGCGGCGGCACAGCTGGCCGGGGCGCTGGGCGCGATGGGCTGATCTTCACATTCACGTACACCCCGGCAATGCTTTGATGCCGCGCCCGCCATTGCGCGGAAGCTCATGGAACACCGAGGAGCCCGCATGCCCAGCCGCAATCATTACTACCTGACCATCGACGACCTGGCCGCAGCGCGTGGCCCGGTGCCGGACCTCAGCTACGACGGCGCCGGTCCCAACGACTTCGCCGCGGCGCTGCAGGAGGCTCTGCGCAGCCCGATCCTGTTCGATCGCTGGAAGGCGATGCAGGAAGATCCCGACGGCGTCGATCCGGCAATGGGCGTCACCGACGCCACGGCCGCGGTCAGTGCGCGGGTCAGCGACCTGCACATCGACGTCGACCTGATCACCAGCCTGCCGATGAGCATCGTGCGGCACCGGCTGAACCTGCTGATCGGCAACCACTGGAAACTTCACGACATGCGCGCCGCCTGAGCGGTTGCGCAGCGCCGCTTGGAACCGCCCCCCTGGAATGGTTAGAGTCGTGGATTACCGACCTCATGCGCCCGTCAGCCGGGCGCGCCATCCGGGAATCCAAGCATGCTTCGTCTCCGCACCCTCGTGATTGCCACCTCGATCGCTCTTGCCGCCTGCTCCCAGGGCGATGATGCTGCCAAGAAGGCCGCTACCCCCGCCACGCCGACCACGGCTGCGCCAGCCGCCGCCGGCAGCATCGCCAGTGCCCCGTTCAGTGCGTCCAACCCGTTCGCCCAGGCCAGCGCGCTCGACTACCAGGCGCCGCCGTTCGACAAGATCACCGACGCCGACTACCAGCCGGCGATCGAGGAGGGCATGCGCCAGCACCTGGCCGAGATCGAGGCGATTGCCGACAACCCCGAGCCGGCCACCTTCGAGAACACGTTCGTGGCGATGGAAAAGTCCGGCGCCATGCTGCGGCGGGTGATGGCGGTGTTCGACGCGGTCACCGGCGCCAACACCAACGATACGTTGCAGAAGGTGCAGGAAGAGGAGGCGCCCAAGCTGGCCGCGCATCGCGACGCGATCTACCTCAACAGCAAGCTGTTCGCGCGTGTGCAGTCGATCCACGACCGGCTCGACTCGCTCAAGCTCGACCCCGAATCGGCGCGCCTGGTCGACGTGGTCTACCGCGACTTCGTGCACGCCGGCGCCAACCTCTCCGACGCCGACAAGGCCAAGCTGAAGGACCTCAACAAGGAAGAGTCCACTCTCAGCACCAAGTTCACCAACACCCTGCTCGCCGCCACCAAGGACGGCGCGCTGGTGGTGGACGACAAGGCCAGGCTGGCCGGCCTCTCCGATGGCGACATCGCGGCTGCCGCAGCTGCCGCCAAGGACCGCAAGCTCGACGGCAAATACGTCATCAGCCTGCAGAACACCACCCAGCAGCCCGCGCTGCAGGGGCTGGAGGATCGTGCCACCCGCGAGGCGCTGTTCAAGGCGTCCTGGGACCGTGCCGAGCACGGCGGCGCGAACGACACCCGCGCCACCATCGAGCGCATCGCCCAGATCCGCGCCGAGCAGGCCAAGCTGCTGGGATTTCCGAACTACGCCGCCTGGAAGCTGGAAGACCAGATGGCCAAGACGCCGGAGACGGCGATCAAGTTCATGCAGGATCTGGTGCCTGCGGTGACCGGCCGCGCCGAGCGCGAGGCGAAGGACATCCAGGACGTGATCGACGCGCAGAAGGGCGGCTTCAAGGTGCAGGCGTGGGACTGGCAGCACTACGCCGAGCAGGTGCGCAAGGCCAAGTACGACCTGGACGAGAACCAGATCAAGCCGTATTTCGAGCTGGACAACGTGCTGCAGAACGGCGTGTTCTACGCCGCCAATCAGCTGTACGGCATCACCTTCAAGGAGCGCAAGGATCTCCCGGTGTACCAGCCGGACGTGCGCGTGTTCGAGGTGTTCGACAAGGACGGCACCTCGATGGCGCTGTTCTATTGCGACTACTTCAAGCGCGACAACAAGGGCGGTGGCGCCTGGATGAGCAACTTCGTCGAGCAGTCGAAGCTGATGGGCACCAAGCCGGTGATCTACAACGTCGCCAACTTCACCAAGCCGGCCGACGGACAGCCCGCCCTGCTGTCGTTCGACGACGTGATCACCATGTTCCACGAGTTCGGCCACGCGCTGCACGGCCTGTTCGCCGACGAGCAGTACCCGACCCTGTCGGGCACCAGCACCGCGCGTGACTTCGTCGAGTTCCCGTCCCAGTTCAACGAGCACTGGGCGACCGATCCGAAGGTGTTCGCGCATTACGCCAGGCACTACAAGACCGGCGAAGCGATGCCGCAGGCGCTGGTGGACAAGATCAAGAAGGCCGGCAACTTCAACAAGGGCTACGACATGACCGAGCTGGTCGCCGCGGCCCTGCTGGACATGGGCTGGCACACCCTAGGCGCGGATGCGCCCAAGCAGGACGCCGACGCGTTCGAGGCCAGGACGCTCAAGGACGACAAGATCGACCTCAGCTACGTGCCGCCGCGCTATCGCTCCAGCTACTTCCAGCACATCTGGGGCAACGGCTACGCCGCGGGCTACTACGCCTACCTGTGGACCGAGATGCTGGCGGACGATGGCTTCGAGTGGTTCAAGGAGCACGGCGGGCTGACCCGCGAAAACGGCGACCGCTTCCGCGCCATGATCCTCTCGCGCGGCAACACCGTCGACCTGCAGAAGCTCTACGAGAGCTGGCGCGGCAAGGCGCCCAGCATCGAGCCGATGCTGATCGATCGGGGCCTGAAGGACGCGCCCAAGGCGAAGTAACCGCCTCGGGCGACGCAACGCAAAAGGCCGGCGCGAGCCGGCCTTTTGCGTGTGTCGCGACCCGCCACGACCGGGTCGCCGTCGGTCAGTAGGCGAACTCGCGGAATACCGGGTCCACGCTGCCACCCCACGCTCCGTGGAACAGCTCGAGCTTGCGATCGGCCGGGGTCTGGTTGGACTCGACGATATCGATCAGCGGGTCCAGGAACGCGCTCTCGTCGGCGCCGCTGGCATTGAGTCGGGCGCGGCGCTTCAGGCCGTGTACGGCGATCTTCAGCGTCTCGCGCGCCAGGTCGCGCACGGTGCCGCTGCGGAACGGCAGCTTCAGCGCGTGCCGCGGCACGCCGTCGCGCAGGGCGTGACGCTCGACCGTGGTGAAATCCTTGACCAGGTCCCAGGCCGCATCCAGAGCCTGCTGGTCATACAGCAGACCGACCCACAGCGCCGGCAGCGCGCACAGGCGGTTCCAGGGGCCGCCGTCGGCACCGCGCATCTCCAGATACTGCTTAAGGCGAACCTCCGGGAACGCCGTGGTGAGGTGGTCGGCCCAGTCCTTCATGGTGGCGCGGGTGCCGGGCAGGGCGCCCAGTTCGCCGGCGATGAACCGCTTGAAATCCTGGCCGGCGAGGTCGAGATAGCGCCCGTCCTGCAGGCTGAAGTACATCGGCACATCGAGAATGTAGTCGACGTAGCGCTCGTAACCGAAGCCGTCGGCGAACACGAAATCCAGCATGCCGGTGCGATGCGGGTCGGTGTCGGTCCAGATGTGCGAGCGATACGACTGGTAGCCGTTGGGCTGCCCTTCGGTGAAGGGCGAATCGGCAAACAGCGCCGTGGCAATGGGCTGCAGCGCGAGGCTGGTGCGGAACTTCTTCACCATGTCGGCCTCGCTGGAGAAATCCAGGTTGACCTGCACGGTGCAGGTGCGGGTCATCATGTCCAGGCCCAGCGAGCCGACCTTGGGCATGTACTCGCGCATGATCTTGTAGCGGCCCTTGGGCATCCACGGCATCTCGTCGCGGCGCCACTTCGGCTGGAATCCCATGCCGAGGAAGCCGAGTCCCATCTCGTCCGCCACCGACCGCACGTCGGCCAGGTGGGCATTCACCTCGCGACAGGTCTCGTGAATGGTTTCCAGCGGCGCGCCGGACAGCTCCAGCTGGCCGGCCGGCTCCAGCGTGATGGATCCCTTGCCGCGCGACAGTGCCACCGGATTGTCGCCCTCACGTGCCACTTCCCAGCCGTAGCGGGTGGCCAGGGTTTCCAGCAGCCGCTTGATGCCGCGCTCGCCCTCGAATGTCGGCGGGCGCAGATCATCGGTGCGAAAGCCGAACTTCTCATGCTCGGTGCCGATCCGCCACGCCTCGGGCGGCTTCTCCCCCGCGGCGAGGTAGTCGACGAGCTGCTGGCGACCCGTGATCGGGGTGCTCTTGACGGCACTGGGGATGGACACGGTGCGAGCCTTGTTCGGTGGGAGCGACGGTTATGGGGACGGCAGGCCGCGCCTCAACGGGCGCATGCCCAATAATTGTACGTGAGAGTTCACGAGGCTGGCGTGGACGCATCCGGCGTTTACCGGCACCGGTTGTCGCGGCCGGTACCCACGGCCCGGGCGCGACACGAAAAAGCCGGCCAGGGGCCGGCTTTTTCGTGTCCATCGATCGCGAAGATCGTCAGCGCTTCATCGAGTTGAAGAACTCGTCGTTGGACTTGGTGCTCTTCATCTTGTCGAGCATGAACTCCATCGCGGCCAGCTCGTCCATCGGGTGCAGGAGCTTGCGCAGGATCCAGATCTTGGCCAGCAGGTCCGGCTCGATCAGCAGGTCTTCGCGGCGGGTGCCGGAGCGGTTGATATCGATCGCCGGATAGACGCGCTTCTCCGAGATACGGCGGCTAAGGTGCACTTCCATGTTGCCGGTGCCCTTGAACTCCTCGTAGATCACCTCGTCCATCTTGGAGCCGGTTTCGGTCAGCGCGGTGGCGATGATGGTCAGGCTGCCGCCTTCCTCCACGTTGCGCGCCGCGCCGAAGAAACGCTTGGGGCGCTGCAGGGCATTGGCGTCCACGCCACCGGTGAGCACCTTGCCGGAGCTCGGGATCACGGTGTTGTAGGCGCGCGCCAGGCGGGTGATCGAGTCGAGCAGAATGATCACGTCCTTCTTGTGCTCGACCAGGCGCTTGGCCCGCTCGATCACCATCTCGGCGACCTGCACGTGGCGCACGGCGGGCTCGTCGAAGGTCGAGGAGATGACCTCGGCCCGCACGGTGCGTGCGATCTCGGTGACCTCCTCCGGACGCTCGTCGATCAGCAGCATGATCAGGTGCGATTCGGGGTGGTTGTACTGGATCGCCTGGGCGATGTTCTGCAGCATCATCGTCTTGCCCGACTTCGGCTGGGAGACGATCAGGCCGCGCTGGCCCTTGCCGATCGGCGCGATCAAATCGAGGATGCGGCCGGTGATGTCCTCGCTCGACCCGTTGCCGCGCTCGAGCTTGAACGCCTTGCGCGGGAACAGCGGCGTGAGGTTCTCGAACAGCATCTTGTTCTTCGACGCTTCCGGCGGGTCGCCGTTGATGTCGTCGACGCGAAGCATGGCGAAGTAGCGCTCGCCTTCCTTCGGATGGCGCACGCGCCCGGTGATGTAGTCGCCGGTGCGCAGGTTGAAGCGACGGATCTGGCTGGGCGAGACGTAGATGTCGTCGGGGCCGGCCAGGTAGCTCTCGTCGGCCGAGCGCAGGAAGCCGAAGCCGTCCTGCAGGATCTCCAGCACACCCTCGGCCCAGATGCCGCCACCGGAGCGGGCGTGCGCCTTGAGGATGTTGAAGATCACGTCCTGCTTGCGCGCACGGGCGACACCTTCGTGCACGCCAAGCGACTCGGCAAACTCCAGCAACTGCGGTGCGCGCATGCGCTTGAGTTCGGTCAGGTTGATCAGGCGATCATTGCTGCCGACGTCGCCGGTCTCGTCATCATCCGGCAGGCCGTTGGGATTGCGCGAGCCACCACCACCGCCACCACCCTGGGGCCGCTGGCCACGCTCGTGGCGCCGCCGGCGGCCGCGGTCGTTGCGGTCGTTGCGATCATTGCGGCCGCCGTTCTGGCCACCACCCCCCTGACCACCGCCGCCCTGACCGCCCTGACCACCAGTCTGGTTGTTCTGGCCTTGCTGGTTCTGGCCGCCCTGCTGACTCTGGCCACCACCGTTCCCGCCATTCCCGCCGTTGCCACCGTTCTGCCCGCCAGCCTGGCCGCTGTCGCGCGCCTCGCTGGCCGGCCGCGCGTTGCCGTCGCTGCTGGCCGGGCGCTCCGCGGCGCCGCGCTCGTTGCCACGATCCACCGGCAAGCTGGCCTGCACGGGAGCTGGAGCGGGAGCCGGGCGCGGCGCTTCGGACGACGGGCCGGGGGCGGGCGCCTTGTCTGCCTTCGGTGCCGCTGCCTTGCGTGGAGCGCGCGGCTTCGGTTCGCCCGCAGGCTTGGCATCGGCGCCCTTGGCGTCGTTCGGTTCTTTGCTTTCGATATCGGACACGGGCAAACCTCGTGGGGGCGCCGTTGGTACAGGAAGGGAGGGTGAACATCGCGCAGAACGCGCAGCGGAACAGGACTGTTCCGAACAGGACGAGGAATCTAGCACCCGCCGCGCGGCGCCGTAAAGCGCGGCGGCGGATGCGGGCGGCGCGTCAGAGCGCCTTGTCGATCATCTGGGTCAGCTGGCCCTTGCCGACGGCACCGATCTGGGTGGCCTCGACCTTGCCGTTCTTGAACATCATCAGCGTCGGAATCCCGCGCACGCCATAGGTGCGAGGCGTCTGCTGGTTCTGGTCGATGTTGATCTTGACCACGCGCAGCTTGCCTTCGTACTGCTTGGCCAGCTCGTCGAGCACCGGCGCGATGGCCTTGCACGGGCCGCACCACTCGGCCCAGAAATCGAGCAGTACGGGAGTGTCGGACTTCAGCACTTCCTGCTCGAAGACGTCGTCGCTTACATGGGTAATCAGGTCGCTCACCGGGGTTCTCCGTGGCTGGCGGTGGGGTGGGAGCGACCGCGCAGCCGGCTTCGGCTACACTTCGCAGCGCCCATTGAAGCGCGGGTCGTTCCGATAGGGGAATCAGGATCGCCGTTGCGGCAAGCCTGCATTGCAGCCTAACTCGGGGCGCGATTCAAGCGATTCAAGGGTCCGGCGGGCAGGCGGTTTCGTTGACATAGGCAAGGTCGGCTGGCGGTGCGGACCGCTCCGGGACGACTTTCCCTATGCCAGCGGAACTGCCGGTTCGGCCGTTCCGTTCCGGCGCCCGTCACCGTCCGTGCCGGCAGCCGCGCAGGCCCGTTGCCTGCCCGGTGCCGCCCGCCCTCGATCGCGCCGCATCCATCCACCCGTCCCAACGCCCCGCGGCGACGGGACCGGGCGAGCCGCCATCGCGCCGCCTGCATCCGACTCTGGTCTCCCATGTCCCAAACCGTACTGACCGACAGCTTCTTCACCAACTTCGACCTGCATCCGTTGCTCAAGCAGGGCCTGGACGAGGCCGGATTCACGCGCTGCACGCCGATCCAGGAGCTGACCCTGCCGGTCGCGCTGGCCGGCCGCGACGTGGCCGGCCAGGCACAGACCGGCACCGGCAAGACCTGCGCGTTTCTGGTGGCGATGATGAATCGCCTGCTGACCCAGCCGGCCGCCGCCGACCGCAAGGACTCCGACCCGCGTGCGCTGGTGATCGCGCCGACCCGCGAGCTGGCGATCCAGATCGACAAGGACGCCCAGGCCATCGGCAAGCACACCGGCCTGCGCACGGCGCTGATCTACGGCGGCGTCGACTACGACAAGCAGCGCCAGCAGCTCAAGGACGGCTGCGACATCATCATCGCCACGCCCGGCCGCCTGCTCGACTACTACAAGCAGGACGTGTTCGGCCTGAGCAGCGTCGAGGTGATGGTGATCGACGAGGCCGACCGCATGTTCGACCTCGGCTTCATCAAGGACGTGCGCTTCATTTTCCGCCGCCTGCCGGCGCGCGAGCAGCGTCAGGTGCTGCTGTTCTCGGCCACACTGAGCCACCGCGTGCTGGAACTGGCCTACGAGCACATGCACGAGGCCGAGAAGCTGGTGGTGGAGACCGACAACATCACCGCGGACAAGGTGCGTCAGGTCGTCTACTTCCCGGCCAAGGAAGAGAAGATGCCGCTGCTGCTGAACCTGCTCGAGCGCACCCAGGCCGAGCGCAGCATCATCTTCGTCAACACCAAGGCGGCCGCCGAGCGGGTGACCGATCGGGTGAAGCGCCAGGGCTACCGGGTAGGCGCGCTGTCCGGCGACGTGCCGCAGCTGAAGCGGCAGAAGCTGCTGCAGCGCTTCCAGGACGGCCAGCTCGACATGCTGGTGTGCACCGACGTCGCCGCGCGCGGCCTGCACATCCCGGCGGTCAGCCATGTCTTCAATTACGACCTGCCGCAGGATGCCGAAGACTACGTGCATCGCATCGGCCGCACGGCCCGCCTGGGTGCAGAGGGTGACGCGATCAGCTTCGCCTGCGACCTCTACGCGATGAGTCTGCCGGATATCGAGGCCTACATCGAGCAGAAGATCCCGGTGGCCTCGGTCGAGCCGGATCTCCTGATCATGCCCAAGCCGAAGGAGATCGACGCGCAGTTCGTGGCCGACGCGGCCGCCGACAGCGCGGCCTTTGGCGATCGCGTGGAACCGCGCGATGGCGACAAGGGCACGCGCGGCCGCAGCGGCAGCGGCAGCCGCGACGGTACGCGTGACGGCAGGCCATCGCGCGGATCGCGACCGGGTGAGGCGCGACCGCCGCGCAAGCCGAGCGCCGACCGCGTGGATGCCCCGGCGGCGGGCTCTTCCGACGCCGCGGTCGCCCCGACCGCGGCCGTGACGCCCGATGCCGCGCCGGCCGATCTTGCCGGCGGCGAGCCGAAGCGGCGCCGGCGCCGTGGCGGCCGCGGTCGCCGTCGGGAAGGCGAGCCGGCCACCGCCGATGCGTCAGCCAGCTCGGCGGCGAACGTCGGCGAGACGCCGGCGACGCCTCGCGGCGAACGACGGCCGCCGCGCGAGCGTCGCCCGGCCGAGCAGCAGGGCGCACGACCGTCACGCCAGGTGGCGACACAGTCCGCGCCGCACGGCGAGTCGCATGCGCCGAAGAAGCCCGGCTTCTTCCGTCGCCTCACGCGTCTGTTCACTGGGCGCTGAGCGTGCCGTGGGTCCTTCGGCGGCAAGGCATCGCCTCGCCGCCGGGGGCTCACCTGATTGCGCGCATCCCGTATCCTTGCCGCTGCTAAAACCGGCAGCGTCGGGGACATGCGGTGATCCGCTTTGATCAGGTGAGCAAACGCTATGACGGGGGCCACGAGGCCATCTCGCAGCTATCTTTCGAGGTGGGTGATGGCGAGATGGCTTTCGTCACCGGCCATTCCGGTGCCGGCAAGAGCACCCTGCTCAAGCTGCTGGCGCTGATCGAACGGCCGTCGCACGGGCAGATCCACCTCGACCACCAGAACCTGTCGAAAATCGGCCGGCGCGGCATACCCCGGTTGCGCCAGCGCATCGGCATGGTTTTTCAGGATCATCGACTGCTGATGGATCGTTCGGTGTTCGCCAATGTCGAGCTGCCGCTGGTGATCGGCGGACTGGCTCCGGCCGAGCGCGGCAAGCGCGTGCGCGCAGCGCTGGAGAAAGTTGGCCTGCTGGCCTATGAGCGCCAGCTGCCCGATACGCTGTCCACGGGCGAACAACAGCGGGTGGGCATCGCTCGTGCGATCGTGGCGCGGCCGAGCCTGCTGATTGCCGACGAACCAACCGGCAACCTCGATCCGCAGCTGGCGATGGAGATCATGGCGCTGTTCGCGGAGTTCCAGCAGGTCGGCACCACCGTGCTGGTGGCCAGCCACGACCTGCCCCTTATCAAGCGGATGAAGAAGCGCGTGGTGGTGCTCGATCACGGCCGGCTGGTCGCCGACGTCGGTGCGCAGGAGGTGCTGTGAGCGCGCGCACGACGGCTTCGGCGGAAACCACCGCGGCGCGCAGTGGCCGCAGCGAATCCCGGCGTGTCGCCGGCTGGGCCGAGCATCATCGCTGGAGCGCCGGCGCCAGCCTGGGTCGCCTGCTCGGCAAGCCCTTCGGCACCCTGCTCACGGTCGCGGTCATCGGGGTCGCGCTGGCGCTGCCGCTCGCGTTCTACCTGTTGCTGGGAAACATCCGGACCATGGGCGACACGCTTGGGCAGCACCAGGCGATCAGCGTGTTCCTGGCGCCGGGCACGAGCGGCCCCGCGGCGCAGCTGCTCGCTACCCAGGTGCGCGAGCGCCAGGACGTCGCGGCGGTCGTCGTGAAGACACCGCAGCAGGGCCTGGACGAATTGGCCGGGATGCAGGGTTTCAGCGGAGCCATCCATGCGCTGGACGACAACCCGTTGCCTTATGTGCTCGACGTGCAGCCGAAGCAGGCGCTCGATGCGCCCGCGGTCCAGGACCTGGTGACCCAGTTGCGCGACCTGCAGGGCGTGGACCTGGTGCAGGACAGCGGCAGCTGGCGGCAGCGCCTGGACGCGTTGCTGGGCTTGGGCAACCGGATCGTGCTGGTGCTGGCGGGCCTGCTTTCGCTGGCGGCGCTGCTGGTGGTAGGCAACACGGTGCGGGTGGATATCGCCAGCCGCATCGAGGAGATCGGCGTGCTGACACTGATCGGCGCCAGTCGGCCGTTCGTGCGCCGGCCGTACCTCTACGCCGGCGTCTGGTACGGACTCTTTGGCGGGGTGCTGGCATCGCTGCTGGCGGTGGCCATCGAGCTGGCGCTGGTGGCGCCGGTGGAGCGACTGAATGCGGCGTATGCGGGGCAGCTGGAACTCGGCGCGCTGCCGCTGTGGCTGCTGCTCGCCACGCCACTGGCGGCGGCGCTGCTCGGTTGGCTCGGGGCGCGGCTGGTCAGCGCCTGGCAGCTGCGGCGGGCCGCATGATGAACCCGATGGCCGGGAAAGTGATGGTGATCGCAGGCAGGTGGCCCCGTCGCATTGCACGATCGGGAATCTTGCGGGCGTGGAGGCGCGGAGTGTTCGACGTGCGAATAAGGTTATCCAACGCGTGGACGGCAGGCCATGAGTGACAACATCAGCCGCCGCACTGTGGGCGATGCACCGCGCGTGCTGGTGGTCGACGGCTCCAAGGTGGTGCGTCAGCTGATCGCGCGCGTGCTCAAGAGCGAGCTGCCGGCGGCGGAAATCGTTGACTGCGCAACCGGTGAGGACGCACAGCGGGAGCTGCAGGGGGGCGCCTTCGACTTCATCACCATCGCCCTGCGCCTGCCCGACATGGACGGGCTGGAACTGGCGCGCTACGTGCGCGAGTCGGCACCGCAGGCCTATGTGCCGATCGTGGTGGTGTCCGGCGATGTCGACGACCGGCTGCACCGCCGCGCGCTGGGCGAGCATGTCACCGACTACTTCGACAAGTCGCTGGGTTTCTCCGCACTCGGCGCCTTCATCCGCGGCTACGTGAGTCCCCAGGCTTCGGTCTCCGGCACCGTGCTTTACGTTGAAGACAGCCGGGTGGTGGCGCTGGCCACACGGCGGATGATGGAGAAGATCGGGCTCACCGTGCGGCACGTGGTGAGCGTGGAGGATGCGCTGGCCTTGCTGGAGGCCGATCGTGCCCTCGGCTGGATCGGCGCCGACGTGGTGCTGACCGACGTCAGCCTCAAAGGTGAACTCACCGGCGGTGACCTGCTCGAACGCATCCGCACCGAGTTCGGCTACGGCAAGGGTCGCCTGCCGGTGCTGGTGATGACCGGCGACGAGAACCCGGCCAATCAGGCGGCGCTGCTCAAGGCGGGTGCCAACGACTTGGTGGAAAAGCCGGTCGAGGAAAACCTGCTGATCACCAAGCTGCTGTTCCAGCTGCGTGTGTCCCAGCACCTGCACTCGCTCAACGCGTCGGCATGAGCGAGCGGCCCGTTCGGCTGGAGCCTGGCTGGAAAGCGCGCATCGGCGGCTATCTGGAACGGCCGGAGATGCAGGCTCTCGCCGGTTTCCTGCGTGAGGAGAAGCAGCGCGGCAAGCTGATCTTCCCGCCGGGGCCGGAGATCTTCACCGCGTTCAACCGCACACCTTTCGAGGCTGTGCGCGTGGTGGTCCTGGGCCAAGACCCCTATCACGGCGCCGGCCAGGCCCACGGTCTCTGCTTTTCGGTGCGGCCGGGCGTGCGGGTGCCGCCGTCGCTGGACAACATCTTCAAGGAAATCAGCCGGGATCTGGGCCTTCCGCGGCCAGACCATGGCTGTCTTGCGCCGTGGGCCGACCGTGGCGTGCTGCTGCTCAACGCCGTGCTGACGGTGGAGCAGGGCCTGGCAGGGTCCCACCAAGGCAAAGGGTGGGAAGGCTTTACCGATGCTGCGATCGAGGCGCTCAACCGTGAGCAGGAGGGCATCGTGTTCCTGCTCTGGGGCAGTTATGCGCAGCGCAAGGGGCGCCTGATCGATGGCTCCCGCCACCACGTACTCACGGCAGTGCATCCCTCGCCGCTGTCTGCCCATCGCGGCTTCATCGGCTGCGGTCACTTCTCGGCGACGAACGACTTGCTGGTCGGTCGGGGACTGCCGCCAATCGACTGGTCGCTGCCGCCGCGCGCGTCATTGCCGGCCCTTTGAGCACCGTTCACGAGAGCTGAATGCGCGACGCGGAAAATGGATCGTTCGCGGCGCGGGATCTGGACTTTCGCGGCCCATTTCTGTACCATAGGGTTCATTAAGTCGACGCGGCAACTTGATGCCGCGCCGGAACTTGTGCCGGTCTTAGCACTCAAAGTACCCGAGTGCTAAGCTGCATCCCATCTAGGAGGTTCCGCTCATGTCACAGGCCTTGGTCACCGCCAACATTCCGGTACCCAGCGTCGTCGGTAGTCTCGATGCCTACATTTCGGCCGTGCACCGCATTCCGGTGCTGAGCCAGGATGAGGAGCAGGCACTTTCGCGCAGCTATCTCGAAGAGAGCGATCTGTCGTCGGCCAAGAAGCTGGTGATGTCGCACCTGCGCTTCGTCGTGCACGTGGCCCGTGGCTACAGCGGCTACGGCCTGCAGCTCGCCGACCTCATCCAGGAAGGCAACATCGGCCTGATGAAGGCGGTCAAGCGCTTCGACCCGGACCAGGGTGTGCGCCTGGTCAGCTTTGCGGTGCACTGGATCCGCGCCGAGATGCACGAGTTCATCCTCAAGAACTGGCGCATCGTCAAGGTTGCGACCACCAAGGCGCAGCGCAAGCTGTTCTTCAACCTGCGCAAGAGCAAGAAGCGCCTGGGCTGGATGAACGCCGAAGAGGTGCGCACGGTGGCGAAGGATCTGGGCGTGCCCGAGGCGACGGTTCGCGAGATGGAGTCGCGTTTGTCCGGTCGCGATATCGGATTCGAGCCGCTGAACGACGACGAGGATGCCAAGCCGGCGCCGGCGGCGTTCCTGGTGGACGATGGTGCCGACCCGTACGACAACGTGTCCGACGCCGATCAGTCCGACAACCAGATGGAGACCCTCTCGGCCGCGCTGGAGAAGCTGGACGACCGCTCGCGCGACATCATCCAGCGTCGCTGGCTCAACGACGACAAGGCCACGCTGCAGGACCTCGCCGACGAGTACGGCGTTTCCGCCGAGCGCATCCGGCAGGTCGAGGCCAATGCGATGAAGAAGATGCGCGGGTTGTTTGCCGCCGCGGCCTGATCGCCTGACGTTGTTGCTGGACTAAAAAACGGCCCCTGCAGGGGCCGTTTTTTTTGCCGGCGCGCGGCTACCGACGCCGTCCCATTGCTTGAAGCTACAGCTTCGCCGACAGCAGCTTCTCCAGTTTCAACTGGTCGGCAGCGAACTTGCGGATGCCGTCGGCCAGCTTGTCGGTGGCCATCGGATCTTCATTGTGACCCCAGCGGAACGCCGGCTCGCTGATCGGTCCGGGCCGCGGGGCCCGCTCGCCGTGATCGTCGAGCGCACGCGGCAGCGGGTCGTGGCTGGCATCGAGCTTCTCGAGCAGGTCGGGGCTGATGGTGAGGCGGTCGCAGCCGGCGAGTGCGCGAATCTGACCGGCGTTGCGGAAACTAGCCCCCATCACCACGGTCTCGAAGCCGTGGCGCTTGTACCAGTCGTAGATGCGGCGCACCGACTGCACGCCCGGATCCTGCTCCGGCTCGAACGACTCGGCGTCGGTATTGGCCACGTACCAGTCCATGATGCGACCCACGAACGGCGAGATGAGGTAGACCCCTGCCTCGGCGCAAGCGACTGCCTGCTCGAACGAGAACAGCAGCGTCAGGTTGCACTGGATGCCGCGCTTCTCCAGCTGTTCGGCCGCGCGGATGCCGGCCCAGGTGGACGCGATCTTGATCAGGATCCGCTCGCGCTTCACCCCCGCATCTTCGTACAAGCCGATCAGCCGCTCGGCCTTGGCGATGGTGGCGTCGGTGTCGAAGGACAGGCGAGCGTCCACCTCGGTCGAGACGCGGCCCGGCACCAGCTCGAGAATCTTGCGGCCCACCGCCACTGCCAGGTGGTCGCCGGCGTCGGTGATCTGCCGGTCGCGATCGTTGCCGCGGCCCTTGGCCCAGTGCACCGCCTCATCGAGCAGGGGCGCATAGGCGGAAATACCGGCAGCCTTGAGCAGCAGCGAGGGATTGGTGGTGGCATCGACCGGCTTGTAGCGGGCAATCGCCTCGATGTCGCCGGTGTCGGCGACCACGGTGGTGTACTGGCGGAGTTGTTCGAGCTGCGATGGCATGGGACCTCCTGACGTCAGTCCCCGATTATAGGCGGTGCCGGTGGCGGCCCCGTGATGCGCGCAATCGTCGGAAGCTCGAGTCAGTACAGGTCGATGGGGTCGACGTCCAGCGACCACCTCACCCTTCGTGCCGCCGGCAGCCGACCCAGCTCGCGGTGCCATGGTCGCGCCAGTGCGTGCAGCACGCTGCGCGTGTGCGACTCCAGCAGCAGCTGGCCACGGTGCCGTCCAGCCCGCAGCGGCATCGGCGCGGGCATGGGGCCGGCCAGCGACAGCGGATGCCCGAGTGGCAGCGCGGCGGCGGCCGCCGCGAGGAACGTATCCACAGCGACGCGTTCATGCGCTTCGGCGCGCAGCAGGATCTGGTGCGTGTACGGCGGCAGGCCGATCTGCTTGCGCTCGGCCAGCAACGTGGCGGCGGCGGCGCCATAGCCGTGGGCCAGCAGGCCGCGCAGCAGGGGGTTGTCGGGGTGGTGGGTCTGCAGCAGCACGCGGCCCGGTTTGGCTGCCCGTCCGGCGCGTCCGGCCACCTGCACCACCAGCTGCGCCAGGCGTTCCGCCGCGCGGAAGTCGATGCTGTGCAGGCCCTCGTCCACGCCCACGATCGCCACCAGCGTGAGGTTGGGAAGGTCGTGGCCCTTGGCCAGCATCTGCGTGCCCACCAGGATCGCCGGCGCGTCATGCCGCAGGCCCTCGAGCAGTTGTTCGAAAGCATCGCGCCGCCGGGTGGTCTCCCGATCGATGCGCAACACCGGCACGTCCGGGAACAGGTCGGTGAGCGCATCCTCCAGCCGCTCGGTGCCGTGGCCTTGTGGCCACAGCGCGCCCGCGCCGCAGGCGGGGCAGGCCGCTGGCACCCGCGCGCGGTGATCGCAGTGATGGCAGCGAAGCTGGCGCTGGCCCGCGTGCAGGGTCAGCGGCCGCTCGCAGCGGGGGCAGTCGGCATGCCATCCGCAGGCGTGGCACAGCAGCACCGGCGCATAGCCGCGGCGGTTGCGGAACACCAGGACCTGCTCGCCGCGCGCCACCGTGTCGCGCACCGCGGCCTGCAGCGCCGGGGACAGGCCGTGGTCCAGATGCTGCGAGCGGACGTCGACGATCTGTACCTGTGGCGGATGCAGCGCCGCCGGTCGCGCGCGCAGCTTCAGCCGCAGGTAGCGTCCGCTCTCCACGTTGGCAAGCGACTCCAGCGACGGCGTGGCGCTGCCCAGCACGATCGGCACACCCAGCGCGCGCGCGCGGACCAGCGCCAGGTCGCGCGCGTGGTAGCGGAACCCGTCCTGCTGCTTGTAGGCCGCGTCGTGCTCCTCGTCCACGACGATCAGGCCCGCCTGGGGCAATGGGGTGAAGACTGCCGACCGCGTGCCCAGCACCACCCGTGCCTCGCCGCTGCGCGCGCGCAGCCAGGCGCGCGCGCGATCGCCTTCGGACAGGTTCGAATGCAGCACTTCCACTGCAACGCCCAGCCCCTCCCGCAACCGCCGCAGGGTCTGTGGCGCGAGGCCGATCTCCGGCACCAGCAGCAGGCTCTGCCGGCCTTCAGCAAGCGCCTGCTCGATCAGCGCCAGATACACCTCGGTCTTGCCGCTGCCGGTCACCCCGTCGAGAAGAAACGGCTGGAAACGGTCTCGCTGCGCCGACACGGCCTCCACGGCCTGCACCTGTTCGGGACTGAGCGACAGCGGCGTATCGGCGGGGATGGCTTCGGGGCTGGGCGCATCGTGCCGCTCGATCAGGCCGGCACCGGCCAGCCGCCGCGCTGCCGCCCGCCAGCCCGGCATGCGCTCGGCAAGCGTATCGGCGCGTTGCGGCCCGCCATTCAGCAGGCCGAGCAGGGCCTGGCTTGCCCCGCGACGCGTGCCGGCGGCACCGGCCTGCGCGCCCGCAACCGTCAATCGCCAGTACTCCTCGCGGGTATCCGGCCACGGGCGCGGTTCGCGCAAGGCCAGCGGCAGCGCGTTGGCGTAAGCCTCGCCCGGGGCGCCGAGCCAGTAATCCGCCGCCCAGGCCAGTGTCTGCATCAGCTCGCGATCGAGCAGCGGCGCATCATCGAGCAGCCGTTCGACCGCTTTCAGCCGGGTCGGGTCGACTGCGGCCTCGATCGCGGGATCGACCACCACCCCGACCTTGCGGCCACGCCCGAACGGCACCAGCACGCGGCTGCCGGCACACGCCTCGCCGTGCGCAGGCGGCAGGTAGTCGAATAGCGTTGGCAACGGAACAGGGAGGGCGACGCGAACGACGGTGGGCATGGCAACCTCGTGGCGCACCAGTGTAGCCGGCGGCTGCTCCCGACCGAATCGGGCGGGGTTGTCACCACTGGCGTTGCCGCACCGGATCTTGCCCCGTGTTGCTTGCTCGGGATCGAGAAAGAAGGGGTAAGTCGCGTCTCCCGGGCACTTTTTTCGCTTATCCACAGTTGCTGTGGATAACTCTGTGGACGTGGCGGGGAGGGGGTGGCTTCAACCCCCATGGCGGCGGCCTTCACGACGCCATGGACAAGTTTTAGCCAGTAAGAAAAAAGCTTTCTTATCAATAACTTGAAAATTCCGGTCGGCGCGCCTTCACATGCTTGAAACCCTCAGCCGCGATGGCTTGACAGTCCCGTGACGCTGTGCAAAACCGCCGGCAAGCGCCGTGGATACGCCGGTCAAGCCCGGCAAAAGTGTGACGCAGGCCTCAGTGGGAAAGCGTCAGCGCCGCACTCAGCACCAGCGCGAAAGTCAGCAGCCACAGGTAGCACCAGCCGACGACCAGATACTTCACGATGGTCATCGGCCAGCCCTGGCGATAGATGCGCTTCTGCATCAGCAGCAGATAGATCGGCACCCAGATGGCGAGCGCCCACTCCAGCAGGTGCACCGGCCCGGCAGCGCAGGTCGCAATGGTGGCCAGCCAGCCTTCGAGCAGCGCCAGCAGCACGGCCAGCAGCAGCGCCAGGAAGAGGAAGGCGTGACTGTGCAGCGCCACGATCAGGTGCTCCATGTAGAGCCGGCGCCGGAACACATACAGCACCTTCAGCAGCAGCGCGAACAGCGGCAGCATCAGGAACAAGACCTGTGGCAATGACGAGAACAGCTGCCCGACCAGCCGTTCCCGGGTGGCCAGGGAGGCCTCGCCGTCGTCGGCAAGCGCGGCCACGTTCGCGTGCATGTGCTCCAGCGCCGCCGTCAGGCGTCGGTTCACGAAGCCGGGCAACCAGCCAATCTGGACCGGATGTGCCTTCGCGTCCCATTCGCCGCTGAAGAAGCTCGTTGCGCCGTCGGCGCGGACAAGATTCACGTGTGAATGGGTGGTGCCTGTCGATGCGGTGGCCTGCTTGCCTTCATGTGCCAGTTCCGCCAGGCGGTCGGCCGCCTCGGTGCGGACGCGCGCTTCCTGCGCGCCCAGTGCGGCGAGCGCGACGGCGTTGCTGCCGGCCTTCTGTCGCTGGGCGCCGATGGCCGCGACCCGGCGGTCGAGCAGCTGCTGCACCTCCTGCGCCGAACCGGCCTGGTCGAACGGGGTGGACAGCACCACCGCATCGCGGGGCACGTCATCGCCATCGAGCGCGAGGTGGCAGACGAAGAACGCCAGCAGCGCCAGCACGAACATCAGCCGGAATGGCGCGATGTAGCGCATGCGCCGGCCGGAGAAGTACTCCAGGGTAAGAAAGCCCGGCTTTACCAGCAGCGGCGGCAGCGTGTGCACGATGCGCCCGTCCACGTGCAGCACCATGTCCATGGTGTCCTCCACCATGTGGTGCACCGGCTTGAGCACGCTGTGGATCGACTGGCCGCAGTGATGGCAGAACTCGCCCTGCATGGCGGTGCCGCAGTTGGCGCAGCTCACCTGGCTGAGGTGATCCAGCTCGTTCATTGATCGATCCCTTCCCCTGAGGCGTCAGATGGTGTCACAAGCCGGGGGCGGGAATCAGTCCGCCTGCGCGCCTCGGGTAGAATGCGCGGCCCTGCCGGTTTTTGATGTCATGAAAGCATTCCGTCCCGATCGCGCGCGGATGGCGCACGAGCTGGCCGCCACCGTGCGGCTCGCCCTGCCGCTGGTGCTTGCCCAGCTCGCCGCGATCGGCTCCAACGTCATCGATGCGCTCCTGTCGGGGCACTTCAGCACGCACGTGCTGGGCGCGGTGGCGGTGGGTACCAATGTGTGGTCGCTGGCGATCGTTACCGGCATCGGCCTGATGATGGCGCTGCCGCCGTCGGTGGCCCAGCTCGACGGCGCGGGGCAACGCCATGCGATCGGCGCGGTGTTCCGCCAGGCGTTGTGGCTGGCGCTGATCACCGGCGTCGTGCTGTGGTTCGCGGCACGCCACGCCAGCCCGCTGTTCGCCTGGATCGGAGTGACGCCGGACCTGCGCCAGGACGTCGACGCGTTCCTGCACGCGATCAGCTGGGGCGCGCCGGCGCTGACCTGCTACTTCGCCCTGCGTGGCCTGTCCGAAGGCCTCTCGCTGACCCGCCCGTCGATGTTCTTCAGCCTCGGCGGCCTGATGCTGCTGGTGCCGCTGGGCTATGTGTTCATGTACGGCAAGCTCGGCCTGCCGCCGCAGGGCGCGCGCGGCTGCGGCCTGGCCACGGCACTGGTGCTGTGGCTCGAACTGGCAGCGTTCGCCACATATGTGCTGCGTCACCGCAACTACCGCGGTTTGGGCCTGCTGGACCGGTTCGAATGGCCGGCGTGGCGGCGCATCGGCGACCTCTTGCACGTGGGCGTGCCGATGGCGGTGAGCCTGCTGGCGGAGGCGGGGCTGTTCGTCGCCGTGGCGCTGGGCATCAGCCGCCTCGGCGACGACGTGGTGGCCAGCCATCAGGTGGCGATCAACGTCGCGTCGCTGTTCTTCATGGTGCCGCTGGGCCTGGCGATGGCAATCACGGTGCGGGTGGGCAACGCGGTGGGTCGTGGCGACGCACGCGGCGTACGCTACGCCGGCTTCTGCGGCATCGGGCTGAGCCTTGTCACCCAGTTGCTCTCCGCAGTGGTCATGTTCGGACTGCCGCACCAGATCGCGTCGCTCTACACGGAGCAGGCCAACGTGGTGGATCTGGCGGCGCAGCTGCTGCTGCTGGCGGGCGTGTTCCAGTTCTCCGACGGTATCCAGGTAGCCTCGAATGGCGCCCTGCGGGGACTTAAGGACACCCGCGTACCGATGGCGATCACCCTGTTCGCCTACTGGGGCGTGGGCATGCCGGTGGGCTGGTGGCTGGCGTTTCATCGCGGGCTGGGCGCCCGCGGCATGTGGATGGGGCTGATCGCCGGCTTGAGCGTGTCGGCGGTGATGTTGTTCGTGCGCTTCTGGCGCAGCGCGTGGCGCCAGCGCTGGGCGACCGGTGCGGCGCTCGACCACGCCCGCCCTGACCATCCACACATGACCGCACCGGTGCAAGCCGGTACGCTGCCGATCGATCCGTGAACCCCCTTTCGTACAGGATGCCCGCATGACCGCGTCACGCCCCAATGGCTTCTGGGCATTCCTCCGCGTCTTCGGCCGCGGCATCAACGTGGTGCGGCTGGTGATCATCAACGTGGTGTTTTTCGGCCTGCTGCTGATCGTGTTGCTGGCGGTGATTGGCGTCACCGCCGGGCGTCGCGCCGGCCTTGGCCTGGAGCAGGACTCGGTGCTGGTGCTCAAGCCTGAGGGCCGGCTGGTGGAGCAGTTCAGCATCGCGCCGCTGCAGCGGGTGATGGCCGGCCTGTCCGGCGAGGAGCCCAAGGAAGTGCAGGTGCGCGATCTGGTGCGCGCGATCGACGCCGCGGCCACCGACAAGCACATCACGCGCATTCTGCTGCTACCCGACCAGCTGCAGGCTGGCGGCTTTGCCGCGCTGCGGGAGGTGGGTGCGGCGCTGGACCGTTTCCGTGCGGCAGGCAAGCCGGTGGTCGCCTGGGGCGTCAACTACGACCAGAGCCAGTACTACCTGGCGGCGCATGCCGATCGCCTGCTGGTCGACCCGCAGGGCGGCGTGATGATCACCGGGCTGGCCAATTACCGGCTGTTCTACAAGGACCTGCTGGACAAGCTAGGGGTGCAGGTGCACCTGTTCCGCGTGGGTCAGTTCAAGAGCGCCGCCGAGCCTTACATCCTCGATCATGCCTCGCCCGAGGCGAAGGAAGCCGACCGCTTCTGGATGGGCGGGCTGTGGGACCGCTACATCGACACCGTGGCGCAGCTGCGCAAGATCGAGCCCGCCGCGTTGCGCAGCGATATCGACAACCTGCCCGAGAACATCGGCACCACCCACGGCAACCTGGCCGAGCTTTCGCGCCAGGAGCATCTGGTTGACGGTCTCGCCACCGAGGCCGACGTCGAGACGATGATGCGGCGCGAAGGCGTGCCGGCCGGCCGCCAGGGGCGCGGCTTCCGCTCGGTCGGCTTCTCGCGCTACGTGGCTCAGCTGCCGGACGACACCGATGCACTGTTCAAGCCGGGCATCGCGGTGGTGGTCGCCGAAGGCGAGATCAGCGGCGGCAAGCAGCCGCAGGGGTCGATCGGCGGCGAGTCCACCGCCGCACTCATCCGCGCCGCACGCGAGGACAAGAAGACCAAGGCACTGGTGCTGCGGGTGAACTCGCCCGGCGGCGAGGTGTACGCCGCCGAGCAGATCCGCCGTGAGGTGGAGCTCACCCGCAAGGCCGGCATCCCGGTCGTGGTCTCGATGGGCGACGTGGCGGCCAGCGGCGGCTACTGGATCTCGATGAATGCGGACCGCATCTTTGCCGAACCCAACACCATCACCGGCTCGATCGGCATCTTCGGCATGTACTACTCCATCCCCGAGACGCTGGCCAAGATCGGCGTGCAGAGCGACGGCGTAGGCACCGGTCCGATGGCCGGCGCGTTCGACATCACCCGTCCACTCGATCCCAAGGTCGGCGCGGTGATCCAGGCGATCATCGAGAAAGGCTATCGCGACTTCGTCGGTGGCGTGGCGAAGGCCCGCGGCAAGGATTACGACGCCGTCGACGCGATCGCGCAGGGGCGGGTATGGACCGGCGCACAGGCGCTGGATCGCGGGCTGGTCGATCAGCTGGGCGGGCTGGACGCCGCACTGGCCTTCGCCGCCGAGAAGGCCGGCCTGGGCAAGCATCCGCCGGTGCGCTACGTCGAGCAGCCGCTGGGTGGGTTCGAGCGCTTCATGGTCGGACTCAACCAGGGCGCGGCGGTGCAATTGGCGCAGAGCTACGGCCTGCACCTGCCGGCATGGATGGCGGCGCTGCCCCGGGCCTTGCCGGAGCTGAAGCTGCTGCGCCAGGCCCAGGCGGGCCGGCCGAACGTTTACGCCTACTGCTTCTGCGCCCCGCGCTGAGGCCAATCACACTCGGCACAGCGGGCGCCAGCGGCCGGCCTAGTGTTCCTGCTGCTCCAGCTGGGCGCGCTGCTCCGCCGCCTGATGGTCCACGGCTTTCTGGACGTCTGCTGCGCGCTGCTCGGTTTTCTTCATGTCGTCCCAGGGTGTCGCTACCGGGGCCGGCTTCGCCGTCTCTGGTGCCTGCGGCGCGGGCGGCTTGCCGGAACAGGCGCACAACAGCGTAAGCAGTGACCAGGCGAGCAGCGAGCGGCGCAGTGCCATGGAAGGATTCCCCGGGAAAGATGCCGCAGTGTCCCGCCGCCACGCGCCCGCAGCAAGCGACTGGTCGGGCTTGCTGCGCCGTTCTAAGCTCGTGACATGAATACCCGCATCGACGCATGGCAGCTGCAGGGCCACACCGCGCTGATCACCGGCGCCAGCAAGGGCATCGGTTACGCCACCGCGCGCGAACTTGCCGGGCTGGGTGCCGACCTGCTGCTGGCAGCCCGCGACGAGGATCATCTGGAGCAGGTGCGCACCGAGCTGGAAGATGATTTTCCCGGCATTCGGGTGCTGGCCTTCGGCGCCGACCTCGCCGAGCCGGAGGAGCGGCTGGCCGTCTTCGACTGGATCGCCGATCTGGGCGCACCGCTCTCGCTGCTGGTAAACAACGCCGGCGGCAACCAGTCGCTTGCCACACTGGACTACCGCGCGGAGAGCTATCGGGCGATCTTCGAGCAAAACCTGTTCTCGGCGTTCGAGATGTGTCGGCTCGCGCATCCGCAACTGGTGCAACACGCGCATGCGGCGATCGTCAACGTCGGCTCGGTGTCAGGCATCACGCACGTGCGGACCGGTGCGCCTTACGGCATGAGCAAGGCGGCGCTGCACCAGCTCACCCGCAACCTGGCCGCCGAATGGGCAGTCGACGGCATCCGCGTGAATGCAGTGGCACCCTGGTACATCCGCACGCAGCGCACCGATGGTGCGCTGGCCGATCCGGACTACTTGGACGAAGTGCTCGACCACACTCCGCTGCGACGCATCGGCGAGCCGGAAGAGGTCGCTGCGGCGATTGCGTTCCTGTGTCTGCCCGCCGCCAGCTACATCACCGGGCAAGTGCTGGCGGTGGATGGCGGCTTCATCAGCTACGGATTCTGACGCGCCGGTTGTCCACAGCGACTGTGGACAGAGCGGGGACAACCCTGTGGAAGGGTGCCGCAAGCCCTTGCCGGGCAATGTCTTTCACCAGTGTGATGCGAATGTCAGCAGGCACAAGCAAACTCGCGAGCAGCGTACGGCGCGCCCTGTGGACAACCCTGTGGGTAGGCAGTCGCGACGCCGGGCATGTGTCGAGTCCCGTCCTGGTCAGCCCGGGCAACCGACCAGTTGCGCCTGCAGGGTTTGCTCGCGCTTCTCGAACGGCGCGCGCTCACTCTTGAAGGCCTGGCGCAGCTGCTGCTCGTTCTTGTCGTAGGCATCCTGCAATGCCGCGCAGGTTTCCTCCGGACTGAGTTCGCGGCACTGGTCCTGCACCCATACATAGTTGTTCGCGACCAGGCCGCTGGTGACCTTGCCACGGTTGAGCTCCGGGGCCGAGGCACCGGCGCCTCCGGTGCCTCCGGTGCCGTAGGCCGACCCCAGCGGCTGCGGCACGGCTCCGAGCATCCCGAAAGGTGCCTGATAGGGAGCGGGGTTGCCGTTGTCGCTCAGGTACGACTTGCCGTCCGTTGCCCGCTGGCAGCCGAACATCACCGGCAGCGGCGCGCTTGGCGGGGCGGGCGGCGAGGGTGGCGGGGCCTCCTGCGGCGGCGGCGCTATCGAGGTCGCCGCAGCGGGGACCGTCAACGGCTCGTCCGGCAGCTGGATCGGCTGCTGCTTCTGCTGCCGCGGACACGGCGCATCCTGGTAGGTGACGGCGCCGCCCGTATCGGTGCACTTGTAGACCGTGGTGGCGACGGCGGGCCGCAGCAGCACGAGCATGCCGATGCCGAGCAGGCAGGCGAAGACCGGGGCGTGGCGGATGCGCATGCGACTGATGCTACGGCCTTTCGGGGCTGATCAGAACTCCGCCACGTGTTCTTCGGCGGCAAAGCCCACCACCAGTGCGCCCTCGCCTACATTGACCATGCCCGTAATGCTCATCGGTGCCACCATCAACTCCACCTTGCACTCCTCGCAGGCGGCGCGCAGCGTCTCGTAGCCCGGCAGCTTGGGCACATCGTCCAGATCGCCGCCGTAGCTCAGGCAGACGGCCGGAACCAGCAACCCGGCATGGACGCGCTTGACCACGTAGTCGAACAGCATCTCGACCCCGTGCTCGAATCCGCGCACCTTACCCACCGGGCTGGTTTCGCCGCGGTAACCGCGCAGCAGGGGCTTGATGTCCAGCGCCGAGCCCATCACCGCGCTGAACAGGCCGACACTGCGGTCGCCCTTGGTCTTGGCCCGCGCGCGCAGGTAGAACAGGTCGCGCGGCAGCATGTAGCCGTAGGAATTGTTGGCGATGTAGGTGAGTCGCTCGCGTATCGCGGCGGGCGTCTCGCCACTCTTGAACAGCCGGGTCGCCTCGATGATCGCTGGCGCGGCGCCGGCGAACAAGGTGCGGGTATCGATCACCCGCATCAGGAAGGGGCCGGGCATGGTGGTCTGGTCGCGCACCTCGCGGTAGTGCTTGAGCACCGCGAAGCTGGCCTTGATCACATGATCGTTGATCGGGCTGCGCGTGGCGGTGATGGTGAGACAGAAGACGCAATCCTTCTCCAGCACCAGCTTGCCCAGGAACAGTTTCTGCACGTCCTCCACCGAGCATGGTTCGGTGGAAGCGGAATGGCTGCGGCTACCCATCTTGAGGTCGAAGAAGCGCTTGATCTCGGCAGGGTCGCGGTTGTCCTTGAATGTGTCCTTGTCGATGCGAACCGCGATCGGCATCACCGCGATATCGTGTTCCTCGAGAAATGCCTGCGGAAGATCGCAGGAAGCATCGATGGCCAGGCCCATGCGCATAACTGTCACCCCTCCGGAAGGCGCGCAAAACATACCACGCGCCTTCGTGCTGTGAAGTGGCCCGCAATCCGGGCCGTCAAGGGCTTATCGGCATCCGCCCTGGCGGGCTTGAACCGTTGTCGCTACGGGGCCAGCCGAGTGGTCGCCGAATAGCCGCACACCTGCACTTACGATCCGGGGCCTGGGCCGGATGCGGGTGACGGCCGTGGGGTCGCTGGCGGCGTCGCGCGGGCCGCTTCTAGAATGCGCTCACTCAACTGGCATCGTGCCGACGTGGCGTCGTCGGTAACGCGCAGCCGCTCGGCTGCGCCGACCTCAAGGGGTCCCATGAAAGACAAGCAAGAGATCGTTTCCAACTGGCTGCCGCGATATACCGGCACTCCGCTGGAGGAATTCGGCGAGCACATCCTGCTGACCAACTTCGGTCACTACGTGGAGCTGTTCGCGCAGTGGCACGGAGTCGACGTGCGGGGCCGTGATCGCCCCATGCCCAATGCCACGGCCGACGGCATCACCCTGATCAACTTCGGCATGGGTAGCCCCAACGCCGCCACCGTGATGGACCTGCTCAGCGCGATCGGACCGAAGGCGGCGCTGTTCCTGGGCAAGTGTGGCGGCCTCAAGAAAAAGAACGCGATCGGTGACCTGGTGCTGCCGATCGCGGCGATTCGCGGCGAGGGCACATCCAATGATTACCTGCTGCCGGAGGTGCCGGCGCTGCCGGCGTTCCAGCTTCAGCGCAGCGTGTCGACGATGATCCGCGATCTGGGCTACGACTACTGGACCGGCACCGTGTACACCACCAATCGTCGCGTGTGGGAGCACGACGAAGCATTCAAGGATTACCTGCGCCGGACCCGCTGCATGGCGGTGGACATGGAGACGGCGACGATCTTCGCGGCCGGCTTCGCCAACAAGATCCCCTGCGGCGCGCTGCTGCTGGTATCGGACCAGCCGATGATCCCCGAGGGCGTGAAGACCGAGGCCAGCGACCGCCAGGTCACGGGCCAGTTCGTCGAGCGGCATATCCGCATCGGCATCGAGGCGCTCAAGCTGGTCCGTCGACACGGCCGCAGTGTGAAGCACCTGCGTTTCGAGGAGGAGCTCGAATAGCCATCGTCCCGGGGCGAGTCCTCCTCGCCGAAAAAGTTCCCTCGCGATTGACCGGATGTAAGAAAAGCGTGATAAAGAGCCGCGGTAACAGGTAGCAAAAAACATACGTTCTTACGCAACACCCCACAGTACCTGCTGTTTTCTCGATTCCCCGGGAGGGTCCAATGAATACCCCTATCAACAAGATGACCGCCGCTGTGCGGACGTCGCTGACCGTTGGCGCCGTGCTCGCCGCCGGCTTTGCCATGCCGGCTTTCGCCCAGGACGCGGCACAGCCGCAGTCGGCGGACCAGAAAGATGCGACCACCCTGCAGACCATCACGGTCACGGGCTCGCACATCCGTCGTGTCGACCTGGAGACCTCCAACCCGGTCGTGACCATTGATGCCGCGCAGATCAAGGCGACCGGCAAGCTGACGCTGGGCGACATCGTTCAGCAACTGCCTGCGGTGACTGGCGGCAACGTCAACCCGCAGGTCAACAACGCCGGCGGCACCGGTGGCAGCAGCATCGGCCTGCGTGGTCTGGGCAGCCAGCGCACGCTGGTCCTGATCGACGGCAAGCGCATCATCAATACCGACCCGAACTCGATTCCGGCCGACATGATCGAGCGCATCGAAGTGCTGACCGACGGCGCATCCTCGGTGTATGGCTCCGATGCAATTGGTGGCGTAGTCAACTTCATTCTTAAGAAGGACTACCAGGGCGCGCAGTTCACCGTGAACTACGGCCAGTCCAGTCACGCCGACGGACGCTCGAAGGGCTACACCTTCACGTTCGGCCAGACGTCCGACAAGGGCAGCATCATGGGCGGCGTCGACTACAACAAGACCGAGGCCGTGCTCGCCAAGAACCGCGACTTCTCCAAGAACTCGGTCTCCATCTACGGCAGCAGCCAGACCCCGATCTACAGCTACATCGGCGGCTCCAGCTTCCCCGCCTACGGCAACATCCAGCTGCCGACGCAGTACCAGGCGCAGTACGGCTGCACCAACGTGGCGCTCAACCCCGGCGCGAGCGGCCAGAACATCGCCACCGATTACCACTGCTTCACCAACGCCGACAAGTACAACTACGCCACGGTCAACCTGATCCAGACCCCGCAGGAGCGAACCAGCCTGTGGTTGAAGGGCACCTATGACCTGGGCGAGCACGTTCAGGCCTACATGGACGCCTACCACAATAAGACCAGCTCGGGCTTCCAGCTTGCGCCGGCGCTGCTGGGCAGCCTGTATGGTGCGGTGATCTCGGCGGACAGCTACTACAACCCGTTCGGCGAGGAATATTCCTCGGCTGGACTGGACTACCGTGCACGCCTCGTGTCGGCCGGCAACCGTGCAGCCAACTTCGGCACCACGACGGACCAGATCCACACCGGCTTCAAGGGTGATTTCACCCTTCTCGACCACGACTGGAACTGGGACGTGGGCATGGGTTATGGCCATTTCTCGCAGCAGACGATCACGCGCGGCCTGCCGAACCAGGACAAGATCAACGCCGCGCTCGGGCCGTCGTTCCTCGATACCGATGGCACCGTGAAGTGCGGCACCCCGGGCGACGTGATCAGCGGTTGCACGCCGTTCAATCCGTTCAACTTGTTCGATCCCAACTCGGTGGCCGCTCTGCAGGCGGTGGCCGTGCCTGCGATCAGCAACCAGTTCAACATCGAGCGGACCTACTCCGCTGACGTCAACGGCGGCTTGTTCGATCTGCCGGCCGGCACGGTCCAGATCGCTGGTGGCCTGTCGTACCGCAAGGAGTACACCCGCTCGGAAATCGACCCGCTCCTGCTGATCGATCCGGCCACGGGCAACTGCACCCTGGGCAGCCAGTGCTCGTCGCCGCTGCGTGGCGGCTACAACGTGAAGGAAGCCTACGCCGAGGTGTTCGTTCCGGTGCTGTCGGACATGCCGTTTGCCCAGGCGCTGAACATCACCATCGGTGATCGCTACTCGAAGTACAGCACCTTCGGCAGCACCAACAACACCAAGTTCGCGGTGGAGTATCGCCCGATCACCGACCTGCTGCTGCGCGGCACGGTGTCCGAAGTGTTCCGCGCGCCGACCATCGGTGACGTCTACGGCGCCCCGATCAGCGATGCGCCGAAGCTCAGCAGCGATCCGTGCGATGGCATCACCACTGCCGGTAATCCCGCCTGCGTGGGCGTACCCACCGACGGCAGCTTCCAGGACAAGAACGTTGCGCTGGGGCAGCAGATCAAGGGCGTGACGTCCGGTTCGCAGTACGCTGGCTTCCCGCTGGGGCCGGAGCAGGGCAAGTCGTTCGACGTGGGCTTCGTCTACTCGCCGAACTACGTGCAGGGCCTCTCGCTCAGCGCCGACTTCTGGCACCTGTACCTGAATGACACGATCTCCGCTATCGGTGCGCAGACCGTGCTGGACCTCTGCTACAACGGCGCCACCCAGTACTGCCCGCTGATCAGTCGCTTCCCGACCGGCAGCGCCAACCCGGGCGAGATCGCGCAGATCGTCGAGCCGACCGGCAACCTGGGCCGCACCGACGTGTCAGGCGTGGACTTCTCGGCCCGCTACAAGCTGCCGGAGTTCTCCTTCGGCAACTTCGTGGTCGGTCTGGACGCCACCTACCTGTCGCGTTACGACCAGCAGACGGCACCCGGCACCGATGCCAACACCACGTTCCACGATGCCGGCCATTTCCAGCCGTTCGGTTCCAGTCAGGCGTCGACTTGCCCCAGCGGTGGCGGCGTGTGCCTGTTCCCGCGCTGGCGCGGCAACAGCTTCGTGAACTGGAACATGGGCGACTGGAGTGCCTCCTGGCGCATGCGCTACATCGGCGCGTTCCGCAACGGCTCGCTCAGCCCGTCGCAGGACACGAATCCGGTGCAGGGTCTGCCGGGCGTGCAGTTCAAGTACGGCGCCACGATCTACAACGACGTGTCGGTCGGCTACAACTACGAGCCGCTCAACACCCGCGTTGATCTGGGCGTGAACAACCTGTTCGACAAGCAGCCGCCGTTCCTCTACGCCAACAACACGCTCAATGCCAACACCGATCCGAGCGACTTCGATCTGCAGGGCCGCTACTACTGGGCTCGCGTGACCGTGTCGTTCTGATTGACTGCGCTGCACTGAGTAGCTGAAGCTGACCGGCCGCGCGGGGCAACCCGCGCGGCCTTTTCTTTGGACCTTATCCGACGTGATCAACGATATTCTCAGCGCGCTGCAAGCGGGTCATCCTGCCGAGGCAGAGCGACTGGCCAGGCTGGCTTTGACCGAGAGCCCCGGCCACCCGGATCTGCGCCTCTTCCTTGCCCTTTCAGTGCAACGGCAGGGGCGCGCGGAAGAAGCGCTGGATCTTTATGCCGCGCTCGCTGCAGATCACCCTTCGGAATCGTTGCACTGGGGCAACTACGCCACGGCGCTGCGTGAAGCCGGGCAGCCGCAGGCGGCGGAAGCCGCTTACGTGCGTGCGATCGAACTGGCGCCTGACAACATCGAGCAGCTGGCCAATCTCGGCCTCCTGCAGCTTGAGCGCAAGCAATTCCAGGCCGCGCGGGACACCTTCCTGCGGGCCCATGTGCGCGATCCGGCCTCACCGGCGATGCGCATCCATGCAGCCCGGGCCTGCTCGGCGTGCCGCGACTCGCGCGCCGAGGAGCTGCTGAGGCCATGGCGCGAGTGGACCACCCTCGACGATGCGCTGCAGCTGGAGCTGGCGGACCTGCAGCTGGTGCTGGGCGAAGCGAACATCGCTCGCGTGCTGCTGGAAGAATTGCTGGTGCGATCGCCGGAGCACCTGCCGGCCCGGCTGTTGCTGGCGGCCGTGTACGAGCGCGTCAACGATCTCGACGGCAGTGCGCGCCTGCTCGACCAGGTGGAGCGAGATCATGCCGCTCTTGATGCGGAGGCGCGGCTGGAGATCACGCATCAGCGAGCCAAGCTGGCGTTGCGGCGGGGAGAGAGCGATCTTGCGCGTACTCTTCTGCAGCAGGCCGGTCCACGCACGCCCGATGACTATGCGCACTTCTTCACGCTGGCCGAGGCCTGCGACAAGCTGCGCGACTACGCTGGTGCGATCGATGCGCTGCGTGAAGCCCACGCGCGCCAGATCGACGAGCTGAAGCTCAACGCGCCGCGTCGGTTCGATCCGGGTGCACCCGTGTTGCCAGCGGCAGTGGAGCGGATCGATGCCGCGGCGTTCGCACGCTGGCCAAAGCTCCAGTCGCCAGACAGCGCGCACTCTCCCGTCTTCATCGTCGGCTTTCCCCGCTCTGGCACGACCCTGCTCGAACTGATGCTCGACGCCCATCCGGCATTGCAATCGATGGACGAGCGGCCGTTCTTCACGATCCTCTCCGATCAGCTGGCCGACTACGGCATCGTCGTTCCACAAGACCTGCACAAGCTCGACCAGCACGCGTGCGACGAGTTGCGCAAAGGCTACGTGAGCCTAGTGTGCTCGAAGATCCAGCGGCGCTGGAGTGCGCAGCTGGTGGACAAGAATCCGCTCAACATGCTGTGGCTGCCGTTGATTTACCGGATGTTCCCGGAAGCGAAGTTCATCCTCGCGCTGCGGCACCCTTGCGACGTGTTGATCAGCAACTACATGCAGAACTTCCGCGCCGCGGTGCTGGCCGTGGCGTGCGCTTCGCCCGAGAAGCTGGCGACCGCCTACGTCACCGCGATGGAATGCTGGCTTCACGACGTGGCGCTGTTCCAGCCCAACGTGTTCGTCTCGCGCTATGAAGACCTGGTGGCGGACCCGGCGACGCAGACACGGCGCATCGCCGACTTTCTCGGGCTGGAAGACGCCGCGCCACTGTTGCAGTTCGACCGGCACGCGCGCGACAAGGGCTTCATTGCCACGCCGAGTTACGCCCAGGTGACCCAGCCGGTGAATCGCAGGGGGCTCGATCGCTGGAGGCGCTACCGGGACCTGCTGGCTCCGGCACTGCCGGTTCTGGAGCCGATGCTTCGTCACTGGGGTTACTCGGCGAGCGAAGCGGGCGATCCTGCCGCGGACTGATCCTCAGTCGGTCGGCAGCCGCGCCAGTTCGGGTACCAGCTGCGCGTAGTTGCGCCAGCGCTGAACCGAACGTCGATGCACCGGCTGACGAACCTGCCAGAGACTCGCGGTGCTGATGGCGCGCGGCGCCTCGTCCACGGCCCCGCCCGCGCCGTCGGTGGGCAGTCGCAACCACTGGGCTATCGACTCGATACAGCCGGCGGTATCGTCCACCAGTTCCTCGTAGCGCACCTCGCGAACCGCAAGCGGATAACGCCGTTGCCAGTGCGCCATCAGTCGGCGCGAGCCCTGGATGGCGCAGGCGATGTCGGCGAAGTCGAAGGCGAAGTCCTGTGTCCCCGGGTGGAACGACTGCATCCACAGCGAGAGGGCGGTATCGCGCGGGTCGCGGCGGCAGTGGATGATCCGCGCCTGCGGGAACAGGGCGAGGATCAGGTCCACGTGCAGGTAGTTGTGCGGCTGTTTGTCGATATACCAGCGTGCCGCAGCGTCGTCCTGCACCAGCTGCGCTTCATAGGAGCGTGCGATCGCCTCCATCTGCGCTGAGCGCTCGTGTACCGACGTCACGCTTGCCAGCCGGGCAGCCAGGGTCGGCAGCCACGGCAACTCGCCCCGGTGCCGCACCAGGGCATGCCGCGCCAGTTGCTCGGCCAGCAGAGTGCTGCCGGAGCGCGGCATGCCGACAATGAACACCGGTGTCCATGGACGGGGATCCGAGTGCAGCGCCGGCGGCTCCGGCCGGGTCAGGCGCATCTCCACGCTGCGCCGCCACTGTTTGCGATTCCATGGATGGCGCTCGTGCACCAGGCGGTTGGCGTCGGCCCATGCGGCGGCCGCTCGCGCATGCTCTCCGAGGTCGTCTCGGGCCTTTCCCAGTGCGAACAGCAACCCGCTGCGGGCATGTGCGCTGAGCCCGCCCTGCGTCAGCAGGCGCTCGAACAGTGCGATGTCCGGGTGCTCGGGGTCGCAGTAGCGCTGCAGGCCGGCCAGCCCCAGCGGCACGTGCCACTCCAGCGCAAGCGACGTGCCGGCCAGCGCCGCCTGCTGATGCTGGCGGGCCTCCTCGAACCGGCCGAGTTGGGCAGCCAGTGCACCGGCATGCGCTCGCAGCCGGGGGTCATCTCCGCCCGCGGCGAAGACATCAAGGCACAGTTCCAGTGCATCGGCCTGGCGGCCGCAGTCGTCGAGCAACTCGACCGCGTCGATGCGCTGTCCCATGGTGGGGCGGCCAGTACGGCAGGCGCCGAGCAGGATCTCCCCAGCCGACCGCATCTGTCCGGCCTCGCGCAAGCTGCGCGCCAGCATCAGTGCGGCCGGCACGTGGCCCGGGCTGTGGTCGAGCACGCGCCGAAGCCGGAACGCCGCCTCGGCGCTGTCGCCGAGGCGGGCGGCGACTCCGGCCCGCGCCAGTGCAAGTTCGTCGGACTGCGGATGTGCCGCCATCGCGTCGTCCAGCGTCGCCGCGGCATGTGCCAGATTGCCCTGCAGCAGCTGTGTCTGCGCCCGCTGCAGGGCGCGCTGTGCATCGGCGATCGCGCCGGGTTCAGTCATGCCTCGTGCACTCTGCCGCGCCGCATGCCGACCACGGTGGCAGGTCCAGCGCACGGCGAAGGGGATCGAGCAAGGCGCCATAGCGCTGGCTGTGGACTGTGTCCTGGCGCAGCGGCTGGCGGACCTGGTCGGCGCTGGGCGAGCGCACGGCACGCCGGGTCTCGTGGAAGCGCAGGCAGGCCTCATCGAAGGGCAGGTCGCAGAATGCCAGCAGGGCGCGGATGCGCGCCTGCGGTGACGCCAGCAGCGCCTCGTACTCGTGTACGGTCACGGCCTGGGGGTAGCGCTGCACCAGCCGCTCAAGACTGCGGTCGCAGTCGTGCCAGAACCGGGCAAGATCGTCGAAGTCGCGGGTGTACTCGTTGTTGTCCAGTCGCTGTCGGTAGCACGAGAAGCATGTTTCCAGCGCATCCCGCCGGCAGCCGACCACGTGCGCGCCCGGCAGCATCGCGCGGATCGCGTCGGCGTAGATCCAGTTGCTCGGCAGCTTGTCGGTCGAGCGCGGTCGGTGCCGGCGCCAGCGGGCCGTGCGTTCGAGATAACGCCGGCCCAGTCGAGCCCAGTCAGCCGGCTGCATCTGCGGTACCCAGCGTGGGAATGGTTGTCCGCGCCGGCGTGACTCTTCGGCCAGCACCTGCGGCAGGTCGGGCAGTTCGCCCGTACCTTCCACCAGTGGATGCGATGCCAGGATCTGCTCGACCAGCGTCGAGCCCGAGCGGGGCATGCCGACGATGAAGATCAGCTCCTGCCCGAGAGTGCGATCGTCAGCGCCGGCCGGCGGCGGATCGAATGCGGCGGCAAGCGCGGTGATTGCCGCGGAGTAGGCCGCGCCATGCCACGGCTGGCGGCGGCGGGCGATCGCGTTGGCCGTCGCGAGGGCCTGCAACGACTCGGCCGGTCGGCCCAGGTCGTCCAGCGCGCGGGCCAGTGCGAAGCCGATGGCGATGCGGTCATCGTCCGAGGCACGCGGTTCGCGCTGTGCTGTCTGCATCGCGTCCACGTCGGATGCGGCCATGCGAGTGGTCTTGAGATCGGCCAAACCCCACCAGGCCATGCCGCTCCACGGACGGTCGACGAGTACGCGGCGATATTCGGCAGCGGCCTGCGCCGACTCGCCGCGCATGCGCAGCAGGTCGGCCAGCAGGGCTCGCGCGTCGCTGGCGTCCCGATCGTGCTGCACGGCCTTGCGAAGTGCCGCTTCCGCTTCATCGTTTCGCACGCTACGGGTCAGCATGACGCCGAGGTTGTACCAGGCCAGTGCCATCTCCGGCTGCAGGCTGCACGCGGTTTGCAGCGCCTCGATGGCGCCGTCGTAGTCGCCGGCCTGGCCGAGCAGGGTCGCCAGCGTGTTGAGGTAGGCGGGATCCTGCGGGCGCTGTGCAAGCGCGAGCCGCATGGCGGCAACCGCCTCTGCGTGGCGCCCCTGCATGCCAAGGATGCCGGCGTGCAGGCGCTGCACCTCCGGATGATCAGGGCATCGCTCAAGCAGTGTCGCAATGCCTGCGAGCGCTGCGTCGAGCCGGCCGGCGTCCAGTGCCGAGCCCACTGCAGACGCGGTGCTGACGAGGTCGGGGGTGAGGCCGTCCAATCGTGCCGGCATCCGGGCTCCGTGGCGTGTTGACGAGGGTGCATTTCCAGCGGGGTGGCTATTATGCCCGCTCATCCATGATCCGCTGCGCCGCACGCGCGGGCCATGGCACGGCCCTCGGAGCAGCTTTGATGAATTCCTCTCTCTCCCGCGATCCGGCATCTCTGCGAGAAGCCGCACGCATGCAGCTGAAGGAAGGCCTGTTCGCAGCCGCGGAGGCGAGCTATCGGGCGCTGCTCGAGCTGGTGGCTGACGACGCCGATGCATTGCTTTTCCTGGCCGACCGTGAACTGACCCGCCGCAATGCGCCGCAGGCCATGATGCTGCTCAGCCGCGCGGAGCGGGCTCATCCTTCGCATGCGGGGGTGGCCCACCAGCTCGGTTGTGCGCAGCTCGCCGTCGGCGATTTCGAGGCCGCGGCTGCGCATTTGCACCGTGCCCTGGCGCTGGCGCCGCGGATGTTCCTCGCTCGGCTCCGATTGGGCATCGCGCTGGAGCAGCTCGGGCGGCCAGACGAGGCGCTGCGGGCCTTCTTCATGGCGGTGCGCAGTGCCCAGGAGCAGGGCCGCTGGCTCAGTGACGCCACTACGGCACCGGCGCTGCGCGAGCCGGTGAAGTACGCGATGAACTACGCCAACGTGGGGCGCAAGCGGCTGTTCGACGTGGCGCTGGAGCCACTGCGCGAGCGTTACGGACGTTCGGAGTTGCGACGTGTGGACCGCGCATTGGCGATCCATCTGGGGCTTGAGGCGATGCCGGCGATCGATCCGAGGCAGCGTCCGCTGTTCCTGTATTTCCCCGAGGTGCCCAGCCAGCCGTTCTATCCGCGCCAGCGTTTTCCGTGGCACGAGGCGCTGGAGGCCGGCGCAGCAGGGGTGCGTGAAGAGCTGCTGGCAGTGCTTGCGGGCGAGCAGCCGCTGGAGTCTTTTCTTGGCGTGGACGATCCGGCGCAGGCGCAGTCGATGCTCGGTGCGTCGCCTGGTCATGATGCCGCCTGGGATGCCTACTTCTTCCACCGCCACGGTGCGCGTTATGACGCGCACTGCGCCGCTTGCCCCCGCACCAGCGCCCTGCTCGATGCTGCGCCGCTGGTGCGGATCCGCGGCCATGCGCCGGAGGCGCTGTTCTCGGTGCTGCGGCCGGGCACGCACATCCTGCCGCACCGTGGCGTCACCAACACACGGCTGGTCACCCATCTGCCGCTGATCGTGCCGGCCGACTGCGCATTGCGCGTGGGCGGGCAGGTCCATGCGTGGCGGGAAGGAAGCTGCGTCACTTTCGACGACACCTTCGAGCACGAGGCCTGGAACCGCAGCGAGGCCACCCGCGTGGTGCTGATCCTGGATAGCTGGAATCCCGATCTCACCGCGGCGGAACAGGCGGCGGTGACGGATCTTGTCCAGGCGATCGGTGATTTCAATGCAGCGTGCGAGCTGCCTGCGGCGTCTACCTGAGCGACGCTGGCACCTGCCAAGACAAACGGCGCCCCAGGGCGCCGTTTGTCTGAATCGAACCACGCGTCGCAACGCGACTCAGTAGCGCGGAACGCTGGGGTCGATTTCCGCGGCCCAGGCGTCCATGCCGCCTTCGACGTTGAACAGCTGGCTGAAGCCGTGGGCCGCGAAGCGCTCGGCAGCGGCGCGGCTGGAGACGCCGTGGTGGCAGATGAAGGCGATGGGGGCGTCCTTGGGCAGGGCGGCGAGGGTATCACCTTCCTCGTCCAGCACACGCGCCTGCGCAAGCGGCGCGGCCTGCGCACGGCCGCTGGCCGGGCGCACGTCGACGAGGGTGATGTCGCCGGCCGCCAGGCGCTGTTGCAGCTCCTGCACGGTCAGCGACTTGATCTCCTGCGCGCCGGGGAACTTGAGGCTCAATCCCTCGCCCTGAACGGTGGACACCCAGTCGATCACGATGCCCTTCGCGCGCCGCGCGCTGGCCGGGTCGAAATGGATCTCCAGGCCGTTGGACACCGCAATGATGTCGTGGTCGCCCGCCGGGGCCAGCTGGAAGCCGGCGCTGTGGTCCGGACCAATCTCCAGGTGAATCGCCACGCCCTGGGCCTCTGCCGTGCCCTGGCGGATCATCTGCGCGGCCTTGTCGGTGATGGTGATCTCCGGCGGCGTGCGGTCTGGTGCCGCGGCGCCGAACAGCGTGTGCAGTTCGCCGCTGGTGTACATCTGGCGAATGATGTCCGAGCCGCCGACCAGCTCGCCTTCGACGTAGAGCTGCGGGATGGTGGGCCACTCGCCGTAGATCTTGATGCCCTCGCGAATCTCCGGGTCTTCCAGCACGTTGACGGTGTGGTAGTCGCCCAGCAGCTCGTTGAGCGTGTTGGTGGCCGCGGCCGAGAAGCCGCACATGGGCTGCTGGCGGTTGCCCTTCATGAACAGCACCACGCGGTGCGCGCTGAGCAGGGACTGGATGCGTTCGCGGGTCGCCGGATCGAGGGACATGCTGGTTTTTCCATGGGAGTACACAAGAGCGCTACATGGTAGCGCGGGCGCCTGATGGCAAGCCCTGCTTGCGTAGTGACCATGGGTCATTTATAAATGACCCGTGGTCACTAAAGCCCCCGCCGCGCCGGGCTCGCGCCGCCGCGCCGTCAGCGTGGACATGAAGGCGCAGCGACGTCGCGAGATCCTCGCCGCCGCGCTGCGCCTGCTCGAGCGCCAGCCGTACGAGATGATCACCATGAGCGCGGTGGCGGTGGCCGCGGGCGTAGCCAAGGGCACCACCTACCTTTATTTCCCCACGCGCGAGGCGCTGTTCCTCTCGCTGCTGGCCGAGCACTACGAGAACTGGTTCGACGCGCTGGATGCATACCGCGCGCCGTCGCCCCCCGCGGCGGATGCATGGACCGTCTGGGCGGCCAGGGAACTGGCGGCGCGACCGCTCTTCCTGCGCCTGGTGGCGGTGCTGCATGCCGTGCTTGAGACCAACGTTCCGGTGGACGAGGTGCTTGCCTTCAAACGCCGGCTGGCCGAGCGGGTCGCCCGCAGCGGCGGGGCACTGGAGCGGACGCTGGACCTGCCTGCCGGCTGTGGCACGCGGCTGCTGCTGTGGCTGCAGGCGATAGTGCCGGGGTTGGCGCAGATGGCCGCACCGCCGGCACCGCTGCACGCGGCGCTTCGGTCCGACCCCGCGCTGGCCGGCTTCCTGATCGATTTCGCCCCCGAGCTGCAGGCCCTGCTGGCGACGGTGGTGCGTGGCATGCAGGGCGCCGTGGGGTCTTCGACATGACGGTTTCCCTCGAGCGGCGCACCGCGCTCGTCACCGGTGCATCCAGCGGGCTGGGCATCGAGTTCGCCCGCGAGCTGGCCGCGCGCGGCGCAGTACTGATCCTGGCGGCGCGCAGCGAGGCGCCGATGCAGGCGCTGGCCAGCGAGCTGCGCGCGGCCGGCGCCACCGTGCACGTGCGCTGCGTGGATCTGGCCGACGCCGTGGCCCGCGAAGCGTTCGCCGCGCAGCTGGAGCGCGATGGCCTGACGGTGGACGTGCTGGTGAACAACGCCGGCTTCGGCGTGTTCGGTCCGTTTGCCGACACCGAGTGGGAACGGCTCGATGCCATGCTGGCGGTCGACGTGGTGGCGCTTACCCACCTCACCCGGCTGTTCGTGCCGGCGATGCGCTCGCGCGGGTTTGGCCGCGTGCTGCAGGTGGCCTCCACCGGGGCATTCCAGCCGACTCCCACCTACGCCGCCTACGCGGCGGCGAAGAGCTACGTGCTGCAGCTTTCGCATGCGCTGGACGTGGAGCTTCGCGGTACCGGCGTGCGCTGCACGGTGGTCTCGCCCGGGGTGACCGCAACGCAGTTCTTCGCCGTGGCCGGCCAGCGCCCCACCTGGTATCAGCGCCTCACCCGCATGCAGGCGTCGACCGTGGCGCGGCAGGGCGTGGCCGCCATGCTCGGCGGGCGCAGCGGCATCATCACCGGCTGGGCCAACGCGGTGATGGCGCACGCCACGCGGTTGATGCCGCGCGGGCTGTCGGCGCGGGTCGCTGGCGTGCTGATGCGCAACTGATCACGCTGCCGGACGCAGTGCGGCCAGATCACGCCGGCGGCTCGCCAGCGGCGCCATGGCCAGCGCGGTAGCGGGCGAGGGCAGCACCAGCTCGCGACTGGCGCGGCCCAGCGCCGTGCGCTGCTCGCTCCAGTGGATCAGCTCCATCGCGCCGGTGTGGTCCTCCACCAGCGCGGTGCAATGTTCCACCCAGTCGCCGTCGTTGAGGTAGAGCACGCCGTCGATATCGCGGACCTGGCCGAAGTGGATATGGCCGCAGATGTGGCCGTCGAACCCGCGCTCGCGGGCATCGGCAGCCACCCGCTCCTCGTAGGCGCGGATGTACGCCAGCGCCTTGCCCACGTGCGACTTCACGATGATCGACAGCGGCAGGTACGGCATGTCCATGCGCCGACGCCATGCGTTGACGCGGCGGTTGCTCCAGCAGATGAAGCGATGCATCGCCTCGCCCAGGTGCAGCATCCAGCCGCGGCCGACGTGTTCGGGGTCGAATTCGTCACCGTGGCTGACCCGGTAGCGGCGCCCGTCGGCGCCCTCGTGAACGGCATCCAGCGCGATGCGCACGCCGCCGAAGTCCTGCCCGGACAGTCCGCGCAGCGCCGCATCGTGGTTGCCGGGGATATAGGTCACGGCGACGCCGCGTCGGGCCATGGCGAGCACCTCGGCGACCACCGCGCCGTGATCCGGGTGCCAGCCCATCCGCTTGCCGAGTGCCTCCAGGTCGATGATGTCGCCTACCAGGTACAGCTGCTCGCAGCGCAGCTGGCGCAGGAAATCGAGCAGGTAGCGCGCCTTGCAGTCGGGCGTGCCCAGGTGCGCATCCGATATGAAGGCGCTGCGGCAGCGGAAGGTGGCCATGGCGTCGGTTCCCGGTGGTGTTCCGGGGCGCCAGTGTCGCCACGATCGATCACCGCGCGATGGCGCCGAGGTTGCAGTGCGGTTGCGCGACTCAGGAAAGCGCGGCGTGCGCCACCGGCGCAATGCGCGCAGTCCAGCGGGCGTACTGGCGGCCGTCCGGATGCAGGCCGTCGGCAGCGAGCTCGTGCGGATGCGCCCGCGAGAGGCCGGTGATGTCGACGAAGTGGGCGCCGTGCGCCTCGGTCTCGGCCTGCGCCAGGCGGTTGAACTGGTCGAGCGCCGCGCCGATCACGGCGGCGTCGTGCCCGTGCTCGCGGGCAAAGCGGGTCACCCCCCAGTCCGGGATCGACACCACCACCACCCGGGCCGCGTTGCCGGCCAGGCTGATCGCGCCGGCCAGCAGAGCGGCGAAGTGCGCGCCGTATTCCGCCGCGTCACGGCCGCGGTATTGATTGTTGACGCCGATCAGCAGCGTCACCAGGTCGGCCGGAGCGGGGGCGGCAGCGGCGATGGCCGCGGCCAGTTCGTCGGTGGTCCAGCCCGTGGTGGCGATGATCTGCGGCTCGGCCACGGCCACGCCGGCGTCACGCAACTGGCGCGCCAGCTGCATCGGCCAGCGCTCGTCCGGCAAGACACCCTCGCCGATCGTGTAGGAGTCGCCCAGCGCCAGATAGCGCAGCCTCGCGCCCGAGCCAGCCACCGCCTGCGTCATGCCGGCGCGACTCAGGCGATCGCCGCGGCGGTGCCGCGCACCGGCTGCTCGGCCGCCATGGTGGCGAGCACCCGCTCGATCCGAACGAACACCTCGCTGAGCTCGGCCGGCTCCGGCAGCAGGGTGAGCCGGAACTGCCGGCTGCCGGCCACGTTGAAGCTCGCCCCGGGCACCACCAGCACCGACTCGCGTTCCAGCAGGCGCAGCGCGAAGTCGCCGTCGTCGAACTGCGCGATGCGGTCCGCGCGCACGGACGGGAACGCATACAACGCGCCCGCAGGGGCGACCAGCTCCAGGAAGTCGCTGGCCGCCACACCGTCGATGACCGCCCGCCGCGCCTCGTGCAGGCGGCCGCCCGGCGAGGTCAGCGCGTGGATCGTCGGTGCGCCCTGCAGCGCAGGCGCCACCGCCCACTGGGCGGTGGCATTGGCGCACAGGCGCAGCGCCGCCAGCAGCTGCAGCGCGTCGCGGTAATCGGCCGTGCGCGCCGGGTCGCCGGACAGGCTCATCCAGCCGATCCGGTAACCGCAGGCGCGGTGCACCTTGGACAATCCGCCGAAGCTGAGGCACGGCACCTCGCCGGCGACTTCCGCCAACGGCTGGAACACCGCACCGTCGTAGAGGATTTCGTCATAGATCTCGTCACACAGCAGCAGCAGGCGATGGCGCGCGGCGATGGCCACCAGCTGCTCCAGCAGCGCGCGCGGGTAGACTGCGCCGGTGGGATTGTTCGGGTTGATCAGCACCAGTGCGCGCGTGCGCGGGGTGATCAGCGATTCCACTTCCGCCGGGTCGGGCAGGTGATCGTTGCCGGGCAGGCAGCGGTAGTAACGCGGCGTGCCGCTGTTGAGGATGGTGGCGGCGCTCCACAGCGGATAGTCCGGGCTCGGGAGCAACACCTCGTCGCCCGGCTGCAGCAGCGCGCGCAGGCTGATGTCGATCAGTTCGCTGACCCCGTTGCCGATGAACACCCGCTCCTCGCTCACCCGGTGCGCGCCGCGCGCGCGTTGCTGCGCCACGATCGCGGCGCGCGCTTCTTCCAGCCCCTGCTCGTGGCCGTAGGCTTCGCTGTCGGTGAGATGGCCGGCGATGGCCGCGCGCAGGTGGGGCGGCGTCTCGAAACCGTAGCGGGCCGGATTGCCGATGTTGAGCTTGATGATCGGCAGCCCTTCGGCTTCCATCTCGCGCGCGCGGCGGGTCAGGGCACCGCGGATTTCGTAGCGCACGTTCGCCAGGTGCGTGCTGGGTGTGATCGAAGCCAACGCCGTCAAGTCCTCATGCCTTGTTGCACCGGCGCTTGCCGCCGGCATGGGCGCATGCTAACAGCGTCGATACCGGCACGCGCCGTGCTGCGCGGCCGAATTCGGGGCGGATGTCGGTCGCCCGCCGGGCAGGGCATAATCGGACCATCATGAGCGACGCTCCCATCATTGAACGCCTGCGCCTGATCGGCTGGCGCGGCGAGGTGCTGCCGCCGGGCGGCATGCGACTGGCCCGTGTGGTCGCCCAGCACCGTGCCGGCTACGAGTTGCACGATGGCGAGCAGGTGTTCGGCGCGCAGCCGGCCGGGCACTTCCTCAAGCGCGGGCTCGATCCGTCCGAGCGCCCCGCCGTGGGTGACTTCGTCGAGTTCGAGCCGGGTGCGCCGCCGCATATCCAGCGCGTGCAGGAGCGCCGTACGGTCCTGTCGCGCGCAGCCGCCGGCGAGCGGTACGAGCGCCAGGTGATCGCCACCAACATCGATTACGTGCTGGTGCTGACCGGGCTCGATGGTGACTTCAATCCCGCGCGCATCGAGCGTTATCTCTCGCTGATCGAGGATTCCGGCGCGCAGCCGGTGGTGTTGCTGAGCAAGCTGGACCTGCTCGCGGACGCCGCCGAGCGCGTGGCGCAACTGCGCGAACGTTTGCCGGCGACCACTCCCGTGCACGCGATCAACGGCAAGCACCGCGACAGCATCGCCGTGCTCGCGCCCTACCTCAAGCGTGGCGACAGCGCGGTGCTGGTGGGCTCCTCCGGCGCGGGCAAGTCCACCCTCACCAACACCCTGCTGGGCACCGACAAGCTGGCCACCGGCGAGGTGCGCGCGCACGACAGCCGGGGGCGCCACACCACCACGTTCCGCGCGCTGCTGCAGCTGCCCACCGGCGGTTGCCTGATCGACACGCCGGGCATGCGCGAGCTCAAGCTCACCGGTGAGGAGAACCTCGACCTGTTCGCCGACATCGAGGCGCTGGCTGAGACCTGCCGCTTCGCCGACTGCGGTCACGGCAGCGAGCCCGGCTGCGCGGTTCAGCGTGCGCTCGACAGCGGCGAGCTCGAGCCGGAGCGGTGGCGCAACTACCTCAAGCTGCGCGACGAGCGCGAGGACCAGGCCGCCACGCTGGAAGCAAAACTGCGGCGCCAGCGCGGCGGCCGTCCGATCGATCGCCCGCACGGCCATCGCGGCCAGCGCGAGCGCGACTGACCCGCGGATGCCTGCGGCCGCGCCCGCACTGCCCGCCGGCTCCGGCGGCGCGCGATCCGGCCCCGGTGGCTGACGCGATGGAGGCCCCGCCAAACGCGGACTTGAGCCGTTACCGGGTGCTCGACCAGCGGCTGCTGGCCGCCGTCCGGCCCATCCGCATCCTGCCGACGGTGGCGTGGCCCGCGTCGCTGGAGCGGCAGATGATCGAGGCCTACAGCGCCGGCCGCTTCAGCCTGCCGCAGGTTAGCTACGTCGCCCCGGACCTGTCCGCGGCGCGCGCCGAGCTGGCGGCGATCGAGCGCGAGGCGGGGCATGACGATCCCCTGGGCGAATACCTGTGCCGCAGCGCCGAATCCTGGCGCATTGCCGCGGAGATGCTCGAGGCGGTGGGGACCGAGCGGGTCACCGCGCCGTCGATCGTGCTGTACGGCCACCCTGGCGATGCCATTCCCGGCAGCGGGCGCAGCAACCTCGACGCGGCCCGCTATTTCGCCGAGCTGGCCGACGAGCTGGGCGCCGACCTCATCAATGACGACGTCATCGTGAACATTCCCGCCGAGGCCCTGCGCGCGGACCTGGCGCAGACGCTGGACGGGTTCTTCGGCCCCGGTGTGATCGTGGTGGAGGTGGACCCCGAACTCACTGCCAAGGCCGCCGCCGGCGCCACCCGCATACGCCTGCGCGGCGACACCGCCTTCAGCGACTACGACCGCCACCAGCTGCTGGCGCACGAGGCGCTGGTGCACTCGCTGACCGCGCTGAACGGTCGCCGTCAGCCACTGCTGGCCTCGCTGGCGCGTACCTCGCCCCGCGTCACCGCCACGCAGGAAGGGCTGGCGGTGTTCGCCGAGCTGATGTCCGGCGCCATCGACATCACCCGGCTCAAGCGGATCAGCCTGCGCATCCTGGCCATCGACATGGCCTTGCGCGGGGCGGACTTCGTCGAGGTGTACCGTTTTTTCCGCGATTGTGGACAGACGCCGGGCGACAGTTTCCACTCCACCCAGCGCGTGTTCCGCGGGGTGCCGCTGACCGGCGGCGCCGCATTCGCCAAGGACAACGTGTACCTGGCCGGGCTGCTGGCGGTGCACACGTTCTTCCGCTGGGCGCTCAAGCAGCGCCGCATGGACCTGCTGCGGCACCTGTTCGCGGGCAAGCTGGCGCTGCACGACGTGATCACGCTGGAGCCGCACTTCGCCTCCGGCGCTATCCTGCCCCCGCGCTGGCTGCCGCCGTGGATGCAGCACGTGCACGGGCTGGCCGGCAAGCTCGCGTTCTCGCTGTTCGCCAACCGCATCCACATGGGCGAGGTACAGGCCGAGGAGCTCTCGCTGGGACTGTGAGGTGCTGTCGCAGGGCGGCGTCGCACACCGGGGGCGAGGGAGCGCGGTGATACCATCTGGGCTCTTCGCTTCCGGACCCACGACCCGCCCCATGGCCAATCCCCCCGAGGAACTCAAGCAGGCTGCGCTCGAATACCACCGGCTTTGCCCGCCCGGCAAAATCAAGGTCAGCGCGACCAAACCGATGGTTACCCAGCGCGATCTGGCGCTGGCCTACTCGCCCGGCGTCGCGTATGCCTGCGAGGCCATCGTGGAGGACCCCAACGCGGCCAGCGAGCTCACCGCACGCGGCAATCTGGTGGCGGTGATCACCAACGGCACCGCGGTGCTCGGCCTGGGCGACATCGGCCCACTGGCAGGCAAGCCGGTGATGGAAGGCAAGGGCGTGCTGTTCCAGAAGTTCGCCGGCATCGACGTGTTCGACATCGAGTTGAACGAGCGCGATCCGGACAAGCTGGTCGACATCATCGCGGCGATGGAGCCGACCTTCGGCGGCATCAACCTCGAGGACATCAAGGCGCCGGAGTGCTTCATCGTCGAGCGAAAGTTGCGCGAGCGGATGAAGATCCCGGTGTTCCACGACGACCAGCACGGCACCGCGATCATCGTCGGTGCCGCCGTGCTCAATGCGCTGGAAGTGGTGGGCAAGAAGCTCGAGGACGTCAAGCTGGCCACTGCCGGCGCCGGTGCGGCGGGCATCGCCTGCCTGGACATGCTGGTGGCGCTGGGCCTGAAGCCCGAGAACATCCTCGCCTACGACCGCGAGGGCGTGATCTACACCGGCCGCGAGCAGCTCGACCCGGACAAGGCGCGCTACGCGCGCACCACCGACAAGCGCACGCTGGCCGAGATCGTGGCCGGCGCCGACGTGTTCCTGGGCCTGTCGGCCGGCGGCATCCTCAAGCCGGAGATGGTCGCGGCGATGGCCGACAAGCCGGTGATCCTGGCACTGGCCAACCCGAACCCGGAGATCTCGCCGGCCGATGCCAAGGCGGTGCGCCCGGACTGCATCATCGCCACTGGCCGCTCGGACTACCCGAACCAGGTCAACAACGCGCTGTGCTTCCCGTACATCTTCCGTGGCGCGCTGGACGTGGGCGCCACCGGCATCAACGAGGCGATGAAGCTGGCCTGCGTGCGGGCGATCGCCGCGCTGGCCCGGATGGAGGCCTCCGACCTCGCGGGCGCTTACGGCGAGGAAGTCCCTTCGTTCGGTGCGGAGTACCTCATCCCGCGCCCGTTCGACCCGCGCCTGCTGGTGATGCTGGCGCCGGCGGTGGCGCAGGCGGCGATGGATTCGGGCGTCGCCACGCGGCCGATCGCCGACATGGATGCCTACCGCGAAAAGCTCGGCCAGTTCATCTACCGCACCAGCCTGCTGATGAAGCCGGTGTACGACCGCGCGAGGATGGACCGCAAGCGCGTGGCCTATGCCGAGGGCGAGGAAGAAGTGGTGCTGCGCGCGGTGCAGACGGTGATCGACGAGCGCATGGCCTACCCGATCCTGATCGGCCGGCCCGACGTGATCCAGGCGCGCATCCAGCGCCTGGGCCTGCGCATGCGCGAGGGGGTGGATTTCGATCTCACCAACATCAACGACGACCCGCGCTTCAACGATTACTGGCAGCAGTACCACGCGCTGACCGAGCGCCGCGGCGTGACCCCGGCGGCAGCGAAGAACCTGCTGCGCTCGCGCTCCACCCTGATCGCCGCGCTGATGGTCGAGCGTGGCGAGGCCGATGCGCTGATCTGCGGGCTGGTCGGCCGCTTCCACAAGAAGCTCGGCTACCTGCGCAGCGTGTTCGACCTGGACCCGGGCGTGCAGTGCACCTCGGCGATGACCGGCGTGATCAACGACCGCGGCGCCTGGTTCTTCGTCGACACCCACGTGCAGGTCGACCCCAGCGCCGAGCAGATCGCCGAGGCCACGCTGCAGGCGAGCTATCGCCTGAAGCTGTTCGGCATCGAGCCGAAGGTGGCGCTGCTGTCGCACTCCAATTACGGCAGTCACGACAACGCCAGCGCGGCCAAGATGCGCAAGGTCTGGCAGATCCTCAAGGAGCGCTACCCGAAGCTCGAGGTGGACGGCGAGATGCAGGCCGACACCGCGTGGGACGAAACGCTGCGCCGGCGGATGTTCCCGCACACCACCCTCACCGGCCGCGCCAACCTGTTCGTGATGCCGAACCTCGACGCTGCCAACATCACCTACAACATGGTGCGGGTGATGACCGACGGCGTGGCGATCGGTCCGATCCTGATGGGCGTGGACAAGAGCGCGCACATCCTCACGCCGGCCTCGACCGCGCGGCGGGTAGTCAACATGACCGCGGTGGCCGCCGTGGATGCGCAGATCCGCGCTGCACAGGCCGCCCGCGCCGGTTGATGGTCCGGCGGATGATCCCCGCCGTGTCCATGCGCGTGCGCATGGACGTCCATTTGGCGGCCGCCTCGCGCGGCCGCTAAACTCGATTACTGCTGCATCGCACCCGACGATGCACCCCCATGCAGGCGTGCCCCGACGCCGCGGAGACTTTCATGGACCAGCTCGACGACATCCTCCACCAGGACATCGACCCCACCGAAACCCGGGAGTGGATCGAATCGCTCAACGCGGTCATCAGCCATGACGGCACGGAGCGCGCGCACTACCTGCTGGAGAAGATGGTCGACTCCACCCGGCGCGCCGGCGGCTACCTGCCGTTCGATCCGACCACCGAGTACGTCAACACCATTGCCGCGCCGAACGAGGCCAAGAGCCCCGGCGACGCCACCATGGAATGGCGCATCCGCACGCTGATCCGCTGGAACGCGATGGCGATGGTGGTGCGCGCCAACCGCAAGCCCGGCGAGCTGGGCGGCCACATCGCCAGCTTCGCCTCGTCGGCGACGCTGTACGACGTGGGCTTCAACCACTTCTGGCGCGCTCCCAGCGCCGATCACCCGGGCGACCTGGTGTTCCACCAAGGCCATTCCAGCCCCGGCGTGTACGCCCGCTCCTTCCTCGAGGGCCGCATCAGCGAGGAACAGATGGACCTGTTCCGCATGGAAGTGGCCGGCAAGGGCCGCGGCCTCTCGTCCTATCCGCATCCGTGGCTGATGCCCGACTACTGGCAGGTGCCGACGGTGTCGATGGGCCTGGGTCCGATCCAGGCGATCTACCAGGCGCAGTTCTGGAAATACCTCGAGCACCGCGGCCTGATCCCCAAGAGCGACCGCAAGATCTGGTGCTTCCTGGGCGACGGCGAGACCGACGAGCCGGAGAGCCTGGGCGCGATCTCGCTGGCCGGGCGCGAGGGGCTGGACAACCTGATCTTCGTGGTCAACTGCAACCTGCAGCGGCTCGACGGCCCGGTGCGCGGCAACGGCAAGATCATCCAGGAGCTCGAGGGCGTGTTCCGCGGCGCCGGCTGGAACGCCATCAAGGTGATCTGGGGCAGCTACTGGGATCCGCTTCTGGCGCGTGACACCTCCGGCCAGCTGCGCAAGCTGATGATGGAAACCGTCGACGGCGAGTACCAGGCCTGCAAGGCGTTTGGCGGCAAGTACACGCGCGAGAACTTCTTCAACAAGTACCCGGAAACCGCGCAGCTGGTCGCCAACCTGTCCGATGACGACATCTGGCGCCTCAACCGTGGTGGGCATGATCCGCACAAGGTGTACGCGGCGTACCACGCGGCAGTGAACACCAAGGGCCAGCCCACGGTGATCCTGGCCAAGACGGTCAAGGGCTACGGCATGGGCGCGGCGGGCGAGTCGCAGAACCCGACCCACCAGCAGAAGAAGCTCGACGCCGAGGCAGTGCGGCACTTCCGCGACCGTTTCAACATCGCCGTGCCGGACGACAAGCTGGCCGACGTGCCGTACTACCACCCGGGCAAGGACTCGCCGGAAGTGCAGTACATGCTCGAGCGGCGCCGCGCGCTCGGCGGGGCGCTGCCGCAGCGCCGCCGCACCGCCGATGCCAAGCTCAAGGCGCCGGAGCTGTCGGCGTTCGAGCAGATCACCAAGGGCAGCGGCGAGCGCGAGATCTCCACCACCATGGCGCTGGTGCGCGGCATCAATCTGCTGCTGCGCGACAAGCAGCTGGGCGAGCGCGTGGTGCCGATCGTCGCCGACGAGGCACGCACCTTCGGCATGGAGGGCATGTTCCGGCAGATCGGCATCTACGCGCCGTTTGGCCAGAAGTACCGTCCGCAGGACGCCGACCAGCTGCTGTACTACCGCGAGGACCAGAAGGGCCAGGTGCTGCAGGAAGGCATCTCCGAGGCCGGCGGCATGGGCGCGTGGATGGCCGCGGCGACCAGCTACAGCATTTCCAACGTGGCGATGCTGCCGTTCTTCATCTACTACTCGATGTTCGGTTTCCAGCGCATCGGCGACCTGTGCTGGGCCGCCGGCGACATGCGCGCGCGCGGCTTCCTGATCGGCGGCACCGCCGGCCGCACCACGCTCAACGGCGAGGGCCTGCAGCACGAGGACGGCCATTCGCACCTGATGTCGGGCGCGATCCCCAACGTGAAGTCGTACGACCCCACCTTCTCCTACGAAGTGGCGGTCATCCTGCAGGACGGCACGCGCCGCATGATGGCCGAGCAGGAAGACATCTACTACTACCTCACCGTGATGAACGAGAACTACCAGCACCCGGACATGCCGGCCGGGTGCGAGGAAGGCATCATCAAGGGCATGTACCTGTTCCGCGACGGCGGCGCAGGTGCCGGCGGCAAGGGCAAGGGCAAGTCCAAGGCGCCGTGCGTGCAGCTGCTGGGCTCGGGCACGATCCTGCGCGAGGTGATCGCCGCGGCCGAGCTGCTGGAGAAGGACTTCGGCGTCTGCGCCGACGTCTGGTCGTGCCCCAGCTTCATCGAGCTGCGCCGCGACGGTTTCGACGCCGAGCGCTGGAACCGCCTGCATCCGGAAGCCGAGCAGCGCGTGCCGTACGTCACCGCCCTGCTGCAGGAGCGCGCTGCCGGTCCGGTCATCGCCGCCACCGACTACGTGCGTGAATTCGCCGACCAGATCCGCGCGTTCATTCCCGAGGGCATGCGCTACACGGTGCTGGGCACCGACGGCTTCGGCCGCTCGGACACCCGTGCGCACCTGCGCGACTTCTTCGAGGTGGATCGCTACTGGATCGCCCATGCCGCGCTGGCGGCACTGGCGAAGGACGGCAAGGTCAACGCCAAGGACGTGGCGCGGGCGATCAAGGAGTACAAGCTCAACCCGGACAAGCCCAACCCGCTCACGGTGTAGCCGCTCACCGCGGCAGACAGCAAAAAGCCCGCCGTGAGGCGGGCTTTTTGTTGGGTTGCCGGGCGTTGCCCGGCGCGGGGCTATCAATCCTCGTCGCGGCTGCTCAACGCCTTGCGCAGCAGCAGGAACGCGCCGATGGTGCCGGCCACGATCGCCACCGTCGCTGCCGGGTGGCGATTCACCTGCCGGCGCAGGCGGCGGTACTGGTAGCTTGCCTCGTCGGCGAAATCCTCGGCCGCGCGACCCATCTGGCGGCGGTAGCTCTCGCCGCGACGGCCGAAGCGGCTGCCTGCGTGGCGACCGCGTTCGACCAGGTCGTGCGCGCCGCTGGCGGCACCGTTGGCGTACTGGCGAACTCGGTTGCCGAGGTGCGCGGTGGATTCATGGAGGCTGCGTTCGATATCGCGGGTTCTGCTCATGGCGGTCGGCTCCTCGGTAAGCGCCCACGCGGAGCGCCGGGTGACTGTCGGACCGATACCTTGCCCCGCGCGGCGTGAGCGACGCGTCGATAGCGTCCGGAACGCGACGCTGGCGTTCAGCTGGGCAGGGTGGCTCTAGCCGAGCCGGTACTCGCCGCCTTGTGCCAGCGCGCGCTGATAGGCCGGGCGCGCGTGGATGCGCTGCAGGAAATCCGCGAGCCGGGGATGCTGGGCGTTCGCGTTCAGGCCGCCTCGGGCAGCGGCGGCCTCCAGCGGAAAGCTCATCTGGATGTCGGCCACGCTGAAGCGCTCGCCACCGAACCATGGGTGCCGGCCCAGTTCGTCCTCCAGATAGGCCAGGTGCGCGGCGATCTGCGGATCGACAAACCCCGCCTGCACCTTGCCAGCCACTCCCTTGAGGACAGGCCTGACGAAGAATGGCGCGGGCGTCGTCGCCACCCGCTGGAACACCAGCTTGAGCAGCAGGGGCGGCATCGCCGAGCCCTCGGCGTAATGCAGCCAGTAATTCTGGCGCAGTCGCTCGGGCGTGCCGTGGGGCGCAATCAATGCGCTGCCGTAGCGGTCGGCGAGATACTCGACGATCGCACCGGACTCGGCCACGGTCTGCGCGCCGTCGGTGATCACCGGCGACTTGCCCAGCGGGTGTACCGCCCGCAGCTCCGGCGGCGCCAGCATGGTCTTCGGATCGCGCTGATAGCGGGTGACCTGGTACGGGATGCCGAGCTCCTCGAGCAGCCAGAGAATGCGCTGGGAGCGCGAGTTGTTGAGGTGGTGGAGTGTGATCATCCGGCCATCAGAGCGGATCGGGCGGCGTGTCGCAAGGCCGGGTCTCGGCAAGTGATCGGCCCGGTCGCGTATCGCCATGGCGGGCCGTGACGGCCGGCCCCGCGCCTGACGCCATCAGTCCCGCCGGCGTCGTGCGGCCGGGGCATCACCACGCGCCGCTGAGGCCTTTGGGCAGTGCTGGTGGCCTCGCGACCGGGAGTTCGCCAGCGACAGCACGGGCGGGGTGAGGACGGCCGACGTGTGCACGAAGCCGGCGTCGTCACCGAACCCGTCGCAGCGGTAGTGTTCCCTTTTTCTAGGGCTCCAGCGTGATCGTGCGCGACAGTGCGGACACGCCGCGCTCGTCGAACGCCTCCACGGCAACCACATAGCGCACGCCCCTGTTCAGCGCGCGCAGCTGCAGCGTGGTCGGCTGGTCGGCGAAGCGCTGGTAAGTCTGGTGCAGACGCTCGGCACTGAGGCCCCAGCGCACGTTGTAGCCAACCGCGCCGGGCACTGGCTTCCAGGTAATGGTGGCGTTGCGGGTGTCCGTGTCGCGGCTCGCCGAGACCAGCACTGGCGCGGGCGGGAGCGGCCCGTCCGCGTGGCCGAACACGCGCAGGTCGGAAATCGCCAGGTGCCTGGCGCCGACATGGCGGTGCACGTAACGCACGTAGCGCACGTTCGCGGGCGCATCGAGTTCGACATAGGCGTTGGCGTGATCGCGTGTCTCGTGCGCAAGGTCGGCGAGGGTCTGCCAGCGCAGGCCGTCGATCGAGCCTTCCAGCACGAATTGGGTGACCAAGTCCGGTGCGTCGCCGTAGCGGCCGGACTGATGGTCGGCGTAGTTGACCTGGATCGCGTTCACTGTGCGCGCGCCGCCAAGGTCGAGCGTGAGTGTCTGGCCGTGCGTGTCGGAAGACGCCAGCCAGAAGCTGCGCGGGTTCTCGTCCGTCACCTGCCCCGGCGCGTGACCGGGCATCTGCGAGGAGGCGATGGCGCGCTTGTGCCAGGACAACAGCATCCACCCGGTGAACGTGCTTTCACCGGGTGTGAGCTTGTGGTCCGGCATGCGTTGCGGGAAGTCGCCGAAGCGGGTATCCACCCACATCTGGCCGTCGTCGTGGAAGCCGGCGGGATAGAGGTCGATGCGCCGCTCGAAGTTCCAGTTCAGGCCGATCCAGTTGGTGCCGGTGTTCCACAGGTTGCCGTAGGCGTCCTCGAAGGTGGAGCCGTGACCGGCGCCTTCGACGAAGCCCCCCGGCTTGTACGCAACCGGGTTGTACGGGGCATAGGTGAACGGCCCGAGCGGGTGCTCGCCCACGTAGACGCCGGTGGCGTAGGCGTTGTACTCGGTGCCCGGCGCGGCGTACTGCAGGTAGTAGCGGTCACCGTGGCGGTTCATCCAGGCACCTTCCACGAACGGCAGGACAGAGGCGTCGCTATGGTCGCGACCGAAGCGCTCCCAGCCGTGCTGGTCCGGATGCAGCTGCAGCAGGGTGTGGGTCTGGCCCAGGTAGGCCAGCCGCTTGCCCTCGCCCTGCGCCTCGTCGTCGAGCTTGAGGTCGATCTCCTGGCCGTACAGCGGGTAGATGTTGGACGAGCCCCAGTACAGGTAGACCTTGCCGTCGCGGTCCTGGAACAGGCCCGGATCCCACGGGCCCGGCGGCAGCTGGCCCGGCTTGATCCGGTATTCGGTGGCCGAGGTCACCGCATTCGGCAGCGGCGGCATCAGTCGGGTCCAGAACTGCCAGTGCCCGTGCGCCGGGTCGGTGGAGTAGAGCAGCGGTGTTGGCTCGGTGGTCGAGCGCAGCAGGAACAGCTTGCCGTCGGCGACCAGGGTGGCCGGCGCCACCTCGCTGTCGAACGGCCACTTGTCAGGTTTGACGAAATCCCAGTGCACCAGGTCGCTGGAGTGCCAGTAGCCGTCGGCGAGCGTCTGGAACAGGTAGTACGCGCCGTCGTAGCGCACCACCGCCGGGTCCGCGCCGGTGCGGTAGGAAATGCCCTGGTTCATCTGCTCGAAGTTGTAGCGGTAGTCCACGTCCAGCGGATTGGTCCAGGTGCGCGCATGCGGCCGGATCGCCGCATCGGCAGGCATGGCCGACATGGCGGCCAATGCGAGAGCGATCGCGACGGCACGGTGTGGACGACAGCGCAGCATGGGTGTGCCTCCGGCAAGGACCTGACGCATGTTCCCGGCGCGGCGGTAGTCGCGGCGTCGACGGCCGGCCGCCGGGTCACCGACGGCTAGTAGATCCAGTCGGCGCTGCCCTGCGGCGCGTGGGCCTGCATGAACCCGGTCATGGTGCCGTAGAGCTCCTCGCCGCGCGGGCCCCAGCAGTGCGGCGCCATGGGCTGGTAGGTGATGGAGCCCTGGAAGCTCGGGTGGGTCGCCTTCTGCAGGAACGCATCCATCGCCCGCACGCCCATGTTGAGGTTGTAGGTGTCGGCATCGCCGACGTAGATGTGCAGCTTGTCGGTGACCAGCGGCCCCAGCGTGGACCAGTTCTTTTCCAGCAGATGGCGCAGGTCGAAGTGCTGCTTCCAGTAGTCGGCTACTTGGTGGTCGATGGCGCCGCTGCGCTTGTCCCAGATCCGCTGCGGATAGCCGTCGGTGCCGATCGGGCCCCACGCGGCCTCCCAGATGTCCCATTGCCCACCGGAGCGCGAGTGGTCGCCGACGGCCAGCTCGTAGTGGTTCTCGTCCTTCATCATGGCGTCGATGTTGCCGTCGGGCTGGCGCGTATCGGGGCGCTCCACTTTCACCCAGCCCTTGTCGATGGTGTAGGCATTGGCGTCGTCGTAGATGTTCACCACCTGGTGATGACGAAAATCCAGCGAGTCCGGGCACATCGCGAAGCTGCCGCCGTAGTAGCGCGGATGGAACAGCTGCTGCGCCACCGCGATCCAGCCGCCGGTGGAGCCGCCGGTGAGAATGCGTGCCCACGGCTGCTCGATAGTGCGGAAGCGGCGCGCGATCTCCGGGTAAAGCTCCTGGTGGATCGCATCGTCGTAGGGGCCCTCGTTGGGCGAGTTCACGGCGTAGGAGTCGTCGTAGTAGGGCGACGGATGCTGCAGCGTGACCACGATGACGCGCGGCTTCTTTGCCTTATCCAGCCAGAACGTGCGCAGTTTCGAGTCCTTGCGCTCGAAGCCGAACGGCGCGTCGGTACTGAAGTGGCCCTGGTCGTAGACCACCGGATAGCGCACGTCGGGATGCTCGGCGTAGCCCTTCGGCAGCAGCACGGTGGCGCCGAGGTAGATCGGGTGACCCCAGAACTTGCTCAGCAGCTTGCTCTGGATGCGGAAGCGCTTGACCTGAGCGCTGTCCTCGGGGAACGGGATCGGTGCGATCACCTGATCGGCCACCAGGTGGATCGGCGTCGCCGCGGCCGGATCGAAGTGCACCTTCACCGGCTTGCCGTAGAGGTTGCCGGGCGAATGCCTCCAGTCCTGGCCTTCCCACTGATCCATGTGCATCCACAGCGTGTGGCCGTCGGCGCGCTTGAACTCGGTGTAGACGTTGACGAATGGCTGCATCCAGTAGTCGCCCGCGGGCAGGTCGCGCAGGCTGGCCAGCGGCGCGCCGTCGTCGCCGGCGTCGATGGCGGCTAGCTGGCCCGGTGCCAACGCGCTGACGTTGTGCCCGAACAGCGGCACGCCGGTGATGTCGGCCTGCTCGATCGGCGGCGCCTTGTCATCACGGCTCACGGCCACGTAGACGCGGCCGGTGATCGGCTTGGGGTGCGCCGACGCGGCGAAGCTCACCGCGATCTGCGGACCCTCGGCGGCCAGCAGGGGGGAGGACGCAGCGGCCAGCAGGAAAGCGGCGGCCAGCGGACGGAATGCGCGAAGCGGAGGGGGCGTGGTCATCGGCCGATGCTAGCGGCACGATCGGCCCGGCTGCCACTGCCGCCATCACCGCGCGAGGAACTCACACCGTGTCCACCGCCGGCTCGACCATCGGCTCGGGCGTCTCGTGCAGGCGCTGGCGCCTGCGCAGGGTGGGAAACATCACCATCCACAGCCCCACCACCACCAGCGTGCCGACGCCGCCGATCACCGTGGCCGGCACCGCACCGAGCCACGCCGCCAGCATGCCGGACTCGAACTCGCCCAGCTGGTTGGAGGTGTTGATGAAGATCGCGTTGACCGCGCTGACCCGGCCGCGCATGTCGTCGGGCGTATCCAGCTGCACCAGCGCACCGCGGATCACCATGCTCACCATGTCGAACGCGCCCAGCGCGAACAGCGCCGCCATCGACAGCCACAGCGAGGTCGACAGCGCGAACACCAGCGTGGCGGCGCCGAAGCCCGCCACCGAGCCGAACATGATCACGCCCACGCGCTGGCGCATCGTGCGGCGGGCGAGCCACAGCGACATGCCCAGCGCGCCCACCGCCGGCGCCGCCCGCAGCAGGCCCAGGCCCCACGGCCCGGTGTGCAGGATGTCCTTGGCGAAGATCGGCAGCAGCGCGGTGGCGCCGCCCAGCAACACCGCGAACAGATCCAGCGAGATCACGCCCAGCACGTCCGGCCGGCGGCGGATGAAGTGAACGCCGGCGAACACCGTCTTCAGCGTGGCCGGCTCGCGTCGCGGCGGTGCGCTCTCGTAGCGCAGCTTGGCCATCAGCACCACCGAGACCAGGTACAGCGCGCCGGCGGTCACGTAGACCACGCCCGGACCGGCCACGTAGAGAAAGCCGCCAAGCGCCGGCCCCATGATCATCGCCGCCTGGCCGGCCGAGGCGTTCACCGCCATCGCTCGGGGCAGGATCGCCGCAGGCACCAGCGCCGGCAGCATCGACTGCATGGCCGGAAACTCGAACGCCTTGGCTACCCCTATGACGAACACCAGCGCCAGGATGCCGGCCTCGTGGATGCCGTGCATCAGGGTAAGCGCGGCCAGCAGCGCGATCGCCACCCACTCCACCACCTGGCCGAGCAACACGATGCGGCGACGTTCGAACTGGTCGGCCACGTGGCCGGCCGGCAACGCCAGCAGCACCGAGGGGATGAACTGCGCCAGGCCGATCAGGCCCAGGTCGAGCGCGCGGCCGGTGATCGCGTAGATCTGCCAGCCCACCGCCACCGACAGCATCTGGAAGCCGAAGCCCGAGGCCACGCGGGCGAACCAGAACGCGGCGAAGGGGCGGTGCTTGAACAGCGCCTCCGCGTGGGGCGAGGGAGAGGGCGGCATCAGTGATCCTTGCGGGGACGCCGATTATCCGGCCCTCGCCGCGCCCCGGCCAGCCATCGCGGCGGCCGTGCGGTGCGCGCGTGGTCGCAGGGGCCGCGGTTGCACCTGCGGCGCGGCTCGTTCCACTCTAGGGGTCTGTTTCCTGCCGTGGATGTTCGCCATGTCGCCTGTTCCCTTCCGACTCCTCGTGCCCGCGCTTGGCCTCGTCCTGCTGATCGGCGGCTGCTCGCAGCAGGGCGGCCATGCGTCCGATGCCGCCAAGCCGGCGGCGCAGGCATCCGCTGATGCCGCCGCCGCGCAGGATCTGGACACCTATCGTCAGCTGGTGCGCATCCATAACGACGAGATGGCGACCACCTTCGGCGAGAAGATCGTGCACGACTACCCGGACAGCGCCGCCGCGAAGGAGGTGCAGCAGACGCTTCCGGAGATCAGCAAGCGCTATCACGAGAACGCCGAGAAGAGCCGGCTCGCTGCCCTGTGGCTGTACCAGGTGTCGCCGATGTCCGGCGGCACCCAGTCCACCGCGGTGATCTACACCAGCAAGCCGGTGGGCGCGGACAAGGTGCGGCTGGTGCTTCGTCGCCATACCCAATGGGGCCAGAACGCGTTCCTGTTCGGCAGTGGCAAGGGGTTCGTCTGCAAGGGCACCTGCACGCTCCCGGCCAAGGTCGACGGCAAGGCGATGGGGATCAAGGCGTTCGCCCCGCCCAGCGGCGAGCCGGCCCTGATGATCAAGGACGACAAGGCATTCATCGCGTTGCTGGAAAAGGCACAGAAGATCACTCTCACCGTTACCCCGAGGGACGACGGCAAGAGCGAAGAACTGGTGTACGAGGTAGGCGGGTTTGATCCGGCCAAATGGCTGCCCCTGCCCAAGGGCAGGAAGTAGTCGCGGGGACAACGCACGGGAGAGCGCAAATGAGCGTACGAAAGGTTTGGCAGCGGCTCGGTTCGGGTGTTGTTCTGGCAGTGCTGCTGGCGGCGTGCTCCAGCGTGCCGCCGGCCCAGCGCGAGGGCGAGCGGCGTGCCGACTACGAGGCGGCCGCGGGCCCCAGCCAGCGCAGTTTCCGCTTCTTCAACAACCTGTGGTCGTGGGAGCCGCTGGGTAACGACCTGCTGGCCGTCTATACGCGGCCAAACGAGGCCTGGCTGCTTACCGTGAGCGGCTGCACGGATCTCGAATACACCAATGCGATCGGGCTCACCTCGAACATCCACGAGGTAAGCGTGGGCTTCGACAAGGTGCTGACCGGGCGGCGTGATTTCCCGTGCTTCATCACCGACATCCGTCCCGTCGACGTGAAGAAGCTCAAGGCCAGCCAGGCGCAGCGGCGCAGCATCGAGGAAAAGCCGCGCGATACGGCCAGTCAGGCCCGGTAGCGGCCTGCCGCCCCATGGCTGGCAGGCGGGCCCGCAGGCTCAGTGCAGGAACAGCTTCTCGGCGATCTTCGCCAGCGGCTTTTCCAGCGCGTTCTGCAGGCGCATCGGCAGGTCCAGCGGCTTGAGCAGCATCTTTACCGTCATCTCGGCGGGGATGTTCCGCCGCAGCAGGCCCTGGGCGCGGTTGCTGATCTGGCGGAACTGCGAGTCGCTGCCGCCCGGGTAACACTGGTTGAAGACGTGGCGCAGCGCGATGTCGCTGTCCTCGCTCTTGATCTCGTTGACCCGGCGCAGGATCGCCCGGAACACCTTGGTGCGACCGAATCCCTCGCGCTCCCGGTACAGCCGGTAGTGCTGGTAGAAGTGCTTGTAGTGGCGCACTTCGTCGCTCTTGATGTGATTGGTGAGCTGCTTGAGCACCGGCTCGTCGGTGATGTCGTTGAGCGCGCGGTAGAGGCTGGCGGTACCGGTCTCCACCACGCAGCGCGCGGCCAGCTCCAGCCCGCGCGAGGACTCCAGTTGTTCTGACGTGCAGACCGCGCCGTACTCGTCCCAGAACGCCTTGAAGCCGGCATCCCAGTCGAACTCGGGCCACACCGTGCGCACATAAGTGGACAGCGCCCGGCCGTGCTGCAGTTCCTCGTGCTCCCAGTGCTGGCTGAGCCAGGTCTGCAGTGCCTCGTCACCGGCGAAGTGGTCGACCAGATTGTGCGTATAGAGGTCCGAGCCGCTCTCGACGAACGACGAGCTGCACAGCAGGAAGAACAGGTCCTCGTTGTGGCGGATACGCGACTTGTCGATCTGGCTGAAGTCGATGCTCTCGAGCGTCCACGGCAGCGTCTGGCTGTAGTTCAACGGGCTGGTCCTTGACCGGGAGCGGAAGCCGCCCCGGGTTGCATGACAAAACGGTGACCAAGGATACGGCCTGGCTTGTCAATTGGAATTAACGCGGGCCGACCCCACATCCGCAGGCTGCCCTTCCGGGCGCGCCACCGCTTTCCCGTTTCGTTCGTATCCATACCCAGGAGCCTGCATGATCCCCACCCTCAGCTATGCCGCATCCGCCGCCCGTGCTCCGCTGGCACCGTACCGCTTCGAGCGCCGCGAGCCGCGCGACAACGACGTGGTGATCGAGATCCTCTACTGCGGCGTCTGCCACTCCGACCTGCACACGGTGCGCGACGAGTGGGGCACCGGCGACTACCCCATCGTTCCCGGTCACGAGATCGTCGGCCGCGTGCTGCGCACCGGCAAGGCGGTGACCCGGTTCAAGCAGGGCGACCTGGCCGGCGTCGGCTGCATGGTCGACTCGTGCCGCGAGTGCAGCAACTGCCGTGACGACCTGGAACAGTTCTGCATGAAGGGCGCCACCTTCACCTACGCCAGCAAGGACCGCGTCGACGGCAGCACGACCCAGGGCGGCTATTCCACCCAGATCGTGGTGGACGAGGCGTTCGTGCTGCGCGTGTCGGACAAGCTCGACCTTGCCGCCGTGGCACCGCTGCTGTGCGCCGGCATCACCACCTACTCGCCGCTCAAGCACTGGAAGGTGGGCAAGGGCAGCAAGGTCGGCGTGATTGGCCTGGGCGGCCTGGGCCACATGGCGCTGAAGCTGGCGCACGCGTTCGGCGCCAACGTGGTGCAGTTCACCACCTCGCCGTCCAAGCGCGAGGATGCGCTGCGGCTGGGTGCGGACGAGGTGGTGCTGTCGAACGATGCCGGGCAGATGAAGCAGCACGCCGGCAGCTTCGATTTCATCCTGGACACCGTGTCGGCGCCGCACGACCTCAACGGCTACCTGCAGATGCTCAAGCGCGACGGCACCATGGTGCTGGTGGGGCTGCCGGAGGTGCCGCCGACGGTGCAGGGCGGCGCGCTGATCTTCGGCCGCCACTCGCTGGCCGGATCGCTGATCGGCGGCATCGCCGAGACCCAGGAGATGCTCGACTTCTGCGCCGAGCACAACATCGTGTCGGAGATCGAGACCATCCGCATCCAGGATATCAACGAGGCCTACGAGCGCATGCTCAAGAGCGACGTGAAGTACCGCTTCGTGATCGACATGGCCTCGCTGCGCGACGCCGCGTAACCTCCCCGATGACGGTGGTGCCTAGCGCACCACCGTCACCGGCACGTGCGAGCGTGCCAGCACGTCGCCGGAGACCGACCCCAGCAGCCAGCGGGCGAGGGCGCCGCGATCGGTGTGGCCGATCACGACGTGATCGCAGCCGTGTTCGGATACCTGGTTGATCAACACGTCGCCGGGGCTGCCGTGGGCCAGTTCCACATCGACCAGCGCGGCCGCATCCGGTTGCAGCGTCACCAGTTCGTCCAGCAGTTCCTGCGCGCGTTTCGCGCCGGAGTCGGCCATCATCAGGGCGCAGGCATCGGCACCCGCCTCGGTCACCTGCAGCACCGACACCACGCGCACCCGGCCACTGCACGCACGCGCCAGGCCGATCGCCAGCTCGAACGCCCGCTTGGATGTGTCCGAGCCGTCGTAGCCCACCAGTGCATACCTGATCATCGGACACCTCCGCGTCGCATGATTGCCGTGGCCCGATGATGCCATGCACGGCGCGCAAGAGCCGCGCGGTGCCTCGTTCGTGGAGCCGGTGCGCCCGGCATTCGGTGGGTCGCAGCCGGCCAACTCGATGGGGCCCGGCGTCGGCTCAGAACTTCGACCGCCTCAAGCGCCAGGCGACGGCGTGTCGCGACTGGCCGCATGCGGACGCGGCACGATCGGCCGCCCCCGCACCTGCGCCACCGACTGGGTCAGCTCGGCGCCCAGCAGCAGGATCAGCGCGGAGTAGTACACCCACACCAGCAGCACCACCACGCCGCCGGCCGAACCGTAGGCGCCGCCGACATCGCTGTGCGACAGGTAGAGCCCGATCCCGAACTTGCCCACGGCGAACAGCACCGCGGTCAGGCCCGCGCCGACCAAAGCGTCGGGCCAGCCGATCAGCGCGTCGGGCACCACCTTGAAGATCGCCGCGAACACGGCCGAGAAGATCGCCAGTGCGATCAGCGCCTCCAGCGCCTGCCAGATCAGCGTGTCGCCGCGCACGAACACTGCGATCAACGCGCTGGCCGCGAACGACACCACCATCAGGAACGCCAGCGACAGCAGCAGGCCCAGCGCCATCATGCGGGCGCGCAGCCAGTCGCGGATCGCGCCGCCGGGCCGGGGCTCGAGGTTCCAGACCCGGTTGATCGCCCCCTGCAACTGCGCGAACACGGCGGAGGCGCCGAGCAGGGTCACCGCCAGCCCGATCAGGCCCGCCCAGCTGCCTACCCCCGGCCGCTGGCGCGCGTTGTCCAGCACCAGCGTGACCGCGTCCGAGGCGCGCGGCCCCACCAGTCGCTGCAGCGACTGCACCAGCTCGCGTTGCCAGCTCGGCTCCAGCGAAGTCACCACCCACAACAGCAGCACCAGCAGCGGGGCGAACGACAGCGCCGAGTAGAACGCCAGCGCTGCCGCACGCGTGCTCAGCTCGTCGTGACCGAAGCCGTCCACCGTCAGTCGCACCACGGTCCAGGTCTGGTCGAGGACATGCCGGGCGCGGCGCGAAGAAGGACGGGCAACAGGTTCCACGGCAGCGGTTCTCCACGGGCGATGAGGGACACGATGATCGCCCCGACCGCGGCCGAATGTGAACGGACGCGAGCGGGCGGCGCGGCGGCATCGTGCGCTCACTGAACGCTCAGCCGCGCTGCACAGGTTCGTCACGTCTGGCTGTCGATGCTCCGCCCCACCGCGGACCTGGCGCCCATCGGAGGCGCCGTCCGCACCCGCGGTTCCATGCGATGCACACCCAAGGAGATCACCATGATCAAGCGCAACTTCGCCCTCGCTGCCCTGCTGCTGGCCACTACCGGTGCGATGGGCGCCACCGGCGCCCGCGCCGCCGAGGCCAGTGTCAAATGCGACCTCACCTATAACCTGTCCGGCTGGTCGATCCTCTACAAGCACGCCGAGGGCACCGGCATGGTGACCTGCGACAACGGCCAGTCCGCGCCGGTGAAGATCACCGTGGTGGGTGGTGGCCTGACCGCCGGCAAGTACCACATCGACAACGGCAAGGGCGAGATCAGCAAGGTGCACAGCATCAACGACGTGTTCGGCGATTACGCCCAGGCGGGCGCCGAAGCGGGCATGGTCAAGAGCAGCACCGCGCAGGTGCTGACCAAGGGCACCACCTCGCTGGCGCTCGCCGGCACCGGCGAGGGCGTGAACCTCGGTATTTCGGTGGGCAAGTTCACCATCAGCCGCCGTTGACGATGGCTGCGGCGCCGGCAGGTGCCGGCGTCGCACAGGCAAAACGGGCGCCTTCGGGCGCCCGTTTTTTGTTGCGGCGGTAGACTGGCGCTCTTGCCACCGCTGCCGGATGCTTTCGATGCGCCACTGCCCCCACTCACCCAGGCCCGTTGCGGATATGAAGGCGCGGCCGTGACGCTGCACAGCGACTCCGCGGGGAGGTTCGCGTTCTGGCGGCTTGCGCTCTGGCTGATCCTGCTGCTCGGTGCGTTCGGCGCCCTGCAGTACGGCGTGCATGCGCAGCGCGTGTGGGCGGTGCTGGCCAGCCCGGACCTGGACCCCGCCGGCCGCTCTGCGCTGCACACCATGCTGGGCTGGGACCTGGCGTACTTCATCGCGGCCGCGGTCCTGGTCGTGTTGTGTGCCGCTGCCATCCTGCGCCAGGGGTGGTCTCGCCTGCCGCTTCGCGTGGCGCTGGCACTGCTCGCGGCGACGTTGCTGGCAAGTGGCGCGCTGCTGTACCGCCAATGGGGCGCGTGGCATGCGCTGCCGCATGCGCCCGGCATGGCGGTCCGCCTGGCCGACGAAGCGCGGCGCGTGCACCTGTCACTGGGTTTCGACGCCGCCGGTGCGCTGCTGATGGGCTGGCTGGTGTGGCAACTGGGGCGCGACAGCGTGCGGGCACAGTTCCGCCGGCGCCGGCCCTAGCTAGCGCGATCGCCCTGGCGGGCGCTCGGGTTCAGTGTGGGTTGGCTGGCAGGTGGGTATCGATGGGCGTCCCGTTTGCCGCCGGAATCTCCATGCGTTGCTCTGCCCACCTTCTGCTGTTGCCTTTGTTTCTCGTTGGCGCCTCGCTACATGCACAGCAGTTCGCCACCCGCTGCCATGCCAGCAGTAGCTACGACCTGACCGTGCAGCCGGACCGGTTGATCTTCGACCGACCCGCGCCGGCGCCGCAGCAACTGGTGCTGCGCGACGGTGCGCTGCGCGCCGATGGCGCGGCGGTGTCGCTGCGAGCGGAGGACCAGGACCGGCTGGCCGTGTTCGAGCGCGAGCTGCGCAACCTGCTGCCGCGGGTGCGCACGGTCGGGCGACACGCGGTGGACATGGCGGTGCAGGCGCTGCGCGCCGAGGCCGCGGGCATGCAGCTGAGCGCCGCCGCGCAAGCGGCGCTGGATCGACAGCTGACCGCCGATGCCGCCGAGGTCCGCCAGCGCATCGATCGCAGCAACAGCACCCATGACTGGCAGGGCGGTGCTGCCGAGCAGCTGGCCAACCGCATCGTCGCCGACCTATCGCCGATCGTGGCCGGCGACCTGGGTCAGCAGGCGCTGCAGGCGGCCATGAGCGGCGATCTGGAAACCGCCGCGCGCCTGCGCGACCAGGCCGCAGACCTGGCCACCGCTTTGCGGCCGAGACTGGAGCGGCGGATGCAGGCGCTGGCGCCGCAGGTGGATGCGCTGTGCCCGTCGATCGAGCGGCTGGCAGAGCTGCAGCAGGGCGTGCGCGGTGCGGATGGGCAACCGCTGCGGTTGCTCCAGCTCGACGCGCGCTGAAGGCGCAAAGCAAACGGCGGCTAAAGGCCTGCGCGAGACGTCGACGCAGTTTAGTCCCCGCTAAGTCCGGCAGGATCAGCATGGCGATCTGCCCGAGCCATCCGAGGAGCCGGTCGACATGTCGCTGGCGTCGCCACCGCCGTACAACGCGCTGATCCGCCGCTGCATCGATCTGCAGCGGCTGTGCCAGCATGCGGCGCGGAACGTCTCGGAACCGGGGCTTCGTGTGGTGTTGCAGGAGACTGCGGCTGCGCTGGAGCTGCTCGTTATCGACCTGCAGACCCAGGCCGCGGCGAGCGGCCGTCGGCCAGCCAGCCGTGGCCGCTGGAGCGGGCCGCTGCAGCGTCGACTGACGTCGCTGTGGATGCACGGCGCGCCGCTGCGGGACGATCAGTGGATCCGGCTGCTGGCACGGCGCGAGGCGGCCGTGCTGCAGTTGTTCGAGCAGACCGTCGGCGCGGCCACGCCGGACAACGCGCCCACCTTGCGCCGGCTGCTGCCGCAACTGCAGGCGGTGCACCTGGACATGCACAGCCTCGCCGCCGCGGCACGCTGAGGGGATCCGCTGGCGCTCGCCAATGACTGATGGCACGGCATGACGCCTGGCCCATGGCCGGCGAGTGCCGGCCACGCATGCTGTGTTCGCAGGCAGGCAGGCAGGCATCGCCGCCGTCATCGGGGACACGCACATGCGCAAGACTCTCTCGCTGCTAGCGCTCGCCATCGGCATCACCTTGGGCACGCAGGCACAGGCGCACGAGCGCCACATGCACACGGACCAGTGCAGCTTCAGCACCGACTACGACGTGCGCGTCAATGCCGCGGGCATCGCCTTCAGCCGCGACGACGGCACCCCCGCCACGGTGTTCATGCATGACGGCCACCTGCGCGTGGACGGCCATGACGCCACCGTGACCGCGGCGGACGCCGAACGGCTGCGCCAGTACGAGGCATCCGTGCGTGCCCTGTTGCCCGAGATCGCGGGTATTGCCCGGGAAGGGCTGGACATCGGCTTTGCCGCCATGACCACCGTGGCCACCACCTTTGCCGAGACGGCCGATGAGCGCCAGCGCCTACTGGTCAAGCTCAATCGCGCGCGGGCCGAAGCAATGCAGCGCATCGACAGGGGCATCGGCGCCGGCCTATGGACCCACTCGGACATGGAAGACCTGGTCGAGGACGGCATGGAGAGCGCCGTTTCCGAGCTGGTCGGCACCGTCACCGCCGGTGCGGTGAAGGCCGCGCTCAGCGGCGATCAGGCGCGGATCGCCGCACTCGAAGCGCGTGCCGATTCGCTCGACAAGACCATCGACCGCGAAGTCGATGCCCGCGCCGACAAGCTCGACGCGCGGGCGCAGGCGTTGTGTCCGCGGCTGGCCTCGCTCGATACGCTGCAGCAGCAACTGCAGTTCCGCCTGGCCGACGGCTCGCCGCTGCAATTGATCGAGCGTGCAGCCGATCGCGACGACGACGATGCGAAGGATCGCGTCGCCACCCGCTGACGCGCACCACACTTCCCCCCGCCGGTCGCAGTCCCCCTGCGAGCGGCGTTTTTTTTGCCCGGCGCACGCGCTGCCGAGACGCACCTGGCTGTCCCGGTCGATCCGCCCGCTGCTACGCTGGTGCGATTCTTCAAGGAGGCCACGCCCATGCGCGCTGTCGTATTCGCACCCACGGACGCCGCCGCGACCGCTCCTGCGTCGCACGATTTTTCCTTTTACCTGGACCAGGCCACGCAAATCGGGTTGCACGTGGTGGAGGCGCTGGTCGTGCTGCTGCTCGGCATCTGGGTGGCGCGGCGCATCGCGCACGTCGCCGAAGGCGCGCTGGGCCGCGCCAAGCTCGATGTCACGCTGACCAGCTTTCTGCGCAACCTGCTCTACGGCGTGTTGATCGCGCTGCTGCTGGTGTATGTGCTGCAGATTCTCCGCGTGCCTTCAGCCCCGCTCGTGGCGGCGCTGGGGGCGGCCGGGCTGGCGATCGGGCTGTCGTTGCAGGGATCGCTCAGCAACCTCGCCTGGGGCGTCCTGCTGGCGTTGTTCCGGCCCTTCCGTGTCGGCGATTTCGTCGATATCGGCGGCACGCTCGGGTCAGTCGATGCGATCAACCTGATGTACACGCAGCTGGTGATGCCCGATGGCCGTGAGGCGGTGATTCCCAACGCCAAGGTCGGCGCCGACGCGATCATCAACTTCAACCGCCGCGGCACCCGTCGGTTCGAGCTCACCGTGGGCATCGGATACAAGGATTCCATCGGCGCGGCAATCGCCGAGATCGAGCGGCTGTTCGAGGCGGATCCGCGCATCCTGAAAGATCCCGCTCCCGGCGTGTGGACGAATGCACTGGGCGAGAGCTCGGTGGATCTGGTGATCCGCGCCTGGGCCACGTCGGCGGACTTCTGGGCGGCGCAGACCGACCTGCTGCGTGCCATCAAGGAGTCGTTCGACGCCGCTGGCATCAGCATTCCGTTCCCGCAGCGCGAGCTCACCGTGGTGCAGGGCAGCGTCCCGGTCACCACCCGCCCCGCGGATTGACGCCCCCCCGCGCCGCGGCCAGCGCTACGGCAGCGTCACCGCCCGGCGGTTGTCGGCGGGAATGCGGTCGATCAGCTTGTTGTAAGGGTCCACGCCTGCCTCGGCGGGCAATGCATCGACCACTACGGTCAGGGTGCTGTCGCCCGGCGGCAGCACCCGCTTGCGCAGGTACAGCGGCGGGCCATCGAGCCCCTTGCCGGGCGAGGCGCCGAACACTCCGATATCCACCGGCTCGTCCGGGGTGGCGGCAGTCTCGCGGCCGGTGCCGTCGACGTAGGCCTTGCCCGCGTGCACGGCAAGCGTCACTTCGTAGGTGCCATCGGGGAGCTTGCGTGCGGTCGCTGCCGTGGTGCGGTTGTCGTAGAAGGTGATCTTCCAGAACAGGTCGTCGATCAGCGCGTGCCACTTCGGATCGGTGCCGCGCTTGAGGTAGTCCATGAACTCCTGCGAGGTGGTGAAGGGCGGCTGCTGGAACGCCTTGTCATGCAGGAACTGCCTGAGGATGCCGTCCAGCGTGTCCTCGCCGATGTAGTCCTGCAACGCGTAGAACACCAGTGACGCCTTCTGGTAGTGGATGTAGGTCTGGCTTTTCTGCACCCTGGCCAGTGGCTCCTCCTGCACCGGCTCGCCGGCGCGCGCGGCCAGGTAGTTGTCCAGCTCGTAGCGCAGGAAGCGGCGCATCTGCTGCGCCCCGTAGCGCTGCTTCATCACCATCAGCGCCGAGTACTGCGCCAGCGACTCGCTGAGCATGGTCGAGCCCTGCATGTTCGCGCCGATCACCTGGTGCGCCCACCACTGGTGCGCCACTTCGTGCGCGGTGATGTAGTACGGATAGTCGATCTTCGCCGGGTCGCGCAGGTCGGCGATGAAACCTACCGACTCGGAGAATGGAATGGTGTTGGCGAACGACTGCGCGAAGCTGGCGTAGTTGGGAAACTCCAGGATGCGCAGCTGGCGGAACTGGTACGGCGTGAAATGCGCCTCGTAGTAGGCCAGCGAATCCTTCGCGCTGCGGATCATGTCGTCCACGTTCCAGCGGTGCGCCGGGTTGTAGTAGACCTCGATCGGAATGTCGCGCCAGCGGTCGGTCTGCACCGCGTAGCGCGCCGAGATCCAGGAGAAGAAATCCAGCATCGGCTTGTCCATCGCATAACGGAAGTAGTGCTTGCCGCCCGCGTGCCAATCCTTCTGCAGATATCCCGGCGCCATCGCGATCTGGTCGTCGGCGGTGGCGATGGTGGTCTCGAAATGGATCCAGTCCGAATCGTTGCTGATGTAGGTGTTGGCCCGCGCGGCCTCGTCGCCGAGCGCCGGCATGCGCGGCACGTCGCCCGGCAGTCCCTGCCTGCGGCGGGAGTTGCGGTCGGTGAGCTGTCGGTCCGGCTGGTAGCCGAACCGTGGCAGCACGGTGCTGTTGAAGAAGGTGCCGTTGTGGGCCAGGAAGCTGCCTTGCGGGCTGTTGGCAAAGCCTTCCGGTGCGTACTCGAGCGTGGCGTCGAACGGCATCGAGGCTCCCGGCGCCAGCGGCGTCTCGAGGCGATAGATCGCGTAGCCGAGAGTCGCGTCCTGCTCCACCAGGTCGTGCGCGGCGAACGACAGCGTGGTGGTGAAGTCGGTGTCGGTGTTGACGTGCAGCTCACGGATCGGCGTGTCGTGCCGGTTCACCAGCGTCATGTGCGCCACGATGCGCAGGCGGCGGGCGCGCGGGTCCAGGTCGACATCCGCGTCCACGGCGGTGATGCGCGGCTGGGCCAGGGTGCGATAGCGGGCGAACTTCTTCTCGTAGTCGGCGCTCTCCCGGCTGGCCTGCTCGCTGTTGCGATAGGTGTTCACGATGTTGGTGTTGTAGAAGATCCACCCACCGAGGCTGGCGAACGCGAGCAGCGCCGCCACCATCACCACGCGCACCGCGCCGCGGAAGCGCGCGCGTGCCTCACGCCGGCGCTCGCGCCACGACTGCCCGGTGCCGCGCACCCAGAACAGCGCCGCGGTCGCCACCATCGCCACCGCCAGACAGCTCCAGTAGCCGTAGAACCAAAGGGCAGCGGGCAGGAAATGGCCGAAACCGTTGAGGTCCGAATACGGCGTGGCCGGTGCCGTGCCGAAGTTGTAGAGGTGATGGTCCCAGTGCAGCAGGTCGAAGCCGATCAGGCTGGCCGCCAGCCATACGATCGTCAGCAGGTAGCCGAGGAACTTGTTGTTGGACAGCACCTGCACGAACACTGCCAGCGTCGACAGCAGCAGGTACGGCACCGCGTCCAGTGCCAGCGTGGCCAGGTAGAGGCCGGGCTCCAGCGCGGTGTAGCCGTGCGCGAGCTGCCAGCCCAGCGCCACCGCCGCGCCCACCACGAGGAACGTCACGACCACCGCGAACAGCGCCAGCAGCTTGGCCACCAGCGGCACCCAGTCCGCGGTGGGAAAGGCATCGCTCACCTCGGCCACGCCCGCGCTGCGTTCGCGCCATACCAGCTCACCGGCGTAGAAGGTGAGGATGATGTAGAGCATCACCTGGAAGCCGCCCCGCACCGTCTCGAGCATGCGGTGGGTGACCGGGTAGGTGGCGGTGCCGTAGATCTGGCCGGACAGCGCCAGGATCGCCAGCACGTTGACCAGCGCCAGGATCAGCATGATCAGGAACGGCACGCCGCGCAGCACCGCCAGCGTGTCGAACGCCCACTGCGCGCGCAGCTGCGCCACGCGCACGCGCCAGCCGTCCGCGGGCGTCACGCTGGCCACGCCTGCCATGGCCGGTCTCGCCGCGCCGAGCATCGGCGGCTCGGGTCGCGGCTTGCGTCGCGGCAATGACAGACCCTCGCGATCGACCCGGAACAGCGCCATTGCCGCGCCGAACAGCGCCAGTCCGACGCCGCCCCACAGCAGGCGGTTGAACAGCAGCAGGCCGGTCAGTGGCGGCAGCAGGTGGTTGAGTTCGTCGGCCGACCAGTAGCGCGTCACGATCGCCAGCGTGCGTCCGCCGAACGGATCGAGCAGCGCGGCCAGCACGTGATTGTCGACGTCGCGGGTGAGCATGCCGCTGACCAGCTGCAGCACGAAATACATCACCACGCCGACGTAGGTGGCCAGCAGCGAGCGCGTGGTGGTGGCCAGCAGGAACAGCAGCCCGGCGATGAACAGCATCGACGGCATCACCATCACCGCAAACGACCACAGATAGCCGACCGCGCGCGCCGGCCCGAGCCGCGCGGCTTCCAGCCACGGCATCAGCGAGCCGAGCAGCAGGCCGGCCGCGCACACCGCCAGGATCGCCAGGCACGCCAGGTAGCCGGCGAGGAAACGCCCACCCAGGTACGCGCTGCGCGACACCGGCGTGGTGAACATCAGCTCGGCGGTGCGCTGCTCGAAATCGCGCAGCGCTGCGCCGGCCAAGAACAGCGCCACCAGGAAGATGCTGAACACGGTCAGCACCGCCATCAGTCGCACCGTCACGATCGGTGCGTTGCGCAGCACGTTGCCGGTGGCGCCACCGAGCGCCACCGCGTCGGTGCTGGTCAGGGTGAAGGCCATGGCACCGAAAACCGCCGCGACGATCCACAGCAGCGGAGACCGCAGCTGCTGGCGCCACTCGAAGCGGAAGATTTCGTAAAGCATGCGGGCGTTCCTGCGCGCGGACGTGGGTCAGGCGGCTTTGGCGGTGGCCTGCGCACGCAGGCGGCCGAAGTACACGTCCTCCAGGTCCGGCGCCACGGCCACGAAGCCCTCGCCGGGCGAGCCGTCGGCGAGCACGTGCACCTGGGTGCGACCGGCCAGCAGGCGGGTGGAGAGGATGGTCATGCGGGCGCGATAGCCGTCCAGCTCGTGTTTCTCGATCGTGCGCCGCCATACGCGGCCCTGCAGGCTGGCGATCGCCTCCAGCGGTTCGCCCGCGAGCAGCACCTGGCCCTGGCCGATGATCGCCATGCGCGGGCACAGGTCGGTGACGTCTTCCACGATGTGCGTCGAGAGGATCACCACCGTGCGCTCGCCGATCTCCGCCAGCAGGTTGAGGAAGCGATTGCGCTCTTCCGGGTCCAGGCCCGCGGTGGGCTCGTCCACGATCACCAGGCGCGGGTCGCCGATCAGTGCCTGGGCGATGCCGAAGCGCTGGCGCATGCCGCCGGAAAACGTGCCCAGCTTGCGCTTGCGTACGTCCCACAGATTGACCTTGCGCAGCAGCGTCTGCACCAGGTCGCGCCGTTCGCCGCGCGCGACCACGCCTTTCAGCACGGCGAAGTGGTCGAGCATGGCTTCGGCCGAGACCCGGGGATAGACACCGAATTCCTGCGGCAGGTAGCCGAGCAGTCGGCGCGCGGCGGGTTTGTCCGCCAGCAGGTCCTGCCCGTCCAGCGTGATGCTGCCGCGATCGGGGTCCTGCAGCGTGGCGATGGTGCGCATCAGCGTCGACTTGCCGGCGCCATTGGGACCGAGCAGGCCGAACATGCCGTGCGGCACGTCCAGCGTGACCTCGCGCAGGGCGCGCACGCCGTTGGCGTACGTCTTGGAGAGGTCGCGAATGGCCAGCATGGGTCCCTCCTGCGCCGCGGCAGCGGCGTCCGTGTGCTCGAGCTTAGGGCCTGCATCGGTCGCGGACATGCGCCCAAGGTCATGCCATACGTGGGCGAACGGAGCCGTTGCACACGTTTTCAGTCCCGCCGGTTGCGCGCCTTGGTTATGATGGAAGCCTTGCCGAGGCCCGTTCCGCGCGGCCCGCTCCCCATCCCGCCCCGCACTCCAGGAGTCCCCATGGCCGCTCTCAAAGAAGCACTCGTTCCAGACATCGGCGGCGACAAGGTGCCGGTGATCGAGGTGCTGGTCAGCGTCGGCGACCGGGTGGAGAAGGAGCAGAGCCTGATCACGCTGGAGTCGGACAAGGCCACCATGGAAGTGCCGGCGCCGTTCGCAGGCGTGATCAGGGAGCTCAAGCTCAAGGTCGGTGACGAGGTGGGCGAGGGCTCGCTGATCGCGATGATCGAGGCCGACGATGCGGCCGCTGCATCGGCGCCCGCGGCAGCGCCCACCGCCGCGGCGGCTGCTGCCCCCGCCCCCGCCCCCGCACCTGCTCCGGCCGCATCCGCTCCCGCGGCCACGGCGGACGGCGGCGTGCGTGAAGTGCGGGTTCCGGACATCGGCGATTTCGACAGCGTGCCGGTGATCGAGATCCTGGTGAAAGCCGGCGACACCGTCAGCAAGGACCAGAGCCTGGTCACGCTGGAGTCGGACAAGGCCACCATGGAAGTACCGGCGCCGTTCGCCGGCGTGATCAGGGAGATCAAGCTCGCGGTGGGCGACGAGGTGGCCGAAGGCAGCCTGATTGCGCTGGTGCAGGCCGAGGGCGCCGCCGCTGCGCCGGCACCGGCACCCGCGGCGGCCAAGCCGATCGGCCAGGGTGGCCCGAAGGTCGAGGAGAAGCCGGCGCCGGTGGCGGCGCGTGGCGTGCTTCCCGGCAACGCGCCCGAAGGTGATGTGGCGCCGCAGGCGCGCCCGCCGTTCGATGCAAGGATCGTGATGCCCGGGGATGCGCCGTACGCCAGCCCGGCGATCCGCGCCTTCGCGCGGGAGCTGGGCGTGGACGTGACCCAGGTGAAGGGTTCCGGGCGCGGCGGGCGCATCCAGCGCGAAGACGTCAGCGCCTACGTCAAGCACGCGCTGGCGTCGGGCGCCCGGCCGGTCGCGGGCGCACCGCTGGCCGGCGCTGGCGGGCTCAACCTGCTGCCGTGGCCCAAGGTGGACTTCGCCAAGTTCGGCGAGATCGAGGAGCAGCCGCTGTCGCGCATCCAGAAGATTTCCGGTGCCAACCTGGCGCGCAACTGGGCGATGATCCCGCACGTCACCCAGCACGAAGATGCCGACATCACCGAGCTGGAGGCGTTCCGCAAGAAGCTCGGCGAGGAGAACAAGGATCTGAAGGTCACCCCGCTGGTGTTCCAGATCAAGGCGGTGGTGGCGGCGCTGAAGGCGTTCCCGCGCTTCAATGCGTCGCTTGATGAAGCCGGTGAAAAGCTCACGCTGAAAAAGTATTTTCACATCGGCATTGCCGTGGATACGCCCGATGGTCTGGTGGTGCCGGTAATCCGCGACTGCGACAAGAAGGGCCTGCTCGACCTGGCGCGCGAGCTGGGCGAGATCTCGAAGAAGGCGCGCGACAAGAAGCTCGGCCCGGCTGACATGTCCGGCGGCTGCTTCTCGATCAGCTCGCTGGGCGGCATCGGCGGCACCGCGTTCACACCGATCGTGAATGCGCCGGAGGTGGCGATCCTGGGCGTGTCCAAGGCGGCCATGAAGCCGGTGTGGAACGGCAAGGAGTTCGCGCCGCGGCTGGTGCTGCCGCTGTCGCTGTCTTACGACCACCGCGTCATCGATGGCGCACTGGCGGCACGCTTCGCCGCGTTCCTGGCCCAGCAGCTGGGCGACATCCGCCGCCTGTTGCTGTAACGACGACGGTCCGGTCCGGTGCGGCTTTCCGACTTCCTGACGGCGCGCGGCGTGGTGCCTGATCCAGAAGATCCCACGGCGCTGCAGCGGGGCGCGGACCGGGTGAGCAACCTGCTCGAGCGCGGTTTCAGCTTCGGCGGCATCCAGGTCTCCGTGGGTTCGGTGCTGGCCGGGGTGCTGGTGTTCGCGCTGTTCCTGGTCGGCATCTCGGTGCTCAAGCGTTTGCTGTACCGCTACGGTCAGCGCAACCGGCACGTCAACCAGTCGACCCTGTACACGGTGGAGCGCCTGGTCCGCTACCTGATGCTGGTGATCGGCGTGCTGTGGGGGCTCGGCGTGGCCGGCATCCCGATCGCCAAGATGACGGTGTTCGCCGGCGCGCTGGGCGTGGGCCTTGGGTTCGGCCTGCAGGCGATCTTCAACAATTTCGTGTCTGGCCTGATCCTGCTGTTCGACCGCAGCCTCAAGGTGGGCGACTTCGTCGAGCTGGCATCAGGCATCCACGGCCACGTGCGCGAGATCCGCATCCGCGCCACGCTGATCAGCACCAACGACGACATCGACATCCTGGTGCCGAACTCCGAGTTCGTCACCGGGCGGGTGGTGAACTGGACCCTGCGCGAAGTGGCGCGTCGGCAGAAGATCCCCTTCGGCGTGGCCTACGGTACCGACAAGGAGCTGGTGAAGAAGGCCGCGCTGGAAGCCGCTGCCGAGGTGCCGTTCACGCTCAGCCTGGGTGGCCCGCGTGCGCCGCAGGTGTGGCTGACCGGTTTCGGCGACTCCTCGCTGGATTTCGCCCTGGTGGTCTGGCTCAACGCCGACGCCACCCGCCGCGTCGGCGCCATCACCGCCGCTTACTACTGGGCGCTGCATACCGCGCTGGAGCGGTACGGCATCGAGATTCCGTTTCCGCAACGCGACCTGCACGTAAAGAGCTGGGCGCGTCACACCGAGCCGCCCGGGCGCAGTGAAGCCGACGCCGACGGGGACATTGGCGCGGCTACCCATAACGACGCCGCACGCGACGTCGAACGCGATATCGAGGAGCGATCGTCCGGCGCTGCCGACGGTCTCCCCGCCGATCCGTCATCCGGCGCCCCGCGCTGACCCCTGCACCCAGAAGGAAACACACCATGGCCAACACTCTCGAGATCAAGGTTCCCGACATCGGCGGTCACGACAACGTGCCGGTGATCGAGGTGCTGGTGAGCGTCGGCGATACCGTCGCCAAGGATCAAAGCCTGATCACGCTGGAGTCGGACAAGGCGACGATGGAAATTCCGTCCACCGCCGCCGGCACCGTCAAGGAGCTCAAGCTCGCCGTCGGCGACGAAGTGTCCGAGGGGGCGCTGATCGCCGTGCTGGAGGTAGCCGACAGCGCGGCAGCGACGCCCGCACCGTCACCTTCACCTTCACCTTCAACCGAGTCTTCACCGGGGCCCGCCCCGACGGCGGCGCCCGCTGCGGCTGCAGCCGGCGCCGCGGCGCCTGCACCGAAGGCGGCGGGTGCATCGGGACGCACCCCGGACATCGAGTGCAAGCTGGTGGTGCTCGGCTCCGGCCCGGGCGGCTACACCGCGGCCTTCCGCGCTGCAGACTTGGACGTGGACACTGTCCTGGTCGAACGCTATGGAACGCTGGGCGGCGTGTGCCTCAATGTCGGCTGCATTCCGTCCAAGGCGCTGCTGCACGCCGCTGCGGTGATCGACGAGGCCGAGGCAATGGCCGCACACGGCGTGAGCTTCGGCAAGCCGAGCATCGACATCGACAAGCTGCGCGACTTCAAGACCAAGGTGGTGGGCAAGCTCACCGGTGGGCTCAGCAGCATGGCCAAGCAGCGCAAGGTGCGCACGGTGCAGGGGGTGGGCACGTTCGTGTCGCCTAACGAGATGGAAGTCCAGACGGCCGAGGGAGCCCGGCTGATCCGCTTCGAGCACGCGATCATCGCCGCCGGTTCGCAGTCGGTGAAGCTGGGGATGTTCCCGTGGGACGACGAGCGCATCCTGGACTCGACCCGTGCGCTGGAACTGAAGGACGTGCCGAAGAAGATGCTGGTGGTCGGCGGCGGCATCATCGGGCTGGAGATGGCGACGGTGTATTCCGCGCTCGGCAGCGAAGTCACCGTGGTCGAGTTCATGGACCAGATCATTCCCGGTGCCGATGCCGACCTGATCAAGCCGCTGGCGCAGCGCCTGGGCAAGAAGCTCAAGGGGATTCACCTCAAGACCAAGGTCACTGCCGCCAAGGCCACCAAGAAAGGCATCGAGGTCAGCTACGAGGGTGATTCGATTCCCGACACCGCGTTGTTCGATCGCGTGCTGGTGTCGGTGGGGCGTTCGCCCAACGGCGGCAAGGTCGGCGCGGACAAGGCCGGTGTGGCCGTCACCGAGCGTGGCTTCATCAACGTCGACACGCAGATGCGCACCAACGTGCCGCACATCTTCGCGATCGGCGATCTGGTCGGCCAGCCGATGCTGGCGCACAAGGCCACGCACGAGGCGCGCGTGGCGGCCGAAGTGGTGGCGGGCCTCAAGAGTCACTTCGATGCGCGGGTGATCCCGTCGGTCGCCTACACCGACCCGGAAATCGCGTGGGTCGGCGTGACCGAGCGCGAGGCGAAGGAAAAGGGGCTGAAGGTGGGGGTCGGCAAGTTCCCGTGGGCTGCGAGCGGCCGCGCGATCGGCAATGACCGCACCGAAGGCTTCACCAAGCTGATCTTCGACGAGGAAACCCATCGCGTGGTCGGCGGCGGCATCGTCGGCACGCACGCCGGCGACCTGATCTCGGAGATCACGCTGGCGATCGAGATGGGCGCCGAGGCGGCCGACATCGGCCTGAGCATCCACCCGCATCCGACGCTGAGCGAATCGGTCGGCATGGCGGCGGAAGTCTACGAAGGCACCATCACCGATCTGTACCTGCCGAAAAAGAAGAAGTAGGGCAGCCCAATTGTCCACCCGGCGTCGCGGCGCCGGGTGGAAAACCTGAGCGCGCAGGGTCAACGCGTTCCGCCGGATCACGGGCATAAAAAAAAGCCCGCCGAAGCGGGCTTTTTCACACTCGGCAAGCCGAGTGGGCGAGCCGAGCAGGCAGATTAGACTGCCTGAACCTCGTCGGCCTGCAGGCCCTTCGGGCCCTTGGTCACGATGAAGGTCACCTTCTGGCCTTCCTGCAGCGACTTGAAGCCGGTGCCCTGGATGGCGCGGAAATGGACGAACAGGTCGTCACCGCTTTCCGGGCTGATGAAGCCGAAGCCCTTGGCATCGTTGAACCACTTGACAGTACCGCTCTGGCGATTTGACATAACACTTTAACCTTTGACACATGAGAGGTTTACGGCTCGGAGTGGGGCAGACTCGCCGCAAGATACGCAGTGCATACGAGTTTGCCCCAAGCACTACTCAGCCAGAGTACCCCGGGGTACACCCCCCTTGTCCACACATTTTTTTCGTGGACCGGTCCGAGCGGGTATCCATTTGGCCGAAATAGGCCTACTTTCGGGGGTTGGCCGCGTCTGTCGGGCTGCAGTCGAGCCCTTCCGGCAGGCGCAGGAACGCGAGCTTGCGGTCGCGTGGCAGTTGCCGAATCGCCCATTCCGCACGCGCTGCGGCGCGCCGGTCGGCGCAGGGCCGCCAGCCGAGCAGCCGTCGCGGCCGATTGGCCCGGGTGTAACGCGCCCCCCGCCCGGCCACATGGGCAGCGTAGCGATGCGCTAGCCGATTGGTGATGCCGGCGTACCAGGCCCCGTTGGCGCATTCGATCAGATACAGGCACCACTGCCCCGGCGGGGGAAGGCCGGGGCAGGGGGCCGGATCATCGACGGGCGGCAGGGCAGCGGGCATGTGGCGCGAGTGTAGATTGCGCCCGCCCACTGGAGCACCCGCCGCGGGTCGATCAAGCCACCGTCAGCGTCACGTCGATGTTGCCGCGCGTGGCGTTGGAGTAGGGGCAAACCTCATGTGCTTTGGCGACCAGCGCCTCGGCCTCGCTGCGCGGCATGCCCGGAATGGTGATGGTCAGAGCCACTTCGATGCCGAAGCCCGCCGGGATCTGGCCGATGCCGACACTGCCCTCGACGGTGGTGTCGGCCGGCAGGGCGATCTTCTGCTGCCCGGCAACGAACTTCATGGCGCCGATGAAGCAGGCCGAGTAACCGGCCGCGAACAGCTGCTCCGGGTTGGTGCCGCTGCCGCCGGCGCCGCCGAGCTCGCGCGGCGTGCTGAGCTTGACGTCGAGCACGCCGTCGGACGAGGTGGCCTGGCCGTCGCGGCCGCCGGTGGCCTTGGCATGTGCACGGTAGAGAACGGTATCGATTGACATGGATGACTCCTTTGATGAGCGGCAGACCTGCCGCTGTTAGTGTGTGCGATGAAATCGCGTACTACTTGATTGAGCGAGTGGGGCTTCGATGCGCATTGGTTACTGCGCGCCCGACAGCTGTCGGCGCAGTGTGTCCAGTTGCGACTTCAAGGCCAGCAGCTCGTCGCGATCGCAGCCGGTCGCGCAAAACACCGCGCCGGGAACGTCCGCTGCACGCTGGCGCAGGCTTTCACCCTGCGGCGTCAACGAGATCACCACCTGACGCTCGTCGTGGCTGGCACGGCGGCGCTGCACCAGCCCCGCGCCCTCCAGTCGCTTGAGCAGCGGCGTGAGCGTGGCCGAATCGAGGAACAGCCGATCGCCGATCTGCGACACGGTCATCGCGTCGGTTTCCCACAACACCAGCATGACCAGGTACTGCGGATACGTCAGGCCCAGGTCGGCCAGCAGCGTGCGGTACACCTTGGTCATCGCCAGCTGCGCTGCATACAGCGAAAAACAGACCTGCCGGTCGAGTTGCAGCAGAGCGTGGCTGTCGTCGGGGCGTTGGGTCTTGACCATGCCTGCAATATACATAGCGCACTATTTAATAGCAAGCACTGGGAGTGCCCGTGGACTCAGCCCCCCGGAAGCGGCCCGAACAGGTCGCTCTGCGCCGCGTAGGCGTCCTCTTCCACGAAGCCGGAGAGGCCCACGCCGACCAGTCGATAGCGGGTGTCGGGCGCTCGGTCCACCCGCTCTCGCAGCGCGCAGGCGAGGTCGGCCAGCGCCTGTGCCGAGGTGGGGCGGCTGGCCGGCGTGAGGCTGCGGGTGAGGGTCTGGAAATCGGCGGTCTTGAGTTTCAGCACTACGGTGCGGGCGACGCGACCCTGTTCGCGCTGATGCCCGGCCCAGGTCTTCTCGGCGAGGCGACGTATGTGCGGCTCCAGCTCGGGCAGCAGCAGGTCGTGCTCGAAGGTGTCCTCGGCCGACACCTGCACGGTCAGCCGCTCAGGCTGCACCGGATGGTGATCGATGCCCAGCGACAGCTCGTGCAGCCGGCGGCCCCAGCGTCCGAAGCGCTGCTCCATGTCCGCCAGGGGCACCGTGCGCAGCTGCGCCACCGTGGTGATCCCCAACTCGGCCAGCCGGCTCTCCATGACCTTGCCGACGCCGGGCAGCCGGGCGACTTTCAGCGGCAGCAGAAAGGCGTCCACCTGGTGCGGACGGACCACGAACAGCCCGTCCGGCTTGCGGTGGTCGGAGGCGATTTTGGCCAGGAACTTGTTGGGCGCCACGCCTGCCGAGGCGGTCAGCCCCGTTTCTTCGCGTATCGCCGCGCGAATCGCTTCGGCGGTTGCCGTGGCCGACCCCAGCGCGCTGCGGGTCACGGTCACGTCGAGGTAGGCCTCGTCCAGCGACAGCGGCTCGATCAGGTCGGTATGGCGGGCGAAGATCTCGCGAATCTGCCGCGATACCGCCTTGTAGCGGGCGAAGTCCGGCGGCACGAAGATCGCCTGGGGGCACAGCCGCTCGGCGCGCACCGCGGGCATCGCCGAGCGCACGCCGAACGGACGCGCCTCGTAGCTGGCCGCGCAGACCACCGATCGCGCCCCGCGCCATGCCACCACCACCGGCTTGCCGCGCAGCGACGGATCATCGCGCTGCTCCACCGACGCGTAGAACGCGTCCATGTCGACATGCAGGATCTTGCGGAGCGTGGGAGGCACGAAGCGGTTCGGCGGGACGATGGCGCCATTCTAGCGAGCCGGTGCCGGTGCCCGCGCGGCGGCCCGCGGGCATTCACATCGGCTCAGCGCTCGCGTCCGTAGCGTGCCCGCGACAGGCTGCAATGGGCAGCACGCGCGGCCGTCGCAGCGGCCACTTCACCAGGAGCACCCATGCAAGGACATCATCACCCGTATCCTGCGCCGGGCCTGCGCAACGGCCGCCTCCCGGCCGGCACGCCAAGCGGCAGCCACGGGGGCGGATGCGCATGATCCACACCATCGCGCCACGCAGCGGCGTCGCCTTCGAGCTGCGTCGCGGAGAGCGACTGAAGGTGATCGATCCGCAAGGCGAGCAGGTGGCGGACCTGGTGGCATTCAACCGCGCCGATCTGGGCGAGGCGATTTCCTCCGGTCGCAGCATCGACTACGCCAGCCGCATCTACCTCTCCACCGGCGATCCGATCTACTCCAACCGCTCCGGCGTGATGCTGCGGATCGTGGAGGACACCGTGGGCCGCCACGATTTTCTGCTCTCGCCGTGCTCGGCCGAGATGTTCCGCATCATCTATGGCGAGGCCGAGCCGCATCGCGGCTGCTTCGGCAACCTCGCCGCCGCGCTGGCGCCGTACGGAGTCGCGGCAGATGCCATCCCGACCGCCTTCAACGTGTTCATGAACGTGCCGGTCAATCCGGACACCGGCGCCATCACGGTGGAGCCACCGCTGAGCCGTCCCGGCGACCACATCGTGTTCGAGGCGCAGATGGATCTGCTCATCGGTCTCACCGCCTGCTCGGCCGGGCAGTCGAACAACTTCGCCTTCAAGCCGATCCAGTACGAGATCCTCGGCCGTGACTGAGCCGGCGATCGCCTGCCCCCCCGGCATCACCGTGACGGCCGCAACAGAACCGCGGCCGGGCACCATCGAGCGCATTCCCAAATGGCTCAACCTGGTGCCGATGGTGTTGCAGTGGGCGTGGCTCGGGGTGCGCTACCGCAGCTTCACCTTGCCGTCCGCCGCCAATCCGCAGATCACCGCCGGGGGCCTGGTGGGTGACACGAAATCGGAGTACTTCGCCGGCATGGGCCCATTCGCACGGGCCCGGGTGGCGCCGTATGCGCTGTTCCCGGTCGCAGGCAGCGACCCGCTGGATCACGCACGGCGCGAGATGCAGGCGGCGGGGCTAAATTTTCCCGTGGTCGCCAAGCCGGACCTGGGCTGGTGCGGCTTCGGCGTGCGGCGGCTGGACCATGTTGCCGCACTTGCCGACTACCTTGCCGGCTTCCCCGCGGGCGAAACGCTGATGCTGCAGCGTTACCTCGATGAGCCGGGCGAGGCGGGCATCTACTACCTGCGCCATCCGGATCAGCCACGCGGCCGCCTGCTCGGCATCCTGCTGCGCCATTATCCGCAGGTGGTCGGCGACGGGCTGCGCACGCTCGGCGAACTGGTGGCGGCCGACGAGCGCCTGCGCCGCGCCGTGGCGCGGCCGCGTGAGCACCAGTGCGACTTCGACCCGCTGCGCGTGCCGGCGCAGGGCGAAGTGGTGCGGCTGTCGCTGATCGGCTCGACCCGCATCGGCGGTCGTTACGAGGATGGTTCGCCGTTCGCCACGGAGCCCTTGCTGGACACCGTCGAGGCGCTGGCGCGCGACATGCCACAGTTCCATGTGGGCCGTTTCGACGTGCGCTACGCCACCCTGGCCGACCTGCGCGAGGGCCGCTTCACCATCATGGAGGTGAACGGCGCCGGCTCCGAGGCCGTGCACGCATGGGATCCGAAGTACAGCGTGCGGCAGGTCTACGCGATGGTCTTCGCCAAGCAGCGCGCGCTGTTCGCAATCGGCGCGGCCAATCGCGCGCGCGGACATCAGCCGATCGGCGCCTGGGCGCTGTTGCGCCACCATCTCCGCCAGCAGCGCCTGATCCGTCGCTATCCGCCGTCCAACTGAGCCGCGGCAGGCGACGGGCCCCGACGGGTGACACGTCGATGCGCCTCGTGCGCTGCCAGCGCCAGGCTGCCGAGCACGAATGGCAGCAGGCTGTAGGTCAGCCGGTAGCAAAGCATGGCCGCGAGCAGATCGGGGCGCTGCGCCTGGGTAAACGATGCCAGCACGATGCTCTCGAACACCCCCAGCCCGCCCGGCGCGTGGCTGATCAGCCCGGCCAGCACCGCACCGACGTAGATCGGCAGGAAATCGACGAAGGGCGGCGCGATCGATGGCGGCAGCAGGATGTACAACGCGGCGATCGCCGCAGTCATCTCGACGGCGCCGATCAGCATCTGCAATGCGGCGTTGCGCGCATCGGGGAACACCAGCGTCCAGCCGAACAGGCGCAGCGAGCGGGGCCGCCGGCCGAGCCATGCCAGCAGCACGGCCAGCGCCGCCAGCAGCGCCAGCCCGGGCCAGCGCCCCCAGCCGTGGGTGATCGCCGGCTCCCAGCACAGCGCGCCGGTGATCACCACGGCGAAGCCGAGCCCCACGCCGAGCCCGGCCACGCCCACGATGCGCGCCGTGTCGCCGGCACCGAGCCCGGCCGCCCCATAGACCCGGTAGCGCACGGCGCTGGCGGTGATGGCGTGAAAGCCGAGCGTGTTCGCCAACGCGTTGGCGACCGCGCCACCGAACGCGGCGCGCCGCATCGACAGGCGGCCGGGAACGGTCAGGCGCGCCGCCTGCATCTCGAACAGCGCCAGCATCGCGAAACTCACGCCGGCAGCCAGCAACGACCCGGCGATGTGGCTGGCCGGCAGGCGTGCCCACGCCGCGGCGAAGTCGCGCCAGCGGATCTGCAGCAGGTACCGGTGCATCAGCCACGCCGCGACGCCGAGCATGATCAGCGCCGCCGCCAGCGAAAGGCGGTGGCCCAGGCGCGTGGGCCGCTTCGCCATCGGTGCGGGAGGCGTGTTCAACATGGGGTGGATGCGTGGGGCACGGTGGATCCGGACGGGCGATGAGGGGCCGATTCTAGCGGCCGCGGGCGCCAGCACCTCGTGATCCGCAGGGTGCGGTAAGGCCGACATACGCCGCTTGCCTGCCACGCCCGACGAGAGCCGGCCGACATCCGTCTGCGCGAAATCCTGCTTTGGCTTTCCCGCCTGCGCACAGGAAGCGCGTGCCGCGCCGCCTCCCGCAAGCGCGCCGGTTACCCGCCCGCTTCGGCTCCAGACCGCCTGCAAGCCCCGCGTGCTGCTGACATGCGGCAATCGTCTGCCGGGCGGACGGTCGACCGGCGCGGTTCGCGTTGCCCATGACGCAAGACGGTGTCCATGAACGAGGCTTCGCGTAACCGCACCAGCACGCTGCAGCCCTGGACTGCTGCCATCGCCGACCATGGCTCCGACCACATCGGCTGCGGGACCCGTCGATAGCCGCATGTGCGTGACGACCCTCCGCCGAGGGTCGAGAGCCCCTTGCAGCGGCACAAATGGCGGCCGCCGTGTCAGGCTATGCGCCGATGTTTTGCCGCCAGTGACGCCCATCGCATGACCACCGAATCCACCGCCCCCGCATACGTTCGCCGCCTCGGCATCTGGGACGCCGCCTCGATCGTGATCGGCGGCGTGATCGGTGCCGGCATCTTCCGCACCCCGGCGACGGTGGCCGAGCGCACGTCGGGTGGCTGGCAGGTGTTGCTGCTTTGGGCGATCGGCGGACTGCTCACGCTCGCCGGCGTGCTCTGCTATGCAGAGCTCGGCGCGCGTCGGCCGCAGGCGGGCGGCACCTATGTGTACCTGCGCGAGGCGTTCGGCAAGCTGCCGGCGTTCCTGTTCGGATGGACCATGGCGCTGATCAATTACCCGGGCAGCGTGGCGGCCGTGGCCACCACCTTCGCCGACTACTTCTGCGCGGCGCTGGGTTTTCCGGACGGTTTCGTGAAGCCGGTGGCGGTGGGAGCGATCGGCTTCATCGTGGGCATCAACCTGTTCGGCATTCGCGCCGGTGCGTTGATGCAGAACCTGTTCACGGTGCTCAAGCTGGCCGCGATCATGTTGCTGGTGGTGGTCGGCCTGGTGCTGGCGCGCGGGCACCTGGGCACCGCGCTGGCCATCGACCAGGTGCACCCGGTGGCGCCGGGCGCCTTCCTCGGCGCACTGCTGCCGGTGCTGTTCTCCTACGGCGGGTTTCACTACCTCAATGACCTGGCCGGGGAGGTGCGTGATCCGCAGCGCACCCTGCCGCGAGCACTGGGGCTGGGCATGGCCGGCGTGGTCGGCAGCTATCTGCTGGTCAACTTCGCCTATCTCGCGGGCCTGGGGCACGCGGGCCTGGCCGCCAGCCAGGCGCCGGCGGCCGATCTCATGCGCGCGCTGCTGGGCGAACGCGGCGCCACCCTGATGGCCCTGGGCATTGCCTGCTCCACCTTCGGCTATTGCGCGATCGCCATCGCCGGCGGCGCCCGCGTGCTGCAGACGATGGGCAAGGACGGCATGTTCTTCAGCGCGGTGGGCCGGCTCGATCCGGTGAGCCGGGCGCCGCAGGTGGCGCTGGCGACCCTCGGCGCCTGGGCGATCGTGCTCACGTTGTCCGGCAGCTTCGGGCAGTTGCTCGACTACACCACCGTGGGCGAATGGCTGGCGCACGCCTTCGGTATCGCCACGCTGTTCTGGTACCGGCGCTATCTGGCCGAGGAGCCCTCGCCCTACCGCGTGCCGTTCTATCCGTGGCTGCCGATGCTGTTCGTGGCGACGGTGCTGGGGGTGATCATCGCCACCTCGATCCACGCACCGCGTGATGCCGGCATGAGTCTGCTGATCATCGCGCTGGGCGTACCGGCGTTCTACGGCTGGCGCTGGCTGGAACGGCAGTCGGCCTGAGCCGCGATGCCGCCTCGCCGGTCAGGCCAGGCTGGTCGCCACGCCGAACGCCACCGCCACCACGGCCGCCACCGCCATGCAGGCACTGGTGGGACGGATCCGCCGCGCGTCCACGCGCGGGATCAGCCGCCACAGCAGCAACGCGCCGACCAGCATGTCCACCACCAGCACGCCGCGCAGTGCGTTGGACGCCAGCAGCGCGCCATACGGCGGGCGCACGCGCCCCTCGTGGATGGCGACGCCCGCCACCAGCGCCATGCCGGCCATCGTCCACAGCAGGCAGGCGAGGTAGACGCGGTTGAACACCACGTTGCTGCGCTCGGCCCAGCGCAGCAGCGGCCAGGCGATCAGGGAAAAGAACAGCGCGAAGATCGAGCTGTACAGCACCCACCACAGGAGGGTGCTGAGCAGGGTGAGCAGGGTGGTCATGCGTTGGCCTTGAATCCGAGCCGCCGCAGCAGCTTTTCCATCAGCCACGCGGGACCGATGAGCAGGTAGGAGAGATCGGTGAGGAAACTGGGCCGCCGGCCCTCGTACTGGTGGCCGACGAACTGGCCGATCCACGCCACCACGAACACTGCCAGCGCCAGCCAGCGCAGGTTCGCCGCGCCGAGCTGGTTGAATGCCCACCCGGTGAGCAGTGCCAGCAAGGCAAAAGCCACCAGCAGGGCGCCTGCAAGCCGGTGCGAACGTTTCCAGTACCAGCCGAACGCCAGCACCATCGCCAGTACCGCCCACGCGCCCGGCTGCAGGAAGCGCGGCGGCACGGGGATGGTCCAAAGCAGCGCGATCACGCTCCACACGATCGGCGGCACGCACAGCCAGTGCAGCCGCTGGTTGACAGGGTTCTGGTGGTCCGCGCTGTAGCTGTCGAGCCAGTCCTGCATGCTGCGCATGGCGTTGCCTCCGGTCGGGGTCGGCTCAGTCGAGCCGGATGCCGGCCAGGCGCTGCAGCGCTTCGGCGTACTTGGCGGAGGTGCCGGCGATCACCTCGGCCGGCACGTGCGGGCCCGGCGCGGTCTTGTTCCAGTCCAGCGTCTCCAGATAGTCGCGCACGAATTGCTTGTCGTAGCTGGGCGGGCTGAGGCCGATCTGGTACTGGTCGGCCGGCCAGTAGCGCGAGGAGTCCGGCGTAAGCATTTCGTCCATCACGTACAGCGTGCCGCCCGGATCGGTGCCGAACTCGAGCTTGGTGTCGGCCAGGATGATGCCGCGCTCGGCGGCGTAGGCGGCGGCCCAGCGGTAGATCGCCAGCGTGGCGTCGCGCACCTTCACGGCCAGCTCGTGCCCGACCGCGTCCACCACCGCCTCGAAGGAAACGTTCTCGTCGTGGTCGCCCACGGCGGCCTTGGTCGACGGCGTGAAGATCGGCTCCGGCAATTGCTGCGCCTGCTTCAGCGCGGGCGGCAGCGCGATGCCGCAGACGGCGCCGGTGCGCTGGTAGTCCTTCCAGCCCGAGCCGATCAGGTAACCCCGGGCGATCGCCTCCACCGGCACCGGCTTGAGCCGCCGCGTGACCACGGCGCGCTTCGCGTACAGGGCCAGATCGGTGCCGGGCGGCAGCACCTCGGCCAGCGGCACGTCGAGCAGGTGGTTGGGCACCAGGTGCGCGGTCTTCGCAAACCAGAAATTGGAGATCTGCGTCAGCATCTCGCCCTTGCCGGGGATCGGATCGGGCAACACCACGTCGAAGGCGGACAGGCGGTCGGTGGCGACGATCAGCAGACGCTCCGCGTCGAGCGCGTATACGTCGCGGACCTTGCCGCGGTGGATCAATTCCAGGCCGGGCAGGTTCGATTGCAGCAGGGTAGTGGGCACGGGGTCGGTTCCGGTCGGGCAGCGCGGCATAGTGTAACGGCAGCACCTGCCCGGCCGCGGCCGTCGGGGCCGCTGTTAGACTGGCGCGTCTTTCATGCCGTGTGTTGCCGATGCGAACCGTACTGATCGCGGCGCTGTGCCTGGCCGCTGTGGCGCCCGCCCGGGCCGCGATGCCTGACAAACCCGCCCGTCTCGGGCTCTGCGCCGCTTGCCACGGCGAGCGCGGCATGGCGCAGATACCCGGTGCGCCGAACCTGGCCGGCCAGCGGCTGGAATATCTGCGCACGGCGCTCGCCCACTACCGTGACGGCAGCCGCGACGTGCCGATCATGCGTGCGGCCATCGGCCCGGTCAGCGACGCCGAACTCGACGCGCTGGCCCAGTGGTACAGCGCGCAGACCCCGGTGGCTCAACCATGAGCTACACCTACACCTTCTGGTTCGCGGTGATCGGGTTGTTCATCGGCCGCGGCCTGCCCGGTGCGGTGGTCGGCGCGCTGATCGGCTTCGTGCTGGACAACATGCGCTACACCCAGCGCCGCAGTGCCATTCCCGAGGCCGGCGGGTTCATTCGCCCGCTGTTCGCGCTGCTCGGCGCGGTGGCCAAGAGCGACGGCCGCGTGTCGCCGGCGGAGATCGCCGTGGCCGAGCGGCTGATGGCGCGCATGGGCCTGGAGCCGGCGCAACGGCAGGAAGCCATTTCCAGCTTCAACGCCGGCAAGCAGCCGGAGTTCGACGTGGCCCCCGCGATCAACGGCCTGCGTGACTGGGTGGGCCTGCGCCGCGACCACGCCTTCCCGGTGCTGGACGTGGTGATCGAAACCGTGCTCGCCGAGGGCAATCCGCCGCCGGAGAAGATGGCGATCCTGCGCCAGCTGGCCTTTGCCATGCGCATCAGCGACATGGAACTGATGGCGCTGATGGCGATGAAGGGCTATGCCTGGAACGCCGGCAGCGGCCCCCGCGGCGGCGCGGGCAACGGCGGCTACGTGCCGCCGCATCGCTCCACCGGCGGGCCCGATCCCTACACCGTGCTCGGCATCGGCCGCGATGCCGACGAGCGCGCGATCAAGCGCGCGTATCGCAAGCTGATTTCCGAGCATCACCCCGATCGCCTGGGCGACCTGCCCGAAGACATGCGCAAGCGCGCCGAGTCGCGCGCCAGCGAGATCAATGCCGCCTACGAGCGGATCAAGGCCGAGAAGGGCTTCAAGTAACCGCGCCCGATCGTGCCGGTCGCCCCGCGGCGCCGGCGATCCAATCACCGTCCGTCGCCGCTGCAGTGTTCTCCGGGCGGCCGGCTGCAACCCCACACCACACAGGTCACGGCATGAGCAAGCAGGCTCCCATCATCGCTCCGTCCATCCTCTCGGCCGACTTCGCCCGGCTCGGCGAGGACACCGCCAAGGTGCTCGCCGCCGGCGGCGACTGGGTCCACTTCGACGTGATGGACAACCATTACGTGCCCAACCTCACGATGGGCCCGATGGTGCTCAAGGCGCTGCGCGACTACGGCATCAGCGCGCACATCGACGTGCACCTGATGGTCAAGCCGGTCGACCGCATCGTGCCGGATTTCGCCAATGCCGGCGCCAACTCGATCAGCTTCCATCCGGAAGCCAGCGAGCACGTCGATCGCACCATCGGCCTGATCAAGGACGCCGGCTGCCAGGCCGGCCTGGTGTTCAATCCGGCCACGCCGCTGAGCTGGCTCGACCACGTGCTGGACAAGCTCGACTTCGTGCTGCTGATGTCGGTGAACCCGGGCTTCGGCGGACAGAAGTTCATCCCCTCCGCGCTGGACAAGCTGCGCGAGGTGCGTCGTCGCATCGACGACAGCGGCCGCGCGATCCGGCTGGAAGTGGACGGTGGCGTCAGCGCGGACAACATCGGCGCCATCGCGGCGGCCGGTGCCGACACCTTCGTTGCCGGCTCGGCCATCTTCAACACGCCGGACTACGCCGCGGCCATCGCCGCGATGCGTGCCGCGATCGGCTGACCGTCGCGCTACCGGCAAAAAAAGTCCCGGAGCCACGTGGCACCGGGACAAACGTCGTCGGACGTCAGGGGAGATCACCAGAGTGGGCGCCGCCCGCCGCTGCGCCAACCAGCGCGCCACGGCGGTTTCCACGGCAATGGCGCGACGCCACTCGAAGCATTGGAGCCGCGTCGGACGGCGATGGTTCCCGGCTGTTCAGTATTTTCCTGCGCCGGGCAAAAAATTCCCCTCGGGAGGAGGGGAAAAGGAACGGCCATGAAGGTCGGGGAAGAACACGCCGCAACCGCTCGCGCGGCGCTAAAGCGGTTGCCAGTCTGGATCAGGCTCGTGCGAGCCCGGCGCCACCACGCTTCCCTGTGTGGTGGCGAAGGGGGCGGCGATGTCATCCATGGCATCGGTGACGCAGGCGAACGGGAGTGGGCGGTGCAATGTCATCAGCAGGGCTCCTAGTGCAGGCCCATCAACAGGCCCAGCAGCAGGGCACCGATCGCCAGCGACACGCGCAGCGGTTCAAAGGCATGCAACTCGGCATTGGCAGCAGCAGGGTCGGTGGGCGCGCGGGCCATGGTCGGACCTCTCGGAGGAGTGGGGGCGGTGATGGCCATGAGGCGCCCGCCAGCGGCGCAGCCGGGGACCCGTTGCGGCGCGCAGAGCGATGGCTTGGGGCAAATTGCGGGCAGCGGCTCCCGGTGGCTTGCTTCGCCCGGTTGCGCATAGCACGCTGCGCGCCACCCACCACGCCACGCCAAGGAAGTCCCATGGGCCGCAGCATCGCCATCGTCGAAGACGAACCGCTGATCCGCGCCAACTACGTCGAGGCATTGAACCGCTTTGGCTACGACACCCGCGGCTACGGCTCGCGACAGGACGCCTCCAGCGCCTTCGCGATGCGCCTGCCGGAGCTGGTGATCATCGACATCGGCCTGGGCGACGAGCCCGAAGGCGGTTTCGACCTGTGCCGCGAACTGCGGGCGAAGTCGGCCACGCTGCCGATCATCTTCCTCACCGCACGCGACTCGGACTTCGACGTGATCTCCGGCCTGCGCCTGGGCGCGGACGATTACCTCAGCAAGGACACCAGCCTGCATCAGCTGGCCGCGCGCATCGCCGCGCTGTTTCGGCGCATCGCCTCGCTGCAGGCGCCGGCGGCGAGCGAGACGGTGATCGAGCACGGCCCGCTCAAGCTCGAATCCGAGCGCATGCGCATCACCTGGAACGGCGAGGAGATACCGCTCACCGTCACCGAGTTCTGGATGGTGCATACGCTGGTGCGCTTCCCCGGCCACGTGAAGAACCGCGACCAGCTGATGCGCGAGGCCGAGCTGGTGGTGGACGACGCCACCATCACCTCGCACATCAAGCGCATCCGCAAGAAGTTCATCGCGGTGGCGCCGGAGTTCGATGCCATCGAAACTGTGCACGGCGTGGGCTACCGGTGGAAGCCCTGATGCCGCGCGCGCTCGTGCTGCTGGCGCTGGCCGGCGTCGCGGCACTGACTCAAGCGGCAACCGCGCCCAATGACGAGCTTGCCCGGGGCGCGCGCGACGGCAACGTGCCGGCGTGGACGGTGGCTGCCGCCACCCCACCCGGCTGGACGCGCGACTGCTGCACCTATGCCCGCGCCATCGGGGTCGATGCGGTGTTGTACCAGGGCGAGTGGAGCGGCAAGCCGCAACGCGTGATGGTGCTCAACGTATGGCCGAGCAAGCTGGCGACGCTCGACGACGAGGTGCAGACCGATCGCAAGCGCTATCTCCAGCTCGATCCCAACGGCACCGTGTCGCGCCTGGAGGTGAGGCACCCGACGATGGCGTGCAAGGCCTCGCTCTACCAGGGCAGCGACCGGATCGACGACATCCTGGTGTTCTGCGAGCCGGGCAAGCGTGCACGCGCGCGCCTGAGCTGGTCGATGAGCTTCGACGATGGCGATCCCGGCGCCGCGGCCTTGCTCGCCGACTTCTTCCGGGTGGTGGTGGCGTCGCGCTATCGCACGGATTCCAAGAACGCCAGATGATCCCGCAAGCGCCTGCATGGTCGACGCCGACACGCGCGCAGGCAGCTGGCTTCTGGCTGCGCACACGGGGTCACGTCCTGCTGCACGGTCTGCGCGGCTGCTTCGGCGGCCGGTCCCGACGCTGGCGCGCCGGCAATACGCTGGCGGCGGCATCGGTGGTTGCGCAGTGGCGCTCGCCGCTGTGGCCGTCAGAGCCGGAGAGCGAGTTCATCCTTACTGCAGGCAAGGTGCACAACCTGCGCCTGGCGGCGAAGGCATTCGACGGGCTCGAAATTCCTGCCGGCGAAACGCTCAGCTTCTGGCGGCAGCTCGGTCGCCCCGCTCGCTCGCGCGGCTTCGTGGCGGGGCGCGAAGTGCGCGCAGGCTGCATCATTCCCACCATCGCCGGCGGCATCTGTCAGCTGTCCAATGCGCTTGCGACCTGCGCCCACCGCGCGGGTTTCGAGCTGATCGAGCGGCATGCGCATTCCATGCGCGCAGGTGCGGGGGAAGGTGAGCCACTCGATGCGACCGTGTTCTGGAATTACGTGGACCTGCGGATTCGCGCGCCGGTGGCGTGGCGTATCGAGCTGACCTTGACCGCCACCGAGCTGGTGCTCGCACTGCGGGTAGCGACGGGCAATACAAATCCGGGTTCGATAAATGCCGCAACGGTGGCGTCTACCTCAGCGCTCGCTCGCAGCTGCCTTAACTGCGACCAGGCCGACTGCTTCCGGCACCGGTCTCTGTCCGATCAGGGTCGTGCACGCACCGCCTGGCTGCTCGATGACGCTGTGCCGGAATTCGAGCGATGGCTGCAGACGCAGGCGGGATCCGCCGAGCGGATGCGGCCGATAACGCCGCACGCTTCGATTGGACGTCTGCTTCGCCGCCGGCCCGCCAAGACAACGGCCGATTCGCCCGAGCGGGTACGTCGCGGGAGATGGAGGGCGCTACGCCTGGTCTGGATCGGCTGGCGCCGCGCGGCCTGGCTGCGCCTGCATGCAAATCAGCCGGGAAAGCGGCAGGCCAGCGTGCTGGACGGCCAGCGCTGGCTTGCACGCGCGTATGGGCGCGATCTTCGACCCGAGCACACGCATCTTGTCGTCGATCAGGGGCTGTTGCCTCATCTGCTGCTGCAGGGCGCGCTTGGCGGGCGGACGTATGACGTACTTGCCAGGGCGCTGCCGATGGACGAGATCCAGCGTCGACTGGACCAGGCCGGCGCGCGCGCTGGCGATCCGGAAACATCACGTGCCGCACTGCGAGATTTTCGCGCCCCCGACGCGCTGCTGCGAGCCGAGCTCGCTGCCCTGCGCGGCGCGCGCCGACTGATCACTGCGCATACCGACGTTGCAGCACACTGGTCAAGTCGCGCGCCCGGGCTCGCAGTGCGTCTCCTGTCGTGGGACATGCCCACGTCCGTCGCGAGCCGCGGCGCAGTGCACCCGCCGCTGGTGGTGTTCCCTGCCAGCGCACTCGCCCGCAAAGGCGCTGGCGAGCTGGCCGAGGCGCTGCGTGGATTGCCGTGTCGACTGCGAATCCTCGGCTCCGCTGCCAGCGACCCTCTGCTGTGGAGAGGGATTGCGCTGGAGCAGGGCCACTATCGCGATGATTGGCTCTCTCACGCTGCCGTAGTGGTATTGCCCGCACACGTCGAGCACGCGCCGCGGGCGTTGCTGCAGGCAATTGCCGCCGGCGTGCCCGTGATCACCACCCCCGCCTGCGGCATAAGCAACCTCGCTGGTGTCCATCTGACGCCAGCGGGAGATGCCGCGGCCCTGCGCGCATTGCTGCAGCGGCTGCTGTGCGACGACCTGGTCGAGTCCACCATCGATGTTCAGCACGCGCAGACCCCTGTGCCATGAGCCTGCGTCGCAAGCTGCTGCTGGTCGCGCTGTGCACACTGGCCCTGCCGGTGGCGGGCTGGCTGTACGTGCGGCAGATGGAGAACCTGCTGCGCGACGGCCAGGCGCAGGCGCTGACGGCGTCTGCGCGGGCGGTGGCGCGCAGCCTCGCCGTCATCGGGAAAGCGCTGCCGGACGGGAGCCGGGCCTGGTACGTGCAGCGCGCCGAGACGCCGATCACCGTCGACGGCTACGGCGACGACTGGGCGCCGCTGACGCCGTGGAGCGAGCCGGTGGGTGCGCGCGCCAAGCTGCTGCTGGCGCAGGACGACCACTGGCTCTACCTGTGGCTGGACGTGCGTGACAGCCGCCGCACGCGCGCCGAGGTCGACGATCCGCTGGTGCTGCGCGCCGATCATGTGGTGCTCACGCTGGTGCGTGGGGCGGCGCGTCGTCGCTACCTGCTGGCCAGCGCGGCACCGGGGCCGGTCGGCGCCCGGGCGCTGGATCCGCCGGTGGACGGACTGCCCGATCAGCTTGCCGCGCAGTGGCAGGAGGACGGCAGCGGCTACCGCATCGAACTGCGCGTGCCGCGTGCGGCGGGGGTCGGCGGGCTGGGCCTGGGCGTGTTCGATCCGGCCGACGGCGGCGATCCGCTGGCGTTCGAGCAGCGTCCGTTGCTGGCGTACTCGGACACGCTGTCGGCAGAACTGGCGCAGCTGGCACCGGACGATGTGCACGCCCGCGTGCTGTCGCCGGGCGGCTGGCTGCTGGCCCGCAGCGGCGCGGGTGCGACCAAGCGCGGGCAAGGCCCGCAACCGGGCTGGTTCGCCGCGTTGATCTACCGCTCGCTGCTGGCCGACCGGGTGCAGGCCTCGCAGCCGTGGATGCAGGACGCGCCGCGCCTGCTCACCGACGAGGTAACCCATGCACGCCGTGGCACGCCTGCCGCGGTGTGGCGCGAGGGCGAGACGCGCGCCAGCGTGGTGCTCGATGCCGCCGTGCCGATCGAGCGCGACGGTCAGGTGCGCGGCGTGCTGCTGCTGGAGCAGGCCAGCCGGGCGGTGCCGCTGCTGGCCAACCGCGCGCTGTTCGGCCTGCTGCTCACCAGCTTTGCGGTGCTGCTGGTGGCCGGCGGCATCCTGCTGGCGTTCGCCACGCGGCTGAGCCTGCGCCTGGGCAAGCTGCGCGATGCAGCCGAGCGGGCGCAGGCGGCCGATGGACGTCTTGACGGCCTGTTCCAGCGTGGCCGCTTTCCGATGACCGATGCGCCCGACGAAGTCGGCGACCTCGCGCGCAGCTTCGAGAAGCTGTTCGAGGCGGTCGGCGGCTACACCGACTACCTGCGCACGCTGGCGTCCAAGCTGTCGCACGAACTCAACACCCCGCTGGCGATCGTCAAATCCTCGCTGGACAACCTCGAGCATGCGCTGGCCGCGGACGGCGGCGTGCCGGCCGACGCCGCGCCGTATCTCGAGCGCGCACGCGACGGCACCGCGCGCCTGGGCGCTCTGGTGCGGGCGATGAGCGAGGCCAGCCGGATGGAGCGCGCGATCGCCGCCGCCGAGCCGGAGGATGTCGACCTGCGCGAGGTGCTGCGCGGCTGCGCCGAGTCCTACCGTGCGCTCGCCGGCACGCGGCCGTTCGAGTGCCTGCTGCCCGAGGCGCCGCTGCCGTTCCACGGCGCGCCCGAGCTGATCGCGCAAGCCCTGGACAAGCTGTTCGACAACGCGCTCTCGTTCACGCCCATCGACGGCTGGCTGCGGCTGGAGTTGCATGCCATCGACGGCGGCGCCCGGATCACCCTGGCCAACCAGGGCCCGTTGCTGCCCGAGGCGATGCAGGCCCGGCTGTTCGACTCGCTGGTGAGCCTGCGCGACAAGGCCACGCCCGGCGATGCGCCGCACCTGGGTTTGGGGCTGTACGTGGTGCGGCTGGTGGCCGAGCGCCACGGCGGCAACGCGCTGGCGCAGAACCTGGCCGATGGCAGCGGCGTGGCATTTACCCTGCAGCTGTTCGGCATGCCACGCCCGCGGCTATAGCGTCGGGCTTTCCAGGTGGAAGCGCACCGGCACGCGCGCCGTCGCCGTGGTGGCGCCGCCGTCGCTGCGCAGCGCACGAAAGCGCCACTTCCGGGCAGACGCCACCGCTGCGGCATCCAGCTCGGCAAATCCACTTGATTGCGCCACCGCGATCTCTTGCGGCAGGCCATCGGTATCGATGGTCAACAGCAGCAGCACGGTGCCTTCGTGCCGCTGGCGCACCGCTTCGGCAGGGTAGTCCGGCGGCGGACGGCTGATGATCTCCACCGCGGCGGGCGCATCCGCCGCGCCGTATGCCACGACCCAGCCGCCGTGGCCCCGCTGGAGCCGGGCCTGATAGGCCTCCGGCTCGTCGCAGCGGTCCGAGCGACCGTCGCAGCGGCGCAGGCGATAGCCGAGCTGCCCCTGCTCGTCGATCGAGAAATCGAGCAGCTGCGTGCGGCGCGGATCGATCGGCGCATCCATCGCGGTGCCGACGAAGGCGCCGTGGCGGAAGACGTAAAGCTGCACTGCGCTTGGCTGGCACTGCGCGTCCCGCTGCAACACCGCCTCGGCCACGTACGCGTCGGTGCTGCGCTGCGCGCGTCCAGTCAACTGGCGTTCGCCGCCGGTGAGCAGGAAGCGATCCTCCTCGCCGGTCGGCGCGGGGCCGGCCGGGCAGGTAGTTGTGGAGGCGGGCGCATCGGCAACCATCGGCTGCAGCGGTCGCGGCACATAGGTGACGGCCCGGCGCGCCGGCGCCGGTGGCGATGCGTGATGATGTGCCCACAGCGCCAGCAGCAGCACCGCGGCAGCCAGTCCGCCCAGCCAGGCCAGGGTGCTGCGCCGGCGCCGCACTGGCCGGGCGCCAGGCAGTGGCGGTGGCAGCAGGGCAGCGTTTGCGGGCAGCGGTGGCGGCGAGGCGGACGGCAGATCCTGCCAGCTGGCGTCGCCATCGTGGCACCAGCGGTCGCCGGCGCGGGCATAGGCTGCGCGCGCCGCGGCGGGCAGTGGCCCCAGCACCCGCTCGCCGCGCAGCAGCCAGATCAGCGCCCCGTGATCGACGTGCACCGCTGCGGCGGCGCCCATCTGCTGCAGCTGTCCGGCCTGGCTGACGGCCGTGGCCTCGTCCAGCGCGCGGCGGATGATCAGCGGCGCGCGTTGCCATACGTTTTCGCGAAACGCCGACGGTGTCATGCCGAACGCTGCGGCAAGGCGCGATTCGCTCGCCTCCGCGTCGTGGTCCAGGTGGTCGCCCGCAAGCACCAGGCAGAACGTGTCCATGCCCGTGATTCCCTCCGATGGGTGCCTGCCAGCTTACCCAAGCGGCGCCTCGCCGCCACCCCGCCGGGCGCTGCCGGCCGCTGCGGCGCGCGGACGCAGTGCGCCGCCCGTCGTGCGGCCGTCGCGCGGTGGCGCGGCGTCATGCCTACAATGGCCGTCCGTTTGAATCAGCCGGACCCACCCCACGTGATATCCCGAGACGAGTTCGACGCGCTGGTGGCCCAGGGCCACACGCGCATTCCGCTGGTGCGCGAGGTGTTTTCCGACCTCGACACGCCGCTGTCGGTGTACCTGAAACTGGCCGATGGCCCGTACACCTTCCTGTTCGAATCGGTCGAGGGCGGTGCCACCTGGGGACGCTATTCGATCATCGGCCTGCCGGCGCGCCGCGTGTATCGCCTGCGCGGGCACGAGCTGGAAGTGGAGGACGCCGGCGAAGTCACCGAGCGCCGCCATCTGGACGATCCGCTGGCCGAGATCGAGAAGCTCCGCCAGCAGTACGACGTGCCGCGGCTGCCGCAGCTGCCGGCCTTCTCGGGCGGCCTGGTCGGTTACTTCGGCTTCGAGACGATCGGCTACATCGAGCCGCGCCTGGCGCAGTGGGGCCGGCCCGACGAACTCGGCACGCCGGATGTGCTGCTGATGCTGGCCGAGGAAGTCGCCGTGTTCGACAACCTCAAGGGCCGGCTGTACCTGATCGTGCACGCTGATCCGTCGCAGCCGCATGCGTACGCGCAGGCGCAGCGCCGGCTCGATGCGCTGGTCTACCGGTTGCGCCAGGGCGGCGCCTCGTATCCGCAGATGACCCAGTCGGTGGCGCTGGACGAGAGCGACTTCAAATCGTCATTCACCAAGGCCGAGTTCGAGGCGATGGTGGAGAAGGCCAAGGAGTACATCCGCGCCGGCGACATCTTCCAGGTGGTGCCGTCGCAGCGCCTCAGCGTGGGTTTCAATGCGCGCCCGGTGGACGTGTACCGCGCCCTGCGCGCGTTGAACCCCTCGCCGTACATGTACTTCGTCGATCTGGGCACCACCCAGATCGTCGGCTCCTCGCCGGAGATCCTCGCCCGCATGAAGGACGGCAAGGTGGTCGTGCGCCCGCTCGCCGGCACGCGCAAGCGCGGCGCTACCGAGGAAGAGGACCGGGCGCTGGAGGCCGAACTGCTGGCCGATCCGAAGGAGCGCGCCGAGCACGTCATGCTGATCGATCTGGGCCGCAACGACATCGGCCGGATCAGCGAAACCGGCACGGTCGAGGTGAGCGAGTCGTTCGTGGTCGAGCGCTACTCGCACGTCATGCACATCGTCTCGCAGGTGCAGGGCACGGCCAAGCCGAACCTCAGCTACATGGATGTGCTCAAGGCGACCTTCCCGGCCGGCACGCTCAGCGGCGCACCGAAGATCCGCGCGCTGGAGATCATCCAGGAGCTGGAGCCGTACAAGCGCAACATCTACGCCGGCGCGATCGGCTGGATCGGCTGGTGGGGCGACGCCGACACCGCCATCGCGATCCGCACCGCGGTGATCCAGGACGGCCGCCTGCACGTGCAGGCCGGCGCCGGCATCGTCTACGACTCCGACCCCGCCGCCGAGTGGGAGGAGACCATGAGCAAGGGCCGCGCACTGTTCCGCGCCGTGGCGCAGGCGGCCAAGGGCTTGTGAGGCGCGGGGCGACCTGCGCTGGCGTAGCCATGGCGCTGGCGACCGCGCTTGCAGCCGGTGCCAGTGCGTCCCCACCCGCGCCCGCCTGGCCCGATACCGCGCTGGCCCGCACCGAGGCGCTGGCGTTGCTGCAGACGCTCAACGCCGACCTGCTCAGCCACGACAGCGCCACGCTGACGCTGGAGCGCTGGTGCGGCGCGCACGGCATGGCGTCGCCGGCGAGGGTCATCGCCGAACACGCACGCGGCGCGGCGCGGCCGCTGCCGGATGATCTGCGCGCGCAGCTGGGGTTGCCCGCGGATGCGCCGGTGGCCTATCGCCGGGTGGCACTGCGTTGTGGCGGGCACACGCTGTCGGAGGCGGAGAACTGGTACGTGCCGTCGCGACTGACGGCCGCCATGAACCGCACGCTGGAGCGCACCGACGCGCCGTTCGGCAAGGTGGTGCAGTCGCTGCATTTCCGCCGCCGCACCTTGTCTGCGGTGCTGCTGTGGGCGCCGCTGCCGGCCGGCTGGGAGCGGGCGCCGCGGTTGCCGGCCGATCGCGCCGGCGCGCTGGCGATTCCGGATCGGGTGCTGCAGCACCGCGCGGTGCTGGTCGACGGTGAGGGGCGGCCGTTCAGCGCGCTGATCGAGACCTACACCGGCCAGGTGCTGGCGTTCACGCCGCCCTCGCCGCCCGCCGGGGAGCAGCGGGCCCGTTAAAGATCACCTCGGAATGGCCGCTATCGTGAGGCCCGGCGCGGATGGTCCGCGCGGTCCGCGAAGGCACGCCTCCATGAACGTACCGGATCTCAGCCAGCTGCCCTACCGGCACCCCCCGATGACCCGCGGGGTGGACCCCAAACGCATGAACTGGCTGTGGCGGCTGATCTGCGAGCTCGGCTCGATCGACGCGAACGAGGTGATGGCCTCGCTGCACGCCGCCGGCGTGCCGGTGGACCTGCGGCGCGTGCGCAGCTGGACCGTCAACGACCGCGACGCGTCGTTCTTCCCGATGACGCTGGCCGAGATGGAGCGCAACGTGCGCACGGTGCTGGCGCTGCGGCTCGCCCAGGCCGAGGCCGCGCGCAACGCCGCCGACGCACCGCCGGATGCTGCGCCCGCAGACGTCGATGCGGATGCCACGGCGGCGCCCGCTGCCGAAGCCGGTGTCGATGCCGCCGTGCCGGCTGCCGATCCCGACGCCGAAGCGGTGCCGCTGGAGTGGTAGCGGCCGGATGAGCGCTCGCGCGTCGCAGTCGCTGCGATGCGTCGGTGGTTCGCTGTGCCGTCTTCGCGCACGGCTATCATCCCCACGATGCACACCGCCCCCACGGACGACCTCCATCACGGCCTCGTGGTCTATCGCGCCAGCCGGCTCGAGGCCCTGCTCGATCCGCTGCTGACCCTGCTCGACAGCGCGCCGCCGGCCGATGTGCTGGCGCCGCAGACGGTGATCGCCGCCCATCCGGGCATGCGCCACTGGCTGGCCGGCGCGCTGGCGCGTCGTCGCGGGCCGGCCGGCATCGTCGCCAACCTGCGCATCAGCCTGCCCAGCACCTGGCTCGACGAACTGGCGCTCAGCGCGCTGGGCAGCGGCGCCGTGGCGCTCACGCCGTATCGGCGCGACCGGCTGCGCTGGCGCATCCACCACCACCTGCCCGCGGTGGACGATGCGGCCGTCCGCGCCTATCTCGCCGGTGCGGACGCACCGCGTCGGCGCTACCAGCTGGCCGACCGGCTGGCGCGGCTGTACACGCAGTACCTGGTCTACCGGCCGGACTGGCTGGCGGCGTGGCAGCGCGGCCGCGACGACGTGCCCGAAGCCACCTTCATGGCGCCGCTGTGGCGCCAGCTGCGCGCCGACATCGGCCTGCCGCATCGCGGCGAGCGGGTCGATGCGCTGGTACAGGACCTCGCCCGCCGGCCGCAGCGCCAGGCCAGCGACGAGCCGCTGCACATCTTCGGCGTCAGCCACCTGGCGCCGGCCGAGCTGGCCCTGCTGCGCGCGGTGGCGCAGCTGCGGCCGGTGATCCTGTACGTGCCGGACCCGTGCCGCGACTACTGGGCCGGCCTGCGCGGCGAGCGCGAGCAGTTGCGCGAACGGGCGCAGCAGGTGGACTTCAGCGAGGCTTCCGAACAGTTCTTCCTGCAGATGGGGCATCCGCTGCTGGCCAGCTGGGGCCGCATGGGCCAGCACTTCATGCTCAACCTGCAGGCCTTCGACGACGCCATCGCCATGGACGTGCGCCACTGGCAGGACGAGGCGCCCCAGCGCGGCGAGGGCGACGGCCTGCTGCAGCGCCTGCAGGAGAGCATGCGTCAGCTCGATACCACGCGGGTGCAGCCGTTGCGTGGCGGCGCGGCGGCGGCGCTGGCCGACCGCTCGTTGCGCGTGCACCTGTGCCACACCCGCCTGCGCGAGCTGGAGGTGCTGCGCGACGCACTGCTGCGCGAGCTGTCCGAGCGGCCGGACCTGAAGCCCTCCGACATCGTGGTGATGGCGCCGGATATCGCCGCCTACGTGCCGCTGCTGCCGGCCGTGTTCGGCGAGGCCGGGCGCCACCAGGGGCCGCTGCCCTACCACTTGGCCGACGTGGCGGTAGCCAGCACGCATCCGCTGCTCGAGGCGTTCAGCCGGTTGTTGTCGATCCCCGAATCGCGTCTCGCCGCACCGGAGCTGCTGGACCTGATGCAGGTGCCGGAAGTAGCCCGCGCCCTGGGCCTGGACGACAGCGATCTGGACACGCTGACGCGCTGGCTGCGCCAGAGCCGCGTGGCGTGGGCGCTCGACGGTGCCTTCCGCGAAGGCTTCGGCGTGCCCGGCATCGACGACTACACCTTCGCCTGGGGCATGGATCGCCTGCTTGCCGGCTATGTCATGGGCGACGCCTCCGACCAGGCGGGCGAAGGCTGGACATTGCCCGGCGGCGAACTGTGGCCGGTGGAGGGCGTGCATGGCCCGCAGGCAGCGGTGCTCGGGGCGCTGGACCGGCTGCTGCTGGCGCTGGCCGAACTGCATCGCGACGCCGGCACGCCGCGCAGCGCCTCGGCCTGGGCGACCCGCCTGGAAAGCCTGCTGGACACGCTGTTCCGGGTCGACCCGCGCGACCACGAGGCGGTCGAGGCGCTGTCGCTGCTGCGCCGGTTTCTGCAGGCGACCAAGCTGGAGACGGCCGACTGCGGCCTCGACCCGGTGCTGGATTTTTCCGTGGTGCGCGAGGTGCTGCGCGAACGGCTGGCGGCCGCGCCGGAGCGCCAGCGCTTCCTGCTCGGCGGCATCACCTTCTGCGGCATGGTTCCGCAGCGCGCGATCCCGTTCCGGGTGATCGCCGTGCTCGGCCTCAACGACGGCGAGTTCCCGCGCACCGTCGGCGACGCCGGGCTGGACCTGATGCAGCGCCACCGCCGTCTGGGCGATCGCGACGTGCGCAACGACGACCGTTATCTGTTCCTGGAAACCGTGATGGCCGCGCGTGAGGTGCTGCACCTGTCGTACCTCGGCGAAGGCATCCGCGACGGCAAGCCCCGCAACCCGGCCGCGCCGCTGGCCGAACTGCTGGGCCTGCTGGACGAGCAGGCCGGCCTGCGCGGCGAAGACGGCGATATCGACGAGCGGCCGGCGGCGCCCGGTGCCGCGCCGGTGATCCGGCGGCCGTGGCGCATCCGCCATCCGCTGCAGCCGTTCGACGCGCGCTACTTCGACGGCAGCGACCCGCGCCTGTTCTCGTTCGACGCCGGGTTCGCCGGCATGGTGCGGGGCGAGGCCGGCGGCTCGTTCATGCAGCCGGCCGCGGGCCCGGCGCCGATGCCTGCGGCCACGGTGCCGCTGCGCGAGGTGCAGGCGTACTTCCGCGACCCCGCCCGGCAGGTGCTGGCGCAGCAGCTCAACATCCGCCTGGATGCGCTGGACGACGATCCCCTGCAGGACAGCGAGCCGCTGCAGGCCGGCTTCAGTGCCCTGGACCAGGTGGCGAAGCGGCTCTTCTTCGAGGCGATCGAACGCGGCGCGTTCGCGCTGCCGGAGCAGGCCCCTGCGTGGTTGCGCCTGAGCGGCATGCTGCCCAGCGGCCGGCTCGGAACAGACGCCTGGACGTCCGAACGCGCGGCGGTGCAGGCGCTGCTCGAGCGCGCGCAGTCGCATCCGCTGTTTGCGCCGGTGCCGCCGCGGCGCCAGCCGGTCTCGCTGGCGCTGGCGCTCGGGCCGGTCAGCGTGGAGGGCACGCTGGAGCGCGTGTTCGGCCAGGGCGACGGGCTATGGTTGTTCGAGGCATGGCCGGGCCGCAAGACCGCCAGCCTGAGCTTTGCCCAGCGCATCCCGCTGTTCCTGGAATGGGCGCTGCTGCGCCTGTCCTGCGACCTGGCGGTGCCGGTGCACGTGGGCGTGCTGACCGCCGACGGCGGTGCCGAGGTGGAGGCGCCGTTCAACGCCTGGGCCGAGCTGCTGGCGCTGCACCTGCGCAACGGCGACCACGCCGCGGCGGATGCCATGCGCGCGGCGCTGGGCGAGCGCGTCACCGCGCTGCTGGCGTGGTGGCAGCAGGCGCAGCAGCAACCGCAGCATTATTTTCCGCGCACCAGCTGGGCCGCGCTGGACGAGCGCGACGATGCCGCGCGCCTGGCGTGGGAGGGCAGCGGTTTCGGCATCGGCGAGCGCGACTTCGCGCCGGGCTACGCGCGGCTGCTGGCGGGCGCCGCCCGCTTCGAGCCCGGTCATGCCGATCACGCGGCGCTGCAGGCGCTGGCGCGCCGGCTGGCGGCGCTGATCGATCCGGTCACGCTGCTGGAGCCCCACGCATGAACGCCGCCGCATCGACTCCCGCACTGGACTGGACCCGGCTGGCGCTGGCCGGACACGGCCGCACGTTGATCGAAGCGAGCGCCGGCACGGGCAAGACCTGGACCATCGCCGTGCTGTACCTGCGCCTGCTGCTGGAGCAGGGGCTCAGTCCGCGCCAGGTGGTGGTCACCACCTTCACCGATGCCGCCGCCCAGGAACTGCGCGAGCGCCTGCGCGCCAAGCTGGTGTGGGGCGAGATGGCGGCGGAGGACTGGCTGGCCGGCCGCGCTGCGCCGGCCCCCGCGCCGGACCGCGCCTGGCTGCAGGCGCGCTGGCAGCACGATCGTGCCGACGCCGAGCGCGACCGCCTGCGCCTGCGGCTGGCCCAGGCCGAACTCGACATGGCGCCGGTCGGCACCCTCCACGGCCTGTGCCGCCGCATCCTGGGCGATTACCCGTTCGAGAGCGGCGCGGGCTTCCAGTTGGGCGAGATGGTCGCCGCCGATGCGCTGCTGGACGAATGGGCCGCCGACCTGTGGCGACGGCTGCAGCAGGGCGACCGCGCGGTCGCGGCCGCTCCGGCCTCGCTGGCGGCGCTGCGGCGCCTGCTCAAGGCGTACCTGCAACCGGGCGTGGCGCTGTGGACGCCCGACGCGCAGGCGCTCGAGGCCGCCTTGCCCGCAGCGCAGGCCGACACGCTGGAAGCGTTCGCCCAGGAGAAGTCGCATTTCCTGCCGCGCAAGAGCGCGCTGAAGAACGCCCTGCTGGCTCTGGCCAGCTGGCTGCGCGATCGCGACGAACCGCTCAAGCCCTCCGCCCTGGCCAACCTGCTGGCTGCCGAGACCGACGCGCCAGACCAGCTGCAGCCCGAGACGCTAGCCTCGCCGGCGACCCGCGCGCTGCTGGGGTTCGCCAGCCGCGCGGGGCGGGTGCTCGAATACGCGGCCGAGGCCGATCACGTGCAGGCCTGGCAGGACTGGCTGGCGCAAGTCGGCGCGTGGCGTGCACAGCGCCTGGCCGCACGCGCCCAGCTCACCTTCGACGAATTGATCGGCCGCGTCGGCGAGGCGCTCAGGCGCGAGGACCGCGCGCTGGCCGACCGCCTGCACGCGGCGTGGCCGGTGGCGCTGGTGGACGAGTTCCAGGACACCGATGGCCAGCAGTACGACATCCTGCGCGCGATCTACAGCGACGCGGCCGGCGCCGCGCGCGGGCGGCTGGTGATGATCGGCGATCCCAAGCAGGCGATCTACCGCTTCCGCGGCGGTGACATCGACACCTACCTGCGCGCCGCCCGCGCCGCGGACGAGGTGCTGCGGCTGGACACCAACCATCGCTCCTCGCGTGCGCTGGTGGCGGCGATCAACCAGTTCTATGCGGTGGTCGGCCCGGTGCTCTCGACCCGTGACGACGCGCCCATCCGTTATGAGGCAGTGCACGCCAGCGCGCGCCGCGATGGCGAGGTCTATACCGTCGGCGGTACGCCGCTGGCGCAACCGCTGCAGCTGCATTTGCGCAGCGACTGTCCAGCCGCCGTGCCGGCGCGTTCGCGGCTGGCGCTGGAAGCGTGCGCGCAGCAGATCGCCGCGCTGCTGCAGGCGGGCACGCATCGCATTGGCGACGCGCCGGTGCAGCCGGGCGACATCGCCGTGCTGCTGCCGGGCAACCAGGACATCACCGACCTGCGCGGGCTGCTGCAGCGTCACGGCGTCCCCTGCGTGGGCGCGGGCCGCTCGAGCGTGTTTGCGCTGGACCTGGCGCGCGAGCTGCAGATCGTGCTTTACGGCATCGACCATGCCAGCGATGAGGGCGCGGTGCGCGCGGCACTGGCCACGCGACTGTACGGCATGTCGTTCCACGCGCTGAAGGCGCTGCGCGAACAGCCGGAGGCATGGCTGACCTACGAGCAGCAGTTCCAGCAGTGGCGGGTGCGCTGGCAGCGCGAGGGCGTGCTGGCGGTGGTGCGTGCACTGATCGATCGCGCCGCGCCGACGCTGCTGGCCGGCGAGGACGGCGAGCGCGCGCTGACCGACCTGCGCCACCTGGGCGAACTGCTGCAGGCGCAGTCGGAAAAGCTCCACGGCAGCGAGCAGTTGCTGGCGTGGTTCGCGCGCCAGCGCGAGGGCGAGGCGGCCGGTGGCGACGCCGCCGAGGAACAGCAGTTGCGGATCGAGTCCGATGCCCGCCGCGTGCGCCTGATGACCCTGCACGCGAGCAAGGGGCTGGAGTTTCCGATCGTGTTCCTGCCGCTGATGTGGGACCACACCCGCAGCGGCCAGGACACCACGCCGGTGATCGACGAGCCGCTGTGCGGCCAGCGCGTGATCGGCTTCGGCAAGGCGGCGAAGGCGCAGTACGACCGTGAGGGCCAGGACGAGCGCTTCCGCGTGCTGTACGTGGCGCTGACCCGCGCCATCCACGCCTGCCACGTCTACGTGCTGCCACCGGACCGGCCCAAGCAGGCCAACAGCGACAAGCCCGCCGGCGACCCCGAGCGTGCGCCGCTGGATGCCTCGGTCGGGCGTTTGCTGGCGCGGCTGGCAAACGGCCTGGTGCTGGCGGACGAGGCGCCCCAGCTGGCCTGGCTGCCTGACGGATGGCCGTGGCGGGCCAGCGGCCGCATCGGCCCCGATGCGGCCGACGACCGCCCGCGCCGGGTGCTGCCGATGCCGTCGGCGCATCCCGATGCGCGCGTCTACAGTTTTTCCACGCTGACCCGCGGTGCGCACGCCGGCACGCTGGAGGACTCTTCCGCCAGCGACGAATCGCCCGCCGCTGACGACGTCGAGCCGGGGCTCGACGCGGTGCTGCCGGCACCAGCGCCGGACCATCCGGAGCTGCTCGCGCTGGCGCCGATCCGTGGTGCCGACATCGGCAACGCACTGCACGCGATGTTCGAGAACCGGGTGATCGGCGAACCGATGACCCGCCAGCTCGAGCTGGTCGACCGCGAGCTGCGCGCGTTCGGCGTGCCGCTGGAGGAGCGCGAGCGCGGCGCGGTAATCCAGCGACTGGCCCGACGGCTGCAAGGCGTGCTCGACACCGCGCTGCTGCCGGGGCTCACCCTGGGCAGCCTGCCGCCCGCGCGCCAGCTCGCCGAGATGGAGTTCCACTACGTGCTCGACGACACCTCGGTGGCCGCGCTGCGCGAGGCCTGCGTGCGCCACGGCCAGCCGACCCTGGTGCCATTCACGGCGGTCAACCAGCTGCGCGGCCGCATGACCGGCAAGATCGACCTGATCATCGAGCACGATGGCCGCTACGGCGTACTCGACTACAAGAGCAACTACCTGGGCGACCGTCTGGACGGCTACATGCCGGACGCGCTGGAGGCGGCCATGGACGCCCACCAGTACCGCTTCCAGGCGCTGCTCTACACGGTGGCGGTCGACCGCATGCTGCGCCAGCGCCTGCCCGGCTACCGCCGCGAGCGGCATCTGGGTGAAGCGATCTACCTGTTCGTGCGGGCAGTCGGGCTGGCGCCGGCGGCCGGTATCTGGCGCCATCGCTTCGACGATGGGTTGATCGCCGCCGTCGATGCGGCGCTGGCCGGGCACATGGAAGGAGCTGTCGCATGAGCGCCTACCGTTTCGAGCCTTCGCCGCTGGAGCTGACCACCGACGCGCCGTGGCGTCCGCTCGACCGCGCCGTGTTGCGCTGGACGCTCGGTCACGGCGGTTCGCCGCTGCTGGCGAAGATGGCTGCGTGGGCCAGCTACGCCGACGGCGAGGGCGATACCGCGCTGCCGCTGTCCGGCGACGGCCCGGGACGCCACGGCATGCCGCGGCCAGACGCCGACGCGCTGCTCGCGCTGCGCGCCGAGCCGCTGGTCGGCGACGGCCGGGTGCCGACGCCGTACGTGATCGACGCCGACGATCGCTTCTACCTGTGGCGCAACCACGCGCACGAGGTCGCCGTGGCGCGCGCCGTGCGTGCGCGTCGCGCGGCCGCCGGGCCCCTGCCGGTCGACGAATCGCTCGTCGACAGCCTCTTCCACGGCGAACGCTCCGAGGCCGTGCAGCGCCAGCGCGAGGCGGTGGCCGCGGTCGGCGGACGCCGGCTGTTCGTGCTCACCGGCGGCCCCGGCACCGGCAAGACCACCACCGTGCTGCGCATGCTGCTGGCGCTGCAGCGGTCCCGAGCGGAGACGACGCTGTCGATCCAGGTTGCCGCGCCCACCGGCAAGGCCGCGCAGCGATTGGTGCAGTCGCTGCGGCAGGGCAAGCAGGCCCTGGCTGCCCGGCTCGGCGAGGACTGGAGCACTGCTCTGGCGGCGATCCCCGACACCGAAGCGCTGACCCTGCACCGCCTGCTCGGCTACGACCCGCGGCGCAACCGTTTCACCCGCGACGTGACCCACCCGCTGGCCGCCGACGTGGTGGTGGTGGACGAGGCCTCGATGGTCGATCTGGCCATGCTGCGCGGCCTGCTCGACGCGGTGCGGCCGCAGGCCACGCTGGTGCTGGTGGGCGATGCCGACCAGCTCACCTCGGTCGCCGCCGGCTCGGTGCTGATGGACCTGGTGGGCGCGTTCGAGGCCGATCCGTGCGGCGACCTGGTGCGGCTGGAGCACAGCTTCCGCGCCGAGCGACAGCTGGTGCCGATCAACCGGGCCGTGCGCGTGGGCGACGGGGACGGATTGCGCGCGGCGATGGCATCGGCGGGTGACGACGCGCGCTGGCGCGAGGTCGCCGACGTGGCGGCGCTGCGCCGCGCGCTGGCGGCGTGGTGCGAGCCGTTGGCGGCCTTGCCGATCCGTCCGGAACTGCCACCGCGCGACGAGGCCCGGACCGAGGCCAGGGCCGTGATGGCGGTGCAGGCCCTGCGCGCCCTGGCGCAGCGGCAACTGCTGGCCGCGCTGCGCGAGGACGGCTTCGGCGCGCTGGCGCTCAACGGCTGGATCGAGCAGCGCCTGAAACAGCTCTGGGGCGTGCCGCCGGAGCGCACCTGGTACGCCGGCCGCGCCGTGCTGGTCAGCCGCAACGACTACGCCGCACGCCTTTACAACGGCGACGTCGGTCTGTGCCTGGCCGAGCCGGACGGCTCGCTGCGGGTGTGGTTCGAGACGGTGGACGAGCACGGCCGCGCCAGTGCGCGCAGCTTCGCGCCTGGCACGCTGCCGCCGCACGAGGGCGGCTTCGCGATCACCGTGCACAAGAGCCAGGGCTCCGAGTACGACCTCGCCGCCGTGCTGCTGCCGCCGGATCCGCAGCACCGCCTGCTGTCGCGCCAGTTGCTTTACACCGGCCTGTCGCGTGCGAAGCGTCAGGTCGAGCTGTGGGGCACGGCGGAGGCGGTCGCGGCGGCGCTGGATCGGCCGGTGCAGCGTGCCGGCGGGCTGGCACCGCGGTTATCGCGGACCGGCGACGGGGGCTGAGCGCATGGTGCGCCGTGCTGCCCTGGTCGTGCAGCAGCGTGCGCACGTGACGCTGGATACCACTGGCGCGATGAAGCTCTCTATCTGCGCAGAAGCCCAAGAGCCGTCATTCCCGCAAAAGCGGGAATCCATCGATCTCTGATGCAGCGGTCACCGTGGATTCCCGCTTTTGCGGGAATGACGGCAATGTGGGCGGTGCTTCCGGTTGGCCACGTCCGGTTCTCCCGGGCCGAGTGGGGCGCACGGTCATTGCCATTGCCATCGATCACGGAAATAACGAAAAGGTCTGAGGGACGCTTCTAGGGGCTACTTTCGGTCTCTCTGGCCGCATAGGGCACACAGGCGTTACCGCCCCCATCGATCTGCTGCGCGAGGTTGTAGAGGATCCGGGCATCCTCCGCGTCCAGCGTCTCGCCCTGCATCGCGCGGAAGTGGTGGTGGAACGAGCGCACCGCGCCCGGGCGGTCGTCCAGCGGGTAACCGACCGCGGCCAGCGCCATCCACGGGTCGAAGCCGGCGGGCGGATCGCACAGCGGCCCCTTCGGCCACAAGCCGAAACCGGCTTGAGCCAGCGTGCTCCAGGGAAAGTACGGACCCGGGTCGTCCTTGCGCGTGGGTGCCAGGTCCTCGTGGCCGATGATCTGGGTGGGCGGGATATCCAGCCGCGTGGTGAGGTCGGCCAGCAGGCGCAGCAGGCTGGCGATCTGCGCCGGCGCAAACGGCGAATGGCCGTCGTTGTCCAGCTCAATGCCGATGGAGGCGGAGTTGAGGTCGGTGACGGTGCCCCAGCGGCCGCCACCGGCATGCCACGCACGCTGCGCGTCGGCTACCAGCTGGTAGATGTGGCCGTCGCCGCCCACCAGGTAGTGCGCGCTGACCGGCCCGCCGCTGTTGCGTGTGCGCAAGGTGTCCAGGCTTTCCTGCGCCGAGTGCTGATTGGTGAAGTGCAGCACGACCAGCACCGGCCGGCGGATGTCGTGGTTGGGCGACGGCACCCAGGTCGCCAGCGGATTGCGCGGCGGCGCATGGGAGCAGGCGGCCAGCAGCACCATCGCGCACCACGTGGCGATGCGCAGCGGCCAGCGGAAGGCTTCGGGTGTGGGGGACGGGACTGGCATCGGGACGAGGATTCCTTCGAGGGCGCATCGCACGCGTGAAGCGGGCGGCGGGTCAGCGCGCCAGATACGGCTGCGCGAGTTGCAAGGCCGTGCGATACGGCTCCGGATCATTGCGGTTGCTGAGCACGATCACCGTGAGGTGCCGCTGCGGCCAGCGCACGATCACGTTGCGGAAACCGATGCTCTCGCCGGAGTGCCACAGCGTCTCGCCGGTGATCCGCCAGCCGAAGCCGTACTGCGCCTGGTACGGCTCCCCGGTCACGCTCACGTGTGGGCTGAAGGCGAGCGCGCGCGAGGCATCGCTGAGCAGGCGGTCGTCGTACAGCGCGGCGTCCCACCTGGCGAGATCGTCGACCGAGGCATAGATGCCGCCGTCGCCGCGGGTGGCGGAGGTGACGCTCTGATCGGTGCGCTGCCAGTGGCCGTCGATGAAGCTGTAGCCGTAGGCGCGGTGGGGCACGGCAGGCCCGCGGTGGTGCTCGTAGAGCAGGGTGTGGTCCATGTGCAGCGGCGCGAAGATGCGCGCCTTCAGGAACGCTGGCAGCGTCATGCCCGACGCCCGCTCGATCACCAGCCCGAGCAGCACGTAGCCGGTGTTGCTGTAGCGGTAGGCGGAACCGGGCGCGAAGTAGCCGTGGTCGGTGCCGGCGATCATCCGCAGCACGTCGGCGTCGCCGACCTGCGCGGTCTGCGCGGGCTCGATCAGGTCCTCGTAGTCGAGCAGGCCGCCGGTATGGTCGAGCAGCTGGCGCAGGGTGATGCGGTCGGCAAACGGCGGCAGCGACGGCAGCCAGTGGCGGACCGAATCGTCCAGCGCGAGCTTGTGGTCCTCGGCCAGCAGCAGGATCGCCGCGGCGGTGAACTGCTTGCTCACCGAGGCGAGCCGGTAGTCGGTGGCCGGCGTGGCCGCGACATGCTGCTCGAGGTCGGCGTAGCCGAAGCCGCGTCGGACCACCGGCTTGCCGTCCTTGAGGATCAGCAGCGAGGCACCGGGAACGTCGCCGGTGTAGGGCTGCATGCGTTCCGCGACGGCAGCGGGCAGCTCTCCGGCGCGGCAGGGCGCGATGCAGGCGAGGGTGGCGAGCAGGCTCAGGGCAAGACGCATGGCGGTCACCGGATCGGCGTGTCGTACAGCGTGTGCGGCGTGGGTTCGGGCTGGAAGGTGTAGTGCCACCACTCCATTGGATAGTTGCCGAACCCTTCCCTTGCCATGGCGTGCAGCAGGCGCTGGCGGTTCGCGCGCTGCGCGGCGGTCACGCCGGGGTTGTCGGTGTTGGCGCGCACGCCGAACCAGTCGAACGGCGTGCCCATGTCCAGCGGCACGCAGTGGCGATCGTGCGCGTCGCACTGCTCCATGGTCAGGTCGGTGGTGGCGCCGCGGCTGTGGCCGGAGACCGGGGCGATGTAGTCGCCGAGCAGCTGCGACTTGTGCAGATCGGGATAGTGGGCGGCCTTGGTGGCCTGGTCGGACAGGTCATGCGCCCAGCGTACGAAGTCGGCCACCGCGCGGGCCGGGCGATAGCAGTCCCACAGGCGCAGGCGCGCATGCTCGCGGCGCAGGTCGTGTTCGACCCGAGCCAGCGCCGCGGCGACGGGTTTCAGCAGCAGGCATTTCGGCGCGAGGTAGCCATCCACCGGGCGGCCGACGAAGTTGTCGTGGCCGGCGTACTTGATGTCCTCGTGGATGTCCGGCACCAGGCTGCGGATATCGACCAGGTTTGCTTCGGCGGCCGTGCTTGCGGAGGAAAGCGTGACGGGCTGCTCGGCGAAAGCCGGCACGGCGAGCGCCAGCAGAAACGCCGCGATCACACACGAGCGCACCCGGTGCGCGACCGTGCGCAGCGGCAGGCGCGGGTCGCGCACCGGGTGCGCCCGTGCATAGCTGTCTTGCGTCATGGGCAGTCTCCGCTGCGGGTGAAGTGCAGATCCTCGTAGTCGGAGCTGAAGTCGGCCTGTGCGTCGACCTTGGCCATGGTCAGCGTCACCGGGCTGCCGGGATGCACGTCCAGCCAGGCGTCGGGAGAGACGGTGGCGTCGTCCCAGTGCACCAGCAGGCGACCGTCCAGGCGCTGCACGTCGCCGCTGAGCTTGGGCGATTTCGCCACTGCGAAGCGCACGCGGTTGCCGGCCGCGCACAAGGTCAGCTCGCCCAGCCAGGGGTCGCGGTAGTGGCCGGTCCACGCCGTTGCCTCCGCCGCGGCGAGCGGCACGGCGCGCGTGGTGTCCGGTGCCGGCGTGCCGCGGTTGTCGGTCTGGGCCGCATGGTCCAGCGCATCGGCGTACCAGGTGGCATCGCGCGTGTCGTGCGGCGCGGTGAAGTGCTTGAGCAGCAGTTCCCCCAGCACGGTGCGTGCATCCTCGGCCTCGCCGTTGATCAGGAACACGAAGCCGCTGCGTCGATCCGGCAGCAGCATCAGTTCGGAGTACATGCCCGACAGCGTGCCGGTGTGCCACACCGTCCACTGGCCGTCGACGTCGGCCATGCGCCAGCCGTAGCCGTAGGCCATCACGTGGCTGTGGTCCCAGGCGCGGCGCTGCTCCGACACCGGGATCAGCATGTGCGGTGATTGCAGGATCTGGCGCTGTTCGGCCGATAGCCAGGCCAGCTGTGCCGGCGTCGGGGCCAGCCAGCTGGTCGCCCAGGTCAGCATGTCGGTGAGGTCGCAGCGGATGCCGCCGGCCGGTGCCGAGGTGATCGCGGGAATGGTCGCACCGTCTTCGCGGATCGGTTCGTTGTGGCCATCGGTCTGGCGATGCGGCTGCGCCACGTTGCCCACCGCGTCGCGGTTCCACCTGCCAACCTGGCAGCGGGTGAGGCCGAGCGGCGCGAACACCTCGCGATGCATCAGCGTCTCGTACGACGCGCCGCCCGCCGCCGCGGCGACCTCGCCGGCCACCACGTAGAGCAGGTTGTCGTACTGGTACTTCGAGCGAAAGCTGTAGCCGGGTGCGATGGAACGAAGGCCGTGGATGATGTCCTGCCGGGTGAACGCATTGGGTTCCGGCCACAGCATCAGGTCGCCGCCGCCTTCGGGCAGGCCGCTGGCGTGGGTGAGCAGGTCGGCCACGCGCATGTTCCTGGTGACCCACGGGTCGTGCATGGCGAAGTCGGGCAGGTATTTCGTGACCGGGTCGTCCCAGTGCAGCTTGCCCTGGTCGACCAGGCGGCCGAGCAGGGCGGTGGTCATCGCCTTGCTGTTGGAGGCGATCTTGAACAGCGTGTCGGTGTCGATCCTCTGGCCGGAGCCGGTGACGGTCTCGCCGCGGGTGGCGGTGTAGACGACCCTGCCGTTCTCGATCACGCCGACGGCAATGCCGGGCAGGTGGTAGCGGGCGACGACGGCGTCGACGATGGGATCGTAGGTGGCCTGAGCATCGGGCGACGCGGCGGGTTGGTGCGTGGCGTGCGCCGAGCCGGCGAAGGCGAGCGCGATGGCACAGAGCAGGGCGGACGGGCCTGCGGAACACCGCCATGCTCTCGGCCGTGTGCGGGACGCGAGGCGCGGGACGCCAGCGTCCGCTGGCATAACGGAAGGTGCGGCTGGGGCGAGGAGGAGTCTTGCCACGTCGTGATCCCGGCGCCGGCCGTGATTCAGCATCTCCTTAATGGCGCGGCGCCGCGCGCGCGGTCGGCCGTCTTCGATGCTGCCTCCGTCAACGCACCGGGTGCCTGCGATCGCTGGCGTCACGGAGGCAACGGGACAGGGTTCTACCGCGGCGCCATCGCCATCAACTGGGATTCCCCACGACGAACAACGGCCGCCGATAGCCTGAGGTGGGCGCGCGTCAAAGCGCATCGCAACCCACCTCGCCCCACACCCGCAGCAGGTTGCCGCCCCAGATCTTCGCGATGTCGGCGTCGCTGAAGCCGCGCTTGCGCAGGGCGGCGGTGACGTGGCGGGTTTCGCTGGCGTCGGTCCAGCCGGTGATGCCGCCGCCGCCGTCGAAGTCCGAGGCGATGCCGACGTGGTCGATGCCGGCGACCTTCACCATGTGCTGGATCTGGTCCATGTAGTCGTCCAGCGTGGCCAGCGGATATTTCTTCTGGATGTCGGCCATGCCGGCGCCCATCTCGGGGCGGTAGTCGTCGGTGTCGCTGTCGTATTCCTTTTCGCCGAATTGCTTGGCGATCGCGGCCTGCAATTTCTTCTCGGCCGCCTCGCGCGCCGGATCCTTCTTCAGGAATTCCTTGTACGCCACCGCCTGGATCACGCCGCCCTTCGCCGCGATGGCGCGCAGCAGGTCATCGGGCAGGTTGCGCGGATGATCGAGCACGGCGCGTGCGCCGGAGTGCGAGGCGAGCAGCGGTGCGGTGGAAACCTGCAAGGCATCGCGCACGCAGGCATCGGAGGCATGCGAGATATCCACCATCATGCCGAGCGCGTTGGCGCGCCTGACCACCGCGCGGCCGAAGTCGCTCATGCCGGTGTCGCCGGCGCTGCTCATCGCGGGCTCGCCGTGTTCGGTATCGGGCAGCGAGCTGGTGCACAGGTCGTTGTTGCCGACATGCACCAGGCCGACATAACGTGCGCCGCGATCGTAGGCGGCGTCGAGCCGGTGCAGGTCGTGCCCGAGCGAGTAGCTGTTCTCGATGCCTATCATCGCCGAGAGCAACCCGGCCTTGCGGTTGGCCAGCGCCTGCGCGGGCGTGGTGGCGAGGCGGATGCGGTCGGGGTATTTCATCAGCATGTCGCCGATGGCGTCGTACTTTTGCTCCGCCTGCTGCACCGCTTTTGCGTAGCCGGCTGGATCGAGCGCGTGCTGCGGCACCCAGATCACGAAGAACGCGGCGTCGAGCCCGCCACGCTCCATCTTGCCCAGGTCCACCAGCAGCGGTGTCGCCGTGCCGACGTCGAAACGCGGCTCGTGCATGTAGCCGAAGGGGATGTCGACGTGGGTGTCGATGGTGATCGGCGGGTCCTTGCCGTCGGCGGTGGCGATGGCGGGCAGGGCTGCGGCAAGGGTCAGCGCGAGCGCAAGGCGTCCGATCATGGTGAGGGTCCTCAGGTGGTCTGCCACTGCCGTACGGATTGTTCGCCGGCAATCATCTCGCTGAAGCTCTGGCGGCGGCGGATTTCCGCGTACCGGCCGGTGTCCAGCAGTACTTCGGCGGCAAGCGGGCGCGAGTTGTAGGTCGAGGCCATCGACGCGGCATAGGCGCCGGTGCCCCGGATCATCAGCAGGTCGCCGGCCGCGCAGCGCGGCAGCTGGCGATCGCGGGCGAAGGTATCGCTGCTTTCGCACACCGGACCGACCACGTCGTAACGCATCGCAGGCTGGCCGCTGGGCAGCACCGGGGCGATGTCGTGCCAGGCGTCGTACAGGCTCGGGCGGATCAGCTCGGTCATCGCCGCGTCCACCACCAGGAACTGGCGCTGTTCGCCCGGCTTGACCCGCACCACGCGGGTCAGCAGCACGCCGGCCTCGGCCACAAGGTAACGGCCCGGTTCGAGCAGCAGGCGGCCGCCGAAGCCCTGCAGCGCGTCGCGGATCGCCGCCACGTAGTCCGCCGCGGCAATCGGCCGGTCTTCGCCGTGGCGATAGCACACGCCCAGGCCGCCGCCCACGTCGATGCTGGCGACGCGGTGGCCGGCCTGCTCCAGCTCACGCCAGAACGCGGCCACGCGCGCCAGCGCGGCGCGGATCGGCGCCAGCTGCAGCAGTTGCGAACCGATGTGCGCGTGCAGGCCGTCCAGCCGCACGTTCGGATACTCGGCGGCCGTGTCGAACCAGTGGCGCGCCTCGTCGATGCTCACGCCGAACTTGTTTTCCGCCCGGCCGGTGGAGATCTTCGCGTGGGTGAGCGCGTCCACGTCGGGATTGATCCGCACCGCCGCGGTCGCCACCACGCCGGCCGCAGCGGCGACCCGCTGCAGCGTCTCCAGCTCGTCGCGCGATTCCAGGTTGAAGCGGCCGACGCCGGCCTCCAGCGCCTCGGCGATCTCCTGCGCCGTCTTGCCGACGCCGGAGAACACGATCCGCGACGCCGGGATGCCCGCACGAAGGCAGCGCCACAGCTCGCCGGACGACACGATGTCCGCCCCCAGTCCGCGCTCGGCCATCAGCTGCACGATGGCGAGATTGGTGTTGGCCTTGGCCGCGTAGCAGACCAATGCGTCCGTGCCCTCGAGGGCCGCCAGCAGGCCGTCGATGCGGGCGCGGATCGCGCTGGCGGAATACGCATGCAGCGGCGTGCCCATCTGGGCGGCCAGCGCAACGAGGTCGACGTCGTCCAGGTGCGCCGCGGTGTCGGCAGCGGGCCGCTCATGTTCGTCGATCAGGCCGGGATCGCAGGGGCTGTTGAACAAGAAGACTCCTTTTGCGGCATGGCCGAAAAAAAACGGCCCGCCGGGGAGGGCGGGCCGGCCAGGGGAGGGTGGCCTAGAAATCCAGCGCGACGGTCAGCTGGGTGAAGCGCGGGCTCTGGAAACCGATCGGCAACCGGAACGTGTCATTGAACGCGGGACCTGTGCCGGTGTCGTTGTCGCCCAGGCCCGTCTGCAGATCCTGGTCCACCTGCACGGTGCGCTGCTGGTTGAGCAGGTTGTAGACGGCCAGCTTCACGCGCAGGTTGCCGCCGTTGAACGGTCGGATGTAGGCAATGCCGGCGTTGAGGGTGTAGGTCCACGGCAGGCGCCCGTACTTGCCGCGCGGCGAGCGCTCATAGACGCGGTCCTCGGACGGGTAAGGCACGGGGTCACCATCGGCGTCGGTGGCGCCGGGAATGTTCCCGCACTTGTCCACGCAGATGAAGTAGCTGTGGTAGTTGGACGCGTCGTACGGGTTGCCCACGCCGAAGCCGGTGATCGGGCCGCCCGAATGGATGTCCATGTCGCCGCTCACCTGCCAGTGGGGCGTGAGCGCATAGACGCCGCGCAGCTTCAACTGGTGACGCCGGTCGTTCGGCAGGAAGCCGTCGCCACCGAAGTTCACCCACGGATCGTCGAAGTTCTCAGTGCGGCCGGTGTCGTCGAAGTCGGTGTCGGAGTTGACCGGGCCTTCGGCGTTGCCGCGGTTCCAGGCCAGCACGTAGGACGCGTTGAACGACCACTTCTCGTCCCACGCGCGGTCGAGCTGGAACTCCAGCGAGCTGTAGGTGCGCTTGGGCTTCACCCAGCCGCGCTGGCCCAGATAGTTGCCGTCGGAGTCGTACAGCGCGAAGCCCTGTTTGGACGTGTCGATGTTGATGTAGCCGTCTGCCGTGCCGTCACAGTCGGTATCGCCGTAGACGGTGAGGTTTTTGCCCGGATTGGCCATCACGTAGCCGATGTAGCCATCGCCGCCGCATTGCGGCGTGGCGCTGATCTCCATGTCGTCGATGGCGTTGTGCAGGCGCCGGTAGGTGCCGCTCACGCCCCACGACCAGTGCGCATTGATCATCTGCTGGAAACCGAGGATGGCCTCGTCCTGGTAGACCGGGTCCATGTCCTTGTCCACTTCCGAGCGCAGGTCGCCGACCGTGCCGTCACCCTGCGAGGTATCGGTATGGCTGCCAGGGAGCGCGTCGCCGACGATCGGGAAGGCGTACTGCACGCCGTTGATCTCCCGCGTTTCCCAGCCCAGGAACCGATGCGCCGAGCGCTCGTCCAGCAGCCCGCCGGCCTGCTTGATGTTGATCACGTTGGCCACCGGCAGGTAGTAGCGGCCGAGGTTGCCGAACAGCTTGGTGCTGCCGTCGCCCTTCATGTCCCAGGCAAAGCCCAGCCGTGGCGCGATCTGCTTGTTGATCTTGATATAGCTGCGGCCGCTGGCGTCGCGGTTGTCGAAGCTGTCGTTGCGCAGGCCCGCGTTCAACACGAGGTTCGGCGTGAGCTGCCAGTTGTCTTCCAGGTAGAGCGCCGAGTTCTCGGTCTCGAAGGTGCCGGCAATCTCGTAGCGGCGCACGCGAACCCAGGCCGGATCGCCGGCCGGGATGCTGCCGCCGCCATCGGTGTCGGCCGGATCGCCGGTGTTGGCGTAAACGTTGTAGTAATAACCGCCCGGGCCAGGATAGCGACGGGCGTAGTCGGACGTGTCCAGCTCGTGGTCGTAGCCGAAGCGCAGCAGGTGGTCCCCCAGCGTCCACTCGAAGTCGGCGCGGTACTGCTTGCGGGTGTCCACGCGCGAGGCGATGTTCGAGCTGCTGGTGCAGCCGGGCGTGAGGCCGCCGGGCGGCTGCGGCGCACCGGTGCTCACGGCCACGCGGTTGCACTCCTCGTCGCGCTGCGAGCTGACGTCGGCCTGGCGCTCGTTGCGGCCGTACATCAGCTTCATCGACAGGTCGTTGGTGAGGTAGCTGGTCCAGGTCAGCGCCCAGTTCCTGCCGCCGGTGTCGGTGTAGACCTCGTTGCTCTTGGCCGTGCGCGTGTCGGTGTCGTAGTCGTAGTTGTAGACGTCGCCGACATCGCGGTTCTTGTCCGAGAACGCCATCAGCGACAGGGTGTTGCTGTCGGTAATGTTCCAGTCGATGGTGCCGCCCCAGAAGCCCTGGTTGGCGCTGTGGTCCGTGATCGACGTGCCGGTGTCGTTGGTGTTGCGGGGGCTGGCGCCACGCTGCTCGTACATCGCGAAGAAGAACAGCTTGTCCTTCACGATCGGTCCGGAGGCCCACACGTTGGTCTTGATCAGCGAGTCACGGTCGCGGCTGGAGGTGTAATAGCGCTCGCCGTCGAAGGTGTAATCGCCGCCGCGGGAGTGCCAGTTGCCCGGCTCCATCGTGATCTCGGTGCCGGCGTGGAATTCGTTGGTGCCCGAACGGGCCACCGCATTGACCACGCCACCGGTGGTGCGGCCGAACTCCACCGAGTAGCCGCCGGTCTTGACCTGGAACTCCTGGTAGAACGCGAACGGCGCCTCGGAGAAGCCGTTGCGGTTGTAGAAGTCGGTGACGTTGAGGCCGTTGACGTAGAACGAGTTCTCGGCGATCGACGAGCCGCCGAAGGAGATCCCGCCGAAGCCGGCGTTGCCCTTGACCACGCCGGGCGCGAGCAGCGCCACCGAGGCCACGTTCTGGTCCACCGGCAGCCGCGCCAGTTCCTGGCGGGTGACGTTGGTGGCCGATTCGGTGGAGGTCACGTCCACCGCGCTGGCCACGCTGGCGCCGGTGACGGTGACGCCGCCCAGCTCCACCGCGTCGCGCGACACCAGGTTCACGGTGGTGGCGTTGCCCAGCGACACGGTGACGTTGACCGGCGCGCCCACGGCCTGGCCGGCCGCTTCGCTGGTGAGCGTATAGCGGCCGATCGGCAGGAACGGCAGGCGGTAGTTACCGCTGTCGTCGGCGGTCACGGTGCGGGTGAAGCCGGTGTCCGGGCTGACCACCGTCACGGTGGCGCCAGGCCGGGTGTGGCCGACCACGGTGCCGTCGTTGTTGGCCGCGAACGCGGCTGGAAGCGCGGCCATCAAACCCAGGCCCATGGCGATATTCAACGCGGTCTTGCGTATGTGCCGACTGCTGCTCATTGCCCCATCTCCCCGTTGCTGCTCGGGCCGCTTGTGGTGCGGCCGGTTAGTTGTCCGAGCGTCCCTGCGCCGGCACGGTGTGCCAGTCGAAGTGGTAATCCCATTGATCGAAGTACAGGTTGCCGCCCTTCCACTCGACTTCACCGCGCTGCGAATCCACCGTCTCCGAGCGCGGGAACGTCTTGGCCGGCACGAACGGCTGGCTGAAGTCGTCGTTGAAGGCGATCCGATAGGCATCCAGCCCGCCCAGGTAGAACCAGCGCAGCGCCGGGTCGTCGCCGGAAGCGGGCTGGAGCTGGCCGAAGGTCACGTCCATCGGCACCCAGCCATAAGGCGGCAGGTACAGCTGGCCCCAGTCGTGGATGTTGTTGTAGCTGGCGTCGGAGAAGATCCAGCCGGACTGCCAGCGGGTCGGAATGCCGTTCAGGCGCAGCAGGGTCATCAGCAGCAACGTCTGCTCGCCGCAGTCGCCGTGGCCGGCGTGCAGGGTGTAGTCGCTGATGTTGCTGAGGGTGGAGTACTCGCGCGCACCGGCCCACGGGATCCGGTCGACCGCGGCGAACAGTTTCTGCGCGATGCGGTAGGGATCCTTCTCGTCGCCCACCACCTTGCGCGAAAACGCGCGCAGGTCGTCGGTGAATACGATGTGCGGCGGGCGCTCGGCGACGTACGGCGCCAGCGCGGGGGTGATCTGCTCGGCGGTGACCCTGGCCGGATCGATCCGGTGGTACTGCGCCAGCACGGTGACGTCGTAGGTGATCGAGAACACCGTGGGCTGGCCGGCAACGGCCTTCTTCTCCAGGTACGCGGTGCGCTGCAGCGCCGATTCCGGCGCGATGCGTGCGCCCGCGGGCGCACTGCCGACCAGCTGGATGCCCTCCTGCTGGCCGGGGATGGCACGCGGGTAGGGAATCCACGCGCGCACTGTTTCTCCCGCCGGCACCGCATCGGCATCCACGGTCAGGGTCTGGGTGACTTCCACCCGGTTCGGCGCGACGCCGGTGCGACCGCTCGCCAGTGCCTCGCGCCGCACTGCGCGATGGTGGTCGTTGAGGATCTCGTTGGGGCCGTCGTCGAACGGCGTCTGCACCGCACGGCGCTGGCGCGCCTCCTCGCTGAGGCGGAACAGGTTGCCGGGAGCGCGGTTGAAATAGCAGGTGCGACCGTCGATGGTCAGGTGCTCGAACAGGCCGGCGCGGTCCCAGCGGGCGAATTCGGCGTCGGTGAGGTCGGGAATCTGCTTGCGCACGCGCGCCCGGGCGGCGTCGGCGTCGAGCGAGAAGTCGAGCCGAATGCGCCGCATCCGCTCGCGCTGGAACGTCAGGCGTTCGCGTTCGGTGGCGTCGAGGCCGGGTTTGGCGAGCGCCGCATCAATCGCGGCGTTGGCGGCCTGGAAGTGGCCGGCGTCGATCTGCGCGATGATCGCGGGCAGGGCTTCGGTGGTCGCCCCTGTCGTGGGTACCGCCATCGCGGCGCCCGCCGTGGCCAGCGAGAGTGTGCAGACGGCGGCCTGCAGCGAGTGACGGAACACCGCTGCGGCGCAGTACCTGCCTGGTTTTCCCCGTCGGCTCATCGTCACGCGACCCCCGCTGGCATGAACTTGCGTGACGGTTGTGTAGCATGCTTGCAAAAGCGGGTCAATAATTTATGCTGCGGTCGACGCGATAAAGAATCAGATATTCCAAGGCGGCGCTGCCTGCGGTGCCGCGGGCGGCTCGCAGAGGGGGTACGGGTGATCCAGACGGTGTGGCCGTTCCTGGGCTTGATGCTGGTGGTGGCGGGCTTGTTTCCGGCGCTGGAGCGTCGCTTCGGCTGGCGCGTGTTCAACGTGCTGCCGCCGATCGTCATGGTCTACCTGCTGGTGACCGCGCTGGCGATCGCCGGGGTGTGGCAGGTCAATGCGCCGATCCGGGCGGCGCAGTCGCTGCTGGTCGGCAATCTCGTGCCGGCACTGCTGTTCCTGTTGATGATCAACTGCGACCTGCGCGCGATCTTCGCGCTGGGGCCGCGCGTGCTGGGCGTGTTCGCCTGCACCACGGTCAGCCTGTTCATCGCCTTCCTCGTCACCTTCATGCTCTATCGCCGCTGGCTGCCCGGGGACGACTGGCATCCGCTGGCAGCGCTGTCCGGCAGCTGGGTTGGCGGCACCGCCAACATGATCGGGGTGAAGCAGGCGATCGGCATGTCCGACCCGCACCTGGCGATGTCGCTGCTCACCGACGCGGTGTGCTACTCGATGTGGGTGGTGGTGCTGTTCTCGGTGGCGCGGCTGGCACCGGCGTTCAACCGCTGGACGCGGGCGCGCTCCAGCGGCGAGCTGCAGGTGGCCGAGGTGGCCGAGCGCGGCCCCACCACGCCGGAGAACGTGCTGCTGTGGCTGGGCATGGCGCTGCTGGCGACCGCGCTCGCACGCCTGCTCGCGGGCGTGCTGCCGGTGTCGGACATGGTCAGCGCCACCACCTGGACGATCCTGCTGTCGACCCTGGCCGGGCTGGCGGTGGCGCACACGCCGCTGGCGCGGTTCCCCGGCGCGGGAAGCATCTCCGGCGCGATGCTGATCTTCGTGGTGGCGGTGCTGGCCTCGCAGAGCAATTTCCACGGCCTCGGCGAGGCGCCGCTGTACCTGCTGTGCGGCATCACGGTCATCGCGTTGCACGCCGTGGTGCTGGCACTGTGCGCGCGGGTGTTCCACTTCGACCTGTACCTGTGCGGCATCGCCTCGCTGGCGCACATCGGCGGCGTCGCCGCGGCGCCGGTGCTGGCAGCGAGCTATTCGCGCGCGCTGGTGCCGGTGGGCATCCTGCTGGCCCTGCTGGGCTACATCCTCGGTACCGGTTTCGGGCTGCTGGTGGCGTCGCTGATGGCGATGCTGGCGGTGCCCTGAGCCTTTCAAACGACGGGACCTGATCATGCACCTTCGAAGCTCCGCCCTCTCTGCCGTGTTGCTCGGCCTGCTGCTCGCCGTGCCGTCGTCCCGGGCCGCGGACAGCCTGCCGGTGCCGCCGTCGGGCGTGCTGGGCGTGGGCGACGCCCAACTCGACCCGCAGTTCTGGATCGACCGGCTGCCGCATCCCGACGCTGTGGTGCTCACGCCGGCCCGCATCGCGGCGCAGAACGCCGCGCTGCTGGCTCGTGACCCCTCGATGCACGATCTGCGCGCGCTGCCCGCGCAACTCGATCGTGCGCGCGTGCAGGGCTGGATCAGCGGGGTTTCCAGCCGTCCCACCCATGCGCTCTACGACGTGCAGGGCACGCCGGTGCCGCAGGCGACACTGGACGGGGTCGTCGCCAATGCCGCCATCGACGCCGTGCCGGCCCACCAGAAAACGCGCTACGGGCTGGTGGTGGAGCGCGCCGCGCTGCGCAGCTTCCCCACCGCGCTGCGCGTGTTCAGCGAGGCCGGCGACACCGACATCGACCGCTTCCAGGAGACCGCCGAATTTCCCGGCACGCCGGTGGTGATCGCGCACACCAGTGGCGACGGCCAGTGGCTGTTCGTGGTGAGCGAACGCTACGCAGCGTGGACGCGGCGCGCGAACATCGCCGAAGGCAGCGCGGCGCAAGTGTTCGGCTACGCGGAAAAGACCCCGTACCGGGTGGTCACCGGCGCCACTGTGCGTACCGTGTTCACCCGCGAGCAGCCGCAGCTGTCGCAGCTGCAGCTGGACATGGGCGACCGCCTGCCACTGGCTACCGGGCTGGCGCCGGACGCCGCGGTGAACGGCCAGACGCCCTACACGTCGCACGTGCTGGAGCTGCCGATCCACGGCAAGGATGGCGCCCTCGCGTTCGCACCGGCGCTGCTGCAGAAGAACACCGACACCGCGGCGGACTACCTGCCGCTGACCCGCGCCAACCTGCTGCGCCAGGCGTTCAAGTTCCTCGGCGAGCGCTATGGCTGGGGCCACGCCTACGATGGCCGCGACTGCTCCGGCTTCGTCTCGGACGTGTACCGCTCGATGGGCGTGCAGATGCCGCGCAACACCAGCCGGCAGGCCATCAGCCCGGCGCTGGCGCATCGCGCGTTCACCGATAAAGACAGCCACGACGAGCGCGTCAGGGCGGCGCAGGCGCTTGAGGTGGGTGATCTGGTCTACATCCCCGGCCACGTGATGATGGTGATCGGCCAGTGGCAGGGGCAGCCGTGGGTGATCCACGACGTGCTCGGCATGAGCTACCGGCAGGCCGATGGCAGCGTGCGCCACGTGAAGCTCAACGCCGTCTCGGTGACGCCGCTGCTGCCGATGCTCTACGGCAAGGATGGCTCCACCTTCATCGACCACATGACCAGCATCGTGCGGATACGGCCGTGATGGGGCGGGGTCCTTCCGGCGCCAAAGCGAAATGGATGACCGGCTTCCGCCGCTGGAAGGCACTTCCGGCTTTCGCGGGAATGACGGTGAGGGCTGACGGGGCCCTGAGGGAACCTTCGGTTTCTACGTCAAGCAAGAAGCCACGAAGACGACCAGGCACACGGGAATCTCCCCACTGGCGTCATTCCCGCGAAAGCGGGAATCCACCTTGCTCTTCACCCGCCAAGACACACTTGCCCACGCGGGCCCCATAAGTTTCCAGGACAAGTGACAGCACATCCATGAAGATCACAGACATCCAGTTCGGCATGTTGCGGGTCCCGCTGAAGACCCCGTTCAAGACCGCGCTGCGCACGGTGAGCACGGTGGAGGACATCGTGGTGATGCTGCACACCGACACCGGCCAGGTCGGCTATGGCGAGGCGCCGGCCACCGCGGTGATTACCGGCGACACGCACGGCTCGATCGTCGATGCGATCCGCCACTACATCGCGCCGCGGCTGATCGGCCAGGAGGTGGCCGACCTCAACCGGCTGACCGGGCTGATCCAGTCGTCGATGGAGAAGAACTCCTCGGCCAAGGCGGCAGTGGAGATCGCGCTGTACGACCTGTGGGGCCAGCTCTACAACGCGCCGCTGTACAAGCTGCTCGGCGGTGGCGACCCGGTGATCACCACCGACATCACCATCAGCGTGGACTACATCGACAAGATGGTGGCCGACTCCGTGGACGCGGTGAATCGCGGCTTCGAGTCGCTCAAGATCAAGGTCGGCAAGGACATCGGCGTGGATATCGAGCGGGTGCGCGCGATCTACGCAGCGGTGGAGAACCGCGCGCTGCTGCGGCTCGATGCCAACCAGGGCTGGACCGCCAAGCAGGCGGTCTATGCGCTGCAGACGCTGGAGGACGCCGGGGTCAAGCTGGAGCTGGTGGAGCAGCCGGTGAAGGCGCGCGATCTCGCCGGCATGCGCTATGTCACCGAGCGCGTGCACACGCCGGTGATGGCCGACGAGAGCGTGTTCGGCCCGATGGAGGTCATCGAGCTGATCCGCCTGCGCGCGGCCGACATCATCAACATCAAGCTGATGAAGACTGGCGGCATCTCCAACGCCATCCGCATCGCCGACATCGCCGCGATGCACGGCATCGACTGCATGATCGGCTGCATGCTGGAGACCTCGATCAGCGTGGCGGCCGCGGTGCACGTGGCGGTGGCCAAGGCCGACGTGATCACCAAGGTCGACCTGGACGGGCCGTCGCTGTGCCGGTTCAACCCGGTCGACGGCGGCGTGCTGTTCAACGAGTCGGAGATCTCCGTGAGCGACGCGCCCGGCCTGGGTATCCGCGAGATCCGCGGGCTGGAACCGATCCCGGCGCAGGGAGCGGCCTGAGCATGTCGCCGCTGGTGAAGATCCGTTCCGAGCGCGACCAGATGTCGGCGGTGGAGCGGCGCATCGCCGATTTCATCGTGGAGAACGCGCAGCTGCTGCGCGACTACTCCTCGCAGCAGCTGGCCAACGCGCTGGGCATCAGCCAGTCGAGCGTGGTCAAGTTCACCCAGAAGCTGGGCTTCAAGGGCTACCCGGATCTCAAGTACTCGATCGGCGAAGCGATTGCCCGCGCCGCGCCGGGTGAGCGCGCGCCGGCCTCGCCGGCACCGGGCGTGGATGCGGGCGAGTCGCCTGGCGACAGCCTGTGGCGGCGCAAGTGTGCCGCGGAGGAAGAAACCCGCGTGATCAACGACCCCGGGACGCTGCGTGCGGTGGCCGAGGCGATCGATCGCGCCAGCCGCAGCGGGCGGGTGTTCCTGCTCGGCATGGGCGACGACGACGTGCACGTGCGTGCCTTTGCGCTGCGACTGGCACTGCTGGGCATCCTCACGGTGCACAGCTTCGACATGGTGCGGATGACCTCGAACGTGTCCGCCGCCCAGGCCGGCGACGTGCTGGTGGTGATCTCCGAGTTCGGCAACCACGTGGCACTGGGCAAGATCGCCCGCCAGTTCCGCGAGCGGCGCGGGCAGCTGGTCACGCTGACCCGGCACACGGCCAACCCGCTGCGCACGCTGGCCGACCTGTCACTGGTGGTGTCGGCGCACGACGAGCAGCCGTACATCCAGTCGCTGCTGTACCAGTCGGCGATGCAGCACCTGCTGGACAGCGTGTTCGTGCTGCTGTGCGAAGGCCACGACGACCGCCACGCGCAATTGCTCGGCAACCTCGAGCGGATCCAGCACATCCTCGAACCCTAGATCCCGCACATCGACGCTTCGGCAGGCAGGTTTTCATGCGTTTTTCCGTTCCCCTTTCATGCCGCGTGCTGGTGCTTGCCGTGCTGGTCGCATCCGCATCGGCACCGGCGTCGGCTGCGTCACCGCCCTGGCACGGCGCGCGCCAGCTGGTGCTGGTCACCACCGGTGGCTGGGACGACGACCACGGCACGCTGCGCCGCTATTCCCGCCAGGACGGCCGCTGGGTGCCCGCGGCGAGCCCGGTGCCGGTGGTGATCGGCAAACACGGCGCGGCCTGGGGGCTGGGGCTGCAGGCGCCGCGCACCGACGGCCCGGTCAAGCACGAGGGCGACGGGCGCAGCCCGGCCGGTGTGTTCCCCATCGGCACCGCGTTCGGCTACGCCAGGGCGCTGGCGACGGCGATGCCCTACCGCGCGCTGAGCGCCACCGACTGGTGCATGGACGTGAGCGGAGCGCCGCACTACAACCGCATCGTCGACGCCGCGGTGGTCGGCGCGGACGCGGTGAAGGGTTCGTCCGAGCCGATGCGCCGCGACATCCACGTGCACGGCGACCAGCGCTACCGCATGGGCTTCGTCATCGAGAGCAACCCGGACGCCGTGCCCGGCGCCGGCAGCTGCATCTTCGGCCACCTGTGGGCCTCGCCCGATGCCGGTACCGCCGGCTGTACCGCGATGACACCCGGGTCGATGCGCAACCTGCTCCGCTGGCTCAAGCCCGAGGACCATCCGGTATTCGTGCTGCTGCCGCGGCAGGCGTACGCGGCGGTGAAGGATGACTGGCAACTGCCGGCGCTGGAGGGCAGCCGATGAGCGCGCGCCGCGCCGGTGGCCGCGGGGTCAGCCCGACGGCACGCGTGCTGCTGGGCCTGGCGCTGGGTGCGGCGATCGGGCTGGCGCTGGCGGCGTTCGATCCCTCGACGGCACAGACCGTGGCCGCGGTGGTGCAGCCGGTGGGCAAGCTGTGGCTGGCCGCCCTGCAGATGACCGTGGTGCCGCTGGTGCTGTCGCTGGTGGTGGTGGGCGTGAACACCGCCAGCGACGCGGCCGCCTCCGGCCGCGTGGCGCGCCGGGCGATCGGCGTATTCCTGGTGCTGCTCGCCGGCGGCGCCTTCCTCGCGGCGCTGCTGGCGCCGTGGCTGTTCCGGCTGTTTCCGCATGACCCGGCGCTGAGCGAGGCGCTGAGCCACGCCACCGTGCCGCTGTCGGCACGCACCGCGCCCACCGGCTGGGTCGAGGCAGTGACCTCGATCGTGCCGACCAATGCAATTGCGGCCGCCGCGCAGAGCGCGATGCTGCCGCTGGTGGTGTTCGCGCTGTTCCTCGGTTTTGCGCTCACCCAGATCAAGCCGGAGCGGCGCGCGCTGCTGGTGGAGTTCTTCCAGTCGATCGCCGACGCGATGATCGTGATCGTGCGCTGGGTGCTGTGGGTGGCGCCGCTGGGCGTGTTCGCCCTGATCCTGGCGGTGTGCGCGCGTGCCGGGCTCAGCATGCTCGGCGCGCTGGGCATCTACGTGCTGGTCGAGTGCCTGCTGTACCTCACGGTGACGCTGGCGATGCTGGCCGTGGCGGTGACCTGGGGCGGCGAAACGCTGCGCCGGTTCGCTCCCGCACTGGTGCCGGCGCAGGTGGTGGCGCTGAGCACGCAGTCGTCGCTGGCCTCGCTGCCGGCCATGCTCGAGGGGGCCAACCGCACCCTCGGTTACCCCGAGCGTGTCACTGCGCTGGTGCTGCCGATGGCGGTGTCGCTGTGCCGGCTGACCAGTCCGGTGCAGTACGTGGCCTCGGCGTCGTTCATTGCCTGGGCCTACGGCATCGACCTGTCGCCGGCCGCGCTGTGCGCCGGCGCTGCGCTGGCGGTGGTGATCAGCCTGGGCTCGGTCGGTTTGCCGGGGCAGGTCACCTTCATCGCCACCAACCTGCCCGTGGCGCAGGCGATGGGAGTGCCGGTGGGCCCGCTGGGCCTGATGCTGGCGGTGGACACCTTGCCGGACACGCTCGCCACGCTGGGCAACGTCACCTGCGACCTCGCCGCGACCAGTGTGGTGGTGCGCCAGTCGGCGGAGGACGCGCCATGAGTCGCGAGGCTGCCGACGTGATCGTGATCGGTGCCGGCATCGCCGGCGCCTCGGCCGCGTATTTCCTGGCGCCTCACGCACGCGTAGTCGTGCTGGAGCGCGAACCGTATGCCGGCATGCACACCACCGGACGCTCTGCCGCCTTGTTCAGCGAAACCTACGGCTCGCCGCAGGTGCGCGCATTGACGCGGGCGACGCGGCCGTTCCTGGCACGGCCGCCGGAGGGGTTCGCGGCGCACCCGATTCTCACGCCGCGCGGTGCGACCATCGTCACTCATGCGGCGCAGGCCGACCGCATGCGCGCGATGTTCGAGGACATGCGCCGCGACACGCCGGATCTGCAGCTGCACGACGGCTCGCGGGTGCGCCACGACGTGCCGGTGCTGCGGCCGGAGGCGGCGATGCTCGGCCTGCATGAGCCGGGCGCGGCCGACATCGACGTCAATGAACTGCACCAGGGCTTCCTGCGCGGGTTGCGTGCCCGCGGCGGGAAGCTGCACGTCAACGTCGCCATCGGCGCCATCGAGCACGGCGCCGACGGCTGGGCCGTGCATGCCGGTAACGTTGCCTTCCACGCGCCGCTGCTGCTCAACGCCGCCGGGGCATGGGTCGATCAGGTCGCCGCGCTGGCCGGCGTGACGCCGCTGGGCATCGTGCCGAAGCGGCGTTCGGCGTTCGTGTTCGAGCCGCCCGCGGGCATGGACGTCACGCACTGGCCGTTCGTGTGCGATCTGGACGAGACGTTCTACTTCAAACCGGATGCCGGCCAGCTGCTGGGCTCGGCGGCGAATGCCGATCCCACCCATCCGCATGACGTGCAGCCGGAAGAGTTCGACATCGCGCTGGGCATCCACCAGATCGAGCAGGCCACCACCCTTCAGATCCGCCGGCCGACGCGAACCTGGGCCGGGCTGCGTTCGTTTGTCGCCGGCGGCGATCTGGTCGGCGGTTTCGCGCCGGATGCGCCTGGGTTCTTCTGGGTTGCCGCGCAGGGCGGCTACGGCATCCAGACCTCGGCGGCGATGGGCGAGACCTGTGCGAGCCTGGCGCTGGGTCGGCCACTGCCTGGGCATCTGCAGGACGCGGGGCTCACCGCCGCGATGCTGGCGCCGCAGCGGGCGGGCCTGCGTCGCTGATCTCTCTCCGGACGCCGCTCGCGCCCGTGGTGGCCGGGCCGCGCTTGGCCAGGTGTGGCGGCCGTCGCGATACGCGGCTGCGCCCTGCAGCGGCTCCGCGATGGGCGTGCGCCCGCCAGAGTCCCTGCGCTGTCGACGCACGCTGCGCGCCGCGCGCCGCGCTGCGCATATGACCACCCGCGGGGGCGGCCGGGGGTGGATGTTGCTTGCCGACGCAGGAAACATCTGGCGTGCCCTTTCCGAGCGTAGCCCCCCCGCGCCGGCCTTCCTTTGCTGCGGCACCGCAGCCGTGGACGCGGCGGCGCCCTGCTGGAGCCGCCCCGCAGGACCGATCAGTTATGAAGGCGACGCCAACGCTGCAGCTGCCTGCCATCACCGTGTCTCGATCTGCCACTGCAGAGCATCCCGGTTGCATCTGACTGGCCACGTGCGGCGTCGTCGGTGCGGCCCGGACCTGACCCATGTCTTCTGCATCGAGCATCGCCACCGACACTGCCTGGACCGCCCTTACGGCGGTGCTGTTGATGTTCATGCACGCGGGGTTCGGCTTCTACGAGGCCGGCATGTGCCGCTACAAGAACGCGGTCGACACGCTGGCGCACAACCTGGTGATCCTCGCGATCACGCTGGTGGTGTTCTGGGCCGCGGGGTTCGCCCTCGGGTTCGGCAACGGGCATCCCCTGATGGGCCTCGTCGGATTCTTTCCCGACCTGGACGACGCGGGCTGGTCGAGCTTCCGCGCACTGCAGGAAGGACGCCACGTGCCGCTGGCGGTGGCGTTTGCCTTTGCGCTCTCGCTCGCGGATACCCCGGCCACGCTGATCGCGGGCACCGGGGCGGAGCGGATACGGCTTGGCGCGGTGATCGTGTTGACCCTGTTGATGTCGACGCTGATGTTCCCGGTGGCGGCGCATTGGGTGGTGGGCGGCGGTTGGCTTGCCCGGCGCGGCACGCCGATGGTCGATACCGGTTCGGGCTTCGTGCATCTCACCGGCGGCTTCAGCGCGCTTGCCGTGGCACTGGCGCTTGGCCCGCGGCGCGGCCGCTTTGCCCCCGGCCGCAGAGTGACCGACCCGATTCCGCCGCATGCGATGCCGATGGTGTTCCTGGGCGTTTTCATCCTCTGGCTCGGCTTCTTTGCCTACAACGCGGGTTTCGCCATGACGGTGAATGGCTCGATCGGGCTGGTCATCGCCAACACGGCGCTGGCCGGCGGATTTGGCAGCGTGACGGCGATGGCCTGCGCCTACGGCGCCAGCCGCGGCGGCTATGCGCGATTGCGCCCCACGATGGTCGGCCTGCTCACCGCCAACGTGGCGATCACCGCGGCCCCCGCGGTCGTCGCGCCGTGGGCCGCGGCGTGCATAGGCACCCTCGCCGGGGCGGCGGCGGTGGGCTCGATGAGCTTGTGGGCCCGTCTGCGCGTGGACGATCCGACCGAGTACCTCACAATGAACCTGGTTGGCGGGGCGCTCGGCCTGCTCACCACCGGCCTCTTCGCCTCGCCGGCCATCGCACGCCGCTCTCACGAGGCGGAGGTTCCCGCCGCGGGCCTGATCTATGGCAGCGGCGAGCTGCTGCTGAGCCAGTGCATCGGTGCGCTGGCGATCGGCGCGTTCGCGTTCACAACCGTGGGTCTGGCCAGCCTTGCCCTGCGGCGCAAGGGCAAGCTGCGCGCGCCGCCGCGCGAAGAGGATCAAGGTGCGGACCGCTCCACCCACGGCGAGGCCGCGCAGGATCACTCCAGCGGCCCCGGCGGCCGCTTCGAGCACGAGCCGCGCCATGCGCGGGCGGCGGACCGGGCCGACTGACCCAAGGGCCGCGCCCGCCCATGCGTGCGGCCGCGGCGGCGTGGCATCATCGCAATCCTGCGATCGATGCTCCCGGCCAACAATCGCTGATCGAGCTGGCTCCGCCGTGCAGCTGCGGAGCGGTTCGCGAGCGGCCGAGGCATTGGCCACCGGCGTCGACGAACCCACGGAACCGTGCGCATGCTCTTGATGATCGACAACTACGACAGCTTCACCTTCAACCTCGTCCAGTACCTGGGCGAGCTGGGGCAGGAGGTGAGGGTGGTGCGCAACGACGCGCTGGACGTAGCCGCCATCCGCGCGCTGAAGCCCTCGCACATCATGATCTCGCCCGGCCCGGGCACGCCCGACGATGCCGGCGTGTCGCTGGCGATCCTGCGCGAGATGGCCGGCGAGTTGCCGATCTTCGGCGTGTGCCTGGGGCATCAGGCGATCGGTCAGGCGTTCGGCGGCAGGGTGATCCGCGCCAAGCAGATCATGCATGGCAAGGTCTCGCCGATCCGCCACCGCGGGCAGGGCGTGTTCGCCGGCTTGCCGGACCCCTTCGAGGCCACGCGCTATCACTCGCTGGTGGTCGAGCAGGGTTCGCTGCCGGAGTGCCTGGAAGTGACCGCCTGGACCGAGCATGCCGACGGTTCGATCGACGAGATCATGGGCCTGCGCCACAAGACGCTGCCGGTGGAAGGGGTGCAATTCCATCCCGAGTCCATCCTCACCCAGCACGGCCACGCGATGCTGGCGAACTTCCTCGGCCTGCCGGCCCGGAAGCTTGCGGCATGATGTCGCGCGAGCTGCACATCACCCCGCAGGAAGCCCTGCAGCGCACGATCGAGCATCGGGAGATTTTCCACGACGAGATGATCGCGCTGATGCGCCAGATCATGCGCGGCGAAGTGAGCCCGCTGATGACCGCGGCGATCATCACCGGCCTGCGCGTGAAGAAGGAAACCATCGGCGAGATCACCGGCGCGGCGCGCGTGATGCGTGAGCTCTCGGCCAAGGTCGAGGCGCCGCCGCATGCCCACTTCGTGGACATCGTGGGCACCGGCGGGGACGGCGCGTCGAGCTTCAACATCTCCACCGCGTCGATGTTTGTCGCCGCGGCGGCCGGGGCGCGCGTGGCCAAGCACGGCGGACGCAGCGTGTCGTCCAAATCCGGCAGCGCCGACGTGCTCGAGGCCTTGGGAGCATCGATCGACCTGAGCCCCGCGCAAGTTGCCGAGTGCATGGCGGAGACCGAGATCGGCTTCATGTTTGCGCCGAACCATCATCCGGCGATGAAGGTGGTGGCGCCGGTGCGCAAGGAGATGGGCGTGCGCACCCTGTTCAATATTCTCGGGCCGCTGACCAACCCGGCCGACGCGCCGAACATCCTGATGGGCGTGTTTCATCCCGACCTGGTCGGTATCCAGATCCGCGTGCTGCAGCAGCTGGGCGCGCGGCACGCGATGGTCGTGTGGGGGCGCGACGGCATGGACGAGATATCGCTTGGCGCCGCCACGCTGGTGGGCGAGTTGCGCCACGGCCAGGTGCGCGAATACGAGATCGAGCCGGAGGACTTCGGTCTGGCGATGGCCTCCAGCCGCAACCTGCGGGTGGAGAGCGTGGCCGAATCGCGCGCCATGCTCGAGGACGCGCTGGCCGGCCGGCACGGCGTGGCGCACGACATCGTGTGCCTCAACGCCGGCGCGGCGCTCTACACGGCCGACGTGGTCGACAGCATCGACGACGGCATCACCCTGGCGCGCGACACCATCGCCAGCGGCGCCGCCCGTGCGAAACTCCAGCAGTTCGCTTCCACCACGCGACGCCTCGCGGGTCGCTGACGCCCCCTGCGGGCGCGCTATCCTGTGCAACTGCCGCGCGTGCGGCGCCCAACGACAGCATCATCATGGCCGACATCCTGCAACGCATCCTCGTCCGCAAGACGGAAGAAATCGCCGAGCGCAGCGCCAAGGTCTCGCTCGACGAGCTGGCCGCGCGGGTGGCCGACATGCCCGGCACGCGCGGTTTCGCCGCGGCCATCGAGAGCAAGATCGAGGCGGGCCTGCCGGCGGTGATCGCCGAGGTGAAAAAGGCCAGCCCGAGCAAGGGCGTGATCCGCGCCGATTTCGACGCCGCCGCCATCGCGCGCAGCTACGAGGCGGCCGGGGCGGCCTGCCTGTCGGTGCTGACCGACAAGGACTTCTTCCAGGGCAGCGAGGAATTCCTGCATCAGGCGCGCAACGCGTGCTCGCTGCCGATCCTGCGCAAGGATTTCGTGATCGACCCGTACCAGGTGTACGAAGCGCGCGCGATCGGTGCGGACTGCATCCTGCTGATCGCCGCGGCCGTGGGCGATGCGGAGTTGATGAACCTCGCGCTGCTGGCCGCCGAGCTGGACCTGGACGTGCTGTGCGAAGTGCACGATGCCGAGGAGCTCGAGCGTGCCCAGGCGCTGCCGGTGCCGATGATCGGCGTCAACAACCGCAACCTGCGCACCTTCGACACCACCCTCGAGACCACGCTGGAGCTGCAGCCGCTGGTCGAGTACGACCGGATTCTGGTGGCGGAGTCCGGCATCCACACCCCCGAGCACGTGCGCGAGCTGCGCGAGGCCGGTGTGCACGCGTTCCTGGTCGGTGAGGCGTTCATGCGCGCGGTCGATCCCGGTACCGAACTCAAGCGCCTGTTCGACGCGGACTGAGCGTGGTCGAGGTCCCGATGCCGGCGCCCGGCGGAGCGGCGCCGGAGCCTGCTGCCATGCCGCGCACGGTGTTGTTCGACCTGGACGGCGTGATCACCGTGGGCGATTCGTTTGCCGGCTTCATGCGCGAGCGCTACGCCGGTCTGGGCCGCAAGTTGCTGTTGCTGCCCGCGTTGCCGTGGCTGGCGCTGGTCCGGCTGTTTTCCTGGCGGCTCGCCGTGCGCACGCTGGTACACGTGGGGCTGTTGGGAGTGAGCGAGCGGCGCTACGGCGAACTGGCACAGGATTTTGCCTCGCGGCTGGTGCGCCGGCCCCGGCAGTTCCAGCGCGACGCACTGCTGGTGCTTCGCCGTCACCAGGCCCAAGGCGACCGGGTCATCGTGGTGACCGGCAGCGAGCACACGCTGGCGCAGAGCCTGCTTTCGCAACTCGGGCTGGTCGGGGTGGAGCTGGTCGCCTCGCGACTCAAGCCCGGGGCGCTGGGCATGCGCCTGGCCCACCACAACGTGGGTGCCGGCAAGGTCCTGGCTTTGGCTGCCTACGGCGTGTCGGCCTGGCAGCGCGCCTATGGCGACTCGTTGCACGATCTGCAGATGCTCAAGGCCGCTGCCGAACCCGTGCTGGTCAACGGCACGCCAAAGCTGTGCAAGCGCATCGAACAGGCACTGGGGCGACCGGTGGAGCGCGTGGCCTGGTTCTGAGGGGCGAGCTTTCGCGACCCGTGAAGTCTGCAGTGCCACAGCGCCGCCTTGGCTGGCGAAAGGCACTTGAGCGCCGGCATCCCGCGATATACGTTAGCGCTAACGTATATCGCCCGGTCCCACTCCATGTACCTCGCATCGCTGGGCAAGCTAGCCCTCGGCAGTCGACTCAAGGCACTCAGCGACCAGTTCTACGCGGCGGCAGACGAGGTCTACCGCACGCTCGACGCGCCGATCGAAGCACGCTGGCTGCCGGTGTTGCGCTACCTGTGGGAAACCGGCCCCAGTACGGTCACGGCGGTGGCCGAGGCCATTGGCCAGACCCATTCGGCCGTGAGCCAGCTCACCGACAAGCTGGTCCGGGCCGGCATGGTGCGTCGTCGGCGCGATGCCGCCGACCGTCGCCGCAGCGTGCTCACGCTCACCGACAAGGCGCACGCGTCGCTTGGCGGCCTCGGGCCGATCTGGTGTGCGGTGCGCCGCGGGGTGGAGGTGGCGCTGGAAGAGCAGGGCACGCACTTGCTCGACGCCACGGCGGCGTGCGAGCGCGCGCTCGCGGAGCGGCCGGTGGCGGCGGCGATCCTCGCCGAGCACGCGGCGATCGTTGCCACGCCCGTGGAGATCGTGCCGTTCGCGCCGGCCCTGCGTGGGCATTTCTACCGCTTGAACGCGCAATGGCTGGAGCGCTATTTCCAGATCGAAGCGGTCGATCGCGCGGTGCTGACCGAACCCGAGCGCCACATCCTGCAGCCCGGCGGCGCGATCTTCTTCGCGCGGCTGGGCGAGGACGTGATCGGCACCTGCGCTCTATTGCAGGAGGCTCCCGGGGTGTTCGAGCTGACCAAGATGGCGGTCGACGAGACCTTCCGCGGTCTGGGCGCCGGCCAGCGCCTGCTCGATGCATGTCTTGCCGAATTCCGCCGGCGCAAGGGGCGCACGCTGTTCCTGGAATCGAACAGCCGTCTCAGCACGGCGCTGCGGATGTACGAGAAGGCGGGCTTCGTGATGCAGCCGACGATTCGCCCGGACTCGCACTACGCACGGGCGGACGTCTACATGGTCTACCAGCCGCGCGCGTAGGCGCCGGCTCGGCCGTCGGCGGGGCGGAGCGCGAGTGTGGGCATCGGGGTGATCGCCTCCCGCTCTGGCGGGAGGCGGAAGAACATCAGCGCGTGCCGAACACCACGATGGTCTTGCCGGACACCTGGATCATGCCCTGCTCTTCGAGCTGCTTGAGCACGCGTCCCACCATCTCGCGCGAGCAGCCGACGATGCGGCTCACTTCCTGGCGCGAGATGCGGATCTGCGTGCCATCGGGGTGGGTCATGGCATCCGGTTCCTGGCACAGGTCCAGCAGGGTGCGCGAGATCCGGTTGGTGACATCCATGAAGGCCATGCGGCTGACCTGGCGCGAGGTACGCAGCAGGCGGTTGGTCAGCTGGGCACCGATCGCGAACAGGATTTTCGGGCACTCCTCGCGCAGCTGGCCCTCCATCAGCTGAAACAGTCGCTCGTAGCTGATCTCGGCCATTTCGCATGGGGTGCGCGTGCGCACCATCGACTCGCGTTGCGCCTGCTCCACGAACAGGCCCATCTCGCCGATGAACTGGCCCCGGCTGATGTAGGCGAGGATCAGCTCGCGGCCCTGCTCGTCCTCGGTGCAGACGGCCAGAGACCCTTCCACCACGTAGTAGAGGGTGTTGGCCGGGTCGCCGGGCCGGATGATCGCCGTCTTGCCGGGGTAGCGGCGGCGATGGCACAGCGCCAGGAAGCGCTCCATCGAGGCCGGATCCGGCGCAAAGCCCAGCGGGGCCTGGGACAGTTCGAATGCTTGCTGCAGCTGGTATTTGAGTTGCGCCACGATGTTTTCCGGTATTGAGGTGACCCGGGCCGCCGCCAGAAGGCCGGACCCTGCGTGTGCGTAAGCGTTTCCCCTGTGCACGGCATTATGGCAAACCCGTGGCGCGGGCGCAGTTTCAGTTTTCGCCGGTTTTGGCCCATACTTTGCGGTCTTCCACAACCGCCGTGCTGTTGCACGACGGTCACAAGGGTCGCGGAAGCTAGTTGTTTTCGTGCCGTACCATCCAGCGGGGACCCTTGTCGCTAACCCGCCTCTGCTGCTGGCCGCCGCGCGGCCATGGAGAGTTTTCGTGGTTAAACCGCTTCCCCGCCTGCGCCTGCAAGGGTTCAACAACCTGACCAAGGCGTTGAGCTTCAACATCTATGACATCTGCTACGCGGTGTCCGAAGAGCAGCGCCAGCGCTACATCGAGTACATCGACGAGCAGTACGACGCCGACCGCCTGACGCAGATCCTCACCGACGTGGCGGAGATCATCGGCGCGAACATTCTCAACATCGCGCGCCAGGACTACGACCCGCAGGGCGCCTCGGTCACCATCCTGATCTCCGAGGAGCCGGTGGTGGAGAAGCTCGGCCGCGATTCGATCGCCGGCGCCGTGGTGGCCCACATGGACAAGAGCCACATCACCGTCCACACCTACCCGGAGACGCATCCGCACAACGGCATCGCGACCTTCCGTGCGGACATAGACGTGGCCACCTGCGGCGTGATCTCGCCGCTGAAGGCGCTGAACTACCTGATCGACAGCTTCGAGTCGGACATCGTCATCGCCGACTACCGCGTGCGCGGTTTCACCCGCGACGTGAAGGGCAAGAAGCACTTCATCGACCACAAGATCAACTCGGTGCAGGACTACCTGGCGCGCCACATCCGCCAGAAGTACGAGATGTTCGACGTCAACGTGTATCAGGAAAACATGTTCCACACGAAGATGCACATCAAGGACTTCGATCTGGATACGTACCTGTTCGAGGCGCATGCCGACGACCTCTCGTTCAAGGAGCGCCAGCGGATCGAGTCGCTGCTGCGCCGCGAGATCGAGGAGCTCTTCCACGGCCGCAACCTGATGTGACCAGAAACCCGCCGAAAGGCGGGTTTTTGTTTTCCGGCGTGCATCGTCTGAAGTGCGCCACGTCCTCCGGGCGCGCGGTTCTGGACAAGAGTGAGCCTCAGCGCCGTCATTCCCGCGAAAACGCGAATCCGTTGGGCTCTGGCACGAACTCAAGTGGATGTCCGCTTCAGCGGGAAGGCGACTCGAGGACTCGTGCGATGGGAGGGGCCACCGACAACTCGGGTCGCCGGCTCGAGGCCGGCCACGCCGGGGGGCCGTCTACACGCGGTAGGCCACCTTCTTCATCAGCAGCGACGTGAGCTGCATCAGCGGCGGGATCGGGAAGGGCAGCTCGACGCCGCCACGCGCCTGCGCCTCGTCGGCATGGCGGATTTCGTCGACCTGCATCTGCGTCAGCACGGCGCGCGAGCGCGCGTCCTGCGCCGGCAAGGTCTCCAGGTGCTCCGCCAGGTGGGCCTCGACCTGTCGCTCGGTCTCGACCACGAAACCGAGACTGACCCCGTCGCCGGCCAACGCGGCGGCCGCGCCCATGGCATAGCTGCCCGCATACCACAGCGGGTTGAGCAGGCTGGGTCGGCTGTCCAGCTCGCGCAGGCGCTCCGCGCACCAGGCCAGGTGGTCGGTTTCTTCCGCCGCCGCGTGCTGCAGGTGGCGGCGCGTGTCGTCGCTGCGGGCAAGGGCCGACTGGCCGTCGTACAGCGCCTGGGCACACACCTCGCCGGTGTGGTTGATGCGCATCAGCCCGGCGGCGTGGCGACGTTCGTGCGCATCCATGGCCGGTTCGGCCATGCCGATGGCGGGCGAGGGGCGGGCGGCCTCGGGTGCGCCGGCAACGGTTTCGAGAGCCCGCTCGATGCCGGACAGCCACCGGTCGAGCGGGCTGAGGGTGCGTGCGGACATGCAATCTCCGGGGTGGGGTCAGGGCCTCACATCGTAGCCGCACGCCGCCCGGACTCTGGGCGCCGTAACGTCGCGCCGGTACGGCGGCACACAGAGGCGGGGGGCTTTTCAACGCCCCCCGTTGGCATGCTATGCTTGCCAGCTCACAGCCCGCCGGTCGGCGGACTTGTGCGATGGATGAAAGCTCCGCTATCATCTCGCGCCTTTGTTCTACCCGATTTCGCTTACCGCCCCTCGTGGCGGCACACAGGTATTCCGAAATGAAAACGTTCAGCGCCAAGCCGGAAAGCGTCAAGCGCGACTGGTTCGTGATCGACGCCACGGACAAGACGCTCGGTCGTCTGTCCACCGAGATTGCGCGCCGCCTGCGCGGCAAGCACAAGCCGGAGTTCACCCCGCACGTCGACACCGGCGATTATATCGTCGTCGTCAACGCGCAGAAGGTGGCCGTCACCGGCGCCAAGCTGGACGACAAGAAGTACCACCGCTTCACTGGCTACGTCGGCAACCTGAAGACCACGAACCTTCGTGACCTGCTGGCGACGCACCCGGAGCGCGTGATCGAGATCGCCGTCAAGGGCATGCTGCCGAAGAACCCGCTGGGCCGCGCGATGTACCGCAAGCTCAAGGTGTACGGCGGCGCCGAACATCCGCATACCGCACAGCAGCCGCAGGCGCTGGAACTCTAAGGAAACCTCATGGCGATTCAGCAGAATTACGGCACCGGCCGCCGCAAGACCTCCGCCGCCCGCGTGTTCCTGCGCAAGGGCAGCGGCGCAATCGAGGTGAACGGCAAGACCCTCGAGCAGTTCTTCGGCCGCGAGACCTCGCGCATGATCGTGCGCCAGCCGCTCGAGCTGACCGAGAACACCGCCAAGTTCGACATCAAGGTGACGGTTGCCGGCGGCGGCATCACCGGTCAGGCCGGTGCCATCCGCCTGGGCATCGCCCGCGCGCTGATCGAGTACGACGAAGCGCTGAAGACGCCGCTGCGCAAGGCCGGGTTCGTGACCCGCGACGCCCGTGAGGTCGAGCGCAAGAAGGTCGGTCTGCACAAGGCACGTCGCGCTACCCAGTTCTCCAAGCGTTAATCTAGCTGTATAGCCCCGTAGCCAAGCGGTAAGGCACCTGACTCTGACTCAGGCATCGGTGGTTCGAATCCATCCGGGGCTGCCACACACGGTTTGCCGAGTTTGAAGGCTCGGTAGGCCCGATAAAAAAGAAAGCCCGCCAATCGGCGGGCTTTTTCTTTGCCTGATGCTGGCGGTAGCTGCGGCCTGCCGTGCGCCAGCAGCGGGCACGGCAGCACCCCCTAGTTCGTCAGATCTCCCGGTCGCCCACCAGCACCACATCGGCAGGCCTGCGCGCGAACAGCCCCACGCTGACGATGCCCGGCAGCTGGTTGAGGTCCGATTCCAGTGCTGCCGGATCGGCGATCTGCCAGCCGTGCACGTCAATGATCCAGTTGCCGTTATCGGTCACCACGCCATCGCGCCAGACCGGATGGCCGCCGCGCTTGACGATCTCGCGACCGATCAGGCTGCGTGCCATCGGGATCACCTCGATCGGTAGCGGGAACTTACCGAGCAGATCGACCTGCTTGCCGGAGTCGATGATGCAGACGAATTTCTCGCTAGCCTGGGCGATGATCTTCTCGCGCGTCAGCGCAGCGCCGCCGCCCTTGATCAGCCGCTTGTGCCGATCGCATTCGTCGGCTCCGTCCACGTACAGCGTGAGCGGACCGGTGCTGTTGAGGTCCAGCACCTCGATGCCATGCTTCTTCAGCTGCGCTGTGGACTGCTCCGAGCTCGACACGGCGCCCTGGATGCGATCGCGCAGGTCGGCCAGTGCATCGATGAAATAAGCCACGGTGGAGCCGGTGCCGACGCCCACGATGGCGCCGTTCTCGACGAAGCGGATGGCGGCTTCGCCGGCGAGTTTCTTTTCATTGCTCATGCGGAATGGTCCGGGACGGGAAAGGGAGGCGCGACGCGGCGCCGCTCGGAAGCGCTACTCCTGCGCGAGGATCGTCTTCCATTCGGCCGCGCTTACAGGCATCACGGAGAGCCGGTTGCCCTTGCGCACCAGCGCCATGTCGGCCAGAGCAGGCATGGCCTGCAGCTCCTTGAGCGTGATCGTGCGCTTGAGCTTGCGCTTGAACGCCACATCGACCAGCAGCCAGCGCGGGTTGTCGCGGCTGCTGCCGGCATCGAAGTAGTCGCTCTTCGGATCGAACTGGCTGGGGTCGGGGTAGGCGTCCGAGGCGATGGTCGCCAGTCCCACGATGCCCGGCTCGGCGCAGTTGGAGTGATAGAAGAACACGCTGTCGCCCTTGCGCATGCCGTCGCGCATGAAGTTGCGCGCCTGGTAGTTGCGCACGCCGTCCCAGGGCTCCACGCCGCGTTCGTGCAGATCGTCGATGGAAAACGTTTCCGGTTCGGACTTCATCAGCCAGTGGCTGATGCGCGCAGGACTCATGCGTCGGTCTCCTGAGGGGCGGCGTGGCAGTCGATCAGTTCGCGGTCGGTGGCGATGAAGTCCAGCGGGACGTCCCAGCGCGCGGGCTCGATTGCGTCGAGCTCCTGGAAGTCGTAGCCGATGCCGACCAGCAGCGGCTCCGTGGGGCGAGTCTGCTCGTTGAGGAAGGCGAAACTGCGGTCGTAATAGCCACCGCCGTGGCCCAGCCGTTGTCCGCGACGATCGAAAGCAAGCAGCGGCACCAGGACGAGATCCAGCTGGAACGGCGCCAATGGGACCGTCACATGGACCGGCTCGGGAATGCCGTGGCGATTGGGCTCCACGGCCTCGCCTGCCTGCCACGGCGCGAAGCGCAGTTGCCGGCCGCTGCCCAGCACCGGCAGCAGGAACTGCTGCCCCCGGGCGAGCAGGGGAGGGATCACCAGGTTCAGAGCCAGTTCGCCGTTCACCGCCCAATAGCCCGCCACGCGGGCATCGGTGTGGTACTCGGGGAGTTGCTCGAGGCTCCGACGCAGGCCCTGGGCCGCGGCGATGCGCTGCTGTGGCGTGAGCGCCCGGCGGCGCTCGGCGAGACGTTGGCGAAGCTCGCGTCGCTGGGCGGTGGCATCCATGGGCACGTTTCCGAGTGAGGCTGCCAACAGGGGCGCCGCCGACGTTGCACCGGCCGATGCATGGCATCGACCGGTGCGGCATGGGGTGGCGTCAACCGCGATGCCGCTGCCCACCAAACGACCTTGATCCAAGAGGATCAGGTGGGAGGGCTATCAAGGCTTCGAGGCTTTCCGCACGCGGCGGACATGCACAACAGCCAGGATAAAACCGACCCGGGGCCGTATTTAGGAACAAGGCAAATGTAAGAGTGTGCTGGCGCACACCGCAGTAAACGCCGAGGACGATTTTATCAGCAACGCGCGGCGCGTGCCTTGTTATCGGTGCGTCCGCCCAGCGCGAGTTCAGCCGCGCGGCGGCGCCGGTTCCAGCGCTGCTTCCAGCTTGCGGCGCAATGCGGCGAGGCCGTCGGTGACACTCTGGTCGGCGCCGGAGTGCTGCTTGCGCAAGCCCAGGTACTCGTGGGTGACGCTGATCGCGGCCAGCACCGCCAGGCGGTCGAAGCCCGGCGTCTTGGCGTTGGCCCGCAGCTCGCGCATCTTGCGGTCCAGATAGCCGGCTGCCTCGAGCAGGCCTTCGCGCTCTTCCGGTGCGCAGGCAATCAGGAACTCCCGGTCGATCAGGCGCAGGGCAACCGGTTCGCTGGCGGAGGAGCTCATGTCAGTTGTTGCTCTCGAGGGCCTTGAGGCGCTGGATCATCGCTTCGACCCGACCGCGCGCCTGCTCGTTGCGGGCCATCAGTCCGGCGCGCTCGCTGGAGAGCTGCTCCTGGCTGTGGCGCAGGCTGCGGTTCTCCTCCGACAGCCGCCGCACCAGCTCGATCAGCCGGTCGGCCTGCTGGTTCAATGCGGCGAGTTCCTGCTGGAGGTCGGGCGTGCTCATGGGCCGGAACTATATCAGCACGCAGACGCAAAACCGTGGCCCGTGCCGCTGTGCGGAGGGACAGGCATTAGACTGCGCGCCTGACCTTGAAGGAGCCCGCCATGACGGCCCGCACGCACGTCGAATTCGACGATCTTGACGACCTGATCCACCGGCTGAAGCTCGGCACCAGCGCCAGCGAATTGCACGGGTCGCTCTGCGGCTACCTGGCCGGTGGCGGGCGGGTGGGCAGGCAGCCGCTGCTTTCGCTGCTGCATCTGGATGGGGAGGCACCGGCCCCGGCGCCGGCCGACGCCGCGCTGCTGGAGCGGCTCTCGGTGCAGGCGGGCAGTCAGCTGGCGGATCCGGATCTGGGCTTCGAGCCGATGCTGCCGGCCGACGACCGGCCGCTGGCCGAGCGCGCGGAGGCTACCGTGGAGTGGTGCCGGGGATTCCTCGGCGGATTCGGCCTGGCCGGCACGGACGCGCATGCGAACCTGTCCGAGGAGGCCCGGGAGATTCTGCGCGACCTGGGCACCATTGCCGCCACCAGTCTCGACCTCGGAAACGAAGCCGACGACGAGGACGCGTTGATCGAGCTGCACGAGTTCGTGCGGGTCGGCGCAATGCTGCTGCAGACCGAGTGCGCCGGCGACCCGGCGGCCGGCAACGATACCGTGCATTGATCCGCCCGCGTTGATCACGCCGGCCGAATTTTCCCGCCGTCGCCGCCAGCTGATGCAGATGGCCGGCGAGGATGCCGTGGTGCTGGTCGCCGCCGCGCCGGAGCGCATGCGCAACGCCGATGCCGCCTGGCCATACCGGCAGGATTCGGACTTCCATTACCTGACCGGCTTCCCGGAGCCGGCCGCGGTGCTGGCGCTGCTGCCCGGGCGCCGGCACGGCGAGGCGGTGCTGTTCTGCCGCGAGCGCGATGCCGAGCACGAGCGCTGGCACGGCGCGTCGATCGGCACCGAGCGTGCGGTGGCCGAATACGGCATGGACGATGCCTTTCCGGTAGAGGACATCGACGACATCCTCCCGGGCATGATCGAGGGTCGCGCCCGCGTCTACTGCCATTTCGGCAGCGAACCGCAGTTCGATGCGCAACTGCTGGGCTGGATGCGCCGCCTGCGCCAGCTGCGCGGCGGTGGCGTGGTGCCGAAGGAGTTCGTGGCGCTCGGGCACCTGCTGCACGACCTGCGCCTGTTCAAGTCGCCGGCCGAGCTGAAGCTGATGCGCGCTTCGGCAGCGATCGCCGCCGAGGCACACCTGGCGGCGATGCAGGTGGCAATGCCGGGCCGCCATGAATACGAAGTAGAGGCCGAGCTGCTGCGCGCGATGCGGCTGCGTGGCGCGGTGGCGGCGTTCCCGCCCATCGTGGCTGCCGGCGCGAACGCCTGCACCATGCACTACACCGCCAACCGCGCGCGGCTCGACGCCGGCGAGCTGTTGCTGATCGACGCGGGCGCGGAAGTGGACTGCTATGCGTCGGACATCAGCCGCAGCTTTCCGGTCGCGGGGCGCTACTCGCGCGAGCAGCGTGCGCTTTACGACATCGTGCTGACCGCCCAGCTGGCGGCGATCGACGAGGTGCGTCCGGGGCGCCCGTTCAGTGCGGCGCATGCGGCGGCGGTGCAGGTGATCGCCGAGGGGCTGTGCACGCTCGGCCTGCTCAAGGGGGGAGCCGAGGTCGCCGTCGCCACCGGCAGCTACCGACACTTCTTTCCGGCCAAGACCGGGCACTGGCTTGGCCTGGACGTGCACGATGTGGGCGACTACCGCGTCGACGGCGAGCCCCGTGTGCTGGAGCCGGGCATGGTGGTCACGGTGGAGCCCGGGATCTACGTGCCGCTGGACGACCGCAGCGTGCCCGAGCGCTGGCGCGGCATCGGCATCCGCATCGAGGACGACGTGGCGGTGACGCGCCGCGGCTGCGAGGTGCTCACGGCGGCGGTGCCGAAGGAGCCCGAGGCGCTGGAGGCCCTGCTCGCGGCGCGCTGACGGCGCGCTGGCTCACTGCGCGTGGCCGAACGCGAGCCACCACAGCAGCAGCGCCGCGACCAGCTTGGCCAGCAGCACGGGCGCCAGTTCCAGCAGCAGGCGCACCGGCCGTCGCGCATGGCCGAAACCGGTGGACCGGCGGTGTCGGTGCTGCTGAGGGTCGGACGCTGCCTCGCGACTTCTCATGTGATCTCCACGCCGGAGAGGCAAGACTACGCCGACATCGTCTCGCCCGTGCCGGTCGCTTCAACGTGGCCGATGGACGCACGGCGTTTCGTCGCGCAGCGCAACCGCCCTCCATGCGCGGGCGTATATTGCGTTGCAGCACGACCTCACGAGGTGTCGATCATGTTGACGGCTGAATTCCTGTCACGACTGCAGTTTGCCTTCGTCGTGTCGTTCCACATCCTGTTTCCCGCGTTCTCGATCGGGCTGGCGTCTTGGCTGGCGTTCCTCGAAGGGGTGTGGCTGGTCAAACGCACGGATCTCTGGCGCGACCTCTATTTCTTCTGGCTGAAGATCTTCGCCGTGGCATTCGGGATGGGCGTGGTCTCGGGCATCGTCATGAGTTTCCAGTTCGGTACCAACTGGTCGGGATTCTCGGTGGTCGCGGGCAACGTCATCGGCCCGCTGCTCAACTACGAGGTGCTCACGGCGTTCTTCCTAGAGGCTACTTTCCTCGGCGTGATGCTGTTCGGCTGGCGCAAGGTCAGCGACCGCACGCATTTCTTCGCCACCTGCATGGTGGCGCTGGGCACGCTGATCTCCACCTTCTGGATCATGTCGGCCAACAGCTGGATGCAGACGCCGGCCGGCTACGTGATCAAGGACGGCGTGTTCTTTCCGGACGACTGGATGAAGGTCATCTTCAATCCGTCGTTTCCGGTGCGCCTGCCGCACATGGTGATGGGGGCCTTCATCTCCACCGCGATGGTGATCGGCGGCGTGTCGGCCTTCTACCTGCTCAAGAATCGTTTCGCGGACAAGTCGCGGGCGATGCTCAAGCTCGCGCTGGCGTTCCTCGCCATCGTGATTCCGCTGCAGATCGTGATCGGCGACCTGTCGGGCCTGGAGGTGCGCGAGAACCAGCCAGCCAAGCTGGCCGCGATCGAGGCGCGCTGGGAGACGCGCGGCGACGTGCCGCTGACCCTGTTCGCCTGGCCCGACGAGGCCAACGAAACCAACCACTATGCGGTGGACGTGCCGCAGCTGGGCAGCATCCTGCTCACCCACTCGCTGCACGGCGAGGTCAAGGGTCTGAAGGATTTCCCGAAGGACCAGCGCCCGCCGGTGAAGATCCCGTTCTTCTCGTTCCGCATCATGGTCGGGCTGGGCTTCGCCATGCTCGCGCTGGCGGTGATCGGCCTGTGGCGGTGGCGCCGGGGCACGCTGGAGAAGCGGTGGTACCTGCGCGCGTGGGTCGCGATGATCCCGTCCGGCTTCGTCGCCGTGCTGACCGGGTGGTGGGTGGCCGAGGTGGGTCGGCAGCCGTGGGTGGTCTATGGCCTGACGCGGACCTCCGAGGCACTGACGCCGCTGCCGGTGAGCAGCGTGCTGGCCTCGCTGGCGACGTTCGTGGTCGTCTACCTGGGCATCTTCGGCGCCGGCCTGTACTACCTGGTCAAGCTGTTCCGTACCGGCCCGGTGACGGCGCCGCAGCATGTGCCGGCGACGCCGGTACACGGCAGCGATCGCCGCACGCCGGCGCGCCCGCTGTCTGCCCCCAGCGATTCGATGGAGGGCTGACCGATGGATCTGGCTACCGTGCTGCCCGTGGTGTGGTACTTCATCATCGGCTTCGGCGTGATGATGTACGTGTTGCTGGACGGCTTCGTGCTTGGGCTGGGCATCCTCACGCCCTTTGCCGACGACGAGCACCAGCGCGACCACATGATGAACACCGCTGCGCCGATCTGGGACGGCAACGAGACCTGGCTGGTGCTCGGCGGCGCCGGCTTGCTGGCGGCCTTTCCCAAGGCCTACGCGCTGGTGCTGTCGACGCTGTACCTGCCGATCCTGTTGATGCTGATCGCACTGGTGCTGCGCGGCGTGGCGTTCGAGTTCCGCTTCAAGGCGCACACCTCGCGCTGGTTGTGGGGCGTGGCGTTCCATCTGGGGTCGGTGTTTGCCGCATTTGCCCAGGGTGTGATCCTCGGTGCGCTGGTCGATGGCATCACCCCGCTGGCGCCGGGGCAGCTGCATGGCGCATTCGACTGGTTCAGCCCGTTCGCGATGATGACCGGCGTGGCGGTGGTCTGCGGCTATGCGCTGCTCGGCGCGACCTGGCTGATCCTCAAGACCGAAGGAAGGTTGCAGCGCATTGCGTTCGACCTGACGCGCCCGCTGATGGTGGCGGTGATCGTGTTCATGCTGCTGGTCAGCGCCTCGCTGCCTTACCTGCACTCGGCGCTGATGCGGCGCTGGTTCACCGGCGCGCATTTTCTCTACCTTTCGCCGGTACCTCTGCTCACCGCGCTCACGGCGGTCATGCTGTGGCGCTCGGTGGTGAAGCAGCGCGATGCGCAGCCGTTCGTGCTGGCACTGTGCTTTTTCCTGCTGGGCTTCATCGGCCTGGTGGTCGGAATCTGGCCGAACATCGTGCCGCCCGGCCTGACCATCTGGGAAGCGGCGTCACCGCCGAGTTCGCAGGGGTTCGTGCTGGTCGGTGCGGCGTTCCTGATCCCCGCGGTGCTGGCGTACACGGTGTACTCGTACCGCGTGTTCCGCGGCAAGGTCGCCGATGATGCGGGCTACCACTGAGCTTGTCGGCGCCTGACGGCGACGGTCGCGGCCATGCCGCGACCGCCGTCGCGGGTCTTCAGCCGAGCTGGGCGAAAGCGTCACGCGTGAGGTTTTCGGGGTCGCCCTCGGTGCACGCCACGTCGTCCTCGATGCGGATGCCGCCGTAGGGCTTGAGCGCTTCCACGCGGTCCCAGTCGATGTCCCTGGACGCCGGCGTCTGGCGCACTTCGTCCAGCAGCATGTCGATGAAGTACAGGCCCGGCTCGATGGTCACGACCATGCCCGGTTCCAATGTGCGCGTCATGCGCAGGAACGGGTGGCCGTCCGGTCGCGCCACGGTTTCGCCGCGGTCGTTCCTGGCGAAGCCGCCCACGTCGTGGACCTGCAGGCCGATCGAGTGACCCAGCCCGTGCGGAAAGAAGGCCCGCGTGACGCCGCTCTCGACCGCGCTCTCGGCACTCATGCGGATCAACCCGTGCGTGCGCAGCACCTCGGCCAGCTGGTGGTGCGCAGCCACGTGCAGCGCGGCGTAATCCACGCCGGCGCGCACGCTGGCCGCCTGGCGCTGCTGCACGGCGTCCATCGCATCGATCAACGCCTGGAACTCATCGGCACCGTGCGCGGCATGGCTGCGGGTGATGTCGCTGGCGTAGCCGCTGGCGCTGGCGCCGGCATCGATCAGTAGTGATCGCGACGCCTCGGGCGGCGTGCGGGTGAAGTCCATGTAGTGCAGCACCGCGCCGTGCTCGTTCAGCGCCACGATGCTGGAGTAGGGCAGCTCGGCGTCGGTCTGGCCGGCCGCGGCGAGATACGCCTGGTGGATGCCCAGCTCACTCTCGCCGGCGCGGAACGCCTGCTCGGCGGCCCGGTGGGCGCGCGCACCGATGCGGCTGGCCTCGCGCATCAGCGCCAGTTCGTACGGCGTCTTGTACGCGCGGTAGTAGTGCAGGTAGTCGAGCACGGGCTGAGGATTGTTCGCCTGTAACCCGTCCATGGGCGGGCACGCTTCGGCGATCACCGCGGCGTTCTGCCGAGGCAGCTGGGCGATCGCCTCTTCCGCGCTGCGCACGGTGACGATGTCGAAGTGCTCGACCCAGTAGCCGCTGGGCGCCTCGGGTACCACGTGCCAGTAGTCGCGCGGCTGCAGGAACACCAGTTTCGGTCGCTGCCCCGGCGTGTAGGCGATCCAGCTGCCCGGCACGCGGGTCAGTGGCAGCCAGTGCTTGAACGGCGGGTTCACGGCGTACGGGTAGTGATTGTCGTCGAGAAACTTCACGCCCGGCATGCCGGCAGCGATCAGCAGGTGATCGAAGCCGCCGCGGGCGAGTGCCTCGTCGGCGCGCCGGGTGAGGGTGGCCAGATGCTGGGCGTAGAGCGGAGCGAGCGAAGCGGTCATGGGATTCCTTGGCCGGTGGGGGCGCATCGGTCGTCGGCAGCTGGAAGCGTGCCGGCAGGGCGCCCGACGGATGGGGCGAGGCGCACAACGGCGCGCCGGGTCGCCGCCCATGATCGCAACCCTCGCCCGCGCGCGCCACCCGCGCACGCGCCATGGCTCCGTAGCAGCGAGAAATTTCCCCGCCGCGCGTGCGCGCCGACGAGGCGTGAAGCGGACGCCTTACGGCGCCATCGCGATCCAGCGGTCGATCACTGCCGAATCCTTCGGTGACACCGCGATGATGCGGAACCCGGCCCAGATCTGGCCTGGCGCGGAGCCGGGGTCGTACCACTGCGCCTGCACGCCCACTTCGATCGTCTGCGGCTGTGCCTCCAGCCCGTGCAGCGGCAGCTGTACCTGATAGATCGCGTCGGGGCGCGGCGCGCGCGCGCAGATCAGGAGCATGCCGCCGGCGGAAAGATTGCCTAGGAAGCCCATCGGCTGGCCGCTGATCATGTCGGTGACCGCAGCGGTGAAATTGACCCGCTTGCGCAGGGCGCGTCGCTGCTCGTTGGAGGCGGACTGGCTGTTCATGGGATCAGGCTCCGACTCGGCTCGAGGACGGGCGACCGCCGCCGGGCGGGCGCAGCAGGCTGCCGGTCAGGGTGCGCCAGGCGCGGTCCAGCAGCGACTCCTTCACCTCGGTCAGCTCGCGCGCGCGGCCCTTGACCATCTCGTGGGCCAGCTGCGGCAACGTCATGTCGTCGGCACGCACGCCGCGACGGTTGACGAACAGGGTCTGCCCGGACACGGGCGAGAACCATGCGAGCTTGCGCTGGGAGAGCTTGCCGGTCTTGGGGTCGGTAAATTCGAACCAGCGCCCGAACGGCAGCAGGCGCAGCCGCTCCTGCAGCTCCACTTCGCGCGGGTCCAGCACCGGCTGGCTGCGCGGCTGCGGACGCTTGGCCGCGGTGACGCCGGCAGGCGCACGCCGACCGGGAGTCGGCGCCGGCTCGGCCGGGTTGGCCGCCAGCTCCGCCGGTTCGGCCGAAGCGGCTGGCACGGCCGCCGTGGGCGGATGTTGTTCGCCCAGTCGCTGATGCTGCTTGAGCCGCATCGCCAGGTCGGTGGTGCTCAGCGTCTCGCCGCTGGCTGCGGGGATGGCGGCTTCGCCAGGATTGGCCAGGCGCTGGGCAACCTGCGCGGCTTCCTCGTGATGCATGCCGATCTGCTGCAGGCCGGTTTCCACCTCCGATTGCAGGTGTGCCCGATCGTCGACCGGCTTGCGCCCCAGCAGCTGGTCGGTGATCAGCAACTGGCTGGCGAAGGCGTCGCTGTCTTCGCCGTGGCGCAGGATTGTCAACGCCAGCACGTCGGACCATGCGCGGTCGAGCAGGGCGCGCAGCAGCCCGCGCGGCGGTGCCTGGGCGAAGCGCTCGCCGATCAGCGCGCTGGCACGCTGACGCGCCTGGTCGAGCCGCTCGCGGCCCTGCATGGCTTCGACGTGTCGTCGCTCGGCGGTCTGCGCCTTGCGCGAAAGCAGCGCCAGATGCTGCTGGATGTCCGCCAGCAACGTGGTGTACAGGCCGGCGCTGGGCGGTTCCCGGCTGGCCCGCTCGACCAGTTGCTCGAGCTTGGCGCGCAGGCTGCGGTCCGCTTCGCTGCCGGAGTCATCGAGCCACTCGTGTGCCACCTCGGTGACGGTGCCCAGCAACTGGCGCGCCGGGTGCTCCTTCTGCTCGAAGAAATTGCGATCGCCCACCGCCATGCGCAGCACCGGCAGCTGCAGGCCGCCAAGCAGCGCATGGGTTTCCTCGCCCTGCTGCAGCTGGCGCGAGAGCTGCTCGAACAGCATCGCCACCAGCTCCACCGTATCGCCCTGCTCGGCGCTGAGGCCGGTACGCGCGGCGCCGGGGGGCTTGCCCGCATTGAGCTGGGTCAGCAACTCCTCGCGCAGCAGCTGGGCGCTGCGCAACTCGCGGCTGGCCTTGTCGGTCACCTGGGTCAGGTGTTGCTGCAGGGCCGACAGCGCCGTCTGCAGTTCGTCGGCGGTGGCCACCTCGGCGACTTCGCCGCCCACTGTGGTCTGGCCGCTGCGCCGGCGCGCCAGCAACTCGCGCAGGCTGTCGAGCACCGCAATCGGTTCATTCGGCGCACCCGCCGCCGCGGCCGACGCAGCCGGGGTGGCGGCGGCTTCGGCCCGCGCCGGCTCGGCGTTGCCGCCGGCACGGGCCGGCTTCACCGGCGTACGCAGCAGCGGATAGGGCCGCAGCTGCGGCAGGATGCCCTCTTTCTGCAGCACCTCGTTGAGCATGCCGTAGAACCGGGGCAGCTCCGGCAGCAAGGCGTTCTCCAGGCACTTGAGCAGCAACAGGTCGTGTTCGACCGGCAGCTCCATCGTGCTGACCGCTTCGCGCAATGCCTTGGCCAGCGTCAGCGGCCCCATCGGCAGCTCGCCCGCTTCAAGCGGCGGCGCGGCCACCAGCACCGCCAGGCGATAACCGAGTTCGTAGATCGCCGCGCCGCCACGGGCCTCGCCACGCGAGGCCAGCTTGTCCAGTGCCACGGTCATTTCGTGGTCGGCCTGATCGACCAGGCTCAGCGGCTGGCCGACGGGGTTGTCCGCTGGCGTCGGGGCCGGCGCGCCCAGCGACTGGAACGCGCTGCTGACCTGCTCGATGAACCGCTTTTCCAGCGTCGGCCGCTCGCGCAACAGCCGCAAGCGCACGTTGAAGTGGCGCTGCTGGTTGAATGGATCGTGGGCATTCTCCGACAGCACGAACAGCTGCCGCTCGAGATCATCCAGGCATACGCGCAACGGTCGCGACAGCCAGTCCACGCTCAGCGTGCGGCAACGCTCGATCAGCCGGCGCGCGCGCCCGGACCATGCGTCCTGTGCCTGGGCGGCCGCGCCATGCGGCACTGGCGACCGTCCCCGACCTTGCGGCTCAACATCCATGACAGACCCTGGTGAAACCCCCGTGGACCGGCAGTCTATGCCGGATGGCGCGCGGCCCGCCATTGGCGCTTGGTCGCGTCGCTGCGGTGGTGGCCCTCGGCGGCGGCCGGTGGCCTGGCAGACAGCCGTTACACTGCGGCGGGGCAGGAGCCCTGGCGGCACGATGCGGTGGGACAGGAGGTGCGGTGGGCATGGATCGAACGATCGACAGCGCGGCGTGCGAGGGTGCCGATGCGACCCGGCTCGGCGCAGGGCGGGCGTGTGGCGGGCGCCCCAGTCAGCAGGACGACCTGGTCTGCCTGCACGACCCCGCCTCGCATACCCGGCTGCTGGTGCTGGCCGACGGCATGGGGGGCGACGGTGCGGGCGAGCTGGCGTCCGCCGGCGTGGTCGCGGTAGCCCGTACGTTGTGGCAGGGCGGCAGCTGGCAGGTGCTGCCCGGCGCCCTGTTCCTGGAGCAGCTTTGCCAGGACGCTCACCTGGCGTTGCGCCGCTGCGGCCAGGGAATGACCGATGCGGCCCCGCACGCCACCGTGGTGGCGCTGCTGCTCAAGGGCACCAGCGCCTATTGGGCGCATGTCGGCGACAGCCGGCTGTATCGGTTCGAGCGTGGCCGCCTGCTTGGCTGCACCGAAGACCACAGCGTGGTCCAGGCGCGGGTGCGGCGGGGCGAACTGAGCGCCCGCGACGCAGCACGGGCGGCCGACCAGCACGAATTGCTGCGCGGCCTCGGCGGTGACCTGCAGCCGCAGGTCGACCACGGCTGGGCCACGCTAAGGGCGGGGCAGAGCTTCGCCCTGTGCAGCGATGGCGTGTGGGAGCAGTTGTCCGAGCACGAGCTGGCGCAGTACGCCGCGCAGCCGGATCTTGCGCAAGCCGCCACGCAGGCGCTGAGCGTGGCGCTCAACCGTGGCGGCGAGAACGGCGATAATGTGGCGCTGATCCTGGTCCGTCCGGCGCGCCTGCAGATCGGCTGGCTGGGTCGCCTCTCACGACTGTGGCGCACCCGCGCCACGGCGCCCCGACCTCTTCCCCCGGCCTGAGCCGCGCAGCTACCGCGAGTCCGTCCCATGTCCTTCCTGTTTTTGCGCTCCCTCCGATCCACCCGGCGGCCTCTCTGCCTGACGGCCCTGGCCTGCGCTGCGCTGGTGCTCGGTGGCTGTGCCTCGCTCGGTCGGGGGCGCCACACGCAGGTGGTGGTCACGCCGGCGCAGCCGTCCGCCCAGGCCGCAGCCGATGCGCGGGCACCATCGCTGTCGGAGATCATCAACGGCCAGTTGCAGCACGGGCGCTACGCCGAGGGGGAACGCAACCTGCGTGCCTACCTGGTACAGCATCCCGACGACAGCGTTGCGCAGCTGATGCTGCGCCAGCTGACGCGGCCGCCGGACGCCTGGCTGGGGCCGCCCGCGCGGCAGCGGGTGGCCCGGCCCGGCGATTCGTACAGCACGCTGGCACAGCAGTATCTCGGCGACGCGCGGTTGTTCGTCCTGCTGGCCCGCTACAACGACGCGGCGGACCCGTCGCTGCTGCGCGTGGGCGAGACGGTGCGCCTGCCTGCGGCCAAGGAGGACGCACCACCCCTGGCACCCGTCGCCGATGAGGTTGCGTCCGACGACCGCACGCCGCCGTCGACACGGCCGGTGGCCGAGTCGCGGGCGCAGCGCGCCCTGCGCCTGCAGCGCGAGAGCCTCTCGCTGTTCGATGCGGGACGACAGGCCGAGGCGCTGGCCCGGCTCGACGCGGCGCTGGCGCTGGAGCCGGGCCTGGCTGGCAACGGGCCGCAGTCGGCGGACTTGCGCCAGCAACTGGTGGCCGCGTGCCACCAGCGGGCGATCGTGCTTTATCGCGACCAGCAGCTGGATCCGGCGATCGCGCTGTGGGACCGGGTGCTGGCGATCCAGCCGGACTACGAACCGGCGCTCGCCTATCGCGCCCGCGCGCAGGAACTTAAGCGCCGCCTGAAACAGTATTGAGTGATCTGTCGGCCGATGCGGCGGCCGCGCGTCGCGTCAGCCGCCGGGCGGTGCGGCGTCGCCCTTGCGCCGTTCCGCGGCGGCCACGATGCGCGTGGGCAACGTTGCGTCGACGGGGCGGACCGGACGCGTGGGCGCCGCGGGCCGACGTTGTCGCGACTGCAGCGCCCCGGCCATCAGGTTGAAAGCGGCGAACAGGCGACCGAACTCGTCGCGCCGCATCAGCCGGATGCGGTAACGCAGGTCGCCGCGGGCCACCCGCAGCAGGGCGTCGCCGACCAGCGCCAGTGGCGTGAGCAGCCGGCGGAACAGCACATAGGCCGCGCCGATCACGGCCAGCAGCGTCACCACCAGTACCGCCCCGATCACTCCGAGCGTGGTCTTCTGTGCCGCCCCCAGGGGCGCCTGGCTGATGCCCAGTCGCAGCGTGCCGACGGTGGCGGTCTGGTAGTGGATAGGCGCGTTGAACAGCAGCAGCCCGTCGCTGTTTTCGGCGTCCGGATGGCCGCGGTAGCTGTCGATCTCGCCGCTGTGCCCCAGTCGTTCGCTCAGTGCAATGTCGGGCATCGCCTGGCCGATGTCGGCCTGGCGCGTGCTGGCGACGATGTGGCCGTCGCGGTCGGCGATGGCGAGGTAACGGATCTGCTGGTTGCGGGCAATGTCCTGTACCAGCGCGCGGGTGGCGGCCCGATCGCCCAGCAGCAGGTCCTCGGCCGATTCGCTGGCCACCATGTGGCCCAGCGAGCTGCCGAAATCCAGCGCCAGGCCGGTGATCGCTCGCCCCTGCATGATGTAGATCGCGATCATGCCCAGCAGCAGGATCACGCTGAGCATGCCGGCCAGCACGGCCGCCCAGCGCAGGCGCAGCGACACGATCCGGCTGGCCAGCGGTTGTTCGTGCAGGCGTTCGTATTCCCGCCGCGCCACGGCCAAATCGTCCGCCAACTCGCTGCCGCGCTGGTAGCGGTCGCGGGCGAGCGGCGAGAGCAGGGTGTGCACGATATCGACCAGGATCGACGGCGCCGCCGCGTCCAGTGGCTCGAGTGGCGGCAGCGGCAGCTGCTGGCGCTCGTCGAGCAACCGCGGAACATCGACCGTTTCGCTCCAGGGCAGCTTGCCCGACAGCAGCCAGTACAACACCACGCCCAGCGAGAACAGGTCGCTGCGTGCATCAGTCTCGTCGCCGCGCAGCTGCTCGGGCGCCATGTACGCGGGCGTGCCGCCGATCTCGCCGGCGCCGGCCTGGCGCGGCACGCCGCGGCGTTCGGCGATGCCGAAGTCGGCGATCTTGGCGTGCCGCCAGCCGTCGGCCAGCATGATGTTTTCGGGCTTGATGTCGTGATGCACTACCCCGTTGGCGTGGGCGTAATCGAGCGCGGCGGCCATCTGCGAGGCCAGCTCGATCACTGCGCTCAGGGGCGGCAGCCCGTCGCGAGCGGCGCGGCTGGCGAGGGTGTCGCCGGGCAGCCGCTCCATGGCGAGGTAGGAGCGGCCGTCGTCGGTTTCGCCCACGTCGAACACGGTGACGATATTGGGGTGACTCAGATGCCCGGCAGCGCGTGCCTCCACCTGGAAGCGTCGGCGGTACGCCGGGTCGGCGGCGACGTGCGCGTGCAGGCACTTGATTGCCACCTCGCGCTGGATCTGCGGGTCGTAGCCGGCATACACCACGGCCATGGCGCCGGCACCGAGCACGCCTTCGATGCGGTATCGGCCCAGCGTGCGGGGAAGGTCGGGATCGCGCACGGGCGATCGCTCAGCGCAGCCACCACGCCAGCACGGCGAGTGCGCCAAGCGCGAATGCGGCGGCGGCCGTGATCCAGCCCGCCGAGCGCCGGCGACGCTCGCCGCGTTCGCGGGTGAGAAAGACGAACTCGGCCTGACCGAGCCGCACGCAATCGCCGTGCTTGAGCACCGCCTCGTGCACGCGTTTTCCGTTGACGAACGTGCCGTTGGTCGACAGCGTATTCATGATCACGTAGTGACCCTGCTGGTTGATCACCCAGGCATGCGACGCCGACACGCTCGGCTCGTTCACCACGATGTCGTTGTCGCTGCGCCGGCCCAGCGTCTGCCGTCCCGAGCGAAGCGCGAAGCGCACCGTCCCCAGGCCCTCGCTGCGGCCGAGCAACACCGGCTGGGCCGTGCTGGCCGGGCCCGGCGGCGCGGGTGCCACGGCGTCGGCGTACTGCGCCAGCTCCTCGGCGGTGAACAGCCGCGTGCCCTGGGGGCCTGCGGTGCGCGGATCGTTGCGGCGACGCGGGACGGGGACGGGGCCGTTCATCGATGGAGTGATCCGGGGTGATGCGGTGAATGCGGACATGACGCGCGCCAGGCAGTAAACGGGGTGTTCGACCGTGCCGTCGGCACGACAGTGGCTCAGGCAGAGCACCCCGCCGTCTGTAACGGTCGCAACGCCTGAAACTTGAACAAGCTTTGCGTGGTGCGGACGTGATGGCGCGCACAGTGCGGATGTCCCGCCAGCCGCACGTAGCCGGTCAGTCGAGGAACGCGGCGATCACGTCGTTGAGGAAGCGCTGGCCCAGCGCCGTGGTCTGGAGTCGGTCAGGATCATCCACCAGCCAGCCGCGCCGGCGGGCCTCGGCGAGCGGCGTCGCGATTTGCTCCGGCGGAGCGCCGGTACGCTCGGCGAACGCACCGGCCGGTACGCCGTCGATCAGGCGCAGTGCGTTGAGCATGTACTCGAACGGCAGCTCCGCGGCGGGCACCGGGCCGCTTCCCCCCAAGCGCGCGGTGCCGCTGCCGGCGGTCAGGAACGCCTGCGGCAGGCGCGTTTTCCAACGCCGGTGCACGATCCCGGTGGCGCTGTCGCTGAGCTTGCCGTGGGCTCCCGCACCGATGCCCAGGTAGTCGCCGAACTGCCAGTAGTTGAGGTTGTGGGCGCAGCGACGGCCGGGCCGCGCGTAGGCGGAAATCTCGTATTGCCCGTAACCGGCGGCGGCAAGCGCCGATTCGCATGCCTCCTGCATCGCCCAGGCGTGGTCGTCGTCCGGCAGCGGCGGCGGATTGGCGGCGAACGCGGTGTTCGGTTCCAGCGTGAGTTGGTAGTGGGAGATGTGCGCCGGCGCCAGTGCCAGCGCCCGCGCCACGTCGGCCAGGGCGCCGTCGAGCGTCTGCTGCGGCAGGGCGTACATCAGGTCGAGATTGATGTTGGCGTAGCCGGCATCCTGCGCCGATTTGACCGCCGCCTCGGCCTCCGCGGCCGAGTGGATGCGCCCGAGCCGGCGCAGCTTGTCGTCGTCGAAGCTCTGGATGCCAAACGACAGGCGGTTCACCCCTGCGGCCAGATAGCCGTCGAAGCGACCGTGTTCGACGGTGCCGGGGTTGGTCTCCAGCGTGATCTCGGCGCCGTCGGCGAACGGCAGCCGCGCGCGGGCGCCGTCGAGGAAGCGCTCGACCAGCTCCGGCGCGAACAGGCTGGGCGTGCCCCCGCCGAAGAACACGCTGACGATCGGCCGGCCGGCCAGTGCTGCGCCGAAGTCGGCGCAATCGGCGTCGAGGTCGGCCAGCAGGGCGTCGACGTAATCGGCATACGGCGGTGGCGCATCGCGCAGGCCGTGCGAGTTGAAGTCGCAGTACGGGCACTTCTTCACGCACCACGGCATGTGCACGTAGAGCGACAGCGGCGGCGCGAGCAGCGCCATCTCAGGCTTTCAGGTCGATCAGGCGCGCATGCAGCTGTGCCAGCGCCTGGCCGCGGTGGCTGATGCGGTTCTTCAACGCCTTGTCCAGCTCGGCGGCGCCGAGCGTGTGGCCGTCGGGCAGGAACAGCGGGTCGTAGCCGAAGCCGCCGTCGCCGCGCGGAGCATCCAGCACGCGCCCGTGCCAGCGGCCCTCGGCGATCAGCGGCGCGGGGTCGTCGGCGTGGCGCAGCAGCACCAGCACGCAGATGAAGAAGGCGCGGCGTTCGGCGTCGGGGCGGCCGTCCAGCTCGCGCAGCAGCTTGGCGTTGTTCGCCGCGTTGTCGCCGTGGGTGCCCGCGTAGCGCGCCGAGTACAGGCCCGGCGCGCCGCCCAGCGCATCCACGCACAGGCCCGAATCATCCGCCAGCGCGGCCAGTCCGGTGACCCGAGCGGCGTGGCGCGCCTTGAGCAGGGCGTTCTCGACGAAGGTCAGGCCGGTTTCCTCGACATCCTCCACTCCGAGCTCGCCCTGGGCCACCACGTCCAGCCCGCTGTCGGCGAGCAGGTGGTTGAACTCGGCCAGCTTGCCGCGATTGCCACTGGCCAGAACGATGCGGGCCATCGGCTCAGCCCGCGGCCAGGGCGGCGCGCTGGGCGGCAACCAGTTCGGTCACCCCCTTCTCGGCCAGCGCCAGCATCGCGTCCATCTCGTCGCGGCGGAAGGCGTGGCCCTCGGCCGTGCCTTGCACCTCGATCATGCCGCCGCCGTCGTTCATCACGACGTTCATGTCGGTGTCGCAGCTGGAATCCTCGGCGTAGTCCAGGTCGAGCACCGGCATGCCTTGGTAGATGCCCACCGAGACCGCGGCGATGGCGCCGATGATCGGATTGCGCTTGAGGTTCTCTCGTGCCATCAGCCGGGTGACCGCATCGACCAGTGCGACATACGCGCCGGTGATCGCCGCGGTGCGGGTGCCCCCGTCGGCCTGGATTACGTCGCAGTCCAGCGTGACCACCCGCTCGCCCAGCGCCTGGCGGTTGACGCAGGCGCGCAGGCTGCGGCCGATCAACCGCTGGATCTCCATCGTGCGCCCGCCTTGGCCGCCCTTGGCCGCCTCGCGCTGCATGCGCGTGTGGGTGGCGCGCGGCAGCATGCCGTATTCGGCGGTGACCCAGCCCTCGCCCTTGCCGCGCAGCCACGGCGGCACGCGATCCTCGACGCTGGCGGTGCACAGCACGCGGGTGTCGCCGAAACTCACCAGCACCGAACCTTCGGCATGGCGGGTGAAGTGGCGTTCGATGGAGATCGGGCGCAGCTGGTCGCTGGCGCGGCCGCTCGGGCGGCTGACGTTTTGCATGGGTCGGGGAGCCTGGTTGGGCAGGGCAGGGCGGGAAAGTTTACCATTGCGCTCTTTTCCGCACGTCCGCCAGGGCTTCCATGATTCGCAGCATGACCGCCTACGCCTCGGCCGAACTGGCCGGCCCCACCGGCACGCTCAGCTGCGAGCTGCGCACGGTCAACCACCGCTATCTGGAGATCAGCCCGCGGCTGCCGGACGAGCTGCGCGGCTTCGAGTCGCTGCTGCGCGAGCGCGTGGCGACACGCCTGTCGCGCGGCAAGCTCGATCTCACCGTGCGCCTGCGCGGCGAGGATCGGGGCGAGTCGTTGCAGGTGAACACGGCCACGCTGGCACGGCTGAGCGAGCTGGCGCGGGAGCTGCAGCCGCGCTTCCCGACCATGCAGGTGGAGTTCACCGAATTGCTGCGCTTCCCCGGCGTGCTCGACCGCGCCGAGATCGACAACGACGCCCAGCAGGCGGCGCTGTTCGATGTGCTCGACCGGGCGCTCGACGCGCTTACCGCCACGCGCGAGCGCGAGGGTGAGAAGACCGCGCAGATGCTGCGTGAGCGACTCGACGCGATCGAGCGGGTGGTGGCCGACGTGCGTGGCTGGATGCCGCAGATCCGCGCGGCCCTGCGTACGCGCCTGGAAACCCGGCTGGCCGACATCAAGCAGCCGGCCGACCCGGGTCGGCTGGAGCAGGAGCTGGTACTTCAGATCACCCGCACCGACGTCGACGAGGAACTCGATCGCCTCACCACCCATGTCGCCGAGGCGCGCCGCGTGCTCGGCCTGGCCGAGCCGGTGGGCCGGCGGCTGGACTTCCTGATGCAGGAGTTCAACCGCGAGGCGAACACGCTGGGTTCGAAGTCGGTGGACGCGCGCAGCACCAACGCGGCGGTGGAGCTGAAGGTGCTGATCGAGCAGATGCGCGAACAGGTGCAGAACATCGAGTAATGCCGGGGCAGACGTCGGCAACGTCGGAGTAGCTTCGCGCCCGGTCGTCCTTTTCGCTCCCGGATCAACCGGTGCCGGGCCTGCCAGGTGCAAAATGTTGCATCGACACCCACGCGGCCTTTCCTGCGGCGATCTCCGCGCGTGTGCGGCACGACTGGCGTCGGCTGTCCTTCGGCTGCTCCATGGCCGCGGTGGTCGAGGCGCGAGGAGTCGCGCACCGCGCTGCCTCGGCCACCTGCAGGTCATCTCGCAGCAAGTCGCCCGCCCGGCCTGCCGCGCAGCCGCTGGGGTGGTGCCGGGTGGCCGCAGGGGCTCGGGCAGGTTCCGATGGTGGTGATCATGAGACGCCTGTGGCGGCGCTCCCGGGTGCGGGTACGCGGGCGAAGACGGGAGACGTCAGGGGAGACGCCAACCGTTGCGGATCTGAGCCCGCGCACTTTCAGGGCAAGTACCTCGGGTAGGCCACACTCGCCGGAACCACCAGTTCGACTTCCGTGCCCGCGCCCGGAGCGCTGTGGATAGCAAGTCGCGCAGAAATGGCGCTTGCACGCTCATGCATGCCGGTGAGGCCGAAGTGCCCGTCTTGCCGTGAAACGGCGTGCTCTGTCTGCTCGAAGCCGACCCCGTCGTCGCACAACTTCAAGATGAACCAGCCCATCTCATACCGAAGCTCCACTTTTACCAATGCAGCCCGCGCGTGGCGAAGCGTGTTTCGGTAAGCCTCCAGGGCGATTTTTTGCACCTCGTCCCGCACCAGCGGGACCAGGGTAGTGGGGCGTCCATGAACCAGCATCTTGAAGTTCGGCATCGCGCCGTCGCGGTTGGTGTGCTCCGTCTCGGGAAAGGCGTGGATGGCAGCAATGAGATCCACCGAGTCGACGTCGCATGCGCGCAGGTGCTGAATGGCCATCCGGCCCTCACGCACCGCATCGTCTGCACGATCCAATGCGAGGTCGAGCGCCTGCGATGCTTCTTGCGGATGTTCCGGCAGGATCTCGAGAATCGAATGCAGTCGCAGGATGAGTCCCTGAAACCCCTGGAGCAGCGAGTCATGAAGGTCCCTGGCAATGCGGGTGCGTTCCCTGACGCGTTCTTCAAACCGGATTTCCAACCGACGACCGACTTCACGCACGCGATGGCGATACAGCCCGTAGCCGACGCCGCAAAGGGCGAAGATCAAGGCCATTCGGAACGGCCATGAAGCCCACCATGGCGCCTGCACCGTAACCAGAAGGCTCGCTCCAGGCTCGCCCCAAGGTCCGCCGTTTGTCGCCCCCTGCACCCGGAACAGGTATCGACCAGGGGGTAGCGTGGTGTAGTTGGCAATGCGCCGATCTGCACGGACCTCCTGCCAGTGAGCATCGATGTTTTCCAGTCGGTACCGGTAGCGATTGGTGTCCGGACTCGCAAAGCTCAGGGCGGCAAACTTGATGGCGACGTTACGCTGGTCGTATGACAGGGTGATCGCGTTCGAGTAGTCGACGGCGCGACGCAGCACTCCGCCAGGACCACGCTGCACAGGCACACCCGCGAGCTCCAGTCCGGTCAGGACAACCGGGGGCGTGTAGCGGGTGTCGCTGAGATGCAGCGGGTCGAACACGACACCGCCTGCGTAACCACCAAAATACAGCTTGCCGTCCTGGCCTTCGGTGCAGGCGGACCAGCCGGTGAGATCCGTGCCGGGAAGTCCGTCAGTGATCCCGTAGTTGCGGATCTTTCCAGTGCTTGGCTCAAGTTTCGCCAGCCCCTGGGTGGTGCTCATCCACAGGTCGCCCCGCTTGTCTTGGCGGATGCATGCAATCGAATCGCTCGCCAATCCGTCCCGGGTGGTGTATCGGGTGCTGGATCCGGTGTGCGGGTTGAAGCCGATCAAGCCGTTCAAGGTGCCCGCCCACACTGTGCCGTCAGAGCCGACCCGGACGGCATAGCCGCGCACGGAGAAGCCCTGCGGGAAAGGAAGGAACCTGCCCCTGCGCGGGTCGAAATGCGTGAGCGCCAGTCCGCTCAGCCAGAAGGTTCCGTCGGGGGCTTCATCCATGCTTACGAATGGCGAGGAGCCCCAGATGGTCGGGGTCACGAAGGACTGAAAGCTATCGCTGAGCCTGTCGTAGCGATTCAGGCCATTCAGGGTCGCTGCCCACAGTTCGCCCGTCCGATCCCTCAGCAGCGCGATGACACTGTCGTTGCTGGGCGAGCCCGGCTCGCCAGGCACATGGCGATAGTGCTTCTCGATCCTGCCTGTCGCCGGGTCCAGCTTGACCAGCCCCTGGCCCGATGTGCCAGCCCAGATCCGGCCGTCGACGTCCTCCGCCACCGAGAGCACATCGCTGGCGACGCCGTTTCCGGGTAGCTGCAATCTCATGCGTGTCCGGAATCCGGGGCCGTAGCGGGTCAGCGCACCCGTCGTGCCAACCCACAGGAAACCTGCGCGATCCTGGTAAACGACATTGACCAGGCGCTCGCCGAGATTATCCGGGTTGCCCGCGTCGAACGGCAGCGCCTGGAAGCTTGGGGGTATGGGGCTGAAGACATCCGGTGCAGTCGCTCCGAGTCCGACCCAGATGTTTCCCTCGCGATCCTGCAGCAGACTGGTCGTGCGATTCTCGGCCAGACTGTCCCGGTCCAGTGGTTGGTGGCGGTAACGTGTGGCATGTGTGCGTGACCGGTCGACCTTCAACAGGCCGTGGGACTGGGTGCCGACCCACAGATTACCCGCTGCGTCCTCCAGCATCGAGCTGACTCCGGTCAACGCGGTATCGTCGGACTGCTCGGGAGCAAAGCGATAGCGAACAAGCCTTGCTGCTTTTCGGTCGACGCGCGAGAGGCCGTTGCCTGACGCCTGCAGTACCCACAGGCTCCCTTCGTGATCCTCGAAGAAGGACACTGTGCGCTGCTCATGCATCGGGATGTGCAACAGGACCGTGCCGGTGTCCTGATCCAGCTCGTCCAGTCCAGCCGCTGTCGCTACCCAAAGACGGCCATCGCGTGTCTGGAAACTCGATCTGACGTCGTCGCTACTCAAGCTGTGGGGCAAGCGATCGTTGTGACGGAAGCGACCCAGTGCGCCCGTGGCCGGGTCAAGCCTGAACAGTCCGAGGCCGCTCGAGATCCACAGGGCGCCTGTCCGATCTTCGCTGATGTGCTTCGCCGTTGCGGGCTGACCATGTCCTCCGGTGCTCAGCGGGTAGCTTCGAAACGTCTCCGTCGCCGCGTCGAACCGATCCACCGACTGATGGCAGCCGACCCACACGTGTCCGGCTCGATCGACAAACAGGGCGTAGGTAAAAGTGCAGCTGAGGCTGCCGGCCGCGTTCTCCGAATGCCGGAACTGCTCGAACCGGTAGCCGTCGTAACGGGCCACTCCGTACTGCGTGCTGAGCCAGATATAGCGCTTTGCGTCCTGCACGATCACGGACGCGCGAGTCGATGGCAGCCCCTGCCCTGAGCCGACGTGTCTGAATCGAATGTCCGTGCCTTCCTCGACGACGAGATGGACGACCGTCGGATCCGTGTCGCTGTAGGTTGCTGCGGTCGCGTGGCCCATCGCGGCAGACATGGAAAGGGCCGACAGCAGGATCCGCGAGACGCCGCGCGCGCGCGCAGGCATTCGCACGCTCGGGCGGATGTCCTCCCGCCATGGCTGCCAGCTCTCACGGGATCTTTCGAACGACTTCGTGGGCTTCGGTGGAGGCATGGACGCAACCCATGACGCAACGGCGTCGCCAGATCTAGAAGAAACGGCTGGCCGCCTGCGGGTCCGGTTGGCGCATGCGCGGTGGGACGTGTGGAGACCGGTGCCGCGAGCAGGCGGATCGGGGCGAGCTGCGCGAGCGCGATCAAGGCCTACCGGGGCCAGCGCCAGTCTCGATCGGACATGGCGGCATTTTTGGACGGCCGGGCCACTGGTGCGGTAGCCCATGCGAAGCTACCCGCGCTGTCGTGTGCAGGCCCGGTGGCGGATGTCGCCACCGGCCAAAGCGACAGCGTAACCAGCCGCCAGCCTTCCCATCCGGTCGAGCGGCTTCGTGACCTATACTTGTGAGTCGTTCCTCGAGGCCAGGGCCATGCGCCGATTTGTTGTATCCGAGGCGGGACGTTTGACGAGGTGCAAAGTGTACAAACCCTTATCGGGTGCGGCTGGCGAGCCGCACGTGCGTGCTTAGGTGCAACATCCAATGACCGCGCGAGCTGCAGGTACCCTGTTCGTGGTGGCGGCGCCGTCCGGTGCGGGCAAGTCCACGCTGGTCAACGCGTTGCTGGAGGTCGAGCCGTCGATCTCGCTGTCGGTGTCGCACACCACGCGGCCGCCGCGGGTGGGCGAGCAGTACGGCCGGCACTACTACTTCGTGGAGCGTGCGGCGTTCGAGCGGGAGGTCGCCGAGGGCATCTTCCTCGAGCACGCCGAAGTGCACGGCAATCTCTATGGCACCTCGCGCACCACCGTCGACGGCCTGCTGGCCCAGTCGCGCGACGTGCTGCTGGAGATCGACTGGCAGGGCGCACGGCAGATCCGCGCGAGCAAGCCCGACTGCGTCAGCGTGTTCATCCTGCCGCCGTCGCGGCCGGAGCTGGAGCGGCGCCTGCGCGGGCGCGGTTCGGACGCGCCGGAAGTGATCGAGCGCCGCCTGCTCAACTCGCGCGAGGAAATCGCCCACGCGCACGAGTTCGACTACATCGTGGTCAACGACCGGTTCGAGGACGCGCTGGCGGACCTGCGCGCGATCGTGCGCGCGGTGCGCCTGCGCAGCGCGCTGCAGTGGGCGCGCCACGAAACGCTGATCGCGGACCTGCTCGCCCCCTGACCGGGGCCGCCGGGACGCTGCTGCGAGGCGTCTGCGACAGCCTGTCACGCCATGGCGCCGCTTGCGGCGTTCGGCTACCTTGTGACTCTTTGGCTCGACCCCGCCCCCATGACCGAACCCGCCCGCACGCCGCCCGATGACGAACCGATGGTGCGCGTCCGTGGCCTGACCACGGTGCTCAACGGCAAGACCATCTTCGACGCGCTGGACATGGACATCCCGCGCGGCAAGATCACCGCCATCATGGGCCCCAGCGGCACCGGCAAGACTACCCTGCTCAAGCACATCACAGGCCAGATGCACGGCGACGCCGGCGAGGTCTGGGTGGACGGCCAGAATGTTGCCGCGCTTTCGCGCGAAAAGCTGTTCAAGCTGCGCGAGCAGATCGGCTACCTGTTCCAGAACTCTGCGCTGCTGACCGACTTCGACGTATTCGAAAACGTGGCGTTTCCGCTGCGCCAGCACACCGACCTGCCGGAAGAGCTGATCCGCAATCTGGTGCTGCTCAAGCTGCAGTCGGTGGGTCTGCGCGGGGCCGCGGCGCTGATGCCCAGCGAGCTGTCCGGCGGCATGGCGAGGCGCGTGGCGCTGGCGCGCGCGATCGTGTTCGACCCGATGCTGATTCTCTACGACGAACCCTTCGTGGGCCTGGACCCGATCGCACTGAACCAGGTGCTCAAGCTGATCCGCACGCTCAATGAGACGCTCGGCATCACCAGCGTGCTGGTGGCCCACGAGCTGGAGGCGATCAAGCAGGTGGCCGACCGCATCTATCTGATCGCCAACGGCAATGTGGTGGCGCAGGGTGATCCGAAAACGATCGCCGAAGACGGTTCGCCCTGGACGCGGCAGTTCTTCGGTGGTGAGGCGGACGGACCGGTGCCGTTCCAGTATCCGGCCGGAGACTATGCCCAGTCGCTGGGTTTCCCGCGGAGCCAGGCATGAGCGCGCAACCCCAACGCAACGCGGTAACCGAGGCGCTGGCGCAGATCGGTGCCTGCGGCCTGTTCCTGCTGACCATCCTCGCGGCGGTGCCGCGCAGCTTCCGCCACGGTCGCGAGACGGTGCGCCAGCTGTGGTTCACCGGCGCGATGAGCCTCACCATCATCATGACCTGCGGCCTGTTCGTGGGCATGGTGCTGGGCCTGCAGCTCTATTACGTGCTGTCGATCTTCGGCGGCACCGCGGCCAGCGGCACGGTGGTGGCGATCGCGATTTATCGCGAGCTGGGGCCGGTGGTCACCGCGCTGCTGTTCGCCGGCCGCGCCGGCACCTCGATCACGGCCGAGATCGGCCTGATGCGCGCGACCGACCAGATCGCCGCGATGGAGATGATGGCGGTGGACCCGATCGCCTACGTCGCCGCCCCGCGTTTCATTGCGGGAGTGATCGCGATGCCGCTGCTGTGCTGCGTGTTCTGCGCGCTGGGCGTGTTTGGCGGGCACCTGGTCGGGGTGACCTGGCTGGGCATCGACAACGGCACGTTCTGGTCGAACATGACATCCACCGTCGACGTCTGGAAGGACGTGGTCAACGGCGTGATCTACAAGAGCCTGGTGTTCGGCGCGGTGGTCTCGCTGATCGCCGTCTACCAGGGCTACACCACGGCGCCGACCAGCGAAGGCGTGGCTTATGCCACCACCCGCACGGTGGTGGCCTCGTCCATCGCCATCCTGGCGCTGGACTTCGTGTTGACCGCGTTCCTGATGTGACTTCCTTCGTGACTCTTTCCGCTTTTTTCCATTCGAGGATCGTGCCGTGACCCAGCGAAAATCCTATGCCGTCGGCACCGGCCTGTTCATCGTGCTCGGCTTCGCCGCGCTGGCCTACCTGGCTACCCAGACCACCTCGGTTGCCAATGTGCACCAGGGCGCCAGCTACACGGTGAAGACGCAGTTTGCCAACGTCGGCCAGCTCAAGGAGCGCGCGCCGGTGAAGATCGCCGGCGTGCGTGTGGGTCAGGTCGAGGCGATCGCACTGGAGCCGGGCCGGGAGGTGGCCGATGTCACTCTCTCCATCGACAGGAAGTACGACCGCATCCCGCTGGACTCGGTGGCGACCGTGTTCACCAGTGGCCTGCTCGGCGATCAGTACGTCGGCCTGCAGTTCGGCAGCGCGAAGACGTTCGTGGGCGACGGCGGCACGCTGGCGTTGAGCAAGTCGACCGAGCCGCTGGAGGCGATGCTGGGCAAGTTCTTCGGTGCCGGCGCCTCCGCCGACAACCTCGGCGGCACCTACTCGGTGAAGGCCCGCTTCAGCAACGTCGGTGCGCTGTCGCCCGGCGCTCCCGTGAAAATGGCGGGCGTGGCGATCGGCAGCGTGCAGTCGGTGCAGGCCGATCCGATCAAGCTGGACGCGCTGGTGACTCTGGCGATCGACAAGAAGTACGACCAGATCCCGGACGACTCCGCCGCCGCGGTATTCACCAGCGGTTTGATCGGCAGCCAGTATGTTGCAGTGCAACCCGGCGGTTCCCCCGACATGCTCAAGGACGGTGACGAGATGATCCTCACCCAGTCCGCGATGCAGCTGGAGGACCTGATCGGCAAGTTCCTGGTCAACGGTTCGCCCGGCGACAAGGCCGGCAGCAAACCGGCTGACGGCGCCAAGTAGTCCCGCGACCTGTTACCCCTTTTCAAGGAGTTCCCCATGCTGCGTCCCCTGGCTCTTGCCCTCGCCCTGACTTTCGGTGCCGCTCTGGCTTCGCCGGCCTTCGCTCAGGATGCCGCTGCGGCATCGTCCGCGCAGCAGACGCCGGAACAGGTGGTGAAGACCATCGCGCACGACCTCGACACCACCATCGCCGGCCATCGCGACGAGCTGAAGACCAACAAGGAAAAGCTCATCGCGACGATCGATGACGTCTTCCTGCCGCATTTCGATATCGATTACGCCTCGATCCTGGTGCTCGGCCAGCATGCGAGGGAAGCCTCGCCGGAACAGCGCGAGCGCTTCGCCAAGGCGTTCTACAACTCCATCACCAATCGCTATGCCGAAGGGCTGCTCAATTACACCAAGGGCGCGGTGGTGGTACTGCCGTTCAACGGCGACCTCAACGACAAGCGCACCGTGGTGCGCACCCAGGTGGTGCTCGAGGACGGCAAGAAGGTATCGGTGGACTACGCGTTCCGCCGCAGCCGCGACGGTGACTGGAAGGCATACGACGTGATCATCGAGGGCATTTCTTACGTCACCAACTACCGCAACCAGGTCGACGCGGAGATCCGCAAGGTCGGCATCGCGCAGCTGATCACCAACCTGGAAACGCGCGGCGAAGACGCGCTGAAGACGATGGAGAAGGACGGCAAGGCGCCGTGAGCGACGTCGACTTCCAGCTCGAACCCGACGGCGCCGGTGCGCTCGCCGTGCGCGGCAAGCTCACCTTCGACAACGCCCATGCCGCACTGCTCGCGTTGCGCGAACGACTGCGTGGTGCGCCGGTAAGCGAGCTGGATCTGGGCGGCGTCGAGCGCAGCGACAGTGCGGGTTTGTCCTGCGTGCTCGCGGTGCTCGCGGACTCGCGATTGCAGGGGCGCCCACTGCGCGTGCGCCACATGCCCGCCGGCATGCAGGCGCTCGCGCGGGTTTGCGAAGTGGAGTCGCTGCTGACCGCTGGCTAGCGGGAACCGCGACAACGGAAGCAAAAAAAAGGCCCCGCAAGGGGCCTTTTCCATTGCTGCGACGCGCCTAACGCGAAGGGGCGGCCGACAGCGCCACGTCGGTGACGATCACGGCTTGCCCGACGAAGGCTGGTTGCTCTGCTCCGGATGCTTGGTTTCCCACTGGTGCTGCTCGTCGAGCAACTGGTCGGGATCGAAGTTGTCCTGGTCCAGTCCCTGCATCTGCTCGATCAGGCTTGCCGGCGGATTGCCGTCGTAGATCTTGTAGATCCGGCGCTGGCGGTAGGCATCGCGCACGAATACATAGGGATCGTATGCCGACTGCAGGAAACCCTCCGCATCGAACGCGCGCGAGCGCAGGTTCACCAGGTAGATCAGCTGGGGCAGGTACTGCTGCCCGTAGTGGTAGCCGTGCTTGCGGATATAGATCGACAGCGGGTCGAAGAAATAGCCGTCCACTGGCACCTGCCACACATCGCGGGTGGTGCTGGGGCCGAGGAACGGCAGCATCAGGTAGTCGCCCTCCGGCACGCCCCAGCGCGCCAGCGTGACGCCGAAATCGTTGCTCTCCAGCGGCAAGCCGAGCGAGCTGGCGGGATCGAAGATGCCGCCGATGCCGAGGGTGAGATTGACCAGGAATCGCCCCGTGCTCTGCAACGCCTGCTTCGGCCGCGCCTGGAGCAGGTCGTTCGCCACCGTCACGGGCATCCGCAGGTTGGTGAAGAAGTCGCCGACCGAGCGCCGCACGGGGGGGTTGGTCACCTTGCGATAGCCCACCGCGACCGGGCGGATCACCGCCTTGTCGAGCGCGTCGTTGAAGGCGTAGACCTTGCGGTTGTACTTCTCCAGCGGATCGTCGTTGCGCGGCTTGGCCACGGCGCAGCCCGCCAGTACGGCCAGTGCACCGGCCATCACCGCCAGGCGCATCCAGTATTTCGTTCGTGGGTGGAACATCGGTCTCGAGTCCGTTGCAGAGCCGGCAGGGGAGGGGCAGGAAAGTGTACTGTCTGGTTTTATATTATGCACGGGTTTCGCGGACCTTCCGTCCCGCCACCAAACCAACCGGGCATGATACGCGCTGGCGGATTGCCAGCAAAGCGGCCGCTGGCTACACTGATCGACCTTTCCAAGTTGCTTTACCGCCTGAGGATTTCGCATGGCACGCATTACCGTGGAAGACTGCCTTGAGGTGGTCGACAACCGTTTCGAACTGGTGCTGATGGCGACCAAGCGCGCGCGCCAGCTGGCCAAGGGCGCCGATCCGGCGGTCAACCCCGATCACGACAAGCCGACCGTGCTGGCGTTGCGGGAGATCGCCGATCGCCGCATCGACCAGGCCACCATCGACGAGATCGACAAGGCCGAGCGCGAGCGGGCCGAGCGCGAAGCGCTGGAATGGGCCGCGGCCGAGGTCGACGACGATCTCTCCAAGGGCGGGGACGACTGAGCATGATCGGGGCGGGCATCCGGTCCGTCACGGGCGGCACGGCGATCAGCGCCCGCCGCCCGATGGTTGCGCCTGCCGCCGTCTGCGTCACCTGCACGCGCGGAGCGCCTGTCTGAGCGGGCAGCGCATTCCCGCGCCCATCGCTCCGGCCGATCCCACGGACGCCGCGGCGCTGCCTGATTATGTGCTGGCCCTGAAGGGCTGCCTCGCCTACCTTGCCGACGAGCAGATCGAACGCGTGATCCGCGCTTTCCGGGTCGGCGCGCTTGCCCACGCAGGCCAGGCCCGCAAGAGTGGCGAGCCATACATCACCCACCCCATCGCCGTGGCCGGCATCCTTGCCGAACTGGGCCTGGACGCCGAGACCATCATTGCGGCGATCCTCCACGACACGCTCGAAGACACCCAGCTCAGCCGGGTGGAGCTGGCGGCGGAGTTCGGCGATACGGTGGCCGAGCTGGTGGATGGAGTCACCAAGCTGGACAAGATGCGATTCAGCAACCGCCAGGAGGCGGATGCGGAAAGCTTCCGCAAGATGCTGCTGGCGATGGCGCGCGACATCCGCGTGATCCTGATTAAGCTGGCCGATCGCCTGCACAACATGCGCACGCTGGGGGCAAAAGACGCGCCCTCGCGTCGCCGGATCTCGCGCGAGACGCTGGAGATCTACGCCCCGATCGCGCAGCGCCTGGGCATGAACAAGTTCAAGGCCGAGCTGCAGGATCTGGGCTTTCGCGGCCTCTATCCCGATCGCTACCGGGTCATCAGCGAGCGCATCCGCGCCGCGCTGGGCAACCGGCGCGAGGCGATGGGCAAGATCGAGACCGCGCTGTCGCAGCGGCTGGCCGCCGACCACATCGAAGCGCGCGTGGTGGGAAGGATCAAGTCGCCGTGGAGCATCTACTCGAAGATGCTCGGTGACCACAAGACCTTCGCCCAGCTGATGGACGTGTACGGGTTCCGGGTGGTGGTGGACAGCGCAATGCACTGCTACATGGCACTCGGCGCGGTGCATACGCTGTACAAGCCGGTCGATCGCCGCTTCAAGGATTTCATCGCCATTCCCAAGGCCAACGGCTACCAGTCGCTGCATACCGTGCTGCTGGGGCCGTTCGGCGCGCCCATCGAGGTGCAGATCCGCACCGCCGAGATGGACTCCGTCGCCGAGCGCGGCGTGGCGGCGCACTGGGCCTACAAGACCGACTCGGGCCCCGCCAACAGTGCGCAGGCGCGGGCACGCGAGTGGTTGTCCTCACTGGCCGACAGCCAGGCCAACACGGCCTCGTCGAGCGAGTTCATCGAGAACGTCAAGATCGACCTGTTCCCCGACGAGGTCTATCTGTTCACCCCGCGCGGCGACATCCTCTCGATGCCACGCAACGCGACGGCGCTGGATTTCGCCTACGCCGTGCATACCGACGTGGGTCACCACGCGGTGGCCGCGCGGGTGGACAAGAAGCTGGTCCCGTTGCGCACGCGGCTGGAGTCGGGGCAGCTGGTGGAGATCATCACCGCGCCCTCGGCGGTACCCAATCCGGCCTGGCTGGAGTCGGTGGTCACCGGGAAGGCGCGCACGGCGATCCGGCAGTTCCTCAAGCATCTGCAGCACGAGGATGCAGTCGACTTCGGCCATCGCATGCTCGATCGCGCGCTCGATGCCCTGGGCAGTAGCCTGGACGGCATGGCGCCGCCGGTGCTCGACCGCTTTCTGGCCGAGGCCAAGCTGCCACGCCTGGAAGAGCTGCTCGCCGACATTGCCTTGGGCAACCGCATGCCCGACGTCGTGGCGGCGCAGCTGGTCGCCAGCCGCGGCATGGGTGCCCGCTCGCCCGCCCCGGCCGGGACGAGCAGCGAGAAGATCCGCATCACCGGTGCCGAACGCGGCGTGCTCAGTTTCGCCAACTGCTGCCATCCCTTGCCGGGCGACGACATCGTTGGCTACCTGTCCTCCGGCAAGGGCATCGTGGTGCATCGCGAGGAGTGTCCGAACGTTGCGGAGCTGCGCAAATCGCCGGAGCGGAAGGTGTCGATCGAGTGGGATCGCGACGTGCAGGGCGACTACCGCGCCGAGCTGCGCATCGAGGTCATCAATCGGCCCGGCGTGCTGGCCACGGTGGCGGCAGCCATCGCTGACGCCGACTCCAACATCGAGAATGTCGAATACGTCGAGCGCGACGCGGCGGCGGCCACGCTGTTGTTCACGATGGAAGTGAAGAGCCGGCGCCACCTCGCCGAGGTAATCCGTCGGGTGCGCCGCACTGGCGTTGTCAGCGGCGCGCACCGCTACCCGCTCTAGGGCTGCGCAAGCCACGGGTGCCGCGCGCGGCTTGTCTTTGGCGGCAGTGGCGTTGCACGATGCCGACCCGCGTTTTTCACCGCCTCCGGAAGCTCCCATGACTCGCACCATCATCATCACCACCGCCGACGCCCCGGCCGCCATCGGGCCGTATTCGCAGGCAGTCCGCGCGGGCGCCACCGTGTACTTCTCCGGTCAGATTCCGCTTGATCCGGCCACCGGCGCGCTGGTCGAAGGCGACATCGCGACCCAGACGCGTCGCGTGTTCGACAATCTCGCCGCTGTGGCGAAGGCTGCCGGTGGCACGCTGGAGCAGGTTGTCCGCGTGGGCATCTACGTCACCGATCTGGCGCACTTTGCGCAGGTCAATGCCGTCATGGCCGAGTACTTCCAGGCGCCTTATCCGGCGCGCTCCACCATCGAGGTGTCGGCCTTGCCCAAGGGTGCCCAGGTCGAGGTGGATGCGGTGATGGTGCTCGACTGAAGCGCCGGCGCGGCCGCGGCTGACACCGGCGGGTGCGGACACCGCTGCAGCCGCGCGGCATGCTCCGCTACGCTTGTCCGATGCCATCACGCCCCCAGCCCGCGATCGCTCCTTCGGCCGTGTCGTTGCGCCCGGTTTCCTCCTTGCCCGGTGTCGGCCCCGCGCTGGCGCAGACGCTGGCACGGCTCGGGCTGGAGCGCCTGCAGGACCTGTGGTTCCACCTGCCGCTGCGTTACGAGGACCGTACCTGCCTGATGCCGCTGGACGATCTGCGTCCGGGCGATCGCGCGCAGGTCGAGGCGGTGGTTGACGCGGTCGAGCGCGGCTTTCGCTATCGGCCCCAGCTGAAGGTGACCGTGAGCGACGCATCGGGCGCCAGCCTGATGCTGCGCTTTTTTCATTTTCATCGAGCGCAGGCGGATCTGCTCAAGCCGGGTACGCGGCTGCTCTGCTATGGCGAGGTCCGACTGGGGGCGCAGGGGCTGGAGATGGTCCACCCGCAGTACGAGCGGCTCGCCGGCAGTGCGCCCGCCGTCCTGGATGCCCTGCTCAGCCCGATCTACCCAACCACCGAGGGACTGGGTGCCAAACGCCTGGCAAGCGTGGTGACCAAGGCGCTGGCGCTGTTGCCGGACGACGCGGAACTGGAGCTGATTCCGCCGGCGCTATGTGCGGCGCATGGACTGACCTCGCTGCGCGATGCCCTGCTCTACGTCCATCGGCCGCCGGCGGACGCCAACCTCGCGCAACTGACGCAGGGACGCCATCCGGCGCAGCAGCGCCTCGCGTTCGAGGAGCTGCTTACCCAGCACCTGAGCCTGCGCCGGATGCGCGCGGCGGTGCGCATGCGTCGCGCGCCCCGTCTCGCCGGGCCGGGACAGCTGCCCGCGCAGCTGCTCGCGAGTCTGCCGTTCCGGCTGACCGGCGCACAGCGACGCGTCGCCGACGAAGTGGCTGCGGATATTGCCCAGGCCAAGCCGATGCTTCGACTGGTGCAGGGTGACGTGGGTTCGGGCAAGACCGTGGTGGCGGCGCTGGCGGCGCTGGCGTCGGTGGAGTCCGGCTACCAGGTGGCGCTGATGGCGCCCACCGAACTGCTGGCCGAGCAGCACCTGCGCAATTTTCGTCAATGGCTTACGCCGCTGGGCATCGCGGTGGAGTGGCTGGCCGGCAAGGTCCAAGGCAAGGCGCGCCAGCAGGCCTTGCAGCGCGTGGCCGCTGGCGCGGCGGTGGTGGTGGGCACGCATGCGCTGATGCAGGAGGGCGTGAGCTTCGGTCGGCTCGGGCTGGTGATTGTCGATGAGCAGCACCGCTTCGGCGTGCATCAGCGCCTGGCCCTGCGCGACAAGGGCAGGGAGGGCGATCAGGTGCCGCACCAGCTGGTGCTCACGGCCACGCCGATTCCCCGCACGCTGGCGATGAGCGCGTACGCCGACCTGGACGTGTCTTCGATCGACGAACTGCCGCCCGGGCGCACGCCGGTTCACACCATGGCTGTCTCCAACGCGCGCCGCGCGGAGGTGATCGAGCGCATCGCCAGCGCCTGTGGCGAGGGTCGCCAGGTCTACTGGGTGTGCACCCTGATCGAGGAGTCGGAGCAGCTGCGGGCGCAGGCGGCCGAGGTCGCCCACGCCGAGCTGTCGCTGGCGCTGCCGGGCCATGGCGTCGGGTTGATCCACGGGCGCATGAAGCCGCGCGACAAGCAGGCGGTGATGGATGCCTTCAAGGCGGGCGAGCTGGCGGTGCTGGTCGCGACCACGGTGATCGAAGTGGGCGTGGACGTGCCCAACGCGAGCCTGATGGTGATCGAGAACAGCGAGCGACTGGGCCTGGCTCAGCTGCACCAGCTGCGCGGGCGGGTTGGCCGCGGGTCGATCGCATCCCATTGCGTGCTGCTCTACCAGCCGCCGATCGGCCAGCTGGCGCGCGAGCGCCTGCAGGTGATGCGCGAGACCAGTGACGGCTTCCGGATCGCCGAGAAGGATCTCGAGCTGCGCGGTCCGGGCGAAGTGCTCGGCACGCGCCAGACCGGCCAGCTCACGTTTCGCATCGCCGATCTGGCGCGCGATGCGCACCTGCTCGATGCGGTCCAGCAGGTCGGCGAGCAGATGCTGCGCGACTGTCCCGACGACGCCGAGCGGCTGATCGAGCGCTGGATCGGCGGCGCGGCCCGCTACGCCCACGCCTGAGCGAGGGCGGGGCGTTCAATTGTCCGGCTGCTCCGCGCGCCGTAAGCTAAAACGCTTTGCCCCGTGAAGTAGAGCGCATGACCAAGCCGCAACTGCTGATTGATACCGATCCCGGCGTCGACGACGCGCTGGCCATCCTGATGGCCCACGCCCACGGGGATGTGGCCGGCCTCAGCGTGGCGGCGGGCAATGTCGGCCTGGCGCACACGATGCGCAACGCGCTCACGCTGGTGGATCTGCTCGGCGTGCGCACCCCGGTCTTTGCCGGCTGCGCAACGCCGCTGGTGCGCCAGAGCGACGAAGACGCCGCGTTCGTGCACGGCAGCGACGGTTTCGGCGACATCGGCTTCGCCGAGCCCATCGCCACGGCGCAGGAGGAGGTGGCGGCGCAGGCGCTGTTGCGGCTGACCCGGGAGCGGCCGGGCGAGTTGACGCTGGTGGCGCTGGCACCGCTGACAAACCTTGCGCTGGCGTTGCGGCTGGATCCGACCCTGCCGGAGCGGGTGGCGCGACTGGTGGTGATGGGTGGGGCAGTCACCGGCGTGGGCAATACCGGCAAGGTGCCGGCCGAGTTCAACATCGGCTTCGATCCCGAGGCGGCGCATGTCGTGTTCGAGTCGTTTCCGCAGTTCGACCTGGTCGACTGGGAAGCCACCCTGCGTTATGCGTTCGACGATACGCAGTTCGACCGCTGGCTGGCCGCGGGGGATCATCGCGCCGACTTCTTCGGCAAGGTGTTCGGCACCGCGCGGACCTTCAACGAGGCCCACGCCCGTCGTGGCGTGATCGCGGCGGACGCACTGGCCATGGCTGTCGCCATTGATCCTGCCATCGTTACTCGCGCCGAGCGGCGGCACGTGGCCGTGGAGCTCGACGGAAGCCTCACCCGCGGCGCCACCGTGGTGGACTGGGCCGGTCGCAGCAGACGCGAGCCCAACGCCAACATCGTGCTGGAGATTGATGCCGAGCGCTTTGCCGCCATGGTGCGTCATGCGCTGGGTGCGCCGACTGCATCGTGAGCCTGCGGGACCTCCCTGGTTGACCCGCAGGCGCGACGGTTTGTACAATGCCGCTCTTTTCACCCACCGCTTTGAGCCTGTCATGAAGCCCGATATCCATCCGAATTACCGCCCGGTGGTGTTCCAGGACCTGTCGTCCGAGTTCGCGTTCCTCACGCGCTCGACGATCGCGGCCAAGGAAACCGTCAAGTGGGAGGATGGCAACGAGTACCCGCTGATCAAGGTGGATATCTCCAGCCATTCGCATCCGTTCTACACCGGCAAGCAGAAGACGCTCGATGTGGGCGGCCGCGTCGACAAGTTCCGTCGTCGCTACGCACAGAAGTAATCGCCACCGGCGCGCGCAGGCGTAAGCTGCGTCGCCAAGGCGGTGTTGAACACTAGATGACGAGCACGGGGCAGGCGATGGCTTGCCCCGTGCTTTTTTGCGCGCCTGGAGCACCATGCGGCAGCGCATGCCAGTCGGGTTGATGTGCGATAATTGCGGGCCAAGGTGCCGCGGCACCTGCCGCAGCGACGGACTTTCCTGACCGGCGCTGCTCCCGATTCCCTCGCCGATCGCCACCGCTGCCTGGTGGCCGCGGCGGTGACATACGCGAAGGAGGTTTCCGTGTCCGACCCTAAGATCGTCAAGCTCACCGATGAGTCGAGCCATCGCAGCAGCGAGTTGCCGCTGGTAAGCGGTACGCTCGGTCCGTCGTGTATCGATCTCGGTGGCCTGTACAAGGACACCGGCCATTTCACCTACGACCCGGGTTTTGGCAGCACCGCGAGCACCAAGAGTGCGATCACCTACATCGACGGCGACGAGGGTGTGCTGCTGTATCGCGGCTACCCGATCGAGCAGCTGGCCGAGCACTCCAGCTTCCTGGAAGTGTCCTACCTGCTGCTCAACGGCGAGTTGCCGAAGAAGGAAGAGTTCGCGACCTTCGAGCACGAAATCACGCATCACACGATGATGCATGAGTCGCTGAAGAACTTTTTCCAGGGCTTCCATCACGACGCTCACCCGATGGCCATGCTGGCCGCGTCGGTGGCGTCGCTGTCGGCCTTCTACCACGACGATCTGGATGTCGATAACGCCGAGGACCGCAAGCTCGCGGCGATCCGCCTGATCGCCAAGATGCCGACGATCGCCGCTGCCGCCTACCGGTACTCGATCGGCTGGCCGATGCGCTACCCGCGCAACAACCTCGAGTACGTCACGCGCTTCCTGCACATGATGTTCGAGGTGCCCAGCGAGCCGCTGACGCTCAACCCGGTGGCAGCCAAGGCGCTGGATCTGCTGTTCATCCTGCATGCCGACCACGAGCAGAATGCTTCCACGTCCACGGTCCGCCTGGTCGGCTCCACCGGCGCCAACCCGTATGCGTCCATCGCCGCGGGCATCACCGCGTTGTGGGGTCCCGCACACGGTGGCGCGAACGAGGCGGTGCTGAAGCAGCTGGAAGAAATCGGTTCGCCGGACAATGTGGATACGGCGGTCAAGCGGGCGAAAGACAAGAACGACAGCTTCCGCCTGATGGGCTTCGGCCATCGCGTCTACAAGAACTTCGACCCGCGCGCCAAGATCATTCGCGAGATGTGCCACAAGGTGCTGGCCGAGCTGGGCGTCAAGGACCCGCTGCTGGACGTGGCGATGAAGCTGGAGGAGGCGGCGCTCAAGGACGAGTACTTCGTCGAGCGCAAGTTGTATCCGAACGTCGATTTCTACTCCGGCATCATCTACAAGGCGTTGGGTATTCCCACCGAGATGTTCACGGTGATGTTTGCCATCGCGCGCACCTCGGGCTGGATCGCACACTGGATCGAGCAGCACGAGACGCCCGGCGCCCGCATCGGACGCCCGCGCCAGGTGTATACCGGCGCCGCGCCGCGTGACTTCGTGCCGACCGGCAAGCGCTGACGCCGATCCCGCTGCGGTTCGGGCGGACGCTCAGGAAAGAAAAAGCCCCGGCATGCCGGGGCTTTTTTTACGGGTCGAGCCCAAAGCCTCGGAGTCAGCGTAACGCGGCGAGCTTGCGCTCGAGGTCGGACGCACCGTCGCCGTCATGCAGAAGCTCTTCGACGGCGGCCAGGCTGGCGCGGCGCATTGGCCGCTCGTCGACGCGATCCAGTGGCGGCTGGCGCAGCGCGTCCACCGGCAGCACGGTCAGGTCGAACGGCAGCCCATCCGCGGAAAACACCAGTACCGGGTAGTCGGCGGACTCCACCGGGCTCAGCCGCAGGCGCCGGGTCTGTGCCTCGAACGGCACGCCGTGCTCGTGCAGGAAGCGCAGCAGCTCGTCGGGGTCATCGCTGAATACGTGCAGGCATACCGCCGAGTGCGCGTCGGCGGTGCCTTCGAGCACCGCTCCAACCAGCCTCGGCTCGTAGGCGGCCAGGAAGCGCATTGCCTCGATGGCCGCCTCCCGGCATTGCCTTACCCGTTGCGGCTGGCTGTCGGCGTGGAAAATGCGCTGATGCTCGCGCAGTGCCTGCTCGATCTCGTTGTTGCGCGGCAGGCTCTGCGCATCGGCGATGCCGAGCCGCTCGGAGGCCTTGATCTTGGCGTGATGGAAGTCACGGATGCCGTGCTCGCTCATCAGCCGCGCAGCTTCCTGGGCGATGCGCAGCCGGTTGCGCTGCAGGCGGTCATGGGCGTGGATGCGGTGATGCTCGCCTCGAGCCATGTCTCGCTCCTTCATCAGACGAAGTGTCGGCCGCAGCGCGGCCGACGGTGCGCCAGCATCCTACCCCGCGTGCTCAGAAAATGTCGTAAGCGTGCTGCTTGTCCTGCTCTTGCTGCTGCTGGGCCGCCTGGCTGCGCAGCTTGTCGAGGTCTTCGACTTTGAACATCTCGCTCATTGCATTGGGCGCGCCCGGCGTGGCGGGCAGGCCGCTGGACCGGTCGATCGCGATGGTGCTGATGCCCGGCGGCATCGGCAGCGAGTTCATCGGCGCGTCCTTCAGCGCGCTGCCCATGTAGTCCATCCAGATTGGCAGGGCCGCCTGCGCGCCGAACTCGCCCACGCCGTTGGCGCGTCCAAGCGAGCTGAAGTCGTCGAAGCCGACCCAGGTGGCGGTGGCGAGGTCGCCATTGAAGCCGACAAACCACGCGTCGCGGTGGTCATTGGTGGATCCGGTCTTGCCGGCCAGATCCTCGCGACCCAGCGCCCGCGCGGCCGCCCCGGTGCCGCGCAGGATCACGTCCTTCATCAGCGAGGTGACGAGATAGTCGGTGCGGATATCCAGCACGTGGGGCGCCAGCACGGGTGGGGCCTTGGCATCGTCGTGCGTGTCGCTCGGCAGCACCGTGTTGCCGACGTCGGCCAGGGTGCTGCTGCTGGCGGGCTGGCTTGCCGTCGCCGCGGTTGGAGTGTCGGCCGGCGGCGGACCCGGTGGCTGGGTTTCCAGCAGGCGTTCCTGGCAGGAACGGCACGCACGCGCCGGGTTGGCCAGATAGACCGGCTTGCCGTCGCGGTCGTCGATCTCGCGGATGAAATACGGCGTCACCAGGTAGCCGCCGTTGGCAAACACGGCGTAGCCACGCGCCATGTCCATCGGCGATACCGAAGCGGTACCCAGCGCCATCGACAGGTTCGGCGGCAGCGCGTCCAGCGAGAATCCGAAGCGCGTCGCGTACTCGCGGGCGTAGCGCACGCCGATCGCGTCGAGCAAGCGCACGGACACCAGGTTCTTCGATTGCACCAGCGCCTCGCGCAGTCGGATCGGGCCGTCGAACTTGCCGTCGTCGTTGGATGGTGTCCACAGGCCGCCCGGCTTGGACGGGTCGGGCAGCGCCAGCGGAGCGTCGTTGACGATCGACGCCGGGGTGAAGCCGCGGTCGAATGCGGCTGCGTAGATGTATGGCTTGAAGCTGGAGCCTGGCTGACGCGCCGCCATGACGGCACGGTTGAACTTGCTGCGGGCGAAGTTGAACCCGCCGACGAGTGCCTGGACCGCACCGTCCTCCGGTGCGATCGACGCCAGCGCGGCCTGCGCCTTCGGGATCTGGCCGAGCTCCCACGCTCCCTTGTCGTTGCGCGACAGGCGCACGATGTCGCCGCGTTTGAGCACCGCGTCAACCCGCTTCGGCGGAACGCCTGCGCGAGTGTCGCTGATGAACGGCCGCGCCCACGCCACCGCTGCGAGGTCCAGCGTGGCGCTGTCGTGGGCCGCCATGTATACGGTGGCCTGGTCCGCGGACGCGGCCGTGACGATGCCTGGCACCATGCCCGACAGGCTGTTGTAGCCGGACAAGGCGCTGTCGTAGTCGGCCAGCGCGGCACCATCGGCGAGGTCGACATGTGCTTCCGGTCCGCGCCAGCCATGCCGGCGGTCATACGCCACCAGCCCGTCCCGGAGCGCATTGACTGCGGCGCTCTGCCGTCCGCTCTGCACGGTGGTCTTGACCACATAGCCCTCGGTCAGCGCATCGTTGCCGAGGCGGTCCAGCACTTGCCGGCGCACCATCTCGGCCAGGTAGGGTGCGTCCACCTCGATCGGCTGCTCATGCGCGAACGCGTGGTTGGGCTCCTTGATCGCCTGCCCGTATTCGTCCTTGCTGATGTAGCGATGCGCCAGCATCTGACCGAGCACCCAGTTGCGACGCGAGAGCATGCGCTGCGGGTTGTTGATCGGGTTGACCGCTGACGGCAGCTGGAAGGTCGAGGCTATGGTGGCGCACTCGGCGACGGTCAGCTGGTCCAGCGTTTTGCCGTAGTAGTACTCGGCCGCGGCTGCCACACCGTAGGAGCGATGGCCGAGGAACATCTTGTTGAGGTAGAGCTCGAGGATCTGGTCCTTGGTCAGCTCTTTCTCCATCCGCAGCGCGATGAAGATTTCCGTCAGCTTGCGCGAATACAGCTTCTCGGGGCTGAGGAAGAAGTTGCGCGCCACCTGCTGGGTGATGGTGGAGCCGCCGGAGCCCTTGTCGCCGCCGGATATCACCACGTGCCAGCCGGCGCGCGCGATGCCGTGCCAATCGAACCCGGGGTGGGTGTAGAAATCGGCGTCTTCTGCCGACAGCACCGCGTGCTTGAGTCGCTCGGGCACGTTGGCTATGTCGACCGGGATGCGGCGTGTCTCGCCGAAAGTGGCGATCAACTTGTCATCGGCCGTCACCACCCGCAGCGGAACCTGCATGCGGTAGTCCTTCAGGACGGACACCGACGGCAGGCGGGGAGCGAGCAACCAGTAGGCCACGCCGAGTGCCAGTACGCCGAGCAGAACTCCGGAGAAAGCCAGGATCAGTGCCCAGCGCAGCAAACGCTTCAAAATTCGCATCATGTATGAGGTAGCGAGACCTGAGTCAAAACGTGCCAGAGTATAGATGTTGCAGTATTCACTGCATCAGCGGCCGCCGGCGCAGCAAGAAGCAGGCCAGAGAGACGGGTTGACTTAAATGTGTGTCTGATCACGCCAATGAGTCGAGAAAGTCTCCGTATACCGTTGCTATTGCGTTAATTTTTGGATTTAATGCCAGCGCACATCCACCGGGATCCGGCTGGAGTGTCAGGGGCAAGGGGGAACAACCGTGGGTCTTTTTACACCCAAGAAGCCGCCGCTTATTGGTGTCGACATCAGTTCGACTGCCGTAAAGCTGCTGCAGCTGAGCCAGGCTGGTGGCCGTTATCGCGTGGAACACTACGCGGTCGAGCCGCTCCCCCCCAACGCGGTCGTTGAAAAGAACATCGTCGAGGTCGAGGCGGTCGGTGAGGCGATCCGTCGCGCGCTGGCGCGATCGGGCTCGAAGCTCAAGCACGCCTGCGCTGCGGTCGCCGGTTCGGCAGTGATCACGCGCATCGTGCCGATGTCCGCGGAACTGTCCGACGACGACCTTGAGGGACAGATCCAGGTCGAGGCCAACCAGTACATCCCGTACCCGATCGACGAAGTGAGTCTCGACTTCGAGGTGATGGGGCCGGTGCGCGACAACCCCGACATGAACAACGTGCTGTTGGCGGCCTCGCGCACCGAAAACGTCGACATGCGTGTCGCGGCGCTGGATCTGGGCGGCCTCGCCGCACGGGTCGTCGACGTGGAGGCCTTCGCTCTCGAGAACGCGTTCGCCATGCTCGCTGACCAGCTCAACGTCGGGCGCGACGCACTGGTGGCCGTCGTCGACATCGGCGCCACCATGACCACGCTCTCGGTGCTGCGCAACCAGCGCACCATCTATTCGCGCGAGCAGGTGTTCGGCGGCAAGCAGCTGACCGACGAGATCATGCGCCGCTACGGACTCTCCTACGAGGAGGCCGGACGCGCCAAGCGCAAGGGTGGCTTGCCCGAGTCTTACGAGACCGAGGCACTGGAGCCGTTCAAGGAATCGCTCACCCAGCAGATCAGCCGCCTGCTGCAGTTCTTCTTTGCCGGCAGTGAGTACAGCAAGGTTGACCAGGTCGTGCTCGCCGGTGGCTGCGCGTCCATCGAGGGGCTCGGCCCGATGCTGGAAGAGCAGCTGGGCGTGCCCTGCGTGGTGGCCAATCCGCTGGCCCGGATGTCGCTTTCCTCGCGAGTGCAGGCGCAGGCGCTGGCCCAGGACGCACCGGCGCTGATGATCGCGGTCGGGCTCGCGCTGAGGAGTTTCGACTGATGGCACATATCAATCTCCTTCCGTGGCGTGCGGAGCGGCGCAAGCAGCGTGAACGCGAGTTCTTCATGCAACTCGGAGCCGCCCTCGTGGCAGGTCTGCTGTGCCTGTTCGTCTGGGGCTGGTGGATGGGCATGCGCATCGACAACCAGAACGAGCGCAATGGCTACCTGACCACCGAGATCAAGCAGCTCGACGAGAAGATCGCCAAGATCAAGGACCTCGAGAAGGTTCGCGAGCGCCTGCTGGCGCGCAAGCAGATCATCGAGCAGCTGCAGGCCAACCGGTCGCAGATGGTTCACCTGTTCGACGAGCTGGTGAAGACGATTCCCTCCAGCTCGCGCCTGACGGGTCTCAAGCAGAGCGGCGACTCCATGTCGCTCGAGGGCGTGGCGCAGTCCAACGCGAGCGTCGCCGAGTACATGCGCAACATCGAGGCGTCGCCCTGGATGGGGCATGCCGATCTGCGCAAGACCGAAAACGTCCACAAAGACCTGCGCATGCCTTACACCTTCGGCCTGAACGTGTCGCTGAGCCGGCCCAAGGACGATGCGCAGACGGGAGGCGAAGTGATGAAGGATGCCGCGGGTAACACCAGCGATCCCAAGGGGGCGACGAAGGCATCTGCGACGGCGCCTGCCACGGCTGCTCCGGCGGCACCCACGAAAGCGCCGACGGCGGGAGGGGCCAAGTCGTGAAATTCTTTGACGATCTGCGTAGCCTCGATCGCAACAACATCGGAGCCTGGCCCCAATCCATCAAGGTCTTCTTCACTGCCTTGGTGTTTGTAGTGATCGGCTTTCTCGGCTGGTACCTGTATATCAGCGACCAGCAAGACTCGCTGCAGACGCTGGCGGCGAAAGAAGAGCAGCTCAAGCAGGAGTTCGCCCAGAAGCAGGCCAAGGCGGTCAATCTGGACGCCCTGCAGCAGCAGCTCGATGAGATGCAGGACATGCTTCGCCAGCTGCTGCGTCAGTTGCCCAGCAAGACCGAGATGCCGGAGCTGCTGGTCGATATCTCGCAGACGGCGCTGTCGGCCGGCCTCGAGGCTGACCTGTTCCAGCCCGGTGCCGAGACGCCGAAGGACTTCTACGCCGAGAAGCCGATCACGCTTCGCATGATCGGCACGTACCACCAGTTCGGCACGTTCATCAGCGGCGTGGCTTCGCTGCCGCGAGTGGTGATCCTGACCCTGCACGACGTGTCGCTCACTCCCAAGGCGGGAGCGGAAGGCTCGGGCAAGCTGGTGCTGCAGGGAACGGTCAAGACCTACCGTTACCTCGATGACGACGAAACCGCCGACGCCAAGGCGAAGGCGGCTTCCAGCAAGAGCAAGAAGAGGGGGCGGAAATGAGCCTGTCTTTCGCCAGGAACAATCGTTGGGTCCGAGTGGGGGTGATCGGCCTGGCGCTGCTGTCCCTCGCCGGATGCACCCGCGGCATGTCGGACCTGCGTGACTGGGTGGCCAAGGAGAAGGCGCGCAAAGGCGCACCGATCCAGCCTCTGCCCGTGATCCGCACTTTCGAGACCTTCGAGTACACCGATCAGGGCGATCGCGATCCGTTCAGCCCGAGCTCCGCCGAACTGCAACCGGCGGCGAGCGCCGCAGCGTCGACGGGGCCCCGGCCGGATCAGGATCGAGCCAAGCAGCCGCTGGAGATGTTCGCCCTCGACAGCCTGAAGATGGTCGGTACCGTTGGTGCGGGCAAGAACATCGAGGTGCTTATCAAGGATCCGCAGGGCGTGATCCACCGCGTGCACACCAACGAATACATGGGCCAGAACTATGGCCATATCACCGCGATCAGCGACGATCATGTCGATCTCGTGGAACTCATCTCCAACGGTAATGGTGGCTGGATGGAACGTCCGGCCAGCATCGCGCTCGGCGAGAAATAGGAAACACAGGGGCTGATGCAATGAGCAACCAAACCACACCTGTTCAGGGCCGAATCATGCGCCACGCGAGCCGTTATCTGGTGATGACCATGCTGGCCACGGCCGCGTTCTGGTCCCAGTCGGCACTTGCTGCCACCGCGACCCTGAAGGACATCAGTTACGACGTGCTGCCTGGCGGTCGCGTGGAACTGCACATGAACTTCGACCAGGGCCAGGTGCCGCAACCGAAGATCTTCACCACCGGCACGCCGCCGCGCATCGCTATCGACTTTGCCGATACCGACAACAGCGCGGCTCGCCATCTGGACATCGGCCAAGGTTCGACCTCGGGCGTCTCGGCGGTTTCCGCCGGCGGGCGCACCCGGGTGGTGATCGAACTGATGCGCGAGTCGACCTACGTCTCCCGCGTTGACGGCAACAGTCTGGTGCTCACCGTCAACAACGGCAGCGCCGCGCAGACCACGACCACCGCCGCGACCGTCGATCCGTCCAAGCGCCTGCCCTCGGCCAGCAGTGGTCCGGCGGTGTCGAACGTGGACTTCCGCCGCGGTCCCAAGGGCGAGGGTCGCATCCTGGTCAACTTCAGCGGCGCCGGCGCCAACGCCAACATGCACCGTGAAGGCGACAAGGTGATCGTCGACCTGGAGCACGTCAATCTGCCGGCGAGTCAGGCGCAGCGACTGGACGTGCTGGATTTCGCCACGCCGGTGCAGTCGATCGTCACGCGCGCCAGTGGCAATGGCGCTCAGATGGAGATCAACATCTCCGGCAACGTCGAGACCTCCGCGTACCAGACTGCCGACCAGTACGTAGTGGAAGTGGCGCCCAAGAAGAAGGACGCCTCGACCTCCACGGTCGCCAAGGGCCAGGAGCCGGTCTACAACGGCAGCCGCGTCACCTTCAACTTCCAGGACATCCCGGTGCGTTCGGCGCTCCAGTTGCTGGCGGATATCTCCGGCCTGAACCTGGTGGCTTCCGACTCCGTCGGCGGCAGTGTCACGCTGAGACTGGTCAACGTGCCTTGGGATCAGGCGCTTGACGTGGTTCTGCGTGCCAAGGGCTTGGACAAGCGTCGCAGCGGCAACGTGGTCTGGATTGCTCCGCAGCGCGAGCTGGCCGATTACGAGCAGAGCGTGGCTGACGCCCGCATCAAGGCGGAAGACAATGCCGAGCTGGTCACAGACTACGTGCCGATCAGTTACGGCAAGGCCTCCGACATTGCCAAGCTGCTGACTTCAGGTGCCAAGCAGGGCGGCGGAAGTGGCGGTACCAACAATCGGGGCTTCCTCTCACCGCGCGGCAGCGTGTCGTTCGACGACCGCACCAATACACTGCTGATCAACGATAACCCTGACAAGATCAAAGAGATCCGGAACCTGATTGCTGTGCTCGACAAGCCGGTTCAGCAGGTGCTGATCGAGTCCCGGATCGTGGTAGCGACCGACCAGTTCACTCGCGAGCTGGGCACCAAGTGGGGCGTTCAGGGGCTGCACACGACCAGCGGCGGCAACGTGGTCACCACCTCACCGACGGCCGGCAACAACGGCGCGGCGAGCCTCGCTATCGAGCGCGGCAATAACAATGCCGGCGCATCGAATGCCACCGGGGTGACCACTTACCAGACGGGCGCCGGCGGCTTCAACGTCAATCTGCCAGTCACCAATGCAGCAGGAAGTCTGGGTCTGGCGATCCTCGGTGCGAACTATTTGGTTGATCTGGAGCTCTCGGCCGCGCAGACCGAGGGCCGCGGTGAGGTCATCTCCAGTCCTCGCGTGATCACGGCCAACCAGCAGGAGGCGGTCATCCGCCAGGGTCAGCAGATCGGCTACGTCACCTATCAGAACAGCGCCACCGGTGCCGGCGGCAGCGGTACCGCCACGGTGCAGTTCAAGGACGCGGTGCTGGAGCTTAAGGTCACGCCGACGATCACCGCCGACAACCGCGTCTACCTGAAGATCAACGTCAAGAAGGACGCGCTCGCTGCCTTCATTGATGCCCCGGGCAGCGGCAAGGTTCCGCAGATCGACACCCGCGAGCTCAATACGTCGGTGCTGGTGGACAACGGACAGACGGTGGTTCTCGGCGGCATCTACGAGATCACCAAGTCCAACGGCATCACCAAGGTGCCGGGTCTGGGCGACATCCCGGGTCTGGGCGTGCTGTTCCGCAAGACGACGCGACAGAACGACAAGGCCGAGCTGCTGATCTTCGTGACGCCGCGCATCCTCAGCGACACGCTGCAGTAAGCGCACCGCCGCAGATCAAGGAAAGGGTGGCTTCGGCCACCCTTTTTTTTGCTCGCGCACCATGGCGATCCGCGAGCAGCGTGCATGACCATCGGGCTATGCGTGCCCGGCAGTGCAAACTTCCATGCTGAAATGGTGTCTTACGCACCGCTTCATTCACTGGAACCCCGGATGACCGACACCGCGCACGCCAGCACCGGCACGCCGCTGCAACACTCGTTCGCCCAGCTGCGCGAGCACCTTCAGCAGGCCATCATCGGCCAGCCGCACCTGATCAACTGCCTGCTGGTCGCTCTGCTCGCGGACGGCCACTTGCTGGTCGAGGGCGCCCCCGGACTGGCCAAGACGACTGCGGTAAAGGCATTGGCTGCGTGTATCGACGCGGACTTCCACCGCGTGCAGTTCACGCCCGACCTGTTGCCGGCGGACCTCACCGGCACGGACGTCTTCCGGCCGCAGTCGGGCAGCTTCGAGTTCGAGCGCGGGCCGCTGTTTCACAACATCGTGCTGGCCGACGAGATCAACCGCGCGCCGGCCAAGGTGCAGTCGGCACTGCTCGAAGCGATGGCGGAGCGGCAGATCACCGTCGGTCGCAGCACGTGGCGGCTGCCCGAGCTGTTCCTGGTCATGGCAACGCAGAATCCGATCGAGCAGGAGGGGACTTTCGCGCTGCCCGAGGCGCAGCTGGACCGGTTCGTGATGCACGTGACGATCGGCTACCCCGATGCCGCCGCGGAGCTCGCCATCCTCAAACTGGCGCGCAGCCAGGCCAGTCGCCATGCACAGGCGCACGCCGCGCCCCGCTCGCTGCTTACCCGTGCCGATGTGATGGAGGCACGCGAGGCGGTGCTCGCGGTCCATATGGCCCCGGCGCTGGAGGAATACCTGACCCAGCTGGTGCTGGCGACCCGCGACGCCGGTCGCTACGGCGCCGAACTGGCCCGCTGGATCGCGTGGGGTGGCAGCCCCCGCGCCACCATTGCACTGGATCGTTGTGCCCGCGCCCACGCGTGGCTGGACGGGCGCGACTACGCGCTGCCCGAAGATGTGCATGCGGTGGCGCACGAGGTTCTTCGCCATCGCGTTCTGCTCAGCTACGAAGCCGAGGCGGAGGGTGTTCGGCCCGACCAGGTCATCGACCGACTGCTGGACCTTGTGCCGCTGCCGTGACCGCACTCCAGCAACACGCCACCGGAGATGGTCGCACCCGCGTTTCGCTGCCTGAACTTCTCGCGCTGCGCGCGCAGGTAGGGCGCGCCGTACTGCCACAGCAGGTCAGCCGCGCCGGACGCATGGGGCAGCAGGCCAGTCGGCTGCAGGGACGCGGCATGGATTACGCCGAGTCGCGCGTCTACCAGGGCGGCGACGACGTGCGCCGGCTCGATTGGCGACTGACTGCCCGCAGCGGCAAGCTGCACACCAAGCTGTTCCAGGAAGAGCGCGAAGGTCGTCTGCTGATCCTGATCGACAGCCACCCGGCCATGCGTTTCGGCACCCGAACGCGGTTCAAGTCGGTGCAGGCTGCCCGCGCAGCGGCATGGGCTGCCTGGTGCGCGGTCAAGGCCGGCGAGCGCGTGGCGATGATGGGTTTCGGCGCGCATGACGAGCTGCTTACGCCGCGAGCAGGGCCGCGCGGTGCACTCGCCGTCTGCGGCGCGCTGGCGCAATGGGATGCCCGGGCCGATGCGCTGCCGGGCGAGTCGTTGTCGGCCGCACTGCAGCGTGCCGGGCGCGTGCTGCATGGCGCCAGCCGGGTACTGCTGATCAGCGATGGTGGCTGCAGCGACGAGCCCGCCCGGCGCCAGTTGCTGGAGCTCGGGCGCAAGACGCGCTTCGGCGTGCTGGCGCTGGCCGATCCACTGGAAGTGAACGCGCTGCCGCCAGGACGCTATCCGCTCGAACACGACGGCGAACGCGTCGAATGGCTGGCCTACGCCGATCGCCAGCGACACGCCCTGCAGCGCGTCCTCGGCAGCGGCCACGCGCGACTGCTGGACCTGGCCCGCGGCGCGGGCGTTGCCTGCCGCACGGTCACCACGGCGGACGAGCCGTTCGAGAGCACGGCCGCGCTGCTCGGTGTCAGGGGCAGCGCCCGATGATGATGATCCGCCTGCCTGCGTCCGGGTCTCCACCCGGCCCCGTTCTGCGGGACATCCATCTGCCGCCGCCGCCCGGCTGGTGGCCGCCGGCACCCGGATGGTGGGCGCTCGCCGTGCTCACGCTGGTGGTGCTGTGCATGCTTGCCCGAGCGGGCTATCGGCGTCGCCAGCAAGCGCATCGGCGCCGGCGCCTGTGGGCCGAAGTCGATGCACTTGAGCAGCGGCACATGGGCGACTCCGACAGCGCGCTCGCCGCTGCGCTGCATCAGCTGCTGCGCCGCGCCGCGCGCCTGATCGATCCGGAGGCGGCGACCCAGACCGGTTCCGCATGGCGCAATACGTTGGAACGGCTGCAGGTCTCGGAGCCCACGGTCTCGCAGCTGGTGCAGCTCGACGCCGCGCTCTATCGCCCCGCCGGAACGTTCGACCGCGCCGGCGTGATCGTGGCGGTTCGGCAATGGCTGGCGGCGCTGGCGGCCAGCGACGCGATGCTCCGTCGCATTCCTCGCCACAGGAGCGGTGCATGAACCTGCCGGTTTTCACGTGGCCGTGGGTGGCGCTGCTGTTGCCGTTGCCGTGGTTGGTGCGTCGATGGTTCCGGCCTGCGGCGCCGGGGCAGGCGTTGCATCTGCCGCACGCGGGGTTGCAGCTGTCGGCCACCGATGCTGCGCCTGCCAGTGTGCTGCGGCAGTGGCTGCTGGCAATCGCGTGGCTCTGCCTGCTGCTCGCGGCGATGCGCCCGCAATGGGTGGGCCCGCCACAATCGCAGCAGCGCAGCGGGCGTTCGATGATGCTGGCTGTGGATCTGTCCGGCAGCATGCGCACCGACGACATGCGACTGGCCGGGCGCCAGGTCAGCCGCTTCGGCGCAGTCGAAGCCATCGCCAGCGACTTCATTACCCGCCGCAGCGGCGACGAGCTGGGGCTGGTGCTGTTCGGCAGTCGCGCGTTCCTGGTGACGCCGCTCACCTACGACCTCACCGCGGTGAGCGCCCAGTTGCAGGGCGCCGCAGTCGGCCTGGCTGGCACCGAGACCGCCATCGGCGATGCGATCGCCGTATCGGTGAAGCGGCTCGCTGCGTTGCCGCAGCAGGCGCGCGTGCTGGTACTGCTGACCGATGGCGTCAACAACGCCGGCAGCATCGCGCCTGTGGACGCGGCCAAGGCGGCCAAGGCGGCCGGCGTGCGGATCTACACCATCGGCATCGGCGCCGACCGCATGACCGTGCCGGATTTCTTCGGCAGCCGAACCATCAATCCATCGGCGGACCTCGATGTCGGCATGCTCACCTCCATCGCCGAGCAGTCCGGCGGACGGTTCTTCCGCGCGACCGACAGCGCCCAGCTGGCCGACGCCTACCGGGCGATCGATGCGCTGGAGCCGATGCCCCAGCGAGCGCCGGCGCTGCGTCCGCGGCATGAGCTGTTTCGCTGGCCGTTGCTGGCTGCCGCGCTGTTGCTCGCCCTGGCCGCATGGCCGCGTCGACGCGGCACGATGATGGAGCAGCGCGCATGATCGCGGCCGTGCATGCCTTTCACTTTCTGCGGCCGTGGTGGCTGCTCGCGTTGTGCGCGCTTCCGCTGGCGCTGTGGTCGTTGTCGCGCGCCGATCGCGGCGTGCGCGAGCTGGCGCGGGTGGTCGACGCCGAACTCCTGCCCCACCTGCTCAGTGGCAAGGCCGCCAGCCGCGGCGCCTCCGGAGTGCTGCTCGGACTCGGCTGGCTGCTGGCCGCGCTGGCGCTCGCCGGCCCCACCTGGAGCCGGCAGCCGCAGCCGCTGTACGCGGAGCGGGCGGCGCAGGTGGTGGCGGTGTCCATGTCTCAACGGATGCTGGCCCGGGACCTGGCGCCGAGCCGCCTGGACCGCGCGCGCTACAAGGCGCGCGATCTGCTTGCCGCCAACCAGTCCGGGCAGAACGCATTAATTGCGTTCGCCGGCGAAGCGTTCGTGGTGGCGCCGCTGACCAGCGATGCGGCCAGCCTCAACGAACTGCTCGACGCACTCTCGCCCGACACCATGCCCACCGAGGGCGACAACGCCAGTCAGGCGATCGAAAAGGGGGTGGCGTTGATCAGCCAGGCCAAGGCCGGTGGCGGCTCGCTGGTGTTGATCACCGACCGCGTGGACGGCGCTGCCGCAGCGGCGGCGCAAAAAGCGCGCGCGCAGGGAGTTCAGGTGTCGGTGCTCGGCGTGGGCACTCGCACTGGTGGCCCGGTGCCGCTGGGTGGCGGCGGGTTCCTGCGCGATGCGCGCGGCAATCTCGAGCTGGCGCGCCGCGACGACGGGGCGCTCCGTGCAGTTGCCACGGCCGGTGGTGGCCGGTTCGTCGCGATCACCGCCAACCACGACGACATCGATGCGCTGCATGCGCAGCTTCGCGGCGACGGCACTTCCGCCGCCGCCGGCGCCGCCGACAGCCAGCAATGGCAGGATCGCGGGCCGTGGCTGCTGCTGCCGTTGCTGCTGGTGGTGGCGCTGGGCTTTCGCCGTGGCTGGCTGATGGTGTTGCCGCTGGCATGCCTGCCCCTGCTGCCGGGCACGGCACACGCCGACGGCTGGCAGGACCTGTGGCAGCGCCCCGACCAGCAGGCCGCCCGGGCACTGCGCCAAGGCGACGCGGCGACCGCACTGAAACTGGCCCAGGATCCCGCACTGCGCGGCGCCGCGGCCTACCGCCGCGGCGACTACGCGCGCGCGGAGCGGGCCCTGGCCGGACTGCCCGGCAGTGATGCGCAGTACAACCTCGGCAATGCGCTGGCCCGGCAGCAGCGCTACAAAGAGGCGATTGGCGCGTACGACCGGGCGCTCGCGCGCGACCCGCACAACGCCGATGCGCTGGCGAACAAGCGTGCGGTGGAAGCGTGGCTGCGCCGCCAGCAACAGAAAAAGGACGCGCAGAACGGCGACGACAGCAAAGACCATCAGGGCAAAGACGGCCAGCAGGACGGCCAGAACGGCCAGTCCAGCGGCCAGGACAAGCCTCCCGGCCAAGGCCAGCCGAAGCCGGGCGAGAACGGCAAGAACGGCTCGGGCAAGCCCGGCACCGCGTCGGACAAGACCTCCGGCGACCAGACGCAACGCGAGGGCGAGCAGGGCGAACCCAAGGACGCCGGCGGCAAGCCGCAGACCGCCGCACAGCGCGCAGCCGAACAGGCGCGCGCGGAAGCTGCGCGTGAAGCGTTGCAGAAGCAGATGGACCAGGCGCTGGCAAAGAACGGCCGGTCCACCACCGATCCGGCCAACGGGCCCCACCAGCTGGGCCTGCCTGACAGCGACGACCCGACCTCGCGCCTCCCGGCACAGGTGCGCCAGGCGCTGCAGCGCGTGCCCGACGATCCGGGCGCACTGTTGCGGCGCAAATTCGAACTCGAGTACCGGCAGCGCCACGGCGGCGTGCCGGCGGAGGATGATCAGCCGTGACCCGTTCAGTGCGATGCGTGGCCCTGGTGCTGCTTGGCTGGCTGCTGCCGTGGCTGGCGGTCCACGCGCAGGTGCGGGCCACGCTCGATCGCAGCAGTGCTCGACTGGGCGACACCGTCACCCTCACCCTGCACGCCGACGCACCGCTTGCGAGCCCTGACCTCAGTCCGCTGCAGGGCGACTTCGAGGTGCTTGGTCGCTCCAGCGGCAGCAGCACCAGCATTCGCAATGGCCAGGTCACTACCGACTACTCCTACGGCGTGGCGCTGCGACCGCTGCACGAGGGCACGCTGCAGATCCCCCCGCTCACCGTCGGCAACCAGACCACGGAGGCGCTCACGCTGCAGGTGAGGACGCCCGACCCGGGCGATCCGGCCGCGCCGAACGGCCCGGTATTCGTGGAGGCGGCGATCGAGCCGGACCATGCCTACGTGGGGCAGCAGCTGCAGCTGAGCGTCAAGCTCTACTTCACCGCCAACCTCGCCAATGCCTCGCTGGCGGACCCGCGCATCGACGGCGTCGACGTCAGCCGCATTGGCGGCGACACCGATTACCAGTCCGAGCGAAACGGCCGCATCTACAACGTGATCGAGCGCCATTACGTGCTGCTGCCGCAGCGCGAAGGCACGCTCGATATTCCGCCGGTGCAGTTCCAGGGCGACCTGCTCGATCCGAACGACCCCGACAGCTTTCTCGGCATGGGCGCGCCGGTGTCGGCGCGCAGCAACCCGCTGCAGGTGCAGGTCAAGCCCGTGCCGGCGGGCTGGGGACAGGCGGCGTGGTTGCCTGCGCGCCAGCTCAGCCTGCAGATGGAGGGGCTGCCCGACGCCAGCCGTCCGCTGCGGGTGGGGCAGCCGTTCAACCTGCAGATGACGCTGGAGGCGACCGGCGTGCCGTTCGAGGCGCTGCCGGCGCTGAGCATGCCCGCGCTCGATGGCGCGACGGCCTATCCGGACAAGCCGGTGACCGGCAATCGCGCCGACGGCGGCTGGGTCGTCGGGCGCCGTCAGCAGGGCTTTGCGATCGTGCCGGACAAGCCCGGCACGCTGGTAATTCCTGCCGTCACCGTAAGGTGGTGGAACGTGGTGGCCGACCGCGCCGAGACGGCCACCATCCCCGAGCATCGCCTGCAGGTGCGCGCCGCCGATGGCTCGGTGGCGCCCGCGAAGCCGGCGCCGGCATCGTCATCGAGCACGGGCGATTCGGGCCCGGCGAACGTGCCGAACCGCGCCGCTCCGGAAGCCTCGGCCGCTCCCGCCGCGGGCGCCACGTGGCGGCGGGCGGCGCTGCTGGGTGCCGGCTTGTGGCTCATCACGCTGGCGGTGCTTGCGGCGGTGTGGTGGTGGCGACGCCACCGGCGCCGATCGGTCAGCGCCGATGCACCCGCGCCTCGGCCCGCACGGGCGCTGCGCAACGCGTTCGAGCAGGCCGTTCGCTCCGGCGATGCCGCCGCGCAGGCTGCTGCGCTGCTGGCGTGGGCCCAGGCGGAGCGGCCATCAGTCCGTCACCTGCAGGCGCTGTCCGAAGCGCTCGACTCGCCCGCGCAGCGCGACGCCATCGTCACCCTGCAACAGGCGCGTTTTTCTGCCCACGCCGCATCCGTCGATCGTGCGGCGGTGGCCGCCGCGTTCGCACCGGGACTGGCCTGGCGCGCGGGGCCGAGCGCTGGCGGCGATGGCGACGTGCTCGCTCCGCTGTATCCGTTCAAGCTGCACTGAGCGCGCGCTGCAGCACGGCGGCCATGTCGCGATCGCGGGCGCACAGCGTGACCTCGAGCCTGGGGCTCGCTTCGAGTACCGCCCGCACGGTGTGCACGGCGATGCGTGCCGCGGCCTCGGCCGGGTAGCCGTACACGCCGCAGCTGATCGCGGGGAACGCCACCTGTCGCAGCGCGTGCTGGTCGGCCAGCGCCAGCACATTGCGATAGCAGCGTTCAAGCAACATCGGTTCGTCGTGTCCGCCGCCGTGCCAGACCGGGCCCACCGTGTGGATGACGTAGCGCGCCGGCAGCACAAAGCCAGGCGTGATCACCGCCTCGCCGGTCCGGCAGCGCACGCCGGGGCGGTGTTCCGGCAGCGCGCGGCACGCCTCCAGCAACGCGGCACCGGCAGCGCGATGGATCGCCCCGTCGACGCCACCGCCGCCCAGCAGCGCGGGGTTGGCGGCGTTGACGATGGCGTCCACCGCCAGTGTCGTGAGGTCTCCCTGGCGCACGTGCAGAGTCATGGCCTGTCCATCGGCAGGCACGTATGCTTCGGTGCAATGGCTGGTTCGGAGTGCTTGATCGACATGGCGAAAACTGAAGACATCTCGTTCGGCTACCTGCTCAACGACGTCACGCTGCTGTTTCGCAAGCACTTTGATCGGCGTGCGGTGAAGTTCGGGTTGACCCGCGCGCAGTGGCGGGCCACCAAGATGCTGTGCCACCGCGAAGGCCTGCGCCAGACCGAGCTGGCCGAATACCTGGAGATGGAACCGATCGCCGTCGGCCGCGTGATCGATCGCCTGCAGGCGGCCGGATTCGTGGAGCGCCGCCCCGACCCGCGCGATCGCCGTGCGTGGCGACTGCATCCCACCGAGCAGGCGCGCAGCGTCACCGGCGACATGGAAGAGATCGGCCGCGGCCTGCGCAAGGACGCCACGCGGGGCATCAGCTATGCGGAGCTGGAACAGGCGCTGGCGGTGATGACCCGGATCAAGGACAACCTGCAGGCGCTCGACCAGGGCGCGGGCGAGCAGCTGGATGCTGTCGAAGGCGAGGACGCCAAGGAGTAACTGCCTCGCCTCGGGGCCCGTGTATCGGAGCCTTATCGCGCGTTCCTGGCCATGCATCTACCGGCACCTTGCGCAGCTGCTTCCTTTAGCCGTCTGGCCGGGGCAAGCCGCTGGCCGCAAACGTCCTGTGCGGCGTTCGCCTGCCGACCCTCTACCCCGTAACCGCGAACGGCCACGCTGGCGTCCATTCCTCCGTGCCACTGCCCCCGCGTTGCCTGTGTCGCCTGCAGCTTCACCCCGGATCGGGACGTTTCAGATACGGCACCGGCGGTGCGGGAGCGCAGGCACCGCGTTCACGCCGGCGCGAGCTAAGCTGCCCCTTTCGGCAAGGGAGACGGCGGCGATGCGCAACCACCTCACCACATGGATCGGCAGCTTCACCTTGCTGGCAATGAGTGCGTGCGCCAGCCAGGCCGCGACGCCGGGCCCGCTCGATGACGCGGCGCTGCTGGCTTATGCGAAGCAGCCCTGGGACAAGGCCGAGCTGATGCACAGCACGGTGGAGGTCGGGCGTTACCACGGCCAGCGCGTGGTGGCGGAATACCCGTGTGGCGACGTCTGTCCGCAGTACACCGCACGGGTCATCCACTACGAGCTCGCGCAGGGCGCCACCTGCGACAGCGTGGGCGGCGTGCAGCAGGACGTGCTGATGCCGGTGGCGATTACGGTTCGCCCGAAGACCTTCTGCTTTCCGAAAGTACTGGTGGACGCCCAGCTGCACTACACACGCTGACGCCCGGCTGCCCATGGCCGCCCGCCTCGTCGGCGGGGGTCGGGTTCCCGAGCGGCGCAGCGCCCATGCGCTGCGTCGGTGGGCGAAAGGCTCCGACCGCACGCGCAAGGCGACACGGCCTGCCTCTGACATCGTCACTATCGGCCGGTGACGCTCACTCGCCAGCGTCCCCCGGGAACGCGCCGGGTGCCGAGCCGAAATCGCCGTCGGCCTGGGCCGCCATGTACGCATAGGCGGCGTATACCGCCACGTTCTGCGCCAGATCCGCCGGGTCGATCTTGTCCAGCGTGTCCTCGGAGGTGTGGTGCCAGTCGAAGTAGTGGGTGCCGTCCTGGGTCAGCGACAGCGCCGCCATGCCTTTGGCGTGCATCTGCGAAAGATCAGACCCGCCACCCCCGGCTACCCTGGCGTCGTAGGCGACGCCGATCGGCGCAAGCACCTTGGCGATCTGCTCGATCGCGCCCCGCGCCTGCGGCTTCACGCTGGCGCTCATCCGCCAGATGCGGCCGGCGCCGAAATCCGACTCGGTGCCGAGCTGGTGGTTGGCCACGTCGGCGCCGTGCTTCTCGGCGTAGGCGCGACCACCGAACAGGCCCATCTCCTCGTTGGCGAAGGCGATCACCCGGATGGTGCGGTCCGGTCGCTGCGGCAGGTCGTGGATCAGCTTGGCCGCGGCCATCGCGATCGCCACGCCGGCGCCGTCGTCGATTGCACCGGTGCCGGGGTCCCACGAGTCCAGGTGCCCGCCGATGTCGACGATCTGCTGCGGATGGGTGCGACCGGTGATCTCGCCGATCACGTTGGCGCCGGTGTACTGGCCGGTGATGCCGCAATCCAGGTCGAGCTTTACCCGCACCGGCTTGCCGTAGGCCAGCACGCGCTCGAGCTGGTCGGCGTCGGGCGCGGCCAGCGCCGCGGCGGGAATCGCCTTGGCCGGATCGGTGAAGCCGGTGACGCCGGTGTGCGGCGCGCGGCTGTGCGGATCGGTGCCGGCCGAGCGCAGCAGGAAACCGGCGGCACCCTTGTCCTGGGCGATCACCGGCCCCTGCGTGCGTACCGACGAGCCGATCGCGTAGTCGTGCCCGTCTTTCTGCCGGGTCATGCGTGCGCCCACGTAAACGATGCGGCCCTTCACGTCGGGCGGCCTGGCGGCCTTCAGTGCCTCGAGCGTGGGGAACGCGATCACCTCGGCGGTCAGCCCACCCATCGGCGTGCCCGGCGAGTAGCCCAGCGCCGTGAGCGCGAGCTTCTGCGGGAACGGCGCGACGATGGCGCCGCTCTCGCTGCGGCGCTCCCACAGCGGGTAGCTCACCGGCTCGGTGTAGACGCGGTCGAAGCCCAGTGCCTTCATTTTCGCCACCGCCCACTCGCGGGCGCGCTGGTCGTTGGGACCGCCGGCCAGGCGTGGGCCCACCTCGGTGGTCAGCGACTGCACGATGGCGTATGCGGTGCCGTCGTGCATGGCGGTGTCGCGCAGCTGTTCGGCCGTCCTTACGGCCTTGGCCGGAATAGCGGTGGCGCGATCGGCAGCAACCGCAGTAGCGCTCGCCAGGGCGAGGCTGGCGGCGAGCAGGGAGAGCGAGAAGCGGCGCATCGGGAAGTCTCCGGGGGCAAACCCCGATTATGGCCGCGTGCCTGCGCGCCGCTTAGGCCAAAAGTCACGACGTGCCAGCGCAGGTCCGGCGGTGCCGCGGCCTGCGCTGGCGGACGATCAGTTCAGTGGACGCTGCCGCAGCAGGTCCCGGATCTCGGTCAGCACCACCACGTCCGGCGGCGGCGCGGCGGGAGCGGCCGGCGCGGCGGCCGCCTGTTCCTGCTTGCGGTTCATGCGGTTGATCACCTTGACCACGAAGAAGATCGCCAGCGCGATGATGATGAACTGGATCACCGTGTTGATGAACGCGCCGTACTGGATCGCGACCTCGGCCACCTTGTGCGCCGGGTCGGAGTTGTCGGCGGGCTTGAGCACCCAGCGCAGCCGCGAGAAGTCGACGCCGCCGGTGACCAGGCCGATCGGCGGCATGATCACGTCGTTCACCAGCGAGGTGACGATCTTGCCGAAGGCGGCGCCGATCACCACGCCCACGGCAAGGTCGACCACGTTGCCGCGCATGGCGAATTCCTTGAACTCCTTGATCATGCTCATCTTGGTCTCTCCCGGTACTGGCCCGATGGCGGGCGGATTGGGTGTGGCGCAACCGCTGTCGCGGCCGTGCGAGGTGTCAGCTGATGCGTCCGTCCAGGGTGGCCACGCCCACCAGCTCGGCGTGGAAACGGTCGCCCCGGTGCAGCGCCGCCACGCCTGCCGGCGTGCCGGTGAAGATCAGGTCGCCCGCCTTCAGCGCGAACAGCCGCGACAGTGTGGCGATGATTTCCGGCACGCTGTGGACCATGTCGCCCAGCGTGGTCTGCTGGCGCAGCTCGCCGTTGACGCTCAGCTGCAGCACGGTGGCATCGTCCAGCGTGGCCTGGGCGCGCGGCACCAGCGCCGACACCGGCGCGGAGTGGTCGAACGCCTTGGCCACGTCCCACGGATGGCTTTTTGCCTTGGCCTGCGCCTGCAGGTCGCGTCGGGTGAGGTCCAGCCCCACGCCGTAGCCCCACACCAGTTCGCCGGCGGCCTCCGGCGTGAGATCACGTCCGCCCGCGCCCAGCGCCACCACCATCTCCACCTCGTGGTGCAGGTCGGCGGTGGCCTGCGGATACGGCACGTCGGCGCCGTCGGTCACCACCGCGTCGGCGGGCTTGCAGAAGAACAGCGGCGTGTCCTTCTCCACCGGCGCGCCCATTTCGCGGGCGTGGTCGGCGTAGTTGCGGCCGATGCAGAAGATCCGCCGCAGTGGAAAACGGGCCGGGCTGCCGATGATCGGCAGGCTAGGCATCCTGGGCACGTCGATGGCGTAAGGCATGCGCTCAAGGGTATCAGGCGAGTCGCCGCGCGCCACCGGCGCGCGGAGCAAATGACAGCTGTCACCAGCGATGGCTGATCGCCGCCGCTGCCGGGCGATGGGCGCACACTGCAAGCTGTCGTCATGACGGCCGGGGTGGGCCGGCCGGGGAGAGCACGTGGACAACGCGGATCTGTTGAAGCAACTGCGGATCGACCGGAACGATCGCGAGGACGCCGGGCGTGGCGCACCGCGCTGGCCGTGGATCGCGGGCGCGCTGTTGGTGCTGCTGGTGCTGCTGGGCATCGGCGGCTGGTGGTGGATGGGACATCGCCCGCTGGCCGTCGAGACGGCCGCCGCGGTCACCCCATCGAGCCACAGCGAGGCCGGCGCCGTGCTCGACGCTACCGGTTACATCACCGCCCGGCGCCAGGCCACGGTGTCGGCGCAGATCACCGGCACGCTCACCGAGGTGCTGATCGAGGAGGGCGACCACGTGGACAAGGGCCAGGTGCTCGCGCGGCTCGAGGACAGTGGCTACCGCGCCAATCTCGAGGCCGCGCGGGCCAGCGCGCAGGCGGCCCAGGCGCAGGTTGCGCAGCTGCAAGTGCAGCTGGTGCAGGCCCGCGCCGACGCCAGGCGCCAGGACGCCCTGGTTGCGCGCGGACTGGTCTCCACCCAGGCCGCCGAACAGGCCCGCACCGCGGTGGCCAGCTACGCCGCGCAGTTGCAGGCGCAACAGCGCCAGGCCGCCGCGGCGCAGGCGCAGGCACGCGTGGCCCAGGTCGATTACGACTACACCGTGGTGCGCGCGCCGTTTGCCGGCGTGGTTACCGACAAGGCTGCCCAGGTCGGCGAGATCGTCTCGCCGCTGTCGGCCGGAGGCGGGTTCACCCGCACCGGCGTGGGCACCATCGTGGACATGGATTCGCTGGAGATCGAGGTCGACGTCAACGAGGCCTACATCGGCCGCGTCAAGCCGGGCATGCCGGCCCAGGCGGTGCTCGATGCCTACCCCGACTGGACCATCCCGGCGCACGTGATCGCGATCGTGCCGGCGGCCGACCGCGGCAAGGCCACCATCAAGGTGCGCGTGGCGCTGGAGCAGCGCGACGCGCGCATCGTGCCCGACATGGGCGTGCGCGTGGCCTTTCTCGACCAGGCGCCGCGCGCCGCCGCGAGCGCACCGCGCGGCGTGCTGGTGCCGGCCGGCGCGATCGTCCAGCGCGACGGTCACAGCGTGGTGTTCGTGGTCGAGGGCACCACTGCGCGCCAGCGCCTGGTAACTCCGGCCAGCCAGACCTACGGCGACCTGCGCCTGCTGCCGGAGGCGGTCAAGGCCGGCGAGAGCGTGGTGCTGTCGCCACCGGCCGCGTTGCGCGACGGCTCCGCCGTCCAGACGTCCACCACCCCTTGATAGCGCCCGCGGGCCCCCGTGCCGGGGCCTGCACGTGCCACGTCATCCACGCAGGAGAAGCAGCATGGCAACGTTGATCGACATCCATGACCTGGCCAAGGTCTACGAGCGCGGCAAGCAGAAGGTGGAGGTGCTCCACCACGTGAACCTGGCGATCCGCGAGGGCGACTTCCTCGCCCTGATGGGCCCGTCCGGCTCGGGCAAGACCACCCTGCTCAATCTCATCGGCGGGCTCGACTCGCCCAGTGCCGGCAGCATCACCGTGGGCGGCCAGCACATCGACCAGCTCGGCGCCGGCGCGCTGGCCAAGTGGCGCGCTGCCAATGTCGGCTTCATTTTCCAGTTCTACAACCTGATGCCGATGCTCAGCGCGCAGCGCAACGTGGAGCTGCCGCTGTTGCTGACCAAGCTCTCCGGCGCGCAGCGCCGCAAGAACGCGGCCATCGCGCTGCAGCTGGTGGGCCTGGCCGACCGTGCCTCGCACAAGCCCAGCGAGCTGTCCGGTGGCCAGCAGCAGCGCGTGGCGATCGCCCGCGCCATCGTCTCCGATCCCACCTTGCTGGTGTGCGACGAGCCCACCGGCGACCTCGATCGCCAGTCGGCCGAGGATGTGCTCGGCCTGCTGCGCACGCTCAACCGCGAGCACGGCAAGACGATCGTGATGGTGACCCACGACCCCAAGGCGGCCGAATACGCCGACCACATCCTGCACCTGGACAAGGGCTCGCTGGTCGAACAGGCGACGGCCTGAAGGAGGCGGCGATGAAATACCTGCACCTGATCTGGGCGGCGCTGTTCCGGCGCAAGACCCGTACCTTCCTGACGCTGGTGTCGATCGTCACCGCGTTCCTGCTGTTCGGCATGCTCGACGCCGTGCGCACCACCTTCGACAGCGGCAGCAAGAGCATCGTCGGGGTGGATCGGCTGATCACCTCCTCGCGCTACTCGATCATTCAGTCGCTGCCGCAGTCGCTGCGTTCGCGCATCGCCGCCGTACCCGGTGTGCGCGACGTGGCCTATGCCAACTGGTTCGGCGGCATCTACCAGGATCCGAAGAACTTCGTCTTCAGCTATGCGGTGAGCCCGAACTACCTGGACGTCTATCCGGAGATCAAGCTCTCGCCGGAGCAGCGCAAGGCGTTCGACGAGACCCGCACCGGCGTGGTGATTGGCCCGCTGCTGGCGAAGAAGTACGGCTGGAAGGTGGGCGACAAGATCCCGCTGCAGTCGACCATCTTCCCGCAGAAGAACGGCGACAAGACCTGGCAGTTCGACATCGTCGGCATCTATGGCGTGGGCGAGGGCGCGGCCAACGGCATGGACCAGCTGTTCCTGCTGCACTGGAAATACTTCGACGAGGCCAACCTGTATTCGCGCCACGAGATGGGCTGGTACATCGATCGGCTGGCAAATCCCGATGATGCCGACCGCGCGGCCAAGGCGATCGACGACATCTCGGCCAATTCCGACCACGAAACCAAGACCCAGACCGAGCAGGCGTTCAGCGCCTCGTTTGCCAAGCAGTTGGGCGACATCGGGTTGATTGTCACGGCGATCATGGGCGCGGTGTTCTTCACCCTGATCCTGCTCACCGGCAACACCATGGCGCAGGCGGTGCGCGAGCGCACCTCGGAACTGGCGGTACTCAAGACGATCGGGTTCTCCAGCCCCAGCGTGCTGGGCATGGTGCTGGCCGAATCGGTGCTGCTGCTGGTGCTCGGCGGGGTGATCGGGCTGGGCATCGCCGCGGTGCTGGCGCCCGGCGTGAGCAAGGGCAGCGGCGGCATGGTCAACCTGCCGCCGGTCGGCGCCACCAGCTGGGCGCTGGGCGTGGGGCTGATGGTGCTGATCGGTCTGGTGGTCGGCGCGTTGCCGGCGCTGCGCGCGATGCGCCTGAATATCGTCGACGCCCTCGCGGGCCGCTGAGGAGAACTCCATCATGAAGAAATTCCTGCGCTTCCTCGGCAATCTCGGCCTGCTTGCGTTGCTCGCTGCCGTCCTCCTGGTCTGGACCCGGCTGCCGCTGGCCGCGGTCGGCGTGCTGGCGCTGGTGCTGGCGCTCTGGCTGGTGCTCACCCGGCGCGGTCGCCAGACGCTGTCGGTGACCCGCGTGGGCATCAGCACGCTGGGCCAGCGCCTCGGCGCCTCGTCGGTGATCGTGATCGGCATTGCCGGCGTGGTCGGCGTGCTGGTGGCGATGCTGGCGATGGGCGACGGCTTCGCCGCCACCCTGCAACAGACGGGCAGTGACGACAGCGCCATCGTGCTGCGTGGCGGCTCGGCGGCGGAGCTCAACTCGGTGCTCGAGCGCGACAACGTCGACGTGATCGAGCAGGCACCCGGCGTGGCCAAGGGTGATGACGGCAAGCCGGTGGCCTCGGCGGAGATCTCGGTGGTGGCCAATCTGCCCAAGAAGAGCGACCCGACGGTAGATGCCAACGTGCAGATCCGGGGCGTCGGCGACGCCGCCTGGGCACTGCGTCCCAACGTGAAGATCACCCAGGGCCGACGCTTCCAGCCGGGTCTGCGCGAACTGGTGGTGGGGCAGGGGGCGCAGCGGCAGTTCGCCGGGCTGGAGGTCGGCAGGCAGATCCGGCTGGCGGGCCAGGCCTGGACGGTGGTCGGCGCGTTCGCCGCGGGCGATTCGCACGATTCGGAGCTGTGGGGCGACAAGCAGACCGTCGCCTCGGCCTATCGTCGCGGCTCCAGCGCGCAGTCGGTGACCGTGCGGCTGACCTCGCCCAAGGCGTTCGACACGTTCAAGGCTGCACTGGTCAGCGATCCCCGCCTGAAGGTGGACGTGACCACCACGCGCGAGTATTTCGCCAAGCAGTCCGAGGGCCTGACCAAGGTGATCCGCATCGTCGGCATCACGGTGGGCAGCATCATGGCGATCGGCGCGATCTTCGGTGCGCTCAACACCATGTTCGCCGCGGTGGCAGCGCGGGCGCGCGAGATCGCCACGCTGCGGGCGATCGGCTTTCGCGGCGTGCCGGTAGTGGTGTCGATCCTGCTCGAGACCATGCTGCTGGCACTGCTCGGGGGCCTGCTCGGCGGCCTCGTCACCTGGCTGATCTTCAACGGCTACACCGCCTCCACCCTGGGTTCGAACTTCAGCCAGGTGGTGTTCCAGTTCAAGGTGTCGCCGCAGCTGCTGTGGACCGGCATCAAGTGGGCGATGGCGATCGGCTTCGTCGGCGGGCTGTTCCCCGCCGTACGCGCGGCGCGGCTGCCGGTGACGACGGCGCTGCGCGAACTCTGAGGGCAGGGAGTGCGTGGGCAGGAGTGAGAATAGAGAGAGCGTCGGCCGGGCCCGCTGACTGCCCTTTCTCTCACTCCTCGCTTTTCGCTCCCCACTCCTCGTGCCTTAGGGCATGACCGGTGGGATGTAGGTCAGTGTCATACCCAACAACCACAACAGCCCCAGCACCAGCGGCACGTGCACCAGCAACTGCATGAAGGTGTAACCGACCAGGTCGCGTGCCTTCAGCCCCAGCACGCCCAGCAGCGGCAGCATCCAGAACGGGTTGATCAGGTTGGGTAGCGCCTCGGCAGCGTTGTACACCTGCACTGCCCAGCCCAGGTGCACATGCAGGTCGTTCGCCGCCTGCATCACGTAAGGCGCCTCCACCAGCCACTTGCCGCCGCCGGACGGCACGAAGAAGCCGAGCACCGCCGAGTACGCGCCCATCACGGCGGGAAAGCTGTCGGTGGAGGCCACCCGCACGAACAGGCCGGACAGGTGATGCGCCAGGGTCTGGCCGTCCGCGCCGGTGGCCTTGGTCAGCAGCGCGGCGATGCCGCCGTAGAGCGGAAACTGGATCAGCACGCCGGCGGTGCTCGGCACCGCGCGCGCCACCGCGTCGAGAAAGCTGCGCGGACGCCAGTGCAGCAACAGGCCCAGGGTAAGAAACAGCAGGTTGTAGGTATTGAGATTGGCGATGGCGCCGAGCACCGGCTGGCTGGCGAATTCGCGGGCCAGCCAGCCCAGCCCGAGCAGGCCGATCACCAGCGACAGCAGCGGGCTGTATTCCAGCCACTCGCCCGGTCGCGTGCGCGGCGGCAGCGCAGGCAGTGGCGCATCGCTGACGTCGAAATCCTTCGCCACCCGCGCGTTGGCATCCGACGGCGCGGTGAACCAGCACACCAGCAGCGACACGCCGATCAGCGCCGCGGTGAGCACGATCGACTGCCACAGGAAGATCGTCTGCGAGAACGGCAGCACGCCGGTGATGCCGAGCAGGCCCGGCGGCATGCTCTTGGGGTTGGCCTGCAGCTGCGCGGCCGACGAGGACAGCCCCATCGCCCACACCGCGCCCAACCCGAGATAGGCCGCCGCACCGGCGGCGCGGTAATCCATGCGCAGGTCGCCGCGCCGCGCCAGCGCGCGCACCAGCAGGCCGCCGAACACCAGCGAGAAGCCCCAGCTGAGCAGCGATGCCAGCATGCTCACCAGGCCCACGTAGACCACCGCGCCGCGGCCGGAGCGCGGCGCCCGCGCCAGCACGTCGATGAAGCGCGCCACCACCGGTGCGGTCGCCAGCACGTAACCACCGATCACCACGAAGGCCATCTGCATGGTGAACGGAATCAGGCTCCAGAAGCCGTCGCCGAACGCCCGCACTGTGGCCACCGGCGTGGTGCCGAAGCTCATGGCGGCGATGGCGACCAGGGCGACGCCAAGCGCGGCGAATACCCATGCATCAGGAAACCAGCGCTCCGACCAGGCGGCGCAGTGCAGCGCCGCGCGGGCCAGCATGCCTTCGTTGGGGTGGGACATGCGCCGGCCTCCTGCGATGGGAGCGGGCATGGTGGCGCGCCGTTGGCGGCGCGGGCAAGCGCAGGCCGTCGGCGCGGTCAGGCGGCGCGTTTTTGCCGCGCCAGCGTGATAACGCCCACTCCCAGCAGGATGACCGCCATGCCGGCCAGGTCGAACGGTCCGACATGCTCGCCGGCCAGCAGCACGCCGAACAACACGGCGACCGGCGGATTGACGTAGGCATAGCTGGTGGCCACCGCCGGGCGCGCGTGCTTGAGCACGTACAGGTAGGCGGTGAATGCCACGATCGAGCCGAACAGCGCCAGATAGACCACCGCCGCGGTGGCGCGCACAGTCGGGTGGTCCGGCAGGTGCTCGCCGCCGGCGTAACCCACGCCGAGCAGGGCCACGCTGGCGCACAGCATCTGCGCGGCCGTGTTCATCGGGCCGGCGGGCATGTCCTGCCGGCGGCTCCAGGCCGAGCCGAATGCCCAGCACATCGCCGCGGTGATCAAGGCCAGCGCGCCGATGCGCGAACCGGACAACCCGCTGCCGAGGTTCAGCACCACCACGCCGGCGAACCCGATCAGCAGGCCGATCGTTTCGCGCCGCGTCGCCCACTGGCCATACAGGCCCGCGAACAGCGCCGCAAACAGCGGCATGCTGGCCACCGCCACGGCGGCGATGCCCGAACTCACGCGCTGTTCGGCAAAGCACACCAGCCCATTGCCGAACCCGAGCAGGAGCACGCCGGTGAACGCGGCATTTTGCCACTGCCGCGCGGACGGCGCGGCCAGGCCGCGCAAGCGCAGGAAGCCGTAGAGCAACACGCCGGCGCCGAGAAAGCGCACCCCCGCCAGCAGAAACGGCGGATAGCTCTCCAGTGCATAGCGGATGCCGAGATAGGTCGATCCCCAGATCACGTAGAGCGCGAGCAGGGCAAGCGGGATCAGCACACGCTCGTCGACGGGGCCGCGCACGGTGGACGCAGAAGCTGGCTGGGACATGCTGGGGAGGTGTCGCGCGGGGAAGGGCGCCATTATCCGCGAGCGCGACGCGCCGCACGAGAGGCGCTGCCGGCAGCACCGGGGCGCGACGCGGCCTGTTCGCGGGCAAGCAGTTGCACCTTGCGCTCCACGCCCCAGCGCCAGCCGCCCGGCGAGCCGTCCTCGCGCACCACGCGGTGGCACGGCACGATCAGCGCCAGGCGGTTGCTGCCGCAGGCGCGGCCGATGGCGCGCGCGGCTTTCGGCACGCCCAGTTCGGCGGCCAGTGCCCCGTAGCTGCGCGTGCTGCCTTCGGGAATCCGGGTCAGCGCCTGCCAGACCCGCCACTGGAACGCGGTGGCGGCGATATCGATCGGCGGCAGCGCCGGCGCTTCGGCCTCGCTCCAGCCCAGTTCGTGGGCGATCCGCCCGACCACGGCGTCCAGCCACTCCTCGCGGCCAACATCGACGCGCTCACGCGCGGCGCGCGGAAACTCCTGCGCCAGCTGTGACTCCAGCGTTGCGCCGTCCTCGCCCAGCGACACCGTACACAGGCCGCGCGTGGTGGCGGCGACCAGCAACTGACCCAGTGGCGTGGCGGTGATGGTGTAGCGGATGCTCGCCCCGGCGCCACCGGCCCGATAGCTGGCGGGAGTCATGCCGAGCAGGCGATCGCTGTGTTCGTAGACACGGCTGCCGGAGCCGAAGCCGGAGGCGTATACCGCGTCGGTCACCGCGCTGCCCTGGCGCAGCGCGTGCCTGAGCTGGTCGAAACGGCGCGCCCGATGGTATTCGGCCGGGCTCACGCCGTAGCGGCGGCGAAACGCGCGCTGCAGGTGGGACGGGCTGAGTTCGGCGAGTGCGGCCAGGCTGGCCAGGGTCGGCAGCGTGTCGCACTGCTCGATGCGCGCGCGCACCTGTTCTAGCGCTAGGTCGGTACCGGGACGGGGCATGAGGGTGGCATCCTCGACTGGATGCGGCTCAGCCTACGCAGGCGGGCACGTGCCGACCATCCGGATCTTGCGCGGCGAGGTGCTTGGGGAGGTGAGCTTCAGTGCGCGGCGCGATGGCCGTCATGCAGCACCACGAACTCGCCTTCCAGCGTTTCCGCGCGCGCGGCCGGGCGCGCCGGGGCCGGGCGTGCGGGGGCCTTCCACTGACGGATCGCCAGCAGCACCACGCCACCGACCAGCAGCACGCCGGCGACGACCAGGCCGAAAACCATCAGTACGCCGACCACCGCCAGGCCCAGAATCACCGAAACGGCGCGGGCGAGCGGATGGCGGGAGCGACGCGTGGCAGGCAGTACGAAGCGCATGTGTTAAAAATCCGTGTGGTAAAATCAACGACTTACGCGTGCAACGATGAGGCCTTCACGCCTCCGGGACAAGTGCCGATGGATAGAAACGAGATGTCGCCCCCGCTGTGCCGGTTGCACGACATCCCGGACGGCGAGGCAATTGCAGTGGATGCTGCGCTGCCCGACGGCGAAGAAAATCTGATCGTCTGGCGCCGTGGCGAGGCGGTGCACGCCTATCTCAACATCTGCCCGCACGCCGGCCGGCGGCTTGACTGGGCGCCGGGCAAGTTCCTGCTGAGCAAGGGCGCTCTGGTGTGCGCCGCGCACGGAGCCAGCTTCACTGCGTCCAGCGGCTGGTGCGTGGGCGGCCCGTGTCGGGGCCAGAGCCTGCGGCGGGTGCCCGTGACCGTGCGCGACGGCGAGGTGCGGCTCGCCGAATGAACGAGCGGCGCGCTACAGGCGCGCGTCTGCCAGCGCTTCGCGCGGCACGCTCTTGATGTCGAAGATGGTGCAGGCCTCGCGGCCCCATGCGCGAATCGTCGCAGCATCGATCGCCGGAAACTGCCGGTGCACCACGGCCAGCACGATCGCGTCGTAGGCGCCCAGCTCCGGCGCGGCCAGCGGCCGCAGGCCGAGCTTGCGCTCGGCTTCCTCGGCATCGGCCCGGGGATCATGGACATCCATGCCCGCATGCGCCGCCGCGAGCGCGCCAACGATATCGGTGGCGTGCCTGTTGCGCAGGTCCGGGCAGTCTTCCTTGGACGTCACCCCGGCACCAGAATGCGCGAGCCGACCCAAGCCGTCGAAGCTCATCTCCATGCGGATCCGCCGGCGTCAGCCCAAAAGCACGGCAGCGTCGCAGCCGGCCCCGCGCCGGGCCGCGGCCGACGGCGAGGGTTCCAACGCCGCGGTCGCCACCGCCTGCGCCGTGATCGCCTGCTGCCGGTCGGCTCATGCCGAGGAGCATGCGTACGCGGCGCAGGCAGGGCGTGGGGGGCGTCCATCAGGCGATGGACGCGGATCCGTCATTCGTGCGATCAGTTGCCCAGGCGCTGGTTGGTCAGCGCGGCATTGCCCACGATGCCCGACAGCGGCAGCAACTGGCTCAGCACGCGATTCCAGCGGGTAACCCCGGCCGGGCCCACGAACACCACGTCACCCGCATGCACCTGAAAGTTGTCCGCCAGCGCGAAGGCCGCCGGCGACCGTGCGTTGAGGTGGTACACCTTGGCCGGTTCGCGGGCCAGATCCTGTACCCCGCGGATGACATAGACGGCGCGTCCGTCGGAGGTCACCGGGTTCAACCCACCCGCGCGGCCGATCACCTGGGTGAGCGTGAGGCTGGAGGTCTTGAACGGGATCGCCTGGGGGCGGATCACCTCACCCATGACGTAAACCTCGCGCTGGTCGTTGTAAGGCAGGAACAGCCGGTCGCCGGGCTTCAGGTAGATGCCCTGCGCCGAGCGCGGCCCGACCGCGTTGAGATCCAGGTGATAGTCCTGGCCGTCGCGGGTGAGAACCAGGTCGGAGAGGTCGGCCTGCTCGGCGTCGACACCCGCCGTACCCACCACCTGGCCCAGTGTCATCGGCACCGCGGTAATCGCCTGCGGGTCGGTCTTGCCGAACGCGCCTTCGAGCGTGATGCGCTGGCTGCCGTAGCCGATCACGCTCACGTCCACCTGCGGATCATCCACGTAGGCGGCGATCTTCTTGCTGATCACCTGCCGCAGCTCCTCCACCGTCATGCCCTCGGCCTTGATGGTGCCCACGTACGGGTAGAACAACGTGCCGTCGGGCCGGATCAGGCGGCCGTTGGGCAGGGTCTGCTGCTGCGAACCGGCCGGCGAGGTCAGCTCGGGATGGTCCCAGATGGTGATGTAGAGGGTGTCGCCGGGGCCGATCTGGTAGGCCTTGGGCTGATACTCCGTCAGCGCGGCGGGTACCGCCTCGCCACGGCTGTCGGTGGCCGGGCTGGAGACGAGATCGGGCGTGATCTGCACCAGCTGCACGTGGCCGCTTTCGGGAGCGTCGCCGTGGGTGAGTGCGTCGGCGGACATGCGTTGCCCGGGCGCAATCGCGCAACCGTGCAGCAGCAGCGCCGACAGCATGAGTCCAACCAGGGAAAAGCTTTTCATGAGCGTGGCCTTCTATGGCAGTGCCCGCGAACGGGCCATGGATGACCGTGCCCCGGACGGGGCAAGGTAGCGGGCGGACGCATACGCACCTGCACGGGGTGCATCGTGCGAACGTCCTGTTCCCTTGCGTCGCTGACGACACGCGCGTGCGCCAGCAACTGATGAAACTCAGCAGAGGCCGGATAAACGGCGGCCGATAAAAAGCCGTCGCGAACCATTAATGGCCGCTGCATAAAAACGTGGTTTTCACGCCGCGAAAGTAGGCCCGCCAATTCCACATTTTTTCGTGAATAAACCGTGTTACATCGGCGCCATCTTCTTCACGAGCGTGAATCATGTCAGGCGTGTAACAGCGGCGGTGGCCATTATTAAAAGGAGGCGATTGTAAGCCCGCCGCATCCTCCTTTTTGGTAACCGTTTGTAACGGCGAGTAACCCGTCCCGGGGGAATGTAACGGCTTGTAAGAATCCGGCCTTTTTGGCTCTGGTGCTATTCCTTGTGGGCCGTCACGCAGGTTAAATGGCCCGCTCCGGCATGGCGAGCCGGGATCTGTGCGTCGATGTGGCGCGGTCTGACGCGGCGAAATGGATCGGGATCACTTATGGACGTGCGGAAAACAGATGTCGCATGGATGGGTCGGTATGTCATTACCGCCTTCATTGCTTGCGTGCATTACCGCACATATGGCGCGCTCCGATTATTGCGCCGTTTATCGGGAGTGGCGGCAGTGGCAGAAAAGGATGTGGCGGATCGCGCGGGCGGCAGCATGTTCCAGCAGGTTTTGATTATCTGCGTGGGCAATGTGTGCCGCAGTCCGATCGCGGAGTTTCTGCTGCGCGAGCGGCTTCGTGATCGCGGCATCCAGGTGGACAGCGCGGGCCTCGGCGCGATGGTGGGATACCCGCCGGAGGGCCACGCCGCCGCGCTGCTCAAGGAGCACGGCATCGACGCTTCCTCGCACCGCGCCCGACAGCTCGAGCTGTCGATGTTGCGCGAGGCCGATCTGGTGCTGGCGATGGAGCGCAGGCACGTGCACGCGGCGACCCGGCTGGCGCCGGAAGCCAGCGGCAAGGTGTTCCTGCTGCGCAAGTGGCTCGATGCCCGCGACGTGCCGGACCCGCACCTGCAGTCGCGCCCGTTCTTCGAGCGCGTGTACGAGCAGATCGATCGTGGCGTCGGCAGCTGGCTGCGCTACCTGTAAGTCCCTTTTTCATTTTCTGGAACGGCACCCATGACTACCCGGCAAACGTTCTCATCGCGCGACGACGACATCGATCTGCGCGCCATCCTCGGCACGCTGCTCGATCACAAGTGGCTGATCATCGCGGTGACCGCGGCCTTCGCCATCGCCAGCGTGCTCTACGCGGTGCTGGCCACGCCGGTCTACCGCGCTACCGCGGTGGTGCAGGTTGAGCCGAAGACGCCCAGCCTGCCGGGCCTGCAGGATCTCAGCCAGACGCTCGGTACCTCCACCTCGCAGGCGGTGACCGAGATTGCGCTGCTCACCTCGCGCTCTACCGTAGGCCAGGCGGTGCAGAACCTGGGCCTGGACATCGACGTCAAGCCGGAGCACTTCCCGCTGTTCGGCGCCTTCATGGCGCGCCGGTTTTCGCCTACCCGCCCGGGCGAGGTGGCCGCGCCGGTCGCGGGCATGAACCGCTACGACTGGGGCGGCTCGCAGCTGGAGATCTTCCAGCTCGACGTGCCGCCGAGCCTGCTCGACCAGCCGCTGCACGTGGTGGCGGGCGAGCACGGCAACTACGTGCTCACCGACGACGACGGCAATACCCTGCTGTCGGGTCGGGTCGGTCAGCCGGAGTCGGCCAGCGGCATCACCATGCAGGTGCAGGCGATGCAGGCCAACCCGGGCATGCGCTTCGACGTGGTGCGGCATGCGTCGCTGGTGCTGATCGGCCGGCTGCAGGCCAACCTCGTGGCCGCTGAACAGGGCAAGGACTCGGGCATCATCCGGGTCACCTACGACAACAGCGACCCGCAGCGGGCCACCCGCTTTCTCGATCAGGTCACGGCGCTCTACGTGCGCCAGAACGTCGACCGCAACTCGGCCGAGGCCGCCAACAGCCTGAAGTTCGTGCGCGACCAGCTGCCGCGCGTGCGGCTGGAGCTGGAGCAGGCGACCAAGGCCTTGAATGCTTTCCAGACCCAGGCCCATTCGGTCGACATCACGCTGCAGACCAAGGGCGTGCTCGACCAGATCGTGTCGATCGAGAGCAGCCTGCAGCAGCTGCGCATGCAGATGAGCGACATGCAGCAGCGCTTCACCCCGCAGCATCCCGCCTACAAGGCGCTGCAGCAGCAGATCGGCCAGCTGGAAGCCAAGCGCGACACGCTGCAGAAGCAGGTGGGCAAGCTGCCGGACATCCAGCAGCAGCTGCTGCGGTTGACCCGCGATGTGCAGGTGAGCAACCAGACCTACACCAGCCTGCTCAACCAGGCCCAGCAGCTGGACATCGCCCGCGCCGGCACGGTGGGCAACGTGCGGGTAATCGACCGTGCCGCCACCGATGTCACCCAGCCGGTGTGGCCGCAACGCGTCCTGGTGGTGCTGGCAGGTACGGTGCTGGGCGGGGTGCTGGCGGTCGGCTTCGTGTTCCTGCGCCAGATGCTCAATCGGGGCATCGAAGATCCGGCCGCAATCGAGCGGCTGGGACTGCCCGTCTACGTGTCGATTCCGCACAGCGAGCTGATGCCTGCGGCAGTGCCGCGCAGCCGCCAGCGGCGATTGGGTGCAAAGCAGAACCTGCTGGCACTGCGCGCGCCCGACGACATCGCCACCGAGGCGCTGCGCAGCCTGCGCACCAGCCTGCATTTCGCCCGCATGGAGGCGAAGAACAACCTGCTGATGATCAGCAGCGCCAGCCCCGGGGCGGGCAAGTCGTTTGTGGCCGGAAACCTCGGCGTGGTGGTGGCCCAGGCCGGGCAGCGCGTGCTGCTGATCGACGCGGACATGCGCAAGGGCACGCTGCACAACGCCGTCGGTGGCCGCCCCGAGGAAGGATTGTCCGAGCTGATCAGCGGCCAGATCGACCTGCCGCATGCGGTGCGCAACGTCGATGGTGCCGGCAAGCTGTTCTTCATCGCCCGCGGCAAGGTTCCGCCCAATCCGTCGGAGCTGCTGATGCACGCGAACTTCAGCGCGCTGCTGGAGAAGCTCAAGAGCCGCTTCGACCTGATCATCATCGACACCCCGCCGATCCTCGCAGTGACCGATGCGGCGGTGATCGGCCACCACGTCGGCACCAGCCTGATGGTGGTGCGGTTCGGCGTGAACCAGGCGCGCGAGATCGCGCTGGCGCGGCAGCGCTTCGAGCAGAACGGCGTGCCCATCAAGGGCGCCATCTTCAATGCCGTGGAGAAGCGCAGCGCCGGTTACTACACCTACGCCTACTACGCCTACGGCAGCACGCCGGCGGAAGTTCCGCTCGGCGCCTGAGGGCGCGGGCGATCACCTCATAAAGGAGCGGCACGCATCATGAAAGTTACGTTGTTCGGCAGCGGTTACGTGGGTCTCGTCACCGGCGCATGCCTGGCGGAAATGGGCAATCAGGTCACCTGCGTCGACGTCGACGTCGACCGCGTGGCTCGGCTCAAGCGCGGCGAGGTGCCCCTGTTCGAGCCCGGGCTGGAGCCGATCGTGCGGCGCAACCAGGCCAACGGCAATCTCGACTTCACCGTCACCGCCGCCGAGGCGGTGGCCCACGCGGACGTGATCTTCATCGCCGTCGGCACGCCGCCGGCCGAAGACGGCAGCGCCGATCTCAGCCACGTGCTCACGGTGGCGCGCACCATCGGACAGCATCTGCAGCAGCCCGCGGTGGTAGTGGACAAGTCGACCGTGCCGGTCGGTACCGCCGAGCGCGTCCACGCGGCGATCGCCGCCGAACTCGACGCGCGCGGCGTCAGCGTGGACGTGGACGTGGTCTCCAATCCCGAGTTCCTGAAGGAGGGCGAGGCGGTGGAAGACTGCCTGCGCCCGGAGCGGATCATCCTGGGTACCAGCAGTGCGCGCGCACTGGCAGTGCTGCGCACGTTGTACGCCCCGTTCAATCGCAACCGCGACCGCACGCTGGTGATGGATACGCGCTCGGCCGAGCTGACCAAGTACGCGGCCAACGCCATGCTCGCCACCAAGATCAGCTTCATGAACGAGATGGCGAACATCGCCGAGCGTGTCGGCGCGGACATCGAGCACGTGCGTCGCGGCATCGGCACCGATCCGCGCATCGGCTATCACTTCATCTACCCGGGCGCCGGTTACGGCGGCTCGTGCTTCCCCAAGGACGTGCAGGCGCTGGCGCGGATGGCGCGGGCAAGCCAGTACGAGGCACGCATGCTCGGCGCCGTCGAGGCGGTCAACCACACGCAGAAGCTCAAGGTCTTCGAGCTGCTGAAAAATCACTTCAAGGGGCACCTGGCCGGACGCACGGTGGCGCTGTGGGGCCTGTCGTTCAAACCGGAAACCGACGACATCCGCGAGGCGCCCAGCCTGTACCTGCTGCGGGCCCTGTGGGCTGCCGGCGCCAAGGTGCGCGCGCACGATCCGCAGGCGTCGGACCACGTGCTGCACTGGTGCGGCGAGCGCGAGGATCTGGTGATCTGCGAACAGCCCTACGAAGCGCTCGAAGGCGCCGATGCGCTGGTCCTGCTGACCGAGTGGAAGCTTTTCCGCAGCCCCGATTTCGGTCGCATCCGTGCCGCACTGCGAGAGCCGGTGCTGTTCGATGGACGCAACCTGTACGACCCGGCAGCAGTCGAGGGGGCCGGGCTGGCCTACTACGGCATCGGCCGCGGGCGCTCGATCGGACTGGCGAGCCATGCAGTCGTCGAGCCGGCGGTGACCGCCGGTGCCGATCCGCTCGCGGCGGCGTGACCGAACCATGGCATCAGTCCTCTCCTGGCGATGGCGCATGACTACCCTGCCGCAGGGCTGGCATCGTGCCGTGGGCGCGATCTCGCTGCTGTGGCTGGCAACGGCGCTGGGTGCCGGCATGACGTTCGGCTCGCAGGCGCTGCTGGCACGCGAGCTCGAGCCGGCGGGCTATGGCCTGTTCACCTCGTCGCTGGCGATGATCACCATGGTCGCACCGCTGGCCGGCTTCGGCCTGGCCCAGTTCTGGCTGAAGGCCTATGGCGCAGAGGGCTGGGCGGCCAATCGCTGGCTGCGGCCGTCGATGCGGTTCCTGAGCGTGAGCACGCTGCTGACGATGCTGCTGATCGCCGCCTGGGCGATCACCGCCGCGCCGGCGGACGCCACGCCGATGTTGCTGATCCTGCTGCCGGTGGTGCTCGGTGTCCTGGCGGCGTCGTTGATCGGCACCAAGCTGCGGCTGGAGGAGCGCCACGGTGCGCTCGCGGCGTGGCAGCTCGCCACGCCGGGGAGCCGGCTGCTGGTGGCGGTGATGCTGCTGCTGGTGCCGAGCCTCACCAGTCGGTTCGTTGCGGTGGGGTTTGCGGTGATCTCGCTGGGCGTGGCCGCACTGGCGACGCCGGAACTGCGGGCGATGTTGCACGGGGAAATGAAGCTGCACGGCCACGGGCCGCGCCCCGCGCCGGCGGCGTCCACAGAAAGCCCGGCGCCCGGGGCCTGGTCGGTGTGGTCGCAGGCGTGGGCATTCGGGCTGTCGGCCGTGCTCTATCCGGTGTTCTTCCAGATCAGCACGGTGCTGGTGAAGTACTTCGACGGCAACGTGCGGGCGGGCATCTTCGGCATTGCGCTGGCGGTGATGACGGCGATCTACCTGATCCCCACCACCGTGTTCCAGAAGTATCTGCTGTCCAAGCAGCACCGCTGGGCGGTGCATGACCCGAAGAAGTTCTGGATGGTCTACCGGCGCGGCAACGTGGCGATGCTCGTCGCCGGGCTCGCCCTGGGCGCTGCCGTGGCCGTGCTCGCGCCGTGGGCGGTGCCTCTGGCCTTCGGCGAAAAGTACCGTCCGGTGGTGCCGGTGTTGATGGTGCTCGCATGGTGCGTGCCGATCCGCTTCATGGCCATCGGCATCGGCTCGGCGCTGCTGAGCGAGCGGCACATGCGCTACCGGGTGTTCGCCATGGGCCTCAGCGCGCTCGTGGTAATCGCATTGAATGTGGTGCTGATTCCCTCGCATCACGAAATCGGCGCAGCGATAGCCACCGTCGTGGGTGAGACGGTGTTGTTGCTGGCCCTCTATGGCGGCGTCCGCCGCTTTCATCCTCTGCAGGAGCGCGCGTCATGATCAGCTCGCGTCTGAAGCGCCTCATTCGACCACTGCACAACCTGCTGTGGGCGTTTGGCGGGTTTGCCTACGACTTTTCCCGTTACGTGCGTTACGGCGGCTGGCGCGCCCACGCCGAGCACCGTCGCCGCGACTACAAGGCGGTGAAGATCTATCACCAGCTGGAGAAGAGCCTGAGTTTCCGCGAGCGGCGTGCAAACTCCGGCTGGGAGGCGGCGGGCAACCTGCTGCGTGTGCTGGAGCGGCGCACCCCGGCGACGGCCGGCCCGGGCTACCACGAGTCGGTCGGCGTGAAGGTGCTGCGCGATTTCGCGGCGACCGCCGACGGTGGCGGCGACACGGCCCGGCGGGTGCAGGAGTTCCTGCAGCACGTTCGCCAGGAGTCGGCCGAGGGAGGCGTGATCGATTTCCATCTGGAAGAGCTGCTGGCCGGCAAACTGGAGGACCCCGAGCGCTTTTTCTGTTCGCGCCATTCCGTGCGTGATTTCCGCCCGGGCGCCGTGCCACGCGAACTGATGCGGCGCGCGATGAAACTGGCCATGCGCACGCCCTCGGTGTGCAACCGCCAGGCATGGCACGTCTACCAGATGGACTCGCGCGGCACCATCGATCGTGCGCTTGCCCTGCAGAACGGCAATCGCGGCTTCGGCCACGAGGTGCCGTGCCTGTTGATCATCACGGCCGACCTGCGCGCCTTCGACACCCACGGCGAGCGCTTCCAGCACTGGGTCGACGGGGGCATGTTCGCCATGTCGCTCGCGCTGGCGCTGCATTCGCTCGGGCTCGCCTCGTGCTTCCTCAACTGGAGCCGCGGAGCGCGCGAGGACCGACGCCTGCGCCGCGTCGTGCCGATCGATCCGGCCCACACCGTGATCACGATGATGGCGGTCGGCTTCGCCAGTGACGAATTCAAGGTGTGCTACTCGGCGCGCCGCCCCATCGACAGCATCCTCACCTATCTGGACGATCCTGCATGAAGCGATTCTATCTATCCGGCCAATACGCCTTCGACAACCGCGGCTGCGAGGCGATCGTGCGCAGCACGGTCGACCTGCTGACCGAACAGTTCGGCGAGGTCGAAGTGCTGGTGCCGGCCACCAATGGCCAGCGCGATGCCGTGCAGTGGCCGCAGGCAGCCAGCAAAGGCGTGCGCTTCGTGCGGGCCTACCAGCCGCTCGAGGGACGCTACTGGGTGCAGTTGCAGCGACTTCCGCTGCCGTTGCTGCAGGGCGCTCCGTGGCCGTTCCCGATGCCTTCGTGGTTGCGCGACGACCTGGACAGCGTCGACGCCGTGCTGGCCGTGGGGGGCGACAACTATTCGCTCGATTACCGCATTCCCTCGCCGATCATGGCAGTGGACCGCTACGCCATGGACCTGGGCAAACCGGTGATCCTGTGGGGCGGTTCGGTCGGGCCGTTCGACCGCGCGCCGGGGCTGATGCGGCCGATGGCGCGGCACCTTTCGCGCATGCGGCACGTGGCTGCGCGGGAGTCGGCCAGCTACGACTACCTCACCCGCAAGCTCGGCCTGGCCAACGTCATTCGCATGGCCGATCCCGCTTTCGTGCTCTCTCCCGAACCGGTCGCGGTGGACGATTTCTGGCCCGAGGGCAGCGGGCGCGTGCTCGGCCTGAACGTGAGTCCGTTGATCGAGCGCTATCGCAAGCCGGGGCAGGATCTGCGGGCCGAAGTGGCCGGGTTCATCCGCCACGTCGTGCAGGACCTGGGCATGCGTGTGCTGCTGGTGCCGCACGTCAATCCGCTGATGGCGGAAGGACAGGGCGGCGACTCGCGCTACATGGCGCCGCTGCTGGAGCAGCTCGGAGACCTGGGCGGTGCGGTGAAGCTCATGCCCAGCCACTTCAATGCGGCGCAGACCAAGCATGTGATCAGCCGACTCGACTTTTTCATGGGCGCGCGTACGCACGCCACCATCGCGGCCCTGTCCAGCGGCGTGCCGACCATCTCGATTGCCTACAGCGTGAAGGCGCGTGGCATCAACCGCGACCTGTTCGGCAGCGAGGACATGGTGCTGCAGACGCCCGACGTTTCGGCCACGACGCTGCGCAGCGCCATGGAGTGGCTGATGGGGCAGGAGCAATCGATGCGCGAGACATTGGCCGACCGGCTCGGCGAGTGGCGCGGCATGGCACGTACCGCCGCCGTACGGGTATCCGATGCACTGGTCCACTGAAGAGGCCTGCGCCGCAATGCAATCCACAGCTTCCAGCCTGCCGTCGGCGGACTCCAGACGCACCGCGGACTTTTCGCCGCGCCAGGCGATCGCGCCGATCAGCGTGGTGGTGCCCTGCTTCCGCTGCACCGCGACGATTGCCGGTTCGGTGGCCCGGGTAGCCGCGCAGACGATGCGGCCGGCCGAGGTGCTGCTGGTGGACGATGCAAGCGGCGACGGCACACTCGAATGCCTGCAACAGGTGGCGCGCGACTATCCCGAGGGGTGGGTCAAGGTGTTCGCCCTGCCGGCCAATGGCGGACCGTCGGCGGCCCGCAACGAGGGCTGGAAACACGCGAGCCAGCCGTGGATCGCCTTCCTCGATGCCGATGACAGCTGGCACCCGCGCAAGATCGAGTTGCAGATGGCGGTGCTCAACGCCGATCCGCATATCGCGATGATCGCGCATCTGATGAATGTGCAGCCGCGCTCGGCGCCGCCGCCGCCGCTGACCTACCCGATCAAGATCGTGAAGATGCCCAAGCGCCTGCTGCGCCTGCGCAGCGGCTTTCCCACGCCATCGGTGATCCTGCGCCGTGACCTGCCGTTCCGCTTCGACGAGAGTCGGCGCCGCTCGGAAGACGCCCTGCTGTTCGGGCAGATCCTGCTGTCGGGCTATCGCTGCGTGACGATCCGGCAGGTGCTGGTCTCCGGTCACAAGCAGCCTTTTGGCGAGGGCGGCCTGAGCGGCGACCTGGCCGCCATGCAGAAGGCAGGCTGGGACTCGCGGCAGGCACTGTACGCGCAGGGACTGGTGGGTCGCGCCGAGTTGCTGGCGACCCATGCCTATTCGATCGCCCGCTACGCGCGGCGGCACGTGCTGACGTTCCTGCGTCGCCAACGTGCCTCCAACCGTGCCGGCCAGGGACACTGACTCGATGGCCATCAACGACAGTTTGTTGCAAAGCCCGCTTGGTCTGGTGGACAGCGGCGACACGGCCGCGGCCAATGCACGTGCGGTGCTGACGGTACTGGTGCTCGGCGTCGCCTGCCTGATCGCGACCGCCACGGTCGCCTTGCGTGCCGAGAACATCGGCACCGACACCCATATCTACGCGGGCGTGTTCGAGGCCATGCGCCACGGCCAGGTGACCACGCGTTTCGAGCCGGGGTTCGTCGCACTCACCAAGATCAGCAGCGTGATCGGCATGAGCGTGGTCGGCTACCAGGCGACGCTTTTCCTGGTGTTGCTGGCGGGCGCAGCGGCAGCGGCCCATCGCTACTTCAACTACCTCGGCTCCAACCGCGAGTTCCTCACGTTCCTGTGCGCGGCGCTGCTGTTTCTCTTCCTCTCGCCGATGTTCGTCAACGCGTCGATCAACGCGGTGCGCCAGGGGCTGGCGACGCCGTTCGTGTTCGCAGCCCTGCTGGCGTTTCACCGAAAGCAGTGGCGCGGCTTTCTGTTCTACGGCTTGCTGAGCAGCAGTCTGCACTACTCCTCGTTGATGTACCTGGGCTTTGCTCCGGTCCTTCTGCTGAGATTGCGTACGCAGCGAATCATCGCGGGCGTGGCGTTTGTGGCGTACTGTTCCGGGCTGTCGATGCTGCTGGTGCGGACCATCGCCCCGGCGGTCTACGCCGCGGTGATGAGCTACAGCTCCGGGGCCGAGTACCGCGCCGGCGTACGGCTGGACTTCGCGGTGTTCTCCCTGTTCTGGTACCTGCTGCCGTTCATTGCCTCGCGCCTGGTGCGCGAGCCGTACGACGAGCGCATCAAGAGCAGCGCCGCCGTCTACATGGCCATGGTGCTGCCGTTCCTGGCCGTGGGCTGGGGCAACTACTCCAACCGCTACCTGCTGGTGCCATGGGTGGCGGCGTCGTTCATTCTCGCCGCCATCGTCTGTCATGCGCGCACGCCGGTGCTGCGTCATCCCCTGTTGCTGCGGCTCGTATTGATTCCAGCCAGCGGCCTGTTTTCCTACTTCGTGCTCCACATGGTGCTGATATGAGCGTGCCCGGGGCGAGCTACAGGGCGCCTCCGACCGACGCCACCCTGTCGGGCCCGATCCAGCTGATCGCGGAGGCCGACGGGCGCCGCGTCGATTTTTCGCCGCTGCGTCGTCGCTCGCCGGGCAACGCCATCGATCTGGTGTCCGTAGCGGACCTGTTGCGCAACGCGTTCGTCTACCCGCCACACTCGATCTACAGCGACGTCAAGATCGCCATTTCCGGGTTCGAGCCGGACCAGGACCTGCACGCGCAACCTCGATTCCACTTCCCCTACCAGTCGTCGGCTGCACCCGCGCGGCCCCGCCTGGCGGACACCAGTGGTCCGCTGCTGGTCGAGCGCTACCACCAGCTGCTGTGCGAGGCGGTGTTGCGCACGACCGCCACCATGCGCACGCCCTGGTTGCTGCAGAGCGGAGGCAAGGATTCGACGTCGATGGCGCTGGCGGTGGCGGAGGTGCGACCGGACACCACCTGCGTCACCTATCTGGGCGGGCGCGAGGAGAACGAAGTGGAGTCGGCGCGCCTGGTCGCGGGTCGGCTGGGACTGCGTCACGAGACGCTGGTGTGCGACCCGGGTCGGGCATACGACCGGTATCTGGCGATGGTGGGGAGGATGCCGCTGCTCACGGCCGACTTCGCCATGTTGTCGTATGCCGATCTGGTCACCGAGATCGCCGCCAACGGTGGTGATGTCGTGCTCGACGCGCTTGGCTCGGACCCCTATTTCGGCCTGCCGCTGCGTTGGCCGCAACTGTTGCGCGGGGTACTGGCGCGGCGGCTCTCCCTGCCCGACGTCATGCTGCACTCGTCTCTGGTCAGCCGGAACTTCCCGCTGTCGTATGCCTTGGGCTCGCTGCAGATGGATCGGTTCGAGCGCACCTTTCCCGGTTCCCGGTTCACCGATCGCGAGGTGGACGACCTGCTGCACCTGCCGATGGCGGCCGCCTCACGGCAACGGCTGGAAATGTTCCGTGCAGACATCACTGCGGCGCCCACGCTGGAGGCCCAGCGGAGGGTCGCGGCGACCATCGTGGAAGCCGCGACTTTCGGCAAGGGCATGTACACCACCGAGGCGATGGGGCTGGCGCTGGGCTATCCGTATTGCGATACCGCGTTGTGCGACTGGATCTTCCACCACGTGCCCGACGCCATGCTCATCGGCCGCGGCGGGGTGAACAAGGTGCTGGTGCGACAGCACATTGCGCGCCGGTTCCAGCAGTTGCCTTACGTGAGAGCCAAGGGGTCGTTCCGTTTCGACGTCTGCGGTCTCGCCGACCGGTTCGATCAGGTACATGCCTTTGCGCTGCGTGCGCACGAACTGGTCCCCGGCGCCTCGGCCTGGCTGGAACGTCATCGCCACCAGCTGGGCAACAAATACTTTGCCTCGAAGTTCTACCTGCTGGCGGTAACCCTGCCGTGGCTGCTGAGCCGGATCCATGCGGCCGACCCTCCCGTACGCACGCATCGAACGGAGTAAGCGGACATGCGCGAAGCATTTCCCGGTCACGAGGCCAAGCCGGTACCGGTGGCCTGCCCGGCGGGCCCGGTGGTCGCGGCCGATGCCGAGCTCGCGGCGGCGCGGATCATGCCGGGTGCAGGCAAGGGCGACGGCTGTTCCGAGGCGATGGGAAGCACGCAGGTGCGCGCGGGCAGCTACCCGACGGCGCCTGCGCATGACCGTATCCAGGTGGATGCCTCTCCCCACCGGGGCGAGGCCGATTTCTCCGCGATGCGCGACATGCACGGGCAGGCCGAGGATCTCGACCCGGTGTCGATGGCCGATCTCTTGCGCAATGCGTTCGTCTACCCGCCGCACTCGATCTTCCGCAACGTGAAGCTGGCCACCACCGGCTTCATGCCGCAGCAGGATCTGCACGATGCGCCGACGTTCCACTTCGAGCGGCAGTCGGCTGCGGTCAAGCGGCCCACGGCGAGTGCGATCGACGATGAGCGACTGGTCGACACCTACCACCGCCTGCTCTGCGAGGCGGTAACGCGCAACACGGAGCGCATGCGAACGCCATACCTGCTGCAGAGCGGCGGCAAGGACTCCACCTCCCTGGCAATCGCGATGTCCGAGGCGGCACCCCAGGTTGTCTGCATGACCTACCTCGGCGGACGCGAAGAGAACGAGGTGGACTCGGCGCAACGGGTCGCGCAGAAGCTGGGACTTCGGCACGAGTCGCTGACCTGCGATCCCGGGCGCGCCTATGATCGCTATCTCGCCCTGGTGCCGCGCATGCCGTTGCTCACGGCGGATTTCGCACTGCTTTCCTACTGCGATCTCGCCACTGAAATCGCGCGACACGGTGGCGACGGCATCATCGACGGTCTCGGCTCGGACCCCTACTTCGGCGTTCCTCCCAACGGCAAGCAGCGCCTGCTGGCGTCGCTGGCGCGGCGGGTGCGACTGCCGTCTTCGCTTCAGCGCATGCCGCTGATGCGGGGCAGCTTCCCGCTTTCGTACGTGCTCGGCACGTTGCAGATGGACTCGTTCGAACGCTTCTATCCCGGCTCGCGCTTCACCGATGCGGAGGTGGACGCGTTGCTGGGGCGCTCGCTTTCTTGGCTGTCCAGGCAACGACTGGAAACCTTCCGCGCCGACATCGACGCGGCCCGTACAGGCGAGGCAAGGCGCCGGATCTCGGCAACGATCCTGGAGCCTGCCCTGTTCGCCAAGGGCATGTACGTCGCCAGCGCGCTGGACCTGCGGATGGCTTATCCATATTGCGACGGGCCGCTGTGCGACTGGGTCTTCCAGGACGTACCCGACGAGCAGTTGATCGGCGCGGGCGGCATCAACAAGGTGCTGGTACGCAAGCACATCGCCCGGCGCTTCGGCCATCTGCCCTATGTCGCCGCCAAGGGTTCGTTCCGCTTCGATCTCTGCGGACTGGCGCACGAGCGGTTCGATCAGGTATGGGCGATGGCCCAGCAGACCCGGGGGCTGGTTCCCGGCGCCCCGGCGTGGCTGGAACGGTATCGTCACCAGTTAGGCAACAAGTATTTCGCCTCCAAGTTCTATCTGCTTGCGATCCTGCTGCCGTGGCTATTGCAGCGGTTCGACGGGGCGCTGGCGCAACTGGACTGCGGTGACGCATCGTGACGGTGGGGTGCGGGGACGACACGCGCATGGCGCGGCGGGCGTTTCTGCGCCGGGCCTGTGCGCTGGCGTTGCCGGTGCTCGTGCTGCCTGCCATGGGCAAGGCGGCTCTCGCCGTGGCGCCAGGCCCGCGCAAGCCGGTCAACGTGCGCGAGCACGGCGCCGTGGGCGACGGCGTGCATGACGATACCGCCGCCTTCCAGGCGGCCATCGATTCGTTGCTACTGGTTGGTGGGACGGTGAGCGTGCCCGCGGGCCGCTACCTGATCGACGCGGCGCGTTCGGTAAGGCTGCGCTCGCACACCCGGCTGGTGATGGACCGCGACGCCGTGCTGCTGGCCAAGCCCAATGCGCTGGAGCGCTATGCGGTGGTGTTGATCCGCGGCGTGATCGACGCGGGCGTCAGCGGCGGGCGCATCGTCGGCGAGCGGTCGGAGCATACGGGCAGCAAAGGCGAGTGGGGGCACGGCATCTCCGTGCTCGGCGCCCGCCACGTGAGCATCCGGGACGTCGATATCTCCGCCTGCTGGGGCGACGGCATCTGGGTCGGCACCATCTTCGGGCGCGGTGGCGCGATGAAGGTGGCGAGCGACGTCACGATCGAGCGGGTGACCTGCCGTGGCAATCGCCGCCAAGGCCTGTCCATCACCGCGTCACGCCGCGTTACGGTGAGGGACTCCCACTTCAGAGACACCGGCGGCACGGCGCCGGGATGCGGCATCGACGTGGAGCCGGACACCATGAAGATGGGCGCCGAGGATGTGCTGATCTCCGGTTGCAGCATGAGCGGCAACCACGGCAGCGGCCTCTCGGTGGCGGGCGAAAACGTGCTTCGGCTGCGACTGGAGCGCTGCGACATACGCAGCAATCGCGGCTATGGCGTGCTGGTCACCGGGGCGGGCCGCGTGGTGCTTGCCGACAACACCATCGCCGACAACGGGCTGAGCGGAACGTACCTGCGCAGGGGCGTGCGCTCGTGTGTCCTGGCGGGCAATACGTTCAGCCGCAACGGCACGCGCTACATGCACGAGGCGATCAAGCAGGCGATGCAGGCATTCGCCGCCGAGCCGGCGTCGCGCAGCAAGCGCGACCTGAAAGTGGATGACGGCGTGCAGGCGACCGTCATGGAAAGCAACCGATACCTGCGGTAGCGACGGTCCGTGTGCGTGGCACACGTGGATCTGTCGGCCGTTTCTGCGGTGCGACCGGGGCCGCTGCCGCCGCGTCGCGGCGTTATATCCCCTCACGAACGACGGAGCGTCGATGAAATTCATCCTGTTCGCCAACACCGACTGGTACCTCTACAACTTCCGCCTCTCCACCGCGCTACGCCTGCAGGCGGATGGCCACGAGGTGGTGATGCTCTCCCCGCCGGGACCGTTCGGTTCGCGCTTCGCCGGACATGGGCTGCGCTGGGTCACCCTGCCCATGGACCGCGCCAGCCTCAATCCGCTGCGGGAAGCGGTGACCTGGTGGCGACTGGTCCGGGTGCTGCGTCGCGAGCGGCCCGACCTGCTGCACAGTTTCACCGTCAAGTGCGCCGTATACGGTGCGCTTGCCGCCCGCGTCGCGGGCGTGCCTGCGGTAGTCAACGCGGTGGCGGGCATGGGCTACGTATTCACCAGCGACGGGGTCAAGGCGCGCGTCCTGCGGCCCCTGGTCAAGCTGCTGCTGCGGACGACACTGCGCGGCCGGCGCTCGCTGCTGATCCTGCAGAACCCCGACGATGCAGAGGCATTTTCGCAGGCGCGTCTTGTCGATCCCGGCCGGGTCCGGATGATCCGCAGCTCCGGAGTCGATACACGTCGTTTCGCCCCCGCAGATCGCCTGCCCGTCGATGGCGAACCCCTGCGCGTGCTGCTGGCGGCGCGGCTGCTGTGGGAGAAGGGCATTCAGGAGTTCGTGGATGCGGCAAAGCAGCTGCATGCGGTTGGCCGCAACGTGGAGTTCCTGTTGGCTGGCACTCCCGATCCAGGTAACCCGCGTTCGGTCTCGCCCGCCGAGGTAAAGCGGTGGGACGAAGAGGGGATCGTGACCTGGCTTGGCCATGTCGACGACATGCCGGCCCTGCTGCGCACCGTGCACGTGATGGCGCTTCCGAGCTATTACCGGGAGGGCGTGCCCAAGAGCCTGATCGAGGCGGCAGCATGCGGCCTGGCGATCGTGACGACGGATCTTCCCGGTTGTCGGGAAGTGGTAACCGAGGATGGTCGCGACGGCCTGCGGGTGGCCCCGCGCGATGCGGCCGCACTGGCGCAATGCATCATCGCGCTGGACGACGATCGGGCCCTGCTGGAGCGACTGGGCCGCCGGGCTCGGCAGCGGGCGCTCGATGAGTTCGACGAGCGCTCGGTCATCCAGCGAACGATCGACGTGTACAACGAACTTCTGCCGCGGGCCGGCAGGCAGGGACAGCGAACGCCCGCCGCCGGCAAATATCCGCCCAGGCCGCAGCCGCGCTGAGGCGACCACTGCGCCGCTTGCCAGGCATCGCGCGGGCTGGTGTCGCGGGAGCCACGGGGTTCATTACATCGGGGCCTCGGGCGACCCGCTGCGACGAGTCGATCGCGGCGGCTCCGGCTTCCACATCACCGCGCCGAGCCCTCGCCGTCGTGTCGTAGGCAGATCAACGCGCCGGTGTCGGCAGCACCCGGCCGCTTGGCCATCCGGTGGCAGGGCCGATTGCGGCCGAGTCTTCCGCCAGGACCCGCGCACGCGGTGAGCGGCCCAGCGGGCGTCCTGAGCGGCAGAGGCATCGGGAGCGATCCATCGTGCGGGGCAGGCAGAACACGCCCGCTGCCCCCGCGTGAGCGCCTGCGGAAGTATTGCGGCGGGGTTGATCCAGCCGCGTCAGTTGCACGGCCTGCGCGACGCGGCTTTTACAACGCGCAGTCGCCTTCTCCGACGAGGATCACCTTCCCGGACGATCCGCGACAAACTGCACCGGCAGGGTGCTGCGTCGCATGGCCGGCACCGTCCCTGCCACCGCGCGGCGCCGGGCGTGCTTCCGTACAGGAGCTGGCACGCGATGGCTCTTTCGCTGCGCCGCGCGGCGGGCTTGAACCTGAGGGCCAGCAACTGGTCTGCGTGCAGTGGCAGTCGACGTCCGCGGAGGTCACCGGAGGATGGCGGACACGCTCGGGGCGGCTCCACTTGCGACCTTGCGCCCAGGCGGTTGCCCGGCCAACTGATGCGCAGGTCCAGCCCGAAGTGGCGCGGCCTGCCTGCGCCGGGCGTCGAAGCACACGACCAGCCGCATCCCCATCCGCAGGCCACCTGCGCGCTCAACTGCATGCAAGGGGCCCGCGGCCGCCCGGGCCGGAGGGTTCTCCGGACGCAATTCGGCCGCCCCAGCGTGTGAACGAGGCATTCGCGTACTCCTCACGCCCCCTTGTTCAGAAACCGCGATTCCCACAGTCATGCGGCCTGACGCCAGCCCACTTTCGATTTGTCGGTGCGTGGTTCAGGCCGCCATCGCGTTGGCTGACTAAGGTCCGCCGGGTTGCCCCTGCCGCATGGATGCCTGCGCGTGCGTTGCGACGCAGCCGGGGTGACGCCTCCTTGACGACCTCAAAAGGCTCACACGTGACTTCCAAGAAAAACCGTACCAATTTTCCTGTTTCACTTGAACATTCGCGGGCCGGGGCCCGCACCTCGGGGATCTCTCGCAGAAAAACGCTTCGTCTGACCGCGGCCGCGCTGGCGCTTTCGGTCGTCGCGTGGCCAACGTGGGCAACCTGGTACCCATCCGCACCGCATCTGAGCATCGGCTCGCGCACCGTGAACGTGCGCAATGCCGGTGCAAGGGGAGATGGCGTGCATGACGACACGGCTGCTTTCCAGGCGGCCATCAACTCACTTCCCTCCAGCGGCGGTACCGTGACGGTGCCAGCGGGGAGGTACCGCATCAATGCGCTGAAGTCCGTCAACCTGCGCTCGCACATGCGTCTGAAGATGGATTCGGGTGCGCAGCTGGTGGCGATTCCCAACAACCGCACTCGTTCTTACGTTGTGAAGGCGTGGCGGGTGAACAACGTCGAGATCGTCGGCGGCGAGATCGTGGGCGAGCGCGCCCGGCACGCCGGCAGTACCGGCGAGTGGGGCATGGGCCTGGACATCCGTGCATCCAGCAACGTGTCCGTGCGCAACCTCAAGACGTCCGACTGCTGGGGCGACGGCGTCTACATCGGCGCGATCGGCCGTGCCGGTCACGCCACGCCCTCCACCGACATCACGCTCAATCACGTCACGTCCACCGGAAATCGCCGGCAGGGGATGTCGATCGGGCCGGTACAGCGGGTGTACGTGGTAAACAGCGCCTTCCTCAATACCCACGGCACGATGCCGCAGTCCGGCATCGACATCGAGCCGCAGACTCAGGGCCCGTCGCGCGACATCAGGATCGAGTCCACCACGATGGCCGGCAATGGCGGCAACGGACTGGTGATGCACGGCAACGTTGCAGGCGTGGTGGTGAAGAGCAGCAAGATTGAAAAGAACAACGGCTTCGGCGTGCTCGGGATCCAGCTGGCTGACGCGTGGATCGCCGAAAATGTGATTACGCAGAATGGCCTGGACGGGGTCGCCATGACCTCCACCACCCGGCGGGTCAAGATCACGAGCAACACGATCAACTACAACAGCACCCGCTGGTTCAAGGCCAACCATCGGTCTATCTACATGCTGACCCGGAGCCCGCGCGACCTGCAGATCGACTCCAGCACGTGGTCCATGACTGTTTCATCCAACACGTTGTCGCCGCGGCCGTAACGCTTGCGGGCACAGGGGCAGGCGCGCTCATGCGTATCTGCCCCTGTGGTTGCGACGCCGGGAGAAGAGGGTGCGTGCTGCACGGTCGGGCTACCACGCCAACCGTTGCAGTGACTGCCGCTGGCGCGTCCACGCCGCCAGCGAGTGAGGCGCTTTGCGCAGTGAGGCCTCCGGGCCGGCTGCAGAGCGTGCGCCGGTCGATCTTCTTACTACCGGTTCATAGGTAACAAATTCATTCTAATCAATTAGATACGCGTTCTTCAGAGCGTGCGCTCGCGCACATCGGTATCAACTTTGTTGAGGCATCGTGAAGACGTGGCCAACGAACAGTCACTAGTCCTTCACGCCTGAGTACCCGACCCCCATGAACAAGATCCAGCTCGGCCGCGCATCGGCGCAGGCTTCCCCTTCCTCCCGCCGCCGCGCCCGCGGCGCCCTGCTCACCGTCCTGGCGCTGGCGCTCGGTTCCGTGGTCGCCCCGGCGTCGGCCGCCGTCTGGTGGACCACCAGCCCGACCGTGGTGATCGGTTCAAAGATCGTCGACGTCCGCAACGCCGGCGCGCGCGGCGACGGAGTGCACGATGACACCGCAGCGTTCCAGGCGGCCATCAATTCGCTGCCCAGCACTGGCGGTACCGTGGTGGTGCCGGCCGGGCGCTACATGATCAACCCGGTCGCCTCGATCAAGATGCGTTCGCACACGCGCCTCAAGCTGGATCCCAGCGCCCAGCTGGTGGCGATTCCGACCAGCAGCGAGCGCTACTACGTGATCAAGGTCTGGGGCGTGACGGATGTGGAGGTGACCGGCGGCCAGGTCATCGGTGAGCGTGCCAAGCACATGGGCAGCACCGGCGAGTGGGGCATGGGCGTGGACATCCGCGCTTCCGACAACGTCTATTTGCATGACATCAAGGTGTCCAGTTGCTGGGGCGATGGCGTGTATGTGGGCGCTACCGGTCCGGCGGGGAGCGCGATCCCGTCCACCGATGTCACCCTGCGCAATGTCGTCTCCGATGGCAATCGCCGACAGGGTCTGTCAATCACCGTGGTCGATCGGGTCTTCGTCTACAACAGCACGTTCAGCAACAACGTCGGCATCCTGCCGCAGTCGGGGATCGACGTTGAGCCGATGTGGCAGGGACCCACGCGCAACGTCCGGATCGAGAAGAACCATCTGATCGGAAATGCGGGCAATGGCCTGGTGATGCACGGCGATGTGTCCGGTGTCGTGGTCAAGAGCACCACGTCGGAGAAAAACAACGGTTACGGGATCCTGGCGATCGATATCGCCAACACCTGGATCGCCGCGAACCTGATCACCCAGAACGGGCTCGACGGCGTTGCCATGACGAAGGCAACCCACGACGTCAAGATCACCAGCAACACGATCAACTACAACAGCACCCGCTGGTTCATCACCAACAACCGGTCGATCTTCATGCTGACCAAGAGCCCGCGTGACGTGCAGATCGATTCCACCACGCGCAACATCACTTTCACCAACAACATCCTGTCGCCGACGCCGTAACCCCGGCGAAGCTATGGAAAAGCAAAAGAAAGGCCACCCTCGGGGTGGTCTTTTGCTTGTGGCGTCACACGATCAGTCGGTTGCCGGTCCGTGGCGCACCACGCGGTTGATCTGGCCGTCGAGGTACATCCATTTGACCGGACCATGGCGCTGCTCGCGGCGGTGGATTCCCCGCGTCACCTGACGCCGCAGCTCCGGCGCGGTGCGGGCGGGGCTCAGGGCCATCAGCGCCAGCTCGATCTTTCTCAGGATGCGTTCCAGCTGCCCGAGCCAGGCGGCGTAGGAGCTGGTGAAATGAAGATGCAGCTGCGGATGCAGTGCCAGCAGCTTGGTGATGTCGCGGGTGCGTGCGGCCGAGGGGTTGTCGGCGATGACGTGAGTCTCGTGGGCACGCGGGTAATGCGCCGCGATGCTGGCCAGGAACGCCGCGAGCTCGGCCGACGTGGCGCGCTTGCTGACTGGCGGCGAGGCGGGATCCTCCTCGCGCCCCTTCAGTGCGCGGCATAGCGCCATGGTCCCGGGCCGCGCCTGCGCCGCAGAGCGCGGTTGGCGCGCCGGGGGCGACCCGGGCGGCACGCGGTCGACGATGCGGAAAACGGCAGCGTGCTGCGACCGGTTGAGGTACAGCCCGATGAAGTCGGCGGCGCTGGCGTTGAATTCCGGCTCCGGCAATGCGGGCGCGCTTTCCAGGCGATGGGGCTTGATGCCGTGGCGGGCCCAGATGCGCGCCACCGTCATGTGCGAGATGGTGCCGCCAAGCTCCGCCGCCAGCTTGCGCGAGGACCAGTGTCGGGAACCGTCGGCAGGCCGGTGGTGGGTGGTCCAGGTGAGGACACGCTTCTCCAGGCGTTCGGTGACCTTGTAGCGTTCGCGTCCCGCATGGCGTGCGTAGAGACCGGCGAGGCGCTCGGCGGTGAAGCGCTTGCTCCAGCGTGCGATGTAGCTGTCGCTGCAGCCCAGTCGCTTGCGGATTTCAGCCCAGGTGTGACCGTCGGCGAGCAGCAGGATCAGTTGCGCCCGCCGGGCGGCATCGCTGCGCGCCGCCCCGGTGCTCGCCTGGTGCTCCAGTTCGAGTCGCTCGCTTCGCGACAGCGTCAGCACCGGCGAACGTCCGACGCGGGAGGGCTGGGCGCGGGCACCGGCGAGCCCGGGTCGGGAGGGAGTCGCTGCGGGGCCAGGCGGTTGGGTTGACGGTCCGCGCATGCCATCGCTCACCCTTGTGACTGTCGATCCGTCTTGCGCCGCATCTGCGTGTGCTCGCTCGGTCCGCTCTCTGTCGCGGTGGCACGTGCATCCAGAGCGACCAGCTGCGCAAGCTTGCGCGGCAGTTCACGAACCGCGCGCCGGCGTTCGCGCACCGCCGCCAGCTGCTGTCTACGCCAGACCTGACTGTGCATGGCGATGTAGATCACCGCCAGCGCGCCGAACGAGAGCATGTTGCTGCCGGCATTCAGGCGTCGCGTGAGCATGCCCACCCCGACCAGCGATGCCGCCAGCAGCACCAGCGCTGCGAGCGTGGCGCGCGGTCCGAAGCCGGCGTTGAGCATCAGATGGTGGATGTGGCCGCGGTCCGGCTTGAACGGCGACTTGCCTTCGCGCATCCGTCGCGTCATCACCGCCAGCGTGTCCAGCACCGGCAGCGCCACGCTCCACACGACGTCCACCGTGGAAAGATGGGGCCCGCTAGAGGTCTGGCTGGAGCGGATCAGCATCCATGCCAGCAGGTAACCCAGCACCACGCTGCCGGCGTCGCCCAGAAACACCTTGCGTCCGACGAGTCCGAGATTGACGGCCAGGTAAGGCAGCAGGGCCGCTGCCAGCAGCAACAGCACGCCCAGTGAAGGCCACTGGTCGATGCCCTGGTAGACGGCGATGCCGCCGATGCCGACCAGCGCCAGCATGCCGGCCAGGCCGTCGATGCCATCCATCATGTTGAACGCGTTCAGCAAGCCGATCACCGCGATCAGGGTCAGCGGGATGCCGGCCACGCCCAGTTCCAGCTCGTAACCGAACGCCCGACCGAGGGTGTGGATGTACACGCCCGTGACGCTGACCATCGTCAGCACCGCCGCGGTCTGCACCAGCAGCCGGCTGCGCACGCTGAGTTCGAAGCGGTCGTCCAGCGCGCCCAGCAGCACCAGCGCAGCGCCGGTGCCGAGCAGGCAGCGCGCGAACAGATCGGACGGCGCGGCGAAAAACCAGCCGGCCATGACGCCGGTGAACACGGCAATGCCGCCGATCAGCGGCACCTGGCCCATGTGCGTCTTGCGCTCGTTCGGACAATCCACGAGCCCGAGCGTGCACGCGTGGCGATACAGCAGCGCCAATGTCGTGGTGCACGCGAACGTGGCGACGGCACAGGGCAGCAGGATCCGGTAGTACTCCATGGAAGGGTCATCCTTACGGCGGATTTCATGCGCGTGGCAGTCGATCCGGTGCGGGTTGCCCCAGTGCCATGCGTTTGAAAGCGTCGCTGCGTGCAGCGGCGCGCATTGCATGACTCGCGCAGCGCGCGCTATCGGTTTCGTGCGCTGTCGGCAGATGGGGGTGGCGTAGGCCACCAATAGACGTGATCCGCCCCGCGCCGTGCTTGATATTTATCAAGTGCGCCAAGCCTTGTGCCGCAACGGTTTGCGCGGTGCATGCGTCGCGTGAAGACGTGACCTCGGCGCCTTCGCGCGACGTTGATTTCAGCGGAACATCAGGTTGATCACGACCATCGTTATCAACAGCACCGTCAGGGTGAGCGGCACCCCCACGCGCAGGAAGTCCTTGCCGCGATAACCGCCGGGGCCGGCGACCATCATCAGCGCCGGATGGCCGGAACTGAGCAGGAACGTATTGGAGGAGGACACCGCCACGATCAGCGCATAGGCCGAGGGGTTGCCGCCAGTTGCCACCGCCACGCTGATCGCGATGGGCACCATCATCACGGTGGCGCCCACGTTGGACATCACCTGCGAGAACAGCAGCGTGAGGATGGCCAAGCACAACTGCAGCACCCAGGGAGCGGCATGACCCAGGTAGGCCAGCACTTCCTGCGCGATCCATGCGGCGGTGCCGGTAGCGTCCATCGACCAGCCCAGCGGAATCAGGCAGGCGGTGACGAAGATCGTCTTCCAGTTGATCGCCTTGTACGCCTCGTCCATGTTCAGCACGCCGGTGAGCAGCATGCCGATGGCGCCGGTCATCATCGCCACGGACAGGTCGAGGTTGGTGAACAGGGCAAGGCACTTGGCCAGCAGGAAGAAGCCCACGGCGTGCCAGATCTTGCCGGGCCGCTGCTCTTCCTTGGGGACGTCGGTGACCACTACCAGGTCCTTGTCCTCGCTGGTCTGGGCCAGCTCGCGCCAGCTCGAGTGCAGCACCAGCGTGTCGCCGGCGCGCAGGCTGATGCCGCGCACGTCATCGCGCAGCACCTGGTCGCCGCGGTTCACCGCCAGCACCGAGATGCCGTAGCGCTTGCGCAGCCGCAGCTCGCCGATGGTCTGCTTGATGAAGCGCGAACTGGGCGGGACCACGGCCTCGGAGATGCCCGCCCGGGTCGGATTGAACAGCTCGCCGAGCTGTCGCATGCGCGGCGACAGCTTGCACAACTGGTTGTTGGCGAATTGCGCCAGTTGCTCGCGGGGGCCCAGCACGCCGAGCACCGAGCCGACCCAGATCACCTGGTCCACCGGCGGCGCCATGCGTGCATCGTTGCCGCTCTTGATCGCCAGGATCAGCGGCGCCTGGTGCAACTGCTCGGCTTCGCCGATGCTCATGCCCACCAGCGGGCTCTCCGCGGTGACGGTCAGTTCGGCGGTTTCGCCCACGATGCCGTAGGTGTCGGCAAAGTAGCTCTCGGTGCGTCCCGGCGTGACCTTCAGCCGCTCGTCCTCGCGCTCGGGCAGCAGCCGGTGGCCGAAGAAGTAGAAGAACGCGATGCCGGCCAGCGCCAGCGCCAGGCCCACCGGGGTGACGCTGAACAGGCCGAACTTCGGGATCGTGTGCGCACCCGGCGGCAGGTTGTTGTTGGCGCTGGCGATCAGGTCGTTGAGGATGATCAGCGGCGAGTTGGCGATCAGCGTGGTGTTGGTGGCCGCCAGGATGCAGAACGCCATCGGCAGCAGCAGTCGCGAGATCGGCACGCCGGTGCGCGCCGAGAGGCGGCTGATCACCGGAATCATCAGTGCCGCCAGCGCCTGGCTGGGGATCACCGCGCTGAAAAGGCTGGTGACGGCGTTGATCACCACGCCCAGGCGCGACTCCACCCCGCGTGCCATGCGCATGACGAAGTTGGCGGTCAGCGAGAGCACGCCGGCGCGATCCAGCCCCGCACCCATGATCATGATCGCGATGATCGCGATCACCGCGTTGCCGGCGAAGCCGTTGAACACGCGGTCGGACGGGATCAGGCCGGTCAGCCCGATCACCACCACCACGAGCAGCGCAACCATGTCGGCGCGAATCCACTCCAGCACCAGCATGAGCATGGTGAAGCCGACCAGGGCCAGCACCAGGATCATCTCGGGAGTGAGGGTCAGACCCACGGGCAGAGGTCTCGCAGGGAGTGGATTCGCACACCAGCGACTTGCCGGGCCAGGCCGCACGAATGCATGCGGTGGTGCGAAGAAGGCCTCACGCGGCGTCCCGTCCCTGAATCAGGCCGCAGTATATGCGGCCACGCATGCGGGCGGTCGAACCGCAGCACGCGCGCGTGGTCACTGGCGACGATAGAGCAGGTCCCACACCCCGTGACCGAGCTTCAGGCCGCGCCGTTCGAAATGGGTTTCGATGCGCCAGCTTGGCCGCTCGGAGCGCGCGCCGGGGGCTACCTCGTTACGCCAGTGCGGTGCTGCCTCCATCACCTCCAGCATGTGGGCGGCATAGGCCTCCCAGTCGGTGGCCAGGTGCAGCAGTCCGCCTGGCGCCATGCGCGAGGCGAGCAGGGCGACGAACTCCGGCTGCACGATGCGGCGCTTGTTGTGCCGCTTCTTGTGCCACGGGTCGGGAAACCAGATGCGCACCTCGGCCAGCGCGCCCGGGGCGATCTCGTGTTCGAGCACCTCCACCGCATCGTGCTTGTACAGGCGCACGTTGTGCGCGTCGCGCGCCGCCAGCGCATTCATCAACCGGCCCACGCCCGGCCCGTGCACTTCCACGCCGATGAAATCGCGTGCCTGGTCATGTTCGCTGGCCCAGGCCAGCGCCTCGCCGTTGCCGAACCCGATCTCCAGCACGCGGGGTGCGACGCGGCTGAACACCGCGTCCAAGTCGCGCGGCTGGCCGCGGTAATCCAGCCCGAAGCGCGACCAGTGTGCGTCGAACGCCCGCTGCTGCGCAGTGGTCATGCGGCCCTCGCGCAGCACGAAGCTGCGGATGCGACGCAGGTAGGCGGGGCTGTCGGTGGCGGCTGCGGGCTGCCCGTCGTCGCCGTCGTGGGGGTGTGTCATGGAAGGTCCGTGGAGCGGCGCGGTGCCGGCGCGCGTTGCAATGCAAGAACAACGGCCCGCCTGCGCGGCGGGCCGTCCTAAGGGCCGCCTAGTGTAAAGCGGCGACGCTCAGCGGTGCTTGTAATGCAGCATCGCCGGCGTGCCGGCGTCGTCGCCTCGGGCGGCCGGGGCAGCTGCCGGCTGGCTCGGGCGCGCAGTGGGCGTGAACGGACGCGCCGCCGGCGCGCTGCGGTCGGGCGCCGCCTGCCGCGGCGCCGGCTCGCGCGCTGGTGGCTGGAAGGGCCGCGACGACGGCATTGGCGCGGGCCGGGCGTACTCCTCGCGGCGCGGCTCCGCGCGCGGCTCGAAGCGACGCATGGCCGGCTCCGAAGCCGGGGCGCGCACGGCCGGTGCCCGCATCATCCGCACATCGCCCCGCTCGGCCCGCTCGCCCTGCCAGCGTCCTGCCGACCATTGCCGTGCCGGCTCGATCCGCGCAGGCGTCGGCAGCACGGCCGGACGCGCCGCTTCGCGTGGCGGGCGATACATGGTCGGCGTCTCGGGCGCCGCCGCAGCGCCCTGCGGGGCTCGCACGATGCGCGGGACCTCGGGCAACCTGCGCGGTGCCGCCCGCTCCGGGTCGATGGCATTGCCACGCGCTGCAGGGAATCGCGCGGGCTGGCTCTGCGGATGGGCGAAGCGCGAGGAGCGCACGCCGGGCACGGCCGCGTCGCGGGCCGAGCCCAGCTCGCCACGCGCCTGCGGGAAGCGCGACATGGCGGCGGGCTGGGGAACGCGCACCGGCGCAGGCCGGTTGCCGGCGCCGATGCGATCGGCCGACAGCTGGCCGGCTCCTGCGGGCGGCGCGTTGTGGGCGATCACGGCGCGGTCGAAGCGACCGACGGGCACGGAGCGCGTGCCGCCCTCGCGTCGCGGCGCGAGGCTTGCGCGTACCGGCTGCAGGTCGATGCCGCCGGCCAGCACCGGCGCGGCGCGCAGCTTGCCCGGGTCCACCTTGAGCCGGTGCGTGTCCGCCCGGCGGGCGTGGACGAACGCCTCGCGCGACATCGCCGTGATGCCGTAGGGCGCGTAGCGGTTGGCATAGTCCTGGTCCGGGCCGCGGCCGTCGCGGTGATGCCGATAGTGCTCGTCGATGCGATGGTCGTGATCGCCGTCGTGGTGGCGGCCCCAGCGGATGTTGTGACGGTTCACGCGCCGGTAGTAGCTGGCGCTTGTCGCGTACCACGGGTCGTAGATGTCGCCGGGGCCCAGCGGAAACCAGCCGATCGGCGCGCCGCTGCCGATCGACACGCTCCAGCCGCTGCCGCCGACAAACGCCACCAGCGCCGGCGCATAGACCGCGCGCAGTTCGCGCGGTCCGGGGATCCAGCCCCAGCGCCCGTGCACGCGGATCCAGCGACCGTAGTGGTACGGCGCGAAACCCCACGGCGCGTCGTCGACCCAGCTCCAGCCCCACGGGGCCACGTAGGCCCAGTGGCCCTGGCGGTATGGCGCCCAGTCACTGCCGACGATGGCCGGGTACCAGACCTGGCCGTAGTCGTCGCTGGACTGCCACTGGCCGTACTGGTCCAGGTCCTCGTAGCCGACCACGTCTTCGGACACGTACTGGCGCGACGGCGAACGGACGTAGCGCGCATCGCGGTCGGAGCACCACAGGTCGAACGCATCGCGGGCGCCGCTGTAGGACTCGACCAGCTGCGCCAGCGAGCTGTCGTCGAAGCGGTAGCTGTGGCCACCGACCAGCGCGCGGCGGGCGCCGCCCTCGCCGTACACGGTGGCCTGGCCTTCCAGTGCGGTGATCTCGGTGCCGCCACCGCGGTCGTCCACGTCCACGCGGAACACGCCGGGGCGATCAACCACCAGCGCCACGGCCGGCGTATCGATCTCGTAGCTCTGGCCCTCGGCCAGGCCGCGCACGGACAGGCTGAGCGTGCCGCGGGTCAGTTCCAGCTGACCGGTCTGGTCGTCCAGCCGCAGCACGCCGAGATCGGTATCGCGGTCGGCGCGCAGGCTGGCGCGATCGAGTTCGAGCTCGATGCGCGCGTCGTGGCCGGTGGACAGACGATCGCCGCGGGTGAGCGGCCGGTTCACGCTGGCGTCGCTCCAGCGGTCGGCGCCGGCGGGCAGGAAGCCCACCGCGCCGGCAAGGTACGACAGACGCGCCACGCGGTCGGGTGGATCACCGGCGCTGCCGTCGTCATCGGATTGGGCGTGGCTGGCGCCGGCGGCAAGCACGAGCACCAGCGCGCTCAGCAAACGCCAGGGGCGGCGGGGATGGGACAGGAACGAGAGCATGACTTCCTCCGTGGAAGCGGCGACCCGGGCGGGCGGGGCGACACGTCATGAAAACGTGCCGCCGCCGCGCGGGATGACGTGGCGACATTATGGGCACGCAGTGCCGCATTGCCGCAGCGCAGGCGCTGATTCTGCGGCGGGCGATTCAGCTGGCCGCCATGCGCGGTTTAGCGCGCGTTGGGCCATTCCCCCGGACGCCGCCGGCGGGTTACCATTTGCCGCCGACGCGGGTGTAGCTCAATGGTAGAGCTGTAGCTTCCCAAGCTACTGACGAGGGTTCGATTCCCTTCACCCGCTCCACTTTCTCGATTTCCCCCTCGAGTTCCCGACCCCTCCCCGACGCGTGCGCTGACCATGGCGGCTGTTCTCACCCTCGGCTGGCGGGAGCGGCTTGCCCTGCCCGAACTCGGCATCGCCGGGCTCAAGGCCAAGCTCGATACCGGCGCCCGCTCCAGTGCGCTGCACATCGACGCCCTGCAGCCCTTCCAGCGCAATGGCGATACCTGGCTTCGCTTTACCGTCAGCTCCGGCCGCCGGCAGGTGATCCACTCGCACTGCGAGGCGCGCGCGCTGGACCGGCGGGTCGTCACCGACACCGGTGGGCGGCGCAGCGAGCGCTGGTTCATCCGCAGCGCGGTGAGCCTGGCCGGACAGTCGTTCCCGATTGACATCAGCTTGACCGATCGTCGTCACATGCTGTTTCCCATGCTGCTCGGCCGCACCGCCCTGATCGGTCGGTTCGCGGTCGACCCGATGCTTTCCTACACCCAGCCGCGCACTCCGTACCCGGTCCCGGACAACCCATGAAAATCGCCATCCTCTCGCGCAACACGCGGCTGTATTCGACCCAGCGCCTGGTCGAGGCGGCGCGCGAGCGCGGCCACGTGGTGCGCGTGCTCGATCCGCTGCGCTGCTACGTGCGCATTGCGCCGGGCAACATGGAGATCCGCTACAAGGGCAAGGCGCTGCGCGACATCGACGCGGTGATCCCGCGCATCGGCACCCAGAGCACCTTCTACGGCACCGCCGTGCTGCGCCAGCTGGAGATGATGGGCGTGTACACGCCCAACCCGTCCGATGCCGTGCTGCGCGCGCGCGACAAGCTGCGCTGCCTGCAGATCCTTGCCTCGCACGGCCTGCAGATGCCGGTGACCGTGTTCGGCGACAACCCGGACGACACCACCGACGTGCTGGCGATGCTCGGCGAGCCGCCGCATGTGATCAAGCTCAACGAGGGCAGCCAGGGCACCGGCGTGGTGCTGGCGGAAAAGCGCAGCGCTTCGCAGAGCGTAATCGAGGCGTTCCGCGGGCTGTACGCCAACTTCCTGGTGCAGGAGTTCATCGCCGAGGCCAAGGGCAGCGACCTGCGCTGCTTCGTGGTCGGCAACAAGGTGGTGGCGGCGATGCAGCGCGACGCCAGCCCGGGCGAGTTCCGCGCCAACCTGCATCGCGGCGGCACCGCGGTGAAGGCGACCCTCAGCCCGCAGGAGAAACGCATCGCGATCAAGGCTGCGGGGGCGCTGGGGTTGGGGATCGCCGGCGTCGACCTGCTGCGCTCCAACCGCGGACCGCTGCTGCTGGAGGTGAACGCCTCGCCGGGGCTGGAAGGGATCGAGGCGGCCAGCGGGCTGGACGTGGCCGGCAACATCGTCAAGCACCTGGAGCAGAACGCCGGCCGCTGAATGGCGCCACGGCGCGATCGGGGCCATTAACCGGTTCCTAACCCTCCGCCGCCTATAAAGGCGCCACTGCATTTGTTTGGCACTTCAACCTGTAGGTCTAGGTGGCAGCAGATTCGGTATCGGGGCAGTAGCTTGGGCCCGGGTGTGCTGATCCCGACGTGGGTCAGTCATCCGGGCTTTTTCTTTGCCCGCGCGGCGCATTCAGTCTCGCGCCCCGGCGATTCGCCGCTGCCCCGCAACAGGCTTGTTAAGCTTGCAACCACTGTGTCGGCCCCTGCGCCGGCGGCTCGGAGCGGCGCATGCGCGTACTGGTAATCGAAGACAACAGCGATATCGCGACCAACATCGGCGACTATCTGGAAGACCGCGGCCACGTGGTGGATTTTGCCGGCGACGGCGTCACCGGCCTGCATCTGGCGGTGGTGCACGACTTCGACGTGATCGTGCTCGACCTCACGCTGCCCGGCATGGACGGCCTGGAGGTTGCGCGCAAGCTGCGCCACGAGGCGCACAAGCAGACTCCCATCCTGATGCTCACGGCGCGCGACGCGCTGGAGCAGAAGCTGACCGGCTTCGAGTCCGGCGCCGACGACTACATGACCAAGCCGTTCGCGCTGCAGGAGTTGTCCGCGCGGCTGGAGGTGCTGGCGCGCCGCGGCAAGGGTCCGCAGAGCCGCGTGCTGAAAGTGTCCGACCTCACCTTCAATCTCGACACGCTCACGGTGAACCGCGAGGGCAAGTCGATCCAGCTCAACCCGATCGGCCTCAAGCTGTTGCAGGCGCTGATGGAGGCGAGCCCGTCGGTGGTTACGCGGCAGGACCTGGAGCAGAAGGTGTGGGGCGAGGAGCTGCCGGACAGCGACTCGCTGCGGGTGCACATCCATGGATTGCGCGCGGCGATCGACAAGCCGTTCGAGAAGCCGCTGATCCACACGCGGCACGGCATCGGTTACCGCATGGTCGATCCGGATGCAGTCCAGGCGTAAGCTGCGGTTCCGCCTCGTCGTCTCCTTCGCGCTGTTCGGCTTCGGCCTCAGCGCGTTGTTCGCTTTTGCGGCGCTCAACATCCGCACGCGGGTGGAGGATCAGCTCGTCAACGCCAGCCTGCTTGACGACGCCAGATACTCCAACCGCTATGCCCAGGAGCATCCCGATTCGCCCGGTCCCGGTTCGCGGCTCATCACCGGCACGGTGAAGAGCGAGCGCACGCTCTACAAGGCGCCGCTGGCCTGGCAGAACCTCGGCACCGGCGTGCACGACATCCACGAGCCCGATCCGGACGATGGTGGCCAGATCCACCACTACAAGCTCGCGGTGTATCGCGAGAACGGCATCATCAGCTTCGTGCGTTACGACGTCTCGCGCGAGGAACTGGGCAAGCAACAACTCCTGTTCAGCGTCATTGGCGCGGTGTTCCTGTTCGGCCTGCTGTCGCTGGCCATCGGCCTGTGGCTGTCGCGCAAGGTGCTCAAGCCGGTCAGTCAGCTGGCCCAGCGCCTGCGCGAGTTCCGAAAAGCGGGCAGGGCCGAGCCGCTGGCGCCGGATTTCGCCGACGACGAGGTGGGCGAGCTGGCCCAGGCGCTGGACGACTACGGCGCACGGCTCACCTCGATGGTGGAGCGCGACCGCGAGTTCAACTCCGATGTCAGCCACGAGTTGCGCACGCCGCTGGCGGTGATCGCCAGCACCACCGAGTTGCTGCAGGACTCGCCCGATCTCACCGACAAGCTGCGCGAGCGGCTCAAGCGGATCGAGCGCGCCTCGCGCCAGGCGACCGAACTGATCGAGGCACTGCTGCTGCTGTCGCGCGCCGAGCGCCGCGGCCCTACCCGGGGCGAAACGACCGATGTAGCCAAGGTGGCCACGGACGTGATCGAGAGCCAGCGCCCGCAGATTCGCGACAAGCCGGTCGCCGTGCATCTGGACGAACGCGAACCGGTGAGCGTGAACGCACCGGCCTCGGTGCTGGCGGTGGCATTGACCAACCTGATCGGCAACGCCATCAAGTACACGCTGGATGGCGAGGTGCGTGTGGAAGTCGGCGCGAACGGCATCGAGGTGATCGATACGGGCCCGGGCATCAAGCCGGAGGACGCCGAACGCCTGTTCCAGCGTGGCGTACGGGGCGAGGGCGCGGGCGGAAGCGGTGCCGGGCTGGGCCTGGCGATCGTGCGCCGGCTGTGCGACCTCTACGGCTGGCAGGTGTCGATGCGCCCGCGCAGCGATACCAACGGCGCCATCGCCAGCATCGTGTTCGGCTGATTCGCCTTCGTTGGCAGCCCGCTCGGGCGACGCCGCGGCCCGGGCTGCGAATGAAAGCCAGCGTCAGCGGCCGCAGCGCACGTGGCTCATCCGCTCCCGATAGGAGCCCGCTTGCGGGCGATGCTTTGGTGCTGGGACGGGCATTCAGGGCCACGGTCAAGGCCACGGCATCGCCCGCGAGCGGGCTCCTATGCGGTCAGCGTGCAAGCGCGACGCAGAAAAACGCCCCGCATGGCGGGGCGTCCTGGTCTGCCGTGTCAGGTGGCGCGTCGATCAGACCGCTTCGAGCCAGCCCCACTTGTCCGGCGTCTTGCCGTCGAACAGGCCGAAGTACAGCTCCTGCAGGCGGCGAGTGACGCGGCCGGCGGTGCCGTTGCCGATCTGCTTGCCGTCGACCGAATTGATCGGGGTGATCTCCGCCGCCGTGCCGCACATCAAGAGCTCGTCGCACAGGTACAGGTACTCGCGCGGGATGTCGCGCTCGACTACCTCGATGCCTTCCTCGCGGGCCAGCACCTTGAGCGTGTCGCGGGTGATGCCGGTGAGGATCGACGCGCTGGCCGGGGTGGTGTGCAGCACGCCGTCGAACACCAGGAACAGGTTCTCGCCGGCGCCTTCGCTCAGCAGGCCGCTGGAGGCCATCGCGATGCCCTCGCCAAAACCCAGCCGACGCGCTTCACGCGCGATCAGCTGGCCGGACAGATAATTGCCGCCGGCCTTGGCGCCGGCCGGGATGGTGTTCGGCGCGAAGCGCTGCCAGCTCGACACGCAGGCGGTGATGCCCTTCTCCAGCGCCTCCGGGCCGAGGTACGGACCCATCGGCCAGGTCGCGACTGCCACGTCGATCGGCGTATCGGCCGACAGGCCGAAACCGCCCAGGCCGCGGTAGGCGACAGGGCGCAGGTAGGCGGCGGAGAAGCCGTTCTTCTTGATTACGTCACGGCAGGCCGCAGCCAGCTCGTCGAGCGAATACGGCAGCACCATGTCGTAGATGCGCGCGGACTGGTACAGCCGCTTCAGGTGGTCGGTGAGGCGGAAGATCGCCGCGCCGTCCGGCGTCGCGTAGCTGCGAATGCCCTCGAACACCGACGAGCCGTAGTGCAGGGCGTGCGACATCACGTGGGTGGTGGCGTCTTTCCACGGCTTGATCTCGCCGTTCTGCCAGATCCATTCGGGGTACTGCTGCGCCATGACGCTTCTCCGTTGGGGGACCGCCCATGATAGCCGTTCGCCCGGGCGACCGCCCGCGGGGGCTAGTTGGTCGGGCGCAGCCACAGGCAGCCGGACTGCTGCTCCAGCGCGAACGCCGTGGAGCGGCTGCTCCCGCTGCCGTCCTCGGCCTGGGTCAGCACGCTGATGCCTGCCGGTGCTTGCGCCGTCGCCGCGGCGTGGTTTTCGCCCGCGGCCAGCAGATGAGCCAGTGGCTGGCTGGCGTCGTACAGGTCCACCGGTGCGCCAGCGTGGGCGGTGCGGCCGCCGCCGTAGTCGGTGATGTCGAGCAGGGGGTGACGCATCAGCTCGGACAACGCGCGGATCTGCTCGACGACCGCATCTGCGCTGTAGCCGTCCCACAGCATCAGCCCGGCCAGGCGGTTTGGCTGGTTGCCGGCAAATGCCTCGACCACCTGCTGCTTGAGCGCCGGCAGGTCGATCACGCACAGCGGCATGACCGGCTGCCCCATTGCCGCCGCCGTGGTCGGCACCGGCGCTACGGACGGCAGTGCGGGCGTGGCTTCAAGGTCGGCGCAGCTGCGATCGGTGAAGATCTGGCCCCCGCTGCGGTCGACGCAGCGGTGAATCCCGTCGCCGGCTTGCGCATGGGCGTGCCGGCAGGCCGGGCCGGCCAGCAGGAGGAGGGTCACGCACAGGCCGGGCAGCGCTCGCATCGCATCAGCATATCGCCGCGCCAGCGTCCGGCTCAGTGCAGCAGCTCGAGCACCGCGCGGGTCGGGCGAGAACGGTTCAGCGTGTAGAAGTGCAGCCCCGGTGCGCCGCCTTCGAGCAGGCGACGGCAAAGCCCTGCGACCACTTCCGCGCTGAGCTGGCGCACCGCCTCCACATCGTCGCCGTGCGCCTGCATGCGCTTGGCGATCCAGCGCGGGATTTCCGCGCCGCACATGTCGGAGAAGCGCTTGAGCTGGCTGAAGTTGCTGATCGGCATGATGCCCGGCACCACTGGAACCTCCACGCCCAGCCGGCGGATGTCGTCGACGAAGCGGAAGTAGGCGTCGGGATTGAAGAAGTACTGGGTGATCGCGCCGTTGGCGCCGGCGTCCACCTTGGCCTTGAAATGGCGCAGGTCCGACAAGGCATCCTCCGCTTGCGGGTGAGTCTCCGGGTAGGCCGCCACCTCGATGTGGAAATGATCGCCGGTGTGCTCGCGGATGAACTGCACCAGCTCCGCGGCGTAGCGGAAATCGCCGTGCGAGGCCATGCCCGAGGGCAGGTCGCCGCGCAGCGCCACCAGCCGCCGGTAGCCTGCCGCACGGTACCCGTCCAGCAGTGCGCTGATTTCCGCGCGCGTGCCGCCCATGCACGACAGATGCGGCGCCACGGTGAGCCCGTGTTCCCGGTGCAGGTGCGCCACCGTGTCGCCGGTGTAGCTCAGCGTGGAGCCGCCGGCGCCGAAGGTTACCGAGGCGTATTCCGGCTCCAGCCCTTTCAGCTGCTGTGCCGCGCGGTCGAGCTGGGCGCGCTGTTCGTCGGTCTTGGGCGGGAAGAATTCGAAGCTGATCGACGGCATGGCGGGAGCGTCATCGTGAGAGGTGTGGCCAAGTGTATATCTCTTGTTCGCGATGAAGCGATATAGCTTGCCTTCACCGGCAGTGAGGCCGTGCAGGCAGGTCCGCGGCGGCGGTTGGCGACCCCGCGTCAGCTTGAATCCGACGGCGCCTTGTCCAGTGGCGAAGCTTCCGGGCCCCGTCCCCGCATCGCGCGAAGATGTCGCAGCATGCGGCGCCACTGCATGGCGACGATGTCTGCGGCCACCACGAGGCCGGGGAGGGGGTCGTCGAGGCGGAACGCATGGAAATGCGCCTTCGCCCACTGGCGCATCACCGCCAGTGCGGGTGCGCGCGCGCCGGGCGGCTGCTCGCGCAACGAGCGGATGTCACGCGGCAGGTTCACGCAGCCGGCGCCCACGGGGTAGATTGCCGGGGCAGCGGTGACCGGCAGGCCCAGCGCGTCGTGCCAGGCCATCTCGCACACGTTGACGCCGCAGCGCGATGCAAACTCCACGTAAGTCCACGCGCGCGAATTCACTTCCAGGATGCGGTACTGGCCGTCGCGCGCATCGCGCTTGAACTCCGCGCTGAAGATGCCGCGGTAGTTCACCTGCGCCAGTAGCTTCGAGAGGTCGCGCACCGGCGCCTCGACCGCTGCCAGCGGGATGCTCTGGCAGTACGAGCTGTTGCCGAAATCGATCGGATGGATCCGGTAGCGCCGCCGCGCGAACAGGCCCGTGAGCCGGCCGCCCGCGTCGCGAAAGCCGTCCACGAAGTAATGATCGTCGGCGCCGCCCGGCACGTATTCCTGCGCCATCAGTCCGAAGCCGTGGGCCTGCAGCTGTTGCCACACCCTGAGCAACTCGTCCCTGCCGCTGACACGCACGCCCTTGACGCCGAGGATGTCGCTGAACTGCTGCGAGTTGACCGGCTTGATGAAAAGCCGGTCCAGCCGCGCAAACGGGATGGCCTCGATATCAGCGGCCGATGCGATGTGGAACGTGGGCGGATGGGGAATATCAGTCTCGCCCAGAAACTGCGCAAAGCGCGACTTGTCCTGCAGCAGCTCCTGGGTTTCGCGCGAGCTGCTACTCACCCGAAAGCGCGCCGCCAGCTCGTGCTGCGGCAGGTCCGCCAGCCACAGTGCTGCATCGTCCGCGCCCGGGATGAGTACCGCCTGCTCCAGCGGCATGTCGCGCAGCGCCTGCAAACCCGTTGCTCCCAACGTCCCATCCCACGGTCGGGCGCCCGGCGTGGGCCGATACCAGCGTGAGCGCGTCACCAGGTCGTCCGGCGGACAGGCGACATACGCCGGCACCCCCGCCATCTGCAGACTACGCAGCACGCCGAGCGCATTCGCGCCCTGCGCCAGCACGATGGCTGGCGTCCGCGTCGTTTCGGAATTCCCCATGGCCCCACCCCTGATGGCGTTCCGGGCGCGCTGCGGGTTCGCTAGCCGCCTCTGGCCCGGTCGCGACTTTAAAGCAAAACCTGTGAGCCACGGGGGCGACATGTGCCGCTACGGCAAAGGGAAACGCCGGCTTTTCCGCGCCGGACAGGCCGGGCGATGTGCCCGCGGGAGACGCTTGCCACGTCGGAACGGACGGAGATCGTTGAGCCGGCGTTGCATGGCGTCGTTCGCCGTCAGCTTCGTGGCGCCGACGGAGCTCCCAGTTTGAGCTCCGGCCTCGGCCGGCGATTCGCCGACCGCTCTTGCCAGACCGTCCGCTGCACGCGTAGCAGCGGCTCGCCTGTACACGTTGCAGTTATTGCGCTCTGTGCAAAAGAGTGCGCTGGACACTGGGTTGCAGCATTCGTCCCGGCGCGGCATGGACATCGTTGCATTCACACGGGAGGAATGCAGCGCCTCATCTGCCCGGCCGGTGCCGTTGATCCAGGACGCCGCAATGAGAGTGGCCATGGGCAACGCTTCGCCGATCACCCGTCACCTTGGTCAGGCATCTCTGGCGACCTGCGCCCTTGCCGCTTTATCCGGCCGGGCGTGCCGCCGCCTGGCCGTGCCTGCAGCGGCGGGATGCCAGACCAGCCGCCGGCAGCCCGCCGCGTGGTATCCGTCCAGCAGCACGGCGACCTGCGCGGGTGCCACCCACGCAGGACAGCTGCGGCACCACCTTCAGTGTGGCTCGCCGGTGTCGTCGCCCGCCGCGGGCATGACGGCGTACCCCGGGGGCACCGCCGTGCTGAACACCTGCGGATCGATCGGCGCATCCAGCGTCACATGCATGGCCTGGCGCAGCGTCGCGCCGTCGGCGTCCATCTCCACCGCGCGCGGCAGTGCGTCGGCATCCGCCCAGATGGTGATACGCATGCCCTGCACATCGAGCGTCCAGCCGGTGGTTGGCGTGCCGTCGATGATGCGCGTGCCCGGCAGCCGGCGCGCCTCGCCCTGGAAGCGGCGCACCGGTTCGAGCCAGGCCAGCGGCGCGGGCGCGTCGGCGGTCGCCGGGAGCGGCATCTGCAGTGCGTGGCGACTGTCGTGCAGCAGCGTCAGCACCCGATGCTCCTGCGTGTTGACGACCATGCTGGTGGCGGTGCCGAAGTCCGTGCGCACGTCGCCGCGGCGGTTCATCCGTACCCGGATTGGCGGCATCGCCATGCCTTGTGCCTGTTGCTCGATCTGCAGCGTCAGGGTGTGGAAATCGCGCAGGCGCTGCTGCACCGCGTCGAAGGCGATGCCGTGCGATGTCGGCAGCAGCACCAGTGCCATCATCAGCGAGGCCGTGGCGACCGCCGCCGCCCAGCCAGCCCAGCGCCGGGCCGGCGCCTTGGGGGCGCGGCGCTGCAGTCGACGCTCCAGCTTCTGCTGCGCGACATCGGCGGCGTTCTCGGGCAGTCCGTGGTCGAGGGCGCGCAGGTGGGCGTCCAGTCGGTGCGAAAGGGTCGGGTTCATCACAGCACCTCCGGGGTGGTGTCGGTTTCGATACCGCCCAGTCGCGCTTCCAGCGCACGACTGGCACGGTGCAGGCAGACGCTGACGTGGTTGCTGCTCATGCCGGTGGCCGCCGCTATCGCGGCGATCTCCATGCCCTGCACGTGGCGCAGGGTGAAGCACTCCGCCTCGCGCGGCTTGAGCCGGCCCAGCGCATCGCGCAGCTGCCGGGCACGTTCGTGTTCGATCGCGCTTTGCTCGGTGCTGTCGAAAGCCGCCGGTGCGGTGGCGCGCCACGTCGGTACGAGCCGGCGCCAGCGCCCGGCCTTGCGCAGTCGATCGATCGCCATCCTCACGGTCAGCGTGGTGAGGTAAGCCGGCCACGACTCGACCGCTTCGGTCGGTCGTTCAAGCACGCGCAGAAACACATCCTGCTGCAGGTCCTCGGCCTGGGAGGCCTGACCAAGCACACGGTAGGCGGCCTGAAAGACCTGGCGGCCGTACAGCCGGGCGAGTGCTGCAACGTCGGGTGGCGCGTGGTCCGTCATGGGGTCGCCTTCGCTCTCGATCGAGAGGGTCATGGGAACGTCTCCGTCGGGTGATTTACCCAGGAAGACGCGCCAGCGGACCGATTCTTACAGCAGCCCGGCTCCGGGCGAAAAAAAAGGGCGCATTGCTGCGCCCTTTCCTGCTGTGCGACGGGAACCGTCGATCAGTAGCGGTAGTGCTCCGGCTTGTACGGGCCTTCCTTCGAAACGCCCAGGTAGGCAGCCTGCGAGTCGGTCAGCGTGGTCAGCTTCACGCCGATCTTCTCCAGATGCAGGCGCGCCACTTCCTCGTCCAGCTTCTTGGGCAGGATGTAGACCTTCTTCTCGTAGCTGTCCTTGTTCGTCCACAGCTCGATCTGCGCCAGCGTCTGGTTGGCGAACGAGTTGGACATCACGAAGCTCGGGTGGCCGGTGGCGCAACCAAGGTTGACCAGGCGGCCTTCGGCCAGCAGGAAGATCGCGCGGCCGTCCTTGAAGGTGTACTTGTCCACCTGCGGCTTGATGTTGAGCTTGGTCACGCCGGGGAACTTGTTCAGCGCGTCGACCTGGATCTCGTTGTCGAAGTGGCCGATGTTGCAGACGATGGCCTGGTCCTTCATCTGGCTCAGGTGCTCGATGGTCAGCACGTCCTTGTTGCCGGTGGTGGTGACGTAGATGTCACCGCGGCCCAGCGTGCTCTCCACCGTGTTCACTTCGAAGCCTTCCATCGACGCCTGCAGCGCGTTGATCGGGTCGATCTCGGTCACCACCACGCGCGCGCCGTAGGCACGCAGGCTGTGGGCCGAGCCCTTGCCGACGTCGCCGTAGCCGCAGACCACGGCCACCTTGCCGGCCAGCATCACGTCCATCGCGCGCTTCAGGCCATCGGCCAGCGACTCGCGGCAGCCGTAGAGGTTGTCGAACTTCGACTTGGTCACCGAGTCGTTGACGTTGATCGCCGGCACCAACAGCTTGCCTGCCTCCAGCATCTGGTACAGGCGATGCACGCCGGTGGTGGTCTCTTCCGAGACGCCCTTCCAGTCGCGCACGACGGTGTGCCAGAAGCCCGGGCGCTCACTGGCCACGCGCTTGAGCAGGTTCTTGATCACCTGCTCCTCGTGGCTCTCCGAGGCGGTGTTGACCCAGTCCGAGCCGTTCTCCAGCTCATAGCCCTTGTGGATCAGCAGCGTCACGTCGCCGCCGTCGTCCACCACCAGCTGCGGGCCGAGGAACTTGTCTTCGCCCTGGCCCGGGAAGGTCAGCGCCTGCAGCGTGCAGTCCCAGTACTCCTCCAGCGTCTCGCCCTTCCAGGCGAACACCGGGGTGCCGGTGGCGGCGATCGCCGCGGCGGCATGATCCTGCGTCGAGAAGATGTTGCACGAGGCCCAGCGCACGTCGGCGCCGATGTCCTTCAGCGTCTCGATCAGCACCGCGGTCTGGATCGTCATGTGCAGCGAGCCGGTCACGCGCACGCCCTTCAGCGGCGCGCTCGGGGCGTACTTTTTGCGGATCGACATCAGGCCCGGCATTTCGGGCTCGGCGATGTCGAGCTCCTTGCGGCCGAAGTCGGCCAGGCCGATATCGGCAATCTTGTAGTCGTGCTTGGGGATATCGCGGGTGACAGCGTTCATGCAGTTCTCCGGTTCGGTGCGAAAAGACTTCGCGTAAAAGCAACCGGGCGCCGTTGTGGAACGTGCCGCGCCGAGCCTGGCCGCATGGCGTGCCGCGCCTTTGGGCGGGCAGGGCGGACAAGGCCGCCGTCGCATACGGTCGCAGCGCCCCTCGGCGGGCAACGGGGCATTCTAACCGGAACCTGCTTTGGCTGCCTCGGGCACACGCGGTCGCAGGCCCGGCCAAACCCGATTTTGCTGCATCAGCAGCATTTTTCGTTAGGCTGGAGCTGTTGCCTTGCGGAGATAGCCATGTCTTTCCAGCCCGAAACCCCCGACCTGCCGCACGACGGCCCGCTGCGCGAGGACGTCAGCCGGATCGGCGCGATGGTCGGCCAGATGCTGGCCGAGCAGCGCGGTGAAGCGTTCTTCGAGCGGGTGGAGTCGGTGCGCACCACCGCGATCCGGCGTCGCCGCGAGGGCGAGCCGGTGGATCTGCTGGGCAGCGCCCTGGGCGGCATGCAGGCGGAGGAGGCCGAAGCGCTGGCGCGTGCCTTCGCCACCTACTTCCAGGCCGTGAACATTGCCGAGCGGGTGCACCGCATCCGCCGCCGTCGCGACTATCAGCGCAGCGAGCGCCAGCCGCAGCCCGAATCGCTGCTCGACGTGCTGGCCCGACTCAAGGCACAGGGCGTCACCGCCGACGAGCTGCTCGGCTGGCTCGGCCGCCTGCACGTGGAGCCGGTGTTCACCGCCCATCCCACCGAGGCGGTGCGCCGCTCGCTGCTGGAAAAAGAGCAGGCGATCGTGCGCGCGCTGGTGGACAACTTCGATCCCACCCGCACGCCGCAGGAGCGCAAGGAAGACGACGATCGCATCTTCATGGCGCTGTCGTCGGGCTGGCAGACCGCCGAGGCTTCGCCGGTGCAGCCCACCGTGCAGGACGAGCACCACCACGTGGGCTTCTACCTGGCCAACCCGATCTACCGCATCGTGCCGGCGCTGTACGAGTCGCTGGCCGAGGCGCTGCAGCAGGTCTACGACGTGGATGCGCCACTGCCGCGGCTGCTCAGTTTCGCCACCTGGGTCGGCGGCGACATGGACGGCAACCCCAACGTGGGGGCCGACACCATCGCGGCCAGCCTGGCCAGCCAGCGCGCGCACGTGATCGAGCACTACATGGAAGACGTCGCCGGGCTGGCCCGCCTGCTCAGCCAGACGCAGGGGCGGGTGGAGGTCGATCCGCAGCTGGCGGCCCGGCTGGAGGACTATCGCGCGCGCTTTCCCGCCGCGGCGAAAAAGATCCGCCCGCGCCATGCCGACATGCCCTATCGCACCCTGCTCACCCTGATTGGCGCGCGGCTGGAGGCCAGCCTCGAGGACGATCACGCCGAGGGCTACACCAGCGTCGACGAGCTGGCCGGCGATCTGGAGCTGATCGCCCACAGCCTCGCCGCGCACCATGGTGCGCATGCCGGTGCCTATGCCGTGCAACGGGTGCTGCGACGCGTGCGCACGTTCGGTCTGCACCTGGCCCGGCTGGACGTACGCCAGGATTCGCAGGTGCACGACGACGCGCTCGCCGCGCTGCTCGGCGACGGGCAGTGGGCCGAGCGCACGCCGGAGCAGCGCGTGGAGAGGCTGCATCCCTACGCCAGCGGCGAGCAGTCGCTGGCACCGGTGGACGAGGAGGACGCCCAGCGCATGCGTGCGGTGTTCCAGGCGATGCGCGATGCCCGTCGCCGCTACGGCACCGAAGCGGTCGGCCTGTACATCATCTCCATGGCGCGCACCGCCGCCGACGTGCTCGCCGTGCTGGCGCTGGCCCGCCACGGCGAGCTGGCGGCGGCCGGCGAGCCGGTTCCGCTGGACGTGGCGCCGCTGTTCGAGACCGTGGACGATCTCAAGAACGCGCCCGCGACGCTGCGTGCGCTGCTCGCCGACCCGGTCTATCGCACGCACCTGAAAAGCCGCGGCGATCGCCAGTGGGTGATGCTCGGCTACTCCGACAGCGGCAAGGACGGCGGCACCCTGGCCTCGCGCTGGGGCCTGCAGCGGGCCCAGGTGGAGCTGCTGGAGATCGCGCAGCAGGCCGACATCCAACTGGCGTTCTTCCACGGTCGCGGCGGCTCGGCCAGCCGCGGCGGCGCCCGCATCACCCCGGCGCTGATGTCCTCGCCGCGCGGGTCGGTAGCCGGCGTGCTGCGCGTCACCGAGCAGGGCGAGGTGATCCACCGCAAGTACGGCATCCGCGCGCTGGCGCTGCGCCACCTCGAACAGACCGTGGGCGCCGTGCTTCGCGCCAGCCTGCGTCCGCGTGAGGACGAGCCGCGCGAGGCCGAATGGCGTGAGCGCATGCACCGCCTTTCCGCCGCCAGCCGCACGCACTACCGGGCCTTCGTCGATCGCGAGGGCTTCGTGCAGTACTTCCGTACCGCCACGCCGATCGACGTGATCGAACGCATGACGCTCGGCTCGCGGCCCTCGCGCCGGCGCAGCATGCGCGGCGTGCAGGATCTGCGCGCGATCCCGTGGGTGTTTTCCTGGACCCAGTGCCGCTCGATCCTCACCGGCTGGTACGGCCTGGGTAGCGCGCTGGAGCAGGGCGCGGCCGAGTTCGGCGAACAGGCGCTGGCCGAGATGGCGCGCGACTGGCCGTTCTTCAGCAACATGCTCGACGACGTGGAGATGGTACTGGCCAAGTGCGACCTGGCCATCGCCGAGGCGTTCTCGCAGCTGGCCGGCGAGCTGCACGAACCGTTCTTCGCACTGATCCGCGACGAATTCGCCCGTACCTGCCACTGGGTGCTGCGCCTCAAAGGCAGTGCGACCCTGCTCGAACAGTCCCCGCGCCTGTCGCAGTCGATCCGCCTGCGCAACCCCTATGTCGACCCGATGAGCCTGCTGCAGGTGGACTTGCTCCGGCGCTGGCGCGCCTCCGGCGGCGAAGACGACGCCCTGCTGCGCGCCCTGGTCGCCTGCGTCAATGGCGTATCGCAGGGGCTGCAGAACACCGGCTGATGGGCGTTTGCCCCGCACTGTGCCGGCCGGCGTGCCTGCTTCCGGCCGGGGCGGTGGCACGCGGATGATGGCGCCGTTAGGCTCCGCGTTCCTCCCCTGTCGTGCTCCCACGCCCATGTCGACGCCGTCACGCCTTAATCCGCTCGCCTATTTCATCTTCAGCTCGCGCTGGCTGCAGCTGCCGCTGTACCTGGGGCTGATCGTGGCGCAGTGCGTCTACGTGTTCCTGTTCGGCAAGGAGCTGTGGCACCTGATCCACGAGGCGTCGCACCTGGGCGAGCAGGAGATCATGCTGATCGTGCTCGGCCTGATCGACGTGGTGATGATCTCCAACCTGCTGATCATGGTGATCGTGGGCGGCTACGAGACCTTCGTCTCGCGGCTGGGTCTGGAGGACCATCCCGACCAGCCGGAGTGGCTCAGCCACGTCAACGCCTCGGTGCTGAAGGTGAAGCTGGCGATGGCGATCATCGGCATCTCCTCCATCCACCTGCTCAAGACCTTCATTGCCGCAGGCACCCTGCAGGGCCTGCCGTTCTGCTCGCCGGAACTGCTGGCGGGCGTGGACACCACCATCAATACGGCGGCGACCCTCAAGTGCACCACGCTCACCACCATGGGCGTGATGTGGCAGACCATCATCCACGTGGTCTTCATCGCCTCGGCGATCGGCATCGCCTGGACCGACCGCATCATGCAAGCGGGCGTGACCCGGATGCGCGAAGGGCACTGAACCAGCCCAGGCCGCCGGTTAGGCGAGTTCGCCACGGCAGGGCGCTCGCCCAGATCGGCGAGCGCCGACTCCGGACAACGGCCCGATGTCGAGCCGGTGGGCCGGCCCACGTCCAAGTCATCGGCGGTCCGGCCGCCCTGAGCCTCGCCCCCGCTGCCCGCTGCCCGCTGCCCGCTGCCCGCCGCTCGCCGCTCGCCGCTCGCCGCTCGCGCGATGGCACGCGAAAAGCGGGCCGCTTTGGTACCGGACTCAGCTGTCCAGCTCGCTCCAGCGCGCGTAGGCCGCTTCCAGCTCGGCCTGCAGCTTCGCGACGGCCTCGTTGGCCGCGGTGATCGCGGCGCTGTCCTGCTTGAAGAAGGCCGGGTCGGTCATTGCCTCGCCGCGCCTGGCGATCTCCGTTTCCAGCTCCTCGATGCGCTTGGGCAGCAGCTCGAGCTCGCGCTGGTCCTTGAAGCTGAGCTTGCGCTTGGGCGCCGCTGCGGGAGCTGGCGCCGCAGGCGGATCGGTGCGGGTGAGGCCGGGCTTTGCGGCAGCGGCTGCGACGGCAGCCGCTGCGGTCGGGCGCTGGCGCAGCCAGTCGCTGTAGCCGCCCACGTATTCGCCGATCTGCCCGTTGCCCTCGAGCACCAGCGTGCTGGAGACCACGTTGTCGAGGAACGCGCGATCGTGCGAGACCAGCAGCAGGGTGCCCTGGTAGTCGGTGAGCAGTTCTTCCAGCAGCTCCAGCGTCTCGACGTCGAGGTCGTTGGTCGGCTCGTCCATCACCAGCAGGTTGGACGGCTGCGCGAACAGCTTGGCCAGCAGCAGGCGGTTGCGCTCGCCGCCGGATAGCCGCGTGATCGGCGCGCGGGCGCGTTCGGGTGAGAACAGGAAATCCTGCAGGTAGCCGATGATGTGCTTGCGCGCGCCGTTGAGCTCGATGAACTCGCGCCCCTCGGCCACGTTGTCCAGCGCGTTGAGCTTGTCGTTGAGCTGCAGGCGGTGCTGGTCGAAGTAGGCGATCTGGATGCCGGTGCCCAGTTCCGCCGTGCCGCGCTGGGGGGTGAGCTCACCCAGCATGATCTTCAGCAGGGTGCTCTTGCCGGCGCCGTTGGGGCCGATGATGCCGATGCGGTCGCCGCGCATGATGGTGGTGGAGAGGTCGTCGATCAGCACGCGGCCGTCGTAGGCCTGGTGGATGTGCTCCAGGTCGATCACCTTCTTGCCCGAGGCCTGCGCGTTGGCCGCGGTCATCTTCACATTGCCGCTGAGATTGCGCCGCTCGGCGCGCTCGTTGCGCAGCGCCTTCAGCGCGCGCACGCGGCCTTCGTTGCGGGTGCGCCGTGCCTTGATGCCCTGGCGGATCCACACCTCTTCCTGCGCCAGTTTCTTGTCGAACAGCGCATTGGCCTGCGACTCGGCGTGCAGGCGCTCCTCGCGGCGGCGCAGGTAGTTGTCGTAATCGCCCGGCCAGTCGGTAAGCGCGCCGCGGTCGATCTCCACGATGCGGGTGGCCAGCGCGCGCAGGAAGCTGCGGTCATGGGTGACGAACAGGATGCTGCCCTCGAACTGCTTGAGGAAGTTCTCCAGCCAGCCGATCGCCTCGATGTCGAGGTGGTTGGTGGGCTCGTCCAGCAGCAGCACGTCGGGCTTGCGCACCAGCGCCTGGGCCAGCAGCACGCGGCGCTTCATGCCGCCGGAGAGCGCGTTGAAGTCGGTCTCGGCGGGCAGTTCGAGCTTGGTGATCACCTCGGTGACGCGGCGATCCAGGTCCCAGCCGTGCTGCGCTTCGATTTCGTGCTGCACGTCACCGAGTGCGTCGAAGTCGCCCTCGTGCAGCAGGTGGTGGTAGCGCGCCAGCAGCCGGCCGAGGTCGCCCAGGCCTTCGGAGACCACGTCGAACACAGTGCCTTCGGTGCCCTGCGGCACCTCCTGTGCCATCCGGGCGATCACCACGCCGTTCTGCACGCGGATCTCGCCGTCGTCGGCCTGCAGCTCGCCGGCGATCAGCTTCATCAGGGTGGATTTGCCTTCGCCGTTGCGACCGACGATGCACACGCGCTCGTTGCGTTCGACCGACAGATCGACGTGGTTGAGCAGGAGGGGGCCGCCGATACTGAAGTCGACGTTTTGCAGTTGGATAAGAGACATCCCGCCATTGTACGTGGCCGGGGTGGCACGCTGCCTGCCGATGGCGACGGGACATGCGGCGGCCGGCCGGCTGGTCTAGACTCACGCGGCGTTCGCGGCGCCGCTCGGCCGCCGTGCTGCGGTCCGGGAGACGGGCGGGAACGAACGCGAGTGCAAGGGAAGAGACCTTTCAGGGGAAGGGGCAATGCAGGGGGCACTGACCGATCGTTACGTCGAGGCCAAGCGCCTTGCGCTGGAAGCGGCCGAGCTTCCGGCGGCCGAGCGCGATGCGTTCATCGCCCGTGCGTGCGTCGACGATGATTCGCTGGAGCGTGAACTGCGCTGGATGCTGCAGGCGATTGATGCCACGCATACCGCCACGCTGCCCGTGCTGGCGGCATTCTCGCCGGACCTCAGTGGCCACGACGCGCAGGCCACCACGCCGCGCCACTACCGGCTGCTCAGCCACCTTGGTGAAGGCGGCATGGGCACGGTGTACCTGGCCGAGCGCTGCGACGGCGACTTCACCCAGCAGGTGGCGCTGAAGCTGCTCACCGCGGCGGCCGAGGGCTCGCCGATCCTGACCGAGCGGTTCTGCCAGGAGCGCAAGCTGCTGGCCCGGCTCGAGCATCCCGGCATCGCCCGCCTGCTCGACGGCGGCGTGCTCGCCGACGGCAAGCCGTTTCTGGCGATGGAGTACGTGCAGGGCGAGCGAATCGATCTGTGGTGCGATCGCCACGGGTTGGACCTGCCGGCGCGCATCGGCTTGTTCCTCAAGGTCTGCGCGGCGGTGGACTTCGCCCATCGCAACCTGATCATCCATCGCGACATCAAGCCGGCGAACATCCTGGTGACGGAGGACGGCACGCCCAAGCTGCTGGATTTCGGCATCGCGCGCATCCTCGACGAGCAGGCGGTGGACGTGGCGGCGACGGCCACGGCGGCCCACGCCATGACCCTGGCCTACGCCAGCCCGGAGCAGATCGAGCGGCTGCCGCTGACGACCGCAGCGGACGTCTATTCGCTCGGCGTGGTGCTGTACCAGCTGGTGGCCGGGCAGCGGCCGTACCAGCACCTGGTGACGCCGCACCTGCTCTCCAACGCGATCATTACCGGGGACGTGTTGCCGCCGAGCCGGGCCGCGCGGCGGCGCCAGGCGCAGGAAAAGGACGTGCGGGGCCCGCGGCGGGCCGTGCCACGCGATCTCGATGCGATCGTGCTGAAGGCCCTGCGGCGCAGGGCGGAAGACCGTTACCCGGCCGTCGCGGCGCTGGCGGCGGACCTGCAACGCTTCCTCGAATGCCGTCCGGTGCAGGCACGGCGCGGCCGCACCTGGTACCGCATGCATCGCTACCTGCGACGCAATCGCTGGCCACTGGCTGCGGCGGCGGCGGTGCTGGGAGCGCTGCTGGCGGGCCTGTTGAGCACCGCACTGACGCTGCGCGAGACGCGACTGGCGCAGCGCCTGGCCGAACAGCGCCAGCACCAGCTCGAGCGGATCGTCCAGTTCCAGCAGGCCACGCTGGACAGCGTCAATGTCGATGCGATGGGCCATGCCATCGCCCAGGCCAAAGGCAGCGCATCGGACCTGTCCGAGGCGGGCTTCACCGATGTAGCCCGGCACGCGCTGGACACCTTCGTGGTGACCCATGCGCTCGATCGCCTGGATCATGACTTCGCCGACGCACCGCTGCTCGCCGCCGATCTGCGACAGTCACTGGCGCGGGTGCTGGTGGGCATCGGCAGCTACGCGCACGCGGCCACGGAACTGGGCAAGGTGCTGACCGCCCGCCAGCAGCTGGCGCCCGGTGACGTGCCGGCCCTGCTGGGAGCGCGCATCGACCTGGCCGACGCACGCCTGCGCCTGGGCGACACGCCGGCGGCAGCCGGGCTCTACAAGAGTGCATTGGCCGTCGCCGCGTCACGGCCGCAGACGGATCCACTGCGGATCCAGGCCGAAGCCGGCCACGCGCGCGTGCTCTTCGAGCAGGGGCACCTGCCGGCGGCGCAGGCGTTGCAGGAGCGCCTTTACGACAACCTGCGCCAGCACCTGCCGGAAGCCAACCCCCAGTTGCTGCGGCTGCGGCGCGACCTGGTCTCCACGCTGATCGGCATGGGGCTGCGCGACGAAGCCCTGGCGCAGGCCGAGCCGCTGGTGGCACTCGATCGCACCACCTTCGGCGCCGAGGCGCGGGAGACGCTCGACGCGATGGTGACGCTGGCCCAGCTGCAGCACTACCGGCACAACTACGAGCAGTCGCTGACGCTGGCCCGGGAGGTCGCCGCGACCCGGCTGAAGCAGCTGGGTGGCGACCACCCCGACACGCTGCGCGCCCAGTACATGGTGGCCATGGACGAGGTATATCTGGCGCAGGACGAGGCGGCGTTCGAGCGAGCCGGGGCCGACCTGCAGCGGGTGATCGACGCGCGTCGCCGGGTGCTGGGGCCGGATCATCCCGACACCATCGCCGCCATGACGCTGCAGGTGCGGCTGCTGGCCAAGCGCGGCAAGGCCAGCGACGACCCGCAGGTCTCTCACCGCTACATGGTGCTGGCGATCGCGCTGGAGCGGCAGATCCTCGCCTCGCACCAGCAGCAGCTCGGCGAGGATCACCCGGACACGCTGATGGCGCACGGCAGTCTGGCCAACCTGCTCAGTTACGATGGCCAGTACGCGGACTCCGTGCGCGAGGCACGGCTGACCCTGGCCGGGCAGCAGCGCGTGCTGGGGCCGGACCATCCCATCGTGTATTCCACCTACAACCTGCTCGGCGACATCGAGGTGGACGCTGGCCACTGGGCCGCCGCCCGCGAGCCCTACGAACACGCGCTGGCGGGTCGCGCCAGGCTGCTTGGTGACGACGATGCGCATACGGTGGAAACCGCCTCACGCCTCTACGAAGTGCTTGATCACGTGCGCGACGCCCCCGCCGCGCTGGCGCTGCGTCAACGCTATCTGGACCCGATCGTGGCGAAGGACCCGTCCACCCTCAACGCCAGCCTGAAGGATGTGCGGCAGTCCGCGCTGGATGCCGTGGCGCAGCGTGTGGTGCCGCAGGGGCCGTAACCGGCCCGTTGATTCGGCGGACGGGCGCGGGGCGCAATCGGCAAACGCCGCTGCACGGCGGCTGCGCTCGTCATCTCCCGATAGGCCAGCGCTGGCCGCTCGCTGCCAAAGAAAAAGCCCCGCGGCGGACCGCGGGGCCTTGGGTTTCGGCGCTGAGGCCGCTCTTACTTCAGCTTGGCGTCGGCGCGCAGGGCCTCGGCCTTGTCCGTCTTTTCCCACGAGAACGCGGTGTAGGTGCTGCCGTCGGCGGCCTTCACCTCGTACGGCGTGCGGCCGAAGTGGCCGTAGCTGGCGGTCTGCTGGTACATCGGGTGGATCAGGTCGAGCATCTTGATGATGCCGTACGGACGCAGGTCGAAGTGCTTGCGGATCAGCTTCTCGATCTTGTCGTCGCTGATCTTGCCGGTGCCGAAGGTGGTGACCGAGATCGAGGTCGGCTCGGCCACGCCGATGGCGTAGCTCACCTGCACCTCGCAGCGGTCCGCAATGCCGGCGGCCACGACGTTCTTGGCCACGTAGCGCGCGGCATAGGCAGCCGATCGGTCGACCTTGGACGGATCCTTGCCCGAGAACGCGCCGCCACCGTGGCGGGCCCAGCCGCCGTAGGTGTCGACGATGATCTTGCGGCCGGTCAGGCCGCAGTCGCCCACGGGCCCGCCGATGACGAACTTGCCGGTCGGGTTGATGTGGAACTTGGTGCCCTTGTGCAGCCACTTCGCCGGCAGCACGGGCTTCAAGATGTGCTCGCGCACGGCCTCGATCAGGTCCTTCTGCTTGACGCCCGGATCGTGCTGGGTCGACAGCACGACCGCGTCGATCGCGGTGGCCACGCCGTCCTCGTAGCGCAGCGTGACCTGGCTCTTGGCGTCCGGGCGCAGCCACGGCAGCGGCGAGTTCTTCTTCTTGCGGATCTTCGCCTGCTGCTCGACCAGGCGGTGCGAGTAGTAGATCGCCGCGGGCATGAAGTCCCTGGTCTCGTTGGTGGCGTAGCCGAACATCAGGCCCTGGTCGCCGGCGCCCTGTTCCTCGGGCTTCTTGCGATCCACGCCCTGGTTGATGTCCGGCGACTGCTTGCCGATCAGGTTGAGCACGCCGCAGGTCTCGCCGTCGAAACCGACCTCGGAGGAGTTGTAGCCGATGTCGACGATGACCTTTCGGGTCAGCGCTTCGAGGTCGATCCACGCGCTGGTGGTGACCTCGCCGGCCACGATCGCCACGCCGGTCTTCACCAGGGTCTCGCAGGCGACGCGCGCGCGCGGATCCTGCGCGAGGATCGCGTCGAGGACGGCATCGGAAATCTGGTCGGCGACCTTGTCCGGGTGGCCTTCGGAGACCGACTCGGAGGTGAAGAGATGGCTGCTCATCGCGGGTTATATCCTTCCTTTCGGATAAAGAGATAAATCAGGGCTGCGCATCATACAACGCCTGCCCGGGGTTTGCAGTGCGCGAAGCGGTGGCGGGTGCCTGCCGTTCAGCCGTCTGGACGGCCGCCCGGCGGGCGTCGCTCAGTCCAGCTCGCAGCGGTTGCGGCCGCCGCGCTTGGCCCGGTACAGGGCGCCATCGGCACGCTCGAAGGCGGTGTCGGGCGTGTCCTCGGGGCGCAGTACGGTCACGCCGCACGACAGGGTGATGCGCACCGGGCGCTTCTGGCCGTGGAAGCCGAGGTTCTCGATCCGCTTGCGCAGCGACTCGGCCACCCGCATGGCCGGCTCCGGCCCCGCGTTGGCCAGGATCACCACGAACTCTTCGCCGCCGTAGCGGGCGAGCATGTCGTCGGAACGGATACCGGCGCGCAGCTGCTCGGCCACGATGCGCAGCGCACGATCGCCGGCGGCGTGGCCGAAGTTGTCGTTGATCTGCTTGAAGCGATCGATGTCCAGCACCAGCAGGCTGGTCTGGGTGCCGGTGCTGGCCGCATGCAGGCAGGCCTGCGCCATGTGCTGTTCGAAGGCCAGGCGGTTGGCCACGCCGGTGAGCGGGTCGGTGGAGGCCAGCGCCTGCTCGTGCCGCAGCGAGTTCTCCATCGTGCGCGCGGCGCGCTCCAGATCCCGGATGCGTTGGCTCATCTCTTCGGTGCGCGCCTGCCACTCGCGCTCGCGCGCTTCCTCGCGCTGGCGGAATGTCCGCAAGTGGCCGGAGATTGCCCCCAGCCGCTGCTGTACCTGGCTCTGCAGTTCGCCCAGTTCACGCGCCTGCATCACCTGCTCGCCGAGCGCGCTGATCTCGCCGACCACTTCGCGGTCGAGCTGCTCGCGCGCGCTCTCGCCGTCGCGGTGGGACATGTCCTCGCGCGCCAGATAAACGGCCAGCTCCTCGAGCTGCTCGGTCACGTGCTTGAGCAGCCGCTCGGCAGCCAGCCGCGCCTCGCCCAGGCGCAGGCAGTGCCGGTTGACCAGGCTGGCCAGTGCCTCGGCCTGTACCGCCAGGACGCCGGCATCGGAGGTCGAGCAGATGGTGTCGCGCAGCGCGTCCAGCCGCTCGATCGCGGCGTCGTCCAAGCGCAGACGGTCCAGCAGGGCCAGCAGGATCTGCCCGGTGGAGAGCGACTCGGTGAATGTGGCCGGTGTGACTGGGCCCTTCGGCGGCGCCGGTGTCGGGACCTCGTCGAGCGTCTTGATCGCCTCGCTCAGCTCCGACAGCAGCGGCTCCAGGCCGGCTTCGTCGAGCGGATCGCGCACCTGTCGACGGATGCTGGCCAGGGCGCTGTCCAGCCGCGGCACGCGGCCGTCGGCGGCGTAGGTCAGCCGGGTGACCAGTCGCCGAAGCAGTACGTCGAGGCGCGACCAGCGTGCTTCGCTCTGGGCCAGAAGCTCGATAGCGTCCTGCTGTGAGAGGGGGTGACGAGCATCCATGAAGTGATTGCAGCGGCAGGGGTCGGGCTATCCTACGCGGCCGGCCCGAGGTCTGCACAAGTTCCTCGGAACCGGCTTTTTCTCCGGGACCGGGCGCGGCTCAGCGTGCGAGGTCGCCGCCGAAGTACTGCTTGAGCCGCTCGTGCCAGTCGCCGCGGTTGATCCGCTTGAGCAGCGAGCTGTTGATGTCGCGTCGCAGGGTGCTGTTGCGGGGCAGGGCGAAGGCGTAGTCCTGCCGGGCGAGCACCAGCGGCAGCACCTGCAGGCGTCGCGCATAGCGCTGGCTGATGGTGTAGCGCATCAGCGGCGCGTCGTAGACCACCGCATCGACAGTCCCCGCGTCGAGCGCGGCCAGGGCCTGGTCGAGCGTGTCGCTGTCCACTGCCTGCAACTGGTGGGTCTGCATCCATGCGGCGCTGGTGCTGCCGGGCACGCTCGCCACGCGCATGCTGGCCAGGTCGTCCGCACTGCGCACGCGCTGGCTGAGCTGGCCGACGGTGAGCGCGGAGGTGATCGAGGCGGTGAAGAACGACACCACGATCAGCGCGGTCAGCATCCACACCATGCCGAGCAGCCGTCCCGGTACGGTGCGCGGGGCAATGTCGCCGTAGCCGACCGTGGTCATCGTCACCATCGCCCACCAGAAGCCGGAGAAAATGCCGCGCGCCCGGCCATCGCCGAACTGCTCCGGGTTCTTGTGCCGCTCCAGCAGCCACATGCCGAAGCCGATCGCCAGCAGCAGCAGGCTGAGCGTGCCGATCACCTTCAGGAACGCCGCGGACACCAGCGCCTGAGCCACCGCCAGCCAACCTGCCGCCTGTTCATTGCGCACGGCAATGCCGAGGCCCGAGCTGGTCAGGATGTGCGAGAAATCCATGTGCTGCTCGCGTGCCGCCGTGGCGGTGATCGCACCGAGCCCGACGTCGACCTTGCCCTCGCCGACCGCGTCGAGCAGGCCGGCCAGGTCGTACGGCTGATAGCGGAACGTCCAGCCGTGGTCGGCGGCCGCTTCCTCCCACAGGTCGATCGCCAGGCCGTGGTAGTGGTCTCCGTCGGCGATGACGAACGGCGGCGCGGGCTTGACCCCCACCACCAGCGTACGTGGCGGTGCGTCCGCTGCCGGCGCCGGTGCGGTGTCGGCGGCACCGGCCGCGCATGTCAGCATCAGCGAGGCGATCAGGACGATCCATTGCAGCGTGCGGACCATGCGTGGGCACTCCTGTCTTTGCGGCAAGAGTGGCCCAGCATAACGGCTCGGCTCTGCAGCCGCGGCCGCACCCAGCGCAGGCCGCAATCAGCCGGCGCTCAGGCAGCGAGCTCGAGCGTGCCGGCAGCCAGCGCGGCAAAGTAATCCCGCGTGAGCGCCAGCTGCTCGTGCGCTGTCTCGGCCCGGTTGACCACCTGCCGGAAGGCCGCGTTCTCCGGCCGGTCCTTGGCATACCAGCCAAGGTGCTTGCGGGCGATGCGCACGCCGGCGGGCTCGCCATAGAACGCATGCAGGTGTTCCAGGTGACCGAGCAGGATGGCGGCCACTTCATCCGGGGTCGGCTCCGGCAGCGTCTCGCCGGTCGCCAGGTAATGGGCGATCTCGCGGAAGATCCACGGCCGCCCCTGCGCGCCGCGGCCGATCATCACCGCATCGGCACCGGTTACCGCCAGCACGTGCCGGGCCCGTTCGGGCGTGGTGATGTCACCGTTGGCAAGTACCGGGATGCGCACGGCGGCCTTGACCGCGGCGATGGTCTCGTATTCGGCTTCGCCCTCGTACTTGTCGGCGCGGGTGCGCCCGTGCACCGACAGCGCGGTGATGCCGCTGTCCTCGGCGATGCGCGCGATGGACAGCGCGTTCTTGTGGTCGCGATCCCAGCCGGTGCGGATCTTCAGCGTCACCGGCACCTCGACCGCCTCGACCACCGCCCGGCAGATGCGCGCGACCAGCGGTTCGTCCTGCAGCAGGGCCGAGCCGGACCACACGTTGCACACCTTCTTGGCCGGGCAGCCCATGTTGATGTCGATGATCTGTGCACCACTGGCGACATTGAAGCGCGCCGCCTCGGCCAGCATCGCCGGGTCGTAGCCGGCGATCTGCACGCTCACCGGCTCGGGCTCGCCGGCGTGATCCATCCGCCGCAGCGACTTGCGCGTGTGCCACAGCGTGGGATCGGCGGTGGTCATTTCCGACACGGCCAGCCCCGCGCCCAGCCGCTTGCACAGCAGCCGGAACGGCTTGTCGGTGACGCCCGCCATGGGCGCGAGCACCACGGGCGGGTCGATGCGGTAGGGGCCGATCTGCATCCGCCCAGTTTACCCGGCGGCGGCTCGTTCAGTGCCGCCGGCGCGTGCGCGCGCGCCAGAACAGAAACCCGGTGATCGCGAAGAAGGCTGGCAGCAGGCCACCCGCCACCACGGCGGCGCGGTACCCGGTGCCGCCGACCGTGCCGGCATGCAGCGGGTAGATCATGCCGTCGACGCGGGCGGCGGTGTCGCCTGCGCCGGCGTCGCGCACGGCCAGCACCCGAGCCGTGTACGGATCGAGCCAGATCATGCTGCGCCCGGTCTCGTTCCACTCGCCCGGCGCTCGCGCGCGCACCACCACCGTGGCATCCCCGCGCCGGCCCAGGCTGATGCGCGACAGCGTCGCGTGTGGCATCGCCGCCTGCGCGTTGTGCAGCAGCGTCGCCCAGTCGACCGGCTGGTCCCGGCTTGCCAGCGTCGGCGGCGGCGCGGCGCTTGGATCCTTGCCCAGCGTTGCTTCCAGCACCCGCCGGGTCGCGCCGTGGTAGGCCATCAGTGTGCCGGTGAGGGTGAGCAGCAGAAGCAACGGCAGCGTGATCGCGCCCAGCGAGCGGTGCCAGGTCAGCCAGCGGCGTATCGGCGGCTGAGCATAGGGCCGCAAATGCGCGCGCAGGCGTCCGCGCGCCGGCCACCAGAGCACCAGGCCGGAGCCCAGCAGGAACAGGCACACCCAGCCGATCACGCCGAGCACGTTCTCGCCGGTGCGCCCCGCCAGCAAATGGGTGTGCCAGTTGCGCAGGATCAGCAGCGGGTCTGCCCCGGCGTGGCGGGTGAGCAGCAGCTCGCCGCTGGCCGGGTGGAGATAGCGACGGCTGCCGTCGGCGAAATACAGCTGCCACACCGGCAGCGCGGCATCGGGCAGGTCCGCGCCGCGCAGTCCCTGCGGAGCCCACTCCCGGCTGACCCGCGCCATCACCTGCGCGCGCTGGGCCGCCGTGGGCAAGGGGTGCAGCGCGAGCTGGGGTTGGCTGATCCGCAGCAGCGGCTGCTGCAGCGCCAGCACGCTCCCGCTGAGTGCGATCAGCGCAAAGACCACGCCGACGCTGAGCCCGAGCCACAGGTGCAGACGCTTCAGCCACGCCTTGGCGCCGGCGCGGCGGGGTGGAGCCGGCGCCACCATCAGAACGTCTGCTGCCAGCTCAGCGACACCGTGCGGCCGCGCCCGGCGAAGTAGCTCGCGTCGTCGCCCACGGTCTGGGAGACGTAATTGATGTACTGGCGATTGGCCAGGTTCTGCACGCCCAGCGTCCACTCGCCGACATCGCGGCTGTGCCAGCGCACGAACGCATCAGCGGTGACATAGCCGTCGAAGTGGCCGCTCGCCACGCCGAGCGTGGCGAAGTCGCGGCTGGCCAGTCGCGACACCTGCAGCATGCTCGACCAGGCGTCGTCCCAGCGCTGGGTCCAGCTCAGGTTGAGGCGGTTCGGCGCGATGTTGGCGCCATCGAGGTCGGAGTCGACCCGCCCGTCGCCATTGCGGTCGGAACGGCCGTGGTTGATCGCGTAGCTCATCGCCAGCCGGGTGCCGTCCAGCGGCTTCCAGCCCGCACGTGCTTCCCAGCCGCTGATCTCGATGCGCTGGCGCGCCACGTTGTAGACCTGGTTTGCGGCATCGAACACCAGCACCGAGCCCAGGCGCGAGGTGGAGCTGTAGTGGCTCACCCGCGCCGAGAACGGCCCGTTGTCGAAGTCCGCTCCGACCTCGCGGTTGTCCGACACCACCGGCTTGAGGTCGAGAAACTCCGCCACGCTTTGACCCGGGCGGTTGATCGCCCGCAGCACGCGGCCCACGTCCGGCAGCGTGTAGCCCTCGGCGTAGCTGGCAAACAGGTTCAGGTGATCGCCCAGGTACCAGACCGCTCCCAGGTTCGGCAGGGTCTTGGTGAAGCGGGTCGAACCGCCCTGCACGGTCACGCCGTTGTAGAACGCCAGCGTGCGGAAGGTGGGCACGTTCAGGCGGCCGTGCTCCTGGCGCAGGCCGCCATTCACCGACAGCGACGGCAGCACCCAGTATTCGGCCTGGAGAAAGGGTGCCCAGCCGGTGTACGTGCTGTCCGGCACCCAGTTGCGGCCGGTCTGGATCAGTTCCTGATGGGTGGTATCGCGGTAGCCATCGACGCCGGCCAGCACGTTCAGGCGCTCGTCCAGCAGCCCACCGCGCGCCCAGGACAGCCGCGCGCCGCGCTTGAGCGACACGTTCTGCGACTGGTCGAACACGGTGGCGCCGTAGGCGGGATCCTGGAAGGTGCCAAAGGTGCCGCCGCCGAACAGTTCGCGGTTGCTCTGGTAGTAGAGCTGGGCACGCAGCTCGCCGCCGGCCAGGTGCGGGTCGCGGTAATCCACGCTGCTGGTCAGCACGCGGTTGCGCGGGGCTTCGCCCGGCTGGCTGCCGCGCACGGAGGTGGTCGGCACGCCGGCATCCATGTCGCCGGGCACGGCCAGATAGTCGCCGTGGCCCTGCAGCTGGAAGTGATTGATCGTCAGTTGCAGGTGCTGCTCGCCGGCGAAGTCGTAGCCGAGCTTGGCGAAGGCGTCCTTGCTGGTGGAATCCATCAGGTCGCCCTGCGTTCCGTCCACGCCGATCAGCCGGCCCTTCGCGTCGGAGTACATGCCGCGCTCGCGTTGCGACACGCCCACGACGGCATCGAAGGCGCCCTGACGCACGCCCAGAAGGTATGCGCCGGCGTAGCCCAGCCCGTCGCTGCCGCGGGTGGGAGCGCTCGCTTCCAGCGTCACCCGCTGCTCCACGCCGTCGGTCGTGGGCGGACGGCGCGTGATGATGTTGATGATGCCGCCCGACGCACCCAGCCCCTGCAGCGCGTTGGCGCCTTCGACGATCTCGATCCGCTCGATCATCGCCGGGTCGATGGTGTAGGCGTCGCGCGAGCCGTTGCGCAGCGGGCTGGATTGCGGCACGCCGTCGATCATGTACAGCGGGTTGCGCCCGCGCAACGTCTCGCCGCGGCTGCTGAGCTTCTGCGTGGCCGGCGAGAACGACGGCAGCAGCGCGCCGATCGCCTGGGACAGATCAGGCGTTATGGCCAGCTGCTGGCGCAGGTCTTCCTGGTCGATCACGGTGATCGTCATCGGCAGCGCCCCCTGGCTGCGCGGCATGCGCACGGTGCTCTCGGAAACCTCCACCCGTTGCAGTTGAACCGTCTGCGGTGCTTCGGCAGCCCGGGCTGGTGCGGCCAGGACAGATAGCAGGGCAAGGGCGAGCGGGCGAACAGCGGTCATGCGAAAGCTCCAGATCATTTCGCGAAATCTTAATGGGAACGATTCGCAATAACAATGAATCTGGACATGGGAGGCCCGCGCAGCCCGGGCTTGTTGTCCGGCACGACCGGCGCTTGTGCAGCACCGGTGAGCGTTGGGCGTGACATTGTCTGCACTGCGGGCGATCGCGCAGTGGCCGAAGTCTCGGGAGTCGGGCGCGATTGCCTGTTCGCCGTGCGGCTGCCGGATCCACGGGTGTGGCAAACGGGCAAGGCACGTACGGGTCAACGCGCGTCATGGCGGCGCCTGCAAGCGCCGCCGAACCCGCTGGCGCGCGAACGCGTTTCCGCGCCGCGTCGCCAGCGCGATCGCTGGTGCAGCGATCTAGTGCGCCAGGCTGGCGCCGCTGCCGAGCCCTTCGCCACGCACGTGCCGGTGACGGAACAGCAGCAGGAACAGCACCGCCACGACCGCGGCGTACAGCGCAAAGCTGATCCAGATGCCATGCCAGTCCTTGGCTCCGTCCGGCGCGGTGAAGAACGCCTCGATCACCAGGCCGCTGATCGCGCTGCCGAGCACGGCACCCACGCCGTTCGTCATCATCATGAACAGCCCCTGGGCGCTGGCGCGGATCGCCGGGTCGCTCTGCGACTCGACGAACAGCGAGCCGGAGATGTTGAAGAAGTCGAATGCCATGCCGTAGACGATGCACGACAGCACGATCATCCAAAGCCCGGGGCCCGGGTTGCCGTAGGCGAACAGGCCGAAACGCAGCGCCCACGCCGCCATCGAGATGAACATCACCGTCTTGATGCCGAAGCGCTTGAGGAAGAACGGGATGGCGAGGATGAACAGCGTTTCGGATACCTGCGAGATCGACATGATGATCGCCGGATACTTCACGGCAATCAGTCCGGCGTAGGCCGGCACCGTGGCGAAGTCGTGCAGGAAGGTGTCGCCGTAGGCATTGGTCAGCTGCAGCGCCGCGCCGAGCAGCATGGCGAAGATGAAGAACACCGCCATCTTGGCGTTGCGGAAGAGCTTGAACGAAGTCAGGCCGAGCGTATCGAGCATCGAGCGGCTCGAGGCGATGCGGTCCAGCTTGGGCGGGCACGGCGGCAGCGTGAACGCATACAGCCCCAGCACCAGCGCCGCCGCGGCGGCCACGTAGAACTGGCCCGAGGTGGTCTCCAGCTTCAGCAGGCTTACCGTCCACAGCGCAGCGATGAAACCCACCGTGCCCCACACGCGGATCGGCGGGTAGGTGGTCACCACGTCGGCACCGTCTTTCTTCAGCGCGTTGTAGGCCACCGCGATCGACAACGAGATCGTCGGCATGTAGCAGCACATGTTGACCAGCATCACCCAGAACAGCACTGCAGGCCGGTCGATCGCCGGCACGATGCACAGCACGATGGCGCCGGCGATATGCAGCATGCCGTAGAGCTTCTCGGCGTTGATCCACTTGTCCGCCACCACGCCCATCAGCGAGGGCATGAACAGCGAGGCGATGCCCATGGTGGAGAAGATCGCCCCGAACTGGGCGCCGCCCCAGTGCCGGTTCTGGAACCAGTACGCGCCGATGGTGATCAGCCACGATCCCCAGACGAAGAACTGCAGGAAATTCATCACCACCAGGCGGAACTTGATACTCATGGACTTCTTCGTGCGCGGAGTGTGTGGGGCTCCGCGGCGCGGCCGGTTCCGCACCGTCGCGAGGACCCGTGCGTACAGCGACAGCGTCAGGAGTGTCCCCCGGAGGCAGATCCGCACGCGGCGGTTCCACAGACCCGAGGCAGCGTAGACGAGCACGCTGGCGCCGGGCAAGCTGCGGCGCGGGTCGCCGCGCCAACGGCGCGCCGGCCGGTCCGCCAGCCTCTACACTGCGCGACCGCCACCGCAGACGATGCACTTCATGGGCCTGTTCCTCACCATCGCGCTGGTCCACCTGCTGGCGCTGGCCAGCCCCGGCCCGGATTTCCTGTTCGTCTCGCAGACCGCGGCCAGCCGTTCGCGCACACAGGCGCTGGCCGGCGTGCTGGGCATCGTGCTGGGTATTGCGGTGTGGGCAGCGCTGGCGCTGCTCGGGCTGCACGTGCTGCTGCAACGCCTGGCCTGGCTGCAGCGGACGGTCGCCATCGCCGGGGGCGCGTATCTGCTGTGGATGGGCTGGCAACTGTTGCGCGCGGCATGGCGTCAGCAGGCGGTGGTCGCCGGCGGTGCGGCGCCGACCCCCTCGAGCGGCTGGCGCAGCCTGCGCGACGGACTGCTCACCAACCTGGGCAATCCCAAGGCCGTGGTGTATTTCGCCAGCGTGTTTTCCGCACTGGTGGGGCCGGCGGTCACCGCTGCGACGCGCTGGCAGCTGTGGCTGCTGGTGAGCGTGGAATCGCTGGCGTGGTTCGTCCTGGTGGCTACGCTGTTCGCCCTGCCGCCGATGCGCCGCGCATACCTGCGCAAGGCCCGCGTCATCGACGCACTGGCCGGTGCGGTGTTCGTGTTGTTCGGCCTGCAGCTGATGCTTGGGTAGGCGCGCAGCTCCTGCCCGGCAGGAGCTGCGTCCGACCACCCGCTGGCGCATCGCGAAGCTTAAGGAGCGACGCCCTTTTCGCGGCAAGAACGCCGCCAGCGGTTGCCTATCATTCGGCCTCGAAGGCGCTGCGCAGCCAGTGCATCTGCGCCTGATCGCCGACGCCGTCGAAGCTGACCACGTCGAAGCGGCAGGCGCGCTGGCCGTGCTGCGGGTGCGCGGCGAGCCATAGCGACGCGGTGCGCAACAGGCGCTCGCGCTTGCTGCGGGTGATCGACGCGGCGGCGCCGCCCTGGCCGCGACCGCCACGCTGACGTACCTCCACGAAGACGATCATCTCGCCGTCGCGCATGACCAGATCAAGCTCGCCGTGCCGGGTGGTGAAGTTCTGCGTCAGCAGGCGCAGCCCGGCCTGCTCGAGATCGCGGCGCGCTCGTTGCTCGAACTGCGCCCCTTGTGCCCGCATCAGCGGCCGTCGTCACCGGCGACGGAACTGGCCGGCGCCGGCACGCTGTCGTCCGGCACGCTCTGCGGTGGGGCGCTGGACGGCGTGTCGTCGAACTGCAGGCTACCGCTCAGCGGACGCGCGAGGCCGTCGGTGAAGCGCGCCCAGACGAGCACGCGGCGCACGCGGCCGAACTGGTCGGCGGCGAGCTGCCCGGTGGCGCCCGGCAGGTAGCTGCCGGGATGATCGCGCAGCCAGTCCAGGTAGGGCGCGAGGTTCCACGCGTCCATGCCGAAAGCAAACAGGCGCCCGGCACTGCCGCTGGCTTCGGGCAATGCGGTGGCGATGCCGGCGTGCGACGGCAGCCCGGGCTGCGCGTCGAACAGCCAGGGCGCGTCGCAGAATTCCACGCCATCCAGATCGCGGTCGGCACCGGCGTCGTCGATGCCGCCATAGACATGCGAGGTGGCCAGTATCGGCAGCGTCAGGCCTGCGATCCGCAGCTGCGGCACGAGCAGGCGCGCCTGTTCCGGCCGCATGCTGATGAAGATGGCGGCATCGGGGTCGTCGGCGCGGGCGTTCAGTGTGCTGATCGTCGCGGCGTAGTTGATGCTGCCCGAGGCGATGCTGGCGCGCCCGGCCACCTGGCCACCGCGGGCGATCAGCTCGGCGCGGAAGGCGTCGGCCGCGCGCTGCGCGAAGTCGTCGCTGGAGGTCACCACGTAGGCAGTATGCAGGCCGCGTTCGACCAGGTGATCGGCGACCTGCGCTCCCTCGGTCTCCGGCAGCAGGCCGAACTCCATCACCGCGGCGGACGGTGCGCTCCTGCCGTCGGGATGATTCAGTGCCAGCACCGGTGCCGGCAGGTTGTCCTGTGCGATCACCGCGGCGACCTCGGCACGCGTGAGCGGGCCGACCACCAGCTGGGCGCCATCACGCACCGCCTGCTGGTAGGCCTTGACCGCGCCCGCGGCGGTGCCGGTACTGTCGTAGACGCGCAGCGCCGCGCGCGGCGCATGGGTGCGGCTGGCGTCGGCATAGGCGGCGAAAAAGCCTTCGCGGATCGAGGTGGCCACGCTGGCCAGCTCGCGATTGGCCGGCAGCAGCAGCGCGATCTGGCTGGGCATGCGATAGCCCTCGCGCACGTTGGCGTGCGCCCCGGGGAGCATCGTGCCCACGGGCTGCTTCAGCTCCGGCTGCGGGTTGGCCACGGTGATGCCCTGCTGCGAGAGGGCCTCGTTGATCCACGGCAGCATGCGGTCAGCGGACGTCATGGCTGCAGCGCGCTGCTGCAGCTCGGCGACACTGAGGCGCCCCAGCAGGTCGAGAATCTGGCGCTGGTTCTGCGAGCGATCCAGTCCGCTCAGTGCATCATCCATCTGCACCCGCGTGCGGGCGCTGCCCCAGTGGTCGCCGCTGGCGTCCATGGCCCGCGCGCGCAGTTCCAGCACGCGCAGTTGCAGTGCGGGCGGAACGTGAAGGTTGGGTTGGGTGGTGAGGGCCAGTGCGCTGCGCGGGTCGTGCTGGTCCAGCGCGATCTCGGCCCGCAGCAAGTCCAGCCGCACCGGCTCATCGCCGCTCAGGCGCTCCCGGCGCACCGGTGTCAGCACCTCGGCCGCGCGCGTCAACGCGCCTTCCTGGCGGTACGCCTCGGCGGCGTTGAGGCGATAACTGTCGGCATGGCCCGGGCTGTTGGCGGCGAGCGCGAGATAGGCCTGTGCGGCCTGCTCGAACTGGCCCTGTTGGCGCAGTGCATCGGCGCTGCGCATGGCTGCCACTTCCGCGGGCGAACGTTGCGCGGCCTGGGGAACGCAGGCGGCCAGGGCGAGGCTGATCAGCACGGCCAGGCCGGCGGCGCGGTACATGCGCATGGAAGGTCCCTTGGATCGTGATCGGAAAGGTCGGACTGCGCGATGATAGTCGATCATTCCGCCGCTCCGCGGTGAAAGGATTCCTTCGATGTCTTCAGTCCGAGCCGGCTCGCTATGGGTGGTGGCCACGCCCATTGGGCACCGTGATGATTTCTCCGCACGGGCGGTGCAGACGCTGCGCGCGGTGGCCTTGATCGCGGCGGAGGACACGCGTCACAGCCGGCCGTTGCTGCAGCACTACGGCGTCGACACGCCGTTGATCGCGTTGCACGAGCACAACGAGCGCGATGCCGTGGATGCGCTGGTGAGGCGATTGCTCGATGGCGAGTCGGTGGCGCTGATCTCGGATGCGGGCACGCCGCTGATCAGCGATCCGGGGTTCCGGCTGGTACGGGCTGCGCGTGCGGCTGGCGTGCGATGCGTGCCGGTGCCGGGCGCCTGCGCCGCGATCGCCGCGCTGTCGGTGGCCGGACTGCCGAGCGACCGGTTCGTGTTCGAAGGGTTCCTTCCGCCCAAGGCGGCGGCGCGGCGTACGCGCCTCCAGGAGCTGGCCGGCGACCCGCGCACCCTGATTTTCTACGAGTCGTCCCATCGCGTGGCCGAGAGCCTGGCGGACATGCGCGACGTGTTCGGCGGCGACCGCGAAGCGGTGCTGGCGCGCGAGCTGACCAAGCTGTTCGAGACGGTCATCGGCGAACCCCTCGATGAGCTGGCGGCGCGCGTTGCGGCCGATCCCGACCAGCAGCGTGGCGAGTGCGTGCTGCTGGTGGCGGGGCGTGGAGAAGAAGTCGATGCGCGGCTGGCCGAGGGGCAGCGGGTATTTGCCCTGTTGCGCGAGGAACTGCCGCCGGCCAGGGCGGCCAAGTTGGCCGCGGCGATCACCGGCGCACCGCGCAAGGCACTGTACGAAGCGGGGAGCGGCTAGTTTTCGCGGCGACTTGTCCTTGCCGCTCGCGGCTGGAGAGGTTCCGCGTCGCACATTGCATCAGACATCCCGGGCCTTGCGCTCTTCCCGGTTCCCGATCACGTACAATCGGCGGTGGAGTCGGCCGGACAGTCGCGTCGCACGCAAGTGCATCGAGGAAAGTCCGGGCTCCACAGGGCAGAGTGCCAGGTAACTCCTGGGCGGCGTGAGCCGACGGCCAGTGCAACAGAGAGCAGACCGCCGAACGGCATCTTCGGATGCGCGTGGTAAGGGTGAAAGGGTGCGGTAAGAGCGCACCGCGTACGGGGCCAACGCCGTGCGGCACGGTAAACCCCACTCGGAGCAAGACCAAATAGGGGGACGATAACGCGGCCCGCGTTGTTCCCGGGTAGGTTGCTGGAGCCAGGCGGTGACGCCTGGCCGAGAGGAATGACTGTCGCGCCGCAAGGCGTACAGAACCCGGCTTACAGGCCGACTCCACCTTTCCACCCCCGGGCGAGCGATCGCCCGGGGTTTTTTGTGGTCGCGCGCGGCTGAACGGCCGGTTCATGCGCCCGAGGCTCGAACAGGTCGGTTTGCCGACACGTCGGAAACCAAAAAAGCCTGTCATTCAAACGCCTTGCTGCGTTTCCTCATGTAAGGGGTGAATTGCCGTCACCTCTTTGCCTTTACTCCTTGATTCACAAAAGAAATTCCCTTGACAGTCTCAGGGGGCGAGACTATCGTGGGTTTCGGTGTGAAAACGTGGGATTTAGTGGAGTCATACGAGCGTGTTCCAGGGCGAAACCGCCATCACCGTCGACGACAAAGGCCGCCTGGCCATTCCGACCATGTATCGGGAGCAGGTGTCGGGCGCGTGCGCCAATCGTCTGGTGATCACCTACAACCCGTTCGAGCACGGCTGCCTCTGGCTGTTTCCGTACGCGGAGTGGGAGCAGGTGCGCGATCAGGTCAATGCGCTGCCCAGTGTGAAGGCCGCGCACCGCAATCTGCAGATGAAGCTGGTCGGTGCGGCCGCGGTCGTGGAGCCCGACGGCGCGGCGCGCATCCTGCTGCCGGCCAGCCAGCGCGGCACTACGGGCATCGAGAAAAAGGCGGTGCTGCTGGGCATGGGCAGCAAGTTCGAGCTGTGGAGCGAGCAGGCCCATCTGGCCAAGATCCGCCAGACCATCGGCGAAGACGACATCACCCAGGAAATGGCAGATCTGCGCCTCTGATTGTTCAGTGGTCGCAGCGACAAAGTGCGGGACGGGAGCGGAAGTGCGGTATGGCCCAGAGCCGGAATACAAATTCAGGCTCGGCGCCGCTGCAGCACATTCCGGTGATGCTGGGAGAAGCTGTGGAGGGTCTCGCCGTGAAGCCGGGCGGGCGCTACCTGGATGGCACCTTCGGACGCGGCGGTCACGCCCGTGCCGTGCTGTCGCGTCTGGGGCCGCATGGCCGCCTGCTGCTGATGGACCGTGACCCCCAGGCGATCACCGCCGCCCAAGCGCAGTTCGCCGACGACCCTCGCGTGGCGATCCGCCACGGCAATTTTTCCGAGCTGGCCGAGTGGGACGAGACCGCGGCCGGGCTCGATGGCGTGTTGCTCGACCTGGGCGTGTCCTCGCCGCAGCTGGATGAGGCCGCCCGCGGCTTCAGCTTCATGGCCGATGCGCCGCTGGACATGCGCATGGACACCACCCAGGGCGAAAGCGCGGCGCAGTTCCTGGCGCGCGCCGACGAGCGCGAGATCACCGAGGTGCTGTGGCACTTCGGCGAGGAGCGCCACGGGCGCCGGATCGCGCGGGCCATCATGGCCGATCGACAGGTCACGCCATTCACCCGCACCGGCCAGCTCGCGGCACTGATAGAACGCGTGATCGGCCGGCGCGAGCCGGGCAAGCACCCGGCCACGCGCAGCTTTCAGGCGCTGCGGATCCAGGTCAACGGTGAGCTGGATGCGCTCCAGCGTGGCCTCGACGCGGCGCTGGAGCGGCTCGACGCTGGCGGTCGGCTCTCGATCATCAGCTTTCATTCGCTGGAGGACCGGGCGGTCAAGTTGTTCATCCGCGACCAGTCCGGGCGCGTCCAGGGCAGTCGGCGTGGCCCGCCGGTGGCGGCGACACCCGCGCGCCTGACGCCGGTGGGCAAGGCACGTTTTCCGTCGGCGGAGGAGCTGGCGGTCAATCCGCGCGCGCGCTCGGCCGTGTTGCGCGTGGCGGAGAAACTGGCATGAAGGCCTTCGGCGTCATCGCTCTGGTCGGCCTGCTCTGCCTGGTGCTGATCACTGCGCTGGGCGTGGTGTGGACGCGGCACGAGAGCCGCGTGCTGTTCGTGCAGCTCACCAGCCTGCAGAACCAGCGCGACGATCTCAACGTCGAGTACGGCCGTCTGGAGCTGGAGCAGGCCACCTGGGCCGAGCCGCGACGCATCGACGAAGAGGCGCGCAGCAAGCTCGGCATGGTCACGCCCGCGCCGCAGAACATCCAGCTGGTGCGCCGATGACCCGCCCGCGCAAGGTCGTGCCTGCGTCCACCGGCCGTCGCCGCAGCGCCGGGCCCAGCGCGCGTCGGCGCCTGATGCTGGTGGTGGCCCTGCTGAGCCTGGTGTCGCTCGGGCTGGTGGCCCGCGCGTTCGATGTGCAGGTCGTGCGCAAGCAGTTCTATCAGGAGCAGGGTGATGCCCGGTTCCTGCGCGAGGTGCCGATCGCGGTGTCGCGTGGCGCGATCCTGGACCGCAATGGCGAGCCGCTGGCGGTGTCCACGCCGATGGTCTCGATCACCGCGGTGCCTTCGAAGGTGCTCGAAAACGACGATCAGCTGCCTGCCCTGGCGGCTGCGCTGGGTACGCAGCCGGACGAGTTGCGCGAATACCTGCAGCAGCGGGCCAGCCGGGAGTTCGCCTATCTCAAGCGGCAGATGAGCCCCGAGGCGGCGCAGGCCGTGCTCGAGCTCGGCATACCGGGCATCAACGGGCAGCGCGAGTTTCGCCGCTATTACCCCTCCGGCGAGGTAACCGCACACGTGCTCGGCTTCACCAACATCGACGATCACGGCCAGGAAGGCCTCGAGCTCGCCTTCGACGACTGGCTGTCCGGCCAGCCGGGCAAGAAGCGGGTGATTCGCGACAACAAGGGCCACATCGTCGAGGACGTCGAGCAGGTGCGCGAGCCCAAGCCCGGCCGCAACCTGACGCTGAGCATCGATCGACGGATCCAGTTTCTCGCCTACAGCGAACTTAAGGCGGCGGTGGAGAAGTCGCAGGCCGACTCCGGCACCATGGTGATCCTCGACGTGAAGACGGGCGAGGTGCTGGCGATGGTCAGCATTCCCACCTACAACCCCAATGCCGTGGGCGGGAGCAGCCCCTCCGCGCGGCGCAATCGTGCCGTCACCGACGTGTTCGAGCCCGGCTCCACGATCAAGCCGATCCTGATGGCGGCGGCGCTGTCGAGCGGGCAGTACACGCCCACCACGCCCAAGGTGGACACCACCGGCGGTCACTGGTTTTTCCAGGGTCACGACATCCACGACACCCATGACTGGGGGGTGCTCACGCCCACTGGCATCATCACCAAGTCCAGCAACGTCGGCGCGGCGCACGTGGCGATGACGCTCGATACCGCGCTGATGTACGACACCTACCGCGCCTTTGGCTTCGGCAACAGCACCAATAGCGGCTTTCCCGGCGAGGTGTCCGGCAAGCTGCGGATCGGGCGTGACTGGCGACCGCTGGAGAAGGCGATTCTCGGCTACGGGTACGGCCTCAATGCCACGGTGCTGCAGCTGGCAAACGCCTACGCGACCATCGGCGATGGCGGTGTCATGCATTCGCCCACCTTCATCAAGGGCGGTGAGGTCGACGCCAAGGCGATCATCGAGCCACGGATCGCCCATCAGCTGCTGCGGATGATGGAGACCACCACCCAGCCTGGCGGCACCGCCGCACCGTACGCTTGGATTGCCAATTACACGGTGGCCGCCAAGACCGGCACCGCGCACAAGGCCACTGCCGGTGGCTACGCCAAGGACGCCTACGGCGCGGCCTTCGCGGGCATGGTGCCGGCGAGCAACCCGCGCCTGGCCGCCGCGGTGGTGATCGACAACCCGCAGCGCGGCAGCTATTACGGCGGCCTGGTCTCGGGTCCGGTCTTCGCCAAGGTGATGGATGGCGCGCTGCGCCTGCTGGACATCCCCCCGGACAACATCGGGCGCTGGTACGTCGGCGGTCCGCTGCAGGGCGTCAACGGCCTGATCGGCAACAAGCCGCCGGATGCGCCGAACATCGAAGAAGCGCCGGTGGACCGGGTGACGCCATGAGCATGCCCCTGGACCAACTGCTGCCGGGGCTGACCGGCGCCGCCGTTCCGGCCGGCCTTGTCGTTGACGGCCTCACCCTCGACTCGCGCGCGGCGCAGCCGGGCTTTGCGTTCGTCGCACTGCGCGGGCTCAACCACCACGGCCTCGCGTTCGCTGCAGACGCCGTGGCGCGTGGCGCCTGCGTGGTGCTCGCCGAGATGCCGGCTCCGGCCGACGTCGCCGCGCCAGGCGTGCCGGTGGTGTGGATTGACCGGTTGTCGGCGCAGGTGGGCGAACTGGCGGCGCGCTTCTTCGATCATCCGTCGCAGGCGCTGCGGATCGTCGGCGTCACCGGCACCAACGGCAAGACCTCCACCGTGCAGCTGGTGGCCCAGGCATTGCAGCGGCTCGGCCACCGTGCCGCGAGCATCGGCACGCTCGGCGCCGGGCTGGTCGGGCAGCTCGACGCCGGCGAGCGCACGACTCCCGATGCCATCCGCGTGCAGGCGCAGCTGGCCCGGTTTCGCGCCGCCGGCGCCAGTCACGTGGCGATGGAAGTGTCGTCGCATGCGCTGGCCCAGGGCCGCGTCAACGCGGTGCGTTTCGAGGTGGCCGCTTTCACCAACCTCACCCGCGACCACCTGGACTACCACGGCACCATGGAGGCCTACGGCGAGGCCAAGGCGCAGCTGTTCGCCTGGCCTGAACTGCGCTCGGCTGTGGTCAATGTCGACGACGCCTTCGGTGCGACGCTGGTGCAACGCCTGCCTGGCCCGGTACAGCGCCTGCGCACTAGTGCCGCAGGCGATGCCGATGCGGAGGTCCGCGCGACCGAGATCGTCACTTCCGGCGAGGGGCTGGCGTTCCAGCTGCACACGCCGTGGGGGTCGCGTGCCATCCGCAGCCCGCTGCTGGGCCGGTTCAACGTGGCCAATCTGCTCACCGTGGCCGCGTGCCTGGGCGCGCTGGGCGAACCGTTCGAGCAAGTGGTGGAGACGCTCGCGGCGCTTGCGCCCGTCAACGGCCGCATGAATCGTCTCGGCGACGGTCTGCGCCAGCCGTTGGTGGTGGTCGATTACGCCCACACGCCGGATGCGCTCGAACAGGCGCTGACCGCGCTGCGCGCGCACTGCGCCGGCCGCCTGATCTGCGTGTTCGGCTGCGGTGGCGAGCGTGATGCCGGCAAGCGCCCGCTGATGGGGGCACTGGCCGAGCGGCTGGCCGATCTGGCCATCGTCACCGATGACAATCCCCGTGGCGAAAGCGGCGACGCGATCGTGGCGCAGATCGCGTCGGGCTTCGCCGACCCGTCGAGGGCGGTGGTCGAGCGCGATCGCGAGCGGGCGATCCGGCAGGCGCTGACGCTGGCGGATGCCGGCGACGTGGTGCTGATCGCCGGCAAGGGCCACGAGAACTATCAGGAAGGCGCCGGCGGCCGGCGCCCATTCGACGATATGGACGTGGCGCGTCGGGCGCTGGAGGCCGAAGCATGATGCGTCTGGACACCGTGGCTCTGTGGACGCGCGGCCAGCGCATCGGCGCCGATGTGCCGGTGACCGGGTTCGCCATCGATACCCGCAAGCTGCAGCCGGGCGACCTGTTCGTGGCGCTGCGCGGCGAGCACGTGGACGGGCATGACTTCGTGGCCGATGCGATCGCCCGCGGCGCCGCCGCGACCATGGTCACGCGCAAACTGGACATCGCGCTGCCGCAGGTGCTGGTCAACGATGCCGCCGCGGCGCTGGGCGACCTGGCCAGCGCCGTTCGCGCACAGCGGCAGGTGCGGGTGGTCGGCATCACCGGTTCCAACGGCAAGACCACGGTAAAGACTCTGGTGGCCGCGATCCTGGGGCGGCACGGCCGCACGCACGTCAACGCCGGCAACTACAACAACGAGCTCGGCCTGCCGCTCACCCTGCTGGCGATGCCGGAGGATGCGCAGTATGCGGTGCTGGAAATGGGTGCCGGCAAGCCCGGTGACATTGCCTACCTGGCCGCCATCGCCCGCCCCGACGTGGGCCTGATCACCTGCATCGCGCCGGCGCACCTGGAGCGCATGGGCAGCATCGAGGGCGTGGCCGAAACCAAGGGCGCGATCTACCAGGCGCTGCCGGTCGACGGCGTGGCGATCATCAACGCCGATGACGCGTTCGCGCCGTTCTTCGCGGGCCTCGCGGGCTCGCGGCGCGTGCTGCGCTACGGGCTGGGTCGGCCTGCCGATGTCACTGCCACAGTAATCGAGCAGCGCTTCGACGGCTCGCGTTTCGTGCTCCATACGCCGCAGGGCGAGGCCGAGGTGATGCTGCCGCTGGCCGGATCGCACAACGTCGCCAACGCGCTGGCCGCCGCCGCCGTGGCGACCGCGCTGGAGGTGCCGCTGGCCACCATCGTGGCAGGCCTGGCCGGTGCCGATGGCGTGGCGGGACGATTGAAGGTGGAGCCGATGCCGGGCCACTGGACCCTGATCGACGACAGCTACAACGCCAACCCCGGCTCCGTCACGGCCGCCATCGACACGCTGGCGCTGGCGTCGGGCGAGCGCATGCTGGTGCTCGGCGATATGGCCGAGCTGGGCGTCGATGCACGCGCCATGCATGCCCGGGTCGGTGCACACGCGAAGGCGCGGGGCATCGAGCACCTGCTGGCGGTCGGGCCACTCAGCGCCGCTGCGGTGGAGTCGTTCGGTGCCGGCGCGGCCCACTTCGACAACAAGGCCGCGCTGCTCGGCGCGATCGAGGCGCGGCTGCGCGCGGGCGTCACCTGCCTGGTGAAGGGGTCGCGCTCGGCCGGGATGGACCAGGTCGTGGCGTCGCTGCGCCTTGCACGCGCACGTGGAGGTGCCACCGATGCTGCTTGAACTGGCCGACTGGATGGCACGGCATTTCACCGCCGTGCACCTGTTCCAGTACATCACCTTCCGCACCATCATGGCCGCGCTCACTGCGCTGGCCATGTCGCTGCTGTTCGGTCCGGCGGTGATCCGCCGGCTGGCCCTGCTCAAGGCGGGCCAGGTGGTGCGCAGCGACGGTCCGCAGACGCACCTGACCAAGGCCGGCACGCCAACCATGGGTGGCGTGATGATCCTGCTGGCGGTGGCGATCGCCACGCTGCTCTGGACCGACCTGCACAACCGCTACGTGTGGCTGGTGCTCAGCGTCACGCTGGGCTTCGGCGCAATCGGCTTCTACGACGATTACCGTAAGATCGTGTTGCGCGACAGCCGCGGGCTGGCCTCGCGCTGGAAATACTTCTGGCAGTCGGTGCTGGGCCTGATCGCAGCGTGGTTCCTGTTCCACACGGCGCAGCTGCCGGCCGAGACCGCACTGTACGTGCCGCTGTTCAAGCAGGTGGCGATCCCGCTGGGCGCGCTGTTCGTGGTGCTGGCCTACTTCATGATCGTGGGCTTTTCCAACGCGGTGAACCTCACCGACGGACTCGACGGGCTGGCGATCATGCCCACGGTGCTGGTCTCCGGTGCGCTGGGCGTGTTCGCCTACCTGGCCGGCAACCGGGTGTTCTCCGAGTACCTGGGCATCCCGTCGATTCCCGGGGCCGGCGAGCTGGCGATCTTCTGCGGCGCGCTCTCCGGCGCCGGGCTCGGCTTCCTCTGGTTCAACACCTATCCGGCCCAGGTCTTCATGGGCGACGTGGGCGCGCTGGCGATCGGCGCGGCGCTGGCCGCGATCGCAGTGATCGTGCGCCAGGAGATCGTGCTGCTGGTGATGGGCGGCGTATTCGTGATGGAAACCGCCTCGGTGATGATGCAGGTGGCGAGCTTCAAGCTCACCGGCAAGCGCATCTTCCGGATGGCGCCGATCCACCACCACTTCGAGCTCAAGGGCTGGCCCGAGCCGCGCGTGATCGTGCGCTTCTGGATCATCAGCGTGGTGCTGGTGCTGATCGGTCTTGCCACGTTGAAGGTGCGCTGATGTTCGGCTTCGGCACCACCCAGGCAGTGAAGCGCCACGGCCCCCGTGGTCGGTTCGACCAGCTGTTGTTGCTGGCGCTGGTGGCGCTGGCCAGCCTGGGCGTGGTGATGGTCGCCTCCAGCTCGATCGCGGTGGCGGACAGCCAGCACATCGGCGCGTTCTACTACCTCAAGAAGCACCTGTTCTATCTCGCGCTTGGCCTGATGCTCGCCGGGGCGGCGATGCGCACCGAGCTGAAGCTGCTGGAGAAGCACGCGCACCTGCTGCTGCTGGCAGCGCTGCTGATGCTGCTGGCGGTGTTCGTGCCTCACTTCGGCATGCGCATCAACGGCGCGCGGCGCTGGGTGAACCTGGTGGTGACCAGCTTCCAGCCGGTGGAAGCGGTGAAACTGATCCTGGTGGTGTATGTGGCCAGCTACCTGGTGCGCCACCGCGAGAGCGTGGAAACCCGTTTCCTCGGCTTGTTCAAGCCGCTGATGGTGGCGGGCGTGATCGTGTTGCTGCTGCTGGCCCAGCCCGATTTCGGCTCCGCCACGCTGGTGATCGCGGTGACCATCGCGATGGTCTGGCTCGGTGGCGCACGGCCGGTGTTCCTGTTCGGCATGGGCCTGCCGCTGATGCCGCTGCTGGCGATCGCGGCGACCAGCGAAAGCTACCGCATGAAGCGGCTCACCTCGTTCATGGACCCGTGGAAGGATCCCTTCAACGACGGCTTCCAGCTGACCCAGTCGCTGATGGCGATCGGGCGCGGCGAGTGGACCGGCGTCGGCCTCGGCTCGAGTGTGCTCAAGCTGTCCTACCTGCCGGAGGCGCATACCGACTTCATTCTCGCGGTCATCGGCGAGGAACTCGGGCTGGCCGGCGTGATCGCCGTCGTCGGACTGTTCACGCTGCTGGTGACGCGCGGGTTGACGCTGGGCCTGCGCGGTGTCGAGGTGGGTCAGCGGTTTGCCGGCTACGTCGCGTTCGGTATCTCGCTGATGATCGGGCTGCAGGCGATGGTGTCGATCGGCGTGAACCTCGGTGCGCTGCCCACCAAGGGCCTGACGTTGCCACTGATCAGCTCCGGTGGCTCGTCGGTACTGCTGACTTGTGCCATGGCCGGCGTGCTGCTGCGTGCCACCTTCGAAATCAATCGCGCGCTGGATGCCCGTCACATGGCCACCCGCATGCCGGCGCTGGCCGTGGCGGACGCCAATGCCTCGACCGCGACGCCCGAGCGACAGGCGGTGGCGGCATGAGCGCACGGCCGTTCAATGATCGTCGCCCGGTGCTGATCATGGCCGGCGGCACCGGTGGCCACATCTTCCCGGGCCTGGCCGTGGCCGATGTGCTGCGTGCGCAGGACGTGCCGGTGGCCTGGCTCGGCGCGCGCGGCGGCATGGAGACCCAGGTGGTTCCGGCTCACGATATTGCGCTGCACACGGTGCCGGTGGGTGGGCTGCGGGGCAAGGGCTGGGCGACGCGGCTGCGCGCGCCGCTGATGCTGGCCAGCGCGCTGGTCGCGTCGCTGGCTGCGCTGCGTCGGCTGCGCCCGCGCAGCGTGCTGTCGATGGGCGGCTACGTGGCTGGGCCCGGTGGCATTGCGGCACGGCTGTTGGGGGTGCCACTGCTGGTGCACGAGCAGAACTCGGTGGCCGGATACACCAACCGCCGCCTCGCCAGCTTCGCCCGTCGCGTCATGACGGGCTTTGCCGACGCGCTGCCGCGTGGCGAATGGGTGGGCAATCCGGTGCGCTCGACCATCGCCGCGTTGCCGCCGCCCGCCGAGCGCATGCGCAACCGCCTCGGGCCGCCGCGCCTGCTGGTGCTGGGTGGCAGCCTTGGCGCTCGCGCGTTGAATGTCGCCGTGCCCAAGGCACTCGCGCTGCTGCCCCCCGCGGCCCGGCCGCAGGTGCTGCACCAGTGCGGCAGGCGCGGCCTCGAGGAGGCGCGCGCCGCCTACGCCGCTGCCGGCGTGGACGCCGAAGTGGTTCCCTTCATCGAGGACATGGCCAGCGCCTATGGCCAGGCCGACCTGGCCGTCTGCCGTGCCGGCGCGCTGACCCTGGCGGAGCTTACCGCTGCCGGACTGGGCGCCCTGCTGGTGCCGTTTCCGCATGCGGTGGACGACCACCAGACCCGCAACGCCGAGGCGCTGGTCGCCGCCGGCGCCGCCGAACTGACCAAGGAAACCGATCTGGACATACAGACATTGGCGCACCGCCTCGACGCGTTGCTGCAGGATCCGCCCCGCCGGCTGGCGATGGCCGCCGCGGCGCGCGCGCTGGCCAAGCCCGACGCGGCGACCGCCATCGCCCGTGCCTGCCTGGAGGTAGCCGCATGACCGCGCGCCGCATGCAGGCCCATGATGACCTGATGACCACCTTCCGCCGCGTGCACTTCATCGGCATCGGTGGCGTGGGGATGAGCGGCATCGCCGAGGTCCTGAACAACCTCGGCTACGCCGTGTCCGGCTCGGACAAGGCCAATTCAGCCACCGCGCAGCGCCTGGCCGGCCTGGGCATCGACGTGCGCATCGGCCACGAGGCGGGGCACGTGCGGGACGCTGACGTGGTGGTCACCTCCAGTGCAATCCGTGCCGACAACCCCGAACTGATGGCGGCGCGCGAGGCGCGCATCCCGGTCATTCCGCGCGCCGAGATGCTCGGTGAGCTGATGCGTTTCCGGCGCGGCATCGCGATCGCCGGGACCCACGGCAAGACCACCACCACCAGCCTGGTCGCCAGCGTGCTGGCCGAGGCCAACTACGACCCGACCTTCGTGATCGGAGGCCAGCTCAACGCGGCCGGCGCCAACGCCCGGCTGGGTACCGGCCAGTATCTAGTCGCCGAGGCGGACGAGTCCGATGGCTCGTTCCTGTTGCTGTCCCCGGTGATCGCGGCGATCACCAACATCGACGCCGATCACCTGGAGAACTACCACGGCGACTTCGCCGAGGTGAAGAAGGCGTTTTCCGATTTCCTGCACCGGCTGCCGTTCTATGGCCTGGCGGTTTTGTGCATCGATGACGAGGAAGTAGCCGCGCTGGCGCGCGACATTCCGCGCCGCGTACTCAGCTACGGGATCGACTCGGTGGATGCCGACGTCCGCGCGACGCAGGTGGTCCAGCGCGGCTTCACCATGCATTTCGACCTGGTGCTGCCCGGCCACGAAGGCGCGCTGCCGGTGCAGCTGAACCTGCCCGGACGGCACAACGTGCTTAACGCGTTGGCGGCTGCGGCGATCGGCTGGCAACTGGGCGTCGAGGGCGAGGCGATTGCACGGGCGCTGGCGCAGTTCCAGGGCGTCGGCCGGCGCTTCCACGCCCGCGGCGAGCTGACCCTGGAGCACGGCAGTGCCTTGCTGATCGACGACTACGGACACCATCCGCGCGAACTGGCGGCGGTGTTCGCCGCTGCCCGCGGCGGCTGGCCGGACCGCCGCCTGGTGGTGGGCTTCCAGCCGCATCGCTACAGCCGAACGCGGGATCTGCTGGACGACTTCGCCAATGTGCTGGCCGAAGCGGACGTGCTGGTGCTGACCGAGGTGTATCCGGCCGGCGAGGCGCCGATCGCGGGCGCCGACGGGCGTGCGCTGGCGCGCGCGGTGCGCGCGCGGGGCAAGGTCGATCCGGTGCTGGTCGAGCATCCGCGTGATTTCCGGGACGCCCTGCCGGCGCTGCTGCGTGACGGCGACCTGCTGATGCTGCTTGGCGCAGGCGATATCGGCGCTGCGGCGCTCGAGTTGTCGCAGCAGCCCCACCTGAGGAGCCCGAAGTGACGAACAAGATCACCGATCCGGCCCAGTTCGGGCGCGTCGCCGTGGTGATGGGTGGCAGCTCCGCCGAGCGCGAGGTGTCGCTCGACTCCGGCCGCAACGTGCTCGCCGCATTGCAGGCGCGCGGGGTCGACGCCCACGCCATCGACGGTATCCCGGCGCTGCTGGACGCGCTGCGCGCGGGCCACTTCGCGCGCGTGTTCAACATCCTGCACGGCCAGCACGGCGGCGGCGAAGACGGCGTGCTGCAGGGCGCACTCGAGTCGCTCAACGTGCCCTACACCGGGTCGGGCGTGCTCGGCTCGGCACTGTCGATGGACAAGACCCGCTCCAAGCGCGTGTGGCAGTCGCTGGGCCTGCCCACGCCGCGTTTCGTGGCGTTGCCACGGGGTGGCGACGTACATGCGGCTGCGCGCGAGGTCGGCTTCCCGCTGATCGTCAAGCCGGCGTGCGAAGGCTCCAGCGTGGGCGTGACCCGCGTCTTCGAGGAACGGGACCTGGATGCGGCGGTGGCGCTGGCTGCCCGCTACCCGGGCGACCTCTTGATGGAAACCCTGATCGAGGGCGACGAGCTGACCGTGGCGATCCTCGGGCGCGACGTGCTGCCGTCGATCCACATCGTTCCCCAGGGTGCGTTCTACGACTACAACGCCAAGTACATCGCCGAGGACACCCGCTATGTGTGCCCGGGCCTGCAGGGCGAGGCCGAGGCACAGCTGCGTGCGCTGTCGCTGCGCGCATTCGATGCGCTCGGCTGCAGCGGCTGGGGCCGCGTCGACGTGATGCGCGATCGCGCCGGTGGCAACTGGCTGCTGGAGGTGAACACGGCCCCGGGCATGACCTCGCACTCGCTGGTGCCCAAGGCGGCCGCGGCCGCGGGCATCGGATACGAGGAGCTCTGCTGGCGTGTGCTCGAGACCAGCTTCGAGAAGGACCGCGGCATCGACGCCGGAGGGCTGCGCGCGTGAGGGGAGCCATCCGCCTGATTGCCTGGTGCCTGGCCATCGCCCTCGTGGTGATGCCGGTGGTGGGCGTGCTGCGCGGGTGGTTTGCCGCCGACCGGTGGCCAGTGACCCAACTCACGGTGCAGGCGGAGTTCCACCACCTCAAGGCCGAGCAGATCCGCGATGTGGTGCGCCCGCGTCTCGGCCACGGCTTCTTTGCGCTCGATCTGGACGACGTGCGGCAGGCGGTATCGGCACTGCCCTGGGTCGAATCGGTCGAGGCAAGCAAGCGCTGGCCGGACACCCTGCTGCTGCGGATCTACGAACGCCAGCCGTTCGCGCGCTGGAACGGCAGGCAGCTGATCAGCCGCCAGGGTCAGCTGTTCGACGTACCAGACAACGAGGTCGCCGTGGCTCTGCCGGATCTGCGCGGCCCCGACGCACGGCTCGCCGAAGTGGTGAGTTTCTACGCCGACACGCGCAGGGCTTTCGCCGGCACGCACCTGGACATCACCGGCGTGGCGCTGACCGAGCGCGGCAGCTGGAGCCTGACCTCGGCCAGCGGTGCCCAGATCGTGCTCGGGGACCGCCAGCAGGCCAACCGGCGCCTGCGCCGTTTCCTCGACGTGTATCCGCAGCTGCTGGCCGGCCACGACAACGGCTTCGCCTACGCCGACCTCCGCTACACCAACGGGTTTGCCGTGCGCTGGCTGCCGCCGGCTGCCGCGACTCCCTCCGATACGGGCGCGCCCCGCACATGAAGACGTTCCTATGAAGACGCGCAGCGACAAACAGCTGGTGGTTGGCCTCGATATCGGCACCTCGAAGGTGGTGGCGATCGTTGGCGAGTACGAGCCGGGTGAACCGATCGAGGTGATCGGCATCGGCACGCACGTCTCGCGCGGGCTCAAGCGCGGTTCGGTGGTGGACATCGAGTCCACGGTGCACTCGATCCAGCGTGCGGTCGAAGAGGCCGAGCTGATGGCCGGCTGCGACATCCGCTCGGTGTTCGCGTCGATCTCCGGCAGCCATCTGGAGACACGCAACTCGCACGGCACGGCGGCAATCCGTGACCGTGAGGTCACGCCCGGCGACCTCGACCAGGTGCTGGAGGCGGCGAGCGCGGTAGCGATCCCGGCCGATCGCAAGGTGCTCTACAAGGAGTCGCAGGAATATCGCATCGATGGCCAGGACGGCATCCGTTCGCCAGTCGGCATGAGTGGCGTGCGGCTGGAAGCGTCGGTGCATCTGGTCACGGGTGCCGCTGCGGCGGTGCAGAACATCACCAAGTGCATCCAGCGCTGCGGGCTGTCGGTGGACGAGCTGGTGCCCTCGGCGGTGGCCAGCAGCAAGTCGGTGCTGACCGACGACGAGCGCGAGCTGGGCGTGTGTCTGGTCGACATCGGCGCCGGTACCACCGACATCGCGATCTACACCCAGGGCGCCATCCGCTACACCCGCTCGCTGCCGGTTGGCGGCGACCAGGTCACCAACGACATCGCCTACGGCGTGCACACGCCGACCGCGCACGCCGAGGAGATCAAGATCAAGTACGCCTGCGCGCTGGCCCAGCTGGCGCATGCCGACGAAACCATCCAGGTGCCCAGCGTGGGCGATCGTCCGCCGCGACGGCTGGCCCGCCAGTCGCTCGCGCAGAGCGTGCAGGCGCGCTACGAGGAGATCTTCGAGATGGTGCAGGACGAGCTGCGCCGTTCCGGCTACGACAGCCTGATCGCTGCGGGCATCGTGCTCACCGGCGGCGCCGCCCGCATGGAGGGTGCGCTGGAGCTGGCCGAGGAGCTGTTCCACAAGATGGTGCGCGTGGGCGTGCCGCAGCACGTCAGCGGCCTCGGCGAAGTGATGTCCAACCCGTTGCACTCCACCGGCGTGGGCCTGCTTCTGCACGGCGCGCGCAACGGCGGAGCGCGCCACGGCGGGCCGGCGGGCGGCAGCGTGGGCGGCTCGCTGGACAAGCTGCGCGGCTGGTTCAAGAAGAACTTCTGAATGCATTTGGCGATGCCGGACGCATCGCCACGGGCGAAGGGAAACGCCCACCACCACGGCCCGACAGGAGTCATCCGCCGCGGTTACAACGACAACTAAAGCTCTATGGAGGACGGGAAATGTTTGAACTGATCGATAAATTGACCCCCAATGCAGTCATCAAGGTCATCGGCGTGGGCGGTGGCGGCGGCAACGCCGTGGCACACATGCTCAATGCCAACATCGAAGGCGTCGAGTTCGTCGTCGCCAACACCGACGCGCAGGCGATGAAGAGCTGTGGCTCGCGCACCCACCTGCAGCTCGGTGCCAACGTCACCAAGGGGCTGGGTGCAGGCGCCAACCCCGAGGTCGGCCGCCAGGCCGCGCTGGAAGACCGCGAGCGCATCGAGGAGATGCTCGAGGGCGCGGACATGGTGTTCATCACTGCCGGCATGGGCGGTGGCACCGGTACGGGCGCCGCGCCGGTGGTGGCGCAGCTGGCCAAGGAGAAGGGCATCCTGACCGTGGCGGTGGTGACCAAGCCGTTCCCGTTCGAGGGCCGTCGCCGCATGCAGGTGGCGCTGAAGGGCATCGAGGACCTGTCCCAGCACGTGGACTCGCTGATCACCGTGCCGAATGAGAAGCTGCTGTCGGTGCTCGGTCGCGAGGTGACCCTGCTGAATGCGTTCAAGGCCGCCAACGACGTGCTGCAGGGGGCCGTGCAGGGCATCGCCGACCTGATCACGGCCCCGGGCCTGATCAACGTCGATTTCGCCGACGTGCGCACCGTGATGTCCGAAATGGGCATGGCGATGATGGGCTCGGGCACCGCCCGCGGCGACGATCGCGCCCAGGCCGCCGCCGAGGCGGCGATCAACAACCCGCTGCTGGAGGACGTGAACCTCAACGGCGCCTGCGGCATCCTGGTCAACGTCACGGCCGGCCCGAACCTCACCATGCGCGAGTTCGACGAGATCGGCCGGGTGATCCACGATTTCGCGTCCGAGGACGCGACCGTGGTGATCGGCACCTCGCTTGATCCGGAGATGCAGGACGACGTGCGCGTCACGGTGGTGGCTACCGGCCTCAACCGTGCGAACGTGCGCCAGCCGGTGCGGCCGGTCCAGACCCAGCAGGTGGAGATGCGCCAGCGGCCGCGCCCCGTCGTGCTGCGTACCGGTACCGGCAACGAGGTGGTGGATTACGCCCAGCCCGAGGTGGTCACCACCACGCGCCACGATGCGACGCCTGCGAAGGGCACGGATACGAGCTTCGATTACCTCGACATTCCGGCGTTCCTGCGTCGCCAGGCTGACTGACGACGTGACCGTCGATGTTGGAACCATCCCTTCGTTGTTGGGTCACAGGTCGTTCGGGACGACACACTTGTTCGTGGGCTGCGCGCGTCTGGCAGGCGGCGAACGTCCCGTAGGACCGGCGAAAATGTGAAGGGGTAATCAATGCTGCGAGTCGGGATGACTTGCGGCAAACCTCATGGCCGGACTCCCGTCCCCGGCCATGAGGTTCTGTTTTTGCTCAATCTGTTTGATCTGCAAGGACATTCCCGGATACTCGGGAAAGCGTCGGGATCGCCGCAGCATGAAGGCCGGTTAAAGACTGTACGGTTCGGTTTGCTATTGTCTTAGGTTAAGACTGTGTTAGCATCTCCGTCCAATTCTGGCTGCTGCCTCCACGAGAACCCATAAAAATGATCAAGCAGCGTACGCTCAAGAACATCATCCGCGCGACCGGCGTGGGCTTACACACCGGCGACAAGGTCTACATGACCCTGCGCCCGGCAGCGCCCAACACGGGCATCGTGTTCCGTCGCACCGATCTCAACCCGCCGGTGGACATCCATGCGCGTCCGGACTGCGTCGGCGACACGCGGCTCTCCACGACGCTGGTGAATGGCGACGTCCGCGTCTCCACCGTCGAGCATCTGCTCTCTGCCATGGCCGGCCTGGGCATCGACAACGCCTACGTCGACCTGTCTGCGCCTGAGGTGCCGATCATGGACGGCAGTGCAGGACCGTTCGTGTTCCTGCTGCAGTCGGCCGGTATCGAGGAGCAGGCCGCGGCCAAGCGCTTCATCCGTATCAAGAAGCCGGTCAAGGTGCAGGAAGGCGACAAGTGGGCCAGCTTCGAGCCCTTCGAGGGCTTCAAGGTGGGCTTCTCGATCGAGTTCAACCACCCGATCATTTCCAAGCGTACCTCGCGCGCCGAAATCGACTTTTCGACCACTTCCTTCGTCAAGGAAGTGAGCCGGGCCCGTACCTTCGGCTTCATGCGCGATATCGAAATGCTGCGCGAGCACAACCTGGCCCTCGGCGGGTCGATGGACAACGCCGTGGTGCTGGACGATTACCGTGTGCTCAACGAGGACGGTCTGCGCTACGAGGACGAGTTCGTAAAGCACAAGATCCTCGATGCGATCGGCGACCTGTACCTGCTCGGCCACAGCCTCGTCGGCGCATATCACGCCCACAAGTCCGGCCATGAGTTGAACAACAAGCTGCTGCGTACCCTGATGGCGGACGCCACCGCGTGGGAAGAAGTAAGTTACGAGGATGACCCGGCCACCGCGCCGATCTCCTACGCGCATCCGGCCCAAGCAATCTGATCTCTGGAGCGGATTTCTGCCGCTTCGCCGCTCACGGCCATGCGTTTCGCATGGCCGTTTTCTTTTGAGCCCCGCTTCACAACCGACGTCACGATTGCTTCACGGTGTGAACACGTCGGGGTTGCCAGGCACTCATGAGCCCATGTTATAAACCTCCCTCCCACGGAACGGTCCGGGGAGTGATGGGCGCGCACGCGCAAGATGAGAGGTTGCCGTGGCCTCACCGCCGGCGACCCGCAGGGGGCTCAATCAGCAGTTTCGGCGAGGGACGCCAGCTCCAGGAACAGGGCCCGCAATTCGGGGTCTGTGACTGACACTGCGGCCGCTTTGAGATGCACGGCTGCAGCAGGCGAAAGCGGTTTTGACCGATCCGGTTCCGTTGCGACCGGCGGTTGGGGGGCCACTTTCACGGTGACTGAACTGGCGCACGTGCCCAGGGCACGGGCGGTGGCAAGAAGCTGCGTCTGCATCAGGCGCAAGCGGGAGGCCCAAGCCGGGGAGGACGCCAGAAAGACGAGGCGGTCGTAGCGCGCGTGTGCAAATCGCACGTGTTCGCGCAGCGATGTCGGCAGCGTCTGGCGCAGGGCGCGATCCAGCGCATCCAGCTCGCCGGCCTTGGTGGCCAGACGGGCAAACGCGCCGCACTCGGCAAGGGATTTCGGTCCTGTGCCACTGCGGCGGGGGATGGGTGGATCGGCGCGCTGCATGGCCGGCACTTCAACGTGGAAAAGCATGCAAATCATACTCGTGTCGCGCACCAAGAAGGTGCCCAGGACTCTTGATCTGGCCAGTCGCCGCATGCGCTGGCGGATCGGCGCCGTGGCGGCGGTAGCGGTTGGCGCCTGCATGGCAGCCGGCGCCGCAGCGGCCCTGATGGTGGCCAGCCCGCGCGATCGCGCGCTGTCGGAGATCACGGCCCTCAGGGCCACGGTCAGCCAGCAGACCCGGCAGCTAGCCGACGTGCAGCGCGATGCCCAACGTGATCTGGACGCACTGGCAGTGAAGCTGGGGCAGTTGCAGGCGCAGTCGACGCGACTCAATGCGCTGGGGGAGCGGCTCGCCCAGATGGGCAAGCTCGACGACGGCGAGTTCAACTTCGACCAGGCTCCGCCGGTGGGCGGCGTGGAGGAGATCAGCGGCTCCGGGTATGCCTTGCCGCAGACGCTCGACAGCAGCATTTCGCAGCTGGCAAGCCAGTTCGACGGGCAGCAGGCCCAGCTCACCGCGCTGCAGAGCCTGTTGATGGACGCGCGAATCGAGTCGAACCTCAAGCCTACCGGTATGCCGGTGCAGGGCTACATCTCGTCGTATTTCGGCGGTCGACCGGATCCTTTCAGCGGGCACAGCGCCCGCCATACAGGCATCGACATCGCCACGCCGCTGGGTACCCCGGTACATGCGGTGGCCGAGGGCATGGTGACCTTCGCCGGCATCCGCAGCGGCTACGGCGATGTCATCGAGATTGACCACGGCAACGGCTACATGACCCGTTACGCACACAACAGCAAGTTGCTGGCACACCCCGGACAGCGGGTGCGGGTGGGCGACGTGATCGCTGACGCCGGCTCCACCGGTCGCTCCACCGGCTCCCACGTGCATTTCGAGGTCTGGTACAAGGGTCGCGTGGTCAACCCGCTGGCCTACGTGCGCAACCACCGATAAGCCACTGCCCGGCAAGCAGGCGGCGGGCCCGCGCCACCGCCTCTTGAAACGCGATGCGCCCGACGCCACACCGGATGAGCGGTGCGACGGACCGGGCGTGATGGCTGTCCCGTGCGCGGTGTCATGCGTTTGGGATAGCTGCGTGACCCTAGTATCATCGCGAGTTTGGCTCGGCCGGCACGACGCTGGTGGGCTTTCACGTCTCCAGTATCCGGATGATCGATGTTCAATCGTGCCCTGACGAGCCTCTTTGGCAGCCGTAACGAACGCGTTTTGCGGCAGCTCTCCAAGTCCGTCGCCCGCATCAACGCCCTCGAGGCCGAGTATGCCGCCCTGGCCGATGACGCCCTGCGCGCCAAGACCGACGACTTCAAGCGGCGGGTTGCCGAAGGCGAAACACTCGACGCGCTGTTGCCCGAGGCCTTCGCGACGGTTCGCGAGGCGGCCAAGCGCGTGCTCGGCATGCGGCCGTACGACGTCCAGCTGATCGGCGGCATGGTGCTGCACATGGGCAAGATCGCCGAGATGCGCACCGGCGAGGGCAAGACGCTCGTGGGCACGCTGCCGGTCTACCTGAATGCGCTGGAAGGCAAGGGCGTTCACGTGGTGACGGTGAACGACTACCTCGCTCGCCGCGACTCGGCGCAGATGGGCAAGCTCTACAACTTCCTGGGGCTCACGGTCGGGGTGGTCTACCCGGGCATGGATCATGCGGACAAAAGCGCCGCCTATGCCGCCGACATCACCTACGGCACCAACAATGAATTCGGCTTCGACTACTTGCGCGACAACATGGCGCTGTCGAAAGAGCAGCGTTACCAGCGTGCCCTCAATTACGCGATCATCGACGAGGTCGACTCGATCCTCATCGACGAGGCCCGCACCCCGTTGATCATTTCCGGCCCCGCCGAAGACTCGCCGGATCTGTACATCGCGGTGAACAAGATCGTGCCCCGCCTGATCCGTCAGGAGAAGGAAGACGGCGCCGGCGACTATTGGGTCGACGAGAAGCAGAAGCAGGTGCACCTGTCCGAAGAGGGCATGGCGCACGCCGACGAACTGCTGCGGCAGGCCGGCGTCATCGATGCCGAAAGCGGCCTGTACGACTCGAAGAACCTGGCGGTGGTCCACCACCTCAACGCAGCCCTGCGCGCCAATGCGATCTACCAGCGCGACGTGGACTACATCGTCCGCGACGGCGAAGTCATCATCGTCGACGAGTTCACCGGCCGTACTCTGGCCGGGCGCCGTTGGTCAGATGGCCTGCACCAGGCGGTCGAGGCGAAGGAGGGCGTGCCGATCCAGCGCGAGAACCAGACGCTCGCCACTGTGACCTTCCAGAACCTGTTCCGCATGTACACCAAGCTGGCCGGCATGACCGGCACGGCGGACACCGAGGCGTACGAGTTCCAGCACATCTACGGGCTCGAGGTGGTGGTGATTCCCACCCACAAGCCGATGATCCGCAAGGACAACCCGGACATGGTGTTCCTGGCCCAGAAGGCCAAGTACAACGCCGTGATCGAGGACATCACCGATTGCCACAAGCGTGGGCAACCGGTATTGGTGGGCACGACCTCCATCGAGGTTTCCGAGCTGCTGTCCGGCCTGCTGACCAAAGCAAAGATCAGGCACGAGGTGCTCAACGCCAAGCAGCACGAGCGCGAGGCCCACATCGTGGCCCAGGCCGGTGCCCCCGGGTCGGTCACCATCGCCACCAACATGGCCGGCCGCGGCACCGACATCGTGCTGGGCGGCAGCCTCGAGGCGGCATTGGCGGAATTACCGGCCGACGCCAGCGAGATGGATCGCCAGCGCGTCAAGAGCGAATGGCAGAAGCGCCACGACCAGGTGCTTGCAGCCGGCGGCCTGCACATCATCGGTACCGAGCGTCACGAGTCCCGCCGCATCGACAACCAGCTGCGTGGCCGCTCCGGCCGCCAGGGCGATCCCGGCTCGTCCCGGTTCTACCTGTCGCTGGAGGACAACCTGCTGCGCATCTTCGCTGGCGACTGGGTCGGCCGCTGGATGCGCATGTTCGGCATGAAAGAAGACGACGCGCTGGAAGACCGCATGGTCAGCCGGCAGATCGAGAAGGCGCAGCGCAAGGTCGAGCAACACAACTTCGACATCCGCAAGCACCTGCTCGAATTCGACGATGTGGCCAATGACCAGCGCAAGGTCATCTACAAGCAGCGCGACGAGCTGCTCGAGGGCGAGGACGTGTCGGCCACCATCGCGGACATCCGTGAGGACGTCGCCGAGCAGATCACCCGCCGCCACGTGCCTGCCGACAGCATCGACGAGCAGTGGGACCTCGCCGGCCTGGACCGCGAGCTGGAAACCGAGTTCGGCCTGCACGCGGGGCTCAAGGCCTGGGTCGAGCAGCAGCACGAGATCGACGCGGAGGCGATCATGCAACACGTGCGTGAGCTGATCGACGCACTGTTCCGCGAAAAGGAAGCGCAGATCGGCGCAGAAACGATGCGCCAGCTGGAAAAGCACATCATGCTCAGCGTGGTGGACAACGCGTGGAAAGAGCACCTGGCGAGCATGGATTACATGCGCCAGGGCATCTACCTGCGCGGCTATGCCCAGCAGGACCCGAAACAGGCATTCAAGCGCGAGTCGTTCCAGCTGTTTTCGGACATGCTCGATCGCATCAAGGGCGAGATCGTGCAGATGCTGGCGCGTGTGCGCATCCGCAGCGAAGCGGAAGTGGCCGAGATGGAGGCCGAGCAGCAGCGGATGGCTGAGCGGCTGCAGCGTCAGATGCTGGCCACCGGAGGCGGTGCGCCGCCCTCTCAGGCCGCCAGCGACGCGCCGGCCTCGATTGCGCCCGCGGATGGCCCGAAGGTCGGCCGCAACGATCCGTGTCCGTGCGGCTCAGGCAAGAAGTACAAGCACTGCCATGGTCAGCTGAGTTGATCCATCGGTAACATGGCAAACAAGAAAGCGGGAGGCCCGGGCCCCGCTTTTTTGTTTGCCGGGACGGCGTGACTAGTCCTCGCCGCCCGGCGGGCGCTTGCGGTGCGGCTCGGCATTGACGGTGACATAGCTCGGCTCGTCTCCGTCCAGCCGCAGCGCGGTGAGCTGTCCTCCCCACACGCAGCCGGTGTCGATGGCATAGACGCCAAGACCGGCGAATCGCCCCAGGGCGGACCAGTGGCCGCACACCACGCGGGTCTCGCGCCGTCGCATGCCCGGTACCTCGAACCACGGATACATGCCCGGTTTCTGCGTACCGGGCACGCCCTTGCCTTCGAAGTCGATGCGGCCCTGTACGTCGCAGTAGCGCATGCGGGTGAGCGTGTTGATCGAAGCACGCAGACGTTCGACGCCCTGGAGCCGGCTCGACCAGGCCGCCGGGCGATTGCCGAACAGGTTCTTCAGCAGGCGTGGGTAGCGCGGGCTGGAAAGCTCCCGCTCCACCTCCTGGGCCGAACGTTGCGCCTGGCGCAGGGTCCACATGGGTGCCAGGCCGGCATGAACCATCGTCCAGCCCAGCGCCTCGTCGTGATGCAGCAGGCGTTGCGAGCGCAGCCACTCGAACAGGACCGGTGCGTCATCGGCGAACAGCACCGAGCGCAACTCGGGGTTCACCCGTGCCTGTGCATCAGGCTTGCGCAGCGCGATGGCCAGCAGGCTGAGATCATGGTTGCCCAGGGTGACCACGCATGACTCGCGCAGGTCGTGGATCAGCCGCAGCGTCTCCAGCGACTGGCCGCCCCGGTTGACCAGGTCACCGCAGAACCAAAGACGATCGTGCGCCGGATCGAAACGCAGCTTCTCCAGCAGGCGTTGCAGTTCCGGATAGCAGCCCTGCACGTCGCCGATTGCGTAGGTGGCCATCAGTGCAGCGTGCGCGGAATCGACAGGGTGAACACCGCGATGGGGGCGTCGAACTCGGTGCCGTCATCGGCCAGCATCTGGTAGCTGCCGGCCATCGTGCCCACGGCGGTCTCAAGCACCGCGCCGGAGGTGTATTCGTAGTCGTCGCCCGGCCGGATCCACGGTTGCTCGCCCACCACGCCGTCGCCGCGCACCTCGTCGACCTTCCCATTGGCGTCGGTGATGACCCAGTGACGGGTGATCAGGCGCGCCGGCAGCTGGCCCTCGTTGCGCAGCGTGACGGTATAGGCGAAGACGAAACGGTTGTCGTCGGGCTTGGACTGGTCGGGGACAAAGCGGGTCTGGACCCGTACATCGATCGTGTAGGGGGATTTCGCATTCATGCCGCGATTGTACGGCCTTGCCGATGCCATCGGGTCGGGCCGCGATCGCTCCGCTTCAGCTTTGCTCCGCATGCGCGACGGCGACCTTTGCCAGACTGACGAATTCCTGCGGCGACAGCGTTTCGGCCCGCGCTCCGGGATCGACGCCCGCCTGCCGGATCGCATCGGCGCTCATCTGCTGCTTGAGTCCGTTGGACAAGGTCTTGCGGCGCTGCGCGAAGGCTGCCTTCACGATGTTGTAGAGCCGCTCGGGGTCCGCATCATGGCGTTCTGCCGGAGGCAGTGGCACCAGTCGAACCACGGACGAATCGACCTTGGGCGGCGGCCGGAAAGCCTCCGGCGGCACGTCGAACAGCGGTGTCACCCGGCATGCCAGCTGCAGCATCACCGACAGCCGTCCGTACACCTTGCTGCCCGGCGCGGCGGCCATCCGTTCCACCACTTCTTTTTGCAGCATGAAGTGCATGTCCTGGATCGCGTCAGCGTGCTCGACGCAGTGAAACAGGATCGGGCTTGAAATGTAGTACGGCAGATTCCCTGCAACACGCAGCTGCGCAGCACCCAGTCGCTTGGCGAGGGTCCGGAAGTCGACCTTGAGCACGTCGGCCTGGATTATCTCCAGCTTGCCTACGGCAGCGGCGCGAACCGCGAGGGCGGGAATAAGGTCGGTGTCCAGCTCGATTGCAGTAAGTTGGCGTGCTGCAGCCAGCAGAGGAAGGGTGAGCGCGCCTTCTCCGGGGCCGATCTCCACCACCGTGTCGCCGTCCCGCGGGGCGACGGCGCTCACGATGCGCTCGATATAGCGCTTCTCGTGCAGGAAGTGCTGGCCAAAGCTTTTCTTGGGACGGGCGTTCATGAGGAGCTCGAGTGTGAATGTGTGCAGGTATCGCGAACAGTGCGCCTCAGGCCAGATCGCGCGCCCGCTGCACCAGCTCCAGTGCCATCCGGGCGGCCGCCATCAGGCTGGAGGGATCGGCGCGTCCGGTCCCCGCCAGGTCGAGCGCCGTGCCGTGGTCCACCGAGGTGCGAATGAACGGCAAACCCAGGGTCAGGTTCACGGTACGGTCGAATGCCTCCGCCTTCAGCACCGGCAGGCCCTGGTCGTGATACATGGCCAGCACCGCATCGTAATGTCCTCGCATGGCAGGCACGAACGCCGTGTCGGCCGGCAACGGGCCGAGCAGATCCATGCCCTCGGCCCGCAGCAACTGCATCACCGGCACGATCGTCTCGATCTCCTCGCGACCGAGATGACCCCCTTCGCCGGCATGGGGATTCAGTCCCAGCACGGCTATGCGCGGCGCGTCGATACCGAACTTGCCGCGCAGCTCGGCGTGCACGAGGCGGAGCACGCGTGTCAGTCGCGGCGCCGTGATCGCCGCGGGAACGGCAGCCAGCGGCAAGTGGGTGGTGGCCAGCGCCACGCGTAGTTCCGGACTGGCCAGCATCATCACCACGTCCGCGCCAGCGCGATCGGCGAAGAACTCGGTGTGCCCGCTGAAGGCGATACCCGCGTCGTTGATGGTCGACTTCTGCAGCGGCGCCGTGACCACCGCGTCGTAACGGCCGTCCAGGCACCCGTCGGCTGCCAGGGCCAGCGTGGTCAGGACATGCTGCGCGTTGCGCGGGTCAGGATGCCCCGGCCGCTCGTCCACCGCCAATGGCACGTGGCGCACGCGAAGCTGCACGGCGCTGGCGCGCGGCGGTGCCGCGGCGTCCTCGTCGATCAGTTGCAGATCCAGTCCGCAGCGAGCCGCAGCCCGTTCGAGCAGCGCGCGATCGGTGATCGCCACCAACTCGGCATCGAACGGTATGCATGCGAGGCGTGCGAGCAGCTCGGGCCCCACGCCGGCCGGCTCGCCGGCGGTCAGCGCGAGGCGAGGCCGTGGGCGCTCCTGGGACATCGCTCAGGAGGTCGTGTCGTCGGACTGGCCGGGATCACGCAGCTCCGGCACCAACACCTTGATGTAGGCGCTCGCCTTGAGCTGACGCAGGAAGTCGTCGTAAGCCTGCTCGGCCTTGCGGTTGCCGATCGCCTGGCGCGCCTGGTTTCGCGCAATCTCGTCGGTCCGATCGGCCTGGCGCGTTCCGAGCAGCTGCATGATGTGCCAACCGGCCTGGCTCTGGAATGGCTTCGACACCTGGTCCGGCTTGAGCGCCGCCAGTTGCTGGGCGACGGTGCTGCCCCAGGCGTCCTGCGCAAACCAGCCCATGTCGCCACCGGCGTTGGCAGTGGTGTCGTCCTTGGAGTTCTCCTTCGCCAGCTTCGCGAAGTCCTCATGCTTGTTGACGATGCGGTCGTACAGTTCCTGCGCCTTCTGTTGCGCCTGCTGCTCGGTGACGAGCTCGCTGGGCGAAATCAGGATCTGCCGGGCGTGGTACTCGGTGACCATCTGCCGCTCGGGCTGGCGCTGGCCTTCCAGCTTCAGGATGTTGAAGCCGGTCGGGCCGCGTAGAGCCGGCGTGACGTCGCCCGGTTTCATCGCGGCGATCGTGTCGGTGAATGCGGGCGGGATCTCGTCCATCCGGCGCCAGCCCAGGTCGCCGCCGTCCAGTGCGTCCTGGGCGTCGGAGTAGCGGATCGCCGCGGCCTTGAAATCCATCCCGCCCTGGATCGCCTTGATCGCCTCGGCCGCCTTGTTCTGTGCAGCTTCGATATCGGCCGCGGTACCGCCGGCGGGAATGCTGATCTGGATATGCGCCAGATGCACTTCGCCCGCCTTGTAGCCCGGGCTGCTGAGCAGGTTGCTGATCTCGCTGTCGGTGATCTGCACCGTATCGCGCACAACGCTTTCATGCAGCCGCTGTGCCGTGATCTGTTCGGCAAGCTGCTGGCGGAAGCTGGCGAAGCTGGCGCCGCTCTGTTCCACCGCAGCGCGCAGCTGCTCGGGCGTCAGCTTGTTCTGCTGCGCCACGCCGGCCACCGCCTGGTTGATGTCGGCGTCGGAGACGCGGATGCCCTGCTCATCGGCCTTGTTCACCTGCAGCCGCATCAGGATCAGCCGGTCCAGCACCTGCCGCCGCAGCACGTTGATCGGCGGCAACTGGCCCGGACTGCTGGCGTACTGCTGCTGGATGGCACGCACGGCATCATCCAGCTCGCTCTGCAGGATCACGCCATCGTCGACCACCGCCACGATCCGGTCGAGCGGCTGCGTCCCGGCGGGCGCCTCCTGCGACGCCTGCGGCAGCAGCTGTGCGTGGGCGGGCGTCACGGCCGCGGCGGCGATCGCGAACAGGAACAGCGCGAGAGGTTGCTTCATCAGTACGGTGCCTTCGATCGCCATCGGACGATGGAGAGATTATTGATAGCCAAGAATACCACGGCGCAAAAAGTCCTCGGCTTGGCCATTGAACGCGCCAAGGCCCTTGAACTGCAGTTCGAACATCACCGCGTTGTTGCTTTCCGGGCGGGTGGCGACGACGTTGTATTCGTCGACGTAGTGCCGTCCAACCAGGCTGACGATCACGCAGCAGCTCTCGTATTGCAGCCCGGCCAATGCCTCCACCGTGCGCCGGTCCTTGACCGAGTAGGTCCAGCGCGCCAGCAGGCGCCAGCGCTCGGACACGGGGTAGACCGTGGAGGCGTCGTATTGTTCCAGCAGCGGATTGTTGGTGCCGGGGGTGCGACGAAAGCGGTAGGAGAAGTTGAGGATGCCGTCGCCCTTGATCCGACGCTGCAGCGCCAGCGCCCCCAGGTCGGTCAGCCGCGTGTTGGGGTTCCACTGGTAGGACGAATTCGCCCGCCACTGGTCGTTCAGCTGCACCGCCACCTGTGCCACGTAGTCCGAGCCGGTCCAGTCGGTGGTCGGGCGGCCTGGCAACTGCACCCGCTGCGGATTGAAGTAGCGGATCTGTCCGAGACTGGCGGAGAAGCGTTCCACGCCGTTTTCGTCCAGCAGGCGGGAGGTAAGCGCGCCGGTGAGGTTGTTCGCGTTCATCTGCCGATCGGCGCCGGAGAACTGGTTGGGCGAGAACAGCTGCCAGTAATCGAAGCTCAGCAGGCGCGTGTCGAAGATCGGCAGGTTCGCCTGGTCCCGATACGGCACATACAGGTAATACAGGCGGGGCTCCAGCGTCTGGGTGTAGCTGGAGCCGAACAGCGTGGCGTCGCGATCGAAGATCAGGCCGGCATCGATACTTGCGATCGGAAGCGAGCGACTGGGGCTGCGCTGTTCGAAAGGCGAGCGCTGATTCCCTCGCAGCAACCCGCTGTAGCCATAGCGCGAGTAGTTGGTGTCCAGCTGATAGCCGGTGTAGCGATACGCCAGCTTCGGCCGCACGAACCACGCCGCGCCCTGGAAATCGCTGGCAAGATACGGGTAGAGATCAACTCGCTCGCCTTCGACGAAACCGTTCTTGCGGAAGCTCACCGCCTCGTTGTCCATGCCGAACTCCAGCCACGATGCCAGCGGCACATCGAGGTTGAGCGTGGCGCGCGGCCAGCGCTTGTATTGCAGGCTGCGATCGCTCAGGAACGGATCGGCGTTCTGGTAGCTGTCCACGCCCAGCGAAGCGCTCCACCAGTTGCCCGAGCCCAGAACATAAGCATTGGACGATAGCGATCTCGTCGCCGCGGTATAGATGTCATTGCTGAAATCGTGCAGGTAATTGGCATCAGAAACGCGGTTGATGCGCGTGCTGAATACCCAGGGGCCGCCCAGGCGGGTCTTGTCGATGAACCTCAGGAAGTAGCGTTGCTTCCCCTGCGTGTCGAGATCGGACGTGGCGAGGCTCTCGCCGTGGTCCTTCGCCAGATACTCGAAATTGAGCTGTCCGCTCGTGCCCGGGAACAGGTAGCGCAGCTCGCCCGCCAGCATGGCGCCCCGCTGGGTGTAGATGCGCGGTTCCAGCGTGGCGTCGTAGTTCGGCGCCAGGTTGAGGTAGTACGGCACGCTGGCCATGAAGCCGGAGTGGCTGGAGTTGCCGAAGGTCGGCGCCAGGAAGCCGCTCTTGCGGCGGTCGTCGATCGGAAAGCTGAGGTACGGCAGGTAGAGAAACGGCACGTCGGCAAAACGCATGGTGGCGCCACGGGCTACCCCGACGCCGGTGGTCTTGTCCAGTCGCATGCTCTTCGCACGTACTTCCCACAGGCGATGGCCGACGTCGCAGGTGGAGTAGGTAACTCCTTCGTACTCGCTGTGCTGCGTGTCGAGCAGGGTCGCCTGGCGCGCCACGCCGTTGCCGCGCGACTGCAGCAGCTGATACGTGACATCGTCGGCCACCCCGCGCTTGCCCTCGCTGTTGCCGCGCAGATGGCTGGCCGAAAAAAGCTGCCCGGCATCCTGATAGCGGACGTTGCCGCGCGCGTCGTAGTCGGTGGTCTGGTCGTTGTAGTCGACGCGATCGGCGCGCAGCAGCTGATCGGCGCGCTGCATGCGCACATGGCCCGTCAGCAGATACCGGGCCTGCTCCGAACTGTCCACTCGCTCCGCGTCCACGGCGGTGTTCGCGCTGTCACGCAGGCTGCTGTCCTGCGGCAGGCCGGGGTCGTAGAAATCGAGCAAGGCGTTCGGGCGGCACATCGCGTAGCTGATCGGTCGCGCCGGGCAGTGGAACGAGCCGAGGGCACAGGTCGGCTCGCCCGTCGCAGCACCGGGCATCGGCGTGGTCGCGTCGACCGGCGCGGTCTGCGCGGCAAGCGGTGGGCCGATCAGGGCTAGGGCTGCAGCAACCGCCAGCAGGCGGCGCGGGGGCAACGGGCGCGGCGTCAACGTCACGATGGCAGTCTGTCGGCGGGAAGGGCTCGTTAAGCTAGCAGAAACGGCCGCTAGCAGGCAGGCGGCGCCGGGCGCCGGGGCGGTGCGATTCAGTCACCCAGCGGCTGCAAATCGGCTAGTCGAGCAGAGCTTCCACATGCGCGGCTGCGCTGGCGGCCAGCGCCTGCAGATGGTAGCCGCCCTCCAGCGACGAGACCACGCGGCCGCCGGCATGAGTGCGTGCGAGCTCGACCAGCTGGTGGGTGATCCAGGCGTAGTCTTCGGTGCCCAGTCGCAGGTCGGCCAGCGGATCGTCGCGGTGCGCGTCGAAGCCGGCCGATATCAGCACCAGCTGTGGCTTGAAGGCATGCATCTGCGGCAGCAGCTGATCGTGCCAGGTGTGCCGGAACTCCATCGAGCCACTGCCGGGCGGCAACGGCGCATTGATGATGTTGCCCACGCCGCGCTCGTGCGCGAAGCCCGTTTCCGGGTAAAGCGGCGACTGGTGGCTGGAGACGAACAGCACCCGCGGATCGCTGGCGAAGATGTCCTGCGTGCCGTTGCCGTGGTGCACGTCGAAGTCGGCGATGACGATGCGCTTAAGGCGGTGCTGCGCCATCGCGTGGGCGGCGGCCACGGCAATCGAGTTGAACAGGCAGAAGCCCATCGCTTCGGTTGGCGTGGCGTGATGCCCGGGCGGCCGCACCGCACAGAACGCGCGAGCAACATCTCCCGCGAGCACGGCGTCCACCGCTGCACAGGCGGCACCGGCTGCGCGCAGTCCGGCTTCGTCCGAGCCCGGCGACATCCAGGTGTCCGGATCGAGCTGCTGGCGGCCTTCGGCCGGCGCGCTGCCCAGCACGCGATCGACGTGTGCTGCCTCGTGCACACGCAGCAGCTGGTCGCGGGTCGCGCGGGGCGCCTCGATGCGGTCGAGGGCAGCAAAGCGATCTGAATCGAGCGCCTGCAGCACCGCCCTCAGTCGCTGCGGCGATTCCGCATGTCCGACGCCCGGATCGTGGCGCAGGCAGCTCTCGTGGGTGTACAGGCGCAGCACGGAGGCGTCAGTCGTGGGTGGCGGCAGGTTTGCGCCGGCGCTCGTGCTGCCAGAGCACCTCGCCGTGCCCGCTGTCGCGAGCGAGCACGCGCGCCAGCACGAACAGCAGGTCCGACAGCCGGTTCAGGTAGCGCGACGCCTGCGGGCGAACCTTCTCGACCCGCCCGAGCGCGACCACCTCGCGCTCGGCGCGCCGGCACACGGTGCGCGCGAGATGGCAGGTGGCTGCCGCCATGCCGCCGCCGGGCAGGATGAAGTCCTTCAGCGGCGGCAGCGGGTCGTTGAAACTGTCCAGCACCTGCTCGAGGCGCGCGATGTCGCTCTCTTCGATCATCGCCATGCCGGGGATGCACAGCTCGCCACCGAGGTCGAACAGCTCGTGCTGCACCTGGGTGAGGGCCTCGCGTACCGCGTCGGGCATCGCGTCGCATGCCAGCACCATGCCCACGGTGCTGTTGAGCTCGTCCACCGTGCCGTAGGCGCTGACCCGGGGCGAATCCTTGTCCACCCGCGAGCCGTCACCCAGCCCGGTGCTGCCGTCGTCGCCGGTGCGGGTGTAGATCTTTGACAGCCGGTTGCCCATCAGCGGCTGCCCGTGATGCCGCCCTGCGCGGTTGGCGCCGTGCGCGCCAGCAGCACCACGATCACATGCAATACGGCGCCGATCGCCACGTAGAGCGCGGTCGTCTGCAGGAACGGCAGATACCAGTCGCCGAGGTTGGCGAACCAGGCGTCGAGCGTCCGCGGCATCGGCACGCTCGAGGCGAGCCAGTAGAAGCTGCCATTGGAGAGCAGGTAGCACACCCCCTCGCTGACCAGCAGCGAGATCGCCGCGAGTCCGAGCGTGCTTGCGCGCAGGCCGTTCTGATGGCGGGCAAGCCAGCTGCCGCCGAGCCACAGGGCGAAGTACGACGGCAGCAGGCACCAGTACGACAGCGACACGCAGTAGTGGCTCCAGAAGCTGAGCCCCTGGCTGGTGATGGCGAAGAAATCCACCAGCACGGCCTCGGCCATCAGCAGCGGGAAGGCCCATCGCGCGGAACCGCGCAGCCAGAACCCGGCGAGGAAAAACACGCCCCACGACGCATCGGGCAGGGCATCGAAGTGGTGCAGGCGCGTGGCGGCCATCACCAGGGCGAGAGCGCTGAAGATGCCGAGGCGCTGGGACTGCGTCATGGCCATGAAAGCTCCATCAAAACGGCGGAAATTGATCCCGTAGTCTATCCCAATGCGGCACCGGGTCGCTGCGGCCGGGGCGCCCCGGCGCGTATCATCGGGGGATGAACGCACCACACCCTGCTGCGCCTGCCGGCGTGCTGATCGTTGGTGGAGGCCTGGTCGGCGCCAGCCTCGCCATTGCCCTGGACGCAGCCGGCCTGCGCGCCACCCTGGTCGACGCCGCAGCGCCGTCCCGCGATGCCGCCGCCAGCTACGACGAGCGCAACCTCGCGCTGGCCCGGGCCAGCGTCAACGGGCTGACCTCCCTGGGCGTGTGGCCGCATGCGGCGTCCAGTGCCACGGCGATCCGGCGCATCCACGTCAATCGCGCGGGCGAGTTCGGCAGCGCCCGCCTGGACGCGGCCCGCCAGGGCGTGGACGCGCTGGGATGGACGCTGCCGGCACGCGAGCTGGGCGCGGCGCTGGCGCGCCGGCTCGACGGCTGCACGCGCCTGACCCGGCATGCGCCGGCCACGCTGGTCGCGCTTGATCCGATCGAGGGCGGGTGGCGTGCGCTCGTCCGCGACGGGCAAGGCACCCGTACCGTGGACGCGGCCCTGCTGGTCGGTGCCGATGGCACCGAGTCGTTCGTGCGCGAGCGACTCGGCGTGGCGGTGCAGCGGCACGACTACGGGCAGAGTTTGTTCGTGTGCACCATTACCCCGGCGCGTGACCACGCAGGGCAAGCGTTCGAGCGGTTCAGCGACGAGGGGCCGGTCGCCCTGCTGCCGCTGACCCAAGGGCGCTGCGGCCTGGTGCTGACGGTTCCGGCGGGGCAGGCCGACGCCGTCGCCGCGCTGGATGACGAGGCCTATGCCGCGCTGGCCCAGCGCCGCTTGGGCTGGAAGCTCGGACGGCTTGCGCGGCCCGGGCGACGCCAGTTCTATCCGATCCGGCGGGTGGCCGCGACGCGACTCACCGGGCCGCGCGCAGTGCTGGTGGGCAATGCCGCGCAAACCGTCCATCCGATCGGCGCGCAGGGATTCAACCTGGGCTTGCGCGACGCGCTCACGCTGGCCGAGTTGCTTCAGAACGCTGCCGATCCGAGCGCTCCGGCGCTGCTGGATGCCTACGCTGCGCGACGTCTCCCCGATCGCGAGGGCACCATGACGATGAGCCACGGGCTGGTCCAGCTGGCCTGCCTGCCGCAGCCGCTGCTGGCGCCGTTGCGCTCGCTGGCGTTACTCGCGTTTGATCGTGTGCCGCCCCTGCAGCAGACGCTGGCGCGGCGCGGCATGGGTTTCCGCGGCGAGCCGCCGCGCGCCGTGCTGGAGCCCCTGCCATGAGCCGTCCTCTGGCTACACGCGAGGCCGGCGCCGGGCGGCGGCGCGGCCCGGAGCTCGACGTCGCGGTCGTCGGCGGCGGCATGGTTGGCGCGGCGGCAGCACTGGCGCTGGCCCGCGCGGGCTTCGCCAGCGCGCTGATCGAGGCACGCGAGCCGGCGCCTTGGCGCAGCGAAGACGAGGTCGACCTGCGTGTAGTGGGCCTGGCGCCATCGTCGATCGGCCTGCTGGATGACCTGGGCGTCTGGACTGCCATTCGCCAGGCCCGCGTCGGGCCGTATGCACACATGCACGTGTGGGATGCCGGCAGCGGCGCCGGCATCGACTTCGATGCCGCTGCCAATGGCCAGTCCGAGCTCGGCTGCATCGTGGAAAACTCGCTGGTGCAGTCGATGCTCTGGCAGGCGCTCGACGCGGCGGGCGTGCGGCGCCATTGCCCGGCTGCGGTGGCCGGCTTCGAGGTGCGCGAAGATCGGGTGCAGCTCGCGCTGGCGGACGGCGCGACGCTCGCCGCGCGCCTGCTCATCGCTGCCGATGGCGCGGGTTCGCCGCTGCGCGCGATGGCCGGCATCGGCACACGTGGACGCGACTACCACCAGCGCGGCGTGGTTGCCCACGTACGCACGGAACGGGGGCACGCCAACACGGCGTGGCAGCGCTTCCTGCCGACCGGGCCGCTGGCACTGCTGCCGCTGGCCGACGGGCGCTGCTCGATCGTGTGGTCGCTGCCCGAAGCGCAGGCGGCACGCGTGCTTGACCTCCACGAGGCGGCCTTCTGCGAGGCGGTCGGCGTGGCCAGCGATTTCCGCCTCGGTCGCGTCACCGCCACCAGCGAACGCGCCGCGTTCCCGCTGCAACTGCAGCTGGCCGAACGCTACGACGCCGAGCGTTTCGTGCTGCTCGGCGATGCTGCCCACGCGGTACATCCGCTGGCGGGGCAGGGCGTGAACCTGGGCCTGCGCGACGTGTTCGAGCTGCGCGACACGCTGGTCGCGGCCCGTGCGGGCGGACGCGATATCGCCGCGCCCCACGTGCTGCGCCGCTACGCGCGCCGGCGGCGCAGTGCCAACACGCTGGACGCGCTGGGCTTCGACGCGCTGGCACGCATCTATGCCTGGCAGGCGCCGCCGCTGGTTGCCATGCGCGGGCTCGGCGTGCGCCTGCTCGATCGCCTTGATCCGCTCAAGCAGCTCGTTGGCGGCCACGCTGCCGGCCGCTGAACCTTTCCGTCCCATGCACCCGGAGTTCCACGCCATGCGCCTGCTACGCCTGACCTCGCTGCTGTTGCTCTGCTTCGGTTCGTTCGCCGCCCACGCGGCGATGGTGCACAAGCCCGTCACCTGGACCCGTGACGGCACCACCTTCCGCAGCGTGCTGATCTACGACGATGCCGTTTCCAGCAAGCGCCCCGGCCTGGTGATGGTGCCGAACTGGTATGGCGTGAACGATGCGGCCGTGAAGAAGGCCGAGATGATCGCCGGCCAGCAGTACGTGATCCTGCTTACCGACCTGTACGGCGAGGGCGTGCGGCCGACCGACAACACCCAGGCGCAAGCGGCGACCAAGCCGCTGTACGGCAACCGCCCGCTGCTGCGCCAGCGCATGAACACGGCGCTGGCGCAGCTCAAGGCGCAGGCCGAGGACGCACCGATCGACCTGGCACACCTGGCGGGCATCGGCTTCTGCTTCGGTGGCACCGCCGTGCTTGACCTGGCGCGCAGCGGTGCGGACATCGCCGCGGTGGCCTCCTTCCATGGCGGCCTGACCACCGATGATCCGGCGCTGGCCAAGCAGATCAAGGCGCGCGTACTGGTCATGAACGGCGCCGACGACAAAGGCACCATGCCCGACGCGCCCGCCTTCATGGACGAGATGCGCGCCAGCCCGGCGGACTGGCAGTTCGTGGTGCTCGGCAACGCCGTGCACTGCTTCACCGAAACCGACCAGCACAGTCCCGGCTGCAGCTACGACGCCCGCGCCGCCGCGCGCAGCTACCGGCTGATGCACGACTGGCTGGACCACGCCTTCGCCGGCACCGACTGAGCCAGGTCGCCCTTGCGATGAAGAAGGCGGGCCTCGGCCCGCCTTCTTGCTTTCAAACCTGCATCGACGGCGGCCGGTCTGCCGGGTCGCGTCCGAACGCCGGGTCAGGCGTGCGGCCCATCGCGAACGAGAGCGTGCCGCCCTTGACCAGATCGCCGTGGCTGATCCAGCTCTTGCGCCACGGCTGGCCGTTCCAAGTCACCGACTGGATGTACGGCGTGTCGTCGCCGTTGCCGGTGGCCTTGATCACCAGCGTGCGGCCTTCGCCGAGGTCGAGCTCGGCGCGATCCAGCAGCGGGCTGCCGAACACGTAGTTCGTGCTCACCGGATCGACCGCGTACAGGCCCAGCGCGCCGAGCACGTACCAGGCGCTCATCTGGCCGCAGTCCTCGTTGCCGGCGAGGCCGTCGGGCTGGTCGGCGTACATGGTCTGCAGCAGCATGCGCACGCGGGCCTGGGTCTTGTGGTGCGCGCCGGTGTAGGCATAGAGATAGGCCACGTGGTGGCTGGGCTCGTTGCCGTGCGCGTACTGGCCGATCAAGCCGGCGACGTCGGGCGGGGTGTCGCCGACCTGGCTGGAGTCAGTGGTGAACAGCGCATCGAGCTTGCGCTCGAAGCCGGCGTCGCCGCCGAACATGTCGATGTAGTGGTGCAGGTCGTGCTGGTTGAGGAAGGTGGCCTGCCACGCGTTGGACTCGGTGAAGTCGCGCCAGCGCGAGCCGTGGCCGACGGCGCGCGGGTCGAACGGCTCCAGCCACTGCCCGTCCTCGCCGCGCGGGCGCACGAAGCCGAGCCTTGCGTCGAACACGTGGGCGTAATTGCGCGAGCGCTCGCGCAGTGCTTTCGCGTCGTCATGCGCGCCGGCGGCGCCGGCGAGGTGCGCCACCGCCCAGTCGTCGTAGGCGTATTCCAGCGTCTTGCTGACCGCCTCCCAGTCCTTGTCGCTGGGGATGTAGCCGAGCTTCCGGTAATACGGCAGGCCGCGGTAGTCGTCGGCCATCGCGCGCTGGCGGAACAGCGGCCAGGCCTTTGCCACGTCGATTCCCGGGAAGCCCTTGGCGATCGCCTCGGCCACTACCGCGGCGGAGTGGTAGCCGATCATGCAGCCGGTTTCCACGCCCTGCAGCGGCCACACCGGCGGGCCGTCCGGGCTCTCCGCCGCCATCCGGATCAGGCCGTTGACCAGGTCGGGCACGCGCTCGGGTTGCACCAGGGTGAGCAGCGGATGCAGCGCGCGGTAGGTATCCCACAGCGAATAGGTGCTGTAGTTGTGCGAACCGGCGGGCAGCGTGTGCACCGCGAGATCCATGCCGCGATAGCGGCCGTCCACATCGCTGAAGAGCGTGGGCGCGAGCAGGGTGTGGTACAGCGCAGTGTAGAAGGTGCGCCGGGTGGACTCCGAGCCGGCGTCGATGCGGATGCGGCCGAGCTCGCGATTCCATTCGGCCAGCGCGGCGTCGCGGGTGGCGTCGAAGTCCCAGCCCGGCGACTCGGCCTCCAGGTTGCGCAGCGCGCCGTCGATGTCCACGCCGGACAGGCCGACCTTCACCAGCAGCGGCGCGCTGGCGACCTCGTCGACGTGCAGGGCGGCTTTCAGGTGGGTACCGCGCGCCTCGGTGGCATCGCCGAGCGCGGCGTCCTCGCGGTACAGCGTGGCGTGCGCGAACGGACGCGAGAGTTTCATCGCGAAATGGATCTGCCGGCCGTTGGCCCACTGGTGCACGTGGCGGCTGCCGACCAGGGTGTCGTTGCCGACCACCCGCAGCAGCGCATCGGACACCTTCGCCGGCTCGTCACCGTCGTGGAAGCCGTGCGCAAGATCGACCAGCAGGTGGCCCGCGCCGTCGCCGTGGAAGGTGTAGCGGTGCAGGCCGGTGCGCGCGGTGGCGGTGAGCTCGGCGAGGATGTCGTGGTCGGTGAGATGCACGCGGTAGCTGCCCGGTTGCGCCTGCTCGCTGGCGCGGTCGTAGCGCGAGCGATAGCCGGGGCCGGGCGCGATCGCCGCATCGACCGGCGGTTGCTGCACGCCCTTTGGCGGCATGCCGTCGAACTGCGAGCGGTAGTTCACCTCCGGGCGACCGCGGGCGCCGGGGTCGAGTCGCACCGGCCCCTGCGCCGGCATCACCAGCACGTCGAGCATGTCGCTGGCGCCGGTGCCGCTGAGGTGCGTGTGCGAGAAACCCATGATCGAGCCGTCGCCCTGGTGGTAGCCCGAGCAGGCGTCCCAGCCCTGGTCGTGGGTGTCCGGACTGAGCTGCACCATGCCGAACGGCCGCGTGGCGCCGGGAAAGGTATGGCCGTGCCCGCCGGTGCCGATGAACACGTCCACGAAGCGTGCGAGTCCGCCGGTGGCGGCGCCGGGCGGCGCATCCGGCTGGCGCGCCCCGGACAGCGCGGCGGCGAGCGGTGAGGCGGGCGCCAGGCGCGCGCCCAGCAGGGTGAGAGCGGTGGCGGAACCTTGCAGGAAGCGGCGGCGGGTCACCATGGGTTCTCTCCGTGGGGGCGGCCGGCACGCGACCGCGGGGACGTGGGATGGATCAGGCGGTCAGCAGGTGCGGCCGTTGCGCGGCGAGCGTGATGATCAGCTCGCCGAACAGGCTGTTGGCCCAGGCGAACCAGCTTCGGGTGTACTTCATCGGGTCGTCCTGGTCGAACGCCTCGTGCATGAAGCCGGTGCCGGCGTGGGTGGCCTTCAGCCAGCGCAGGCACTGGGCGATCTCGGCGTCGCTGTCGCTGGTCAATGCGCGCATGGTGATCGACATCGGCCAGATCATGCGCAGGCCCTGGTGTGGCCCACCGATGCCCTGCGCGGCGCGGCCAGCGAAGAAGTACGGGTTGCGGTCGCTCCAGGCCAGCGCGCGGGTGCGTCGGTAGCGCGCGTCCCGACGATCGCAGGTGCCCAGATAGGCGAGGCTGGACAGGCTGGGCGCGTTGGCGTCGTCCATGAACAGCTGGTTGCCGAAGCCGTCGACCTCGTAGGCCCACACATCGCCGTGGGCATCGCCGTGCATCGGCGCGTGGCGTTGCAGCGCCTGCGCCACTTCGTCGGCCAACGCGCGGCAGTCCGCGGCGAAGCGCCGGTCGTCATGGATCGCTTCGCTCATCGTCGCCAGTTGCTGCAGCGAGGTGACGGCAAAGAAATTCGACGGTATCGACAGCGGATACAGGCAGGCATCGTCGGACGGCCGGAACATCGAGTGGATCAGCCCGACCGGCCGCGCCGGGTTGCCGTAGCCGCCCAACGGCGGGTTCTCCGCCGCGTTCTCCGACAGTCGCTGGAAACGGTACGGCCCGTGCCCCTCCTTGCGCTGCTGCACACGGAAGGTGGCGAGCACGCGGTGCATCGCCGCGCGCCAGTCGTCGTCAAAAGGCTCGGTGTCGCCGCTGGCCCGCCAGTAACCGTGGGCGAGGCGGATCGGCCAGCACAGCGAATCGATCTCCCATTTGCGCTCGGCCACGCCGGGGCGCATCTCGGTGTCGTCGTGCAGCGCCCAGCTCAGCGCCGCGCGGCTGCGCGGGTCGGCCAGGAAGGCGTTGGCGTACGGATCGATCGCGATGCAGCGCGCCTGGCGGTGGATCAGGCCGCGGTAGAGCCGCCGCAGCGCCGGGTCCTCGCGCACCAGCGGCAGGTAGGGCCAGACCTGGGCTGCGGAATCGCGCAGCCACATCGCGTCGATGTCGCCGGTGACGATGAAGCTGTCCGGCCGGCCATCCAGCGTGCCCATGTGCACGGTGGTGTCCAGCGTGTTCGGGTAGCAGTTGCCAAACAGCCAGGCCAGTTCCGGATCGCTCATGCGCGCTGTCGTGCGCGCCAGTTGCCGCTCGACCGCAGTGCTGGTGAACAGCCGCTTGCCCGGCGGCGGGCGCTGGCTGATCCGCGGCAGGCCAGAAGCGCCGGCCGGCGTGCGGCGCGGCCAGGCGCCGCCAAGCAGGCTGCCCGCGGCGAGGAGGCCGGCCCGCTTGAGCAGGTCGCGTCGGTGCATCGTCATGGGCAGCTCTCGGGGCGGTGCTGGCGTCGACGCACGAGCGTAGCGCCAATGCGGCATCGCCGGCATCAGTGCCGGAACGGCCCGCCGTGCCCCAACGCGGAGTTGCCTGAAGTCGCCGTGTCGCCTGCGCAGGGTTGCCCGTGCAGGGCTGCAAACGCCGAAACCTGCTGCGGCTGTGCGGCGTCAGTGGCTGCGCGACACCGAGTACGTTGCCAGCGCAAGCAGCGCATCGCGGTGGGGCGACGCCGGCAACAGCGCCAGCGCATCGCGCGCGGCCTGCGCATGCTGCTCGGCACGTGCGCGAGTGCGCTCGAGCGCGCCGGAGTCGCGGATGGACGCCACGATGCGATCCAGCGAATCCAGCCCGCCGTGCTCGATGGCATGACGCAGCGACTGGCGCTGCTCCTCGCTGGCCTGCTGCAACGCATAGATCAGCGGCAGCGTCGGCTTGCCCTCGGCCAGGTCGTCGCCGATGTTCTTGCCCAGCGTGCCGGCATCGCTGACGTAGTCCAGCAGGTCGTCGGCGATCTGGAAGGCGTAGCCCAGCTCCATGCCATAGGAGCGCAACGCGGCGACCTGATCATCCGGCAGGTCGCCGAGCAGTCCGCCCAGCTCGGTCGCCGCCGCGAACAGCACGGCGGTCTTGCGCTCGATCACCGCAAGATAGGCCGCTTCGTCGACGTCGGCGTTGCCGATGTTGAGCAGCTGCAGCACTTCGCCCTGCGCGATGGTGTTGGTGGTGTCGGCCAGGATCCGCATGATCCGCATGTCGTCCAGCTCCACCATCAGCTGGAACGAGCGCGAATACAGGAAGTCGCCCACCAGCACGCTGGCCGCGTTGCCCCACAGCGCATTGGCGGTCTTGCGGCCGCGGCGCAGGTCCGACTCGTCCACCACGTCGTCGTGCAGCAGCGTGGAGGTGTGGATGAACTCGATGATCGCCGCGAGCTTGGTGTGGTGATCGCCGCGGTAGCCGGCAGCCCCGGCGGCCAGCACGTGCAGCATCGGCCGCAGCCGCTTGCCGCCGGAGGCGATGATGTGGTCGGCGATCTGGTTGATCAGCACGACATCGGAGGCGAGCCGCTCGCGAATCAGCGCATCGACCCGCTGCATGTCGCCCGCGGCCAGCTCGCGCACGCGGGTGAAATCATCGGGGCGGGAGGCGTCTGCGGGCATCGGCATCATCGGTTGGAAGAGGGTGCAAGCGGCGGATTATAAGGGCTTGGCGGCCTGTTCCGCCGCCGTGACACGCTGCCGCAAGTGGGCACTGCGGCACGATCCGTATAATGGCGGGATGCCTGTTTCCCTTTCGCTCGCCCTGTGAGCAAGCTTTCCCCTCTTGAACGCCGCAGCGCGCTGACCCTGGCGTGCGTGATCAGCCTGCGCCTGTTCGGCCTGTTCCTCATCATGCCGGTGTTCTCGGTCTATGCGAAGGCGCTGCCGGATGCGTCCGGATGGCTGATCGGCATGGCGCTCGGTGTCTACGGGCTGGGCCAGGTGCTGCTGCAGATTCCGCTGGGCATGTTGTCCGACCGCATCGGGCGCAAGCCGGCGATCACGCTCGGGCTGCTCATGTTCGCCATCGGCGGCGTGGTGGCGGCGATGTCGCATACCTTGATGGGTATCGTGATCGGCCGCGCGCTGCAGGGCATGGGCGCGGTGGCCGGCGCCGGCACCGCGCTGGCGGCCGATCTCACCTCGGAAGAAAACCGCGGCAAGGTGATGGGCATCATCGGCGTGTCGATCGGGCTGGCGTTTCTGCTGGCGCTGATCCTCGGGCCGCCGCTGGAGGCGGTCGACGGGCTGTCCGGGCTGTTTGCCGCCACCTCGATACTCGCGCTGCTCTCGCTGGTGCTGCTGTGGCTGATCGTGCCGACGCCCGAGCGGGCGCGCGCGCCGGCGGCATCCAGCGTGGCGGCGGTGCTCTCGATGCTGCGCGACGGCCGCATGCTGGTGCTCAACGGCTCGGTGTTCTTCTTGCACATGCTGCTCACCGCGGCCTTCATCGCGCTGCCGCTGTTGCTGGTCGACCGGCTGCATCTGCCGGTACGGCGCCACTGGGAGCTGTACCTGCCGGTGATGGCCACCGCGGCGTTCGTCATGGGGGCGTGCCTGCACCGCATGAAGGAGCTGGCGCAGAGCCTGCGCATCGTCACTGCGTGCATCGTGGCCATCGGCCTGGCGCTGGTCGGCTTCGCCTGCAGCGGCGATCACCTGGCGCTGCTCGGCGTGGCCGCGGCGATGTTCTTCTCCGGCTTCAATCTGCTCGAGGCCGCCCTGCCGAGTCTGGTGTCCCGACTGGCGCCGGCGGCGCTGCGCGGCGCGGCCATGGGTGCGTATTCCACCAGCCAGTTCCTTGGCGCTTTCGTTGGCGGCGCGCTGGGCGGCATCGCGCTGGGCCGGCTGGGCACCACCGGCGTGTTCGAGGCCGCCGCCGCCATGACATTGGTGTGGCTGCCGCTGGTGGTGGTGGGCGCGCGGCGAATGGTGGCGAGCGCGACGCCTGCGCCCGTGGCGGGCTGAGCGCCGCCCTGCCGCAGCGCCGATTGCAAAGGCGCGGGGGCGGCCCAATCATGGGCGCCTGCGGCCAGTGACGGCCGCGTTGCCGGCCACGCCCATGGCTCATGACCTCATCACGCTGATCGTTCACTACGGCCTGCTCGTGGTGTTTCTCAACGTGCTGATCGAGCAGGCCGGCGTGCCGTTGCCAGCGGTGCCTACGCTGATCGTGGCCGGCGCGCTGTCGGCCAGCGGGCAGCCGCCGATGGGCGAGGTGATTGCGGTCGCCGTGGCTGCGTGCCTGCTCAGCGATCTCGCCTGGTATCTGGCCGGTCGCCGCTTCGGCGGCGGCGTGATGCGCACGCTGTGCCGCATCTCCCTGTCGCCCGATTCCTGCGTGAAGCAGTCGGAGCTGCGCTTCCAGCGCTGGCGCGGCGGCATGCTGGTGATCGCCAAGTTCGTGCCGGGGCTGTCCACCGTGGCGCCGCCGCTGGTGGGTGCCATGGGCCTGCGCCCGGCCGCTTTCCTGCTGCTCGACGGGTTCGGATCGCTGCTGTGGGTGGGCGCGGCAGTGGCGCTCGGCCGCGCCTTCACCACCCAGGTCGACCAGGTGCTGGCCGCGATCGAGCAGGCCGGCGCGCTGGCGCTGCAGCTGTTGCTCGGCCTGCTGGCGCTGTATATCGCGATCAAGTGGTGGCAGCGCCATCGTCTGCTGGTGGCCTTGCGCATGGCGCGGGTCACGGTGGACGAGCTCAACCACGACATCGCCGCAGGTCGCCAGCCGGTGGTGGTGGACGTGCGTTCGGCGGCATCCCGGCTGCTCGACTCGCGGGTGATCCCCGGCGCCGTGCTGGCCGACCTGGACAGCGTGCACCGGGCGCTGGCAGAAGTGCCGCGCGATCGCGACCTGGTCATCTACTGCACCTGCCCCAACGAGGTGTCGGCGGCGAAAGCGGCGCGGCTGCTGACCTCGCTGGGCTTCCGCCGGGTGCGGCCGCTGCTGGGCGGGCTGGATGCCTGGGATGCCGCCGGCTACACGCTGGACCGGCTGCCGCCGCCGCAGCAGGGCGGCGCCCCTCGCGACGCGGCGGCCTGAGGGAATCTCACTGCAGTTGATCCTGCGCACCTTGGCGCGGGACGTTCCATGCAGCATGAAGCGGTCTGAGCGGGTGCCGCCCGTGCCCCGCGGGCACACGGGTAGCCGGTGTGCAGGCGTATGGATCGCTTGCGGAGGTCGTGGTGAGAGCCAGACAACAGGTACTGCTGGGTGCACTGGTCGGGGCGCTGGCGATCTTCGTGGCGGGCGGCGCGTTGACCGCTTGGGTGGTGTCGCGCACCCGGATCGACGCACAGGACGTCCGTGACAGCCAGTTTCGCCAGGCAGCCGGGCAGCTGCAGCTGGAGGTGTCGCGGCGACTGGCCATGCCGGCCTACGGGCTGATGGGGCTGCGCGGCACCGTGCTGGCCATGCAGCGGGTGCCGGATGCGCCGGCGTTCCGCCGGGCGATGCCCAGTGGCGACCTGGCGCGGGATTTCCCCGGCGTCTACGGCTTCGGCTTCATCGAGCCGGTGCCCGTCGCGCAGCTGGCGGCATCCACCGCCCGGTTGCGCGTGCAGCAGGGCAGCGGATTCCGCGTCGACTCGCAGGGGCGGCCGGCGTGGCTGTACGTGGTGCGGGCGATCGAGCCGATCGATCGCAACGCGGCAGCGCTGGGCCTGGACGTGGGCGCCGAGGCAGTTCGCCGGGAGGCCGTGCAGCGGGCGATTGCCAGCGATGCGCTGGCGGTGAGCGCGCCGGTGTTCCTGCGCCAGGGCAACGAGAAAGAGCGCGGCGCGCATTACTACCTGCCGGTGTTTGCCGGCGATCCGGATGCCCGCCAGTTGATCGGGCTGGTGTACGCGCCGGTGAACTACCCGCAGATGCTCTCTTCGCTCATCGGCGCGGGCCAGATGCTCGATTTCTCGCTCGTCGACATCACCGGCAGCGAGCCGGTCACGGTGTACCCGGGGCTGGATGCGGCACGCGCTCCCTACCGCGCCCGCTACAACCTGGTGCGGGTGCTCGAGGAGGGAGGGCGACAGTTGCAGCTGACCATCAGCAGCACCGCGGTGTTCGACCGCGCCGCCCGGGCGGACGAGGTCCAGGAGGGGCGCTTCGGCGCACTCGGCGTGCTGCTCAGCGCGATGCTCGCCTTGCTGATCTGGATGCTGGTGACCGGTCGACAGAGTGCCATCGACCTGGCCGGCTCGATGACTGCCGAGCTGGAGCGGCTGGCTACCGTGGCACGGCTGACCAGCGACGCGGTGGCGATCGTCTCCGCCGCCGGCGTGGTGGCCTGGACCAACCCCGCCTTCGCCCGCCTCACCGGCTACGTCGCCGACGAAGCGAGCGGGCGGCCGCTCGGTGAGCTGCTGGGCGGCGAGCCCGGGCTGCACGATGCGGCCGATGCCGTCACCCGCGCGGCCGCGCTGGACATGCCGTATCAGGGCGAGACCTCGATGCGCAATCGCAGCGGCAAAACGCTGTGGGTGGATGTGGACGTGCATCCGCAGCGGGGTAGCGGCGGCCAGTTGCAGGGGTTCGTGGTGATCCTCAGCAACATCACCGAGCGCCGTGCTGCGCAGGAGGAGCAACGCGAGAGCCTTGCGTTCCTGCAGCGCACCGGCGTGGTCGCCGGCATCGGCGGCTGGCAGATGGACCTGGCCACCCGCCGCCTCTACTGGACCGGGCAGATCCGGCGCATCTACGAGGTGCCGGACGACTACGAGCCGGAGTTCGAGAGCGCCATGCAGTTCTTTCCGCCGGAGGCGCGGCGGGTGCTTGCGGTGGAATTCGAGCGCGCGCTGGAGAGCGGCCAGGGCTGGGACCTGGAGCTGCCGTTCACCACCTTCACCGGGCGTGCGCTGTGGATCCGCACGATCAGTGCCGTGGAGATCGAGCACGGCCGACCGGTGCGCATGGCCGGGAGCTTCCAGGACATCACCGCGCGCAAGCGCGCCGAGATCGCCCTGGCCGAACATCGCGAGCTGCTGCGCGTGACGCTCAATTCTATCGGCGACGCGGTGGTCACCACCGATGCCCAGGCCCGGGTCACCTGGATCAATCCGGTGGCCGAGTCGCTCACCGGCTGGTCCGCCGCCGAGGTCAGCGGCCGGTCGATCGGGGAGGTGGTGCGCCTGGTCAACGAGGAGACCGGCGATCCGGTGCCCAACCCGGTGGAGTCGGCGCTGGCCGAGCAGCGCATCACCTCGCTGGCGCGCCATATCGTGCTGGTGGCGCGCGACGGGCGCGAGCGTGCCATCGACGACTCCGCGGCGCCGATCAGGAACGAGGCCGGGGTGGTGATGGGCGCGGTCATGGTGTTCCACGACGTCACCGCAGCGCGTGCGCTGAGCCGGGAAATTTCCCATCAGGCGCGGCACGACTCGCTCACCGGGCTGCCCAACCGGATGGAATTCACCGAGCGACTGGGCCGGTTCCTGGAACGCGCCGACCGTGATGGCGAATACGGCGCCGTGCTGTTCATCGACCTGGACCACTTCAAGATCATCAACGACAGCTGCGGTCACCACGCCGGCGACGAGGTGCTGGTGCAGGTGGCCGGCCTGCTGCAGGCGTGCGTGCGCAGTCACGACACCGCCGCGCGCCTGGGCGGCGACGAGTTCGCCGTGTTGCTGGAGGGCTGCCCGCCGGAGCAGGCCGAGCGCATTGCCCGCGCTGTCTGCATCGCGGTCAACGAGTACCGCTATGTCGCCAGCGCCGAGCAGAGTTTTCGCATCGGCACCAGCATCGGCGTGGTGCCGGTGGAAGGCGGTGGGCGCGCCATGGACGAGGTCATGCGCGCGGCCGACACCGCCTGCTATATCGCCAAGTCCGGCGGACGCAATCGCTTCCACACCTGGCGCGCCCAGGACAGCTCGGTGCAGGCACTGGTGGGTGATGCGGCGTGGGCCGCGCGGCTCGCGCGCGCGCTCGAGCACGAGGGTTTCGAGCTGCATGCGCAGCGCTTCGGCCCGCTATCGACGCGGGCGCACGACGCCGGCGGCCTGTGCGCCGAGGTGCTGCTGCGCCTGCGCGAGGACGATGGGCGGCTGATCGGGCCCGGCGCGTTCATGGCGGCGGCGGAGCGTTATCAACTGGCCAGCCGCATCGACCGCTGGGTGGTCAAGAGCGTGTTCGCGCGGCTCGGGCAGCTGCCGCCAGGGCATTCGTCGCCGGCGCTGGTGGCGATCAACCTCTCGGTCCAGTCCATCGGTGACCCGGGGTTCCACGAGTTCGTCAAGGCGCTGCTCGACCGTGCGACCTTCGACGTGCGCATGCTGTGCTTCGAGATCACCGAGGCGACGGCGCTCAGCCACATGGCCGACGCGCGGCAGTTCCTGCAGGCGATGCACGAACGCGGCGTGCGCATGGCGCTGGACGAGTTCGGCGCCGAGCTCGCCTCGTTCGGTTACCTGCGCAACTTTGCCGTGGACTTCCTCAAGATCGACGGCCGTTTCGTGCTCGGGCTCACCAGCGATCCGCTGGATCGGGTGTCGGTGCGCAGCTTTTGCGAGGTGGCCGCGGTGCTGGGCATGCAGACCATCGCCGAGTTCGTCGAGCGCGAGGAGCTGTTGCCGCCACTGGCCAAGCTGGCGGTGGATTTCGCCCAGGGCTTTGTGATTCATCGCCCCGAGCCGCTGGCGCATCTGCTGCCGGCCGTGCCGACCGCGCCCTAGCCGCTCAGGGAATCGGGCAGCGACCGTCCAGCGGCGCGTTTCGGGCAGCCTGCAGCTCGGCCGCCGTGGCAGGGCGCTCGCGTGCGGGGTCGAACACGATGGTGGCGCGCACCCCGCCGCCGTCGCTGGCGTGGATGTTGGCGGTGCCGACGAAACGCAGCAGGTCGCGGCTGCGCGCGTCATAGGCGACATCCACGTGCGGCAGGGCAAAGCCCACCCAGCTGGCCAGGCCCAGCCGGTACTGCCGCGCCGGACGGCCGCCGACGACGGCATCGTCGAGCCGCTTCACGTTGATGGTGAGCGTGCCCAGCCGGCCGGGCAGCACGAACGGCGCGCTGTCGTTGCCGCCGCGGCCGAGCGTGTCCCAGTGGCCGCGGATGTAGGCATCGAACCCGGCGTCGATCACCGGCGGCGGCGTGGTGTCCAGTGGGGCGCTCTTTTCCGCCGCGCCGCGGCGCTTGCGCACGAACACCTCGCGCCCACCGCCGGGCCGCTGGCGCACGCCCTCGCGATAGCCGGTGCGGCCGTCGTCGAGCTCGAAGTCCGGCGCCTGCGGCACGTCGGTGACATGCAGCAGCTTGCGCGCGAACGGCGCGCCGTTCGGGCACCGGTAGAGCACCAGCCGGGTCGGGCGGCCGCCGTCCTCGAACAGCCAGTGCGTTTCGCGATACATGAGATGTCCATCGCCCGTCGCAAACGCCTCGCCTTCACGCTGGACGATGCCGTCAGCGATTGCCGGCCGGGCGCCCGCGCCGAGGCAGGCGATCCCCAGGCACAGCGCCAGGCCGAGGGTGCGGGCGCGCAGCGAACGATTGGTCAAGAGGTGTCTCCATGGGTGATGGCGTCGCGGCTCGGTCCCGGCCGCGGCGGCGCCCGCGGGCGCTGGAACTGTCTACGCAACGGGGCGGGTGCCGGATGCGGCCCGCAACCCCACGGCGCAGCGCGGGGACACGCCGAAATCGGGACAGCCAGTTATGATGGGCAGCCCGTCGGGTGCTGCCGCAGCGTGCAGCCCCGCCACAACGACAGTCGGCCGGGCCATGCGCGCACCGGCCCCGCACAGTGAGGAAATCCCATGGCACGCGGCATCAACAAGGTCATTCTGGTCGGCAACCTGGGCGCGGATCCGGAAGTGCGCTACACCTCCAGCGGCACCGCGATCACCTCGCTCAGCGTGGCCACCTCCGAGAGCTGGACCGACAAGCAGAGCGGCGAGAAGCAGGAGCGCACCGAGTGGCACCGCGTGAAGCTGTTCGGCCGGCTCGCCGAGATCGCCGGCGAGTACCTGAAGAAGGGCCGCCAGGTCTACATCGAAGGCTCGCTGCGCACTGACAAGTACACCGACAAGGCCGGCGTGGAGAAGTACAGCACCGACATCGTGGCCAACGAGATGCAGATGCTCGGCGGCGGCAGCGAAGGCGGCGGCATGGGCGGCGGTGGCGGCGGCGGTTTCCAGCAGCGCAGCCAGGGCGGCGGCGGTCGCCAGGGTGGCGGCGGCGGTGGCGGCGGCAACCGTAGCGGTGGCGACTACAACCGCGGCGGCAATGACATGCCGCGCCAGGCGCCAGCCCCGGCCGACAACGGCAGCTTCGACGACGACGACATTCCGTTCTGAGGCATCGCGGTCACGCAAAAGCAAAACGGCAGCCGGAAGGCTGCCGTTTTTTTCTTGGGGCCGCCCGGTTTATCAGCCAGGGCATGCCGTGCGGGCAGCTTCAGGCGGCGAATCCCGTGCGGAACGCACCGCCGTGAGTCGCCAGTCGGACGCTGCGGCAACGGCTGGAAGCGACTTCGTACGCGGCCTTCAGCGTGGCGATCTCGTTCGCGCTGCGGCCCTCCGAACGCGCGGCCAGATAGATGCGGAAGGCGCGCCCCGCGGCGTTCTCCAGCCTTTCGCTCTCCCGCTCGCTTTCGCGCCGGACCATGCTCATGGGCATCTGATTGTCAGACTGCATGCGAGTCATAGATGTTCTCCCTTATGGCGCCGGCTGCCGGGAAACCGCGGCGCGTCACACGAGATTCTCACCGCGATCATGAAAGAACCGTCTATGGCATTGATCGGCGGATCCGCGGAGTGTGCCAGCGCCAGCCTCCACGGGCTTGTCCCGGCTGGCATCAGACGCCACCGCAGTGCCGCCGGCCGCAGCAAGGCAAGACGGCCGCCAGGCACGGCGGTCGCGGGCGCCCCGGGTCCGGTCACGGCAACGAGGCGCCGCCGGGGCGTGGCAAAGCTGCGGGGAGACGCTGCCGCTGCGCCTGTGCGTATCAGGAACCTGCCATGGCGCGGACCGCTGTCACACCCGCGGCGACGTCCTGGCGCGCGTCTGCGCAGCAAGCGGGCGGCGACTGCCGGGGCGTGGCTCAAGCGCGGGCAGCGGCGGAGGCAAGCCGCTCGGCATCAGTCAGCTGCAGCGCCACGGCACGGCCTTCGCGCCCGGAGGCGAAGCCCGCCTCGATCACGGCCATCGTCGCCAGCGCTTCAATCGGCCTCACCGGCCACGGCGCATGCCCCGCGATCGCATCGCGCAGAGCGGCGTAGTAGCGACGCTGGTCGCCGGCGGCCACCGGCAGTGCGCGCGCTTCGCCATGCGCGTCGATGGCAATGAGTGGATCGGCATCCTCGCCCCAGCCGATTGCGCCGGGAATCATGCCGGCCAGGATCTGGGCTTCCTGGCGGTCGGCGCCAGCCTTGATCAGGCTGCCGCGCGTGCCGTGCACCACGAAGCGTCGCGCGCCGCCGGCTACCAGCATGCTGGCGTGGAGGATCACCTGGCGCGCGCCGTAGTCCAGCCGCACGTGCGCCCAGTCGTCGCTCAGCCCGCCTGCGCGCTGGATCGCCAGCGCGCCATGCACGCGCTCGGGCAGGCCGAACAGCTGCAGCACCTGGTCGACCAGATGGGGACCGAGGTCGTACCAGATGCCCGCGCCGGGGCCGGCCGACTCGCGCCAGCGGTCGCGCACGGCGGGTCGGTAGCGGTCGATGTGCGATTCGAAATGCGTCACCTCGCCGACCAGTCCGTTATCGATGGCCTGTTTTACCGCCAGATAGTCGCTGTCCCAGCGGCGGTTGTGAAACACCGAGAGCTGGCCTGTGGAGCGATCGGCAAGGGCGACCAGCGCGCGCGCTTCGGCCCGGTCCAGCGCCATTGGCTTGTCGATCACCACGTGCCTGCCGGCGCGCAAGGCATCGGCGGCCAGCGGCGCGTGGGTGTCATTGGGGGTGGCGATCACCACCACGTCGAGGCTGTCGTCGGCGATGAGTGCGGCGGGCGTTTCGTGCACGCGGATGTGCGGCAGATCGGCGTGTACCTTGGCGGCATCGCGCGAGGCGACGGCCGCGAGCTCGAGGCCGGGCGTGGCGCGGATCAGCGGCGCGTGGAAGGTCTTGCCGGCGTAGCCGTAGCCGATCAGGCCGAGGCGGATGGGGTGGGGCATGCTCGTGGCCGTTTCGGTGCGGAATGTTGCGTGGCTTTTAGAGCAGATACGTTAAATGATGGGCTGTCGCCGTTGAGAAGCGTCTCCGGCTTTCGCGGGTATGACGGCTGTTGGTAGTGCGCTTAAGAGTGACGATTCGCCATGAAGCAAAGCTCTCCCCAGGGAGATAAGCCCTTTCAGGCGTGCGACGTCTAGTGTGGCGCCGAAATAAAGCAAGTCGTGAAGCGGCTGCGATCTCAATGAGTCTTTATTTCCCATCGGGATCATAGATAACCAAAGGGATTGCAACCCACTCGTGGAATGATGTGTTGGCCGAAAATACACGCAGCAATGCTCGGCAAGGCATCGACAGGCGATTAATTACTAAATGCGAAAGCCCCTTTAATGCAGAGATTCCGGGGACGAAGTACTCGTCCGTTGGTGAGAGGGCAAATTGGGTTTCTCCGCTCTTGATCGCGAAGAATGCTTCTTCGCCGATGAACTCCTCGGTCCTGCGAGGCTTTTTTGGATCTGGTCTGCCAATCAAAGTGATTGTGTGCGTGGTCCGAGATAAGCTGACCTTGCTGGTGAAAAATACTCCGTCAACCCAAAAATAACCTGATGACGAGTCCATTGTGTATGAGGAGTTATCGAATGAGGGGTACTTCTCCAGTCGCTTTGATAGCTTGTCAAGCATTTCTAGCGTGGAGACACTGTAAGACTTGCTCTCACTTGAGCTTCCGCCACCCGAAAATAATGGCAATGAGGCGGATGCTTGTATGCCGTGGGTGCGTGTAATGGACGTTGTCGGCGATACATCGAACTCTGTCTCGTACATTCGAGATACAAAGTCACTGTCGAGGTAGATCAGCTTCTCAGCTAACGACTTCTTCTTCATGCGCCTTACTTCACCGCAAACCGATCATTCCCGCGATCCGCATCGGGCAGATCGTGCTTCGCATCGAGCACCGCCGAGGTCACCGGCTGCTCGCCGTCCACGTGCACCACGTAGCTGGCGTGCTGCATCCAGGTCTCCACCGGCACGCGCACCTCGCGCTGGCTGCCGTCGGCGTAGGTCACCTGCAGCGTGTTCGGCAGCACCAGCTTGTCGCGGTTGGACACGGTGATGTCCGCGCCGTGCTTCCAGCCGCCCTCCGCTGGGGCGACATTGTCCACGCTCATGTCGAATTGCCAGTTGTGCGCGAACCAGCCGCGCCAGAACCAGTCGAGGTCTTCGCCGGTGTCGCTCGCCATGAAGCGGAAGAAATCCGACGGGCTCGGATGCTTGTACGCCCAGGTGGCGACGTAGCGACGGAACGCGGGGTCGAAGCGCTCCGGGCCGATGATCTGCTCGCGCAGCAGCACCAGGCCGAAGGCGGCCTTGAAGTAGGTGATCGGGTGGCGATATTTCTCCTTCACCGCGTCGGCGTAGGTCATCGGCGGCGGGGCGGCGGGATCGGCCAGGATCGCGGCGATCTGCTCGGCCGGCGTGCCCTTGCCCGGCGCGTATTCGCTGTCGCGCTTGGGCGCGAATTTGCCGCCGTCGAAGGCCTCGGCCTCGTACACGTCGACGAAGGTGTTGAAGCCCTCGTCCATCCACGCGTCGCGGCGCTCGTTGGAGCCCACGATCATCGGGAACCAGGTGTGGCCGATCTCGTGCGCGATCAGCATGCGCAGCACCGGTCCGGCGGCCTTCTTGTGATCGAAGGTGATGCCCGGGTATTCCATGCCGCCGGCGGTGCCGGCCTCGTTGATGGCCACCGGGTAGGGATACGGGAAATAGGTTTTGGAGAAGAACTCCACCGACTGCTTCAGGTTCTGCGTGGCCACGCCCCAAGCCTTGTCGCCGGCGCTTTCCACCGGATAGGCGGACATCGCCAGCGCGGTCTTGCCGCCGGGCAGGTTCATCCGTGCGGCATCCCAGATGAACGCCTTCGACGCGCCGAAGGCGACGTCGCGGGTGTGCTTCATGGCGAAGTGCCAGGTCAACGTGCCGCCCTGCTTCGGACGCGAGGCCGGGTCGGTCACTTCCGCGGCGGTGCGGATCATCACCGTGGCATCGCTGTGGCGCGCTTCATCCAGTCGCTTGAGCTGGGTCTTGGTCAGCACGTCCTGCGGATTGAGCAGCTCGCCGGAGCCGACCACGATCATGTCCGCGGGCACGGTGATGCGGTAATCGAAGTCGCCGTACTCGAGATAGAACTCGCTGTTGAGGAACGGCTGCGTGTCCCAGCCGCGCAGGTCGTCGTAGACGCACACGCGCGGGTACCACTGCGCCATCTCGAAGATGTCGCCCTGCTTGTTGGCGTTCCAGTCGGTGCGGCCGCCGAACTCGCCCGGCACGGTGTAGTCCCACGCGATGTGCAGTTTGAGCTTGCCGTCGTGTGCCTTCAGCGGGGCGGGCAGGGTGACCTGCATGCGGGTGTCGCTGATCACCCACGTGGCCTTCTGGCGGTGGCCGGCCGCGTCTTCCACTTCCACCGAGCGGATGTGCTCGCCGTCGGTGAACTCGGTGGGGAAGGTGTCGCCGCCGAACGCGCCGCGCGCGTCGCGGCGGTAACGGTTCTGTTCCACCTGCAGCCAGATCACGTCGAGCGCGTCCGGGCTGTGGTTGGTGTAGGTGATGGTCTCCGTGCCGCTGAACTGGCGCGTGGCCGGGTCGAGCGTGGCCTGGATCGCGTAGTCGGCGCGGTTCTGCCAGAACAGCGGACCGGGCTTGCCGCTGGCATCGCGCATGGCATTGGCCGGATGCGGGAAAGCGAACGGTGCGAAGGTTTCCTGCGGATCGAAGCGCGAGGCGGGCGCGGCCTCGGCGGCGAGCGCGCCGGCAGCGGCAGTGGCGAACAGGAGGGCGGCAGCGAGCGGGCGGAGCAGCGATGCGGTCATGCGTACCTCGTGATGGTCAGGGCGTGCCTCCCGCGCGGATCACGGCGAGCACGTCGTGGCAGGCGCCCATGGTGTGGTAATCGGTCTTGCCGGCGGGGCTCTTCTCGTCGCTCATCGCGCGGTTGTCGCGGGTGAGGATGCGGTACCAGGCGCCGTGGCGGTGGTCGATGAAAGTGTGCCACGCGTAGGCCCACAGCCGGGCATACCAATGGTCGTACACCGCGTCGCCCGTGCGCGCGTGCAGCCTCGCGGCGGCGGCGAGGCTTTCGGCCTGCACCCAGAAGTACTTGTCGTCGTCGCACACGCCGCCGTCGGGGGCGAAACCGTAGGCGATGCCGCCGTGGGCGTCGTCCCAGGCGCGCGCGAGCGCGGTGTCGAACAGGTGCCGCGCCGTGGGCGCGAGCCAGTCGACCGTGCGCCCCTGCGCTGCGAGCAGCGGCTCGAGCGTGAGCAGCAGCTTGGCCCACTCGGTCAGGTGGCCGGGCTGGAAACCCCACGGCCGGAACAGGTGCTTGGGGTCGTCGCGGTGGTAGTCCCAGTCGATGTTCCACTGCGCGTCGTAGTGCTCCCATACCAGCCCGCCGGCCTGCGCGGCCTGGCGTCGGGTGATGTGGTCGGCGAGGGTGAGCGCGCGATCGAGGTAGCGCGCCTCGCCGGTAGCCTGGTGCGCGGCGATCATCGCCTCGCACATGTGCATGTTGGCGTTCTGCCCGCGGTACGGGCTGAAGTGCCACTCCGCATCCGCCTCGTCGCGATAGAGCCCTGCGTCGGCATCCCAGAAGTGCTGCTCCAGCAGTTGCCAGGCTTCGTCCATCCAGGCGCGCGCTTCATCGATGCCGGCCTTCACCGCGGTGGCGTAGGCCAGCAGTACGAAGGCCATGCCGTAGGCGTGGCGGGTGGTGTCCTCGGGGCGGCCGTCGCGCACCGTCCAGGCGTAGCTGCCGTCGCGGGGATCGCGGTGCACCTCGCGCAGGTAGCGCAGGCCGTGGCGCGCCTCGGCGAGGTAATCCTCACGCTTGAACTCGATCGCCGCCATCGCGTAGTTGAAGACGAAGCGCGTGCTGCTCACCAGGTGCCGGTGGCTGCGCTCGTAGACGGTGCCGTCGTCGCGGAAGTAGTGGAAGAAGCCGCCCACTGGATCGTGCGCGTGGGCATCGTAGAACGTCATCGTCTGTGCGATGTGCTTGCGCAGGAACGCTTCGCTGCGAATGTCGGGCAGGGCAGGGATGGAATCGGCAACGGTCATGCGCTAACAGTCCACGCAAACGGGAAGAGGCGCGCATTCCCGCCCGCACGGCGGGAATGGCGGGACATCGGCAAGGCTCAGGCGGCGCTGCGTACCTTCGAGCCGCTGAGGCCGTAGAACACGATGTAGGCGTAGCACAGCAGCGGCAGCAAGAAGGCGTGCTGCAGACCAAAGCGATCGGCCAGCATGCCCTGCAGCAGCGGGACCAGCGCGCCGCCGACGATGGCCATGATGAGCAGGCTGGACGCCTTGCTCGTCATTGGCCCGAGCCGCTCGATGCCCAGAGCGAAGATGGTAGGAAACATGATCGAATTGAACAGGCCCACCGCGATCACGCTGTACATCGCCACGCTGCCCGTGCTCGCCATCGTCGTGGCGACCAGCACCGCGTTGATCGCTGCAAACAGAGCCAGCAGCTTGCGCGGCGGAAACCACGCCATGATTGCGGAGCCGGCAAAGCGACCAAGCATCGCGCCGCCCCAATACCAAGACACGTACTTCGCTGCCGTGGCTTCACTCAGGCGGCCTATTTCCGGCATCGATAAGTAGTTGACCATGTAGGTACCGAGCGATACCTCGGCACCTACGTAACAGAAGATGCCAATCACCCCGAACAGCACGTGGCGCTGCCGCAGCACTTCGGCGAAACCGTGCCGCGCGTGGTCGCCTTTGTCGGTGGATTCGGCCAGCGCCGGCATGCGGAACGCCCACACGAACACCGCCAGCAGGAACAGCGCCACGGCCAGCCCGATGTACGGATACTGCACCGACTGCGCCTGCTGCGCCTGGTAGGCAAGCTGGTCGGCTGGCGCAAGCGCGGCCAGTTCGGTGGGCGACTTCACCGCATTGGCGAGGATCACCACGCTGCCGAAATAGGGGGCCAGGGTGGTGCCGGCCGAATTGAGCGCCTGCGCCAGCGTGAGGCGGCTGGAACTAGTGGCTTCCGGCCCGAGCAGCGCCACGTAGGGATTGGCCGCCACCTGCAGCACGGTGATACCCGCTGCCAGCACGAACAACGCGCCGAGGAAGGCCGGATACAGGTGTAGCGCCGCGGCGGGCCAGAAGCCGAGCGCTCCCACGCCGGCAATCGCAAGTCCCGTGACAATGCCCTTCTTGTAACCGGCGCGCGCGACCAGCCATCCGGCCGGAAGCCCCATCAGGAAATAGGTTCCGAAGAAAGTGAACTGGATCAACGCCGCTTTGGTGTAATTCAGCTGGAACGTCGACTTCAGGTGCGGCACCAGAATGTCGTTCAGGCAGGTGAGGAAGCCCCACATGAAGAAGATTGTGGTGAGCACCCCCAGCGCGAGCGGGTACGTGGTGTAGCGGGCGTTGCCGGACGCGGTCGATGCGGCGGCAGGCGGAGCGGCAAAGGCCATGGCGTGGGTTCCGGATGGGCGAAGGTGCAAGCGTGCCACAAGCACCGACCGCTCCGGCGGGAGTCGGCAGAAGCCAGCAGCCGGGCGAATGTAACCGTTTCCACCCGCGCGCCCATCGCGCGCTGCAACATGGCCGGGCGGTGCTACCTTGGTCGCCTCATTTTTTGCCGCGAGTGACCATGAGCATGCTGCGCAAGCTGTGTTTTCTGATCCCCCTGCTGGCCGTCGCGACGGGCATCGCCACGGCGGCCGACCACGCCGGCGACGTCGATCCGCGCATCGGCACCGGCGGCGACGGCCACACCTTTCCCGGCGCCACGGTGCCGTTCGGCATGATCCAGCTCTCGCCTGACACAGCGATGCCGGACTTCAAGCACGGCTACAAGTGGGCGGCCGGTTACCAGTACGGCGACAGCAGCATCCTGGGCTTCTCGCACACGCACTTTTCCGGTTCCGGGCATTCGGACCTCGGCGACGTGCTGGTAATGCCGCTGGCCGGTGCGGTGAAGCTCGACCCCGGCGACGCGTCCGTGCCCGGCAGCGGCTACCGCTCACGCTTCAGCCACGCCAGCGAGGTAGTGCAGGCCGGCTACTACGCGGTGACCCTTGCCGACTCGGGCGTGCGCGCCGAACTCACCGCCGGCCGCCGCGTGGGCTGGCACCGCTACACCTTCCCGGCCGGTCAGCCGGCGCACCTGCTGCTGGATCTGCGTCCCAGCATCTACGACTACCCGGGCAAGGTGCTGTGGTCGAACCTGCGCGTGCGCGGCGACGGCAGCGTCACCGGCTGCCGCCTCACCAACGGCTGGGCGCCGGGGCGCACGCTGTGCTTCGCGATGCGCTTCTCGCAGCCGATGACCGCGCGCACGCTGTACGACCGCGACACCGATGCGCCGTACAAGGGCTTCAAGGGCCCCGGCCATCAAAACGAGGATCACGACGCGCAGGACGGCCGCGCGCTGGAGGGCGTGTTCGACTTCGGCACGCTGCGTAAGCCGCTGGTGGTGAAGGTGGCGATCTCCACGGTGAGCGAGGCCGGCGCGCTGGCCAACCTCGACGCCGAGGGCGCGGGCTGGGATTTCGATGCGCGTCGCCAGCAGGCGCATCGGGCCTGGAGCGACGCGCTGGCCGACGTCGACATCGACGCGCCCGCCACCGCGCGCACGCAGTTCTACACCGCGCTCTACCACGCGCTGCTCTCGCCCACGCTGAGCATGGACGTCGACGGCCGCTACCGCGGACCGGATCACCAGGTGCATACGGCGAAAGGCTTCGACTTCTATTCCACCTGGTCGCTGTGGGACGTCTACCGCGCGCAGCAGCCGCTGATGGTGTTGCTGCATCCGGACAAGAGCACTGACTTCATCCGTTCGCTGCTCGCCGCGCGCGCGGCCAGCCCGTTCGGCATCCTGCCGGTGTGGGCGTTCGGCGGGCTGGAGACCTGGTGCATGATCGGCTACCACGCGGTGCCGGTGATCGCCGATGCGTACATCAAGGGTGTGCGCGGCTTCGACGCTGACGAGGCGCTGCAGGCGATGGTGGCCAGCGCCAGCTACGGGCCGTACGGCGACCTCAGTGATTACATGAAACTGGGCTACGTGCCGATCGACCGAGAGCCCGAGGGCGCCTCCAAGACGCTCGAGTACGCCTACGACGACTGGACCATCGCGCAGATGGCCCGGGCGCTGGGCAAGCAAGACGTCGCCGCCCGGTTCGGCAAGCGCGCCGGCAACTGGCGCAACGCCTGGGACGCCAGGACCGGCTACATGCGCGCGCGGCTCGCCAACGGTGCGTTCCGCGAGCCGTTCGACCCGGCGGTGGCCGGCTACGGCAGCGACTACACCGAAGGCAACGCGTTCCAGTACTCCTGGTACGTGCCGCAGGACGTGCCCGGACTGATCGAGGCCATGGGCGGCAAGGCGCGCTTCATCGAGAAGCTCGACGGCGTGTTCGATGCGAAGGTGGACCCGGCGCACTTCAAGCACGTGGAGGACATCACCGGCCTGATCGGCTGGTACGCCCACGGCAACGAGCCCAGCCACCACCTGGCGTATCTGTATGACTATGCCGGCGCGCCGGAGAAGACCCAGCAGCGCCTGAAGCAGATCATGGACAGCCAGTACGCGGCGCGGCCGGACGGACTGGCCGGCAACGACGACCTGGGCCAGATGTCCGCGTGGTACGTGTTCACGGCGCTGGGTTTCTACCCGGTGACGCCGGCCAGCGACGAATACGCGATCGGGCGACCGTTCGTCGCCAAGGCCGTGCTGCACCTGGCCAATGACAAAACCTTCACGATCACCGCGGCACCTTTCGACGCTTTGCACCCCTATGTCGGCGAGATCACTCTGAACGGCCAGCCCCTCCCGCAGCCTTTTCTTCACCACCGCGACCTGGTCGCCGGCGGTGAGCTGCATTTCCGCATGACGGCCGCGCCGGCACGCGCGGACGCGCCGGTACGATGAGCATGGTTGTAGACGTAGCGGGCGGCAGCGGGCCGCCCTGCGCCTGCGAGTGGGCGCCAGGCGGGGCGATCGAACGTGCCAGAATGCCGCGATCCGTATCTTCAGGACGCGCCGCTACATGCCCATGAGGAACCCGAGCTTCCTGCGCTGGCGGGTGGTCGGCCTGCTGCTGTCGGTCATCGTGATCGTGGCGCTGCCCTATGCCGTGACCCGCAATACCTCGAACCAGGCGCTGGAGGCGTCCCACTGGGTCACCCACTCCGCCGAAGTGAAGTCGCTTACTTACCGCATCGCCTATCTCAGCCGCGATGCCGAAGCGGCGACCTATCGCATTCTGATGGGGGGCGACGTCAAGGAGGCACGCCAGCGGCTGGATCAGGCCACCAAGGAAGTGTCCCGGCTGATCTGGCAATTGCGCGACTACACCCGCGACAACGTCGACCAGCAGGCGCTGGTCGGTTCGCTCGAGACCACCGTCAACGGACGCGCCACGCTGATGTGGCAGGCGCTGTGGCGCTCGCAGCATGGCGACCCCGACGGGGCGCGGCAGGCGCTGGTCGATTCGGACACGCTGTTCGTGATCGGCGATGTGCTCGACAAGATCGTCACCACCGAAGATCAGCTGCTGACCGAGCGGCGCCAGGCGGCTGCTGCACAGTCGTTCAATTACAAGCTGGTGCTGGGCATTGGCGCGCTGGCGCAGCTGTTGCTGCTGGGCATCGTGGTGGTGGTGTCCGAGCGCCAGATCGGCGAGCGCCTGCGTGCGGAAGAGCGGGAAAGCCAGGCGGTGCGGCGCTCGCGGCAGATCGTGCAGGCGGTGCGTGAGCCGATCGTGCTGCTGGACGCCAAGCTCGACACCTTGCTGATCAACGCGGCCTTCGCCGAGCTGTACGGGCTGGAGCCGGACGAGCAGCGCTCGCTGCCGTTGTCGGAACTTGGCGGGGGGGCCTGGAACGATGGCCCGCTGCTGCAACGCCTGGCCGACGTGATGCTGCGCGACCGCGAGTTGTGGGACTACGAGCTCAGCCAGCGCACTGCCGACGGTGCCGACCGTCGGGTGGTGATCAACGCGCGGCGCCTGCAGCAGGACCACGACGAGCCGGCGCTGCTGATGACGGTGAGCGACATCACCGTGCGTGCGCTGGTGGAGAAGCAGGTGAAGGAGCTCAACCGGCAGCTCGAGGGCAAGGTGGAGCAGATTTCCGACGTCAACCGCGAGCTGGAAGCCTTCAGCTACTCCGTCTCGCACGACCTGCGCGCACCGCTGCGGCATATCGCCGGTTTCGCAGGCAAGCTGGAGCGCCATCTCGGCGAGCATGTCGATGAAAAGGCGCACCACTACCTCGAAGTGATCTCCAGCGCCGCCCAGCGCATGGCGCAGCTGATCGACGATCTGCTGGTGTTCTCGCGGCTGGGCCGTGGCGCCATGCGGATGCAGCCGGTAGACATGCAGTCGATGGTCGAGGAGGCACGCGCGCTGGTGGAGACCGACACCGCCGGGCGCCGGATCGAGTGGAAGGTGGCGCCGCTGCCGGTGGTGGTGGCCGACGAGAACATGCTGCGCACGGTGTGGCAGAACCTGCTCGGCAACGCGGTCAAGTACACCGGCCAGCGCGAACTGGCGAGGATCAGCGTCGAAACCTCCCGCGCCAGCAATGGCGACTATCAGTTCACCGTCGCCGATAATGGCGCCGGCTTCGACATGGAGTACGCCGGCAAGCTGTTTGGCGTGTTCCAGCGGCTGCACCGCGCCTCGGAGTTTCCGGGCAACGGCATCGGCCTGGCCAACGTCCGGCGCATCGTGGCCCGGCACGGCGGCCGGGTCTGGGCCGAGGGCGAGCCGGGGCAGGGTGCCCGCTTCCATTTTTCCCTGCCCGCGTCAGACGCCGGCGATTCCCGTAGACAGGACCGTTCATGAACGATCGTTTTATCCGCACCATCCTCCTGGTGGAAGACAGCCAGGCTGACGCCGAGATGGCGATGGACGCCCTGCGCGAGGCCAACCTCGCCAACCCGGTGGTGCACCTGGAGGACGGAGTCGAATGCCTGGACTACCTGTATTCGCGTGGCGCGTGGGCCAACCGCGACCGCGTCGAGCCGGCGGTGGTGCTGCTGGACATCAAGATGCCCCGCATGAACGGGCTGGACGTGCTCACCCAGATGCGCTCGGACGAGCGCCTGCGACGCATCCCGGTGGTGATCCTGTCCTCGTCCCGCGAGGAGAGTGATCTGGCGCGAAGCTGGGATCTGGGTGTAAATGCGTATGTGATCAAGCCGGTCGACGTGGACCAGTTCTTCGAAGCGGTGCGAACGCTCGGACAGTTCTGGGCCGTGCTGAACCAGGCGCCGGAACTGGACTGAACCAATTGCAGGATCCTGCGGCGTGCGGGGAGCACGGCGCAGGCGTCAAGGGATACCTCGGAAGCCATCCATGCCTCAAAGGCAGACTCGGGCGTTGCCCACCATTCGCGTGCTGCAGGTCGAAGACAGCGCGCTCGACGCCGAGCTGGTGCTCGGCGAACTCGATGCCGACGGCATCGACTACAGCGTGCAGCTCGTCGACGACGAGCAGCTCTACCTGCAGGCGCTGGAGCAGTTCCAGCCCCACATCGTGCTGTCCGACCTCAGCATGCCCGGGTTCTCCGGCCAGCGTGCGCTGGAGTTGCTGCGTGCCCGCGACGAGGACACGCCGTTCATCTTCGTGTCGGCCACGCTGGGTGAGGAGGCCGCCATCGAGGCGCTGCACAACGGCGCGACCGATTACATCCTCAAGCAGAACCCGGCGCGACTGGCCAGCGCGGTGCGCCGCGCGCTGGTCGAGGCGGACGCCCGCCGGGCCGCCCGGCGCGCCGAGTCGGAGCTGATCCGGGCCCAGCGCTTCGAGGCGCTGGCCATGCTCGCCGGCGGCCTCAGCCACGATCTACGCAACCTGCTGCAGCCGCTGCTGCTGGCCGGCGACAGCCTGCAGGACTACGCCGACGACCCGCGCCTGGCGCGGCTCGGTGCGCTGGTGCGCGACTGCGGCAAGCGCGGGCTGGACATGGTGCAGTCGATGCTCTCGTTCGCCCGCGGCGCGCGTCGCGCCGAGCAGGTGCGGCTGGGCGGGCTGATGGAAGCGCTCGACCTGCTGCTGCAGGGCTCCATGCCGCGTTCGATCAACATGGACGTGACGCTCGATGATCCCGATCTCTCCTTCGAGGGCAATCACACCGAGCTGCAGCAGTGCCTGCTCAACCTGTGCCTGAATGCGATCCAGGCGATGCCTGATGGCGGCCACCTGAAGATCGAGTCGGCGCGGGTCAGCCTGTCGCCGGATTTCTTCCTGCAGGGCGAGGAGCCGCAGGATGGCGACTACCTGCGCCTGACCGTGGCCGACACCGGGCAGGGCATGGATCCGGAGACGCTGGAGCGGCTGTTCGAGCCGTTCTTCACCACCAAGAAAGCCGGCACCGGCCTGGGCCTGCTGTCGTGCAAGCGGATCGTGGCCAGCCACGGCGGCGTGATGCGCGTGGACAGCACCCCGGGCCAGGGCACGCGGTTCCACCTTTACATCCCGCTGATGCAGCTGCGCGAGGATGCCGCCAGCCAGGAGGCCGGCGCCGAAGACAACCTGCAGGGCGAGGCGGAGAGCGTGCTGGTGGTGGTGGAGGAGGCCGCGCAGCTGTCGCTGCTGTCGGACATGCTCGATGCCTATGGCTACCAGTCGCACACCAGCCAGAGCGGCACGGTGGCGCTGCAGTGGATCGAGGCGCACGGGCTGCCGGACGTGGTGGTGATGGACGCGGAGATGAACCTGTTCACCGGCGTGCGCACACTGGCGGCGCTGGTCGAGCACGGTTACGGCGGCCCGGTGCTGCTGCTGGCGCGGCCGGAATCGCCGCCCAACCTGGAGGAGCTGCCCGCGCTTGACCATCTGCACGTGGTCAACAAGCCGGTAACCACCAAGGCCCTGCTGCGCACCATGCGTACTGCCCTGAAAAACAGCACGGCCACCTGAGCGGTGGCCGTGGGCACGGGCGATCCGCCGGGGCGGATCAGTCGATGCCGAGCTTCTTGAGCTTGTAGCGCAGCGCGCGGAAGGTGATGCCGAGCTTCTTGGCGGCCGCGGTCTTGTTGTAGCGCGACTCCTCCAGCGCCTTCATGATCGCGGTGCGCTCGAGGTTGCTGATGTAGTCATCCAGCGCCACGCCGCCGGCCGGTGCAGTCAACGGGGGTGCGATTGCGGCGGGGCCCAGGCCCGCTGCGGCACCCACGCCGGCTTCATGAGCCGGCCTTGCGCTGCGCTGGGGCAGCATCAGGTCGGCCGCGTCGATGCTCTCGCCGTCGCTCATCGCCATCGCGCGCTCGAGCACGTTCTCCAGCTCGCGCACGTTGCCGGGAAAGTCGTAGTCGTCCAGCGCCTGCTGCGCCGCCGGCAGCAGCTTGCCCGGCGCGGTGCCGCTCTTGGCGGCGAGCTGGCGCAGGATGTGCGCGGCCAGCAGCGGCACGTCGCCGCGACGCTCGCGCAGCGGCGGCACGCGCAGCTCGATCACGTTGATGCGGTAGAAGAGATCCTGGCGGAACTGGCCCTGTTCGACCAGCGCGGCGAGATTCTTGTGCGTGGCCGAAAGAATGCGCACGTCCACCAGCACTTCCTCGCGCGCGCCGATCGGCCGCACGGCTTTTTCCTGGATCGCACGCAGCAGCTTCACCTGCATGTGCAGCGGCAGCTCGGCCACCTCGTCCAGGAACAGCGTGCCGCCGTTGGCGGCCTGGAACAGCCCCTCCTTGTCGCTGACTGCGCCGGTGAAGCTGCCCTTGCGATGGCCGAAGAATTCGCTCTCCATCAACTCGGTGGGAATCGCGCCGCAGTTGACCGGGATGAACGGGCCGCTGGCCCGCGGCCCCTGCTCGTGGATCAGCCGCGCCACCAGCTCCTTGCCCACGCCCGACTCGCCGGCGATGTACACCGGGGCCTGGTTGCGGGCGAGCTTGCCGATGGTGGTGCGCACCTGCTGCATCACCGCCGACTCGCCGATCAGCCGATCCATCGCGCTGGCGCCGGTGCGGGTGCTGCTCTCGCTGCGCTTTTCCTCGGCCAGCTTCAGCGCCGTGCGCACCAGGCGCCGCAGCATCTGGATGTCGACCGGTTTGGAAACGAAATCGAAGGCACCCGCCTTGAGCGCGCTGACCGCTGCATCGACGTTGCCGTAGGCCGTGATCATCGCCACCGGTGTGTCGGGGTGCTCGTCGGCGATCAGCTCGATCACTTCATGGCCGGTGCCGTCGGGCAGCCGCATGTCGGTGAAGCACAAATCGTAGCTGCGCTCGGCCAACGCGCGGCGGGCTTCGGCCACGGTGCCCACGGCGTCCACCTGCAGGTCCATGCGCCCGAGGGTGATGGTCAGCAGCTCCCGGATATCACGTTCGTCGTCGATGACCAGTACGGTCTGTAGGCTCATGGTTCAAGGCATTGGGGGACTGTCGGGCAGGATACTCGCCGCGCCTGCGGGCGGCAAAGCGCGGTGGCTGGCGCTGCGACGGGTTCGGCACTGCCGTCGCGATGCCGCGCGTGAACGACGCGGCCGCGCGGCCGCCGCGGTCATCGTGCGTGGCGCGTCAGCGTGACCTTGCCGGCGGCATCGCGCGCGATGGTGATGTCGTAGCGTTGCCCGCGGAAGCTCACCTGCCTGAGCGTCACCGAGCGCCAGCCCGGCGGCAGCACCGGTGCATAGGCCGCTTCCAGCCCGGCGTCGTCGATACGCAGGCCGCTGAGACCGTAGACGAAGCTCTGCACGAACCCGGCCGAGGTGGCCAGCAGGTAGCCGGCATTGTTGGCGACGGTCTCCGTGCGCACGTTGAACGGCGGCTTCAGGAAGCCGACCAGGTTGCGCTCGATCCATGCCTTGGCGGCGTCGGCATCGCCGAGCTCTGCGGCGCCCACGGCCAGCATCACCATCATCATTTCGTTGGGATCGTCGCCATGCACCTTCAGCTCGTGCAGCTGGAAGTCGAAGTCGTTGCGGCGCACCTGTGGCGACATCGGCAGATCCAGGTTGGGGTACATCAACCAGGCCAGCGAGGAGCCCATCCAGGTGATCTTGTCGTGCGGCACGGAGGGGTCGAAGTCGTGGTGCCGTTGTGCCGCGGCATCGAACGGAATCAGCATGCCGTCGGCGATTTCGCGCCAGCGGGGGTCCGGTGTGGCACCGACCGCGCGTGCCGCCTTTACCGCGATGCGCAACGCCTTTTGCGCGGCGGCATTGGTGAAGGCGTCGTTCGGCACGTCGTTGTAGGCCTCGTCGGGCGAGGTGACGTGGTGGATCTCGTAGCGGTCGTGCACCGGGTCGTGGGTCACCCGGCTGGCCCAGAACTGCGCCACGCCCTCGATCACCGGCCAGCCGTACTGTTTCAGCCACGCCTGGTCGCCGGTGGCCAGGTAGTACTGCCATTGCGCGATGGCGATATCGGCGTTGACGTGGATCTCGCGATACACGTCGTAGGCAAAGTGCGGGGTCTGGTCGACGCCGGTCTCCGGGTCTGCCTCCCATGGGTACATGGTGCCGCGCGCACCGTACTGCGCCGCCCGCGCCCGCGCCGGCCCCATGGTGCGGGCTCGGAACATCACGATCGGCCTGGCCCGCTCCGGATGCAGCAGCAGCAGCGCCGGGAACACCCACGAGTCGCTGTCCCAGAACGCGTGCCCGGCGTAGCCCGGGGTAAGTGCGCAGGCACCCATCGGCCAGGCGGTACCGACGGTGCTGTTGGACAGCAGGTAGTAGAGGTCGGAGTGGATCGCCCGCTGCACGGCCGGGTCGCCGTCCACCACGATGTCGGATTCCCACAGCCGGTGCCACGCGGCCACGTGGGCGGCGCGCAGCGCGCCGAAGCCTCTGGCGCGCGCTTCCATCGCCAGCGCCCGGTCGGCAGCGGCGTCGCCGCCCCAGCCCTGGCGAGAGGCGGCAATGTACTTGGTGAACACGTAGCGCTGTCCCTGGCGCACCCGCGCGGTCACGTCCAGCGAGAGCTTGTGCGGGCCGCGCACCACGGCGGCGGCGGTGATCTCCAGGCCCTGCGGCAAGTCGATTGCCGCGGCCTCGGCCATGGCCGGACCCTGTTCGGCGCGACCGTCGACGGTCAACGTGCGGTCGCCGGCGTCGCCGCCGGCGGCCAGGATGCGCACCATGCCGGGATACCACACCGGCGCCCGATCCGGGGTGGGCACGGGCTTGTTCTGCAGCGTCTGGCCGCTGGCGATCACGGCGTCGATCATCTCGTCGCCGCTCATGCGGGCGATCGGAAACCGCGGCTGGTGCTCGGACCACAGCCGGATCGGAAAGGTGAGCCGGATTTCGCCGCTGAATTGCGGCGTGATCGCCAGCTGCGTCGCCGCCAGGTGCGGATCGGCCTGGCTGACGAAGCTCACTACCTGCACGTCGGTTGCCTTGCCGGCGTACTGGAACCGGTAGCGCGTGGTGAGCGTGGCGTCGTGCAGGTTCAGCGTCTGCGCGTAGCCGGCAAAAATCGACGCGTCCAGCCGCGTGGCGTTGAGCCAGCCGCCACCGGGGTTGTAGTCGATCTCGCTCCAGCCGGGAATGGCGGCCGGCCGCGAAATGTCGCCCTTGGCGTAGTCCATCAGCGCGACCATGTAGCCCATGGCCGGCTCGGTGCCGCGCACCGTGGTCATGGTCGAGAAGTAGCCGTTGGCCAGGTAGCTGGGGAAGTAGTGGTCGAAGTCCTTCGCGGTGCCGGTGAGCAGGAAGCTCGGGTCGGTGGCGGCGCCCGTGTCGGCGGCGCGCGCGCCAGTGGCGAAGACGGCGCACAGCGCCAGCAGGCATGACGGAAGGCGGTGCACGGCCATGGTGAGTCTCCTGGCAGGGGCGGCGTGCGACGCCGCCGGATGATTTTCGATGAGCCGGCTGACTGGCCTATTTCGCGCCCAGCCCGACCGCCACCGGCGTCAGCGTGCCGGCGCGTTCGGTCTCGCGGCGGAAGAAGAACAGCGTCACCAGCACCAGCGTCATCGGCACCAGCGAGAAGTAGAACGCGTGGATGCCGCCGAAGCGGGCGAACACCATCGCGGTGATGCGCGAGCCGAGCGTGCCGCCCAGGGCGGAGAAGATCACGATCAGCCCGGTCATCGCCGCATGCGAGGGCTTGGGCAGCGAGCTCAGGGCGACGGAGTTGATCACCGGGTAGATCGGCGCCATCAGCAGGCCGATCAGCGGAATCAGGTAGGCCGCCACCGGCGCGCTGCTCCAGCCCACCGAGGCGTCCACCGTGACCCCGCGCGCCAGCGGCAGCACCAGCAGCACCAGCGCGGCCATCGCCAGCACGCAGCCGTTGAGCAACCGGTGCCAGCTCACCCGGCGTAGCGCCTGCCCAGCTGCGAGCCGGCCCACCGCCGTAGCGCCCGCCAGGATCGAGGCCATCTGGATGCTCATCGCATTGGGCAGCTTGAGGATCTCGTTGTTGAAGGTGGGCAGCCAGGTGCTGAAGCTCTGCTCGATCAGCACGTACAGGAACGCCGACAGCAGGAACACGTACACCAGCGGCCGCACCAGCAGCCGCAGCATTTGCCCGACCGATCCGGCGGGCGATGGCCGCGTATCGTCGCGCGCGGCCGACTCGTCCAGCGGCGACACTGCCAGCAGCGCGATCACCGCGCCGCACATCAGTGCCAGCAGCCAGTACACCCGCAGCCACGCGGGGTCGGCCGGGTTGGCCGGATCGATGAAGGCGCTGTACAGCCAGCCGCCAGCGAGCACGCCGACCATGAACAGGCCTTCGATGGTGTTGGTCAGCCGCGAATGCTCGGCGCGGTCGGCGGTGAGCAGGCCGATCGAGGAATAGACGGCCACCTTCGCCAGCGCAAACGCCACGCCGACGCAGGCAAAGAGGAATTCGGTGGTGTGGAAACCGGGAAACATCGGCATCAGCAGGCAGGCGCCGCCGACGATGGTGAGCGCGCCCATCATTGCCCGGCGATAGCCGAGCAGGGGCAGGAACGAGGCCACCACGAACGAGGTGACCGCAATCGGCAGGTCCTTGAACAACTCCAGCAGGCTGGCCTGCGGCTTGTCCACGCCGAAGCTGGCCATCGCCTGCAGGATCACCGTGCCGACGCTGTTGAGCAGGATCGCGAACACCATGTAGATCAGCGCCAGCGCGGCGACCATGCGGAATCGTTTCATGCGGCTCTCGATCGGTGGATCGCGAAAACAGCGCTGCGTAGCGCGCGAGGTGCACGCGCTACGCAACGTACGAAGTAACGCCTGGGCGCGTTGGGGCAGGTGGTTCGGCCTCTGCCCCGACGCGCCGGCCCATCAGAACAGGTACTTCACCTGCACGTTCACTTCGCGGCCTTCCAGCGGACGGGCCAGGATCACGCCGTCGGTGCCGTTGGCGGCGCCGAAGATGCGCGAGTTGCTTTCGGTCAGGCCCAGCTCGTTGGTCATGTTGGTGCCCTGCAGGCGCAGCTGCCAGTTCTGCTCGATGTTCGCCACCACGCCGAAGTCGACGGTGTTGTACGAGCCCAGCTGCTGCAGTGCTGTCTGGTCCTGCGTGTGCGGGCCGACATGGGTGTAGGTGACGAACGCGGTGACGTCGCCCCAGGCGAACGGCAGCGTGTAGCTGGGCGTGAACGCGTAGTGCAACTTGGGCTGGCGCTGCAGCTGCTTGCCGTTGATGAACGCGCAGCCGTCGCCGGTGACCTGGTTGACGTACTTCAGGCACGAGTTGTTGTGCGAGTAGTGGCCGTCCAGGTAGTTCGCCACCAGCTGCAGCTTGAGGTGCTCGATCGGGATGACGTAGCCGGTGAAGTTGATGCCCTTGGAATCGGAGCCGTAAAGCGACTGCGCGCCGACCGGCGCGCCGGCGCCGTCGGTCGGCTGGTAGGTGAGGCCGTTGAACTGGCGGTGGTACACGCTGATGTCGGCGTAGAGCTTGTCGGACTGGTACTTGTAGCCCGCCTCGAAGTTCTGCACCTTCTGCAGCGGCGGCGTGTTGCCGGTGGTGTTGCCGCGCAGCGCGTTGTCGAAGTCGCCGAAATGCGCGCCCTTGTTGGCGCGGAAGTACACGCTCATGTTGTCCGCCAGCGTGTAGTTCACGCCGAAGGTCCACGACGGGTGGGTCTTGTCGTAGTTGGTGGTGGAGAAGGTGCCGTTACACACCGGCACCGAGTTGTTGTAGAGCGTGTTCTGGTTGCCGTCGAGATCCACGTTGCTCAGGTTGCACACCACGTTCTGCGCATCCTGGTTCTCGATGCGACCGGACAGGTCGAACAGCCACTTGCCCACGCGCCACGAGTCGGACAGGTAGAACGCCTTGTTGGTCGCCTTGCCGCGCTCGGTGATGTTGTAGCCGCCGTTGTCGAGGAAGCCCTGGTTGTCGGTGAGCTGATAGTTCTGTCCGCCATCGAGGTAGCTGACGGTGATCGGCGTGGCGTTGGGCGTGTTGGTCATCAGCATCTGGTTGCCCAGCGCCCACTTGTCGTCGTCGGTGTAGTGGGCCAGGTACACGCCGGCGGTGAGCGTGTTGCCCTCGAACAGCTCCTTGCTCAGGCGGAAGTCGTTGCTCATGTTCTTCAGGTGCTTGTGGATGTACCACCAGCCCTGCGAGATCACGCTCTGGCCCGGGTCGACCGCGCCGCCGCCCACGTAGTTGGCGCTGGCAACACTGGTGTCGGGTGTGCTGGCGTCGAGGAAAGCGCCCAGGCTCAGCGGGTTGTTGCCCGAGAACAGCGCGTTGGTGTCGACATCACCCTGGTTGATGAGGAACTTGTCCGACAGGTTCCAGCCGTCGCCCAGGCTGTAGTCGAAGTTGCCGCCGAAGAAGCTCATCTTCGCGCCGCGGCCGTTGGCCAGGTTGGCGCTGGTGCCGCCGCCGGGATAGCCGGCCAGGAACACGTGCTGGATCGCCTTGCTGTAGTACGTGTCGGTGAGCGGATCGAAGCCCGGGTAGGCGCTGAAGTTGTCGGTGCCGCGCTGGATCAGCGGGATCGGCGTGATGAACTGGTTGCGGTCGTTGAGCACGCGCGCGTACAGCGTCATGGTGCCGTTGTCGCTGTCGTGGGTGAGGGTGCCGGTGTACTGGCCGCCCTTGTCGGCGGCGAACTGCGGATCGCGTACGCCGTCGGACACCCGGTAGAAGCCGCCGACGCTGCCGTACCAGTCGGTGGCAATCGGAAAGCCGAAGAAGCCGTCGACGCGGCGCAGGTTCTCGTTGCCGTAGGTAACGCCGATGCTGCCGGACGGCACCTCGGTGCCCTGCTTGAGGATGAAGTTCTCGGTGGCGCCGATCTGGCCGTCGGCGAACACCACCGACGGACCGCCGAGCACGATTTCCGCCCGGTCGACGGTGTCGTCGAGGCGGAAGATCGTGGTCTGCTCGAAGAACGACAGCGTGGGCATGCCGTACAGCGGCGAGCCCATCAGCTGCACCGTGTTGAACGGCGCGTCGCCGCCACCCGGGAAGCCGGCGATCTCGATGTTGGCGCCGGTCTGGCCGCCGGTCGATTCCGGCCACAGGCCCGGCGCGATCTTCAACAGGTCGGCCGTGCTCTTGGGGTTGGCCATCTTGATCTGCTCGGCGGTGGCCGTGGTGATCGAGTAGCTGGCGTCGATCTTGCGCAGGCCGCCGGTGGCGGCATTGCCGGTCACCACCACCTGGTCGAGGTTCTTCGCCTTGCTGGCGTCGGCCTTGGCCTGCGCCTTGCTCGTGGTGCCGGTGCCGGCGTCCTGCGTGGTCGTGTCCTGTGCCAGCGCGAATGCGGGCAGCAGGGTGGCGGCGATCGCCGTCGATAGCGCCAATCGGGTCAGGTGCTTGGTGTGCATGTGCGGTAACTCCCCATCAGTCTTGTGTGACAGCTTTGTTTTGAGATGACGCGCCGCCCCCCGGCGCCGCGCCGGTTCGCCGTTAGGTTGTGTACTGAGCGATGTCGAACGCGGCGACGTTCGGTAACTGCACATCCGCATGCGCCAGGGCAGGCGAATCGCCCACCGCCACCGCGGTCATCCCGGCCGCGAGAATGCTGTCCACGCCAGCCTCGGCGTCTTCCACGCCCAGGCATTCGTGCGGTGCGACGCCCACCCCGCGCGCAGCGTCCAGGAAGATCGCCGGATCGGGCTTGGAGCGGGCGATGCGTCCGGCGTCGACCACGTAGTCGAACAGCTCGGCGATGCCGAGCCGCTCCAGCAACATCGGCGCGTTGCGGCTGGCCGAGGCCAGCGCGATCTTCAGCCCGGCCGCGCGGGTCGAGGCGATCGCGTCGCGGGCGCCGGGCAGCAGGTGCTGTGGACCGAACTGCGCGATCTGGTCGCGGTAGTAGGCGTTCTTGCGCTCGGCAAGGGCGTGTTTCTCCTCCTCGCTGTAGCCGCGTTCGGCGCGCTCGAGCAGGATGTCCAGCGAACCGCGGCGGTCCACGCCCTTCATGCGCTCGCCGGTGGCGTCGTCGAACGGCACGGCAATCTCCGCCGCCAGCTGCTTCCACGCCGCGTGATGCACCACGGCGGTATCGGCGATGACGCCATCCAGATCGAAGATCACCGCCTTGAGCGGGCGCGGCAGGCGCGCCGGATGCAGCGGCAGGTCCAGCTGCCCACCCGGTGCCAGCGTGTGCACGCTGCCGTGGTGGCGAAACTGCAGCGGCGCGGTACCGCCGAGGCTGTAGCGCACCGTCTCGCGGCTGACCTCCACCCGCAGCTGCGCGTTGTGCCAGCGCAGCCCGAAGCGATAGCGCGTCCAGCGTGCCGGCAGGGTTGGGGCAAGGCTCGGCAGGCCGTCGACCACGCGCAGCCCGCCAAAGCCCCAGGTGAGCGCGAGCCAACTGCCGGCCATCGCCGCCATGTGCACACCGTGCGCGGCGTTGCCGTGCAGGTCGTCCAGGTCCACCCGCAAGGTGTCCAGGAAATAGGCGTAGGCCTTGTCGTGTCGGCCTACTTCGGCGGCCAGTACCGCGAAGGTGGAGGCGGACAGGGTGGAGTCGTGGACGGTCACGCCTTCGTAGTAGTCGAAGTTGCGCCGCTTGGTCTGGCGGTCCACGTCGTTGCCTGCCAGCACCAGCGCCAGCAGGGTGTCGGCCTGCTTGCAGACCTGGTGCCGGTAGATGGTCAGCGGATGCATCTCCAGCAGCAGCGGACGCTTGCCGTGGGCGCGCGTGCGCTGGCACAGGCGCGGCTTGTCGAGAAAGGCGTCGTCCTGCGGGAACACGCCCAGCGCCGCGTCGACGGGGAGGTACATCGCGTCGGCGGCACGCTGCCAGCGGTCGATCTCGTCCTCGTGCAGCGCCAGGCGGGCGGCCAGTGCGGCCCAGTCCTGCGGGTACGCGTCGGCCAGCCAGCGTGCGGTGGCCGCCGCGTCGCGCAGGTGCTGCTGCGCCATGCGGTTGGTGTAGTGGTTGTTGTCCACCAGCGCCGAGTACTCATCCGGCCCGGTCACCGAGTGGATGCAGAAGGCACCGCCGCGGCGCGGGTTGAAGTGGCCGATGTCCAGCCACACGCGCGCCGTTTCCACCAGCATCTCGGCGCCCTGCTCGCGCAGGAAGTCGTGGTCGCCGCTGGCGTCCACGTACAGCCGCACCGCCCAGGCCACCGCGGCGTTGATGTGGTACTGCGCCGAGCCGCTGGGAAAGTAGGCCGAGCACTCGTCGCCGCTGATGGTGCGCCAGGCATACAGGGCACCGCGCTCGTGGTTCATCTCGCGGGCATGGGCACGCGCGCGGTCGAGCGTGCGGTAGCGATAGACGAGCATGCCGCGGGCCAGCTCCGGCGCCGCGTTCACCAGTGCCGGCAGCATGAAGGCCTCGGCGTCCCAGAAGTAGTGGCCCTCGTAGCCTTCGCCGGTGAGGCCCTTGGCGGCGGCGGAGCTGTGGCCATCGCGGCCGCTCGACTGGAACACGTGGAACAGGTTGAAACGCAGCGACTGCTCCACCCGCGGGTCGCCCTCGATGGCCAGGTCCGCGCGCTCCCACAGCGGCGCCAGCGCGCGCTGCTGCAGCGCCAGCAGGCCGTCGAAGCCCTGCGCCAGCGCGTGCTCCAGCGCCCCTTCGGCGCGGGCAAGCAATGCATCGGCGCTGTCCTCGGCGTGCGGTTCGCTCCAGGCGTAGGCCACGATCTTTTCCAGCGTCACCGAGGTGCCCGGGGCCAGCTCGCCTTCGTGGATCTGCGCCACGCCGTTGGCCGCCTGGCCCCCGTAGCGGCAGTGCAGCTGGCGATCCAGCCGGTGCTTCTGCACGCAGGCCACGCGCACGCCGCTGTGGCTGGTGCGCTGGACCAGCCACGCGCGCGCCTCGTCGGCGTCGGACTGCTCGGTGTGGAAACCGCCGTCCACCCGCACACCGATGCGCGGGTCTGCACCCTGCTCGATGGCGTCGCGCGCGGTATCGATGGACGACTCCAGCGTGATCGCGCCGTTGTAGTCGACCGACTCGACGCGGTAGCGAATTGCCATCAGCCCCGGGTGGTCCAGCGGCACCAGCCGCTCGGCGTGGATCTCGATCGTCTCGCCGGCGGGGGAGCGCCAGCGCAGCATGCGGCGATAGCAGCCCTGGCGCAGGTCGAGCTCACGACTGAAACCCAGCCACTCGCCCTCGGCCAAGCGCACCGGGATGTCGCCCAGGCGCAGGTGGATGCCGATGGCGTCGGCCACCGGGATGCGCGTGTCGGTATGCGCGGCAAAGCCCGGAAAGCGCTCGTGGTACTCGATCGGCGTGCGCTCCCAGGCGCCGGCCAGGAAGCTGCCGTGCGAGCCGCCCGGCGCTTCCTCCAGGCCACCGCGCACGCCCAAGGCGCCGTTGGCCAGCGCAAACAGGCTTTCGTCCTGCGCGAAATCGGCCGGATGGGTGCCGTGACGCACGATGCGCCACGGGTCGACAGGGGTGTCCGGGAGCCGCGAGGAGTGCGAGGCGGCAGGTGTGGCGGTCGGTACCGGCGAAGCTGCCGGTGCGGTGTCGAGCTTGTCCAAGAATCCCCCGGCGTGGCGTGTGTTCTGTTGCGGCATTGCCAGATCGGCCGGCAAGGCGGCGTGAACATGACAGTAAATGGTATCGATATCAAGACATCGATAACATTGCCGCGGCGCAGCATGAAGGAGTCCCCGTCGGCAACGAGCGCGAACCACGTGCCGGCGCGTTGCGCGCTGCCGCGCGGGGCCCGGTGGCCCCGGAGTTTGACGCGGTGCGACGGGTTAGACGAAAGGTGCAGAAATCGACACACTGGCGACACGCCGGCACGGCAGCCTGCGGCTGAACACGTTGACCCCGGTATGGAGCCCCAGCAGTGAGTCGATCCCGCAAACCCGCATCCGCCGGCGGCAGCCTCACCATGGCGGACCTCGCGGAGCTGGCCGGGGTGTCCAAGATCACTGTCTCGCGCGCGCTCGCCGACAGCCCGCTGGTGACCCCGGAAACGCGCGAACGGATCCAGTTGCTGGCGCGCGACCACGGCTACAAGCTCAACGTGAGCGCGCGCAACCTGCGCCTGCGCCGCAGCCACACCGTGGCGGTGATCGTGGAGATGAAGCCCTCCAGCGACCGCACCATGCTCGATCCCTATCCGCTCACCCTGCTCGGCGGCATCGCCCAGGAACTCACCGCCGCCGGCTACAGCGTGCTGCTGACCACCCGCCAGGGCGCGGCGGCGGCGGCGGTGCAGGCGGCCGATGGCCTGATCCTGCTCGGTCAGGGCGTGCGGCAGGATGCGGTGCGACGGTTCGACAAACTGGGCCTGCCGATGGTGGTGTGGGGCGCGCGCGGCGACGACGATGCCCACGCCGTGGTCGGCTCGGACAATCGCATGGGCGGGAGGCTGGTCGCCGAGCACTTCCTGCGCCAGGGGCGGCGGCACCCGGTGTTCGTGGGCAATCCCAGCCACCCGGAAATCTTCGAGCGGCTGACCGGTTTCGTCGACACGCTGACCGCGCACGGAGTGAAGCCGCTGCTGTTGCGGCGCGACGAGTTCACGCTGGCCTCGGGCATCGATGCGGTGCACTCGCTGGCCGCACGCGGGGTCACCTTCGATGCGCTGTTTGCCTGCAGCGACCTGCTGGCGATGGGAGCGATTCGCGCGGTGCAGGAGCAGGGCCGCAAGGTGCCGGACGACGTGTCGGTGGTGGGTTACGACGACATGCCGATGGCGGCGGCGTTCCAGCCGGCGCTCAGTTCGGTGCGGCAGGACTGGCAGGAGGGCGGCACCCTGCTGGCGCAGAAGATGCTGGCGCTGATCCGCGGCGAAGCCACCGATTCACAGGTGCTGCCGGTGGCGCTGGTGATGCGCGCTACCTGAGCTTTTCCTCTGCCGCGCTCGACTCGGAGCCGGTCTGTCGCGCGTGGGCGGGGGTGAGCGTGATGCGGAAACAACTGCCGCCGCCGGCAACCCGCACGTACTCCAGCAGCGCCTGGTTGGCCTCGGTCATCTGTCGGGCCAGGTACAGCCCCAGCCCGGTGCCGTATTCGTGGGTGGTGTAGAACGGCTCGAAGATCTGCGCCGCCACCTTGGGTGCGATGCCGGGGCCGCGGTCGATCACCTCGAGCGTGGGCACGCCGTGCTCGCCCGGGCGCGTCACCACCATCACCCGCGCCGGTTCGCCGGGCATGCGTCCGTAGCGCAGGGCGTTCTGCACCAGGTTCCACACCACCTGCTGCAGCTGCTGCGGATCGGCCACGGCGGCCACCGGCGCGCTGGAGTTGATCACCCGCAGCGAATCCTCGCCGATGTCGTTGCCCTGGCGGTATTCCTCCACGAAGGCATTGGCCCAGTGGCCCAAGTCCAGCGTCTCCGGGCGCGAGCGCTCGCGCCGCGACAGCTGCAGGATGTTCTCGATGATCTCGTTCAACCGCACGCAGTGGTTGTTGATGATCTCCACCATGCGCTGGTCGGCCGCGGGCATGTCGCGCGACTCCGCCAGCAGCTGGGCCGAGTAGCGGATCGCCGCCAGCGGGTTGCGGATCTCGTGGGCGATCGAGGCCGACAGCCGGCCCAGCGAGCTGAGCGTGAGCTCCTCGGCCCGGCGCGACAGCAGCGAGGTGTCGTCGAGGAAGATCAGCACGTGCGAGTCGTCGTTCGGCGCCAGCCGGGTGAAGCGCGGCACCACTTCGGGCACGCCGTCGGCCAGCTGGGTAGCGGTCTCGTCGAGCTTGCCGGAGGTCATCCAGTGGTACAGCCGGCGCGACAGCTCCGGCGCCAGCTGGCCGAGGTCGCGCTTGTCGGCGGACGGGTTGCCCAGAAGCATCCAGGCCGACTCGTTGAGCTGGTGGATGTGGTTGGCATCGTCCACCAGCAGCACGCCGGTCTTCATGCGCCGGATGATCAGCTCGTTGACCTGGGCCATGTTGGCCAGGTCGGTGCTGCGCTGTTCGGCGAGCGCCTCGGTGGCCCGCAGCTGGCGGCCGAGCACGTGGCACAGCGAGGTGCTGGCGAAATAGGCCAGCCCGAACAGGCCCGCCTCCAGCAGTTCATGGCTGTCGATCGAGCTGCCGTCCGGCGTCTCCAGCAGGGTGTGCCCGAGCATGCCCAGCGTGGCCAGCGAGGCGAAGAACAGCGACAGCCGCAGCGGCAACACCAGCGCGCCGGCGCTCAGGTTGACCGCCAGCATCATGGCGATGCCGATGCGCGCATCGTGCATCGCGATCACCGCCATCACGGCGACCCCGATGTCCACCACCAGGGTCAGCGACACGGTCAGCGGGGCGATCGCGGTGAGACGGCGCGTCAGCAGCAGGATCGCCAGCGCCACCAGCAGATAGCTCAGCACCACGGCGTGGGCGAAATCAGGACGCGTCAGCCGCAGCCACTGCATGCCGAGCGGGCTGAACGCCAGCGCCACGTACACCGCCGCCTGCGCCAGGCGGAAGTAGTTCAGGAAAAAAAGCTCGTGGCGCGTGGCCGTGGTGGCGCGACGGTTGCCCGAGGCGGGCGGCAGGGCTGCGCTGGACACGTCGAAGGGCACTCCACGGCGGATATCGGGGCTCGCGGGCGAGTATAGACGTGCGATCGCGCGTTGCGCAGCGCGCCGTGGAGCGCTCCTGCCGGCACCCGCCCTTTCCATCCGGCCCCGCTGCTGCGAAAATGCGCGGCCGTACTGCGCCGTTTTGCAATGGCCGGTGGACGCGCTCTGTTGCCGCCCTCCGCCCGTTCCACCCAGCGCTTTGCACGCCGGCAGCGCCCTCCAACCGCCGTCCGATCTCCCGAGCCCGCGCTGTCTTGTTGTTATGCGTGCGGTCGACCTGTCCCCCATTCACTCGAGGTATCGAATGAATTTCCACGAGTACCAGGCCAAAGAGCTGTTCGCGCAGTACGGCATTGCCGTTCCGCCGGGCAAGGTTGCCAATTCCCCCGACGCCGCCGTCGATGCCGCCAAGCACCTGGGCGGTTCGCAGTGGATGGTCAAGGCGCAGATCCACGCCGGCGGCCGCGGCAAGGCCGGCGGCGTCAAGTTCTGCCGCAGCCTCGACGATGTCCGCGCCGCCGCCAAGGGCATGCTCGGCGCCAACATGGAAACCTACCAGTCGGCCGGTCGCGCGCTGCCGGTGAACCTGGTGCTGGTCACCGACGCCACCGACATCGCCAAGGAGCTGTACCTGTCGATCCTGGTCGACCGTGACTCCAAGGCCGTCTCGTTCATCGCCTCCAAGCACGGCGGCGTGGATATCGAGCAGGTGGCCAAGGACACCCCGGAAGACATCCACACCATCGTGGTCGACTTCGTCGAAGGCCTGCAGCCGTACCAGTGCCGTCAGCTCGGCTTCGCCATGGACCTCAACGGCAAGCAGGTCAACCAGCTGACCAAGATCATGCTGGGCCTGTACAAGCTGTTCAACGAGCAGGATCTCGCTCTGGTCGAGCTGAACCCGCTGGCGATCCTCGAGGACGGCAACCTCGCCGCGCTCGACGGCAAGGTCAACTCCGACGACAACGCCGAGTTCCGTCATCCGAACCTGGCCGCGATGCGCGACCTGAGTCAGGAAGACGCGGCCGAGGCCGCCGCCGTGCAGCACAACCTCAACTACGTGACCATGGACGGCACCATCGGCTGCATGGTCAACGGCGCCGGCCTGGCGATGGCCACCATGGACGTGATCAAGCTGGCGGGCGGTGAGCCGGCCAACTTCCTCGACGTCGGCGGCGGCGCCACCAAGGAGCGCGTGACCGAGGCGTTCAAGCTGATCCTGTCCTCGGACAAGGTCAACTGCATCCTGGTCAACATCTTCGGTGGCATCGTGCGCTGCGACCTGATCGCCGAGGGCATCATTGCCGCGGTCAAGGAAGTGGGCCTGACCATTCCGGTGGTGGTGCGCCTGCAGGGCACCAATGTGGAGAAGGGCCGCGAGCTGCTGGCCAACTCCGGCCTGGCGATCACGCCGGCCGACGATCTCAACGATGCGGCGCAGAAAGCCGTGGCTGCGGCCAAGGCCTGAGGAGCAATCGAAACATGAGCGTTCTCGTCAATAAAAACACCAAGGTGCTGGTGCAGGGCTTCACCGGCCAGCAGGGCACCTTCCACGCCGAGCAGGCGATCGACTACGGCACCAAGATCGTCGGTGGCGTGACCCCGGGCAAGGGCGGCACCGAGCATATCGGCCTGCCGGTGTTCAACTCGGTCGATGAGGCCGTCGCCGAGACCGGCGCCGATGCGTCGGTGATCTTCGTGCCGCCGCCGTTCGCGGCCGACTCGATCCTCGAGGCGATCGATGCCGGCATCAAGGTGATCGTGGCGATCACCGAGGGCATCCCGGTGCTGGACATGCTGCGCGTGAAGAACGTGCTGGCGCAGCATCCGGAAACCGTGCTGATCGGGCCGAACTGCCCCGGCATCATCACCCCGGGCGAGTGCAAGATCGGCATCATGCCGGGCCACATCCACATGCCGGGCAAGGTCGGCATCGTCTCGCGTTCGGGCACGCTGACCTATGAAGCGGTGTTCCAGACCACCAACGAAGGCCTCGGCCAGAGCACGGTGATCGGCATCGGCGGCGATCCGATCAACGGCCTGAGCTTCATCGACTGCCTGAAGCTGTTCCAGGACGATCCGCAGACCGAAGGCATCATCATGGTCGGCGAGATCGGTGGTTCGGCCGAGGAAGACGCGGCCGAGTTCATCGCCGAGTACGTGACCAAGCCGGTGGTGTCGTTCATCGCCGGTGCCTCGGCTCCGGCCGGCAAGCGCATGGGCCACGCCGGCGCGATCATCTCCGGCGGCAAGGGCACGGCGGAAGCCAAGTTCGCCGCGCTGGAGAAGGCCGGCGTCACCACGGTGAAGTCCCCGGCCGATCTGGGCAAGACGCTCGCCAGGCTGATGAAGTAAGCCGGCGCCGCTTCGGCATCGACGCAAAAGGCCGCGCACCGCGCGGCCTTTTTTGCTTTGTGCGGCTATCAGCGTTCGCGGCGGCGCGCCGGTGGCCCGACACTCTCAGGTTCCCCGGCCCCTTCGTTCACTCCGGCACAAAAAAGCCGGCGATCGCTCGCCGGCTTTCCGAAGTTCCCGAACCCGTCGTTCAGTGGTGGCCGGAGAACGGCACCAGCTTGCGCAGGGTAGACGACGGGTGCGGCCACTTCGCGTCGGTCAGGTACGGGTGGTCGGGGTAGTTCAGCGCCAGCACCTTGCGCACCTGCTCGGCCTGCTGCTTGCGATCGAGCGAATCGTAGCTGCGGGCCAGGATGGCCAGCGCGTCGGCCGTCTGCGGCGACTGCTGGTAGTGCTCCACCACGTACTGGGCGCGATCGGCCGAGGCCACGAACGCCTTGTTGCGCAGGTAGAACTCCGCCACGTTGATCTCGAACTGCGCCAGCACGTTGCGCAGGTAGATCATGCGCTGGCGGGCGTCGGCGGCGTAGGCACTGTCCGGGAAGCGGCGGGTCAGCTCGGTGAAGTCGTCGAACGCCTTCAGGTTGTAGCCCTGGTCGCGGCGGCTCTGCGAATCGTCGCGCGAGATGTAGCGCTCGATGATGCCGGAGGTGCGGTCGAAATTGATCAGGCCGCGCAGGTAGTACGCGTAGTCGACGTGGGGGTTGGTCGGGTAGGTCTTGATGAAGCGGTTGACGGTGGAATAGGCGTCTTCCGGCTCGTTGTCCTTGTACTGGGCGTAGGCCAGCTCCAGCTGGGCCTGCTCGTTGTACTCGCCCGAGGGGAAGCGCGCGATCAGACGCTGATAAGCTTTCGCGGCGGCGGCGTAGTCGCCGTTTTCCAGATCGGTGTGGGCCTTCGCGTAGAGCTGGGCCAGCGGCATCGTGTCGATGGTGGCCTTCTTCTGGCCGAACATCGAGCAGGCGCTCATCGACAAGGCGAGGCCGAGCACGATGATCAGTTTGGATATACGCATGGGCAAAGGATTCAGATGTTTGATCGAAAAGGCATGATAGCCGAAACCAGTCGGGCCCCGCGGGGCACCGCATGACCACGATCCGGCACGAAGCGGCGGTGCCGCTGTCGGCGGCAGGCCGCAGGTTCGACCAGACCGTGGCCGAGATGTTCCCCGACTATTCGCGTTCGCGACTGGCCGGCTGGATCAAGGCCGGAGCGATCACCCTGGACGGCGTTACCGCGCCGCCGCGGCAGTTGCTCAAGGGCGGCGAGCAGGTCCGGCTGGAAGCGGAGTTGGCGGTGGAGGTCACCACCTCCGCCGAGGCCATCGCGCTCGACATCGTGCACGAGGACGAGCACCTGCTGGTGCTGAACAAGCCGGCGGGGCTGGTGGTACATCCGGGCGCGGGCAACCCGGCCGGAACCCTGCTCAACGCGCTGCTGCACCACGATCCGTTGCTGGCCGAGCTGCCGCGCGGCGGCATCGTGCACCGGCTGGACAAGGACACCTCCGGCCTGATGGTGGTGGCCAAGACCCTGGCCACGCACACGGCGCTGGTCGACATGCTGTCGCGCCACGACGTGGAGCGTCAGTACGAGGCGCTGGTGCTCGGCACGCTGGTCGCCGGCGGCACCGTGGACGCACCGATCGGGCGCCACATGGGTGATCGCTTGCGCCAGGCGGTGCGCGACGAGGAGGACGGCAAGCGGGCAGTGACGCATTACCGGGTGCGCGAGCGGTTCCGTGCCCACACGCTGGTGCAGTGCAACCTGGAGACCGGTCGCACCCACCAGATCCGCGTGCACATGGGCCACATCCACCACCCGCTGGTCGGCGACCCGCTGTACGGCGGCGGGCTGCGTCTGCCCAAGGGCGCTGGCGAAGGACTGGTGCTGGCGCTGCGGGCGTTCCGGCGCCAGGCGCTGCACGCGGAGCGACTGGCGTTCGTGCATCCGGCGAACGACGAGCCGATGGCGTTCGAGGCGGCCCGGCCGGCAGACTTCGCCGCGCTGATCGCGGCTGTGCGAGCCGATACCGAGGAGCGCGGACTTGAGCACGACTGAGCCGCGCGCGGATCGGCGGGTGCCCTTGCCACGCGATCCCTCGCCGCCTGACGCAGTGGCGCTGGCATGAGCGAGGGAGGGTATGCGCCGGAGTGGGTGGCCGCGCCGGGCGTGCGTGCCGCGGTCAGCACGCGCCAGATGGATGGCGTGTCGCAGCCGCCCTACGCGCAGTTCAATCTGGGGCTGCGCAGCGGTGAGGCGCCGGATGCGGTAAGGGAAAATCGGCGGCGACTGGCCGGGTTGCTCGCGCTGCCGAACGAGCCGGTGTGGCTGCAGCAGGTGCATGGCACCGACGTGGCAGTCATTGCCAACCGCCTGCCGCCGGCTGAACCCGTGGCCGATGCCGCGGTGACGCGCGAGCTGGACCGGCCGCTGGCGATCCTCACCGCCGACTGCCTGCCGCTGTTGTTGTGCAGCGACGACGGCGCAGTGGTGGGCGCCGCCCATGCGGGCTGGCGCGGGCTGGCCGCGGGCGTGATCGAGCGTACCGTGGCATCGATGGAGGTGGAGCCGGCGCGTGTGCGGGTCTGGCTCGGGCCGTGCATCGGGCAGCCCAGTTACGAGGTGGGCGAGGAAGTACGCAACGCCTTCGTCGACGCCGACAGCGGTGCGGCCGCGTGCTTCCTCGCCACCCGCGCGGGCCACTGGCGTTGCGATCTGGCGGCGCTCGCACGACGTCGGCTGCGAGCGCTTGGCGTGACTGCCCTGGCTGGCGGCGGGTTCGACACGTTTACCGACGCGCGTTTCTACTCGTACCGCCGCGACGGTGCTGCCAGCGGCCGTTTCGTCAGCCTGATCTGGCGCTCCGGCACAGCGACCTGAGCACGCCGCTCAGGCGGCCAGGCGCTCCAGGAACGAATTGCACCACGCGGTGATGTCCTGCTTCTGCAGCACGTCCATCATCGCGCGCCAGCGCTGGCGACGCTCCCGCAACGGCATGTCCAGTGCGCGTTCCAGCGCCTGGGCGACCTCGGCCGGATCGGCCGGGTTGACCAGCAGCGCATCGGTCAGCTCCTCGGCGGCGCCGGCGAAGCGCGAGAGCACCAGCACGCCGGGGTTCTTCGGATCCTGGCAAGCCACGTATTCCTTGGCGACCAGGTTCATGCCGTCGCGCAGCGGCGTGATCAGCGCCACGCGGGCGGTGCGGTAATAGCCGGCCAGCAGCCGGTGCGGGAACGACTGGTTGACGTACCGGATCGGCACCCAGTCGGGCGCGGCGTATTTGCCGTTGATGTGCCCGGCGGCCCGCTCCAGCTCGCGCCGGATCTGCCGGTACTCCGGCACGCTGCCGCGCGAGGGCGGCGCGATCTGCAGGAAGGTGATCTGCCGGTGCAGCTGCGGCGCGCGCTCGAGCAGGTGGTCGTATGCCTTGAACCGCTGCGGCAGCCCCTTGGAATAGTCCAGTCGATCCACTCCGATGATCAGCGCGCGTCCCTGCAGGCTCGCGCGCAGCTGGTGGATCTCTTCCAGCGACGCTGCCTCGCGCGCGGTCTGCGCGGCGAGGTCGGTCTCGATGCTGATCGGAAACACGCCGGCGCGGAAGCTGCGGCCGTTCGGCGCGCGCAGGCGTCCGCCCGGGCGCATGGCGCCGCCGATCTCGTGCAGAAAGTAATCTTCCAGCGCGCGCAGGTCGCGCGCCGTGTGCAGGCCCACCAGGTCGTACGCGGCGAGTTTCTCGAACAGCGAGCGATGCTGCGGCAGTCCGATCAGCAGGCCGGCGGCCGGCAGCGGCGTGTGCAGGAAGAAACCGATGCGGTTGGTCACGCCAAGCTCGCGCAGGCGCTCGGCCAGCGGGATCAGGTGGTAGTCGTGCACCCAGAGCGTGTCGTCCGGCTGCAGCAGGTCGACCAGCCGGTCGGCGAACAGCGCGTTGACCCGGAAGTAGGCGTCCAGATGCTCGCGCTGGTAGTCCACCAGATCCGGCCGGTAATGCAGCAGCGGCCACAGCGCACGGTTGGCGAAACCGGCATAGAACTGGTCGTGGTCGGCGCGGGTGAGGTCCATCGTGGCGTAATCGATGGTGCCGTCACGCACGTGCTTGACCGCACCGGCGTCGGCGCTGACCTTGCCGCTCCAGCCAAACCAGAGCCCTCCGCGTTCCTTCATTGCCACCCGCATGGCCGAGGCAAGGCCGCCGGTCGCAGTCTGCTCCGGCAGCGCGACGCGATTGGACACGACCACCAGGCGGCCGGGTTTCTTGGAATGGTTCACAGCGCGTCCTCCCAGCGGCGCGACAGCCGCATCGCGGCCTGGATCAGGCCGACCATCGAGTAGGTTTGCGGGAAATTGCCCCAGTGCTCGCCGGTGGCCGGTGCGATGTCTTCCGACAGCAGGCCCAGCGGATTGCGGTGGGAAAGCATCAGTTCGAACATCGCCCGCGCGCGCTCGTGGCGGCCGGTGGCGGCGAGCGCTTCGATGTACCAGAACGTGCAGATGTTGAAGCTGGTTTCCGGCGCACCGAAATCGTCCGGCGCGATGTAGCGGAAGAGGTAGTCGCCGCGCCCCAGCGCTGCGCCGACCGCATCCACGGTGGCGACGAAGCGTGGGTCCATCGCGTCGATGAAGCCGATGTCCGCCAGCAGCAGCAGGCTGGCGTCCAGGTGCTCGCCATCGTAGGCGTCGACGAAGTGGCCTCGCGCCTCGTTCCAGCTGCGCGCGAGGATCCGCTCGCGCAGCGCCACGGCGTGGCCGTGCCAGTTGCGTGCACGGTCGTCCAGGCCCAGCTCGGTGGCGATGTGCGCCAGCCGGTCGCAGGCGGCCCAGCACATGGCGGCCGAGTAGGTGTGCACCGCGGCACGTCCGCGGAACTCCCACAGTCCGGCATCGGGCTGCTCGGCCATGCGCAGCGCCAGCCGGCCCATCCGCTCCAGCCGCTCGAAGGTGCGTGTGTCGCCGCGCTGCTCCAGCCGACGGTCGAAAAACAGCTGCGCCGACGCCAGCACGACCGAACCGTAGACGTCGTTCTGCCGCTGCCGCCAGGCGTCGTTGCCAACCCGCACCGGGCCCATGCCGCGGTAACCCGCCAGATGCGGCTCGGTGCGTTCGTGCAGTTCGCGCTCGAACGCGATGCCGAATACCGGGCCAATCTCGTCGTCGTCCTCGGCCGATACCAGGTTGAACACGTAGCGGATGTAGTTTTCCATCGTGCGGGTGGCGCCCAGCCGGTTGAGCGCGCGCACGGTAAAGGCGGCGTCGCGCAGCCAGCAGTTGCGATAGTCCCAGTTGCGCTCGGTGTCGGCCGCCTCCGGAATCGAGGTGGTCAGCGCGGCCACGATGGCGCCGGTCGGCTCGTACTGGCACAGCTTGAGCGTCACCGCGGCACGGATCACCGCCTCCTGCCATTCGTACGGCACCGACAGGTAGCGCACCCAGTCGCGCCAGTACTGGCGCGTGCGCTGCAGCGCCAGCGCGATGAAATCGGCCGGGCTCTCGTCGAGCGTCTCGTCCGGCCCGAACACGAAGTGCACTGGTCGGTCCAGCCCGAACGGCAGCGCGCGTTCGATCATCGGCACCGGCACGTCGCTGGTCATGCGCAGGGTGATGTCGCTCAGCCGGTAGCGCAGGTGGTTGCTGCCCGAGGTAGGGGTCGCCGCTTCGGCACCGTAGCCGCGCAACGGCCGCATCAGCACGCGAATGCGCGGGGACCCGGCCAGCGGCCGCACCTGCCGCGCGATCATCACCGGGTGGAACAGCCGCCCGTGCGCGCGATAGCGGGGGCAGAAATCGATGATCTCGATGGCGCCGCCGTGGCGGTCGTACAGCCTCGTCACCAGCACCGCCGTATTGGGCTCGTACTGCTGCTCGCTGCGGGCCATGTCGTGCAGCTCGATGCTCCAGTCGCCCCCCTCGCGCTCGGGCGAGAGCAGGGCACAGAAGCTCGCGTCGCTGTCGAAGGTGGGCAGGCATGCCCACACGATGCGGGCCTGGGGGTCGATCAGCGCAGCGACGCAGCCATTGCCGATCACACCCAGCTCAAGATGATGGGGCTGGCTCGGTGTCCGGGGCAGGGACATGCGGGGAGGCTCCTTGCATCAGGGCGTCGTGTACGCGAAGCAACCAATGCTGCACGGCAGCAGTGCTAGGCAGCGTGAAGCGGGCGGCGGTCGGCCGCCGCGCACCCACCAGGACGCCATCTCCGCCTTCGCGGGCCGCGGCATCGAAGGCGTGTTCGTCGGTGAGGTCGTCGCCGACGTACACCGGCCGCCGCCCGGCAAACGGCGGCTGCCGCATCAGCTCGCGCAGCGCCTTGCCCTTGTCCATGCCGGCCGGCTTGATCTCCATCACCAGGTTGCCGGCCTGCAGCTCGTAGCCCGGGGTGCCCTGCGCCAGCAGCTCGGCGGCCTCGCGCATGGCGTCGAAGCGTTGCGGCATGCGCCGGCAGTGCAGCGCGATGGCCGCGCCCTTGTCTTCCAGCTGCACGTCCAGCTGCTGCGCCAGCGACGCCGCGCGCTGCACAAGCTGCTCGCGCGCCGTGGCGTCGACCGGATGGTCGTGGCGTCGGCCGTCGGCGTGGCGCAGCTGCAGCCCGTGCAGGCCGGCCATCGCCCACGGCCGGGCGAACAGTGCGTCGAGGTCATCCAGCGCGCGGCCACTGACCAGCGCCATTGCCCCGCCGAGCATCCGGTGCAGGCCCTGCAGCAAGGTGAGGAGCGGCTCCGACACCTGGACCGCGGCCGGATCGTCCTGGAAATCAAGCAGGGTGCCGTCCACGTCGAGAAACAACGCCCAGTGGGCATCGGGCGCTGGCAGTGGCGGTGCGGGAAGGGTGTCGGGGGCGGTGATCGGCGCTGGCGTGTTCATTGCGCCAGCCTAGCGACGGCGGCGTGAAAGGCGGGGCTATCCGCTTGAATCGCCCCGGCTTGTCCGCATCTTGCGCTGCAGTGGCGGCCGCGCCGCCAGAACCTTTGAGAGGGGAACACCCATGCGGATGGACAAGCTCACCTCGCGTTTCCAGCAGGCGCTGGCCGACGCGCAGTCGCTGGCGGTAGGCCGCGACAACAACATGCTCGAACCGGTGCACGTGATGGTCGCCCTGCTCGACCAGCAGGGTGGCTCCACCGCGCCGCTGCTGACCCAGGCGCAGGTCAACGTGCCGGCGCTGCGCCAGCGCGTGGGCGAGATGCTGCAGCGGCTGCCGCAGGTCAGCGGGCAGGAAGGCAACATCAACGTCGGCAATGACCTGTCGCGCCTGCTCAACCTCACCGACAAGCTGGCACAGCAGCGCGGCGACCAGTTCATCGCCAGCGAGCTGTTCGTGCTGGCGGCGCTGGAGGACAAGGGGGAGCTGGGCAGCGCGCTCAAGGCCGCCGGTGCACAGAAGGCGGCCATCGAAGCGGCGATCGAGAAGCTGCGCGGCGGCGAAAAAGTGCAGAGCGAGAACGCCGAGGAACAACGCCAGGCGCTGGAAAAGTACTGCATCGACCTCACCGAGCGTGCCGAGAGCGGCAAGCTCGATCCGGTGATCGGCCGCGACGAGGAAATCCGCCGCACCATCCAGGTGCTGCAGCGGCGCACCAAGAACAACCCGGTGCTGATCGGCGAACCCGGCGTGGGCAAGACGGCCATCGTCGAGGGCCTGGCCCAGCGCATCATCAAGGATGAAGTGCCCGAAGGGCTGCGCGGTCGCCGTGTGCTGTCGCTGGACATGGGCGCATTGATCGCCGGTGCCAAGTTCCGCGGCGAGTTCGAGGAGCGACTCAAGGCCGTGCTCAGCGACCTGTCCAAGCAGGAAGGCCGGGTGATCCTGTTCATCGACGAGCTGCACACCATGGTCGGTGCCGGCAAAGCGGACGGCGCGATGGATGCCGGCAACATGCTCAAGCCGGCGCTGGCGCGCGGCGAGCTGCACTGCATCGGCGCCACCACGCTGGACGAGTACCGCAAGTACATCGAGAAGGACGCGGCGCTGGAGCGGCGCTTCCAGAAGGTGTTCGTGGGCGAGCCCACGGTGGAAGACACCATTGCGATCCTGCGCGGCCTGAAGGAGCGCTACGCAGTGCATCACGGGGTGGAAATCACCGACCCGGCGATCGTCGCCGCGGCGACGTTGTCCAACCGCTACATCCCCGACCGCCAGCTGCCGGACAAGGCGATCGACCTCATGGACGAGGCGGCCAGCCGCATCCGCATGGAGATCGATTCCAAGCCGGAGGAACTCGATCGCCTCGAGCGCCGGCTGATCCAGCTGAAGATCCAGCGCGAGATGCTGAAGAAGGAGAGGGACGAGGAGTCGAAGAAGCGCCTCGCCGACCTGGAAAGCGACATCGAAACGCTGGAGCGCGAGTTCTCCGACCTCAACGAGATCTGGAAATCCGAGAAGGCCGCGCTGCAGGGCGCAACCAAGGTGAAGGAACAGATCGAGGCGGCGCGCGTCGAGCTTGAGGCCGCCCAGCGCCGTCAGGACTACGCCGCCATGAGCGAGATCCAGTACGGCCGCCTGCCGGAACTGGAGAAGCAGCTCGCCGCGGCGCAGGCCGCCGAGCAGCAGGGCGACTTCAAGCTGGTGCAGGACCGCGTCACCGCCGAGGAGATCGCCGAGGTCGTTTCGCGCTGGACCGGCATCCCGGTCTCGAAGATGCTCGAGGGCGAGCGCGAGAAGCTGCTCAAGATGGAAGACGCGTTGCACACCCGCGTGGTCGGGCAGGAGGAGGCGATCAAGGTGGTCGCCGATTCGGTGCGCCGTTCGCGCGCCGGGCTGTCCGACCCCAACCGCCCCAGCGGCTCGTTCCTGTTCCTCGGCCCCACCGGCGTGGGCAAGACCGAGCTGTGCAAGGCGCTGGCGGAGTTCCTGTTCGACTCGGCTGATGCCATGGTACGCATCGACATGAGCGAGTTCATGGAGAAGCACGCGGTCAGCCGGCTGGTCGGTGCGCCGCCGGGCTACGTCGGCTACGAGGAGGGCGGTTATCTCACCGAGGCGGTACGTCGTCGCCCGTACAGCGTGATCCTGCTGGACGAGGTGGAGAAGGCGCATCCGGACGTGTTCAACATCCTGCTGCAGGTGCTCGACGACGGTCGCCTCACTGACGGCCAGGGACGCACGGTGGACTTCCGCAACACGGTCATCGTGATGACCTCCAACCTCGGCTCGCACCAGATCCAGGAGCTGGCGGGCGACGATTCGGCCGAGGCCTACACGCAGATGAAGGCCGCGGTGATGGGCGTGGTGCAGGCGCACTTCCGGCCGGAGTTCATCAACCGGCTGGACGACATCGTGGTGTTCCACCCGCTGACCAAGCCGGAGATCCGCCAGATCGCGCGGATCCAGTTGCGCAGCCTGGAGAAGCGGCTGGCCGAGCGTCAGCTCGGGCTCACCATCAGCGAGAAGGCGCTGGACCTGCTGGGCAACGTTGGCTTCGATCCGGTGTACGGGGCGCGGCCGCTGAAGCGGGCGATCCAGCAGCAGGTGGAGAACCCGCTGTCGCGCGAGATTCTCGAGGGCCGTTTCCCGGGTGGTACCACGGTGGCGGTCGATGCCGAGGGCGGACGCCTGGTGTTCGACAAGACCTGATTTTCCTCGTCAGGCGCCCAACAAGAAGCCCGCCTTTCGGCGGGCTTCTTTCGTTGCCTGCATCAGGCCATGCGGCTTACCAGTGGTAGGCCACCGACGCGTAGTAGTAGGCGCCGCTGAAACCGTACGGCGACGAGTTCGGATACGGCAGGATGATGTTGAAGGCGCTAGTGCGCGGCTGGTTCTTGTCCGGGTACTCGTTAGTGACGTTGTTGCCGCCCACGCTGAAGGTCCAGTCGTTCCAGTTGTAGGCCGCCGACAGGTCCAGCAGCACGGCGGAACCGAAGGTCTGGTCGCCGCTGGGCACGGAGGCGAACGTGGTCCACTCGCCGTAGCGGGTCAGCTGGCCGTGGAAGGTCCAGTTGTTGACGGTCCAGTCGCCGGCCACGAACGCCTTGGTCTTGGGGGTGCCCTTGGTGATGCGGCCCTGCTCGGCGCGATCGATGATCGGCAGGTCAAGCCCGGCCAGACCGAGCTGCGGCGGGTTCGGCGCGATGTTGCGGATGGTGGTCTTGTTGTAGTTGAAACCACCCGTGAGCTTGACCGAGGAGTTCTGCAACTCGATCGGATAGGTCGAGACCAGATCCACGCCGCGGGTGCGGGTATCGACCGCATTGGTGAAGAAGCGACCGCCGCTGACGAACGGGATGCCGACCGAGGTCAGGTAGTTCTGCACGGCGTCGCCGACCAGGTTGCCGCTGAGGATGATGCGATGGTCGATGTCGATCTGGTACAGGTCCAGCGTGGTGTACAGGCCGCTGGTCGGTGTGAGCACCAGGCCGAAGCTGTAGTTGCGCGACTTCTCCGGCTTCAGCGCCTGGGCTCCCAGCGCCTGCGCCGCCGGATCGGTCACCGGGAAGGTGCGGATGGTGTACGGCACCAGCACGCCGTTGCCCTGGTTGACGAAGTTGATCGCGGTGGAGGAGTAGTACTCCTGCTGCAGCGACGGCGCGCGGAAGCCGTTGGACACCGTGCCGCGCAGCGCCACCGTGTCGTTGAACGCGTAGCGGCCGGAGGCCTTGGCCGAGGTGGTGCTGCCGAAGTCGCTGTAATGCTCGTAGCGCGCGGCCAGGCCGGCGGAGAACTTGTAGGTCAGGTCGCTTTCCAGGTCGAGGTACACGGCGCGGCTGTTGCGGCCGTGGGTACCTGCGTCGCCTGGCCGGTAGCCGGGGAATACCTGTGCGCCGGCACCGGCATAGGACGCCTGGTCGCCTTCCTTGATGGTGAACTTTTCGTGCCGGTACTCGACGCCCCAGGCGACCGTCAGCGGACTCTGCAGGCCAGCCACGTCGAAGTCCCGGCTGAAGTCGCCGTTGAAGGAATCCTGCCGGTTGGTCAGCGTGCCGATGTAGAACCCGGTCGGCGAGTCGGCGCCCAGCGAGTAGTTGTAGGTATCGGCGGTGTTGAGCTTCCAGTGGTTGCCGCCGGTGTTGGCGCTGAGGTCGTAGTTCCAGTCAGCCACCTTGCCGCGCAGGCCGAGGACCTCGGAATCGTCGCGGATCGCGCTGTTCTCGATCGGCAGGTAGCCGTTCGGGTAGACCGCGTCCGCGCCGGAGCCATTGGTGTTGTACTGCGACAGCGAGCGGAAGAAGCCGCCTGCACTCACGTTGCGCTTGTTGAACAGGGTGAACGCATACAGCTGCGCGTCCGGCGTGAGGTCGTACTGGGCGTTGATCGCGGCCTGCTTGGAGCGGGTCAGCGGCAGGCCGTAGTGGAAGGTGGTGGTGTTGTAGGTGGGGTCGGCCGGGTAGCGCTGGTCCGGACCGGCGCGGTTGGTCGGGTCCTGGTGGGTGACGTTGGCGCTCAGGTGCACCCAGCCCTTGTCGCCGAGGTTGAATCCGCCGTCGACGCCGCCCTGCCAGGTTTCGCCATCGCCGCCGTCGTACTGGCCCCGGCTCAGCGACGCCGAGCCGTGCCCGGCGCCGCCCTTGAGGATGATGTTGATCACGCCGGCGATCGCATCGGAGCCGTACTGGGCGGCAGCGCCGTCGCGCAGCACCTCGACGTGGTCGATGGCGTTGACCGGGATCGCGTTGATGTCCACCGGCGACGAGCCGCGGCCGAGCGAGCCGTTGACGTTGACGATGGCGGTCGGGTGCTGGCGCTTGCCGTTGATCAGCACCAGCGTGTGGTCCGGCGCCAGACCGCGCAGCTGCGCCGGCTGGGTGGCGTCGGTGGCGTCCGTGACCGACGGCTGCGGGAAGTTGAACGACGGCAGCAGCGTGCGCAGTGCGGAGGCCAGGTTCGGCGCGCCGGTGCCCTCGAGGTCTTTCGGCGTGAGCACGTCGATCGGCGCCAGGGAGGTCGATTCGGTGCGGTCGAACGAGCGGGTGCCGGTGACCACTACCGTCTGCAGTTCGGTGGTCTTCTTGGTTGCCGGCTCGGTGGCGTCCTGCGCCAGCGCAGCCTGCGACAGCGCGAGCAAGGTGGCCGCGGCCAGGGTGGTGCGGGTCAGCAAGCGTCGTGTGGACATGTGGAGTTCTCCCCGGGGGTCGGTCTGGCCGCTACGGCGCGGCAAAAATCCCTGCAACGAGGCGTCACCGCTGCGGTGTTCCGCATTTTGTTGCGATGCGCCATGAGTCCCTAGTTGTCCGAAACTAGGTAGCCGTCGCGCACGTGTCAACCAGACATTCGTCATGGTGCTGCGCCGCGAGGCGATGGCCGGCGCGCTACCATGACCCTTGAAAAGGGCGACGGCGCCGCCATCGTCGCGCGCAGTTCGCGCCACCCACGAGAATCCGATCCATGCCCATCTATGCCTTTGCCTGCACCGCCTGCGGCCATTCGTTCGATCGCCTGCAGAAGCTGTCCGACGCCGATCCTGCCCAATGCCCCGCGTGTGGCGCGGCGCAGGTGCAACGCCAGGTGACCGCGCCATCGTTCCGGCTCGCCGGGAGCGGCTGGTACGAGACCGACTTCAAGAAGGACGGCGACAAGAAGCGCAATCTGGCTGGCGACGCGGGCGCCGCACCCGCTGCTGCCCCGGCGGCCGCTCCGGCTCCTGCCGCTGCGCCCGCCCCGGCCCCGGCCGCTGCCGCCAGCAGCGACTGAGCGGCACACGGTTCAAACCCGGTTTGGGATCCGCGCGATAGCGTGCACCCGTCCAATCACGAGGGGACCTGCATGCGAACCATCCCTGCCACCGCCGGCGGCGTCCTGGCCGTCGCCGCCTTGTGGGCGCTAGCCGCCGCGCCGCTGCGGGCCCAGTCCTGGAACGACCCGGTGCGCTGCGTCAGCAACGACGGTCACTACGCACGCTGCGTGATGCCATGGCGCGACGCCCGCCTGCTCAAGCAGGAGTCGAAGGCCGCCTGCATCCGCGGGCAGAGCTGGGGAGTGGAACGCGGCGTGCTGTGGGTCGATCGCGGCTGTCGCGGGTTGTTCGGGGCGCAGGAGTGGCGCGAGTACGGCGACGACCGGGACCGCGACGACCGGGACTACCACGGCCGCTGGCACGACCGCGACGATCGCGATGATCGCGATGATCGCGACGGAGGCCGCCACGGCGGCTGGCGGCCGGGCCCTGGCTGGGACCGGCAGATCCGCCTGCAATGCGACAGCAACCAGAAGCGCTACCAGCTGTGCCAGGTGGATCTGGGCGGGCGGGGACATGCGCGGCTGGTGCGCCAACTGTCGGACGCGCGCTGCACCGAGGGCTACAGCTGGGGTTTCAACCGCGCCGGTGTGTGGGTCGCCCACGGCTGCCGAGGGCAGTTCGTGATCGACCGTCGCTGGTGACGGGCGAGTCCGGATAAGCCGCTGCGGTTGCGCCGACGCGGCGCCCGGCAGCGGCGGCGGTGGTAACATCGGCGGCCTTTTCCTCGCCCCACGCCGCCGCCGCGGCCCGGAGTTTCAAGCGCATGCGCACGCATTACTGCGGACTCATCGACGAGTCCCTGGTCGGCCAGACCGTCACGCTATGCGGCTGGGTCAACAAGACCCGCCTGCAGTCCCACGTCGCCTTCATCGACCTGCGCGATCACGAAGGGCTGGCCCAGGTGGTGGTGGAGCGCGAGAACGCCAGCGCGTTCGCGGTGGCGGGCGAGGTGGGCTACGAGTACTGCCTGCGCGTCACCGGCACGGTCCGCGCACGGCTCGCCGCCAATGACAAGCTGAAGACCGGCACGGTCGAGCTGCTGGCCGACAAGGTGGAGATTCTCAACGCCGCGAAGGATCTTCCCTTCGCGCTGCACGAGAACCCGAACGAGGACATGCGGATGACCTACCGCTACCTCGACCTGCGCCGCCCGGAGATGCAGGCGATGATGCGCAAGCGCATCAAGCTGGTACAGGAGCTGCGTCGCTACCTTGATCAGCGCGGCTTCCAGGACATCGAGACGCCGATCCTGACCAAGGCCACGCCGGAAGGTGCGCGCGACTACCTGGTGCCCAGCCGCGTGCATGCCGGCCAGTTCTACGCGCTGCCGCAGTCGCCGCAGCTGTTCAAGCAGATCCTGATGATGGCGGGCTTCGACCGCTACTACCAGATCGCCCGCTGCTTCCGCGACGAGGACCTGCGCGCCGACCGCCAGCCGGAATTCACCCAGCTCGACCTTGAGTTTGCGTTCGTCGAAGAGCAGGACGTGCAGGACTTCGTGGAGGAGCTGATCCGCCACGTGTTCCGCGAAGTGCAGGGCGTGGAGCTGGACGCCGCCTTCCCGCGCATGACCTGGGAAGAGGCGATGCGCCGATTCGGCTCGGACAAGCCCGACCTGCGCATTGCGCTGGAGCTGGTCGACGTGGCCGACGCACTGAAGCACGTCGAGTTCAAGGTGTTCGCCGAGCCGGCCAACGATCCGGCCGGTCGCGTCGCCGCGCTGCGCGTGCCCGAGGCCGCCACGCTGTCGCGCAAGGAGATCGACACGCTGACCGAGTACGTCGCCCGCTACGGCGCCAAGGGCCTGGCGTGGCTCAAGGTGGAAGACCTGGCCAAGGGCCGTGAGGGCATCAACTCGCCGGTGGCCAAGTTCCTCGACGACGCGGCGCTGGACGGTTTGCTCAAGGCCACCGGCGCGCAGACCGGCGACATCGTGTTCGTCGGCGCCGGCAAGTGGAAGGCGGTCACCGACTTCATGGGCGCGCTGCGGCTGAAGGTCGGCAAGGACCGCGGCCTGGTCGAGAACAGCTGGAAGCCGCTGTGGGTCACCGACTTCCCGATGTTCGAATACGACGAGGAGGAGCAGCGCTTCGTCGCCCTGCATCACCCGTTCACCGCGCCCAAGGTCGACGACATCGCCGCCCTCAAGGCCAACGCGGCCAACGCGGTGAGCCGCGGCTACGACATGGTGCTCAACGGCAACGAGATCGGCGGCGGCTCGATCCGTATCCATCGCCCCGACATGCAGAGCGCGGTGTTCGAGCTGCTGGGCATCGGCGCGGAGGAGGCCGAGATGAAGTTCGGCTTCCTGCTCAAGGCGCTGAAGTTCGGCGCGCCGCCGCACGGTGGCCTGGCGTTCGGCATCGACCGCATCGCCGCGCTGATGGCCGGCACCGAGTCGATCCGCGACGTGATCGCCTTCCCCAAGACCACCAGCGCGCAGGACCTGATGACCGATGCGCCGTCACCGGTCAGTGCGCCGCAACTGAAGGAGCTGCACGTGGCCGTGGCGGCAACGGAGCCGGCCCGGGGCGGTTGATGCGCGTCTCCCGGGCCACCCCGACCTCTCGTCGACCGCTCGCTGCGCGAGCGTCCGTGGGGACATGCGGCCGCGGAACCGCCCGGCGATGATCGAGCACGTGATCCTGCTGCACGGGCTGTGGATGCGCGGCTTCGCCCTGGCCATGCTGCACCGACGCATGATGGAGGCGGGTTTTCGCGTCCATCGTTTCGATTATCTCAGTGTCGCCAACACCCAGGAGCGCATCCTGGAGCAGCTGCACGGGCGCATCACCGAACTGGGCGAGCAGGCGGCGGCGGTGCACCTGGTCGGGCATAGCCTGGGCGGGCTGCTGGCACTGGAGGTTTGCCGCGCGCCGGCGCTGCCGGGCGGGCGGGTGGTGTGCCTGGGGTCGCCATTGATGGGCAGTGCTGCGGCGCGCGAATTCTCCGGCCTAGGCCGCAGCGGCGAGGCGTTGCTGGGCCACAACCGCGAGCTGCTGGAAAGAGGCTACGAGTGCTGGGACGGTCCGCGCGAAGTCGGCATGATCGCGGGCCGCTCACCGATCGGGCTGGGCGCCGTGCTGGCCCATATCGAGGGCGAGCACGACGGGACCGTGGCGGTGGCGGAGACCCGTCTGCCGGGGCTGGCCGACCACTGCGTGGTGGACACCAGCCACACCGGGCTGCTGTTCTCCGCCGACGTGGCGCGCCTGACCGCCCGCTTCCTGCGCTCGGGGCGGTTCGCCGACGCCAGCATGCCGGCGACCCCGTCGTCCTGACCCGCACGGCTGGCTTCCACTGCACCGCGGTGGATGGGGTAAAATTCCGCGTTCGCTCACACGCCAGGTTGTGCAAAGTCATGGGTAGAGGCCCGTCCATCGAAGGTCGCAAGAACGCCGAAGACGCCAAGCGCGCCAAGGTGTTCACCAAGCTGATTCGCGAGATCACCGTCGCGACCCGCGCCGGAGTCGCCGATCCGGCCGCCAACCCGCGGCTGCGCGCGGCGGTGGACAAGGCGCTGGCAGCCAACATGACCAAGGACACCATCGAGCGCGCGATCAAGCGCGGCTCGGGTGCCGACGGCGGCGCCCACATGGAAGAGCTGCGCTACGAGGGCTACGGCCCGGCCGGCATCGCGCTGATCATCGAGTGCTTCACCGACAACCCCACCCGCACCGTGGCCGACGTGCGCCACGCGCTCACGCGTCACGGCGGCAACCTCGGTACCAGCGGCTCGGTGGCGTTCCAGTTCACCCGCTGCGGCGAGCTGGTGTTCGCCACCGGCGGCGATGAGGCGGCCGAGGAAAAGGTGCTCGAGGCGGCACTGGAAGCCGGTGCCGACGACGTCATCAACGAGAACGGCGAGAGCACCGTGGTGTGCGCGCCGGAAAGCTTCGAAGCGGTGCAGCAGGCGCTGATCGGTGCAGGGCTGGAGTCGGCCCATGCCGGCGTGGTCATGCGCCCGAACAACCGCGTGGCGGTGCCCGACGATGCGCTCGAAACCCTGCACGACCTGCTCGAGCGGCTCGATGCGCTGGACGACGTCAGCGAGGTTTATCACAACGCCGCGCTGCCGGCCGAGGCCGCCGGGTAGGCCAGGGCACCGGCCGTCACGGCCTGCCGCTGCGCCCGCCATTTGCCATGACCCGCATCCTCGGCATCGACCCGGGCAGTCAGCGTACCGGTGTGGGCATTCTGGATGTCGACGCCCAGGGCAAGCTGTCGCACGTGTATCACGGTGCGCTGGCCGTGGCCGGCGAGGCGACGTTCCCGCTGCGGCTGAAACGCATCTTTGACGGGCTGTGTGACATCATCGCCGCCCACAAGCCGGACGAGTGCGCCATCGAGCGCGTGTTCATGGCGCGCAATCCCGACTCGGCATTGAAACTCGGGCAGGCGAGGGGCGCTGCGATCTGTGCGGTGGTCAGTCAGGGGATCGTGGTGCACGAGTACGCAGCAACCGAAGTAAAGCAGTCCGTGGTCGGCAGTGGTCGCGGCGACAAGACCCAGGTGCAGCACATGATCGGCATCCTGCTGGGGCTCAAGGGCCCGCTGCAGGCCGATGCCGCCGATGCCTTGGCCATCGCCGTCACGCACGCACACACCCGCGCCAGCCTCGCCCGCGTGGGGATTCCGCGCACGGCCTGGAGGCGCGGGCGATGATCGGTCGCCTGCGCGGCACCCTCGTTTCCAAGCAGCCGCCGTGGCTTCTGATCGACGTCGGTGGCGTGGGTTACGAGCTGGAGGCGCCGATGTCGACCATTTACGACCTGCCTGCCACCGGCAAGGAAGTGACCCTGCTTACCCATCACGCGGTGAAGGAAGACAGCGTCGCGTTGTACGGCTTCATGCATGAGACCGAGCGCACGCTGTTCCGCAACCTGCTCAAGGTCTCGGGCATCGGCGCCAAGATTGCGCTGGCGGTGCTCTCGGGCGCATCCACCGCGGACTTCGCCCGGCTGGTACATGCCGGCGACGTGGTGGCGCTGACCAAGATCCCCGGTATCGGCAAGAAGACCGCCGAGCGCATCGTGGTGGAGTTGCGCGATCGCGTGGACGGCCTCACGGTGAGCCTGCCGGGGATGCCGGCGAGCGCCGGCGCACCGCTGGACGCTGCCGGCGAAGCCACGGTCGCGCTGCAGCAACTGGGCTACAAGCCGGTGGAAGTCACCCGGCTGGTGCAGAAGGTCGCCGCCGACGGCGACAGCGCCGAAGCCATCATTCGCAAGGCACTGCGCGCCGCCCTCGGCGGCTAGGCAGTCAGGAGCCCCATGAACGAGCAACCGCAAGTATCCGCCGCGGGCGAGTCGCACGGCGACACCGGATCCCACGGCAGCCGCCGCGCCCTGATCCTCGGCGCCATCGGCGTGGTGTTCGGCGACATCGGCACCAGCCCGCTGTACACCATGCACGAAACCTTCCTGCCCGAGCACGGCCTGCATCCGCGGCCGGCCACCGTGCTGGGCATCCTGTCGCTGGTGACCTGGTCGCTGATCATGGTGGTGGCCGTGAAATACGTCAGCCTGGTGATGCGGGCGGACAACAAGGGCGAAGGCGGCATCATGGCGCTGATGACCCTGGCCCAGCGCGCGGTCGGCCAGTCCACGCGCATGCGCAAGCTGGTGGTGCTGATGGCATTGCTGGGCGCCGCATTGTTCTTCGGCGACGGCGTGATCACGCCATCGATCTCGGTGCTGTCCGCGGTGGAAGGCCTGGAGGTGGCTGCCCCGGGGCTGTCGCACTGGGTGGTGCCGGTGACGGTCGCCGTGCTGCTGGGTCTGTTCTGGATGCAGCGCCATGGCACGGCCAAGGTCGGCGCGGTGTTCGGTCCGATCATGGTGCTGTGGTTCCTCAGCCTGGGCGTGATCGGCGTGTGGAACATCATCCAGGCGCCAGGCGTGCTCTACGCGTTGAATCCCTGGTATGCGGTGCAGTTCTTCATGACCCACGGCGCCGCTTCGGCGCTGGCGCTGGGCTCGGTGGTGCTGTGCGTGACCGGTGCCGAGGCGCTGTACACCGACATGGGCCACTTCGGCCGGTTTCCCATTCGCGCCGCCTGGTTCTTCTTCGTGATGCCGGCGCTGTTGCTGAACTACTACGGCCAGGGCGGCCTGCTGCTGGTCGATCCCGCGGCGATCGACAATCCGTTCTACCACTCGGTGCCTACCTGGGCGCTCTACCCGATGATCGCGCTTGCCACGGCATCCACGGTGATCGCCTCGCAGGCCGTGATCTCCGGCGCGTTCACCGTGACGCGGCAGGCGATCCAGCTCGGCTTCGTGCCGCGCATGCAGGTGGTGCATACCTCGCGCGAGGCGATCGGGCAGATCTTCCTGCCGTGGGTGAATCGCGCGCTGATGGTGGCGGTGATCGCGACCGTGGTGAGCTTCCAATCATCCAACGCGTTGGCCGGTGCTTACGGCATCGCGGTGACCGGCACCATGGCCATCGATACGGTGCTGGTGATGATCGTGGCGCGGCGCATGTGGCACTGGAGCCGGCCGCTGGTGCTGGTCACGGCCATCGCGCTGCTGGCGATCGACCTGAGCTATTTCGGCGCCAACACGCTGAAGATTCTCCAGGGCGGCTGGTTCCCGCTGGTGCTGGGCCTGATCATGTTCGTGGTGATGACCACCTGGCGGCGCGGCCGCGATCTGGTGGTGCGCGAGATCAAGCAGGGGGGCCTGGCCCTCAAGCCATTCATCGCCAACATCGGCGAGCACCCGCCGCTGCGGGTGCCGGGCACGGCGGTCTTCCTCACTGCCAACCAGGATGCCGTGCCGCATGCGCTGTTGCACAACCTCAAGCACAACAAGGTGCTGCACGAGCGCAACGTGCTGCTGACCGCCGAGACGCTGGAAACTCCGGTGGCCGAAGCGGAAGAACGCATCCTGCTGGAAGAACTCGGGGGCGGTTTCTACAGCCTGACGTTGCGCTTCGGTTTTGCCGAGGATCCGAACATCCCGCTGTCGCTGGCGGCGTGCTCGCGCAGTGGACTGCCGTTCGACCTGATGGACACCACGTTCTTCCTGTCGCGCGAGAACATCGTGGCCGATGCGCGTCGACCCGGCATGGCTCTGTGGCGTGACAAGCTGTTCGCGTTCATGGCGCGCAACGCGATGCCGGCGACGGCGTTCTTCCAGATTCCCGGCAACCGCCTGATCGAGCTGGGCGCCCAGGTGGAGATCTGAGCGGCCGGTTCGGACCGGCACGATCACGGTGGCAGTGGCGCACCCTTTACGCGATGGCTCCGGGTCCGGCCCGTTGGCAGGGCACCGCGCTCCGGGCAGCGCTCCTACGGCCGCGTTGCGGCCTGCCATAATGCCCGCATGACTGATCGCATCATCACCGCTGCCGCCCAGCTCGACGACGACGCGCTGGAGGCGACCATCCGGCCCCGCAGGCTGGATGAATACCTCGGCCAGGAGGCGGTGCGCGAGCAGCTTTCCATCTATATCGAAGCGGCCAAGCGCCGCAGCGGCGCGCTCGACCATGTGCTGATCTTCGGCCCGCCCGGGCTGGGCAAGACCACCCTCAGCCACGTGATTGCGAACGAGCTGGGCGTGAACCTGCGCTCCACGTCCGGCCCGGTGCTCGAGCGCGCCGGCGACCTGGCTGCGCTGCTGACCAATCTCGAGCCGCACGACGTGCTGTTCGTCGACGAGATCCACCGCCTGTCGCCGGTGGTCGAGGAAGTGCTGTATCCGGCGATGGAAGACTTCCAGATCGACATCATGATCGGCGAGGGTCCGGCTGCCCGTTCGATCAAGCTGGACCTGCCGCCGTTTACCCTGATCGGGGCCACCACGCGGGCCGGCATGCTTACCGCGCCATTGCGCGACCGCTTCGGCATCGTGCAGCGGCTGGAGTTCTATACCGCCGACGAGCTCACCGCGATCGTGCGGCGAGCGGCCCATATTCTCGGCATCCGCTGCGAGGTGGACGGAGCGCAGGAAATCGCCCGCCGCTCCCGCGGCACCCCGCGTATCGCCAACCGGCTGCTGCGCCGGGTGCGCGACTATGCCGAGGTGCGTGCTGCCGGCGTCATCACGCTGGAGGCAGCGCAGGCGGCGATGGGCATGCTCAAGGTCGACCCGCAGGGGTTCGATGAGCTGGACCGTCGCCTGCTCACCCTGATCATCGAAAACTTCGATGGCGGCCCGGTGGGCGTGGAGTCACTGGCGGCGGCACTGAGCGAAGATCGCGGCACCCTGGAAGATGTGGTGGAGCCATATCTCATCCAGAAGGGCTACCTGGTACGCACCGCGCGCGGCCGCATGGCCAGCGCCAAGGGCTGGCGCCATCTGGGGCTGGTCCCGCCGGCGCGCCAGGCGCTGGCCGCGGACCTGTTTGCCGCGGAACCCGGCGAGCCTTGAGCCCGCTGCGGGCCGAGCGCCGCCGTCGAAGCTGCCGGTGGCTGCCGCGATCATCCCGTTCGAGGAGCGATTCATGACCCCCTTTCACTGGCCCGTCCGCGTCTACTGGGAAGACACCGACGCCGGTGGCGTGGTCTATCACGCCAGCTATCTGCGCTTCATGGAGCGCGCCCGCAGCGAATGGCTGCGCAGCCTCGGGGTGGACCAGTCGGCCTTCAAGCAGCGTACCGGCCTGGCGTTCCTGGTGCGGGCGATGCGGATCGATTTCCATCGCGCTGCCCTGCTGGACGATGAACTGGACGTAACAGTGGAAGTCAAAGAACGTCGCGCTGCCAGTATCCTTTTCGGCCAGGCCATCCAGCGCAACGACGGTACCGGGCTCATCACGGCCGAGGTACGCGTGGCGTGCGTGGATGTCGAGCGGATGGTGCCGGTGCGGATCCCCGACGACGCCATCCCCGGCTTCACTTCCTGATCCTCTTCCGCGGAGATTTCCCAAGCAATGAACGGTGGACTGAATATTTTCAAGCTGGTCGCGGAAGCGAGCCTGCCGGTACAGCTGGTGATGCTCGTGCTGCTGGCGTTCTCCTTCATGTCCTGGGTCATCATCATCCGCAAGTACTCGCAGATGAAGGCGGCGATGGAAAACGCCGAAGCCTTCGAGGAGCGCTTCTGGTCCGGCGGCGACCTGGCGCAGCTGTTCCGTGAGGTAAGCAACGGCGGCGGCGAGAACGGCGGCATGGAGAACATCTTCGAGTCCGGTTTTCGCGAGTTCGCGCGCCAGCGCCAGCGCAAGACCAACGACATGCGCGTGGTGATCGAGGGTTCCGAGCGCGCGATGCGTGTAGCCGGCACCCGCGAGATCGGCCTGCTCGAGCGCAACCTGGAGTTCCTCGCCAACGTCGGTTCGATCAGTCCTTACGTGGGCCTGTTCGGCACTGTGTGGGGAATCATGGGGGCCTTCCAGGGCCTGGGCGAAATGAAGGACGTGACCATCGCCGTGGTTGCGCCGCACATCTCCGAGGCACTGATCGCCACCGCCATGGGCCTGTTTGCCGCGATCCCCGCCGTGTGGGCCTTCAACCGCTACGCCACCCGGGTGGAGCGCGTCGCGTCCCGCTACGAGGTGTTCCAGGAAGAGTTTTCCTCGGTGCTGCAGCGGCAGATCCAGTCCGACGACGGCCACTGAGGCGCTGGCCATGCGATCGACCCACCGCAAGCGGCACAAGCTGAAATCCGAGATCAACGTGGTGCCCTACATCGACGTGATGCTGGTGCTGCTGATCATCTTCATGGTCGCCACGCCGATCCTCAAATCCAACGTCGACGTGAACCTGCCCCAGGCCAATGCGCGCTCGCTGCAGGACAAGAAAGACCCGGTGATCATCTCCGTCGGCGCCGATGGCCAGCTGTTCCTCACGCTCGGCACCGCCAAGAAGGAGCCGATCGACGTGGACACCATGAAGGCCAAGGTCGGCGCCTTCGTGAAGGCCAACCCGGAGGTCAGCGTGCTGGTCGCCGGCGATCGCGACGGCAAGTACGACGGCGTCTATCAGGTGCTGAGCGAGTTGCAGCAGGCGGGCGTTGCCAAGGTCGGTCTGATGAGCCAGCCACAGCAGGGGACGAGCGCGCCCGATGGACGAAAGTAAGCGCACGCCCAAAGCGGTCGTGCTGGCGGCGATCCTGCACCTCGGCATCGTGGCGTTTCTCTACCTGGCGGTTCTGCCCTGTTCCACCTTCGAAAAGTGGTTCGAGCTGCTGCACCTGCCGGCTGGCTGGAATCCGATCGCCTGCGCCCAGCCGCTGGAGTTGCCGGGTCAGCCGATCGAGGCCGTGCTGATCGGGCCCACCGGCAGTCCCCCGCCCGAGGCCAGCAAGGCCAAACCGGTGCCCGCCACCGTGCCGCCGCCGCCCTCGGTGCCGCCGCCCAAGCCCGTAGTGCAGGCGCCGGAGGTCAAGACGTTGCCACCGCCGCCCGAGCGTCCGGACGTGGTCGATCAGGAGAAGGTGGTTGCCGACGCCATGCAGAAAGCCGAGGACGCCAAGCGGGAGCAGGAAGAAAAGCAGCGCCAGCGTCAGGCGGAACTGGACGCCCAGGCGGCAAAGAAAAAAGAAGAAGAGCGCAAGAAGATCGACGACCTGTTCGCCAAGCTGGACAAGGCCCAGGCAGCGACGCGCAAGGCGGACAGCCGCAAGCGCCAGGCCGAGCAGCAACTGGCCGACCTGAAGGACGCCAAGGCGGACGGCCAGGCCGACCTGCCCAAGGCAGACCAGCGCCAGACCGGCACCAACGGCCCGGACACCGGGCTGCTCGGGCGCTACCTCGCGGCGGTTCAGAACGCGGTCACCCAGAACTGGTTGCGCCCGGATAACATGCCGAACACCCCGTGTGTCGTGCATATCACCCAGTTGCCTGGCGGCGACGTGATGAGCGCTAAGGTCGACAGCAGCTGCCCGTACGACGAGGCGGGGCGCCGGTCGGTCGAAAACGCGGTGCTGCGTGCGCAACCGTTGCCCTATCAGGGCTTCGAGAGCGTGTTCCAGCGTGATCTCACCTTCACCTTCAGGCCGCAATGATCAAGTCCATGCGCAAACCCAACGTGTTTCTCGCTCTTGCCATGCTGCTGTTCGCCGCCTTGGCGGTGTCGCCCGCGGGGGCGCAGTCGCTCAACGTGGACATCGTCGGGGGCGTCAAGACCGCCACGCCAATTGCAGTGGTCCCCTTCGCCCAGGACGGCGGCGCGCCGCTGCCGACCGACGTGGCGGAAGTGATCCGGGCGGACTTCAACCGCTCCGGCAAATTCCGCTCGCTCGCCAAGAGCGAAATCGTGGAATTCCCCACCGCTGGCGCTGACATCAAGTTCGCCACCTGGCGTCTGCTCAAGCAGGACTACATCACCGTCGGGCGAATCAACGACGCCGGTGGTGGCCTGCTCAAGATCGACTACGAGCTGTGGGACGTGAACAAGCAGCAGAGCCTGCTGGCACAGTCCTTCACCGTGCCGGCCGGGGATCTGCGCGGTGTCGCCCATCAGATTGCCGACCAGATCTATGAAAAGATCACCGGCGTGCGCGGTGCGTTCTGGACCCGCATTGCCTACATCACCGCGGTGGGGCTGGGTAACAACACCACCTATTCGCTGATCGTCGCCGACTCGGACGGCTATAACCCGCAGGTCGTGGCGCGCTCGCGCGAGTCACTGCTGTCGCCGTCATGGTCGCCCGACGGCAAGAAGATCGCGTACGTCTCCTTCGAAAGCGGCAATTCCAACGTCTACGTCCAGGACATCACCACCGGGTCGCGCCAGCTGGTGGAGTCCCACTCCAAGGGCATCAACGGGGCGCCCGCCTGGTCGCCGGACGGCAGCAAGCTCGCCGTCTCGCTGTCGTACGTGGGCAATCCGGAAATCTTCGTGCTCGACATGGCCAGCCGCAAGGAAACGCGCCTGACCACCAACCTGTCGATCGACACCGAGCCGAGCTGGGCTGCCGATGGCCAAAGCCTGTACTTCACCTCCGACCGGTCCGGCCGGCCGCAGGTCTACCAGATGTCCGCCACCGGCGGAGCGCCGGAGCGAATCAGCTTCCAGGGGCAGAACAACGCCGAGGCGTCGGTCAGCTACGACGGCAAGCAGATCGCCATGGTGCAGGGCAACGGGAACGTGTATCGTATTGCTGTCATGGACAAGAGTCTGGGCGGACAGGTGCGATTCCTGTCGCCGGGCCCCATCGACGAGTCGCCCAGCTTCGCACCGAACGCCAGCATGCTTCTGTACGCCGCAACCGAAGGCCGTCGCGGCGTGCTTTATGCCGTGTCGGCCGACGGCCTGGTCAGGCAGCGCCTCGTGCTTTCCGATGGCGATGTCCGCGAGCCGGCATGGGGTCCGTTCCGGCAGCGTTGAATTCTCCGGGTCGGTCGATCATTGACCGGAACGGATGCCCACGGAGTGGGTCCGTGGGGACGCTCAGGCGTCCCTTCGGTTTAGGGTCGTCGCAGTGGCTTTGCGGCGATCTGTCAGTCGATGGCGAGGCAACCCGCCATGCCGACTTGTTAGTCAAAACAACAGCCGGACCACCGGCGAAATGCTGTCCCGAAACCGCAATCGTCATTGACTGTCGGAACTCAAACCCGTTTGAAGGATCGTCACCATGAATAAGACCGTTCGCGTCGCCCTGGTCGCCCTGCTGTGTGTTGGCGCGGCCGCCTGTTCCAAGAAGCAGGAAGTCAAGCCGGCTGCCCCGGCTCCGGCTCCCGAGCCCATGACCCAGCCCGCCCAGGACGACGGCAAGTACACGCCTGCCGATCTGGACACCGACGCCTGCCTGCGTCAGCGCGTTGTCTACTTCGATTTCGACAAGACCGAGATCAAGCCGGAGTTCCAGCAGATCATGGCGTGCCACGCCAAGTACCTGCAGGACCGCCCGAGCTCGGCGATCCGTCTCGAAGGCAACACCGACGAGCGCGGTACCCGCGAGTACAACCTCGGCCTCGGCGAGCGCCGCGGCAATGCCGTCTCCGACGCGCTGCAGGCGGCCGGCGGTTCGGCTGGTCAGCTGAACGTGGTGAGCTACGGCAAGGAAAAGCCGGTGTGCCGTGAGCACAACGAGGATTGCTGGAGCAAGAACCGTCGCGTCGAGATCGTCTACACGGCGCAGTAATGAAGAAGAAACTGGCTAACAGCTTTGCAGCCAGGATCGGCATGGCGGGCGCGATTGCGTCCGCCATGCTGGTGGCTTTCCCGGCCCTGGCACAGGATTCCCGCCTCAGTCTCGCCGAACGTGTCTCGCGGCTCGAGCAACAGGCGCAGAACCAGGATCGGGGCGGCGTCGGCATGGTCAATCAGGTGCAGCAACTGCAGTCGCAGGTGCAGCAGCTGCAGGGCCAGATCGAGGAGCTCCAGCATCAGTTGCAGCAGCTGGATGAAAAGAGCAAGGCGCAATACATTGATCTCGATTCACGCCTTGGCCGGCTTCAGGGCCAGGCGGGAACCACGGCAAACGCGGCACCGACGACCGGTGCCGATGCCGGCAACACTCCGGCCGCGCCGGCAACGCAAGTTGCAAGCCCGGCTAACGGGGCGAATGCCGCTGCTGCTCCGCAGGCAACCCCTGCCGGCGCGGACGAGCAGGCCGCCTATGACACGGCGTTCAAGGCACTGCGCGGCGGCGACTATGCCACCGCTTCGCGCGGCTTTCGCGACTTCATCCAGCAGCATCCGGACAGCGCGCTGGCGCCCAATGCATGGTACTGGCTCGGCGAGTCGTACTACGTCACGACCAATTACCCGATCGCGCTCGAGGCATTCCAGCGGCTGCTGAGCCAGTTCCCGCAGAGCGACAAGGCGCCTGACGCCCTGCTCAAGGTGGGCTACACCCAGTCGGAGCTGAAGCAGCCGGAAGCCGCCAAGGCCACGCTGCAGAACGTGGTGAGCAAGTATCCGGGCACCAAGGCGGCCAGCCTTGCGCAGGAGCGTCTGAACCGCATCCAGCTGCAGTCGTCGGTCAACTGAGGCCCTTGCGGTGAGCGACATCGATACGGGCGTGGCCGAGGCCCGCCCGGGCGCAGGAACCGCCGAGCGGTTGCGCATCACCGAGATCTTCCACTCCGTGCAGGGCGAGGCCGATGCCATCGGCTGGCGTACCGTGTTCGTGCGGCTCACCGGCTGCCCGCTGCGCTGCGTGTGGTGTGATACCGAGTATTCCTTCCATGGTGGCGGCTGGCAGGCGATCGACGAGATCCTTGCCGAAGTCGCCCGGCACGATGTGCGCCATGTCTGCGTGACCGGCGGCGAACCGCTGGCACAGAAGCGCTGCGTGACTCTGCTGCAGCGGCTGTGCGATACCGGCTACGAGGTGTCGCTGGAAACTTCGGGCGCCCTCGATGTGGCGCCGGTCGATCCGCGCGTGCGCAAGGTGATGGACCTGAAGGCGCCCGATTCCGGTGAGAGTGCCCGCAACCTGTGGTCGAATCTCGACCATCTGCTGCCGCATGACCAGGTCAAGATCGTCGTTGCCAGCCGCGCCGACTACGAGTGGGCCCGCGGCGTGGTGGCCGACCATGCGCTGGAGCAGCGTTGCATGGTGCTGTTCTCGCCGGTGCATGGCGCGGTGTCGCCGCGCGAGTTGGCCGAATGGATCATTGCCGACCGGTTGCCGGTGCGTTTTCAGCTGCAATTGCACAAGCTGCTCTGGAACGACGCTCCGGGGCACTGAGGGTGGGGATTGACCCGGCGCGCGAGCGAGAGCCAGCCTCCGGCAGCGTCCGGCACCGCGTTCGCCTCGCTGCCCGCTTCTCCTCTCCCGCCGCGCCGCTTCACCCCGCGCATCGGCCCGCTGCCGGTAGCGTGCTCACCGGCCGGTGACCGGCCGTTCCGCAGGAATCGCAACCATGAACGACAATTCTTCTCCCAAGGCCGTTGTACTCGTCTCCGGGGGCATGGACTCGGCAGTGACCATTGCTCTCGCCCGCGAGCAGGGTTATCGCGTGCACGCCCTGAGCGTCGCCTACGGCCAGCGCCACAGCTCGGAGCTGCAGGCCTCGGCCGAGGTGTCGCATGCCCTTGGGGCGGTCGAGCACAAGGTCGTGACTATCGACCTGCGCAGCATCGGCGGCTCTGCCCTGACCGCGGACATCGACGTACCGCTGGACAGCGATGCGCCGGGCATTCCGGTGACCTACGTGCCAGCGCGCAACACCATCATGCTGTCGATCGCGCTGGGCTGGGCCGAGGTGCTTGGCAGCCGAGACATCTGGTGCGGCGTCAACGCGGTGGATTACTCCGGCTACCCGGACTGCCGCCCGGCGTTCGTCGAAGCGTTCGAACAGCTGGCCAACGTGGCCACCAAGGCCGGAGTGGAGGGGCTTGGTCTTCGCATCCACGCACCGCTGATGCGCATGAGCAAGGCCGATATTGCGCGCGAAGGTGCCCGGCTGGGCGTCGATTTTTCCCGGACCGTCAGCTGCTACCAGGCCGATGCCGATGGGCGGGCCTGCGGCCATTGCGATGCGTGCCGGCTGCGCGCCCAGGGTTTTCGTGAAGCCGGGTTGAGCGATCCCACCCGCTACGTGTGAGGATGTCGCTTGTGCCGCTGGCGAGCACTCCCTAAAATTGCCGGCTTGCGTTTAATTGCGCAACCGCGTCACGCGGGCCGTTAGCTCAGTTGGTAGAGCAGTAGACTTTTAATCTATTGGTCCCGAGTTCGAGTCTCGGACGGCCCACCATCGACATACCGTCCGGCATCCTTGCCGGGCGGTTTTTTTTGGCCATCGTCACGGGCCGATGGCGACGCATGAAACAATGTGCGGCATCCTCACCATGGAGCCCGCCAACGATGAGCCATGTGCCCGCTTCACTGGATCTGCTGATCTTCGACTGCGATGGCGTGCTGGTCGACAGCGAGCGCATCACCAACCGGGTATTCGCGCAGATGCTGGGCGAGCTCGGCCTGCAGGTGAGCGAGCAGTACATGACCGAGCAGTTCTACGGCCGCACCGCCGCCGAATCGGTGCGCCGCGCCGAGCAGCTGCTCGGGCGTCCGCTGCCGGACGAGTTCGAGGCGCATTACGGCGAGCGCAGCCGCGCTGCGCTGGCGAGCGAGGTGACGCTCATGCCCGGGGTGGCGGACATGCTCGAGCGCGTCGAGACGCCGTGCGCCATCGCCTCCAATGGCTTGCGCGTAAAGATGGAGATCACGCTGCGTGCCACCGGGCTGCTGCCGCGATTCGAGGGCCGCTGGTTCTGTATCGACGACGTGGTACACGGCAAGCCCGCGCCGGATATCTACCTGCACACGGCGCGGGCGTGCGGAGCTCGCCCCGGCCACTGCGTGGTGGTGGAGGATTCGCCCACCGGCATCGCGGCCGGCGTGGCAGCCGGAATGACGGTGCTCGGCTACGCCGCGCACCTGCCGGCCGAGCGCCTGCTGGAGGCGGGCGCGCAGCAGGCGTTCGACGATATGGCAGGCCTGCCGGCGCTGCTGGCCGCGCTGCGGCAAACCCGGGCAGATGCTGCCTCAGCCGACACGCGCTGAGCGGGCCCTTCGCATGGACAAATTTCCCGGCCTGCCGCTGACCACCGATCGGCTCCGTCTGCGCATCATGCAACCGGAGGACGCGCCCGACCTGCTGGCGATCTTCGGCAATGCCGAAGTCGTGCGCTACTGGAGCCATCCGTGCTGGACGAGCCTTGCCGAAGCGCAGGCGATGCTGGCGCGTGACGCCACGGCGCGGCAGGACGGCACCGCCTTGCGGCTCGGCATCGAGATGATCGAGGCGCCGCGGATCATCGGCACGCTGTCGCTGTTCAACCTCAGCGCCGCCAATCGCCGGGGCGAAATCGGCTATGCGCTGGCGCGTGAATGCTGGGGTCGCGGCCTGATGCACGAGGCCCTCACGCGCTTCGCCGGCTGGCTGTTCGACACGCTCGCGCTGCGCCGACTGGAGGCCGACATCGATCCGGCCAACCGTGCATCGGCGGCGAGCCTCCGACGCATCGGCTTCCAGCGCGAGGGACTGCTGCGCGAGCGCTGGCTGATCGATGGCACGCCCGCCGACACCGAACTCTACGGCCTGCTCGCGCACGAATGGCGCGCCGGTCGCTGACGCAGCCGGCTCAGTGCCGGTGGTGCGGCTGCATGGCGATGCGGGCCAGATAGATCACGATCGCCACGTTGGCCAGCAGCACAGCGAACTTGAGTGCGCTGGCGTGCTGTACCACCTCATAGAGTTCCACCGGGATCAGCGAGCCGGTGGCGATCACGGTGAACCACTCGGCCCAGTGTCTGCGCATCCACAGGCCGATGCCCTCTATCGCGAACAGCGCCGCGTAGCCCAGCGCCACCGCGCCGATCAGCACGAAGCGGTGCGGTCCCATCGTGCTCAACAGCTCGATCAGCTGCTGTCTGATGCCGTCCGACTCGCTCAGCGAGAGGTGCGCCAGCCAACCCAACAGCCGATCGAGGTTGTACTGGCGCTTGAGGTGGAACGCTGCGCCTGCCGCCGCCAGCAGCCCCAGCGCCTGCAGCATCTTGTAGCTGGCGATCAGGCGCAGCCCGAGCCGATGGGCGGATTCGGGCGTCGCGTCGTTCGCGCGCGAGGCGTGAAGAGGTCTGTTCACCTGAGGGGAAGCCGAAGCGCGGGGGATACCGATTGTGGCGGTTGCCGAACCGCATCGCCACGTCATCACGCACTGTGGTCGCAAATGAAAAGGCCACGCCGTCGCCGGCGTGGCCTTGGTTGCATGGTCGCCAGACGACTCTCAGCAGCAGCGCCCGCCCGTACCGCGATAGCGCGCGGCCTGGCGCTCGCGGAAAAACGCCTCGTAGCTGGGAATGGCCCGCTCGGGATGATGCCGCTTCAGATGCTGCACGTAGACGTCGTAGTCGGGCACGCCGCAACACAGGCGGGCCGTCTGCACCGCCCACTTCCATGCGCTGTGCAGCCAGGGACGCACGTGTCCGCGGCGGGATGCGCCAACCGCGGCACTCATGACTGCGGCACCGTGCTCAGCGCCACGTAGGGCTCCTCGTGCGCAGTGGGCTGGTTGGCCTTCATCGCCCGCAGGATCGCGCGCAGCACGAACAGGGCCATCGCCACCACCAGCAGCATGAACAGTCCGGTGAGCGTCATGTCCACGTAATTGTTGGTGACGATGCGCTGCATTTCCTCGGCCGTCTTTGCCGGGGCGATCAACTTGCCGTCGGCGATGCCCTGGGCGTACTTGTTGGCCGCGGCGGTGAAGCTGATCGGGCCGACCAGCTTCTCGTAGCCCGCGGTGAGCGTGCAGATGATCAGCCACAAGGCCGGAACGCCCGGAGCCCACATGTAACGCTCGCGCTTGAGCTTGACCACCACCACCGTGCACAGCATCAGGGCGATGGCGGCCAGCATCTGGTTGGCGATGCCGAACAGTGGCCACAAGGTGTTGATGCCGCCCAACGGGTCTACCGCGCCCTGGTAGAGGAAGTAACCCCACAGCGCCACACAGATCACCGTGGCCACCAGATTGCCGGTCCACGACTCGGTCTGCTGCAGCGGCTTGTGCACGAGCCCGGCGATCTCCTGGATCATGAAGCGTCCCACGCGGGTGCCGGCGTCCACCGTGGTGAGGATGAACAGCGCCTCGAACAGGATCGCGTAGTGGTACCAGAACGCCATCATGCTCTCGCCGGGAATGATCCCGTGCAGCAGCTGGGCCATGCCCACGGCGAGCGTGGGCGCACCGCCGGCGCGGCTGAGGATGGAGTTTTCGCCGATGTCCTTGGCCGTCTGCAGCAGCTGGTCCGGTGTCACCACGAAGCCCATCTGGCTGATCGCGGTAGCCGCGCTTTCGACCGTGGTGCCGAGCAGGGCGCTGGGCGAGTTCATCGCGAAGTACACGCCCGGATGCAGCGACGCCGCCGCCACCAGCGCCATGATCGCCACGAAGGCCTCCATCAGCATGCCGCCGTAGCCAACCATCTGTGCCTGGCCCTCATTGGCCAGCAGCTTGGGCGTGGTGCCTGAGGCGATGATCGAATGCCAGCCCGACACCGCACCGCAGGCGATCGTGATGAACAGGAACGGGAACAGGTTGCCGGCAAAGACCGGGCCGGTGCCGTCGATGAACCTGGTCACGGCCGGCAGCTGCAGCGTCGGCGCGGCCAGGAAGATCGCCAGCGCCAGCAGCGCGATGGTGCCGATCTTTAGGAAGGTCGAGAGGTAATCGCGCGGCGCCAGCAGCAGCCATACCGGCAGCACCGATGCAAAAAAGCCGTAGCCGATCAGCATCCAGGCCAGGTGCTTGGCGTCGAAATCGAACATCGGGCCCCACACCGGCGAGTCGAACACCGCCTTGCCCATCCAGATCGAACCCAGCAGCAGCACCAGGCCGATGATCGATACCTCCAGGATGCGGCCTGGACGGAACCAGCGCAGATAGACGCCCATCAGCAGCGCGATCGGAATGGTGGCGGCCACCGTGAACAGGCCCCAGGGGCTGTGGGTGAGTGCCTTGACCACCACCAGCGCCAGCACCGCCAGCACGATCATCATCAGCACCAGCACGCCGAACATCGCCACGATGCCCGGCACCGGACCCAGTTCGTCACGCAGCATGTTGCCCAGCGAGCGGCCGTCGCGGCGCAGCGACAGGCCCAGCACCATGAAGTCCTGCACCGCGCCGGCAAACACCACGCCGAACAGGATCCACAGCGTGCCCGGCAGGTAACCCATCTGCGCGGCGAGCACCGGGCCTACCAGCGGTCCAGCGCCGGCGATCGCGGCGAAATGGTGGCCGAACACCACCCACTTGTCGGTCGGCACGTAATCCAGGCCGTCGTTGCGCAGGACCGCCGGCGTCGCGCGGCTGGGATCCAGCTGCAGCACCTTGTTGTTGATGAACGTGCCGTAGAACCGGTAACCGATGACGAACACGCAGATCGACGCGGCTACCAGCCAGATCGCATTGATCGGCTCGCCGCGCCGCAGAGCCACCACGCCCAGGCAGAAGGCGCCGATGATGGCGATGGCGGCCCACAGGATTTTCCCTGCCGGGCTGGGTGCAGGTGTCGCGCTGGCATTCATCGCGGGTGTCTCCTTCAGGGATAACCCAAGGGTCGCCCCCGCGACGGGGGCGGTCAATGGTCGCAGCCGCGATCGCCCATTAGCCATTGGTCGAATGCTCCCGAGCGCCGCGCTGGCACCGGCAGGACGCCGCTACACTGTCACCACGCCAGCCTCGGGAGCACGCCATGCGCCACACGCCTCGCCTTGCACTGCTCGGGTTGGCCCTGGGCAGCGGCCTGTTGCTTGCCAGCGCTCCCGCCACCGGCGCAGGCCAGTTCAAGGACCTGCTGAACAAGGCCCGGCAGGCCGCGCAGGACCGCACCGATGGCCGCAGCGCCAGTTCGCTGCCCGGCAGCGATATCGCTGCCGGTCTGAAGGAAGCCCTGGCCCAAGGCACGACCCGCGCGATCAATTCGCTCGGCCGCGACGGCGGCTTCTGGAACAACGAGAAGGTGCGCATACCGCTGCCCGGCAAGCTCGCGCAGGCCGGCGAGCTGGCGCGGCAGCTGGGGCAGGGCGCCAAGGTCGATGCATTCGAGCTGAGCCTCAATCGTGCGGCCGAAAAGGCGGTGCCGCAGGTCGCGGACATCTTTGGTGATGCCATCCGCAAGATGACCCTCGACGACGCCCGCGGGATCCTGGCCGGCGGGGACCACGCGGCGACGGACTTTTTCCGCCGGGTGGCGGGCGACGCGCTGTCCGCGCGCATCCGTCCAATCGTGGCGCAGGCCACCGACAGCGTCGGGGTGACCCAGAAGTACAAGGCGTTCACCTCCGGCAGCGGCGGCGCACTCGGCGACGTGCTCGGGTCGCTCGGCGGGATCGGCGGCAAGTCCGCTGGCGGCAGCGCGCTGGACCTGGACGATTACGTCACGCGCAAGACCATGGACGGCCTGTTCACCATCATCGGCGAGCAGGAGCAGTCGATTCGCGAGAATCCGGCCGCCCGCACGACGGACCTGCTGAAGAAGGTCTTCGGCAGCCGCTAGCCGCGGCGCCCTTGCAATCCCCCGCGTCGGCCACAGTCACATGGGGTCCCCGCTGCGAGAGCCAGTCATGATCCACGAGATCCTCAAGATGGGCGATCCGCGCTTGCTGCGCATCGCCCCGCCGGTACCCGACGCGATGATCGGCAGCGCCGAACTGCAGACGCTGATCGACGACATGTTCGAGACCATGCAGCACGCGAACGGGGTCGGCCTTGCCGCGCCGCAGATCGGCGTGGACCTGCAACTGGTGATCTTCGGTTTCGAGCACGCCGAACGCTATCCGGAGGCGCCGGAGGTGCCGCGCACGATCCTGCTCAATCCCGTGATCATGCCGCTCTCGCAGGACATGGACGAGGGTTGGGAGGGCTGCCTGTCGGTGCCGGGCCTGCGCGGCATGGTCAGTCGCTACAGCATGATCCGCTACAGCGGGCTGGACCCGGCGGGCGAGCCGATCGACCGCCGGGCCGAAGGGTTCCACGCGCGCGTGGTGCAGCACGAGTGCGATCACCTGATCGGTCGCCTGTACCCCTCGCGGATCACCGACTTCAGCCATTTCGGCTTCACCGACGTGCTTTTTCCGGGCCAGGATCTGGGAGACGACTGACATGCGTGCGATCTGGAACGACACCGTGCTCGCCGAGAGCAACGACACCGTGGTGGTGGAGGGCAACCACTACTTCCCCGCCGAGGCGCTGGTGCGCGAGCACTTCCGTGACAGCGACCGCCACACCAGCTGCCCGTGGAAGGGCACCGCGAGCTACTACGACGTGGTGGTGGGCGAGGCGGTGAACGCCGGGGCCGCCTGGTATTACCCCGCGCCCAAGGAGGCGGCCAAAGAGATCGCCGGCCGCGTGGCGTTCTGGAAGGGCGTGCAGGTCATCAACTAGCCGGTCGCGACAGATCGCCCCCGGCCGTGCCCGCCGGCGCAGCGCCCGGCTATGCTGCGCCGTCGCCACGTCCGCAAGGGGAACCGATGTCCGCGTCTGCACCGCCCGCCGCGCCGCTGCGCGGCTTCCGCTACTACGACCTGCTGGTCGGCGGCATGGTCGCCGTGCTGCTGTGCTCCAACCTGATCGGTCCGGCCAAGGTGTGCACGGTGACGCTGCCGCTGCTGGGCGCGCTCACCTTTGGCGCCGGCAACCTGTTCTTTCCGATCAGCTACATCTTCGGCGACGTGCTTACCGAGGTGTACGGCTACGCGCGGGCGCGGCGCGCGATCTGGGCCGGGTTCGGCGCGATGATCTTCGCCACCGCCATGTCGCAGGTGATCCTGCGCATGCCGGCCAGCCCCTCCGAGCCGTTCAACGCGCAGCTGCAACCGGCGCTGGAGGTCGTGTTCGGCGGCACCTGGCGGATCGCGCTGGCCTCGCTGGTGGCGTACTGGATCGGCGACTTCGCCAATTCCTTCGTGATGGCCAAGATGAAGCTGCTCACCCGCGGCCGCCTGCTGTGGACGCGCACCATTGGCTCCACCCTGGTTGGCCAAGGTGTGGACAGCCTCACCTTTTACCCGATCGCCTTCATCGGCATCTGGGAAGGCCAGACCATCGTCAAGGTGATCGCATTCAACTGGCTGATGAAGGTGACGGTCGAGGTGGTGTTCACGCCGCTGACCTACGCGGTCGTGGGTTTCCTCAAGCGCCGCGAGGGCGTGGACATCTACGATGAGGGAACCCACTTCAACCCTTTCAGCCTGAAGGACGAGGGTAGCGCCCGGCGTCACGACTGAGACGCCCGATTGACGTGATGCTCGACGCGCCATGAGACTTGTCGCGCAAGCATTTCAAGGAGGAAACGGCCATGAACAAACGCTTTCGTCGATCGATGCTCGCCCTCTCGCTTCTTGCCGTGGCGGTGCCCGCCATCGGCAGGCAGATCACGCTCGAGAAATTCCGTGCAGGGATGCTGGTGCCCAATGACACATCCGTCCAATTCGAGGATGCTTCTGGCAAGCCGATCACCTTCGATCAATTCGTCGCCGCAGCCCGCGGAGGGTCCTTCTCCAAGGACATCGACACCGAGGCGAGGAAAGCCGTTTTTCGCGTGAATGATCGCGCGACTTTGCACAAGTCCGCGGCCAAGGCGCCGGCATTGGACGTGACCCGTGGACAGCCGTTGCCTGCAACCGAGTTGTCGACGCTGGCTGGCGAACGGTGGACACCAGTGAGCAAGGACGGGCGCTACACCTTGCTGAGCTTCTACTTCGACGCGTGCGTACCGTGCATCGCCGAGATTCCCGCGCTAAACGCATACGCCCGTGCCCATCCGGAGGTGCGTGTGCTTGCGGTGACCTTTGATGGCGCGGTGAGCGCGCGCACGTTTCGCGCCACGCGCCATCTGGAATGGCCGATCGCGCCCGATGCCCAGACTTTCATCGACGCGCTTGGTGTGCGCACCTATCCCGTGCTGCTGCTGGTGCGTCCGGATGGCACGCTGGCTGATTCATTCACGGACGCCAGACTTGAGTCTGCGGACGGGGCTGCGCGACTCGCGGCATGGGTGCATCGTGCCCAGTCCAGCATGCTTCGCTGATACAGCGCACGAGACTGGCGCCTGAAGCTGTTTCGTCGCATATCCTGGAGATCTGCACTGACTGCCGCGCCGTCGAACTCCCCCGTCCTCCGCAGCCGCCACGCCGGCATCGACCGGTTGCGTGGCATGGCCATCCTCCTGGTGGTGCTGCATCACCTGGGGCTGCGCGTGCCGTTGCGCGACACGGTGCTGGGCGGGTGGCTGCCGCCGCGGTTGCTGGACGCGATGAACGACAACGGCTACGAGGCCGTGTTCGTCTTCTTCGTGATCAGCGGGTTCCTGATCGCCGTCAATGCACTGGACCGTTGGGGCGATCTGGCGCGCATCGAGCCGGCCACGTTCTATCGCCGCCGTGGCGCGCGCATCCTGCCATGCCTGCTGGCGCTGGTGGCGGTGCTGGCCCTGCTGCACTCGCTGGGCGTGCCCGACTACGCGATCTCCCGACCCGGACAGTCGCTCGGCGGCGCCGTCGCCGCGGCGCTGGGCCTGTATCTGAACTGGTACGAAGGACAGACCGGCTACCTGCCGGGCAATTGGGACGTGCTGTGGTCGCTGTCGATCGAGGAGGTGTTCTACCTGGGCTTTCCGCTGGTCTGCCTGCTGGCGCGCCGGCGCGCGGTGCTGGTGCCGCTGCTGGTGCTGCTTGCGCTGTCGTTGCCGTGGTCACTGGCGTCGATCGTCGGCAACGAGGTGTGGAAGGAGAAGGCCTACCTGCCCGGCATGGCGGCGATCGCGACGGGCATCCTGGGCGCGCTGTGGTTGCGCGCGAAGCCACCCGGCCCCCGCGACGCGCGCGTGCTGCGCTGGTTCGGTGGTGCCGCCATGCTGGCCGTGATGACGCTGATGGTGCCGTGGCTCTGGCGTGCCCTGCACGACGGCGTGCTGCTTATGCTGACCGTCGCGACGATGTGCCTGCTGGTGGGCATGGGCCGGTCCGCGCCTTCGACCGGCCGCGCGCGTGGACTCGGCTGGCTGGAAAGCTGGGGGCAGCTGAGCTACGAAATCTATCTGACCCACATGTTCGTGGTGTTCGCCGCGTTGCACGTGTGGCATCGGTGGAGGGCCGGACCCGGTGCGGCGCTCATGCTGTACGCAGCGGTGCTGCCCGTCTGCTGGCTGCTCGGCTGGGCCGTGGCGCGGGGCTTCTCGCAACCGTGCGAGTGCGCGTTGCGTGCGCGGCCCGCGGCGATGTGAAAGTGCCCTGTCCGCCGTGCAGACCCTCCATGCACGGCAGACCCTGCAGTCTTTGGTCCTCCATTCGATATCGAGGACGTCGCCGTGGCACTAAGCGCATTCGGGCTCAACTGCACACTCAAGCAAGGGCAACAGCCGTCCTCCACGCAGAAGTTGCTGGACCAGCTGATGGCCGAACTGCAAAAGCATGGCGTGACCACCGCGACCGAGCGGGCGCTCCATCACGACATCAAGCCGGGCGTGTCCAACGACGAAGGCCAGGGCGATGCGTGGCCGGCGATCCGCCAGCGCATCATGGATGCGGACATTTTCGTGATCGCCACGCCGATCTGGATGGGCCAGCCGTGCAGCGTCAGCAAGCGCGTGATGGAGCGCCTGGACGCGGTGCTCGGCGATATCGACGAGCAGGGACGCTATCCCACCTTCGGCAAGGTGGCGATGGTGGGGGTGGTGGGCAACGAGGACGGCGCCCATCACGTCACGGCGGAGCTCTACCAGGCACTGGCCGACGTCGGCTTCAGCCTGCCCGGCGGCAGCTCCGCATACTGGGTCGGCGAGGCGATGGGCAGCACCGACTACAAGGATCTCGAAAAGACCCCGGACAAGGTGCGTCGCACGATCGCCACGCTCGCCAGCAATGCAGCGCACTTGGCAAAACTGCTGAAAACGAGCCCTTACCCGGCTCCCTTGTCCTGAGTTGCATGCGTCCGCCCCGCGTCGGCACGAGGGGCGGGGCCAGCCTGCGAACGGCTGGTAGTGGTTGCGCAGACGATAAAGTCCCTGTGTCGCCCGCCGATATCAACAGTGCGAAGGATGTGCTGAATGGTCCGCTCCCGAGTAAGGTCGTGCGAAGGCCGGCCGGCAGGAAGCTGGCAGCCCGGCGAATACGAAGCGCGGAGCGTCCGCGCGGTGGTCGGGTCAGTCTCCCGCAGATGGAGTCGGACGGCGTTGAAAAGGTCACGTGTCATATGAAGGATCGCTACAAGCCGCCGCCGGCTGCCGCCGGCAAGATCGTCGACTGGACCGCTCCCGAATTGAAGTCGCTTCTCAGTGGCTCGGAGGGGTGGGGACTGGACAATCGGGGCGAGTTTCCGCCGCGGCCTTGCACGCTGCATCTGTCTTCCGGCGAAGCGGAAGGGCAGGCTGCGACGCTGGTGCTCGAGCGGGCCGACCTCTTCGTGGTAGAGGCACTGTTCGTGATCCCGAAGGGGGTGCAGGTACGCGTGGATCGCATGCAGGGCGGCACGTTGCGTTCCACCTTCGGCACCGTCGTGGACGGGCACCTCGGCAAGCGCGCCGAGGATGTTGCCAACGGCATGTACGTCTACTGGATCTATCCACGCTAGGTCGTTGGCTGACGCGTCCTGTCCTGGACGCTTGCGGCGCCAAGCCAGCAGCTCGTGCCATTGTCCTGCGTCCCGCTGCCGGACAAAGTCATATGGCCGTCCCCGGCGCAGGCGCATGGTGCAGGGTGCTGGACGAATGCACCCCTCTACGTGGACGACGTCCTACTCGCTGCGCAGCTGGTTGATGGTGTCACGCAGCTGCCGGGCGGCGGCGCGCGCGGCCTCGGCGAAATCCTCGCCCTGGCCGGCGTAGAGGATGCCGCGCGAGGAATTGATCATCAGGCCGGTGCGGTCGGCGGTGAGGCCATGACGGAGCACGGCCGCCACGTCGCCGCCTTGGGCGCCGATGCCGGGCACCAGCAGCGGCATGTCGCCGACGCGGGCGCGGACCTGGCCCAGTTCCTCCGGCCAGGTGGCGCCACACACGAGGGCGCAGTTGCCATGAGCGTTCCAGTCGCGCGCGACCGTCTCGGCCACCCGCAGGTAGAGCGGCGCGCCGCCGCAGTCGAGCGCCTGGAAATCCGCGCCGCCCGGGTTGGACGTGCGGCAGAGCAGGATCACGCCCTTGTCGGTGCGCTCCAGGAATGGCGCGATCGAGTCGCGACCCATGTACGGATTGAGCGTCACCGCGTCGGCGCCGAAGCGGCCGAACGCCTCGCTGACGTAATGCTGCGCGGTGGAGCCGATGTCGCCGCGCTTGGCGTCAAGGATCACCGGCACGCCGGGATGCTTGTCGTGGATGTGGGCGATCAGCCGCTCCAGTGTCTCCTCGGCACGCAGCGCCGCAAAGTGCGCGATCTGCGGCTTGAATGCGCAGGCGAGGTCCGCGGTGGCGTCGACGATCGCCGCGCAGAACGCGAACACCGCGTCGGGCTGCTCCTTCATGTGTGCCGGCAGCTTGCCCAGCTCGGGGTCGAGGCCGACGCAGACCAGCGAGTCGTTGCGCTGCCAGGCGTCGGCGAGGGTCTGCATGAAGTGCATCGCGGGTTCCTTGGTGACAGGCGCCGCCGTCAGTACGGCGTGCCGTCCTTGTGCAGGTAGGTCCAGTGGCCGTCGAGGCTGAGGCCTTTCAGGTCGACGTCTGGGTAGTCGACCGTGTCCTCGTCGCGCCGTTCGCCGATTTCCAGGTACACGACGTCCTCGCTGCTGCGGTTGAGCAGTGCATGACCGTCGCCGGTGCCGGCCTTGAAGCCGGCACACATGCCGGGGCGCAGCGGTGTCTCCCCCGCATCGGTGACAAGCACCGGCGCGCCCTGGAGGATGTAGACGAACTCGTCCTCGTGGCTGTGCGCGTGGCGCAGCGCCGAGCGCGCTCCTGGCCCCAGTCGGGCCAGGTTGACGCCAAAACCGGTCAAGCCGAACACGTCGCCCAGCCTGCGTTTCAGGCGCTCGCCCATCTGCGCGGCGAAGGGCGCGGGATAACCCGAGCCGGTGCGCACGGGGGCGTCACCGGCATCGATTGCGACAGGGTGCCCGGCGTCGCTCATGCGTCAGACCAGCTTCTTGTACTTCACCCGGTGCGGGCCGGAGTCGTCGCCAAGGCGGCGCTTCTTGTCGGCCTCGTACTCGTTGTAGTTGCCGGGGAAGAACTCCACGTGCGAGTCGCCTTCGAACGCGATGATGTGCGTGGCGATGCGGTCGAGGAACCAGCGGTCATGCGAGATAACGATCGCGCTGCCGGGGAACTCCAGCAAGGCGTCTTCGAGCGCGCGCAGGGTTTCCACGTCGAGGTCGTTGGACGGCTCATCGAGCAGCAGCACGTTACCGCCCTGCAGCAGGGTCTTGGCCATGTGCAGGCGGCCGCGCTCACCGCCGGAGAGGCTGCCGACGATCTTCTGCTGGTCCACTCCCTTGAAGTTGAAGCGGCCGATGTACGCGCGCGACTGGATCTCGAAGTTGCCGATGGTGAGGATGTCCGAACCGCCGGAGACCTCCTGCCACACGTTGTTCTTCGGATCGAGCGCGTCGCGCGACTGGTCGACGTAGGCCAGCTTGGTGGTGTGGCCGAGCTTGACCTCGCCCGAGTCCGGCGTCTCCTTGCCCATGATCATCTTCATCAGCGTGGACTTGCCGGCGCCGTTGGGACCGATCACGCCGATGATCGCGCCCGGCGGCACCTTGAACGAGAGATCCTCGATCAGCACGCGGTCGCCGAACGACTTGGTGACGTTCTTGAACTCGATCACTTCCTGGCCCAGGCGCTCGCCCGGCGGAATGAAAATTTCATTCGTCTCGTTGCGGCGCTGGTACTCGACCGAGTTCAGCTCCTCGAAGCGGGCCAGGCGGGCCTTGCCCTTGGACTGGCGACCCTTGGCCGCCGAACGCACCCACTCCAGCTCTTTCTCGATCGCCTTCTGGCGCGACTTTTCCTGGTTGGCTTCCTGCTTCAGGCGCGCGTCCTTCTGCTCCAGCCACTCGGTGTAGTTGCCCTTCCACGGGATGCCGCGGCCGCGGTCGAGCTCGAGGATCCACTCGGCAGCGTTGTCCAGGAAGTAGCGGTCATGGGTGACCGCCACCACGGTGCCGGGGTAGTTCTGCAGGAACTGCTCCAGCCAGTCCACCGACTCGGCGTCCAGATGGTTGGTGGGCTCGTCCAGCAGCAGCATGTCCGGCTTGGACAGCAGCAGGCGGCACAGCGCCACGCGGCGCTTCTCGCCGCCGGACAGCGGGCCGACCACGGCGTCCCACGGCGGCAGGCGCAGCGCGTCGGCCGCCACTTCGAGCTGGCGCTCGAGCGCATGGGCGTCGTTGGCGGCGAGCAGGTTTTCCAGCTGCTCCTGTTCCTTGGCCAGCTTGTCGAAGTCGGCGCCCTCTTCGGCGTAGGCGGCGTAGACCTCTTCCAGCCGCTTCTGCGCGTCCAGAATCTCGGACACGCCTTCCTCGACCACTTCACGCACGGTCTTCTCGGGATCCAGGTCCGGCTCCTGCGCCAGGTAGCCGATCTTGGTGCCCGGCTGGGCGCGGGCTTCGCCCTGATAGTCCTTGTCCACGCCGGCCATGATCCGCAGGACGGTGGACTTGCCGGCGCCGTTCACGCCCAGCAGGCCGATCTTGGCGCCGGGGAAGAAGCTCAGCGAGATGTCCTTGATGATCTGGCGCTTCGGGGGAACGATCTTGCTGACCCCGTTCATGGTGTAGATGAATTGCATGCTGGCTCCGAAAGACGGTCCGCAAGCCGCGTCTGCGCGCGACCCGGCAAGGTGGGAAGAATGGGGAAAAGGCCTGCGATTATCGCCGATCGGCCCCTTCGCTGCCACGCGATGGCCCCGGCCGGGCACCCCCGGCGCCCGGCCCTGTTGCACATTGGTGTTTTCAACTGGCCACGGTGCAGGGGGGAGACATGGAGGCACTGGCTCGCAGGGCAAGCTGGCGCCGGCGGCTGATTCGGTTCGACCGCCTGCTCGCCCGCCGCGCAGCCGGCCGGGGGCGCTGGGGCGTGTTCCCCCACGAGTTTCTCGCGTTCGGCCTCAAGCAGGCCTCGGCCTGCCTGTTCGGTGGCCTGATGGTGGCGCTGCTGCTGGCCAGCTGGCGCTGGTATCCGGCACATGCGGCGCTGGCGCGCTACGACTTCCTGACGCTCTCGGCGCTGGCAATCCAGGGGGTACTGCTGGCGACCGGCCTGGAGACGCGGGAGGAGGCCAGGGTAATTGCACTGTTCCACGTGGTCGGCACGGCGATGGAGCTGTTCAAGACAGCGGCGGGGTCGTGGGTCTACCCGGGTGCATCGGTGCTGCACCTGGGGGGCGTGCCGCTGTTTACCGGCTTCATGTACGCGGCCGTGGGCAGCTATATCGCGCGGGCCTGGCGCCTGTTCGACTTCCGCTTCAGCCATCACCCGCCATTTGCCGCCACGGTGGCGCTGGCGGTGGCGATCTACGTCAATTTCTTCAGCCACCATTTTCTGCCGGACGTGCGCGTGGCCCTGTTCATCGCGCTGGCGCTGCTGTTCGGGCGCACCTGGGTGCACTACCGGATCCGACGCGTGCACCGGCGCATGCCGCTGCTGCTGGGATTCGTGCTGGTGGCAGCGTTCATCTGGCTGGCCGAGAACGTCGGCACGTTCAGCCATGCATGGCTCTACCCCGCCCAGCGGGCGGGCTGGCACATGGTGCCGCCGGGCAAGCTGGGCGCGTGGCTGCTGCTGATGGTGATCAGCTACGTGATGGTCTCGGCGGTGCACCGGGAGGCGCGCCGGCGGCCCGGGCCGCCGGGGCCGTCCCGCCGTCACTGAGCCTCCGCAGCCGTGGCAGGCGCCGCCCGGTGCCGGCTCCACGCATGCTGCGACACGGCGTGCCGGTGGCCGCAAACCCCCGCGGGGTCTACAATTCCCGCCCTTATCCGCGCCACCCACTGAGGCCACGAATGTTTCCGAAGGACTGCACGATCGCCGGTTATGACGACGAACTGGCCAAGGCAATTGCCGACGAGGGCCAGCGCCAGGAAGACCACGTCGAGCTGATCGCCTCGGAGAACTACGCCAGCCCCCGCGTGATGGAGGCCCAGGGCTCCAAGCTCACCAACAAGTACGCCGAGGGTTACCCGGGCAAGCGCTACTACGGTGGCTGCGAGTACGTCGACGTGGCCGAGAAGCTGGCGATCGACCGGGTCAAGCAGCTGTTCGGCGCCGACTACGCCAACGTGCAGCCGCACTCGGGCTCGCAGGCCAACCAGGCGGTGTACTTCGCCCTGCTGCAGCCGGGCGACAAGATCCTCGGCATGAGCCTGGCCCACGGCGGTCACCTCACCCACGGCGCCAAGGTCAATCTCTCGGGCAAGGTGCTCGACGCCGTGCAGTACGGCGTGGACGCCAACGGCATCGTCGACATGGATGAGGTCGAACGCCTCGCGCTGGAGCACAAGCCGAAGATGGTAGTGGCCGGCTTCAGCGCCTACTCGCAGGTGCTGGACTGGGCCCGCTTCCGCGCCATCGCCGACAAGGTGGGCGCCTACCTGTTCGTGGACATGGCGCACATCGCCGGCCTGGTCGCCGCGGGCGTCTACCCCAGCCCGCTGCCGCACGCGCACGTGGTCACCTCCACCACCCACAAGACCCTGCGCGGTCCGCGCGGCGGCATCATCGTTGCCAGCAACCAGGGCATGGGCGAGGCGGCCGAGGAGATCGCCAAGAAGCTGCAGTCGATCGTGTTCCCGGGCATCCAGGGTGGCCCGCTGATGCATGTGATCGCGGCCAAGGCAGTGGCCTTCAAGGAAGCGCTGGAGCCCGGGTTCAAGAGCTATCAGGCGCAGGTGGTGAAGAACGCCCAGGCGATGGCAAAGACCTTCATCGAGCGCGGCTACAAGATCGTCTCCGGCGGCACCGAGAACCATCTGATGCTGGTCGACATGATCGGCAAGGACGTCACCGGCAAGGCCGCCGAGGAGGCCCTCGGCAAGGCGCACATCACGGTCAACAAGAACGCCGTGCCGAACGACCCGCGCAAGCCCTTCGTCACCTCCGGCCTGCGCATCGGTACGCCGGCAGTCACCACGCGCGGCTATCAGGAGGCCGATTGCGTCGAGCTGACCCAGTGGATCTGCGACGTGCTGGATGCGCCGGAGGACGAGGCGGTGATTAGCTCGGTAAGGGAGAAGGTTACCGCGCAGTGCAGGAAGTTTCCGGTTTACGGGTGAAGGCGCAATGGCCAGTAGCACGGCGACGTCCATGGATGATGGCGTATGGGCTGCTGTTTGCGGCCCCTTCGTTTTTACTGGGGCTTCTCTGGACAAGTTTAGGAATCATCGTCTTCGGCGTATTCCCCCTGGCTGCAATGTTGCAAGGCGCTTTGGAGCAATACATTTACTCAGAGAGTGATATCCGGCTTCTAGGATTTGTCACCCCACGCCTGACTCTGGCCTGCGCTGGGGGCTCTGGATTGCTCGCGGTGTCTTGCCTGACGCGCACATGGTTGAAAGGTAGGTCTCTAGCCGGAGTGAGGCCTTGGTGGTGGTTCGCTCTCGCGTGCGGTTGCGTGGCATCAATGGTCGCCTTTTGCCTTGCTTGGTCCTCGGGGCTGGCCTCGGCTGGCTGGATTGAAGTCCTCTTTATGTTTTTCAGCACCGGCATTCCGCTGATACCGCTCGCTGTGTATCTCTGGCATCACCGCCCACCTTCCGAATAGCAGACTGACCGTAATGCATTGCCCCTTCTGCCAGCACGAAGACACCCGCGTGATCGATTCGCGCCTCGCCGACGACGGTGCCACCGTGCGCCGCCGGCGCGAGTGCCCGCAGTGCGGCGAGCGCTTCAACACCTTCGAGACCGCCGAGCTGAAGCTGCCGGCGATCGTGAAGAGCGGCGAGCGGCGCGAGGCGTTCGATGAGCGCAAGCTGCGCACCAGCTTCGAGCGCGCGCTGCAGAAGCGGCCGGTAGCCAGCCAGGACGTGGACACCTCGGTGCGCGAGATCATCAACGACCTGCGCCGCAGCGGCGAACGCGAGGTCAGTTCGCGCTACATCGGCGAGCTGGTGATGCGCGAGCTGGGCAAGCTCGATCAGGTCGCCTACGTGCGCTTCGCCTCGGTTTATCGCAAATTCGAGGACGTGCAGGCGTTCCGCGAGGAGATCGAGAAACTCGAGCGCGACCTGCCGGAGCTGGAAAAGCTGCAGCTGTCGTTGCTCGCCAGCGATCCGTCGCGCAAGGCACGCAAGGGCGAGAAGTAGCCGCCCGGGCGGTATGCTGCCGGCCGGATCCGCCGCCGAACGAGCCGTCATGCCGTTTTCCGCCATCGACCACGCCCACATGGCCCGCGCGCTCGCGCTGGCCGAGCGCGGGTTGTTCACGACGCAACCCAACCCGCGCGTGGGCTGCGTCATCGCCCACGGTGACGCCGTGGTGGGCGAGGGCTGGCACTGGCGCGCCGGCGGGCCGCACGCCGAGGTTGTTGCCCTGCGCGACGCCGGCGGGCGCTCGCGCGACGCCACCGCGTACGTCACGCTGGAACCCTGCGGCCTTCAAGGCCGCACGCCGCCGTGCGCGGATGCGCTGATCGCTGCGGGCGTGGCGCGCGTGGTGATTGCGGCCGAGGACACCTCGCAGGCCGAAGGCGCAGGTTTGGCGCGGCTGCGCGCCGCCGGCATCGCGATCGAGACGGGCTTGATGCGCGAGCCGGCGCGCGAGCTCAACGTGGGCTTTTTTCGCCGCATCGAGACCGGTCGCCCGTTCGTGCGGTTGAAGCTGGCGATGAGCCTGGACGGACGCACTGCGCTGGCCAACGGCGCATCGCAGTGGATCACCGGCGAGGCGGCCCGCGCCGACGTGCAGCGCTGGCGGGCGCGCAGCTCGGCGATCCTCACCGGCAGCGGCACCGCGCTGGCCGACAACCCGCGGCTCACCGTGCGGCTGGCGTCTGCTTCGGGTTGCGCCGGGACGGTTCAGGGCGAGGAGTCCGAGGGCCGGCAGGCGCCGCACGCACCCCTGCGTGTGGTGCTGGATCGCGCGCTGCGCACGCCGGCCGGCAGCCACCTGCTGGATGGCGCTGCGCCGACGCTGGTGCTGCACGGCGCGGGTGCAATGGTCGATGACGAGCGTTTCGCCGGTGTCGAACGCGCCACGGTACCGGTCCGCGACGGCCGGCTGGATCTCGCCGCCGTGCTGGCCCTGCTGGCTGCGCGCCAGGTCAACGAGGTGCACGTGGAGGCCGGTCCGGTGCTGGGCGGGGCGCTGCTGGCCGCGGGGCTGGTCGACGAGCTGCTGCTGTACGTCGCGCCGGTGCTGCTCGGCGACACGGCCAGACCGCTGCTGCAGTTGCCGAACCTCCTCGCCATGACCGACCGGTGGCAGCTGCGTACCGTCGAGCAGCGTTCGGTGGGCATCAACTGGAGGCTGCGCCTGCGCCCCGGCTGATTCCCGTCTGCCGCGGCCAGTCGTCCGCGGCGGCGAACGCTGCTTCCCCTTGCCGCGGCCAGCCTCGCGGTCGGCGGGTGCTAGAATTCGGCGGCTGGCTCGCCAGCGACAACCAATTACAGCGTCTTCAGGGCGGGGTGAAATTCCCCACCGGCGGTAGGTGGAGCGGGGCGACCCGCGAAGCGAGCCCGCGAGCGCCTTCGCTGTCATGGCGAAGGGTCTAGCAGATCCGGTCCGATGCCGGAGCCGACGGTTGGAAGCGGGCAGCCGCTTTCTCACAGTCCGGATAAAGCGAAGACGGTTCGACGCGTGGCCCCTGGCTGCGCGCCGGCCTCATGCCTTGGGGCGTTTCACGCTTTCGACGCGGGAACGTTGCGATGACCATCGAGCAGACAGGCCACCACGCCACTTCCATCCGGGAGGCGTGCTGATGTTTACCGGCATCATCCAGAGTGTCGGCCGCTTGGTGCGGCTGGAGCCGCGCGGCGGCGACGTGCGACTGGTGGTGGATACCGCCGGCCTCGACCTTTCCGACGTGCAGCTGGGCGACTCCATAGCCGTCTCCGGCGTGTGCCTCACCGCCGTGACGCTGGAGGCCCACGGCTTCGGCGCCGATGTGTCCAACGAGACGCTCTCGCTCACCACGCTGGGCCAGCTCAAGGCCGGCGACCCGGTGAACCTGGAGAAGGCGCTGCGCCTGGCCGATCGCCTCGGCGGGCATCTGGTGTCCGGCCACGTCGATGGCGTTGGCAAGGTGGTGTCGATCACCCCGGACGGCCGCTCGCAGCGCTGGACCTTCGAGGTACCGGCGGCCATCGCGCGCTACATCGCGGCCAAGGGCTCGGTGTGCATCGACGGCACCAGCCTCACCGTGAACGAGGTCAGCGGCGCGCGCTTCGGCGTGAACCTGATCCCGCACACGGTCGAGCACACGGCGTTCCACGCACGCCGCGCGGGCGATGCGGTGAACATCGAGGTGGACGTGATCGCGCGCTACGTCGAGCGGCTTATCGGCGGCTCCCAGGCGTCCGGCATCGACGTCGATTTCCTCAAGCAGCACGGCTTCGCCTGAGCTCGCCGCCGCAGTCGTCCCCGTGCGGCCGCGCCCGTGCCGCCATCCCCATGCCGTCATTCCCGCGCCTGCGGGAATGACGTGAAGAAAATCCAGACTCCCCCGGGAACACCCATGCCCTTCAACACCATCCCCGAGATCCTCGAAGACATCCGCGCCGGCCGCATGGTCGTCATCCTCGACGACGAGGACCGCGAGAACGAGGGCGACATCGTCATGGCCGCCCAGATGGTGCGGCCGGAGGACGTCAACTTCATGGTGCGCGAGGCGCGCGGCCTGCTGTGCCTCACGCTCACCGAACAGCGCACGCGCCAGCTGGGCCTGCGTCCGATGGTCAGCGACAACACCTCGCCGTACCACACCAACTTCACCGTCTCGATCGAGGCGGCCGAGGGCGTCACCACCGGCATCTCGGCGCACGACCGCGCCCGCACCATCCAGGTGGCGGTGAAGTCCGACGCGAAGCCGCAGGATCTCTCGCAGCCCGGCCACGTGTTCCCGCTCACCGCCCAGCCCGGCGGCGTGCTGACCCGCGCCGGCCACACCGAGGCGGGCTGCGACCTGGCCGCGCTGGCCGGGCTGGAGCCGGCGGCGATCCTGATCGAGATCCTGCACGAGGACGGCTCGATGGCGCGCCGCCCCGAGCTGGAGGTATTCGCGGCCAGGCACGGCCTGAAGATCGGCACCATTGCCGACCTGATCCGCTACCGGCTGGAGACCGAGAAAACCGTCGAGCGGGTGCACGAGGAAGACGTCGACACCGAGTTCGGTGCGTTTCGGCTGGTTGCCTACCGCGACGCGATCCGCCGCGGCCTGCACTTCGCCCTGATCAAGGGCGCGGTGGACGACGGCGCCCCGGTGCTCAGTCGCGTACACGTACGCAACACGCTGTCCGATGTGCTGCACCTCACCCGCGACGATCTCGGCCTCACCGTCACCGCCGCGCTGCGCCGGATCGCCGACGAGGGGCGCGGCGTGCTGCTGGTGCTCTCCGGCGAGGACACGCCCGAAGCCTTGCTGGCGCGCCTCAAGGGGCAGCCGGCCGCGATCAGCGCCGAAGATGCCCAGCACAACCAGTGGCGCCAGCTCGGCCTGGGCGCCCAGATCATGGCGGACCTGGACGTGCGCCAGCTGCGCGTGATCGGCACGCCGCGCAAGCTGGTGGGGCTGGGCGGCTTCGGGCTGGAAGTCGTCGAGTACGTCTGAGGAGAGACGAGGCAAAGGAAGTCCGAAATGGGACGTGGGCAGTAAGAGCGGAGCGCTTTCCGCCCCGATGCGCATGGCCGTGCGGTGGACCGCTGCTGGCCTTCTCCACGACACTCCGTGCGCACATGCTCGACTCTCACCTCGCACTCCTCCTCCCTCACTCCTAGCGCCCGAGCCATGCCCCGCATCCGCCTGATCGCCCCTTCCGGCTATGCCGCCGATCCCGCCGCGATGATCCGCGGTGTGTCGCGGCTGCGGGTGGCGGGCTATGCGGTGGAAAACGAGGCGGTGCTGGATCGGGCCGACCTGCGCTTTGCCGGCACCGATGCCGAGCGCGCCGGAGATATCAACGCGCTGGCGCATGCCGGCACCTTGCCGGATATCGCCCTGGTCACCCGTGGCGGCTACGGCGCGGCGCGGCTGCTCGATCAGCTGGAATACGACGCGCTGCGCGAGCGCCTCGCCGGCGGCACGCTGGCCATGGTGGGCCACAGCGACTTCACCGCGCTGCAGCTGGCGCTCCATGCCAGGAGCGGCCTGACCACCTTCGCCGGCCCGCTGCTCGCCGACCTGGGCGCCGAGCCGAACGACGCAGCCACCTGGGCGCAGTTCCGTGGCACCCTGTCCGCCCCGTCGAGCGAGGTGAGCTGGGCTTGCGCGGGTGATGCGTCACTGCAGCTGGAAGGCCTGCTGTGGGGCGGCAATCTCGCGGTACTGTGCAGCCTGCTGGGAACACCGTATTTCCCGCGCATCGACGGCGGCATCCTGTTCGTGGAGGACGTCGGCGAGCCGCCGTACCGGATCGAGCGCTTGCTGTATCAGCTGCACCTTTCCGGCGTGCTCGGGCGCCAGCGCGCGCTGCTGCTGGGCGGCTTCAGCGATTGCCGGCCCGGCGCGCGCGACAACGGCTACACATTGGGCGCGGCGTTCGCGCAGCTGCGCGCGGTTGCCGGTATTCCCGTGATCGATGCCCTGCCGCACGGCCATGGCAGCACCCAGCTGACCCTGCCGTTCGGCGCACCGGCGCGTCTGCGTGTGGATGGCCCGGCTGCCCGGCTGCACTTTTCCGGCTATCCGCACCACGGCTGACTCACGACGCCACAAGCGAGCGACGCCGCAAACCCGTAAAATGCGCGGTCTGCCCGGGCCGCGCGCCCACCGAGGATGTACTGCATGAAAACCATCGAAGGCACCTTCGCCACGCCCAAGGGCCGCTTCGCCATCGTCGCCGGCCGCTTCAACGGCTTCGTGGTGGAGCCGCTGGTGGCCGGGGCCCGCGACGCGCTGGTGCGCCACGGCGTGGACGATGACAGCATCGAGCTGATCCGCGTGCCGGGTGCGTGGGAGATCGCGCTGGCCGCGCACAAGCTGGCGGCCTCGGGCAAGTACGCAGCGGTGATCGCACTGGGTGCGGTGATCCGCGGCTCCACCCCGCACTTCGACTATGTGGCCGGCGAGTGCGCCAAGGGGCTGGCCCAGGCGGCCTACGCCTCGGGCGTGCCGGTCGCGTTCGGCGTGCTGACCACCGACTCCATCGAGCAGGCCATCGAGCGCTCCGGCACCAAGGCCGGCAACAAGGGCGTGGACGCGGCGCTGGCCGCGCTGGAGATGGTCAACCTGTACGGGCAGCTGTGATGGCGCCGCCGAGCCAGGGCATCGACATGGCCGCACGCTCGCGTGCGCGCCGCCGTGCGCTGCAGGCGCTGTATGCGTGGCAGCTTTCGGGCAGCCACATGAACGCGGTGATCGAGCAGTTCCGCCACGAGCAGGACATGGAAATCGCCGACCTCGAGTACTTCGAGGATCTGCTGCACGGGGTGGAAAAGCACGTCGATGCGCTGGACGCCAGCCTGCGCCCGCACATCGACCGCGAGGTGTCGCAGATCGATCCGATCGAGCGCGCCGCCCTGCGCCTGGCCGCCTACGAGCTGGGCTATCGCCCCGATGTGCCGTACCGCGTGGTGATCAACGAGGCGATCGAGGTGACCAAGCGCTTCGGTGCCGATCACGGCCACAGCTACGTCAACGGCGTGCTGGACAAGCTGGCCGCACAGCTGCGCGCGGTGGAGAAGCGCGGCTGATGGTGTTCACCCTGGCCGGCGCGTCGGTGCTGCGGCAGGCGCCCGTGCTGGAGACGCCGCGCCTGCGCCTGCGCGCGCATCGCGCGGACGACCTCGACGCGCTGCACGCGATCTGGTGCGACCCGGATGTCTACCGCTACATCGGCGGCGAGCCGGCCACGCGGCAGGACGTGTGGATGCGTCTGCTGCGCTACGGCGGCATGTGGCCGCTGCTCGGCTACGGATTCTGGGCGGTGGAAGACAAGGCCACGGGCGCGTTCGTGGGTGATCTGGGCTACGCGGATTTCCAGCGCGAGATCACCCCATCCCTTGAGGGCATGCTGGAGCTTGGTTGGGTGCTCGCGCCGTCGGTGCACGGGCGCGGCTACGCCAGCGAGGCGCTGGCGGCCGTGCTCGGCTGGGGCGATCGCTATCTCGGCGCGCACCGCGAGGCCTGCATCATCTCGCCTGAGAACGCCGCCTCGATCCGCCTGGCCGAGAAGGCCGGCTTCCGTGGGTGGTGCGAGACCACCTTCCACGACGCGCCGATCCGCATGTTCACGCGCGACGTGCCCGCCCCGGTCGGCGCCTGACGCTCAGCCGCCGATGGCCACGCACTGATGGAATTTCGCCTGATCGACCGGATCCATGCGCGTACCGCGCAGGCGCGCGAGGACGTTCGCCTGGGTATCGGCGACGACGCCGCGCTGCTCGCTGTGCCGGACGGGCAGGAGCTGGCGGTGGCGCTCGATACGCTGGTCGAAGGGGTGCATTTCCCCGCGGGCACGGCGCCTGCCGACATCGGCTGGAAAGCGCTGGCGGTGAACCTCTCCGACCTCGCTGCGATGGGCGCCGCGCCGGCATGGGCCCTGCTCGGGCTGACCCTGCCGGTGCTGCCGGCCGAGGCGCTGGCGGCACGCGTCGACGGCCTCGCCGACGGCTTCGCGCAGCTCGCGCAGGCTTACGGCGTGGCGCTGGTCGGGGGTGACACCACGCGCGGCCCGTTCGCGCTGTCTGTCGCGGTGCACGGGTTCGTGCCGCCCGGCCAGGCGCTGCGGCGCGATGGCGCGCAGGTGGGCGATGCGGTGTTCGTCACCGGCACGCTCGGCGACGCTGCCGCCGCGCTGCAGTTGCTGGCCGCGGCGGCCGACCCCGCCGAGGAGGCGCGCCGCGCGATCCTGCGTGCACGGCTGCATCGGCCCCAGCCGCGCGTGGCGGCGGGGCTGGCGCTGCGCAGGCAGGCCACGGCGTGCATCGACGTGTCCGACGGCTTGCTGGCCGACCTCAGCCATCTGTGCGCCGCCAGCGGCGTGGCCGCCGAGCTGGAGGTGACGCGGCTGCCGCTGTCGCCGGCGTTGCGAGGCGTGGTCGATCACGCGCAGGCCTGCCGCTACGCCCTCGGCGGCGGCGACGATTACGAGTTGTGCTTCACCGTGCCCGCGGCGCAGGCCGAGGCGGTGCAGGCGGATCTGCTGCGGCTCGGCTGCGGTGCCACGCGCATCGGCCAGATCGTGGCCGGCGCCGGCGTGCGTGCGCGTGCCGCGGACGGAACCTGGCTGAGCACCGACCGCGCCGGCTGGGACCATTTCGCGGGCGCCACCGCCCACTCTGAAGAGGCCCCGGCCAGCCCATGATCCAGCCTGTTCCCGCCGTGCAGAAGAAGATCCTCACGCCGCTGCAGCGGCGGGTGCTGATGGCCTCGCCGGCCGGCTGGATCGCCAGCGGCCTGGGCTCGGGGCTCACGCCGTGGGCGCAGGGAACGTTCGGCTCCGCGGCCGCGATCATTCCCTGGCTGGCGTTGCGGCACCTGCCGTGGCCGCTGTATGCGCTGGTGGTGGGGCTGACGTTCGCGCTGGGCGTGTGGGCCTGCGACGTGGCCGGGCGCGCGCTCGGCATCGACGACCATCGCAGCCTGGTGATCGACGAATTCGTCGGCCAGTGGATCGCGCTGTGGCCGATCGTGGCCGTGGCGTCATGGCAGGGCGTGCTGCTGGGCTTCGTGCTGTTCCGGCTGTTCGACGTGTGGAAGCCCTGGCCGATCCGCTGGCTTGATCGCCACCTCAAGGGCGGCATGGGCGTGATGGTGGACGACCTCGTCGCCGGCGTATTCGCCGCGCTGGCAGCGGCGGCCGCGCTGTACGCATGCGGTGTCGCACTGGCGTCCCCGTGACGCGGCCTCTGGCATCCTGCCGGGCCTGACGCAACTGCGGGAGCCTTTCATGCAATACCGCCGCCTGGGCCGCTCTGGCCTGCAACTGTCTGCCTTCTCGTTTGGCGCGTGGATCAATTTCGGGCGCCAGGTCGGGCGCTCGCTGGCGCGCGACCTGCTGGCGCTGGCGCACGATCGCGGGGTCAACTTCTTCGACAACGCCGAGACCTACAACCAGGGCGCCGGCGAAGAACTGATGGGCGACGTGCTGGCCGACCTGCGCTTTCCCCGCGACAGCTACTGCGTGTCGAGCAAGGTGTACTTCGGCGCGGTGGCCGATCCGAAGCCGACCCAGCGCGGCCTGTCGCGCAAGCACGTGATCGAAGCCTGCCACCAGGCGCTGAAACGGCTGAAGGTGGATTACCTGGACCTGTACTTCTGCCATCGCCCCGACCCGGACACGCCGATCGACGAGACGGTGGCGGCGATGGATCTGCTGGTGCGTCAGGGCAAGGTGCTCTACTGGGGCACCAGCGAATGGCCGGCGGAGGCGATCGAGGAGGCCCACCGCGTCGCGCGCGAGCAACACCTCACCGCGCCGGTGGTGGAGCAGCCGGAGTACAACCTGCTGCATCGCGAGCGGGTGGAACGCGAGTACGCGCCGCTGTACGCGAAGTACGGCATGGGCACCACGGTGTGGTCGCCACTGGCATCCGGCCTGCTCACCGGCAAGTATCGTGATGGCGTCCCGGCCGACTCGCGGATGACCCAGCCCGGCTACGAGTGGCTGCGCGACGAGCTGCTGGACGAGGGCGCGGCCCGGGTGGCGCGTGCGCAGAAGCTGCAGCCGCTGGCCGAGGAGCTGGGTTGTTCGATGGCCCAGCTCGCGCTGGCCTGGTGCCTGACCAACCGGCACGTGTCCACCGTGCTGCTCGGCGCCAGCCGGCTGGCGCAGCTCGAGCACAATCTGGATGCGCTTGCGGTGTTGCCGCGGCTTGATCCGGCGATGAAACAGCGGATCGAGACGGCGGTGGGCTGATCGCCCCGATCAGGCCGACCCCGCCGGGGTCGGTGCCCGATCGATCAGCCGTCTTGGGGATCGGTAGCCCCGGACATCAGCTGCCCAGTGCCAGCGCCGTGCCGAGATCTATCAGCGGCGCGGCGATCAGGATGCGCGCCAGCACGATGCCCAGCATCACCACCATCGGCGAGAAGTCGAACAGGCCCACCGTCAGCTTGCCGCGCAGCGGACGCAGCAGCGGCTCCACGATCGCACCGGCCAGCCGCAGTACCGGCTGGCGCCGGTCCACCTGCAGCATGCTCAGCAGCGACCAGCCGAAGATCAGCACCAGGTAGAACACCAGCGTGAAATCGATCAGGTCGGCCAGGCCCAGCACCAGCAGCCCGCTCACGTGCGGCGTCACGCCCAGCAGCGCGAACAGCAGCGCGCGCTTGACCAGCATCACCAGCCAGGCGAGCAGCAGTGCGGCGAGGTTGATCCGGCGCCAGTTCGGGATCACCCGGCGCAGCGGCGCCAGCACCGGGTTGGTGCTGCGATAGAGCAACTGGCTGACCGGATTGTGGAAGTCTGCACGCGCCGCTTCGGCCAGCACCCGCAGCACGAACAGCGTGGCCAGCAGGTTGAAGGCCAGTTCGATCAGTACCGACAACGCATTCAGCAGGTAGGTCATGGGGGATGCTCAAGTCAACGAGACGCGGGCGTCACCGTCGCGGTCCGTTCGCAGGGAACGGAAGCGGCCAGCACGCAGGCGAACTGCGTATCGAGCCGGCGCTCCGAAAGTCTGCGAACGAACCGAACCGGTTCCAGGCGACGGGATTTCATGCGGAAACAGCGATGTCCGAAAGAGCGGCCTGCCTATATCCAGCCTGCCGTCCCGACATTATGCGGCCTGCACGCGGCTGCTCCGAACCCCTAGCTCTTGTCCAGCTCGGCGGCCAGTTCACCGCCGCGACGTGTCGCCGCCGCGACTGCCCGGGCCACGATACCGGCCAGGTCATCGCGGGAGAAGCTGTCCAGCGCGGCCTGGGTGGTGCCGTTGGGAGAGGTGACGCGGCGGCGCAGCTCGCCCGGCGCCTCGCCGCTCTCCACCAGCATCCGTCCCGCGCCCAGGCAGGTCTGGGCGGCCAGCGCGCGCGCCGTGTCCCGGTCCAGGCCTTGCGCCACGGCGGCATCCTCGAGCGCTTCCACCATGGCGAAGAAATAGGCAGGGGCAGAGCCGGAGATGCCGGTGACCGTGTCCATCAGCGCCTCGTCGTCGACCCAGCGGGTGAGGCCTGCGGCGTCGAGCACGTGCTGGGCCTGGGCTCGCTGCGGCGGGCTGACCCGGGCATTGGCGCAGAGCCCGGTCGCACCCGCGCCGATCAGCGAAGGGGTATTGGGCATGCAGCGCACGATCGGCAGCGCGCCGAACCAGCGCTCGAGCTGGTCCAGCCGTACACCGGCGGCGATCGAGATCAGCAGCGGGCGCGAGCGCTGCAGGGTGTCGCGCAGCTCGGCCTGGATCGCCGGCATGATCTGCGGCTTGACCGCCAGCACGATCACGTCTGCGTCGGCCACGGCCAGGCGGTTTTCAGCGAAGGTGGCTACCGCGAATTCCCGGGCGAGGCTCTCGCGGGACGCGGCCTGCGGTTCGGCCACGGCGATGGACGAGGCACTGATGCCGGTCTTTAGCAGGCCGCCGATCAGGCTGCGCGCCATGTTTCCGCCACCGATGAAGGCGATGCGTGTCATGTGGGCTCCCGTGAAGTCGTCAACTCACTACCTTAACGCACCTGCCGTGGAGCGTGCCGCCGGCGGCCGCGTCGGCCGGCCCCTGCGCGGCGGCAGGACCGGCCCCGCGGCAGCTCGCAAAACCGCGTAACGGGGCTGGTCGTTACGCCCCCGGCACGAGTAGTATCGAGCCGCTACGAAGGGGATCCGGGGTTGCTCCAGGGCACAGCGGCAGGCGCGACCCGCGCCGCGGCGCGCTGCCTGCAGCACGGCCATGCGCCCGCATCGTTTGCATCACCCAATATTCTTTACAAACGATCGGTTGAGGGGGAAACACCCGATGGATATCGCCGAACTGCTCGCCTTCTCGGTGAAGAACAAGGCCTCGGACCTGCATCTGTCGGCAGGCCTGCCGCCGATGATCCGCGTGGACGGCGACGTGCGCCGCATCAACATCCCGGCGCTCGAGCACAAGCAGGTGCACTCGCTGATCTACGACATCATGTCGGACAAGCAGCGCCGCGATTACGAGGAGTTCTACGAGACCGACTTCTCGTTCGAGATCCCCGGCCTGGCGCGCTTCCGCGTCAACGCGTTCAACCAGAACCGCGGTTCCGGCGCCGTGTTCCGCACGATTCCCTCCGAGGTGCTGACGCTGGAGGATCTCGGCTGCCCGCGCATCTTCAAGGAGCTGATCGAGCAGCCGCAGGGCCTGATCCTGGTGACCGGGCCGACCGGCTCGGGCAAGTCGACCACGCTGGCGGCGATGGTCGACCACATCAACAAGAACGAATACGGCCACCTGCTGACGATCGAGGATCCGATCGAGTTCGTGCACACCTCGCAGAAGTGCCTGGTCAACCAGCGCGAAGTGCACCGCGACACGCACGGCTTCAACGAGGCGCTGCGCTCGGCGCTGCGCGAGGATCCCGACTTCATCCTGGTCGGCGAGTTGCGTGACCTGGAAACGATTCGCCTGGCGCTGACCGCCGCGGAAACCGGCCATCTGGTGTTCGGCACGCTGCACACCAGCTCGGCGGCCAAGACGGTGGACCGCATCATCGACGTGTTCCCGGCGGGCGAGAAGCCGATGGTGCGCTCAATGCTGTCCGAGTCGCTGCGCGCGGTGATCTCGCAGTCGCTGCTGAAGAAGGTCGGCGGCGGACGCATGGCCGCCCACGAGATCATGGTCGGTATCCCGGCGATCCGTAACCTGATCCGCGAGGACAAGGTGGCACAGATGTATTCGTCGATCCAGACCGGCCAGCAGTACGGCATGCAGACGCTCGATCAGAACCTGCAGGATCTGGTCAAGCGCGGCGTGATCGCGCGGCAGGAGGCGATCGGCTACGCGAAGAACAAGGAAACCTTCAAGTAAGCGCACGGCCCGGCAGGCAATGCCTGCCGGCCAACGTCCGCCGCGGTCCACCGTTTTTCTGTCTCCCGGAGGAGACTCGCCATGAGCGATTTCGATTTCACCTCGTTCCTCAAGCTGATGGTCCACAAGAAGGCGTCGGACCTATTCATCACGGCGGGCGTGGCCCCCTCCATGAAGGTGCAGGGCCGCGTGGTGCCGATCACCCAGAGCCCGCTCAGCGCACAGCAGTCGCGCGACATGGTGCTCAACGTGATGACGCCGTCGCAGCGCGAGGAGTTCGAGAAGACCCACGAGTGCCAGTTCGCCATCTCGGCGCAGGGCGTGGGGCGTTTTCGCGTGTCCTGTTTCTACCAGCGCAATTGCGTCGGCATGGTGCTGCGCCGGATCGAGTCCAAGATCCCCACGGTGGAAGAGCTGAACCTGCCACCGGTGATCAAGCAGCTGGCGATGACCAAGCGCGGCATCATCATCTTCGTCGGCGGCACCGGTACCGGTAAGTCGACTTCGCTGGCGTCGATGGTGGGCTACCGCAACCAGAACTCCACCGGGCACATCATCACCATCGAGGACCCGATCGAGTACGTGCACAAGCACGAGGGTTGCATCATCACCCAGCGCGAGATCGGCATCGACACCGACAGCTGGGAGAACGCGCTGAAGAACACGCTGCGCCAGGCCCCGGACGTGATCATGATCGGCGAGGTGCGTACCCGCGAGACGATGGAGCACGCGATCAACTTCTCCGAGACCGGCCACCTGTGCCTGTGCACGCTGCACGCCAACAACGCCAACCAGGCGATGGACCGCATCCTGCACTTCTTCCCCGAGGATCGCAGGCAGCAGTTGTTCATGGACCTGTCGCTCAACCTGAAGGGCGTGGTCGCGCAGCAGCTGATCCCCACTCCCGACGGCAAGGCCCGCCGCGTGGCGGTGGAAGTGCTGCTGGGCACGCCGCTGGTGCAGGATTACATCCGGCAGGGCGAGATCCACAAGCTCAAGGAGGTCATGAAGGAGTCGACCAACCTGGGCATGCGGACCTTCGACCAGAGCCTGGTGGAGCTCTATCACGCCGGCGAGATCAGCTACGAGGACGCGCTGCGCCACGCCGACAGTTCCAACGAGGTGCGACTGCGCATCAAGCTGGCGCAGGGAGGCGATGCCCACACGCTGTCGCAGGGCCTGGACGGGGTGGAGCTGGAGGAGACGCGCGAGCAGCATCAGTTCGGCGGCAACATGCTGCACCGCTGAAGCGACAACAAACGCCGCCCGGCGGTCGAGCAGGCAAAGAAAAGGCGCCCCGCGGGGCGCCTTTCTTCGTTGTTCCCTTCCCGCGCTGAAGCGGGGAGGGAAGGTACGGCTTATTCGCCGGAGGTGGTGACGACCAGGCCATTGGTGCTGACCGATTTGGCGCCCTTCACCGACATGGCTACCTGCTTCGCCTTCGCGATCTCAGCGGCGCTGGCAACGTGACCGGTCAACGTGACCACGCCGTTCTTGGTGTCCACCGAGATATCGGTGAAGTCAACGCCCTTGGTGGTGGCGAACTCGGACTTCACCTTGGTGGTGATCCAGGTATCGGACGTGGCCTGAGCGACCGAATTGGCGGCGTGGCCCACGCTGTTGCCCATGTCGTGGTCGTCTTCCATGCGGCCGGTCGTGGTCAGGCCGGCGGTGTTGACCGACTTCACGCCCTCGATCGAGCGGGCCAGCTTCTTGGCCTTCATGACCTCAGCGGCGCTCGCCGCCGTGCCGCTCAACGTGACGACGCCATTCTTGGTGTCGACCGAGATATCGGTTGCATCCACGCCGTCGGCGGCGGCAAACGTGGACTTCACCTTGGTGGTGATCCAGGTGTCGGACGTGGCCTGCGCGACCGAATGGGCCGCGTGGCCCACGTCGTTGCCCACGTCGTTGTCCATGTCGTGGCCATCGTCCGTGCGACCGGTCGTGGTGAGGCCAGCCGTGCTGACCGACTTCACGCCCTCGACCGACATGGCCAGCTTCTTCGCCTTCATCACCTCGGCGGCGCTTGCGGCCGTGCCGCTGAGCATGACGACACCGTTCTTGGTGTCCACCGAGATATCGGTTGCGTCAACGCCGTCAGCAGTGGCGAACTCGGACTTCACCTTGGTGGTAATCCACGTATCGGACGTGGCCTGCGCTACCGAACCGGCAGCGTCGCTGGCGTTCTGCGCGGCAGTCTCCTGGGCCTGCGCCAGCGGGGCGGCGGCAAAGGCAGCGACAAGCGCCATCGCGATGACGTTTTTGCGAATATTCTTCGTGTTCATGAGGATCTCCTGTTGTTGGCAGCCTTCTCGCCTCGGTGAACCAAGACAAGATCCGTAAGCCGGTTCGGCTTTCGCGCATCCATGGCAACAGTGCGGCCGTGAACACCTTGTGGGTGAGCCGGGTCGCGGTTCAGGCGGGTATCAAGCTTGCGAAGATCGCGTATGCACGCAGGCGGCAAAAAAAGGGGGCGCCTGTGGCGCCCCCTCTTGCCTGCCACCGCGGAGGGGCAGTTACTTCAACGTGCTCTGGCTGGTGATTACCAGGCCATCGCCATCCACGTGCATTTCCGAACTGACCGCCTCGATGCGGGCTGCCTGTGCCTGCATCGCCTGCAGCTGCGCGTGCGTACGCGCCGCGGTGTCCGCCTTGGCCTTTGCTGCATCGGCGGCATCGCCACCAGCAGCTTCGTCGCTGCTCTTGGCCATGGCCTCGCTCATGGCGGTGAGGCTGTCGGCCTTGTCCATCATCAGCTTGATCCAGCTTTGATACATCGCGCCGTCCAGGTGCATGCGCATCATGCGGCCGGCGTCGCCGGTGGGGGCCTTCAACGTGTCAGCCAGCTTGGCCTCCTCGCCGGCACCGATACCCAGTGCGAGTGCCTTTTCGCCCATCGCGAGCCATACCGGCTGGCCGATCATGCCGGTCAGGTCGGCCGGCAAGGCGGCGGGCTTGCCGTCGGCGGTCAGCTTCAGCTGGGCGAGGGCCGGCGTCATCATCTGACCCATCGCGAGCAGGCCCGCCGGGTTGCTGGTGCCCAACACCACGCGGCCGGTGAACTTGGGCAGCCCCTGGCCGCTGGCGGCGTCGAAGCTGTCCAGAGCGATGCGCAGGCCCAGCAGATCGCCAAACGGAGGGATGGCGGTCTTCTGCAGTGCCGGCCCCATCTTGGCGAAACCATCGTTGAGGTCGGTGAGCGCCGGGCAGGTGAAGGGCTTGGCCGCGACCGCATCGGCCTGCGCCATCCAGAATCCGCGCAGGTCGGCCACCGGCAGTGCAATGCTCAGGTCGAACGGTGCGGTGGCATCGGCGCCGAGGCCCGGCAGCGCAACCTTCAGCCCGGAGAACGCCTGGCTGATGTCGCTGGCCAGCGCAACGTCCAGACGCATGTCCTGATGCTTGGCGTCGAGCTTGGTGTAGCCGAAGCTCATCATCGGCACGCGCGAGGCGATCCGGCTCGCGTCGCCCTGGCAGGCGGCGGGAATCTGCATCTGGTTCGCCACCGGCTCGCCGGTCTTGGCCGATTCCGCCTGCGCGTGGGCCTTGAACATTGCCATGAACAGCGGGTCCTTGCCGCTGGCCAGCAGCGGCAGGGTGCGACTGAAGTCGATCAGCCCCACCGCCTGCTTGCCGTAGCCCTTGCTCTTGGCCAGCTTCTCCAGCCGACCATCTTCCTGCAGGCTCTTGGCGGGGCGGTCCAGACCCAGCGCCTGGCGCAGCAGCGCGTCGGAGGCATCGGCCGGGAGCAGAGCCGCGACTGCCTGCTTGCCGACCACGGCGAGGATCACCTCGGTGCCGGCCTCCGCGGACACGTGCCGGCGATAGCTCAGGTCACCGATCTTGGCGCTCTCCAGCTTCTTGCCGTAAGCGCCCTCCAGGCGGCCCACGAAGGCCTCGAAGGCGGCCGGGTCGGCAAGCTGGAAACGCACCACCGGTGACAGACCCAGTCCGTAGATGGCCGAATAGCCCTTGGTATCCAGGCCCGCGTTCTTGGCGAAGGTCTCCACCGTCTTGCCGTCGAGCTCGCTGGCAAAGGCGCGCAGGAGATTGGCGGCGCCCGGGTCCTTGGCCTGCAGCTGGTCGGCGGCTGCCTTCATCTGGGCGACCTGGGCAGGAAGCTGCAGGTTTGCCTGGGCGAACAGCGCCGCACGGGTGTCATCGTCCAGCACATCCAGGTTGGCTGCCACGTACGGCGTATCGGCCGGTACGAACGCCAGCGGTGCGTCTTTGTCCTTGTGTCCGCAGGCGGCCAGCAAAATACCGGCCACGCCCAGCGCCAAACCGCGCTTCATCAGTCGCATAGTGATCCCCGTTGAATGGATGTCGCGGCGCACATTATGCCGCTTTCAGACGTGTCGCTGGCGGCCGTCAGCGTGCCAGCAGCTCGCCCAGCACTGCCATGCGCACGAACACGCCGTTGCCGACCTGCTCGAGGATTCGCGACTGCGCGCCGTCGGCTACGTCGGAGGCGATCTCGATGCCGCGGTTGATCGGCCCCGGATGCATCACGAGGCAGCCTTTGCGGGCCCGCGCAAGGCGCTGGGTGTCCAGACCGTACTGACGGAAATAGGCCGCCTCGTCGGGCAGCTCGGTCTGCGCCATGCGCTCCTTCTGCAGACGCAGCATGATCACCGCGTCGACTCCTTCGATGGCACGATCGAAGTCGTCCACCTGCTGACACGGGGGCAGGTCGCCCGCGTCGGGCATCAGCGCCGCCGGACCGCACAGGCGGATATCGCGCACCCCGAGCGCGCTGAGCGCGTGCACGTCCGAGCGGGCCACGCGGGAGTGCTTCACGTCGCCACAGATCACCACGCTGAGCTTGTCGAAATCGGGCCGGTGCTGGCGGATGGTCAGCACGTCGAGCAGGCCCTGGGTGGGGTGGGCGCGGTTACCGTCGCCGGCGTTGATGACCGATACCCCGCTCATGGCGTGGCGCACCAGTTCATCGGGGGTGCCGGACACCTTGTGCCTGACCACGATGGCGTCCAGGTGCATCGCCTCGAGCGTGTGCAGGGTGTCGTACAACTCCTCGCCCTTGTTGGCCGAGGAGAAGCCAATGTCGAAATTCACCACGTCCGCACCGAGCCGGCGGGCCGCCAGCTCGAACGAGGTGCGCGTGCGGGTGGAGGGCTCGAAGAACAGGTTGAGCACGGTGCGGCCGGCCAGCAGGTCGATCTTGCGAGTGCCATGGGCGCAGGCATCGCGCATGGCCATCGCCCGGTCGAGCAGCCGCTCGATGGTTTCGCGCGGCAGGTTTTCGAGCGTGGTCAGGTGGCGCAGGCGTGGGCTCATTGGCGGCTACTTGGCGAGAGTGGGAGGAGGTCAGGGCGCCGAAGCGGTACCGGCTTCGAGGAGCCAGCGTTCGAGGATCACGGCGGCGGCTTCCGCGTCGATGTGAGCACCGTCCCGGCGCCGCTTCACGCCGGAGGCACGGGCGCTGGCAAAGCGTCCGGCTGCTTCCTGCGAACTGTGGCGCTCGTCCACCAGCAACGGCGTGGTGCCGTAGCGGCCAGCCAGGGCAGACGCGAACCGGCGCGCCAGCTTGCTGGCCGGTTGCTCGGAGCCCTCCAGCGTCAGGGGCAGTCCGACCACCAGGGCGGCAGGCATCCACTCCCGCTGCAGCCGGTCCAGCATCTGCCAATCGGGCTGGCCGTCGCGCATCGGTACCGTTGCGAGCGCCCGTGCACTCTGGGTGATGCGGTTGCCAACTGCCACGCCGATCATCTTGCTGCCCACGTCAAAGCCCAGCACGCAGCTCATCGGCTCACGCTCATGCTAGCCGGGCTCATGCGTGGCCCGCGTAGCCTGGCAACTGCAGCGGATCCACGCCCATCAGGCCCGCGGCGGCGCTCCAGCGCTCATCCAGCGGGGTGTCGAAGATGATCCGGTCGCTGGCTTCCACGGTCAGCCAGCTGTTGTCCATCAGCTCCTGCTCGAGCTGGCCTGCGCCCCAGCCGGAGTAGCCCAGTGCCAGCATGGCGTGCTGCGGGCCTTCGCCGGCCGCCATCGCCGCGAGGATGTCGCGCGAGGTGGTGATCGACCAATGGTCGTTGACCCGGTAGCTGGACTCCCAGTGGCCGTGCTCGCGGTGCAGCACGAAGCCCCGTTCCTGCTGTACCGGACCGCCGATCAGCACCGGCGCATCGGCAAGATCCGGGTCGGCGCAGTCGAGTTTCATCTGGGCGAGGATGTCGCCCAGACGGTATTCCGACAGCTGGTTGACCAGCAGGCCCACGGCACCGTCTTCGTCGTGCTGGCACAGCAGCGCCACGCCGCGCGAGAACGGCGTATCGGCGAGGCTGGGCATCGCGATCAGGAAGTGCCCGGTGAGCGAGGAGGGGAGTGAGACGCGCATGCCTGCATTGTAGTCGCCCCGGCGGCTGCCTGCGTGCATGGCCGGTGAGGCGGCGTGGCTACTTGTTGCGCAGGATGTCGCCGGGCAGGAACTGCCAGGTGCGGGTGATGTAGAGCTCGTCCACGCCCTTGTCGCGCGGAATGGGCGGGAACGGCGCCGACAGCCTGACGATGCGCTGCGCTGCGGCGTCGAGCAGGGGTGAGCCGGAGCTCTGGATCACCTCGATGCTGGTGATGCTGCCGTCCCGGTTCAGCCCCACCGTGAGCAGCAGCTCCCCGTGCAGTTGCCGCTTGCGCGCCTCGCTCGGGTAGTTCAGGTTGCCGATGCGCTCGACCCGGTCCGACCAGCCGCGCATGTAGGCGGCGTAGGCGTATTCCCGCGTGCTGGCGGAGATGTATTTCTTCTTCGGCCGCTTGGCGTAGGCCTCGTTCTTGTGGCGCAGCTCGGCAGCGAGCTGCGCGATTTCCTGCTGGCGGCGAAGTTCCGCGGCGGCATGGGCCGGATCGCTCTCCACCGGAGGCTTGCCGCTGCTGGCCTCCACGCTGAAACGGCTCTCGCCGCGGGTGGTGACCAGGCGCTGGTCGGTCGGGACCTGCGGCGCGGGGGTTGCGGCCTCTACCCGCGCGCTCGCCACGCCCGGGGTCGGCTTGGGCAGCGGTCCGGAGAAGTCGTTGGACGGCCGCGCCGCGCGGTCGCTTTCGCCACCCCCGCGGTTGTTCGCCTGGGCAAGGAAGTCGGCCTTGTCCGGTGCCTGCTGGTTCGCCACGTTGACCAGCGTCACGTCCAGCGTGGGCAGGCTCGGCTTGGGCTTGACGAACTGGAACGTAATGCCGAGCGCGAGCACGCCGTGCAGCAGCAGCGAAAACAGCAGCGTGGCTCCGATCAAATCGGGGCTGCCGGTGCGTGGGGCGGTCTGGCTCACTTAGGCGGGGTTTCCATGGGCGGTCTGTTCGATGGCGTCGAACAGCGAGCCGGCAATGTTAAGCCCGAACTGCGCGTCCAGCTCGCGTACGCAGGTAGGGGATGTGACGTTGATCTCGGTCAGATAGTCGCCGATCACGTCCAGTCCGACGAAGCGCAGCCCGCGCCTGCGCAGTTCCGGTGCCACTTCGGCGGCGATCCAGCGATCGCGGTCCGACAAGGGCACGCCTTCGCCGCGTCCACCCGCGGCGAGGTTGCCGCGGAACTCGTTGCCCTGCGGGATGCGCGCCAGCGCGAACGGCACCGGCTCGCCATCGACCAGCAGGATGCGCTTGTCGCCGGCACTGATTTGCGGGATGAACTTCTGCGCCATCGCAAAGTGTCGCTGGCCACCCTGGGCGTCGCCGGCGAGCAGCGTCTCCAGCATGGAGTTCAGGTTGGTATCACCCGCGCGCACGCGGAAGATGCCGCGACCACCCATGCCGTCGAGCGGCTTGAGCACGGCCTCGCCATGTTCGTCCACGAAGCGGCGCAACTCGGCCGCATCCCGGGCAACCAGGGTCGGCGCCATGCACTGCGGGAACTCCAGCGCGAACAGCTTCTCGTTGCAGTCGCGCAGGGCGCGCGGGTCGTTCACCACCTGCACGCCGCCGCGCTGGGCGGCCTCCAGCACAATCGTGTCGTAGATGAATTGATCATCCACCGGCGGATCCTTGCGCAGCAGGGCGACGTCCATCGTGCGAAGGTCCTGCCACTGCGCCTGGTCCAGCTCGAACCAGCCAGACGGGTCGTCGCGCACCCTGATCGCGGCGAGCCGTCCCCACGGCTCGCCGTTGCGCAGCGCCAGCGCGGACTGCTCCAGGTAGAACAGCCGATGGCCGCGACGCTGGGCCTCCAGCAGCATCGCGAACGTGGTGTCCTTGGCGATCTTTATGGCGCTGATGGGATCCATCAGCACCGCAATCGAGAGCGACATGCGCGCCTCCGCAGTAGGGTGGGGTGGCGTCGCCTGCGTCCTGTGCAGGAGCGGCGTGCGCACGGTGGGAGTGGCGATGTTCGCCGAGCAGGCACGCCCCGGCAAGGCGCTGCCCCTTCAAGCTGCGCCCGTACCTGCCGACAAGGAGTCTGCGGGGCGTCACAGTAGGCGTCCCGAGTGTTTTTGTCTTGACGCGCCGAGGGGCAAGCGGTAAACAGCAACGGCTGATAACGCCTTGTGAAAACGGCGTCCAATACAAAAAGAAGCGGCATTTTTTTCATCTGCACCGATCGGGTCGGGCGTCACGCCCGTCGGCGGTGCTTCACCTGAGCCTGGGGCGGGCCGCAGGGGGGTTGAGTGAACTTGAACGTGAGTGCTAACGGCTTGGCCGGGCTGAAGGTCATGGTGATCGATGACTCCAAGACCATCCGGCGTACCGCAGAGACCTTGCTGAAAAAGGAAGGCTGCGACGTGCTGACGGCCGTGGATGGCTTCGAGGCGCTGGCGAAAATTTCCGATCAGAAGCCCGCCATCATCTTCGTCGACATCATGATGCCGCGGCTCGATGGCTATCAGACTTGTGCGCTGATCAAGAACAATCCCCAGTTCCGGGGTACGCCGGTCATCATGCTCAGCTCGAAAGACGGCCTGTTCGACAAGGCCAGGGGCCGCATCGTCGGCGCCGAGCAATATCTCACCAAGCCGTTCACGCGGGACGAACTGCTGGGTGCCATACACCGCCATGTCAGCACGGAAGCCTGAATTCCGTGACTGCGGCGTCTGAGGGGAGGCCTGTGGCAAAGATACTCATCATCGACGATTCGCCGACCGACGTGCGCGTGTTCACCACGCTGCTCGAGTGTGCCGGCCACGCCGTCGCTGCCGTAAGTACCGCCGAGGAAGGCATCGAGCGCGTGCGCTCGGATCTGCCCGACCTGGTGATCATGGACGTGATCATGCCCGGCATGAACGGGTTCCAGGCAACGCGTACGCTCACCCGCGATCCGGCCACCGCGTCGGTGCCGATCGTCATGATCACGACCAAGTCGATGGAAACCGACCGCGTGTGGGGGCTGCGCCAGGGCGCCCGCGCCTTCATCACCAAGCCGGTGAAAGAGAAAGAGCTGCTGGCGTGCATCAACGATCTGCTGCCGAGCGCCGCATGACTCAGTCCGCCAACCTCTCTCCGTTCGAGATCCTTGCGCGTTACGAGCGCCTGTCGCTGGCCCACGCCTCGGAGTCGCAGCAGACGATGGAGGCGCCCGGGCTGTGGCGCGGCATCGGCTACCGCGTCGGCTCGCGGCTGTTCGTCAGCGGCATCGAGGAAATCAACGAGCTCCTCGCCGTGCCGGTGCTCACGCCGGTGCCGGGCACGCAGCCGTGGCTGCTCGGTGTGGCCAACGTCCGCGGCAACCTCGTGCCGGTGATCGACTTCGCCCGTTTCCTGTTCGGCTCGCGCACGCAGCCGACCGAACGCACGCGCCTGCTGGTGGTGCGCCAGGGCGGCGGCAGCGTGGCGCTGATGGTCGACGAGGTGTTTGGTCAGCGCACGGTGGATGAGCAGCAGCGCCGCGAATCGGAGCCGGAGGACGATCCGCGCCTCGCTCGTTTCGTGGACGATCGGGTGGGCGAGCAGAAGCTCGCCCTGTTCAACATGGGGCGGCTGGTGCGCGCCCCCGATTTCCGCCAGGCCGCAGCCTGACGGTTTTCAGCGGTTCGAGGTAGGGCCGGCGCCGGGCAGGGCCGGAAACAGGGGCAGCAAGACTCGGACGATGTGCCCGGCGGCACCGGTGCATGGTCCCAAGGTTGTGGAAGGGTGAGGTGAACATGAGCACTACAGGGGGCATCGGCAAGGAACGCGGCTATACCGGCCTGATCGTTCTGCTGCTGATCTCGATCGGTTTCGCGGCGCTGGACTTCGTGCTTCTCAACCAGAAGAACGCAGAGGATCGCCAGGCCGTGGCACTGACCACGCAGATCCAGGTGCTGTCGCAGCAGACCGCCAAATACGCGATTGAATCGGCTGACGGCAACGTCAACTCCTTCCAGGAGTTGTCCGCCACGCGCAACGCGATCGATTCGGCGGTGCAGCGGCTGACCAAGGGCGACCCGAAGGGTGGCATGCAGGCCTATGGCGACGGCAATGCGTCGCCGGCCGGTCGCGCGGTTACCGCGCTCAATAACGCATGGGCCCAGCTGGACGGCGACATCGGCAAGATCCTGTCGAACAAGTCGGTCGTGCTTGATTCGGCCAGTCGCGCGGACACCCTGTCCAAGCAGATCCCGCTGCTCAACTCGAGCACCGAGCAGGTGGTGAACATCCTGCAGCAGCGCAACGGCAGTGCCGATCAGATGCTCGGCTCTTCGCGCCAGATGCTGGTGGCCGACCGCATGATCCGCCGCGTGCAGGAGGTGCTGCAGGGCGGCGACTCCGCGCAGTCGGCCGCAGACGGCCTCGCCCGCGACGCGCAGCTTTACGGCACCGTGCTCAAAGGCCTGACCGATGGCGACAGCGCCACCGGCATCCGCGCCATGAACGACGCCAACGCGCAGAAGATCCTCAGCGACATGCAGACCAACTGGACTGCGCTGGCCGATCCGGTCGCCAAGCTGGTCTCTGCGGCGGGCAACATCACCGATGTGAAACGCGCCGGCAACCAGGCCTCGCTCGACTCGCAGAACGTGCTGCTGCGCGCCAACGAACTGGCCGACCAGATTGGCAAGCTGCCGTTGCGGCGGCTGTTTCCGAACGTCTGGTGGGGCCTGATCGGCGCGATCGGCGCGGTGGCTTTCGCGCTGCTGCTGGTGGTCACGCTGGTGCGCGACCAGCGCAAGCGGTTCCAGGACTCGGCCGAGCTCAACCAGCGCAACCAGGAGGCGATCATGCGCCTGCTGGACGAGATGGGCTCGCTCGCCGAAGGCGACCTTACCGTCAAGACGACCGTGTCGGAGGACATCACCGGTGCCATTGCCGACTCGGTGAACTACGCCATCGACGAGCTGCGCACGCTGGTGACCACCATCAACGAGACCTCCGAGCAGGTCTCGTCCTCCGCCCAGGAGACCCAGACCACCGCGCGCCAGCTGGCCGAATCGGCACAGGCGCAGGCGCAGCGGATCAGTACCGCGACCTCGGCGATCAACCAGATCGCCAGCTCGATGGACAACGTGTCCAAGGATTCGGCCGAGTCGGCCGACGTGGCCGAGCGCTCGGTGCAGATCGCCTCGCGCGGTGCCGAGGTGGTGCGCGAGACGATCTCCGGCATGGACTCGATCCGCGACCAGATCCAGGAGACGTCCAAGCGCATCAAGCGCCTGGGTGAGTCGTCGCAGGAAATCGGCTCGATCGTGGAACTGATCAACGACATCGCCGAGCAGACCAACATCCTCGCCTTGAACGCGGCGATCCAGGCCGCCTCGGCGGGTGAGGCCGGTCGCGGCTTCGCGGTGGTGGCGGACGAAGTGCAGCGTCTGGCAGAACGCTCCGCCAGCGCCACCAAGCGCATCGAGGCGCTGGTGCAGACGATTCAGTCCGATACCAACGAAGCGGTGAGCTCGATGGAGCAGACCACTGCCGAGGTGGTGTCCGGTGCGCGCAAGGCGGAGGACGCCGGCAGCGCGCTGGGCGATATCGAGCGCGTTTCGCACGACCTGTCCGCGCTGATTCAGAACATCTCCACGGCGGCGCGCCAGCAATCGGCCGCTGCGACGGACATTTCGCAATCGATGAACGCGATCCAGGAAATTACCTCGCAGACCTCGCAGGGCGCGAGCCAGACCGCCGATTCGATCGGCTATCTGGCTCAGCTCGCCAGCGATCTGCGCCGCTCGGTGGCTCATTTCAAGCTGCCGGGTTGACACGGGCTTACATGACAGGGGGCAACCTCGACGGTTGCGCTATGCCTTTTGGCGCAGCCGCAGTGAGGGGCGCATGAGACTTCAAGACCACATCGATTTCACCACCCTGCAGTGGGTCAAGCCCGAGCTCGACGAGACGCTCGCGGCCGCCCGTGATGCATTGGAGTCCTACGTCGACAACCCGGGCAACCGGGATGCGATGCGCTCGTGCGCCGACAGCCTGCATCAGGTGCACGGCACGCTGCAGATGGTCGAGCTCTACGGCGCCGCGATGGTTGCCGACGAGATGGAGACGTTGTCCATCTCCCTGCTGGAGGATCACGTCCAGCACCGCGAGGAGGCCTACGCTTCACTGATGCGCGGCCTGATGCAGCTGCCCGATTATCTCGAGCGGCTTTCCAGCGGGCATCGCGATGTGCCGGTGGTGCTGCTGCCGCTGCTCAACGAGCTGCGCGCCAGCCGCAAGATGGCTGCGCTGACCGAGGTAGCCCTGTTCAACCCCAAGCTCGATGCGCCGCTGTCGCCCCAGGCACCGCCGGCAGTAAGCGAGGCCGAAGCGGTGGCGCGCCGCCCGCAAGTGGCCGACCTGCGCCTGCGCTTCCAGCAGCAGTTGCTGGCCTGGTTCCGCGGGCAGAACGCGTCGCAGCAGCTGCTCGGCATGCGCGACACGCTGAACGCGATCACCGGTTGTTGCCACAGCTCGCCCGGGCGGCGGTTGTGGTGGATCGCCGCGGGGGCGCTGGAAGGACTGGAGCAGGGTTATCTCAAGCCCCAGGCTGCCGAGGTGCGGCAGCTGATCGGCAAGGTCGACCGTTGCATCCGCCAGATGATCGAGCACGGCGAGGAGAGCCTGCGTGGCGGCGACGCCGACGAGCTCTCGCGCAAATTGCTCTTCATCGTGGCGCAGGCCAAGCAGCGCAGTCCGCAGATGCAGCAGCTGCGCGAGACCTACGGTCTGGACAGCCTGCTGCCGGACGCTGCGGAGCTGGAGCACGCCCGCGGCTCGATGGCCGGACACAACCGCGCGCTGCTTGACTCCGTCTCGCGCGCACTGAAGGACGACCTGCTGCGCGTGAAGGAGGCGCTGGACCTGTTCCTGCGCCAGAGCGACGGCGATCCGGCACAACTGGCCCCGCAAGGCGAGGTGCTGGAGCGCGTCGGCGACACCCTGGGCATGCTCGCGCTGGCGGTGCCACGCCGCGTGATCAACGAGCAGCGGCGGATCATCGATGAAATCGCCAATCGCCTGCGCGCGCCGGAAGACGAGACGCTGCTCGACGTGGCCGGTGCGCTGCTTTATGTGGAAGCGTCGCTGGACGATCACATCGAGAGCCTCGGCAGCAGTGAGGAGTCGGCCGATCATGGCGCCGCGCCTACCCTTCCGCGCAGCGAGGCACGCCACATCCTGGCGACGCTCATGCAGGAAGCCACCGCCAACACCGGTCGCGTCAAGGATGCGATCGTGGCTTTCGTGGAATCGGGCTGGCAGCACGCCCAGCTGAGCGATGCGCCCGCGCAGATGGACGAAGTCGCCGGCGCCATGCGGATGCTGGCCAGCGTCCGCCCGGCGGAGCTGGCCGACGGCATCGGCCGGTTCATCGGCAACGAGTTGCTGGGCGATCGCCGCGTACCCAGCAGTGCGCAGATGGACCATCTCGCCGACGCCCTGGCCGCCCTGGAGTATTACCTCGAGGCCGCGCGCGAGCATCGCGGCGGGCTGGAACACATTCTCGACGTGGCCGAACACAGCCTGTCGATGCTCGGCTACTGGCCGGTGCCCGCCGCGCGCCGCGCGCAGGTCGTCGACGAGCCCGTGTCGAGCGCACCGATTTCATCGTCGGCGACCGCTGGGGCGCTGGCAGGGCTGGAGGAAGAACTCGCCGGTCAGCCGGAGTTGTCCGAGTCGGTCAGCGTCAATGACGGTGACGACCTGGGCAGCCTGATGTTCGGCGAGGCGCCGGCTCCGGCCGATGCGGCGCAGGACGTCGGCGGGCTGCGGCTTGCCGAAACCCTGGATCATTCCTCGTCGCCATCCGATCCGTCGGCGGACGACGCGGGCGAGTGGATCGAGGAAGAAGTCTTCGAACAGCGCGCCGTGGCCGATCCGTTGGCCGCAGACGCGGGCTTCCAGTCGTCGGCAGAAGGGATCGACGACGACATCCGCGAAATCTTCCTCGAGGAAATGCAGGAAGAGATCGACAATCTGATCCAGGCGCGCAAGGTGTGGCTGGCCGATCCGGTGCAGACATCGGCGCTGACCTCTATCCGCCGCTCCTTCCACACGCTGAAGGGCTCCGGTCGGCTGGTGGGTGCCGCGGTGCTGGGCGAGTTCGCCTGGCGCGTGGAGAACATGCTCAACCGCGTACTCGATCAGACGATCCAGCCGCACGACGGCGTGCAGGCACTGATCGGTCATGCCATCGAGGCGCTACCGCAGTTGCTGGCTGCCTTGCGCGGGGAGGGCACGCCCAGCGCCCCGCTCAGCGCGATCATGCAGACTGCCGATCGCCTCGCCGCCGGCGAGCAGGCGGACCTCTCCGACCTGGTCAGTGACGGTGCCACCGAAACCGTGCGTCGCATCGTGCGCCGCCGTGCCGTGAGCTTTGACAGCGAGAGCGCAAGCGTGCCGGAGGCAAGCCTTGCGGGCATGGTCGAAGCCAGTGCCGAGAGCGAGGCACCGGCCACAGTCGAGGCCATCCCGCTGCCGGTGATGCCGCCGGTGGACTCGGTGTTGCTCGAGATCCTTCGCAGCGAAGTCGCCCAGTACCTGCAGACGATCCGCTCGCACATCAGTCGCAGCGGTGACGAATTGCGGGTCGAGGACGGCCTGCTGCGCGCCGTGCACACCCTCCATGGCGCCATCGCCATGGTCGATATCCCGCTGCTGACGCAGTTGCTGTCGCCGCTGGAAAGCCTGCTCAAGCGCCTGCGTGCGGCCGGTGCCCCGCTTTCTGCTGAGGGCGTGCATCTGCTGGGCCGCTCGGCCGACGTGGTCGACCATGTCATGGCGCAGTTCGACGTCAGCGAGCCCCAGCTGCCCGACGTCGACAGCCTGACCGCGCGTTTGATCGAGCTTCGCGATGCGCAGCCCGAGCCGCAGGTGGCCCATGTGGTGTTCGACGCCCACGCCGACGACGACTCCGGGACCGAGGACGAAGCGGGCGCATCGCTCGATGAGAGCCTCGCCGAAGCCGATGCCCGACGCGAGGAGGCGCTGGAGAGCGAGCATCACGATCGTCTCGCCGACGAGATGATGGCGGCACTGGACGCGTTCGAGCCGCAGGGCGTCGAGCCCTCGACGCATTCGTCGGAGCCCTCGCTCACCCCGATGGCCTCGGACGAAGAGGACATCGAAGCCATGTTCGCGGGCCTCACCGACCACTCGGTGGACGCGGCCCTGCCGCCGTCCCCGGCGCATCCGGCGTGGTCCGACGCGCCGGTCGACGCGGCGGATCATCCCGCTGAGGAAACTTCTGAAGAAGAATCCGCCGATGTGGCGGAAGCCGCGACGCCGGAACGGGAGGAGCCCTTGTCGGATTCTCCTGCGGTTGCGCTGGATGACGTGGAGCTTTCTCCCGCCGATGCACTGGATGCGGACGGCCCTGAGCTGCCGCGCCTGGATTCGGACGAGGCAATGCTTGAGGCAGACGCTGACGCCGGAACCGAGCCCGAGGCACGGCCGGAAGCAGAGCCGGAAGCAGAACCGGAAGCAGAACCAGAGGCAGAACCAGAGGCAGAACCAGAGGCAGAACCAGAGGCAGAACCAGAGGCAGAGTCCACGGCACCCGCCGAGGAACTTGCGCCGGATACTGCTGCCGAGCCCGCCGTGGCTGATGGCGAAGCCGACAATGACGAAGCCGACGAGCACGAGTTGTGGCGCGGCGACATCGATCCGGACCTGCTGGAAGTGTTCACCGAAGAGGCACGCGAGATCCTCGACCACGCCGACGAGGCGCTGGCGCAATGGCGCGCCGAGCCGACCGATCTAGCGCAGGTGCCATCACTGCAACGCGACCTGCATACGCTCAAGGGTGGCGCGCGCATTGCCGGCTTCATGCCGGTCGGCGACCTCGCCCACGCCATCGAGACGTTGCTGGAAAAGCCGATCGGCACCGAGGCCGCTCAGGTCGCCCCGCTGATTGGTGCGCTGGAGGTGGGTTTCGACCGGCTGCATGCATTGGTGCAGCGGATCGGTCAGAACAAGGGCATCCGGTATCCGCAGGACATCATCGATCGCCTGCTCGCGCTGGCCGGCGAAGAGGCGCTGGTGGAACGCGATGACGAGCCGCACGTTGCGCCCGCTCGCGAGTCCGTGCCGTCGCCCACCGCAGCGGCGCCGCAGGTGGACCTGCCGGAGTTGTTGCCGGAGCTGTTGTCCGATGGGCACGACGAGACGCGCTCGCCGCAGGAACAGATCCGCGTCCGCGCCGAGCTGCTCGACAACCTCGTCAACCACGCGGGCGAGGTGGCGATCTACCGTTCCCGCCTGGAGCAGCAGGTTGCGGGTTACCGCTTCAACCTGGTCGAGCTGGACCAGACCGTGGTGCGCCTGCGCAGCCAGCTGCGCATGCTCGAGATCGAAACCGAGGCGCAGATCATTGCCCGTTTCCAGCGCGAGCATCGCGAGGCCGGCATGGCGGTGTTCGATCCGCTCGAGCTGGACCGCTTCTCGCAGCTGCAGCAGTACTCGCGTGCGTTGGCCGAGTCGGTGTCGGATCTGGTCTCCATCCAGAACATGCTCGACGAGCTCACCCGCCAGTCCGAGACCCTGCTGATCCAGCAGTCGCGCGTCAGCGCCGATCTGCAGGAAGGCCTGCTGCGCACTCGCATGCTGCCGTTCGACACCATGGTGCCGAACCTCCGCCGCACGCTGCGCCAGGCCGCCCAGGAGGAGGGCAAGCGTGCCCAGCTCTACGTCGAGGGCGCGCACGGTGAAATGGACCGCAACCTGCTCGACCGCATCAAGGCGCCGTTCGAGCACATGTTGCGCAACGCCATCGCCCACGGCATCGAGTCGCCGGCGGAGCGCCGCAAGGCCGGCAAGCCGGAGGAAGGTTCGGTGCGCATCCGGGTCGCCCGCGAGGCTACCGAGGTGGTGGTGCGGGTCAGCGACGACGGTGGTGGCCTCGATCGCGAGGCGATCCGCAAGCGCGGCGTCGAGCGCGGCATGCTTCGCGCCGAGGCCAAGCCCAGCGACGACCAGTTGCTGGCGCTGATCACCCAGCCGGGCTTCTCCACCGCCAGCTCGGTGACCCAGCTGGCCGGCCGTGGCGTCGGCATGGACGTGGTCGCGAACGAGATCAAGCAGCTTGGTGGTTCGCTTTCGATCGAGTCGCAGCCGGGCAAGGGCACCACCTTCGTATTGCGCCTGCCGTTCACGCTGGCGGTGACCCAGGCGATCCTGGTGCGTATCGGCGAGTCCACCTTTGCCATCCCGATGACCTCGGTGCAGGGCGTGGCGCGGATCACGCCGGACGAGCTGGCGATCCACATGGCCGCCGACGAGCCGTCGTTCCTGCACAACGGCGAGGACTACGGCATCCACGACCTGGGCGATCTGCTGGGATTGCCGCCGAGCTACGCGACGGACGAGCCGCAGCTGCCGCTGTTGCTGACCCGTGCCGGCGACCTGCGTGCGGCGATCCGCATCGACGCGGTGATCGGCTCGCGCGAGATCGTGGTCAAGTCGGTCGGTCCGCAGATCAGCTCGGTGCCGGGCCTGCTTGGCGCGACCATCATGGGCGACGGCTCGGTACTGATCATTCTCGATCTGGCACCGCTGGTCCGCTACGGCATCGCGCGGCGCGAGCAGCGGCTGGCCGAGGGCCTGAGCGCCATCTCCACGCCACTGATCGAAGAGGTGCGGACCAAGCCGCTGGTGATGGTGGTCGACGACTCGATCACCATGCGCAAGGTCACCGGCCGCGTGCTGGAGCGCCACGAGTACGAGGTGGGCACGGCGAAGGACGGCATCGATGCATTGGAGAAACTGCACGAGCGCGTGCCGGACCTGATGCTGCTGGACATCGAGATGCCGCGCATGGACGGTTACGAGCTGGCGACGCAGATGAAGGAGGATCCGCGCTTCCGCGATATCCCGATCATCATGATCACCTCGCGCACCGGCGACAAACACCGCCAGCGCGCGTTCGATATCGGCGTGGATCGCTATCTCGGCAAGCCGTATCAGGAGGCCGAGCTGCTGGCGCAGATCAGCGAGGTGCTCGAGCAGCGGGCGATGGAGCTGGCCAATGGCTGAAACGACCGCCGTCGCCCTGTTGTTCGACGACGATGAGCTGGGCGTCCACCTGCGCGAGGCGCTGCAAGAGCACGGCGCCCGCATCGTGCACGAGGGCGGCCTGGCCGGCCTCAGCCTCGAGCTGATGCAACGGCTGGACGCTGACGTGGTCGTGATCAACCTCGATGATCAGGTGGACGAGGTGCTCGATCGCCTCGACGACGTGATCCAGGGTGATCGGCCCCGGATCGTCTTCAACGAGGCCCAGTCCAGCCGATCGCTTGACGGGTGGGCTCGTGCCCGCTGGGCTCGACACCTGGCGGCCAAGGTGCTGGCGCAGGGCGACGTGGATCCGCCTCGCCCGCCGGCGCCGGCCATCGAGGAACAGCAGCTGGCACCGGCGGCATCGGTACCGCCGCACGGTCTGCTTGCTTCCGCCGATGACGCCGTTGCCGACGTCGTGGCGCGTACGCACGAATCGGAGATCGCGGCGGAGTCGGAGTCGCTGGAAGCCGAGCTGGAGGCCCTGCTGTCGGGCGATCCGCTACCGGGCACGACCGACGAAGGCGCCGCCGAGCTGCTGTACGCCGACCCGCTGCCTGCGGCGGCGGGCAGCCTCGCCGATGCGGGTGACCTGCACTCGAACGGCGTCAACAACGACGACAATCTGGAGCTCGATGATTTCGAGCTCGACGAGCTCGCGTTGGGCGACCTTGATTTCGGTAGCGAAGCGCCACTTTATGACGGCGACTTCCTCGATAACGCCGGCGGCTCCGAAGCGGATCTTCCCGCAGTGGACGTGAGCCTTGCCGACGACACGTTTGGCGATGCGGACGACCGCGCCGACATCGCTACGGTCGGCCTGGAACTGCTCGACGATGAGCCCGTGCCGACGTCCGAACCGGTTCCCGGGACGGCCGTGCCGGCGTCCTCCACGGGTGCCGCTGCGGCAACCGCGCCGCGGGTCTCCGATGCGTGGTCGCTGGTGGACGACGATCAGCCCCCGGCGGCCATCGTACGACCCTCGGCGTCCGATTTCGGGGTGGAGAAGCTCAGCGCGACGGACTACCTGGCGCCGGAGGCGGACTCGGCCGAGCCGACATCGGAGCCATTCATGACCCTGGAGCTGGTGTCGCTCGAGGAAGCGATGGCGCCGAAGCCGTACGAATCCGGACGCCCGAGCGAGATGTTCCTGGAAGAGCTGTCCGGCGGCTTGAGCCGGGTGGTGCTGGTCGGTGCCACCACCGACAGCCGCGCCTCGGTGCGTGAGTTCCTGACCCGTCTGCCTGCCGGCATGCGAGCCACGATCGTGCTGACCCAGCATCTGGGCGGCCGGCCGGTCGAAGAGCTGGTGCAGGAGCTGGCCGGTCACTGCGCACTGTCGGTGCGGGTAGCGGCAAGCGAGCAGCCGGCGCGTCCGGGCGAGCTGCTGGTGGTACCACCGGAGCATCACGTACGCGTGCTGCGCGACGGCACGGTCGAGCTGAAAGCCTCTCAGGACGTACCGGCGAGCAGCCCGTCGATCGATGCCAGTTTCACCGCGGTCGCGAACATCTTCGGCATCGACGCGCTGGCGATCCTGTTCGCCGGACGCGCCAACGACGCGATGGCGGGCTGCCAGGCCGTGCACGATCGCGGCGGGCGCGTCTGGGTGGAAGATGCTCCGGGCGAACACTTCGCCGACATGGTCAGCGGCGTCATGGCCGAGCGGCTGGCCGATTTTTCCGGCACGGCGGCCGAGCTGGCCGCGCGCCTGATCGAGGAATACTGATGAGCGAACAACCCCTGCCGCGCGAGATCCGCTGCGTGCTGGTGCCGGTGGGCGACCTTCGCCTGCTGCTGCCCAACGCCACCGTGGCGGAAGTGATCACCTTGCCCACGCCCGAGCCGGTGGCGGACGCGCCGCACTGGCTGCTCGGCCGAATCGCCTGGCGCGGCTGGCGCGTGCCGCTGGTCTCTTTCACCAAGCTCGCCGGCGCGGGCGAGGGCGATCCGGATCTCGCCCTGCGCGTGGCCGTGTTGAAGGCACTGGGAGACAATCCGGAGCTGCCGTTCATCGCGGTGCTTACGCAGGGCTTCCCGCGACTGACCACGCTCAACGCCGAGCTGATCATCCCCACGCACGACGGCACGGCCCTGCCTCCCGGCGTGCGTGCGCAGGTACTGGTGCGCGACGACATGGCGGTAATCCCCGACCTGGAAGGGATCGAGCGCGAGCTGGCAGGGCTGCTCGCCGCCTGACCGGGCCGTCGGCGGCGCATGGGCGCAGCCGACGTATCGGCTCAGAGATCGCCGTGCAGCGCCTGCAGCGCGGCCAGCGCGGCAAGGCCTGCCGTTTCGGTACGAAGAATCCGCGGCCCCAGCCGCAGTCCCGCGAAGCCATGTTTCTCGAGCAGTGCGACGTCGCGCTCGCCCAGGCCTCCCTCCGGCCCCACCACCAGTATGGCGCCAGCGGCGGTGGGTGCCAGTTCGCCCGCGCGCTGCGAGCCCCCGGGCAGCAGGGCCAGCCTCAGCGCGGCAGACTGCGGATCGAGTGACTCCAGCCACCGCGCCAGCGGCAGCGGCCCGCAAAGGGTGGGCAGACACGCGCGGCCGCTCTGCTCGCACGCGCTGGCGATGACAGCCTGCCAATGCTCCAGGCGCTTGGCTGCGCGGGATGGATCGAGCTTCACCTCGGACCGCTCGGTGAGCAGCGGCACGATCGCCTGGACCCCCAGCTCGGTCGCCTTCTGCACGATCAGATCCATCTTTTCGCCGCGCGCCAGACCCTGGGCCAGCACCAGCGGCAGCGATGACTCCGCCTGCACCGCCCAGCGGTCGCCAACGCTCACCGACACCTGCCGCTTGTCGACCGCGACGATGGTCGCGGCATAGTCGTGGCCGTCGCCGTTGAACAGCACCAGTGGTTGTCCCACGCCCAGCCGCAGCACCCGCGCCACGTGTTCGCCTGCCTGGGCCGGCAGGGTCACGGTGTGGCCTGGAACGAGCGTCTGCTCGACGTGGATGCGGATGGTGCGCATGGAAACAGCCAACAGCGATGAAGCGCGCAGGATAGCGGAGCGCCGGGCGCCACTTCGACCGCGTCAGTTGGCCAGTGCCACCTCGATGCCGGCCACGGCCACGTCGACCAGCTGGTCGAGCTCCTGCGGGGTGGTCACGTACGGTGGCATGAAGTAGACGATGTTGCCGAGCGGCCGCAGCAGGGCGCCATGCTCGAGGCCATGCAGATAGACGCGCAGGCCACGCCGCTGCTCGGCGGGGAACGGCCGGCGGCTGGCCTTGTCGGCGACCAGCTCCACCGCGGCGATCATGCCGGTCTGGCGCACATCGGCCACGTGCGGATGGTCGCGCAGCGGCGCCAGTCGACGACCCAGTTGCGCCGCCAGCTGGCGATTGCGCTCCAGCACCGGCTCTTCGCGGAAGATCGCCAGCGTTTCCAGCGCCACCCGACAGGCCAGCGGGTTGCCGGTGTAACTGTGCGAATGCAGGAAGGCCTTGCCGGCGCTGTATTCGGCGTAGAACGCCTCGTACACCTGCTCGGTGGTGAGCACGGCCGAAAGCGCCATGAAGCCGGCAGTCAGACCCTTGGACAGGCACATGAAGTCGGGCGACACGCTGGCCTGTTCGCAGGCGAACAAGGTGCCGGTGCGGCCGAAACCCACGGCGATCTCGTCGGCGATGAAGTGCACGTCGAACTCGTCGCACAGCGCGCGCAGGCCGGCAAGGTAATCCGGGTGATACATGCGCATGCCGCCGGCGCACTGCACCAGCGGTTCGACGATCACTGCGCAGGTCTCATGGGCATGGCGCTCCAGCAACGTGCGCAGTTCGCCCAGCCGGCGCGCGGCGATCTGCTGCGGCGTCTCGCCCGGCTCGCCTTCGTAGGTGTCTGGCGAGGGCGTGAGGATCGGCGTCAGCAGCAGCGGCGCGTAGGTCTTGCGGTACAGCGCCACATCGCTCACCGAGAGCGCGCCCAGCGTCTCACCGTGGTAGCTGCCGCTGAGCGCGATGAAGCGGGTCTTCTCGCCGTGGCCTTGGTTGAGCCAGTAATGGAAGCTCATCTTCAGCGCCACCTCGATCGCCGCCGATCCGTTGTCGGCGAGAAACACGCGCTCCAGCCCCGGTGGCGTGATGCGCACCAGCTCCTCGGCCAGCGCGATCGCCGGTTCGTGGGTGAAGCCGGCGAAAATCACGTGCTCCAGCTGCTGCGCCTGATCGGCCAGCGCCGCGGCGATGCGCGGGTTGGCGTGGCCGAACAGGTTGGTCCACCAGGAGCTGATGCCATCCAGATAGCGGCGGCCGTCGGCGTCGATCAGCCAGGCGCCCTCGCCGCGCACGATCGGCACCATCGGAATGCGCTCATGGTCGTGCATCTGCGTGCAGGGGTGCCACAGGTGGCGAAGGTCGCGCTGGGCGAGTGCGTGGTTGCTGCGGTCGTGCTTGGTCATCCGGCTATGATCGTGGGCCCGCGCCGGCCACTCAAGCCGCGCCCACGAACCGAGCCGGAGCCCATCCGTTGAAGTGGTGGAAGAAATTGCTGCTGGGCCTTGCCGCCGTGCTTGCCGCACTGGTGCTGGTGCTGTGGTTCGCGCCGGCGCGCTGGTTCGTGCCGCTGGTCGAGGCGCGGCTGGGCGGTGCCCAGCTGCGCGCGGTGTCGGGCAGCATGTGGGACGGTCGGGTGGGCGAGGTGGTGCTGGCTGACGGCACGGCGTTGGGCCGACTCGACTGGCAGCTGTCCCGCCGCGCCCTGCTGGGGCAGGTGCGGCTGCATGCCGCGGTCGCAGGGCCAGTCGTGCGCGGTCACGCCGACCTGGCGCAAGACGGAAACCATGCGCGCTGGCGCGACGTGCAGCTGGCGGTGACGCTGGACGCGCTGCCGCAGCCACCGGCCACCCCGTGGGGAGTGCCGCGCGGCGAGGTGATCCTGCAGCTGGAGCAGATGCAGGTGATCAATGGCTGGCCCGACAGCGTCACCGGCCGTGTGCGGTGGCCCGAAGCGGTCATGCAGACACCCCAGGCCACCGTGGCCCTGGGTGAACTGCTGGCGGAGCTGAGCGGAAGCCACGGCGTGCTGCGCGCCGACCTTCACGATGCCGGCGCCGGGCCGCTGGCGCTGGCGGGCGTGATCCAGCTGAGCCCGATCGGCTGGCGCCTCGACGCGCGTCTTTCCGCGCGCCACGCCGACCCCGCGCTGCAACGCTGGCTCACCCGCCTGGGTCCGCCGGATGCGCAAGGCGTGGTCCATCTTCAACGTGGCGCCGGTGTCGGCGCCCTGTCTGCCGGAGCCTCCCGATGACGCCTGTCGACCTCACCGCCGCCCTGACCGCCGCGCGCGAAGCCGCCGCGGCCGCCGCCGAGGTGATCCTGCACTACTGGCGCAAGGGCGTGGACGTGGAGCTGAAGTCCGACGATACCCCGGTCACCATTGCCGATCGGGAGGCCGAGCTGGCGATCCGCCGCATTCTCACCGCGGCGCTGCCGGGGGCGGCGATCTACGGCGAAGAGTTTGGTCTGGATGGTGAGCGCGATGGCCTGCTGTGGCTGGTCGATCCGCTGGACGGCACCAAGAGTTTCGTGCGCCGCACGCCGTTCTTCTCCACCCAGATCGCGCTGATGCACGCCGGCGGGCTGGTGCTTGGCGTGTCCAGCGCGCCGGTCTACGGCGAGACGATGTGGGCGCACGCCGGCGGTGGCGCCTGGCTCGATGGAGAGCGCGTAGGCGTGGCTCCGACCGCAGCGATGGCGCAGGCCTCGATCTCCACCGGCAACGTCAAGACGCTCACCGCCGACGCGCGCTGGGACGCGCTGGGGCAGATGATCCGCGACGCCAACCGCATTCGCGGCTATGGCGATTTCTGCCACTACCACCTGCTGGCGCGTGGCAGCCTCGATCTGGTGATCGAGTCGGACGTCAACATCCTCGACGTGGCGGCGCTGGCGGTGATCGTGCGCGAGGCCGGCGGCGTGTTCACCGATCTGGACGGCGCGCCGCTCACGCTGGACACGCGCAGCGTGCTGGCCGGCACGCCGACCCTGCATGCCGACGCGCTGGCACGGCTGCGCCGCTGACCCGGGTCGCGGCGGAACAGCCGGTGTAGCCCTTCCGCGGGAGACCTACGGGCGAGTTCTCCCCTGCGCCTGCTGCCGAGCTCAACGCGCCGGTTGCAGCAGGCCTGCCTGCCACATTGCCTGCGCCTGCAGTCGCTCCGGCCCATCGAAGCGTTGGTCAAGCAACTGCTGCAGCGCCACCCGCCGCTGGGCCTGGGTGAGCGACGGGTCGCTTTGCAACGAGAGTGCCTCGGCGGCGAACGCGTCGAGCCGCTGCTGCCACTGTGCGCGCTGGCGATCCAGCGCAGCCAGCCGATCCGCGGCGACAGGGCCCCAGATCGCCGCGCGTTCGGCATGCCGCTGTGCCGGCGTGAGCCCGGCCTCGGCGAATTGCTCCGTCTGTGCCTGCACGGTGCTGGCGACGGTGGCCAGCGCGTGGTCGTCCGCGGCGTCCGGATCGGGCGCGTCGGCATGGGCCAGCTGGCGCAGCAGGAGGGCATCGTCTGCGTCGGCCGTGGGATAGAAGGCCTGCGCCAGCACCGGGCCGAGCAGGCGCTCGCGCAGCGCCCGGTCCTGCGCGAGCCGGTCAGGCAGGTCGCGGCTCCCATCGGCTGCGGCCAGCGCGGTGCGCGCCTGCTGATAGGCGACGTAACGCTGGAACAGAGCCATCACCGCGGCCTGCTGGGGGACGTCGATCGGCCGCCGCTGCAGATCCTCCCGCAGCAGCAGGCGCACGCCGGCGAGATCGGTCTCGCCGAGCAGGCTGAGGTAGTAGTCGAACAGCCTTCGCAGCGCCGGATCCGCTGCCACTCGGCCGGCGAAGCCGATCGTCACCCCGCCATCCACGGCGGTGCCACGTAGCGAGCCGTCGCGCAGCGCGCGATGGGGGTCGGCCGGGAGCGGGAAGACAGTCGCCGGCCGGCGCGGCACGGTCCCGCCCGCGCCGGCCAGCGCGCTGGCGGCCACCGGTTCGATCTGCCTCGCCGCCGTTGCAATGGCCGGAGTGCGCCCGAGCCACGCAAGTGCTCCCAGCGCGACCGCTGCCAGCGCGAGCCAGACCCGCCACATCAGAGGCCGAGACCCTTCAGGCGATTGGCCTGGCTGCGGTACACCGCCACCGGATCGGCCGAGAACAGGCCGCGCAGGCCGAACAGCTGGTTGACCTCGTCGAGGTGGTTCCAGCCGTAGTTGTCGCGGATGACCGTGCCCCAGTGGCTGGAACAGCGGCCGACCAGGCCATCGCTGGCGCCTCCGAAGAAGAACAGGCTGCCGGCGCCGAGCAGCGCGTCGGAGGCATCGAACCCGTTGCTGAGCACGCCGGTGCCACCGTAGGAGAAATATCGGATGCCGTTGACCGACGCGGCGCCGCTACCGCAGGCGGTCGACGGCTGTCCGGCCGGGAAGCGGGCGTTGAAGTTGGCGGTGCCGCTGCTGGAGAGCTGGGTCAGCGCGTCCATCGCGTTCTGCGACGACTGGCCGCCGGAAAAGCTGCTGATGAGGTTGGCCAGCGCGGTGGCGAAACCTTCGGCCAGCGCACGCTGCACGCTGCCAGCTGGCGCCAGCACGGCGATCCCGTCGGCTACTGCGCTGCCGCGATGCGGCGTACCGACGCTGGTCACCGACGCCACCAGGTCCGGACGCACGGCGGCCACGTAGCGGATCGTCAGGCCGCCCTGGCTGTGCCCGATCAGATTGAACTTGCTGTAGCCGTGCACGGCGCGCAGGTTGTCCAGTTGCTCGATCAGCTGATTGCCGCGGGTGATGTCGCTGCCGAGCTGGCTCACGCTGGCCACATACACGGTGGCGCCACCGGCGCGCAGCCCGCCGCTGATTCCGTACCAGTAATCCACGCTGCCGAACAGCTGGTCGAAGCCGAACAGGCCATGCACCAGGACGATCGGATAACGGGTACGCGTGTAGCTGTCGGTAGCGTGCACCGTGGCGGGGACGAGGGCGGTCATGCTCAGCAGCAGGCTGGCGAGAAGGGCGCGGAAGATGAAGGTGAAGCGGCGCATGGCAGGGTTCCTGGTCGGGAGCGCAAAGGCGCGGGCAGGGTGCGTACGCTCCAGTATGGGCACCGATGCGGTCCTGCCGCCATGCGAAAAAGTCAAAGATAATCAACAAGATATTTGCGCGATGCAGCATCGCCAGCCGGCGCGGTGCAGGCGCGCCCACCCGTGCGCTGATGTGTGGCGCATGTGCAAACGCAAGACGTATGGAGCCTGGCGAGGGTGCGCCGTGCCGCCGCGCACCGGCGGGGTCGCGGCACGCGCGGGCTAGAATGTCCGGATGGCCAAACTACCGATCATCCACGCGCGGCGCGATGTCGCCCAGAGCACCTTCCTGCGGGCCGAGCAGCTCGACCTGGAGTTCTCCAACGGCGAGCGCCGCACCTACGAGCGGCTCAAGTCGCACGGCCTCGGAGCCGTGATCATCGTGCCGATGATCGACGCCGAGACGGTGCTGCTGGTGAACGAATACGCCGCCGGCCTGGGACGTTTCGAGCTGGGCCTGCCCAAAGGTCGGCTGGACCAGGACGAGACCGCCGAGCAGGGTGCCAACCGCGAGCTGAAGGAAGAGGTCGGCTACGGTGCCAACCGGCTCACCATCCTGCACAACCTCTCGCTCGCCCCGGCCTACATGACCCACATGGCGCACGTGGTGCTGGCGCAGGATCTCTATCCGGAGCGACTGGAAGGCGACGAGCCGGAGCCGCTTGAAGTGGTGCACTGGAAGCTCGCCGACCTGCATGAGCTGATCAGCCGCGACGACGTCACCGAAGGCCGCTCGATCGCCGCGCTCTTCATGGCGCGCGAATACCTCGCCGGCCGGATGCATCGCGCATGAGCGGGTCGTCACTGTCGCCGCTGCTGCTGCAGGTCACCGATATCGCCGCGGCCGCCGCGGTGGCGATCATGGAGATCTATGCCAGCGACTTCGCCGTGCAGCACAAGGACGACCGCACGCCGCTCACCGCCGCCGACCTGGCCGCCCAGGCCGTCATCGCCAAGGGGCTGGCGGAACTGGGCGAGGTGCTGCCGGTGGTGTCAGAGGAGGCGCGCGCCAGCGACTGGAGCGTGCGCCGGCAGTGGTCACGGTACTGGCTGGTCGACCCGCTCGACGGCACGCGCGAGTTCGTCAAGCGCAATGGCGAGTTCACCGTCAACATCGCGTTGATTGAGCGCCATCGGCCGGTGCTGGGGGTGGTGCTGGCGCCCGTGACCGGAGATGCATACGTCGCCCAGCGCGGCGCAGGAGCGTGGCGCCGCGAGGGCTCGGCGCCGTGGCAGCCGCTGCGCAGCCGTGCGCTGGCCCGCCCGCCGGTGGTGGCCGGCAGCCGTTCCCACGGCGGCACCGGCGAGGCCCTGCTCGATGCCCTGCTCGGCGGGCCGCACGAGCCGCTGCCGATGGGCTCCTCGCTCAAGTTCTGCCTGATCGCCCGCGCCGACGCGGACGTCTATCTGCGCCGCGGGCCCACCAGCGAATGGGACACCGCCGCGGCCCAGTGCGTACTGGAAGAGGCCGGCGGTGCGGTGCTCGATCTGGAAGGCGCGCCGCTGCGCTACAACCGTGGCGAGTCGCTGCTCAACCCGGAGTTCATCGCAGTGGGCGATACCGAGATCGACTGGGCGGCCCGACTGGCCGCTTCCATCCCCGGATGACCGGCCGGGCCGCGGCAGGCGCAACGGCCCCGCCGGGTGCATCACGGCGACCGCTCTGGCTGGGCCTGCTGGTGGCGCCGTGGGTGCCTGCGCTGGTGCTGGCCGCGGTCGCGGCACTGGATGCAGTAGGCCGCGGAGACTTTACCGGCCTGCACGGCTGGCCGGCGACGTTCGCCACGCTCGGCCTCACCCTTGCCACCTGCGGTGCGGCCCTGCTCGTCAGCCTGCCGGGCCTGCTCTGGCTGAGCGCCCGGGGCCGCCTCGACGCAATCCACATCTTTCCTGCCGCGGTGCTGGTCGCCGGCGCGCTGGCCGCCCTCGCCGCCGCGTTCGGCGCTCCGTTGAGCGCCTTCGGAGATGCCGTGGCGCTGGCGTGCGGCGCGCTCACCGGTGGCGCCTTCTGCGTGATAGTCCGCCTGCCTTGGCGCGCTGCGCGGATGCGCTAGCGCCCGGTCCATTCCTTGAGCCTCATGGAAACGTTGCCGTCATGACCCGCCATCACCTCGACGACCTGCTTGCCATCATGGCCCGCCTGCGTGATCCCGGGCGCGGTTGCCCGTGGGACGTGCAGCAGGATTTCGCCACCATTGCGCCGTACACGCTCGAGGAAGCCTACGAGGTGGTCGATGCGATCGACCGCGAGGACTGGGGCGACCTGCGAGACGAGCTGGGCGACCTGCTGCTGCAGGTGGTGTTCCATGCGCAGATGGCCAGCGAGCAGGGGCTGTTCGACTTCGCCGACGTGGCCCATGCGATCAGCGAGAAGATGATCCGCCGCCATCCGCACGTGTTCGGCGACGTGAGCTACGACGACGTCGAGGCACAGAAGGTCGCCTGGGATGCAATCAAGGCGCAGGAGCGCGCGGCGAAGGGCGAGGCGGCCGACTGCAGCGCCCTGGCCGGGGTCTCGCGCGGCCTGCCGGAGTGGAAACGTGCGCAGAAGCTGCAGGAAAAGGCCGCCCGCACCGGCTTCGACTGGTCCGAGCCCGGCCCGGTGCTGGACAAGCTCGCCGAGGAGATCGAGGAGGTGCGGGCCGAGTTTGCCGGCGGTGCCGACACGGCCCGGCTGCAGGACGAGATCGGCGACGTCGCCTTCGTGCTGGTGAACCTGGCGCGCCACGCGGGCGTGGATTTCTCGCAGGCGCTGCGCCACGCCAATGCCAAGTTCGAGCGCCGCTTCCGGCGCATGGAGGCGATCGCCGACGCCACTGGCGTGCCGTTCGCCGAGCGCGCGCTCGATGCGCAGGAAGCGCTGTGGGATACGGTCAAGCGCGAGGAGGCCGGCAACAGCTGACCGCGCGGCGGCGGCGCTTGCAACCTTTTGCCGGGCCGGGGCATCCCATCGCGGATCGTTCCCTGACTGTAAGGAGTTCTTCCATGCGCCATCTCCTGATCGTTGCCGCCCTGCTGGCTGCGCCGCTGCCCGCGCTGGCGGCCAGCGAATGCAAGTACGAAGCCCCTCGCAATCTCGACGCCGACCTCGCCGGCGTGCGTGGCGTGCAGATCTCGCTGCGCTCCGAAACGCTGCATCTGGTGGGCCGAACCGGCGCCGGTACGTCGCTCAGCCTGAAGGGCCGTGCCTGCGCGTCCGATCAGGCCACGCTGGACGATCTGCAGGTGCGCCAGCGTCGCGAGGGTGATCAGCTGATCATCGAGGTGGCCGAGCATCGGGGCATGCACATCAGCATGTTCGGCAATTCCTACAACTCGCTGGAACTGGACGTGGCGCTGCCCGCCAGCATGCCGGTGGCGCTGACCGTGGGCTCGGGCGACGCCGACGTGAGCGGCGTGCAGCAACTCGATGCACAGGTGGGCTCGGGTGACCTCAACGTGCGCCAGATCGCCGGCCGCTTCGCCGCCAGCGTGGGGTCCGGCGACATCGACGCCAGCGACGTGGGCAGCCTGTCGCTCGGCTCGGTCGGCTCGGGCGATGCACGCGTGAGCGGGGTACGCGGCGATGCGTCGGTGGGCAGCATCGGCTCCGGTGACGTCACCATCAAGCAGGTCGGTGGCAGCGTGCATGCCGACACGATCGGCTCGGGCGACCTGCAGGTGCGCGATGTCGGCGGCGATCTGTCGCTCGGCGCCAAGGGCAGCGGCGACGTCGACTACAGCGGCGTCAAGGGCAAGGTAAGCGTGCCGCGCGACGACGACTGATCACGCAGCTCACCCGAGCCAGCGCCACGCCAGGTAGCCCAGTGGCGCGCACACCAGGAAAAACGGGATCGAGACTCGATGAAACAGCCGCAGCCCGTGCGGCTGTTTCGCCAGCCGCAGCGCGATCAGGTTCGCCAGCGAACCGATCACCAGCCCGAAGCCGCCGACGTTGGCGGCGACGGCAAGCGCAATGGGATCGCTGCTGCGGTCCAGCAGCAGCACGGTGGCCGGCACGTTGCTGATCAGCTGCGAGGCGAGCGCGCCGGCAAGAAATATCGTGAGCGGCCGGTGGAAGTCGAACGGGTCCAGCGCCCGATCCACCACGCCGAGCGCGGCAACGTGCCCGAGCCCCAGGAAGATCGCGGCGAAGGTGGCCAGCAGGGCCCAGTCGACCCGGCGCAGGCTGTCGCGGGCGAGCAGCCCGAACGGGATCAGCAGTCCCAGCGCACCCTCCAGCGCCAGGCCGTGCTCCATCAGCACCACCATCGAGACCAGCGCCGCCAGCGACACGCTGGCCAGCAGCGGGTCCACGCGTCGATCGGCGAGCGCGCCGGGGTCGAGCGTGGTACGACCCTTCGGCAGCCACACGAACGTGAGCACCGCCAGCAGCAGAAGCATCACCGCCGCCGCTGGCAGCATGCCGCGCACGAAGGCAAAGAACGGCAGGTGCGCGCTCTGCCACAGCAGCAGGTTCTGCGGGTTGCCGATCGGGCTCAGGGCAGAGCCGGCGTTCACCGCCAGCGCCTCGAGCACCACCATCGGCAGCACCGGCAGGCTCGACACCGCACCGATCGCTACCGTGAGCGGCACCAGCAGGAAAAGGCTCACGTCGTTGGTGAGTACCATCGACACCACCGCGGCACTGGCCACCAGCAGCAGGCCCAGTCCGCGCAGCGAACCGGCCCGCGCCACCAGCACCGCAGCGGCGCGCTGCACCAGGCCACTGTCGCAAATGCCCTGGATGGCAATCATCAGGCCCATCAATCCGGCCAGCGTGGGCAGCTGAAGCCAGTGCCGATAGCGCGTTGCCGGCTGCGGATCGGCCAGCGCCAGCACGGCCGCGACGGCGCCGAACAGCAGCAGCAGCCATTCCGCCTTGAGCCAGTGCGCAAGCCGCCCCGGCGGGGGGGTTGTCACCACCCGCTCAGGCCCTCGATGGCATACACGCGCTGCCAGCTCTCGCGGCCGCGGATCAGCTCGGCCAGGCGCGCCAGCGCCGGCCACTGGTTGGCCGGGCGCGGCATGTTGCGCGACCAGCGCATCAGCATCGCCAGCAGCAGGTCGGCGGCGGAAAAGTGCTCGCCCAGCAGATAAGGGCCGCGCGCCGCCAGTTCGCGGTCGAGGTAGTCCCACACGCCCTCGATCTTCGCCGCCAGCGCGGAGCGCACGTGCGGCGGGTGCTCGCGCTCACCCAGTTCCGGCGGGTAGAACCAGAAGCGGTATGTCGACATCAGCGTGTTGCTCAGATACACCAGCCACTGCTGGAACGCCTCGCGGTCGGGCGTGCCCGGCGCCGGCGCCAGGCCGCACTCGGGATGGCGGTCGGCCAGCATCATCAGCAGCGCGGCTGACTCATGCCGTGCGCGCCCGTCGATCACCAGCGTGGGCACCACGCCGCGCGGATTGAGTGCCAGATAGGCCGGGTCGCGCTGAGCCCCCTGCTCGATGTCCACCAGCTTCAACTCATGCGGCGCGCCGGTTTCGACCAGCGCCATGTGCACCACCATGCTGGCGGTGCCGGGGGAGTAGTAGAGCGTGTACATGCAGTCTCCGGGAGGATCGGGTGCGGCGGCACGCCGGGCGAGCCGCCGCGATCTTGGCCGGACGCTCAGGCCTGGCGCAAGAGCCGCATCGGCGAGGTGCGCGTCACCGCGCGCGTACCGGCCAGACCGAGCAGCATAACCACCACCGCGGCGAGCAGCGCGTACAGCGCCAGCGGCAGCAGCGGCGGCGAGAAACCGTCGATATGGAATACCGCGCGGCCCAGCCACCAGCCGGTGCCGGCGGCGCCGATGGCCGCGGTGAATCCGGCCACCGCGCCGAGCAGCGCGAACTCGCACGCCGCCGCCACCCGCAGCTGGCCCCGGCGCGCGCCCAGCGTGCGCAGCAGGGCGGCTTCATGCCGGCGTTCGGCGGCACTGGCGGCCAGCGCCGCGGCCAGCACCAGCGCTCCGGCGAGCAGGCTGAAGCCGAGGATCCAGCGCACGGCGTTACTGACCCGGTCGACGATTTCGCGTACCCGGTCGAGCAGCGCATCGACGTCGATCAGACTGAGGTTGGCGTAGTCGCGCGAAAGCTTCGCCAGCGCATCGGCGCGTCCGCGCGGCAGGTAGAAACTGCCCAGGTAACTGTGCGGCAGCGCACTGGCGTGATCGGCATCCAGCAGCAGGAAGAAGTTCACCCGGAACGAGCTCCAGTCCACCTCGCGCACGCTGCTCACGGTGGCATCGATGTCCTTCTCGCCAATGCTGAAGCGCATCGTGTCGCCCAGCTTGAGATGGAACATGTCGCGCCACATCGCGTCCACCGATACCTGCGCCTGCGCCGGGTGCGGTGCAAACCAGCTGCCGGCGACCAGGCGATTGGCGGGCGGCAGCGCATCGGTCCATGACAGGCGCAGCTGGCGGTCGGTCCAGTCCTTGGCGCGTTCGTCGGTGAGCGGCAGCTTGTCTACCGGCGTGCCGTTGATCGCCACCAGCTTGCCGACGGCCAGCGGCAGCACGTTGAGCTGCTGCGCGCCCAGCCCGCCGAGTGCCTGCGCAAAGCCGGCGCGCTGTTCGTCCTGCAGGTTGAGCACGAACCAGTTCGGCGTGTCGGTCGGCAGCTCGCGGCGCCAGCCTTCCAGCAGCGATGGCGCCACCACGGCGAGCAGCAGCAGGGCGACCAGCCCGAGGCTCAGCGCCGTGGCCTGGATCAGGCTCAGGCCACGGCGCCGCGCCAGCGCCGCCAGCCCCAGCCGCAAGGCGGGGTGCGCGCCGGGCGCGGTGCGCCGCGCCAGCCACAGCAGCAGCGCAGCCAGCCCGGCGGCGATGGCCGCCACGCCGAGCAAACTGGCGGCGAGGATGCCGGCCATCTTCGCCGAGTCGCTCTGGCCCCAGATCAGCGCCAGCGCGACCAGTGCAGGAATGAAATACAGCGCATCGAAGCGGCGCACGCGGCGCGCCACGCTGGCACGAAACACCGCCACAGGCGGCACCTCGGCCAGCCGTGCCAGTGGCGGCAGCGCAAAGCCCGCCAGCACCGCGACACCCACCGCGGCGGCGGCAAAGGCCGGCATCAGCGGCAGCTGAGTCGGCACGTTGCCGAACAGCGAACTGGCCACCAGCCAGGCGCCCTGCGCCAGCGCCAGCGTGAGCGCGATGCCGATCGCCACCGCCGGCACCGCGAGCGCGCCGAGCGTACCCAGCAGCAGCGCCATCACCCGTTTGCGCGAGGTGCCCAGCGCACGCAGCAGCGCCACCTCCTGGGTCTTGCGCCGCGCGTAGCGCTGCGCCGCCAGCGCAATCGCCACCCCGGCCAGCAGGGCCGACAACAGCGCGGTGAGACGCAGAAACGCGCTGGCCCGATCGAATGCGGTGCGCATGCGCTCCTGGGTCTGTTCCGGCGTGATCAACTGGGCGCCCTGCGGCAACGTGGTGGACTCCGCCCAGCGGCGCCAGCGCTGCACGGCGTCCGGCTCCCCGCCCAGCAGCAGGCGATGGCGCGCACGGCTGCCCATGCCAAGCAGGCCGACGGCGCGGGCATCATGCAGGTTCATGATCGCCCGCGGCGCCAGCGCGAACAGCTCGCCGCCATCGGGCTGGCGCACCAGTTCGGCGGCGATGCGCAGGTCGCGCCCGCCCACCTGCACGGTGTCGCCGACCTGCAGCCCCAAACCGATCAGCGCGCGATGGTCGAGATAGACAGCGCCGCCCGGGGGCGCCCGGCCCGGGACGTTCCTGCCGACCGCGTCGTGCAGCTCCAGCGTGCCGCGCAACGGATAGCCGTCGTCGGTGGCCTGCACGTCCAGCAGCTGGCTGCGTCCCTGGGTAAAGGCCACGCTAGGAAAACTGGCGACCCGGTTCACGCGCAAGCCGTCTTGCGTGGCTTCATCGACGAACGAGGCGGGCAGCGCCTGCGGCGCACTGATGCCGATATCGCCCCCGATCAGCTCGGCCGCGCTGGCGAGCATGCCGCGCTCGATACGCGTGGCCAGCGTGGCAACCACGCCCAGCGCCACCACCGCCAGCACCAGCGACGCGGCCAGCGTGCGCAGTTCCGGCAGGTGCCATTCGCGGCGCAGGCTGCGCAGCGCGAGCGGGAGCATGTTCATGCGTTCGCGCCTTCGGTCGCCGTGGCGCCAAGCACCCGTCCTTCCTCCAGCTCGATCCGTCGCTGGCAGCGTGCCGCCAGTGCGCTGTCGTGCGTCACCAGCACCAGCGTGGTCGCGCGGTCGCGGTTGAGCGCAAACAGCAGATCGGCGACGTGGTGCCCGGTGCGCTGGTCGAGGTTGCCGGTGGGTTCGTCGGCAAACAGCAGACGTGGGCCGTGCACGAACGCGCGGGCGATCGCCACGCGCTGCTGTTCACCGCCGGAAAGCTGGGCAGGATAGTGCCGGCGCCTCGCCGCCAGGCCGACGGCATCCAGCGCCTCGCGCGCCCGCGCGCGGGCGTCGCGGGCGCCTTCCAGCTCCAGCGGCAGCATCACGTTCTCTTCGGCGGTCAGCGCGGGCAGCAGGTGGAAAGACTGGAACACGAAGCCGACCAGTCGCCGGCGCAGGTCGGCCCGCGCCTCCTCGTCGAGGGTCTCCAGCGCCTGGCCGTCCAGCCGGATGCTGCCGCTGCTGGGCAGGTCCAGCCCCGCGAGCAGCCCGAGCAGCGTGGTCTTGCCCGAGCCGGAGGCACCGACGATGGCGAAGCTCTCGCCCGCGTGCACCTTCAGAGTGGCGCCGCGCAGGATGGTCAGCGTGCCCTCGGGGCCGGTGACCGTCTTGCTAACATCGACCGCTTCAAGCACCGGACGGGAAGAGTCACTCATGCGTCGTTTCCTTTGCACACTGGGGGTTTTGCTGCTGTGGGGAGCGACGGCCGCGCAGGCGGCGCCGGCACGGACCGTACTGGTGCTGGGTGACTCGTTGTCCGCTGCGCACAACATTCCTGTCGAAGCGGGCTGGGTGCACCTGCTGGGCGAGCGTCTGGGCAAGATGGCGCCACCCTGGCGCGTGGTCAATGCCAGCATCAGTGGCGAAACGTCGCTCAGCGGCCGCCATCGTCTGCCGAAGTTGCTGGCGAGCGAGCGCCCCGCCGTGGTGGTGATCGAGCTGGGCGCCAACGACGGCCTGCGCGGATTGCCGCTGGACGCGCTGCGCGACAACCTCGCCGCGATGATCACCATGGCACGCAAGAGTGGCGCACGCGTGCTGCTGCTGGGCATCGAGCTGCCGGTGAACTATGGGCCGCAGTACCGCGACGGCTTGCGCGCAATCTATGCGGAGCTCGCGCGCAAGCAACAGACCGCGCTGCTGCCGTTCCTGCTCGAAGGCGTGGCGCTGGATCCGGCGCAGATGCAGGACGACGGCCTGCATCCGCTGGCCACCGCGGAGCCTCGGGTGCTGGAGAACGTGTGGACGGAGCTGAAGCCGCTGCTGAGCGCGACGCGCTGAGCGCCGCGCCGTTCTTGACCGTTGGCTAAACGTCGCCCCGCTCTTTCACATTGTGGTCACTGCGCCGACCGGTAGCCTTTCACAAACGTGAAATCGGGAAACGGCGAGACACACTTATGAGCGTACGTGACGAACAGTCGGGCCTGGTGCTGCTGGTGGAAGACAATCGCCAGATTGCGGAGATGGTGGGCGAGTTCCTGGAGCGCCGCGGCTACTCGGTGGACTATGCCGCCGATGGCGTGAGCGGGCTGCACCTGGCGGTCTCCAACAGCTACGACGTGGTGGTGCTGGATCTCATGCTGCCGGGCATGGACGGCCTGGACGTCTGCCGCAAGTTGCGCAAGGACGCCAAAAAGTCCACCCCGGTGCTGATGCTCACCGCCCGCGACACGCTGGAAGACAAGCTGGTGGGGCTGGAAGCGGGCGCCGACGATTACCTGGTCAAGCCATTCGAGGTGCGTGAGCTGGAGGCCCGCCTGCGTGCCCTGATCCGCCGCGACCGCCGCCAGGTATCCACCGAGGTGCTCACCGTCGGCGACATGACGCTGGACACCGCCACGCTGCGCCTGACCCGCGGCGGGCAGGAGCTGACCGTGTCGCCGATCGGCCTGAAGCTGCTGGCGATCCTGATGCGCGAGTCGCCCCGGGTGGTGAGCCGACGCGACATCGAGCGGGAGATCTGGGGCGATACCCTGCCCGATTCCGACACCCTGCGCTCACACCTCTACAACCTGCGCCGCGTCATCGACAAGCCGTTCGACCGCGCCCTGCTGCACACGATTCATTCGGCCGGCTACCGTCTTGCCGACCTCGACTCGGAGGTGGCCACCGCGACGCAGTCCGCTTGAGATAACCGGAATGTGTTGCGCAACATCGTCATGAATAACAGGGGTACTCCTCAAGCACCGGCACACTTCCGGGCCGGCGCGTTCCAGCGTCGAATCGCGATCATCTTCGTGCTTCAGCTTCTCGCGGTCGGCATCAGCGTGATGATGGGGGCGTACAACGTGGCGCCGATCGGTGCCGTGCTGGTGCTGATCGCGATCACCTCTACGCTGGCATGGCTTGCCGCACGGCGCGAGTGGTTGCCGATCAGCACGCTGGCGCGGCTGGTCAGCGGCTGGAACGAGCAGCAGCCCGACGTCGACGCCCTTTCGCCCGACCGCCTGTCGACCCGGGCAGACGCGGATGTGGCGACGCTTGCAAAAGGATTGCACGGTTTCGCCACGCGGATCGCCGGCTATACGCAGCGCGAGCGCAACTTCACCCGCGATGCCAGCCACGAACTGCGCAGCCCGCTGACGGTGATCAAGATGTCGGTGGACATGCTGGCCGAGGAAGAGGGGCTCAGCGATTTCGGCGAGCGTTCGCTCAGCCGCATCCGCCGCTCGGCGCGGGAGATGGAAGCGCTGGTGGAAGCGCTGCTGATTCTGGCGCGCGAAAAGGACAACGGCGTCGACGAGGAGTTGTTCGTGGTCAACGACGCTTTGCGCCATGAGCTCGACTTCGCCCGCGACATGCTCGCCGGCCGTCCCGTGGAGCTGACGCTGGAGGAGCCCTCGCGGTTCGCCGTGCAGGGTTCGCCACGGGTGTTCGCGGTGCTGTTCTGGCAGTTGATCCGCAATGCGTGCCAGCAGACCGAGCGCGGCCGCGTGATGGTGACCGTGATGCCCGGCATGGTGGTGGTGACCAACCAGGCCGAGCCGCTGGCGGAGGAGCAGTCCGGCGCCAAGGTTCCGCTGTACGGCGCCGACCGGCACGGGTTCGAGCTGGCCATCGCCCAGCGCATCAGCGACCGCTTTGCCTGGCCGCTGGAGTTGCAGACACGTCCGGGCAGCCAGAACGTGGCGCGAATCCGCTTCCCGCAGAGCCAGGCCGCCTGAGCCGCATCATCTGAGTCCTGTCGTGAGGCAGGCGACTTGTGCGGCACCCCATCTGGCTTTGCCTTGCTGTCCGCTTGGCGTGGTGCCGTGGAGCGTGCATCAGGTGCGCGCCCGCCGGCATTCCGGCCCGGCGAGGCGCGAGGCGCTGAGCCGCGTCAGTCCTGCAGTGTCGGCGACACGGCGAACGTGCAGCCGGTCTTCTCGCGGACCTGATCCAGTGTCACGCCTTCGTGCAGCTCGGTGAGGGTCAGCCCGCGGCCCTTGTCGACCTCGAACACGCACAGATCGGTGATGATCAGATCCACCACCTGCGTGCCGGTGAGAGGCAGGTCGCACTGCTCGCGGATCTTCGGCGACCCGTCTTTTGCGGTGTGCTCCATCAGCACCACCACGCGCTTCACGCCGCTGACCAGGTCCATCGCCCCACCGGGGCCCTTGACCATCTTGCCGGGCACCATCCAGTTCGCCAGGTCGCCGTGGCATGACACTTCCAGGCCACCGAGGATCGACAGGTCGATGTGGCCGCCGCGGATCATCGCGAACGAGTCGGCGCTGGAGAAGAAGCTCGAGCCGGGCAGGGTGGTGATGGTCTGCTTGCCCGCATTGATCAGGTCCGGGTCGACGTGCGCGTCGTCCGGGAACGGACCAATGCCGAGCAGGCCGTTCTCCGACTGCAGGATCACGTCCATCCCCTCGGGAATGAAGTTCGCGACCAGCGTGGGAATGCCGATGCCCAGGTTGACGTAGAAGCCGTCGCGCAGTTCCCTGGCGGCGCGGCGCGCCATCGCGTTGCGGATCGGGCTTTCCTTACCCGTGTTGGCGCCGGCCACGGTGCGGAACTCGATGCGCTTCTCGTAGGCCGCACCCTGGATGATGCGGTCGACGTAGATGCCCGGCACGTGGATCTGATCCGGCTTGAGCGTGCCGACTTCCACCAGCTCCTCCACCTCGGCCACGCACACCTGGCCGCAGGTGGCGATCATCGGGTTGAAGTTGCGCGCAGTCTTGCGGAACACCAGGTTGCCCAGCCGGTCGCCCTTCCACGCCTTGACGATGGACACGTCGGCACGGATCGCCTCTTCCAGCACGTACTCCTTGCCGTCGAAAGTCTTGGTTTCCTTGCCCTCGGCCAGCTTGGTGCCAAACGCCGTGCGCGTGTAGAAACCGGGAATGCCGGCGCCACCGGCACGCAGCTTCTCTGCCAGTGTGCCCTGCGGCACCAGATGCAGCTCCAGCTCGCCAGCCAGCACCTGCCGTTCAAATTCCTTGTTCTCGCCCACGTAGGAGGCGTACACGCGCTTCACCTGACGGGTCTTCAGCAGCGGCCCCATGCCGAAGTCGTCCACGCCGGCGTTGTTGCCGACGATGGTCAGCCCGGTCGTGCCGGCGGCCAGCAGGGCACCGATGAGGTTTTCGGGAATGCCGCACAGGCCGAAGCCGCCCGCGGCGATCGTCATGCCGTCGACCAGCAGTCCGTCCAGGGCTTTCTCGGCGCTTGCGTAAACCTTGTCCATTGCGATGCCTGCTCAGCGTGGGAATCAGCGCCCAAGGATACGACGGAACGACGAAGTGCCGCCTCGTACCAAGGTCCCATGCCCCGCGTCTGCGCCAGCCCCCAATGGCGCTGATGCGCCAGGGCCGGTCCCTGCGCGGGTCGGAAGTCGGTTGACGCTCATCGATTACACATGTAAACATGATGTTCGATTACGCATGTAAACGTGAGCCCGTCATGATCAGCGAAGCCGAAGCCGTGGTGATGGAAGTGCTGTGGCGCAGCGCCCCGCGCAGCGCCGAGGAAATCCTGGCCGAGGTCGGCCGGGCCCAGCAGTGGCAGGAGGGGACGGTGAAGTCGCTGCTCAACCGGCTGTTGAAGAAGAAGGCGGTGAAAGCGGAACGCGACGGCCGGCGCTATCTGTACAGCCCGCTGCTGCCGCGCGAGAAGTACGTGCACCAGAGCAGCAAGAGCTTGCTCGACCGCCTGTTCGGCGGACGCGTGGCGCCGCTGGTGGCGCACTTCTCGGAGCAGCGCAAGCTGACGAAGAAGGACATCGCCGAACTGCGCCAGCTGCTGGAGGAGCTCGACGATGAACAGCCTTGAGGCCATGGCCTCAACGTGGATGAGCCACGCGGCCCGGATGATCTGGGTGTTTACCCTGGCGGTGGCGCTGGTACTTGTCTTGCGCCGGTTGCTGCGACGCGCCTGTGGCGCCGAGGCGATGCCGCTGTTGTGGTCGCTGGTGCCGCTGGTGCTGGCGGCCGTGCAGATGCCGCACCCGGCCGTTCGCGTGGATGCGCTGCCGCCTGTTGTGGTGCGCATCGCCGGCGGAGGGAGCTGGGCGCCGGTGGCGAACGCGCCGGCATGGACGATCCCCTGGCCCTTGCTGATCATGGCCGGCTGGCTGGCCGGTGCGGTCGGTGTGCTGTTGCTGATCGGCATGGCCCAGCGACGCTACCTGCGTCGCCTCGCGGGCGCGCGGACGGTCGATATCGCCGGTGCGTATTGCCCGGTGTGGCAGGCCACGCGAAGCGACCTCGGACCCGCCGTGGTGGGGGCGCTTGGCGTGCGCATCGTGCTGCCAGCGGACTTCCATGCGCGCTACACCCCGACCGAGCAGGCGCTCATCCTCGCCCACGAGCAGGCGCATGCCCGGCGCCGCGACGGCCTGTGGCGGCTGCTCGCCCAGAGCCTGGTCACGCTGTTCTGGTTCCATCCGCTGGCCTGGGTTGCACTGGGCTGCCTGTGCCAAGACCAGGAGCTCGCCTGTGATGCCGCCGTGTTGCGCGCGCACGGCGCCCCGCGCCGGGACTACGCCAACGCCATGCTAAAAACCCAGTCCTCGCCGCTGATGCTGCCGGTGGGGTGTTCCTGGTCCGCCCGTCACCCGCTCACGGAGAGAGTCGCCATGTTGAAGCTGCCCGTTCTCACCCCTGTCCGTCGCCTGGCCGGCCGTGCCGCGCTCGGCGCGATCGTGCTGGCCGGCTCGCTCGCCGTTTACGCCGCGCAGCCATCGCCGGCGACGCATCATCCATCAGCGGAAGCCGTGAAAGAGGCGCTGGCGCTGTTCGACGGCGCCAGGACCGCGGTTGCCGACTACTGGCTCCACCACGGCTACGAGCTGCCGGCCGACAACGCCGCCGCGCGACTGCCCGATGCGTCGCTGATCGTCGGCAAGGACGTCGAAGGCGTGAAGTTTGCGGACGGCCGACTCGCTGCCACGCTGAGGAATTCGGCCGGCGGCGGGCACGTCGTGCTGGTGGCGATGCCCGACGCGCAGCACAAGACGATGCGCTGGCGGTGCGAGAGCCCGGATGTTCCGGAGATCGCCCGACTGCAAGACGGCTGTGCCCATGTTCCCGCAGGAACGCCGGGCGACGCGTCTGGCAACGCGGCTTTCACGCTGGATTTGGCGGCAAGTGTCGGCGGCGAACCTCCCCATCTGCACTCCACCACCTGCCTCAAAGACGCGGGCGATGCCTACCGCTTTGTCCTCACCACGGACACGACGCTGCCACCCTGGCAAGGGCAGGTGGGGGTCGTGCCCGCACCGGATGGCCAGTTGGAGATCCATGCCAGGCTCGCGGGCGGGTCGCTCGACGCGCCAGCGACGCCGATCCTGCGCACGCGAGTCGGCCAGAAGGCGGCGATCCAGATCGGCCGGGTGGTGGCCGGCGCGGACCACACGCTGCGCCTGGACCTCACTGCCTGGCCGGGGTGCGGCACGCCGCGACCGATCGTCGATGACGGCAACGTGCACGCCCGGTTCGCCGGCCCCAGTGCTCGTGCCATGGCGTCCATCTTTGCCGAACGGGCCGGGCTGACCTTGGTCGACCCGGCATCGCTTGACGACGCCCTCCCGGTGGCTGGCAACTTCGAGGGGGTGCCGCCCCGAGCCGCACTGCAGCTGATTGGCAACCTGGTCGGAATGAAACCCCGGTTTTCCGGCCACACCGTGCGATTTGTTGCCCAGTAGCCGCCGGTGCCGGCCGATATACTCCCCGCATCGCCGGGGAGTATGCACACGTGAAGCCGCGTCGCCGTCTTTGGAGCCTGCTTGCTTTGCTCGGGCTGGCACTGTCCGCCCACGCAGCCGGCCCGGTGCTGGTGATTCACGGCGGGGCAGGCGTATTGCGGCGGGACATGCCGCCGGCGCGCGAGAAGGCGGTGCGGGCTGCGCTCACCCTCGCGCTCAGGGCCGGCTATGCGGAGCTCAAGGCGGGCAAGCCCTCGGTGGATGCGGTAACGGCATCGCTGGCCGTGCTGGAGGACGATCCGCTGTTCAACGCCGGTCGTGGTTCGGTGTTCACCCACGCCGGCACGCTCGAGATGGACGCCGCCATCATGGACGGCTACACGCTGCGTGCGGGTTCGGTGGCGGCGGTGTCGGGGGTGCGCCATCCGATCCAGCTGGCCCGCGCGGTGATGGAGCACACGCCGCACGTGATGCTGGTCGGCGGCGGAGCTGAAGCATTTGCGCAGGCGCAGGGTCTCGCGCGCGAGACACCGGCATGGTTCCGCACCGAGGAACGCTGGCAGCAACTGCAGCAGGCGCTTCGCGAGGACGCAGCGGGCTCGTTGCACGACGCGGCGGGCGGCTCGCGTCACTTCGGCACGGTCGGTGCGGTGGCCCTGGATGCGCATGGCCATCTGGCGGCCGGGACCTCCACCGGTGGCACCAACGACAAGATGCCCGGCCGGGTCGGCGACTCGCCGATCATCGGCGCGGGCACCTATGCCAATGCAAGCTGCGCGATCTCCGGCACCGGCTGGGGCGAGTTCTACATGCGTACGGTGGCGGCCTACGCCATCTGTTCACGGGTGACCCAGCTGCGCGTGCCGCTGGCGCGGGCGGCAGCCGAGGTGATCAACCAGGAGATTCCGGCCATGGGCGGCAGCGGCGGCGCCATCGCGCTGGATGATCAGGGGCACATCGCCATGCCGTTCAACACGGACGGCATGTTCCGTGGCTGGATCGATGGCGCCGGCGTTGCGCACGTGGCGATCTACGGCGACGAAGACGACGGTACCGGCGAACTGCTGCCGGCTCCGGCTCCGGCACCCGACGACGCGGCGTCCGGCTACTGATCCTGGCGGTCAGTCGTCGCGCTCGGGCCGCTCGCGCACCGGATGCTTGCTCAGCTTGCGCTGCAGCGTGCGCCGATGCATGCCCAGTCTGCGGGCGGTTTCGGAGATGTTGCCGTCGCACTCGGTGAGCACGCGATGGATGTGCTCCCACTCCAGTCGGCGCAGTGCCAGCGGGGCTTCCGGCGCATCGAGCACGTCATCGTCGTCGGCATGCGGGCCATCGCCGTCGACCAGCGCGCGCACCACCGCATCCGCGTCCACCGGCTTGGCCAGGTAGTCGTGCGCGCCGCGCTTGATTGCCTCCACCGCAGTGGCGATCGAGGCGTAGCCGGTGAGCAGCAGGATGCGCATGTCCGGCACCAGCCGCTGCAGGTCGGGGATCAGCCGCAGGCCGTTCTCCTCGCCCAGCTTGAGGTCCAGCACGCAGTAGCGCGGCTGGTGGCGCCGGGTAAGCGCGCGTGCCTCGTCGGCGCTGACGGCATTGATCACCTCGAACCCTCGCGAACCGAGGGCGCGGGCGAGCACCCGGCCGAAGGTGACGTCGTCGTCGATGATCAGCAGGGGACGCTGGGGAGCGGGGGCAATCGAATCGGTCATCGTTGTTTCCAAAGGAGCCGCTTTGTCTATTGTTGCCGCAGCGTGGCGCGCATGCACGTGCCGCGGCGCGGCGACGTGGTGGGTGTCAGCCGCCGGCCATCGCCGACAGCGGCAGGCGGATGCTCACCACGGCGCCATCTTCGGTGTTGACCGCGGTGAGTTCGCCGCTGAGGCGGTCGGCGGTCGCCTCGGCCAGCGTCAGCCCGATGCCCAGTCCACCCTGTTTCTGGCTCTGGCCCAGCACGGTGCCGGGCCGGCTGGTGACGAAACCGGGGCCATGATCGCTGACACGCAGTTCCAGCCAGTCGCCGTCGTGCCGGACCCGCAGCGCCACCTGCTGCGAACCGCGCTGGGCGGAGGCATCGGCGGCGTTGTTGAGCAGGTTGATCAGCGCGTGGCGCAAGCCCGGCGGGCTGCGCAGCACGGTGCTGGCGGTGTCGGCGTCGAGTTCGAGCTCCAGCTCGGCCTCCGGCCGCAATAACTGGAAGCGCTCCAGGCAGCCGCGCACGAACTGGCCCAGGCTCATCTGCTGCTCTTCCTGCGACAGCTGCGCCTTGCCGAAGGCCACCATCTCGCGAAGGATCGTGCGACAGCGTTCGACCTGGTCCTGCAGCAGGGCCAGGTCGTCGGCAAGCACCGGGTCGGCGCGGTGGTCGCGGCGCAGCTCGGGCAGCAGCGTGCGCATAGTGGAGAGCGGGGTGTTGAGTTCGTGGGCGGCACCTGCCGCCTGGGTGGCGATGGCCAGGATGCCCTCGTCGCGCAGCGCGCGCTCACGCACGCGCTGCACTTCGATCTGCTGCTGGCGCACCGCGCTGGCCAGTCGGTTGATGAAGAATCCCAGCAGCGCCGCGGTGATCACGAAGTTCACCGCCATGCCGATCACGTGCAGCGCGAAGCCGCCGGGGCCGTCCATCACCGGCGGCAACGGCACGTAGTGCCCGATCAGCATCAGGTAGGCCAGCCCGGTCAGCGCCGACACCGCCAGCAGCGCCGGTACCGTGAGCGCGGCGGCGCCCAGCGCGATCGGCATCAGCAGCAGCGTCACGAACGGATTGGTGGCGCCGCCGGTGAAGTAAAGCAGGCACCACAGCACCACCGTATCCACCGCGATGTGGCCGATGGTTTCCCACTCCCGTACCGGCCACGGCTGGGTCAGCCGCCAGGAGGCGAATGCGGCGAACACCGCGTGGAAGCCGATCGCCACCATCAGCGGCAATACCGGCACCTCCATGTGCATCCACAGCGCCGCCACCAGCACGGCACTGCTTTGCCCGACGATTGCGCACAGGCGCAACCACGCCAGGGTTCGGGTCAGGGCGGAGGGGGCAAAGCGCTGGGGCGAGGCGAGATGGAGCATGACGATCCGCAGCAGGGCCCGCTGCCGGTGGCAGCGGACCGCGCAATCACGTGACGGGGTTGTTATAGCCTTCTTCGCTGCGCGACGCCGGCAGCGGGGTGCGCAGCGAGGCGTCGTTGGCGTGGCTGGTGGAGAGCTTTTTCATCAGCGGCAGCACCAGCAGCGCGATCACCGTGCAGCCAATGCCCACGAAACCGAGCTTGTTGAACAGGCTGGTGTAGATCGCCAGCGACTGCAGCGGGTCGGTGAGGCCTTCGGGAATGTGCGCATAGTTGGCCACCACGCTGCCCAGGTACTGCGAGATGCCGACGGCGACGTAGTACGCGCCCATCATGAAGCCGCCCATGCGCGCCGGCACGTAGCGGGCGATCATCGCCAGGCCCAGCCCGGACACCAGCAACTCGCCGAGAGAGTACAGGCCGTAGCCCCAGACCATGGTCCAGGACGAGACCTGGCCGTTCACCGCCCAGATCGCGCCGATGCCGTAGACGAAGAAGCCGGCTGCCACGGCGCCGAAGCCCCAGGCGAACTTCACCGCGACCGACGGGTTGCGGCCGAACCGGCCCAGGGCGTTGTAGATCCACACCAGCACCGGGCTGAGCAGCACGATCCAGATCGCGTTGAGGTTCTGGTACTGCTCGGGGATCCATTGGATGTGGAACCCGAGCAGGTTCATGTCGGTATCGACGTTGCGCTGTGCGAACAGGTTCAGCGAGGTCGCCATCTGGGCGTAGAAAATGAAGAAGAAGATCGTCTGCACCGTGAGCACCAGGGCGGCGATCAGGCCGGCGCGCTCGGTCTGCTCCGCACTGCGGATCAGGTGCACGAAGATGCCCAGGATCACCACGCCGGCCAGGTACACGCAGATCTTGGCCGCCAGCAGGCTCTGCAGGATGAAGGCGACCACCGCGACCATCACCAGCGACGCGGCCAGCAGCGCCAGCGCGCGCATCGGCTTGACCGGCTGGTTGTCCGGCGGCGATCCGATGTGCGCAAGCGTGCGGAACATCAGTGCGTAGTTGACCAGGCCCAGCATCAGGCCGATGGCGCAGGCGCCGAACGCGGTGTGCCAGCCCCAGTTGTCGCCGTAGCGTGCGGCCACGTGATCGCGGATCCACGGCGTGGCCGTCATCGAGATCATCGAGCCCACGTTTACTGCCATGTAGTAGATGGTGAAGGCGCTGTCGATCTTGGTGTCGTCGCCCTCGTAGATCTTTCGCACCAGGTTGCCGGCATTGGGCTTGAAGAAGCCATTGCCGACCACGATCACGCCCAGTGCGCTGTAGAGCAGCGTGGGGTCGCTGGAGGGGATCCACAGCATCGCGTAGCCCAGCGCCAGCACCACCGCGCCGAGCAACATGGTGCGGCGCGTGCCGAGCAGCTTGTCGCCGATCCAGCCACCGATGGCGGGGGTGGCGTAGATCAGCGCGGCCGCCGCGCCCCACACCAGATTGGCGCGGCTGTCGACGAAGCCGAGCTTCTTCATCATGTAGGTGACCATCAGCACCTGCATGCCGTAGAAGCCGAAGCGCTCCCACATCTCGATGAGGAAGACGGTACTGAACGCGCGCGTCTGCGACACGGGTGGGTTCTGAAGTGCCATGTGGATTCCGACCAGATTCATGCCATGGCGCTGCGTGCCAGCGCGCCGCCTCACTGTGCCCGGACCAGCGGACACAACCGTCGAAGCCTACCCGATCCCGTGCCCGGCCGTGGTTGCACCGCGCCAAAAAGCAGCAGGCCCGGCACGCCCGCCCGGATCGCGCCGCGGCGGGCCTGCCGGCGTCGGCGATGCGGGGCTGTGGCATCATCCTCGCGCCGCCGCGGCTGGTTCGCGTGGCGACGGGGCCGTCGCCCGGCGCGTCCGTTTTTTCTCAGGAGACATCCATGCCCGGCAGCGGCTTTCGCGGCGATCCCCGCCAGCTCTGGAACGCATTTCGCTGGTCGATGAAGGGGCTGCAGGCGGCATGGCGGCACGAGGCGTCGTTCCGGCTCGAGGCGATCCTGGCGATCGTGCTGGTGCCGCTGGGCCTGTGGCTCGGCCACGGCGCGCTGGAAAAGATCGCACTGGTGATGCCGGCGGCGCTGGTGCTGTCGGCAGAGTTGCTCAACTCGGCGATCGAGGCAGTGGTGGACAAGGTCAGCCCGGAGTTCCACGAACTGGCCGGCCGTGCCAAGGACATGGGCTCGGCCGCCGTGTTCCTGCTGCTGGTGTTCACCATGCTGTGCTGGGGGCTGATCCTGCTGCCGCGCTGGTTCTGAGGGCGGCCGTCATGCCGCTGCACGCGGCGCGTCGTATGCTGCGCATCGCCTGCACGTCATCCGATTCCATCCTGGGAGTGAAAGCCATGAAATTCCTGCGCGTCAGCGTGCTCTTGTTGCTTCTTGCCGGCCTTTCCGGCTGTGGCTACAACGCCATCCAGCGGCAGGACGAGGCGGTCAAGGCGTCGTGGTCGGAGGTGCTCAACCAGTACCAGCGCCGGGCCGACCTGGTGCCGAACCTGGTCAACACGGTGAAGGGCTACGCCCAGCACGAGGAGAAGGTGTTCACCGAGGTGACCGAGGCCCGGGCGAGGGTCGGCTCGATCCAGGTCGGCGCCGATACGGTCAATGACGCGGCCAAGCTCAAGCAGTTCCAGGCCGCGCAGGGCGAGCTTTCCAGCGCGCTTTCGCGGCTGATGGTGGTGAGCGAGAACTATCCCCAGCTGAAGGCCGACGGGCTGTTCCAGAACCTGCAGGCGCAGCTCGAGGGCACCGAGAACCGTGTCACCGTGGCCCGCAACCGGTACGTCCAGGCGGTGCAGGAATACAACACCATGATCCGCAGCTTTCCGAACAACCTGACCGCCAAGATGTTCGGCTACCAGGTCAAGCCGAACTTCAGCGTCGAGAACGAGAAAGCCATCTCGACGGCACCCCGGGTCGACTTCGGCACGTCCGCGCCGGCCGCGGCCGCCTCGGCGCGCTGAGGTGATGCGGCGCCTCATGCGCCTGCTGGTGCTCGCGCTGTTGGCGCTCGCATGGGCCTTGCCCGCGGCGGCGCAAGACGTGCCGGTGCTCAAGCGGCACGTCACCGACCTCACCGGGACCCTGACCGCGCAGCAGGTCGACACGCTCGATGCCAAGCTGGTGGCGCTGGAGAAGGCCAAGGGCACGCAGCTGGTCGTGCTGATGGTGCCGACCACCGGTGACCGCGACATCGAGAGCTATTCGCTGGCGGTGGCCGAGGCCAACCGGATCGGCCGCAAGGGCACGGATGACGGCATCCTGCTGCTCGTGGCCAAGGACGACCGGCGCGATCGCATCGAGGTGGGCTACGGACTGGAGGGCGCGGTACCGGATGCTGCCACCGCCCGCATCCGGCGTGAGTTCATCGAGTCGCGCTTCAAGCAGGGCGACTTCTATGGCGGCATCGATGCCGGCGTCGATGCGTTGACCACCCTGATCAACGGCGAGAGCCTGCCGCCGCCAGCGCGCGCGAAAGACTCCGGTCGTTCCGGCAACATGGGTCACACGTTGCTGATCGGCGTGTTCGTGGCATTTTTCCTGCGTCGCCTGTTCGGACGGATTCACGTGCTGGTGCGCACTCCACTCGGCGCCCTGATCACCGGCGGCCTGTTGTGGGCGCTGGCTGCCACCGTGGGTGCGGGGCTTCTGGGGCTTCTGATTGGCGGCGTGCTGATGCTGTTGCCCGGCGGTGGCGGTCGCTCGATCGGTCCCGGTGGCTGGGGCGGATTCGGCGGCGGCGGCTTTGGCGGCGGTGGCGGGTTCGGCGGCGGCAGTTTCGGCGGCGGCGGTGGCGGCTTCAGCGGTGGCGGCGGCAGTTTCGGTGGCGGCGGATCGTCGGGGAGTTGGTGATGACTCGGATGCAGCGCCTGCTTGCGAACGCGTTCGGCGGCTGGTTTCAGTTGCGCCGGCGGTTTCCGCCCGACCTGCTCGACGCGCTGGCACGCGCGGTTTCAGACGGCGAAAAACATCATCTGGGCGAGGTGCGGTTCGCGGTCGAGTCGCGCCTGCCGGTAGCTGCGGTGTGGTCCGGCATGACGCCGCGGCAGCGCGCGGAGCAAGTGTTCGCCCAGCTGGGCGTGTGGGATACCGAGCACAACAGCGGTGTGCTCATCTACCTGCTTCTGGCCGAGCGGCGGATCGAGATCGTTGCCGATCGAGGTGTCTCGGCACGCACAAGCCGCTCCGCGTGGGATGCCGTATGCAGGGCCATGCACGAGTGCTATCAGCGCGGAGAGTGGCGGCAGGGCAGCGTCAACGGCATCCAGGCTGTACATGCCGTGCTGCTCGCTTCATTTCCGAGCGAAGGTAGAGAAAACCCCGGTGAGCTTTCCGATCGCCCGGTGGTTCTGTAGCCAGTAAAGAAAAGGCCGCCGGGAGGCGGCCTTTTCTGGACGATGTCAGGCGCCCTTGCCGATGTATTTCTCGAGAAAAGCCTGCAGCCGGTCGTAGAGCTCGACGTTGTTTTTCTCGTTGTAGAACCCGTGACCTTCCTTTGGCTTGGTGAGTGTCTCGTACGGCTTGTGCGCTTCATCCAGTGCGGCCCGCATCGCCTTGAACTGGGCGAATGGCGCGCGCTGATCCTCCTCGCCATGGATGAGAAGCACCGGTACGTCGATCTTCCCGGCGAGCTTGGCCGGTGAGTTGCTGTCAAGCTCTGCGGCATCTTCTCCGATGGCCACCTTCAGGTAGTTCCGTCCGCTCTCGCTTTCCCTGATGTCGCCCTTGTCGTACATCATGCCGAGGTCGTAGATGCCCGCGTAGCCTACAGCGCACTTGAACAGGCCCGGCGCGCGAATCGGTGCCATCAAGGCAGAATAACCTCCGAAACTGCCCCCGTAGATACATATGCGGTCAGGATCGGCGAAGTGCTGCGCGATCGCCCATTTGACGCCTTCGATCAGGTCCTGCTGCACCCGGGTGCCCCACTTCCGGTAGGCCGCTTCCTGGAAGTCCGCGCCCCGCCCGCTGGAGCCTCGATAGTTGACCTGCAGCACCAGGTAGCCGCGACTGGCCAGGAACTGGGCATCATCTTCAAAGAACCAGTCATCACGCACACCGGTGGGTCCGCCGTGGGGCATCAGTACCATCGGCAGGTTGTCTGGCTGCTTGTTCTTCGGGATCGTCAGGATCGCCTCGAGCGTGGTTCCGTCGCTCGTCTTGAACATCAGAGGACGCCGCTCGGCCATCTGGTTCGGGTCGATCCACGGTGCCACGTCGAACAGCTTCTGCACCTTGTAGGTGCGCGTATCGATCAGATAGAAGGTGCCCGGGTTGTGGTCGTTTGCCACGCCGAAGAGAAGCTCGCCGCCGTCATCGCTGAAATTGACAAAGTGGACCAGAGACCCGGCGAACTTCTGGCTCAACGCGCGATGAAGTTTGGAGGCTGGTGAACTCAGTTCGATATAGCTCGTCCGGGGGATACCGGTCGCCAGTGTCGTGGCGAATGGCTGACGCGGGATGGCAGTCCACTCAATCGTGTCGACCTCCCCGATCACCGGCACCGCCAGCATCTTGCGCTCTCCGCCGCTCTCGCTCTCCTGCACGAGCGACGTGGGGCCGCCATCCGGTGCGTAACTTGCGTAAATCCCGTTGCCGTCCGGCGTACTGCTGATCGGCGCAAAACTGCCTCCGACCTGCTCCGCACCCATTGCCGCCCAGCTGGCTCCCACCCGGTGATAGACGACATAGTTGAAGTCGGCATTTCGGCCATAGGCATAGTGCGCCTTACCATCGCGACCGACCATGAATTCCATGCCACCAATGCCGATGTCTCCGATCAGGTGACGAGCGCCACTGTCGGCATCCACGTCATACAGCATGCTTTTGTCGCTGTTGTCCCAGCTGTGCGCAGTCATGTAGAAGTGGCCATTGGAGGGTTCGGGAATTCCCTCTACCTCGGCCCAGCCATGATCTCCCCCGCGATTGCTTCGGCGTCCCTCGTTTGCGTCGAACCCGCTGTTCGCCTCGTAGCCGTACAGGTAGTCCTGATGCTTGCCATCCAGATCCGCAGCGATGATCTCGCCGGTCAGCAGCGGCTTGTCCAACGAGCCGAATTCCCTCCCCTTTTCGATGATCAATCGCGTGTTGCTGGTCCAGAGGAAGTCTGCCGGAAGTTGGTACCTTGGCAGACGCAGCATGCTTACCGGCCGACTCATGTCGGCTATCTTGAAAACTACTAGCGCGTGGGCACCATCGTCGCCGTCCATCCGCACCGCGATATGCTGCCCGTCCGGCGAGAGCCGGGGCTTCGATATCGTCGAGTGTTTCGCGAAGGTGCTTGCCGGAATCTGCTCCGCGGCGATGCCTGCGATGGGCATGACCACGAGCATGGCGGACAGTAAAGTCCGCGACAGACGCATCTGCATGTTTTTCCCCTGTTGCTCCCTGCATTGATCCGGCGGCGAGGAGCGCGCCGCCGGGAGGAGTCGGAGCCCCTGCAATCCCGACATCCCCGGTCCGGGTCAAGTATGCCAGCTCCCGGTGATTTCGACGGTCGATGTCGGGGAAGCAGGTTTTTGTCCGCAGTTGGCCTACGTTCGTACCGGTACACTCTGCGTTTTTGCCGGCCTCCTTGCTGCTTATGACGCCCCCTTTCATCGTCCACTTCGACCCGGTCGCTTTTCGCCTGGGCTTCCTCCAGGTGCACTGGTACGGGCTGATGTACCTGCTGGGCTTCGTGCTGGTGGCGGTGCTGGGCGAGTACCGGCGCCGGCGGGGGCGGCTGCCGGTGAGTCGGGACGCGCTGGGCGACCTGTTCTTCTACGGAATGATGGGTGTGATCGTGGGCGGCCGTGTCTGGTACATGCTGTTCTACTACGCCGGTGGCATCGGCTGGATGTGGCGCGAGCCGTTGTCGCTGTTCAAGGTGTGGGACGGCGGCATGAGCTTCCACGGCGGCTTGCTGGGCGTGGTGCTGGCCGGCTGGTGGTGGTCCCGGCGACATCGGCTGCACCCGTTCGACACGATCGACTTCGTTGCCCCGCTGGTGCCGCTGGGTCTGGGGCTGGGGCGGTTCGGCAACTTCGTCAACGGCGAGCTGTGGGGCAAGCCCAGCGACGCGCCTTGGGCAATGATCTTCCCCGGCTCGGCGACCGAGGATCTGCAGCTGGCGGCGGCAGACCCGTCCCTGGGCGAGCGGCTGCGCCAGTTCGGAGCATTGCCGCGCCACCCCTCTCAGCTCTACGAGATGGTGCTCGAAGGGCTGGTGATGTTCGTGGTGCTGTGGCTGGTATCGCTCAAGCCACGGCCGCGCTACCTGATCTCCGGCCTGTTCGCGCTGATGTATGGCGGCTTCCGGTTTGCGGTTGAGTTCGTGCGCGTCCCGGACGCGCAGCTCGGCTATCTCGCATGGAACTGGCTCACCATGGGGCAGGTGCAGTCGATCCCGCTGATCGTGGTGGGCGTGGTGCTGATCGGGCTGTCGCGCCGCGCACCGACGCTGCCGATCGCCCCGCCGCAGTCGCCGCTCGCCGCGCACGACTGAGGGCGGCTCGGCGCAGTGGCCTCGGCCATGACGCCGCCGTCCGAGAGGCTGGCCATATCGCGAGGGCATAAGAACCGGGCTGGCGAGCAGCAGCGGGCTTCATCGTACGTGGCGGCGGGAGCGGCTTCGGCGCCGCCCCCGTGGCTGCGGCCCCTCGGCCCGCCGGGGCTGAACCCGGCGGGCCGAGGGGCAGGGCTGCCTAGAAGTTGCGGTCGCCGCCGAGGATGTCTCCCAGTCCTCCGAGGATCGAGCCTTCGCCGCGGCGCTGGCCGCCGCCCTGCGGTGCAGCGGCGAGCATGCGGCCGGCCATCCGGGAGAACGGCAGCGACTGCAGCCAGACCGTGCCCGGACCGGTCAGCGTGGCCAGGAACATGCCCTCGCCGCCGAACACCATGCTCTTGATGCCGCCGACCGCCTTCACGTCCATGCTCACGGTGTCGTGGAAGGCCACGACGCAGCCGGTGTCGACATCGAGCCGCTCGCCGGCACGCAGCTCCCGCTGCACCACGGTGCCGCCCGCGTGCACGAAGACCCAGCCGTCGCCCTCGAGCTTCTGCATGATGAAGCCGTCGCCGCCGAACAGCCCGGTGAGGATCTTGCGCTGGAAGAAGATGCCCAGCTGCACGCCGCGGGCGCCGGCGAGGAACGAGTCCTTCTGGCAGATCAGGCGGCCGCCGTGCTCGGACAGCTTCATCGCCATCACGGTGCCGGGGTAGGGCGCCGCGAAGGCCACCTTGGCCTTGCCCTGCCCGGTGTGCGTGAACACGGTGGTGAACAGGCTCTCGCCGGTGATCACCCGCTTGCCGGCGGAAAGCAGCTTGTCCATGAGGCCACCGCCCTGGCTGGCGGTCGAGCCGTCGCCGAACACCGTGTCCATCTGCACGTGGGCTTCCTTGTACATCAGCGCGCCGGCCTCGGCGATCGCGCTCTCGCCGGGATCCAGTTCGATCTCCACGAACTGCATGTCGGTGCCGACAATGCGGTGGTCGATGTCGTCGGCGCTGCTGCTGCGGCTGGGCGGTGCGGGCGGCGGCGCCGCGTCCAGGCCGGCCTGCAGCTCGGCCACCGCGCGGATCGGCTGCCACTCGCCAATGCCTTCGCGCCAGCAGTAGCCGTCGGGCTGGTTGCGGGCCTGTTCGCGCGCAGCGACGTCGTCCAGCGGGCCGATGCGGTCGGTGTTCTTGCCGTAGCTGAAATACCACTGCGTCATGGCGCTGATCTCCTTGGGTGAAAGCCCGAGTCTAGGCCGCGTCGGGTGACCGGGCGAGTGACCGATGTCATGCCGGAGTTGGCTCCCACACCGCCGGCGGCACCGTTATCCTTGCCGGATGCGCGCCTACCTCGACCTGCTTCGCCACGTGCTGGAACACGGCACCGACAAATCCGACCGCACCGGCACCGGCACGCGCAGCGTGTTCGGCTGGCAGATGCGTTTCGACCTTCGCCAGGGCTTTCCCTTGGTGACCACCAAGAAGCTGCATCTGAAATCGATCGTGCACGAGCTGATCTGGTTCCTGCGCGGCGAGACCAACATCGGCTATCTGAAGGAGCACGGCGTCCGCATCTGGGACGAGTGGGCTGACGAGCAGGGCGAACTGGGCCCGGTCTATGGGCGGCAGTGGCGTGCATGGCCCACGGCCGACGGCGGCGTCGTCGACCAGATCCGCTGGGTGGTTGACGAGATCCGCCGCAACCCCGATTCGCGCCGGCTGATCGTCAGCGCATGGAACGTGGGCGAGCTGTCGCAGATGGCGCTGATGCCCTGCCACACGATGTTCCAGTTCTACGTTGCCCAAGGGCGGCTCAGTTGCCAGCTGTACCAGCGGTCAGGTGACATCTTCCTGGGCGTGCCGTTCAACATCGCCAGCTATGCCTTGCTGACCCACATGGTGGCGCAGGTATGTGGCCTGGAGGTCGGCGACTTCGTGCACACGCTGGGGGACGCGCACCTGTACGCCAATCATGTCGAACAGGCGCGGCTGCAGCTTTCGCGCGAGCCGTTGCCGCTGCCGCGGCTGCGGCTCAATCCGGAGGTTGCGTCGATCTTCGACTTCCGCTTCGAGGATGTCGCCTTCGTGGACTACGTGTCGCACCCGGCCATCAAGGCTCCTGTCGCGGTGTGACGACGCGCGCGCCGCGGTACCATCACAGCCTGTGATGGCGCGGTCCCCGCGCCGCAACTTCATGCGCCGAAGGACTGCCATGGCCGTTTCGCTGATCGCCGCTCTTGACGAGAATTTTGCCATTGGCCGCCACGGGAAGCTGCCGTGGCATCTGCCGGATGATCTGCGCTGGTTCAAGCAGCTCACGCTCGGCAAATACGTGCTGATGGGCTACAACACCGCGCTGGCCATTGGCCGGGCGCTCCCGGACCGGACGAATCTGGTGCTGTCCCGTCGCCACGAGGCACCGTTCCCGGGTCAGGTCACCGTCCGGTCGATCGAAGAGGCGCGCGCACGCGCCGATGGCACCGGGCTGATGGTGATCGGAGGCGGCCAGGTCTACGCCGAGACGCTGCACGTTGCGCAACGTCTGTATCTCACCTGGGTCAGCGCCGCTGTAGAAGGTGCGGATACCTTCTTTCCCGGCGTGCACTTCAGCGACTGGACCGAGGTGGCGCGTACCCACCACAAGGCGGACGCCGCGCACGCCTACGATTTCGACATGGTCGAATACATTCGCAGCCAGTAATGAATGCGTCGTCTCCGGCTCCGGCACCGCTCCATGTGATGGCGGGCGTGCTGTGTGATACGCACGGCCGGGTACTGCTGTGCGAGCGGCCAGTGGGCAAGCATCTGGCCGGCCTGTGGGAGTTTCCCGGAGGCAAGCTTGAGCCCGGCGAGTCGCCGGCTGAGGGGCTGGCGCGTGAACTGCACGAGGAGCTGGGCATCCACGTGCTTTCCTGCACGCCGTTCGTGGTGCTGCCCTGGCGTTATGACGCGCTCAGTCTGCTGCTCGATACCTGGCGCGTGCACGCATGGGAAGGCACCGCACGGTCGGTTGAAGGGCAGGCACTGCGCTGGTGCCTGCCGAACGCGGTGGACGTGACGCAGCTGGCGCCGGCCGACCAGCACATCCTGCACCGACTCCTGGATACGGCTGCCGACCCGGCTGCGCCGGCCGGCACTTCGGCGCGCTGAGGCGTATCTCCTCGGGTCGGAAGCGAGGCGTGCCGCGCCAGAGGATCAGGCAGTGCGGGCAGTACTCAGGGCGAGATACTTCGTGTGCAGCGTCGCCACCTGTGCGTCCAGTGCATCGCGGTCGCCCCGGTTGTCGATGACATCATCGGCGATGGCCAAGCGCTCGGCGCGGCTGGCCTGGCTGGCAAGCATGCGACGCGCCAGTTCCTCGTCCACGCCATCGCGTGCCATCAGGCGCGCCATCTGTTCTGCCTCGGGCAGCTCCACCGCAAGCACCCGATCGACCCAGCGGTAGTGGGGCAGGTTTTCCACCAGCAGGGGAATGGCGAGCACGCAGTACGGTCCGGCATCGGCGCCGGCACGATCTCTCAGCCACTGGCGCACGCGCGGATGGACGATCGACTCCAGCGTGGCCCGGGCGTCCTGATCAGCAAAGATGCGATGCCGCATGGCGGGGCGGTCCAGCCGCCCGTCGCTCCCCAGCACCTCGCTGCCGAAGGCCTGCACAATCGCCGCCAGCCCGGAGCTGCCGGGCTCGACCACCTCGCGCGCCGCCTGGTCGGCGTCGTACACGGCGATCCCGCGGGTTTCGAAGCAGCGCGACGTGGCGGTCTTGCCCGCTGCAACACCCCCGGTGAGCGCGACCACGAAGCGCGTCATGGCGGGTCCTAGCGCAGCCCGCTGAGGTGCAGGTAAGCGCCGAGCAAGCGATCGCCGGCCACGAACCAGACCCAGCCGGCAGCTGCTATGAAAGGGCCAAACGGCATCGGGAGATCTCGCTCATGCTTCCGCATCGCCATCAGGCTGCCGCCTACGATCGCGCCGATGAGCGATGACAGCAGCACCACCGGAAGCAGACAGGTCACACCCATCCAGGCGCCCAGTGCCGCGAGCAATTTGAAGTCGCCATGGCCCATGCCCTCCTTGCCGGTCAGCAGCTTGAAGCCCCAGTAAACGCTCCACAGGCTCAGATACCCGATGGCGGCGCCCAGAATGGCCGTGCCTGGCGCGACGAACATCGGGCCGAGCGAGAGCAGCAGGCCGACCCACAGCAGCGGATAAACCAGCTGGTCCGGCAGCAGCTGGGTGCGGAAATCGATGCCGGACAGGGCGATCAGCATCCAGCTCAGGAACAGTCCTGCCGCCGCCGCCGGGGTGGCGCCGAAGCGCCACACCACGACCGCGCTGCACACGCCGCTGAGCAACTCCACCAACGGGTATTGGGGCGAGACCGGGGCGCGGCAGTAGCGGCACCGGCCTTTCAGCATCAACCACCCCAGCAGGGGGACGTTGTCCCTCGCTGCCAGCGGATGCTTGCAGTGCGGACAGTGCGAGCGCTCGCGCACGATGCCCGGCGGCAGCGCGGAGGCGTCATCAGGCTCCAGCTGCAGCACCTCGCGGGCCTCCCGCCGCCACAGGGCTTCCATCCGCGCGGGTAATCGCAGGATCACCACGTTGAGGAAACTGCCGACCAGCAGGCCGAGGACGCCGGCAAAACTGATCCACACCCACAGCGGAAACTCGGACATGCGTTTTCCTGCAGCACAAAAAAGCAAAAAGCCCCCCTCCCGGCGGGAGAGGGGCTTCGGAGGCGAAGCTTACACGGTGCCTGCGAGCTTGAAGATCGGCAGGTAGAGCGATACCACCATGCCGCCGACCAGCACGCCCAGGATCACCATGATCAGCGGTTCCAGCAGGGTCGACAGGGTGTCGACCGCGTTGTTGACCTCCTCCTCGTAGAACTCGGCCACCTTGAACAGCATGTTGTCCAAGGCACCGGATTCCTCACCGATGGCCGTCATCTGCACCACCATGTTGGGAAACAGGCCGGTCTGGCGCATTGCCAATTGCAGCTGGTGACCCACTGCGATGTCGTCGCGCATCAGCCGGATGGCGTCTCCGTAGACGATGCTGCCGGTGGCGCCGGCCACGGCGTCGAGAGCCTCCACCAGCGGCACACCCGCGCGGAATGTGACGCCAAGCGTGCGGGCAAAGCGGGCGATCGCCGATTGCCGAAGGATGTTGCCGATCACGGGCAGCTTCAGCATCAGCCGGTCGAGAAAATGGGCGAACTTGGTGGACCGGCGCTTGGCCATGGTGAGCGCCACGATGCCGCCAACAATGCTGCCGATAACCAGCCACCAGTAGCTCTGCATGAACTTGGACGCAGAAATCACAACCTGCGTCGGCGCTGGCAGCTCGGCACCTGCTTGGCGAAAGGTTTCCTCGAACACTGGAACCACGAACAGCAGCAAGATCATGCTCACAAGCAAGGCCACGGCGAGCACCATGACGGGGTAGAACAGAGCCTTCTTGATCTTGCTCTTGATGGCCTCCATCCGCTCCTTGTAAGTGGCGACCGTGTCCAGCACGGTGTCCAAGACACCCGCAGACTCGCCTGCGCGCACCAGGTTGCGGTAGAGCTCGTCGAACTGCACCGGGTACTTGGCGAGCGCCTCGTTCAACGAAGCACCGCCCTCGATGCCCTGCTTGACGTCCACCAGCATGTTCTTGAAGCGGATGTTCTTCTGGCCGTCCGCGATGATTTCGAACGACTGCACCATCGGCACGCCCGAGGCCATCATGGTGGCGATCTGGCGGCTGAAGATGGCCACGTCGCGGGGCTTTACGGTACTCCCGCTCGCGCCGAAGAGCGGTTTGGCACGCTCCCGCACGGTCTGCGGGTTCATTCCCTGTCGACGCAGTTCGGCCTTCACCAGCGAAGCGTTCTTCGCCGGCATCTCGCCCTTCATGCGCTTGCCGCGCTTGTCCAGGGCGACCCAGTCGTACATGGTCGTCTGGCTTACCTGGGCGCGCTGGGCGCCCAGGTTTCGCGCGTTCTTTGCCGTTGCAGTAGCCGTAGCCATGCGGTTTCCCCCTAATGCCCACCCTGGACCGGCCGAAGGCCGATCAGATCCTGCCAGCTTATTGCATTTTCAGCGCCAAAATCCGTGCCCCTGCCCGCAGCAGCAGTGTGTCCCGGGCCACAATCGCCGTGGCCTGTCAGTCCTTGGTCACGCGGTCGATCTCGGCGAGGCTGGTCAGCCCGTTCTTCACCTTGCGCAGCGCCGATGCCCGCAGGTCGTCGATGCCGGCCTCGCGGGCCACCTCGGCAATCTGCATGGCATTGCCGCCCTTGAGCACGATTTTCTGGATATCTTCGAGCATCGGCATGACCTGATAGATGCCGACGCGGCCCTTGTAGCCCTCGTTGCACGAATCACAGCCGGCCGCCTCGAAGATGGTCAGCCCCTCGTCGATGTCCTGCTGGGTGAAGCCGGCGGCCAGCAGGACCTCCGGCGGCAGCTCGATCGGCTTCTTGCACTCGTGCAGGCGGCGCGCGAGGCGCTGCGCCACGATCAGGGTTACCGACGAGGTGATGTTGTACGGGGCAATGCCCATGTTCATCAGCCGCGCGATGGTCTGCGAGGCGTCGTTGGTGTGCAGCGTCGAAAGCACCATGTGGCCTGTCTGCGCCGCCTTGATCGCGATTTCGGCCGTTTCCAAGTCGCGGATTTCGCCGACCATGATCACGTCCGGATCCTGGCGCAGGAACGAGCGCAATGCCGCAGCAAAGGTCATCCCTCGCTTGACGTTCTGCTGCACCTGGTTGATGCCCTCGACGCGGATTTCCACCGGGTCCTCCACCGTCGAGATGTTGCGCTCGGCGGTATTGAGCATGTTGAGCGCGGTGTAAAGCGACACCGTTTTGCCCGAGCCGGTCGGGCCGGTAACCAGCACCATGCCGTAGGGTTTGTGGATGGCATCCACGTAGAGTTTCTGCTGCTCCGGCTCGTAACCCAGCTTTTCGATGCCGATCTTGGCCGCCGACCCGTCCAGGATACGCAGCACGATCTTCTCGCCGAACAGCGTCGGCAGCGTGCTTACGCGGAAGTCCACCGCGCGGCTCTTGGACAGGTTCAGCTTGATACGCCCGTCCTGCGGCACGCGCTTCTCTGCGATGTCCAGCTGCGCCATCACCTTCAGTCGCGAGGAAATCCGGTTGGCGAGCTTCATCGGCGGACTGGCTACGGCGCGCAGCATGCCGTCCATGCGCAGACGCACCCGGTACTGGCTCTCGAACGGCTCGAAATGGATATCCGACGCACCGCGTCGGATCGCGTCCACCAGCACCTTGTTCACGAATTTCACTACCGGCGCGTCATCGGTGCCGCTGGCGTCGATGCCGGTGCTCTCGGGCTCGTCGTCACCGCCGCTGGTCTCGAGTGCGAGGTCGTCCAGATCGCTGTCACCCATGTCGGTGACGGTGTTGTTCATCGCGGTGAGCGCGGTTTCAATTGCGCGCAGCAGCTGCGCACGGTCGACCAGGATCGGTTCGACCATGCAGTTGGAGTGGAACTTGATGTCGTCCAGTGCATGCGACTGCATCGGATCAGCGATGCCAACGTAAAGTCGCTTGCCGCGCCGGAACAACGGCAGCGCCTTGTGCTTGCTGATCAACGCCTCGCTGATCAAGTTCAGCGGCATGCTAGCGGGCGACAGCGAAGCGACGTCCATCATCGGCATGCCGAACTCAACTGACGCCACCTGGGTGAAACGCGCGCTGTCCACCATATGGCGATCCAGCAGCCACGCCGCCAGCGTCGACTTCGCCTGGGCGGAATCAACGACCGCCTTGCGAACTTCGGCTTCGGGGAGGACGCCCTCGGACACCAGCCGCCGCGCCATGCCGGACAGCCCTGCAAGCGACGCCTGCTGTACTTGAGAAGACATGGTGAAGTTGGCCCCAGCTCGCTGATTAACGTGGAATTTACCCCACTCTACCAGCCAGATCATCTGTCGCAAGTCTCGTTTCCGGTGGTGCACCCGGTCCAGGCGGCTGCAGCTGGGAGCCAGCAGCGGCAAAGGCAGTGCTAGCGACACCGCCGGCGTGATTCCACGCCGCCGGCCGCGGCGCAGCCTTGCGGCCCACGTTATGATCCGCGGCAGGTTTCACGGGGGCGCCATCGCTTGAACGTCAGCATCATCCTTCCCGCCAAAAACGAGGCGGGCGCGCTCGTTGCGCTCTTGCCCAGGCTACGCGAGCTGTATCCGGCGGCCGAGCTGCTGGTCGTGGACGATGGTTCCACCGACCACACCGCGGCAGTCTGCAGCGACGCGGGCGTGCGCCGTCTCGAGTCGCCGTATTCGATGGGCAACGGCGCTGCTATAAAGCGCGGTGCGCGGGCAGCCTCCGGCGATGTGCTGGTGTTCATGGACGGCGATGGCCAGCACGATCCGGCTGACGTCTCACGCCTCGTGAGCCGCCTGGCGGAGGGCTACGACATGGTCGTGGGTGCGCGGGCCTGGGAGGGGCAGGCCGGGGTGGGGCGCGGACTTGCCAACACGTTCTACAACTGGCTCGCTTCGCGCATGACCGGGCACAAGGTCGATGACCTCACCTCGGGTTTCCGCGCGGTGCGGGCAGACAAGTTTCGTGAATTCCTGCACCTGCTGCCGAACGGGTTCAGCTACCCCACCACCAGCACGATGGCGTTCTTCCGCAGCGCCTATCCGGTTGCGTACGAGCCCATCCACGTCGCGCAGCGCGACGGCACCACCAGCCACATCCGTCCCCTGCGCGACGGTCTGCGATTCCTGCTGATCATCTTCAAGATCGCCACCCTGTACTCCCCGCTGAAGTTGTTCGTACCGGCGAGCGCAATGTTTTTCCTGCTTGGCTGCGCCAACTACGCATGGACCTTTCTGCATGGCGGGCGTCTTACCAACGGCAGCACGTTATTGTGGAGTGCCGCAGTAATCGTATTTCTCATCGGGCTCGTCTCCGAGCAGATCACCAACCTCACCTATCGCCGCGATGGTTGAGTTGTCCTGGGTCATCGCGGGCAACTCCCCCCTGCGCGGTTCGAGCTTGGGCTTGGGCGACAGTCGCCGCAATACAGTGGAACAGGCGTGAGCAAGCATCCTGTTCGCGTCCTGCTGATAAGCACCTCGTACCCCGCGAACGCCGGCGATTGGCGTGGCATATTCATGCGGCACCTCGTGGGTGCGCTCGCACGGGTAGCCGGGATTCGGCTCAAGGTATGGCTTCCACCTGGCGACTTGCCGGCTGCGGCCGAGCAGGTCATGTCGGTGCGGGAATCGGTCTGGCTGAGGGGGCTTCTTGATGCTGGTGGGGTGTCGCATCTGATGCGGAAAGGAGGGCTCAGAGGATGGCTTGCCCCGCTTTTGTTGTTGCGGCTGCTCCGCGATGTTTATCGGCGATCAAGCGATGTGGACGTTTATCACATCAATTGGCTGCAGTGCGCGCTACCACTCCCCGAAAACGGCCGGCCGGCGGTCATTTCGGTGCTCGGTAACGATCTGAAACTCCTGCGTGTGCCGATGATGCGGCTGCTCATGCGTCGGATCATGCGGCGGCGTCGCGTCGTGCTCTGCCCGAATGCACAGTGGATGTCGGTCCCTCTGCACGCCGCATTCGGCGACATTGCCCAAATCGTCCCGGTCTCTTTTGGAATCGACCCCAGTTGGTACAGGGTGAAGCGCTGCTACGAGACGCGATCGCCCGCGCGATGGCTGGCAATTACCCGACTCACCGCAGACAAGCTTGGCGACCTTTTTTCCTGGGGCTACCGATTCTTTGGCGCGACCGGTCGCGAGTTGCATCTTTTCGGGCCAATGCAGGAGCCCATCGATGTTCCGACATGGGTGCACTATCACGGTGCCGCGACGCCGGAGACGCTCGCGGCGCAATGGTTCCCTAGCGCCTGTGGGCTGATTACCCTCAGCCGGCATGCCGAGGGCAGGCCGCAGGTCATGCTGGAAGCCATGGCCTCCGGTCTTCCGATTATCGCTTCCGACATGCCGGCACATGCGTCGCTGGTGGCCGACAATGAAACCGGCGCGCTGTGCAATTCGATCGATGCGCTCGGTCGGGCGCTGGCATTGATCGAGAATGTAGACGTCAATGTTCGCCTCGGAGAAGCTGCCCGGGCATGGGCAGCCCGCGAGGTGGGCACCTGGGACGACTGTGCCCAGCGCTACCTCCGCATATACAGCGATCTCCTGGGGGAGGGCGCATGACGGTTGGCAGCGTGATGGTGCTTGGAGCCGGGGGGTTCATCGGCCGGCGTCTCGTGCAGGCGCTGGCCGCCGCAGGACGACCCGTAATCGCAGTGAGTCGTCATGCGGCGAATTTTGACCACGACGGCGTGGAGCAGGTCGTCGGCGAACTTCGCGCAGCAGAAGATTTCAGGCCGCTCCTGGCGCGCAGTCAGACTGTTGTCCATGTGGCCTCCAATTCAACTCCGGCGAGTTCGGCCGGGCTTCCCCTTGCGGAGATCACGGGCAATCTCTACCCGACGCTGGCATTGCTTCAGGCGATGCAGTCGTTTCCTGATAGAGGCTTGCTCTATTTGAGTTCGGGAGGGTGTCTCTACGCGTCCAGTGCTCCAACCGGCGTATCGGAAAAGGCGCCTCCCGATCCGCGCTCCTACCACGGTGCAGGCAAAGTCGCAGCCGAGAGTTTCATCTCTGCCTGGACCAGCCAGTTCCGCACGTCGGCGACCATTCTTCGGCCCTCCAACGTCTATGGACCAGGCCAGGCGGCGCGGACCGGGTTCGGGATAGTCCCGACAGCTTTTGCGCGCATGCTGAAAGACGAGACGCTGACTGTTTGGGGTGATGGCTCGTCGGTACGCGACTACTTGTTCATCGACGACCTCGTTGCGCTTTGCCTCAAGATGATCGCAACGCCCATGCCAAGCGGTGCCCGCATGTTCCACGCAGGTAGCGGGGAAGGGGTGAGCCTGCGGAATCTGCTTGCAGTCATGGAGCATGCGTCAGGCAAGCGCCTCAGGCGTATCTATGAGGCGAGCCGTGCGGTCGATGCCAATTGCGTTGTCCTGGATTCGTCAGAAGTACGCAATGCTTACGACTGGAAACCGGCGGTCACTCTTGAGGCGGGACTGAGGCGGACATGGGAATGGTTCACCACTACGCAGCGCTGAGCAGGCCCTCGGCACCCGACTGCTCGGTATGCATCGCCAACTTCAACGGTGAGCATCTGCTTGTCGATTGCATCGACTCCATCCTGGGTCAGGTGGACGGAGGTTGCATTGAAATCATTGTCCATGACGATGCGTCAACCGATCGGTCGGTGGCCCTCCTCAGGGAGCGGTATCCCCAAGTCGAAATCCTCGCGAGTGCAGTGAACGTGGGCTTCTGCATCAGCAACAACCGAATGGTGGAGCACGCGCGCGGCACCTATGTTCTGTTGCTTAACAACGACGCTGCGCTGTTCCCTGACGGGCTGCGTACGCTGCTTGATGCTGTCGCCGCCGCACCAGACCGCGCGGCTGTCCTCACCTTGCCCCAGTACGACTGGGAAACCGGGATCCTCGTGGATCGAGGTCTTCTGCTGGATCCGTTCTACAACCCCGTGCCTAACCTTGATGCATCGCGAGGGGACGTCGGGATGGTCATCGGCGCTTGCCTCTTCATGCCGCGATCCCTCTGGCATGCACTCGGGGGCCTGCCCGAGTGGATGGGCTCGATCGCCGAGGACATGTTTCTCTGCTGCACCGCACGTTTGTCGGGGGCACGTGTGCAGGTGGCTGCGGCCAGCGGCTACCGACATCGCCAGGGAGCCAGCTTCGGCGGGAACAAGCCCCGCGCGGGAAAATTGCTCACCACCTTTCGCCGTCGTCAGCTGAGCGAACGAAACAAGACCGCGGTCTTGTTCATTTGCACGCCAACTTCGGTGGTCTGGCCATTGCTCGGACTCCACCTGCTGTTTCTGGCGATCGAGGGGGTGGTAATGGCACTGCTGGCCAGGAAGCGAAGCATCTGGACAGAAATCTACGGAGCCGCCATCCGGGCGGTGCTGAAGGACATCCGCGTTCTGATAAGGCGGCGTAGCCTGCGGCAGAGCCTCAGGTCCGTCAGCCTTCGGGAATATGTACAGCCGTTCACCCTGTTTCCGCACAAGCTACGTCTGCTGTATCGGCACGGCAAGCCGGTAGTCAGGTGAGCAAACCGATGCACGGCGCAATGGGGTGAAGCGCGGTGCCCTTACGGGTGCCAGCACGAAGCGCCTGGGCCTCTGGGGCTAGTGTCGATACAAGATCGGAGCACGATTTCTGACCATTCGCCCGCGGAGCTCCACATAGGCCGAGCGGGCGATGGAAGCAGCTAAGCGGGCGGACATTTCAAGAGTTCCCGCCGGTGCTGCTGCGAATACACGGGGGACCCATTCCGTAACGAGCGCGAGTCGTCGAGTCCGTACCGCGCGGAAGATCACTCGGCGCAAGAAGTCCGCCATTCCCGCAGCGACATCGCCCTCGTCGATGCTGCCCTTGGGCACGCGCGTCAAGGCCTCCCAATAAAGTGCGCGCACCCGATCGTTGGTCTGGTTGACCAGTGAGCCCGACGCATTTACCCGGTAAACCGTCAATGGCTCGGCGAGGTGGCCCAGCAGGCCGAAACTGGCGTGCAGCAGGTGCACTCGGTAATCGATCATCGGCTCCGCTATTGCCAGCCACGGCGGTACGCTTTGTGCTCGAAACATCACGGAGCTGTTGTTGAATACGTTACCCCTGCGCACTACCCCAGCAAGATCGAACACAGCGTCTCCGACGTCATTGAACAACCCGATAGGTTTTCCGTCTTCGCGGACGGTTTTCGCATTGGTATAGACCGCTGCGCACTCGGGGTGTGCATCCAGGTAGTCCATTTGCCGCAGGAGTTTTCCAGGCAGCCAATAGTCATCGCCGTCCAGCCTGGCAATAAGCGGGGCACTGGCATGGGCCAGCACGGCCTGGGTATTTCCTGATGCGCCGACCTGCGGAGAATGACGAAGATGACGAATCAGATCGGGATGGGCCGCGGCGAACTCGGCGACGATCTCGCTGGTGCCGTCATCGGAGCAGTCATCGCCGACAAGAATCTCCATTCGCACGTCGTGCCGCTGCTCCAGAACGCTCTCAAGGCATGTCCGGATGTAGCGTTGCTGGTTATAAGTGAGAACGCAGACACTGACTTGGGGGGGGGCGGTCATGACGACACCGTAGGTTTCTTGGCGCCGGTGGGGGCTTTCCCGCCACGCAGGTTCTTTAGCAGCGTAACCAGCTCGCCCAGCGCGCTGTTCTTCGTGACAGCAGCCATGGTCAGGTAAAGCGCGGCGGCGAGAAAAATTGCCAGTGCGGTGGTCATTGTGCTGGCGGGTAGCCAATGAATGACGCTCCAGCCGGTCGCGGCTGCCAAAAGGGAAAGTCCGAACGTTGCTCTTTGATCTGCAATCTGGGCTGCAATGCCGTAACCCAGGAGCACCTTCGAGTAATGTGCGTTGATGACGGCAGAGAGGACGCTAGCAGCGAGTACGGCGCCGGCTATCGCTACAGGACCGCCTAAGCTGCCTAGCAGAATCAACCCGATCGCCAGGGTCTTCTTGACCAGCGAAAGACGAAAGAACAAGTCCGATCGGCCCTGTGCGCTCACTGCTGCGAGGTTGAGCACATGTAACGGCCAAAGCGCTGCGCTCAGCGCGAGAATGCTCAGCAGTGACGCGGCGGGAGTCCATTTCGGGCCGTACAAAAGAAGTGTTAGTGGCCTCGCAATGACGGCCAGGCCCAGCATGCTTGGGACAAAGATGAACATGGCCAGGCGCATCGACAGACGAAGCGCCCCAAGCAGCTTATGCGGCTGATCACCGACTGCGGAAAACACCGGGAGCCCTACTCGATTGAGCAGGTTTCCCATGAAAGAGGTGGGCGCCTGCTGTGTGTTCTGCGCCAGCGTGTAGTAACCCAGCTGTGCGGTATCGAACAGTTTTCCGATAAGTAGAGCCTGCAGCCGGAGGGTGAGGGTGTCCAACAACCCTGACATCAGCATATAGATGCCGAAGCCAGAAAGACTGCGGAAGGACGCCATCCTGAAATGACCCCTGGGCCGCCAGCGAGAGTAGACCCAGAGCAGCAGGGCACGCATGCCAATAAGTACGATGGCCTGCCACACCAGGCTCCATACACCATAGTTGCCCCAGGCCAGACCGAGGGCGACGACGGCGGAAGCGATGGACGCGAATAGCTCAGCCTTGGTGCGCTCCTTGAAGCGAAGCTGCATGGTGAGTAGCGCATCGGGTACCGCAGCGAGCGCCCCCAGCGGCAGAACCATCACGATGACCCGGATCAGCGCAGCGAGCCTCGGCTGATGAAAGTACGTGGCGATAGCGGGGGCCAGTAGCCACAGTAGGCTGGCGAGCAGCAGTGCTGTCCCGGTGGTGAACAGGAAGACAGTCGTTTCGTCGTCATCGGTGGTCCGCTGCCGCTGGATCAGCGCCGTACCGAAGCCCGAATCCGCCAACAAGGCCCCCATGCTGGTGAACACCAGCACCATGGCAATCAGGCCGAAGTCCGAGGGGCTGAGGAGTCGCGCCAGCAGTACCATCACCGCCACTTGCACGCCGAAGCGCGCAGCGATCTCAATGGCGCTCCACCAAGCAGCCTTGCTGGCGCGCTCCATCATGGTGGTGGTTAAGTGAGGCACAGGCTAGTTGACCATCCGGACAGTCATGGTCGGCCACAGGAGTTTGCAATGTATCCGTTGATTCAGCATCACATGATGGCGTGCCGCCAAAAGCTGCTGCGCCTGGATGGCGACGCTGCAGACGGTCATACCCGTTGTGCTGGCCGGGCCTGGCGATGTCATGCGGGTACTTGTGCCCCTTAGATGGCTCATCGCCTTAACCGCCGGACGATGGCTGACGTGTCGGACTCACTTAGCGCTTCGGGTGTGAGCAGAAGAACAGTGGCCTGCGATTGAATTCCCCGCGGAACCGTTCCAGTTCGAATTTACTGATGGCTTCGTCGAGCACATCCTCCGGAAGCTCGTCCACCTGGACGTTCGGGGGATTTCCTTGCGGCGCAAGATTCCGGTAGCTGAGCGAGCCGTCTCCGTTTCGGGACGGGTAAGCCACTGATGTCACGAACCACCCGGCGCGCTTCAGCCAGCTTCCGAACAAGCGCAGCTTGGCAGTGTCTTCGCTGACACCGATGATTGGTTGAGTCTTGTCGCCGCCCCAGTTGCTTCCGAGCTGAAACACCAGGCCCCGCGCTCGTGATCGAAGCAGGTCCAAGTATTGTGTGGCGTAGGCCGTAAAGTCTTCGCGCTGCTCAAGCAAGTCGCGATCAAAGTCGTGCCCTGCGTGGTGCAGCACATTCAAGTGAAGAAGAAAGTCGAAGCACGGGATCTCGAGCAGTTGCCGCAGTCCTATGGCGCGATTGATTACGCTAACGTTGGTGAGGTTGAAGTACTCCGCGATGCGCTGGATGAAAAGTGCGTGGTTTGGATTGGCTTCAATGGCGGTGAATCGTGCACGTGGGTAGAGCTTTGCCAGGCTGAGTGTGAAGAAGCCAGTGTTTGCTCCGAAGTCGCCCCAGTGCTCACCGTCGCCGGGTTGCCTTGCGGCGAGAAGATAGCTCAGCCTCGACTTGTCCCCACGCCACTGTTCATCAATGGTCTCCGAATAGCCGAGCTCTGCAGATACGAATTCCGGAATGCTCTGGTAGGTGGAGTGCTTCGATGCGTCCGCGTAAAGCGTCTGCAGTTCAGTTTTTATGTGGTCGGTCATGCAGTGCCTTTATTGCTGATTGCCAAAGCTCGTGAAAGAAGCAGCGCCAGGAATCTTTGCGCAGGTAGACGTCGCTTTGCAGCCCATCGATAAGGACCCGCGCCCAGGAAAGGCGGGCTCCATGCCATACCGGCAGGCGGCGCGATGCCAGCGTTTCTAGTAGCCCCCCAATCCAGGCATATCGGGGCCGGCGCCTGCCAGCATTGATGCCAATGTAGCGGTGCGGATCGCCGTATAGGCAATCACCGATGAATGCTTGCAACAGAGGTTGGCCTTGATCCGTGCAAAATTGGATCGGGCCCCATAGCCTCGGATTCATCTCTATGAAAACCGTTCGATCTCCATTTTGGATGAGCTCGATCATCCCCAGCCCGGCAAAGCCGGAAGTCCTCAGCAACTGCACGATTTGACGGGCTAGAACTGACTCATGAAATGTGCTCGGCTCCGCCAGCAGCATGGACTTTCCGTCCGGCTGCTGCAGCAGGTTCCTTTGGGACCAGGCAAGCTCAATGCGAGTGGCCGACGAGAGATAGGTCAACAGGTAGATGCTGTCTCCACTGACGTACTCTTGGAAAAAGAAGTCGTCGCACTTGTTGGATTGCCGAAACCGGTGGACATCGTCTTTCGTCAATAGCAGCGCCGGGTAGAGCGATGTTCCCTTGCTGCTCACGTTCGCAAGCGGCTTGGCGACTATCGGTGGTGAAAGGGCGGCGCGCCCGCTTATCTCGGCGGGAACGCTGATGCCTGCGTTGGCAAAAAAGCTTGCCGCCTCCCGCTTGTTGGTCAGGCGACTGTAGATCGCCTCGTCAACCAGTGGGATTTGGCAGCCTTGGTCTTCGATCGTTGCGCGGTGTTGAAAAAGGAAATGGTTGAAGTACTCCGACGAGGGCAGAACCACGAGCGTGCGTTGTCCCGCCACTAGTCGCGCGCGCGCAACGCACGTCATGAAGATGTCCAGCGAGAGCTCCTCTGTCTCACGGATACAGACGACGTCCCTCCGGAATTTTGTATGAAAAATCCGGTCGTGCGCAGTGCGCGCAACAATAAAGGCTCGCTCTCCACACATTGCCAGTACCCGCAGGAAGGCGACCACCGCCCTGTCATTTCCACCGCTGAATACAATGAACGAGCAGGGTCTGGTCATCTCAGGCCGCATTACGCGCTGGCTGCAAGAACGCGAAAGACGCTGCCAATAGTGGCTACCTCGTCTTCGTGCAGCATGGATCCGGTGGGAAGTACCACGACGCGCGCTGCGACTGCGTTGGTCTGTCCAAGCACCAGGCCCGCGTGGGGGAACAGTTCGCGATAAGGCTTCATCTTGTGACACCCCGGCCAGAAGTACTTGCGTGCCAGGATGTTCTCGGCGTGCAGTGCGGCCACGATCTCGTCTCGGTCGACGAGGCAATCCTGACCGATCTCCACGATGACGTACTGGAAATTATTGCGCTCGACTCCGTCGTAGGGAAGCAGTCGGATTCCTGGCAGCCCGGCGAGGACATCTGCGTAAGCTCTGTAATTGCGTCGATTAGCGTCGATGACTGCGGCGAGATGAGCGAGATTTGTCAAACCCATGGCCGCACATATCTCGACCATCTTTCCGTTGGTCCCGGGGTGAATGACATTGTCATACCCCTGGAATCCGAAATTGCGCATAAGCCGCATCGTTTCAGCCAATGCGTCATCGTCGGTAGTAATTGCGCCGCCTTCGAAGGTATTGAAGAACTTGGTAGCGTGAAAGCTGAAGACCTCACATGCGCCGAAGCGGCCGATAGACTGCCCCTTGTAGCTGCAGCCGAATGCATGCGCGGCGTCGAACATCAATTTCAGGCCGTGCTCGTCGGCGATTTCCTGTAGCTCGTCGACCGGCGCGCCGCGGCCCCACAGGTGTACGCCAATGATGCCGCTCGTGCGCGGTGTGATCATTCGCCGTACAGCGCCCGGATCCAGGTTGTGGGTATCTGGATCAATATCGGCGAAGACGGGCGTGATGCCTTGCCAGTGAAGCGCATGGGCCGTGGCAATGAACGTGTAGGCAGGCACGATCACCTCGCCCGTCAAGCCCAGCGCGCGAATCGCAATCTCCAGCGCAACCGTGCCGTTGCACATCGCGATGCAGTGCTTCACGCCAAGGTAGGCGGCTACCTGCTTCTCGAATTCCTGCACGACGGGGCCGTTGTTGCTAAGCCAACGGCTGTCGAGAATGCTGTTGACCCGCTCAAGAAAATCTTCCCTGCTGCCAATGTTCGGGCGCCCGACATGCAGGGGCTCGGCAAACGCCGGATCTGCCCCGTTTATGGCGAGATCTGCCTTGGTGAGGATGGTTTTGCCTGGCACGTCGAGGAATCCCGGGTCTGGAATGGTGCGGCGGTGACCGAAGCGTAATGCAGGCGGAGCCGAGCTCCGCCAGCTACTTCGCTGGAAGTTGTTCCCGCAGCCGCGCTATGTCTCGATCGAGGCTGCCTGCAGTGTTTAGAGACTGCAGTCTAAGGATGGTCGACCTGGCATTGCGGTAGTCCTTTTCGGCCAGCTGCATGCGTGCGACCGTGATGGCGTAGGCCGCTGTCGCAGGCTCTTTTGCTTCGGCCGCCAAGGCCATGCGCAGGCCAAGCTCATGATCATGAAGAACATTCCACGCATAGTCGCTGTAGGAGGCCATCAGTCTGGCGTTTGGGTTGGGATGTCCCAGCGCGGCAAGATACGCAGCCACCATATGCCCGCGGGGCAGATCACAGGTGCCTCGTACCGCGCACTTGGTCAGGGCGGCAAGCGAGCTCTCGTCCTGTACACCCGGAGGCTTCCTCTCAAGCTTGGTGACCATGCTCGTCCACCATGCTTCCTTCAGTGGCAGATGCATCATGGCGTTCAGGAAGATCAGCGCCTGTTCCGGAAGGATGGAGCTTTCCGGCAGGGCCATGGCGCGCTCCAGTGGCGCTTGCGCCAGGTGGATGAATGGCGAGTCGGGCTGGTAGTGGGAGTAGACGATATAGGTGCGCCCGAGCTCGTACTGGGCGCGAGGAGACGCCGGTGCTCTATCGGCAAGCTCGCGAGCCAGCCGCAACGGATCTCCCCAGGCATAGGCCGTGACCGCCGTCTGGGCTATCCACAGCAGCATCAGCCCGCCCAGCAGGACGAATCTCGGCAGCGCCAGCGGAAGCGCCTGCGATGTTTCGTTCCGGACGCTCCGAGCTGAGCCTGGTCGGTCATCCCTCTTCGTCGAGGCCAGTCCATCGACGGGCGCACCCAGCAGCGGCACGATCGCGATGAGGAGCCCCAGGCTCGCGAAGTAGTTCCGATGCTCGTAAATGAGTTCCAGCGGGATGATTGTCGCTGTCAGCAGATGGCAGCCGAGAAACCACGCGATGCCCAGCGTGACCAGGGGACGACGCTTCCAAATCCACAGGGCGACACACACGAGACCGGCGAGCAGGATGATGCTCGCGAGCGTTGTCCACGGCGTCAGCAGTCCGGTCGAAACCTGAAAGTCGTCGTGATAGAACGACAGCGCATCCGGCGTGGGCACCACGGTCCAGCGGATGTAGTCCAGCACGATGCGTGCTTCGCTCATCAGCCGCTGTGGCATGGTGAAGTCGCGCGTAGCCCAGGTTTGAGGCTTCAGCAGCGCGGGCAGCATTCGCGCCAAGCCTGCAACCATCGGTAGGGCGAGCACGACCAGGAACAGCGCGACGATGCGGCGGTCGATAGAAGCCTTCTGTACGGAGGTTCCAATAGCAGGTGCGGCGCTCTCTGGAGCGCTCGCTGCCCCCCGGCCGTTGCGAAAGCGGAATAGCACGCACTCCAGGAAAAACGCGTACAGGGGCAGCATCACCGCGGTCTCCTTCGCCAGCAGCCCCACGGCGGCCGGTAAGGAGATGCTTGAAATACAAAGCAGGTACGGGCGAATCCCGCGCTCGTGCGCAAACATGCGGCGTCGTCCGGCTAGGTAGCCGATCAGGCCCAGCAGCACAAATGCGTTCGCCATGCTTTCCATGCGTTGAACCACATAGAGCACGCCCGTCAGATTGATCGGCAGCAGCATCCAGCCGAGCGCCAGCAGTGCCGACAGAGTGCTTTTCTGCAGCTCGCGGGCGTTATCGGGCCGCTCGACCCCAACGCTCACGGGCGGCTCCCCGTCGCTGACCTGCAGCAGGCCACGCGCAAGCAGGAAGACCAGCCAGCCGTTCAACAGGTGAATAAGCAGGTTGGTGAGCTTCATGCCATAGGGCTCCAAGCCCGTGGCGAGATAGTTGAAGGCGAAGCTGAGCGAGGCCAGCGGTCGCTTCAGCGTGCTGGAAGGCGAGGACAGGGCCGCCCGCGTCAGGCTGGCAGCATCAGGGTGGCGGACGTGCAGATCCGTGTTGTCGACGATATTGGGGTAGTCATCGAATACGAAGCTGCCCGAAAGACCGGGCCAGTAGACGATCAGGGTCAGCGCAAGGGCGGGAAGGATGAGCCAGCGGCTTGGCCAGCGAAAAATGCGGAGCGACATCATGGAGAGGGTGCGCGCTTTGCCTGCAGGTCAGCCTGCAGTGTATGACGAAGCCTTGCGGACTCGTTGTCCCAGTAGTGCTGGTGCTCAAGCACCCAGGCATGCAATCGCGCCATGCCCAGCCCTGGTCGCGGTGCCAGTTGCCGTTCGGCGGCATAGTGATCGAGGTGTGCAATGCCCTGCGCCGGGAATCCTGCCGCGCCGAGGATCGCGGCTTGCCTCAGTGCCACGGCAATGTAAACCCGCTGATCCAGCGCTTTGTTGAAGGCCGCCAGCGCCGCTGCCGGATCGTCCGCTGCCAGTGCCATTCGGCCCCGCAGGAACAGGAGGTCCTGGCGGCGTCCCGGCTGCCGCGTGAGCAGTCGGTTGCCCGCGGCGACACGGAGCAGGTTGTCGATCGTGCTGAGCGTGAGGTCCGGGCATATCGGATCACTGGCGTGGTCGATGGCATTGCCGAACCAGTCGACGAGAAGCGTGCCAGTGTTGGGTGTTTTTTCCAGTGCCGACTCTGCGACGCCAAGGGTTATGGCATCCAGGTGGCCCTGCCGGCAACGCGCGGTGATCAAGCCAAGAGCGGCCTGTACATCGTCCGGATGTCGCTTCAGCAGTGATTGCAGCCTCGCAACCGACTGCAGCGGCCGCCCTTCTGCGGCCTCGACTGACGCAGCACTTACTTGGGCCCGTGCCGAGCCTGGATTTAGTCTTGCCCACAGCATGACTTGCTGATTTGTGTTCCCCCACAGGCTCGCCCGGGCGTAGGTCATGCTGCCAAGGCCAACCAGAAGCAGCAGCGCGATGAATGCCCGCAAGCCAGTTGATTGCAGGGTTGCTGACGCCCGCGTGCGCCCGCGCTCGCTCTGGGGCGCCGGAGAGCAGTCAGTCGCACCCCTCTGGGTCACACCGCAAAGCCACAGGGCCAGAGGCCAGAACATGAGTATGGCGGGCAGATAGTTGCGATGTTCGAAATAGAGCTCCAGCGGAATGGTGCTCGACTCGAGCGATTGCGCAACGAGGTAGAACGCCATGGCGAGCGTTATCGCAGGCCAGCGACGACGGAATAAGACGGCGCCGCCGATCAGCCCGACCAGCGCGATCAAGGCGGGGAGCGTCGTCCAGGGCGACAACAGCGACGTCGATGGCACGATGTGGTCATTGAAGACGCCTGACGTGAACGGGCGTGGCGCCCACAGCAGCCTGAGATAGTCCATCAACACGCGTGGCTGCGTGAGCAGCCGTTGCCCCAGCGTCCATGGCCTTATGGTCTCCATGTCGCCGCTCATGCCCATCAGTCCCGCGCGCAGCAAGTAGGCGGTGACCGCGAGGGTCGGCGCACCAGCGAACAACATCATGGTGAGACGGTAGATGCGGCGATGGTCGTTCGATGCTGCGGTAGTTGGGTCGACAGCGGATGCTGTGGCGGCCTTCATCGGGACGTGCGCGTCCTTCAAGAGCGCCAGCTCGATGATGAGCGCAAGTGCCGGCAGCAGTACGCCGTTCGCTTTGCTGAGCATGGCAAGGACGGTGCAGCCCACCAGCGCGGTGAGGATCCAGGTTATGCCTCGCAGGCGATCGCCCCGCAGCAGTGCGCGTCGTCCGCGCAGCCATAGAATCAGGCCCAGCAGGGTGAATAGTGTCGATAGCATCGCTTCGCGCTGTACGACATAAAGTGTCGTCGACACCAGGAGCGGGTGCAGTGCCCAGAAGCTGGCGCCCAGGATGGAGGCAATGGCAAGCCGCTGTTGTCGCGCAGGAGCGTCGTGGTCCGCGTTCCAGACCGCTCGGGCCCGGTATAACTCATACAGCAGGCGAGCCAGCAGGCTTGCGTTCGCAAGGTGGACAAGCAGGTTCGTCCGCTTGAACGGGAGCGGCGCAGCCGGCCAGTCGCGGGCATCGAGCAGGAAGCTGAGCAGCGACAGCGGACGCCCCAAAGGATCCGCGCGCCCGGAGGTGATGTACCGCCAGAACCCGTTCCAGTCTCCCACGGGGCCCGTGGCGCCCAGCGCAGGCAGGTTGGCATAGTCATCGAACAGAAAGCCGCCTGACAGGCCGGGCCAGTACGCCAAGCCTGTCAGCAGCAGCATGGCCAGGGTGGCCAATGCGGGATATCCCCACAGACGTTTCATGTCGTTCCGAAAAGCAGAAGGGCCGCGCATGGCGGCCCTTCTGAATCATGCTGCGAGAGAATCAGTCGCGGCAAGCGGTCGGCAGGTACTTCTGGTCCACGTTGGTGCCAGCAGCGGCCTTGCAGTTCCAGGTGATGCTGCCTTCGCCCGGTACGGCGGAGAACACCAGCACCTTCGTTGCCACCTTGTCGTTGACTTCGTTACCGAACGTCGCCGTGATGAGGCCGTTAGCGGCATCGACCTGGGTGACGTACTTGCCCTTGATCGAGAGAGCACTTGCCAAGCCGGCGGAGGTGTTCGTGGTCGGGAAGTGGCCCTTGTTGTTGTAGAACTCCGCAACGGCGGTCTTGGCGCCATCGGAGAGCACGGCGCCCTCGGAGACCTGCGAGCGGATCACGTAATCCTGGTAGGCCGGGATGGCGATGGCGGCCAGGATGGCGATGATCGCGACCACGATCATCAGTTCGATCAGGGTGAAGCCTTTCTGGATCTTCTTCATGGTGATTCCTTCTTGTTTACTGGTTAGCTAACCGGATGGATGCCCCCTGAGCCCCGGTCCCAAATCCCCCTAGGTGGGATCGGACCCCTCTTGCACGGTCAGGAACGACCAGGAAGCTCAAAGGGACACAAGCACCTTGCGTGCCATGTGCCCCTCGCCGCGAATTTCCCCACATTCGCGGCGATCGCGATTGTGCACGTGATCACGGAAGCCTAACAAGGCCGGGCGCTGTTGCAGGCAATTGCTGAATTCGTGACGCATGTAGTTCTACTTCAACGTGCCGCGCCGCGTCAGTCGTGGACACTCATCGTCACATTGTGGCCGACGAGGCGGCTAGCGGCGGCAAGCCGTCGGGAGATACTTGCCTTCCACCGTGCTCGGAGTGCACGTCCAAGCAATGCTTCCGGCGTTGGTGATCGGTGAGAGCACCAGCTCTTGCCCTTGCAAATGCGTGTTGGCATCTCCCGCTTCGAACCGCACCTTGATCACGCCCCCCGCGACGTCGACCTCGGAGACATACTTGCCGGTGATCGATGCGCTGCTGATCAGCCCGGCAGACGCGTTGTTAGACGGATAGTGGCCGGTATCCGAGGTGAAATCCCAGACAGCCGCCTTGGCGCCCGAGGCGAGCACCACGCCCTCTGAAACCTGCGCCCGAATGACATAGTCCTGATAGGCAGGTATCGCAATTGCAGCGAGGATCGCGATGATCGCTACCACGATCATCAGTTCTATCAGCGTGAAGCCGTCTGAAAGTCGAGCGCGTCGCATGATGTTCCCCTTAGGTGACGTCATGTGAAGGCACGTTTTGTACCAATCCCGCAGGATTGCAAATTGGGAATCAGTCGGAAGGCAGTTGGCCGCCGGATTCGTGAATGGGGTCACGTTCGGTCAGTCGAGCGTTACGCCATGTGCGGATGCGTACACTCAACGAGTAGCAGAACCATGCCGCGAGCAGGATCTGGATCGGCCGATACGGCTCCGCGTAGCGGGGCTCCGCCTGCAGCGCCGTGTGCACCAGCGTGACCCACACGAGCAAAAGACTGACCAGTTGGACTGCCGGAGGCGCCCCGCGTCTCGTCACCAGGGCTGCTACACCGCCACCGATCATCGCCAGAAGCAGGAAAGGGTTCAACGCGTGGCAAAGTGCTTCGATGGCTCGCCAGGAGGCGCTTTCGACGAATGGCGAATGCCTGGTGGGGTAGGTATAGATGTCGCCCTGGCCTATCCGTATGTCCCAGTCCCAAAGCAGCGCCGGCTTGCGGGCGTACCACGCCAGCGACTGCCAAGGCGTTCTGGCGAGGCGGGCAAGCACCTGCTGAAGGCCCCGGGGCGTATCCGCCGTCAGCAGAGCGATCTCCTGTCCCATTTTGTTCATTGTCACGATTGACTGCTGATCGCCGTTAATCGACCCGTGGAACGCTGCGTGGTATTCGGGCCAGGCACCTTGATCCAGGTTCATCAACGCGCGCTGGCTGGACGATTGCCTCTGGGGCGATTGCCCCGCGGGCAGCGTGGCATTGCGGCATATCCAGGCGGCAGGCAGTAGCGTAGCTCCGAGCAGCAGTGCCGCGCAGACCTGCTTGCCAGCAAATCCGCGCCACCAGAGCCATCCGGCAACCAGCGGCGCGAAGGGTAACAAGACTGCGTTGCTCAACCCGGCCAGTGCCATGGTGAATCCACCAGCCGCTGCGGGGCGGACGCGTGGCTTTTCGACGGTGCGCGACATTACCAGCATGGCCGCGGCACAAAGAAAGCCCACCAGTGACTCGCTCAGGATGTAGCTGTTCATCGCTATGCTGTGGGGCCAAATGGCCATCAGCAAGCCAGCTCCAAACAACCATGATGGTGGCATCCAATGCCGGCCGATGCCCACGGTCAGGACGACACTCAGGGCGCTGATCAGCGCCTGCGACAGCAGAACAGCCGCATACCACTGGGGCCACGACGGGAAGATACGCATCCAGAGAGCCAGGAATGCGGGGTAGCCGGGATCGCGAAAGCTGTCGCGGACAGGAGGTACTTCGCCCTCGGGCGCCATGGAAAACACCCCGTGCTGCGCCAGGTTGCGCGCGTAGGCGTAGTACTCGACGCCATCCCCGCGTGCGCGTGACTGGTCGTCAACCCGTTGCAGGACTTGGGCTTGGGTGACGTAGTGAAATCGAGCGGAGGCCGCAGCAAGGCCGACGAGCAGCAGCAGCAACCACCAGCGCCAGGGGCGATCGCCTGATGTCCTTGCACGATGATCAACTGGTGGTGACGTTCGGAGTTGAGCTGCAGGTTGACCTGACACGGTAAAACCCATGGGCGATTTTCCAGCTCAGCTATTGTCTCCGCGGAGAGTAGCGCAGGTCATGGCGAGGCCCTTTAGCTGTATGTTCCGTATGGTTTCGCCAAGCCTGTTTTCGGCCCATAAGTGATGCAGGAACATCTCATGAAGCTCTTACTGACTGCACTTCTCTTGGTTTCCGGCTCGCAGCTGTGGGCAGAAGCCCGGCAACCAAAGGACCAATCTTCGGCATCGGCAGAAGCCGCGCACCCTTTCACCGTCCGCGATCTGGTCATGCTGGATCGCGTGAGCGATCCGCAGCTGTCTCCCGATGGGCGCTATGCGGCGTTTAGCGTGCGAACTACTGATTACGCAGCAAACAAGGGCGTCAGCGCGGTGTTCGTGCAGGACCTGCGCAATGGCTCCGCGCCCCGGAAAGTGGTGGAGAAGGGGGGCTCGGCACGCTGGTCGGCCGACGGACACAGCCTGTATTACGTCGCCCCCGCCGGCGACGTGGCACAGCTTTGGCGTCTGGACCTGGGCAAGGACCCCGGCCGGCCTGCCACCGCAGCGCCGGTGCAGGTGACCCACACGGCAGTGGACCTGGGCGGCTTCGTGTTATCGCCCGACGGCAAGCGGGTCGCCCTCAGCTACGAGGTCTATCCCGATTGTCCGAACCTCGCCTGCACGCGCGAGCGTGCGAGTGGCGACGCATCGGACAAGTCCAGTGGGACGCTCTACACGAAGTTGTTCGTGCGCCACTGGGACAGCTGGTCGACCGGTCGTCGGAGCCAGCTGTTCATTGCGCCTTTCAACGCGGACGGCGTGGTCGCTGCCGAGCCCGCGCTGCTCAGCCGCGGGATCGACGGCGACGTGCCGAGCAAGCCGTTTGGCGGGATGGAAGAGGTCGCGTTTTCGCCGGACGGACGCAGCGTCTACTTCGGCGCGCGCGAGGCGGGCACAAGTGAGCCCTGGTCGACCAATTTCGATATCTACCGGGTGAACGTCGATGGCGCTGCGCCACCGCAGAACCTCACCGCTTCCAACCCTGCATGGGACGCCTATCCCGTGCCCTCGCCGGACGGGCGGACGCTTTATTACCTGGCGATGAAGGAGCCGGGCTTCGAGGCCGATCGCTTCGCGATCATGGCGTTGGACCTCGCCAGTGGACGCAGCCGCGAAGTGGAGCCGGCGTGGGACCGCTCGCCCGGCAACCTCGCGGTGTCTGCCGACGGCAAGACGCTCTACGCGACGGCGGACGACCGTGGTCAGCATCCGCTGTTTGCGATCGATACCGGCTCCGGCGCCGTGCGCAAAGTGGTGGGCGAGGGCACGGTGGGTGGTTACGCACTGGCCGGAAACACGTTGCTGTTCGCGCGCGATGACCTGCAGCATCCGGCAGACCTCTACGTGGTGCGTCCGGATGGTGGCAACCTTCGCCAGGTCACCCACCTCAATGCCGAGCGGCTGCGGCAGACCACCATGGGCGCGAGCGAGTTCTTCACCTTCAACGGCGCAAACAACGAGCCGGTGCAGGGCTACGTGGTGAAGCCGGCCGGCTACCAGCGTGGCAAGACCTATCCCGTCGCTTTCATCATCCATGGTGGCCCCCAGGGCGCGATGGACAACGGGTGGAGCTATCGCTGGAACCCCCAGACCTATGCTGGCCAGGGCTTCGCGGTGGTCACCATCAACTTCCATGGCTCCACCGGCTACGGCCAAGCATTCACCAACGCCATTTCAGGAGACTGGGGCGGCAAGCCGCTGGACGATCTCAAGGCAGGCTGGAAGGCGGCGCTGGCGAAGTACGACTTCCTCGACGGCAGTCGCGCCTGTGCGTTGGGCGCGAGCTATGGCGGCTACATGGTGTACTGGATGGCGGGCATCTGGAACGAACCCTGGAAGTGCTTCGTCGACCATGATGGCGTGTTCGACACGCGCGCCATGTATTACGACACGGACGAGTTGTGGTTCGAGGAAAAGGAGAACGGCGGCACCGCGTTCGAGCACCCCGAGAACTACGAACGCTTCAATCCGGCGAACCACGTCAAGGACTGGCGCGTGCCGATGCTGGTGGTCCACAGCGCGCAGGATTTCCGCATCCCCATCACGCAGGGGCTAGGTGCCTTCACCGCGCTGCAGCGCCGCGGCATCCCCAGCGAGCTGCTCACTTTCCCGGATGAGAACCACTGGGTTCTCAAGCCGCAGAACAGCGTGCAGTGGCACGAGACGGTCAATGCGTGGCTGAAGAAGTGGACGGCACCCGACGCCGGGAACTGAGCTGATCCCGCGAGCACGGACCCACCGGACACCGCAGTGCAATCTCCGCGCTGTCTTCGGTGGTGTCCTCGTGGTTGCGGCTCCGGCAGGCCACCGACTTGATGGGCCGCAGATGCGGCCTATGGAGTGGTGCCCGGTGGCCGGCGGTAGCCCTACAGCCAGCGCACCCGGCGCAGCCAGGTGTAGATGCCGCCGACCACCACCACCATCGCCACGATCATGGTGGGGTAGGCCCACGGCTTGTCCAGCTCGGGCATGTGCTGGAAATTCATGCCGTACCAGCTGGTGAGGAGGGTGGGGGCAGCCAGCATGGCAGCCCAGCCGGCGAGCTTCTTCATGACTTCGTTCTGCCCGAAGCTGACCAGCGAAAGGTTCACGCTGATCGCCGCATTGAGCATTTCCCGCATGGCGCTGACCGATTCGTTGGCGCGGAACACGTGGTCGTAGACGTCGCGAAAATACGCACGCAGGTCGTCGGAGATCAGGTTGGGGTGCATGCGTACCAGCTGGCTGATGATGTCCTGCAGTGGCGCCACCGCCAGGCGCAGCGTCATCAGGTCGCGCTGCATGTGATACAGCCGCTTGACCGTTTCGCGCTTGAAGGTCTCGGCGAAGATGTCCTGCTCCAGCTCCTGCAGCTCTTCGCGGAAGTCCCGCACGATCGGCAGCAGGTTGTCGACGATGAAATCGAGCACGCCGTACAGGCCGTAGCTCGGCCCGTGCGCCAGAAGGTCCGGCGAATTTTCGCAGCTGCGCCGCGCCGGCGCATACGACAGTGATGCGCCGTGGCGCACCGTGACCAGATAACGGGCACCCAGGAAGATGTGTGTCTCGCCGAAGGCGAGCTTTCCCGACACCAGCTGCGCCGTCTGCACCACGATGAACAGCGAGTCGCCGTACGCCTCGATCTTGGTGCGCTGGTGCGCGTGATGTGCGTCCTCGATGGCCAGGTCGTGCAGGTCGAACTCTTCCTGCAGCTTTTCCAGCAGGGGCTCGTCGGGCTCATGCAGGCCGACCCAGACGAAGGTGTCCGGCTCCTCCAGTACGTCGCTGATGGCGTCCAGCGAGATGTCGCCGATGCGCGTGCCGTTGCGATGGTAGGCGACGCAGTTGACTACCATGCCGGCAAGCTGGGCGGGTACGGCGGCTTTGGAGGCGACAGGGTTTTGCATCGCTGCATGATGCCCCTGCGCGTCCGCGCCGGGCAATGGTCAGTGCGGGGCGGGAGCGCGCATGTGACGTAGCGTGAACGCAAGCGCGAGCCACACCGGCAAGGCGAACAGCAGCCAGGGCTGGTTCTGCTGCACCAGGCCAGGCAACGCATGCAGCAGCACCGCCACCAGACCGGCGCACAGTTGCGCCAACAGGCAGCCATCGACCCATCGAGGTGTGCTGTCGCCGCGGCGCGCGCGCCACAGCGCAGGGATCAGCGCCAGCGCCAGCGGGTTGAACAGCAGCAGGTTGGCATTGGCCCAGGCGGAGTGGTGGGTGGTGAGCGTCCACAGCGCGAGCATGAGCAGCCCCACCAGCCCCGCGGCCAGCAGGTACAGCGTGCCCACCACCGCAAATGCAAGCGGCATGGTGCGGCGCATGCCCAGCAGCGCCAGTGCAATCAATGCGCCGGCGAGCGCGAGCGGGCCGCGCAAGTCCGGTGCCCTCGCGGGCGGTGGGTCGAGGCGGTTTGGCGACACCACATGCTCGGCCACCACCAACGGATGCGAGTGTCCCTGGTCGTCGACCACGCGCACTTGGCGCAGGTCCCGTTGCAGCACCATCGGCAGGAAGCTCTCCTGCCATGCGGTGAGCGGCTGGTCGGCGTAGGGGCCGAGCCCGAGATCCATCAGCAGCATCAGCCAGGGCTGCGCGCTCATCAGCCGGTCGGTCTGCTGGCGATAGGTCATCTCGGCCGGTGTATGACCAAGCTCGGCCCGCAATACGCCGCCCAGCGCCTTGTCCAGCGCATCGCGCACGCGGGTGCTGCAGTTGTCCGCGTAGTAGTCGTAGTCGTAGCGGGCGTTTCCGGGGCGCAGGTTCCACAGCAGGAACTCGCGCAGCGCGGCGGCCTGCTCGGGCGTGAAGGCCAGCCGCTGGCGCGTGATCGAGCGTCCCGCCTGCACGTAGTAGCCCTCGTCCAGCGCGGTAGGCGCCGCGTCCATCAGGTAGTGCATGCGGCCGCGCGCGAAGTTCAGCAGAAAGCCGCGCTGGTCGAAGTCGAAGACGCCATAGTTGAAGCTCACGGCCTCACCGTCGACGACGTCCTTCACTTCGATCGCGATGTGCCCGAACCGCTCCCAGTAGGTATCGCCGGGGCCGTAGGTGATCAGGGTGATCTGAAGGTTGGCCGCCGGGGCATTGGCCACGCCGGCATGTGCCGACCCGAGGGCGCCAAGGAAGATCAACGCCAGCAGCGCGAGGGCGCGGTGAAGCAGGGGCATCGGCATGTCGGGTCTGAAGGCGGGGGACACCACTGTAGTGGCGAGCGCAGGACGCGTCGATGCCGGCCCGGCCAACTTGAGCTTGGGCCGCACCTGGGCGAGCGGCATCCGCGGGGTTTCAGCGCCGGGCGGCAGCGCCGTCCCCAGGAACCACAGCTGCACATCTCAAGGAAGCCACCTGATTGCTTCCCACCCGATGGCTCAGTCGGCGGTGCCGGCCCGGCTCACGCGGAACTGCTGCACGCGACGATCGTCCGCCTCGGTCACGTGGAACAGGAAATCGCCCACGGTGATTTCCTCGCCCGCTTCCGGCAGGTGGCCGAATTCGGACGTGACCATGCCGCCGATGGTGTCGAACTCTTCGTCGGAGTAGGACGATCCGGTCTGCTCGTTGAAATCCGCGATCGGTGTCAGCGCGCTCACCAGCCAGTCGCCGTCCGGCTGGGCGTGCATCAGCGAGGGTTCTTCCTCGTCGTCATGCTCGTCGTCGATCTCGCCGACGATCTGCTCGAGCACGTCCTCGATGGTTATGAGGCCGGCGACGCCGCCGTACTCGTCCACCACCAGCGCCATGTGGTTGCGCGACAGCCGGAACTCGGCCAGCAGCACGTTCAGGCGCATCGACTCGGGAATGAGCACGGCCGGGCGCAGGATGGCGCGGATGTCGAACGCGGCGCCGTCGCCGAAGTACTTCAGCAGGTCCTTGGCCAGCAGGATGCCGAGGATTTCATCCTTGTCCTCGCCGTGCACCGGGAAGCGGGAGTGACCCGATTCCACCACGGCGGCGAGGATGTCGCTCAGGGGCGACTCGGCCGAGATCATCACGATCTGCGCGCGCGGGACCATCACGTCGTCCACGCTCAGCTCGGTGACCTTCAGGGCACCCTCGACCATGGTGAGAGTGTCGTTGGAAAGCAGGCCATTGGCTTGCGCAGCGCGCAGCTCTTCGACCAGTTCCTCGCGATTGCGCGGCTCGCCGGAAAACATGTGGCCCAGTCGATCCCACCATGATCGGTGAGCCGGGCCGCCGGTACTGCCAGGGTCGTCGTTCATTACTCTTTGGGGTTCTGCCCAGCGTCGGGCGGAAGACCGAGTTTAGCGGAAACCGCCAGGCGATTCAGGCCGCCGGCCAGTGGTACGGGTCGGGCACGCCGAGACCTGCCAGGATGCGCGTTTCGAGCGCTTCCATGGCTTCGGCCTCGGCATCGACGAGGTGGTCGTAACCGAGTAGATGCAGCACGCCATGCACCGTCATGTGGGCCCAGTGGTGCCGCGCCGGCTTGCCCTGCTCGGCCGCTTCACGGACGACCACCGGTGCGCAGATGGCAAGGTCGCCGATCAGCGGCAGCCGCACGCCCGGCGGCAGTTCGGCGGGGAACGACAGCACGTTGGTGGCGTAGTCCTTGCCGCGGTAGTCGCGATTGAGTGCGCGGCCTTCCTCCTCGCCAACCAGGCGAATCGCGAGCTCGGCGGCACGCTGTCGCCGTGCGCCGCGAAGCGCAGCGGCCACCCACAGCCGGAAGCTCGCCGCTGCGGGCACGCCGCGGCGGTCCAGGCCGTAGCTCACGGCCACGCTCGGGACCGGTGCACTGCCGGCAGCGGCGGAACGGGCGGCCAATGCTCAGCCCGCCTTGCCGGGCTTGATCTCGCCGTTCTCGGCGTCGACTTCGAAAGCCTCGTAGGCGCGCACGATCTTGGCCACCAGCGGATGGCGCACCACGTCGCGCGAGGTGAAGAAGGTGAAGCTGATGCCGTCGACACCGCGCAGCACTTCCACCGCGTGGCGCAGGCCCGAGCGGATGTGCCGGGGCAGGTCGACCTGGCTGACGTCGCCGGTGATCACCGCCACCGAGCCGAAGCCGATGCGGGTCAGGAACATCTTCATCTGCTCGACCGTGGTGTTCTGCGCCTCGTCCAGGATCACGTAGGAGTCGTTGAGCGTGCGTCCGCGCATGTAGGCCAGCGGCGCGATCTCGATCACGTTGCGTTCGATCAGCTTGGCGACCTTTTCGAAGCCGAGCATCTCGTACAGCGCGTCGTACAGCGGGCGCAGGTACGGGTCGACTTTCTGGCTGAGGTCGCCCGGCAGGAAACCGAGCTTCTCGCCCGCCTCCACCGCCGGGCGCACCAGCAGCAGGCGCTGCACGCGATTGGCCTCGAGCGCTTCGACGGCGCTGGCTACCGCGAGGTAAGTCTTGCCGGTGCCGGCCGGGCCGACGCCGAAGCTGATGTCGTGCGTGGTGATCGCGTGCAGGTAGCGCGCCTGGTTCGGCCCGCGTCCCTTGACCACGCCGCGTTTGACGCGGATCACCACTTCCTGCGCGCCCTCGGCTGCTTCAGCGGTGATCGCGTCGATGCCCGATTCGGCCAGGTGCAGGTTGATGATGGCGCCGGTCAGCGCTTCGCCGGCGGTGAGCTCGTACAGCGTGCGCAATACCTTTTCGGCAGCGCGGGTCGCCGGCTCTTCGCCCAGCACCTGGAAGATGCCACCACGGTGGTTTATCTCCACCCCCAGGCGCAGTTCGATCTGCCGCAGGTGTTCGTCCAGGGGGCCGCACAGATTGGCGAGGCGGGCGTTGTCGTCGGAGTCGATGACGAAGTCGCGCTTGTTGATGTCGGTCATAAGCGGCGAAGCGTAGCGCGGCGCACGTGGAAGAACCATCGCGGCCGGCGGTGCCGTGGGCTGCAACTGGCGGGTTGAAGTCCCCACGCTAACGCGCTCTTGAAACTAATTAATGGTTCAATTAATTTATCGACATGACTCGCCCCACGCCAGCAAAAGCACCCCGGCGTCGCGCCGGCCGACCGGGCGGCGACGATCTCGACCTGCGGGCGCACCTGCTCGACGCGGCCGCGGCACAGTTCGCCCGCAGCGGCATCGAAGGCAGCTCCTTGCGGGCGATCGCGGCGGCGGCCGGCGTCACCCCGGCGATGCTGCACTACTACTTCGGCGACAAGGCGCGGCTGACCCAGGCGCTGGTGGAGGAGCGCCTGATGCCGGCGATGCAGCCGCTGCGCGAGCGGCTGGAGCCAGTGGGCGACGATCCGCTTGCTCTGGCGGCGGCGTTCGCGCACGGCGTGGCCGAGATCGTGGAGCGGCATCCCTGGCTGCCGCCCTTGTGGGTGCGCGAGGTGTTGTGCGAGGGCGGCACGCTGCGCGAGGTGGTGTTCCGGCAGGTGGTGCCGATGCTGCCGCAGTGGCTGGCCGGCCGGTTCGCCGCTGCGCAGGCGGCCGGACGCATGAATCCCGCGCTCGATCCGCGCCTGATGGTGGTGTCGCTGGTCGGCTTGACGATGTTTCCGGCCGCGGCCGCCCCGGTCTGGAAGCAGGCCATGGACGCCGAGCCGCTGCGTTCGCGCGCCATGCTCGACCACACCCTGGCCTTGCTCGGCTCGGGCATGCGTGCTGGATCCGGTGGAGAGACGACATGAACGCTCCGTTGCGCCGGGGATCTCCCTGGCTTGCGCTGGCGGCCGCGCTGGCGCTGGCGGCCTGCAGCAGATCCGCGCCGCAGGCGCTGGGGACAATCGAATACGACCGCATTGCGCTGCCCGCCGCGGCAGCGGAGCGCATCGTGCGGATCGACGTCGGCGAGGGCGATACGGTGACTGCCGGCCAGCCGCTGCTGCAGCTCGATCCCGCCCGCACACAGGCGCAGCTGGCGGCCGCGCAGGCGCAGGTTGCCGAGCAGCGCGAGCGGCTGAACGAGCTGCAGGCGGGTCCGCGCCGCGAGGACATCGCCCGCGCGCGGGCCAGCCTCGCCGCCGCGCAGGCGCAGGCGCGCGAGGCGCACGCTTACTACGCACGACTGAAGCCGCTGCAGGGCCGCAACTATGTCGCCGCGGCCGAGCTGGACCGTGCCCGCGCCACCGCCGGTAGTGCCGAGGGTGAAGTCGCTGCAGCAACCGCTGCGCTGGACGCGCTGGTGCACGGGACGCGGCCGGAGCAACTGGCGCAGGCGCAATCGGCGCTGGCCGCGGCGCAGGCACAGGCCGACGCAGAGCGGGTCACCCTGGACAAGCTGAGCGTGGCCGCGCCCCGGGCGGGACGAATCGACAGCCTGCCCTACAAGCTCGGCGACCAGGCGCCGGTCGGTGCGCCCGTGGCGATCCTGCTGGCGGGCGACGCGCCGTACGCGCGCGTGTACATTCCCGAGCCGCAACGCACCCGCGTGCGCGTGGGCAGCCGGGTGCGGGTGTTTGTCGCCGGGCGGTCCCGCGCGCTGACCGGCGTGGTGCGGATGGTGCGCAGCGAGCCGGCGTTCACGCCGTACTACGCCCTCATCGGCGACGACGCCACGCGCCTGAGTTACCTGGCCGAAGTCACCCTCGACGCCGACGCCCGCGACCTGCCCGCCGGCCTGCCGGTGCGGGTGGAACTGCCTGCCGCGCCCGCGCCGTGAGCGAGCCGGCCGCCATGGCGGACACCGCGCCACCAGCGATCAGCGCCCGCGGCCTGACGCGCCGTTTCGGCCGGCTGACGGCGGTCGATCATGTCGATCTGGACGTGCCGGCGAAGCGCGTCTACGGCTTTCTGGGCCCCAACGGCTCGGGCAAGTCGACCACGATCCGCATGCTCTGCGGCCTGCTCACACCGAGCGCGGGCGAGATCGACGTGTTGGGGCTGCGCGTGCCGGAGCAGGCCGACGAATTGCGCGCGCGCATCGGCTACATGACCCAGCGCTTCTCGTTGTTCGAAGACCTCACGGTGCGCGAGAACCTGCAGTTCCTGGCGGCGGTGCAGGGCGTGCCGAGGGCGCGCACGCGCCGGCGCATCGACGAGCTGGTCGAGCAGTACCACTTCGGTGACCGCCAAGACCAGCTCGCCGGCACCATGAGTGGTGGCCAGAAGCAGCGCCTCGCGCTGGCCTGCGCGGTGATCCACGCGCCGGAGCTGCTGTTTCTGGACGAACCGACCAGCGCGGTGGATCCCGAGTCGCGGCGCGACTTCTGGGAGAAGCTGTTCGAACTGGCCGATGCCGGCACCACGCTGCTGGTGTCCACCCACCTGATGGACGAGGCCGAGCGCTGCCATCGCCTGGCGATCCTCGATCGGGGCAAGCTGGTGGCCGACGGTACGCCGGACCAGCTGACTGCGCGCCTGGACGGACGCACGTTCACCGTCGACACGCCGCAGCCACGCAAGGCGCAGCACGTGCTGTCCGATGTGCCGGGCGTGCTGGGCGTCGCCCAGGTGGGCAACCTGCTGCGCGTGCTGACCGACGACGCCAGCGCGGCGGATGCGCGCGAGCGGATGTGCGCGGCGCTGTCGCGGTCCGCGCTGGCGGGCGAGATAGCGGTTGCGGAGCCGAACCTGGAGGACGTGTTCGTAGCGGCGACACGCTCAGCGGAACGGGCCGCGCAGGAGCCGTCGTGAACCTGCGCCGGCTGTGGGCGATCGTGATCAAGGAGCTGCGCCAGTTGCGGCGCGACCGGGTGACGCTGGTGATGATCGTCGGCCTGCCGGTAGTCCAGCTGCTGCTGTTCGGTTACGCGATCAACTTCACCCTGCGGGGCCTGGACGCGGGTATCGCCGACCAGGCCGGCACCGCCGACTCGCGGGCGCTGGTGATGGACATGCTCAACACCGGCCTGGTGGCGCCGGTGGCAACCGTGCAGACGCCGGACCAGCTGATGGGCATGTTGCGTCGTGGCCGGATCAGCGTCGGCATCGTGATCCCGCCGGACTTCGAGCGGCGCCGCATCGACGGGCGCCAGGTGGCGCAGATCCTCGTCGACGGCACGGACACCGCAGTGCAGAACGCGGCGTCCCAGCTGGCGCAGACCCCGCTCGACAGCGCGCGCCCGGATACCCGGGCACCGGCAACGAGCACGCCGCCGGAGACGGCGATCGCGGTGGTGAGCTTCTACAACCCGCAGCGCAGCTCGGCGGTCAACATCGTGCCCGGGCTGATCGGCGTGATCCTGACCATGACGATGGTGCTGTTCACCGCCATCGCGATCGTGCGCGAGCGCGAGCGCGGCAACATGGAGCTGCTGATCGCCACGCCGCTGACCAGCACCGAGCTGATGATCGGCAAGGTGCTGCCCTACATCGTGATCGGCCTGATCCAGACCAGCGTGGTGCTGGCGCTCGGCGTGTGGTTGTTCGACGTGCCGGTGCGCGGGAGCCTGGCGGACGTCTATCTGTCGGCGGCCCTGCTGATCATGGCCAACCTCGCGATGGGCCTGCTGATCTCGACCCAGGCGCGGTCGCAGTTCCAGGCAATGCAGGTGACCTTCTTCGTGTTCCTGCCGTCGCTGCTGCTGTCCGGCTTCATGTTTCCGTTCGCGGGGATGCCAAGGCCGGTGCAATGGTTCGCCGAGATCCTCCCGCTGACGCACTTTCTTCGCCTGGTGCGCGGCGTGATGCTGCGCGGCGCGTCACCGGGCGAGGTGTGGCCGGACCTGCTGGCGCTGGTGGCATTCACTGCCGCGATGCTGGTGCTGGCGATCAGCCGCTTCCGCAAGCGGCTGGACTGAAGGCGGCCGCGGGCACCGCGCCACGGGTGACCGCTTCAGGCGGCGACGTCGTCGGTCAGGTGCAGCCGTCCGCGCAGCGAATTGCTCATCGCCTCGGTGATCTCGACGTCGACGAACTGGCCGATCAGGCGCGGGTGGCCGGCGAAATTCACGTAGCGCATGTTCTCGGTGCGGCCGCTGAGTTCGCTGGCATCGCGACGGCTGGGCTTTTCCACCAGCACGCGCTGCACGCTGCCGACCATCGCCTCGTTGATGGCCTTCGCGTTGGCGTTGATCGCTGCCTGCAGCTGGGCCAGTCGCTGCTGCTTGACCGCCATCGGCGTGTCGTCGGCGAGGTTGGCGGCCGGCGTGCCGGGGCGGGCGGAGAAGATGAAGGAAAAGCTCTGGTCGAAGCCGATATCGGCGATCAGCTTCATGGTCTTGCCGAAATCCTCGTCGGTCTCGCCGGGAAAGCCGACGATGAAGTCCGAACTGATGCAGATGTCCGGGCGCACCGCGCGCAGCTTGCGGATCTTCTGCTTGAACTCCAGCGCCGTGTAGCCGCGCTTCATCGCGCTGAGAATGCGGTCCGAGCCCGCCTGCACCGGCAGGTGCAGGTAGTTGGCCAGCTTCGGCACGCTGGCATACGCCTCGATCAGCGAGTCGGAGAACTCCAGCGGATGCGAGGTGGTGAAGCGGATCCGGCCGATGCCGTCGATCTGCGCGATGGCGTGGATCAGCACGGCCAGGTCGGCGGTGCCGCCGTCGTGGGTGGCGCCGCGGTACGCATTGACGTTCTGGCCCAGCAGGTTGACCTCGCGCACGCCCTGCTCGGCGAGCTGGGCGACCTCGACGAGCACGTCGTCGAACGGCCGGCTGATCTCCTCGCCGCGGGTGTACGGCACCACGCAGTAGCTGCAGTACTTGGAGCAGCCTTCCATGATCGACACGAACGCGGTCGGCCCCTCGGCGCGCGGCTCGGGCAGGTTGTCGAACTTTTCGATCTCGGGGAAGGAGATGTCCACCTGCGGCTTGCCGGTAGCGCGCTGCTTCTCGATCAGCTCGGGCAGGCGGTGCAGGGTCTGCGGGCCGAACACCAGGTCCACATACGGCGCGCGCTTGACGATCGCGTCGCCCTCCTGGCTCGCCACGCAGCCGCCCACGCCGATCAGCACCGGCTTGTCGCCGGCCTTGTGTTCCTTCCAGCGGCCGAGCTGGCTGAACACCTTTTCCTGTGCCTTTTCGCGGATCGAGCAGGTGTTGATCAGGATCACGTCCGCCTCGGACTCGTCCTGGGTCAGCTCGAGCCCGTGCGAGGCCTTGAGCACGTCGGCCATCTTGGTCGAGTCGTACTCGTTCATCTGGCAGCCGTGGGTCTTGATGAAAAGCTTGCCGCTCATGGGATCGGGTGCCGTGCCTTGCGTGGTGGACAGGAGTTGTCGAACCCGGCAGTTTACTCGCGGCCCCGCCGCGTCGCCACCATCGCTGCCTGCCGGATCAAGCACTTGCGCGACGCGGGGCGCGATGCAGTGGCGTGTTGTGAATGCCGGACCTGGTTCACGCGGCGTGCCTGCCGTACTTGGCGCAGTGGCCGCGATCGCTGCACACTGCGCGACATGACCGCCGCCACGCGCCACGGGGGAAGCGCCGGCCATCCGGCAGGCCGCTTCCCGCCTCGCTCGATCCTGCTTCGCTGGATGCTTTGCTGCGCCCTGCTGATGCTGGGCGCGCTGGCACAGCCGGCACACGCCGATGCCCTGTACCGTTGCACCGGGGCCAGCGGCGAGGCCGTTTACAGCAGCAATACCGCGGGCTATCGGCACTGCCAGCGCATCGGTTCCTACGCCGCGCCGCGCGCCGCCGGCACCCGGGCTCCGCGGGCGCGCCGTGATCGGTTCGGCAGCGTTGTTTCTTCCGTCAGTACCAGCGCCGACGCGATCACCGACGCACAGCGCGACCGCGCCCGGGCCGCTGCGTTGATCCGCGCACGCGCCCGGTTTGCCGACGTGCAGGCCTCGGTGCAGACCAGTGCCATCACGCTGTCCGGGCTCCCCGCCGCGCGGATGAGGGCGAGTGCGCCCGGCGCCAGCGGAGGCTGGAGCTACAGCGACTCCACCGCCGCCATGGCATCGGCCTCGACCCCGGAGGCGGGCGGCGGCAGTCGGGTGCTGCGGGGGGCGGTTTACCGGGTCAAGCGCGCGGACGGCAGCGTGGAATACACCAACATCGCGCCGCCCCGGCAGCGCGGCCATGCGGTCACCATGCTGTTCACCTACCTGGCCACCTGCATGGCTTGCGACCTGCACTCGCCGATCCACTGGAACTCGGTGCGGCTCAACCTGCAGGACTATGCCAGCGCGATCCGTCAGGCCAGCATCGAGTACGGCGTGGACGAGGCGTTCCTGCGCGCGATCATCCACGCCGAGAGCGCCTTCAACCCACACGCGCTGTCGCTCAAGGGCGCCCAGGGGCTGATGCAGCTGATGCCGGGCACCGCCAGCGACATGGGGGTGCTGGACGCCTTCGACGCCGAGCAGAACATCCGCGGCGGCGCGCGCTACCTGGGCGGGTTGCTGCAGGCATTCCACGGCAACGAGCGGCTGGCCGCGGCGGCCTACAATGCCGGGCCGGGCGCAGTGCAGCGCTACAGCGGGGTGCCGCCCTATGCCGAGACTCGGGTTTACGTGGAGCGCGTCGAGGCACTGCGACAGCGCTATGGCAAGGCCATCCACCCGCCGTTGACGATGCGTGGCGGCATGGCTTCAGCCCTCCAGTGAACTGTCCACGTCGAGGTTGGGCGGGCGCTGGGCGATAGTCACCGAAAGACGAAACGGCACGCCGTTGCGCAGCCCCGAGACATCTACCGTGCTGCCGGGCTTGAGTGCCGCCTCACGCTTGCGCAGGTCGGACGGATCCGCAATGTCGTCGTGGCCTATCCGCAGCAGGATGTCATGCGCCTGGATGCCGGCTGCCGCGGCCGGGCTGCCTGGATAGACCTCGGCAACCTCCACGCCGCGCGCCGCTGCCGGCAGGCCGCTGTCTGCCGCCACGGGCACGAAAGTGTAGTCGGCGCCCAGCCAGCCGCGCACCACGTGGCCACTGTCGATGATCTGGTCGAGCACCTTCTTGGCGTTGTCCACGGGAATCGCAAAGCCAATGCCTTCGGCGTTGGCGGCCTTGCCGATCAGCAGGGTGTTGATGCCCACCAGATTGCCCTGGGCGTCGATCAGGGCTCCGCCGGAGTTGCCCAGGTTGATTGCCGCATCGGTCTGGATGAAGTCCTCCGGGCTCGCGCTGCTCAGCTGGCGCCCAATCGCGCTGACGATGCCCATCGTGACGGTCTGGTTGAGCCCGAAGGGGTTGCCGATCGCCAGTACCACGTCGCCCGCCCGCACCTCGGTATGGGGCCGGATGTGGGCCACTGGCAGATTGCCGGCGTCGATCTTCAGCACGGCCAGGTCGGTTTCCTGGTCGGCGCCGACCAACGTGGCCTTGGCTACCCGGCCGTCATACAGCAGCACCTGGATGTCGTCGGCGTTGGCAATCACGTGGTTGTTGGTAAGCACATAGCCATCGGCATTGACGATGACCCCGGAACCGAGGCTCTGCTCGCGCCGCTTGTACGCCGGTCCTGCCGGGCGTCCGCCGAACAGGCGTTGCAGCAGCGGGTCCGAGTACATGCGCAAGGCCTGCTCGGTCACCGTCTTGTTGGCATAGATGTTGACCACCGACGGCGCCGCCCGGGCCACCGCATCGGCATAGGACAGCGTGGGGCCGGCCGCCGGTGCGGCCACTGCGGCGGCGGGCGGGTTGGCGTCGAGACCGAAACGCTCGCGCAGCCGCTGGCCGCTGCCGGGCCAGAACAGCCCCACCACGAACGCCAGCGCGAGTCCGAGCACCACGAATCGGGCGATGAAAGCGAGCGTGCCGGCGGCGTGTTTCATGGAGTGGGCTTTCGTAAAATGATGCGCGGAAGCTGAGCGCGCGCGCCGGGCTGCGGCGCGTCACCGCAGAGCGGGTTTGATTGTACGGGGCAGGGGCTGACGCTACACTAACGCGATTTTTGCGGGTGCCGGATTCCGTCCGGTGCTTGCCAAGCAGGCCGTTCCGGTTTGTCCACGTCATGTTCTGAAGGGGCAGCGTCGTTCGCGGGTTTTCGCGTGCCGCGCAAGCTTCGGAACGGGTCGCGGGCCTCCGGGCATCCAGCCCCGGGCTGTTGACCTGCTTCGCAAGCACCAGTGGAAGCCACCGGTCCGCACCTCAATGGCATTGCAAGTTCCGGAGAGCCTGATGGCGAATGAAGTCGTCGATCACGGCCGCCGCCGTTTCCTCACAGCCACCACCGCGGTGGTGGGTGGTGCAGGAGTCGTCGCGGCAGTCGTGCCCTTTATCAAGACGTGGGAACCCAGCGCGCGCGCCAAGGCCGCCGGTGCTCCGGTGACGGTGGACATCAGCAAGATCGAGCAGGGCCAGAAGGTCACCTTCCCGTGGCGCAGCCTGCCGGTGTTCGTGGTGAACCGCACCAAGGCGCAGCTCGCGGTGTTGCCGATGGTCGATTCGCGTCTGGTCGATCCCACGTCCACGGGCATCTCGGCCGACCAGCAGCCGAAGTACGCGCAGAACGAAAGCCGCGCGATCAAGCCGGAATGGCTGGTGGTGGTGGGCATCTGCACCCACCTTGGCTGCGTGCCGGACTTCGTCCCGGAGATCAAGCCCGAGCCGTTCGACCCGAACTGGAAGGGTGGCTTCTACTGCCCCTGCCACAAGTCGCGCTACGACATGGCCGGGCGCGTGTTCCAGGGCGTGCCCGCGCCGAAGAACCTGCAGGTGCCGCCGTATCACTTCGTCGACGACAGCACCATCCAGATCGGCGTTGATCCGAAGGAGGCCAGCTGATGGCTAACGTATTCTCCCGCGTGGGTGACTGGGTCAACGAGCGTGCTCCGAACATGATGCCTGCGTATCGCAAGCACATGACCGAGTACTACGCGCCGAAGAACTTCAACCTCTGGTACTACTTCGGTTCGCTGGCGCTGCTGGTGCTGGTCAACCAGATCGTCACCGGCATCTTCCTCACCATGAACTACAAGACCAGCGCGCTCGAAGCGTTCGCCTCGGTCGAGTACATCATGCGTGACGTGGAGTGGGGCTGGCTGATCCGCTACATGCACTCCACCGGCGCCTCGCTGTTCTTCATCGTGGTGTTCCTGCACATGTTCCGCGGCCTGATGTACGGCTCGTTCAAGAAGCCGCGCGAGCTGGTGTGGGTGCTGGGCATGCTGATCTTCCTGGTGCTGATGGCCGAGGCCTTCATGGGCTACGTGCTGCCGTGGGGCAACATGTCGTTCTGGGGCGCCAAGGTGATCATCTCGCTGTTCGGCACCATCCCCTACATCGGCGACGCGCTGGTGCAGTGGATCATGGGCGACTACATCCCGGCCGACGCGACGCTCAACCGGTTCTTCGCACTGCACGTGATCGCGATGCCGCTGGTGCTGCTGTTGCTGGTGGTGCTGCATATCGCGGCGCTGCACGAGGTGGGATCCAACAACCCTGACGGCGTGGATATCAAGAAGGGACCCAAGGGCAACCGCTGGGATGCGCTGAAGCCGGCCGACGGCATTCCGTTCCACCCGTACTACACGGTGAAGGATCTGGTCGGCGTGGGCTTCTTCCTGCTGATCGCCGCGTTCATCATCTTCTTTGCGCCGACCTTCGGTGGCTGGTTCCTGGAGCACGACAACTTCATCCCGGCCAACAACCTGGTGACGCCGTCGCACATCAAGCCGGTGTGGTACTTCACCCCCTTCTACGCGATTCTCCGCATGATCCCGTCGTTCCTGGGCACGGCGTTCTGGGGCGTTCTGGGCATGTTCGGCGCCATCGCCGTGCTGTTCGCCATGCCGTGGATCGACGTGGGCAAGGTGCGCTCGATCCGCTATCGCGGCACGGGCTACAAGGTGGCGCTGGGCGTGTTCGTGCTCTCGTTCATCATGCTCGGTGCAGTCGGTGCCGGCGTGACGGCCGAGGTGATTCCCGAGTGGTTCGGCGACGTCGACGTGACGTTCTGGGAGAACCTGTTCGGCCGCGTGATGACCTTGATTTACTTTGGCTTCTTCGTCTTCCTCGGGCTCTACACGCGCCTTGGCTGGGAGTCGACCAAGCCGGTTCCGGAACGGGTGACGATGCATGACTAAGCGCTATTTTTTCTCGATCGCGCTGGCCCTCGGCCTGCTCGCCGGCAGCCTGTCGGCTGCGGCCTCCGAGGAGGGCGGCCTGCCCTCGTCCGGTGCCAGCATCAACGATCAGGCGTCTCTCCAGCGCGGCGCCAAGCTCTTCTTCAACTACTGCGCGGGCTGCCATTCGCTCAAGTACATGCGCTACTCGCGCATGGCGGAAGACCTTGGCCTGTCCGAGCAGGAGGTGATGCAGAACCTCAACTTCACCGGCGCCAAGTTCGGCGAGACCATCGAGTCGCACATGCCGGCCGAAGAGGCCGCCAAGTGGTTCGGCAAGGCACCGCCGGATCTGTCGCTTGAAGTACGTGCCAAGACCGCTGACTGGGTCTATGCCTACCTCAATGCGTTCTACGTGGACCCGAGCCGCCCGGTGGGCTGGAACAACACGGTGTTCCCGAACGCCGCGATGCCGAACCCGCTGTGGGAGCTGCAGGGTGTGCAGACCGCGGTGCGCAAGGAAGGCGAGGAGGGCGTCGAGAAGCTCGAGCTCTCCAAGCCGGGCAAGATGACCCCGGCGCAGTACCAGCAGGCCACGCGTGACCTCACCAGCTTCCTCGAGTACGTGTCCGAGCCGGCGGCGATCCAGCGCAAGCACTACGGGATCTGGGTGCTTCTGTTCCTCGCCGGCTTCACCTTCCTGGCTTACCTGCTCAAGAAGGAATACTGGAAGGACGTGCACTGAGCGTCGCTCCATTGGTAACCCTGCGGCGGCCACTGGCCGCCGCGTTACGTTGTTAGTCGGGGAGATTGCGCATGGTTCAAAGCGCCCGTTCGCGTACGGTGCTCACCCTTTACACCACCGCCGATGACGTCCAGTGTCATCGCGTGCGTCTGCTGCTGGCCGCCAAGGGCGTCAGCTACGAGCGGGTGATGGTGGAACCCGGCAAGCCGCCGGAAGATCTCGTCGACCTGAATCCGTACGCGAGCACGCCGACCCTGGTCGATCGCGATTTGACGCTGTACGACACATCGGTGGTCTGCGAGTACCTCGACGAGCGCTACCCGCATCCGCCGCTGATGCCCATCGATCCGCAGTCGCGCGCGCGACTGCGCCTCGCGGCGGTGCGTATCGAGCGCGACTGGCTGCCGGAAGTGGACATCATCCGCGCCGGTGGACGCCCCGCCGACGCGGCGCGCAAGCGTCTGCGAGAGCACCTGCTGGTGGCGTTGCCGCTGTTCAAGGCGGCGAAATTCTTCCTCAATCCGGAAATGAGCCTGGCCGATTGCCTGGTGGCTCCGGTGGTCTGGCGGCTGCCGTGGCTGGGCGTGGATCTGGGGCGCGAGGGGCGTCCGATCCTCGACTACGGCGAGCGGCTGTTCAACGGCCAGGGCTACGCGCGCAGCCTTACCGCGGAAGAAAAAGCCATGCGGGCGGCATGATGGGCGCCGACGAAGCGCCGCCGATGAGCTCCAATCGCCCGTATCTGCTGCGGGCGATCTACGACTGGATCTCGGACAATAACCTGACCCCGTACATCCTGGTCGATGCAGGCAAGGAGGGCGTGCGGGTGCCGCCGCAGGTGATCAAGAACGGCCAGGTCGTGCTGAATCTCGCCATGCGCGCTGTGGCCAACCTCGACCTGGGCAACGACTGGATCAGCTTCCAGGCCCGCTTCTCCGGCGTCAGCCAGTCGATCCTCATTCCGGTTCACGCCGTGCTGGCGCTTTATGCGCAGGAAAACGGGCAGGGCATGATGTTTCCCGCCGAAGAGGGTGATGGCGACACGCCGCCAACTCCGCCAAGCGACGGCGGTGAACCGCCCGCTGGTCCCGACGCCGGCCCCGATGGCGACGACAAGCCTCGTCGCGGCGCGCCGCACCTGCGGGTGGTCAAGTAGCGGCCAGCGTTCCTGCGTACGCGCGCGCAAGGCGCGTACGCATGGAACTCGCTGCACCGCGTACTGCGCTTTTCAGTCGCCTCGCTGCTCCAGGCGCGGGCGCGGGCGGAGCGGCACCACGTTGTCGGGAGCGGTCAAGCGGGCTTCCGGTTCGGCCGCTTCTTTCGGGCCGTCTGGGGCGGATACCGCCCCCACCGTGTTGAACCAGCGGCTCGTCGGCAGCTGCACTTCCGTGACTCGTCCCGCGGCCATCCAGAGCCGGCCATGGCTGCGGTCGTCTCCGGCCACGCTGACATCGAAGCCGTAGCAACGCTCCAGCAGGCGCTGGCCGTCGATGCGGCGCAAGCGCAAGGCGCGCATGCCTACCGTTTCGTCCAGCAGCTGAAGCTCGTGACGCTCGCACAGGCGGCGCACCTCCAGCACGGCTACCTCTCGCGCCCGGGCAAGCTGGAGCCATGTCACCACGATGCCGCCGAGGCAGACAAGAAGCATGAGGTCGTGCAGATTGCCCATCTCCGCAGTGTGTGTGCCGCCGGGCGGCTCCGCAAGGCCAGGCGCCGCGAGCGTGCAGCGCGGGGACCGGTGCGGGGATGAAGTTCGCTGGCGCCGCTAGTGCAACCGCAGGCGCAGCGAAAGATCGACCGCCCTGACGTGCTTGGTCAGCGCGCCCACCGACACGAAGTCGACGCCACTGGCGGCGATCTCGCCGATGCGGTCCAGGTCGACGTTGCCGGATACTTCCAGCGACGCCCGGCCATTGGCGATCCGCACCGCTTCCCGCATCGAAGCCGGGTCGAAGTTGTCGATCATGATGCGATCAGCGCCGGCATCCAGCGCCTGTCGCAGCTCATCGAGCGTTTCCACCTCGACTTCCAGCGGGAGATCCGGATGAATGCGGCGGCCGTTACCCACCGCCAGCGCAATGCTGCCAGCGGCGATGATGTGGTTTTCCTTGATCAGGATGCCGTCGTGCAGGCCGATGCGGTGGTTGACGCCGCCGCCGCAACGCACCGCGTACTTCTGCGCCAGTCTCAGGCCCGGAATGGTCTTGCGGGTATCGAGCAGCCGCGTCCGCGAGCCGGCGAGCGCAGCCACGAACCCGGCAGTGACCGTGGCGGTGCCGGAGAGCAGCTGCAGGAAATTGAGCGCCGAACGCTCCGCGGTGACCAGCGCACGTGCGTTGCCTCGCAACCGGCATAGCGTGCTGTCGGCCGGGACGCGATCACCGTCGACGGCGTTCCACTCGATGCTTACCTCGGCGTCCAGCGACCTGAAACATGCGTCGAACCAGGCGCTGCCAGCCAGTACCGCGGGCTCGCGACAGACCAATACCGCCTCGGCCGAGGCATCGGCCGGTAGCAGGTCGGCCGTTGCGTCTCCGGAACCGAGATCTTCGGCCAGGGCTCGTTCGACATCCTGCTGGATCAGTTCGGCGGCAGGGCGGGCGAAACGGTTCTCCGACGTCATTCGTGCTCTGCGTTATCGGCGGCGGGTTGGCTGAGCCGGCCCACGATGGCATCCATGGCGCGGTCGAAGAATGCGTTGGAGGCCAGCAGTCGGGCGGTTCCGTCGGCAAAGGACGCAGCCAGCTCCGGCGGTGAATAATCGCCCACCTTCAGACCGCGCCGGTTGACGAACAGGTAGCGTCCGCTCATCGGGCTGATCCACGACAGCTTCGCCCGTTCAACCGCACCTTCGGCCGGACAGAACTCGACCCAGACGCCCGGCTTCATCGCGCCCACCGTTGCCATCTGCTCGCGTACCTCCGGCGGCAGGATCGCGAGCGACTCCTCGGCCTCCAGCTCCACCGCTGGGGCGGGCTCGGGTACCGACTCGACGATCGACTGCACGCTCTCCGGAATGGCGGGCGGGGCCTGGATCGGGCTCGCGTCGGCGGGCGCCGCGGGGGCTTCACCCAACTGCTGGCGGTAGTAAGCCTGCAGCTGGGTCAGCAGCCGCTCGACGTCGTCCTCCTGGAACGCGACGTTCGCCAGGCCGCGGCGCAGCGCGCGCTCGATACCGGGCAACATCTGCCGCAGCGTGGCGCGACCTTCTTCGTCTCCGGCCAGCCGGGTGCTGGCAATCAGCTCGTTCACGAAGCGCAGACCATCGGCGAATTCCGGCGAGCCATCGCCTTGGCGCAACAGGATCAGTACCAGGTAGTTCGCCCAGGCGCGCGCGAGCACGCCATGGATCAGTGGCGGCAGCGGCTTGCCATCGATGCGGTCGAGGATTTCGCGAGCGGCGCGACGGCGGGCCTGCTCCAGCTTCTCGCGGCCGCGAGTGGACTCTGCCACGCGCTGCTCGGCCAGCTCCGCGCGCTTGCGGGTCAGTTCCTGGAACTCCTGCAGATCAACGGCCAGGCGCTCGAAAATGCCCATGTCGTCATCGAAGTCGTGCAGCAGCTGCTCGACGATGGACTTCACCTTGTCGTGCAGGCGACGATCCTTGTCGGACTCTTCCGACCAGCCCTTGGCAACGTCCGCCAGGCTGTCCAGCAGCCGGCGTGCCGGATGCTGGCGGTGAGCGAACAGCCGCCGGTCCAGGATTGCCGCCTTGAGATAGGGAATCTGCAGCCGGGCCAGCATGACCTGCATCTGCGCGGGCAGGTTGCGGTCCTCGAGGATGAACTCGAACAACATGCTGACCAGGTCGATGGTGTCTTCATCGATGGATGACACGTGGTGCGGACGCTCGCCGCGCAGGGAGCCGATCTGGTTGAACAATTGCTCCTTGAGCTGGGCCACCTCATGCGCGATGTCGGCGCCGGAGGCGTCCCCGTAGTTCGGCAGCGAGCCGTCGGTTGCGATCTGGCTCTGCAGCACGCTCAACGCACCGAGCAGCTCATTGGCTGTGGGAATCGTCTGCGGCCCCGGTGCCGCGCCGCCACCGAGGCTGCCGTTCGGCTGGCCGCGGCGAGCGCTGAACAACGCGTGCAGCGTATGGAGCAGGTTGCCGGCGTCCTCGGCCGCGCCATCGATGCCTGTCCCGTCGGCCGCGTCGCTACCGGCCGGGCCGCGGCTGGCGGCCCCGCGCGCGGCCGTGCCGCGGGCAATCTCGCGCCGCAGCTGCGGCAGCACGCCGGCACGCACGAGTTCGACGTTCAACTCCTGGTACAACTCTTCCAGTCCGGAGAGGACATAGCGGTCAAACAGCTTGTAGATGATCAGCTTGACGCGCATGTCGGCCGCCAGCTCCCGCATCGCCTGCCGGAACGTCTGGGTAAGCACGCCCGGCCCGACCGGGTTGTTCGCGTCGTCCACCTTGATGCCGCCGCAGATCACGCCCAGGCGCTGGTTTACCGCGAACAGCTCGCGGGTCAGGCGCGCCTCGTTCTTGCTGATCATGCTGGTGATCGCCAGCGACTCTTCCAGTTCGTTGTCGGCCACCAGGCTGAGCTCGACCCCGCCGGTCGTGACGGGCGGGGCTTCGGCGGACGCGGCGCGCCGGTTGGCAGCAAAATCGGACAAGCCGCGACTGAACTGGGCCAGATAGCTGCGCTCCACGGCAGGGCGGCGCTTGCGCACCTCGCGCATGCCGTCGAAATAGTGCATCTGCGCCGCGTTGTTCTCGGCCTTTTCCGCGAGATCGAACAGCGCGTCATCAACGTGCTCGAACATGTTGCCCAGCAGCTTCTGCAGCTTGCGGCTGGCGGTGTCGCGAACCGCGTGCAACAAGTCGCCCAGCCGCTCTGGCGAGTCGCTGCGCTGGCTGAGACTGACGATCTTGGTTGGTTCGATGGCGTCTTTCATCGCCGTCCCCCGAGGCGTTGCCGCATGGACAACAGCGGCCACTGCGGCCGCACGAGTCCCAACAATAAGCCCAGTTTGATTACCGTGTCATGCGCTGGGCAGCAGTTTTTCGTCAACCGGCGGGAAAATCGGCCAGCTGGGTGGTGCCGATGCCTTCTTCAGGCAGCATGACCGGAATGCCGTCTTCGACCCGGTACAGCACCTTGCGGTCGGTCGTGACGAGCGCTTCGTCGATGCGGGCCGTCACCGGGGCGTGCCCCACGTTTTGCAGATCACCGGCCGCGATGGCGCGGTTCAGCGCATCCAGCTCCGCGCGGGTCGCCGGCCTCACCGGCGTCTTGCTGACCGGACAGCAGAGAATGTCGAGCAGGCGCTTGTCCATGAGGCTTGAGGGTGTCTGCGCTGGGGAAAGCCCCTACAATAATTGTTTTTGGACGCGCCAGCCATGTCGAAAGCCGCACTGCAGCCACGCGTGGGCGTGGTCATGGGTTCCCGCTCGGACTGGGAGACGATGCAGCACGCGGTCGAGTTGCTCGACCAGCTCGGGGTGCCGCACGAGGTGCAGGTGGTCTCGGCGCACCGCACGCCGGACCTGCTTTTCCGCTACGCCGAACAGGCTGCCGGGCGCGGCATCCAGGTGATCATTGCCGGCGCCGGCGGCGCCGCCCATCTGCCGGGCATGCTGGCGGCCAAGACTCGCCTGCCGGTGCTTGGCGTGCCGGTGCAGTCGCGTGCGCTCAATGGCATGGATTCGCTGCTGTCGATTGCGCAGATGCCAGCCGGCATCCCGGTCGGGACGCTCGCGATCGGCCGCGCTGGCGCGGTGAATGCCGCACTGCTTGCCGGGGCGATCCTGGCGCTGCAGGACGACAAGCTGGCCGGTGCGCTCGACGCTTTCCGAGCGCGGCAGACGCAGGCCGTGCTCGACCAGCCGGACCCGCGCGCATGAGCGGGCAAGACCGGGCCGTTCTCGGGATCCTCGGCGGCGGTCAGCTGGCACGCATGCTCGCGCTTGCTGCTGCGCCGCTGGGCGTACGCTGCGTGGTCGTGGATGGGGCTGCCGACGCCTGCGCGGGGCAGGTGGCGGCACTCACCGTGGCGGCCTGGGACGACAAGCCGGCGTTGGCCGCTTTCGCTTCCACGGTCGATGTGGCGACCTTCGATTTCGAGAACGTGCCGGCGCAGACCGCTCATCGACTGGCCGAGCAGCTGCCGGTTTTCCCCAATCCGTCCGCATTGGCGGTCGCGCAGGACCGGCTCACCGAAAAGACCCTGTTCCGCGAGTGCGGGTTGGCAACTCCCGAGTTCGTGCCGGTCGACACCCGCGAAGAACTGCAGCGGGCGCTGGCGATCACGGGGGTACCGGCGATCCTCAAGACGCGCCGGCTCGGCTATGACGGCAAGGGGCAGTTCCGCCTGCACTCGCTCGCGGACGCCGATGCGGCCTGGATGGCACTGGGGGCGCAGGCGTCGGCGCACGGGCTGATTCTCGAGGCATTCGTCCCGTTCGAGCGGGAGCTCTCGGTGCTGGCGGTGCGCGGTCGCGACGGCGAGTTCCGGACCTGGCCGCTGACCCGCAACTGGCATACCGACGGGGTGCTGAGCCTCAGCTTGGCCCCGGCGCCCGACATCGATGCGCTGCAGCCCCGGGCCACGGCGCTGGCAAAGACGCTGGCCGAGCGGCTGGACTACGTGGGCGTGTTCGCGCTGGAGCTGTTCGTCAAGGACGGGCAGTTGCTGGGCAACGAGATGGCCCCGCGGGTGCACAACTCCGGCCACTGGACGATCGAGGGCTCGCACACCAGTCAGTTCGAGAACCATGTGCGGGCCGTGCTGGGCCTGCCGCTCGGCGACACCGGCGCGCGCGGGCTGTCGGTGATGTTCAACTGGATTGGTGAGCTTCCGGCAAAGGAGCCGCTGTTGCGGGCGGTGGATGGGCACTGGCACGACTACGGCAAAGAGGCGCGCCCCGGCCGCAAGGTTGGGCATGCCACCCTGTGCGCACCCGACGCCACGACGTTGGCCGATCGCGTGGCCGCGGTCGCGCAGGCACTGGGTCGGCAGGAGCAGGCCCGGCCGCTGCTGGACTTGCTGAGCTGATTCTGCGGGGACTTGCGAACAAAAAACGGAGCCGTCACCGGCTCCGTTTTTTTATTCAGGCTTTTACCGACGGCGTCAGAGGCGAGCGCGCTCGCGATGCCGCCGTCTCGTGATCACGCCAGGTTCTGCGCCGCAAAATCCCAGTTGACCAGGTGCCAGAAAGCTTCCAGGTACTTCGGGCGGGCGTTGCGATAATCGATGTAATAGGCGTGTTCCCACACGTCGGCCGTGAACAGCGGCTTGTCGCTACCGGTGATCGGAGTGGCCGCGTTGGAGGTATTGACGATGCCGAGCGAGCCGTCCGGGCGCTGCACCAGCCAGGTCCAGCCCGAACCGAAGTTGCCGGCGGCAGATTTGCTGAACTCCTCCTTGAACTTGTCCACCGAGCCAAACGCCTTGCTGATCGCGTCGGCCAGCTTGCCGGTAGGCTCGCCACCGCCGTTGGGCTTCATCGAGTTCCAGTAGAAGGTGTGGTTCCACACCTGGGCGGAATTGTTGAACACGCCGCCGGAGGACTTCTTGACGATCTCCTCGAGCGGGGCATCCTCGAATTCGGTGCCCTTGATGAGATTGTTGAGATTGGTCACATAGGCCTGGTGATGCTTGCCATAGTGGTATTCCAGCGTCTCGGCAGAGATATGCGGTTCGAGTGCATTCTTTTCATAGGGCAGGGCAGGCAGTTCGATCGCCATGACTTTGGCTCCTTGACGGTGGCTAGAAGGGGAAAGGGCAGGCCGCGCATGCGCGGCGGCCGGAGAGCGGCTGATACACTAGCGGCTTGACTGCATTGTAGTGATGAAACCCCCAGTTATGGACGTCAACGAGCGAATCAAGGCGGTGCTCGCCGAACACGCCATGGTGCTTTTCATGAAAGGCACGCCGCGCTTTCCCATGTGCGGGTTTTCCAGCCGAGCGGTCCACGCGCTCGAAGCGGCGGGGGCATCGTTCCACGCGGTCAACGTGCTGGCCGATCCGGAGATGCGGGCGGCCCTTCCGCACTATGCCAACTGGCCGACGTTTCCCCAGTTCTACATCCAGGGCGAACTGATCGGCGGGTGCGACATCATGGAAGACCTGCACGCCGCCGGCGAACTGCAGCGCATGGCCTCGGACGTACTCGGGGCAGTGCACGAATGAGCCTGCCGATGATCAAGCGGCCGGCGCATGCGCCGGCCGATGCGCTCGCCGAGCGCGTGGTGCTGGTGACGGGCGCCTACGGTGGCCTTGGCTCTGCGGTCGCCCACGCCGCTGCGCATGCCGGCGCGACCGTGATCCTTGCCGGGCGCCGCAAGCGCCAGCTGGAGCAGTTGTACGACGAGATGGTCCGGCAGCAGCTGCCCGAGCCGGTGATCCATCCGCTGGACCTGGAGGCCGCGACGCCTGCGGATTACGAGGCGCTTGCCGACGCGATCGAGCGCGATCTGGGTCGGCTCGACGGCATCGTCCATGCCGCCGTGAGCTTTACTGGATTAACGCCGCTTGCGATGCACAAGCCGGACCACTTCCTGCGCGCGATGCACGTGAACGTATCCGCTCCGTTCGCACTTACCCAGGCCTGCCTGCCGCTGCTCGCAGGCGCTGCAGACAGTGCGGTGGTGTTCGTGCATGACGATCCCGATCTCGTGGCCCGTGCGCACTGGGGTGGCTATGGTGCGTCGAAAGCGGCGCTGGAACGCATGGCGGAAATCCTGCATCACGAGAATGATCGCGGCAGTGTGCGTGTCCACGGCGTGCTGCCGGCGCCAATGCGCACGGCGCTGCGGCGGGAAGCGTATTTCGGCGAGGACACGCTGATGCATCCGCTGCCCGATGTGACTGCCGAGGCGGTGGTCTATCTGCTCAGCGCCGAGGGCGCGGGTGCGCGCGGTGCCGTACTCGATCTGCGCGCCTGATCGCGCCGGCGAATTGGTCGAAGCCGACTCCCTCACTTACACGGCAATACGCACAGGGGTTGTTCTATGGAAACGCAGATGACCACGTTGTCGGCGGGAATCCTGCTGTTTCTCATCATGGACCCGCTGGGCAACATCCCGTTCTTCCTCAGCCTGCTCAAGGACGTTCCACCGCGTCGACGCCGGCTGGTCATGGTGCGCGAGCTGCTGATCGCGCTCGGGGTGCTGCTGGTGTTCCTGGTGGGCGGGCAGGTGATTCTCAAGGCCCTGCAGTTGCGCCAGGAGTCGATCAGCATCGCAGGCGGCATCGTGTTGTTTCTCATCGGCATCCGCATGGTGTTTCCGCCCGCGGATGGTGGCGGGATCTTCGGCAAGCCCGGCGAGGGCGAGCCATTCATCGTGCCGATGGCGATTCCCGGCGTGGCGGGTCCTTCCGCGATGGCCGCGCTGTTGCTGCTCACCAATACCCAGCCGGGCCGCACCGCCGATTGGGCGATGGCGCTGGTGCTGGCGTGGCTGGCGACGTCGTTGATCCTGCTCAGCTCCACCTACCTTTTCCGTTGGCTCGGCGAAAGCGTGCTCACTGCACTGGAGCGGGTGATGGGCATGTTGCTGATCGCGCTCTCGGTGCAGATGTTCCTCGGCGGCATCGCGGCGTACCTGCACCTGGCTGTTTGAAACGGCGATCGCAACGATTTGTCGTCGCGACTGCTCCAGGGCATCAAGCGACTGTCATAATTGGCCGCCAGCATGGGCAGAGCCCCAGGAGATGGTCATGCTCAGCATCGACAAAAGCCTCATTGAGCGTATGCCTTGGCTTGCCCAGCATCCGCGGATCCGCCGCCCCGTTGCGGGCGTGCTGGGCCGACTGGCCGATGAGGCAGGCTTCAATCGCGTGCTGCGCGCGGTTGGTGATGTCGAGGGGTTCGACTTCGTCGAGCGCACGCTGGAGGTGCTCGGCGCCAGCTACCGGATCAACCCGCGCGAACGCGAGAACATCCCGGTCGACGGTCCGTTGCTGGTGGTCGCAAACCATCCGCTGGGCATGGTCGATGCGCTCGCGCTGCTGCATCTGATCGGTTCGGTCAGGCCGGACGTGCGCATTCTGGGCAATGACTGGCTGGCGCTGATCGAGCCACTGCGTCGCCTGCTGCTGCCGGTGGATGTCTTCGGCAAGGGCGCGGCTTCCAAACTGCGCAACATCTATCGGGCGCTGGACAATGGCGAGGCGCTGATCGTGTTCCCCGCCGGCGAGGTATCGCGTCTGGGACCCGGCGGTCTGCGCGACGGTGTCTGGTCCGACGGATTTGCCCGGCTGGCGCTGCGCAGCAAGGCACCGGTGCTGCCGGTGCACATGGCGGCACGCAACTCGGCGATGTTCTACGGCCTGTCGATGCTGGCCAAGCCCTTGTCCACCGCCATGCTGCCGCGCGAAGCGGTAGCGCCGACGCGCCAGCGCATCGGCTTCAGTGTCGGTGCGCTGGTCAGTGCCGAAGAACTCGCCCAGCGTAGCGGCGACGACCCGGCGCAGGCCGCCAAGCTCATGCGCCGGCACGTTTACCGTGTTGGCCGACATCGCGGCCTGGTGTTCGGCGGCCAGGCGCCGCTGGCCCATCCGGAACCCGCCGAACGGGTGGTCGCAGGTCTTGCCGCCGACGCGGAGAAGCTGGCCGAGCTGGCTGATGGCAAGCAGGTGATGCTGTTCAAGGGTGCTGCCGACAGCCCCGTGCTGCGCGAGATCGGGCGCCTGCGTGAGCTGACCTTCCGCAAGGTCGGCGAAGGCACGGGAGCGCGCCGCGATCTGGATGTCTACGACAGCTACTACGAGCATCTGGTCCTGTGGGATCCGAAGGCGCTGCGCATTGTGGGCTCGTACCGCTTCGGCCACGGCGGTCGCATCATCGCCGAGCGGGGCCTGGCCTCGCTCTATACCGCCAGCCTGTTCAATTATTCGCCGGCACTGGAGTCCCGCCTCGCGCAGGGACTGGAGCTTGGCCGCAGCTTCATCGCCCCTGCGTACTGGAAGTCGCGTGCGCTCGACCAGCTCTGGCAGGGGATCGGCCTGTACCTGCAGCGTCATCCGGAGCTTCGTTACCTGTTCGGCCCGGTGAGCATGTCGGTGAACCTTCCGCGCGAGGCACGGGAGTGGATCGCCGCAGCGCACCAGCATTACTTCGGTGCGCCGGGATTGGCCTCTGCCCGGCAGCCGTTCGTGATTTCGCGAGACGTGATCGAGTTGGTCCGTGCCGCGCTCGCCGGGCTCGAGCCCAGCGCGGGCCTGGGCAAGTTGAAACATCATCTGGATGCGCTCGGCGTGAGCCTGCCAGTGCTCTATCGCCAGTACGTGGATCTGGTCGAGCCACAAGGGGTGCAGTTCCTGGATTTCGGTGAGGACCCCGGTTTCTCCGGTTGCGTCGACGGACTGGTGATGCTGGATCTGGCAAACCTCAAGCCGGCCAAGCGAGCGCGCTATCTGGGCAAGTCGTGACTGGGGCCTGGCGCCGCGTGAAAACGCCTCACCCGCTCGATGGCCGTGCCGGTGGAGCTGAAGTGAAACCGTTACAAAAGTGTCATACACTATCGTTAAAGTCGGTTTAACAATTAGTTGGCAGGTGGGTGGACCACCGCGAGCTGCTCGTCCGACACACGCGTCACACCAAAACCGGGGAACGCACCTTCCACTGCCGCCTGGCATCCGCTGGGCCGTGAGCCGTTTGCGTTCCTGAAACCGATTTCCGTTGCGAACCCAAGGGTCGATACCGTAATGAACAGTCGAATTCGCTCCAAAGTCCTGCCGTTTGCCATCGCCTCGTTGCTGGCCGTGTCGGCACCTGCGATGGCGCAGGACACCTCCTCGTCGATCAGTGGCCGTGTGCTTGATGCCAGTGGCCAGCCGGTGGCAAATGCCACGGTTCAGATCGTGCACGAGCCGTCGGGCACCACCAAGGTGGTTACCACTGACGCCAGCGGTCGCTACGTGGCGCAGGGCCTGCGCGTGGGCGGCCCGTTCGACGTCAAGGTCAGCAAGGACGGCACCGAAGCCGACCAGGACAACGTCTACCTGCAGCTCGGCCAGGAGTCGGCGATCAACATCACGATGAGCCCGGCCAGCGCCCAGCAGGCAACCGAGCTCGGCGGCGTCACCGTGTCCGCCAGCGCTCTGGCGCAGACCTTCAGCCCCGACAACAAGGGCCTGTCGACCAACGTGTCGGCGCGCGAGATCGAAGCCATGCCGACGCCGGATCGCTCGATCCAGAACATTGTCCGACTCGATCCGCGCATCGTCGTCACCGACCGCGCCGCCGGTTCGTTTTCGGCCGTCGGCCAGAACAGCCGCTACAACAACATCACGGTGGATTCGGTCAGCGCGAACGACCCCTTCGGCCTGAACGCGAACGGCCTGCCGACCCTGGCTACCCCGATCTCGCAGGACACGATCGAGGAATACAACATTTCCACCGCCAACTATGACGTTGCTACCCGCCGCGGCGTGGGCGCGATCGTCAATGCGGTGACCAAGAGCGGCACCAACGATTTCCACGGTTCTGTCTACTACGTGTTCCAGAACCAGAACATGATTGGCAAGAACGAGGACGACGCGAAGTTCAACGGTTTCGATCGTCAGTGGACCGGTGGCGCAACGGTCGGTGGTCCGATCGTCAAGGACAAGCTGTTCTTCTTCCTCTCGGCGGAAAAGAGCAAGCAGATCGGTGCGGGCAGTTCGTATGGTCCGGAAGGCACCGGTGCCAGCGTTACCGTGAAGGGTCTGACCCCGGAGCAGGTGGAGCAGGTGCGCGATATCGCCGCCCAGTACGGCATCACCAACATCGGCACGTACGGCGGTGGCAGCACCGACCTCGAAGACAAGCGCTATCTCGGCAAGATCGACTGGAACATCACCGACAACCACCGCGCCAGCTTCACCTACAGCCGGACCAACGAGAGCAAGCCGACCATCCCCGGCAGCAGCTCCAAGCTGGTGCTCTCCAGCGGCTGGTACAACTCCGAGACCAAGAACACCAGCTACGCGCTGCATTTCTACGATGACTGGTCGGAGAACTTCTCCACCGATACCACCATCTCGTACGCCAAGTTCCACAAGGGCAGCAGCCCGGTGACCGGCGGCGATCTGCCCGATATCACGGTCTACCCGCTGACCTACAGGGATTCCGCGGTCGAGTTCGGCACCAACTACTCGTACCAGGCCAACGTGCTGGACGTGAAGACGCTGAATGCAGCGTGGGCGGGCACCTATTACGCAGGTGACCACACCCTCAAGGGCGGCTTCGACTACGAGCGCGACACCACCTACAACCTGTTCCTGCAGAACTACTTCGGCAGCTACACGTTCGAGGGCTCTGACGACATCAACCCGGCTACCGGTGAGAAGTACACCGGGCTGGAGAATTTCGCGCGTGGCTCGTACTACCAGTACCGCTACAACCGTCCGACCAGCGGCAACCTGGATGACGTTGCTGCGAACTTCGAGCTGAAGCAGTGGGGCGTGTTCCTGCAGGACACCTGGCAGGTCACCAACAATTTGTCGGTGCAGTACGGCGTGCGTGTCGACATTCCGCTGGTGAGCGACAAGCCGCAGTACAACCCGGCGTTCGCTGCGGCTCCGGGGGTTGATCCGGTGACGGGCAAGGCAACCGGCGGCTTCGGGCGCACCAACCAGACCACCATCAACGGCAACCGTGTGGTGCAGCCGCGCATGTCGTTCAACTACGCCTTCGACACCGAGCTGCTGACCCAGTTGCGCGGTGGTGCCGGCCTGTTCATCTCCAACCCGCCGGGCGTGTGGATCGGCAACATCTATTCCAACTCGGGCGCCACCCAGACGCAGTACAACTGTGGTCCGACCCAGAACGGTTGCAGCGATGATCTGCCTGCTTTCAGCCCGGATGCGCACAACCAGAACGACGGTCAGGCCGGCTCCGGCCAGCAGACCGTCAACACGATCGAGCCGGGCTTCCGCCTGCCGAGCGTGTGGAAGTTCAGCCTGGGCTTCGACAAGGAACTGCCGTGGTGGGGCCTGATCGCCACCGCCGACTACGAGCACATCAAGGTCCGCGACGCGATCTGGTACCAGAACCTGAACCTGGGCGCGCCCACCGGCGTGCTGCCGGACGGTCGCTTCAGCTACGCCCAGGACCCGACTGTCGACCCGCGTTCGACGACATCGCGCTATCTGGCGAACCCGGCGTTCTCCGATTCCATGGTCAACCTTGCCAACACCAGCCGCGGCAGTGCCGACAGCCTCGCGCTGTCGTTGAAGAAGCCGTTCTCGACCGATTGGTCGGGCATGGTCGGCTTCACCTGGAGCCGTTCGACCGAGGTCAACCCGGGAACCAGCAGCGTGGCGCGCTCCAACTACGTCAACAACTACGTGGTCAACCCGAACGAGAACGTCGCCAGCCCGTCCAATTCGTCGATCCCGCGTCGCGTGATTGCCGGCCTGAACTGGCAGCACCGCTTCTTCGGCAACTACGCAACCAGCGCCAGCATCTTCTATGACGGGCACAGCGCTTCGCCGTACAGCTGGACGTTCGGCAACGACGCCAATGGCGATGGGTTCACCAACGACCTGGTCTACATCCCCAACCAGGGCGATGTGGTCTTCAAGAACGGCACCGACGAGAAGCTCATCCAGCAGTTCTACAGCTTCATCAGCAAGAACGATTACCTGAAGAACCATCAGGGCGGCGCGGCCGGCCGCAACGGTGACCGCGCGGGCTGGCTGAACCAGATCGACCTGAGCTTCAGCCAGGAGATCCCGGGCATCTTCAAAGGGAACAAGGGCCAGATCAAGCTCGACGTCTACAACTTCACCAACCTGCTGAACAAGCACTGGGGCATCGAGAAGCGCGCCAACTTCCCTGGTTACCGGGCGCTGGCCGATTTCTACGGCACCCAGGATGGCAAGTACGTCTACGACATCACGGGCAGCCGTTACCTCGATGACAACGGCAACTACAGCCCGGAGCAGGTGCCTACCTCGACCTATCCGAGCGATCTCGCCCAGCGCTGGGCCGTGCAGCTCACCGTGCGGTACACCTTCTGATCCTCTGATCGGATCTTGCTGCAACTCAGCCGGCGCCCGCGAGGGCGCCGGTTTTTTATTGCCTTGACCGTGACATGAGTGCGGGGGATGCTTGGCGGTCCGCCACGGCGCTGCATGAGGCAGTGGGCCGTCAGCGGCAGGAGAGTTTGCGGATGAACGAGATTCACGCCGGCGCCGCCGGCAAGGCAACCACCGTCAGCGCGCGCATTTCGCCCGCCGGTGGCCTGGACATTCTTTCGCGCAACGAAGTGGCGCGGCTGCGCGATGCCAGCGGTTCGGGCATGCACGCCCTGTTGCGCCGCTGTGCGCTGGCGGTGCTGACCTCGGGCAGCATGAGCGACGACCCGCGTTCGATGTTCGAGCTGTACCCGCACTTCGATATCCAGGTGCTGCAGCAGGATCGCGGCATCAAGATCGAGCTGACCCACGCGCCGGCGCAGGCGTTCGTCGACGGCCAGATCATCCGTGGCATCAACGAGCTGCTGGTGGCGGTGGTGCGCGACATCGTCTACGTGTCGACCCAGCTGGAGCAGGGCGGTTTCGACCTCGACGACACCGTGGGTCTCACCCATGCGGTGTTCGAGATCCTGCGCAACGCGCGCATCCTCAAGCCGCAGATCGACCCGAACCTGGTGGTGTGCTGGGGTGGTCACTCGATCTCGCGCGACGAGTACGAATACACCAAGCAGGTCGGCTACCAGCTCGGCCTGCGCGGCATGGACATCTGCACGGGCTGCGGCCCGGGCGCCATGAAGGGCCCGATGAAGGGTGCCACCATCGCCCACGCCAAGCAGCGTCGGCGCAACAACCGTTACATCGGCATCACCGAGCCGGGCATCATCGCGGCCGAGTCGCCGAACCCGATCGTCAACCAGCTGGTGATCATGCCGGACATCGAGAAGCGCCTGGAGGCGTTCGTGCGGATGGGGCACGGCATCATCGTGTTCCCCGGTGGCGTGGGCACGGCGGAGGAAATCCTCTATCTGCTCGGCATCCTTCTTCACCCGGACAACGCAGGCGTGCCGTTCCCGCTAATCTTTACCGGGCCGCGTCAGTCCGCCGCGTATTTCGAGCAGATCGATCGCTTCCTGCGGCTGACGCTGGGCGAGGATGTGGCCCAGCATTACCAGATCATCGTGGACGATCCGGCGGCGGTGGCTCGGGCGATGGTCAAGGGCGTGGACAAGGTGCGCAACCATCGCCTGGACAACAAGGATGCGTTCTTCTTCAACTGGGCGCTGAGCATTCCCTTTGCCTTCCAGATGCCGTTCCGTCCCACCCATGAGGCGATGCGGGCGCTGGCCATTCATCGGGATCGGCCGCGGCACGAACTGGCCGCCGACCTGCGTCGGGCGTTCTCGGGCATCGTCGCCGGCAATGTGAAGGAAGAGGGCGTACGGGCCATCGAGCAGCACGGCCCGTTCGATATCGACGGCGAGGCAGACATCATGCGTTCGCTGGACGAACTGCTGCAGGCATTTGTTTCGCAGCACCGCATGAAGCTGCCTGGCGGCACGGCCTATGAACCTTGCTATCGCGTGCGTTCGGCCTGAGCGTTGATGAGGCTGGCCGTGTCTTGACAGCCCGTTCCTCCCTCGACAAACTACGCAGCTCCCGCCCGAATAGCTCAGCTGGTTAGAGCACTTGACTGTTAATCAGGGGGTCGTTGGTTCGAGTCCAACTTCGGGCGCCACATGCAACAAAAAAGCCGGCAGAGATGCCGGCTTTTTTGTTTGGCGCGAGGCAATGGTTCATCCGGCCCCACGGCACGCAGCTGCCTGCGGCCCTGACGCCGGGGCGCCGCGGATACGCCCGGCGTTGGACACCACCACATTCAGTGGCGGCTGGCGGTTGTCCGGGGAGCACAGCGTGATGGTGAGGTTGCTTCCTGGCGCGGTGCCGTCGGCGTGAAACCGCACCCGGTAGCGGCCGGTGCCACTGCGCACGACGACGTGCTTCGCCATCGATGAGCCTGCATACAATGGCCGGCCATCCGGCTGGCCATCGGCATCGCGGTCTTCGCCGACCAGCCAGCCGCCGCTCCAGACGTTGCTCCCGTTGCATTGTTGCCCGTCGTCGGTGGGGCAGAATACGGTGGTAACGCCGCGGGTGACGGCGGTGAGGCGTGCATGGTTGAGACCGGCGATGAAGTCGGTCTGCATCGACTGCAGGCGGCTGCGCGCCATCAAGCCGCCCAGCGAGGGCGCGGCGATGCTGGCGACGATGGCGACCACCGCCAGCGCCATGATCTGCTCGATGAGGGTCACGCCTGCCTGGGCGCGGTGACCACGGTAACGGTGTCCTTTCCCGTCTTGCATGCCTTTGCTCCTGCGAGGGCGCTTTTGATCGTAGGCGCCCTCCGGCCTCGCCTGCAGTGGACGCAGGCAGCTCGCGCGCGTGGGTGGCTGCTGACACGCCCTGTCAGCAGCTGCGATTTAAAATGCGGGTCCGCGCCCGCATGTAACCGCCATGACCGATCGCTTCGAACTCGTCTCTCCCTATCAGCCTGCCGGCGACCAGCCACAGGCCATCAAGCGCCTCAGCGAGGGCTTCGAGGCCGGTCTGGCGGCACAGACGCTGCTCGGCGTGACCGGCTCGGGCAAGACCTACACCATCGCCAACGTGATCCAGCAGGTGCAGCGGCCGACCATCGTGATGGCGCCGAACAAGACGCTCGCGGCGCAGCTGTATGGCGAGTTCAAGGAGTTTTTCCCGCACAACGCGGTGGAGTATTTCGTCAGTTACTACGACTACTACCAGCCCGAGGCCTATGTGGTGGCCTCCGACACGTTCATCGAGAAGGATGCGTCGATCAACGAGCACATCGAGCAGATGCGCCTGGCTGCCACCAAGGCGCTGCTGTCGCGGCGGGATTCGATCATCGTTGCCACCGTATCGGCCATTTATGGCCTGGGCAATCCGGAAGACTATCTCTCGCTGCGGCTGATCCTGGCCAAGGGCGAGCGGATCGATCAGCGCCAGCTGATTCGCCAGCTGACCGAGCTGCAATACACCCGCAACGAGATGGAACTGCGCCGCGGCACCTACCGGGTGCGCGGCGAGATCATCGATGTCTTCCCGGCAGAGTCCGAAACCGAGGCGCTGCGCGTGGAGCTCTTCGATGGTGAGGTGGAGAACATGGCGCTGTTCGATCCGCTCACCGGCGAGGTGATCCGCAAGGTGCCCCGCTACACGGTCTACCCGCGCACGCACTACGCGTCGACCCGCGAGAGCGTGCTCAACGCGATCGAGACGGTGAAGGTCGAGCTGAAGGAGCGGCTGGACCAGCTGTACGCCAACAGCAAGCTGCTCGAAGCCCAGCGGCTGGATCAGCGCACCCGTTTCGACATCGAGATGATGGCCGAGGTGGGCTACTGCCAGGGTATCGAGAACTACTCGCGGCACCTCACGCGGCGGCTGCCCGGTGAGCCGCCGCCGACGCTGTTCGACTACCTGCCGGCGGACGGCCTGCTGGTGGTGGACGAGTCCCACGTGACGGTCCCGCAGCTGGGGGCCATGTACAAGGGCGACCGGTCGCGCAAGGAGACGCTGGTGGAGTTCGGTTTCCGGCTGCCCTCGGCCATGGACAACCGCCCACTGCGCTTCGAGGAGTGGGAGCAGCGCGTGCCGCGGGCGATCTACGTCTCGGCCACGCCGCGCGACTACGAGCTGAAGAAGTCCGGCGATGCGGTGGTCGAACTGGTGGTGCGACCCACCGGCCTGGTCGATCCCGAGGTGGAGGTGCGCCCGGTGCGCACCCAGGTCGACGACCTGCTGAGCGAGGTCCACAAGCAGATCGCCAAGGGTGACCGCACGCTGGTGACCACATTGACCAAGCGCATGGCGGAGAATCTCACCGAGTACCTGTCCGAGCACGACGTGAAGGTGCGCTATCTGCACTCGGACATCGAGACCGTCGAGCGCAGCGAGATCATCCGCGACCTGCGACTGGGCGAGTTCGACGTGCTGGTGGGCATCAACCTGCTGCGCGAGGGGCTGGACATGCCCGAGGTTTCGCTGGTGGCGATCCTGGATGCCGACAAGGAGGGTTTCCTGCGATCCACCGGCTCGCTGATCCAGACGATCGGGCGCGCCGCGCGGAACGTGCGCGGCCGCGCCATTCTCTACGCCGACCAGATCACCGGCTCGATGCAGGCAGCGATGGAGGAGACCGCCCGGCGCCGTGAGAAACAGATCGCCTGGAACGCCTCGCAGGGCATCACGCCCCAGACGGTGGTGCGGCGGATCGCCGACATCATGGAAGGCGCCCGCAGTGATGCCGGCGCGCGCGGGCGCGGTGGCAAGCGTGGTGGCCGCGAGCGCGAGAAGGCGGTGGCGGAGGTGGGCGGCGATTACGCCGCAATGAGCCCCGCCCAGGCTTCGGCAGCGATCAAGAAGCTCGAGAGCCAGATGTACAAGCACGCCCAGAACCTCGAGTTCGAGGATGCCGCCCGCCTGCGCGACCAGATCGGAAAGCTGCGCGAGCAGGCGCTTCGCTGAGTGCGGGGGCGCGGGCTCTTGCCGGTGCGAAGGTCCTTGCGCCGCATTTTGCCCTTTGGCTATACTTCGCGGCTCTTGGGCGGTTAGCTCAGCGGTAGAGCACTACCTTGACATGGTAGGGGTCACAAGTTCGATCCTTGTACCGCCCACCAAGAGTTGAACAAAAGCCGGCGCAGTGCGCCGGCTTTTTTCATTCTCCCCTCGAGTCCAACGTGCCGCCCGGTGCACCCTTCCGCTGAACCGGCCTCGGCCGTTATGCACCGACGGCTGAGCGGAGGATTCGCAACAATTCTTCCAGCGGGAACGGCTTCTGCAGCACCCGGTATACCGCCGATTGCAGCGTCGCGGGCAACGGCGAGGGCGCGTAACCTGTCATCAGGATCACCTTCAGGCCCGGGTGGGCGGCGTTGCCCGCTTCGGCCACCGTATAGCCGTCCATGTCCGGCAGCTTGATATCGCTGAGCAGCAGATCGATCGGCGCATCGGACTGGAGCACCGCTAGTGCGGCGGCTCCGTGGGCCGCCTCGGTCACGAGAAAGCCGGCGTCGCGCAGGAGTTCCGAAAGAATCTCGCGCAGGAGGGCCTCGTCTTCGACCAGCAGGAGCCGGAACGGTGCCGCGGGAGTGGGGGGTGGCATCACGCTTCCTCGCTGATGAGGTCGACAGTGTCTCGCGGCAGCACGATGTGCAGGGTGGTGCCGTGGCCTGCCTGGCTTTCGATCCAGATCACGCCGTGGGACTGCTCGACGTAGCCCAGGATGGTGCTCAGCCCCAGGCCCGAACCCTGGCCGACCGGTTTGGTGGTGAAAAACGGATCGAACGCCTTGCGGCGCACGTCATCGCTCATGCCCGTGCCGGTGTCGGTCACCTGCAGGTGCACGTGATCACCGGCGGGAACCTCGTTGACCCGCCGACCGGTATCCACGGTGATGTCTTCTGTTCGCAGGGTGATGCGCCCGCCGCTGGGCATCGCGTCGCGGGCATTGATGATCAGGTTCAGGATCGCGTTTTCCATCTGGTTGGCGTCGCAGAACACGCTCCAGCGGGATTGAAGCTGGAAGTCGATACTCACGTTCGAGCCCAGCGAGTGGCCGAGCAAGGGCTGGATGCCGCGGATCAGGTCGTCCAGGTTGAGCCGTTTCGGCGACAAGGGCTGTTTGCGCGCGAAGCTCAGAAGCCGCTGGACCAGGCCGGCAGCACGATCGATCGCCTCGTGGGCCATGTCCAGGTAACGGCTTAGCTGGAGGTCGCGGCTCCCGCGAGCGACTACAACAGGCGCCTCTCCTCCAGGCGCCGGCGGTTCGTCATGCCCGGCCGCCAGCGTCTCGTGGAACGGGCGCTCAATCGTTGCGGGACTCTGCTGCAGGCGCTGCTCGAGCCGGGTGAGGCTGCCGCGGATGATCATCAGCAGGTTGTTGAAATCGTGCGCGACACCACCGGAGAGTTGGCCGATGGCTTCCATCTTCTGGCTTTGCCGAAGGGCCTCTTCGGTCCGCGCGCGTTGCTCCATCTCGGCGCTGAGGCGGGTGTAGGCGTCGGCCAACTCGGTGGCGCGCTCGCCCAGCGCGGCGTTGGCGCGCGCGAGCGCGCGCTGGGCCACAGCCAACGCGGTCAGCATCAGCGCCGCCATGAGTGTCAGCAGCAGGACACCGCTGTAGCGCGTCGCTTGCGCGAGCAGTGATTCGCGGGTGCTGCGCAGGTAGACGAAGCCCACGAGCGTACTGCCTTGTCGGGCCGTCACCTCCACCAGGCCCGCCTCGGGCCGAAGCGTTTCGCGGCCGATAAGCGCAGGGTCGATGGGCAGCGTTCCCGGCCGATGGAACCCGGCCACCCGCCGGTGCGCCTGGTCGTAGACCGCCGCAGCCTCGAGTCGGGAGTCGAGCTCCAATGCGTTGACGTATTCCTGGGCGGTTGCGCGGTCATTGAACGCGATCGCAGCGGTCACGCTGGCTGCCAGGATATTCGCCTGTACGGTCAACCGATGACCGCGCTCGATCCGGTTCGCGTGGTACTGGTAAGCCGTGGTGAGGGCGCCGGCTGCCAACAGCATCAAGGTGGCCATGACCGCCACCACGGGCCTGGACACCAGCGGCTGCCTGGTGCTCCCGGCGGTCACGAGTCGCTCCTGGCCGCCATCGAAAGTTCCATCAGCTTGGCGCTGATCGCCAGCTGGTGGCGGGAAGCGGCCTCAGCATCGATCCGAAATCGCACCCGCCCGTCGCTCAGCACGAAATGCACGATCGATCCCGGCGCGTCGATATCGGAGTCGGTCACGGTGAGCACGGGCTTGCCGCTGACTGCTGCGAGGATCTGCTCCACGCGCTGGCGGGACGCCTGTCCGATGAACAGGATCTGGCAGCCGTCCGCCTTGCTCGCGGTGTCCAGTTCACGCACCTCGAACGGGTGTGTTCCATACGTCTGGCTGGCCACGGCGGTTTGCAGGTAGCCGTGGAACGGATCGTCGCCGATCACGCAGATCACGAAAGGTGCCTGCGGCGTGGGCAGGGTTCCGCCGGGCCAGTCGACAAACGGCGCCAGCTTGTACAGATAGGTGGCCTTGACTGCGTATTCCAGCGAAAGCGAAGGCGGGGCGGGCTGCGCGGGCGCAGCAACGCAAGCCAGAGCCATCAGCAGGGCAAGCATGGCCGGTATGCCGCGGCGCCGGCCAAGGCGCAAGGCAGCACGCCGGGCCAGCGCCACGCGCCCCGGAGCCGTGGTCCTGTGGCCATGCGTCCTCATTTGAGTTTCAGACGCAGGTCGATCGAGAGGCTGCGGCCGATGCGATCGCCGGACACGCGCTCCTGATGCCAGTCGTGCAGCAGGTTGGTGCCGATCAGCGCGACATCCAGTGTGTCGCTGGCCCGCCAGGCCAGCCGCGCATCGAGTTCCACATAGCCAGGCAGGTGGGGCTCGGGCAAGGCGGCGACTTCACGCACGTTGGCGTCCAGCATCCACCGATCGGAAAGATTCATGCTGGAGCGGATGAAACCGTAGTGGCGCGGATCGTTGCCGGCCTGGGAAACACCGAGCAAGCCGCTGGCGCCGCTCTTGAAATGGAACCGCTGGCGTTGCGCAGTGATGCCGGCGCTCAGTCGCCACCAGTCATTGACCTCATAACTGCCCCAGGCCTCCACCCCGTAACTGTGCCCGGCCATGCCATTTCCCCACAGCAGCGGCAGGCCGGCGGGAGAGAATTCGATGCTCTTGAGGTCGTCGTACGCGTGGTAGAAGCTCGCCAGCGACAGCGTCGCGCGGGTGGCGAACTGCATCCGCCAGCCGGCTTCGAAGGCGGTGAGTTTTTCGCGCCGGAAATGCGGGTTGCCGACCAGGAACGGCTGGGAACCGACCTGTTCGACAACGTCCTCGTCGAAAGGTGTTGGCGTACGCACGGCGCGCGAGGCGGCGGCCCACAGCGACTGCTGCCCGGTGGCGGCCCAGGACATTCGCACACTCGGCATCAGCGAGACGCCCGAGTACGGGTCGTTCTCCGCCTTCAGCCCCAGCGTCAACTGGGTGTGCGGCGACAGCGCAACCTGGTCCTGCACGAACGCATTCGCCAGGTTCTGCGTGTTGACGGCCGGGTCCCACAGAAGGGAGTTGGCGATGCCGATGCGCGGGATGATCTTGTAGTGGTAGATGCGGTCGCCGATGCCCCAGGTGAGCTTGTGCTTGCCGGCGACGGCAAGATCCTGCTGCAGTTCGATGTCGCCGGTGTCCAGGTAGAAGCCGCCACCGCTGGCATCGGCCCAGCGATGCACGTGGTCATAGTAGGCCTGCAACTGAATGCTGGAGGCCTCGCTGGCGCGCCGCCAGCGCACCAGCACGCTGCCCCCGGCGTTGCGCCGGTCCGTGGTGCCAGACTGCCCCTCGCGGCCTTGATGCAGGTAGCCCTGCGCCATCAGGGTGTCCGCCGGACCCAGCTCCCAGTCCAGCCGGGCGCCGGCCTGCTGCTGATGGCTGCCGTTGCGGGCGTCATTGACTGCCTGGTCGTCGAAAGCGTCCACGTGCAGGTCACGCGCATAGACCCGGTAATGGGCGCTGTCGCCAAGCGCGCCGCCGTACTGCACCGCCGCGCTGTGCTGCAGGTTGCCGACACTGGCGGTGATGACCGTGCCGGTAGTTGTCGCAGCATCGCGGGTAATGATGTTGATTACCCCGTTGACCGCGTTGGCGCCCCACAGCGCGCCGCCCGGGCCGCTGATGACCTCGATGCGCTCGACGTTCTCCGGCAGCACGTACTGGTCATCCCAGTACATGCCCGAGAAAATCGGCGAGTACACGCTGCGGCCATCGATCAGCACCAGCAGCTTGTTCGGGAAGTTCTGCGCCGCGTCACTGCCGCTGAGGCCTCGTGCAGCAATCACGTAGTCGCTCGGGCTAGTCCGGAACACCTCCAGGTTGGGCGCCAGCCGCAGGGCCTCGGGCAGGTTGCGTGCGCCGGAGCGGATGATGTCGTCATGGCTGATGACGTAGACCGACGAAGGTGCCGTGGCGAGCGGCTGCGGGCGCTTGGCAACCGAGGACACCAGCACATTCCCCAGGTCCTCGATGGACAGGCGGCTGAGATCCTGCGGCCCCACGTCTGCCATGGCCGGTTGCAGGCCCATGGCGAACATGGCCAGCAATGCGCCACGACGCCGCCCGCGCGGTGCGCAGCGGCCGCTGTTGCATTGATGAGTAAAGTTTGAGCAGCGCATGAATCTGGTTCCCCGAACCTGCACTCAGCGTTGTCCGCTCAGCAACCTGCCGGCAACTACCGTTGAGGTGGGTAGTACCCGCAAGCTACGAGCGACAAACCGGCACTATAAGGGAACCGCGGTGCAGCAATTCTGCGTCATGCGCTCAAAATTGGGCTGCGGCGTGCGTACCGCAGTCAGGCACAAATGGGCCGCCGGGTCGAGGCGGACCGGATTTTCTACTGGCACGCTGCCGCCGTGTTCGCTCCAGCACCGCAGCTGCGCCACAATGAGCAGTCTCTTCCTTGGGCCCCCGCATGACCTACCTCTGGATCAAGTCGTTTCATCTTCTGTTCGTGATCGCGTGGATGGCGACGGTGTTCTACCTGCCGCGCATCCTGGTGAACGTGGCCGAGGCGGGGGGCGATGCGGCGGTGCGTGCGCGGCTGCAGCTGATGGGGCGGCGGCTGTACAAGTTCGGCCACAATATGTTCGGCATCGCGTTCGCATTCGGACTCGTACTGTGGCAGGGCTGGCGGGTGTGGCCGGCGGCCCTGCCCAATGTCACTGCGGGGATGCACTGGATCGACGCCAAGCTGGGGCTGGTGGCGGTGTTGCTGGCCTATTTCATCGCATGCGGGCGGCTGCTCAAGGGCAGCGAGCAGGGGCGCACCTTGCCCTCATCCAGGGCGCTGCGCTGGCTGAACGAGTTGCCGGTACTGGTGTTGCTCGCGGTGATTTTCCTGGTGCTGGCCAAGCCGTTCTAGGTCTACGCAGCAAGACCTCGGGTCCGGGCGTTGCTGCCGCCATGAAGGCGGTAGCGCACGATGCGGGTGCTCGAGCACGACCGTCCGCTCGCCTTGCACCGAGCGATGCGTCGACCAGCCAGGCGTGGGCAGTGCCGGTTGGAGCAGGACGACCCCTCGCGGGATACCGTGGGTCTGCCGGCCATGCCGGCAAAGCCGAGTGCCGAGCGAACCATTTCGCACCGAGCCACCACAGCAACGCCCAGGCCGCAGCGGTGGTCCAGCCGGCGATCACGCCAGTCGGCCAGTGCACGACGAGATAGACCCGGCTGATACTCAAAAGGGCCGCAAGCGCGCAGGACGGGCTCATTCAGATAGATCTTCAGACCGGGCGTGGCGACGGTTTCGGCGAGCAGCGATTCCAGGTCAGGTAGACCATCGCGCGTCCGCTGCGAAAGCTGGCGGTGACCACTAGGTCACCGTGCGGAAACAGCTGCGGGCGGGGGCGATGGAAGCCCTGTTTGAGCAGGCGGGCGGCGAGCGCACCCCGGTGATGGCCTGCGCCACGAACGGCCCCGGGCCGTGCCGGCATGCGAGCAGCAGAAAGAGGATCACCGCCAGCACCAGCCACCCCAGCAGGGTCACGCTGCCCGGCGCGGCCATGTCGCGGGTGGCGTCCTGCGGCCACGCCGGCCCCGGCGGCGTCTCTGGATGGCCGGCCACCCGCATCGACAGCAGCATCAATTGGCCCAGGTGTCGGTTGTCGCCTTCGACCATTTCGCCGGCCGTCCCGATGAACACCCACAGTGCCCGGCGATCACCGCAAGCAGCGCCAGCAGTCGTGGTTCGATGCGTTGGGTGAGATGGCCCAGGGCGCTGCTCGGTCTGGGTGCTACTGCTGGTGGGTTTCCGAAGCACGTCGACCGGGCTGCGCAAATCGCCCCGGCGATCAGCTGCCGTGATAGGCGCGGTACCACTCCACGAAGCGCGCCACGCCCTCCTCGATGGGCGTGCCGGGACAGTAGCCGACGTCGCGGCGCAACGCCGATACGTCGGCCCAGGTGTCCGGGACGTCGCCCGGCTGCATCGGCAGCAAACGCTTTTCCACCGTGCGGCCCAGTGCCTGCTCCATCAGTTCGATGAAGCGCAGCAGTTGCACCGGCTGATCGTTGCCGATGTTGTAGACCCGATAGGGTGCCAGCGAGGTGCCGGCGTTCGGCTGCATCGGGTCGTATGCGGGATCGGGCGTGGCCGGGTGGTCGAGGGTGCGGATCACGCCCTCGACGATGTCGTCCACATAGGTGAAGTCGCGGCTGTGGTTGCCGAAGTTGAACACGTCGATCGGCTCGCCCCGGCTGATGCGGTCGGCGAACAGCATCGGCGACATGTCCGGCCGACCCCACGGACCGTACACCGTGAAAAATCGCAGCCCCGTCGTCGGCAGCCCGTAAAGATGGCTGTAGGTGTGGGCCATCAGCTCGTTCGCCTTCTTGGTGGCGGCGTAGAGGCTGACCGGATGATCCACCGCGTCTTCGACGGCGAACGGCAGCTTGCGGTTGGCGCCGTAGACCGAGCTGGACGAGGCGTAGACGAGATGCTCCACCGCGTGATGCCGGCATGCCTCCAGGATGTGGGTGAACCCGACCAGGTTGCTGCTCACGTAGGCGTGCGGATTCTTGAGCGAATAGCGCACGCCGGCCTGCGCCGCGAGGTTGACCACGCGCTGCGGCCGGAATCGGGAAAATGCGCTTTGCACGGCATCGGCATCGGCCAGGTCCGCACGCTGGTGGGTGTAAGCCGGATGCTGCGCGAACTGCGCCAGCCGGGCCTCTTTCAGTGCCGTGTCGTAGTAGTCGTTGTGATTGTCCAGACCCCACACTTCATCTCCGCGCGCCAGCAGCCGTTGCGCGAGCGCCGCCCCGATGAAGCCGGCGGTGCCGGTGACAAGAATACGCATGGCGTCGGTTCCCTGAGGCGAAGCGGCGATTCTATCGCCCACCTGACGGACGTGGTCTTTGCGGTGTGAAAGGAGGCGCCCCAGGGCACCTGTTCCGGCGCATTTTCTCGGCTAGACTAGGTATCTGCTTCGATCTTCCTGCCAAGGTGGCTCGCGTGCCAAACGCCGGCCGAGTGTGCGACATGTCCACTACCTCCCGCCCACGCTGACTTTTTCCACGCCTTGTCATCAGGAAAAGGGCGTCCAGCCCTTTTTTGCTTTCAAAAGAGACTTTTCATGATCGAGATCACCCTTCCCGACGGCAGCAAGCGGCCGTTCGAGCATCCCGTGAGCGTGCAGGACGTGGCCGCCTCCATTGGCGCCGGACTGGCCAAGGCCACTTTGGCCGGCAAGGTCGACGGCAAGCTCGTCGATGCCGGCTTCCCGATCGATCACGACGCCAGCCTGCAGATCGTCACCGACAAGAGCCCGGAGGCGCTGGAGATCCTGCGTCATTCCACTGCGCACCTGATGGGCCAGGCAGTGCAACGGCTGTACCCGGGCGCGCAGGTCACCATCGGCCCGGTGATCGACAACGGCTTCTACTACGACTTCGCCTACGAGCGGCCTTTCACCCCGGAAGACCTACCGAAGATCGAGGCCGAGATGCACAAGATCGTTGCCGAGCAATTGCCGGTGACGCGCAGCGTGAAATCGCGCGACGAGGCCGTGGCGTTCTTCCGCGGTCTGGGTGAGGAGTACAAGGCGCAGATCATCGAGTCGATTCCGGCCAGCGAGGATCTGTCGCTTTACTCCCAGGGCGAATTCACCGACCTGTGCCGCGGCCCGCACGTGCCCAACACCGGCAAGCTGCGTGCGTTCAAGCTGATGAAGGTGGCGGGCGCCTATTGGCGGGGCGATTCCAACAACGCGATGCTCACCCGCATCTACGGCACCGCCTGGCTGAACGACAAGGATCTGAAGGCCTACCTGCATCAGTTGGAAGAGGCTGAAAAGCGCGATCACCGCAAGATCGGCAAGGCGTTGAATCTGTTCCACCAGCAGGAAGAAAGCCCGGGGATGGTGTTCTGGCATCCCAAAGGCTGGGCGATCTGGCAGCAGGTTGAACAGTACATGCGCGACGTCTACCGCAAGAGCGGCTATCAGGAAGTGCGTTGCCCGCAGGTGCTGGACGTGTCGCTGTGGAAGCGGTCCGGCCACTGGGACAATTACGCCGAGAACATGTTCTTCACCGAGTCGGAGAAGCATACGTACGCGCTGAAGCCGATGAACTGCCCCGGCCATGTGCAGATCTTCAACACCGGCCTGCACAGTTACCGCGAGTTGCCCATTCGTTACGGGGAGTTCGGCGGATGCCACCGCAACGAGCCGTCCGGTGCACTGCACGGCATCATGCGCGTGCGTGCGTTTACCCAGGACGATGGCCATATCTTCTGCACCGCCGAACAGATCGAGTCCGAAGTCACCGCCTTCCACCAGCAGGCGATGGCGGTGTACGGCGACTTCGGCTTCGAAGACATCGCGTTGAAGATCGCACTGCGTCCAGACAAGCGCATTGGCACTGACGCGGTCTGGGATCGGGCCGAGGCCGCGCTGCGCGCGGCGCTGTCGGCCGCCGGCGTGCAGTGGGAAGAGCTGCCGGGCGAAGGAGCCTTCTATGGCCCGAAGATCGAGTACCACATGAAGGACTCGATCGGTCGGGCATGGCAGGTGGGCACCATGCAGGTCGATTTCATGATGCCGGAGCGCCTGGGCGCCGAGTATGTCGACGAAAACTCGCAGCGCCAGCACCCTGTGATGCTGCATCGCGCCATCGTCGGTTCCATGGAGCGCTTCATCGGCATCCTGATCGAGCACCACGCAGGCCTGCTGCCGCCGTGGCTGGCGCCGGTGCAGGCGGCGGTGTTCAGCATTACCGACGCCCAGGCGGATTATGTCGCTGAGGTAACGCAAGCCCTTGTCGACAAAGGTTTCCGGGTAGAGGCCGATTTGCGCAACGAGAAGGTCGGCTATAAAATCAGGGAGCATACGATCCAGAAAGTGCCGTACCTGCTTGTCGTTGGTGATCGCGAGAAGGAGGCCGGTGCCGTTTCTGTGCGTACCCGTTCGGGGGAAGATCTCGGCAGCATGCCGCTGGCCGACTTCATCGAACGTCTGCAGGCCGAGACGCGCCGTTGACGGCGCGCCCGGTTCAATAACAATTTTCTGGAGGATAGTGGTATCGCAACCACCGACAGCAAGGGCAATCGCCGCAACCTCGAGATCCGCGTTCCGCGGGTCCGCGTGATCGGCGTCGATTCCGAACAGCTTGGCATTCTCACCCGTGACGAGGCCTTGGCCCTGGCGCAGGAAGCAGGCATGGATCTGGTCGAGATCCAGCCGAACGGCGATCCGCCGGTCTGCCGCATCATGGATTACGGCAAGTTCAAGTTCGAAGCCCAGAAGAAGGCTTCCGCCGCCAAGAAGAAGCAGAAGCAGGTCGAGATCAAGGAAGTGAAGTTTCGCCCCGTGACCGACGTGGGCGACTACCAGATCAAGCTGCGCAACATGCTCCGCTTCCTGGAAGAGGGCGACAAGGTCAAGGTCACCATCCGCTTTCGCGGCCGCGAGATGTCCCATCAGGATCTGGGCCAGAACCTGGCCAAGAAGATCCAGGAAGACGTCGGCGAGAACGGTCAGGTTGAATCGTTCCCGCGTCTCGAGGGGCGCCAGATGGTCATGATGATCGGGCCGAAGAAAAAGTAGGCGATCACGCGGCCGGTTCGCCCGGCGCGGACAGTGCAATCGGCGGCCTTCGGGCCGCCGTTTTGCGTTTTCGCCCCGCGGCACCGGGCATATGGCGCGCCGCGCTCTTGGGGTGGCAGGGCTTTCGGGCAACTGTTCCTGGCCTTTTCATCCGGCTACTGGTGCGCTGCCACATGCTTGCGTATACTTCGCGGTTCGACCCGCTTGGAAGGGTCGTGCACCGATCGCGGCAGGACGGAAAGAGTGGCTCGATCCTTTGGATCATCGCCACCGCCAGATCAGTCAGAAACCGGATAAGGAGCATTTCCATGCCCAAGATCAAGACCAACCGGGCGGCTGCGAAGCGTTTTCGCAAGACCGCGTCGGGCAAAATCAAGTGCGGTCACGCCTTCAAGTCACACATCCTGACCAAGAAGTCGACCAAGCGTAAGCGCGGCCTGCGTGCCCCGAACCACCTGAAAGCGTGCGACACCAAGGGTGTAGCTCGCATGTTGCCGTACCTTTAAGGCGGGGAGATAAACCATGGCTCGTGTAAAGCGTGGCGTTACCGCCCGTCGTCGTCACAAGAAAATCATTGGCCGCGCCAAGGGCTATTACAACGCCCGTCGCAAGGTCTTCCGCGTTGCCAACCAGGCCGTCATCAAGGCCGGTCAGTACGCCTACATCGGTCGCAAGCAGCGCAAGCGTCAGTTTCGCGCCCTGTGGATCGTGCGCATCAATGCTGCCGCACGTCAGTTCGGCATGTCGTACAGCCGTCTGATCAATGGCCTGAGCAAGGCCGGCATCACGGTCGACCGCAAGGTGCTGGCCGACATCGCCGTGCACGACATCAAGGCATTCGGTGCCATCGCGGAAAAGGCGAAGGCCAGTCTGGCTGCTTGATCGTCTTCAGCGCTCGCGCGCCGACGATATGATGTAAAGCAAGCGGGGAGGAGGCCAACGCCTCCTCCCCGTTTTCGTTTGGGGCAATCACCGGAACTGCATCGATGGACGATCTGGACAGCCGCGCCGCGCAGGCGCTGGCCGATATCGAACGGGCCGCTTCGCTGGACGCGCTCGATGCGCTGCGCGTCGGCCTGCTCGGCAAAAGCGGTGTCGTCACCGCCGCGCTGAAGTCGCTGGGCACGCTGGCGCCCGAGGAGCGCAAGGCACGCGGCGCCGAGGTCAACCGGGTCAAGGAGCGGCTTGCCGAGGCGTTGACTGCACGCAAGGCAACCCTGGAACAGGCCGAACTGGACCGGCGCCTCGCCTCGGAGACCATCGACATCAGCCTGCCCGGTCGCGACGGTGAGCGCGGTGGCATCCATCCGATCACCCGCGCGCTCGAGCGCATCGCCTCGATCTTCGCCCGGCTCGGCTACCAGCGCGCCGACGGTCCGGAGATCGAGGACGACTGGCACAACTTCGAGGCGTTGAACTTCCCGCCGCACCACCCGGCGCGTGCCATGCACGACACGTTCTACTTCGGCGACGGGCGCCTGCTGCGCACCCACACCTCGCCGGTGCAGGTGCGCTCGATGCAGGGTCGGCAGCCGCCGATCCGCATCATCGCGCCGGGCAAGGTCTATCGCAGCGATTCGGACCAGACCCACTCGCCGATGTTCCACCAGGTCGAAGGGCTACTGGTCGACGAGACCTCCAGTTTTGCCGACCTCAAGGGCACGCTGGCCGAGTTCGTCCGGGCGTTCTTCGAGCGCGATTTCGAGATGCGTTTTCGCCCGAGCTACTTCCCCTTTACCGAACCTTCGGCCGAGGTGGACATCCGCTGGGATGCGGAGGATGGATCCACCCGCTGGCTGGAGGTCCTGGGCTGCGGCATGGTGCATCCGAACGTGCTGAGAAACTGCGGCATTGATCCGGAGCGGTACACCGGCTTCGCGTTCGGCCTGGGCGTGGAGCGCTTCGCCATGCTGCGCTATGGCGTGTCCGACCTGCGCGCGTTCTTCGAGAACGACCTGCGCTTCCTCAAGCAGTTCGCGTAAGCCCGGCAAGGAACCGACAACGATGAAATTTTCCGAGAACTGGCTGCGCGAGCTGGTCGAAATCGAGGCGGACCGGGCCCAGCTGGCTCACGCACTGACCATGGCGGGCCTGGAGGTGGAAGAACTTACCGTCCTGGGCCAGGGGCTGGATGGGGTCGTGGTGGCCGAGATCGTGGCGGCCGAAAAGCATCCGGAAGCCGATCGGCTGCAGGTGTGCCGCGTCGATGCCGGACAGGGCGCGCTACTGCAGATCGTTTGCGGCGCGCCAAATGCGCGCGTGGGCATCAAAGTGCCGCTGGCCACCGTCGGCGCTTCGCTGCCGGGCGGCATCGCGATCAAGGCAGCCAGGCTGCGCGGGGTGGAGTCGACAGGCATGCTCTGCTCGGCCAAGGAGCTGGGAGTCGATGCCGATGCATCCGGCTTGCTGGAGCTGCCGGCGGACGCGCCGGTTGGCCAGCCACTGGCGACCTACCTCGGCCTGCCGGACGCCAGCATCGAGCTCAAGCTCACGCCCAACCGTCCGGATTGCCTGGGCCTGGTAGGTCTCGCGCACGACGTGGCAGCGCTTTTCGGCAGCCGGGTGAAGGTGCCGGCGCAGTCGACCGCTCCGGTGACCGGCGCCGCCCGTCGCGGCATTCGGCTGGAGGCGGGCAAGGATGCGCCGCGTTATCTCGGCCGCATCATCGAGGGCATCGACGCGACCGCGCGCACGCCATTGTGGATGGCCGAACGCCTGCGCCGGGCAGGGCTGCGCCCGATCAGCGCCGTGGTCGACGTCACCAACTACGTGATGCTCGAGCTGGGCCAGCCCATGCATGCGTTCGATAACGACGTGCTCCGTGGCGACATCGTGGTGCGCCATGCGGCGCAAGGCGAAACGCTGAAGCTGCTCGATGCCAGCGAGGCAACGCTCGACGGCGGCTTCGTGGTGATCGCCGACGAGCACCAGGCGCTGGCCGTCGCTGGCGTGATGGGTGGGCATGGCTCCCGCGTCACCGACACCACGGTGAACGTGTTCCTGGAGTCGGCCCACTTCGCGCCGGCCGCGATCATGGGCAAGGCGCGCAAGCTGGGTCTGCACACGGATGCCTCGCACCGTTTCGAGCGCGGCGTGGATCCGGCCCTGCCCCAGCGGGCGCTCGAGCGCGCCACCGAATTGCTGCTGCTGATCGTTGGCGGCCGCGCCGGGCCCGTGCTGGTGGCGGAGCGGCCCGACGACCTGCCGCAGCCCGTGCCGGTCACCCTGCGGCGCGATCGCCTGCGCCGCGTGTTGGGCGTGATGGTGGCCGACGCCGAAGTGTCGCGCATCTTTACCGCGCTGGGCATGCGCGTGGAGGATGCGCCCGATGGCTGGCGCGTCACCGCACCCAGCAGCCGCTTCGACATCGAGCGCGAAGAGGACCTCATCGAGGAGGTCGCGCGGATCTACGGCTACGACAACATCCCCACCCATACGCCGGCGGGCGCCCTGACGCTGGCGGCTGCGCCGGAAGCGCGCATCGACGAACTTGCCCTGCGCGAGCAACTGGCTGCGCGGGGCCACTACGAGGCGGTGAACCTGTCGTTCGTGCCGGCCGAGCTGCTTGCCCGCTGGGGCTTTGGCGACCAGGGGGTGCCGTTGGCCAATCCGCTGTCGGCGGACCTCGCGATCATGCGCCCGTCGTTGCTGCCTGGCCTGGTCGAGTCGCTGCGCCACAACCGGGCGCGCCAGCAGGAGCGGGTGCGCTTGTTCGAGGTGGCGCGGGTGTTCGCTGCCGGCGATCCGCCGCTGGAAACGCCGAGCCTGGCGATCGCCGCCTGCGGCGGCGCGCACGCCGAACAGTGGGGCGTGCCGGCCCGCGCGCTGGATTTCTTCGATCTCAAGGGTGATCTCGACGCCCTGATCGCCTGGGGTGGCGAGCCGCAGCGCTGGTCGGTGCACGCCGACCAGCTGCCCGGGTGGCTGCATCCTGGGCGCGGTGCGCGCGTGGCGCACGATGGCGTGACTGTGGGCTTCCTCGGTGCGCTGCATCCGCAGTTGGCCAAGGTGCTTGATCTCGGGCCGGACGTCCACGTGCTGGAGGTTGCCCTCGATCCGCTGCTGACCCGCCGGCTGCCGCGCGCGCGACCGGTCGCACGATTCCCCTCGGTTCGCCGCGACCTGGCGCTGGATCTGCCCGAGGCGGTCAGCTGGTCACAGATCGAGCGGGTGGTACGTGACACCCTCGGTGCCGTACTGAGCGAGCTCAAGTTGTTCGATCGGTACAGCGGCAAAGGGGTCGAAGCAGGCCGAAAGAGTCTCGCTATGGGCTTGATTTTACAGGACGCTTCACGCACGCTTACCGACGACGACGCGGACCGTTGCGTACGTGAGGCGGTTACCGCGTTGGAGATGTCATGCAAGGCAAGGTTGCGAGGTTGAGATGGCGCTGACCAAGGCGGAAATGGCCGAGCGCCTGTTCCTCGAAGTGGGCCTCAACAAGCGCGAGGCGAAGGAATTCGTCGACGCTTACTTTGAGGTGGTGCGCGAAGCCTTGGAAAGGGGAGAACAGGTGAAGTTGTCCGGTTTCGGCAATTTCGACCTGCGCATGAAGAACCAGCGTCCGGGGCGCAACCCGAAAACCGGCGAGGAGATTCCTATCTCCGCGCGGCGGGTGGTGACGTTCCGTCCGGGTCAGAAACTCAAGGTGCGGGTCGAGGGCTATGCTGGACCAAGGGAATAACACCGAACTACCCGCGATTCCGGCCAAGCGCTATTTCACCATCGGTGAGGTCAGCGAGTTGTGCGGGGTGAAACCGCACGTGCTGCGCTACTGGGAGCAGGAGTTTCCTGCGCTCAACCCGGTCAAGCGCCGCGGCAACCGGCGCTACTACCAGCGCCACGACGTGCTGATGATTCGCCAGATTCGTTCGCTGCTGTACGACGAGGGCTTCACCATTACCGGTGCGCGCGCCCGTCTGGAGGGGCCCCAGGCGAGGATGGAAGCGAGCATGTCGCACCAGATCGTGCGCCAGGTGCGGATGGAACTGGAAGAAGTGCTGGGCATGCTGCGGCGCTGAGAGCTTCCGGCGCGGCCCCGCAAGCTGCTAGACTTGCGGACTTGTTTCAGTCGGGGCGTAGCGCAGCCTGGTAGCGCATCTGCCTGGGGGGCAGAGGGTCGTCGGTTCGAATCCGGCCGCCCCGACCATTTGATTAGCTGGGCGGCTGCATCGTCCCATCAAACCGCGCCTCGGCGCGGTTTTTTGTTGCCTGCTTGCGTCAGTTGCGTCCTTGCGATGGCCAGGAGTGCCTCCGGTCGAACCGGCCTGGTTCAGTACAGCACTCGCGTGCGCAGCGTGCCCTGGATCGCGGCGAGCTTGTCCTTCAATGCGTCGGCCTGCGCCTCGTCGGCCGAGACGTCGATCACTACGTAGCCGACCTGCGGGTCGGTCTGCAGGAACTGCGCGTCGATGTTGATGTTGCCGGCGGAGAACAGCTCGTTGATGCGCGACAGCACGCCCGGCACGTTCTGGTGGATGTGCAGCAGACGGCGGCTGCGCGGGTGCTCCGGCAGCGACACCTCGGGAAAGTTCACCGCCGACAGGGTTGAGCCGTTGTCGCTGTAGCGCACCAGCTTGGCGGCCACCTCGATGCCGATGTTGTCCTGCGCCTCGAGCGTGGAACCGCCGATGTGCGGTGTCAGGATCACGTTGTCCAAGCCCACCAGCGGAGAGACGAACGGGTCGCTGTTGCCCTTGGGCTCGACCGGAAACACATCGATCGCGGCGCCGGCCAGATGCCCTTGCTGCAGTGCCTTGGCCAGCGCGTCGATATCCACCACGGTGCCGCGCGATGCGTTGATCAACAGCGCGCCGGCGCGCATCTTCGCCAGCTGGCTGGCGCCGATCATCATCTGGGTGGCGGGAGTCTCGGGAACGTGCAGCGTGACCACGTCCGAGCGCGCCAGCAGGTCGTCCAGGCTTGCCGCCGCGCGGGCGTTGCCGAGCGACAGCTTGGTCTCGATGTCGTGGAAGATCACCTGCATGCCCAGGCCCTCGGCCAGCACGCCGACCTGGGTACCGATGTGGCCATAGCCGATCACGCCGAGCGTCTTGCCGCGCGCCTCGTAGCTGCCGGCGGCGGACTTGGTCCAGCCGCCGCGGTGGCACAGCGCGTTCTTCTGCGGGATGCCGCGCAGCAGCATGATCGCCTCTGCCAGCACCAGCTCCGCCACGCTGCGGGTGTTGGAGTAGGGCGCATTGAACACCGGCACGCCCAGTTTCTTGGCCGTTTCCAGGTCTACCTGGTTGGTGCCGATACAGAAGCAGCCCACCGCGATCAGCCGCTTGGCTTCGGCCAGCACGTCGGCGGTGAGGTGGCTGCGCGAGCGGATGCCGACGATGTGCGCCTCGGCAACGCGCGCCTTCAGCTCGTCTTCCGGCAGCGAAGTCTGGTGGTATTCGATCTGGCTGTAGCCGGCCTGGCGGAAGATCTCCACCGCGTTCTGGCTGACGCCTTCGAGCAGCAGCACCTTGATGTCTTCTTTGGGAAACGAGGTTTTCATGCCGGTCCATCGCCGCGTGACGGGAGCACCACTATGCCAGAGCCGGCGCTGCGATGCGGCGGTGCACCACTGGACCGTGCCGGAGCCGGATGTCAGGCTAACTGCCTGCCCCAGGACCCTGCCATGACCGATCCCATGCTCGCCACGCTTGCTGCCGCTGCGCCCGGCCTGCGTCTGCTCACGGACGCCGCGGACCTTGAGCACTACGGCCGCGACTGGACCCGTCGTTGGACGCCTGCACCGCTGGCGATCGCCTTGCCCGGCACGATCGAGGAGCTGCAGGAGGTGATGCGCTGGGCGCACCGGCACGCCCTGGCGGTGGTGCCCTCGGGCGGGCGCACCGGGCTTTCCGGTGGCGCGGTCGCCGCCGATGGCGAACTGGTGGTGAGCCTGGAGCGGATGAACCAACCCGTGGCCTTCGACGCGGTCGACCGCACGCTCACCGTGCAGGCCGGCATGCCGCTGCAGGCGGTGCAGGACGCCGCGAGGTCGCATGGCTTGCTCTATCCGGTCGATTTCGCCGCCCGCGGCTCGTGCTCGATCGGCGGCAACATCGCCACCAATGCCGGTGGCATCCGGGTGATCCGCTACGGCAACACGCGCGAGTGGATCGCCGGCCTCACCGTGATTACGGCCACCGGCGAGCGGCTGGAACTCAACCGGGGCCTGATCAAGAACTCCAGCGGCTACGACCTGCGCCAGCTGATGATCGCCTCGGAGGGCACGCTCGGCATCATCGCCGAGGCCACGCTCAAGCTCACCGACCCGCCGCCGCCGTCGCAGGTGATGCTGCTGGCGCTGCCGCACATGGATGCCTTGATGCAGGTGTTCGCGCTGTTCCGCGGGCGGCTGTCGCTGCAGGCGTTCGAGTTCTTCACCGACGTGGCGCTGCGCCACGTGCTGGCCCACGGCGCCCAGCGGGCGATCGAGGGCGATCATCCGTTTTACGTGGTCACCGAGTACGACGCAGCGGACGAACAGGCGCAGGACGCTGCCCTGGCCGCCTTCGAGCACGGCATGGAGCAGGGCTGGATCAGTGACGGCGTGATCGCGCAGAGCGATGCACAGGCCAATGCGTTGTGGCGACTGCGCGAGGGCATCACCGAGAGCCTGGCGCCACGCCGGCCGTACAAGAACGACGTGTCGGTGCGGGTCAGCGCGGTGCCCGCCTTCCTGCACGCGATGCAGGCGTTGCTCGGCGCGGAGTACCCGCAGTTCGAGGTGGTGTGGTTCGGCCATATCGGCGACGGCAACCTGCACATCAACGTGCTCGCGCCGCCCGGCATGGACGACGCGATGTTCATTGCCCAGTGCGAGCACGTCACCAGGCACCTGGCTGCCACGTTGCAGCAGTTCGGCGGCAGCATCTCGGCCGAGCACGGCATTGGCCTGGTCAAGCGCGCGTACCTGGAAAGCACCCGCAGCGCGGTGGAGATCGCGCTGATGCGTGGCGTCAAGCAGGCCTTCGATCCGAACGGCATCCTCAATCCCGGCAAGCTGTTCGTCCGATAGCGGCCATGGCAAGGCGGCACGCCTTCGCCAGCAGCACAGAATCGTCAGCACCAGCGCCGTGCGCGCGGTGAGCCGTGTCTGGTGACGCATCGCGGCCGGGCCTGTCCCGCCCGCTGCTGATCACGTGCGTGCACCCGCCAGGCCGGAAAAGCGGCGACCGCCTGCGTGCTAGCCTAAGCGGCTGTCGCCACTTCAAGGAGCGTGTTGCCATGTCGTCGGAGCGCCGTACGCTGTATCCCGAGATCGAGCCGTTCGATAGCGGGTTCCTGAAGGTCTCGCCGCTGCATACGCTGTACTACGAGCAGAGCGGCAACCCGAACGGCAAACCGGTGGTGTTCCTGCACGGCGGCCCGGGTGGCGGCGTCAACGGCAAGTGCCGGCGCTTCTTCGACCCGGCGCTGTACCGCATCGTGCTGTTCGACCAGCGCGGTTGCGGCAAGTCCACGCCACACGCCGAGCTCACCGACAACACCACCTGGGACCTGGTCGCCGATATCGAGCGCCTGCGTCAGCATCTGGCGATCGATCGCTGGCAGGTGTTCGGAGGTTCGTGGGGCTCCACGCTGGCGCTGGCCTACGCCGAGACGCATCCGGATCGGGTCACCGAGCTGGTGCTGCGCGGCATCTTCATGTTGCGCCGGTCGGAACTGGAGTGGTTCTACCAGAAGGGCTGCGACGCACTTTATCCCGATGCCTGGGAAACCTATCTCGGCGCGATCCCGGAGGCCGAACGGGGCGACCTGATGAGCGCCTACCACCGGCGCCTCACCAGCGACGGTGCCGCCACGCGGATCGCGGCGGCGCGCGCGTGGTCGGTGTGGGAGGGCGCCACCAGTTTCCTGTGGCAGGACCAAGGGCATATCGATTCCAGCGCAGAGGACGAATTCGCGCTCGCCTTCGCGCGCATCGAATGCCACTACTTCGTGCACGGCGGGTTCTTCGAACACGACGACCAGCTGCTGCGCAACGTGGGTCGCATCCGCAACATCCCGGCCACCATCGTGCAGGGCCGCTACGACGTGGTGTGCCCGATCCGCAGCGCGTGGGACCTGCACCGTGCCTGGCCCGAGGCGGACCTGCGCATCGTGCAGGACGCGGGGCACTCGGCCTTCGAGCCGGGGATCCTGCACGAACTGGTGGAGGCCACGGACCGCTTCGCCCGCCTTGGTGCCAGCCGCACGGCCTGATCCGAGCGAGTGAATCGAGCGGCTTGCACGTGCGGGTCGGCCGCAGCAATCAGCCGGTGTCGCGGAAAAAGGAAAAGGCCACGCCCCGGCAGGAGCGTGGCCTTTTCGGTTTCAGCGCTGCGGCTTAGTGGTGATCGCGGCCATGGTCATGGTCATGGTCATCGTGACCGTGGCCGTGCCCGCGCGGCTTGCTGCCGAACAGGATGGAAGGATCGAGCAATTCCACCACCAGGCCGTCATGGTCCGAGGCCCCGATCGCCTGGGTCACGCCGGTGGCGCTGGCCGCGTCCTCGAGCGTCTGTGCCGGTGCATCGAGATCCCCGCGGCCGTACTGCATGCGCAGGAAGCGCCAGCGGGCCGGCAGGTTCAGCAGCGCGTGGTCGAGCACCTGGAAGGTCGGCACCGAGCGGCCGGAGTTGCCCGAGCCCGCCTTGGTGTAGCCCTGGATCTCGCCGAAGTTCTGCGTGAACTGGAACGAGTAGCGATCGTTCGCCGGCACCGACTCCACCGCGTTCCACAGCGACGGATGCACGATGTTCGGCTCACCCAGCTTGAGCAGGTTCTCGCTGTCCTTGTAGCGTCCGGAGATCAGCCCGACCATGTCGACGAAGCCGTCGCTGAACTGGTAGGCGTTGAAGTCGCCCACCACCACCAGCGGGGTCAGCGGCGAGGCCTGCTGCAGCTGCTGCACCTGCGTGGCGATCGACTTCGCCTGCTCGAACCGCTTCTCGCGATCGCGATCGGCCGAGCTGCCGGTCTTGTCGACGTTCTGGCGGGCCTTGGTGTGCACCGAGATCACCTGGAACCGCATCAGCCCGGCCTGCGCCGTGAGCAGCAGCGGCGGATGGTCGTGGATGTACGGCGTGTTGCCGTTGTCATCCCAGGTCTCGTCGGCCGCCAGCTGGCGCACCGAGAGCACCTTCACGCGATCGGTCCGCACCAGGAAGCCCACATCGATACCCGAAGGGTCGTGGCCTTCCATCAGGTAGGCGTCGTAGCTCACGCCGTAGTCGTCGCCGAGCTGCTTGGCCAGGCCCTGCAGCAGCGGCAGGCTTTTGACTTCCTCCACCGACAGCACGTCCGGTGAGCGCAGCACGCCGCCGATGTACGCCGACAGCCGGCGGGTCTTCAGCGCCACCTCCTCTGCGGTCGGCTCGCCGGAGCCACCGCTGCAGGTGTAGGTGGTGTCGAAGGTGGTGTCGCAGAAGCGCTCGGTGTTGAACGCGCCGATCCGCAGCGCCACCGGAATCGCGTGATCCACCGCCCGCGGCAGCTGCACCGCTTTCTTCAGCTTGAATGAGGTGGGGATCAGCGTGTACGCGCCGAAGTCGTAGGAGATCACGCCCTCGGCCTCGAACGTGGAGCCGGCATTGAACGGCGTGTTCAGCGGCACCGCGCCGAAGTCGGCAGTGTTCATCTTGAACACTTCCGGGTTGCCGTCCCAGTGGGGCAGGCTCACGCCGTCCGGCACCGGTACCCCGTAGACCACGCCCGGCTCGCGCAGCGAGCGCCGGCCGTTGGCGGTGATGCTCACCTCGGCGAACGGCTCGCTGCTGAAGCGCTTGTTGCCGGTGTTGATCATGCCGTGGCGCAGCTTCACCCGCATGCTGATGAAGCACTGGAAGTTGGTGGCGCCGCACGACAGGTGGTCCGGATTGGACGAGGGCGTGGCGGCATCGAACATCACCGCCTTCGGCAATTCCGCCCCGTGCGATACGACGTTCACGACCGGGTTCTTCAGCTCGGTGAGGTGGTAGTAGTTGTCCACCACCGCATCGACATCCACCACGTCGCCCATGGCGACCGTGGGTGCGCTGCCGGTGAACACGTAGACGCCGTTGGAGGTCAGCGGATCGGCGTCGGCGCGGGCGTCCGGGGTCTGCATGGTGAAGCCGGCCGGGCCCACCGCGGTGACGACGTTGCCGTGGGTAAGCACGGTCTTGCCCAGCAGCGGCGAGGTCTGCTCACGGCCCTGGATCTGCCACAGCTCGGCATCGACCGGGATGTCGTACAGGATCGCGCCGATCGCGCTGTCGCGGGCCAGCGTGTAGCCGCCCGAGGGGTTGCTCAGGGTGACGTCGAAGGCGCGGTCGGTCTTGCCGACGCTGCTGCCGTGCACGATCACGTTGAAGCTGGCGCTGCTTTCGCCCGGCGCGACGGTGAGGTCGGTGTCGAGCGCGTCGTAGTCGCCGGCGCTGGCCGAGGCGGTGTCGTCCGCGGTGGCCACGTGCACGGTCACGCCGCTGCCGGCCGGAGCCGGCTCGGACAGCGTGATGGTGAACGGCATCGCCACGTCGGCGGCGCCGCGTACGGTGGCGCTGGCATCGGCGATTGACACGCTGGCGCCCATCGCCACGCACGGGCTGGCGCTGTTGCTGGGGGTGCTGGGGCTGGCCAGCACGAAGTCGGCGCTGTTGTCGCCGCTGTCGTTCGGCAGGCCGGCGGCGTTGGTGCTGCGGATGTAGGACTGGTCGGCGTTGTTGCTGCCGAGCGAGGCCAGCGGCGTGCCCTCCTGGTAGGCCGAGCCGGCGCTCAGGCCGACCTGGTCGATCATCGAGCCGGAGGCATCGAGAATCGCCAGCCCACCGGTGTCGGTGACGCCGGTGCTGTAGGTGAGGTCGCCGGCGACGGTGCCGGAATACCCGCTGCTGGATTTGTTGGTCAGCAGCAGATGGCAGCCCGGTGCGATGCGTGTGCCGTCCGGCAAGGTGAGGCGCGTGCCTACCGTGCCGCTGGCGTTGGAGCCATTGAGCTGATAACCGGACACATCCAGCGCGCTCGAGCCGGCGTTGACCAGCTCGACGAACTCGTCGTTGCCGCCGGCCGGCCCGCGGACGCGGAACTGGTTGATCTGAAGATCGCTGGCGTAGGCGGAAAATGACATCGCCGCGCCGGTCAGCGTCGCCAGGATGGCGCGCCGCATGGTGGTTCCCTGCATGAAAAGTCACTCCCTCTGGCGGGATCCTTGCCGGATCCATGAAACGCCGCACGCTAGCAAGCTTTTGCGACAGTTCTGCGAACGCTCCCCCCGGAGCCGCGCTGTCGGCGATGTCGGCCCATGCCGACATCCGATTACTTTGCGTGATGTGGGATAGGGATGAAACCCCCGTACGCTCAGCCCGCGTCGGGCAGCTGCTTGGTGCCGAAAATCTTGTCGCCGGCGTCGCCGAGGCCGGGCAGGATGTAGCCCTGGGCATTGAGCTGGTCGTCCACCGCCGCGGTGTAGATCTCCACGTCCGGGTGCGCGGCCTGCATCCGCGCAAGGCCCTCTGGCGCCGCCACCAGGAACAGCCCCTTGATGCGCTTGCAACCGGCAGCCTTGAGCATGTCGACGGTGGCGAGCAGGGTGCCGGCGGTCGCGAGCATCGGGTCGACGATCAGCGCGATGCGCTCGTCCATGCGGCCGGTGAGCTTCTCGTAGTAGGTGACCGGCTTGAGCGTTTCCTCGTCGCGCTGCAGGCCGACCACGCTGACCTTGGCGGCGGGAATCAGATCGAGCACGCCCGGCAGCATGCCCAGCCCCGCGCGCAGAATCGGCACGATGGTGATCTTCTTGCCCTTGATCTGCTGCACCGTCAGCGGCCCGGCCCAGCCGTCGATCATCTGCGCGACGGTCTCCAGGTCCTTGGTTGCCTCGTAGGTCAGCAACGCGGCGACCTCCGAAGCCAGTTCGCGGAAGTCCTTGGTGCTGATGCCGGCCCGACGCATCAGGCCGAGCTTGTGCTGGATGAGCGGGTGACGGACTTCGACGACGGGCATGCGCGTGGGCCTGTGTGTGGAGAAGCGACGCGTGTCGCATGGCCGCAAAGCTTATGGCCTGCAGCCGACAAGCGCATCCGCGGTGCTTCGGTGGCCGCGATCGCTCACGCTGCAGGCAGCGGTTCACGAAGCACCGCCAAGGCGCCCGGGACGACCGTTGGCCGCTTCCGCCCGGCCCTCCGTGGCCTCCTCCAGCGCGCTGCCGTTCCCGGCGCAGTGTCGACATCACCGAGGCGAGGCCCTTGGCGTGCATGGCCCGCCCGTCGCGGCGCCGCTGGCGGCGAGGGCGGCAGGCCATGGACGGCGTTGCCCGCCCTGGCCTGGTCGCACGCGTGGCCGCCGGCCGCCGCGCGCGGCGTTGTCGTCACGCGCGACCGCCTGCATTGCCAGCGACCGACGCATCGTCGATGCTTGGCCGGCACGGGGTCGCTGCGCGGCCAAGGGAGAGTGCATGAGCGAGGATGCGGCGCACGCCGTGGAAGATCGCCCCACCCGCACCGCCCACCCGCTGCGCAAGCGCCAGGTCGCGGCGGTGGCCGTGGGCAACGCGATCGAGTTCTACGATTTCGTCACCTACGCGTTCTTCGCCACGCAGATCGGGCGCACTTTCTTTCCTTCCGACGAACCGGGCGCCAGCCTGCTGGCTTCGCTGGCCACCTTTGGTGCGGGCTTCCTCACCCGTCCGCTGGGTGCCTGGGTGATCGGTCGCATGGGCGACCGGCGCGGACGCAAGCCGGCGATGCTGCTGTCGTTCGGCCTGATCGGCGTGGCGGTGATCGGCCTGCCGCTGGTGCCATCGTACGCATCGATCGGCGTGGCCGCCCCGGTGCTGGTGGTGATGTTCCGGCTGCTGCAGGGCTTCGCGCTGGGCGGCGAGGTGGGGCCGAGCACCGCGTTCCTGATGGAGGCGGCGCCGCTGCATCGGCGCGGGCTGTATATCTCGATGCAGGCGATGGGGGCCGACGCCGCCGTGCTGGTGGCGGGCCTGGTGGGCGTGGCGCTGGCGCACGCGCTGACGCCGGCCCAGCTCGACGCCTGGGGCTGGCGTGTCGCGCTGGGGCTGGGCGCGGTGATCGTGCCGTTCGGGCTGCTGATGCGGCGCACGCTGGAGGAAACCTCCGAGCCACGCCGCGCGCCATCGCCGCGGGTCGGCCGCATCGGTTATCTGCGGGTAGCGCTGCTGGGCATCGCCATGCTGGCTGCCGCCACCACCAGCAACTACGTGCTGGAGTACATGACCACCTACGCCAACACCACGCTGGGTCTGTCCGAGCGCGTGGCGCTGGGGGCGACCGCGCTGGTCGGCCTGTGCGGCCTGGTGTGCGACCCGCTCAGCGGGTGGCTGTCCGACCGGCTGGGCCGCAAGCCGGTGATGCTGGTGCCGTGGCTGGTGCTGCTGGTGGCGATCCTGCCGGCATTCTGGCTGCTCGATCGCGAGCGCAGCGGCGCGGTGCTGTACCTGATCACCGTGGTGCTGACGGTGGCCTCCACGCTGTCCACCGGCACCGTGCTGGTCGCCGTCACCGAGTCCTTGCCGGCGCACGTGCGCTCCGGCGCGCTGGCGCTGGTCTACGCGCTGGCCATTTCGGTGTTCGGCGGGTCTACCCAGTTCGTGGTGGCCTGGCTGACGCGGCTCAGCGGCAACGCGCTGGCACCGGCCTGGTACATGATCGGGGCCGTGCTGGTGGGTCTTCTGGCGGCCTCGCTGCTGCCGGAGTCTGCGCCGGTTCGGCAGTCCACGCGCACGCCGGCCCCGGAATGAACAAGGGCGCGTCAGTAAGGACGCGCCCCTGGGTGTCACTGACGTCGATGGTGCGAGGCGATCAGGCCGCCTCGGCCTGCTCCCGCTTGGGGCCGTGCAGCAGCGCGTGCTTCACGTGCGCCACGATCAGGTCCACCTCGGCGCTGGTCACGTTGAAGTGCGGGGTGAAGCGCAGCGAGTTGACGCCGCCGTGGATCACGCCGATGCCGCGCTCGCGCATGTACTCCTCGGTGGAGCCGGCGCCGTAGCACTTGTACTGCGGGGCCAGCTCGCAGGAGAACAGCAGGCCGGTGCCCTGCACCTTGGTGATCAGGCCGCCGAGCTCGTCCTTCAGCGCGTTGAGCTTGGTCACGAACTCCTTGCCGCGCTCGCGGATGTTCTCGCGCACCGCGTCGCTGAGCTGGCCCATGGTGGCGCAGGCCACGTCGAGCGCGCGCGGGTTGGCGGTCATGGTGTTGCCGTAGATGCCCTTGCGGTACAGCGCGGCGGTGCGCTCGTTCACGGCGAGCACCGACATCGGGTACTGGCCGGCGTTGAGCGCCTTGGAGTAGGTCTCCATGTCCGGTGCCTCGAGCTTCTCGAAGCCCGGGTAGTCGACGATCGACAGCACGCCGTGGGCGCGCAGGCCGGCCTGGATCGAGTCCACCAGCAGCAGCGTGCCGTGCGCCTTGGTCAGCTCGCGCGCGGCGGCGTAGAACTCCGGCGTCACTGCGCGGCCCGGGTCGCCTTCGCCCATCACCGGTTCGAGGAACATCGCCTCGATGTGCCAGCCCTGCTTGTCCGCCTCGGCGAACGCCTGCTTGAGGCTGTCCACGCTGTACGGCTCGACGATCAGCAACTGGTCGTTGTGGTACTTGAAGCTGCCCAGGTGGGCCAGGTAGGTCTTGCGGGTGGAATCCGAGTACAGCGCCGGCAGCTCGGTGCGGCCGTGGAAGGCGCCACGCACGGCGATGCGACGGATCTTGCGGCCCGCGTGCGGTCCGCCTTCGTCGGTCATCAGCTTGGTGTTCACGTCAGCGAAGCGGCCGGCCAGGCTTACCGCTTCCGAACCCGAGTTCAGGCACAGCAGGCGCGAGAACGGGAAGCCGCCGCGGTTGCGGCCGATTTCCTTGCGCAGCGCCTCGTTCATGCGCAGCTGCGCCACGCTCGGGGTCATCACGTTGGCCATCACCTGCGGACGGCTCATCGCCTCCAGGATGGCCGGCTCGTTGTGGCCGAAGCCGAGCATGCCGTAGCCGCCGTTGTCGTGGATCACCGCGCCCTTCAAGGTGACGATCCACGGGCCGCGTGCGGCGGCCGGCAGGTAGGGGTTGATCGCGTCGTCCGGGTAGAAATTGACGTAGCCGGCCTGCGCCTGGTCGAGCTGCTCGCTCTCGTCCAGCTTCAGGAAGTCGGCCAGGTCGGCGCGCAACTCGCGGTGGCGCGCCAGCGCGTCGGAGACCACCTGGCCGAGCATCGGGTCGACGGCGGCCATGCGCTCGATGCTGGCATCGTCCAGGCCGGTGGTCCGCGGCTTGCCGCCGAATTCGCGCAGTTCGCGCAACTGTTCAATGACGTGCATAACGCTCCTCCTCGTCTTCCGCCGGCGCCTCGCTCCCAACGCGAAGCAGGCCGACGGATGGCTGATGTGGGCGGGACCGCTGCACCGTCGCCGGAGCGCCTTCCCGCAGGCCCGCAGGCCGTCTGATGCACCGCCGCATAAGGGCTGACGGGCTTCAGGCATCCCCCGAGGATAGCGCGCGGGCGACTTTCCCGGTACCCCGCATGACGGCTGTCAGGCGCGATGCGTGATGGCCGCGAGTGGCCGCAAGCCCTTGTGGAGCCTACGGTTGCCTCACATCGAGGAGGCCTGAATGAACGTCCCCGCTACCCCCGTACCCGTCGCTGCCCTGGCCGGAGTCACCCTGCGCTACGGCGCCGTCACCGCGCTGGATCGGCTGGACCTGGCCGTGCGCCCGGGCGAACTGCTGGCGCTGCTGGGCCCCAACGGGGCCGGCAAGAGCACCAGCGTGGCGCTGCTGCTGGGGCTGATCCGCCCGCAGGCGGGGCAGGCCACATTGTTTGGCACCGACCCGCAGCGGGCGGAGGCGCGTCGGCGCATCGGCGTGATGCTGCAGTCCGCCGTGCTGCCGGCGACGCTGACCGTGAGCGAGCTGCTGCGCCTCACCGCCAGCTACTACCCCGATCCACGGCCTTTGGCCGAGAGCGCCGAACTGGCCGGCGTCACCGACCTGCTCAAGCGCCCCTACGGCAAGCTTTCCGGCGGCCAGCAGCGGCGGGTGCAGTTCGCCCTGGCGCTGTGCGGCCGGCCCGAACTGCTGTTTCTGGACGAGCCCACCGTCGGCATGGACATCGACGCGCGCGAGCGGCTGTGGGCCGCCATGCGCACGGTGGTGGCGCAAGGATGCGCCGTGGTGCTCACCACGCACTACCTGGAGGAGGCCGAGGCGCTGGCCCAGCGCGTGGTGGTGATCGACCGCGGCCGCGTGCTCACCGAAGGCAGCGTCGACGACCTGCGCGCCCATGTGGCGCTCACCCGCATCCGCTGCATCAGCGATCTGGACGAAGCAGCCATCGCCCGCTGGAGCGGCGTGGCCGATGCCGTGCGCGAAGGCAGCCGGCTGGTCGTGACCACGGCGGTGGCCGAGCCGGTGCTGCGCCGCCTGCTCGACGCGGACAGCGCGCTGTCCGAACTGGAAGTGCGTCGCGCCGGCCTGGCCGAAGCGTTCAGCGCGCTGACTCGCACCGATACCGCCGTGACCAAGGAAGCCGCCTGATGAACCTCTCCGCCACCCCCCTGCCCACCACCCGCGGGCCCGGCGCCAGCGTGCCGATGGCGCCGCGCCGGGTGCTTGGCGCCTACCTTGCCGAGATCCGCAGCGAGTGCCTGCGCTACCTGCGCGCGCCGTCGTTCGTGCTGCCGATGACGCTGTTCTCCACCGTCTTCTACCTGATGTTCGGCGTGCTGCTGAACCATCCCGGCTCCGACGCGTCGCGCTACCTGCTGGCCAGCTACACCACCTTCGGCGTGATCGGCCCCGGCCTGTTCGGCTTCGGCACCTCGCTGGCGCTCGAGCGCGACGGTGGGTTGCTCACCCTGAAGCGGGCGCTGCCGATGCCGCCGGGCGCCTACCTGCTGGGCAAGATGGTGATGGCAATGGTCTGCGCCAGCCTCGTGGTGGTGCTGTTGCTGGCGATCGGGCTGACCCTGGGCGGCGTCACGCTGTCGCCGCTGCGGATGGGGGCGATGCTGGCCACCGGGGCGTTCGGCGTGCTGCCGTTCTGCGCGCTGGGCATGTTCGTGGGCACGCTGATCAAGGGCCAGGGCGCCCCCGGCCTGCTCAACCTGGTCTACCTGCCGATGGCGTTCCTGTCCGGCCTGTGGCTGCCGCTGTCGATGCTGCCGAAGTTCCTGCAGTCGCTGGCACCGGTGTGGCCGAGCTACCACCTCAACCAGCTCACGCTCGCCGCGGTCGGCATGGGCAAGGGGCCGCTGCTGGGTCACGTGCTGGCGCTGGCCGGTTTCGCGGCGGTGTTCCTGGCGCTGGCGACGCGCCGGCTGCGGCGGTTAGGCTGATGGTTCCAGCCACTGCACGTCGCGCCGAGCGGACCCGAGCCATGCGTTTCCTGAGCCTGCCCCCGTGGATGCGCCCGGCCCCCGACTCGCTGGTCGCGCAGAGCATCGCCAAGGGCAAGTCGCCGTGGGTCGATGCGGTGCACCTGCTGTGGACCGCCTGGCTGTTCATCACCCCGGTGTTCGATCGCGACTCGTGGAACCTGCGCTGGGTTGCGCTGACGCTCGCCTCGTACCCGTTGTTCCTGTGGCTCTACGCGATGTGCTGCGTGGCATCGCGGCGCGTTTCGCGCAACTACGCCTTCGCCATGGTGGCGCTGTGCATGGCGATGCTGCCCTGGTACCCCAGCGGCATGACCTACTTCGTGTTCGGCTGCGTGATGCTGCGCGTGTGCAGCATGCGCCTGCGTGGCTACCTGCTCACGCTGCTGGGCCTCAATGTCGCGCTGCTGGGCGAGGCGTGGCTGCTGCACTACCCGTGGCAGGCCACCTTCACCATTCCCATCGTCACGCTGATCATCGGCCTGGTCGTCAACGCCGAGCGCACCAGCGAGGAGAAGGATGCGGAGCTGCGCCTGTCGCACGACGAGGTGCGCCGACTTGCCGCCACCGCCGAGCGCGAACGCATCGGCCGCGACCTGCACGACCTGCTCGGCCACACGCTGTCGCTGATCACGCTGAAGCTGGAGCTGTCGCGCAAGCTGTTCGATCGCGACAGTGAGGCCGCCCGCCGCGAGATGAGCGAGGCCGAGGCCGTGGCGCGCCACGCGCTGGCCGAGGTGCGCGCGGCGGTCACCGGCATCCGCGCCACCGACCTGGCTGCCGAGCTGGCCTCCGCCCGGCTGCTGCTGGGCGCGTCGGGCGTGCATCTGGATTACCAGCTGCCGGCGCTGCAGTTGCCCGAGCAGGTCGAGCGTGCGCTGGCGCTGGTGATCCGCGAGGCGTCGACCAACATCGTGCGCCACGCCCGCGCCAGCCAGGCGCGGATCGCGCTGTCAATCGAAGCGGCCGACGTGCTGCTCGAGGTGGCCGACAACGGCCGCGGCGGGCTGGTGCTGGAGGGCAATGGACTGGCCGGCATGCGCGAGCGCGTGAACGGGCTCGGCGGGACGCTGCAGATCGACTCCCCGGCAGGCCGCGGCACCTGTCTGCGCGTGCGCACCACCGTGCCGTCGGCGTCGCTGGCTCACGCTGCGCTGCGCGAGAGCGTGCGCGCCGTTGCGCCTGTGCCTGCGCTGGACGCCACTGGCCGGAGTGCGGCGTGAGCGCCTGGTTTCATCGGCTGTTCCGGCCCCATCCGCAGTCGCTGCTGGGCCAGCTGCGCTCGCCGCTGTACCTGCGCTGGCAGGCGGGCCTGCAGGTGTTTTCGATCGTTGCGCTGGTCAAGTTTCCGATGGTCGCCGGCTCTGAGCACTACTGGCTGCCGGCCACTGTGCTGTCGCTGGTGCCGTACCTGGGCTTCTACGTGTGCATGTACATCCGGCCGGTGCGCCGGATGCCGCTGCATGCCGCCGGGCTGGTGCTCACCGCGCTGGCGCTCGCACCGTTCAACCAGGGCGCGGTGATCTACCTGATCGTCGCGGGCGTCACCATGGGCCTGCATCCGTCGCCGCGGGCGTGGATCGGCACGACCATCGCAGGCTTCGCCGCGACTGCCGCCATGGTGGCCTTCACCGGCACCCCGCAGAGCATGCTGCTGGCGATGCCGCTGGCCGCGGTGTTCGGCGGGTTCGGCAACCTGATCTACATCCGCGGCGTGCGCCGCGATGCCGCCCTGCGGCTGTCGCAGGACGAGGTACGCCGGCTGGCGACGCTGGCCGAGCGCGAGCGCATCGGGCGCGACCTGCACGACCTGCTCGGCCACACGCTGTCGCTGGTGGCGCTCAAGTCCGAACTGGCGCGCAAGCTGGCGCTTCGCGACCCGCCTTCGGCGCAGCGCGAGATGGAGGAGGTGGAGCGCGTCGCCCGCCATGCGCTGGGCGAGGTACGCGCGGCGGTCACCGGCATGCGCCGCGGCGATCTGGCCGCCGAACTGCTCTCGGCGCGGCTGATGCTGGAGGCCTCCGGCATCGTGCTCGGCTGCGCCGGCTGCGACAACCTGGCACCGATGCCCCATGCGGTCGAGGCGCCACTGGCGCTGGTGCTGCGCGAGGCGGTGACGAATATTCATCGGCATGCGCGCGCGACCGAGGCGCGCATCGACATTTCCAGCGAGCAAGGCGAACTCAGGATGCGGATCAGCGACAACGGATGCGGCGGACTGGCCGCGCACGGCAACGGCGTCAGCGGCATGCGCGAACGCGTGCGCGCGCTGGGCGGCACGCTCAGCATCGACTCGCCGCCGCGCAGGGGCACCGCGCTGGAGCTGTGCGTGCCGCTGGCGATCGACCGCGCTGCGCCGCGGGCCATCGAGAGCGCCGCATGATCCGCGTGCTGCTGGCCGAGGACCAGGCGATGGTGCGCGGCGCGCTGTTCGCGCTGCTCAACCTGGAAAGCGACATCGAGGTGCTCGGCAGCGCCGCCGACGGCGAGGCAGCCTGGCGCGAGCTGCAGCGCCTCAAGCCCGACGTGCTGGTTACCGACATCGAGATGCCCGGCCTCACCGGACTGGAGCTGGCCCAGCGCATCGACCGGCAGGAGCTGCCGATCAAGGTGATCATCGTCACCACCTTCGCCCGGCCCGGCTTCCTGCGCCGCGCGCTGGAGGCGGGCGTGTCCGGCTACCTGCTCAAGGACGCGCCGGCGGAAAACCTGGCCGAGGCGCTGCGCATGGTCCACCGCGGCGGCCGCTCGATCGATCCGCAGCTGGCGCTGGATGCCTGGTCCGAGGCCGACCCGCTGAACGACCGCGAACGCCAGGTGCTGCGCCTGGCCGGCGAGGGACAGAGCGCCGCCGACATCGCCACCCAGCTCAGCCTGTCGCACGGCACCGTGCGCAACTACCTGTCCGAGGCGATCGGCAAGCTCGGCGTGGCCAATCGCATCGAGGCCTATCGGCTGGCGCGGCAGAAGGGCTGGCTGTAGGCGGTGTCGACGGGCATGCGCGCCTTGGCCCGGGCTTCCGGCCAGCGTCGAGGGCGGGCGTTCTCCCCGTGGCGATTGGGGCGTACCTGAGGGTGTTTCAGGGCGGCGTGCTGCGCAGCCACGGCGCGGGCGACGCCCGCCGCGTCGGATCAACCGCCGGCCCGCGCGCCCATCCAGCCGTCACGCCGGCTGATCCGCCGGGCCATCCACGCCATGGTGCCTGCGCGCACCAGCATGAAGCCGAGGAAGGCCAGCCACAGGCCGTGGTTCCCCCATCCCCGCAATGCAAACGCGAGTACGACGAAAGCCACGCCAGCGACCAGCATCGCGTCGCGCATTTCCCGGGCGCGGGTGGCGCCGACGAACAAGCCGTCGTACAGATAGCTCCACACGCCGACCAGCGGCAGCGCGGTGAGGTAGGCCAGGTAGCCGTAGGCGATCTCGCGCACCGGGGTGATGTCGGTCTGCAGGTCGACGAACAGCCGTCCCGCCATGCCAAAGCACAGCGCAAACAGCGCGCTGCCGATCAGCGACCAGCCGCCGGCCACCACCAGCGCGCGGCGCAGTGCGACGCGGTCTCGCGCACCCACGGCGTGGCCGGCGAGCGCCTCCACCGCGTTGGCCAGCCCGTCCAGCGCAAATGCCGCAAGCAGCAGGCCGTTGAGCAGCAGCGCGTTTGCCGCGACCACGCTGTCGCCCAGCCGCGTGCCCAGTACGGTGACGGCGAAGAACACGCCCTGCAGTGCAAGGCTGCGGATCAGGATGTCGCGGTTCACGGCCATCAGCGGGCGCCAGCTCGCCCAGCGACGCAGCGCGTGCGACGGCAGCCGGCCCGGGTAGCGCCGCAGCTGCGCGGCAATGCCGGTCAGCCCGACCAGCGTGCCGATCCACTCGCCGCACACCGACGAAGCCGCGATGCCGAGCACGCCCGCATGCAGGCCGAGCACGAACACCCCGTTGAGCGCGATGTTCACCACGTTGGTCACCACCGTTACCCGCAGCGCCATGCCCGCGTTGTGCATGCCGAGGAACCAGCCGATCAGCGCCGCATTGGCCAGTGCTGCCGGCAGCCCCACCAGGCGCACGTGCAGGTAGGTGCGGGTGAGTCCATCGAGCGTGGTCGACGGCTTCATCAGGTGCAGCAGCGGGCCGAGCAGCGGCCACGCCAGCAGCACGGTGGCGCCGGCCAGCCCGACCGCCAGCAGCAGGGCCTGCACCAGCAGGCGGCGCAGCGCGTCGCCGTCCGCACGGCCGCTGGCCTGCGCCGCAAAACCGATCGTGCCCATGCGCAGGAAACCGAAGATCCAGATCGGCAGGCTGTAGATCGCGCTGCCCACCGCCACCGCACCGAGCTGGCCCGCGTGCGCCAGGTGCCCGGCCATCACGCTGTCCACCAGCGTCACCAGTGGCACGGTGAGGTTGGACGCGATCATCGGCGCGGCGAGGCGCCAGACCCGGACGTGCGTGGCGCGGTGCGCCCAGCCCTGGCGCAGTGACGGCATCGGTAGGTCCCTTGGCATCCGGGCATTCTCCCATCCTGCCGCCGAGGTGGCGCGCGGCTGGGACGTGCCCGCCGGCCACCTCGTCCCGGCGTGGAGCGGGCCGCGGTGGCGGTCGCGGCGTTGGGACCCGAGCTCTGCGATCGCTGCACCCGGCCTGTTTGTCGGCGACCGCCGCCTGTTGCAGCCGCCCCACCCACGCACAGGCGCCGGCCGCTCTTGCCCACACGCTGCCGAGAGCGCCGAGGCGGGATGCCGGCCCTGAAAACCCGCGACGGGCGAGTCGCCGCGCCAGATCGGCGATAATCGCCGACCCCTCTCCAGCAGCCGTCGCCCGTGAAGAAGACCGATTTCGACTTCGACCTGCCCCCCGAACTGATTGCCCAGTCGCCGCTGCCGGAGCGTTCGGCCAGCCGGCTGCTGCTGCTCGACGCCGCTGCAGGCACCCGCCAAGACCGCCTGTTCCGCGAGCTGCCCGATTTCCTGCGGCCGGGCGACCTGCTGGTGTTCAACGACACCCGCGTGCTGCCGGCGCGGCTCTACGGGCGCAAGGACAGCGGTGGCGCGGTGGAGATCCTGATCGAGCGCGTCACCGGCGCGCACGAGGCCACGGTGCAGCTGGGCGTGAGCAAGAAGCCGAAAGAGGGCGGGCGCATCGCCTTGGCCGACGGCAGCCACGCCGTGGTGCTGGGGCGCGACGAGGGCTTCTTCCGGCTGCGCTTCGAGTCGCCCGAACCGCTGGAGAAGCTGCTGCTGAAACTGGGCGAGATGCCGCTGCCGCCGTATATCGAGCGCGGCGCCGAAGCCAGCGACATGGAGCGCTACCAGACCGTGTACGCGCGCGAACCCGGTGCGGTGGCCGCGCCCACGGCGGGCCTGCACTTCGACGAGCCGCTGCTCGAGCGGCTGCGCGAGGGTGGCGTGCAGTTCGGCTACGTCACGCTGCACGTGGGCGCGGGCACGTTCCAGCCGGTGCGCGCAGACAACATCGCCGACCACCACATGCACCGCGAGTGGCTCAACGTCGGGGCGCACCTGGTGGAACAGATCCGCCGCACCCGCGCCGCCGGCGGCCGCGTGATCGCGGTGGGTACCACGGTGGTGCGGGCGCTGGAGAGCGCCACCGTCGACGGCGTGCTGCGCCCGTTCGCCGGCGAAACCCAGATCTTCATCTTCCCCGGCTACAAGTTTTCCAGCGTCGACGCGCTGATCACCAACTTCCACCTGCCGCAGTCGACCCTGCTGATGCTGGTGTCGGCCCTGGCCGGGCGCGAGTTCATGCTCGAGGCGTATCGCCACGCGGTGGCGCAGCGCTACCGGTTCTTCTCCTACGGCGACGCCATGCTGATCCTGCCGCACGGCGCCTGATCCGCCGCCGCGCCGGTTCGCCGGCGCCGTTGCTGCGGCGACGCGGCGGGCCGTCGCGAAGCCGACACGCGGGAGATCCGACGCGCGTCAAGAAACTGCCGCCGCCGTGGCGGCAGCCGTCGGCCTGGCCTCTGCATCCCGCCGCGGCGCCGTTGTGACGCCGCCTGCACGCCGTGGCATGGCGCTTGCTAAAGACCCCTCAGCCGAGCCCGCCATTGCGCGGCGCCGGGCCTGTCACGTGCTTCGACTGAGGGTTTCATGGAAAACGACGAGCTGGATCTGACCGTCACCGCGCCCAAGCCGGGCCCCAAGCGGGGGCGGCTGATCGCCATCATTGCCGTGGTGCTGCTGCTGGGCGCCGGCGCTGGCGCGTACGCCGTGTTCGGTGGCAAGAAGGCGCCCGCGGACGAGGCGGCCAAGGCCGCGCCGGAAAAGAAAGCCGAGTTCTTCCTGCCGCTGGAGCCGGCGTTCGTGGTCAATTTCCGTGACGACGAGTCGGTGCGCTACCTGCAGGTGGGCGTCACCGTGATGAGCCACGACGCCGCCGCGCTGGAAACCGTCAAGGAGGCCCAGCCGGTGATCCGCAACGAGCTGCTGATGCTCTTCAGCGGGCAGAGCTACGCCGGCCTGATCGATGCCGCCGGCAAGCAGAAGCTGCAGGCGCAGGCGCTGGCCGCGGTGCAGAAAATCATCAGCGAGCGTACCGGCAAGCCCGGCATCGACGCGCTGTATTTCACCAGCTTCGTGATGCAGTGAGCGCGGGAGTCCGGCCATGAGCGACCTGCTTTCCCAGGATGAAATCGACGCCCTGCTCGACGGCGTCGAAGGCGGCGCGGTGGAAACCGGCGCCGACGAGCCGCTCGATCCCAACGCGGTGCTGCAGTACGACTTCACCCAGCAGGACCGCATCGTGCGCGGCCGCCTGCCCACGCTGGAGATGGTCAACGACCGCTTCGCCCGGTACTTCCGCACCGGCGTGTTCAGCGTGCTGCGCAAGACCTGCGAGGTCTCGGTGCTGGGCGTGAAGATGGTCAAGTTCGCCGAATACGTGCACGGGCTGGCGGTGCCGAGCAACCTCAACCTGGTGCGCATCAAGCCGCTGCGCGGCACCGCGCTGGCGGTGTTCGAGCCGCGCCTGGTGTTCACGGTGATCGACAACTTCTTCGGTGGCGACGGGCGCTTCCATGCGCGCATCGAGGGCCGCGACTTCACGCCCACCGAGAACCGCGTGATCCAGATCCTGCTGACGGAGCTGTTCAAGGCCATGACCGAGGCCTGGGCGCCGGTGCTGCCGCTGGAGTTCGAGTACCTCAATTCGGAGATCAACCCGCAGTTCGCCAACATCGTCAGCCCCACCGAGACGGTGGTGGTGTCGCGCTTCCACGTGGAGCTCGATGGCGGTGGCGGCGAGATCCACCTGACCCTGCCGTACGCCATGGTGGAGCCGATCCGCGCGCTGCTGGACGCCGGCGTGCAGAGCGACCGCGTCGACCGTGACGACCGCTGGGCCGAGAACCTCCGCGAGGAGCTGCTCGACGCCGAGGTGGAGCTGACCTCGCTGCTGCTGGAAACCCAGGTGACCATCGGCGACTTCCTTCAGCTGCGGCCCGGTGACGTGATCCCGGTGCAGATGCCCGAGCTCACCACGGTGTTCGCCGAGGACGTGCCGATCTTCCGCGGCCGCTACGGCCAGGCCAACGGCCACAAGGCCATCCGTTACCAAACCCACGCCGGCCGCCGCGAAGCGCGCCTCAACAGCGAATTCTCCACGGAGCAGACCCACTCATGAGCGCCACACCCGAAGCTGCCCACGCCGAACGGGCCCCGCTGGAACATCTCGACGGCCAGGACGTCAACCTGGACATGATCCTGGACGTGCCGGTCACGCTGGCGATGGAAGTCGGCCGTACCCACATCAGCATCCGCAACCTGCTGCAGCTCAACCAGGGCTCGGTGGTGGAACTGGACCGCGCCGCCGGCGAGCCGCTGGACGTGTTCGTCAACGGCACCCTGGTCGCCCACGGCGAGGTGGTGGTGATCAACGAGAAGTTCGGCATCCGCCTGACCGACGTGATCAGCCCCGCCGAGCGCGTGCGCAAGCTGCGCTGAGCCGGACGTGACCGACATGCTCACCGTTCTCGCCCTGGCCGCCCCGGCTGCCGCCGCCGCGCCGGAGATCAACGTCGGCGCCGAGCTGGTGCGCGTGGTGCTCAGCCTGGCCGGCATCATCGCGCTGATCTTCGCCGCCGGCTGGCTGAGCAAGCGCCTGGCCGGCCGCGCCACGCCGGGTGGCCGGCGCATCCGCTGCGTGGAAACGCTGGCCATCGGCGCGCGCGACCGCGTGCTGCTGATCGAGGCCAACGGCAAGCGCCTGCTGGTCGGCGTGGGGCAGGGCGGCATGCGCACCCTGCACGTCTACAACGGCGAGATCGATACCGCCCACGACGCACCGCCGCCGGCCGCCCCCGTGCCGGCCTTCGGCGAACTGCTGGCCCGCTGGAAGCGCACGCCATGACCCTGCTGCGCCCCCGCTTCGAACTCTCGCGCCTCGCGCTGCTGCTGATCCTGGCATTGCTGCCGGTGCTCGGGCACGCCGCGCCGCAATCCGCCGCCGCACCGCCGCCGGCAGCCACTGCCCCGGCGATGTCGATGCCCGCCTCGCTGCCGAGCTCCGGCGCCGGCATTCCCGTACTGACGGTGAAGAGCGCCCCCGGCGGCGGCCAGAGCTGGACCCTCTCGCTGCAGGTGCTGGCACTGATGACGGTGCTGACGCTGCTGCCGGCGGTGCTGCTGATGATGACCTCGTTCACCCGCATCATCATCGTGCTCGGCTTCCTGCGCCAGGCGCTGGGCACGCAGTCCACGCCGCCCAACCAGGTGCTGCTGGGGCTGGCGCTGTTCCTGACCCTGTTCGTGATGTCGCCGGTGCTCAACACCGCCTACGCCGACGGCGTGAAGCCGTACATGGACGGCACGCTCACCGCCGAGCAGGCGCTGCCCGCGGCCACCGCCCCGTTCAAGCGCTTCATGCTCGACCAGACCCGCGATGCGGACCTGCAGATGTTCACCCACCTGGCCAACGAGAAGCCCTACGCCAGCAAGGCCGACGTGCCGCTGCGCGTGGCGATGCCCGCGTTTGTCACCAGCGAGCTGAAGACCGCGTTCCAGATGGGCTTCCTGCTGTTCATCCCGTTCCTGATCATCGATCTGGTGGTGGCCAGCGTGCTGATGTCGATGGGCATGATGATGGTCTCGCCGATGATCATCTCGCTGCCGTTCAAGATCATGCTGTTCGTGCTGGTCGACGGGTGGACCCTGCTGATCGGCACGCTGGCGGGGAGCTTCTACACATGACGCCCGAGTCCGTCATCCAGTTCGGCCAGCACGCGCTGTACATCGCCATGCTGGTGGCCGCGCCGCTGCTGCTCACCGCGCTGGCTGTGGGCCTGCTGATCGGCGTGATCCAGGCGGCCACGCAGATCAACGAAATGACCCTAAGCTTCATCCCCAAGCTGATCGCCATGGCGGCGGTGGCGCTGATCACGGGGCCGTGGATGCTGCGCACGCTGGTGCGCTTCACGCACGACCTGATCACCGGCTTGCCGGGGGCGATCAAGTGACCGAGGTGGACCTGTCCCAGCTGCAGCAGTGGGTGGGTTCGCTGCTGTGGGCGATGGGCCGGGTCGGCGGGCTGGTGATGGTGGCGCCGATCTTCGGCAACCCGACCCTGCCGGCGCGCATTCGCGTGGCGATCGTGCTGGTGCTCACCGTGGTGCTGGCACCGCTGTCGCCGGCCACCATCGACCCGATGAGCGCGCAGGGCGTGGCCACCATGATCGGCCAGGTGCTGGTGGGTGCGTCGATCGGTTTCATCCTCAAGCTGGTGTTCGAGGCGGTGGCGTTCGGCGGCCAGCTGGTATCGCAGAGCATGAGCCTGGGCTTCTCCGAGGTGGTCAATCCCGAGGGCGGCGGCAGCACGCCGGTGCTCAGCCAGCTGTACATGGTGATGGTGACGCTGATCTTTCTGGCGATGGACGGCCACCTGCAGCTGGTGGCCCTGCTGGCAGACAGTTTCCGCACGCTGCCGCCGGGCAGCGGACTGATGGGGCCGAATGCGATGCACGCCATCGTGATGTTCGGCGTGCACCTGTTCTCCGGCGCCGTGCGGGTGGCGCTGCCGGCGGTGACCTCGCTGCTGGTGGTCAACATCGGCTTTGCCGCGATCAGCCGCGCCGCGCCCTCGATGAACCTCTTTGCAGTGGGCTTTCCGATCACGGTGTCGCTGGGCATCGTGGTGCTGTGGCTGTCGCTGCGCAGCCTGCCGGGCGCGTTCGAGTCGCTGACCGACAGCGCCTGGTCGCTCATGCACGATCTCGCCGGAGGCTAGGGCGATGTCGGACGACAGCGACGAGGAAAAAACCGAACAGCCATCAGAAAAACGACTCAAGGAGGCGCGCGAGAAGGGCGACGTTCCCCGATCGCGTGATCTCTCCGGCGCCCTGGTGGTGCTGGCCGGCGTGTTCGCGTTGATGTCCAACGCGCCGGCGGCGATGAAGCACGCGCAGAACATCTACACGCTGGGCCTGAGCTACAGCCGCGAGGCGCTGTTTTCCGAGGCGCTGCCCGGGCGCGCCCTGCACCTGGCGGTGAACGAGGCGATGGCGCTGTTCGCGCCGGTGGCGATCTACACCGTGCTGGCCACGCTGGCCGCGCCGATCCTGCTGGGCGGACTCAACTTCAGTGCGCAGGCGCTGCAGCCGAAGTTCGAGCGGCTCGACCCCATCGCCGGCTTCGGCAAGATCTTCGCCATGCGCGGGCTGGTGGAGCTGGGCAAGGCGCTGCTCAAGCTGGTGCTGATCGGCTTCGCGCTGGTGCTGCTTTTACGTCACTGGCAAGGCGAATTATTGACGACCGGGCGGGGATCGGTGGCCTTCGGCATTGCCGAGTCGATCAGCCTGCTCGGGCGCGCCGCGCTCACCTTCGGCTGCATGCTGGGGCTGATCGGCGGCATTGATGCCCTTTACCAGAAGTTCGACCACAACAAGAAGCAGCGCATGAGCAAGCAGGAGCTCAAGGACGAGTCCAAGGAAACCGAGGGCAATCCCGAGCTCAAGGGCCGCATACGCCAGGTGCAGCACCAAATGGCGCGCCGCCGGATGATGCAGGACCTGCCCACCGCCGACGTGGTGGTGACCAATCCCAGCCACTTCGCGGTGGCGCTCAAGTACGACGAAAACCGCTTCGGCGCGCCCCGCGTGATCGCCAAGGGCATGGACGTGATGGCCCTGCAGATCCGCTCCGTGGCGGCCGGCCACCGCATTCCGCTGGTGGAGTCGCCGCCGTTGGCACGCGCCTTGTATGCAACGACGGAACTGGGGCGGGAAATCCCCGCGTCGCTGTACGTCGCAGTGGCGCAGATCCTCGCTTACGTATTCCAGCTCAAGCAGGCGGGCACCAGCGGTCACACACCGCCGCCCCCGCCGCCGCAGCCGGAAATCGATCCGGACCTGATGGGTCCGTACAAGCTGTAGCGGCGCCTGCAACGGCGTCGCGCCACCTGAAGGGAACACGCGATGGCCGCTGTCGGCGCACTGGAAAACCTCAAGCAGATCGGGCGCCGCGGCATTGGTGCCCCGGTGATCCTGCTCGCCGCGCTGGCGATGCTGATGCTGCCGCTGCCGCCGTTCCTGCTGGACATGCTGTTCAGCTTCAACATCGCGCTGTCGCTGGTGATCCTGCTGGCGGTGATCTACGTGATGCGGCCGCTGGAGTTCGCGGCCTTCCCGACCGTGGTGCTGATGGCCACGCTGCTGCGGCTGGCGCTCAACATCGCCTCCACCCGCGTGGTGCTGCTGCACGGCCACGACGGCCCGGGGGCAGCCGGCAAGGTGATCGAGGCGTTCGGCGAGTTCGTCATCGGCGGCAACTTCGCGGTGGGTTTCGTGGTGTTCGCCATCCTCACCATCATCAACTTCGTGGTGGTGACCAAGGGTGCCACCCGCGTGTCCGAAGTCACCGCGCGCTTCACCCTGGACGCGATGCCCGGCAAGCAGATGGCGATCGACGCCGACCTCAACGCCGGCCTGCTGACCCAGGAACAGGCGCGCGAGCGCCGCCAGGAAGTGCGCGAGGAGGCGGACTTCTACGGCTCGATGGACGGTGCGTCCAAGTTCGTCCGCGGCGACGCCACCGCCGGCATCCTGATCCTGTTCATCAACGTCATCGGCGGCTTCTTCGTCGGCGTGTTCCAGCACGGCCTGTCCGCGGGCGAGGCGGCCAAGACCTACACCCTGCTCACCATCGGCGATGGCCTGGTGGCGCAGGTGCCCTCGCTGATGCTCTCCATCGCCGCCGCGGTGATCGTCACCCGTGTGTCCAAGTCGCAGGACATGGGCAAGCAGCTGGTGTCGCAGATCTTCGGCCAGCCGCGCGCGCTGGCGGTGGCCGGCGCCGTGCTGGGCGTGATGGGCATGATCCCCGGCATGCCGAACATCGCCTTTCTGCTGCTGGGCGCCACCTGCGGCGGCGGCGCATGGCTGATGATCAAGCGCGAGCGCGAGACCGCCGAGCGGGTGGCGCAGAAGGCCGCCGAACTGCCGGCGCCGGTAGCGCCGTCCGAGCGCCTGGAACTGGGCTGGGAAGATGTCGCCAGCGTCGATCCGCTGGGGCTGGAAGTGGGCTACCGGCTGATCCCGCTGGTGGACACCCACCAGGGCGGCGAGCTGATGGGCCGGATCAAGTCGGTGCGCCGCAAGCTGTCGCAGGATCTGGGCTTCCTGGTGCCGGCAGTGCACATCCGCGACAACCTCGATCTCGGCCCCAACACCTATCGCATCACCCTGATGGGCGTGCCCATGGGCGAGGCCGAGGTGCACAACGACCGCCTGCTGGCGATCAACCCCGGCCACGTGCACGGCCCGGTGCAGGGCATCGCCACGCGCGATCCGGCGTTCGGGCTGGAGGCGGTGTGGATCGAGCAGGGCCAGCGCGACAACGCGCAGTCGCTGGGCTACACGGTGGTCGACCCGGCCACGGTGATCGCCACCCACCTGTCGCACATCCTGGGCAGCCACGCGCACGAGCTGCTCAGCCACCAGGACGTGCAGCAGCTGCTGGACCGCCTCTCGCAGACCGCGCCCAAGCTGGTCGAAGACCTCGTCCCCAAGCGCCTGGCGCTGGGCACGGTGGTCAAGGTGCTGCAGAACCTGCTGGCCGAGCGGGTGCCGATCCGCAACATGCGCTCCATTGTCGAATCGTTGGCGGAGCACGCCAGCCAGAGTCAGGATCCCGGCATTCTCACCGCCGCCGTGCGCGTGACGCTCGGCCGGCAGATCGTGCAGGAGATCATCGGGCTGGGTACCGAGGTGCCCGTCATCACGCTGGCGCCGGAGCTGGAACAGATCCTGATGAACTCGCTGTCGGGCAACGGCGGCACCGGCGCGGCGGTGGAGCCGGGCCTGGCCGATCGCCTGCAGCAGGGCGTGGCCGAGGCCGCCCAGAAGCAGGAAATGAGCGGCGAACCCGCGGTTCTGCTGGTTGCGCCACAACTTCGCACCTGGCTCGCACGCTTCACCCGCCACGTGGCACAGAACCTGCACGTACTGGCTTACAACGAAGTGCCGGACAACCGCCGGGTACGGCTGGTGCAGGCGCTGGGACGCTGAGCGAGGAGTGGGTGCGATGAAGTCAATCAAGCGAGAGGCACGCAAGGGGATCCGGCCGCACGCCGCGGCGGGCACGCCGGCAGGCGAGTGGAGCCGCGTCGCCGGCCACGCCTCCGGCATCGTCGTGCTCTCGATCGAGCCCGGTGACCTGCGCCGCGACGCCGGCCATGCCTCGTCGCAGTCCGGTTCCACCGCGCGGAGCAAGCACGCATGAAGATCAAACGTTTCGTCGCCGCGGACATGCGCCAGGCGATGCGCGAAGTGCGCGAGGAGCAGGGCCCGGATGCGGTGATCCTCTCCACCCGCCGCGTCGACGACGGCATCGAGATCATCGCCGCCATCGACTATGACGAGGCGCTGGTGCGCGAAGCCGCCCGCCACGGCGTGGTGCCGGAAAGCGACGGCGCGCCGGCGGCGGCAGTCAAAGTGTCGACACCGGCGCCGGAAGCGGCACCGCCGGCGGCGCCGGCCACCTCGCGGCTGTGGCGCCGTCCCGCGCCGAAGGCCGAGCCGACCCCGGTGCCGGCGCCCGAGCCGGTGGCCGCGGCGCAGCCTGCGCCGGTCGCCAGCCCCGCCCACGTCGCGCCCGGCCGCATCCCCGAGTCGGTGGCCGCCGCCGCTGCCGCGCGCATCGCCGCCCGCATGGAGCTGCCATTGTCGACCCGTGCGCCCGCTCAGCCCGCCACGCCGGTCGCCGCCGCGGCGCCGGTTCGGCCGGTCGCGCCGGTGGCGATCCCCGCCGCTGCCGCAATCACCGCAGCCGCGAATGCGCCGGCACCGGCCGAGCAGGCGCCGATGCATCCGGCGATCGAGCGCGCGATGCAGGACACCGCCCGCATGCGCTCGGAGCTGGGCAGCCTGCGCGAGATGCTGGAGATGCAGCTCTCCAGCCTGGCCTGGAACGACATGGAGCGCCGCCACCCGCTGCGTGCCCGCGTGTTGCGCGAGATGACCCGCCTGGGCATCGACGCCGACGTGGCCCGTCAGCTGGCCGACGACCTGCCCGAACAGATCAACGCCGAACAGGCGCGCTACCTGCCGCTGGGCATGCTCAGCCGCAGCCTCGCCACCGGCGGGCGCCAGGACGGCGAGGGCGGCGTGACCGCCCTGGTCGGCCCCACCGGCGTGGGCAAGACCACGACGATCGCAAAACTCGCTGCGAGGGCCGTGGTGCGCCACGGCGCAGCCAACGTGGCGCTGGTCAGCACCGATCACTACCGCATCGGCGCCGCCGCCCAGCTGGAGCATTACGGCCGCCTGCTCGGCGTGCGGGTGTATCCGGCCGACGACGCGGCGAGCCTGCGCCAGGTGCTGGAGATGCTCAAGGGCAAGCACACCGTGCTGGTGGATACCGCCGGCGTGTCCGGCAGCGATCCGCGGCTGGAGCAGCAGATGGACGTGCTCAACGAAGTGGCGCACACCGACGGCGTGGCACTGCGCATCTGCCTGGTGCTGGCGGCCAACGCGCAGTCGCAGGCGCTGGAGGAATCGGTGCGCGCGTACATGCCGCTGGAGCCGGCCTCGTGCATCCTGACCAAGCTCGACGAGGCGCCCAGCCTGGGCGGCGCGCTGTCGGCGCTGATCCGCCATCGGCTGCCGCTGGACTACACCACCGACGGCCAGCGCGTGCCCGAGGACCTCGCCATCGCCGACGCCCGCGTGCTGGTGCTGCGCGCCGCGCACGTGCTCAAGACGGCGGCCGCACCGATGGACGACGGCATGCTCGCCGAGCGCTTCGGTTTCGCGGTGGCCAGCGCATGAGCTCGCTCTCGATGGACACCTTTTCTTCCGACGCGCTGGATCAGCGCGCGCTTTCCATGAATCAGGCCTGGGGACTCAAGCAGATGGTTTCGTCCATGACCAGCATCACCACACCCGGAACCGGCGTGGGGACGCAGGCAGCCAATCTCGATCAGCGGCACGCGCCCGTGCGGCGCTGCCGCACCATCACCGTCTGCGGCGGCAAGGGCGGCGTGGGCAAGACCACGGTCGCCGTCAATCTCGGCATGACGCTGGCCATGATGGGCCGCGAGACCATGCTGCTGGATGCCGACATGGGCCTGGCCAACGTCGACGTGCTGCTCGGCCTGGCGCCCTCGCGCCACCTGGGCCACATGCTCGATGGCCAGTGCAGCCTGCAGGACCTGCTGCTGCCGGCACCGCACGGGCTGACCGTGATCCCGGCCGGCTCCGGCACGCGCCGGCTGGCGCAGATGGGCAACACCGAGCAGGCGGCGGTGATCCGCGCCTTCGACGAGCTGCCGCAGCCGCCGGAATTCCTGCTGGTGGACACCGCCGCCGGCATCTCCGACTCGGTGGCGATGTTCGCCGCCGCGGCCGACGACGTGGTGCTGGTGGTGTGCGACGAACCGGCCTCGATCACCGACGCCTACGCGCTGGCCAAGGTGCTGCGCCGCGACTTCGGCGTGAAGCGGTTCCACATGGTGGCGAACATGGTGCGCAACCTGGGCGAGGCCAAGGCGTTGCACCAGAAGCTCGCCCGCGTCACCGACCGCTTCCTCGACGTGATGCTCGATTTCATGGGCTGGGTGCCGCAGGACGAGCGCCTGCGCCAGGCCATCCGGCGCCAGTGCGCGGTGGTGGACGCGGCGCCGGGCAGCCGTTCGGCACAGGCATTCAAGCTTTTGGCCGGTGCGGCCGATACATGGGCAGAACCCGATCGCCCGGGTCTGGACCGCATCGCATTCTTCAGTGGTCAGGCTGCACCGGCGACGGGGTGGTGACATGAGTGTGGCAACCGAATATCTCCAACTACAACGGCAAAGCGCCGACGAACTGGTGAAGACGCACGCGCCGCTGGTGCGACGCATCGCCTATCACCTGATGGGGCGCCTGCCGCCCAGCGTCGACGTGGGCGATCTGATCCAGTCCGGCATGATCGGCCTGCTCGATGCGGCGCGTAACTACGCCACCGATCGGGCAGCCAGCTTCGAGACCTATGCAGGCATCCGCATCCGCGGAGCCATGCTCGACGAACTGCGCAAGACCGACTGGACCCCGCGCTCGGTGCATCGCAAGGCGCGCGAAGTGGCCGAGGTGGTGCGCCAGATCGAGGTCGAGACCGGCTCCGACGCCGACGACACCGAAGTGATGAAGCGCCTGGGCATGAGCGCGGACGAATACCACCAGGTGCTGGCCGATGCCGCCAGCGCCCGCCTGCTGAGCCTCACCGCGCCGGACGACGGCGACGGCAGCCCGGCGATGGACGTGGCCGATTCGAACAGCCTGGGACCAGAGCAGGCGATCGAACAGAGCGGCATGCGGCAGGCATTGATCGACGGCATCACCACCTTGCCCGAGCGCGAGCAGCTGGTGATGTCGCTGTACTACGAGCAGGAGCTCAACCTCAAGGAGATTGGCGCGGTGCTCGGCGTCACCGAGTCGCGGGTCTGCCAGATCCACGGCCAGGCCATCATCCGGCTGCGCGCGCGCATGACCGGCTGGCGCGACGACAACTGAGCCACGCGGCAACTCACCAACACATCACGGGCTGGCGCACTGCCGATATTCAGTGCAAGTGGAGACGGTTTTGGACAAGAACATGAAAATCCTGGTGGTGGACGACTTTTCCACCATGCGGCGCATCGTGCGGAACCTGCTGGTCGAGCTGGGCTTCTCCGGCGCGCTCATCCAGGAGGCCGACGACGGCGCCAACGCCATGGTGATGCTCAAGAGCCAGCCATTCGACATGGTGGTGACCGACTGGAACATGCCCAACATGACCGGCATCGACCTGTTGCGTGCGATCCGTGCCGAAGCGTCGCTCAAGGGCCTGCCGGTGCTGATGGTCACCGCCGAGAACAACCGCGACCAGATCATCGCCGCGGCCCAGGCCGGCGTGAACGGCTACATCGTCAAGCCGTTCACCGCCGCCACGCTGCAGGAAAAGCTCACCAAGATCTTCGAGCGGCTCGCTGCCGCGGGAGCCGCCGCATGAACGCCGCACTCGCACCCCTGGGCGGCGAAGCGCTGCCCAACGAACTGCACGACCTGCTCAACAGCCCGGACGGCCCGGCCTTCGAGCACGCGCTCGACACGCTGGTGCGCCAGCGCGAGCAGAAGCTGTTCCGCTCGCTCGGCGTGCTCGCCCGCGACCTGCACGACGCCGTGCGCCGCCTCGGTGGCGAGCTGGTGCAGGACGGCTATCCCGACAGCGTCACCGACGCCCGCAAGCACCTGCAGGACGTGCTGGAGATGAGTTCGCAGGCGGCCCATCGCACCATCGACTTCGCCGAGCGCATGCGCCCGGAGGCCGAGTCGCTGGCCGCCAACGCCGGCGAAGTGCTCGCCTTCACCAATGCCGCCTCCGACCCCGCCGCCGTGCTGGCGCGCCAGGCCAGCGCATTCGCCGACAGCTGCACCGCCGGCCTCAACGACATGGTGATGGCGCAGAGCTGGCAGGACCTGTCCGGCCAGCGCATCAAGAAGGTGGTCAATTTCATCGGCTCGGTGGAGTCCTCGATGCTCGAGCTGGTGCGCCTCACCGGCGCCCTGTCCGGCCGCGAACCGGTCGAGGCGGTGGAGAAGGTGAACAGCCAGGACGAGGCCGATCGCCTGCTGAGCGAGTTCGGATTCTGAGCTCGGGCATGACGGTAACCCCGCCGCCGCCCGTCCACCGTTCGCCCGCCCGCACCCGCGCGGCGGGCGCGCCGCTGCGCGTGGGGAGCTGAGATGGATCCGTCCTTCGACGCCGAACTGCGCGACGACTTCCTGGTCGAGGCCGGCGAACTGGTCGAGCGGCTGGGCGAGCAGCTGGTCGAGCTGGAATCCTCGCCGCAGGACGGCGAGCTGCTCAACGCGGTGTTCCGCGCCTTCCACACCGTCAAGGGCGGCGCCGGATTCCTGGCGGTCGAACCGATGGTGCAGCTGTGCCATCACGCCGAGGACCTGCTCAACGAAGCGCGCAGCGGCGCGCTGCTGATCGACGCGGCGCGGATGGACGCGCTGCTCGAGGCGCTCGACCGGCTGCAGGCGATGATGTCGGCGCTGGCGTCCAACGGGCCGATGGAGATGCCGCCAGCGACCCTGCTGCAGCGCCTCACGCCGCCGAAGAAGGGTGCCGCCGCACCGGCCCCGGTAGCGCCGGTGGCACCGCCGCCGGCCGCAGCCGACGGCGCGCCCATCGACGACAGCGAGTTCGAGGCACTGCTCGATTCGCTCTACGGCAACGCCGCGCCAGGCACCGTGGCGCCCGCAGCGGTGGCCGCCCCGGCGGCTGGCGGTGCCATCGGCGATGACGAGTTCGAGGCGCTGCTCGATCAACTGCACGGCACCGGCGCGCCCGGCCCGGTGGCGGCCGCGCCGGCGCCGGCCGATGGCGTCATCAACGACGACGAATTCGAAGCGCTGCTGGACAACCTGCACGGCAAGGGCGGCACCCCCGGCCAGGCCGCGGCGCCGGCACCGGCTGTCGCACCGGTCCCGGCCGCGACACCCGCGCCAGCGCCAGCCGCGGCCCCGGCCAAGGCTGCCGCCGCGGCGGAAACCAGCGTGCGCGTGGACACCGCCCGGCTCGACACCCTGGTCAACCAGGCCGGCGAACTGCTGCTGTTGCGCAACCGGCTGCTCACGCTGGCCTCGCGCAACGGCGACGACACCCTGTGCTCCACCGTCGACGAACTCAACCGCGTTGCCGACGACCTGCAGAACGCCGTGCTCGGCATGCGCATGCAGCCGGTCGGCCGGCTGTTCCAGCGCTTCCCGCGCATCGTGCGCGATCTGGCGCGCCAGCTCGGCAAGGACGTGGACCTGGTCACCGAAGGCGAGGGCACCGACCTGGACCGCAGCCTGGTCGAGGCTCTGGCCGACCCCATGGTCCACCTCATCCGCAACGCGCTCGACCACGGCCTGGAAGGGCCGGACGACCGCGAGCGCGCCGGCAAGTCGCGCCGCGGCACCGTGCGCCTCACGGCGAGCCAGCGCGGCGAGCGCATCGTCATCACCGTCAGCGACGACGGCCGCGGCATGGACGCCAACGTGCTCCGGCGCAAGGCGGTGGAGAAGGGCGTCATCGACGAGGCCCAGGCCGCGCGGCTGACCGAAAACGAGTGCTACGAGCTGATCTTCCGCGCCGGCTTCAGCACCGCCGCCACCGTTTCGGACATCTCCGGCCGCGGCGTCGGCATGGACGTGGTGAAGACCCGCATCACCGAGCTGGGCGGCACGCTGCGCGTGCACTCGCGGCTCGGCCACGGCAGCACGCTGGAGCTGGCCGTGCCGCTGACGCTGGCGATCCTGCGCGTGCTGATGGTGCGCGTGGGTGATCGCCTGCTGGCGCTGCCGCTGAGCAATGTCGACGAAGTATTCGAACTGCGCCCGGGGCAGGACAGCCTGCTCGACGGCCGCATGGTCGCGTCCCACCGCGGCCGCGCGCTGGTGCTTGGCGACCTCGCCGGCTGGGCCGGCGTGGCCGACGGCGCGGGCCGCCACGTGGTGGTGCTGCACATCGGCCACCTGCGCATCGGCTGCCTGGTGCACGAGGTGCTGGGGCGCGAGGACGTCATGGTCAAGCCGTTGGGCCACCTGTTCCGCGGCGTGGTCGGCGTGGCCGGCGCCACCGTCACCGGTGACGGCCGACTGGCGCTGGTGGTCGACCTGGCAGGGCTCGCCGACGACAGCGGCGAGCTGCTGCCGGCCCTGCGGATGAGTGCCTGATGGATCTGGTCAGCCTCATCGGTACGGTGCTGGCCTTCCTGGTGATCGTGCTGGGCACCATCCTCAAGGGCTCCAGCCTGGAGTCGCTTTGGAACCCGGCCGCCTTCCTGATCGTGTTCGCCGGCACGCTCGCCGCGCTGATGGTGCAGACCTCGGGCAAGGTGCTGCGCCGCGCGGGGCAGATCCTGCCGCAGGTGTACCGGCCGCAGCGGCACGAGCCGCAGGGGCTGATCCGGCAGATCATCGGCTGGAGCGAGATCAGCCGTCGCCAGGGCCTGCTCGGCCTGGAGCCGCAGCTCGACGAGCAGCGCGACAGCTTTACCCGCAAGGGCCTGCAGCTGCTGATCGACGGCGGCGAGCCCGATGCCATCCGCAGCGTGCTCGACGTGGAGCTGGGTACGCGCGAGCAGAGCGACCTGGATGCGGCCAAGGTGTTCGAGAACGCCGGCACCTACTCGCCCACGCTGGGCATCATCGGCGCCGTGATGGGGCTGATGGCGGTGATGCAGAACCTAGCCGACCCCAGCAAGCTCGGCCATGGCATCGCCGCCGCGTTCGTTGCCACCATCTACGGCATCGGCCTGGCCAACCTGCTGATGCTGCCGATCGCGGCGCGCCTGAAGAGCCTGATCCACAAGCAGAGCGAGATGCGCGAGATCCTCATCGAGGGGCTCGTGTCGATTGCCGCCGGCGACAACCCGCGGCAGATCGAGAGCAAGCTGCAGGGCTACCTGCCATGAGGCGCAAGCGCCAGGAAGAGCACGTCAACCACGAGCGCTGGGCAATTCCCTACGGCGATCTGATCACCCTGCTGCTGGCCTTCTTCGTGGTGATGTACGCCATGTCCGCGGTGAACGAGGGCAAGTACCGCGTGCTCTCGCAGTCCATGATGGAAGCGTTCCACGGCACCAGCCGGGTGATCGCGCCGGCGCCGCTGGCGCCCGATGCACCGCCCAGCGCCGCGCCTGCAATCGACCCGCAGACCAACGGCCACGGCTCGGCGCTCACGCCGATCGCGCTGCCCGGTTCGGCCGCCGCCTCCGCGCCCACGCGCGAGCAGAAAAACCTCAACAGCATCCAGCAGCGGGTGGAGCAGGCGCTGCAGCCGCTGATCGACAAGAAGCTGGTGGTGATCCGGCGCACGCCGAGCTGGCTGGAGATCGAGATCCGCACCGACATCCTGTTTTCCAGCGGCGTGGCGCGCATCGCCACGCCGGCGCAGGACGTGCTGAACAATCTCGGCGAGATCCTCGCGCCGTTTCCCAACCCGTTGCGGGTGGAAGGCTATACCGACAACAAGCCGATCAATACGGCCGTCTATCCGTCCAATTGGGAACTTTCCGCCGCTCGCGCCGCCAGCGTGGCGCGGCTGTTCTCCACCCACGGGGTAAGCCCGGAACGGCTCGGCATCATGGGCTGGGGCGAGGTCCGCCCGATCGCCGACAACACCACCGAAGAGGGGCGCAACCGCAACCGGCGCGTGCTGGTGGTGGTGCTCAGCGATCGCGATGCGCCGAGCCGATTCACCCGCGATCCCGGCCAGCTCGATCCGGCCGCCCAGGCGCAGGTGCCGGCGGCCGCCGCGCCGCTGTCGAGCGGTCTGCCCGCTGGCCAGGAGCCGCCCGCGGTGGCTCCCGCCCTCGCCGACAAATTGATGGCAGCGGCGTCGCCGACCGAGCCCGCACGCGCCGCGCGCGGGCTCGCTGGCGTGCCCCACGTATCCGCCCAAGAGCCCGTGCCATGACCTCCAGCCTTTCATCCCGCCGCGCCGCTCCGGTCATCGAGGCCACCGAGCAGTCGTGGCTGTCTTTCCAGCTGGCCGGCCAGCTCTATGCCGCGCCGCTGGCCCAGGTTGGCGAGGTACTGCGCGACAGCGAACTCACCCCGGTGCCCGGCGCGGCGCACGACCTGCTCGGCATCCGCCACCTGCGCGGCCAGATCGTGCCGGTGATGGACGGCCGTCGGCGGCTCGGCCTGGACGACCGCGCCGGAGCCGATCCGGCCCAGGTGCGCGTGGTGATCCTCAGCCTGGCCGGTCAGCAGGTCGGCCTGCGGGTGGATGCCATCGGCGACCTCATCCATCCCGCGCCTGCCGACATCGCGCCCGCCCCGCCCGGTCGCGCCGCACGTCCGGACGAGCCGGTGCTCGGCGTGGTGTCGGTGGCGCAGGGCTTTGCCGCGCTGCTCGACGTTCCGCGCCTGTGTCGCCTGCCCGGGGCAGACTGAGCCGGCAACCGTCGCCGGCCTGCCATCGCCATGGCGTGCACGCAGTGCTTGTTCGAACCCGTGTTGGATGTCCCGGTCGTGCGCTCCCCGCAATCGGATGAGGGCTCAGTCGTGCCGCCGTCGGCCGCTCCAAAGCGTCGGCGCCACTGCGAACACCACCAGCGAGGCCAGGTACACGCCGCCGGAAACCGGGTCACGCGAGGCGATGTACTGCCCCGGCGACCGGCCGTCCAGCCCATAGGCCAGCGCCAACTCCGCTGCCACCAGGCACGCCAGTGCAACAAGCCCGGCGCCCAGCCATCGCGCCCGCGACCAGCCACGGTGCTGCCGAACCAGTCGGTACGACGCCCAGGCGATGACGGCCAGCATCACCGGCGCCTCGAGCAACTCGGCGACTCGCATGCCGAAGCTCGGCACGAGAAACGGAATCCGCACGCACGCGAGCGCGAAGCCGGCGCCGAACACCCACAGAAAGTAGCCCGCCCCGGCCTTGACGGTGTCCATGGGTTACTCCATCCGGGGTGCCGCGACGGCCACGACCGGCATGGCATGAAGGGAGGCATTGAGGCCGGAAGCTGCCGCTGATCGCGATGGGCAGCCACGGACGACGCCGTGATGCGGCCCCGGTGGCGAGGCGATCGCCCGAGCCAGCGCAGGCCACCCGCGCGGCATCGGCTGGCGGAGTTTCATCCAGCCACCGCTGACGCCAGCGTTTCAACGCCCGCTCTCCACGCCGGGAACAGCGCCTCGTTCTCCGCCCACAGTTCATGCAGCTCACTCGCCGGCCCGGCAACCTTTAGGCAGGCTTTGCCCGCCAGCGGTCCCAGGTTCGACACATCGAGCCGGGCATTCGCACGGCGCCATGCCGCCCACGCGTCCGGCTCGTCGTCGTGCAGCGGTGCACCGCGGAAAAGCGCCTGCATGGCGGCGGCCGACACGAGCACGGCGTGTCCCGCCTCATAGTCGACATATTCTGCCGCAAGCGCTGCCTCGAAGGCCTCCCGCATCACCCGGCGGGGATCGGTCGCAGGGACGAGCTGCTCGTCCATGAAGTCGAGTGCGGTGTCATCCTCGAATACTGCGGTTCCCCAGGCGCCCATGCACATTCCTCTGGTTGATCGACATGCGCGGCGCGAATCGGCCGGCCGCCGCGCTCTCGCTGAAACCTCAGGCAGCGCCTTGCCCGCCCAACTCGACGATGCTGGCAGATACCGAGCGGCCCGACACGCGGACTTCGGCCACCGCAATCGGCAGCTTGAAACGCCGTGGCCCGGAACTGCCGGGGTTCACGTAGAGAACCCCGGCAACCTTTTGCACGAGCGGTTTGTGCGTGTGCCCCGACACCACCACCTGCACGCCTGCGGCGGCCGGCTCGATATCGATCTGCTTGAGGTCGTGGATGGCGTAGACGAGGACGTCGCCGATCCGGAAAAGCGCCGTCTCGGGCAGGGCTTTCGCCCAGGCATCCTTGTCATTGTTGCCACGCACCGCCGTGACCGGCGCGATCTCGGCCAGCTTTTCGAGGATGCCGCCGTTGCCGATATCGCCGCCGTGAATGATGTGGTCACAACCGCGCAGAAACGCCAGCGCTTCAGGGCGAAGCAGCCCATGGGTGTCCGAGATGACTCCTACACGAAGCAATGGCGTGGTCCTCTGAGGCGCCCGGTGCTGGCCCCGTGGCGGCTGCGTCGTCCGGGTCCGGCGCATGATCAGGCATCGGCACGGCGGGCATGGCGGAAAAACCCGTCGCAGGAAGCAGCGAAAAGTACCGCTCATGCGGTCAATGCACCGTATCCGATCAGGTTCGCATGGCTGGCCGCGGCGGCAGTGCCGGAAGCGCGCCACTCGGCACGACCTCTTGTAACGAGTTCAGCCACCCATCCCAGGAAGACGCGGTGGTAGCAACCACCGATGCGTCGGAGCGGCATGGGCGTGCCGATCGCGAGCGCCCTCGCTGCACCTTCGCAGCTGCCATGACGAGCGCCGCGAGCCATGCTGCTTCCGCTCGGCGCTCACGCCTGGAACCTTGCGGCGATGGAAGGATGAAACGTCAGGCAGACGCCACAGCACCAGGCGGCGGTTCCCACGCACAGCATGGCAGTGAATGTGGCTCCTGCTGCCGCGGCGATCGGCGAGCGCAGAAGAACCACGGTGCCGAGTACCACAGCGCCGCAGGCCACCAAGCCGATCACGCGCCCCCACCTGCGAAAACGGAACAATCCGATCAGCGCCGGCACAGCGGCGACGGCCGCCACGAGCAGGCATGGCAACCCGAGCATCCAGGCGGGCGGCGCGCTGCCAAGAGGCACGTCCACGTTCAATGGGTGGTCGAACGGCAACACGGCCGTGGCCGCAACGAGCGCGGCTCCCAAGACAATCAAGAAGCGAAATAGATTCAGCATGAGCACCAGCGCGGAAGGAGAGCGACGGCGTAGCCGGCGCCTGGAACGAAGCGTTGAGCCTGCGAAGGCCTGGACACTTGTCGAGGTTCGGGGAGCAGCGAAAGGGTGGAATAGGGAGGCAACGCAGCCTGTTGCGCAACCAGCCAGGATGGCGACCGCAACTGCAAAAGCGTTTGCCGCCATCGCGAGCCGTGCAAGCGCACCGGCGTAGCCCGTTCCGTGGGGTGAAAAGAAAAGCTCCCAAGGCGAGCGGGCAACAACGCCGATGGTGCGGGCAGCTTGTTCAATGACCTTGGCGCCGCGGTGGAGCGGCGGCGGATCCAGCCGCCACGGACGCGTGGTCAGGCGTCATTTTTGCGAAAGCCGCGCGCTATCCAGCGAGCGACGGCCGCGAAGAGCCACAGAACAGCCAGTGGAAGGCACGCGTAACCGACGATGGCCAGATAGTGTGTGACCACGTGAAACGGTTGGTCATTGTGCCCCGTCGCAACCACATCGAAAAAAATGTTCGGTGTCGGTAATGAAGCGAACTGCGGTGTTACCGCTGGGTAGTGAGCGAGAATGTTGAAGCCGCTCCACACGATCCAGGCGCCTGACAAAGCAATCAGTAGCCGGTTCCATCCGCTGCTCTTCATGCACATCTCCTTGTTGTCAGCTATCTGATTCGGGCCGCTTTTCAAGACGGCGCCGGCTTGCACGATGGGTCAACCCGTCGCCGGCGGCACCTTCGCGCCAGGTGCGAAGGTGCCGCCGAGCCAGAGGTTATCAGGGTCCTCGGCGCCTGCCACCGACACCTCGATGTCACCGACGCCAGACGAGGCAGCGTAATCAGAGGACATGTGGAAGCGTTGCTCCGGATCGGTCTGCAGGCGCTGGAGCAGCTGGATCAGCCGCTCGATTTCCGTTTGAGCCCGAGGCGCAAGCCGTGCCATCCGTTGTTCCAGTCTTCCAGCGTGGCGTGCATGGTTGAAGTTCCTGGGTCTGACGAAGGGATCGAGCGGCGGCGACGTGCCGTCTGCTTGGGCGATCATTGGACTGCGAGGCCGCCACTTGGGACTTCGCCTCTTCAGGCTGACGCTGGAGCCAAGCGGCGCAGAAAGCGTCCGCCTGTTGTTAGCCAACTTTGCCGCCGGAGGCTTGTACGCGGGCTAACACGAATGCCGCCAACTCTGGTGGCAAGCACGCAAGCGGAAGAGTCACAAACTGAGACTTGGAAAGCACAAGCAGCCAGCAAGTTTTGAACTGCCACACCTCTGTGACCGCAGACCATGGAAGCGAAGCAGTCCCGGCACCTGAAGAAAGTGATAGCGAGCTCTCCGAGGCTTCGAGCGTGGCATGAGGGGCGCCCATGGCTCTTAACTTAAGAATAGCGTGGCGGTAGTGGACAACGTACAACGCTGCAGCGAAAAAGATGCCGAAAAACAGCAGGCTACCCAAAACACCCACATACCATGATGTGTCGCCTCCACGAATGGAGACGATGAGTCCACAGGCGACTAGTGCAAACGCCACAAAAAAACGAAAGCCGACGACGCGCCACCAAAAGCCGCGGACGGCCTGGTGGAGAAGTGGTTTGTCGTAACGGAGTATTGTGCGATGCATTGGCTAACGCTGGAGTTGAGCGGCGGCGTGGCTGTCTGCATCAAACGAATTGTTAGCGCACATCGGTAATCATCCCAGCTTGTCGAGAAGCTCAACGATAGCCTTCGATTCAGGGTCATCGCAAACCTGCGGGTTCCCAACCCGGACCGCGAAATACTTGTGCTGACGTACGCCCTCAATAAACACCACGCCGCCATCAAATGCGGGACAATTCCATTCTTCACGGCTGAACGACGGCAGCGCGCGGATAGCCTTGTCCACTGCCGCCGACCCGGGAGATGGACTGCATCTGACGCGCCCCACAGTGATCGAACCCTCCGGGTAGCTGGAAGAAGCGCTGCATGATTTTGCGGCAGTCTTGGTAATGATGTACCCGTGGACTTGCCCGAGCATGGAGTCACGCGTCCACACCCGCAACGCGTCTTCGTCCGATGGGCCAAGTGGCGACAGATGCGCCACACGAGCGTAGGTCCGAAGCACCACCTGAGGCCCAGCACTCGTCGAATAGTGGTCACTAGCCGCAGCTGCGAAGGGTATGAGCATGAGGAAGTAGATATGTCTCATCATGGGCGCTAACGCTGGAGTTAAGCCGCGCCGCGAAGCGGCGTCGGCTTGGACGAATTGTTAGGCCCCAACCTGCGACATAGCGCGTGCGTTAGCAACGCCACGATGCTCCCAGCAACGAGGGCCCAGAAGGCAAGGTTGAGGTCTGCCAATAGGAATATCAATGCCGGCCCTGCGCCTATGGCAAGCGCGTAGTTCCAGCGGGCCAGACCCTTTTGAAGCAGCAGCCAGTAACTTGGTGCCCCGAACAGCACCACCGGCATGAGGCCAAGGATGCAGGTATAGGCGAACGTGACCCAGGCAGCAGAGCCTGGGCCGAGAATGGCGGCCGAGTTCGTAGCAGAGTCCGATGCTGCCACCGCTGCCATCGCGGCCGCGAATAGGGCTAGAGCGGCTAGCGCCGTGGCTTGCACGATTAGGAGCTGCCGGAACTTACCCATTGGGGCCTAACGCTTGAGTTAAGCGGCGCGCGGCGTTTCGCGCGTCCGCTTGGACGATTGGTTAGGTGCTTCGCTTTTCGGAGCGCACATATCCCCTTTTACGCTCGTCGAAGCACCAGACGACCAAGTGATTTCCTTACCCACGTACGGTGCGAGGCTCTGTATAGAGTCGTAGATGGCTTGGAAACCATCCACATTATCGACAGCGTGACACTCATCGAACAGTGTAGTGGAAGATGATGACCCGCTGTTAAATTTGATCGAATAGCGCCCAAAGTCATAAGCAATATAGCCTTTCCTAAGGACGGTATGAATGCATTCCGGAGGCCATTTCGCGAGCGTTTTGGCGACCCGTTTCATCTCGGCTTGAGGAATAGTTACGGTTTTGGTGGTTGGCTTTTTCTTGTGCTGCTCGACCGTCACTACGGCTTTGCCGTTACTGGACAACAAGAGAATAATCGTCCCAGTTCCCGGCATGATTCCACCACCAAAGCTGTACTCAAGAATCCAAGGTTGACCAGCAGCTATCGATGTTGCAGTACAAGCCGAACTCTTTTCCCCCTCAGCTTGCGTCATCTGCTTTGCACGCGCTCCCTCCGCACAGGTGATGCCGAGAAGAATGGCTAGGATCGAAGTCACGTAAAGCATGAGCTGCGATGTCATGGTCGATTCCAAAGTCTAGCTGCCTTTTCAGATACGCCGAGGTCAGAAGCACCTAACGCTGGAGTTAAGCGGCGCGCGGTACGCGCGTCCGCCTTGAATGAGAGGTTAGGCTACTGACCATAGTGCTCCTGTAGCAACGCACCTTGAGACGAAAAGACATAGATCCTGTCGGCTCCTGAGACGGCCACACCTGTGCCTTGAGCATCTTTGTAGATGGAGTGAACTATGACGCCCCACGTCTTGCCGTCGAAATCTGCCGAGTACTCACAACCGACCTTGGTGTAAGGCCCGAGCATGGTCCGACTGCAGTAACTGACGGCCCGGTCTTTTGCCAGCTTGATGATCTCTGCCTTAGTAAGCGGCGCCACTGCAGAGGAGAGCTGCGCGAGGGCGAGAGCAGCGAAAAGAATGATTATCTTTCTCCAAGGGCCTAACGCTTGAGTTGAGCGGCGGCGCAGCCGTCCGCCTCGAACGACATGTTAGGCGCCAGAGTAGCCGAAGACACGGAGCCACAAGTGACACCCGAACTGGTGCTTTGCAAATACGGCCGTGTCGGCACAGCGCCAAGAATTAACCTTGCCAATGTCCTCGATGCCCTGGCCAGCCTTGCGTGGAGTCGGGCCAAGCCAACCAGCACTTGGCGAGTTAACCGGATAGCCAAATAGCTCGAAGGTAAGCGCAAAACGCGCCGGGAAGTAGAGTAGTGCAACAAGCACGATGGGACCAAGAATTGAAAGATATTTGGATTGCATGGCGTGCCTGCTTCTGGAGCCTAACGCTGGAGTTAAGCGGCGGCGAAGCCGTCCGCCTTGAACGAGATGTCAGGCTGCACCGGAGTCACCGTACGGCGACCGGAGTGGCTCCACGAATAGACCTAGGCTACTAGCCAATTGCTCCGCTCTGGAGCAACGTACTGGCACGCCAACGTACATATAGTAGTCGTACCCAATGTGGATGAACGAATTGGGCCCCTCGAACTTGCACCAGAACTCTTCTCGCAGCACGCCGGGAAGCATGATCTTGAGCTGCTCAAGCGAGAGGTTGGATCCCTCGCCAACTGTCAGCAGCGCCCCGCGATGATTCTCAAGCATGCGAACGGCAAGCGCTGACACTGCGGACTCACGAAGAAATTCAAGAGCTGAAGCGCTATAGGCGTTTTCAACCTGAAGATATTCAGCTTCAGACAGCGGTGATCCATTGAACGTGCAGCCAACGTCGCTAAACGAGGTCCACTCGGAACAAGTGTAAGCACCCTGGGCATCACGCAAGGTCGGGGAATACTTGGTTACGCGATACTCGACCATGGGTTTTTTGCGGCCTAACGCTTGAGTTAAGCGACGGCGTAGCCGTCCGCCTTGAACGAATTGTTAGGTGCTACCCGTGCGCCAGCCATGCACCGCGAGCCCCAGCATAAACAAGCCCCCTGCCAGCCAAAGCGCGACAGCTACACAAAACGCGACTGGCTGCGAGGCGAGTGTAATAGTGCCATGGTTGAAGCGGCTGAAAGTTTCGACTTCGCGTGATGCGATACCCGAGCCGCCGAGGTAAACCGAATAGGCACCCAGCCCAGCCACTAGCGCGTACGCCGTAGACCACACGACACCTAGGCCTTTCCTGCGATGCTTGCCTCGGTGCTGCATCTCTCACCTAACGCTGGAATTGAGCGGCGGCGCAGCCGTCCGCCTCGAATGAAATGTTAGACCGCACCGGCGCGTGCAGCTTCAATGTCTTTAACGAACTGCTCTTTGTCGCGCGGAGAGATCATGACCGAATTGCCAACGCCATAGTCTATACGTAGCCGATCCAATGAGAGCGCCGGGCTGGAAATTGGACTGGACGCAGGCGCGATAGTCGTGATCTTTGCGACAGGTATGCACCACTTGAACGGGCCGCTCAGAATACGTAACTGGCCTTGGCCGAGTATGTACCGAGTGGAAAGTAGCAGCCATACCGGCAACCCCACCCCAACGATGGCAATGAACGCGGCAACCACCCAAGCTGCCGACGGCCCCATTGACAACACTACGAACGCGCCTGAAAGGGACGCGATCATGGCGAGTGCCAAGAGCGCGACAAGCCATAGATCGGTTTTTGAGCGGTACACAGTTTCCATAACGGTTCCTTGGCGGCCTAACGCTTGAGTTAAGCGGCGCGCGCTTTTTGCGCGTCCGCTTGGACGAGTGGTTAGGCGCCAGGTGTTGCGCCCGAAGAGGATTCACTGCTCATTTTGCGCTTCATGCGAGGGATTGGGACTTGCCCGCCGGCCACTTGCCTAAAGGTAACAACGTCGTCGGAAGCCACGCGGTGCTGGAGCCAGTCATAGAAATAGTTTGCCCCATCCTCGGAGCACACCGCACTAGCGAAGACCTCCGGACCATCCGGTGTGACCATGACCGAGAGATGCATGTTCTTGACGCCAGGGTGACCAAAGACGCCAAGCGATACTCCATTGACACAAATTTCGTAATACATCGCGGGTAAGCCTAACGCTGGAATTGAGCGGCGGCGTAGCCGTCCGCCTCGAATGACTGGTTAGCGCCCGCTGCCAATTAGCTGGCAATTACTAGATGAAAATTTGTTGGACGCTGCCAACTCCTGCTCTTTCTCGGAGTTGAAGTGATCTCCAACATTGTAGATGTTTTTGAGTGCGTTGCTTTGGGCGGACTCATAGATGCGCCCAAGAATAAAATCTGGGGTTGGACCCTCCATTAGCCACATAACCCCAGCGGGAACGTTATTTGATAGATCCGTGCGCTCGATTTTCCCGGATTTTAGGGCGGCAATGAAAGCCTTGCCCTGGCTATATCCGAACTCGAACAGTCGCTCTTGGTCTGCTGGCTTTTTTAGCTTAGAGGCGAGCGCGGAACACTCAAATGCGCTCCAAGTTGCCTTGCCCATCTGGGCATAGGCAGAAGAATCTTGAGCCAGAGACGTTGATGAGATCAGGAGCGCCAGTGCAGCAGTCAAAACTTTCTGTATCACGAGTGCCTCCCTAGGGTGCTAACGCTGGAGTTAAGCGGCGGCGAAGCCGTCCGCCTTGAACGAAATGTTAGGCGCCGCGCTCGATTTTCGAGCGGAACACCAACATGACTAGCTTAAGGCCAAGGAGGACGCCGGCGGCCATGGCCAGAGGCACCAGTGCCTCAACATAGAACGAGGTTTGTGAGAAGACCAGGCGAACTAAAACGACAAGTGCCTGTGCCAAGCAGACGTAGGTGCCCAAATGGAAGAACTGAAGGGGCTGCCGAAAGTTGAACGGGTTGAGGTGCCATGAAGGGCGAAGCCACGCCTTTGCCGAGCGTGGGTTGATGACTTGAAGTCCGAGAACGAACAGCAGGCCGATTGGGCAGAAAGCGAAGATGGCCAGCAACGCGCCCCACCCGATGGGTGGCGATGCTTGAGGACCAAGTGGCACGAAGAATGCACCAACCGCTGACGCAGTAATGAGTGCCCATCGCACAATTAGCCAAACACGCATGCTTCTAACGCCTAACGCTGGAGTTAAGTGGCGCGCGTCAGCGCGTCCGCCTTGAACGAATGGTTAGGTGCCACGGACTGGCGCCTCTTGTCCCCACACCACCCCTTGAGCACTTACCGAGAGACAAACAACTCGCCGCAACTCTTGCCAGGGCCGCAGGGAGGTCTCGTACTCGATGATCACGTAGTTGCGGCCGCAAGTCTGCCAGCTCTTGCATGGCGCAACGTTGGGCTCGTGATCCCAGGGGATTGTCACCAAGTGGCGCAATGCCTCCCATGCGCTATCCAAAGACGGATGCTCGCCGATTTGCTCAGCGTGGCTCTCGTCCTCGATTACGAAACACTTTGGCATGGCACCTAACGCTTGAGTTAAGCGGCGCGCGGTACGCGCGTCCGCTTGGACGATTTGTTAGGCCTGGGTGGGCGTCGCCGCGTGAGAACGAGCAGCAACGCCGCCTGTGCCAGACCGCAGAACGTGATCCAGCCAGTCTGAGCGAAAGGCTTGGAAAAGAAGCCCGGCCATGTGTCGTACATGGCGACGAGAGACAGGGATGAAGGTAGGGCCACGACAAAAGAAGGAAGATCAGGAAAGACGTCACCGCGCGTTGAGTGGAGCAACGATGCGTCGAGGTATAGCGCCATGCCAGCCGAAAGTACGATGGCTGACGAGTAGATGATCGCTAGGTGGCGGAGTGTCGGCATTGGGCCTAACGCTGGAGTTAAGCGGCGCGCGGTACGCGCGTCCGCTTGGATGAGTGGTTAGGCGCGAAGCACGCCGAACGAGCTGTTAGGCTCGCAGCCTAGCTTTCGTAGCAGGCGCCAACAACTGCCGAAGTTCCTTAGTGGCGGGGCCGCGGCCCAAATGCTCCAAAATGCAGGTGGCGACGGCGTTCTCCCGGTTGCCGCCGGCGGCAACCTCTTGGTTGAATAGTGTGGCCAGTGCGGCGAGCTGTTGATGGCTCATGCGCTCTGGGTTCACGTACGGCCAAAACGCTAAGTAGACGGCATGAAGTGACCCGCTTGGATACGGGTCTTCAGCGACGAGGGATTCCCACTCCTCATGGAAGCTTGGCGCAACCGCCGCTAGGCGAGCAACCAGTTGGGACTGCGTGAGTGTTTCCATGTCGCCTAACGCTTAGTAGACCCCATTTCGGGGCATATGCAAGGAGCCTGCGGTGCGTCGGGTGCCTTCGTCAAGAGCGAAATTCCTACGTGCCATCAGGTGGTTGGCGGATGTGTCGCGCTTGCCGGGTAGGGATGATGGGCTTTGCATAGATCACGAAGTGGCTCGCTATGTCTTATTCGTCCAGGAATGGCGAAATAAACCGTATGGTCAGCGGGATCCCGGCGCCGCGGCTGCTGGATGAGATGCGGCGGGTGCTGCGTTTGAAGCACTACAGCATCCGCACGGAGGCGGTGTACGTCGGCTGGGTCCGGCGATTTGTGCTGTTCCACGGCAAGCGGCACCCGCGAGAGATGGGGGCCGCGGAGGTTGAGCAGTTCCTGTCTGCACTGGCCGTGCAGGGAGATGTTGCGGCGAGCACGCAGAACCAGGCGCTTTCCGCGTTGCTGTTTCTGTATCGGGATGTGCTGGGGGTCGAGCTGCCCTGGCTGGACGGGGTCATCCGGGCAAAACGTCCGTTGCGGGTTCCCACCGTATTGTCGCGGGACGAGGTGACGCGCGCATTGGCATGCATGGATGGACGGCCGTGGTTGCTGGCATCGCTGCTTTACGGCACGGGCATGCGGCTGATGGAGGCCTTGCGCCTGCGTGTGAAGGATGTCGATTTCGAGCGCGGCGACATCGTCGTGCGTGACGGCAAGGGCGGCAAGGATCGCCACACGATGTTGCCCCGTGTGCTGGTGGAGCCGATGCGTCGGGAGATCGAGCGGGCTGCGGCCCTGCACGCGGCGGACTTGGCGGCCGGTTTTGGCAAGGTTTGGCTGCCGTTTGCCCTGGCCCGGAAGTATCCGACCGCGGCAGGCGAGTTTGGATGGCAGTACGTGTTTCCCTCCACGAGGCGGTCCATGGATCCACGAAGCGGGGAGGAGCGCCGGCATCATTTCGATGCACGGATACTGTCGCGGGCGCTCAAGCGCGGCGTGCGTGAAGCAGGCATCGTGAAGCCCGTCAGCGCGCATACCCTGAGGCATTCGTTCGCCGCGCACCTGCTTGAAGCGGGGCAGGACATTCGTACTGTGCAAGAGCTGCTGGGCCACAAGGATGTGGTCACCACGCAGATCTATACGCATGTGCTCAACCGGGGTGGGATGGGGGTGGTCAGTCCGCTTGATCGGTGAGGTTTGCGTGTGGCTGGCGCGGGCGTTCGGATTCGTTGCGGTAGGAGCCCGCTCGCGGGCGATGCTTTTGCTTTCGATGTGGCGTCAGCGCGAGAGGCAGCGCCCGCGAGCGGGCTCCTACGACGGCGATTGGGCCTAGAGCTTTTCGCCGGAGGCTTCGTAGACGCAGGCCAGCACCGAGGCGGCGGCCGCGTAGAGGGTGCCGGGCACGTCGTCGCGCAGGCGCAGGGCGGCGAGCAGGCTGGCGATCTGGGTATCCGGGTGCAGCGGAATGCCCTGGTCGCGGGCGCGGGCGAACAGCAGGTCGACCGCTTCGGCCGGCGCCCGTGGCGAGCTGGCGGGGGCATCGCCGCTGCCGCTGGTGAGCTTGAGCGTCACGCGGCGCTGCGGGGAGGGCAGGTTCTGGGTCATGCGGTGGCCTTCAGCAGGTTGGCGCTGTGCCGGCCGTGCGCCTGAGGCACGCCGGTCTGGCAGGTCAGCTGATCCAGCAGCAGGCCGCAGGCGGCGAGCCGGTGGCGCAAGGCGGTGAACTGCTGTTCCAGCCGCTCGGTGGTGCTGGCGCGCTCGGCCCACAGCCGCACCGACAGGCGCAGGTCGTGCAGCTGCAGCTCGCCCTGTACCGCGCCGAGCGTGGGCAGGTCGATGGCGAAGCCCAGCGTCCATTGCCGCGGACCGTCGCCGCTGGCGTCGGGCGCGTGGTCGAGCTGCAGTTGCAGCACGTCCTTGCCGTCGCGGCTCTTGATGGGGATTTCCACCATCCACGCCGGCACGGTGGTGGCTTCGAGCTGGGCCACTTCCACCCGTGCCAGTGCCGCGCGTACGGCGGTATGCAACTGGCCGAGCAGCGGGCCGGCGTCGTCGTCGGCGGCCATGGCAGCGAGCGTGGCGAGCTGTGCTGCGCTGCCCTCCGCCCGGCCCTGCGGTTGCAGGCCGCGCTGCAACAACGGTGGCGGGGTCTCGTTGCCGCTGCTGCCCTGGCCGGGATTGAGCGGGCTGCCGCGGGGCGGGGCGTAGCTGTCGAGCAGGCTGGAGAGTTTCAGCAGCACGGCTTTCCAGTCCTCCTCGCCCACGCCCGCGGCCAGCGCCGGGTTCTGCGCCAGGCTCGACTCCATGAACAGGCCGCTGCGGGCGATCGCCTCGCGCAGGCCGGCGCCGGTGGTGACGTCGGCCGGGCTGCGCATGGCCTGTTCGAGCTGAGCCAGCACCGGCCGCAGCGCGGCGGGCAATTGGCGCATCACCGGGCGCTGCGCCAGCGCCTGCACCGTGGCCAGCAGCGGGGCCAGCCCGTTCTGCTGCGGCAGCCGCTCGCGCAGGGCCACCTGCGCCATCGACTCGCTGGCCTGGGGCAGCATCACCTCCAGCGTGGGCTGGCTGCCCAGGCTGAGCACGCGTACCTGGAACTGCGCCGGCAGCGGCGTCTGGGTTTGGCCGGGCAGCAGCGGGTTCTGCGCCGAGCCGTGGCCGCCGAGCGCGTCGGCCTCCACCGTCATGCCGCCGATCTGCAGCACCATCTTGCCCTGGTCACTCACTCCGAGCGGCCGCGCGGACAGCACCACGCCGATGCGCCAGCTCTCGGCGGTAGTGCCCGAGGCAGCGCCGAGCCAGGTAAGGGCGGCGAGGCTGGTTGGCTGGATGATCATGCGAGGCTCCTTCGCCCCACGGCGACGGTCGTGCCGGATACACGACGACTTGTCGAAGCCTAACGGCCACGCGCGGGGAAACTTTAGCGGAGGTGTCGCAGCGCACGAAAACGCCGCTAAAGCACGCGCCGGATGCGCCGATAAGCCCCTCGAACCAGATACCGGCCGCAACGGCCACGGGGAGTGCGATGGGCAGCAAATCACCAGCAAAGGGCAAGGCGGAGCCTGTCGTCGCCGGCATCGTGCTGCCGGCCGACTGCCGCCTGGCCGCGCTGGACGAGCTGCTGCCGCGGCTGCGCGCCGCCGCCGGCACGCCCGCGGCCACCCTCGACGGCGCCGCCGTGGAGCGGCTCGACGGTGCGGCCATGCAGCTGCTGGTGGCGTTTGGCCGGGCCGCCGCCGCGGCCGGCTGTGCGGTGACCTGGAGCGGCGTCAGCGACGTGCTGCGCGAGGCAACCGGGCTGCTCGGACTGGGCAATGAACTGAATCTGCCGGCACCCATGCCGGCCTGAAACGAGGTGGAAGATGGCAAAGATTCTTGCAGTGGACGATTCGGCGTCGATGCGCGGCATGGTGGCCTTCACCCTGCGCGGTGCCGGCCATGACGTGAGCGAGGCCGAGAATGGCCAGCTGGCGCTGGACCAGGCCAAGGGCAGCAAGTACGACCTGGTGCTCGCCGACGTCAACATGCCGGTGATGGACGGCATCTCGATGGTGCGCGAGCTGCGCACCCTGCCCGAATACAAGGGCGTGCCGATCCTCATGCTCACCACCGAGTCGCATACCGACAAGAAGATGGAAGGCAAGGCCGCCGGCGCCACCGGCTGGCTGGTCAAGCCGTTCGATCCCGAGCAGCTGCTGGCCACCGTCAACCGCGTGCTCGGCTGAGCCGGAGAGAAGCAGTCATGGCCAACGTCAGCATGGCGCAGTTCCACCAGGTGTTCTTCGAGGAGAGCCTGGAGGGTCTGGACAACATGGAAACGGCGCTGCTGGCGCTGGACGAGGGCGGCGACAAGGAGCTGGTGCACACCATCTTCCGCGCCGCGCACTCGATCAAGGGCGGTGCGGCCACCTTCGGTTTTCCCGAGATGGCCGCGTTCACCCACGAGGCCGAGTCGCTGCTCGACGAGCTGCGCGACGGCCGCCGCGCCATCGACAAACCGATCGTGGAGCTGCTGCTGCGCACGGTGGACTGCCTGCGCGGCATGTTCGCGCGCGCGCAGGCCGGCCAGCCGTTGAACGACGAGGGTGCCGAGGCGCTGCGCGGCGAGCTGGCCGCGGTGATGGGCCGCGCCGCGGACACCCAGCTGAAGGCGCGCCGCGCACGCGACCAGGCCGACGCGTGGAAGATCACCTTCCGCCCGCACCCGGGCATGGCCGCCAGCGGCAACGACCCGCTGCGCCTGCTGCGCGAGTTGAAGGCGCTGGGCGAGCTCAGCGTGGTGGCCGAGCTGGACAAGCTGCCGTCGCTCGATGCGCTGGATGTGTCGCAGTGCCATGTCGGCTGGACCATGGAGCTGCGCGGGCAGGTCACGCGCGAGGCGATCAAGGGCGTGTTCGACTGGGTCGAAGACGAGTGCGATCTTGCCATCGAGCCGCTGCACGTGGTGGCCCCACCGGCACCTGCCGAGGCGCCAAAATCCGAAACAGGCCGGGCCACCGTCACCGACGCGGCCACGGCGCGTGCGGCGCGCGAGTCGGCGCCGGCCGCGAACGCCGAGTCAAGTTCAGTGCGCGTGTCGATCGACAAGATCGACAGCCTGATCGACCTGGTCGGCGAGCTGGTGATCACCCAGTCGATGCTCGACCAGTTCCGCGAAGAATTCGATATCAACAAGCTCGCCCTGCTGCAGGAAGGCCTGACCCAGCTGGCGCGCCACACGCGCGAGCTGCAGGAAAGCGTGATGGGCATCCGCATGTTGCCGATCGGCTCGGTGTTCAACCGCTTCCCGCGGCTGGTGCGCGACCTCAGCGGCAAGCTGGGCAAGAACGTTCGCCTGGACATGCATGGCGAACACACCGAGCTGGACAAGACGGTGCTGGAGAAGATCGGCGATCCGCTGGTGCACCTGGTGCGCAACGCGATCGACCACGGCCTGGAAATGCCCGACAAGCGCCGCGCCGCCGGCAAGCTGGAGCAGGGCACGCTGCGGCTGGAGGCATTCCATCGCGGCGGCTCGATCGTGGTGGAAGTGGGCGACGACGGCGCCGGCCTGAATCGCGATGCGATCGTGGCCAAGGCGATCCAGCGCGGGCTGATTTCCTCGGGTGAGGGCATGAGCGACGACGCGGTGGCGGAGCTGATCTTCCAGCCCGGTTTCTCCACCGCGGCCGTCACCACCGACCTCTCCGGTCGCGGCGTGGGCATGGACGTGGTTCGCCGCAACGTGTCCGACCTGGGCGGTACGGTCACCATCCGCACCACGCCGGGCAAGGGCAGCACTTTCACCATCGTGTTGCCGCTTACGCTCGCCATCATCGACGGCCTCACCGCCGCGGTGGGCCAGGAGTGCTACATCGTGCCGCTGGTTTCCATCGTGGAGTCGGTGCAGCTGAAGGCCGATGCGGTGCGCAGCGTGGTGGGCGGCGGCGAGCTGTTCCGCTTCCGCGGCGAATACCTGCCGGTGATCCGGCTGCACGAGACCTTCGGTTGCCCCGGCGCCACGCAGGCGATCGAGGACGGACTGATGATCGTGGTCGAAGGCGACGGCACCCGCGTGGGGTTGTTCGTCGATGGCCTGGTGGGCCAGCAGCAGGCGGTAGTGAAGTCGCTCGAGGCCAACTACCGGCGGGTGTCGGGCGTGTCCGGCGCGACCATCCTGGCCGACGGCTCGGTGGCCCTGATCGTCGACATCGCCGGGCTGATCCGCCTGCAGGCGCGCCGCAGGGCCGCCTGATCGCGCCAGCGAGGCAACACAACGCGGCACGGGGGTGTCGCGGCAGTGCCAGGGGGAGTCGCCACCGGAGGTGGCGGATGTGTTTCGAACAGGAATCCACGCGGGCCGCGTGCCCGCACCCTTTGCATCCAGGTACATGCCATGCGTCTCGCCCCCCGTTTTTTTGATCGTCTGAGTCTCAATGCCCGCGTCTGGCTGGTGATCGCCCTGGTCATTGCCGGCCTTGCCGCGCTCACCGTGGCCAGCGCCATGGAGACGCGCCATCAGCAGATGACCGCGCTCACCGACAACCTTGCCAACCACGCCGCCAGCGCGGTGGCGATCGCCGACAGCTTCCGCGCCCGCGCCGCCGCCGGCGAGTTTTCCGAGGAGGAGGCGCGCACGCGTGCGCTCGCGGCGATCCAGGCGATGCGCTGGGATGGCGGCACCGGCTACCTGTTCGCGATCGACTCCAAGCTGGTGCTGCGCATGCACCCGATGCGCGTGAAGGACATCGGCAAGTACGTGGGCGACGAGCACGACCGCGACGGCACCCAGCAGTACCGGTTGATGCTGGCGGCCGACCAGAAGGACGGCCACGGCCTGACCAACTACGTGTGGCCGATGCCCGGCACCAAGACCATCGAGCCGAAGGTGTCCTACAGCGAGTGGTACAAGCCGTGGGACCTGCATTTCGCCACCGGCGCCTACTACGTCAAGGTCAACGCCGACTACCGCCACAACCTGATGTCGCAGCTGCTGCGCGCCGGCATGATCGGCCTGCTGGTGATCCTGGTGGTGTGGCAGTCGATGCGCTCGATCCGCAACAGCATTGGTGGCGAACCGGCGTTTGCGGTGGGCATGGCCTCGCGCATCGCCGACGGTGATCTCGGCCGTGGTGCGGACGAGCCGGACTTCGCGCCGCAGAGCCTGCTCGGTGGGCTGCAGCGCATGCGCGACAAGCTCACCGGCATCGTCAACGAAGTGCAGCGCGGCTCGCAGGTGGTGTCCACCGCGGCGCGGCAGATCGCCAGCGGCAACGACGACCTGAGCCAGCGCACGCAGGAGCAGGCCAGCTCGCTGGAAGAAACCGCCGCCTCGATGGAGGAGATGACCTCCACCGTCAAGCAGAGCGCCGAGAACGCCAGCCACGCCAACCAGCTTGCCGCCAGTGCGCGCAAGCAGGCCGAGCACGGTGGCGAGGTGGCCTCGCGCGCCAGCGGTGCGATGCGCGAGATCGAGGCCGCCAGCCGGCAGATCACCGACATCGTGCAGCTGATCGACGAGGTCGCCTTCCAGACCAACCTGCTGGCGCTCAACGCCGCGGTGGAAGCGGCGCGGGCCGGCGAGCAGGGCCGCGGCTTCGCCGTGGTCGCCACCGAGGTGCGCAACCTGGCCCAGCGCAGCGCCGCGGCGGCCAAGGACATCAAGGCCCTGATCAACACCACCGTGGACAAGGTGCACGCCGGCAGCGCGCTGGTGGACGAATCGTCCGCCGCGCTGGGCGAGATCATCGGCGGGGTCAAGCGGGTCACAGATATCGTGGCGGAGATTGCCGCCGCGGCGCAGGAGCAGTCCACCGGCATCGACCAGGTGAACCACGCCGTGACCCAGATGGACGAGGTCACCCAGCAGAACGCCGCGCTGGTGGAGGAGGCGTCCGCCGCCGCGCGCGCCATGCAGGAGCAGGCCGACGCGCTGGCCGAGCAGATGCGCTATTTCCGCGTGCACGGCGAAGGCGAGGCGGCTGCACCGGCGCCCGCCGCTGCGCCGCCGCGTGCGGTGCGTCCGGCGGCGGCACTGGCCGCGCGCGGTCCGGCGCTGAAGCCCGTCACGGCCGGCGCCTGGCAGGAGTTCTGATGGCGTCGCCCGCTGCGTGCCGCCGTTGCCGCTGCCGCATCTTCCTGCGCGCCGGCACGGTGCCGCCACCGTGCGAGCCAAGGCGCCGCTCCCCGACACAGCATCCGAGGTTGCCATGACCGTTACTGCCGAGAGCACCCACACCCAGTACCTCACCCTGCTGCTGGGCGACGACCTCTACGCGCTGCCGCTGGGCGCGGTGAAGGACATCCGCGCCAGCGGTGGCGCGCAGCCGCTGCACGGCGTGCCCGCCTACGTGAAGGGACGACTGGCACATCCGCTGGGCAGCCTGCCGCTGGTGGACCTGCGCGCGCGTATCGGCCATCCGGCCGCCACCGGCGAAGTCGGCGGCGTCACCGTGGTGATCGAGCGCGCCGGTGCACTGCTGGCCGTGCACGCAGACGCGGTGGCCGAGGTGGTGGACCTGGGTATTGCCGACGAGCCGCCGACAGGCACGCCGGACCAGCCGGACGTCCGCGCTGATCTCGCCTGGCTCAAGGGTGCCGCTGCGGCCGGCGAAAAGATGGTGCTGATGCTCGACGCGGACCAGCTCATCGCCGGCGCCGACCGGGCCGCCGTGCACGCCGCCCTGGCCGACGCACAGACGGCGCAGGCCGCCTGAGGCGTTAATCTGCGTGATCGCTGTGCCCCTTGCCCGCGCCAGGCACGCAGGCAACGGAGAGCCTTTTCCCGAACACCCCTGACCGTGCCGTCGCCGGCGCCGGGTCAGCGGTGTCGTGTCCGCCGGCCTCGCCGGTCTGGGCCGAGCCCGCCTTCACTGCAGCCGGAGACGCGTAGATTCGACGCCTGCAGCACTCAAGTTTCCCCGCACGCGGTCGATCTGCTGGCTGACAGCGAGCGCCGCGCGGTGCTCTCTCTGAAGAGGCCCTTCCATGTCCGATGCATCTCCCCACGACGCCCCGCCGTCGCAGTACCTCACCCTCAACCTCGCACACGAGGAATACGGCGTGGACATCCTCGCCGTGCGCGAGATCCGCGGCTGGACGCCGGTGACGCGCATTCCGCAGGCCCCGGCCTACGTGCTGGGCGTGCTCAACCTGCGCGGCGCCATCGTGCCGGTGATCGACATGCGCCTGCGTTTCGGCCTGCCGCCGGAGCAGTACACCGCCAGCACCGTCACCGTGATCGTCACCGTCGCCGGGCGGCACTTCGGCGTGGTGGTCGATGCCGTCTCCGACGTGCTGGACGTGAGTCCGGCGGACGTGCGCCCGGTGCCGGACATGGGCACCACCGTGGACACCGAATATCTCAAGGGCCTCACCGCCGTGGACGAGCGGATGGTGCTGCTGCTTGACGTGGACAAGCTGTTGCAACCGCAGGACGCGCAGATGCTCGAAGCCGCCCTCCCGGCGGTCGCCGAAGTAAAAGCCGTTGCCTGACAGGACCTGCAGATGAAATTGCCCAAGCTGACCTTCACCATTCCATCCCTCAGCGTCCGCTGGCGCCTGCGGATCGTGCTCGGCATGCTCATGCTGATGCTGCTCATCGGCGCGGCGATCGGCTTCGGCTCGATGCAGCTGCAGAACGAAGGGCTGCGCCGCGTGTACGAGGACGAAATGGTCCCGACCACGCTGGTGTCGCGCATCAACAACAAGTCGTTGCTCGCCTTCATTCTGATGAGCGAGGCCAGCACGATGGTCAGCAAGCCGGACCAGCTCAAGCAGAAGATGGTCGAGTACACCGCGCTGCAGGCCGAGCTGAAAGACCTCAAGGCCGAATTTGCCAAGCTTCCCAAGAGCGCGGCGGTGCAGGCCCAGTACGACAAGTACAAGGCCTTCGACGCCGACTACGCGTCGGCACGCAAGGACATGGAAGACGCGCTCAACCAGGCCGACGAGGGCGCGGCGGACGTGCTGGAGATGGAGGTGCGGCCGATGCTGCTGGCGCGGCAGGACGTGCTGACCAAGCTGATGGAGGCCCAGCGCGAAGAGACCAAGAAGATCTACGACGACCAGGTGGCCCGCTTCAAGCTGGTGCGCATGGTCAGCATCACCGCGCTGAGCCTGGGCTTGCTGCTGGCGATCGTGATGGCGCTGGCGCTGAGCCGCTCGATCCTCAACACGCTGGCCTACGCCGGCAAGATCGCCCGCGAGATCGCCCAGGGCAAGCTCGGCCACGACATCCAGGTCAACAGCAAGGACGAACTGGGCGACTTGCTCGACGCGTTCCGCACGATGGACCTGCGCCTGTCCGCGATCGTCAGCGAAGTGCGCAACGGATCCGGTGAAGTGAGCACGGCCGCGCAGCAGATCGCCCGCGGCAACGACGACCTCAGCCAGCGCACGCAGGAGCAGGCCAGCTCGCTGGAAGAAACCGCATCGTCGATGGAGGAGATGACCTCCACCGTGAAGCAGAACGCCGAGAACGCCAGCCACGCCAACCAGCTCGCTGTCAGCGCCCGCCAGCAGGCCGAGCGCGGCGGCGAGGTGGTGACCCAGGCGGTGGTCGCGATGAAGGCGATCAACGACTCCAGCCGCAAGATTTCCGACATCGTCAGCCTGATCGACGAAATCGCCTTCCAGACCAACCTGCTGGCGCTCAACGCCGCCGTCGAGGCTGCCCGAGCCGGTGAGCAGGGCCGCGGCTTTGCCGTGGTCGCCACCGAAGTGCGCAACCTGGCCCAGCGCTCCGCTGGCGCGGCCAAGGAGATCAAGGGCCTGATCAAGGACAGCGCCGAGAAGGTGCAGAACGGCACCAGCCTGGTCGACCAGACCGGCAAGTCGCTGGCCGAGATCGTCGACAGCGTGAAGAAGGTCACCGACATCGTGGCCGAGATCGCCGCGGCCAGCGCCGAGCAGTCCGCCGGCATCGACCAGGTGAACCACGCCGTGGCGCAGATGGACGAGATGACCCAGCAGAACGCCGCGCTGGTGGAAGAGGCCGCCGCCGCTGCCCGCGCGATGCAGGAGCAGGCCGGCGAGCTGACCCAGCAGGTGGGCTTCTTCCAGCTCGACGAGACGATGTCCCACGTGGCGCCGTCGGTGACCACGCGGGCGAAGACGGTGGCAGCCGAGGCCGAGGCGGTGTTTGCCGCGGTGCGCAGCACGCCGGCCCAGCCGGCCGCGCCGAAGCCCGCGCCGCGCCAAGCCGAGACGGCCGATGCCGGTGCCTGGAAGGAGTTCTGATCGATGAGCGCGCCCGTCATGAGCGATGACCGTGTGGCCATGGCGGGCCCGCAAACCGGTGCAGGAGCCTCCGCGAACAACGGTCCGCAACTGCGCGATACCGAGTTCGAGTTCCTGCGCCAGTTCGTCTACCAGCAGTGTGGCATCGCGCTGAGCGAGCAGAAGCGCCAGCTGGTGCAGGGGCGCCTGCTGCGGCGCCTGCGCGCGCTGCGCCTGCGCGACTTCGCCGACTACTGCGAGCTGCTGCGGCGCGATCCGGATGCCGAGCTGGGCGAGCTGGCGAGCGCGATCAGCACCAACGTCACCTCGTTCTTCCGCGAGATGCACCACTACGACCTGCTGGTGAACGAACTGCTGCCGGCGTGGCTGGCGGCCAAGAAGGCGTCCGGCGAACGGCTGCGCATCTGGTCGGCCGGCTGTTCCACCGGCGAAGAGCCCTATGCGCTGGCGATGGTGCTGGCCGAGGCGATGGAGCGCAGCAACAGCACCGTGGACGCGAAGATCCTCGCCACCGATCTGTCGCCGCAGGCGCTCGAGCAGGCGCGCCGCGGCGTGTATGCGCACGATCGTCTGGGCGGCGTGAGCGACGAGCGCCGCAAGCGCTGGTTCCTGCGCGGGCAGGGTGAGTACGACGGGCTGGTGTCGGTGCATCCGCGCCTGCGCGAGCTGGTCTCCATCCTGCCGCTGAACCTGCTGCACGACTGGCCCATGCAGGGCCCGTTCGACGCCATCTTCTGCCGCAACGTGGTGATCTACTTCGACAAGCCGACCAAGGAAAAGCTGTTCACCCGCTACGCCCGGCTGCTGCCGGTGGGCGGCTACCTGTTCCTCGGTCACTCCGAGTCCATGCACGGGCTGAGCAACGATTTCGACCTGATCGGACGCACCGTCTACCGGAAGCGCGCGTGACCGCCGCGGTGCCCGCGCTGCCGGCGATGCAGGGCTTCGACCCGCGCCTGGTGCTGCCCGGATTCGAACACATGCGGCGGTTCTGGGATCCCGCGCAGTCGCGGGTCACGGTGAAGGTATTGCCGGGCGAGTACTACGTGAGCGTGCAGGACGAGATGGTCTCCACCGTGCTCGGCTCGTGCGTGTCTGCCTGCATCCACGACCGCCGCCTGAAGCTCGGCGGCATGAACCACTTCATGCTGCCCGAGCCCTCGGGCGAGCGCGGCGCCGAGCGCGACAGCTGGTCGGCCACCGTGGGCCGCGCGGCACGCTACGGCAACGACGCGATGGAACACCTGATCAACGCCCTGCTCAAGGCGGGCAGCCGGCGCGAGGACTGGGACGTGAAGGTGTTCGGCGGCGGCCGCGTGCTGTCGCAGATGACCGACGTGGGCAGCCGCAACATCGAGTTCGTGCAGCGCTACCTGCGCACCGAGGGCCTCGCGGTGACCGCCGCGGATCTGGGTGACGTGTACCCGCGCCAGGTGCAGTTCTTCCCGATCACCGGAAAGGTGCGCGTGCGCCAGATGCGCGGCCGCGACGAGTTCGCCCTGGTGGCGCGCGAGAAGCAGTACCTCAAGCAGTTGGCAAACGATCCGATAAAGGGAGAGGTGGAGTTGTTCTGAGGTGGTTTGCTCGCGCCTTTGCGCGAGGCGGACCGGCCGCTACACCGCGAGATGGGTTCAGGGCGAACGTCATTCCCGCGAAAGCGGGAACCCATTTGGCTCTGATGCAGCACGAAGAATGGATGACCGCGTTCACGGGAATGACGGCCAGAAGAGGCCGGGTGCTGTGGTCGCCCACGCAGCGCGCAAAAGCACCATCAAGGGCCACCGCAAATCCGTGGCGACAGTTGAAAGAGCAGGCAGAGAGAACGCACGAGATGGAAAGAGTACGCGTCCTGGTGGTCGATGATTCCGCACTTGTGCGGAAGCTGATGTCGACCATGCTCTCGGTCGACCCGCGCATCGAAGTGGTGGGTACGGCGGCCGATCCGCTGATTGCCCGCGACAAGATCAAGCAGCTCAACCCCGACGTGCTCACGCTGGACGTGGAGATGCCGCGCATGGACGGCATCACTTTCCTCGAGAACCTGATGCGGCTGCGGCCGATGCCGGTGGTGATGGTGTCCACGCTGACCGCCGAAGGCGCCGACGTGACGCTGCGCGCGCTGGAGCTGGGCGCGGTCGACTTTTTCACCAAACCGGGCAACGACCTCGCCAACACTTTCGCCGACGGCGCCCAGGAAATCTGCGCCAAGGTGATTGCCGCCGCCGGCGCCAAGCCGCGCATGCGCACCGAGGTGCGCAAGCTCGACGTGCCGCCGCGGCTGTCCGCCGATGCGGTACTGCCGCGCGCTACCGGTGCGGGGACCCGCGCGGGCAGCCCGATCATCGCCATCGGCGCCTCCACCGGCGGCACCGAGGCGATCCGCGTGGTGCTGGAGCAGATGCCGCCGGATGCGCCGCCGATCCTGATTACCCAGCACATCCCCGCCGCCTTCAGCGGCCCGTTCGCCGCGCGCATGAACAACTGCTCGGCGATGCGCGTATGCGAGGCGCAGGACGGCCAGCCGATCCAGCCGGGGCATGCCTACATCGCGCCGGGCAGCCAGCACCTGCTGGTGATGTGGGACGGCGCCAAGCACGTGTGCCGGCTGCACGACGGCCCGGCGGTGAACCGGCACAAGCCCAGCGTGGATGTGCTGTTCCGTTCGATGGCCGCCAGCGCCGGCGCCGCCACCGTCGCCGCGCTGCTCACCGGCATGGGCGACGACGGCGCCCGCGGGCTGCTGGAGCTGAGCCAGGCCGGCGCCGCCACGCTGGTGCAGGACGAAGATTCATCGGTGGTGTGGGGCATGCCCGGCGCCGCCTGGAAGCTGGGGGCGGCGCGCGAGGCGCTGCCGCTGGACCGCATTGCCGCACGCCTGCTCACGCTGGCGCGCCAACCCCTCAAGAGCGCCGCTGGCGCGTGACCGAGCACTAGACCATGGCTGCCATCTTCTCCTTTTTCCAATCGCGCCTCGTCGCCGGCCTGCTGGCCAGCACGGGGGCCCTGCTGCTGTGCCTGATCTGGCACCCGGTGTGGCTGGCGCCGCTGCTGGTGATTGCACTGACCGGCGTGTGGATCATCGAAAGTCGCCGCGTGCCCGCGCCGGAACCGGTGACGGTATCGGCGGTGGACCATGCCGCGCCGGTGCGCGAGGCGCTGGAAGACGTGCGCGGCGCGCTGGTCGACGAGCTCGGCCACGCCACCCGCGAGCTGCACCAGGCGATGGACCTGCTGCGCGATGCGGTGCTGGAACTGGGCGGCGGCTTCGACGGCCTGTCGCGCAAGACCGGCCAGCAGCAGTCGCTGCTCAAGCAGATCATCGGCGTGCAGAACGGCGAGGTGTCGGTGCAGGATTTTGCCGGCCGCACCGCCGACCTGCTCGAGCACTTCGTCGGCATGATCGTGCACATGTCGCGTGAGAGCCTGCGCATCGTCTACCGCATCGACGGCATGGCGAAGGAGATGGACGCGGTGTTCGGCCTGCTGAAGAACGTCAACACCATCGCCGAGGAAACCAACCTGCTCGCGCTCAATGCCTCGATCGAGGCGGCGCGTGCCGGTGAGGCCGGCCGCGGCTTTGCGGTGGTGGCCGGCGAGATCCGCAACCTGGCCAGCCACTCCAACCAGTTCAACGAGCAGATCGGCAGCCACGTCGAACGTGCCCGCGGGGCGATGGAGCAGCTGCGCGGCCTGGTCGGCGCAATGGCCTCGCAGGATCTGAACGTGGCGCTGTCGGCCAAGGGCGGTATCGACGCGATGATGGCGCACGTCACCGAAAGCGACGCGCGCACCACCGCGGTGGCCGACCAGGTGGTGGAGATCAACCGCGGCCTGGGCAGCGACGTGGCCACCACCGTGCGCTCGCTGCAGTTCGAGGACATTCTCAGCCAGCTGATCAACCAGACCCGCACGCGCCTGGTCGAGCTGCAGGAAGTGACCGCCGAATGCACCCGCGACATCGAAAGCCTGGCCAGCAACCCCGTGGACGCCGCCGCCCGCGCCGAGCAGGTGCGCAGCCGCCTGGCGATCCAGCGCGAGAAGGCGCGCCTGCGTGCGCGCGGTCCGGCGCTGCAGAGCTCGATGGAAGCCGGCGAAATCGAACTCTTTTGAGGACTGACCCATGAGCCTGACCGTCCACCACGACAGCGAAAACGACTGCCTGACCCTGCAACTGGGCGAGCGCTTCGACTTCACCGTGCACCGCGATTTCCACGACGCCTGCCTCGCTGCCGAGGGACGCGCGCGCAGCTACATCGTCGATCTCAGCGACGTCACCAGCATGGACAGCTCCGCGCTCGGCATGCTGCTGCTGCTGCGCGAGCACGCCGGCGCCGATCGTGCCGAGATCCGCATCGTCAACGCCGGCAGCGAGCTGCGTAACACCTTCAAGGTGGCCGGCTTCGACAAGCTGTTCGTGCTGCACTGAGGCGGCTTAGGTTCCGGCACGCCCAAGCGCTGGCGGCGCCCGGTGAGCTCTGGCATGGTGCGAGATGCCGAGGCCAGGGCAGGCAGTGTGCATTTCCGGCGCCGCGGATCAGGGAGGTATGCGATGTCCCGATTCACATGGCTGGCCAGCCTCGTGCTGGCCTTTGCTTTTTTCGCCGCGCGTGCCGGTGAGGCTGCGCAGCCGGTACGCATCCCGATCGTGCTGAAGGGTGGCCTGCCGACGGTGCGGGCGACGATTGCGGGACAGCCCGTCACGCTGGTGCTGGATGCGGGCAACTATCAGGTCGTGGGGCTGAAGACGGCCGTGCTGGGGCGGCTGCCGATCCAGTTCACCGGCGACGCGGAGTCGTTTGCCGATGCCGATGGCCGGTTGCTCACTTCGCGCCTCTTCCACGCCGAACATCTGCAGGCGGGCGGGCTCGTCGCCACGCAATTCGACGGCAACGAGCTGGCCGGCGCGCACGGCAAGGCGGCGCTGCCCGCCGACGGGCTGATCGGTTTCGGGCTGCTGGGGCGCTACCAGATGGTGTTCGACGAAGCCGGCGGCGAGCTACGGCTGTATCCGGCCTCAGTCCCGGGCGTGCTGAAGGCGGAGTGCGGCAACGAGGGAGGCCCGCTGCGCATGGAGCGGGGCGTGATGGTGTCCGACGTGCAGACCGAGCTCGGCCCGTTGCGCGTGCAGTGGGACAGCGGCAGCGCCGCGAGCGTGCTGCGTCCGTCGGCGGTAGCTGGGCGGGTCAAGGACGCTGACCTGCTGCGTCGGCTCAGCTTCCGCCAGTTCGACGTGGCCGGGCAGCCTGCCGGTGCTCATGGGTTTGTGCTGCGGCAGTTCCAGGCGCCGGACGTGGATGCGGTGCTGGGCGCCGGCTTCTTCTCAAAGCACATCGTGTGTCTGGATCCGTCGCGCGGGCGCGTCGCATTCCGCTGAGCGGGTGCTGCACGGCAAAAGAAAACGGGGCCTCGCGGCCCCGTTTGCTACTTGGCAGTGGTGTTGGCGTTGGCTTACCAGCTACGCACCGACGCGATGCTCACGGTGTAGGTGGCCATGTCGGACGAGTAGCGGAACAGGCGGCCCAGGTCGAACTCGACCGTCTGGCCCGGCGCAATGTTGGTGGTGCCGGCGGGCCAGCCCTTCTTTTCCTGGATCACGCGGCCGTTGGCATCCTTGGCGGCGATGCTGATCTGCGCGGCGGCAGCTTCGGCGCAGTGGTTCATCACCTGGCCCTTCATGCTCATGCGTGCGCCCTGGACGACCTTGAAGTCCTGGATGGCGAAATCGGTCGGCGCGCAGGCGGCGTGTGCAGCGAGCGGGGCCAGCATCAGCACGGCGGAGGCGAGCAGGGTTTTCATGGGCGGGGTTCCCTCGGGTGATTGGAGTCGATGCCCTAGGAATCGACCCCACCCGCGATTTCTTTAGGCCGGGATCACCTGTCGCATGTGATGCACATCACATTTTGGCGGCTCTCAGGCCGGCGTATCGCCGCGGCCGTGGTCGAGGAACCACAGCCCGGCGAACAGCTTGGGGTCGATCGAATAGCCTTCGGCGGCGCGGGCGAACAGCCAGGCGCCGGCCTCGCGGCGCGGCACCTCGTGCACCACGATGTCCTCGCTCGCGTCACCGCCGCCTTCGCCCACCTTGACCAGGTCCCAGGCGCGCACGAAGGCAATCATCTCGGTGCTCATGCCGGACGACGACGGCCCGGCGTGCAGGAACTCCACCCGTCCGCAGCGATAACCGGTTTCCTCCTCCAGCTCGCGTACTGCGGCGATCATCGCACCCTCGTCGGCCTGGTCTGCCAGGTCGCCGACCAGCCCGGCGGGCATCTCGATGGTGTGCTGCAGGATCGGCACGCGGTACTGCTCGACGAACAGGATGCGGTCCTCGGGCGTGACCGCGAGGATGATCACTGCGCCACCGGGATTGTTGCGCTCGGCATATTCCCAGCGACCGCGCTGGCGCAGGCTCAGCCAGCGGCCCTGGTGCAGGGTCTGCACGGGATCGTGCGCGTCGGCCGGGACGCGGCGGGTGGTGGGATCGTTCATTCCTCGGGCTTCCGGTGGCGGCGATCCCGGCATGGTGGCGCGCGGACGCGGCAACGACAACCGCGCGCGCCGTTCGCCCACGTCAGCCGGTCAGCGCACGCAGTCGCGCCCGCGTCAGCGGACCGAAGCGCAGCTGTTCGCACAGCATCTCCAGCGCATCGGCGCGGCCGCCCTGGTGGCGCAGCGCATCGGGGTGGGGCGGTACTGGGGCATCCAGCGCGATCCGCGTGAGCCGCCGATACAGCAGTGCCTGCTGTCCGTGCTCGCGCAGTCGCAGCGCGCAGGCGGCGGCACCGCGCAGGCGCAGGAACGGCACCTCGTCGATGCGCTCGAGCAGGCTTTCCAGGTTGCCGAAGTGGGCCAGCAGGCTGGCGGCCGTCTTGGCGCCGATGCCCGGTACGCCGGGGATGTTGTCCACGGCATCGCCGCACAGCGCCAGGTAGTCCGCTACCTGGTGTGGGTGCACGCCGAGCCGCTCGTGCACGCCGGAGGGTCCCCAGCGCACATTGCGGGCGAAGTCCCACTGCTCGTCGTGCTCGCCCAGCAACTGGCCGAAGTCCTTGTCCGCCGAAACCACCACGCTGGGCACGCCGTGGCTGCGCAAGGTCCACAGGGCGCTGCCGATCAGGTCGTCGGCTTCGTAGCTGTGGTCGATCATCACCGGCACGCCAAGCGCCTCGGTGATTTCGCGGCAGCGGATGAACTGGCGTTCCAGATCCGGTGGCGGCAGCTCGCGGTTGGCCTTGTAGGGCGGGTAGATCGCATTGCGGAACGAGCTGGTGAGCGACGCATCGAACGCCACCGCCACGCGCGCCGGACGTACCTTCTCCAGCAGCTCGCACAGGAACCGGGTGAAGCCGTGCACGGCGTTGACCGGGTGGCCGTCGACGTCATGGAAGGCGTCCGGCATCGAGTGCCAGGCGCGGAACACGTAAAGGCTGCCGTCGATGAGGTGGGCCGACGGGTGGCCGTCGGCGCTCAAGGCGATTCGGCCCACTCGGTGAGCAGCGAGGACACCGGCGGGCGATCGCGGTCGGGTACCTCCAGCTGCGGCGTGCCGACATGCACGAAACCGATCACCTGCTCGTTGGCAGCCAGCCCCAGCAGCGCGGCAACCACTTCGTCATAGGCGGCCCAGCCGGTCAGCCACTGTGCGCCGAAGCCAAGCGCACTGGCCCCCAGCAGCAGGTTGTAGGCGACGCAGCCGGCGGTGAGCTGCTGTTCCACCGGCGGCACCGAACTGCCCGCGTCGATCCGTGCCACCACCACGATCACCAGCGGGGCGAAGGTGTAGCGGCCACGCTCCTTCTCGCGCTTGGCCTCGGACAGATCTGGTTGGCGCTCAACCGCCCGCGCCGCCAGCCGTTCGCCGAAACGCAGCTTGTGGCGATCGCGCAGGGTGATCAGCCGGAATGGCACCAGCTTGCCGTGGTCGGGCACGCGCACCGCCGCCTCGAGCAGCGCGGCCAGCGCGGCTGCATCGGGTGCCGGCTCGCCGAGTTGCCGCGACGGCGCCGAATGACGCTGGTGGAGCAGGGCGAGGGCGTCGGTCGGAGATGGGTTCATGCGTGACTCGTGATGGTGGGGCGACGGGCGGTACCCGCGGCGGCGCGCGGCGCGCGGATCAGCGGTGGCCGGGCAGGGTGAACGAGCCGGGCAACAGCGCGGCCACCGTGGTGTGCTCCACGTCGCCGGCAAGGTTGCCCAGCAGCACCGGCATCGCCGCGTCGCACAGCTCGGCCATCACCTGGCGGCAGGCGCCGCAGGGGCTGACCGGGCCGGGCGTGTCGGCGATGACGGCGAGGCGGGCGAAATCGCCGGGGCGGCAGCCGGCAGCCACGGCACTGAACAGCGCCGTGCGCTCGGCGCAGTTGCACAGTCCGTAGGCCGCGTTCTCCACGTTGCAACCGGCGAAGCGGCGGCCGTCGTGGGTTACCGCCACGGCGCCGACCTGGAACCGGGAGTAGGGCGCGTAGGCAAGCTCGCGGGCATCGCGGGCGGCAAGCAGCAGGTCGTCGACAGGCAGGATCGTAGCGGCCATCTGGGTCTCCGGGTGACCCCGCGGGCGGCCTCGCCGGTCACCGTTGGCGGGCCAGTCTACTGCGCGGCGGCGGGCGGTTCATACCGCCGCGGGCGGGCGCTGCAGGGCGCCGGGAGGCAGTCGCCAAGCGCCGGGTGGCGCACTACGATGCCCGGACTTATCCAGCGGGGAAAGCATGATGCCGATCACTGTGGCCGCTTTGCGCGAGACTGCCGCCGGCGAACGGCGGGTGGCGATCACCCCGGAGATGGCAAAGAAGATGCACGCCCGCGGCTGGCGCGTGATGCTGGAGCGCGATGCAGGCGCCTCGGCCGGGTTCCCCGATGGCGTCTACGCCGACGCCACGTTCGGATCGGCTGCCGAGGTATGCGCCCAGGCCGACGTGCTGGCCTGCGTGCTGCCGCCGCAGGATGCCGTGTTCGGCCAGTTGCGCGAGCGGGCGACGGTGGTGGGGCAGCTGCGTCCCTACGGCGCCGACGCGCGCTTGGCCGCCATGGCCGCGCGCGGGCTCAGCGCCTTTTCGCTCGAACTGCTGCCGCGGACCACGCGCGCCCAGGCGATGGACGTGCTGAGCTCGCAGGCTGCGGTAGCGGGTTACCGCGCCATGCTGATCGCCGCCGAAGCGGCACCGAAGTTCTTTCCCATGCTGACCACCGCGGCCGGCACCATCCGTCCGTCGCGGGTGCTAGTGATCGGCGCGGGCGTGGCCGGGCTGCAGGCGATCGCCACCGCGCGCCGGCTGGGCGCGCAGACAGAGGGTTACGACGTGCGCCCGGAAACGCGCGAACAGGTGGAGTCGCTGGGAGCGAAATTCCTGCAGGTGGGCGTGAGTGCTGCGGGTACCGGCGGTTACGCACGCGAGCTGTCGGCCGAGGAGCGCGCCGCGCAGCAGCAGGCACTGGCCGAGCACCTGAAGGTCTTCGACGTGGTTGTGAGCACGGCGGCCGTCCCGGGCCGGCCTGCGCCGAAGATCCTCACCGCTGCCATGGTGCAGGGCATGAAGCCCGGCGCACTGATCGTGGACCTGGCCGCCGAAAGTGGTGGCAACTGCGAGCTGACGCGCCCGGGCGAGCGGGTGGAGCACGGCGGCGTCACCATCATCGGACCGTTGAACCTGCCGGCCGGTGCGCCCCTGCACGCGTCGGAAATGTACGCGCGCAACGTGTTCAATTTCCTCGAGCTGCTGGTCAAGAACGACGCGCTGGCGCCGGACTACGACGACGAACTAGTCGCCAAGAGCTGCCTGACCCGCGACGGCACGGCGCAGTTCACCGGCTGAGCCGGACCCGCCCGGCACCGGACTGACGCCCCGGTTTGCGGGGCGTTTGCGGTTACGCGTTCAGGGTGTGTCGCCCGCGGGTGCGGTGTAGCGGTTCTCGCGCAGCCACTGCTGGCGCTGCTCGATGGTCTGCGAGCGCCATTGCCTGAGCAGCCGCTCGCGCTGTGCCGGCGGCAGCTGCTGAAAGCGCTGGTAGGCCTGGTGCAACTGATCGCGCTGCGCTGGCGGCAAGCGGTGGAACTTGCGCATGTTCTCGCGTGCCAGCTTGCGCTGTCCCGGCGTCATCTGGTGCCAGCGTGCGATCCGCTCGCGGATCTTGTCGCGCTCCGTCGGCGGCAGCGTCAGCCAGTGGCGGCTCTTGTCCAGCATGTGCGATTGCTTGCGTGGCGGCAGCGCATCCCAGTCCGCCCGCAGCGGCGCGAGCAGCTCACGCTGTTCGGCGGACAGGCTGCTCCACGGCCGCGCGGACGCAGCCGCCGGCGCTTGCTGCGCGCTGGCCGGCGACAGCGCGCCGGCCAGCGCCAGCACGGCCAGCAGAACGAAGGCGCCAACGCGGTGCGGACGGATCATGGCTTCGGCCGCGCCGGTGGCGGCCGATCGTTTGCCGCCAGCCAGCCGTAGAAATCGAGGTTCTGGTAGAGCGCCGGATCGGCACTATCCGCGTCCGGCGGGAGCTCGTTGTCTTCGCCGGTCGGGTTGGTGGTCACGACCGGCTGCGGCGCGGCGCTGCGGTGCCGCGGCGGCCACGCCATCAAGCTGGCCAGCGCCAGCACGGCGAAGGCGCCGGCAGGCAGCAGCAGCCGCGTCAGTCGTGGGCCGGGCACGGCCGCAGCCAGCGCATCGCGCCGGGCCTGCGCCAGGCGTCGCGCCATGGCCGGATCGAGCTCGCGGCCGGCCTGCCGGTAGGCGGCGCGGGCGCGCTGCTGGATCGATGTGTCGGGCGAAGTCATCGCCATTCCTCCAGTTGGTCGCGCAGGTGGTGCATGGCGCGCGACAGATGGGTTTTCACGCTGCCTTCGGAACATCCCATGGCACGGGCGGTGTCGGCCACGTCCAGCCCTTCGAGCACGCGCAGCATGAACGCTTCGCGCTGGCGTCGGGGCAAGCCCTTCACCGCGTGCGCGATGTCGCGGTAGGCCTGCGTATCCTGCAGCCGGTCCGCGGGCCCCGGCGAGCGATCCGCCGGCTCCCACGCCGGCAGCTCGTCGCCATCGCCGTCGCGTCCGCCGCCGAGCCAGCCGACCACGATCGAGCGCACCTTGCGTCGGCGCTGCAAGTCGACGATGCGCCGGCGCAGGATGCCCCAGAACAGCGGGCTCCATTCCGCCGCGGGCTTCTCGCGGTAGTGCCGCACCAGTCTCAGCATGGCGTCCTGCACCGCGTCGAAAGCGTCCTCGCGGTGCCCCAGCTGCAACTCCGCCATGCGGAAAGCGCGCCGCTCGACGTCCGCCAGAAACGCATCGAGCGATACCGGCAGCGGACGCGCGGCCGCTTCGCCTGCCACGGTGCCGTCACCCAGCGCGGTGGCGAGGCTGTTCACGGGCGCGGCCTGCGCGCGGTCCGCTGGCTCATGGTCGGTGTCCATCGGTTCGATTCCAGCACTCAACGCGGCAGGCTCGCACGCGTTGACGGGCGACCGTATGATGCGGAAACCACGCCGTTCCGGCAGGGAGGGGTCATGATCGACGGGTTCCTGGCGCTCTACATCTTCATGTTGGCGGCGTTCACCGGGTACGAAATCATCGCGCGGGTGCCGGTGATCCTGCACACGCCGCTGATGTCCGGCTCCAACTTCATCCACGGCATTGTGCTGGTGGGCGCGATGATCGCGCTAGGGCACGCGCAAACCACATTCGAGACCGTCATCGGCTTCATCGGCGTGCTGCTGGGCGCCGGCAACGCCGCCGGCGGCTACGTGGTGACCGAGCGGATGCTGGAGATGTTCAAGTCGAGCAAGCCCGGCGGCAGCAAGTCCGGGGGGAGCCACTGATGACCTGGCTGCCGACCCTGATCAAGGCGTGCTACTTCGTGGCCGCGCTGCTGTTCATCCTGGGCCTCAAGCGCATGAGTTCGCCGCGCACCGCGCGCGGCGGCATCGTGTGGGCCGGCTACGGCATGTTGCTGGCCGTGCTGATCACCTTCGCCCTGCCGCAGATCCACAATCGCGCACTGATCGGCGTGGCGGTGCTGCTGGGCGTGTCGGCGGCCTGGTGGACCGGCAAGCGGGTGGCAATGACCGACATGCCGCAGATGGTGGCGCTCTACAACGGCATGGGTGGTGGTGCGGCAGCGGCGATCGGTGCGGTCGAACTGGTCGGCTACGCCGGCAGCGCCGTGGTGCTGCTGGATGGCGCCCACTTCAGCGCCGATCCGGCGGCGACGCCGGCCACGGCACAGCTGGCACTGGCGGTGCTCGGCGCATTGATCGGTGCGGTGAGTTTCTCCGGGTCGCTGATCGCCTTTGCCAAGTTGCAGGGCTGGCTGGACCGGCGGTTCGTGTTCGCTGGCCAGCGCGTGATCAACATGGTGGTGCTCGCGCTGGCGGTGGTCTGCGGCGCGATGCTGGTGGCGGGGCACCTCACGGTGCCGTTGATCGCGGCGTTCTTCGGGTTGTCGCTGCTGTTCGGGCTGATGATGACGCTGCCGATCGGCGGCGCCGACATGCCGGTGGTGATCTCGCTGTACAACGCCTTCACCGGGCTGGCGGTGGCGTTCGAGGGGTTCGTGCTGGGCAACGAGGCGATGATCATCGCCGGCACCGTGGTCGGCGCGGCCGGCACGCTGCTCACCCAGCTGATGGCCAAGGCAATGAACCGCTCGATCGGCAACGTGCTGTTCGGCAGCTTCGGCGCCGCCGCCGGCGGCGAGGCACAGGCAATCGCCGGCAGCCAGAAGGCGATCGAGGCCAGCGACGCGGCGGTGATGATGGCGTACGCCGAGCGCGTGGTGATCGTGCCCGGCTACGGTATGGCCGTGGCGCAGGCGCAGCACAAGGTATGGGAACTGGCCAAGCTGCTGATCGAGCGCGGGGTGAAGGTGCGTTTCGCGATCCATCCGGTGGCCGGGCGCATGCCCGGGCACATGAACGTGCTGCTGGCCGAGGCCGGCGTGCCGTACGACCTGATCGTGGACATGGAAGACATCAACCCGGAGTTCCCCAACACCGACGTGGCGCTGGTGATCGGCGCCAACGACGTGGTCAATCCGCTGGCCAAGACCGATCCGGCCTCACCGATCTACGGCATGCCGATCCTGGACGTGTCGGCGGCGAAGAATGTCATCGTCATCAAGCGCGGGCGCGGCACCGGCTTTGCCGGTATCGAGAATGCGCTGTTCTACGCCGACAACGCGCGCATGCTCTACGGCGACGGACAGGCGGCAGCGGGCGAGCTGGTGGCGGCGCTGAAGACGCTGGAGAGCTGACTCAACCCCTGATGGTGCGGGGGCGGCGGCAGCGCCAGGCCAGTGCGGCAGAGATCGCCGCGCCGCTGGCCACCCACAGCAGTTGCCCCGCGGTCAACGACAGCCGCGTGAGCGACCAAAGCATGGATGCGCCGGCGACGCGCATGGCCTCGGTCAGGCCCAGATCCATGTTGCCCGCCAGCTTGGCCGCCACGATCAGCACGCTGACGTAAGCGGCCGCAAGCACGGTCGCACCGGCAGCCAGCCACGGCGCCCAGACGCGCGGCGTTACCCAGCGGGCGACCGCCCAACCCAGCAGCGCGCCGAGTGGCCAGGCCAGCCACGGCAGGCGCGTCTGCAGGTAGGCCGTGGGCAACATCCACAGCGCGCCCGCGGCAAGGCCAAGCATGCCCGCGCTGAGCAAGGCGAAGATCGCGGCAAAGGCGGCGCGCAGCCGCGTCACGGGGCGCGGCGCCGGGGCTGAGACTGCGTCACGGCATGGGTCCGGGGCAAAACGCACATGATAGCGCGCCGCTCCCGCGCCTTGATTCCCGCCTGCGGCAACCCGACGTGATGCGATGGTCGATCCGGGCGGCGTGGCGCCGCGGCCGGGCATAATAGGCATCCGGCGCCCTCCGGGCGTGGACGCATCAACAGGATAGGCATGAGCGGTTTCAGTCTGAGCAGCGAACCTTTCACCCTCGAGCGGGACTGCAACGCCGTGATGGTGCCGCAGGGCGAGATCGTGGTGCTGCCGGCAGGCCAGATCGGCTACATCACCCAGGCGCTCGGCGGCAGCTTCACCGTGTACGTGGAGGGCAACCTGTTCCGTATTGCGGGCAGCGAGGCCGACGCTCTGGGCAAGGAGCCGCCGCCGGCGATCGAGCTGCCGGCCAACGCCAGCGACGACGATGTCGAGCAGCTGGTGTGGCAGCAACTGCGTACCGTGTTCGACCCGGAAATTCCGATCAACGTGGTGGAGCTGGGGCTGGTCTACGACGTGAGCCTGGAGAGCGCTGCGCAGGATCAGCGCAAGGTGTACGTCAAGATGACGCTCACCGCGCCGGGGTGTGGCATGGGCGACATCCTCGTCGACGACGTACGCACCAAGATCGAGCTCATCCCCACGGTGGCCGAGGCCGACGTCGACCTGGTGTTCGACCCGCCGTGGAACCACTCGATGATGTCCGACGCCGCCAAGCTCGAGACCGGCATGCTCTGAGCACGCTCCTGGCGCGCGTGGACACGGCGTTGCGCGCTCCCAACGGGCGCAAAGGTTTCTTCGGCAGCGGCCTTCCAGGCGGCATTGGCATGTGCTTTCTGCGCCTGGGCAGGCGGCAGCGCCGCAAGAATTTGCCGCTGCTTGATCACGATCACACTTCAGCGCGCCGTTCGGCGCCGCAAGGTTTTGCGTCGCAGGAAATCAAAAGCCTGCAAGACCTTGTCTTGGCTTGCGCCGGCACCGGTGCCGCCACGCGGGCAGGGCGTTAAGTCGCTGCCCCCATAGGAATTATTCACCTTGTTGCTGTCCTCCGCGGCGCCTATGGTCGGTAGGTCCGTTGGCGGGGAGGTTGACGGATGATCCTGTGGAGGCCGTAGGCGTTTTCTGGCTTCCGTTCGGTGATCCATCGCAGCCCGGGCAGGAAGCGACGGGGGGAGGCCGCGGTAGATCGACAGGCATCGCTCGACAAGCCAAGCGAACTAGGAAGCCACGCTGGGAAGTGTGGCAACTCATAAATGGAGCTGATGCAGCCGGTGCACGGTCGTCAGTTCCGATAATGTCCAGGAGTCAGCAATGCAGAGCAGTCTTCGTTTGAAAGTACTGGTCGCCGCGATCGGCATGGCCACGGCGTCCGTCGCCACCGCCGCCACCACGCACAGCCTTCACGCCCAGAATCTTGCCGGTGTCCCCGCAGCGTCGCTGTCGGCCCATTTCGGCCTCGGCGCCAATAGTGCGCTGGTCGCGCGCAGCTCGGTCGCCATCGCCAACGGTCGCCACGTGGTTCGCCAGCAGCAGATGTATCGCGGCGTGCCGGTGTACGGCCGCAGTGTCGCCGTGGTGCAGGACGCCAACGGCCATGCTCTGCGCGCCACCGGCGAGCTGGCACAGAACCTGGATTCGGACCTGGTGTCGGTGGTGCCGCACCTGACCGGCGCCAAGGCGATCAGCGCACTCCAGGCGCATGCCCACACCTCGCTGGCGGGCGGCGCCCGCATGAGCAACCCGCAGGCCGACCTGTTCGTCTACCCGCAGGACAACGGCCCGGCCCGCCTGGTCTATCGCACCTCGTACGTGGTCAGCGGCAACGGCCAGCCGTCGCGCCCGACCGCGATCATCGACGCCAACACGGGCGAGGTGATCCAGAGCTGGAACGGCCTGACCTACGCCAGTGCTACCGGCCCCGGCGGTAACCAGAAGACCGGCCAGTACACCTACGGCACCGACTACGCAGCGCTCGACGTGACGCAGTCCGGCAGCACCTGCACGCTCAACAACACCAACGTGGTGACGTACAACCTCAACCGCGGTACCAGCGGCGGGTCGATCGTCAGCTTCACCTGCCCCAACAGCAACACCGACGCAGTCAACGGCGCCTACTCGCCGGTGAACGACGCCCACCACTTCGGTGGCGTGGTGCACGACATGTACCAGGCCTACACCGGCGCGCCGCCGCTCAACATCAAGCTGCGCATGAACGTGCACTACAAGAGCAACTACGAGAACGCGTTCTGGGACGGCACCGCAATGTATTTCGGTGACGGCGCCAGCACCTTCTATCCGCTGGTGTCGCTGGACGTGACCAGCCACGAGATCAGCCACGGCTACACCGAGCAGAACTCGGGCCTGCAGTACACCGGCCAGTCCGGCGGCATGAACGAGGCGTACTCGGACATCGCCGGCGAAGCGGCGGAGTTCTATGACCGTGGCGCCGCCGACTTCCTGGTGGGTCGCGACATCGTCAAGACCAGTGCCGGCATTGGCGACGCGTTGCGCTACATGTGCAACCCGCCGCAGGACGGTGGCTCGATCGACAACGCCGCCAACTACAACTCCGGCCTGGACGTGCATTACTCGTCGGGCGTCTACAACAAGGCGTTCTGCCTGCTCGCCAAGACCAGCGGCTGGGACGTGAAGAAGGCGTTCCAGGTGTTCGCGCTGGCCAACAAGTCGTACTGGACAGCCACCTCCACCTTCAACTCCGGCGCCTGCGGCGTGGAGTCGGCGGCGACCGATTTGGGCTACAGCGCGGCCAACGTGGCCACGGCGTTCTCCGGCGTGGGCGTGACCTGCCCCAGCGGCGGTGGCGGCGGCGGTGGTGGCGGTACCACGGCCGAGCTGCAGAACAACGTGGCAGTGACCGGCGTCAGCGCGGCCACGGGGGCGGACAACGACTTCTTCATCACGGTGCCGTCGGGCGCGACCAACCTGGTGATGTCGATCTCCGGCGGTACCGGTGATGCTGACCTGTACACCAAGGCCGGCAGTGCGCCGACCACCTCCAGCTACGACTGCCGCCCGTATAAGACCGGCAACTCCGAAAGCTGCACGGTGGCCTCGCCGGTGGCGGGCAAGTACTACCTGAAGGTCCACGGCTACGCCGCGTACTCCGGTGTGACGGTGAAGGCTTCCTACACCGCCGGCGGCGGTGGTGGCGGCGGTGGCACCGGCGGCTCGGTCAGCCTGCCGACGGTGAGCACGGGTGGTGTTTCCACCACTTACACCCAGGCCGTCTCCGCCGGTCATACGGTGACCATCTCGATCTCCGGTGGTACCGGCGATGCGGATCTGTACGTGAAGGCGGGCAGTGCACCGACGACGTCCAGCTACAACTGTCGTCCGTACAAGACCGGCAACAACGAGAGCTGCACGTTCACGCCGAGCAGCAACACCACGTACTACATGAACGTGCGTGCGTACCAGACGTACTCGGGCGTCACCCTGACCACGACGGTCAATTGATCCTCACGATCCGCATGTGAGGTGCAGACGGAAAACCCCGGCTTAGGCCGGGGTTTTCTTTTTCCTGAGCAGGAAGATTTTCTCGTGCGCGACCGCGCGTCATGCGGCCAGCCGCGCCCGCGTGACGGATTCAGCCGACGGGTTCGAACCGATTTGCGTCGCGGTTCTTGCGCACCTTCGAAGGATCCCAGACGCGCCCGTTCATGGTGATGTACACGCCGTCCGGCAGGGTCTGCACGGCGGCGACGGCGCATCCGATATTGAACACCGCATCGGAGCCCTGGAAGCGGGCCGGATTCAGCGCGCCGGTGAGCACGATCACCTTGCCCGGCACGCCCGCCAGCACCTGGGCGGTTTCCACCATGGTGTCGGTGCCGTGGGTGACCAGCACGTGTCGATGCGGCTGGGCCTCGATGGTGGAGCGGATCAGCGCGCGGTCCTCCTCGGTGACATGCAGGCTGTCCTTGCGCAGGATCGGGATCACGTCGTACTGGAACGCGACGCCAAGCTGGCCGAGGATGTCGCCGATCTGTGGCGCGCCGATCTTGTAGTCCGACTTGTCGTCGAAGTAGATCTTGTCGATCGTGCCGCCGGTGGTGACGATGGTCAGATGCTGCATGGTGGAGGCCGCTGGAGGGAATCGCGGCATTTTAGCCCGGCTGGTGCCGCCGACCCCAGACTATCACCGGCCAGCCCGGCGCGATGACTCTTCACCGCTGCAGCAGCAGCGCATCGTCCGCGGCGTCCGGGCGGCACAGGCGGTCCAGCCCGTGCTGGACGAAACGCCGCAGCGCGGCCGCCGCGCGGACCTGCCCGAGCGCACGCTCGTGGCGGGCCTGGCGCACCAGCAGGGCCGCGGCGGCACAGCGCGCCAGGGTCAGTGCGAGTCCGCGTGCACCACTCTCCAGCGCGGCACGATCCGCTCCGCGCGACTGCGCGCAGGCGGCGGCGCTGGCCAGCGTCGCAGTCACCATGGCGGCGCATTCGGGCTCGCAGGCGTCAGTCATCCACTGCCTGGTGGCGGTGGCCAGCGCGTCCAGGCCGTGGTCGAGGCCGCGCAGGGTGTCGAGCGACAGCACGTTGGTGGTGCCTTCCCAGATGGCGTAGACCTGGGCGTCGCGCAGCAACTGCGGCAGCCCGGTGTCCTCGATGTAACCGGCGCCGCCAAAGCACTCCAGCGCCTCGGAGCACAGCCAGATGGCCAGCTTGCCCGTCCACAGTTTCGCCAGCGGCGTGAGCAGGCGCAGGAGCGCCACCTCGTGCGGTGCGGCCGCGCCCTGTTCGACGCGGCCGAGCAGATGCGCCACCTCGAACGTCAGGGCGAACGCACCGGCGAACTCCGCCTGCATGTCGGCCAGGGTGCGCGCGTGCAGCGGCTGGTCGATCAGCAGTTGCCCGAACGCCTGGCGTCGCCGGGCGTAATCGGTGGCCAGCGCCACGGCCCGGGCCATGCTCGCCACGGCGCATACGGCGTTCCATGTGCGCGTCACGTTGAGCATCGGCGCGATGTGCCGCACGCCGTGCGCCAGGTCGCCCACCGGCCAGGCCGGCAGGCCGTCGAGATGGATCTCCGCGGTGGGCAGTTCGTGGGTGCCGAGCTTGTCCTTGAGCCGGTCGATGATCAGCTGCGGCTTGCGCGATGGCCCGTCCATGGTTTCGACGTAGAACAGCGCCAGCGCCCCGGTGCCCGTAGCAGCCCCCTCGGGCCGGGCCAGCGCCAGCGCCGCTTCACCGACCACGGCCGAGCTGAACCACTTGCGCCCGTGCAGGCGCCATTGACCGTCCTCGCCCAGGCGCGCGGTGGTCTCGGTGCCGCCGACGTCCGAGCCGCCGGCGGTCTCGGTCATCCACTGGCCGCTGAGCCAGAACGTGGCGGGGTCGCGACTGAGGAAGTGCGGCAGCGCCCGCGCCATCAGCGCATTGTTGCCGGACGCCTTCAACGCGGTGGCCGCTCCGTCGGTCATCGCCAGCGGGCAGGTGTAGAACTCGCTGGCGAGGTGATACAGGTAGACCCGCGCAAACGCTTCCAGCCGGGCAGTGGGCGCAGCGTCGTGGCCGGCTGCCAGGATGCCGTGGCCGGTGGTGAGCGCAGGTCCCTCGCGCCATGCGGTGGTCAGTTCGATGCGGTCGACCCGGCGGCCCCAGGCGTCCCAGTTGGTGAGCCGCGGCTTGTGCCGGGTGCTCTGGCTGGCCCGTTCCCACGCCTGCACGGCATAGTCGCCCAGCGCGTCGAGATCGCGATCCAGCGCAGCCCGGCGGTCGGCCGGTACGGTGCGGTCGAGACAACCGCGCAGCCACGGGTCGGCGCGGTAGGGATGGTCCAGTCTAGGCGCTTGTTGCAGGAAGGCCACGGTGCGCTCCTGTCGGTCAGATCGGCAGTATAGGCCCGCATCGCCGCCCGCTCTCGAGGTCACGGTGTCGGCGCTTACAGCGACCCGGGCTGGTCGAACCGTGCCAGCCACGACGTTGATTTCGCTCAGGACATCGAGCCGGCAACGCACAGCACGCACACCTGGTCGCTGGTGCGATTGCCCTGCGGCCCGCCGCGTCGACGGTTCAGCCCTTCCTGCGCGTGACGCCGGCGCCGAGCGCGCCGATCAGCAGCACGGTGAGGGCAATCTCGCCTGTCCCCAGCCAGCGCTCGCTGGGCGAGCTCCAGGCTTCGGCAATACCGTGCGAGAAGTAGAACAGGCTGAGTACGCCGACCCACAACAGGGCGCGACGCACGTTGCGCAGGGCGGTCAATGGCAGCAGCAAGGGCAGCACGGTGATTGCCAGCACCAGCGCAAGCGGCATCCGCTGCGGCGGGACCAGCCACGCGTGCCAGATCAGCTGCAGCACGGTCAATGCGGCCCAGGCGGCGAGGCCGACGCGGTAGACCGGGCGCAGCGGGGCCGTCGCGTCGGTCATGCGCTCGCCGCCAGCTTGCGCGCCGTATCGGCGAGGCGGCGGCCCAGCGCGCGGGCGAGCTCGCGCTCGTGGTCGCTGATCGGATGGTCGCCGGCCGGGCCGGCGACGTGGCTGGCGCCGTAGGGCGAGCCGCCGGTGAGCGTCGCGCTCAGCGCCGGCTCGGTGTAGGGCAGGCCGAGCAGCAGCATGCCGTGATGAAGCAACGGCAGCGCCATGCTGAGCAGGGTCGATTCCTGGCCACCGTGCATGGTGCTGGTGGAAGTGAACACCGCCGCCGGCTTGCCGACCATGGCGCCGCTCGCCCACTCCGCGCCGGTGCCGTCGAGGAAGTGCTTCAGCGGGGCGGCCATGTTGCCGAAGCGGGTGGGGCTGCCCAGGGCCAGGCCCGCGCATTCGATCAGGTCCTGACGGCTGGCGTATGGCGCGCCGTCCTCCGGTTCGGGCGGCTGCGCCACCTCGGTCACCGGCGACACCGGCGGCACCTGGCGCAGGCGCGCTTCCATGCCCGGCACCTCTTCCACGCCGCGGGCGATCAATCGGGCCAGCTGGGCGGTGTGGCCGGTGCGGCTGTAGTAGAGGACGAGAATGCTCGGGGTCATGCGCCTGGGCGGTTCAGTGGTGATCCGTTAGTGTAACGTTCGCCCCCGGCACGGGCGCTGCGCCAACGCGCCGCGCCCTGTCCGCCCAGCCAAGGGACCCCGATGGCCAAGCCGTTCAACCGCGACCGCACGCTGACGTTCGCCCGCTTCATCTGGCAGCGCTTCGTCGACGACAAGTGCTTCGAGACGGCCGGCGCGCTCTCCTACACCACGCTGGTGTCGCTGGTGCCGTTGATGGTGGCGGTGTTCGCGATGTTCTCGGTGTTTCCGGTGTTCGCCGGCGCGCGCGACACGCTGCTGTCGTTCGTGTTCAACAACTTCGTGCCGGCAGCGGGCGAAAAGCTGCAGCGGGCGCTGGAAAGCTTTGCCAACAACGCCAGCAGCCTCACCGGCCTGAGCATCCTGGTGATGCTGTTCAGCGCGCTGTCGATGATGGTGAGCATCGAGGACCGGCTCAACCGGATCTGGCGCGTGCACCATCCGCGCGGCTGGGGCTCGCGGCTGCTGCTCTACTGGGCTGCGCTTACGCTGGGTCCGATCCTGGTGGTGGGCGGCCTGGCCACCACCTCGTACGTGACCGCGCTGCCGCTGCTGCAGCAGGCGGCCGGGCAGTTCGACCAGGGATTCGGGCAGCGGCTGCTGGGCCTGCTGCCGTTCGTGGTCACCTACATCACGCTGTGGCTGATGTACGCGGTGATACCGAACCGCCCGGTGGTGCTGCGCGACGCGGCCATCGGCGCGCTGATCGGCGCGATCCTGTTCGAGATCGCGCGCTGGGGCTTCACCGTGTTCGTGCGCAACGCGCAGACCTACGAGCAGATCTACGGCGCGCTCGCCGTCATCCCCACGTTCCTGCTGTGGATCTACCTGTCGTGGGTGATCGTGATCCTCGGTGCATCGGTGGCTGCGTCGATCAACGCGTTCGAGTACCACCCGCCCGCGCATGCGCTGCCCGAAGGGGCGGAGTTCCTGGGCCTGCTGGTGGTGCTCAAGCATTTCGTCGAGGCGCAACGGCAGGGCGACTGCATCGACCCTGCGTCCGTGCAGCTGCTCGAGCCGTATCTGCGTTCCAGCCAGGTGAGTTGCTACTTTGACGACCTGCAGCGCGCGGACCTGATCCAGCGCAGCGAAAGCGGCGGCTGGTTGCTGGCGCGCAGCCTGGATAGCACCGACCTGCTGCGGGTGTACACCAACACGCAATACCGACTGCCGATGCGCCCGGCCGAGGAAGTGCGCGAGCTGGGCATCGCACTGCCAGCGGTCCTGATCGACCTGCTGGCAGCGGTTTCCGAGACGCTCGACACCGCACTGGGCACGCGGCTGGACCGCATCTATCCCCCGTCTGCCCTGCCGGCAGGCGACATCGAGGAACCGACCCCATGAAACTGTTTGCCTTCGCTGCGCTGATCGCCGCCGCCACGCTGTCGCCGCTGTGCGCCGAGGCGGCCATGCCCGACAAGCCCGCACTCACCGTCACCACGCTGGACGGCAAGGTCTACGACCTGGCTGCGCAGCGCGGGCACTGGGTGGTGGTGAACTACTGGGCCACCTGGTGCGTGCCGTGCATCAAGGAGATGCCCGACATCTCCGCCTTCGTGGACGGGCGCAAGGACGTCAGCGCGATCGGGCTGGCCTACGACGACAGCGACCCGGCCGACATCCGCGCATTCGTGGCCAAGCATCCGGTCAGTTATCCGATCGCGCAGGTGACGCTGGACAATCCGCCCATGGATTTCGACGAGCCGCGCGGGCTGCCTACGACCTTCCTGATCGCGCCGGACGGACGGGTGGCCAAGCGCTTCGTGGGCCCGGTGGACGGCGCGGCCATCACCGCGGCGATCGACGCGGCACGCTGATGCCTGCCGCGAGGTTCCTGGTCAGCGGCGTCGTGCAGGGCGTGTTCTTTCGTGCCAGCACGCGCGAACAGGCCGTGGCTCTGGGGCTGTCGGGCGCCGCGCTCAACCTGCCGGACGGGCGGGTCGAGGTCATCGCCCGCGGTGATGGCGCGGCGCTGGATCAGCTCGAGCGCTGGCTGCAGCAGGGGCCGCCGGCCGCGCGCGTCAGCGCGGTGGCGCGGGAGCCTTACCAGGGTGCGGTCGACCCGGGTTTCGTCACCGGCTGAAGATCATTCGTGCAGGGCGATCCAGAAACTGGCGTCGGCCAGCTTTTCGCGCTTCGGCTTTCCGCGCAGCTTGGGCAGCTTGACCTTAGTGTCCGGCACGCTGACGTCCGGAAGCTGGTCGAGCAGGTGGCGCATCAGCGTGAGCCGACCCTGCTTCTGGTCGTTGTAGTCGGCCACGAACCACGGAGCGTGGGCGGCGTGGGTGCGCTCCATCATCACGTCGCGCAGGTGCCCGATCTCGGCGTACTTGGCCCGCGCCGCGAGATCCACCGGAGACAGCTTCCAGCGCTTGAGCGGGTCGGCGGCGCGTTCGGCGAAGCGTGCCTCCTGCTCGGCCTGGTCCACCGCCAGCCAGTACTTGAAGATCATGATGCCGCTGTCGGCGAGCATGCGCTCGAATGCCGGGCAGTCATCGAGGAACCGGGCGTACTGGGCCTGGCTGCAGAAGCCCATGGCTGGCTCCACCACGGCGCGGTTGTACCAGCTGCGGTCGAACAGTACGAGCTCGCCGGCGGCCGGCAGATGCGCCACGTAGCGCTGGAAATACCACTGCGACGCCTCGCGCTCATCGGGCTTGGATAGCGCCACGGTGCGCACGCCGCGCGTGTCGAGCTTGTCGGTGATGGCCTTGATGGTGCCGCCCTTGCCGGCCGCGTCGCGCCCCTCGAAGATCACCAGCAGCCGCTTGCCGCTGGTGCGCAGCCAGCGCTGCACGCCGATCAGCTCGATCTGCAGCGCTTCGAGCTCGTGTTCGTAAGCCTTGCGTTTCATCGGTGTACTCCGGCGGCGTGGTCGCCAGAGCCTACGCGCTCGTGCGCTCGCACGTCACCGGTCAGCTGCCGGTGGTGAGCGCCTTGAGCTGGTCGGCCTGATCCTCGCGCATCAGCGCTGCGACCAGTTCGTCCAGGTCGCCCTGGATGATCTCCGGCAACCGGTACAGCGTGAGGTTGATGCGATGGTCGGTGATCCGGCCCTGCGGGAAGTTGTAGGTACGGATGCGCTGGCTGCGGTCGCCGGAGCCCACCTGCAGGCGGCGCGACGCGGCCTCCTCGGCGCTCTGGCGGGAGCGTTCGGCGTCCAGCAGCTGCGCCTTCAGGCGCTTCATGGCCTTGTCCCGGTTCGCGTGCTGCGAGCGCTCGGTCTGGCACTCCACGACCACGCCGGTGGGCAGATGGGTGATGCGGATGGCCGAGTCGGTCTTGTTCACGTGCTGCCCGCCGGCGCCGGACGAGCGGAAGGTATCCACGCGCAGGTCGGCGGGCAGGATCTCGATGTCTTCGATCTCTTCCACGTCGGGGATGATCGCCACCGTGGCCGCCGAGGTGTGGATGCGTCCCTGCGACTCGGTCGCCGGCACGCGCTGCACCCGGTGCGTGCCCGACTCGTATTTGAGCCGCGAGAACGCACCCTTGCCTTCGATCCGCGCCACCGCCTCCTTGTAGCCGCCGTGTTCGCCGGGGTGGGCCGATTCCAGCTCGGTCTTCCAGCCGCGCTGTTCCGCGTAGCGCAGGTACATGCGCATCAGGTCGCCGGCAAAGATCGCGGCCTCGTCGCCGCCGGTGCCGGCGCGCACTTCGAGAAACAGGTTGCCCTCGTCGCGCGGATCGGTCGGCAGCAGCAGGATCTGCAGCTCGTCGTCCAGTTCCGACAGGCGCTGTTCGAGCCGGGCAACTTCGTCCACCGCGATCTCCCGCAGCTCCGGGTCGGCCAGCATGGCGTGCGACTCGGCCAGCTCGCGCTCGGCATCGTCGTGTTCGCGCAGCGAGCGGGTCACCGGCTCGAGCTGGGCGTACTCGCGCGACAGCTCGCGGAAGCGCGCGTTGTCGGCCAGCACCTCGGGCTGGGACAGCAGCAGGCCGATTTCTTCGTGGCGTTCAGCGAGGGCTTCGAGCTTGGCGCGGATCGAGGGAGTCATGGTGTCCGGAACGGAGCAGGGCGAGGGGCGTGCTCCCGCAAGTGCGGGCCGCGGTCGGGCAGGGCGAGCGGCAGCCAGCCGCCCTCGCTAGCGATCAGCGTCGGACAGCGGGTCGCTGGCGTCGGCGGCCTGGTCCAGCCCGTACAGCCGGCCAGCGGCGTGCAGCAGGTCGAGATCGCCGCTCAGCGCCGCCTCGCGCAGGCGCGCGCTGGGGTGGTGCAGCAGCTTGTTGGTGAGCGTGTTGGCGAGAAACGCCAGCGCCTCGTCGGCGGACTTGCCGCGCGCCAGCATGCCGCGCGCCTTGTCCAGCACCTCGTCGCGGTAGACCTCCGCATGGTGGCGCATGTCGACCGCGGGGTTGCGCACGCCCAGCGCACGACGCCACGCCATGTAGCGCTCCACCTGCAGGTCGATGATGGCGCCGGCCTCGCGGGCGGCCGCCTCGCGTGAGCGCAGATTGTGATCGATCACCTGACGCAGGTCGTCGATGCCGTAGAGGAACACGTCCTGCAGCTGGCCGACGCTGTCTTCGATGTCGCGCGGCACGGCGATGTCGACCATGAACATCGGTTTGTGCCGTCGCAGCGCTACCGCTTTTTCCACCATGGCCCGCGTCAATACCGGCTGGCGCGCGGCGGTGGACGAAATGACGATATCCGCCTCGGCCAGATGCTTGGGCAGGTCGGCCAGTGCGATCGCATAGCCGCCGTAGCGGCTGGCCAGCTCCTGGGCCGTCTCCAGCGTGCGGTTGGCGACAATCAGGCGCCGCACCTTCTTCTCGGCCAGGTGGCGTGCCGCCAGTTCGATGGTGTCGCCGGCGCCGATCAGCAGCACGCAGGCCTGCTTGAGGTCGGCGAACACCTGCTCGGCCAGGCGCACCGCGGTGAACGCGACCGAGACGGTGTGCGCACCGATGCGCGTATCCGTGCGCACCCGCTTGGCCACGGCAAACGTGTGCTGCATCAGCCGGTCCAGCGGTGCCTTCAGCGCCTGCGCCCCGCGCGCCTGCTGGTAGGCGTCCTTTACCTGGCCCAGGATCTGCGGCTCGCCCAGCACCATCGAATCCAGCCCGGTGGCGACGCGGAACATGTGTCGCACCGCCTCGTCCTCGTCGTGCCGGTAGAGGAACTCGTCCAGCTTGCCGGGGGTCAGACGGTGATGCCGGTTCAGCCACTGCTGCGGCACGTCCTCGGCGCCCGCGGCAACGCCCACGTAAAGCTCGGTGCGGTTGCAGGTGGAGAGGATCATCGCCTCCTCCACCCCGGGTTCGCGCGTGAGCTCGTGCAACGCCTCGCTGGCGGCGTCCGCATCGAACGCCACCTGTTCGCGCAGGCTGACCGGCGCGGTGAGGTGATTGAGCCCGAGGGCGATCAGTGGCATGGCGAGACAGGCATTGCGGGGCGGGGTGTCCGGCAGCGTAGGCTAAGCTGGGTGCACGTCGGATGCGACGACAGATACGGCCGAAACAGGCGAACAGATGAACAATAGTGTGATCAGCGGGTCGGCCAAGTTCAAGCAACTGCGTCATTTGGCGGCCGCCGGGGCACTGGCCGCGGCGGTCGCCGGCTGTGCCGGCGCGCCAGCGGTCAAGCCGGCCGCGCCGGCCGCCCCCTCGCCCCAGCCGTTGGCCCGCATGGTGGTGGCAACGCCGGACGCCGACCACGACGTGGTGGCCCAGCTGCTGGCCGGCGAAATGGCGCTTACCCATTCGGATCTGAAGGCGGCTGCGGCCGCCTACGACAAGGCGGCGCCGCTGTCTGCCGACCCGGAGGTGGCCGAGCGCGCCACCGCGCTGGCGCTGGCGGTGCACGACGATGCCGCCGCACAACGGGCGCTGGACCGTTGGCAGCGGCTGGGCGCGACGCCGCCGCAATTGGCGCAGAGCCGCGCCGAACTCGCGCTCGATCGCGGCGATGCCGCCGCGGCGAAGCAGCAACTGGAGCAGTTGCTGGCGACCGGTGGCGACGATGCCTGGCGGCAATTCGGGCGAGTGCTGGTCGGCGCGCGAGACAGCGCCCAGGCCGGCCGGCTGCTCGAGGCGCTGGCGACGCCGGAGCGCCTGCCGGCGGACGAGCGCGCGTGGCTGGCGATGAGCGAGCTGGGCGACCGGCTGGGCCGCCGTCCGTACGCGCTGCAGATCGCCCACGCTGCGGCCGCCCGCTTCCGCACCGCCACCGCGTACGCCTGGGCTGCGCAGCTGACCTTGCGCGCGGGCGACCGCGCCGCCGCACGCGCGCTGCTGGAGAAGGCGATCGCCCGCAATCCGGTCGACACCCACCTGCGGCTGGCCTACGCCACGATGCTGGCGCAGGGCGGGGATTATCCCGCCGCGGCCCGCTTCCTCGGCCAGGGCAAGCAGAGCGCAGACATCTACAACCTGCGCGCGGCGCTCGCTGCGCAGGCGCAGGACCGCGCGACGCTGGCCCGGCTCTACCGCCAGGTGCAGTCCGCGCCGCCGGAGATCCGCCAGTCCAGCGATTTCCTGCTTGGCCAGCTGGCGGAGATGCAGGGCCTGAAGGCCGATGCGCTGGACTGGTATGACCAGGTCGGCGACGAGGATCCGCACGCCTTTGATGCCGACCTGCGCAGCGCGATCATCCTGCACCAGCAGGGCAAGCGCGCCGAGGCGCACGAGTTGCTCGGGCAGCTGCAAACGGCATATCTGGACCAGCCCGAGCAGCTGCGCAAGGCATACGAGGCGGATGCCGATCTGTACATGACCGAGCAGCGCTACCCGCAGGCGGAAATGGCCTTCAGCCGTGCACTGCAGGTGCAGCCGGACGATCCCGGCCTGCTCTACGGGCGCGGCCTGGCCTACGCCGAGTCGGGCGATATCGATCGCGCCGTCAGCGACCTGCGTCGCCTGCTCGAGCTCAGGCCGGCCGACGTCGACGCCAGCAATGCCCTGGGCTACACGCTGGCCGATGCCAATCGAGACCTGGCCGAGGCCAGGCGGCTGATCGAACTGGCGCGCAAGGCGAAACCGGCCGATCCGGCGATCGCCGATTCGTGGGGCTGGCTGCAATATCGCCTGGGCCATCTTGAAGAGGCCGCCGGCGTGCTGCGGCAAGCGTGGAAACAGCGGCCCGACGCGGACGTGGGCGTGCATCTGGGCGAAGTGCTGTGGAAGAGCGGCCAGCGGGACGAGGCCACGCGCGTGTTCGAACAGGTGCGCAAGCTCGACCCGGACAACACGAGCCTGCGCGACACGCTCAAGCGCCTGCAGCCATGAGCGGGAGGTTCCGGAAGCTCGCCCTTTGCCTGGGCCTGGCGGCGTTGTCCGGGTGTGTGAGCCTGCCGCCGCGCGGCAAGACCGTGGCGACCGATGCCGGCTTGGTGGCCGCGCAGGCCGCGCGCGAGGAGGCGCTGCGCCAGGTGCACGACTGGCGCCTGGACGGGCGCCTCGGCATCAGCAACGCCAGCGACTCGCGCGGCAACGGCAGTGGCAGCCTGAGCTGGCAGCAGCGCGGCGACAGCTACGTGTTCACCGTCAATGGCGGCTTCGGCTACGACTACCGGCTCAGCGGCGACTCGCGCGGGGCCGTGCTCGAGGGCGTGGGCAAACAGCCGATCCGCGGCGCCGACGCCGAAGCGCTGATGCGCAAGGCCGCCGGCTGGTCGGTGCCGCTGGCATCGCTGCGTGCCTGGGTGCTCGGCTTGCGCGCCACCGGTGCGCCTGCGCAGATCACCTTCGGTACCGACCGGCTGCCTGCCGTGCTGGAGCAGGACGGCTGGCGCGTGGAGTACCGCGCCTGGGACAACACCCGGCAGCCCGCGTTGCCGACCAAGGTGTTCGCCAGCAAGCCGCCGTACAAGGTCCGGCTCTCGGTCAGCGACTGGACGCTGCGCTGAGGGGGCGCGACTGTGCGGTAGGCTATCGGCCCCGCGCCGCGCCCTGCGCCGGCGTCCGTCACTTTCCGAGCCCTCATGACCGTTCTCATCGAGCGCGCCCGCCCGTCGCAGGTCGATGCCCTCTGCGACATTGAACGCGCCGCGGTGCAGCTGTTTCGTGGCCATCGCGCATGGCGTACCTACAGCGCCATGGCGATTCCGCCGGAGCTTCTGCACGGTGCTGTCGCGCGCGGGCTGGTGTGGGTGGCGATCGAGCAGGGCGAGCCGGTGGGTTTCATCTGGCTCGACGACGATCTGGGCGGTGATGCGGTCGGCATCGGCGAGCTGGACGTGCTGCCGGCCCGCGGCCGTCGTGGGATCGGCGCCGCGCTGCTGGAGCACGCCTGCACGTGGGCGCAGGCGGCGGGCTACCGCCAGGTGTGCCTGGCCACGCTGGCAGACGTGCCATGGAATGCTCCGTTCTACGCGAGGCATGGCTTCACCGCCGTGGACAAGGCCGATCCGGCCTTTGCAGGGGCGCTGGCACGTGACCGGGAGAACGGCTTCCCCGACGAGCTGCGCGTGTTCATGCGCCGGCCGTTGCCGTCGCTGGCGCCCGATGCATGGAGCGCATGGCCCGCGCCGGCCAAGCTGAACCTGTTCCTGCGCATCACCGGTCGCCGCGCCGATGGTTACCACGCGCTGCAGACCGTGTTCCGCCTGCTCGATTGGGGCGACGAGTTGCGCCTGCGGGTGCGTCCGGATGGGCGTATCTGCCGCATCGGCGACCTGGCCGGCGTACCGGCCGAGAACGACATTACCGTGCGTGCCGCGCGGCTGCTCCAGGCCCACGTCGGCACCACGCTGGGCGCGGATATCGCTATCGACAAGCGCATACCGATGGGCGGCGGGCTGGGCGGCGGCAGCTCGGATGCAGCCACCACGCTGCTGGCACTGGATCACCTGTGGGACACCCGGCTGGAGCTGGACGAGCTGGCCGAACTCGGCCGCCAGCTGGGCGCCGACGTGCCGGTATTCGTGCGTGGCCGCAGTGCCTGGGCCGAGGGCGTGGGCGAGGCGCTGACTCCGCTGGCGCTGCCGCGGCGTCACTATGTGGTGGTCGACCCCGGCGAGCAGGTGGCTACGGCGGCGCTGTTTCAAGCAACTGAATTGACACGAAATGCCCCCCGGGCGACAATTTCGTCCTTTGTTTCGGGCGAAACAGCCGAGAACGCATTCGAGCCGGTCGTGCGTGCGCGCCACCCGCGCGTCGCCGCCGCGCTGGACTGGCTCGGCGGTTTCGGGCGGGCGCAATTGTCGGGTACCGGCGGATGCGTGTTTCTGGAGGCGCCGTCCGCGCTGCGAGCGCTGGCCATCGCAAGGCAGTGTCCGCCGCCGTGGCGGGCGCAGGTCGCCGCCGGCGCGGATTGTTCGATGCTGCATCGTGCCCTGGCTCGCCGGGGCAGTGGTACGCGGGCCGGGAAGGCGCGGTTTACAACGTAATACTGGGGCGTCGCCAAGCTGGTTAAGGCACGGGATTTTGATTCCCGCATGCGCAGGTTCGAATCCTGCCGCCCCAGCCATCAACCAAGTCCGAAGGTCTAGAGGAACTGCCAAATGGATACGTCCAGCCCGATGCTCTTCACCGGCAACGCGCACCGCGCGCTGGCTGAAGACGTGGCGCACCGTCTGGGCGTGCCGCTGGGCAAGGCGCTGGTCGGTACCTTCAGCGACGGCGAAGTGCAGATCGAGATCGAGGAGAACGTGCGCCGGCAGGAGGTGTTCGTGATCCAGCCGACCGGCGCGCCGAGCGCGGAGAACCTGTTCGAGCTGCTGACCCTGGTCGATGCGCTCAAGCGGGCGTCGGCGGCCAGCGTGACGGCGGTGATTCCCTACTTCGGCTATGCCCGCCAGGATCGCCGCCCGCGCTCGGCGCGCGTGCCGATCACCGCCAAGCTCGCCGCCAAGCTGATCGGTACCGCCGGAGTGGACCGCGTGCTGACGGTGGACCTGCACGCGGACCAGATCCAGGGCTTCTTCGACATTCCGGTGGACAACGTCTACGCCTCGCCGATCCTGCTGGCCGACATCTGGCGCAACCACGCCATGGACGACCTGATCGTGGTGAGCCCCGACGTGGGCGGCGTGGTGCGCGCCCGTGCCATCGCCAAGCGTCTGGACGACGCCGATCTGGCGATCATCGACAAGCGCCGCCCGAAAGCCAACGTCGCCACCGTGATGAACATCATCGGCGACGTCGAGGGCAAGACCTGCGTGATGGTCGATGACATCGTCGACACCGCCGGCACGCTGTGCGCTGCTGCCGCGGCGCTGAAAGAGCGCGGTGCGCGCAAGGTGATCGCCTACTGCGTGCACCCGGTGCTGTCCGGCGCGGCCATCAGCAACCTGGAGAACTCCCAGCTCGACCAGCTGGTGGTCACCAACACCCTGCCGCTGCGCGCCGAAGCGCTGGCGTGCCCCAAGATCCGGCAGCTGTCGGTGGCCGAGCTGCTGGCCGAAACCATTCGCCGCATCGCCTTTGGCGAATCGGTCAGTTCGCTGTACGTCGATTGAGCATCCGGGCCATCCGTCGATGACGGATGGCCCCAGATCCCCGGTCCGCCGCTTCGGCGGGACGCGGGGACAACCGACTTCCCTGGTCGCGGGGAAGTCACCTGACCGCCGCAAGGCGGTCCATCAAAAACCAAGGTAGTTGAACATGTCCAAGACCCATGAAATCAAGGCGCAGAGCCGCAAGGACGAGGGGAAAGGTGCGAGCCGCCGCCTGCGTCATGCCGCCTTCGTGCCGGCCGTCGTCTACGGTGGCAAGCAGCCGCCGCAGAGCATCCAGATCGAGCACAACACCATCCTGCTCGCCGCCAAGCACGAGTGGTTCTTCTCCTCGGTGCTCGACCTGAACGTCGACGGCACCGTGCAGAAGGTGCTGGTGCGCGACTGGCAGAAGCACCCGTTCAAGCAGCAGATGCTGCACATGGACTTCCTGCGCGTCGACGAGAACGCAGCCATCCGCGTGAACGTGCCGCTGCACTTCCTCAATCAGGAGACCTCGCCGGCCGGCAAGATGTCCGGCGTGGTGGTGTCGCACAACCTGACCGAGCTGGAAGTGTCCTGCCTGCCGAAGGATCTGCCGGAGTTCATCGAGGTGGATCTGGCTGATCTGAACCCTGGCGATATCGTGCATCTGTCCCAGATCAAGCTGCCCAAGGGCGTCGAGGCGCTGGCCCTGCACGGCGGCGCCGACCACGACATCGCCGTCGTCACCGCCAACGCGGTGAAGGTCGAGGTCGAGGAAACGCCGGCCGCGCCCGAGGGCGAAGAGAAGCCGGCTGCCGACAAGAAGTAAGCCGCTTGCCCTGCGCGCGCCCAGGCGCGTGCAGGGCAGTTGCTTTGCTCGCACATGGCAGGCTTGCGACTCATCGTCGGGCTGGGCAACCCCGGTACCGAATATCTCCGAACCCGGCACAACGCCGGGTTCTGGTTTGTGGACGCCCTGGCGGCGTCGCAGGGCGAACGCTTCGCCTTCGACGGCAAACTGCACGGCGAGGCCTGTCGCGTGCGCATCGGCGGCGAGCCGGTGTGGCTGCTCAAGCCGTCCACCTTCATGAACAAGAGCGGCATCGCCGTGGCTTTGGCGCTGCGCTACTACAAGATCGAGCCGTCCGAGTGCCTGGTGGCGCACGATGAGCTGGACCTGCCGGCCGGCACCGTGCGAATGAAATTCGACGGCGGCCACGGCGGCCAGAACGGCCTGCGCGACATTGCCGCGCATCTTGGCCATGGCAAGTACCATCGGCTGCGCGTCGGTATCGGTCATCCCGGCCACAAGGATCGTGTCACCGCCTGGGTGCTCGGCCGGCCCGCGGCGCAGGATGAAGAGGCGATCCTCCTCGCTATTTCCCGCGCGCTGGACGTGCTGCCGCTGGCGGTTGCAGGGCAGTTCGACAAGGCTATGCAGCAGTTGCACACGGTCAGCCCGTGACGGCCGGCCGGACGATCCGCCGGGTCATCCCCCATTACGCGCCGTCGTTCCCGCTTGCGCGGGAATGACGCCAGAAAACACAGCTCCGGAGTCACCATGGGCATCAAATGCGGCATCGTCGGCCTGCCCAACGTCGGCAAATCCACGCTCTTCAACGCGCTGACCAAGGCCGGCATCGCGGCGGCGAACTTCCCGTTCTGCACGATCGAGCCGAACGTCGGCGTGGTGCCGGTGCCGGACCCGCGCCTCAACGCGCTGGCCGAGATCGTCAAGCCGCAGAAGCTGATTCCTACCGCGGTGGAGTTCGTCGACATCGCCGGCCTGGTCGCCGGCGCGTCGAAGGGCGAAGGCCTGGGCAACAAGTTCCTGGCGCACATTCGCGAGGTGGACGCGATCGCCCACGTGGTTCGCTGCTTCGAGCACGGCGACATCGTGCACGTGGCGGGCAAGGTCGATCCGATCGCCGACGTCGAGACGATCGACACCGAGCTGGCATTGGCCGACCTGGAGTCGGTGGACAAGGCGCTCAACCGCGCCGAGCGGGCAGCCAAGGCCAACGACAAGGAGGCGCTGGCGAAGAAGCCGGTGCTGCAGAAACTGTCCGTCGGCCTCAACGAGGGTCGGTCTGCGCGCAGCCTGGGGCTGGACGAGGAAGAGCAGGCACTGGTGCGCGACCTGTTCCTGCTCACGCTCAAGCCGCTGATGTACATCGCCAACGTGCGCGAGGACGGCTTCGAGAACAATCCGCACCTGGACGCGCTGCGTGCACGCGCCGCCAGCGAAGGTGCCGAAGTGGTGCCGGTGTGCGCGGCGATCGAGGAAGAGCTCTCGCAGCTGGAAGACGCCGACCGCGACGAGTTCCTCAAGGATTTCGGGCTGGAAGAGCCGGGCCTGAACCGGGTGATCCGCGCCGGCTACAAGCTGCTGGGCCTGCAGACCTACTTCACTGCGGGCGTGAAGGAGGTGCGCGCCTGGACGGTGAAGAAGGGCGCCACCGCCCCGCAGGCGGCCGGCGTGATCCATACCGACTTCGAGCGCGGCTTCATCCGCGCCGAGACGATCGGCTACGACGACTTCATCCAGTACAAGGGCGAGAGCGGTGCTGCCGCTGCCGGGCGGCTGCGCAAGGAAGGCAAGGAATACATCGTCAAGGAAGGCGACGTGCTGCACTTCCTGTTCAACGTGTAATCCCCGGAGCGGGGCGGCGAGAGCCGCCCCGCTTCATATGGGTGGCGGGCTCACGGCCTGTGGCGTAGTGCGGCGGCGGTGTGCACGGCCCGAGGCGGAGAGCCTCTCGATCTCGCTGCGGCTTGCCTTGTCCCCCACCGGTCGTTGCCGGGAGCCGCTTGCCGGTGTGCCGGAAGCTGCTGCCGGTCGGCATAATCAGCGCTCTCTCCACGCGGATGCCGTCATGCCCGGCCAGCAGAACGAAGTGACTTTCCGCTTCCTCGCCGAACCCACCGATGTCAATTTCGGTGGCAAGGTGCACGGCGGCATGGTGATGAAATGGATCGACCAGGCCGGCTACGCCTGCGCCGTGGCCTGGAGCGGCGCGTACTGCGTCACGGCGTCGGTGAGCGGCATCCAGTTCGTCAAGCCGATCCTGATCGGTGACCTGGTCACGGTGAGGGCGCGGCTGATCCACACCGGCACCAGCAGCATGCACCTGGCGGTCGACGTGCAGGCCAGCGATCTGCGCAGCGGTGAGCCGCGACTGGCGACCAGCTGCGTCATGGTATTCGTGGCGCTGGACCGTCCCGATGGCCGGCCGGCGCCGGTTCCGGCCTGGGTGCCGCGCAACGAGGATGATGTCCGGCTGCAGGGCTTTGCCCAGCGCCTGATGGCCATGTCCAAGGCGATGGAACACGAGGTGGTGGCGCTGCACCCGGTGGCACAGCGAGATTGAGCGCCATCGCACGGAGCGCTGCACGCAATCCCGCTCCCGGATGCGCAACCCTTTCCTGAGCGGGCGCGGATGGTCCGCCTGGGCGGTGCGCAACGCCTCGCGTCGGAGCAGCCCGGCCTGCGTCACGGCGGCGGCAAAAGTGTTGACAGTATCCGGGGGCGTGGCGACAATAGGCGTTCTTTGTTGGAGGGATACCCAAGCGGCCAACGGGGGCAGACTGTAAATCTGCTGGCTTACGCCTTCGGTGGTTCGAATCCACCTCCCTCCACCAGTAAGGTTCCGCGCAGGTTGTTCGATCGAGGCGGGAGTAGTTCAACGGTAGAACCTCAGCCTTCCAAGCTGATGGTGCGGGTTCGATTCCCGTCTCCCGCTCCATTGAACTCGACCTCAAAAAATTTTCGCTCATGTAGCTCAGTCGGTAGAGCACTTCCTTGGTAAGGAAGAGGTCGCTGGTTCGATTCCAGTCATGAGCACCATGTCCTGCGGGAGGCCGGCTTGTCCGGCCTTCTGTGCGGAAGAGATTCTTTCACTTCTATTGACTCCATCGGGGTTTAAAGCGTATGGCAAAGGGTAAATTCGAGCGCACCAAGCCGCACGTCAACGTGGGCACCATTGGTCACGTGGACCACGGCAAGACGACGCTGACGGCGGCGCTGACCAAGATCGGCGCAGAGCGCTTCGGTGGCGAGTTCAAGGCATACGACGCGATCGACGCGGCGCCGGAAGAGAAGGCGCGCGGCATCACGATCTCGACCGCCCACGTGGAATACGAGTCGCCGAACCGCCACTACGCGCACGTCGACTGCCCGGGCCATGCCGACTACGTCAAGAACATGATCACCGGTGCGGCGCAGATGGACGGCGCGATCCTGGTTTGCTCGGCCGCGGACGGCCCGATGCCGCAGACGCGCGAGCACATCCTGCTCAGCCGTCAGGTGGGCGTGCCGTATATCGTGGTGTTCCTGAACAAGGCCGACATGGTCGACGACGCCGAACTGCTCGAGCTGGTCGAGATGGAAGTGCGCGAGCTGCTGTCGAAGTACGACTTCCCGGGCGACGACACCCCGATCATCCACGGTTCGGCGCTGAAGGCGCTCGAGGGTGACCAGAGCGAGATCGGCGTGCCGGCGATCATCAAGCTGGTGGATGCGCTGGACAGCTACATCCCGCAGCCGGAGCGCGACATCGACAAGCCGTTCCTGATGCCGGTGGAAGACGTGTTCTCGATCTCCGGTCGCGGCACCGTGGTGACCGGTCGCGTCGAGCGCGGCGTGATCAAGGTGGGCGAGGAAATCGAGGTCGTGGGTATCCGCGACACGCAGAAGACCACCGTGACCGGCGTGGAAATGTTCCGCAAGCTGCTGGACCAGGGCCAGGCCGGTGACAACGTGGGCCTGCTGCTGCGCGGCCTGAAGCGCGACGACGTGGAGCGTGGCCAGGTGCTGGCCAAGCCCGGTTCGATCACCCCGCACACGGACTTCGAGGCCGAGGTGTACGTGCTGTCGAAGGACGAGGGTGGCCGTCACACGCCGTTCTTCAAGGGCTACCGTCCGCAGTTCTACTTCCGCACCACCGACGTGACCGGCGCTTGCGAGCTGCCGGAGGGCGTGGAGATGGTGATGCCGGGCGACAACGTGAAGATGGTGGTGAGCCTGATCCACCCGATCGCGATGGACGAGGGCCTGCGCTTCGCCATCCGCGAAGGCGGCCGCACTGTCGGCGCCGGCGTGGTGGCCAAGGTCATCAAGTAAGCAGTAAAGTGGCAAGTCGCCCGCTGGGCTGACTGCCGGGTCGAGAGGCGAGGGCGGTCAAGCCGCTCCCGCTTTTCGAGCGTCGAAGACGCTCCCGGCGGTTGGCAAAGCGAGCGACTTTGCTCGTTTTTGAACTTCAGTACGCCAGTAGCTCAATTGGCAGAGCAGCGGTCTCCAAAACCGCAGGTTGGGGGTTCGAGTCCCTCCTGGCGTGCCATCTTTGCAAGGAGCGATGGCGGGTGGCGTGGCGTCGGTCAACATGACGGTCGCAGGCGCACCCGTTCAGTGCGCATGAATACCAAGGCAGAACAACCCCGCGGCATGAGCGGTGGTGATATCGGCAAATTGGTGCTGGCCGGGCTGGTGCTCGCTGCCGGCATTTTCGCGTATTCCTGGTATGGCAGCGACGGCAGCGTCCCGCAGTCGATGCTGGTGCTCGGCGTGCTGGCCGCTCTGGTGCTGTCCATGGTCATCGCGGCATTCACCGCGCCGGGCCGTCGCCTCAAGGGTTTCGTGCTGGAGTCGCAGTTCGAGCTGCGCAAGGTGGTCTGGCCGACCCGCGACGAGACCGTCAAGACCACGGCGATCATCATCGTCGTGGTGGTGATCCTGTCGCTCCTGTTGGGTCTTATCGACCTGATCCTTAAGTCGGTCGTGCTCGACTGGCTGCTCAAGCTGGGTTCGTGAGGTAAGTGAGCATGAGCAAGCGTTGGTATGTGGTGCACGCCTATTCGGGTTTCGAGAATCAGGTCAAGCGTTCGCTTGACGAGCGCATCAAGCGCGCCGAGATGGAAGAGAAATTCGGCGAGGTGCTGGTTCCGACCGAGGAAGTGATCGAGATGCGCGGCGGCCAGAAGCGCCGCAGCGAGCGCAAGTTCTTCCCCGGCTATGTGCTGGTGCAGATCGAGACGGACACCGAAGGCAAGGGGCCGCGCATCGATGATGAGTGCTGGCACCTGGTCAAGGAAACGCCCAAGGTCATGGGCTTCATTGGCGGTACCGCCGACAAGCCGCTGCCGATCCGCGACAGCGAGGCCGATGCGATCCTGAGCCGCGTCCGCGAGGGCGTCGAGAAGCCGCGTCCGAAGGTGCTGTTCGAGCCGGGCGAGATGGTCCGCGTTACCGAAGGCCCCTTCAACGACTTCAACGGCGTGGTCGAGGAAGTCAATTACGAAAAGAGCCGCCTGCGTGTCGCCGTGCTGATCTTTGGCCGTTCGACGCCGGTGGAGCTCGAGTTCGGACAGGTGGAAAAGGCCTGACGACGCGCTTCAAGGTCGCCGGCGCTGTCCGGCGGGTGTAGCGGACAGGCTCGGTCGTTCAGATTGGCGTATATCGCCGTACGGGTCGCTGGCGCGCCACTTGCTTAAAACATGATCAATCTCTAAACTACGCGGTTCACGCCGGGGCATTCCTGTCTCTGCGTGTCCGCGTTTTCAGATGCCCGCAGGACGCGGGCGTTCCACCGTCAGGGACCGACGTGCAGCGAGGAGCCGCAAGGCGCCTGCACTCGCGAGGAAAATCCAATGGCAAAGAAAGTTACTGGCTACATCAAGCTGCAGGTCAAGGCCGGTCAGGCCAACCCGTCGCCGCCGGTGGGTCCGGCCCTGGGTCAGCGCGGCCTGAACATCATGGAGTTCTGCAAGGCGTTCAACGCCGCCACGCAGAAAATGGAGCCCGGCGCGCCGATTCCGGTGGTCATCACCGCGTATTCGGATCGCAGCTTCACCTTCGCGATGAAGACCTCCCCGGCCACCTACTGGCTGAAGAAGCTCACCAATACCGCCAAGGGCTCGCCGAAGCCGAACACCGACAAGGTGGGCAAGGTGACCCGCGCCCAGCTCGAAGAGATCGCCAAGCAGAAAGATTCCGATCTCACCGCGGCTGACCTGGAGGCCGCGGTCCGTACGATCGCCGGTAGTGCCCGTTCCATGGGCCTGGTAGTGGAGGGCTAAGACATGGCAAAGCTTACGAAGCGTATGAAGGCGGCTCAGGCCGCAGTGCAGCCGGGCAAGTTCTACGGCCTGGAAGAAGCCCTCAAGATCGTCAAGGACAACGCCAAGGCGAAGTTTGCCGAGTCGGTCGATGTCTCGGTTCGTCTGGGCATCGATGCAAAGAAGTCCGACCAGGGTGTGCGTGGCTCGTCGCTGCTGCCGCACGGCACCGGCAAGACCGTCAAGGTCGCCGTGTTCGTGCCGGCTGGTGAGAAGGCCGAGGCCGCCAAGGCCGCCGGCGCCGACGCGGTCGGCATGGACGACCTGGCCGAGCGCATGCAGGCGGGCGATCTGGACTTCGGTCGCGTGATCGCCACCCCCGACGCCATGCGCGTGGTCGGCAAGCTGGGCCAGCTGCTCGGTCCGCGCGGTCTGATGCCGAATCCGAAGGACGGCTCGGTCACCGCCGACGTCGCCACCGCGGTCAAGAACGCCAAGGCCGGCCAGGTGAAGTTCCGCAACGACAAGGCGGGCATCATCCACGCCACCATCGGCAAGGCCAGCTTCGAGGCGTCGCAGCTCGCGGACAACCTCAACATGCTGATTGCCGACCTGCTCAAGGCCAAGCCGTCTTCGGCCAAGGGCCAGTACCTGCAGAAGGTTGCGCTGTCCAGCACCATGGGCGTGGGCGTGCCGGTCGACACCTCGTCGCTGGCCACTGCGGCCAAGTAAGTCATTCAAGTCCTGCGCGGCCGCAAGCCGTGCAGGCAGTTTTTGAAGGTAGTCCGGGCTCGTGCCCGGACCATCGTCAAAGACCGCAGGCGCGTTCAGCGCGCGACAACGACGGGCAGGGAGCTCGTGCTGGCAGGGAATCGCCGTGGTCGCAAGCGGGACCGCTTAATCGAATGCCGTCGAGGATTCGGCCTGCGCAGATGGTGTTGCCCCTTCTGGAATCGTTTTTCTGGAAAGGCCACCACCCGGGATCTCCACAGATCCCCGACGTCACGGAAGGCGTCGCCCCGGACCGCAAGCGGCAGGAGCCGTGAGCGGAGTTCATTTGGAGGAGTGCAATGGCTCTCAATCTGTCCCAGAAGCAAGAAGTAGTCGCCGAGCTGGCAGACGTTGCCGCCAAGGCTCACTCCCTGGTCGCCGCCGAGTACGCGGGCACCACGGTCGCACAGATGACCGCGATGCGCAGGAAGGCCCGCGAGACGGGCGTGTTCTTGAAGGTTGTCAAGAACACGCTGGCATCGCGCGCTGTGGTCGGTACCGAGTTCGAGGTCGTCAAGGACGTCCTGACCGGTCCGCTCCTGTACGCGTTCTCGACCGAGGAGCCCGGTGCAGCCGGGCGCCTGATCAAGGAGTTCGCCAAGGGCAACGACAAGCTCAAGGCAAAGGTCGTGTCCGTGGAAGGCAAGCTGTTCCCGGCCGAGCACGTCGAAGTGCTGGCTTCGCTGCCGACCCGCGAACAGGCGCTGGCCATGCTGGCCCGCGTGCTGGCCGAGCCGGCCACGATGTTTGCCCGTGTCATCAAGGCCGTGGCCGATCAGCAGGGTGGCGGCGATGCCGCGCCCGAGCCGGCCGAAGCCGAGACTGCCTGAGCCCGACGTCTTTTCAAACCGATTTTATTTCCAGAGGTAAATCAAATGTCCCTGTCCAACGAACAGATCGTTGAAGCCGTCGCCGCCAAGTCGCTGATGGAAGTGATGGACCTGGTGAAGGCCATCGAAGAGAAGTTTGGCGTGACCGCCGCCGCTCCTGTGGCTGTGGCTGGCCCGGCTGCGGCTGCCCCGGCTGCCGAAGAGCAGACCGAGTTCGACGTGATCCTGAAGAGCGCTGGCGACAAGAAGGTCGACGTGATCAAGGCCGTTCGCGCCATCACGGGCCTGGGCCTGAAGGAAGCGAAGGACCTGACCGAGGCCGGTGGCGTCGTGAAGGAAGCCGCTTCGAAGGACGACGCTGCCAAGTTCAAGAAGGATCTGGAAGCTGCCGGCGCCACGGTCGAACTGAAGTAATTGGCGCTCTTGCGCGCCATCAGTTTGATCTAGCGTGACGCAAGCCTGGGGGCGTGAGCCCCCGGGCTTTGCCTGTTGCGAGACGCGTCCATTGCGCCCGCAACCTGTGTTACCGGGTAGGCAAGAAGGCAGTACTGAAAGGCCGCGCGTCGACCTTTGATTCCTGTCTTTTGATGTTTTGCCGGGCCGTTTGCGGTTCGACTGGACATCGCCGCTTTTCATCATTCAGCCGGTGTGTGCACCACCGGCGCCACTGCGAACCGAGGCGTCACCGACCATGACCTACTCGTTTACCGAGAAGAAGCGCATCCGCAAGGATTTCGGCAAGCGTCCGCCCGTGCTGGGCGTGCCCAACTTGCTGACCATCCAGACCGACTCCTACCGGGAGTTCCTGCAGGAGCACGTCGCGCCCAAGCAGCGCGAGGAGAAGGGTCTGCACGCCGCCCTCAAGTCGGTGTTTCCCATCTCCAGCTACTCCGGCAATGCCGCACTCGAGTACGTCGACTACCGCCTCGGCGAGCCGGCGTTCGACGAGCGCGAGTGCCGCAATCGCGGCATGACCTACGGCGCGCCGTTGCGTACGACCGTGCGTCTGGTGATCTACGACAAGGACAGCCCCGCCTCGAAGAAGGCGGTCAAGTACGTCAAGGAGCAGGAGGTCTACATGGGCGAGATTCCGCTCATGACCGACACCGGCACCTTCATCATCAACGGCACCGAGCGCGTGATCGTCTCGCAGCTGCATCGTTCGCCGGGCGTGTTCTTCGACCACGACCGCGGCAAGACGCACAGCTCGGGCAAGCTGCTGTTCTCGGCGCGCGTGATCCCCTACCGCGGCTCCTGGCTGGACTTCGAGTTCGACCCGAAGGACGCGCTGTTCACTCGTATCGATCGTCGCCGCAAGCTGCCGGTGACGGTGCTGCTGCGCGCGCTGGGCTACACCAACGAGGAGATGCTGGGCATCTTCTTCGAGCACAACGTGTTCCACCTGGGCAAGAAGGGCGGCACCACGCTGGAGCTGGTGGCCGAGCGCCTGCGCGGCGAGACGCTGACCTTCGATCTGATGATTGGCGACAAGGTGCTGGTGGAAGCCGGCAAGCGCATTACCGCGCGCCACGTGCGCCAGCTGGCAGCCGAGAACATCACCGCGCTGGAGGTGCCGGACGATTACCCCATCGGCCGCATCCTGGCGATCGACGTGGTCGACGCCAAGACCGGCGAGCTGCTGGCCTCGGCCAATGACGAAATCACTGCCGAGCACCTCGAGGCGTTCCGCAAGGCCGGCATCGAGACGCTGCCGACCCTGTACGTCAACGATCTCGATCGCGGTGCGTACATTTCGCACACCCTGCGCATCGACAACACCAAAACGCCGCTCGAGGCGCTGGTGGAAATCTACCGGATGATGCGTCCGGGCGAGCCGCCGACCAAGGATGCGGCGCAGAACCTGTTCTACAACCTGTTCTTCACTTTTGACCGCTACGACCTGTCGGGCGTCGGCCGGATGAAGTTCAACCGCCGTGTCGGGCGCCAGGACATCCTGGGCCCGGGCGTGCTGTACGACCACAAGTACTTCGCCGATCGCAAGGAAGAGGCTTCGCAGGCGCTGGTCAAGGCGCAGGGCGAGAGTTCCGACATCCTCGACGTGCTCAAGGTGCTGATCGACATCAAGAACGGTCACGGCACCGTCGACGACATCGACCACCTGGGCAACCGTCGCGTGCGCTCGGTCGGCGAGATGGCCGAGAACACCTTCCGCATCGGCCTGGTGCGCGTGGAGCGTGCGGTGCGCGAGCGCCTGTCGCTGGCCGAGTCCGATGGCCTGACCCCGCAGGACCTGATCAACGCCAAGCCGGTCGCGGCGGCGGTGAAGGAGTTCTTCGGCTCGTCGCAGCTGTCGCAGTTCATGGACCAGAACAATCCGCTGTCGGAAGTCACCCACAAGCGCCGCGTGTCGGCCCTTGGACCGGGCGGCCTGACGCGCGAGCGCGCCGGCTTCGAAGTGCGCGACGTGCATCCGACCCATTACGGCCGCGTCTGCACCATCGAGACGCCGGAAGGCCCGAACATCGGCCTGATCAACTCGCTGGCCGTGTACGCCCGCACCAACTCCTACGGCTTCCTTGAGACGCCGTACCGCAAGGTCGAAAACGGCAAGGTGACCGACAAGGTCGATTACCTCTCCGCGATCGAGGAAGGTGATCATGTGATCGCCCAGGCGAACTCCCCGCTGGACAAGCAGGGTGCGTTCGTCGAGGACTTCGTGTCCTGCCGTTTCCGCGGCGAGTCCGAGCTGCGTCCGGCGGCCGAGGTTGGCTACATGGACGTTTCGCCGATGCAGACCGTGTCGGTTGCTGCGGCGCTGGTGCCGTTCCTGGAGCACGACGACGCCAACCGCGCCCTGATGGGCGCGAACATGCAGCGTCAGGCCGTGCCGACGCTGCGCTCGCAGACCCCGCTGGTCGGCACCGGCATCGAGCGCGCCGTGGCGCGTGACTCGGGCGTCATCGTCACTGCCAAGCGCGGTGGCGAGATCGAGCAGGTCGATGCGGCCCGCATCGTGGTGCGCGTGAACGAGGAAGAGGTCGGCGACAACGACGCCGGCGTCGACATCTACACGCTGACCAAGTACACCCGCTCGAACCAGAACACCAACCTCAACCAGCGCCCGCTGGTGAACGTGGGTGACGTGGTGGCCAAGGGCGACACGCTGGCCGACGGTTCGTCGACCGACCTGGGCGAGCTCGCGCTCGGCCAGAACATGCTGATCGCCTTCATGCCGTGGAACGGCTACAACTTCGAAGACTCGATCCTGCTCTCCGAGCGCGTCGTGCAGGAAGACCGCTACACCTCGATCCACATCGAGGAGCTGTCCTGCATCGCGCGTGACACCAAGCTCGGTGCCGAGGAAATCACCGCCGACATCCCGAACGTGGGCGAGCAGGCGCTGGCGCGTCTGGACGAGTCCGGCATCGTGTACATCGGTGCGGAAGTGAAGGCCGGCGACATCATGGTCGGCAAGGTGACGCCCAAGGGCGAGAGCCAGCTCACGCCGGAAGAGAAGCTGCTGCGCGCGATCTTCGGCGAGAAGGCGTCCGACGTGAAGGATTCGTCCTTGCGCGTGCCGCCGGGCATGGACGGCACCGTCATCGACGTGCAGGTGTTCACCCGCGACGGCATCGAGAAGGACAAGCGCGCCAAGCAGATCGAGGAAATGGAGGTCAAGCGGATCCGCAAGGATCTGGACGACCAGTTCCGCATCCTCGAGGGCGCGATCTACAACCGCATGCGCACCCAGCTCGTCGGCAAGTCCGCGATGAGCGGTCCGGGCGGCCTCAAGCGCGGCACCGAGATCACCGACGCCTACCTGGACGGCCTGAAGAAGGACGACTGGTTCAAGGTCAACGTGAAGGACGAGGACGTCACCGAGTTCCTCGAGCGCGCGGCCGATCAGATCCGTCGTCACAAGGAAGAGTTCGACAAGCGCTTCAAGGAGAAGCAGGGCAAGATCACCCAGGGCGACGACCTCGCGCCGGGCGTGCTGAAAATGGTGAAGGTGTTCCTGGCCGTGAAGCGCCGCATCCAGCCGGGCGACAAGATGGCCGGTCGCCACGGCAACAAGGGCGTGGTCTCCAACGTGGTGCCGGTGCAGGACATGCCGTTCTCCGCCGACGGTACCCCGGTCGACATCGTGCTGAACCCGCTGGGCGTGCCCTCGCGCATGAACATCGGTCAGATTCTGGAAGTGCATCTGGGCTGGGCCGCCAAGGGCCTGGGCAAGAAGATCCAGAAGATGATCGAGGCGCAGGAGAAGGTCACCGAGATCCGCAAGTTCCTCGACCAGATCTACAACGGTCAGGTCTCGGGCGCGGTGCAGCACGTGGACCTCAAGACCCTGACCGACGACGAGATCCGTACGCTCGCGCACAACCTGCAGGAAGGCGTGCCGATGGCCACGCCGGTGTTCGACGGTGCCGAGGAGTCCGAGATCAAGGCGATGCTGAAGCTGGCGGACCTGCCCGAGTCGGGTCAGACCACGCTGTATGACGGCCGTACCGGCGAGGCGTTCGATCGCCCGGTTACCGTCGGCTACATGCATTACCTGAAGCTCAACCACCTGGTCGACGACAAGATGCACGCGCGCTCCACCGGTCCGTACTCGCTGGTCACCCAGCAGCCGCTGGGCGGCAAGGCGCAGTTCGGTGGCCAGCGCTTCGGTGAGATGGAAGTCTGGGCGCTGGAAGCCTACGGCGCGGCCTACACCCTGCAGGAAATGCTGACCGTGAAGTCCGACGACGTGCAGGGCCGCAACCAGATGTACAAGAACATCGTCGACGGCAACCACGAGATGACGGCCGGCATGCCGGAGTCCTTCAACGTGCTGGTGAAGGAAATCCGTTCGCTCGGTATCGACATCGACTTGGAAGAGATCAAGTAACCGAAGGGTTACAGGAGCTTATGCAATGAAAGATTTGCTCAATCTGTTCAATCAGCAGCGCGCCACGCCTGACTTCGACGCGATCAAGATCGCGCTGGCGTCGCCGGAGCTGATTCGTTCGTGGTCGTTCGGCGAAGTGAAGAAGCCGGAAACCATCAACTACCGCACCTTCAAGCCCGAGCGTGACGGCCTGTTTTGCGCCGCCATCTTCGGTCCGGTGAAGGATTACGAGTGCCTGTGCGGCAAGTACAAGCGCATGAAGCATCGCGGCGTGGTCTGCGAGAAGTGCGGCACGGAAGTGACGCTGGCCAAGGTGCGCCGCGAGCGCATGGGCCACATCGAGCTGGCCAGCCCCACCGCGCACATCTGGTTCCTCAAGTCGCTGCCCTCGCGCATCGGTCTGATGCTGGACATGACCCTGCGCGACATCGAGCGCATCCTGTACTTCGAGGCCTTCGTGGTGATCGACCCGGGCATGACCGCGCTCGAGCGCGGCCAGCTGCTCAGCGAAGACCAGTACCTGGAGGCGGTCGAGGAGCACGGTGACGAGTTCGACGCCCGCATGGGTGCCGAGGCCGTCTACGAGCTGCTGAAGTCGCTCGACCTGCCGGGCGAAGTCGTGCGCCTGAAGGAAGAAATCACCTCCACCAACTCCGAGACCAAGCTCAAGCGCCTCACCAAGCGCGTCAAGCTGATCGAGGCGTTCCTGGAGTCCGGCAACAAGCCGGAGTGGATGGTGCTGACCGTGCTGCCGGTGCTGCCGCCGGACCTGCGTCCGCTGGTGCCGCTGGACGGTGGCCGCTTCGCCACGTCCGACCTGAATGATCTGTACCGCCGCGTCATCAACCGCAACAATCGCCTCAAGCGCCTGCTCGAGCTCAATGCGCCGGACATCATCGTGCGCAACGAGAAGCGCATGCTGCAGGAATCGGTCGATGCGCTGCTGGACAACGGCCGCCGCGGTCGTGCCATCACCGGCACCAACAAGCGCGCGCTGAAGTCGCTGGCCGACATGATCAAGGGCAAGCAGGGCCGGTTCCGCCAGAACCTGCTCGGCAAGCGCGTGGACTATTCCGGTCGCTCGGTGATCGTGGTCGGCCCGACGCTGCGCCTGCACCAGTGCGGTCTGCCCAAGAAGATGGCGCTGGAGCTGTTCAAGCCATTCATCTTTGCCAAGCTGCAGGCGCGTGGCGAAGCCACCACCATCAAGGCGGCCAAGAAGCTCGTCGAGCGTGAGGAAGCGCAGGTCTGGGACATCCTCGAGGACGTGATCCGCGAGCATCCGGTGCTGCTGAACCGCGCACCGACCCTGCACCGCCTCGGCATCCAGGCGTTCGAGCCGGTGCTGATCGAAGGCAAGGCGATCCAGCTGCATCCGCTGGTCTGTACCGCGTTCAACGCCGACTTCGACGGCGACCAGATGGCGGTGCACGTGCCGCTCTCGATCGAGGCGCAGCTCGAAGCGCGCGCCCTGATGATGTCGTCCAACAACATCCTGTCGCCCGCCAACGGCGAGCCGATCATCGTGCCGACCCAGGACGTGGTGCTGGGCCTGTACTACATGACCCGCGAACTGGTGAACGTGAAGGGTTCGGGCATGGTGTTCTCCGGCCTCGGCGAAGTGCGCCGCGCCTACGAGAACCGTGCGGTCGAGCTGCACGCCAAGGTCAAGGTGCGCCTGAAGCAGGTGCACGTGGCCGACGACGGCACGCGCAGCTCCGAGGTGTCGCTGGTCGACACCACGGTGGGCCGCGCGCTGCTGGCCGAGATTATGCCGGAGGGTCTGCCCTTCAGCCTGGCCAACATCGAGCTGACCAAGAAGAACATCTCGCGCCTGATCAACGCCAGCTATCGTCTGCTGGGCCTGAAGGACACTGTGGTGTTCGCCGACAAGCTGATGTACACCGGCTACCGCTTCGCGACCCGCGCCGGTATCTCCATCGGCATCGATGACATGATCATCCCGCCGGAGAAGAAGACCATCCTGGCCGAGGCCGAGAAGGAAGTGGTCGAGATCCAGGAGCAGTACCAGTCGGGTCTGGTGACCGCCGGCGAGCGCTACAACAAGGTGGTCGACATCTGGTCGCGCACCAGCGAGCTGGTCGCCAAGGCGATGATCGACGGCATCGGTACCGAGAAGGTCACCGACGCCGATGGCAAGACGATCAACCAGAAGTCGATGAACTCGCTGTACATCATGGCCGACTCCGGCGCCCGTGGCTCGGTGGCGCAGATTCGCCAGCTGGCCGGTATGCGTGGCCTGATGGCGCGTCCGGACGGCTCGATCATCGAGACCCCGATCAAGGCCAACTTCCGCGAAGGCCTGAACGTGCTGCAGTACTTCAACTCCACCCACGGTGCCCGTAAGGGCCTGGCGGATACGGCGCTGAAGACCGCGAACTCCGGTTACCTGACCCGTCGCCTCGTCGACGTCGCGCAGGACGTGGTGATCACCTCCACCGATTGCGGTACCGAAGACGGCGTGATCATGCAGCCGATCGTGGAAGGCGGTGACGTGGTCGAGCCGCTGCGCGAGCGCGTGCTCGGTCGCGTGGTGGTCGAGGACGTCTACGCCCCGGGCGACGACGACGAGGCCATCGTCACCCGCGACACGCTGCTGGACGAAGCCCTGGTCGAAAAGCTCGACAAGGCTGGCGTGCAGTCGATCAAGGTGCGTTCGCCGATCACCTGCGAAGCCAGCCACGGCGTGTGCGCCCTGTGCTACGGCCGCGATCTGGCCCGTGGTCACCTGGTCAACATGGGCGAGGCCGTGGGTGTGGTCGCCGCGCAGTCGATCGGCGAGCCGGGTACCCAGCTGACCATGCGTACGTTCCACATTGGTGGTGCGGCTTCGCGTGCGGCGGCCGTGGACAACGTGTCGGTGAAGACCACCGGCACGCTGAAGTTCAACAACCTCAAGACCGTGCAGCATGCGCAGGGTCACCTGGTGGCGGTATCGCGTTCGGGCGAAGTGTCGGTGATCGACGCCAACGGCCGCGAGCGCGAGCGTTACAAGGTGCCTTACGGCGCGACGATCTCGGTCAAGGACGGTGCGGCGGTGAAGGCCGGCCAGACCGTTGCCAACTGGGATCCGCATACCCACCCCATCGTGTCGGAAGTGGCCGGTACCGTGCGCTTCATCGACTTCATCGATGGCGTCACCGTGCAGAGCCAGACCGACGAGCTCACCGGCCTGGAGTCGGCGGTGGTGACCGATCCGAAGCGTCGCGGTACGGCAGCCAAGGATCTGCGCCCGATCGTGCGCCTGGAAGACAGCAAGGGCCGCGAGCTCAAGTTGCCGGGTACCGACATCGCCGCGCAGTACTTCCTGCCGGCCGGCGCGATCATCTCGATCCAGAACGGCAGCGATGTGGGCGTGGGTGACGTGGTGGCACGTATCCCGCAGGAAACCTCCAAGACCCGCGACATCACCGGTGGTCTGCCGCGCGTGGCTGACCTGTTCGAGGCGCGCAAGCCGAAGGAGCCGGCGATCCTGGCCGAGCGCTCCGGCATCATCAGCTTCGGCAAGGATACCAAGGGCAAGCAGCGCCTGATCATCAAGGACGTGGACGGCAACGAGCACGAGGAGCTGATTCCCAAGTGGCGCCAGGTCATCGTGTTCGAGGGCGAGCACGTGGAGAAGGGCGAAACCGTCGTCGACGGCGAGCCGAGTCCGCATGACATCCTGCGTTTGCTGGGGGTCGAGCCGCTGGCGTCGTACCTGGTCAAGGAGATCCAGGACGTCTATCGCCTGCAGGGCGTGAAGATCAACGACAAGCACATCGAAGCGATCATTCGCCAGATGCTGCGCAAGGTCGAGATCACCGAGCCGGGCGACAGCCATTACCTGCGCGGCGAGCAGGTCGAGCGCGTGCGGATCAACGAGGAGAACGATCGCGCGGAAGCTCGCGGTGAGCGTCCGGCCGAGTACCAGTCGGTACTGCTGGGTATCACCAAGGCGTCGCTGGCGACCGAGTCGTTCATCTCCGCGGCTTCTTTCCAGGAAACCACCCGCGTGCTGACCGAGGCAGCCGTTCGCGGCACCCGCGATACCTTGCGGGGCCTGAAGGAAAATGTTATTGTCGGCCGTCTGATTCCGGCAGGTACGGGTCTGGCGTACCACGCTCAGCGTCGTCGCCGGGGCGGTCTCACCGCCGCGGAGCTGGAAACTCTTTCCGGTTCCTCCCACGGCTCCTTTGCAGAAGCCCCGGTCGGCAGCGATGGTGGTGTCGAGTAAGCCCCCTGCGGGCTTCACTTGCTGACATACGAAATGAGGCGCACGGAGGCGCCTCGTGTTCGGGTCAAGGACGCGCGGTGCCCGTTTGCCTGTGCAAATGGCCCATGTTAAATTTCCGCTTCTTGGCAGGCCGAAAGCATCGGTCTGCCTTTATGTTTCTCAGGAATAGTTTCGCATGACGACAGTCAATCAGTTGGTGCGCAAATCCCGCAGCCCGAAGAGCTACAAGAGCGCTTCGCCGGCCCTGCAGAGCAGCCCGCAGCGTCGTGGCGTCTGCACGCGCGTGTACACGACCACCCCGAAGAAGCCGAACTCGGCGTTGCGCAAGGTTGCCAAGGTGCGCCTGACCAACGGTTACGAGGTCATCAGCTATATCGGTGGTGAAGGCCACAACCTGCAGGAGCACTCGGTGGTGCTGATCCGCGGCGGTCGCGTCAAGGATCTCCCGGGCGTCCGTTACCACACCGTGCGCGGCAGCCTCGATTGCGCTGGCGTGACCAAGCGTCGCCAGTCGCGCTCCAAGTACGGCGCCAAGCGCCCGAAGAAATAAGAGTCAAGGACAGCAAACATGTCGCGTAAAGGTTCACATCCCGCCCGTCTGGTCCTTCCGGACCCCAAGCATGGCAGCCAGCTGATTGCCCGCTTCATCAACATGGTGATGAAGAGCGGCAAGAAGTCGGTCGCCGAAAGCATCGTCTACGGTGCGCTGACCCAGCTGGGCGAGAAGAATCCGGAGCCGGTGGCTCTGGTTGAAAAGGCGCTCACCAATATCGCTCCGGCGGTCGAGGTGAAGTCGCGTCGTGTCGGTGGCGCCACCTACCAGGTGCCCGTCGAAGTGCGTCCGGGTCGCCGCATGGCACTGGCGATGCGTTGGGTGATCGATGCTGCGCGCAAGCGCGGTGAGACCTCGATGCCGCGCAAGCTCGCCGCAGAGCTGCTCGAGGCTTCCGAGAATCGCGGTGGCGCGATCAAGAAGCGCGAGGAAACGCACCGCATGGCGGAAGCCAACAAGGCATTCTCGCACTACCGCTGGTAAGTGCTGACAGAAGGGCAGTGGGCGGGCTTCGCGGCCTGTCCACTGCCTTCTGGCATTTAAGAGGGTTGCAATGTGGCTCGCAGTACGCCCATCGAGCGTTACCGCAATTTCGGCATCATGGCGCACATTGATGCCGGCAAGACCACGACCACCGAGCGCATCCTCTTCTATACCGGTGTAAGCCAGCGGATGGGTGAGGTCCATGATGGCGCCGCCACCATGGACTGGATGGAGCAGGAGCAGGAGCGGGGGATCACCATCACCTCCGCGGCAACGACTGCGTTCTGGCAAGGCATGGACCGTTCCATGCCCGAGCACCGCCTCAACATCATCGATACGCCCGGGCACGTCGACTTCACCATTGAGGTGGAGCGCTCATTGCGCGTGCTCGACGGCGCCATCTTCGTGCTGTGCGCCGTCAGTGGCGTGCAGCCGCAGTCCGAAACCGTCTGGCGGCAGGCCGACCGTTATCGGGTTCCGCGGCTCGCTTTCGTCAACAAGATGGATCGGGCGGGTGCGGATTTCGGCCGCGTGCTGGCACAGCTCAAGGGGCGTCTCAACGCCAGCCCGGTTCCCTTGCAGCTACCGCTCGGGTCGGAGGACGAGTTCGAAGGTGTCATCGATCTTCTCCACATGCGGGCGATCTACTGGGATGCCGCTTCGCAGGGAATGACCTTCGACTACCGCGAGATCCCCTTGCCACTGCGCGAGGATGCCTCACGCGCGCGGCAATTCATGGTGGAGGCCGCCGCTGAGAGCTCGGAAGAGCTCATGGACCGCTACCTACGGGACGATGACCTCACGCCCGATGACATCCTCGCCGGCCTGCGTGCCGGCACGCTCTCGAACACGATCATCCCGGTGCTTTGCGGCTCCGCTTTTCGCAACAAGGGCGTGCAGGCGCTGCTTGACGCGGTAGTGCGGTTTCTTCCCGCGCCGGGCGATCGCCCTCCCGTGCAGGGCCTGGACGAGCGTGGCGAGACTGCCGTCCGTCCAGCCGACGATGCGCAGCCGTTCGCGGCACTCGCCTTCAAGATCATGGACGACCCCCATGCGGGGCCGCTGACGTTCTTCCGCGTGTATTCGGGGACTCTCGCCGCCGGCGATGTGGTGCTCAATCCCGGCAAGGGCGGCCGTGAACGCATTGGGCGCATCGTGCAGATGCATGCCAACGAGCGCGAGGAAATCACCGGCGTTCGAGCGGGCGACATCGCCGCGGCGGTGGGTCTCAAGGGCGTCACGACCGGGGATACGCTGTGTGCGGTAGATGCGCCGATCACGCTGGAGCGCATCGCCTTTCCCGAGCCGGTTATTGCGATGGCAGTGGAGCCGAAGTCGGAGGATGGGCAGCAGGCGTTGACTCTCGCGCTGGAGCGTCTGGCAGCTGAGGATCCATCGTTCCGGACCTACGTGGAACCGGAGTCGGGACAAACCATCATTGCCGGCATGGGCGAGCTGCATCTGGATATCCTGGTTGACCGGATGCGCCGGGAGTACGGCGTCGAGGCGAGTGTCGGAAGGCCCCAGGTGGCCTATCGGGAGACGCTCCGTCGCCCGACCCGGCAAGAGGGGAGGTTCGTCAGACAGGCTGCAGGCAAGGGACAGTTCGCCCGGGTCGTGCTGGAGCTTTGCCCGCAGGAGCGGGGCCACGGCTACGCGTTCGACAATGCGCTGGTGGGGCATGTCCTGCCGAAGGAATGCGTGCTCGCGGTCGATCAGGGAGTGCGCGAAGCGCTGGCTTTCGGGCCGCTGGCCGGCTTTCCGGTGGTTGACCTCAGAGTGCGCCTGGTAGACGCGACGTATCACGAGGTCGACTCGTCCGAGCTGGCTTTCCGGATCGCCGCATCCCTTGCCTTCAAGGAGGGCTACGGAAAGGCGGGTGCCGTGCTGCTGGAGCCGGTCATGCGGGTAGCTGTCGTCACGCCGGAAGAGCACGTGGGCGACGTCATGGGGGATCTGAGCCGCCGTCGGGGGCTCCTGCGCGGATCGGACGACAGCACGGCCGGCCGGACGATCGACGCGCTGGTGCCGCTGGGCGAGATGTTCGGCTACGCCACCGGCCTGCGCTCGCTGACCCAAGGGCGTGCAACCTACACGATGGAGTTCGACCACTATGCCGAGGTGCCCGGGTCGATCGCGGAGCAGATCACGAAGAGGGCCTGACAGAGGGCGTTCTTCCTTTATAATTGCGGTTCTTTTTTGAGAGGTTAGAGTCATGGCAAAGGGTAAATTCGAGCGCACCAAGCCGCACGTCAACGTGGGCACCATTGGCCACGTGGACCACGGCAAGACGACGCTGACGGCGGCGCTGACCAAGATCGGCGCAGAGCGCTTCGGTGGCGAGTTCAAGGCATATGACGCGATCGACGCGGCGCCGGAAGAGAAGGCGCGCGGCATCACGATCTCGACCGCCCACGTGGAATACGAGTCGCCGAACCGCCACTACGCGCACGTCGACTGCCCGGGCCATGCCGACTACGTCAAGAACATGATCACCGGTGCGGCGCAGATGGACGGCGCGATCCTGGTTTGCTCGGCCGCGGACGGCCCGATGCCGCAGACGCGCGAGCACATCCTGCTCAGCCGTCAGGTGGGCGTGCCGTATATCGTGGTGTTCCTGAACAAGGCCGACATGGTCGACGACGCCGAACTGCTCGAGCTGGTCGAGATGGAAGTGCGCGAGCTGCTGTCGAAGTACGACTTCCCGGGCGACGACACCCCGATCATCCACGGTTCGGCGCTGAAGGCGCTCGAGGGTGACCAGAGCGAGATCGGCGTGCCGGCGATCATCAAGCTGGTGGATGCGCTGGACAGCTACATCCCGCAGCCGGAGCGCGACATCGACAAGCCGTTCCTGATGCCGGTGGAAGACGTGTTCTCGATCTCCGGTCGCGGCACCGTGGTGACCGGTCGCGTCGAGCGCGGCGTGATCAAGGTGGGCGAGGAAATCGAGGTCGTGGGTATCCGCGACACGCAGAAGACCACCGTGACCGGCGTGGAAATGTTCCGCAAGCTGCTGGACCAGGGCCAGGCCGGTGACAACGTGGGCCTGCTGCTGCGCGGCCTGAAGCGCGACGACGTGGAGCGTGGCCAGGTGCTGGCCAAGCCCGGTTCGATCACCCCGCACACGGACTTCGAGGCCGAGGTGTACGTGCTGTCGAAGGACGAGGGTGGCCGTCACACGCCGTTCTTCAAGGGCTACCGTCCGCAGTTCTACTTCCGCACCACCGACGTGACCGGCGCTTGCGAGCTGCCGGAGGGCGTGGAGATGGTGATGCCGGGCGACAACGTGAAGATGGTGGTGAGCCTGATCCACCCGATCGCGATGGACGAGGGCCTGCGCTTTGCCATCCGCGAAGGCGGCCGCACCGTCGGCGCCGGCGTGGTGGCCAAGGTCATCAAGTAAGCATCGCGCTGCCCGATTGGGGCAGGGTAGAAAAGCGGCAGCTTCGGCTGCCGTTTTTTTTTTCAGCTCCTGAGACAGAAATAGCCGCCGGGCTCTTCCCTTGAGCAACGCAAGTCGCTACACTTCGCAAGTTGTATAGAGGGGCGCGCCGCTGGCGGGCCACTCACACCGCGAAATGAGGTGCAGGATGCACTTCGAGTTCGCAGGCACGGATTGCCATTGGCTACGACACTGGATCGCAAGGCTCGCGCCTTGTTGATCTTTTGCTTTACGCCTTTTATACTTTTTTGCTCGGCAAGCCGCACTGCAGGCTTGCCGAATGTTTTAGGCGCCTGTCGGCTTGGCTGACACGGTTGCCGAACAGGCGGTTCAACAGGTTGTGCGGAGCGGTGAGAAGCCACTCCGATTCACAGTATTTGTTCTTTAGACAACAGGACACGGTTATGGCGAACCAGAAGATTCGCATTCGGCTCAAGGCGTACGATCACCGTCTGATCGACCGCTCGGCCAGCGAGATCGTCGAGACGGCCAAGCGCACTGGCGCAACGGTTCTCGGCCCGATTCCGCTCCCGACCAAGATCGAGCGCTACACCATTCTGGTGTCGCCGCACGTCGACAAGGATGCACGCGACCAGTACGAGACCCGTACGCACAAGCGTGTACTCGACATCGTTGACCCCAACGACAAGACCGTGGACGCGCTCATGAAGCTTGATCTCGCCGCTGGCGTCGATGTTCAGATCAAGCTCGGTTGAGCGATAGACAGGATACGAAAATGAGTATCGGACTGGTTGGCCGCAAGTGCGGCATGAGCCGACTCTTCACTGAAGATGGCCGCTCGATTCCGGTGACGCTGATTGAAGCGACCCCGAACCGCGTGACCCAGGTGAAGACGGAAGAAACTGATGGCTACAGCGCCGTGCAGGTTGCGGCGGGCGTGAAGCGCGCCTCGCTGCTGACGCAGCCGCTGAAGGGCCACTACGCCAAGGCGAAGGTTGAGCCGGGTCGTGGCCTGTGGGAATTCCGCGTTACCGCCGACGATCTGGGCAAGTATGCCGTCGGTGCAGAGATCAAGGCGGACGATATTTTCGCCGCTGGCCAGATCGTCGATGTCGCCGGTGTCTCCAAGGGCAAGGGCTTCCAGGGCACGATCAAGCGCTGGAACTTCAAGATGGGTGACGCCACCCACGGTAACTCGCTGTCGCATCGCGCCCCGGGCTCGATCGGCCAGCGCCAGACGCCGGGCCGCGTGTTCCCGGGCAAGAAGATGTCCGGTCAGATGGGCAACGTGAACCGTACGCAGCAGGGTCTGGAAGTGGTCAAGGTGGACGCCGAGCGTCACCTGATTGCTGTGAAGGGCGCTGTGCCGGGTGCAACCGGTGGCGACGTCGTCATCCGTCCGACCACCAAGGGTTGAGGAGAGACGCCATGGAACTCAATGTTATTGGCGCCAAGCCGCTCAGCGTGTCGGACGAAGTGTTCGGCGGTGAGTACAAGCAGGCCCTGGTTCACCAGGTGGTCGTCGCCTATCAGGCTGGCGGTCGCGCGGGCACCAAGGCTCAGCTGTCGCGTGGTGAGATGTCCGGCACCACCAAGAAGTTCAAGAAGCAGAAGGGCGGTGGCGCTCGCCACGGTGACTATCGCGCTCCGATTTTCGTTGGCGGTGGCGTGACGTTTGCCGCCAAGCCGCGCAGCTTCGAGCAGAAGGTCAACCGCAAGTCCTACCGCGTGGCCATCCGGTCGATCCTGTCCGAGCTCAATCGTGCCGGTCGCCTGAAGGTTGTCGAGAGCTTCGGCATCGACAATCCGAAGACCTCCGCGATGGTTGCCAAGCTCGCAGAGCTCGAGGTGTCCGGCCGAGTGCTGCTGGTGTCCGAGGATGCGTCCGAGTCGGTGTTCCTTGCCGCGCGCAACATCCCGTACGTGCACGTTCTCGACGTGATGGCGCTCAACCCCGTCAGCCTGGTCGGTTCTGACCATGTGGTGGTGACCGTCGAAGCGGTCAAGAAGATCGAGGAGTGGCTGGCATGAGCAACGAACGCATTCTCAACACGCTGCGTGCGCCGCATATCTCCGAGAAGTCTGCTCGTCTTGCCGAGAGCAACCAGTACGTATTCGTGGTCGCCCCCGAGGCAACCAAGGCCGATGTCCGTTCGGCGGTGGAGCAGTTGTTCGATGTCAAGGTCGAGCAGGTGAACCTCGTCAACGTCAAGGGCAAGGTCAAGTCCTTCCGTTTCCGCGCTGGCAGCCGCCAGGGCAAGCGCAAGGCCTACGTGCGCCTCGCCGATGGCCAGACCATCGATGTGTCAGCCAAGGCCTGAGCCAGGAGTTCTGTGAGATGGCACTAATTACGCACAAGCCGACCTCGCCCGGGCGCCGCGACGCAGTCAGCGTCCGCACCGAAGGTCTGCACAAGGGCGCACCGTACGCGCCGCTGACCGAGTCGCAGTCCAAGACCGGTGGCCGCAACCATTACGGTCGCATCACCACCCGTCACCGCGGCGGTGGTCACAAGCAGCACTATCGCATCATCGACTTCAAGCGCGACAAGGAAGGCATCGCCGGCCTCGTCGAGCGGATCGAGTACGACCCCAATCGCACCGCGCACATCGCGCTGCTGTGCTATGCGGACGGCGAGCGTCGCTACATCATTGCGCCCAAGGGCGTGGCGGTGGGTGATCGTCTGGTGTCCGGTTCCGATTCGCCGATCAAGGCGGGTAACTGCCTGCCGCTGCGCAACATCCCGGTCGGTTCGACCATCCACTGCATCGAGATGAAGGCTGGCAAGGGTGCGCAGATCGCACGCAGCGCCGGCGCCTCGGTCCAGCTGGTGGCACGCGAGTCCGGCTACGCCACGCTGCGTCTGCGCTCCGGCGAGATGCGTCGCGTGCCGGTCGACTGCCGCGCCACGATTGGCGAAGTGGGCAACTCCGAGCACAGCCTGAAGAAGCTGGGCAAGGCCGGCGCCAAGCGTTGGAAGGGCATTCGCCCGACCGTTCGCGGTGTGGTCATGAACCCGGTCGACCATCCGCACGGCGGTGGTGAGGGCAAGACTTCTGGTGGTCGTCATCCGGTCAGCCCCTGGGGCACGCCGGCCAAGGGCTACAAGACCCGCAACAACAAGCGCACGCAGCAGTTCATCGTGCGTCGTCGCAAGTAACAGGAAGCCGACATGCCGCGTTCTCTGAAGAAAGGTCCGTTCGTCGACCTTCACCTTGTCAAGAAGGTGGAAGCTGCGGTTTCCGCCAACAACAAGCGCCCGATCAAGACCTGGTCGCGTCGCTCGATGATCCTGCCGGAAATGGTCGGCTTGACCATCGCCATCCACAACGGTCGCCAGCACGTGCCGGTGCTCGTCAACGAGAACATGGTCGGGCACAAGCTCGGCGAGTTCGCGGTGACGCGTACCTTCAAGGGCCATGGCGGCGATAAGAAGGGCAAGTGATGAGCACTGAAGCCAAAGCGATCCTGCGCAGCGCCCGCATCTCGGCGCAGAAGGCACGCCTGGTAGCTGACCTGGTCCGCGGTCTCCCCGTGGGTCGCGCCAGCGACGTGCTGCAGTTCACCAACAAGAAGGCTGCGCAGCTGGTCCGCAAGGTGCTGCTGTCGGCTGTCGCCAACGCCGAGAACAATCTCGGCGCTGATGTCGACGAGCTGAAGGTCTCGAGCATCTTCGTGGACGAAGGTCCGGCGATGAAGCGCATGTACGCCCGCGCCAAAGGCCGCGGCTCGCGCATCCTGAAGCGCACCAGCCACATCACTGTGGTCGTTGGCAACTGACTGAGGGTATAGACGATGGGTCATAAAGTTCATCCCACCGGTATCCGCCTCGGCATCGCCAAGGACTGGAACTCGAAGTGGTACGCAAACAAGGCTGATTACGCCACCTACCTGGTCGCTGACCTGCGTGTGCGCGAGATGCTCCGCAAGAAGCTTGCTCAGGCTGGTATCTCCAAGATCCAGATCGAGCGTCCTGCCAAGACCGCCCGCGTGACGATCCACAGCGCCCGTCCGGGCGTGGTGATCGGCAAGAAGGGCGAGGACATCGAGAAGCTGCGCAAGGAAGTCAGCCAGATGATGGGCGTTCCCACGCACATCAACGTGAACGAAGTCCGCAAGCCGGAAATCGACGCGCAGCTGGTGGCCGAGTCGATCGCGCAGCAGCTCGAGCGCCGCATCATGTTCCGTCGCGCCATGAAGCGCGCCGTGGGCAATGCAATGCGCCTCGGCGCCCTGGGCATCAAGATCAACGTGTCCGGCCGTTTGAACGGCGCCGAGATTGCACGTTCCGAGTGGAGCCGCGAGGGCCGGGTGCCGCTGCATACGCTGCGCGCCGACATTGACTACGGCACCGCCGAAGCCAAGACCACCTACGGCATCATCGGCATCAAGGTGTGGATCTACAAGGGCGAGATCTTCGACATGGCGCAGGTCGGCCAGGAGTCGAAGGAAGAGCAGTCGCAGCCGCGCCGCGAAGGTGGCGAGGGTCGTCGTGAAGCGCGTCGGGACGGCGAAGGCCGTCGTGACCGGTCGGCGAAGTAAGGAGAGTTGCCATGTTGCAACCCAAGCGAACCAAATTCCGCAAGCAGTTCAAGGGCCGCAATGACGGCCTGGCTTTCAGCTCCAACCTCGTCAGCTTTGGCGAGTACGGCCTGAAGGCGACCACTCACGGTGCATTGACCGCACGCCAGATCGAGGCTGCTCGTCGTTGCATCACCCGCTACGTGAAGCGCGGTGGCAAGTTGTGGATCCGCGTGTTCCCCGACAAGCCGATCACCAAGAAGCCGATCGAAGTGCGAATGGGTGCGGGTAAGGGTGGCGTCGAGTTCTGGGTCGCTCCGATCCAGCCGGGCCGCATGCTTTACGAGATCGAGGGTGTGGACGAGTCCACGGCACGCGAGGCGTTCCGCCTGGCCGCTGCCAAGCTCTCGGTGCAGACCCAGTTTGTCAGCCGGGCGGTGATGTAATGGCCATCAAAGAAATCAACAACAAGTCGGTCGAAGAGCTGAACCAGCATCTGCTGGACCTTCGCAAGGAGCAGTTCAATCTGCGCATGCAGAAGGGCACCGGCCAGCTCAGCCAGCCGCACCAGCTGCGCCGCGTTCGGCGCGACATCGCCCGCACGAAGTTCGTGCTCGGCGGCAAGAAGTAAGGGACGGCGGACATGAGCGACAATCAGAAACAGGCACGCACCCTCGAGGGTCGCGTGGTCAGCAACAAGATGGACAAGACGGTGACGGTCCTGATCGAGCGCCAGGTGCAGCACGGCCTGATCGGCAAGATCATCCGTCGCTCCACCAAGCTTCACGCCCAGGATGATCTGGGTGCGAACGAGGGCGACGTGGTGCGCATTGCGGAATGCCGTCCGCTGTCCAAGACCAAACATCATCGCGTGGTTCAGATCCTCACGCGCGCCAACGTCTAAGGGAGGGTGCAGACATGATCCAGATGCAAAGCACGCTTTCCGCAGCGGACAACAGCGGCGCCAAGGAAGTGATGTGCATCAAGGTGCTCGGCGGCTCCAAGCGCCGCTACGCCTCGATCGGTGACGTCATCAAGGTCACCGTGAAAGATGCCATCCCGCGCGGCAAGGTGAAGAAGGGCGAGGTGTACAACGCCGTGGTCGTTCGCACGGCCAAGGGCGTGCGTCGTCCTGACGGTTCGCTGATCCGCTTCGACGGAAACGCGGCCGTTCTCCTCAACAACAAGCTCGAGCCGATCGGTACCCGTATTTTCGGACCGGTCACCCGCGAGCTGCGCAGCGAGAAGTTCATGAAGATCGTCTCGCTCGCGCCCGAAGTGCTCTGAGCGGAGTAATAACCATGAACCGTATCCGCAAGGGTGATCAGGTCCTCGTGATCACCGGCAAGAACAAGGGCCAGCGCGGCGATGTGCTGCGCGTCGATGGCGACCGCGTCTTCGTCGCCAACGTGAATCTGGTCAAGCGCCACACCAAGGCGAATCCCCAGGCCAACCAGCCCGGCGGTATCGTCGAGCGTGAGGCCTCGATCCATCTCTCCAATGTGCAGCTGTTCAACCCCGCCACGAACAAGGGTGAACGCGTCGGCACCAAAACGCTCGAAGATGGGCGCAAGGTCCGCGTGTTCCGTTCGTCTGGCGAGGTCGTGGACGCGTAAGGAACACGATCATGACGCGCCTTCAAAATTTCTATAAAGAGCAGGTCATCGCCAAGCTCACCGAGAAGTTCGGCTACGAGAACGTGATGCAGGTTCCCCGCATCACGAAGATCACGCTGAACATGGGTGTGGGTGAAGCGGCCGGCAACAAGAAAGTTCTCGAGAACGCCGTGGCCGACATGGCGAAGATCGCAGGCCAGAAGCCGATCACGACCAAGGCGCGCGTGTCTGTCGCCTCGTTCAAGATCCGTGATGGCTGGCCGATCGGCTGCAAGGTCACCCTGCGCCGCGCGCAGATGTGGGAGTTCCTGGACCGCCTGATCAACATCTCGCTGCCCCGCGTCCGCGACTTCCGCGGTGTCTCGGGTCGCGCGTTCGACGGCCGTGGCAACTACAACTTCGGCATCAAAGAACAGATCATCTTCCCGGAAATCGACTTCGACCAGATCGACGCGATGCGTGGCATGGACATCTCCATTACCACCACTGCCAAGACCGACGCCGAGGCCAAAGCGCTGCTGGAAGCCTTCAGCTTCCCGTTCCGCAACTGATCGCGAGATACCTATGGCAAAGACATCAATGGTCAACCGCGATATCAAGCGGACCAAACTCGTCCAGAAGTACGCCGCCAAGCGCGCCGAACTGAAGGCAATCGTGCTGAGCCCCACCGCCTCGTATGACGAGAAGATGGACGCGCAGACCAGGCTGCAGAAGCTGCCCCGCGACGCGAGTCCGGTGCGTCAGCGTACGCGTTGCGCTCTCTCGGGTCGTCCCCGCGCGGTTTACAAGAAGTTCGGCCTCGGCCGTAACAAGCTACGCGAAGCCACCATGCGTGGTGACGTACCGGGCCTGCGCAAGGCCAGCTGGTAAAAATACGAGTCACGGCTGCCGGATGCGTCCGCCAGCCCGCTCCAGCGGGGGAGGGAAGCCTTCCCCGTCGACGTTATTGTCGCCTCGATAGTCGCTAAAATCGGAAAAGCCTGCTACACTCGTCGGTCTGCGCAACGCAGGCTGCCGCTCGCGGCGGCTCACAATCTAGAATTGATTTCCGGTTTTATCGGATATCGGTGCACTCTGAAGGATGTTTTTCATGAGCATGACTGATCCCATCGCCGATCTGTTTACGCGCGTCCGCAATGCCCAGCTTTCGGGCAAGCACGCAGTGAGCATGCCGTCGTCGAAGTTGAAGGTGGCCATCGCCAACCTTCTCAAGAACGAGGGCTACATCCTCGACGCCAAGACCTCCGATGTGGAGGGCAAGCCGGTGCTCGAGATCAAGCTCAAGTATTTCGAAGGCCGCCCGGCCATCGAGACCATCAGCCGAGTCAGCCGTTCCGGCCTGCGGGTTTACCGCGGCAAGGAAGAGCTGCCCAAGGTGCTGGGCGGTCTCGGTATCTCGATTATCTCGACTTCCGCCGGTCTGCTGACCGACGCGCAGGCCCGTGCAAAGGGTCTGGGCGGCGAAGTCATCGGCCAAGTGGCATAAGGAGTCGACGATGTCCCGTGTTGCTAAAAAGCCGATCAGCCTGCCCAAGGGCGTCGAGTTGAAGGTTGCCGAAGACGGCATCACCGTGAAGGGTCCGAAGGGCTCGCTGTCGGTGCATGCGCTGCCTGGCGTGAGCGTGGCCGTGAATGACGGCGTTGCCACCATCTCCCTCGCCGATGGCGCCGATGACAAGTTCGGTGGTACTGCGCGTGCGCTGCTGGCCAACATGGTCAAGGGCGTGTCCGAGGGTTACGAGCGCAAGCTGGAGCTGGTCGGCGTCGGTTACCGCGCGTCCATGGCCGGCAAGGCGCTGAACCTGAGTCTCGGTTTCTCACATCCAGTCGTGTTCAACGCGCCCGAGGGCGTGAGCATCGAAACGCCGACGCAGACCGAGATCCTGATCAAGGGTTCGGACAAGCAGAGCGTTGGCCAGGTGGCTGCCAAGATTCGCGGTTTCCGTCCGCCGGAGCCCTACAAGGGCAAGGGTGTGCGCTACGCCGGCGAGAAGATCACGCTGAAGGAAGCCAAGAAGGCCTAATGCGGCCCCCGGCGTTGCCGGGTGCCAGCACAAGTCGATCCGCTTCCTGGAGAAATATGACGATGAACAAGAACGAATCCCGCCTGCGCCGCGCCAAATCCACTCGTGCACATATCCGCAAGCTCGCCGTTGCGCGGCTTTCGGTGCATCGCACGGGCCAGCATCTCTACGCCCAGGTCTTCGATGCCTCGGGCGAGAAGGTGGTCGCTGCCGCCTCGACGGTGCAGAAGTCGGTCGCCGAGGGCCTGAAGGGCACCAAGAACCTCGAGGCGGCTGCGGCCGTCGGCAAGGCAGTTGCCGAGCGCGCGATGGCCGCCGGCATCGAGTCGGTCGCGTTCGACCGCTCCGGTTTCCGCTACCACGGTCGCATCAAGGCGCTGGCTGATGCTGCGCGCGAGGCCGGCCTGAAGTTCTGATCTGCCGCCGGCGCTCCGGCGCCGGATCAGTCGCGGTACCTACAACTCCAAGCGGCTCAGCCGCAAGTAAAAGTCCCGGACTGCCGGGCACATGGAAACGAACATGTCCTCAAATGATCGCGAAAATTCGGACGGCCTGCTCGAGAAGCTGATCGCCGTCAACCGCGTGGCCAAGACCGTCAAGGGTGGCCGCCAGATGAGCTTCACCGCGCTGACCGTGGTTGGCGACGGCGAAGGCCGTGTCGGCTTCGGTTACGGCAAGGCACGGGAAGTGCCCGTGGCCATCTCCAAGGCCATGGAGCGCGCTCGCCGCCAGATGGTGAACATCGAGCTCAACAACGGCACGCTTTGGTACGCCATCAAGGCCAACCACGGTGCGGCCCGCGTCTACATGCAGCCCGCTTCCGAGGGTACCGGCGTGATCGCCGGCGGTGCCATGCGCGCGGTGCTCGAAGTGGTCGGCGTCAAGAACGTGCTGGCCAAGGCCGTGGGTTCGCGCAATCCGATCAACCTGGTGCGCGCCACCATCAAGGGTCTGCAGGCCGTGGCCTCGCCCAAGAAGATCGCCGCCAAGCGTGGCAAGACCCTGGACGAGGTGCTGGGCAATGGCTAAGAAAGAGAATTCCGCCGACAAGACCGTGCGCGTGCGCCTGGTCAAAGGCCTGCGCGGCGTGCAGGGTCGTCACCGTCTGAGCGTCAAGGCCCTGGGTCTGGGCAAGCTCAATGACGTCCGTGAACTGAAGGACAGCCCGCAGGTGCGTGGCCTGATCAACACGGTCTACTACCTGGTTCGGGTCGAGGAGTAAGCATCATGCGTCTGAATGACATCAAGCCGGCCGCCGGTTCGCGCAAGACGCGCCTTCGCGTCGGTCGTGGTATCGGTTCGGGTCTCGGCAAGACCGCCGGTCGCGGCCACAAGGGTCAGCACGCTCGCGCGGGCGGTACCCACAAGTACGGTTTCGAGGGCGGCCAGATGCCGCTGCAGCGTCGTCTTCCCAAGGTGGGCTTCCGCTCGCTGAAGAAGGCCGAGAGCCAGGAGGTCTTCCTGTACCAGCTGGCCAACCTCAAGGCAGACGTGATCGACGTGGTGGCGCTGCATCAGGCTGGCCTGATCAACAGCCGCGCCAAGAAGGTCAAGGTTGTCGCCAAGGGCGAGATCGGTCGCGCCGTAAAGCTTTCCGGCATTCTCGCCACGGTTGGCGCCAAGGCGGCCATCGAGGCGGCCGGCGGCAGCGTGGAGTAACGAGGTGGCCGCAGCCAAGGGCACACAGCTCGGATCGCTGGGCAAGTTGACGGAGCTTCGTCAGCGCATCTTCTTCGTGATCGGTGCGCTGATCGTCTTCCGGCTTGGTTCGTTCATCCCGGTGCCGGGCGTCAACCCCGAGGCGATGACCCGCCTGATTGAGCAGCAGGGTGGCGGTTTGCTGAACATGTTCAACATGTTCTCGGGCGGTTCGCTCTCGCGCATGTCGGTGTTCGCGCTTGGTGTCGTGCCGTACATCTCTGCGTCGATCGTGGTCCAGATGATGGGCTCGGTGATCCCCAGCCTGCAGAACCTTCGCAAGGAGGGCGAGGCAGGTCGCCGCAAGATGACGATGTACACCCGCTTCGGCACCGTCGGTTTGGCGGCGTTCCAGGCATTCGGTATTGCGGTCGCGTTGCAGAAGCAGGTCGATGTGGGCGGCGTGCCGGTGGTCTACATGCCCGGCATGGGCTTCGTGATGGCATCCGTGGTGGGTCTGACGGCCGGCACGATGTTCTTGATGTGGCTCGGCGAGCAGATCACCGAGCGCGGCATCGGCAACGGCATCTCGCTGCTCATCTTTGCGGGTATCGTGGCCGGCTTGCCCGGCGCGGTAGCGCACACATTGACCATGCAGGCCAACGGTGAGCTCGGCAATGGCCTGAAGCTGATCCTGATCGTTGTGTTGATCCTGGCGGTCACGGCATTCGTGGTGTTCATGGAGCGTGCCCAGCGGCGCATCACGGTGAACTACGCGCGTCGCTCCGGCGGCCAGCAGGCGTACATGAACCAGAGTTCGCACCTGCCGTTGAAGATCAACATGTCGGGTGTGATCCCGCCGATCTTCGCCAGCAGCCTGCTGATGTTCCCGGCAACCGCGTTGACCTGGTTCGGCACCGGCCACCAGTCGCGCTGGCTGCAGTCGCTGACACAGGCGCTGACGCAGGGCGAGCCGTTGCACGACGTGATTTTCGCGGTGCTGGTGATCACGTTTGCCTTCTTCTATACGGCGATCGTCTTCAACTCGCAGGAAACGGCGGACAACCTCAAGCGCTCCGGTGCGCTGATTCCCGGCATTCGTCCGGGCAAGGCGACAGCGACGTACATCGATTCGGTGATGACGAGGCTGACGGGTGTGGGCGCGCTTTACCTGGTGCTGGTCTGCCTGGTTCCCACGTTCATGCAGAAGTCGTGGAACGTGCCGTTCTACTTCGGCGGCACCTCGCTGCTGATCGTGGTGGTGGTGGTGATGGACTTCACCTCGCAGGTGCAGGCTCACCTGGTCAGTCACCAATACGAAGGTTTGCTCAAGAAGGCCAATCTCCGGCGCAACTGATGGCTGCTGGGGCGCAGGGGTCGGTCTTATCGTAGGGAAGTGGCGGCGGGTGCCGCGGGGCTTTCCAGTAAGGTTAATTCAGGTTAAAATTGCGCGTTTACCGCGCACGAAACGCATCGGAGAAAGAACATCATGGCGCGCATCGCGGGTGTCAATTTGCCAGTCCAGAAACATGTCTGGGTCGGCCTGCAGAGCATTTACGGGATCGGCCGCAGCCGGGCCAAGAAGGTCTGCGTGGACGCAGGCGTGGTTGCAACCACGCCGATCAAGTCCCTCAGTGAGGGTGAGGTGGAGAAGCTCCGCCACGAAATCGGCAAGTACGTTGTCGAGGGTGATCTGCGTCGCGAGGTGGGTATTGCCATCAAGCGTCTGATGGATCTGGGTTGCTACCGCGGTCTTCGCCACCGTCGTGGCCTGCCGGTGCGCGGTCAGCGCACGCGTACCAATGCTCGCACCCGCAAGGGCCCGCGTCGCGCGATCAGGAAGTAACGGATTTCAACTATGGCTAAGCCTGTCAAGACCAAGAAGAAGATCAAGCGCGTTGTCACGGATGCCGTGGCCCACGTGCAGGCCTCCTTCAACAACACCATCGTCACCATTACCGATCGCCAGGGCAACGCCCTGTCGTGGGCGACTGCCGGCGGCGCGGGTTTCCGCGGCTCGCGCAAGTCCACTCCGTTCGCTGCCCAGGTCGCCGCCGAGAAGGCTGGTCGCGCCGCCGGCGATTACGGCGTCAAGACCGTCGAAGTGCGCATCAAGGGTCCCGGCCCGGGCCGCGAGTCCGCGGTGCGTTCGCTGAACGCGCTCGGCTACAAGGTGCTCAACATCATTGACGTCACGCCGATTCCGCACAACGGCTGCCGTCCCCCCAAGAAGCGTCGAGTCTAAAGGAGCATACCCATGGCCCGTTATCGTGGAGCTACCTGCAAGCTCGCCCGTCGTGAGGGTGCAGACCTCAGCCTGAAGAGCCCGGCCCGTGCGCTGGATTCCAAGTGCAAGCTGGAGAACAAGCCCGGCCAGCATGGCGCCAACAAGCGCATGCGTCTGTCCGACTACGCCGTGCAGCTGCGTGAGAAGCAGAAGGTCAAGCGCATCTACGGTGTGCTCGAGCGTCAGTTCAGCAATTACTACACCAAGGCTGCCAGCTCGAAGGGCAACACCGGCGAGAATTTGCTGCGCCTGCTCGAGAGCCGTCTGGACAACGTCGTGTACCGCATGGGTTTCGCGGTCACCCGCGCCCAGGCCCGCCAGCTGGTCGCCCACAAGGCGATCCTGGTCAACGAGAAGAAAGTGAACATCCCTTCCTACCAGGTTCGCCCTGGCGACGTGGTGGCCCTTACCGAGCGCGCGCGCAATCAGCTGCGCGTGCAGGAAGCGGCAACCGTGTTCGACACCATGGACCTACGTCCGCAGTGGGTGGAAGTGGATGCCAAGAAGTTCGCCGGCACGTTCAAGTCGGTGCCGGATCGCGGTGATCTGCCGTCCGACATCAATGAAGCGCTGATCGTCGAGCTTTACTCGAAGTAATCAACCGGAGCTCTGCATGGCAGTTTCGTCAACTAGCGTGCTGCGGCCTCGCGGCCTCAGCGTCGAACAGCTCGGAGCCAACCGCGCCAAGGTGGTGGTCGAGCCGCTCGAGCGCGGCTTTGGACACACCCTGGGCAATGCGCTGCGTCGCGTGCTGCTCTCTTCGATCCCCGGCAGTGCCATCGTCGAGGTCGAGATTGACGGCGTGCTTCACGAGTACACCACGCTTGAGGGTCTGCAGGAGGACGTGATCGAAGTCCTGCTTAACCTCAAGGACGTGTCGATTCGCCAGCACTCCGGCGATGAGGTCACGCTTGTCCTGTCCAAGAAGGGCAAGGGCGTGGTCACGGCCGGCGATATCACCGTGGATCACACGGTCGAGATCATCAATCCGGAACACGTGATCTGCCACCTGACCAAGGACATTTCGCTCAACATGCGTCTGAAGGTGCGTCGCGGCGTCGGCTATCAGCCGGCCAGCGCGCGCCAGCATCCGGACGATGAGGCGCGCCCGATCGGCCGCCTGCAGCTCGATGCGTCCTTCGCGCCGGTGCTGCGCGTGGCTTACGAGGTGGATGCCGCTCGCGTCGAGCAGCGCACCAACCTCGACAAGCTGGTCCTCGATATCGAGACCAATGGCACGATCGGCGCGGAAGACGCGGTCCGCAAGGCCGCCGAGATCCTCAATGACCAGCTGTCGGTGTTCGGTGACTTCTCGCGTCGCGAGAGCGCCACCGAATCGGCCGAAAAGAGCGGGTTCGACCCGTTGCTGCTGCGTCCGATCGACGACCTGGAGCTGACGGTGCGTTCGGCCAATTGCCTCAAGGCCGAGAGCATCTACTACATCGGTGATCTGGTGCAGAAGACTGAGGTCGAGCTGCTCAAGACGCCGAACCTCGGCAAGAAGTCGCTCACCGAGATCAAGGACGTCCTTGGCGGTCGTGGTCTTGCTCTGGGCATGAAGCTCGAGAACTGGCCGCCGCCGGGCCTGTCGCACGGCATGCAGCTGGGTTGATGATCAGACGTTGCGGCTTGCGGGCCGCAGCGTCGTCTCGCTGGCGCGTCGAGATTCGGCGTCGCGAGGATGAAGGAGTGGCCCGTAGAGGTCGCGCTCTTACAAACGGCTCCGAGATAACAGGGCCTATATAGCGGGCAACCGCGGAAAGCCGGACTCCTGAGCCGGCTTTTCATAACAACAGACAGAGAGTTCAACCATGCGCCACCAGAAATCCGGGCGGAAGCTCAACCGTACCAGCAGCCATCGCGAAGCGATGTTTCGCAACATGGCCGCCTCGCTCGTCAAGCACGAGCTGATCCGCACCACCCTGCCCAAGGCGAAGGAACTTCGCCGCGTGGCCGAGCCGCTGATCACCCTGGCCAAGACCGACGGCGTGGCCAATCGCCGGCTCGCTTTCTCCCGTCTGCGCGACAAGCAGGCGGTGGGCAAGCTGTTCGTGGAACTCGGCCCCCGTTTCCGCGAGCGTCCCGGCGGCTATTTGCGCATTCTCAAGTGCGGCTTCCGTCCCGGCGACAACGCGCCCATGGCGTATGTCGAGCTGGTGGATCGCCCGCGCGAGACCGCCGCGGTCGACGCCGAGTAAGCGCTGACGCGGGACACTCCGTGCCCCGAAGACATGAGCCCCGGCAGGTATCCTGCCGGGGTTTTTTATTGGCCGCATCGCGCCTCGACCGGCCGGCTGACACCGACGTGACGAACGGTTACTGTCGGCTACCGCATTGCACCACGACGCCATGAATCCTCTCGCCTGGTCCTATCGTTCCGTTGCCCTTGCCGGCTTTCTGATCTGCGCAGCCTTGCTTGGATACGCGCTGTATGCCGAGCACGTGCTGGCCATGATCCCCTGCCCGCTGTGCATCTTCCAGCGCATCGGCTTCATGGTGATGGGCGTCTTTTTCCTGCTGGCTGCAGTGCACGCGCCTCGCGGCGGCCTGCGGTGGCTTTACACCGGTGGTGTGTTGCTCGGCGCGGTGTTCGGCATCGCGGTCGCCGGGCGTCACCTGTGGATCCAGTCGCTGCCAGCGGACGAAGTCCCTCAGTGTGGCGGGGATCTCAGCTACATGCTCGACACGTTTCCGTTTGCCAAGGTGCTGAAGCTGGTGTTTACCGGCTCCGGTGAGTGCGCCAAGGTGCAGCCGGTATTCGGCCTTCCGATGCCGGCCTGGACGCTGCTGTGGTTCGTGGTGCTGGCGGTGTGGATGGTGCTGGCGACGCGCAGGCGCCGGGGCTGATATGGGCACACGGCCATCCCCCGACGCGGCAACCCATGGGTCCGGCGAGTGGTCGCCGGTGTCGTGGCAGGCGCGAACCGCGTTGCAGCAGCCGACCTACGACGATGCCGTCGAGCTCGCTGCGGCCACTGCGCAGCTGGCGGCGCTGCCGCCGCTGGTGACCTCCTGGGAAGTGCTGGCGCTGAAACAGGCACTGGCCGAGGCACAGGACGGTGACCGCTTTCTGCTGCAAGGCGGCGACTGCGCCGAAAGCTTCGCCGACTGCACCAGCCCGATCATCTCCAACCGGCTCAAGGTGCTGCTGCAGATGAGTCTGGTGATGGTGCACGGGCTGAAGAAGCCGGTGCTTCGCGTGGGCCGCTTCGCCGGCCAGTACGCCAAGCCGCGTTCGGCGGACACGGAAACGCGTGACGGCGTGACGCTGCCGAGTTTCCGCGGCGACGTGGTCAACGCGCCGGCGTTCACGCCGCAGGCGCGGCGTGCCGATCCGCAACGATTGATCCAGGCCCATGCGCATTCCGCACTGACGATGAACTTCGTGCGTGCTCTGATCGATGGTGGCTTCGCCGATCTGCATCATCCGGAGTATTGGGATCTCGCCTGGGTCGAGCATTCGCCCATGGCGGCGGAGTACCGGCAGATGGTCGCCTCGATCGGCGACTCGCTGCGCTTCATGGAGACCCTGGCCGGCCCGATAGCCGGCTTCTCGCGGGTGGATTTCTTTACCTCGCACGAGGCGCTGCTGCTGCACTACGAGCAGGCGCTCACGCGGCAGGTGCCGCGGCACCCCGGCTGGTTCAACCTGTCCACGCATTTCCCGTGGATCGGCATGCGCACCGCCGCGCTCGACGGCGCCCACGTGGAGTACTTCCGCGGCATCCGCAATCCGGTGGCGGTGAAGATCGGCCCGTCGGTGACGCCCGAGCAGCTGCTGCCGCTGATGGATGCGCTCAATCCGGATGACGAACCCGGCCGGCTCACGCTGATCCACCGCATGGGTAACGCCGCCATCGCCGACAAGTTGCCGCCGCTGCTGCAGGCGGTGAAGCGCGAGGGCCGCCGCGTGCTGTGGGTCGCCGACCCCATGCACGGCAATACCGAAAGCACCTCCAACGGCTACAAGACGCGCCGCTTCGACAACATCCGCGGCGAGCTGGACCAGGCGTTCGACATCCACGCCGCGGCCGGCACGCGCCTCGGCGGCGTGCACCTGGAACTCACCGGCGAAGACGTCACCGAATGCCTCGGCGGCGCGCGCGACCTGGTCGAGCTCGATCTGGATCGCGCCTACAAGTCCACCGTCGATCCGCGGCTCAACTACGAGCAGTCGCTGGAGCTGGCGATGCTGATCGTGCGCAAGTCCGGCGGCATGGCATAAGCGCTCAACGCGCGGTCGCGGCTTCGGCCGCAATGCGCTGCTGCATCGATTGCTCGCCCAGCGCTGCATACGCCTTGCACGCCTTGGGATCACGCAACGCATCGCGATCTCCGGCGTCGCGCGCGGCCAGCCGTTTGAGCAGATCGCTGGCCTCCGGATGCGGCGTCATCAGGATGTCGCAGGGCAGGGCGGCGAGCATCCCCAGCGCGCGGTGGAAGTCGCCCAGACGCTCGGGATGGGCCGGATCGGTGTAGCGGTAGTTTCCCGCGGCCAGCAGGGTGAGGCTGTCGGCATAGACCATGGCCCGGCATTGAGCGCCCTCGCACGAGGTCCAGCTCCAGCTCGTGCTGCCCGGCGTGTGGCCCGGCGTGGCGTGCGCCCGGATGGCCAGCGGCCCCGCGTGCACCGTGTCTTCGTCGCCGATCACGCGCACGGTCTTTACTGCCGGAAACAGCGGTGCGTCGCCGTGCTGCGGATCGTCCACGTCCTCGCCGCCCGCGCGCAGCGCGCGCGCCTGCGCTGCGCGGGCTGCCACCTCGGCGCCGCTGTCACGCGCGAGCGCCGCGATCGCGCCGGCATGGTCGCCGTGCGCGTGGGTGTTGAGGATGACCTTGATGTCACGCAGGCGAAAGCCGAGCGCGCGGATGTTCGCCTCGATCATCGGCGCGTTCTCGGCCAGCGTACCGTCGATCAGCACGTGGCCCTGGGGCGAGGTGATCAGGATCGCGCCCAGGCCGCGGCTGCCGACGTACCAGGTGTTGCCGTAGATGCGCTCCGGCGCCTGCGGCTGGCGCCAGGTGGCGCGCATCGCGGCACCGGGCGAGGCGGCATCGGTGGCGCCAGCGCTGGCGACCAGCATCAAACCCGCGGCGGCGAGGGCGAATCGGTGGTGCAGGTGCATGCGTGGTCTCCCCTTGAGGTGATGAGCCCACGCACGCTACTGGTCGCAGGGGGCGTCCATCGGGCGATGCGTGGGCACCGCGATGACACGCTCAGTGCGCGAGCTGCGGCGTGCCCCCCACCGTGTCGAGGAAACGCGGCGCCTGCCAGACCTGCGAGTGCTGCTCGTAGCCGTAAGCGATGCCGATCAGCGTCGGTTCGCTCCACTTGGCGCCGAACAGCACGATCCCCACCGGCAGGCCGTGCGCGAAGCTCGCTGGCACGGTGATCGACGGATAGCCCGCCACGGCCGCCGGTTCGGTCGCGCCTCCGCCCACGATGTGGTCGCCCAGCACCGGGTCGGTCATGAAGGCCGGGCCGGAGGAGGGCGCCAGCAGCGCGTCGAGGTGATCCTTCGCCAGCGCCGCATCGATGCCCTCGGCGCCGGCCAGTCGCTTGGCCTTGGCCTGTGCCTCGACGTAGGCCTTGTCGGTCAGCGGCCCGCGCGCCTGCGACTGCTCGAACAGCTCCTGCGCGAACCAGGGCATTTCGCGATCCGCGTGCGCGGTGTTGAAAGCGATCAGGTCGGCCAGGGTCTTCACCTTCAGGCCGGTGCGGGTGGCGAGGTAGGCGTTGATGTCGTGCTTGAAGTCGTAGCTGAGCACGGTGCCCTCCGGCTCGCCCAGTTCATCCAGGTGCGGCAGCGTCACGGGGTCCACGATGATCGCACCCTGCGCCTTCATCACCGCGATCGCCTGCTCCAGCGCGCGGTCCGCGTTCGGCTCGGCTCCCACCAGCGCGCGCACCACGCCGATCCGCTTGCCCTCGAGTGCGCTGGCATCGAGGAAGCGGGTGTAGTCGGTGGCGTGGCGGTCGGCGTCCTTGGTGGCGGGGTCGGCCGGATCGCTGCCGGCGATCACGCTGAGCAGGGCGGCCGCATCGGCGACGCTGCGCGCCATCGGGCCGGCGGTGTCCTGGTTGTGGCTGATCGGCACGATGCCGGTACGGCTGACCAGCCCCAGCGTGGGCTTGATGCCGACCAGCCCGTTGCTGGCCGAGGGACAGATGATCGAGCCGTCGGTCTCGGTGCCGATCGCCACCGGCGCCAGCCCTGCCGCCACCGCCGCGCCGGAGCCGGCGCTGGAACCGCACGGGTTGCGGTCCAGTGCGTACGGGTTGCGCGTCTGGCCGCCGCGACCGCTCCAGCCGCTGCTGGCGTGGGTGGAGCGGTAGTTGGCCCATTCGCTGAGGTTGGTCTTGCCCAGGATGATCGCGCCGGCGGCTCGCAACCGGGCCACCAGCGGCGCGTCATTGGGTGCCGGTGCGTCGGCCAGCGCCAGCGAGCCGGCGGTGGTGAGCATGCGGTCGCCGGTGTCCACGTTGTCCTTGAGCAGCACCGGGATGCCGTAGAGCAAGCCCGGTTTGGCCGTCTGTGCGCGGGCGGCATCGGCGCGGGCGGCGAGGGCGAGCGCGTCGGGGTTGGTCTCGATCACGGCGTGCAGGGCCGGGCCCTTGCGGTCGATGCGCTCGATGCGCTCGAGCGATTGCTGCACCAGTCCGTGCGAGGTGAGCTTGCCTTCGCGCATGGCCTGCTGGAGTTGTGCCAGCGAGGCATACGCGGGATCAGCCGACTGCGCCGGCGCGGCGCTGGCGAGCAGGGTGAGTGCGACAGTGGCGTACAGCGCGGGCAGACGCATGGCGGATGGCTCCGGTAGTGGGCGTTGCGACAGGTTGTCGCGATCTTTCCAGATTAACGGCTCGCCTGCCGGCCGCGTGCCACCGGGCGGCCTATACTCTGGTCATGACTATCTCCTCATTGCCCCCACTCCGGGCGGCGTTGCTGCTGGCGTGTGTCGTCGCTGCCCCGGTTCACGCCGGGGAAGATGCGCCGCACACCGTGCCCGACACGTTGGCCCAGCGCATCGCCTCCTGCACCGCCTGCCATGGCGAACACGGCGAAGGCACGCCCGACAGCGGCTTCTTCCCGCGCCTGGCGGGCAAGCCCGCCGACTACCTCGCGCGCCAGCTGCGGTATTTCCAGCAGGGGCTGCGCAAGTACGGGCCGATGGAATACACCGTGCGCCCGCTGAGCGACGCGTACATGCACGAGATCGCCGACTATTTCGCGGCGCAGCAGGTGCCCTACAGCCGCTCGCCCGCGCCCAAGGTGTCCGATGCGCTGCTCGCGCGCGGCGAGGCGCTGACCGTGCATGGCGATCCAGCGCGCAAGGTTCCCGCCTGTGCCGCCTGCCACGGCAGCCAGCTCACCGGGGTGGAGCCGTCGACGCCGGGGCTGGTCGGCCTTCCCTACGACTACGTCAGCTCGCAGCTCGGCTCCTGGCGTACCGGAACGCGTGCGGCGGCCGCGCCGGACTGCATGGCGACCATCGCCAACCGCCTCTCGCCGGAGGACATCACCGCGGTGTCTGCCTGGCTGGCCAGCCGGGAGTTGCCAGCGGACATGCACGCCCAAGCGGCGGGCTCGGTGCAGCCGCCACTGCAGTGCGGCGTGCTCGGCGGGCCGACCGCTGCTACCGCGAGCGCGGGAGACGGCGCATGAAGTGGCTGATCCGTTCCTTCCTTCTGCTGCTGGTGCTGGCGCTCGGCGTCGTCGGGTGGTGGTTGTTCGCCTCCCATCGCGGCGACAACTCGGCAGCCCGTACAGGGCAGCTGACCGCAGGCGAGAACCTGGCCGATCGGGCACTGATCGCGCGCGGCCAGCACCTGGTGACGCTGGGCGACTGCGCGGCCTGTCATACCCGCCGCGGTGGCGCGGCGTTTGCCGGCGGCTATCAGGTGCCTACGCCGTTCGGCAACATTCCCTCGCCGAACATCACGCCGGACGACGAAACCGGCCTGGGCCGCTGGAGCTTTGCCGATTTCTGGCAGGCGCTGCATGCGGGCAAGGGACGGCACGGCGAGTTCCTGTACCCGGCGTTCCCGTACACCTCGTACACCAAGGTCACCCGCGACGACGCGCTGGCGATGTTCGCCTATCTCAAGTCGCTGGCGCCGGTGCGCCAGCCGGCCAGTGCCCTGGGCCTGACCTTCCCGTACAGCGTGCGCAGCGCGCTGGCGGCGTGGCGCACGCTGTACTTCCGCGAGGGGGTCTACCAGCCCGACGCGTCGAAGTCGACGCAGTGGAACCGGGGCGCCTACCTGGTGCAGGGCCTGGGTCACTGCAACGAGTGTCACGTGGCCCGCGATGCGCTCGGTGGCATGAGCGATCGCCCGGCGCTGTCCGGCGGCCGCATCCTGGCGCAGGACTGGTACGCGCCGGATCTCAGCACCCAGGCGCACGGCGGGCTGCAGGGCTGGAGCCGGCAGGACATCGTGGACCTGCTCAAGACCGGCCAGTCAGCCAAGGGCAGCGCATTCGGCCCGATGGCCGAGGTGGTGTCGCTCAGCACGCAGCACATGGGCGACGCGGACCTCGAAGCAATTGCCACGTATCTGCAGTCCCTGCCGCCGCGTCCGCAGCCGGCGCTCGCGGCATCCGCCATCGATGCCTCCGCCCAGATCAAGCAGGGCCAGGCGATCTACCGGCAGCGTTGCGCCGACTGCCACGGCGCCGATGGCAACGGCGTGGCCGGCGTCTATCCGCCACTCAACGGCAATTCGTCGGTGGACGAGCCGACCGGCATCAATGCAATCCGCGTGGTGTTGCTGGGCGGGTTTCCGCCCGTGACGGCCGGCAACCCGCGGCCGTATTCGATGCCTCCGTTCGCGCAGTCGCTGAGCGATGCCGAGGTCGCCGCGGTGGTCAGCTACATCCGACAGGGCTGGAGCAACCGGGCCTCGCCGGTGCTCGAGCGCGACGTGGGCAAGTATCGCCAGACGCCGATCGACTGATCGCACGGCACACGGTCGTCGATGCACAGAGCCCGCGTTCGCGGGCTCTCTTGCATGACCCGCCGCGGCGCCAGACCCTACTGCGGCGCATGGCCGGCAGCGCCGGGTAAGATGCGCCTTTGCCCCGCCACGGTCGAAGCGAACGCATGATCATCAATCCCAAAGTCCGCGGTTTCATCTGCACCACGGCGCACCCGGTGGGCTGCGCGCGCAACGTCGTCGAACAGATCGACATCACCCAGGCCAGCGGCCAGAGCGGCAACGGCCCCAAGCGTGTGCTGGTGATCGGTGCCTCCACCGGCTACGGCCTGGCATCGCGCATCACCGCGGCGTTCGGCTATGGCGCCGCCACGCTCGGCGTGTTCTTCGAAAAGCCCTCGAGCGAGACCAAGACCGGCACGGCCGGCTGGTACAACTCCGCCGCGTTCGATCAGGCGGCCAAGGCGGCCGGGCTGGTCGCCAAATCGATCAACGGCGACGCGTTCTCCGACGAGACGCGCGCGCGCGCCATCGAGCTGATCAAGGCCGAGATGGGCGGTCCGATCGACCTGGTGGTGTATTCGCTGGCCTCGCCGGTGCGCAAGCTGCCGGGCACGGGTGAAGTGAAGCGCTCGGCGCTCAAGACCATCGGCGAGCCGTTCACCGCCACCTCGATCGACACCAACCGCGACACCGTGGTCAATGTCACCGTCGAGCCCGCCACCGAGCAGGAGATCGCCGACACCGTCGCCGTGATGGGCGGCGAGGACTGGGCGCTGTGGATCGAGGCGCTGAGCTCCGCCGGCGTGCTGGCCAACGACGCTGCCACCGTGGCCTACAGCTACGTAGGCACCTCGATCACCTGGCCGATCTACTGGCACGGCACGCTGGGTCGCGCCAAGCAGCATCTGGACAACACCGCCGCCACCCTGCGCGAGCGCCATGCGGGCCTCAAGGCCCACGTCGGCGTGATGAAGTCGGTGGTGACCCAGGCCAGCGCGGCGATCCCGGTGATTCCGCTGTACGTGTCGATGGTGTTCAAGATCATGAAGGCCAAGGGCATCCATGAAGGCACCATCGAGCAGATCAACCGCCTGTTCCGCGACTTCCTCTACCGCGCCGACGGCGCCGCACCGCAGCTCGACGACGAGCACCGCCTGCGCCTGGACGACTGGGAGCTGCGCGAGGACGTGCAGTCCGAGTGCAAGGCGTTGTGGCCGACGGTGACCACCGACAACCTCAACCAGCTCACCGACTACGCCGGCTATCGCCACGACTTCCTCAAGCTGTTCGGCTTCGACCGCAGCGACGTGGACTACGGCCAGGACGTGGCGTCGGATGTGCGCTTCGACTGCGCGGCGATGTAACCCGCCCCTTCAAGCAGCAGGCCAACGGGCGCCTTCGGGCGCCCGTGTCTTTGGAGGAGCGGAAAAAACTGGCGGGTCCCGGCCTCGCTACGCGCCACGCACGAGCTTGGCCAGCTCGCGCCAGGGCTCCATCGACCAGTGCCCGCGCGCCTGTCCCGACGGCGAGGGAAGCACGAACACGCGCGTGCTGCCGATGCGCTCCGGTTGAACTCCGTAGCCAGTGATGGCCCGCCCCAGCGCCGCCTTCGCGCCGTGCTTGCTGGTGAACGCCAGCCAGCGCGGGGCGAAGCGCTCGATCTTTGCCCGCAGTGCAGGCACGTCGAATGCATCGCGCGGCAGCTCGCTGTCGTTGCCGCTGTGGAACTTGGCCAGATCGGTGAAGCCAATGCCCAGCGCCGGCAGTTGCGCGAACTCGTGCGGCGCGTAGATCCGCGGCGTGAGTGCCGCCTCGGCCAGCGCGCGCCAGAACAGGTTGCCCGGATGTGCGTAGTAGGCGCCTTCGCGCGCCGAACGCGTGCCCGCCGCCGTGCCGCAGAACACCAGCGCCAGGTGGTCCTGCAGCACGTCCGGCAGGATGTGATCGTCAGCGCCAGGGCTCATCGAGCAGGAAATCGGTGAACTGGAAGCGCTCGTCGCGCAGCACCGACTCGCCCTTGCGCAAGGCCAGCGGCGTGCGGAACAGCGGCCCGCCGAAGCTCAGCGTGTGGAACTCGCCGCGTTCCCCGCACGGGTCGACGCCGGCGGGCAGGGCATCGAGCAGGGCGCCGTCGAACGCGCGGCCGCAGAAGCTCGCCTCGAGCTGCTGCGTGTCCACGCAGCACAGCATCGCCTGGTGGCCTTCGGCGACGAAGCGGCGTGACAGCGCAGCGGTGCCCTCGCCCCAGATCGGGAACACCGCGCGCCATTCGGCCTTGCCCAGCTGGCGCACGCGGTAGTCGCGCACGTCCTGCAGGAACAGGTCGCCGAAGGCACAGTGGCGGATGCCCGGCCAACGCATGCGCGCCTCGGCGAGGGCATGGGCGTGGGCTTCCTCGTAGGCCTCGTTGGAGCCGGGCCAGTCCATTTCCACTACCAGCAGCGGCAGTTCGAGCGCGGCGGCCTGGGCATCGAGGATGTCGCGCCGCACGCCGTGCATGGCAATGCGCTCGTAGGTGCGGTTGACCGTGGTAAGCAGCGCGACCACCTGCCAGTGCGGGTCGGCACGCAGCCGCTGCAGGGCCATCAGGCAGTCCTTGCCGCCGCTCCAGGCGAGCACGATGGGCACGGAGTTCATGCCATTACTTTACGTGATCACTGCGCCCACATCGCGTGGACGTGGCTGCTGTCACGCTCATCGGCATGTTTGCCTTCTTCTCCGACCTGTTCGCCCGTTCCCCCCTGTTCCGCCTGGCCTTGACCATCGCCGCCGCCCTGCTGGTGGCGGTGGTGCTGCACCGGCTGCTTCGCGCCCTGCTGTGGCGACTGGCGAAGGGCCACCCGCTGGCGCGCGACGTGTTGCGCTACATCCGCGCGCCGATGGGCTGGCTGGTGCCACTGGTTGTGCTGGCTTTGGTGCTGCGCCTGCGTCCGGACGCGCTCTCGCCGGAGGTGGCCGGCCCGCTGGACCGGTTGATGCTGATCGTGCTGATCGGCGTGGTGACGTGGCTGGCGGTGCGCTGCGTGCATGCGGTGCAGGCGTTCTTCCAGAAACGCTTCCCGATGGACGCGACCGACAACCTGGAGTCGCGGCGCGTGCTGACTCAGGCGCGTGTGCTGGGGCGTACCGCCACGGTGCTGATCGTGCTGCTGGGACTGGCGGCGGCACTGATGACGCTGCCGCTGGTGCGGCAGGTCGGCGCCAGCCTGCTCGCGTCGGCGGGCCTGGCCGGACTGGCCGTGGGCCTGGCAGCCAAGCCGGTATTGAGCAATCTCATTGCCGGCCTGCAGATCGCGCTGACCCAGCCGATCCGCCTCGACGACGTGGTGATCATCGAGGGCGAGTGGGGCCGCATCGACGAGATCACCGGCACCTACGTCGTCGTGCGCATCTGGGACGAGCGCCGGTTGGTGGTGCCGCTGAACTGGTTCATGGAGCACCCGTTCCAGAACTGGACCCGCACCAGCTCGCAGATCATCGGCGCGGTGTTCGTATGGGTCGATTACCGCACGCCGCTCGAGCCCCTGCGCGAGGAACTCAAGCGGTTGTGCCAGGCCTCGGCGGAGTGGGACGGCCGGGTCAGCGTGCTGCAGGTCACGGATACGAACGAGCGTGCGATGCAGGTGCGGGTGCTGGTCAGTTCGGCCGACTCCGGTCGCAACTGGGACTTGCGCTGCGCTGTCCGCGAGGGCCTGCTGGCGTTCGTGCACCGGCACTACCCCGAGTCGCTGCCGCGCCTGCGCAGCGAATGGTCGGAGCCACCGGGTCATTCCGCGCGCGCCGCCGCTGCGCCGGTACCCGCGCAGCGCAGTCCGCACCCGGAGGACGGCGTCGGCGCGTCTGCGCCGGCCTCGCACGAGCGAGCCTGAGCAGCCGTCGGGGCCTGCGTCACGGCCCGCAAAGTCAAGGGCGGGCGCGCATCGACAGTGCCACGAGGCAGCCGCTATAAAGGCTGTTCAAGGCAGGGGTAGTGCGGTGAGCGAAGAGATCCTGATCAATGTGACGCCGCGGGAGACCCGCGTCGGTGTGGTCGAAAACGGCATGCTGCAGGAGGTACACGTCGAGCGGGCCTCGCGACGGGGCTACGTGGGCAACATCTACAAGGGCCGCGTGCAACGGGTGATGCCAGGCATGCAGGCCGTGTTCGTGGAGATCGGGCTCGATCGCGCGGCGTTCCTGCACGCGTCGGACATCATCCGGCCCGCGATTCCCGCCGTGGAAGGCGAGTCGACCGGCAGCGGTCACGTGCCCTCGATCAGCGAGCTGGTGCACGAAGGCCAGGAGATCGTGGTGCAGGTGGTGAAGGACCCGATCAGCACCAAGGGCGCGCGCCTCTCCACCCACCTGTCGATTCCCTCGCGCTATCTGGTGCTGCTGCCGCACGCGCGCACGCTGGGCATCTCCGCGCGCATCGAGGACGAGCCCGAGCGCCAGCGCCTGAAGGACGTGCTCAACCCGCTGATTGGCGACGACGTGCCGGGCTCGCCGCGGCTGGGCTACATCGTGCGTACCAACGCCGAAGGCCAGTCGGCCGAGTCGCTGGCCTTCGATGTGACCTACCTGGGCAAGGTCTGGCGCGTGGTGCAGGAGAACATCGCCAAGGCGAAGGTCGGCGAGCGCGTCTACGAGGAGCTCTCGCTGCCGTTGCGCAGCCTGCGCGACTCGCTCACCGACGGCATCGAGAAGGTGCGCGTGGACTCGCGCGAGACCTTCGAAAAAGTGGTCAAGTTCGTGCACAAGTTCATGCCCAGCCTGGACGACCGCATCGAGCACTACGACGGCGAGCGGCCGATCTTCGATCTCTACGGCGTGGAGGACGAGATCCAGCGCGCGCTGAAGAAGGAGGTACCGCTCAAGTCCGGCGGCTACCTGATCGTCGACCAGACCGAGGCGATGACCACCATCGACGTCAACACCGGCGGCTACCTCGGCACGCGCAACCTGGAAGAGACCGTCTACCGCACCAACCTGGAGGCCGCACAGGCAGCGGCGCGCCAGCTGCGGCTGCGCAACCTGGGCGGCATCATCATCATCGACTTCATCGACATGACCGACGAGGAGCACAAGCGCCAGGTCATCCGCATGCTGGAGAAGGGCCTGGCGCGCGACCACGCCAAGACCACGGTGTATCCAATGTCGGCGCTGGGCCTGGTGGAGATGACCCGCAAGCGCACCACCGAAAGCCTGGAGCGCCAGCTGTGCGAGCCGTGTCCGGCCTGCGCCGGCCGCGGCACGCTGAAGACCGCCGAGACGGTGACCTACGAGATCTTCCGCGAGATTACCCGCGCGGTGCGCCAGTTCAATGCGGCCAAGCTGCTGGTGATGGCCAACCCTTCAGTGGTCAACCGCATCCTCGAGGAGGAATCGACTGCGGTGGCTGAACTGGAGGAGTTCATCTCCAAGAGCATACGCTTCCAGGCCGAAGAGCATTACTCGCAGGAACAGTTCGATGTGGTGTTGCTGTAACCGGTCCGGCGGCGCGGAACGCACGCGGTGAAAAGCGCCTGGGCAAGGCATCTGCAGGGCACCTCGCGTGCGCTGGGCTGGACGATCGGCATCGCCCTGATCACCCTGGCAGTGATGGCAGCGCTGGCGCAGGTGCTGCTGCCGGCGCTGGCGCGGCACCCGCAATGGGTGGCTGCCCAGCTCAGCGAGCGGCTGCACCGGCCGGTCTCGTTCGAGGCGATGGAAGGGCGCTGGACTCCGGCCGGTCCGAGCTTCGCCCTGCACGGTGTGCGCATCGGCGAGCGTGGCCCCGGGCAGACGCCGCTGCAGATCCCGCAGGCAGACCTGTTGCTCGATTTCGGCGGCTGGTTGCTGCCCTCGCGGCACCTGCTGAACCTGCGCGCGCGCGGCCTCACGCTCGATCTCGAGCGCGGGGCCGACGGTCACTGGTCGATAGGCGGCCTGGGTAGCGACGATACGGCGGCTGCACCGGTGTCGCTGGAGCACCTCTCGCTGGACCTGTGGCTGGACGAGCTCACCATCGACGTCGCCGACCAACGGCTGGACCGGCACTACCGGCTGGTCGCCGACCAGCTGCGGGCAGGGATCGGTTCGGGCCGGGTGCGCCTGGGCGCGCGCCTGCATCGCCAGGGCGTGCGCGGGGTGTTGACCGCGGCGGGCGATTTTCGCGACGACGGCAGCAGCGGCCGGGTCTGGCTGGCGGGCGACGACCTCGACGTGAAGCCTCTGCTGGGCGACATCGATCTGGCCGGCTATACGGCCGAACGTGGCCGCGGACAGCTGGCGGCCTGGCTGGACTGGCGTGGCGGCAAGGTGGTCCGCAGCGTGCTGCAGGCCGACCTTGCCGGCGTGTCCCTGCAAGGACCCGGTGGCGCGCGGGCCGAGGTCGACGCCGTGCGCGGCGTGGCCGAAATCCGCCAGAGCACGGACGGCTACCGCGTGTCCTGGGTGGGCGACGATGGCAGTGCGCTGGTCGCGGCACTGCATCGGCCGCAATCGCCTGATGCACACGTGGGGGTCGCGGCGACCCATCTGCAGCTGGCACCGCTGGCGCCCTGGCTGGCGCTGAAGCCGGAGCTGGCGCCTGGACTGGCGCACTGGCTGGGTGCCGGCAAGCCGCGCGGCGAGCTCAGCCGCGCTGCATTGCAGTGGCAACGCGGCGCCGGCCTGGTGTCGTTGCAGGTGCAGTTCCGTGGGCTGGGCATCGATGCCGTGGATGGCTTGCCGGGGTTGGACCACCTCGACGGGACGCTGCGCGGCGACGCCGCCGCCGTGTCGCTGGAGCTGCCGGCGCAGGCGGCCGTGCTGGACCTGCCGCGCGCGTTCCGCCAGCCGTTCGCGCTTGATCGCGTGGCGGGCACGCTGGCGTTCTGGCGCGGCGACGAGGGCACGCACATCGGTATCGATGCGCTGCAGGTGGCCGGCCGCGGTTTCGACCTGGGCGCACGCGGTGACGTGCTGCTGCCTGCAGAGGGCGGTGCGCCGTTCCTCGACGTGTATGCGCGGGTGGAACACGCCGACGTCACCGCCGCCAAGCTGTTCTGGCCCCGGTCGATGTCCGAGCGGGCCGTGCAATGGCTCGACCGCGCGCTGGTGGGGGGCTCGCTCGACGAGGGTGCGGTGCTGGTGCGCGGCAGCCTCGCCGACTGGCCGTTCCGCCACAACGAGGGTCGCTTCGAGGCGCAGGGCACGCTCAATGACCTCACCCTCGACTACGGCGAACGCTGGCCGCGGGCCGAGCATGTGCACGCCGTGGCCAGCTTCGTCGACAACGGCATGCTGGTGCAGGCCAGCAGCGGTGATGCGCTGGGGCTGACGGTGGAGCGTGCGGTGGCGCTGATCCCCGATTTCGGCGACGCCATGCTCGACCTCAACGTGACCGGCACCGGCACCGGCGGCAACCTGATGAATTTCGTGCGGCGCAGTCCCATCGGCGCCGGCGAGGCAGACACCCTGTCCAAGCTGCAGCTGGGCGGGAAGGGCGATTTCAACTTCCACCTGCAGCTGCCGTTCAAGCCCGGCGCCGAGCTCACCCTGGGCGGTACGGCCCAGCTCACCGATGCCGATCTGCTGGCGCCGGAGTGGAAGCTGCGGCTGGACGGGCTCACCGGCCCGCTGCAGTTCGATGCCCACGGCCTTCGCGCCGGCCCGCTGCAGGCGGGCTTTCGCGGGCAGCCATCCAGCGTGCAGATGCGGATCGCCGATGCCACCGGCGACCCCAACCTGGTCTTCTCCGCCAGCATGGACGGACGCTACAGCCTGGCCGAGCTGGTGCAGGATCAGCCAGCCATCGGGTGGCTGGGCGAGGCCTCCGACGGGCGGGCCGACGTGCGCATCGGTTTCGACATCAGTCGCGATGCGGCCGGCGCGCCGCTGCATCAGCTGCTCACGGTCGACTCCACCCTGCAGGGCATCGCGCTCAAGCTGCCGGCGCCGCTGGACAAACCCGGCGGCAGTGTCCTGCCGCTGCACGTGACGCTGCCGCTGCCCACCGCCTCGGCCGACCTGCAGGTGGCGTTGGACGACGTGCTGCGGGCACGCTTTCGCCTGCCCGGCGCGCAAGGCGAGCCGCTCGGGGGCGCGCTGGTGCTGGGCGGCGCGATGCCCGACAGGGTGCCGGCGCAGGGGCTGCGCGTGCGCGGCCACGGCGATCGTCTCGACGTGAGCGGCTGGATCGCCCACGTGATGTCCGGCAGCGGCAACGGCGACGCGCCCACGCTGGAGAGCATCGACGTCACCGCCGACCACGCCAGCGTTTTCGACGCGGTGTTTCCCGGCCTGCACCTGCAAGTGCAACCCGAGGCCGGCGAGCTGAGCGTGGACGCCGACAGCCGCACCCTGTCCGGGCATTTCCAGGTGCCCACCGCCGATCTGGATCGACGCGGGATCACCGCGCGCCTCAAGCACCTTTACTGGCCGAAGGCGGCAGCCCCGGCCGGCACACCGGAGCGGGTGGCGGAGCGTGCGCCAGACACCGGGCCCACGCCGGCGCAGGCGGCCCGCACCGGCATCAACCCCGCCAGCCTGCCGCCGTTGCACCTGCTGGTGGACGACCTGCGCCTGGGGGATGCCCGGCTGGGCGAGGCGCGGCTGGAGAGCTGGCCCACCGCCAGCGGCATGCATCTGGACCAGTTGCGCGCGCTGTCCCGAAGCGTGCAGATCACCGCTTCCGGCGACTGGAACGGGACGCCCGCGGACAGCCAGACCCACATGCGCATCGACTTTGCTGCCGAAGATCTGGGCAAGATGCTGTCGGTGCTGGGCTTCGACGGGCTCTTCGACGGCGGCAAGACCCGCGCGCACCTGGATGGACGCTGGCCGGGCGGGCCGTCGGCCATCACCCTGGCCAACCTCGACGGCACCCTGGACGTCGACGTCACCGACGGCCGCATCCCCGAGGCCGCCTCGCCCGGCGTCGGCCGGCTGCTCGGGCTGGTGTCGCTGGCCGAGGTGCCACGCAGGCTGACGCTCGATTTCGGCGACGTGTTCGGCAAGGGGCTCGCCTTCGACCGCATCCATGGCAGCTTCGTGTTCGCCGACAGCGTCGCCACCACCAGCAACCTGAAGATCAGCGGCCCGGCGGCGGAGATCGCGGTCAGCGGCCGCACCGGCCTGCGGGCACGCGACTACAACCAGCAACTGCTGGTGGTCCCCCATGTGGGCAACAGTCTGCCGGTGGTCGGCGCGGTGGTCGGCGGGCCGGTGGGCGCGGCGGCGGGCTTCGCCGTGCAGGGGTTGCTCGGCAAGGGGCTGAACAAGGCGGCGAGCGCCCGTTACACGATCACCGGCAGCTGGGACAAGCCGGTGATCACGCTGGTGGAGAAGCGCGCCGCGCCGCCGGCCGCTCCGGCACCGGCGGCCAGCGCGCCGGCTCCGGCCTTGCCCGCTGAGCCGGTGCGCTAGTCGGGCGCCTTGGCTGACGCCGCCGGGCCACGGAACGGGAACAACTGCTGGCGAACGAAGCCGTCCGGCATGTAGTCGCCGACCACACCGTATTTCTCCGGGAACGTCTTGGTCGATTTCACCGCCGTGCCGAACAGGTAGTCCAGGAACGCGTAGTGCGCGGCGTAGTTCCTGTCGATCGCCTCGTCGTCGGAAGCGTGGTGCCAGTGGTGGAAATCCGGCGTCACCACCAGGTACTTCAGCGGCCCCCACGGCAGATGCACGTTGGCGTGGTTGAACACCGCCTGGAAGCCGACCACGAGGATGTAGGCGTTCATGACGCCTTCGCTGAAGCCCAGGATGTACAGCGGCGCCAGCACGCACACCCGCGTCACGATCAGCTCCAGCATGTGCTGGCGCGAGCCGGCCAGCCAGTCCATCGTCTTGGCGCTGTGGTGCACGGCGTGGAAGCGCCACAGGAACGGCACCTCGTGGTACGCGCGGTGGGTCCAGTACTGCGCCAGGTCCGCCACCAGAATGCACGCCAGCAGCTGCGGCACGAACGCAATGTGCTGCACGGTCTGCTGGAACGCGCTGGCGGTGAGCCAGCCGAACAGGTGGTGCAGCAGGAAATTCACCGTCAGCAGCGCCAGCCCCACCAGGAAGTGGTTGACCGCGAAATGCTTCAGGTCGGTCTGCCATTCCCTGCGGAACACCGTCTGCCCCTTGTACAGCGGGAACAGTTTCTCGATCGCCACGAACACGAGGGTGGAACCGAGCAGGTCGAGGATGAACCAGTCCAGCCCGATGTACGGCGTGTGGTCGGGAAAGCTGCCGACCGGCACCCGCGATCCGCCCAGGGCGGTGGCAGCCAGCACCAGCGCGAAGGCGACCAGGTTGAGGTTGCGCGAGCGGCCCAGCACCAGGTTGCCCAGCGCCATGCCGCCGGCGACCAGCAACGCGCCGAGCAGCAGCTGGCGCAGCAGGTCCACCGAGTACTTGTGGCGCAGGTCGGGTGTGGTCAGGTATTGCGGAAAGTGGAACGCCAGTACCGCCAGCAGGCTCAGCACCGCGAGCGACAGCGCCACCACGCCGCTGACCTTGCCCCGCCCCGGCTTGAGTTCGCCGTCGCGCTGGAGCATGGCCGCGGTTTCGGCCACCGGCTGGTGCACCGCGTGCTCGATGACATCGCGCGCGAGCTTGCGTTTGGAAAATGGCTGCATGATCGGTTCCCCTGTGGACGCCTTCCTGGCGATGCCGCATCGTAGCCAAAGCCGTGTCCGGCGGCAGCTTTAAACACGCCGCGTGCGGCCCCACCTTTGCCCGACACCCCGTTTTGCGAGTGCCTGCGTATGTCTTCCCTGATCGAGCAAGCCCAGAGCCGCCTGTTGACCCCGGGCGGACTGGCCACCGGCGACCTGGATCGCGTGTTCAGCCAGCTGATGGCGCCGTCCATCGATGCGGCGGACCTGTACTTCCAGCATTCGCGCAGCGAGTCGTGGCTGCTGGAGGAGGGCATCGTCAAGGACGGCAGCCATTCGATCGAGCAAGGCGTGGGCGTGCGGGCGATCAGTGGCGAGAAGACCGGCTTCGCCTATTCGGACGAGATCGTGCTGCCGCAACTGCTGGAGGCCTCGAAGGCGGCGCGCGCGATTGCCCAGGACGGCCGCGGCGCCGGCCGCCCGCTGGCGCTGGGCAACACGCGCCAGCTGTACCCGGCGATCGACCCGGTGGACAGCCTGCCCAATCCGGAGAAGATCGCGCTGCTGCGTGAGGTGGACGCCTACGCGCGCTCGCGCGATCCGCGCATCACTCAAGTGATCGTGAGTATCGCCGCCACCATCGACACCATCCTCATCGCTGCCTCCGACGGCACGCTGGCGGCCGACGTGCGTCCGCTGGTGCGCCTCAACGTGCAGGTGATCGCCGAGGCCAACGGCCGCCGCGAGCAGGGCCATGCGGGCGGTGGCGGCCGCTACGGCTACCGCGAGCTGATCGAGAACGGTCGCGCCCTCGCCTTTGCCGACGAGGCCGTGCGCCAGGCGCTGGTCAACCTCGACTCGATCGACGCACCGGCCGGGCAGATGACGGTGGTGCTGGGACCGGGCTGGCCGGGCGTGCTGCTGCACGAGGCGATCGGCCACGGGCTGGAGGGCGACTTCAACCGCAAGGGCAGCTCGGCTTTCGCCGGGCGCATCGGCCAGCGCGTGGCGGCCCGGGGCGTCACCGTGGTGGACGACGGCACGCTCGGTGGCCGTCGCGGCTCCCTCAGCATCGACGACGAAGGCACTGCGACCGAGTGCACCACGCTGATCGAGGACGGCATCCTCAAGGGCTACATGCAGGACAAGCTCAACGCGCGGCTGATGGGCGACAAGCCGACCGGCAACGGCCGGCGCGAGTCGTTCACCCAGCTGCCGATGCCGCGCATGACCAACACCTACATGCTGGCCGGCCAGCACGATCCGGCCGAGATCATCCGCTCGGTGAAGAAGGGCATCTACGCGCCCAACTTCGGTGGCGGCCAGGTCGACATCACCAGCGGCAAGTTCACCTTCTCGGCCAGCGAGGCCTATCTGATCGAGGACGGGAAAATCACCGCGCCGGTGAAGGGCGCCACCCTGATCGGCTCCGGCCCCGAGGTGCTCAACCGCGTCTCGATGATCGGCAACGACCTGGCGCTGGACGAGGGCGTCGGCGTGTGCGGCAAGGACGGCCAGAGCGTGCCGGTGGGCGTGGGCCAGCCGACCCTGCGCATCGACGCGATGACGGTGGGCGGCACCGCGTCCTGATCCGGCGGATCGCGCGGTGATGCACGCACGCCAGTCGTTCGCGGGACGAACATGAATCACATGGACCCGCAGTGGTTTTCCTGGAGAAGCCTTTGCGATGAGTGGAGCCGGAAAGACCTGCACGGCACGTCCCTGCGCGTGCTGACCCTGCTCGTGGTGCTGTGGCTCGCCATCAATCCGTCGCTGCTGCCGCTGGCGGCGTGGGTGGATTCGGTGGGCATCGAGTCGGCGTTGGCCCTGCTCGAGATGCAACTGGTGGTGGGGGTGCTGCTGGCGATCGAGGTTTACTGCCCACGGCTGTGGCCGGCGCTGGCGGACGGCACACGCCGGGCCGGGCGCTTCTTCAGCCGGCTGCGGATGTTCGTCGGCATGTACGTCCGCGACCTCTGAGCGGGAGTACCGCGTGGCGAATGCGCCCCATCGCGCCAGTGGCTGTCACGGCCGGTTGTGCAGTAGCCTGCGCCGGGTCCACGCCCGATCCTTCTATGGAGAGATGATCATGCTGACGCCGCAGATCCAACGTCCCACCGCTGCCTTCGTGGGAGCTTCGTGGCTCGCCCTGCTGACCGGCTCGGTTGCCTACCTGATCGGCCTGTGGAACGCGCAGATGGTGCTGAACGAGAAGGGCTACTACTTCACCGTGCTGATCTACGGCTTGTTCTCCGCCGTTTCGCTGCAGAAGTCGGTGCGTGACCGGATGGAAGGTGTCCGCGTCACCGGAATCTACTTCGGCCTGTGCTGGGTGTCGCTGGCGCTGGCGGTACTGCTGCTGGCGGTGGGGCTGTGGAATGCATCGCTCAGCCCGAGCGAGAAAGGCTTCTACGCGATGTCGTTCCTGCTCAGCCTGTTCGCCGCAGTCGCCGTGCAGAAGAACGTGCGCGACATGGCGCTGCATGAAGGCGAGCCGGAGCTCGGCGGCGGCATCGGCGAGGGCTGAGCCGCCGCGGCACGCGCCTGCAGCCCGGTCTCAGTCGGCGGTGCCGTTCTCGCCCTGGTCGGCCGGCATCCCGGCTTCCGCCGCGGCATCGGCCTGCAGTTCCTTCAGCAGCTGGAAAATCTCGCGGTACGCCTTCGGTGGCTTGTTCGGCACGTTCTTTTCCACCCTGGCCTGGCGGATCAGCGAGCGCAGGTGCTGCCGGTCGACCTCGGGGTGATGGGTGATCAGCTCGGCCAGCGCGTCGTCGGAGCTGTCTTCGGCGATCAGCCGCTCGCGCATGGACTCCATCCGGTGCATGGCGGCGGTTTCCTGCCGCAGCTTGTCGCGGTTGTCGCCCAGCGCGGCATGCGCGGCGGCGAACTCGGCGTCGTCGTGGCGGCGCATGACCTTGGCGAGAAAGCCCAGCTGGCGCTTGCGCGCGATGTGCGCGGTGATCCGGCGCACGTTGGCGACTTCCTCGCGCACGTCGTCGGGCAATTCGATCCTGGCGAGCTTGGCCGGCTGCATCTCCACCAGCTGGATCGCGAATGCCAGCACGGCCTTGGCGTCGCGACGCTGCTGGGTGCGGCTGGGGCCGTATTCGGCGTCGTCCAGTTCGTGCTGGTTGCGGCTGCGGCTGGGGCTCACGGGGTGCTTCCGGTGGATGGCATGACGGGATGGGCGGATTCGGGCTCGGCCTGCTCCAGCGCAAAGCGCGGGATCGGCTCACCCTCCAGTTCCACCGTTTCGCAGAACATCGCCGCGGGACGAACCCACAGGCCGTGCTCTCCGTACAGCGCCTGGTACACGACCAGCGGCTCCATGGTTTCGCTGTGACGGGCGGTGCCCAGCACGCGGTAGCGCTGGCCCTTGTAGTGACGGTAAATGCCGGCGGCAGGTTGCATGGAGTTCTCCGCAGCGGCCAGACTGGCCCGCTCTTTTCATCGCGTCCGCGCGACCCCATGTGGAGTCGTCTGGATGGCTCGGGACCGACATCGGGCTCCCGGGGGCCATCCATTCTACCCGTCACCTCGCAGGAAACCTAAGTGAGCGAAACCGCCATCAGCACGGACCGCAGCCGCGATGATCTCGATCGCCTGGCCAACCTCGCCGAGGACGTGATCCGCCGCGCCCGCGTCGCCGGCGCCAGCCAGGCCGAGGTAGCCGCCAGCATCGACACCGGCCTGAGCGTGAACGTGCGTCTGGGCGAGGTGGAGACGGTCGAGCACACCCGCGACCGCGGCTTCGGGCTGACCGTGTATTTCGGCCAGCGCAAGGGCTCGGCCAGCACGGCGGACCTCAACCCCGAGTCGCTGCAGGCGACCATCGAGCAGGCCTGCGCGATCGCCCGCTACACCGAGGAAGACCCCGCTGCCGGCCTCGCCGACGCGGCGCTGATGGCCACCGAATTTCCGGATCTGGATCTGTGGCATCCGTGGTCCATCGATACCGCCGGCGCGATCGCGCTGGGCCAGCGCATCGAAGATGCCGGTCGCGCGCACGCGGGCATCACCAACTCCGACGGTGCCGGCGTACAGATGGGCGAGAGCGTGTCGGTGTACGCCAACTCGCACGGTTTCGTGGGACGCGAGCGCGGTACCCGCCACTCGATCTCGCTGTCGCTGATTGCCGGCGATGACGAAGGCATGCAGCGCGACTACTGGTACGACAGCGTGCGCGACGCGTCGCGTTTCATGGACGCCAGGGCGCTCGGCGACCGCGCAGCGCAGCGCACGCTGGCCCGCATGGGCGCGCGCAGCCTGAGCACCCGGCAGTGCCCGGTGCTGTTCGCGCCGGAGCTGGCGCGCGGATTGATCGGTCATCTGCTCAGTGCGGTGAGCGGCGGGGCGCTGTACCGCCGGTCGAGCTTCCTGATCGACCACGTCGGCAAGCCGGTCCTGCCTGGCTGGATGAACCTGGTCGAACGGCCGCGCCTGATCGGTGGCCAGGGTTCGGGTGTGTTCGACGCCGAGGGCGTGGCGACACGCGACAGCAGCCTGGTGGAGCACGGGGTGCTGGTGCGCTACGTGCTCGGCAGCTACTCGGCACGCAAGCTCGGCCTGCAGACCACCGGCAACGCCGGCGGCATCCACAACCTGATCGTCGAGCCCGGCAGCGGCGACGGCGAGCTAAGCGATTTCGACGGCATGCTGCGGCGCCTGGGCACCGGCCTGCTGGTGACCGAGGTGATGGGGCAGGGGGTGAACACCACCACCGGCGACTACTCCCGCGGCGCCTCCGGCTTCTGGGTGGAGAATGGACGGCTCATGCATCCGGTGGAGGAGATCACCATCGCGGGCAATCTGCGCGAGATGCTGGCAGGCATCGTGGCGGTCGGCTCCGATGTCGATCCGCGCTCGCATCTGTTGTGCGGTTCGATCCTGCTCGAGCGCATGACGGTAGCTGGCGAATGAGGCCAAGCGGTCGGGTCTCGTACCGGGTCGGAAGTCCTCTCGGCAAGAACCTGCGATCGCGGTAGCATCTGCGGCAAATCGCCACGCGGTGGCGGTTCTTCAGTGACTACTACCGAGGGCATGCCATGAGCGTTCCACCCGATGATGTCGTTCCGCCGCCGCCGCATGATCCGGTGCCGCCATTCGATCCGGTGCCCCCGCCCGGCGGTTCGCCCTCGGCCGAGGAACGCCAGTGGGCCATGTTCGCGCACCTGTCCGCGCTGGTCGGCGGCCTGCTCACCGGCCACTGGCTGGGCATCGGCTGCTTCATCGCGCCGCTGATCATCTGGCTGGTGAAGAAGGACACCATGCCTTTCGTCGCCGACCAGGCGAAAGAGGCATTGAACTTCAACATCACCGTGGCCATCGCCGGCCTGATCTGCGGCCTGCTGATGTTCGTGCTGATCGGCTTCGTGCTGCTGCCGGTGCTGGGCATCGTCTGGCTGGTGCTGGTGATCATGGCGACCATCAAGGCCAACGAGGGTGTCGCCTACCGTTACCCGTTCGCGCTGCGCCTGATCAACTGATCGCGCGCGCGCTGGCTGGAAGAAAAAAGCAGCCCTCGGGCTGCTTTTTTTTCGGTGCTTCAGCAGTCACGGCTGACCGCGCTGGGCCCGGCGTCAATGCCGCCGCTGCGCGGCATAGCTCGCCAGTTCGCGCAGCAGGGCCGCGTGCGCGCCCAGCGGCGCCAGCGCCTCGAACGCCTGGTCGGTGAGCTCGACAAGCCGGCTCCGCGAGGCCTCGAGGCCGAGGATCGAGGAAAAGGTCGGCTTGTCGGCGGCGGCGTCCTTGCCGGCCGTCTTGCCGATGACGGCCGAGTCGCCTTCCACGTCCAGGATGTCGTCGCGCACCTGGAAGGCGAGCCCGACCAGGCCGGCGTAGCGGTCCAGCGCGTCGAGCGCGTCGGGGCTGGCGCCGGCAACCAGGCCGCCCAGGCGCACGGAGGCGCGGATCAAGGCGCCGGTCTTGCAGGCGTGCATGTGTTCGAGCTCGGCGAGCGTGAGCGCACGGCCCACCGCGGCCAGATCCAGGGCCTGGCCACCGGCCATGCCTTCGGCGCCGCAGGCGCGCCCCAGCGCGCGCTGCATCGCGATCGCGACAGCCGGATCCACCGGCGCATGTGCCAGCCCCTCGAATGCCAGGGCCTGCAACGCGTCGCCGGCGAGTATCGCCATCGCCTCGCCGAAGACGACGTGGCAGGTCGGCCGGCCCCGCCGCATGGCGTCGTCGTCCATCGCCGGCAGGTCATCGTGCACCAGCGAGTAGGCATGGATCAGTTCGACCGCGCAGGCGGGCGGATCGAGCGTGCTTGCCTCGCAACCCAATGCGTGGCCGGCGGCGTACACCAGCAGCGGGCGCAGCCGCTTGCCGCCGCCGAGCACGGCGTAGCGCATGGCGCGATGCAGCTCGACCGGGGCGGCATCGTCGCGCGGCAGTGCGGCGGCCAGGGCCCGGTCGGCCCGGGCGACGAGCGCCGCGAGGGATGGGCTCAGCGAGGTGGTCATGGGGTGCGGGTCGGTGGGCTGGCGTGCGATGGCCAGCGTGATGCTCAGAGTTCGGGTTGAAACGGTTCGGCGCCGTCGGGGGCGTCCGGATCCAGCAGCAGGCGCACGCGCAGATCCGCTTTCTCCAGCGCCTGCTGGCAGTGCCGGTACAGGCCGATGCCACGCTCGAACGACGCCAGCGAATCGTCCAGGCTCAGGTCGCCGCCTTCCATCCTGGCGACCAGTTGTTCGAGCTCGTCGAGCGAGTGCTCGAAATCGGCAACTGGCGCGGTGTCGGCGGGTGCGGGAGCGGTCTTGGCCATGGCCGGGAACGCTAACGCAGCAAGGGCGCCGAAGCAATCGAAAAGCGGCGTCGCGGGGGCCACCGCACACCGGGCGCAGTCGGTTCCGCAGCGCTGTCGGCGGGTGCGGCAAGCGAGGTTGCGTGAGGCACGCAGGTCACGAAATGCAGGGCGTCGCCGGAGCGCGCCCACCTGCCGGGCCGCAGCGATCATGCCGCACCGTGTTCATCGCCCCGGGCGCCAGCGCAGGCGCTCGCCGGGCGCGCCCAGCAGGGCTTCGCCGCGTGCGGTGAGCCAACGGTCGCCGACGGCGATCAGCGCGCCGTCCTCGTGGATCATCGGGCATGCCGTGCGCTGCCATGGGGGCAGCGCGGCCTGCTGCCACAGGTCGCGCAGCTCGCGCGTGTGGCGATCGCCGGCTGGCTTGAGGTGTTCGCCGCCGCGACGCACACCGACGATGAGCGGCCGCGCGAGCGTGCCCTCGAGCGTCAGCGTGCCGCCATCAGGAAGGGCCAGTGCTTCGCCTGCCCAGGAGGCTTGCCATGCCGGGTCGATCAGGGTTGCCGGCGGCAGCGCCCACAGGCGGCCTTTCCACACGTGCAGCTCGGCGCCGGGCCAGCGGATGCACGGGACCCGTCCCTCGCGCGCATCCAGTTGCCGCTGGATCTGCGCCCGTTGCCCCCGTCCAGGCGCAGGCAGCTGGCGGGCGTGCAGCCAGTGGTCGAGCAGCGGTTCGCGCAGAGCCGGCGCCAGCTGTCGCCAGCCGCTGGCATCGAGGCTGCCGGTGTGCGGGTCGTGCAGGGTATCGAAGGCAACGAGCCAGCGCTCGCGCAGCGCGTCGGCGGCCTGTCGGCAGAGTGCGGCGCTGTGGGTGATGGCATCGACCGCGTGCGGCCAGTGTGCGGCCAGTCGCGGCAGGATGTCGTGGCGCAGCAGGTTGCGTCGCAGCCGGGCGTCGGCATTGGACGGATCGCGCACACACCCCAGCGCATGCGTCTGCACGTAGTCCTCGAGCGCAGCACGCGGCAGCGCGAGCAGCGGGCGCCACAGCTCGCCTGCACCCAGTGGACGACGCTCGCGCATGCCGCCGAGGCCTTCCGGCCCGGCACCGCGCAGCAGCTTCAGCAGCACGGTCTCGACCTGGTCGTCGCGGTGATGAGCGGTCAGCAGCTGCTCGCCCGGCGCGAGCGCGGCGGCGAGTGCGGCGTAGCGCGCCTCGCGCGCGGCGGCCTCGATGCCGCGGCCGGACGCGCGGTCCACCGCCACCTCGAGCACCTCGCACGGCAGCGCGAGCGCCGCGCAGAAGGCGCGGGCGTGGTGCGCCCATTGCGCACTGTCCGGGTGCAGTGCGTGATCGACATGGATGGCCCGCAGCGAGCGGGTACGCGGCAGCGCGGCCAGCGCATGGAGCAGTGCACTGGAGTCAGGCCCGCCGCTGAAGGCGACACACAGGGCGCCCGGGGGTGTTTCGGCCAGTTGCGCGGCGAGGTGCTGGAGAAGGGACGGGGACAACGGCGGTTCCGCAAGGTCGGCAGGCGCACAGTGTAGGACGCACCTGCGCCGGGCCGTTCGCCAGGGGACGCGCCACGCGCGGCCATGTCACGCATGCGGCGCTGGATACGCGGGGCACAGGCACGCACTCGTGCGGTCGGGGCGCGGTTCTACTTGCGGCGCTTGTCCCGCGCGTACAGCGTGCGGGCGGGGCCGTCGCCACGCTGGTCGATCTCGAACAGGCCGATCGCCTCGACCAGTTCGCTGAGCTTGCGGTAGCCGTAGTTGCGCGGGTCGAATTCCGGCGCCTGCTTGGCCACGCTGGAGCCGATCGCCCCAAGGTGCGCCCAGCCGTCCTCGTCCTCGGCCGCCGCGATGGCCTTGCGGAACAGGTTGAGCAGCTTGGTGTCCTGCTTGAGCTCCTGCCGGGAGAGTTTCTTCGGCGGCTGGATCGGGTGCGATCGCTCGGCCTCGTCCTTCACCGTGTCGTCCAGCTGCTGCACCAGCACGTCGGTGTAGATGAACCGGTCGCAGGCCTTGACGAAGGGGTCGGGCGTCTTGCGTTCGCCGAAGCCGTACACGTTCAGGCCCGACTCGCGGATGCGCCGGGCCAGCGAGGTGAAGTCACTGTCGCTGGAGACGATGCAGAAACCCTGGAAGCGATCGGTGTAGAGCAGGTCCATCGCGTCGATGATCATCGCCGAGTCGGTGGCGTTCTTGCCCCGGGTGTAGCTGAACTGCTGCACCGGATGGATCGAATACTCCAGCAGCACATCCTTCCACCCCTGCAGCTGCGGGCTCGTCCAGTTGCCGTAGATGCGCTTGACGTAGGCGGTGCCGTACTTGGCGATTTCCGCCAGCAGTCCTTCGACGATTGCCGGCTGTGCATTGTCGGCGTCGATGAGCACGGCCAGGCGCTCGGAGGTGGGGGTAGCCATGACGTTGCTCCTTCGACGGGTCCAGCACGCATCATCGCAGAGCCGGCGCTCAGTACGGCACACCCGCCCCGGTCAGTTCGGCGCGCAGGGCGTCCAGCCCGAGCCAACCCGCCCAGTGCGCGACCTCACGGCCGTGGCGGAAGACGTAGTAGGTCGGCATGGCCCAGGAAGAGAGCATCGTCCATTCGCGGTCGTGCCAGGCGATATGGACAGGCTGGGTGGGAAAGGCACGGTTCCACGCTGCGGCGTCAGCCAGCGCGGTGGTGTCGCTGGCCAGCCAGATGGCGTGCTGACGGAACAAGATGTCCAGCTGCGGATCGGCCGCGATGGCGCGGACGGCGTCCTCCGAAAAATGGCAGCCCGCCACCACCACGATCCGCAGCGGTACGTCGAGACCGGCGTTCTCCCGGATCATGTGGCGGCCGTCCGCCCTGACGGTCAGCAGCGTGGGCCCGTTGCCGCGCACGGTGTGGTCTCGGAGCGTCGGCAGCGCAGGGGCGGACATGGCCGGATGGTCACGCATCAGTGCCTGGGCCGCGTCGAAGCGGCGTGCTGCGACGTGGGCGCGAAACAGGGGCAGGTAGTCCGTATCGTTTGCCATGCCTCGCTGCTGCAGTGCGTCGAGCACGCGGGCGAGGTCATCGCCGGCACGACCGTCGGGATCTGCGTCCAGCGCCATGCGCGCTGCACGTGCCAGCAGGCGCAGGTCCGGCGTGCTGCTACGTGCGAGCGCTACAGGGCTCATGTCGCCGGTGAACAGCCGCGCGTAGTCGGCCGATATGGCCGCGTGGCGGTCGGCGTCGGTGCCGCTTCGGCCTGGCTGCTGCAGTGCGTCGAAGCGTTGTTCGACGGGAGTCTCCGGACATGAGCCCGCCGTGCAGCCGCGGACCGCCGCATCGGTGGCCCGCTCGAACTTGCGCTGCGCGTACTCCTGCGCAGACAGACCCACGCCGGCGCCGTACTTCTCAGCGCCGAACAGCGTCAGCACCGCCTCGGCCTGGGCATGGTCAAGCTCTTGATCGAGGTCATCGATGGCAAACCCGGCGAGGCCGCGGGGCCCGAACTTCAGGCTACCCAGGAAGCGCCTGCGCGCGCCCGGCGGCAGTGCGCCCAGCGGCGAGCGTTCGATCGGCGTGTCGTGCAGGTAGCGGGCAAGCGCCTCGGGCGTGGTGATGGTCACCTCGCGGGCCCGTGCCTGGGGTGCCGCCAGCGCAAGCCCGGCGGCAAGGATGATGCCGAATGGAGCAATTCGTGTCATGGCGATTCCCTTCGCACCCGACGGTCCGGCGACGTCACCGCCGGCTCAGTTGCCGGCGTAGGCACCGTAGCCGCGCAGGCGCAGGTAACGTTGCTCGAGCAGGTCGCTGACGTTCATCGCCTCGAGCTTGTCCAGTTCGTTCAGCAGCACCGCCTTGAGGCGGATCGCCATCGACTGCGGGTTGCGATGGGCGCCGCCAAGCGGCTCGCGCACCACCTTGTCGATCAGGCCGAGCTCGAGCAGGCGCGGCGCGGTGACGCCCATCGCGTCGGCGGCATCGCGTACCTTGTCCTGGCTCTTCCACAGGATCGAGGCGCAGCCTTCGGGCGAGATCACCGAGTAGATCGAGTACTGCAGCATGATGGTGCGGTCGCCCACGCCGATCGCCAGCGCGCCGCCGGAGCCGCCTTCGCCGATCACGGTGCAGATCACAGGCACCTTCAGCCCGGCCATCTCCAGCAGGTTGCGGGCGATCGCCTCGCTCTGGCCGCGCTCCTCGGCGCCCACGCCGGGATAGGCGCCGGGCGTGTCGATGAAAGTCAGCACGGGCAGGCCGAAGCGCTCGGCCATCTTCATCAGGCGCAGCGCCTTGCGGTAGCCCTCGGGGCGCGGCATGCCGAAGTTGCGGCGCACCTTGCCCTTGGTGTCGCGGGCTTTCTGGTGGCCGATGATCATCACCGAGCGGCCGTTGATGCGGCCAAGGCCGCCCACGATCGCCGCGTCGTCGGCGAACGCGCGGTCGCCGGCGAGTTCGTGGAACTCCTCGCAGATCGCCGCGATGTAGTCGAGCGTGTAAGGACGACCGGGATGGCGCGACAGCTGGGTGACCTGCCAGGAATTGAGGTTGCGGAAGATCTCGGCCGTCTTGACTTTGAGCTTCTCGCGCAGGCGGCGCACCTCGTCGTCGATATTGAACGCCTGGCCGTCGCTGGCGTGGCGAAGCTCGTCTATCTTCGCTTCCAGCTCGGCAATGGGTTGTTCGAAATCGAGGAAGTTGGGGTTCATTCGCTGCGTTTCAGGACAGTAAGCGGGCCAGTATAGCGGGGCGCGCAAAAACGGGAGAACGCTGCCGTATGGGTCTGGAGCGAGAAGTTATCGACGAGGAGCGAGAAGCCAGAGCGAGCAGGTCGCACGCTGGCCGGCTGCTTTTCTCTCACTCCTCTCCGCTCACTCCTGGCTCTTCACGATGCGCAGCCGCGCGGCTTCCACGCCGGGCAGCGCGCGCACCGCGCGCAGCAGATCGGGCACCGCTTCCACCCGCCAGTCCTCGCCCAGCTCCAGGTCGGCCTGGGCGTCGCGGTTGTGGTAACCGTGCAGCATCACGCTCGCGCGGCCGCCGCGAAAGCCCGCGAGCGTGCGCTGCAACTGGGCCGGGAAGTCGGCGGTGACGCCATTGAGCTTCAGCCGCAGCAGGCGCGCGTGCCGCCGGCAGGCGTCGGCCAGGGTGACGGCGCTGCGCGCGCGTACCTGAAAGCCGCCGCCGGAGAAATCATCAATGCGCAGCCCGCCCTCGACGATCAGCATTTCGTCGCGCACCAGCAGGGGCGCAACCTGCTGGAACAGCTCGCCGAAGAAACTCACCTCGATGGTGCCGCTGCCGTCTTCCAGTCGCACGAAAGCATCCGAATCGCCGCGCTTGCGCACGGCCGTGACCATGCCGGCGACGGTCCATGGCGTGTCCGGGCCGCGGCGGAAGCGGTTGGCCTCGCCGTCGTCGTTCTTGCGCGGACGGGGCGGCTGGTAGCGGTCGACGATCTCGCCCAACGGGCAAGTGGACAGCTGGGCCAGTTCGTCCTTCCATGGGTCAGTGGGATGACCGGAGAGGTAGTGGCCGAGCGTGTCGCGCTCGCCCTTGAGCATGTCTTCCAGCGGCCACTCCGGCGCGGTGGGCAGGTCGATCTGCACTACCGGCGTGATCGCGCCCATGGCGGCGCCGAACATGTCGTTCTGGCCCGACTGCTTGTCGCGCAGGTGCTGCTCGGCCGCCTTCATGGCGTCGGGCAGCTGCAGCATCAGGCTGGCGCGGGTCGGCGCCAGTGCATCCAGCGCACCGGAGTAGATCAGCGCCTCGAGCACGCGGCGGTTGAGCTTGGTCGGATCGACGCGGCGGCAGAAGTCGGCGAGGTCGGTATACGGCCCGTGGGCGCGTTCGGCCACGATCGCCTCGCACACGCCCTGGCCGACACCCTTGATTGCGCCCAGGCCGTACTGGATCGTCTTCGATCCGGTGGCGACGAACATGAACTCCGACGCGTTCACGTCCGGCGGCATCACGGTGATGCCGATCGCGCGCGACTCGTCCAGGAACGTCACCGCCTTGTCGGTGTTGTCCATGTCCGAGGAAATCGTCGCGGCCATGAACTCGGCCGGGTAGTGCGCCTTCAGCCAGGCGGTCTGGTAGGACACCAGCGCGTAGGCGGCGGCATGCGACTTGTTGAAGCCGTAGCCGGCGAACTTCTCCATCAGGTCGAAGATCGAGTCGGCCTTGTCGCCGGTGAGGCCGTCCTTGGCGGCGCCCTCGCGGAATTTGGCGCGCTCCTTGGCCATTTCCTCGACTTTCTTCTTGCCCATCGCGCGGCGCAGCAGGTCGGCGCCGCCGAGCGAGTAGCCGCCGACGATCTGCGCCATCTGCATCACCTGCTCCTGGTAGACCATGATGCCGTAGGTCTCTTTCAGGATCGGCTCGACGCGCGGGTCGGGGTATTCCACTTCCTCGCGGCCGTGCTTGCGCGCGACGAAGCTGGGGATCAGGTCCATCGGGCCGGGGCGGTACAGCGCCACCAGCGCGATGATGTCCTCGAAGCGGTCCGGCTTGGCGTCCTTGAGCATGCGCTGCATGCCGGAGGATTCGAGCTGGAACACCGCGACGGTCTGGGCTTTTTTCAGCAGCTCGTAGGGCTTGGGGTCGTCCAGCGGCAGCTGCGAGATATCCAGCGGCGCTTCGCCGGTTTCCGCGCGGCGCGCATTGATCGCCTTCACCGCCCAGTCGATGATGGTGAGCGTGCGCAGGCCGAGGAAGTCGAACTTCACCAGGCCGACCGCTTCGACGTCGTCCTTGTCGTACTGGGTGACCACGCCGCCGCCGCCCGGCTCGGAATACAGCGGGGCGAAATCGGTCAGCGGGGTCGGCGCGATCACCACGCCGCCGGCGTGCTTGCCGGCGTTGCGGGTGAGGTTCTCGAGCTTGAGCGCCAGGTCGATCAGCGGCCGCGCTTCGTCCTCGTCCTGCTCGTACAGCTCGCAGAATTCCCTGACCACGCGGTCCGGTTCTTTCTTCGATTTCTCCGAGCGGCCCAGCGCGTCGTTCAGGGTGAGGTCGAGCGGCCGCGGCGGGATGAGCTTGGCGATGCGGTCGACCGCGTTGTAGCCCATGCCGAGCACGCGACCGGAGTCGCGCAATACCGCCTTGGCCGCCATCGAGCCGTAGGTGATGATCTGGCTGACGTGGTCGCGGCCGTACTTGCGCGCCACGTAGTCGATCACCTCGTCGCGGCGATCCATGCAGAAGTCGATGTCGAAGTCGGGCATCGACACGCGTTCGGGGTTGAGGAACCGCTCGAACAGCAGCTCGAACTGCAGCGGGTCGAGGTCGGTGATCTTCAGCACCCAGGCGACCAGCGAGCCGGCACCCGAACCACGACCCGGGCCCACCGGGATGCCGTTCTGCTTACCCCAGTTGATGAAGTCGGCCACGATCAGGAAGTAGCCGGGGAAGCCCATCTTCACGATCACGTCGAGCTCGCGCTCGAGCCGGGCCTCGTAGTCGGCCAGCGTCTTGCCGGCGGCCAGTGGCGCTGCCGCCAGGCGCTCCTTCAGGCCCTGCCGCGAAAGTTCGCGGATGTAGCTGTCGAGGTCGTAGCCCTCCGGCACCGGGAAGTCGGGCAGGTAGTAGGTGCCGAACTGCAGCTCGAGATTGCAGCGCTTGGCCAGCTCGACGGTGTTCTCGAGCGCCTCGGGCAGGTCGGCGAACAGCGTCGCCATCTCGTCTGGCGTCTTCAGGTACTGCTGGTCGGAATAGTCGCGTGGGCGCTTCGGGTCGGCCAGCACGCGGCCCTGGTTGATGCACACGCGCGCCTCGTGGGCCTCGAAATCATCCTGGCGGAGAAACCGCACGTCGTTGCTGGCGATCACTGGCAGGTTCAGCTCGGTGGCCAGTGCCAGCGCGGCGGTGTTCCACAGCTCTTCGTTTTCGCGGCCGCAGCGGGTCAGCTCGAGGTAGAGACGGTCGGGAAACAGGCGGGTCAGCGGGCGCAGCCGCGCCGAGGCCGCGTCGACGCCCTGGTTGAGCGCGATGCGGCCGATCTCGCTGTCTCGACCGAGCAGGGCGATCAGGCCGTCACTGGCTTCCGGCGTCAGCCACGCGGCCTCGACCAGCGCTTTGCCGCCGTGCTGGCCGTCGCGCCACGCGCGCGACACCATCCGCGAGAGATTGAGGTACCCCGGCCGGTTCTGGCACAGCACCGTCATGCGCCAGGGGCGCGGGTCGTCGGGCGAGGCGATCCACAGGTCGCAGCCGCCGATCGGCTTGATGCCCGCCGCGCTGCACGCCTTGTAGAACTTGACCAGCGCGAACATGTTGCACTCGTCGGTCAGCGCCACCGCGGGCATGTCGGCGCGCACGCAGGCTTCGACCAGCGCCTTGATGCGGATGGTCGAATCGACCAGCGAGTACTCGCTGTGCAGGTGCAGGTGGGCGTAGCGAGCGGACATGGCGTGCGCGCGAGGTGGTCGCCCAGCCTAGCGGCGTGCCTGCACAGCGGCAAGAATTGACTTCGGCGCGGCGGCGGCCAGCCCTTGCACGACAAGGGCTGGCGAGCCCGCGCCCGACGGCGTCGGCAGTCCGGGGAACGAGCTTCTCAGCGAATCGCGAAGCGGGCGCTGTCGGCCAGCATCGGCAGGTGGTCCAGCGGACCGATCTTCAGTGCCCGATGGTCGTAGTCGTGATGTTCCACGGCCAGTGTGACGGTGGCCGGATCGCCAGCTTCGCCCGGCGCAGCCGGTTCCGGGGCCGGCGCGTTCCACATGATCCGTGGACGGGGCAGCGAGAGGTTCATGACGTGACTCCTGGCGGCCAGGCCGCCGGCGGTTTTCGGGCCGCGTGCGGCGCACGCGACCCGCGCGACGCGTCCGTGCGGGTGGAGGCGGCAGCGTGCCCGGGTCGGGCACGGTCAGCGCTTCCGGGTCATGGATGCCGCGCCGGGGCAAACGGTTGCAGCGTGGCGGCAGCGGCAGCGTACGCCCGCGGCCAGCGACCCGGCCCGTGCCGACAGACACACGCCGGCTGGCCCGGCCGATGCAGTAAGCCAGCCACGCTGGCGGTGCAGTCAGAACAACTCGTGCTGGATCAGCGAACGGCAAACCGGGGCAAAGCTGCGGCGGTGCTCGGGACACGGCCCCAGACGCTGCAGCGCGGCGAGGTGCTCGGGCGTGGGATAGCCCTTGTGTGCCGCGAAACCGTAGCCCGGGTGCACGGCATCCAGCGCCACCATCAGGCGGTCGCGGGTGACCTTGGCCAGGATCGAGGCCGCGCTGATCGCCGGTTCCAGCGCATCGCCGCCCACGATGGAGCGGCCCGGGCAGGGCAGGTCGCGCGGCACCTTGTTGCCGTCGATCAGCGCCATGTCCGCCCGCCGCGGCAGGCCCGCCACCGCGCGGCTCATGCCGACCATGGTCGCCTGGAAGATGTTCAGGCGGTCGATCTCGTCCGGTCCCACCACCACCACGCAGTGCGCGATCGCCCGCTCGAGCACCAATGGATAGAGTGCCTCGCGGCGCGCTTCGCTGAGCTTCTTCGAATCGTCCAGGCCGTCGATCGGGCGGCGCGGATCGAGCACCACGGCGGCGACCACCACAGGGCCGGCGAGCGGCCCGCGGCCGGCCTCGTCGACACCGGCGGTCAGCCGACGTTTACGCAGCTGCACCGTGCTCATCGGCGTGTCGATCGCGCGGATGCAGCCGGCCCGGCAGCCCGGCCGATCGCGGATTCACCGTGCATGCGGCGTCTCCAGCAGCTCCGCCACGGCGGCGGCCGCGGCGTCGCCCGCATGGCCCTGGAGATCGACCTTGAGCGCCCGGTGCAGCTGCTCGAAGGTGGCCACTACCCGGCTGCGCCGCTCGCTGTCGTTGAACAGCGCCAGCGTGTCCGCCGCCAGGTGGGCGGCGGTGAAATCGTCCTGCATGCGCTCGGCCACGGGCAGCGGCTGGTCGGCGCCCGCGGCGCGGGCGAGCACGTTGGGCAGGGAGTAGATGTCGGTCTTGAGCATGCGCAGCAGCCGGGCGATGCGGTAGCTCAGCGGCGAGACGCGGTAGCCGACCACCATCGGGCGCTTTGCCAGCATCGCCTCCAGCGTGGCGGTGCCGGAGGCGATCAGCACCACGTCGGCGGCGAGCATCGCCTGGTGCGCGTTGCCCTCGATCAGGCGCGGTGGCACCGGCCACCGGCGGCCCACCTGCCCGAGCAGCTGCTCGAGGCGGGCGTGCACGCGTGGATTGGCCGAGGGAATCACCACCTGCAGGCCGGGAATGGCTGCAGCCACCCGCGCTGCCGCATCGAGAAACGTGGGGCCGAGACGCTCGATCTCCGAACCGCGGCTGCCTGGCAGTACGGCCAGCACCGGCACGTCATGCGGCAGATCGAGGGCATCGCGGGCGCCGGCGCGGTCGCCGACCAGCGCGAAGCGGTCCGCCAGCGGATGCCCGACGAAGCGCGCATCCACACCGTGCCGCGCGTAGATCGGCGGCTCCATCGGAAACAGGCACAGCACCCGATCGGCGCTGCGACCGATCTTCTCGGCGCGCTTCTCGCGCCAGGCCCACACCGACGGGCTGACATAGTGCACGGTGCGCACGCCCGCCTCGCGCAGGCGCCGTTCCACGCCCAGGTTGAAGTCCGGCGCATCGATGCCGATCAGCACCGCCGGCCGTGCGGCGATCAGCCGTTCCACCAGCTGCCTGCGCAGCCGCAGCAGCCGCGGCAGGTGGCGGACCACCTCGGCCAGGCCGAACAGGGACAGCTCGGACATCTCGTCCCACGACTCAAGGCCCTGGGCCTGCATGCGCTTGCCGCCGATGCCGACGAAGCGCGCGGCAGGATAGCGCTGGCGCAGCGCGGCGAGCAGATCGCCACCGAGCTGGTCGCCGGACTCTTCGCCGGCGATCACGGCGATCAGGGGAGCTGGCGCGGATGTGTTCATGGGTCGGTCTCCGGACCGGGCGAGCGGCTGCCCTCGCTCGCGGGCCGCGTCAGCGGGCGAGCGCCCGCTCGCTGCGGTCGAGGAACTCCAGCATCGCGCGCACGTCGTCGCTGTCTTTGGCCTGGGCCACCAGCTGCTCGCGTGCCTCGGCCTGGCTCAGGCCCGCCATGTACAGCGTGCGGTACGCGCGCTTGATCGCCGAGATGCGCGGCGCATCGAACCCGCGACGCTTGAGCCCTTCGCTGTTGATGCCGCGCGGGCGCCCGTGCTGCTCGTTGGCCATCATCACGAACGGCGGCACGTCCGATCCCACCAGGCAACCCATGCCGATGAACGCGTGCGCGCCGACCTTGCAGAACTGGTGCACGCCCGAGTAGCCGGACATGATCGTCCAGTCGCCGATCTCCACGTGCCCGGCCAGCGCCGAATAGTTGGAAAACACCACGTTGTTGCCTACCTGGCAGTCGTGTGCCACGTGCACATAGGCCAGCAGCCAGTTGTCATTGCCGATGCGGGTCACGTGTCCGCCATCGCCGGTGCCGCGGTTGACCGTGACGAACTCGCGGATCAGGTTGCGATCACCGATCACCAGTTCGGTGCGTTCGCCGGCAAACTTCTTGTCCTGCGGCGGCCCGCCGAGCGAGGCGAACTGGCTGATGCGGTTGTCGCAGCCGATCCGGGTGGGCCCCTCGATCACCACATGCGGGCCGACCACGGTACCTGCGCCGATCTGCACATCGGCGCCGATCACGCTGTAGGCGCCGATGCTCACGCGCTCGCCGATCACCGCCGACGGGTCGATCACGGCGGTGGGATGGATTACAGCGTCAGATGCCGCGGTGGACGCGCTCATTTATCGGACCTCGCCGCGCACATCAGTTCGCAGCTGGCCACGTCCTTGCCGTCCACCTGCGTGCGGGCCACGAACAGGCCCATGCCGCGCATCAGGCGCTTGAGCGACACCTCCATGCGCAGCTGGTCGCCGGGCACCACCGGGCAGCTGAAGCGGGCGTTGTCCACCTTCACCAGGTAGAACAGCGGGCTGCCGCTGTCTCCTTTCATGCGGCTGCTGATCTGGGTCAGCAGTCCGGCGGTCTGCGCCATCGCCTCGACGATCAGCACGCCCGGCATGACCGGATGGCCGGGGAAGTGGCCCTGGAAGAACGGCTCGTTGATGGTCACGTTCTTCAGCGCCACCACGCGGGTGTCCGGCTCAAGTTCGATCACCCGGTCGACCAGCAGGAACGGGTAGCGGTGGGGCAGCAGTTGCTGGATCTGCTCCACGTTCACCGGCAGGCTGAAGTCCGCTGCGGAATCACTCATTGTTGCTGTCCTTCTCCAGCGCCGTGAGTCGGCGCACATGCTCGTCGAGGTGCTTGAAACGGGCAGCGTTCTTGCGCCACTGGCGATTGTCCTGCAGTGGTGTGCCCGAGGAATATTCGCCCGGCTCGCGGATCGAGTGCGTCACCAGGCTCTTGGCGGTAATGGTAACGCGGTCGGCCAGCTCGAGATGGCCGAGCACGCCGGCGTTGCCGCCGATCATGCAGTAGCGGCCGATCTTCGCGCTGCCGGCCACCGCGGCGCAGCCGGCCATCGCGGTGTGCGCGCCGACGTGGACGTTGTGGGCGATCTGGATCTGGTTGTCCAGGCGCACATCCTCTTCCAGCACGGTGTCGTCCAGCGCGCCACGGTCGATGGTGGTGTTGGCGCCGATCTCGCAGTCGTCGCCGATGCGCACGCCGCCGAGCTGCGGCAGCTTGATCCAGTGGTCGGTGTCAAAGGCCAGTCCGAACCCGTCCGAGCCGATCACGGCGCCCGGGTGCACCAGCACCCGCCTGCCCAGGGTCACCCGGGTCACCAGCGTGACCCGCGCCACCAGTCGTGACTGTGCGCCCACCACGCACCCCTCGCCGATGACGCAGTGCGGGCCGAGCACGACGCCGTCCTCGATCACGGCGCCGGCCTCCACCACGCAGCACGGCCCCACGCTGGCGCTCGGACTGACCGTTGCGTCGGGCGACACGACGGCGCTGTGGTGGATGCCGGCGGGAGCCGCCGGCAGTGGTTCGAACAGCGCGGCGATGCGGGCGTAGGCGACATAGGGATCGCGTGCGATCAGCGCCGCGGACGGGCACTGCGCCGCATCGGCCTCGCGCAGCACCACCACGCCGGCGCGCGTGCCGGCGAGCTGGCCGGCGTACTTGCTGTTGGACAGGAAAGTGAGCTGGCTGGGGCCGGCACCGGCCAGGGTGCCCACGCCATCGATGACGCGCGCACCGTCGCCCCTGGCGACGAGACCGAAGCGCTCGGCGAGGTCGTCCACCGTGTAGTTCTTCACGCTCATGTTCGCTCCCGATAAGCGCGCCATTGTAGGCGAGCCGCCGGCAGCTGTCCGTGCGCCCGCGCAGGGCGTGCCGATGGCGCAAAAGAAAAGCGCGGCCGTGGCCGCGCTTTCCATGCCGCTAGACCGAATGCCGCCTGGTCAGAACTGGCTGCCGAAGGTGAACTGGATGCGCTCCTCGTAATGACGATCGGCGGGCTTGGAACGGATCGGCGTGGCGAAGTTGATGATCAGCGGACCGATCGGCGCCTGCCAGTGCAGCGAGATACCGGCCGAGGCGCGCAGGTCGGATGCCTTGAAGCTCTGGTAGTCCTTGTAGGCATTGCCGACGTCGACGAACAGCGACACACGGGCGGTGTTGATGTCCTTGAGGAACGGCAGCGGCAGATACAGCTCGGTGGTGCCGAGCACCTTGAACGCGCCGCCGATCGGCTGGGCATAGTTGTAGTAGCTGCCGTTGCAGTTGCCCTTGGCATCAGGCTGGATGCTCTGGCCATTGGCACCGACGCCCGAGCAGACGCGCGGGCCGAGCGTGTTGTCCTGAAAGCCGCGCACGTCGCGCACGCCGCCGGCGTAGAAGTTCTGCCAGAACGGATAGTCCACCGGATCGCCGGCCTTGTAGGCACCGTTGTAGGTGGTGTTCTCGTACGTCTGGTTGCCGTAGGTCTTGCCGTACTGCGCCTGCGCATCGGTGTAGAGCACGAAGCCGCCGCCGATCGGCCAGTAGTGGTTGGCCTCGGTGCTCAGCCGGAAGTACTGCACGGTGGAGCCGGGCAGCGCCACGTCGGTGGAGGCCGACAACAGGCCTCCGCGGGTGGGCGCCCAGTAGCCGTTGCGGGTGTCGTGGTTCCAGCCCAGCGTGCCGGTCCACTCGTGGATGGTCTTGTGGCCCAGCGCGTTCTGATAGTCGAGCAGGACCTGCGGGGTGTAGCCCTGATACAGGTTGATCTTGTTGCTGCTCAGGCCCAGGCCCACGCGCAGGCTGTCGGTCTCGGTGATCGGGATGCCGAGGTAGGTCGAGAACGACTTGGCACTGGTGGCGTAGTTGGCGAAATCGGTGTTGCCGTAGTCGGTCTTGGAGTAGCCCAGGGTGTAGCCGATGCCGATGCCGTTGTCGGTGAGATACGGGTTGTAGTAGCTGGCGTTGACGCGCTTGTAGTACGTGCTGGTCTCGGCGCCCACGCTGAAGCTGTCGCCGGTACCCAGGAAGTTGTTCTGCGACACCGAGGCCGAGAGGATGATGCCGGAGTACTGCGAATAGCCCACGCCGAACTGCAGGCTGCCGGCGGACTGTTCCTCCACCTTCACGGTGACGTCGACCTGGTCTTCCGTGCCCGGCACCAGCTGCTTGTCGATGTCGACCTTCTTGAAGTAGCCCAGCTGCTGCAGGCGGATCTTGGAACGATCCACCGCGGCCTGCGAGTACCACGAACCTTCGAGCTGGCGAAGCTGGCGGCGCATCACGTCATCTTCGGTGCGGGTGTTGCCCTGGAACACCACCCGGCGCACGTACACGCGCTGGCCCGGCTCAATGTAGAAGGTCATGTCGACCGTGCGCTTGTCCTTGTCCAGCTTCGGCACCGGCGTGACCTTGGCGTAGGCAAAGCCGATGTTGGCGAGGATGCCCTTGATCGAGTCGGAAGTAGCCTCGACCGCGGCGCGGTTGAAGGTATCGCCTTTCTTGACGAATACCAGCTTGCGCAGGGTGTCCTCCGGCAGAATCAGCTTGCCCAGCAGGTGCACGTCCGAGACGGTGTAGACCTCGCCCTCCTTGATGCTGGCGGCGATGTACATCTCGCGCTTGTCCGGCGCAATGGTGACCTGGGTGGAGTCCACGCCGAAGTCCGCGTAGCCGCGATTCATGTAGTAGGACTGCAGCTTTTCCAGGTCGCCGGACAGCTTCTCACGCGAGTACTGGTCGTTCTTGGAATACCACGACAGCCAGTTGGTGGTGCCGGACTCGAAGTCGTCCTCGATGGCCTTGTCCGAGAACACCGTGTTGCCGACGATGTTGATCTCTTTCAGCTTGGCGACCTTGCCCTCGCGGATCTCGATGTCGATCGACACGCGGTTGCGGTCCAGCCGCGTCACGTGCGGCTCGATCGACACGTTGTACTTGCCGCGGTTGTAGTACTGGGTGATCAGCTCCTGCTTGACGCGGTCCAGCGAGAGTCGGTCGAACGTCTCGCCCTCGGACAGGCCGATCTCCTTCAGGCCCTTGCGCAGGTCCTCTTCCTTGATGTCCTTGTTGCCGCGCAGGGTGAGCTTGGCGATCGACGGCCGCTCGACCACCTTGATCACCAGGATGCTGCCTTCGCGGTCGATCTCGACGTCGCTGAAAAACTTGGTGTTGTAGAGCGCGCGGATCGCCCGGCGCGCCTCGTCCTCGGTGAACTGGTCGCCCTTGTTCACCGGCAGGTAGTTGTAGACCGTGCCCGCGGAGATGCGGCTGAGGCCATCGATGCGGATATCGGAAACGACAAACGGCTCGAACGCGAGCGCATTGGCGGAGAGGGAGGCGAGCAGGATCAGGGCGGCGATACGCTTCATCGTCGTTTCCGTTGGGTTATTTCGACGGAACGATCGCAAGGATCGCCCCGGACAATGCGTGGGACAGGAGCACATCCTGCGATGGTTGGAGAGCAGCCGACCCGCGTCGTGGCGCTGCGGCGCATCCATGGCGCCGGCAGAACGGCCAGCCGGCGGTGCGGGCGAGCGTCGGTGCCGTCACGACAGCAGGATGCGGTGAAGATCGTTGTAGAACGCCAGGCCCATCATCGTGAACAGCAGGGCGAGCCCCACGTACTGGCCGGCGATCATGGTGCGCTCGCTCACCGGGCTGCCCTTGACCAACTCGATAAGGTAATACAGCAGGTGACCGCCGTCCAAGAGCGGGATCGGCAACAGGTTGAGGATGCACAGGCTGAGCGACACCATGCCCAGGAAGTTGAGGAACCAGGCCGGGCCCATGCTGGCCGACTGGTTGGCAACCTGGGCGATGCCGATCACACCGGAGAGATTCTTGGTGGAAGCTTCGCCGGTCAGCATCTTGCCGATCATGTGGAAGGTCTGGGCGGCGCTGTTCCAGGTGGTGTCCAGCGAGGCGCGCAACGCCTTGATCGGGCCAAAGTGCTGGATCGCCTGCTCGCGCGGCGCCGCACCCACGCCGATTACCCAGTTCACCGGCTGCCCTTCCAGCGAAATCTTTCGTGCGACCACAGTGAGCGGTACGCTCTTGCCGTCGCGCTGGACGGTAATCGCCAGCGTTGGCGAGCGCGCCGCCTGTTCGGGGACGACCTGCTGGAACTGGCTGTAGTCGGCAATCGCCACCCCATTGACGCTGAGGATGCGGTCACCGGCGCGCATGCCGGCTGCGGCCGCGGGCTTGTCCGGCATCACGGTGGCGGCAATCGGCGGCAGCGCGGCCAGCGAGAGGCCGAGCGTGTCGAGATACTTGCCCACGTCCTGGCCCGGCGGCAGCCGATCCAGCGGCAGCGTGACCTGGTGCTGTGAGCCATCGGTGCTGCGGACTTCCAGCGCGATCGGCTCACGGCCCAGCATGCCGTTGATCACGCCGTCCATCGCGCCGGTCCAGGTGCTCACTGCATGGCCGGACACGCTCAGCACTCGGTCACCCGGCTGGATGCCTGCCTCTGCCGCGAGGCTGTGCGGCGCCGCCGTAACAACCGGAGCCGCGTCGGGCCGGCCGAGCATGAACATCGCCCAGAAGGCGGCGAGGGTGAAGATCAGATTGAACCCGGGGCCGGCCGCCACGATGGCAATGCGCTTCCAGACCGACTTGGCCGTGAACTCCTGGTCGCGCAGCGCAGGGTCGACCTCACCCTCGCGCGCATCGAGCATCTTCACGTAACCGCCCAGCGGAATCATCGCCACCTGGTACTCGGTGCCATCGCGCGCGGTGCGCTTCCAGATCGCCCGGCCGAAACCCACCGAGAAGCGCAGCACCTTGACGCCGCAGCGGCGCGCGACCCAGAAATGGCCGAATTCGTGAAAGGTCACCAGCACGCCAAGCGTGACCAGCAACCAGAACACCGAGCCGAAAAAAGGATTCATCAGTAAGAGCTTATCAGCATGCGTTGCGAAGGATGCGCCGTGCCGCAGTGCGCGCGGCGAGGTCGCGGGCGACCAGCGTTCGGATATCGACCACCGGTTGCGCCGGCAGTTCCGTCAGCACGCTTTCGACCAGCTCGGCGATGCCCAGGAAGGGCAGCGAACCGGCAAGAAACGCATCTACCGCGACCTCGTTCGCCGCGTTGAGAATTGCCGGCGCGTCGCCACCGGCACGCAGCGCCTGGAACGCCAGTGCGAGGCAGCGGAAGGTGTCCAGGTCCGGTGGCTCGAACTGCAGCGGGGCCAACCCTGCCAGGTCAAGCGGCGGCACCGCCGTGTCCACCCGGTCCGGCCAGGCCAGCGCGTGTCCGATGGCCGTGCGCATGTCCGGATTGCCCAGCTGCGCCAGCACCGAGCCATCCACGTAGTCGACCATCGAGTGCACCAGGCTCTGCGGGTGCACCAGCACCTCGATCGCGTCGGCCGGGGCACCGAACAGGTGGTGCGCCTCGATCACCTCCAGCCCCTTGTTCATCAGGGTGGCGGAGTCGACCGAGATCTTGCGGCCCATGACCCAGTTGGGGTGGGCGCAGGCCTGGTCGGGCGTGATGGCGGCGAGCTGGGCCCGCTTGCGGCCGCGGAACGGACCGCCCGAGGCGGTCAGGATCAGCCGGCGGACACCGCTGCCGGCGAGGTCAGGGCGACCGCCCGGCAGGCACTGGAAGATCGCGTTGTGCTCCGAGTCGACCGGGATCAGCTCGCCGCCGCCCTCGCGCAGCGCCGCCAGCAGCAGCGGGCCGGCCATCACGATGGATTCCTTGTTGGCCAGCAGCAGGCGCTTGCCGGCCCGCGCCGCGGCCAGGGTGGAATCCAGCCCGGCGGCGCCGACGATGGCTGCGACCACCGTGTCGCACAACGGCCCGGCGGCCGCGGCGGCGACGGCCGCCTCGCCGCTGGCTACCTCGCAGCGCACGCCAGATGCTGCCAGCCCCCGGGCGAGCGCTTCCTCCAGCGTCGGGTCGGCGATGATCGCCAGCTCCGGGCGGTGCCGCGCACACAGCGCGACCAGCGCGTCCACCTGCCGGTGTGCCACCAGCACGGTGGCCTGGAAACGCCCGGGATGACGGGCGATCACGTCGAGGGTGCTGCCACCGATCGAGCCGGTGGCGCCCAGTACGCCCACCCGCCTCATGTCAGCGGGACGATGTCGAGCAGCCACAGGCCGAGCGCGAACACCGGCATCGCGGCGAACACGCTGTCCAGGCGGTCGAGCAGCCCCCCGTGACCCGGGAAGATCTGCCCGGAATCCTTCATCTTGGCGTGCCGCTTCATCAGGCTCTCGATCAGGTCGCCGACGATCGATGCGGCCACGGTAAAGGCGGCCAGCACGATCAGGCCGAGCAGGCGCGCGTCGTGCACCCCGAGCATCCAGCCGCCCGCCACCACCACCGCGCCGGCTGCCACGAATGCCCCGTACACGCCAGCCCAGGTCTTCCCCGGGCTGATCTGCGGCGCCAGCTTTCGCTTGCCGAGGAAGCGGCCGGCGAAATAGGCGCCGATGTCGGCGGCCCACACAATCGCCAGCGCCAGGAAGGTCCACCAGTGGCCGTACGGCGGCGCCCGGTGGATCAGCACCAGCGCCGCCCACGCCGGCACCATCACGAACAGCCCGGCCAGCAGCTTGATGCGCCGATTCTCGGGGGTGGGCGCGGCGGCAAAGGCGAAGTGGCGCAGCCACAGGCAAGCAATGCCCCACCAGCACACGCCAAGCAGCGTCAATGCCCCCCACACCAGCGGCTGGCGCGGCCACCACGCGGCCAGCAGCAGTGCCGCCACCAGCACCAGCATCGCGGCACGTGCGGGCGTGCCGGTGAGGCCGCTCAGGCGGGTCCACTCCCACACGCCGACCAGGAAGGCGGCAGCCACCACCAGGGCGAACACGGGCGTGGCCGGCCACAGGATGATCGCCAGGGCCAGCGGAATGAGCAGCAGTGCGGTGAGGGTGCGCTGGAGCAGCATGGAAATCCTTTCGGTCAGGGCCGGGTCGCCGGGTCGGCAACCTGCTCGCTGGTGCGGCCGTAGCGCCGTTCGCGCCGGGCATAGTCGTCGATGGCGCGGGCCAGGCAGGCCTGGTCGAAATCCGGCCACAGCGTATCGGTGAAGTAGAGCTCGGCGTAGGCCACCTGCCAGAGCAGGAAATTGCTGATGCGATGCTCGCCGCCGGTGCGGATGAACAGGTCCAGTGGCGGCAGTTCGGCCAGGCACAGGCCGCGGCCAAAATACGCCTCGTCCAGTGCCTCGGGCGCGAACTCGCCGCGCGCGATGGCCGCCGCGGCGGTACGCGCCGCCTGCACGATGTCCCATCGGCCACCGTAATTCACCGCCACGGAGAGATGCAGCCGACGGTTGTCGGCGGTGCGCGCCATCGCGGCGTGCATGCGCTGGCGCAGGTCGTCACCGAAGTGCTCCAGCGCGCCGACGAACCGCAGCCGCACGCCCTGGGCGTGCAGCTCCTCCACCTCCTTGTCCAGAGCGCGCAGGAACAGTGTCATCAGCGCGCTGACCTCGTCCTGCGGCCGCTGCCAGTTTTCGCTGGAGAAGGCGAACAGGGTGAGCGCCTCGACGCCCTGGCGGATACAGCCCTCGACCACCTCGCGCACCGCCTTGCGGCCGGCGTTGTGGCCGAAGCTGCGCGGCTGGAAGCGGGCCTTGGCCCAGCGGCCGTTGCCATCCATGACGATGGCGACATGCCGCGGTACGCGGGCTGCGCGCGGATCGGCGGCGGTCACGGCGCGCGCCAGACGTGCCGACCCGTCGCCGCGACGGCGCCGGGAGTGGCCGGAGCTGGCGCCAGTGGCATCATCAGATCGCCAGCAGCTCTTCTTCCTTGTGCTTCACCACCGCGTCGACGTCCTTGACGAAACGGTCGGTGAGCTTCTGGATCTCGTCGTCCGCGCGGCGCTCGTCGTCCTCGGTGATCAGCTTGTCCTTGAGCAGGTCCTTGACCTGCTGCAGGGCATCGCGGCGGATGTTGCGGATCGCGATCTTGGTGTTCTCGCCCTCGTGGCCCACGTGCTTGGCCAGCTCGCGGCGCCGCTCCTCCGTGAGCGGCGGCATGTTCAGGCGAATCACCGTGCCGGCGGTGGTCGGCGTGATGCCGACATCCGACGCCATCAGGGCCTTCTCGATCACCGCCACCAGGCTTTTCTCGAACGGCGTGATGATGATCGAGCGCGAATCGCCCAGCGAGACGGAGGCGACCTGGTTCAGCGGCATGTCCGAGCCGTAGTAGGGCACCTTGATGTTGTCCACCAGCGCGGTGCTGGCGCGGCCGGTGCGCAGGCGGGTGAGGTCGTGCTTGAGCGCGTCGATGCTCTTGCCCATGCGGGTCTGGGCATCGTTCTTGATGTCGTTGATCATGGGCGGTCTTCCGTTGGAACAGGCTAGCCGCCGAGTATACCAGCGGCTTGCGGGCGGCCTGGAAGCCGCCCGCGGCGCGGACGGTGCCGGCTCAGCTGGCGCCGACCGTGGTGCCGATCGACTCGCCGCGCATGATGCGCATGAGATTGCCCGGCACGGTCATGTCGTAGATGCGCATCGGCAGGCGATGGTCGCGGCACAGTGCGATCGCCGCGGTGTCCATGACGGCCAGCTTGCGTTCGATCACCTCGTCGTAGGTGAGGTGGTCGTAGCGGGTGGCATCGGCGTGCTTGGCCGGATCGGCGGTGTAGATGCCGTCGACCTTGGTGGCCTTCAGCAGCACGTCCGCGCCCACTTCCACGGCGCGCAACGCGGCGGCCGAATCGGTGGTGAAGAACGGGTTGCCGATGCCTGCCGCGAACAGCACGATGCGCCCTTTCTCGATGTGCCGGATGGCGCGGCGGCGGATGAAGTCTTCGGCCACGTCGTGGATGGGCAGGGCGCTCATCACGCGGGCAAAGCCGCCGCGCTTCTCGATCGCGTCCTGCATGGCCAGCGCGTTCATCACCGTGGCGAGCATGCCCATGTGGTCGCCGGTGACGCGGTCCATGCCGGCCGCGGCGAGGCCGGCACCGCGAAAGATGTTGCCGCCGCCGATCACCACGCCCACCTGGATGCCGGCGCGCTGCGCCTCGATGATCTCGTCCGCGAGGCGGCCGATCACCTTCGGGTCAATACCGTAGTCGGCCTCGCCCATCAGCGCTTCACCGGACAGTTTGAGCAGGATGCGCTGGTACTTGAATGTTTCGCTCATGAAAACTCCGGCTGGGGGTGGGGCAAACCGCTTCATTGTAGCGGTGGGGAGGCGGTGTCGGTGAGCATTATCTGCCGCGGACGGGTGGTGCTCAGGTCGATCCGGCGAGCGGGGCGCGTGGCCCGCGCGCATAAAAAAAGCCGCGACGGTGCGCGGCTTTTTTCAACACGTGGTGCGGGTCGATCAGCCCTGCATCGCCTTGGCGACTTCGGCCAGATAGTCTTCCTGCACCTTCTCGATGCCTTCGCCGACCGCCAGACGAGCCACCGAAAGCACTTCGGCACCGTCCTTCTTCAGCGCATCGGCCACGGTCACGTTGGTGTCCAGCACGTACGGCTGGCCCAGCAGGGTGACCTCGGAGACGATCTTGTTGATCTTGCCGGCGATGATCTTCTCGAGGATCTCGGCCGGCTTGGCCTTGTCCTTGTCGGTCATCTGGCTCAGCGCGATGTCCTTTTCCTTCGCCACGAAATCGGCGGGGACGTCCTCGGCCTTCACGTACTGCGGGTTCATCGCGGCCACGTGCATGGCCACGCCCTTGGCCAGCTCCTCGGAGCCGCCCTTCAGGGCCACTAGCACGCCGATGCGGCCGCCGTGGATGTAGCTGCCGATCACGCCGTCGCTCTCCACCCGCACCATGCGGCGCACTTCGATCTTCTCGCCGATAGTGGCGATCAGCGCCTTGGCGCCCTCGGCCACGTTGCTGGCGCCCGGGTAGGCGGCGGCATTGAGCGCGTCGACGTCGGCAGCACCGGACTCCAGCGCGATGCCGGCCACGTTGTCGCTGAACTTGAGGAAGCTGTCGTCCTTGGCGACGAAGTCGGTTTCGCAGTTGACCTCGACCAGCACCGCCTTGCCGGCGCTCTGGGCAGTCACGATGCGGCCCTCGGCGGCCACGCGGCCGGCCTTCTTGTCGGCCTTGGCCAGGCCCGACTTGCGCAGCCATTCCATTGCGACTTCGATGTCGCCGTTGTTCTCGACCAGCGCCTTCTTGCATTCCATCATGCCGGCGCCGGACCGCTCGCGCAGTTCCTTCACCAGTTGTGCGGAGATGTTGCTCATGTCAATTCCTCGAATACTTTGAAGTGCCGCGCCGGGGTGACCCGGCCCGGCACGGGGAAGCAGGCTTACTCGGCGCTGGTCGACTCGCCACGACCGCGGCCACCGTCACGGCGCGGTGCGCCGGCGCCCTTCTTGGCCGGGCCACGGTTGTCGCGACGCGGAGCGGCCGACTTGCGGTCGTCGTCCTTGGCCACCGGGTTGCCTTCCTCGTCCAGCTCGACGAACTCGTCGGCGTCGCCCTGGGCGGCGTTCGGCGCGGCGGCCTTGCCTTCCAGGATCGAATCGGCGGCGGCGCGGGCGTACAGCTGGATCGCGCGGATCGCGTCGTCGTTGCCCGGGATGGCGTAATCGACCAGGTCCGGGTTGTAGTTGGTGTCGACCACGGCGATCACCGGAATGCCGAGCTTCTTCGCTTCCAGCACGGCGATGTCTTCGTGGCCGATGTCGATCACGAACAGCGCGTCGGGCAGGCGGTTCATGTTCTTGATGCCGCCCAGCGAGTTCTCGAGCTTCTCGCGCTCACGGCGACGGGCCAGCACTTCGTGCTTGACCAGCTTGTCGAACGAGCCGTCGGTCTCGGCCGCTTCCAGCTCCTTCAGACGGGCAACCGACTGCTTCACGGTGCGGAAGTTGGTCAGCATGCCGCCGAGCCAGCGCGAGGTGACGAACGGCATGCCGGCGCGCGCGGCTTCCTCAGCCAACGGCTCGCGGGCCGAACGCTTGGTGCCGACGAACAGAATGGTGCCGCGCTTCTGGGCCAGGCCCGAGAGGAAGTTCATCGCGTCGGTGAACAGCGGGAGCGTCTTCTCGAGGTTGATGATGTGGATCTTGCCGCGGGCGCCGAAGATGTACGGGGCCATCTTGGGGTTCCAGTAACGGGTCTGGTGACCGAAATGGACGCCCGCTTCGAGCATCTGGCGCATGGTGACTTGGGCCATGGGTGTAACTCCGAATTGTCGGTTCCGAAAAGGAACCTGGGGGTTGGGACCTCCACGCATCCCCACCTTCGACCGCGGCGTTTCCTGAGGTTTGGCGGAAACGGACGCGGCACCCCGAAGGCGGTGCCGATACGTGTGTGGCGTTGGTTGGGCTTGCTCCGCGGCGCGGTTACAATGCCCGTTCGCTTTGCACGGTCGCGCCCCGAAAACGGCGCATGCGGCCTGCAAAACCCGTGAAGTGTAGCCGGTGCGCCGGTTAGGCGGCAAGGTGGAGGTGGTTGTTGAACCCGCACCGGCCGCCGCCATCTAGGTGGAATCATGGCGATAACCCTCAAGACCCCCGAAGACCTCGCGGCGATGCGCGTGGCCGGTCAGCTCGCGGCCGAAGTGCTGGCGCTGCTCAAGGAACACGTCAAGCCGGGCGTGACCACCGAAGAGCTCGACCGCATCGCCTACGAGCACATCGTCAACGTGCAGAAGGCGATCCCGGCGAACGTGGGCTATCACGGCTTCCCCAAGACCCTGTGCACCTCGGTCAACCACGTGATCTGCCACGGCATCCCGACCGAGAGCAAGGTGCTCAAGGACGGCGACATCATCAATCTCGATGTCACCGTCATCAAGGACGGCTGGCACGGCGACACCAGCCGCATGTATTTCGTCGGTACCCCGTCGGTGCTGGCCAGGCGGCTGGTCGAGACGACCCACGAGGCAATGATGCGGGGCATCCAGGCGGTGCGCCCGGGCGCGACGCTGGGCGATATCGGTGCGGCGATCCAGAAGCACGCCGAGGCGGCGGGCTTTTCCGTGGTGCGCGAGTACTGTGGCCACGGCATCGGCAAGGTCTACCACGACGAGCCGCAGATCCTGCACTACGGCAAGAGCGGCACCGGCATCGAGCTGAAGAAGGGCATGACCTTCACGGTCGAGCCGATGATCAACGCCGGCAAGCCGCAGACCAAGCAACTGCCCGATGGCTGGACCGTGGTCACCAAGGACCACTCGTTGTCGGCCCAGTGGGAGCACACGATCGCCGTGACCGACGACGGCTTCGAGATCCTCACCCCCTGGCCGGATGCCTGAGCGCGGGAAGTGAGGGAATAGGAGCTAGACGCGAGCGAGGGCGCCCGGTCGACGTGGCGCCCTTCTTTTTTGCGTGAGCTATGAGGCCCGGTGAAGCGCGGTTGCTGCGGCGCCGGATGGCGCTGGGCCCTACACTCGACTCTCACTTCTCACTCCTTTTCGCCATGCCCGCCAACGCCATCCCGCTGCCGCCGCTGCCGCGCCTTCCCGTCGCGGTGCCGCGCTCGGGTGTCTCCACCGAAGCACGCGCTGCGCTGCGGCAGTTGCTGGGGGACGTCGATCGCGCGATCACCACCGCCTTCCGCGACGGCGCGGACGCGCCGGCGCTGGCCACGCGTCGCGGCGAATCGGTGGCGCGCGTGGTGGTGCATGTGTGGAACGCCTGCCTGGGCGAGGTTGCCGACACCGCACTGTTCGCTGTCGGCGGTTTCGGCCGCGGCATGCTCTTTCCCTACTCCGATGTCGACCTGCTGGTACTGACCACCCGCAGCGACCCGGCCCTGCATCGGGCACTGGAGCAGTGCTTCGCCACGTTCTGGGATATCGGCCTGAAGGTGGGCCATGCGGTGCGCGAGCCGGCGCAGTGCCGGGCACTGGCCGCGGAAGATGCGAGCGTGTTCACCAGCATGCTCGACGCCCGGCGGCTGGCTGGCGACCCCGCGCTCAACGCCGTGCTCGGCGCCATCGTGGAAGATCCGGCGCTGTGGCCGCCGCGGGCCTATCTCGCCGCGCGACTGGCCGAGCGCGATGCCCGCCACGCCCGTTTCGACGACACCGCCTACAACCTGGAGCCGAACCTGAAGGACGGCCCGGGCGGCCTGCGCACGCTCGACGCCCTGCGCTGGCTGGGACGACGGCTCGCCCACGCGGCCGACTTCCGCAGCATGGTCGCCGCGGGTCTGCTCGACCCGGCCGAGTGCGAGAGCCTGCTGCAGGCCGAAGCCACCTTGCGCCGCTACCGCTTTGCGCTGCACCTGGAGGCGGGACGGCCGGAAGAGCGTCTGCTGTTCGATTACCAGCGCAGTCTCGCCTCGCGCATGGGTTTCGAGGACGAGCACGAGAAGAATCTCGGCGTCGAGCAGTTCATGCAGGGCTACTACCGCGCCGCCAGCCAGGTGGAGCGCCTGGGGGTGCAGATCGTCGAGCGGTTCGAGGAAATGCTCGAGCCCGATGGCGCGAGCGTGTCGATCGGCGGCGATTTCGTGCAGCACGGCCGACGCATTGCCGCGCGCGATCCGGACCTGTTCGAGCATCGCCCGGCCGCCCTGATCGAGATATTCCTGGCCCGGCTGGACCACCCCGAGCTGATCGGCTTCAGCGCCGACACCATGCGGCGCATCCACCAGGCGACGGCTCGGCACGGCACCACGCTGGCCGACGACGAGGCGGCGCTGGCGGCTTTTCTCAAGCTGCTCCAACGCGGCGCCCCCGCGGTAGACGCGCTGTGGCGGATGAACCGGCATGGCCTGCTGGCGGCGATCCTGCCGGCCTTCGGCACGGTGTTCGGCCGCATGCAGTACGACCTGTTCCACGTGTACACGGTGGACGAACACACGCTGCGCGTGCTGCGCAACCTGGCGCGGTTCGCCGATCCGGCCGCGGCAAAGGAGTTCCCGCTCGGCTGCCAGATCTGGGCCGCGCTGGAGAAGCCCGAACTGCTGCTGCTGGCGGGCTTGTTCCACGATATCGCCAAGGGTCGCGGCGGCGATCACTCGGTGCTGGGCGAGGAAGACGCACGCGCGTTCTGCCGCCGGCTGGGGCTGTCGCCGGAGAGCGTGGAGACGGTGGCCTGGCTGGTGCGCTGGCACCTGCTGATGAGCACCACGGCGCAGCGCCAGGACATCACCGATCCGGAGGTGGTCAACCGCTTCGCCGAGACCGTCGGCGATCGCCTGCAACTGGATCGGCTGTACCTGCTCACCATCGCCGACATCATCGGCACCAGTCCGCGGCTGTGGAACGCCTGGAAGGATCGCCTGCTGGCCGATCTCTACACCGCCACCCGCTACGCACTGCGCAGCGATGCGGCGTTGCCGCGCGATGCCGGCGCCAGCATCGCCGAGTGCCGTACCTATGCAGTGGCACTGCTGGAAACCGAGGGCTTCGCGCCAGCGGACGTGGAGCGGGTGTGGCGCGATTTCCCCGAGCGGAGTTTCCTGCGTCATCGTCCCGAGCAGGTCGCCTGGCAGACCGCGGCGATCCTGCGGGCGAACGGCGCCTTGCCGTTGGTGGAGGTGCACCCGTTCTCGATCCGTGGCAGCACCGAATTGTTTGTCTATGCGCCTGATCGCGACGGCTTGTTCGCCACCGTCACGGCGATGCTCGACCGCATGCATTTCTCGGTGATGGAAGCGCGCGTGCTCAGCTCGCCCAGCGGGCTGGCGATGGATACCTTCCTGCTGCTCGAGGCAGACACCCAGATGCCGGCCAATGCCGCGCGCTCCGAAGAGCTGCGCCAGCGCCTGCTGCGCGCGCTGGCCGAGGCCAAGCCCGTGCAGCCGACCCGGCGCGGATTGCATCGTCACCTGAAGCATTTCCAGATGTCGCCGCGCATTGCCTTCAGCGCCATGGGCGGGCGCACCCAGATGGCGCTGGTGTGCACAGATCGGCCCGGCCTGCTCGCCGCCGTGGCGCAGGTACTGCTGGAGGTTGGCGTGCGCGTGCATGACGCGCGCATCGCCACCTTCGGCGAGCGGGTGGAAGATTTCTTCCAGCTGACCGATCGCCACGATGCGCCGCTGACCTCCGAGCTGCAGGAGCGGCTGCAGGACGCCCTGCTGCAACACCTGGCGCCGCCCAAGGGTTGAGCCGGCGCGCCACGTGACGGCGCGGAGTATCGTCGGCGAGCCGCGACTGGCGGCCTACGCTGGGGATGTGCCATGTCGATCAAACGCTTCGTTGCGCTCGCTGCGGCGGCCATATGCCTGTGGGGAGCGCTGATCGCACCGGCCGTGGCGGCCGAGCCCGCGGCCAAGCCGGTGCAGTGGGTGTACCCGCTGATTCCCAGGTTCGGTGCCGTGCATCCGCGTCCGGACCTGCCCGAACAGCCCGATCCCAGCGTCGACTACAAGGTCTTCGTGGACGTGGTCGGCGAAAGCAAGGATCCGTCCAAGCCGCTGGAGTCGCTTGACCGTCTGGCGAGGCTGGTCAATCTGATGGCCTATGCCGGCGTGCCGGCCGAGCATGTGCACATCGTGGCGCTGCTCGAGGGCCATGCGACACGCGCCGCGTCGGGCAACGCGCTGTACCGCAAGCACTTCAAGGTGGACAACCCCAACCTGGAGATCCTCCACGCGCTCAAGGTCGCCGGCGTGCGCATCATGGTGTGCAGCCAGGCGCTGGCCAGCATGAACCTGGACGACAGCTCGGTGTCGCCGGATGTCACTGTGACGCTGTCCGCGCTCACCGATGCGGTCATCTACGGCCAGCGCGGCTACAGCTACATGCAGCTGTAGCGGCCGCGCGGACGTCTGGACGGCCAATCGCCGCACCGCGGCGCGCCTGCGGCGGGCACGCCGTCAAGTGCAGTAACCTTGGCGGCCCGACCTCCGATCACAGGCCGTACCCCGCCCATGCAGCAGCTTGCCTCCCTCATCGACGACGCCTTCGAGCGCCGCGCCTCGCTCGCCCAGAGCGAGATCGAAGCCCACCTGCGCCCGGCCGTCGGCCAGGTGCTGGATCTGCTGGAAAGCGGCGAACTGCGCGTGGCCGCGCCGGATGGCCAAGGCGGCTGGACCGTCCACCAGTGGGTGAAGAAGGCGGTGCTGCTGTACTTCCGCATCAACGACAACCGAGTAGTGGACGGCGGCCCCGCCGGTGCCTTCGACAAGGTGCCGCTGCGCTTCGCCCACGGCGACGACGCCTCGCTGCAGCAGCTCGGCGCGCGTGTGGTGCCCGGCGCGCTGGTGCGCCGCGGCGCGCACATCGCGAAGGACGTGGTGCTGATGCCGAGCTACGTGAACATCGGCGCCCACGTCGGCAGCGGCACGATGGTCGACACCTGGGCCACGGTGGGCTCGTGCGCACAGATCGGCGCGCGCGTGCACCTGTCCGGCGGCGTGGGCATCGGCGGCGTGCTCGAGCCGCTGCAGGCCAACCCGACGATCATCGAGGACGACTGCTTCATCGGCGCGCGCTCGGAGGTGGTCGAGGGCGTGGTGGTGGAAAAGGGCAGCGTGATCGGCATGGGCGTGTTCCTCGGCCAGAGCACCCGCATCTACAACCGCGCTACGGGCGAGGTCAGCTACGGGCGCATCCCCGCAGGCTCCGTGGTCGTATCCGGAAGCCTGCCTGCCAAGGACGGATCGCACAGCCTCTACGCCGCGGTGATCGTCAAGCAGGTGGACGAGAAGACCCGGTCCAAGACCGGCATCAACGACCTGCTGAGGAGTTTCGAATGAGCGTCGATCTGTATGGCCTGGCCAAGTGCGGCACCTGCGACAAGGCGCGCGCCTGGCTGGATGCGCACAAGGTCAAGCACAGCTTCACCGACTACCGCGACGAGCCGATCGCCCCGGCCACGCTCAACGCGTGGGCGAAGGAGCTGACCTGGGAGAAGCTGGTCAACCGCGCCAGCTACACCTGGCGCGATCTCACCGAGCAGCAGAAGGCCGCCTCGACCGACGCGCAGTGGCTCGCCCTGATCAAGGAATATCCCGCCCTGGTGAAGCGTCCGGTGGTGGTGAAGGACGGCGCGGTGAGCGTCGGTTTCACCGAGAAGAAGTTCAAGGAGCTGTTCGGTGGCTGAAGCCGCCGTGCTCTACGGACTGGCCGGCACCGATGCGTGCCGCAAGGCTTGCGCGTGGCTGGACCGCTTCGGCCACGCGTACCGGTTCGTCGACACCCTGCGCGAAAGGCCCGCGCCCGAGGCGCTGAAGGCCTGGGCGCAGGCCGCCGGCGGCTGGGATGCGATGGTCGACCGCAGCGGCAAGGCCTGGAAGAACCTGCTGCCGCAGCGGCGCAACCCGGAGAGCGATCCGGAATGGACGCTGCTGATCCGCGAGCATCCCGGCGTGCTGCGCCAGCCGCTGGCGGTGCTGCCGGACGGACGCGTCGCCGTGGGCTTCAGCGGCGGCAGCTACGAGAAACTGTTCGGCAAGACCGCCAGGACCCAAGCATGAGCGACGTGCTCGACCTCACCTGTGACCTGATCCGCCGCCGCTCGGTGACGCCGGACGACGCCGGCTGCCAGGAGAGCATTGCCGCACGCCTCGCGCATGCCGGTTTTCGCGTGCGCCATCTGCGCCACGACGAGGTCGACAACCTGTGGGCCACGCACGGTGAACACGGTCCCACGCTGGCCTTCCTCGGCCACACCGACGTGGTGCCGACCGGGCCCGCCGAGGCGTGGCGCTTCGATCCGTTCGCGCCCACCGTGGTCGACGGCGTGCTGTACGGCCGCGGCGCGGCGGACATGAAGGGTTCGGTGGCCGCGATGGTGGTGGCGCTGGAGGCCTTCGTCGCCGCGCATCCGGATCATGCCGGCCGCGTCGGCCTGCTGCTGACCAGCGACGAGGAAGGCCCGACCAACCTCGATGGCGTGCGCAAAGTCGCCGAGCAGTTCCGCAGCGAGGGCGAGCGCATCGACTGGTGCGTGGTCGGCGAGCCGTCGTCCACCGCGCGCCTCGGCGACCTGATCCGCGTGGGTCGGCGCGGCTCGCTCAGCGGCACGCTCACCGTGCGCGGCGTGCAGGGTCACGTGGCGTATCCGGAGAAGGCGAAGAATCCGATCCACGCCGTCGCTCCCGCACTGGCCGAACTGGCCGCCGAGCGCTGGGACGAGGGCAACAGTGATTTCCCGCCCACCTCGTTCCAGGTCTCCAACCTCAACGCGGGCACCGGCGCCAGCAACGTGATTCCCGGCACGCTCACGGCGCTGTTCAACTTCCGCTACAGCACGGCGAGCACGGCGGATCGGCTCAAGGCGCGCACCGAGGCGCTCCTCGATCGCCACGGGCTGGCCTACGCGCTGGCCTGGAATCTGTCCGGCGAGCCGTTCCTCACCCCACCGGGCGGCCGCCTGCGCGAGGTGGTGGTGGCTGTGTGCCGCGACCTGGCCGGCGTGACGCCCGTGCAGAGCACCGGCGGTGGCACCTCGGACGGCCGCTTCATCGCGCCGCTGGGCGCCGAGGTGGTGGAGCTGGGGCCGGTCAACGCGACCATCCACCAGGTGGACGAGTGCGTGGCGGTGGCCGACCTGGAGGCCTTGCCGGCGCTGTACGAAGGCGTCTGCGTGCGGCTGCTGGCGGACGCGGCGCGCGGCTGAGCGCCGCGCGCCGCGACGTTGCGGCTACTGCGACAGCCCGATCTGCTGCATGAAGGCCTGGTTGTCCCAGAACAACCACTCCTCGACCATCACGCCGTGCTCCCAGCGACCGATCGTGGTCATCGACAGGGTGAACGCCTTGCCGGTGGGCGGCAGCGTCTTGCCGTTGCCCACCGGCATCGGCTGGCTGAAGTGGCCCTGCAGCACGCCTATCACCGCCGTGATATCGCCCTGCGCGATGCGGATCGGGTGCTGGTCGATGTGGGTATCCGGCGCAAACACGAACATCGGCTTGAGCGCGGCGATGTGATCGGCGAGGCCGCGCGTGGTGTGGCCGTCCGGGTAGTGCACCAGGATGTCCGCGGCATGGCTGCGCCCAAGCTCGTCCCATTTCTGGTGGCTGTAGACATTGAAGTCGAGGTCGTCGAAGGTGGCCAGGTGCTTCTGCTGCCGGGCCTCGGTGGCGTGGATTTTGGCCAGTTCGGCCTGCACCGCGCCGGCGCTGCTGGCGGCGGCAGCCGTGCCGGATAGCGCGAGCAGGCCGGCCAGTGCGAGCAGCGGACGGCGAAGGGTAAGACGGTGCATGGTGATCCCCTGGGCAATGAACCAACGGTGGAACGGGGCGGCCGCACGGGCCACTTCGGGAAACTCAGTACGCCGCAGTGGCCAACTGGCGCACGTAATGGGCCTGCTCGATCACCTCGACGAAGGCATCGGCGTAGTCGCCGTAATGGATCTGGCTGTGCCCGTCGGTATCGGTGAGGAAGGCATCGGCCTGGGTGCGGAAATGCCCCCGCCGTGCGCCCGGGCCGATCTGTCCGGCCGGTGCCAGAAAGGTCCAGTCCAGATCGGACGCCGCGCGATACACCGCCAGCGCGGCGCGATGGGCCAGCGCCTGGCCCTTGTAGGCCGCGGGAAAGTCGGGCGAGTCGACCAGCTGCAGGCCCGGCGCGATCAACAGGCTACCCGCGCCGCCCACCACCACCAGCCGCTTCACGCCCGCAGCGCGCGCAGCGGTGACCAAGGCATGCGCCACCGCCACCAGCGTGCCCGGATCGCCCTGGCCGGGGCCGTAGGCACTGGCGAGTACGTCGTGGCCACGCACGGCCTCGGCGAGGCGCTGCGGGTCGTCCAGTGCGGCGACGGTGGTGCGAACGCCGTCCAGCTCGGGCGGCAGCTCGAGCGTGCGACGCACCAGCGCCGTGACGGCGTGTCCGCGCTGATGCGCACGCTGGGCGATGTGGCGGCCGATCTGGCCGGTGGCGGCAACAAGGGCGATCTTCATGACGGTATCCGCAACGATGGAGCCGTCATCCTGACGGTGCGAATGGTGCGGAAAAACCGCGTATAACGGCCGGGTCTTTTGCGGGGGATGAAACAATGGATCGACTGCGCGCCATCGGCGTGTTCGTGGAAGTGGCAGATCGGGGCAGCCTCACCGCGGCGGCTGAAGCGCTGGACGTATCCCGCGCGATGGTCTCGCGCTACCTGGCGGATCTGGAGGCATGGCTGGGCGTGCGGCTGTTCCATCGCACCACCCGGCGGATCAGCCTGACCGCGGCGGGCGAGGCTGCGCTGGCGCGCTGCCGCGAGCTGATCGAACTGTCCGACGGCATGCGCGAGGCGCTGGTCGACGACGCTGCCGCACCGTCCGGAAGCATCCGCATCACCTGCAGCTCGTCGTTCGGTCACAGCTATCTGGCTGCCGCAGTGGCCGAGTTCGTGGCGCGCCACCCGCATGTCTCGGTCGACCTGCTGCTGCTCGATCGCACGGTGAACCTGGTGGAGGAGCGGGTGGACCTGGCCATCCGCATCGCGCACGAGCTCGATCCCAACCTGATTGCCCGCCAGTTGTCGGTGTGTCGTTCGGTGCTGTGCGCGGCGCCGGCGTATCTGGCGGCGCGCGGCACGCCACAGCGGCCGGAAGACCTCGCGCGGCACAACTGCCTCACCCATCACTTCGTCGGCAAGAGCCTGTGGACGCTCGGCCGTGGCGACGATGCGGTGTCGGTAGCGGTGGGAGGCAACATCAGCGCCAACGACGCCAGCGCGGTGATGGCCGCCGTGCTCGCGGGCGCCGGGATCGGGCTGCTGCCGACCTACCTCGCCGCGCCGCTGCTGCGCGACGGCAGCCTGGTGCAGCTGCTGCCTTCGTGGCCGCCAAAGACGATGGGCATCCACGCGGTGTACGCCTCGCGCCAGCGCATGCCGCCGGCCGTGCGCGCCTTCCTCGACTTCATCGCCGCGCGGCTGGGCGACGCGCCGCCGTGGGATGAGGGGATCGCCTAAGCCGCGTGCGCGTTGGCGACAGCTGGCCGGCTGCAGGGCGTGTCGTCAGGCTGGAACAGCTGCACCTTCATCACGTCACCTGCAACGAACTGCCATGACGGTCCGTCGCACGTCGTTGATCATCCTGCTCGCCGCGCTGTTCGCCGGCGCCGCCGGCCACGCTTCCGATGCCGCGCCCGCTGCCGCCGCGGACAGCGACGGCGGGCAGTGATTGCCACGTTGCCTATGCCACCGCTACGCCAAGGCGACGGCGGCGACGCCCAGCGAGATTGCCGCTGGCGCCGAGGCCGTCTGCCGGGACGCGATGACGTCGTACCGGCGGCACGCCGCCACTCAGGTACCCGCCGCAGAGAACCTGGCGGGCCTCGCGACGAACCAGCGCGCGGCGATGGTGCACGAGCGGTTCCGCCACGCCCGCGGTGGCCATCGACACGGTGATCCGCGAGACCGCCAACGAGGCGCTGCTCCGCCCATGAGCCCGCCCTGATCCACGCGGCGAACGTCGCCGGTGGGCCCTTCCTCAGATCTTCGACCTTCGCACCCGCTTCGATGGCGACGGCAGCCAATGCACCGCACCGCCGGCTCGTCTCGCTAGCGCGCTTGCGTGCCGCGCGATGATGGGGATGCTCTCGACGGCGGCCCCCGCGGCCCGCGGGTGACGACGTGATGCGGGCCGGCGGCGCGTTTTTCTCATCCGAACGCCTTGCTGCCGAGCTTGCTGGACGACCGGCCGGTCACCGCGGCGCGGCTGGCACACGGTGATCGATCGCACGAAGGCAGAGACGTTGCCGTAGCGGCCGGGTGCAGGGGCGGTGGACAGTGGTCAGCCGTCCGCGCAGGCCTGCGCACGTTGGCGCAGCAGGGCCTGCTCGCGGGCGTTGCCGGTCAGCGCCGCGGCCTGCAGGAACGCCTCCCGCGCCTCCGGGCGGCGGCCGAGCTTTTCCAGCAGGTCGCCGTGCACGGCTGGCAACAGGTGGTAGTGCGCCAGCGCCGACATGCCGCGCAACGTCTCGACCAGCGGCAATGCCGCAGCCGGGCCTTCCGCCATTGCCACGGCGACCGCGCGGTTGAGCTCCACCACCGGCGAGGGCATCGCCTCGGCCAGCCGGTCGTACAGCGCCGCGATACGCGGCCAGTCGGTGGCTGATGCGTCCCTGGCGCGCGCATGGCAGGCGGCGATCGCGGCCTGCAACGCGTACGGCCCCTCGCTGCCGCCGAGTTTCTCGGCGCGGGACAGCGCGGTGAGCCCGCGCTGGATGGCCAGGTGGTCCCAGCGGGCGCGGTTCTGCTGCGCCAGCAGGATCGGCGTGCCGTCCGGCTCGATCCGCGCCGCGCTGCGCGACGCCTGGATCTCCAGCAGGGCGAGCAGGCCGTGCACCTCCGGCTCGTCGGCGAGGTGGGCGGCCAGCGTCCGCGCCAGGCGCAGTGCCTCCTCGCACAGCGCCGGGCGCATCCAGTGGTCGCCGGTGCTGGCGGCGTAGCCTTCGTTGAAGATCAGGTAGATCACGCCGAGCACGCCGTCCAGCCGCGCCCTTCGCTCATCGCCGCGCGGCACCTCATACGCCAGCTGCCGCTCGGCAAGCGTGCGCTTGGCGCGCACGATCCGCTGCGCCACGGTGGCTTCGCTCTGCAGGAACGCGCGTGCGATTTCCGCCGTGGTGAGGCCGCCGAGCAGGCGCAGGGTCAGCGCGATCTGCGCCTCCCGCGGCAGCACCGGGTGGCAGGCGATGAAGATCAGCCGCAGCAGGTCGTCGCCGATATCGTCGTCGAGCGCGTCGAGGTCGGGCATCACGTGCGGCTCATGCTCGGGATCGCCGCCGAGCAGCGCATGCTTGCGCTCGGCCAGCTGGCGATGCCGCAGCTGGTCGATCGCGCGGTGTCTGGCGGTGGTGGTGAGCCAGGCACCGGGATTGTCCGGAATGCCGCTGGTGGGCCAGCGCTCCAGCGCCGCCACCAGCGCGTCCTGCGCCAGCTCCTCGGCCAGGTCCAGGTCGCGCACCACGCGCATCAGCGTGCCGATCACCCTCGGCGATTCCAGTCGCCATACGGCGTCGATGCGACGGTGGAGTTCGGCCTGGTCCATGCGGCCGATCACAGCACTGGCGGGCGCGGGCGGCAAGCATGCCGATGCCATCAGCGCGCCCGGTCGGCCAGCTCCCCGCGCAGGCGCGCTTCGGCGGCCTGCAGCTCGGGCGACATGGCGTCGGCGAAGTCCTCCGCCTCGTACAGCGGACGGATCTCGATCTCGCATTGGCCCTCGAACGGTGGCGGGCAGCGCCGCGCCCATTCCAGTGCCTCGTCCATCGAGCGCACCTGCCACAGCCAGAAGCCTGCGATCAGCTCGCCGGGCTCGGCGAACGGAGCATCGATCACCTGCTGCTTGCCGTCGGCGAAGCGCACCCGCTTGCCCTCGCGGCTGGGCTTGATGCCTTCGCCGGCCAGCATCACGCCAGCCCTCATCAGCTCCTCGTTGAAGCGACCCATCGCCTCCAGGAGCTCGCTGGAGGGCACCGCCCCGGCCTGACTCTCCGATTCCGCGGTCGCCCGCACCATCACCATGCATCGCATCGTCAATCCTCCGGACGAGCCGCGACGGGCGGCTCCTGCCATGACGACGAAGCAGCCGCCGCCGGATCGACAACGCCGATGCCGGCCCGGCGGTTATGGCGTGAGGGTCAGCGTGTGCCGGGCAGGGCCGGGCAGCAACGGGGTCGGGCGGCCGTGAACCCAGTCGGCGTGGCCGGCACCGAAGAACGGCGAGAGCGGGTTGTCGCTCTGGCCGCCGGGCATGTGGAAGATGCCGTTCGCTTCATGCCCCGGCGACACGTCCAGCCGCTCCGATGCCCCGAAGCCCGGCGCGGCCACGCGGGGCAGGTTGCCGTCACCGGGCAGCGGTTCGTCGGGCATGTCGATCACACGGGCCAGCCAGCCGGGCAGCGCACGCGCCAGCGGATGGTTCACCGCCGCACGGTTGCGTTCGCCCCAGGTGCGTGCGGAGAGGCCACCGGGCTGGCTACCGAGCTCGTCGACCACCTGCCTGGCGGCGGTGAGCAGCAGCGCGTGCCAGTCGGCGTAGGCCGGGTCGAGCAGATGTGCCGGCTGCTGGTGCACCAGCGCCCAGACCGCCGCTTCCGGATCGCCGAGGCCGGGCCAGGTGAAGTCGGCAAAGCGCGCCTGCACGCGCGCGGCGAACGGCGCGAGCACGTCCGCGTGCACGCGCTCGCGGAACGCGCGCACCAGCCGGTAGTCCACGCTGTCCACAGCGGCGCGGCCGCGCCAGCGGCGGGTGAGATCGCGCAGCTGCACCAGTTGCGCATCGGTGCTGTCGGCCAGCGTCTGCTGCAGCAGGCGCTGCCAGCGCGTGAGCAGCGCGGCACGGGTATCGAGCTGGATGTCCAGCGCATCGGCGGGCGAAAAACGCGCGTGCATGCGCAGGTCGTCGCGAAGAGTCTGCGCGCGGGCCCCGAGGTCGTGCCCGCCGTTGCCGAGCAGCGCCAGGGCGGCGCCGTCGACGGTCCGGTTGTTGGCGGTCCAGAGCCGGCCATCGGCGGGGTTCTTGACGCGCGGGTATTGCTCCGCGCCGGCCCAGCCGACCCAGCCGGTATCCGGGCGTGACCAGTCGGCCGGCACCAGCGGATCGATGCCTCGACGCAACGGGATGCTGTTGCTGGCGATGGTCCAGCCGATCTGCCCGTCGCGGTCGGCCACGAGCAGGTTCTGCGCCGGCATGCCCAGCGTGGGGGCGAGGTCGAGCGCGTGCGCCATGTCGGGCGCGCGTTCGAGCTGCATCAGGGCAAGGTTGTAACCGCGTGGCCGGGCGCCAGTCCATGCCAGCGCCAGCGGCGTGCCGTCGGTGTCGGTGGCAAGGATCGGGCCCCAGCGCGTGTCCTGCACCGTGATCAGGTGGTCGGGCGCGCCCTTCACGTGGATCGTCTCGCGGTGCCGGTCGATCGGGTCCCAGCCGTCCGGCGTGCGGTAGCGCGTGGCGTCATCGGGATCGCGCTGCACGCGTACCCAGTCCTGCCAGTCGCCGTAACTGTTGGTGAAACCCCAGGCGACCTGGCCGTTCGATCCGACCACCAGCGCCGGCGTGCCGGGCAGGGTGACGCCGCTGGCATCGCGCATGCCCCCGGGCGCGCCGGGGTCCGGGTAGCGCAGGCGCGCACGGAACCACAGGTTCGGCACGCGCAGGCCCAGGTGCATGTCGTTGGCCAGCAGCGCCGCGCCGGTGCCGGTGAGCGTGCCGGCCACCGCAAAGCTGTTGCTGCCAGGGCGGGCGTCGTCGAGCGCCGGCGCCAGCACCGCGGCCAGGTCGCGGCCTTGCGCCGCGGCGCCCTGGCGCAGGTCGAGCGTGGCTGCGCCCGGTACGACCGGCACGCGCGACAGGGCCCCGATCAGCGGCGCCTCCCAATCCGGATCGGGCGCCAGCAGAAAATCCACCAGCGGCCGCGGCAGCACGGCACGCATCTGCGCGATGCGCAGCTCGCGCGTGTTGCGGCCGTCGCCGTTGAGGTCCAGATACATCGCGGCAATCACCAGCAGGCTGTCTTCCGAGCGCCAGGGCTGCGGCCGCGTGCCGAGCAGGAAGTACTCCCACGGGCGGACGGCCAGATCGGTCAGCCCGGCGTTGACGCCGTCGCGGTAGCGATCCAGCGTGCGGCGCTGGTCGGCCGGCAGCCGTGCATAGGCTTGCGCCACCACCGCACGCAGGCGCAGGCGGCGATGGGCGATGTCGGTATCCAGTGCGGCCTTGCCCACCAGCGCGGCCAGTTCGCCGGCGCTCAGCCGGCGCATCAGGTCCATCGAGAAATAACGTTCCTGCGCGTGCACGTAGCCCAGCGCGTAGCTGATGTCCTCACGCGAGCGGCCCTGCAGCGTGGCGGTGCCCAGCGCATCGCGCGTGACGCTGACCGGCGCGCTCAGCCCGCGCGCGGTCACCTCGCCGTCCAGCGCCGCCCGGCTGCGCGCCAGCAGCACCCAGATGCCGATGCCGGCGGCGAGCACCAGCAGCACGATGGCGACGAGCAGGCGGCGCAGCCAGCGCCCGGCGGTCGCGCGCCTCATGAATCGCCGAACACCGCGAAGATGCCCGCGTACGGCTTGAGCATGAACGAGGGCGCGCCGCTGTAGCCTTCGCCGTCGACATAGAACTGCGAGATGGTGCCGTCGAGGTACAGCGCGTCGCGGCAGCCGATTTCGTCGCGGAACAGCCGGGCGAAGGTGTGGAAATTCACCGGCGTCTCGCTGACCGCGAACACAACGCGGGTCGGCGTCCTGGCGCACACGCCACTGCGCCATTTCATGCTCGAGGAGTCGTCCACGAACTGCGGGTTGATGCGGCCGTCGATCAGCAGCATGGGGCCGGACTGGGTGGCCAGCGCCGCGGCCTTGCCGTCGGCCTTGAATGCCTCGCTGGTGCGCACCGCGGCGTGGCCATCCGGATACACCGCGAACACTCCGTTGGGACGCAGCGAGAAATTGCCCGCCGCGGGATCGCCGTGTGCCAGGTTCAGCGGTACCAGCGTGCGGCCGGACTCCACGTGCAGCCCGAGCGGCGCATTCTTGCGATCGTAGATGCCGGCATTGGCCGCGAACAGCAGGTGCCTGCCGTGTGCCTTGCCCCACGCCTGCAGGTTTTCGATGCTGCCGTACGGCTCGCCGGTGTCGGGATTGCGCCAGTGCAGCGCGAGCGGATGGCGGGTGAGATCCAGGCTCACCAGGTGAAAGCGCTGGCCGTCGAAATCGCGCTCCTCGCTTTCCAGCGCGCGTGCCCTGCGCGCGCATCCGATCAACGTCAGCAACGCCACCGCCAGCACGAGCCAGGGGCGCAGGGCCGGACGTGTGCGACCGGGGCGGGGGGAGAGCGGGAGGGCAGGCATCCGCCGATGGTCGCCGGGCGCGGCCGGGCGACGCAAGCCCGTGCCCGACGAGGGTTCAGGCTGGCGCGCCGGGCGGGCTACACTGCGACCTTTTGCGCCTGCCCCCATGCCTTACTGTCCCATCGTCGCCACGCTCGGTTACGTGCTCTCGCCGGATCGCCGCCGGGTGCTGATGATCCACCGCAACGCCCGCCCCGACGACCAGCACCTGGGCAAGTACAACGGCCTGGGCGGCAAGATGGAGCCGGGCGAAGACGCCGTCGCCTGCATGCGTCGCGAGATCCGCGAGGAGGCCGGCATCGAGTGCACGACGATGCAGCTGCGCGGCACGCTCAACTGGCCCGGCTTCGGCAAGCAGGGTGAGGACTGGCTGGGCTTCATCTTCATCATCGACGCCTTCGCGGGCACGCCGCTGGAGACCAATGCGGAAGGCACGCTGGAGTGGGTCGAGCGCGATCGGCTGATGGAACTGCCGATGTGGGAAGGCGATCGCCACTTCCTGCCGCTGGTGTTCGACGACGATCCCCGGCCGTTCCACGGCGTGATGCCGTACCGGAACGGGCGCATGCAGTCGTGGTCCTACAGCCGCCTGTGAGCGGGATGCCTGGGCTGATCCGCATCGTGGTGGCGGTGATCCGCGACGACGCCGGCCGGGTGCTGCTGGTACGCAAGCGCGGCGCGGTGGTGTTCCAGCAACCGGGCGGCAAGCGCGACCCGCACGACGCCGACGATCTCGGCACGCTGGCCCGCGAGCTGCGCGAGGAGCTCGGGGTGGCGCTGGTACCCGGGTCGGTACGCCATCTGGGGCGAGCCAGCGCGCCGGCCGCGAACGAGCCGGGCTGCACCGTCGAAGGCGAGATCTATGCGGTGGCGGTGACCGGCCAGGCGCGCGCGCGGGCCGAGATCGAGGAGCTGCGCTGGATCGATCCGGCCGCACCGGGCGACCTGCCCATCGCGCGGCTCAGCCGCGAACACATCCTGCCCCTTCTGCACCGGCCTTCACACAGCTGAGGTCGGCGGCCCGGTCAGCGTCCGAAGCGGCGACCGTCGTGATCGAAATGCCCCTGGCCGGCGCCGATCGAGATGCTCACGCCGCCGGTCGGGTGATCGCAGTCGCCGAAGGCCTTGGTGAGGTTGACCGTGCCGGTCTGGTAGTTGCCGCTGAAGCGGCTTCCCGCCACCACGCCCATGCCTACGCTGCCGTGCATCTGGGTCGCGTTGTAGGTGGCGTCGTCGCAGGTGTCGGTGGGCGGCTCGTTGGCGGCGATGGCCGCATCGGTGGTGCCGCTGGTATCGCCGTAATAGACGCCCGGTGCCGTGCTGGCGGCAGCCGGAGCGGCTGCGCTGCTGCTGGCCGCGGGAACCGCGCCCGGCGGCAGCTTGAGGTTGAGCGGCCGGTTCGCGCTCTGCGCCGTCGCGGAGGTAGCAAGCGTGCCGGCAAGGAGTACGGCGAGGGTTCGATGCATGGACATGTGCGCTCCGCGGGTGAGGCCGTGTCAACCCGCGGGGGCGCGGTGCGTGCACGGCCATGCTTTGGGTGCCGCGACGGCGGGAAGTTCCTGCCGGCTGAGCGCATGGTCGCATCCTGCGCTGCAAGGCGTGCTCTGCTGCCTGCTGCGCCAGCGAAGAGTGCAGCCCGGGCGCCGTGCCGGCCGGACGGCGGATCGCGGCGCCGCGGTCGCGTCAGCCGCTGGTCTCGATCCGCTCCACCCGGCGCAGGCCGCGCGGCAGCACGCCGCCACGGCTGGCGCGGTTGCCGCCGTACTCCACCAGGTCGGCCCACTTCAGCGTGAGCTTGCGCTGGCCGGCACACATGGTGACCTCGCCCTTGCCCTCGGCGACCACGGCCACGCCCACCACGCGCTCGCCCTCCGCCAACTGCTTCTTCGGGATCTCGATCAGCTTGTTGCCCTTGCCCTTGTCCAGCTCCGGCAGCTCGGCGACCGAGAACATCAGCAGGTGACCTTCGCCGGTGACCACCACGATGCGATCGCGCGACGGATCGGCGCTGATCTGCGGCGCCAGCACTTTCGCGCCGTCGCTGAGGCTGATGATCTGCTTGCCGGCCTTGTTGCGGCCGGTGAGCGCCTCGAAGCGGGTGACGAAGCCGTAGCCGAAATCGGTGGCGAGGATCAGCCTCGTGTCGTTGTCGCCGGCGGCCAGCGCGTCGAAGCTGGCGCCCTGCGGCGGGCTGAAGCGGCCGGTCAGCGGCTCGCCGTTGCCGCGTGCCGAGGGCAGCGTGTGCGCCGCGGTCGAATAGCTGCGGCCGGTGGAGTCGATCACCGCGATCTGCTGCGTGGTGCGGGCGCGCACGAACGCGGCCAGGCCGTCGCCGTCGCGGTAGTTGAGCCCCTCCGCATCCAGTTCATGGCCCTTGCCGGCGCGTATCCAGCCCTTCTGGCTGAGCACCACGGTGACCGGCTCGCTGGCCACCAGCGCGCTCTCGTCCAGCGCCTGCGCCACGTCGCGCTGCACCAGCGGCGAGCGGCGGTCGTCGCCGAACTTGGCCGCGTCGGCGCGCAGTTCTTCCTTGATCAGGCCCTTGAGCTTGGCCGGCGACTTCAGCAGCACGTTGATGCGCGCGCGCTCCTCCTCCAGCTGGTCGGCCTCGGCGGTGATCTTCATTTCCTCCAGCCGCGCCAGCTGGCGCAGGCGCGTCTCGAGGATGTAGTCGGTCTGCTCCTCGCTGAGCCGGAAGCGGCTCATCAGCACGACCTTGGGCTCGTCCTCGGTGCGGACGATTCGGATCACCTCGTCCAGGTTGAGGTAGGCAATGCGCAGGCCTTCCAGCAGGTGCAGGCGGCGCTCGACCTTGGCCAACCGGTGTTCGAGACGACGGGTGACGGTGGTGGTTCGGAAGCTCAGCCACTCGCTGAGGATGCGCTTGAGATCCTTCACCTGCGGACGGCCGTCCAGGCCGATCATGTTGAGATTGACGCGGAAGCTCTTTTCCAGATCGGTGGTGGCGAACAGGTGCTGCATCATCTCGGCCGCATCCACGCGGTTCGAGCGCGGCACGATGATCAGGCGGATCGGGTTCTCGTGGTCGGACTCGTCGCGCAGGTCCTCGATCATCGGCAGCTTCTTGGCGCGCATCTGCGCGGCGATCTGCTCGAGGATCTTCGACGGGCTGACCTGGTGCGGCAGCGCGGTGATCACCACGTTGCCGTCTTCCACCACGTACACCGCGCGGGCGCGCAGCGAGCCGCCGCCGGTGGTGTAGATCGCCTGCAGCTCCCTGCGCGGGGTGATGATCTCCGCCTCGGTCGGGTAGTCCGGGCCCAGCACGTGCTCGCACAGATCCGCCACGGTGGCGTCCGGGTCATCCAGCAAGCGGATGCAGGCGCTCGCCACTTCGCGCAGGTTGTGCGGCGGGATGTCGGTGGCCATGCCCACGGCGATGCCCATCGAGCCGTTCAGCAGCACGTGCGGCACGCGCGCGGGCAGCCAGCTGGGCTCGTCCATGGTGCCGTCGAAGTTCGGCACCCAGTCCACCGTGCCGTGCGCCAGCTCGCCCAGCAGCGCCTCGGCGATCGGGCTGAGCTTGGACTCGGTGTAGCGCATCGCCGCGAAGCTCTTGGGATCGTCCGGCGAGCCGAAGTTGCCCTGGCCGTCGACCAGCGGATAGCGGTACGAGAACGGCTGCGCCATCAGCACCATCGCTTCGTAGCAGGAGCTGTCGCCGTGCGGGTGGAACTTGCCGATCACGTCGCCGATGGTGCGCGCCGACTTCTTCGGCTTGGAGCCGGCCGCCAGGCCCAGCTCGCTCATCGCGTAGATGATGCGTCGCTGCACCGGCTTGAGGCCGTCGCCGACGAAGGGCAGGGCGCGGTCGAGCACCACGTACATGGAATAGTCGAGGTAGGCGCGCTCGGCGTATTCCTTCAGCGGAATCTGTTCGTAATTGGCTTGCAGGTTCATTTTTTCGATCAATCGATAAGCGCGCCGGCGGCGCGGACAGCCGGTCGATGGTGCCAGAACGGGCCGGGGGGTGACAGCTTGCGCCGGGCACAGTGCCGTGCTGCTGTCGCACGATCTGCGCCAGCGGCGCTGGCCGGTCGCGGGGTCACTCGGTATCGTCGCGGCTTTGCCCGCCGCGCCTCGATCCATGCCGTCTTCCCGCCTGCTAGGCCCCGCCGATCCCGCCCCGTTCACCGTGCACCGCGCCGAGGGCGCCTCGCCGTTCCTGCTTACCTGCGACCACGCCGGCCGCGCCGTGCCTGCTGCGCTGGGCGACCTGGGCGTGTCGGCGCCGGAGTGGGATCGCCACATCGCCTGGGACATCGGCGCGGCAGGCATGGCGCGGGTGATGGCCGAGACGCTGGACGCGTGGCTGATCTGCCAGACCTACTCGCGGCTGGTGATCGACTGCAACCGTCCGCTGGACGCGCCCGGTTTGATCGTCGCGGTGAGCGAGCGCACCGCCGTGCCGGGCAATCGTGATCTGTCGCCCGCCGCCGTGGCGGCCCGGTGCGAGGAGATCTTCCAGCCCTACCACCAGCGCACGGTGCAGGAGCTGGACCGGCGCGCCGCCGCTGGCCGGCCGACCATTCTGGTCACCGTGCACAGCTTCACGCCGGTATTCATGGATGATGCCCGCGCGTGGGAGCTGGGCGTGCTGTACCAGCGCGACGCGCGGCTGGCCCATCCGCTGCTGGAAGTGATGCGCGCCGAGGGCTGGTGCGTGGGCGACAACCAGCCCTATGCGGTGAGCGACGCCACCGACTATGCGATTCCGGTCTACGGCGAGCAGCGCGGCCTGCCGCACGTGGAGCTGGAGGTACGCCAGGACCTGATCGCCGACGCCGAGGGACAGCGCGTATGGGGCGAGCGCATAGCGCACTGGCTGCTGCGCGCCGCCCAGCACGCCGGGCTGCTTCCCCCGCCGTTGCAGTTGTAGGAGGACCGGGTCGTTACGGGGTGGGGACGCGGGTGCTGCGGATACCCAGCGTCTGCAGCTGTGCCTGCACGCTGTCGGGGCCTGCCAGGTGCGCGGCGCCCACGGCGATGAACACCGTGCCCGGCGTGTCGAGCATGGCCTTGATGCGGCCAGCCCACGCTGCGTTGCGCTGTACCAGCAGGCGCTGGTACAGCGCGGGCGTCTCGCGCTTCATCAGGTCGTTCTCGAGCCGGGCAATCGCGGCGCCGTCGCCGGCCTGCCATGCGTCGAGCAGGGCCTTCAGCTGCAGCGTGGCGTGATCGCTTTCGCGCACGGTGTGCCGCAGCATCTCCAGCTGCGTTGCGGTGGGCATGTCGGCGAGGAAGTGGATCTGCTCTTCGGCGGTTTCCAGCGCGCGCACCGGTTTGCCGGCCTTGGTCATCATGTCGCGCAGCTGGCGGTCGACGCCGCGCGCCGGGTCCAGTCCGGCCCTGGTCAGCGGTGCCAGCGTCAGCGTCAGGGTCGCCAGCCAGGGCCGCATCACATTGAGCGTGCTGGTGCCCGGCAGGCCCGCCTTACGGGCGGCGAGTTCCAGCCGGTGGAAGTCGCCGGCAGAAAGCAAGCTCGACAGCGGATGCGTGGCATCAATGCCCAGCCGCAACACCAACGCGGTCATGTTGGCCGGGTTGTCGTCGATGATCTCCACCACCAGCGCATCGCTTTGCGCCAACGCGCGGTCGAGCGCCGGGTAGCGCCAGTCGGCGTCCTTTGGCAGCAGGTGGATGGTGCCGAACAGGTACAGCGTGGTGTCAGTGTCCCGCACCACCCACAGCGCCGGCTTGGCAAGGATGGCGGTAGGCAGCAGCAGGACGAGGCAGACCAGTGCCCGTGCGATCAGGAGCGACTTCATGCGGACAGTGTCAGCGCAGGCCTGGGGTCGGTTCAATCGTTATCGGCAGCGGAGTCTGTCGGTGCCGCCGGCCGACCGTGCACATGTGTGCCTGCAGACGGTGTGATGGGGCCACCTGATCGATCAAGGGCTGCCGCGGTGGTGCGATCGGCACGGGTAGTGCGTATCAGCGACTGGTAGCGGATCCAGCCCACGGCCAGTGCGATGGCGCCGAATGTGGCCGGTCCCCCAGGCCAGGCGTGGCTGTGGAGCAGATTGATGCCCAGGCTGGATACGCCCAGCAGACCGGCAGGTGCCCAGCCGCTGCCGCCGCGCTTGAGTGACGCCGCGGCGGCGATCGTGCCGATGCCAAGGGAGACACGGCCAAGCACAGCCAGCGACGGAGGGCCGTCCACGCCCGTGCCGCCCATGATCGGGTGCGTCCACAGCGCATCGATCGCGCTTTGCCAGGCCTGGGGATTGGCCGACGCCTGCGCGGAGCCGACCAGGATGCCTACCGCGACGCCGGCCACGGTGTCGAAAGCCACGAAGCTGAGCGCAAAGACAAACAGGGCGGTGCGGGCGATCGTGGATGCCACGTCGGAACGACTGCGCAACAGCATCGTCACCGCGAGGGCGGTCAGCGCAAACAGCGGAATTTGCGCGTAATGCACCAGCATCCACAGATGCACGTCGAGGTCCAGCAGGTCATCCGGGTGCGGATGGAACAGCTCGACCACGGCCAGCACGAGCGGCGCGGCGGCCGCCCTCGTGGCCTCGAATCCGATGTTTTGTTCCTGGGGACGCATGGCAGTGACGCTCGAACGCAGATGCGCAGGCTTGAGAGAGATCGCGGCGAAGATTCGACGTGCGGCCAGGGCACGGCAACGTGTCGAACCATGGAGAGAGCCGCCGTGGAATAGGCGCCGGGTGACGTCTCGCCGACGTGAAAAATCAGAGCGGCCCTGCACCACGCGCTGGCCTGCGAGGCCGCCTTGGGCAAGCGGACGGGAGTGCGGTGGCGTGGCGGTGCGAAGGCGTGCGCCCGCGAATCATGGCCCGGCACGCGCTGCCATCGGCGACGCGTGCCCGGCCGTGGCGTCGCGGTTAGCAGCAGAAGCCGATCAGCCTGCCAGAGTGGCAGCGTGCGAGCTTCGGAACGGGCGCAGTCTCAAAGCGGGCGCAGTTGCTCTTCCAGCGAACGGGTTTGCGCGGTCACCTCGTCGCCGGTGTGACGGGTGGAGCGTCGCTCGATGAGGAGCAGGTGGCACTCCTGCGCCGCGACCGGATGGTGGCGCACGCCCTTGGGCACCACGCACATCTGTCCTTCGCCCAGTTCCACCACCCCGTCTTCCAGCTCGATGCGCAGCGCACCGTGCAGCACGTAGAACAGCTCGTCCTCGTCGGCGTGGCTGTGCCAGGTGAGCGAGCCGCGCACCTTGGCGACCTTGACCAGGCTGTCGTCGACCGCGGCCAGCACGCGCGGCGACCACAGTTCGTCCAGGCGTGCGGCGGCGTCGGTGGGAGTGAGTACATTGATCATGCGGCGACCCTAGGACCCGGCGGCGCCGCAATCAAGCCGGTTGATCGGGCCGTTTGCTCAGGCCGATCGCTCAGGCCGATCGCTCAGGCGAGGGCGGGTGTGCCGGCGTGGCGCTCGCGCTTGGCGGCCAGTAGCTGCGCATCGGCGCGATCGAACGCCTCCAGGATCGGCTCGCCGTCGCCCACCGCAACCACGCCGAAGCTGGCCGAGAGTGGCTCGGAAAGCCCTGGCACAGCCAGCCCCGCCAGCGCCAGCGCCAACCGGGCAGCGGTCGCCTGTGCCCGATCCAGCGCCATCCCCGGCAGCAGCACCATGAACTCGTCGCCGCCGAAACGCCCGACCAGGTCCGACTGGCGCAGCTGCATGCGCAGCGCACGCACCAGGCCCACCAGCACCTGGTCACCCATGGCGTGGCCGAAGCGGTCGTTGACCTGTTTGAAGCGGTCGATGTCGAGCACCACCAGCGACACCGGCATGCCCTGGCCGCGCGCATCGACCAGCTCACGCTCGGCACATTCGAAGAAGTGCGCCTTGGTGGCCACCTTGGTCAGCCCGTCGCTGAGCGCCATCTCGCCGAGCTGGCGGTTCTGCGTGATCAATGCCGGCACGGCCAGGCCGAAGCAGGCGCTGGCGGCGATCACGCAGATGGCGAACTGAAACACCAGCGCCTGGCCGATCAGGCCCAGTACGGCGACCATCACCGCCACCGCCGTGCCGAACAGCGCCATGCTGGCGGCGCTGCGCAAGGGGCTCTCGGTGTGCACGATCCACATCTGCGGAAGGATCAGGAAAAACAGCGCGAACGCCGCCTCGTGCTGGCCGGCCGGGGCGCTTGCCAGCAGCACCGCGAGCACCAGCGTCACGCTCAGCGCGAGCTTGCCCGCGTACGCACCGCGGCCGCGCGACAGCGTCTGGAACGACAGCCCGCCCAGCCAGGCCTCGATCGACGGGTAGCGCAGGCTGAGCACGCCGATGATCAGCGGCACGAACACCAGCACGCCCGCCATGTCGCCGATCCACCACGGCAGCCACAGTCCCGGCGTCGCCACCGGATCGACCAGGCCGGCCAGCGCCAGTGCGCGCACGCCCAGCAGTGCCGCCGCCAGCGCCGACAGTGAGCCGATCGCGAGGAACGCCATGACCACTGCCGGCGCCGTCGGCGAGGCACGGCGGCGGATCAATCGCCGCAGCACCAGCGCGCCGGTACCGTAGGACAGGCAGTGCGCGCCGGCGAACAGGGCGCCGGCGCCCAGCAGGTAACCGACCGGCGTGCCGGTGAGATACAGGCGATCGATCCACAGCGTGGCGACCATCGCGCAGGGCACCAGTACCGGCAGCGCGCGCCAGCCCATCACCAGCAGCGCCGCAAAGCTCAGCCCTGCCGGCGGAAACCACAGGCTGGCGTGGGGCGCGTATTGCATGAGGCCGGAAAGGCGCCACAGCACCAGCCAGCCGATCGCGAGAACGAGATAGCGGTGGGCGGCGCTGCGCTGCGCACCGCGGTTCGCCCACGCGCGCAGGCGGCCGAAGTCGTTGCCCGTCATCTTGGTCCCCTTGTGGATCGCCCAGGTGCGGCTGTCCCCCGACGGCCGGCCCGGTCAGTATGCCTGCCCGGCGCGCCCGCGCCCACGGCGGGAGCCGCGCCGGTGCCGCGCGGTGCTCACCTGGCTGCGACGCCCTCGAGGAACTTCACCAGCCCGGTGAAGTAGGTCTGCTGGTCGTCGTACATCGACATGTGGCTGCCCTTGGGGCACAGCAGCAGTTGGCCGTTGGGCAGCTCCCTGGCCATCTGCGCCATGTAGTCCGGATCCATGGTGTCGTACTGGCCGGCGATCACCAGCGTGGGCACGGTGATCTCGTGCAGGTCCCTGCTGCGGTCCCAGTGCTCCAGCACGCCGCTGGCGCCCAGCTCGCTGGGGCCCTGCATCAGCGTGTAGATGTGGCCGTTGACGTGACCGAACGCGCGCGTCACCGGCTCGGGCCACTGCGCCTGCGGCATGCGCAGCACGTGCTTCTCGTAGTGCATGGTGGTGAGGATCTGCATGTAGCGCGGGTCGTCGGTGCGGTGCTCCGCCTCCATCGCCTTCACCTCGGCCAGCTGCTTCGGATCCATCGCCGGTTCGAGCACGTGCTTCGCGTACGCGTTGTACTGCGGGATCGAGTCGACCATGTTGGAAATCACCAGGCACTTGAGGTGCTGGGGGTATTTGAGCGCGTACTCCATCGCCAGGATGCCGCCCCAGGAGTGGCCGAGCACGCAGAAGTTGTTCTTGTCCAGATGCAACGCCTGGCGCACCTGCTCGACCTCCTCGACGAAGCGGTCGGTGGTCCACAGCGCGTCGGTGCCGGGGCCCTTCGGCTGGTCGGAGTAGGCCGAGCCGAGCTGGTCGTAATAGATGTATTCGATGCCGGCGGCGGGCAGGTAGCTGTCGAACGCCTCGAAGTACTCGTGCGTCATGCCGGGCCCGCCGTGCAGCAGCAGTACCGCCAGCTTGGGGTTGTTGCCCACGCGCTTCGTCCACACGCGGAATTTGCCCAGCGGCGTGGTGATCGGAATCATCCTGACCCCGCCGGAGAGCACGTCGTCGTGCCCGGCATGGCTGTAGTAGCTGGCCGGCAGCGCGCTCTGCGCAGCGCAGGCGGCGAACGGCAGCACGAGGGTGGCCAGCAGTGCGGCGAACTTGATCATCACGATTCTCCCCGGGAAACCTGCCGACTATCCCGCGCACCGCAGCAGCGGGCAAGCGCGACGAAAGGCGTGCCTCATCGCGGCGCGCGGTAGCCGCCGGGCACGCCGCGGGGGCTGAGCACCAGTTGCCACAGCTGGTCGCGCCGGCTGCGGAACACCGCCGCCGACACCCCCAGGTAGAAACGCCACATGCGACGGAAGCGCTCGTCGTAGCGGTCGGACAGGCTGTCCCATGCGCGATCGAAGTTGTCGCGCCAGGCCATCAGGGTGCGGTCGTAATCGGCGCCGAAGTTGTGCCAGTCCTCCACCACGAACAGGCCCTCCAGCGCCGCGCTCAGTTGGCTGGCCGCGGGAATCATGGAGTTGGGGAAAATGTACTTTTCGATCCACGGGTCGGTCTGCGCCGGCGCGCCATGGCTGCCGATGGTGTGCAGTACCGACAGGCCGTCTTCCTTGAGGCAGCGCTGCACGGTCTCGAAGTAGCTCCGGTAGTTGCGCCCGCCCACGTGCTCGAACATGCCGATGGAGTAGACCGCGTCGAACGACTCGTCGATCTCGCGGTAATCCTGCACGCGGATCTCGATCGGCAGGCCGGCGCACAGTTCCCGTGCGAACGCCGCCTGCTCGGTGGACACGGTGATGCCCACCCCGTGCACGCCGTAGCGTTCGGCGGCGAACTTCAGTGCTTCACCCCAGCCGCAGCCGATGTCCAGCACGCGCTGTCCGCGCTTGAGCTGCAGCTTGCGGCAGACCAGGTCCAGCTTGGCCACCTGCGCGTCGTCGAGATTGTCCGCCTGCGCCCAGTAGCCGCACGAATACACCAGGCGCTTGCCCAGCATGGCGCGGAACAGGTCATTACCCAGGTTGTAATGGATTTGCGCCACGTCGTACGCATGCTCGCCGCGCTGGCGGTTGAGGAAGCGCGCCTTCAGATGGGCCAGCAGCGTGTCGAGCGTGCGCAGCTCCCGGTCCAGCTGCGAGGACAGCATGCGCGTGAACAGACCAGGCAGGTCGGTGGCGTCCCACCATCCGTCCATGTAGGCCTCGCCCAGCCCGAGCGAGCCGTGCGAAAACACCCGCGCGTACAGGCGCTCGTCGTGCACCCGCAGATCGCACGGGCGGTCGCCGTTGATCTGGATGCCGGCCTGGGCCAGCAGCTGTTCGGCCTTGCGTTGCAGCGAATCGGAGCTCATCGGCGCCTCCTACGCGATCCTCCAATGGGTGGGCCGCTGGCCCGGATGCCGATCGTGAACCGGCCCCGCACCATCGCCCGGGCACAGCAGGCGGGGCTTGACGTTGATCAAGCCGCGCTCAACCGGCCGGCACCACCCCGAACTGCGCCGGCAGGCGCGCCCAGAACAGCGGCACCTGTTCGGCCTCGATCCGCGCCACCAGCGCATCGGCTGCGGCCGCGTCGACGAGGAACTCCACCAGCACGGTCTGCTCGCCGGCCAGCTCGAAGAAATGGGCTGCGCTGATCTGCCCATGCCGGCCGAAACCGGCGATCGCCTTGAACGCCGAGCCACCATGCACGCGCTGCTCCCGGGCCGCTTCCAGCAACCATTCGTACAGCAGCTTGCCGTGGTGTTTCTGGTTCTCGTGCATGTAGAAACGCAGCGAATAACCGTTCATGCGCTCGGGCTCCCCCGGGGGTCGGATCAAGGTCAACGCGCGCCGCCCACGGCCCGCACCAGCGCGATGCCGGCCAGCGTCATGGCCAGTGTGCCGGCGACATGGGCGCCGACGATCGCCAGCGTCCACGCGTACTGCTGACGCAGCATCAGCGTGACCGTTTCGGCCGAAAAGGTGGAGAAGGTGGTGAGTCCGCCGAGGAACCCGGTGGTGAAGAACAGCCGCGCTGCCGGCGACAGCGCGTCGAACTGGCTCAACACCCCGATCGCCATGCCCATCAGCAGTCCGCCGAGCAGGTTCGCGCCCAGCGTGCCCAGCGGCAGCGTGGGGAACAGCGGGTTCAGCCACAGGCCGAGCATCCAGCGCAGCACCGCGCCGAGAAAGGCACCGCAGCCGACGGCGAGCAACGAGGGAAGGTCCATGCGCATCCGGGTTCCAGCAGAGGTGGTGCGGGCACGGCGGGCATGCCCAGGCGGCGCCTGGAACCATGCCCGGCCACCCCGCGCCGGGGTCGGTCAGGCATCATCAGCCTTGCGGCGGTTCAAGGAGGCATGCCATCTCCCTGCAACGGCCGGATCGTAGCAAATGCTCGGACGAACCGGTCAAGCGGCCGGTGCCGGCGATATGCTGGCATGCCTCGCCGTGATGACCTGCCCGTACCCATGAGCTCCGTCGCCCCCTCCGTTCCGCGCAGCCTGCCCTGGCTGCTGGCGGGGCTGTCGATGATCGGTCCGTTCTCGATCGACGCGGTATTCCCCGCGTTTCCGCTGGTCGGCGAAGCGTTTGCCGTGGACGACACCGCCCTGCAGCAGTTGATCAGCGTGTACCTGGTGACCTACGGCGCCATGAGCCTGTTCCACGGTGCGATCTCCGACGCGATCGGACGCAAGCCGGTGATCATCGCCGGCATGCTGGTGTATGCGCTGGCGTCGGTCGGCGCGGCGCTGTCGACCTCCTTCGCGATGCTGCTGGGATGCCGCGCGTTGCAGGGCGCGTGCGCCGGGGCAGGGCTGGTGGTGGGGCGGGCGATCGTGCGCGATTCGCTGCAGGGCCCCGCAGCGCAACAGCTGATGTCGCGGGTGATGATGATTTTCGGCATCGCGCCGGTGATCGCGCCCATGGTCGGTGCGCAGCTGCTGTGGCTGGACGGCTGGCACGGCATCTTCTGGCTGCTGATGGCGTTCACCGTGCTGATGGCGGTGGCGCTGCAACTGCTGCTGCGCGAGACGCACCCGCCGGCCAGCCGCACGGCGTTCGTGCCGCGCCAGCTGCTGGCCGGCTACGTGGCGTTCGGTCGTGACCGGCCGTTCGTGCCCCTGCTGCTCGCCAGTTCGGTGAATTTTGCCGGGTTGTTCCTGTTCATCGCCTCGGCGCCGCGGATCGTGCGCGAGCTGCTCCACCTGTCCGCGCAGGGTTTTCCGTGGCTGTTCCTGCCGGTGGTGGTGGGACTGGTGTTCGGCGCGTGGCTTTCCGGGCGGCTGGCGGTACGGCGCAGCGTGGCGTTCACGGTGAACCTGGGTTACGCCTGCATGCTGGGCGCGAGCGTGCTGCACGTGCTGGCCGCGCTTGCGTTCGCCCAGCCGAAGCTGCCGTGGTCGATGCTGCCGCTGGCGCTGCAGGGCGTGGGTGTGCAGCTGGCGTTTCCCACGCTCACCTTGCTGTTGCTGGACCGGTTTCCGCTGCGCCGCGGCGGGGCATCGTCGGTGCAGGCTTTCGTGAGCCTGCTGCTCAACGCCGGCGTGGCCGGCGTGCTGTCGCCGATGTTGTCCGGGGGCATGCTCGGGCTGGGCCTGGGCAGCCTGTGCCTCACCACGTGCGGCTGGCTGGCGTGGCGCTGGTATCAGCGCACGGTGCGGGTTCCGCCGGCGCCACCACCGCCGCGCGACGTGGCTTTGCAGGCGCAGATCGCCGAGCCGCGCTGAGCCATTGCGCATGCCGCGATCGGAGAAGATGCGGCGGAGCCATCCAAGGTTGGCATGACTTCTGCCAGTCGGCCGATCCGGCCTGGCGCACTAGGCTGCAGCACCTTTCCGTATTGCCGTCCCCACGGCCCGCCATGACTTTTCTGCGTCCCGATCATTCCTTGCGGGCCCTTGCCGGCGCCGCGGTCACCCTCGCCCTGCTGCTGGTATCGGGCCATGCCCGTGCGGTTGCCGTGGATGGCCGCATCGATCCAGCGGAGTGGAAGGGCGCGCGACACATCACCGACTTCCGCAAGGTCCAGCCTCTCACCGGTGCGCCCGCCAGCGAGCCCACCGAGGCCTGGGTGCTGGCCACGCCGGAGGGGCTGGCGATCGCCTTCCGCGCCACCCAGCCGCCCGGAGTGCCGCGTACCCATCAGCGCATCCGCCGCGACGAGCAGGCGCAGCTGGACCGGGTCAACCTGATGATCGACTTCGACGGTGACGGCCGCACCGGCTACAACTTCATGGTCACCCTCAGCGATGACATCAACGACGCCGTGATCACCAGCGAGAGTCGTTTCAGCACCGACTGGGACGGCAACTGGCAGCACGCGGTGAGCGAGGACGCGCAGGGCTGGAGCGCGGAGATGCTGATCCCCTGGTACATCGCGCCGATGCGCAAGGCCCAGGGCGGCGAGCGCACGGTGGGGCTGTACCTGGATCGGGTGATCGGCTCCACCGGCGAGCGCGACGCGTGGCCACAGGCGAGCTTCACCCGGCCGCGCTTCCTGTCGGACTTCACGCCGGTGACGTTGCCGGCCTACAGCCAGTCGCTGTTCGCGATCACGCCGTACGTGGTGGGCGTGCGCGACCAGGTGAACGGGCGCAACCAGGGCAAGGCCGGCGCGGACATCTTCTGGAAGCCGAACGGGCAGACCCAGCTCACCGCCACCATCAATCCGGACTTCGGCCAGGTGGAGAGCGACGACCTGGTGGTGAACTTCGGTGCCGAGGAAACCTTCTTCAGCGACAAGCGGCCATTCTTCACCGAGAACCAGGGCATCTTCGATTTCGGCCTGCTGATCGACAACAGCCAGCTGATCTACACCCGTCGCGTGGGCGGGCTCGCCGACGACGGCCACGGCGCGGCCGAGGTGTCGGCGGCGCTCAAGCTCAACGGCAGCGTCGGCGGCACCAAGTACGGCGTGATGGCGGCGCAGGAAGACGGCGAGATCGGCCGCACCTTCGGAGCGCTCCGTCTGACGCACGACTACGGCACGCAGACCCTGGGCCTGCTGGCGACGCGTGTGGAACATCCATTGCTGGATCGGGACGCCAACGTGCTGGGTCTCGACCACCGCTGGCAGCCAAACGCCAAGCTCACGGTGACCAGCAACGTGGTGGGCAGCGATATCGTGCAGCACGGGCGGAGCGTGCGCGATACCGGCGCCACCACGGTGGTGCAGTACGAGATGAACGAGCGCTGGAGCCAGCAGTGGCTGGGCATGCACTTCGGCAACCAGCTCGACCTCAATGACTTCGGTTACCTGCCGCGCAACAGTTTCAACTATGCGCACTGGGAGGTGCGGCGACGCTTCACCGGCCTGCCGGCGTCGTCGGCCTACGCCTCGGTGCAGTGGCGCTCCCGCATCATCGGCATCGACAACGACCACGGCCTGCCGCTGGAACGCGAGTTGCGCTTCATCCGCATCGGCGACCGGCGCGATGGCGGCAACGACACCTTCCAGCTCAATCTCGATACGGCCGCCTACGACGACCTGTTGACCCGCCGCCACGGCGACCTGCACACGCCGGCCACGTTCCAGGTGTACTGGGATCGCGTCAGTCCGCGTCGGGGCGCCTGGTCGCACGAGTTCGAGGCGGAGGTGAGCGGCAATCAGCTCACCGGCGCAGACCGCGTCGGCTACGAGCTGACCTATCTGCCCACGTACTTCGTCAACGACGCCTTCAACCTGTTCAGCGGGGTGACCTACGGCTTCACGCCGAACTGGCTGGTGTGGCAGCGCGACAACCTCATCGGCAGCTTCGACAGCCGCGAGATCCTGCTCAACGCGGGGCTCAACTGGGCCATCGGCAGCCGTCAGGAGCTGCGCGTGAAACTGCAGGCGCTTGGCCTGGATGCGCGGTTGCTGCAGGCCTACCGGGTGGGCGCCGATCGGCGCGCGCACCCGAGCGACGATGCGGTGAGCGACTTCAGCGTGCGCAACCTCGGCTTCCAGATCCGCTATCGCTACGAACTGGCGCCGCTGTCGGACCTGTACGTGGTCTACGGCCGCGGCGGTTACGCGCTGGATCCCCTGTTCCGCGGCGCGGCAAACCAGTTCAACCGCAGCTTCGATCTGCGCGACAGCGAGCAGCTGCTGGTGAAGCTGGCCTACCGTTTCGAGATCTAGCCGCTCCGCGCTCTGGTCGGCCCCACGTGATTCCGCGCGCTTGAGGCGCCGCCGACCTCCGCTGCCGGCAGGGGCTCGCTCGCCTGCGCTTCATGCCCGGTTGACGCCGGGGCGTCGAGCATGACGGCCCCTGCGCAGTGCTCCCGAGGTGCCGGCTGATGCCATACAAGTCGATCGACGATCTTCCCGACTCGGTGCGGGACAACGTGCCCAAGCATGCGCAGGAGATCTACCAGGCCGCCTTCAACAGCGCCTGGGACGAGTACGCCGAGAGCGATGAAAGGCGCGGCGATGCCTCGCGCGAGGAGACCGCGCATCGGGTGGCCTGGGCGGCGGTGAAAGGGCAATACCGCAAGGGAGACGACGGCCACTGGCACCGCAAGTAGCGCTGTCACCGGATAGCGCGCCGACGTGCCAGCGCGCCTGTCAGGGCAGCGAACGTTCGCGCAGGAAAGCCAGCGCATCGGCAGCGTCGTGCTCGAACCATGCGGCAGTGGAGCCAAGTCGGAACGAGTACCCCCACGCGTCCATGTCGGCCATCAGCCGGGCCCGCCCCACGCCGGGCAGCGCGTCGGCCAGCAGAATCTGCAGGTAGCAGGACGCATCCTCTTCGGCAATCGAATCGGTGGCGTCGGTGTGGACGGCGGCGCGGCGCTCCGGCGGCAGCACGATCAGGTGGCAGGCCTCATGCAGCAGCGAGTGCACCGGAGTGTCGTCGCGCGCGTACACGGTGCTGCCGATGACCCCGGCCTCCTCGTCGCCCCAGAAGCTGCCGGGAATCGGCACGCCGACGGCAACATGCTGCAGCTGCAGGTCGTAGCGCGCCAGCAGCGCAGCGGCAGCGGCCACGTCGAGGTCGGCCAGGCGCAGCACGTCGGGAGCGGGATCGGTCGGAAGCATCGAAAGTGGTCCGGGACGATGGTTCGCCCCGGACGCTGGATCAGCCGGCCGCGGGCTTGCCGTCCGGCAGTGCCACGGACAGCTCGAGCACCTCGTGGCCGCTGTCGTGCTCGAGGTTGATGGAGATCGCGTCGATATCCACCTGCACGTACTTCTTGATCACTTCCAGCAGTTCGTTGCGCATCAGCGGCAGGTAGTCGGGCGCGCCGCGGGTGGAGCGCTCCTGCGCCACGATGATGCGCAGGCGCTCCTTGGCCACGTTGGCGCTGGCTTCGGGCTTGCGCTTGAGGAAATCGAGGATACCCATGTCGATCAGCTCCCGAATACGCGCTGGAAGAAGCCCTTCTTGGTCACTTCGGTGAAGCGCAGCGGCCGCTCCTCGCCAAGAATGCGGGCAACCGTGTCGCTGTAGGCCTGGCCGGCCATGGAGTTCTCGTCCAGGATCACCGGCACGCCAGCGTTGGATGCCGCCAGCACGTTCTCCGATTCGGGAATCACGCCGACCACGCTGATGCCGAGGATCTCCTCGACGTCCTTCACGCTGAGCATTTCGCCCGCGGCGACGCGCGTGGGGTTGTAGCGGGTGAGCAGCAGGTGCTGGGTGATCGCGCCTTCGCCGCGCTCGGCGCGACGGGTCTTGCTGGCAAGCAGGCCCAGGATGCGGTCCGAATCGCGCACCGAGGACACTTCCGGATTCACCACCACCACCGCATGGTCGGCGAAATACATCGCCAGGTGCGCACCCTTCTCGATCCCGGCGGGCGAATCGCACACCACGTAGTCGAAGCCTTCGGCGGAGAGGCCATCCAGCACCTTCTCGACGCCTTCCTGGGTGAGCGCGTCCTTGTCGCGGGTCTGGCTGGCGGCGAGTACGTAGAGGTTCTCGTGGCGCTTGTCCTTGATCAGCGACTGCTTCAGCGTCGCTTCGCCGTGCACCACGTTGACGAAGTCGTACACCACGCGGCGCTCGCAACCCATGATCAGGTCGAGGTTGCGCAGGCCCACGTCGAAATCGATCACCGCGACTTTCTTGCCGGCAATGGCCAGCCCGGTGGCCAGCGAGGCACTGGTGGTGGTCTTGCCGACGCCGCCTTTGCCGGACGTGACAACGATGATCTGTGCAGTCAAGGGTTCATCTCCCGCGAATCGTTCTTGTTGTAGTGGAAGGCCCGCAAGCTCGTGTCAGAGCCGGGCGATCATCAATTTTTCACCATCGAGCCAGCATTGCACAGAGTGCCCTTCGAGGTCCTTGGGGATCTGTTCAAACACCCGGTAGTGCCCGGCGATGGCCACCAGTTCGGCGCGGAAGTCGGACACGTAGATGCGCGCCTTCTCGTCGCCCTGGGCACCGGCCATGGCGCGGCCGCGGAGGCTGCCGTAGATGTGGATGGTGCCGTCGGCGATCACCTCGGCGCCGTTGGCGATGGCGCCGGTCACCACCAGGTCGCGCTCGCGGGCATATACCTGCTGACCGGACCGGACCGCGCCGTCGTGGTGCTGGGCGCCGGCCGCGCCACCTGCATCGGGCGCCGACAGGATCTGTTCGCGCAGCGGCGCGGCCGCGACAGGGGCTGCGGTTGCAGCCGGCGCGGCGGCGGGTGCTGGCGCCGTGCCGCCGCCATCGGCCGGTTCGTAGGCGGCACGGAACTTGGCGATCAGCGGCAGGCCCATGCGCTTGGCCAGCGCCTCGGTCTCGCTGGTGCCGTAGGCCAGCCCCACCGGCAGCATGCCGGCGGTTCGCACTGCCTCCAGCAGCGCGTCGACGGTGCCGTCGTCCGGCAGGTCCAGCAGGTGACTCAGGTCCAGCACCACGGCCGCACGGGCGAACAGCTGGGGGGCAGAGCGCACGCGGCGCTCCAGTTCGTCGCACAGCGCGGCGGCATCGACGCGGCGCACGCGCACGCAGGCAATGCCGACCTGGCCGAAGCGAAGGTCACAGGCGTCGGAGGTATCCATCTTGGCGTTCATGCAAGGGGTTCTGAGGTGGGGCCGAGGCGCTCGGCCAGCCAGGGCTCGGCCGGCAACGCGCCGTGTTCCAGGTAGGTATCGCGCACGTAACTGTAGCTGGGCAGGTCCTTGGCCAGCAGGCTGACCTGCGGCCCGTGCTCGCCCATGCGCTGCTGGCCCACTTCCTGGAATCCGTAGGTGCCGTGGAACAGCACCACCACGTCGTCGCGTGGCTCCAGGAACACCTCGCACGCCAGCAGCGGCACGCGCACCTCGGCGTAGCTGGTGACGTCGCAATAGAAGATGCGGCCCAGCCCGTGACGCCGGAACGCGTTGGCGATGACGATGCGGTCGATGTACAGGAACTGTGGGTAGTGCTCGCAGAACCAGCGGTAGTTGGGGCTGTCGTAGTCGCGTCCGTTGCGCAGCGCAATCAGGAAACCAGCCAGCTGGCCGTCGATCTCCGCCACCCGGAAATAGTCCGCCTGCCGATAAAGCGACTGCAGCTGCTGCGCGTCGATGGCGAGGATGGAGCGGCCGGCCGCGTTGTTCAGTGCCAGCACGGCAGCCAGATCGCGCTCGCACACGTCGCGGATGGCAAGGGCCATTCGTTGCTCCGCAAGAGATTTGGAAGGGTGCGAGGCCGCCGTGCAGCCTGCGAGGTGGCGCATTATGCCACGCAGCCGTGGCACCGACACCCGCCACCGGCGCCTCGGGGTCGGTGGCCGGACACGGGGCATGCGTGACTTTCCGCGCATTGCGGCCGCCGTGGCGGGGCCTATGATGCCGGCCATGCCTTGGCTTCAGCTCAACCACGTCCGCGTCCTCCGGTATACCGGCCTGTTCACGTACCTGTGCGTGAGCCTGCCGCTGTGGCCGGGCAACTGGAGCCTGGCCCAGGTGAGCGTGTGGTGGAGCAATCCCACCTTGTCGGGCTGGATCATTTCCTACCTGCTCTTCGGCATGGCGTACGTGCTGCTCACGCGCGACAGCCGGATGGGCCTGAGCGGATCGCTGCGCGCAATCACCAAGATCCTCCTGCTGGTCCTGATCACGGTCTCGGCCATCGCGGTGGGCTGGTTCAGCCAGAGCGGACTGTCCGCCATGCTGATGCTGGTGATCGCAGTGGTGTTGCCCTGGCAGCTGCCGGTGGTGGCGGGCTTGGTGTGGCTGCTGGCGCAGAACCTGCTGTTGATTCCGGTCATCGCCAGCTACCAGGGCTGGACGGTGGGAACGGCGATCCTGCAGGTGTGCATGTACCTGGGGCTGTCGGCGCTGGTGTTCTTCACCTCGACGGTGGCGACCCAGCAGGCGGAAGAGCGCGAGGTGCAGCGACGGCTCAACTCCGAGCTGCGCGCGACCCGGGCGCTGCTGGCCGAATCCACCCGCATGGCCGAGCGCATGCGCATCGCGCGTGAGCTGCACGACCTGATCGGGCACCACCTCACCGCGCTGAGCCTCAACCTCGAAGTGGCCAGCCACCTGACCAACGAAGCGGCGGCCGATCACGTGCGCAAGGCCCAGGCCACCGCCAAGCATCTGCTGTCGGACGTACGCGAGGCGGTGAGCGAACTGCGCCAGGACGACGCGATCGACCTGACCGACGCACTGCGCAGCCTGATCGAGGGCGTTCCCGGCCTGGCCGTGCATGTGCAGACGCCGCCGCGCTTCAGTGTCGAGGATCCACGGCGGGCCCAGGTGCTGCTGCGCTGCGCCCAGGAGATCATCACCAACACCGCCCGGCACGCCGGCGCGCGCAACCTTTGGCTGCACTTCGCCTACGCCGACGACGGCATGCTCGGCCTGCACGCGCGCGACGACGGCCGCGGCGCGGCGAACTACGCCCCGGGCAACGGCATGAGCGGCATGCGCGAGCGTCTGGTCGAGTTCGGTGGCAGCGTGGTGGTGGATACCTCGGCGCTGCAGGGTTTCGCGCTGACGGTGCGGCTGCCGCTGGGCGAGGCAAGCGCGCTGGCGCATGCGCCGAGCCGGTCCGAGCCGCCGGCGCTGACCCTGCCATGACGCACGCCTCCGCGATGCGATGTGCTGCGCGCTCGATGAGTGGGCACGCGTGCCAGAATAATGCGACGCAGGGGGACTGCGGCGCGGTCGCGACAGGCTTGGGGGCCTGCCGACACGGTTATCCACGTTTTGAGGATCCGCAATGATTTCTGTCTGTCTCGTCGACGACCAGAACCTGGTGCGCCAGGGCGTGCGTTCGCTGCTGGACCTTGCCGAAGATATCCGTGTGATAGCCGAGTGCGCCGACGGCGCGCAGGCAGTGCTCGACATTCCCCGGATCAAGCCCGACGTGGTGCTGCTGGACCTGCGCATGCCCAACATGAGCGGGCTGGAAGTGCTGCAGGCGTTGTCAGCGCGCAACGAACTGCCGCCGACGATCATCCTCACCACGTTCGACGACGACCAGCTGGTGCTGCAGGGGCTGAAGGCCGGGGCGCGCGGCTACCTGCTGAAGGACGTGTCGCTGGAACAACTGGTGGAGGCCGTGCGTACCGTGGCCGCCGGCGGTTCGCTGGTGGCGCCGATGGTCACCCAGCGCCTGCTCGCCGGGGTGGGTCGGATCCAGAACCAGTTCACCAGCCTCGAGCAGCCCGACCCGCTGACCGAGCGCGAGACCGAGATCCTGCGACTGCTCTCCGGCGGCTACTCCAACAAGGAGATCGCCAACTCGCTGAAGGTGGCCGAGGGCACCGTGAAGAACCACGTGTCCAACATCCTCTCCAAGCTGGGCGTGCGCGACCGCACCCGCGCCGTGCTGAAGGCGCTGGAGCTGGGCATCGTCTGAAAGGGCGTCCGTTCGGCCGTCCATTCGCGGGCGCATGCACGGCGCCCCGGCGGCCCGCAGAGCCGCGCGGCGCCTCATTTTTCGGGATTTGCGGCGTATTGCGGGCGCAGATGGCGTTCCTCGCCGCGAGCAAGTAACATCCGTCGCTTCGGTATGCGCTCCTACCCGGCGCGGGCGGTTCCTTGCGGGCTTTCCGGGCGGCGGTGGCGGCAATCCCATCAAGTGCTGCGTAGAGACGCTCGGAGAACCCTGGAATGATGCGTGTTCTTGAATTTGTTGTCGCCCTGATCATCGTGGCCGTGCTGGCCGTGGTGGTGGGCATTGCGATGCCTGGCAGCGGCCACGTGGAAAGGTCGCTGGTGATCGGCAAGGACATGCGCCAGGTCTACGACGTGCTGAACAATTTCCGCCGCTTCCCGGACTATGCCGAGCTGAGCAGCAGCGACCCGACCATCAAGTACGACTTCTCCGGCAAGGCTTACGGGCCCGGCGCCGAAGTCAGCTGGGACGGCGCGCCGAAGAAGGCCGGCGACGGCAAGCTCACCATCGCCAGCGCCACGCCGGACTTCAACACCATCGACAGCCGGGTCAAGGAAGCCAAGATCGTCTGGAACCTGGACAGCGACTGGCGCGGTAACGACAAGCACTTCACGATCGATCTGGAGCGCTCGGGGCGCACCAACAAGCTGACCAAGGTGACCTGGGGCTACGACGTCGACTACGGCTGGAACCTGCTCAACCGCTATTCCAACCTCTACATCCACGGCGCGCCGGATGCCTTCATCCAGTACAGCCTGACCGGCCTGCAGAACATGCTGGCATCGGTGAAGAACGTCGAGTACGGCGATCTGGTGCCCTACATCGTGCAGACCAAGCCCACGCCGGTGCTGATGGTCTCGACCAAGATCGAGCGAGAGGGTGGTCTGGACGCGCTGTCGGAGACCACCAACGACGCGGTCAAGCTGCTCAAGGACACCGCCAAGAAGCTTGGCGTCAACGTGACCGGGCCGCGCATCCTCGTGGTGAGCAACTACGGCGACCAGACTTTCACGTTCGACATCGCGCTGCCGATCGACGCGACAACTCTCACGGTCGGCGGCGAGAGCCACGACCTGACGGCCGTGCAGAAGCCGACCCTGCCGAGCGACCCGGCGGCGGCTGCCTCGAGCGCCGCGCCGGCTTCCGCTGCATCCACTGCCGCACCGGCCGCCGCGCTGGCTGCCAATGCGCCGGGCACCACCGACAAGTACGGCCGCCTGATCATCGACCAGGACGTGCGCGCCACCATGATGTTCGGTGGCCCGGCGCTCAAGGGCGAGTGGAACGGCACCTACGCGGGCGTGCCGCAGACGCGCGACGAGCTCGAAGCGTATGCGCAGACGCACGGCTACAAGTTCGACAGCGTGGTCAATCGCTTCTACGACGTGCTGGCCCGTCCGGAACAGATCGACACCGACAACAACGTGACCCAGTACGCCCGCTACGACGTCTACCTGCCGCTCAGCGAAGCCCCCGAGCAGACGCCCGAGCAGGAAGCCGGCATCCAGCCGCCGACCCTGGACAGCGACCAGGCGCCTGCCGCCGCAGGTAGCGCAGCGGCTCCGGCCACCGGGGCCAGCGTGGACGCGCCGGCCGAGGCCGCCAGCGCCGGCAACTGATCGCCTAGTGTGACCGATCCAGCCCCGTCCGTCCGCGGACGGGGCTTTTTCTTGCGGCAAGACGCCGTCGCCTGAACCGGACAAAGGCGCTGCGTGACCAGGGGCATCCGTCACCGGGCCGATCGTGGCTGCTGCGGGTTCGTGGCGCGTCACGGTGCGCTACATTGTCCGGTGGCACTCGCGGTCGCCTGGCGGCCAGCGCCGTCCACCCGCATCCATCTCCAGCGGCCTAGCGATGATCGAAACCGAACAGCTCACCCGGCGTTATGGAAGGTTCACCGCGGTCGACGCGCTGAGCATCCGTGCCGAACCGGGCCAGGTGCTGGGGCTGCTGGGGCCCAACGGTGCGGGCAAGACCACCGCCATGCGCATGATCGCCGGCTTCCTTGCTCCCAGCAGCGGTACCGCGAGGGTCTGCGGGCACGACGTGCGCACGGCGCCGATGGAAGCGAAGCGGGCGCTTGGTTACCTGCCCGAAGGCGCGCCCGGCTACGGCGAGATGACGGTGCGGGAGTTCCTGATCTTCATCGCGCGCATGCGCGGGCTGCGCCGCGAAACCGCGGTGCGCCGGTTCGAAGACACGATCGCGCGGCTGCAGCTGGAGGACGTGCTGGACCAGTGCATCGACACGCTGTCGAAGGGGCTGCGGCGGCGCGTCGGCCTGGCCCAGGCGATCCTGCATGATCCACCCGTGCTCATGCTCGACGAGCCCACTGACGGGCTGGATCCGAACCAGAAGCATGCCGTGCGGCAGCTGATCGACGCGATGGCGCGCGAACGCACGATCCTGGTGTCCACGCATCTGCTCGAAGAGGTGCACGCGCTGTGCAACCGCGTGGTCATCATCGCGCGGGGCCGGCTGCTGGCGGACGCCACGCCGGCGGAGCTGGAGCAGCGTTCGCGCTATCACGGCGCGGTCTCGTTCAGTGCGCCCGGCAGTGCCGTGTCGCAGGAGATGCTGGGGCGGTTGCCGCAGGTGGCGTCGATCGAGGTCGATCCGCTGGACGGGCGCATCACGGTATTTCCGCGCGCGGGCCAGCGCATCCTCGAGCCGGTCGAGCAACTGCTGCGCGCGCAGGGCCTGGAGGTGTCGGAGATCCAGCTCGAGCGGGGACGGCTGGACGAGGTGTTCCGGCAGATCACCACGGCGGCGCCCGCTGAAGCCGGAGGGCGCGCAGCATGAGTCCAGTGCAGGTGATCATGCGGCGCGAAGTGCGCAGCTACTTCGTGACGCCGGTGGCGTATGTGTTCCTGGTGATCTTCCTGGTGCTGGCCGGCATCCTGACGTTCTACACCGGCGACTTCTACGAACGTCGCCAGGCCGATCTGCAGCCGTTCTTCGCGATGCACCCGTGGCTGTACCTGATCCTGGTGCCGGCGGTGTCGATGCGGATGTGGGCCGAGGAGGCCAAATCCGGCACGCTCGAGCTGCTGCTCACGCTGCCGGTGCGACTGTGGCAGGCGATGCTGGGCAAGTTCCTTGGCGCATGGCTGTTCGTGGGGCTGGCGCTGGCATTGACCTTTCCGATCTGGGTGACCGTCAACTACCTGGGCGATCCGGACAACGGCGTGATCCTGGCCGGTTATCTGGGCAGCTGGCTGATGGCCGGCGCATTCCTGGCGATCGGCGCATGCCTGTCGGCGCTCACCCAGAGCCAGGTGGTGGCGTTCATCCTCACTGCGCTGGTCTGCGTGCTGCTGTTGCTGGCCGGGCAGTCGCAGGTGCTGGATGTATTCCAGGAGGCGCTGCCCCGCAGGCTCGTGAACGGGGTCGCGCACCTGAGCATGCTGCGGCACTTCGAGGCGATCGCGCGCGGCGTCCTGGACCTGCGGGACCTGGCGTATTTCTTCCTCTCCATCGGCGCCTGGCTGACCGCCGGAGTGCTGCTGCTCGACCTGAAGCGGAGTCGCTGACGTGACGCGCTGGACGCTTTCGCGCCGCTCCCGCCTGCGCCTCGCGCTGGTCGCGCTGGTGCTCGTGTTCGTGGGGCTCACGCTGGCGCTCAGCCGCTGGATGCACGTGGCCCGGGTCGATCTCACGTCCGACCGGCTCTACACGCTCACCCCGGGCACGGTGCAGATCGTCGGCTCGCTGCAGCGACCGCTGCGCCTGACGCTGTATTTCTCCGACCACGCCGCCCGCGACTTGCCACAGCTGCGCAGCTACGAGCAGCGGGTGCGCGAGATGCTGCAGGAAATGGTTGCCCGTTCGGCTGGAAAGCTGCACCTGCAGGTGATCGATCCGGTGCCGTACTCCGACGATGAGGCCAGCGCCGAGGGCAACGGCCTGACTCCGCTCAACGGTGGCAGCAACGGCGAACGGGTGTTCTTCGGCCTGGTCGGTACCACGCTCCCGGCCGATGGCGTGGCGACCGGAGCGAACGGCAAGACACTGGGCATCGCATTCTTCGATCCGGCCCGCGAGACTTTCCTCGAATACGACATCGCCAAGCTGCTGTTCGAGCTCAACGAGACGCAGAAGCCGCGGATCGGGCTGATCAGCTCGCTGCCGATCGAAGGAAACCCGGTCATCGGCGAGCCCGCCTGGGCGGTGCTCGGCCAGCTCCAGCAGCTGTTCTCGATCAAGACCATCGACCCGGACTCGCTGACCCGGCTGAGCGACGATCTGCCGGTGGTGCTGCTGGTGCATCCGAAGCATCTGTCCGCCGCGGCCCAGTACGCGATCGACCAGTACGTGCTGCGCGGCGGACACCTGGTGGTGTTCGTCGATCCCTATGCAGAACTCGACACTGCGCCGTTCGTCAACGCGGCCACCGGTGTCACCGACGACCACAATTCGGACCTGCCGCGTCTGTTCAAGGCGTGGGGCGTGCTGTTCGACGATCGCAGCGTGGTGCTGGACCGGTCGCGCGCGCTGAAGATCGAGCTGGGCGACAGCAGCTTCAGCCATCCGGCAATGCTCGGGCTGGGCGCACAGGAGATCAACCGAAGCGACGCGGTCACCGCCAGCCTGCAGCAGATCGACCTGTCCTCGGCCGGGCATTTCGACTTGGCGCCGGACGCCTCGACGCGGCTGATACCGCTGCTGCAGGCCAGCGCCGACGCACACGCGGTGCCGGTGCAGCGGGTGGTGGAGTCGAGCAGCGATCCGACCCTGCTGTTGCGCGACTACGTCCCCGACGCCAGCCGCTACGTGCTCGCCGCGCGCCTGCGCGGCACCTTGCCCAGTGCCTTTCCGGAGCGGCGCGAACCGGGCCACCGAGCCCAGTCGGCGCCCGGCACCGAAGTAATCCTGGTGGCCGATACCGATCTGCTCACCGACCGCCTGTGGGTCGACACCCAGAGTTTCCTGGGCCAGCCGATGCTCAACGCGTTCGCCAGCAACGGCGACTTCATCACCAACCTGGTGGACAACCTCAGCGGCTCGTCCGCCCTGCTGTCGATCCGCGGACGGTTGACCTCCCAGCGTCCGTTCACGCGCGTGCAGGCGCTGCAGAGCGCGGCCGACCAGAAGTTTCTGGCCAAGAAGCAGGAGCTGGAGCGGGAGCTGGCCGAAACGCGCAGCCGCCTGGACGAACTGCAGCCTGCGCGCGGCAGTCGCGACAGCCAGGCGAGCGCCGAGCAGAAGCGCGAGATCGAGCAGTTCCTCCAGCGCAAGCTGGCGATCAGCAAGGAGCTGCGCGACGTGCAGCACCAGCTCAATGCGGAGATCGACGCCCTCGGGCTGCGCGTGAAGGTGATCAACATCGTCGTCGTGCCGGCGCTGATCACGCTGTTCGGGCTGCTCTACGGGTGGCGTCGCACGCGTCGCAGCCGACGGCGGGTGTGAGGGTGGCAATGTGCCGCGTGATCGTCCCTGCCTCGGCGACTAAGCTGACGGGCTTTGCGGGCGCCGTGGCTCGGATCGCAAGGTAATGTCGACGCTGTTGAAATGGCTCGTGCCGTGGGAGTTTTCGTGGCTGTTCCTGGCCACGTTCGTGCTGGCGTGCGTGTTGTACGTGCGCGGTGCGTCGCGCCTGCGGGTGAGTCGCGGCCGGCAGCTGTCGTTCTGGACCGGCATGGTGATGATCTACGTGTCGCTGCACACGTATTTCGATTACTACGCCGAGCACGAGTTCTTCATGCACCGCATCCAGCAGGTGCTGCTGCACCATCTGGCACCGCTGCTGATCATTGCCTGCTACCCCGGCACGGTGCTGCGCGCCGGTCTGTCGCTGCCGCTGCGCGTGCGGTTGCGGGCGCTGCAGCGCACCTGGCCGGCGCGGTGGGCGAGCGCGGTACTGCTGAATCCGGCGATCGCCACGCTGACCTTCGTGGCCTTCATCCTGGTGTGGCTGATTCCGCACATGCAGACGCTGGCGATGCTGGACTGGCGCATCTACCGCTTCATGAACTGGTCGATGGTGGTCAGCGGCTTCATTTACTGGTGGCTGGTGCTGGACCACCGCCCGCGGCCACCGGGGCGCATGACGCCGGGCCTGCGCGTGCTCTCGCCGGCCATCACGATGACGCCGCAGATCCTGGCCGGCGCGATCGTCACGTTCTCCAAGACCGACCTCTACCCGATCTTCGAAATCTGCGGCCGGGCCTTCACCTTCAACGTGCTCACCGGCCAGCTGGTGGGTGGCGTGATCATGTGGGTGCCGGCGGCGATCATCGAGTCGATCGGCGGCCTGCTTGCGCTGCGTCAGTGGCTGCGGCTATCGCGCAGCGGACGCATCCGCCGCGAGAGCGATGACCGTCGTCGCGCCGCCGCCGCACGCGCCGCGGCAGCCGGCAACCGCTGAAACCCCGGATCTCAGTGGGCGTGTTCGTCCTCGGCCGCGGGCACCTCGGCCGGCGCGTCACCCGCATCCACCGCGTTGGCCGGGCGGGCCAGGAAAGCCACCGGCAGGCGGCTTCCGTCGTCGAAATCCAGCATCAGCGGCACGGTGTCGCCGGGGCTGACGGTCGCGCCGGCCTGCATCAGCATCAGGTGGTAGCCGCCCGGCGCGAGCGCCACGCTGCCGTGGGGGGGAATCGCCAGCCGTTCGACCATGCTCATGCGGCCCATGCCGCCCGCGGTGGTGCTCTGGTGCAGCATCACGTGCGCGTAGCGGGTGCTGCCGGCACCGGTCAGTGCGACGGCCTGATCACCCTCGTTGTACAGCGTCACATAACCACCAGCGGGCAGCCCGGCGGGAAGCACGCGGATCCACGCGCCTTCGGCACGCACATGATCCGCCTGGCTGGCGTGGGCCGCGCCGGCGGCGAGCAGGCCGGCGGCCAGAACGAGGGAAGCGGAACGGGGCATCACGGTTGGACTCCGGGGTCGAGCAGCAGGTGCAGGTCGTGGACAAGGTCATCCTGCGAATCCGCTGGTGTGGACAGCAGGCGCGCGTGGCCCTGGCCGTCGAAGATGTAGATCGCCGAGCTGTGGCTCACTTCGTAGTTGCCATCGCCCGGATCGGGCTCACGGCTGAAGGCCGAGCGATAGCGCTTGCTCAACGCCTCGATATCTCCCGCCTTGCCGGTCAGGCCGACGGCGCGCTTGTCGAAGGCGTTGACGTACGCGTGCATCACCTCGGGCGTATCGCGCGCCGGGTCCACCGAGACGAACAGAATGCGCGCACCGTCGGCCAGCGGCCCCAGCCGCTGCATCACCACGTGCAGGTGGGCCAGCGTAAGCGGGCACACGTCCGGGCAGTGGGTGTAGCCGAAGTACAGCAGCACGACCTTGCCGCGGTAGTCCGCGCCCGTGGCCGGCTTGCCTTCGTCGTTGATGAGCTGGAAATCCAGGTCCGGCATGTGGCCGGTCACCTGGGTGAGCCGGAACGGCAGCGGCTCGCTGCGCTGGCAGCCGGCCAGCACCAGCGCTGCGGCAAAAAGCAGCGCGCAGGCGAGCCACGGGGCGGCGCGGCGTGCGCGCATGCGAAGATCGGAAATGGCCATCCCGCAAGGATACGACACGCCGTCGTGCGGCCAGCGCTTCCACCGAGGAAATCGCCCGATGTTGCGACAACCTGCCACCCGACTTGGCCGCGCTGGGCCACTGCTGGTTGCGATCGCCGGCGCCAGCGGCGTGCTGCTTGGGGCCTTCGGCGCGCATGCGCTGCGCGGCCGGCTCGATGCCGACGCCCTCGGCTGGTGGCATACCGCCACGCAGTACCAGCTCTGGCACGCACTGGCGCTGGCGCTGGCAGTGCACGCCGGGCGCGGGCGTGCCGCCGGGTTCGCCATCGGTGCCTTTGCGGTCGGCATCGTGCTGTTCAGCGGCAGCCTCTACCTGATGGCGCTGGGCGCGCCGCGCTGGTTCGGCGCGATCACTCCGCTGGGCGGCCTGGGGTTCATCGCCGGCTGGATTGCGCTGGCGATGGCCATGCGACGGGCGCCGCGGTCCGACTGACGGACGCGCCTGCGTCATCCGCATGTCACCTGGTGCCGGCAATCTGCCGGCATGAGCACCCTGTCGATCCACGCGCCGTCCCCGGCCAGCGACCGCCCCCGCCTGTTCGGTCAGCTGGCCGGCGGCCTTGCCCTGCTGGCGCTCGCCGGCGCGCTGCTGTTCGGCGGCGATCGCCACGGGCACGCCCCGGCGTCACCGTCCGAGAATCGCCTGGTGCGCTGGCAGGACAGCCGCCACGACTGGCTGCTGGTAGCCGATCGCGCCGCGCATCAGCTGGTGGTCTACGACGCGGCCACGGGCGCGCCGCTGCAACGGCTGGGTGAGCGCGACGGCGTGGGCGAGGTCGACTCGATCGCCCAGCTGGGCGATCTGCTGCTGGTGCAGGACGTCCGCGGCGAGGCCAGGGTGCTCGGCATGCCGGGCCTGCAGCCGCGCGCGCTGGCGTCGCGCTGAGGCGTTCGCATCAGGCGGCGGGCCGTGGTGCCTGCCGTGCGATCCAACCGGCGATGTCCGCGATCACCTGCGGCTGCACGTGTCCCGCCCGCGCATAGTCCGCCGGCGAGGGCGGATCGCCGGCCGGCATGAACAGATGCCCCAGGCCCGGGTATCCGCGCAGCGTGACTCGAGCGTCGCCTGCGAACGCCTTCCGCCACGCGACGAAGTCCTGCTCCGGCGTGACCTGGAAATCGTCCAGTCCCTGCATCACCAGCAGCGGCAGCCTCAGCTGGCCCGCGGTGGCGACGGCGTCGTAATGGGCCAGGCTCTGCCACCAGCTGGCCGGTGCGTGGAAGAACGTGCCGGCTGGCGGGTGTGCGGGATCGGCGTGCGCGAGCGCGTCGCGCGCCGTCTTCACCTGGCGGATTTGCCCGGCGATCGCCCGCTTCGGCGTGTCCGGGAGCGAGGCGAGGTAACCCAGCTGGCGCAGCACCAGATCCAGATCCAGTCGCTGCGGTGCCGCCAGCAGCACCAGGCCCGCGAGCCGCCCGTCGCGCTGCGCGATGCGCGGTGCCATCAGCGCCCCCAGGCTGTGGCCGAGCACGAAGACGCGATGCTCGTCGATGCCCGGCTGTCGACGCAGCAGGGTCAGCGCGGCGAGCGCGTCATCGGTCACTTCGTCGTCCACCGTCAGCGCGGTGCCGGTGAGCTGGCTGGCGTAGGTGAGCGTGCGCTTGTCGTAGCGCAGCGAGGCGATGCCGGCCTCCGCCAGTCCTACGGCGAGGTCACGCAGGGGCTTGTTCGGGCCGATCGTCTCGTCGCGGTCGTTCGGCCCGGAGCCGGCGACCAGCAGCACCGCCGGGAACGGCCCACGGCCTGCGGGCATCGTGAGCGTTGCAGGCAGCGGCCCCGGCGGCGAGGGGACGGCGAGCGACCGGTCGCTCAGTCCGGCGGGCGGCGAGGCCTGGGCAGCACCGTCCGGTGCAGGGGTGAAGAACAGGCCGGTTACCTTGCCCTCCTTGTTGCAGGCCACGCGCATCAGCAGGGTGGCTTTGGCAAAGTGCAGCGAGGTCTGCACCGCTTCTCCGCTCGCCAGCACCTGCGCCTGCGGCGGATCGCTGTCACGCAGCGCGCCCATCTGGGCCGGCAATGCCACAGTCCACACGGCCTGCAGCCGGCTGGCGGGCAGGGCAGTCGCCATCGCGGCGTCGAAATCGCGCGTGGCTTCGGCATAGTGCCCGGCGCGCAGGTTCTGCAGGATCGCTGCGGAGCGGGCGCTGCAGGCAGCGGTGGCCGCCTGCGCTGGCGCGGCGAGGCCGCCGGCCAGCATGAGCACCGACAGCAGTGACAGCGACGTGTGCAGTGCCGCGTTGATCTTCATCGGGTGTCTCCCTACGAGTCGTCGTCCATGGGTTCGGTCTTGCCGGGCTTGAGGCGCCCGGCCTTGCGCAGTGCATCGCGCAACAGGTACTCGATCTGCGCGTTGACGCTGCGCAATTCGTCCTCGGACCAGCGCTGCACCGCCTCGAGCACGGTGGCGCTGATCCGCAGCGGATAGGCTTTCTTCTCGGCCGCCATGCGCTCAGCGGGTGGTGCGCCGGCGCGACGCGAGCGCCACGACGAACAGCACGATCATCACGGGAAGCACGCTCATGCCCGGTCTCCTCAGTTGTACAGGCTGCCGGCGTTGACCACCGGCTGGGTGGCGCGATCGCCGCACAGCACCACCAGCAGGTTGCTGACCATTGCCGCCTTGCGCTCCTCGTCCAGCTCCACCACGCCCTGCGCGCGCAGCTGGTCCAGCGCCATCGCGACCATGCCCACGGCGCCTTCGACGATGCGTTCGCGCGCCGCCACGATGGCATTGGCCTGCTGGCGCTGCAGCATCGCCTGGGCGATCTCCTGGGCGTAGGCGAGGTGGCTGATGCGCGCCTCGATCACCTGCACGCCGGCCTTTTCCAGCCTTGCCTGGATCTCGTCGCGCAGATGGTTGTTGATCACCTCGCCGTGGCTGCGCAGCGAAGGCTTGGCGTCGTCATGCGCATCGTAGGGATAGTTCTGCGCCATCTGGCGCAGCGCCGACTCGGTCTGGATGTGCACGAAGTTCTCGTAATCGTCCACGCAGAACACCGCCTCGGCGGTGTCCAGCACCTGCCACACCACCACCGCGGCGATCTCGATCGGATTGCCGTCGCTGTCGTTGACCTTCAGCTTGCCGCTCTCGAAGTTGCGCACCCGGAGCGAGACCCGGCGCTTGCTGTAGAACGGGTTGGTCCACCGCAGCCCGGCCTCGCGCACCGTGCCGGCGTACTTGCCGAACAGCTGCAGCACCTGGCCGTCGTTCGGCGCCACCTGGAAGAACCCTTTCAGCATGAAAGCGGTGATCACCAGCACGAGGATGCCGGTGACGATTCCCGCGGCATCCTGACCTGGCGCGGCGTGGAGCAGCGTCGCCAGGCCGAGGGCCGCCAACACCACGCAGACCCCGATAAACGGAATGCCGACGATCGAAAAACCCTTGCGTTCGTTCATGACGTTATCTCCCCTAGTTGCAGATATTGGATATCAAATTGATATCAACCTGCAAGTGCCTCGTGGCGGCACCGGCCGGTGCTGCAAGGCCGCCCCTACAATGGGCCGCCAGACCTACCGGAGACCCCGCATGAAGCCTTTTGGCACGCCGCTTTCGAACCGCACCCTGCGCGTGCTCTTGCTTGGCTCCGGCGAATTGGGCAAGGAGGTGGCGATCGAGCTGCAGCGCCTTGCCGTGGAGGTGATCGCGGTCGACCGCTATGCCCATGCGCCGGCGATGCAGGTGGCGCACCGCAGCCACGTGATCGACATGCTCGACGGCGCCGCCCTGCGCGCCGTGATCGAGGCCGAACAGCCGGACCTGGTGGTGCCGGAGATCGAGGCAATCCACACGCCTACGCTGGTGGAGCTGGAAAAGGCCGGGCTGACGGTGATCCCCACCGCGCGCGCCGCCTGGCTGACGATGGACCGCGAAGGCATTCGCCGGCTGGCCGCCGAGGAGCTCGGGTTGCCCACCTCGCCGTATCGCTTCTGCGACGACGAGGCGCAGTACCGCGCCGCGGCCGATGCGCTGGGGTTCCCGTTCGTGATCAAGCCGGTGATGAGTTCCTCGGGCAAGGGCCAGAGCGTCGTACGCGACGCCTCGACGCTGCAGGCAGCGTGGGATTACGCGCAGGCGGGCGGTCGCGCGGGCAAGGGGCGGGTGATCGTCGAGGGCTTCGTCGATTTCGACTACGAGATCACCCTGCTCACCGTGCGCCATCGCGACGGTACCGCGTTCTGCGCGCCGATCGGTCATCGCCAGGAAGACGGCGACTACCGCGAGTCGTGGCAGCCGCAGCCGATGAGCGATGCGGCGCTCGCGGAGGCGCAGCGTCAGGCCGAGGCGATCACCGCCGCGCTGGGTGGCCGGGGCGTGTTCGGCGTGGAGTTTTTCGTCAAGGGCGATGCGGTGATCTTCTCCGAGGTGAGCCCGCGCCCGCACGACACCGGGCTGGTCACGCTGATCTCGCAGGATCTGTCGGAGTTCGCCCTGCACGCGCGGGCAATCCTCGGCCTGCCGATCCCGGCGATCCGCCAGCTGGGACCCTCGGCTTCATGTGCCAAGCTCGTCGAGGGCGAGGGCGAGGCACCGCAGTACTTCGGGCTGGCCGAGGCCTTGGCCGAGCCGGACACCCAGTTGCGCGTGTTCGGCAAGCCGGCGGTGAAGGGCCGCCGGCGCATGGCGGTGACCTTGGCGCGCGACCAGAGCATCGAAGCGGCCAAGGCCAAGGCGATTCGTGCGGCGGCAGCGCTGCGGGTGGAGCTGCCGACGGGCTGATCGGCGCGGGCAGCGGCAGGCAATCCAACAGGGGAGAAGACAGGGCATGGAAACATCCGGATTCGCGCACTGGCTGATCGTGGTGGTGCAGGTGTGCGCTGCACTGTTCCTGCTGCTGCTGGCGGTGGCGCTGGCGGTATTGCTGGTGACCTGGTTCGTCGATCGCAACCAGACCTCCAACTCGGTGTTGCGCAATTTCCCGGTGATCGGGCATTTCCGTTACGGCTTCCTGCGGCTGGGCGAGTTCTTCCGCCAATACCTGTACGCCAGCGATCGGGAGGAGTTGCCGTTCAACCGCGCCGAGCGGGTGTGGGTCTATCGGGCGGCGAAGAACACAGACAACACCAACGCCTTCGGCTCCACCCGCGACCTGCGCGCCGAGGGCGTGCCGTTCTTCGTCAATGCGGCGTTTCCGGCACTGGGCGACCACCACGTCGAGCCCAGGGCGCTGCGAATCGGCCCCCACGCGCGCGAGCCGTACGACCACGCCGCGTTCTTCAACATCTCGGCGATGAGTTTCGGCGCGTTGTCCGCCCCGGCGGTACGGGCGCTGTCGATCGGCGCGGCGAAGGCGGGCATCTGGCTCGACACGGGCGAGGGCGGGCTTGCGCCTTACCACCTGGAAGGCGGCTGCGACATCATCTTCGAGATCGGCACGGCCAAGTACGGGGTGCGCACGGACGATGGCCGCCTGGACGACGACAAGCTCATGGCGATCTGCGCGCACAAGCAGGTGAAGATGGTCAGCATCAAGCTCGGCCAGGGCGCCAAGCCCGGCATGGGCGGCCTGCTGCCGGCGGCCAAGGTGACGCCGGAGATCGCCGCGATCCGCGGTATCCCGGTGGGGCAGGATTCGCAGAGCCCGAACCGTCACCTGGATATCGCCAACGTGGCGCAGCTGATGGACGCCATCGCGCACGTCCGCGAACTTACCGGCAAGCCGACCGGTTTCAAGGCGGTGTTCGGCGGCATGGCGTGGATCGAGCAGCTGTGCGACGAGGTTGACCGACGCGGCATCGAGAGCGCGCCGGATTTCATCATCGTCGACGGCGCCGAGGGCGGCACCGGTGCCGCGCCCCAGACGCTGATGGAAGGGGTTGGGCTGCCGCTGCGCGAGGCGCTGCCGGAGCTGGTCAACACGCTGATCGCGCGCGGCCTGCGCGAGCGCATAAAGGTGATCTGCTCGGGCAAGTGCATCACCGCCTACGAGGTGGCGTGGGCGATGTCGATGGGTGCGGACTTCGTCAACTCGGCGCGCGGCTTCATGTTGTCGCTGGGCTGCATCCAGTCACTGCAGTGCAACCGCAACACCTGTCCCACCGGCATCACCACGCAGAACCCCAAACTGCAGCGCGGGCTGGTAGTTACCGACAAGAGCGAGAAGGTCTACCACTACGCGAAGAACGTGATGCACGAGGTCGGCATCATCGCCCACAGCTGCGGGCTGGACGACCCGCGCGAGTTGTCGCGCAGCCACTGCCGGGTGGTGGGCGACGACGGCCTGTCGGTACCGCTGGAGAAGCTTTTCCCCTATCCGCAGCCGCGCGCACGGACGGACCGCACCGTGGCGTGATCCGGCTGACCCGGCACGCACGCGGGCACCCTGCATTCGTGCGCGTCGCACAGCTGCCGCGGCGCGGCGAGGACGACGCGTGCTGCTGACGGGTGTGCTATGCCCGACCGCCGGGCAGGCTGACGAGGGTCGCGGGGCAGAAGCCGCCGCATGCCTCTGCGCCGCTCAGGCCCTGCGCGGCTCGTCCGGCGGCAGCGTGCGCCAGCCGTCCGGGCCGCGTACCTGCAGCGGGCGGAACCGGCGCTTGTAATCCATCTTGGCGTGGCCCTCGATCCAGAAACCCAGGTATACCCAGGGGATGCCGCGGCGCCGGGCCAGTTCCACCTGCTGCAGGATGGCGTAGGTGCCGAGGCTGCGCGCCGACTCGGACGGATCGAAGAAGGTGTACACCGCCGACAGCCCGGTCAGGCACACGTCGGTCACCGCAACGCCCAGCAGCCGCGCGCCCGCGCGGAACTCGAGGAACACCGTGGGGCTCCACGGCGCCGTGAGGAAGCGGCGGAAGTCGCTCGCCTCGGCCTCGTCCATGCCACCGCCGGCATGACGCGTGCGCAGGTAACGCTCGTACAGGGCATGGCGCTCGGCGTTGTAGCCGGGCATGCACTCGTGCACCGCCACGTCGGCATTGCGCTTGAGGCAGCGCCGCTGCGCCCGGTCGGGCGTGAAGTGCGCCACGTCGATGCGGCAGGGCGTGCAGGCCTTGCACTGCGGGCAGCTGGGAAAGTACAGGTGGCCGCCGGCGCGACGGAAGCCGCGCTCCAGCGCCGGGCCATAGAGCTGATCCAGCTGCGGCGCAGCTGGATCGATCACCAGGTTCTGCGCCGTGCGCTCGGCAAAATAGCCGCAGGCGTGGGGCAGGGTCTGGAACAGGCGGACGCGTTCGGAGCGCATGGCCCGATTCTATGCCTGTGCAGCACCCGTGAATCAACCGGCATGGCCGCGCGCCGTTTCCGCCGTTTCCGCCGCTGCCGCGGACGGCGGCGGTCAATCGTCGTGGTCGATCGCCAGCCAGTGGGTGAGCTGGCCGTGCTCGTCGCGCACCGGCTCGATCGCCAGCCGCGCGGGGTGGGGCCGGCCGTCGGCGTGTGCCAGCTGCACGCTGAGCAGGGCTTGCTGACGGTGCTCCAGGTCCATCTGGGCCAGCTGCAGCGTGGCGCGCTGGCGCGCCGGCTCGTGCAGCAGGGCGAGCAGCGGAGCACCGATGAGGTCCCGCGGCGAGCGGCCGAGGCGGCTGGCAAGGCGCTGGTTGGCGAAGGTGATATGGGCGTCGTGCCATGCCTGGCTCCCTGCCTGCACGATCAGCACGCCTTCGCGCACGCGTTCCAGCGAGGAGGAAAGCAGGGCCGTGTGGCGCTGGTAATGCTTGCGTTCCATCAGCTCGATCAGCACGCGCAGGCTGCGCGCGGACTCCAGGTGCTCCGGCGCCCACGGCCGCGCCTGGCCGCGCATGGTTTCCTGCCAGGCGGCAAAACTCTGCCGCGGCGACAGCCGTGCGCCGGGGATCGACTGCAGCTTGGATAAGTGCGGATTGCCGCCCCAGCGCACGTCGTGGACCATCTCGCGGCGCGTCCACAGGATCGCGCTGCGCGCGTCCGGTGCCAGCGGCATGAAGATCACGCCGGCGGCAATGGTGGCGAGGTCGGCCAGCGCGGGGAAACGCTCGCCCAGCGCGTGGGTGTGCAGCACGCCGCTGATTGCATCGTGGTCGGGGGCGATCGGCGTCACCTGCGCGCGAATACGCAGCAGGTTCTCGCGATCGGGGACGCGCCCGTACGTGGTGATCTCGTCGTCGGCGAAGATCGCCACGCCGTCGGCATCGACCACGTCAAGCAGCTGCGGGGCGAGCTCGGCGAGCCGGTTCGCGTCGATCTGGTCACGCTCGTCGAAGGCCGTGATCAGCTTCTCGCGCACGGTGAGCAGGCTGCTCTCCAGCTCCTCCTTGTTCATCGCCTGGATCGCGCCGATGCGCGCGGCCAGCGCCATCGCCGCGCCGTCGGCCAGCTCCCGCATCTCGTGGTCGGCGTAGCGCGGGCGGTAGTGGTGACAGGAAATCAGGCCCCACAGCCTGCCGTTGACGATGATCGAGGCCACCAGCGTGGCCGTGACGCCCATGTTGGACAGGTACTCCAGGTGCACCGGCGACACGCTGCGCAGCGAGACGTCGCTGAGATCGAGCGGCTGTCCGTCGGTGCCTTCGCCCGCCGCCAGGATCGGGCTGGGCGTGTAGTTGACGTCGCTGATGGCGCGTACGCGGTTGCGCAGGTACAGCGCGCGCGCCTGCTCGGGAATGTCGGTGGACGGGTAATGCAGCCCCAGGTACGGCTCGAGTCCCCGGCGCAGCGACTCGGCGATCACCTCGCCGTTCCAGTGTGCGTCGAACCGGTAGATCATCACCCGGTCGTAGCCCAGCAAATGGCGCAGGCTGCGTGCCACCCGTGCGGCGGCGGCATCGACGCTGCGATCGGCGTCCAGTTGGCGGCCCAGTTCATAGCTGCGGCGAAGCGGGTCCTCGTCGAAGCGCTCGGCATGCGGGGCCAGTTCGATCAGCAGATGCTGCCCATCGTCGTGGAACGCCGCGACCCACCGCACCGGCGGCGGCTCCGCCCGGCGGCTCAGCATGACCCGCATCCACGGGCTGTGCCAGGGCGCCGTGGCTTGCTCGTCCAGCGGCTTGTCCAGCGTCAGCAGCGCACGCCAGTCAGCGCCGAACAGATGCTCCAGCGGCAGCCCGAGCACGTCGCCGGCGTTGTCGCTCGCCTGCACGATAAGGCCGCTGGAGCGGTCGACCACCAGCAACACGCCGTGCGGCTGGATCGAGCCGGGCGCGTGGATCGGCTCGCGCGCGCACTCGCTGAGATCCGCCGCGCCGGGGCCCGGCGCGGGACCGGCGCTCACAGGCGCACCGCCTCCAGCATCCGCTGGAAACGATGGAACATGGCACGGGCGGCCAGCGTGGCCGTGTGTCGCGAGGTGGCATCGGGGAGATGTTGATCAAGCATCATCTGAAACGCTCTCCAGGATCCGCGGCCAGCGTGCTGGCCGATGCGGAAAAAGTGGTGGGCGTGTCCGGGGAAGCGCTTGCCAAGCGTGCGGGCCAGCAACTGGCCGCCGAGCGCGGAACCCTCGATCACATAGAGTTCGCCCCATGATGCGGATGGGTCGCGAATCATCGGTGAATGCATCGGTTCGCTAGCGTCGATCGGTTCAGCTTTGTCGCCAGCGCCTAGCTCGCACAGATCCTGTTCGAGCGCCTCGGTGCGCGAGCTGTAACGCCAGCCTGCCGCTGCCACCGGTCCGGCCAGCCAGGCCGCGTGTTGCGCTTCCCACGACCGGTGGACCGCATGCTGGGCAATCAGCAGCCGGACGTAGGCGGTGTCATCCAGCGTGCCATGCAGCAGCGACTGCATGATCGGCGCGCGCTCGGCGGCCGCATGCTCCGCGCGGGTGGCTTCGCGCAGGTGCCGGTGCGCGGGCGAGTCAGGAGAGTCGGCCATCGAAGAACGCAGGCAAAGAGACCGGCGCTAGAGCACGTTCATGTAACGCAGCATCAGGATCACCATGGCGCCGCCCACGGCGAGCAGCACGATCCGCCGCACCCGCGTCACCACGCTGCGGCGCCGCGCGAGCGGCGACGGGTTGCGTGCTTCTGCCAGCGCCTCGGCGTGGCGGATCACCGGCTCGATCCCGATCTGCTTGAGCAGTTCGCGGGCGCGGGTGTAATCGTCGGCGTGGGTCACCCACACCTGCGGCCACTGATCGCGGCTCTCGCGCTGCTGGATGTAGCTGAAGCGCTGGTAGCCGGGCTTGTTCCAGCGCGAGACGTTCTGCACCGAGCAGGTGATGTCGTGCTCGCTGAGCAGCGCGACCAGTCGATCGATGTTGGGCTGGTGCGGCGAAGTGTAGAGCTGGCGCATGGGACAGGTCCGTCGGTGGTCAGCTGTCGCGCAGGCGGATCAGGCCTTCCTGCGCCGTGGAAGCGACGAGGCGGCCGTCGCGGCTGAAGATCTGCCCGCGCGCCAGCCCGCGTGCGCCCTGCGCGGTGGGGCTGTCGAACGAGTAAAGCAGCCACTCGTCCACCCGGAACGGGCGATGGAACCACAGCGCGTGATCGAGGCTGGCCATCTGCACGTTGTGGGTCATGTACGAGATGCCGTGCGGCAGCGTCGCGGTGCCGATCAGGTGGAAATCCGACGCGTAGGCGAGCAGCGCGCGGTGCAGGATCGCCGAGTCGTCGATCGGCGCGGTGAGGCGGAACCAGATGTGCTGGATCGGCGGGCGCTTGACCGGGTGCAGGTCGTCGCGCGGCCACACCTGGCGGAACTCGAACGGGCCGTCGATGCCCAGCCAGCGCTGCAGCTTCACCGGCAGCTTGGCCAGCTCCTCGGGCGACAGGTGGCGCATCGGCTCGACGTCGTCCGGCGCCGGAACCTCCGGCATCGAGGTCTGGTGCTCGAAGCCCTTTTCCGGTTCCTGGAACGAGATCGAGCCGTTGAGGATGGGCTGGCCGTGCTGGATCGCCACCACCCGGCGCGAGGAGAACGTGCCGCCGTCGCGGGTGCGTTCCACGCTGTAGACGATCGGCGCCTCGATGTCGCCCGCGCGCAGGAAGTACGCGTGCAGCGAATGCGCCTCGCGCCGCGGATCGACCGTGCGCTGGGCGGCGGACAACGCCTGGCCCAGCACCTGGCCACCGAACACGAAGCGCGTGCCGATGTCGCGGCTCTGGCCACGGAACAGGTTGTCTTCCAGCCGTTCCAGGTCGAGCAGGTCGACCAGCTCCCGGACGTGTTCCTCGCGCATGTGCCGCTCGATAGGTGGGGAAAGTAGCCGGCGATTATAGCGGGGCGGGATGCCGGGGCGGATCGGCCGCAAACAGCAGACTACCGGCCGGTGTCAGTCCCGGATGCGTCGCAACCTGCACGCTGCCAGCACGGCGTCCCACGGAAACAGCGGCCCCGGATCGAGCTTGCGCGGCACTTCCACCGACGGATCGTCGCTGGCCGGCATCCGCGCCGTGTCCAGGTCCTCGTGTCCGGCGATTTCGCGCAGTGCCGGAAACTCGCGCCGCAGCCGGGCCAGCAAAGCCACCAGCGCGGCGATCTGCGTGTCCGGATAGGGCTCGGTCATCGTCTGGTGGCGCGCATCCCACCAGTGCGGATAGCGCCCCAGGTTCACCAGCTCGATGCCGATGGAATGCGGGTTGAAGCCGCGCACGTGGTGCGCCACGCGGGTGCCCGGGACGTAGCGTTCGATGCGACCGTCGCGGTCAATGTAGTAATGCCCGCTGTTGCCGGTGCCGCTTTCGTGCTGCACCCGCTCGCCGTACTCGCGCGCGGTGGCGAGGTCCGGCAGCTCGGTGCAGTGGATCACCACCAGGGTCACCGCGCTGGCCGGGCGCTCGGCGAGGCAGTCGACGTAGGGCAGGGGGTGGTCGTGGATGCGTGGCGGCATGGGCGAAAGTCTCGCACGGCGCCGGGTATCATGGACGGCCCGCCCCGCCCAGGAGCCGCCATGCGCAGCCCGATCATCCTCTCGCACGGTTCCGATTCCGGCCCCGACGCCACCAAGGTCAGCGCGCTGGCCGCGCTCGCCGAATCGCTGGGCCGGACCACGCTGCGCCCTGACTACCGTGAGGACGATGCGCTGGGCCACGCCGGGTCCGTACCGGCGCGATTGGCTCGCCTGCGTGCCGCGATCGCGGCGCAGTCGGCGCCGCCGGTGCTGGTCGGGTCCAGCATGGGCGCGTTCGTTTCGGGACTGGCCTCGCTGGAGCATTCCGTGGCCGGCCTGTTCCTGCTCGCCACGCCCGAGCGCATTCCCGGCTGGGATGTCGATTTCGACGTGACGCCCGACGTGCCCACGATGCTCATCCACGGCTGGCGCGACGAGCTGTGCCCGCTGGACGACATGTATACCTTCGCTTCCCGCCGCGAGTTGCCGCTACTGATCCTCGACGACGACCACCGCCTCGGCGCCAGCGTGGACGCCATCGCCGGCCAGTTCCGCCTGTTCCTCGATCAACTGGCGGCGCGCGCATGACGGCATTCTTCGCCAGCTGCCCCAAGGGCCTGGAATACCTGCTCAAGGATGAACTCGCCGCGCTCGGCGGCGAGGAACTGCGCGAGACGGTCGCCGGCGTGCATTTTTCCGGCACGCTGGAAACCGCCTACCGCGCCTGCCTGTGGTCGCGTTTGGCCAGCCGCGTGCTGCTGCCGCTGGGCGAGTTCGAGGCGGCCGATGACGAGGCGCTGTATGCCGGCGTGCAATCGATCGACTGGTCCAGCCATCTCGCCAGTCGCGCCACGCTGGCGGTGGACGCGCACACCACGCTGAGCAAGCTCACCCACAGCCAGTACCTGGCGCAGCGGGTGAAGGACGCGGTGGTCGACCAGTTCCGCCAGCGCGACGGCGAGCGTCCCAGCGTGGATACCGACGAGCCGGACGTGCGCATCAATGTGCGCCTGCGCCGCGATCGCGCCACGCTGTCGCTGGATCTTTCCGGCAGCCCGCTGCACCGCCGCGGCTGGCGTGAGCTGCAGGGCGAGGCGCCGCTGAAGGAAAACCTCGCCGCCGCGATGCTGCTGCGCGCCGGCTGGCCACAGATCTACGCCGAGGGCGGCGCATTGCTCGACCCGATGTGCGGCTCCGGAACGCTGCTGGTGGAAGGCGCCTGGATGGCCGCCGACGTGGCGCCGGGCCTGCACCGCGAGTACTTCGGCTTTCTCGGCTGGGCGCAGCACGACATTTCGCTGTGGAAGCGCCTGCACGAGGAGGCCACCCAGCGCGCCGAGGCCGGTCTGCGCGCGCTGCGCCCGTGCTTCTTCGGTTCCGACTCGGACCCGCGCATGGTGCAGACCGCCAAGCGCAACGCGCAGGAGGCGGGCGTGGCCGGCTTCTTCACGCTGGATCGGCACGACGCGCTGCACGTGGCGCCGCCGCCGGGCGTGCAGCGCGGTCTGGTGATCACCAACCCGCCCTACGGCGAGCGCCTGGGCGAGCGCGAGCAGATGCCGCCGCTGTACCGCGCGCTGGGCGAGATGCTGCGCGCGCGCTTCACCGGCTGGCGCGCCGCGGTGCTGGCCGGCGACGTGGAGCTGGGCCGCGCCATGCCGCTGCGCGCGGAGAAGAAGTACACGCTCTACAACGGCGCGCTGGAAACCGTGCTGCTGATCTTCGAGCTGCACGCCCGCGAGGCGATGCCGCACGAATCCAAGCCGCTGTCGCCCGGCGCGCAGATGCTGAAGAACCGGCTGGAGAAAAACCTCAAGCACCTGCGCAAGCGGCTGCAGCGCGAAGGCATCCACTGCTGGCGCGCCTACGACCAGGACCTGCCCGAGTACGCTGCCGCGATTGACGTCTACGCCAATGCGGCGGGCGACACGTGGCTGCATATCCAGGAATACCGCGCGCCGGTGGAGATCCCGGTGGAAACGGCGCGCACGCGCATGCGCGAGATCACCCGCGTGGCGGGCGAGGTGTTCGGCCTGCCGCGCGAGCGCATCGCGCTGAAGACCCGCGAGCGCGGCAAGGGCGGGTCGAAGTACGGCCAGTTCGACCAGCGCGGTGAGTTCGTCGAAGTGGAAGAGGGCGGGCTGAAGTTCCTGGTCAACCTCACCGACTACCTCGACACCGGTCTGTTCCTCGACCACCGGCTGGTGCGCGCGCGGCTGCGCGAGCTGGCCAAGGGCCGGCGCTTCCTCAACCTGTTCGCCTACACCGCCACCGCCAGCGTCTATGCGGCGGCCAGTGGCGCGCGCGACACCACCAGCGTGGACCTCTCGGCCACGTACCTGGACTGGGCCTCGCGCAACCTCGCGCTGAACGGCTTCACCGGCAGCACGCACAAGCTGATCCAGGCCGATGCGCTGGAGTTCCTGCGCGGCGAGCGCGATCGCTACGGGGTGATCTACGTCGATCCACCGACGTTCTCCAACTCCAAGCGCGCCGAGGATTTCGACGTGCAGCGCGACCACGTCGCCCTGCTCAACGCCTGCGGCGACCGGCTGGCAAACGACGGGGTGATCGTGTTCTCCAACAATTTCCGCCGCTTCGCGCTGGATCGCGCGGCGCTGGAGGAGCGCTTCACCATCGAGGACTGGACCGCCCCCAGCATCCCGTTCGATTTCGGCCGCCGCACCGACATCCACGGCTGCTGGCTGCTGCGGCCGCACGCGGTGGAGGGCGGGGCGAACCCGTGGGATACCGCACGCATCAAGCGTCGGTGAGGTTTCAGTGCACATTAAGTCGACGAAGCCGAGCATGCATCGGGCATAGACGGAGGAAAGTCATGACTCGCATCAACGGCAAGATCCGCGGCGCGGCACTCGGCGTGATGGTGGCCTCGGCCCTGGCACTTCCGCTCAGCGCCACGGCCGGCGGCTGGGGCCGCCACGGCGGCGGTTACCACGGCGGCTATCACGGCTATCACGGCGGCTACCGCGGTCATCACGGTGGCTATCACGGCGGCTACGGCCACGGCGGCTATTACCGCGGCGGCCACTGGAGCGGCGGCCGCTGGATCGCGGGCGCGGTGGTGGCCGGCGCAGTCATCGGCCTGGTCGATGCGGCGGTCAATCCCGCGCCGGTCTACTACGAGCGACCGGTCGTCTACAGCCGCCCGCGCACCGTCATCTACGAAGAGCGGCCGGTGGTCGAGCGTCGTGTGGTGGAAACCCGCACCGTGGTCTACGACGACGGTTATCCGACCCGCTACGTCCGCGACGACGGTTACGACGACTGACGCGTCCTCGCGCATCGCGCATGCAAGGTTGAACCAAAAAGCCCGGCTAACGCCGGGCTTTTTTTATGCTCTGCGGAACCGGGGCTGTGCACCGCTCAGGGTTGCGCCGGAGGCAATTCGGCGGCATTGCCGTGGCGCCGTGCCTGGACCGACAGTTGCTCGAACGCGCCCTTGTCGATCATCTGCACCGACGCGATGGCGCACGGCGGCTGTTGTACCGACGACACGGTCTCGCCTACCTCGCCGCAGATGCGCCCGGCGCTGATCGCCTGGTTGGCCTCGTTCGGGTGGAAGAACAGTCCAGGTGGCCCCAGCAGCAGCCGCGGACAGTCGTGGGTGAGGTTGACGCGGTAGCGCTTGGGGCCGGTGCGCACGGTCGCCGTGCGTGCATCGACGATGTGCCACTCGTTGATCTGATCGATACGGATGCAGTCGCCGATCGGCTTGATCGGCGTGCGTGCCTGTGGGCCGTCGGCAGCAATCGCGTGGGCGCTGATCAGGGCCAGACAGAGGAAGGAGCCGAGTACTTTCATGCAGGGGCCTCACATGTCGGGTGGGTGGTCGGCAGTCGCCGCAGGGGGTGTCTGTGACGCCTGACAACTATCCGCCATCGCCGTATCACAGGATCTGAACGTTGCCTGCGGCACCATCGCGGCCTCACGATTTCGATCTCGGCAACCCCGTGACCAAGCGCCCCGGCCGCCCGACAAACCGCTTCCGTCATCGCAGGGTGACCCCATGACGCAAGCGTCCCTGGCCCGCGCAGGCGAGCTCCAGCAGCGCTTTCTCCACGTCCGCCAGGCCACCGTCGCGCTCAGTGCGCCGCTCAGCGCCGAGGACCTGATGGTGCAGTCGATGCCCGACGCCAGTCCGGGCAAGTGGCACCTCGCGCACACCACGTGGTTCTTCGAGCACTTCGTGCTGGGGCGACGTCCCGGCCACCGCCCGCGCCATCCCGAGTGGCTGGTGCTGCTCAACTCGTACTACCAGTCGGTCGGGCCGATGCACGCGCGCCCGCAGCGTGGATTGCTGTCGCGCCCGACGCTGGCGCAGGTGCTCGATTACCGGCGTTACGTGGACGACGCGGTGAGCGAATGGCTGGGCAGCAGCGACGACCCGGAGCTGGCAAGCCTGGTGGAGCTCGGCATCAATCACGAGCAGCAGCATCAGGAGCTTCTGCTCACCGATATCAAGCATGCGCTGTGGTGCAACCCGATGCGGCCGGCCTATGCCGAGAAGGCGCCTGCGCCCTCGACCGAGGCCGCCGTGGCCATGCGTTTCGTGACCGGCGCCGAGGGCGTGGTGGAGGTCGGCCACGACGGCGACGGTTTCGCGTTCGACAACGAAACGCCTCGCCATCGCACGCTGCTGCAGCCGCACGCGCTGGCCAATCGCCTGGTGACCAACGCCGAGTACCGCGCCTTCGTGCATGACGGCGGCTATCGCGAAGCCGGCCTGTGGCTGTCCGACGGCTGGGCTACGGTGCAGGCCGAAGCGTGGCAGCACCCGCTGTACTGGGATGACGCGCTGGCAACTGAGTTCACCCTGGCCGGCGTGCGGCCGATCGACCCGGACGCGCCGGTTTGCCATCTGAGCTATTTCGAGGCCGATGCTTTCGCGCGCTGGGCCGGTGCCCGCCTGCCGACCGAGGCCGAATGGGAAACCGCCGCGCGCGGGCTGCCCCTGCGTGGCAACCTGCAGGAGCGCGGGCGATTGCAGCCGCAGGCGGCCACGGCCGGCGAGGGCCTGCTGCAGATGTACGGCGACGTGTGGGAATGGACCGGCTCGCCGTACGTGAGCTATCCGGGCTTCAAGCCGCTGCCCGGCTCGCTGGGCGAGTACAACGGCAAGTTCATGAACGGCCAGTGGGTGCTGCGTGGCGGCTCGTGTGTCACGCCGTGCGACCACCTTCGCGCAAGCTACCGCAACTTCTTTCCACCACATGCCCGCTGGCAGTTCGCAGGGATTCGACTGGGACACGATCGATGAATTCACAAGTAGCCGACCTGCGCGACGACGACCGCCGTCCGCCGGACAACCTGGTGCTGGAGATCGTCCAGCGCGGCCTGCGTGCCAGCCCCAAGCGGCTGCCCTCGTGGCTGTTCTACGACGAGCGCGGTTCGCAGCTGTTCGAGCAGATCTGCGAGCAGCCGGAGTATTACCTCACCCGCTGCGAGATCGCCCTGATGCAGTCGCTGGGCGCGCAGATCGCGCAGTCGCTGGGGCCGGACGTGCGTCTGGTGGAGTACGGCAGCGGCCATGCGATCAAGACCGACATCCTGCTGCAGCACCTGGACGCCCCGGTGGCCTACGTGCCGGTGGAGATTTCCCCCGAGCCGCTGCGCCTGAGCGTGCAGCGGCTGGCGGAGCGTTTTCCGCACGTGCCAATGCAGCCGCTGTGCGCGGACTTCACCAAGGCGCTGCGGCTGCCGATCTCGCCGCGTGCCGCGCGCCGCACGGTGATCTATTTTCCCGGCTCCACCATCGGCAACTTCGACGCCGCCGAAGCCGCCACCCTGCTGCGCAAGATGCGCAGCGAAATGGGCGAGCGCGGCGGGCTGCTGATCGGCGTGGACCTGAAGAAAGACCCCGCTTTGCTCGAGGCTGCCTACAACGACGCAGCCGGGGTCACGGCCGAGTTCACGCTCAACATGCTCGCCCACGTGAACCACGCCACGGGAAGCCAGTTCAACCTGGCGCAGTTCCGCCATCGCGCGCGCTACAACCCGATGGCCGGTCGCATCGAAACGCACATCGTCAGCACCGCCGAGCAGAGCGTGAGCGTGGGCCGGCAGCTGGTGCGCTTTCGCGATGGCGAGGCGATGCAGGTGGAATACAGCTGCAAGTATTCGGTCGAAGATTTCGCCGCCCTGGCCCGTCGCGCGGGGCTGGAAGTACGCGACGTGTGGCTCGATCCTGAGCGCATGTTCAGCGTGCAGTATCTGGTGCGCGCCGGCGCAGCCGGCTGACACGCCCGCAGCGTGCTCCGGCAAGGCCGGGGCACGCTGTGTGGCGCATCGGGAGCGGCGCGAGCGGCGCCGCTCGCCGCTGGAAACCAACGCGGTTCCCGCCGACTCCGCCCCATGATGTCCCTTGGCAGCTCGCGCCGGATGGCCATCGGCGCCGGCTCCGGACGAAATCACCCGCCTGCAACCCCACGCCGCATGTCCCCGATCCGGCGGCGATGCCACACTCGCCCGTCTTTTGCAGGCGACTGGCATGACCGGAACCACTAATCCCCGTATCGCCGTCATCGGTGCCGGCATGGCGGGCCTCGCATGTGCGCACGCGCTGCGCCAGCGCGGCCTGTCGCCGGTGGTGTTCGAGAAGAGCCGTGGCATCGGCGGCCGACTGGCCACGCGCCGTACCGAGCACGGAGATGGCTACGATCACGGCGCGCAGTTCGTCACGGCGCGCGAGGCAGGCTTCACCGCGCTGCTGGAAACCCTGCAGCACGCGGGCGCCGCTGCCACGTGGTCGCCGCGGTTGCCGGCGCAGGCGCCGCGCCCCACGCACGCCTGGTGGATCGGTACCGCGGGCATGAGTTCACTGGTCAGGCCGCTGTCGGCATCGCTGGATATCCGCCTGCGCACCACCGTGAGCGCGCTGCAACGCCAAGCCGGCCGATGGGAGCTGCAGCTTGCCGAGCAGTCGGTGGAAACGTTCGACGCCGTGGTCATCACGACGCCCGCACCGCAGGCGCAGGCGTTGCTGGCGGGAGCATCCCGGCTGGCCGATGCGCTCGAATCTGTCGCCATCGCAGCGTGCTGGGCCGTCATGCTGGGTTTCGATGCGCCCTGGGCGGTGCCCTTCGACGCGGCACGCTTCGACACCGGCGCGATCGCCTGGATCGCCCGCCAGTCCAGCCGCGACGGCTTGCCGGGCCAGGGCGATCGGTGGCTGCTCCACGCTGCGCCGGACTGGAGCACCGCGCATCTGGAGCACACGCCGGAGGAGGTGCTGGTGCTTCTGCAATCGGCGCTGGCAACCCAGACCCGAGTCGCCTTGCCGCCGCTGTCGTTCGCCCAGGCGCACCGCTGGCGCTACGCGATGACTACCCGACCGCTCGGCCAGCCGATGCTGGCCGAACCGTCCGAACGCATGTGGGTGGGCGGGGACTGGTGCCTGGGCGCGCGCGTGGAGAACGCGTGCCAGAGCGGCCTGGCGATTGCGGACGCGGTCGCTGCCAGCCTGTAGCCGCAGGCCGCAGCGTCCGCGACGGCGTCAGCCGGGCCGGCGTGCGCCGAGCAGGATCAGCACTTCCTGCGCACTGCGGATGCGCTCGGTGGCGCCGGGCAGGTCCAGCGTGATCTTCAGCTTGTCCTGGCCGTCCAGCTTGTAGACGCGTGGCAGGCTCTGGATCAGCTTGATGATCAGCAGCGGATCGACCTCGGGATTCTCGCGGAACAGGATGCGCCCGCCGTTGGGGCCGAAGTCCAGCTTGCGGATGCCCAGCGGCGTGGCCATCAGCTTGAGCGTGGCCACCGCGAACAGGGTCTTGGTCGGCTCCGGCAGCAGCCCGAAACGGTCGATCATCTCCACCTGCAGGTCGCGCAGGTGCTCGTCGCTCTTGGCGCTGGCGATGCGCTTGTACAGCGTCAGGCGCGCATGCACGTCGGGCAGGTAGTCGTCCGGAATCAGTGCCGGCAGGTGCAGCTCCACCTCGGTCTCGTGCTCGGAGCTCAAGTCGAAGTCCGGCACCTTGCCGCTCTTCAGCGCGCGCACGGCGCGGTCCAGCAGCTCGGTGTACAGGCCGAAGCCGATCTCCTGGATCTGGCCGGACTGCTCGTCGCCCAGCAGCTCGCCGGCGCCGCGGATTTCCAGGTCGTGCGTGGCCAGGGTGAAGCCGGCGCCGAGCTCCTCCAGCGAGGCCAGCGCTTCCAGGCGCTTCTCGGCATCGGCGGTCATCGACTTGCGGTCCGGCACCACCAGGTAGGCATAGGCGCGGTGGTGCGAGCGGCCGACACGGCCGCGCAGCTGGTGCAGCTGGGCCAGGCCGAAGCGGTCGGCGCGGTTGATGATGATGGTGTTGGCCGTCGGGATGTCGATGCCGGTCTCGATGATCGTGGTGCACACCAGCACGTTGAAGCGCTGGCGATGGAAGTCCGCCATCACGCTTTCCAGTTCGCGCTCGGGCATCTGGCCGTGGGCGATGCCGATGCGCGCCTCGGGTATCAGCTCTTCGAGTTCGCGCCGGGTGCGCTCGATCGAGTCCACCTCGTTGTGCAGGAAGTACACCTGGCCGCCGCGCGAGAGTTCGCGCTGGAACGCCTCGCGGATGGTCGCCGGATCCCACGCCGCCACGAACGTGCGCACGGCCATGCGGTGCGCGGGCGGGGTGGTGATCAGCGACAGGTCGCGCAGGCCGGCCATCGCCATGTTGAGCGTGCGCGGGATCGGCGTGGCGGTCATGGTCAGGAGGTCGACCTCGGCGCGCAGCTTCTTCAGCTGCTCCTTCTGGCGCACGCCGAAGCGCTGCTCCTCGTCGACCACCACCAGGCCCAGGTTCTTGAACTTGATGTCCGGCTGCAGCAGCTTGTGCGTGCCCACGATCACGTCAATCTCGCCCGCTTCGAGCTTCTTCAGCGCCGCGTTGACGTCCTTGCTGGAGCGAAAGCGCGAGAGCACGTCCACCTTCACCGGCCAGTCGGCAAAGCGGTCGGCGAAGTTGCGGTAGTGCTGCTGGGCGAGCAGGGTAGTCGGCACCAGCACGGCGACCTGTTTGCCCGCGGTGGCGGCGGCGAAGGCGGCACGCAGGGCCACCTCGGTCTTGCCGAAACCGACGTCGCCGCAGATCACCCGGTCCATCGCGCGCGGTGCGGCCAGGTCGCCCAGCACCGCGTCGATCGCCTGCTCCTGATCGGGGGTTTCCTCGAACGGGAAGCTGGCACCGAATTCCTCCACCATCTGCCGGTCGATCGCCAGCGACTGGCCGCCGCGCGCCTCGCGCTGGGCGTAGATCGCCAGCAGCTCGGCGGCCACGTCGCGCACTTTCTCCGCGGCCTTCTTGCGCGCACGCTCCCAGGCGTCGCCGCCCAGCGAATGCAGCGGCGCCAGCTCCGGCGCGGTGCCGGAGTAGCGGCTGACCAGGCCCAGCTGCGCCACCGGCACGTAGAGCTTGTCGCCCTTGGCGTACTCGATGATCAGGAACTCGCCCTGCATGCCGCCGAGCTCCATCGACTCCAGGCCCTGATAGCGGCCCACGCCGTGGTCCACGTGCACGATCGGCGAGCCCACCGACAGCTCGGTGAGGTCGCGGATGATGGTGTCCGGATCGCGCGCCTGGCCGCGCCGGCGCTTGCGCTCGCTGCGCACGCGCTCGCCGAACAGCTCGCGCTCGGTCAGCACGGCCAGGGCCGGCTTGGCCAGCGCGAAGCCCTGCTCGAGCGGAGCCACGGTGATGGCGAAGCGCGTGGCGTCGGCGGCGACAAACGCCGGCCAGCTGTCGATCGCCTCGGGCTTCATCCCGGCGCCGGCCAGCTGCTCGGCCAGTGATTCGCGCCGGCCGGCCGAATCGGCGGCGATCAGCACGCGGCCTTTGTAGCTGGCCAGAAAATGCCTGAGCGAGGTGCCCGGTTCCTCGCCCTTGCGGTTCAGCGGCACCTCCGGTGCCGGCTGGGTCCCGCTGTCCACGCTGTGCTCGTGGCCTGTCGGCACGATCTCCACACGCAGGCGCTTGTTCCACTGCTCGCGCAGCTGCTCGGGCGACAGGTACAGCTCCGCCGGCGGCAGCACCGGGCGCTCAATGTCGTGGGCGCGCTGGTCGTAGCGCTCGGAGGTCTGCGCCCAGAACTGGTCCGAGGCTTCGCCGGCGCCTTCGCCCAGCACGAACAGGGCGTCGTCGGCGAGGTAATCGAACAGCGTGGCGGTCTGTTCGAAGAACAGCGGCAGGTAGTACTCGATGCCGCCGGGTGTCACGCCCTCCTTGATGTCCTGGTAGAGCGGGCAGCGGCGCACGTCGATCGGGAAGCGCTCGCGCAGCCGCACGCGGAAGTTCTTGGCCGCGTCGTCGGTCGAGGGAAACTCGCGCCCGGGCAGCAGTTCCACCTTCTCCACCGGCTGCTGCGATCGCTGGGTTTCCGGATCGAAGCTGCGGATCGACTCCACCTCGTCGTCGAACAGCTCGATGCGGTAGGGCTCGGCCGCACCCATCGGAAAGATGTCGATCAGCGCGCCGCGCACGGCGAAGTCGCCCGCTTCGGCGACCTGCGGCACGTAGCGGTAGCCGGCCGATTCCAGCCGGCGCTGTTCGGCCAGCAGGTCCAGCTTCTGGCCCTTGGCCAGCATCAGGCCGGCGCCGGTGATGTGGCTGCGCGGGGCGATCCGCTGCATCAGCGTGGCCACCGGCACTACCAGCACGCCGCGGGTCACCGAGGGCAGCCGGTACAGCGTGGCGATGCGCTGGGAGACGATGTCCGAGTGCGGGCTGAAGATGTCGTAGGGCAGCGTTTCCCAGTCCGGGAAATGCAGCACCGGCAGGTTGCCGGCAAACAGGCGCAGTTCGTCTTCCAGTGCGGAGGCACGCTGGGTGTCGCGGGTCACCGCCACCAGCAGGCCGCTGTGCGAGCGCGCCGCCTCGGCGATCAGCAGTGCCCGGGCGGAGCCGTGCGGCGGCGTCCAGTAGCGGCGCTGGCGGGGCGTGGTGGGCAGCGGGGGATGGGCGATCGGGGTGCTGGAAGCGGGCATGGACTGGCGCAGGGCTCGTCGACGCGCGGGAGGCGCGGGTAAAGCGTCCAAGTGTACCGCGGGCACCGTCACCGGCTGGCGGCGGCACTGTCGCAGCGACCAGCGGGCAGGCTGCGTCCGCAGGCCGCGTCGGCGACCGGAGGCGGCGTTGCCCCGCAGCCAGCGCCGCGGTTACAGCTTCAGCGAGATCTGGGCGGTGCCGGGTTCGTCGGTGGCGGCGCGACGCTGGAAGCCCAGTTCGCGGCAAAGCTCGAGCATGGGGCGGTTCTCCATCAGCACGTAGCCCCAGATCTCGTGCAGGCCACGGCGCCGGCAGTCGTCCACCAAGCGCTGCATCAACAGGGCGCCGAGGCCCAGTCGTGCCCAGTCGTGCTCCACCAGCACGGAAAACTCGGCGCTGTTGGCCGCCTCGTCCACATAGATGCGGCCCACGCCGCGCATCTCGTGCGGCTCGACCGTGGTGTCCATCAGCACCAGCGCGGTTTCCAGCGCGGGGCGGATCTGGCACAGGCGCTGCGCCATCGGCTCGGGCAGCTCGGACATCGAGTGCAGGAACCGGCGACGGATGTCCTCCGGCGAGAGCCGCGCGAAACAACGCTGCAGCGCGGCCACGTCGGTCGGCTCGATGCTGCGCAGGAGCAGGCCGCGGCCGTCGCGGGTGCTGACCCGCTCGCCCGCATCGTCCACCGGGCCGCGATCAGCGGCAGGCAGCGGCCGGGGCGCGAAACGATCGCTGCTGCGCGGCGGGATCGGGCGGTGCGTGACGAGCGGATCGGGGAGGGGAGCAAGCATGGCGTTCATTCCCATACTCTAGCGTATCTACCGCACTGCAACATTAACAGCCTGAGCCATTGCCAACCCGTCCCGGCTGTTCGTGCCGCGCTGCGGCAATCTGCCCGCTCGCAGCGCATGGCATCATCGCCGCTTCCCCGCCGCCCATCGAAGGAGCACCCATGGCGCAGACGCTCGGCCTGGTCACCCTGCTGGTAAACGACTACGACGAAGCGATCGACTGGTTCACCCGCATCGCCGGTTTCTGCCTGCGGGAGGATACGCCGCAGGGCAGTGGCAAGCGCTGGGTAGTGGTCACCCCACCGGGCAGCGACGGTGCCGGCCTGCTGCTGGCGCGGGCTGTCGGTGCGGAACAAGCGGCCGCGGTTGGACGCCAGGGCGGCGGGCGCGTGCTGTTGTTCCTGCATACCGACGACTTCCATGCCGACCATGCGCGGATGGTGCAGGCGGGCGTGCGCTTCCGTGAAGCGCCGCGCGAGGAGCCCTACGCCACCGTGGCGGTATTCGAGGACCTGTACGGCAACCCGTGGGACCTGCTCCAGCCGAAGTGATCTCGCTGCGTCAGTCGGTGAGGTCGGGCTCGAAGAAGCTCCAGCGGATGTCTTCGAACTCGGCCTTCATCGCCGCCTCGACCGTGTTGATCGCTTCGATCAGGCCACGGTCGGAGCTGGTCGGTTCCATCCTGGCCTTCACCGCCACCATCACGTCCGGGCCCATCTGCAGGGTGATGAGGTTGAGCACATCGGCCACCTCCGGCCGGCTCTTGAGAAACGTGAGCAGCTCGGCGCGGCGACGTGGCTCCACGCCCTGGCCGATCAGCAGCGCCTTCACCTCCACCGCCAGCAGCACGGCGACCACCAGCAGCAGCACGCCAATGGCGAGCGTGCCGATGGCGTCGTACATCAGATTGCCGGTGAGCATGGTCGCGCCGATCGCCAGCGCCGCCAGGCACAGGCCGAGCAGGGCGGCGAGGTCTTCGCCGAAGATCACCAGCAGCTCGCTGGAGCGCGTCTGGCGGAACCACGTCCACAGCGGCTGGTCGCCGCGGGCCTTGTTCACCTCCTGCATGCAGCCGCGCATCGAGATGCCCTCGGCGACGATGCCGAACACCAGCACGCCCAGCGCCAGCCACGGCCACTTGAGCGGCTCCGGGTGGCCAAGCTTGTGCACGCCCTCGTAGACCGAAAACATGCCGCCCACGCTGAACAGCAGGATCGCGACGAGGAACGACCAGAAGTACATCGCGCGGCCCCAGCCGAGCGGGAATTCATCGGAGGGAGGCCGCTTGGTCTGCCGGATGCCCAGCAGCAGCAGGCCCTGGTTGCCGCAGTCGGCCAGCGAATGCACCGCCTCGGCAAGCATGGCGCCGGAGCCGGTCATCAACGCGGCGACCAGCTTGGCAAGGAAGATCGCAAAGTTCGCGCCGAGCGCGAGGAAGATCGCCTTCAGCGAATTGGCGTGGCCGGACATGCGCGGTGTTCCATCACGGATCGGGCCGCACAGTGTAGTGGCGTCGCAGCTCCTTGCGACCGGCCGCGCTTCAGCGGATGCCCACGCCAAGGCCCACGCCGAAGTGCACGTTGCTGTGGCCCGATCGCATTTCCTCGGCGGTCCACGCGTGCGCCTGGTCGACCTGGACCAGCGGGAACACGTAGTCGGCCGCGCCGACCCGGCCGGCGCGGCTGCCGTCGAGCTTGCCGCTGACGGTGATCAGCGCGCCATCGGGGTAGGCCATCGGCTCGACGAAGCCCTTGATCACCGCGATGAAACGGCCGTTGCCGGAGTCGCTCACCTTCGGCCGCTGCGACTTGTCCAGCGGATACGCGAGCACCTCGATCTCGCTGTGGTCGGCGAGGTTGTTGACCGCCACAACGCGGCCGCCCCAGATCACGCTGCCGTTGGCAAAGCGCTCCGGACTGCGCGCCACCTCGAACGGCACCGCCGCCACGGCGTCGGTGCTGGGCTTGTAGATGGGCGCCGGGGCGCAGGCGGCGAGCGCGAGCATGGCGGCGGGGGCGAGCAACGGGGCGAGGAAGCGGACAGGGCGCATGGCAGAACTCCTGGGCGACGCGGCATGGCAGGGCGGCGCGAGCACGATTACCAACATCCTGATCGCTCGGCCGTGAAGGCCGCAGCGGCCTGCCGGGAGCGCAGGTTAGCGCGGTCGGGGTGAACGCGGTGGTGCCCGGCGTGCGGCAGGGGCGGCGGTAGCCGGCTCGGCGCTGTCGTTGGCCAGCCACTCCAGCTTCCATTCCGCCGGCCGGCCCTGGCCGAGCAGGCGTGCCAGGGCGCGGAGCGGCTCGCGCAGGGTCGCGTCGAGATTCCACGGGGCGTTCAGCACCACCATCCCCGAGCCGTTGAGCCGCAGCGGCGAGTCGTCCGGATGCACCAGCAGCTCCGCCCGCAGCACGCGCCGCGCGATGCCGTGCTGCAGCCCGCGCAGGAACGGCTGCACCTGGCTGCGCTGCTTGATCGGATACCACACCGCGTACATGCCCGTGGGCCAGCGCTCGATGGCGCCCTTGAGCGCCTGCTCGATCAGCCGGTACTCCGCTTCCTGCGCCTCGTACGGCGGGTCGATCAGCACCAGGCCGCGTTTTTCCTTCGGCGGCACCAGCGCCTTGAGCGCCTCGTAGCCGTTGCGGTGGTGCACGTGCACGCGGGCATCGTGATGAAACAGCTCGCGCAGTCGCGCGGCTTCCTCCGGATGCAGTTCGCACAACTGTGCGCTGTCGATCCCGCGCAGCGCGCGGGCCACCTGCAGCGGCGAGCCGGGGTAGAGCTTCAGGCCGTCCTCGTTGCCGGGCAGCGCGAGGATCGCATCGAGCCAGCGCCGCAGCAGCGGTGGCAGCGCGGAGGAGCTCGCGTCCGATGCGCCCAGGTCGGGAAACAGCAGCCGGTGGATGCCTTCCTTGTATTCGCCGGTCTTGCCCGCCTCGCGCCCGTCCAGCGCGTAGCAGCCGCTGCCGGCGTGGGTGTCGATGAACGCGAACGGCGTGGGCTTGGCCTGCAGCGCCTCGATCAGCGCCAGCAGCACGGTGTGCTTGAGTACGTCGGCGAAGTTGCCGGCGTGAAAGGCGTGGCGATAGTTCATGGCGGTCACGGCAGGCGGGGCCGGCCAGTATAGGGGAGCCGCCGCGGCGGCCCCGCGGCGGTCACTCCACCACGTTGTGGCTTTCGGCCGTGCCCAGCAACTCCGGCGCGGTGGCCTCGCCTTCGTGCCGGTGCAGCAGCGGATGGATGAACACCGCGCCGATGATCACCACCACGCCCACGTAGAACCACGCGTGCAGTTCGCGCTGCTCGCCCAGCAGCACGATCGCCAGCACGATCGAATAGACCGGCTCCAGGTTGGTCACCATCTGGATGCCGAACGCGCTCAGGTGCCGCAGCGCCACCAGCGCCAGCGCGAACGGCAGCAGCGTGCAGCCGAAGCTCAGCGCCAGCAGCATCCAGGTGTCGTGCAGGCTCGGCAGCATGAAGGCGCTGCCGGCATGCGGCATCAGTGGCGCCAGCGCGGTCAGGAACAGCGTGCCGGTGCCCAGCTCCAGGCAGGTGACGGTGAGCGGATCGCCGTGATCCACCAGCCGCTTGTTGAATGCCCCGAACAGCGCCACGAACAGCGCCGACAGCGCGCCCACCGCAATGCCGATACGCATGCCGTGCGGCACGCCGCCCACCACCATCGCCACGCCCGGCACCACCGCCACCGCAATCAGCAGCTCGCGGGTGTCGAACCGGCGCCGGGCGATCCACGGTTCGATGAAAGACAGGAACACCGGCCCCAGCGCAATGCAGGTGGCGCCCACCGAGGCATTGGAGAGCTTGATCGCGGCATAGAAGGTCAACCAGTGCAGCGACACCAACACGCCGATGCCCGCATAGGCCCAGCGCAACCGCGCCGGCATGGCGAGCAGCCCGCGCCAGACCCGCGGCACCAGCAGCAGCGCCACCGCCACCAGCAGCATCCGCCACCACACCAGCGGCAGCGCGGGCAGGGTGATCAGCTTGCCGAGGATCGCCGTGAACCCCCACAGCAGCACGCAGAAGTGGATCTGCAGACGGGCCTTGCTGATCGGTGCCATGACAGGGGATCGGAGCGGAGAAGGGCGCCATTCTAGCGGCGCCTCCGGCTATTTCCCGGCGTGCGTCGGCTCCGGCTTGCCCTCGCTGCGCAGCTTGCCCAGCACCGTGCGGCAGGTGTTGCCCGACTCGTCGTGATCGGGCGACACCAGCGCCAGCAGCGCTGCCGCCGGTGCGGCCACCGCGCCCAGCGCCACCGCACCGGCGGCACGCAATGCCAGCGGCCCGGCATGCACGCCCACGTCGGGGTTCTTCAGCGTGCCGCGCACGTACAGCGGCGAGCGCAGCGACAGGATGCGCAGACCCTTGGTCTGCGGCTTTACGTCGAGATCAAGCTTCTCCGTGCCCAGGTCGACGGTGCCGTCCACGGTGATCCGCGCATCGGTGGTGTCGAACACGAACAGCTGGGTGGAGAACACGCCGTCTTTGGCCGCAAAGTCGCTGGCGGCGCAGTTGATCTGCACGGTCTTGTCGCCGAACAGTTTGCGGATGACGACATTGCCGAGGTTGAGGCCGGCCGTTTCCAGCAGCGTCTTGCTGATCGCGCCGTCGTTCATCAGCAGCTTCAGCTCGCCGTCGGCGCTGCCGAGCAGTGCGGCCACCGAGTTGCCGCTCGCGTCCAGGTCGGTGTCGCCGTTGATCTCGCCGAGGCTGGTGCGCATCGGCTCGAAGGTGGGGAACATCTTCTTCAGCTGCAGGTGTCGCGCGTGCAGCTGGATCGATCCGCGCATCGGCTCGCGGCTGCCGTCCAGGCGCAGCGCTCCGCGCACGTGGCCGTCGGCCAGGCCGAACTGCAGCGGGTCCAGGTGCAGCAGGCCGTCGTCCATGGTCACGTGGGTGTCGAGCGAGTCGATCGGCAGCGCCTTGACGTGCGCGATGTGCGCCGCCTTGAAGCTCACGTCGGCATCCATGGCCTTCCAGCGATCCGTGCGGAACGGTTCGACCGGCAGGACCTGGCCCGGTGGTGGCGCGGGGCCGTCGTCCTGCGCGGTCTTGTCGTCATCGCCATGGACGCCGATCAGCGGTGCCAGGTCGCCGAACTCCAGCCGCTGCGAGTGCAGGTTGCCGCTGAGCTTGGGGCGTGCGCTGCCGGTGACGAACAGCAGGTCACCGTACAGGTCGCTGTCGCCCACGCGGCCGTGAAAGTCGCGATAGCTGAAGCGGTTCGCGTCCTTGTCCAGCGTCGCCTGCAGGCGGCCGCCGGTGGCATACGGGCGGGTGTCCGGCAGGGTTACCCCGATCAGCGGATAAAGCCTGGCCATGCTGGAGCCGGCGAACCACAGGCGCAGGTCCAGCGCGCCCAGGTGCAGCGGATCGGTGAGTGTGCCAACCAGCCCGATGTGGGTGTCGCCGACCCGCACCCGCGCCTGCACCGGGAACGGCTCGTTGTCGCGCTGCAGTGCGAGCACGGCGCCGATGCGACCGGTACCGTCCACCGGCACGCCCTGATAGCTGCCGCTGGCTTTCCACTGGAACTGGTAGCGCGTGTCGCGGGCAGCGACGCGCGTGCGGTCGGGTTCGACACGGCCGGTGGATGCCGCTTTCGCCGGCTGCGCCTGCGCGTCGTCGCCGTCGCCCCCGCGGGCCACGGCCTTGCCGGCCGCGGCGCCGGCGCTCTTGCGCGCCTGTGCCCGGGCGTCCTGTTCGGTGGCGGCGACCATCTGCGCGTAGGGAATGGCCTGCTGCAGCGGCGTGATCGCGATCGTCACATCCGCCTTGCGCGGGGCGTCGTCGTAGCGGATCCGGCCGCGGTCGAAGCCGATGTCGCCCAGCTGCAGCGACCAGCGCGATGGCGTATCGCCCTTGCCCACGGTGAAGGTCCAGTTGTTGCGGGTGGGCCGATCCCGCTCCAGGTTCACGCTCGGCTGCACCAGCTGAAACGAGGGCACCACGATGCGGTGTGCCAGCAGCGGCAGCGGCGACAGCCGGAAGCGCAGCGCGTCCAGGTGGGCGAACCGCGGTGCCTCGGCCCAGTCCGGGTTGGCCACCACGATGTCGCGCGCCGTGAACTGCGGCCACGGCAGTACGGCGGCGAGGCCATGGCCCGTGTGGTCAGTTGTCCACGCCACGGAGAGATCACCGCGGATGGCGAAGGAGCGGCCGATCGCCTGGCTGACCTTGTCGTTGATGAACGGCTTGATCCGGTTCCAGTCGAAGAAGATCACCACCAGCACCAGCAGCGTGACCAGCGCGAGCAGCACGCCGCCGATCCAGGTCGCGATTTTCCCGCTGCGTTTCATCCATTTCCTCCGGCCATTGACGGTGTGGCACCGCCGTGGGGGCGAGCGCTCCGTACCGGCATACCCGCCGGGGCGGCAAGATTCCGTGCTCGCCGCGTGTTTGCCGCAGCGGCGATTCATCGCCGCCGGGCGCGGCGTGGGCTCACGGCGTCGCCGCGGCCTTCCAGTAGCCGGTGGCCTTGACGTGCTCTTTCGGCACGCCCTGATCGGCCAGGGCCTCGCGCATGCGGCGCGCGCGCTCGGACTCGGCCGCGATCCAGTAGAACGTATCGCCCGGCGGCGGCGTCCAGGCGGCGAGCGCGTCCTCCAGCAAGGTGCTTTCGGCCGGCGCCACGCCGCTGCGCTCGAGCCAGGTCAGCGCGAACTCGGTGCGCGAGGTGAGCGGCTGGCGTTCGTAGCGGTCGGCGATCTCCACGAACACCCAGGCCGAGGTGCCGGCGGGCATCTCGTCCAGTCGGCGGGCGATCGCGGGCAGCGCGCTTTCGTCGCCGGCCAGCAGGTAGGCGTCGAAATCGTCGGCGATGATCGTCGAGCCGCGCGGTCCGCCGGCGCCGATCTGCTGCCCGGGTGCGGCCTGCGCGGCCCAGCGGGCGGCCGGGCCGTCGCCATGCAGCACGAAGTCGATGGTCAGCTCGTGGGTCTGCGGGTCGTAGTGCCGCGGCGTGTAGTCGCGCATCGGCGAATAGTCCACGCCGGGCACGCGCTCGAGCCCGTTGGGCCCCATCTCGGGCCGCACGATGGCGCCTGCGGCGTTGGGGAAGAACAGCTTCACGTGGTCGTCGGCAGCGGCGGTGACGAAGTGGCGCAGCGACTCACCACCAAACACCACGCGGCGCATCTGCGGGGTCAGCGTTTCCACGCGCAGCACTTCGAGCGTGCGGGCAACCAGCGGGTGGCGAATCGTCCGGTGGACATGGTCGGTCATGGTGTCTCCTTCGGCGGGGCGGGCACGGGTCCGGGTGCCGCGAAGCGGCGTGCGCATCGGCGCGGGCAGACCGAGCCCGGCGGGCCGTCGTGGCGGCTGCGGCGTGACGGCGGGTCACCATCACACCGCAGCGCAGGTCGGCGCGGCGTCGACGCCGGCGTCGGCTCAGCCGTCGCCGGCGTGTCCGCTGGCGATCTCGGTGGCTGCCCGCTCGAGGATCTTCGCCACCCGCTGTCCTTCGGCGCGGGTCCAGTCGGTGCCGCGCATCAGCAGGGCGTGCTTGAGTGCGTGCATGGCCTTGTGCACGCTCGCCGGCATCGCGGCGCGCGCCGCCATGCGCGCGCTACGGCGGGTCTGCTCCATCACCGCTTCCACCGCTTCGCGGTTTTCGTCGAGATAAGCGCGGCCGGCCTCGGTGATGGCGTAGCTCTTGCGCCCGCCCGCTTCCGGCTGCACCACCGCGTGGCCCATCTCCTCGAGCATGGTCAGGGTGGGGTAGATCGCGCCCGGGCTGGGGGAGTATTCGCCGTTGAACATGTCCTCGATGATCCGGATCAGCTCGTAGCCGTGGCGCGCCTGCTGTTCGATCAGGGCCAGCAACAGCAGGCGCAGGTCGCCGTGACCGAACATCCGGCCGCCGCCGCCGTGACGCCCGCCGCGCAGTCCGCCCAAGTCGACGGGATCACCGCCGCGCGCAGGACCGAAGCCGCCACGGCGGCCGCGGCCGATGCCGTGCATGCGCTCGTGCAGGGCGTGGCGGAATGCCGCGAACCGCTGTCCCGCTTCTGTCGGCGAACAGCGGCGGCCCTCGTGCGTCTCGTCACCGGACATGTCGTGAACCGGCATGTCGTGGCGGCCGCGGTGTCCACCGCAGCCCGTCCAGGGGCCGCCGGCAAGGCGGTGGTGATGTCTCATGATGTATCTCCGATATATCGCAATTGACGACGCTACGATATATCGCAAGAATATCGCAAGACAAGCCATCCCGACTGCCGAGGCCGCACCGCGGCACAGTCGCCTCCCATCGATGAAGCGGATCGAGCGCAGTGCCCGTGGCATGCTGCGGCCTCGCACGGACCGCAGAGGAACGCCCATGCCACGCCCTCCTGGCTCCCCCCGACGCGCTGGCGGCCCGCACCAGCCGCCGCCCGTGCAGAGCCTGCGCGAACGCTTCGCCGCGCTGCGCAACCTGCCGCCGTTCCTGCGCAGCATCTGGGCCACCAGCCGCTGGCTGACCGTGTCCAGCGTGCTGTTGCGGCTGACCCGCGCGCTGCTGCCGGTAGCCACGTTGTACGTGGGCAAGCTGATCATCGACGAGGTGGTGAGACTGGTCGGGCTGGGCGGTCGCCACGGCGACCTGGCCGGCTGGCTGCACAGCGGCGAGCTCGATCACCTGTGGCTGTTGCTGGCGCTGGAGCTCGCCCTGGCGGTGCTGGCCGACATCCTCGGCCGGGTGGTGTCGATGATCGACTCGCTGCTGGGCGAGCTGTACGCCAACAGCACCTCGATCCGGCTGATGGAGCACGCCGCTTCGCTCGACCTGGAGGATTTCGAGGACGCCGACCTGCAGGACCGGCTCGACCGCGCGCGTCGCCAGGTCGCCGGGCGCAGCTCGCTGCTGTCGCAGCTGCTGCAGCAGGCGCAGGACATCGTCACCATCGCCAGCTTCGCGGTGGGGCTGGCGGTGTATGCGCCGTGGCTGATCGTGCTGCTGGCGGTGGCGCTGGTGCCCGCGTTCCTGGGCGAGTTCCATTTCAACGCGCAGAGCTACGCGGTGAACTACGAGTGGACGCCGGAGCGGCGCGAGCTGGACTACCTGCGCATGGTCGGCGCCAGCGCGTCCAACGCGAAGGAGGTGAAGAGCTTCGGCCTCAACCCGTTCCTGATCGAGCGCTACCGCGTGCTGTCGCAGTCGATCTACCGCGCCAACCGCAAGATCGCGCTGCGCCGCGCCAGCTGGGGCGGCCTGTTCACCACGGTCGGCACGCTCGGCTACTACGCCGCCTACGCGATTATCGCCTGGCGTACCGTGCGCGGCGACTTCAGCATCGGCGACCTGACCTTCCTGTCCGCGTCGTTCCGACGCCTGCGCACGCTGCTGGAGACGCTGCTGGTGGGCTTCTCGCAGGTGGCCGGGCAGGCGCTGTACCTGGACGACCTGTTCTCGTTCTTCCGCATCCAGCCGGAGATCCTCTCGCCGGCCAACCCGCGACCGTTTCCGCAGCCGATGCGCGAGGGCTTCGTGTTCGAGGACGTGGGCTTCCGCTATCCCGACGCCGAACGCTGGGCGGTGCGCCACCTGAGCTTCACCCTGCGTGCCGGCGAAGTGCTGGCGCTGGTGGGCGAGAACGGTGCCGGCAAGACCACCCTGGTGAAGCTGCTCTCGCGCCTGTACGACCCGGACGAGGGCCGCATCCTGCTCGACGGCCACCCGCTTCACGAGTACGACCTGGACGAGCTGCGGCTGAATATCGGGGTGATCTTCCAGGACTTCGTGCGCTACTACTTCAACGCCTCGGACAACATCGCGGTGGGGCGCATCGAGGCGCGCGGGGACGAGGCGCGGATCGCCGACGCCGCCCGCCGCAGCATGGCCGATGAAGTCATCGCCAGGCTGCCGAAGGGCTACGCGCAGATGCTCGGCAAGCTGTTCAAGGGCGGGGTGGAGCTGTCCGGGGGCGAGTGGCAGAAGGTCGCCATCGCCCGCGCCTACATGCGCGACGCGCCGCTGCTGATCCTGGACGAGCCGACCGCGGCGCTCGATGCTCGCTCCGAGTACGAGGTGTTCCAGCGCTTCAAGGAGCTGTCGCACGGCAAGACCGCGGTGATCATCTCGCACCGCTTCTCCACCGTGCGCATGGCCGACCGGATCATCGTGCTCGACGGTGGCCGCATCGAAGAGGTGGGCACGCATGCCGAGCTGGTCGCCGCCGGCGGACACTACGCCGAACTGTTCGAGTTGCAGGCGGCCGGCTACCGCTGAGTGCCACCGCCCCTGACGCGGCCTTGACTCAAGTTATGCTCGGGCGGACCGACAACCGCATGTCCACCGCCCGACGGATCCAGGTCGGCCCTGGACCGGCCACGGTCGGCAGCATCCCGCTTTCCCGTGAAGCGGCATGTCGATGCACCAGCCGTTGCGCCGCGATTCTCTGGGGGTGATCCGATGCTGTCCGTGCTTGTGCCGCTGAAAAGCCGTATCCAGTCGCTGGCCCTGCGCTTTGCCGCGCAGTTGCCCGAGCGTTTCGTGCTCGATCCGCGCGAGCGCGTTCGCGTGGGCGAGCACGACACGCCGGTGCTGCGCAACGGCACCACCGTGCTGAACCTCAACTTCGGCGTGCCGGATCGGTTCACCCAGCAATCGGGTGCCACCGCCACGCTGTTCGCACGCAAGGGCGACGACTTCATCCGCATCACCACCTCGGTGAAGAAAAAGGACGGCGGCCGCGCCGTCGGCACCTTGCTGGATCGCTCGCATCCGGCCTGGACCGAACTGCTGGCGGGGCAGGCGTTCACCGGCTACGCCACCATCTTCGGCACCCAGTTCATGACCCGCTACGACCCCATCGCCGATGGCGGCGGGCAGGTGATCGGTGCCCGCTACGTGGGCCTGGACGTGAGCGCCATGCGCAGCGTCGGCATGCCGCTGCGCGTGGGCCTGACCACCGCCGTGCTCAACGCAGCGGTGTGGACGGCGCTCTGGCTGGCGTTGCCGCGGGCTGTCACCGCTGCGGCGATGCCGCTGTTCGCCGGGCTGGGCGCGGCGTCCAGCGTGGGCGTGGCGGCGCTGGTATACCTGCTGGTCCATCGCAACATCAGCGCACCGATGAGCGAGTGCAAGGCCGCCGCCGGCAAGATCGCCGCGGGCGACCTCAGCGCCCAGGTGCCGGTGGCCCGGCGTGACGACATCGGCCAGCTGCTGCAGGCCATCAACGGCATCAGCGTGGGCCTGGCCGACGTGGTCATGCAGGTGCGCCACTCCAGCGACGACATCCACACCGCCACCGGCCAGATTGCCGCCGGCACCGCCGACCTTTCCCACCGAACCCAGGATCAGGCCGCCTCGCTGGAGGAAACCGCCGCCGCGATGGAGCAGCTCACCGCGACCGTGCGCCAGAACGCGGCGCATGCGCGCGAGGCCGATCAGCTCACCGCTTCGGCCACGCTGCTGGCGCGCGAGGGCGGCGAGATCGTGGCGCAGGTCGTCACCACCATGGGCGAGATCAAGGCCAGTTCCCGTCGCATCGAAGACATTGCCGGCATGATCGACGGCATCGCGTTCCAGACCAACATCCTGGCGCTCAACGCGGCGGTCGAGGCGGCGCGCGCGGGTGAGCACGGCCGCGGGTTCTCGGTGGTCGCCAGCGAGGTCCGCGGCCTGGCCCAGCGCGCCGCCGCCGCGGCCAGGGAGATCAAGGAGCTGATCGGCAGTGCGGTGGCCACCGTGGATGCCGGCACCGTGCTGGTGGACAGCGCCGGCGACACCACGCGCCGGATCGCCGTGGCGATCGAGCGCTCGGCCCAGCTGATGAGCGAGATCTCCGCGGCCAGCGACGAGCAGAGCAAGGGCATCGAGGAGGTTGGCTCCGCCGTGGCCCAGATGGACGAGGCCACCCAGAGCAATGCCGCGCTGGTGGAAGAATCCGAGGCCGCCGCCCGCAGCCTGCAGGAACAGGCCGAGCGCATGCGTGCGGTGGTGGCGACGTTCCGCACCGCCGACCAGGTGGCGCGCGCCGGCCGGTAGCCGGCGTCGGCTGGATAGCCAGGCGTGTACGGGTCGCGCAACCCGCTGCCCGCAGGCGGAGCGCTAAGGAAACGAAAGTGCCCGGGCACGGTCACCGCGCGTTCTTCCGTTTTCGCGCTGGCGGGGGAAGGCGGCTTCTCATGTGCTACCCACGCCCGTTGTGACGAGCTGGCCGGCCGCGTTTCCGTGGATCGTGCGTTCGCCCCCATGTTTCCGCCGCACCAGGCGCTGCGTTCCATAGCCGCCGGCGACAGCACGCGGTTGGCCTCGCAACCACATGCCCCCCGAAGCCATCCCCGACATGGAATCAGCGCGCCACCGCGCGCCGTCTGCGGGTGATCCGCGTCCGCTTACTTCCCTGCCACCGGCCGAGTCGGGACCGTGATGCTGCACAGGTCGATCTTGCCGGCAGGCCGGGTGTAGAACGCATCGCGGCGGTTGCGCTTGGCTTCGACCAGGGCGGCGAAGCTGGGGCTGTCGGTGCGCAGGATCTCCACCGCGGGACGCTGGGCGGGTGGCAGGTCGGCGGCCACGGTCACGGTGCGAATCGGCAGCCGCTCGGCCGGCTTGGCATAGAAGCCCAGCGGACCGGTACCGCGCGGCAGTGCCGCCAGCAGCTCGGTGCCTTCGATCACCCGCCCGGCGATGGCCAGGTTGCGGTCCAGGCCGCGCGGCGCCTGGCCGATCACCATGTACAGCGAGCTGCCGCTGCCGGTCTCCGGCCCCACATCCCGCGCCACGCCGACCATGCCGTAGCAGTGGGTAAGCCATTCCTCACCGCTGGCCCGGTCGCGGGCAACCGGGAAGCCTTCGGAAAAGCCCACTTCCGGCGCGTACACGTCGCCATCGGGCAACGGCGTCCATTCCAGCTTGGGGTCGATCGGCCGCGTGTACTCCGGCGGCAGGGTCTTTTTCGCCTTGCCGAGCGGCTTCATCTTGCTGCGGTCGGCGTTGTCGTCGTCGTCGGGATCGCCCCACTGGGTGACGAAGTTGTCCTGCACGCGGATCACCGCCAGCCCGTCGAAATAATGCTCGCGCACCAGCGTGCGGATATTGGCCGCGTGCAGCGGCGTGAAATCCGGCGCCAGCTCAATCAGCACCCGTCCTGCGGGCAGCTGCATCACCAGCAGGTCACGAGGGTCGGGTGCGCGCCATTCCGCGGCCGTGGATTTGGCGAGGATCTCCTTCGCGGTCAGCGAAGGGGGCGGGGTGGCGTCGTCGGCGTGGAGGGCACTCGTGCCCAGCACGACAACGAGGGCAAAGGCGGCAAGACGACGGCGCATGGCGATTCCCGGGACAAGAGCAGAGCCGCAAGGTAGCAGAGGGAGCCCGCCCCGGCCCGGGATGCCGCATGGGCGGCGCTACGTCGGCGCGCCGGCGCCGTGTTCATGCTTCGGATGGCGGATCAAGACGCGCCGACCGCCGCCTCCGCGGCCAGCAGGGCCCGGGTGAAGCTTTCGCGGCTGAACGGCTTGCTCAGGCGCACCGAGTGGGCCGGCGCCCGCGGTGCCACCTCCAGCGGATCGTTGAGCATGAGCACCACGGCCATGTGTGGGCTCCGTTTGGCAGCGTCTTCCAGGTAGATGCCCGCCTGGCTTTCGTCGGGCGCGGGCACGCAGGCCGCCAGCAGATGGATCTGCGCGAAATCGGCGGCGAGGCGCGCAGCGCCGGCGTGGGTCGCGGCGGCCACGCAGTGGTAGCCGAAGCCGGCCAGCATGTCGTGGAGCGCCCCGGCGAGGTCCTGTTGCGGCTCGATCACCACGGCCACGCCGTTGCGTCGCAATCCGGGCATGTCGCCTCCTCGATTGAGTGTGCGGACGCACATGACCACGGTTCACTGCGGCCATGAGCTCGGTGATACATCCCCTTCACCGTAGCGCGGTAACAGTGAGGCTGGAGAAAAGGTCGCTGCCGGTTCCACACACTGTCCCGTCGCTAGTCGATGCGGCTGCGGAGGCTGGCGCGTTCCCGGAGATGGAAAGCCACGCATTGCCTCCGGCAGTTGCTGCCGGTGGATCCCTGCCAGCTGGCGCCCGGTAATTGTTCGTTATGTCTTTGGTGGTGTTGCAAGTGCCGTTTGAACGGCGTGTGGACGGCTCGTGGGTCGTGAACGTCAGGCATGGCGAAGACCGCCATTTCCGCACGCGTGTGGCCGGGCTCGCCTTTGCCGTGGAGGAAGCCAGGCGCCTGTCGCGGCGTGACGTGCCGGCGATCGTGAGCGTGGAAGGCGCCGACGGGCACTGGCGGGTGTTCGACACCGGGATGAAGCACTTCGCCGTCTGACGGTGCAGTCCGGTTTGGCTCCGGCTCCCGTGCAAGGGCAGGCCGGTCTCACGGCGCATGTCTTCACGACAGCTCGCCCGCGCAGCACGCCCGGCAGATGCCGCGCGTTGATCGCTGCGCGGCGCGTTCCATCTCGCAGGCATACGACTCGAACGTCTCCGCACCGCTCCCGCCGTTCCCCTGTCGCGGCCGCTTCGTTGCACCCTCGAGTCAATCGATGTCCCCGATCGTGCTGCCGGATGATCCGGCCAGCCGCCACGCCGCCTGTGTCCGCGTTTCGGCATCCGGCACTGCTGCTGCGTTGGCAGCGCAGTTCGGCGGCCGCCCCTGCTGCCGCCAGCCGCGCGCGCGCGTTCTGCCGTGTGGCTTCCTGAAAATGCGGCCGCCGACAGCCGGCATGACTTCAGGCCCATTCGCTAGGCATAAGTTCGTACTATAGTTCATCACGACACAGGTTGAAGGGCGATGATGCCGTGGATGAAGAACTTGCTGGCGCGCTGAAGAAATTCCAGAAGGAGTTGTCCGCCGGCACCGTCTCGCTGGCGTTGCTTTCGGTGCTGGGGCGGTCGCGCCAGCCGATGTACGGCTACCAGATCGCCAAGCGGCTGGAGGAGGCCGGCGAAGGCGTGCTGGCCGGCAAGCAGAGCGCGCTGTATCCGGTGCTGCGCAACCTCGAGGCGGCCGCACTGCTGGCCAGCGAGGTGGAGCCTTCGGTGAGCGGCCCGCCGCGCCGCTATTACCGCGTAACCAAGCTGGGTCGTGAGGTGCTGCGGGCGTGGACCGCGGCCTGGTGCGCGACCCGCGATTCCGTCGACAGGATTCTTGAGGGAGAGCTGTGATGACTGCGCCACGTACGATTGCCGAGTACCTCAAGCAGCTGCGCGTCGCGCTGCACGGGGCCGATCCCGCGCTGATCCAGGACGCGCTCTACGACGCGGAGGAACACCTGCGCGCCGAGCTGGCGGACAGCCCCGAGCAGGACGAGGCCGCCATGCTGGCCCGCGTGGTGGGGAGCTACGGCGCGCCGGAGGAGGTGGCGGCCATCTACCGCGACCAGGAGGTCACCATCCAGCGCGCGCTGCGTCCGCCGGCCGCACCGCGCCGGCGTTCGGCGCTGGGCCGGTTCTTCGGGGTGGCTACCGACATCCGCACGTGGGGCGCCATGTTCTACATGCTGCTGGCGCTGGGGACCGGCATCGCCTATTTCGTACTGGTGACGGTGGGGCTGTCGGTGTCGGCCGGACTTTCCGTGCTGATCATCGGCGTGCCGGTGATCGTGCTGTTCTTCGGCACGGTGCGCGGCATGTCGCTACTGGAAGGGCGCATCGTGGAGGCCATGCTCGGCGTCCGCATGCCGCGGCGCCCGCCGTATCCGACCCAGGGCATGTCGCTGCTGCGGCGCATCGGTGCCATGTTCACCGATCCGCGCAGCTGGACCACCATGCTGTACATGGTGCTGATGCTGCCGCTGGGCATTGCCTATTTCACCCTCACCGTGACCCTGATGGCGGTGTCGCTGGGCGCCGCGCTGTCACCGCTGGCCTACCTGATTGACGATGGCCGAGTCGACCGGCTGTTCGCTGGCGGCCAGCTCACGTTCGACTGGGGCATGGGCCCGCACGTGCCGGGCTGGGGCGAGCTGGCGGTGGTGTGCGTGGGCGGCATCGTGCTGCTGTTCGCCACCATGCACCTGCTGCGCGGACTCGGTTTCCTGCACGGGCAGCTGGCCAAGCATCTGCTGGTGCGCAGCGCCGGAGCCTGAGGTTCCGTGCTGGTCGCGCCACGCAGGCGCGACCAGCCGCAGGGTCAGAATTCGTCGACGAACTCCACCCCCATGTCCAGCTGCCCCGCTTCCACCTCGGCCACCGCCCGCACCGCATCAGCGTGCAATGCGTTGGGCGCGTTCACTTCCACGTAGTAGACGTTCCCCTCGCTGTCGTCCACCAGCTCGCTGGAGCTGGAGTCGTCACGCATCATGGGGGTGAGATCGTCCACCTCTTCGACATGTTCGATACCGTCGATGCCGTGCAGCGCATTGATCACGGTATCGGCATCGTTGCGGTTGCCGATCAGGCGCATGCGGACCATGGGCATGGGGTTCTCCTGTGCAAAGGGACGCCATGCTGGACCGCGGCGCGTGGGTACCAGGTGATGCCGGCGCACGCGCGGTTACCATGCGCGCTCGCCCCCGGGAGCACGCCGTGCCAAAAACCTACGACCGCGCGTACTTCGACAAGTGGTACCGCCACCCGGACCACACCGTCGCCTCGCCCGCCGAGCTGCGCCGCAAGGTGGCGCTGGCCGTGGCGCAGGCCGAGTACTACCTGGGCCGCCCCATCCGCAGCGTGCTCGACGTGGGCTGCGGTGAGGCGCCGTGGCGCGCCCACCTGCGCGCGCTGCGCCCGGAGGCGAGCTACCGCGGGCTGGACGCCAGCGAATACGTGGTCAACCGCTACGGCCGCAGCCGCAACATCGGCCTGGCAACCTTCGGCCAGCTCGAATACCTGCGCTTCGACACTCGCTTCGACCTCATCGTCTGCACCGACGTGCTGCACTACCTCAAGCCCGCCGAAATCCGCGCGGGCATCGGCGGCATCGTCGACATGCTCGAAGGCATCGCCTTCCTCGAAGTGTTCACCCGCAGCGATGACCCCGATGGCGACATGCACGGCTTCGTCGCCCGCACCCCGCAGTGGTACCTGCGCGAGTTCCAGCAGGCGGGGCTGCTGCCGTGCGGGTCGCATTGCTACCTGGGGCCAAGGCTGGAGCGGCGGGTGGCGGCGTTGGAGCGGGCGCAGGTGGTGGCGGTTTGAGGCGAGGGCGGATGTCCGCTGTCGACCCGAAGCGGACTTCCTCGTCGCCCAGAGTCCAGTTCAACTGGGGCCGACCAATGCCGCCATCGCCGCTGGACGCAGCGAGCGACGTTTGTCAGCGACTGTTGCGTCGCCCTTGGCCTTCGCATTTCACGCATGTATAAGCGGAACTATGGGTCCGTACACTCAATAGTGAGGTCTCCAGTGAAGGTACTCCGCTTTCCGAAAGAGCTCACTGTCCTGTTTCACCTGGATGGCAGCAGCCCCAGGACAACCCCTTCTGGCGCGAGCGGAGAGGATGAGCTCGCCGCCATCGAGAAAAATGGCGCTGAGGTGATCACGGCCACCGTCATGCTAGAAGATCGCATGATCGAGGCGGTGAGCAAGCTGCTCTTCGGTATAGCGCCTGATACCCGCGAGCGGCGGGACTTTTTTATCGCGGAAATCATGGCCACGTCCGATTTCTCCTTTGCTTTCAAGCGCCGCGTGTTTACGAGGCTGCTGAAACACACTGGAGCGCTGGACACTCCCGCTATTAAGGAGCTAAAGGCCGGGCTCAACAAGCTGATCGAGTGGCGCAATGCCTTCGCACACGGAAAGGTGCTGCATGAGCACAACGGCAGATACCTATTGCAGTACTACAACGGTGGCATCAAGCAGCTCGTGCTGGACGACGCGTTCTTTGAGAAGGTTGAGAGCACTGTCCGTAGCTGTCTGTACGCTTGCAACGGGGTCATCCAAGCCGCATAGCCGCCGTTCAGGGCGAATCGCTTCGCCGCCGCTTGATTCCGGCGCCAGGCGCCTTATGACACGTGGAGGCACATGACGACCCTTTACATCATTGGAAATGGGTTCGATCTTTGGCACGGATTGCCAACAAGCTATAGTCAGTTCAGCAATTTCGCGGAAGAAGCCTTGAGAGAAATCGAAAATTATTACTCGTTCGATGTTGCTCAAGGTGGGCCGTGGTTTGATTTTGAAAATTCGCTCGGCCGGTTCAATTGGAGCGAGTTCTATGATGCTCACAATCACATAGACGTGGCTTCGGAGAGTTTTAGGCCCAGCTTCGTCTATGGTCTTGAGGACGACCTCGCCGAACAAGCGGATCAACATGTCGGCGCCATCAGGGAGTGCTTTCAAGAATGGTTGTCCGAAATCGATATTTCGCTTGCAGAGCCGAAGTTTGCTCTTGCGCCGGATGCAAAATTTCTCACGTTCAATTATACGTCTACACTTGAAGTCGTTTATGGCATTCCCAATGCTCGGATCTTGTATATACATGGTAAGGCCGAGGCTTTTGATGATCTGATTTTTGGTCACGGCGACACGATGGAAGAGGAGCCCGAGTTAGACGAGCTAGGTGAGAGTAATCGGACCATGTTTTCAGATGCTGAGGGGGCTGCGAAATATCCGTTTTATGCGTTGCAGAAGCCCGTGCGAAAGATTCTAGAACAGCACAAAGATTTCTTTGACGCCCTTGGGCAAGTAGAAAAAATTCACGTTATAGGTCACTCACTCAATCGAATCGATTTGCCATACTTCAGGAGGATCGCTGAAAGTGTGCCAGCAGCTAAGTGGATCGTCTGCTGTTTCACTGCGGATGAAAAACTCCAGCGCGTTGAAGCGCTGGTTGAATGCGGAGTTTCACGCGCGCAAATTGCCCTATGCACTTATACAGACCTTGAGGTCTAAAGTCATAGGTACACCGAACAACACGTGGCGGGTGACGTTTGACCGGCTGCCTCGGGAAGGTGCTTCTTGAACTGGCGGATTTCCTCAGTGATTTCCACCGTCGTGTCGTCCGGTTGTGTGGGGCGCGTTGTCAGCTGTGGCCAAGGCTGGAGCGGCGGGCGTTGGAGCGGGCGCGAGCGATGGGCTGATTCAGGTTGGGAAAAATGCGACATTCGCCAGAATGCCGTTGATGACCAACAGGGGGACAAGGATGCGCAAGAGCATGAGTACGTGGCTCGCGGTGCAGGCATTGGGTGTGGTGCACGCCGCTGATGTCAAACCTCCGATCGTGACGGATCCAGTTTACGCACAGCCACAAAGGCTGGTGGCCATGGATAACGGCCGGCGAATGAACATCTACTGCCTCGGTCATGGCAAGCCCACCGTGGTTCTTGATGCGGGGATGGGGGACTCGACCATTTCCTGGGCGCTGGTGCAAAAGCCGATCGCCGCAGACACGCGCGTGTGTTCATACGATCGTGCGGGTCTCGGATTCAGCGACGCGCCGAATCGCCCGAGCACAGCTCTCAACATTGCAGAGGATTTGCACAATCTCTTGCGGGCTGCTGGCGAGAAGCCACCCTTTGTACTCGTGGGTCATTCGGCAGCAGGCATGTACATACGTGTCTATGCGGACCGCTATCCACAAGACGTGGTGGGCCTGGTGTCGGTGGAAGGATCGCATGAGGATCAGTCCATGCGTGGCTGGGCGATTGGCGAGCCCGGTCAGCAAGCCAAATGGGATGCATATCTCGCGGAGTACGACAGCTGCGTGGCGGAAGCCCGCAAAGGGCTCGTGCCCGGCACGCCTGTATTCGAGAAGTGCGTCGGCGCACCCGACCCGCGCTTCGGCGCGGAGATCAACGCGGCCCAGATGCGCTACGCAGCGACCGAGCGATGGCAGGCGGCCGCGGCATCGGAGCGTCACGCGGTGTTCTATGCAAGCGCCGACCAGACCCGTCGAACGCGTCGCAGTTTCGGGGACATGCCAATCGTGGTGCTCACGCATGCGCCGTACCCACCGGCGAAGGGCGAGACGCAGGCCTTGCGCGATCAAAGAACACTCTCGTGGGAGACCATGCACAACGAAGTAGCGGCGATGTCCACGCGGGGAATCAATGCCATTGTTCCGGGTGCAGGGCACTTCATCCAATACGATCGTCCGCAAGTTGTCATCGACGCGGTGGAGAACGTGGTTGGCACAGTCCGACGAGAACAGGCCAGGGCTCCTTCCAGCGACTCAGAGTCGCGAGACTGAAGGCCGCAGCCTTCAGTACCGACCCTGTCGCAGTTCCGCGGCGCGAGCATCTTCTCGAGCTGACTGCATAGAGCGGCGGTTACGGTGGCAAAGACGTGCCGAGAAGAATGCCGCGGCTGGATACCTTCATGTTCGGTGTGGGCCACAGCAGCGACGCAAAAAAAAAGCCGCCCGAGGGCGGCTTTCTCTTTTCAGCGATGAAGCAACCGATCAGCTGCTGCGCGAGGCCCGCTTGCGGTCGTTCTCGGTGAGGTGCTTCTTGCGCATGCGGATCTCTTTCGGCGTGACCTCGACCAGCTCGTCGTCGTCGATGAAGTCCAGTGCCTGCTCCAGGGTGAACTTGGTGGCCGGGGTCAGCTGGATCGCGTCGTCCTTGCCCGAGGCGCGCATGTTGGTCAGCGGCTTGGGCTTGATCGCGTTGACGGTGAGGTCGTTGTCCTTGGCGTGGATGCCGATCAGCTGGCCTTCGTACACCGAGTCGCCTTCGGCGGCGAACAGCTTGCCGCGCTCCTGCAGCGGCCCGAGCGAATAGGCAGGGGTGGTGCCGCCGGCGTTGGCGATCATCACGCCGTTCTGCCGCTTGGCAATCGGCGCGGGCGTGTACGGGCCGTAGTGGTCGAACACGTGGAAAAGCAGGCCCGAGCCCTGGGTGAGGGTCTTGAACTGGTTCTGGAAGCCGATCAGGCCGCGCGCCGGAATCATGTACTCCAGGCGCACGCGGCCCTTGCCGTCGGAGACCATGTTCTTGAGGTCACCCTTGCGGATACCCAGGCGCTCCATCACGCCGCCCTGGTGGACTTCTTCGATGTCCACCACCAACTGCTCGATCGGCTCCATCTTCTGGCCGTCGATCTCCTTGATGATGACTTCCGGGCGCGACACGGCCAGCTCGTAGCCTTCGCGACGCATGTTCTCGATCAGCACCGACAGGTGCAGTTCGCCACGGCCGGAGACCAGGAACTTGTCGGCGTCCGAACCGTCTTCCACGCGCAGGGCCACGTTGTGCACCTGCTCGCGCTCCAGGCGCTCGCGGATCTGGCGGCTGGTGAGGAACTTGCCGCCGGAGAGATCCTTGTTGCCGACGAACGGCGAGTTGTTGACCTGGAAGGTCATGCTGATCATCGGCTCGTCCACGCTCAGCGCGGGCAGCGCCTCGGGCACGTCCGGCGCGGTGATCGTGTCGGAGATGGTCAGCTCGGGAATGCCCGCAATGGCGACGATGTCGCCGGCTTCGGCGGTTTCCTGCTCGATGCGCTCCAGGCCGAGGAAGCCGAGCACCTGGGCGATCTTGCCCTGGCGCTTCTTGCCGTGGCGGTCGATCACGGCGACCTGCATGCCCTTCTTCAGGGTGCCGCGCTGCACGCGGCCGATGCCGATGACGCCGACGAAGTTGTTGTAGTCCAGCTGGCTGATGCGCATCTGGAACGGGCCGTCCGGATCCACGTCCGGCTTCGGCGCGTGCTGCATGATCGCTTCGTACAGCGGGGTCATGTCGCCTTCGCGGGCGTTCTCGTCCAGCGACGCATAGCCGTTCAGGGCCGAGGCGTAGACGATCGGGAATTCCATCTGCTCGTCGTTGGCGCCGAGCTTCTCGAACAGGTCCCACACCTGCTCGACCACCCACTCCGGACGCGCGCCGGGACGGTCGACCTTGTTCACCACCACGATCGGGCGGAAGCCCATCGCGAAGGCCTTCTGGGTGACGAAGCGGGTCTGCGGCATTGGGCCGTCCATCGCGTCGACCAGGATCAGCACGGTGTCCACCATCGACAGCACGCGCTCCACCTCGCCGCCGAAGTCGGCGTGTCCGGGGGTGTCGACGATGTTGATGCGGTTCTTGACGCCCTTCTTCTTGTCTTCCCAGGTGATGGCCGTGTTCTTGGCCAGGATCGTGATGCCACGCTCCTTTTCCTGGTCGTTCGAATCCATCACGCGCTCGGCCAGCACGGTGCGCTGGTCAAGCGTGCCGGACTGCTTGAGCAGCTGGTCGACGAGGGTGGTCTTGCCGTGGTCGACGTGGGCGACGATGGCGATGTTGCGCAGGTTTTCGATAGACATGGGTAAAGGCTCGGCGGGCGCCGTGAGGGCCGCCTGATAGGTTGTCAGAAGGAATAACCTGAGGATTATACGGACTTGTGTGACAACTTGCTGCGCTGCCGCGGACGGCGGTTCAGCCGCGCGGGCGCCGGCGTTGCGCCGACGCCCGTGGAAGGCCGGCGGCCAGCCGGCCCTGGATCAGGGCTGGCGGCAGCTGGCCGGCAGGTTCTTGGCGGGAATCTCGTCGGCATGGCAGCTCCAGCGGATCGCGTTGTTCTCGAGCGCCGGAGTGAGCTCCAGCGTCTTGCCGGCGATCTGTGCGTTGGCCTTGCTTGGTGCCTCGCTGCCGAAGTGCACAGTAATCGTGCCCTGTTCGCCGACGCTGACCGAGTCCACGTATTTGCCATGCATGGCCGGCGGCAGCGGCAGGCCGGTCGCCGCGTTGCTGGCCGGCCAGCGGCCGCGCTGGGCGCGGTATTCGGCGACCGCGGTCTTGACGGTATCCGCCAGGGTGAGACCCTCGGCGACCTGCGCGCGGATCACGTAGTCCTGATAGGCCGGGATCGCGATGGCCGCCACGATCGCGACCACCGCCACCGCGGTCATGCCGCTGCCGTTGCCACTGGCCCCGATCAACTCCAGCGGCTGCTGCTCGTAGTTCACCCGGAACGCGATGCCGTCGTTAGTGACGCCCAGGCTGAGCCCAGCAATGCCGTGATGCGGCAGCTTCAGTGTGTGCGCGGCCGGCATCGCCATCAGGTCGACGCTACCGCCGCTGAGGTCGTTGATGATCTGCAGCAGCTGCAGGTAGGCGTAGTAGGTGTTGCGCTGCGCGTCGCGGGTCACGGCGGTAACGCCGAGCAGGCTGTCCGCGCCTTCGTAACCTCGGGCCTTCAGCCAGCCGTCCAGCGCCAGCGAGGGATGTGCGGCCGCGCGATCGGCCAGCGCCTGCGGCACCTTGGCGAAGATCAGGAAGTCGCCGTCCTCCACCCAGTAGAAATGCGTGCCGATCCGGGATGCCAGTTCGGTGATGGCGGCCATGCCGGGATAGTTTCTCTTCGCGGCGTCCTCCGGCTTGGTCGAGCCGTGCACGGTGAGCGAATGGACGGTGATGCCGTCCAGCGAGCGCTCGGTGAAACGCCACTGATGCTGCTTCGCCAGCTGCTCGATCTGCGCGTAAAGCGCCTTGCGGTCGCGCACGCGCAGCGCCGTGTAGCTGCCGGCGTCGTCCTCGAACGAGATCAGCTCGGGGCCCACCCATTGCACGATCTCGGCGAGATCGAAGCCGGTCGTGGCCTTCCACTTGGCCATCGCCTCGCGCCAACTGGCCGCGCGCTCGGCGCCGAAGTCGAGTGCGAGGTTGTTCTCGAAGGCCTGCCACTGTGCGGCACCGGGCAGGGCGATATTGGCCACCCAGCGAGGCGCGCCGGCGGTGTCGAAGCTGGGGTCGAACTGCTGCGGGGCGAGGTAGCCGAGCAGGCGCGACTGCGGCGCGTGAAAGCGCAGCTGCATGTGGCCGTGGCCATCCACGCTGCCGGCACCGAAGGCGACGCCGTTGGCTTTGCTGAGCAGGTCGCCGGGCAGGGTGCCCGCGGTCGGCGGAATCGCGCCGGTCGCCAGACTGCCGACACCGTGCAGGCTGGCCCAGCCGAACAGGCCCTCGCCGGAGCCGTCGATGGCGTGTTCCTGCGTGGCGATGGCCTGTGCCACCGGGGTGTCGGTCTGCGTCTTGGCGATGCCTGCCAGCAGGGCGGTGAGCTGGGCGTTGTCGGTCGCCTGCTTGCCCACCAGCAGGAACAGTCGCTGGCTGGCGGCGTCGAAGTGCAGCGGTGCGCCCATCGCCAGCTGGCTGTCGCCGTTCGCGTCGAACGGTCTGGCCAGCGTCATCGCGGGGCCGAGCGCGGCGAAGCGCGCGGCAACTTCCGCGCCGGTGTGCTGTGCCAGCCGCATCGACAGCAGCACCTGGGTGCCGGGCGACATCACGCCGATCGGGTCGCTGGCCACCGCCTCCAGCGGCGAGCGCAGGTCGACCAGCAGCGGGATCACATAGGCAGCCGCGCCACTGTCGGCGAGCACCTTGTCCTTGGCGATCGCCTCGCGCAGCGCGGCGATGGTGGCGAGGTTGGCATCGCCGGCGGTGACCTGGTCCAGCGAGCGGCCGTCCGGCACCGCGCCGATGAGACCCCACGGCGAGGGAATGCGTAGGTAGGCGACGGTGGTGGACGGCAGGTGACTGCGCAGCCAGGCCGGTTGCGAGAGGGCGTCCTGCGCCCGCTGCAGGGTGGCGGCATCGACGGTTGCCGGTCCAGTGGCGGCGTCATCGCGATGGCAGGCGGCGATGGCAAAACAGGCGGCCGCGACAGCGGCGGCCACGGAGCGGCGCGAAAGGTTCATCCCTGATTTTCCCCTGATGGTAGGCGTCCACGCCCCGGGATGGTGGCGGACGCAACGTTCGCGAGCCTAGCAAAACCCGCAGGCCGGATCAGGCGCACTGGCCGATCCGGCCCGGTGGCGACTATTGCAGCAGGCTGACCTGATCGGCCGCCGTGTACCAGAGCAACTGGTAATGGCCGTAGGGGTAGTCGAGGCTGCGGTCCTCGCCGGGGATCGACGAGGTATGCACGCCGTCCACCGTGCACACGCCGCCGTAGCAGTTGATCTCGTCGATCCAGGATTTCATCGAGAACATGTGCGTGGCGAAGCGGTGCCCGGCGATCGAGTTCAGGAAGGGGCTGTGCACCGACAGGCCGTAGTAGCCGCAGGTGCTGGTGTAGACGTTGAACGGGTACGTGCCGCAGGACCACAGCCCGTGCACCGCGCCGGCGATGCCGATGAAGGTGTTCACCTTGGCCGCCACGCCGAGCTTGTCGATTTCGCGCATCGCCAGGGTCACGCCCATGGAGTGGCCGATCACGTCGATCTTGCCGCTGCACGAGCCGGCGATGGCGGTGGCGATGGCATTCTTCACCGGTGTCTCCTCGCTGCCACTGTGGTCGTTGCAGGCGGCGCAGTACGCGTTTCCCCAGGACGGGCGGACGATCTGCGCATCGGTCCAGCCGTTCTGGCGCAGCAGGTTGTAGGTGTTGACGAAATCGCCGGGGCTGCCGGTATTGCCGTGGACCATCACCACGGTGTCGTGGCAGACGGCGCGGGCGGCGGTGGCGGGTATGAGCAGCAGCAGGGCCAGCAAGACGTGCTTGATCGACATCGCGTGTTTCCTCCTTCGCTACATGCCTCGCGAACGAGGCGGGTGGCGCCGCGCGGATGCGTGGTGCCAGATGGGTAGCGACATCGCAGCGCGGTGGCGCCGGGGGAGGGATGTCGGGGTTTGGGGTGTGGTGTGGGTGCTTGTGCGGGGTGGGTTGTCGCTTGGCTCTGGGCTTTTCGTTGGTCATCCCCGCTGCGGCCCGTTGCTTGAATTTCTGCGGAGCCACCTATCTCCTCAGGCCGTCATTCCCGCGAAAGCGGGGCTCTCAACAGACGAACGTCTGGTCATCCACTTTGTCTTTTTGCATCGGAGCCGAATGGATTTCCGCTTGACCAGCCTTCGGCTCTTGAAAAGCGCTTCGCGGGAATGACGATCGGGGGCTTGGGGCGTTTTGGGGGGGCATCGGATCTGCCGCACCGCAACGCGCTCTCGCCTGGGCAGCGCCAGGAAGTACGGGTCATCGATCGTGCCGTGCCGGACGTTCACACCACCCCCGTCGCCGCATACACCGCGATCACCACCCCCACCGCCAGCGTCTTGATCACGGTGATGGCGAAGATGTCCTTGTACGACTGCCGATGCGTGAGACCCGTCACCGCCAGCAGGGTGATCACCGCGCCGTTGTGCGGCAGCGTATCCATGCCGCCAGAGGCCATCGCCGCCACGCGGTGCAGCACCTCCATCGGGATGCCGGCGGCCTGGGCGTTGCGGATGAAGGTGTCGGCCATCGCGCCCAGCGCGATGCTCATGCCGCCGGAGGCCGAGCCGGTGATGCCGGCCAGCGCGGTCACCGACACCGCCTCGTTGACCAGCGGATGCGGGATCGCACGCAGGCCGTCGGCCACCCACTTGAAGCCGGGCAGGGCGGCGATCACGGCGCCGAAGCCGTACTCGGAGGCGGTGTTCATCGAGGCCAGTAGGGCGCCACCGACGGCCAGCCTGCTGCCCTCGGCGAAGCGCTGCGTCACCGGCCTCCACGCACTGAACAGCACGCACAGGATGCCGACCAGCAGCGCACCTTCCACCGCCCAGATCGCCGCGATCTTCGCGGTCTCCTGCACCACCGGCGCGGGTTCGCCGATCACCGCGGGAACGAACGAGCTGCTGGCGCCGTACAGGCGAGGAATCAGGTCGGTGAGCACTTTGTTCACCACACCCACCAGCACCAGCGGCAGCACCGCCAGCAGCGGATGGGCCAGCTTGCCGTGCTCGAACGGCGCCGGCTCGTTGAGCAGGTTGTCGCCGTAGCCTTCGCCTGCCCACGCGGCCTTGCGCCGGCGCCACTCCAGATAGCTCAGCCCCATGACAAGGATGAACACCGCGCCGATCGTGCCCAGCCACGGCGCGGCCCAGCCGGTGGTGCCGAAGAACGCGGTGGGGATGATGTTCTGGATCTGTGGCGTGCCCGGCAGCGAATCCATGGTGAAGGTGAACGCACCCAGCGCGATGGTGCCGGGGATCAGTCGCTTGGGGATGTCGCTGGCGCGGAACAGCTCGGCGGCGAACGGGTACACCGCGAACACCACCACGAACAGCGACACGCCGCCGTAGGTGAGTAGCGCGCACACCAGCACGATGGAGAGCATCGCCCGGCTGCGCCCCACCAGCCCGATGGTGGCCGCCACGATCGCCTTGGAGAAACCCGACAGCTCGATCAGCTTGCCGAACAGCGCGCCGAGCATGAACACCGGGAAATACAGCTTGAGGAAGCCGACCATCTTCTCCATGAACAGCCCGGTGAAGATCGGCGCCACCAGCGACGGGTCGGTCAGCAGCACCGCGCCCAGCGCGGCGATCGGAGCGAACAGGATGACGCTGTAGCCGCGATACGCCGCGAACATCAGAAAGCACAGCGCGGCGAGCACGATCAGGAAGGCCATCCTTGCGGTTCCTCGGCGATGACGGGAGTCACGAATGGGGCCGGAGTATCGGGGTGCGTCGCCGCCGCGGGCACTGTACGAAGGTACAAGTGTGAGCCGTGCCCGCGCTGCCTAGGCTTGCCGCCATCAAGCATCCATCGTCGATGGTTGTGTCCACGGCCGGCGGCCCGCGCGGTCAGCTCACGAAAGGGAAGGGGAAACCATGAAGCGCACGCATCTGAGTCTGGCGATTGGTCTGGTGATGGGGCTGTCCTGCAGCGCCGCCCTGCACGCGCAGCAGGCCGACAGCGCCACCGCCAATGACACCGGCGCCCAGCGCGCCGAGGCCAAGCAGCTCGAGGCAGTGACCGTGAGCGCGCGGCGCCGCGACGAGTCGCTGGAGAAAGTGCCGGTGGCTGTCTCCGCCTTCACCGGCGAGGACATGAAAGACCTGCAAGCCAACGCCATCGACGGCCTGCAGGGCGCGGTGCCGAACATGAACATCGTGCAGGGCCGCGGCTCGTCGTCGGCGGTAAACATCTTCATCCGTGGCATCGGTCAGCCGGACGCGCTGCAGACGTTCGACCCGGGCGTGGGCATGTATGTGGACGACGTCTACTACTCGCGCATCCAGGGCGCGCTGATCAGCCTGTTCGACGTGGAGCGGGTGGAAGTGCTGCGCGGCCCACAGGGCACGTTGTACGGCAAGAATTCCACCGGCGGCGCGGTGAAGATCGTGACGAAGAATCCCACCGACACGCCGGAAGGCTCGGTCGAGGCGACCTTTGGCAACTACGGCCGGCGCGAGGGCAAGTTCTACGTCAGCGGCCCGCTCGGCGGCGCGTGGTCGGCCTCGCTGGCCGGCGCGGCGATCAAGACCGATGGTTACGTCACCGACCCGTCCACCGGCCACAAGTACAACGACGAGGACACCAAGGCGGTGCGCGGCAAGCTGCGCTTCCACCCGAACGATGCCTTCGACGCCACGCTGAGCCTGGACTACACCAAGCAGGACACCGGCCTCACGCTGGGCCAGCCGGTGTCGCCGCTGATCCAGACCGACCTGGTGTTCGGGCCGCAGGTGCTGGTGCAGCCCAACCTGGACGAGAAGTACAACTTCCAGACCCGCACCTCGTTCAGCCCGGACAAGGGCCAGACGCTGAAGCACGAAGGCGCGGCGCTCAACCTGAGCTGGAAGCTCGACGACCTGTGGACGCTCAAGAGCATCAGCGCCTACCGCAAGCTCGACAGCGCCTCGTACATCGATATCGACGCCTCCCAGTACGAGTTGGGCGACGTGCGGGTGGACTTCAACCAGAAGCAGGCCAGCCAGGAGCTGCAGCTGCAGTACGACAACGGCAGCAATCTGCAGGCGGTGTACGGCCTTTACTACCTGCGCGAGACCGTGCCCTCGCACCAGGAGGCCTATGCCGGCGACCTGTTCGCCATCTTCGGCACGCCGGTGGATTTCCTGCGCACCATCGACGACGACCTCACCACCACCAGCACCGCTGCGTTCGCGCACATGAACTGGGAGTTCTTGCCCAGCTGGACGCTCGCCGCTGGCGTGCGCTACTCCAGCGACAAGAAGAACTACGACCGCAGCACCAGCACGTTCTGGGGCCCGGCGCTGGCAGTGCTGGACGAAACCGTGGCCTTCAACGGCAACAAGCGCTGGAACGCGTGGACGCCGACCGTGAGCCTGCAGAAGCAGGTCGACGAGCAGACCATGGTGTACGTGTCGGCCAGCCGCGGCTTCAAGTCCGGCGGCTTCAACGGCCGCGCCAACAGCACCATCGACACCCAGACCGCCGAGTACGATCCGGAGACGGTGTGGACCTACGAGGCAGGCCTGAAGTGGCGCTCGGCCGACAACCGCCTGCAGGCCAACGTGGCCGCGTTCCACAGCGACTACAACGACTTCCAGGCGCGCGTGTCGGAGGTGGTCAACCCCGACGCAGCCACGCCGAGCTTCTCGTTCCCGGTGATCAACGCGGCCAAGCTGCGCATGGATGGCCTGGAGTTCGAAGGTGCCGCGGTGCTGGGCGAGGGGCTGCGGTTGTCGGCGCAGGTCGGTTACCTGAAGGCGCGCTACGGCCGCTTCGACGATGCCCGGCTCGATCCGACCAACCCGCAGTACAACCCGACCCTGCACGACCACGTGCCGTTCTCGCCGAAGTGGACCAGCCGACTGGCCGCGACGCAGAGCTTCAACCTGCCCGACGGCGGCGCGCTGACCTTCGGCGGTGACCTCTCCTACCGCACCGAGACCTGGCTCAGCGTGGACAACTACGCCGCGCTCAGCCAGAAGAACAACACCCTGGTCGGCCTGTTTGGCATCTACGACTCGGCCGACGGCCACTGGCAGTTCCGCACCGGCGTGAAGAACCTCACCAACCGCGTCTACAAGACCGACGGCCAGGAGTTCTCCAGCGTGGGCAACATCCGCACCGCCTACTACGGCATGCCGCGCAACTGGTACTTCAGCGCCCGCTACAACTTCTGAGGCACGCCACGCGCCGTAGTGACCTCTGCACCCTCTCCCCGCCGGGGAGAGGGCTGGGGTGAGGGGCTACCCGAAGCACTACCTTCAAAATCGCCTCACCTCCTGCCAAGGAACCCGCATGGCCCGTCTCAACACCACGCTTCGCACCGTCGCCCTGGGCCTCACCCTGATCGCCGGCACCGCCTGCGCCCGGGAGCCGTCCGGCGCGCTGCCCAAGCTCAAGCTCGATCCGTCGCGGGTGGCGGTGGTCGGCCTCTCTTCCGGCGCCTACATGGCCACCCAGGCGCAGCTCGCTTATCCGGACGTGTTTCCAAACGCGGCGATCGTCGCCGGTGGGCCCTACGGCTGCGCCGGCGGCAAGCTCGACGTGGCACTGAGCACGTGCATGAAGGGCACGCCGGCGCCGGATGTGGCCGCCCTGGTCGCGTCGGCGAGGAAGCGCGCCGCGGCGGGAGAGATTGGCCCGCTCGCTGAGCTGGCCCGCGCGCACGTCTACCTGCTGCACGGCGACAGCGACGGCGTGGTTGCCCCGGCCGTGGCCGAGGCCGGCGCGCATTTCTACCAGCAGCTTCGCGACGGCACACCCGCACTGGCCCGCATGCAGGTGGTGGACGACGGCAGCCGCCACTTCGGCCACAACCTGCCCGTGGCAGACAAGGGCGACGACTGCGACAAGTCGGCGTCGCCGTATCTCGGGCACTGCGGTTTCGATGCCGCCGGCGAGATCTTCCGCCAGATGTTCGGCCAGCCAGCGGGCCAGCCTGACGGGGCGCACGGCAAGCTGCTGAGCTTCGACCAGGACGCACTGCGCCCCGGCGGCAAGGACGCCTTCCTCGCCAGCACCGGCTACGTCTACGTGCCGCCCGCGTGTGCGGCCGGCAAGCCGTGTGGCCTGGTGGTCGCCCTGCACGGCTGCAAGCAGAACGCCGACGCCATCGGCCGGGCCTTCGTCGACGACGCCGGCTTCAACCGCTGGGCCGACGTCTACGGCGTGGCGGTGCTTTATCCTCAGACCCGCGCAAGCTTCGCGCCCTTGAATCCGCAGGCATGCTGGGACTGGTGGGGATACTCCGGCACCGACTACGACACCCGCGGCGCCGTGCAGCTGCGCTGGCTGGTGGATGCTGTGCGCGCGATGGGGTTGCCTGCGAAGCAGTGATGGCTGGACGTGCGGTTGACCCGGAAGGTCGTCACCCCGGCGCAAGCCGGGGTCCAGCGTCTTCGCGGTGCCTGGCACATCCTGGCAAAGCGGGAGCGAAGAGCGTTTCGAGCCGCTGTCGCGGCCCGAGTCACTTTTCTCTGTTTAGCCAGAGAAAAGTAACCCAAAGAGAGGCCACCCCGTTGCGGCGTCCGACGGCCATCCATGGCCGCCGGATGCGTGAGGATCGGCCGGGCGTTTCGACGGGGCATCCTGCCCCGGCGAAACGTGGCGGGCATCCTTGCCCACCACCCTGCGGGCCTTGTCGTCCGCTCCTCACCGCCGCAAAGGGGCCCCGGTACAGCCGCGCGCGTCCTGCGCGCATGGTGTGCGGGGGCTCGCTCTCACTCCTCACTCCTCTCCACTCACTCCTCGCCCCATGCTGAGCACGCCCCTCATCGCCGCCGCCGCACTGCTCTGGCTCGGCCTGCTGTTCGGCGTGGCGTTGCTGGGTGAGCGGCGGCCGCAGCTGTTCGAGAAGCGCTGGGCGATCGTTTATGCGCTGTCGCTGGCGATCCACTGCACCTCGTGGACGTTCTACGGCACGGTGACCCAGGCCAGCCGCTCCGGCTGGTGGCTGCCGCCGACGTTTGTCGGCGCGATTTTGATGTACCTGCTGGCGGTGACCGTGCTGCGCCGGCTGGTGCAGCTGGCGCGCGAGTACAACGCCGGTTCGATCGCGGATCTCGTTTCGGTGCGGCTGGGGCGCCACGCGGGGCTGGCAGCGCTGGTCACCGCGGTGATCATCATGGGCATCGTGCCGTACATCGCGCTGCAGCTGAAGGCGGTGGCGATGAGCTACGCCATGCTCAACCGCGGCCAGCTCGCCGAATCCGAGCCATGGCAGGACTCGGCGCTCTACGTGGCGCTGCTGATGGCGCTGTTTGCGATGCTGTTCGGCACGCGGCGCGCCTCGTCGACCGCGCACAACCGCGGGCTGGTGCTGGCGATGGCGTTCGAGTCGCTGTTCAAGCTGGGCGCGATGCTGGCGCTGGGCTCGCTGCTGTTCACGCCGCTGCCGGCGCACCTGCCGCCGGCGCTGCCGGTGCCGCACGACAGTCGCGGGTTCCCGGCGCTGATCCTGCTCGGAGCGCTGGCCATGTTCACCCTGCCGCACCAGTTCCACGCCGGCGTGGTGGAGTGCCGCGACGAACGCCACGTGCGCACGGCGCGCTGGCTGTTTCCGCTGTACATGCTGCTGATCTCGCTGCCGATCCTGCCACTGGCGAAGCTGGGCGACGCGTGGCTGGGGCCGAGCGGTGTGCCGTCGGATCTGTACGTGCTGGCGCTGCCGATGGCGCGCGGCCAGCATGGCCTGGCGCTGGTGGCATTCCTCGGTGGCCTGAGCGCGGCCACCAGCATGGTGGTGGTGGCCACGCTGGCGCTGAGCCTGATGGTGGTGAACCATTTCATCGCGCCGCTGCGGGTGCGCGCGGGCTGGGGGCGCGACGAGCGGGGCGACCTGCGCGGCGAGGTGATCAGCCAGCGGCGGGTGGCGATCCTCATCGTGATCCTTCTGGCCTGGGGCTACAGCCGCGTGCTGGCGCGCAACGACGCGTTGGCCGACATCGGCGCCATTTCCTTTTCGGCCCTGGCCGGTCTGGCACCGGCATTACTGGTGGCGATCTACCGACCGCAGCTGGGGCCGCGCGCGGTGTTCGCAGGGCTCGCTGCGGGCACCGCGGTGTGGTTCTACATCCTGCTGCCGGTGGTGCTGCCGCAGGTACCCGGCTGGCTGCTCGCGGGGCCACTGGGACAGGACTGGCTCGCGCCGGACCGCTTGCTCGGGCTGGGCGACTGGAGCCGGCTCGGGCGCGCGGTGGTGCTGAGCCTGGCGGCGAACGTGGCGGTCATCGGCTGGGTCGCCGGTACCCGCTACGGCCGCTCGGCCGGAGCCGCTGGCGTCGGCGACGTGGGGGTGGCCGAGTTGCGCGCGCTGGCGGTGCGGTTCCTGTCGCCGGAGCGGGTCGAGCACGTGTTTTCGCAGGCGCCGGAGCGCGGCCTGGCAGGCCCGGAGCGGATGGCCGAGGTCGAGCACGAGCTGGCGGCAGTGATCGGCGCGGCGTCGGCGCGACTGCTGCTGGAGGTGGTGCACCGGCAAGGGCGCGGCGACCTGGACACGGTGGCGGCGATCGTCGGCGAGGCGGCGCAGGACCTGCGCTTCAACCAGCGCGTGCTGGAGGCGGCGCTGGAGAACATGAGCCAGGGCATCTGCGTGGTCGATGCCGAGCTGCTGCTGGTGGCGTGGAACAGCCGCTACGCCAGCCTGTTCGACTACCCGCCGGAACTGCTGCAGGTGGGGCGCCCGGTGGCCGACCTCACCCGCTACGCGGTGACGCTGGGCATCGTCGGCGAGGTGCTTGACGAGGACACGCGCGAGGCACGCGTGCATCGCCGGCTGCAGCACATGCGCGCGGGCACGCAGCATCTTTCCGAGCGGCGCTTCCCCGACGGTACGGTGGTGGAGATTCGCGGCAACCCGATGCCCGGCGGCGGCTTCGTCGCCACCTTCACCGACGTCACCGCGTTTCGCCAGGCCGAGCGTTCGCTCAAGCGCATCAACGAGACGCTGGAGCAGCGCGTCGACGAGCGCACTCGCGCGCTGGCGGCCGCGTCGGACGAGGCGCAGCGCGCGAACGAGGCGAAGAGCCGTTTTCTCGCCGCCGTGAGCCATGACCTGATGCAGCCGCTGCACGCCGCGCAGCTGTTCGCACACGCTCTGAGCGAGCGCGGCGCCAACGCCGCCACTGCGCAGCACCTCAACGGCGCGCTGGCCGCCACCGAGGGGTTGCTCGCGGGCCTGCTCGACATCGCGCGGCTGGAGGGCGGCCGGCTGCATCCGCAGCCGCGTGCGGTGCCGCTGGCCGAGGTGCTCGACCCGCTCGCGGCTGAATTCGGGGCGATCGCGCGCGACCGCGGCGTACGGCTGGACGTGGTCGCCACGCGGGCGTGGGTGCGCACCGACCCGCAGCTGCTGCGCCGGGTGCTGCAGAACTTCCTTTCCAATGCGCTGCGCCATGCCGGCGACGGCCGCGTGCTGCTCGGCGTGCGCCGGCGCGGCGACGCGCTGCGCGTGGAGGTGTGGGACAACGGACCGGGCATTGCGGCACACGAGCAGCAGGCGATCTTCCAGGAGTTCCGCCGCGGCAGCGCGGCGGGCGGGCAGGGGCTCGGGCTGGGCCTTTCGATTGCCCAGCGCATGGCCGCACTGCTCGACCATCCGTTGGGCCTGCGCTCCACGCCCGGGCGCGGCAGCGTGTTCCATCTGGAAGTGCCGGCGGCGCGACCGGCGGCGCCACCGGCGAGCGCTGAGGCGCCGGTGCAGCCCCTTGCTGCCGGCCGCGCACTGGTGCTGGACAACGAGCCGGCTGCACTGGCCGCACTGAGCCAGTTGCTGACCGGCTGGGGCTGGCAGGTGCACGCGGCCCGTCACCTCGAACAGGCGCTGGCGGTGCCGTGGCGTCCGGACATCCAGATCCTCGACTACCACCTCGATGGCGGTCGCACCGGGCTGGAGGTTTGGCGGGAGCTGCTGGCGTTGCACGGCGAGGTGTCCAGTGTGGTGCTTACCGCCGATCGCGATCTTGAGCTGCGACAGGTGCTTCTGAGCGAAGGCGTGGATGTCCTCTATAAGCCGTTGAAGCCGCTGGCACTGAACCGGATGCTCCATCGGTCGATGGCCCGCCGGCAGGCTCCCTCGGCCGACGCCAGTTCCAGCACCAGCGCGATTTGACCCGCCGCCTGTTCGGGAGTACACAAAGGTGTGCGGTGCTGGCACCGCCAAGCGCCTCCATATTGATGTCGGCGTTTGAGCCGCCGGTGGTTTGGGCCATCGACGATGTTTTCCGGACAAGGAGATAGCCATGAAAACCTTGAAGATGCTCTTGGGTGCAGGTGCAGTGGCCTGCACCTTGATGGCCGGGTCGGCTTCAGCGAACGATGCAGCTGCCGTCATCACGCCCCCGCCGCCTGCCGAAGTGGCACAGTTCCGTGCCGCCGACCGCAACCATGACGGGGTGTGGGCGCGTTCGGAGGTGCCGGATTCAATGCAGTTGCTGAAGGCACGCTTCGCCCGCTACGACGATAACGGCGATCAGCGGCTGACACTGGCGGATTTTCGTGTGTTCGTAATCGATGTCCGTGGTGAGCGCCTAAGCAGTGATGATCCGATCCGTGGCTTCGGTCGCGGTGCACCGCCCATGCCCGTGGAGCGATATACGCCGCGGACGCAGATCTATTTCGGCGACAGCTGAGCGATAGGCTTCAGGCTGAAGCTGACTCATCGAGGCCGCTTCTGCGGCCTCGATGCGTTTCAGGGGAACTCGGGGGAGACGGCTGCCCGCGCGGGCTCGCCCAGTTCCAGCGTCTTCAGCACGCCGCTGGCCTGGGTGCGATTGCGCACGCCGAGCTTTTCGAAGATGGCGGTGACGTGCGCCTTCACCGTGCGCTCCTGAATCGCGAGGCGATCGGCGATCTGCTTGTTGAGCAGGCCATCGGCGAGCAGCACCAGCACGCGGTACTGCTGCTCGGTGAGCCGGGCGAGGCGGGCGGCCAGATCGGCGTCGGCCGGATCGGCGGGCAACGCGGCGACCGCGGCGGCGAGCGCGGCGGGTAGCCACTGGCGGCAGTCGAGCACGGCCCGGATCGCGTTGCCGATTTCCGCGGGACTGGCGCTCTTGGGGATGAAGCCGGACGCGCCGTGGTCGAGCACGCGGCGGACCACGCGCGGCTCGTCGTGGGCGGATACCACCAGAACCGCCACCCCCGGATGCTGGCCACGCAACGCGGCGAGGCCGGACAGCCCCTGGCTGCCGGGCATGTGCAGGTCCAGCAGCACCAGGTCGACGTCGGGATCGCTGCGCAGTTGCTCCAGTGCATCGTGCAGGTCGACGGCCTCGAGTACAGTGCAGTCGGCCACGCTAGCCGCCGCCGCCTGGTGCAGGGCGGCGCGAAACAGCGGGTGGTCGTCGGCGATCAGCAGGCGGGGCATCGGACGAAATTAACCGGCGGCGGCGATCACGTCGAGCAGGTGCACGCGCGACATGTCAGATATGGACTTTCGTACGATGGCCGCGCGGAACGCGCTTGCTATCGTGCATGGATGAACCTGCGCACCCTCTGCGTCCTGCCGCTGCTAGCGCTGGCCTTGCCGGCGTGCAGCACCCATCCATCCCGAGCGGAGCCGGCGATGTCCCGTCCCGATTTCCTCGTCAGCGACGTGCGCGTCACCGAACACCGCGACCAGGACGATCTGCTCAGCGCGGGGCTCGGGCTGGGCGGGCTGGCGGGCGCACCGTCGCCGTTCGCCGATCCGCTGCATCCGACGCCGGCGGAGTTGCGCCGGCGGGCGATCCAGACCAACTGGAAAGGCATTGCCGATCTCGGTCCGCTGGGTGGCTACGGCACCGTCTACGGCGCCGTGCCGAGCGTGCCCGGGCGCGAGTTCCAGGCGTTTGCGCGGGTGCCGGGCGCGAGCCAGCCGCATCGCGTGCTGCTGCAGGTGCCGGACGCGTTCGATGCGCAGCATCGCTGCCTGGTGGTGGCGCCCTCGTCGGGCTCGCGCGGCGTGTACGGAGCGATCTCGCTGGCCGGTGCCTGGGGGCTGCCGAAGGGCTGCGCCGTGGCCTACACCGACAAGGGCACGGGCGCCGGCTACTTCGATTACGCCGACGACAGCGGCGTGCAATTGGACGGTACGCGCGCCCGGCGGGGCGAGGCGATGCTGGAGTTCGAGCCTCCGCCCGCCACCGCCGATGCCGGCGTGGCGATCAAGCAGATGCATTCGGGCGACAACCCGGAGGCGGACTGGGGGCGCGATGTGATCCAGGCGGCGCAGTTCGGGCTGGCGATGCTCGATCGCGCCTTTCCCGCGCAGGCGCCGTTCACCGCGCAGAACACGAAGATCATCGCCACTGGCCTGTCCAATGGCGGGGGTGCGGTGCTGCAGGCGGCAGGGCTGGACGACCAGGGGCTGTTCGCCGGCGTGGTGGCACTGGAGCCCAATGTACTGGTGCCCGGCCTCGGTCGCCCGATGATCGACTACGCCACCGAGGCCGCGATCTGGCTGCCTTGCGCACTGGCCACGCCGCGGTTCGCGGCGGCGCCGTTCGCACGCGCGCCCGATGGCTCGCTGCCGCCGGCCTACGCCGGGCGCTGTGCCGCGCTGCACGCGCAGGGTCGGCTGGCTGGCGCCACGACCGCGGCGCAGGCGGAGGCCGCCTACCAGCGCCTGCGCGCGCACGGCTGGACCGACGAGGCGCTCGCCACCGCGGCCAGCACCACTGCGTTCGACCTGTGGCGGGTGATCGCCGCCGGCTATGCCTCGTCCTACCTGCGACGCGGCGCAACCGACATGCCCTGCGGCTTTCGCTATCTCACCGTCGATCACGCCAACCAGCCGGCACCGGCCGATCCCGCGACGCGCGCGGCTTGGTGGGCGGACGGCGTCGGCATACCGCCCGGCAACGGCATCGCGCTGGGCGGAGGAATGGATCACGGCGACGACCCGGCGCTGGCCGGCCTCGACTGCCTGCGCCAGCTGTGGACCGGCGACAGCGTCGACGCGCGCGCCCTGCATGCCAGCGTGGCGGCAACGGCGAGCAAACTGCCGCGGGCGGACCTGCCGCTGTGGGTGCTGCACGGCGCCGGCGATGGCCTGTTACCCACGGCGTTCACTTCCGAGCCGTACGTGGCGTGGCTGCGCGACAACGAACGCACACCGATCTACTGGCGTGTACCGCATGCACAGCACTTCGACGCGTTTCTCGCCGTGCCCGCCTTCGGCGCGGTGCACGTCCCCCTGATGCCGTACGGCTATGTGGCGCTCGACCGGATGTGGGCGCACCTGTTCCAGGCTGCGGCGTGGCCTGCGTCGCAACCTGTGCCGGCGCCACACCCGCGCGGCCCCGGTGCACTGGATGCGTCCATGCTTGACCTGCGCTGAGCGGGCGCACGCGCCGCAGCGGGTGGCTGCGTTATCCTTGCCGGCCCTTGCCGCCGTGACCGCCACGGCAGCGCGCCACGAGTCCCAAGGATTTTTTCGATGACCATCAACGTTACCTTCCAGACCAATCGCGGCCCGATTCACCTGCGCCTGCACGACGACAAGGCGCCGGTGACGGTGGCGAGCTTCGTCAACCTGGCCAAGCGTGGCTACTACGACGGCCTGTCGTTCCACCGCGTGATCAGCGACTTTATGGTGCAGGGCGGTTGCCCCCAGGGCACCGGCACCGGCGGCCCCGGCTACAAGTTCGAAGACGAGTTCAACCCGTCGCTGCGTCACGACAAGCCCGGCGTGCTGTCGATGGCCAATGCCGGTCCGCGCACCAACGGCAGCCAGTTCTTCATCACCCACGGCGCCACGCCGTGGCTGGACGGCAAGCACAGCGTGTTCGGTGAAGTCATGAGCGCGGACGACCAGAAGGTGGTCGACGCGATCCGTCAGGGCGACACCATCGAGAAGGTGATCGTGGAGGGCGACGTCGACGCGCTGCTGGCTGCGCAGGCCGAGCGCGTGAAGGAGTGGAACGGCATCCTCGACGCGCGCGGCTGATCGCCTCGCGCCACGCGGTGTTGCACGACGGCCGCCCTCGGGCGGCCGTCGGCGTTTTCGCGCCACCGCGCTTGTGCTGGGTGTGCGCTTGAACGCATAGTCCGGCCGCGGCGGTTGCCGCGGCGGGGATCCGGACATGCGGGTAAGGCTAGAAGACGTGGCAAAAGCGGCGGGCGTTTCGCCCAAGACCGTTTCGCGCGTGCTCAACAACGAAGAAAACGTGCGTGAGCCCACGCGCGAGAAAGTGCTGGCCGCAATGGCAGCGATGGACTATCGCCCGCACCTGTCCGCGCGCAGCCTGGCGAGCAACCGCTCGTACCTGGTGGCGGCGCTGTACGACAACCCCTCGTCCAATTACCTCACCGAAATCCAGACCGGCGTACTCGACGCCTGCGATGAGCACCATTACTCGATGATGGTGCGGCCGCTGCTGGTCGAGGCGCCGGACTTCGTGCAGCGGGTGGACGCGCTGATCGCCCACCATCGCCCGGACGGTTTCGTGCTCACGCCCCCGATCACCGAGCATCCGGTGCTGCTGGCGCATCTGCGCGAACGCGGCGTGCCTTTTGCCAGCGTCTCACCGGTACAGCACGCCTCGGCGATCGGCGCGTTCATCGACGAGCCCCGCGCGGCGCGCGAGATGGTGGGGCACCTGCTGTCGCTCGGTCATCGCAGGATCGCCCATGTCATCGGCCACCCCGCCCATGGCGCCAGCGGCTGGCGACTGGCCGGCTATCGCGAGGCATTGGCGGCTGCCGGGCTGCCATACGACCCGGCGCTGGTGATGGAAGGGGATTTCTCGTTTGGCTCCGGCGTGGCCGCGGCGCGCGCGCTGTTCTCGCTGGCGGACCGGCCCACGGCAGTGTTCGCCGCCAACGACGACATGGCCGCCGGCGTGATCTGGGCCGCGGGCGAACACGGGCTGGCGGTGCCGCGCGACGTGTCGGTCTGCGGCTTCGACGACACCCCGATCTCGCGCCAGATCTGGCCCACGCTGACCACCATCCGCCAGCCGAGTCGGGAGATGGGCCGCATCGCCGCGCTGCAGTTGCTCGCCTCGCTGCGCGGCCGCGGCGAGGAGCAGATGGTGCAGTTGCCGTTCGCGCTGCAGGTGCGCGAGTCGACCGCACCCGTAGCCTGAGGCTCTGCGGAAAAATGACGCAGCTGCAGGCGCGCCGCGTGTAGCCAAGGCGCGTGCCCGAGGCAGGCGTCAATCGGCTTTCGACCGTGGCGCAACGGCTCGGGAGCGCGCGCCATCACTGCCCTGACGAGGCCGGAACCCGGTTCCGCTTCGGGGGCAGGCCGGCGCGCATGGACGCGCTCACACCCGTTCCAGCCTGAAAGCGCAACCATCCAGCCGCCGCAGGGGCTGGCCGAGAAGGGTCCGATTGCTGCAATGCGGTTTGACAGCGCTGTCAGGCACTGCGAATACTCGGCCCATTCGGCGCCAGGCGATCGCTGGCGATGAGTCCAACAAGGGGGTCCCGTGCGTCTTTCTGCCCGCATCCACGCCGCATTCGGGCTGTTGCCCGCGACTGCACTGCTCGCGTTCGCGGGTGCAGCCCTGGCCGCCACGCCGAGTGCGCCGGACACCGCCGTGCACCCGCAGATCTGGCCGCAGGTCGAACCCGCGCTCAGGCCGGATCCGGCTCTGGAGGCGCGCATCGCCAAGCTGCTCGCGGGGATGTCGGTGGAGGACAAGGTCGGCCAGCTGATCCAGGCCGACATCACCGCGATCACCCCGGACGACCTGCTCACCTATCACCTGGGCTCGGTGCTGGCCGGCGGCAACAGTGGCCCCAACGGCAACGAGTGGTCGAGTGCGGCGCAGTGGCGTGACCTAGTCGACCAGTTCCACGCCGCGGCACTGAAACCCTCGGCCGATGGCCGCACGCCGATCCCGCTGATCTTCGGCGTAGACGCGGTGCACGGCCACAACAACGTGCCGGGCGCCACGCTGTTTCCGCACAACTCCGGGCTGGGCGCCATGCGCGATCCGGCGCTGATGCGCGAGATCGGTGCCGCTACTGCGGCCGAGGTACGCGCCACCCACATCGACTGGACGTTCGCCCCCACGCTGGCGGTGCCGCAGGATGATCGCTGGGGCCGCACCTACGAGGGCTATTCGCAGGATCCGAGTGTGGTCGCAGCCTACGGCAAGGCGATGGTCGAAGGACTGCAGGGCATGGCCGGCAGTGCTGAGTTCCTGCGTGACGGCCACGCCATTGCCACCGCCAAGCATTTTCTCGGCGACGGCGGCACCTTCGAAGGCCGCGACCAGGGCGACACGCGTGTCAGCGAGACCACCTTGCGCGACGTGCACGGCGCCGGCTACGTGGCCGCGCTCGGTGCCGGTGCGCAGACGGTGATGGCGTCGTTCTCGAGCTGGAATGGCGTGAAGATGCACGGCAACCATGCGCTGCTCACCGACGTGTTGAAGGGGCGCATGGGCTTCGACGGTTTCATCGTCGGCGACTGGCAGGCGCACGGCCAGCTCGACGGCTGCAGCAACGACAGCTGCGCCAAGGCGATCAACGCCGGGCTGGACATGTTCATGGCGCCGGACAGCTGGAAGGCGCTGTATGCCAACACGCTGGCGCAGGTGAAGTCCGGCGAGATCCCGATGGCCCGGCTGGACGACGCGGTGACCCGCATCCTGCGGGTGAAGCTGCGCGCGGGGCTGTTCGATCTTCCCGCGGCGACCGGTGCGCCCGATCTCTCGGTGATCGGCTCGCCTGCGCACCGCGAAATCGCCCGCCGCGCGGTACGCGAGTCGCTGGTGCTGCTGAAGAACCGCGGCGTGCTGCCGATCAACCCGCACCAGCACGTGCTGGTGGCCGGTGACGGCGCGGACAACATCGCCAAGCAGTCCGGCGGCTGGACGATCACCTGGCAGGGCACGGGCGTGCCGGCCACCGCGTTCCCCGGCGCTACCTCCATCTACGCCGGCATCGCGAGCCAGGTGAAGGCCGCCGGCGGCACCGCCACGCTCTCGCCGGACGGCAGCTTCGAGAACAAGCCCGACGTGGCCGTGGTGGTGTTCGGCGAAGATCCCTACGCGGAGTTCCAGGGCGACCTGAAGACCTTTGCCTACAAGAACGGCAGCGACGCGGACCTCAAGCTCCTGCGCAAGCTCAAGGCGCAGCACATCCCGGTGGTGTCGGTGTTCCTCGCCGGCCGGCCGCTGTGGGTGAATCGCGAGATCAACGCTTCCGATGCGTTCGTGATGGCCTGGCTGCCGGGCTCCGAAGGCGAGGGCATCGCCGACGTGCTGCTGAGCAAGCCCGACGCCAGCATCCAGTACGACTTCCACGGCAAACTCTCCTATGCCTGGCCCCGTACGGCGGTGCAGGTGGCACAGACAGCGGGCACGAAGGTGCAGTATCCGCTGGGCTTCGGCCTCACCTACGCCGACCATGACCGCGCCGGCAAGCTGCCGGAGGAGTCGGGACTCAGCGGCGTGCAGGATCCCAAGGGCGTGTTCCTTCAGCGCGGCAAGCCGATGGGCCAGCTGCAGCTGATGCTGGCCGATACCGGTGGCCCGGCGCAGGCGATTGCCGGCACGCCGGCCGCCAGCGCCCACGGCGGCATCAAACTCACGGCGGTGGATTACAAGGCGCAGGAGGATGCGCGCCGGCTGACCTGGTCCGGCACGGGTGGCTCGCTCGTGCTGGAGGCGGACAAGCCGCTGGAATTCAACCGCGAAACCAATGGCGACGTGATGCTGGTGATGACGCTGCGCCCCGACCGGGTTCCGCCCTCCACCCAGGCGAGCCTTGGCGTGGACTGCGCCGGCGCGTGTCGTACCCGCCTCCCGATCGGAGCCGCGCTCGCGGCGCTGCCGCCGGGCAAGTGGAGCACGCTGGCCATGCCGCTGAAGTGCCTGCGCGCAGCGGGCGCCACGATGGAGGCCCTGCGCGCGCCGTTCGTGCTGGAGAGCCGCGGGCCGATGCAGCTGTCGCTGGCCAAGGTGGAGTTGGAAAGTCATGCGGACACGGTGCTGCCGTGTCCGGCCCGCTAGCCCCGATAGTGCTGGAGCCGGCAGGCCAATAGCCGAACGTTTTTTCTCGTCGCACCGTGTCACTGCTGCATCGGGGGATGCCAGAACGCGAAGCGATGAGCCCATGCCGGAGCCGCTGGGTTCCGGCGTCGTCGGTCGACGTTGCCATCGCGCGTCGACCCTGTTCGTCGATCGCTTGCTCTGGGGAGAGAAGGCATGAATCTGTGCAGACACACCGCCTTGCTGTGCAAGGCAACCGCGCTGCTCGCGCTGGCAGGAATCTGGGGGCCGGTGCTCGCCCAGGAAGCGCCCGCTGGCGGCGCCACTGATACGACGCCGGCCAAGACCGAGCAAAAACCCAAGGCCACCGACCTCAAGCAGGTCACCGTGACGGTGGAACTGCGCGCGCAGAACCTGCAGAAATACGCCGGCACGGCACAGGCGCTGGACAGCACCGATCTGCGCGGCATGGCGATCAACTCGGTGCGTGACCTGCAGGTCGCCATCCCGGGCATGAACGTGGCGAACCAGGAGGGCAACACGGAGATCTTCATCCGTGGCGTGGGTTCGGCCAACAACACCGAGCTGGGCGATCCGGGCGTGGCGCCGCACTTGAACGGCAACTACATTCCGCGCCCGCGCGGCCTCGGCCTGATGTTCTACGACCTGGAGCGGGTCGAGGTGAACAAGGGGCCGCAGGGCACCCTGCGCGGCCGCAACGCGCTGGGCGGCACGCTCAACATCGTCACCAAGCAGCCGGAGCTCGGCAAATACGGCGGCTATCTGCAGCTGGACGCCGGCAATCGCGATTCGCACGGCGCCGAGGGCGCGTTCAACATTCCGCTGGGCGAATACTCTGCGCTGCGTTTCTCCGGCTACGCGCTGCGCAAGGACACCGGCTTCAACAACGCCGGTGCCGAGCAGGGGCTCAAGCCCGCGGGCATCCAGAAGGAAGTGGACGGCCGCGTGTCGTTCCTGAGCAAGCCGACCGACCGGCTCACCATCTTCGTGATGGGTGACTACGGCCACGAGGGCGGCACCGGCTATCCCGGCGCCAACATCTACTCGGCCACCCAGGCGGGCTATTTTCCCGGTGACTACAACATGCGCAACGTGGTGTACCGCGGCCCCGAAGGCACGCTGAACAACCACATCTGGGGCTTGCAGGGGAAGGTGTCGTACACGTTCGACGCGTTCAACCTGGAGTACAGCGGCAGCTATCGCAAGGTGGATTTCTATCAGCGCAACGCGTCATCCGACGGCGTGCTGTGGCCCGGTCGCGACGTCAGCCCGGCCGGTGAGGACTACGACGTGTTCTCCAACGCCTACTGGCAGACGCGCTCCAAGGCCACCACCCACCAGCTGCTGCTGACCTCGCCGGAAGATTCGGACGTGATCTGGACCGTCGGCGGTTTCTACTTCAAGGAAGACCAGCAGGTTGGCTACTTCTCGCTGGTGGACAAGGGCTACTGCTGCTACTCCGGCACCGAGTTCACCATGCCCAAGGTGCCCGGCCGCTCCAACGCGTTCTTCGCCGATCTCACCTTTCCGGTGGCCGATCATTTCCGACTGAAGTTCGGCGCCCGGCGTACCCACGAAACCAAGGCGCGCCAGGGTCTGGGCGGCAACTGGGCGCTTACGCTGGGCGGCGAGGGTTTCGGTTGCTGCTTCGCCACCCGACTCGGCACCGAGGGGTTCGTGCCGGCGCTGCTGGACCGTCCCAACTTCGACGTCTCCAACCTCACCACGCCCGCGCAGCAGGCGCAGTTCCTGATCGAGGGTGTGCTGCAGCCGGGCGCGCGCGACACGCTGATCCAGCAGCTGGCCGGCATCCCGGACGGCAGCCGCCCCAACGGCACCTGCGTGGATCGTCCGGACACCAACAATGGTGGCGCGGTGACGTGTCCGGCCGATGGTTCGCACTCGTTCGCCAACCTCACCATCCCGGCGGTGCAACGCGGCAGCTCGCGCTTCAATTACAACGACTTCCGCGCCGGCTTCGAAACCGACCTGAGTGACAACCAGCTGCTCTACGGCACCATCAGCACCGGTCACAAGGCGGGTGGCTTCAACGACACCTTCGACGTCAACAAGGTGCCCAGCACCTTCAAGCCGGAGAAGCTGGTGTCCTACGAGGTGGGCTCCAAGAACGAGTTCGAGTTCAACGGAAAGCTCGCCACCTTCAACGTGTCCGGGTTCCTCTACAACTACACCAACCAGGTGTTCCAGGACCTCACCACCATCGCGATCGACATCAACGGCAATGCGTCAGGCTTCTCGCTGGTCAATCGCAACGTGGGCAAGTCCAAGCTCTACGGCGCGGAGATGCAGAGCACGCTGCGCTTCGATCACGGTTTCATGCTCGATCTCAACGCGCTGCTGCTGCACACCGAGATCACCGAGGGCATCGTCGCCGACACGCGCAGCCAGAACTTCGACGCCGGCGGCATCACTTCGCAGATTGACCTGAAGGGCAACCAGTTGCCGCTCGCATCCAAGCTGTGGGCTACCGCCCGCCTGCAGCAGTTCGTGGAGATGAACAGCGGATCATTCGACTGGCAGGCGCTGGTGAGCTACCGGTCGCGCTACTACCTGACCCAGTTCAACCTCGATCCGGTGGTGTTCGTTTCCGATACGCAAGGCACCGTGAGCAGCGTGCAGCCTGCGGCGGCTGCAGGCTTCCCGGACCAGCAGAAGGGCTACTTCACCGTCAACCTGGGCTTCGGCTATTCGCCGCAGGACAGCATCTGGCGCTTCGAGGGCTACGTGTCCAACCTGTTCGATAAGCAGGCCTCGCAGAAGGCGCTGGTCGGCTCGGGCATCAACGTGCGCTTCCTCAACGATGCCCGCAGCTACGGCGTTCGCGTGCGCGCGGATTTCTAAATTTCCTTTTGCGAGGCCACCGGCACGCCCTGACGGCATGCCGGCATGCCTCCCTCCCCGAACCCGCCCGCGCCTTGCCGGCGGGTTTTTTATGGGTGGGGGAGGCGTCGGGTTTGTTTTGAGCATCAGTGACGGGAAAGCTGGCCGGCTGTCCCGGACGCTGATGCGCGCGCAGCGGTTGATCGGCGGGGCGTGTGCTGCCGGGCGTCGCCGCTGCGGGGCACCGTGCGGAGCCGCGCCGAATGATGCCGGCAATCGCCGGCCCGGGCGCGCCCGGCGCTGGGGACGGGCCCAGGCCTGCCTGCGCGCAAAGTGGACTACCACGGCGACGCAAGAGTGCGCGGTTCGGATCGACGGCAGGGGCCAGCGGCAAGCCGACTGTCGGCTGCGGGCTCAGCGGCGACAAGGGGCGGGCCGCACTCACGGGGCAATGCGGAGCGGGCTGCCGCTGCGCCAGCGTTAGGTAAGGCCGGGGATGCCCGCTCGTCCCCGGATCAGGCGCCGCTCCATGGCGGTATCCGGGCGCGTGCTAAAATCAGCCGGTTTGCAGCCTTGATCTCCCCTGCGAGGACGCCATGCCCCAGCTTGCCCAGCGTGTCGGTCGTGCCAAGCCCAGCGCGATCATGCTGATCGCCGAGAAGGCCCGCCAGCTCAAGGCGGCCGGCCGCGACGTGATCAGCTTTTCCATTGGCGTGCCCAACTTCCTGCCCGGCGAGCACGTCTATGCCGCGGCCCGTGAGTCGCTTGAGCGGGACTCGGGCCAGTACGGCAGCAATCGCGGGGCGGAGGTACTGCTGGATGCGTTCCTCGCGCACATCGAGGCGCTGGGCCTGACCGGCTACGGCCGCATGAACCTCTCCATCGGCATCGGCGCCAAGCAGGTGCTGTACAACCTGGCCGAGGCGATGCTCGACGAGGGCGACGAGATCTGCTTCGCCGCGCCGTTCTGGACCACCTACCGCGACATCGCCGACATCGTCGGCGCGAAGACCAACATCCTGCACTGCGGCCCGGAGCATAACTACAAGCTCGTTCCCGCGCAGCTGGAAGAGGCCCTCAAGCGCAAGCCCAAGGTGTTCCTGTTCAACAACCCGTCCAACCCCACCGGCATGGTCTACACGCGCGAGGAAATCGCCGCGCTGGCCGAGGTGCTGGTGAAGTATCCGGACACCTGGATCATCACCGACGACATCTACAACTCGATGGTGTTCGACGGCCTGGGCTACCACAACTTCGTGCACGCCAGGCCGGAGCTGAAGGACCGCCTGGTGTTCGTCGATTCGCTCTCCAAGACCTACGGCATGCCCGGCTGGCGGGTGGGTTTCATCGCCGGGCCGGAATCGGTGGCCAAGGCGGTCACCACGCTGAACTCCAACCACATCACCAGCCTGCCGGAAGTGATCACCGCCGCCGCGGTGGCCGCGCTCGCCGGGCCGCAGGACATCCCGCAGGCCAAGCGCGCCGAGTTCGCCGCCAAGCGTGACACCGTGATGGCCGCGCTGGACGCAATCCCCGGTGTGGTCTGCCCGCGTCCGCAGGGTGCCTTTTACGCCTTCCCCGATATTTCCGTTGCCTTCGGCAAGCGCCACGCCGGGCAGCTGATCGAGAACGACGTGCAGTTCTGCGCCGCGTTGCTGGAATCCAAGGGCGTGGCCTGCGTGCCGGGCTCGGCGTTCGGCGAGCCGCGTGCCATGCGCATTTCCTACACCTGCCCGACGGCCCAGTTGGCACCGGGTCTGGCGCGCATCGCCCAGTTCTTCACCGAGCTCACCTGACCATAGATCCCTGCAGGCGCGGCTCAAGCCGCGATGCCCCGGTCGCCTGACGGAAAAGCATCGTCGCCGGAGTCGGCCGCACCCACGTCACCCGTTTCCCACCAAGGAGCCAACCCCATGAAAGCCCCCGTTCGAGTTGCCGTCACCGGCGCCGCCGGCCAGATCGGTTATGCCCTGCTGTTCCGTATCGCCGCGGGCGACATGCTCGGTCCGGACCAGCCGGTGATCCTGCACATGCTGGAGATCACCCCGGCGCTGCCGACGCTGCAGGGCGTGGTGATGGAGCTCAATGACTGCGCGTTCCCGCTGCTCGCCGGCACCGTCGCCACCGACGACGTCAACGTCGCCTTCAAGGACGTCGACTACGCGCTGCTGGTCGGCGCGCGTCCGCGCGGCCCGGGCATGGAGCGCAAGGACCTGCTCGAGGCCAACGGCGCCATCTTCGGTCCGCAGGGCAAGGCGCTGAACGACCACGCCAAGCGCGACGTGAAGGTGCTGGTGGTCGGCAACCCGGCCAACACCAACGCCCTGATCGCCCAGCAGAACGCCCCGGACCTGGACCCGAACTGCTTCACCGCGATGGTCCGCCTGGACCACAACCGCGCGATGAGCCAGCTGGCCGAGAAGACCGGCAAGCACAACACCGACATCAAGAAGATGACCATCTGGGGCAACCACAGCTCCACCCAGTACCCGGACCTGCACCACGCCACCGTGGATAGCAAGCCGGCACTGAGCCTGGTCGAGCAGAGCTGGTACGAGAGCGACTTCATCCCGACCGTGCAGCAGCGCGGCGCGGCGATCATCAAGGCCCGCGGCGCCTCCTCCGCCGCCTCGGCCGCCTCGGCCGCGATCGACCACATGCGCTCCTGGGCGCTGGGCACCGCCGAGGGCGACTGGGTCTCGATGGGCATCCCGTCGGACGGCTCCTACGGCATCGCCCCGGGCGTGATCTACGGCTACCCGGTGACCGTGAAGAACGGCAAGTACGCGATCGTGCAGGGCCTGGAAATCAACGATTTCTCGCGTGCCCGCATGGATGCCACCGACAAGGAGCTGCGCGAAGAGCGCGCCGGCGTCGAGCATCTGTTCGCGAAGAAGTAAGCCAGCTCGTTTCGGCTTGGGGGAGGGCGGCTTCGGCCGCCCTTTTTTCGCGGCAGCCTCGCCGCTGACCTTGGTGCCACTTCACGGACATCCCGGCCATCTCCGGGACGCCGCTCTTCGGGCGATGCGAAGCGAGCCGTCACCGGGTCCCTTCGGGAGTCGAGCGGGGCGGGACGACAAGGCCCGCAGGGGAACGGGCAGGACGCCCGTTCCTTTTCGTCAGGGCAGGAGCCCTGTCGAAAAGCCCGGCCCGACCCGCGTGCCCGCAGCGCCAACGGCGCGGAGGGACGACGGACGCAGGGTGCCGTTCTCTTTGGTTACTTTCTCTTGGGCAAGCAAGAGAAAGTGACTCGGCGGCCGAAGGACGTCGAAACCGCTTTTGACTGGCGTGCAGATCACTGAGCCTGATATGCGAAGGGTGTCGCCTTGGCAGCCGAGCATCGCCTGATGGCGCCGAGTCATCGAAGAGATACACGCGTTGCGTCGAAATACAAGGCAGCGCAACGCGCCTCCAATCCCTAAAATGCGCGGCCGTTTTGCATGGTGGGTGCGCGCTGCATGGACATCGTCGTCAACGAAGAACTCAAGGCCTACATCGAGCCGATGACGCCGGAGGAATACGAGGCGCTGGAGCGCAGCCTCCTCGCTGAGGGTTGTCGTGACGCGCTGGTGCTGTGGGGCGAGATACTGGTCGACGGGCATCACCGCTATGCGATCTGCCGCAAGCACGGCTTGCCGTTCCAGACCGTGCAGCATCCGCATTTCCAGTCGATGGACGACGTGCACCTGTGGATGATCGACCAGCACCTGGGGCGGCGCAGCCTGTCGATGTTCCAGCGAGGCGAGCTGGCGCTGCGCAAGCGCGACATCCTCGCTGCGCGTCGTGCTCAGGCGCGGGTGAAGTTGCCGCCGCTGCCGCCGATTCCGGAAGACGCGGAAACCGCCACGGAAGATGCGGCGCCGGTGATCGAACCGGCAGTCAGCGCGCCGGAAGCGCCGGTGGAGGCACCGCCCAGCCGCGAGGCCTTGGCGAAGGCTGCGCGCCTGAGCAACACGCAGGTCGGGCTGATCGAGAAGATCCGCAAGCAGGCCGCCCCAGAAGTGGTGGAGGCGGTGAAGGCCGGCACGATCTCGATCAACGCCGCCGCCGCAGTGGCCAGCCTGCCGGAGGACGAGCAGCGCGCGGCGGCCAGCGGCGGCGACCGGGAACTGAAGGACGCCGCAAAGCGCGTACGCGAGTCGCGGCGCAAGCCGAAGGAGATTCCAGCGGCCGACCCGGAGGCGGCCGCTGGCGCGGACGATGAACTGCAGCAGCTGCGCCAGCGTGTGGCGGAGCTGACCGCCGAAGTCGCTTCGCTGCGCCAGCAGCTGGCCGAGCTGCAGGGCGAATAAGGGCGGGCACGACAGCCGGGCTGTGCGCCGGCCGAGCCTTCAGTGCGTGCGGGCGATCGTGCTCGTCGCGGCCTCGCGCACGTAGGCGAGCAAGGCGTCATCGACGGCGCTGCCGCTGCGCAGGTCCGGCTCGCGCAAATAGGCCTCGCGGATCTTGGCGTGGGTGGCCGGATCGTCGCCCGCGTATTCGCGGAACATCGCCATCCAGCGCTGCGCCATGGCCTGCACGGCCGGGTCGTGGGCGGGCACGCCGTCGGCGAGTGCGGTGCGCAGCGCAGCGATGAGCTCGGGCCAGGCGTACATCTGCTTGCCGTAGTGCTGGCGCATCCGCTGCATTTCCTGCTCGTCCAGATAGCGCTCGAAGATCGCCAGCCGTGCGCTCACCATGGAGCGCTCCACGAAGCGCTCCAGTGCCGGCGTGATGCCGCTGCGTTCGCGCATGCCCGGTTCGTCCTCGGTCATCGTGCGCAGGCGCAGCAGGAAGGCCGGGTTGTTGCCGGTGCCGCGACCGATCATCTCCATCCACTGCAGGGCCAGTTGCTGCGCGTCGGCGTCCTCCGGGGTGGCGCCGCGATCCATCGCCGACTGCACGGCGGTTACTAGCGCGCTCCAGGCCGGCAACACGTCCGGGTCGGTGTGCAGCGGCAGGGCTTTCAGTTCCTCGGGGGTGAAATACTTCTCGTACATCGTCATCTGCTCCAGCGTGTCCAGCCAGTCGGCCAGGTCGGGGGACTGTCCGGCCACGAGTTGGCCGCGCAGATGCACCAGCCGCTCGCGCAGGCGGGCGGCATCGGCCAGGTCGCGGTCGAGCTGCGCGATCTGGCGGTCCACCAGTTCGGCCAGCGGTGGCTGTGGTCCGGACAGGGCAAGTCCGATGTCGGCCAGCGGCAGGCCCAGCTGACGCAGGGCCTGGATGCGGTGCAGGCGTTCGATATCCGCCTGCCCGTAAAGCCGATAGCCGGCACCGGAGCGCGAAGACGGACTGAGCAGGCCGATCGCGTCGTAGTGGTGCAGGGTGCGTACGGTCAGCCCGCTACGCTTTGCCAGTTCGCCCACCGTCAGCTGCATCGCTAGTCACTCCGTTCGCCTCGCGTGGCCCACACGCTAAGGGCTCACGTTACGTGAGGGTCAAGCGTTCTGGCCACCGCCGTTTCGACCTTGGTCGCGGTGCCGCTGGCCGATGGCTGGACTAGGCTTGGGCGGGTTCTGGAGGGAGTGCGGCACATGGGCTACGACGCGTTCTACCGGCAGTCGATCGAGGAGCCGGAGCGGTTCTGGGGTGAGCAGGCGCGGCTGATTCACTGGGAAACGCCGCCGCAGCAGATTCTCGATGCCTCGAACCTGCCGTTCCGCCGCTGGTTCGTCGGCGGCACCACCAACCTCTGCTACAACGCGGTGGATCGCCATCTCGCCGAGCGCGGCGAGCAGCTGGCGCTGGTGGCGATCTCCACCGAGACCGATACCACCGAGGAGATCACCTACCGCGTGCTGTATCGCGAGGTGAACCGCTTCGCCGGCATCCTCAAGGGGCTGGGCGTGGGCCGCGGCGATCGGGTGGTGATCTACATGCCCAACATGGCCGAGGCGGTGTACGCGATGCTGGCGTGCGCGCGCATCGGCGCGATCCACTCGGTGGTGTTCGGCGGTTTCGCGGCGCACAACCTGACGCTGCGTATCGACGACGCGGAGCCGAAGCTGCTGATCTGCGCCGATGCGGGCATGCGCGGCGGCAAGGTTATTCCGTACAAGCCGCTGGTGGACACGGCGCTGGCCGAGGCGAAGGCGCCGCCGCCGCATGTGCTGATCGTCAGCCGCGGGCTGGATCCGGACATGCATCGCATGGAGGGTCGCGATGTCGACTACGCCCGCCTGCGCGCCGAGCACATGAACGACGAGGTGCCGGTGGAGTGGCTGGAATCGAACGAGCCCAGCTATCTGCTCTACACCTCCGGTACCACCGGCAAGCCCAAGGGCATCCAGCGCGACGTGGGCGGCTACGCGGTGGCGATGGCGCTGTCGATCCGCACGGTGTTCGACATCGCGCCGGGGCAGGTGATGTTCTCCACTTCCGACGTGGGCTGGGCGGTGGGGCACTCGTACAACGTCTACGGCCCGCTGATCGGGGGGGCCACCTCGCTGCTGTACGAGGGGCTGCCGACGCGGCCTGATCCCGGCATCTGGTGGCGGCTGTGCGAGAAGTACAAGGTCCGCACGATGTTCTCCTCGCCGACCGGCATCCGCGTGCTGAAAAAGCAGGATGCGTCGTGGCTGAAGAATGCGGACCTCTCCAGTCTCAAGTGGCTGTTCCTCGCTGGCGAGCCGCTAGACGAGCCCACCGCCCAGTGGATTACCGAGGGCCTCGGGGTGCCGGTGATCGACAACTACTGGCAGACCGAGACCGGCTGGCCGGCAATCACCCTGATGCCGGGGCTGGAGCTGAAGCCGGTGAAGTGGGGTTCGCCCGGACTGCCGGCGCCCGGCTACAAGATGAAGGTGATCAACGAAGCGACCGGCGAGGAAGCGGCCGCCGGCGAGAAAGGCGTACTGGTGTTCGTGCCGCCGCTGCCGCCGGGCTGCCTCACCACGGTGTGGCGCGACGACGACCGCTACGTCAACAGCTACTTCAGCCACTTCAAGGAGCTGCTGTACAGCTCGCTGGACTGGGCGATCCGCGATGCGGACGGCTATACCAACATCCTCGGGCGCACCGACGACGTGATCAACGTGGCTGGACATCGGCTGGGCACGCGCGAGATCGAGGAGTCCGTCGCCACGCATGCCTCGGTCGCCGAGGCGGCGGTGATCGGCATGAAGGACGAGCTCAAGGGTCAGGTGCCGGTGGTGTTCGCCACGCTCAAGCAGGGCGTGCTGGAACTGCCCGCCGACGTGACCCGGGCGATGCAGCAGTGCGTCACCGACCAGCTCGGCGCGGTGGCCCGGCCGGCGCGGATCTACGTGGTGAACGCGCTGCCGAAGACCCGCTCGGGCAAGTTGCTGCGGCGATCGCTGCAGGCGCTGGTGCAGGAGACCGATCCGGGCGACCTGTCCACGCTGGACGATCCGTCGTCGCTCGATGAGGTGCGCAAGGCGCTGGAGCGGGGGCCGGATCTGGGTACCTGAGGCCCCGCTTTTGCTACAAAGAAAAACGGGACGGCAAGCCGTCCCGTTTTCCCTCTTGCACACCCTGCGGGGGATTCTCAGGCCGCTTGGGCCACGTTGTCCTTGGCGGCTACCGGCAGCCGCATCAGGTGGTCGAACGCGCTCAGTGCGGCGGTGGAGCCCGCGCCCATCGCGATCACGATCTGCTTGTACGGCACCGTGGTGGCATCGCCGGCCGCGAACACGCCCGGCAGCGAGGTCTCGCCGCGGTCGTTGATGACGATCTCGCCGCGTGCCGACAGCTCCAGCGTGCCCTTGAGCCATTCGGTGTTCGGCAGCAGGCCGATCTGCACGAAGATGCCTTCCAGCTCGACCGTATGCGTGTTGCCGCTGACGCGGTCGGTGTAGACCAGGCCGTTGACCTTCTGGCCGTCGCCCAGCACCTCGGTGGTCTGCGCGTTGAGCAGGATCGCCACGTTCGGCAGGCTGCGCAGCTTGCGCTGCAGCACCTCGTCGGCGCGCAGCTGGCTATCGAACTCGAGCACGGTGACGTGACTGACGAGACCGGCCAGGTCGATCGCCGCCTCCACGCCGGAGTTGCCGCCGCCGATCACCGCCACGCGCTTGCCTTTGAACAGCGGGCCATCGCAGTGCGGGCAGTAGGCTACGCCCTTGTTGCGGTACTGCTCTTCACCCGGCACGTTCATCTGCCGCCAGCGCGCGCCGGTGGAGAGGATCACGGTCTTGGACCTCAGCGTGGCCCCGTTTTCGAGCTGCACCTGAACCAAGCCGTCGGTGGTCTCGCTGGCCGGGATCAGCTTGCTGGCGCGCTGCAGGTTCATGATGTCGACCTCGTGCTCGCGCACGTTATGCTCGAGCGCGGCAGACAGCTGCGGGCCCTCGGTGTGGGCCACCGAGATCAGGTTCTCGATGCCCATCGTGTCCAGCACCTGGCCACCAAAGCGCTCGGCCGCGACGCCCGTGTGGATGCCCTTGCGAGCGCTGTAGATGGCCGCTGCGGCACCGGCCGGGCCGCCGCCGACGATGAGCACGTCGAACGCCTTCTTGGCCTTCAGCTTCTCGGCATCGCGCTTGCTGGCGCCGGTGTCGATCTTCGCGACGATCTGCTCCAGGCTCATGCGGCCCTGGTCGAACACTTCGCCGTTGAGGTAGACGGTGGGCACCGACATCACCTGGCGTGCGTCCACCTCGTCCTGGAACAGCGCGCCGTCGATGGCGACGTGCTTGATCTTCGGGTTCAGCACGCTCATCAGGTTGAGCGCCTGCACCACGTCCGGGCAGTTCTGGCAGGACTGCGAGAAATAGGTCTCGAAGGCGAACTCGCCGTCGATGTTCTGCACCTGCTCGATCACGTCCTGCGTGGTCTTGGACGGATGGCCACCGACTTGCAGCAGGGCGAGCACCAGCGAGGTGAATTCATGGCCCATCGGGATGCCGGCGAAGCGCACGCCGATGTCCGTGCCCACGCGATTGATCGCGAACGAGGGCTTGCGTGCGTCGTCGTCGCGACGCACCAGGGTGATCTTGTCCGAGAGCGTGGCGATTTCCTGCAGCAGCTCGTGCAGCTCGGCGGACTTGGCGCCGTCGTCGAGCGACTCGACGATCTCGAGCGGCTGCGTGACCTTCTCGAGGTAGGCCTTCAACTGGGCGGAGAGATTGGCGTCCAACATGGCAGTTTCCCTGGTAATGGGGTGGTTTCGGGGAGCGGCGGGGGGAGGCCGGCTCGTCCGACGTTGTCTTGCATCGATGCATTCGAAGCGGGTGTCGCGCGGCGATCGGCAGCGCTGCTCAGCGGCTGGGGCCGGTCGCCTGCAGTTCTGGCTCCCGCATGGGAGCGGCCCGACGAGGCGGGCAGCGCGCGCACCTTGGTAGTGCGCGCGCTTTCTGACGGCCTTTAGATCTTGCCGACCAGGTCCAGCGACGGGGCGAGGGTCTTCTCGCCTTCCTTCCACTTGGCCGGGCACACCTCGTTCGGGTGTGCGGCAACGTACTGGGCAGCCTTGAGCTTGCGCAGCGTCTCGGTGACGTCGCGGGCGATCGCGTTGTCGTGGATTTCCAGCGTCTTGATCACGCCTTCCGGGTTGATGATGAAGGTGCCGCGCAGGGCCAGGCCTTCCTCTTCGATGTGCACGTCGAACGCGCGGGTCAGCTGGTGGGTCGGGTCGCCGACCAGGGCGAACTTGGCCTTGCCGACCGCCGGCGAGGTCTCGTGCCACACCTTGTGCGAGAAGTGCGTGTCGGTGGTGACGATGTAGACCTCGGCACCGACCTTCTGGAACTCGGGGTAATGGTCGGCGGCGTCCTCGACCTCGGTCGGGCAATTGAAGGTGAAGGCGGCGGGCATGAAGATCACCACGGACCACTTGCCCTTCATGTCGGCGTCGGACACTTCGATGAACTTGCCATTCTTGTAGGCCTGCGCCTTGAAGGGCTTCACTTCGGTATTGATCAGGGACATGGCTGCTTTCCTGTAGGTTGATGGGACGGAGGGGTGGAACCGTTGATGCACAACGATACGGGGTTGAGCTCGATATATCTAATTGATACTCGGGATCATGGCGATTGATGGGTGCTATCGATCTGCGGGGCGGTGGGGCACGATGCCTGCGTAGGTTGCACGAGGCCGGATCAAGCCGCCGTCGGCGCGCTGCTCCAGCGCATGCGCCAGCCAGCCAGCCATGCGGCCGGCCGCGAACAGCGCTAGCGCGGCCTCGACCGACCGGCCATAGATGATGGCAATGGCTGCCAGGGCAAAGTCCAGGCTGGGCGGGAGGCCGCCCTGCTGTTGCACGGCATCTGCGAGCTGCAGCATCCCGCGCAGGGCCGCCCGTCGCGGATGCAGTGTCTGCAGCTGAGCCAGCAGCAGCGCCGCGCGCGGATCGCCTTCGGGATACAGCCGGTGGCCGAAACCGGCCAGAGCTTCGCCGCGACGAAGGTAACCACGCACCAGGTCCCCCGGTTGCCGCTGGCGCAGGCTCTGAACGATCAGGGCGTGTGCACGGGCGGTGGCACCACCGTGCAGCGGGCCGGACAGTGCGGCCAACCCTGCGCTGGCACAGGCATGCAGGCTGGCGCCGGTGGATGCGGCCACGCGCGCGGCGAATGCCGATGCATTCAACTCGTGGTCGGCGCACAGCACCAGCGCACTGCGCACCAGCGCAGGCAGCTCCGCCGCCGCGGGCGCCCAGTGCGCGGCGATGCCGGCATGGATGGGGCGGCCATCGGGACGTCGTCCGCACAGCAGGGCCGCGCTTTCGCGCAGCAGCAGGGCGGCGCCGAGGCGTTCCTGTTCCGCATCGGCGGCATGCGGGCAGGGTGCCGCAAGGGCCAGCAACGGCAGCGCGGCGGCCGCGCGTTCCAGCGGCGGAAGATCCCGCTGGCGCAGGAGGCCCGCCACGGCAGCAGGCCACGTCCTCGGCGGACGATCGGCGAACGGGTCGTGCTCTCGCGCGTCCCAGAGCAGCCGGGCAGTGTCCTCCAGCGTCGCACCGGCCGATGCCAGCGCCAGCGCGGACTGGCCACGGTAGTAGTGCCCGTGCGGGCGGATCAGCGAGATCCGCGTCTCCATCACCGGCAGCCCCCAGGTGAGGCTGTGGGCTGCGCCCTGCGCCGCGCCTCGCCCGGCCAGCCGGCGCTCGATGAGTGCGGCGATGTCGTCGGCCCGGTACACGCGACTGCGGCCGTCGGGGCCGGGGCGCGAATGGATCTTGCCGCGGCTCACATAGGCGTAGAGCGTGGCCAGGCTGACCCCCAGCCGGTCTGCGGCGGTGGAGGCGGAGAGGTAGTCGGTCGCCATGCCGACATATTGATTGACAAGATCAAGATTGATCAACATGTCTGGCCATCATTAAAGTGGCGCTCCCCTTGGTTGGTGGAGCTCGCGTGGCTGATCCACACCCCCTTGCTGCGGGCTCGCGATGCGCCGGTCACCCACCGCCGTTGCCCCACATGGCGTCTGATCAAGGCGCCGAGCGCGCCGCAGCGGGGCGAGTGGTGCAGGCCGGCCGTGTGCGAAAGCCATCGGGAAACCGGTTCACAGCGACCTGGCTTCGCGGCATCACGGCACATCCGGCCGCGGTCCCGCGCTGCGACGTCGTTGGCCGGATGCCGTTCACCGCATGCGGGCCGCGCGGCGGCACGGATCTCGCGTCGTGTCGAACGATGCGGCGGGCAGTGTCATTCGCCGCGCCCTGCGCCGCATTCCCCGCGACGTCGGCCGCCTGCGGCGTCCACCGGTGCGGCATCGCCGGCGAGCACGTCGCGCGCGCGGCACCGACGCCATCGCCTACAATCAACAGTTTAGGAGAACCCGCATGACAGCCAACGCATCCGCCGGTGCACGCTTGCGCGCCGCGCTCTCGGAAGAAACCCCGCTGCAGGTGATGGGCGCCATCACCGCCTACGCCGGGTTGATGGCAAAGCGGGTGGGCTACAAGGCGCTGTACCTGTCTGGTGGCGGCGTGGCAGCCAATTCGCTGGGCATGCCCGACCTCGGCATCAGCACCATGGAAGACGTGCTCACCGACGCGCGACGCATCGTCGATGCAACCGGGATGCCGCTGCTGGTCGACATTGATACCGGCTGGGGCGGCGCCTTCAACATCGGCCGCACGATCCGCTCGTTCATCAACGTGGGTGTGGCGGCGGTGCACATCGAGGACCAGGTCGGGCAGAAGCGCTGCGGTCACCGCCCGGGCAAGGAGGTGGTGTCGAAGCAGGAGATGGTCGACCGCGTGAAGTCCGCCGTCGATGCCCGCACCGATGCCGGCTTCGTGATCATGGCGCGCACCGACGCGGCCGCTGCCGAGGGCATCGACGCGGCAATCGATCGCGCCTGCGCCTACGTCGAGGCCGGCGCGGACATGATCTTCCCCGAGGCGATGAAGACGCTGGACGACTATCGGCGCTTCAAGGCGGCAGTGAAGGTGCCGATTCTGGCCAACCTCACCGAGTTCGGCTCCACCCCGTTCTTCACCACCGACGAGCTGCGCTCGGCCCAGGTGGACATCGCGCTGTACTGCTGCGGCGCCTATCGGGCCATGAACAAGGCCGCGCTGAACTTCTACGAGACGGTGCGCCGCGAAGGCACCCAGAAAAATCTCGTCGACACGCTGCAGACGCGTGCGGAGCTTTACGACTTCCTCGGCTATCACGCCTACGAGGACAAGCTCGACGCACTGTTCACCAGGAAGGATTGACCGGCGGGGCACCGGCCGCACCTCGGCCGGTGCTCCGCGCCACGCATCCACGGGCATGCCGCCGGCCGCCCGCGACATCCGCACCAGGAGATTCACCATGACCGAGCAAACCCTGCCCAAGCCGAAGAAATCCGTCGCGCTGTCCGGCGTTGCCGCCGGCAACACCGCACTGTGCACCGTCGGGCGCAGCGGCAACGATCTGCACTACCGCGGTTACGACATCCACGACCTGGCGGCCAAGGGCTGCTTCGAGGAAGTGGCGCACCTGCTGGTGTACGGCGTGCTGCCCACCTGGACCGAGCTGCACAACTACAAGGCGCGGCTGAAGCGCCTGCGCGGTCTGCCGGCGCCGGTGAAGGGCGCGCTGGAGCTGCTGCCGGCCGCCACCCATCCGATGGACGTGCTGCGCACAGGTTGTTCGATGCTGGGCACGGTGCTGCCGGAGAAGGACGACCACAGCGTCACCGGCGCGCGTGAGATCGCCGATCGCCTGATGGCCTCTTTCGGCTCGATGCTGCTGTACTGGTACCACTTCAGCCACAACGGCAAGCGCATCGAAACCGAGACCGACGACGACTCCATCGCCGCGCATTTCCTGCACCTGCTGCACGGCAAAAAGGCCAGCGAGCTGCACGCGCAGGCGCTGGACAAGTCGCTGGTGCTGTATGCCGAGCACGAGTTCAATGCCTCCACCTTTGCCTCGCGCGTGATTGCCGGCACTGGGTCGGACATGTACTCGGCGATCACCGGCGCGATCGGCGCGCTGCGCGGGCCCAAGCACGGCGGCGCCAACGAAGTGGCAATGGAGATCATCGCCCGCTATCGCAGCGCCGATGAAGCCGAGGCGGACATCCGCGCCCGCGTCGAGCGGAAGGAAATCATCATCGGCTTCGGCCACCCGGTGTACACGGTGTCCGACCCGCGCAACGAGATCATCAAGGAGATCTCGCGCAAGCTCTGCACCGAGGGCGGCAATCCGACCCTGTTCGACGTCTCCGAGCGCATCGAAACGGTGATGGGAGAGATCAAGAAGATGTTCCCGAACCTGGACTGGTACTCGGCCAGCGCGTACCACATGATGGGCGTGCCCACGGCCATGTTCACGCCGCTGTTCGTCATCTCGCGCACCTCGGGCTGGAGCGCCCACGTCATCGAGCAGCGCCAGGACGGCAAGATCATTCGCCCCAGCGCGAACTACACCGGTCCGGAAGACCAGAGCTACACGCCGATCGACAAGCGCTGAGCCCCGCCGCGCGCTGATCGCCACCGAGCGCCCGCCACTGAGCGGGCGCTTTTTCTTGCACCGTGAGTGCGCCGTGGGCGCGCTCTCCACCACCGCTGCACGTTGCGCTGTCCATCCTCGCGGCTCCTCGTTTTCTGTTACGGAGCCCCAGGCATGTCATCGAGTTTTTCTTCTCCCGCCCGCGCATCGCTGCGCATCGCCTTGCTGTCGGTGCTGCCCCTGGCGGCGTGGAGTTCGGCTTCGCTGGCGCAGGATACGGCGTCGCCCGCGCTGGATCGCGCGTCGGTGCGGCTGGGCGGTTACTTCGCCAATGTCGACACCGACATCGGCGCCAGCGACAACGGCGGCATCGCCACCGGCACCTTCAATCTTGAAGACGATCTGGGCTTCGACAAGCGCGAGAGCGTGCCGCGCGCGCGCGCCGATTTCCTGATCGGCGAGCATCAGGGGCTGGCGCTGGATTACTACAGCATCGAACGCAGCCGCACCGCCTCGCTCTCGCGCAGCATCACCTACGACGACGTCACTTACGCGGCCAACGCGTCGGTGCGCGGCAAACTGGATTTCGACTTCGGCAGCGTGGGCTGGCGCTGGTGGTTCGGCCACGGCGACGACGCCTTCGGTCTCGGCCTGGGCGGCGCCTGGTACCAGATCGATACGCGGCTGAGCGGGCAGGGCGCGCTCACCGGGTTGCCCGATGGCCCGATGACTGCGTCGGTGGATACGGCGAGCAAGGACAGCGCATGGGCGCCGATGCTGCAGCTGGGCTGGCGGCACGCCTTCAACGACCAGTGGCGCATGTACCTGGACGCGTCCGGGGTGAAGAAGAACGGCGGCCGTCTCAGCGGCCACATCTACAACGCCGCGCTGGGCGTCGAGTGGCTGCCGTGGGAACACGTCGGCTTCGGTGCCGAATACAACATCAGCCAGATCAAGCTGGACTGGCGCCGCAGCAACTACACCGCCCATCTGGACATGCGCCTGAACGGTCCGTCGATGTACGTGAAGTTCCGCTTCTGACGCCCCGGTCAGGGCTCTTGCGGGCGGGTGCGCCGGCGCTGTGCCACCAGCCACCCGCCCCCGCAGATCGTCACCACCAGCAACACATCCAGCCCGTACTGCGCCCACGGACGCGGCGTAAACCACGCACTGACGAGGTGGTCGTGGGCGATCATGCGGGCCGCCGTCCACGCGATGGCGCCGGCGCCGATGTAGATGATCACCGGGAAGCGGCCGATCAGTTTCAGGATCAGCGTGCTGCCCCACACCACCAGCGGCACGCTGATCAGCAGCCCCAGGACCACCAGGCCCAGGTGGCCTTTCGAGGCGCCGGCGATGGCCAGCACGTTGTCCAGCCCCATCAGTGCATCGGCCACCACGATCGTGCGCAGTGCCGACCAGAAATTGTCTCCCGGGCTGATGTCCGGGTTCTCGTCCTCGTGCTTGAGCAGCTTCCAGGCGATCGGCAGCAGCAGCAGCCCGCCGGCCAGCATCAGGCCCGGCAGCTTCAGCAGGTAGACCACCACGGCAGTCAGCGCCACCCGCACGGCGACCGCGCCGAAGGTGCCCCAGAACACCGCCTTCTTCTGCAGTCGCGGGGGCAGGTTGCGCGCGGCAAGCGCAATCACGATCGCGTTGTCGCCGGCCAGCACGAGGTCGAGCAGGACGATGGCGAGCAGGCCGGAGAAGAATTCGGGGGAGGGGAAATCCATGCGGGTCGATTCCTGCGCGCGAGACAAGGCAATAATCACGGCCGCACGCAGCCCCGTGATTACCGCAAAAGTCTCGTTCGCGGCCGGGCCGCTGCAGTAACCGGGGCGGTGCTCCGCCCGTGATGACGACCACTGCACGGACGCCTGCTGGGCGGGCGTCCGGAACTACTCCCCTTTGGGATAAGTAGCGCGACATTCTGGAAGCGGTGCGGGGCGCCGGTCAAGCGCCCGACGCTTAAGGTAACCGGTGTCTGGCCTTACAATAGACGGCGCACTTGCGCGCTTGTGCCCGCGCTTCCCGTCGAGAGCTTCCCGCCGCCGGCGCGGTCTCCGGCAAGGCAGCGTCGACCCGCTGCGCTGCGCGAGCCGCGCCGGACCACCCTCAAGGATTCCCGATGCCGATGAACACCGCCTACCGCCGCGCCCTTGCCGGCACGTCGCTGGACTATTTCAACGCGCGCGCTGCCGTGGACGCGATCCAGCCCGGCGCCTATGACGCGCTGCCTTACGTATCGCGCGTGCTGGCGGAAAACCTGGTGCGTCGCTGCGACCCGGCCATGCTCGGCGAAGCGCTGGGGCAGATCGTCGAACGGCGGCGCGATCGCGATTTCCCCTGGTTTCCGGCGCGCGTGGTGTGCCACGACATTCTCGGGCAGACCGCGCTGGTCGACCTGGCCGGGCTGCGCGACGCGATCGCCGAGGGCGGTGGCGATCCGGCCAAGGTGAATCCGGTGGTGCCGGTGCAGCTGATCGTCGATCACTCGCTGGCGGTGGAGTGCGGCGGCTTCGACCCCGGCGCCTTCGCCAAGAACCGGGCGATCGAGGATCGCCGCAACGAAGACCGGTTCCATTTCATCGAATGGAGCAAGCGGGCGTTCGAGAACGTGGACGTGATTCCCCCGGGCAACGGGATCATGCACCAGATCAATCTGGAGAAGATGTCGCCGGTGATCGGCGTCGCCGACGGCGTGGCCTACCCCGACACCTGCGTGGGCACCGACAGCCACACGCCGCACGTCGACGCGCTGGGCGTCATCGCGGTGGGCGTGGGCGGCCTGGAGGCCGAGAGCGTGATGCTGGGGCGCGCCTCGTGGATGCGCCTGCCGGACATCATCGGCGTGGAGCTGACCGGCCGCCCGCAGCCAGGCATTACTGCGACCGACATCGTGCTGGCGCTGACGGAGTTCCTGCGCGCGTCCAGGGTGGTCGGGGCCTGGCTGGAGTTCCGCGGCGAAGGTGCCGCGGCGCTGACACTGGGCGATCGCGCCACGATCTCGAACATGGCCCCCGAATACGGCGCCACCGCGGCCATGTTCTACATCGACCAGCAGACCCTCGACTACCTGCGCCTCACCGGGCGCAGTGACGAGCAGGTCGGTCTGGTGGAAACCTACGCGAAGGCGACGGGCCTGTGGGCGGATGCGCTCGCAGGCGCCCAGTACGAGCGCTCGTTGACGTTCGATCTCGCCTCGGTGGTGCGCAACATGGCCGGCCCATCCAATCCGCACAAGCGGCTGCCGACGTCCGATCTCGCCGCGCGCGGCATCGCCGGCCAGTGGACCGAGCAGCCGGGCCGGATGCCCGACGGCGCGGTGATCATCGCCGCCATCACCAGCTGCACCAACACCAGCAACCCGCGCAACGTGATCGCGGCGGCGCTGCTGGCGCGCAACGCCAACGCGCGCGGTCTCACTCGCAAGCCGTGGGTGAAGAGCTCGCTGGCGCCCGGCTCCAAGGCGGTGGAGCTGTACCTGAAGGAGGCGAACCTGCTGCCGGAGCTGGAGAAGCTCGGCTTCGGCATCGTCGGCTTCGCCTGTACCACCTGCAACGGCATGTCCGGCGCGCTCGATCAGGCGATCCAGAAGGAGATTGTCGAGCGCGACCTGTATTCCACCGCCGTGCTTTCGGGCAACCGCAACTTCGACGGTCGCATCCACCCGTATGCCAAGCAGGCCTTCCTGGCTTCGCCCCCGCTGGTGGTTGCCTATGCGATTGCCGGCACCATCCGGTTCGACATCGAGCAGGACGTGCTGGGCATCGACAACGACGGCAAGCCGGTGACGCTCAAGGACATCTGGCCCAGCGACGAGGAGATCGACGCGATCGTGGCCTCCAGCGTGAAGCCGGAGCAGTTCCGCTCGGTCTACGAGCCGATGTTCGCCCGCAAGGGCCTGGCCGGCGCGCGTGCCACGCCGCTGTACGACTGGCGTGCGCAAAGCACCTACATCCGCCGCCCTCCGTACTGGGAGGGTACCTTTGCCGGGCCGCGCGGCCTCAAGGGCATGCGTCCGCTGGCGGTACTCGGCGACAACATCACCACCGACCACCTGTCGCCGTCCAACGCGATCCTGCCGACCAGCGCGGCGGGTGAGTACCTGGCCAAGATGGGCCTGCCGGAAGAGGACTTCAATTCGTACGCAACCCACCGCGGCGACCACCTGACCGCGCAGCGCGCCACCTTCGCCAATCCCACCCTGGTCAACGAGATGGCGGTGGTCGACGGCGAAGTGAAGCGGGGCTCGCTGGCCCGGGTGGAGCCGGAAGGCAAGGTCATGCGGATGTGGGAAGCGATCGAGACCTACATGGAGCGCAAGCAGCCGCTGATCGTGATTGCCGGGGCCGACTACGGCCAGGGCTCGTCGCGCGACTGGGCCGCCAAGGGCGTGAGCCTCGCGGGTGTGGAGGCAATCGCGGCCGAGGGCTTCGAACGCATCCACCGCACCAACCTTATCGGCATGGGCGTGCTGCCGCTGGAGTTCAAGCCCGGCACCAACCGCAAGACGCTGGGCATCGACGGCAGCGAAACCTTCGACGTGCTGGGTGCACGCACGCCGCGCGCCGACCTCACGCTGGTGATCCACCGCACCAGCGGCGAGCGCGTCGAGGTGCCGGTGACCTGTCGCCTGGACACCGCCGAGGAGGTGTCGATCTACGAGGCGGGTGGCGTGCTACAGCGTTTCGCGCAGGACTTCCTCGAGGCGTCGCAGGCGGCATGAGTCGGATCGCGGAGCCGCGGCTGTTCTTCGCGAACATGCCGCGACCGGCCATGGTGGATTACGTTGCTGCCTTGTGGGCGCGGCTCGGTCTGGCCAAGCGCTCGGCAAGCGCCCTGTTCGTGCCGGCTGACCTGCATCAGTCGTCCTCCGAGCGCATTTTCCTGCCGACCGACGCCGAGGCGCAGGGGCATATCCAGTGGACGATGCGCGCGCGGAGTCCCGAAGGCATTCACCGCGTTGCTCAAGGAAGTGCAGGATCGCCTCGTTCAAGCAGGATTCGGCCACATCGCCACCGGGGTGACACCGCACATCATCCTGAGCTACCGCACCGCCGAGCCGGTGGGCAAGATCGTGGTCGATCCGCCCATCCGCTGGACCATCGACGAGCTGTGTCTCGTCGTCGGTGGTGGGCTTCCTTACCGCTACGACATCATCGGCCGCTGGCCGTTGCTGCCTGAAGTCGATCCCCCGCCACGCCGTCCCACTTGTTCTGGCCCGGCGCGAGCACCTCTGGAGATTCCCATGTCGCATGCTGCACAGATACGCATTCCCGCCACCTACATGCGCGGCGGCACCAGCAAGGGCGTGTTCTTCCGCCTTGAAGATTTGCCCGAAGCCGCGCGGGCGCCAGGCCCGGTGCGTGATGCGCTGCTGCTGCGCGTGATAGGTAGTCCCGATCCCTATGCCAAGCAGATCGATGGCATGGGCGGCGCCTCGTCCAGTACCAGCAAGACGGTGATCGTCTCACCCAGCAAGCGGCCCGATCATGATGTGGACTACTTGTTCGGCCAGGTGGCCATCGACCGGGCTTTTGTCGACTGGAGCGGCAACTGCGGCAACCTGTCGGCAGCGGTGGGGCCTTTCGCGATTGGTGCCGGTCTGGTCGATCCTGCACGCGTGCCGCGCGATGGCATCGCAGTGGTGCGGATCTGGCAGGCCAATATCGGCAAGACCATCATTGCCCACGTGCCGATGACCGGCGGCGCAGTGCAGGAAACCGGCGATTTCGAACTGGATGGCGTGACCTTTCCCGCTGCCGAAGTGCCGCTGGAATTCATCGATCCGGCAGCCGAAGAGGACGGCGCGGGTGGCGCGATGTTTCCGACAGGCCATCTGGTCGACGAGCTCGAGGTGCCGGGCGTGGGCACGCTCAAGGCTACCTTGATCAATGCCGGCATTCCCACGATCTTCGTCGAGGCTTCGGCCATCGGCTACACCGGCACGGAATTGCAGGACGCCATCAACGGCAACGACAACGCGCTGGCGATGTTCGAGACCATCCGCGCGCATGGTGCGCTGCGTATGGGACTGATCGGCTCGCTGGCGGAGATCGCCACGCGCCAGCACACGCCGAAAGTCGCCTTCGTGGCGCCGCCGGCGGATTACGTCGCATCGAGCGGCCGGGCTGTTGCACGAGACGAGATCGATCTGCTGGTGCGTGCCATGTCGATGGGCAAGCTGCACCACGCCATGATGGGCACAGCGGCGGTGGCAATCGGTACCGCCGCTGCCATTCCCGGCACGCTGGTAAACGCCGCCGCCGGCGGTGGCGAGCGACACGCCGTGCGTTTTGGCCATCCATCCGGCACTTTGCGGGTGGGCGCCGAAGCGGCGCTGGTTGACGGCAGATGGACCGTCACCAAGGCGATCATGAGTCGGAGTGCGCGGGTGTTGATGGAAGGGTGGGTGCGCGTTCCTCTGCAGTAAGCGGCCTGCAGGCGTCTTTGCGCCGCGCAGACGCCGGATCCGTAAGCTGTTGGCAGAGTGCGCCCCGATCGGGCGCGAGGCGGTGGTGCCGATGCGGTGGCCGCCTGACGCCAGGAGTCGAATGCATGACCACCCACGACAGCCGCTCTGCCAGACGTCCCGATCCGGACCAGCCGCTGGTGGATGTCGCCGACTATGTCGTCGATCACGTGATCGATTCCAGCGAGGCATACGATACCGCGCGTCTCATGCTGCTCGACTCACTCGCCAGCGCGATGCTGGCGATGAAGTTTCCGGAGTGCGTGAAGCATCTCGGGCCGATCGTGCCGGGGGCGACGTTGCCCGGTGGCTCGCGGGTCCCGGGCACCAGCCACGAACTCGACCCGGTGCAGGCAGCCTTCGCCATCGGCACGCAGATCCGTTGGCTGGACTTCAACGACACCTGGCTTGCCGCCGAGTGGGGGCATCCATCGGACAACCTCGGAGCGATCCTGGCGGTCGCCGACTACCTCGATCGTCGCGCGCAACGCGATGGCGGTACAGAACTGACCGTCCGCGACGTGCTGACCTGGGCCATCAAGGCGCACGAGATCCAGGGCTGCTACGCGTTGAAGAACAGCTTCAATCGGGTCGGGCAGGATCACGTGATTCTGGTGCGGCTGGCCTCCACCGCGGTGGCGACGGCCATGTTGGGCGGCACCAGGCAGCAGATCGTCGCCGCCGTGTCCAACAGCTGGATCGACAACGGCGCGCTGCGCACCTATCGGCACGCACCCAACGCGGGACCACGCAAGAGCTGGGCAGCGGGAGATGCCTGCCGCCGCGCGGTGATCCACGCCATCAATGCGGTGGAGCGCGGCGTGGCCGGCTATCCGTCCGCGCTGAGCGCTCCGACCTGGGGCTACTACGACGTGGCCTTCCACGGCCGCCCGTTCGAATTCGAGCGCACGTTCGGCAGCTATGTCATGGAGAACGTGCTGTTCAAGATCAGCTATCCAGCCGAATTCCACGCACAGACGGCAGTGGAATGCGCCATGCAGCTGCACGATCGTGTGGTGGACCGGATCGATCAGATCGAAAAGGTGGTGATCGAAACCCAGGAGGCAGGTCAGCGCATCATCGACAAGACCGGTCCACTGGCCAATTATGCCGATCGCGACCATTGCATTCAGTACATGGTGGCGGTGCCGCTGTTGTTTGGCCGTCTCCGTGCCGAAGATTACGGCGACGACGTAGCGTCCGATTCGCGCATCGACGCGTTGCGGGAGCGAATGATCGTGCGCGAGAATCCTCAATTCACCCGCGATTATCAGGACCCCGACAGGCGCTATATCGGTAATGCCGTCGAAGTCTTTTTCAGGGACGGCTCAAGCACGGGGCGGGTCGCCATCGATGTGCCGATAGGGCATCGCAAGCGGCGGGCAGAGGGCGTGCCGTTGCTGCTGAAGAAGTTCCAGAACGCGGTGCGGGCTCACTTTCCGGCCCAGCGTGCCGCGCTCATCGAGCAGGCTTGCAGCGACGCTCAAACGCTGGATTCGATGCGCGTTCAGCGTTTCGTGGAACTTTTCACATTGTAAAGACGGCGTGACCCGATAATCGCTTTTGTCTTAAGGGTGCCGGCCGCAAAGGGTTTTTCAAAGCTGACGTGGAGCGTTTGCTCCGTTCGAATGGTTTTGTTCGCGGCCCCTGAAGATCTGATTCGGAAACCACCAAGGAGACACCTGATGAAACGTAAGGGCTTGTATTTTCTGATTGCTTTGGCCCTGGGCGGCGTAGGTGCCGTTCACGCGCAGGATATGGCGCCGGCCGACAATGCCTCGAGCATGGACTCGTCGAGCATGGACTCGTCGAGCTATGACGATCGCTGGTACATCGCGCCGACCATTGGTGGGTATTACAACGATACCGATCGCAACACGAACAGCCGCCAGATCTATTACGGGCTGGGCGTGGGCCGCTTCATTTCGCCGAATGCATCGATCGATCTGTTCGTCGACCGCACCAAGCGCGACGTGGATGCCGCCGTCGGCGGCGGCAGCTGGTCGAACAACAGCTTCGGCGTCGCAGCCCGCTTCTACAGCGGCGACTGGAACGCATGGCGTCCGTACGTGCTGGCCGGTGTGATGGGCAGCAACCACCACAATCGCGGCGACCAGGGCTTCTCGCCGGCTGCCGAGCTGGGCGTGGGCGTATCCAAGACGGTGACCGACAGCTCGGACGTCCGCATCGAGACCGGCTACCGTTACGACTGGGACGACAAGAGCCAGCCGGCGCAGGACGGCTACGGCGACTGGTTCCTGGGCTTCAGCATCGTGTCGCGCTTCGGCGCGCCGCCGGCGGCTCCGGCACCGGAAGCGGCCCCGGTGGCTCCGGCCACCCCGGACTGCTCCACGCTGGACAGCGACAACGACCAGGTCAACGACTGCGATGACAAGTGCCCGGCCACGGCGGCTGGCACCATCGTGGGCCCGGATGGCTGCCCGCAGAAGGTGGTGATCGACCTGCGCGGCGTGAACTTCAAGTTCGACTACCCGAAGAAGGGTCACGTCGACGCTTCGGAGATCGCCAAGTCGCTGGCTGAGCCGAGCTCCGATTCGGTCGCCATCCTTGACCAGGCCGTGGACACCCTGCAGCGCTACCCGCAGGTGCACGTGACCGTCGCCGGCTACACCGATGCCATCGGCACGGACGCATACAACCAGGGCCTGTCGGAGCGTCGCGCGAAGATCGTGTACGACTACCTGACCGGGCACGGCATCGATGCGAGCCGTCTGGAAGGCCCGATCGGCCACGGCGAGAACAACCCGGTCGCTCCCAACGACACCGAGCAGGGTCGCGCCCGTAACCGTCGCACGGAGCTGCAGGTTCAGCAGTAAGCGCAGGCACTTGCAGTAGCAAAAAGGGGCCCGGCATCGCCGGGCCCTTTTCTTTTTGCCGGTGAGTCCCTCGTTTGATCGTGGTTCCTGAACAAGACCTCACCGTCTGAGCGAGGTTTCAGTACGCGGCATTCCCGTACTTAACGGTTTTGATACACTTGCGTCCGCTTGCGGTGCGAATGCCAGGCCATGCAGGCCTGAAATACGTCGGCTTCTGCAGCTGTCCTGACGTGCGATTCCGTCTAACGTGAAACGCGTGCAAAAACAAATAATCCAAGGAGACACCTGATGAAACGTAAGGGCTTGTATTTTCTGATTGCTTTGGCCCTGGGCGGCGTGGGTGCCGCTCACGCGCAGGATATGGCGCCGGCGGACAGTGCACCGAGCATGGATTCGTCGTCGAGCTACGACGATCGCTGGTACATCGCGCCGACCATTGGTGGGTATTACAACGATACCGATCGCAACACGAACAGCCGCCAGATCTATTACGGGCTGGGCGTGGGCCGCTTCATCTCGCCGGACGCGTCGATCGACCTGTTCATCGACCGCACCAAGCGCGACGTGGATGCCGCCGTCGGCGGCGGCAGCTGGTCGAACAACAGCTATGGCGTCGCAGCCCGCTTCTATCGCGGCGAGTGGAACGCATGGCGTCCGTACGTGTTGGCCGGCGTGATGGGCAGCAACCACCACAACCGCGGTGACAGCGGCTTCTCGCCGGCTGCCGAGCTGGGCGTGGGCGTGTCCAAGACGGTGACCGACAGCTCGGACGTCCGCATCGAGACCGGCTACCGCTACGACTGGGACGACAAGAGCCAGCCGGCGCAGGACGGCTACGGCGACTGGTTCCTGGGCTTCAGCATCGTGTCGCGCTTCGGTGCGCCGCCGGCCGCTCCGGCACCGGAAGCGGCCCCGGTGGCTCCGACCACCCCGGACTGCTCCACGCTGGACAGCGACAACGACCAGGTCAACGACTGCGACGACAAGTGCCCGGCCACGCCGGCTGGCACCATCGTCGGCCCGGACGGTTGCCCGCAGAAGGTCGTGATCGACCTGCGCGGCGTGAACTTCAAGTTCGACTACCCGAAGAAGGGTGCCGTCGACGCTTCGGAGATCGCCAAGTCGCTGGCCGAGCCGAGCTCCGACTCGGTCGCCATCCTCGACCAGGCCGTGGACACCCTGCAGCGCTACCCGCAGGTGCACGTGACCGTCGCCGGCTACACCGACTCGAAGGGTACGGACGAGTACAACCAGAGCCTGTCGGAGCGTCGCGCGAAGATCGTGTACGACTACCTGACGGCGCACGGCATCGACGCGAGCCGTCTGGAAGGCCCGATCGGGCACGGCGAGAACGATCCGGTCGACACCAACGACACGGACGCCGGCCGCGCCCGTAACCGTCGCACGGAGCTGCAGGTTCAGCAGTAAGAACCGCCGCAGTAGCCACGAAGAAGCCCGGCATTGCCGGGCTTCTTTTTTTGTTTTCCCTGAAAACTGGCTGCTCGATAGCTGGCCAAGTGGCACGGCTGGCCCGGCAGGTCGTGGGCGCGTCGGCAACGCAACAAAAAGCCCGGACAGGCCGGGCTGGATTTCATGCACGCGGTACGTGGTTCATTCGGTGCGACGTTGGAACCGGTAATGTCCCACCAGCCATTCGTTGCCGCCTGCAAAACCGAACAGTTCCGCGCAGGCCATCCAGAACATGCGCCAGCGCTGGTGCCACAGCTGTGCGGCAGCCTCTCCATACGTTCCTGCCAGCACGTCGAGGATTTCCTCGCGGTGGGCATCCTGGTTGGCCAGCCAGTGATTTGAGGTCTTTTCATAATGGGTGCCGGCGAGGCGCCATTGCTGCTCGATCACCATGTGCTGCTGAAAATGCATGAAGGTATCCGCTGCCGGCATCAGGCCGCCGGTGAAGAAATGGCGCCCCATCCAGTCGTCGTCACGCTCGGTCTCGAACGGATACATCAGTTCGCGGTGGCAAAAAATGTGCACGAACAGCTTGCCGCCGGGACGCAGCCAGCTTGAAATGCGTTGCAGCAGGATCTGGTAGTTGCGCACGTGCTCGAACATCTCCACCGACACCACCCGGTCGAATTGCCCCACGTCCAGTTCGAGCCGGTTCACGTCTTCGGTGATGACCCGCACGTTGTGCAGGCCGCGCTCGCGGCAGCGCGCCTCGATGTGCTCGCGCTGGGGGCGTGAGTTGGAGACGGTCGTGATCTGCGATGTGGGAAAGCGCTCGGCCATCCACAGCGTAAGCGAGCCCCATCCGCAGCCGAGTTCGAGGATCTGTTGTCCATCTGCCAGCTCGGCCCGCTCGCCGTAGAGGGCGAGCATCTTCTCTTCGGCCTGGTCGAGCGTCTCGGTGCCTTCGGGGTAATAGCAGCTGGAATACTTGAGGCGCTCGCCCAGGCACAGTTCGAAGAACCGTGGCGGCAACTCGTAATGCTGGCGGTTGGCGGCATCGGTGTGGATCGCCAGCGGGCTCTGGCGCAGCTGTTCCAGCTGCGCCCGGAACCGCTGCCAGGTGGCCTCGGCACCACCTGCGCTCTCTTCACGCAGGCGCTGCGCGCACAGGCGGCGAATACCCAGTCGCAGCAGCGCGTCGGGAACCAGCCCCAGCTCGGCCAGGTGGGTGAGCCCGTGCTCCCGGGTCTGTTCGATGGCGTCTTGCGGTGCGGCCAGGCTGTCGGTCATGGGGTCGATCCTTGTTCTTTCGGTAGCCAGGGAATGAAGGCGCTGGTGGTGCGTTGATACTGGCGGTAGTCGTCGCCGCGGCTGCGCAGCGCCTGCGCCTCGGTAAAGGGGATGCCGGTGAAGCGGTACAGCGACACCAGCATCAGCACCGGGCCCAACCACGCCAGCCACGCGATCGGCGAACCCCAGGCCAGCAGCACGTAGGCGAACCAGTGCGTCCATTCGAAGAAATAGTTCGGGTGCCGCGAGTAGCGCCACAACCCGGTGCGGCAGGTGTGGCCGCGGTGGGCCGGCTCCCCGCGGAATCGCGCCAGCTGCCGGTCGGCGACCGACTCGCCATAAAGGCTGCCCAGCCACACCAGCGTGCCCACGATCAAGGGCGTGGAAATGCCTGCTCCGGGCGTCGCTGCCACCGCCAGGAACGGCAGCGAGAAGATCGTCGTGAACAGCGCCTGCGCTTGGAAGAAGCCGAAGAATTTGGCCTGGTTGTCCCGCCAGTGCCGGCGCAGATACTGGTAACGTCCGTCTTCGTCTTCATGCCGGATGCGCTGCAGCAGATGCAGCAACAGCCTCAGCGACCACAGCCCGGCCAGCGTTGCCATCAGGCCGCGCACGGCAGGTGATCCGTCGCCCACCAGCGCGTAGAAAACTGCGCTGAGGCCCATGGTGGCGGTCCAGATCGCGTCGACCAGCGTCGCGTCCCGGCTGCGGTACTGCACCGCCCACCCCGCCGACATGGCGGTGGCGGTAACCAGCCAGACGGTGAGGATCTGCCAGCCGAAGTCATGCCACATGTGCATGCTCCCGCGCGATGGCCGATGACGACCGCCGTTCGAATCGCTGCGCCAGCGTGATGAGCGAGGGCAGCGCAACGCACCAACCGAGGCCCAGCGCGATCATTGCCGGCGCGACGCCACGTGGAAATGCGACCGCGTGCCATCCGCGGGCCGCAGCCAGATATGCCATGGGCGCGCCGATGGCGCCGACCACCGCTGCCAGCAGCGGTCTGCCATGCAGAAAGCGGAAGCTGTGGCGCAGGGTCAGCGAGAAAGCCGCCCAGATCGAGATGATCCAGACCGGGGCCGCGTGTGCCGACGGTACGGCCGAGGCATAGGCAACCAGGTCAGTGGCCGCCAGCGCCGAATCCAGCGCCAGGCCCAGCAGCACCGCCAGCGGCATGAGCCACGCGTCGACGCGACCGTCCGGGCGGCTCAGGTACCAGACGGCGAAGGGAAGCAGCGCCAGCGGCGCAGCCCACCAGTAGCCGGTGGACGCGCCCCAGATGGCGGCAAACCACACCAGCTGGTAGGCAATGGCGTTGGCCCAGACTTTCATCGCTGCGTCGTCAGGCGGCGGCGGAAGAGGGCAGGTCGGGCAGGAACGAGGCCCGGCGGCATCCCGGCCGCGTCAGCAGCATCTGCACGTCGCCGATCGAGCGCTCGCGGAAGCCGCCCTCGCAGTACGCCAGGTAGAACTCCCACATGCGAACGAAGCGCTCGTCGTAGCCGGCGTTGATCACTTCGGCACGGCGCCCCATGAAGCGCTCGCGCCACGCCTTGAGGGTCAGCGCGTAGCTCGGCCCGATGTCCTCCAGGTGGAACAGGCGCAGGTCGCTGGACTTGCGCGCCGCGCCGAGCATTGCGCTCACCGACGGAATGAAGCTGCCGGGGAACACATAGCGCTTGATGTAGTCGACCGACTTCAGCGCCTGCTCGTAGCGGTGATCCTCGATGGTGATGGCCTGGATCAGCGCCATGCCGTCGTCCTTCAGCAGGCGCGAGATGGCGCTGAAGTAGGTCGGCATGAAGCCGGCACCGATCGCCTCGATCATCTCGATCGACACCAGCTTGTCGTAGCGGCCGGTGAGGTCGCGGTAGTCGTTGAGCAGGATCTCGACGCGGTCGCCGAGCCCCGCCTCGGCCACACGCTGGGTGGCCAGGTCGAACTGCTCGCGCGAAATCGTGGTGGTGGTGACGCGGCAGCCATAGCGGCTGGCCGCGTGGATCGCGAATCCGCCCCAGCCGGTGCCGATCTCCAGCACGTGGTCGGCTGGCGAGAGGTCGAGCTTCTGGCAGATGCGGTCGAGCTTGCGGGTGGAGGCCGTCTCCAGCGACTCGCTCTCGTCCGCGTAGATCGCCGAGGAGTACATCAGGTCCGGCGACAGGAACAGGCCGAACAGGTTGTTGCCCAGGTCGTAGTGCGCGGCGATGTTGCGCCGGCTGCCCGAGCGCGTGTTGCGGTTGAGCGCGTGCCACGCCTTCATCGCCAGTCCGCCGAGGCGCGCCAGGCCGCTTTCCATGCCGTCGAGCAGGTCGCGGTTGCGCACCATGATGCGGATCAGCGCCACCAGGTCGTCGCAGCGCCACATGCCCTCGATGTAGGCCTCGCCGGCGCCCACGCTGCCGTTGGCGGCCACCAGCCGGTAAAAGCGCGGATCGAGCACGCGCAGGTGCACGCGCAGCGGCTCCTCGCCGGCGATCGGCGTGCCCAGCTCCACCGAGTCGACCGCGTCGTCCAGGGTCAGGCGACAGCCCTTGAGCTGGCCCATCTGCGCCAGCAGGCGGCCGCGCAGCATGCGCTCCAGGCTGCCCGGCTGCGTGGCGATGGCCGGCATCTCCTCGGCGGCGGTGCTCAATTCGATATCCATGGTCATTTCTCGTGATGCTCGGGATGGTCGTGAACGGGTACGCGCTTGAGCCACAACTTCAGGGCCTGCCAGTGAATCGCCCACACCACCTGCAGTGTCATCAGCGGGTAGCGCCACAGCACGCGGGCCAGGCCGGCACCGTCCAGCGGTCGGCGTTCCAGCACCAGCGTGGCGTCGAAGTCGCGACGGTCGCCGTCAAGCACGTTCATGTGTACGCGCAACACGTCCCCCGGGATGCCGAAGCGCCAGTCGTAGCGACGGGCCATCGGCATGAACGGCGACACATGGAAGGTCTTGTCGAACGCCCAGGCCGCCACCGTGCCGCGTGTGCGGCCCTCGGCCAGTGGCAGCACGTAGGCGTGGCGCTCCTTCCACGGCGTGTTGGTGATTTCGGCGACGACGGTTTCCAGCGTGCGGCCATCCGCGGCATAGCAGTAGTAGAAGCTCACCGGGTTGAACACGTGGCCGCCGTAGCGCAGGTGGGTGAGCAGCCGGATCGGGCCGGCCGGACGCACGCCGGTATGCGCGGCCACGCGTTGGCGCACGGCTTCGTCCAGCGGCAGATCCACCGGGCCGAGATAGTCGCTGCGGCGGAACTCGGCCAGGTTGCGGCGATCGCTCGACCACAGCCAGCGCCGTGCGAACAGCGTGGGCAGCTCGGCCAGATCCAGGTACAGCATCGCCATGCGGTACCGGAACGCGTGGGCGCGCGGCGCATGACGCCGATGGCGCACCCAGCCCTCGTAGATGGCGCTGGCCGGCAGGCGCGCCACGGTATCGGTGTCCTCGACCTTTCGTGGCGCGGATGCAACCGCCCCTCCGGCCGCCGACTGGCGCAGCGCCGAATTCACCACTGCACTCCGAGTGCGCGTGTCACTTCCACCGCGCTGCGCATGCCGTCCTCGTGGAAACCCCAGCCCCAGTAGGCACCGGCGAACCAGACCCGATCCTTGCCCTGGATCTCGCCCTTGCGCTGCTGCGCCGCCACCGACGCATGGCTGTATTCCGGATGCGCATAGCGCATGCGGCGCAGCACCTTGGCCGGATCGATCCGGTCGGTGCAGTTGAGCGAGACGCAGAACGTCTCCGAGGCATCAAGCGACTGCAACAGGTTCATGCAGTAGGTCACCGTGCACGCGTCGCCGGGCTTGCTCGGAATGAGGACGTTCCATGCTGACCACGCCTTGCGCCGTTTGGGCAGCAGGCGCGTGTCGGTGTGCAGCACCGTGTCGTTCTCCTGGTAGCGGATGGCGCCGAGCACCTCGCGCTCCGCCGTCGTTGGCTGGACCAGCAGCGGCAGCGCCTCGTCGCTGTGGCAGGCCAGCACGACGTGGTCGTAGCGCTCGCTGCCGGCCAGGGAGGTCACTTCCACACCGTCGGCGTGCCGCCGCACCTCTCGCACCGGACAGGCGATGCGTTCGGTGACGTTCCAGCGCTTGCGCAGGGCGTCGACGTAACGGGTGGAACCACCGCGCACCACGCGCCACTGCGGCCGGCCTTCGACCTGCAGCATGTGGTGGTTGGCCATGAACTGCACGAGGTAACGCGCGGGGAAGTCGAGCACCTTGTCGCTGGGCGAAGACCACAGCGCCGAGGCCATCGGCACGATGTGGCGATCGCGGAACATTGCGCCGTAGCGGCGCTCGCGCAGGTAGTCGCCCAGGGTCGGGCCGGCGTCGGTGGTCTGCAGCAGCGCCGGCGACTCGCGGTAGAACCGGGTGAGGTCGCGCACCATGCCGTAGAACGCCGGCGAGAGCAGGTTGCGGCGCTGGCAGAACAGCGCGTCGACGGTGGTGGTGCCGTACTCGAAGCCGCTCGCCTCGTCGTGCACGGCGAAGCTCATCGTGGTCGGCTGCGAATCCACGCCGAGCTCGGCGAACAGCCGGCTCAGGAGCGGGTAGTTGTCCGGGTTGAACACGATGAAGCCGCTGTCCACCGCGTAGGGGCGGCCGTTCGAGCTGACGTCGTGGGTGTGCGTGTGGCCGCCGATGTAGGCGTTGGCTTCGTACAGGTCCACCTGATGCTCGCGCGACAGCAGCCACGCCGAGGCCATGCCCGAGATACCGCCACCAATGACTGCTATGCGCATGGCGATCTCAGCGCCCGCTGCGCTTGAGGCCGGCCGGTACCGCCTTGAGCTCGCGCACCAGCCCGAACACCGCCATCGTCCGCAGGATGTAGAAAGTCAGGTCGACCTCCCACCAGCGGAAACCCTGCCGCGCCGAGCCCGGGAAGTGGTGATGGTTGTTGTGCCAGCCCTCGCCGAAGGTAAGGATCGCCAGCAGCCAGTTGTTGCGGCTGTTGTCGCGGGTAGCGAAGCGGCGGCTGCCGAAGCGGTGGGCCAGCGAGTTGATCGTTACCGTCACGTGGAACAACACGATGGTGGAGATGAAAAACCCCCACACCAGCAGCTGCGGCCCGTTGGTGCCCAGTTCCGGGTGCGCCACGCCCAGCCAGCGGCCGAGGAAGAACAGGCCCACCGCCAGCGCCACCGGCACCAGCAGGTCGAAGCGGTCGAGCAGGCGCAGCTCGGGAAACTTCACCAGATCGGGAATTTTCGACCAGTCGGTGCGAAACCCTGCGCGGCTGAGGAACCAGCCCATGTGGCTGTGCACGAAGCCGTGCTGCACGGGCGAATGCACGTCCGCCGGGGTGTCGGCATGGCGGTGATGGTTGCGGTGGTGCGCCGCCCACCACAGCGGCCCGCGCTGCACCGCGCTGGCGCCGATCAGCGCGAACGCAAATTGCACCGGCCGCGACGCCTTGAACGCGCGGTGCGAAAAATACCGGTGGTAGAACGCCGTGATCGCGAACATGCGAATCGCGTACAACCCCAGCGCCACCCAGAACGCGAACCACGAAAAGCCGACCCAGATCACCGCCAGGCAGGCCAGGTGCATGGCGATGAAGGGGATCACCCGGCTCCAGTCGACCCGTTGATCGTCGTCGCCCACCTCATCCTGGACGCTGGTGTCGAACCAGCGAACCACGCCCGTGAGCAGGCGCTTGAACAGGGAAACTTGCGCAGTGGGCGTGTCCATCGAGGCGGTCAACCGTAGAGAAGGGGTGAAAAGGTCAGCGTAAGTACGGTCTAACGGTGCGGGCGGATGCACTGCCGCAGCCGAGCTGGGCGGGGCTGGCGACGGAGCGGACGGCCGCTTGAGGACAGCGCTTGCTGCTAGTGGCGGCGGGTCGATAGGCTTTCCCGGATGTCCCCCTCACGCTCCCCCCGGTCGCGCCGCCCGAGCGTCGCCCCATTGGCCCGTTCAACTCCCCGTTTCGGGCTGGCGCGCGTGCTCAGCAAGCTCGGCGTGTGCTCCCGCAGCCAGGCCGAGCAGGCCGTGCGGGCGGGACGGGTGACGGTGGACGGGCGCCTGGTGCTCGATCCCGAGCGGCCGACCGACATCGCCACCGAGCGTGTCTCGCTTGACGCGATAGTGGTCGGTCAGGCCACTGCCGTCTACATCGCGTTGAACAAGCCGCGTGGAGTGGTGGTGAGCGCGGCGGATGAGCGCGGTCGCGACACCGTCTACCGCCTGCTGGAAGGCGCCGACCTGCCGTGGCTGGGGCCGGTCGGCCGGCTCGATCGCGCCAGTGAGGGGTTGCTGCTGCTCAGCAACGACACCCGATGGGCTGCCGGCCTTACCGAGCCGGCACGTCACGTCGCCAAGACCTACCACGTGCAGGTGGATTGCCGGCCCGATGAGGCGCTGCTGGCCCGGCTGCGCGAGGGGGTGGTCGATGCCGGCGAGCGGCTGGGGGCCGTGGCGGTCAGCGTGCTGCGCGAGGGCGAGAAGAATGCCTGGCTGGAGGTTGTGCTCGACGAAGGGCGCAATCGCCACATCCGCCGGCTGCTGGCGGCCCACGACATCGGCGTGCTGCGCCTGATCCGCGTGGCAATCGGCCCGCTGCCGCTGGGCGAGCTGGCGAAAGGGCAGTGGCGGCATCTTCGCGATGACGAGGTGGCTGCCCTGCGGCAGATGCCGGCGACGGACGTTGCCCCCGGCAAATGACCCGCACGGAAGGCCGTACGGCGGTGCGGCCCCGCGCGGATGAGGGCGCGGTCAGCCCGGCGGTGTCATCGGAGCACCGCGCGGCTTCGCCATCACCCGGCGCAGGCGAAGCGGTCTAGTCGATCACGCCCAGCCGCTTGCCGATGCGGGTAAACGCATCAATGGCGCGGTCCAGATGCTCCCGCGTGTGCGCCGCACTCATCTGGGTGCGGATGCGCGCCTGACCCTTGGGCACCACCGGAAAGAAGAAACCGGTGACGTAGATGCCTTCTTCCAGCAGGCCGGCGGCCATCGCCTGCGCCTTCGGTGCGTCGTAGATCATTACCGGCACGATCGGGTGCACGCCCGGCTTGATGTCGAAGCCGGCGGCGGTCATGCGCTCGCGGAAGTAGGCGGTGTTCTCCTGCACCTTCGCGCGCAGCTCGCCGGCGCTTTCGAGCATGTCGAACACCTTGATCGCCGCGGCCACCACATGCGGCGGCAGCGAGTTGGAGAACAGGTACGGGCGCGAGCGCTGGCGCAGCAGTTCGATCACTTCCTTCGGGCCGGTGGTGAAGCCGCCCAGCGCGCCGCCGAGCGCCTTGCCCAGGGTGCCGGTGAAGATGTCGACCTTGTCCATCACGCCGTTGACCTCGGCCGCGCCGCGGCCGGTGGCGCCGAGGAAGCCGGTGCAGTGGCATTCGTCGATGTGCACCAACGCGTTGTACTTCTCGGCCAGCGCGGTGATCTGGTCCAGCGGGGCGATGAAGCCGTCCATCGAGAACGCGCCGTCGGTGGTGATCAGCTTGGTCTTGGCGCCGGCGGCGTCGGCGGCCTGCAGCTGGGCCTCCAGGTCGGCCATGTCGCAGTTGGCGTAGCGGAAGCGCTTGGCCTTGCACAGGCGGATGCCGTCGATGATCGAGGCGTGGTTGAGCGCGTCGGAGATCACCGCGTCCTCCTCGCCCAGCAGCGGCTCGTACAGGCCGCCGTTGGCGTCGAAGCAGGCAGCGTAGAGGATGGTGTCCTCGGTGCCGAAGAACTCGGCGATCTTGGCTTCGAGCTGCTTGTGCAGATCCTGCGTGCCGCAGATGAAGCGCACCGATGCCATGCCGAAGCCGTGGGTGTCCAGCGCCTCCTTGGCGGCGGCGATCACGTCCGGATGATCGGCCAGGCCGAGGTAGTTGTTGGCGCAGAAGTTGAGCACCTTGCGCCCGCCTTCCAGCTCGATCTCGGCCGACTGCGGCGAGACGATGATGCGCTCGGCCTTGAACAGGCCCTGCTCGCGGATGGTGTGGAGCTCGGCGGCGTAGCGGTCGCGGGCGGTGTAGGTCACGTGGGGTTCTCCGTTTTGGGAGGCGGCAGACGCCGCGAATGGCAATCTCGCCCCGCCGTCATTCCCGCGAAAGCGGGAATCCATGTTCGCCGTGGGAGGCGGAGGAGCAAGGCGGATTTCCGCCCACCATCCCTTCGGCTGTTGATAAAGCGTCTCGCGGGAATGACGGCCGTTGAAGGGGCGCGTATGTGGGAAGAGCCTCAGCTCCAGCTGCAGACGACCTTGCCGCAGACGCCCTGGTCCATCAGGTCGAAACCACGCTGGAAATCGTCGATCGCGATCTGGTGCGTCAGCACCTTCTGCAGCGGGAAACCGGTCAGCACCATCTGGGTCATCTTGTACCAGGTCTCGTACATCTTGCGGCCGTAGATGCCCTGCAGCGTGAGGCCCTTGAAGATCACCTTGTCCCAGTCGATGCCGGCGCCGCGCGGCATGATGCCGAGCATGGCGACCTTGCCGCCGTGGTACATCACCTCGAGCATGTCGTTGAACGCGCGCGGGTTGCCGCTCATCTCCAGGCCCACGTCGAAGCCCTGGATGTGCAGGTCCTTCACCACGTCGCGCAGCGACTGGTTGGCCACGTTCACCACGCGGGTGGCGCCCATGTCGGCGGCGAGCTTGAGGCGGTAGTCGTTGACGTCGGTGACCACCACGTTGCGGGCGCCGATGTGCTTGCAGATGCCCGCCGCGATGATGCCGATCGGGCCGGCGCCGGTGATCAGCACGTCCTCGCCGATCACGTCGAACTCCAGCGCGCAGTGCGCGGCGTTGCCGTAGGGGTCGAAGAACGCGGCCAGCTCCGACGGGATCTGGTCCGGGATCGGCCACAGATTCGAGGCCGGCATGGTCATGTATTCGGCGAACGCGCCGTTGCGGTTCACGCCGATCCCGATCGTGTTCGGACACAGGTGCTGGCGGCCGGCGCGGCAGTTGCGGCAGTGGCCGCAGACGATGTGGCCTTCGGCAGAGACGCGGTCGCCTACCTGATAGCCGGTGACGCCCGGGCCGATCTCCACAATGCGGCCGACGAACTCGTGACCGATGGTGAGGCCGGGCGTGATCGTGCGCTGGCTCCACTCGTCCCACTTGTAGATGTGCAGATCAGTGCCGCAGATGGCGGTCTTTTCCAGCTTGATCAGCACCTCGTTGGGGCCGACTTCCGGAACGGGCACTTCTTCCATCCAGATGCCGGGTTCGGCGTGGCGCTTGACCAGGGCTTTCATCGTCTGAGGCATGCATCGATCCGCGGGTAGGGGCAAGCACCCATTATAGGCGTTCGCCCCGACGGCGCCGATCCGTGCCGGGGTCTGGCCGCCTGGGCGCGGCCGATCGCGTCGCGGCGGCGCCGCGGCAGCTCAGTGCAGCGCGCGATAGACCAGCGAGAACACCACGCTGATCGCCACGCACACGGCCAGCCAGAAGCCGACGTTGTTCTTGTGCCAGAGGGGCGGCTTGCTCATCGTAACCGGCTCCGCCCGCCGCGGCTGCGAATCGCTGCCCGCGCGGTCCGCGACGCGGGCGAATTCCACCCACACCGGGCCGCGGCCAAAGTCCTTGCCAAAACCATGGGTGTTCATTTTCCTGGATTCCCCGGATCAGTGTGCCATCACGGCCGTGCAACAGCAGCTTGAAGGCTTACGGCCGCACGAAACGGGACTTGAGCCGCAGATCGGTCGCCCCGGCCGGGGCCGAACGAGTGCCACCGCAGTGTTCCGGCCGCAGCCGGCCCGAACCGCAGCCCCGCAGGGCACGGCGGCGCGACGCGCCGGTAGAATCCGGCCGATGCCGCACGACACCCGCCCCCTCGCCATCTTTTTGATGGGACCCACCGCCTCGGGCAAGACCGCGCTGGCCTGCGCGCTGGCCGAGCAGTTCGCGCTGGACCTGGTCAGCGTCGATTCGGCGCTGGTCTACCGCGGCCTGGACATCGGCAGCGCCAAGCCCGATCCGGCCACGCTTGCGCGCCACCCGCACGCGCTGGTGGACATCCGCGACGCTGCCGACCCGTATTCGGCGGCCGATTTCCGCGCCGACGCGCTGCCGGTGATGCATGCGATCAGCGCGCGCGGTCGCGTCCCGTTGCTGGTGGGCGGCACCGGCCTGTACTTCCGGGCGTTGCAGCACGGGCTGTCGGCATTGCCCGAGGCGGACCCGAGCATGCGTGCGCAGCTCGCCGCCGAGGCGGCCGAGATCGGCTGGCCGCAGCTGCACGCGCGGCTGAGCGGCTGCGACCCGGTGGCGGCGGGGCGGATCGGCCCGAACGATGCGCAGCGGATCCAGCGTGCGCTGGAGGTCATTGCGCTCACCGGGCGCCCGCTGTCCGAGCTGCAAGGCACCGGCGTCCGCGCGTCGTTTCCATGGCGGGTGCTCAAGCTGGCGCTGTTGCCGGCCGACCGGGCATCGCTGCATGCGCGCATCGCGGGGCGCTTCGACGCCATGCTGGCCGCGGGGTTTCTGGAGGAGGTGCGCGCCTTGCGGGCGCGCGGCGACCTGCATGCGGACCTGCCGGCGATCCGTGCGGTGGGCTATCGCCAGGCGTGGCAGCACCTTGACGGCCTGTTCGACGCCGCCGAGCTGCGCGAGCGCGGCGTTTTCGCCACCCGCCAGCTGGCCAAGCGGCAGATGACCTGGCTGCGCGGCGAGCTGGATGCCCGCGTGCTTGATCCCGAGCTCCCGGCGCTGGCCGAACGGGCCGTCGACGCGGTGCGGCTGTTTGTGGGGCCGTCGCGCTAAGCGTTTGATGTGACAGAGCGCCGGGTACCGCAAGACACCGGTCAATGCGCCTTTCACGGCGCATTTAAAAGCAGTTAAGATCCCTGAAGCTTGGTCCGGAGCGGGGCGCGCTTTTTATCCGGACCGCGGTTTCGCACGGGGGAGAACCAGAACAATGTCCAAAGGACAGTCTTTGCAAGATCCATTTCTTAACGCCTTGCGCCGAGAGCGCATTCCGGTCTCCATCTACCTGGTCAACGGCATCAAGCTGCAGGGCACGGTGGAGTCGTTCGACCAGTTCGTGGTGCTGCTGCGCAACCAGGTCAGCCAGATGGTCTACAAGCACGCCATCTCCACCGTGGTGCCCAGCCGCAACGTGCGCGTCGGCAATGGCCACGATGGCCATGACGCCGCTGCCCCGGCACCCGCCGAAGCCGAGGACTGAGCCGTCCCGGCGACGCCGCGGATGCTTGATCGTCACGTGCCAGCCCCCATGACAGGGGTTTGCCCGGCAGGACATCCCCGCACCCGTGTTTGACAGACAGAAAAAAGGCGACCGCGCGCTGCTCGTGCTTCCGCATTCGCGCAGCGAAGGCAACGCGGCGCGTCGCGCCGACGAGTTCGCAGAATTGGTGAAGTCCGCCGGCGCCGAGATCCTCGGCACCGTCGCGGCGCGCGTGGAAGACCCCAACCCGCGCTTCTACGTGGGCACCGGCAAGGCTGATGAGGTCGCCGAGATGGCCCGCGCGGTCGAGGCGGACGTGGTGCTGGTCGACCACCTGCTCACCCCCGTGCAGGAGCGCAACCTCGAAAAGCATCTCGGCGTGCGCGTGGTCGATCGCGCGGGGCTGATCCTGGACATCTTCGCCCAGCGCGCGCGCTCGCACGAAGGCAAGCTGGAAGTGGAACTGGCCCAGCTCAAGCACATCGCCACCCGGCTGGTGCGCGGCTGGACCCATCTGGACGCCCAGCGCGGCGGTGCCATCGGCAACCGCGGCCCGGGCGAAACCCAGCTGGAAACCGACCGTCGCCTGCTCGGCGAGCGGGTCAAGCAGCTCACCAAGCGGCTGGAAAAGGTGCAGACCCAGCGCGGCCAGCAGCGCCGTGCACGCCTGCGCAACACGGTGCCGCGGGTGGCGCTGGTCGGCTATACCAACGCCGGCAAGTCCACCTTGTTCAACGCGCTCACCACCGGCGGCGTCTACGCGGCGGATCAGCTGTTCGCCACGCTGGATCCCACCGTGCGCAAGGTCGACGACCTCAGCTGCGGCCCCGCGGTGATTGCCGATACCGTGGGTTTCATCCGCGACCTGCCACATGACCTGGTGGCCGCCTTCCGCGGCACCCTGGCCGAAGCGCGCGATGCCGACCTGCTGCTGCACGTGTGCGACGCCGCCGACGAGGACCGCGAGCGGCTGCACCGGGTGGTCGATGGCGTGCTGGAGGAGATCGACGCCGGCGAGATCCCGCAGCTGCAGGTGATGAACAAGATCGACATGCTCGACATGGCGCCGCGGATCGACCGCAACGGCGAGGGCCGCCCGGTGACGGTGTGGCTTTCTGCCGCGCAGGGGCTGGGGCTGGACCTGCTGCGCGAGGCGCTGGGCGAACTGCTCGGCGGCGAGCGGGTGCAATCCGCGCTGCAGCTGCCGCTCTCGGCCGGGCGCCTGCACGCCCGGCTCAAGGCGGCCGGTGCCATTGCCGGCGAGCGGGTGGACGAGGACGGCTGGCACCTGGACATCGATGCTCCGCGCAGCGTCATTGCGCCGCTCAGCGGCGGCGCGGACGTCGATGCCACGCTGCTGCGCGAGCTGCTCCAGCGCACCGGCGAGGCCGCCGCCTGAGCGGGCAACGCGCGGTTGGCTCTGCTAGAATCGTCGCCGTTTGTGCCCATGCATGCGGCACGGCCGGCCGCTCCGGCAGCAGCACCCGAAACGCGTCATGACCCCATCCCCAACACCTGTGTTCCGGCTGTTTTTGCCGGCCTCCCAGCGGCCCCAAGGAGACTGACCATGGCCTGGAACGAACCCGGAAACGGGCAGCGCGATCCGTGGGGCAAGAATCGCCAGAACGGCAGCAAGCCCAACGTCGACCAGTTTCTCAAGAGCCTGCGCGCCCGCTTCGGGCGGCTCGGCAGTGGCGGCGGCGGCATCTTCACCATCGTGCTGGCGCTGTTGCTGGCGGTGTTGCTGCTGAGCAGCTACACCATCATCAACACCAGCCAGGCCGGCGTGGTGCTGCGCTTCGGCCAGTACACCCGCACGCTGTCGCCGGGCTTCCACTTCAAGCTCCCCGCGCCGATCGAGACGGTCAACAAGGTCGAGACCACGCGCATCCGCTCCATGTCCGACCAGGTGCGCATGCTCACCAGCGACGAGAACATCATCGCGGTGAACTTCAACGTGCAGTACCAGGTGTCCGACGCGCGACGCTACCTGTTCTCCACCAGCAACCCGGAGGACACCCTGGCCCAGGCGGCCGAGGCCGCCGTGCGCTCGGTGGTGGGCGCGCACTCGATGGACGACATCCTCACCAGCCCGGGCGACGCCGCGGCGGCGGCCGAGGCGCTGCCGGCCGGCGCCTCCAGCATCGCGTCGGCGGCACCGGCGCCGGCGAGCAAGCCGCCCGCGCAGGACCGCGTGACCCTCCAGCAACAGACCCGCGACGCGCTGCAGCGCACACTCGACAGCTACAACGCCGGCCTCATCGTCACCGACGTGAGTTTCCAGAACGTGGCGCCGCCGCAGGAAGTGAAGGCCGCCTTCGACGACGTCAACGCCGCCCGCGAAGACAAGCAGAGCTCGGTCAACAAGGCCTATGCCTACGCCAACCAGATCGTGCCGCAGGCCACCGGCAAGGCCTCGCGCATTGCCGCCCAGGCGGACGGCTACAAGGCCGAGCGCATCGCCCGCGCCACCGGTGACGCCGAGCGCTTCAACCTGCTGCTGAAGGAATACAAGGCCGCCCCCGAGGTCACCCGCCAGCGTTTGTGGCTGGAGACCATGGAGCAGGTGATGGCGACCAATCCCAAGGTGGTCGACGGCTCCGGCGGACGCAACATCATCAACCTGCCGCTGGGCCAGAGCACCAACACGCTCGACAGCGGCACGACCGGCGCCGGTGTCACCGTCACCGGCGATGCCACCACCAAGGAGTCCCAGCCATGAAGATCGCTACGGGCATCCTCGTCGTCCTGCTGGTGCTGATCGGCTTCAGCAGCATGTACATCGTGAGCGAAGGTCAGACCGCGCTGCTGCTGCAGTTCGGCCGCATCGAGCGCACCAGCGACCAGCCGGGCCTGCACTTCAAGCTGCCGCTGGTGCAGCAGGTGATGCGGTTCGACAACCGCATCCTCACCATGGACGCGCAGCCGGAGCGCTACTTCACCTCCGAAAAGAAGAGCGTCAACGTCGACTTCTACGTGAAGTGGCGCATCGACAACAACGCCGACTACTACCGCGCCACCGGCGGCGATCCGCTGCAGGCTGCCCAGCGGCTGAGCCCCATCGTCAAGAACGCGCTGCGCTTCGAGTTCAACGGCCGCACCCTGCAGGAGCTGATCGCCGGCGGGCGCAAGGACATCACCGACAAGGTGCGCGAGCAGACCGACGCCGCCGCCCGCAAGAACCTCGGTATCCGCGTGGTGGACGTGCGCATCAAGCGCATCGACCTGCCCGACGAGGTCAGCGACTCGGTCTACAAGCGCATGCAGAACGAGCGCCTGCAGCTGGCCAACGAGCTGCGCTACACCGGCGAACAGATGGCCGAGAAGATCAAGGCCGACGCCGACCGCCAGGGCCAGATCCTCGAAGCCAACGCCGAGCGCGACGCAGCCAAGGTGCGCGGCGAGGGCGATGCCCAGGCCGCGGTCATCTACGCCCAGGCGTACGCGCAGGACCCGGAGTTCTTCGCGTTCTACCGATCCATGGAGGCCTATCGTCACGCCTTCAGCGACGGCAAGGGCGTACTCATCGTCAAGCCGGACGATCCGTTCCTGAAGTACTTCCAGAGCGCCGGCAAGCGCTGAGAACCCGTTCCGCAACGCGCTTCAGACGAGTTGGCGGGCCGACCGATTCGGCCCGTCGCCCCGGTGACCCGGGGCGCGGTGGCTCCTGAAGCATGTGCAGGACACGGCACCGCGACGTCGCAAGCGCCAGGGCCGTGGCAACACCGGCAGTAACGACCAGACCGCCCCGCCGATCGGGGTGCATCAATCAGCGAGAAGATCATGGGCAAGTCAGTAGTCATTCTTGGTGCCCAGTGGGGCGACGAGGGCAAAGGCAAGATCGTCGACCTGCTGACCGAGCGGGTCAGCGCCGTGGCGCGCTTCCAGGGCGGCCACAACGCCGGCCACACGCTGGTGATCAAGGGCAAGAAGACCGTGTTGCACCTGATCCCCTCGGGCATCCTGCGCGACGACGCGCTGTGCCTGATCGGAAACGGCGTGGTGCTTTCGCCGGCCGCGCTCAAGCACGAGATCGAGGAGCTGGAGGCCAACGGCGTCAACGTGCGCCCGCGCCTGAAGATCAGCCCCGCCACGCCGCTGATCATGCCGTACCACATCGCCGTGGATAAGGCGCGCGAGATCAAGGCCGGCGGCAAGGCTATCGGCACCACCGGTCGCGGCATCGGCCCGGCGTACGAGGACAAGGTCGCCCGCCGCTCCATCCGCGTGGCCGACCTGATGTACCCGCACGAGCTGCCCGAGAAGATCAAGGCCGCCGTGGAGTACCACAACTTCATCCTTACCCAGTGGCTCAGCGCCGAGCCGGTGGACTACCAGACCGTGCTGGACGAGGCGTTGAGCTACAGCGAGTTCATCCGCCCGATGGTGGACGACGTGGCCACCATCCTGCACGACGTGCGCAAGGAAGGCGGCAACATCCTGTTCGAGGGCGCGCAGGGCGCGCTGCTGGACATCGACCACGGCACCTATCCGTACGTCACCTCGTCCAACACCACCGTCGGCGGCGCACTGGCCGGCACCGGGGTGGGCGCGGGCGACATCGACTACGTGCTGGGCATCTGCAAGGCATACGCCACGCGCGTCGGCTCCGGCCCGTTCCCCACCGAGCTCAACGACGCCATGGGCGAGCGCCTGCGCAAGGTCGGCAGCGAGTTCGGCGCCAGCACCGGCCGCCCGCGCCGCTGCGGCTGGATCGACCTCGTCGCACTCAAGCGCGCCGTGCAGATCAACGGCATCAACGGCCTGGCCATCACCAAGCTCGATGTGCTTGACGGCCTGCCCAGCATCAAGGTGTGCATCGCCTATGAGTACCGCGGCAAGCGCCGCGAGCTGGCTCCGCTCGACGCGGACGGCTGGGACGAGTGCAAGCCGGTGTACCTGGAGTTCCCGGGCTGGGAAGAGTCCACTGCCGGCATCCGCGAGTGGGACAAGCTGCCGCCCGCCGCACGCGCCTACCTGCGCTCGCTGGAAGAATTGTCCGGTTGCCGCGTGGCCCTCGTCGCCACCGGCGCCGACCGCGACGACACCATCATCCTGGACGATCCGTTCGCCTGATCAGCCCCGTTGATGTAACACGAAAAAGCCCCGCATCGCGGGGCTTTTTCTTTGCTGCACCGCGCACGCTTTTCTCCCTCTCCCCTCGGGGAGAGAGCCTGCCCTCGACCTGATCGGGGGGCTGGGGTGAGGCCGGGCGCTCGCCGCGCCCCTGGGAGAAAAGCCGCCACCCCTGCGCCCCTGTGAACACCAAGTCCACCCCCAACCCCCAATCCTCCACAACCGCCCAACCCGCCAAGCCACACAATGAGTGTCAGCCCATCGCAACGAAGGAGACCGCCATGGTCGACATTCACCAGCGCGACATTCCCAACGAAAACCAGTTCGACGCCATCCGCGAAAAAGCCGAGCGCGAACAGCTGCAGGTGGAGGGTGAATCCCGCGAGGCTACCCGCGGCCCCGGCAGCGTCGGTGGCCGCAGTGGCAACGGCCAGATGAAACCGCACGTCACCGGCCAGGCTTCCGGTCGTTCCAATGATGCCGATCCATCCATCGTGCCGGAGGCCATCGACGCGGATCTGCAGTCCGACCGCGACACCCAGAGCGGCGGCACCGCCATCGATCGCGAAGCGCGGGTCGAAGAGCGCAAGCAGCGCGAAAGCGGGCAGGGCCGCTCAGGCCACCAGGGGGAAGGCATGGACCCGCCGCCGGGCGCTCCTACTCGCGGCAGCTAGGCAGCCAGCCCATGCTGTGTGGACGCGCACGGCCTCGCTGGCCTGCATGTCCTGCAGCACCCGCACGGCAGCAGAAAAAAAGCCCCGCGTTGCGGGGCTTTTTTGTGCCCCATGGTTCGCCTGCCAGCGCTGTGGGTCACTCCGGGGAGGATAGGCATGAGGCAGACCGGCGCGGTACCGGCCACCGTTTCTGCGACAGCTCAGACCGCCTCGTCGATGATCGCCTTCATCGTCGCCTCCACCCCGCGCGCCGCCTCGGCAATCCGTGGGTCGCTGGAAATCAGCGCCAGCTGCTCGGTCGGCGGCACCATGCCGATCCACGTCGCGCCGTCCTGCTCGTACACCGACACCCGGCACGGCAGCGCCGTGTTCAGCGTCATGTCCATCGCCAGCACCTCCGACGCCTGCTTCGGGTTGCACACCTCCATCACGATGCAGCCGTTCGCCAGCGCAAACCCCTTGTCCGCCAGCATCTGCTTGAAGTCGTAGGTGTGCAGCACGCCAAATCCGTGCGCCTTCACTGCCGCCTGCATGGCCTCGACGGCCTGGGCGAGGGGTTTGGATGTTTGCTTCTTGTAGATCATGGTTCCGTCTCCTCTTGGGCGAATCGTCTCGCACTTCAGGCCTCTGCGAGTAACGGTTTTTAAGCATGGACGCTACTACGTGGATACTTCGATGTGAGGTGGCGCGTCGCAGATCTGTTGCAGGTTCCGCGACCTCCACTACAGCTAAGAGCCTGCGCTGAAAAAGTTCTCGAGAATTTCGGCCAACTCGCCATCATCCTGAGCCACGCCCAACGGCGCGACGCCGACACCGTGTTCCGTGAGGAAGCTGCGCGCCTCCAACCACTCGGCTCCCCCTGATCTCGGAATCAGGAGAAGCGAAAGCTGGGGACGCAGCCCATTCCATCGCAGGGAGTCGCTGTAAAGATGTGCCGATTGCATGCCGTCGAGAACGCCTTGGCGACTAGTTCGGTATTTCGCGTCAAGTACGAGAAAGGCGCTTCTCTCTGGTGACTTGAGCGTAACCACAATGTCCGGAATTCGAAGGCCAGAAATGCTCTGAAATCCCTGGAAGGAGGGTTGGTCCCATGCTGGAAACTTCGGTTGAAGCAAGACTTGAACGGCGACGTTTCCAAGGTTCCCTTTGTAGTCGAGTTGATCCTCCCCGCCTGACCGTGAATAGACGGGATGCCATGAGATGTCGGGGAGCAGCTTCTCGACGATCTGGATAACTTTGACAAAGCACCAGCGCTCATAGATTTCCCAGGAAGGGCTTATCCAGAGATTGTCGCTTCGATTGTCCCCAGCCAAGCCAGCGCGCAAGACGCGCCACGCTAGGCGGAAGGCACGGGCGTACGCAGGGTGCGCGGAGACAGCGTTGAGTCCGGCTGCGGAAATCTCGCATCGACTAGTCGATGCGAACGGATTGATCTTGTCGAGCCGTCGCAGTGACCTGTCGAGGCTCTTGAGGAACAGAAGCCGCCTTTCAACGCGAGGTGCCAATGCGGTTCTCGTCTGGCTTTCCTGTTCCTTCTCGACTGCTAACCGAAGTGCCTCTGAAACCAGGCGGACTCGCCGTATTACCGTTTGTCGCACGGCGGACATAGTCCGATTTGCCGGGTTGTCGAGTCCGTCATAGGCAATCGGTACGTTCAGGAGCGTCGAGCCATCGATGGCTTCGGAGGCGGCTGTTCCGCGCATCAGCGCTAAGGCGCCGGGACTCGTAAGGGCGCTTCGGATGGTATGTGGGTCAACTCGCTTCGCTTGATTAGGCTTTCGGAGAGCACGTTCAGAGCAGAGTCTTGTCAGTGGCTTTGCGGCGACGACTTGAAGTGATGCCAAGAACTCAGGGCCGTAGCGCCTTAGTCGTGCGTATTCCAGGTGCGGATTCCTGGCGTCACCCATGGCACCAACACTGGTTTGCGCAGCTTCGGTACCCGCAACCAGCTGCGGGTCGAAGGAAAACAGCTCATCGATCATCTGATCGAACTGAACTCGCCCCAGCTTGTGCTGGCTCGGAGACACATCGAGCAGAAATGTCGAGGCGACGTTGCCGCTGCCGTCGGCCAGTTCGGCGACGACGTTGCCAGCGAAGAATCCCGGCTCCCACAAGAAAGCGGTTTCACCTTCGTGCAAAGTAGGGCGCAAGGCCTCATCGTCTATGAAAAGCTGAGCGTCGGAAGGTGCGCCAAGAAAGTAGTAGCGCCCACGCTCCGTAAATCCTGCACAGAGCTTCGAATCGCTGATCTCGATGGGTTCACCGTTGTTGTCAAGGCACCGCAACATGTCGTTGGACTCACCGCCAGAAGCGGGCGCTGCCCAGATGGTTCAAGTCATCCAGTAGCTCTTTTACCTTTTCCGCAGATTGGAGCAGCGATGCCTCGTGGAGAACCTTTTGAACACTCCTAAAGGCATGCTGCAATCTAGGCGTGTCCTCACCCCGCAGCTTGGGGAGAATTTTCGAGTAGATGGCGTGGTCGAAGGCCTCATCAAAGCCGATGAACCCACCATCGAGAGCGGCACGGATATACCCAAGCACATCATCGATGGTTCGCCAGCCGAAATGGAGACGCACCGGGCGAAGCGCTTCCATCAGTTGCTGAAGCGTCTCTCGAATCCTTTGTACTTGCTCTGCTTGGAGGCCACTCGTCGCCCAGCTCGGGTACTGACTTATGTCGATGTCCCAAAACTCGATAACCGATGCACGATCGAGCACCTTGTCACTCAAGCCATGGGTGGTCTCATCCATGTTTACGGTGCCGATCAAAAACAGGTTACTCGGGTAGGCGACTCGCGCAGGTATCCCGTCCACCTCATCTCCCTGAGCGTGTAGCTCGATCGCCTTGCCCGTTTCCATCGCCGATAGCAGCGGAGCCAGATATTGCTCTGGATGCGAGAGATTCATTTCATCGAGGATCGCGGTGTACGGACGGTCTGGATCGAGAGAGGCCTCCAGAAGGAAATCAAGAAACTGGGTTCGAACATAAGTCTGGCTATCCAGCGGATTCACGAATCCGAGCAGGCTTGCCGGGTCGTGCCACCCAGGCTGAACTGGGACCACGAGCAGGCCCTTATCGTTGGCCGAGTCGGGCTCATTTGACCAGAGTCCGCGTGCGTAGCTGCATGCGAGCAGCGTCTTTCCTGCGCCACTCAGTCCGGTAAGCACAGCAAAGTGCCGACGTTGATGACTCCAGAGACCTGCATCCAGGCGCCCCACCAATGTGTCGTTGAACAGAACACCGGTGGGGAAGGTTCCCACAATTTCTTTTAGGCTGGGCTTTGCATAGGTGCTGTCAGGCGCTTCTTCCGAGGCTTGGCTTGCAGCGCCATTCGGAGCCTTGGTGGGGGGTTTGACGGTCTCAAGGGGAGGGAGGGCGCCCGGACTCCAATGGATCTTGCTGGCCCATTCACGGCCGCGCTCAGTGAGCTCCAAGATGCCGGGTTTTGTCAGCTCGACAAGATCCATGGCCTTGATCCAATTGATCATGGCCGTTGGGGCGAAGCTGCTTGTCCACCCGGGGTTAACCTGTTGCAGGTCAAGGATCAGTTGCTTCTGCGGGCGGGGGCCATCCCGAAGCAGATAGAGCGCGTTGTCGAAGCCGAGAATTCGGGTCAGCAGCCAGTCGGCAACCTCTTCGGGATCTCCGGTTTCGAGAAATGCTTCTCCGCGCGGTGTGAGGGAGAGCTCGTCGCCGGATGCCTTCAGTACGCCCCATTCGGCGATGAGTGCGTTGATGTTCGTGCCAACTGATCGTGGGGCCAGTTTGGGGTTGATGGAGAGAATGTGGTCGTGAAAGTCCTCTCGTTTGCAGCCGTCCTTTGCAAATTCGATCATCGCCCGCACGGTCGGCAAGGATCCGCCAATGGCCAGCATACCCCGCCGTCTGCGGTCGGCAGGCAATGGTTTAAGTACTTCTTCACCGGCCACTGGGCCTGCCACTGAAGTAGCCTCGTCCCCCTGATCCTGGACATGGGTTACATACAAATCCCACGGCAGGGTCATCCTTTCCAGCCATTGCGCATCGCTTTCACTAGCTGTGCCAAGTGCGATATCCAGCCGATCGAGCACGTGCCTATGGAGCATCAAGGGATGTTCGACTCCCTTGCTTACGCCCATCGTGCGTGCGAGTTGCTTGAGTTTTTTGTGGTGGGCAATCGTGGTGAAATCACGCGGGTGCAGCGCGGCGAAGACTCGATACATCTTCAGCCAAGGTATCCGGCCTCCTGCTTTTCCGATGAGGGCAAGTAGTTCATCCCAGGCTGTAGCCAGTGCTTTTGCTCTCTGGCCGGGATCGCTCGGGAGAGCCATCTTTTTCACATTCCAGAGCAGCTCAGCGATCTCGGTGCTTTTGATGATCTCCGACACATCCACGTGTCCCATGCCGGTTGCCGAGATCGACTCGTTCTCCCAGAGGTATTGTTGGAACGCAGGCGTAAGGAATTCTTCATGGCCTACCTCGCTAACCCGACGCAGATGCTGAGATAGCTTTGCCGTCCAGTTTGTATGTGACTCGGGTGAGCGCTTAGCTCTCGCCGATTCGCATGCCTGGCGCAGCCCTTCGTCAGTCGTGAGTTCCGTGGCCATGAAATGTCTCCGTCAATGAATGACTGTTGGATTTCAGAGATCTGACGAGCGAGGCAGCGCCGCAGCAACGTCTCGGAACGACCTAAGCGCCGATTCCAAGTGCTCCACGATCTCTTGCGCCAGCACGTCCGGAGGCGGCAGGTTGTCGAGGTTGTCGAGGCTGTCGTCCTTGAGCCAGAAGATATCGAGGCTGGCCTTGTCGCGGGCGACGAGCGTCGTGTAGTCGAAGTACTTGAAGCGCTCGGTTTCCTTGCGCTGGTGGCGGTTGGCCGGGTGGTAGCAGTCAATGAAGTCCTGCAGGTCCTCGCGCTTAAGCGGGCGGGTCTTGAGGGTGAAGTGCTTGTTGGTGCGCAGGTCGTAGATCCACACGCCTTTGGTGTGAGCCTTCGGACTGGCGGGCCTTTTGTCGAAGAACAGCACGTTCGCCTTCACGCCCTGCGCGTAGAAGATGCCCGTGGGCAGGCGCAGCAGGGTGTGCACGTCGCAGGTTTCCAGCAGTTTGCGGCGGATCTTCTCGCCGGCACCGCCTTCGAACAGCACGTTGTCCGGCAGCACCACGGCGGCCTGGCCGGTGATCTTGAGCATCGAGACAATGTGCTGAAGGAAGTTGAGCTGCTTGTTAGATGTGGTGGTCCAGAAGTCCTGGCGCTCGTAGGTCAGTGCGTCACGGTCTTCCTCGCCGTCCTCGTTGGTGAAGGTCATGCTGCTCTTCTTGCCGAAGGGCGGGTTGGCCAGCACGTAGTCAAAGGTCTTGTACGGCTCGGAAATCAGCGCGTCGGAGCGCTCCACCGACGGGGCGCCGTCCAGCTCGCCGATGTTGTGCAGGAAGAGGTTCATCAGGCACATGCGGCGCGTGCCGGGCACGATCTCGTTGCCGTGGAAGGTCTCATGGCGGAGGAAGCGCGCCTGCTTCCGGTCCAGGTTCATGCCCGGCCGCGTGAGCCACGCATGCACACCAAGAAAGAAGCCGCCCGTGCCGCAGGCCGGGTCCGCCACGGTCTTCAGCGGCTGGGGGTTCACGCACTCCACCATGGCGTCGATCAGCGCGCGCGGCGTGAAGTACTGGCCGGCACCGCTCTTGGTGTCCTCGGCATTCTTCTGCAGCAGGCCCTCGTAAAGGTCGCCCTTCACGTCGGCGTCCAGGCTCAGCCAGTTCTCCGCGTCGATCATCTGCACCAGCCGGCTCAGTTTGGCCGGGTCCTGGATCTTGTTCTGCGCCTTGAAGAAGATCGCGCCCAGCATGCCCGGCTCCTCGCCGAGCTTGTGCAGCACGGTGAGGTAGTGCGCCTCCAGCGGCTCGCCTGTCTTGCTCTTCAGCGTGGTCCAGTCGCAGCTGCGCGGGATGTGCGTGTCGCGGTTGTGCGGCGGTTGCGCATACTCGTGCGCCAGCTTCAGGAACAGCAGGTAGGTGAGCTGTTCCAGATAGTCGCCGTAGCCCACGCCGTCGTCTTTGAGGGTGTGGCAAAAGTTCCAAATCTTCTGGACGAGGGTGTTGCTGTTCATAGAAGCGCCTCTACCCAAGCCCTATCGCGATATGAGCCAATGGCGGATCGGAAAAAGCTCGAATATTCTTGATCAGGGGAAAGGTAATTCTTTAGTTTGTCAACGACGGCTGCAGGAGCCTCGTGCTCAAAACAGTCAAGCAGGAGACTCAGAGTTTGCCAGTGACTTCGCTTACTCTCAGGTGTATTCCATTCGTTGAAGCCAAGCCTTCTGATTGTGTATTTAGCGCGATCGAATTCCCAGGTATTCTCGGGCGCGCTTGGCTTAACCTCCCCGTCAGTGCAGTCTGCCAATAGCGCGCAGTCACCTTGGTTGCACGGATCCAATAGCCTCGGGAACTCTTCTTCCAGAGGGTCCGATGCAGGCTGCCAACGGCGCGCCTCATCTTGGATCGGGAACTCATTGGCCTTGCCACGCAAGGTGTCGCTGTCATCTTTTTCAGGTCGATTGCATCGCTGGCATGAAAGGCGAAAGTTCGACCATTCGTATGCGAGCCAGTAATAGCCGTCATAGTTGACGAGTGGGATGCCATCCACTGTGACGCGCAATTTGGGCCGAAAGTGATCAACATCGAGCGGTGCCCGCGTGCTTTTTGCTTCGCAATACCAACACTTGTTTCTGCTGATATGTGAAAGCCATTTCTTTAGCTGCTTCCAGCTGCTGTGCTTTCCTAGATAGTTGGATCTAAGCTCATGCGTAGCCAAGGCCCCGAAGGCTGCAGACCGCACTTTGTAGACCGTATTCCATCGAGGCGGCAGGAGAGGAGGCGCGGGTATGGAGATGAAGATCAACCCTCGTCCTCCCGCAATCTGTGAAGGAGACTCTGCACCAGAGCACCGAGGGCTCTTTCTTTGTTTTCTGGGGTCACAATGGCGCCATCAATCGGCGCGTCGGATGCCAGATCGAATCTAGCTCGAAGGTATTCCTGTTCCAGTCTATCTCGCGATGCAAAATTGAAGTCCAAGCCTTTCAGTCGCTCACGAATTTCCGCGAGCTTAGCTCGATCAGGCGCGCTGAGCGTAGCTTGTGCTTTCGTGGAGAGCTGATGTAGCGCCAGCAGGTCATCATTTGTTGGCTTGTCCAAGCTGGAGCCCAATCCGAACATGTCGCTGGTAACGATGCCGGCGAAGCCCATTCCTTTTGGATCTACAGCAGGATTTTCGGCAATCACACTGTGTGCTTCCGGCTCACGATACAAAATTTGTACTTGCTCCTTGACAAGCTCCGCAATCGCTAACGGATTGTGAGTGGTTAACACAATATGGCTGTTGTCTCGCGCGTCACTGTGATGGCCAACAAACGATTTTAGATAGTTCAGATAGTCCACACACCAACGCGGATTCAGGTGAGTGTCGGGCTCATCTAATAAAAAGAGGCTTTCGTTTTCGGCGGTGAAGCGAAGAAGTCCCAATACCGTCAGTAATTGCTGTTCGCCTTCGCTTAACTCACGAAACGTTACGCTGCTATCGTTCTTCTTGAGGCGAACGCGGATGCGTACCTCTTCGATTAGCTCTGAAACATGCGTGCTTTCCAGGTCTCGGAAAAATTGCGCTGGCGCTTGATCGCCCACCAAACGCCGTAGCGCGCCGATATCTTTCACGTACAGGTATTTGAACTGTAGAGTTTGCTTGTTCCAAATGGATGTGGATATGCGCCGGCTGATCTCGATGGGCGCCAGGGCAATATCGTATAGGCGTGCAAGAAAATCTCGCACGACGCCGCGCGCATTCCAGAAGCGCGGATCACCATCCGAGGCCTTAGACTTCCACGGTGGCTGCCTGATCACAAACAGCACTGACTCAATGCCCTCATCAGGATCAAGTCCAAGATGCTTATCGAGAAACGTTCGAACCACGTCGGACTGCTGAATTAGGAAAGCCAACAGTACGAACTGGCTGTGCACCGGCATGGCATAAAACAAGCGCTTCAGGCCAGGATCTTCGCCATTTCTGAGCTTGTTGTCGTAGCTCTCCAGATAAGGGCGGAACACGTCGTGCATGCGCAGGCTCTCGCCTGAGTAGTAGCTGAACACGTAGCGCGGCAGATAGAGGTGCTCGTCCGAGTGGAGTGCGGTTAACTTGATTTTCTTGCCTCGCTTGGCCGAAATTTGTTCCTGGTCGTCAAAGGACGAAATCAAGGTGCCTTCACCTCGGGCTTCCGCATCGGTCGCTACATGGATGACGAACGGTTCTTTCTTGCGGTCCGGATCCGCATCAATGTGTATATGCATGGTCGCGTCCCCGTTGCCCATGCGATAGGCCAGTTGAAAGACAAATTCAGGCATCCGTTTCTTAGCTATGAGATCTCGAAATATGATTGCGATAGCTTCGAGGACGTTAGATTTGCCTGTGCCATTCCAACCGATGACCACCGTCACCCAGTGATCCTGGTCGAAGTCGATGGTGACATTCTTCAGGTTCTTGAACCGATGCGTCGGGCTGTCTTTGGGACTTCCGAGAGTTACTTTGTCTAGGCGCATGGTCAGGCGCTCAACAATTTCAGCCGATCATGGAGCTTGCGACCTTGCGCGTCCTTCACGGTATCCACGGCCAAAAGCCCTGCCTTTTCAAGTGCGCGCAGCTCCGCATAAAGAATTTCAATTTGATCGGTTTCCGCGCCATCGCCCACACCACAGTGACGGAAGACGTCTTGGGCTGACATCCAGTCGCCCGCTTCCCCGAGCACGGCTACCAATTTCTTCGCCATGACGATGGCCTCCTTTTGTTGTTTGGTCTTGCGCACCCTAGGTTGCTCTGCGCGTGCCATCCGTGCGGTGCGGATGCGACTCAGTAGCGCGCTGGCAGGTTCGTCTGTGGGGTCCTGCGGCACCAGTTGGCCGGCGAAGGCGGCTTTGAGGATGTTTTTGCGTTGGGCTGCTGCTTGCTTTAGCCCCAGCTCCACACTCATTTCCTGAGCAGCCACAGCGTCGATGATGGGGGAGAGCTTCGCCAGGATTTCATTGCTCTCGATTTCTGGAGCGATGGGAACGGGGAAGGCTCGGAGCATCGTCATGTTGATAGACGCTAGGTTGGTGGTCTGCTTGCCTGCTGTTTTGAACCAAGTCCTTCCGAACGTATTTCCGTGGTGGGAGATCAGTTCGGGTGGCGTGGCAGGTAGGTAAGGGCGCAGGCGGAATACATGGTTTTGGTGGATGCATTCCGTTACTTCGCCGCGCCAAACCCAGCCGCGACCGAGCTTGTCTAGGTCTCCGCCTTCGTTGAAAAGCACGTCTCCTGGCTGCAGGCGAAGCTCCTTGATATCAGCCTCAGTAGCTTCGATGGTCTTGATCTGCGTGAGGTCGAGATAGCCACGTTGGACATTTGCGACTCGGAGGTATGGCACTTCGCGGACTGATGCGGTGGACGAACGTTTCATACCTTTGGCGACGCCTGAGGCAATTTCGCCCACCATGTCCAGGCTTGCCCATGTCCAACCACCAGGAAGCGTTGGCAAGTCGGCAGTGTCGGGGGCGACGGGCTCGGGATACTTGGCTTGCCAGCCCTTGGGCGGGGTTTTGCCTTGTTCGCCGTACTTGGCGAGTTGTTTGGCTTCCCAGCGGGCGCGGCGTTCGGTGAGGATGCGTTGGAGCAGGTCGGCGCCGGGTTCCTGGGGTTCGCCGGAGCGGGCGCGGGCGGCGCGCCAGTCGGCGGTGAGGGCGCCTTCCACGGCGGCCTTCAGCAGCGACTGGCGGTACTGCGCCAGCTTGCGCTGCGCCGCCTTCAGTTCGGCCACGCCGGCGTCGAGGTCGGACAGCAGTTCTTCGAGCTTTTCGACGATGCGGGTTTGTTCTGCACGCGGCGGCACAGGAAGCTCGATTGTGCTCAGGTTGCCGCGAGATATCCGTTTCCTCGTGGAGCCAGATTGCATGGCCGCAACTTGTTGACGGAATGGCTCAGCATTGACGAAGTGCATCAACCACCGCTGATCGAGATCCATTGGTGAGCCGCGGACTATGCACACATCCACAACTGTAACTGCCGACTTTGAGTCTCCAGGAAAGATGCATGCTCGACCAAGAGGGTCCGGCATGCGCGCAATCAAAACATCGCTCCTCTGCAAGAAAGTGCAGTTAAGTTCCTTCGCCTTCTCTCTCGTCAAAAAGCGGGATGACTTGTTGACGTAGTGCCCATCGCCGACGTCTGCAAGCTGGATCAGTCGGACATCCCCTTCCGGGTCCTGATCTTTGCTCTCCACCCAGTCGCCGTCCGAGAAGACCCCTTCTTGGCCTACCAGATCCGGGATTCGCGCCCACGCCCAACCTTGGGGCAACTCGCTGCTCAAGCCACCAACTCCTCATTCATTTCCGCCAGCAGCCCATCGAGCTGCTCGCCAAACACCTGCCACGCCTTTTGCAGCCCGCCCTTGGCGGCGAGCTGGGCGTAGTCGAAATCCTCGCGGCTGATGGCGCAGCTCGACGCGATGTGATCCTTGATCAGCCGCAGCCACTCGGTCTGTTCGGGTGTGAACGACGTGGCGCGCTGCGCATTCTGCCGGAAGATCCACGCCTGGAAGCGCTTGTCCACGCTGTCGGCGAAAGGCTTGAGCTCGTCGTCCATCCCCAGCGCGAAGCGCACCAGCGCCACCAGATCGGTGAGCTGGCGACGGGTGTCGGCGCCCTTCACCTTGCTGGCCTGCACGCGGGCGTAGGCGGACCACAGGCGCTCGGTGGTGAGCATCAGCGGCGGGCGGCTCAGCGCTTCGTGCAGGTCTTCGATCATGGCGAAGGTGAGCGGACGGCGCTGGTAGGGCTGGGCGTAGAAAAAGCCCAGCGCGGCGATCTCGTCCTTGTGCTGGTTGAGGTAGTCGGCAAAGGCCTGCACGGTGGCCTGCGCCTTGGCCTCGGCCTGTGCGCCAAAGCCCGAGAAGGTGACCTGATCGCGGTTTATGTGGTCGATCAGCTGCTCGTGCTCGCGGCGGGCGGTTTCCAGCATGTTGCGCAAGGCCGGGTCGTCGAAGGGCTGGCAGGCCGCGGTGATGCGCTGCTCGCGGGCGGCGTCGAGTTCGCCCGCGGTAAGGGTGTCCTCGCTGCGGGTGATGCCGGCGGCTTTGGCGGCGTCCAGCGCATCGGCCACCACGCGATCCGGATCCACCGCTTCGATCAGGCCGCGGGCCAGGTCGCGCAGGCTCAGTCCCTGGGCCGCCTGGGCGATGCGCGCCTGCGCCTTGTCGTCCAGCTGCTTGGCCATGCGCACCAGCCGATTGCCGAGGCTGAGCACGGTGTCCTCGTCGCGACCGCCGACGGCGATGCTCTTGAGCAGCTGCTCCAGGCTGGCGCCGGGCTTCTTCTCCAGCGGGCGGCTTTCGGTCTTGAGGGACTTCTCCACGCCCACCGCGTCGATCAGCACGAAGCGGGTTTTTGCGCTGTCGGCGCTGCCGCTGACCTTTTTCAGCGATTCGTAGTCCAGGCTGCGCACGCCGCGGCCCTTCATCTGCTCGTAGTAGCCCTTGGAGCGCACGTCGCGCATGAACAGCAGCACTTCCAGCGGCTTCACGTCGGTGCCGGTGGCGATCATGTCCACGGTGACGGCGATGCGCGGGTGGTAGTCGTTGCGGAAGTTGGAGAGCACAGTGTCCGGGTCGTCTTCGGCCCGGTATGTAACCTTCTTGCAGAATGCGTTGCCCTCGCCGTAGACCTCGCGCACGATCTGGATGATGTCGTCGGCGTGGCTGTCGGTCTTGGCGAAGATCAGCGTCTTGGGCACTTCCTGCCGGCTGGGGAACAGGGCGTTTTCCACCGCTCGTTTCATTTCCCCGATCACCGCGCGGATCTGGCTGGGGTTGACCACGGAGCGGTCCAGCTCCTTGCCGGTGTAGCCGATGTCCTCTTCCGTTTCGGCCCAGCGCTTCTTGCGGGTTTCGCGATGGCGGTGGTCCACCCATTCCTTCGCCTTCACTTCGGCGCCGGCCTTGGTGATCTGGGTTTCGATCTCGTAGACGTCGTAACCCACGTTGACGCCGTCGATCACCGACTGCTCGTAGCTGTACTCGGCCACCACGTTTTCGTTGAAGAAGCCGTAGGTGCGCTTGTCCGGCGTGGCGGTGAGGCCGATGAGGAAGGCGTCGAAGTAGTCCAGTACCTGCTTCCACAGGTTGTAGATGCTGCGGTGGCACTCGTCGATGACGATGAAATCGAACGTCTCGATCGGCACCGCGGGGTTGTAGCGGACCTCGCGCGCCGGCTTGGTGCCGGGCGGCAGCTCGGCCAGCGAGATGTCCTCGGCGGAGTCGTCGATAACCTCGCCCGAGAGGATGGAATAGATGCGCTGGATGGTGCTGATGCACACCTGCGCGTGCGGGTCGATGCGGCTGCTGGCCAGACGCTGCACGTTGTACAGCTCGGTGAACTTGCGGCCGTCGTCCGGCGGCGTGTAGGCCATGAACTCCTGGTGCGCCTGCTTGCCAAGGTTGCGCGTATCGACCAGGAACAGGATGCGTTTGGCCCCACCAAACTTCAGCAGACGGTAGACCGAGGTGATGGCGGTGAAGGTCTTACCGGCGCCAGTGGCCATGTGCACGAGTGCGCGCGGCCGAGCCTGAGCCAGCGATTTTTCAAGGCCGGTGACGGCGCTGACCTGGCAGTCGCGCAGGTTTTCCGTCGGCAGCGGCGGCATCTGCGTCGCCAGCCGCTGGCGCAGGGTGTCGGGCTGGGCCGCCCATTCGGCCAGCGTGCGGGGCTGGAGGAAGTGGAATACCTCGCGGGCCCGCGGGCGCGGGTCGCCGGCATCGGTGAAATGGATGATCTGGCCGGTGCTCTCATACAGAAAGCGCAACGGCGCGTTGTTCTTGCGCCATTTGAGTTGGGAGCCGGCGTAGCGCTCGGTCTGCGTCTCGTGCGTGGTGAGGCTTTCGCCGGCCTCATCCCGCTTAGCTTCGATCACGCCGGCCGGCTGGCGGTCCACGAACAGCAGGTAGTCGGCGGGGCCGGTGTCTGTGGGGTACTCGCGTACGGCGATGCCGCTGGCGGCGCCCAGATTAATCGACCTGGTGTCCTGAACTGTCCAGCCGGCTTCCTGCAATTTTTTGTCGATCACTTCCCGTGCGCGTGCCTCGGGCGTCATGGGCGATTCCCCCTGAATCGGTGCGGCTTGGCCATCCGCAAGTGTAGTCGTCGGAGGCGCGGTGGCGACAAGCTACTGCCCGGCATGCCGCGGGCCATGGGAATGTTGCCTGCACATTGGCACGTTCCGCTTTTTCGGAAAGCGTCTTTGACTGCCGGGTTTTTGGAACGACCGGGGGCCAGGACGGGGAGCCGTACCCGAGGCGAGCCTGCTCCGATTGAAGCTTGGCCAACGCGAAAGAGCGGAAAGCGCCCCTGTGGCGGTTAGTGCGTTGCCACCTGAGCGGTCCTGCATGGCCTCCCGTTGATCGGGCCTGCTGGTCATCCGGATGCAGACATGCGCTACCCCACCATGACTTCCGGCGGTGTCCCCGCCGCCGCTCGGGGCAGCACACTCGGACGGTTATCGGGCCCCACTTTCCCCGCCTCGCACGAACGCCTCTTCAGGCGCCGGTGCGAAGCGCGATCACCCTGCAGGAGATCTCATGCGTCGTACTCTCGTTTCCGCCATTGCGCTGGCCCTGGCCGGCGTGTCGATGGCGCCGCTCGCGGCGGCCGCCAACCCGCCGGCTCGCGAAGCCACCACCCAGCTGCCGCGCGGCGTGGTGCCGTCGCATTACGACGTGGCGGTGGTGCCGCACGCGGACAAGCTCACGTTCGATGGCCAGGTCACCATCACGCTGGAGGTGACCAAGCCGACCAGCGCGATCACCCTGAACGCGGCGGACCTGGCGTTCTCCAAGGCCACGCTGACGCCGACCAAGCTGAAGATGATGATCCCGGCGCCGACGGTGTCGGTGGACGCCAAGGCGCAGACCGCCACGTTCACCTTCGATCACCCGATCCCGGCCGGGCAGTACCGTCTGGCGCTGACCTACACCGGCAAGATCGGTACCCAGGCCAACGGCATCTTCGCGCTGGACTACGACACCAAGGCCGGCAAGAAGCGCGCGCTGTACACGCAGTTCGAGAACTCCGACGCGCGCCGCTTCATTCCCTCGTGGGACGAGCCGAACTACAAGGCCACCTTCACCCTGACCGCCACTGTGCCCACCGGCGAGATGGCGGTGAGCAACATGCCGGCCGCGTCGACGAAGGACCTGGGCAATGGCATGACCGAGGTGCACTTCGGCCAGTCGCCGAAGATGTCCACCTACCTGCTGTTCTTCAGCACGGGTGATTTCGAGCGCGCCACCAAGATGGCCGAAGGCACCGAGATCGGCGTGATCGCGCAGAAGGGCATGGTCGACCAGGCCGACTTCGCGCTGGATTCCTCGGCCGCCGTGCTGAAGGAATACAACGACTACTTCGGCGTGAAGTACCCGCTGCCCAAGCTGGACAACATCGCAGCGCCGGGCCAGAGCCAGTTCTTCTCGGCGATGGAGAACTGGGGCGCGATCTTCACCTTCGAGTACTCGCTGCTGCTCAACCCGGCCATCTCCACCCAGGTGGACAAGCAGCGCGTGTTCAACACCGCCGCGCACGAGATGGCGCACCAGTGGTTCGGCGACCTGGTCACCATGAACTGGTGGGACGACCTGTGGCTCAACGAGGGCTTCGCCTCGTGGATGGCCTCGCGCACCACGCAGAAGCTGCACCCGGAGTGGCACACCGATCTGGACCTGGTCGGCACCCGCGAGGGCGCGATGTCGCTCGACGCCGTGGCCACCACGCACCCGGTGGTGCAGCACGTGGAGACGGTGGAGCAGGCCAGCCAGGCGTTCGACTCCATCACCTACTCCAAGGGCGAGGCGGTGATCACCATGCTCGAGGCCTACGTGGGCCCGGACGCGTGGCGCAACGGCGTGCGCAACTACATGAAGACGCACGCCTACGGCAACACCGTGTCCGACGATCTTTGGACCGCGGTGCAGTCCGCGGCCGGCAAGCCGATCATGCAGATCGCGCACGACTTCACGCTGCAGCCGGGTATCCCGCTGATCCGCGTGCAGACCACCGCCTGCGCCGGCGGCAAGACCAACGTGCTGCTGAGCCAGGACGAGTTCACCAAGGATCGCCCCGAGAAGAAGGCGCTGCGCTGGCACGTGCCGGTGATCGCCAAGACCGTCGGCAACGAACCGGTGCGCACGCTGGTGGACGGCAAGGCCACGCTGAGCGTGCCGGGCTGCAGCCCGGTGCTGGTCAATGCCGGGCAGACCGGCTACTACCGCACGCTGTATTCACAGCCGCAGTTCGACGCGCTCAAGGGTGACTTCGCCAAGCTCGCGCCGATCGACCAGCTCGGCCTGATGGGTGATACCTGGGCGCTGGCCATGGCCGGTCGCGAGCCGGTGTCGAACGTGCTGGAGCTGGCCAAGGCCACGCCGGCCGATGCCGACCCGCAGGTGTGGGGCGAGGTGGCCGGTTACTTCTCCGCCATCAACACCTACTACCGCGGCGACGACGCCCGCCAGGCACGCTTCCAGGCGTTCGCCCGCGAGCGGCTGCGCCCGGTGTTCGCGCGCATCGGCTGGGAGGCCAAGCCGGGCGAAAGCGACCCGACCGCGATCTTGCGCACGCAGCTGATCGGCACCTTGTCCGAGCTGGGCGACCAGGACGTGATCGCCGAGGCACGCCGCCGCTTCGCCGCACAGAAGACCGATCCGTCGGCCTTCCCGGTGGCGCTGCGCAAGGTGATCACCGGCGTGGTGGCCATCCACGCCGACAAGGTCACCTGGGACGACCTGCACGCCCGCGCCAAGGCCGAGACCACGCCGCTGATCAAGGACCAGTACTACGCCATGCTCTCGCTGCCCGAGGATGACGCGCTGGCAAAGCAGGCACTGGAGTTGGCGCTCACCGACGAGCCGGGCGCCACCAACAGCGCCGGCATGATCCGCATCGTCGGCTCGCGTCACCCGGAGATGGCGTTCGACTTCGCGCTGGCCCACCGCGAGCAGGTGGACAAGCTGGTCGACTCCACCTCGTCCAGCCGCTACTACCCCGGCATCGCCGCCAGCTCGGTCAAGCCGGAGATGATCGACAAGATCAAGGCCTATGCCGAGGCGCACATCGCCGAAGGCTCGCGCCGCGTCGCCAACACGGTGATCGCCAACATCGAGTACCGCATGATGATCCGCAAGGATCGCCTGCCGGGCGTGGATGCCTGGCTGGCCAAGAACGCGGAGTGATCCGCCGCATCCACGGCCCGTTCTGCGGGCCGTGGATGACCCACCGTTGCAGGAAAAAGGCTCCGCTTGCGGGGCCTTTTTTTTGTGCCCACCGCCGACGCAGCCTGGTGGCCATGTCGGGCGCAACACCGCAGCGGCGGCAGGCCCGCACGCGCCGATGGCATAGTGCGGCGGGCGGCGCGCGTGACGCAGGCCGGAGGCACCGCAGGCATGATCGGCTGGAGCGTGGTGGTAGGCATTGTTTTGCTGTTGGCCACGCTGGTCGGCTATGCCGCACTGGCGACCCGGCGCATCCAGGCGCAGGTGCCGCCGCAGGGGCAGTACCTCACCGTGGACGGGGCGCGGCTGCACTATGTCGATCGCGGGCAGGGGCCGGCAATCGTGCTGGTGCACGGGCTCTCGGGCCAGCTGGGCAACTTCGCCTACGCGCTGATCGACCACTTGGCCACGAACCACCGGGTGATCGCGCTGGACCGTCCCGGCTCGGGCTACTCCCGCAGCCACGGCGGCGCCCCGATGGAGCTGGCGGCGCAGGCGCGGCTGATTGCCGCCTTCATCGATCGGCTCGCGCTGGAGCGGCCGGTGCTGGTGGGCCACTCGCTTGGCGGCGCGCTGGCGCTGGTGCTGGCGCAGGATCACCCGGCGCGCGTGGGGTCGCTGGCACTGATCGCGCCGCTGGCGTTCGACGACGTGCGCACCACGCCGCTGCTGCATTGGGTGCTGCGCCGGTCGCTGGCGGTGCGGCGGGTGATCGGCTGGACGCTGGCCACGCCGCTGGGCCAGCTCGGCAGCGCGGCGAACCTCAGCGCAATCTTCGCGCCGGAGCCGGCACCGGCGGATTTCGGCGTGCGCGGCGGCGGCCTGCTGGCGCTGCGGCCCGCCAACGTGGTGGCGGCGAGCGTGGATATCGTCTCGGCGATCCGCGAACTGGGCGCGCGCAGCCCGCGCTACGACGCGCTGGCGATGCCGGTGGCGATCCTGTTCGGCCGGGGTGATCGCGTGCTCAGCCCGCGCGGACACGGCGAGCGCCTGGCACAGGCCATCGGGCACGCACAGCTCACGGTGATCGAGGGCGGGCACATGCTGCCGGTGACCCGCCCGGCTGCGGTGGCCCAGTGGCTGGGTGAGTGGGTGGCGGCCCATCCGCCGCAGTGAAGCACGGCGGTGGATGCGCGCCAGCGCCGTGCGCGCTTTCGCCGATTGATGCCGCACCGCCCGCGCGCCTGTGCTGCCGAATGCGGCTCGTCAACAGGCGCTGTCACAACGGTCTGCGCGCGGTGCGGCCGCTAAAGCTTGCCGCGGCGGTGCCGTTATCCGTGAGTACACCCGCATCCCCTGGCGCTTGCGATATCCATGACCGGCAGCTTCCATCCTCTTCTCATGCTGCTCGCCCTGATGATCGGCGTGACGGTGGTCTACCAGGCCCTCGACGTCACGCCGCGGATCGGCGCCTCGCGCATCGCGTGGCAGCGCACGGCGTGGTACGGGGTCGGCACGTGGATGATCGGGCTGGGCCTGTGGGCGCAGCATTTCCTGGGCATCCTGGTGCGGGTGCCGCAGTTGAACGACGGGCTGGAGCCGCTGTCGTGCGTGATCTCGGGCGTGCTGGCGCTGTTGCTGGCATTCATCGCCCTGCGCACCGCTGACGCGGAGATCATGAGCCGTCGCCGACTGCTGCTCGGCGCCGCACTGCTCGGGGCTGTCTCGGTGATGCTGCATCTGGTGATGCTGACGTCGCTGCACCTGTCGATCAGCAGCATGGCCCATCCGCTGCGGCTGGTGATCTGGTTCGTGCTGGCCGGCATCGCCAGTGCCGGCGCGCTGCACGTGCTGCACCTGTTCCGCGCTCGTCCCAAGCGCTCCCGGCGCCGGCGTGTCATCGCTGCGTTCGCCACGGCGCTGGCGCTGAACGCGGTGCTGCATGCGGCCATGCGCTGGTCGCAGCAGGACTTCCGCCCCGGCACGCCAGCCGACGCTTCGGCGGTGATGTGGGTGGGGGCGATCATCTGGCTCGTCGCGCTGCTCTCGATACTTGCTTCGCTGGCCATGTCCGAGTGGGTGGCGCAGTTGTACAAGCGCACCCACCACCTGGCCGGCTCGCTTGATCACCTCAATGACCGCCTGCGCCACCTCGCCACGCACGACGCGCTCACCGGGCTGCCGAACCGGCCGATGCTGGTGGAGCGCCTGCAGCTCGCGCTGGCCGGCGCTCGCGCCGGGCACGGCCACGTCGCGGTGGTCTATCTCGACCTGGACGGCTTCAAGAACGTCAACGACTCGCTCGGCCACAGCGTCGGCGACATGCTGCTGTGCGCGGTGGCGGAGCGGCTCACCTCGCTGCTGCGCTACGACAGCCTGGCGCGGGTGGGGGGCGATGAGTTCGTGGCGGTGCTCGATCGCATGCGCCACGCCGACTCGGCCGAGCGCATCGTCGAGCGCATGCTGGCGGCGATGCAGGAGCCGTTCGTGGTGCAGGGCGTGCAGCTGCGCGCCACGCCCAGCATCGGCGTGGCGCACTTTCCGCAGGACGGCGACGACGTGGAGTCGCTCATCGCCCACGCCGACGTGGCCATGTATGCGGCCAAGCAGAGCGGCCGCAACGGCTACAGCATCTACGACACGCGCATGCGCGAGCGCGCCGAGCGCGTGATGACGATCCAGCGCGCGCTGCTCACGGCGATCGAGGACGGCTCGCTGTCGCTGCACTTCCAGCCCAAGCACGACAGCCACACCGGCGCCATCGTCGGCGCCGAAGCGCTGGCGCGCTGGCATCACGCCACGCTCGGCAACGTGCCGCCGATCGAGTTCATCGGAGTGGCCGAGCGCAGCGGCCAGATCGGCCGCATCGGCGAGTGGGTGATCCGCGAGAGCTGCCGCCAGCTGAGCGAGTGGCGCGCGCGCGGGCTGGCGCCGGTGCGCATCGCGATCAACCTGTCGCCGCTGCAGCTCAACCAGCCCGGGCTGGTGGAGACCGCGGCGCGGATCGCCGCCGAGGCGCACGTCGACCCGGCGCAGATCATGTTCGAGGTGACCGAGACCATGGCGATGGAGAACGCCGAGCGCACTACGCTGATGCTCAAGGATTTCCGCGCCCGCGGCTTCGAGTTCGCCATCGACGATTTCGGCACCGGCTATTCCAGCCTGGCCTACCTGCAGAAGTTCCAGGTGCGCCAGCTGAAGATCGACCAGTTCTTCATCCAGGCGCTGGAGGACGGTGGCCCGGAGGCACGGGCGATCATCGCCGCGATCATCGAGCTGGCGCACACGCTCAACATGGAAGTGGTCGCCGAAGGCGTGGAGACCCAACTGCAGGCGGACCTGCTGCGCACGCTCGGCTGCGACCAGGTGCAGGGCTATTACCTGTCGATGCCGATGCCACCGGGGGAGTTCGAGCAGCGCTACCTCACCCGCACCGCAGCGGACTGCGCGCTGGCCGATTGAGCGCCATGCGGGCGGGCTAGATCACCTCGCGCCGTGCGAGCTGCCGCACCATCAGCGCCATCACCGCCACGCCGCCGATCAGCCCCACGCCGAGCGCGAGATGCATGCGCGCCGGATCCGACGCGAGCATGTTGACCGGTATCTGCCACGGCAGCACCACACCTACGCGGGCCGAGCTGGCCACGACGGCGAAGAAGGTGCCACCGATGCCGGCCGCCAGCGCCGGCACGAAGCTGTGGAAGCGCAGCGCGATCCACGTCTGCACCGCCACCAGCAGCCACGCCGATAGGTAGATGCGCGTGATCAGGCCGAGGTAGTGCACGGCGTCGAAGCGACCGGTGGGCGCGGCGTCGGGTCGCCATGCACTGGCGGCGTGCACCGCCAGCCAGCTTGCCACGCCCACGGCCGCGCTCATCAGAGCCACCACGATCAGCACCCACAGCGCCTTGGCCGCGTAGAGGCGCGCGCGGGGCAGGGGCAGCGCATGCAGTTGATCCCAGGCGCGCGGTCCGTGTTCGGCCTGAGCCACCAGCGCGGTGAGCGCGGTCACGCTCATCGGCAGCATGAAATAGGCCCAGATCGCCGCCGCAGTGGCCATGGTCATGTCCCACGAAATCGGGCGGTGGTCGCACACCAGGTTGAAGAACACGAACACCGCGATCAGCAGCGGCGCGACCACCGCCAGCAGCAGTGCCAGCGAGCGCGCGTGCTTGCGGTATTCCACGTACAGGCAGGTCCAGACAGAGGGCATGGCACAGCTCCTTCAGACAGGGTGGGCCGCTTGCGTGGCAGCCGCGGTGGCGTGGCGATACAGGTGCTCCAGCGAAGGCTCGTGCGGCGCGATGGCGTACACCGCCACGCCCGCCTCGCACAGGGCGCGCGTGAGTGCGGCGGTGGCGGGCTCGAGCGCTTCGCGCCCGGCCCTGCGGGTGCGCAGGCGCTTGCCCTGCGGGTCGAGTTCGGCGGCAAAGCCGAGCGCCAGCGCCAGATCGCGCGCGCGCTCCGGGTTGTCGGTGTGCAGCACGAGTTCGCGGTCGAGCCCGGCCTTGAGCTGGTCGAGTGCGCCTTCGAGCACCAGTCGGCCATGGCTGAGGATGCCCACGTGCGTGGCGACCTGCTCGATCTCGCCCAGCAGGTGGCTGGAGACCAGCACGGTGGCGCCGCTGCGCTCGGGCAACCGGCGCAGGAAGCTGCGCATGTCGGCGATGCCTTCCGGATCCAGACCGTTGGTGGGTTCGTCCAGCAGCAGCACCGGCGGCTGGCCGAGCATGGCCCGCGCCAGTCCCAGCCGCTGACGCATGCCTAGCGAATAGCCGGCCACCGGCCGACCTGCGTATTCGCGCATTTCGGTGGCATCGAGCACGCGATCGACCTCGCTGCGGGGACAGCCGCGCAGGCGTCGGCACAGGTCCAGGTTCTCGCGCCCGCTCAGCTGCAGATAGAAACCCTGTGCCTCCAGCAGGGCGCCTACCTGGCGTGCGGCCCGTATGCGTTCCCGCGCCACGTCCACGCCAGCGACGACGGCGCGGCCGCCGTGCGGATGCAGCAGGCCCAGCAGCATCTTCAGCGTGGTGGTCTTGCCCGCACCGTTGCGGCCGAGAAAGCCGTAGATGCTGCCGGCAGGCACGTGAAGGGACACCTGATCGACCGCCACGCGGGCTCCGAAACGACGGCAGAGCGCTTGGGTATGGATGGCAAGGGACACGACGACGGCTTCCCAGGAATTTAAGTAAGAGATAAAGTAGTCCCCGAGACTTATTTAAGTCAAACTTAAATTTAAGGAGCAGGCTCATGGCCCGGCCAGATCGATTCCGGCAGCACTGCCGGTGGTTGCGGATAGGTGTGCTGTGTGCGCTGGTCGGGCTGTCCGCGCTGCTGCTGCTGGCCTACGTGGTGATGCCGCTGGCCTACCTGCTGCGCTCGGACCCGATGCCGATGCGTGGGCTGCTGTTGCTGCTGGTGCACGTGTTTCCCGCGCTGGCCTATCTGTGGGCGCTGTGGGCGGTGCAGCGGGCGCTGCGCGACATGGCGGCAGGCAGACTGTTCCAGCCGGTGGTGGCCGCGGCGCTGCGCCAGATCGGCGTGGGCGTGATGATCGGGGCGCTGCTGAACATCTTCGCGGTGACCAACCTGACCCGGGTGATCGCACACACCCGCGGCGGCTTCGCCTACTTCGACCTGTCCGGCATGGTGCTGGTGATCATCGGGGCGGCGCTGGTGCTGCTGGCGCGCGTCGTCGAGCAGGCCAGCCAGCTGCAGCGCGAGCTGGACGAGATCGTCTGATGCCGGTCCGCGTCACGCTCGACGAGGTGATCACCCGCCGCGGCATCAAGGCGAAGGAGCTGGCCGTGCAGATCGGCATCAGCGAAACGCAGCTGTCGCTGTTCCGCTCCGGCAAGGTCCGCGGCCTCCGCTTCCGCACCCTGGCCAAGCTGTGCCTGGTACTCGAGTGTCGGCCAGGTGACCTGCTCGACTATCTCCACGACCCCGACGATCTGCTCGACGCCGCGGACGACCGCGAATGACGCGCGCGCTCCGGAGCGGCGTCCGACCATGCACACGCGGCCCGACCTGATAGCCGCTGCGCTGCGCCGCGAGGACGTGCTGGAGTGGGCCGCCACGCAGGACGTCAAGGCGGTACGGCCGTACGGTTGAGCCCGAGCCTGGCGCAAAAAAAACCCGGCCGGAGCCGGGTCTTTTCGTGTCGACGATGTCGCGGGGGAGTTACATCACGTTCGGCTCGCTGAAGGCCTCGATCTCGCCCTTGAACGCATCGACCGGGATGCACGCGCACATGATGTTCTTGTCACCGTAGACGTTGTCCACGCGCGCCACCGGCGGCCAGTACTTCTGCTGCCTGAGGCTGGCCAGCGGGAACGCCGCCAGCTCGCGCGGGTAGGCGTGGGTCCACTCGCTGCCCGAGACCATGCCGGCGGTGTGCGGGGCGTGCTTGAGCGGGTTGTCCTCGCGATCGAGCGAGCCGTTCTCGATCGCGCGGATCTCCTCGCGGATCTGGATCATCGCGTCGATGAACCGGTCCAGCTCGTGCTGGCTCTCGCTCTCGGTCGGCTCGACCATCAGCGTGCCGGCCACCGGGAAGCTCAGCGTGGGCGCGTGGAAGCCGAAGTCGATCAGCCGCTTGGCCACGTCTTCGGCGCCGATGCCGGTGGCGTCCTTGAGCGGGCGCAGGTCCAGGATGCACTCGTGCGCCACCAGCCCGTTGCGGCCGGTGTAGAGCGTCTTGTAGTGCGGCGCCAGGCGCTTGGCCACGTAGTTGGCGTTGAGCAGCGCAACTTGCGTGGCACGGCGCAGGCCTTCGCTGCCCATCATGGCGATGTACATCCAGCTGATCGGCAGGATGCTGGCCGAGCCGAAGCTGGCGGCGGAGACCATGCCGACATCGCCTTCGCCGCCGAAGGTCTTGGGCAGGAACGGAGCCAGGTGCGACTTCACCGCGCACGGGCCGACGCCCGGACCGCCGCCGCCGTGGGGGATGCAGAAGGTCTTGTGCAGGTTGAGGTGGCTTACGTCCGAGCCCCACTTGCCGGGCTTGGCCACGCCCACCAGCGCGTTCATGTTGGCGCCGTCGGTGTACACCTGGCCGCCGTGCGCGTGGATGATCTCGCAGATCTGCACGATTTCCTCCTCGAACACGCCGTGCGTGGACGGGTAGGTGACCATCAGCGCGGCGAGCCGATCGGAATACTTCTCGGCCTTGGCGCGCAGGTCGTCGACGTCGACATTGCCGTTGGCATCGCAGGCGGTGACCACCACGGTCATGCCGCACATCTGCGCGCTGGCGGGATTGGTACCGTGGGCCGATTCGGGGATCAGGCAGATGTCGCGATGGCCCTCGCCGCGCGAGCGGTGGTAGGCGCGGATCGCCAGCAGGCCCGCGTACTCGCCCTGCGCACCGGAGTTCGGCTGCAGGCTCACCGCGTCGTAGCCGGTGCACTCCACCAGCATCGCCTCCAGGCTGGTGATCAACTCCTCGTAGCCTTCGGTCTGGCCGGCCGGCGACAGCGGATGGATGGCGCCGAACTCGGGCCACGTCACGGGGATCATCTCGGCGGTGGCGTTGAGCTTCATGGTGCAGCTGCCCAGCGGGATCATGGTGCGATCCATCGCCAGATCCTTGTCTGCCAGCGCGCGCATGTAACGCAGCAGCTCGTGCTCGCTGTGGTGGGTGTTGAACACCGGATGGGTGAGGAACGCGCTGCTGCGCACCAGCGCAGGCGGCAGTGCGTCGGCGGCGGCGTCATCGAGCGCGTCGATATCGTCGATGGTGGCGCCGAACAGGCCGGCCAGCGCGATCACGTCCTCGCGCGTGGTGGTCTCGTCCAGGCTGATGCCGATGCTGGTGCCGTGGATCTGGCGCAGGTTGATGCGCATTGACTCGGCCCGCGCGTGCACGGCATCGGCGTCGACGCCGGTGATGTGCAGCGTGTCGAAGAACTGCTTGCCCACGGTGACCCCGGCCTTGGTCAGCGCGGCCGCCAGGATGGTCGCCAAGCGGTGGGTACGGCGGGCAATGCGGGTGAGCCCCTCGGGACCGTGGTAGACGGCGTACATGCTCGCCATCACCGCCAGCAGCACCTGTGCGGTGCAGATGTTGGAGGTGGCCTTCTCGCGGCGGATGTGCTGCTCGCGCGTCTGCAGGGTGAGGCGATAGGCCTTGTTGCCCTCGGCGTCGATCGACACGCCGATCAGCCGGCCCGGCATCGAGCGCTTGAACGCGTCGCGGCAGGCCATGAACGCCGCGTGCGGGCCGCCGAAGCCGAACGGCACGCCGAAGCGCTGGCTGTTGCCGATGACGATGTCCGCGCCCCATTCGCCCGGTGCCTTGAGCAGGGTGAGCGCGAGCAGGTCGGTGGCCACCGCGACCAGCCCACCGCGGCCGTGCACGGCTGCGGCGACCTCGGCGTAGTCGTGGATCTGGCCGAAGGTGTCCGGGTACTGCAGCAGCACGCCGAAGCTGTCGACGGTGGCGGCCTCGGCGTCGTCGCCGATCTTGAGGTCGATGCCCATCGCCTCGGCGCGCGTGTGCAGCACTTCCAGCGTCTGCGGATGCACGCCCTTGGACACGAAGAACAGGTTGCTCCTGGACTTGCACGAACGCTTGGCCAGCGTCATCGCCTCGGCCGCGGCGGTGGCTTCGTCCAGCAGCGAGGCGTTGGCGATGTCCATGGCGGTGAGGTCGGCCACCATGGTCTGGAAGTTGATCAGCGCCTCCATCCGGCCCTGCGAAATCTCGGCCTGGTACGGCGTGTAGGCGGTGTACCAGGCGGGGTTTTCCAGGATGTTGCGCAGGATCACGTTGGGCGTGTGGGTGCCGTAATAGCCCTGGCCGATGAAGCTCTTGAAGACGTTGTTCTTGGTGGCGATCGCGCGGATCTTTGCCAGTGCCTCCACCTCCGTGACCGGGGCGGGCAGGGCCAGCGGCGCGGGCGACTTGATCGAGGCCGGCACGATCGCGTCGGTCATCGCATCCAGCGAGGGCTGGCCGATGGCGTCGAGCATGTGGGCGATCTCGGCGTCGTTGGGGCCGATGTGGCGCTCGATGAACGCACCGTGGTGCTCGAGCTCGCGCAGCGAGGGGGAGGTCTTGTGGCTCATGACTGGAGGCATCCGAAGGCAACGTGCCGTGCCGCACGTGGGGCGCCCCTCTGTCCTTTTGCCTGAGAGTTTGGAGGCGCGGCGATCCACTGCCGTGCCTGGTGCCCCTTCGGCGCCGGATTCAACCGGTCTCTCCAGAGTGTTTGCACGCGATGGTTTTTGGGCCTGAGCGATTACGGGCGTTGCGCCTTCGGCAGCGATCGATCCGGCGAGGGTTCGAGCGCTTCTCCCATCGTGCGTTTACCGGTCGATTATACAGGCCGGCGGCTGCGCGTCCGGGGTCGTCGGGTCACGCGGTCGCGCTCGTTCAGCCGGCGCGGCGCGCCCGGGCGCGGGTGCGACGTCGTGCCGCCGCGCCTACCATGGGCATTCCCGACCGCTGGAGCTGGCCATGAACCGTCCCCCATTCGATCTCGAGCAGCTCGATCACGTCGTGCTGCGTGTGCGCGACGTGCCGGTGATGCAGCATTTCTACTGCGTCGTGCTCGGTTGTACCGAGGAGCGCCGCCAGGACGAGATTGGCCTGGTGCAACTGCGCGCTGGCGCCTCGCTGATCGACTTGGTCAGCGTGGAAGGCAAGCTCGGGCAGCAAGGCGGGGCGCCGCCGGGTGAGCAGGGCCACAACATGGATCACCTGTGCCTGAGCGTGCGCGGCTACGACGAGGCCGCCATCGTGTCGCATCTGCACGCGCACGGCGTGCGTGTGGGCGAGATCGGCTTGCGCTACGGCGCCCGTGGCCAGGGACCGTCGATCTACTGCCTCGACCCGGAAGGCAACCGGGTCGAGCTGAAGGGGCCGCCGCTGGCCGGCTGAGGTGTGCTGCGGCAGCGGCCGGCTCGGCTTTAGGCCAATGCGTCGCGCAGGCCGAGGCAGTGCTCGAAGCGCCAGTCGGTAAGCGTGGGCCAGGGATCGCCGGGCACGTTCACCATCACGCTGGCGGCGCCAGCGGCGCGGGCGCAGGCGAGGTCGTAGGCATAGTCGCCCACCATCACCAGTTCGTCCGGCGGCACCGCCCAGCGCGTCGCGAGGTGGAGCAGTCCGGCCGGGTCCGGTTTGGGTGCGGCTTCTTCGCGGCCCAGCACATCGTCGGGATGGAAATGCGCGTCGAGCCCGATCGCCTGCAGCGTGATCAACGCCAGCTCGCGCAGGTTGCGGGTGAGGATGCCGAGCCGGCAACCGCGGCTGGCCAGTTCCTGCACCAGGGCCACGGCACCGTGTGCCGGTGCGGCCGCCAGCGCCAGTTCGCGTTCGTGGGCGTGCAGCCACTGGTTGGCCGCGTTCGCTTCGGGCGCAGGCAGCGCGGCCACGTGCGCCAGGATGTCGTCCGCCTCGCCGATGCCCAGCGCGCGCCGGATTGCGGCGAAGTCGTGCAGCGCCACGGTCAGCGTGCCGTCGAGGTCGAACACCCAGTGGCGGCACTGGCGCAGGCGGGAAGCGGAGCGGATGGCGGCCATCGTGTTCTCGCGGCGGGCGTGCACGGTCGGCACCCGGAAAAGACGAAGGCCCGCATCGCTGCGGGCCTTCGTTTACAATTGGTGCCCAGGAGAGGACTCGAACCTCCACGGAGTTGCCCCCGCTAGCACCTGAAGCTAGTGCGTCTACCAATTCCGCCACCTGGGCAGGTGTCACGTCGCCGTTGCGGGCTGCGTGAGCCGCGTAGATTAGGCACCTCCCCAGGGGTTGTCAACTATTCTTTCGCAACCTTTTCATCGCGCCGACGCATCCCCGCGCCGCGCTCCAACAAGGCAATTGAGTGACCAGAAAAAAGACCACCCGCGCCGGCGACAGCCAGGCGCCCGCGTCGTCCGACGACGCCCGCAATAACAAACCCAAGCCCGCTCAGCGCAAGCCCCGTTCCAGCGGCGGCGCGGCGCGCAAGGGCGCCGGCGCCATCCGCGATCCCCATGCCGAGCGCGAGGCCCAGCGCTACGAGCGCCCGATCCCCAGCCGCGAGGCGATCCTCGCGCTGCTGGAGGACCGCGGCGAGTGGCTCAGCGAGGCGCGCATCGCCGAGGCGCTCAAGCTCGACGACGAGACCGACCTGCTGGCCGTGCACAAGCGCCTGGGCGCGATGGTGCGCGATGGCCAGCTGCTGCAGGGCCGACGCGGCGACTTTGCCCCGGCGCAGAAGCTCGACCTGATTCCCGGCTCGGTGATCGCCAACGTGGAGGGCTACGGCTTCCTGCGCCCGGACGAAGGCGGTGACGATCTCTATCTATCCCCGCAGCAGATGCGAACCGTGATGCACGGCGACCGCGTGCTGGCCAGCGTGGTCGGTGTCGACCGCCGCGGCCGCCGCCAGGGCGCCATCGTCGAAGTGCTGCAGCGGCGTTCGCCGCGGCTGGTGGGACGGGTGGTGGTGGAGAACGGCGTCACCGTGGTGGCGCCGGACGACCGTCGCCTGCACCAGGACATCCTGATCCCGCCGGGCAAGGAGCAGGGCGCCACCGCCGGGCAGATCGTGGTGGTGGAAATCACTGACCCGCCGAGCCAGCACCGTGGTCCGCTGGGCGAGATCCGCTCGGTACTGGGTGAGCGCCTGCAGCCTTCGTTGCTGGTGGAAATGGCGATCGCCAGCCACGACCTGCCGCACGAGTGGCCGGCGGCGGTAATGCGCGACGCGGCGATGGTCGAGCCGGAGGTGAGCGCGGCCGAGCGCGAGGGTCGCGTCGACCTTCGCAAGCTGCCGCTGGTGACCATCGATGGCGCCGACGCGCGCGACTTCGACGATGCGGTGTATGCCGAGCCGCGGCGCGGTGGCGGCTGGCGGCTGATCGTGGCGATCGCCGACGTGTCGCATTACGTCAGGCTGGGCAGCGCGCTGGACACCGAGGCGGTGGAGCGCAGCACGTCCACCTATTTCCCCGGCTTCGTGGTGCCGATGCTGCCGGAGACGCTGTCCAACGGCATCTGCTCGCTCAACCCCAAGGTGGAGCGGCTGTGCATGGTCTGCGACATGCAGGTCGATGCCTCGGGCGAGGTGACCAAGGCGAAGTTCTATGACGCCGTGATGCTCTCGCACGCGCGCCTCACCTACGACAAGGTGTGGCAGGTGGTCGGGCTGAACGATGCCGACGCGATCGACGAAGTGGCCGACGTGCTGCCGCAGATCCGCAACCTGCATGCGCTGTACAAGGCGATGGCCGAGCAGCGCAGGCGCCGTGGCGCGATCGACTTCGAGACGCCGGAGGTCAAGTTCCGCCTCGACCAGCGCGGTGAGGTGGAGGCCATGGGCGCCACCGAGCGCAACGACGCGCACAAGCTGATCGAGGAATGCATGATCGCGGCCAACGTGCAGGCCGCGCTGTTCCTGGAAAAGAAGAAGATCCCCGCGCTGTTCCGTGCGCACGAGCCGCCGCCGGCGGAAAAGTACGAGGACCTGCAGCAGTTCCTGCGCGAGTTCAAGCTGAGCATGCCGCCGATCGACCGCGTCACGCCCGGCGACTTCTCCGAGGTGCTGCGGATGGTGCGCGAGCGTCCCGAGCGCGAGCTGATCCAGTCGGTGCTGCTGCGCTCGCAGAGCATGGCCGCCTACCAGCCGGACAACCGCGGACACTTCGGCCTGGCGCTCAGCGCGTATGCGCATTTCACCTCGCCGATCCGTCGTTACCCCGACCTGCTGGTGCACCGGGCGATCCGCTATGCCCTCACCGGCGGCAAGCCCGAGAAGTACAGCTACACGCCGGCCGAGATGGGTTCGCTCGCGGTGCATTGCTCGCAGCGCGAGCGGCGTGCCGAAGAGGCCGAGCGCGATGTCGACGAGCGCTTCAAGTGCGCGTGGATGTCCAAGCACGTGGGCAGCGAGTTCGACGGCGTGGTCACCGGAGTGACCTCGTTCGGCCTGTTCGTGGAGCTGGACGAATCGCGCGTGTCCGGCCTGGTGCACATCAGCCAGCTGGCGAACGACTATTACCACTTCGACCCGATCCGCAAGCTGCTCAAGGGCGAGAAGTCCGGCGAGCAGTTCCGCCTGGGCGACCACGTGCGCGTGCAGGTGCTGCGGGCCAGCCTGGAGGATCGGAAGATCGATTTCCGGCTGGTGCCGACCAAGAAGAAGGGCGTGCCGCCGCCGCGCACCGCCAAGGCGTACGACTACGGCGCCAGCGGCGAGCGCTATTCGTTGCCCAAGACGGCGGCGGCACTGGCGACCAAGCCGGACAAGGGCAGCATGTTCGGCCGCGCGGCAAAGGCGATCGGCCGTGCGTTCGGGCGCAAGGACGCGGTGGTGCCCGAAGCACCCGCGGCAAGCCATAATCCGCCGCCGCGTTCGCAGCCTGCCGACGCGCCGCACGAGCGGCCGTCGCGCGCGCCTTCCTCGCGTAGCGGCGGCCGCGGAAAAGGCGGTCAGGGCGGTCAGGGCGGCCAGGGGGGCCAGCGCAAGGGTGGCTCGCCGGCCGCTTCCAGCGCACCGGCGCCACGCGGCAATCGCGGCGGTGGCAAGGGTGCGGCGAGCCCGCCCGGTGGCGGCAAGCGCGGCGGTGGCCGTTCCTCCAAACCCAAAGGCAAGTCATGAGTGAGAGCTGGATCGTCGGGATCAACCCGGTCGAGGGCGCATTGAGCAACGATGCCGAGCGCGTGCGCGAGCTGCTGGTGGAGCAGGGCCAGCGCAATGCGCGCGTGCTGGCGCTGATCGAGCAGGCCCGGGGATTGAAGATCCCCGTGCACCACCGCTCGCGCGAGGAGCTGGAAAAGCTCGCCGGCGAGGCGCGGCACCAGGGGGTGGCGGCGCTCTACGAGCCGCCGCCGATGGCCGGCGAAGCCGATCTGGCCGCCCTGATGGAACGCGATGGCGCCGACACGCTGATCCTGGTGCTCGACGGCGTCACCGATCCGCACAACCTCGGCGCCTGCCTGCGCAGCGCCGCGGCGGCCCGCGTGACGGCGGTAATCGTGCCCAAGGACCGCGCGGTCGGCCTGACGCCGGTGGTGCGCCGCGCCTCGGCCGGCGGTGCCGACCGGGTGCCGCTGATCGCGGTCACCAACCTGGCCCGCACACTGCGTGAGCTCAAGGATGCCGGGGTCTGGATCACCGGCCTGGCCGGCGACACCGACACCTCGCTCTACGGCGTGGACTTCCGCGGCCCGGTGGCGCTGGTGCTGGGCAGCGAAGGCGAGGGCATGCGCCGGCTGACCCGCGAGCTGTGCGATTTCGTGGCGAAGATCCCCATGCCCGGCACGATGGAAAGCCTCAACGTGTCGGTGGCGACCGGCGTGGTGCTGTTCGAGGCGTTGCGACAGAGGAGTGCAAAGCGATGAACATCTTCTGGTACGACTGGGTGGGTTATCTGGGCGTGGCGCTGGTGCTGCTGGCGTACTTCCTGCTGCAGGCCCACAAGCTGCACGGGAACGGGTTGATCTACCAGCTGATGAACGTGGCCGGTGCGATCGGTGTGATCCTCTCGCTGAGCTTCAGCCTGGGGCCGATCAACTGGCCAGCGTTCCTGATGCAGGTGGCGTGGATCGCCATCGGCGTCTACGGCATCGTGCGCGGCGTGGCGCGTCGGCGCGAGGCAAAGGAACGCGCGCAGCAGTCACCGATGCTCTGAGGTTACGGGCCTCGTTCGAGGCCCGTGATTCCGTCGGGCGCAGATCAGCACGTCTCGCTGCTTCGTCGCTTTAGCGAGCAGCTGTGCTCCGCGTCGTCATTCCCGCGCACGCGGGGTTTTCAACAGACGGATGTCTGGTCATCCATCTGGCCTCGATGCAGGATCACCATGGATCCCCGCGTTCGCGGGGATGACGGCAGGGCGTGGATGATGGCGCGCCGTAGTGACACATGCGGGATGGTGCGCGGGGTGGCGCGTCGGCGCGAGGCAAAAGAACGCGCGCAGCAGTCACCGGTGCCCTGAGATTCCGGGCGTTGTTCGAGGTCCGTGGTTCCGTCGGGCGCAGATCAGCACGTCTTGCTGCTTCGTCGCTTTAGCGAGCCGCCATGCTCGGCGCCGTCATTCCCGGGCACACGGGGTTTTCAACAGACGGATGTCTGGTCATCCATCTGACCTCGATGCAGGATCACCATGGATCCCCGCGTTTGCGGGGATGACGGCAGGGCGTGGATGATGGCGCGCAGTAGTGCCGCATGCGGGATGGTGCGCGGGGCGGCGCGTTGGCGCGAGACAAGAGAACGCGCGCAGCAGTCATCGATGCCCTGAGGTCCCGGGCCTGGTTCGAGGTCCGTGGCGCTCTCGCGCGCAGACCAGCACGTCATGTTGCGTCGTCCGTTGCGCGAGCCGTCATGCTCCGCCTCGTCATTCCCGCGCACGCGGGGTTTTCAACAGACGGATGTCTGGTCATCCATCTGGCCTTGATGCAGGATCACCATGGATCCCCGTGTTCTCGGGGATCACGGCGCGAAGTGGACGACATCGCGAAGTGGGCGACACCGCGAAGTGGGCGGCACGGCGGAGTGGGGCGACCCCGCGAAGTGGATGCCATCGCGAAGTGGACGACGGCGCGGACCGATGACCGTGCGCCGTGACTGTCGGCGAGCCGCAATCAGCCAACGGCCGCAGCCCGCGTCAGCGCTTACTCGCCGAGCTTGCCCAGTTCCGGGCTGGAGGTGAAATCGCGCTTGGTGCGCTGCTTGTCCAGCGGCTCGCCATGCACCTGGAACCACACGCTCTCGGCGATGTTGGTGGCGTGGTCGCCGATGCGCTCGATGTTCTTGGCCATGAACAGCAGGTGCGTGCACGGGGTGATGTTGCGCGGGTCTTCCATCATGTAGGTGAGCAGCTGGCGGAAGTAGCCGGTGTAGGCCTCGTCCAGCTCGGCATCGCTCTTCCATACCTGGTAGGCGCTCTCGGCGTCCAGGTCGCGGTACGCCTTGAGCACCTCGCGTACTTCGGCGGCGGCCAGCTTGGCCAGGTAGCCGAGCCCCTTGGCCGGCGACACCGGCGCCACCATCGACAGCGGAATCGAGCGCTTGGCCACGTTGGCGGCGTAGTCGCCGATGCGCTCGATGTCCGCGGCAATGCGCAGGGCGGCGAACACATTGCGCAGGTCGCCGGCCATCGGCGCGCGCAGCGCCAGCAGGCGCACCACGTCGTGGCTGATCTCCTGCTCCAGCTGGTCGATCGCGTCGTCGTTGCCGACCACGCGCTGGGCAGCGCGCTCGTCGCGCCGCTCGACCACGTCGATCGCCGCTTCCAGCTGGCTGACCGACAGTTCGCCCATGCGCACGATCTCGCCGGTAAGCCGGGTCAGCTCGCTGTCGTAGCTCTTGATGATGTGTTCGCTGCTCATGGGAACCTCTGTTACCTGCTGCGGACGGGGCTGGCGTCACGCCGATGATGGGATGCTTGCCTTGATGTCATTCCCGCGAAAGCGGGAACCCATGTGCTCTTGCCGAAGATCAAAGTGGATTCCCGCTTTCGCGGGAATGACGTCCGGCATAAGGGTGGCTGTGGGGCGGGAACGGAGAGTAGGAAACAGGGAGCGTGTAGCGTGGCTTGCGCCCGATGTTCCCGTTTCCCGTTCCCCATTCCCCGCATTGGATCAACCAAACCGCCCGGTGATGTAGTCCTCGGTCTGCTTCTTGCCGGGCTTGGTGAAGATGCGCTCGGTGCCGTCGTATTCGATCAGCTCGCCCATGTACATGAAGGCGGTCTGGTCCGAGCAGCGCGCCGCCTGCTGCATGTTGTGGGTGACGATGACGATGGTGAACTGGCTCTTGAGCTCTTCCACCAACTGCTCGATGCGGCCGGTGGCGATCGGGTCCAGTGCCGAAGTGGGCTCGTCCAGCAGCAGCACCTCGGGCCGCAGGGCGATGGCACGGGCAATGCACAGTCGCTGCTGCTGGCCGCCGGAGAGGCCGAGCGCGTTCTGCTTGAGCTTGTCCTTCACCTCGTCCCACAGCGCCGCGTCGCGCAGCGCCTTCTCCACCCGGATCTCCATGTCCGCACGCGAGAGCTTCTCGTGATGGCGGATGCCGTAGGCGACGTTCTCGAAGATCGTCATCGGGAACGGCACCGGCTTCTGGAACACCATGCCCACCTTGCTGCGCAGGCGGTTCATCGAATAGCCGGGGGCCAGGATGTTCTCGCCGTCCAGCACGATCTCGCCCTTGGCCTCGAGCTTGGGATAGATCGCGTAGATGCGGTTGAAGATGCGCAGCAGGGTCGACTTGCCGCAACCGGACGGGCCGATGATGGCGGTGACCTTCTTCTCCGGGATGTCCATGCTGATGCCCTTCAGGGCATGGAAACCGTTGTAGTAGAAGTGCAGATCCTTGACCTGGATCTTGGTCGGCACGATCGGCATGGCGCTGGTCGCAGCCTGCGGATGGAGGCCGGCAGCGGCGGACTCAGTCATGGGACACCTTGTTGCGTGAAAGGACCAGACGGGAAGCGAGGCTCAGCAGCAGCACGAACATGGTCACCACGAACGCACCGGCCCAGGCCAGCGCATGCATCGCGTCGCCCGGATCGTTCGCGTACTGGTAGATGATCTGCGGCAGGCTGGCCATCTTGTTCATCGGGTTGACGGTCATGAAGTTGTTGCCGAACGCGGTGAACAGCAGCGGCGCGGTCTCGCCGCTGATGCGCGCCAGCGCCAGCAGCACACCGGTGATGATGCCCGAGCGCGCGGCGCGGATCAGGATCTGCACGGTGAGCTTCCACTGCGGTACGCCCAGCGACAGCGCGGCCTCGCGCAAGGTGGAGGGCACCAGGCGCAGCATCTCGTCGGTGGTACGCACGATCACCGGCAGCGCGATCAGCGCCAGCGCCACGCCGCCGGCGAAACCGGAAAACGTGGTGTCGCCATGGGTCAGCGCGGTGCTCGGCAGCACCACGATGGTGTAGACGAACAGGCCCATCACGATCGACGGCGCCGACAGCAGGATGTCGTTGAGGAAGCGGATCGTCTCGCCGAGCTTGGTGCGATTGGCGTACTCGGCCAGCCAGGTGCCGGCCAGCACGCCGATCGGCGTGGCGATGGCGATGCCGATCAGGTCGATGATCAGGCTGCCGACGATGGCATTGGAAAGCCCGCCGTCGGCGCCGTAGGCGGTGATCTTGGTGAACAGCTTCAGATCCAGCGCGCTGATGCCCTGGCGCAGGGTTTCCCACAGGATCCAGGCGAGAAAGCCCAGCCCGATCAGGGTGGCGAAGACGCTCAGCGACAGCGCCACCCAGTTGGCGACGCGGCGGCGAAGATACAGTGCGCTGCTCATCAGTTGCCCTCCCGTTTCTTCAGCTGGGCGAGCATCAGGCGTGCGATCAGCAGCACGATGAAGGTCACCACGAACAGTAGGAAGGCCAGCGCCATCAGGGTGGATTTCTGCAGCCCCACTGCCTCGCTGAACTGGTTGGCGATGGTGGAAGCGATCGACGCGCCCGGATCAAGCAGCGACGGCGACAGCTCCATCGCATTGCCGAGCACGAAGGTCACCGCCATCGTCTCGCCCAGCGCGCGGCCCAGGCCGAGGAAGATGCCGCCGATCACCGCCGAGCGGGTGTACGGCAGCACGATGTCCCATGACACCTCCCAGGTGCTCGAGCCCAGCGCATAGGCCGACTCCTTCAGGCGCGTGGGCACGGTCTGGAACACCTCGCGCATCACCGAGGAGATGAACGGGATGATCATGATCGCCAGCACGATGCCGGCGGTGAGCACGCTCGCGCCGAACGGGTAGCTGGAGGCGAACAGCTTGCCGATGAACGGTACGTGCTCGGCGACCCATGACGGGTTGCCGTCGTCCGGGCTGTTGCCCAGGTAATTGGTCAGCCAGGGCTTGATGTGTTCGGCGAAGAAGGGCGCAAAGATGAAAAGGCCCCACATGCCGTAGATGATCGAGGGGATGCCCGCGAGCAGTTCGATCGCCGAGGACACCGGCGTGCGCAGCCACGGCGGCGCCACCTCGGACAGGTACAGCGCAATACCGAAGCTCACCGGCACCGCAATGATCAGCGCGATCAGCGAGGTGGCGATGGTGCCGTAGACAGGCACCAGCGCGCCGTAGACGTCGTTGCTCGGATCCCATGCCGTGCTGGTGAGGAAGCCCCAGCCGAACGTGCCGAACGCATGGCGGCCGCCCCACAGCGTGGCGCCCGCGGCGCCGAGCAGCGAGGCCAGCACCAGCAGTGCGCAGCCCATCAGCAGCCAGCGGAAGTGGCGGTCGTGCCGCGCATCGCGGCGACTGCGCTGGTCCTCGACGTCGCCGAGGGCAACGGCTTCGGGCGGAGTGGACATGGGGCGGTAGATCCTGGAGAGGCAGGCGGCAGATGGTAGCGAACGCTTCAATGGAAAACCGCCCCAGGTGCTGGGGCGGCTGATCCACCGGCGTCCGTGCCGGAGCGGCTGTCGGGAGTCCGACGGCCGCCGTCATCCGGTCGGGGAATTACATCTGGAAATCCGAGGCCCAGTAGGCTTCGATCTGCTCGACCAGCGAGTCGGGCAGCGGCACGTAGTCGAGCGAGGCAGCCTGCGGCTGGCCGTTCTCGTAGGACCACTTGAAGAAGTCGAAGGCCACCTTGGTGTGCTCGACGTTTTTGGGCTTCTTGTACATGATCGCCCAGGTGGTGGCGGTGATCGGCCACGCGGTCTCGCCCGGGGCGTTGGTCATGATCAGGTTGAAGTCCTTGGCGCTGGCCCAGTCGGCGGTGGCGGCGGCGGCAGCGAACGCGTCGGCATCCGGCTTGACGATCTGGCCGGCGGCATTCTTCATGTCGACCCAGGCGATCTTGTTCTTCATAGCGTAGGCGTACTCGACGTAGCCGATCGAGCCCTTGATCTGGCGAACGTACTGCGACACGCCCTCGTTGCCCTTGCCACCCACGCCGGTCGGCCAGTCAACGGCGGTGCCGAACTTGACCTGCGAGGCCCACTCCGGGCTGACCTTGCTCAGGTAGTTGGTGAAGTTGTACGAGGTGCCCGAACCGTCCGAGCGATGCACCACGGTGATCTTGCCGGCCGGAAGCGTCATGCCGGCATTGAGCGCGGCGATCTTCGGGTCGTTCCAGTTGGTGATCTTGCCCATGAAGATGTCAGCCAGCGTGGCGCCGTCGAGCTTGATCTGGTCCGCCTGCACGCCGGCGATGTTCACCACCGGCACGATGCCGCCCACCACCAGCGGGAACTGGCCCAGGCCGAACTTCTTCAGGTCTTCCGGGCTCAGCGGAGCGTCGGAGGCGCCGAAATCGATGGTGCCGGCCTTGATCTGCGCGATGCCCGCGCCCGAACCGACCGACTGGTAGTTGAGCTGGTTGCCGGTCTTCTCGGCATACGCTGCCGACCACTTGGTCAGCACCGGATAGACGAAGCTGGAGCCGGCGCCGGTGATGTCGGTGGCCTGGGCCGCCATGCTCATCAGCGAGGCAGCGGCGATGGTGGCAATGCGTGATTTGGTTGAGGTCAACACGGTAGCTCCTTGAGGAGGAAAGTCACGGGACGAGGCCCGCCCCTTCCGCCATTACATGGGTGGCGTGTTGCAATGAAATGAGATGAATGTTGCATCCGTGTGACAGGCTGTCACACAGCGGCACGGGCAACCCCCCGCAACGCAGCGCCAGCGCGGCTTACAGCACGCCCAGGCCGATGTGTTCGCGCTCGAAGGTTTCCAGCTTGCGCCAGCGGTTGACGATGCCGCAGAACAGTTCGGCGGTGCGCTCGGCGTCATAGATGGCCGAGTGCGCCTCGCGCGTGTCGAACAGATGGCCGGCGGCGTGTGCTGCCTTGCTGAGCACGGTCTGGCCGTAGGCCAGGCCGCCCAGCGTGGCGGTGTCGAAACAGCTGAACGGGTGGAACGGATTGCGCTTGTGGCCGACGCGGCGCACCGCCGCGTTGACGAAACCCAGGTCGAACGCCGCGTTGTGCCCCACCAGCACGGCGCGCTGGCAGTTGTGGTGGCGCATGGCCCGGCGCACCTCGTCGAAGATGTGATCCAGCGCCATCCGCTCGCTCAGTGCGCCGCGCAACGGGTTGTCCGGATCGATGCCGGTGATCTCCAGCGCCCGCGGGTCGAGATTGGCGCCCGGGAAGGGCTCCACGTGGGCCGCCACGGCCGGTTGCGGGTGCAGGTAGCCCTCGCTGTCCATGCCCAGGGTGACGGCGGCGATCTCCAGCAGCGCGTCGTGATCGGCGTCGAAGCCGCCGGTTTCCACGTCCACCACCACCGGGAGAAAGCCGCGGAAGCGGTCGGCCATGCGCGTGGCCAGGCTCTTGTTGAGGTCATCCATCGGCAAAGCATATCAGCCGCCCTCGCGGGGACGGGGGAGATGACGCTGACTTCGTTTTGTCACACATCTTCAATATCTCTGCAAAAGGACGACTGCAAACTTTTAACGTCCTGCTTCGCCGACCACATGTTGCACGGGGGTGCGGTCGAGGTGTCTTCATCCATCAAGCGGAGATTTTCCATGCGTTCGAAGTTGCTCGTGGTAGCGATTGCTGCCGGTTTGGGTTTCACCAGCCTGGCTTCCGTAGCAGCCCCGGCCCCGCAGTCGTCGAAGTCGTCGACGGCCAGCAATGCCGAAATCGAGATGCTCAAGGCGCAGGTCGCCGCGATGCAGGCCAAGCTCGACGAGCTTGAGCAACGCACGGACGCGCAGTCCGACATCAACGTGAGCACCGGCCAGGCGATCGAGAAGGTGCAGGCCTCCTCGGCCAATGACACCAAGATTGCCGCCCTCGAGAAGGCGATCAACAACACCACGCTGTCGGGCAAGATGTACTTCGACTTCACCAATATCGACCAGAAGAACAGCGATACCGGCAGCACCAATGCCACCGGCACCGGCATCGACGTCAAGCGCTTCTACCTGACCGTGGACCACAAGTTCGACGACGTCTGGTCGGCCAACCTGACCACCGACTTCAACTACGTCAGCAACGACGGCGAGACCAACCTGTTCGTCAAGAAGGCCTACGTCGAAGGCAAGTTCGATCCGGCGTTCAAGCTGCGCATCGGTTCGGCGGACATGCCCTGGATTCCGTTCGTCGAGAACTACTACGGCTTCCGGTACGTCGAGAACACCCTGACCGACCGCCTGAAGTACGCCAACTCGGCCGATTGGGGCCTGCACGCGGCCGGCGACTTCGGCGCCAGCAAGTCGGTCAACTACGCCGTGTCCGTGGTCAACGGCAACGGCTACAAGAACCCCAGCCGCAGCAAGGGCGTGGACTTCGAAGGCCGCATCGGCTTCGTCCCGTTCGAGAACATGATCGTCGCCGTGGGTGGCTACAGCGGCCATCGCGGTCAGGAGACCCAGAGCGTCAACGCGCAGAACACCGCCACCCGCGGCGACGTGATGGTGGCCTACGCCGACAAGTCGGTGCGCGTGGGCGTGGAGTACTTCACCGCCAAGGACTGGAACACGATCCTGTCGCCGGTGTCGGACAAGTCGGACGGCTACTCGGTGTGGGGCAGCGTGGGCGTGGCCGACGGCGTGACGCTGTTCGCCCGCTACGACAGCGCCAAGCTGAGCAAGGACCTCGACAGCGACGCCAAGGACACCTACTACAACGCCGGCGTCGAGTTCGACATCACCAAGGGCTTCAAGCTGGCTGCCGTGTACAAGCACGAGAAGGGCGAGAAGTCGGTGGCCACGCCGATCCCGCCGCACGTGCAGAACGTCAAGACCGACGAGATCGGCGTGTTCGGCGAGGTGAAGTTCTGAAAACTGTCACATGCCTGCTGCATGATGCGGCAGGCAGGACGGGCCAGGTTATCTGAAGGGAGTTCGACCCAGGGACGGAAAAACGGCGGGCAGCAGCCCGCCGTTTGCTTTTTGCGGTGCCGGTGCGCGTCGCGAGGTGGCAGCGGATCGGCCCCCCGGCTCGACCCGGCACCAGAGCGGGCCGGGTGCGACGGTCAGCCGGGGGTCTTGTCCCGGTACCGGCACAGATCGCGGATCACGCAATTCGGGCAATCCGGCTTGCGCGCCTTGCACACATAGCGACCGTGCAGGATCAGCCAGTGGTGGGCGTCGAGCTTGAACTCGGCCGGCACGACTTTCTCCAGCTTCGCCTCCACCGCGCGCACGTCCTTTCCGGGCGCCAGGCCGGTGCGGTTGGACACGCGGAAAATATGCGTGTCCACCGCGATGGTCGGCTCGCCGAACGCCGTGTTGAGCACCACGTTGGCCGTCTTGCGGCCCACGCCGGGCAGCGCCTCCAGCGCCTCGCGCTCGCGCGGCACCTCGCCGCCGTGCTGCTCGATCAGCAGCCGGCACAGCGCGATGACGTTCTTCGCCTTGGCGTTGAACAGCCCGATGGTGCTGATGTAGCTCTTGAGCCCGTCCTCTCCGAGCGCGAGGATCGCCTGCGGTGTGTTGGCGACCGGATACAGCCGGCGGGTGGCCTTGTTGACGCCGACGTCGGTCGCCTGGGCCGAGAGCACCACCGCCACCAGCAACTCGAACGGCGTGGTGTACGCCAGTTCGGTGGTCGGCCTGGGGTTCAACTCGCGCAGGCGGGTGAACATCTCCACGACATCGGCGCGTTTCATTCCAGATAGCCCTGCTTCTTTGCTTTGGCCCGTGCCAGTGCGGCCAGCACCGGGTTGCTCGCGGCGGCGGCATCCACGGCCGCCTTGCGCGCGGCCAGTTCGGCCTCGTGGGCGGCGCGCTCGCGCGCCAGTCGCGCCTCGCGGCGCTGGAAGTGCGCCCGCGCAGCGTCGGCCCGGGCGGGGGTCGCGACCCACGCCGGCGGCATCGGGTCCAGCACGATGCAATCGACGGGACAGGCCGGCACGCACAGCTCGCAGCCGGTGCAGTCATCGACCAGCACGGTGTGCATCAGCTTGGCGGCGCCCACGATGGCGTCGACCGGGCACGCCTGGATGCATTTCGTGCAGCCGATGCAGTCGGCCTCGACGATCCGCGCCAACGTCCGCGGCTTCTCCGCGCCGTGCTCGGGATCAAGCGCAAGCACGGGCTGATCGAGCAGGGCGGCGAGCTTCGCGATACCCGCCGCGCCGCCGGGCGGGCAGCGGTTGATCGGCGCCTCGGCCCGGGCGATCGCCTCGGCGTAGGGCCGGCAGCCGTGGAAGCCGCACTGCTCGCACTGGGTCTGCGGCAGCAGGGCATCGATGCGCGTGGCCAGGGTGTCGAGTGGGTCACTCATGCGCGGGGACGGGGTGCGGCGATAATCACGCAACCATTGTCGCCCATTCGTCCTATCCGGAGCTCTGCCATGTCTCTTCTCCCGTCACGCCGCCCGTCGCCTGTCGCGTCGATCCTGCTTGCGGCCGCACTCGTCTGCGGCGGCGCATTTGCGCTGGCCCGCGTGTCGCCGGTGCAGGCGCGCCCGGCTGCTGCCGACGAGGCCGAAACGCTCACCGTGTTCGTCGACGCCACCTTCGGCATGCGCAAAGGCCACATGGCCAACCAGCTCACCAAGTCGCACGCCCTGTATGCCGCCCGCGGATACCGCTATGTCGACATGGCGCCATACAACGAAAACGGCGACCTGGTCGGCTTCTTCGTGACCTACACCCGCCGCTGAGCCTGCTTCAGCGCACCGTGGCGCCGGGCTTGGCACCGGCGTCCGCGTCGAGCAGGAACAGGTCGCTGCCGCCGTCGCCGGCGGACAGGATCATCCCCTCGGACAGGCCGAAGCGCATCTTGCGCGGCGCCAGGTTGGCGATGAACACCACGTTGCGGCCCACCATTTTTTCCGGCTCGCCGTAGGCGGCGCGGATGCCGGAGAAGATCTGCCGCGTGCCCAGCGGGCCGGCGTCCAGCTCGAAGCGCAGCAGCTTGTCCGAACCCTCGACGAACTCGCACACGGTCACCTTGCCCACGCGCAAATCGAGCTTGGCGAAATCGTCGATGCCGATGGTGGTGGCAGCGGCAGCGTCGGTGGTTGCGGGGGCGGGCGTGGGGTCGGTCATGGCTTTCTTCGCTTGCTTGGGTTTGTCGGTGGAAACAGGCGCGCTGGCGGGCGCGCCGAGCGACTCTTTCGAGGCCTCGACCATCGCTTCGATCTGCTTCGGATCGAGGCGGCCGAGCAGCGGCTCGAAGGGCGCGATGATGTGGTTGTGCAGGGCGGCGCGGGCGTCGTCGAAGTCGATGATCGGCGCGGCCAGGAACCGCTCGGCCGCGGCCACCGTGGCGGGCAGGATCGGCTTGAGCAGGCCGCCCAGCAGGCGGAACGCGGCGATCGCGAACGAGCACACCTGGTGCAGCTCGACGCGGCGCGATTCGTCCTTGGCCAGCGTCCACGGCGCGGTGGCGGCGATGTGGCCGTTGACCAGGTCGGCCATCAGCACGAAGCGGCGGGTGACCTCGGCGAACTGGCCCTGGTCGTAGAGCTCGGCCAGGCCGTCGTAGTGCTCCTGCAGACGGTTCCACAGCACGGTCTCGGTGACGCCGAAGCGCTCGGCCAGTCGGCCGTCGAAGAACTTGTGCACGAAGCCCGCGGTGCGGCTGGCGATGTTCACCCACTTGCCGACCAGGTGCGAGTTCACGCGCTCCTCGAAGGCCTTGAGGTCCAGGTCCACGTCCACCGGCGCGTCGTCGAGCATGGTGGCGAAGTAGTAGCGCAGACACTCCGGATTCAATCCTGCGTCCAGGTAGGTGCGGGCCTGGATGAAGGTGCCGCGCGACTTGGACATCTTCGCGCCGTTGACCGTGAGGTAGCCGTTGACGTGCAGCGCCGTGGGCGTGCGGAAACCCGCGCCGTGCAGCATCGCCGGCCAGAACAGGCCGTGGAAGTTGATGATGTCCTTGCCGATGAAGTGGTGCATCTCGGCAGTGCTGTCGGGGGCGAGGAAGTCGTCGAAGCTCAGCCCGGTCCGGTCGCACAGCGCCTTGAAGCTGGCCAGGTAGCCGACCGGCGCGTCCAGCCACACGTAGAAGAACTTGCCCGGCGCGTCGGGGATCGGGAAGCCGAAGTACGGCGCGTCGCGCGAGATGTCCCAGTCCTTCAGGCCGCCGTCCAGCCACTCGCGCAGCTTGGCCGCCACGCCGCTGTTGGCCACCGGCTGGCCGCCCGAGTACTTGCCGGCGAACCAGTCGCGCAGCAGGCCCTCGAACTTCGACAGCTGGAAGAAGTAGTGCTCCGAATCGCGCAGCACCGGCGTGGCGCCGGACATCACCGAGTACGGGTTGATCAGGTCGGTGGGTGCGTAGGTGGCGCCGCAGTTCTCGCAGTTGTCGCCGTACTGGTCAGGCGTCTTGCACACCGGGCAGGTGCCCTTGATGTAGCGGTCCGGCAGAAACATCTGCTTGTCCGGATCGAACAACTGCTGGATGTCGCGCTTGGCGATGGCGCCGCCGTCGCGCAGGCGCGTGTAGATCAGCGTCGCCAGCTCGCGGTTCTCGTCCGAATGGGTGCTGTGGTAGTGGTCGAACGCCACGCCGAAGGCGGCGAAGTCGGCCTCGTGGCCGGCGCGGATGCCGTCGATGTAGACCTCCGGCGCCAGGCCGGCCTTTTCCGCCGCCAGCATGATCGGCGTGCCGTGCGCGTCGTCGGCGCAGACGTAGACCACCTCGCTGCCGGCCATGCGCTGCGCCCGCACCCAGATGTCGGCCTGGATGTAGCCCAGCAGGTGACCCATGTGCAGCGGGCCGTTGGCGTAGGGCAGGGCGTTGGTGACGAGGAGGCGGCGGCTCATGGCGGTACGCGTGCTGGAATGACCGCGCATTATGGCATGGACGTCCAAACCGCCCCCGGCTCCCGCCGGACCGGGGCCCCATGAAAAAGGCCCGCCAGTGGCGGGCCGGTCGATCGAGCGGGAGCTACACGGTTACTCCTGGCGCTCCCACACCTGCGAGCGGCCGAGCAGGGCGAAACCGATGTAGCCGTGCACGTCCAGCTTCTGGCCGCCGTCCATCAGGGTGAGCTTGACCTTGTATTCCTTGCCGTTCTTGGGATCGAGGATCTTGCCGCCGTCCCACACGTCGTCGTCCTTGCTGACGCCCCACATGATGGTCATGCCCTCGATCGGCTGGTTCTTGCGCTCGCCGTCGCACTCCTTGCAGATCGGGTTGGGGCCTTCGTCGGAGTTGAGCACCTTGACCACCTTGGCCTGCAGCTCGCCATTGTTTTCGGTGATCTCGACGATCGACTTGGGCTGGTGGGTCTTGTCGTCGATGGTTTTCCAGGTGCCGACCGGGGTGTCGGTGGCGGCGAAGGCGGAGCCGGCGATCAGCAGCAGGCCGGTGGCGAGGGTGAAGCGGGACAGCAGTGTCATGGTGATCCTCCCGTACGAAAGCGTATGGGGCGAGCGTGCCGAGGCCTCCGGGGTGGGTCAAGCTGCAATGCGCAAGAGCGCAGCCGGGCGCATCCCGCCCTGATCTGGCGCAGCCGGAGCGCCACCGCGGGCTGGCATAATCGGCGGTCTCTCCCCCTCAAGACATGTCCCATGACCCAGGCGAACGAAGCGCTGGTCCGCCGCATCCTCGGCGACCTCACCGACCCCCATACCGGCGCGCCGATGACCGACGCCGTACGCGCCATCGGCGTGGATGGCGACCGTGTGTCGGTCGACCTCCAGCTGGGCTATCCCGCGGCCACGGCGCACGAGGCGGTTGCCGCGCGGGTGCGCGACGCATTGCAGGCCGACCCGGCCATTGCCGCCGCCGCCGTCTCGGCCACCAGCCGCGTGCAGGTGCACAAGGTGCAGGGGCAGCTGGCACCGCTGGGCAACGTGAAGAACATCATCGTGGTCGCCTCCGGCAAGGGCGGCGTGGGCAAATCCACCGTGTCGGTGAATCTCGCGCTGGCGCTGGCGGCGGAAGGCGCCAGGGTCGGCATTCTCGACGCCGATATCTATGGCCCCAGCCAGCCGCGCATGCTGGGCATCAGCGGCAAGCCCGAGTCGCCCGACGGCAAGAGCATCATTCCAATGCAGGCGCACGGGCTGCAGGCGATGTCGATCGGTTTCCTGGTTGACGAGGAGACGCCGATGATCTGGCGCGGCCCGATGGTCACCCAGGCGATGATGCAGCTGCTCAACGACTCGCGCTGGGAGGCGCTCGACTATCTGGTGGTGGATCTGCCGCCGGGCACTGGCGACATCCAGCTCACGCTGTCGCAGAAGGTGCCGGTGGCCGGCGCGGTGATCGTCACCACGCCGCAGGACATCGCCCTGCTCGACGCCCGCAAGGCGCTGAAGATGTTCGAGAAGGTCGAGGTGCCGGTGCTGGGTGTGGTGGAAAACATGGCCACCCACGTGTGCTCCAGCTGCGGCCACGAAGAACACATTTTCGGCGAGGGCGGCGGCCAGCGCATGGCCGAGCAGTACGGCGTGGCCTACTTGGGCTCGCTGCCGCTGGACATCCGCATCCGCGAGCAGGCCGATGGCGGCAATCCCACCGTGGTGGCGATCCCGGATTCCGACCTCGCAGCCCGTTATCGCGAGATCGCGCGCAACGCCGCGGGGCGGTTGTCGCGCCAGCCACGCAACAAGGCGCTTGGGCTGGGCAAGGTGGTGGTGCAGGGCGCGCCTGGGGCATGACGTTGGCAGCACCTCGCCGGGTGCTGTGCCTGTCCGGCAGCCTGCGGCGCGTGTCAGCCAATACGGCGGTGCTGGAAGCGGCGCGTGTCCTGGCGCCACCATCGCTGGCGCTGGTGCTGCATGACGGCCTGGCAGTCTTGCCGTGGTTCAACCCCGACGACGAACACGATCCGCTGCCTCCCCCGGTGATCGCGCTGCGCAAGGCGGTCGGCGCCAGTGACGCGCTGCTTGTCGCCTGTCCCGAATATGCCCACGGGGTACCGGGCGCCTTCAAGAACCTGCTGGACTGGCTGGTCGGCAGCCTGGAGTTTCCGGGCAAGCCGGTGGCGCTGATCAACGCTTCGGGTCGCGGCTCGCATCATGCACAAGATGCCCTGGCGGAGATTCTGCGCACCATGTCGGCCACCTTGCTCGACACTGTCTCGGCCGCGGTGCCGCTGTCGGGCGCGGGCTGCGAACCGGCGCAGATCCTCGCCCAGCCGGCCCTGGTAGAGACGCTCGGCGCGCTGCTGGCCCGCCTGGACAGGGCGCTGGCGCAAGCCTGACGGCGCGTCGCCGTGCTATTTTTTCGCCTTTGGCGGCAGCCGATGGCGGCTGCGCCGACCCCTGATGACCGGAGCGCGCGTGAGCATCAAACCCGACAAGTGGATCCGCCGGATGGCCGAGCAGCACGGCATGATCGAGCCGTTCGAGCCGGGCCAGGTGAAGATGCGCGAGGAGCAGCGGCTGATCTCGTACGGCACTTCCAGCTACGGCTACGACGTGCGCTGCGCGCGCGAGTTCAAGATCTTCACCAACATCAACTCCACCATCGTCGACCCGAAGGCGTTCGATCCCACCAGCTTCGTCGACGTCGAAGCGGACGTGTGCATCATCCCGCCCAACTCGTTCGCGCTGGCGCGCACGGTGGAGTATTTCCGCATCCCGCGCTCGGTGCTCACCGTGTGCCTGGGCAAGAGCACCTATGCGCGCTGCGGCATCATCGTCAACGTGACGCCGCTGGAGCCGGAGTGGGAAGGCCACGTGACGCTGGAGTTCTCCAACACCACGCCGCTGCCGGCGCGCATCTACGCCAACGAGGGCGTGGCGCAGATGCTGTTCTTCGAGTCGGAGGAAGAGTGCGAAACCAGCTACAAGGACCGCGGCGGCAAGTATCAGGGCCAGCAGGGCGTGACCCTGCCGCGCACCTGAATGCCGCTCACGGGCCTGTTGCGCAGGCCGCCGGGCCACCCGCCGCGGCGCTACACTCGCATGCTGTCACGAACACCCTGCAGGAGACTCCCATGAACCGTCTTTCCACCTTTACCGGCCGCCTGCTCGTGGCCGCTGCGCTGGCCGGCACGCTCGTGCTCGCCGGTTGCCATCGCGGTGCCACCAAGGAAGACGTCGCGGCGCTCCAGGCCAAGGGCCAGTTCGACACCACCATCGAGGCCTACAAGGGCGGCCAGTTCCTGGTCGACGGCGGTGTGCTGTCGGCGCTCGATACCGGCAGCCATTTCGCCTACCTGAAGGACGCCGGCAAGCTGCCCAAGACCGTACTGCTCGCACCCAGCGACGAGTCCAAGGTGCGCAAGGCGCACCTGCAGTACATGGCGCGCATCGCGCTCGACTATGGCGTGGTGGTGTATTACGACGACGATGGCGAGCTGAAGCAGATCAACCCGCAGGAGACCAAGGCCCGCGCGCTGGAGGACTACCACGCGCCGGCCAAGATGAGTCAGGAGCAGGAGAGCAAGAGTGCGGCCGGCAGTTCCATCGAAGACAGGTCGCGCGGCTACTGACCAACATGCGTTGACCGCCCCCGGTGCGACGGCCTAGCTGATCGTGCCGGCGGCAGCGCGGATGTCCGTGCCGGTCGACGCGGCGACGCGCAGGGCAATCGCCAGGCCGCGCGTCACCTCTTCCAGCGCCATGCTTGGCGCATGCGGATGCCTGACTGCCTGATCCGGCAGCAGCGGTATGTGGATGAATCCGCTGCGCACGCCGCGCTGACGGGCGGTGACGTGCGCCAGCGCGTAGGCCACGTGATTGCAAACATAGGTGCCGGCGGTGTTGGAGATCTCCGCGGGAACGCCCGCCGCCTGCAGCGCAATGAGCATGGCCTTGATCGGCAGGGTGGAGAAGTAGGCCGCGGGACCACCCGGCACCACCGGTACGTCGATCGGCTGCGCGCCGGCGTTGTCGGCGATCCGCGCGTCATCGACGTTTATGGCCACCCGCTCGATCGACAGTCGGCTGCGGCCGCCGGCTTGGCCCACGCCGATCACGATCGCTGGCCGCACCTCGCGCAGCGCCGCTTTCAGCACCACCAGCGAACGGGCAAATTCGGTCGGCAGCTGTCGCGCCACCACCCGGTGTCCGCCCAGCCGCTTGCCGTGCAGGGCGCGCGCCGCCTCCCATGAGGGGTTGAGGTTTTCCCCGCCGAACGGGTCGAAACCGGTCAGCAGGATGCGGGGAAGGGTGGTGGCCATGGGCGGTTCGCCTCCTCGGTTACCGGAATACCAGCAGCATCATCAGGGCCAGATTGACCGCGAACAGCAGCACGGCCGTCCACACCTGTGCGCGGATCACGCCGTAGGGCGAGCGCAGCTCCAGCAGTGCGGCCGGCACCAGGTTGAAGTTGGCGGCCATCGGCGTCAGCAGCGTGCCGCAGTAGCCGCACAACATGCCCAGCGCACCGAGCACGGCCGGGTTCGCGCCATAGCGCTGCACCAGCAGGGGCAGGCCGATGCCGGCCGTCATCACCGGAAATGCGGCAAACGCATTGCCCATGATCACGGTGAACAGCACCATGCCCAGCGCGTACGCCAGCAGGCAGGCCACGGCGCTGCCGGCCGGTAGCCAGTCGGTGGTGAGCTGGGCGATCGCCTCGCCCACGCCGCTGCGGGTGAACACCTGGCCCAGCGCGGCCAGCAGTACCGGCAACAGCGCCGCCCAACCCATGGTGTCGAGCAGGCGGCGTCCTTCGGCAAGTCCGTGTGACGGTGCCTGACCCGTGACCGCGCTGGCGGCGCCGAGCGCCAGCAGGCAGGCCAGCGCCAGCCCGGTCAGGGTCATCTGGGCGGGATCGAACAGTCGCAGTCCGTGCCACTGGAGTTGATCGCCGCCCAGCGCCACCGCCACAGTCACGATCGGGATCAGCAGCGCAGGCAACAGCAGCCGATGCCCCAGTCGCTGCGCCCAGGCCTGCCGCTGCGCCGGCGTACTCTGTTCCGCCGGGCGGCGCTGGCCGAGCCGGGGCGCGATCAGCGCCAGCGCAATCACTGCCGCGCCGGCGATCTGCGCGGGCAAGGGGTGTCCGGCGTGCGCGGCGCGCAGCACGGCGCCGCCGCTGCCGAACAGCGCGGCCAGGATCAGCCAGAACGCGCCGCGCCACCGCTCGCGCTCGCGCAGGTTGCGCCAGCCGGTGTAGGCCATGAACACCGCCAGCAGCAGGTGGGCCTGCTCGATCTGCAGCACGGCTCAGTCCTCCGCCCGGGCGGCGCGTCGACGGCGCAGGCCACGCTGGTACAGCACGATCCGTGCGCTGTGGATCACGAATGCCGCGATCGCCGTGGGCAGCGCCCACAGCGCAATCGACAACGGCGTCAACGCGATCCCGTGCTGGTCGTAGAAGCCCTGGATCAGCAGCACCGCGCCCAGCGCGATGAAAACGTCTTCGCCGAAAAACAGTCCCACGTTGTCGGTGGCCGCAGCCAGCGCGCGAAGGCGGTCGCGCTCGTCTTCCGGCAGCGCCGGATCGATGCGTGCGGCAGCGGCTTCGGCCATTGGCGCGAGCAGCGGACGCACGGTCTGGGCGGGGCCGGCCACGCTCTGCAGGCCGATCATCGACAGCAGCTGGCGTCCCAGCAGGTAGCCGATCAGCAGTCGCGCCAGTGTCATGCCGCGCATCCGTGCCATCCATTGCTGGGCGTGCTCGCGCAGGCCGGCGCGCTCGAGCAGGCCGATCGCCGGCAGGGTGAGGATGATGATCAGCAGGATCCGGCTGGAGGCGAAGCTGGTACCGAGCAGGGCCAGCAGTTCCGGCACGCGCATGCCGGACAGCACGCCGCTGACCAGCGCCGCCACGACCACCACCAGCACCGGGTTGAAGCGCAGCACGAAGCCCAGCGCGATCACCGCGACGCCGAGCAGGGGCCAGTAGTTCATCGTGTGGAGCCCGGCTTCGCGTTCATGCCAGCGCGGGCGCGGCAATATGCAGGCCGGCCGCTTCCAGCGCGGCGCGCAGCCGGCGCGCGAACTCCACCGCGTGCGCGCCGTCGCCGTGCAGGCACAGCGTGTCGACCGTCAGTGCCACGCGCTGGCCGTCCACGGCGATGACCTCGCCGTGCTGCGCCATGCGCAGAGCCTGCGCGGTGGCGGCGTCGGCGTCGTCGATCACCGCATCGGGTTCGCGTCGCGGCTGCAGCGAGCCGTCGGCGCGGTAGCGGCGATCGGCGAAGGCTTCGGCGACGACGCGCAGCCCGGCGGCGCGACCGGCGTCCAGCAGCGCCGATCCGGCCAGCCCGAACAGCGCCAGCGCCGGATTGAACGCGCGCACGGCATCGGCGATCGCGTCGGCCAGCGCGCGGTCGCGCGCGGCCATGTTGTACAGCGCGCCGTGCGGCTTGACGTGCGCCACGGCGGTGCCGGCGGCATGGGCGAACGCGTGCAGCGCGCCGAGCTGGTACAGCGTCATGGCGTGCACCTCGGCGGGCGTTACCGCCATTTCGCGGCGGCCGAAGCCCTGCAGGTCGGGCAGCGACACGTGTGCGCCGATCGCCACGCCGCGCGGCGCGGCCAGCGCCACCGTGCGCTGCATGATCGCCGGGTCGCCGGCGTGGAAACCGCAGGCGACGTTGGCCGAACTGACCAGATCCAGCAGCGCGGCGTCCTCGCCCATGCGCCACGCGCCGAACGATTCGCCGAGGTCGCAATTGAGGTCGATGCGGTTCACGTCAGCAGGACTCCCCTCGGGCGATCACGCGCTGCACCAGGCGCTGCAGCTGCTGCTCGCGGTCGTGCTGGCGGTCCAGCGCCTGCGCCAGCGAAACGGCCTCGAAGCATACGGCATCGCCGGGCCGGCGCTGGGCGATGCGCGGCAGGTCCGCCGCGGCGATCTGGCCGATGCGCGGGTAGCCACCGGTCACCGGCGCCTCGGCCATCAGCACGATGGGTTGGCCGGACGGCGGCAATTGCACGGTGCCCGGCAGCACGGCGGCGGAGATCAGCTCCAGCGGGGCGCGCAGGTGCAGCGCGGGGCCATCGAGCCGGCTGCCGGTGCGGTTGCTCGAGGCGCTGACCCGGAAGCGCGCGCCGTGCAGCTGGTGGCGGGCGTCGTCGTCCAGCGCGTCGACGTGGCTGCCGGGCAGGAGGGCGATCGGCATCATGGCGAAATCGAACCACGACCGCGGATCCACGCCCCAGCGGCGCACGCTCACGCGAGAGATGGACGCTGCATCGAACGCCGCGCCGAGCGGCAGCACGTCGCCGGCGCGCAGCGCGCGTCCGCCGAGCGGGCCGATCCGCGCGTGCACGTCTTCGCTGCGGCTGCCGAGCACCGGCTCGGTGGCGATGCCCCCGCGCAGCGCCAGATAACTGCGACACCCCTGTCGCATGCCACCCAGCCGCAACGTGCTGCCGGCGGGCGCGTCCACCGCGGTCCACGGCGGCAGGGCGACGTTGTCAAGGCGGGCGTCGATGGGCGCGCCGGTGAGTGCGAGGCGGGTGGCGCGTTCGATCCGCAGCCCCGGGCCGCGCAGGGTGATTTCCAGTGCGGCCTCGTCGCCGACGTTGCCGACCAGCGCGTTGCCGAGCCGCCAGGCCGGCCGGTCCATCGCGCCGGCGCGGCCCAGGCCGAGCGCGGCGTGGCCGGGGCGGCCGCCGTCCTGCACGGTGGTGAGCAGGCCCGCCTGCAGCACGCGCAGGCTCACGCCGCGCGCTCCTGCAGCGCATCGAAGCGCGCGGCATCGATGGCCTCGAAGCGCACCCGGTCGCCGGGTTGCAGCCACGACGGCACAATGGCGCGCATGTCGAACAGGCCCAGCGGCGTGCGGCCGATGAGCTGCCAGCCGCCGGGCAGTGCTTCGGGGTAGATGCCGGTCTGCGCGCCGCCGACGGCGACGCTGCCGGCCGGCACCCGCGCGCGCGGATCGGCGCGTCGCGGCACCGCCAGCCGCGGATCGAGCCCCAGCAGATAGGGGAAGCCGGGCGCGAACCCCAGCATCGCCACCCGATAGCGGCCGCCCGCATGACGCGCGATGACCTCGGCCTCGCTCAGCCCGGCGTGCTGCGCCACCGCGGCAAGATCCGGCCCGTGTGCGCCGCCGTAAAGCACCGGGATCACCCGCTCGCGTGCAGGCGCATCGGCGACATCAGCCGTGGCCAGCACCTCGGCCACCGCCGCGCGTACGCGCGCGTGCGGCATATCGGCGGCATTGCCGCGCCACGCACCCGGGTCGAAGCGCAGCAGCAGGCTGGCGTAGGCGGGCACGCATTCGAGCGACGGCACATGTAGCGCGATCGCTGCCGCGGCGGCCAGCACGCGGGCGCTGGTCGCCTCGTCGATGCTGTCGCCGAAGTGCAGCAGCAGCGCGTCCTCGGCCAGCGCCTCGTCGCGAAGCGGTGCGATCACCGCGCGTCAGTCCTGGTAACCGGCGAGCCGCCGGCGCAGCGCGGCCATCGTGGCCTCCAGCGCCGCCGCGTCGTACGGCTGCGCCGCGCCGCTGCCCCACACCGGGCCGGGCCACGCGGCATCGCCCGCCACGCGCGCCACGAGGTGCACGTGCAGCTGGCGCACGATATTGCCCAGCGCGCCGAGGTTGAGCTTGTCGCAGGGCGCCGCGTCACGCAGGGCCGCGCTGGCGAAGCGGATCTCGCGCCACAACCGGTCCTGGTCCGCGGCGTCGAGATCGTGGAGCTCGCTCATGCCGTCGCGCCGCGGCACCAGCAGCAGCCAGGCGAAGCGGGCGTCGTTCATCAGGCGCACGCCGCACAGCGGCAGCTCGATCACCGGCACCGAGTCGGCGGCAAGGCGGGGGTCGAGCACGAACCTGCTCATGCCGCACCGCCCAGTTCGCGGTCGAAGAAGTCCAGCGTGCGCTGCCAGGCCAGTTGCGCGCTGGGCGCGTGATAGGCGTGCGGATCGACGTCGCGGTTGAAGGCGTGGCCGGCGGGGTAGGTGTGCACAGTCATCTGCGGCAGTTTTTCGCGATGCAGCTGCACGGTTTCCGGCGGGATCGAGGGGTCGCTTTCGCCAAAGTGGAACAGCACGGGCGCCCGCGGTGCCTGGTCGAGAAAGGCCGCGTTGCGTGCGCCGTAATAGCTCACGGCGGGCAGTCCCAGCCGTTGCGCGGCGCGCAGCGCGACCGTGCCGCCCCAGCAGAAGCCGACCACCCCGATGCGCCCGGCCGAGGCGATCGCTTCGGCCGCGCTGGCGACATCCTCCAGCGCCCGGTCCAGCCCCAGCTCGGCCACCAGTTCACGCCCCTTCGCGACGCCGGCGTCGTCGTAACCCAGCTCCACCCCCGATTCCAGATGATCGAAGAAGCAGGGCGCCACGGCGGTATAGCCGGCCGCGGCGAGCCGGTCGGCCACTGCCCGCATGTGCGCATTGACGCCGAAGATCTCCTGCACCACTACCACGCCACCGCGCGGCGTGCCGTTGGCTTCGGCGAGGTAGCCACCGATGCAGTGCAGCCGGTTGGTGTTGAGATGAATCGAGTGGCCCATGAGTCCTGCTCAGCGACGGCGTGGGTGGCCAGTCTAGTGGCAGCGCCCCGGCATGCCGCCGAGGAGCCGGTGGGCGGCGGGCGAGCAGGTCAGCCCACGTGTTCGGCCAAGAAGGCGAGCGTCCGCTGCCAGGCCAACTGGGCGCTGCTGGCATCGTAGGTGCTCGAGTCGACATCGCGGTTGAAGGCGTGGCCGGCGTTGTAGAGATACAGCGGCGCGTCCGGGTTCGCCTCGGCGACCTTGGCGCGGTCTTCGGCGCTGATGTGCGTGTCCTTCTCGCCGTAATGGAACATCACCGGCGCCTTGGTCGGCCGGTCGACGAAGTGGGTATTGCCGCCGCCGTAGTAGCTCACGCCCGGCAGCCCGAGCTCGATCGCCGCCGCATAGGCGACCGTACCGCCCCAGCAGAAACCGACCGTGCCGACCTTGCCGGCGCCGGCCACGTGGGCGGCCGCCGCGGCAACATCCTGCAGCGGGCGCTCCATGCCCACCTTGCGCATGAGGGCGATGCCTTCGCGCATGCCATCCTCGCCGTAACCGAGCTTCACGCCGGGCTGCACCGAGTCGAACAGCGCCGGAGCGATGGCCGTATAGCCGGCTGCCGCGACGCGGTTGGCGATATCGCAAATGTGCCCGGTGACGCCGAAGATCTCCTGGATCACCACGATGCCGCCCTTGCTGGGGCCGGCCGGCTCGGAGACGTAGGCGTCGATCGCGGTGGCGCTCTGCAGCTTGATCATCTGACCCATGGTGAGGTTCCTCTGGTGGCTACGGGGAAGGGCGGTGGCGCCGGCGCGCTGACAGCGCGGGGCCACGGCAAGCCCGCAACCTTAACGCGGCACCCGTCAGCATCGCGTTAGTCCTCGCGGGCAGCCCCCGCGCAGGACCGCGGTACAATCGCCGGCTGATTCTTCCGGTCCCACGCCATGTCCACGCCCGCGTCCACGCAGAAAATCGGTTTCGTCAGCCTCGGTTGCCCCAAGGCGCTGGTCGACTCCGAGCGCATCCTCACCCAGCTCAAGGTCGAGGGCTACGAGATCGTGCCCAGCTACAACGCGGCCGACGCGGTGGTGGTGAACACCTGCGGCTTCATCGATTCGGCGGTGCAGGAGTCGCTGGACGCGATCGGCGAGGCGCTGCACGAGAACGGCAAGGTGATCGTCACTGGCTGCCTGGGCAAGCGCGAGGCGCTGATCCGCGAGGCCTACCCCGACGTGCTGTCGATCAGCGGTCCGCAGGACTACGCCAGCGTGATGAGTGCGGTGCACACGGCGCTGCCGCCGGCACGCAACAAGTTCCTGGATCTGGTGCCGGACACCGGCGTGAAGCTCACGCCCAAGCACTATGCGTATCTGAAGATTTCCGAAGGCTGCAACCACCGCTGCAGCTTCTGCATCATTCCGTCGATGCGCGGCGACCTGGTCTCGCGCCCGGTCGACGAAGTGCTGCGCGAGGCCGAGCGGCTGGTCAAGGGCGGCGTGAAGGAGCTTCTGGTGATCTCGCAGGACACCAGCGCCTACGGTGTCGACGTGAAGTACGCCGAGCACCTGTGGCGCGACAAGGCCTACCGCACGCGCATGACCGAGCTGTGCGAGGGCCTGTCCGAGCTGGGCGTGTGGACGCGGCTGCACTATGTCTACCCGTACCCGCACGTGGACGAGCTGATGCCGCTGATGGCAGCGGGCAAGATCCTTCCCTACCTGGACATCCCGTTCCAGCACGCAAGCCCGCGCATCCTCAAGCTGATGAAGCGCCCCGGCAACATCGACAAGACGCTGGAGCGCATCCGCAACTGGCGCAAGGTGGTGCCGGACCTCACCATCCGCAGCACCTTCATCGTCGGCTTCCCCGGCGAGACCGACGCCGAGTTCGAGGAGCTGCTGGACTTCCTGCGCGAGGCCGAGCTGGATCGGGTGGGCGCGTTCACCTACTCGCCGGTCGAGGGCGCCCGGGCCAACGAGTTGCCCGATCCGGTCTCCGAGGAGCTGAAGGAAGACCGCCTCGAGCAGTTCATGGCGGTGCAGGCGGAAATCTCCGCCGCCAAGCTGCAGCGCAAGGTCGGCCGCACGATCCAAGTGCTGGTCGACGAGGCGAATGCGGAGGGTGCGGTGGCGCGCTCGGCGGCAGACGCACCGGAGATCGACGGCACCGTGCTGATCGCCGACGGGCAGAAGCTCAAGCCCGGCCAGTTCGTGCAGGTGGTGGTGGAATCGGCCGGCGAGCACGACCTGCACGCGCGCCTGGCCCAGCCCGTGCTGCCGGTGGTGTGAAGCGGCAGCGCTACGCCGCCCCGGCGCGCGAGGCGGTCGATCCGGCCGTATTCGCAAAGCCGCCGCTGGCTGACTGGAGCGAGTACGACGCGCTGCTGCGCGGACCGCACTGGCCCGCGATCGATGCGCTCAACGCACTGCGCCACGATACGACGATGCCGCGCTTCGCCGCGCAGGATCACGCGCTGCTCGCCGACGGCCTGCACTACGAGCAGCGCATCGCCGAATGCGGGCTTATCGCCACCCGCGAACGCAACTGGCACGACCTGCTCAACGCGCTGGTATGGCTGCGCCATCCCACGCTGAAGGCCGCGCTGAATCGCCGCCAGGTGCAGGAGATCGCCCGCATGGGGCCGCGCCAGCGCTCGCGCCCGCAATACGCCATGACCCATTTCGACGAGGCCGGCGTGCTGGTGCGCCTGGCCGATCCGGCGCTGCTGGCGCTGTGGGATGCGCACGACTGGCACGGCCTGTTCTGGCGCGAGCGGGCGGCGTGGGTGGACGGGCGCATCGCGGTCACCGTGTTCGGCCATGCGCTGCTCGAACACGCCCTCACGCCAGGCAAGCTGCTGGTGGGCAAGGCGCTGGTGTGCGGAAGTGGTGTCGATGTCGCTTGGGACAGCCTCGCCGCGGCCACGGCGGCGCGCATCGCGCGTGGCCAGCTGTTGACCGACCCACTCGAACTACGCCCCTTGCCGCTGTCGGGCATTCCAGGATGGCACCGGGAAAACGGCGCGGAGGCTTTCCACCACGCCACGCCCTGCTACCAACCGCTACGCCCGGGCCGCCGTTATCCGCCGCCGTGGTGATGCCCGCATGGCGCCAGAAGACCCGCCATCTCATCGAGCACCGGTCGCAATCGACGCGCGCTCCCGTCGCGGCTGGTCGGCCCGGCCGTTCGCAACGCCTGCGCGGTGACTGCTAGGATCTGCGCCCCCTGTCACCGGCGAACGCACCATGGGCAACATCGTCTGGCTTGCCTCGTATCCCAAGTCCGGAAACACATGGCTGCGCGCCTTCCTCGCCAATTTCATCGCCAACCGGTCAGCGCCGGTACCGCTCAACGAGCTGTCTCTTTACGCCGAAGATGAGGCGAATCCGGATCTCTTCACCAGCTTGGGCGGACGACCCAGCAGTGGACTCGACATCGACGAGATTTCGGCGCTGCGTCCGCAAGTTCACGCGGAAATCGCGGCGCGCGCCGCGGGGACGTGTTTCGTCAAGACGCACAACATGGCGGGCAGCTTCAACGGCTATCCGCTCCACAATATGCAGGTGACCGCAGGAGCCATTTACGTGGTGCGCAATCCGCTCGATCTCGCGGTGAGCATGACGCATCACTTCGGCATCGGCGTGGACGAGGCGATCGAACGGCTGGGCGATGAGAATGTCGCCACCGCCAATGACGCTCGCTTCGTGAGCCAGATCCTCGGCTCCTGGTCGCTGCATGCAAGGAGCTGGGCGGACATCAAGCATGACCGCGTGCTGGTGATTCGCTATGAAGACATGATCGACAAGCCGCTCAAGGCTTTTCTGAAGGTCGCCAAGCTGGTGAGCGCGGGTGCGGATCGAGCGCGCGTCGACCGTGCCGTGCGCCATGCAGAGTTCCGCAGCCTGGCCACCCTCGAGAGGCAGCACGGATTCATCGAGGCATCGGACAAGGGGGCCCGCTTTTTCCGCAAGGGCCGCGTCAACGAATGGCGTTTGGCGCTCACGCGCGAACAGGCTCAGCGCGTGGTGGCAGCGCACCGGGAGCAGATGCAGCGCTTTGGCTACGTGCCGGCCGGGTTCTGATCGTTCGCGCGCAACCCGCCGGACTCGGGAGGTCCGACCGGCCGACAGGCTGCAGGCGAGTCGTGGTCGACCGTATGGGCTGGGATGCACCGTTCTCCTGGTCTGCCGTGGGCGCCCGCCCGCTCGACGGCAGCTATCCCCGTAAAGCGCCGCTGCCATGGATGGCGCCCTCTTCGGTGCCGCCGCAGCAGGCCTCAGCACGGCGCGCGTGCGGCGTTCCGTGCAAGCCTAGTCGTAGTTGATGGACACGATCGCGAACTGCATTTCGCCGCCGGGCAACTCAGCGGAAAACTCGTCATCCACGCGTTTTTTCAGCACTGCCCGGGCAAGTGGCGAGTCGATGCTTATCCAGCCTTTCCTAGCATCGGTTTCGTCGGGGCCGACGATGCGGTAGCGCACTGTCTCGCCGCTCTTGACCTGCTCCAGCTCGATCTCCGCGCCGAAGAACACGGTGCCGCGATCCGACGGCGCACCCTCGGCCACCTTCAGCGACGGGATCCGCTTGCTCAGGTAGCGAACGCGGCGGTCGATCTCGCCCAGCTGCTTTTTGCGATACGTGTACTCGGCGTTTTCCGAGCGGTCGCCCTCGGCTGCCGCGGCCGCCAGCGCGCGCACCACTTCCGGGCGCAGCGTGTGCCACAGGTGGTCCAGCTCCGCCTTCAGCCGATCGAAGCCGGCGCGCGTGATGATGGCGGTCGAGCGGGGGGCAGGCGGTCGCCAGCGAGTCATGCGGTATCCGGTCAGCGTCGGCGGGACGGCGATGGTAATGCGCGCGCGCGCCGTCGGGCGCAATGCAAGGTGCAGCTGCTGCTGTCTGGCTCAGCGCGCCGGCAGGGCGTCGGGGCCAAGGCGCCGAGCGGCCTCGCGCAGGTCCGCCTGCAGCGGATGCCCCGGCCACGCCTGCAGCAGGCGCCCGAGCGCGCGCGCCAGATCGTCGCGTTGTTCGTCGTGGAGATCGAGCAGGCCGGCGGCGAGCAGCGCGTAATGCGGGCCGTGGGGATCGGCGGGCCAGGTGGCGAGGTAGCCGCGGCATAGCCCGATGGCGGTGCGTCGCATGCCCAGGCGCGCAGCCAGGTCGGCCAGCTCGCCGCAGGTGCGCGGATCGTCCGGGATGAAGGCCGGATCCAGCGCGCAGCAGTCCTGCAGCATCCCCAGCGCCCGCCGCGACTCCCCGTGGGCGATCCAGGCCGCGATACGAATCTGCCCGTGCACCAGCAACGCCTCGCGCTGGTTCTGCGCGCGCAGCAGGTCGCGGTAGGCCTGGTGCAGCTCGTCCGGCGCCTCCCGGTCCTGCAGCCGTGGCACCAGCATGCGCAGCGCGGCAGGCGCATCGGTGCGCGCCAGCTCGTGCACGGCGGCCAGCAGTCGCTGGTCGGCGTTCAGCCCCAAGGCCTCGGCCAGTACCTCGGCCTCGGGCACCAGTCCGAACTGTTCGTGGCGGCGGTGGATCATGACGCCCATCAGATGGAAGCCGAGCACGATCAGGTAGCTGTAGGCGAATCCGAACAGCGGCAGCGATATCAGCCGCGGCAGACTGGCACTGACCAGCGATGCCAGCACGGCAAGCAGCCCTACCGCCACGTTGACGGCCACCGGCAGCAGATAGCTCCACCCGAACCGCCGGATGATCTCGCCCCAGTGCTGCGGGTTCAGCGCCTGCAGCAGGCCGCCGTCGAAGGCCAGCGCCATGTCGATGGCCGGCAGCACCAGCGCCGCCGCCAGCAGGGCGGGCCAGAACAGTGCCGGCGAGTAAAAGGTCATGGCAACGCAGAAAAGCGCCGCCAGCACGTGCACCACGGTCAGGCCCCAGGCGGCCCGATCGCTGTCGCCCAGCCCCACATCGGGCGGGTCGGCAAAACCGTTGGCGGTATGGAGCATGCACTCGGCGGCGTAGCGCCAGGTGGCGCCCCAGACCAGCAGGCTGCCGAGCAGGCCGAGGGTCAGCGGCAGCAGACCCACCCAGTGCACCAGCGCCAGTCCGACCAGGGTCGGCAGCGCGGCGCCGCGCAGCGGGTAGCGCAGCCCGAGGGCAAAGCGCTCGCGCAGTGGCGTACCCGGGTCGACCGCCGGGCGACGCGCGTGCCCGGCTTTCAACGCCGGCCGCCGAAGATGCCGCCAAGCACGCCGCGCAGGATCTGCCGGCCCAGCTGGGAACCGACCGTACGCACGGCTGACTTGCCCATCGCCTCGATCATGCCCTGGCGGCGCTTGGTGCCGAAAAGGGCGTCATGCACGGCGCCGCCCCAGGCCGACCCGGGCGTGCCGGCGGTGGAAGGCGCGCTGGTGGCGACCCGTTCCGCATCGGCGGCTTTTTCCTGCGCGCGGGCAGCAAGCTTCTCGGCCGCCGATTCACGGTTGATGGCGGTGTCGTACTTGCCGCCGACCGGCGAGCGCATCCGCACGACATGGCGCTCCTCGCTGGTGATTGCGCCGATACGGCAACACGGTGCGGTGACGAGCACCTGCTGCACCGGTGCCGGCACGCCGCCCGCCCCGAGCGTGGAGGCCAGGGCTTCGCCCACTGCCAGCCGGGTGATTGCCGTCACCACGTCGAGCTTCGGATTGACGACGAAGGTCTCGGCGGCGGCTTTCACCGCCTTCTGGTCGCGCGGGGTGAACGCGCGCAGCGCGTGCTGCACGCGGTTGCCGAGCTGGCCGAGGATCTCGCCGGGCACGTCGTCGGGGTTCTGCGAGCAGAAGTACACGCCCACGCCCTTGGAGCGGATCAGTCGCACGACCTGCTCCACGCGCTGGCGCAGCGCCGGCGGGCAGTCGTCGAACAGCAGGTGCGCCTCGTCGAAGAAGAACACCAGCTTGGGCTGGTCCAGATCACCCACTTCCGGCAGCTGCTCGAACAACTCCGACAGCAGCCACAGCAGGAAGGTCGAGTAGAGCCTGGGCTTCATGATCAGCTGATCGGCGGCCAGCACGTTTATGACGCCACGCCCGCTCATGTCCTGGCGCATCAGGTCGACGAGGTCCAGCGCCGGCTCGCCGAAGAACTGGTCGGCACCGTCCTGCTCCAGCTTGAGCAGGGCGCGCTGGATCGCCGCGATGCTTTGCGGGCTGATCAGGCCGTACTGGGCGGAGATCGTCTTGGCGTTTTCGCTGGCAAAGCCGAGCATGCTGCGCAGGTCGGCCAGGTCGAGCAGCAGCAGGCCCTGATCGTCGGCGACCTTGAACACCACTTCGAGCACGCCCTGCTGGGTGTCGTTGAGCTCCAGCACGCGGCCCAGCAGGGTGGGGCCCATCTCGCTGATGGTGGCGCGCACGGGGTGGCCGAGCTTGCCGTAGATATCCCAGAACACCACCGGGTTGGCTTGCGGCTTCCAGTCGGTGAGCCTGAGCCTGGCCAGCCGTGCCTTGAGCGTCTCCCCCGGCTCGCCGGCGGCCATCGCCAGGCCGGCCAGATCGCCTTTGGCGTCGGCCAGGAAACAGGGCACGCCGAGCCGTGAGAAGCCCTCCGCCAGCACCATCAGCGAGACCGACTTCCCGGTGCCGGTGGCGCCGGCGATCATGCCGTGGCGGTTGCCGTAGCGCGGATCGAGGCTAACCCGGACGTCATCGTTGCAGCCGATCAGGATGTCGCTCATGCGCTGGTGTCTCCCCGTGAGTTCGCCGATTCTACCCAGCCACGAGACGGGGCAGCGCGCTGCAGCCTGTAATGCCGCGGCGCGATTGAGTCCGCCTGCGCTGCCGGCTATGGTGGGGGTTTACCTGCTCCCGAAGTCCCCCATGTCGTCGTTCTCCCCGCGTTCCGTCTGTCGCCCGCTGCTGCTCGTGTCCCTGGCCGCTCTTGGCGGCTGTGCCTCCTCGCCAGGCAAGGGTCCGGCCGGCTCCTCGCTCAACGATCTTTATGCGCAGGTGGACAGCGCCAGCAAGGGCTACGAGGCCGCCCTGCGGCAGGCGCGCGAGGGGAACGAGCAGGCGTCGCAGAAGACCCTGTCGGCGGCGCTGGACCAGCTCAAGCGTGCGTCGGCCCGCTGCGACAGCACGCCGGGTTGCGAGCCGCAGCGTTTCTACGCTGTGTTCGACCGCCTGCTGCGGCTGAAGGACGGCAGCGCGATCGGCGACGAGGGTCTGGAGACCGCCGGCGAGACCACCTCGCCCGACGGCGGCGCCAACACCGGCGCCGCCAGCCTGCCGCAGGCGCAGCGCAGCGTGACGCTGCTGCACGGCCAGAAGCTGTCTGAGCTGATCGCGATGAACGGCCCGGTGAAGGCGGCGCTGGAGATGTGGCTGACCCAGTGGCGACCGAACCTGATGGACGCGTGGGTGAACTACCAGTACATGCGCTTCGAGATGTGGCCGCAGTACGAGAAGGCCGATCTGCCCGAGGCCGTGCTGTTCGGCATCATGGCCAAGGAGTCCGGTGGCAAGGTGCACGCCGTGTCGCGCTCGGGCGCCGCCGGGCCGCTGCAATTCATGTATGCCACCGGCCTGCGCTTCGGGCTGAGCAGCGACAGCGGTTTCGACACACGCTTCGATCCGGGTCAGTCGGCACGCGCCAACGCCGCCTACCTGAACGAGCAGCTGCGCGTGTTCAACGACAACCTCGAGCTCAGCCTGGCCGCCTACAACGGCGGCGAGGGGCGCATGCGCCGGCTTGCAGGGGATCGCCCCGAGGTGAGTTTCTACGACCCGTCGGTGTACGACGAGCTGTCGCAGGAGACGCGCGACTACGTGCCGTCCGTGCTGGCGGCCGCGTGGCTGTTCCTGCATCCGGAGAGTTACAACCTGCGGTTCCCCAAGGTGGACGGTCGTCCCGGGCAGGTCACGCTCAAGCGCCCTGCGTCGATCTCCGAGCTCACCGTGTGCCTGGGCAGCGCGGGTGACATGAGTGACGGCTGGTTCCGCACCTTGCGCAACCTCAATCCGCGGCTCAATCCGGAAGAGGCCCAGCCGGTCGGCGCCACAATCAAGCTGCCCCAGCCGCTCGAGTCGGCCTACGCCTCTCGCTGTGCGGACGGTCCGTGGCCGATTCTTGCCAGCGACCTGCACCATGCAGCCGTGCCCGCGCCGCCGCCGGCGCGGTCCACCCCCGTGGGTGATCGCGTCTACAAGGTGCGGGGTGGAGATACGCTGATCAGCATCGTGCGCAAGCTGCGCTGCTCCAGCGTGGAGGAGATTGCCCGGACCAATCGGCTGCGCCGCCACGAGATTCGCGTAGGGCAGGTACTCAAGGTGCCGGACTGCGGCTGAGCCAGCGGCAGGCGTGCCGTTGGCCGGGAGCTCAGGCTGCGGCCGACTCGTTCATCCAGCTGTCGGCGGTGGTCGCGCCACCTTCGCGGCGCACTTCCTTGAGTTCGCGCAACTGGCGCATGACCTGGCGGTAGACATTCTGCAGTCCACCCTGCCGTGCGTCCTTGGTCTCGTGGTAAGCCACGGCCAACCACAGGGCGATGCCGCGGATTGCCACCTCGACATTCTCCGAGCGCGCGCGCACGTAGCCGATTTCGGTGCCCTGGCCCCACGGCAGATAGCGCTCTTCCGGCGGGGTGCCGTAAAGATGCGGGAAATCGCAGCGGGTGGCCTGGCCGATCTCGCGCAGCGTCAGCGTGCTCAGGCGTGTCTTGTTCTGGCGGGACAGGGCCTGGATGCTGCCCTGGATGTCACGCAACTGCCGGCTCAGCTGGCGGGCACGATTGATGGCGATGAGCTGGGTCAAGAGGCGCATGGACGATCCCTGGCTTGGAGCGGCAGCGCATTGGGCGCTGGCGGCGAGCATACCTGAGCCAGCGGCACATTTGCACCACGTGCGTCACAAGGTGACTCGCGACGTCAGCGCAACAAGGTCGGGGTGACGCAGCGCGTCACATCTGCCCGAGCCGCTGGCCGACCTTGATCGGCTGCTGCGGGGTCAGCGGGTCCAGCGGCGCGCCGGTGTCGGGCAGCAGCAGGATCACCGTGGAGCCCATGTTGAAGCGGCCCATCTCGGCGAACCGTTCCAGCCGGATGTTCCGTCCCGCAAACGACTTGCGACGGATCCCCGGCGCGTAGGGCGGGATCACCAGCCCGTCCCAGACGATCGACACCGACGACACCAGGATGGCGCCGACCAGCACCACTGCGAACGGCCCGTGCTCACCCTCGAAGTGGCATACCAGGCGCTCGTTGCGCGCGAACAGGCGGGGGATCGCCTCCACCGCAAACGGGGCGACGCTGAAGATGCGTCCCGGCACGTGCACCGTCTCGGTCAGGGTGCCGCTCAGGGGCATGTGCACGCGGTGATAGTCGCGCGGCGACAGGTACACGGTGACGAACCGGCCATTGCGGTACGGGGCGGCGGCCGACTCGTCACCCAGCAGCTCCGCCGCGGTGTACGACTGGCCCTTGGCCTGGAAGATGCGCCCGTCGGCGATCGCGCCGGACTGGCTGATGCGCCCGTCGGCGGGGCTCAGCACGGACGACGGATCGGCATCCGCCTGTCGCGCGCCCGGCTTCAGCACGCGGGTAAAGAAGGCGTTGAAGTGCTCGTAGGCCCGCGGGTCCGGCTGCGCCGCCTCGGCCATGTCGACCTGGTAATTGCGCACGATCGTGCCGATCAGCCAGTTCTTCCACGGCCCGAATCTCCAGCGCGTGGCCCAGTAAACCAGCCGCGACAGCGCCCGGTGCGGAAGGATGTATTGCAGGAAGACTTTGAGATTCATCGAGGCAGTATAAGGCGCGAACCGCAAGCCCTCGACGGCGCGCCGGAGCAACCGTCGCTACCGCGTCAGCGGCCGGTCGCAGCCCCCGCACATCGGACGCCGGTACACGGGTTTCCAGCGCCCGGCCTCGGTGCTCGAGGCCTCGCCGGAGTCGGGCGGCTGCGTGGCGGCTCACGGGCGGACGCGAACGAGCGGGAGCGCGGCTTATAATCGGCGGCCAACCTGCCGCCCTCCGGATCGCCGTGACCGCCGAACTGTCCACCATCATCGACTTCATCCGCTATGGCGCCAGCCGCTTTTCGGCTGCCGGGCTGACCTTTGGCCACAGCCACGACAACCCGATCGACGAGGCGACGCATCTGGTGCTGGCGGCGTTGCACCTTCCGCCGGATCTGCCGCCGGCCTACGGTACGGGTGCGCTCGTGGCCGAGGAGCGTGAGCGCGTGCTGGGGCTGATCGAACGCCGCGTCAGCGAGCGTGTGCCGGTGGCCTACCTGGTGGGCGAAACCTGGTTCGCGGGCCTGAAGTTCAAGAGCGACCGCCGCGCGCTGGTGCCGCGTTCGCCGATCGCCGAGCTGATCGAGTCGGGCTTTGCGCCCTGGCTGGACCACCGCCACGTGGAGCGCGCGCTGGACGTGTGCACCGGCTCGGGCTGCATCGGCATTGCGATGGCCGAGTACAACCCGGACTGGCAGGTGGACATCGTGGACATCAGCCCCGAGGCGCTGTCGCTGGCGCGCGAGAACATCGTGTTCCAGCACGTGGAGGGCCGGGTGGAGGCGATCGAGTCCGACCTGTTTGCCGGCGTGCAAGGGCGACGCTACGACCTGATCGTGTCGAACCCGCCCTACGTCACCGAGGACGAGTACGCGGCGATGCCGGGCGAATACCGCCACGAGCCCAAGCTGGGCCTGACCTCCGGCGTGGACGGGCTGGACCTGTGCCTGCGCATGCTCGACGAGGCGGCCGACTACCTGACCAAGGACGGTCTGCTGATCGTCGAGGTGGGCGAAAGCGAGCATGCGCTCAACGCGCTGCTGCCGGAGGTGCCGTTCGTGTGGATCGAGTTCAAGGTGGGCGCGATGGGCGTGTTCGCGCTCGAGCGCCGTGACCTGATCGAGCACGCCCATGCCATCCGCGCCGCGGCGCAGGCGCGTCGCTGAGCGCCGCGACGCGGCCGTCCACCGCCGCGGCTGTGGCAAGATGCAGTGCAGCATGAGGCCGGGCCGTCCGGCGTCAGTGCCCCTGTCGCGTCGGTAGATCCCGTGTCCAGCAACTCCTTCGGCAAGCTCTTCACCGTCACCACCTTCGGCGAAAGCCACGGGCCGGCCATCGGCTGCGTCATTGATGGCTGTCCCCCGGGATTGCCGCTCTCGGCACAGGAGTTCGAAGCCGATCTCGGTCGCCGCGCCACCGGTCGCACCCGTCACACCTCGCAGCGCCGCGAGGCCGACGAGCTGGAGATCCTGTCCGGCGTTTACGAAGGCCGCACCACCGGCACGCCGATCGCCCTGCTGATCCGCAACACCGACCAGCGCAGCAAGGACTACGGCGACATCGCCCGGACCTTCCGCCCCGGCCACGCCGATTACACCTACTGGCACAAGTACGGTATCCGCGATCCGCGCGGCGGCGGTCGTTCGTCGGCGCGCGAGACCACCATGCGCGTGGCGGCCGGCGTCATCGCCAAGAAGTGGCTGGCCGAGCGCCATGGCGTGCGGGTGCGCGGCTACCTGGCCCAGCTCGGCGAGATCGTGCCGGCGGCGTTCGACGTCGAGGCGATCGAGCAGAATCCGTTCTTCTGGCCCGACGCCGGCCAAGTGCCTGAGCTGGAGCGCTACATGGACGCGCTGCGCAAGTCGGGCGATTCGGTGGGCGCGCGCGTCAACGCGATCGCCGAGGGCGTGCCGCCGGGTTGGGGCGAGCCGATCTACGGCAAGCTCGACGGCGACCTCGCTGCCGCGATGATGTCGATCAACGCGGTCAAGGGCGTTGAGATCGGCGACGGGTTCGCCGCCGTCGCCCAGCGCGGCACCCAGCATCGCGATGAAATGCATTTGGACGGCTTTACGTCCAATCACGCCGGTGGCATTCTCGGCGGGATCAGTTCCGGCCAACCGGTCACCGTCTCGGTCGCATTCAAGCCCACCTCCAGCATCCTGATTCCGGGCCAGAGCGTGGATCTCGCCGGCGAGCCGGTGGAGGTGGTGACCAAGGGCCGACACGATCCCTGCGTCGGCATACGCGCCACGCCGATCGTCGAAGCGATGCTGGCGCTGGTGCTGATGGATCACGCGCTGCGCCATCGCGCGCAGTGCGGTGATGTCGGGCCGGTGCAGCCGCTGATCGGCTGAGCGGCGCGCGATCGATCCATCCCTGCAGGAACCGGCATGACCAAGCGGTACAAAGTGTGGGTGTCACGTCCGCTGTTCGCCGAGGCGCTGGCGCGACTGGACCAGCACGTCACGCTGGTTGCAGAGGCGACCGAGCGCCAGCACTCGCCGGCCCAGCTGCGCGAGCGGCTGGCCGACGTGGATGCGGCGATCATCGGCCTGTCCGATCGCGTCGATGCCGCCACGCTTGCCGGCAACGAGCGCCTGCGGGTGATCGCCAATCTGGCGGTGGGCTACAACAACCTCGACATCGACGCGCTCACCCGGGCCGGTGTGCTCGCCTGCAACACGCCCGATGTGCTCAACGAAACCACCGCCGACTACGCCTGGGCCTTGTTGCTGGCGGCGGCACGTCGGGTCGGCGCGGCCGAACGCTGGCTGCGGTCGGGGCAGTGGACCGGGACCATGCGCATCGACGACTGGCTCGGCGTGGACCTGCACGGCAGGACGCTGGGCATCCTCGGCATGGGGCGGATCGGCCAGGCCGTGGCGCGCCGCGCCGGCGGGTTCGACATGCGCGTGCTCTATCACAATCGCCACCGGCTGCCGGAGGTGACCGAGCGCCAGTGCGCTGCGCGCTGGGTGGATCAGCCCACGCTGCTGGCCGAGTCCGACCATCTGGTGCTGGCGTTGCCGTACACGCCCGGGAATCATCACATCATCGGTGCCGCCGAGCTGGCCCGCATGAAGCGCGGCAGCGTGCTGGTGAACATCGCGCGCGGCGGCCTGGTGGACGAGGCCGCACTGGCCGCCGCGTTGGCGGCGGGGCAGCTGGCGGCGGCGGGACTGGACGTGTACGAGGACGAGCCAGTGGTGCATCCGGCACTGCTGGCACTGGACCAGGTCGTGCTCAGTCCGCACCTGGGCAGCGCCAGTGCCGATACCCGCCGCAACATGGCGCACCTGGCGGTCGACAATGTGCTGGCGGGCCTCGGGCTAGGGTCGGCGGCGGGCGATCCACCCACACCGATCAATCCGCAGCTGCTGCACGCCCGGCCAGCGCCGGGCAAAGCGTGACCGCTTTCACGGTCGTGCAGATGGCTGGTTTGTGTTGAGCTCCGCCCGGGCTAGATTTCCGCTGATGCGGGAACGGCCAAGCCCCGGCGGCCTTTTTCAGTTCCCAGGCAGACAGACACGATCATGAGCAAGAAGAGCAGTTACAAGGTGGCGATGGTAGGAGCGACCGGCGCCGTGGGCGAAACCCTGCTGTCGATCCTGGCCGAACGCGATTTCCCGATCAGCGAGCTGGTGCCGCTGGCCAGCGAGCGCTCCGCGGGCGGGCAGGTGGAATTCGCGGGCAAGAAAATCACGGTGCAGAATCTGGCCGACTACGACTTCAGCGGCGTGGACATCGCGTTCTTTTCCGCCGGCGGTTCGGTCAGTCGCGAGCACGCGCCGCGTGCGGCGGCGGCCGGTGCGGTGGTGATCGACAACACCTCGGAGTTCCGCTACCAGGACGACATTCCGCTGGTGGTGAGCGAGGTGAACCCGCATGCCATTGCCGACTACACCGTCCGCGGCATCATTGCCAACCCGAACTGCTCGACCATGCAGATGCTGGTGGCACTGGCGCCGATCCATCGCGCGGTGGGCATCGAGCGGATCAACGTCGCCACCTATCAGTCGGTCTCCGGGGCCGGACGTTCGGGCATGGAGGAGCTGGGGCGGCAGACCGCCGCGCTGCTCAACTTCCAGGAAGCGGAGCCGGCCAAGTTTCCCAAGCAGATCGCCTTCAACGTGATTCCGCACATCGACGACTTCCAGCCCAACGGCTACACCAAGGAAGAGATGAAGATGGTGTGGGAGACGCGCAAGATCCTCGAAGACCCTTCGATCGCGGTCAATCCCACGGCGGTACGCGTGCCGGTGTTCTACGGCCATGCCGAGGCGGTGCACGTGGAGACGCGCGACAAGATCACCGCCGAACAGGCGCGCGAACTGCTGGAGCAGGCGCCCGGACTGGAGGTAATGGACGAGCGCAAGGCCGGCGGCTACCCCACGCCGGTGGGCGACGCGGCCGGCAAGGACGCGGTGCTGGTGGGCCGCATCCGCGAGGACATATCGCACGATCGGGGTCTGGACCTGTGGATCGTGGCGGACAACATCCGCAAGGGCGCGGCGCTCAACGCCGTGCAGATCGCCGAGTTGCTGATCGAGGACTACCTCTGAGGTGAAACCATGCGCTGTACCTTCCTTGTTGCTCTCCTGACCGTGGCGCAGGCCGGCGGCGCTCCCGCGCTTGCCGCGGCTTCCCGCGGGCAGGACGCCGCCGCGACCACGCAGGCCGATCCCCAGCGGATCGGCCTGCACCTCAAGCGCACCGCCTCGGAGGTGCAGCAGCTGCAGCAGGCGGTGGCAGCGCAGGAGTCGCGCAGCCGGCAGGCCCAGGAGCGCCTGCGCGAGCAGGATCGGGCGCTGGAGCAGCTGCGTCAGCAGTTGCAGGCGACGCATCCTGCGCCGCCGTCCGGAAAGGACGGTTCCTGAGCGCGTGCGTGTTCGAGAAGCTGGCGCAGCAATATCGTGCAAGTATTCGCCACGCCTATTGTTGATTGGCTGGCATCTAACTAAAGTGACGCGCTATTCGGGAGGCCGCCGCGTTCTGCGACGGCACGGGGAGCGTCACGGGTCGTTCGGGGGAAAACGCGATGAATCGTTCGTTGAAACTGTCCATGCTGCTGGCCTTGGCATTGGGAAGCAGCCAGGCAGTGGCACTGGAGCTGGGCCAGATCCAGGTGAAGTCGGCCCTGGGCCAGCCCCTGCTGGCCGAGATCCCGGTGACCCCGGAGAGCCCCGCCGACCTGCGCAACCTGAGCGCCCGGCTGGCCTCGAACGAGGATTTCGCCCGCGCCGGCATCACTGACGGCCGCACCGCCGTACCGCTGAACTTCGCCATCGTGAACGGGCCCGGCGGCAGCAAGCTGATCCGCATCACCAGCAACGACGCGATCAACGACCCGTATCTCGACCTGCTGGTGCAGGTGGACAACGCCGCCGGCAAGAGCGTGCGGGAATACACCATCCTGCTCGATCCGCCCGGCGTGGCCGCGGCGCCGCCGCCGGTTGCTGCTGCGCCGTCGTCGCGCGCTCCCGCCGTGCCAGGCACCACGCCCCGCGCGAGCCGGCCGGCCGCGGCGCCGGCGGCCAGCCGTGGTGCCGTGGTCGACGGCCAGTTCGGACCGGTCCAGAGCGGGCAGAACCTGTCCTCGATCGCGCAGCAGGTGATGCCGGCGGGGGCCGACCTCAACCAGACGCTGCTGGCGCTCAAGCAAGCCAATCCCGACGCGTTCTATCGCGACAACATCAACGCCCTCAAGAGCGGTGCCGTGCTGCGCGTACCGACCGCGGACGAGGCCCGTGCCATGAGCGCCGCGGCTGCGATGGCCGAAGTGCGTCGGCAGAACGGCGACTGGCGTTCTGGCACGGTCAGTGCGCCCACCGCCGTGGCCGACTCGGCCACCCGCGCCGGTGCGTCGACGTCGCCCAGCGCCCCGGCGACGCCGGCGGACGATCATCTGGCGCTGGTTCCCTCCGCCGACGGCAAGGGTGCATCGGCCGGCTCGGGCAAGGGTGGCGCCGAGGTGCGGCGCGAGCTGCAGCGTAGCCAGGAGAGCCTGGCCACCCTGCAGCAACAGGGCGCCGAGCTGAAGTCGCGGCTGAAAGACCTCGAAGATATCAACGGCAAGAACGAGCGCCTGCTGGCGCTGAAAGACAACGAGATCGCCGAGTTGCAGCGCAAGCTGGCGGAGGCCCAGAAGGGTGCCGGTGCGGAAGTTGCGACCGCAACCCCGGCCAAGGCCACCACCGCGCTTGTGCCGGCGGCGGCCGGTGCGCCAGCCAACGCACCGACTGCCGAAAAGACCGCCGCCGCAGCGGCAGGCACCGCGATGACGCCGGCGATGGCGACACCGGTTGCCAGCACTTCGGCTGCCAGCGCGACGGCGGCCGCCACGCCGGCAGCCGTCGCGCCCAAGCCGGCGAAGAAGCCGGCCCCGGTCAAGCGTGCGCCCGCGCCCACGCCGGTCGAAGATCCCTGGTACATGCAGACCTGGGCATGGGCCGCTGGTGCCGTGGCGATCGCCCTGGCGCTGCTGCTGGCCCTGCGTGGCCGCCGTTCCAAGGCACCGAACAAGCCGGCCGGTTCCTCGCTCGCCGACCGCTTCGGCGCAGCCCCGCTGCCCGTCGACGGCTCGGACGATCCGGACCAGGACGAGCTGCTCGACCAGCTGGCCGAGCATCCGGACGATGTCGGCCTGCATCTGGAGCTTGTGAGCCTCTACTACCACCGCCGTGATGTGGAGCATTTCGAAGCGGCGGCCGAGGCGATGTACGCGCACATCAGCGATCCGCAGCAGTCCGAGTGGCAGGACGTGGCGGCAATGGGCGAGGACCTGGTGCCTGGCCACCCGCTGTTCGTGGGGGTGGACACCTCGGTGCCGGAGAACGAGCGCGAGCCGCTCGGTGGCTTCGACCTCGACAGCTATCCGTCCGACGCGACGGCCGACTCGGTGCCCCCGCCGATGCCTGCACCCACGCCGGCACCGGCCAAGGTCAGCGAATACCATTTCGACTTCAACCTGACGCCGCAGCGCGAACCGGCCCGCGCCCCGCTGACCGACACCACGCACGACGACGAAGGGCACGCGGACACCATCGAGGACGTCGACTTTGCCTTCGAGGACGACCTGCACGCGGCCGACACTGCCGGGTCGACCGATGCCGCTCCGGCCTGGCAGGCCGACGGTGCCGACACCGACTTCGAGCCGACCGAGTTCAGCGACGATCCGATCGACACCAAGCTCGATCTGGCCCGTGCCTACCTCGACATGGGTGACGCCGACGGCGCGCGTGCGATGCTCGAGGAAGTGCTCGCCGAGGGCAGCCAGCCGCAGCGCGACGTGGCGCGCCGTCTGCTCGACGGTATCGCCTGAGCGCCGCCGAGCGGCCGCAACACCATCGACCCGGGCCGCTCATGCGGCCCGGGTTTTTTTATGCGGGCTGCTATGCTTTGCGGCCGCGTTTCGAGAGCATCTGCACCCGGTCATGCGCATCGCCCTGGGCATTGAATACGACGGCACCGACTTCTCCGGCTGGCAGCGGCTGAGCCACCGTCCCAGCGTGCAGGGCGCGCTGGAAAAGGCCCTTTCATCGGTGGCCGCGCAGCCGGTCGAGGTGACCTGTGCCGGGCGCACCGACGCAGGCGTACACGGGCGCTGCCAGGTGGTGCACTTCGACACCGAGGTGCAGCGCGATCCACGCGGCTGGGTACTGGGGACGTGCGCGAATCTCCCGACCGCGGTCGCGGTGCTCTGGGCCATGCCGGTCGCCGACGCGTTCCATGCACGTTTCTCCGCGCGCAGCCGCCGCTACTGCTATCGCATCCTCAACCGTCCGGTGCGGGCGGCGCTGGATGCGCGATACGTCACCTGGGAGCGTCAGCCGCTGGATGCCGAGCGGATGCACGAGGCGGCGCAGGTGCTGCGTGGCGAGCACGATTTCACTGCGTTCCGGGCGATCGCCTGCCAGGCTGCGCACGCCCGGCGCGAGGTGCTGGCGGTGTCGGTGCGGCGCGAGGACGAACAGGTGAGTATCGAGATCGAGGCCAACGCGTTTCTCCACCACATGGTGCGCAACATCGTCGGCTCGCTGCTGCCGATCGGCCGCGGCGAACGCGAACCGGGCTGGCTGGCGCAGCTGCTGGCCGGGCGCAACCGCGAAGTCGCCGGACCCACGGCGCCGGCTTCCGGACTCACCTTCATCGGTCCGCGCTACGAGCCGCACTGGGGATTGCCGGCGGCGGTGACGGCATGACCCGCACACGCATCAAATGCTGCGGCATGACCCGCGTCGAGGATGCGCTGCTTGCCGCCCGCCTGGGCGCCGATGCCATCGGCGTGGTGCTGACCGCGTGCAGCCGTCGCCGCGTCACCATCGAGCAGGCGCGCGGGATCGTGGCGGCCCTGCCGCCGTTCGTCACCAGCGTGGCGCTGCTGATGGACGATGACGCCGAATGGGTGCGCGCCGTCGCCGAGGGCGTGCGGCCGAACCTGCTGCAATTCCACGGCAGTGAAACCGACGCCTGGTGTGCCCAGTTCGGTCGGCCGTACCTCAAGGCGGTGGCGATGGGCGAGGGCGCAGCTGCGCTGGCGCGCCTGCGGGACTATCCGCAGGCCGAGGGCCTGCTGCTGGACGGCCATGGGCTCGGTGAGCCCGGCGGCAGCGGCAAGGCGTTCGACTGGGGGCTGATGCCAGCCGCGGCGGAGCAGCCGCTGGTCCTCGCTGGGGGCCTGCACCCGGGCAATGTCGGCGAGGCCATCCGGCGGGCGCGGCCGTGGGCGGTGGACGTGGCCAGCGGCATCGAGTCGGCGCCCGGCATCAAGGATCCGGCGCGACTGGCGGCCTTCATTGCCGCCGTGCACGCGGCGGATCTCGCCTGAGCCGCACCGGTGGCCCACTCCGCCATGCCCACGCCGATCGATGAGTGCGACTGCCGCTCGGGCGAGCTCGACCTCGCGGCGCTGATCCAGCAGGCAAGGCCGCGTGTGCTGCGGGGCCTGGTCGACGCGTGGCCGGTGGTGGCATGGGCGCGGGAGTCCGACACCGCGCTGGCCCGTGGCCTGGGTGCCCTGGACAGCGGCGTCGAGGTGGACGCCTTGCTGATGTCGCCGGAGGAAGGCGGACGGGTCGGCTACAACGCCGACCTCAGCGGCTTCAACTATGAGCACTACCGCATCTGCGTCACCGACGGACTCAAGCGGCTGGTGCACGAGAGCCGGCAGGCGCGGCCGTACGGACTGGCGATCCAGAGTGCGCCGGTGGCGACGTGCCTGCCGGGCTTTCTCGACCACCATCGTCTGCCCATGCTGGACCCGGCGATCCTTCCGCGCCTGTGGATCGGCAACCGGGTGACCACGCCGGCGCACTTCGACGAGTTCCACAACGTGGCTTGCGTGATCGGCGGCCGCCGTCGTTTCACCGTGTTCGCGCCGGACCAGGTGGACAACTTGTACATCGGTCCGCTGGACTTTGCCCCCACCGGGGCGGCGATCAGCATGGCCCGGCTGGACCAGCCGGACGATCCGCGCTTTCCGCGGCTCAAGCACGCGCTGGCGGCGGCGCAGGTGGCCGAGCTGGCGCCGGGCGACGCAATCTACCTGCCGCCGTTGTGGTGGCACCACGTGACATCGCTGGAGCGCATCAACGCGCTGGCCAACTACTGGTGGAAACCGGTGCCGCCCGGTGGCGTGGCGGCCGCTACCGCGCTCGGGGCGCTGCTGCACGCGACGCTGGTGTTCCGTTCAATGGGCGCCAGCGAGCGCGCCGGCTGGCGTGCCATCGTCAATCACTTCGCTTTTGGCGACCCCGCCGATGCCGAACACATTCCGGCGGATCGTCGCGGCGTGCTGGGCACGCTGTCGCCGGCACAGGCGCAGCGGCTGCGCGAGGCGATCAAGCGCTATCTCTGAGTCACCCTTGGGTCCGAGGCAGCTTGCTCCGGGCGAACCTTGACGGTGGCCGCTCAGCCGCCCGCCAGCTCTGCCTGCAGCCAGTGCGCCAGCGCCAGGGCACGGCCATCGCCCGCCCGCTGTGGCGTAGCCAGTACCCAGCTCGAGGCGGTTTCGCAGAAACCCCACGGCGCGATCAGCCGGCCGCTGGCGAGGTCTTCGGCCACCAGCGGTGCGGGGGCAATGGCGACCCCCAGGCCCGCCAGCGCGGCTTCGAGCAGGTAGTACAGGTGGGCGAATTCCTGTCCCGTCGCGTGCGGCGGGCCGGCCAGCCCGGCGGCATCGGACCAGTCGCGCCACGCCTGCGGGCGCGAGCGGGTCTGCAAGACCGGTTCGTCCAGCAGCGCGCTGATTGGCTGCCCCTGCAGGCGCGGCCAGCCCGCGTACCGCGGACTGAGTACCGGGCCAATCCGCTCCGTCGCGAGCGTGTCCACCCGCCACGCGGACGGCCACGGCGGCGCCGCCAGCAGCAGGGCGCCGTCCAGCCCGTCCAGTTCCGCGCCCGGGGCATCCTCCTGGGCGGACAGGTGCAGCGGCAGGTCGGGAAGATCCCGGTTCAGCCGGTGCAGCCGTGGAATCACCCAGCGTGCCAGCAGGCTGCCGGAGCAACCGAGCACGAACGGCGCGCGAGTGCTGCGGCGCAGGCCGGCCCAGCTGTCGCGCAGTTGTTCCAGCGCGGTGCCCGCGGCATCGCGCAGTTGCGCGCCCGCGTCAGTCAGCGCCAGGCCACGCCCCTGACGCGCGAACAGCGGACGGCCCAGCGCATCCTCGAGCAGCCGCAGTTGCCGGCTCACGGCGCCGTGGGTGACGTGCAGCTCCTGCGCGGCCCGCGTCACGCTCTCCAGCCGGGCGGTGGCCTCGAACGCGCGCAGGGCATTCAGCGGAGGCAGGTCGCGCTCTGTCATGTGATATTTCCTGACAATTTGCGGCGATCTTATCGCTTTTCCGGGTGTGATCCGAGGATTAGAATTCACGCTTATCGCGGGCGATGGTGCCCGCTGACTCCGCTCCACACAGGAATCATCGCCATGGCCAACGCCCAGCCCCTGTCGCCCGCTCCCGTCCAGGACTTCCATGCCTGGCCCGATGCGCACGGCCGTTTCGGCGCGTTCGGCGGGCAGTACGTCGCCGAGACCCTGATGGCGCCGCTGGCCGAGCTGAGCGAGGCCTATGAGCGGCTGCGCAAGGATCCGCAGTTCATCGCCGAGCTGGATCGCGATCTCACCCACTACGTCGGCCGGCCCAGCCCGATCTACCACGCCGAACGGCTGTCGGCGCACGTCGGCGGCGCGCGCATCCTGCTCAAGCGCGAGGACCTGAACCACACCGGCGCGCACAAGATCAACAACACCGTGGGGCAGGGGCTGGTGGCGCGCCACATGGGCAAGCCGCGGATCATCGCCGAGACCGGTGCCGGCCAGCACGGCGTGGCCAGTGCCACCATCGCGGCGCGGCTGGGGCTCAAGTGCGTGGTCTACATGGGCGCCACCGACATCGAGCGGCAGAAGATCAACGTCTATCGCATGAAGCTGCTCGGCGCCGAGGTGGTGCCGGTGACCTCGGGCTCGAAGACGCTCAAGGATGCGCTGAACGAGGCGATGCGCGACTGGGTGACCAACGTCGCCGATACCTTCTACATCATCGGCACGGTGGCCGGTCCGCACCCGTACCCGCAGATGGTGCGCGACTTCAACGCGATCGTCGGCCGCGAGGCGCGTGCGCAGATGCTGGCCGAGTATGGCCGCCTGCCCGACGCGATCACCGCCTGCGTCGGCGGTGGCTCCAATGCCATCGGCCTGTTCCACGAGTTCCTCAATGATCGCGACGTGCGCATCGTCGGGGCCGAAGCGGCCGGCGAGGGCATCGGCAGCGGGCTGCACGCGGCCTCGCTCGCGGCCGGACGGCCCGGCGTGCTGCACGGCAACCGCACCTACGTGCTGTGCGATGACAACGGCCAGATCGCCGAAACCCACTCCGTCTCCGCTGGTCTCGACTATCCCGGCGTCGGCCCGGAACATGCCTTCCTCAAGGATGCCGGCCGCGCCGAGTACGTGGGCATCACCGACGCCGAGGCGATGGAGGCATTCCACCTGCTGGCGCGCACCGAGGGCATCCTCGCCGCGCTCGAGTCCAGTCACGCGATTGCCCAGGCGATGAAGCTCGCGCGCGAGCTGCCCAGGGACGGCCTGGTGCTGTGCAACCTCTCCGGGCGCGGCGACAAGGACGTGCACACGATCGCCGCCCGCGAAGGCGTCACGGTGTAGTCGCGGGCGTCAGCCGTGAAGCGCGGGCAGGCTTGCCCGGTGTTCCCGGCTGGCCGACCCCGCCTTGTGCCTCGTTCGCCGCCGCGCCGGTTCGCTCACACCTTCAACTCCCTCCTTGCCTGGTCCGCCCATGTCCCGTATCGATGCACGCTTCGCCGCCCTCAAGTCCGCCGGTCGCACCGGGCTGATCACCTTCGTCACCGCAGGCGATCCGTCGCCGCAGCACACGGTGGCGCTGATGCATGCGCTGGTGGACTCCGGCGCCGACCTGCTGGAGCTCGGCGTGCCGTTTTCCGACCCCATGGCCGATGGCCCGGTGATCCAGCACGCCAGCGAGCGGGCGATTGCCAAGGGCGTCGGCCTTGTCGACGTGCTGCGCTGGGTGGCGGAGTTTCGCCAGCGCGACCCGGATACGCCGATCGTGCTGATGGGCTACCTCAATCCGGTGGAGATCCACGGCTATGCGCGGTTCGGCAAGGAGGCCGCCGAGGCCGGTGTCGACGGCGTGCTGCTGGTCGATTGCCCGCTGGAGGAGTCGGCGGTACTGGAGCCGCTGCGCGCGGCCGGACTGCAGCCGATCCGGCTCGCGGCGCCCACCACCGCACCCGCGCGTATGGCGCAGCTGTGCGAGTCTGCCGAGGGCTTCCTGTACTATGTGTCGTTTGCCGGCATCACCGGCGCGGGGCATTTGAGCACCCGTGATATCGCCGAGCGCGTGGCCGACATCCGGTCGCGCGCGAAGGCTCCGGTGGCGGTCGGTTTCGGCGTGCGTGATGCACGCAGCGCGCGCGAGATCGCCGCCTTCGCCGATGCCGTGGTGATCGGCAGCGCGCTGGTGGACCGGCTCGACGGCGCGTTGCAGGTGGAAGACATCGTGGCCCGGATCAGCGATTTCCTGACGCCGATCCGTGCCGCGCTCGACGCACACTGAGACGGTCCGTCCGACCGTCCCGGGTCAGGAACGTTTTGAGGTGTTGCGATGAACTGGCTGCAGAAAATCATGACTCCGCGCGCCCGTACCCAGGGCGCCGCTGCCGGAAAAGGCAAGGTGCCCGAGGGCGTGTGGGACAAGTGCGCTGGTTGCGGCACGGTGCTGTACCGGCCGGAGCTGGAGCGCAACCTCATGGTCTGCCCCAAGTGCGGCCATCACCACTACATCAGTGCGCGTGACCGGCTCGCCTCGCTGTTCGACGAGAACAGTGCGCAGGAACTGTGGGCCAGCCTGGAGCCCACCGATCCGCTGAAATTCCGTGATTCGAAGAAGTATCGCGACCGCATTGTCGCCGCGCAGAAGTCCACCGGCGAGAAGGACGCGCTGGTCACCATGAGCGGTGCGCTGAAGGGCCGCCCGCTGATGGCGGCGGCCTTCGAGTTTGCCTACATGGGTGGCTCGATGGGTTCGGTGGTGGGCGAAAAGTTCGCCCGTGCCGCGGAGCGCGCGCTGGCCGACCGCAGCGCACTGGTGTGCTTCTCCGCCACCGGCGGTGCGCGCATGCAGGAGTCGCTGTTCTCGCTGATGCAGATGGCCAAGACCTCGGCCGCGCTGGCGCGCATGCGCGACGCCGGGGTGCCGTACATCAGCGTGATGACGCACCCGACCACCGGTGGTGTCTCGGCCAGCCTGGCGATGCTGGGCGACATCAACGTGGGTGAGCCAAAGGCGCTGATCGGCTTTGCCGGGCCCCGCGTGATCGAGCAGACCGTGCGCGAGACGCTGCCGGAAGGCTTCCAGCGCTCGGAGTTCCTGCTCGAACACGGCGCCATCGACATGATCGTCGACCGCCGCGAGATGCGCGACAAGCTGGCCGACGTGCTCGGTCTGCTGATGAAGGCCCCCCGCGCCGCCTGATCGCGCACAAAGCATGGCACCTGGCGAAGCCGCCGCATCCCCGCGATGCGGCGGCTTCTTCGTCTTTGGGTGTCCAGTGGCGCACGGTCGGCGCCGGCGCGTTGTCCACAGGGAATGTGCACGAGCGGCGGAGAACCCTGTGGACAACCCGGCCTTGTGCCTTTGCGCTCAGTCACTTGCTACGCGGCGGTCAGTTCTTGCGCAGCGCCCGCGTCGTTTTCCACAGCCGCTGTGGAAGTGCTCGGGTAAACCCTGTGGATAGGTAGCCTATCGTGCTGATCGCAAAGCACATGCGCACGGCCTGAGCACGATCTGCTCAGGCAAGCATCGTCACCGGCATCAGCCACAACGCGAGCGCGCCCAGCGTGCTGCCAATGCCGATCGCGGCGAGCACGTCGCTCGGGTAGTGCAGGCCGAGCACGACGCGCGAGGCGGCCACCAGCGCAGTGAAGGTAAGCAGCAGGGGTGCCAGCAGCGGATACCAGGCCAGCGCCACCACGGTGAAGCCCACCGCCTGCAGCGTATGGCCGGAGGGAAAGCTGAACTCGTCCAGCGGCGGCACGTGAGCGATCACGCCGGCGCACACGCGGAACGGGCGCGGTCGCCTGGTCCATCGCTTGAGCAGCCGGTACAGCGCCAGTGCGGTGAGTCCGGTGGCCGCCATGTGCGCGGCGGCGAGCGCGCCGCGACGGCCGTCGAGCACCGCCAGCGTCAGCATCAGCGCATACCAGAACACGCCGTCGCCGAGCCGGCTCACCGCGCCGAAGAACAGTCCCACCGCACGCCGTGCGCCCCAGCGGTTGGCGGCCACGCACATCCGCCGGTCGAACGCGAAGCGCGGGCCGCGCATGGCCGGAGCGGGAAACTCAGGCATGGGCGCGAGTGGCGGCAGGCTGGACATCGGCGCTCTCCCGGGCAAGTTGCCTCAACAGCGATTCGAAATCACGGATCACCGATTCCGGCGACAGCGCACCCACGCTGGCATGGGCGGCGCGGCCCATGTGGCGGATCAGGCTGGGGTTGCCGGCGAGGGTGACGGTCGCATCAATGAAGCCGGCCTCGTCGCCCGGCTCGATGACGTAGCCATTGCTGCCGTGTTCCATGTGTTCGCGCGCCGCGCCTTCGCGATAGGCCACCACCGGCAGGCCGGCGGCGAGCGCTTCGAGAATCACGTTGCCGAAGGTCTCGCTGAGGCTGGGGAACGCGAACACGTCCGCACTGGCCACATGGCGCGCCAGCGCATCGCCGCGCTGCATGCCGGCGAAGATGAAGTCCGGATGCGCCGCCTGCAGCGCCGCGCGGGCCGGGCCGTCGCCGACCCACACGTAGCGTGCGGCCGGCACCTGCTGCTGCACTGCGCGGAACGCACGCACGGCCAGCTCGAGGTTCTTTTCCGCCGCGATGCGGCCCACATACAGCACCACCGGAGCGTGGCCATCCACGCCCCACTGCTGGCGCAACGCCACGTCGCGATGTCTCGGATGGAACTGCGTCGTGTCCACGGCGCGACGAAGGATGCGCGCATGGCGCACCCCCATCGCGGCCAGCTCCTGCCGCAGCGCGTCGGTCGGTACCAGCGTTGCCCCGCCGCGGTTGTGGAAGCGGCGCAGGTAGCCACGCACCGCCTCGGTCAGGAAGCCCACGCCGTAGTGCGCTGCATAGTTGTCGAAACGGGTGTGGAAACCGGTCGCCGCGGGAATGCCCAGCTGTTGCGCCGTGCGCATCGCCGACCACCCCAGCGGGCCTTCCGTGGCCACGTAGATGGCGTCCGGCCGCAGGCGGTTCCAGCGTTTGCGCAGCATGCGTCCACTGGGAAATCCGAAGCGCAGGCCCGGGTAGCGGGGCAGGGCGGCGCCACGCGTTTCCACCGGAAGCATGCCGGGTTCGTCGGAGCACGACACCGGCTGATGCGGCCGGACCACTTCCACCGTATGCCCCAGTGCAGCCAGGCCGGTGGCGAGGCTGTGTACGGTCAACGCGACGCCGTTGATCTCGGGGGGATAGGTCTCGCTGACGATGCCGATGCGCATGACAACACCTTGGCTGGCTTGGCCCAGCTTCGGCGCCGCGCGTTGCGCGGGCGTGGCGCGGTCATGACGCGTCGGTGACGCCGTGCTTTACCATCGCAGGGCGACGCGCCACCATCGCTTGCGTCGCGGCAGAGGAGGTGGCCATGCATCCGTTCGGGTCCTTCGCTTCAATGGCATTGATCGCGGCGCTCGCGCTGCCGTCCAACGCGCGGGCCACCGCCCGTGCCGCCGTCCAGGATGCGGCGTCGGAGCCGCCGCCGGCTGCGGCTACGGCAGTGCCCGCGCGGGTACCGCTGTTCCAGGTGCGTTACGTGCTGGAGCCCGCGGCGCCGCAACGCCGCGAGCATCCGCCGCTGGATTTTGGCGACGGCCAGCCGGCGATACGGGACTCGGCACTGCTCGGCGCGCCCGCCGTGCTGCTTCGGGGAGTGATCGAAACCCCCAACGTCATCGTGTGCCGCGGCTGGTCCTGCGAGCAGTCGTCTCGCCGCTGAGGCGGGGCAGCAGCGCGTCGATGGTCTAAAATGGGCGATTGCCCCGCACGCAGCCTCGCCCCATGACCGTCCGCACCCGCTTTGCCCCCAGTCCCACCGGCTTTCTCCATATCGGCGGCGCGCGCACCGCGCTGTACTGCTGGCTGGAGGCGCGTCGTCGCGGCGGCGAGTTCGTGCTGCGCATCGAGGACACCGACCGCGAGCGCTCCACCGACGCGGCCGTACAGGCAATCCTCGACGCGATGCACTGGCTGGATCTGGACGCCGACGCGGCACCGGTCTATCAGACTCATCGGCTGGCGCGCTACCGGGAAGTGGCCGATCGCCTCGTTGCCGAGGGCAAGGCCTATTACGCCTACGAGAGCAAGGACGAGATCGAGGCGATGCGCGAGACGGCCATGGCCGCCGGCGAGAAGCCTCGCTACAACGGCTACTACCGCGACCGCAACGAGCCGTACCGCGAGGACCCGAACCGGGTGATCCGCTTCAAGAACCCTACCGAGGGTTCGGTGGTGTTCGAGGACAAGGTGAAGGGTCGCATCGAGATCGCCAATAGCGAGCTGGACGACCTGGTGATCTTCCGCTCCGACGGCTGGCCTACCTACAACTTCGCCGTGGTGGTGGACGACATCGACATGGGCATCACCGAGGTGATCCGCGGCGACGACCACGTCAACAACACGCCGCGGCAGATCAACATCTATCACGCGCTGGGCGCACCGGTGCCGGAGTTCGCGCACCTGCCGATGATCCTGGACAAGGAAGGCAAGAAGCTCTCCAAGCGCACCAACTCGGTAAGTGTCATGGAGTACCGCGCCGACGGCTTCCTGCCGCACGCGCTGCTCAACTACCTGGTGCGGTTGGGCTGGTCGCACGGTGACCAGGAAATCTTCTCGCGCGCGGAGATGGTCAAGCTCTTCGACATCGCCGACGTCAACAAGGCCGCTTCGCGCTTCGACACCGAAAAGCTCGCCTGGCTCAACCAGCACTACCTCAAGACCGACGATCCCGCCGCCATCGCACCGGAGTTCGAGTGGCACCTGCAGCGCGCCGGCTACGACCTGTCGAACGGCCCGGCGCCGGCCGACCTGATCGTGGCGCTGCGCGACCGCGTGCAGACCCTGAAGGAAATGGCCGAGCGCGCGGCGATCTGGTTCGGTCCCATCGTCGAGTGGGACGAGAAGGCCGTCGCCAAGCACCTCAAGAACGACAGTGCGGTCGCCGTGCTTGACGAGGCAAGGGCGCTGCTGGCCAGTTGCGAGTGGAAGCCCGAGCCGATCCACGCGGTGATCGAGCAGATCGCCGCGAAACTGGAGCTGGGCATGGGCAAGATTGCCCAGCCGCTGCGCGTGGCGATGACCGGCACCCAGGTCTCGCCGTCGATCGATCACACCATCTACCTGGCTGGCCGCGATGTGGCGCTGCAGCGCATCGCCGACGCCATGGCGCGGGCGCAGGGCTGAGCACGGCCGCCCGCTCGCGTCGCGGAGCCCAGCCATGGATGAACTGATCGCCAAGGCCATGCAGGGCGTGGACCCGGAAGCGCCCGGAGCGTTCTGGCAGGCGTTCGGCAACCTGATGGCGCTGGTGCCATGGACGCAACTGGCGTTGTGGAGCGTGTTCTTCGTGGTGGTGGGTGCCGCGCTCGGCCGTTGGCGCGGACAGACCCGCGCCGGCGTGGTCTGGGCACTGCTGCTCGGCCCGATCGGCTGGCTGGTGGTGCTCTGGCTGCCGCGACGCACCGGCCCCTTGCCACCGCCCTTGCCGCGCCGGCGACGCTGACCCGGACAGCAGGCGCGTTGCTGTCGCGGGCGTGCCTGCGCGCTCCTTGCGGTTGATCGGGAGGCCGGCAGGCCCGATGTATGATCGCCAGCGAGGTGATTCGATTGAGCAAGCAGACCGGCGGCAAGTTCCACACGCACCACGAAGGCGACCCCCAGGGGTTTGTCGACGCGGTGTCGCACGCGAGCGAGGAGCGCGGCTTGCGGCTCACGCCGCTGCGCAAGGAAGTGCTGGAGCTGGTGGCCGCGGCCGGCAAGCCGGTGAAGGCCTACGACCTGCTCGACCAGCTGCGCGAGCGCCACGGCAACGCGGCCCCGCCCACGGTGTACCGGGCGCTGGATTTCCTGCTCGAGCAGGGCTTCATCCACAAGCTCGAGTCGATCAACGCGTTCGTGTCCTGCCACCACCCGGCCGAGGCGCACCAGGTGCCGTTCCTGATCTGCGATGTCTGCTCCAGTGCGCAGGAGGTGTGCGACGAGCGGGTGGCGCAGTTGATCGAGACCCAGGCCGAGCGCTTCGGTTTCCATCCCCAGGCGCAGACGCTGGAAGTGCACGGCGTGTGCCGCCAGTGCCGCCAAGGCTGAGGCCGAGCGCGCCTCCAGGGCCGTCGCTGGCGCCCGAGCACGTTATAAAGTAACATCGACGAATGAAGACGAACGCGTCGCCGCCCGTGGCGACCTGGGACGAGTCGATGGATTCCCCCCAACTGGACAGATCGACGTGGTGGAAGGTGGCGGACCGGGTGGGTGCGGCGGCCTCGTTCCTGTGCGCAATCCACTGCGCCTTGCTGCCGTTCGTGCTGGCGCTGCTGCCGCTGATCGGGCTGGAGTTCCTGGCCAGTCACACGTTCGAGCGGTGGTTCGTGGTGTTCGCCTGCGCACTGGCGTTGTTCAGCCTGATCCGCGGCTATCGCCGCCATCGCCTCTCGCAGCCGCTGGCCTTCGCGTTGCCCGGCCTGGCGCTGCTGTTGCTGGGTGTCACGGTGGCCGAGGGTTACTCGGTCGCAATGCACAGCACGATGGTGACGCTGGGTGGCCTGATGGTGGCGTTCTCGCACTTCCTTAATCTGCGCGCGGACCGTCAGCTCGACCACGTGCACGGTCCGCAGTGCGCGCACTGAGCGCAGCCCTTCTTGCGCTTTGCGCGGCCGCTGCTACGATGGCCGACTGTTCAGACAATCAATACGCATCAAGGAGTTTCCATGGGTAAGGGCGATCGCAAGACCCGTCGCGGCAAGATCAATCGCGCCAGCTACGGCAACAGTCGTGCGCACGGCGTCCAGCCTGCGGTGGCGGGTGGCAAGCCCACCGTGACCAAGCCGGCTGCCGCCAAGAAGGCCGCGCCGAAGAAGAAGTCCGCCTGAGCCACGCGCCAGGTTGAGCAGAAGCCCCCGCCTGCGGGGGCTTTTTGTTTCCCGCTCGCGGTGCTCGCACCGCTCAGTCCTCGCGGGACACCGCTTGGCCGGCAACCCAGCTTTGCTCTAGCAGGCCGTCGCCGCCGATCCAGTAGCACAGCTCGGCCGGGCGATGCAGACGCCATAGCGCCAGGTCGGCCCGCTGTCCGGGCTCCAGCGTGCCGCGGTCGCGCAGACCCAGCGCCCGTGCCGCGTGCACCGTGACCCCGCGCAGGGCTTCGTCCGGGGTCAGCCGGAACAACGTGCAGGCCATGCCGGCCGCCAGCCGCAGCGAGAGCAGGGGAGAGGTGCCCGGGTTGCAATCCGTGGCCACCGCCATCGGCACGCCCAGCGCGCGCAGCCGTTCGACCGGCGGCAGACGGGTCTCGCGCAGCGCATAGAACGCGCCCGGCAGCAGCACCGCCACCGTGCCGGCGGCGGCCATGGCGGCCGCGCCGTGCTCGCTGAGATGTTCCAGATGATCGGCGGACAGCCCGCCGAACTCCGCCACCAGCGCGGCGCCATCAAGGTCCGACAGCTGCTCGGCATGCAGCTTCACCGGCAAGCCCAGCCCCTGCGCGCGCGCGAACACGCGCCCGGTTTCCTCGCGGCTGAAGCCGATGCCCTCGCAGAACGCGTCCACCGCGTCCACCAGCCCTTCGCCGGCCAGCGCGGGCAACCATTCATCGCAGACGGCCGTGACGTAGTCCGCGCGCCGGTCGCGGTATTCCGGCGGCAGTGCGTGCAGCCCCAGGAAGGTGGTGCGCACGGTCAGCCCCAGCTCGGCGCCCAGTTGCCGGGCCACCTGCAGCATCCGCCGCTCCGCGTCCAGCGAGAGCCCGTAGCCAGACTTGATCTCCAGCGTGGTGACGCCATCGGCCTGCAGCGCCCGGGCCCGCGGCAAGGCCTGTGCCAGCAGCGTCTCGGCGCTGGCGGCGCGGGTCGCCGCCACGGTGGAGGCGATGCCGCCGCCGGCTCGGGCGATCTGTTCGTAGCTGGCGCCGTTGAGGCGCTGGTCGAACTCGTCCGCGCGGTCGCCGCCGAATACCAGGTGCGTGTGGCAGTCGATCAGCCCCGGGGTGAGCAGCCGGTTGCCGACCGACTGGACCGCGCGAGCCAGCGCGGCTGGCGCGGCGGGCAGCTGGTCCATGGCGCCGACCCAGGCGATCCGGCCCTCGTGCACGGCCAGTGCGCCGCGCTCGATCAGGCCGAACGGCTGCTCGCCGGCGAGCGTGGCGAGGGTGGCGTCGGCCAGCAGGAGATCCCAGCGCGGTAACGTCATGGTGCCGCCCGCAGGTCGTGCGCACCCATCTCAGGCACCTCGGCGGGGATCGTCGTCGGCGGGCCCGGAAGGCTCGTCGAACGCACTGGTGCTCCCGGCCGGGGAGGACTCGGTCGGCTCGGGCGGCTGGGCAGTCTCGTCGGCCAGATCCACCGGCTCGCTTACCGCAGCCTGTTCGGCGACCTCTGCGTCGCGCCCGGCGCGGGTGGCCTGCTGGTGCTCGAAGTCCTGCACCATGCGCTCGGCGAAATCCTTGTACACCGGCGTCGGGCAGAACAATGACGCGGCCGCACGCGCCAGCAGGCATGCGGCCATGATCGGAATCACCATCTCCTGGTTGTCGGTCAGCTCCATGGCGATCACCGCCGAGGTCAGCGGCGCGCCGGTCACCCCCGACAGGTAGGCGCTCATCCCCAGCAGCACCACCGTGCCGGGCGGGATGCTCGGCAGGAAATAGGCAATGTTGTGGCCGATGCCGGCACCCACGGCCAGCGCGGGCGAAAAGATGCCGCCGGGGATGCCCGCCCAGTACGACACCACGTTGGCCAGCAGCTTGGCGATGCCGAACGCATGGCCGGGCGTGACCGCGGCCTCCTGCACGAACGCGCGGGCCTGGTCGTAGCCGGTGCCGTAGACGTTGTTGTGGGTGAGCAGGCCGATCACTGCCAGCGCCAGGCCGCAGCCGGCGGCAAACACCACCGGCGCCCGCGAACGCAGGCGCCCGATCTGCGCCAGCGGCCCGCGCCGGCTGAGCAGGATCAGGCGCGCGAACAGGCCGCCCAGCAGGCCGCAGATGACGCCGGTCAGCAACACCGCCAGCCAGGAGTGTCCCAGCGGCAGGCTCGCCTGCACCTCGCCGAAGTACGCGTAGTTGCCCACGATGCCGAGCGAGACCACGCCGCCCACGATCACCGCCGTGAGCAGCAGGCCGCTGAAGCGGTGTTCGAAGGTGCCGGCCAGTTCCTCGATCGCGAACACCACGCCGGCCAGCGGGGTGTTGAAGGCGGCCGCGATGCCGCAGGCGCCGCCGGCGAGAATGAAGCGCGAGGCCGCCTTGGGGTCGGTGAAGCCGAAGCGCCGACCCAGCGTGTAGAACAGGCCGGCGCCCACGTGCACCGTGGGCCCCTCGCGACCGATCGACGCGCCCACCGCCAGGGCCACCAGCGTGAGCACCATCTTGCCCACCGCGATCGGCAAAGCGAGCATGCGCGCGCGGAACGTCTCGTCCTCGATGTGCAGCGTGCCGATCACCTGCGGGATACCGCTGCCGCGGGTGGCGCGCAGGCGGCCCTCGGTCGCCCAGGCCAGGCCGGCAAAGACCAGCGGCGTGAGGATCAGCGGAATCCACGCGCCGTAGCCGAGGATCAGCTGGAACAGGTGGTACGACCAGTCGCTCGCCTTGGCGAACACGATCGCGGCCAGTGCCACCATGATCGCCCCCACCCACAAGGCGAGGCGGCGTTTCCACTGCGCCGGCGCGAAGAATTCGTGACCCAGCAGGGCCTGCAGACGGGGGTTGGACGAGCGCGTGGAAGGCGGGGTCGGGTCTGTCATCCGGGCATTATCGCAGACCTCGCCCCGCGCCCGTCAGCGCGGGTGCGGATGCCAGCGCGTCTCGTACAAGTCGTAGCGACGGTCCTTGAGGTTCTGCACCGCACCGGCATTGCGCGCGCGGGCCAGGCTCTCCAGCCGCAGGTCGGCGAACAGCACCGTCTCGATGTTCGGCGTGGAGTCGGCGGCGATGCCGTCGCGGGCGAACGGAAAATCGCTCGGCGTGAGGATGCAGCTCTGCCCGTACTGGATGTCGAAGTTGTTGACGCCGGGCAGGTTGCCCACGTTGCCCGACATCACCACGTACACCTGGTTCTCGATCGCGCGGGCCTGCGAGCAGTAGCGCACCCGCAGGTAGCCCTCGCGTACATCGGTGCAGAACGGCACGAACAAGATCAGCGCGCCCTGGTCGGTGAGGTGGCGGGCTACCTCGGGGAACTCCGAGTCGTAGCAGATCATCACGCCGATCGGGCCGCAGTCGGTCTGGATCGTCGCCGCGCTCTCGCCGCCGGTGATGTTCCACACGTTGCGCTCGCTCGGCGTGGGGTGCAGCTTCTCGCGCTCGTGGATCGAGCCGTCGCGCAGGCAGACGTAGCAGACGTTGTGGATGTCGCCGTTGTCCTGCTCGGTGGGGTGCGTGCCGCCAATGATGTTGATGTTGTAATGGACGGCCAGACGGCTGAACAGCGCTTTGACCTGCGGCGTGTACTGGCTCAGCTTGCGGATCGACTCCACCGGCGACAGCTCGGTGTTCTCGATCGACAGCAACTGCAGCGTGATCAGCTCGGGAAAGGTGACGAAATCGGCGTTGTAGTCCGCGGCGATGTCGGTGAAGTACTCCACCTGGGTGGCGAACTCCTCGAACGACTTGATCTTGCGCTGCAAGTACTGCACCGACGCCACCCGCACCGAGTCGGGCAGGCTCTGGTGCGAGGTGATCGAAGGCGTGTCCGGATGGTCGTGCAGCTGCGGGTTGCGCCACACCAGGTGCACGGCGTAGCCGAGCGAGTCGTAGTCCGACGGCACGTAGGCGCGCAGCAGACCGATCGCCTCGAAGTCGTTGTTGAGCTGGAAGCTGAGCGTGAGGTCGCGACGCTTGCCCTCGATCACCGCCTGCACGTAGGCCTCGGCGCTGCCGTAGCGCGGCATCGCCTTGGCCAGGCCCGGGATGCGGCCGCCGAACACGATGCCGCGCAGCTTCAGGTCGGTGCAAAGCCGCTTGCGCGCCTGGTACAGGCGCTGGCCGATGCGCATGCCGCGGTAGTCCGGGTGCACCACCACTTCCATGCCGTACAGCCAGTCGCCGTCAGCCTTGTGCCGCGAGCCCATGCCGCCGCCGGTGATCTGCGCCCACGTGTGCGGCGCCAGCGCGGTCGCTTCATCGATGCGGAAGGTCGCGCAATAGCCGACCACCTTGCCCTCGTACTCCACCACGAACTGGCCTTCCGGAAAGTGCGTCTGCTGGGAGCGCAGCATTTCGGCGGAGTGGCCCCACTCGGTGGAGTAGATGCGGGCGGTCAGGTCGACCAGCTGCGGCACATCGGCGGGAACGGCCTGCCGCAGCAGGAGACGGGGCGTGTTTTCCAGCATTTTCTTGGCCATTTCCCAAGTATGCATCAGTCAGCTTGAAGCCCCGGTCAAATACACTGCGCGCTTTCAAGGCAGGAGCCACTGATGACCTCGACGCCGACCCGCCTGTTCGATGCCGGCCATCTCTGGCGCGACGGCGCCTGGCATGCCGATGCGCGTATCGCCGTGGCGGCAGACGGCCAGCTGCAGGAGCCGCGTCCCGGCACCTGCGAGCGCCTCGGTGCACGGGTGCTGCCGGGCATGCCCAACCTGCACTCGCACGCGTTCCAGCGCGCCATGGCCGGGCTGGCCGAGCGGCGAGGCCCCAGCGACGACAGCTTCTGGACCTGGCGCGAGGCCATGTACGCGTTCGCCGCCGCGCTCGATCCGGAGTCGCTGCAGGCGATCGCCGCGCAGCTCTACGTGGAGATGCTCAAGGCCGGCTACACCCAGGTGTGCGAATTCCACTACCTGCACCACCAGAGCGACGGCACGCCGTACGCGCAGCGCGAGGCGATGTCGCTGGCGCTGATCGCCGCGGCGCAGGAGGCCGGCATCGCGCTGACCCTGCTGCCGGTGCTGTACATGACCGGCGGTTTCGACGGCCGCGCGCTGGCACCGCGCCAGCGGCGCTTTGGCCATGCGGAGGTGTCCGACTACGTGCGCCTGCTCGAGTCGCTGGGCGCGCATCAGGGGCCGGGCCTGCGCGTGGGGATCGCGCTGCACTCGCTGCGCGCGGTGCCGGAAACGGCGATGCGCACGCTGCTGGCCACCGGCGCGGCGCAGACCGGCCCGATCCACATCCACATCGCCGAACAGCTCGGCGAAGTGCAGGACTGCCTCAACCTGCGCGGCGCCCGGCCGGTGGAATGGCTGCTCGATCACGCCGACGTCGATGCGCGCTGGTGCCTGGTGCACGCCACCCACCTCAGTGGCCACGAAGCATCGCGCCTGGCGCGCAGCGGTGGGGTCGCGGGCCTGTGCCCCACCACCGAGGCCAATCTCGGCGACGGCCTGTTCCCGCTGGCCGACTACCTGGATGCCGGCGGTCGCTGGGGCATCGGTTCGGACTCGCATATCTCGGTATCGCCTGTGGAGGAACTGCGCTGGCTCGAGTACGGCCAGCGCCTGGCCACCCAGCACCGCAACATCGCGGCGCGCCGCGAGGGCGACAGCGTCGGGCAGACGCTGTGGCAGGGCGGGCTCGCCGGCGGTGCGGCCGCGTCCGGGCTGCCGCTGGGCGAGCTGGCGCCGGATCATCGCGCCGACCTGCTGGTGCTGGACGAAGACGCGCCGCTGCTCGCCGCCCGCGAAGCAGCGGCGGTGATGGACAGCCTGCTGTTCGCCGGCAACACGCCGCTGGTGCGCCACGTGATGTGCGGTGGCCGCTGGGTGGTGCGCGACTTCCACCATCACGACGAGGCGCGCATCGCCGCGCGCTATCGCCGGGTGGTCGAGCGGCTTGCGCGGGGCTGAGCCGCTTCGCTGTCTGGGTTCTGAACGCGTGCCCGGGCGCAGTCAGCCGGAGATCGTGCGAGGCGTTTCCTGCAGCACCCATCTGCAAGGATTCCCGCCATGCTCCGCTGCTCTCGTCTTCTTCTCGCCGCCGCCCTCGTCGGCGGCCTCGGCTCGCTCGCCGGCTGCGTCGTGGTGCCTGCGCACGGCCATGCGCGCGCGTGGGTGCCGGGCCATTGGGCGCGGCCGCATGTCTGGGTACAAGGCCACTGGCGCTACCGCTGAGCGCCCGTTCGCGCGCCGGCTCGGTGCGCCCAATGCAGGCTGGCGAGGGCAGCGTGCAGCGCTGACCACGCCTGCGCCTGGGTGAAGGGAGCGGATCGCGGCGGGTCGTAAACCTCCGGCCGGGTGCCGTACACCAGCAGGTCGATCGCCACGCACTGGCCCGCCCGCACCGTGCGATACGACTGCACCTGCATGAAGTGGCTCATCGCGGCATCGGCCGCACGGAAGCGGACGAACGGCACGCCGTCGAGCGTCACCTGCGTCACGCTGCCCGGCTCGGCGCTGTCCGGCAGCTTGCGGCACCGCGCCACGGCCGTCGGCTCGTCGCTGGTGCCGATGCGCAGCTCGGCCGCCAGCAGATGGCCGGAGCCGTCCTTCACCAGCGCCACCCGCGGCGAGCCGTTGCTGTGGGGGCCGGCATAGGTTTTCCACTCGCCGTTGCCGAGGTAGCTGCGCTGGAAATCGTGCCGGAGCTGCATGCCCGCTGGCGCCGTGAGCGACAGCCCGAGTGCGTCATCGACGAAGTCGGGTGCATCGGCGGGCGGCGTAGTGGCGGGCGCCGCCGGGGCGTGCTCCGTGTCTGGTCCGGCGGGCGGCCCGTGCTGGCAGCCGGCGAGCAGAACCAGCAGCGGAATCAGAAGACGACGTGGGCGCATCGTGCGTGACCTCCAGAGACAAGCGGACGCCGCAGTGTCGTGTCCCACCGGTGAATGTCGCGCCATCGCGTGCAGAAAAAAGGCGCCGGCAGCGGCCGACGCCTCAATCACTCACCTGCCTTGCGTGCGTTGCGGGAGCGTCCATGCCCCGCGCCGCGCGCCGACTTACTGCGCGCTGTCCGTCGCCGGCAGCGGATGGCTCTGCCGGAACTGCTGCCACTGTTCGCGCCGTGCCTGGCGCTCCGTGCGCATGGCCAGCAGCTTGGCTTTCTGGGTGGGCGTCAGCACCGCGTACACCTGCGCCTGAATGCGCGCGCGCTGCTCCACGCGCTGGCGGGTGGCGTCACCTTCGGCCTGCGCCAGGCGGGCGGCGGCGGCCTGGTAGCCGGGCTGGTCGGGCGTGAGCGATTCGAACGCCTCGCGCTGCGTGCGCAGGGCCTGCCACTGGCTCTTGTTCTGCTCGCGGCTGGCCTGGGTGATCTGCTTGATGCTGGCCTTCTGCGCATCGCTGAGGTCGAGCTTGGCGAACGCGTGGCGCATGCCTTCGTGGCGGCCGTGGTGACCGTGGAAGCGGCCGCCGTCGCGGCTCTCGCCGCCGGTGCCGGCCACGGCCAGGGTGCTGAGGGTGAGGGCGGAGGCCAGGATCAGGCCGAGGGACGTGGTCTTGCGCATGGGTGACACCTCGTTGTTGCGGTGGGGACGGTGAGCATTGGACGACATCCCCGCGTGTATGTTCTTTGCGCCACGGTAAAGATGCGTAAAGCCCGTGGCGCTCGCGCCGCCGTCCCACTGAAATGAGCCCATGCAACGAATCCTGATCGCCGACGACGACCGTGCCCTGGCCGCACTGCTGGCCGAATACCTGCAGCGCGAGGGCTTTGCCGTGGACGTGGTGCACGACGGCGAGGCCGCGCTGGCGCGTCTGCGCGACGCAGCCCAGCGCCCGGACCTGCTGATCCTGGACGTGATGATGCCCGGCCGCGACGGCCTCGATACCCTGCGCGAGCTGCGCCAGCGTCAGCGCCTGCCGGTGATCATGCTGTCGGCGCGCGGCGAACCGGTGGACCGCGTGATCGGGCTGGAGCTGGGTGCGGACGACTACCTCGCCAAGCCGTGCCTGCCGCGCGAACTGCTCGCCCGCGTGCGTGCCCAGCTGCGCCGGCACACGCCCGAGGCGGCCGCCAACGTGCAGGTCGGGCTGCTGCGGTTGCAGCCGGGCGATCGCCAGGCGTTTGTCGACGAGCGCGAGCTCAGCCTCACCGGCGCGGAGTTCACGCTGCTGCTGGCGCTGGCCCAGCGCAGCGGCGAGGTGGTGGACAAGGCGACGCTCACGCGCCTGGCGTTGGGGCGCGAACTGGAACGCTTCGACCGCAGCATCGACGTCCACGTGAGCCGGTTGCGGCACAAGCTCGCCGAAGCCTCCGACCGCGCGCCACGCATCGACGCCGTGCGCGGCTCCGGTTACCTGTTGCTGGCGGGTGCGCCGTGAATCCGTTCCGCGGCCCGCTGTTCTGGCGCCTGCTGGTCGGCTTCTGCCTGGCCAACCTGGTGGTGCTGGTGGCCGGGGGCGCGCTGGCCAAGCAGTTCATCGAATACACCACCGCGGTGGAGATCAACTGGGATGCGCTGGCGCAGGACGCCGACCGCGCCTATCGCGATGGCGGCACCGCCGCGCTGGAGGCGTGGCGCCAGCGCGAGCGGCAGGACGGCATCGAGGCCACGCTGTTCGAGAACGGCCGCCCGCTCGGGCCGATGCGCCTGCCGCCACCGCTCCTTCGTGACCTGCCGACCTGGCTTGGTGCCGGCCACGACGTGGTGGTGCAACCGCGCCGCGGGCTTTATCTCGCCGTGCAGCAGATCACCGGCGAGGACGGCCGCAGCCGCCAGCTGGTGGCGCTCAGCCGCACCCACACGCGGCTGCACCAGCGCAGCCGGCAGACCATCCTGCTGGTGGTGCAGGCGCTGCTGTCGCTGGTGCTGATCGCGCTGATCGGCGGCTGGGTGGCGCGCAGCGTGGCGCGGCCGGTGGCGGCATTGCGCACGGCGACGCGCCGGATGGCCGCCGGCGAGCTGTCCGCCCGGGTCGGCTGGAAAGGCTCGGCGCGCGACGAGCTGGCGCTGCTGGCCGGCGACTTCGACGCGATGGCCGAGCGGATCGAGGCGCTGGTCGCGCACGACCGCGGCGTGCTGCAGGACCTCTCGCACGAGCTGCGCTCGCCACTGGCGCGGCTGCAGCTGCTGCTGGACTTTGCCCAGCGCAGCACCGACGCCGCCGAGGCGGCCGGCTACTTCGAGCGCGCCGAGCAGGAGATCGCGCGGCTGGATCGCCTCACCGGTGAAATGCTCGCGCTGTCCCGCCTCGAAGGCGGCCTGCCGGGGATGGAAACGGAGCGACTCGATCTCGCGGCGCTGGCGCGCGAGGGCGTCGAGCGCGCCACGCTGCAGGCGCGCGAGCGGCAGATTGCGCTGGTGCTGCACGCGGAGGCACCGGTGCCGGTGCGCGGCAGCGCGCAACTGCTGGAGCGGGCGATCGACAACGTGATCGGCAACGCGATCAAGTTCAGCCCGCCCGGCAGCGATGTGCGGATCGACGTGGCCACCGACCACGGTGCCGCCGACGGCGACGGCGCGGTGGTGTCCATCCGCGACCACGGCCCGGGCGTGCCCGACGACGAACTGGCCTCGCTGTTCCGGCCGTTCTTCCGCGGCAGCAACGCGGCCAGTGCCGACGGCCTGGGTCTGGGCCTGGGCATCGTGCAGCGGGTCATGCGGGTGCACGGCGGCCGGGTCGAGGCGGCCAACGCCGCGGGCGGCGGACTGGCCGTGCAGATGCGCCTGCCGCTGGATCGCCCACCCCCGCCGGGCTGAGCGGGCGGTGCCGCGCCGCTACCATGGGCGGGCAGCGCATCCGTCTGCGCCGGTCGTGTTCCCCACCCATGCATTCCTCCCGCCGGCCCGCCGCCGCGACCACGCCCGCAACTGCCGGGCCCGCACCCGAGGCGATCCGCCACGGCACGCCGGCGTTCCGGCGCACCAACCTGGCGCTGTTCGCCGCCGGCCTGGCCACCTTCGGCCTGCTGTACTGCGTGCAGCCGTTGATGCCGGAGTTCAGCCGCGACTACGGAGTGAGCGCGGCGGCCAGCGCGCTGTCGCTGTCGCTCACCACCGGCGTGCTCGCGGTGGCCATGCTGTTTGCCGGCGCGCTGTCCGACGCGGTGGGGCGCAAGTCGGTGATGGCCGCGTCGCTGCTGTCCTCGGCGGTGCTGGTGCTGGCCACCGCGCTGGTGCCGGACTGGCACATGCTGCTGGTGCTGCGCACGCTGCTGGGGCTCACGCTGAGCGGCCTGCCCGCGGTGGCGATGACCTATCTCAGCGAGGAGATGCACGCCGATTCCATCGGCCTGGGCATGGGCCTGTACATCGCCGGCAACGCCATCGGCGGCATGGGCGGGCGGCTGGTGGCCGGCGTGCTGGCCGACCATTTCGGCTGGCGCGTGGGCGTGGCCACGGTGGGCGGCATCGGTTTCGTCTCGGCGCTGCTGTTCTGGGCCAGCCTTCCGCCGTCGCGGCATTTCGTGCGCCAGCCACTCAACGTGCGCCACCTGCTGGCGCGCTTCGCGGCAATGTTCCGCGACGCCGCGCTGCCGTGGCTGTTCGCCAGCGGCTTCCTGCTGCTGGGCGCGTTCGTCACCGTCTACAACTACATCGGCTACCGCCTGCTCGCGCCGCCGTATTCGTTGAGCCAGACGCTGGTCGGCGCGATCTTCAGCGTGTACCTGATCGGCACCTTCAGCTCGGCGTGGATGGGCCACCTGGCCGGCAGGCTCGGCCGGCGCAAGGTGCTGTGGACGGCGTTCGCGCTGATGCTGGCGGGCGTGGCGCTGACTGCGCTCTCGCCGTTGTGGGTGATCGTGCTGGGCATCGTGGCGATCACCTTCGGCTTCTTCGGTGGCCACTCCATCGCCAGCAGCTGGGTCGGCCGCCGCGCGGGCGCATCGAAGGCGCAGGCCTCGTCGATGTACCTGTTCTCCTACTACATGGGATCGAGCCTGGCCGGCGCCGGTGGCGGGTTGTTCTACGCCTCGCACGGGTGGCATGGCGTGGCGGGGTTCGTTGGCCTGCTGGTGCTGGCCGGGCTACTGGTGGCCTGGCGGCTCTACCGCGTGCCGCCTCTGGTCAACGTGGCGACGCCGCCTACGCCAGCCAGTCAGGGCGCGATGCCCTGAGGGAATGTGCCTGTGGCGGGATCGAGGACCAGGCTGTACGCCGGCCTCGCACCCCGCACCCCGCGCCCCGCGCCCACGCCCACGCCCACGCCCACGCGCCAACGCAGCTGACCGCACGCCCCAGTGCCGTCATTCCCGCGAACGCGGGAATCCATTTTTCTTCGCGCTCACAAGCCAAAGCGTTTCGTCCTCCGTCGGAAGGCAAACCACATCTCTCTGCGTGACGCCCCAGTGCCGTCATTCCCGCGAACGCGGGAATCCATTTTTCTTCGCGCTCACGAGCCAAAACATTTCGTCCTCCGTCGGAAGGCAAACCACATCTCTCTGCGTGACGCCCCAGTGCCGTCATTCCCGCGAACGCGGGAATCCATTTTCTTCGCGCTCACGAGCCAAAGCGTTTCGTCCTCCGTCGGAAGGCAAACCACATCTCTCTGCGTGGCCACGCGCCCGTCGAAACGGGCACGAACGGCAAAGCCGCCCGACGTGTGGCGGGCAACACGCCCGGAGCAAAGAGAAGTAACCAGGAGAAGGCCGCCCCGCCTCCGCGCCTCCCGTTACTGCGGCCCCCGAGCTACGCGTAGGTGCTGCAGGCGTGTCGGCAGTCCATCCGTGGGCATGCTCGCGAGCCACCTTGAGTGCTTCGCCGCCAGCCGCCCAACTCTCCGCTGCCGTCATTTCCGCGTGCGCGGAAAGCCATGGTTGCCCGCGCAAGTGTGGTTGGCCGCGGAAATGCGTTGGAGCAAACGCGACGTGCGTCGTCCTCCTGCCGAGGCCGGGTTATGTCGCTTTTGTGTGGCAACGCGTACGCACGCGCCACACCTGCGGCGCAGTGACTCGAGCGTTGAAGGCGTGAAAGCATTTTTGCTCTTCGCCGGCACACCCACGGATGGCGTCAGCGCCTCGCATCACGGATCCGATGCGCAGAGTGAGCGCGTGCCCGCGCGCCACCACCCGACGGATGCGCTCCTCACCGCGCCGCCGGCACCAGCATCCCCTTCACCGCGGCGTAGTCGCCATCGTTCGGCGCCGGCGTGATGCCCAGCAGGTGCGCCATCAGCGGATAGACGTCCACATTCGAGAACGCATGAAAGCGCACGCCGTCGCGGAACGCCGGGCCGTGGGCCACGAACACCGCCTGCATGCGCGGATCGGCGTTGTCGTAGCCGTGCTCGCCGCGCTTGGGCGCCATGTGGTCGCGGCTGCGGCTGTCGAGATAGGCCTGGGTGGAGATGGTCCAGCCCACGTCGGCCAGGCACAGCAGTTGCGGCACGCGCGGGTTGTGGCCGTACGCCAGCCGAGCCGGCACGCGCGTCTTGTCCCAGCACTGCATGTGCTGCTGCGGCTGCTCCAGCTGGGCCTCGATTGCGGCGAAGTCGTAACCCGGCTTGGGGTTGAAGCCGGCCAGCACGCCCATGGTCACCTTCTGTACGTGATCGAGCGGGATCAGCGCGTCCATCAGCACCGTGTGCCCCGGCGGCACCTCCGCCATGCCGTGGTCGGCCAGCGTGATGATGTTGATGTGCTCGAGCAGGTGGCGCTGGCGCAGGCCGGCGACCAGCCGCGCCATCGCCGCGTCGGTGTCGCGCAGCGCCTCGTTCACCTGCGGCGAATCGGGGCCGAAATCGTGCCCGGCGTGGTCCACCGTGTCGAAGTACAGGGTGAGAAACGCGGGGCGCTGCGCGGCTGGCAGATCCAGCCACCCCAGCACCTGGTCTACCCGCTGCGCGGCGGTGACGTTGCCGTCGTACGGCTTCCAGAGGTCCGGGTGGTGGCCGCGGATGGCGGCCTCCGAACCGGGCCAGAACATGGTGGCGGTGCGCAGGCCCTGCTGGTCGGCGGTCTCCCACAGCGGCGTGCCCTGCGCCCACCAGCGGCCGTCGCCGACGGCCTCGCGGTTGCTCAGCGAGAAGCTGCCCAGCGCCGGGTCGCGCATGCTGTTGTGCACGATGCCGTGGTGGTCCGGGCGCAGCCCGGTGACCAGCGTGTAGTGGTTGGGAAAAGTCAGCGACGGAAAGGAGGGCTGCATCGACTGCGCGTGCACGCCGTCGCGCGCCAGCGCGGCCAGGGTGGGGCTGAGGCCGCGGTCGAGGTAGTCGTAGCGGTAGCCGTCAATCGAGATCAGCAGCAGCGGCGTGGGTGCGGTGCGCGCTGCGCTGGCGGCAGTGGGTGAGTGCGGGGGCGAAACGTGTGCGCAGGCGGTGAGGACCAGTCCCAGGACGGGGCCGGCGAGCAGGCGAAACAGGAATTTCATACGGTGCGACCTAGACTTTTCAAACATGGCAACGCGCCATGATCGCGCATAGGTGTGACGATGACATCTCGCAATGTACGTGGCGGGGCGCTGCTGGCAGCGCTGGTGGCCGCCTCCCTCAGCCCGCTGGCCGCGGCGCGCCAGTACCACCCGCCACCGCCGCCCCGGCCTGTCCTGATCCAGCCCACCGCGTCGCAGGTGCGCTTTCGCCAGGCGGTGCAGCAGAGCCAGGTGCGTGACCAGCTGCAGAAGAACCAGGTGGAGCATGCGCTGCATCAGCAGTCGCTGGAGATGACCCGCCGCAAGGCCGACAGCGCCAACCCAAACGACCAGCAGGTCGACCAGGCGAAGCAGGCGCAGGATCGTCTCTACCAGGCGCGCCAGCGCGACCGCCTGCAGCGCTACAGCGATGCGCTCACTCCGCAGCCGGTGCCGGCGCAGAGCACCGCGAGCAAGCCGAAAGACGCCGGCCACTGATCTGCCGGCGCGACCGTCGCCGTCGCGCCGCGTGCCAGGCCCCGGTACGGACGTCGCCCCGTTGTTGAGGGATGCGGCCGCTCACCGTGTCGCTGCGCTGGCCACCACCGCGCCCGCGACAACGCCGGCGCTCAGCCGAACAGGTCGCCGCCGGCCACCCGTGCCTCCAGCCCCAGCAGCCAGCGCTTCGTCGGCAGTCCGCCGCCGAAGCCGGTGAGGCTGCCATTGCTGCCGATCACCCGGTGGCACGGCAGCACCAGCGGCAGCGGGTTGCGCCCGTTCGCCGCACCTACGGCACGCACCGCGGCCGGGCTGCCGATGCGCCGGGCCAGTTCGCCGTAGCTGATCGTCTGGCCGTAGGGAATCTCCGCCAGCGCACGCCACACCTCCTGCTGGAACGGTGTGCCCAGCGGATGCAAGGGCAGCGAGAACGCGCGCCGCGTGCCGTCGAAATATTCCTGCAGCTGCACCCGCGCAAAGCGCAGCGCGTCCGGCGCGTGCTGCCAGTGCGGCGGCACCGCGTGCGGTTGGCCGTCGCGGGCAAACCAGACCTGGCGCAGCCCGCGCGCGTCCGCCGCCAGCCGCAGCGGGCCGATCGGCGAATCCATGGTGTCGTGCCAGATCGCCGTGCTCATGGGGCGCTCCGTGCGGCCGTGTTTTTTCGAGGTGCGGCGCGCGCGGCGGGCGCGGCATCGCTGGCGCTGCGCCACAGGTGCATCACCGCATAGGCGCGCCACGGTCGCCACGCCTCGGCCACGGCGATCAGCGCGCGCGTGCTCAGCGGATCGCCGTCGCCGGCGGCGACCCGGCGCAGGATCAGGTCCGCCGCGGGAAACGCATCGGGATGGCTCAGCGCACGCATCGCCATGTAGTGCGCGGTCCATTCGCCGATGCCCGGCAGCGCCACCCAGCGCGCCACGAATTCCTCCATCGACTGGCCGCTGCGAAAGTCCACCCGGCCCTCCAGCAGTGCACGCGCCACGCCGCGGATGGTGTCGGCGCGGGCGCCGGTCACGCCGATGTCGCGCAGGTCCGCGTCGACCAGCCGCGCGGGCGTGGGGAACAGCCGGTCCAGCCCGGGCAGGGTGGGCCCCGCCAGCGGCTCGCCCCAGCGCTGCACGATGCGCGACGCCAGCGTGCGCGCAGCCGCCACGCTCACCTGCTGGCCGAGCACCGCGCGCACCGCGATCTCGAATCCGTCCCAGCCGCCGGGCAGGCGCAAGCCGGGCCGCTTGCGCAGCAGCGGCCGCAGCACCGGGTGCGCCTGCAGCGTGGCGCTGATTGTTGCCGGGTCCGCGTCCAGGTCGAACATCCGCCGCAGCCGCGTCACCACCGGCAGCAGTTGCGCGGGCTGGGGCGCGTGCACTTCCAGCTTCAGCGCGTGCTCGTCGCCCGGCCACGCGCTCAGCCGCAACCAGCCCGGTGCATCCGCGCTGCCGAACACGCGGGCATAGGCGTGCGCGTCCACCTGCTCCACGCCCGGCAGCGCGCGGGTGCGCAGAAACGTCAGCAGCGCGTCGAAGTCATACGGCGGGCGATAGCCAAGCCGCAGCACCAGCGCATCGCCGCCACCGGCGCGCGGCTGCCGGCGCAGCTCGCGCGGCGTGATGCGGTTGGCCTGCGCGAATGCGGCGTCGAACCGGCGCAGGCTGCCGAAGCCCGCTGCCAGCGCCACTTCGGTGACCGGCAGCGCGGTCTCGGTCAGCAATTGCTTGGCGAACAACAGCCGCCGCGTGGTGTGCACGTCGATCGGCGGCGCGCCCAGATGCTCCACGAACAGCCGGCGCAGCTGCCGCGCGCTCACGCCCACGCGCGCGGCCAGTTCTTCCAGCGAGTGATCGGCCAGCAGGCCCGCCTCGATCCAGTCCAGCGCGCGGCTCACCAGGTGTTCTCCGTGGCGCCATGCGCTGGTGCCCGGCGCCAGCTCGGGCCGGCAGCGCAGGCAGGGGCGAAAACCCGCCGCCTCGGCCGCCGCCGCGCTGGCGTAGTAGCGCACGTTGCCCGGCTTGGGCGATGGCGCCGGGCACACCGGGCGGCAGTAGATGCGGGTGCTGGTGACGGCGGTGAAGAACAGCCCGTCGAAGCGCGCATCGCGGCTCAGGCGCGCCTGCTCGCAGGTGCGCGCATCGGGCAAGGCGGCAGGGTGGGCGGCAGGCGACATGGCGGCAGGCTAGCACTGCATCCGGCCACCGGACTCGCCGTTTTCGGACAGGGATGCCGGGGCTGTGGGAAGGGGCTTCTCAACGCGTGGCGAGCCTTCCACGTCGGCTTGGTGCACCCACGCGCGGGGCGACCAATCCAGCTTGAGCGCTTCGCGCTGATCTGCCCGGCCTGCACCGCGTGTGCGCACCGGTCAGGCGCCGCCACCTCTCGACCGTGCGCCCTGAGCGTGGGCGCCCCGCGCCGAACTCGAGCGTCCCGGAACGGCCTGCCGGCCGCCCGTCCCACACCCGACTACAGCCCGGGCGGGCACTGCGCATCCACGCCCCGCGCAAATGCCGCCAGCTCCGCCGCCGCCGCCAGGCGCCCCTCGTCACCACCATCGAACTGCACCCGCCACGCCCCGTCCCGCCCGCGCCGCCACAGCGTGCTGAAGTGCCCGAGCGAGGTGTGCGCCGTTTCATCCTTGCCGTGCGTGGTGAGCACGTATGGGCCGCTGGACAGTGCCAGCCGGCCGTCCGCACTCAGCACCACGTGCGCCGGTTGCCAGTCCAGTTGCACGGCCTTGCCGGCCACGATCGGCGCCCACGCCGCGGCAATCGCCGCCGCCCCGCGCACCGGATGCGCACCGTTGACGTCGAACACCGCGTCATCGGCAAGGAACGTGCGGAACGCGGCCGCGTCGTGGCTGCGCACGCTGCGTGCGAACGCCTGTTCGCGTTGCCATACCTGGCAGGCGGGGGACGGCGCGGCCGTCGCGGTCATCAGCAGGGCAGCGAGCAGGATCATTGGCCAAGCTCCATGGGCGGTAGGCGCCGGAGCATCCGCGCGCCGCGCGGCCGCCGCCAGTGCCGGGCGATGCGCGGCCGCTCAGGCGTCGATCGCGGCGTCGCGGGTCTCGTTGTCCGGAAACGCCATGAACACGAAGAACGGCGTGCCCCGCGCGTGCCAGGCCTGCGCCATCGCGGTGAGCGCATCGCGGGTGGCGGCGTACACCACCGGCGCGGCGCGGCTGAGATCCACCGCGTGGTCGATCAGCAGCACGCGCCCGGCATCGTCGCCACCGTGCGCGCGCAGTGCGCCGTCCAGCTGCAGCCACGACTCCATCGCGCCCGCCGGCAAGCCGGCGCTCGCGGCAATCCGCTGCACCACCGCCGCCACGTCGGCGCAGCCGCGCAGGTCCACCCGCGTCAGCAGCAGGCCGGCGCGTTCGGCATCAGCGGCCAGCGTCACCGGGTCGTCCGGGTCCACGCGATACACGCCGTCGCGGCCGGCGTCGTGCAGATCGATACCCAGCACCCTGGTGGTCATGGCGTTCTCCGTCGACAGGTCAGCGCCCGATGATGCGCCCACCGCGCCAGCGCGGCCAGGCGCGCCGCCGCGACAGCGTGACCGCTTGGGCCACCCGCGCGCTTGCGCCATCATCGCCCCGCTGCCGGCGCGGTGCCGGCGAAGGAGCCACGCCATGACCGACCGCCTCAATCCGCCACTGCCGCGCGGCATGCTCGTGCTGGGCTGGAGCGGCGTGCTGCCGTTCGCACTGGCGCTGGTCGCCGCGTTCGTGTGGCCGGCGTGGGCGGGCTTTGCGGCTGCGGTGTTCGTCTCCTACGGCGCGGTGATCCTGAGCTTTCTCGGCGGCGCGCGCTGGGGCCGCGGGCTGGCGGGCGGCGTGTCGCCGCTTCGCTTCGTGGAGGCGGTGATGCCCAGCCTGATCGGCTTCTCCGCACTGCTCCTGCTGCACGCGCCGCTGTATGCGCTGGCGCTGCTCGCCGCCGGCTTCGCGATCTGGCTGGTGATCGACCAGCGCGATCCGCTGTGGACCGCGCCGTACCGGCGCATGCGCCTGGGGATAAGCGTGGTGGTGCTGGCATTGCACGCGGGCTGGCTGGCGCTGGTGTAACGCCACTCATCGCACGCCCAGCGCCAGCGGCGCCATCGCCGCCAGCACGCACCACGCCACCGCCAGCAGCGCGGGCCACCGGGCACGCAGCAGCGCAAACGCCATCAGCGCGATCAGTACGTCCGCCACGCCGCGGATCGCGCCGATGGCGACCGGGTTCACCAGCGCCGCAGCGAGCAGGCCAACCACCACGGCATTCACGCCCGCCAGCGCGCGCGTCGCGTCGGTACGCTGGCCCAGCGTGCGCCAGAACGGCAGCGTTCCCGATACCAGCAACAATCCCGGCGCAAAGATGCCTGCCAGCGCCACCAGTGCGCCGGCTACGCCGCCCATGTCGCCGGGCAGCCGCGCACCGAGAAACGCCGACAGCGAAAACATCGGCCCCGGCACCGCCTGTGCGGCGCCATAGCCGGCGAGAAAAGTGGCGTTGTCCAGCCAGCCCGCATCCACCACTGCCGTCTTCAGCAGCGGCAACACCACGTGGCCGCCACCGAACACCAGCGCACCGGCGCGATAGAACGCCGCCGCCACTCGCCCCAGCGGCGGCAGCCCGGGCATCAGCAGGGCCGTGCCCAGCCCCAGCACGAACACGCCCAGCAGCCACGTGCCCGCACGGTGGCCGTAGCCCAGCGCAAACGTTTCGCCCTGTCGCGCCGTCACGTCGCGGCACAGCCACGGCCCCAGCAGCGCGCCGCTCGCCACCACCACCAGCTGCATCCACGCCGCGCCGCTCCACAGCGTCAGTGCCGCGGCGGCCAGTGCCATGGCGCGACGTGGCCCGTCCGGCGCAAGCGTGCGCCCCATGCCCAGCACGCCGTGCAGCACCACCGCCACCGCCACCAGCTTCAACCCGTGCAGCAGCGCCAGCCCCCACGCGTCGTCCAGCGTGCGGCTGGCCAGCGCAAACGCGAACATCGCCAGCGCCGAGGGCAGCGTAAAGCCCACAAACGCGGCCACTCCGCCCAGCCACCCCGCACGCAGCAGGCCGATCGAAAAGCCGAGCTGGCTGCTCGCCGGCCCCGGCAGAAACTGGCTCAGCGCCAGCAGCTGGCCGAAGTGTTCTTCATCCAGCCAGCGCCGCCGCTGCACGAACGTGCGACGGAAATAGCCGATGTGCGCCACCGGGCCACCGAACGAGGTGAGCCCCAGCATCACGAAGGCCGCCAGCACCTCGCCCGCGGCGGCAAGCCGGCGAGTTGGCATGGGCGGGCGGGCAGGGGTCACGGACATGGCTGCGCATCATGGCCGATCGTGCTGCGGCATGGCTGCGGCATGGCTGCGGCATGGCTGCGGTCGCTGCCGATGCCGCACTGCCGCTTTCCGCATGTGAACGCGCTCGCCACAATCGGGTTTTCCCTTTGGCTGGTTGCACGCCCATGAACGCCCCCACCCGCATCGACACCACCCGCACCATCCGCGCGCCGCGCGGCACCGAGCTCAGCTGCAAGAGCTGGCTCACCGAGGCGCCGTTCCGCATGCTGCAGAACAACCTCGACCCCGAGGTGGCCGAGAACCCGGCCGAGCTGGTGGTGTACGGCGGCATCGGCCGCGCCGCGCGCAACTGGGAGTGCTTCGACGCCATCCTGCGTAGCCTGCGCGAACTCAACGACGACGAGACCCTGCTGGTGCAGTCCGGCAAGCCGGTGGGCGTGTTCCGCACCCACGCCGACGCGCCGCGCGTGCTCATCGCCAACTCCAACCTGGTGCCGCACTGGGCCACCTGGGAGCACTTCAACGAGCTCGATAAGAAGGGCCTGATGATGTACGGCCAGATGACCGCCGGCAGCTGGATCTACATCGGCTCGCAGGGCATCGTGCAGGGCACCTACGAAACCTTCGTGGAGATGGGCCGCCAGCACTACGGCGGCAACCTCACCGGAAAGTGGATCCTCACCGCGGGCCTGGGCGGCATGGGCGGCGCGCAGCCGCTGGCCGCCACCCTGGCCGGCGCCAGCAGCCTCAACATCGAGTGCCAGCAGAAGAGCATCGACTTCCGCCTGAAGACCCGCTACGTCGACGAGCAGGCCACGGACCTCGACGACGCGCTGGCGCGCATCGCCAAATACACCGCCGCCGGCGAAGCCAAATCCATCGCGCTGCTTGGCAACGCCGCGGATGTGCTGCCGGAACTGGTCAAGCGCGGCGTGCGCCCCGATGCCGTCACCGACCAGACCAGCGCGCACGACCCCGTCAACGGCTACCTGCCGCAGGGCTGGACGGTGGAGCAGTGGTTCGAGCGCCGCAAGAGCGACCCGGCCGGCACCGCCAAGGCCGCCAAGCAGTCGATGAAGGTGCACGTGGAGGCCATGCTCGCCTTCCACGCTAAGGGAATCCCCACCTTCGACTACGGCAACAACATCCGCCAGATGGCCAAAGACGAAGGCTGCGCCGACGCGTTCGCGTTCCCCGGCTTCGTGCCCGCCTTCGTGCGCCCGCTGTTCTGCCGCGGCATCGGCCCGTTCCGCTGGGTGGCGCTCTCCGGCGACCCGGAAGACATCTACAAGACCGACCAAAAAGTGAAGGAGCTGATCCCCGACGACGCCCACCTGCACCGCTGGCTGGACATGGCCCGCGAACGCATCAGCTTCCAGGGCCTGCCGGCGCGCATCTGCTGGGTGGGGCTGGGCCTGCGTGACAAGCTCGGGCTGGCGTTCAACGCCATGGTGCGCAACGGCGAGCTGAAGGCGCCGGTGGTGATCGGACGCGATCATCTGGATTCGGGCTCGGTGGCGTCACCGAACCGGGAGACCGAGGCGATGAAGGACGGTTCGGATGCGGTGTCGGATTGGCCGTTGCTCAATGCGATGTTGAACGTGGCCGGCGGCGCGACGTGGGTGTCGCTGCATCATGGGGGTGGGGTGGGGATGGGGTATTCGCAGCACTCGGGGGTGGTGATTGTTTGCGATGGGTCGAAAGAGGCGGATGAGAGGATTTCGCGGGTGTTGTGGAATGATCCTGCTTCAGGGGTGATGCGGCATGCGGATGCGGGGTATGAGGTGGCGGTGGACTGGGCGCGGGAGCAGGGGTTGAAGTTGCCGATGATTTAGGCGCTGTAGCAGGGGATTGAAAATCCCATGTTACGGTCTACAGCTGTCTCAAACTCAAGCGGATGACACTTGGCAGGCAGGAGTCCTTGGACGCGTGCACCCTGACAGCCTGCCCATGACCAGCCTTTGATCATGCAGCGCGTTTCACGCTGCGGTATGTTCAGCATCCACCGTCTCAGTTTCGGCAAGGGAAGCTCGTAGGGGGCAAACATGAGTCAGGTGAAGCTACATATAGATCTTTCTAAAGGAATCATCGATGTGGAAGGCTCGGAAGCTTTTGTCCGGGCAATCTACGACGACTTCAAGGATCGGATCCCCAGCGACGCAGGCCAACGATCGCCATCCGGCGAAGGAGCGGGAGGTGGACACGATCGCTCCGAAGTTAAAGATGTTCTTGGTGAGCAACCCTTAGGCTCAGCCGCGAAGAAAACAAAAGTGAAGAGCAAGGGTAGTAAGGAAAGCTACTCGGTCGTTAAGGATTTGAACCTGACGAGCCCAACGCACGGTCGACTAAGGGACTTCTTCGCGAAATATGAAGTCAAGACTGCTCCGGACCACAACCTAATTTTCGTCTACTTCATGCAGCATAAGCTGGGAATCACGGGCATCACGCCAGCACATCTCTATACATGCTACCGCGCCGTGGAAGCGAAAGTTCCTGGCGCACTTCGCCAAAGCGCATTTAACACGGCAAAGAGAAAGGGCTGGCTCGACACGTCGGACATGGATGATATTCGTGTCACGACACCGGGCGAGAACTACATGCTCCACGACTTCCCTAAGAAGGCCGCTAAGTAATGACGTCAAAACTCGAGGCCTTTGCTGCGCAGATTCCCGATGTCGGGCAAAGGACTAAGTCGGAACTCGTGAGCTACTTTGCCTACTACCTTACGGTCATCGAGGGACAGGGCGACACGACTGCGACTAAGGTTGACGAGTGCTTTGCAAAACTTCGCATTCCACCCTATTCGAATATCAGAGCGTTGCTAAGCGCAAAGAGCAAGAGAGGGAAAGGGCAGTCCTTCATTCGCACAAAGACTGGCTATCACTTGACACGTGAGGCTCAGACTGAGGTGCAGCAAAAACTGCACTCCGGCCCAGCAAAAGTCGAAACAAGTATTTTGCTTAGAGATCTTCTCCCGAAGATTTCGGACCCAACGGAACGATCTTTCCTCCAAGAAGCGATCGACTGCTATGAGATCGGTGCTCGGAGGGCGGCGATCTTGATGACATGGCTTCTCAGTCTTAGCCATCTTTATCAGCACGTCCTCAAGCACAAGCTCAGCGAATTCAACGCTGCTCTAGTTGCCGACAAAGGCGTGAAGCTTTCAGCAATTACGAATATCGACGACTTTGCAGAGATCTCTAAGGAAGTGAAGCTAATCGAGTTACTCCGAGCCTCGAAGGTAATCTCGAACGATGTGCGGAAGATCCTTGATACGAAGCTCGGTATCCGAAACAGCGCCGCACATCCCGCGAATGTTTCGATTTCGGAGGTCAAGGCGACCGATTTTATCATCGACCTAATCGAGAATGTCGTTCTTAAGTACTCCGCTTAACAGAGGAGTCAAGACCGCAAGTTAACCGGGTCGGGTTAACTTATGCCGCATGATTGAAGCGGTCGCCTGGCTTGGGCTCTGCTCAAAACGGAGTCAGGTTCACTTTTCTGGCCTTCGGCAGTGATTCTGACTTACGGGGTATTCATAAGACTTTCAGCGCAACAGGGGTGGAACGTTGAACAAGCATGAAAAGCTGTTGGAGCTCGTTAAAAAGAGGCGCCAGCCCGACATCCTTCCGCAATATGCGCGGCTGGCCGATTACGCCGACGGTGCTTTTGACAGGGATTGCAATTTTGTCTCTCCCTATTCCAAGGGCGCGCATAACATCAACGCAGACGTGATGATTATGCTCCAGGACTGGAGTTCGGATAATGCATTGCGGCGTAGTGGCGGACCAAGTGAACTGGGGCGCGATCCCAATCTTCCGACCAACAGGACGCTCGACAGGTTATTGAGGGACGCAATGGGGCTGAAGTTGGAAGATACTTACGCCACTAACTTGTTTCCTTTCATCAAGGGCCGCGGCTTATCCGCCCGTTTTCCTTTTGCGGATCTCGTGCTCGCGGCAAACGAATTCGCTTTACCGCAGATCAGGATTGTTGCGCCCAAGCTCGTCATCTGCCTCGGCAAGAACACCTTCAATGCTATTCATGTCGCGGCCTCTCAGGGCAGATTGACGCACGGGGCGGAACGCTGCCACACCATGGAAGATGCGATCAATGCAGCGTTCACTGTTGAATTGGAGGGGCGCAAGGTAGCCATCTGGGCGCAAGCCCACACTGGGGCTTGGGGGCAAAGCAATCGCAACAAGGGCGCTCCGGGCCGCACGTCCGGGGACTGGGTGAAAATGAGCCGCAGCGTTGGCTTGCTCGCCGCGCGTTGAGAAGACCCATGGACGTTACGGCGGCAGCGGCTGACGAGTCTGTGCGAGATGCACTCTTGGGCATCGAGGACAAGCTATACGAATCGGGGGCGCTGGTGACGGCTACGGGCGACAGTGAAGCCGAGGTCACCCTTACGTTCGAAGAAGTGCCCGTGGGTGAGGACAAGGTATTCGCGATGGTGGTACGCGTAATCGCACGCCCCACCTCGCGCACCTCGCCTGCGCGTTGGCAAACGCTCCGAGAGTATGTATTGGAAAGGTACGCGATGCTCCAGGCCGACTTTCCTGAGGACGTTCGCGAGGCATTGCTCGACTGTGTTGGACCGTTTGTGTTCGTCAATGGATTGGAGCTAACGGGGTCGAGCTAGAGCTAGAGCTAGAGCTAACACGGTCAGGTTCACTTACGCCGCTTGATTGAAGCGCTCGTCTGGCTTGGGCTCTGCTTACCGGGTGCGCGGTGGTCGATGGGCAGGGCGGACGCCTGCGAAGCGCCGGGTTTTCGTCAAAAACAGGGGTCAGAGTGCACTTTTTTGCAGCGCCTTTGCTTTAAAAAAGTCAGCCCTGGCCCCCGTTTTGGCTAAGCTTTTGATCTCCGAGTGCTAGGCTCGCTTGCAAGGCGCTTTGCTATTTTTAAACGTCAAGGAACGCGTTATGAAAAGGATTTTCCGGTATCGCCTGAGTGTCATCAGCATGCATCCCTCCGGACAAAGCCGGCGACATATCCTGCTCGCGGGATTTCTCTTTTTCACCGGCCTCTGGGCACATCCCGCTGTCGCGCAATATGCCTGTTCGGGCAACCAGCCCGGTCAGCGGGTAGTGGGCATGTCCCAAGGCGGCAATGGCGTCGCGCCTGTGCCGTTGTGCGTTGATGACCCCTCGACCTTACCCCAGTACCAGGCCCCTGCGTATGAGGCTCCTCCGGGCCCGCAGATGGTGTGGATGGACAACTACATGACGATGGCCTGGCACGCCGACGCATCTGACGGCTGGATTGCCACGGGTTTCGGCAGTTTCCAGGCTGCCGAGGCAGCAGCAGTCGGGGCATGTGCGCAAGCCATGGGCGACGGTTGCACCGTCGGTACGGGTGTCCGCAACGGCGGCCTCGCGCTGGTTCGGGACGAGGACGGGGCGTTGTGGGAGAACGTCGGCGATAGCGTGGCTGCTGCCAAGCGAGTCACTCTCAAGTCTTGCCGCGAGGGCGGTGGCAAGCATTGCGGAATCATCAGGACCGCTTTCGCACATCCGTGGCTTGAGGCCGTGGGTGGCCTGAGCTTGGGTCAGCCTATAATTCTTGCGCCTGAAGGCGACTTTCGCCGCAAATACGGCTCGGTGGCGTGGATCGATTCGAAGGCCATTGGCGGGCCGTGGGGCAGTACGGTCTGGGTCAGCACCGGGCGGCACAAGGCAGAGGATGCGTCCAGTGCGGCGGTGAATGCCTGCGAGAAGGCCAGTGGCCAGCAGTGCGTCGCCGCGCGGACCGTATCCGGCGGCGCCATCACCATAGCCACGGACACGACCCGTGCTTTGCACGTCGGCTCGAGTGCGGTCTACAAAACTGCCGCGAAGGATGCCGAAAGCCGCTGCAAAGAAGCGAAAGTGGAGTGCACGGTTACGGCGACCTATGACGTTCAGCAAGTCGGAGACTGGACTCACGACTCGAATGCGGCGCTGAAGGCGGCCGTCTCAAAATAGGCAGAAATTGCGGAATGAAGGAGGAAAAAATGGGTCTGAGTGCAATTTCTGGAGGCGAGCGCAGTGAGAGAGTGGCTCTGGCCCCCTTTTTTTTGTCTTTTTCTTGCGCATCTTCTGAAAAAGAAAAGCTGCCCGGAGGCAGCTTTTCAGATTTCGAACCCTTACGCTGGCGAAGTGATCAGCAGGGCTCTGATTCGATGGTGTAGTAAGCCGTGACTTGGCCAGTTTGCCTGTGGCGGCCCGTGCAATAGAGAACACTCTCTCCAACCATGTTGGTGTGGCTGGCGTCGGAGTAATAAATGGTGTCGATGTAGTTGGAAGGCGCACTGACCGCGATGGCGCTTGCGGTGAGAGCGGCGAATCCAGCGAGTCCAGTTATGAGAGTCTTGTTAAGCTTCATGCTCACTTCTTCCCTAAATGCGGCCCATCCGGCCGCGTTTCGATTGATACATGAACTGATGCGTAGGGTCAATGCGAATTCGGCCTAGAAAACCTGGAGTGAAAAACTGGGGTCAGAGTGCACTTTCTCTCGGTGTGCGCTGAAAAAGGTCGACCTCAGACCGTGTTTTGGTAAAGCATTGGCGCATGCCCAAGGGGAGTGCATATGTTGATCATCCGATCGCTTTTGCTGGTGCTTTGCGTTGTAGGTGTCACGACGGTGCGCGCGAGCGAACGTGAAGCACCGCGGGCACTGTCGCCGCAGGAGAAGGCAACCCTGCATGCCGACGAGGTGGTGGGGCGGGCCATGTTTGTAAGCGACCGGGCTGCCACAGTCGCGACCGATGCGGCGCTCAAGCTGGATGCGTTCCGCCAGGAATCGCGCGTGCGTGGATGGATCACCCAGGCGCACGCCGACGCGGTGACGGTGACCTTCATCGACGCGACGCCGGCAGCGCTGTATCGCGCCACCGTATCGAATGACGGCAAGTTGGTCGGCAAGGTGGAGGCGTATGCCACGCCACTGCCCCTCTCTGCGTTTGAGGCTGGTGCCGTCGCTGCCCGCACGGTCGCACTTGGCGCGAAGTTCCCGCCGTGCAGCGCTCGCTACAACACGGTGGTGCTCCCACTCGATGCATCGTCTGCGGGGAAATGGCTGGTTTACCTGCTACCCGCGACCACCCAACCAAGCGTCATCCCGATTGGCGGCACGTCTCGGGTGACCGTGGACCACGGCACCATCGTGGCGCAGCGGCCTTTCACGAAGTCGTGCATCGCCCTGGAAAATGACCCGCGTGCGGTCGCACTGATGATCAGCCACCTGCTCGACACCACGCCGACCGAGGCGCACGTCTTCTGGAGCCTTTGGGCGCACAAGGATATGTACGTGAGCACGGAGAGTGCGGCGTGGGCGATCCACGATGGGCGCATCCGTCTTGTAGAGACCGGCCACTGATCGACAACAGCGTTGTCCGTCGGGGTCAGCGAGACAGGGGCCAAAACAGCGAAGCCGGGGGTCAGGGTGCACTTTCTTGAAGCGAGCGCAGTGATCAGGTGACTCTGCCCCCTGTTTCAGTCCTCTTCTGGCGGCATCTGGCGCGAACAGAAACACAAGGATCAGCGTGCACTTCCTTATCCGCTTAGTGTTGCCCTTGGGTTTGTCGTTACAGGTTGGCGCGCCCCTTGGCGCCCAAAGGGCGCCGGACCTTACCCCCGCGTCCGTTGCCGAGGCACCTGTGCAGTATCCGGCCGAGGCCGTTGCCGCCGGCGAGGAGGGCACCGCCATCGTCGCCCTCGAGGTGGATGCCACCGGGCGTGTGCACGACGCGACCTTGGAAAAATCCAGCGGGCATCCACGGCTGGACGAGGCGGCCTTGCGAAGTGTCGCCCAATGGTCATTTCGACCCGCTCTCGTCAGAGGCAGGGCGGTTGCGCAGCGAATCCGGATTCCGGTGGCTTTTCAGCTGACGAGTGAAGGGGACACTCGGGGCCAGCCGTCGGGGGCCGCAACGATGGTGGCCTGGCTGATGAAGTTGCTGGGCGGCATCGTCTGGATATTCGGCTTTGCTTGGTCCCTGGTGCTCGCAAAACGCCGTTCCATCCTGTGGCTCTCAGGCATGGTTGCCCTCTGGGTCGTCACCTATCCGGTGTTTCTGGTGGTGCATTGGCAAAGTGCGAGGCGCAGCCTGCCCTTGGTGATGGCTGGCATGGCTTTGTCGTCTCTTGGGCTGTATCTCTCGAGCGTTAACTGATCCGCTTACCGAGGGATCAAAACAGGGCTCAGGTTCGACTTTCTGACCGGTTGTGGGCTTTCCTCGGCCGTCCGATCTTGAGCGGCCCGGCGGGGCGGGCGAGCTGGGCCTCGATGATGGCGCGGAAGTGGTCGGACCCGAGCGCATGCTGGCGCTGCAGATGCAGCCGGATCGAAAACAGGGGTCGAAAACAGGGGTCAGAGTGCACTTTTTGCAGCGCCTTTGCTTCGCAGAGTCAGCCTTGACCCCTGTTTGGCTAAGCTTTTGGTCGCCCAGTGCTAGGCTCGCTTGCGAGGCGCTTTTTTATTTTTGAAACGTCAAGGAATGCGAAAAACTGGGGTCAGAGTGCACTTTCCCGCAGGGTCAGCTAAAAAAGTCCGCTCTGACTCCTGTTTTAGTCTCAAGCGGGAGAAGGATTCAGATGAGCGTGTCCCCGAAGTGGATATTTGCGCGTGCGCTGGCGTGCGGTTTTTGTGTCGTCACCGGAGGCGCGCAGGCCAGTTCGGACGGCTCGACTACATCGAAGCCAGCAGCGATCCCTTCGTGTGGGCCGCACCAGCTTGATGGCATCCCTGCGAGTGACGAGGTTCTCGCTCATCGCCAGTTTGAGCTGCCGACGCTTTCTTACGCTGGCGATTCGGGTCCCACCCACTGGAATGTTCCGCTCACGCTGCTTGTTGACGCATCAGGGCGCGTTGCCTGCCGGTCGATGGGGAGCGACTTCAGTGAGCGGCGCGCACTCAACCACACGCGGCGCGAACTTCTGCGGGCGATGACTGGCTGGCGCTACCGGCCCTTTCTTGTCGACGGCAAGCCAGCTTCGGTTGTAATTCGGGAGACGGTAGCCGAGCAGCGGGTCCCCTTGGTGCACCAACCGTTGCCCGAGGTTTCACCCGCTCAGGTGACGATTTCGCTGTCCCGAGGCGGGTGCTTCGGAATGTGCCCTGGTTATGAGGTGAGCATCCACGGGAACGGGCAGGTGGACTATCAAGGTGGGGGCTATGCAGACGTCCAGGGAAAGCACCGCTATCAGATATCCCCTGAAGAGGTGGCGGCGCTTGTGGAAAGAGCCCGGCGCGTCGATCTCTGGTCCATGAGCACTAGTTATCGAGCTCCAATCACCGACAACTCGACCTACGTGCTCACCTTGAAGATGGGCAGGTTGACGCACGAGATCGAGGACTATGTGGGTCGCATGGTCGGCATGCCTGCCGCGGTTGGGGAATTCGAAAACGAGGTGGATCGTGTGGGACGAACGTCCGAGTGGATACATCTCTCCTTGGCGGCGGTCGAGCGCTTGCAAAGTGAAAACTTTGATTTCACCTCACAAGAGGGCGCTGATACGTTGGCGCGAGCCGTTGCCAACGACGGTAGCACCGACGAAGCGGCGTTGTTGCGGATGATCGACCTTGGTACGCCTGTCAAGGGCGGAGACGCGGTACGGCCACCGCGGGGAGCGCCCATGCCGACGGAATCGACACTGCTAAACGTTGCGCTGGTCCATCATCGCGTCGCGCTGATCGATCCGCTCGTGGCGCAGGGCCTGTTGAACACGGGCGGTCTGCTGGACAAGCACAAACTCGACCTGGCCTTTCAGGACGCAGTAAGGGGCGGGCGCCTTGCGGCCGTGCAGAAGATATGGAACGCAGGCGGTGGCGAGGTCCACCCTTCGCTTCGGCTCGAGGACGAGGATGAAGATGGTGAACGGGCCACCCCCAAGCGCGTGCCGGTGACGCTGCTCCTCTCACGCTCCTACCGCGATGTGCATTGGGAGGGACAGGCGATTGCCGAATGGCTTGCCGCGAAGGGCTGCGATCTGAAGGCGCAGGCAGCTGATGGCGACACGCTTCTGCACAGGGCGGTTGAGGCGGGTGATATCGCATTCGTTCGCTACCTGCTGCTGCATGGCCTGAATGCGTCAACCGCGGGTCGTTACGGCCTGCCTGCATTGGGAAGCGCGCAGAATGAAGACATCGCGCTGCTGCTTCTGAAGGCTGGCTCAAGCTGGCAAATGAATGACGGTGGAGCAGGTTTCAGGCGCTACGCTGAGGAACAGCATTGGACGCGAGTGCTTGCTTATCTTAATCAGCACACGGGCGAGGCAAGCCGAAAACAGGGGTCAGGTTCGACTTTCTGATCGAAAAGTCCACTTTGACCCCTGTCTTCGGAGGTTCCAAATGCCGGGTTTACTTTGCTGGCATGGGCAACACGAGAAGGGGTGATCGGAAAGTTCACCCAAATGCGCACTCTTTGGTCGAGGGGCCGGCGTTCGCTACACGGTGCTCGAGCTCCCTGTGAGGCAGAGCCGGTCCGGCGTTTCCACGCACAAGGAGGTTTGCGGCATGGACGAGTTTATCGATGGATGCAGTTGCAGGGTCTGGGCGATTGACGGCTGGATCAATGAGGAACGATCGACCAATCTGAATCACCTGATCGAGGCCAAGGGTACTGCCCTGTACCAAGGAGGGTTCAAGGGTAACCGACACCTCAAGGTGGCCGAGTTCGTCGGCCTCAGGACGGCGGTCAGTACGGCGCGGCCGTGCATCATATACGGGGAGTTCGATTCTGCGGCTGACAAGCTGCCCACACACATGTGGCTTGAATACGACGGCTACATCTACGACACGATTCCTGGCTTCCGCTTGCGGCGGAAGCCAGCTACCGAGGTAAGCCGTCGTTCGCCGGGCTGCGTCAACGGTCAGTACGCTGCAAACAAGGTTGGTGCGGTGCCCGCCTACCTTTCGGTCAACCAATATGCGGCCATCCAGGCTGCCGATGGGCATTGGGCAGCCGTCGCCGGAGCTGGGTGCGACGAGTTCACCCCTCAGGACACGGGTTGATCATCCAATCCAGAAACTGGAGTCAACCAAACAGCGGTCAGGTTCCACTTTCCAAAACAAAGGTCAGGTTCGACTTTCTGACCGGTTGTGGGCTTTCCTCGGCCGCCCGATCTTGAGCGGCCCAGCAGGGCGGGCGAGCTGGGCCTCGATGGCGGCACTGAAGCGGTCGGATCCGAGCGCATGCTGACGCTGCAGATGCAGCCGGATCGCCTCGATATCTTCGTCGGACATGGTTTCCACCGCGATGGCGCGATAGGCGGCGCAGCGCTCCTCCCTCGTGGCTCCAAGGGCGTGGTAGTTGGGGTGGGGGTGGACGACCGCGTCGTCACGCCCGAGGGCGTTGGCCGCATGGCTGGACCACGGGTAGTCGGCGGGATCGGCGCACATGCGCGCGCGAACCGGGTTCAGCTCGATGTAGCGGTAGCAGCGCAGCAGGTAGGTGTCGCGATCGACGAGGGAGGATTTGTAGCGGCCCTCCCAGGCGTGCCCGTGCGGCGGTAACGATCGTTGACGTAGCGGACATATCGCCGCCCCAGCGCCTGCATGAGGCGGGCGACCTGGCCGCTGGTCTCCGGGGTCATCAGCAGGTGCACGTGGTTGGTCATCAGTACATAGGCGTGAACCTGGCAGTGCTCCCGCAGCGCGATCTCCTTGAGGTTCTGCAAGTAGCAGTGCCGATCGGCATCGGTGAAGAAGCAGGGCTGTCGATCGTTTCCGCGCTGGACTACGTGCTGGGAAATGCCCGGGAGGTCGATGCGCGGACTGCGTGCCATGGGCGGCTCCTTGCCAAAGCGCCATCGATGCCCGTGGTCCGGCGCGTCGTCTGTCGTTGCAGGCCCACGAGACACTCAGAAAATTGCACTCTGTGCCCGCACGAGCTGAGCCCGGCTCGGCCAGGAGGTCGCCGGCCAGGTCCGGCGCGGGCCTGGGTTCGCGTCTGGGTATGGAGCGGACGCCACGCCGTTGGCGACTCACGATCGGCGATCGGCCAGTGCTAGATTCAAGCGATGACCGCCACCCTTGCCCAGCTGCAGGAAGACCTGGATGACCTTGAGTCGCGGATGCCGACGATGGTCCGTGCATCTGCGACCACTGAATTCTTCCTTCCGGATTGCGTTCCCCGGGAAATTCTCCTCCTGGACGCAGCGGCCAAGGATGACTACCCATGGGCAGCCGGGCGGCTGCGCGAGATGTTGCGCCAGCACAGCGCACCGGCACTCGACTGATGTGCTACTCGGCGCAGGTGTGGGCGGCATACAACAAGTTCGTGCACGTGCATGGCGCGATCATGGACTTCAAGGAGTTCGTGCGGACCTTCATTGACGTCAAGGCACGCGGCCAGTGGTCCCGTCTGCCCAAGGCCATGCGCGAGAGCTTCCGCAAGCCAGAGAGCGCCGAAGGGTTCGAGCTGGCCAAGCTGGTGGCCGAAGGCGACCGGGAACTCGAAGCCGTGCTCGAGTCCGACCTCGGCACACAGCGCGATCGCCTGGCCAAAGCGGAGGCGGTGCTCGCGAGCGCCAAGCCCACCAAGAAGGCCGCAAACGACCAGCGCATCGCCGGCAACAAGATCAAGGCCGTCGAGCGCAAGCTCGAAGACCTTCACCGCCGCGAGCTGGAGCCCGACGACTCGCGCATCTACCCCGGCTATTACGCGCCGGTGATGGTGTGGGAGGACGGCCGACGCGTAGTGAAGCCCATGCGCTACCAGTGCAGGCCAGAGGGGAAGCCCGCGCTCTACGACACCAGGTTCCCCGGCACCTACAACGCCAGGCGAGACAATCTCGAGGGCTTCTGGAAAGGCCAGTTCGGCTTCGCCCATGGCCTCATCGTCGTTGAAACCTTCTACGAGAACGTCGAGGGACCAGACGGGAAAAATCGCGTGGTGCAGTTCACCCCGCGCGACCGCGAGCCGATGCTCGTGGCGTGTCTGTGGTCACGATGGGAGGGGCAGGGCGAGAAGCTGCTGTCGTTTACCGCGATCACCGACGAGCCGGAGCCCGAAGTCGCCGCGGCCGGGCACGATCGAACGATCATCAACATAAAGCCGGAACACATCGACGCGTGGCTCCGTCCGGATCCGGCGAACCTGGCCGCGCTATATGCCATCTTCGACGACAAGCGGCACCCGTTCTACGAGCACCAGATCGCGGCTTGATCGCGCGAATCGGCTCACCTCAACCTGACCCGATTGACCAAGCGGGACGGGGGAGGGGCTCTCCGGAGAGAAGCCCTCCTACTCGCTCCCGCGTCACCTGTCACGCCAGCCCGCCGGGACGCTCCGGCGGGAAGCGCCCCGGCTTGTGGGGGTACAGGCGCCTGGGAGCCCTCCCGTCACACCTGGGCCTGGCCACCGTCGACGAACAACTCGGTGCCGGTGACGAAGCTGGCGTCATCGGAGGCGAGGAACACGGCCGCGCGTGCGATCTCCAGCGGCTCACCGACCCGCCCCAGCGGCAACTGGGCAGCGAGCGCGTCGAGCAGGCCCTGCTGCTGGGCCGCGTCCGGGCCAGCCAAGCCGACCAGGCCGGGCGTGCGCGTGGGGCCGGGGCTCAGCGTGTTGAAGCGGATCCTGCGGCTCTTGTCGACGTCGAGAATCCAGTTGCGGACGAATGCGCGCACCGCGGCCTTGGATGCGCCATAGACGCTGAAAGCAGGCGTGCCGGTGGTCGCGGCGGTGGAACCGGTCAGGATGACGGAGGCGCCCGGCCCCAGGATGGGCAGCAGGGTCTGCACCGTGAACAGGGTCCCCTTGACGTTGCGGTCGAAGGTGTCATCGAAGTGCGCTTCGGTGATCTCGCCCAGCGGAAGCATGGAGCCGCCGCCGGCGTTGACGAACAGCACGTCCACGCGCCCGTGTTCGCCCTTGATGCGGTCGGTCAGGCGCTGCAGGTCACCGAGCTTGGCCGAGTCCACCTGCACTGCGACGCCCTGCGGACCGATCGAGGCCGCCGCGGCTTCGAGCTCGGCTTTCCGGCGCCCGGTGATGTAGACGGTGGCGCCCTCCAGAGCGAACTGCCGGGCGGTCTCCAGGCCGATGCCGGAGCTGCCGCCGGTGACCACCGCGATCTTGTTTTCGAGCTTGCGTGACATGGTTGAAACCTCGTGGGTGAGTGACTGGTGGCGAAAAGATATCGACGGAAGGTTCGTGACTAAATAGAATCAAATGAAATTCATCGTTTCATTATTGATATGTCCAAGCTGCCGGACTTCGAAGGGCTCGCCCTGTTTGCCAAGGTCGCCGAATGCCGCTCGTTCCGGGCCGCGGCGCGCGAGCTCGACCTCTCGGTGCCGACGCTGTCGCGGGGTGTCGCGCGGCTGGAAAAGCGCCTGGGTGCGCGGGTGTTCAACCGGACGTCGCGCCAGCTCGCGCTGACCGCGTTCGGCAGCAACCTGCTTGAGCGCGCAGCCCAGCTCTATCGCGATGCCGAGGAGGCCGAGGCGCTGGCGCGCGACCAGTCCGCCTCGCCGCGCGGGACAGTGCGGATCGCCGCGCCGATGACTTTCGGCGTGCGCTGGGTGGCCCCATTGCTCCCGGCGTTGCTCGCGCGTTATCCGGAGTTGACCGTCGATCTGCATCTGTCCGATGCGGTGGTCGACATCGTCGGCGATGGCTTTGACGCAGCGCTGCGCATCGCGTCGCTGCCCGATTCCTCGCTGGCGGCACGACTGCTCTGCAAGGTGTCGCGGTTTACCGTGGCAGCGCCAGTTTACGTAAGGCGCTTCGGCACGCCCAAGCACCCGCGTGACCTGGACCCCGCCCACTGCCTCGCCTACGCGCTTCGCGCTGGAAGCGACGCGTGGCGTTTCCGCAACGGCCGCAAGGAGGAGGTGGTCCATCCGATGGGGAGGCTGCGCACCACCAACTCGGAGGCACTGCTGCCGGTGTTGCTGGCCGGCGAGGCTGTTGCCGCGCTGCCCGAGTTCATGGCGGCGGAGTACCTGCGGGACGGTCGCCTGTTGTCGTTGCTGCCCGACTGGGAGCAGTCCGGCGGAGGCCTGTACTTCGTGTCGCCGACCACGCGCCACCGACCGGCAAAGGTGGAAGCGGTGGCCAACTACTTCGCCGAGGTGCTGAGCGATCCGGTCTGGCGGTGGCCGAGTCGGGCGAAGAAGTGATCCTGGGCAGATTACCCGCTTGGTGATGCCGCGCTGCGTGACGTGCAGCGGAACACCCTGCTCGGCTTCCGCTCCCGGCCCCCGGATCTCCCCATGAAAGGAGACGAGGCCAACCAAGCTTGTTCGCCGTCTGGCAGAGCGCGCCGCGTGCGTGACTTGATTGGCCACATCCTCTTCTCGAGCACTCACACGATCGAGCCGAGACGGAAGACACTTCCCCTCCATCTGCACATGGTTGCGGTACAGCTGCGCGCCTTCTGTCCGGACATCGTCGATCAGGGCGTGGGGTACGTCGACAAGCGGGAGGAATACGTGCGTCAGACCCGCTCAACCCCCCTCGTTTCTTCCAGCGACGGGGCGCGAACGAACAGGAGCCACGGATTGCGTGCGCTGTCTTCCCTGGCGGCTGGCGGTGCTATCTTCTGCGCCATATCCGGGGGGATTTCATGTCAGCCATCGCTCGTTTCGCGGTCCGCGTCGCCGCGCTTTTCCTGTGTGCCATCAGCGCAGTAGCCACGGCGCAAGCGCCAGTCGATCCCGCCGTCTGGGGGCCCTACGCGCACGTCGCCGGGACGCAGCGGCGCGACCCGATCTATATCGTGCGCTGGCATTGGACCAAGCCGGGTGCGGAGCTGGTCGAGGAGTTCATCCTGCGCAGCGGCGCCGAGGTGGACTACAGCAACACCATCACGCCGGGCGCGGGTCCGGGCAAGCTGCGCCTCGTCAGCTCCTACATGAGCAAGGAGTGGCTGGGCACGGTGCAGAGCGACGGCAGCGTGCTGTGGATCGGCTCGGGCTTTCTCAAGATGCCGTATCGGGTAGCGCTGGGCGAGGATGGCGCCCTCGACATGCGGAAGGTGAAGCTGAGCCATGGCGCGATCGCATCGATCGCTCCGGCGACCGCGAACTCGCGCTTCGAACTGATCCCCAACGACGATGAGTCGTCTCCCGCCCCGGCCGATCAGGCGGCGTGGGGGGTTTACTCGCGACTTGCTGGCGCTGACATGGCCTCCGGCCACGGGCAAATCCGCTGGTCGTGGCGCGACAAGGACACGCTGGTCGAGGATGGCGGCGGGGCATCCGCCAGGGCATTCATCACGGTCGCCGGTCCTGGCGCGCTGCGCTATGTCACCGAGGACGGCAAAGAGCAGCGCAGCGGCGCCGTGCAACCGGACGGTTCGGTTGTGTGGACCATGGCGGGCTCCGAGCCCTTCCGGGTTTCGCTGCTCGATGGCGGCGTTGCCTATGACCAGGTAACGCTGCGCGACGGGGTGGTGGTAGAGGCCGGCAAGATGCTGCGCCTGGTCGGTACCCTGCCGCCAGCGGCTAGGTTGGAGCAGCCTGCGCCGACACCCGAACCCACTGCCGCTGTGGCCGCCCCTCCCGTGGCTCCCACTTCGCCCCGGGCTGCCGCAGCACCGGACGCGAGCGCGCCGGCGCCGGCGGTAGCCGCCGCAGCGAGAGTGGCGCCCGCCGCGCCGGCACTGTCGGACGTTGACGCATTGCTGCAGAGCACGGGCGAAGACATGTGCGCGTCAGCGAAGGAGCGGGCGAGCCGCTTTTGCGCCGCGCTGGTCGCACTGATCAGGAAGCGACAGGCGGATGGAGTCGTGATTGCATTCCGCGAGCCGCCTGCCGCGACGCCGGGTTCAAGGAAGTCCGCTGCCGCCGGGAAAAAGGGTGCGGCGGCAACGGACGCGATGCAGGCCGTCCCGGCGCGTTGGGGCGTGATGGCAACGCTGGTGGATCAGCCACACTTCGTGTTCCGCACGGAGCCGGAGCGCAACCCGCCCAGCTCCCCTGACAAAGGCTACGTGTCGGCGTGGACGGAGCGCGGCCTTGAACTGGAATGGAAAGAGATCACGGCAGGAAGCGAAGGTCCTGCCACCGATATTTATCGGTGGAACGCCAAGCGGCAGAAGGTGATCGGCCTGCCGCTCGACGTAAAGGCTGCTTATGCCCGGGAGCTGAGCGTGGAGGCCGGAGGCATCTCCCAGCTCCTCGTTCTGCGGCCGGACAATCTCAAGGTGCGCTCGCTGGTTCAGGCGATCTCTGACGGCGGAACGAAGTGGACCAACCAGTCCCTCAAGGACGGTGCCTGGGCCACCTTCTCGACCACCTATGACGTTCCCAGTACACCGGAATGGGTCGCTCAATGGCAGCAGTGGCAGGCGCGTCGCCGGGAGCAGGCGCAGCTTGCGGCAGCAGCGGAGCAGCAGCGGCAGCAGGCCGAATTCGCAGCGATGGAGGAGCAGGCATTGGCGCGACAGCAGGAAGAGGCAGACGCCGACGCCGAGTTCGAGGCCGAACGGGCGCAGAAGGCCGCCGCCTGGAATGCCATGGCCGCGGCGAACGAGCAGGGGCTGGCGGACTCCATCGCGCGCCTCAACGACACCACGGCGCGGGTGCAGGCGCAGCAGGAGCAATACAGACTGCAACAGCAGTATGCGCAACAGGCGGCGCAGACCGAGCAGCGCCAGCGCGATGCCGAAAATGCGCGTCTGACGACGCAGCGCCAGTACGAGACAGCGCGCCAGTTCGAGGCACAGCAGCAGGCACAGCGTGAAGCGCAGACGCAACGCCAGGTGCAAGGCCTACCGCAAGCACAAGGCGCGCCGAGAGGCACGGCGTCCACGCAAACCGATGCCAATGTTTGCGTAAGCCGGCCTGTGGTGGGTCCCAACAATGCCTGTGGCAAGGGCACGTCAGCTTCGGTCAGCAACCACTGCCCGACGCCGGTGGACGTGCGTATGTGTTCGATGACGCCCAGAGGTTGGGATTGCAGCGCGCGCTGGGGTCTGGCACCTGGCGAAAGCTGGAGTCAGGCGTGGTGCGCAGGGACGTCGCAGATATTCACCACGGCCCGCAACAGCAACAGCGGCGTCCCGCTCGATTCGCCGTAACCGGACGGCAAGGCAATCGGCCCAGGGTCGACTTTTGCGTGAACTCCGGGACCTGTTCGGCCTTCCGGCGCTGAGCGTCTCGACGGGTTGATAAGGCGAGAAACGCGGACGCGCATGAAGCGAGCGTGGCCGGGGTAGCGCGGAGGGCCTGTCACAACGCGGGGGCCAAGTTCACTCGCTGGTCGCCTCCGCATTGGAAAAGTGGGCTTCGATTTCTGCTTTTGCTTCAAGGACGTTTTCGCAGATCGGCGGCACAGGCTCCATGTTCGTTGGAGCGTAACGCCCGGAGGGGTCGGGCGTTTACAGGGACCCGGCATGGCCATTCCGATCCTCATGTATCACCACGTCGCGGCGGTGGCCGGCGTGGCGCGCCGCTGGCGCAGCCTGTACGTGACGCCCAGCGCGTTTGCGTGGCAGATGGGGCTGTTGCACCGCCTGGGGTATCGCGGCCTGTCGATGTCCGACGCCATGCCCTACCTGCGTGGTGAGAGGGCGGGCCGGGTAGCGGTTGTCACACTCGATGACGGTTACCTCGACAACTTCGAGAACGCGTTACCGGTGCTGCAGCGCTTCGGTTTCACCGCCACCTGCTACGTAGTCAGCGGCAGCATCGGCCGGCACAACACGTGGGACGCGGACCGGCTCGGACGGGAGAAACCGATGATGAACACGGCCCAGGTGCTGGCCTGGCGCGATGGCGGCATGGAAGTTGGCGCGCATACGCGCAGCCACCCGTACCTCACAAGGTGCGACGTCCCTCAGCTGCGCGAGGAGATCGTCAGCTGCAAGGCAGAGCTGGAAACGCTGCTGGATGCCCCCGTGCTCCAGTTCTGCTACCCGTACGGCGACGTGGACGACCGCGTGCTCGAAGTTGTGCGTGAGGCCGGTTACCTCGCGGCGACCACCAGTCGCCGCGGTCGCGCCATGCCGGGCGCGGACTTGTGGCGGTTGCCACGGGTGCCCATGGCGCCCCGGCATATCCTCCGCAGTTGGCGGCGCGTGCGCTGACCGACGGTGAGGTTCGGCGTGGAGCCGGAGCGGCACCGACGTCGCAGGAAGATCCTTCGGATTTTTCAAACTGCGCGGCGACATTCCGGGAGCGCTCGCCGCTGTTGCAGGGTGGCGATCCGCTCCGGAGAAGTCTGCGCTGACCCAAGTCCGGGGCTCAGCTCCAGCGCTTCTGAACCCCTTGCTCGAGTCCGGTTTTCGAACGTTTCCGTTCACCCTCTCGCCACACCATCGCGCGCATGTTCCGGCGCACGTGCAGGGGGTCATGGGCATCGTCCGAAGCGGCGCTGCCTTCTTCATGGAGGGTGCGTCATGCGTCAATTCCTGTTTCGCCCGCTTGCGAGCGGTGGCCCGTTCGTGTGCGTCATTTCCGCTGCGCTGTTGGTGAGTTCGGCCTTGCCATCGCGTGCCGCGAGCGCCGCGACCGTCCACGTGATGAACTGCAACGACAGTGGCGTCGGCAGCTTGCGAGGTTCCATCGCCAGTGCGCAGAGCGGCGACACGATCGATGCGAGGCACCTGAGTTGCCACCTCATCCGCCTTACCGGCGGCGAGATACGCATTGCGCAGCACGACATGACAATCATCGGCCCCGGCAGCAGGCTTCTGACGGTGGACGCTGACCGTGCAGGCAGGGCGTTCCTGCACGATGCCCCGAGCGCATCCGACAACTTGGGCACACTGGTGATCAAGCAGATGACTGTCGCCAATGGCGGGTATGCAGGGGCGACAGGTTCCGGCGGCTGCGTGGCTTCCAACAGCAATCTCGAACTGCAGGGAGTGGATGTGCACGGCTGCTTTGGCGGCTCGGGCGGCGGAGTGTTTGCCGACTATGGCCTGCGCCTGCTCAACAGCAACATCTTCGACAACGTGGCGGACGGCGTGGGTGGCGGTGCGGCAGCGTTCGACATGATCGTCTACCGCAGCCGCATCTACGGCAACCACGCCAGCCGGTGGGGCGGTGGCGCAACGGCACAGGACATGATGACGCTGTCCTATTCGACCGTGGACGGCAACCGCTCGCAGAGCGAGGGTGGTGGCGTCTATGCCGAAGGCAGACTGGTCGTCAACAAATCCACCGTTTCAAATAACGCCGTTACCGTGTCGGACTACGGCCGCCCCGGCGGGGGCGTGTGGGGGCGTGCGATCTACGTTATCGACAGCACGGTCTCCGGGAACGAGGCGTTTTACGGTAGCGCGATCTGGGCCATGGACTCGCTCCAGATCGCCAACAGCACCATTGCCTTCAACCGGGAGACGGGGTCCGAAAGTCTGGGAGCGGTTGTGGTGTATCACTTCACCGGCCTGGCTGCCCTGCCTGGGGCGCAGGCCGGCGTACCGGCCTACAACATCAGCAGCTCGATCGTCGCCGACAACCTATGGCGAGGGAACCCCGGCTACGCGTTCGAGCCGGACTCGATCTTTTTCGTGCACGGTTACAACAACATCTTCCAGCAATCGCCGATCCCGGTGCCGCCCGATACGATGACGCTGGATCCTCTGCTTGCACCGCTGGCGGACAACGGCGGGCCCACGATGACGCACGCGTTGCTCAACGGCAGTCCCGCCATCGACCGCGGCAACAATCTGCGTCACCGCCATTACGACCAGCGTGGACCGGGCTTCGCGCGCGTGCAGGGCTCGGCGCCAGACATCGGCGCATTCGAACTCTGTCCGGCGGATACCAGGAACTAGCCGTCTGCGACGGCACGAAGGCAGCGGCACGATCTGGAGACGGCGGCAGGGAGAGCGTGCAACGTTCCGTGTCTGTCGGTGCGTTGCGGGGGCGTCCGATTCTTGAGCGATCCGCGCCGGGCTTCGATGGCGGCAACGACCGGATTCGAGCGCGTGCTGGCGCTGCAAGTACGGGCGAAACGTCCCGATGCCGCGTCGGCACGTTTCCGTGGCGGTGGCGGGCGAAAGGAACGTGGCGGATCGGCCACCATATGGCCGGCATGTTGCCCGCCGGGGTCATGCGACTAGCTCGCCTGTGCTGCCTCTTCTGCAACTTCGGCTCGTTTCCGCGCCAGGTACTCGCGCACGCTGCGCTCGGTGGTGAGCACGATGGCCCTGTCGTAGGCCTCAAGGGCGTCCTCGAAGTGTCCCGCCTCCGCCAACAGATGGGCGCGGGTGGCCCATGCCGGTTGGAAGCGCCGGAGCGCCTCGTCCGGGATCAGGTCCAGCGCGGCCAGTCCATCTCTCGGCCCCTTCGCCCGCCCCGTGGCCGCGGCGAAGGCGACGCGGGCTCCCAGTGTCGGCACGATCGCTACCAACGCGGCGTACAGCGAGCGCAACGCGGCCCAGTTGGTCAGCCCGGAGGAAGCCCGCGCGCAGTGCACTGACTGGATGGCGGCTTCGAGCTGAAAGCGCCCGATCCGGCGAAACACGCTGGCCCGCCGCAGGAGATCCTCGCCTTCCCGGATCAGGCCCGCGTCCCATTGGGCCGGGTTCTGCTCCTCCAGCGGCAGGAACGCGTCTGCCGCACCGCGGGCACCCACGCGGGCCAGCGACAGCGAAAGGAGTGCTGCCAGCCCCAGTGCCTCCGGCTCGTCGGGGAGAAGCTCGGCGAGCATGACCGCCAGGTATCTGGCCTCGGCGGCGAGTGATTCGCGGACAGTCGGGCCGGAGACGACCAGCCAGTCGATCGCGTAGGCGCCGTAGACTGCTTCGAGTACGGCTTCCAGTCGCCCCGGCAGGTGGGCCGGGTCGGGCAGGGCGAAGGGAATCCGCGTCTCCCGGATGCGGCGCTTCGCCCGCACCAGTCGCTGCGCCAGCGTCGCCTCGGGGATCGCGAAGATCCTCGCGATCTGCCGCACCTGCAAGCCGAGCACGGTCTGCAGCATCAGCGGACTGCGCACGGCGGGGTCGATCGCCGGGTGTGCGCAGACGAACAGGAGCGCCAGGCGGCGATCGGGAATGGTGTCCGGATCGAGCTCATCGATCGCGCAGGCCGGTGAGTGGATCGCTTCGTCGAGCGGAGCAGAGGTTCGGTGGGCGGCGGAACGGTAGACATCCCTCTGGCGGTTGCGCGCGGCGGTGAGCAGCCACGCCTCCGGGTTCTCCGGCGTGCCCGCCTGTGGCCATCGTTGCAGCGCCTGCGCGAATGCATCAGAGAGACAGTCCTCTGCCAGCTGGATGTCGCCGTTGGAAGCGGCAAGGATCGCGACCAGACGACCGTAAGAGGCGCGGGCTACCTGCTCCGCTCGTGCCCGGGCAGGCGCCTCCACGGGCACCGTGCTTCCGCCGTCGGCACCCGCTGGCATCCCGTTCGTCACGCCGGAATCCAGCGCCCGCCGACAAAGCGCACCGCCGACGGACGGATCTCCACCGTGCCCCACTGCGCCGCCGGGCACTTCTCCGCCCAGGCGAGCGCCGTGTCCAGATCCGGCACGTCGAGCACGAAGGTGCCGCCAAGTTGCTCCTTCGAGTCGGCGTACGGGCCATCCTGCACCTGGAGCCCGCCGTGCCGGAGCGTCACGGTAGTGGAGAGTGCGGAAGGCTGCAGGACCTCGGCGCAGACCAGGACATCCGCCTCCTCAAGCGCCTTCGCATAGGCCTGGAACGCCGCCATGCCGGCCTCGATCGCCTCCTTGCCGATATCTTCGGCGGTGGCTTCGGCGTAATGGAGAAGTAGGGTGTAGCGCATGGTTTGTCCTCTGCTGGGATGGCCGAGCGAGCAAGCGTCGCTGCCTGCCTCCCATGACGATCGAGAGCGGCTCCATTCGACACCGTCGGGCTCGCGCGGTGGTTGATCCTGCCGCAACATGATGGGACAGCAAGCCCGCGAGAAGCGCCCTTGAGGCGCTGTCCCGCGCAGCGCCGGTCGGCGCCGCCGAGGTGGGCGGCCGTCATTCCTGGACATCCCGACGGCATGTCCATGGGGGCTACGGCGCGCGCGACCTGGCAAGGCTCGTCCGGCCGTTCCGGCTTCAGGCGGGCGCGACGCGGGAGCGATTCCCGGCCCGGCAAGGGGCTTCTCTTCTCCAGGCGGGTGCCGTAGAAATCCACTCTGCCGCCGCTTGCCGGCGCGCGTTTATCGGTACTCCATCAACGGCCGGCCACGTCTGCCGGCAGGGGCCCAGGGGGGCAGGGTATGAGCAAGATTGATCTTCATGCGGTGGCGGACGGCCTTCCGGCCGCCTGGTCGTCCCGTATCGTCGGCCGCGCGGCCGGGGCGAATCTGAAGGTCGTGCGAATGGACGGGGCGGCGTTTCCCGAGGAAGTACATGACTTCGACGAAGCGCTGCTGGTGATGTCCGGGCGCATGAATCTTCACGTAGCGGGTGCGTTGGTGCAGGTCAATGCGGGTGAGGTCTTCATCGTGCCGGCCGGCGTGCCGCACGCGGTCGACTCCGGCAGCGACGGTGTGCTGGTTATCGTGGACGCCTGAGGACCTGGATATCACGCGCGCGATCGGCGCAGACACGGAGATGGTCGAGCCATGAAAACCCACGGCACCCTTGTGACCTGGAACGACGACCGGGGCTTCGGCTTCATCGAGTTGCCGGGAGGCGGCGAGAGGGTCTTCGTGCATATTTCGGCGTTCCCGCGCGGCGGCGTGCGGCCGGTCGTGGGGGAGCTCGTTTCTTTCGAGATCGATGCGCGCGAGGCGGGCAAGAAGCGGGCGGTGCGGGTCATGCGGTGCGGCAGCGGCTTGCAGTCACGGCGCTCGCGGCAACCGGCCGCGGCACATCGGAGCAGCAGCGCGCTCGGTTCGCTGGTCACTTTGCTCTTGCTGATCGCGATCGGTTGGTACGGCTACCAGCAATTCAGCTCCAACCAGGAGCCGCCGGCGGCGCCGCGGGTGCATGCCCTGCGCGCCGCGGCGCCGGAGCCGGCCTCGCCCTTCAGCTGCGACGGCCGCACAAGGTGCCCGCAGATGCACTCGTGCGCCGAGGCCAGGTTCTTCCTCAGGCAATGCCCGGGCACGCAGATGGATGGCGACGGCGACGGCGTGCCCTGCGAGAGCCAGTGGTGCCCGGCCGAATAGCGGGTGACACGCAGCGCAGGCAGAAACGGCCGTCACGGTCGGCCGGCCCAGCACAATGCGCAAGGCCACTTACCCGGAATCGTTTTCCTCCATGACTTCACCATCCTCCACCCGGTCCATTGGCCTGCTTGCCTACGACGACATGCAGGCGCTGGACCTCGTCGGTCCGCTGGACGTGTTCGGCGGCGCGAACGCGCTTGCGCACGGTGCACCGCCGTATGAGCTGCGGGTCATTGGTCTGCACGCGCGCGCCGTGCGCGCAGAGAACGGTTTATCGATCGTGCCTGTGCACACGCTGGAGGACGCGCCGCCGCTGGATACGCTGCTGATACCGGGCGGCCGGGGTGCGCGTCTCGCCCTCAGTCGCGATGCGCGCCTGCTCGACTGGTTGCGCGAGCGCTCAAAAGACACGCGGCGGATCGTCTCGGTCTGCACCGGCGCGTACGTGCTGGCGGCGACCGGGTTGCTGGATGGCCGCCGCGTCACGACGCATTGGGGTTATGCCGACGACTTCGCGCGCCGCTATCCCGCCGTGCATGTCGAAACGGACCGGCTGTTCCTGCGCGACGGGTGCTTCGCCACCTCGGGCGGGCTGACCGCAGGCATGGACCTGGCACTCGCGCTGGTGGACGAGGATCTCGGCGCGGCGGCGGCGCTCGAAGTCGCGCGGTACCTGGTGATGTACGTGAAGCGGCCCGGCAACCAGGCGCAGTTCTCCACGCCGCTGGCGGCGCAGGCGCAGGGCAACGGCCGCATGGGTGCGCTGGTGGGCTGGCTGCTGGCGCATCTGGACGAGGACATCGGCATGGAACGCATGGCCGATCAGGTGGCGATGAGCGCGCGGCATTTCCGCCGGGTGTTCGCCGAGACGTTCGCGATGACGCCGGCACGGTTTGTCGAGAAGCTGCGGCTGGAACAGGCCTGCATGCGTCTGACGCACGGCAGGGCGCCCATCGAGCGCATTGCGTCGAGCGTGGGTTTCAACAGCGCCGACGCGTTCCGCCGCGCGTTCCGCGCCCGCTACGGAGCGACGCCGAAGGAATACCGCGAACGGTTTTCCTTCTGAGGTCTGGCCGGATTCGTCGGCTTTGCGTCCTTCGTGGCGCGCAGCGCGGCAGCAAAATTCCGCAGCCCCCACTGTCGGAGAACACCCGTGCTGTCGAAGCCGTCTTGCCTTGTACTGATCGCCGCGATGGCCAGTGTTTCCTTCGCGGCGACAGCCGATGATCCGGATTCGGCGAACATGCATGCTCCTGCCTACACCGCCAGCGGCGAGCTGATCCAACCGGCGGATTATCGCCAGTGGGTGTATCTCAGCTCCGGCCTGGACATGAGCTACAACCCCAGGGCGATGGCCTCGCCAAGCCCGATGTTCGACAACACCTTCGTCAACCCCGGGAGCTATCGCGCCTTCCTGCGCACCGGCAGCTGGCCGGACAAGACCGTCATCGTGCTGGAGGTGCGCGGGTCGATGGGCAAAGGGTCGATCAACCAGCGCGGGCATTACCAGAGCGGGGCCGTCCAGGGCATGGAAGTGCACGTGAAAGATGCCGCGCGCTTTCAGGGCGGCTGGGCGTTCTTCAGCTTCGACGACGGTGGTGCGCCGGCGAAGCAGATCCCGGTGAGCGAGGGGTGTTACTCGTGCCACAGCGCACACGCCGCGGTGGACACGACATTCGTGCAGTTCTACCCGACGCTGTTGCCCATCGCCACGCAGCACGCCACCCTGAGCGCTGAGTACCTGAAGGACACGGCGAAACTCGCGGCGCCCCCGGCAGCCCGGGCTGGTCAGGAGTAGAGACTTCTGCTCCGCGGGGCACAAGCCGACGTTTAGACGCTGGAGCCGGTGTGTGCTTCCCAGCGGCGGCGTCATGGAATGTCTTCCCCGACTCCTGCGTGTGCTAACTCGGTTATTGTGCCCAGCCGTCGAGTCGGGCGATCAGGGGAGCCAGCATGAATGCACATGCCATTGCGGCGCGTCGTCGTCGTGCGAAAACTGGGGTCAGAGCGCACTTTCTTGAAGCTAGTCTTGTAGAAAGTCGGCTCTGACCCCTGTTTTATTGACTCTCGCAGCCGCCATGTTTGCGGAGGCGAAAACGGCAATCACAAAATGTTGGGCCGAGTGAGATAGTCCCACCAGCCACTTAACTCGCTGATTACGTCCACCATTTTGTTGTGGCTTCAGCTATGGCAACGCTACTCTCGGCCATGAAAAATAAAGGCAAGGACGACCATGAAACCCTTATTTCTCGCACCAATCTGCATGCTGCTTGCAGGCACCACATCGGCGCACGCCGCTCAGACAACGAACAGTCCAGAGGAACAGGCGCCATCCTCGGTTACCGCACCTCGTGACACCGTCCACGATCCAGTGCCACCGCCGGTACCCACCCCTGACGTTCAGCGCATTCTGAAAACCATGGGCCGCTCCTCGACCGAGGGGCACCCTGATCTATTCGGCCAATTTGCCGGCATGCGACGCCTGTTTGCCGGAGACTACGAGGGCGCCTTGAAGTATTTCAAGATGGGCGCACGCTACGCGGACAAGCTCTCCCAAATCAGCATCGGCAACATGTATCTCAATGGGCGTGATGTCGACAAGGATCCCGTCACCGCGTGCGCATGGATCAGCTTGGCCGCCGAACGCAACTACCCGATATACCTCCAGGCGCGAGACCAAGCCTGCAAGTCGTTGAGCACGTCGGAGTACGACAGGGCCAAGGCGGTGCTGCATACATTGGAGCCCGAGTACGGCGACGCGGCAGCCAAGCCGCGAATGGCGGCGGCCTTGCGCTCGGCCCGACTGGCGTTTACCGGGTCACGCGTCGGCTTCGACTTCGGAGTGCAGCACGACGCACTGAATCACCTGGAGCTTCAGAAGCGCGACAGCGACTGCGGCACAACGCCACTCACCCTCGGCACGGTTGAAGTGCCGGTTGGCATGTGTGGCACGTACGATCCGGCGTTGTTCGATGCGAAGAAATACTTTGCCGCACGCGACGCGCAATGGTTTGGCAACGTCACCGTTGGGGCGACGCAAACGGCAGATGCACCAGCTTCTCGGAAAACTGAGAAAAAGTCCGACGAAACGCGCTGATTGGCGGCAGACGGAGCAGCCCAGCTAACCGCGTTTCTGTTTCTTCGACCCATCGGCTTTTCAAGAAGGAAAGCACGCGGTTCTGGGTCGACCTTCAGAAACGCCAACTTTCGGAAAGTGCACTCTGCACCCTGGTGTTAGTCGAATGGAGTGAATCACGCGCGGATGATCCTGCCATCGCGCAATTCGAACATGGGGATGCCGCTTGGCTTCTTTCCACTTTTGCCGCCAACAACGCGCTCGCTGATCACGACCATCTGACCGTTGACCAGCTTGCCCAGCTGTTCCGAACGGAAGCGTGGTGGCATGCGTTTGAACAAGTCGCCATAAAGATCACGCGGGGCAGCGATGCCCACCAGCGGGCCGCGCTACTGGGTCACATACGTGATCACTACATCATGGGCCAGGTCATCGAGGCTGTAGCCGGACAGCCCCAGCTCGGCAAAGACCACCATCACCGCGCCTTTCGCCACCGCCTCGCGCAGTTGCGCAATCGTCGGCTCGGCGTGACACGCCGGGTCGGCCAGCCGCATCGACGGCAGGACGGCCGCCAGCCGCGCGAAACAGTAGCGATAGGGCAAGTGGATATCGGACGGGCTGCAGAACTCCAGCCAACGTGGCGCCTGCGCACGCGACGTGGTTTCGGCGGTACAGCGAAACCGGGGACACCTGGCGTGCCCGCAATCCGCGATGCTCCTCATGCCCCTTATTCCCGCCACAGCGCAACGCAATAGCCGAGGGCCGGTCGAGCGAGAGCCGCTTTTGAACGGCGAAGCCGGTCGCCCGGTTTAGAGGCACTGGATTCCGGCTTTCGCCGGAATGGCGGCAGTTTGACGTGCGGTGGCCTGCGCGCTCTGGCTCGTCATCCCAGCGATGGCCGGGATCCAGCCTATTCGCTTTTGGCGAAATCCATCGGCGCCGGCCTGCTTGAACCAGCGGCCGAGACGACAACGAGCAAATCCAATCAACCACCCACATCACTCCGGCAACTTGAACGCCACCAGCGCATCGCCAATCAGCGTATCCAGCTTCCCGTACCCGGCCCTGGTCCGTGGGGCGCAAGCCGACGTCCAGACGCTGGAGCCGGCGTGTGCTTTCCAGCGGCGGCGTCATGGAATGTCTTCCCCGATTCCTGCGTGTGCCAACTCGGGTATTGTGCCGAGCCGTCGAGTCGGGCGATCAGGGGAGCCAGCATGAATGCACATGACATTGCGGCGCGTCGTCGTCGTGGACCATTCCGTTTCCGGTGTCGGTGGCTGGCGCAGCACCTGGCAGGCAGCCTTGGGTGGCTGCTTCTGGGAGTCGCTGCGGTTCAAGCGGCAGCGGCAGATGCGCCGGCCGCGCCGTTGCATTTCGACGACGCCCGTCTGTTCCACGCGGCCAAGCGACTTCCTCCCCGCCTGTGGGCCGACGCGGCGCAGGACGACTCGCGTCAGGCCATGCTGCTGAAGGCGCCCGATGGTGTGGCTCTGCGCGGATGGTTTTATCCCGCGCCCACGCCGGACGCGCCGTACGTGGTGACGTTCCACGGCAACAACGAGACGATCGGCGACGCGTTCACGCAGGCCCGTGACGGGTTTTTCTACGCCACGCTTGGCTTCAATCTCGTCACCTTCGACTACCGCGGCACGGGCTTCAGCGACGGCACGATCTCGCTGGAGCAGGCGCGCGCCGATGCGCTGGCGATCGTCGACCTGGCGATGACGAAAGCGGCGGGACGACCGATGTACGTGGTCGGCTGGTCGCTGGGTTCGGTGTTCGCCAGCCATGCTGCGGCGAGTCGCCCCGCCATCGCGGGCCTGGTGTTGCTTGATCCGATGGCCTCGGCCGATGCGCTGCCGGCGGCTATCGCCCGGGCGCTGCACCGACCGGTGGAGGTGGCTGCCAGCGTGCGTGCCGGCATCCGCAACGCCGAAGAACTTCGGCGCTACCACGGGCCGCTGCTGGTAGTGCACGGTACGGCGGACGAAGTGATCCCCGTGGCTGAAGGACGCGCCGACCTCGCCGCGGCCAGTTCCGAGGACAAGACCTTCGTGCCGGTGGAGGGCAAGGGCCACGTCGCGGCGATCTGGTCGGTGGAGGCGGACAACGCCATGGCAGCGTTCTTCGCCCGCCACCCGCCTGTGAACGGGGTCGGCCGGTGATGCGTGGGGTGGCGGCCGTCCGACGCGGCGGATTGACTTCGCGTTCGCGCCGCGGAAACGCGCCGTCGCCGAGGCTGGTCGCTCCACTCGATGTTCGGGAGACGCCCATGAACAACCGCAAGCACGCGGCCGACAGGCCGGAAGATACCGATGCGACCAAGACCCCCGACGCACGCCTCGGGCCTGCCGATGCTGGCAAGGATGGCGAGCGCGCGGCGGACGGTGCCGGTCGTGATCGGCTCGACCTGATCGAGCAGGCGGATGAGCGGACCGAGGAGTCCGCCAGGGAGCGGGCGCGCGACGTGGGCGCCGAGACGCCGGGGGACCCCGGCGAGCAGATGTCCCAGCCGTTGGGAGACGGCAATTACCTGCGCGAGGGAAATGGCAACACGCCGCTGCGGGAGCAGGGGCCGAACGGCAACGTCGATATCTGACGGCGCCGGCCGGAGCAGGGAAAACGCGAACGTTCCTGAAGCGGGCGCCGTGGCAGATCCAGGTTTGCCTCCTGTTTTAGCTGGCGTAGGCATGCCTGCCCGCGACCTCTCCCCGGTCCCGCCGGCCTCGCCGCGACATAGGGGTGCGATCCGGCGAGATCGGGTTGGTGTTCACCGAGGGTGCTCGGAAGGTCCATGTCTTGCAGCACGGCTGTGGTCGGCAAGCGCAAGCGGCGCACTTATGTCTGGCAATGCTGCACGGTGCCGAGGTGCGCGCCGCACTTACAAAGTGACCCCGGTTAGTTGCGACACCACGGTGGGAGAGATTGGCTTCGCCAGGGTTCCACACGTTCGGGTCCGACGTGGCGCTGGCGACGCTGATCAAAAAGCGGCTAGCGGACCGAAAGCCGGCAGGTCGTGCAGAGGGAAGAGCACGCTTGGTGAGGGTCGCCATCCGGGCCTGACCTGGCTCGCTCGCCTCCCCATGCTGCCTTGGTGCGGCCATGCCGCCCCGCCGGCTTCACACGCGGCCCGTGCCGGTTTGACCACGCGAGCGCCGCCCGTCGTACCCTTCGTGCATGTGGAAGCACATTGCCCTCTATGCCGCGTTGTTCGCGCTCGGCGCCCTCGCGCTGCAGTGGATCGACATGCAGCGCATGGCGCGGCTGTATCCGGAGTCGGTCTACGACGCCCTGCTGGCGGCGGGCTTTCTGGCGCTGGGCGTGTGGATCGGTGCGCGGATGCTCGGCCGGCGCGCAGGCGATACCGTCTTCGACGGGAATCCGAAAGCGCTGGCGGAGCTGGGAATCAGCCCGCGTAAGGTCGCGGTGCTTCAAGAGCTGGCGGCGGGGCTGTCCAACAAGGAAATCGCCCGGAGCCTTGGCGTGTCGCCCAACACGGTCAAGACCCACCTGGCGCGGCTCTACGAGAAGCTGGGCGCAACGCGGCGTACGGATGCGGTGCGGCGGGCCCGCGAGCTCGGGCTGCTGCGCTGAGGGGTAGACGAGGCTCTCGGCCGCGCGCCGGCGCGGGAAAACGGGTGAATCGGCCCGAATCACCCGTTCGGGCGATGGAAGGCAGAGCCGCCGTGCCCTGCATGCGTGCCTGTCCAACCAGGAGGAGACGGGTGATGCTGCGTGACATTTTGAAGTTCGGGGTGATCGCCGGGCTGGTGCTGGCTGCCGGCATGTGGATAACCCTGCTGGCCTTTCATGGCGCCATGTCACACGGCGCCATGGGCATGTTGCTGGGCTACCTCACGATGCTGGTTGCGCTGAGCGCGGTGTTCGTGGGGATCAAGAGCCACCGCGACATGGCCCGCGGCGGCGTGATCCGGTTCTGGCCTGCCTTTGGAATGGGGCTGGCCATCTCATTGGTGGCGAGCCTTTTCTACGTGGTGGCGTGGGAAATCGCACAAGCCACGGTCGTGCATGATTTCGCCGCGCAGTACGCCAGTTCGGTGATCGCCCATGCTACGGCCAAGGGTGCCGATACGGCCGAGGTCGCCCGGCTTACCGCCCGGATGGAGGCGTTCAAGGCGCAGTACGCCAACCCGCTGTACCGGGTACCGATGACCTTCGCCGAGATATTCCCGGTCGGCGTGCTCGTGTCGCTGGTATCGGCAGCGATCTTGCGCAACCCGAGGGTGCTCTCGGCCCGGACTCGAGCCTGAGCCCGCACAAGGGCATGCCGCTGCCCGATGCGTCGAGACAAGGCGGTCGCAACATGAAGGCTGCTCCCGGCGTGATGCATGCGGCGATGCACCGGCAGCGCCGCGCGCAGCGGGCGGGGGCATGACGCTCCGCCGCGCGGCAGGTGCAGAGACATCCTCGTTCGACGAGTGGCATTGAAATGCATTACATATCTATCGCAAATCGATAGTATTCGATCACTCAACGACACGGGGAGAGGGTCATGGGCAATCTTGCCATTCTGGCGCTGCGCGCGGTGATCGCAGTGGGGCTGCTCGGCTCGCTGGCGGTGCAGTGCGTGATCGCGCCGCTGCTGTGGCAGGACCTCGCGCTGGCACGCGCGGAGGTGCGCGTGCCGCTGGTGCTGATCGTGGTGCTGGGGGTGTTGACGATCCAGGTGACGGCGGTTTGCGTGTGGCGGCTGTTGACCATGGTGCGGCGGGGCACGGTGTTCTCGCCGGCGGCCTTTCGCTACGTGGATGTCGTGATCGGGGCGATCGCCGCGGCCTCGGTGCTGACCTTCGGCCTAGCCGTGGTGGGCGCGCACGTCAACCGCACCACGCCGGGCGACGAGATCGCGCCCGGCATGATCGCCCTGATATGCGGTGCGTCTCTGGTGATCGGCGGCGTGGCGCTGATCGTGCTGGTGCTCAGAATGCTGCTGGCACAGGCCGTGGCGCTGGATTCGCAGGCACGCTACCTGCGCTCGGAACTGGATGAGGTGATCTGATGGCCATCGTGGTGGACATCGACGTCATGCTCGCCCGGCGAAAGATGGCCGTCGGCACCCTGGCCGAGCGGGTGGGCATCACTCCCGCCAATCTGGCGGTTCTGAAGAACGGCCGTGCCAAGGCGGTCCGCTTCACGACGCTGGCGGCACTGTGCGAGGTGCTGGCATGCCAGCCGGGGGACCTGCTGCGCTTTGAGCCTGATGCGCAGGAACCGTGAGCGCAGGAACCGCAGGCGGCGCGGATCATTGGCGGCGTCTTGCGAAATGCAGCGCGGTTGCGGAGGATCGCCGGCGCAGGGGCGCGCGCAAGCCAACACGCGGCCCCTGCCGCCGCCAGCAAGCCGGTGTCGGCTTTCATCGGCCCTTGCAGGGCGCTTTGCATTGGGGAACAGGGGGAATTCATGCGTTGCATCGTGATCCTGCTTTTGGCCGTGTCTGGGGCATGCGCAGCCGCTCCGGTGCCGGATCAACCGGCACGGGTGAGGGAAGCCACGGCGATCTGCCTCGATGCGCTGGATTTCGCGCAGGGCGATGTGGCGAGCCTGCTTGATGCAAAGAGCCGCTTCACCGCGCAGGGCTGGGCAGAGTTCATGAAGAAGCTGCAGGGTTGGCAGGACGACAAAGGGGCGCCGACGTTTTCCTCGCGCTTCGTACCCTCCGGTGCCGCGCTGGACGTGCGCCGCCACGACGGCGTGCTCGACCTCACCCTGCCGGGCGTGCTGGAGCAGACCAGCCGCAATCCCTATGGCGGCGTCTCGGTAACGAAGTACCGGGCCGAGATCGACGTGCAGTTTGCGGAGTCCACGCGCACGGTCACGCACCTGAAACAGCGCACCTGCGGCGGCGCGGGTTCGCATCCGTCCTGCCTTTAGTCCAGCCTTTCGGCGAGCAGCAGCGGAGGCGTGCTCGAGTCGGGGCTGCGCGGCGCAGTGGGCGCCACAAGGGGTGGCAGGCGGAATTGCTGCCGCCGCAGGGACACGTCGCCAGCTGGGCGAATAGATCGACGCGATGGTCAGTAGGCCGGCGCTCTCTGGCTTTCCTCGAGCATCCACTGGAAAAAAGCGCGCACCTGCGGCATGTCGCTGTGATCCTCGCGGCACACCAGCCACGCTGCCTTGTCGGTCTGTTCCGTTTGTGTGGCGATCCGCTCCAGCCGTTCCTCACCGATGAATTGCATAGCCAATGACAGGCGGACCCATGCCACGCCACAGCCGTAAGCGGCAGCCTGGGTGAGCAACAGCGCGTCGTTGAATGCGTGCCCGTCCGCCGCGGGTAGCTTCGGTCCGGGCGCCTTGTCAGGTGATGTCGGCGGGAGTCGCGCGGGCCACGCCTCGTGCACGTGCCGCAGTAGCTGGTCGCCTCGCCAGCGGGACGGATCGGCGCCGTGCGCGGCGATCCAAGCGGGTGAGGCGACGGCCACCATCCGGTCGCTCCACAGGCGGCGACAGTGCAGGCCTCGACGATCGAAGTGGCCGAAGCGGAGCGCCGCTACCGGTGTCGCCGGCTGCAGACTGCGCATGTCGTAGCCGGTTTCCACCGACAGCGTGATGCGTGGGTGCGCGCAGGCGAAACGGGCCAGGCGCGGCAGCAGCCACGTACTGGCCACCGACGGCAGGGTGAGTACCAGCAGGGGCTGCCGTGTCGGCGCGTCCTCCTTCAGGTTGAGGGCGCCCAGCAAGTGGCGGATGGGATCACCGATGCGCGCGCGCAGACTGCACCCGGCGTCGGTCAGTGTTACGCGCGGGCCTTGGCGCACGAACAGCAGTTCCCCGCACCAGTGCTCGACCGCCTGCACGTTTCGGCTGATCGCGCTGTGGCTCAGATGCCGCTCCGCCGCGGCACGGGTGAAACTGCCCAGCCGTGCCGCCGACTCGAAAGACTGGAGCGCGGCCAGGCTCGGCAGTGATCGCGGGTTCTGGGGCATGACCGTCGTCGACCCTCACTAATGTGCAAGAAGCGCATGATGAATGCGCTTGAATATCGCTTTTCCACGCCAAAAGCATAATGGAAAGTGCTCGCTCTCTTGCAGCGGGAGTGCATCGCGTGCGGTATCGGGACTATGCAATGGCCGTCGGCGTAGCGGCCGTCTGGGGCCTCAATTTTTCAGTCATCAAGCTCGGTGTCCGGCAGATCGATCCGCTGGTGCTTGCGGGCTTGCGGTTCACCCTCACCGCATGGCCGCTGGTTTTCTGGCTTCCGCGTCCGTCGGTACCGTGGCGCTGGCTGGCCATCTACGGAATGAGCTTCGGGGTCGGCACCTGGGGCCTGGTGACGATGAGCTTGCGTGCAGGGCTGTCCCCGGGACTGGCGGCGTGGCTGCTTCAATCGAGCGCTTTCCTGACTCCGCTGCTGGCGGCGTTGTGGCTCGGCGAGACAATGAGCCGCCGGCAGCAGCAGGGCGGCCTGCTTGCGCTGGCGGGCTTGGTGGGGGTGGTGGCGGCCAGCGGCGGCACGGCAACCGTGGGAGGCATGGTGCTGGTCATGGCGGCGGCAGCTGCGCTGAGCCTGGCCAACGTCACCGTGCGGCGCGCGCGTCCGTCCCACGTGCTTGGCTTCCTCGTCTGGAGCAGCCTGTTTGCGCCGCTGCCCCTGTTCGCACTGGCGTGGGCCACTGCCGGCACCGCCGCATTCTCGCGGCTGCCGGCACAACTCGATCCGGTTGCGTTGGCTTCGCTGGCGTTTCAGGTATACCCCACCACGCTGCTCGGCTACGGGGTCTGGAACACTCTCATCGTGCGCCACTCGGCCACCGAAGTGGCACCCGTGGCGCTGCTGGTGCCGGTGGCCGCCACGCTGTTTTCGATGGTGATCTTCGGCACGTACCCGAACCTCGGGCAATGGGCGGGCATCGCATCAATCATGGCCGGACTGGTGGTGTCCTTGCCGCCACGGCTCGCTGGGCGACGCGCGCGCAACGGCAGCGTGACAAGGCGGTGCGACGGGACGGCGTGATCGAGGGCACGCCCTGGCGCGGACGAACCTCCGCGGCGCGGGAGCCGCTCCCCGCATCCACGACATGCGTGGGCAGGCGGCCAATTCGGCCAAGGGCGAAGGCAACACGCTTCGCAGAGGTGGCGTCGGTGCGTTTCGTCCAAACCGGCGCTATAAAGCAGCCGAAGCGGGAGTTTTAAGTTTCCCCTGAGGCCTGGAAATGACCATCGAATCCACCGGCACGCCGCTGCTCTATGCGGCCTTCGCGCTGCTGCTCGTCCTCCTGCTGGCGGTCGATTTCCTGGTGCTGCGGGTCGAGGGATCCCACCGGGTGAGCGTGAAAGAGGCCGCCGTGTGGACGGTGGTGTGGGTGATGGTGTCGCTCGCGTTCTGCGGCTGGCTGTGGTGGTACCTGGACGGCCGATTCCCGCGGGAGGTGGCGAACAAGAAGGCGCTGGAATACCTCAGCGGCTATCTCATCGAGAAGGCGCTGGCGACCGACAACGTCTTCATGTGGATCACCTTCTTCCAGTTCTTCTCGGTGCCCCCGGCCTACCAGAAGCGCGTGCTGCTGTATGGCGTGCTGGGGGCGATCGTCATGCGCGCGGTGTTGATCTTCGTCGGCGCGGTGCTGCTGGTGCGGTTCCACTGGGTGCTGTACGTGTTCGGTTTCATCCTGCTGCTGACCGGCGGCAAGATGCTGCTGTTTGCCGGCAGGCAAGCCTCACTCGACACCAACCCGGTGCTGCGCTGGCTGCGTCGCCACATGCGCATGACCGACGAGCATCACGGCGAGAAGTTTTTCGTGGTCAAGCAGGGGCTGCGCTACGCCACGCCGCTGTTCGTGGTGCTGGTGCTGGTGGAGGTGACCGACCTGATCTTCGCGGTCGATTCGATCCCGGCGATCTTCGCCGTCACCGACGACCCGTTCATCGTGTTCACCTCGAACATCTTCGCCATCCTCGGCTTGCGCGCAATGTATTTCCTGCTGGCCAACATGGCCGAGCGCTTCCACCTGCTCAAGTACGGGCTGGCGGTGATCCTGATCTTCATCGGGGTGAAGATGCTGCTGCTGGATATCTACAAGATTCCGGTCGGCATTGCGCTGGGCGTGGTCGGCCTGATTCTCGCCGTGTCGGTGGCGGGCAGCCTGCTTGCCTCGGGCCGCGCCCCGCCCGGTGCGGGCAAGCCTGGCTGAAGGACGCCCGGAGGCGGAGACGGGTGCAGGGCAGTTCCTCATGTCGGCACCGCTGCGCGGGACAGTCGCTTCGGTCGGTTGCGGGCGTAGCGCGGTGTTCACGCGCTGAAGCAGGCCCGGCGTGCTATCCCGGATGGACACTTCGGCGACGCCCGCTGCGTGCGAGCAGCCAGTCCGGCGCGATGGAGGTTCCGCTTGCAACATATCTTTTTCGATGATGCCGCCTCGGTGCTGCGCACGCTGGTGATCGGCGTGTCGGCGTACGTGAGCCTGATCGTGCTGCTGCGCCTGTCGGGCAAGCGCACGCTCTCGAAGATGAACGCATTCGATTTCGTGGTGACGGTCGCGCTCGGCTCTACGCTGGCCACGGTGCTGCTGAGCAAGAACGTGACCCTGGCGCAGGGCGTTTCGGCCTTCGCGCTGCTGATCGCCATGCAGTTCGTGGTGACCTGGTCGAGCGTGCGGGTGCGCTGGGTGCGTCGGGTCACCACCGGCGAGCCGAGCCTGCTGCTGTTTCGCGGCCAGTTCCTGACCTCCGCGATGCGCCGTGCCCGGGTCACCCGGGACGAGATCTGCTCCGCCGTGCGCGCCTCCGGCTGCGGTTCGCTGCAGGCGGTGGAGGCCGTGGTGCTGGAAACCGATGGCTCCTTCAGCGTGGTCGCTGAAAGCCAGGCCGGTGACCGGTCCGCGCTGCAGGGCATGGCGCAGTCGCGATCGACACAGCGAGAGGAATGAACTCGCGGATGAGGGGCGCTTCTCGAGCCCATCTAGCGGCTGGCGCCGTCGACGCGTGAGCGGCAGGCGAGGACGCGGCCGGCCACCGCAACGCGTTGCGTGACCCGGCCGCCTCCGACGTTGCTGCCGAGGCCGCTTATTTCGGCGTGAGATGGAAGAGGCCGCCGGCGGCGTCGTCCTCGAGCATCCAGAGCGAGCCGTCGGGTGCTTCTTCGATATCGCGCACGCGCTTGCCCACGTTCCAGCGTTGCGCGGCGGTGGCACCGCCCTTGCCGTCGAAGGTGACGCGGACGATCGACTCGGTCGACAGGCCACTGATCAGCGCGCTGCCTTTCCACTGCGGGAACGCGTCGCCCTTGTAGAACATGAGGTTGCCCGGCGCGATCACCGGCGTCCAGTAGATCACCGGCTTGACCAGGTCGGGCCGCGTATCGGGGCTGGGGATGGGCACGCCGTCATAGTTGCGGCCGTACGAGACCAGCGGCCAGCCGTAGTTCTTGCCGCGCTGGATCAGGTTCAGCTCGTCGCCGCCGCGCGGGCCGTGCTCGAGTTCCCACAGCCGGCCATCGGGACCGAAGGCCATGCCATACGGCGTGCGATGGCCGGTGCTCCAGGTCTCCGCCGGCGTCAGGTTGGGGCCGGGGAAGGTGTAGGTGCTGACCACCGGCGCGGTCTTGGCCTTCTCGGTATCGGCCGGCGGATCGATCAGCGGAACGCTGCGCGCGCCGGCCTTGCCTGCGCCCGGATTGCCCGGCGCGGGCTTGCCATCCAGGGTCAGCCGCAGGATTTTTCCCACCGGCTGATCGGGATCCTGCGCGGGGGTGAAACGCTGGCGGTCGCCCACGGTGAGGAACAGGTGCTTGCCGTCCGGCGAGAAAGCGATCTGGGCACCGGCCTGACCGCCCTTGCCCGCGGGCATCTGCTGCCAAAGCACCTTGAAGTCGTCCAGCCGCGGCTGCGCCCCGTCGAGCACGAGTCGTCCCCGACCCAGCGTCAGGCTGCCGCCGTAGTCGCCCGGCGCGACGTAGGTGAGGTACACGTTGTGGTCGGTCGCGTAGTGCGGAGACAGGAACACCCCGAGCATGCCGTTCTGGCCTTGCACATAGCTCGGTGGCACGCCTTTCAGTTGGGTCTTGACGCCTTGCGCGGTGACCAGTTGCACGCGGCCGACTTTCTCGGTGACCAGCATGCGCCCGTCAGGCAGGAATGCGATCCGCCAGGGCAGATCGAAAGTCGCCACCCGGGTGATGGTGAAGGGGAGGTCGGGGTCCGCTTGCTGGTTGCCCGCGTTGGTCTGCGCGTGGGTCGCGCCTGCCAGCAAGGCTGCAAGCAGTACCGCGGTCGTGAGCTTCTTCATCTGCATGGGTGGTGGCTCCGGATGGCTCGGAACATCTTAGGGCCGTGGTGCCAATCCGGTGTGATGGTTTTTTTGCCAAGGGATACGGCGCGCTGTCGGCCGGGCCAACTCACCCCGGGCGCGGCTGCCCCGGGGCGAGTCCGTGCGATCGGCTCGGGATCGCGTGGGCCGGGAGCTCTCAGCCGCTCGCCGCCATGGATGAGTCGAGCAGGTCGTTCAACTGCGCGAACTGCTCCTCGGTGCAGCTGGTGCTGCCGGAGGCCATGGCCTCGTCGAGCGCTTCCTTCGACGGGTGGAGGTCGTGCATGACCACGCGCGTCTGCCCGTCCTGTTCCTCGAAGGTCACCGTGGTGATGGCGCCGGGTTCGCCGCTTTCCTCGTTGGTCCAGACCACCTTGGCGTTCGGGATCACCTCCAGATAGCGGCCATGGAACGCGGCCGGCTCTTCGGAGCATGGGTGGCCGAACACGAGGCGGTAGGTGCCGCCGGTGCGGACGTCCATCTCGCAGGCCAGGAACGTCATGCCGACCGACGTCGGCGCCCACCACTGGCGGAACAGCTCCGGCTTCGTCCACGCCTCGAACACCAGGCGGGCCGGCGCGTCGAACATGCGCGTGACCACCAGCTCGCGGTCGGAGATCCGCTGTACGTCCACGCGGCGGTTGTCAGTGCTACTTGTCTTGCTTGCGTCCACGGGCCTGCTCCTGTCGTTTGAGTTCATCCAAGACGCCATCGAGCGAGTCGAAGCGCTCGCTCCACAGCCGTTGATGGTTCGCGATCCACGCGGCCTCCTGCTCCAGTCGGTGCGCACCGAGCGTGCAGGTGCGCACGCGACCGACCTTGCGGGTGGCGACCAGGCCCGCCTGTTCCAGCACCTCGACGTGCTTCTTCATGCCGGTGAGCGACATCCGGAACTTGCCCGCCAACTCGGTGATGGAGGCGTCGGCGCGGGCGAGCTGCTCGAGCACGCCGCGCCGGGTCACGTCCGCCAGTGCGGCGAACGAGGCGTTGAAGGCGGCGGATTGATGCTGAACCATGTGGTTCAGTGTTGCGCAACGACTGGCCCGGCGCAAGTGCACGAATCGACGGGCGTGGCGACAGGCATGCGTGGTGGCGCATCAGGTCGTTGGGGCTGCGTCCCGGCCCGCACGGCGGGCGACAGAGCCGTCCGTGATGCGCGATGACGTGGCAGCGCGATCGCTGCGTCCACTCGCCGGCCAGGCTGTGCGGTGGAGCACGCGAACCGCGTGGTGACCGTGCGACCGCACTACTCGTGCGCCGTCTCGGCACCGCCGCCGCCCGTGTCGATGAGTGACCGGCCGATCGCCGCGTGCATGACTGCGGGCGCCTCGGCCGACGCGCCCCGACGACACCGCGGCGTGCCGCCGGCGCGGGCGCTTGGTCAGTCCTTGCGATGCTTCAGCGCATCGGCGGTGTGCGCCGCGCGTGCCCCGGTCTTGTCGCTCACCACCAGATACTCCGGGTGCGTTTTCGACGCGGCGACGTGGTGCTGCTTGATGTCGGTAGGGTGGGTGAGCTTCTTCTCCACCGTGCCGTGGGTGACGCCTTGCGAGGTGTGCCAGCTGACCTTGTCGCCGGGCTTGAATGCATCGGACATGGGCTTCTCCGGGTACGTGATTGGAACGGCCGTACACGTGTAACGGGTGGGCGTGGCTGCTCGATCGGTGATCCGCACCACGGGGCCGGCCATCGTGGGGAGGGTCGATACACGAGGGCGACGCCGGTGTGAAATGCTGCCGCCAGAGGGGGCGCTTGGTGGCTCAAGGCGCTTTGCCGCGATGCAGGCGGATCGGCCCGTCACCGAGCTGGTCGGGAGACAGGGTGACGCCGTGCCGGCTGATGCGCAGGCGACCGCTGCGCGCCATTGCGGCGGCCACCGCGCGCACCTGCGGCATCACCGCGCGCCAGCGCGTCTCGTCGTCGGGGAACAGGGCGCGCGCCACCTCGGACGGGCAGATCGACGCGCCGTCGGCGCGTTTCTCCAGGGTGGCCAGCACAGCGGTTTCGATGGTGCCGGGTGAAAGCTCGTTGCTCATGGGCTTCTACCGAAATGTTCTGAAGGCAGGGGCCGGCCCCGCGAGCGGCCGCGACCATCGTGCGGACACCACGGACGATATTCGGCCAGCGACAGCAACTCCGGCCCGCTGCTGGCGCGGTTTCGTGGCGCCGGCGCTTACTCCCGTGGTGCGTCGGGATCGAGCAGGTTGTCACGCTGGTTGACCTGGTCGGCCGCGATCTGCCGGCTAATGTCGCGGGTGGCCCGGGTATCCAGCGCCTCGTCGCGCCGCAGGGCGGGCGGTACGGACGGTTTGGCCGTGGCCCGCGCTTCGTGCAGCTGCACCCGGTAGATTGGCTCGGGCATGTCCATGCCGGCCGCGTCGAGCGCCGCCTTGACCCGGCGAATCGCCTCGCTGCGTACCTGCAGGAAATCGTGCGCGGCCTGGTCGACCCAGCCGTGGAACGCCACCACCACATTGGAGTCGCCCAGCGAGAGGATCGACGCCCGCGGCGGCGGCTCGTCCAGCACGCCAGCCATGGCCCGCATCTCGGCCGCACCAATGCGTTGCGCCTCGATCAGATCCTCGTTGACACCCACCCCGACCTGGATCTCGAAGCGCCGGCGCGGGTTGCGCGTGTAGTTGAGGATGACGCTGGCGAACACCAGCGCATTGGGCAGCCGCACGTGGTTTCCATCGAGCGTCATCAGCACGGTGGAGCGCGCATTGAGCGACACCACCACGCCCTCGTGGCCGGCGATGTCGATGTGGTCGTTCGGCGCGAACGGCTGGCGCAGGCTGAGCAGGATGCCCGCCAGGTAATTCTCCAGAATCTCCTTGAACGCGAATCCCAGCACCACCCCGAGCACGCCGGCGGTGCCGAGCACGGCGCCCACCAGCGCGGTCGCGTTCATGATCTCCAGCGCGATCAGCACGCCCGCCAGCAGCACCGACCAGCGCACCGTGGTGCGCACCAGCTCGCGCAGGAACGGGTTGGCATAAGCGTGCGCGGTGAACAGGTGCCGCCGCGTGACCCAGCCGCCGAGCCACCATGCCAGCGCGATGACCAGCAGCGCCAGCGCCAGCAACGGCAGCGCGGCCAGCAGCCGATAACCCTGGTCGAGCAGGCGCTGGCCAACCGCATCGAGATGCGTATTCGCGGGTGCAATAAGCATTGCCGCAGCATGCCGCAGGGGAAGTGATCGCAAGGTCCATCTGCCACGCCGGCGGCCCGGGAGGTCGAGCGCGTGCGGTCGGTGGCAGTGCATCGCACCAGAGGAGGCCGCTTGCTCGCTCCATCGCTGCGAAAAAACAGGCATGCTGCGCGTTCGCCCCAAACCGTTGCCCCAGCCCGCACTACCCGGCCGGCACGGACGAGGGTGACGTGATGTTGCTGCGAGCCGGGATGCCGGTGCCGCGACCGAAATCGTCCATGTGCCGTCCGCTTGCAGCCGTTCCATTCCCGCCGTCCCGCCGAGGTGCCCCGATGAGCCAATGTCTGCGACGTGTCCTGTTCACGGTCCTTGCCTGCGTCCCGCTCGCCGCCACGGCGGCAGCCTGCGGCAGTGGGGCAACGGAGCCGGACGCGGTGGTGATGGCGCAGCATCACGCCTACGCGGCGCATGATCTGGACGCGTTCACCGCGTGCTACGCCGATCAGGTCGTGGTGACCGACCTGACCGGGCAGCGCCCGGACGTGGTGGGGATCGCCGCGCTGCGCAAGCTCTACGGCGCGCTGTTCCAGCGGATGCCCGCCCAATTCCACTCCGAGTACCTCGGCAAGCTGGTCAACGGCAACGTGGTGGTGGTGAGCGAGCGCTTGGTTGGCGTGCCGGGCGGAAAGTCACCCACCGGCATCGCGATGTTTCAGGTGCGCGAAGGCAAGATCGATCACGTGTGGTTCGGGCCGTTCCGGTAGCTCCGCCGGCGCGCGGCGTTCGCGTGGGTGCAATCGCGCCGCGCGTGTTTCGGTAATCCACGCGCCGCCACAAAAGCCCTGTGGCTGGCGAGCCGCGCGGGCGTCTGCGGGGCGGCGAAGTCCGGCCGCTGGGCCTGCCGACGAAGGCAGGTCGAGCAGCAGCGCCGAGTCGGCAGGCGCGCTGCCATGTCACCCGCGGTGGCGGGCCGCGAGCCCTTGCCGTGCTGGCGCCGATCGCGATCCGTACGTCGCGGGCGACGCGGCGTGCACGCACCGTGCACCTTCACTGCAGCCGATGCGCACTAGCCTCGTGGAGTCTTTCGGCGAGGCATCACATGAGCGGAGTAACCGACAACGACGATCCCAGGGATTCCTCGGGCCACGGCGCCCCGGACATCGGCGCGGCGATGGTCGGTCCACGGCACGCGCACAGCGTGCTCACGCTGTGGAGCGATCCGATGGGGCGGCTGGCTACCCGGGCGATCCAGGCGCTGCTGATCCTTGCAGTCATCGCGCTGCTGGTGTTGGCGGCGGTGCGTCTGGAGTTGCTGGTGGTGCCCGTGCTGATCGCGCTGATCGTCGCCGCCGCGATGCAGCCACTGATGCACTGGTTCAAGCCGCGCATGCCCAATGCCCTCGCCGCGGCGATCGCGCTGCTGCTCGGCGGCGTGGGGGTGGGCGGCGCCATCGCCTATGCGGTCGTGCGGATGGAGGCGCAGCTGGGCAATATCCAGGACGCGACGATGCAGGGGCTGCAGCAGGCCGGAGATTATCTGCGCGACGGACCGCTGCCGCTGAGCGACGCTCAGATCGCCGGGGCGCGGCAATCGGTGGTCGACTTTTTCACCAGCAGGGAATTCGGCGCCGACGCCATGGCCGGGGTGTATGGCGCCGCGCAGGTCGCCACCTGCTTCGTGCTGGGGCTGTTCGTGCTGTTCTTCCTGCTCAAGGACGGGCCGGCCATCTGGACGTTTCTCACCCGCCCGTTCAGCCCGACCTTGCGCGACAAGGCGCGTGCCAGCGGCCGGCAGGGGATGATCGTGCTGGGCGGCTACCTGCGCGGCACGGCGATCGTGGCGCTGGTGGACACCGTGCTCATCGGCGGCGCGCTGTGGATCCTCGGCGTGCCGATGGCGGTGCCGCTGTCGATCCTCGTGTTCCTCGGTGCGTTCGTGCCGATCGTCGGTGCCACTGTGTCTGGCGGCGTCGCCACGCTGGTGGCGCTGGTCACGGTGGACCTGCATGCCGCCCTGTGGGTGGCCGGCGTGGTGATTGCCGTCAACCAGCTCGAAGGCAACCTGCTTTCGCCGCTGGTGCTCGGCAAGTGGCTGCACCTGCATGCGCTGGCGATCGTGGCTGCATTGACCGCCGGCGCCATCCTCGGCGGCATCGTCGGCACCTTCCTCGCGGTGCCGTTGACCGCGATGGGCTGGGTCATGCTCAAGACGTGGCGCGAGCCTGAGCACGCGGAGGCCGAGCAGTGACCGGATGCCATTGCGCCGGTCCAGGGAAGGGCAGTCGCGGCGGGTCGTCCGGTGCGCTGCCTGCCAACGTCGCATGAGATGCCGAGCACGGCCATGACAGCTGCGAGCCGGCTGCCGCTTACGTGCATCTCCGGCCATGCATGCCGCGTCGCCGAGTGCGCAGTGCCAGTCGGTCGCCGCCAGCACGGGTTCGCTTTGCGACCTCTCGAGCGGCGCTGACCACACCGGATTAGTTCGGTTTTCTTAACCCGTTTTACCCGGCTCCTGCGGCGAGAATCGCGCGGGGGAACCGAGCGTGCCTGAGGATCTCACCATGGCCAGAAACGATGCGGGCGATATCCGGGATATCCGTGAATACGCGGGGCAGGTGCAACGATTGGCGGGGGCGCTCGCCGAGGACAAGGAGTTCGCGCGCCGCCTGATCGATGCCGTGCACAGCGGTCGGAGTGCGGAAGTGGAAAAGACTTTCGCGGAACTCGACGTCTCGTGCGACGTGCGCATCAGCACGGTGGACGGCAGCGATGCTGCTTCCGGCGCTTCCGGCGCGATGGCGCGGGCGGCAACGCCTGCAAAGACCAGGACGATTACCGTGACCATCGGGATCGGACCGTTTTCGATCTCGGTGACGGTGAGGAAAGAATCGAAGTGGGTCGCTCTTCGGGTACCGGCGAGCCGGTACCGCGAGCTCTGTCGGCGCACTGAACATGGAGGGCTTGCCAGCGCCTCGTTGCGTCGGCCGAGGTTCGTGCTGCCGCAGTGTCGGATGCTCCCGGGCGTGTCAGCCGCGCTGGCGAATGCCGGCGAAGGTAGCCCAGTGGGCCAGGCCGTGCCGGCGAGCCATGCGGCGGTAGTAGATGGTGTTGGCGATCGCCATGAACATTGCCACCGCAATGGCCGTCCACCAGAGCATGGTCAAGGTCGGCGCATGGCGGTGGTGCCGGAACAGCGCCATGACGCAGAACACCAGCCACAGGACAAGCGCCAGCACGGCGCCCAGGAGCGCCGAAATGATGCCCAGCGCCGGCAGCCGGAGGAACGGCGGTGGCGGCAGGAAGAACCCCATCGACCAGAGCAGGGTCCACAGCGGCGGGGCCACGTTTCTCCTGGGCATGCCACGGCTGTCCATGTAGTGCAGGTATGCGGCGATGCGCTGTCTGGGTTGCATGCGTCTGGTCCGGGCAGGGCGCGTTTCCATATCGCCGCAGCGACGCTGCGGGACCGGCGCGATGGGGCGATTGTAACGAGCGACACCACGCCCGCGGCCTCGGTCGACCCGCTAGATGCGCTGGCATGCGTCCGGGCCTGTCGTCGTTATCCGGCCGAACCCGGCCGCGCACCCGCGCCGCGACGCAGGGCGCATCTGCCCAGCAGGCAGATGCCCAGCCACGCGATGCCCTCGAAGAAGGCGGCCAGTACGTCGCTCAGGAAGTGCGCTCCGAGATACATGCGGCTCGCCGCAATCAGGGCAACCATCAGCAGCGCCGGGACCACGATCGCCAGCTGGCGTGCAAGCTGGTGCGTGCCCTGCACCAGCCATGCGGCCAGGAACCCATACAGCAGCGTGCTGGCCGAAACGTGCCCGCTGGGAAAGCTGAAGGTCGCCAGCGTGACGATGGGATCGTCGAATGAGGGCCGCGGCCGCGCGACCAGATGCTTGATCAGCGTGTTGATCGCGATGCCGCCGGGCACCGCGAAGAGCAGGCAGAGCAACCAGTCGCGTTGGCGCCGCCGCAGCAGGCAGGCCGCCAGCATCGCGGTGTAGATGCCGATCGCCCACAACTCGTGCGCAGCCGAGAGCGCAAGCATGGCCCGGGTCAGCGCGGGCGTGGCGTGTGCGTGCAGCCAGCGGGCCCACTGGTGATCGATCAGGGTGATGCGATCGCCAGCGATCACGTCCCCGGCCAGGTACGCGAACGCCCCCAGCGCACCCAGGACCAACAGGCCGGCCAGCGCCGGCGACCACGCGCGGTGGCGCCGCGCGTGGCGCGCCGCGGCGATGATCCGAAGACCGAGTCCTCGGCTTGGTGGGCGGCTCGTATGCACGGCGACGCGATGGTGTGGAAAGACTGACACCCTACACGCCGCCCTGTATGCCGGATGCCCACATGCCGAACATGCCGACGACGCGCGCTCACCGGGTCGGCGGGCTCGTGTGGTGATAGGTGTGCCGTGACTGCTTCTGTTCGCGGCTGCGCGGGGAAGGGGCGTTCGTGGCTCCTTGCGCGCGCCGGCAGCGGCGTTGCGGTCGAGATACTGGAGCCGCCCGGAATGCCAGCGAGGCGGCTCCGGGCGCGGCTGATTCGGGTCCCGGCGCGGCCGCTCTCGATCACTTTTTCAGCTGAAAGGGAGGGTCGGCCAAAGCCGTATTTTCTCGATATGGCGGTTTCAAAAACACTTGGCTACGATGCCGGCGCCACCGGCAGGAAACAGGGTGGCGTTAATCCCGCTTGGCTGGAAACCGCATGGACGCGGACGCATTTTCTTGCGTCTTCGGCCGGGTGATTCCACCGAGTGGTGACAATCCACAATCAGGGGGAATCACATGTTTCGCAAAGTAATCGCTTTGGGGTTTTTGTCCGTGGCGCTGCTCATGAGTGGCTGCGCCAGCGTGCCGATGGCAAACAAGTCCGCGGACTCACAGGCCAAGACATTCGCACCCAGTGCTGACAAGGCTGTGCTTTATATCTATCGCAACGAAACCATGGGTGCGGCAATCAAGATGCCGTTGCTGATCGATGGCGTCAGCGTGGGCGACACTGCCGCTCATACCTATATTCGAAAGGAACTGGCGCCTGGTTCGCACACCATCACGTCCAAGACCGAAAAAGATTCGACCGTCACGATCGACATGATCGCCGGGAAAATCTATTACGTCTGGCAGGAAGTGAAGATGGGCATGTTCGCTGCGCGTTCCGCGCTTCATCAGGTGGATGCGGAGAAGGGACAGAAGGGCGTTGAGGAATCGAAGCTGATCAACTGACCCGTAAGGCAAACCCGCGGGAGCCGGTATAGCCGGTTCCCGCAGACCCGGGCACGGTTATCCGCGCTGGCGCGGGGGCTGTGGCGCCGGTGGCTCCATGTCGGCGAACAGCTCGGTGGCCCAGTCGATGAACACCCGCACCTTGGTGCTGAGCTGCCGACTCGGCATGAACGACAAGCAGGTCGAGCAGTTCGACGCCCAGGCCGTGGCCATCACGCCGCTCGGCCGCACCGGCAAGCCGGAGGAGATCGCCAGCGCGGTGTCGTTCCTGGCCTCGGACGAGGCGAGCTACATCACCGGCACGGAGCTGTTCGTCGACGGTGGTCAGGTGCAGGTCTGACGTTAGCGAAACCTGCAACGGAACGGGCCGCCCCGGAAGAAGCGGCCCGTGATGCGTGGCTCAGTGCAGGTCGACGTCGCCGACCTTGTCCTTGTAGTCCTCTTTGGGATCCTTGCCGAACAGCATCTTGACTCCGGCCAGCATGCTCGACTCGTTCAGCCACACCTCGGCGTGCTCGGGATCGAAGCGCAGCAGCACCAGCTTCGGGTCGTCCTTGCCCTCGTACCAGGCGGCGATGAACGGGTTCCACAGGCGGTCGATTACGGCGCGGTCCTGGTCCACCGCGAGGCTGCCGTGGATGCTGGCGAACAGCTCGTGGCCCTTGGCGCTGAACGCGGCAATCGCGCGCCGGCTGCTGCCCAGGTGCTCGACCACGCCGTTGGACCTGCTGGTGAAGAACCAGATCGGGCCGCTCTCGCCTTCCACCACCGCCGTCATCGGCCGCGAGTGGCCGTCTTCCACGCCGTCCAGGCCCAGCATCACGGTGCGGTCGGAGGACAGCGCCTTCCACATTTTCTGTTCGAGTTTCTTCTCGTTGCTCATGGCTATTCCTTCGGGGGCGTAAGAGGGAAGCCACGGTTCTAGAGTGTCGGCCGTGAAATCCACGAAACCGGTGCGTGTGCCGCATGGAGGGAGGCGCGCGTGCCCGGGCCGCGCGGGCGCCCGGGAGGGGTGGGCGCGACACCGCGCCGCGGGCGCGGTGTTACCGGCTTGCGTTGCCGATCGGGCGAAGCGCGTCGCGGCAGGTCTGCACGAAGCGCTGGCGGAAGCCCTGCTCGAGCACCATCTGGATCACGCCGTCCCAGTCGTCGTTGCCCTCGATGATCGACGGTCCGGTGGGCGTGATCGCCACGTCCCAGCCCACCGAGTGGATTCCCGGAAGGTACTCGTGCAGGCGCTTGACCAGCGCCATCGCCTCGGCGAACTGCGGCAGCGGATAGCCGTCGAAACGGATGCCGCTGTCGGGATGCGTGGCGGTTCGGCCGCCGTAGCCGGGCTTGAAGAAACCGTCGCCGCGCAACGTGCCGCGCTGCAGGTCGATCGCCACGATCAGCCCACCGGCAGCCCAGTTGTCCACGCAGCTGCTGCCGGTGCCCACGCGAAGCGCGCCGTAGGCGACGGTGGCGCGGCCGTGTTCGCAGAACGACACCAGCCGCAGCGTGTTCACCGCCCCCGCATGCAGCGCGCTCAGCTGCGCGTGCTGGGCCAGCCGGTGCTGCCACAGGAACCGGCCGCGCAGGCGCGCACGCAGTGCTTCCGGTGTGACCGGATGATCGTCGATCCATGGCTGGCCCTGCGCGTCGATGCGCAGCGGAAAGGCGCCGGCGCCCTGCATGCCGTCGAGCCTCTTGCAGAAGCCGTCCACCGGCGGCTGGGTGCCATCGAAGAGTTGCTCCAGTGGTCCGGCCTCGCGCCCATCCAGCCAGCGCACCTGGGCGCCGTCGAGCATGGCGATGGACCGCGGCGTCGGCACGCCGAGGCTGGCGGCGAACTGGCCGAACAAGAACTTGTCGCGCAGCACGCACACGGTGTTGTAATTGCGCGGGGGCAGGTCCAGGCGCAGGTTGAGCTGGTTGCGCAGCGACTGGAAGCGGCGAAACGACATCACGTCGTCGCGCTGCACCGCGCGCCGGTCCATGCCGTAGACGTAGTAGAACCGGTTCGCCTCGCCGGTGCGCGCCAGCCAGCCGAGCAGCTCGGCGAGTATCCGCAGCCGGCCCTTGCGCGGCTGCTCTGGCCAGTAGCTGCGCGACAGCGCGGGATCGAACATCAGGGCGGCCAGCTCCCGCTGCGTGCGTGTCGCCCGATGCAACGCCGCGCGCCAGGAGCCGGCCTTGGGTTGCGGGCGGCGCGTGGCCGGTTGCGGCGCCGGCCCGGTCTCCACGGTGGGCAGACAAAGCGCCGACACGGTGGCCGCGCCGGGTGCACCCACGCTTCCCTGTTCGCCCATGGCGTCCCTCGGATGGTTTGATCGCTGCTGCCGCCCGCTCGCTGGCGGCGGCGGAATCAAGCGCCGCAGACCGTGCAGGCCGCGTGAAGCGAAGTGGCAATGGCCGGTAGCGGCGGGCGTCCCTGGGATATTGCAAGGCGCGCCGGTGCCGTGGACGATGCACGGCGCCGTCCGCGCCATGGTCCGTGCTCGATCCGGCGGCGGCGAGGCCGTTGCTCCTTCCCGCCACATCCACAAGAACTCCCACGCCATGGACGCCAACCGCACATCCGCCGCCATCACCATCACCAGCACGCTGGTGCTCGCGATCGGCGGAATCGCCTTGCTGTTCGCTCCCGACGTGCTGCTGGCGCCACTGGCTCCGGGGGCGGTTGCTGCCCTGACGGTGCTCGGTCAACTGGTGGCCGGTGGTTGGCTGGCGATGGCGTGGCTCAACTGGAACCAGCGCCATCTGGTCATCGGGGGGATCTACGCCCGGCCACTGGTGCTGGGCAACTTCACGCTGTATCTGATCAGCGCCTCCAGCCTGGCGCACCGGGTGAAGGCCGGTGACGCACCGCCGGCGATGCTTGCGCTGGCGGTGCTGTTCGGTACGCTCACCCTGGTTTACGCGGCGCTGCTGTTGCGAGGCCCGTTCGGTCGGGATCGCTGAAGGCGCCGACCCGCAAGCCTTCAGCGCAAGGCGCCGCCGCGTACCCGGAAGGCGAGGCTGATGCGTGGCGCGGAGAACGTGCGCTGCTTGGGGATGCCGTGGTCGTAGTGGCGCTGGGTCTCCCAGCTCATGACCAGCACGCTGCCCGCCTCCAGCTCGAGTTGCATCACCCGCCTCGGCGGCTGCTTGGCGCGGATGGTCATGCGGCGCGTGGCGCCGAGCGACAGCAGGGCGATCGGCTGCTCGCGCTGCAGGTCGTCCAGGGTGTCGTTATGCGGAGCCACGCTGTCGCGGTGGTCGCGATAGAGGTTGAGCCCGACGCTGTCGAACGGCGCCTGCACCACCGTGCCGACCGCGGTCAGCGCATCGGTGATGACGTGCGGCAACGCGGGGTCGTCCAGCCGGTAGTGCGCGCGCAGCCGGGGTACCTCCACCTCGCGCTCGTACATGAGCCGGCTGCCGGCTTTCCACGGCACGTCGTCGCGCAGCGACTCGAACCACAGGGCCGCCCGGGCCGGGGCGACCACGCCGCGCGCCAGCACGATGCGTCCGCTGGCATCGTCCAGCAGCACCTGGCGGTCGGATCCGAAAAGTGACAGCTGTGCCATGACGTGTCCGGCTGGTTCAGGAGGCGCCGTAGCGTTTCTGGCACAGCTCGCAGTAGAAGCTGCGCCGGTGGGTCTTGCCCAGGTGCGCGCGCTGCAGCGGGATGTCGTGGCGCGGACAGCGCGATCGGTTGTGCACCAGCCAGTGCTGGCGCAGCACGAACGCCTTCTTCCAGGCGAGAAACTCGAACGCGTACACGCGCGCCTGCTCCACCAGCGCGCGCAGCTTGCGTGGCGGCAGGGCACCCACGGTCGACAGCGGATGCACGCCGATACGGTAGAGCACCTCGTTCTTGATGATGTTGCCGACGCCCGCGAACACGTCCTGGTCGAGCAGGGCGTCGCACACCAGCGCCTGCGGCATCGCGCGGAGCTTTTTCCGCGCCAGCGCCGGGTCCCATGCATCGGACATCACGTCGGCGCGCCAGTCGTACAGCGCGTCCAGTGGCCCGTCCAGCAGACGCACCGAGCAGCTGTAGAAGTTCAGCTCGCCGCGGGCGAAGCCGAGGCTGAGCCGGGGCGCCGCCTCCTTGCGTTCGTCGATGCGGTAGCTGCCGAACATCAGCAGATGGATGCGCACGGCGGTGTCGCCTAGGTCGATCAGCAGCTGCTTGCCGAAGCTGCGTATTGCGCGCACGCGCCGGCGCTGCAGCCGGGACATGTCGATCCGGGCATTGCCCTCGGCATGGCGGATCACCTTGCCGGCAAAACCGGCGGCCTGCTCGCGCAGGATCACGATCGACGGACCTTCCGGCACGGCGGCCTCCTCGGGTGGTGGCCGGCACTGTGGCCGTCGCCGCGCCGAAGAAAGGTGAAGCGCTCAGGGTGGCCTGCGCGACGCTCCGAGGCGGGCACGCAACGACAGCGCGTTGCCGGTGGCGTGGCCGTGGGCGGTGTTGTCGAAGATGCACCAGCACTCCGTCCGGCGGGTGGCGTGCTGCAGGTAGCGGGCGACGCGCTCCAGCACCGGATCCGGGTAGTTGTCGTAGTAAACGCGTGGCGCACCGTGCAGGCGCAGGTAACGCAACCGGCGGTCGCCCCCGGGCACCCGCGCCCGCAGCGACAGCGCCGGGTCCGCCGCCACCCGCGCCACCGCAAACGTCGCAAGCTCGTGCTCCACCTCGCCACGGAACCACGACGTGTGACGCGGCTCGCAGGCCACCGGTCCGTCGTACTGCTCACGCAGCTGCGCCAGGAACGCACGCGCCGTCGGGCCGTCCCACGCGAGGCGTGGCGGCAGCTGCAGCAACAGGCAGCCCAGGTGCGGGCCCAGCTCCCGCGCACCCGCCAGAAACTCGCGCAGCAGATCCACGCAGTTCACCAGCCGCGCCTCGTGCGTGATGGTGCGCGGCACCTTCAGCGAAAAGCGAAAGCTTTCCGGCACGGTCTCGCCCCAGCGCCGGTACGTGGCCGGGCGATGGGTCCGGTAGAAGGACGAGTTGATCTCCACCGCGTCGAACACCTGCGCGTAGCGCTGCAGATGACTGGAACCCGCGGGGAAGTGGGCCGTGGCCTCAGTTGGAATCGACCACCCGGCGCAGCCGATGCGGGGTGCGTGCGAAGGCGCTGCGTTCACAGCCGCCTCCTCGCGAGCCCGCACGGATTGCTCCGGTCATGCCCGAGCGGACGTGGACCAGGTGCGCGAGCGCCGGACCGGGCGCGATCCAGCGTGCGCTGCCGGCTCCCGCGTGAACCGGCCACGCGGTTGATCGCCTTGGAAGCATGAGGGGCGAGCGGGTCGCGCATGGTTCTGCTCTCGATGGTCGAGGTCGCACGCGCCGGAACGGCGCGGCAATCGGCGACGATGCTGCGTGCGCGCGCATGCAGGCAGGGTGAGCGTGTCGGCCGACGCTGGTCTCCCGCTTCGGCCTCGCCGCTCGCGGTGAGCGTCCGCGTCGCCACCCGGGCGAACCGTCCACGAACGGCGCAACCCGGGACGTCGCCGCGTTCGGTTGAATGGCGCAAGCCGCGCCGTGGCGCCGCTCGCGTCCGCTTGCGGCTACGCAGGACATTCACGGACGGGCCCGTACGGTGCCGGCACACCCATCCTTTCTCCCCCGCCGTCATCTGCTGTTGCGGGGTACGCATACGAGGAGCTCCACATGCTTACCTGGGCCATCATTCTTGCCATCGTTTCCATCGTTGCCGGCTGGCTCGGCTTCGGTGGTCTTTCCGGCGCCGCTGCCACGGTCGCCAAGATCCTGTTCGCGATCTTCGTGATTCTGTTCCTGCTCGCGCTGCTTGGCGTACTGGGCGTGGTCAGCGTGTTCTGACCTCGCGCCGTGTGCGCTGGATGCCCGGACCATCGTTCGCTGGTCCGGGTCATGTAATCCAGCTCTCCCGGGCTGCACCTGGTGCGGCCCGGGAGAGCTGGCGTGACGGGGGGCGGGGGCCGTGTCCTGGTGCAAGACACCGGATGCCTGTTATCTCCCGAGCGATGCCGTTGGGGGGCCTTCGACATCACGCGATGGTGCGGGTGACGACTGCTGGCTGCCCTTAGCTGTCCCGTCAGTGTTTCAGTGTCCGGCCTGCCGTTGATTGAACACGGCCAGCTGCGCCTCGAACGCGCGCTTGAACGCCGGCCGCGCCTCGCCGCGGGCAACGTAGGCGGCAATGTTCGGATGCGCGTCGAGCAGTCCCGACGGACGCAGGCGGCGCAGCACGCCGATCATCATCAGGTCGCCGGCGCTGAAGGTGCCCTCCAGCCACGGGCCGTCAGCCAGGCGCTCGGACAACTCGCCGAGGCGGCTGCGGATACGTTCCATCACCAGCGCGAGGCGCTGCTCCGCCCACGGCTTGTCTGCCTCCAGCAGGCGCGCGTTCTGCAGGTCCAGGATCGGTGGCTCGATCGTGTTCACCGCGGCGAACATCCATGCGACCGCCCGTGCGCGGCCTGCCTCGTTGTCCGGCAGCAGTCCGGCATGGCGCTGCGCCACGTGCAGCACGATCGCGCCGGATTCGAACAGCACCAGCTCGCCCTCCTCGTAGGTGGGGATCTGGCCGAACGGGTGAAGCGCACGATGCGCCGGCTGTTTCATCGCCTCGAACGACACCAGCCGCACGGCGTAGGGCTGGCCCACTTCCTCCAGCGCCCAGCGTACGCGCATGTCCCGGGCAAGGCCCTGGCCGCGGTCGGGCGAGCTTTCGAACGCGGTGATGGTGGGCGTCATGGCGGCTCCGGGCGGCTGCGGCAGGCGGCACTCTAGCGCGCGTGCGGTGCGCGCACCTCGCCCGGAACGCTGCCCGCCGCCGACCGGCGAGTGCCCTGTGACGGAAATTGCACCCCGGTTGCGCTGTGATCGGGTCCTATCGTCGCGTCCGCTACGGATCAGGTTGCCATCATGTTGAGAATCCATCGCCCCGGTACGTCCCAGCCAATCACCTGGCAGACGGGTGATCCGATTGCCGAGGACGCGGTCTGGCTGGATCTTCTCGACCCCACGCCGGCCGAGCGCGATGCCGTGGAAACCCTGGCCGGGGTGCCGCTGGCAGAGCGCGACGCCATCAGCAGTCTGGGCCTGTCCAGCAGCTACCGGCACGACAAGCAGACGCTGACGCTGCACATGCACATGTATGCCGACCACCCCGATGGGCGGATGGCGCCGGTCGGCATGCTGGTGACGCGGACGCGGCTGATCACCCAGCACTACCAGCCGGTGCGGGCGTGGGGCGCGCTGGACACGTACCTGGCGCACGGTCAGCGCAGCACCGACGGTCCGGCACTGCTGGTGCACCTGCTGCACGCGATCGCCGACGACATTGCCGACCAGATGCAGTCCGACGCGGCGGACGTGGCGGGGCTGTCCGGCGACGTCTTCGAAGAAGCCCGCGAGAAGACCCGCGAGCTGCGACGCAAGCTGGTACGCGTGGGCAAGGTGGAAGCAAAGCTGGCGCGCTATCGCACCTCGATGCTCGGGGTGCGCCGGCTGGTGACCTTCGTGCAGCACCGCTCGCCCGACTGGATCGACGAGCAGCCGATGGACTCGCTGGGCATGCTGACCGAAGACCTCAAGGTGCTCGACGAGTTCGACGAGCAGCTCACCGGCAAGCTGCAATTCCTGCAGGATGCCGTGCTCGGCTTCATCAACACCGACCAGAACGCGGTAATGAAACTGCTCACGGTGGCTTCGGTGGTGACCATTCCGCCGGTGATCCTGGCCGGCATTTGGGGCATGAACTTCAAGCACATGCCCGAGCTGGACGAGGTGTGGGGCTACCCGATGGCGCTGTCGCTGATCGTGCTGAGCATGCTGGGGCCGCTAGCCTGGTTCGGCCTGCGCGGCTGGCTGTCGCGCGACTGAGCACGCGCCGGCGCGGTGCCGCGGTCACACCGCGTCGTTCTTGCGCGCGCCGCGGATGTTCATCACCGCCAGGCACACCTGCAGCACGATCAGCGCATAGGCAGCGGTGTGCCAGCCCCAGACGATCCACAGCACGTTGCTGACCAGGAAGCACCAGAAGCCGACGCCGCGACGGGTCTGGGTGCGCGAGGAGACGTACCAGGCGGCGATCACGGTGATGACCATGGCGGGCCATTGGACGAGGTCGAGGTAATCCATGCAGTGGCCTGGCATGTGGAGTGGGCGGGACGGATGCGAAGCATGCGGCGGGGCGGATGATTTCTTCGTGTCGGCGCCGACACATGCAGCGCGTCCATGGCCTTCGCGAGGGCGCCGGATTCGCGAACGGCAGCGCGGTGGCGACGGGCCGCATCACGTTGCACGGGTTCTTCACCGCGGCGATGGAACGCTGCCTCACCCCCACGCCCCGGAGATAGCCGATGGATGCCATTGCCCTGCTCAAGAAAGACCACGACACCGTCGAAGCGATGCTCGACGAGCTGGCCCAGAGCAGCTCGCGCGCAGTGAAGAAGCGCACCGAGCTGCTGGACAAGATCCGGGTGGAGCTGAAAGCGCACACCACGATCGAAGAAGAGATCTTCTATCCCGCGTTCAAGGCCAAGGGTGACGGTTCGGACGATGCCAAGATGTACTTCGAGGCGCTCGAAGAGCATCGCGCCGCCGGCGACCTGGTGCTGCCGGACCTGCTGGCGACGCAGGTGGACAGCGAGAAGTTCTCCGGTCGCGCCAAGGTGCTCAAGGAGCTGGTGCAGCACCACGCCGACGAGGAAGAGAAGGAGATGTTCCCGCGCGCGAAAAAGCTGCTCAGCAAGAGCGAGCTGACTGCGCTCGGCGAACAGATGGAGTCGCGCAAGGCCGAGCTGGTGAAGCAGCTCAAGCAGGCCAAGCTGGAGAAGTCGGCCGCCGCAGCGAAGTAATCGATCTGGCGAACACACCGCGGGCCGGCAAAGGCCGGCCCGCGGTGTGTTCGTTGGTCTGGGCCAGCAGCCGGCGGCTACTCGCGCGGCTGGAACGGACAGACCCAGTCATCGCCCACGATGCGGCCGCTGTACTGGCGGGCCTCGCTGGAGGAGCCGTGCTCGTCCAGCATCGGGTTGATGCTGCCGTGGAAGGCGACATCACGCTCGATGATTGCCTCGCTGAAGCGGTGATAGCGATCCTGCTCGCGCAGCTGCTCGAACTGGCGGTGCAGGTTGAACACCATCGCGGTGACCGGGAAACGCCGCGCGCGTCGAGTCGACCCGGGATGCAGCCCGACCACGTAGAACGCGTTGCCGCCCAGGCTCATGCTGAAGTCGGGCGAGCTGGGATCGCTGGAGACCGTCTCGTCCCATGGCGAACGCAGCACGTCGATGTCGTGCAGCCGCTGCAGCCGCTGCCAGATTGCCGTCTCAAAGCCCTTCGGCGACTTCCCCGGGCTGTCCGGGAACAACGCCACGAAACTGCGGAACGGCGACTCCTCGTCGGACGGCCTGGCGAACTCGGTCAGCGCATCGAGCAGGGCGCGATCGTGCGCCGGGCAGTCGATCGAGCTGCCGTGGAAAAACGTTACCTGACCACGCGCCACGGCCTGCTTGGCGGCGAGGCAGGGAAACGCCTCCTGGGCGATGTAGCCGGCGAAGGCGGCTTCGGCGTCGAAGGGGGTGGATCGGGGCAGGGCATGCATGGCGGGACGGGCTCCACGGTAGAGACTGTCAGGCTGCCGGCCACCGGTTGGTGGGAAGGTGAGTGCCGTGTCCAGAACGGCATCACGGGCGCCAGGCACGCGGGCGCCGTTCATGAATCGTCGCGGGCCACGGCGGCCGCCGCGCGCGTGTCGCTCGTGCGGCCGCTCCCGAGGACACGCGTCAGCCGCGACGTGCCGCTTCGATGGCGGCGATGTCGATCCGCGTCATCGCCATCATCGCGTGGAACGCGCGGCGGGCCGCGGCGGGGTCCGGATCGGCGATTGCCTCGGTCAGCGCACGCGGCGTGATCTGCCAGCTCACGCCCCACGCGTCCTTGCACCAGCCGCAGGCGCTGGCCTGGCCGCCATGGTCGATGATGGCGTTCCACAGGCGGTCGGTCTCGGCCTGGTCATCGGTGGCCACCTGGAACGAAAACGCCTCGTCGTGGGTGAAGCCCGGGCCGCCGTTCAGGCCCACACACGGGATGCCGATCACGCTGAATTCGACCGTCAGCACGTCGCCGCGCTTGCCAGCCGGGTAGTCGTCCGGCGCGCGCAGCACCCGGCCCACGGCGCTGTCGGGAAAGGTGGCGGCATAGAACGTGGCCGCCTCCAGCGCGGCGCCGTCGTACCAGAGGCAGATGGTGTTCTTGCCGGTCATCGGTGTGCTCCTCGTGGGGGTGTGCCGAGGCGACGAGCGGATTGCCGGGGAATCGACATGGCCGCGGGCGGGCGGCCTGGGCCATGTGCGCCGGTAGCCGGCCGCGGCACGTGAGCGCGCGTCGCTGTCGTCGCGCCGCCCGATCGGGCACTCTGCCGGTTCGCGCCCGCCGAACGCTCCGGCTGGCGCTCCTGCATCCCCGGAGTTCCCATGCATCGTGCTGCCCCGATTGCTCTTGTCCGTCGCGCTCGTGCCGACACCGCGGCGCGTCGTCCCGTGCGCGGTGCGGCGCGGCGGAGCCTCGCCGCGCTGGCGGTGACGCTGGCGTGCGCCCTGTTGCCGGTGCAGGCAGGTGTGCCCGCCACGCCCGGCTGGACGCTGCAGTTCGCCGATGATTTTGCCGGCCCGCAGGGGCAGGGGCCGGCGAGCGAGCACTGGCAGTTCGACCTGGGGCACGGCTATCCGGGTGCGGCAGCCAACTGGGGTACCCAGGAGGTGGAAGAAAACACCGCGCGGCCGCAGAACGTGAGCCTCGACGGCGACGGTCACCTGCGCATCGTGCCATTGCGCGACGCCAGCGGTGCGTGGACCTCCGCGCGCATCGAGACCCGCCGCGAGGATTTCCACGCGCCCGCCGGCGGTGTGTTGCGGATCGAGGCGCGGCTGCGGCTGCCGGACGTGCATGGCGAGGCGGCGCTGGGCTACTGGCCCGCCTTCTGGACGCTGGGCCACAGCTTCCGCCGGCAGCTGGACTGGCCGGCCACCGGCGAGGTCGACGTGATGGAGAACGTCAACGGGCTCGATCGCGTGTGGGGCACCTTGCATTGCGGCGTCTCGCCCGGCGGCCCGTGCCACGAGAAGCAAGGACTGTCGGCCGACGTGCCATGCCCGGGCTCGCCGTGCCAGGCCGGCTTCCACGTCTACAGCGCCGAGTGGGACCGGCGGGAGAGTCCGCAGGTGCTGCGCTGGTATGTCGACGGACGGCTGTATCACACGCTGCGCGAGACCGACGTGCCGCCGGCCACCTGGCAGCGCATGAGCGCCCGCGAGGGGATGTTCCTGATCCTCAATCTGGCGATCGGGGGCGAGTTTCCCGATCGCCTCGGCGCGCCGGTGCGTACGCCCACGGCGGCCACCGAGCCGGGTCACGCGATGCTGGTGGACTACGTCGCCGTGTGGACCCGGCCCGGGTGAGTGACGCTGGCGCGCACGCGATCCAGGCGTCGCTCACTCGTCCGCGCTCTCGACCGCCGCAGGCGGCGCGATCACGCGCGGATGCTCCGCAAGCAGGGCCTGCGCCGACTGCGCGGCCAATTCCGCCTGTGCCTTGTGAGCCGCGAGGCGGCGATGCACGATCACGCCGCGCTGCTCTTCGAGCCGCTTGAGGTAGCGCCGGCGCAGCTCGATCAGCCACTGTGCGTCGGCATCGTCGAGGCCGTGTTCACGCACCCGGCGCAGGTGCTCCTCTTCCAGCTTCAAGAGCGCCTTCACCTTTTCCAGCCGACGATCAAGTTCGGCAACGATGTGCATGAATACCTCTCCACGGCGGGGCAGAAGCGATTTGTACCGAAAAAAAACGGGCCTAGACAGCAGTGAAACGTGACGACGATGGGAAAAACCGCGCTTCGCAAGCGCCGGCGGGCGCGCCGGCACATGCGGCCAGCCATGCTGCCGCCGTGGCAACGGGCAAGCGCGACCGTTCGCGCCACGCGCGCTGGATCGCATGGCTGGCGCTCGGCCTCGGCGGGCTCGGCAGCACCTGCGCGCAGGCCCGCGCCGAGCGGCTGAACATCCACGTGCTGAGCGACCGGCTGACGCTGGCGGTGGCGCGCCATCCCCAGGTCTACCTCTACGGCCGCATCGATGCGCAGGCGCCGCAGCGGTTCGAGACGCTGGTGCGCAGCGGACGCATCGCCGCCGGTTCGGACGTCTATCTCAGTGCGGCGCACGGCGACCTGGCCGCGGGCATGGCGCTGGGCCGGCTGATCCGCGCGGGGGGCATGGCCACGCACCTGGGCGCGCCGCGCCGGAATTTCCCCGGCGCCAGCGGCAGCCGCACCGCCGTGTGCGTGGACGCCTGCGCCCTGGCGTTCTTTGGTGGCCTGTATCGCTGGGCGCCCAGCGGCAGCGATCGCCTCGGCCTCAGTGTGACGCCGGCCGCCGCCGGTCATGCGGCGTCGCTGCCGCCCGGCGTCGATGACTACCTGAAGGAGATGAAGGTCGATCCGGGTCCGCTCACCGTCACCTCGCCAAAGGGTGCAGCGAGCGTCGTCTGGCTGGCGGCCGAGGCCTTGCGGCGCTCCGGCGCCGTCAACAACGGGCGCCTGCCCGCGCGCGCCAGCTACGACGTCGCCTCACCCACGCCGACGCTGGACCTGCGCCAGAGCGACCGTACCGGCGAGCACCGCCTGGTGATCACCTGCCGGCCCGGGCAGACTCTGGTGGAGGCTTCCGAGCGCGTCGGGGCGCGTCGTGCGCGCGAGATCGTCGCGCGCGGCGGCCGCTCCTACCTCGCGCTCAACGGCGGCCCCCCGATGCTCGCCGCGACCGACGGCGTCAGCGCCGAAGGCGAGATGCTGGTGATCCGGCGCTCGTTTCCACCGGAGCGGCTGGTCGACCTGCTGTTCGCAGGTTCCATCGGGGCATGGGTGGACGGTCGCAGCGCCGCATTTCGCGATGGCTTCGCGCTCAACCCGTGGGGCGCCCACGCCCAGCTGAGGGTGTTCTACCACGCGTGCTGGCGCGCTGCGCCGTGGCCGATGCCGCCGGCGTGACCGCGCCGCGGCCCGTGCCGGCGAGCGCGCGCATCCGCCGCGAGTCCGGGCGGAGACGCTCGGGTTTCGCCGACACCTTTACCCGCCACGGGCTAGCGCACGCCGGGTGAAGGCGGGCAGGTCGACGCCCTTGAGCAGCAGCCACAACGCCAGCGACAGCTCCGCCACCAGGCAAGGCATGAGGATCGCCGGAAACAGCTGCGCCTCGATCGCCGGGACCAGCAGCAGCGTGAAGCTGTTGACCAGATAACACGCGCCAGCGAGCTGCATCATCATCCCGAGCAGGCGCGGCAGGTAGCCTGAGGTGCGGATCAGGTAGCCCTCGAGCAGGCATACGCAGCCGAAGAAGATCAGGCCGATGCCGAAGCCGTACTCGTGCAGCTCGATCGCGGCCAGCGACCACGCCTGACGCTGTGCCAGATCGATCGCGGCCAGGTAGGGCGCGTCGCCCAGCAACAGCAGCGGCACCATCAGCGTGAGCTTGTTGGCCACCAGCGCGGCGGTCTGGATCAGGTTGAGCAGCAGGTTGAGCAGGGCGAGCCGACGGCTTACCGGACGCAGCAGCACGTAGAGTGCCCACATCACGAAGACGTCGCACACGTGCATCAGCAGGTCGCCCGCCACGCCCAGACGCCACAGCATCGGTGAGGCGCCGATGCGCGTGGCAGTGGCGAGCGCATCGCCCGGCACCACCAGCCGGCCGCGCACCAGCAGTTCGCCCAGTGCACCGGCGACGATGATTACCAGGTAGAGCGCGCCAGCCAGCCGGGCGAGGGCCTGCGGAGAGTGATCGGCAGTGCGATGAGCCATGGTGCGTGCGTCCTGGTGCGGAACAACCTGCCCGCACGACGCGGCCGGGATCCAGTGCGCACGCTAGCGGTTCGCCTTCGTGGCAAGCAGTGCCGGATGGCACGCGGCCCGGCAGCCGCGCCGCGCGAAACCCGCTACGCTCGGCGCCTGATCCGGCTGCGGGAGCGAAGCGCGATGAACAGGTTTCATGGGTGGTGCCTGCTGGCTCTGATGCTGGCGCTGTGGCCGTGGGCCGGGCGCGCGGCCGACAGCGGGGAGGCCGGCGCGATCCGTGCGGTGCTGGCCGAGCAGCAGGCGGCGTGGAACCGCGGCGACGTCGAGAGCTTCATGCACGGCTACAAGGACGCCGCCGACACCACTTTCGTCGGCAGCTCGGTACGGCAGGGCTATCAGGCGATCCTGGCGAGCTACCGCGAACATTACGCGGGGCGCGAGCAGATGGGCCAGCTGACCTTCTCCGGCATCGACGTGCGGCTGCTGCCGTGCGCGGACGGTGGCGTGCGCTACGCGGTGGTGACCGGCCGTTTCCACCTCGACCGCACCGCCCATGGCAGCGTCGCTGCCGATGACGGCGTGTATTCGCTGCTGTGGGAAAAGACGCCCGCCGGCTGGAAGATCATCCTCGACCATTCCAGCTGATCGGGCGCCGGCGGCCGGGGGCCGTCGGTGCCGTGTGGAGTCAGGTCGCCGACGCGGCGTCGGCGCGGCGCGGCAGCCGCCAGCCGGGGCGCACGAAGTGGCAGGTGTAGCCGGTGGGGTAGTGCTGCAGGTAGTCCTGGTGTTCCGGCTCGGCCTCCCAGAAATCGCCGACTGGTGCGACCTCGGTGACCACCTTGCCCGGCCACAGCCCCGACGCATCGACGTCGGCGATGGTGTCCTCTGCAACGGCTTTCTGCTGTGCGCTGGTGTAGTAGATGGCCGAGCGGTAGCTCGCACCGCGGTCGTTGCCCTGGCGGTTGGGCGTACTGGGGTCGTGGATCTGGAAGAAGAACTCCAGTAGCGCCCGGTAGCTGGTCACGGCCGGATCGAACACGATCTCCACCGCCTCGGCGTGGTTGCCGTGATTGCGATAGGTGGCGTTGGGCACGTCGCCGCCGGAGTAGCCCACGCGGGTGGAGATCACGCCGGGCTGCGCGCGGATCAGCTCCTGCACTCCCCAGAAACAGCCGCCGGCGAGCACGGCACGTTCGGTCGATTCGGTCATCGGATCAGCTCCTGGCAGGTGGCAAGGTGGTGGAGCCTTTCTATATGCGGCTGGCCAGCGCGGGCGCAAGCGGCATTGCCCGCGCGCTGCCATGGGAAGGACGGGCCACGCGCCGCACCAGCGTTTACGGTGGCACGCTATTTTGTCGCACCCGCCATGAGGACCTGCCATGCACCGTCGTGATGTTCTTCGAAGCGCCCTGTGGGGCGCCTCCGCGCTCGCGCTTGGACCGATCACCGCTCTCGCCGCGGAGGGCGATCCGCTGGTGCTACGACTGCAGGCGCTGGAGCGCCGCCACGGCGGGCGGCTCGGCGTCAGCGTGCTGGACACGGGGAGCGGAAAGCGGCTGTCTCACCGGGGCGACGAGCGCTTCCTGATGTGCAGCACGTTCAAGCTGCTGGCGGTGGCGGCCGTGCTGGCGCGGGTGGACCAGGGCGCCGAACGGCTCGACCGCCCGGTGATCTACGGCGCCGACGTGCTGCTCAACTACGCGCCGGTCACCCAACGGCACGTGGGCCCGCCCGGCCTGCATGTGGAGGCGCTGTGCGAGGCGGCGATCGCGCTGAGTGACAACACGGCGGCCAACCTGCTGCTGACCAGCCTCGGCGGCCCGGCCGCCGTCACCGCCTTCGTGCGCCGCCTGGGCGATCCGCTGACCCGGCTGGACCGCACCGAGCCGCAGCTCAACGTCGGCGCGCCCGGAGACGTGCGTGATACCACTACGCCCGACGCCATGCTGGATACCATGCGCGCGCTGCTGGTAGACGGCGATGCGCTGTCCGACCGCTCGCGGGTCCGGTTGCTCGGGTGGCTGCGCGCCTGCAGCACCGGTGCTCAGAAGCTGCGCGCCGGCCTGCCCGCAGGCTGGACCGCCGGCGACAAGACCGGCAGCGGCAGCCAGGGCGAGAGCAACGACGTGGCGATCGTTTTTCCGCCACAACGCAAGCCGCTGCTGGTCACCGCCTACTACGCCGGCTCGTCCGCCGATGCCGATGGGCGCAATGCGGTGCTGGCCGAGGTGGGGCGGATTGCTTCGTTACTCTGATGGTCGGCCGCGCCGCGGGGTGCCGGCCCGCGACCAGCTCCGGCATCTGCGGGGGCTGGGCACGCTGGCATTGGCTCTGGTGCAGGCGTAGAAAGCGAGGGGCTCCGGGACTGCGCCCGGACGCGCGGGCGGCCGACCTGTTGGTCGGCCACTTCACTCCTCGGAGACCTGCCGTGCGTGCCTATGTCGTGGTGACCGGATGCCTGTTCGCGCTGATCGTGATGGCGCATGTCGCGCGGCTGATCGCAGAGGGCTTCGCCCCGCTGCATGAACCGATTTTCCTGATCGCCACGCTCGGAGCGTCAGGCATGACGGTATGGGCAGCGGTGATCGTGCGCGGCCCGCCCGTGCCGCGCTCGCCTTAGTCGCGGCCGGCGTCAGTCCAGCGGCCAGGGCATCTCGCCATCCAGCTTGTCCTGGTTCTTCTCGTTGCTCGCCCGATCGTCGTCGTTCTGCGGGGCTGTCCGCTGGTCCGCGGCGTCCGGCTCGCTGGCCTCGCGCCACCACGGCAGCACCGGCCGCCGCTCGGCCGGCTCCACCGGCTCGCCCAGCCGTGGCAGCAGCAGATGGGCGTGGCGCGGGTCGGCCTGCTGCAGCAGGGTTTCCACCGGCTGATCCCAGGCGTGGGTGGACAGCGCGAAGGTGCCCCAGTGCACGGGCATCAGCACGCCGCCGCCGAGCAGGCGATGCGCCTCCAGCGCGTTCTCCGGCCCGAGGTGGATGTCGCCCCACGACGGGTGGAACGCGCCCACCTCCAGCATCACCAGGTCGAATGGCCCCAGCCGGTCGCGAATCGCCTCGTACTCGGTGGTCAGCCCGGTATCGCCGCTGAAGAACACCGTGTGCTTTTCCCCCTGCATCACCATCGACGACCACAGCGTGCTGTTGCGGTTGTTCAGGCCGCGGCCGGAGAAATGCTGCGACGGTGCCGCGGTGACCGTGAGCCCGGTGCCGGGTACGCGATGGCTCTGCCACCACTCCAGCTCGGTGATGCGCTCCGGCGCGATCCCCCAGGCTTCCAGATGCGCGCCCACGCCGAGCGAGGTGATGAACGGCACGCGGGACTTGCGCAGCGCGCGAATGGTGGGGAAATCCAGGTGATCGTAGTGATCGTGCGAGATCACCACCGCATCCACCAGCGGCAGGTCGCGCAGTTCCACCGGCACCGGCTGGAAGCGCTTCGGGCCAAGCAGGGTGAACGGCGAGGCGCGCTGGCCCCAGACGGGATCGGTCAGCACGCGCCAGCCGTCGATCTCCAGCAGCACGGTGGAATGGCCCAGCCAGGTGGCGCGCAGGCCGCTGGCGGAACGCTTGAGCCAGGGCTGGCGCGGATCTTCCGCGCGCAGCGGCGCGGGCGGCTTGCGGTCGGCGTCGCCGCGCAGCAGGTCGCGCAGGCTCGGCCGCGGTGCGGTGGGATCGCGCAATCCCGGTAGCACCGGATGCACGTTGCGCAGCCGCTCGCCGTCCCACAGCGGCAGGCTGCGCAAGCGCTCCAGCCGCTCACCCTGGGCTGGCTTGCCGAAAGTACGCATGGACACCTCGAGTTGGTGGCAACAAGCCCTCGTCATGGGTACGGCCGCCCGCCCGTGCAACCCGTGCCGCACGTATCGACCGGCACGTGCAGGCGGTAGGCGATCGCGCGATGCTGGCGCTCCTGTCCATCCTCCCGGAGCAACCCATGTCGCTGCATCGCCTGCTCAGAGCTGCACTGCTTTGCCTGCTCCCGATCGCCAGCGCCCCCGTGCTGGCCGCCAGCGCGTCGCCGCCCGGCCACAAGGCGGTACTCGACACCGTCAACCGCACGTTCGCCGCCATGGCCCGGCACGATGCCGCCGGCATGCGTGCCCTGCTGTTGCCGGGTGCGGTGTTCGCCCTGCGCGGCCCGGATGGACGGATCAAGCTCGAGCACGACGAGGACTTCCTGCAGGTGCTCGCCAGCCGCGGCGGCGATTGGCGCGAACGGATCTGGTCGCCGCGGGTGCTGATGCACGACGGCATCGCCCAGGTGTGGGCGCCGTACGATTTTCATCTCGACGGCAAGTTGTCCCACTGCGGCATCGACAGTTTCTCCCTGCTGCAGGACGAGGGCGGCCAGTGGCGCATCGCCGCCATCACCTACAGCATGCAGACCACCGGCTGCGCCACCGCCCCCGCCGCGCGTGCCGGGGCGGCGCCGGCCGCCGCGAAGCACTGATGGCCTCGGACGTCGGTTTCGTCGATTACGTCTGCGAGCAGGCGGGACTCGGCGCGGCACTGAGCTACCGCAGGATGTTCGGCGAGTACGCGCTGTATCTGGACGACCGCGTGGTCGCGCTGGTGTGCGACAACATGCTGTTCGTCAAACCCACCGAGGCTGGCCGGGCGCTGCTCGATGCGGTCGACGAGGCGCCGCCGTATCCCGGCGCCAGGATGCACTGGCGCATGGACGCCGTGCTGGACGACGGCGAGCGCCTCGGGCGCTTGCTGCGCGCCACGGCCGCCGCATTGCCGCTGCCGAAGCCGCGGGCGCCACGCAAGGCCAGGGCCAAAGGCTAGTGGTGGTGGTTGCCGCGCCGGCCCAGCCACTGCTGTGCGTCCGATAACAATGCCTGGGTGATCGTTTGAGCCGGACCGGCGCGCACCCGTGGCGCGCCCTGGCCTGCCCACAGGTTGGAGAAGTCGTCGCGCCCCTGCGCTTCGGCGCGTGCACGCAGCGGCGCCAGCGCCTCGCCCGCGCGGGGAAAGGCCGGCACATCGGGGCAGTGGGGGCCGAGTTCGCGCATGAGGCGGTTGACGATGCCGCGCGCGGGTCGCCCGGAGAAAAGATCGGTGACTGCGGTGTCGGCGGCCCGCTCCGATTGCAGCGCCGCGCGGTGCACCGGGCGGATACGCGCCTCGTCGCTGAGCAGGTAGGCGGTGCCCGGCTGCACGCCCGCCGCGCCCAGTGCGAGCGCCGCGGCCATGCTGCGGCCATCGCCGATGCCGCCGGCGGCGATCACCGGTACGGCGACCGCGTCGACCACGCGCGGCAGCAGCGCGAACAGGCCCACCTGCGAGTCCAGCGACTCCTCCAGGAACAGGCCACGATGACCACCGGCCTCGAGTCCCTGCGCCACGATGGCATCGCAGCCGCGTGCCTCCAGCCAGCGCGCCTCGCGCACAGTGGTGGCGCAGCCGATCACCCGGATACCGGCCGCGCGCACCCGATCCAGCAATGCCGGCTCGGGCAGCCCGAAATGAAAGCTCACGGCGGTCGGCCGCAACTGCTCCACTTGCGTGCAGGCCTGCGCATCGAACGGCCGGCGCTCTACATCCGGCAGGCGGGCCTCGGCCGGCAGGCCCAGCTCGGCGTAGTACGGCGCGAGCCGGGCGCGCCAGCGCGCATCGCGTGCCGGGTCGTCCGGCGGCGGCGCATGGCAGAAGAAATTCAACAGCAGCGGTGCATCCACCGCGGCGCGAAAACGCGCCACCTGCGCCGCCATGGTCGGCCCATCGAGCATGGCGCAGGGCAGGGCGCCCAGGCCGCCGGCGCGCGCCACCGCGATGGCCAGCGCGTCGTCCGCCGCGCCGGCCATCGGCGCCAGCAGCAACGGATGCTCGATGCCGAGCAGTCGGGTCAGCCGGGTATCGGTCCAGGTCGCCATGGCACGCTCCGCGAAAACGGGCGGCCATTGTCGCGCGGCGCGCGGGGCCCTGGCGCAGGCGTCAGCTGCGCAGCCCCAGCGCCGCCCGCGCCTCGGCGAGGAATTTGTCTTCCTGGTCGCGCGCGGGCAGGTTGGAGGCGATCTGCACCAGTGCCCGGTCGATGCTGCCGGGCACTTCCAGCGCCTCGTCGCAGAGCAGGCCGGCAATCGGGCCGAGGTAGTTCAGCGCGATCCGCTCGATGGTCGCCCGCTGCTCCGCGGACAGCCCCTGCACGTTGACGTTGGCTGCCGGCGCGGGCGGGCGCGCCGCAGCAGACGGGGCGGGGGCGGCACTGCCTTTTTCGAAGCCGCCCATCAGCCAGCTCAGCGACGCCTCGCCCAGCGACACGCGCGCCGCGCCCGCGGCGGCGGGGTCGGCCTGGAAGCGGGCGCGCCCGGCCGGCACCTTGGCCAGCAGCTGCACCGCCTCGTCGCTGCGATGACGGCTGAACACCACGTCTTCGATCTGGCCGCTGCGCAGCCGGATCGTGCACGAGTGGTTGTCCTCGGTGACGACGAAAAAGAAGCCCGACGCCTTCTGCAGCGCCAGCGCCTTCAGGTCGCGCAGGATCTCAATCAGCGGGCGGAACTCGTTGGCCATGCCGGTATGCCTCTATGCATTCGAGCGGGCGCGGGCAGGGTATGCCTCAGCGCTTGCTCAGTCGATCCATCGCCAGTCGGACGCTGTTGGAGAGGCGGGCGATCGCCCGCGCCAGCGTGCCGATCTCGTCCTTGAGGTTGACCTCGTCGATGGTGTGGTTCCACTTGCCCAGGCTCAGCTCCTCGGCCACTGCGGTGAGGTGCTGCACCGGCTTGAGCACGCGGGTCCAGATCAGCGCCGACTGCAGGCCCAGCAGCAGGAAGCACACCAGCAGGCCGACCGCGGCGATCCACAGCGACTGCCGCACGATCACGTTGTTGACGTCGCTGCGGGGATACGCCGAGACCAGCGAGAAACCCCAGTTGGGCACATCCTGACGGGTGATCACCCAATCGGCCGGCGCCGTGGCGACGATCTTCGCCATTGCGGTGGGGTCGGTGGTGGCGCCGGTCTTGGAGTGGAAGCGCAGTTTGCCCTTGGAGTCGAACAGGGCAATGAAGCCCGAGTCGAGCACGCGGCTCTCGCTGATCACGCGGTCGAGCGATTCCAGGTCGGTCTTGTAGCCGACATACCAGATGCCGATGGCGCTGGAGCCGCCGGCGGGATAGATCGGCTCGTAGCCGGTGACGTAAGGGTTGCCGAGGATGTCGACCACGCCGTAGAAGCTCTCGTCCTTGCGGATCTGCGCGATCACCGGTCCGCTCGGATCCAGGATGGTGCCGATGGCGCGGCTGCCGTCGTCCTTCTTGACGTTTGTGGAGACGCGCACGAACTGCTCGCCGGTGCGCGAGAACAGCGTGGCGGTGCCGTCCATGGTCGCGGTGACGCTGTCCACCAGCGTGAACTGGTTGCCCTGGGGCACGCTGCCCAGCAGCAGGTCGTTGACCTCGCCGTCGTGGCCGGGGACGGTGATCTTGCCGCCCACGCTGGCCGGCCCGACGGCATCGCCTTCCTTGCGCAGCAGGCGCATCGCGTTGTGCACGCGGTCGAGCATGATCGACCGGGTCACCGAGAACAGGCTCTGCAGGGCCGTGGTCTGGCGGTCGATTGCAGTGGAGGCCTCGGCCCGCACGCGGCTGGCCTCGGTGGTGGCCAGGATCAGCGTGACCGCGACGACCACGGCGAGCACAAGAGCGAGCACGGGCAGCAGCAGGCGAACCCGCAGCGAGTGACGAAGCATGACATTCCCCCTGAATGTGTGGCGTGCAACAGCCGCCGATCCATGCCGTCGACGGGTGGTCCGTCCCGGCCGGAACGCGACCGCAGCATGGCGGCTTGGCAGCGCAGTGCGAACGTAGCCCAAGCGCGTTGCAAATAGCCGTCCAGGCGCCTTCGCAATGCAGGCGGATCGTCGCCCGCGCGTGAAAATGTGCGCCAGATCACGCTTGCCGTCAGGGCGCTACGGCATCGCCTTGCAGTGGTGGTGACGGCCGCCTCGGCGTAAGGTCACCGGCACTGCGCGTCATGCCAGATGGACCTGGAGTCTTCATGCCCCCTGCAATCTGCCTCCTCATCGGCGCGGCGCTGACACTGGCCGCACTGCCTGCGGCCGGCGCATCGGCCTTGCCGCAGGATGGCTCGCCGCCGCCCACGACCGGCCAGGCGCTGCCCGGCGTCACCGTAACCGCGCCGTATACCCGCTCCCACGGCGGATACGTGGTTTCGGGCGACTTCCGGGTGGACGCGCGCATGCCCACGGTGGTGTTTCCCGCCCAGCCGCTGGTCAAGGACGACATACTCAGCGTGCAGCCGGTCCACCTCAACGACGACGAGTACCTGGTGCTGCAGGAATGCGCCTCGGCCGACTGCCGGCAGGCTCACGTGGTGCAGGTGTGGAATGCCGGCGGCGCGGTGGGGCGCGTGCACAACGGCGATGGCCGGGTATGGATCGCGCACGAGAACAAATACTTCCTGTGGATGCAGCGGATGCCGGTGATCCAGCGCGACTGCGCGCTGTGCGCCTCGCGCTTCCAGAACTTCCAGTCGATGAGTCCGCCGATGACGCTGATCCCGGTCGGCCAGGAGGTGTCGCGCAACCGGGCGCAGCTCCAGGCGCAGCCGCCGGTGGCAGTCCCGGTCACCGGGCAGGCGCACGAGGGAGCGACATTCGTGCTGCACTTCGAAGGTGGTGCGGTCGTGCGCGTGCGGCGCATGCACGCCGCGCGCTGAAGCGGTTGCCTCACTCCCGGCGTTGACGCGGCGGTGTCGTGGGCGCTGCGAGGGTGAGCGCCCATGACGATCCGTCTCCTCTTTCCCCCGGCCGGCCGCCCGGCCGATGCCCCCGCCAACCACCCGGAGCAGCCCATGTCGAAACTTGCCGACTTTCCCATCACCACGCGCTGGCCGGCGCAGCATCCCGACCGCATCCAGCTGTATTCGCTCAACACGCCCAACGGGGTGAAGGCGTCGATCATGCTGGAAGAAACCGGCTTGCCGTATGAGGCGCACCTGGTCGACATCACCAAGAGCGAGAGCCACACCGAGGCGTTCCTGGCGCTCAACCCGAACGGCAAGATCCCCGCGATCATCGATCCGGACGGCCCGCAGGGCGAGCCGCTGGCGCTGTTCGAGTCCGGCGCGATCCTGCTGTACCTGGCCGACAAGACCGGCAAGTTCATCCCCGCCGACGCGGCCGGCCGCTGGGAGACCATCCAGTGGCTGTTCTTCCAGATGGCCTCGATCGGCCCGATGTTCGGCCAGCTCGGTTTCTTCAACAAATTCGGCGGCAGGGAGATCGAGGACAAGCGCCCGCTGGAGCGCTACGTGAACGAGTCGATGCGCCTGCTCGACGTGCTCGACAAGCGACTGGCGGGGCGCCCGTGGCTGATCGGCGAGGCGTACACCATTGCCGACATCGCCACGGTCGGCTGGGTGAACAACCTGATCACGTTCTACGAGGCGCGCGAACTGGTCGACTTCGACAGTTTTACGCAGGTGGGCGCCTGGCTGACGCGGGCCATGGGCCGCCCGGCCGTACAGCGGGGGCTGAAGATTCCGAGCCGCGGCTGAGCGCTGGCGCCTCTCGCGGCCCCGCACTGGCGCCGTTTGCGCCGACGCCCCCGGACAAGAGTAGGCTCCGGCCAGCGCCGGGGGGCGTGCGCGGCACGAGGGGCACAACGTGGTCTTCAATTCGCTCGCTTTCCTGGCGTTCTTCGCGATCGTGCTCGCGCTGCATGCGATGCCGTTCTCGTGGACCACCCGCAAACTCAACCTGCTGATAGCCAGCTACCTGTTCTACGCAGCGTGGAACCCGCCGTTCGTGATCCTGCTGTGGATCTCCACGGTGGTCGACTGGTTCGCCGCGCAGAAGCTGGTGCACGCCGAGCGGCCGCTGATCCGCCGTGCCTGGATGCTGCTGTCGGTGGTGGCCAACCTGGGCATGCTGGCGTACTTCAAGTACGGGCACTTCCTGCTGGAAAACTTCAGCGCGCTGATGGCGACGGTGGGCGTGCACTACGTGCCGCCGGCGTGGGACATCGTGCTGCCGGTGGGTATCTCGTTCTATACCTTTGCCACCTTGTCCTACACGCTGGACATCTACCTGCGCCGGGCGCTGCCGGCGCGCAAGTTTCTCGACTACGCGCTGTTCGTCACCTTCTTCCCGCACCTGGTGGCCGGCCCGATCATGCGACCGACCGAGCTGGTGCCGCAGTTCGAGCAGCCGCGCCGTGGCACCGCCCGGCAGCTGCAGTTCGGCCTGGTGCTGATCACGCTGGGGCTGTTCCAGAAGGTGGTACTAGCCGACAGCTTCCTGGGCAAGGCGGCAGAGATGGTGTTCGACGGGCCGGGCGCACCGGGCGCGCTGGATGCGTGGATCGGCACGCTGGCGTTCAGCGGGCAGATCTTCTGCGACTTCGCGGGCTACTCCACCATCGCCATCGGCGTGGCGATGTGCCTGGGCTTCGCGATGCCGGACAACTTCCGCTTTCCGTATGCCGCGGTGGGCTTCTCCGACTTCTGGCGGCGCTGGCACATCACGCTGTCGTCGTGGCTGCGCGATTACCTGTACATCCCGCTGGGCGGCAACCGCCACGGCGAGGCTCGCACCTACATGGCGCTGATGGGCACCATGCTGCTGGGCGGGCTCTGGCACGGAGCGAGCTGGACATTCGTGGTGTGGGGCGGGCTGCACGGGCTGTACCTGTCGGTGGAGCGCCTGCTGCGGCGCAGGTTCGCCGGCTACCGACCCAGTCCGCTGGCGGTGCTCGGGCTGGGCCTGCTCACCTACGTGCTGATCAACGTCACCTGGGTGTTCTTCCGGGCGCGCAGTTTTGCCGGCGCATGGACGATGCTGCGCGGCATGGTCGGGACAAACGCCGTCGCACCGCCGATCCTGCCGACCATGTACCTGGTGACCACCGCGGTGATCGTCGCGGGCATCGTGCTGGCGCACTGGATCATGCGGCGGCGCACGCTGGAGTCGATGTTGCAGCAGGCGCCCGCGGTGCCGATGTCGCTGGCGCTGGGGGTAATGGCGTTCGCCGTGGTGACGGCACAGGGGGATGGCAATGCCTTCATCTATTTCCAGTTCTGACCCGGCCGGTGCGGCGCCCGTCCGTGCCGGCGCGGTGCCTCCCGGCGCGCCCCGGGTCGCCGATGCCGACCGCCCGGGCTTCGTGCGGCTTACCGCGTCGGATCGTCCCGGCATGGCCCAGCCGGTGCCCGAGCGGGACATTCCCGCGCGGGCATGGGGCCGGATCTGGCTGGGCGCGCTGGCCGTCGCGCTGCTGCTGCTGGGCGGGTGGGAGTGGCGCTGGCGCGCGTTCGGCGTGACTCCGGCCTACGCCAATTCCGACGGCCAGTGGGCCATGCAGCGCCGGCGCATCGACAACGGGGAAGGCCATGGGACGGTGCTGATCGGCTCCTCGCGCACGCTGTTCGACGTGCAGTTGCCGGTGTGGCAGCAGATGACCGGCGAGCGGCCGATCCAGCTGGCGCTGGAGGGCACCTCGGCGTTGCCGGTGCTGGAGGATCTGGCCGGGGATCCCAACTTCACCGGCAGGCTGCTGGTGGGGGTGACGCCGTCGCTGTTCTTCAGCGGCTTTGCCTACCGCGGCGCGGCCATTCGCAAGGCGCCGCGGGAGAGTCCTTCCCAGCGCATCGGCACCTGGCTGTCGATGCGCCTGTTCGAGCCCTATCTCGCCTTCGATGGCAATGACTTCGCGCTGGCCACGGTGATCAAGCGCCAGCCCTGGCCCGTGCGCGCCGGCACCCACCCGCGCCGAGAGGTGCGCAAGCTGGCCAACTTCGACTACGACCGCAACGGGCGGATGTGGTCGAAGCTGGTGACCGACCCCTCTTACCGCGAGCTGGCGCGTGGCATCTGGCTGCAGCAGATCAACGCGCCGCCGCCGCCGGGGTTCGAGACGCCGGCAAAGGCCGGCGCGATCGCGCAGCAGCAGATCGCGCGTGCAGTGGCTGCGGTGGCGAAATTGCGCGCCCGCGGCGTGCGCGTGGTGTTCCTGCGCGCGCCGGTCACGGGGCCGTACTACGCGTTCGAGCAGAGGGTCGCGCCGCGCGCGCAGAGCTGGGACGTGCTGCTGCAGCGTACCGGCGCGCCCGGCATCGAGTTCTCCGATTACCCCCAGCTGCAGGGGCTGGAGCAGCCGGAGTGGTCGCACCTGTCCGAACCGGCCGCGCGGCAGTTCACCGCCGCGCTGGTGCCGCTGGTGCAGGACGCTTTCAGCAAGCCGCTGCCGCAGACTCCGCCCCGGCCAGTGCCCTGACGTCGGCGGTGGATAGCGGCTTGCCGCCGATGGCCCAGTCGCCGCTGCGGACTTCCTCGATCACCGTCCAGGTGACGGCGCGCATCGCTTCGCCCTCCACCTCGACCATGGCGTCGGTCAACTTGCGAATGATCTGAGCCTTCTGCTGCGGCGAAAACACGCCTTCGATGACTTTCACGTTGATCAGGGGCATGACGGTTCTCCATGGACTGCGGCGGGGCGGAATGCCCTGGCGGAACGATGCGCTGCCGGTCGGGTGCCGTCCTGTCCGTGCGTCCCGGCAAGTTGCCCGGGCGTCGGGCGCGTTCGCCGGGTTGCTCTGGCGTCCGCGGATCCTGCCCGCGCGTCCGGCTCGCGCGCGGCGAGCCAGCGGCCACTTGGCGCTGGCGGGGCAGGCGCCCACAATCCATCGGCACGCCGCCGGAGGGTCGACGCATGACGACACAGCAGATGGCCGCAGCCATGCAGCGCATGCGCGACGTGCTGCAGCGCCGGCCCGAGCGCGGATTGCATGACGATACCGGCGCGGTGGCCCGATGGCAGGGCGATGCGCGGATCGCCTGCGACCACCCCAACGGCACGCAGCTGGTAACCGATATGCCCGTGGAGCTGGGCGGAACTGGCGATCACGCGACGCCCGGCTGGCTTTTCCGCGCGGCGCTCGCGTCGTGCGCGGCCACCCGCATTGCGATGGAGGCGGCCGCCTGCGGCATCGAGCTGACCGAGCTGGAAGTGCGCGCCGACAGCCAATCCGATGCCCGCGGCCTGCTGGGCATGCAAGCCCCCGACGGCCTGCCGGTGCCGTCGGCGCCGTGCGCGATGCAGATGCGCGTGCGCCTGCGCGCCGCCGGCGTGCCGGCCCCGACCCTGCAGGCGCTGGTGCGGCGCAGCCGCAGTTGCTCGCCGGTGCCGGCCGCGGTCGAACAGGCGCTGCCGCTGGACTGGCAGATCGACGCCGCATGATGGACGCGCTCTCCGAAACCCTGCGTGCCGTGCGCCTGGTCGGTGCGATCTTCATCAACGCGCGCTTCACCGCGCCGTGGTGCTACCAGTCGCCGCATGCCGACGCGGCCGCACCGCTGCTGGAGCCGCATGCCGAGCGCGTGGTGATCTTTCACCTGGTCACCGACGGCGAGTGCGTGGTGGAACTGGCCGGGCAGGCGCCGCTGCGGCTGGTGGCCGGCGACGTGGTGATGTTTCCGCAGGGCCACGCGCACCGCATGGCGTCGGGGCCGGGGCTCACGCCACCGCGCGGCGCGCGGCTGCAGGACGTGCTGGCGCGCCGCCCGCTGAAGCTGCTGCACGGCGGTGGTGGCCGACCCACCGGACTGGTGTGCGGCTACCTCGCCTGCGACGCGCGGCTGGCGCGCATGCTGCTCGGCGGCCTGCCACCGCTGGTGCGCGTGAACGTGCGCGGTGGCAACGCCGGTGCGTGGCTGGAGGCTTCGCTGCGCTAAGCGATCGCCGAAGCGCGCTCGCCGCGCCCGGGTGGCGCCGGCGTGCTGGCCAAGCTGGCCGAGCTGCTGTTCATCGAGGTACTGCGCCTGACGATGCACGAGCAGGGCGCCGGTCGCACCGGCTGGCTGGCGGCCGCGGGCGACCGCATCGTCGGTGGCGCGCTCAACGCCCTGCACCAGCAGCCGGCGCACGCGTGGACGCTGGAGGAACTGGCGCGCGCCGCGGGTACCTCGCGCTCCGTGCTGGCTGAGCGCTTCACCCAGCTGATGGGCAGCTCGCCGATGCAGTACCTGATGCAGTGGCGCATGCTGCTGGCGGCCAACCTGCTTTGCCGCAGCAACGTGCCGCTGGCGCGGATCGCCGAGGACGTGGGCTATCGCACCGATACCGCCTTCAGCCGCGCGTTCCGCCGCGAGTACGGCGCACCGCCCGCCACCTGGCGGCGCAGCCAGGTGCAGTCGCTGCACGCGCGCTGAGGCACCGCGCGACGGCAGCCATGCTGCGTCCACCCTATCCCGCGTCGCGGGTTCCATGCCTCAATCGCGTCTGGTCCGTCGCAGGGGTAATCATCATGAAGTCCAACCGTCGTAACCGGGTGCCTCGCTGCGCTCGCCTGGTCTGCGGACCGCTGTTCGGCTGCACGCTGTGGGCCGCGGCCGCGGGCGCGACCGGTGCGGTCACGCTGTCACCGCAAACGCTGGGCTTTGTCAGCCACGCGCAGCCGCTCATCGCGATCACCCACGTTCGGGTAATTGACGGCACCGGCGCGCCGGCGCGGGAAAACCAGACGGTCGTGCTGAGGGACGGCCGGATCGCCGCGCTGGGCAGGCATGTCCGCGTCCCGAAGGAGGCCACCGTCATCGACGGCAGCGGCAAGAGCCTGATCCCCGGCCTGGTCGGCATGCACGACCACATGTTCTATCCGGCGCCGAAGGTGAACCCGCAGGCGAAGGTGGCGATTTATCCGGAGCAGCCGTCGAGCTTTCCCAAGCTCTACCTGGCCGGCGGCGTCACCACCATCCGCACCACCGGCAGCACCGAGCCGTACACCGACCTGGAACTGAAGAAGGCGATCGACGCAGGCCTGATGCCCGGCCCGAAGATGCACACCACCGGGCCCTACCTGGAGGGCAAGGGTGCGCTCGGGCCGCAGATGCACGAGCTCACCGGCGCGGACGATGCGCGCGCCACGGTGGAGTACTGGATGGACGAGGGCGCCACCTCGTTCAAGGCCTACATGCACATCACCCGCGCCGAGTTGAGCGCCGCCATCGCGGCGGCGCACGCCAGGGGCATCACCGTCACCGGCCACCTGTGCTCGATCGGCTTCACCGAGGCCGCCGACCTGGGCATCGACGATCTCGAGCACGGCCTGGTGGTGGATACCGAATTCACCGCGGGCAAGCAGCCCGACGTGTGTCCGGATACCAAGGCCGCCTCCGCGCACCTGGCCACGCTCACCGTCGACAGCCCGGAGATCCGCCAGCTGATCCGCCACCTGGTGGACAAGCACGTGGCGGTCACCTCGACGCTGCCGGTGTTCGAGACCTTCGTGCCCGGGCGCGCGCCGGTGGATCAGCGCGTGCTGGACGCGATGTTGCCGCAGACGCGCACCGAGTACCTCGCCACGCGCGAGCGCGTGGCGGCGCAGAAGGATTCGTCGTGGCCGGCGCTGTTCAAGCTGGAGATGGATTTCGAGCACGCCTTTGCAAAGGCCGGCGGCACGCTGCTGGCCGGCCTTGATCCCACCGGCTTCGGCGGCGTGATCGCCGGCTACGGCGACCAGCGCGAGGTGGAGCTGCTGGTGGAGGCGGGCTTCAGCCCGCTGGAGGCGATTCGCATCGCAACGCTCAACGGCGCGCGCTTCCTGGGTGAGGAAAAATCCATTGGCTCGATCGAAGCAGGCAAGGTGGCCGACCTGGTGCTGATCGACGGCAACCCGGCAAGCAACATCAAGGACATCGAGAAGGTAATCACCGTGTTCAAGGATGGCGTGGGCTACGACCCGGCGAAACTGGTGCAGGCGGCGAACGGGACGGTGGGGTTGCGGTGATCGGTCTGCCGCCGTGATGTCTGCGGTCGGCTAGCGCGCCAGCGGCTCCGTTTGGTCGCTGGCGCCCGCGCGTGGACGAATCGAGCATAGCGGCGCAGTACGCTGCGAGGCAGGCGCGCGATGATCTGAGGCCGGACGCCCGCGCATGCCGGACGGCGCGCTGCGGCGAGCCTGCGCGATCAGCAATCCGCGCCACCGGTCGCTGGAGCGGCGGTATGAGGCGCCGGGATCGACGGCACGCGCTGCCGCCATCACCGCAACCTTGCCCGCATTCCGCCATGGCCTGCCCGTGGTTTTGCCGCCACGGTCGCGGCATGCTCGCCCCCTTTGCCGCGATGGACCGCCCCCATGCAACGACTCCCTGGCCTGGACACGCTGCGTGCGGCCGCGATTGTCTGGGTGATGCTGTTCCACTCCTGGGTCGTCGGCGGGCTGGGGCCACACTTCGGGTGGCTGTCGCGTTACGGCTGGGTGGGCGTGGACATCTTCTTCGTGCTCAGCGGCTTCCTGATCGGCGCTCAGGTGCTGGCGCCACTGGCGCGCGGCGAGTGGCTGGATCTGGTGGACTTCTACCAACGGCGGGCTTACCGCATCGTGCCGGCCTTTGCGGTGGTGCTGGCGCTGTACGTGTGGGCGCCGGCGGTGCGCGAGTTCGAGGGGCTGGCGCCGTGGTGGCAGTTCGCGACGTTCTCGCTGAACCTGCTGATCGACTACAACGCGCAGCCGGCGTTCTCGCACGCGTGGTCGCTGTGCGTGGAAGAGCACTTCTACGTGCTGTTTCCGCTGCTGGCGATGGGGCTGGCGCGGTGGCGGTCCGGCGCGGCACTGAAGGGCGTGGCGCTGGCGTTGGTGCTGGGCGGCATCGCCGTGCGTACCACGCTGTGGCTGCACGACCGTGCGCTGGACCCGCCGCGCAACTGGTACATCGAGGATCTTTATTTTCCTACCTGGTCGCGGCTGGATGGGCTGCTGACCGGTGTGCTGCTGGCCGCGCTCAAGGTCTTCCGGCCGCAGCTGTGGACTCGCGCCCAGGCGCACGCCACGGTGGCGATGTGGGGCGGGCTGGTGATGCTGGCGCTGGCGTTCTGGCTGTTCCGCGATCGCCTCGCGTGGCTGCCCAACGCGTTCGGCTGGCCGCTGCTGTCGGCGGCGATCGGCCTGCTGGTGTTCGCCGCGGCGGGGCCGGGCAGCGCGATCGGACGCTGGCACGTGTGGGGCGCACGCCCGGTCGCAAGCATCTCGTACAGCCTCTACCTCACGCACAAGATCGCCTTCCATCTGGTGCAGGTGGGCTGGGGCGAGCGCCTGCACGGAATCGCCCTGTTCGGGCTTTACGCGCTGGCGGCGCTGGCGGCGGGCGGGGCATTGCACCTGCTGGTGGAGCGACCCGGGTTGCGCCTGCGCCAGCGGCGCGCCGCGCAGCGCGCGATCCCCGCCGCGGCGTAAGTCGCCCGGCCGGCGTCGTCCGGCAGAACGCGCAGCGCGTGCCATCGCGGTCGACAGCACGGGCCGGCACCGCCAAGATGCCCGCCAGCCCCGACTGCCGATGGAAACCATGACGATCACTCTCGCCATTCTCGCCGTGACCTGCGTTGTCTCGTTCATGGCGCTCAACAACGCCAAGCTGATGAACGACCTGCTGTTGTGGCCACCGGCCATCCAGCGCAGCCGCGAGTACTACCGGCTGGTCACCTATGGCTTGGTGCATGCCGACTTCGGGCACCTGCTGTTCAACATGCTCACGCTGTTCTTCTTCGGTCGGGCGATGGAGCCGTTCTACGCCTCGCGGCTGGGATCGCTGGGTTTTCTGCTGTTCTACATGGGCGGGCTGGTGGTCTCGATCCTGCCGACTTATCTGAAGAACCGCAGCAACGCCAGCTACCGCAGCCTGGGGGCATCCGGCGCGGTGTCCGCGGTGCTGTTCGCCTATGTGTTGCTGGCGCCGTGGTCGCGCATCTACGTGTTCGTGCTGCCGCTGCCGGCGATCATCTACGCGGTGCTCTACACCGCCTATTCGATCTACATGGACAAGCGCGGGCAGGACAACGTCAATCACAGCGCGCACCTGTGGGGCGGCGCCTATGGCGTGGCTTTCACGCTGTTGATGGAGCCGCGCGTGCTATCTCACTTTCTCAATGCGCTGGCCCATCCCGGAGCCGGCTGACAAGGAGACCCCGTGCTCGCCGCCCATGCGCCCCTCTTCATCGTGCTCAACAAGGCCTCCGGGCATGGCGACGCCAGCGAGGTCGAGCAGTCCATCCGGCGCAGCCTGGACGACGCCGGTCGCACGTTCCGGATCCTGCGGGTAGACGATCCCTCGCAGCTCGGTGAGCTGGCCGATCAGGCGGTGGCGCTGGCGCGCGAGCAGGATGGTGCGGTGATCGTGGTCGGCGGCGACGGCACCATCAACGCGGTGACCCAGGCGGTGCTTCCCGGTCAGGTGCCGTTTGGCGTATTGCCCCAGGGCACCTTCAACTTCTTCGGACGCACACACGGCCTGCCGCAGGGCGACGCCGGGAAAGGCGTGCGGGAACTGCTCGAGGCGGACGAGCAACCGGCGCAGGCCGGGCTGGTGAACGGCCGCGCCTTCCTGGTCAACGCCAGCCTGGGTCTGTACCCGTCGCTGCTGGAACAACGCGAGGGTGCGAAACAGCAGTTCGGGCGCCATCGTCTCGTCGCGCTGGGCTCGGGGCTGCGCACGCTGCTTCAGCGGTTTCCGCGATTGCGCCTGCGCATGCGCGGCGATGCGCCGGCCGGCGAGTTGAGCGCAATGACGCTGGTTGTGGGCAACAACCGTCTGCAGCTGGAGAAGATCGGCATCGAGCAGGCCAGCGCGGTCGAGCGGGGGCGCCTGGTCGGCATTGCCGTGCGTCCGGTGGGACGGCTGTCGCTGGTGTGGATGGCGATACGCGGGCTGCTGGGACATCTGGGCGACTTCGATCGCGTGGACAGCTTTGCGTTCGAGGAGCTGACGGTGGACCTGCCGCGTCGTCGCCGGATCAAGGTCGCGCTCGACGGCGAGATCTGCTCGCTGGACCTGCCGCTGCGCTTCTCAGTCGCGCCGCAATCGCTGCGGCTGCTGGTGCCCCGTAACGCGGAGCCGGAGCAGGCGGCTTGAGCGTGCTGCTGCATATCTCCGATCCGCACTTCGGCACCGAGCGGCCGGAGGTGGTCGACGCACTGCTGCGACTGGCCGGGCAGCTGCAGCCGGAGCGGGTGATCCTGTCCGGCGATATCACCCAGCGGGCGCGTGCTGCGCAGTTCGCGGCGGCGCGGGAGTTCGTCGATGCGTTGCCGGCGCCCGCGCTGGTGATCCCGGGCAACCACGATATCCCTCTGTTCAACCTGTGGGCCCGGCTGGTTTCGCCGTACGCGGGTTTTCGTTGCGCCTTCGGGCCGGCGCTGGAGTGCGAGTGGTCGACGCCGCAGTGGCTGGTGATCGCGCTCAACACCACGCGCTGGTGGCGCCACAAGGACGGTGAAGTGTCCGGCAGCCAGTGCCGCCGCGTCGCGCAGCGCCTGCGCCAGGCTGCGCCCGGCCAGGTGCGCGTGGTGGTGACGCACCAGCCGTTGCTGGCGATCCGCGAGAACGACGTCGCCAACCTGCTGCACGGACATGCGCAGGTGGCTCCGGCATGGACCGAGGCAGGTGCCGACCTGCTGCTGGGCGGGCATATCCACCTGCCCTACGTGCGCCCCCTGCGCAAGGCCTATCCGCAGCTTTCCCGCGAGTCCCACGTGGTGCAGGCGGGTACGGCGGTATCGCGTCGTGTACGTGGCGACGTGCCGAACTCGGTCAACGTGCTGCGGCGCGAAGGGGCAGCCGATTGCGTGGTGGAGCGCTGGGATTACGACAGCGCGGAAGGACGCTTCATGCTGCACGGCCGCCACGCTCTGCCTGTCTCGCGTTGAAACGCATGCGGCACCTGCCCATGACAGTGTTGCGGCCCCGCGCAATACTGGACGTGCATCCACCGCAACGCCGTCGGCGCTCGCGCATGGCTGTCCGGCATCGAAGCACGACGTTCCGTTTTCCGCAGGAGAAATGACGCATGGCAACGACCCGCACGTCCGCCGCGAAGAAATCCGCGGCAAAGAAGAAACCCGCCGCCGCCAAGTCCGCCAAGCCGTCGGGCGCTGTGGCCAAATCCACGGGCAGCAAGTCCGCAGCGAAGAAGCCGGCAGCGAAGAAGTCCGTAGCGAAGAAGCCGGCATCACGGGCCGCCGCCAGCACCAGGGCGGCACCGACAAGGGCCGCGCCAAAGAGGGCTGCAGGCAAGAAGGTTGCGAAGAGCGTCCCCGCGAAGAAGGCGGCGACGAAAAAAGCAGCGCCGAAAAGGACTGCCGCAAAGAAGGCCGCCGTGAAGTCCCCGGCGACAAAGCAGGCCGCCGCAAAAAAGCCGGTCGCAAAAAACCCTGTTGCGAAGAAGGCGGCTAAGAGTGCTGCCTCGAAAAAGGCCGCGCCCACCCGGGGCAGCACCGGGAAACCGGCTGCCGTAAAGCCCGTGACCAAGCAGTCGGCTGCCAAGAAATCTACCGCCGGGAAAGTCGCCACCAGCAAGGCCAATGGCAGGGCGCCGACCAAGCAGCCCGTGGCAAAGAAGGCCCCCGCCAACTCCGGTAACCCGGTCGCCAGCCGGCGCCCCGCTCCGGCCGGAGCGTCCGGCAAACCCGCTGCGCGCAAGAGCGGTGGCCCCAGCAGCGCAAGCGCAGGCAAGACGCGCGGCACGTCGTCCCGCGAGACGCCGGTCAAGCACATCAGTCCGGAGGAGGCCGTGGCGCACATCCAGGCGCTGCTCGATGCCAAGCACGAGCGTGACCGCCAGGGTCCGCAATGGCCGGGTGCCGCACAGCAGGCGCATCCGGACGGCAGCACCCAGGCTGGGCCGGAAGTTCCTGCTGCCCCGACCGCGCCGGACAACCTCGCCCACGAGCGGGGCAGCAAGCGCGACAAGGGCTGAGCACGGCGTCACGGCAGATCAGGGCGGGTTCATCGGCAGGGGCTAGCGTGCAAGGCCTGAGTCCCGATGAACCCGTCCCCGACGACGGGTGGAGAACCCCGATCATGAAGAAGATGCTGGCAGGCGTGGCTCTGGCCGTGGTCGCCTCGGCACTGGGCGGATGTTATGTGGCGCCGGGCTACAGCTACGTGCGCGACGGCTACGGCGGCGATGCGTACTACGGCCGCGGCCCCACCACCGTCTATGACGACGGTTACTACGCTCCCTCCTATTACGGTTATGGCGGCTACGGCGGGTACGGGTATCCCGGCGGCGTCAGCATCGGCATCAGCAGCGGGTGGTACGGCGGCTCGTACGGTTATCGTCACCGCGACTACCGCTATGACCGCAGGCACGACTGGGACCACGATCGCCACGACGGTGACCACGGCCGCGGCCGTGATCACGACGGTGACCGCGACCACGGTTGGCACCCGAACCGTGGCGGCTATGACGGCGGTGGGCGCGGACATGACGGCCACCGCGAAGGCAGCAGCACCGGCCGGGTCGGGTATGGCGGCAGCCGCCGGAGTCAGCCGGTGCAGGACCGCAGCGCGGCACGCGACCACGGCAGGCGCATCCGCGGCGACGACCGCCGCTGACGGGTCTGCCGGCAGAAAGGCCAGCGCTTTTGGCGCTGGCCTTTTTTTGTCTGCGGCCCGGCGACATGCGACGTATCTGCGAGAGCCGATCAGGCGTGATTGGCGTTATCGCCGGTTCGCGCTGACCGCAGCCCTGACGTCGCGCGCCGCAGGCAGTGGGCTGCTAGTGCGTTTCAGGTCGTCCACCGGTGGACGACGGATGCCGCTCCACCGCTGGCGTGCCGGGGCGCGCGGTCTGTGCGCCGGGCGGCGTGCCGGATCCGTGCCACGGCCGGTGTGGCGGCCCTTGTGGTTGCTCCGACGCCGGCCTTCCGTGCTTGCCGTGGCGCTGGGGATAGAACGGACGATCGCGATAGTGCTCGCTCCAGTAGCGTTCGATGTCGAACCTCACGATCGGGACGCTCTCGGGCACGCCGCATGGCCGGATCGCTTGCACGTCGCCACCAACCCGGCATGCGAGCAACCGGCCGGCGACCCAGCCGCGCCGGCCGCGCGAGGTCACATCGCACCATGCCCGCCCCTGTGTGCAGCCATGGATGACCAACGGCCCATCGGATGCGGCCAGGGTGGCGAGCTGCGGATAGTCGACGCCAGGCCCCGCACGGAGGTGGACTCTGGCGGTGGGGTATCCCGCTATGCCGCCCTGCGCCAGCGCTGCCCCCATCAGCAGGAGCAGGCACCACGCGGCATGGCGTCCGCGCGCCGACGCCGGAGCGGGCGGCGGGCGTGTGTCTTCGACCGCGTGCGCGTGGCGGCGGATCACCGCAGTACCGGCGCCACGAACTGGCGCAGCTGCGCCGCGCTCAGGGCGCCGCTCTGCCGCGCGATCTCGCGCCCCTCACGCAGCAGCACCAGCGTGGGAATGGAGCGGATGGCGAAGCGCTGCGCCAGCGCCGGGTTGGCTTCGGTCTCCACCTTGACCAGCCGCATGCGCGGCTCGAGCTCCTTCGCGGCGGCGGCGAACACGGGTGCGAAGCCGATGCACGGGCCGCACCACGTGGCCCAGAAGTCCACCAGCACTGGCAGGTCACCGCGGCCGGCCACGGCATCGAAGGTTGCCGCGTCGAGCGCCACGGGGTGGCCTCCGAACAGCGGCTGGTGGCAGCGCCCGCAGCTTGGGTGCTGGCCGATGCGTTCGGCGGGTACCCGGTTCAGCGCGCGGCAGTGCGGGCAGGGAACGGCAAGAGGGGAGGTCATGGCGTGGTCCGCGAGGAGGTCCAGCCCCCTAGATGATGGCCGTCGCCGTCGGCACAAGGCCCGCCGGGTGCCCGTGCCACGCGTTGCCCGATCGCTCAGGGCGCGGCGGCCAGCGCCGCGCGCACCGCGTTCTCGATGGCCTCGTAGCCGCCTTCGCCGATGTGGGTGTAGACCACGTGGCCGCTGCGGTCGATCACGTACTGCGCCGGCCAGTACTGGTTGTGCCAGTTGTTCCAGGTGGCGTAGCCGTTGTCCTGCGCCACCGGAAAGGTGATGCCCAGGCGTTTGACCGCGGCCAGCAGGTTGCCGGTATCGCGCTCGGCCGCCAGCTCCGGCGTGTGCACGCCAACCACCACCAGGCCCTGGTCGCGGTACGCTGCATCGAGCGCTTTCACCTGCGGCAGCGCGTGCAGGCAGTTGATGCATTCGAAGGTCCAGAAATCCACCAGCACCACCTTGCCGCGCAGAGCGGCGGTGGTCAGCGGGGGCGAGTTGATCCACCGGTTGATGCCGGCGAAGGCAGGCGCGGCGTCGCCGGGCGCGAGCGCGGTCTGCGCGGCGGCCGGCAGGGCGGCCAGGGCCGCAAGCAGGATCAGGATCGGACGGAGCAGGGAGCGCATGAGTGGCATCTCGAAGAGGCGGCCGACGGCCGCGTTGCCTGTCATACGACGGCCACGGCCCGCCGGTTACCCGACGGGCCGTAACGACGACGCTCGACAGTGCCTCACTTCACGCCGTACAGCGCCTCCACGTCCTGGCGCAGCTGCGCCTGGCTGTCCGGGCGGGCGTAGAACATGTGGCCGCCCGGATAATTCTTCACCTGCACGCGCGTGGGGTCACCCATCGCGGGCATCTGGTCGACGATCAGCTGGGACACCATGAACGGGCACGACAGGTCATCCCAGCCGTGTGCGATCAGCACGCGCAGGCCCGGATCGTTGGCCACCGACTCGCGCAGTTCGTTCACCGAGCCGCGGTTGGCGTCGTCGTCCTGGTGCCACAGGCGGTTCACCTGGTAGCTCAGCGCGTTGTAGCGGGCGTCGATCTTCCAGCCCACGGTCTTGGTGACGAAGTTGACCATCGCGGTGGTGGTGGGCGCGATGATGCCGTTGAGGATCGGGTCGCCGGTCTGCTGCTGGGGCGCATAGGGGAACGGGTCCCAGGCGGTGACGTTGGAGTCGTAGCGGCTGCCCAGCTTGCCTTCGGCGCGGTAGATCTCGCGCAGGTAGGCCTGGGTTTCGATGCGGCCGCCGGAGCGCCGCACGAAGACCGGATCCAGCCCGGTCAGTTCGGTGACCTTCTTGACCATCGCCTCGGTGGCGGCAGGATTGCTGCGGCCCTGCATCAAGGTGGTGGCGTACTCGCCGCGCGTATACGCCACGATCGGCGCCATCGCCTCGGCGCTGAGCTTGTGCTGGCGCTCCAGGTTGGCCGCTGCAATCGAGGGCAGGGTGAGCATCCACGGCAGCGGCGAGACGTTCTCGTCGTCGGAGGCGGCGGGGTCGAGGTAGGGCGACACCAGCACCACGCCGTTCATCGCCACGCCCAGCTGGGTCTGCAGGTAATCGGTGACGCGCGGGCCGCGGAAGCCGCCGTAGCTCTCGCCCACCAGATATTTGCGCGAGTCCATGCGGCCGTTCTTGACCAGCCAGTCGTAGACGATGCGCGAGAGGTATTTGATGTCGGCGTCGGTGCTGTAGAACAGCTCGGTGGCTTTCTTGTCGTCCACCAGCGCGCGGCTGTAGCCGGTGCCGACCGGATCGATGAACACCAGGTCGGTGAAGCCCAGCCAGGTGCCGGGGTTGTCGTGCAGCGTGGCGGGGTCGGAGGGGTTGGCACCCTCGACGCCGAAATTTACCCGCTTCGGTCCGATCGCGCCGAGGTTGAGATACACCGAGGAGGCGCCAGGGCCGCCATTGAGCGCGAAGGTGACCGGACGGTCCTTCCCGTCCATCGTGTAGGCGGTGAACACCACCTCGCCGGTGACCTCGCCCTTGTCGTTGCGCACCGGCAGCGAGCCCACGGTGACCGTGTACTTCAAGGTGCGGCCGTCGACCTGGGCAGACTGCACCACGTGCGCGTCGGCCGGCAGCGGCGGCAGGTGGAAATCCTTGTCGGCGACGGCGGGTGCGTCGGTGGTGGCCGGCTTGTCGGCAGCCACGGCCAGCGTGGTCGTGCCGAGAGTCAGCGCGGCAAGCAGGGCCAGCGGGAGGGCATTGCGCACGGGGAAGTCCTGAAGCGGAAAGTCCCCGACCGTAGCGGCCGGGGCACCCGGGCGACCGTGCAGGAAGTCATGGCCCCGACCAAGGTCCGGGCGACCACCTCACTTGATGTCGACCAATTCCACGTCGAACACCAGCGCCGCATTCGGCGGAATGTCGCCGCCCGCGCCGCGGCTGCCGTAGCCCATGGCCGAGGGCAGCAGCAGGGTGCGCTTGCCACCCACCTTCATGCCGACCACGCCCTCGTCCCAGCCCTTGATCACCTGGCCGCCACCGAGCGGGAAGGTAAAGGTGTCGCCGTGGTCGTACGAGCTGTCGAACTTCTTGCCGTGGTGGTCCTTGGCGTTGGCGTCGTACAGCCAGCCGGTGTAGTTCACCTCCACCGTGTCGCCGGACTTCGCCGTGGCACCGGTGCCGACGGTCTGGTCGATCGTCTGCATGGCGGGGATGTCGGTGGCGGCGGTGGCGTTGCCGGAGGGGCTGGAGCAGGCGGCGAGCAGCAGCGGAAGCAGGCAGAGCAGACGGCGCATGGGCGAGGACTCGCTGGTAAGTGAGCCGGCATTGTAGCCGGCGCCGCCGGTACCGCTGCCGCGGATCAGAGCGGAAAGCCGAGCGAGACAGTGAGGCTGTTGTCCCAGTAGCCGGCGCCACCGTTGCTCAGCGAGGCGGCGGAGCTGCGCAGTGCCTGCACCTGCAGCCGCCCGTTGTGCGGCAGCCGCCCCTCCAGCGTGACGTTTGCCGAATAGACGCCGACCTCGCTGCCGTCGGCGCGCTGGCGGCCGCCATCGGCGACGGCACGCAGTCGCCAACCCGCGCTGATCCGCGCCACGGCGGTCAGGCCGGCAGTGACGGCGCGGTAGTGGTCGGGGTTGAAGTAGGCGCCGCCGCCGGGCTGGCTGCTGCGGAACATCCGCAGGGCCGCCTGCGCACCGAGCGCGACGGGCGCGGTGCCAAGATCGACCGGGCTGAGCACCAGTCGCAGCGAGCCGCCGTCACGCCGGTTGCCGTCGGTGAACGCCTGGCGGTAGAGGGTGGGCAGCAGGTACAGCGATGCGGCGGGGCGCAGGGTGGCGCCGACGCTGTAGGTGGCGTAGGCAATGTGCCTGCTGACCGCCGTGGTGGTCAGCAGGGGCGCGCGCGCGGCAGCGATGCTGATGCCGTAGCGATCGTCCGGCTGCCAGCTCCAGCGCGCGTCGCCCTGCAGGTAGTGCCAGTGGGCAGCCTGTCCGGCACCGAGACGCAGGTCGAGGTTCTTGGCATCGCCGATGCGCAGCTGCGCCAGGCCGGAGAGGTTCTGCAGGTGCCGTGTGCCGCGCTCGTCATCCAGCCGGGTGGTCTCGGCGGCCACGCCCCAGCGTTGGCTGCCCGATGCATGCCCATGCAGTGGCGACAGCGCGCTGGCGCCCACGCTCCAGCTGTCCAGGTTCTCGCTGTCGTGGCTGTAGCTTGCGCTGGTCTCCACGCGCGCGGCCGTGGCGTAGCGCATGTCATCCGCCAGCAGATGGAACTGGGTGCCGAGGTAGCCGGTGTCGTCGGGCGCCGGCGTGGCCGCCAGCGCGGGCAGGGCCCGGTCCTGCCAGCCCAGCGCCTGCGCCGCACGCATCAACTCCAGCGTGGCGCGGGCGTCACCGGCCGCGCCGGCCGCACCGGGTGCGACGAGCGCCCACGCCTGGCGCGGAAAGTCGCGGGCGTTCAGCGCCTGCGCCAGTCCGGCATCCGCGGTGCGGCGCTGGCCGTCGTCGGCGGCCAGCGTGCCGGCTTGCCGGAAGGCGCGCTCGGCCTGGCCCATGTCGCCCAGCCAGAGCGCGGCGCGACCGAGCCCGATGGCGGCGGCGTAGCCGTCGGCCGGATGCCCCTGCGACTGCGCCAGCGCCTGGGCGAACAAGTCGCGTGCGCGCGCCGGTTGCCCGGCCGCCATCGCGGCGCGGCCGGCGCGGATCGCCTCGCCGGACGACGCCTGCTGCGCCTGCGCCGTGGCGGCGCCCAGGGCCAGCAGCAGGCCCAGCGCGAGGGTTGTGCGCGCCTTCACTTAGTGCCCCAGTGCTTGCGCAGGTTGAGCATTTCGGAGAGGTAGCCGAGCACGCAGCCGGGCTGCAGCACCAGGCCGTAGAACAGCGCGTACACCAGGAAACCCAGCGGGTTGCGGCGCACGCGCAGGCCCTGCGCATGGAACATGTGCGACTGGATATAGAACATCAGGTAGTTCACGACGAAGGCCATCGGCAGCACCAGCAGAGTCATCGGCCCGGCGATCCAGTACACGCCGAACAACGCCAGCACGATGCCGGGGATGAAGAAAAAGGTGTACGCCACGTCCATGAACGGGAACAGCAGGTTCCACCAGATGAAGACCGTGCTCATGCGCGGCTTGAACAGCAGCGCGCCGTGCACTTTGAACGCCTCGATCAGCCCGCGCGACCAGCGCTGGCGCTGGCGGATGAACTGGCGGAACGAGGTGGGCGCGTTGGTGAAGGTGATCGCGTCCTCGCAGTAGCCCACGCGGTGGCCACGCTTGAGGATCGCCCAGGTCAGCACGATGTCCTCGCCTACGCATTCGGGCCAGCCGTCCACCTCGCGCAGCACGTCGGTGCGGTAGAGCGAGAACGCGCCCTGCGCCACCAGCGTGCCCTGGAACAGGCTCTGCAGCCGCTTGATAGCGGCGATCCCGTGGAAGTAGTCCCACTCCTGGATCTTGGTCACCAGGTTGAAGCGCGAATTGCGCAGCAGCACGCTGCCGGCCACTGCGGCGGTATTGGGCGGATCGCTGAGGAAACGCCCGACCAGGTGGCGCAGTGCGCCCCGGTAGAGATACGAGTCGCCGTCCAGGGTGATGGTGAGCGTGTGTGCGGCCTGCTTCAGGCCCTGGTTCAGCGCGTTCGCCTTGCCGGCGTTCTGCTTCAGGTCGATCACCGTCAGCCACGGGTAGGACACCGTGCCGAGCCGCTCCATGGTGCAGTCGCTGGAGCCGTCGTTGATCACCAGTACCTGGATCGGTGCGGGGTAATCCTGGCGCGCGATGCTGTCGATCGTGCCCAGGATCGACTCTTCCTCGTTGTAAGCCGCCACCAGAATCGTGATACCCGGGAACGCGCCGGTCCAGGTGCGCGCCGGCCGGCGGTCCACCAGCAGGCCCGCCACGAGGAACGCATTCATGAAGCCGGGCAGGATCGCCACGCCCCAGATCACCAGGTGCGCGCCGACGCTGCCGATGATGTGGCCGAGCTCGCGAATCCACGGTTCGGCCAGGTGCATGGAGAATCCGGCCCAGCCGAAGGAAGCCAGCAGGGTCAGCAGGAACTTGACTCGCACCGGCACGTAGCGGCGACGCGTCCAGCGATCAGTGACCGTCACGACCGGCGGGGCGGAGGTAAGGGTGAGGCCATCGGTCTCCTGCTCGGACGGCAGGGGCGCCAGGGAGGTCATAGGGTCGGGTCTTCGAGGGCTGGGCGTGGGCCGGACTTCCCCGGCAAGGCGCGCCGGTGGCGTGTCTCGCAGCGAAGTGGCCGGAGGTGGGAGGGGATGGGGGAAGTGTGGTGATGCCTGCACGCGATGAAGCACGGGACGTGCCAGAAACCCGTCGTCGCGGCGCGGATGCGCGCCCTGACGGAGCGGGATTCGGTGGGCGCAGGTGGTGGGCGTGGCGCGCGCCGGAGAAATGGCGCCGTGCAGCGCCTTGCTCGCACGGGCGCCAGGGCCGGCTGGCTAACTGCTGGCTGACTGCATGGTAGGGGCCAGGTCCGGCACGTGCCTTTCTACGGGGTGGCCGGGCGGCCAACGGCGCGGGCCGTCCGCTTCATGTGACGCGCCGCAGCAGCGAGCGCTTTGAAAGTGACCTTTTTGGCGCATGGGCCGGCAACGCTCAGCCGGCGTCGGGGTCGCCCTCGGGGTGGCCGCGTCCAAGCACGTCGGGCAGCGGCTCGCCCTGCTCGGTGAAGCTCAGCGAGACCGAGTTGAGGCAGTGGCGCTGGCCGGTGGGCGGCGGGCCGTCGGGAAACACGTGGCCGAGATGACTGCCGCAGCGGGCACAGACTTCCTCGGTGCGCACCATCCCGTAGCTGGCGTCGCGGATGTATCCGATGTGCGCCTCGTCGTACGGCTGGAAAAAGCTGGGCCAGCCGGTGCCGGAATCGAACTTGGCGCTGGAGCGGAACAGCGGCAATCCGCAGAAGCGGCAGGTGTAGGTGCCGTCCTTCTTGTTGTCCAGGAACACCCCGCAGAAGGCCGCCTCGGTGCCGTGCTGGAGCAGTACGCGATGCTCGTCCGCAGAGAGCGTGGCGGTGATCGCCCGGCGCTGGTCATCGCTGGGCGGCGTGAGGTCGAAACGGGTCATGACGTCTCCGGTGCGCGCAAGGGGGTGTGGCGACAAGGTGGGGGCGCGGCGGGCGTATCCAAGCCGATGCTCAGGCGCGCCCCGATTGCCCGCGACTGCGGCGCTGCCACAGGTAGACCGGCAGCCCCAGCAACAGCAGCACCGCACCCCAGGCGATCGACTCCAGCCCGGTGCCGATCAACGCCCAGCCTGCGTACAGCAGCGCCACCAGCGCCACCAGCCGCCGCCGCGCCGGCGCTGCCGGCTCGATCCGCCACCAGGCCAGCACGCTCACCAGATAGGGCAGCAGGGTGGTGGCGGTGGACAGCAGGATCGAGAAGGTGAACAGCGCCACCAGGCTGCGGCTGAAATTGGCGACGATCAGCACGCTGGCCAGCGCGCTGCTCAAGGCCAGTCCAAACGCTGGCGTGCCACGGGCATCGAGGCGGCCGAACGCGGCCGGAAACAGCCGGTCGCGGGCCGCGGCCATTGGGGTCTGCGCCTGCAGCAGCACCCAGCCGTTGAGCGCCCCGAAGCACGAGATCACGGCCACCACGGCCAGCGCGATGCCGGCGCCAGGTCCCCAGGTGTGGCGGGCTGCCTCGATCATCGGCGCGGCGGACCGGCGCAGCACGTCCGCCGGCAGCAGCCCGATCACCACCGTGCAGGCCAGCATGGTGGCTAGCCCGGCCAGCAGCATGCCGATAACCGTGGCACGCGGGACCGTGCGCTCCGGATCGCGCACCACGCCGGTGGGCACGGTGGCGGCCTCGAACCCGAGCATCGCCCACAGCGTCAGCGCGGCGGTGGCGGTGGCTACGCCGACCAGCGGCAGACCGCCGGGGTTGAAGGGCTGGAACGCGCCGGCATGCACCCAGCCCAGTCCCAGCACGCCGAACAGCAGCAGCGGTACCAGCTTCAGCAGCGTGGTGAGCATCTGCACCCGCGCCGCCTCCCGCACGCCGGCAAGGTTGATCGCGGTACACAACCACAACGCGCCCAGCGCGCAGGCGGCGCCGCGCAAGGGCGTGGCGGTGGCCGCCGGCCACAGCGCGCCGAGGCTGCCGGCAAACGCCACGGCAATGGCGGCGTTGGCGCTCCACGTGCACACCCAGTAGCTCCACGCCACGGTGAACCCGACGCCGTCGCCGAACGCGCGCCGCGCGTAGCCGTAGGCGCCGCCGTGGTTGCGCACCGCGCGGGCCAGCCACGCATAGACCAGCGCGAGCATCAGCGCCCCGGCCAGCGTGATCGCCCAGCCCAGCAGGCTCGCCGCGCCGAATGGCGCCAGCGTGGCCGGCAACAGGAACACGCCCGAGCCGATCATGTTGCCGACCACCAGCGCGATCAGCGCCGCCTGGCCGAGCGGGCGACGCGTATCGGTCACGCGCCGGTGCCGGACGCGCCGCGGTAGGCGCCGCGCAGGATCTCGTGGAAGTGGTGCACCGCGTTCTCGCGCAGCGGGTTCAGCCGCCCGGCCGTATAGGAGCCCGAGGCCAGTCCGCGCTGCACGTCCTCGCAGATGGTGACGTCCTCCTCCTGCACCTCGTCGCTGAAGGCCACGTCGCGGACACGGCGCGTCATCGCCGCCTCGCTGGTGTCCGGGGCGTAGTAGAAGTCGAATTCCACCCGGCAGCGGTCCACCCCCAGCGGCAGCACGCGGTTGGTCTGCAGCCGGCCCGGAAGGATGTTGAGCATGGTGTTGGGGTAGAGGAAGTAGTACAGCGCCTCGCCGCTGCCGTAGAGGTCGTCACCGCTCTCCAGCGGGCTGAACTGGAACGAATACCACTGCGCCGTCTCGGTGATGTAGCTGCGGTAATCCAGCACGCTGTTGAGGCCCGGGTGGATGTGCGGCACGTGGTAACCCTCCAGGTAATTGTCCACGTAGACCTTCCAGTTGCAGGCCACCTCCCAGCTGGCGCGGTGGTGGAAGACGAACTCGCCCATGCCGCGCGCTGCGCCCAGCCGCGCGTCGATGCCGCGCACGAACTCCTCGAACGGCGGCGCGTCGCCAGTGGCCACGAACACCAGCCCCTGCCACACCTGCACGCGCACCTCCGGCAGGCGGATCTGCGACGGATCGAAGTCCGGCGTGCGGCCCATCTCCGGGGCGCCGCGCAGCACGCCGTCCAGCCCATAGGTCCAGCCGTGATAGCGGCAGCGCAGGCCGGTGGCGCCCTTGCCGTCGCAGCTGGCGACCGGGCCGGCGCGATGGCGACAGACGTTGTGGAACGCGCGGATGGTGTCCGCATCGCTGCGCACCACCAGCAGCGGCAGCCCGGCGATGGCGGTGACGCGGTGATCTCCCACGCCGGCAATCTCCGACTGATGGCAGACCAGCTGCCAGCTTTTCGCGAACACGGCGGCTGCGTCGATCGCCGCCATGCGCGGGTCGACGTAGTAGCGCGCGTCCAGCGCATGGGCGTGGTCGAGCGGCTGCGGGGCGAGAGTGTCTGGGGAGAGCAGGTCGGTCATGGGGGCGTGCCGGTCGATGAGGGGCTTCGAGTCACCCCTCTTTTTCACGCCATTCGGGCGCAGGTGGGAGGGTGAAGTCAACGTGGATGACCGCCAAGGTGCGTGGCGAATAACCGAACTAGCCTGGGCTGGGCGCACTCGTCCGGTTTCCCCTCACGCCAGCGCCTCCAGCTGCCCCTGCACGTCGTTGATCGAGCTGCGGATGCGCTGGCTGAAGACCGAGTCCTCGTGGTGGATCAGCACCAGCCGTTCGGTGGCGCGGGTCATTGCCACGTACAGCAGGCGCGCCTCCTCGGTCTCGTTCTTGCCCGGCTTGGGCAGCGAGCCCAGGCCCGGGATGATCACGAACGGGAATTCCAGCCCCTTGCTCGAATGCATGGTGACCAGCTTCACGGCGTCCTCCACCACGAACAGCGTGCGCTTGGCGTCGCCTTCGGCCAGCCGGCTGGCGATGCCCTCGCGCTTGAGTGCCTCGTGCAGCTTCTCGCCTTCCCACTGGTTGCGGAAGATCACGGCGATGTCCGACAGCCGCCGGCCGTTCGCGACCTCGTCGCGGATGCACCGGATCAGCACGGTGAGCTGGGCGGCGGCGGTGTCGGTGCGGATCAGCTCCGGCACCGCGCCGCGGCGACCGGCGCTCTCTGGAGCGATCAGCGGCACGCCGTCGTCATCGCCGGCGCTCTCGATCAACAGGTCACTGGCGAAGCCGCGGGCGACCGAAAGAATCTCCAGCGTGTTGCGGTAGTTGAGCTTGAGGATGGTGGTGCGGCCCTGCGCCTGCACGCCCAGTTCCTTCCAGGTGAACTTGCGCCGGTCGGTCTTGCCGTAGATGTTCTGGGCGTCGTCGTAGAGCACCAGCAGCGAGTTGGTGCTGGGGTCGACCATCTGCACGATCAGCTTGTACCAGTCCGGCTCGAAGTCGTGGCCTTCGTCCACCAGCACCGCGCCGTACTGGAAGCGCGGGATCTGGCCGCGCTCGACGCCCGCCATCACCCGCTCGACCATCTGCTCGAAGAAGTCCTTGCTGCCTTTCTCGGGCAGGTCGACGTGGTACGTCACCAGCATCTGCCGGCACCAGGCGTGGAAGTTGCGCACGCTGACCTTGTCGGCCAGGCCGCGCTCGCCCACGAGCTGGTCCAGCCGCGAGGCCAGCGTCTTGTTGTAGCAGAGCACCAGGATGGGCTTGGCCATGATCCGCGCCAGCTGCAGGGCGCGAAAGCCCAGGATCATGGTCTTGCCCGAGCCGGCCACGCCGTGGATCAGCCGGTGGCCGTCGCCAAGGGAGCGGGCCAGCTGTTCCTGCTGGGCGTCCATCACCTTGACCAGCTCGGGAATCTCGATCGCCTTGGCCGGTGCGTCCGCCACCGGGAACAGGCCGAACTGGCCCGCGCCCGGGTCCACCCGCAGCTCGGGGAACAAGTGCCAGCGCACGCGATCGATCTGCGGCAGCGTCAGCATCACCGGAAACACCTGCGGGAACATCGCCCACAACCGCTCCTGGAACGCTTCGGCCTCCACCGTCTCGTAGATCTCGTCGCGGCAGATCACCAGGTGCGGCGGCATCACCGCATCCAGCCCGGCCTCGTCGAACTGCTTGCGGCTGATGTTGGCCAGCACCACGCCCCAGCCCCACGGCATCACCAGCTTGCCGGCGTGGCGATGGCCGGGTGGGTAGCGCAGCGCCGCATCGCGCTCCAGCACTACGCCGACCTCCAGCGCGTAGGCGCGCGCCTGCAGCAGCGGGTTGGCCTGCTTGGCGATGCCGCGATCGGTGATCAGGGTGAACTGGGTGCTGTCGGCCGACTGGATGGTCTCGGCCTTCCAGTCCTTCACCTCCAGCACCAGCAGGCCGCGGCGCGGATGCACGATGACGAAGTCCGGGTGGCGCTGCTTCAGGCCCACCGGCACGTCGTACCAGATCAGGTAGTCGTCTTCGAGTTTCTGTTCCAGGCGTTCCGAGACGCGTTTCTCGCCGCTGGTCATGCGCGCCAGGCAGCTGTTGCGGGTGGGTATGAGGGTGGCCATCCAGCGTCCGGCGAGTTTTCCTACGGCGAAAGTAGCGAAACCCCGCAGGCTGTCAACGGCGGCGCTGTCGCCAATGACCGGGCCTGGCGCACGTGGCGGGCCATTCAAGCGCACCACCGCCGCGGACGATAGGTAAGATGGCCCGTCGCCGCGCCTGCCACGCGCGGTGGCGGCTCACGCGCACGTCCGGCCAGTCGGACCTTCGGGAGACACGATGCCAGTACAGGTCGAAACGCTGTCGCTGCTCAACGCCGTGCAGGCGCTGGCGCTGGCGATCATGCTGTGGGTGGGCACCCACGGCGACGGCGGGCGCGGACTGCTGGCGATCCGCCTGCGCGCGGGCGCGTTGGGCCTGGAAGCGGCCGGTTACGCGCTGCTCGCGATGCAGGCGTTCATCCCGCCGGCCGGCCTGCTGATGGGCGGCAACGCGCTCAACCTGCTGGCGCAGATGATGGTGGTGGTCTCGATCCGCCTGCTGGTGGGCAAGCCGCTGCGGCTGGTCGCCGCCGGCGCGATCGCGCTGATCGGCTGGGGCGGGGTGGCGTGGCTGGGCATCGTGCACCCCGACTACCGCCTGCGCGTGCTGTGGGGCTCGGTGGCGATCATCGGCAATGTGCTGCTCAACATCGACGCCCTGCGCGGCGGCTGTCGCGACAGCGGCACCCGCGCACGCTGCGTGCTGCTGTGGGTGTACCTGCTGGCGCTGGCGCTGGTGCTCTGGCGCAACGGCGCGCTGTGGCTGGGCGTGAATCCGCCGGACCAGATCGCCACGCCGTCGCCCGTGAACGTGTTCTATATCCTGCTTTCGGGCATGCAGCCGCTGTTCGCCAGCATCGGTTTCCTGCTGCTCTACAACGAGATACTGCGGCGCGAGCTGCACGACCTGGCGCGCGTGGATCCGCTCACCGGCGTGGCCAACCGGCGGGCGATCGGCGAGGCGTCCGACCGCATGCTCGACGAGGCCCGCGCCTGGCGCGGTTCGGTCGGCGTGCTGCTGGTGGACGCGGATTATTTCAAGGAGGTCAACGACCGCTTCGGCCACGACGGCGGCGACAAGGTGCTGCAGTCGCTGGTCGGCTGCATCCAGCGGATCCTGCGTGCCGACGACATCGTCGGGCGAGTGGGGGGCGAGGAGTTCCTGGTGCTGTCGCCCGGCGTGGATGCGGTCGGGGTGGCGGTGCTGGCCGAGCGCATCCGCGCCACGGTCGCCAACTCGGCCCTGCGCATCGACGATCAGGACGTGCACCTGACCGTGTCCATCGGCACCGCGGTGGCTGGCCCCGGCCACTGGGACATGACCGCGCTGCGTCGGCGCGCGGACGCCGCGCTCTACGCGGCCAAGCGGGCCGGACGCAACCGGGTGATGGCGGCCGTGCAGGACGACGATCCGCTGCCGGCGACCACGCAACCGGCCTGAGCGCCCAGCGCCCGCACTTTGGTTCAGTCGCCGGTGCCTGCCGGCCACCGGTGCAGCACGCGCGGATCCAGCCCCACCCGGCGACACGCGTGCACGGCAATGCCCTCGCTCAGTGCCGCCCGGAACACCGGTGCCATCGACCACAGCGCATGCGCCGCCAGCCGGGCCTGCGCGCGCTGCACCGGCGTGCGCCGCAGCAGCCGCAGTCCCCATTCCGGCAGCAACGCGGCGCCGGCGTGCAGGAACACGTCCCGCGACAGCCCCGGCACCGGTACCGGCAGGCGCACCTCGCCGAGCACCTCCAGCACGGTGCGGGTACGGGCGGTGTACGCCAGCGTGGGGCGCACCTGCCGGAAATAGTCGGCCACCTCCTGCTCCGAGCGCGGTACATCCCGCGCGCCCAGCGCCTCGGCCACGCGGCGTGATTCGTCGTAGTAGCGATCGGCGGCCCCTTCGGGCAGCGCCACGTGGCTGTAGCGCCGGTAGCCCTGCAGGAAGCTGAAGGCTTCGGACACGTGCACCCAGGTCAGCAGGGCCGGGTCGTTGGCGCTGTAGGGGCGGCCATCCTCGGTCAGCCCATGTACGTGGTCGTGGATGCGCCGCACCCGCGCGATCAGTGCCTCTGCCGCGGCACGTGGTGCGTAGGTGGTGCCGCCGACGAAGGTGGTGGTGCGCCGCAGCCGGCCGACCAGATCCTCGCGAAAGTTGGAGTGGTCCCACACCCCTGCCAGCGCCAGCGGATGCAGGGTCTGCAGCATCAGTGCGGCCAGGCCGCCGGCGAGCATGCCCGGAAAATCGGCGTGGATGCGCCAGGTCGCGCCGGCCGGATCGAACAGGCCCGGATCGCCCAGCGGCGTGTCGTAGTCGACGCTGCCGCCACCGTCGCGCGGGAACGCCTTCTGTACCCAGTGACGGATGGCCTGCTGGGCCGGACGGGTGACGAGGTGCAATGGCGAGGGCATGCACGGATCTTAGCCGGCGTGCGTCGTGCTGCCGCCCCCGGCACACCGCCTGCGGCAATCGCTGCGCCCGTGCTGGTGCATGCCGCAGCGGGCGCTTATGCCTTTTGCGACGTTTGCAGCGCGCCGGCAATGTGTTATTCGTAACGCCATGTCGCTGCACGCCGCCTCCCTCTACGTCTGGTTTTATGGCTATCCGAAGCCGCAGGCGGAGCCAGGGGCGCGATCGTAGGCAACACACCGATCCCACCGAATCCTGAAAGCCGCCAGCCCACCCCTGGCGGCTTTTTTCATGGCTGCCACGGGACTTCCCGAACAAGGACCCGAGCCATGCACACCCCCACCGACGACCTGCGCATCCGCGAACTGAAGCGCCTGAGCACACCTGCCGAAGTGATCGGCGACTGCGCCAGTGTGGCCCGCGCCGCCGTCACCGTCAGCCAGACGCGCCAGCGTCTGCACGCCATCCTGGCGGGCCGGGACGACCGCCTCGCCGTGGTGATCGGCCCGTGCTCGATCCACGACACGCGCGCCGCGCTGGAGTACGCCCAGCGGCTCGCCGGCGAGCGGGCCCGGCATGCCGATGCGCTGGAGATCGTGATGCGGGTGTACTTCGAGAAGCCGCGCACCACGGTCGGCTGGAAAGGGCTGATCAACGATCCCGACCTGGACGGCAGTTTCCGTATCGATCGCGGCCTGCGCCTCGCCCGCGGCCTGCTGATCGGCATCAACGAACTGGGCGTGCCGGCCGGCTGCGAGTTCCTGGACATGATCACCCCGCAGTACATCGCCGACCTGGTCAGTTGGGGCGCGATCGGTGCGCGCACCACCGAAAGTCAGGTGCACCGCGAACTCGCTTCGGGCCTGTCGTGCCCGGTGGGCTTCAAGAACGGCACCGACGGCAACGTGAAGATCGCCGTGGATGCGGTGGTTGCGGCCTCGCAGCCGCATCATTTCCTCGCCGTGACCAAGGACGGCCGCACCGCCATCGCCGCCACCGCCGGCAACGAGGACTGCCACGTGATCCTGCGCGGCGGCAGCGTCCCCAACCACGATGCCGCCAGCGTGGCAGCGGCCGGCACCGCGATCGCCGCCGCGGGCATCACGCCGCGGCTGATGATCGACGCCAGCCACGCCAACAGCGGCAAGAAGCCGGAGAATCAGCCCACGGTAGTCGCCGACATCGCCGGGCAGCTCGCTGCCGGCGAATCGCGGATCATCGGCGTGATGGTGGAGAGCCATCTGCTCGGAGGGCGGCAGGAGCTGTCGCCCGGACAGCCGCTGACCTACGGCCAGAGCATCACCGACGGCTGTATCGACTGGGGAACCTCGGTAGCCGTGCTCGACACCCTGGCCGAGGCCGTGCGGGCGCGGCGTCGACACGCGCGCCGGGTGGCGTGACGCGCGGCACGGGCCGCGCGCTGGTGCCTCATCCCTCCAGCGACGCATCCAGGGTGATCGCCGCCTTCAGCACTTTCGACACCGGGCAGCCCTGTTTGGTGGCCTGCGCCACGCGGTCGAACGTCGCCGCATCGGCGCCGGGCACGGCGGCCTTGCAGACCAGGTGCACGGCGGTGATGGAGAACCCGTCGCCGTCCTTGGCCAGCGTCACCTCGGCGCGGGTGTCGATGCTGTCTGCGGTCAGGCCGGCTTCGCCCAGGCCGAGCGACAGCGCCATCGAGAAGCAGGCGGCATGGGCGGCGCCGAGCAGCTCTTCCGGGTTGGTGCCGGGGCCGTCCTCGAAGCGTGACTTGAATCCGTACGGCGCCTCGCGCAGCACGCCGGTTTCGGTAGAGATGCTGCCGGTGCCTTCCTTGATGTCACCGGACCAGTGGGCCGAGGCGGTCTTCTTCATGGTGTCTCCTTGTGGGGGGGGGGTGAGGGCGGCGCAAGCCGGCCCGAGTATGCGCAGGCGGATATTCAGTCGATGCGAACGCCATCAGCGCGGGGCATCGCGGGTCTTGCCCGGCGCGCCGTATGCTGGGCGCCCCATCCCGCAGGAGTTCCCCCGGTGACTGATTTCCCGATCCAGCATGACGCGGCCGCGCAGCGCTTCACCACCACGGTCGACGGTGCCCAGTGCGAGTTGAATTACCACCTGCGCGAGGGCCGCGACGGCACGGTGCTGTCGATCGACCACACCGGCGTGCCGCAGGCCGTGGGCGGCCGCGGGATCGCCTCGGCGCTGGTAACGGCGGCGTTCGCACTGGCTCGTCAGCGGCAGTGGAAGGTGGATCCGGCGTGTTCGTACGCGGCGACGTGGGCGCAGCGCCACGCCGACGTGGCGGATCTGCTGGCGTGAGCGATACATGGCGCGCCGCCGTGCAGCCGGTGGCCGGATGAGTCCGCTCGCTGGCCAGCCCGTCCCCGGGCCAACACCGCCGGCGCGTCGATGGCGGCCGCTGCGCTCGCTGCGGGCGCGACCACGACTGAGCGTGGCAGCCGCCGTGTTCGCACTGGTGGCCGTTGGCCTGGGATGGCGCGGAATGGACGCCGCGCCCGCACTGCTGCTGGGCTTCGACGTCGGCGCGCTGCTGTTCCTCGGCGGCATGCTGGCGCTGTTCAACCGCGCCGGCATGCAGGACATGCGCCATCAGGCGCGGCTGCAGGACGCTGGCCGCTGGGGCATCCTGTGGAGCGCGATCGGCGTGACGGTGGTGGTGATGGTCGCGCTCGGGACCGAGCTGCACGCGGCCCGCAGCGGCGGCTTGCTGCCGCTGGCGGTGGCCGCGGCAAGCATCGTGCTGGCGTGGCTCTTCATCAACGTGATGTTCGCGCTGCACTACGCGCACGGCTACTACGGCGACTACGGCAGCCAGCACCGGGGGCTGGAATTTCCCGGCGATGAGGAGCCGGACTACTGGGATTTCGCCTACTTCGCCGTCGTGATCGGCATGACCTTCCAGGTCTCGGACGTGCAGATCAGCAGCCGTCCGCTGCGGCGCATGGTGCTGCTGCACGGCGTGGTGGCGTTCTTCTTCAACGTGTTCATCATCGCGGTCACGGTGAACATCGTGGCCGGGCGGGTGTGAGCGCTCCCCGGCGAGCGGCGTTGCGGGCCGGCACTGCTGCCAGGCCTCGCGTCAGGGCGCACCGCGGCTTCAGTCGCGGAAGTTGTCGAACTGCAGCGGCACCTCGGCCTTGCTCTCGCGCAGCACAGCCATGGCCGCCTGCAGGTCGTCGCGCTTCTTGCCGGTGACGCGCAGCTTCTCGCCGTTGATCTGCGCTTCCACCTTGAGCTTGGCCGCCTTCAGCGCGGCGATCAGCTTCTTCGCCACCGGCTGCTCGATGCCCTGCTTGACGGTGATCTTCTGCCGCGAGCCGGCGACATTGGTTTCCGGGTCCGCCGTGTCCAGCGCACGCAGGTCGATCTTGCGCGCGCCCAGGCGGGTCTTGAGGATGTCGCGCATCTGCTGCAGCTGGAACTCGCTGGCACCGATCACGGTGATCACCCGGTCTTCCAGCTCGAACTTGGCCGGCGTGCCCTTGAAGTCGAACCGCGTGGTCAGTTCGCGGTTGGCCTGATCCACGGCATTGGTGAGCTCGTGGATGTCGACTTCGGAAACCACGTCGAAGGAGGGCATGGCGGCATCTCGCTGAAAGGGGCAGGGCAGTGTAAGCGATGGCTGCGATGAGATACTGCGCAGCCCGCAGGCGCGGCGCAGGCCCATGCCGCCGTCGCCCGACATCCCTGTTCATCCCATCCGAGTCCCCATGCAACCTGGTTCTCCCGCTGCGCCGCGTCGTCGCTCCCGTCCTGGAGGGCGCGCATGAACGTGGACGTGCTGGTGATCGGCGCGGGTGCGGCCGGCCTGATGTGCGCCATCACTGCCGGCCAGCGCGGCAAGCGCGTGCTGGTGGTCGACCATGCCAACAAGGCAGGCAAGAAGATCCTGATGTCCGGCGGCGGGCGCTGCAATTTCACCAACACCGGTACCACGCCGGCCAACTTCCTCTCGGCCAACCCGCACTTCGCCAAGTCGGCGCTGGCGCGCTACACGCCGTGGGATTTCATCGCGCTGGTGGAGAAGCACCGCATCAGGTACCACGAGAAAGAGCTCGGCCAGCTGTTCTGCGACGAGTCCTCCAAGCTGATCGTGCGCATGCTGCTGGATGAGTGCGCCGCCGCGGGCGTACAGGTGGAAACCGGCTGCGCGGTGCAGCGGGTGCGCAAGGCGGAGCACGGTTTCAGCGCAGCCACTGCGCTGGGTGAGGTGCAGGCCACGTCGCTGGTGGTGGCCACGGGCGGGCTTTCGATACCCGCCATGGGCGCCACCGGTTTCGGTTACGAACTGGCCCGACAGTTCGGCCACAGCGTGCTGCCTACGCGGGCCGGGCTGGTGCCACTCACGCAGAGCGGAAAGCATCAGGAGCGTTACAGCGACCTGGCCGGCGTGGCCCTGCCGGTGGCCGAGGCGCGGGTGGGCAAGCAGGGGTTTCGCGCGGGGCTGCTGTTCACCCATCGCGGCATCAGCGGGCCGTCGATCCTGCAGATTTCCAGCTACTGGCAGCCGGGCGACGATCTGCGGGTGGATCTTTCGCCCGACGTCGACGCCGCCGGCTGGCTGGCGGCCCAGCGCGCCGCCCGGCCGGCGGCAGAGCTCAAGAACGTGCTGGCTGACCTGCTGCCCAAGCGCCTCGCCCAGCGGCTGTGCGAGCTATGGTTCGAGAGCCGGCCGATGCGGCAGTACCGCGAGGCCGAGCTGGGCGAGATCGGCCGGCAACTGCACGACTGGCCGATCGTCGCCAGCGGCACCGAGGGCTATCGCACCGCCGAGGTGACGCTGGGCGGCGTGGACACCGACGAGCTGTCCTCCAGCACCATGGAATCGCGCCGCGTGCCGGGGCTGTACTTCATCGGCGAGGTGGTCGACGTCACCGGCTGGCTCGGCGGTTACAACTTCCAGTGGGCCTGGGCCTCCGGCCATGCGGCGGGCGAAGTGGTGGGCTGACCGTCTGCGCTTTTCAACGCGGTGCTGCGCCGTTCGCATCGGTTGAACGCTCCGCGTGGTGTGATCCGCGGTTGGCGATAGTCAGGAGCATCACGCATGAAAGTCGGTTTCATCGGCCTGGGCGCCATGGGCAGTGCCATGGCCAGCAATCTGGTGGCCGCCGGGCACGCGGTGACGGTGTGGAATCGCTCCGAAGCAGCCACTGCGCCCCTGGCGTCCCTCGGCGCCAAAGTAGCGCGCACGCCGGAGCGTGCGGCGCAGGGCGAGGTGCTCTGCAGCATGCTGGCCAACGACGCCGCGGTGCGCGCGGTGTTCCTGGATAGCGGCTTGCTCGACGCGATGGACCCCGGCACGGTGCACGTCAACCACGCGACGATTTCCGTGGCGCTGGCGCGCGAGCTGGCCGACGCGCACGCCCGGCGCGGTATCGGCTACGTGGCCGCGCCGGTATTCGGCCGGCCGGACATGGCCGCCGCAGCCAAGCTCAATATCGTCGCCGCGGGCAAGGCCGCCGCCATCGACACCGTGCGCCCGCTGCTGCAGGCGATGGGCAGCCGGATCTGGCCGATGGGCGAGGCGCCCGAGCGCGCCAGCGTGACCAAGATCGCGGGCAACTTCATGCTCGCGACGGCGATCGAGAGCATGGCCGAGGCCACCGCGCTGACCCGTGCCTACGGCGTCAGCGCGGCGGATTTCCTCGAGGTGATGACCAGCACGCTGTTCGCCTCGCCGGCTTACCAGGGCTACGGCAAGCTGATCGCCGAGCAGCGTTTCAAGCCGGCCGGGTTTCCGCTGCCGCTGGGTTTCAAGGACGTGGGCCTGGCGCAGGCCGCGGCCGAGTCTGCGCGGGTGCCGCTGCCTTTTGCCGGTGTGCTGCGCGACAGCCTGCTCGAAGCGCTGGCCGGCGGTGACGAGGATGTGGACTGGTCGGCGCTGGCACTCGTGGCCGCCCGACGCGCGCATCTGGATGACCGCGGCGACGCCTAGCGTGCACCGCGCCGGCTGAGCCAGCCGTCGAGCTGGTTGGCAAAGGCCTGGCGATCGCGCGGATGGAACGCCGACGGCCCGCCCGTATCGACGCCGGCGCCGCGCAGTTCCTCCATGAAGTTGCGCATGGACAGCTGCTGGGCGATCGAGTCGGTGGTGAACGCCACGCCGCGCGGGTTGATCGCCTGCGCGCCCTTCTCGAGCACGCGCGCGGCCAGCGGGATGTCCTGCGTCACCACCAGGTCACCGGCTGCCGCGTGCTCGACGATGGCGTCGTCGGCCACGTCGAAGCCGCCGGCGACCTGGCTCGCCCGCACGAAGCGCGACGGTGGCGTGCGCAGCATCTGGTTGGCGACCAGCGTCACCTGCACCTGAGCCCGATCGGCGGCGCGGAACAGGATTTCCTTGATCGGCACGGGGCAGGCATCGGCATCCACCCAGATGCACGGCTCCCGCGACGGCTCCGCGATCACGCGCGCGTCCAGCGCAAGTGGCCATCCACGATGGTGTGCGTGCGTCCGCCCACCCAGATGCCGTCGGCGTCGATCTGCACCGCCAGACTGGCGTCGTAGCCGATTTCGCGGCCCTGGCTCACGGTGTAGCCGCGCGCCAGCGGGCCCTGCGGTTCGGCGTGCAGCAGGTACGCCGCAAGCAGGCCGTTGGCCGCGCCGGAGGCGGGATCCTCATCAATGCCGGCGCCTGCGGCGAGCGCGCGCACGGCCAGCTCGAACGCGCCGTCGTTGCTGCGCGCAAACGCGCAGATGCCCATGCTGCCCGTGGCCTTGCCCAGCGCGCCGATGGCGGCGTGGTCGGGCTGCCATGCGCGCAGGCTCGTTTCGTTGGCGCACTCCACCACCCACCAGCGCCGGCCCCCATCCACCAGCGCCGGCGGCAGGCGGCCGACGACGGTGCCGGCGAGTGCGGGGGCGAGCAGGGGGTGCGCGTCCGCGCCGGTCTGCATGACCTCGGCAGGCGGAGACTTCAGCAGCAACTCACGCGCGTCGCCCTCACCGCGCACGCGCAGCGGCAGCACGCCGGCGCCGCATTCCTGCCACAGCAGCCCGTCGCGCGGCTGGACCAGTCCGCAGGCGAGCACGGCGTGTGCGCTGCCCACGCTGGGATGGCCGGCGAACGGAATCTCCTTGTGCGGCGTGAACATGCGCACCCGGTAGCTGGCGGAAGGATCAAGCGGCGGCAGCAGGAAAGTGGTCTCCACCAGGCCGGTCCAGCGGGCGAAGCGCTGCATCTGCGCGTCGCTCCAGCCGCGCGCGTCGGTCACCACGCCCAGGTGGTTGCCGCCGCCGAGGCTGGCCGCAAAGACGTCCAGATGCAGGTATCGAAAAGTTTCCATCACGCAGGTCCGCGGCGGATTGTGGGCCGGCCATGATAGCGGTGCCGCGGCCGACGCCTGCGCCGCCACGTCGAGCAACCGTGCGGGTGAGGCCACGTGCAGGCGCTTGCCTGCACAGGTTCACTCTTGCGGCGGCAAGTGCTGCAACCGTGCAGGCGTGCCTTCGCTGCGCGAGCTATTGAGCCGGCCCGGCGCCGCGGATCGCCACCGCTGGAATCGGCCGCCCGGGCCGGGCTTCGGCTGGGCCACTTGCCGGCGGAGCAGGTCCGTTCACTAGACTGCGCCGGACACCAGGGGGACGGCGCATGTTCGGACATTTCTGCAAGATCGCCGCTCGCGGCCTGCTGCTGGCCGTGCTGGCGATGCTGGCATGGCCACACGGCGCACAGGCACAGACGACGCCACCGGTCACCGTGACGGTGACCGACACCTGGCCGCAGGGCGACGACCTCACGCTCGGCCGCAACCAGAATTTCTACCTGCGGCTGGGCTACCGAAGCGCTGCGCCTGCAGGCATCTGGATCCGGCCGTATTTCCGCGGCCAGCCGGCCAAGGTCGGTACCAGTCCGTCGGCGCGCTACACCGGCGAGGGCGAGGCGCTGGGCTGGTTCTTCTTCATGCGGCCCGGCGACGAGGTGGACGAGGTCCGCATCACCGCCGGCGACGACCGCGGGGACCGCACGCCGGTGGTGGCCACTTATCCGGTGCACCTCACCGGCGGCTTTGAGCCGGTGGCCGACGAGACACTGCCGGACTGGGTGCAGCAGTTGCGTGCGCGCGACACGGCGCAACTGCAGGCCGTGCGCAAGGCGGCCGCGAGCGAGCCGACCGGCGCCGAGACGGTCGCCTTCTTCAGCGCTTTCATGCTGGCGATGGTCGCCATCGGCCTGCTCGGTCTGGCCGCGCCGGCGTGGGCGCTGTGGCGCTGGCGCGGCGGATGGCGCGTGCTGGCGTCGATCCCCGCGGCGCTGATGGTGTGGACGGTGCTGAACATCCTCGTCGGCGTGGCGCGCGATTCCACCTCGCACAACCTGTGGCCGTTCGAGATCCTGATGTTCGGCGGCGTCAGCGCCGCGAGCGTGGCCGTCATGGCATTGCTGCGCAGCGTGTTCCGACGCGACGCCTGAAGCGATGCCTGCGGCTTCATGCTGCCGCAGGCATTGCCGTCACCGGTGCGAGCTCACTCGCCCGGGTGGTAGCTGCGCTCGATGTGGCCCTTCAGCTGCGCGGGCCAGAAGTACACCTCGCGCAGATTGCCGTTGGTGTAGCGCTCGGCCTCGTCGTTGAAGTGGTTCGAATCCGGGTGGCCGCTTTCGCCGCCGGCGGTGATCGCGCGGGCGCTTACCTTCGGGCCGAACTCCACCACCGCCACGAAGCTGTTGCCGCTGGTGCCGTAGTAACGCTTGGTGCCCGGCCAGCGGTGCGCACCGAACGAGGCCAGCGAGCCCCAGCGCGAGGAGGTGAACGGCACCGGGATGCTCGGCTTGCTGTCGTCGAACGGCTGCTGGATATCACCGGTGAGGCGCTGGAAGCGGTTCACCTCGCCCCACGGCACGCCCCAGTGGCCGAAGTCGTTTTCGAGCCGGTCGACCGCCTCGGCCAGTGCGTGCAGGCGCTGCTGCGGGCCTGCCTTGTCGGCCATCACGTCGTAGATCGACAGGCCCTCGGCGGTGTCCGCCTTGCTCACCTCGTCCCACAGCGTGTCGCCCCAGAACACCGCCAGCGTGGTCGGCATGGACGCGATGCCCCAGCGGTAGTCCCAGCTGCGCAGCAGGGCGATCGGGCCGCGCAGTTTTGCCTTCATCGGATCGCTGGCGGGCAGCGCGTCGTAGTCGCGGATCAGCACCGGCAGCTGCCGCGCGAAGGCGGGCAGGTAGGAGTCGAAGGCCATGGTGATCAGCGAGGCGCGCGTGACGTCATCGGCGCCGGTGAGCAGCTTCGTCGCGTGCAGGCCGCGCGGGTTCTCGCCGAAGGTGTCCATATAGCGCGGGAAGTCGGCGGGGTTCGGGCTGTTGGGGCCGGCGGCGGAGTAGGGCCAGTTGTTGGTGTTGAACGTCCAGCCGTTGGGCGGGTTCACCACCTGCGGAAGCTGGTCCAGCGGGGTCAGGCCATGCCAGTCGGTGGCCGGGTCGCTGCCGTCCACCGGCTTGGTGTAGTCGAAGCGGTTGTCGCGCTTGGGCACGAACTGCGGCATCAGGAAGGCGATCTGGCCCTTGTCGTCGGCGAACAGCGTGTTGTTGGACGAGTTGGCCTTGAGCTCGGCCACCTTCATGTAGCTGGCCAGGTCGTTTGTCTTGGTGCGCAGCCAGCTCTGCTCCAGCGCCGGAATCGGCGTGTTCATCAGCGCCTCGGCAATCCACTTCTCGCCGTCCTTGCGCACGATCGGGCCGTGGTGGGTGAAGTACGCGGTGAACGTGCGGCTGGCCATGCTGCCGTCCGCGCGACGGTAGGGCACGGCGATCTGGCGCGAGGTGACCGGTCGCAGTGCCTCGCCGTAGCGATAGAACGGCTGGCCGTCCTTGCGCACGATGGTCTCGGCGAACTCGTCCACCGCGTCCAGTCCGGTGGAGGTATGCATCCAGCCCACGTGCCGGTTGAAGCCCTGGTAGATGAAGAACTGGCCCCAGGTCACGGCGCCGTAGGCGTCCAGCCCTTCGTCGCTGGTCATCTGCAGCTCGGAGCGGAAGAAGAACGAGGTGTGCGGGTTGATCAGGAGCAGCGCGTGGCCGTCGGCGGTGAGCCCGGGTGCGATGGCGATGCCGTTGGAGCCGGTCGGTTCGACCCAGCTCGGGCGCGTCTCGACAGTCGCCAGCGGCGCATCGCCGCTCTGGCCGTAGAAATCCTTCAGCTGCTTGAGGTCGACCCGCTCGATGTCGCCGCCGATGCTGCCTTCGGTGAACGAGAGAGCCATCCACGGCTCGAAATGCGTGATCACTTCCGGATGCACGCCCGGATGCGTGGCGAGGTAGTGGTTGAGCCCGTCCGCCCAGGCGTCCATCAGCCGGCGCAGCCAGGCGGGGCTCTGCGCGTAGAGCTTCTTCAGCTCGACCGGATCGATGAACAGCTTCTGCCGCAGGTCCAGCCAGATCGCCGACTCGCCCTTCGCCTCGGCCATGCGCCCGAGCGAGAGCAGGTAGTTGGTCTCGACGCGGTGGAAGTCGTCTTCGGCCTGCGCGTAGGCCATGCCGAACACGGCATCGGCGTCGGTGGTGCCGTGGACGTGGGCGATGCCCCAGTCGTCGCGGGTGATCGTCACGGCCCGGGCTTCGCGTTGCGTGCGCGCCTGCGCTGCGTCGGCGGCGTGGCCGGGTGCGCCGGCCAGCAGGCCGAGGGAAAGCGCCAACGCCAGCGAGGCAGTGCGGGCAGGGCGGCGGAGCGCGCGGGACGCGGTACGGATCGGCATGGCATTTCCCCTCGGGTCGCTAAGCCTCGTGTTGTAGCGCACTCGGCCCGGGTTGGCGACGGCCGGCACGCGCCCCGGCACTTCCGGCCCATGCGGGTGCGGCGGCAAGGCACGCATGATCGGGCACGCCTTCCCGAGGAGACTGTCGCCATGCTGGCTTTCCTGCTCGCCGCCGCCGCGGCCACCGCGCAGACGGTGCCGACCGATTACCAGGCCGGGCATTTCTATGCGACACCTCGCACCGCCGACGGGCAGGCGCTGCGCCTGCTGGTGGACACCGGTGGCGGCGGCGCCGCCGGCATGTACTGGATCACGGCCAAGGCCGCGGAGCGGCTGCGTCTGGCGACCTCGCCCTGCGAGGCCGATGCATCGCTCCACGTGGTGCCCGCGCCGACCTTTGCCGCGGGCCAGTCGCTGCCGCCGCCGGACGGTCCGTGCGGCGCCTCGGTGATGGTGAACAAGCTGCCCTACGACCTAGACGGCCAGCTGGGCGCCGCCTACCTCGGCACGCGCACCTGGACATTCGATTACCCGGCACGCCGGCTGATCGCCGCGGGCGAAGGCTGGAAGCCCGCGGCTGGCGCGCATTCCGCCCCGCTGGGCTTTCGCCGGAGCACGGGGCCGGGCCTCGACCTGTACTTCCCACGCATCGTGGCGCGCATCGACGGCCAGCCGATCGATTTCCTGCTCGACACCGGGGCGACCGCGCATCCCACCGCCGCGGGCAAGCAGGCCTCGGGCACCGAAACGGTGCACGGCGAGGGCGTGACCAGCTACATCACCACCGGCCAGCTCGAGCGCTGGCACGCGGCCCACCCGGACTGGCGCGTGATCGAGAACGGCGACGACCTCGGTGGACCGGGGCACCCGTCGCGGCTGATCGAGGTGCCCGCGCTGGCGATCGCCGGCTGGCGCGTCGGCCCGGTGTGGTTCACCGAGCGGCCGGACAGCGCGTTCCACCAGTACATGGCGCAGATGATGGACAGGCCGACCGAAGGTGCGCTCGGTGGCAACGTGTTCCGGTCTTTCCGCATGACGCTGGACTACCCGAAGGCCACCGCCTGGTTCGTCTGCGTGCGCGATTGCCAGGCGGCGCGTCCCTCCGAGCCGCAGCGGTCGCCGGGTCGTTAGGATGGCCCGATGACCGATGGAGGAAGCGCTGCCGTGTCCAGCCACGCCGTGATGCCCTTGCCCGCCCGTGCACCGATGAGCGACGCCGCGCGGATCGCCGCCGCCGCCGCGTTCGCCGACGAGATGGCGCAGCGCCGTACCGTGCGGGAGTTCGCCGACACGCCGGTGCCGCGCGAGGTGATCGAACACTGCCTGCGCGCCGCCGGCAGCGCGCCCAGCGGCGCCAACCAGCAGCCGTGGCGATTCGTGGCGGTGGGCCCCGGGCCACTGCGCCGGCAGATCCGCGAGGCGGCCGAGGCCGAGGAGCGCGAGTTCTACCAGCGGCGCGCACCTGACGAATGGCTTCATGCGCTGGCGCCGCTGGGCACCGACGCGGACAAGCCGTTCCTGGAGAGCGCGCCGTGGCTGATCGGCATCTTCTACGAGCGCTACGGTCTCGACGCCGAGGGGCACAAGCACAAGCGCTACTACCCGCAGGAGTCGGTCGGCATCGCCACCGGGCTGCTGGTCGCCGCGCTGCATCGCGCGGGACTGGCCACGCTCACCCACACGCCGAGCCCGATGGGCTTTCTCAACGAGCTGCTGGGCCGGCCGCGCAACGAGATGCCGTTCCTGTTGCTGGTGGTGGGGCACCCCGCCCAGGGCTGCACGGTGCCGGCGATCGAGCGACTGCCGCCGGATGCCTACGCGCGCTTCATCGCCTGAGCAGGCAGCCGGCTGCGTTTTGGTTGGTTGGCCGCGGCGTCCAGCTCCAGCGCCTGCGCATCCCGCAAGACCACGCCGGCGCCCCGAGCGGTGGGTGCCTCGCCGTGGCGCAGGCCGGCTTCCGCAGTGGTTGCCGGGTTGAGCGTGGCAGTCACCAACGCGTGCGGAACCCGGCAACCTCGTGCGGATGTGCACCTCTCGATAAACATCCGAACCGCAACGAGGGACTGCTTAGCCGCGGCCGAGCGCGCGAGTGCCTGCTGACAAGGCACGTACCTGCGCATCACCGGCACACGGTCTCCGGGATGCCGGTGCCGTCGCGTGCGCGGACGGAGATCTGCGCGCTGCGCGTGTTCCACGCGGACGACGACCCGCTTGCTTGCATGCGGGCGTCCGCCGATGCGTGACGCCGCTGCGCGGCGATTCGCAGTTTCATGCGAAGCGTCGCGGCGACCCTTCACGCGTCCTCTTCGCGCGGCTGCCTAGGCTCGGCCTCTGGCACCGATATGGCGACGACCGGAGGGCGTGATGAAAGACGAACGCGGAGATTCCATCCAGTACGAGGGGCCGGCCGGAGGCTGGGGCTCGCTCAAGGGCATCGGCAAGGTATTCGCGCGTGAGCTGTCCACGCCGGCTGTCGTCGAGACGCTGATGCGCCAGAACAAGGCCGGCGGCTACATGTGCAGCTCCTGCGCGTGGGGCAAGCCGACCCATCCGCACCCGTTCGAGTTCTGCGAGAACGGCGCCAAGGCCACGCTGTGGGATCTCACCCGCGATCGCTGCACGCCGGAGTTCTTCGCCGAGCACACGGTCACCGAGCTGCTCGACTGGGCCGACCACGACCTGGAGATGCAGGGGCGCCTCACCGCGCCGTTGCGCTATGACGCCGCGAGCGATCGCTACGTGCCGTGCAGCTGGGAGGAGGCGTTCGACGGCATCGCCCGCGAGCTGCGCGCGCTCGATCCCAAATCGGTGGTGTTTTATGCCTCCGGCAAGGCGTCGCTGGAAACGTCCTACCTGTACGCGCTGTTTGCCCGGATGTACGGCAACAACAATCTTCCCGACAGCTCCAACATGTGTCACGAAACCACCTCGGTGGGGCTGAAGAAGGTCACCGGTTCGCCCGTCGGCACCTGCCTGATGGAAGACTTCGAGCACTGCGATGCGATCTTCTATTTCGGCCAGAACCCCGGCACCAACAGTCCGCGCTTCCTGCATCCGCTGCAGTCGGCGGTGGAGCGCGGCTGCAAGATCATCGTGTTCAACCCGGTGCGCGAGCAGGGGCTGGTGCGCTTTACCGATCCGCAGAACCCGATGCAGATGCTCACCGGCGACTCCACCGAGCTGGCGCACATGTACCTGCAGGTACGGCCCGGCGGCGACATCGCGGCGATCACCGGCTTGTGCAAGCGCGTGCTCGAGCTCGACGAGCAGGCGCGGGCGGCCGGCAAGCCGGACGTGCTCGATCGCGACTTCATCGCGCAGCACACGCACGGCTTCGACGCGTTCGTGCAGACGGCGCAGCAGACCGGCTGGGACGAGATCGAGCGGCTCAGCGGCCTGACCCGCGCCGACCTCGAAGCGGCCGCCGACGTCTATGCCGAGGCGGACAGCGTGATCGGCGTCTACGGCATGGGGCTGACCCAGCACGTGCACGGTTCGCAGAGCATCGGCCTGCTGGTCAACCTGATGCTGCTGCGCGGAAACATCGGGCGCCCGGGCGCGGGCGTGACGCCGGTGCGCGGGCATTCCAACGTGCAGGGCCAGCGCACGGTCGGCATTTCCGAGAAACCGAAGCTGGTGCCGCTGGACCGGCTGGCCGAGATGTACGACTTCGAGCCGCCGCGCGACACCGGGCTGACCACGGTCGATGCCTGCGAGGGCATTCGCAACGGCACGGTAAAGGGCTTCGTCAGCCTGGGCGGCAACTTCGTGCGGGCGATCCCCGACCGCGACGTGATGGAACCGGCCTGGCGCCAGCAGCAGCTCACGGTCTACATCGCCACCAAGCTCAACCGCAGCCATCTGGTGCACGGGCGGGTCTCCTACCTGCTGCCGTGCCTGGTGCGTTCGGAGGAAGACACTCAGGCCGGCGGCCCGCAGACGGTGACCATCGAGGACAGCTTCAGCCATATCTACGGCTCCATCGGCAAGCGCAAGCCGGCGGACGAGATGCTCAAGTCGGAGCTGGCGATCGTCTGCGGCATCGCCAAGGCCACGCTGCCACCGCACCCGAAGTGGCGCTGGGACGACTGGACCGGCGACTACGGCCTGGTGCGCGACCTGATCGAGCAGACCTACCCGGAAGACTTCAAGGACTTCAACGCCCGCATGTTCCAGCCCGGCGGTTTCTACCGCGGCAACCCCGCGCACGAGCGGATCTGGAAAACCGAGAGCGGCAAGGCCGAGTTCACCGATCCGGACGTGATGTCCGCGCTCGGCGTCGGCGATGCACCGGGTCGGTTCCACCTGATCACCATGCGCTCGAACGACCAGTTCAACACCACCATCTACGGCTACAGCGATCGCCTGCGCGGGCTGGAGGGGTCGCGCGAGATCCTGCTGATCAACCCGCACGAGATGGAGCGGGCCGGGCTCAAGGCGGGGGAGGTGGTGAGCCTGGTCGGTGATGCCGGCGACGACGTGGTGCGCCGCGTCGACGGGCTCACGGTGACGCCATTCAACCTGCCCGATGGTTGCCTGGGCGGTTACTACCCCGAGATGAACGCGCTGGTGCCGCTGTGGTACCACGACAAGGCCTCCAAGACCCCGGCCTCCAAGGGTGTGCCGGTACGCATCGAGCGCACGGGCTGACCCGCTGCCGGTGTGCGCGGGCGCGCGGCGCCCGTCGCACACCGGCAGCAGCGTTGGCGTGGCCGTTGCGAAACGCATCGGCGGCGCGCGACCCCGCGACGCATCACGGTTCGGCGCGGCCGATTCGTGGCAAGGTATGCGTACAACACACGCATCACCGGCATCGAAGACAGGGGGGCCTGATGATCGAGCTGGAAGTGCAGGTGCTCGCGCACGCGCGCGAGGGCCTGCTCATGGACATGGGCCGACTCGCCTCGGCCAACGGATTTACCCTGCAGCGGCAGCGGCTGGTGATGGGCAGTCACGGCGCCCTGCTCACGCTGGTGGTGGCCGGTGCGCCGCGTCGCCAGCGCGCGCTGGAGGACGCGCTGCAACAGCACGAGCGGGTCATCAGTCACGAGGTGGCACCAGCCGAGGCCGGCCAGATGCGTCCGCACTTCGCCGCGGTGCGTGCCATCGACACGTCTGGCTACGTGCCGAGCGCACCGCCGACCGCGCCGGAAGCAGCGCCACCGATCCCTGCCGGACCCGGGAAAATGGCTCCGAGTGTGCCGCGCGCAACGCCGTCGACCGGCTATGACTCCGCGCCACCGCCTGCCGCGCCGCCGCCCGCCGCGCCCACGGTCGAGCTCGCGGCGGAGCCCCTGGTCGCTACGCGCTCTGCCACCGTCGAGCGCATCGAGATACCGGACGAGTTCCTGCTCCCGACGCCGCCACCGCCGCCTGCGCCGGCCCCGCCGCCGGCCGACCCGTTTGTGGAAATCGCGGCGCTGCCGGCGGATGAAGCCACCATCGCGCGGTTGCTCGATGGCGCCACGGTGTCGGCGGCGCTGGTGGAGCAGCTGCGTGCACTGGAGGACGCAGTGGCCCCGGGTGCGCGCGAGCCGACACTGCACGCGGCAGGGCTGCGCCTGGGTCGCGCCATGGCGCCGGCCGATGCCGCGGCAGCGCCGCTCACGGTGGCGGATGCGGTGGCACAGGCGGGGCTGCCGGCCTTGCGCGGGATGGTCGACGTGGTGCTCCAGGGCGAGCAGCTGCACATTCGCCAGAGCCCGCTGTGCGACCGGCCGGGACACTCCGGCTGCGCCTTCTTCGGCGGCCTGCTGCAGGGGGCGCTGGTGCCGCGTGTGGCGGCGCACGAGATCAGCGTGTTCAATGTCTGCTGCCGCGCGTGGGGCGCCGATGAATGCGTGCTGGCGATTGCGGACTGATTGCAGTGGAGCGGGATGTGCCGACGGGCGGGGAGGTCGCGATGCGAGTACTGCTGTTCGGTGCCACGGGTATGGTGGGCCAGGCGGCGCTGCGCGCATGCCTGCAGGCGCCGGACGTGCGCGAGGTGGTCGCCGTGGGCCGCACGCCGACAGGCCAGCTGCACGCGAAGCTGCGCGAAGTGCAGCACGACGACCTGTGGCATCCCGAAGCGCTGGCCGACCCACTGCGCGGGTTCGACGCCTGCTTTTTCTGCATCGGGCGCACCTCCGCCGGCATGGACGAAGCGCAGTACACCCACTTCACCCACGACATGACCCTGGCGGTGGCGCGGATGCTGGCGCCCGGCAACCCGGCGATGACCTTTGTCTACGTGTCCGGCGCGGGGGCGGACAGCTCCGAGCAGGGGCGAGTGATGTGGGCACGGGTGCGCGGGCGTACCGAAAACGCGTTGCGCCAGCTGCCGTTCAAGGCCGTGCACGCGATACGTCCGGGCGTGATCCGGCCGCTGCACGGCATCGTCTCGCGTACCGGCAGCTATCGCTGGTTCTACCGACTGGCGGCGCCGCTGCTGCCGCTGTTGCGCCGCCTGCTGCCCGATAGCGTGCTCGATACCGACGTGGTCGGCGCGGCGCTGCTCACGCTGGCGCGAGGCGGCTGGCCCACGCCGGTGCTCGAGTCGCGCGACATCGCCGCAGCGGCGCGCTGAACGTCACTGCGGCAGCGCGTAGGCCACCAGCGAATCGCCTTCGGGCGTCTCCATGAAATGGTGGCCGGCAGCCATGATCACCAGGTACTCGCGCCCGTCCGCGCGGTAGACGATCGGCGTGGCCTGGCCGCCGGCGGGCAGTTTGGCCGTCCATAAGGTCTTGCCGCTTGCCAGGTCGATCGCGCGGATCAGGTCGTCGGTCGCCGCGGCGATGAAGATCAGCCCGCTGGCCGTGACCACCGAGCCGCCGTTGTTCGGCGTGCCGATGGTGAAGGGCAGGTGCGAGCTCAGGCCGAACGGGCCGTTGCGCAACGCCGTGCCCAGCGGGCGATCCCACAGCGTGCGGCCGGTTTTCAGGTCGATGGCCTGGATGCCGCCATAGGGGGGTTCCTTGCAGGGCATCTTCGTCACCGGAAGTCGCCAGCCGGCATTGATGGTGTAGCCGTAGGGTGTATCGAGCTGGGCGAAGCCGGTGGTCTGCGGACCGGCCTTGTTGTTCGAGTCGTCCTCGTCACGTGGTTTCCAGCCCGCCTTCTGCGCCTGGGCCCGCGGCACCATGCGATCGTAGTTGGGGATGTCGTTGTAGTTCGCCACGATCACGCCGCGGTGCGGGTCGATCGCCACGCCGCCCCAGTCCGAGCCGCCGTTGTAGCCGGGGTACTCGATCCACGGTCGGCGCGAAGTCGGCGGCGTGTAGACGCCGCGGTAGTCGGCCTGGCGGAACTGGATCCGGCAGGCGAGCTGGTCCACCGGCGTCAGCCCCCACATGTTGCTCGCGGTGAGGTCGCTCTTGCGCACGGTGTGATAGCGCGAGAACGGCTGGGTCGGGGCACGTTGGTCCGGCTCCACGCCGCCGCCGGGCACCGGGCGCCGGTCGATCCCGGTCAGCGGCTGGCCGGTGCGGCGGTCCAGCACGTACATGTCGCCCTGCTTGGTCGGCAGCACCAGTGCCGGCACGCTGCCGCCGGCGGCGGGAAAATCGACCAGGCTCGCCTGCGATCCCAGGTCGTAATCCCACACCCCGTGCTGCTGCGACTGGAACCGCCAGGCGGGTCGGCCGGTGCTCACGTCCAGCGCCACCAGCGAATCGGAATACTCGTTCTCCGCCGGTCGCCGCGAGCTGGAAAGGTACTGCCCGGTAGGCGCGCCGAGCGGAATGTAGACCAGCCCGAGCTGCTCGTCGCCGGTGGCGGTGGTCCACATGTCCGGCGTGCCACGGGCGAAGGTCTTGCCCGGCGGCGGCAGGCCGTTGCGCTCCGGGTGCACCATGTCCCACGCCCAGCGCAGCTTTCCGCTCACCGCGTCGTAGCCGAGGATCACACCCGACGGCGCCCACCGGCGCTGGCCGTCCAGCACCTGGTGGCCGGTCACGACCACGCCGCGCACGATCGTCGGCGCCGAGGTGATCGCCACATAACCGGCCGGCGTCTCGCCCATGCCACGGGTGATGTCGACCTGGCCGTGGTCACCGAAGTCCGCACACGGCTTGCCCGTGGCCGCGTCCACGGCGATCAGCCGGCCGTCGAGGGTGCCTTCGATGATGCGGGCGTCGCACGCCCCGGGCGCGCCCGGGGCGGCGGCGATGTGACTGGTGTACACGGGCGGCGGCGCGCTCGCGCTCTGCGCCGGCGCCTGGTCGCCTGGCGGGGTCGCCAGCGCGTCCTCGGCGCTGACCGCGGGCGTCGCGTAATAGGCCACGCCACGGCATGCGGCGGTGTAGGGAATCGATGACGTCTGCACCTTGGGGTCGTAGCGCCACAGCTGGTGGCCGTCGTGCGCATCCAGTGCGATCAGCACGTTGCGCGCCGTGCACAGGTACAGGCGGTCGCCGATCTTCAGCGGCGTGGTTTCGGCACCGTAGCGTTTCTTCGGCAGGTCGCCGGTGTGGAACACCCACGCCTGCTTTAGCTGATCCACGTTTTGCGGAGTGATCTGGTTCAGCGGCGTGTAGCGCGTCGCCGCATTGTTGCGACCGTAGGCGGCCCAGTCACCGGCGGCCGGAGCGTTGGCGGGCTGCGCCGGCGCAATCACCGGGGCGGCGGAGGCCACGCGGCCGGCTGCAGGCAACGGCTGGCCGGAGTGGTAGACATTGTGCGGCGCGAACACCAGCGCGAACGCACCTGCGAACACCAGCGCCAGCACCACGGCCAACCCGATCCACACTGGCCGCCGCGTGTGCGGCACGAGCCGCGGCAGGCACAGCGCCACCGCGATCCCCAGCAGCACCAGCAGGCCGTCGCGGGGAATCCAGCCCCAGTAATCCAGGCCGCTTTCCCACAGCGTCCACAGCACCGTCGCGGCCAGCACGCCGAAGAACCACCAGGCGCCGGAGCGAAGCCCGCGCGCGAGTTGCACCGCCGCGACGAGCAGCGCGAGTCCGGCCAGCGCGTAGTACCACGAGCCGCCCAGCGTGATCAGCCATGCGCCTCCGCCGATCATCGCGAGGGCCAGCAGGCCAATCACCACACCCAGGGTGATCGGCCAGCCGCGGCCGGTCGCTCGTCCATCGCGCTCGATCATCATCACGTGCTCCGTCGGAAACCTCCGCCCACGCTAGGGCGTGCGCAACAAAGCCGACGTGAAACGCGGGTGCGCGTGGCGCGAAGGGCCGCCATCGCATCGCGAGGCGGTAAGCGTGCCTTGATGCACGCGCCTGCGTGCCGGTCGCTAGCGCAGCATGCCCTCGGTACGCATCCACGCCAGCGTGTCGGCGAGCAGGATGTCCAGCGGCGTCTCGAGGTAGTCCAGCTCGCGCTTGGCCTTGCCCGAATCCACCTGCAGGCGATGCGAGGTGAGTGCGGCGCCTTCCGGTGTCACGTCCGGCTCGCGGCGGCTGAGGCGGGAGAGCGCGTCGAGCACGCGGGCGTAGCCCATCAGCAGCCAGGCCGGGGTCGCGCCACGCGGCGTGCGTCGTCCCAGTGCCGTGCCCACGCGGTGGACAAAGTCGACGAAACTCGCCTGCTCACCGCCGAGCAGGTACGCCTCGCCGAAGCAGCTGCGTTGCCACGCGCGCACCTGCGCGCGGGCAATTTCGCGCACGTCGGCGAAGGCCCCGATGCCGGGCGGGATCCCCGGCAGTTTCTGGGCGTCCACCAGGCGTATCAGCCGCGACCAGTTGTTGCGATCGCCGGGACCGAGAATGTGCGACGGGTTGAACACGATCCACGGCAGCGCGCTGTCGCGCACCGCCTGCTCGCCGAGGTACTTGCTGCGCTCGTAGGTGATCCAGCTCTCGCCGCCGCGCTGCGGCGTGGTTTCGGTCATCGTGCCGCGCACCAGGTGCGAGTAAGCCGACACCGAAGAGGTGTGCATGAACGCCCGCACGCGCGCACGCTCGGCCGCACGCAGCAGCTGGATGGTGCCGCCAACGTTGGTGGCCAGCTGCGCGGCAGCGCCAGGTCGCCACAGGCTGGTGTCGGCGGCGGCGTGGAACACCGCCTCGCAGCCTTCCATCGCGCGCTGCAGCTGATGGGCATCGGCGAGCGACGCGCGCACCGGCGTGCCGCCCAGCGCGGCGATCGCCGCATCGGTGCGGGGCCGGCGCGACAGCGCGCGCACGCGGTGACCCGCGGCGGCGAGCTCGCGCAGCAGGTGGCCGCCGAGAAAGCCGCTGGCGCCGGTAAGGAAGACGTCGCTCATGAGGATGGCCTGGTTCGTGTGGCAGGTGTCATGCGGATCCCGCGGATAATGTCGACCGGCTGCGGATAGCGCTACCGCTTGCCACGGTGTGCGCCGCCCGGCGACGTCGAGGCACAGGCCGTGCTTGGGACATCATGCGGCGGCCGCGTCGAAATACAGCATCGTCATGCCCTCGCCCGGCAGGGTGTGCCGCCCGGTGAGCGTGGCAATGCCGTTGGTGGACAGGCGCAGGATCCACGCCATGACCCACGGCGGCCGGCCCGGCTCGACGCCGAGCATGCAACGCACCTCACCGAACAGCGGCTTGCCGGTGTCCGGGTGCACGCCGATCGGGGTCTGGCGGAAGCGGTTCTGCACGATCCACTGGCGCGGCGTCGGCAGGGCGGCGAGTTGTTCGGCGGTCGGCGCCAGCAGCAGGCCGCTGCCGGAGTGTCCGGCCACCGCCTTGGCCACGCAGGCGTGGGCAGCCTGCCAGCCGCTGGCCCGAAGCGGGCTGTTCTCGACCCAGTGGCAGGCCTCGTGGTCGGCCAGCGCCACGTCGGCCAGGCTGCCCTTGTGGATGCCTTCGTACCAGGCAGGATGGCTGTGCCAGCCGACCTTGTCGGCCGCGATCAGCGTGGCCTCGGCGCGTTGCCGTTCGAAGCGCGGCAGGTCCGACAGGATCAGGCGGTTCCACACATGCCCGAAATGCCGCGCCGTGCCGGGGTGGTAGAGCAGGCCGTGCGCGGGAATCAGCTCGCTCCAGTCGTGCACGGCGACCTGCCACCAGTGCCGGGCCGCGTCGAGGTCGGGCCAGGTGGCCCGTTCGCGTGGGCGATCCTCGATCAGCACGGTGGCCGGCTTCGGCGCCACCCAGCGGCGCAGGTGCTCGGCCCAGGAGACTCCGTACGGCGCGGGGTCATGCGGTAGCCAGCGGGGGTCCAGGCCGTGCAGGCGCCGCTGCGCCTGGTGCAGCGTGTGGAAGGTCGGCAGCATCGAGGTGAAGGCCTGGATCTCCACCCAGGCCAGCTCGAACGGTTGCTGCGGGTGCTCGACGAAGGCCAGGTCCAGCGCCAGCACATCCGCGGTGGCGCCGTGCCACTGCGGGCGCGGGCGGCGCAGCTGCGGCCCGAGCGCCTCGACCAGGTGCGCGACCTTGGCCTGCAGCGCGCGATGCAGGGCGCCGTTGCCCTGCGCGTAGTGGTCGGACATCTGGCTCTGCGGCAGGTGCGGCGCGCGCACCTCGGCCAGTGCCTGGCGCAACGGCTCGGCGCCGAGGCGGTGCAAGGTGATCTGCGGCACGGCGCTCATGACCAACCCTCGGCACGGGCCAGCTCGCAGCCGCTGTCGCTCGACTGCGCCACCATCCAGCGCAGCGTGTCGCGCCAGTCGCCCTGCTCGGCGCGCAACTGCGCGCGCAGCCGATCGGCGAAGCTGCCTTCGTCCAGCGCATCGGCCAGCTCGCGCTCCCAGAAATGTCGCTCTGCGACGTGCAGCGCGCGTGGCGCGATGCGCGACCACCAGCGCTCGAAGCGCCGTGGCGTGGCGACTTCCTCATCCGTGTCCCAGTCGATCCAGCGCGCCTGCATGGCGTGGCGACGCGCGCGCCACTTGTTCTCGTCGATGCAGGCGCGCGGCCACGGCGGTCCGGCGCGGCCCTGCGCCAGTTCCAGCTCCAGCGTCTCCGCTTCCCACTTGAGCAGCGTGGCGATCAGCCCGATGCGCGACAGCTGCGGGTGGGTGTCCATGATGCGGATTTCCAGCGTGCCGTAGCGGTGGTGCAGGCGCAGGTCCTGCCACAGCCCTTGCTCGGGCCCGATGCAGCCGGTGCGGCGCAGGCGCTGCACGTGCTCGGCGTAATCCTCCTCGCTGCTCCACACCTCCGGCGTGCCCATGCGTGGGTAGCGGTCGAGCAGGCTGTGTCGCCAGCTGTGCAGGCCGCTGTCGCGACCTTCGAAGAACGGCGAGCTGGCCGACAGCGCGAGCGCCTCGGGCAGGACGTGGCGCAGCCGGTTCATGATCGCCATGCGCGGTGCGCCGGGAGCGAAGCCCAGGTGCAGGTGCATGCCGAAGCTGAAGGCGCTGCGCGCGACGTCCTGATACTCCTCCACCAGCGCCGCGTAATGGGGAAACGCCGGCCCTTCGTGCATGGCCTGCTGCTGCCAGCGTGCGGTGGGGTGTACCCCCGCGATCAGGATCTGCTGCCCCTGCGCGGCGGCCTTGCGTCGCGCCTGTGCGCGCAAGGTGTCCAGTGCCGCAACGAGGTCCGGCACGCCGTGGCAGATGCGCGTCTTGAGCTCGATCACGCAGCGGTGGATCTCGCGATCCATCGCTCCCTCGCTGCTGGCCGCGTCGGCCAGCCCCTCGCTGAACTCGTGCGGCGCCAGCTCGCCTGCCGCATCGACCACCTGCACTTCCTCTTCCATGCCCAACGTGACCATGACGCACCTCCTCGTGTGGAAAGGCGCATCAGACACCTTTGCCGGAGGCGGCGTCGCGTGGTGGGTCGCGAGGAATCAAAGGCGGCTCGCGCCGTCAGCGCCGGTGCTGCGCGTCAGGGCGGCGAGACACGGCCTGGCCCGGCTTTTCCGGCCGGTTTATCGGGCGCGGCGCCGGCCATCGAGTGGCCCGCGCGCAGCGGCAGGCGATCTCGTCAGCCGCAGCGATGGATGGCGATGCAAGCGCCGCGCGCCGTGGCGGCCGTGCAGGGGCGGCTACGGAGCCGGCCGGATCAGGCGGCCACCTCGGCCGCCGCTCCGTGCGACGCCTGCGCGGCCAGCCAGGCGTGGATCTGCGCCACCACCGTGGCGCCCTCGCCGATCGCTCCGCCCACGCGCTTGACCGAGCCCGATCGCACATCGCCGATGGCGAACACGCCGGGACGGCTGGTCGCCAGCGGGTAGGCCGGATCGCTGCCGCACTGCACGAAGCCGTGGCGATCGGTGGTCAGCTTGCAGCTGGCCAGCCACTCGGTGGCCGGCTCGGCGCCAATGAACAGGAACACGTGGCGGATCGGCGCGTCGGTCTGCGCGCCGCTGTCGCGATGCCGCCAGCGCACCGTCTGCAGGCCGCGCGCGTCGCCTTCCAGCGCGACGATCTCGGTGCGGGTCATCAGCTCGATCGCCGGGTTCGCCTCGATGCGATCGATCAGGTAGCGCGACATGGTGGCGGCCAGGCCGTCGCCACGCACCATCATGCGCACCTTGTGCGCATGCGCCGCCAGATAGACCGCCGCCTGGCCGGCGGAATTGCCGCCGCCGACCAGCACCACCTCCTGGCCGGCGCACAGCTGCGCCTCCATCGGCGAGGCCCAGTACCAGATGCCGCGCCCCTCGAAGTCGGCCAGGTGCTCCAGTGGCGGCCGCCGATAGCGCGCGCCGCTGGCGATCACCACCGTGCGCGCAGACCACGTGCGGCCCTCCTCGGTGCGCAGGCGGTGGATGCCGTCGGTCGCCTCGCAGTCCAGCGAGGCCACGCAGGCGGGAATGGCAATCTCGGCGCCGAACTTCTGCGCCTGCACGAAGCCGCGAGCGGTCAGTGCCTGGCCGGTGATGCCGGTTGGAAAGCCGAAGTAGTTTTCGATGCGTGCGCTGGCGCCGGCCTGGCCACCGAAGCCGCGGGCATCCAGCACCACCACCGACAGCCCCTCCGAGGCGGCGTAGACCGCGGTGGCCAGCCCGGCCGGGCCGGCGCCGACCACGGCCACGTCGTAGACCCGATCGGCGGCATCGCTGCCGACCATGTCCAGCGCCTCGGCCAAGGTGTGCTCGTCGGGATTGCGCAACAGGCGACCGTCCGCCAGCAGCACCAGCGGCCAGCTCTCCGGGTGGTCGCGATAGGGCGCCAGCAGGTCGGCCAGCGCCGGATCCTGCTCCGGCGTGACGGCACGGAACGGGAAGCCGTTGCGGCGCAGGAAGTTGCCGATCCGCGCGCGGCCCGAATCATCGGCCTCGGCGATCACCAGCGGGCCCGCCGCGCACGATTCGATCAGGCTGGTGCGGCGCAGGATCAATGCACGCATCAGCCGCTCGCCGAGGTCTGCCTCGGCAACGATCAGGCGACGCAGCTGCTCCGGGCTCAGCCACAGCGCCTGCACCGGCGCGGCTGCCGTCCCGTCGACCAGGGCCGGCTTGCCGGTGAGGCCGCTGACTTCGCCCATGAACTCGCCCGGGCCATGGTGGGCGATCTGCACCACCTGGCCGGCGCCGTCGTGCTGGGTGATGTCGACCCGCCCGTTGAGGATCAGGATCAGCCCGATGCCGCGCTGGCCGGTGCGGAACACCGCCTCGCCGGGCGCGTAAGTGCGGGGCTCGCCGAAGCGGCGGATGCGCACGATATCTTCGGCCGGAAGCACCGGAAACATCTGGTCGGCCCGGCGCTGGGCGGTAGTGGCGGTGCCCATGGTGACTCTCCCTCGCGTCGATCGCGTGTCGGCCATCGTCGCACCGCACGGGCCGGCGTCGCTACCTCGTTTGGGGGAGTCGTCAGCCCAGCAGCAGCGTCTGCAGCTCGCCCAGCGCGCGCACCTCGTGATGCGCCGCGATGCCCGCCGGTGCGGCTTGCCCGTGCGGATTGAACCAGCAGGTGTGCAGGCCGGCGTTGAGGCCACCGAGGATGTCCGAGTGCGGGTTGTCGCCCACCATCAGCACCTGCTCGCGCGGCGGGTCGCCCAGCGCCTGCAGCGCGTGTTCGAAGATGCGCACGTCCGGCTTGGCCACGCCCAGCTGCTCGGAGATCACCAGTGGGTCGAACCGTTCGCGCAGGCCGGTGCGCTCCAGTCGCGCCAGCTGGAGCGCGGTGAAGCCGTTGGTGATCAGGCCCAGCCGCACGCCGGCGTCGGCGAGGGCGTCGAGCAGCGCCTGCGCGCCCGGCAGCAGCGTGCAGATCTCGGCCATCGATTCCAGGAACGCGAGGTTCAGATCGGCCGCGGCTACGCCAAGCTGGCGCGCCCAGCCGTCGAAGCGGGTGGTCTGCAGCTCGGCCGCGGTGATGGCGCCGTTCTGGTAATCCACCCACAGCGGCTTGTTGAGCTGCTGGTATTGCGCGTAGTGATCCGGAGTGAAGTCCACCGCGTGCCGTTCGAACATGCGGCGCAGGCCCTGGTAGGCGTCGAAGTGGAACAAGGTGTCGTCGGCGTCGAACAGGATCCAGCGATAGGTCACGGCGGTCGGTTCCGGGGCGGCAGGGCAGGGCGCTACCTTAGCGGCGGCTGCGCCGGCAGCACATCGGTTAGCCTGCACGGACCCGCGGCGCGACCTGCGCACGCCGGTCTACCTCACAGCGGAGCGGTGCCATGACGATGGAATTGAAGATGCTGGCCTGGGCAGTGGTGCTGGGGCTGGTGCACGTGCTGGTGGCCGCGGCGCTGGCTACCGCGCAACGGGGTCTGGCATGGAACGCCGGCAATCGCGACGGCGAGGTGCGTCCGCTGACCGGCTTCGCCGCGCGCGCGGCCCGCGCCAGCGGCAACTTCCTGGAGACCTTCCCGTTCTTCGCTGCCGCCGCGCTCGCGGTGGTGCTGGCGCAGAAAGCCGATGCCTCCACCGCACTGGGCGCGCAGATCTACCTGTGGGCGCGGGTTGCCTACCTGCCGATCTACGTCATCGGCATCCCCTACCTGCGCACGCTGGTCTGGGCGGTCGGGTTCTGGGGCATGCTGCAGGTGATCGAAGGGCTGTTCTGACGCCATCGCCGCCGCTCTGAGGCGGTTTACGGTGGGATGCCGCGTCCTGCGGCCGACACGCCGCCCGACCGCCTGACCAGACCCGGCACATGTCATTCGCGCCGCTGCCCGCGCAAGCGGCAGCGACGGGACGCAAAGCTGACGGTCGCCGCGACCGTGGGAGTGTCGAGTCATGCGCAGGCGACACCCGCCGGTTATCCCGGGGAGCTCCCTGCTGGCGGCGCACGGTGGCGGAGATGCGCGCCGGTGCGGCGGGTCGAAGCCATTCCTGCGGGCGCCGGGAGCTTCGGGCTCGCTGCGCTCATGCCGCCGACCGGCGCCGTCTCACGGCGCGCGTGCGGCGTTGCGGACATCCATTACGGTAGGCAGGGGCGATCTGAGGTTCAGGCCGGCGGTGACCCGGACGGGGCGGGGCGTCGGCGCACGCGGCCCCGGACAGACAGCGTACTCGCGACGCTGGAATCGCTGCGGACTCCTCGTGCGCGCGCCTGTCGTGCCGGTCCCTGGCAGCGACCGGCCGGTCTGCGGCGCACCTGCCGAGGGGTGACGCCGCAGAGCCATTCTCTTGCGGCGACCGAAGCTGCCCGGTCGCACGCTCGGCCGGCGCGGTCTCCGTGGCCGGCCCTTCCGGCAGCGCCAGCCCGACCAACGAATGGAGCAACCCATGACCAAGCATTTCGAACGCACCGGCCCCCTCGCCGAACTGTCCAGCTACCCGCAATGGGCGCAGGACATGGTGGCCGACTGTGAAAGCACCAAGAAGCGCGTGCTCGACCACGAGATCTGGAAGCTGATGATGAACCTGCGACTGGACGACGCATCCACCGCCAACTTCATGATGGGCCTGTGGCCCTTCATCGAGCGTTTCCCGGGTTTCATGGCACTGAACCTGCTCAAGACCCGCTACGGCCGCAGCCCCGGCGACAACCTCGCTCGGCGCTGGCTGGTACGCAACATCCGGGTGGAGCAGAACCACGCCGAGTACTGGCTGAACTGGGCCGACGGCGCCGGGGTGGCGCGCAGCCGGCTGCTGGACGAGCTGCCGCCGCACGGCACCGACGGGCTGGCCCGCTGGTGCGAGGACATCAGCGCCCGCGGCTCGCTGGCCGCCGGGATGATCGCCACCAATTACGCGATCGAGGGCGTAACGGGTGAATGGTCGCAGATGATCTACGACAGCGAGACCTATCGACAGGGCTTCGATCCGTCGATTCGCACCTCGGCGCTAAAGTGGTTGCACCTCCATGCCGCTTATGACGACACTCACCCGTGGGAAGCGCTTGAGATCGTTTGCACGCTGATGGGTCTGGAGCCCTCGGCGGACGACGTGGCGCACTTGGCCGAATGCATCAAGCGCAGCTACACCAGCATGATCCTGCTGGGCGATCGATGCATCCAGAGCTGTCCGGAACGGGTGTTGGTGCAGGAGGATGCAGCGTAAGGACGTGCTGCAGACCGAAACTGGAGCGGCGGACGGCGTCGGAGTCCCTCAACAAACAGGGTTGCAATGCGTTTCGTCGGTAACAGTTGGAGTCTGCAGCGTTCCTTGTCACAGCGACTGATGCCGCTGGCCTACGCGCTTGCGTCGGCCGTGGTGCTGATCATGGCGATGACCTGGGGCGTGCTGCAGGTGCAGGTGACTCTCGCTGGTTTTCTCAACAGCGAGAGCATCTGGTCCAAGGCGCAGAAGCAGGCCGTGATCGACCTGCAGCATTACGCCGTCGACGGCGATCCCGCCGCCCTGGCCAGCTTCCGCCGCAATTACGGCCTGCTGGAGGCCGACCGCTGGGGCCGGGACGCCATTGCCTCGGGTCACTACGAAAAGTCCCAGCTGGACGAGGTGTTCCGCCGCGGCAACATCATGCCGGCGGCCCAGCCGGGGATGATCTTCATGCTGCGCCACTTCAACGGCGCGCCCCACCTGCAGGCCTCGCTCGATGCATGGCGCTCCACCGACGCGCCGATCGCCGAGCTGCAGCAGGTCGCCAACGAGCTGCAGCGCGCCTATGCCGCGGGCACCCCGCCGGCGGCGGAGATCGCGCGCCAGCGCGCACGCATCCATGCGCTGAACCGATTCATGCAACCGCGCACCGAGCTGTTCTCGGTGGAAATGGTCAAGGGCGCGGTGTGGGCGGGCCAGATGCTGTTCTGGTGCGTGGTGGGCGCGTTCTGCCTGGCGGCGGGCCTGTGGATGTGGATGGCGCGTCGCATCGTGCAGAGCATTCGCAGCAGCGAAGAGCGCTACCGGCTGCTGTTCGACAGCGCCAGCGACGCCATTGTCATGGTCGATCAGGGCACCGGCCGCATCCTCGATGCCAACCGCACCGCCGCGGCCTGGACCGGGCGCAGCGAGCGCGACCTGGTCGGCAAGAGTTTTTCCTCGCTGTTCGCCGACGACCCGCTCGCGGTGGACAGCACGCTGCCGCTGCCGAGCGCGCGCGCCGGCGACGTGGCGCTGACCTCGCTGCTGGACCGCGGCGGTCAGGTGCGGCCGGTGGAAACGCGCTCCAGCGTGGCGCGCTGGGGCAACACCGAGGTAAGCCAGGCGATCGTGCGCGACGTCTCCGAGCGGGTCACCATGGAGCGCGAGCGGCGCGTCGCGGCCAAGGCGCTGGGCAGCATCGCCGAGGGCGTGATCATCGCCGACGCCGAGCGCCGCGTGGTGACCGTCAACGCAGCCCACGTGGAGATCACCGGTTTCACCGTGCAGGCACTGCAGGGCCTGCGCTTCGACGATATCCGCACCTTGCCGGACGACCGCCCGCTGCCGGACAGCGTGTGGCGCTCGATCGAGCTGGGCGGCAACTGGCGTGGCGAGGTGAAGAGTCGCCGCCGCGATGGCAGCAGCTATCCGGAGCTGCTCAGCATCAGCGCCATCCGTGCCGACTCCGGGCAGGTGCTGCACTACGTGGCGGTGTTCACCAACATCACCACCACCAAGGCCGACCAGCGCCGGCTGGAGCACCTGGCCACGCACGACCCGCTGACTGGGCTGGCCAACCGGGCCGAGTTCGAGCGGCGCTGTAACGAGGCGCTCGAGCACGCCTCGCGCGCGCGACGCTGCGTCGCCGTGCTGTTCATCGACCTGGACGCTTTCAAGATCGTCAACGACAGCTACAGCCACGCCATCGGCGACCGGCTGCTGGCGCGGATCGCCGAGCGCATCGGCGCCGAGCTGGGCGAGGGTGACGTGGCCGGGCGCATCGGTGGCGACGAGTTCACCGTGCTGGCCACCGGCATCGAGACTCGCGACAACGCGGCGGACCTCGCCAGCCGGCTGCTGGTGGCGCTGGCAGCGCCGATCACCGTGGACGACTACGACCTCGTGCTCAGCGCCAGCATCGGCATCGCCAGCTATCCGCTGGACGGCGAGAACCCGGCCGCGCTGATTTCCAACGCGGACGCGGCGATGTACGCGGCCAAGAGCGAGGAGCGCAACGCGTTCCGGTTCTACTCGCCGATCATGCAGGCCGATGCGCGCAAGCGCCTGCAGATGGCCTCGGAGCTGCGCCAGGCGCTGGTCAACGACGAGTTCCGGCTGGTCTTCCAGCCGAGCCTCGAGCTGCGCACCGGGCGGATCGTGGCGGTGGAGGCACTGCTGCGCTGGCAGCACCCCAAGCGTGGCCTGGTGATGCCCGACAACTTCATTCCGATGGCCGAAGGTCTCGGGCTGATCCGCCGGATCGACGAGTGGGTGCTGCGTTCGGCCTGCGCCTGGATCAAGCAGTGGGACAGCGAGCGGGTGGCGCCGATTCGCGTGGCCGTCAACGTCTCGGCCAGCTGGTTCGGGCACCCGGCTTTCATCGAGGGGCTGCACGCGGCGCTGCGCGAGTTCCAGGTCGACCCGAAGCGGCTGCTGCTGGAGATCACCGAGAGCGCGATCCTGCGCCTGGGCGAAGGCACCCATCGCACCATGTACGCGCTGCACGCGATGGGCGTGGGCGTGGCGATCGACGACTTCGGCACCGGTTACTCGTCGCTGGCCTACCTCAAGCTGCCGGCGGTGGTGTGCCTGAAGATCGACCGCACCTTCATCACCGGCATCCCGCGCAATCCGGACGACGTGGCGATCGTCGAGGCGATCCTGGCGATGACCCGCAGCCTCAAGCTGTACGCGATCGCCGAGGGCATCGAGGAAGAGGCGCAGAACGAATTCCTGCTGCGCGCCGGCTGCGAGGAAGGGCAGGGCTACCTCTATGCCCGGCCACTGGAAGTGCCGGACCTGCTGCGCATGCTCAAGTCCGGCGGCAGCAATCCGCCGACGCGCCTGCGACTGGTTCCCCCGCGCGCCGGCTGACGGCGAGCGCCTGCTGCGCCCGCCCGCGTTGCGTCGACCCACGATGACCGCCCGCCGCCTGTCTGCCACCACCGGCAGCAACAAAAAGGCCGCCCCGGGGGCGGCCTTCGCTCTGCGCGGTGCCGTTGCGGTGTCAGCGCTGCTGAGCCTGCGCCAGGGCGGTCTCGGTCTGGTACAGCGCCGGCATCAGCTTGCGCAGCGCCGCCACCTTGGGCGCGTCGTTGTAGACGATGTAAGGATCGTTGGGATGGGTACGGTAGTAGTCCTGGTGGTAGCCCTCGGCCATGTAGAACGCCGGCAGCGGCTCCACCTTGGTCACGATCGGCGCGGGGTACACCCTGGCCGCCTCCAGCTGGGCGATGTAGGCGCGTGCGACCTCGGCCTGCTGCGCGCTGGTGGTGAAGATCTCCGAGCGGTACTGGGTGCCGTGGTCCGGGCCCTGCCGGTCGAGCTGTGTCGGGTCATGCGCCACCGAGAAGAACACCTTCAGCAGCGTGCCGTAGCTGACCTGGGCCGGGTCGTAGACGATCTTCACCGACTCGGCGTGGCCGGTGTCGCCGTCGGACACGCGGTAGTAGCTGGCGGTGTCGGCGGAGCCGCCGGCATAGCCGGCCCAGACCTGCTGCACGCCCTTGACGTGCTCGAACACGGCCTGCAGCCCCCAGAAGCAACCGCCGGCGAACACCGCGACCTGCTCGTGCCCGCGGGTGGCAGGCGCCGGATCGTTCGTCGGGCCGGGGATCATCGCGCCGTCGCGGGTGGCCGGCGAGGCCGTGCAGGCGCCAACCACCAGGGCCAGCAGCGCCGCGCCGGCGCGCAGCATGAGGGAGGAACGGGAAAGCGTGCGCATGGGGAGTCTCCAGAAAGCAGGGCGGGGTGGAGTAATGCGAGGCAGCACAAGGACATATACGCGCCGCGCCGGCTCGGGGATGCAGCCGCGGCGTCATGTTGGGTTCGCCGCGGCAGCCTCGACGGTTACCCCGCACCGTCGGTGGTATGGTCGACCGCCGTTTTCCGGCTGCTCCCATGCGCTCGGTGATTGATCTCGACGCCTATGCCCGCCGCGTGGGCCACCTGCAGCCGTTGCTGCCGGATCTGGCCACCGTACAGGCACTGGTGCGCGCTCACGTGGCGGCGATCGCGTTCGAGAACATCGACCCGTTGATGGGCCGCCCGGTCGATCTCGACCCGCTGGCGATCGAGGACAAGCTGGTGCATGCCGGCCGCGGCGGTTACTGCTTCGAGCACAACCTGCTGCTGGCCGAAGTGCTGCGCGCGCTGGGCCTGCCGGTGACCGGGCTGATCGCGCGGGTGCTTTGGAACCGTCCGGTCGACCACCCCAGCGCGCAGACCCACATGGCGCTGCTGGTCACCATCGCGGGCGAGCGCTGGCTGGTCGACGTGGGTTTTGGCGGGCTCACCCTCACCAGCGTGCTGCGGCTGCAGTCCGGGCTGGAGCAGCTCACGCCGCACGAGCCGTGCCGGCTGCTGGAAAGTGGGGGCGAGTGGCGGCTGCAGGCCAAGGTCGGCAGTCAGTGGCGTGCGCTGTACCGGTTCACCCTGCAGCCGTGCGAGCCGATCGATTACGTGGTTGCCAACCACTACGTCTCCACCCATCCGGATTCGCCGTTCACCACCGACCTGATGGTGGCGCGCACCGACGTCGACCAGCGCCTGGCGCTGCGCAATCACGAGTTTACGGTGCGCCACCGCGACGGGCGTCAGGAGCACTACCTGCTGCGCAGTGCGCGCGAAATACGCGGCGTGCTGGAGCACCAGTTCATGCTGGTGCTGCCGGGCCACGTGGCACTCGACCGGCGGCTGGCCGCGCTGCCGGGCTGACGCCGCTCAGACGGCGGCGTGGACGATGATTTCCACGTCGTCGCCGGGCAGCTGCACGCGCTGGCCGGGCCGGATCTTGCAGGTCTTGCGCAGTTCCAGCACGCCGTCCACGGTTACGGCGCCGCTGGCGACGATCGCCTTGCCGGCGCCACCGCTGTCGCACACGCCGACTAGCTTGAGCAGCTGGTTCAGTTCCACGTGCAGGTGTGGGGGCTCGAGCTCGAAATCGATCTGCTGCATGGGTATCCGATGAACGTCAGGGTGCCGCGTGGGCCGCGGGCAGGGAGAAAAAGGCGAAGAACGGGCGGTCGTGTTCCACCGCAAAGGTGGCCGCGTCGTCGAGCACGCCCGACAGCACGGCGGCCTCCTGCGGCGCAGCCGCACGCAGCGCATCGGCGCCAGTGAACAGCAGCACGTGGCCCCACGCCGGCTGCCAGGACGGGTCGCGCAGGCAATCGGCCAGCGCGTCCCAGTTGTCGCCGAAGTCCGCCGGCAGCTTCAGCGCGAAAGCGAGCCGGCGCAGCAGCGCGTGCTTGCCGGTGCAACCGGTCAGGTCGATCCGGCACACCGCCAGCTCCGCCCGCTCGGCCTGGGCAGCGAGGGCCGCCAGGGCATCGGCGTCGACCTCATACACGCCGCCCAGCATCGGCCGGGTGAGGTCCAGGCGTGCGTCGCGTTCGCTCATCGCGGCCCCTCGAGGCGGCGGAAGCTGCGGTAGTGATCGGCCGTGTAGTAGTACACCGCGGGCGGCGTGCCGCCGGTGACGATGCGTCGCGTGCCGCGATGGCGGGCACCCGGCGTGGGCACGGTGTACTCGTGGTAATGGCCGCGCGGCTGCTGCGGCAACCGGTGCTCGTAGTTGCCGAACACCACCCCGTCCTGCGCATGCTCGAACGGCCCGCCGGCGGCGATGCGCGCCAGCGTGGCGGCAACCTCCGGCGGCAGATCCGCCCGCTGCCGTGCCGTGCGATCCGGCGCGGGCACGATGGACGGCTCCGCCCGGTCCGGCCGGCCCGCTGCCGGTGACGGCGCGCGCTGCTGCCACGCTGCCAGGGCAACGATCGACACAAGCACGAGTCCGAGCAATTTGCGCATGGCGGCAGGCGAAGCGGGCAGGCGCCGCAGTGTAGCGATGTGCTGCCGCAGATGCTCTGGTCAGCCAGGCGCGAAGGGTATGGCGTGGGCGAGAGTGGCAGGGCATGTCGCACGGGGCCGGCCCGTCGGGCCGGCCCGTCGGGCGCTCGGCTGGGCCGCGCGCCGCTGCGTGATGATGCTCCCGGCGTCGGCCCCACCCGGGCCTTGGCCGATGATGGCTGCGTCGCGTTGATCCGGGCGTCGCTAGTATCGGCGCACCCCGGGCAGCGCCGCTCCCGGCACGCGGGGCAGCGGAGAGCTTGTCATGATCGGTTACGTCACCCTGGGCACAAACGACCTGCCGCGTGCGGCGGCCTTTTACGACGCGCTGCTGGGCGAGATCGGCGCCAAGCGCCTGATGGAAAACGAGCGCCTCATCTTCTGGGGCGTGTCGCAGGCCCAGCCGAGCCTGGTGCTGATCAAGCCGTTCGACGGCGAGCCGGCCACGGTCGGCAACGGCGTGATGGTGGGGCTGGTGGTGCCCGGGCGCGAGAAGGTCGATCGCCTGCATGCCAAGGCGCTGGAGCTCGGGGGCAAGGACGAAGGCGCACCGGGCGATCGCGGGGGCGGTTTTTACGCGGGCTACTTTCGCGACCTGGAGGGCAACAAGCTCAACGCGTTCTGTCTCGGCTGAGCCATGCACGGTCGGCATTGACCCGGCCATGAGGCGCGGCATTGCATGCTGCTCCCCCCGCAGCCGCATTCCGGAGCATGCCATGGCCCGACGTTCCTCCTCCCGCGCCGCCGCCGCACCGCCGTCCCCCGCACCGGCGTTGCAACCGTCACTGCACGAGCGCGTGGTGCTGGTGACCGGCGGCGCCCAGGGGATCGGCCGCGGCGTGGCGCAGGCGGTGCTGGCGGCGGGGGGCCGCGTGCTGATCGGCGATACCGACAGTGAGGCCGGCCGCGCTTGCCTGGACGAGTGGCAGGTGGGCGACGCCGCGGCGTTCCTGCCACTGGATGTGGCCAGCGAGGCCGGCGTGCGCCGGTGGATCGCCGCCGCGGGCAAGCGCTTTGGCCGCATCGACGGGCTGGTCAACAACGCAGGCATTGCCGATCCGCACACCGGGCCGCTGGAGCAACTGACGCTGCGCGAGTGGCGGCGACGCCTGGCGGTGAACCTCGATGGCGCGTTCCTGTGCGCTAAACACGCGCTGCCGTGGTTGCGCCAAGCCCCAGAGGGTGGCGTGCTGCTCAATATCGCCTCCAGCCGGGCGCTGCAGTCGGAGCCGGACACCGAGGCCTACGCCGCCAGCAAGGGGGCCTTGCTGGCATTCACCCATGCGCTGGCGATCAGCGCGGGGCCGGCCGTGCGCGTCAACGCGATCAGTCCCGGCTGGATCAGCACCGAGGCCTGGCGCAAGCCCGCCGAACGACGCCCGCCGCGTCTGAGTGCCGCCGACCACGCCCAGCATCCGGCCGGGCGGGTGGGCACGCCGGCCGACGTGGGCGCCCTGGCCGCTTTTCTGCTCTCGCCGCAGGCAGGCTTCATCACCGGCGAAAACTTCGTCGTCGACGGTGGCATGGTGCGCAAGATGCAGTACGTCTGAGCCACCGCGCCCTGCGCCTGCGGATCAGCGCCGGGCGTCCACCTTGCGCTGCAGCGCCACCGCGGCGGCTGGATTGCGCTCCTTGTCGGCGCTGATGAAATAGATGAAGACATCCTTCGGCGCCTGCCGCTCCTGAACCGCCGACACGTGCGGCAGCGCCGCCGGGTCACCGCCGGCATGCCACTGGGCGGCGTATTTGGCCCACTGCGCGAGTTCCGCTGGCGGATAGCCGGTGGCCTGGGCGCTGCGGCTGCGCATCAGCCGGGCGTAGACGAAACCGCCGGTGAGATCGGCCAGCGAAGGGTAGTCGGGCGAATCGGTGAACACGGTGGCCACCGCATGCGCGCGTGCCAGCGACACATAGCGGTCGTCGAGGAAGCTCGCGTGACGCACCTCCAGCACGTGCCGCAGCGGTTCGCCCTGGAGGGTGTGCGGCAGCGCGTCCAGAAAAGGCGCCAGGTCGTCCGGGTCGAATGCGCGGGACGGCGTGAACTGCCAGACGATCGGCCCGAGCCGGTCGCCGAAGCCCTGCAGATTGTCGACGAACGCCGCCGCCGCTTTGGTCGCATCGGCCAGCGATGCCCGCTGCACGATCGCCTTGGGCGCCTTGAGCGAAAACATGAAGCCGTCCGGTGTCTGCGCGGCCCACTTGGCGTAGGTCGCCGGTGACTGCGCGCGGTAGTAGGTGCCGTTGATCTCGATCGCGCGCAGCTGTCGGCTGGCGTATTCCAGCTCCCGCCGCTGCACCAGCCCCGCCGGATAGAAATTGTCGCGCCAGGCCGGGAACACCCAGCCGCCGATGCCGCAGCGGATGGCCGGGCCCGCTGCCATGGCCGGCAAGGGGGCGAACGGGTGGTTGGTGTCGGTCATGGCAGCACGGCAGCAGCAGAGCGGGGGCCGCATCTTGGCACGGGCACCGCGGCGGCGATGTCGGCTGCGCGTGAGCGCTGCTGCCGTTGGCTGCATGCAGTGCGGGCGGTGCGGCCCATGACCTTCGGGCTAGGCAGGGGCGGGGCTTTGCCGCGATAGTGGAGCGATTGTCTGTCGGTCAGAAAGGGGTGTGAGCATGTCCAGTCGAGTGTCCCTGCGCGCGGCCATCGCCGCTGCGCTGCTGGTGGCGACCTGCGGGTCGATGGCGCAGAGCGCGCCGGCCAAGGGCACGCCGCCGCCCATCGGCATCAACGATTCCGCGCGCCCGGCGTTGCCGCCGGACCTGGCCGACTTCGCCGCCTACGTCGACAGCGCCCGCACCACCTTTGGCGTGCCCGGCATCGCCGTGGCCATCGTCAAGGACGGCAAGGTGGTGATGGAGCAGGGCTTCGGCGACAAGTCGCTGGACCCCAAGCAGCCGGTCGACGCGCACACGCTGTTCGCGATCGCGTCGAACACCAAGGCATTCACCGCCGCCGCGCTGCAGCAGCTGGACGAGGCCGGCAAGCTGAAGATGGACGACCGGGTGATCGACCACTTGCCGTGGTTCCGCATGTCCGACCCGTACGTGACGCACGAGATGCGCATCCGCGACCTGCTCGCGCACCGCAGCGGCCTGTCGCTGGGCGCCGGTGACCTGCTGTACTGGCCGCCGACCTCGTACACCACCAAGGAGGTAGTGGAGCGGCTCAAGCACGTGCCGATCAAGAACGGCTTCCGCAGCGGCTACGCCTACGACAACATCCTGTTCGCCGTGGCCACGCTGGTGATCGAGCAAGCCTCGGGCCAGAGCTACGCCGACTACATCCGCACGCACCTGTTCCAGCCGGTCGGCATGGATGAGTCGCTGATCGACAAGAACGACATCGCCCCCGGCATGGACGTGGCCACCGGCTACGCCAAGGAAAATTTCAAGGACCTCAAGCCGGTGCCGCCGATGGCCTGGAGCAACGATCCGGGCGCGGGCGGCATCTACGCCAGCGTGCACGACCTGGCCAAGTGGATGAACGTGCAGCTGGCCGGTGGCGCATTGCCGGAGAAAGGCCCCGACGGCAAGGCAAAGCGCATCTTCTCCGAAGACAGCCAGCGCCAGATGTGGACCATGCTCACGCCGATCACCGTGAGCAAGCCGCCGATCCCCGAGCTGGCCCCGGTGATGCCGAACTTCTACGGCTACGGCGAAAGCTGGTTCCTCTCCGACTACCGCGGCCATCGTCTGGCCTGGCACACCGGCGGCTGGCCGGGCTTCGTCTCGCGCGTGACGCTGGTGCCGGAACAGCACCTGGGCGTGGTGGTGCTGACCAATGCCGAGTCCGGCGCCGCGTTCAATGCGGTGACCTACCGCGTGCTCGACGCCTACCTGCACCCGGGCGAGAAGACCGACTGGGTGGCGGTGTACGACAAGCTGGTGAAGAAGGGCGAGGCCAAGGCCGACGACAGCTGGGCGGAGCACCAGAAGGCGCGCGCCAAGAACCCGAAGCTCGATCTGCCGCAGGCCAGCTATGCCGGCACCTTCAAGGACCCGTGGTACGGCGACGTCATCGTGACGAACGAGGGCGGCAAATTGCGCATGCGCTTCAGCAAGACCCGCCAACTGGTGGGCACCATGACGCCGTGGCAGCACAACAGCTTCGTGGTGAAGTGGGACGACCGTACGCTCAACGCCGACGCCTTCGCCACCTACACGCTGGACGCCGACGGCAAGATCACCGAGTTGCGGATGGAGCCGATCTCGCCGCTCACCGATTTCAGCTTCGACTTCCAGGACCTGCGGCTGGCGCCGGTCGACGCCCACGACACCCACTGATCCGCGCTGTCACCACACACGTTAGGGGAACCTGCCATGCGCCATCGCCTCCACGCCTTCGCTGCTGCCGCGCTCGTCGCCGGCATGTTCGGTACGGTCCACGCTGCCGATGCACCACCGGCGCACCGGTTCTTCCACGTCACGCTGGGTGATGCGTCCAGCCAGCCCACCTCGGGCCGGCTGCTGCTGTTCGCTACCGACGCCGGGGCGGCCCGGGCCGACGCGTTGAAGGCCTCCGGCGGCAAGGACGGCACGGTGAGCGAGGTCGACGCCAGCCCGTTCGCGCCCACCAGCACCAGCGTCGCGGCGATGGAAGTGTCGCACTGGGTGCCCGGCCAGACGCTGGACATCGACGCCGACCAGATCGCGTTCCCCGCCGGCTACTCGCAGCTGCCCGAGGGCGACTATCTCGTGCAGGCGGTGCTCGACGTGAACCACGACTACAACTACGGCGGCCGCGGCGCGGGTGACCTGGTGAGCGGCGTGGTGAAGGTGCACCTGCCCAGCGCCACCATCCCCAGCCTCTCGCTCTCCAGCGTGGTGCCCGCGCGCGATCCGTGGCAGCTGCCGGAGTCGGCGCCGGCCGAGCGCAAGCAGGCAGTGGCTGCCGCGCGCGAGCACGCCCACGACATCGGCTTCACCAGCCCCGTGCTCAGCGCGTTCTGGGGCCGGCCGATGGTGATGAAGGGCCGCGTGCTGACGCCGCCGGGCTACGACCCCAAGGCCGACAAGCGCTACCCCACCGTCTATTACACGCACGGCTACGGCGGCACCAACGATCGCCTGATCGGCCCGCTGGCCAGCGTGTGGGACGCCATGGCCAAAGGCGAGATGCCGCCGATGATCTGGGTGTTCCTGGACGAATCGAGCCCCACCGGCACCCACGAATTCGCCGACTCGGTGAACAACGGTCCGTGGGGCCAGGCGCTCACCACCGAGCTGATTCCCGCGCTCGAAAAGCAGTACCGCATGGACGGCAAGGCCAGCGGGCGGTTCCTCAACGGCCACTCCTCCGGCGGCTGGGCCACGCTGTGGCTGCAGACGCGCTACCCGGGCGTGTTCGGCGGCACCTGGTCCACCTCGCCGGACCCGAGCGATTTCCACGACTTCACCGGCATCGACCTGTACGCGCCGCACGCCAACGTCTACCACCGCGCCGACGGCTCGCCGTATCCGCTGGTGCGCGACGAGGGCAAGGTCATCGGCACGTTCCAGCAGTTCGCGCAGATGGAGCGCGTGCTCGGCCCGTACGGCGGCCAGCTCGCCTCGTTCGAGTGGGTGTTCTCGCCGCGCGACAAGGACGGCCGGCCCGTGCCGATGTTCGACCGCGACACCGGTGACGTCGATCCGGCCGTGGTCGGCTACTGGCGCGAGCACTACGACATCGCCCATCGCCTGCAACAGCAGTGGCCGATGCTGAAGAACAACCTCGACGGGAAGATCCACCTCTACGTGGGCACGGCCGACACGTTCTATCTCGATGGCGCCGCGCACAAGCTCGAGGCGGTGCTGGACCGCCTCGGCGCCAAGGCGGAGTTCCGCTTCATTCCCGGCCGCACCCACTTCGATCTCTACGTCGTGGGCAAGGACCGGCAAGGCCTGCTCAAGCAGATCGCTTGGGACATGTACGCCGTGGCGCGGCCGGACGCGAAGCAGCCGAAGCAGGCAGCAGGCACGCCCTGAGCGCCGCTCACGGCGCGGCCCGTTGCCACGCCGCGCTGACCGCGCTGCCGGCGACCGGGTCGTCGACCACCAGGATCAACCGGTGGTCGTGGTCGCTGTACTGGGCCTGGATGTTCACGCCCGCTTCGGCCATGCGTCGACACAGCGCCCCCAGCTGACCGGGGCGCTCCTGTTGCAGCCTGAGCACCAGCGGCTCGCATACCGCGTCGACCGTGACGCCCGCGGACTCCAGCGCGCGCCGTGCGGCGGCGCCGTCGTCGACCAGGAAATGGGCGATGCCCCTACCGCCGACCACCCAGGCGCCGCCGCCGTGGATGTTGATGCCGGCACGGCCGAGCTCCTCGGCCATGCCGGCCAGCGCGCCGGGCACGTCCGGCAGGGTCAGGGCGATGTCGTGCAGCCTGGTTGTGCTCATGCCGCGCCCTCCGCAGCGAGCGTGCCTACCTGCGCGTGGTGCGCCACCGGGAACCGGCACGAACGCGCAATGAAGCACGCCCGGTGCGCTGCCTCGTGCAGCGCGCGCGCCTGCTCGACGTGGTCGCTCGCGGCAACGGCCACCTGCGGGCGCAGCGTGGCTTCGCGGAACGCCCCGCTGCCCGCGGCGTCGAGCGCCAGCACGCCCTCGCAGTGGTCGCGATAGGCCAGCACGCAGATGCCGGCGCGGGCGCACAGTGCGAGGTAGGTGAGCATGTGGCATGCCGACAGGGCCACCAGCAGCAGGTCTTCCGGATTGTGCGCGGCCGGGTCTCCGGCGAAGGCGGCGTCAGCCGAGCCGGTGAGCTCGGGCTTGCCCTCGATGCGGGCGCGAAAGCTGCGCGCGTAATCGCCGTATCCGGCGGTGCCGCGGCCGGTGTTGCCGTGCCACTGGACATCGGCACGGTAGTGATGATCGCGGGACGGCATGGCGAGGTGCTCCGTGAGGGGGAACCGCATCGTCCCGCTTGCCGCTGCAGCATGCTTCGACCACCATCGAACCATGTCCCCCGCGCCCGATATCGCCGCGCTTGCCGCGGTCCTGGCCGACCGTCGTCGCGCCGCCATGGTGTCGGCGTTGATGGACGGTCGCGCGCTCACCGCCACCGAGCTGGCCGCGGTCGGCGAGGTCGCCGCTTCCACCGCCAGCAGCCACCTCGCGCGGCTGGTCGCTGCGGGACTGTTGGAGGCCCTGCCGCAGGGTCGCCACCGCTACTTCCGGCTGCGCGGCGCCGGGGTGGCCGGCCTGCTGGAAGGCCTGATGGCTCATGCCGCGCCGCCGCCGACGGTGCCGACCGGCCCGGTCGACGGCACCCTGCGCCTTGCCCGCGTGTGCTACGACCACCTCGCCGGCAGTTGCGGCACCGCGCTGTTCGACGCGCTGTGCGCGGCCGGCTGCCTGGAACGGATCGACGAGGCGGTACGACTCACTGCGGACGGCGAGGCCTGGTGCCTGCGTCAGGGGATCGACGTCCCCGCGCTGCGCCGACAGCGCCGGCCGCTGTGCCGCAGCTGCCTGGACTGGAGCGAGCGACGGCCGCATCTGGCCGGTGCGCTGGGTGCGGCGCTGCTGCAGCGACTGCTGGAGCAGGGCGTCCTGCAGCGGCAGGCGGCCGGACGGGCGTTGGGGGTCGGCGCCCGCTGGAACCGCCTGCTGGAGACGCTCGCCGTACCGGCCTGAGCGTCGTGCCTTACGCCTGCGGCGACTGCCACGGGTCGTAGCTGCCGAACCACCACAGATGGCCTTCCGGATCGCGGCAGCTGTAGCCGGCGCCGCCGTAGGGCTTTTCCTCGTAGTCGTCGACGATGTCTGCACCGGCGGCGCGGGCCCGCTCGTAGTGGGCGCGGCAGTCCGTGACGGTGACACAGGCGCACTGGGTTTCCCGCCCGCCGACCTGGTCCGGCTGCACGATGTGCCGGCCGAAGTCGTTGTCACGCACCTCCCCGAGCATCACCATGCCGGCGCCGTAGCTGAGCTGCGCGTGCTGCACCCCGCCGTGTTCGTCGCGGTGGACCGCATGGCGCTCGAACCCGAACGCGCGGCACAGCCAGTCGATGGCTGCGTTCGCATCGCGGTAGCGCAGGCAGGGGATGATGGCGCTGCCATGGATGGGGGACATCGTTCGCTCCTTGGTGAGGGTGCACGGTGGGATGCCGACGCGACGGCGCCGGCTGATCGTGCCGGCACGGTAGCGCGCGCTGCGCGGGTCGGTCTTGGCGTTTTTCCGCGGCGGCACGGTTGTACGGCCGGACACGCGGGGGGTGCACCGCCTGCACGCCGCGCGTCGTGCCGCCACGCGGGCCATGCCGAGCGCCTAGTCCAGCGCCAGATGGTTGAGATGCGGGCCGCGCCGGGCCATGAACGCGGTCGGCGTGAGCCCGGAAAACGCGCGGAACTCGCGCACCAGATGCGCCTGGTCGGTAAAGCCGCCGTCGGCCGCCACGCGGCACCAGTCCACCGTGCGTACGCGATGCACCTGCACCAGCACCGCGCGGAAGCGCTGCAGCCGCGCGTAGCGCTTCGGGCCCATGCCGACGTGGCGACGAAAGCGCTCGCCGAAGCGATCCTCGGACAGCCCCGTCTCCTTCACCAGCGGCGCGATGCGCGCCCATTGCGGCACGCGGTCCAGTGCTGCCAGCACGTGGGCGACGGCCGGATCGAGCGCCGGCCCGCGACGCTGGCGCGACAGCCATGCCTGCAGCAGCGCGATGCGCCGTGCTGCCGACGGCGTCTCCAGCAGTCGCTGGCGCAGCTGGCGCGCCGCGGTGCCGAACAGGGCATCCAGGTCGATGTCGCGCCCGAGCATCGGCTGCTGGTGCTCGCCGGTCAGCGCGTGCGCCCCGCCGGGCCGGAATACCACGCCCATCACCCGCACCTGTTCGGCACTGTCGATGATCTGGCTGCTCATCACCGGGCCGCCCAGCACGCTGCCGGAGGCGCGCACGCAGCGGCGCTCGGCGTCGTCGGTATAGGTACGCGTCTCGTCTTCGTGCAGGTTGATGATGAGCTGTGCCCCGGGCTTGGGCAGCACCCGCTCCAGGCGGTGTTCGGCCAGCGGCATGTCCCAGTCCCAGATCGATTCGATCAGGTGGTCGAGCGGTGCCGGCGGCCGGTGCTGGAGAAAGCCCATGGCGTGCTCAGGGCGAGGGTGGCAGGTCGGGCGACACCTCGGTCGCGCGTGAGGGGCGCACGGTGCGCACCAGCATGTCCTGCGGGCGGATCAGCGGCAGGTTCTGCTCGCGCAGCCTGGCCAGCACGGCGAACAGCAGGTCGCTCTTGACGCTGCCGGCGTCGCGCGGGCTGCGCGTGTAGGCAAACGCATTGAAGATCATGCTGTTGTTGTCGATGCTGTCCAGCTGCACGAACGGCGCCGGCGTTTCGAGCGTGGCCGGGTGCGCGTTGAGCGCCTCCAGGATCAGCTCGCGTGCCCGCGCCGCGTCCGTGTCCAGCGGCATCGGCACCTTGAAGTTGGCCCGGCCCATCGCATTGCCCAGCGTCACGTTGCGCACGTTCTGGGTGATCAGCTGCGAGTTCGGCACGATCATGGTGGAGCGGTCCCACAGCTGGATCTCGGTGGCGCGCACGTTGATGCGGCGGATGTCGCCCTCCACGCCATTGAGGCTCACCCAGTCGCCCACCTTCACCGGCCGCTCGGCCAGCAGGATCAGCCCCGAGATGAAGTTCGACACGATCGCCTGCAGCCCGAAGCCGATGCCCACCGACAGCGCACTGGCGATCCAGGTGATGTTCTGCAGGCTCACCTTCAGCGTGGCCAGTGCCATCACGAACACCAGCACGCCGCCGACGTAGCCGAGCAGGGTCACCACCGAGCTGCGCATGCCCACGTCCAGGCCGGTGCTGGGCAGCAGGTCCTGGTCGAGCCAGCGCTTGAGCGCGCGCACGACCATCAGGCCGATCACCAGCACCAGCACCGCCTTCACCAGGTCACGCGGTGCCAGCGTCAGCTCGCCGAACGAGAGCCCGCGGAAGATGCCGTTCAGGCTGGACGACAGGTCTTCCGGGCTGGCGCCCAGCCGCGAGACCACTGCGCCCACGGCCACCAGCACCGCCAGCGCGCGGGTGACGCCCGCCAGCACGGTGCGGGTCTGCTCCAGTCGCGCCGGCTCCAGCGCAAAGGCCGCCTGCATCCGCTGGCCGCTGCGCCCACGCGGGGACAGCACCAGCTCGTAGCTGTCGTTGAGCACGTGCATCAGCAGGTACAGCGTGGCCACCACCACGCCGATCCAGACCGTGTTGATCGCCACGAAAAACGCCAGCGCGATATAGCCCGCCGCCACCGCCAGCACGCAGCCGATGGCGGCAAGCAGTACCGCGGCCAGACACAGGCCGACCCACAGCGGACGGCTGGGTGGCGGCGTGCCCGCCGCCAGCAGCGCGCGCCGCGCGCGCGCCTGGCGTTGCACGATGGTGCCCAGCAGCGCCCCGATCACCAGCGCAATGAGGCCGCGGGTGGCCACGCTCGCGGCCAGGCTCGCGCTGATCGCGTGGTTGATCACCTCCACCGCGCCCAGCACGGCAACGGCTACCGCCAGCAGCCACGGGAACGGCCGCAGGGCGGTTGCCTCGGCATTGGTGAGGTTGGGCAGGCGCCAGCTCGGTCGCACCGCCGAGAGCAGCGCGCGCCCGAGTCCGGCCACGTACGCGCTGAGCAGCACCAGCCGCACCAGTTGATGCGCCAGTCGGCTGAGGTCGTCGTCCAGCAGGTCGTTCCAGTTCAGTGACCAGTACACCAGCTGGGCGGCCAGCCCGGTGTTCAGTGCCGTGAGCACGGCCACCGCCAGCGCCATCGCGCTGCGCCGCAGGTGGCCGGCCGGCATGCGGTTCTGGGTCAGTCGCAGCAGCTGGCGCTCGAGCAGCCAGCGCCCCACGCCCAGCAGCAGCGCGGCCGCGACCAGGCACAGCACGAACGGCGTGCGGTTGGGTGGCTGCCACGCCGCGTGCAGCGCGGCGCGCAGGTCTGCGCCCAGGCCGCGCAGGCGGCGAAGGTCCGCCGGCAGGCTGCGCACCGCATCGCTCCAGAACGCCCGACCGAACGGGGTGGTGGTGCGTTCGGCCAGGCGCGCCTGGAATTCGTTGCGGCGCTGGTCGGTGAGCTGTGCGGCGAGTTGCGTCGCCTCCTGGCTGGTCAGCTGCGCCTGCTTGACCTGGGCATCGAGGTCGGCCTTGGCGCGGTCCAGCTTGCGTCGCTGCGCACTCACTTCCACCGCCTCGGCAGGCGCTCCGCTGACCGGCGCCGGGCCCAGTACCGCCAGTTGCGCCTGCAGGCTCTGTTCCTGCGGTGCCAGCGCCACGGCGACCTGCGCGGCCTGTTCCTGCACTGCCAGCGCCTGCCCGCGCAGGTCGGCCAGCTGCTGCGTGGCCGGCTTGTCCGCCAGCGCTTTCCTGATCCCGTCGAGCTGGTCGCGCAGCTGGTCCAGCGCCTGCGCCGGGGTGGGCGCAACCGGTGGCGCGGCGGCAGCCTGGCGGGCCAGCGTGGTACCGCTGGCGCAGGCGAGCAGGACGATCAGGACAAGACGAAGCAGGGTAGGCATCCGGGCATGATCGGAGCGCGCCCGCGGGGGGTCAATCCGGCGCGGCGCGTTGACGATGCGTTCAACGGCGGGCGTTCAGTCTGCGCCGATGCGCCATCCGTTCGACATCGATCCGCAGTGGCTTGCCTGGGACGGCGACGTGGCGCGTGCGCGCGCGCTGCAGAGCGAGCTGGCCGCGGGCGTGCGGCTGCATGACGAGCTGCCGCCGCCGCGGCTGATCGCGGGCGTGGACGTCGGCTTCGAGCAGGGCGGCGCGGTGACCCGGGCGTCTGCGGTGCTGCTCGACGCGGCCAGCATGCAGCCCGTGGCGGACGCGCTGGCGCGCCTGCCGACCCGCATGCCGTACATCCCGGGCCTGCTGTCGTTCCGCGAGCTGCCGGCCGTGCTGGAGGCGTTGGCGCAGCTGCCCGAGGTGCCGGACCTGATCCTGGTGGACGGCCACGGCGTGGCGCATCCGCGGGGTCTGGGCATCGCCGCGCACCTGGGCGTGGTCACCGACCTGCCGGCCATCGGCGTGGCGAAGAAGGTACTGGTGGGCAAGCATGACCCGGTGGGCCCGCAGCGCGGCGACCAGGCGGTGTTGATCCATCGCGGCCGCTTGATCGGCACGGCGCTGCGCAGCAAGGACGGCATCAAGCCGCTGATCGTCTCGCCGGGGCACCGCGTCAGCCACGCCACGGCTGTGCAGCAGGTGCTCGCCTGCGGCCGCGGCTACAAGCTGCCCGAGCCCACGCGGTGGGCTGACCGCATCGCATCACGACGGGATCTCTGAAACTTTGCTCGCGGCGCCATCGCGACGAGAGGCAGCGCGTCAGCGTTGCCGTGGCGGTTGACCGACCACGTGCCGACCGACCGGTAGTTGACGAAAGCGGTTTGTAATGCAAACCTGTTTGCAACAAGCCGATCGGACCTTGCCATGACCTCGAATGCCCAGGACCACCTGCATGAAGTGGAGTCGCTCACCCGGAGCTACGCGCGCTATTCGCGCAGTGCCGGCGGCGTGGGTTCGGTGCTCGGTGGCGTGCTCTGCCTGTTTTCGTATCTCGCCGGCGCGCTGCTGCCGCTGACGCCGCTGGTGCGCGCCACGCTGATCGCCGTCCCCGCGCTCTGGCTGCTGAGCAAATGGTGGTTGACCCATCGGTTCTACCAGCGCTTCGGTCATGTGGAGGAGCAGCCCGCTGCCGCCGCACGGCGGGTTCACGTCGCCGGCGTGGTGGTGACGGTGCTGGTCGCCGGGCTGGTCAGCTGGAAGCGCCTGTCGCCGGTCTGGCCGCACCTGTCGGCGCTTTCGGCGGGCGACCTCGGGTATCTGCTGGTGCTGTGGCTGCTGCCGCTGGCAGCCTGGCGCTGGTTGCGCAGCCCGCTCGATTTCATAGTCGGGGTGTTCCTGTTCTGCCAGGCGGCGGTGGTCAGCGCCGGCTTCGCCTACCCGCTGATCGGCGCTACGCACGACCCCCAGTCCACCTTGATGGCGCTCATCGCGCTGGAGTTTCCGCTGGCCGCGCTGGCGATGATCGGGCTCGGAATGGTCGAGCATCGGCGCTACCGGCAGATCGAGCGCCGCCTGCAACAACTGGCGACGCCAGCGTGACCGAGGCGAGCGGCCTGGGCGCCGTGATGGCGCTGGATCGGCTGGTGCATGAGCCGGCCCGTCTGCTGATTCTCGCGGTGCTGGCCAACGCGAAGGAGGTGGAGTTCACCTTCCTCGAAACCGTGAGCGGGCTGAGCAAGGGCAACCTGTCCAGTCACATGAGCAAGCTGGAGGCGGCTGGCCTGATCGAAGTGATCAAGCGTTTCCGCGGCAAGCGTCCGCTGACCGAGCTGCGCATGACTGCGGCCGGCCGCAAGGCGCTCGCCGACTACCGCCAGCGCCTTGCGGCGGTCATGCAGGAACTGCCCGACACCGCGCCCTCCGCGAAAAGGAAATGATCCGATGAAACTGCCTTGTCTTTGCCTGCTCGCCGCCGCGCTGGTGCCCAGGATGGCAGCCGCGCAGGCGGCGAGCGGCGCACCGGTGCTCCCGGCGCGCATCGCCGACGCCGCCACCCGGTTGACCGAGGCGGGCACCTATCCCGCCATGGTGGTGGTGATGGTGGACGGCGATCACACCCAGATCGCGGGTTTCGGCAAGCTCGCCGACGGGCGCGCCCCGAACGCCGCCACCGTGTTCGAGATCGGCTCGATCACCAAGACCTTCACCGCCGCCGTGCTGGCGCACGACGTGCAGACCACACCGCTCACGCTCGACACGCCCGTGGCCGGGCTGCTGCCGGATTTCCAGCTGCCGTCGCGCGATGGCCACGTGATTACGCTGGGCCTGCTGGCGGAGCAGTTCTCGGGCTTGCCGCGCCTGCCCGGCAATCTGCAGCCAACGGATCTGGACGATCCGTACGCCGACTACGACTCGGCCCGCCTGAAACGTTTCCTCGCCAGCTACACGCTTGCGCGCGATCCCGGCGCGTCGTACGAATATTCCAACCTCGGCTTCGGCCTGCTCGGTGAAGCATTGGCCGAACACGCAAACCTCTCCTACGGTGCGCTGCTGCATCGGGACGTGCTCGCTCTGCTGGGCATGGCCTCTACCGATGTGAAGCTCACCACCGCCTTGCGCGCGCGGCTCGCGCCCGGCCACGACGAAGCGGGGCAGCCTGCCGTTCACTGGTCGTGGCAGGCACTGGCCGGCGCCGGGGCGTTGCTCAGCGACGGCAGCGACATGCTGCGTTATCTGCAGGCCAACATGGGGCGGGTGAAGACGCCGCTGGGCGCTGCACTGCGACTGGCGCACGAGCCACGCCGCGCCATCGGCGGTGACGACCGCATCGGCCTGGCCTGGATGACCCGTCACACCGAGGCCGGCGACGTGATCTGGCACAACGGCGAGACCGGCGGCTACGCCAGCTTCATCGGCTTCACCGCCGATGGCCGGCGCGGCGTGGTGATTCTCGCCAACGGCGTCGGCGCGCCGCAGGACCTCGGCTTCGCGGCGTTGGTGCCGTCACTGCCGGTGCCGGTCGCACACAAGGCGGTGACCCTGCCGCCGGCACAGCTGGACGACTACGTCGGCCGCTACCCGCTCGCGCCCGGCTTCGTGCTCCGCGTGTTCCGGCGCGAGGCGCAGCTGTTCGCTCAGGCCACCGGGCAGGGCGCGTTTCCCACTTTCGCGAGCGCGCGCGATGTGTTCTTCGCCAAGGTCGCGCCTATCGGCATCGACTTTCGGCGCGGCAACGATTGCAAGGTCGATGGCCTGGTGCTGCACCAGAACGGCAGCGACCGCGCCGTGCCGCTCGCCCCGGCCGTGCTCAAGGACTACGTCGGGCGCTACACGCTGTCACCCGGTGTGCAGTTCGCGGTCAGCGTCGACGGCGGCCAACTGCGCGTGCAGCTCACCGGTCAGGCCGCGCTTCCGGTCTACGCGCGCGCGCAGGACCACTTCTTCTATACCGACGTCGATGCGCAGATCGATTTCCAGCGTGACGCCACCGGCAAGGTCGTTGCGCTTGTGCTGCACCAGAACGGGCGCGACCTGCGGGCGCCGCGTCAGCCATCACAGTGAGCCCGCCGCCGACGGCGATAAAGCGTCGGCAATGAACACCCATCCATCCCGCGTTCAAGGACTCGTCATGCTCGCCGCCGCCATCGCCGTTTTCATCGCTGTCTTCGTGGTGATTGCCGCCACTCGTGCAAGACGTCGCCGCTAGACGTCGTCGCTAGTCCCGGCAGCGCTCGGTCGTCGTGGCGAGCGCGGCGAGCGCGGCGAGCGTTACTGTCACCTGTCGAGGCACATTCCGGATCGATCCCGCAAACAGGCGCGGCGCGCGACGGGTCCAGCGTCGGGTGAAACGCGTCGCCGAAGGCGATGCCTCGTTTTGCCCGCGGCTGTCCGCCGGTGTTTGCGACATGGCGATGCCGGCGAGGGACGTGGCTCGTCAGCCATGCAGTGCCGAGGCGGGCCGCAGCGCCGATCTGCAAACGGCAGGGGATCGGCAGGGCGCTGCGCAGCAAGGAAAGCATCAGACCGCAGGTCCGCTCGCCGCGTCTCGCGCCGGCCTCGCCCCAGCACGCAGCAGGCGCTCGCCTGCGGCCGCGGCGGCGAGCGGCCCGAGCCCACGCGGCTGGCCGATCGGCTCGCCTCGCCCGGGGATTCTCCGCGCCAGCGCGGATCCCCGCTTGCGGGTCATCGGCACCGGCTCCTGCGGTTGCCATGTCGCGGCCGTTACGGTTTGCGGTCAGTGCGGCCGGAATTCATCAGTGCGAGCAGGCCGGTCACCGCGGCGGCGGCCAACGCAAGCCGATAGAGAAACGTGGAGACACGCAGGCCGTAATCCACGATGAAGGCGCTGTCGCGCACATCCGGACTGCGCGGGTCGTATCGCACGCGAACGCCCTGGCCTTGCTCGAAGGCCGGCTCCCGTTGTCCGACATGGGAGCGGAAGGTGACCGACCGCCCCTCGCTTGTCGTGAATTGCACCCAGGGGAAAGACCTGCACTCGCCGTGTCGACCTCCGGTGGAGGGATAGCCACAGGCCGAGCCGAAGGCCACGACCTTGCCGTAAGCGACCGGCCATGTCGCGTCCTCCTTCCGCTCGTGCACGCTCTTCAGCCAGCCGGCGACCAGCAGGGCGATGGCGATGCCTGCGCAGACGACCGCTTCGTGGCGGCGATGGCTGCGCGCGTGGCGGGCGGGGGCGGAGTTTTTTTTGGCGCGGAGGTGGGGCATGTGCTCGGCATCCTGGCCGGGTTTCGCTGCGGGCCTGCCGCGTGGTTCCGACGGTCTAGACTAGCGCGCTGGAAAACAGGATGGACGGTGTCGCGCGCAGGCTGCCTTTTCGGCCGGCCCCTACGCCGCGCCCCTTGCACACACGAGACTTTTCATGCTCTTCCGCTGGTTCGAAAACCTCATCGACCCGTTCAAGGAGCCGGTCGACGCCATGCCGCCGGCCACGGTGGGGCGGTTCTACGCGTTCTACCTGCGCCAGGTGTGGCCGATCTTCCTCATCACGTTGCTGGTGGGGCTCGGCTTCGCGCTGATCGAGGTGGCGCTGTTCGGCTACATCGGGCGCATCGTGGACATGGCCAACGCCACCCCGGCAGCGGACTTCTTCCGCCTGCACGGCCGCACGCTGGTGTGGATGGGCTTCGTGGCGCTGGTGCTGCGGCCGGTGCTGTCGGGGCTGCACGACCTGCTGGTGAACCAGGCCATCGTGCCTGGCCTGACCGGGCGCATCCGCTGGCAGAACCATCGTTACGTGATCCGCCAGAGCCTGGGATTCTTCCAGAACGACTTTGCCGGGCGCATCGCCAACCGCATCATGCAGACCGGCGCCTCCCTGCGCGAATCGGCGGTGCAGATCGTCGATGCGCTCTGGTACGTGGTGGTCTACACCGGCAGCGCGATCGTGCTGTTCGCGCAGGCCGACGCGTGGCTGGCGGCGCCGCTGGTGGTCTGGATCGCCGCCTACGTGGTCACGCTGGCGTACTTCATCCCCCGCACCAAGGCGCGTTCGTGGGAGTCGTCCGAGGCGCGCTCGCGGCTGATGGGGCGCATCGTCGACGGCTACAGCAACGTGCTCACGCTCAAGCTGTTCGCGCACACCCGCCGCGAAGAGGACTACGTGGCCGCCGCACTCGGCGAGCAGATCGGCAAGACCCGCCGCATGACCCGCATGACCACGGCGATGGACGTCACCATCACCTCGCTCAACGGGCTGCTGATCGTGGGCACCTCCGGTCTGGCGCTGTGGCTCTGGAGCCAGGGCCGCGTCACCGTCGGCGCCATTGCGCTGGCCACCGGGCTGGTGATCCGCATCAACAACATGTCCGGCTGGATCATGTGGGTGGTCAACGGCATCTTCGAAAACATCGGCACGGTGCAGGACGGACTCACCACCATCGCCCAGCCGCGCGCCGTGCAGGATGGGCCGGGCGCGGTGCCGCTGGTGGTGCGCGAGGGTGCCGTGCGCTTCGATCACATCCACTTCCACTACGGCAAGCAGGGCGGGGTGATCGCCGGGCTGGAACTGGCCGTGCGCCCGGGCGAGAAGATCGGCCTGGTCGGCCCCTCGGGTGCCGGCAAATCGACCCTGGTCAACGTGCTGCTGCGCCTGTACGACCTGGAGCAGGGGCGCATTCTCATCGACGATCAGGACGTCGCGCAGGTCACCCAGGAAAGCCTGCGCGCACAGATCGGCGTGGTCACCCAGGACACCTCGCTGCTGCACCGCTCGATCCGCGACAACCTGCTCTACGGCCGCCCCGATGCCACCGAGGCACAGATTGCCGATGCGGTGCGCAAGGCGCGTGCCGACGAGTTCATCCCGCAGCTGGTCGATGGCGAAGGCCGCACCGGCTTCGATGCGCATGTAGGCGAGCGCGGCGTGAAGCTCAGCGGCGGCCAGCGCCAGCGCATCGCGATCGCCCGCGTGCTGCTGAAGGACGCTCCGATTCTGGTATTGGACGAAGCCACCAGCGCGCTGGATTCCGAAGCCGAGGCAGCGATCCAGGACAGCCTCGACATCCTCATGCAGGGCAAGACCGTCATCGCCATCGCCCACCGCCTGTCCACCATCGCCCGCATGGATCGCCTGGTGGTACTGGACAAGGGGCGCATCGCCGAAACCGGCACCCACGCCGAGCTGATCGCGCAGCAAGGCCTGTACGCGCGGCTGTGGGCCCGGCAGACGGGCGGCTTCGTGGCGGTGGAGGATGCGGCGCCGTGAGGAGCATGGTCGCGCCACAGGTTCTACGCAGGCCCGAACCCGGCCCGCTGATGGCCGATGCCGCTTCGCGGCGCAGCCTGGCTCAAGCGGTAGCCCGCGACAAAGGTCCACAGCCATGAGTCGCCAGATCGCCTTGGCTGTGCTGATCGTTGTCTGTGCTGCCTGTAGCCATCGTGACCTTCACGGTTCGGTCTCGCGTTCGCCCGATGGGAACGCGTATCTGATCGTGGCTGACGACAATGGCGGGCAATGCGGACCACTGACGGTCGATGGAAAGCTCTGGGCTCATCCCATCGGGACTCCCGGACAAATCGAGCCCGGGGAGCATGTCATCAAATGTGGCGGCGAGATTTCTTTCTCCATTCCCGCTCAAAGCATCTTCAAGTTCGATTACTGGGGCCCCTAGCATGCGGGCCCCAGATCCTTAAAAAGGCGGGCTCTGCCGCCACTGAATTCTTTCGCCTGCAAGCGATGCAGGCGCAAGCCAGAAGGCAGGGATGGCCGGTTGCCCGTTGAGAGTTCGTCCGAGCTTGCACGCGAGAAGCCGAGCGTCAATTGCCTCTCGTAAAAGAGACATTAGTCTGGCGCGGCGTAGGTATGAGTTTCCTGACCGCGCAGGGGTGCGGCTACTTCCAGAGCCGCGCCGTTTCCGAGGAAGACCGCGAGGCGATAATGAAGCCGCTCGGCCCGCCAGAGCCCTGCGGCCGAGCCGCCGGACATGTAACGCTTGTCGAGGTAGATGCGCGTCCGTACGCCCTAGCGCGAGTGCCATGCCCATGAATACCGTGATGGGGCAAGATTCGCGCTCAGTGATATTCAATACCCGCGGCGTCATGGCCGTCTGACTCCAGCGCCTGGTCCCAAAGGAGGCGTTCATGAGCACCAACAAGCTTGGCGATGGAACGGTCCACAAGCTTCCCGCGGATTTCCGGAGCGCCATCGAGCGCGATGCGGCCGCGTCGGATATGTGGACGGACATCACGCCACTGGCGCGGAACGAGTGGATCTGCTGGGTCACGTCGCCCAAGCAGGAGGCCACAAGAACGCGGCGCATTGCCGTCGGCATCGACAAGATGCGCAAAGGCATGCGCAGGCCCTGCTGCTGGCCCGGTTGCCCGCACCGCTGATTCGGAGAAAGAGCCCCTTGCATCGGGCGTCTCCGATTCAGGCCCGCCGGCTGCGCGGACCCCACCTGGCCTCGGGCATGCGCCGTTGATGCCGGCCTGAGCGCACGCTCGCGCCGCACGCAATCGGGTCGCGTGCGGGTGGCCGGGAGGGGTTGACTCTGGACCTGGATCAAGGGTCTAGACTCAGGCCATGGACACTTCCAACTCGCTCACCATCGGAGCTGTCGCCAAGCGCACCGGCGTTCCCATCGACACCATCCGCTACTACGAGCGCGAGGGCCTGTTGCCCGAGCCGCTACGTCGGGCCTCCGGCTACCGCAGCTATGGCGAGGCGGCGGTGGCGCAGCTGCGCTTCATCCGTCGCGCGAAGGACCTGGGCTTCACGCTCGAGGAGATCCGCGACCTGCTGGCGCTCTCGGCCGATCGCCAGCGTGGCGTGCGGGCGGTGAAGAAGCGCGCCGAACAGCGACTGGCCGCGATCAATGCCCGCATCGCCGAGCTGCAGCGCGTGCGCGATGGCCTGGTGGAGCTGGTGGACTCGTGTCCTGGCCACGGCGCGCCGGAGCACTGCCCGATCCTGCGCGCACTCAACGACGAGGAGAACGCCTGATGGAAAGCACATCCTGTGGCTGCCGCGGCGCGGCGCCCGCTCGCCCCGCCATCGACCCGGTGTGCGGCATGACAGTGGATACCGTCGCCGGAAGGCCGAGCGCGGTGTACGAGGGCGAGACCTTCCACTTCTGCAGCGATGGCTGCAAGGCGAAGTTCGAGGCCGATCCGGCGGCTCATGTTTCCGGACAGGCGGCAGGTGGGGGTTGCTGCGGCAGCAAGGCCGCGCAGAGCGCCGACGCCATCGACCCGGTGTGCGGCATGACGGTGGCCACGGGCGCCGGCAAGCCAAGCGCGGTGCACGAGGGTGCGACCTTCCACTTCTGCAGCGATGGCTGCAAGGCGAAGTTCGAGGCCGATCCAGCGGCATATGTTTCCGGACAGGCGGCCGTTGGCGGTTGCTGCGGCAGCAAGGCCGCGCGGAGCGCCGACGCCATCGACCCGGTGTGCGGCATGACGGTGGATACCGCCGCCGGAAGGCCGAGCACCGTGCACGAGGGCGAGACCTTCCACTTCTGCAGCGATGGCTGCAAGGCGAAGTTCGACGCCGATCCGGCGGCTCATGTTTCCGGACAGGCGGCAGGTGGCGGTTGCTGCGGCAGCAAGGCCGCGCAGAGCGCCGACGCCATCGACCCGGTGTGCGGCATGACCGTGGCCACGGGCGCCGGAAAGCCGAGCACCGTGCACGAGGGCGAGACCTTCCACTTCTGCAGCCATGGCTGCAAGGCGAAGTTCGAGGCGGATACGTCGGCGCACCTGGCCCCGCACGCCGCCGGCGGCCATGGCTGTTGCAGCGCGGCCAGTGCCGGCGCGGCTGGTCATGACACGGATCACGGCCGGCCCACCGTGAAAGACCCGGTCTGCGGCATGGCGGTGGATCCCGATACCGCCACGCATCGCGCCGAGCACGACGGACATGCGTACTACTTCTGCGCGGCGCGCTGCCGGGAAAAGTTCGTCGCCGATCCGGCGGCCTACCTGGGCGAACACAAGGCTGCGCCGCCGGCGCCGGCCGGCGCAATCTACACCTGCCCGATGCATCCGGAAGTACAGCAGGTCGGCCCCGGCGACTGCCCCAAATGCGGCATGGCGCTGGAGCCGATGATGCCCAGCGCGGACGAGGACGACGGTGGCGAGCTGACGGCCATGACGCGACGGTTCTGGACGCTGCTGGCGTTGACCGCACCGGTGTTCGTGCTGGCGATGGGCCCGCACCTTTTCGGCTAGCATGTCGGCGCGCCGTGGGGTGGCATCGCGGGCTGGATCGAGGCCGTGCTGGCGACCGTCGTGGTGCTGTGGGGCGGCGCGCCGTTCTTCCGGCGTGGCTGGAATTCGTTGCGACCGTGGTCGCCGAACATGTACACGCTGATTGCGCTGGGCACCGGCGTGGCCTGGGTCTACAGCACCATCGCGTTCCTGGCGCCGGGCATGTTTCCGCCAAGTTTCCGTGATGCGCATGGCGAGGTGGCGGTGTATTTCGAGTCCGCGGCCGTGATCGTCACCCTGGTCACGCTGGGCGATTTTCTTGAACTGCGTGCGCGCCGGCGTACCGGCGCCGCCCTGAAGGCGCTGCTGGGACTGGCACCGAAGACCGCGCACCGGTTGGACGACCAGGGCCGCGAGAGCGAGGTGCCGCTCGATGCGGTGCAACCCGGCGACACGCTGCGCGTGCGACCTGGCGAGAAGGTGCCCGTCGACGGCGTGGTGGTCGATGGCGAGAGCCACGTGGACGAATCCATGCTCACCGGCGAACCGATGCCGGTAGCAAAGGCCGCCGAGGCCAGGATTACCGGCGGCACCGTCAACCAGGACGGCGCGCTGACCATGCGCGCGGACAAGGTCGGCAGCGACACCATGCTGGCCCAGATCGTGGCGCTGGTCGCCGCCGCGCAGCGCAGTCGCGCGCCGCTGCAGCGGGTGGCCGACAAGGTGGCCGCGTGGTTCGTGCCAGCGGTGGTCGCCTGTGCGGTGATCGCGTTCTTGCTGTGGGCCTGGCTTGGGCCCGATCCGAGGCTGGCGCATGCGCTGATCGCCGCGGTGTCGGTACTCATCATTGCCTGCCCGTGCGCGCTCGGCCTGGCCACGCCGATCTCGATCATGGTCGCCAGCGGGCGCGGCGCGCAGCATGGCGTGCTGTTCAAGGACGCCGGCGCGATCGAGGCGATGCGCGACATCGACACCCTGGTGGTGGACAAGACCGGCACCCTGACCGAAGGCAAGCCCGAGCTGAGCGAGCTGGTGGTGCTGGGCGACCTGCCGCGCGAGCGCCTGCTGACGCTGGCCGCGGCGCTGGAGCAGTCCAGCGAGCATCCGCTGGCCCGCGCCATCGTGCGTGCCGCGGACGGCGACGCGCTGCTGGTGGCGACAGGCTTTCGCAGCCTCACCGGACGCGGCGTGAGGGGCGAGGTCGATGGGCATGCGGTCGCGCTCGGCAACGCACGCTTGCTGGAGGAGCTCGGGATCCTGGCGAACGATGAGGCGGCGACGCGTGCCGAAAGCCTGCGAGGCGACGGTGCCACCGTCATGTTCCTCGCGGTCGACGGCCAGCTGGCCGCGCTGATCGCGGTGGCCGACCGGATCAAGGCCGGCGCGGCCGAGGCCATCCGGTCCCTGCACGCCGAGGGCCTGCGCATCCTGATGCTCACCGGCGACAATGCCACTACCGCCAGGTCGGTCGCCGCCACGCTGGGCATCGACGACATCCATGCCGACGTTTCGCCCGCCGACAAGGCCGACGTGGTGAACCGCTTGAAGCAGCAGGGGCGGCGGGTGGCGATGGCCGGCGACGGCATCAACGACGCGCCCGCGCTGGCCGCCGCGGATGTCGGTATCGCGATGGGCAGCGGTACCGACGTGGCGATGGAAAGCGCGCAGGTCACGCTGGTGAAGGGCGATCTCGGCGGAATCGCCCGGGCCCGCGGGCTGTCGCGCGCCACTGTGCGCAACATCCACCAGAACCTGTTCTTCGCCTTCGTCTACAACGGCATCGGCGTGCCGCTGGCGGCGGGCGCGCTGTATCCATGGTTGGGTATCACGCTGTCGCCGATGATCGCAGCGCTGGCGATGAGCCTGAGCTCGGTATCGGTGGTGAGCAATGCGCTGCGCCTGCGTGGCGCGCGGCTCTGAGGCAGCGCGGTGACGCCTGTCACCCACGAACGTTGACGATGGCCCCTGCCGCGGAACCGGCGGGGCACGGATGATGGCGCCACACCCCGACGGACGGGGAGGGAGAGAGGCCATGAACGTCGTCAACGACACCCGCAGCACGTTCGAACGCCACCTGCCGCTGCTGCTCGGCCTGCTGGCCGCGCTGCTGGCCGGCAAGGCGCTGAAAAAGATGTTCTGGACCGCCTTCGGCATGTACTGGGCGCTGCGCGCCAGCGGCATTCACCTGTTCCAGTGAGCGGGTGCCGGACCGGGGCGATGGCTTAGAATCCCCGCCTCGCCATCAACCCGGAAAAGCCCCCCATGTCCGACGCCATCGCCCTCGTCCAGCGCTACTACGACGCCTTCAACCGCGGCGACTGGGAGGCGATGCTGGAGTGCCTCACCGACGACGTGGCGCACGACCTCAACCAGGGCGGCCGCGAGCACGGGCGCGAGGCGTTTCGGGCGTTCCTGGCACGGATGCAACGCAGCTACGGCGAGCAGCTGCAGAAGATCGTGGTGATGGCCGCCGCCGACGGCCAGCGCGCCGCGGCCGAGTACGAAGTGCACGGCAGTTACCTGGCCGACGACGAGGGCCTTCCGCCTGCGCACGGCCAGCGCTACGTGCTGCCGGGCGGCGCGTTCTTCGCCATCCGCGACGGACGCATCAGCCGCGTCAGCAATTACTACAACCTCAACGACTGGATCGCCCAGGTCGCCGGCGGCTGATCGCATGAGCGTGCGCGTGATCACCTGCGTCGGCGCGGCGGTGACGCCGCATCTGGACGACCTCGCGCGGCTGCGCATCGCGGTGTTTCGCGACTGGCCGTACCTGTACGCGGGCGATCTCGATTACGAGCGGCGTTATCTGGCCGCGTATGCGCAGTCCTCGCGCAGCGTGTTCGTGCTGGCGCTGGATGGCGACACCGTGGTCGGCGCGTCCAGCGGTCTCCCGTTGGCCGACGACGGCGAGGCGTTCCAGGCGCCGTTCCGCGAGCGCGGCATGGCGGTTGACACGGTGTTCTATTTCGGTGAGTCGGTGCTGCTGCGCGACTATCGCGGGCAGGGCATCGGCCATCGCTTCTTCGACGAACGCGAGGCGCATGCGCGGCGCCTGGGTGGATTCGCCTGCACCGCGTTCTGCGCGGTCGAGCGCGAGGCGGACGATCCCCGCCGCCCGCCCGGCCATCGTTCCAACGACGCGTTCTGGACCGGGCGCGGCTACCGGCGCCAGGACGACCTGTGCTGCACGCTGTCGTGGACCGAGCTCGATGACACGACGGAATGCGAGCACCGCCTGCGCTTCTGGCTGCGTCCGCTGGACGCCTGACGACCTTCCTCTCTCCGGATTGCCGAATGACCCGCACCCTCGCCCAATGGCTCGCCTACCAGGAAGGCGTGAACCCGCGCAGCATCGAGCTGGGCCTGGAGCGGGTGCGCGCCGTGTGGCAACGCATGGGCGCCCCGCCGATCGCGCGGCACGTCATCACCGTGGGCGGCACCAACGGCAAGGGCTCCACCGTGGCGCTGCTGGAGGCCATGGTGCAGGCGGCAGGCAAGCGCACCGGTGCGTTCACCTCGCCGCACCTGCTGGCCTACAACGAGCGCGTGCGGATCGACGGTCGCGACGTCGACGACGCGGCGCTGGTGGGCGCGTTCGAACGCATCGAGGCAGCGCGCGGCCAGGGCCCCGCTGCGCCGATCCCGCTGACCTATTTCGAGTTCGGCACGCTGGCGGCGCTGGACCTGTTTGCCCGCGCCAGCGTCGACGTCGCCGTGCTGGAGGTGGGCCTAGGCGGGCGGCTGGACGCGGTCAACATCATCGATGCGGACGTGGCGGTGATCACCACCGTCGACCTGGACCACGTGGACTGGCTCGGGCCCGATCGCGACAGCATCGGGCGGGAGAAGGCCGGCATTGCACGTGCGGGACGTCCGGCGATCGTCGGCGAGGCGCTGCCGCCGGATGGGCTGCTCGCGATGCTGGGCGCGGTCGGCGCGCAGGTGCAACGTGCGGGCGTGGATTTTCATGTCGACCGGCTCGCGCACGGCTGGCGCTGGCGTCACCACGACGGCACCACGATGGAGCTGCCCGATCCCGCCCTGGCTGCACCGGTGCAGTACGCCAATGCGGCGGCAGCGATCGCCGCGCTGCGGGCGCTCGATCCGGGCGTGCTGGGTGCCGATCCGCAGGCGGCGGTCGCCGCGGCGCTGGAGCAGGTGCAGGTGCGGGCGCGCCTGCAGTGTCTGGGCGGTGATCCGGCGCTGTACGTCGATGTGGGCCACAACCCGCAGGCGGCGCGCGCGCTGGCCCAGTGGCTTGATGGCGCGCCCCGCGGGCGCGTGCACGCGGTATTCGGCGCGCTGTCGGACAAGGACGTGGCCGGCGTGATGGGTTCGCTCGGTGCGCGGGTGGATCACTGGCACCTGGCCGGTCTCGATCAGGACACGCCGCGCGGGCTGCCGGCGCAGGCGCTCGTGGAGGCGCTGCAGGCCGCGCTGCCGGGCGCGCCGCACACGGCTCATGGCGACGTCGGATCGGCGCTGGAGGCGGCTCGTGCCGCCGCGCACGCGGGCGATTGCATCCTCGCCTTCGGCTCGTTCTTCGTGGCGTCCGCGGTGCTTTCCTCGCGGCGCGGCTGAACGCGGCACGGCGCGGTTTCGGTGTGACTGGCGCGGCCGGGTATAATTCCGCCGCTTTGTGCTGCGCCTGCCCATCCTGGAGCCCGTCTTGAAAACTCGCCTGCTGGGAGCTGCTGTTCTCATCGCGTTTCTGGTCCTGTTCGTGCCGATGTTCTTTCCCAGCAGCCCGCCCACGGCGGTTGGCGACCAGAGCGTGAGCCTGGCGATTCCGCCGGCACCGGATCGCGACCTGCAGACCAAGACCATGAGCCTGGATCCGGACGCCGCCACGCCCGCGGCCCCCGCCAGCGCGGGCGCCGTGGTGATCCCCGCCGCGGCCGGCGGCAGCAGCGACGCACTCGCCACCGTGGACATCCGCTCGCGGCGGCCGACCGACGTGGAAACCGGTGATCGGGCTCCGGGCGAAGACGCGCCGGTCGCGTCGAACCCGCCGGCGGTGCAGGCTCCCGAGCCCGCCACGGCCAAGCCCGCACCGGCCGAACCGGAACCCGCCAAGCCCGCGCCGGCCAAGCCCGCGGCCAGCGAGCCGGTGATCAAATCGACGCCACCGGCTGAAGCGCCCAAGGCCGACGCGCCGGCCACGCCGCCGGCCACCGCGGCGCGCGGCAGCCACACGCTCAACCTGAGTGCCTACGCCTCCAGTGCCGGTGCCAGGAGCCTGGTGCAGCGGGTGCAGGGGCTGGGCTATCCGGTCAGCAGTCGCGTGATCCAGCAGGGCGGCAAGGCGCTGACCGCGGTGACGGCCGGCCCGTTCTCCAGCCGCGCGGCGGCCGAAAGCGCGCGGTTGAAGATCACCCAGAGCATTGCCGGCGTGCCGGTACGGCTGGAAAGCCACGCCAGCACCCCGGATAGTGATGCGCCCGCCGCGGCATCCACGGGCAGCGCTCGCAGCGCCGGCGGCTGGGCCGTGCAGGTGGCTGCGATGAGCAGCCAGTCCGATGCGCTGGCCTTGCGCGACCGGCTGCGGGCCAATGGCTTCGACGGGTTTGTCGATACGGTGACGGCGGGCGGGCGCAAGCTCTGGCGCGTGCGTGCCGGACCCCAGACGCAGCGGGATGACGCGCAGCGCGTGCGCGACCAGATCAAGTCCAAGCTTGGCCTGGCCGGCAACGTCGTGAGCGTTCCCTGACCCCGGCCCCTGCGGACGGACGGCGGCGCGCATGAACTGGATCGATTACTTCATCGCGGGCGTGCTGGCTGTTTCAGTGCTGATCGGCCTGTGGCGCGGGCTGGTGGCCGAATTGCTGTCGCTGGCGATCTGGATCGGCTCGATCTGGGTCGCCTGGGCGTTCGGCCCCAGCGTGGCGGCCTATTTCGAGCACAGCATCCACACGCCGGCGCTGCGGCTGGTCACCGGCTACGGCATTTGCCTGGCGGCGGTGTTGATCGTCGGTGCGCTGCTCAACGCGATGTTTCGCCGGCTGGTCGCCGGGGCCGGCCTGTCCGGGCCCGATCGCGGCCTGGGCATGCTGTTCGGCTTCGCGCGCGGCGTGCTGCTGGTGGCGCTGATGGTGTTCCTGCTCGGCTTCACGGCGGTCACCCGCGAGCCGTGGTGGCGCCAGTCGATGCTGCTGCCGCATTTCCAGACGGTGGCGATCGCGGTGGGGCAACACCTTCCGGCCAGCACCGCGCGCTATCTGCATCCGGCGCCGGACGCGCTGGACGGGCTGCCCAGCCTCCCCGACGTGTCCGGCGCGGCCAACCTCGACGGCGTGCGCAAGATGCTGGACGCGCGCGGCACCACGGGCGCGCCGTCCCGGGGCGACCTGCAAGCCGCCTTGCGGGGAACGCCCAAAGCACCCACATCCCCAGCTCCGGCGGGTTCGGTTCCGGGCGCGCGAGCGCCCGCCACGGCGGATCCGGCAGACGTTTCCTCGCAGCATCGCTAGTCGCACCACCCACACGCATCACCCACGCAGGCGTAAACCATCATGTGCGGAATCATCGGCATTGTCGGCATCACCGAGGTCGCCTCGGCGCTCTATGACGGCCTCACCGTATTGCAGCATCGCGGCCAGGACGCCGCGGGCATTGCCACCGTGGATGGATCCCGCCTGCGCCTGCACAAGGGCAATGGCCTGGTGCGCGACGTGTTCAACCACGCTTCGATGGCGCGCCTGCGCGGGCGCATCGGCATTGGCCATTGCCGCTACCCGACTGCCGGCTCCGAGGGCGCCGACGAGGCACAGCCGCTGTACGTGAACTCGCCCTACGGCATTGCGTTTGCGCACAACGGCAACCTGATCAACACCGAGTCGCTGCGGCGCGAGATGTTCCACGAGGACCGCCGCCACATCAACACGGATTCGGACTCCGAGGTGCTGCTCAACGTGCTGGCGCACGAGCTGCAGATCCAGGAGCGCATGACGCTTACCCCGGACCACATCTTCAAGGCGGTCGCCGGCGTGCACGCGCGCGCCCGTGGCGGCTACGCCTGCATCGGGCTGGTGCTGGGCTACGGCCTGGTCGCGTTCCGCGATCCCAACGGCATCCGTCCGCTGGTGCTGGGTGAGCGCATCACCGCGGAGGGCCGCGAGTACGCGGTAGCGTCCGAGTCGGTGGCGCTGGACGTGCTGGGCTTCAAGCGCGTGCGCGACATCGCGCCAGGCGAGGCCATCATCATCACCGACGACGGCCAGCTGCACAGCCGCCATTGCGCCGAACGCGCCACGCACGCGCCGTGCATCTTCGAGTACGTGTACCTGGCCCGGCCCGATTCGATGATCGAGGACGTGTCGGTGTACAAGGCGCGCCTGCGCATGGGCGAGAAACTGGCGCAGAAGATCATGCGCCTGCGCCCCGATCACGGCATCGACGCGGTGATCCCGATTCCCGACACCGCCCGCACTGCCGCCAGCGCACTGGCCGGCGCGCTTGGCGTGCCGTTCCGAGAGGGCCTGGTGAAGAACCGCTACGTGGGCCGCACCTTCATCATGCCGGGGCAGGGCGACCGCGTGAAATCGGTGCGCCGCAAGCTCAACGCGGTGGACCTGGAGTTCCGCAAGAAGAACGTGCTGCTGGTGGATGACTCGATCGTGCGCGGCACCACCTCGCGGCAGATCATCCAGATGGCGCGCGACGCCGGCGCAAAGAACGTCTACTTCGCCTCGGCCGCGCCGCCGGTGCGTTATCCCAACGTCTACGGCATCGACATGCCCTCGGCCACCGAGCTGATCGCCGCCGGCCAGACCGAGCAGGAAGTGGAGGCACAGCTCGGCGCCGACTGGCTGATCTACCAGGACCTGGAAGACCTGATCTGGGCCGTGCAGGACGGCAACGAAGACCTCAAGCACTTCGACACCTCGTGCTTCTCCGGCGAATACGTCACCGGCCTGGAGAAGGAATACCTGCAGCAGATCGAGATGATGCGCTCGGACGACGCCAAGGCCGCCCGTCGCACCGCCTGAGCGTGCCCTTTTTGTAGGAGCCCGCTCGCGGGCGATGCTCTTGGGCTTTGATGTTGATCGGAAGCAAGAGCATTGCCCGCGAGCGGGCTCCTACGTTACGAGATCCATGACTGACCTTTACGCCGCCGCCAAGCGCTGCCTCGATGCTGCCGATCCGGCCGAGAAACTGCGCCTGACCCACGCCACCTGGCAGGCGCTGCGGGCCGGCGAACTGGCGCCCGATGCCGCCGCGCCGGCGCCGTTGCCGATCGGTGCTCCCGGTCGTCCCGCCCGCCCCGTGCTGGTCTCCGCGCGGCAGGTGCCGCAACGCGGGCTCGGCACGCCCGAGGGACGCGCGGCGCTGGTGCACGCCGTGGCACACATCGAGTTCAACGCGATCAACCTGGCGTGGGATGCGGTGTATCGCTTCCGCGGCATGCCGGCGGACTACTACCGCGACTGGGCCAGCTGCGCGCATGACGAGGCGCGCCACTTCGCCAGGCTCAGCGACCGCCTGGCCGAGCTCGGCTACGCCTACGGCGACTTCGACGCCCACAACGGCCTGTGGGAGATGGCCGAGAAAACGGGCCATGACGACACCGCCCGCATGGCGCTGGTGCCGCGCGTGCTGGAGGCGCGCGGGCTGGACGTGACGCCGGGCATGATCGAGCGGCTCACCGGCGCGGGCGACCTGCGCACGGTGGAAATTCTCCAGGTGATCCTGCGCGAGGAAGTGGCCCACGTCGCCGCCGGCACGCGCTGGTTCCACTGGTGCTGCGCGCGCGACGGGATCGAGCCGCGTACGACCTTCATCCACCTGCTGCGCACTCACATGGGCGTCAGCCTGCGCGGTCCGTTCAACCGGCCCGCGCGCCTGCAGGCGGGTTTCGACGAGGCCGAGATGGATCAGCTGGCCGCGCTCGCCGCCGCCGTCTGAGCGCATCGATCGCGGCGCTGCCGCTTTGGTGTCCGACCGGAACCGGGGCGGCTGCGCCGCCGTCCCGCCCTTGGGCTATGCGCAAGGGGTCCAGAAACGAAGCGGCCGGTGTCGGGCGGCGACGATGATCGCCCTGCGTTACCCCGCGGTGGAGTGGACATCGGGCTCGCCGGGCGCGTTGCGCGCGCACGATCGAGGCGACGGCTCGCCGGCTCGTTCCAGTCCCGTACGCGATCGATCGACTCCGAGACCAATCGACCGGGGGCGATCGGCCCAGAGCCGAGCGACGGACACAAAAAAAGCCGGCGCGAGGCCGGCTTCTTCGTCGAATTTTTGGTCGGGGAGACAGGATTCGAACCTGCGACTTCTACGTCCCGAACGTAGCGCTCTACCAGGCTGAGCTACACCCCGTGGGAGCCGCGCATTCTAGCGATGCCCCCCGGTCTTGGCAACAGGGGGCAGGGTGTCGCGAGTGCCCATGGCGCGGGGAGGTGTGGCGGTCATCTGCTAATCTTGCGGGCTGCCGTTCACGGCTTTCCGTCACCGCAAAGCAGAGGATTCCATGGCGCTTACCCCGGCCCGCACCATGCCCGGCGTGCTCGAGCTGCTGCCGCTCGACCAGATCGCGTTCCAGCGCATGCTCGACGTGATCCGCCGCAACTACGAGCGCTTCGGCTTCCTGCCGATCGAGACGCCGGTGATCGAGTATTCCGACGTGCTGTTGACCAAGACCGGCGGCGAGACCGAGCGCCAGGTGTACTTCGTGCAGTCGACTGGCGCGCTCAATGCGGAGAAGGACGCCGAGGGCGTGCCGGAATTGGCGCTGCGCTTCGACCTCACCGTGCCGCTGGCCCGCTACGTGGCCGAGCACGAGCGCGACCTCAGCTTCCCGTTTCGCCGCTACCAGATGCAGCGCGTGTACCGCGGCGAGCGTGCCCAGCGCGGCCGCTTCCGCGAGTTCTACCAGTGCGACATCGACGTGATCGGCAAGGACAGCCTGTCGGTGCGCTACGACGCCGAGGTGCCGGCGGTGATCTACAGCGTGTTCCGCGAGCTCAACGTGGGCGCGTTCACCATCCAGCTCAACAACCGCAAGCTGATGCGCGGCTACTTCGAGAAGCTCGGCATCGCCGACGCCGAGCAGCAGATGCTGGTGCTGCGCGAGGTGGACAAGCTGGACAAGCGCGGCGCCGACTACGTGCGCGACACGCTCACCGGCGAAGCGTTCGGGCTGAGTGCCGAGGTGGCCAACCAGATTCTCGCCTTCGTGCAGGTGCGTTCCACCTCGCTCAAGGACGCGCTGGACAAGCTCGACGCGCTGGGCGAAGGCCCGGAGGCGATGGAGCTGGGCCGCGCCGAACTGAAGGAAGTGCTGGGCCTGATCCACGCCTTCGGCGTGCCGGAAACGCACTACGCGCTCAATCTCTCGATTGCCCGCGGCCTCGATTACTACACCGGCACCGTCTACGAGACCACGCTCAACGACCACCCGCAGATCGGCTCGGTGTGCTCCGGCGGCCGTTACGAGAACCTGGCCAGCCAGTACACCAAGTCGAAGCTGCCCGGCGTGGGCATCTCGATCGGCCTGACCCGGCTTTACTGGCAGCTGCGCGACGCCGGTCTGGTCAATACGGCACAAAGCACGGTGGACGTGCTGGTGACCCAGATGGACGAGGCGCAGCTGCCGGCCTACCTGGCGGTCGCCAACGAGCTGCGCAGCGCCGGCATCGCCACCGAGGTGGTGCTGGAGGCGGGCAAGCTCGGCAAACAGTTCAAGTACGCCGACCGCGCCGGTATCCGCTTCGTGCTGGTGCTGGGCGAGGACGAGCTGGCCAAGGGCGTGGTGACGGTGAAGGACCTGCGCCGCGAGGATCAGTTCGAAGTGGCGCGCAGCGAGCTGATCAAGACGCTGCGGGTGGAGCTGGAGCAGGCGGCGGTGATGGGGTGAGTGAAGCACTGCTTCGGGCCGCCGTCTGGGGCTGTGAGCCTAACCATTGCTGAATCTTCATTGCCGTCATTCCCGCGAAAGCGGGAATCCATTGTGGCCCTGTGCGGGAAGAGCAAAATGGATTCCCGCTTTCGCGGGAATGACGGCGGAGAGGGGTGGGGCGATCGGTATCGCCCCCCCGAAAACAGCGCAGCCTGTCTTACATGATTGAACACAACGTCAGGAGACATGGATGCCTCCCAAACAACCGGCCGTTTACATCATGGCCAGCGGCGAACGCGGCACCCTGTACATCGGCGTGACCGGCGATCTCAGGCAACGGGTTTGGCAGCACCGCGACGGCGTGGTCGAAGGGTTTACCCATCGCTACGGCATCAAGCATCTGGTCTGGTTTGAACATCATCCAGACTTTCCCACCGCCATCGCCCGCGAAAAGCAGCTCAAGAAGTGGAACCGCGCCTGGAAGCTGGAGCTGATCGAATCTACCAACGCAGGCTGGCGTGACCTGTGGAGTGACCTGTTGGACTGAGGGCATCATTCCCGTTAGGTGCCACCACCCTGGCGTCTGCGGGCGCCATGCAACAAACAATTCGTCGGAGCCTTACGTGAGCCACACCATCACCCTGGACGGCAGCAGTCTCACCCGCAAGCAGCTGGTCGCCGTCGCCCGCGGCGGCGCGTCGGTGCAGCTGGATTCCGGCCAGCTCGCCCGCGTGCAGCGCGCGGCGGACTTCCTCGCCGAGAAGGTGAGCTGCGGCGAGCCGACCTACGGCGTCACCACCGGCTTCGGCTCCAATGCCGACAAGCTTCTGGGCGCCCATCGCCTGCGTGACGAACTGCCGGGCGGCAACCCGCACCAGCCGGAAGGCACGTTGCTGGACGAGCTGCAGCACAACCTGATCATCACCCACGCCGTATGCGTGGGTAAGCCGTTCGCCGAGGACGTGGTGCGGGCGATGCTGGTGATCCGCATCAACACGTTGATGCGCGGGCACTCCGGCATTCGCGTGTCCACGCTTCAGGCGCTCACCGCCATGCTCAACGCGGGCATCGTGCCGGTGGTGCCGGAGAAGGGTTCGGTCGGCGCCAGTGGCGATCTCGCGCCGCTGTCGCACCTGGCGATCGTGCTGCTGGGCGGCGGCGAGGCGTTCTATCGGGGCGAGCGCATGCCGGGCGCCGAGGCGCTGAAGCGCGCCGGGCTGGAACCGATCCGCCTGTCGTTCAAGGAAGGCCTGGCGCTGAACAACGGCACCGCACAGATGCTGGCCACTGGCGCGCTGGCGCTGGACACGCTGGAGCGCCTGCTCGACACCGCCGACCTCGCTGCCGCGATGACCCTGGACGCCTTCGCCGGTCGCAGCGGCGCGCTGCGCGAGGAGGTGCACGCGCTGCGCCCGCATCCGGGTCAGGTCGAGACCGCCGCCCGCGTGCGCGCGCTGCTGGAAGGCTCGACCCTGGTCGACATTCCGTATCACCTGGTGCCGCGCTTCCGGCAGTGGGCTGCCGATGCGTGGAGCACGCCGGAGGATCAGGCGCTCAGCTTCGACATCGGCTGGGAGTGGGTGCCGGCCAACCAGCGCCACGGTCGCGAGGCGTTCTACAGCCGCTTCCTGCCGTTCAAGGGCGGCAAGAAGCACCAGCCGCAGGACGCCTACAGCCTGCGTTGCATGCCGCAGGTGCACGGCGCGGTGCGTGACGCCTGGGCTCAGGCCTGCCGCGTGTTCGACATCGAGCTGAACGCGGTCACCGACAACCCGCTGATCTTCCCCGACAACGACGCGGCGCAGTTCATCGAGGAGCAGGTGATCTCCGCCGGCCACTTCCACGGCATGCCGCTGGCGCTGGCGATGAGCTACGTGAAGGCGGCGATCCCGGTGCTGGCGTCGATCTCCGAGCGCCGCCTCAACAAGCTCGTCGACCCGGCCACCAACGACGGCCTGCCGGCCTTCCTCACCGGCAACGAGGACGCCACCGACTCGGGTTTCATGATCGTGCAGTACACCGCCGCCGCGCTGGTCAACGACCTGGCCACGCGGGCGCATCCGGCCAGCGTGTATTCGGTGCCGACGAGCGCCAACGCCGAGGACCACGTGTCGATGGGCGCGAACGAGGCGCGCCACGTGCTGGAGATGTGCGAGGACCTCGGCCACGTGCTGGCGCTGGAGCTCTACACCGCCGCGCAGGCACTGGATTACCGCGAGGAAATGCTCAACGCCGCCCGCCGCCTGGCCGCCCGCGGCGACTGGCGCGCGCTGGCCGCCAAGATCACCAACGCGCCGCGCGAGGACAGCCCGCACCACGCCCAGTTCGTCGAGGAGGTGAAGGCACTCACGGCCGCACTGGCCGAGGTGGGCGATTACCACGCCGGCGCCGCGGTGCGCCGCGCCCATGATCGCCTGCGCCAGCACATCAGCTTCATGCACCGCGACCGCGCGATGGACGGCGACGTGCGCACGGTGTGCGAGCTGATCGCCCGTGGCGCCGTGCTCGACGCGGCCTGAGTGGCGGACGTTATTTTTTTTTCCTGATCACCCGGCGCGCCAAGCGCGTCGCCTGTTGCCGGAGTTCCTGATGAGCCTGATCCAGACCCCCGTTTCCTTCGGCGAGCTGATCGACAAGATCACCATCCTGGAGATCAAGTCGCAGCAGATCCGCGACGAAGCCAAGCTGGCCAACGTGCGCACCGAGCTGGACCTGCTCAACGCCACCTGGGCCGCGCATCCGGCCTCGCACACCGACATCGCCGACGAGCGCGCCCGCCTGCTGGCGGTGAACCAGGCGCTGTGGGACATCGAGGACCACATCCGCCTCAAGGAAAAGGCCCAGGCCTTCGACGCCGAGTTCATCGAACTGGCCCGCTCGGTGTACTTCCGCAACGACGAGCGCGCCGCGGTGAAGCGCGAGATCAACCTCAAGCTGGGCTCGCAACTGGTGGAAGAGAAGTCCTACCAGGATTACCGCGCGTCCTGATCCGGCGCTTGAGCGGGCGAAGCGTGGGCGTGCGCCCGGCGGTACGGTCTCTCGCGTGGACGCCCGCCTGCGCTGTCGTGGAGCGGCCCTCGGTGGGTGGCAGGCGAGCCCTCCTGGGGCGTCATTCCCGCGAAAGCGGGAATCCATGTTGACAGTGTCGCCCAGGGCCAGATGGATCCTAGCTTCGCGGGACTGACGCCGAGGAAGAAGGAGGGTGCTGCGCGCTTCCCCATCGGCAAGGCTTGCATCTTGTGGGTGACAAGAGGCACGGCAGGGAGTGGGTTGCCGCTTGCGCGGGGGCTTTCCCTGCCCCGAATTCACAGTCACCGTTCCGCTGACGGCAGCGTGGTCAGAAACCCCGCGCCGCAGCGAATGCCTCGAAGCGCTCGATCACGTCATCCACCGTGATCAGGTCCATCACGCCAGGCTTTTCGATCTTGGCGCCCCAGGGCAGTGCGCTGGCCGGCTTGCCGAGGAAGTGCCGCGCCGCGTCGTCATACCGGTTCACGCACCAGCGGCGGTCGGAGTAGGGGCCCGAGCGATCCGGGTTGCTGGCTGCGTGCAGGCCCAGCACGGCAGTGCCCACGGCATTGGCCATGTGCATGGGGCCGGAGTCGGGGGTCAGCAGCAGCGATGCGCGCGCGAACATCGCCAGCGCGCGTTTGAGGGTGTCCTTGCCGGTGAGGTCCAGTGGCGCTCGGGTGCAGGCGGCGAGCACGGCGTCGGCCATGGCACGTTCCTGCGCGGACGGCCCGCCGACCAGCGCCACACGCCAGTGCCGCGCCAGCGCGTGATCGATCACCGCGGCGTAACGCTCGGTGCGCCAGTTGCGCAAGGCGTGGCTGGAGGTCGGGCTGACCAGCAGCACGGGGAGATCATCCGGCCACTGCGCCTGCGCCCAGGCGCGGTCTGCGTCGGGCACGGGAATGTCCCAACGCACCTGCGTCTGCTTCAGCCCCAGTGGTTCGCAAAAGCTGCCCATGGCGTCGAGCACGTGCTCGCCGCTGCGTGCGGGGATGCGCTCGTTGACCACCAGGCTGTGCAGGTCCTTCGAACGGGCGCGGTCGTAGCCGATGCGCCGCTCGGCGCGGATGCCAAGGCTCAGAAGGTTGGAGCGCAGCGCCACCTGCATCTGCAGCAGGGCGTCGAAACGCTGGCCTTTCAGCTCCGCGTGCACCGCGCGCATGCCGGGACGCCCGGCGTCCTTGTCGAAGGTGACGAAACGCACGCCCGGCAGGTCGCCCACCAGCCGGCGCTCCAGCTTGCCGACGATCCACGTGAGCACGGTGTGCGGCCAGGCATGTTGCAGCGTGCGCACCAGGGGCACGACGTGGGTGACGTCGCCGATGGCGGACGTGCGCAGCAGGCAGATTGAGTCGGGAGCGGGCATCGGCGTGGGCTGGACCGGCTTGGGCTGAGGTGGCTTGGGCTAGACTTGCCCGGCCATGAATGCAGACAACGCCACGAACAGGCCGGGCACGATCGTGCGTGAACAGATCCGCCGGAATGCGGAAGGAGTGATTCTGTTCGACCGCGGGGTGTCGCCACAAGTCGACCACGACTGGTTCGATCCCGATCACTGGCGCCGCCACGGCGTGCTGCAATCGCAGCCGGGCGGTCGCGGCGGAGTGGCGGTGATCGATACGCCTGCCGGCGAATGCGTGTTGCGCCATTACCGTCGTGGCGGAGCGATCGCCGTGCTGATGGGCGATCGCTATCTCTGGACCGGCGCCGCCCGCACGCGGTGTTTCCGCGAATTCCGCCTGCTGCAGGCGCTCTGCACGCGGGGACTGCCGGTGCCCGAGCCGGTGGCGGTGCGCTACCGCCGGCGCGGCCTGTGGTACAGCGCGGACCTGATCACCCGGCGCATCCTGCGCAGCGACACCCTGGCAGTGCGCATGACGATGGCCGGCATCGACAGTGACCTGGCCGGGGAGGTCGGTGCACTGGTGGCGCGATTCCACCGCGAAGGCGTCTGGCACGCGGATCTCAACGCGCACAATGTGCTGGTCGGACCGGACGGGCTGTACCTGATCGATTTCGACCGTGGCCGGTTCCGCCCGGTTGCGTCGGGCTGGCGGTTGGCGAACCTGCAGCGCCTGCGGCGCTCGCTGTTGAAGCTGGGCGCGGCCGATGGCCACGGCGATGGATTCGAGCGCGATGTGTGGGCGCCGCTGCTGCGCGGCTACGAGCGGACCTTCGGCGCATGAGTTGGGCGCTGCATTTTCTCGGTACCGGTGCGGCGCATGCGGTGGAGCTGGGGTCGTCGGCGGCAGTGATCGAGCGCGACGGCGCGCCGCTGCTGCTGATCGACTGCGGACCGGACACGCTGGACCGTTATCAGCGGGCGTACGGCGACGTGCCCACGGCGCTCTACATCACCCACACGCACATGGATCACGTGGCGGGGCTGGAGCGGCTGTTCTTCAAGCTGTGGTTCGATCCGCAGCGGCGCGGGTGCGTGCGGTTGTTCCTGCATGCCGAGCTGCTGCCCTGGCTGCAGATGCGCGTGGCCGACTACCCCGGCGCGCTGGCCGAGGGCGGCGTCAATTTCTGGGAGGCGTTCCGGCTGGTGCCGTGCACGCGCGGGTTCTGGCTGGACGGATGCTGGTTCGACGTGTTCGCCACCCGGCACCATCGGCCCAGCACATCGTGGGGCGTGGCACTGCGCGGCAGCGTCGTCTACACCGGCGATACCCGTCCGGTACCCGAGCAGCTGGCGGTGCATGCGCCGGGCGACGAACGCGTGGCGCACGACTGCGGGCTGGTCGGCAACCCGTCGCACACCGGCGTGGATGATCTCGAACGCGAGTACGACGCGGCCCTGCGCGCCAGGCTCGTGCTCTACCACTACGGCAGCGCGGCCGACGGCGACGCGCTCGCCGCACGCGGATTCCAGGTCGCCCGGTCCGGCGATCGGATCGCGCTGGCGCCGCCCTCGCCACCACGCGCGGACGCCGGCTGACCGCGCGGTTGCGCTTGTCTCGGCTTGGGCGTGCGGCTATCCTTCCGCTTCTTTGCCGGGAGCGGATGACCCGGCAGGCAGGGTCCGGCACGGCGACGTTCCGGCTTCTGTCACCGGAAGCCACGCGGCGAAGCCGCTGGCGCATCCGGTGCGGAGTTTTGCGGAGAGGTGTCCGAGTGGTTGAAGGAGCACGCCTGGAAAGTGTGTATACGGCTAAACCCCGTATCGAGGGTTCGAATCCCTCTCTCTCCGCCAGTTTCTAGCATGCGCTTCGGCGGTCCGGCCGAAGCGGTTTTACTGTCTATGGTGGCCCCGTCGGTCCCCCCGCGACGATAGTTCGTAAACCCCGCCAGGTCCGGAAGGAAGCAACGGTAGCGAATGATTCGGGCGCCGGGGTGTGGCTGGCGGGGCCGCCGCCTTTTCGGGGACGCCATGGGCCCGCGGTCGCGTCGGTGCGGTATGGCCGCACGCTGCCTCCGCGGACGCCGCGCGGCTGACTTGCCCGCGTCGACTTGGCACAATCGGGATTCGCCCCAAGATCTGTCGGCCAACGCACCCCTTCGCCCGCTCCGGTCGTCGGCCGTGCCGGAACGCGACGGCATCGCGGGCCGGTCGTCCGCAACCGGGCGACGCATGAACGTCTCGAGCAGGCTTTAACGCATGTCCTATCAGGTTCTCGCGCGCAAGTGGCGCCCCCGCAAGTTCGCCGAGCTGGTGGGCCAGGAGCACGTGGTGCGCGCGCTCACCAACGCGCTCGACACCGGCCGCATGCATCACGCCTACCTGTTCACCGGCACCCGCGGCGTGGGCAAGACCACGATCGCGCGCATCTTCGCCAAGTCGCTGAACTGCGAGCGCGGCGAGTCGGCCGATCCGTGCGGCGAGTGCTCGGTGTGCACGGCGGTGGACGCAGGACGTTTCGTCGACCTGCTCGAGATCGACGCGGCCAGCAACACCGGCGTGGACGACGTGCGCGAGGTGATCGAGAACGCGCAGTACGCGCCCTCGCGCGGCCGCTTCAAGGTGTATCTGGTGGACGAGGTGCACATGCTCTCCAAGCCGGCGTTCAACGCGCTGCTGAAGACGCTGGAAGAGCCGCCGCCGCACGTGAAGTTCCTGCTCGCCACCACCGACCCGCAGAAGCTGCCGGTGACCGTGCTGTCGCGCTGCCTGAAGTTCAACCTCAAGCGCCTGCTGCCGGATCAGATCTCCGGGCAGATGAGGCACATCCTGGCGGCCGAAAACCTCGCCTACGAGGATGCCGCGATCATCGAACTGGCGCGTGGCGCCGACGGCTCCCTGCGCGACGGCCTGTCGCTGCTGGATCAGGCGATCGCCTACGGCGGCGGTGCACTCAAGGCCGACGACGTGCGGGCGATGCTGGGTAGCGTGGCGCGCGGTCAGGTATTCGGATTGCTCCAGGCACTGGCAGCTGGGCAGGGCGAAACCCTGATGCTCGAATGCGCTCGCATCGCCTCGTATTCGCCGGACTTTGGCGGCGTGCTGGACGACGTCGCTGCGGTACTGCATCGCATCCAGTTGATGCAGCTGGTGCCGGGTTACCGGCTCGAAGCGGGCGATGAGAGCGGCTCGGAGCAACTGGAGGCGCTGGCGGCCCAGTTCGAGCCAGAGGACGTGCAGCTGTACTACCAGATTGCCACCACCGGGCGACGCGATCTGACCCTGGCGCCGGACGCGCGCACCGGTTTCGAGATGGCGGTGTTGCGCATGCTCGCCTTCCGCCCCGGCGAACCTGCGCAGGCCGGCAGCGCTGCGCCACGCCCGGCACCCGCTCGCGCTCCGGCATCCCATGCCGCGCCCACGCCCGGCGCCGCGGCATCGGCTCCGCGTGCTGCCGCGCCCGCTCGTCCCGAAGCGGCGGGGGCCCGGCAGTCGTCACCGGCTGCGGTCGCCGTGCCGGCGCCGGAGCTGGCCACCGCGCCCCCGGCTACCGCGCCCGCCGCGCCGGCCACCGTGCCGCTCGATGCGCAGGGCCTGCCCGACTGGGCAGTCATCGTCGAGCGCGCGGCGCTGCGCGGTCCGCTGGGCCAGCTGGCCCAGAATGCGGCCCCGCGCAGCCGCGAAGGGCAGACCCTGACGCTGGTGCTGCAGGCTGCGCACATGCACCTGGCGGTGGAGCCGATGGTGAGCCAGATGGAAGAGCGCATCGGCGACGTGCTGGGCGAACGGATCCGACTCAAATTCACCAGCGACGTCGCAGCAGTGCTGCACACGCCGGCGGCGCGCGCGGCCGAGGCCCGCGACGCGGCCCAGGCGCAGGCGGTGCAGTCGATCGAGGAAGATCCCCTGGTGCAGGCGCTCAAGCGCGACTTTGGCGCCCGCGTGGTGCCGCAATCCATCAAGCCCGTGCAGGGCTGATCACGAACCGACGGAGAACGTGCGATGAGAGGACAGATCGGCCAGTTGATGCAGCAGGCCCAGCGCATGCAGGAAGACATGAAGCGTGCGCAGGAAGAGATCGCCCGGCTGGAAGTCACCGGCAGCGCCGGCGGCGGCCTGGTCACCGTGCTGATGACCGGCGCCCACGAAGTGCGACGCGTGCAGATCGACCGCAAGCTGTTCGCCGATGACCCGGAGATGGCCGAAGATCTGGTTGCCGCCGCCGTGAACGATGCGGTGAACAAGGTAGCCGCGGTGAGCAAGGATCGCCTGGGCGGCGTCACCGCCGGCATGAACCTGCCACCGGGCTTCAAGATGCCGTTCTGAAGACCCAGGTGACGGGTGCGCGTGTCTGGCGCGCTCCCTCTGATGCTACGTATCTGCCGCGCCGCCCGTCCCATCCACAGGCCTTGATCCGTCCATGTCCTCGTCCTCGCCACTGCTTGCCGAACTCATCGAGGCGCTGCGCTGCCTGCCCGGCGTGGGCGGCAAAAGCGCACAGCGCATGGCGTTCCACCTGCTGGAGCGCGAGCGCGAGCGGGGCCTGAAGCTGGCCGGCGCGCTGGAGCAGGCGATGCAGCGCATCGGCAACTGCAGCCGCTGCCGCAATTTCAGCGAAGAGCCAGTCTGCGCGCTGTGCGCCAGCACCAGCCGGGACCGCCAGGTGCTGTGCGTGGTCGAGTCGCCGACCGACCTGGCTGCGGTGGAGCAGGCCACCGGATACCGCGGCCAATACTTCGTACTGCTCGGCCGGCTGTCGCCGCTGGACGGCCTGGGACCGCGCGAGCTGGGTCTGCACCTGCTGACCGATCGGCTGGCCGAGGGCGAGATCGAGGAGCTGATCATTGCCACCAGCCCCACGGTGGAGGGCGAGGCCACGTCACATTACCTGGCGCAGCTCGCGCGGGCCGGTGGCGCGCGTCCGACGCGGCTGGCGCACGGCGTGCCGCTGGGCGGCGAACTCGAATACGTCGACCGCGGCACCCTGGCGCACGCGTTCGGCAGCCGCCAGGCGCTGGAATGAGCGGTACCGTCGCGCGGCGACCTCGCACACCCCTGGCCGGCACGAACCGGTGAGCGATGACCTCCCCCTGCAGCTCTCGCTGGAGCCACCAGCCGAGCACGAATACCTCGGGTTGCGCACAGCCGCCGGGCTCAGCGCGATGAGTCCCGAAGGCGCGCGTGCCGGACTGCCGGCGAGTTGGTGTGCTGCCTGCCTGCGGCATCAGGGCGAACTGGTCGGCATGGGCCGCGTCGTCGGCGACGGCGGACTGTTCCTGTTCGTGGTCGATATCGCGGTGACGCCGGCCTGGCAGCGCAAGGGGCTCGGCCAGCGCATCATGCAGTCGCTGATGGATCAGGTGCATGCGCGCGCGCCGGCACGAGCAATGGTCGGCCTGATTGCCGACGGCCAGGCGTATCGTCTGTACGAAAAATTCGGTTTCCGGCTGGTTGCGCCGGGGGCGCACGGCATGCTGTTGCGGCTTTGACGAGAGGGCGAGACACATGGGCGACACCATTTTCGGCAAGATCATCCGGCGCGAGATTCCCGCGGACATCGTCTACGAGGACGACGACGTGCTCGCGTTCCGCGACCTCAACCCGCAGGCACCGGTGCACGTGCTGTTCATCCCCAAGAAGCCGATCGCCACCCTCAACGACGGCACTGCCGCGGATGCCGAGTTGCTGGGCAAGGTGCAGCTCGCCGCTGCCCGCTATGCCAAGCAGGAAGGTTTCGCCGACGACGGCTATCGCACGGTGATCAACTGCAATCTGCACGGTGGGCAGACCGTCTACCACCTGCACGTGCACCTGCTAGCGGGGCGAAAGCTGGGCTGGCCGCCGGGCTGAGCAGCGCCGTGCCAACGGTTGCGCAGAAGGAAAAACGCCGGCGCAGGGCCGGCGTTGTTTATGCCACTTATTTTTTCGGCGGCGGTGGCGGGGTGCGCGGCACCACGATGATGCGCGGCTGGTTCCAGTACGGGTTGCCCCAGTAGCCCGGCCCCCACGGGCCAAAGCCCGGTCCCCAGAACGGGTCGTAGAAGCCCGGCGGATAGTTCACCACCGCCGGCCGGCGTGGCCACAGGTAGACCACGTCGGCCTCGACGCGCGGATAGGCGTAATTGAAGTCGCCGACCTTCTGCGAAACGATGCCGTGCAGGGTGCCGGTGACGGTCACCTCGCGGCCGCGGGTGAAGACCTCCGGATCGTAGAACCCGGCGCGGCAGGCGACGAACCGGCCCTGCTGGTTGTCGTCGTTGCTGCTGCCCGAGCGCGGCCGTGCCTGCGAGTCCAGCGGACGCGAGAGCAGGTAGAAGCAGGTTTCCTGCGGGCCGGGTTCGGTCTTGATGATTTCGCCACCCCAGCGCACGTGGGTGCCGCCGGCGCCACCTTGCTGGGCATTCAGCGTGGAGACGTCGGCATAGTTACCTTCCAGCGGCTTGGGCACCGTGGCGCAAGCGGCCAGCAGTGCGACAGCAGAGGCGAGCGTTAGCGATCGATAGACGGACATGGGGTCTCTCCAGCGGGGGCGACGGCACTGCCGTCACATTGAACTCATTGGACCACGCGCGGCGCGTGAAAATCCCGTGCGGCGCGTCGGAACGCGCGCAGCGATTCACGCGCCGGTGGGTCGCCGGCATAGCGCAGCGCCAGGTACTGCTGCATCAGCGCATCCAGCGCCTCGCGCTGGCCCGGCATCGCTCGCGCCGCACGGGTCAGGTAGTGCTGCGGACCCTCGCCACGGCGCCGCGCGACGCCGGCCCGGCCCAACTTGCGTTCCAGCAACCGCAGGCCGGCCAGCGCCGGATCCATGGCCGTGCGCCGCAGCATCGCCCAGGTGAGTCCGGCGGTGGCGAACAGCACGCTGCCAATGATCAGCAGCAGGGTCAGCATCTGCGTGTCGGTCTGCTGTACCCCGAACGGCGTGAGCAGGCCGCGCTGGCGCAGCGCATCGAAGCCGATAACGCCTTTGTCCCACCAACGGTTGACGACGTCCCAGCGGTTGCGAAACCCCTGCAGCCAGGCGTCCTGGTACCACGGGCGACCGTCGCCGCCGGCCGCGGCGGCAGCGCCCAGATTGACCCGCTCGGGCCGCACCGCGGCGGTCGGGTCGACTCGAACCCAGCCGCGGCCGGCCATCCATACCTCACTCCAGGCGTGCGCGTCGGACTGGCGCACCAGCAGGTAGTTGCCGAGCTTGTTCCAGAACCCGCCCTGGTAACCGGTAACCACGCGGGCAGGCACGCCAGCGGCGCGCATCAGCACGGTAAAGGCCGAGGCGTAGTACTCGCAGAAGCCTTCACGGGTGGAGAACAGAAAGTCGTCCATCCGGTCGCGTCCCAGTGGCGCTGGCGCCAGCGTGTAGCTGAAGCCGTCGTCGTGGAACATGTCCAGCGCCGCGCGCACGATGGCCCGGGTGTCGTCACCGTGGCGGGCGCGCCATTGCCGGCCCAGTGCCAGCGTGCGTGGATTGAAGCCTTGCGGCAGCTGTAGCGATGCCGCAAGGCCGCGCTCGAGCCGCGGCTGCAGCCGGTAGTGCAGCGCCGAAGTGAGGCGGTACGTGAGCGTGTCGTTGACCGGCCGGGCGTGCACCAGCGTTCGCCCGGGCTGAAGTTGTGCCCCTTCCACCGACGCCAGCGGAACATCGAGCGCCGGCATCACGCGACGCGCGGTCGGCAGCAGGGTGATGGTGTAGCTGACCGGATCGCTCGGCTCCGCCAGATCGGCCGGATCACCGGCGACGTCCGCAGCGTGCCAGCTGCTGCCGTCGTAGTTCCACATCACGTAGCCGCGGAAATACAGCAAGGCACGTTGTGGCAACGGGCCATCGAAGGCGACGCGCATGGCCGGGCTGTCGTCGATCAGCAGGTCGGTCATGGCGCCGGGCGACATCTCGCTGCTCAGGCCGCTGCGCGCCTGGTCGTTCTGCGGTGCGCCCCATAACGGCGCGCCCAACCGCGGCACCAGCGCGAACGCGAACAGGGTCAGCGGCAGCGACACCACCAGCAGCACCAGCCCCGGGAGCAGCTGGCGCGGCAGCGTGGTGGGCGCCTGTCCCGGCTCCAGCGATCGCAACGCGGCCAGCGCCGGGAGCAGGCCCACGCCGACGCCGACGGTGGCGAGCAGGCTCTGGTCGAACAGCAGCGCGGCCATCAGCGCGAAGCAGGCGAATGCGGTGCCGACCCGCACGTCGCGTGGCGACTCGCTCTCGAGCAGCTTGAGCACCAGCAGGCCCACCGCCAGTGCCGCGCCCGGCCCACGGCCGAAGATCGTGCCGTAGGTGGTCAGGATCGCCAGCGTGAGCAAGCCAAGCAGCGGAAGCTTCAACCAAAGCGGCGCCTTGACCGGCTCACGTCGCCGCTGCCACCAGCGCAGCGCCAGCACCACGACCAGTCCTGCGCTCAGCCACCAGGGCGAGTGCGCCGCATGCAGCACGAGCACCGCCAGCACCGTCAGCGTCAGCAGGTCGAAACTGCGCGCGCCCAGCACGGCGCCGGCCGACCGGGGCGAGCGCGCGAACCAGGTCATGGCAGCAACGCCAGGGCGCTCATGCAACGCGCGTATTGGTCGGCGCCGCTGCCGGCAGCGATCTCCTGACTGGGCAGCCACAAGCTGTAGCGGCGGCCCTGCGCGTGCGCTTCGCCGACCCAGCGGGCGAGCCGGGCGATACGCGACTCGCCGTCCAGATGCGGCAGCTCGCGCCAGTCCAGTCGCCATTCCTGGTAAGACTGCGGTTGCTCGAAGTCCTTCACCAGCAGGCCCTCGTGGCGCGCGCTGGCTTTCCACGCGATATGCCGCTGCGGATCGCCCGCGCGATAGTCGCGCAGCGCGGCGAGGTCGTCGCCGCGGTGCTGGCGCTGGCGCGCGGGGTCATCGTCGGGTGCCTGGGGAGCCGGGCCGAGGGGTTCCGGCCGGGGCCACACCAGCACCGACTGCTCCGGATACAGCCAGCTCCAGGCGCGGAACAGGCCCAGCGGCCAGGTGCTCCACACCCGCACCCGTGGCAGTGCCTGCCAGCCGCGGTGCTCGGTCGGCAGCGCGAACGTGAGCTCTGCTTCGGCGCCTGCGGCCAGTGCAAAGGCCTGTTGCTGCTCGCCGAGGTCGACGCGTACGGACTCGCGAGCGCGCGGCGCATTGAACACCAGATGCAGATCGATCGGCTGCCCGGCGATCGCGTGTCCGGCGCGAATGGTGCCGAGCACCAACCCGTCCAGCGCGCGGAACGCCACCAGCATCGAGCTCATGCTGGCCGCGCCGAGCAGGCACGTGAGCAGCAGCGCGGCGTTGTTGGTGTAGTTGAGCGACCCGACCAGCATCACCAGGAGCAGCATGCCGAAGCCGAGCCCGAACGCGGTGGGCACGATGTAGATGCGTCGACGATGCAGTTCGATCGGCAGCGGCTCGGGCTGGCGGAAGCGGGTAAGCGCGGGCAGTCGCTGTTCGGCCCAGCGCTGCATGCGTTGCAGCGACGGGGCCATCAATCCACCGCCACCTCGGCCAGCAGCTCGCGGGCCAGCGCGTCGCCGCTGCTGCCTCGGCTGGGCACCAGTCGGTGGCCGGCCAGCGGCACGAACAGCGCCTGCAGATCTTCCGGCAGCACGTGGGCACGCCCGCTCAGCAAGGCCCAGCTGCGGGCCGCGGCCAGCAGCGAGAGCCCGGCGCGCGGGGAGAGTCCCACGCGAATGTCGGTGTGGCGCCGGCTCGCCGCCAGCAGGGCCTGCAGGTAGTCGAGCAGCGCCTGGCTGGCAGTGATGGCCTGCGCGCGCTGCTGCAGGTCCAGCAGGCTCGCGCCGTCGAGCTTGGGCTGGAGCTGGCCGAGCAGGCTGCGACGATCGCTGCCTGTGAGCAGCGCGCGCTCGGCGCTGGCGTCGGGGTAACCCAGCGACACGCGCAGCATGAAGCGGTCCAGCTGCGAGTCGGGCAGGGCAAAGGTGCCGTTGAGATCGAGCGGGTTCTGCGTGGCCACCACGTAGAACGGCACCGGCAGGGCGTGCGTCTGCCCGTCCACGGTGACCTGGCCTTCGGCCAGCGCCTCAAGCAGTGCGCTCTGGGTCTTCGGCGTGGCGCGATTGATCTCGTCGGCGAGCAGCAGCCCGGCGAAGATCGGGCCGGGATGGAACCGGAACTGCGCCGTCTCGCGCTCGTACACGCTCACGCCGATAATGTCCGACGGCAACAGGTCGCTGGTGAACTGCACGCGCTGGAAGTCGAGCGAGAACGTGGCCGCCAGGGCATGCGCGAGCGTGGTCTTGCCCACCCCGGGCACGTCCTCCAGCAGCAGGTGGCCGCCGGCGATCAGGCAGGTAAAGGCCAGCTTGACCTGGCGCGGCTTGCCCAGCAGCACCTGGTTGACCTGGGTCAGCGCCGCCTCGAGGCGTTGGATGAGCGGATCGTCGCGAAGCGGAGTGGTGGCAGACATGGTGGTAGGCAGTTCCCTGGCGACGCGGCAGAGCGCAAGACGTGCGTGACCGGTCGAGTGTAGTGGTGCCTGTCGCACGCTGGCGAGCCACGTTCGTGGCACTGTTTGTCGCGCTCACGGCGGTCAAGGTGATGCTCGCGATGCGCCTGGCGCCGTTCGGCGACGAGGCGTTCTATTGGCAGGAAAGTCGTCATCTGGCGTGGGGTTACAGCGACCTGCCGCCGCTGACCGCGTGGCTTGTCCGGCTTGGCGAAGCCGTGGCGGGGCACGGGTTGCTGGCGATGCGCTGGCCGTTCCTGCTGTTGGGGGCAGCGCTGCCGTGGCTCGTCGTGCAGTTTGCGCGCGAGGCGTTCGATGATCGGGTCGGCTGGCAGGCCGGCCTCCTCTGCCTGGTCCTGCCGCTTGCCGGCACGCTGGGTGTGCTGACCCTGCCGGACGTGCCGCTGACCGTGGCGATCGCGCTGGCCATGCTGGGCCTGCTGCGCGCTGCCGCGCGCGACCGCCGTGGCGACTGGCTGCTGCTGGGCCTCGGCCTCGGCATCGCCTGGAGCACGCACTACCGAGCGGCCATGGTGATGCTGGTAGGCCTGCTCTTCATGGCGCTGGAGCCGCGGGGGCGGCTTCTGTGGCGAAGGCCGGGCCTGTGGCTCGCGCTCGGCTGCGCCACGTTGGGGTTGCTGCCGCTGGCCGTGTCCAACTGGCAGCAGCATGGCGCGGGGGTGGCCTTCCAGCTGGTCGACCGCAATCCCTGGCAGTTTCACGCCAGCGCGCTGGTCCAGCCGCTGGAACAGGCGCTGGCGTGCACACCCTTGTTGTATGGCGTGTTGCTGTGGTCGGCGTGGCAGGCCTGGCGTCGCCGCGGGCAGGGCGCGCCGTGGGACGTGCTCGCGTGGCTGGCGGTCGGCTTCATCGGCCTGTATTTCGTGCTCGGCCTGTTCGCGGACGACCTGCGTTTTCGCGCGCACTGGCCGCTGCCAGGCTACCTGCCGCTGCTCGCCGCGCTTCCGGCGCTGCTCTGGCACCCGGGTGGCTCGTTGTTCGGCAGGCGTCTGCTGGCCTGGGCCGCCTGCACGGCCTTGCTGGGGCAGGGGCTGGTGCTGGGTTACCTCGCGCTGGCCACCACCCCCGGCGGCGCGGCGCGGCTGGCCGGAGCCAAGGCCTTTCCCTATGCGTTTGTGGGCTGGCGCGAAGCGGCTGCGCTGGTGCGGCCAGCGATCGCGGCCGCGCCGACGGCACTGCTGGTGGCGGACAACTTCGTGCTGGCCGCGGAGCTGGAGTTTTTGCTGGGAGGGCGGCGTCCGGTCTTCAGCCTGGACAGCCCGCTGAACATCAAGCACGGGCGGGCGCCGCAGTTGGCGATATGGCAGCGCGACGAGCATGCCCTGCGGGCGCATGCCGGTGAGCCGATGCTGCTGGTGGTGGAAGAGACCGCGCAGAGCGAACGCGAACGGCTGGCGTGGCAAGGCACGTTGTGCCGCCGCATCGAGGCGCCGCGCCTGCTCGGCCGGGTCGATGGCTATGCGCGACGCAAGCGGTTTGCGCTGTACCTCGGTACCGTGCCGGCAACCGGTGCGGGCGACCAGCCCGCGGACGGTCGCGAGCGCGCTGCGTGCGTGATCTGGCGACAGTCGCACGAGGCCGCGCAGCCGTAATCGCGGCCCGCGCGTCTCAGGGAATCGTCATGCCGGCGGACCGTAGCAGGCGGGCGAGGGCGATCAACGGCAGCCCCACCAGTGCGGTCGGGTCGTCCGTGGTGATGCGGTCGAACAGGCTGATGCCGAGGCCCTCGCACTTGAAGCTGCCGGCGCAGTCCAGCGGCCGCTCGCGCGCCACGTACCGCACGATCTCATCGTCGTGCAGCGGACGAAATACCACGGCGGTGTGGTCCACGTGCGTTTGCTGCGTGCCGTGGCGCGCGTCGAACAGGCACAGCGCCGTGTGGAAATGCACGGTCCGGCCGCGGCTCAGGCGCAGTTGCTCGCAGGCACGCTCGATGCTGCCCGGCTTGTCCAGCACCTCGCCATCCAGTTCCGCCACCTGGTCGGAACCGATCACCAGCGCCTGCGGGTGCGAGCGGGCCACTGCCCCGGCCTTGGCGCATGCCAGGCGCAGCGCACGCGCGGGCGCACTCTCGCCCGGTAACGCCGCCTCGTCGGTACCGGGCGCAGCCTGGGCGAAGCCATCCAGCAGCCGGTGCAGCAGTTCGGCGCGGTAACGCGAGGTGGAGCCCAGCACCACCGATGCGGTCATGCCCCCGGCTCGCGCTGGATGTGCTCGCGCATGGCGCTGTCCAGGTCGTGCTGGGCCTGGCTCAGCGCCGCCATCAGGGGCTGCAGGCGAGCGCGGGTGTCGCGCATCGACCGGGCGGTCTCTTCCATCTGGTCGAGGCTGGCCCACGCGGCGCAGTCGCGGATCCACAGCCGCTGCTGGAGCAAGGCCCGCAGGCCCGCATCGATCGCCTGCCGGGCATCCTTCTCGCTGGCCTGCGGTGTGTCCGGATTGAGCGACATGACGGCATGGGCCTGCTGCAGACCGCCGCGACAAGTCTTCAGGTCCGCCTCGAGCCGGTCGGCCAGGTCGAGCAGGTTCTGCAGGCTCGCGTTGCGCTGCCACTGCCGCTTGCGCTGCGCCAGCACCATGCCGACGCACACCACGAGCAGCCCGAACAGGGCGGCTGCACCGGCTATCATCATCTGGGGAGTCACGTGCTCGCTTCGCCGGAAAAGTCGGATGCCCAGTCTGCCGCATGCGGGGCGGCGCAGGCAAAAGGCCCGCCGTGGCTCCCGGCGTGCACGCGAAGGGGTTCCCGCCCGGCTCGGCTGTTGACTTGGAGCCGGGGCAAACCCATAATTTCGCGATTATGTCCGTGACACTGCCAGAGTCCGTGGACGCTTGGCGCATGGTTTCGGCGCGGCGTTCGTTTGTTGGAACGCTTCCTGTAGCCTCGATGCCCCGCCTTTGCGGGATGCTCGCGGGCAACAGCGGCGAGGTCGAGTTCGAGCTGGAATTCGGTCGCGACGAGCTGGGCACGGCATATCTCGATGTACGCGCCAAGGCGCCGCTTACCGTGGTCTGCCAACGCTCTCTCGAGCCGTTCGTGCTGCCGGTGGAAGTGGACAACCGCCTCGGGTTGATTCGTTCGGAGCGGGAAGAGTCGGGGCTGTCGCCCGGCTGCGAGCCGCTGCTGGTCGAGGAGACCGGCATGCTGGTCACCGCCGACGTCATCGAGGACGAACTGTTGTTGGCGCTGCCGCTGGTTCCGATCAATCCGGACAGCGCGTTGCCTGAAGAAGTGACAAGCCCGTCGGAGGACGACAGTCCTGCCCAGGGTCGTACCGATAATCCGTTCGCGGTGTTGCGCGAACTCAAGAAATAACCCGCTCGATACAAGCGATTACGTTGGAGATCCGCCATGGCCGTTGCCAAGAGCCGCAAGACCCCGTCCACCCGCGGCATGCGTCGTTCGCACGACAAGCTGCAGACCGTGCAGCTGTCGACCGACCCGACCAGCGGTGAGGTGCACCTGCGCCATCACGTGACGGCCGACGGTTACTACCGCGGCAAGAAGGTGATCGACACCGCGACCACGGCGGTCGAAGAGGATTGATTCGAGCCTTCGGGCATCGATGATCGGCAGGACGGCGCGGCGACGCGCCGTTTTGCTTTCAGGCGCCCGCGCACGTAACTTGTCGGTCCCGCCCGCCGCAGTGTCACCCGTCTCGATGGACGGGCCGCCGCCCGCACGACCGCGCTGATGGATAGTTGAATGGCCCCGATCTACGCCCGTATCACCGGTACCGGCAGCGCACTGCCGGATCGCGTCGTCACCAATGCCGATCTCGAGAAGCTGGTCGAGACCAGCGACGAGTGGATCGTTGCGCGCACCGGCATTCGCGAGCGGCACATCGCTGCACCGGGCGAGACCACCGGCGACCTGGCAGTCACTGCCGCCCAGCGTGCGCTGGAGGCTGCGGGGGTGAAAGCGTCCGAGTTGGACCTGATCGTGCTCGGCACCACCACGCCCGACATCATTTTTCCGTCCACCGCCTGCCTGGTGCAGCACCGTCTCGGGGCCAACGGCTGCGCCGCGTTCGACGTCAATGCGGCCTGCTCGGGCTTCATGTATGCGCTGGGCATCGCCGACAAGTTCATTCGCAGCGGCCAGTCGAAGAAGGTGCTGGTGATCGGTGCCGAAACGCTGACCCGCATGGTCGACTGGACCGAGCGCGAGACCTGCGTGCTGTTCGGTGATGGTGCCGGTGCGGTGGTGCTGGAGGCTTCCAGCGAACCGGGCATCTTCGCCACCTGCCTGCACGCCGACGGCGGGCACAAGGACCTGCTGTACAACCCGGTCGGCGTGTCGGCTGGTTTCACCGACGAGCCGAATCATGGCGTGCGCATCCGCATGTCCGGCCGCGAGGTGTTCAAGGTGGCAGTGAAGACACTCGATTCGCTGGTCGACGAGACGCTGCAGGCCGCCGGCATGCAGGAGTCGGACATCGACTGGCTGATCCCGCACCAGGCCAACCTGCGGATCATCGAGGCCACCGCCAAGCGCCTGAAGATGTCGATGGACCGGGTGGTGGTGACGGTCGACAAGCATGCCAACACCTCCTCCGGCTCGGTGCCGCTGGCGCTCGACTTCGCCGTGCGCTCGGGCAAGGTGCAGCGCGGCCAGACCCTGCTGCTGGAGGCCTTCGGCGGCGGCTTCACCTGGGCGTCGGCGCTGCTGCGCTACTGATCGCAGTCGCCGGATGTCACCTCGGATGCCGCCTTTCGGGGCGGCATCTGCGTTCTACGGCACGAAACGTCGCGATACGGCTGCGTACGTCAGTGAATGCTGGCACCATGCCCGTTTTCCATGATCGGGTTTCGCCTGCATGACTGCATCTGCCTCCTCGCTGGCCTTCGTCTTTCCCGGCCAGGGCTCCCAGTCCGTCGGCATGCTGGCCGAGCTGGCCGAGCTGCATCCGCAGGTGAGGGCGACGTTCGACGAGGCGTCGGACGGCGCAGGCGTCGACCTGTGGGCGCTCAGCCAGCAGGGTCCGGAGCAGCAGCTCAACCGCACCGAATATACCCAGCCGGCGTTGCTGGCGGCCAGCGTGGCGGTATGGCGCCTGTGGCGCGCGCAGGGCGGTGCCGTGCCTGCCCAGCTTGCCGGTCACAGCCTCGGCGAGTACAGCGCGCTGGTCGCCGCCGAGACGATTGCCCTGCGTGACGCCGCACACCTGGTGCGCATTCGCGGCCAGGCGATGCAGGAGGCCGCGCCGGAAGGCTCCGGTGCCATGGCCGCCGTGCTCGGCGCCGACGATGCGGTAGTCGAAGAGGCCTGCCGCGATGCGTCGGGAGTGCACGTAGTGGTTGCGGCCAATTTCAACTCCCCGGGCCAGGTGGTGATCGGTGGCCACGCCGATGCGGTGGACAAGGCGCTGGCCCTGCTGGCCGAACGCGGTGTGCGCAAGGCGGTGAAGCTGCCGGTGAGCGTGCCCTCGCACACGCCGCTGATGCGCGAGGCCGCCAACCGGCTGGCCGAGGCGATGACGGCTTATGCCTGGCACGTGCCGAAGATTCCCGTGGTGCAGAACGTGGACGCCCGCGTCCACGACACGGTGCAGTCGATCCGCGAGTCGCTGGTCAGCCAGCTCTATCTGCCGGTGCGCTGGACCGGCTGCGTGCAGGCGCTGGTCGCCGGGGGCGCCACCCGCATCGCCGAGTGCGGGCCAGGCAAGGTGCTGGCGGGTCTCGTCAAGCGCATCGACAAGTCGGTCGAGGCGCGCGCGCTCGGCACCCCGGGCGACTTCGAGACCACCCGCACCGAGTGGGTCTGAGCCCTCCCGATTTCGAACCGAAAGGATTTGTGCATGAACGACATACTCAAGGGTGAGGTCGCGCTGGTCACCGGCGCGAGCCGCGGCATCGGCGCGGCGATCGCCGACGAGTTGGCCGCCATGGGCGCCACCGTGATCGGCACCGCGACCAGCGACAGCGGTGCATCGGCGATCGGCGATCGCCTGGCCGCGCGCGGCGGCCACGGCCGCAAGCTCGACGTCACCGACGGTGCCGCCGTCGATGCGTTGATCGATGGCATCGGCAAGGAGTTCGGCGCCGTCTCCATCCTCGTCAACAATGCGGGCATCACCCGCGACCAGCTGCTGATGCGCATGAAGGACGAGGACTGGCAGGCGATCCTCGACACCAACCTCACCTCCGTCTACCGCACGTCCAAGGCGGTGATGCGCGGCATGATGAAGGCGCGCAAGGGCCGCATCATCTCGATCGCCTCGGTGGTCGGGGTCACGGGCAATCCGGGGCAGGCCAACTATGCGGCGGCCAAGGCCGGCATCATCGCGTTCTCCAAGTCGCTGGCGCGAGAGATCGGCAGCCGCGGCATTACGGTGAACGTGGTGGCGCCGGGCTTCATCGACACCGACATGACGCGCGCGCTCAGCGAGGAGCAGCGCAGCGGGCTGCTTGGCCAGATCGCACTTGGCCATCTCGGTGAGCCCACCGACATCGCCAAGGCGGTAGCCTTCCTGGCGTCCCCCGCGGCGGCCTACATCACCGGCGAGACGCTGCACGTCAACGGCGGCATGTACATGCCGTGACACCGGCGGCGCATCGCGCCGCCCCTGATCGGGCCAGTTGTCGCCACCGAACCCGTTTTAGGCGACAATGCGCTCTTCGCGCTGGCCTCCGGGCCATCGTGGCTCCACCGTCAGCGGGACGTACAAGCCCTCCCGGGCACGCGACCGCAGGCTTATGCCGGAACCCGCCGGCGCAGCATAAAAATTTCTCCTTGGGAGGTTTGGTACATGAGCACCATCGAAGAACGCGTCAAGAAAATCGTCATCGAGCAGCTGGGCGTGAAGGAAGATGAGGTCACGGCGAACGCTTCGTTCGTGGACGATCTGGGCGCAGATTCGCTGGACACGGTCGAGCTGGTGATGGCTCTGGAAGAAGAGTTCGAGACCGAGATCCCGGACGAAGAAGCCGAGAAGATCACCACCGTGCAGCAGGCCGTCGACTACATCAAGGCCCACTCCAAGGATTGATCGAGTCGGGAGCCGGAAGTGCTTCATGCCTTCCCCGGTTCCGATGATCCGATAGCGAAAGCTGCGCCACATTGGCGCAGTTTTCGTTTCTGAATTCTGCAACGTCCGATCCCGTATGGTGCGCTAGCCGCGCCGGGCACATCGGACGCGTCCACCGGCGGCCGATCCGCGGCGGACGGCGACACCATGGCATCACGAAGGAACTAGAGCATGAGCAAGCGACGCGTGGTAGTGACCGGCATGGGCATCATCTCGCCGGTCGGCAACGACATTGCCACGGCCTGGAAAAACGTGCTGGAAGGCAACAGCGGCATCGGCCCGGTCACGGCCTTCGATGCCAGCGCCTATGCAACGCGCATCGCCGGTGAAGTGCACGGGTTCGACCCGGTGGCGGCGTATTTCCAGGGCACCGACGTGCCGCCGGACGAGCAGCGCTCGATCGGCAAGGACTTCAAGCGGATGGATCCATTCATCCACTACGGCATCGTCGCGGGCACTCATGCGTTTCGTCAGTCCGGCCTGCAGGTCACCGATGCCAATGCCGCGCGCATCGGCGTGGCCGCTGGCGCCGGCATCGGCGGCCTGCACACGATCGAGGCTACCGCCATCGAGCTGGCAGAGAAGGGGCCGCGCAAGGTGTCGCCGTTCTACGTGCCCAGCTCGATCATCAACATGGTGGCCGGCAACCTGTCCATTTACCACGGCCTGAAGGGCCCGAACATCGCGCTGGTGTCGGCCTGCACCACCGCCGCCCACAACATCGGCATGGCGATGCGCGTGATCCAGTACGGCGATGCTGACGCCATGCTGGCCGGCGGTGCCGAGTTCGCCACCACACCCACGGCGATGGCCGGTTTCTGCTCGGCCAAGGCGATGTCCACCCGCAATGACGATCCGACCCACGCCAGCCGCCCGTGGGATATCGGCCGTGACGGCTTCCTGCTGTCCAATGGCGCCGGCATGCTGATGCTGGAGGAGTACGAATTCGCCAAGGCGCGCGGCGCCAACATCCTGGCCGAGATCATCGGTTTCGGCATGAGCGGCGACGCATTCCACATCACCGCGCCCAGCGGTGAGGGTGCCGAGCTGGCCATGCGCAATGCACTGACCGATGCCGGTCTCGCGCCCGAAGGCGTGCAGTACGTCAATGCACACGGCACCTCCACTCCGGTGGGTGATCTGGGCGAGGCCAGGGCGATCCGCAACGTGTTCGGCGAGCACGCCACCGCCAAGGGCCGGTTCGCAGTGAGTTCCACCAAGTCGGTCACCGGCCACCTGCTCGGTGCCGCCGGCGGCGTGGAGGCGATCTTCTCGATCATGGCGCTGCGCGACGGCGTGATGCCGCCCACCATGAACCTGCAGGAGGTCGACCCCGAGGTCGCTGCGCTGGGCATGGATCTGGTGGCCAACCGGGCCGAGCAGGCGACGCTGGATGTGGCGATGTCCAACTCGTTCGGGTTCGGCGGCACCAACGGCACGTTGGTCTTCCGTCGCGTCTGAGTACCGCGTGACCTGCCATCGCCGCCGGCTGAGCGGCCAGCGCGACCTGCTCGCGCTGGCCGCTGCCTTTCCCGAGCGCTATGCCGGCCTGCTGCAGAGCGTGGTGCACGCCACGCCACAAGCGCGTTTCGACATCCTGTTCGTCTGTGCGGGCGAGCGGCTGGAGCTGGGTGCGAGCGGGGAGCTGCGCGACGAACGCGGCGCCGTCGTGCAAGGCAGCTTCCTCGACGCGCTGGACGCACGCTGGCGTGCGTTGCAGTTGCCATGCGAGCCCGATGACGCGCTGCCGTTCCGCGGCGGCTGGCTGCTCTTCCTTGCCTACGAACTGGCCGGCCAGATCGAGCCGCGGCTGGCGCTCGACCCGCCCGCGACCATGCCGGTTGCACTGGCGCTGCGCTGCCCTGCGGCAGCAATCATCGACCACCACCGCGGCGACACGACATTGGTGGCCGAGGCGGGTCACGAAGCGCTGCTGGACCAGGTCGAGCACGACCTGGAACGGGCACCGCCGCGCTCGACTGTGGCGTTCCCGGTGCAGATCGATGAAGACCCGCCGGCACGGTTCCTCGAGGGCGTGGCGCGCATCCATGACTACCTGCGCGCCGGCGATATCTTCCAGGCGAACCTGTCGCGCGCCTGGCGTGCCCGCTACGCCGCCGAGCCCGCCCCCGCGGCGCTGTACGAAGCCCTGCGCTGCGCCAACCCCGCGCCGTTCGCCGGATTGCTGCAGCAGCCGGGCTGGGCGGTGGTCAGTTCATCGCCGGAGCGGCTGGTGGAGTCGCGCGCCGGCCTGGCGCAGACTCGCCCGATCGCCGGCACCAGGCCGCGCGTGGCTGGCGATGACGAGTCTGCGCGCATTCTGGAGCTGAGCGCTCACCCGAAGGAGCGCGCCGAGCACGTCATGCTGATCGACCTGGAGCGCAACGACCTGGGGCGCGTGTGCGCGCCGGGGACGGTCGAGGTCGACGAGCTGATGGTGGTGGAGAGCTATGCCCACGTGCACCACATCGTGTCGAACGTGCGCGGTCGCTTGCGCCCGCAGGTGACGCCCGGGCAACTGATCGCGGCGACCTTTCCCGGCGGCACCATCACCGGCTGCCCCAAGGTGCGTTGCATGGAGATCATCGCGGAACTGGAAGACGCGCCGCGTGGCGCGTACACCGGCGCGATGGGCTACCTCGACCGCAATGGCGACATGGATCTCAACATCCTGATCCGCACCCTGGCGGTGGTCGGCGACACCGTGACGTTGCGTGCCGGTGCGGGAATCGTGGCCGACTCGGTGGCTGCCGCCGAGCTGGACGAGACGCGCGCGAAGGCTCGCGGCCTGCTGCGTGCGCTGGGCGCCACCGACTGATGGGTCCGCGCATGCTGATCGATGGCGTGGCGGGCGAGGTGGTTCCGGCACTGGATCGCGGGCTGTGTTACGGCGACGGCCTGTTCGAGAGCGTTCGCTTCGAGGGCGCCCACGCACCGCTGTGGTCGCGTCACATGCAGCGCCTGCGGGAAGGCTGCGATCGGCTGGCGATCGCGGCGCCGGATGCGGCGGTGCTGCTGGAGGAGGCGCGAGCGGTCAGTCGCGGCATGCCGCGCGCAGCCGTGCGTATCACGGTCACCCGCGGCGTGGGCGAGCGAGGCTATGCGCCACCGGCCGTGCCGGTGCCCAGGCGGGTGGTTGCCGCGTTCGACCTGCCCATGCCGGGTGCGGAGGCGCTTGTCCATGGCGTGCGCGTGCGCCGTTGCCGGCTGCAGCTGTCCGAGCAGCCCCTGCTGGCCGGCATCAAACATCTCAACCGGCTGGAGCAGGTGCTGGCGCGTGCCGAGTGGAGCGATTCCACCATTGCCGAGGGCCTGCTGTGCGATGCGGCTGGCCGGGTGATATGCGCCACCATGGCGAATCTGTTTGCGGTCATGGATGGCCAGCTGGTGACGCCTTCGCTTAAGCGCTGCGGCGTGGCCGGCGTGGCGCGAGCGGAGGTGCTGGCCGTGCAGGCGGCAGCCCAGGTGCGCGATATCGGCTTCGACGAGCTCATCCGCGCGGAAGAAGTCTTCCTCAGCTCGAGCATCCGCGGCATCCTGCCGGTTCAGTCGGTGGGCGCTAAGGTCTTCGCCCCCGGTACCTTCGCCCGTGGCCTGCAGCGGCACTGGCGGAATCTCGGTTTCACGTTGGAGCAGGCATGAGTCGATTCGTTATGCGCGGCCGCGCGGCGTGGCGCGCCCTGGTGCTGTTGCTGCTGCTGGCCGGTGCCGTGGCACTGGCGTGGGGCTGGCGCGACTTCGCCCGTTTCAGCGCCTCGCCACTGGCGGTCAGCGGCCAGCACGCAACGCTGGATGTGCCGCGCGGCAGCGGCTTCAAGCAGATCGTCGCGCAGCTGCGCGAGCAGGGTCTGACCCAGGCCTCGCCCTGGTACTGGCGCGCGCTGGCCGAGCAGATGCACGTCGCCGGGCGCCTGCACGCGGGTGAGTACGCGCTCGAGCCGGGCATCACGCCGCGCACCCTGCTGCAGAACATGGCCGCCGGCCACGTGCTGCAGCATGACTTCACGATCGTCGACGGATGGACCTTTGCCGAGCTTCGCGCGGCGCTGGATCGCTCCGACACGCTTGATCATCTCAGCACCGGGCTGGACAACGCGGCGCTGATGCAGCGGCTGGGGGCACCGGGCGAGGCGCCGGAGGGCCGCTTCCTGCCCGAGACCTACGCATTCGTGAAGGGTGACAGCGACCTCGACGTACTCAAGCGCGCCCGCGCAGCCATGCAGAAGACGCTTGATGCCCTGTGGCCCGGCCGCGACAAGGACCTGCCGCTGGCCACACCGTACGAGGCGCTGATCCTGGCCTCGATCGTGGAGCGCGAAACCGGGCGCGCCGACGAGCGCAAGCGGATCGCTGGCGTGTTCGTGCGCCGCCTGCGAAACCACATGCTGCTGCAGACCGACCCAAGCGTGATCTACGGCATGGGCGCGAGTTACGCCGGCAACATCCGCCGCAGCGACCTCGCCACCGATACGCCCTACAACACCTACACCCGTCCGGGTCTCCCGCCCACGCCCATCGCGCTGCCCGGCAAGCCGGCGATCGAAGCCGCACTGCATCCGGCGGACGGCGACGCGCTCTACTTCGTCGCCCGCGGCGATGGCAGCCACGTTTTCGCAAGCACCTTGGCCGAGCACAACCGCAACGTCGCCTGCTTCCAGTTGAAGCGCTGCCCATGAACCTGCGCGGACGCTTCATCAGCCTCGAAGGCGGCGAAGGGGCCGGCAAGAGCACCTTGCTGACGGGCCTGCGGGACCACTTGGCAGGGCAGGGTATCGACCTCGTGCAGACGCGCGAGCCCGGCGGCACGCGGTTGGGCGAAGCACTGCGAACCCTCCTGCTCGATCCCGCGCTGGGTGGGCTCAGCGCCGAAAGCGAGTTGCTCATGATGTTCGCCTCGCGCGCGCAACTGGTGCGAGAGCGCATCGCGCCGGCGCTGGAGGCGGGCCAATGGGTGCTGTGCGATCGCTTCGCCGACGCCAGCTACGCCTACCAGGGTGGCGGTCGAGGCCAGCCGATGGAGCGGATCGCCTCGCTCGAGTCCTGGGCCTGCGCGGGGCTCGCGCCGGACCTCACCCTGCTGCTCGATCTGCCCGTCGCAGCGGGCCGTGCGCGGGCGGCGGGCCGGGGCGAGGCGGACCGGATCGAGGCCGAAGCGGATGCTTTCTTCGAGCGCGTGCGTGCGACCTATCGCGCACGCGCGCTGGCCGAGCCACGGCGCTTCAGGATGATCGATGCGGGCGGCACGCCACAGCAGGTGCTGCACGAGGCGATCGCGGCGCTGCAGCCGCTGCTGCGGGAGGCGAGCCGATGAGCGCCATGCCCTGGCACGCCGAGCACTGGCAACGCCTGCAGGCAAGGCGGGAGCGCGGCGCCCTGCCGCACGCGCTTCTGCTTTGCGGGCCGGCGGGTCTGGGCAAGCGCGTCTTTGCGGAACGCTTCGTGCGGGGATTGCTTTGCGTGCAGCCGGTGGGCGGCGAGGCGTGCGGGCACTGCCGCAGCTGCGCCCTGCTGGCCGCCGGCAGCCATCCCGATCGCGTCGCGGTGAGCTACGGCTTGCGCAAGGACGGCGTGCAGCGCAGCGAGATCGTGGTGGACCAGGTTCGCGATCTGTCCGCCCGGCTGGCGATGTCCAGTCAGTTCGGTGGCTGGCAGGTCGCCACCATCGACCCGGCCGATGCACTGAATGCCGCCGCCGCCAATGCGCTTTTGAAGACGCTGGAAGAACCGGCTGCGCAGACCATGCTGGTGCTGGTGGCCGATGCGCCCTGGCGCCTGCCGCAAACCATCCGCAGCCGCTGTCAGCGCTTCGAGTTCCAGTTGCCGGAAGCCGCCGCCGCCCTGGCGTGGCTGCAGACCCAGGGCGTGGAGGACGGCGCCGCGGCGCTGGAGGCCGCCGGTGGCAATCCGGGGCTGGCACAGCGCTGGTCGCAGGACGGCTCGCTGGCCCGCCGCCGCGAGGTGCGACGGGACCTGGCCGCCTTGGCGGGCGGGCGCGGCGAAACCATGGAGGTAGTGCGCCGGTGGCTGGAGCAGGAGCCGGCGCAGCGGGTATGGTTTGCCGCGCAGGCCGCAGCCGACGAGGCGCGCGCCCGCACCGCAGGTGAGCCCGGCCCGTTGTCCAGCGCGCTCGATGCGATAGGTCTGCTGGACTGGCACGCCAGTGCCAACCGTACGCGTGAATCACTGCGCGGCCCGCTGCGCGGTGACCTCGCGCTGCTGGAACTGCTGGCCCGCTGGCGCTGACGCGCCGGTTCGTCGGTCCGGGCTTCCCGATCATGGCTTGGCCCTCGTCCGCGCAGACCCGCCTGCTGGTGGTGGCGCCTCACCCCGACGACGAGACGCTCGCCGGCGGCGTGCTTGTCCAGCAGGTGCTGGCCGCCGGCGGCGCGGTGCACGTGTTGCTGCTGACCGATGGCGACAACAATCCGTGGCCGCAGCGCTGGCTGGAGCGGCGTTGGCGCATCGGGCCGGCCGAGCGGCAGCGCTGGGCAAGCCTGCGCCGGAGCGAGCTGTGCGAGGCGATGGGTGTGCTGGGGCTGCCTCCGCATGCGCTGACTGCATTCGGCTGGCCGGACCAGGGGCTGACCCGCCGGCTGCAGACGTCTGCCGGCGAGTCGCGCGCCGCCGTACGCGCCGTGCTGGACGCTTTCGAGCCCACGGTGGTGGCGATGCCGGCGCTGGAGGATCGCCATCCCGACCACAGTGCCGCCCATGTGGTGATGCGCCTGGCGTTGGCCGACCTGGTGCCGGCACCGGCCATGCTGCTCTACACGGTGCACACAAGCGCGGCCGCGTCGGCTGGCGACATCGCGCTGCAAGCCGATGCTGCCCAGCAGCGGCGCAAGCATCAGGCGCTGGCGTGCCACCGCACTCAGCTCGCTCTCAGCGGCAAGCGCATGCAACGTCTGGCTGCGCGTACCGAGTCCTACCGCTTCCAGCCCGCCGCGCCGTGCGACGCGCTGCCATGGCATCCGCCGCGCGCGGTGTGGCCATGGCTCACCCTCACCATGGTGAGCGCCGAGGGCGGCCGGGTGCTGTCGTGGAATCCGGCGGCCACCGCGCCGCACGACGCGCCCACAGTCTTTGCCAAGCTGCAGCTGGCCTGGCCGTCGCTGTGGATTTTCGACCACTGGGGCTGGTGCGAACTGCGGCGATGACCCGCCCGTCGCGCTTTGCGCCCGCCCTCGCGCATCGCTACGATGGCGTCCTGCCATCCGATCTGCGGATGGCCCGCCAGGAGCCGGCATGAATCCCGTCGTCGCCCGCCAGGGCATCCTCTCGCTTAAGATCAAGGACATTCCTTCGCTGTATGCGGCGTACATGCCTTTCCTGAAGCAGGGCGGGCTGTTCGCGGCGACCACCCAGCGCTACGCGCTTGGCGACGAGGTGGTGTTGCTGATCAGCCTCATCGACGAGAGCGAACGGATGTCGGTCGCGGGCAAGGTGGTGTGGATCAGCCCCGTGGGTGCACAGGGCAACCGCCCGGCTGGAATCGGCGTGCATTTCAACGAGTCCAGCGACGGCGAAGTCGCGCGTCAGCGGATCGAGAACCTGCTCGCAGGCATGACCGCATCGGACCGCGCAACCAGCACCATGTGACGCACGCCCGGCAGGACGCGCACGGCGACGCAAGGTCGCCAAAACGCCGCACCGCAATACTTGTCGCGTCACCTGCCTGCACTGATACAATAGTGCGATCCCCGAAACAGATCGCAGCTGATCGAACGCTCGCAAACGGATTGCGAGCGACCGTGACGAAGCCAATCGCTGTCGTCGCCCTTCGCTGAAGCTGCTCCCGGACCGTCCATTCCACGGTCACTGATGCGCCCGCGGGCGCGGAGGTACGTTGCATCGTGCTCGCCGAATACTGGCCCATCCTGTTGTTCATCGGCGTTGCCACCGGCCTGGGCCTGGTGCTGCTCGCCGTCGGTCTGCTCGCCGGTCCGCGCCGTCCGGAAGCGGAAAAACTTGCGCCGTACGAGTGCGGCTTCGAAGCCTTCGAAGATGCGCGCATGCGTTTCGACGTGCGCTATTACCTGCTGGCGATTCTTTTCATCATCTTCGATCTGGAAATCGCCTTCCTGTTTCCGTGGGCGGTGGTGTTCCAGAAGATCGGCCTCACCGCGCTGATCGAGATGGCGCTGTTCCTGCTGCTGCTGGTGATCGGCTTCGCCTACGTCTGGAAGAAGGGAGCGCTGGAATGGGAATGATGTCTTCCGTCGAGCGGGTGATGCACAACCCGCAGCCGCTGAACCTGGTCGACGACATCCTGCGTCCGGCCGGCGACAACCCGATCGTGCAGCGCGGCTTCGCCACCACCTCGGTCGATGCGCTGATGAACTGGGCGCGCACCGGCTCGATGTGGCCGATGACCTTCGGCCTGGCCTGCTGCGCGGTCGAAATGATGCATGCCGGTGCCGCGCGACTGGACCTGGACCGCTACGGCGTGATCTTCCGCCCCAGTCCGCGCCAGAGCGACGTGATGATCGTGGCCGGCACCCTGGTCAACAAGATGGCCCCGGCGCTGCGCAAGGTCTACGACCAGATGCCCGATCCCAAGTGGGTGATCTCGATGGGCAGCTGCGCCAACGGTGGCGGCTACTACCACTACTCGTATTCGGTGGTGCGCGGCTGCGACCGCATCGTGCCCGTGGACATCTACGTGCCCGGTTGCCCGCCTACGGCTGAAGCGCTGATCCACGGCATCCTGCAACTGCAGAAGAAGATTCGCCGTACCAGCACCATCGCGCGTTCCTGAAGGCGCTTGCCCCATGACTGACACGCAAGACACTTCGCTCGCCGCCCGGCTGGCTGCCCGCTTCGGCGACACCCTCGCCATCAGCGTGGTTCGTCGCGAAACGACCGTCGAGCTGGCTGCCGCGGACCTGCTGGCCGTGGCCACTGCGCTGCGCGACGAGCCGCAGTTCCGCTTTGGCGAGCTGATTGACCTGTGCGGCATCGACTACCTCGGCTACGGCCAGACCGAGTGGGAAACCGACACCGCTGCCGGCGACGGCTTCTCGCGCGGCGTGGAAGGCGCTGCGATGGGTCGCTTCAACTGGGAGGGCCGCCCGCTGCCTGGGCGTAGCCCCCGGCGCTACGCCGTGGTGGTGCACCTGCTGTCGATCGAGAACAACCAGCGGCTGCGCCTGCGCGTGTTCGGCGAGGACGACACGCTGCCGGTGGTGCCGTCGCTCACCTCGGTGTGGGCGGGCGTCAACTGGTTCGAGCGCGAGGCCTTCGACATGTACGGCATCCTGTTCGACGGCCATCCGGATCTGCGCCGCATCCTCACCGACTACGGCTTCGTCGGGCATCCGTTCCGCAAGGATTTCCCGCTGATCGGAAACGTCGAGGTGCGCTACGACGCCGAGCAGAAGCGCGTGATCTACCAACCGGTCACGATCGAGCCGCGCGTGCTGGTGCCGCGCACCATCCGCGACGACGCCGATCTGCTGCAGGCCAAGGCCGAGGCCGCCGACCACTGGCGGGAGAACTGAGAATGGCCCAGGAAATCCGCAACTACACGATGAACTTCGGCCCGCAGCATCCCGCAGCCCACGGCGTGCTGCGCCTGGTGCTGGAGATGGACGGCGAGACCATCGTGCGCGCCGACCCGCACGTGGGCCTGCTGCACCGTGGCACCGAAAAGCTGGCCGAATCCAAGCCGTTCAACCAGTCGATCGGCTACATGGATCGCCTCGACTACGTGTCGATGATGTGCAACGAGCACGCCTACGTGCGTGCCATCGAGACACTGCTCGGCGTCGAGCCGCCGGAGCGCGCGCTCTACATCCGCACCATGTTCGACGAGATCACCCGGATCCTGAACCACCTGATGTGGATCGGCTCGAACGCGCTCGATCTGGGCGCGATGGCGGTGTTCCTGTACGCGTTCCGCGAGCGCGAAGAGCTGATGGACTGCTACGAGGCAGTTTCCGGCGCGCGCATGCATGCCACCTATTACCGCCCCGGCGGCGTCTACCGCGACCTGCCTGCGCAGATGTCGCAGTACCGCGAGTCGCCCTGGCACAAGGGCGCCGACCTCAAGCGCCTGAACAGCTGGCGCGGAGGGTCGATGCTCGACTTCCTCGATGCGTTCACGGCCGACTTCCCGTCGAAGGTGGACGAGTACGAGGAACTGCTCACCAATAACCGTATCTGGAAGCAGCGCACCGTCGGCATTGGCGTGATCAGCCCGGAGATGGCCCAGCAGTGGGGCATGACCGGCGCGATGCTGCGCGGTTCCGGCGTGGAGTGGGATCTGCGCAAGAAGCAGCCGTACGCCAAGTACGCGCAGATGGACTTCGATATCCCGGTCGGCGTCAACGGCGACTGCTACGACCGTTACCTGGTGCGCGTGGAAGAAATGCGCCAGTCCAATCGCATCATCCAGCAGTGCGTGAAGTGGCTGCGGGCCAATCCGGGCCCGGTGATGCTGAAGAACTTCAAGGTCGCGCCGCCGTCGCGCGAAGAGATGAAGGAGGACATGGAAGCCATGATCCATCACTTCAAGCTCTTCACCGAGGGCTACGGCGTGCCCGCCGGCGAAACCTATTGCGCGGTCGAGGCGCCGAAGGGCGAGTTCGGTTGCTACCTGGTGTCCGACGGCGCCAACAAGCCGTTCCGCGTGCACCTGCGCGCGCCGGGCTTCGCGCATCTCTCGTCGATCGATCCCATCGTGAGCGGCCACATGCTGGCCGACGTGGTGGCGATGATCGGTACCTACGACCTCGTGTTCGGCGAAGTCGATCGCTGAGCCGGAGGAAAGAACCCCATGAAAGCCACCGGACATTTCGATCAGGTCAAGAACGTTGACCCGCTCGTCGTACTCACCGAGCACACCCGCCATCACATCGATGCGTGGGTGGCCAAGTTTCCGCCCGATCGCAAACGCTCGGCGCTGATCCAGGCGTTGTTCGCCGCGCAAGAGCAGAACCAGGGTTTCCTCACCGACGAACTGATCACTGCGGTGGCGAAGTACCTCGATCTGCCGTCGGTGTGGGCGTACGAGGTTTCGAGCTTTTATTCGATGCTGGAAACCAAGCCGGTTGGCCGCAACAACGTGGCGATCTGCACCAACATTTCCTGCTGGTTGAACGGCGCCGAGGAGCTGGTGCGTCACTGCGAAAAGAAACTCGGCGTGAAGCTCGGCGAGAGCACCGCGGACGGTCGCGTGTACCTGAAGAAAGAGGAAGAGTGCATTGCGGCGTGCGTGCGCGCGCCGGCAATGACCGTCAACGGGCATTACCACGAAAACCTGGACGTCCAGACGCTCGACAAGATTCTGGACGGGTTGGAGTAGATCATGGCAGTCGGACCCGCACCGCAAGAACATCAGGTTGTCCTGACCACACTACATTTCGACAAGCCGTGGGCGATCGGCAGCTACGAGCAAGTGGACGGCTACAAGGCGTGGCGCAAGATCCTCGCCGAGAAGCCCGACCCCGCGACGCTGATCGAGGAGATCAAGAAGAGCGCCCTCCGTGGTCGCGGCGGCGCAGGTTTTCCGACCGGGCTGAAATGGTCGTTCATGCCCAAGGGCACGATGCAGAAGTACATGCTGTGCAACTCCGACGAATCGGAGCCCGGCACCTCGCATGACCGCGACATCCTGCGCTACAACCCGCATGCCGTCATCGAGGGCCTGGCGATCGGCTGCTACTGCACCGGTGCCACGGTCGGTTACAACTATCTGCGCGGGGAGTTCCATCACGAGCCGTTCGAGCATTTCGAAGAAGCGCTGAAAGAGGCTTATGCCGCGGGTCTGCTGGGCAAAAACATCCTGGGCAGCGGCATCGACGTGGATATCCATACCGCGCTCGGCGCCGGCGCCTACATCTGCGGCGAAGAAACGGCGCTGATGGAGTCGCTTGAAGGCAAGAAGGGTCAGCCTCGGTTCAAGCCGCCGTTCCCGGCCAACTTCGGCCTGTATGGCAAGCCCACCACCATCAACAACACCGAGACGTATGCCTCGGTGCCGGCGATCCTGCGCAACGGCGCGGACTGGTTCCTCAATCTGGGCAAGCCGAACAACGGTGGCGTCAAGGTCTTTTCGGTCTCCGGCCACGTGGCCAGGCCGGGCAATTTCGAGATCCGACTCGGCACGCCGTTCAAGGATCTGCTGGAGATGGCCGGCGGCATGCGCCCGGGTCGCACGTTGAAGGCGGTGATCCCCGGCGGCGTCTCCATGAAGGTGTTGCCGGCGGACATCATGATGGACCTGACGATGGACTTTGACGCCATCCAGAAGGCCGGTTCGGGCCTCGGCTCGGGTGCGGTGGTGGTGATGGACGACACCACATGCATGGTCAAGGCCTGCCACCGTATCTCGCGTTTCTACATGGCCGAATCCTGCGGCCAGTGCACGCCGTGCCGCGAAGGCACCGGCTGGATGTATCGCGTGCTGTCGCGCATCGTCGAGGGCAATGGGACGCAGGACGATCTGCATCGCCTGAAAGCGGTGGCCGGGCAGATCGAGGGGCACACCATCTGCGCCTTCGGTGAAGCCGCCGCGTGGCCGGTGCAGGGTTTCCTGGGCCGCTTCTGGCATGAATTCGAATACTTCGTCGAGCACGGTCGGTCGATGACCGACGACGCGTTCGCAAAAACCGACCGTGGAGTTGCCGCATGAGTGCGCAGCCGGTAAATAACGCGGCGCCCGATCTGCTGAACATCGAGATCGACGGCAAGCCGACGCAGATCCGCAAGGGCGCCATGATCATCGAGGCGGCCGACGGCATCGGCGTGCCGATCCCGCGGTTCTGCTACCACCGCAAGCTGCCGATCGCCGCCAACTGCCGCATGTGCCTGGTCGACGTGGAGATGGGCGGCAAGCTGATGCCCAAGCCACAGCCGGCCTGCGCCACGCCGGTTGCCGAAGGCATGAAGGTGATGACGCGCTCGGACAAGGCGCTGAAGTTCCAGAAGGACGTGATGGAGTTCCTTCTGATCAACCATCCGCTCGACTGCCCGATCTGCGATCAGGGCGGCGAGTGCGAGCTGCAGGACGTGTCGCTGGGCTACGGCCGGGGCGTGTCGCGCTACACCGAGCGCAAGCGCACCGTGGCCGACGAGAACATCGGGCCGCTGGTCGCCACCGAGATGACCCGCTGCATCCAGTGCACCCGCTGCGTGCGCTTCACCAGCGAGATCGCCGGCACCTACGAGCTCGGCGGCATGAACCGCGGCGAGAACCTGCAGATCGGCACCTATATCGGCAAGACGATCGAGACCGAGCTGTCCGGCAACATCATCGACGTCTGCCCGGTGGGGGCGCTGACCAACAAGCCGTTCCAGTTCCAGGCGCGGCCGTGGGAGCTCATCGCGCGGCCTTCGATCGGCTATCACGACGCGCTGGGCTCGAACCTGTGGCTGCACACCCGTCGTGGCGAAGTGCTGCGCACGGTGCCGCGAGACAACGAGTCGATCAACGAGTGCTGGCTGGCCGACCGCGACCGTTACAGCTATCAGGGCCTGTACGCCGCCGACCGGGTCACGGCACCGGAGGTCAAGCGGGACGGCCGCTGGCAGCCGACCACCTGGGAGGATGCGCTGTCGTTCGCCGCCGAAGCGCTGCGCAAGACGCCGGGCAGCGAGCTCGGTGTACTGGCGCATCCGGCGACGTCGAGCGAGGAGGGTGACCTGCTGCTGCGCCTCGCCCGCGGCCTGGGTAGTGCTCACGTGGATCATCGCCTGCGCCAGCGCGATTTTGCCGATGCCGCGGTGGCATCACCGTTTGCCATGCCCGTGGCCGCGGTGGCCCAGGTCAAGGCGGCCCTGCTGATCGGTTCGCAACTGCGTCACGAAATGCCCCTGCTGAACCACCGCCTGCACCAGGCGGTGAAGGCGGGGGCACGGGTCTATGCCGTCAACCCCGCTGGCTTCGACTTCAACTATCGGCTGGCCGGCGAGGCGGTGGTGGCGCCGCACGCGCTGGTCCAGGCCACGCTGTCACTGGCCAAGGCCGCGGTTGCGGCGGGCGCCGAAGCCCCTGCGGCACTCGCCGATGCCATTGGCAGTGCCGAGTTCGACCAGGGCGATGCAGATGCGCTTGCCGCGCTCAAGCAGGGCGAGTCGCTGATCGTGCTCGGCGAGCTGGCCGTGACGCATCCGGAGGCCTCCTGGCTACGGGCGATTGCGCGGTTCCTCGCCGATGCCACGGGGGCCGCACTGAACGAGCTGCCGGTGGGCGCCAATGCGGTCGGGCTGGCCCGGGTAGGCGTCTTGCCGGGCAACGGCGGCCTCGATGCTCAGGCAATGCTGACGCAGCCGCGCAAGGGTTACCTGCTGTATGGCGTGGAGCCGCCGCACGATTTCGCCGATGGCGAGGCAGCGTTGCGTGCGCTGCACGGCGCCGAGACCGTGGTGGCGTTCTCGGCGTATGCCAGCGCCACGCTGCGTGACGTGGCCGACGTGATCCTGCCGATCGCACTGCTGCCCGAGATCGACGCCACGCTGGTGAACGTGGACGGTGTGGCACAGCAGCAGTTGGCCGGCGCCAAGGCGCCGGGCCAGGTGCGGCAGGGCTGGAAGGTGCTGCGTGCACTGGGCGGCCTGATGCAGCTGGCCGGGTTCGAGTTCGACGACATGGCGAGCCTGCGCGAGGGCATGCAGCAGCGTGCCGCCCATGCCGCCGGCCATGCGTTGGCCCAGCGTGCCCCTGCCGCGGGGCTGAGCCGGCTCGCGATCTGGCCGATCTATCGCATGGATGCGGTACTCCGCCGTGCTCCTGCGCTCAACGCCCATCCACTGAACCGCGCCCCGGCGGTCCGCCTCAACGCGGACGAGGCGGCGCGGCAGGGGCTTGGCGATGGCGCCGCGGCACGCGTGGGCAACGTGGCCCTGCCGGTCGTGCTCGACGCTGCGGTGCCAGACGGCGCGGTGTGGATCGATGCAGCCCACGAGCTCACCGCCACCCTGCCGGCTTACGGCGCGTCCATTTCACTCAGCAAGGCCTGACCCGATGCTTGAGCAACTTTTCAATCAGGTGGGTCTGCCGGTCCTGTACATCGTGGCGATCGTGCTGCCGCTGATCATCGCCGTGGCGATGTTCGTGTACTGGGAGCGCAAGGTCATCGGCTGGATGCACGTGCGCATGGGGCCGAACAAGATCGGTCCGCTGGGCTTGCTGCAGGCGTTCGCGGACGTAGTCAAGCTGCTGATCAAGGAAGTGATCCTGCCGACCAACGCCAACCGTTTCCTGTACTACCTGGCGCCGTTGCTGGCGCTGGTGCCCGCGCTGGCGGCGTGGGCGGTGATCCCCTTCGGCGAGCGGATGGTGCTGGCCAACGTCAACGCGGGGCTGCTCTACCTGCTGGCAATGACCTCGCTGGGCGTGTACGGGATCATCCTTGCCGGCTGGGCTTCCAACTCGCGCTACGCGCTGCTGGGCGCCATGCGTTCGGCCGCGCAGGTGATCTCCTACGAACTGGCGATGGGCTTGTGCCTGGTCTGCGTGCTGGTGCTCGCCGGCTCGCTCAATCTCAGCGACATCGTGCATGCGCAGGCCGGCAACAAGGGCATGCTCGAGTGGTTCATGTGGCCGCTGCTGCCGGTGTTCGTGATCTATTTCATCTCCGGCGTGGCCGAAACCAACCGTGCGCCGTTCGACGTGGCCGAGGGCGAGTCGGAGATCGTGGCGGGATTCCACGTGGAGTATTCCGGTTCGGCGTTCGCGATCTTCTTCCTGGCCGAATACGCCAACATGATCCTGGTCAGCTTCCTGGCATCGATCCTGTTCCTGGGCGGCTGGCTCAGCCCGCTGCAGGGCGTGGTGCATGCCGACGCCCCGAACTGGATCAACTGGATCTGGACGGGCGGCTTCGCGTGGTTGTTCATCAAGGCCTTCGTGATGAGCTTCCTGTTCCTCTGGTTCCGCGCCAGCTTCCCGCGCTACCGCTATGACCAGATCATGCGGCTCGGCTGGAAGGTATTCATTCCCATCACCATCGCATGGGTTCTCGTGGCCGGCTGCATGAAGTATTTCGGCTGGGTCAGCATCGGCACGGGGGTCTGAAGAAAGCCATGTCCCGCATTACCCACTATTTCAAGAGCCTGCTGCTCATCGAGCTGCTCAAGGGCATGGGCCTGACCATGCGCTACATGTTCAAGCCCAAGTACACGATGCGCTACCCGATGGAGCACATCCCCAAGTCGAACCGCTTTCGCGGGCTGCACGCACTGCGCCGTTATCCGAACGGCGAGGAGCGCTGCATTGCCTGCAAGCTGTGCGAGGCGGTGTGCCCGGCGCTGGCAATCACGATCGACTCGGCGCCGCGTGCCAGTGACGGGCAGCGTCGCACCACGCGCTACGACATCGATCTGTTCAAGTGCATTTTCTGCGGCTTCTGCGAAGAGAGCTGCCCGGTCGACTCCATCGTCGAGACCTCGATCCACGAGTACCACTTCGAGCAGCGTGGCGAGGCGATCGTGACCAAGCCGCAGCTGCTGGCCATCGGCGACCGTTTCGAGGTGGACATTGCTGCGGCCCGCGCGCAAGACGCGGCGTACCGGTGAGGGCAGGGACATGATCAATCCACAGTTGTTCCAGCTCATCTGCTTCTACGCATTCGCCGGCGTGACCGTCGCCTCTGCGCTGGCGGTCATCACCCTGCGCAACTCGGTGCACGCCGTGCTTGCCCTGGTGCTCACTTTCTTTTCCAGTGCCTGCCTGTGGCTGCTGGCGGAGGCGGAATTCCTGGCGATCGCGCTGATCGTGGTCTACGTCGGCGCCGTGATGGTGCTGTTCCTGTTCGTGGTGATGATGCTCGACATCGACCAGGAGAAGGTGCGCGAGGGCTTCGTGAAGTTCCTCCCGGTGGGGCTCGTCGTTGCGTTGGTGATGCTCGGCGAGATGCTCGCGCTGATCGGCGTGCGCGCGATGCATGCAACGGCACTGGGGCCGAATCCGGCCACGGTGGCGGGTGTTACGAACACCGCGTGGCTGGGCGGTGCGCTCTACACCGAATACCTGCTGCCGTTCGAGATCGCGGCACTGATCCTGACGGTGGGCGTGGTGGCAGCCGTGGCCCTGACGCTGCGTCATCGGGGCGGAATCCGCCACCAGACCGCAAGCCAGCAGGTTTTCACCAATCCCGCCGATCGCCTGCGCATCGTCAAGATGGCGCCGGATCTTTCTTACGACCGGCCAGCCGACGCGGCCGTCGCGAGCCTGCCCGAGGAGCCCAAGGCATGATCACGCTCTCGCACTACATCGTGCTCGGCGCGGTGCTTTTCTGCATCTCGGTCGCCGGCCTGTTCATCAACCGCAAGAACGTCATCGTGCTGCTGATGGCGATCGAGCTGATGCTGCTGGCGGTGAACATGAACTTCGTCGCGTTCTCGCGCTTCCTGGGCGACGTGTCCGGGCAGGTGTTCGTGTTCTTCATCCTTACCGTGGCTGCGGCGGAATCCGCCATCGGCCTGGCGATCCTGGTCCTGCTGTTCCGCAATCGCAGCACGATCAACGTCGCCGAAATCGACAGCATGAAGGGTTGACCCGATGCAGCTTTCGACATCCATTCTGCTGCTCATTGCCCTGGCGCCACTGGCTGGTTGCCTGCTGGCGGGCTTTTTCGGCAAGTTCATCGGCCGGGCCGGCGCGCACAGCGCCACCATCGCAGGCCTGCTGGTCGCCTGCGGGCTCTCGTTCTACGTGCTTTACCAGACGACGGCCGGCGGCGCGGCCGTCTACAACCAGAACCTGTACACCTGGTTCGAGATCGGCAAGTTCAGCGCCAGCGTCGGTTTCCTGGTCGATCATCTGACCGCGATGATGATGGTGGTGGTGACGTTCGTGTCGCTGCTGGTGCACGTGTACACGATTGGCTACATGGCTGAAGACCCCGGCTATCAGCGCTTCTTCAGCTACATCTCGCTGTTCACCTTCTCGATGTTGATGCTCGTGATGAGCAACAACTTCATGCAGCTGTTCTTCGGCTGGGAAGCGGTGGGCCTAGTGTCGTATCTGCTGATCGGCTTCTGGTACAAGCGACCGACCGCCATCTTTGCCAACCTCAAGGCGTTCCTGGTCAACCGCGTGGGCGATTTCGGCTTTCTGCTCGGCATCGCCGCGGTGCTGTATTTCCTCGGCACCATGGACTACGCGACCGCGTTTGCCGGTGCGCCGTCACTGGTCGGGAAGACGCTGCAGATCACCCAGAACCACGCGTGGGACGCAGCCACCGTGATCTGCGTACTGTTGTTCATCGGCGCCATGGGCAAGTCGGCCCAGGTGCCGCTGCACGTGTGGCTGCCCGATTCAATGGAAGGCCCGACCCCGATTTCGGCGCTGATCCACGCCGCGACGATGGTGACGGCGGGCATCTTCATGGTGGCGCGCATGTCGCCGCTGTACGAGCTGTCCGGCTCGGCGCTGAGCTTCGTGATGGTGATCGGCGCGACGGGTGCCCTTTTCACCGGCCTGATCGGCATCGTGCAGAACGACATCAAACGGGTCGTCGCGTACTCCACGCTGTCGCAGCTCGGCTACATGACGGTCGCGTTGGGCGTGTCGGCGTATTCCGGCGCGGTGTTCCACCTGATGACCCACGCGTTCTTCAAGGCGCTGCTGTTCCTGGGCGCCGGCTCGGTGATCATCGCCATGCACCATGAGCAGGACATGCGCTACATGGGCGGCCTGCGCAAGTACATGCCGATCACCTGGATCACCATGTGGATCGGTTCGCTGGCGCTGTGCGGCGTGCCGTTCTTCGCCGGGTTCTATTCCAAGGACGCGATCATCGAGGCGGTGGGCGAATCGCACCGCTGGGGCTCGGGCTATGCGTATTTCTGCGTGATGGCCGGTGCTTTCGTCACCGCGCTGTACACCTTCCGCCAGATGTACCTGACCTTCCACGGCAAGGAGCGCTTCACCGTGGTGGCCGAGCACGGCCATGGGCACGACCATCACCCGGTCGACGATCCTTCCGTGCCGCATCACGATGCGCACGGCGAGGAGCACGGCGCCACGCACGACGAGCACCATGCCGGTCATGAGCCGGGTGTGCTGCATCACGCGCCCAAGGAGTCGCCGTGGGTAGTGACGCTGCCGCTGGTGCTGCTGGCCATTCCGTCGCTGCTGGTGGGCTTCTTCACCGTCGGGCCGATGCTGTTCGGTGACTGGTTCGGTCAGGCGATCCACGTGGACGAAGCGAACAACGTGCTCGGAGAGCTAGCGCACGAATTCCACGGGGCGCTGCCGATGGCGCTGCACGGCTTCCTGCAGATGCCGTTCTTCCTCGTGCTGGCGGCGTTCGTCATCACCACCTACATCTACCTGTTCAACCCCGCGCTGGCCGGTTCGATCAAGAAGGCGCTCAAGCCGCTGTGGGTCGTGCTCGACCGCAAGTACTGGGTCGACGACCTGTACTTCGCCCTTTTCGCCCGCGGCGGCGTCAAGCTTGGTCGGTTCTTCTGGAGGGCGGGCGACGCGGCGGTCATCGACGGCGCGCTGGTCAACGGCTCGGCCGGTTTGGTGCAGCGCATCGCCAGCGGCGCGCGCCGCCTGCAATCCGGCTACCTCTACCACTACGCCTTCGCGATGATTCTTGGCCTGATCCTGCTGCTCGGCGGATTCTGGCTGGTCGGGCAATAAAGGGAACTCAGCTCCATGTTCAATCATTTGCTCAGCCTGCTGATCTGGCTCCCGGTCGTTGGCGCCGTTCCCGTGCTGCTGGCCGGCCATGGCAAGCCGAACCTTGCGCGTTGGCTCGCGTTGCTGGTGGCGGTGCTCGCGTTTGTCGTGAGCCTGTTCCTGCTGGTCCAGTACGACCCGGCCAACCGTGCCATGCAGCTGGTGGAGGACCACCTGTGGATTGCCTCCCTCGGCGTACATTACGGCCTGGCCGTCGATGGCATCTCGGTGGCGCTGATCGTGCTCACCACGTTCGTGAGCATCCTCGTCATCGTCGGCGCCTGGGAGGTGATCCAGGACAAGCCGCACCAGTACATGGCGGCCATGCTGGTGCTCGAGGGGCTGATGATCGGCGTGTTCTGCGCCACCGACGCGCTGCTGTTCTACGTGTTCTTCGAGGCCATGCTGATCCCGATGTTCATCCTCATCGGCATCTGGGGTGGTCCGCGCCGCGTCTACGCCACGTTGAAGTTCTTCATCTACACGTTCCTCGGCTCGATCTTCATGCTGGTCGGCCTGATCTACCTGTACCTGAAGGCCGGCACGTTCGACCTGCACACGCTGGCGGCGCTGCCGCTGACGTTGAGCGAGCAGAGCTGGCTGTTCTTCGCCTTCCTGCTGGCGTTCGCGGTCAAGGTGCCGATGGTGCCGGTGCATACCTGGCTTCCCGACGCCCATGTGGAAGCGCCTACCGGCGGTTCCGTGGTGCTGGCGGCAGTCATGCTGAAGATCGGTGGCTACGGATTCCTGCGGTTCTCGTTGCCGATCGTTCCCGATGCGTCGGCGCACTTTGCCCCGCTGGTGATCGTGCTCAGCCTCGTCGCCGTGGTCTACATCGGCTACGTGGCGCTGGTGCAGGAGGACATGAAAAAGCTGGTGGCGTATTCGTCGGTGGCCCACATGGGCTTCGTCACGCTCGGCATCTTCATTGCCTTCATGCTGGTGCGCGACAGCGGCAACCTCGACATGGCCAAGCTCGGCATGCAGGGTGCGATGGTGCAGATGATTTCGCACGGCTTCGTGTCCGGCGCGATGTTCACCTGCATCGGCGTGTTGTACGACCGCATGCATACGCGCCAGATCAAGGACTACGGCGGCGTCATCAACGTGATGCCCTGGTTCGGCTTCTTCTACGTGTTGTTCGCCATGGCCAACTCCGGCTTGCCGGGCACCAGTGGCTTCGTCGGCGAGTTCATGGTGGTGCTGGCCAGCTTCTCCGCCAACCCGTGGATCGCCTTGTTCGCCGCCTTCACGTTGATCATCGGCGCGGCCTACACGCTGTGGATGGTCAAGCGGGTGCTGTGGGGAGAGGTCACCAACCATCACGTGGCCGAAATGAAGGAGATCAACGGTCGCGAGACGTTCGTGCTGGTTGCCTTCGCCGTTGCCGTGCTTGCGCTGGGCATCTGGCCGCAGCCGCTGATCCACCTGATGGACACCTCGGTGTCGCAGCTGGTCCAGCAGCTCGCTGTTCACAAGATCTGATCGGGACCGACCATGCCCTCAATGAATGACATCCTGATCCTGCTGCCGGAGTTCTACCTGGTGGCGGCCGCGTGCCTGCTGTTGCTGCTGGACGCGTTCATGAAGCCGGAGCAGCGCGGCCTGCTGCACTGGCTTTCCATCGCCGTGGTGGCGGTGGCGATTTATCTGGTGGTGGCCGGTGCGCCGCCGGTGCCGGTGAGGGCGTTCCACGGCATGTTCCTGCGTGACGGCGTCGCCACCGTGCTCAAGGTTTTCGCCTTGCTGACCACGATCCTGGTGTTCGTGTATTCCCGGCCGTATCTGCGCGACCGCAAGCTTTTCCTCGGCGAGTTCTACACGCTGATGATCTTCGCGCTGATCGGCGTGATGCTGCTGGTGTCGGCGGGCAACCTGGTCACCGTATACCTGGGGCTGGAGCTGCTTTCGCTGTCTTCCTACGCGCTGGTTGCACTCAATCGCGACGCACCGCTGCCCTCGGAGGCAGCCATGAAGTACTTCGTGCTCGGTGCACTCGCGTCCGGCATGCTGCTGTACGGCATGTCGATGGTGTACGGCGCTTCAGGCATGGGCGGCGCGGCAACGCTCGAGCTGTCGCGGTTGCAGCATGTGATGGGCTACACGACCGCGCCGACGCTGCTGCTGTTCGGGCTGGTGTTCATGGTGGTGGGCATCAGCTTCAAGCTGGGTGTCGCGCCGTTCCACATGTGGATTCCCGATGTCTACCAGGGTGCGCCGACCCCGGTTACCACGTTCATCGCCTCCGCGTCGAAGCTCGCCGCGTTCGGCATGGCCTATCGGTTGCTGGCCGGAAGCATGGGTGAAGTAGCGCACCAGTGGCAGTTGATGCTGGCGGTGCTGGCGGTGCTGTCGCTGGCGATCGGCAACCTGGTCGCGATCGTGCAGACGAACCTCAAGCGCATGCTGGCCTACTCGACCATCTCGCACATGGGTTACCTGCTGCTCGGGCTCGCGGCAGCCAATCCCGAGGGCTATTCGGCAGCGTTGTTCTACGCCATCAGCTATGCGTTGATGAGCACGGCGTCGTTCGGCGTGATCCTGGCGCTGTCGCGGGCAGGTTTCGAGTGCGAGGAGATCGACGACCTTCGCGGCCTCAACCAGCGCTCGCCCTGGTTCGCCTTCCTCATGCTGCTGGTGATGGTGTCGCTGGCCGGCGTGCCGCCGATGTTCGGCTTCTTCGCCAAGCTGCTGGTGTTGCAGGCGGCGATCCATGCCGGGCTGATGTGGCTGGCCATCGTCGGTGCCGTGTTCGCGATCATCGGCCTGTACTACTACCTGCGCGTGGTCAAGGTGATGTACTTCGACAAGCCGCTGGAAGGGTCGGAGCTGCGTGCACAGGCTGATGGCTCGCTGCGGATCGTGCTTTCGCTGAACGCGCTGGGTCTGCTGGCGCTGGGCCTGTACTGGGGACCGCTGATCGCGTGGTGCCGCAGCGCGTTCCCGGTCTGAGGCAACTTTCTGACAGAAAAAGCGACAAGAGGCTTGCAAGAAATCGGCCATGTCGCTATAGTTTGCGGACTCTGATGCGGGGTGGAGCAGTCTGGCAGCTCGTCGGGCTCATAACCCGAAGGTCGCAGGTTCGAATCCTGCCCCCGCTACCAGATCTTTCTTAGAACAAGAAAGCCTCCTCGTGAGGCTTTTTTGTTGGGCGCAAGGAAGCGTCGCATACTGGCCGGGCATCTGCCTGCAGGCCGGTAGCCCGGAAAGGCTGGATGAGCCGGCACATCGGCGTGGTAAGGGACTGGGCCGTTTCGAGCCCTTTTTTTGTTTCTGGCGATTGGAAAAACGATCCGGACCGACATGGATACGCAGGCACTGGCAAAACGCTTCACCGACGTTCTGGCCGATCTCGGGCTGGAATGCCTCGGTGTCGAGTTCACCCCGTCGCATGGGCAGAGTACGCTTCGCGTTTACCTCGACGTGCTGGACCGCTCCGGCGGCCGCGAGGTGAACGTCGACGACTGCGAGTCCGCGAGCCGCGAACTCTCGGCACTGCTGGACGTGGAAGACCCGGTTCCGGGTCATTACGTGCTGGAAGTGTCCTCGCCCGGTATCGATCGTCCGTTGTTCACCGCCGAGCAGTTCGCGCGCGTGCCGGGGCAGGAAGTGAAGATCCTGCTCAAGGCGCCCATCGAGGGTCGCCGCCGCCTGCGCGGCAAGCTGGTTCAGGTGGAGGGCGAGCGGATCGTGCTGGAAGCGGAAGGCAAGACATTCGAATTCGACCATGCGGACGTGGAAAGCGCGCGCGTGGTGCCGGACTGGGTGGCGCTCGGCTACGTGCCGCAGCCCAAGCGCGGCGGCAAGACACCGGCCAAGACGGCCCCCAAGTCATCCATCTGAAAGCGATCGGGCGTCCGCTGGACGCTAACGGAGTTGCTGCAATGAGCAAAGAACTGTTGCTGGTAGTCGACGCGGTAGCCAACGAGAAAGGCGTGCCGCGCGACGTGATCTTCGAGGCAATGGAGGCCGCACTGGCCTCGGCGGCGAAGAAGCGCTACCCGGACGAGGATCCGGACATCCGCGTGGAGATCGATCGCCAGTCCGGCGAGTACGAGACCTTTCGCCGCTGGGAGATCATTGCCGACGACGGCGAGATGGAGTCGCCTTATTTCCAGGTGCGCCTGATGGATGCGCTGGACGAGCGCGAGGACGCCCAGGTCGGCGAGTACGTCGAGACCCAGATCGAGAATGCCGAGTTCGGCCGCATCGCGGCGCAGGCCGCCAAGCAGGTGATCGTGCAGCGTGTGCGCGAGGCCGAACGCCAGCAGGTGGTCGACGCGTTCCGCGATCGCATCGGCGAGCTGGTGGTGGGCATCGTCAAGCGCGTCGAGCGTGGCAACGTCTACCTCGACCTGGGCAGCAATGCCGAGGCCTTCATCCCGCGCGACAAGACGATTCCGCGCGAGTCGGCTCGCGTCGGCGACCGCGTGCGTGGCTATCTGTACGAAGTGAAGTCGGAAGTGCGTGGTCCGCAGCTGTTCGTGTCGCGCGCCGCACCCGAGTTCATGATGGAGCTGTTCAAGCTCGAGGTGCCGGAAGTCGGTCAGGGCCTGGTCGAGATCAAGGGCTGCGCCCGCGATCCGGGTGATCGCGCCAAGATCGCCGTGCTGGCCCACGACAGCCGCACCGATCCGATCGGTGCGTGCATCGGCATGCGCGGCTCGCGCGTGCAGGCGGTGTCCAACGAGCTCAATGGCGAGCGCGTGGACATCATCCTGTGGCACGAGAACCAGGCCCAGTTCGTCATCAATGCGATGGCGCCGGCCGAAGTGCAGTCGATCATCATGGATGAGGAAAAACACTCCATGGACATCGCGGTGGCCGAGGACAAGCTGTCCCAGGCGATCGGCCGCGGTGGCCAGAACGTGCGCCTCGCCAGCAAGCTCACCGGCTGGCAGCTCAACGTGATGACGCAGGACCAGGTCACCGCCAAGAGCGAGGCCGAGCAGGAGGCCGCCTTGCAGCTGTTCATGGACAAGCTGGAAGTGGATCAGGAAATTGCCGCCATCCTCGTGCAGGAGGGTTTCTCCAGCGTCGAGGAGATCGCCTACGTGCCGAGTGCCGAGCTGCTGGCGGTGGAGGGCTTCGACGAAGACATCGTCGAGGAACTGCGCGCCCGTGCCCGCGACGCGCTGCTGACCGAAGCGCTGGCAGTGGAAGAAGGCATCGAGGAGCACCAGCCCTCGGAAGAGCTGCTGGCGATCGAAGGCATGGACGAGGCCACCGCGTACGCGCTGGCGGCCCGGGAAATCAGTACGGTGGACGATCTGGCCGACCTCGCGGTGGACGACCTGATCGACATCGAAGGCATGGATGAAGAGCGCGCTGCCACGCTGATCATGGCTGCGCGAGCGCCGATGATCGAGCGGCTGGAGAAAGGCGGCTAACCGCGGGCGGCAGCGCCCTGGATGGGCGCGCCGGGAGAACCCTGCGGGGCTCTCCACCAGGGACGGAGGTGGACGTGCAGGCAACGCCGCACGGACGATAAGCGCGGGAACGGCGGAGAAAGAACACGATGTCGGATGTCACGATCAAACAACTCGCCAAGGTACTTGGCATGCCGGTGGACAAGCTGCTCGGGCAGCTTGGCGAGGCGGGCATGAAGTTTTCCGACCCGGAGCAGGTCATCAGCAGCACCGAGAAGGTGAAGCTGCTGGGCTTTCTGCGTCGCACCCATGGCAAGAACGAGGCTGCGCCGGAAGTGGACGATTCCGCGCCGCGCCAGATCACGCTCAAGCGACGCAAGGTCAGCGAGCTGAAGGTTGCCACGCCGGGCGGCCGCGGGGCGCCGTCGAGCGCGAAAACAGTCAATGTGGAGGTGCGCGCCAAGCGCACCTACGTCAAGCGCAGCGTGATCGCCGAAGAAGCGAGCGCCGAGCCCGAGCGCGAGGAGGCCGTGCGCAAGCTGGCCGAGTCGCAGCAGCAGCGCGAGCACGAGGAGCAGGAGCGGGTCGAGGCAGAGCGTCGCCGCGAGGAAGAAGCCCGCCAGCGTGCGGCCGAAGCCGAGCGCGCCGCGGACCAGGCGCGCCTGCAGGCGCAGGCTGAGGCCGAGGCCGAAGAGGCCAGCGCCGCCGATCAGGCCGCGCCGGCTGAGGCACCTGCGGCCAGCAGCAGCGATGCGACTCCTGCCGAGTCAGCTCCGGCCGCGGGTGGGGCCAGCACCGATCACAGTGCGTTCGGCATGATCGTGCCGCGCATCCATGAGCCGCGTCGCCGTGAAAAGAAGGTGGTAGTGGCCGCAGCTCCCGCGCCGGCCCCCGCGCCGGCGCCGGCGCCGGCCGCTCCTGCCAGTGGCGATGCGGGTAGCCGCAACGCCAAGGCCAAGCACGGTCGCGATCGTGATGATGCGCCCGGCGGCAAGCGCTTTGCCGGCGGCGAGCTGCATCTGTCGGACGCCGACCGCGCCCGTCGCTCCAGCAAGCGCGGCAAACCCGGTCGCGGCGGCCGTGATTCGATGCGCAGCAGCAGCGCGTCGGCGTCGTCCGGTCCACACGGGTTCACCCGTCCCACGGCCGCGGTCGTGCGTGAAGTGCAGGTGGGCGATGCGAATGTGGTCGCCGAGCTGGCGCAGAAGATGGCGGTGAAAGGCTCGGAGGTGGTCAAGGCGCTGTTCAAGATGGGCGTGATGGCCACCATCAACCAGACCATCGATCACGACACCGCGGTGCTGGTGGTCGAGGAACTCGGCCACACGCCGGTGGCCGAAAGCCAGGATGACGCGGAGGCGGCACTGGCAGCACACACGCAGAATGCCGAGCTCGAGGGCGAGAAGAGCCCGCGTCCGCCGGTGGTCACCATCATGGGCCACGTCGACCACGGCAAGACTTCGCTGCTGGATTACATCCGGCGCACCAAGGTGGCGTCCGGCGAGGCCGGTGGCATCACCCAGCATATCGGTGCGTACCATGTGGACACCCCCAAGGGCGTGATTACGTTCCTGGATACCCCGGGCCACGCAGCCTTTACCTCGATGCGTGCCCGCGGCGCTCAGTCCACCGACATCGTCGTGCTGGTGGTGGCGGCCGACGATGGCGTCATGCCGCAGACCAAGGAGGCCGTGCAGCACGCCCGCGCCGCCAAGGTGCCGCTGATCGTCGCGGTCAACAAGATGGACAAGACCGACGCGAACCCCGACAACGTCAAGCAGGGCCTGTCCAACCTCGAGGTGGTACCCGAGGAGTGGGGCGGCGATACGCCGTTCGTGCCCGTATCGGCCAAGGCGGGTACCGGTATCGACGATCTGCTCGATGCGATCTCGGTACAGGCCGAGGTCATGGAGCTCACCGCCGTCAGGGACGGCGCGGCGTCGGGCGTGGTGATCGAGTCCAGCCTGGATCGCGGTCGCGGCCCGGTGGCCACGGTGCTGGTGCAGCAAGGCACGCTCAAGCGCGGAGACTTCGTTGTCTGCGGCGTCGAGTTCGGCCGCATGCGCGCCCTGGTCGATGAAACCGGAAAGACCGTGCAGGAAGCCGGTCCGTCGATTCCGGTGCAGGTGCTGGGCCTTTCCGGCGTGCCGGAGTCCGGCGACGATTTCGTGGTGGTGGCCGACGAGCGGCTGGCCCGCGAGGTGGCGGCCGAGCGTGCGCAGAAGCGCCGCGATACCCGCATGGTGAGCAAGGCCAACCGCCTGGAGGACATCATTGCCCAGATGGGTCAGGGCGACGTGCAGTCGCTCAATATCCTGGTCAAGGCGGATGTGCAGGGTTCGGTGCAGGCACTGCGCGAGTCGCTGAGCCAGATCGGCAACGAGAACGTGAAGGTCAACGTGATCGCCTCGGGCGTGGGCGGCATTACCGAGTCCGACGCCACGCTGGCGGCAGCCTCCAAGGCGTTGATCATCGGCTTCAACGTGCGCGCCGATGCGTCGGCACGCAAGGTGATCGATACCTCCGGTCTGGACGTGCGCTATTTCTCGATCATCTACGACGTGATCGATCAGGTGAAGCAGGCCGCTTCGGGCTTGCTTGGCGTGGAGATCCGCGAGGAGATCATCGGGCTGGCGCAGGTGCGTGATGTGTTCCGCAGCTCCAAGTTCGGCGCCGTGGCCGGCTGCATGGTCACCGAGGGAACCGTCAAGCGCTCCAAGCCGATCCGCGTGCTGCGCGACAACACCGTGGTGTTCGAGGGCGAGCTGGAATCGCTGCGCCGGTTCAAGGAGCTGGTGGACGAAGTGCGCAACGGCATGGAGTGCGGCATTGCCGTCAAGCAGTACAACGACGTCAAGGTCGGCGACCAGATCGAGTGCTTCGAGCGGATCGAGGTGGCGCGCACGCTGTAACGGCGCTTGCGGGGGCGCCCCGCGCAAGCGGACGCCTTCGCTGGGCCGTGATCGGGAGCCCGGGCAGCCTTGTCCGGGCTTCTTGTTTTGTGTTCTTTTTTGCTGTGTCCGCCATCGATGCGCCGTGCGCGTCGCGGCGATCGAATCTAGGAGGCTCCCATGCCCTCACGCGACTTCAAACGTACCGACCGGGTTGGCGCCGAACTGCGCCGCGAGTTGGGCCAGTTGGTGCACGCCGCGGTGCGCGATCATGCGCTGCCGTCGGTCAGCGTCTCCGATGTGGAAATCACCCGCGACATGGACTGGGCCACGGTGTGGGTCACGGCACTCCAGGCCGAGCAGGCGCCGGAGGCATTGAAGGCGCTGAAGGATCTCACTGGCGAGTTCCGTCGGGCACTGGCGCGCGGCATGCGACTGCGTCGGGTGCCTGAGCTGCGGTTCAAGTACGACGATTCGGTTGACAAGGGCGAGCGTATCGAGACGCTGCTGCGCCAGGATGCTCCCCCTGCGGCCGCGGACGCCCCGGCCAGCGAAGACGACACCTCCACGGACGACTGATGGGGCGCATCGCTTTTCGTGACCTGCACGGGCTGGTTCTGCTCGACAAACCCCTCGGGCTGAGCTCGAACCAGGCGCTGCAGGCCGCGCGGCGGCTGTTCCGCGCCGCCAAGGGCGGTCACACGGGCGCGCTCGATCCGCTGGCCACGGGCCTGCTGCCGCTGTGCTTCGGTGAAGGCACCAAGATCGCCGGCCAGCTGCTGGGGTCGCGCAAGGCGTACCTGGCCGAGTGCCGGCTCGGCACGACCACGACCACCGCGGATCTGGAAGGCGAGGTCATCGCCGAACGCGCGGTGCCGGAGCTTTCGGACACGCTCATCGAAGCCGCGTTGCAGCCGTTTCGCGGGCGCATCGCACAGGTTCCCCCCGTGTATTCGGCCATCAAGCAGGGAGGCGAGGCGCTGTACCTCAAGGCGCGCCGCGGGGAGACGGTCGAGGTGCCCGCACGCGAGGTGGAGATCCACCGGCTGGAGCTGGTCGCGCGCGAAGGCAATCGCCTCGTCCTGCGCGTGGAATGCGGCTCCGGAACCTACATCCGCAGCCTGGCGGTGGATATCGGCGAGGCGCTCGGTTGCGGCGCACACCTGTGCAGCCTGCGCCGGCTCTGGGTCGAGCCGTTCCTCGAGCCACAGATGGTCACGCTGGAACAGATCGAGCAGGCCGCAGGGCAGGGTGACACTCGCTTGCTTGCCCTGATGCGGCCGGTGGGCGAAGGGTTGGCGCATCTTCCCGCGGTGCCCCTGGATGCGGTCGCGAGCCAGGCGCTGTCGCGCGGACAGCGGGTGCAGCTCGACCCGTCGGTTGCACCGGTCGGCCGCTGTGCCGCCTACGGAGACGACGGCGCGCTGCTGGCGCTGGCCGAATGTGACGCGCAGGGGTGGCTACGGGTGCTGCGCGGCTTCAACCTGCCGCCACCGTTACCTCTGATCGAGGCAGGACGGCCGCCGTCGTGACGGCGGCGACTGCCGGTTGTGACGGTCTTGTTGTCGCGAGGCTCCCGTCGCTACAATAAGGAGCTTGATTTACCCGATTCAATCAACCAGGCGAAGCTTACGCAACGTCATTGCAGTGGCGTTGCGTAAGCTTCGCATCCGCTTTTAAGGAAGAGATACCCATGTCCCTCACCGCAGAACAGACCGGCAAGATCATTGCTGACTTCGGCCGCGTGCCCAACGACACCGGTTCGCCGGAAGTGCAGGTTGCCCTGCTGTCCGCGCGTATCGACCACCTCACCGGCCACTTCAAGACCCACAAGCAGGATCACCATTCCCGCCGCGGCCTGCTGCAGCTGGTCAACCGCCGCAAGAGCCTGCTCGCCTACCTGAAGGATCGCGACCTGGCTCGCTACCAGACCCTGATCGAGCGCCTCGGCCTGCGCCGCTAATCCGACAAGGACAAACATCACGTGGCGAAAGTAACCAAGTCATTCCAGTACGGTAATCACGAAGTCACGCTGGAGACGGGCGAAATCGCCCGCCAGGCATCCGGTGCGGTCATGGTCAGCATGGGCGGCACCGTGGTGCTGGTCACCGCGGTTGCGGCGACCAAGCAGCGCGAGGGGCAGGATTTCTTCCCGCTCACCGTCGACTACGTGGAGAAGTTCTACTCCGCCGGCCGCATCCCCGGCGGCTTCTTCAAGCGCGAAGGCCGCCCCACCGAGAAAGAGACGCTGACCTCGCGTCTGATCGATCGCCCGGTGCGCCCGCTGTTCCCGGAAGAGTTCAAGAACGAAGTGCAGGTGATTGCGCAGGTCGTGTCGCTCAACCCCGAGGTTGATGGCGACATTCCGGCCCTGCTGGGTGCTTCCGCCGCGCTGAGCCTGGCCGGGATCCCGTTCCAGGGCCCGATCGGCGCTGCGCGCGTCGGCTACGCCAACGGCAAGTACCTGCTCAATCCGTCCGCGACGGAGTTGAAGACTTCCGAGCTGGATCTGGTTGTCGCCGGTACCGGCGGTGCGGTGCTGATGGTGGAGTCCGAAGCGAAGCTGCTGTCCGAGGACGTGATGCTCGGTGCTGTGATGTTCGGCCACCAGCAGATGCAGGTGGCGATCAATGCCATCGGCGAACTCGCTGCCGAGGCGGCCAAGCCGTCGTGGAACTGGCAGGCACCGGCGCGCAATGAAGCGCTGGTCGCCGCCGTCAAGGGTGCCGTCGGCAACAAGCTCGAAGAGGCGTTCCAGGTGCGCGACAAGCTGCAGCGTCGCGACGCCATCTCGGCGATCAAGGCCGAGGTGCTGGAGTCGCTCAAGTCCGACGCCGAGCAGCACGGTTGGGCCACGGGTGAGCTGTCGAAGGAGTTCGCCGAGCTCGAATACCGCACCATGCGCGACAGCGTGCTGAAGACCAAGGTCCGCATCGACGGCCGCCAGCTCGACGACGTGCGCCCGATCTCGGTGCGCGTGGGCGTGCTGCCGCGCACCCACGGCTCGGCGTTGTTCACCCGTGGCGAGACGCAGGCGCTGGTCGTGGCCACCCTCGGCACCACCCGCGACGCGCAAATCATCGACGCACCGGAAGGCGAGTCGAAGGATCCGTTCCTGTTCCACTACAACTTCCCCCCGTTCTCGGTGGGTGAAGCCGGCCGCTTTGGCGCGCCGAAGCGTCGCGAGATCGGCCATGGCCGCCTCGCCAAGCGCGGTGTGCAGGCCGTGAAGCCGAGCATGGAAGAGTTCCCGTACGTGGTGCGCGTGGTCTCGGAGATCACCGAGTCCAACGGCTCCTCGTCGATGGCGTCGGTGTGCGGTTCCTCGCTGGCCATGATGGACGCCGGCGTGCCGCTGAAGGCACCGGTGGCCGGTATCGCCATGGGCCTGGTCAAGGAAGGCGGCGACTTCGTGGTGCTGTCGGACATCCTGGGCGACGAGGATCACCTCGGCGACATGGACTTCAAGGTCGCCGGTAGTGCCGATGGCATCTCCGCGCTGCAGATGGATATCAAGATCGACGGCATCACCGAAGAGATCATGAAGGTGGCGCTGGAGCAGGCCAAGCGTGGGCGTCTGCACATCCTCGGCGAGATGGCCAAGGTCATCAGCACGGCCCGCTCGGAAATGAGCGAGTACGCGCCGCGCCTGCTCACCATCAAGATCCACCCGGACAAGATCCGCGAAGTGATCGGCAAGGGTGGCGCGACCATCCGCTCGATCACCGAAGAGACCGGCACCACCATCGACATCACCGACGACGGCACCGTGATCATCGCCTCGGTCAACCGCCTGGCGGCCGACGAGGCCAAGAAGCGGATCGAGCAGATCGTCTCCGATGTCGAGCCGGGCCGCATCTACGAGGGCAAGGTCGCCAAGCTGATGGATTTCGGTGCGTTCGTCACGATCATGCCGGGCAAGGATGGTCTGGTGCACGTGTCGCAGATCTCCTCCGAGCGCGTCGAGAAGGTGTCCGACAAGCTCAAGGAAGGCGACATCGTGAAGGTCAAGGTGCTCGAGGTCGACAAGCAGGGTCGTATCCGCCTGTCGATGAAGGCAGTGGCCGAGGACGAAGCCGTCAACGGCTGATCGGCAGCACCTGCGGCATCACGAAGGCCCGGCGGAGACGCCGGGCCTTCTTCGTTTTATCGCCACATGCATTTGCTAGGATGCCCCGGGTACCCCGCAAACGGAGTCAGGCATGGCCGATCAGGCAAGCGAGTTCATCAGGCAGGCCCAGGCTATGGCCCAGCAGTCGTGGGAACAGTGGATGCGCCAGCTGCAGCAGAGTCCGCTGCCGTCCGCCTCACCGTTCCCGGGCCTGGGAGCGGCAGCCGGGTTTCCCCCGATGGGGGCGGCGTTCGGCTCGGGCGCGCCCGGCGGCTCCCCGATGAGCGATGTGCTCGAGCGCAGCCTGAGCGGCATCAAGGGCTATCTGGACTGGATACAGCGGGCGGCAGCCACGGGCCAGGGCAATCCGATGGGGGCAGACTGGCAGACGCAGGTACAGCAACTGTTCGGGGGCGCACAGCCGTTCGGCGGAATCGACAGCACCGCGGCGCAGGGTTTCGTGCAGCAGTGGCAGGCGTGGCTGGCGGCCGCTGCCGGTGCCCCCGGCGGTGCCCAGTGGCACAAGCCGCCGCACATGCCCGCATTCGGCCTGCAACGCGAGCAGCAGGAAAAGCAGCAGGCGCTGATGGCTGCCATGCTCGACAGCGCCGAGCAGCAGCGCCGCTATCAGGCCCTGCTGCTGCGGGCGCTTGCCCAAGGGCTGGAACGCCTGCAGGACAAGCTGGCTGCACACTCCGAACCGGGCCGGCAGATCGAGTCGCTGAAAGCGCTCTATGACCTGTGGATCGACTCGGCCGAAGAGGCTTACGCGGAGATCGCGCTCAGCGGCGAGTTCCGCGAGGTATACGGGGAGATGGTCAACGCGCAGATGCTTGAGCGTCAGCTCATGCAGCAGCAGCTCGAAGAGGTGTGTCGTCAGCTGGGCCTGCCCACGCGCAGCGAGGTAGACAGTCTCGGCAAGCGCCTGCAGGAAGTCCGTCGCGAGCAGCGAGCGGCTGGAGGGGGCAGTCTGGCCGGCGAGCTGGCGAGCTTGCGCGCAGAACTTGCGGCGTTGAAGAAGCGGGTCGCGTCGGGCGACGGCGAGATCCGGTCCAGCCAGGAGCGCCCCGCATCCGCGCCGGCGCAGGTGCAACAGGGCGTTCGAAGGTCTCGTGCAGCAAGCCCGGCAGCCGCAGGGAAGGGGGGCACGTCGCCGCGTCGCTCTTCTGCCGCGAGCAAGGCCCCGGTGCAGGCGGCGGTCGGCAAGAAGGTCGCCAAGGCCGCTGCGGCGCCAGCCCCCGCCCCCGCGCCGAAGCAGAAGGCCGCGCGCGCCGAGTCGTCGGCCAAACCGGCCAGGGGCAAGTCCCGTTCCAAGGCAGCATCCGCCAGCGCGGGAGGCAAGGCATCGACGTCGGCGAAGCCTGCCGTGCTCCCCGGCATTCCGGCACCACGCCGCGGCAAGCGCAAGTAAGGAATCAGCATGTACACACCCCTGCGCATCGACCCCACCCAGGCAATGGCCGAGATCCAGCGCTTCCAGACCAAGCTCGCCGCCGGCTTGCAGAACCTCCCCAGGCTCGGTGAGCCCGAATACGCCAACACGCCGCGCGAACTCGTCTACAGCGAAGACAAGCTCAAGGTATGGCACTTCACCGGAACGCGCCCGACCGCCAGGACGCCGCTGCTTATCGTCTATGCGCTGGTCAACACCGTCTGGATGACCGACCTGCAGCCCGATCGCTCGCTGGTGCGCAACCTGCTCGAGCAGGGCGAGGATGTCTACCTGATCGACTGGGGCTACCCGGACGGCGCAGACCGCTGGCTCACCCTGGACGATTACCTCAACGGCTACCTCGACCGCTGCGTCGACGCGGTGCGCGAGCGGCATGAGCTGGACGCGATCAACCTGCTGGGCATCTGCCAGGGGGGCGCGTTCTCGCTGTGCTACACGGCAATGCATCCGGAAAAGGTCAGGAACCTGATCACCATGGTGACCCCGGTGGACTACCACACGCCGGACAACATGCTCTCGCACTGGGTGCAGAACCTCGACGTCGACCGCTTCGTCGACGTGATGGGCAACATCCCGGCCGGGCTGATGAACTGGGTGTACCTCACGCTCAAGCCGCTGCGGCTGAACCAGCAGAAGTACGTCGGGCTGGTCGATATCCTCGACAACCCGACCGAGCTGGCCAACTTCCTGCGCATGGAAAAGTGGATCTTCGATTCGCCCGACCAGGCGGGCGAGGCCTTTCGCCAGTTCATCAGGGATTTCTACCAGGGCAACAAGCTGGTCAAGCACACGCTGGAAATCGGTGGGCGCACGGTCGATCTGGGCCTGATCCAGCAGCCGGTGCTGAACATCTACGCCGAGCAGGACCATCTGGTGCCGCCGGATGCCTCGCGAGCGCTGCGCCAGCACATCGGCACGCGCGACTACACCGAAGTGGCGTTCAAGGGAGGGCACATCGGGATCTACGTCTCCGGGCGCGCCCAGCGTGAAGTGCCGCCGGCGATCCATCAGTGGCTGCGGGCGCGCGCATGACCGGGCCGGGTGCCTGGCGTGGTTGAAGGCAGGCCACTGCAGCGCTCGCGACGTCACCGCACATTGGCTGGCGTGTGCGGCGGGATCGCCGGCTTCTACGGCTGGGATCCCACCCTGGTGCGGATCGGGTGGATCGTGCTGACCCTGCTGGGCGGCTCCGGCATACTGCTTTACCTGGTGATGTGGCTGGTGATGCCCGACGGCACGTGAGTGCCATGCGGCCCCGCCGCCGCAGCGCAGCCCACTCCCTTTCCACGCCGCGGCCGATGCCGCGGCCATCAGCGTGTGAAGCCATGACCTCTTCGATGGACTACGACCGTTACGACCGCGTCCGCGCGGTGCAGTGGCAGGACGATCACCTGCGGCTGCTGGATCAGCGGCTGCTGCCACACGAGGAGCGCTGGATCAGCTGCCGCACGGCCGAGGATGTGATGCAGGCGATCCGGGACCTGGCGGTGCGCGGCGCGCCGGCGATCGGCATCGCGGCGGCGTGGGGCGTCGTGCTGGCAGCCCGCAACGGCGAGCCGCTGGAGCCGGCGCTGGCGATGCTGCGCGCTGCGCGACCGACCGCGGTCAACCTGATGTGGGCGCTCGACCGCATGAAGGCCGTCATCGCTGGCGGGGCGGACGCGGGTGCGCTCGAACGCGAGGCGCAAGCCATCCAGGACGAGGACCTGGCCGCCAACCGGCACATGGGCGAACTCGGCGCCGCCCTGATCGCGCCCGGTTCGGGCGTGATGACCCACTGCAATACCGGCTCGCTGGCGACCGCCGGCTTTGGTACCGCCCTGGGCGTGATCCGCGCCGGTGTCGCCGGCGGCCGCATCGGGCAGATCTTCGCCGGCGAGACACGACCCTGGCAGCAGGGCGCCCGGTTGACCATGTACGAGCTGGTGCGTGACGGCATTCCTGCCCGCCTGATCGCCGACTCCGCCGCTGCACACCTGATGAAATCCGGCGCGGTTCAGTGGGTCATCGTCGGGGCCGACCGCATTGCCGCCAATGGCGACACGGCCAACAAGATCGGCACCTACCAGCTGGCCATCGCCGCCCGCCACCACGGCGTCAAGTTCATGGTGGTGGCGCCGTCGTCCACCGTGGACATGGCCACGCCCGATGGCGAGGCGATCGAGATCGAGCTGCGCGACAGCACCGAGCTGCTGTCCCATGCCGGACAGCGCACCGTGGTGGAGGGAGCGCAAGCGTGGAACCCGGTGTTCGACGTGACGCCCGCCGACCTGATCGACGCCATCGTGACCGAGCGCGGCGTCATCGAGCACCCGAACGCTACTGTCATGCAGGCGATGTTCGGCGGGTGAAGCTGTCGCGCGACATCACGCTGTTTGCCGCGGGCGGCGTGCTGGGGCTGCTGATCGACGCGTCGGTGGTGCAGGCGCTGGTGGGCGCGGCCGGCTGGAATGCCTACCTCGCCCGGCTGATCTCGTTTTGCCTGGCAGCGAGCTTCACCTGGTGGTGGAACCGCCGCTTCACCTTTGCCGGGCGCTCCAGCGGTCGTCGTGCCCATGCCGAGTGGCTGCACTGGATGGCGCTGATGAGCATCGGTGCCGCGGTGAACTACGGCGTCTACGCGCTGTGCCTGGCGTTTTTTCCGGCCCTGCATCGGCTGCCCGCGGTGGCCGCGGCGGCCGGCTCGGCGGTCGCCGCGCTGATCAATTTTTCAGCAGCCCGCGGGCTGCTTTTCAGCAAGCCTCGTGCGACCCCGTAAGTTGTTGAAAAACAAGCGCTAAATACTGCCTCTCAAAGTCCTTTCGTGGTACACTCCACGGCTTGGATTCCGGGTCGCCTGCGCACGCGCCTGAGGCGCTCGCGGTGCGGCCCTTTTTCGTTCACTGGGAAGCCGATTGATGGCAGAACTCGCCAAAGAAGTCATTCGCGTCAACATCGAAGATGAGATGCGCCAGAGCTACCTCGACTACGCCATGAGCGTGATCGTGGGACGCGCCCTCCCCGACGTGCGCGACGGCCTCAAGCCGGTCCATCGCCGCGTGCTTTTCGCGATGAGTGAACTGGGCAACGCCTGGAACAAGCCGTACAAGAAATCGGCCCGCGTCGTCGGTGACGTCATCGGTAAGTACCACCCGCACGGCGACGCCTCGGTGTACGACGCCATCGTGCGCATGGCGCAGCCGTTCTCGCTGCGCTACATGCTGGTCGACGGCCAAGGCAACTTCGGTTCGGTCGACGGCGACAACGCGGCAGCCATGCGCTACACCGAGGTGCGCATGTCGCGCCTCACCCATGAGCTGCTCGCGGACATCGACAAGGAAACCGTCGACTTCGGGCCCAACTACGACGAGAGCGAGCACGAGCCGCTGGTGCTGCCCACCCGGGTGCCGACGCTGCTGATCAACGGTTCGGCCGGTATCGCGGTGGGCATGGCCACCAACATCCCGCCGCACAACCTCACCGAGGTGATCGGCGCGACGATTGCGCTGATCGACGATCCCTCGCTGGGCATCGACGAGCTGATGGGCTACATCCCGGGGCCGGACTTCCCGACCGCCGGCATCATCAACGGCTCGGCAGGCATCGTCGAGGCCTACCGCACCGGCCGCGGCCGCATCCTGGTGCGCGCGCGCGCGGAGATCGAGACCGAGCCCAACGGGCGCGAGACGATCCTGATCCACGAGCTGCCCTACCAGGTGAACAAGGCGCGGCTGATCGAGAAGATCGCCGAGCTGGTGAAGGAAAAGAAGCTCGAGGGCATCAGCGAGCTGCGCGACGAGTCCGACAAGGACGGCATGCGCGTGGTGATCGAGATCCGTCGCGACGCGATGGGCGATGTGGTGCTGAACAACCTGTTCCAGCAGACCCAGCTGCAGGTCACCTTCGGCATCAACATGGTGGCGCTGCTGGACGGCCAGCCGCGGCTGTTGAACCTCAAGGACATCCTCGAGGCGTTCATCCGCCATCGCCGCGAGGTGGTTACCCGTCGCACCATCTTCGAGCTGCGCAAGGCACGTGCACGCGCGCACATCCTCGAGGGCCTCACCGTCGCGCTGGCCAACATCGACGAGATGATCGAGCTGATCAAGACGTCTGCCTCGCCGGCGGAGGCGCGCGAGCGCATGCTGGCGCGCAAGTGGCAGCCGGGCATGGTCGGTGCGCTGCTGTCGGCCGCCGGCGCCGATGCGTCGCGTCCGGAAGACATGGATCCGCGCGACGGCCTCAAGGCCGAGGGCTACCAGCTGTCCGAGGTCCAGGCGCAGGAGATCCTCGCCATGCGCCTGCACCGCCTGACCGGGCTGGAGCAGGAGAAACTGTCCGACGAATACCGGCAGATCCTCGAAACCATCCGCGGCCTGATCGAGATCCTGGAAAACCCCGACGTGCTGCTGAAGGTCATCCGCGAGGAGCTGGAGGCGATCAAGGCCGAATTCGGCGACGCGCGCCGCACCGAGATCCAGGCCTCGCAGGAAGATCTCAACGTACTCGACCTGATTGCCCCGGAAGACGTGGTGGTCACGCTGTCGCACACCGGCTACATCAAGCGCCAGCCGGCCAGCACCTATCGCTCCCAGCGCCGTGGCGGCAAGGGCCGTTCCGCCTCCGCCTTGAAGGACGAGGACGTGGTGGAGCAGCTGTGGGTGGTCAACACCCATGACACGCTGTTGGCCTTCTCCAGCACCGGTCGCGTCTACTGGCTCAAGGTTTACCAGATCCCCGAGTCCGGCCCCAACGCGCGCGGCAAGCCGATCATCAACCTGCTGCCGCTGGCCGAAGGCGAGAAGGTGCAGGCGGTGCTGCCGGTACGCGAGTACGTCGAGGATCGCTTCGTGTTCTTCGCCACCCGCGCCGGTACCGTGAAGAAGACCCCGCTGACCGAGTTCGCCTTCCAGCTGCAGAAGGGCAAGCAGGCAATCAACCTGGCCGACGGCGACGCGCTGGTGGACGTGGCGATGACCCACGGCAACAGCGACGTGCTGCTGTTCGCCTCCAACGGCAAGGTCAACCGCTTCGACGAGAACACGGTCCGTTCGATGGGCCGCACCGCCACCGGCGTGCGCGGCATGCGGCTGGCCGAGGGGGCCGAAGTGGTCTCTATGATCGTGGCTGCCGAGGGTGACATCCTCACCGCCACCGAGCGCGGCTATGGCAAGCGGACGGCGCTGGAGGAGTTCACCAAGAAGGGCCGCGGCACCCAGGGTGTGATCGGCATCCAGTGCTCCGAGCGTAACGGCCCGCTGGTGGCCGCGGTGCAGGTCACCGAGGCGCATGAGCTGATGCTGATCTCCAACCAGGGCACGCTGGTGCGCACGCGGGTGTCGGAGGTTTCCCAGCTCAGCCGCAACACCCAGGGCGTCACCCTGATCAAGCTGCCGGCGGACGAGGCCCTGGTCAGCGTGGTGCGGCTCGATGCCGACGACGACAGCAGCGATGAAGCCGAGGCGCCGCTGGGCGTCGACGGGCAGTCGCCGCAGGGCGAGGTGACGGAAGCGACTGAAGTGCCGCCGGGCGACGATGCCTGAGCGACATGCGTCGCACGCGTGACCAGACAGCCCGGCATCCGCCGGGCTGTCTGGTTATGGGGCCGCATCGCTGCTGCGCGAGCGTTTGAGCAGCCACAGGTTGCGCCCGTAAAGCACCGGCAGGAACGCGTAGCTGAGGATCACCGGAAGCTTGTCGATGTGCAGCGCGTAAAGCAGTTGCAGCGCGCTGCCCCAGAAGCTCAGGTGCCAGAACACCGGCGGCACCACCAGTTTTCGCGCCTTTTCCGAGTGCAGCCACTGGATCAGGAAGCGCGCACTGAACAGGCCTGCGCCGAGCAGGCCCAGTGCGGTCCAGCCGCGCGAGTCGCGATAAAGCCATGGCAAGGCGTGGCCAAGCAGCGGTTGGAGCAGTCCATCGGATGCAGGCATCGGTCCCTCCGGGACGGGCATGGCACAGGGCAGGGGCGCGGCAGGCGTTCGACGGCTGCCGCGAGCGCGTTTCCGATCAGTCCGTGACGGACGCGAGCATGGCCTCTGCGCTGGAGACGCGCAGCTCCCCCGCTGCCTCGATGTGCAGCTGCCGAACCACGCCATCCACGGCGTACAGCGCGAACCGCCTGGCGCGCGGGCCGAGCCCGTAAGCGCTGCCGTCCAGTTCCAGGCCGAGCGCCCGGGTAAAGGCGCCGTTGCCGTCGGCGAGCATCAGCAGGCCGGCCGGCACGTGCTGGTCGGCAGCCCACGCCTGCATCACGAATGCGTCGTTGACCGACAGGCAGCAGACGTCGATGCCGCGCGCGCGGAAGTGCGGGTACTCCGCCACGAAACCGGGCATGTGGTGCTCCGAGCACGTCGGCGTGAACGCACCGGGCACGGCAAACATCACCATGCGGCGGCCGGCGAACACGGCGGCGGTACCGGTGGGCAGGGCGGTGCCGCCGTCGACCACGGTCAGCGGCACATCGGGGGGGGTCTGGCCAATTTCTATGGTCACGGGCGCTCAATCTGAAAGGAGGGCAACCGCACGATGCTAAACCGTTCCCGCCGGCATCGTCGCCTTGAATCGTCGTCCGCCGGACCTACCTTGGGGCCAAGCGGTGATCGCACCGTAACCTTTTGAGGAACCTGCCATGAGCAACCGCAATCCGACGATGTGGAACGCAGCCAACGTCTTCCCGGACGAAGTGCGCCAGGCCTTCGATCGCTTTTTCCAGGGCCAGGACAGCGACGCCTCGCACGTGGTCACCAGCCAGTGGGCGCCGCGGGTGGACATCCGCGAGGACGAGCAGCGCTTCGTGATCCTGGCCGATGTGCCCGGCGTGGATCCGGCGCAGATCGAGATCAGCATGGACAAGGGCATCCTGACCATCAAGGGCGAGCGCGCCGCGCCGGCCGAGCCGGACGGCAAGTTCACCCGCGTCGAGCGGGCCCGCGGCACGTTCCACCGCCGCTTCACGCTGCCGGACAGCGCCGACGCCGAGAGCATCACTGCCACGGGCAGGTTCGGCGTGCTGGAAATCGTTATCCCGAAGAAGCCGCTGGCGACCCCGCGCCGCATCACCATCAACGCGGCCGAGTAAGCTAGCGCATTGATGTATCCGCGGCGGCTCCCTTGCCGCCGCGGATGCTGTTTGGTGATCCTGCGCCCGGGAGAGGTGAGTGGAGTTCAAAGATTATTACGACATCCTTGGCGTCAAGCCGGAGGCGAGCGAGGCCGAGATCAAGGCTGCCTATCGCAAGCTGGCAAGGCAGTACCACCCGGACAAGAACAAGGACGCCGGCGCCGAGGACAAGTTCAAGGCCGTCAACGAGGCCAACGAGGTGCTGCGCGACAAGGAAAAGCGCCGGGCCTACGATCAGGTGCGCGCCGGCGGCTACCGCGGCGGCGAGCAGTTCCGGCCGCCGCCGGGCTTTGGCCAGGGCCAGGGCTTCGACGGCGACATGGGCGATGGCGACTTCAGCGATTTCTTCGAGAGCCTGTTCGGACGCGGCGGCGGCGGTGCCCGCGGACAGCCGCGACCCAGGCGCGGGCGCGATGTCCAGGCCAGCGTGCAGATCGACCTGCAGACCGCGTTCGACGGCGGGCGCACCCGCGTTGCCATGCACGATGGCCACGGCGGCGAGCGCGTGCTCGAGGTAAAGATCCCCGCAGGCATCCAGCCGGGTCAGGTGATCCGGCTGTCCGGGCAGGGTCAGCCCGGCAGCGCGGGCGGACCGGGCGGCGACCTGCTGCTCGAAGTGGGCGTGCGCGACGACGCCCGTTTCAAGCTCGACGGTCGTAACGTCCTGCATGTGCTCGCAATCGCTCCATGGGAGGCTGCGCTGGGCGCCACGGTGCCGGTGCCGACGCTGGCCGGGGCGGTGGATCTGCGGATTCCGGCCGGCTCGCAGTCGGGAAAGAAGCTGCGGCTGAAAGGCCGCGGCATGCCGGGTGCGACGCCGGGTGATCAGCTGGTGGAGTTGTCCATTCGCACGCCGCCGGCGGCGGACGACAAGCAGCGCAAGGCGTACGAGGCGCTGCACAAGCATTTCGCCGACTTCGATCCGCGCGCCTGAGCCTGGTTCGGCCGGGGGGGCAACGAAAAACGGCGCCTGCGGGCGCCGTTTTCTTGCAGCTGCTTCCCGCCGGAATCAGGCTGGCAGCAGTTCGGTCAGCGTGGCCACCAGTTCGTCTTCCTTGATCGGCTTGGTCACGTACGCCTTGGCGCCCTGGCGCATGCCCCAGACCTTGTCGGTCTCCTGGTCCTTGGTGGTGACGAGCACCACCGGGATGTGGGACGTGGTGGGGTCCTTGCTGATCGTGCGGGTCGCCTGGAAGCCGTTGAGGTTGGGCATGACCACGTCCATCAGGATCAGGTCGGGCAGCTCGCGCTTGGCCGCCTCGACGCCGGCGGCACCGTCCTCTGCGGTGAGCGCTTCGTGGCCGAGTTTCTCCACGACGCGTTTCAGTCCGAGCAGCTGCGACGGCGAATCGTCGACGATGAGGATGCGGGCCATAAGGTGGGGATCCCTTGAGCTAAAGTGAATGGATTCTAAGCTGCGCCTGCCGTGCTTCCAAGTGAGCGCGTTCAGGCCGATGCGTGGCGCACGACGGTGCGGCCGAACGACTGCCCCGCCAGCATGGCAGGAAAGACGTCCGCGAGCTGGTCGAGCGACACCTCGCGGGTGGCGATGCGGTCCAGGTGGAGCGGTTTCCAGTCGCTGGCCAGATGCTGCCAGACGCGGTCACGCTGGTCGCGTGCAGTGCCCGCACTGGCGACGCCAAGCAGGTTCACGCCCCGGATGATGAAGGGCAGCACGGTGCTTTCGAACCCCACGCCGCCGGCGTTGCCGCACACCGCCACGTTGCCGTAGGGGGCGATCAGCGGCAGCAGCCCCGCCAGCATCGCACCGCCGACGTTGTCCAGCGCGCCGCCGAATCGCGCCGAGTCCATCGGCTTGCCGCTGAAGCCGAGCTGGTGCCGGTCCAGGCACTGCGCCGCACCCAGGCTGGCAAGGAAGGCGAAATGGTCGGGCTTGCCGCTGATGGCGTGGACCTCGTAGCCGGCACGGGCGTACATGTCGACCGCCAGCATGCCCACGCCACCGGTGGCACCGGTGACGGCAATCGGTCCACGCGACGGCTGCTGGTGGTTGTCCTGCATCTGCAGCAGCGCCAGCGCCGCGGTGAAGCCGGCGGTGCCGAGGATCATGCTCTCGCGCAGGCTGAGGCCGCTCGGCAGTGGAATCGTCCAGCGCGATTCAAGCCGCACGTATTCGCCGAAGCCGCCGTCGCGCGTCTCGGACAGTCCCGCGCCGGTGCAGAGCACAGCGTCGCCCTCCCTGAACGCCGGATCGGTGGAGGCCACCACATGGCCGGCGACATCGATTCCACCATTGAGCGGATAGCGCCGCAGGATCTTGCCCTTGCCGGTGCCCGCCAGCGCGTCCTTGAAGTTGACCGACGACCAGGCCGACTTCACCAGCACTTCGCCGGGCGAGAGCGCGTCGGCCGACAGCGTCTCGACGCCACCGCGGTAGCCCTCATCGTCGCTGTGGATGCGGAACGCGCGGAAGTCGGGTGAGGCCATGGAATGTCTCCGGGTCGAGATGGGCGCGAGCCGCGCCAGGGACGTGCGGGTGTGGGCTCAGGGAGCCACGGCGGATTTGTCGATCCACTTCGGCACGTAGGTCGGCCGGTAGTCGGCCATCCAGTCGAACAGGGCGTCGATGTCCTCGCCGAACCAGACGCCCTCGAGCTGCGGCGACCGTACGAACGCCTCGTCCACCATGTGCTGCATGGCCTGGCGCAGGCGTCGATAGTACCCCTGAACATCGAGGAAGGCGCAGGGGTAGGTGTGCAGCCCCAGCTGCGCCCAGGTCAGCATCTCGAACATCTCGTCCAGCGTGCCGAAGCCGCCGGGCAGGGCGACGAAGGCCTGCGAGAGCTCGTACATGCGGGTCTTGCGCTCGTGCATGGTCTCGACCACGTGCATCTCGGTGAGGCCGGCGTGGGCGACTTCCTTCTCCACCAGGTGGCGGGGTATCACGCCGATCACGCGGCCGCCGCCGGCCATTACGGCATCGGCGACGATGCCCATCAGGCCGACCTTGCCGCCGCCATAGACGAGCGCGATATCGCGCCGGGCCAGCTCCGCCCCGAACGCCCGCGCCTGCGCCGCATATTCGGGCCGCTCGCCGCTGCTGGAGCCGCAGTACACGCACAGTGCCTTCAGTTCGTTCATCGCTGATCCCTTTGGAAAAACAAAACCCGCCCTCTGTTCAGGAGGGCGGGTCGATGGCCCGCGCTGCGGCAGACCCGGTCGTTGCGGCTCAGTTGCCCTTGTGGATGGCGCGCTTGTCCACCGCAAGCGCCGCCTCGTGCACCGCCTCGGACAGGGTCGGGTGGGCGTGCATGATGCGCGCCATGTCCTCGGCCGAGCCCTTGAACTCCATCGCCACCACGCACTCGGCGATCAGCTCGGACACGCCCGGGCCAACCATCTGCACGCCGAGGATGCGGTCGGTCTCGGCGTGGGCAATCATCTTCACGTGGCCGACCGCCTCGTTCATCGCCACGGCGCGGCCGATGGCGGCAAACGGGAAGCTGCCGACCTTGTAAGGCACGCCTTCCTCCTTCAGCTGCTTCTCGGTCTTGCCGGCCCAGGCGATCTCCGGTTCCGTGTAGATCACCCACGGGATCGTGTCGTAGCTGACGTGACCCGCCTTGCCGGCGATCCACTCGGCCACCGCGATACCTTCCTCGAAGCCCTTGTGCGCAAGCATCGGCCCACGCACCGCGTCGCCCACGGCCCATACGCCGTCGACGCCGGTGTGGCAGTGGTCATCGACCACGATGCGACCGCGCTCGTCCAGCTTCACGCCGCAGTCGTCCGACAGCAGGCCGTCGGTATAGGCGCGGCGGCCGACGGCCACCAGCAGCTTGTCGACCACCAGCTCGTGCTCGCCATCCTTGTCGGCGTAGGTGAGGTGCACGGCGTTCTTCTTCACCTCGGCCTTGGCCAGCTTGGCACCCAGCTTGATGTCCAGGCCGAGCTTGCCGAACTCCTTCAGCGCCACCTTGGCGATGTCGCTGTCCACCGCGCCGAGGAACTCGGGCATCGCCTCCAGCACGGTCACCTCGGCACCGAGCCGGCGCCACACGCTGCCGAGCTCCAGGCCGATCACGCCCGCACCGATCACGCCCAGACGCTTGGGCACGTCGTTGATGTCCAGCGCGCCGGCGTTGTCGATGATGTGCTTGCCGTCGAACTTGGCGAACGGCAGCTCGATCGGCACCGAGCCGGAGGCCAGGATCACGTTGGTGGCGCTGATGGTCTGCTTTGCGCCGTCGTTGCCGGTGATCTCCACCTGGTTGCCCTTCAGCAGCTTGCCCGTGCCGAAGTAGCTGGTGATCTTGTTGGCCTTGAACAGCTGCGCCACGCCGCCGGTGAACTGCTTGACGATCTTGTCCTTGCGACCGATGAAGGTGCCCAGGTCGACCTTGGCGTTCTCCACCACGATGCCGTGCACCGGCAGGTTGTGCGCAATGTTGTAGAACTGCTTGGACGAGTCCAGCAGCGCCTTGGACGGAATGCAGCCCACGTTGAGGCAGGTGCCGCCGAGCGCCTGCTTGCCGTCCTTGCCCACCCACGCGTCGATGCAGGCAGTCTTGAGGCCGAGCTGGGCGGCGCGGATCGCGGCGTGGTATCCGGCCGGGCCGCCGCCGATGACGATGACGTCGAATTTGTCGCTCATGACGTGTTTCCTTGCTGGCGGGCTGTGCGAGTCCGCGGGTGTTGCAGAAGATGGGCTCTGCTAGTGGAAAGGCAACCGGCAAGACCGCTTGTTTCAGGCGCTTGCCGGCACCGGAGCTCCGTGCTCATCGGCACGTGAGCGAGTGCGCTCACATGCCAAGCAGCATGCGCTGCGGGTTCTCCAGCTGGTCCTTGATGTCGACCAGGAACAGCACCGCGTCCTTGCCGTCGATGATGCGGTGATCGTAGGAGATGGCGATGTACATCATCGGGGCGGCAATCACCTGGCCGTTATCGACGATGGCGCGCTCCTTGATGGTGTGCATGCCCAGGATCGCGCTCTGCGGCGGGTTGACGATCGGCGTGGACAGCAGCGAGCCGAAGGTGCCGCCGTTGGTGATGGTGAACGTGCCGCCCTGCAGGTCGTCCAGGCTCAGCTTGCCGTCGCGCGCCTTCTTGGCGTAATCGGCGATGCCCTGCTCGATGTCGGCAAAGCCCATGTCCTGCACGTCGCGCAGCACCGGCGTAACCAGACCCTTCTCGGTGGATACGGCGATCGAGATGTCCTGGTAGCCGTGATAGATGATGTCGTTGCCGTCGACCGACGCGTTGACGATCGGGTGGCGCTTGAGCGCCTCGGCGGTGGCCTTGACGAAGAAGCTCATGAAGCCGAGCTTGATGCCGTGGGTCTTCTGGAACTGCTCGCCCAGCGACTTGCGCATCTTCACCACCTCGCTCAGGTTCACCTCGTTGAACGAGGTGAGCATGGCGATGGAATTCTTCGACTGCATCAGGCGCTCGGCGATCTTGGCGCGCATGCGGGTCATCGGCACGCGCTCTTCCGGACGCGAGCCCGGAGTCGGCCTGGCGGCCGGCGCGGCGGCGGGTGCGCTGGCCGCGCCACCCTTGCCGTAGTTGACCAGATCTTCCTTGGTCACGCGGCCATCGCGGCCGGTGCCGGCGACCTTGGACGGGTCGATCTTCTCTTCCTCGGCGACGCGGCGGCCGGCGGGGGAAAGCTCGTCCGCACCCTTGCCGGCACTTTTCTCGGCCTTGGGTGCCTCGGCCTTGGCCGGGGCAGGGGCGGCGGGCTTGTCTTCCTTGGCGGCGGGGGCCGGTGCAGCCGCGGCTGCGCCTTCCTCGATGATCGCGATGATCTGCTCGCTGTTCACCGTGTCGCCCTCGGCGTGCTTGATCTCCTTCAGCACGCCGTCGACGGTCGAGGGCACCTCGAGCACGACCTTGTCGGTCTCGAGGTCCACCAGGTTTTCGTCGCGCTTGACGGCGTCGCCAACCTTCTTGTGCCAGGTGGCGATGGTGGCGTCGGAAACCGACTCGGGGAGAACGGGAACTTTGACTTCGATGGACATGCTTGTCTTACTCCGCGGAGTGATCGGTGCCGACTGGCGTAACCAGGGCTTGTTCGACGAGCGCCGCCTGTTCGGCGACGTGAGTATTGAGATGGCCTGCGGCCGGTGCGGCCGAGCGGGCGCGGCCGGCATAGGACAGCGTGTGCCTGGCGCTCACGCAGGCCTGCAGGTGATGGCGGATCTGGAACCACGCGCCCTGGTTCATCGGTTCTTCCTGGCACCAGATCACCTCCTTGGCGGAGGGGTATCTGGCCAGTTCGGCGCCGACTTCCGGGCGCGGGAACGGATACAACTGCTCGACGCGCACCAGCGCCACATCGGTCAGCTCGCGCTTTTCGGCTTCCTCCAGCAGGTCGTAGTAGACCTTGCCGGCGCACAGCACGACGCGCTTGACCTTCTTGGCGGGCAGCTCGCGATGCTCGCCGATCACCAGCTGGAAGCTGCCGTTGGCCAGCTCGTCCAGCGAGGACACCGCCAGCTTGTGGCGCAGCAGCGACTTGGGCGTCATCACGATCAGCGGCTTGCGCACTGGGCGCAGCATCTGCCGGCGGATCATGTGGAAATCCTGCGCCGGGGTGGTCGGCACGCACACCTGCATGTTGTCCATGGCGCACAGCTGCAGGAAGCGCTCGAGGCGGGCGGAGGAATGCTCCGGGCCCTGGCCTTCGTAACCGTGCGGCAGGTACAGCGCCAGCCCGCACAGGCGGTTCCACTTCGACTCGCCGGAGCTGATGAACTGGTCGATCACCACCTGCGCGCCGTTGGCGAAGTCGCCGAACTGGCCTTCCCAGATGTGCAGGGTGTCCGGGTCGGTGGTGGACGAGCCGTACTCGAACGCCATCACCGCCTCTTCGCTGAGCAGCGAGTCGATTACCTCGACGCTGGCGTTGTCGCGGATGGTCGCCAGCGGCAGGTAGGTGTGGCCGTCCTTCTGGTCGTGCAGCACGGCATGGCGATGGAAGAACGTGCCGCGGCCCGAGTCCTGGCCGACCAGGCGCAGATTGCTGCCAGCGTCGATCAGGGTGGCGTAGGCGAGATTCTCGGCGAAGCCCCAGTCCGCGGGCTGTTCGCCGGCGGCCATCTTGCGGCGGTCGTCGTAGATTTTGTTCACGCGCGACTGCAGGGTGAGGTCGCCCGGCAGGTCGAGCAGGCGGTTGGCCAGCTCCACCAGCTTCTTCTTCGGCACCGTGGTGTCGGCCGGCATCGACAGCTTGTTGTTGTGGAAGCGGCTCCAGTCGATTTCCAGGTCACGCACCGGCGTGGGGTTGAACTCGGCCAGCGGGGCCCCCGCCTCCAGCCGCTCGCGGTAGGCGTCCAGGCGCTTCTGGGCATCGCCCTCGGCGATCACGCCTTCCTTCTGCAACTGCTGGGCATAGAGGTCGCGGGTGGTCGGGCGCTTGCGGATGATCTGGTACATCAGCGGCTGCGTGGCCGCCGGCTCGTCGGCCTCGTTGTGGCCGTGGCGGCGGTAGCAGACCAGGTCGATCACCACGTCCTTGCGGAACGTCTTGCGGAACTCGTAGGCCAGGCGGGTGACTTCGATCACCGCCTCCGGGTCGTCGCCATTCACGTGGAACACCGGCGCGTTGACCATCTTGGCCAGGTCGGTGCAGTACATGGTGGAGCGGGCATCCTGCGGGTTGGACGTGGTGAAGCCCACCTGGTTGTTCACCACGATGTGCATGCTGCCGCCGATGCGGAAACCCCGCGCCTGCGACATGTTGAACAGCTCCATGTTCACGCCCTGGCCGGCCAGCGCCGCATCACCGTGGATGAGCACCGCCATCGACTGCTGGTGCTCGGTGTCGCGGCGGCGCAGCTGGCGCGCGTGGACCGAGCCGGCCACCACCGGGTTGACGATCTCCAGGTGCGAGGGGTTGAACGCGAGCGCCACGTGCACGCCGCCCTTGGGCGTTTTCAGGTCGGACGAGAAGCCCATGTGGTACTTCACGTCGCCGGAGTAGGACGGGTCGTCGATGTGGTCGAACTTGCCCTCGAACTCGTCGAACAGGGTCTTGGGCGACTTGCCCAGGATGTTGACCAGCACGTTCAGGCGGCCGCGGTGGGCCATGCCGATCACCAGCTCTTTGATGCCGTTGGCGCCGGCCGCGCGCACCACGTCGTCGACCAGCGGAATCAGGCTGTCGCCGCCTTCAAGCGAGAAGCGCTTCTGGCCGACGTACTTGGTGTGCAGGTAGCGCTCCAGGCCTTCGGTGGCGGTCAGCGCGGTGAGGATCTGCAGCTTGCCGTCGTTGTCCAGCCCTGCGCTGCCGTTGGCCTGCTCCAGCCGCGAGTAGATCCAGTTGCGCTGGTTGTGATCGCTGATGTACATGAACTCGGCGCCGATCGTGCCGGCGTACACCTTCTTCAGGCGCGCCAGCAGCTCGCCCAGCTTCAGCCGATGGCCGCCGCCGGCATAGGTGCCGCAGTCGAACTCGGTATCCAGGTCGGAGTCGGCCAGCCCGTGGAAGGCCAGGCCGAGGTCCGGCGCGTCCATCTTCTGCGCCAGGCCGAGCGGGTCGAGGTTGGCGGCAAGGTGGCCGCGCGAGCGGTAGGCGGTCAGCAGGCGCAGCACACCGGCCTGCTTGCGCGCGTGCTCGTCGCCGACCGGCGCCGGAGCCACCGCGCTGCGCCGCTGCTTCTGTGCGGCCTCAATACGCGCAATGGCCGCGGTGTGGGAGACATCTCCCGTCGCGCGGCCATTGAAGGTCTGGAAATAGGTGCCCCATTCGGCGGAGACCGAGCCCGGGTCGCTCAGCCATGCGTCGTAAAGTGCTTCGACATAATCGGCGTTGCCGCCTGCGAGTTGGGAGGATTCGAAAAACTCGCGGATCAGGTTTGTACTCACGTCACCACCGGTCGGGGAAGGGAGGCCCGCCAGCGCTGCCTTGGATGCAGCGAATGGCTGGCAAAAATCCCGTTAATTATAGACCCGGGCTGCTGCGCCGCGGCAACCCGCGGGCGCCAGAAAACGGCGCTGCGGTCAGCGTTGGGACACATCCGACATGCCGTGACGGGGCCGCACGTGCAGCCATGGCGGGGAAGGCGGCCGATGCGCGCCCGAGCCGCGGGTGCGCCGGGGCGTTCAGCTGGCGTCTACAGATGCAGCGCCTGCAGCTCCACCGCCCGCTCGGCGCGTTCCCACACGGCGTCGAACTGTTGCGCCAGTGGCGCCTGGCCGGCACGGTCGTGGCGCGCGGCGCGGCCCTGCGGGCGATCGTGCTCGGGCAGCAGCAGGTAACCCCCGGCATCGTTAAGCAGGCAGGCAGACCGGTTGGCCAGGTCGATCTCGTCCACCGGTCGGCGGATCTCGATCACGCTGGACAGCCGTTGCGCCAGCGCCACCAGCCGGTGTCCATCGCGCAACGGGGCGCCGGTGTCGTGCAACAGGATGCGGATCCGCGCGCCGCGACCGGACGTGGCGATGCGGCGGATCTCGGCCAGTTCCTGGGCGCTGTTGAGCGTGTCGACGTCGAATTCGGGTAGCTGGATCGCCAGCACGTGGCGGGCGTCCTGCAGCAGTGCGACCCGGGCCTCCTCCACGCTGGCCCGGTCGTGCGCTGCCAGCGCACCGGGATCACGCGGGGCATGTGTCGGGCGTGCGGCTGCCACCAGCGGCTTGCGCATGGCCTGGTGCAGCCGGCCTCCCTCCTCGAACAGTTCGCCGTCGCTGGCGAAGCCCTCGCGGCGATAGAAATCCACCGCATCGATCTGCGCATCCAGTCGCACCTCGGGCCAGCCGAGCGCGCGGGCGCGGTCGACCAGCTGGCGCAGCAGCGCCACGCCGACACCCTGGCGACGCCATGCAGGCACCACCGCCAGCCGCCCGATCTGGTGGGTGGCGGTGAGTCGTGCGGTGCCGATCACGCGGTTGGCGTCATCGCGGGCAATCAGGTGGAAGGCATCGTGATCGAGCTCGTCCGCCTCCAGCAGACCCGGCACGCCGAGCTCTTCCACGAACACGCTCTGGCGCACGTGCAGCAGCGCCTCACGGTCGCTGGCACGCGACCATTCTGCGCTGACGATGTGGAAGTTCTCGAGCTTCATCGGCGGCGGGGTTTGCGCGCCACCAGGTGGCCGTCATCGAGCAGGGAGATCAGCAGGGCGCGGTCGTCGGCATCGACGGCGGGGTCGACTGCGAGCTCGCGGCTGGCGCACAACTGCTGAGCCAGCGCGGCGCTGGCCGCGTAGGCATGGCCGTTGGCAAACAGCGTGCAGCCCCGGCGCGTGCGGGCCCACGCAAGCCGCGACCACGGATGGCGCAGGAACACCGCGCCGCCCGCCAGCAGCTTGTCCAGCGCGGCGGCGGTGGTGGCGCGCTCGGCCGGCGCCGGGTTCTGCGCCAGGCGATAGCGGGTGATGAACTGGCCGAACCAGTCCAGTACGGTGGCATCGTTGAGCGCTGTGGCAAACGGCACGGCGGCGCGCAGGCGCTCGAGCGCGCTGCGGTCGATCTCGCCGGCGCTGCGTGCCGGACCGAGATCGGGGTCGGTGTAGCGCGCTTCTTCGGGCAGCCGCTCGGCCAGGTAATCGGCGAGGTCCCCCACCAGCTCGGCCTGGGACGGGGCCCGCATGCCGATGGAGAAGGTCATGCACGGGCCGCCGAAGGCGACGCCGTCGTGGCCGATGCCCGGCGGCAGATAGAGCATGTCGCCGGCATCCAGCAACCATTCGTGCGTGGGCTCGAACTGCTCCAGCTGCTTCAGTTCCACGTCGTGGCGGAAATCCTTCGGCGCGTCCGGATCGGTACTGATCGCCCAGTGCCGCTGGCCCAGGCCCTGCAACAGGAACACGTCGTACTGGTCCACGTGCGCGCCGACGCCGCCGCCCGGCTCGGCGTAGGACACCATCACGTCGTCGACCCGCCAGCTGGGCAGAAAGTCGAAGTGATCGAGCAGGGCGGCCACGTCGGCATCCCACTTGTCCACGTCCTGCACCAGCAGCGTCCAGTCGGCGTCGCCGGTGGTGGCGAAGTCGGCCTCGGCGAGCGGACCGGTCTTCACCTTCCAGCGGTCGCGCTTGGGGTCGTGGGCGATCAGCCGCGACAGCGCGCCTTCCTCGCAGGCCAGTCCGGCCAGGTCTTCCGGGGCGATCGGCGGCACGAAGCCGGGGAACGCGCCGCGGATCAGCAGCGGGCGTTTCTGCCAGTAGTCGCGCAGGAACTGGGCGGTGGACATGCCGAGCGGCTGGCGCGCGGAGCCGCGCACCTCGATCGGCAGCGCTTTGCGGGAGGGCGAGGTCAGTGTCATCGGCGCATTGTAGCGACTGCCGGCAAGCTCGCGATGCCGGACGCGGCGGGTGTGTCGGCATATGCACATGCCGAATCATCCTTTTGTGGGTGCCATGGCCGGGGGCAAGCTGGAACGATCCCGTTTGGACGTCCAAAGGCCGTTGTCCGTGAACGCATTGCAGGCCCAACTCGCCAGCTCCCCCGGCCTGCCCGAAGACCGCCAGGCGCTGCTGCGCCAACTGGTCGACGCGCTGGAGCCGGCGCAGCTTTACTGGATCGCCGCCTATGTCGCCAACCAGGCGGCGCATCCGGTCGCCCGCACGCCGGCCGCGGCCGCCGCCGCGAGCACCCGGCTCACCGTGCTCTACGGCAGCCAGACCGGCAACGCGCGCCGTGTCGCCGAGCGGCTGGCCGCCGATGCGGAAGCGGCCGGTCTAAGCGTGCGATTGCTGCGTGCCGGCGCCTACGCCACGCGCGAGCTGGCGCAGGAGCGCTACCTGGCCGTGGTCATCAGTACCCAGGGCGACGGCGAGCCGCCGGATGACGCGCGCGGGTTGGTCGAGTTCCTCGCCTCGCGCCGGGCGCCGCCCTTGCCGAAGCTGCACTACGCCGTGCTGGGTCTGGGTGATTCGAGCTACCCGCAGTTCAATGCCACCGGCCGCGCCGTCGATGCTCGCCTCGCCGAGCTCGGGGCCCGGCGGCTTGCGCCGCTGGCCGAGGCGGACGTGGAGATCGATCCGGTGGCGACGCCGTGGGCCGAGGCGGCCATCGCGCGCCTGCGCGAACACGTGGCCGGCGACCTGCCCAGCGCGTCCGTCACGCCGCTGCGGGTGGCGCCCAGCCGGCCGCAGTACAGCCGAGACCAGCCGTTCCCTGCAGCGGTGCTGGCGAACCAGCGCATCGTCTCGCGCGACAGCGCGCGCGATGTGCGCCACCTCGAGTTGTCGCTGCAGGGGTCCGGCCTGCGCTACGTCGCCGGCGATGCGCTGGGCGTGTGGCCGCGCAACCCGGCCGCGCTGGTGGCCGAGCTGCTCGAGCTGCTCGGGCTCGCGGCGGCAACCGAGGTGGAACACGCCGGCAGGCGCCAGTCCTTGCACGCCTGGCTGACGCGCGAGCGCGAGCTGACCCGCCTCAGCCGCCCGCTGGTGCAGGCGCAGGCGGAGCGGTCCGGCAGCGACGCATTGCGGGCGGCGCTGGCGCAGCCCGACCGGCTGGCCGCGCTGCTTGCCACCCACCAGCCGATTGACCTGATGCGCGCCTATCCGGCCCGCTGGGATGCCGCCGCGCTGGTGGCCGCGCTGCGGCCGCTCACGCCGCGGCTGTACTCGATCGCCTCCAGTCCGCTTGCCGTGGGCGAGGACGAGGTGCATCTCACCGTCGCCGTGGTCGATTACGAGGCGCACGGCGCGCGTCACGTCGGCGCGGCATCCAGCTGGCTGGCCGGCGCGGACGAGCAGGCGACGCTGGATGTGTTCATCGAGCCGAACGAGCGCTTCCGGCTGCCGGCGGATGGCAGCCGCGACATCATCATGATCGGCCCGGGCACCGGCGTCGCGCCGTTCCGTGCGTTCGTGCAGGAGCGCCGTGACGGTGGTGCCACCGGGCGCAACTGGCTGCTGTTCGGCAACCGGCATCAGGCGCAGGATTTTCTCTACCAGGTGGAATGGCAGCAGGCGCTCGCCAACGGCGCGCTGCACCGCATCGACCTGGCCTTCTCGCGCGACCAGCCGGAGAAGCGCTACGTGCAGCACGCGCTGCGCGAACGCGGCGCCGAACTGTACGACTGGCTCAAGGGCGGCGCGCATCTCTATGTGTGTGGTGATGCCGCGCACATGGCGAAAGACGTGCATGCCGCGCTGGTCGACGTGATCGCCACCCACGGCGGGCGTTCGCTCGACGCGGCGCAGGCCTGGCTATCCGAACTACTGCAGGACGGGCGCTACGCCCGCGACGTGTACTGACATGAGTTCTCCCACATCCCCCTCGTTGCTCCCCGTGTCAGAGATGGAGCGGGTCAAGGCGGCCAGCCGGCTGCTGCGCGGTTCCATCGTCGAAGGGCTGGCCGATCCGGTCACCGGCGCGATCAGCGACGACGACAACAAGCTGCTCAAGTTCCACGGCAGTTACCAGCAGGACGACCGCGACCTGCGCGACGAGCGCCGCCGGCAGAAGCTGGAGCCGGCCTATGCCTTCATGATCCGCGCCCGCCTGCCGGGCGGCGTGGTGACGCCGGCGCAGTGGCTGGCGTTCGACCGCATCGCCACCGAGTACGCCAACGGCACGCTGCGCATCACCACGCGCCAGACGTTCCAGTGGCATGGCGTGATCAAGCGCCAGCTCAAGCCGACCATGGCGGCCATCAACCATGCGCTGGCCACCACCATCGCTGCGTGCGGCGACGTGGTGCGCACGGTGGTGAGCAGCGCCAATCCGCTGGTGTCCGACACGCACGCACTCACTTGCGACTGGGCCACCCGCCTGTCGGAGCATCTGGAGCCGGCCACGCGGGCGTATCACGAGATCTGGCTCGACGGGGAGAAGGTCTCCGGCGAGGAACACGAGCCGCTCTACGGTCCCACCTACCTGCCGCGCAAGTTCAAGATCGGACTCGCCATCCCGCCGCTCAACGACGTGGACGTGTTCGCGCAGGACCTGGGCCTGATCGCGATCATCGAAGGCGACACGCTGCTCGGTTTCAATGTCGCCATCGGCGGCGGCATGGGCGCCACCCAGGGCGACCCCAGCACCTATCCGCGCCTGGGCAGCGTGATCGGCTTCGTCACGCCCGAGCAGCTGATCGCCGTGGCCGAGGGCATCGTCGGCGTGCAGCGCGACTGGGGCAACCGCAGCGAGCGCAAGCACGCGCGGCTGAAATACACGCTCGATCACCGCGGGCTGGATGCGTTCACCGCCGAGCTGGCGTCGCGGCTCGGCTTTTCGCTGGCGCCGGCACGGCCGTTCCACTTCGAGCAGAACGGCGACCGCTACGGCTGGGTCGAAGGGCACGAGGGGCGCTGGCATCTCACCTTGCAGATCGAAGCCGGCCGTCTCGCCGACGTCGGCCCGGTGCGCGCGCTCACCGGCCTGCGCGAACTGGCCAAGATGCATGGTGGGACGTTCCGCATGACCTGCAACCAGAACGTGGTGGTGGCCGACGTGGCCGCTGCCGATCGCGCGCGCATCGACGCGATCGTCGCAGCGCACGGGCTGGACGGCTACACCCGCGGCAGCGCGATCCGGCGCCACGCCGTGGCCTGCGTGGCGCTGCCCACCTGCGGCCTGGCGATGGCCGAGAGCGAGCGCTATCTGCCGCAGCTGCTGGCGAAGCTGGAGGCGCAACTCGCCGCCCACGGGCTGACCGACGCGCCGATCCTGCTGCGCCTGTCCGGTTGCCCGAACGGGTGCTCACGGCCGTACCTGGGCGAGATCGCGCTGGTCGGTCGTGGGCCCGGGCGCTACGACCTGCGCCTGGGCGCGGACTTCCGCGGCCAGCGGCTCAACCGCGTCTATCGGGAAAACATCGACGAGGCGGCCATCCTCGAGGCGCTCGATCCGTTGTTCGCCCGCTATGCGGCCGAGCGCACGCCGGCCGAAGGTTTCGGAGATTTCCTGCTGCGCGTGGAAGCACTGCAGGCACCGGTGCGCATTCCGGCGGAGGTGCTGGCGTGAATCCCAGCTATCTCCGCGATGCCGCACGCGATCCCGCGGTGCTGGCCCGGCTGGATGCCTGGCTCGGTGCGCAGGCCGCCCCGGGCCGCGTCGCCTGGGCCCTGCGCAATGTGCCCGGGCCGCTGGTGATGTCCTCCAGCTTCGGCGCCCAGTCGGCGGTGATGCTGCACATGCTCACGCAGCAGCGGCCGGACATCCCGGTGGTGCTGATCGACACCGGCTACCTGTTCGCCGAGACCTACCAGTTCGTCGATGCGCTGACCGAACGGCTCAAGCTCAACCTCAAGGTGTACCGCCCCGACATCGGCACCGGCTGGATGGAAGCGCGCCACGGCAAGCTGTGGGAGCAGGGCGAGGAGGGCCTGAGGCGCTACAACCAGCTGCGCAAGGTCGAGCCGATGCAGCGCGCGCTGGACGAGCTGGGCGCCACCGGCTGGTTCACCGGCCTGCGCCGCGTGCAGTCGCGCAGTCGCGAGCAGATCCCCTTCATCCAGCGCCGCAACGAGCGCTGGAAGTTCCACCCGCTGGCCGACTGGCGCGACCGCGACGTGGGCCATTACCTGCAGCAGCAAGGTCTGCCGTACCACCCGCTGTGGGACAAGGGTTACGTGTCCATCGGCGACACCCACACCACCCGCCCGTGGGAGCCCGGCATGGCGGCGGAAGACACCCGCTTCTTCGGCCTGCATCGCGAATGCGGCCTGCACGAGGCGGTGTGATCGCCCGGCCGGCCCCGGGGCAGCCACGCGGCGATGCGGCTCCGCGTGGTCGTGTAGCCGCACACGCGTCTCGCCCGTCTATCTCGTCAGCCCGCGCCCTCGACGCCAGAGAAGCCTCGTTAGCAAGCAGCACTCGCTCGTTGCATGACGGGGACAGCACAGGGCAACCCATCCGATTGCTCCCTCTCCGCCCGGAGAGGGGCGGAGCGAGGGGCACGCTGACCTCGAGCGCGCAACGATTCGTCGCGATGCCGACGCCTGTCGGCGCGCCAGCGCAGCCGCCGCTGCATCCGGCACGGTGCCCGCCTCGTTACGCGCGCACCTCCGCCCTGGACGCAACGCGCGTCGCGCGCTCGCGCCACTGCGGCGCGGCCGGCCAGGCAACGTCCTCACCGCCTGCCACGTGCCGCGCGACCGCCTTGCGGTCCAGGTGCGGCGCGAAATCGACGATGAACTCCAGCGCGAAATCGCGCAGCACGCCCTCGCGCCGCAGCACGATCCAGGTGGTGCAGGAGGCAAACAGGTGGTCGGCCGGCAACGCGCGCAGATCGGACGAGTCGGCAGGCAGCAGCGCCATCTCGGCCAGCACGCCCACGCCGAGGCCGGCCCGCACATAGGTCTTGATCAGATCGGCATCGCTGGCCGTCATGGCGATGTGCGGTGTCAGCCCGGCCGCTTCAAATGCGCGGCGCAGCGAGGAGTCCGGCTTGATCGAGGAGTCGTAGCTGACCAGCGGCAGGCTGGCGAGCTCCGCCAGCGTGGGCGCTCGGCCAAGCGCAGCCAGCGGATGATCCCTGGGCACCAGCACGCGGCGCTGCCAGCGGTAGGCCGGCAGCGCAATCACGCCCGCGGGTGCCGCACCGGCGGTGCTCACGATCGCGAGGTCCACGCCGCCGCTTTCCAGCAGGCCGAGCAGCTCGGCATCGGCCACGGGCTGCAGGTGCACGCTCACCTGCGGGTAGCCGCGGTTGAGCGCGGCGATCGCGCCGGGCAGGGCGAAACGGGCCTGGGTGTGGGTGGTGCCGATGCGCAGCGTGCCGCAGGCCTCCTGGCGCAGGTTGGCAGCCACGGACTGGATGTTGGCGACCTCCGCCAGGATGGCGCGGGCCCGTTCAAGCACGTGGGCGCCGGCATGGGTGATCGCGTCCAGACTCTTGCCTTTGCGGTTGAACAGCTGGAACCCGAGCTCGTCCTCCAGCTGCTTGAGCTGCTTGCTCAGCCCCGGCTGGGTGGCATGCACCCGCTCGGCGGCACTGGTGATATTGAGTCCGGAATCGGCGATGGCGATCAGGTAGCGCAGCTGGGTCAGCGTCATGCGAACGCTCCGCGGTGGGCGCCGTGCGTGAAACGCGTACGGCAGCGACGGAAGGGCAGGCGGGCGACCTGGAAAGGGCAATTCATTTGGACGTCTATACATCTGTTTGCTGCGATGCGTCAAGCGAAGAGTGGCGCCGCGTGGCGTGGGCGCCGTGAGGCCGGTCTTATGCTGCTGCGCTATATGTCACGGCGCAAAAATCATTTGTGGACCGTGGCTTGCATTTCTAGCGTGGCCGGATGCGCCCCATGGCGCGCCCCTCCTGATGGCCGTGCCGATGAAGCTGTATCCCCTGTTTGCCGACCTCCGTGATCGCCCCGTGCTGGTGGTCGGCGGTGGTGCCGTCGCCGAGCGCAAGGCGGCGGCGCTGGTGGACGCGGGGGCACGGGTCACGGTGGGTGCGCCGGCCTTGTCGCCACTGCTCGCCCAGTGGGCTGAAGGTGGCCGCATTCGCCATCGGGAGGGGCGCTTCGAGCCGCAATGGCTGGACGATGCGTGGCTGGTGATCGGCGCCACCGACGACGCGGCAGTGCATCAGCAGATCGTGGAGCTGGCCCAGGCACGGCGCGTGTTCGTCAACGTGGTGGATGACGCCGCGCGCTGCAGTTTCCACGTGCCGGCGGTGATCGACCGGGCACCGATCACCATCGCCATCTCCAGCGGCGGCGACGCGCCGATGTTCGCGCGGCTGATCCGCGAGCGGCTGGAAACGCTGCTGGATCATTCGCTGGGGCCGCTGGCCACGCTCGCCGCCAGGCTGCGCAAGCGCATCCGCCTGCGCCACCCGGACATGGCCGCGCGGCGGCGCTTCTACGAATGGCTGTTCAGCGACACCGTGGCGGGGTTGCTGCGCAGCGGCCGCGCCGCGGAAGCGCAGGCGGCCGCCGAGCATGCGCTGGCGTCGCCGGTGGCCCAGAGCGCGGGCAGCGTGGTGCTGGTCGGTGCCGGGCCCGGCGATCCCGGCCTGCTCACGCTGCGCGGGCTGCGGGCGCTCAACGAAGCGGACGTGATCCTGCACGACCGGCTGGTCAGCGCCGAGGTGCTGGCGCTGGCGCGCCGCGACGCCGAGCGTATCGAGGTGGGCAAGGAATCGGGCCATCACCACACCACCCAGGAGGGCATCCACGCGTTGATGCTCGAGCACGCGCAGGCCGGGCGGCGGGTGGTGCGGCTCAAGGGCGGCGACCCGTTCGTGTTCGGTCGCGGCGGCGAGGAGCTGGAAGCGCTGCGCGCGCACGGCATCCGCTACGAGGTGGTGCCGGGCATCACCGCTGCGGTGGCGTGCGCCGCGTATGCCGGCATCCCGCTGACCCATCGCGACCACGCGCAGTCGGTGCGCCTGCTCACGGCGCACTGCAAGGCATCGCACGACACGCTGGATTGGCCCGCACTGGCGCGGGAGCGGCAGACCCTGGCCGTCTACATGGGCGTGGCCCAGCTCGAGGCGTTCCAGCAGCGGCTGATCGCCCACGGCCGCGCGGCATCGACACCCTTTGCCCTGGTGGAGAACGGTTCGCGCCGCGAGCAGCGGGTGATCACCGGCACGCTCGGCCAGCTCGCGCAACGCGCGACCGAGCACGCGGTGCAATCGCCGGCGCTGCTGATCCTGGGAGAAGTCGCCGCGCTGGCCGGATCGCTGGCCTGGTTCGGCGCGCCACCGCTGGATGCGGCCGCGGCGCAGGCGCCCGCCATGCCGGACATGCGCCGGCCCGCACCCAACATCCCCGACCTGCCGGCCCGCGAGGCCCTGCTTGGCGCCATTCACCGCGGCTGAACACCATGCCCCCGGCGCTGGCGCATCATGGCCGGCGCTTTTTCACTTTCGGTCAAGGAGCTCCTCATGATCTACCAAAGCATTCTGGACACCATCGGCAACACCCCGATCGTGAAGCTGCATCGCCTGGCGCCCAAGGGCGTGGACATCTACGTCAAGGTGGAGGCGTTCAATCCCGGCGGCTCGGTGAAGGACCGCCTCGCGCTGGCGATCATTCTCGATGCGGAAAAGCGCGGCACGCTCAAGCCGGGGCAGACGGTGATCGAGGCCACCTCCGGCAACACCGGGGTGGGCCTGGCGATGGTCTGCGCCGCGCGCGGCTACCCGTTCGTGGCGGTGATGAGCGACTCGTTCTCGATCGAGCGGCGCAAGCTGATGCGCGCCTACGGCGCCCGGGTCGTGCTGCACCCGGCCGCCGAGCGCGGCACCGGCATGGTGAAGAAGGCCGCCGAGCTGGCCGAGAAGAACGGCTGGTTCCTGGCCCGCCAGTTCGAGAACCCGGCCAACCCGGCCTACCACCGCAGCACCACCGGACCGGAGATCCTGCGCGATTTCGCGGGCAAGCGGCTGGACTACTTCGTCAGCGGCTGGGGCACCGGCGGCACGCTCACCGGCGTGGGTGAAATGCTCAAGCTGGCCCGGCCGGACGTGAAGATCATCGGCGCCGAGCCGGCAGGTGCTGCGCTGCTCGCCGGCAAGGAGTGGCAGCCGCACAAGATCCAGGGCTGGAACCCGGACTTCATTCCCAAGGTGCTCAACCGGGACGTGGTCGACGAGATCAAGCTGATCCCCGACGAGCGCTCGCGCGAAGTGGCCCGTGCGCTGGCCGCGCAGGAGGGCATCTTCGTCGGCCTGTCCTGCGGCGGCACGCTCGCCGCTGCGCTGGAAGTGGCCAAGGATGCACCGGAAGGCACCGTACTGCTCGCGATGCTGCCGGACACCGGCGAACGCTACCTGTCGACGTACCTGTTCGAAGGCGTCAACGAAGGCTCCGACGACATCGAGTAAATCCCGTCTGCCGTGTGTCGGGGAGTCGGTTCGTCCCTAGGCACGGCTTTTCCCCAGGTTGCGACCTGCGGCTTACCTCGACACTCAGGGGTTTCCGCCTCGCTTCACCGCCAGGTCGCCCTTGCGTGCGCCGGGAACGACGACCCAGCCCGGGCTCAACGTGAGCTTCCAGCCGTGGCCATGACGGTCGGATGCGCCGATGCCTGCGGCTGACACCGTGGCGATCTTCGCCTGCTGGTCGACCCGCGCATCGCCATCCACCTCGAGCACGCCCCAGTCGTCGTCCAGACGCAGGGTCGGATAGACGGTACCGAGGTCGCCCAGCGGTACCAGGGTCTGCGGATTGAACTGGAGGCTGCTGTGGTCGAGCGGTAGCACCAGCACCGGGCCGTCGACCAGCTTCGCCGTCAGTTCTGCGAGATGGGCGCGGCGCACCTCGTCGCGCTTTACTTCGCTGGTGCGCAGTGTCCCGTCGTCGTAGGCCGCCTTCCGCGCCTTGAGCGTGGCGAACGCCGGTGGCGGCAGCCGCAGGGCCTCGCCCAAGAGCTGATCCAGCCGCTGGCCGGGTGCGAAGTGGCTATGCCAGCCCGGATCCGCCTGGTCCAGAAGCAGGCCGTAAGCCGGGCCGGTGGCGTAGGCGAACGAGCGCACGAAGCTTGGCGCTTGCACAAAGGCAGTCAGGTCGTGCAGGGCATAACGAATGCGCGCCTGCGACGTAGTCAGGCCGAGTCGCGTGCCGGTGTATTCCGCGATGCCCTCATTCGCTTCCAGGTCGTTCTCGTTGGTCGCGGCGGCCGGAAACAGCCGGTAGCGCTCGTTTCGGAACAGCAGCGCATCGGCAACGGCCTGCCGGCGAGCTGTGGTTGTCGGTGCGCGCAGCGCGGCCGCCAATGCCCGCCACTCCAGCTGGATCAGGTAGCGGCCCTCCAGGGTATCCAGATGCCGGTTGTCGCCTTCCGGCAGCGTCATCTTCAGCGCCGGCTGGATGCGGTGGAACATCTCGTGGGCGAGCATCACGTGCCGTTGGTCGGCGTCGCCCGGGCCGGGCCAGAGGATCTCGCTCCAGCGGATGCCAGACCACTCGATTGAGGTGTTCGCCAGGATCACCGACGCCGGCAGGGTACCGGCGAAGAACGCCCCGGAAGGTTTCAGTACGCCGCGGCCGTCCGCGCGGTTGGCGACGACGTCGCGGTCGATCGGGTCCACCAGCACCATTGGGCCGCACAGGCTGTGCCCCCAGAAGGCGCCCGCATCCCGTGTGCATATTGCCTCGGCTTCGCCGAGGACCTCGGCGGCACCGGCCGGATCGAGGGCGCCAAACGCCGGTGCCATGGCGAATAAGGCGGAGGCGGCGAGCCCGAGTGCAAGCGCCTGCCGGGAGCGTCGCGCGGCGAAACCGGATGCCATGGTGATCCCTCTACGATGGATGTCGTAGTTTGTACGATGGGCATCGTACCAAGTCAATCCGGCAGAAGGCCTGTCACGGGCGGCCGTCCCATTCGATGCGGTTCTGTGGTGTCACTGTCAGGGCAAGGATCGGCTGCTGCGCGGCGTCCAGCAGGATGACGTGGCCGCCGTGCTGGCGGATGCGGTCGCGGGCCAGCGGTTGCCGCCCCACGGTGGCGCCGAGCACCCGTCCGCGCCGGATACGTAGCGCAAACGAACCCGCGTCATCGTGAGCGAGGACGAATACCGTCGGTCCGAAGATGCTGGAGTGGTAAAGGTCGGGCAGCGATGTGTCGGCCTGCCCCAGTCGCCCTCCGGCCAGCGCAAGTAGGCACAGCGCCGAGAGTGCCAGGGCCACCGGACGTGCGCCTGCTGCCGGCGTCCCGGAGGTGGCTTCGGCACTGAGCAGGCGGTGGATGCGCGCGACGAAATCACCGTCGCCGGTGACCGCCATCGCCAGTGCTGCCGGGGCTCGCCGCTCGGCAAGGCGGACCAGCCCGCGGGCGAGCGCTGGCGGCGAGGCGCCGTGGCGAATGGCCAGCGCGTCGCAACGCATCTCGCGTTCGCGCATCACCCGGCGATAGAGCATCCACGCGGCAGGGTGGAACCAGAGTGCCGCCAGCGCGATGCGCTGCAGCAGATTCCAGCGGAAATCGCGCTGCTGTACGTGGGCCAGCTCGTGCAGCAGCAGGGCCTCGCATTCGGCCTGCGGCAGATGCACCAGGGTGTCGGGCACCAGCACGACCGCACGCCACAGGCCGACGACCTGCGGCGAGGCAACCTGCGCCATCTTCACGTCGGGCACGGCCATGCCCATGTGTCCGCTCGCCAGGCGATGCACGATTCGATACAGCCCGGCCGGCGCCGCTCGGCAAGGCAGGCGGGCCAGTTGTCGGACCTCCCGCAGGAGGCCCAGCAGCATGGTCAGGCCACCCATCATCCACACACCGGCCAGCGGCAGGGCCAAGGCGAGAAAGCTGCGATAGCCAGCCATGTGCCGTGCGAGTTCCGCGACCGGGGAGCCATGCGGCGGCGCGATGCCCACGCGGCTCACTGTCCAGTGCAGCACTCCTACGGTGATCGCCGGCAGCACGGCGATCGCCGCGAGATGGATGCAGGTCAGGCGATGGCGCGCGGCCGGAGACCACCGCCCCGCGGCGCGCGCCCAGCCCAACCACGAGAGCATCACCAGCGCGCCCTGCAGGCACACCGCCGCCAGTCCCCACACTTCCAGACGTGCGAGGTAAGCGGCGGTGAAGAAACTCACGTTCCGCCCTCGAGCTTCTCGATCATCGCCTTGAGCTGGGCCAGCTCCTCCGGTGCCACCGGACGGGCATCGAGCGCCTGCATGGCCAGCGCCAGTGAGGAGCCTGCGAATGCGCTGTCCATCCAGCCGCGGACCAGCCGGTTGAGGATGGGCCGCTCAGACGCCGCTGCCGCGTAGACGTGTTGACGGGCGTCCTCGCGGCGGCTGACCAGGCCCTTGGCCAGCATGTTCTGCATGATCTTCAGCGCGCTGGTGTAGCCGGTGTCGGTGTCTGCGTAGACGGCCTCGTGCACCTCGCGCACCGTCAACGGGCCGCGTCGCCAGAGCACCTGGAGGACTGCCAGTTCCGCGGTGGTGGGTGCAGCGGTTTTCATCCGCGCAGCATGCGACGCGGAAGCGAGCCAGGCAAGCGAGCTACGCCAGGCAAGCGCCGACGCGATGCGGTCCGCAAGGAACGACTGGAGGAACAGGCGAGCCCTTGCCCATCGGCTCGCGGTCGCCGAGCCAGCTCAGGCACTTTTCCCCCGCCACGTCGCCGCCTGCGGCGACGGTCCCGGCCGCACGCGGCGATACAGCTTTTTGCCGTAAATCCCCAGCGACATCACCACCAGCAGCACCAGCACGAACTTCACCGTGGAACTGCTCGCCTCACCGATGAACACCGGGCCATCCAGCGCCGTCCACAGCATCAGCGCACAGGTGAGCACGCCCAGTGCCAGTTCCAGCTGCCGCAGTCGCGGTGTCCAGTGCCCCTGAATGATTACCGCGGCAAACAGCGGCAAGTTCAGCAGTAGCGCCAGCAACAGCCACGGGGCCTGGCGGTGGCGAAAGGTGTCGGTGTAAGTGAGCGCGTCATACGCGGCCGCGGCGGCGTGTCCGTGCAGGGTCACATCAAGTAGCCAACGCGGCTCGATCAGCACGAACAGCCCACAGACAATGCCGACCATCGCCAACACCATCGACGTGCGCCCACCCGCGACGCGGCCGCTGTCGCGCGGTTTCCACGGTGCGCGCTGCGGCCAGCGGCGCCGGCTCCATTGCGCCAGGCCAAAGGCGATCACCAGCACGCCCGGCCACCACAGCGACGGCAGCACGCTGCCCACCCACCAATGGCCGAGCATTTGCAGCACATCCGACACCGAGCCCAGCGGCTGGTGGAGCGCATCAACCAACCCGAGCGCCCACAGAATGACCAGCCCCATCACCGTGGCGCGCACAAAGCGCTGGCCATCCGCAGGGTCGATGATGGTGAGGGCAGGGCGATAGCGCGCTGCCACTTCTTCTGGACGGCCGAACTCGCGCAGGAATGCGGTCGCCATATCCGCATCCGCAGCCAGGCCCGCATCCGCCGCGCGGGCCTGCAACTCCTCGTGGAGCAAGGCACGCAGCTCGAACGCCACGTCATTGCGCTGGCGACGCGGCAGACGCAGCGCCACGTCGGTGATGTACGACTCGATCACATTGTTCGCATTCATGCCTCGTCCTCCAGTAGCCGGTTCATGGCGGCGTTGATGCCGTGCCAGGACGCCGTGAGCTGCTTGAGCAGCTTGCGGCCCTGCGCGTTCAACGCGTAATAGCGCCGCGGCGGGCCGTCCTCGATCTTCCACTCGCTCTGCAGCCAGCCCTGCGTCTCCAGCCGACGCAGCAGCGGATACAGCGTGCCCTCTTCGATCGGCATGCCCTTGGCCGCCAGCGCCTGGCGCAGCTCGTAGCCGTAGCGCGGTGCCTGCAGCTGCGACAACGCAGCCAGCACCACCGCGCCCCGGCGCAGCTCCAGTTCAAGTTTTGCGGAAGTCTCTGTATTACCCATGTGGCGAACAGTACTGTGCGTCGCACAGTGTGTAAACAGATTTGTGCGACGGACGGCGGGAGGAGGGCTTGCCGCACTCCGGAGCAAGGCGCAGCACGTGTCGCGCGATACAAGCCGGCGCCGATGCCTCGGCATCAGCGCGGGCTCGTCATCGGCGCCGGGGAACGCTGTGCGCTGATCGTCGAGCCTCTGATCCGGCCTCGACCTGTACGTGATTCACGTGGCGACGCATCGCGCGTGTTCGCGTCTGAGCGGGTGGCACCAATCGCCACCGCGTTCGCAGCGATACAGCGATGTCCTAGCTGGCCAGCTCGCCGGAAACGTAGGCGACCAGCTCCCGGGTGTTTTTCACAAACTCGGCTTCCAGGTCGATGTCGCACTTCTTCGCGAGGACCATGATCGACCACAGGCAGTCCGACAATTCATGACCAAGCTTGGCCTTGCAGCCGTCAATATCCCGAACACCGGCATGGGCCTGAACCAGCTTCGCCAGGTCACCGACGTCACCCATGAAACCAAGCGCAAGTTCCTGAGTGGTCCACACGCGACCCCACCTTTTGATCTCCAGCTGTTCGTAGAGATCGTTCAGCTGCTGCGCTGATGCTTGAAGGTCGCTGAATTTCATGTTCCGCCTGACGCCTGAATTAAGTCGCGCTGCGAAGCAGCGTCGGCTTGCGTGAATTGTTAGGCATTTCTTCTGCGATTTACGAGGAATTTCTCGTGCAAGTCGCTGAGGTTCTGGGTTCTGTGTCCGAGGTCATCAAGTCGTTCAAACAGCTCATGCTCGTCTGGCAGGGATACAAAGCGGAGATAGTCAAAAAGCGCCTCACAGGTCAAGGTGACAAGCGCCTCCAGCAGCTGTGGCCTAGGTCTGCGCCACCCCATATTGGCTCTGTATGAATGATCGTCGAGCTTTTCTAGGTGGTACTCAAGGAGGTCTTGCCAATTGCCATGAATGGAATGAGATCCTCCTCCGAAGACAGCGAGATAGGCCTGATCCAGGCCTACTCTCCTGGCTCTCTCGTAGAGATTGAGGCCATTCCAGTTGCGTTGTTTGTTTCCAGAAACATCATCTCGCGTTAGATCAGATGCGCGAAAACTGGAAAGAATGGACTTGATCATCCGATCTTCGATTGGCAGAACGAGCCCGTTCCTGGCGGCGATGTTCTCTTCGATTGTCTCAATTAGCTTTAACTCATGCTGAAGAGAATAGATCCGATAGGATCTGAAAGTTTCGTAAGAGGCATTGGCGATCAAATAGCGGAGATTGACGATGCATTCAAATATCAGTCGAGCTAAGACGATCGACATTTCCCTGCGATGCTTGCACGTTTGATCTAGCAGGGAGTCGATGAGTTTGTAGAGTCGAACGAGATGGCCGCCGAGCACTGCTTCATCACGACTCCAGACGCCATTTTCATTCTTGTAGATGTTCGCTGCTACGCAGACGTAGGAATCAGTCTCAATGAGCAGGTCGAGAGCCAAACTGACGTAGTCGCTTTCAGAGGTGAACTGCTCAATCGCATCGGGGTCGATTGGGGTTGCCGAAATGTCAGCGAGCATTCTCGCGATAGGATCCTGTTGAGCCATGAGATGCCTAACGCCTGAATTAAGCCTCGCCGCAAAGCGGCGTCGGCTTGGATGAATTGTTAGCTGTCACTTGCCGACAAGCAAGTCCGCATGAACTGTTTGCCAAGGGCAGTAATGCGCACCATCTTCTTGGTGATCTTGGCTTTTTGATTTGGCGCAGCCTCGATTTGCTGCTTAAGTCCTGCAATGAATGAGCTCGATTCCAGAGGGTCGTAGACTTCTTGTGCAGTGTAGTGGTCAAATTCTGGAACTTCCGCGATGCCAAGTCTGCAGAGGTTGTTGATATAGGAAGGCGTCATGTCAGGAAACTCGCAGCCCGCTTCTTGGCCAAGAGTGGAGTAGTGTTCAACTACATTTCTCATGCCTTGTTGCCCCGACATCTGAATCCCGAGAGAAATCAGTGCTAGCGGTCTGTTTAAGGAAAACAGCTTTAGAAGCTTGGCTTCATCTGAGGTCAATTGCTTGATGATGTCAACAAATGCGGGGTGCGCACCCTGGGCAGTATCCTTGTTCATGGACGAGGCCAAGAGGTTGGCATACAGATCGCTTAGCGAGCCCTCGTGTCCTGTGTACCGAAGTGCTTCAAGCGCCGGACCGGCGACATTTGGTTTTGGTGGAACAATGTTCTCGGGTGGTACGGTCTTCAGTCGCTCAGAAACCTTTGTGGCAACGAACTCCCTTATCTGATCATATCCCCATACCAATGCACTCACAGGCGCTAAGGCGATATGTACCGTCTTTGCAACTGTCTGTAGTGCCCTTCCTACTTCTTGGGCAGCTGGCTGGGCGACGTCTTGATACACAGGTACCGCCTTCGCGATTCCTGCGATGGCATCAGCAGCATCTCGGATCTTATTCTCGTCACCCACGAACTTCCCCTGTGACAGCTAACGCATACTAGACCCCACATCGGGGCATATGCACCGATCGTCCTTTGCGTGAGGTGCCGGGGTCAAGCAGGAATTTTCCGGCGTGGGCAATGGGTTGGCCCGCGTAGTGCCCGGTCTCCCGGCTACTGTGGTGCCGTGCATAGGGCAAGAAATGGGTAGCTATCTTTTATGTGCCCGGAAATGACGGAATAAACCGTATGGTGGGGCCGAAAAAAAAGCCCTCCGCTCGAAGAGCGAAGGGCTTTGTCAGACGACCTTGATGGCGCGTTAGATGGCCTTTGCCAGCACTTCGGCCAAGCCGACATAGCCACCCGGCGTGAGATCCAGCAGGCGCTGCTTGGCATCGGCCGGCAGGTCCAGTCCGGTGATGAAGGTGCGCATGGATTCCTGGGTGATGCCCTGGCCGCGGGTGAGCGCCTTGAGCTGTTCGTACGGCTCAGGCAGGCCGTAGCGGCGCATGACGGTTTGCACGGCTTCGGCGAGCACTTCCCAGCTGGCGTCGAGGTCGGCCGCGAGGCGGTCGGCGTTGACGTTGAGTTTGCCCAGGCCCTTGGCCAGCGATTCCAGCGCCACCAGCGTGTGGCCGAAGGCGGTGCCCAGAGCGCGCAGCACGGTGGAGTCGGTGAGGTCGCGCTGCCAGCGGCTGATCGGCAGCTTTTCAGCGAAGTGGCCGAGCAGCGCGTTGGCCAAGCCGAAGTTGCCTTCGGCGTTCTCGAAGTCGATCGGGTTGACCTTGTGCGGCATCGTGGACGAGCCGACTTCGCCGGCCTTCAGCGTCTGCTTGAAGTAGCCCAGCGAGATGTAACCCCAGATGTCGCGGGCCAGGTCGATCAGCACGATGTTGGCGCGGCGCACGGCGTCGCAGTATTCGGCCACGCCGTCGTGCGGCTCGATCTGGGTGGTGTAGGCGTTGTAGCCGAGATCCAGGCTCTCGACGAAGCGCTGCGAGAAGCCGCGCCAGTCCAGCTCGGGGTAGGTGATGGCGTGGGCGTTGTAGTTGCCCACGGCGCCGTTGATCTTGCCGCTGATCTCCACCTCGGCCAGCTGCTTGCGCTGGCGTTCCAGACGGGCGACCACGTTGGCCAGCTCCTTGCCGAGCGTGCTGGGCGAGGCGGTCTGGCCGTGGGTGCGCGAGAGCATCGGCAGGTTGGCGTGGGCGTGGGCCATGGTGCGCAGGCTGGCGATGATCTTGTCGAACGACGGCAGCAGCACGTCGGTACGTGCGTCGCGCAGCATCAGTGCGTAGGAGAGGTTGTTGATGTCCTCGCTGGTGCAGGCGAAGTGCACGAACTCCTTGGCCTGGGCCAGCGCGGCGTCGGAGCCGATGCGCTCCTTGATGAAGTACTCCACCGCCTTGACGTCGTGGTTGGTGGTGGCCTCGATCGCCTTGATGCGGCTGCCGTCCTCGACGCTGAAGTTCGCGGCGATGACCTTCAGCGCGTCGATCTGCGCCGGGGCAAAGGCGGGCAGTTCGGCGATCGCCGGTTCGGCGGCCAGCGCCAGCAGCCACTCGATTTCCACATGAACGCGCCGGTGCATGAGTCCGTACTCGCTGAAGATCGGACGCAGCGGCTCGGCCTTGCTGGCGTAACGGCCGTCCAGCGGGGACAGGGCGGTAAGGGCGTGGGTGGACATCGGCGCGTTCCGGCAACGGGAAAACGGCGATTTTACATGGCGGCCCCCTGTGACGGCTCACGCGCTGCCGCCGTTGTAGGAGCCCGCTCGCGGGCGATGCTCTTTGGCCTTGACGTGGGTTCAGAGCGAGGAGCATCGCCCGCGAGCGAGCTCCTGCAAGCGGAGGACGGGGCGGCTTTTCGTGGTGCTTACGGGTAGGCGCTTATAGTGCGGCGGTCTTTTCCAAGGAGTGTGGCCATGAGCGGCTTTCGCATCGAGCACGACAGCATGGGTGAGTTGAAGGTGCCAGCCGAGGCGCTGTACGGGGCGCAGACGCAGCGCGCGATCGACAACTTTCCGATCTCCGGCCTGGCGCTGCCGCGCGGGTTCATCCGGGCGCTGGGGCTGATCAAGGCGGCGGCGGCTGAAAGCAACCTGGCGCTCGGGCATCTGAAGAAGGGCCAGGCCTCGGCTATCCGCAAGGCGGCGCTGGCGGTGGCGGACGGCCAGTTCGACGACCAGTTCCCGATCGACGTGTTCCAGACTGGCTCGGGCACCAGCACCAACATGAACGCCAACGAGGTGATCGCGCACCTGGCGGCCAAGGGCGGCGGCAAGGTGCACCCCAACGATCACGTCAACTACGGGCAGAGCTCCAACGACGTCATCCCCACCGCCATCCACGTCAGCGCCACGCTGATGAGTGCGGAGGAGCTGCTGCCGGCGCTGAAGCACCTGAAGAAGACCATCGCGCGCCGTGCGCGCGAGCTGAAGAACGTTGCCAAGACCGGCCGCACGCACCTGATGGATGCCATGCCGATCACCTTCGGCCAGGAACTGTCCGGCTGGGGTGCACAAATCGACTCGGCGATCGAGCGGATCGAGGACGCGCTCAAGCGCATGCGCCGGCTGCCGCAGGGCGGCACCGCGGTGGGTACCGGCATCAACGCCGACCCCAGGTTCGGCGCGGGCATGGCGAAAGAGCTGAAGAAGCTCACCGGGCAGAAATTCGAGTCGGCGCAGAATTACTTCGAGGGCATGGCCGCGCAGGACGCCGCGGTGGAATTGTCTGGCGCGCTGAAGACGCTGGCGGTGGCGCTGATGAAGATCGCCAACGACCTGCGCTGGATGAACTCCGGTCCCCTGGCGGGGCTGGGCGAGATTGAGCTGCCGGCGCTGCAGCCGGGCTCGTCGATCATGCCGGGCAAGGTCAACCCGGTGATTCCCGAGGCCGCTGCGATGGTGGCGGCGCAGGTGATCGGCAACGACGCCACGATCACCGTGGCCGGCCAGTCCGGCAACTTCCAGCTCAACGTGATGCTGCCGTTGATCGCCTACAACCTGCTGCAGTCGATCGGCCTGCTGGCCAACGTGTCGCGGCTGCTGGCGGACAAGGCGATCCTCGGCTTCAAGGTCAACGTGCAGCGGGTGAACGAGGCGCTGGCGATGAATCCGATCCTGGTGACGGCGCTGAACCCGGTCATCGGCTACGAAAAGGGCGCGGCGCTCGCCAAGCAGGCGTACAAGGAGAAGCGGCCGATCCTGGACGTGGCGCTGGAGACCACGGGCCTGTCAAAGGACGAGCTGAAGAAGCTGCTCGATCCGATCAAGCTGACCAAGGGTGGCATCCACGGCGGCGGTGGCGGCGGCTGAGCGCCGCACCTTTCTCGCTGGTGTGCGCAGCCATGAACGAACAACGCCCGGGCGAGGGTCTCGCGCCGGGAGTCACGGGCACGATGCGGATCGATCAGGGGTGCGGGTGCATCAGGGCTCCCAGCTCACCCGCCGGGAGCGCGACGTCGATGTCATGCCCGCCGCCATGCACGGACAAGCGTGCCGGATCCTGCATGTGCGCATTGGCATAGGCCAGCAGTTGCTGGACATGAGACACCGCATGACCATCGATCGCGGTGATCCGGTCGCCCTTGTGCAGGCCATCGTGGCCGTCGGGCAGGATCGTTCCGACGGTGATGCCCTTGCCGTCTTCCGAGCTCAACTCCAGCGCCTGCCCGTGCGCACCTTTCCAGCTCAGGCTCTCGGTGGTGCTGTGCATCTGCACGTACCAGCCCGCGTTGGCCGGCGGCGCTGCTGCGCCGGCCAGGAGCAGGGTGGCGATCAGTGTGGTGTAACGCATGGGATTCTTCCTTGAAAAACCTGTGGGATAGGCTGACCGCGAAAGCGGTCAGTCGTCGTTGCCGTCGTCCTTGCCGCATTCCTCCACGTCCTTCTGGGTCATGGTGGCGTAGGGGCGGAACTCCGGCATGGCTGCGGCCAGCTTCTGCTGTGAGGCGAGCATGTCGGGCAGGCGCAGGCAGAGCTTGGCGGCGGCGGCCTCGATCTGCGCGGTCTGGGGCTTGATGCGCGCCTCGATCTCCTTGTCGCTCTTGCCGGTAAGCGCACCCCAGATCGCCTCCTTGGCCGCCTGCGTGCCCAGGTTGGCGCCGTGCTCGCCGATCTCCATGCCGGCCTCGGCGATGCCGATGATCTGCTGGCGGTAGTCCACCAGCATGGTGTGCTGCTCCGGCGTGGCGGACACGGTGTTGCCGGCGATCACCAGGTTTCCCTGCGGCGTGATGACGGCCTTGGGCAGGTCGCGGTGGTCGGCGCCGTCGTTGTCCCGGTCATGGCCGACGTGGACGTTGTTGATGTCGATGTCCTGGGTGAGCAGCTCCTTCCTGGCCTGCTGCATGCCTTTGTGGATTTCCTCGGAGATCATCGACGGGGAGGATTGGTCGTGCGCTTCGGTGACGGCCTGCGCGGCGTTGTCGTCGTTGTGTGCGCCGGTCTGGCTGCACGCGGCCAGCGGCAGCAGCGATGCCAGCGCCAGAGCGCTGGTGGTGATCACTCGGCGGGTGATGGCGGTGCTTTTCATGAGATGTCTGCCTGCTTGGGAGGATGGGTGTGTTCGCAGTGGCCGGAGCTTCCCGCTCGGGGTTGGGCCGGGCAGGACGAGCCGGTCAAGGGCGGCGCGGTCAGGAGCGGTGGACGACGGTGTCGTTCTTGCAGTCGGCCACGGACTGCCCGGTGATCAGGTGCGCGTAGGGCTTGAACGCGGGCAGCTGCGCAGCGAGCCCGTCCTGTGCGGTCTGGATGTCGACCGGGTCGTTGCAGATCTTCCCGGCGGATTGCTCCACGGCCTTGGCCTGGGCATCCACGTTTTTCTGCATGGTGTCGCCGTCGCCGTGCAACAGGCTGGAGGCGACCCCCTTGAGCGCGACGCCGGCCACCTTTGCGCCGGCCTTGCCGGTCTCGATGCCGTGCATGCGCACCGCGGCGGCTGCTGCGTAGTACTGCTTGAGCAGCGCGCGCTGGGCGTCGTTCACGGCGACGTCCTTGCCGTCGATGCGCAGGGTGCCGTTGGCGTCGATGGTCGCCTCGGGCGCGCCATCGGGACGGAGCACGGCATGGTCCCCGCGCACCTTGATGCTGCCGTCGGCAATGCTGGTATCGCTCCAGCGTGAGCTGCCGTCGTGATGGCTGCAGCCAGCGAGCAGGGCGATGGCGAGAAGGGGGCAGGCAAGGGAACGGGCAGACATGGAAGGATCCTCTAGTTGGGACGGATGGAGTTGCCGATTCGGCAAGCGGTGGTGGCGACCGGTCAGTCCGACAACAGCGGTTTCAGCGTCGGCCAGGCATTGTCCAGCATGATCGCCTGCGCCGCGGCGGTGGGGTGGATGCCGTCGTCCAGCAGGAGCGCCGGATGGTCCGAGACGCCGGCCATCAGCGACGGCAGCAGGGCGACCTGCTCTTGCCGCGCGACCTCGGCATAACTCTGGTGCAGCATGTGCGCGACGCCATCGCGGTCCAGTTGCGCCGGAACCTCGAAGCCGAGCACGGCCACGCGCGCCCCCGACGCCTTGGCCATGTCGATCAGGCCCACCATGCGCTGGCGCAGTTCGCTTGCCGAGGCGCCCAGGATGGCGTCGTTCGCACCCAGTTCCAGCACCACCACCTGCGGGTGGTGACGGGCCAGCAGCCCGGGCAGCTCGGCCTGCGCGTCGGCGAGCGTCTTGCCGCCGCGACTGGCATTGACCACGACGGTGCCGCGGTCGGGGCCGCTGTCCAACCGGTGCTGCAGCAGCGTGACCCAGCCGGCCTCGGTGGGGATCCGGTGGGCGGAGCTCAGGCTGTCCCCGACCAGCAGCACCGTGGTGGCCGGTTGGGCCGTCGCCGCGGTGACCGGGGCAACAGAGGAGGCCAGTACGGCGGCGAGCAGAGCGGTAACGATCGAGCGCATCGGTGTTCCTCGGGGTGCAGTTGCCCGATCGGGCCGACCGTTGTCGGACCGTGGGGCAAGCGGTGGGCGGTTGAATGCGCGGTGGGTGCGCGGGGTGCAGGCGATGCGGGGATCGGCGCTGCGGAGAAGCCCGGGCGGGCCGTTGCGGCCCGCCCGTCAATCGTCAGCTGTCGTCGCGCCAGCGGCGGAACCAGGTAGCGGCGGCGATCAGGGCGGCGCCAGCCAGCACGCCGATCCAGAGGTTGGCCGAGCCGAGGATCTGGTAGGTCTGCCCCAGATCGAGCAGGCCGAGCTCATTGCCGTTGCCGACCGAGAAGCCGTGCGAGCTGGCCATCAGGCTGCCGCCGGGGAACGCGCTGAGCAGTCCGCGCTGCACCACGTTGACCCAGAACCAGGTGGTCGGCAGGTTGAACAGGCCCATGATGCCGAACCAGCTGATCAACAGGCCCGCCGCCACCGGCAGAGCCACCGCCCACAGGAAGGGCTTGCTGCGTGACCAGGCCGAGCAGAACAGCAGCCAGCCGACGGTCGGCAGCGCCCAGAGCAGGTAGATCGGGATGTAGCCGATCAGGTTGGCCATGACCCGGAACGGGTGGGCCAGCACCAGCAACTGCCACACGTTGACGCCGTGGAAGGACAGGGTGACGGCCAGGATCAGCAGCTGCGCCATGCCCACCACGATGCCGACCACGATCGCGATCACCGGAGCCAGTACCGTGGCGCTGATCACCTTGGAGAGCACGGTGCCGGCGTTGGAGATCGGCAGCGACTTCCAGAACAGGATGCTGCGATCGCGACGGTCGTCATAGAGCGCGCCGAGGCAGTAGAAGAACACCACGAAGCCGAGCACCACGGCGATGATGCCGATGGCCGAGTACATCGCCACGTCCAGCGCCAGTCCGACCTTGCTCAGGTCGCCGGCGTCCATGCGGCTCATCAGCGTTCGCAGCTCGCCGCCGGCACCGAAGTGGATGCCGTGCTGCGCGCCGATCACCTCGGCCGTGATGATGCCCATGAGGTTGAGCAGCAGGAAGATGCCTCCGGTGATCACGGGCGCCCAGAAGAAGCCGCCCTTGTGCTCCCAGAATTCGCGTTTCACCAGCCAGTACATGTTGTTCAAGCCGAGGGTCTTCATGCGTAGGTTCCCTTCATGGTGGCGACGAACAGGTCACTGACCGAAGGCCGGCGCGTCTCGCCCAGCCCCTCGAGCACGGCCCGGTCGGCACCGTCGAACAGAAAGATGCTCTTGCCAAACACCTGGCGCTCGTCCAGCGGGCGCATGGCGCGGGCGGCGGCGGCACGGTCGGCATTTACAAGCACTTCGATGAAACGCTCGCCGATGGCATCCATGTCCGCGTCGAGCACGATCTTGCCGTCGCGGATGAACATCAGGTCGGTAAGGATGTGCTCCACCTCTTCCACCTGGTGGGTGGTGACGATGATGGTCTTGTCCTCGTCGAAGTAGTCCTCCAGCAGGTTCTGGTAGAACTGCTTGCGGTAGAGGATGTCCAGGCCCAGCGTGGGCTCGTCCAGCACCAGCAGGCGGGCGTCGATGGCCATCACCAGCGCCAGGTGCAGCTGCACGATCATGCCCTTGGACATCTGCTTGACGCGCTGGTTGGGCGTGAGCTTGGTGCGCTTGAGGAACGCCTCGCACTTGGCGCGATCAAAGCGCGGATGCACGTGGGCGACAAAGTCCACCGCGTCGCGCACCCGCAGCCAGCGCGGCAGCACCGCCACGTCGGCGATGAAGCACACGTTTTCCATCAGCTCGTCGCGGTGCGTGCACGGGTTCAGGCCCAGCACATTGAGCTCGCCCTGGAACGGGGTGAGGCCCAGGATCGCCTTCAGGACGGTGGTCTTGCCGGCGCCGTTCGGGCCGATCAGGCCGACGATGCGCCCGGACGGAATCGAGAAGCTCACATTGTCCAGCGCGGCGGTGTTCTTGTAGCGCTTGCTCAGGCCGGTGGCGGTGATCACGGCGCTCATGATGTTTTCTCCGGGCCGTCATTGGCCTCGCGCAGCAGGGTTTTCAGATCCAGTCCGAGGCGCTGCAGCCGGGCGAAAAGCATCGGCCACTCCTCGCGCAGAAAGCGTTCACGCTCGGACTTCAGCAGTGATTCGCGCGCTCCATCGTTGACGAACATGCCCAACCCCCTCCTTTTTTCAACCAGTTGATCGTCGACCAGCTCCTGATAGGCCTTGGAGACAGTCAGCGGATTGATCTGAAAATCCGCTGCTACCTGGCGTACCGACGGCAGCGGGTCGCCCTCGTTCAAGGCGCCGTCCAGGATCATCGCCACGACGCGCTCGCGCAGCTGACGGTAGATCGGGACGCTGTCGTTCCAGGTAATGGTCATGTTTATTCCTTGCTGATACGGCCGAGCTTGTTGCCAAACGAATAGTAGGGCATGGCCATCTGGGTCCCGACCAGGCGGATGTCCGCCTCGGCGCGGTTGTCCAGCGTGCCGGCGGCCGTTGCGGCGGGCACGTTGAGGTAGGCCGTGAGCGCCGCGGCGCGCAGATCCTGCGCGGTCGGGGTGACATTGACCGGGGCCAGGTCGATCACGCGTACGCCGTTGATTTCGGCGACGGGGACGCGGGCGATGCCGTGGTTCATGGAGGCCAGGCCGGCGGCGGTGATAAGGACGGCGGCGGACAGTGCAAGCAGGTTCGGGGTTTTCATGATGTGTCTCCTAGTGCTCTCGTGGACCGGTGGTGTAGTGAACTATAACACCACATTTCGAGCCGTCAATAGATGGCCGCACGATTGGCAACATGACTGATGGCCTATGCCGTAAAACGGCGCTACCAAGCCGTTCTCGCGGTGCAGGAGCCGAGTCGCGCTAGGCTTGGGCGCCTTTGCGAACAGGAGACGGAGCGATGGATCTGGGACTTTCCGGCCGCCGGGTGGTGATCACGGGAGCCAGCAAGGGGATCGGCCTGGCCTGTGCGCATGCCTTTGCGGCCGAAGGCGCCGCCGTGGTGGGACTGGCCCGCTCGGCCGACGGGCTGGCTCAGGCACGCGAGGCGCTGGCCGCCGCCGATCATGCGATGGCCGTGTGCGCGGTGGACCTGCGTGATGCCGCCGCGACGCGGGAGATCTTCGACCGCATCGCGGCCGAGCACGGTCCGGTCGACGTGCTGGTGAACAGCGCGGGCGCCGCCCGGCGTCGACCGCCCCACGAGCTCGATGCCGCGGCATTGCACGAGGCGATGGACGCGAAATACTTCACGTACATGCATGCCGTCGACGCGGTGATCCGCGCCATGGCCGCGCGCGGCCAGGGCGCCATCGTCAACGTGATCGGGCAGGGCGGGCGGCAGGCGAATGCACTACACATCGGTGGCGGCGCGGCCAATGCGGCGCTGATGCTGGCCACGGTCGGCTACGCACAGGCTTATGCGGCGCAGGGCGTGCGGGTGAACGCGATCAACCCCGGCATCACCCGCACCGCCCGCATGGAGGAGGGCCTGGCCGCAGCGATGCGCGCGTCCGGTATCGACCGATCGACGGCGCTGGCACAGCAGATGGCCGGCGTGCCGATGGGGCGTCCGGCCGAGCCGGCGGAAGTGGCGGACCTGGCCGTGTACCCGGCGTCGGCGCGGGCCGCTTACGTCACCGGGGCGATCGTGCCGATGGACGGTGGCAAGGCTTCGGTGATTTGAGGGTGCTCTGATCAACCCTCCTGGACATCACCGCGCCGTTGCGAATCGAGCATGTCAGGCCGTGGCTGTCCGCCCGCATGCGTTTGTCGCGGCGACTCGACAGAAGGGCCGTCTGCCTTCCGCGCTCCTCCATGCCGGGCGCATCCATGCGACCTCCCCGCGCACGCCGGCCATGCCGTATGTGCGGACGGACAGCCACGGCGGCGCCTTGCACTGGGTCAACCGGAGCACCTTCTGAAGATGCCCCGCGGCGCATCACTGCGCCGCGTATACCTGCTTGCCGCCGACCCAGGTCTGCAGCACGCGGGTCTTCCAGATATCGGCGGGCGGGCCGGCGATGATGTCGCGGTCGATCAGGATGAAGTCCGCCCACTTGCCGGGTTCGAGCGTGCCGAGCGTCTCTTCGGCGTGCTCGGCATAAGCGGCGCCCAGTGTGAACGCGCGCAACGCCTCGGTGCGCGTCATCGCCTGCTGCGGATACCAGCCGCCCGGCGGCTGGCCCTGGTGATCCTGGCGCGTCACGGCGGAGTACAGGCCGAAGAACGGGTTCGGCGACTCCACCGGGAAGTCCGAGCCGCCGGCGATCACCGTGCCCTGGTCAAGGAAGGTGCGCCAGGCGTAGGCGCCGGCCATACGATCGTGGCCGATACGCGCCTCGGCCATGTTCATGTCCGAGGTGGCGTGGGTGGGCTGCATCGAGGCGATCAGGTCGAGCGTCTTGAAGCGGGGGATGTCGCTCACCGCCACGATCTGCGCGTGCTCTACGCGGTTGCGGAACGCCTTGGCCGCTGGATACTTCTCGTACGCCGCGGCGTAGCTGTCGAGCACCTCGCGGTTGGCGGCATCGCCGATGGCGTGGATGCACACCTGGTAGCCCTTGCCGAAGGCCTTCTCGATCATCGCGGTGAGCTGCGGCTGCGGCTGGAACAGCAGGCCGCGGTTGTGCGTGTCGTCGGAATAGGGCGACAGCAGCGCCGCGCCGCGGCTGCCCAGCGCGCCGTCGGCGTAGAGCTTCACCGCGCGCACGCTGAGGAAGTCGTTGCCGTAGCCGACCAGCGGGCCGTCCTGGCTGATGGTGTCGAAGTCGTCGCCGGTGTTGTGGATCATCGCGTAGATGCGCGCGGTGAGCTTGTGTGCATCCGCGTAGCGGCGATAGAGCCGGTAGGTGGCGGTGTCGATGCCGGGATCGCCCACGCCGGTGAGGCCCACCTTGGCCATCTCGGCCAGTGCGGCGTCCAGCGCGGCAGTCTGCTGGGCCGGGGTGGGGGTGGGCACCCTGGCGTTCACCAGGTCGGTAGCGCCATCGACAAAGACGCCGGAGGGATTGCCTTCGGCGTCGCGCTCGATGCGCCCGCCCTTGGGGTCGGCGGTTTTCGCGGTGACACCGGCAAGACGGATCGCCACGCTGTTGGCCCACGCGGCGTGGCCGTCCACGCGGCTCAGCCATACCGGGCGATCGCTCACCACGGCGTCCAGTTCCTTCGCAGTGGGGAAGCGGCCGAGCTTCCAGATCTCCTGGTTCCAGCCGCCGCCGATGATCCACGGTGCGTCGGGGTGCGCGTCGGCGTAGGCCTTGATCCGCGCCAGCGCCTCATCCAGCGAGCGGGTGCCGGTGAGGTCGACCTGGATGCTGGCGTAGCCCAGCTCCATCACGTGGCCGTGGGCGTCGATCAGCCCCGGCAGCAGCGTGCGGCCACCGCCATCGATGACACGTGCCGAGCCCGCCTTGGGCTGTATTGCGTCGAGCTTTCCGGTGGCTTCGACCTTGCCGTGATCGACCAGCAGCGCGTCGAAGCGCTGCAGCTGGCCGTGGCTGTCCAGCGTGTAGCCATTGACGTTCTTCACCAGCAGATCGGCGGCCATGGCCGGAGCGGCGAGCCCCAGCATCAGCGGCAGCGCCAGGCGCAGCATCGGTTTCATTTGCGTCGTCCTCGTCGGCCCGAGGCGGGCCGGGATGCCCGCCGCAGCCCGCATTGGAACATACCGGGACGCGCGTCTCCGAGCGCCGCACGCGGCGGCATCCCGAGGCGCCAGTCACGCCGCCTTGCGCAGCGCCAGCTCGCCGATCGCGGCGTGTGCCGCCTGCAGTGCGGCCTGCCTGGCCTCGTCACCCATCGCCACGCCCTCGGCGCGCACGAACACCACGTCGGTGATGCCGATGAAGCCCAGCGCCGTGCGCAGGTAGGGCTCCTGGAAGTCCATGGCAGCGGCAGGACCTTCGCTGTACTTGCCGCCGCGGCTGGAGGCGATGATCACGCGCTTGCCGCCGGCCAGGCCCTCGGGGCCGTTCGGCCCGTAGCGGAAGGTGCGGCCCGCCACCATTACGCGGTCCAGCCATGCCTTGAGCTGGGTGGTGATCGAGAAGTTGTACATCGGTGCGCCGATCACCACGACGTCGGCGTCGAGAAACTGCTGCAGCACCGCCTCGTTCCGCTGCGCCTCGGCGCTGGCCGGGTCGGCGTTGGGCAGCCAGTGCGACAGCGGCTCGGAGGCCAGGTCGTGGTAGGTGACCGCGGCGGTCTGTTCGTTCACAAGCTGCGCCACAATGGCCGCGGTGAGCTGGCGCGAGACCGAATGCGCGCCCAGGGCGCTGGTATCAAGATGAAGAACGTTCATGGCGAATCCTCGTGTGCATGCCGGAAAGCGGCGATGCACCCACGATATATCGCGAACAATAAACGGATAAGATAGGCAAATCCGGACGTATCGTCTTTACAGGGAAACGATCATGCATCCTATCGCGGGCGCCTTGCAGGACCTCAACGATCTGTACTTCTTCGCCGCCGTGGTCGAGCACAGCGGGTTCTCTGCCGCGGGCAGGGCGCTGGGCATTCCGAAGTCGCGATTGAGCAAGCGCGTGGCGCAGCTGGAGGACCGCCTGGGGGTGCGCCTGCTGCAGCGGACCACGCGGCGGTTCGTGGTCACGGAGGTGGGCGAACGCTTCTATACCCACTGCCGCGCGGTGCTGGAGGAAGCGCAGGCAGCACAGGATGCGGTGGACGAGCTGCGCGCCGAGCCGCGCGGCATCGTGCGGCTGAGTTGCCCGGTATCGCTGACCCAGACGGTGCTTTCCGAGGTCCTTCCGGATTTCCTGCTGCAGTACCCCAAGGTGCAGGTGCGGGTGCTGTCGAGCAATCGGCGCGTGGATGTGATCAGCGAAGGCTTCGATGTCGCCATCCGCGTGCGCAACAAGCTCGACACCGACGCCACGCTGGTGGTGCGTACCTTCGGCCAGTCACGCGTGCTGCCGGTGGCGAGCCCGCAGCTGCTGGCGGCGCACGGGGTTCCCCAGGTGCCGGGCGATCTCTCGGCGTTGCCGGCGTTGTCGCAGGCCGAGCACGATGGGGTGCAAAGCTGGGAGCTGCTCGACGCGTCCGGCGAGCGGGTGGTGGTGGATATCCAGCCGCGGCTGATCTGCGGCGACTTCGCGATGCTGCTGGAGGCGGCACGCCGCGGCGCGGGGGTGGCGATGTTGCCGGAATTCGTCTGCGCGCCGTGGGTGGCCCGCGGCGAACTGGAGGTACTGCTGCCGCAGTGGAGCGTGCCCGATGGCGTGATGCATTTCGTCTACCCCAGCCGGCGCGGTCAGTTGCCGGGCGTGCGGGCGCTGGTGGAGTTCCTCGCCGCACGGCTCCCGGATGCCTCGCGGCAGCAACACGAGGCCTGCAAGAAGGCTGCCGCCAGGCCGGTCGACGATGGCCACTGACGTGCGTGCTAGCATCGACGTTTAGCCATCCATACGTGCAGACCATGCAGATCACCAGCAAGCTCCCGAACGTCGGCACCACCATCTTCAGCGTGATGAGCCAGCTTGCCGTGGAGCACAAGGCGGTGAACCTGGGGCAGGGCTTTCCGGACTTCGAGCCGCCGCAGGCATTGCGCGATGCGGTGACGCGAGCGATGGCCGACGGCCGCAACCAGTACGCACCGGGAATCGGCCTGGCCAGCCTGCGCGAGGAAATCGCCCGCAAGACCCAGCGGCTGTATGGCCGCGTGGTCAATCCGGACAGCGAGGTCACGGTAACGTCGGGTGCCACCGAGGCGATCTTTGCTGCCATCGCCGCGCTGGTGCGCCAGGGCGAGGAGGTGATCGTGTTCGATCCCGCCTACGACTGCTATGAGCCGGCGATCGACCTGCAGGGCGCGCGTGCCGTGCATATTCCGCTGAGCCAGCCGGATTTCTCGATCGACTGGCAGCGCGTGCGCGACGCGATCACGCCGCGCACGCGGATGATCCTCATCAACAGCCCGCACAACCCGTCCGGCGCGGTGCTCTCCGCGGATGATCTGGATGCGCTGGCCGGGATCGTGCGCGATACCGACATCGTGGTGCTCTCCGACGAGGTGTACGAACACATCGTGTTCGACGGCGCCGCGCACCAGAGCGTGCTGCGTCATGTGGAGCTCGCTGCGCGCAGCGTGGTGGTGTCGAGCTTCGGCAAAACCTACCACTGCACCGGCTGGAAGGTTGGCTACGCGGTGGCGCCGGCGGCGCTGAGCGCCGAGTTCCGCAAGGTGCACCAGTACCTCACTTTTTGCACCTTTCATCCGGCGCAGGTCGCATTCGCCGAGTTCATGGCGAGCACGCCGGAGCACTACCTGGAGCTGCCGGCGTTCTACCAGGCCAAGCGCGACCGCTTCCGCGCGCTGCTGGCGCCGTCGCGGTTCAAGCTGCTCGACGTACCGGGCGGCTATTTCCAGCTGGTCGATTACTCGGCGATCCGCGACGAGGGCGACCTCGCATTCTGCGACTGGATGGTGCGCGAGGGTGGCGTGGCGGCGATCCCGCTGACCCCGTTCTGTGCCACGCCGCCGGGCACGCGCCTGGCGCGGCTGTGCTTCGCCAAGAGCGACGCCACGATGGAAGCGGCCGCCGAACGGTTGTGCCGGCTGTGAGCATCATGCAGCCGCTGACCGTCACGCTCGTGCAGGGCGCCACCCGCTGGCACGATGCCGAGGCCAATCGCGACTACTACGGTGCGCTGGTGCGTGCGCACGCCGGTGCAACCGATCTGTTCGTGCTGCCGGAGACCTTCCTCTCCGGCTTCAGCAACGACACCCGGGCCAGTGCCGAGGCCACCGACGGTGCCGGCGTCGCGTGGATGCGGAGCCTGGCTGCCGAGGTCGGCGCCGTGGTCACCGGCAGCCTCGCGCTGCGTGAGCACGACACGGTCTACAACCGTCTGCTGTGGGCCACGCCCGACGGCGATCTCCGGCAATACGACAAGCGCCACCTGTTCCGCATGGCCGGCGAACACACCCGCTACGGTGGCGGCCGCGAGCGGCTGATCGTCGAGTTGAAGGGCTGGCGGATCCTGCCGCAGGTCTGCTACGACCTGCGCTTCCCGGTGTGGTTGCGCAACCGGCGCAACGAAGCCGCTCCCGCGGGCATGGACTACGACCTCGCCCTGTTTGTCGCCAACTGGCCGGCCCCGCGACGCCAGCCCTGGCGCACACTGCTACGCGCGCGGGCGATCGAGAATCTCAGCTACGTCATCGGTGTGAATCGCGTCGGCGTCGACGGCAATGACCTCGCCTACGCCGGCGATAGCGCGGTGATCGATCCGGTCGGTGAACCGCTGGTGGAGCTCGGCGCGCAGGAACAGGTAGTCACGATCCGCATCGATCCGGCACCGCTGCTCTCGCATCGCGAACGTTTCCCCGCCTGGATGGACGCTGACGATTTCCAGCTGCTTCCGTAGCGGATGACAGACGTGTAGGGCTTTTCTCGACGCGCTTGTCGGTTCAGCGCGCGATGATCGCGAAACGGCGAAAATCCCGGGATTTCCTCCGTTTCGCTGTTGATCTCGGTCGCCGCCTCCCCGTAGCCTCTCGGCCATCCGGCACCGCCGGGGCACCTGCCCCTGGTCCGGCTTTTGTCGCGTCTTCAGGGGAAGAAACCGATGTCACGCATGGATGCGGGAGCGCGCGCCGAAATGCACGCGCCGACGCCGGCAGCAATGGCCGGCAGGGAATCGAAATCACCAACACCACTTCTCGGCCGCCCCTCGGCGGTGCGCCCCTAGCGCTCCACTCGCGGCGCCCCGCCTGAGCAGCGCACGCGGCACCTGACACCGGCGAACTTTTCTGCGGCTTTCCCACGGAAGGCACGGGACTGCCTTGTCCCGCTTCAACCCCGGCGGCCCTGGCCGCAACTGTTCCACTTGTGCAATCACCACGGAGTAACCATGAGAATTGACTCTCTTAAGCACGGCCTGCTCGCAGCGGCCATCGCCGCCACCATGAGCCTGACCGGTTGTTCCACCATGCAGACCGGGGGCGGCAAGAATCCGGTAAGCGGCTCGGCCGGAGGGGCGAACGCCACCAACGCCAATCCGACTCTCGAGCACTGCGCCAAGCCGCTGGGTACGCTGGCGGTGGAGGAGGATGAAGGCGAGCCGTGGTACGCGGTGCTGACCCAGCAATACCACCTCCCAGCCACCACGCCGCTCATCCGCATGATGATCCAGCAGAGCAATTGCTTCGTGGTGGTCGACCGCGGCCGCGGCATGACGTCGATGATGCGCGAGCGCGACCTCGCGGCGTCAGGCGAGCTGCGTAGCAGCAGCAATCTGCGTCCGCACCAGATGGTGGCCGCCGATTACGTGGCGACGCCGAACATCCAGTTCTCCCAGAACACCGGCGGTGGCGCGGCCGGTCTGGCTGGCCTCTTGCCCTACGGCGCGCTGATCGGCGCCGTGGCCGGTTCGATGAAGACCAGCGAGGCCTCTACCACCTTGATGCTCACCGACACCCGCTCGGGCGTACAGGTGGCGATCGCCCAGGGCAGTGCAAAGAACACGGACTTCGGCTTTGGCGGCATCTTTGGTGGTGGTGGTGCCGTGGGTGCGGCGGGTGCCTATGCAAAGACGCCTCAGGGAAAGGTCATCGCCTCGGCATTCCTCGATTCCTACAACCAGATGGTCAAGGCGGTACGCGAATATGCGCCGCAGCGGGTCGCCGGCGGGCTCGGCACCGGGGGCGGTCTGAAGGTGGATGGTGATGGCAGCGCACCCTCGGTCGAGGGCTACTCGTTGCGCGACGCGCAGCGCAAGCTGGCGTCGCTGGGACTTTACAGCAGCAAGGTAGATGGCTTGCCCGGCCCTGGCACATCGTCGGCGATCAGCAAGTTCCAGCGCATCCGTGGCCTGGGTGTTACCGGCCAGCTGGACTCGGCAACCATGGAAGCCCTGCGGCAGTGACGATGGCCGTGCGCTAGCGCGCTGCAAGCCTCGAACAAAAAAGCCGGCGTCCTTCACCCATGGGTGGAGAGCGCCGGCTTTTTTTCGTCACCCCGGGTGACGGCGATGGCGTGGATCAGCGATTGCCGCCCCGGTTGCCACCGCGCCCGCCGCCGGGCGGGCGACCGCCGCTGCCCGAGCCGGGCGAGCGGTTGCCACCGCGTCCGCCGGCCGGGCGGGCGCCCTGCGGCTTGCCGGCACGGTTGCCGCTGCGCGCGGCGCCGCCGCTGGCCGGAGCGCGTGCCTCACCGCCGCGACCGCCGGCGAAACCGCTGTAAGGACTGTTGCCGCCGGCGCGGGGAGCGCCAGGCTTGCCGCCACCGGGGCGGCGCTTGCCAGCGCCACCGGGTTTGCCGGGGTTGCTGCTCGGCCCGCCGCTGTAGCCATCGCGCGTCTCGCCGGCGAACCAGGTGCGCACGGAAGGCAGCTCCTGGCCCGGTGCGACGCGCTTCCCGCCGCGGCCCTTGCGCGGCGCAGCGTTGCCGCGCTCCGGCCTTGCGACATTGCCGTTGACCTCGCGGCCCGGCGCGCGCCGCGGCTTGCCGCGGGTCGGCTCGTCGCGGATGCGGTCGAACGCGCGCAGTTCGCGCGCCTCGTCAGCCGCGCCGCTGCTCCAGGCGGTGGCACTGCCACGCTCCGGGCGGTATTCGGTGACGTTGCGGTTGGCTCGACGCTGGTGCAGCACCGGGCTGAGCGTGAGTACGGGCTGGGGCGAGCCCAGGCCGGTCACCTTGCGCAGCTCCTTCACGGCCTCCTCGCCGAGCGCCTCGCAATCACCGCGGCGCAGCGCGCGCGGCAGCTGCACGGTGCCGTAACGGATGCGCTTGAGCCGGCTGACCAGAAAACCCTGCGAATCCCACAGGCGGCGCACCTCGCGATTGCGGCCTTCGCGGATGACCACGCGGAACCAGCTGTGGCTGCCGCCGCGGCTGATCACGGCGATCTCGTCGAAGCGCGCCGGACCGTCCTCCAGCTCCACGCCGGCCTTGAGCTTCTCGATCATCTCGTCGGGAACCTCGCCGTGCACGCGGCACAGGTACTCGCGCTCCAGCGCGCTCTTGGGATGCATCAACGCGTTGGCCAGCTCGCCATCAGTGGTGAGCAGCAGCAGACCCGTGGTGTTGATGTCGAGCCGGCCTACCGCCACCCAACGTGCGCCTTTCAGGCGCGGCAACTGCTCGAAAACGGTGGGCCGACCCTCGGGGTCGTCACGGGTGCTCATCACGCCTTCGGGCTTGTGATAGACGAGCACTTCGGTCTCGTCACGGTTGTCGGTGGCAACCACGAACTGTTTGCCGTCCAGCACCACGCGGTCGCCGGCGTGGACGCTGGCGCCGATCGTGGCGGGCGCACCGTTGAGCTCGACTTCACCGGCCTGGATGCGCTGCTCCAGCATGCGGCGCGAACCGAGGCCGGCGTTCGCCAGCACCTTGTGCAGGCGCTCCTCGATCTGCGGTTCGTTCTCGGCGCGTGCCGAGCGTTTGAGGGTAAGTACGGATTTTTGCGGCGCAGTCATGCGCGTGACTCCTTAGGAATGCTTCTCGTCGGCGCCGTCGTCGGCGGCCGCGGGGTTCGCTGCCTCATCGGCAGTATGGATGCCGGCTTCCGGCGCCATGGGCGCTGCGGGTCCGGATGAAGTTGTTTCGGCGTCGCCAGCCGGGATGGCTTCGCTGTCGTCGCTCGACTGACCGGAGGCCGTGTCGCTGGCCTCTGCTGCGTGTTCGGTACTGCCGGTGGTGGCGCTGCCCATTGTCTCGTGCGCGTCGGTGGCCGCGGCTTCGGAGGGCTCGCCCGCTTCCGCCTCCGGGTCGATCGGCAGATCCCGCACGATCCGAGCCGGTAGCGGATCGGCTTCGAAGCGCAATTGCGGGTCTTCCATGTCGCGGATCTCCGACAGCGGCGGCAGCTCGTCCAGCGACTTCAGGTTGAAATAGTCCAGAAACGCCCGGGTGGTGCCGAACAGGGCCGGCCGTCCCGGCACGTCGCGATGGCCGACGACGCGGATCCAGTCGCGCTCCTCCATCGTCTTGATGATGTTGGAAGACACCACCACGCCACGGATCTGCTCGATCTCCGGCCGGGTAATCGGCTGGCGGTAGGCAATCAGCGCCAACGTTTCCAGCAGCGCACGCGAGTAGCGGCTGGGCCGCTCGGTCCACAGCCGCGACAGCCATGGATGGACGTCCTGCCGCACCTGATAGCGGAAACCGGACGCGACTTCCTTCAATTCCACGCCGCGCCCGGCGCAGTCCTCCGCCAGCGATTCCAGCGCACGCGCAATCTGCTCGCGCGCCACTTCGTCCTCTTCGCCGAACAACTCGGCCAGTTGCTGCACCGTCATGGGATGACTCGATGCGAGCAGGGCAGCCTCGATGATGGGTTTGAGCTGCGCCGGTTGAAGCGGCGCGCGGGCCGGAGCGGCGGTTTCCAGGGCGGCGTCGTTCTGTTCCACGTCACTCATAAGCCGAAGTTTCTCCAGCGGTTTCGTCACCAGCTTGGTCGTCTTCCCGTGAGGCCTGTTCGCCGGCGAGCGTCGCCCTGGCCTTCACATAAATCGGCGCCAGCGGCGCTTCCTGCACGATCTCCACCAGCATTTCCTTGGCCAGTTCCAGCATCGCAAGGAACGTGACCACCACACCCAGACGCCCCTCCGCGGGGTCGAACAGCGACTCGAAGCGCTGGAAGTTCGGCCCTTCGAGCCGGCCCAGCAGCTCGCCCATGCGCTGGCGCACGCTCAGGGCTTCGCGTTTGATTGCGTGGTGCCCGAACAGCTCGGCACGATGCATCACGTCCTTGAGCGCCAGCAGCATTTCCTTCAGATCCAGCGGCGGCGGCAACCGGATCACGTTGCGCTCGCCGGTATCGACCTGCACCGGCACCGTGTCTCGCTCGACGCGGGGCAGGGCCTCGATGTCCTCGGCGGCCTTCTTGAACCGCTCGTACTCCTGCAGCCGACGGACCAGTTCGGCGCGCGGGTCTTCCTCCAAGCCGTCCTCGCTTGGTGGCCGCGGCAGCAACAGCCGCGATTTGATCTCGGCCAGGATGGCCGCCATCAGCAGGTATTCCGCCGCCAGCTCCAGCCGCATCACGTCGCGCATCAGCTCGATGTACGTCATGTACTGGCGGGTTATCTCGGCCACCGGGATATCGAGGATGTCCAGGTTCTGCCGGCGAATCAGGTACAGCAGAAGATCCAGCGGCCCCTCGAAGGCCTCGAGGATCACCTCCAGCGCGTCCGGCGGGATGTACAGATCCTGTGGCATCTGCAGCATCGGCTCGCCCCGCACGATGGCCAGCGGCATTTCCTGCTGCTGCGGCATCGACGCGAAGATGTCCGGCGCGGTGGATTGGGTCTGAGGCTCGGTTGGCTCAGTGCTCATCAAGGCAAGTCGTTGGGCCACTGCCTGTATCCGGCAGGGTTGCACACGATCGAAATCGGGCCCGTCCGTCCGGCTTGCGCCGAAGGATGCGGGGCTTGTGTACGCGCCGGGCGGGCCGCGCCACCAAGAAAACACCTGTTGCTGATGCTCGGCCGCGGCGTGTCGTGCGCCTTGTTTGCGAGAGCGTCGGATCGGCCGTTGCCTGGCCTGCATCCATCCGGTCGTTGGCAACCGCTGGGCGTCCGGTCCGGGAGATGAGCCACGGTCGAGGCGCGCTTGCCGCCAGGCGTTCGGGACGCTAGGGGCGTTTCAGTCGGTCGGCTGAGAGCATCGGATGTGGTCGTCGGGACGCTCTCCACTGCCTCGCCGGCAGGATGGCGCCACGTCTTAACCCCATGAATGGCCCACAGCGTAGCCGCTGGCGCGGGGCAAGTCCAGCCACCAAGCACGACGAGGATGTGACGATAACTGCCGCAGAGGGTCCATCGCAGGCGTGATGGGGCAGGCTGACGAGAGCGCTACGAAGATGCGGCGCGCCTGGCTGTAGCCGATGCGGTAATCGCGCACTGGCACAGCGCTTGCTTCGCTTACGTTGTGGACGAGTCTGTCTGCCGATGCGATGGCCAATCGTGCTGCGATGTCGAGGCAGGGGATGAGATACTCGACGGCACGTTCCAGCAGGGATTGGCCGGCGCCGATGGGCACTCCCGGGAACCCGGCAAGCGAGGGAACATGATGGCGATAGAGAAAAATGCGACGCGAGTGGAGCACGAGCATCTGCGCCCGGCCCGCATGCGCATCGAGACCACGGTACTGATGAGTCGCGTGGACCAGTCCCACCCGACCGAACTGGTCGACATCTCCGCGACCGGGCTGCTCGTGCGCCGTCCGCTCGGCTGGAAGGGCGAGCTGGGGGAACCGTGGGTGCTGGACATGATTTTCGGCAACGATCTGCACATCCACCTCGAGGCGACGGTGGCCCGGATTTCCGATCACCACCTGGGTTACGCCTATTCGCGTATCCCGGAAGACAAGCAGGTGCCGCTGTGGAACCTGCTCGGTGGCTACGCCGACATTCTCGAGCACTGGCGCAACTGAGCTTTCGATCCACGCCGCTGCTGAAAAGCCAAACGCCCGCTTTCGCGGGCGTTTGCTTGTACGGCCTTGCCGTTGCGGTCAGTGGGTGGTCGCGGCGACGCGGGTTTCATCGCGCAGCTCGCGACGCAGGATCTTGCCGACGTTGGTCTTGGGCAACTCGTTGCGGAACTCGATCAGCTTGGGACGCTTGTAGCCGGTGAGGTTCTCGCGGCAGAACTCCCGCAGCTCGTCCTCGCCCAGCGCGGGATCTTTCCGCACGACGAAGATCTTCACCACTTCGCCCGAATGCTCGTCGGCAACGCCGACTGCAGCCACTTCCGACACGCCCGGGTGCTGCATCACGATGTCCTCGACCTCGTTCGGATACACGTTGAAGCCCGAGACCAGGATCATGTCCTTCTTGCGATCGACGATATACACGTATCCGTTGGCATCCATCCGCGCAATGTCGCCGGTATGCAGCCAGCCATCACTGCCGAGCACCTTGGCGGTCTCGTCGGAGCGGTTCCAGTAGCCCTGCATCACCTGCGGCCCACGCACCATCAGCTCACCCACCTCGCCGATCGGCAGCGGCTGGTTTTCCTCCGACCAGATGGCGACGTCGGTGGAGGGAATCGGCAGGCCGATGGAGCCGTTGTATTCCTTCAGGTCCAGCGGGTTGATGCACACGGCTGGCGCGGTTTCGGTCAGGCCGTAGGCCTCCGCGAGGGTGCAGCCGGTGACCTTTTTCCAGCGATCCGCAACGGCGCGCTGCACCGCCATGCCACCGCCAAGGCTCAGCCGAAGCCGTGAGAAATCAAGTTGTTCGAAGCCGGGCGTGTTGAGCAGGCCGTTGAAGAGCGTATTGACTCCAGTGATTGCGGTGAAGCCCGACTTCGCCAGCTCCTTCACGAACCCCGGCATGTCGCGCGGATTCGTGATCAGCCAGCTCAAGCCGCCGAGGCGGGTGAAGACCAGGCAGTTCGCGGTCAGGGAAAAGATGTGATACAGCGGCAGCGCGGTGATGATCACCTCTTCGCCAACCCGCGTGTTCCGGCCGATCCATACGCCGGCCTGCAGCATGTTGGCGATCATGTTGCCGTGGCTGAGCATCGCGCCCTTGGCGACGCCGGTGGTCCCACCGGTGTATTGCAGGAAGGCGAGATCGCCGTGATCGAGCGTCACCTTCGGCATCGTGTGGTGACTGCCGCGCGACAGCGCGTCGGAAAAGCGAATGGCCTGCGGCAGGTGGAACGCCGGCACCATCTTCTTGACGTGCCTGGCGACCGTATTGACGATCATGCCCTTGAGCCCGCCCAGCTGATCACCGACTCCGGTGGTGATGACGTGCTGCACGTGGGTTTCCCCCACCACGTGCTCAACGGTGGCGGCGAAGTTGTCTAGCACCACGATGGCTTTTGCGCCGGAATCGTCCAGCTGATGCTTGAGCTCGCGCGGCGTGTACAGCGGATTAGTGTTGACCACCACGAGGCCGGCGCGCAGCGCCCCGAACAGCGCGATCGGATACTGCAGCACATTGGGCATCATGATCGCGATGCGGTCGCCCTTGACCAGCTTCAACTCGCCGGTGAGGTAGGCCGCGAAGTGCGCACTGAGCGCATCGATCTGGCCGTAGCTGAGCTTCTTGCCGAAGCTGGCGAAGGCGGGACGATCCTTGAAGCGTTCGAAGGCCTCTTCCAGTACCGCAACGACCGAGGCATAGGCGCTCATGTCGATCTGTGCGGGGACACCATCCGGATAGTTGTCCAGCCACGGACGCTCGTTGCTCATGTGATCCTTCGCTCCTGACCTAGGGATGATCGCCGCGACCCCTGTGTGCCCCGGCCGTCGACACGCCGCGGCATTGGAGCATACGCTCGCGTATAGCGGCAAGCCGCGCCGCAGCGAGATCGGAGCGTCATGAAGAAGTCCCGCAACCCATGGTGGATCTCGCTTGCCTGCGTGCTTCTGTGCCTCGTCGGCGGGTGCCGCAGGACGCCCGACGAGGTGGCCGTGAGGCAGGCGGTGAACTCGGCACAATCAGCGGCGGAGCAGGTCGACGCCGCGGATTTCAGCGCGTATCTGGCCGATGATTTCTCCGGCAACGAGGGCGACGTGGATCGCCGGCAGCTGGTGAACCTGTTGCGTGTGGCACGGCTACGCGACGAGTCGATCCACGTGCTGATGGGGCCGGTGACGGTCGAGCCGCGCGGCGCCCGCTATGTCGCGCGCTTCACCGTCACGCTGACCAGCGGCGGTCGGCTGCTGCCTTCGGACATGGGCGTGTACGAAGTGGAGAGCGCATGGCGCCGCGAGGGCGGCGACTGGATCTGCTATGCCGCCAGCTGGAAACGCCCGCTCTGATGCACCTGCGCCCATGAAAACTGCGCCCACGAAAAACGCCGCCCGAAGGCGGCGCTTCTTTCATCACGGACTTCGCGCGCGGCGACCGGAGCAAGACGGTCGCCGCGTGGGTCAGGCCGCCTTCCTGTTCGCCAGCTGGCGCAGTACGTACTGCAGGATGCCGCCGTGACGGAAGAACTCGCGCTCCTTCGGCGTGAGCAGCATCACATGCACCGTGAACTCCTTCTTGCTGCCATCCGGCGCGGTGGCGGTCACCTTCGCCTGCTTTGAATGGCCATCTTCCAGCCCGGTGATGTCGAAGGTTTCCTTGCCCGTGAGGCCCAGCGTCTGGGCGTTCTCGCCGGCCTTGAAGTTGCATGGCAGCACGCCCATGCCCACCAGGTTGGAGCGATGGATGCGCTCGAAGCTCTCGGCGATCACCGCCTTCACGCCCAGCAGCAGCGTGCCCTTGGCAGCCCAGTCGCGCGACGAGCCGGTGCCGTACTCCTTGCCGGCCAGCACCACCAGCGGCGTGTTCTCGGCCTTGTACTTCATCGCCGCGTCGTAAATCGCCATCTGCTCACCGGAGGGCACGTGCAAGGTGTAGCCGCCCTCGACGCCGTCCAGCATCAGGTTCTTGATGCGGATGTTGGCGAAGGTGCCTCGCACCATCACGTCGTCGTTGCCGCGGCGCGAGCCGTAGGAGTTGAAGTCCTTCGGCTCCACTCCCTTGGAGATCAGGAAACGGCCCGCCGGGCTGTCCTTCTTGATCGAGCCGGCCGGCGAAATGTGGTCGGTGGTGATGGAGTCGCCGAACAGGCCCAGCGCCCGCGCGCCGTGGATGTCCTCCACCGAACCGGGCTCCTTGCTCATGCCGTCGAAGTAGGGCGGGTTCTTGATGTAGGTGGAGTCGTTCCAGTCGAATAGCGCGCCATCGGGCGAGGCGATCTGGTTCCAGCGGCTGTCGCCCTTGAACACATCGGCATAGTTCTTGTTGAACATCTCCGGGTTGATCGAGCCGGCGATGGCGTCGGAGATTTCCTGGTTGGTCGGCCAGATGTCCTTCAGATACACCGGCTGGCCGTCGCTGCCCGTGCCGATCGCATCCTTGGTCAGGTCGATATGCAGGGTGCCGGCCAGCGCGTAGGCGACCACCAGCGGCGGCGAGGCCAGGTAGTTCATCTTCACTTCCGGATGCACGCGCCCTTCGAAGTTGCGGTTGCCAGAGAGCACTGAAGCCACCGCCAGGTCGCCCTCGGCGATGCCCTTGCTGATTTCGGTCGGCAGCGGCCCGGAGTTGCCGATGCAGGTGGTGCAGCCGTAGCCGACGATGTAGAAGCCGATCTTCTCCAGCTCCTCCAGCAGGCCGGTCTTCTTGAGGTAGTCCGTGACCACCAGCGAGCCCGGGCCGATCGAGGTCTTAACCCACGGCTTGGCCTTGAGCCCCTTCGCAGCGGCTTTCTTGGCCACCAGGCCGGCGCCCAGCATCACCGCCGGGTTGGAAGTGTTGGTGCACGAAGTGATGGCCGCGATCACCACCGAGCCGTCATGCAGGCTGAACTTCTCGCCGTCCTTCTCCACCCGCACGCCGCCGTTGGTGATTTCGTTGGCCGGGTTGCCCACCGCGGTGGCACCGCCTTCGCTGGCGAAGTCCGAGGCCTGGTCGTTGACCGGCTTGCGGTTGGCGGTCAGGGTGGTCACGGCGTCCAGGTAGCTCTGCTTGACGCTCTCCAGCAGCACGCGATCCTGCGGGCGCTTCGGGCCGGCCAGCGACGGGCGCACGTCGGCGAGATCAAGCTCCAGCGTGGTGGTGAAGGTCGGCTCGACTGCGTTCTCGTCGTGCCACATGCCCTGCGCCTTGGCATACGCCTCGACCAGGGCGATCTGCTCTTCGCTGCGGCCGGACAGGTGCAGGTAGTTCAGCGCTTCCTTGTCGATCGGGAAGATGCCGCAGGTGGCGCCGTATTCCGGCGCCATGTTGGCGATGGTGGCGCGATCGGCCAGCGGCAGGTGCTTGAGCCCCGAACCGAAGAACTCGACGAACTTGCCGACCACGCCGAGCTTGCGCAGCATCTGGGTTACGGTGAGCACCAGGTCCGTGGCGGTGACGCCCTCGTTGAGCTTGCCGGTGAGCTTGAAGCCCACCACCTGCGGAATCAGCATGGAGGAGGGCTGGCCCAGCATCGCCGCCTCGGCCTCGATGCCGCCCACGCCCCAGCCCAGCACGCCGATGCCGTTGATCATGGTGGTGTGCGAGTCGGTGCCGAACACGGTGTCCGGGTAGGCCCAGTTCTCGCCGTTGGCGTCGTTGGTGAATACCACACGGGCCAGATGCTCCAGGTTCACCTGATGCACGATGCCGGTGCGCGGCGGCACCACCTTGAAGTTGTTGAAGGCCTTCTGGCCCCAGCGCAGGAAGCTGTAGCGCTCCTGGTTGCGCTCGAACTCGATCTCGACATTCTTTTCCAGTGCCGACTCGGAGCCGTAGGCATCGACCTGCACCGAGTGGTCGATGACCAGCTCGGCTGGAGCCAGCGGATTGATCTGGGTGGCATCGCCGCCGAGCTTCACCACGGCGTCGCGCATGGCGGCCAGGTCGACAACACAGGGCACGCCGGTGAAATCCTGCAGCACCACGCGCGCGGGCATGAACGCGATCTCGGTGTCCGGCTCGGCCTTGGCGTCCCACCGCGCAATCGCTTCGATCTCCCTGGCCGTGACGTTGACGCCATCCTCGTGGCGCAGCAGGTTCTCCAGCAGGATCTTCAGCGAGTACGGCAGGCGCTTGAGGTCGAACTGCTGGCCCAGCTTGGCCAGGCTGGCAAACTGATAGGACTTGCCATTGGCTTCGAGCGTGTCACGTACCGAGAATGAATCTTTCATGGGGAACTCCTGGCTGGAACCTGCGGCTGGGATGGGGCATCGACCGATTGAGCGGGGCGCGCATGGCGCGGGCTCATGAAGACCGTGGATTATCGCGCAAACCCGCCGAGCCCGCGAAGGCGCCCGGGCAGGTCAGCGGGCGGGCTGGCCGGTTCGGGACGATCGCAGCGGGGGCGCTTCACATAGGATGATGGAGGCCCCGTGGCCGGACAAACGCATTTCACGACATGCAGCATTCGATGATTTCGACCACCCTGGCGGCCGTCTCGCTGCGTGATCTCGCGCTGGTCCAGGCGGTGCACCGCCACGGCAGCTTCAATAGTGCCGCGCGCGCCATGCACATCAGCCCGTCCGGGCTCTCGCACCAGGTGCAGAAGGTGGAGCAGGCGCTGGGTGCCCCGGTGTTCGAGCGGGGCGGACGACGGATCGTGCCGACCGCGGGGGGCGCGCGCCTGCTTGAACAGATCGGCGCGGTGCTCGCGGCGGCCGAGCACCTGCAACAGGTGGCGCGGGCGGGCAGCGTGGCGTTTGGCGGCGAACTGCGCCTGGGCGTGCCTGCGTCCTTGGGACCTTACCTGTTGCCGCACGTCATCGCGCCTTTTCGCCAGCACTTTGCCGGTGCCCGCCTGAGCTTGTCCGAAGGCAAGCCGAAGGGGTTGCTCAGGCGCCTGCACGAGGGTGAGCTGGATGCGGTGCTGGTGCCGCCGCCGGCGGCCCTGGCCAGTGGCATTGCCGGACGGGCACTGCTCTTCGAGCCGTGGGAAGTGATGCTGCGGGAGGATCATCCGCTGGCGGGCAAGCCGACCGTGGCACTGAGCCAGCTGGTGCCGGAAGAAGCGACCGTGATGGCGGAGTACCACCCGGAAGGCGAGCCGGTGAACGGGCAGATCCAGGATGTGAGCCTGGAGAGCCTCGCCGCGCTGGTCGAACTGCGCGGTGGACATGCCCTCGTGCCCGGGCTCGCCCATGACCGGCTCGCTTCGATACCCGGGGTGACACTGGCCAGGGTCCGGGGCCCGGCGCCGGGCAGGGAGATCGGCCTGTACTGGCGCGAGGCCACACCGTGGCTTGAGGACCTGAAGGCCCTGATGGATCTGCTGCGGCAGATTGCGCGCAAGCGGCCGGGGCTGCGCCTGCTCGACTGATCGCCGTGGCCGCTCAGCCGTTTTCCAGCGTGGAACCCGTCAGCAGCCCACGTGCGAGCATCGAACACTGCCGCCGGTACACCAGCAGTTGCCACTGTCGACCGCCCACCTGATGCCACAGGACGGCCGAACGGACTGCCGCGAGCAGGCAGCTGCGTACCCGTTCCACCACCGGCTCCTGCTGCAGCATCTGCGGGTTGCCGGTCACCATGACTCGCGGCTTGAGCGTCGACAGGGTCGACACGTAGAGGCTTGCCAGGCGGGTCACGACCTGCGGCGAATGCCTGCCGAAATGCTCCACCTGGCGCTGGGCGGCCACGATTCCCTGCTGAAGCTCCTCGATCAGCGCGCCCTGTCGGGCCAGCGCGCGCTCCAGTCGCATCACCGTGATCGACATGCGCGTTATCGCCATGTCGCTGCCGGTGTCTTCCAACTGCGCGATCATCGTGCGCAGGCCCAGGCGCAGCAGCGAGGTGCGGCCATACACTTCCACCACCGACGGTGCATCGATGCGGAACACGCTGTCCAGGCTGGCCTCGAACGCGGCCTCGTCACAGCGGCCGGTGTTGGCCAGCTGCTGGGCAAGCGCCGTGGCCTGGAACAGGCCGGCGAGTCCAAGGACGCGCTCTTCGGTCATGGCAAAACGGCTGGGCACGAATCAGGACTCCGGAAATGAGGAAGGAAGGCCGCCGAACGGCGCATCGGTGGCGGCGATGACCGCGCCGCCCAGGCACACCTCGCCGTCATAGAACACGATCGACTGCCCCGGCGTCACCGCCCGCTGCGGCTCGTCGAAACGGACATGCAATTGATCCGACACCACCTGCACTTCGCATCCCTGATCGTGCTGGCGATAGCGGGTCTTCGCCGTGCAGCGGAAGCTTGCTGCCGGCGGTGATCCGTTGACCCAGCTGGCGGCATCGGCGTGGAGCCGGGTCGACTGCAGCCACCGGTTTTCGCCGCCCTGGCAGACATACAGCACGTTGGCGGTCACGTCCTTGCCCACCACATACCAGGCGTCTCCACCGGCGCCATGGCGCCCGCCGATGCCCAGGCCCTGGCGCTGACCAAGGGTGTAGTACATGACGCCCTGGTGCTCGCCGATCTCCCGACCCTGTGGCGTCACCATCCGGCCCGGCCGCGCGGGGATGTACTGCGCCAGGAAGCTGCGGAAATCGCGCTCACCGATGAAACATATGCCGGTGGAGTCCTTCTTGGCGTGCGTGGGCAGCTGGGCTGCAAGCGCCATGGCCCGTACGGTGTCCTTCGGCAGGTGGCCGATCGGGAACACCGTGGCAGCGAGCTGGGCCTGACCAAGTGCGTGAAGGAAGTAGGTCTGGTCTTTGGCAGTGTCGACCCCGCGCAGCAGGCGGAAGCGACCGTCGCGCTCCTCGACTCGGGCGTAGTGGCCGGTGGCGATCTTCTCGGCACCGAGCGCCCGCGCCTCGTCCAGGAAGGTCTTGAACTTGATTTCGCGATTGCACAGCACGTCGGGGTTCGGCGTGCGACCGGCCCGGTATTCGGCAAGGAAGTGCTCGAACACGCCGTCCCAGTAAGCGGCAGCGAAGTTGCGAGCGTGGAAGGGAATGCCGAGCCGGCCGCACACGGCCACGGCGTCCTTGCGGTCGACGTCGGCGGTGCACGGCCCTGAGCGGTCGTCTTCCTCCCAGTTCTGCATGAACAACCCTTCGACGGCATGCCCCATCTGCTGGAGCACCACCGCGGCCACCGACGAATCGACGCCGCCGGACATGCCCAGCATCACTTTCACGCGGGCGCGTCTGCGTGGATCAGGCTGGCGATGGTATCGAGCGGGAGCCGTCTGCCGGCCAGCCAGGCGTCGATGCTCAGCAGCACCAGCGGGCTGCGCAGCCGGTCGCCGAGCGCTTCGATCTCACCACGCGTGAGCCACAACGCGCGCCGGATGCCGGTGTCGAGCGGGCGCTGGGGGTCGTGGCTGAGCGCCCGGGCGGCAAAGCTGAAGCGGATCACCCCGTCGCCGTGTTCGGTGCTGCGCCACTGGTGCACGCCGACCAGATGCTCCAGCGAGACGGTCCAGCCCGTTTCCTCCAGCGTCTCGCGGACGGCAGCATCGACCAGGCTCTCGTTGTCGTCGAGGTGGCCGGCTGGCTGGTTGTAGGCGATCCGGCCACCGACTTCTTCTTCCACCATGAGATAGCGGTCACCGTCCGCAACCACGCAGGCCACCGTCACATGCGGGCGCCACACGGCGGTCGGCGAAGATACGGCAGGCATCGGCACAAAGCCCTCGGGCACTGGAAAAGCGGCCATTGTGCCATCACCTCCTGTCGGGTCGCCAAAGCGGCATCCGTCGCGGCGTACAATCCGTATCCACAGGCAAGCACACGTTATCTATGGCCAATCAACCCGAACACGAACATGGCAGCGGACATGGTCTGGCGCTGGAAACTTCCAAGCCGGAGGTCGCGCGGCCGCCGCTGTTTCAAGTTCTGCTGCTGAACGACGATTTCACTCCCATGGACTTCGTGGTCGAGGTGTTGCGAGGCTTCTTCAGCATGGACCAGGAGAAAGCGGTGCAGGTGATGCTCCACGTGCATACGCGCGGTAGGGGGGTCTGCGGCGTTTTTACCCGTGAAGTGGCCGAGACCAAGGTCACCCAAGTCAACGAATATTCACGGGCCCACCAACACCCGTTGTTGTGCACTATGGAAAAGCTCTAGGCGGCCCCATTTTGGTGTCATCGCGGCGATGCGCCGCTTGCCAGTTACTCGGGAGACGGTCCGAATGTTCAGCAAGGATCTCGAAGTCACCATCGGCCAGTGCTACAAGCAGGCTCGCGAACAGCGTCATGAGTTCATGACGGTGGAGCACCTGCTGCTGGCGCTGACCGACAATCAATCTGCGGTAGGTGCGCTGCGCGCCTGCAGCGTCGACCTGCCGCGGCTGACCGCCGAGCTCGAAAAGATCATCGCCGAGACCGTACCCGTGCTGCCGCACGGGGACGAACGCGATACCCAGCCGACACTCGGCTTCCAGCGGGTGCTGCAGCGGGCGGTCTACCACGTGCAGTCGTCGGGTCGGAAGGAAGTGACCGGCGCCAACGTGCTGGTCGCCATCTTCGGCGAGAAGGACTCGCATGCCGTGTATTTCCTGCACCAGCAGGAGATCACCCGCCTCGACGTGGTCAATTACATCTCCCACGGCATCGCCAAGATCGGCGACGAGCCGGCCGCCGGCGCCGCCAGTGGCGAGCGTGAGGGTGAAGAAGGTGGCGAGGCCAAGGGCAACCCGCTCAGCGAGTACGCCAGCAACCTCAACGAGCTGGCGCTTGAAGGCAAGATCGACCCGCTGATCGGTCGCACCGACGAGATCGAGCGGACCATCCAGGTGCTTTGCCGCCGTCGCAAGAACAACCCGCTGTACGTGGGCGAGGCCGGCGTGGGCAAGACGGCGCTGGCCGAGGGCCTGGCCAAGCGCATCGTCGACGGCGAGGTGCCGGAGGTGCTGGAAGGCGCGACCATCTGGTCGCTGGATCTCGGTGCGCTGGTCGCCGGCACCAAATATCGCGGAGATTTCGAGAAGCGCCTCAAGGCGGTGATCGGCCAGCTCAAGAAGCAGCCCGGCGCGGTGCTTTTCATCGACGAGATCCACACCATCATCGGCGCGGGCTCGGCGTCTGGCGGCACCATGGACGCCTCCAACCTGATCAAGCCGATGCTGGCGTCGGGCGAGCTGCGCTGCATCGGGTCCACCACGTTCCAGGAGTTCCGCGGCATCTTCGAGAAGGACCGTGCGCTGGCCCGTCGCTTCCAGAAGATCGACGTGGTGGAACCTACCGTGGCCGACTCCATCGAGATCCTCAAGGGCCTGCGTTCGCGCTTCGAGGAACATCACGCGGTGGCCTACACCAACGAGGCGCTGAAGGCCGCGGTGGATCTGTCAGTCAAGCACATCCCGGACCGGCTGCTGCCGGACAAGGCGATCGACGTGATCGACGAGGCGGGCGCACGACAGCGCCTGCTGCCGGAGGACCAGCGTACGCTGACCATCGACGTTCCCGAGGTGGAGTACATCGTTGCCAAGATGGCGCGCATTCCGGCCAAGCAGGTGTCGGCGTCGGATCGCGATGTGCTGCGCAATCTGGAGCGCAATCTGAAGATGGTGGTGTTCGGGCAGGATCAGGCGATCGAAGCGCTCACCGCATCGATCAAGATGGCGCGCTCGGGCCTGGCCGATCCGTCCAAGCCGATCGGCAGCTTCCTGCTGGCCGGCCCTACCGGCGTGGGCAAGACCGAGGTCACCAAGCAGCTGGGCATGCAGCTGGGCATCGAGATGATCCGCTTCGACATGTCCGAGTACATGGAGGCGCACTCGGTGTCGCGGCTGGTCGGTGCGCCTCCGGGCTACGTCGGCTTCGACCAGGGCGGATTGCTGACCGAGGCGGTCACCAAGCACCCGCACTGCGTGCTGCTGCTGGACGAGATCGAGAAGGCGCATCCGGATGTGTTCAACATCCTGCTGCAGGTGATGGATCGCGGGGTGCTCACCGATACCAACGGGCGCGAGGCGAACTTCAAGAATGTCATCGTGGTGATGACCACCAATGCCGGTGCGCAGCAGGCGTCGCGTCGCGGCATCGGCTTCGTCAAGCAGAATCACGTCACGGATGCGATGGAGGTGATCCGTCGCATGTTCACGCCGGAGTTCCGTAACCGTCTGGACGCAATCATCCAGTTCAACGCGCTGGACTTCGATCACATCCTGCGGGTGGTGGACAAGTTCCTGATCGAGCTCGAGTCCCAGCTGGGCGAGAAGCACGTGGCGCTGGACGTGGATGCCGATGCCCGCCGCTGGCTGGCCGAGCACGGCTTCGATCCGCAGATGGGCGCCCGCCCGATGGCCCGGGTGATCCAGGAGAAAGTGAAGCGTGCGCTGGCCGACGAGCTGTTGTTCGGCAAACTGTCCGATGGTGGCAAGGTGCACCTGCGCGTGCTGGACGGCGAGCTGACCGTTGAAACCGAGGCGGCCGAGAAGCTGCCGGCCGTGGTGGAGTAACTGCCAGGCGGCTGCGATGGTTATGCCGTCGCAGCCGCCAGGGCCGCGCGAGGCGCGCGCGGCAGACACCAACGAAAAAGGCGACGCTACTGCGTCGCCTTTTTCATGTCCTGACGGCGGCGCGATGGCGTGGCATTGCCACCTGAGCCACCGCAGCCGGCTGACGTCACGCCCTACTTCATGCGGTAGGTGATGCGGCCCTTGCTCAGGTCGTACGGGGTCATTTCGATCTTGACCTTGTCGCCCGTGAGAATGCGGATGTAGTGCTTGCGCATGCGCCCGGAGATGTGGGCGATGATGACGTGCCCGTTCTCCAGCTGCACGCGGAACATGGTGTTGGGCAGGGTCTCCTGGACCGTGCCTTCCATTTCAATGACGTCGTCTTTGGCCATGCTTTCCGTCGATCAATCGCATGCCGATATGGATGCGTAAGCCGACGATTATGCCACGTCTGGCGGCCTGGTTAAAGATTCATCAGGCAAACTGCTCAGCCAGCTTGCGCCGGATCTCCTGTTCCACCATTGACTTGAGGGGGGACAGCATCAGGCCCAGCTCGGCGTGCACCTCGATCGCCTCGGCACCCACCGCGATGGCTCCTTTCACCCCCGAGCGGGAGAACCACAGCGTGTTGCCGTCCCAGCGGCTTTCCATGTCGAACTTTTCGCGCATCCGGCTGGCGACGTGGTCAACCTTGGCACGGGCTTCGCTGAGCGGGAGTTGGTGCGGTTGGCGTATATCGATATTGGGCATGGAGGCATTGTCCGGGAACGATGCCGTGGCTGTCACGTGGGGCGCGGGCGCAGTGGTTGCTTCTGCTAGAGTTCCGCCGTTCGTCGACTGGGTCACAGATGCGCATCGAGTTTTCCCATTCTGCCCGCGAAGATGTCCACTGGGACCAGCCGGTGCTGACCATTGGCAGCGCGCAGGACAACGCGCTGGTGCTGGCACCCCACCAGGCGAGTGCCCACCATCTGAAACTGCTGAGCGATCGGCGCGGATGCCGGCTCGAAGTGCTGCCCGGCGGCAGCCGCATCTATGTCAACGCACGGCCGGTGCGCGAGCGTGCGCTGCTGCGTCCGGGTGACGTGCTCAGCGTGGGCGACTGCCGCATGCTGCTCAAGACGGACCACTCGCCCGCCGAGCGGCCCCCGCTGCGGGTGCCCGAGAGCAGTCGGTGCCCCGTAGCCCTGCGCGCGGTCGCCGGTCCGCTCTCCGGTCGGGTATTCGCGTTGCGCGAGCAGCTCGCGCTCGGCCCCGGGGCAGCGGTGCCGCTCGACCTGCCGCAGGGCGAGAGTGCGGCGTTGCGGCTGTTCTGGCGCGACGGCGAGCTGCGCCTTTGCCAGGAGCGCGAGTCGGCCCGCTATCCGTTGCGGGTGAACGGCGTCGAGGCCGCCGAGGTGGCACTGCACCCCGGCGACCAACTTGGCTTGGCCACCCACCGCTTCATCGTGGACGCCCCCGGCATGCCGCCGGAGCCGGAGTTCATTCCGCCAGCTCCTGCGGTCGGGGCGTTGCCGGAGGATTCCGCCGGACCGCGGGGCGAAGTGTGGTGGCTGATCGTCACCGCAGCGGTGCTCGCTCTGGGCATCGCGCTGGTGCTGCTGGTTCGCCTCTGACGCAGCCTGTACGCATTGACCGTGCATTGTTGCGGCGCGCCATAATGCGGAACATCTCCAGCGGTCATTACAGCGAGGCCAGGCCAGTGAGCAGGGTGTGGAATTTCAGTGCGGGACCGGCAGCCATGCCGCAGGCGGTGCTCGAGCGGGCGCAGCGCGAGATGCTCGATTGGCGGGGCTCCGGCTCCTCGGTGATGGAGCAGTCGCATCGCGGCAAGCGGTTCATCGCGATGGCGGCACAGGCAGAGACCGATCTGCGGGCGCTGATGGGCATTCCCGCCAGTCATGCCGTGCTGTTCCTGCAGGGCGGCGCCACCCAGCACTTTGCGCAGATACCGATGAATCTCGCCGGCCCCGATGACCGCGCCGACTACGTGGTCACCGGCCACTGGGGTGAAAAGGCGGTGCGCGAGGCGGCGCCGTACGTGCGTGTCCAGATCGCCGCCAGCAGCGGAGCGGACAAATTCCGCTCCTTGCCCCCGCGCGAAGGTTGGACGCTTGATCCGTCGGCGGCCTACGTGCACTACACGCCGAACGAAACGATCGGCGGCGTCGAGTTCCCGGATGTGCCCGAGGTGGGCGACGTGCCGCTGGTTGCGGACATGTCCTCGAACATCCTCTCGGCGCCGATCGACGTCGCCCGCTTCGGCGTGATCTATGCCGGCGCGCAGAAGAACATCGGGCCGTCGGGCCTGGTGGTGATGATCATCCGGCGCGACCTGCTCGACCGGCCGCGCCGGCCAATCGCGAGCGTGCTGAGGTACGCGGAGCAGGCGGCGCACGATTCGATGCTCAACACCCCCAACACATGGGGCTGGTACATGGCTGGCCTGACCTTCCAGTGGCTGAGGGAGCAGGGCGGCCTGACGGCGATGGCCGAGCGCAATCGCGCCAAGTCCGAGCTGCTGTACCGCGCCATCGACCAGTCCGGCGGCTTCTATACCAATCCGGTGCAGCCGCTGGCGCGCTCGCGCATGAACGTGCCGTTCTGGCTGCGCGACAGCGCGCTGGACGCGCTGTTTCTGGAGGAGTCCGAGGCCGCGGGCCTGTTCGCCCTCAAGGGTCACAAGGCGGTCGGCGGCATGCGTGCATCGCTGTACAACGCGGTGCCGCTGGAGGCGGTGGAGGCGCTGGTGTCGTTCATGTGGGACTTCGCTCATCGTCACGGATGAAACCATGAGCGCAATGCCTCGCCCATTCGGGCACTATGTCGCTCCACGTTTGGCCGTCTATCCATCCAGGCTCATCTTGCAATGTCCGACACCAGCAATTCGCTGAGCGAGGTGCGCGAGCGCATCGACAGCATCGACCGACAGATCCAGGAGTTGATCGCCGAACGCGCCATGCGCGCGCGGGAAGTGGCGCGGGTAAAGGGCGAGGGTCTGTCCGCCATCGACTACTACCGCCCCGAGCGGGAGGCGCACGTGCTGCGAATGGTGGTCGATCGAAACAAGGGGCCGCTGTCCGATGCGGAGATGGTGCGACTGTTCCGCGAGATCATGTCCTCGTGCCTGGCCCAGGAAGATCCCCTGAAGATCGGCTTTCTCGGTCCCGAGGGCACCTTCAGCGAACAGGCCGTGCACAAGCATTTCGGCCACGCCGCCTATGGTCTGCCGCTGGGCAGCATCGAAGAGGTATTCCAGGAAGTGGCCGCAGGCCATGCCGATTTCGGCGTGGTGCCGGTGGAAAATTCGGGGCAGGGAATGATCCAGGTCACGCTGGACATGTTCCTTACCTCCGACGCGACCATCTGCGGCGAGGTGGAACTGCGCGTGCACCAATGCCTGCACGCGCTGTCGGGCGAATTGTCCGGCGTGCGCCGGGTCTACGCACACGCGCAGTCGCTGCAGCAGTGCAAGACCTGGCTCAGGCTGAACCTGCCGGAGGCGGAGTGCACGGCGGTCAGCAGCAACGCCGAAGCCGCGCGGCTGGCACGACATGACGACACCGCTGCCGCCATCGCCGGCGAGACCGCAGGCAAGATCTACGGGCTCAAGACGGTGGCCACGGCGATCGAGGATCGCGCCGACAACACCACGCGGTTCCTGGTGATCGGCCGCTCGCTGTTTCCGCCCTCCGGCAACGATCGCACTTCGCTGCTGGTGACGGTCAACGACAAGCCGGGTGCTCTCTACGACGTGCTCAGCCCGTTTGCCAGGCATGGGGTGAGCCTCAACCGCATCGAGTCGCGGCCCGCGCACACCGGCAAGTGGCAGTACGCGTTTTTCATCGACGTGTCCGGGCACATCCACGAGGGCCACCTCAAGGACGCGGTGGACGCGATCCAGTCCACCGTGGCGAGCCTGCGCGTGCTGGGTTCCTATCCGGTGGCGCTGCCGTGACCGGTGCGTCGCTCGACTGGCGCAGCAGCGCCAGTGGTCCGTTGCACGGCGTGGTGCCGGTGCCCGGCGACAAGTCTGTGTCGCACCGGGCCATGATGCTGGCCGCGCTGGCCGAGGGCACGTCCCACATCCATGGCTTTCTGGAAGGCGAGGACACCCGCGCCACGGCGGCGGCCATGCAGCAGTTGGGCGTTCGCATCGACACGGCAGGCGACGGCACGCGCGTGGTGCACGGGGTCGGCCTGCACGGGCTGCGAGCTTGTGCCGCACCGCTGGACTGCGGCAACGCCGGTACCGGCATGCGCCTGCTCACCGGTCTGCTGGCGGGGCAGGCGTTCGACAGCACGCTGATCGGCGATGCATCGCTGTCGAAGCGGCCGATGCGGCGGGTCACCGATCCGCTGGAACAGATGGGGGCACAGATCGCAACGCATGATGGGCTGCCGCCGCTGCACGTGCGGGGCGGGCGGGCGCTGCAGGGCATTCGATACACGCTTCCCGTCGCCAGCGCCCAAGTGAAGTCGGCGTTGCTGCTCGCCGGCCTCTACGCGCGGGGCGAGACCGAGGTGATCGAGCCGCACCCCACCCGCGACTACACCGAGCGCATGCTGGCCGCATTCGGCTGGCCGATCGTCTTTTCGCCCGGCCGGGCGCGCCTTGCCGGTGGGCACGTGCTGCGCGCGACCGATGTCACCGTGCCGGCCGACTTCTCGTCGGCGGCGTTTTTCCTGGTCGCCGCGTGCATCGTGCCCGGCTCCGAGCTGCTGCTGCCCGCGGTCGGCCTCAATCCTCGCCGCACCGGCCTGCTGACCGCGCTGCGACTGATGGGGGCGGACATCAGCGTCGAGAACGAGGGCGAAAGTGGCGGTGAGCCGGTGGGCGACCTGCGGGTGCGCTACGCACCACTGCATGGAGTCGAACTGCCCGAGGCGCTGGTGCCGGACATGATCGACGAGTTCCCGGCCCTGTTCATCGCGGCCGCTGCGGCCGAAGGAACCACGGTGGTACGCGGCGCGGCCGAGTTGCGCGTGAAGGAGTCCGATCGGCTTGCCAGCATGGCCAGAGGGTTGCGCACGGTTGGCGTGGTGGTAGACGAACAGCCGGACGGGGCGGTGATCCGCGGCGGCCGGATCGGCGGCGGCGCGGTCGACAGCCATGGCGATCATCGCATCGCGATGAGCTTCGCCGTCGCGGGGTTGCGGGCGGCGGCGCCGATCCGCATCGGCGACTGCGGCAACGTGGCGACGTCGTTTCCGGGCTTCATGATGCTGGCCAACCGCTGCGGCTTCGCGCTGTCGGACGCCGGCTGACCGATTCCGTTCGTTGTTGCGCTGCGGTTACGCTGGCGGTTCCGTACCGACCCCGTGGATCTCATGAGCACTCCCGAATTCATCGTGGCCATTCCCGCGCGCTACGGCTCCACGCGGCTGCCGGCCAAGCCGCTGCGTGAAATCGCCGGGGTGCCGATGGTGGTGCGGGTGGCGCAGCGGGCGCTGCAGGCGGGTGCGTCGCAGGTGGTCGTCGCCGTCGACGACGCGCGTGTGGCGAATGCACTGGCAGGGCAGGGCGTGGAAATCTGCATGACCCGCAGCGACCACGCCTCCGGCAGCGACCGGCTGGCCGAGTGTGCTGCCCGCTATGGCTGGGGCGAAGGCGCGATCGTGGTGAACCTGCAGGGCGACGAGCCGTTTGCGCCGGCCGCTGGCATCCGCGAAGTGGCGCTGGCGCTGGCGCGCGACGACGCGCCCATGGCCACGCTCGCCACCCCGATCACCGAGGCGCACGAGCTGTTCGATCCCAATGTGGTGAAGCTGGTGCGCGACAGCCGCGGCCGCGCGCTGTACTTCAGCCGTGCCCCCTTGCCGTGGGCACGCGATGCCTTTGCCGCGGACCGCCAGAGCCTGCCGCAGGACGTGCCGTTCCTGCGCCACATCGGCATCTACGCCTACCGCGCCGGTTTCCTGCACCAGTACGCGGGGCTCGCGCGCACGCCGCTGGAGCAGGCCGAGTCGCTGGAGCAACTACGCGTGCTCGAGCATGGCCACGCCATCGCCGTGCGGCTGACGCCCGAACCGTTCCCGCCGGGCATCGACACGCAGGCCGATCTGGAGCGCGCCGAGCAGTGGGCGAGCGACCCGCGGTGAACGCGCCCGCACTGCTGATCGTCTGCCTGGGCAACATCTGTCGCTCGCCCGTCGTGGCGGAGGTGTTGCGCACGCGGTTCGCTCAGGCAGGTTGTCCGCTGCGGGTCGATTCGTGCGGCACCGGCGACTGGCACGCCGGCAAGCCGGCCGATGCGCGCATGATCGAAGCGGCGCGCATGGCCGGCTACGACCTGTCGGCGCATCGGGCACGGCAGCTGGAGGTGGGCGACTTCGCCCGGTTCGACGGGGTGCTGGCGATGGACCGCTCGAATCTGACCGATTTGGGGGCGCGCTGCCCGGCCCATCTGCGCGAGCGCGTGGGGCTTTTCCTGTCCGCCGCCGGGCTCGATGACCTGGCCGAAGTGCCGGATCCATACCATGGCGACGCGGGTGATTTCCGCCACGTTATCGCGCTCGCCGAGCGCGGAGCGCAGGGCCTGCTCGGTCGTTACCGGCGCGCCTGAACGCGACGTCAGCGCGCGCTCGGCGGCCACGGATGTCCTGGGCACCCGCGATACAATTGCCGCCATGTCTCCTGCGCACGCACCCGCCTTCGATGGCAAATCCTTCGTTCGAACGCTGTCCACGTCGCCGGGTGTGTACCGCTATTTCGATGTGGACGACGAACTGCTCTACGTGGGCAAGGCCGGCAACCTCAAGAAGCGGGTCGGCAGCTACTTCCTGAAGCCGCGGATGGAGCCGCGTATCGCGGCGATGGTCTCGCAGATCGCGCGGGTGGAAACCACGCTCACGCGTACCGAAGGCGAGGCGTTGCTGCTCGAGTCGCAGCTGATCAAGTCGCTGAAGCCGCGTTACAACATCCTGCTTCGCGACGACAAGAGCTATCCCTACATCTACATGTCCGGCGGCGAGGATTACCCGCGCCTGGCCTTTCATCGCGGCGCGCGCAACCTGCGTGGGCGGTTCTTCGGGCCATATCCGAGCACCTATGCCGTGCGCGAGAGCCTCAACCTGATGCAGAAGCTGTTCAAGGTCCGCCAGTGCGAGGACAGCTATTTCCGCAACCGCTCGCGGCCGTGCCTGCAGCACCAGATCGGTCGCTGCACCGCCCCATGCGTCGGACTGATCGGCGTGGACGACTACCGGGTCGACGTGCGCCACGCCGAGATGTTCCTGGAAGGCCGCAGCAGCGCCGTCATCGACGAGCTTGCCGCCTCGATGGAGCAGGCCGCCACGCGGCTGGATTTCGAGCGCGCCGCGACGCTGCGCGACCAGGTGGCGGCGCTGCGCCGGCTGCAGGCGCAGCACCACGTGCAGGGCGCCAGTGCCGACATGGACGTGATCGCCTGCCGGATCGAGTCGGGCATGGCCTGCGTGAGCGTGCTGTTCTTTCGCGATGGCATCAGCCTGGGCACGCGCGATTTCTTCCCGCGCCTGCCGTTCGAGGCCGAGCCGGCCGACGTGCTGGCCCAGTTCGTGGCGCAGTACTACCTGGACCGACCCGTGCCGCGCGAGCTGATCCTGGGTGAAACCATGGCCGACGAGGCCATCCTGGCGGAGTTGCTGGCACAGCAATCCGGGCACGCGGTAGAGATCAAGACCCGGGTGCGCGGCGAGCGGGCCCAGTTCCTGCAGATGGCCGAGCGCAACGCGCAGGCCTCGCTGACCCAGCGACTGGCCAGCCGGCAGACGCTCGGCGCGCGCTTCGACGACCTGCAGAAGCTGCTCGGGTTGGCCGAGTCGCCCAAGCGCATCGAGTGCTTCGACATCAGCCACACCGGTGGCGAACTGACCGTGGCGTCGTGCGTGGTGTTCGGGCCGGAAGGCCCGGACAAGTCGCATTACCGGCGCTTCAACATCACCGGCATCACGCCGGGCGACGACTATGCGGCCATGCATCAGGCGCTCACGCGGCGCTTCCGCAAGCTGGCCGACGGCGAGGGCGCGCGGCCGGACATCCTGCTCATCGACGGCGGCGCCGGGCAGGTGAAACAGGCGCTTGACGTCCTCGGCGAGCTGGGCGTCGGCGGCATCGCGGTGGTCGGCGTGGCCAAGGGGCCAGGGCGCCGCGCGGGCGAAGAGACCCTGGTGCTGGCCGGGCTTGGCCAGGAGATCCATCCCGGCTCGTCGTCACCCGCACTGCACCTGGTCGCGGCGGTACGCGACGAAGCGCATCGCTTTGCCATCAGCGGACACCGCAAGCGTCGCGAAAAGGCGCGCGAGCGCAGCGTCCTCGAAGACGTGCCCGGCATCGGTGCACGCCGTCGCACCGCATTGCTCAAGGCGTTCGGCGGCCTGGCCGGCGTGGAGGG